>Ga0102591_1000001_pt1 | contig 1898122 bp, 1813 predicted proteins | sample AraplaCol_mCL_r2_2_FD_76860 | JGI IMG/M metagenome (GOLD analysis project Ga0102591, IMG submission 76860) | Arabidopsis root microbial communities from North Carolina, USA - plate scrape MF_Col_mCL_r2 (SPADES assembly) (version 2) | ecosystem: Host-associated > Plants > Roots > Endosphere...
AGGCAGCGCTTCCTGAACTGGTCAGGTTGCCGCGTCCGTCATAGCCAAGCGCCGTCGCGCCAGCTGTCGTCATCTGGTTGAGGCCGTTGACGCCGTAAGACCGGTCGACATTGTAGTGGCCGGCCCACGCATAGGTGTCGTTGTTGCGGGTCAGCGAAGCGATCTGCCCGGCGGGGTTGTAGCTGAACGAATGGGTGAAGTCGTACGCGCTGCCCGACAGATCCTGCGTGAGCGAGGCGAGACGCGAGACCGCATCATAGCCATAGTTGGTCGTGGTGCCGTTACCGCGCATGATGCTCGAGCGGCGCCCCAGATTGTCATATTGATAAGTCGCGAGCACGCCTAGGCCCGATGTCGCGCCATTCTCGCGGATCGCCGTCATGTCGCCGGCGACGTTGTAGTCATAATCGACATAGAACCCGTCGTTCCACGTCAACCGCGTCCGGCGTCCTGCGAGATCATAGGCGTGATTGGTGGCGAAGCTGTAATATTGCTCCGTCGTCGTCCGGCCAAGCGCGTCGTAGGCGAACGTATTGACGGCCCAGCCATCGCCGGTTGCGGTCTTTAGTCGTCCCAGCAGGTCATAGGTGTAGCTGACGTTCCAGTCGTGCGGGACGCTCCACGTCACAGACTGGTCGTGCGTTGGAGTGGTCTTGCCCGACACCCGGTTAAGGTTGTCATAGCCGTAGGTGATGCTCTGCCCGTCGCGCAGCCGCTGGCTGGTGACATTGCTGGCGGCGTCATAGCCTAGCTGCTCATAATCCGTGGTCGAGCTCGCACCCGCCGCAACCGTGGTCACCGGATAGCGTGTGATCGAGAGCCGATCGAGGCCGTCATATTCGTAGCTGGTCTTGTTGCCCTCGGCGTCGGTCACGCTCGCGAGCTTGCCGTTGTTGGTATAGCTACTGGTGACTTCATCCGACTGATCGGCGGTACCATAGGCGGTCTGCACCTTGGCGATCCGTCCCGCAGCGTCATAGCTGTTGCGGGTTATCCGGTCCGGTCCGGCAGTACCCGTGGTTGCGAGCGTACACGCGCCCGGGAGCGATCCCCAGGTCGCACTGTTCATCCGCAGCGCTGTGCACTCGAGCCGGCCGACCGTGTCGTAGCTGTACTGGGTCACCTGCCAGGTGCCTCCCGCGGCGGTCACCACGTCCTTGGTCTTGAAGCCATTGGCATCGTAGGTCGATGTGGCCTGTTGCGCCGAGGCGAAGGCCGCCCAGTCACCGTCGCTCGTGCCGTCGACATTGCCTGCCTCCATGATCGTGGGCTGGCCATCGGCATTGTAGGTCGTCTTGACTGCCCGGCGCTTGAGCGCGCCCGCCCCGTCGGGGTCCGGCGAGATCATGCCCAGTCGCTGGCGGTCGGCATCATAGCGGTAGGTGACAGTGTCCGCCGTTCCGGAGAGCGGACCGTCGACCGTGAGGAGGTTGCCTGCCGCGTCGTAGGTGCGCCCCACGGTGGCGCTCAGGCTGTTGTCACCGGCCGCGGTCGTGGCACTCGTCGTGTTCGCGTTTGCGTCATAGGCGAGCGTTGTCTTCACTTCGTCCGCGGTGCCGACACAGCCTGGCGCAACACCCGTCTGGCACTGCGACACACCGGTCAGCTGTGAGACCCCGGCCCCGTTGATGGTGTAGCTGTATCGTGTCTGTGGGCGATTGGCGCCGCTGGTAGCGGCGGGCAGCGTCACGCTGGTCAGCAGGCCGGTGGTGGGATCATAGCTGTAATTGACGACGTTGCCGCGGGCATCCGTCGTCGTGTCCGGGCTGTTGCAGGAAGGCGTCGTGCAGCTGGCAGGGTAGCTCGCGCTGGTGACGATGTCCGCGAGTCCTGAACCCGCCTTGGCCTTGAGCCTCGTCTCGGTTACGTTGCCGCGGCCGTCATACTCATAGTGGACCTTATTGCCCTCGGGGAAGGTGATTTCGCTCGGGCGCCCCACCGTGTCGTAAGTATAGGAAGTCGTGCGGCTCAGCGGATCGGTGACGGATACGGGTCGATAGATCGACATATTCGCCACGACCGTGGTCTGCTGGGACTGCGCATTGGTGACTACGGTGGTTGCCGTGTTGCCGGAGACGGTGCGATTATAGCTTGTCGTAAGGCCGTCCCGCGTGACTGAATTCACGGATACCCCTGTGTACGACACAAGGGTTGTGTCGGCAGTTGCGCTCGGCCGCCGAACCCCGGTGATGAGTTGTCCGCTTCCGTTGATACGCCACGTTTTCCCGCCCGGCGTCGTGATCGTGTACACGTTCGTGGATGGGTTTGCGTAGGTGACTGTCCGCGATCCGCTTCCACTAACGAGAGTGTTGGAGAGTGACGCGCTGGTTCGACGATACCATGCTGCGCTGGGCGCCTGGTGAAGCAGCACCGTGTCCGTCGCATATGTCCAGTTGATCGAGTATCCCGCACTGTTCGAGATGTTTGTAAGTCGCCAGAAATAGTTGCAATCGAGCGATCCGTCCGGATTGAAGATCGTCGAACATTGCGAGCGAACATCCCAGTTGAGGTTGGCGGTCATGCCGCTCCTGCCGGCAACGCTGATTGCCAGAAGGGTGCAATTGGCGTTGTTGAACATGTCGCACAGATTGGAAGCGCCACCTTGTGGCTCTGCAGGGTTGCCGAACAGGATCCTGACGCCGTCGAGGCTTTTATAGGTCAGGGAATTGTCGGGATTCACCGTCAGCGTGGCACCGGTCCCCCGCGTCGACGACGCGCTCGCGCTGGTGAAATTATCGGATTGCAGGCCCAGACTCACCGCATACTGAATGGTTGACCCCGACAATGTCTGGGTCACCGACATTGCGGACCAGTTATCGCGCTGCCCGTCCGTGGCGATGAGGGCGAGTTCGGCAGCGCCTGAGCCTATAGACGCGATCGGAAGCCGCAAGTTGAACGAGCCATCGATGAGATCGACGCCATTAGTGTCCAGGAGAGGGTGCGGGGAGCCGCTCTGCGCCAAAGCAGGGGCGGCCGCGCCAGCGGCAAGAACCGTGGAAAGGAGCAAGGCAACGCGGCGCGAGCGGCGAAAGGTCATCACTGTAGTCCCCCGGTTTCAACGTGATCGGTGCAGCTTGGCAGCTTCGCGGGCGCTCAGGGCGGCGGGGGATTGGTTGAGCCGGTGACCTTGAGGTTGCGGCGGTTGTTCGCCTTGTCGTGCGTGTACTCATATTTGACGCCGTTGTTCACGGCACCTGCGCGCTCGACCTTCACCAGACGCCCCTTGGCATCATAGGTGTAGGTGACAGTTTCGGAAGCGCTTGCCTGCGATGCTGCGAATGCGCACGAAGCCAGAATAAAACCGCTACATAGGACTCGCATATCGACCCCCCCAACTATTGCCGGTAGACGAATTTGTCAGCTTGAGCGCCCCGACGCGCGGCATTTAATTCCGCTTTGTGAAGACTAACGCCATCCTGGCACCCGGCGCAATTGTTTTATGCTTGGTTACTGCAGTATTAGCGCCGATAGTTCGCTTGATCCGCCGCGATCTCCGGCGCACGATGCATTCGTGCTCATCTCAGCGATCTCTATAACAGCTTGGGAACTCGCCGCCGCCGCCGTGGATTACGCCCCTTCGCCGACCAATCCCTCCGGATCAGGTTCGATTGTGACAGCGGTTCGATGGCTGGAAGAAACCCTGCTCGGCACCATCGCTACGACTGTTGCTGTCATATCCGTCGCCAGCATAGGATTTATGGCACTGAGCGGACGCGTCGATCTTCGCCGTGCCGCGACCATCGTTCTGGGATGCTTCATTCTCTTCGGGGCCTCGAGCATCGTCGCCGGGCTGGAAAGCGCCGTGCGCGACCAAGGCTCGTCCGGTTTTGCGTCCCCCCTAGCGCAATCAGCCGACATATCGCCGTTGCCGACGCTCCCGCAACGTCCAGCAGGCTACGACCCTTATGCTGGTGCCGCCGTACCGCAATGACGGGGCCAGCCAGTCGCGTAACCGATCACGCTCGCTGGCTCGAATTCTTGCTTCCGGGTCGACACAGCCTTTCGATCCTGCGTGAACCGGAAGGTCCGCTTTCGGGCATCCGCGTTGATGCGCTGAACGGCCGGAATGAGGGCGCGTAGCGGACCGGCAGGTCTGCGGAAGCAGACTGGCGGTTCCTGGGCCGTTTGCGGACTAGCGGCTTTTAGGAGGGGGAGCGGCGATAGCTGCCATCCGGATGATCGTAAATAGAATTGTGCGAGCAGGAGTAGTGGAGGCGATTGCCGTCGGCATGTAAACGCAGTCAGCCTGCGTGAATGATGGCGAAGGCCTTTTCAGATCGCCAGCGTTTCACCATCCTCGGGGATGAGTAGGCGCTGTTCGTATCCATCCCGTTTCGAGAAGGCACGAAGGTCGGCTCGGCTGAGGATGCAGTGGTTGACGGCTTCCATGTGGCTGGCGATCAGCATGGCGTTCGGCGCGGCACGATGCACGGCGAGGACGTCAGCAGGACCCATGATGATCGGATCGAGTCCGATCACCGTCGCCATCCCGGCGTTCAGTACGATCACGTCCGGGGAGTAGCGGGCAATGGCGCGCTCGACCTCAATGTTCCAGATCGTGTCGCCGGCGACATAAAGAGTCTTGTGAGCTGGATGACTCATGACGAAACCGCTGACGGGGCCGAGAATCTGCGGCAGCGCCCTCAGCGTTGCGTCGGTGCCATGCTGCCCGCCAGTACGGTTCAGACGCACTCCCTGAAACTCGGTGTTTTCGGTCAGCAACCGCACGTCTGAGAAGCCGGCCGATCGGAGCTGGGCGGCGTCCTCGGCATTCTGGGCGAAGATCGGCAGCGACTTGTTCAGTTTGGCCTTCGCCGCCTCGTCCCAATGGTCGGGATGCAGGTGCGTCACGATGACGGCATCCACGTCGACGATCGAGGCGAGTGGCATGGGAAGCGGCACCAGCGGGTTGCGCCGCTGGCTGTTCGCCGTTCCCTCGAAGCCGGGATAGGCGTCCTTGTCCGCCAGCAACGGGTCGACGAGGAAACGGACCCCACCATAGTCGATGCGCAGGGTCGCGTTACGCACCTGGGTCAGGCTCGCGCTTCGCGTGGAACGCTCGGTGACGGCACTGGCCGACACGTTCGCGGCGAGTAGCGCCGAGACCAGCAGCGCACCACCGCCGGTGATGATTGCCTGGCGGCGTGTCAATGCGTTCGGCGCGTGTGAAATATCGACCATCTAATATCTTCCCTCAACCGGCGTTTCCGGGCGGTCGGCGCACGCGCCGCCGCCCGGGACGTTGCGCCTAGTTGGCGTCGGCGGCCGCAGTCTCGATGAAGGCCGCGACTTCCTGAGGGTGCGATAGCATCACCGCGTGACTGCTCTTTATCTCCACGATTTTGGCTTTCGCGCGGCTCGCCATGAAATGCTGGAGACTGGGGGGAATCATGTGGTCCTCCAGCGTCAGCATGTGGTGCACAGGCTTGCTCTTCCACGCTGCCTTGGTGAGCTTGAACTGAACTGCTCCCAAGCCCCAGGGTACCTGCGAAGCGTTCATGAACCGTGTCGTGGAGGCGGGTACGTCGGCTGCGAAAGACGTTGGAAACTTGGCGGGATCCACGAGCAGGAATCCATCCGCCGGCGGCAGGAGGGGTGCGGCTTCCTCACCCGGGTGGGGCCTCGTCGCGAGGTCGTAGACGGACTCGCCCACGTCGGGTTCATAAGCCGCGATGTAAACGAGCGACTTCACCTTCGGATCGTCGCCAGCCAGGGTGATGACCGCGCCGCCATAGCTGTGGCCGACCAGCAGGACCGGCTTGGTCGCCTTGGCGATCACCTGACGCGTCGCCTCGGCATCGCCCTCGAGCGTGACGGTCGGGTTCTGGACGACCAATACCTCGTAGCCGTCCTTGGTCAGGATGTCGTAGACCGACTTCCAGCCCGAGGCATCGACAAAGGCGCCGTGCACCAGGACGATCGAGACGGGTTTGTCGGGCGCGCGGGTCTGGGCGGCGGCGGAAGCGGTGGTAGCCATAGCGAGAAGCACTCCTGCAATAAGATGTTTCATTGACGTCACTCCAGGTTGAACGGGTCACTCGTGGTCAGGCGTGGCCGAGCTTGCGATCCAGGGCGGCGATGAGGGCTTCGGCAATCGGATGATCCGAGCGCGGGTTCTGGCCGGTGATCAGCTCGCGATCTTCGACGACATAGGGCTCGAAGTCCGGCCCGGTATCGATGGTGGCGCCCGCCAGGCCGAGCGCAAACGGCATGTCGAAATATAGCTTGGCGTGCAGGATTGTGTCCTCGATCACCTTCTCTTCGGCCTTCTCGAAGACGGTCATCCGATAGCCGGCATATTGCCAGCCCTTGGCCCAATCCTCTGCCTTATCGGGATCGCCCGCGATCAGCGCAGCGCGGAACTCGCGCGCATAGGGCATGGCCGCTGTCGAAGAGATCGGACCGTGACACAGCATCGCGGTCGGCTTGTGATGCTCGTGGACGTGGCGCAGGATTTCGCCGACCTCCTGGTCCTGCATCAGGTCAACGATCGGTGCCTGGCCGCCGGGGATGAAGACCCCGTCATAGCTGTCCAGCCCCTCGTCGAGGATCGAGCGCAGAGAACGCGCCCTCATCGAGGGGTCAGTGGCGTAGAAGGCCTTGGCATGCTCATAGGCGGGCACATCGCCGCCGAAATGCGCCGGCGCGTCCGAGGCCTTGTCGATCGTCGGCGGCGCGCCATTCGGAGTGGCGAGCACGACCTCGTAGCCGGCGTCGATCAGCGCCATCACCGGCACAACCGTTTCGTTGAGATACTGCCCGGTAGCGCCCCAATATCCGCCCCTGGTCTCGATGCGAGTCGCGTTCGAACCAATGACGAGGACCTTTCCTTTGCTCATGACGTCCTCCGTTGCGGTGATCAGCCGAAGCAGCCGCCGCACATCTGATACGCTCGCGTCTCGGGTCTCGGTCGTGAATTGCGGTTAGTTTGGGTTAAGCGAAAACCTGGCCCCAGAACCGGCCGGCTGACGCTCGAGCCTGACCGAGTTTTACCGCGTTTAACCCCGCCGATGCAGAGTGCTGGTCTAGGGACGCAGTCTGCCGAGAAGGTGCTTCGCAAGGAGGGCCGGCCATAGCGGGAGAACTGAGATGACCAGCAACGTGAAGACCGTGGGCATCTTGACGGCCCATCCGGGCAGGGAAGCCGACCTGCGCAGCTTGGTCGAAGGATTGATCGGCCCCAGCCGGTCGGAACCGGGCAATCTGCGCTACGACCTCTGGACCGATCCATCCCAGCCCGCCGTCTTTGTGCTCGACGAACTCTATGTCGACGCGGATGCGGCCGCGGCGCATCGGGCTTCTCCGCATTTTCAGCATTATCGCGCGAATGTCGGCGCGCTGGCCGACCGCCGGGCCTTGAACCTCCGGGCGGTCGTGGTCGCCTGAGGCGGGATGGACGGAGATTCGGAGACGATGGGCAGGAAGATTAATCGAGAGGACTGAACGATGCCTACGATCACTACTCCAGACAGCGTGAACATCTTCTACAAGGACTGGGGATCGGGTCAGCCGATCGTTTTCAGCCACGGCTGGCCGCTGACGGCGGACGATTGGGACGCCCAGATGACCTTCTTCCTTCAGCACGGGTACCGGGTGATCGCCCACGACCGGCGCGGCCATGGCCGATCCGACCAGCCCAGCACCGGCAACGACATGGACCACTGGGTTGCCGACCTCGCGGTCCTGACCGAGCATCTCGGCCTGCGCGACGCGATCCATATCGGGCATTCGACGGGCGGCGGTGAGGTGGCGCGCTATGTCGCTCGCCACCAAGAACGCGTCGCGAAAGCGGTGCTGGTCGCTTCCCTGACGCCGAACATGCACCGGAGCGACGATAACCCGGCCGGTCAACCGCCGGAGTGGTTTGACGCGATCCGGGCAGGCGTGCTGGGCAATCGCGCCGAGTTCTTCCGTTTCGTCCCCGAGAATCCCTTCTACGGATACAACCTTGACGGGGCGAAGCCTTCGGAGGCGATCATCGCGAACTGGTGGCGCCAGGGCATGGCCGGCGGCGCGCTCGCTCACTACGCGACGGTCGACTCCTGGCTCGAAGATTACACCGACGACCTCAAGAAGATAACCGTGCCGGTGCTGGTGATGCATGGCGAGGCCGATCAAGTCGTCCCGTTCGCAAGTTCCGTTCCGCGTGCGGTCGACCTGCTCAAGAACGGGTCGCTGAAGACGTATCCGGGCTATCCCCATGGCATGCTGACCACACATGCGGATGTCCTCAATCCCGATCTGCTCTCATTCATCAGGTCTTGACGACGTCTCTCATCCATCATCGCCTATGGTCGAGATTTGGTGATTTAGAGCGAGGAGGGTTCGCGTTTCGGCGTCGTGACGAAGGAACGAACAAGAAGCTCAAATCGTCCTCGAAAATTCATCACCCAAGATCCCGATCGAGGCGGCGGCTTTGGCAGAATTGCTCGGCCTTGACAGAGGTCCACTCCGCCGTCCTCACACCGCCCTTGGCTGGCTGACGCCAGCCGAATATGCTGCATCCGCCGGGATTAATCCCGGCGGATGCAGGCCGGAAACTCGCATCATTCCCGGATGAGAAACCGGGGGGACCCTCAGCTCCAGCGTGACACCGCGTCCGCTTTGGATGAAATATGGGGCATGTGGTCCGCTGGGAAATACCTTCTGCTGGGGATGCTTGCCCCCGCCCTCGCGAGCCTGGGCGATGCGTACGCAGCGGATGCGCAGCGCAACCTCCAACAACTGCGGCATACCGTCTGGACTTCGAGGGACGGAGCTCCGCCGGAGGTCTGGGCTCTCGCCCAGTCGGACGACGGTTACCTCTGGCTAGGCACGGGAGGCGGACTCTACCGGTTCGACGGAGCGAGTTTCGAGAAGTTTCGACCAGCCAAAGGCGAGAGCCTTCCCTCGCTCAACGTCAATTCCCTGCTTGCCACTCGCTCCGGTGACCTTTGGATCGGCTTTGCATCAGGTGCCTTGGCGAGACTCCGCGCCGGCCACCTGACGACGTTCGACTTAGGCCTCCCGCCGGTGCCCGTGTTGGAGCTATCTGAGGACACCGCAGGCGGGATCTGGGCGGCCCTAGGCGAGAATGACAGAGGGGGAGTCGCGCGTTTTCGTCGGGGCGGATGGGAAATTTTCGGCCGTTCTCGCGGCGTAGCCCCGGGCGCGGCAACCAGCGTCCTCGGGGCGGCGGACGGATCGGTCTGGATAGCGGCCGGTGGCGAACTCGAGGTGTTGCGTCCGGGCGCCAATCGCTTTTCGCGCATCGCCGCCTCGGCCTCGGACAGGCCAAAGCTCAAGCAGTCGCCGGATGGAGCGATATGGCTCACCACCGGTGCCCGCCCTGGTCTTCAGCGCATCGCAGCATCACCTGCCCAAGCCACGCCGACGTGGGTGGTGCCGCCGATGACGGCCAATCCGCGAGCGGAGAGCATTCTGTTCGATCGGCGCGGCAGTCTTTGGGGAACCTATGGGAGTGGCGGCGTCTTTCGTCTCCGCGGCGTCGGCTTGGGAGGTGGTGCGCTCGTCGCCGGGAGAGAGATGTTCGGCGTGGAGCGCGGCCTCACCTCCAATCTCGCCAACCCCATCCTGGAGGATCGTGAAGGCAATGTTTGGGTAGGGACGAACCTCGGCCTCGATCAGTTTCGCGAGACGAGCGCGGTGGTGGCCACCGGGCTGCCCACGGATTCGCGGAATGGTTTCCGGATCGCGCCGGGCCCTGCGGGCTCGATGTATGTGACATCAAACGACGCTCTCTTTAGAGCGAGCCCAGAGTATGTCGCCCGGAAGCTGGTCCGACTTCCGCGGCGGCCATTGATACTGCACACCGATGCGCTGTCACGAACCTGGATCGGCACGGACCGAACGCTCGGCATTCTGTCCGGCATCTCAGTTCAGGACGTGCCGCTGCCGTGGGCGAGGAGCAGACCATTTGCTCTGATCGAGGAAACCCCGGGTCGAATCTGCGTCTCGTCCGTGGAGGGGGCTTTTTGCCGGGAGGGGCGTGGATGGACGTCCGAACCACGCCTGGCGACCCCAGGTATTCTGCCCATGCAGATGCTCCGCGACGCGGTTGGGCGCGTCTGGATCGCGGAAGGCAGCCGCATCGAGATGGTCGATGGGAATGCACGTCGGATATTCTCCGCGCGCAACGATCTTGCGTTGGGGACGGTCGTCGTCATCGCCGTCCGGGGACGGCATGTGTATGCGGGGGGCGACTTCGGATTGGCAAGGTTCGACGGCCAGCGGTTCGTCACACTCAGATCGGACGTGCACCCGGTTTTGAGCCGGACGGCGGGAATCGTCGAAACGTCCCAAGGCGACCTGTGGCTCAACACCGTGGCCGGCGTGGTCAAGATCGAGAGCGCCGACCTGGACGATGCGTTCGCGCATACCCGTCGCCCGGTGAAGGCACGGGTGTTCGATCGCGACGACGGGATGCCCGGCGTGGCGCAGCAGGACTCCTGGTCGCAAACGGCGATGGAGGCCTCTGACGGGCGCCTCTGGTTCGTGACGAGGCTCGGCATCGCCTGGATCGACCCCAAGCGGCTTTCCTTCAACTCGCTCCCACCGCCAGTGATCATCAAGTCCTTGGTTTCCGGTGGCCGGATCTATGCAACCGCTACGCCCATTCAGCTGCCAAAAGGCTCGTCCAATCTCCAGATCGAGTATACCGCGCCGAGTCTTTCCGTACCCTCGCGCGTGCGATTCCGTTACCAGTTGGAAGGCGTGGACGACGGTTGGGTTGACCCGGGCACTCGCCGCGAAGCCTTCTACACGGGCCTTAAGCCGGGCAGCTACAAGTTCCGCCTTATAGCGGCGAACGACGACGGCGTATGGAACCGACGAGGCGCGACACTGGAGTTCGAAATCCCGCCGACTTTCTTCCAGAGCTGGCCATTCTACTTCCTTTGCGCAGCGCTGGCGTTGGCGCTGCTGTGGCTCGGCTATTCGCTGCGGCTACGCGCCGTCGCCGAGCGCATCCGGGCGGGGATGAACGAGCGGCTGGACGAGCGCGATCGCATCGCGCGCGAGCTGCACGATACTCTGTTGCAGAGCGTGCAGGGGCTGATCATGCGCTTCAGCAACATCGCGCAGGACATAACTGCGATTCAGCCGGCACACCGCGAGATGCTAGACGCGCTCGACGGCGCAGAGGCCGTCGTGGTGGACGGGCGCGACCGCATTCATGAGTTGCGCCGATGGAGCGGAGCACGGAGCCTGTCCGATGTCGTCACCCGCACCGCCGAGCGGCTTCTGCTTCCCGACAAGATCGAGATTCGAGTAGGCGTCGAGGGGATGCAACGGGAGATTTACCCCGCAATTGCCGATGAACTGCTGCGTATCACGGACGAGGCATTGTTCAACGTCTCCCGTCACGCGCACGCGCACAAAGTCTCAATCACCGTTGCTTATGGCGCGGAAGCACTCGTCTTGCGCATCATCGACGACGGAATCGGTATCGCGCCGGAGATCGTTGCCCGGGGCGGCGTCGCGGGTCATTTTGGGCTCGTCGGCATGCGCGAGCGGGCAGAGAAGATTGGCGGCCAACTGGCCATCACCACTGCCCCGGCCGGCGGGACGCAAGTGGAAATGAAGATCGCGGCCGAGATCGCTTATGCCGACAGACCTCGACGTAGATGGCTGACCTGGTGGCGTCGGTTGGCGGTGAAGCGCAACGGTGCATGACATAGTATGCCGCGAGACGGCATGCGGTTGTTCATCTCCGTGAAGCGGGGTTAATTCAGGTAGCATGACGATCTTGGGCGGGTGCTGGCTGTCGACGCGCGTGAGGCGAAGGGGCTAAGTCCGGGGCTAGTCGAAGTGGCGGTCGGGGGCCAGCATTGCCCATGCCGACAAATCGCGCCCAATCTGGCTGGCTTGGCGGCGTTGGTTCGCGAGGGAACGCAGCGATGGATGACTCAGTAACCGCCAATCCCATCCGCGTGATGATCGTGGACGATCACCCGATGTTGCGCGACGGGGTCGTCGGGTCGATCAAGCGGCAGCCCGATATGGTCGTGGTCGCGGAGGCTGGCGACGGCGCCGCTGCGATCGCCGCGATCGAGGCGGCCAACCCCGACGTGGTGCTGATGGACCTCCAGATGCCCGGCATCGACGGGGTCGAGGCGATCCAGACGATCTGCAGAAAACATCCGCAGGTTCGTATTCTGGTGCTCACAACTTATGTCGGCGACGCGAAAGCGTTGCGGGCCCTCAAGGCGGGGGCCAACGGCTATTTGCTCAAAAGCGCGATGCGAACCGATCTGATCGACGCGATCCGCGCCGTGCACGGCGGCGGATGCCATATCCCTCCGGAGGTCGCGACGCAGATAGCAGTGCATGCGGTTGGCGAAGCCCTGACCGAGCGAGAAATCGCGATTCTGTCGCTGGTGGCAGCCGGCAATCCGAACAAGCAGATCGCCTGGAGGCTGGGCATCTCGGAGGACACGGTGAAGGCGCATCTCAAGCGCATCTTCGCCAAGCTCGGTGTCGCGGACCGAACGCACGCGGTGACGGTTGCCGCCAAGCGAGGGATCATTGAACTTTAGCCATTCCGTCAGCGGGTTGATCGACCGAAAGCGTTTTCCACCTGGTCGCCGACCTCGTGCGCCAGGGATGTGTTGTCACTCATATGGGTACTCCGGCTTCCCCGGTTTGGGGCCATGGACCGATGTTGGAGCCGAAGCTTATTCTGCCGCTGTCGGATGGGGCGGCACTGTCGAACGCACTCCAGTGATGGGCCGGATGCCGACTGGTCAGGCTATGCGCCAAGCCTGGAGGAGTGTCGAAATGCCGACTGCTGCCGCTTCCGAAGCTCTTCCGGGGACGACTCGTTCACCAGAGCACGCATCCAGTTTTGACCAAGCAGTACCGGCTCAACGCTGCTTTGCGTTCGGCCCGTTCCTCCTGAGGCCGGAACAACAGTTACTGCTAAAGCGGGAAGCGCCGGTCAGAATCGGGGGGCGCGCACTCGACATCCTCACGGCTCTGGTCGAGAAACCGGGCGAACTGGTGGACAAGCGCACGCTGATCTCGCGGGTCTGGCCGAACATCTACGTCGAAGAGACCAATCTCAAGGTGAACGTGGCTGGCCTGCGGCGAGCCCTGGAGGACGATCCCTGCGTGCCGCGGTTTATCGCGACCGTCGTCGGTCGAGGCTATCGCTTCATCGCGCCGGTCCGTGCGACTGCATCGCCGGCACCAGCTTCAGATCGCCACCCCTCAGGAGAGGTGCCTAGCCTCGTCGAGTTAATCGAAACCATCAATGCCGTTCGGCGACATCTCGCGCAGATCTCGTCACCCGGAAGATGAAAGAGGCGGCATTCGGAGCGAGAGGAGCAAGGGTTCGTGCGGCTTCCGGAACTCACCCAAGAGGCGTCACGGTCAGGCGCTTCGAGATACTCGACCCCAAAAGCACCTGAACCAAACCGCCCACTACCTTCCATGGGAGATTGACGTCATGATCCGCATGTTTTTCCGTATTTGCCGCGGCCCTTGCGGCCGCCCTGTCCACTGTCGCATCGGCGCAGACGGAGAAGCCGGTGTCCATCGTGCTGGTCCATGGCGCGTTCGTCGATGGTGCCGGCTGGAAGGCGGTCTATGATCACCTTACCAGCGATGGCTATGACGTGCTCGTCGTCCAGCAACCCACCCGCACCCTCGATGACGACGTATCGACGACACGGCGCGCCATCGCCGCCGCCCGGCATCCGGTGATCCTCGTCGGGCATTCCTATGGCGGGGCGGTGATCACCGAAGCCGGGGACGATCCCAAGGTCCGCAGCCTGGTCTATCTGGCTGCCTACGCCCCGGACGTCGGCGAGTCGGTCCTCGACCTCGCGGAAAAACCCCATCCGGGCGAGGCACGCGCTCCACTGCTGCCGCCGGCGGACGGCTATCTGACCGTCGATCCGGCGAAATTCCCGACGGCTTTTGCCGCTGATGTCGACCCGTCGACTACGCGCTTCATGGCGGCCGCCCAGATGCCCTGGGGGTTGAAGGCGCCGCAGACCAAGCTGACCACGGCCGCGTGGAAGGGCAAACCGACGTCCTTCCTGCTCATGACGCAGGATCACATGATCCCCCCGAGCCTCCAGCACATGATGTCGAAGCGGACGGGCGGCAAGGTGGTGGAGATCAGCAGCAGCCATGCCGTGATGCTGTCTCATCCGCAGGAGGTTGCCGCCTTCATCGAGACTGCCGCGAGGGCGTCGAAGTAGCGAGGCACGGAGCGTCGCGGACGCTCCGTGCCTCGCAGCAGAAAGGAGCGAAACGATGTCCCTCAAGCAGATCCTTCCGGGCCGGCTCGGTTTCGGCGCCGCGCCGCTCGGTAATATGTTCCGCGACATTCCCGAAGCGGAAGCGCTCGCAACCGTCGATGCCGCCTGGAACGACGGCATCCGCTATTTCGACAACGCGCCGTTCTACGGAGCGGGCCTGGCCGAGATCCGCATGGGCGATGCGCTCGCGGCACGCCCGCGCGACGCCTATGTCATCAGCACCAAGGTCGGCCGGATCATCCTCGACGAAGTCGAGGATGTCAGCGCGCGTGACCTCGGCGAAAAGGGCGACGTGTTCAAATATGGTCGCCCCAACCGGATCGTGAACGACTATTCGGAGAGCGCCACGCTACACTCGATCGAGGACAGCCTGAAGCGTCTCAAGACCGATCGCATCGAGATCGCCTGGGTCCATGACGTGGCCCAGGACTTCTATGGCGACGAATGGCTGTCGGTATTCGAGAGCGCCAGGCGGGGCGCGTTCAAGGCGCTCGACCGGCTTCGCGACGAAGGGGTGATCAAGGCGTGGGGCCTCGGCGTCAACCGCGTCGAACCGATCGAGCTGCTGCTCGACCTCGACGGTCCGCGCCCCGACGGCTCGCTGCTCGCGGGTCGCTATACGCTGCTCGACCACGACCGCGCACTACAGCGGCTGATGCCCAAAGCCGCGGAGCGCGGGCTGGGTATCGTCGTCGGCGGTCCCTACAGCTCCGGGGCGCTCGTCGGCGGGCCGAACTTCGAGTATGCGCCCGCCACCCCTGCGATCCTCGACAAGGTCACGCGGATCAAGGCGGTCGCCAATCGCTACGGCGTCAGCATGAAGGCTGCGGGCCTGCAATTCTCGCTGGCGCATCCGGCGGTCGCGGCGGTGATCCCGGGCGCCAGCCGACCCGGGCGCATCGCCGAGGACAGCGCCGCGCTGAACGAGGTCGTGCCTGCGGATTTCTGGACCGATCTGCGCCGTGCGGGATTGATCAACCGCGACGCACCCACGCCCGGGATCGCATGAGGAAGAATGACATGAGCAGCACCAGTCCCTGGACGCGCCGGACGGCGATCAAGGCCGGGGCCGCGTTGTTGGCCGGCGTAGCGGGAGGAGGGATGTCGCTGCCCGCGATCCCGGAGACCGACGGCTATTGCCCGGTTCCGGGCGGCAAGGTCTATTGGCGCAGGTTCGGTTCCGGAAAGCGCACCCCGCTGCTGATCCTCCACGGCGGGCCGGGCGCGGCGCACAATTACATGCTGTCCCTGAAGGCCCTAGCCGATGATCGGCCGGTGATCTTCTACGACCAGCTGGGTTGCGGAAAGGCGGAGTCTCCGACCGACGAAACGCTCTACACGATCCAGCGCTCGGTGGACGAACTGGATGCCGTGCGCCGCGCACTCCGGCTCCCGGAAATCATCCTCGTCGGACACAGCTGGGGCACGTTCCTCGCGATCGAATATATGTGTCAGGGACGCGGCGTCGGCGTGGAGAAACTCGTGCTCAGCGGAGCGAGCGCTAGCACGGCGCAGGTCATCGCCGGCCAGCAGCGACTGATCGACTCCCTGCCCAACGGCTTTGCCGCAAAGCTCCACGGGCTGGAGAAGGCCGGCCGGATGGACAGCCCGGAATATGCGGCGCTCACCCAGCAATTCTACGACAATTTCGTCCTGCGGGTGCCGCCGACGCCCGACGCGCAGGCTTCGTTCGAGGCATTGGCCAAGTCGATCGCCTATCGCGTCATGAACGGGCCGAACGAGTTTTACATCACCGGGATCATCAAGGATTGGGACCGGCACAGGGACCTCAATGTCATCACCCAGCCCGTCCTCCTCACGACGGGCGAGTTCGATGAAATCACCATGGATTGCCACACGACGATCCGGGCGGGCGTGTCCGGGCTGTGCAGGCTCGAGGTCATGGCCCGCTGCTCGCACCTGACGATGGTCGAGAAACCGGACGAGTATAATGCGCTGGTGCGAGGGTTCGCAAACGCGGCGTGAGGCCCCGCATCGCGACGATAAAGGCAGCCGAAAACCAACCACGGCTTCCTTCAACTCGATCAGCCCTTTCGGCTATGTCCAACCGGTATATGCCCCGCATTGTCGAATGGCGGCTTTTGGGAATGGAGTAGCGACTGCCGAACGGCGACAATGGGGCGCATTGCCGTCATTCGCGTCGACCAAGCGGAAATGATCGAGCAGCTTCCAGACAACCATCGACACCAACGCGGGTGCGACCGCGAATCCGATCACCTTCGACGTTCCTTGTTCAGGATAAGAGACCGGCTCAAGCGTCAGCGCACACCGCTGGCCTGTACCGCCGCGTAGCAGCCGAAGAGGTATAAACAGGACCGGCGCTTCCCTGCATCGGACATCGGTTCAGATACTGGGTTCCGTCGGCATGCAGGAATGGCGTGTACGCGCCGCCCAAGCGTTTCAATGAGATATTTGGCCGGAGGTCCTTGCGCGCAAACGGGCGGAATAGACTCACCGCCCCATTCGGCATAAACCCTTCACGCCGCTTCGGTCTCGTAAGCCGGAGGCGGTGCACTGTCATGTGCTGAGCACGGGTCCGCTCTGTCGGGCGGCTCCCGGAATAAAATACCTCTCGTAGGAAATACGGGAGGCGTGCTGCCCCGTGCTCGCACGTTACGAACCACCCGGCGCCAGCCGGGTGAGCACGGGGGTATCTATATGGCTTCGAAAGTGGTGCGCGATCACACTCGTTTGCGCACCTGGCCCACGATGGGCTTTCTGCTGGGCCTACTGCTCAGCTTTCCGCCGACCAGATTCGACATCAATACGATGGACATCCTGATCGTCGCTTGTGCCACCGGTCTGGTCTATGCGGTCGTTACGTTCCCGGCCGCCCTCATCGCCAATCGGTTTCGTGGACCATCGAAAACTGGGTTCCCACGCGTCGAAGTGGAAACCGGTCGTGCATGGCTACTGTGGGGGTGCGTGGCGCTCTCGTTGGCGTTGAAGCTGCTCGGGATGTTCGGGTTGCTATCGGTGGCCATCACCGCCGCGACGAACGAGCAGCTCGGCAAGCTCCTTTAGAAATCGCCGCTTTTTGATCCGACAGTTATGTCAATATCGTGATTTGCTGCCCACTGGAGGCGGCGCGATCTTCACCTGGGGCGCACGCTGAATATCCGGTTCTGGGCCGTAAGCCGCCAGACCGATCCCTCCCTGGGCTTGGCGAAATTTGCGATGTTCACGCATAGAGCCGAATCGCACGGCGCGGCGTGACCCAGTAATTTCGCCAAGCCGATTTTTGGGGAACAAAAGTCAGACATTTTACAGGATTTTACAAATAACGCATGAGAAATGCGGTGTAACGTTCCTGAAACACACAAATAATCCTTCTCGGCACTTTCATCTGTCAAAATAGGATGGCATGATGCGTCCGCCGGGGGCACATGCCGGCGTGTTTCGGGGAGCACCCTAGTGGGCCCAGATCTTGCGTACGGCGTCGGCGTCCCGCTCGAGCGCCCACCGTTTTTGCGCCGCGACGCGGCATCAAAGCGTCTTTCCGATTTCCGGGCCGAGCCGTCCGAGAAGTTCCGGCCGGAGTCCGCGCGTATCGCGCCGAGGCGCCGATCGCCGGCAGGGCATCACCTTATTGCACGCTGATCCGCCGGCCGCGCCGGCCCGCGAAGGTGTGTCGATCATGCAATGACGAATTACGAAGGAGACAATGATCCTGGCAGATTGAGAACGGACGACCGCCGCGAGCCTCTGGATTGAGGGACATGATCGGAAGCAGCGGCGCTTTTCCCTAAAATCGCGAACCCTTTTCGGAGCACTCTCGCAAATGACGGGAGGCTAGAAAATGCGATGAATCAAATTATGGTCAAGTCAACTCGGTTGATTTTGGCTATCGTGCCAGTTTTATTCCATGAGATCTCAAGTTAACTACAAAAAATATGGGAATAGTCCGATAAATATCGACTCATTAACCATTTGTTAACTTCCTTCTTCTAGCCAAATCCGGTCGATGTCACTTCATTTGCAGGTTATTCATGCACTTGACGGTGGCTTTAAAGGGAGATCGGCGGGTGATTCAAAAAGGGAAAAATGCGGCTCCCGGGAGCCGAGCAGTGGCGAGGCGCCCGAAGCGTCGCCTGACCGCGGTCGCGGCGATGATCGGAGTCGCTTTCGCCGGCGGCGCGGGCGTTTCCGCGCTGGCGCAGCAGGCAGCGGCGCCAGCGGCCGCCAATCTCTTCCAGGAGCAGGCTACCAAGCTGGGCGCGAAGACCTGTACCGGGCTCTACTCGGCGCTGGGCGGCCTGGTCGCCCAGGGCTCGACGCACGCGGTGCGAACCCAGACCAACAAGGAATCGCCCGACACCCATCTCGTGCGAGGCACGGTGGGGATGACCTATAATCTGCCCGAGCTCAAAGGGCAGGCAGCTGGCGTGGTCCTTGCCGCGCCGCGGGGCAAGGGCTGCGAAGGCCAGTTCGTGCGCGTGGCGCCGTTCCAGAGGACTTGCCAGCAAATGGTGGGCCTCTTGCCCAAGGGCAGCGCGACGAAGGCCAATCTGTCCGGAGTGCCGCTCTACGAGCTGGGCGGCGGCCAAGGGCAGGCACTGATGATCGCGAGCGGCCAGAGTTGCGTCGTCGTGACCATCACCGACGGCACGCAAGGCGCGTAAGCGAACACCGATCGGGCGCCGCCGTGTCGCACGGTGGCTGCCGCTTTCGACCAAGCAATCGGGATCACGGGCGTGTGCCGCACGCAGCGGACAATTGCGCCCACTTCGCCGCCCGAGCCGCATCAGGGCCGGGCCAGTCAACAGGGAGTATATCATGATCGAGGCCGAGACCGCATCGAACGCACACAGCCGCCACTCCAATTTCGGGGGCAACTGGATCAACGGGCCGCACGGAGCAGGCTGGACGCAGCGGCGCCGGCTGATGGCCGTGCTGCGCCGCGCGCACCGCGTGCTGGGCGTCGACCGCAAGGAACTGGGCGTTGGATCGCTGGGCTTCGGCGGCGGCGCCCGATCGGCATTGCTGTCGTCCGCGAGCCCGGCGGGCATGATCGGCGGCCTCGCCGCGATCGTCGCGCTGGGGCTGCCCTCGGCGGCGCAAGCCCAGACCGCCGTCGGAAACGGCACCGCGTCGGGTGCGCAGAGCATAGCGATCGGAACCACCGCGACCACCGCTACCGCGAGCGGACCCCGCAGTATCGCCATCGGTAACCAGCCGACGGCGGCCGGCGTGGATTCCATTGCGCAAGGCACGCTCGCCAGTGCCGGCGCCCAGAACGCCGTCGCCATCGGCTTCCAGGCGGCCGCGACTCAGATCAACACCGTCTATCTCGGCTCGCGCACTGCTGCGGGAACGGGAGCGCTTGCACCCGGGGCCATCGCCATCGGCACCGATGTGACGGCGTCCCTGAACGACGCCGTCGCGATTGGGCGTCAGTCCGTTTCATCGGGTCAATATACGGTGGCTCTCGGCCTGTTCGCGAATGCCTCCGGCCCTGGGGGCGCGGTGGCGGTGGGGCAAGGCGCCATCTCGAACAACGTCAATACGGTCGCGCTCGGCGTCCAGGCCAATGCCACCGCAGCGGGCGCCAGCGCCTTGGGCACTTTCTCGCTTGCCTCGGGAGGGAACTCTACTGCGGTCGGCGTCGGCGCCACGGCCAGCGGTGCCTATGCCTGGGCCGGCGGTCATGGGTCCGTCGCCGGTGGTGTCAACAGCACGGCAATCGGGCGCTTGGCCAACGCCGCCGGCGCCGATTCTGCCTCCGCCGGTTTCAATTCCAGCGCGGCGGGAATCAGCGCATCGGCGTTCGGCACCGTCGCCAATGCCTCGGGAGACTATTCGCTGGCTTTGGGCAACCAATCCGTATCGAGCGGGTTCGGCTCGGTCGCGGCGGGTTCTGGAGCCCAAGGCACGGCATTGGGGACCGTCGCGATCGGCAACAACACCCTTGCGACCGTCGCCCGCGCAACGGCGCTGGGTGTCAGCGCGTCCGCGGGCGGGCAGAGTGCGCTGGCTGTGGGCGATACCGCGAATGCGAGCGCTAATGCCAGCACCGCCATTGGCAACACGGCAGTTGCCAGCGGCGTAAACGCCTCCTCGTTCGGATCTGGCGCGAATGCGACAGGCGACAATTCCCTCGCTGCCGGCGTCAGCGCCAATGCCAGCGGAATCGCCAGTACCGCACTCGGCATCGGCGCCAAGGCCACGGCGCTATCCGCGGTCGCGGTTGGAAACAATGCGATTGCGAACGCCGCCGACTCGGTCGCCATCGGCACCAACACGACCGCCACCGGCGGCAAGGCAGTGGCGATCGGCGCCGGCAACGTCGCCAATGGCGACGGCGCGGTCGCGATCGGCGATCCCAGCACCGCGACCGGCGACGGCGCGGTGGCGCAGGGCAAGGACAATACTGCCACCGGCAACGGCTCGGTCGCGATGGGCAACACCAACATGGTCGGCGGCGGTGGCCAGGCGATCAGCACGCCGGGCATCGCAGCGCAGGGTGCGGTGGGCATCGGCTACCAGAACACGGTGGTCGGCCAGGGCAGCGTGGCGATCGGCAATACCAGCAGCGCGCTGGCGGCGGGCGCGGTCGCGTTCGGCGACACCGCGGTGGCGAACAATGCGCGCGACGTGGCGCTGGGTTCGGGATCGGTCACCGCGGTGGCGGTGCCGACCGCCAGCGCGACCATCAACGGCACCAATTACGCCTTCGCCGGCACTACGCCCACCAGCACGGTGAGCGTCGGCGCGTTGGGCACCGAGCGGACGATCACCAACGTCGCCGCCGGCCGGATCAGCGGCGGCTCGACCGACGCGGTCAACGGCTCGCAGCTCTTCGCGACCAACCAGTCGATCGACTCGCTGGCGAACACGGTCAACGCGACCGCCATCCACTATCTCAGCGTCAACGACGGCGGCGTCACCGGCGGCAATTACACCAATAACGGCGCGACCGGGGCGAATTCGATCGCCCTGGGTGTGAATGCGGCTTCGCAGACGGTGGATAGTGTCGCCATCGGCAATGGCGCCTTCAATCAACCTCCGGGAGCCGGCGTCGTCGCCAACCAGATTGCGATCGGTTCCGCGGCGCACACCTTCAGCGGCAATGCTATCGCCATCGGCTCCCAATCCTCCGCGCTCAACGTGAACGCGATCGCGCTCGGCGCGTCGGCGACCGGAAGCACCGCCTATGCTATCGCCATCGGCTCCGGGCCGGCGGCGGGCGCGAGCGCAACTGGGATCGGGTCCATTGCCATCGGCGGTGGCGGCGGAACCGTGCCCACCGGTGCTCCAGCCTCGGCAACCGGAGCGCGCGCGATCGCCATCGGTCAGAACACGGTTGCGGGGTTCACGAATTCGGTCGCCATGGGCAACAGGTCCACGGTCGGCAGCGCGTCTTCGGTCGCGCTGGGCGATACCGCCACCACGGGCGCGACCGGCGCGAACGTCGCCATCGGCAATCTGAGCACCGCCAATTCCGGTACCGCAGCCGGCGGCGCGGTGGCGATCGGGCGCTCCAACACCGCATTCGGCGATGGTGCGGTATCGATCGGCGATCCAAGCTACGCCAGCGGCACCGGCGCCTTCACCGGCGGCGCGAACAACATCGCCAACAGCGATGGAACCGCAACGGCCACGGCCGCAAACCAGGCCACTGGCGCGGTCGCGATCGGCAACAACAACCGGGCGATCGGCCAAGGCAGCGTCGCGCTCGGCAACGGCTCGACCGCCGGCGCGGCGGGCCTCGCCGGGAATGTCGCACTCGGCAACGGCGCGACAGCCACGGCAAGCGCAGGCGATGTCGCGCTCGGCTCGGGCTCGAGCACGCTTGCGGCAGTAGGCACGGCCAGCGCGCTGATCGGCGGCAATACCTATAACTTCGCCGGCACCACGCCGCTCAGCACTGTCAGCGTCGGCGCTGTCGGTGCCGAGCGGACCATCACCAATGTCGCGGCGGGCCGGCTCAGCGGCAGCTCGACCGACGCGGTCAACGGCTCGCAGCTCTTCGCGACCAACCAACAAGTGACGCAAAACACCACCGACATCACCAATCTCGATGGCCGGGTGACGACGGTCGAAGGCGCCATCACCAACATCACCACCGGTGGCGGCATCAAATATTTCCGCGCCAATTCGGTGCTGGCGGACAGCCAGGCGCTGGGGACCGACTCGGTCGCCATCGGCCCCAATGCAGTGGCCAACAATGCCGGCGACATCGCGCTCGGCAATGGCTCGACCACCACAGCGGCGGTGGGCACGGCGAGTGCGCTGATCGGCGGCAATACCTATAATTTCGCCGGGACCACGCCGCTCAGCACGCTCAGCATCGGCGCCGTCGGTGCCGAGCGCACGATCACCAATGTCGCCGCGGGCCGGCTCGACGGAAGTTCGACCGACGCAGTCAACGGATCGCAGCTCTTCGCGACCAACAGCCAGGTGACGATCAACACCAATGACATCGCCGCTCTCGATGGCCGGGTGACGACGGTCGAAGGCGATGTCGTCAATCTCGACGGCCGGGTGACCACGGTCGAGGGCAGCCTCACCAATCTCGGCAACGCGCTCACCAATATCACCGGAGATACCTCGACTGCCTATACCGACGCGAACGGCATCGGCATTCGCTACGCCCGCACCAACGAGACGGGCCTCGCGCAGACCGACGCCTTCGCGCAAGGGGTGGGCTCGACCGCGCTCGGCTATCAGGCAACCGCCGTCGCCGGGAATGCAGTCGCGCTGGGCCGCGGGGCCCAGGCCAGCATCGACGGCTCACTGGCGCTGGGCAGCGGTTCGCTCGCCGATCGTGCGATCGCGCCGATCAGCGGCACGATCCCGACCGGTATCGGCTTCGTTCCGTACAACACGACCGACGCGACGCTGCTCGGCGCCGTTTCGGTAGGCAACGCGACGACGAACCAATATCGCCAGATCACCAACGTCGCCGACGGCACGAATGCGCAGGACGCCGTAACGCTGCGCCAGCTCCAGGGCGCGATCGGGTCGGTCTCGGTGACTCCGGTGCTCTACTTCCATGCCAATTCGGCGGCGGTGGACTCGCTCGCGGCGGGCGCGGAATCGATCGCGGTCGGCCCGACCACCGTGGTCAACGGCGACAACGGCATCGGCATGGGCAACGGTGCGATCGTCGATCAGACCGCGCCGGGCGGCACTGCGATCGGGCAGAACGCGCATGTCTCGCAGGCCGACGGCATCGCCTTCGGCACCAATTCGATCGCCAACGGCATCCAGTCGATCGCGATCGGCCCCGGCGCCAACGCCAGCTTCTCGGGCAGCGTCGCGCTCGGTGCCGGGGCGACGACGGCGGTCGGCTCGCGGACCGGCTATACCGGCTATGGCCTCGCCGCACCGCAGAACTCGGCGGGCGAGGTTTCGGTAGGCAGCGCGGGCGCCGAGCGGCAGCTCACCAATGTCGCGGCGGGCTCGGCGCCGACCGATGCCGTGAACGTCAGCCAGCTCAACCAGGTGGCGCAGAATACCGCCACTGCGCTGGGCGGCGGGGCATCCTACAATTCGACCACCGGCGCCTATACCGCACCGAGCTACACGGTGGGCGGGAACACCTACAACAATGTCGGCGACGCGCTCGGCGCGCAGACCACGGCGGTCACCAATCTCGAAAACCGAGTGACCACCGTCGAGGGCAACGTCACCAATCTCGGCGACAGCGTGGCGGCCGGGCTGGGCGGCGGATCGACCTATAATCCGACGACCGGCACCGTGACGACGAACCTCAACGTCGGCGGGAACAACTACAGCAACGTCAACGACGCGTTGCAGGCGCTGAACTCGACGGCGAGCGCCGGCTGGAACATCCAGGCCAATGGCGGTCCCTCGACCAACGTTCCGTCGAACGGCACGCTCAACGTTACCGCCGGCTCCAACACCGTCGTGACGCTGACCGGCAATAGGCTGGAAGTCGCGATGGCGGACAATCCGACGTTCAACGGCGTGGTCAATGCCAATGGCGGTCTCGCCGTCGGCGCCAACACCAGCGTCAACATGGGCGGCAATGTCGTCCAGAATGTCGGAGCGGGCGCAGTGAACGCGACTTCGACCGACGCGGTCAACGGGTCGCAGCTCTACCCGGTTCAGCAGCAGGCCAGCAATTCGGTGCAATATGATCCGGGCCGCAATTCGGTGACGTTCAACCCGGGCGGCCAGGCGGCGGTGCTGCACAATGTCGCGGCCGGCGTCGCACCGACCGACGCCGTCAATCTCCAGCAGCTCAACGACGGCCTCGCCAATACGCTGCAATCGGCCAACGCCTATACCGACTCGCGGCTGGCCGGCGTCGAGTTCGATCTGTCGCAGGTCCGAAGGGACGCCAATGCCGGTACCGCGGGCGCGCTGGCCGCGGCGGGACTTCCCCAGGCGTTCGAGCCGGGGCGCGGAATGCTGGCGTTCGGCGCCGGCACTTATCAGGGGCAGTCCGCCTTCGCTCTCGGGCTCTCGCGCGTGATGGATGACGGGAAGACCGTCATCAAGGCCGGCGCGACCTATGACACGCAGCGGCGCGTCGGCGCCAATGCCGGCGTCGGCTTCCAGTTCTGACCCCCCTCTCCCATCTCATCTTCCAAGGAGGACACAATGAAAACCGAGTTCCTCGCGCTCACGATCCTTTCGGGCCTCATCAGTCCGGCCACGGCCATGGCTCAAAAAGCCTCGCCGCCGCCCACGACCTATGTGGCGTCGGTCGATCCCTCGGCCTTTCACAAGGCACCGCTCGAGCACAAGAAACTGGGCGTGACGGTGAGCCCCGCCTCGGTGCGGCTGATCACCCCCGGCGTCGACAAGTTCAGCATCTATCCGTTGCTCGGCCCGCCGCATTTCGGCGAAGGCATCACGCGGCGGTGGAATTATGTCCTGTTCTTCCCCGTCGCGCCTGGAAGCGTGGAGCGGGTGCGCTGCCGGATGCAGATCCGCTTCGAGCGGCAGCGCGGGCGCTATAGCGTCACCGTCTCCGAAGTGATCTGGCAGGAGCAATCCTGCGCGGATCGGGTTGCGGCCGCGAGCTGATTGAGGGAGAGGTGGCGCTATGCGATTGATCGGCGTGTTCGCCACCTCCCTACTCGTGCTTGTCGGCGTTCCCGCTGCCGCACAGACATTCGGACCGCCGGTTCCGGGGATGTGCCTGTTGTCGCGGACAGGTGCCATCGGCGCTTCGCGCGCGGGCCAGTCGATGCAGGTGCAACTGAAGCAGATGCAGGCATCGCTGAACGGCGAACTGGCGCAGCGGCGGGCCTCCATCGATCGGGATCGCCGGGCGCTCGAAGCGCGGCAAAGCGCCATCGCGCCCATCGAGTTTCAGCGGCAGCTGGGCGTCCTCAACCAGCAGGCGCAGAGCCTGGAGCAGCAGCAGAATGCGCGTTTCATCGCCGCGCAGACCCGCGGTCAGCAGCAGATCGATCGCGCGCTCAACGACGCGCTCAGCCGCGTCATCACGCGCAACGCATGCGGCGTCGTGATGGAACGCGACCACGCTTACGGGTGGAACAACGCGATGGACATCACGTCGGCGGCTGCCCGCGAGATGGACGGCATCCTGCAGAACGTCGTTCTCCAATGAGGGGCTTCCACGCGCGGCTGCTTCCGGGCGCCGCACAAGTGGCCGGAATGTCTGAATTTAGGGGGCGGGTTCAACGGGTCATCAGCTCAAACATATCACGAGCGGTACTGCTTTAGCGAAGCGACGAGCTAATCCAAAAGCAGCGCGCGACCGATGGGGCAGCGAGCCTCTATTCGCATCCGGTTTTGTTGAGCGGCAGCTACCGGATCACCTGGGATGATCACAGTGGCGTATCGGCGGTGTTCGCGGCCGTCGCAACGCGCAATCTGCAGAATGCGGGTCGTGTACAGCCAGTATAAATCAAAGCAGTCAGTGTCCAGCCAGTTGAGTATTGGCCGGAAGGGGAAGATTCCTCCACTCCGGCTGATTTATTCCTGAATCTGACTAAGTATTTTTCCGAGGGCACAATCCCGTTGCGCGAGATCCAATAATGCTTAATCAAGTTCATGGGATATTGTGAGTTATCAATCTGTCACCATGAGCCACGGCGCAAATGCCGAGGATCTAGCGCTTTTCGTCGAGAGCGCCACCGACAGGGCTGTGATTCTTACTGACGTTGACGGCTGTGTCACAGCGTGGCTGCCGGGTGCGGAGAATTTGTTCGGCTGGAAAGCGATGGAGATGATCGGGAAGCCGATCGACTGCCTCTATTCTAGAAACGACGTCGCCGCACGCCAGCCGGCCACGGAACGCAAGAATGCTGCAAATACCGGCCCGACGCGATCCGAAGGCTGGCGCGTCCGAAGGGATGGTTCCGAATTCGCTGCGGAAGCGACGACTATCGCCCTACGCAACCCTGACAAGAGCGTGAGAGGTTTCGGACTCAGCATTGGCGACATCACCGCGCGCAAGGCCGCGGAACAAGCGCTGGCGCATAGTGAGCTGCACGTCCGGTCCATCCTGGCGACCGTTCCCAGCGCAATGGTGGTGATCGACGAGCGGGGCAATATACTGTCCTTCAGCGCCGCTGCCGAAAAGTTGTTCGGCTGGTCCGAGGCCGATGTGATCGGGCGCAACGTCAAGATGCTGATGCCGAATCCCGATCATGATCGGCATGACCAATATCTCGCTCGATACTGCTCGACCGGCGAGCGTCGGATCATCGGAATCGGGCGGATCATCGTCGCCGAGCGCCGCGACGGAACGCAGTTCCCGATGGAACTTTCGGTCGGCGAAGCGAGCAGCGGGGGGCGCCGAATCTTCACCGGCTTCATCCGCGACCTGACCGAAGAACAGCGCGCCGAGTTCAAGCTCAAGGAATTGCAGTCCGAGCTGATCCATGTCGCCAGGGTGAGCGCAATGGGGACGATGGCGTCGACGCTGGCGCACGAGCTCAACCAGCCGCTGACTGCGATTGCCAACTATACCCGCGCTGCGCGCGATCTGCTGGATCGTGCAGGTGATCCACCGCTCGACCTGCTCGGTGAGGCAGTGACCGAGGCGGCTAGGGAAGCGCTTCGTGCAGGGCATATCGTTCGCCGGCTCCGCGATTTCGTTGCACGGGGCGAGGTCGAACAGCGCGTCGAGAACCTTCCCGCGCTGATCGATGAGGCCTCGCGGCTGGGGTTGATGGGCGCGCGCGAGCGCAGCGTCAGGGTTACCTTCGACATCGATCCGACGATCCAGAAGGTGGTGGTCGACCGGGTCCAGATCCAGCAGGTAATCCTCAATCTGTTGCGCAACGCCGTCGAGGCGATCGGAGAAAACGAACTGCGCGAGATCGCGGTAAGTACTGCGCGCGACTCCCACGGCATGGTCCGCGTCGTCGTCTCGGATACCGGCAGCGGAATCGACCCTGCGCTGGCGCCGCAGCTGTTCGAGGCGTTCGCCAGCACCAAGGAACAGGGGATGGGACTGGGTCTCTCCATCTGCCGGACGATCGTCGAGGCGCATGGCGGACGAATCTGGGCAGAGCCCAGGATCGGCGGCGGCACCGTGTTTCAGTTCACGATCATGACCGCCGATGAGGGAGAGATCGATGAGTGACGACCAACTCATCCATATCGTCGATGACGAGGACTCGGTCCGCAAATCCGCGAGCTTTCTGTTGCGAACCTCGGGGTTCGAAACGCGCCTCTATTCGTCGGGAACGGCCTTTCTGCGCGAGGCCGAGCACGCTCCGCAGGGATGCATCCTGCTCGATATCCGCATGCCCGAGATGGATGGACTGGAGGTGCAACGCGAGCTCAACGCACGCGGCGTGATGATGCCGGTGATCGTGCTGACCGGCCATGGCGACATCGGAACCGCGGTACAGGCAATGAAGGCTGGCGCGGTGGACTTTCTCGAAAAGCCGTTCGAGAAAGAACAACTGCTCGACGCGATCGCCACGGCTTTCGCCCGGATGGGGAATGACGACCACAGCGGCGCGGCGCGGCACGACGCAAGGGCGCGCATCGACGCGCTCAGCCCGCGGGAGCAGGATGTGCTGCGCGGCCTGGTGCGCGGACATCCCAACAAGACGATCGCCTACGATCTGGGCATCTCGCCGCGCACGATCGAGGTGCACCGCGCGAATTTGATGGGCAAGTTGAAGGCGCGCAGCCTTTCCGAGGCGCTCAAAATCGCGTTCGCGGCGGGCCTCGCCGGCTGACGATCTAAGGGCAAACCCGTAGCGGCCGCCTTGGGGCCATCACGTAACGACCCGCGCGCCGAGCAGTGGCAAAATGAGGATGTCGATCCTCCAGCCAGAAGTCGCCTGAATGCCCCCCGAAATTGCGCCGCTCGGTCTTCGCGTCCTACTGGTGGAGGACGACGAGGGAGTACGGCGCTCGTTACAATTATTGCTCGAGTGGAGTGGCTTCGAGGTACGTGCGCATGCGCTGGCGGCTTCGGTGATGGCGCTAAAGCGCGAGATGCTGGCCGGCGTCCACCTGCTCGTGTCCGATTACTTCCTGGAGGACGGCGATGGGATCGCGCTGCTCCAAAGCTTACGGGCGGCGGGCTGGCAGGGCCGGGCGGTGCTCATCACCGCCGAGCCCACACCGATGCTCATCGACCGCGCGCGGGCAGCGGGATTTCACGCCATACTGGAAAAGCCGCTCGCCAAGCACGAATTGATCAAGGCACTGACTGAATAGTGGCATACAGCTGTCGGTTGAGCGGCTCGTAAGCCAGGCAGAAACTCACTCGCAAGTGCCGCAAGCAGGTTGCGTCGCAACTGGACGGGAGGTCTCAGCTTTATCGGCGGCAAATGGCAGGACGCGCGCGCCCTCTCGCCTGGCTACGCCTTCGAAATTGAGATGTTATGCACCGTCGCGAAAGATGATTAGAGAGCAGCTATTGCTAAGAATATTTGTGCATGAATACAATCAAGTGCTTAATTATACTGCATTATAACCAACGCTTGATCAGCGGGTCCATGACTTAGCTGGAGATCGTACACCCTGCTCATTGTAGCAGCCCCCCTCGACTGATGGACGATCTTTTCAACCCGTTGCGGCGCGGCAAGAGAAGCTTTCAGCCTTGTGCGGATCGCCGCCCGTATAATGCGCATAGGCCGGCCAGGGGCACATCGGTCGCGTAGCGTGCTTCGTCCGTGCTAAACGGATGACCGCTTTCGGGCTTCCACCGACGCGGGCTGCGGCCGGACTTCCGCCCCTTAATTGCCCTCGGGGTACCGCGATTCGTGCGGAATCTCGCATGATCGGTCCGCCTCGCCGCCGCTGCATCCGGTCTGCAGCCCAGATTTTCCGGTCCGAAACAATTCCCCCGACACCGCTAGTTCTTGCTTCGGGATCTTTCTAAGAGTCGCGGTCAAGGCAATATGCGGAGGGGTTAGCATGGATGCCATACAAAAAGTAAGACGCGGTGAAGCTTCAATTCACTTTCAGTATAATAAACTCCCACACAGTCCAAGAAAAATGCATGGGATTTATTTCCTACCCCTCCTTGGAATACGGATAGGGAGATATTTTCGGTGAATGGCCTTCTGAGTCTCCACCGGAAGGGCTCGGATCGGACGATCATTTGCACCGAAGGGGCGATACCGGCGAATTCAGCAACCTCCAGGGCGGGCGCAGTGCCCGGCCTCTTTCTACGCGACCGCACCAATCCCGTGCGGCGTATCGAAGTCGCATACCAAGAATAATCCGGTCGGATTGTCGCGCGCCCCGCGAGAAGCGCCGATCTCACCCGCCCAGGGTGGGTCGATGACGGAAATGGGCACGGCGGGGCCAAGATCGCGCCGTAGAAAAAGAATGCCCAGGAGAGCAGTTTGTGCCCGTCGACATTTATACCGGAGCCAACGGAGAATTCGGCGCAGGCATGGGCCGCTTTGTCGGCACGCCGACAAAGCGCATCATCCATGACCGATGGATCGGCCCCGGCACGGCGCTCGACCTCGAGGGCAAGCCGGATGTCACGATCGTCCATACTGACCCATGCCGTACGCTCAAAGCGCCCCGCCACGGCAGACGAGATGATTGAAGCGCGCCCGACGATGTTCAGATTGCTCGCCTGTATTCTTTCTCTGGTCCTCCTTTGGGCGCCCGGACCGGCCCTTGCCCAAATGGTCGGCGCGTCGCGGGAAACGGCGGCGCTCATCGCCGGCTGGCGGTTCGCGCAGGGCGAACATCCCGGGGCCGTCGCGCCTTCGTTCGACGATAGCGGCTGGTCGCGCGTCACCCTGCCCCATACTTTCAACGCCGCCGAGACCGGCGACGGCTCCTATTATCGGGGCCCGGCCTGGTATCGGCGCGCCTTCGAGATCGCCGGGCTCCGCACCGGGCGGAGGCTGTTCGTCCAGTTCGACGGCGCGGCGCTGGTCGCCGACGTCTATCTGAACGGCAAGCCGGTGTGCCGTCACGAGGGCGGCCATGCGGCGTTCCGCTGTGACCTTACCGGCGGGTTGGCGCTGGGCCGCAACCTGCTGGCGGTGCGCGTGGACAACAGCTCCAACCCGACGGTTTCGCCGCTGGGAGGCGACTTCACGGTGTTCGGCGGGCTCTATCGCCCCGTATCGCTGATCGAGACGGACGAGGTGCATTTCGACCTGCTCGATCATGGTGGGCCGGGATTCTACGCCCGCGCCCACGATATCACCGCCGATGCCGCCGCGGTTTCGGCCGTTGCCAAGCTGGCCAATGACGGGTCGCGCGCGCGCGGCGTGCCCGTGGTCGCACGCATCCTGGATGCGGAGGGGCGCGAAGTGGCGCGCACATCCGTCAGTGTCCGGCTGCCGGGGCGTTCCATTCGTGACGTGGCGCTCGACATGCGCCTTCCCTCCCCGCGCCGGTGGGACGGGGTGCGCGATCCCTATCTCTACCAAATCGTCGTCCGCATCGGCGACAGCGGCGACGAGGTTTCGGTGCCGCTCGGCGTGCGTACCGTGAGAATCGATCCACGGCAGGGATTCCTGCTCAACGGCAAGCCGTATCCGCTGCGCGGCGTGAACCTGATGCACAGCGCCCGGCCGGGAAAAGGCACCGGGGTGACCGATGCCGAGGTCGGGGAGGATTTCGCGATCATCCGCGACATGGGCTCCACCGCCGTCCGGCTGACCCATTTCCAACATCCCCAGGCCGCCTATCAGGAAGCCGATCGGCTGGGCCTGGCGCTCTCGACGGAGATCGGGATCAACGGCGTGGTCGCGGAAGGCCCCGCCTTCCTCGCCAACGCCACGCAGCAGATGCGCGAACTCATCGCCCAGAACTACAACCACCCCTCGGTGGTGATCTGGGGCCTCGGCAACGAGGTCTATTCGACCGAGCCGGTGGTGGAACATGTGCTGCGCGCGCTGCAACAGGTTGCGAAGGCGGCCGATCCGGACCGGCCCACCACCTACGCCCATTGCTGCCAGCAGGACGATCATCCCAAGGCGCTGATCTCCGACGTCATCGGCTTCAACCGCTATTTCGGCTGGTATCCCGACCAGAAGGGAACGATCGGCGAATGGGCGGAGGGATTCCATACCAGGCACCCCGATCGCGCCTTCGCGGTGAGCGAATATGGCGCAGGCGCGAGCATCCTGCATCAGGAGGATCCGCCACGCACCGTCGTACCGGCGAGCGGCTGGCATCCCGAGCAATATCAGGCGCTCTACCATGAACGAAACTGGCTGGAACTGAAGGACAAGCCCTATCTGTGGGGCACCTTCATCTGGGTGGGATTCGATCTTGCCTCAGCCGGGCGGAACGAAGGCGACCGACGCGGGATCAACGACAAAGGCCTCGTCACCTATGATCGCAAGGTGCGCAAGGACGCCTGGTACTGGTATCGCGCATGGTGGTCGGATCAGCCGACGCTCTACATCACCAGCCGCCGCTTCACCGAGCGGAGCGATCGCGACGCAACGGTGAAGATCTACACCAGCGCGCCCGCCGCGACATTGTTCCTGAACGGCGTGGAGATCGGCACGCGCCCCGCCGTGGATCGCATCGTCCGCTGGCCCGTAACGCTGCGGAGGGGCGCCAATGCGATCGAGGTCCGCGCGACGGCAAAGGGCGAGGCGCTGAGCGATCGGGTGACATGGCAATACGAGCCTCCACCGGACATGCTGCACGCGACTTCTCCCACTGAAGCCGCTGGAGCAGCTGCCCAGGGAAATCCCCTTCAACCGTAGCGACCGTCGCATTCGCAGCGTGATCTCCATCCGGCCGCGCTTCTTTCCAAAACCGATCCCTGCAGGTTGTGAGATGAGCATGACGAAACACTATGAGGTGCTTGACGGCCTGCGCGGCACGGCTGCGGTAGCGGTGGTCGTTTTCCACCTATGCGAGTATATTTTCCCCGATTCCGCCAGCAATCCATTGCGCCACGCCTATCTGGCGGTCGATTTCTTCTTCCTGCTTTCGGGTTTCGTCATCGCGCACGCCTATGACCGGCGCTGGCCTGCGATGTCGATCGCCGGCTTCTTCCGGATCCGCCTGACCCGCCTGCATCCGCTGGTGCTGCTGGGACTGTTGCTCGGGCTGATCGACTATGTCTTCGATCCCTTTGCCGGAAACAGCCAGAATGCGGGTTTCTGGCTGATCGCGGTCAACGCGGTGCTGGGCGCCCTGCTCCTACCCGCACCCGATCTCCCCAACCGCTTCGACGCCACCCATTCGCTCAACAGCCCGTCATGGTCGCTGCTGCAGGAATATGCCGTCAACATCGCTTATGCCCTGTTCGTGCGGCGCCTGGGCGTACGCGCGCTTGCGGGCCTGGTCGTACTCAGCGCGGTGGTGCTGGGCTTGTCGGCGGTCGGTCACGGGAAATTGCTGGACGGATGGTCATGGGAAACGTTCTGGCTGGCGCCGGTGCGTGTCTGCTATCCCTTCTTCGCCGGGATGCTGCTCTATCGCATCGGCGGGATCGTCCGGATGCGGGGCGGCTACCCGATCCTGTCGGCCGTGCTGCTGGCGATCTTCATGCTGCCCAACAGCAGCTATACCGGCCTGATGGATGCGGCGATCGTGATCCTGGCCTTCCCGCTGGTGGTCGCGGCCGGCGCCGGCAGCGCGGTGACCGGACGGCTGGCCGTGCTGTGCCGCTTCTTCGGCACCATCTCCTATCCGATCTATATCCTCCATTATCCCTTCGTGGACATCTACGCCCATTGGCTGTGGCAGGGGAATCATGACTCCGTGACCTTGTGGCTGGTTTCCACAGCACTGGTACTGGGCCTTGTCGTCTTCGCCTGGGCGGCGGAGCGCTATGTCGATCGGCCAGTCAGGGCATGGCTCGCGCGCACCGGACGGAAGGAGGTCGCGGGCGACCCGCCAGCGCCCCTCCCCCCGGCTGACCTGCCGGCCCTGCCCGCTCTGCAGTGAGCAGGGCTCGAGCCCGCGTCTGCTGACCAAATTCTTGTTTCCGCAACGGAGATTCGCATGCACCGACTGACCCACTGGCTATTGCCGCTGGCCGCCATCCTCACGCCCGCTGCAACGGCGGCTGCCCAGGACAGCGCGCCGCCGCGCCTCGAAAGCCGCAACGGCCAACATGCCCTGATCGTCGACGGCAAGCCCTTCCTGATGCTCGGCGCGCAGGTCAACAACAGCGCCAACTATCCCGACATGCTGCCGGAAGTCTGGCCCGCGATCGAGAAAATGCACGCCAATACCGTCGAGGTGCCGATCGGCTGGCAACAGATCGAGCCGGAGGAAGGCAAATTCGACTTCTCGTTCCTCGACGCGCTGCTGCCGCAGGCGCGCGAGCGCAACCTGCGCCTCGTGCTGCTGTGGTTCGGCACGTGGAAAAACACGGCGCCAAGCTACGCGCCCGACTGGGTCAAGCTCGACCAGAAGCGCTTCCCGCACATGATCAATGCGAAAGGCGAGGTGCATTACGCGCTCTCGCCGCATTACCGCTCGACGCTGGAGGCTGACAAGCGCGCCTTCGTCAGGCTGATGGAATATCTGAAGAAGCACGATCCCCAACACACCGTGATCATGATTCAGCCGCAGAACGAGCCGGGCAGCTATGGCAGCGTGCGCGATTTCTCGCCCGTCGCGCAGAAGCTGTTCGATGGCCAGGTTCCCGCACCGCTGCTGAAGCAGATGAAAAAGAAGCCGGGCAGCTGGCGCGAGGTGTTCGGGTCCGACGCGGACGAATTTTTCCACGCCTGGTCGATCGCCAGTTACACCAATGAGATCGCCGCGGCGGGCAAGGCGGTAATGCCGCTGCCCATGTATATGAACGCCGCGCTCGCCGCCGCTTTCGGGCGGCAGCCGGCCTCGACCTATTCCAGCGGCGGTCCGGTGCATCACGTGATCGACGTCTACAAGGCGGCCGCGCCGGCGATCGACATCGTCGCGCCCGACATCTACGCGCGCGACCATGCCGCCTATATGGCCTATCTCGGCTATTACGACCGGCCGGACAATGCGCTGTTCGTACCGGAAACCGGGAACGACAAGGACTTTGCCCGCTACTTCTTCCCGGCCGTGGGCATGGGGGCGATCGGCTTCGCCCCGTTCGGCATGGACTATACCGGCTATTACAATTTCCCGCTGGGGGCCAAGGACCTGGACGACGCGACGATGGAGATGTTCGCGCGCAACTACCGCCTCTTCGCACCCATGCAGCGCGAATGGGCGGAATGGGCCGCGCAAGGCAAGACATGGGGTGTGGCCGAACCCACCGATCCCAAGGCGCAGCACGCCCAGCACATCGACATGGGCAAGTACAACATGACCGTCACCTTCGGTCAGTGGCAGTTCGGCACCGATAAGCCGACCGGCAATCCGGAACCTTCGGGTGGCGTGGCGGTGGCGCAGCTGGGCGAGAACGAGTTCCTCGTCACCGGTTTCCGCTCTCGCGTCTATTTCGGCCTCAGCAAGCCGGCTCCCCTGGAATCGATGATGCTGCTGCGGGTGGAGGAAGGCCATTTCGACCATGGCAAATGGATATTCCGCCGCCTGTGGAACGGTGATTCAGTCGACTATGGCCTGAACTTCACCGACCGCGAACAGGTCCTTCGGGTGAAGCTCGTGACCTACAAGGGCACACCGCCTATCCCGGTCGGGAATCCCAACTGATCGTTCGAACGCGCATGCGGAACGGCCATTCCAAACGTTCCGGCAGGCATTCAGCGGTTCGCGGTTCGCCTTTGCCTGCTGGAAAATCCGAGGAAGCGGGCCGTTCGCTGGTCCTCGGCGGCGAACAGGTCGGATGGTGGTCCTACCGCTGGCGTGCGCCCGTAACGGCGGTCAGCATCGAGAAGTGATGCCGGCCCCGGCATATGCGCGCCCGGCGGGTTGTTCACGCTTGCAAAACTCATGTGTTGATTTATCAATATTGAATAATCAACATTGTGGGAGGGCGCGAAATGAGGGAACGTCGGGCGGGCGCGATCGGATCGCTGCGCTATTTGGCTCTACTCGGATCAACAGCGCTGGCGGCGCTGTTCCCCTTCCCTATCGCAGCCTCGGCCCAGACGGCGCCGTCGGCGGATCAGAGCGCCGCGCAGTCGACCTCGAATCCTCCGCCTGAAGACGCCGCCGTCTCAACGGATGCGCGGGACGAAATCACCGTCACCGGCACGCGGCTCGGCGTCAGCGGCTTTACTGCGCCGACACCGGTAACGGTGCTGGGTGCGGAGCTGATCGCGAAGACGGCCTCGCCAACCGTCGGCGAGGCGCTGGCGCAGCTGCCTTCGTTTCGCGCGACGACGACGCCGGCGACTCAGCAGATCTTCCCCGCCAATGCGGGCGCGCGCATCGCCGATCTGCGGGGGCTCGGGGCCGCGCGCACGCTGGTGCTGGTCGACAGCCGTCGCTTCACGCCCAGCACATCCAGCGGCACGGTCGACCTCAACCTGATTCCCACGTTGCTCGTGCAGCGCGCCGAAGTGGTGACCGGCGGGGCCTCGGCCGCCTATGGCTCGGATGCGGTTTCGGGCGTCATCAATATCCTGCTCGACACGACGCTGAGCGGAATCAAGACGACGGCGGGATATGGCATCTCCGATCGCGGCGACGGCCAGCAATATTTCGCGCAATTCGCCGCCGGCACAAGCTTCAATGACGGACGCGGCCATGCGGTGTTCGGCGCCGAATACAACAAGGACGAAGGGGTCGGCGGTTGCTATACGCGCACCTTCTGTAGCAACGAAGTCGGCGATCTCACCGGCACGCCCGGTGCCGGCGGCCGTCCCGCGCACAATATTTCCTATAACGTCCACACCTCTTCGCTCACGCCGGGCGGCCTGATCACGGCAACGATCAATGCGGCGGGCGTGCGGACGCCGGCCAAAGGCGGCCCGCTGAGCGGAATCCAGTTCACCGGCAATGCGCAGCCGGCCAGTTTCACTTATGGCAATTTCCCCTCCGCGTTGTTTCAGGAGGGCGGCAGCGGGGCAGGACTGAACACCTTCTTCGGCGATCCGGCGCTTTCCATCCCCGTCGAGCGCTACAATGCGCTCGGCCACTTCGAATATGAATTCTCGCCGGCGTTCACCTGGTTCGCCGAGGCAAGCTATGGCCATGTCGCCGGCTATGTGACGGGTCCGGAGATCCGCGACATCGGCTTCCCTGCGCCCGGTGCCGTCATCTCGATCGAGAATCCCTTCCTCCCCGCGTCGATCAAGCAGACGATGACCGCCAACGGCATCGTCGCGCTGACCCTGGGCAAGCTGGGAACCGAGTTCGGCACGATCGACAGCACCTCGGTTCGCGATACGATGCGGATGGTCACGGGCGGCAGCGGCGATCTTGGCGGAAGCTGGAAATGGGACGCGTATCTGCAGTACGGCGTCACCGATTATAAGCAGCGTTCCATCAACAATCGCATCACCGCGCGCTACGCCAAGGCGATCGACGCGGTCGCTGGCCCGGGCGGCACGCCCGTTTGCCGCGTCAACGCCGACGCCAATCCCAACAACAACGATCCCGCCTGCGTCGCGCTCAATATTCTGGGCAACGGTCATTATTCGCAGGCGGCCAAGGACTATGCGTTCGGCACGACCGTCCAGAATTCGGTGTTCACGCAGACCGCGGGTGCGTTCAACGTCCGCGGCGAACCCTTCGCCACCTGGGCCGGCCCGGTGGGGCTGGCAGCGGGCGTCGAGGCACGGCGCAACGGTCTTCGGATCGCGGTGGATCCAATATCGGCGACGAACGGCTTCTACGTCTTCAATCAGACTCCTTCCAAAGGCCAGGTCGGCGTGATCGAAGGCTATGCCGAACTGGCGATTCCCCTGCTCAGGGACAGCGTGCTGGGCTCGAGCCTGGAAATCAACGGCGCCGTCCGCCAGGCACGCTACACCAACACCAGCGCGGGAACGAAAAGCCGGTTCGACGCGACGACGTGGAAGCTGGGCGCCACGTATCGCCCCGTCGACTGGCTGATGCTGCGTGCCACGCAATCGCGCGATATCCGCGCGCCCAACACGTCCGAACTGTTCACCACGCCGGTCGGCGGACAGGCGGCATTGGTCGACACCAAAACCTCGACCCAGGTGTTCGCGCAGACCTTCACCGGCGGCAACATCAACCTGAAACCGGAACGTGCGCAAACCTTCACCGCCGGAGCGACGTTGCAGCCAGAGGGCGCCCTGCGCGGTTTCCGCTTCTCCGCCGACTATTACAATATCCGGATCGACAGCGCGATCGCGACGCTAGGCGCGCAAGTGATCGTCGACACCTGCAACGCCCGCAACGACCCGGCGATCTGCGCGCTCGTCACGCGCGATTCGAACGGATTGCTCCAGAAGGTCGCGGTGCTGTTCCTCAACCTGAACCGGCAGCAGGTTCGCGGGCTCGATTTCGAGGCAGGCTACAGCCATTCGCTGGGCGCGGGCCGCTCCCTGGACCTGCGGATCCTCGCCACGCACGCGATCGACTACACCAACAGCGCGCTCCCGGGAGTCAATCGGGCGGGCGACGACGGACCCGCCGGCGTTCCTTCCTGGATCATCGACGGCGACGTTTCGGTCGATTGGGGTCCGGTGGGCGTGCACGCCGAGGGACGCTATATCTCCGCGGGCAAATATGACGCCACGCTCATCGGCCCGCAGGACCCGGGGTACAGTGTACTGCTGCCCAACAGCATCAACACGAACCGGGTGCCGTCGCGCTTCATGACCAATCTGGGCATCACCTTCGATCTCATCGACCGGGGATCGCGCAAGGTCGAGCTGTTCGGGAATGTCTACAACCTGTTCGACGTGCTCGCGCCGCCGCTTTGGAACGGCAACAACAACGGCGTCTATTACGACAATATCGGACGCCGCTATCGCATGGGCGTCCGCGCCAGCTTCTGAACGAACGACAAATGGAGCGAGGCCGGCGCATCCGAACGCGATAGGGGTGCGCCTCAGGATCGAGCGGGATTGGGAGAGCATCGATGACGGACGGGGAGATTCTGCGATCCACGGCCTCGCGCCGCCGGTTCCTGGGCGGATTCGCGGCGACTGCGGCCACGACCCTGCCAGGCACGCGTGCGTTTGCGAGCGCGACTCCCGTCGTGGCGACCCGCGACGGCAAGGTCCGGGGCACGATCGACCGCGGCATTCAGGTGTTTCGCGGGATACCCTATGGCGCGCCGACAGGTGGGGCCAAGCGGTTCCGCGCACCTGAGCCTCCAACACCCTGGCGCGGCGTGCGCGACGCCAGCGGGTTCGGATCCTCGTGCCCGCAATTGACCCCGGGTGATCCCAGGGATCCTCCCCGGTCGGAGGATTGCCTGGTCCTCAATGTCTGGACGCCAGGGGCCGATCCGAATGCGCGGCGCCCGGTGATGGTCTGGGTGCATGGCGGCGGCTTCGCGGTCGGTTCGGGTTCGGACCGCGTGAACGACGGCGTTCGATTGTGCGCGCGCCAGGATGTCGTCCTCGTCACGCTCAACCACCGGCTGAATGCGTTCGGCTACCTGTACTTCGGCGATCTCGTCCCCGCCGGCGCGGTCGCGGACAATCCCGGCCAGCTCGATCTTGCCGCAGCCTTGCGATGGATACGCGCCAATATCGCGGCGTTCGGCGGAGATCCGGAAACCGTGATGGTGTTCGGCCATTCGGGCGGCGGCTCCAAGGTCGCCTCGCTGCTGGCGATGCCCTCCGCGACGGGGCTGTTCCATCGGGCCGCGCTGCAAAGCGGCTTCGGCACCTATGGGATCTCGCCCGAGGACGGAATGCGTATCACCGCCGCGCTGTTCGAGGCGCTCGGCATCGCGCGAGGCGATATCGAGACACTCCGTACCGTTCCCGCGGACCGGTTGCTCGCGGGCCTGCAGCAAGTCACGCAGGGCAATCCCATGCTCGGCCCGGGCATCGTCGCCGACGGGACGGTGATCCCGCATATCCCGTTCGCGCCGGATGCGCCGCCGATTTCGCGCGGCATTCCCATGCTTGTCGGACATACCGCAGCCGAGACCACCGTGCTGTTTCCTCCCAAAGAGGCTTTCACGCTCGATTGGGATGGGCTCGAGACGGCGCTGCAGGGAAAGGTGCGCGAACCGCAACCGCTGATCCAGGGCTTTCGCCGCTTGCGGCCCGGCGCGACCCCCAGCGAACTCTATTTCGCCATCACCACCGAGGCCGGCATGGGCCGCAACGCGCGCATCGTGCAGGAAAAGCGTGGCGCGTCCGGCGGGGCGCCCTGCTATGGCTATCTGGTCGACTGGCGGTCTCCCGCGAGGAACGGCGCGCTGGGTGCGCATCACGGCGTCGAACTGCCCATGGTGTTCGATACCGTTGCGTCTTCTCCCGATCTGGCGTCCCGCGCCGCCGAGGCACAGGCACTGGCGGACGAAATGAGCGCGCGATGGGCGCGGTTCGCGCGAACCGGCGATCCCAATGTCGCGGGCCTGCCCGAATGGCCGGCCTATTCCGCGCCGCGGCGCGCGACGATGATCTTCGATTCGCCCTGTTCGCTCGGCGCGGATCCGTTGGGCGCAGAACAGGCGCTCATCGCCGCTTACGGAGTGCGCTGATGCGGCACTGGAAATGGATGATCCTGTGTGTGGCAGGCCTCTTCAGCGCGGCGATCGCCGATGCCCAGCCCGCGCCGCCGCCCGCTTCGCCTGCGCGCCTGGCCGTGCTTCCCGAAAGGGCCGTGATCGCTCCGGCGATGGTCTGCGCCGATCTGATGCGCCAGCCCGCCCGCAACGCGGCGGGTATCGCGTTCCGCTTGCGCTCGGCCGAGGACGAGCCGGCAACCGGGACGCGCGCTGCCTTCTGCCTGGTCAAGGGCTATGTCGCACCACAGACCGAGTTCGAGCTTCGCCTGCCATTGACCGGCTATACCGGCCGCTTCCTGCAGGGCGGGTGCGGCGGGATGTGCGGCGTGATACCCACGTCGATCACCCCCCGGTGCAGCAACGCGCACGCCTTTGGCGGCGCGTTTGCAGTGGCGTTCAACAATGGCGGGCACCATTCCGCCGGGATCGGCGACGCCACATGGGCGATCGGAGACCCGGAGCTGCGCGCCCAATTCGCGGAGAAGGCGACACATGCGGTCGCGGTGGCGTCCAAGGCGTTGGTGGCCGGCTTCTACGGCAAGCCGCCCGAGAAAAGCTATTTCGCCGGTTGCTCGGGCGGCGGGCGCGAGGCGCTGATGGAGGCGCAACGTTATCCGGGCGATTTCGACGGGATCGTCGCCGGATCCTCGGTGGCGATGCCCGCGGCGATGCAATTGTTCCTGTGGGAGGCGCAGAAGGGCCTCGATCCGCAAGGCCGGGAAATTTTCACCGACGCGGCGGTACACCTGTTGCACAAGGCGGTGATCGAGAGCTGTGACGCGCGCGACGGCATCACCGACGACCAGATCGACGACCCACGCTCGTGCAGCTTCGACCCGGCGTCGCTGGGCTGCCCCCCGAAGGAGCACGCGCCTGGGGCGTGCCTGTCGCCCGCGCAAGTCGCGGCGGCGCGGGCTTATTACCGGGGTCCGACGGACGCAGAGGGGAATGCGCTGTTTCCCGGTGGGGCGCCATATGGCGGCGAACTCGGCTGGGTGGGGCGCGGCGCGCCGACCCAGACCGGCAAGTTCGCCGCCGAGGCGTTCCTCAATTATCTGCTGCTGCCGGGTGAACTCCCCGCCGATTTCAGCTGGCGCGACTGGCGCTTCACGCGCGCGAGCCTGGCGCGGCTGCTTGCCGCCGGCACCCCCTATGATTCGACCGACCCCGACATGCGCGCGTTTCGCGACGCCGGCGGCAAGCTGCTGCTGTGGCAGGGTGCGGCCGACAACGCGGCAGGCATCTTCGGCATGCTCGATTATTATCAGGCGGTACGCGAGCAGATGGGCGGACTGGCCGCGACGCGCGATTTCGCGCGGATATTCCTCGTTCCCGGCGGCTATCACTGCGCCGGCGGCTATGTCCCCTACGACCAGGATTTCCTCGGCGCGATGGTCAATTGGGTCGAGCTCGGAAAAGCGCCCGACGCGATCGAGGCGAGCGCGACGCTTGTCGACGGTACCGTCCGGCGGCGGCCGCTTTATGCCTATCCCACCCGGACCCGCTATCTGGGCGGTGACGTGAACGCTGCCGCTTCCTTCGCGCCGCTGCCGGTGAAGAACGCGCCGGAGGACGGGTTCGACTGGCCGGGTTCGCACGCGGTGTCGAGACAGCGCCGCAATCTCGCGCCGCACGACTGAAGGCGAGTCAGCTCGCCGCGGCGGGCCGGAACTCGCGACGAAACGTCGCGGCGCGGATGCGCGTATAGTGATCGCCTTCGAAATCATAGAAAACGAAGCTGTTGAGATAATAGCGGTCGGCCCGCGCCATCGGCCGCACCGCGAAATCGGGCGCATCCTCGATCGCGAGGAATTCCGATTCGATCTCCGCGGCCAGTGTCTCCCCGTCCGCGAAGCATTGGACGATCTCGATCGTGCGCCGGGTTTGCTGCTTCGCCTTGCCGTAGAAATCGAGGATCGCCTCGCGCCCGGTCAGTTCGGTGCCGTTGCCGATCACGAGCCGGACATCGGGAGCATAGAATCCGCGAAGGGCACCCCAATCGCCAGCGTTGAACGCTTGCAGATAGGCACGGAACCGAACTTCAGCCCTCATCCCGCATTCTCCGGCGCCGATACGAAACGGGCGGTGCGGATACGAGTGAACCGGCCGTAGGCGACGTCGTACATGGCGAAGCTCACCCGTTGCCGGGTGTCGCCTGCGCGCATCGCCCCGGTCGGCATGTCAGGCCAGTCGCGCAGCGCGATCAGCGTGGTGCGCAGTTCCGCGGCAATCCGGCTCCCGTCCGGCGCGCCGACGAAGCCGAGCAGGTCGACCCGTTCGTCCAGATAGCCGCGAACCTTGCGATAGAAATTGAGCACGGAATCACGCCCGATCAGTTGCGCCGCCTGGCCGTGGAAGACGACGTCATCGGCATAATAGCTGCCGAAGGCGGCGAAGTCGGCGCGGTTGAAAGCCGCGAGATAGTCCTCGAACCACAAGCGGAGATCAGCCGTGGTGGCGTTCACCCCCGCTCCTCTCCGACGACATAGAAATCTTCGCGCAATGTTCGCGAGGCGATGAGGAAGCAGATCGACGCGATGAAGAACACGCAAACCGCCGCCATCAACGCGGACCTGATGCCATAGGTGGCGGCAACCGCGCACGGATCGGCGAGGCTGGCGGCGGCCAGCGCGGCCTTTCCGCCATGGCATTGCGCCAGATACTCGCCGCCGGTGAACACCGATTCGGCGAAACGATCGCTCATCCAGCCGACCGCGGTAGGGCCGAGCCCCGAGCCGAAGATGGTGTAGAGGATCGCGAAGAGCGCTGCTCCGGTCGCGCGCATCCGCGGCTCGAGCATATTCTGGATCATGGCCAGCGTCGGGCCGTAGAAAAGCAGCAGCGTCCCCCCCGAGATGCACAGCATCACCGAGCCCCAGACGATCGAGTGGGTGTTGAACGCGATCCAATACAGCAACGGCGCGACTGCCAGCCCGATCGCCGGTCCCCATGCCGGCCAGCGCCGGTCCCCCCGCCTGGATAGCCAATCGGTGCCGAACGAGCCGATGAGCAGTCCGGCGGCAAGCGAGATTGCCGAAATGGTACCGTACAGCGCACCCGCCTGTTGCACGGGGAGCTGGTAGATCCGCCCCAGATATACCGCGAGGAATTGCGAAATAGCCGTCATTCCGAACCCGGCGAGCGCACCGCCGAGGATGACGAAGAACAATCCGCGCTTGCTTATGACGACGCGCAGGAAGGCGCCGAAATTCGGCGGCGGCGCGGGGTCACGCGGCGCATTGTCCGCCAACCCGCGGCGCGGCTCGCGCAGTACCAGCAGCACCAGCAGACCGACGAGCACGCCCGGAATGCCGAGCGCGAAGAACGCCATGCGCCATCCCCATTGCGCCGCGACCCAGCCGCCGGCCGTCGCGCCGAGGAAGATGCCCACCGGCGTACCGAGCAGGATCAGCGACATCGCCGATGCCCGCCGCTCGCGCGGAAAATGATCGCTGACGAGCGACGAGGTGACTGGTTGCGACCCGGCCTCGCCGACGCCGACGCCGACGCGGCAGAGCAGGAGCTGGACAAAGCTGCCGATCAGCCCGCAGGCCGCGGTCATGATCGACCAGAAGATGATCGCGATCGAGATGATCTTCACACGCGAATAGCGCTCGGCGAGCCTGCCGATCGGCAGGCCGAGAAGCGCGTAGAGGAAAGCAAAGGCGACGCCCTGCAGGATGCCGAGCTGGAAATCGCTGAGGCCGAGATCGCGCTTGATCGGCTGGGCGAGCACCGCAAGCACCGAACGGTCGGCGAAATTGAAGACCGCGACCGAAAACGACATGCCGATGAAGAGTCGCCGGTAGCCGGCTGACAGGAGGCGCTCGTCGTCACCGTTCAAGGGCTTGATCCTCTCCATGTCTCGGCCCTGCCGCGCGCTCCCCAGTGGCGGCAGGGCCGATGATCGCTGGTCGCCATTGTCATTGACGCCAAGCTTGCAATGCCTCTTTCTTGGCGTAAAGATGGTGATTAATCAATATCTCTTTTGACAGATTGGCTGTGGGATATTGTATGTAAGGCATATGATATCAGCAAAGGGAGAGGGACAGGGTGGCGTACCCCGATCTGTATCTGCACATCGATGGCGAGCGAGTGAATCGCGGCAACCGCCGCACCTTCCCCGTCCTGAATCCCGCGAACGGCGAGGTGCTCGGCGAACTGCCGCTGGCCGATGCCGCCGATCTCGATCGTGCGCTCGACGCCGCGGCACGGGGATTCCGTGTCTGGCGCGATTCGACGCCGCAACAGCGTGCCGCCGTCCTGAACGGCGCGTCGCGGCTGCTGCACGATCGCATCGACACGCTCGCCCACGTGATGACGCTGGAAGAAGGCAAGACACTAAGCGAAGCGCGAACCGAAGTGATGATGGTCGCCGGGCTCTTCGCTTTCTATGCGGGCGAGTGCCAGCGCCTCTATGGCCGAGCGCTCGTGCGCCCGACCGGGCAGCGATCGACCGTGACGCATGAACCCGTGGGGCCGGTCGCGGCGTTCGCGCCATGGAATTTCCCCGCGGGCAATCCCGGCCGGAAGCTGGGCGCGCCGATCGCGGCGGGCTGTTCGGTGATCCTGAAGGCCGCCGAGGAGACGCCCGCTTCCGCGCTTGCGGTGCTTCAATGCCTGCTCGATGCCGGGCTCCCGCCCGGCGTGGCGCAGGCGGTGTTCGGCATGCCCGACGAGGTCTCACGTCACCTGCTCGGCTCGCCGGTCATCCGCAAGCTGAGCTTCACCGGATCGACCGCGGTGGGCAAGCACCTCGTCAAACTTGCCGCCGAGGATATGAAGCGCACGACGATGGAATTGGGCGGCCATGGGCCCGTGCTGGTGTTCGGGGATGCGGATGTTGATCGCGCGCTGGATACGATGGCGACTGCGAAGTGGCGCAATGCGGGGCAGGTCTGCGTTTCGCCCACTCGCTACATCGTCCAGCAGGACGTGTTCGCGCGCTTCCGCCGGGGATTCATCGAGCGCGCGCAGGCATTGCGCGTCGGCGACGGTCTCGATCCGCAATCGCAGATGGGTCCGATGGCGAATGCGCGCCGGCCCGAAGCCATGGAACGGATGGTCGCCGATGCAATGGCGCGGGGCGCGACGCTCGACACGGGCGGCGCGCGGATCGGGAACCGGGGTTTCTTCTTCGCGCCGACCGTGCTGAGCGAAGTCCCGCTCGCGGCGCAGGTGATGAACGAAGAACCGTTCGGCCCCGTCGCGATCATCAATCCCTATCCCGACGAGGAAGCGATGGTCGCCGAAGCGAACCGGTTGCCCTACGGCCTCGCCGCCTATGTCTGGACCGGCGACCCGCAGCGGCAGAAGCGCGTCGCGCGCGAAATCGAGGCCGGGATGGTCGGCGTCAACACCTCGATGATCGGCGGGGCGGATTCGCCCTTCGGCGGCGTCAAATGGTCCGGGCACGGCAGCGAGGACGGCCCCGAGGGACTGCAGGCTTGTCTGATAACCAAGGCGGTGCACGAAGCATGACTCACGCACTCGAAACCGGCGGCGGCCGCGGTTATCTGCGCATTGCGACCGAGGAGGCCTTTGCGACTCGCGAGCAGATCGATGGCCTGCTGCGGCTGATCCGCGAGGGCCGGGCCGACAAGGGCGTGACCTCGCTCTGGAGCTTCTACGGCCAGTCGCCTTCGGAACGCGCCGTGACGATCCTCGAACGGCTGCTCGATCTCGGGGATCGCCGGATCGCCGACATGGACGCGACGGGGATCGACGTTGCCGTGCTCGCGCTCACCTCGCCCGGCGGCCAGCCGTTCGAGGCGGAGGAGGCAAAGGGAATCGTCCACCGCGCCAACGATCAGCTCTCCGCGGCGGTCGAGCGGCATCCCGCACGCTATGTGGGGCTGACCAGCATCGCGCCGCAGGATCCCGAATGGTCCGCCCGGGAAATCCGGCGCGGCGCGGCGGAGCTGGGCTTCAAGGGCGTGATGGTCAACAGCCACACCCAGGGCCGTTATCTCGACGAGCCTTTCTTCGATCCGATTTTCCGCGCGCTCGCGGAGGTCGGCCAGCCGCTTTACATCCATCCGCAATCGCCTCCCGACGCGATGATCGACCCGCTGCTCGAGGCGGGGCTGGACGGGGCGATCTTCGGCTTCGGGGTGGAAACGGGAATGCATCTGCTGCGGCTGATGACCATGGGGATATTCGATCGCTACCCCGATCTGCAGATCATCGTCGGGCACGGCGGCGAAGCGCTGCCTTATTGGCTGTACCGGCTCGATTTCATGCACCAGGCCGGCGTCCGCTCGGGTCGCTACGAACGGTTGAAGCCGCTGAAGAAGGGGCTGATCGATTGCATGCGCGAGAATGTCGTCGCGACCACCAGCGGCCTGCCCTGGGAGCCGGCGATCAAGCTGTGCATCGATGTGATGGGCGAGGATCGCGTGATGTACGCGATGGACTATCCCTATCAATATGTGGCGGACGAAGTGCGCATCCACGACAAGCTCGATTTGCCGCGGGCCACGCTTCGCAAGCTGATGCAGACCAACGCAGAGCGCGTGTTCGGCCTCACCGCGCGCTGAGCGTGAGCGCCGCTATGCCGCCTGCGCGGGAAGCCAGTTGCCGTGAAGCCCGAAGCGCATCCGCACCGGGATGCGCGCGCTGGCGATCGGCCCCTTGGCGATTTCGGTCGCGTCGAACAGCAACAGGTCGCTGGCGCGCTCCTCCAGCCGGTTGCAGATCTGGACGATCCAGCCATCGCCCTCGGGTGCGTCGGCACTGCGCGGGATGAAGCACGGCTCCTGAAGGCTGGAGACAGGGCCGCACCACCAGCTCTGCTCGGTGCCGGTCTCGTGGTCGACCATTCCCAGCGTGTTCATCACGGCGCCCCCCGCGCTGCCGCCCTTCAACTCGACCGGCTTGGTCGGGTCGATCACCAATAGCCATCCATAGCGATAAGGCAGGCCCTGATAGCGATCGTCGATTCGCGGAAACTCGCCGGCCATGTTCGTCAGCCGCCGCTGGCTTTCGAATTGGTCGGTATTGGACGCCATGTTCACTGTCCAGCGCGTCAGGAAGCTCGCCGATTCGGCCGGATTGAACGGCGCGCCATGGACGTCGGGGAAGAAGGGAAACATGTTGTTCTTCGCCACCGGCGTGTCGAAATGGATCCGGTCGCCCTCCTGATAAGCGTTCATCACATGGCTGGCGAAGCAATTGTCGGTGGTGAACCAGCGAATGTCCTCTGCCGTCGTGCCCTCGCGACGAGGAAGTACGCCGAGATGCACGGGCAGAGTCGTGTCGAACCCGAAATGCGGCTTGCCTTGTGCCAGCCTTTCCCAGCTGCCGGTGATCGGCACGACATGGAACAGCGCATAATCGCGCGTGATCGCGAAATCGTGCATCATGCAATAATAGGGATTTTCGAACCAGATCTCGCGCTTCAGCGTGCCGTCGGGGGCAACTTCATAATAGGTCATGTCGCGCGTGCAGATGCCTTTCGAGGCATAGCCGAAGCCGATCATATCGCCGGTCGCGGGGTCGATCTTGGGGTGCGCGGTGAAGGTCTCTCCCGTCATCCGCCCGCCGAAATCGGTATAGCCGATCGTCTCCAGCGTCTCGGGCTCCATCACCAGCGCCGGGCTGTCTTCCTTGAGCGCATAGAGCCTGCCGCCATGCAGGAACACATTTGTGTTCGCCGTGCCGCGGATCGTGCCCTTTGCCGCCGGATCGTCGGTCAGCGGATTGCGATAGGCGCCGAACAGCGATCGGCCCGCGGCATGTTCGAGCTTCCACTTGTCGGTCCGCGCCCAGCGCTGGCGGAAGTGCACGCGGCCGTTGTCGAAGCTGAACATCGCGACCATGCCGTCGCCGTTGAACGGGATGTCGTTGCCGAGCAGCGGCGGGAACTGCGGGTCGGGCTGTACGCGATAAAAGGCGCCGCGGATCTCGGGCGGGATGGTGCCTTCGATCGCGAGATCGAAGGCGTCGCCCTCGACGCGCGACGGCGTGTTGAATCCGGTGAAGGCAGGCGTGTCCGGGAAACTGCTCATGCGATCCTCTCTCCAACCTCCGCTGTCGTGCGGATGCACGATCGGAATTCTGTTCGGATAGTCTAGCATGAATTGATAAATCAACTAAACATGCATTGCATGAGCACTGTCCGCGACATCACCATCGCGCTTCTGCGCACCCTGGGCATGACGAGGGTCTTCGGCAATCCGGGGTCGACCGAACTGCCGCTGTTCCGCGATTTCCCCGCCGATTTCGAATATGTGCTGGGCCTTCAGGAAGCCACGGTGCTGGCGATGGCCGATGGTCATGCGCAGGCGACGCGCAACGCGGCTTTGGTCAACCTGCACAGCTCGGCGGGGGTCGGGCACGCGCTGGGCAATCTCTTCACTGCCTACAAGAACCAGGCCCCGCTGGTGGTCACTGCGGGGCAGCAGGCGCGCTCGATCCTGCCGTTCGAACCGTTCCTTCATGCCGAGCGCCCGACCGAATTCCCCCGCCCTTTCGTCAAATGGGCGTGCGAGCCGGCGCGCGCGGCCGACGTGCCGCGGGCGATCGCGCGCGCTTATCATATCGCCATGACGCCGCCGTTCGGCCCCTGTTTCGTATCGGTGCCCGTCGACGACTGGGACCAGCCCGGTGAGCCCGTGGAGGCGCGGACGCTGGCGATGAGCAATCCGGGCGACCGCGCCGCGCTGGACCAACTCGCGGCGCAGCTTCGTTCCGCGAAGAACCCCGCGCTGGTGCTCGGCGCCGGCGTGGCGCGCGATCAGGGATGGGAGGCGGCGATCGTGCTTGCCGAGGCGCAGCGCGCCTGCGTCTATGCCGCGCCCTTCGCCGCCCGCAATGTCTTTCCCGAGAGGCATCCCCTGTTCCGCGGGTTCCTCAAAGCCAGCCGGAGCGACGTCGTCGCGCGGCTCGCCCGCCACGACTTGGTGGTCATCGCGGGCGGACCGCTGAACTTGTATCATACCGAGGCGCCGGGACCGCACCTTCCCGCGGACACCGCTTCCTGGATCATCGACGACAATCCCGCCGTGCTGAGCTGGGCGCCGTCGGGCAACGCGATCCTCGCCAACTCCAGGATGGCGCTGGCGTATCTCGCCGCCGCCGGGGTCGGTGTCCAGCGGCCGATACCCGATACGCCGGCAAGTCCGGCGCCGCCGCCCGAGGGCATGAGCGACCGCCTGGTCATGACGCGGATCGCAGCGTTGCGCCCCACGGGAGCGATCGTCGTCGAAGAGGCGCCGTCGAGCCGAGGCGCGATGCAGGAATTGCTGCCGATGCTCACGCCCGACAGTTTCTACACGACCGCCAGCGGCGGGCTCGGCTATGCCTTGCCCGCCGCCGTCGGCATCGCGCTGGCGCGCCGCGGCGAGCGCGTGATCGCGTTGCTGGGCGACGGATCGGCAATGTATTCGATCCAGGCCCTGTTCAGCGCCGCCCGTGCCGCGGTGCCGCTGAGCGTGCTCGTCATCGCCAACCGGCGCTATGAGGCGCTCGAGCAGTTCGGGCGCCATTTCGGGCTGAGCCGGGTGGAAGGCACCGACCTTTCGGGAATCGACTTCTGCGCGATCGCCAGCGGACACGGCGTGGCGTCCCGCCGCGTGGAGACGCTGGAGGAGCTCGATGCCGCCCTCGCCTGGTCGTTCGGCGAAACCGCGCCGACGCTGGTGGAAATAATGGTCCCCTGACGGCGGAGATCGGAGCGGATGGAGGATCTTTCGGTAGCGGTGGTCGGTGCGGGCGCGATGGGCTGCCTGTTCGCCGCGCGGATGGCCGAGGCCGGCGCCAGGGTTACCGTGATCGACGTCGATGCGCGGCGGCTCGATGCGATCCGTAGCCGGGGGATCGTGCTGACCGACGATGCCGGTACGCGGGCCGTTTCCGTCCATGCTGCGCGGGCGGACGATTTTTCGGAGCCCGTCGATCTTCTGCTGCTCTTTACCAAGGGAATGCACAGCGCGGCGGCGATCGCCTCGATGGCGCATCTGCGGCATCGGGTTTCCGTCGCGCTGACGCTGCAGAACGGCGTGGGCAATGCCGAATTGCTTGCCAGCGCCTTCGGTGCCGATCGCGTGCTGATGGGGACCGCGCTGATTCCCGCCGATCTCACCGGCCCCTGTTCGGTCGAGACGCACGGCTTCGCCAGCCTGCAGCTCGGCGCATTCGGCAATGCCGGGGCGGAGACGGTGGACCGGGTGGGCGACTTGCTCGAACGCTCGGGATTCGCTGTCCATCGCCACCGGGCGATCGCCGTCGCTTTATGGGAGAAGGTGGCGTTCAACGCTGCGCTGAATGCCACCGGGATGATCTGCGAAGTGCCGAACGCCGGCCTCGACAATCTCGCCGGCCGCCGCATCGCGACGGCCGTGGTGGACGAGACAGTCGCCGTTGCGGCATCGAAAGGGCTGACAGTCGATCGCGAAGGCATCCTCGCGCATATCGATGCGGCACTGCGCGAACACGGCGCCCACAAGGCGTCGATGCTTCAGGATCGCGAGGCGGGAAGACCCGGCGAGATCGAGACGATCAACGGGGCGATCGCCGCCGAAGGAAGAAAGGCGGGCGTCGCGACCCCGGTGTGCGACACGCTCACCGATCTTGTCCGGATCATCGAAACGGCCAGCCCGATCGGGCGCGATACGGGTTAGGGATCGAACAAATGCGGCGCGCTTTCGATCAGGCGGCGAGTCACCTTTTCCAAGGCCGTGTTGAGCTCGACGCGCTCGCCATCGCTCAGATCGGTCAACCATTGTTCGTAGAATTTGCCGCGTTCGCCGCGGATCGCGGCATGGACGGCCTTCCCCTCCGCGGTCAGCGAAACAAGGCTGCTCTTGCGGTTCCGCGGATTGGCCTCACGCTGCACGAAACCGCGCTGCTCCAGCGAACCGAGCGCGCGGCTCACTTCGGCGCGGTCCGAATAGGCGACGCTCGCCACCTCCGCTGCGCTGCACTTTCCGATCATTTCGACATGCGTGAGCACGCGCCATTCGGCGAGCGAAAGCTGTGCCGTATCCCGGACGTGCTGCGCCGTAACCCGATCGATCATCTTGCTGAGCAACAGGAGTCGATAGGGGATGTGCGAAGGGCCGAATTCGAATGGAGATCTGTCCGTCATAGCCTCTATGGACGTGTTGGTCCGCATATTGGTCTCTGCATCGCGATTCTCTAGCTGCCAGAATCGATATTGTCTTGCTGTTCAATGCGTCTGTATTGCGCAGCAGTGTTGACAAATCAACTAATCCGGCCTTTATCCGCCCCTATGAGCGGACAGCATCCTTTCACGCCCGGGCTCGAATATGCCTTCACGATCTCGATCGTTCTGTCGAAACCCTATTGGGTCAAGCCAGGCGCGCGCGGGGATATCCGCGCAGCGATCTACGCCGCGGAAGGTGTGGTGGAGGGGCCACGGCTCAATGGCCGCGTGGTGCCGATGTCGGGGGGCGATTTCCCCTTGTCGCGCCCCAATGGCGTGATCGACTTCGACGCGCGCTACCTGCTCGAGGCCGACGACGGTGCGATCATCTATCTCGAGAATCGTGGGTTTCGGTGGGCGCGTAGTCCGGAGATTGCCGAGAAGATGCGGCGCAACGAGGCGGTCGCGTTCGACGATTATTACATGCGGGTCACGCCGCGCTTCGATGCGCCCGCCGGACCGCACGAATGGATGTCGCAGCACGTCTTCGTGGGCGTGGCGGAAAAGGTCCCGAACGCCAACCGGATCCATTATTTCGTCGTGCTTTAGGGAGGCGATGTGCGTTTTCGGCCGTTGATGCGCCCGGGGAGCGATCCGTTCAGCCACCCCACCAAGCCGCCGCTGCCGCCGGCCGACCATGCGCGCTGGACCGCGCGCGGGCTGACGATCGAACGCAACTGCCGCATCCCGCTGCGCGACGGCGTGGAGATATTCTGCGATCTCTATCGCCCCGAGCAGGCGAATTCGAACCTGCCCTTGCTGCTTGCCTGGGGCCCCTATGGCAAGCACGCGCGCACCAATCGTGTCTTCTGGCCGCGCTCGGGCGTCGATCCCGAATGGCTGTCGGACCTGACCGCGTTCGAGGCGCCCGATCCGGTCTGGTGGGGTGCGCAGGGCTATGCGGTGGCGGTGGTCGATCCGCGCGGTGCCTGGCTGTCGGGCGGCGACTTCCACCATAACGGCATCCAGGAGGCCGAGGATTGCGCCGACGCGATCGAATGGCTGGGGCGGCTGCCCTGGTCGAACGGCCGCGTGGGGATGACGGGCGTGTCCTATCTCGCGGGCATCCAGTATCTGGTCGCGCCGCTGCGCCCCGGCCCCCTCGCCGCGCTCAATCCATGGGAGGGCTTTTCGGACTGGTATCGCGAATTCGCCTATCATGGCGGCATCCTCGAAACGAATTTCCTGCCGCGCGCCTGCGACAATATCCAATGGTCGCTCAACCGCACCGAGGATAGCTGGGCGAACATCACCGGCCACCCGCTGATCGACGACTATTGGCGTTCGAAGGAACTCGATCTGGAGGCGATCCGTCAGCCCGCTTATGTCGTCGCGAGCTGGTCCGATCAGGGATTGCACCTGCGCGGAACGATCGAGGCGTGGCGCCGGATGGGCTCGGCCGAGAAATGGCTCGAGATCCACGGCCAGAAGAAATGGGCGCATTATTATATGCCCCGCAGCCGGGAGCGGCAGCGCGCATTCTTCGATCACTACCTGCGTGATCGGCCCACTTCCCTCGCGGCCTGGCCGAAGGTGCGGATCGAAGTGCGCGAGCGGCATGGCGTGGCCGAGGAGCGCGCCGAAGCGGAATGGCCGCTAGCGCGCACCCGGTATCGCAGGCTGGCGCTCGACGCCGCCAGCGGGACGATGGGCGGCGAAGTGCAAACCGAAGGCGCGGTGCGCTATCCCGCGCGCGAGGGCAGCGTGTCGTTCGACCATCGCTTTGCCGAAGCCACCGAGATCACCGGCCATGCCGGCCTGAAACTCTGGGTCGAAGCGGAGGGCAGCGACGATCTCGACCTGTTCGTCGCGTTGCAGAAGATCGATGCGGCGGGCGCGCCCGTCGGCTTCACTTTCTATGCCTTTTACGAGAATGGCCCGGTGGCGCTCGGCTGGCTGCGGGCCAGCCACCGGGCGCTCGATCCCGAACGTTCGCGCCCCGAGAAGCCGGTGCATCTGCACACCCGGGAGGATCGGCTCGCACCAGGTGAATGCGTGCCGGTCGAGATCGAGATCTGGCCGTTCTCGGTTCGCTTCGCCGCCGGCGAGACGCTGCGGCTGATCGTTTCCGGATCGGATATCTATCGCAAGGAAGAAGGCGCGATGCTGCCGTTTCCGCTGCACGAGCAGACCCGGAACGCGGGCACCCATGTCATCCGCACCGGCGGCGCGTATGATTCCGCGATCCTGCTGCCCTTCGTCCCGCCACAGGAATCCACCGAATGACCAATGCGGACTGCACGCTGGAGCATGTCTTCGACATCGAAGTGCTGTTCGGCGCGGATCGTCACATCTTCGGTCCACTGCCGGGCGGCGGCAATCAGGGGTACACGCCGGCCATAGGCGGCACGATCAGCGGACCGCGCCTTTCGGGCCGCGTGATTCCCAATAGCGGCGCCGATTATGCGCTGGTCCGCGACGACGGCACGATCGAGCTGAGCGCCCATTACATGCTGGAGGCCGACGACGGCACGAGCATCTATATCCAAAATCGCGGCTATCTCGTCCGCGCCCCGGCCGGCAGTCCCCAGCCCTCCTATTTCCGGCTCACGCCTTATTTCCGGGTTCCCGCAGGACCGCACGACTGGCTTTCGCGCACGGTGATCGTGGGGGGAGGCGAGCGACGGACGGACCCCGACCGTTCGCTGTTTCGCTACTACGCACTGACCTGAGCGTGCGGACGGAGCGAAACCGGGACACCTCCTCCTCGCCTGCCCAGAGCTATTTAGAGGCACGCACGCGGCCTTGCGTTATTGTCCCGCGAATGAGCTCCATCGGATCCAGGGTACCGCGCGGTGCGGCCGACAGGCTTGCCCATCTCCTCAAGCTGGTGGCGGCGGGCCCTCCCCAGTTCACGCTCGGCGAGTTGGCGGCCTCCGCCGGCCTGCCCGCAAGTTCGGTGCATCGCTTGCTCCAGGCACTGGTCCGCTCGGGTCTCGTCGAACGCGGCTACGGTCAGAGCTACAGGCCCGGGCGCGAATTGCACCGGCTGGCATCGCAACTGGTCGCCGGATTCGATCTGGTGCGCTGCGCACGACCGCTGCTCGAGGAGCTTGTCGCGCACTGGCACGAGACTGCGGTCCTCTGTACCTACAGCCCGGCGATGCGCGTCGGGATCATCGCGGACGTCGTGATGACGCCGCATCCCCTTCGCTTTGCCGTCGAGCGCGGCGGCGAGATCCAGCTCCCCTGGGGGTCGCTGGGCCGCGCGATCCTCGCCTTCCTGCCGCAAGGCGATTCGGAAGCGGTCATACGAGAGGCGACGGTAGGGCCGTTGAGCGGCCGGCCGCGCTCATCGCGCAAGGATCTCGAGGCGGAGCTGCACCGCATCCGTGAAAGCGGCTATGCCCGCTATTTCGATCCGCGCTACGATATCGCCGGAATTGCGGGCCCGGTTTTCGGCACCTTCGGCGAGATCGTCGGATGTCTGGGGGTGACGATGCCCTCGAAGCGATATCAACTGCATCTCGAAGACGATCTGGCGGCCGCGGTGCGCCGGTCCGCAGCTGCGCTGAGCGAAAGGGCCGCGATCTCACATAGTTGATCGCCTGCGTTCCGAGCGTTCCGTCCCCGCCGCGGATCGGCATTTTTCCGTATTTCGGAATTGATCTTCCGATACCCGGAAACGCCTTGACAGTTGATTACTCAACATATCCAATCCCGGTTCTCGCGATGCTGCAAAGGCACGCGACCAGCCCTTGGGGGGGATGCAATATGAGAATTCGACCAAATTCGCTGCACGCGACGGCTTCGATACTCGCACTCGCTATAGCCGTCTCCGTCGCCGCGCCGGCGGCGGCGCAGGACACTGGCGGCCAGCAGGATCAGGAAGCCCAGTCCAACGACCAGGCCAACGACGAGATCGTCGTCACTGCGCAGTTTCGCGAGCAGAAGCTGCAGGATGCACCGTTGGCGATCACCGCGCTATCGGGAGAAATGCTCGAGGCGCGCGGCCAGACGAGCATCGCTGACGTGGGCAACCAGGCTCCGAACGTCACGCTGCGCCAGGCGCCCGCCACCTATGGTCCTGCAGTGGTCGCGTACATTCGCGGCGTCGGTCAGCGCGATACCAGCTTTGCGCTCGAACCGGGCGTGGGCCTGTATATCGACGATGTCTATCTACCGACGATGCACGGCTCGCTGCTCGACCTGATCGATCTCGATCGCGTCGAGATCCTGCGCGGCCCGCAAGGAACGCTCGCCGGACAGAATTCGATCGGCGGCGCGATCAAGCTCTATTCGAAGAAACCCGACGGCAATGGCGGCGGCTATTTCCAGGCGACCTATGGCAGCTACAACCGCGTCGAGCTGCGCGGCGCGGCCAATTTCACGATCCTGCCGAACCAGTTGTTCGCGCGCGTTTCAGGCACAGCGGTCCACAAGGACGGCTATGTCACGCGCTACGACTATGCCTGTACGCACCCGGGAACCCCGATCCCTTCTTCGGTCACCAACAACAAGGGCTGCAAGCTCGGCACCGAGGGCGGCAAGGATTATGTCGCGGGTCGCCTGGCGCTGCGCTACCAACCCAGCGACAACGTCACGCTCGATATCGTCGGCGACATGACGCAGGACGAGAGCGAATCCGGTCCGACGACCTTGCTCTATGTCGGCCAGAACGCCAATCCCGGCGTGACGAACACCGGCTCCGCCACTACCGGCCCGTCGGCGGCTGCCTATACGATGAAGGGCGTGCGCTACGGCACTTCCACCGGATCGCAGTTCATCAGCTATTCGCCTTATGGCAATTACGCACAGGATAGCTTCAGCAACAGCCCCTATGTCAGTTACGAGAATTATCTGGAGCTCGCGCCGCGCGACGGATCGGGGCCCTGGGCCGCACCGATCAAGTCAGCGATCGATTCCTGGGGCGTTTCGGCCAATCTGACCGTCGATCTTTCGCCGGATTTCAGCTTCACCTCGATCACGGCCTATCGCAAGTTCAACGGCGTCTACGCCTCCGCGGATGGATCGCCCTTCTCGCCGACGCTGCAGGCGAACCGGATCTGGAATCGGCAGTTCAGCCAGGAGCTCCGGCTCAATGGCCGGGTAGGCCCGTCGTTCAATTTCACGGTGGGGGGATATTATCTCCACAAGCGCAGCGAGAATATCTCGCGCGTCACGCTTCCGACGCTCAATTTCATCGAAGACAATGAGATCCCGGCGACGACCAAGGCCGTGTTCGCCAACGCCGATTGGGAAGTGCTCGCCGGGCTCCATCTCGTCGGCGGCATACGCTACACCGATCTCGAAAAGTCCTTCATCTATGGGCGCAAGGGCATTCCCGGCTCGAGCTCCGGAGGCGCCACGCCCCCGTCGATCGCATCGATCGACGGACTGGTCGGTACCTTTTCCGGCGATCGCGTCGATTGGCGCGGCGTGATCCAGTATCGCTGGTCGGATCAGCTGATGACCTATGCGCAGGTCTCGACCGGGTTCAAGAGCGGCGGCGTCAATCCACGCGTCTTCTTCCCCGCACAGGCGCTGCCGTTCGGGCCGGAAAAGCTGACGGCGTACGAGGCCGGGTTCAAGAGCGACTTCCTCGATCGCAAGGTGCGGCTGAACGTCAGCGGCTTCCTCAACAAATATGACGACATCCTGGTCACCGTGGCCAGCTGCCCCCTGCCCGGCGCGCCGGCCACGCCCTGCGCCCTGCCGCTCAACGCCGGCAAGGCCGACGTGAAGGGCGGCGAAGCCGAACTGACGCTTCGCCCGCTGAAAGGCGTCGCGATCGACGCCGCGCTCGCTTATCTCGACTTCAAATATACTGCGATCTCGGCAGCGGCGGCGACTTCGGGAATCGGCCTCGAGGACAAGGGGCAATATATCTCGCCCTGGCAGTGGAATATCGGCGCGCAATATGAACATGTCTTCGCGAGCGGGGCGACGCTGACGCCGCGGATCGACGTCAATCACCAGGACACGTTCAACCGCAACGCGAACAACGTGGATGCAGTGACCGGCGGTAAGGACATTTTCGGCCAGGTCGAAGGCCGCACTTTGGTCAATGCGCGGCTGGCCCTCCGCATGCCCGACGACGCCTGGGAATTCGCGCTCGAAGGGCGCAACCTGACCGACAAGCTCTATTATTCCGACGTCTTCGACAATCGCGGATCGACCAATTCGATCCAGGGATCGGTCGGCGAGCCGCGGACCTGGGCAGTGACCGTGAAGCGCCGTTTCAAATGAAGCTTTCCGGAGGCGGGATTCGTGCCGCCTCCGTCTTCTGAATTGCCGGCCATGATTTCGAAGGAGCCTATTGTGACCAGTCAGGTGATGTTCGATGCCGGCAAGGGCCCGGCGGGTTCACCGATCGTCGCCGGCCTGCCCATGCCGGAGTTTCGCAGGATCGGCGTCGAGCCGATCTCCGGGGCATGCGGGTGCGAGATCAGCGGCGTCGATCTGCGCGAGCCGCTCGACGATCAGGTCCTTGCCGAGATCATGAAGGCGTTCGAGCATTTCCTGGTGATCCTGTTTCGCGACCAGAAGCTGACGCCGGAGCAGCACAAGGCTTTTTCACGCCATTTCGGCGACATCACCGAACTGCCCCAGGCACCGACCTATGACGGGCATCGCGACATGCAGGAGGTGCGTCGCGAAGCGCACGAACCCGAGAATGTAGTGCCGTCGTTCGAGCATTTCCACACCGACAGTCCGTTTCTCCTCCGTCCGCCCAAGTGCATCGTGATGCGCGCGCTGGAAGTGCCGCAATGGGGCGGCGATACGGCGTTCTCGAACGCCTATCTCGTCTACGAACATATGTCCGATGGCCTGAAGGCGCTGCTCGACGGACTGCAGGTCGTCTATTCGGGCAAGGACATCTGGGCGAAGAACGAGAAACTCGCGCCCGAGAAGCGTCTGCGCCTGCGCGAGAGCCACGATTTCACCGAGGACCAGCTCGAGAGCATCCATCCCGCGGTGCGCGTACATCCCGAGACCGGCCGCAAGGCGCTGTTCGCCACGACGGCCTATTTCAAGCGCTTCGTCGGCTGGAGCGAAGAAGAAAGCCGTGCCCTGCTCGCCTATCTGCAGAGCCTCGCGCAGCATCTTCATTATCACTGCCGCGTGAAGTGGCGGAAGGATACGCTGATCGTGTGGGACAATCGTTTCACGCTTCACCGCGGGATCCATGATTTCAAATATGAGCGGCGCCACTTGATCCGCACCACCGTGGTGGGCGAACGGCCGCTCGGCCCCGCGGACATCGCGAAATCATGAAGGTCAGCGCGGCAATTGCCGAAATCCTGTCGCGGGAGGGTGTCGACGTCCTCTTCGGCTATCCGCGCAACGCCGTGCTGGAACAGGCGGCGGCGAAAGGCATCCGCACCATCATCGTCCGCCAGGAACGCACCGGGCTGCACATGGCCGATGCGCTGTCCCGCCTGACGCGCGGGCGGCGGATGGGCGTGTTCGCGATGCAGCACGGCCCCGGCACCGAGAATGCCTATGGCGGCGTCGCCCAGGCCTATTCGGAGAGCGTGCCGGTGCTGGTGTTGCCGCAAGGCTATGCGCGGCGGCTGGCGCACGTCCCCGACAATTACAACGCCAGCGTCTCGATGCGCGACATCACCAAGACCTGCGAGCCGATCCTGCGCGCCGAAGATGCGCCGGCGGTCCTGCGCCGCGCGTTCAGCGCGCTGCGCAACGGCCGGCTTCGCCCCGCGCTGGTGGAAATGCCGTGGGATGTGCTCGACGAAGAGATGCCCGGGCCGATCGACTATGCCCCCGTCGTCACGACGCGGTCCGCGCCCGATCCGGAAGCGATCGCCCGGGTCGCCGACCGCCTGGTCGCGGCGGAGCGGCTGGTGATCCATGCGGGGCAAGGGGTGCATTGGGCGGAAGCCTATGCCGAATTGCGCGGCCTGGCGGAGCTGCTTGCCGCCCCCGTCTCGACCAGCCTCGAGGGCAAGAGCGCGTTCGACGAGACGCATCCGCTCGCTTTGGGCTCGGGCGGCGCGGCGATTCCCGGCCAGCTTCGCCATTTCCTCGACCGCGCCGATCTGATCCTCGGCGTCGGCTGCAGCTTTTCCGAAACGGCGTTCGGCGTCTCAATGCCGGCGGGGGCGAAGATCGTCCACGCCACGCTCGACCCCGCGGACATCAACAAGAGCGTGCCGTGCATCGATGCGCTCGTCGGCGATGCGGGGCTGACTCTGGCGATGCTCATAGAGGCCTGCCGCGATCGGCTGCAGGCTCCCCGCGATCCGGGCGCCGTGACGCGCGAGATCGCCGAGGTCGAGGCCGAATGGCTCGCACAATGGCGGCCTCTGCTCGAAAGCGAGGAAACGCCGCTCAGCCCCTATCGCGTCCTTTGGGAACTGCAGCGTACCGTGGATGTCGCCAACACGATCATCACGCACGACGCCGGATCGCCGCGCGATCAGCTCACGCCCTATTGGAAATCGATTTCGCCGCTCAGCTATATCGGCTGGGGCAAGACCACCCAGCTCGGTTACGGGCTGGGACTGGCGATGGGAGCCAAGGTCGCCTGCCCCGACAAATTGTGCATCAATGTGTGGGGCGACGCCGCGATCGGCTTCACCGGCATGGACTTCGAGACCGCGGTTCGCGAGCGCTTGCCGATCCTGTCGATCCTGCTCAACAATTCGGCGATGGCGATCGAACTGCCGATCATGCCGGTGGCTACCGAGCGTTTCCGCGCGACGGACATCTCGGGCAATTATGCCGATTTCGCCCGTGCGCTGGGCGGATATGGCGAACGCGTCACCACGCCCGACCAGATCGTTCCCGCGATCCTGCGGGGAATCGCGGCGACCGAAGCCGGGCAGCCGGCGCTGCTCGAGTTCATCACCGCGCAGGAAACGCGCGCGTCGCGGCTATGAAGGGCTTGGACGCCAGCGAACGGGGGCATTGGCCCTGGTCGGCCACCTGGCCGCTGCTCGTCCTCACTTTGGTCTCGGTGTTCAACTATCTCGATCGATCGCTGCTCGGGCTCGCGCTTCCCGCGATCAAGCGCGAGCTCGGCTCGTCGGATACCGTGCTGGGGCTGGTCTCGGGGCTGGCGTTCATCCTCTTCTATTCGCTGCTCGGCATTCCGATCGCCTGGCTTGCCGATCGGACGAACCGGCGCAACATCATCGCCGCGGGCCTCACCTTCTGGAGCCTGATGACCGCGTGCACGGGCTTTATCGGCAGCATCTGGCAGCTCGCGGTGGTGCGGCTGCTGATGGGGGCCGGTGAAGCCTGCGGAATGGCCCCTTCCAATTCGATCATCGCCGATCGCTTCCCGCCCGACCGGCGACCGCTCGCACTGGCGCTTTTCGGCACCGCCGCGCCGCTTTCCTATATCCTGTTCTTCCCGCTCGCCGGCTGGATCGCGCAGCACCATGGCTGGCGCGCGATGTTCATCGCGATGGGCCTGCCCGGCGTGCTCCTCGCGCTGTTGCTGATCCTCACGGTTCGCGAACCCGAGCGGACGGCGCCCCCTCCGAAGCGTCTGCCACTGGCGCGCTCGCTGTTCGGCGATCTCGCCGCGCTCTTCTCGAACCGCTGCTTCGTCTGGATCTTCGCCGGCGTCACGCTGATGGGCGCGAACGTCTGGGCGGCGGGAGCATGGACGCCGACCTTCTTCGTGCGCGTCCACCATTTGAAGATCACCGAAGTCGCGAACATCATCGGGCCGACGCGCGGCATCATCGGTCTGGTCGGCATCCTGCTGGGCGGACTGCTGATCGACCGGCTTCCGCGGCATCGGGACTTCTGGCGGGTGGGGATTCCGGCGATCGCCTGCCTGCTGGCGGGCCCGGCGGAAGCGCTGTTCCTGCTCGGCAGCTCCTACCCGGTCTGGGTCGGCGGCTTCGCGCTCGCCAGCTTCTTCACGCTCATCCACCAGGCGCCGATCTTCGCGGCGGTGGTGAACGTCGTGGGCGAGCGGCGGCGCGCACTGGCGATCTCGGTCGTGCTGCTCGGCGCCAGCCTGATCGGCAATGCCGTGGGGCCGAGCGCGGTCGGCGTGCTCAACGATCTCCTCGCCGGCCAATTGGGCGACGACGCCATCCGCTATTCGATGCTGATCATCGCAGTCACCCCCCTGCTCGCGGCGCTGTGCTTCTGGCGGGCGGCGACGCTCTATGCCGCCGCGGCAAACGCCGGCCAGGAAACATGACGATCGACCCGGCCGGCTTGATCGACGATCGGCCGCAGGAAGGCATTTTCCGCGTCGATCGCGCGGTCTTCCGCGATCCCCGCATCTTCGATCTCGAAATGCGGCACATCTTCGAAGGCGGCTGGGTGTTCCTTGGCCTGGCGTCGCAGGCGCCCGCGGCGCATGATTTCTTCACGACCCATGCGGGGCGCGTCCCCATCCTGATCATGCGCGACGGCGAGGGCCGATTGGGCGCCTTCGTCAATTCCTGTCCGCACAAGGGCGCGCAGGTCGCCCAGACCCGCGCAGGCAATGCGCGCGTGCATGTCTGTCCCTATCACAGCTGGAGCTTCGACAGCGCAGGCAAGAGCCGGGGGATCAAGTGGCAACGCGCCGGCTGCTATTCCGAAGCCTTCGACCAGAGCGACCACGGCCTGACGCGACTGCCCCGCTTCGAGGAATATCGCGGATTCCTGTTCGGCAGCCTCGTCGCCGATGTGCCGACGCTCGCCGGGCATCTGGGCGAAGCCGCGCGCTTCCTCGATTTCGTCGTCGGCCAGCCCGAGGAAGGGATAGAGCTGGTACCGGGCGCGGTGACCTTCACCTATGACGCGAATTGGAAGATGCAGCTCGAAAACTGCTCCGACGCCTATCACTTCACGTCGGCGCACCCCTCGTACATCAAGATCATGGAGCGGCGGCAAAAAGGCGAAGGCGCCGTGGCGGTGCGATCGATCTGGGAGCAGTCGCAGGCGTGGAGCGAGGATGCCGAGGGGGTGCAGGGCGGCAGCTACTGCTTCGAACACGGCCATGTGCTCAACTGGGGGCGGATCGGCGTGGCGGATTCGCATCCGTTGCACGAAAGCGCGGGGCAGATCGCGGCGCGGCACGGCGAGGCGGGCCGCGACTGGGTGTTCAACATGCGCAACCTGACGATCTTCCCCAATCTCCAGATCGCCGAGAACGCATCGAGCCAGTTGCGCGTGATCCAGCCGCTTGCGCCCGGGCGCACCTTGATGCGCACCTGGTGTGTCGCGCCCATTGGCGAGAGCGGCGCCGCGCGGCGCCAGCGGATCCGGCAATATGAGGATTTCTTCAATCCCTCGGGCATGGCGACACCCGACGATACGGTCGCCTATGAGAGCTGCCAGCGCGGCCACGCCGGGCGGGTCGATCCCTGGCTGCAAGGCTATGCGCGCGGCATGACGGCGAGCCGCGAGGGCGGGAACATGCTGTCCGACGCGATCGGGGCCTCGCCGGTGCGAAGCGTGCTGGCGGATTCGCAATTGTGCGACGAGACGCTCTATCACAATTATTATCGCGAATGGGCGCGGCGCATGGCTCCCGCCGTCGGATCCGGACGCGCATGACGGCGACGCTATCCCGTGCCGATGCCGAAGACTTGCTCTACCGCGAGGCTGCGCTGCTCGACGAGGGCGAGTGGGACGCGTGGCTGGCGCTTTATACCGAAGATGCGATCTTCTGGATGCCGGCGTGGCGCGACGAGGAGACCCCCGCTTCCGATCCGGACCGCGAGCTTTCGCTGATCTATTATGACGGGCGCCGCGGCCTGGAGGATCGTGTGTTCCGCGCCCGGTCGGGTCAGTCGGTCGCATCGCGCCCGCGTCCGCGCTGCGTGCATTGCATCGGCAATGTCCGGCTGATCGAATGCGCGGACGGCACCGCCGAAATCGCGTCGACCTTCATCGTCTGCCAGCAGGACGTCCGTGCGGATCGCACGCATCATTTCTTCGGCCGCTATCGCCACGTCTTGCGCCACGAACAGGGCGCATGGCGGATCGCACGCAAGCATATCCTGTTGCTCAACGACACCATCCCGACCGTGGTCGATTTCTATTCGATCTGAAGCCGCCGGGAATATGTTGAGGACTCATATTATTTTCGTCACCCCGGCCTTGAGCCGGGGTCCCGCTGGCTTCAGGCCGGGCAGAAGAAGCGGGATCCCGGCTCAAGCCTGTCCTGAGCGCCTGCCTTGCAGGCAGTCGAAGGGGCCGGGATGACTCAAATTTATCAACAGCTTGTATAGGTTATCGGCCTAGGACTGGGCCACGAAATCAACGCTTATCCGTGGATGCGCGTCAGCAGCGCGATCAATTGCTTGATCTCGCGCTGGTTGAAGCGGCCTTTGAGCCAGGCTTCGTGCTCCAGGATCGCCTTGCGTGCCTCGACCAGTGCGGCATGGCCGGCCGGACGCAATGTCAGGGTCTGCCGCCGCTGATCGCCGGCCGACTTGCCGCGCACGAGAAAATCGCGTGCCTGCAGGCGATTGACGATCGCCATTACGGTCGCGCGGTCCATTTGCAGGCGCTGCGCAAGATCGGTCTGTGCGATCCCGGGGTGATCGTCGAGGAGCCAGAGCACCGAGACCTGTTTCTGCGTCAGGCCGAGATGTTCGAAAGTCTCCATGAAGTGGCGATAGACGGCGCCATGGGCCAGCCGGATGTGAAATCCGAGAATATCCCCGATCGCACCGATGCCGCCATCGTCCTCGATCGGCGGTTCGGCCTGTTTGGTCAACGCAATCCCCTGTCGTTCGCTCGATAACCCGATGTCCTGCGCGATCGCGATTGCACAGTCCAGAGCCGGACGTGTCGCGCCAGGCGATCAGCGGGCGAGCGAGACCCGGGCGCCGGCGAGGCCGCCGCGCAGCGCCCCGGGCTTCGAAACGCGGACTTCCGCTCGTTGCACCCGGGGATGAGCGATACACCGTTCGGCCAGCCGCATCGCATAGGTCTCGATCAGCGCGGTCCTTCTCAGTGCCAGGGCATGGGCGTCATCGGCGACGCGCTGATAGTCGATGGTTTCCTGCAACGCGTCGTGCGCCGGCGCGTCGATGGCGAGGAGGATGTCCACCACCAGGGGCTGTGCGCGGCCATGCTCGTGCGCATAGACGCCGATGTCCGCGGCGACCTGCAGGCCGGAAATGGTGACATGGATCGTCATCCCGCGGTCGAAAAAGGGATCGTCAAGCGCCACGACGTTCCGCCGCGCGCACCGTATTGGAAAGTAAGCACGCAATCGTCATAGGCCCCACCCCACCCGGCACCGGCGTGATCGCCGCGGCATGGTCCATTCCTTCGCTGGCCACATCGCCGACAATTCGCGCCTTGCCGTCGATGCCGCGAACCCGGTTGATGCCGACATCGATCACCACTGCTCCCGGCTTGATCCAATCGGGGCGGACCAGTCCCGGGCTTCCGGCGGCGGCAACCAATATATCGGCCGTCCGCGCGATCTCGGGCAGCCCGCGCGTCAGGATATGCGTGATCGTCACGGTGCATTCGCGGTCGAGCAGCAACAGCGCCACCGGCTTGCCGACGATGTTCGACTTGCCGATCACCACGGCCTTCAGCCCGCGGAAGTCCTCGATCACGGTTTCCAGCAGCCGCATGCATCCCAAGGGCGTGCACGGGACCAGTCCGCCCGTCCCCGTGGACAGGCGCCCGACATTGACGGGATGGAAGCCGTCGACATCCTTTCCCGGGCAGATCGCGTCGAGAACCCGCGCCGGGTCGATTTGCGCCGGGAGTGGCAGCTGGACGAGGATGCCGTGGATCGCATCGTCCGCATTGCAGGCAGCGATCAGCGCGAGCAGCGTTTCCTGATCGGTATGGGCGGGCAGGCGGTGCTCGATCGAGCGGATCCCCGCCTCGCCCGCCCGCTGCAGCTTGCGCTCGACATAGATGCGGCTCGCCGGATCATCACCAACGAGAATCACTGCGAGTCCGGGCACGATCCCGTGCTGCAAGGAAAGCTGCGCAGCGCGCGCCGCGGTCTCGCGCGTCATGCGCGCGGCCAGCGCCGTGCCGTCGATCAAGACCGCCACAATCTCAGCTCGTGAAAACGACGGTCTTGCTGCCGTTCAGCAATACCCGGTCTTCCAGCTGGTAGCGCACTGCGCGTGCTAGGACGCGACGTTCGATGTCGCGACCCTTGCGCACAAGGTCCTCGGGCGTGTCGGCGTGCGATACCGCCTCGACATCCTGGACGATGATCGGGCCTTCATCGAGGTCGGCTGTGACATAATGCGCCGTCGCGCCGATCATCTTCACGCCGCGCGCATGCGCCTGGTGATAGGGCTTGGCGCCCTTGAAACCGGGCAGGAAGCTGTGGTGGATATTGATGCAGCGTCCCACGAGGAATGCGGAAAGGTCATCCGACAGGATCTGCATGTAGCGGGCGAGCACCACCAGTTCAGCGCCGGTCTCGTCCACCAGTGCCTTGATCTGCGCCTCCTGCTGCGGCTTGGTTTCCCCGGTGATCGGCAGGTGATGAAAGGGAATGTTGCCGATCAGCGAGACGTTGAGCGTTTCGCGCGGGTGATTGGAGACGATCCCGACGACATCCATCGGCAGTTCGCCGATACGGGTGCGGTACAAAAGATCGCCCAGGCAATGGTCCATGCGCGAGACGAGCAGCAAGACGCGCGTGCGCTGGTCGCGCGCGCGCAGCTTCCAGTCCATTTCGAAACGCGCGGCGGTCTCGGCGATGCGCTCCTGGATCGCCGCATAGGCATCCGCCGGACAATCGAAGAGGATCCGCATGAAGAAGCGCCCGGTTTCGACATCGTCGAATTGCTGCGCCTCGAGGATGTTGCCCCCTCCCTCGAAAAGCTGTCCCGAGATCGTCGCGACCAGGCCCGGCCGGTCGGTGCACGACAGCGTCAGGACATGCGCAATCCGAGTCATTCGATCTCTCCCATTCCCTGCGCGTTCGCGGCAATTTGTATGTATTGCATACTAATATCGCGGAGGATAGAAAGGGGCAAGCGCGGATAGGCGCAGCGGCTAACCCCATGGGGAAATCGAGAGAGGAATCGCTAGATGACGGCAACCAACCTGGAGCAGCTACTCAACGCGACCGGCAATCCGGTCGACATGCTGCGCAATTCGCAGATCGGCGCTTACGTCTATCCCGTCGTCGCTCCGGAATTCCATAATTGGCGTTCGGAGCAATGGGCCTGGCAGCACTCGGCCGTGCTGTTCGATCAGTCGCACCATATGGTCGATCTGTTCATCAGCGGCCCCGACGCGCTCAAGCTGATCAGCGATACCGCGATCAATTCGATGAAGGGCTTCGCCGTGAACAAGGCGAAGCAATATGTGCCAACGACGCCTTATGGTCATGTGATCGGCGACGGCATCCTGTTCTGGCTGGCCGAGCAGGAATTCGTCTATGTCGGCCGTGCGCCCGCCGCCAACTGGCTGATGTTCCACGCCGAGACCGGCGGCTACGACGTCCAGATCGTCAAGGACGACCGCAGCCCATCGCGCCCGATGGGCAAGCCGGTGAAGCGCATCAACTGGCGCTTCCAGATCCAGGGTCCGCGCGCCTGGGAGATCATCGAGAAGCTGCATGGCGGTCCGCTCGAGCAGCTCAAGTTCTTCAACATGAGCGAAATGAACATCGCCGGCCGCAAGGTTCGCACGCTGCGCCATGGCATGTCGGGTGCGCCGGGCCTCGAGATCTGGGGTCCCTATGAGGAGCAGGAGGAGATCCGCGCTGCGATCCTCGCGGCGGGCAAGGAATTCGGCATCGTGCCGTGCGGCAGCCGCGCCTATCCGTCGAATACGCTGGAGAGTGGCTGGATCCCCTCGCCGCTCCCCGCGATCTATACCGGCGACAAGCTCAAGGCGTATCGCGAATGGCTGGGCGCCGACAGCTATGAAGCCACCGGCGCGATCGGCGGCAGCTTCGTTTCCGGCAATGTCGAGGATTATTATCTGACGCCATACGAGCTGGGCTATGGCCCGTTCGTCAAGTTCGACCATGATTTCCATGGCCGCGAGGTATTGGAGGCGCTCGACAAGGACAGCCAGCGCCGCAAGGTGACGCTCGCATGGAACGGCGACGACATGGCCAAGATCTTCGCTTCGTTGTTCGACCCCGACGGCGACCAGTACAAGTTCTTCGATCTGCCGCTCGCGAACTATGCCTCGTCCAACTATGACAGGGTGACCGATGCCGATGGCGCAACGGTCGGGTTGTCGATGTTCACCGGCTACAGCTACAATGAAAAGACGGCGCTCAGCCTGGCGACGATCGATCCGGAAATTCCGGTTGGAACTGAACTGCGCGTGGTTTGGGGCGAGCCCGATGGCGGCACGCGCAAGACCACGGTCGAGCCGCACAAGCAGATCGAAGTCCGCGCGGTGGTGAGCCCCGTCCCCTATTCGCGTGTGGCGCGTGAGACCTATCATCAGGGCTGGCGCACCGCCAAGGCGGAGGCCTGACCGAAAAGGGGGGCATGCCGTCGCGGCGTGCTCCCCTTTTCAAACCTATCGGAAGTTGGCGATCCAGTCGGCGGTCTTCTCGAGCCCGCCGAACGGATAGAAATGGAGCCGGACCTCTCCATGGACTTCCGGAACCAGCCGTTCGGCCAGTTCCTCGATCAATGGGCCCGGTCCGGCGCTGCCGAGCAACTGCGTAAGCGACAGCCCGTATTTCGCCATGACCTTGGCCGATACGCCCACGCCGCAGCGCGCGGCAAAGCGCAGCAGCGCCTTGATGCTTGCCGGTCCGGCGACGCCGATGCGCACCGGCACGGCAGTTTGCGTGCGAAGCGCCGTCAACCAGTCCAGTACCGGCTCCGCGTCAAAGCCGAATTGGGTTGCGATCCAGGCGCTCTGGCCCGCCGCCTCGAGCGCTTCCAGCTTGTCGTACAATGCGCGCTCGAGCGCTGCCCCGGAGATGTCGGGGTGCCCCTCGGGATAGCCCGCGATGCCGACCTGCTCGATGCCGTGCCGGGCGAGGACGCCCGAACGGATCACCGACAGCGCATCGCGGAAAGGGCCCTCTGGCTCGGCGATGTCACCGGCGACGACAAAGACCCGGTCAACGGACGCTCTGTCGGTAAGCGCAGCCAGGAACGCGTCCAGTTCGCCGGCCGAATGCAGGCGCCGCGCAGAAATATGCGGAACCGGGATGAAGCCTGCATCGCGCACGCGGCACGCCGCCAATATGCGCGAATCGATATCCTCACCGGGCAGGAAGGTGATCGAGATCGGCGTGCGATCCGGAATTCGATCGCGCAGCAATTCGATCTTGTCGTGATCCTTCGCCGTGATTTCGATCGAAAGCTCGCGCAGCAAGTCCGGCGCGCAGGCCTCGCGCGTGGGCCGCATGGTCGCGCTGTTCTGCAAGCCCCATCTCCCATCTGATTCTGTACGTAACACATACATATTTTATGTAGAGAGAAACAGAGGAATCCAGGGCCTGCACCCTGTTATTTTGTATGCAAGGCATCCTTTTTCGTTGCGCTCGCGCCTGCGTCGGATAGAGTCGGTCAGAGGAGCGTCGCGCATGACGACGGTGGAACTGATTGCCCGCGCACTGTCCGCCAGCCGGACCGGCCGGACGGATGAATGGAGCACATGCTGCGCGGACGCGCTTCTCGTCCTCGCCGCATGCAGTATCTATGATGCTCTGCTGCCAAGCTCGGGCGCCGAAAATCGCCCAATTGTCGCGAATGACCCCTGATCGGCCCTAGTTGCGTCCGGCCGAGCTCGGCGGCGGGACTGATACACCCGCTTCCGTTTGGACGACGGGCTTCATCGTTCCATCTCGATTATATTGGAGATGCTCGACCGTGACGGCACGCCGCCCGATTGCGCCGTTGAGGTCGCCGATCGTCAGCCCGGCGTTGTGCAGGAAAAGATACCAGTTGCCCTTGAACTCGGCGATCCCCGGATGGATCGTGAAGCTGTACTTGCCCGATCCGGTCAGTTCCCCGCGATACGTCCACGGTCCCTTGGGCGAAGGTGCGGTGGCATAGGACACTTTCTCGTCGCGGTGCGTCGACCGGTCGAGCGAGGCATAAGTCAGGTAATAGAGCGCCCCGCGCTTGTGCAGCCAGGGCCCTTCCTCGAAATGTGGCGGCGTGATCTCGGTGATCGGGCCGTCGATCTCGATCATGTTGGGCTTGAGCTTCGCAATATAGCATTGGCGATTGCCCCAGGCGATCCAGGTCGTCCCGTCATCGTCGGTGAACACCGTGGGATCGATATCTTCCCAGCTGTGGGTTCCCTTGGGCGTCATCTCGTTGGTGATCAGCGCGGAGCCTTTGGCATCGACGAACGGGCCGGTGGGCGTATCGGATACCGCGACGGCGATCGCCTTGCCGGGGTGCGTGCCGTCATGCTCGACCGCCGCGTAGAACCAGAACTTGCCGTTCTTCTGGATGGCCTGCGATGCCCAGGCGTCCTTCTTGGCCCATTTGAAATCGGCGACCTTCAGGATCGGACCATGGTCGGTCCAGCTTTTCATGTCGGTAGTCGAATAGACGAGCCACTCGCGCATGTTGAACATCTCGTCACGCTGCGCTTCGTCATGCCCGACATAGAGATAGAGCCGATCTCCCACCACGAGCGGTGCCGGGTCGGCAGTGAATTTGTCGCGGATGAGCGGATTGGCGCCAGGCCTGGCTTGCGAAGCAGTCTGGCCGATCGCCGGGCTCAATGATGTTAGCGCTACCAGCGCTATCGCCGCGAATTTTGCCTGGCTGACACCCACTCCCACCACCGCTCTCCATATTGTTGTGCCGGCAGATTACCCTGACCAATCAATCGGTCAATCTGGTCATTCGACCAGGACCGATCCCTTATTCGGGCAGCCTTGTCGCGGCCTCGGGCCAGTAAAGCCGCATCGGGTTGTCGACCAGAAGCGCCTGCCGCAACTCGGCCGTCACTGCGATCCGCGGAATCACGTCCACGATTCCGCCATCATCCGGCAGAACCTTCTCCATGTTCGGATGCGGCCAATCGGTGCCCCAGAGCACCCGATCAGGATAGGCCTCGACGAGAGGACGTACCGCACGGACGAAATCGTCATAGGGCTCGCCGGCCGAGTCGAGGCGATCCGGACACGTTGTCTTGACCCAGATGTCCGGACGGCTGTCGACATAGGCGCGAAACGCGGTCATGTCGGCGCCTTCCGGGCCCTGCGCGACATCGGGCCGTCCCATATGGTCGATCACCACCGGGACCGGAATCGCGTCGAGAAAAGGTCGTAGCTCCTCGAGGAGATCAGCCTCGAAATACACTACGACGTGCCAGCCCAACCGTGCGATGCGGTGCGACAGGTCGAGAAACTTGTTCTTAGGCGCATCGTCGACGAGGCGTTTGAGGAAATTGAAACGCACGCCGCGAATGCCACCGGCGTGAAGCGAATCGAGTTCGGCGTCGGATATCGCGGGATCGACCACGGCGACGCCTCGCGCGCGTCCGTTCGATCTGGCGATCGCATCGAGAGTCGCCCGGTTGTCCGTCCCATGACAGCTCGCCTGGACGATGACGTTGCGCGCAAAACCGAGATGGTCGCGCAGCGCGAACAACATCTCGGGCCCGGCATCCTGAGGCAGATATTTGGCCTTTGGGCTGAACGGGAAGTCGGCCGCGGGGCCGAAGACGTGGCAATGCGCATCGACTGCACCGAGAGGCGGCACGTACCGCGGCCTGGAGGGCGTGAGAGTCCAGCTGCGGATGCGGCCCTCGGCGTCGGTGCTCATGCGAAGACCACTCCATCGAACAATTTGCGCGCAGTGCGCAGCATGCCGGCCTCTACCGGCCTCCCTTCCGCGTCCACCGTCACCACGCATTCGGTGACCCCTGTCGGATGTTCGACGCCAAGCGTCTTCACAGCGCCTTCCGGCACCGCGGCGAGCGCGGCGACGGGCGAGCCTTCGATCAGGCACGCGGTGGCGACACTGACGGCGCCGAGCACGCCGATCGAGGCATGGACGCGGTGCGGGATCAGCGAACGGACCGCGATCGCCCCGCCCTCGCGCGGGGCGGCGACCAGCATCATCTTCGGCACCGACTTCGCCGCGACATCGCCCAGGTTCATCAACGGGCCCGCTTTCAGTCGAATGGCTTCGACGCGCGCCTTCATCGCGTCGTTCGCATCGAGCGTATCGCGGTCTTCATAGCCCGTGATCCCGACCTCGGACGCAGTGATCACCACGCACGGCATGCCATTGTCGATCAGCGTGCAGGAGACGCCCTCGATCGTGTCGGCGCCGTTGCCGGTGGGAAGCAGCGCACCGCATGATGCGCCTGCGGTATCGCGAAAGGCCAGCGGGATCGACGCGGCAGTGCCCGGCACGCCGCTGATCGCCGCATCGCCGGCATAGGTGACTTTGCCGCCGGGCGTCTGCACCGTCGCCACCGCTATTTGCCCGGTATTCTCCATGAAAATGGCCACGCGGGTCTCGCCGCCGGCGGGCGCGATCAGCCCGCGCTCGATCGCGAAGGGGCCGACGCCCGCGAGCATGTTGCCGCAATTCTGGCTGTCGGTGACGATGGGCTGATCGACGAAGACCTGCAGAAACAGATAGTCGATGTCGACGCCCGCGCGCGCGGATTTGCCGATCACCGCGACCTTCGAGGTGAGCGGATCGGCACCGCCCATGCCGTCGATCTGCCGCGGGTCGGGCGAGCCCATCACCCGGAGCAGGAAGGCATCGCGTGCGGCCGGGTCCTGCGGCAGATCGTCGGCAAGGAAGAAGGCGCCCTTCGACGTACCGCCACGCATCCACATGCAGCGCACGCCATCACTCATAATGCAGGCCCATCGCCTCGAGCTTGGGACGCATGCCGTAGATGTCGAGCCCCAGTTCGCCGGCGGCGAGCCGCTTGCGCTTGCCCTCCTCGGCCGCCTCGCGCGCCTGCGCTTTCTCGAGCACCGCGGCGGCATCCGCACGCCGCACCACGCAGACGCCGTCGTCGTCGGCGACGATCACGTCACCCGCCTCGATCGCCGCACCCGCGCATACGATCGGCACGTTGACCGAACCGAGCGTCGCCTTGATCGTGCCCTGTGCCGACACGGCTTTCGACCAGACCGGAAAGCCCATCGCGGTGAGATCGCGCACGTCGCGCACGCCCGCGTCGATCACCAGCCCGCGACAGCCCCGCGCCATTGCCGAAGTGGCGAGCAGATCGCCGAAATAACCGTCGAAGCAGGGTGAAGTCGGTGCGAGGACGAGGATGTCGCCTTCGCGCAATTGCTCGATTGCGACATGGATCATCCAATTGTCGCCCGGCGGCGCCGAGATGGTGACTGCCGAGCCGGCGATCCGCGCGCCCGGATAGATCGGCCGCAGATAATGGCCGAGCAGGCCGACGCGCCCCTGCGCCTCATGCACCGTGGCGACGCCCGCATGGGCCAGCCCGGCAAGCGTCGCGGGATCGGCGCGCTCGATATTCTGGACGACCTTGGCCATGCCGCTCTCCCATTGTTCCACCACCAGCTAGAGAAGGCCCGGCGGCGGCGACAATTCGGATTGCAGGGTAGCGATAAGTTTTTGCTATTGGATGCGCATGAAGCTCGAGCCCTTCGACCTCAATCCGCGCCACCTGCGCGCGCTCTCGGCGATCATCGGCCGCGGCAGCATGAGCGCCGCGGCGGAAGCAGTCGGGCTCTCCCAACCAGCACTCACTCAGGGCATTGCCAAGATCGAGCAGCGCCTCGGCACGCCATTGTTCGAACGCCATGCGGGGGGCATGTCGCCGACCGCGGAGGGGCGGCTACTCGCAGATCGCAGCGATGCGGCGATCGGGCATATCGGCCAGGCGGTACGCGGCGGCGGGCGCGGCTTCGCCCGCCCGGAGCTGCTGATGACAGGCACGCAATTGCGTGCGTTCCTTGCGCTCGCCGATGCGGGCGGCTTCGCACGCGCTGCCGAGGCGACGGGCTTGTCACAGCCCGCGCTGCACCGCGCCGCGCGCGAGATCGAGCAGATTTGCGGCTATCCGCTGATCGAGCGCCGCGGCCGCGGCGTCGCGCTGACCGCCGCCGGCATACGGCTCGCGCGTGGGGTGCGGTTGGCCCGCGGCGAGCTGGCCGCCGCGATCGCGGAGATCGAGGGCAACGCGGTGGCGCAGGGCGGCAGCCTGACGATCGGCGCGATGCCGCTGTCGCGCGCGCTGATCCTGCCGCGCGCCATCGCACGCTTCACGCGAGAATATCCACGAATGCGCATCGACGTGGTCGAAGGATCGTGGCGCGAATTGATCGACCCGCTGCTCGACGGGGTGCTCGATCTGACGATCGGCGCGCTGCGCGAGCATTCGCCCCGCGGCGCCACGCAAGTGCCGCTGCTGGTCGACCAACTCGTCGTGATCGCACGCGCCGGCCATCCGCTTGCTCGCGAAGCTGCACCGACGCTCGCGCAGCTCGCAGACTATCCGTGGATCGTCGGTCAGGCGGGGACGCCGCTGCGCGGCCATTGGGAGGCGCTTTTTGCCGGACATTCGCTGCCGCCCGCGCCGATCGAGTGCGGATCGGTGATGGTGATCCGCGAAGTGCTGCGCGAGAGCGACTTCCTCACTTTGCTCTCGCCGGATCAAGTGGCGCTCGAAGCGGCAACGGGTGTGCTCACCACGATCGGCCCGCTCTTGCCGCAAAGCAGCCGCACGATCGGGATCACGCTGCGCGAAAGCTGGCGTCCGACAGCGGCGCAGGCGCGCTTCCTCGATTTGCTGCGTGCCGTGTCGGAAATTCCGGAAAATCAATAGCTATCCCGCAAAACCGATTGGCTGCGCGCGCTGCAGCGATCCAGTCGTAGGGAATGGAGAGAAAGATCGCTTTGATCGGTTTCGGCGAAGCGGCCCGCGCCTTCGCGACGGGTCATGCGCGCGACTTCGCTCTCTCAGCATATGATCTGAAGACCGGCCTTGAGATGAATGCCGCGCTCGCCGAAGCCGGTGTGGCTGGCGCTGGTCGACCCGAAGAGGCACTTGCCGGGGTCGTGGCTGCGCTGTCGCTGGTGACGGCGGATCAGGCGCTTGCCGCGGCGCGGGACTACGCTTCACATCTGCCCTCCGGCGCTTTGTGGCTCGATATGAACAGCGTCGCTCCCGAGACCAAAAGCGCAGCCGCGGCGGCGATCGAAGGCAACGGCGGCCGCTATGTCGACGTGGCGGTGATGGCCCCGGTGCATCCCGCAGGCCGCGGCGTGCCGCTGCTGGCGAGCGGGCCGCATGCCGGGGCGGCGGCGGCCCTTTTGCAGGCGATGGGGTTCACGCAGGTGCGTGTGATCGAAGGTAGCATCGGCGCGGCATCGGCCGTGAAGATGATCCGTTCTGTGGTCGTCAAGGGGATCGAGGCGCTCACCGCCGAATGCATGCTCGCCGCCGAGGCTGCGGGCGTGCGCGACGAAGTGCTCGCCTCGCTCGACGCCAGCGAGCGTGGCCGCTCCTGGGCCGAACGCGCCGACTATAATCTCGATCGCATGCTGGTTCACGGCACCCGCCGCGCCGCGGAGATGGAGGAAGCTGCCCGGACACTCGAGGCGCTCGGCATCGAGCCGGCGATGACTCGCGGCACTATCCGGCGCCAGCGCGAAATCGGCGCGATCGGCCAGACGGCTCCCGAGGGGCTCGACGCCAAGCTCGGCCTCATCCTCGATCGAAAGGCGAAGGCCGCGTGACGCTGATCATCGATTGCCATGGCCACTACACCACCGCGCCGGCCGCGCATAACGCGTGGCGCGAGGCGCAGAAGGCAGCGTTCAAGGCGGACGAAGCCGCCCCGCCCTACCCCACCATCTCCGACGACGAGATCCGAGAAACGCTCGAAGCGAACCAGATCCGCCTGATCCGCGAGCGCGGCGCGGATATGACGATCTTCTCCCCCCGCGCCTCGGCGATGGCGCCGCATGTCGGTGACGAGGCCGTCGCGAAAGCATGGGCACGCGCCAATAACGACCTCATCGCCCGCTGCGTCGCGCTCTACCCGGAGACCTTTGCCGGCGTGTGCATGCTGCCGCAGAACCCGAAGGCGGACCTGACCGGCTCGATCGAGGAACTGGAGCGCTGCGTGGGCGAACTCGGTTTCATCGGCTGCAACCTCAATCCCGATCCGGGCGGTGGGCACTTCACCGCGCCGCCACTCACCGACAAATTCTGGTATCCCTTCTACGAGAAGATGGTCGAGCTCGACGTGCCGGCGATGATCCACGTCTCGGGCAGCTGCAATCCCGGGCTCCACGCCACCGGCGCCTATTACATCGCCGCGGACACGATCGCCTTCATGCAGTTGATCGAGGGTAATCTGTTCGCCGATTTCCCGACGCTCCGCTTCATCATCCCGCACGGCGGCGGCGCGGTGCCTTATCATTGGGGGCGCTACCGCGGCCTCGCGGATATGCTCAGGCAGCCGAGCCTCGACGGGCATTTGATGAACAACGTCTTCTTCGACACCTGCGTCTATCACCAGCCGGGCATCGATCTGCTGGCCGAGGTGATCGACAGCAAGAACATCCTGTTCGGCAGCGAGATGGTGGGCGCGGTGCGCGGGATCGATCCGCAGACCGGCCATTATTTCGATGACACGAAGCGCTATGTCGACGCGCTGCCGATCGACGACGGCCAGCGCCACGCGATCTTCGAGGGCAATGCCCGCCGCGTCTTTCCCCGGCTCGACGCGAAGCTTCGGGCGCGGGGCCTGTGACAGAGGAGAATGCCCAGTGACGGCGCCCCGAGACATCCACCAATATCTCGCCGAGTTCGACGACATCCCCGGCACGCGCGTGTTCACGGCGGCGCGCGCGCGTCAGGGCTATCATCTCAACCAGTTCGCGATGAGCCTGATGAAGCCCGAGAATCGCGAGCGCTGGAAGGCCGACGAGCGCGCCTATCTGGAGGAGTGGAAGCTCACCGACGCGCAGAAGCAGGCCCTGCTCGACCGCGACTACAACCGCCTGCTCGATCTCGGCGGCAACATCTACTTCATGGCCAAGGTCTTCTCGACCGACGGCCAGAGCTTTCTCCAGGCGGTCTCGACGATGAGCGGGATGAGCCTCGAGGATTATCAGGCGATGATGCTCGCCGGCGGCCGTTCGCCGGAAGGCCTTCGCTCCCTCAAGGATAAAAACTGATGGCGCGGATCACCGCAGGCGTGGCGACGAGCCACATCCCGGCGCTCGGCGTCGCCACCGATCTGGGCAAGACCGAAGAGGCATATTGGAAGCCCGCCTTTGCGGGCTATGAATGGACCAGGGCCTGGGAGGCGGAGCAGAAGCCCGACGTCGTCATCCTCGTCTACAACGACCACGCCTCCGCTTTCGACATGAAGGTGATCCCGACCTTCGCGATCGGCTGTGCCGAGGAATTCCGCCCCGCCGACGAAGGCTGGGGACCCCGCCGGGTGCCGGTCGTGCCGGGGCATCCCGACCTCGCCTGGCATATCGCGCAGAGCCTGATCCTCGACGAATTCGACATGACGATCATCAACGAGATGGACGTCGATCATGGCCTGACCGTTCCGCTGAGCATGATGTTCGGCCAGCCCGAAAAGTGGCCGGCCAAGGTGATCCCGATCGCGGTCAACGTCGTCACCTACCCCCCGCCCTCGGGCAATCGCTGCTGGGCGCTGGGCGAGGCGATCGCGCGCGCGGTGGCGAGCTTCCCCGAAGACCTCAACGTGCAGGTCTGGGGCACCGGCGGGATGAGCCACCAGCTTCAGGGGCCCCGCGCCGGGCTGATCAACGCCGAATGGGACAATCGCTTCCTCGACCGGCTGGAAGGCGACACCGACGCGCTGCGCCATATTCCGCATATCGAATATCTGCGCGAGACGGGCTCCGAAGGCATCGAGATGGTGATGTGGCTGGTGATGCGCGGCGCGCTGGGGCGCGCCACCCGGACGCTTCATCGCCACTATCACGTGCCTGCAAGCAACACCGCGGTCGGCCACATCGTGCTCGAGCCTCTCCCCGAACAGGAATGAGAAAATGAAGATCGCACTAGCCGGCGCCGGCGCCTTTGGAGAAAAGCACCTCGACGGGCTGAAGAACATCGACGGGGTCGAAGTCGTCAGCCTCGTCGGTCGCCGATTGGACGCTACGCAAGCAATTGCGGACAAATATGGCATCGGCCACGTCACCACCGAGCTGGCCGACAGCCTCGCGCTCGACCTGGACGCGGTCATATTGTGCACACCCACCCAGATGCATGCCGAACAGGCGCTCCAATGCCTCGAGGCAGGCAAGCACGTCCAGATCGAGATCCCGCTCTGCGACAGCCTTGCCGACGGCGAAGCCGTGCTCAAAAAGCAGCAGGAGACAGGCCTCGTCGCGATGGTCGGCCACACCCGCCGCTTCAATCCGAGCCATCAATATCTCCACCGCAAGTTCGAGGGCGGCGAAGCCGCAGTCCAGCAGATGGACGTCCAGACCTATTTCTTCCGCCGCAAGAACATGAACGCGAAGGGCGAAGCACGCAGCTGGACCGATCACCTGCTATGGCATCACGCGGCGCATACGGTCGACCTGTTCGCATATCAGGCTGGCCCGATCATCCAGGCCAATGCGCTGCAGGGCCCGATCCACCCGGAGCTGGGCATCGCCATGGACATGTCGATCCAGCTCAAGGCCGAGAGCGGCGCGATCTGCACGCTTTCGCTCAGCTTCAACAATGACGGGCCGCTCGGCACCTTCTTCCGCTACATCTGCGACAACGGCACGTGGATCGCGCGCTACGACGATCTGGTGACGGGCAAGGAAGAGCCGGTCAACTTGTCCGGCGTCGCGGTCTCGAACAATGGCATCGAGCTCCAGGACCGCGAGTTCATCGGCGCCATCCGCGAAGGGCGCGAACCCAATAGCTCGGTGGCGCAGGTGCTGCCCTGCTACCGCGTGCTCGACGCACTCGAGAAGCAGCTCCGGGAGTGAAGACCCAGGTCGCGATCATCGGCAGCGGCCCCTCCGGCCTGCTGCTCGGTCATTTGCTGCGCGCGGCCGGCATCGACTGCGTGATCGTCGAGCGGCAATCCGCCGATTATGTGCTCGGCCGCATCCGTGCCGGCGTGCTCGAGACTGTGACGACCGATCTCATGGAGCGGCTCGGCATCGACGCCGGGCTCAAGGCGTGTGGCCTGCTCGAAGAGGGTTTCAACCTTGCGGACGGCGAACGGCTGATCCGCATCGAGATCACTCGGCTCACCGGCAAGCATGTCGTCGTCTATGGCCAGACTGAAGTCACGCGCGATCTGATGGACGCGGCGGCGGAACGCGGGCTGGAGGTCGTTTATGAGGCCAAAGACGTGGGGCTGCACGATCTCGAAAGCGATCTGCCCTCGCTCAGCTATGTGAAGAACGGCGTAGAGCACCGGATCCATGCTGACTTCATCGCCGGCTGCGACGGCTTCCACGGTCCTTCGCGCAGGGCGATCCCGGCGGCGCGCGTGCGCGAGTTCGAGCGCGAATATCCGTTCGGCTGGCTCGGAATTCTCGCCGATGTGCCACCATGCCATCCCGAGCTGATCTACGCCAACGGCGAACGCGGCTTCGCACTCGCGTCGATGCGATCGGCGACACGCAGCCGTTATTATATCCAGGTACCGCTGAGCGAGACGTTGGAGGATTGGCCCGAGGCACGGTTATGGGATGAACTCGCACAGCGCTTCGATCCGATCTCGAAGCACGGCGTCACGCGCGGACCGGCGCTGGAGATGTCGATCGCGCCGCTGCGCTCCTATGTATTCGAGACGATGCGCTATGGCCGGCTGTTCCTCGCCGGCGACGCGGCGCACATCGTGCCTCCGACGGGCGCGAAGGGGCTCAATCTCGCCGCCTCGGACGTCGCCTATCTCTCCGACGCGTTGATCGCGCATTACAGGAGCGGCGACGATTCGGCGCTTGCAGGGTATGAAACGAAAGCGCTCGCACGCATCTGGAAGGCCGAGCGGTTCAGCTGGTATCTGACCAAGCTGATGCATCGATTCCCTGAGGACGGGAGTTTCGAGCATCGCATGCAGAGGGCCGAGCTCGATTATGTCGCATCCTCCGAGGCGATGCAGCGGGCGATCGCCGAGAATTATGTGGGATTACCGCTTTGAAGATGCCGGAACGCGCGATCGGTCCGTTCAATGTTTCCGCCATTTCGCTCGGGTGCATGAACCTTAGCCATGCCTACGGCGTGCCCCCCGCGCCCGCCGAAGGCGAACGCCTGCTCAATCGCGCGCTGGACCTGGGCGTGACCATGCTCGACACCGCCGCGCTCTATGGCGGCGGCAATAACGAGCGGCTGATCGCTTCCGCAATCGGGCATCGTCGCGGCGAATTCACGCTCGCCAGCAAGTGCGTGCTCGGCATGCGCGACGGCAAGCGAGTCCTGGACGGCTCTCCGCAAGCGATCGCCGCCTCGATCGACGGGTCGCTCAAACGGCTCGGCACCGATCATATCGACCTGATGTATCTTCACCGCCCCGACAAGGACGTGCCGATCGAGGAGTCGGTCGGGGCGCTCGTCCGTGCGAAGCAGGCCGGCAAGATCGGCGCGATCGGGCTTTCGGAAATGTCCGCCGAGACGATCCGCCGCGCACACGCAGTGCACCCCGTCACCGCTGTGCAGACCGAATATTCGCTCACCGTGCGCAATCCCGAGATCGCCGTGCTCGATACCTGCGCCGAGCTCGGCATCGGCTTCGTCGCCTTCTCGCCCGTCGCACGCGGGCTGCTGGCTATGGGGGTGCGCGACGACGCCTATGCGAGCGGCGACATTCGCATCCACATGCCGCGCTTCACCGGCGCCAATCTCGCGCACAATCTGGGGCCCGTGCGCGTCCATGAGGCACTCGCGCGGGAGGCGGGAATCTCACCGGCGCAACTCGCGCTCGCGTGGCTGCTGGCCAGGGCGCCGCACATCGTGCCGATCCCCGGCACGACACGGATCGATCATCTCGAGGAAAACCTTGCCGCCGCCACGATCGCGCTTCCTGCCGACGTGCTGGTCCGCGCCGAAGCGATCTTCGCGCCCGGCGCGATCCACGGGGCACGCTATTCCCGGCCGATGCAAGCGCAAGTGAGCACCGAAGTCTTTCTCGATGAGGAACTCGACTGACCGTTCGGCATCCGCCCTGAATTACGAAGACGGCCGACACGCTGGCGCATTGACGCAGTCGATGAAACTTGCTTGCACCATTGCCATGTCGCGAGAGCAAGAGAACATAGGCGCGTTGGCGCCGTTGGTGGGCTATCATCTGCGCCGCGCATGGAGCGCCTTCTCCAGCGATTTCCTCGCCGAGATGGAGGGCACCGGGCTCCGCCAGGTGCCCTTCGCCGTGCTTTCGGTGGTGGCGGCAAATCCCGGCATCAATCAAGGCGCCGTCGGCCGGGTGCTCGGGATCAAGCGCGCCAACATGGTTTCGCTGATCAACGAGCTCGTCGACAAGGGGCTGGTCGATCGGGCAGTCGACGCCAGTGATCGCAGGGCCTTCTCGCTCAAGCCCACCGATGCAGGCACGGTTGCGCTGAAAGACGCCGTCCGGCGGATCGCCGCGCACGAACAGCGGATGCTGGCGGACCTCAGTCGGCAAGAACAGGCGACGCTTCTCGACCTGTTGGCCCGCATCGAGCGTCGGGCGCCCGAAATCGAAGAGGCCTGACGCGGCCCGATCAGTCGTTGAGGATCAACGCATCGAGCGCCACCACTCCTGTCCCCTGCGGATAGACGACGAGCGGATTGAGATCGATCTCGCGGATCGACGGCGTTCCGGCAAGAACGCGGCCCAAAGTCGCGATCACCTCCGCCATCGCTTCCACGTCGAGCGGAGGCGATCCGCGATAACCGTCGAGCAGCTGCCCCTGCTTCAGCCCCCGCAGCGCCGCGGCGATCGCCTCGGGCGGAACGTCGTGCGGGAGCAATCGTACGTCGCGCAGCAATTCGGCAGTCACGCCTCCGAATCCGACGAGCAGGATCGGGCCCCAGTCTGGATCGTTGCGTGCGCCGACGATCAGTTCGATCCCGCGTTCGCCCATCGCCTCGACTAGCACGCCGTCGAGGCGGATCGCCGCGTCATGGCTTCGGACATTGGCGTAGAGGCGCTGCCACGCAGCCTCCAGCGCGGCGGAATCGCCGATGTTGAGGATCACGCCCCCGGCATCGCTCTTGTGGCTCAGCGCAGCCGCCTGCGCCTTGAGCACCACGGGGTAGCCGATCCCGGCGGCAATCGCCTTCGCTTCCTCGATCGACTCTGCGAAGTCGCCGCGCGGAAAGGGAATCCCCGTCGGCGCGAGCAGCTGCTTGGCGCGATATTCGGGGATCACGCCGCGCGGCAGCTTGAGCGCGATCGGCGCCGCTGCACTCCGTGTCTCATCGAGTGCCGCGTGGCGCATAAGGTGGCGCAATGCTCGGAATGCGCGGTCCGGCGAAGGGAAATAGGGCACCCCGAGCGCGCGGAGCGCCGCGATATATTCAGCCGGGACCGCCGCGCCGTCGTCCAGCCCGGCAAAGACCACCGGCTTGCCGGGCTCGAGCGCCTTTACCGCATCGATGATCGGCAGGAATTTGCGCGCGCTGGTCGTCTCGTCGGTCTGGATGATCGCGAGCACCATTGCGGCATAAGCGGGGTCTTCCAGCAGGGGCTCCAGCGTGCGGCGATAAAGATCGGGATCGACGAGCGCCTGCGCGGTCAGGTCCATCGGATTGGACACGGGAATGAAGGACGGCAAGGCCGCGCGCATCGCGGCCGCCGTGGCACCCTCCACGGGCGGCAATTCCAGCCCGATGCGCTCCGCCAGATCGAGCGTAAGCGCCTTGAACGCGCCGGATTCGGTCAGCACGGCTGCGCCGCCGCGACCAAGCGGCGCGGCTCGGGCCACGATCTCGAGCACATCGCCCAGCGCTTCGAGGCTGTCGACCAGAACGACACCGGCGCGCTCCACCTTGGCGCGCATCAATTCCCAGTCGCCGGCCATCGCGCCGGTATGCGTGGCGGCGGACTCGCGCGCCGCGCTCGACGTGCCCGGGTGCAGCAAAACGATCGTCTTGCCCGCCGCACGCGCACGCCCGGCTACCGACAGGAAGCGTGCCGGATCGCGAAACTGCTCGACGATCATGCCGATCACGCGAGTAGCCCGATCGGCGATCAGATGCTCGACATAGTCCTCGACGCCGCTCGCGGCCTCGTTTCCCGTCGAAACCGAGAGCGTGATGCCGAGGTTCTTGGCCATCAGCGTGGTGCCCAGCACCACCGCCATCGCGCCGGACTGGCTGACGATGCCGACCGCCGGCCGGCCCGCGAGTTCGAGCACCGGCGCCTCGACGAAGGTCAAGGGAATGCCCGCGGCATAATTGACCATGCCGAGGCAATTCGGCCCTTCGATCACCATTCCGCTCCCGGCGGCGATCCGCGCGACTTCGGCCTGTGCGGCGAGTCCTGCCTCGCCGCCTTCGGCAAAGCCGGCGGAGAAGATGATCGCCGCGCCTACCTTGCGTTCGGCCAGCGCGCGTACCGCATCGAGCACCGCCGGCCCGGGAATGGCGAGCACCGCCGCATCCACGCCATCGGGCAGATCGTCGATCGACTTGAGGCAAGGGCGGCCGTCGATCTCATCCCGTTTCGGATTGATCAGATGGATGTTCCCGGCATAGCCGTGCCGCTCGAGGTTGCGCAGCACGCTGTTGCCGAGCGCGCCGGGCGTCGGCGAAGCGCCGACGATCGCAACTGATCGTGGCGCAAGCAAGCGAGACAGGTCAGCCATTGCCGGACTTTCCGAACGCGCCGCCGTCAGCCCTTCGCCCCGGAACCGACGCGATCCTTGTCATAGGCACCGAGGCCCGGCTTGTAGCTCTTCTCGTCGATGAACTGGCGGATGCCTTCCTTGCGGCCGGTATTGTCGTACGAATTGGCCGCCTCCTGCGCGCGGACCAGATAGTCCTCGGCATTGTCATAGGTCATTTCCGACACGCGACGGATCGCGTCCTTCGCGCCCTTCAACGCGACCGGGTTCTTCTGGAGGAGCACCTTCGCCACTTCGGTAACGCGCGCCTTGAGCTCGGCGAGCGGCAGGGCTTCGTTGACCAGCCCCCATTCGACGGCAGTCCTGCCATCGATATTCTCGCCCGTCATCGCGTGGTACATCGCCTTGCGGAACGGCATCAGCTCGACGGCGATCTTGGTTGCGCCGCCGCCCGGCAGGATGCCCCAGTTGATTTCGGACAGGCCGAATTGTGCATCCTCGGCGGCGAAGGCCAGATCGCATGCGAACAGCGGGCCATAGCCGCCGCCGAAGCACCAGCCATTGACCATCGCGATCGTCGGCTTCTGGTACCAGCGCAGCCGGCGCCACCAGCCATAGCTCTCGCGCTGGGCCTTGCGCGTCGCGCCCAGGCCCTTGGCTTCGGTCTCGCGGAAATATTCCTTGAGGTCCATGCCGGCGCTCCACGCCGGGCCCTCGCCCGACAACACCAGCACGCCGACATCGTCGCGGAATTCGAGCTGGTCGAGCACTTCGCCCATGTCGCGATTCAGGGTCGGGCTCATCGCATTGCGCTTGTCGGGACGATTGAAGCGCACCCAGGCGATGCCGCCCTCGACATCATAAGCGACGACGCCGTTGCTGCTCAGTTCGGTCATGGACGTTCCTATTCGACTTCCTCCGGACGGAGGCGTGATGCGTTGAAGGGGTGGATGACGTGCGCGATGTGGGCCCGCTCAGATCGGATAATGGCCGGGCTGGGTCTCGATGGTGATCCAGCGCAATTCGGTGAAGGCGTCGATGCCGGCCTTGCCGCCGAAGCGGCCATAGCCGGACGCGTTGACTCCGCCGAACGGCATCTGCGGCTCGTCGTGCACGGTGGGCCCGTTGACGTGGCAGATGCCCGATCGGATCTGGCGCGCCACGCGCAGCCCGCGTGCGGTGTCGCGCGTGAACACCGCCGCCGACAGGCCGTATTCGGTGTCGTTGGCGAGTGCGATCGCATGCGCCTCGTCGCGCGCGCGGGTGATCGCCACCACCGGACCGAAGCTCTCCTCGCGGAACAGCCGCATTTCGGGCGTGACGCGATCGATCACATGCGCCGGCATCAGCACACCGTCAGCTTCTCCGCCGACGAGCTGGTCCGCGCCCTGGGCAAGCGCGTCGTCGACAAGGCCGCGCACGCAATCGACCGTCTTGCGGTCGATCACGGCGCCGAGCGGCGTCTTGCCCTGGCGCGGGTCTCCCACGGCCATGGTCTTCGCCTTGGCAGCGAACTTTTCGGCGAACGCGTCGGCAACGGCGTCGACCACGATGATCCGCTCGGTCGACATGCAGATCTGGCCCTGGTTCATGAACGCACCGAACGCCGCCGCCTTCACGGCCTCGTCGAGATCCGCGTCGTCGAGCACGATCAGCGGCGCCTTGCCGCCCAGTTCGAGCAATACGGGCTTGAGATGCTCCGCCGCGCGCTTCGCGATGATGCGCCCCACCGCAGTCGAGCCGGTGAAGTTGATCCGGCGGACATGGCGATTGTCGATCAGCGCGCCGACGATCTCGCCGGCGTCTTCGGGTGCATTGGTGACGATGCTGACCGCGCCCTCGGGCAGGCCGGCTTCGGCAAATGCCTCGGCGATCAGGCTGTGCGTGCGCGGGCACTGCTCGCTGGCCTTGAGCACCACGGTGTTGCCGCAGGCGAGCGGCACGGCGACGGCGCGCACGCCGAGGATGATCGGGGCGTTCCACGGCGCGATGCCGAGCATCACGCCCACCGGCTCGCGCAGCGCCATCGCGATGCAGCCCGGCTTGTCCGACGGGATGACTTCGCCGCCGATCTGGGTGGTGAGCGCCGCGGCTTCGCGGACCATGCCCGCTGCGAGCATCAGGTTGAACCGCGCCCAGCCTTCGGTGGCGCCCACTTCGTGCATCATCGCCTCGACGAACTGGTCGGCCCGCGCCTCCAGCGCAGCCGCCGCCTTGCCGAGTGCAGCGCGACGCGCATTCGGGCCGAGCGTCGACCAAGTCGCAAAGGCGGCCGCGGCGGCGTCGACTGCGGCATCGGCGTCCGCGACGGTGAACGCCCTTGCGGTGGTCGCGACTTCGCCGGTGACGGGGTTGCGGCGAGTGAAAGTGGCAGCGCCGGTGCGCGGCGGTGCGATCGTAGCCATGAACGCCTCTCCTATTTGTTATATACTATAGCTTATTTCCCGCCGTGGCAAGCGCCGTCAGGGCGCTACCGGGACTGCAGGCCTTCGGCGCGCGGTCGTCAGGCCGAACAGCGCCAACGCTGCCACGATCGATCCGAGCCCCATCAGCAGCGCCACCGTCTGCAGCGAATGGCCTTGCGCGAAGAGCAGCCCCGCCAGCGCCGGGGCCAATGCCGATCCGCCGCGCCCCACTCCGATGACTACGCCGGTGGCGGTCGCCCGAACCGCGGTCGGGAAGCTCTGTGCGATCAACGCATAGAGCCCGACGACGCCAGCATTCGTTGCGAAGCCCGCCAATGCCGCAACCGCCGACAAACCGGCGAGGCTCCCCTGCCCCGCGCCGAACACTGTGACGAGTGCTGTCGAGGCGAGCATCGCGATGATCGTGAGGCGCAGGAGCGGCAGGCGCGCGGTGAGCAGGCCGAGCAGCAGCGAGCCCGTAGCTCCGCCGATGCTTGCCCAGACCAGCACGCCAGCGGCCGCCGACGGCGCGAAACCCATGTCGGTCACGATCTTGGGGATCCACTTCAGGATGAAGTAGAAGGTCATGATGTGCGCGAGATAGGCAAGCGTCAGCAGGATCGTCGGCCGCTGCAGCGCCGGCGCGAACAAGGCGACCAGCGGCACCCTGGCCGGTGACGTGTCTTCCACCGGCAATGCATCGACCGGCGCATGGCCCATCCGCCCGAGGATGCGATTGGTCCGCTCGAGCGCGCCGGAGGGGCGGCGATGCACCAGAAAGGCGATCGATTCCGGCGCGCACCAGAAGACGATCGGAATGAACAAAGTGCTGGCCGTGGCGCCGAACAGGAACACCGCCCGCCAGTCGAAATGGGCGAGCAGCACGGCCGAGACCAGCCCGCCGATGATCGTACCGAGCGGGTAGCCGGCCGCCATCAGCACCACCGCCAGCGCGCGGCGCCTGTCATTCGCTGCTTCCGCGACCGCGGCATTGGTCGCGGCGAGCATGCCGCCGATGCCGAGACCGGTCAGCACGCGCCAACCCGAAAGCACCATGATCGAACCTGCGCTGGCAGCCCCGAGCATCCCGATCGTCATCATGACGAGGCACAGGAGGATGGTGGCGCGCCGGCCGACGCGGTCGGCGATGCCACCCAGCAGGAGCGATCCCGCGGCCATCCCGATGAGCTCCATCGACAGCACGACCCCGAGCGCCGCGCGATCGATCCGCCATTCGGCAGCGATGCCGGGCGAAGCGAAGCTTATCGACAGCACGTCGAATCCATCGAGCGCGTTGAGACCGACCATCGTCGCCACGATTCCCCATTGGAACCGCGACATCGGCTCGCGCTGGATCACTGCCCGTGGATCGCTCGCCATCATCCTCTCCATCTTTGCCGCATGTTGTGCGGTCATTTGTTATGGAAGGCAACAATCGGTTGGCGGAATATCCCTCTGACGGCGCAGCATGTTCGGCCACTGCGCGATGCCGGGATTATCGCCTCGATTTCGCTGCCAATGTCCTTGTCATGCCTGACAGCAATTTTGTATGCAACTCCTACAATTCACCAGGAGAGATACGCGTGTCGAAGCCCCCCTTCCGTGCCGATCATGTTGGAAGTTTCTTGCGTCCGAAAGTCCTGCTCGAGGCGCGCGAGGCGTATCGGTCCGGCCGGATCGACGCCGACGCGCTGCGCATTGTCGAGGACGCCGCCATCCGTGACGTCGTGAAGTTCCAGGAGGATCTCGGGCTGCAGGGCATCACCGACGGCGAGTTCCGCAGGACCTATTTCCACACCGATTTCCTTCTGCAGCTCGACGGCGTCGAGGAGGCCGGCGGCAGCCAGGTCAAATTCCATCAGCATGGCGGCAAGGAGCTCGAATATGCGCCTCCGGTCATGAAGATCACCGGCAAGATCGCCCACGCCCGCGACATCCAGCGCCGCGATTTCGAGTTCCTCGCAAGCTGCACCACGCGCACTCCAAAGGTGACGATCCCCTCGCCGACGATGCTGCACTTCCGGGGCGGGCGCGATGCGATCGACGCAGCCGCTTATCCCGATCTCGAGGATTTCTATGCCGATCTCGCCGCTGCTTATCGCGCCGAGATCGCCAGCCTGGCCGAGGCCGGATGCCGCTACCTCCAGCTCGACGACACCAATCTCGCCTATCTCTGCGACGACACCCAGCGCGCCAATGCCCGCGTACGCGGCATGGATCCGGATGCCCTTCCGCGTCTCTATGCCGACATCATCAACCAGTCGATCCGCGACCGTCCGGACGACATGGTGGTGTGCGTCCATCTGTGCCGAGGCAATTTCCGGTCTTCCTGGGCGGCCGAAGGTGGTTATGAACCGGTAGCAGAAGTGCTTTTCAACGCACTGGATGTCGACGGCTATTTCCTGGAATATGACGATCCGCGATCGGGCGATTTCGCGCCGCTTCGCCACGTACCGACCGGCAAGACCGTCGTGCTCGGGCTCGTCACCACCAAGCTTGCCGAGCTCGAATCCGAGGACGACGTTCGCCGCCGGATCGACGAGGCCGCGCAATTCATGCCGCTCGATCAAATCGCGCTGTCGCCGCAATGCGGCTTCTCGTCGACGGTGCACGGCAACGACATCGCCGTCGAGCAGCAGGCGGCGAAGCTGCGGCTGGTGATCGATGTCGCGCGATCGGTCTGGGGCGATATCGCCTGACGGTGCGGAGATCCGCGGTGCTTCAGGGCATCGCGGGTTTCGCTAGTTCAGAAGCTTGCGGAGAGCTGCACGTACCAGGTCCGCGGCCGCGCGTAGATACGCTCCGCATAGCCGAGCGTCGCAAGCGAGGCATTTCCCTGGATCAGATAGCGCTCGTCGAACAAATTGGTGACCCCGCCGGTCAGCTCGTAGCGCTGCGAGAATTTCAGCGACAGCGACGCGTTGCCGACGAAATAGCCGTCTTCCTCGATCAGCGGGATGCTTCCCGTGATGAACGCGACCTTCGATTGATAGCTGCCGTCGAAACGGGGCGTCAGCACCGCATTGCCGCCGAGATCGAATTCCCATCCAATTCCGAAATTGGCCTGAAAATCGGGCGTCAGCGGCAGATCGTCGCCGGGCGCGACGGTCGCGGTCGCTCCGGGCACCGGCGTGATGCTCTGGATCTCGTCGTCCAGCTTGCTGGCACTGGCATTGACGATCAGGCCCCAGGGCGCGCGGTAATTCGCTTCCGCCTCGAGTCCCCGGATGCGCGCCTTGCCGGCGTTGAACAGCAGCGGCACCACGCCTTGCCGGAAAATCAGCTGGATATCGTCGTAATTGGCTTGAAATGCCGCGAGATTGAGCCGCAGCCGGCCGATATTGGTCTTCGCGCCGATCTCGTAGCTGGTGACGCTTTCCTCGTCGAAAGGCACCGGCAGATTGCCCGGCGGCGGGGCGTTATAGCGCGTGTTGAACCCGCCCGACTTGAAGCTGCGCGCATAGGAGGCATAGGTGCTGATCGCCTCGCTCCAGCGATACTGGACGCTGGCCGAGCCGGTGAGCGCGGAAAAGCTGCGCGTGAACGGACGGTTGTAGATGAACAAGGGCCCGCCTTGCGGGATCGCCAGCGTCGGCAGCGGGTCGGGATCGGGCAAGCTCGCTGGGAAGAGATTGAGGACGGTACCCCGGAAGGTCTTGCGATCGGTCGTGTAGCGCAGCCCGCCGGTCACCTCGAGCCCCTCGGCCGGTTTCAGGCTCACTTCGCCGAACGCAGCGACCGAGTCGGTCTTGAGCCGGGAGATCTGGAGATCGCGCGAGCCGCCGCGGCCCGCGAGGATCGAGGCGATCACCGGTGGCGATGGCGGGAATGCCAGCGGTACGGTCGCACGCTCGTCGGTGACTTCGTTGAAATAATATCCGCCGACAATCGCGCTCACGCTGCCCCAATCGAGCTGGAGCTGGACTTCCTGGCTGATCTGTTCGGATTGCGCGCCGACATCGGTGGTGATCAGCGTCAACGGCGTATTGTCGGCATCGCGGATGCCGCGCGAACTGGTGTTGCGATAGGCCGAGATGAGCTTCACCGCCGCGACGTCGGTCAGCCGGATGTTCGCCGTCGCGGCAAGCCCCCAGATTTCGGATCGGCTCATCACCGGCGCGGTGCCGCCGTTGACGAAGGGTCCGCGGATCTGGAGATCGTTCGCGCAGCGCGGATCGTTGATCATCGGCACGTTGGGCGGCCCGAAGCGCGGATTGCCGGGGGCGATCGGCGCGAAGGGAATCGTCGCGCCTGGGCATCCGGCGCCGACGCTCGCGATCGCCGCGACTGGGGCCTGCTCGTTGATGCCGGCGAACACGAAAGGCGCGCCATGCTCGTCACGCTTGCTGTAATCGCCGCGGACGAACAGGTCGAAGTCGGTCGACGGCTCCCATTTGATCGCGCCGTTGATCGAATAGCTGTTGTCGTTGCCCAGATCGAGGCCGTCATATTCGCGGATGACATAGCCGTCGCGCTTGCGAAACCCGCCCGACACACGCGCGGCCGCCGTGTCGCCCAGCGGGATGTTCAGCGCCGCGAAGCCTTCGACAAGGTCGTCGCTGCCGACGCGTACACGCGCACGACCGTTCCAGCTGCCCAGTTCGGGCTGACGCGTGCGTACCAGGATCGCGCCGCCGATGGTGTTGCGCCCGAACAAGGTTCCCTGCGGGCCGCGCAGAACCTCGACGCCGGCGATGTCGCCGAAATCGATCGCCCCGCCCACGGCGCGCCCGAGATAGACTTCGTCGAGATAGATGCCGACGCCGGGATCGACTGCCGCGGTCGGATCGACCTGGCCAACGCCGCGGATGAACACCACCGAGGACGCGCTGTTGCCCGACAGCTGGCCGGCCGGCTTGAATTGCAGGCTCGGCGTGATGCGTTCGAGATCCTGCGTCTGCACGATCTGCCGCTCCTCGAGCATTTCGGCGCTCAGCGCAGTGATGGCGACCGGCGTATCCTGCAGGCTCTCCTCGCGCCGCCGCGCAGTGACGACGATATCGTCGCCGGTGCTGCTGGCCTGACCATCTTCGGTACTGGCGACCTCTTGAGCGGCCGTGCCGGTTTGCGCCCATGCGGCAATCGGAAGGATTCCGCTCACCGGCGCCGCCAACGCCGCGATGCCACAAGCCAGGCGCGCGCGCGCCCGTCCGCCGAAACCAGCCATGCATCCATCCCCTTGGTCGGGATCTATCCGTCCCGTTGCAAGGTTCCCATCAGAATTAGTTCATGTCAATAACAGTTATGCCATGTACCTAATTCGACCTCGAAACGAGCTTGAGCATCAGGCGTGCCGGGCTCCTATCGCTCGGTGCTGACGCGCCGACGCGCCGGTGACAGCATTAGCTGTGGCTTTACTCTCGTCGCGGCTCAGGGCTGTATCTTCAGCATCACGGCCCCGTGGCCGGAAACCGTGGCGGAGTAGTGCCCCGCGACTGGCTTCAGGTCCTTGTGCCTCCAAAGGTCGCGGATGCTCGCCTTCAGCGTCATGGGGTAGCCAAGCGCCTCCCAGTCCACGGAAATCGTCTCTGGATGCTCGCCCCGGTTGAACAGCAACACCGCGCGTGCGCCGCCGGATAGCGGCTTCACCCAAACCTCACGGTTGCCGTCGCGGCTGACGCGCCGGCCCTGAACGCCGAGCACGTCTTGATTCACGGCGATGACGTCGCGATTGAGGAGGATTTCCCTGGTGGCTGCATCCATATTGGCGACGTCGTTACCGGCAATGAGCGGCGCTGCCATGATGGCCCAGAGCGAAAAGTGCGCGCGATATTGCGCGTCGGTCATCCCGCCATTGCCGACTTCCAGCATGTCGGGATCGTTCCAGTGACCTGGTCCGGCAAACGGCCAGAGCGGCTCGTTCATATCGAGGATGTTGAGCATCCCCCAGCTGTAGCCGTATTTTCCTTCCCATTTGTCGGTGATGTCCCCTGTGGTCCGCCACAGGTTACCGATCTTCTGCCCCCATAACCAAGGCTGGCTATTGCCCCATTCGCAAAGTGAGAACACGATATCGCGGCCGGTTGCGCGCAGCGCGTCGGCCATGAGCGCGTACGCCTCCTCCGCATTGCGCGTACCTGTGTTGCACCAATCATATTTAAGATAATCAACGCCCCAGCGAGCGTAGGTCAGCGCGTCCTGATATTCATGGCCCTGGCTGCCCGGCCGATCGCCGCAGGTCTTGCGTCCGGCATCGGAATAGATGCCGAACTTCAGCCCCCTTGAATGAATATAGTCCGCCAGCGCCTTGATCCCCGAAGGAAATTTGACAGAGTCGGCGGTTATGAATCCGTTCTCATCCCGCTGCCCGTGCCAGCAATCGTCGATCACGATATATCGATAACCGGCTTCCTTCATCCCATTGGAGGCCATCGCATTCGCCGTGCCGCGGATAATCTTCTCGTTCACATTGCACGCAAACTTGTTCCAGCTGTTCCATCCCATCGGCGGAGTCGGGGCGAGGCCGTTGGCAACGCGCTTCGGATTGTTCGATGACGCGAGCGTATTGGGATCCACCTCCTGCGCGAAGGCCGCAACGGCGGCATTGAGGAGAAGCGCCGCGGCCAGTGTGCCGAAGGCTGTTTTTCCGATCATGGGTGTTCCCTAAATAAACCCGGCCGCTAGCCGAACAGCTTTTGCTCGCGCGCGAAGTTGAGGAAGAGCGGCAACCACAGGCCGTCGGGGCTGCCCGGTCGGGGACTCACGCCGAAGCCGTGGCCGCCATGAGCAAACAGGTGCGTCTCGACGGTGATCCTGGCCGCGACCATGGCGTCACGCAGCCGCACCGTATTGGCCACGGGCACCGTGCCATCGTCTTCGGCATGCACAAGGAACGTCGGCGCCGCCGCCGCAGTGACATTGAGATCGGGCGACCACTCGCGGATCTGCGCTGCTGTCGGCTGTCCGCCGAACAGCGACGGCGCCACCCCACCATAAGCATAAGCGGGATCGGCGCTTTGCACTGGATAGATCGGCGCCGCCAGCAGAGGCCGGGCGCTGAGCTTGTCCGTAGCGTCGCTCGGTGTGGAGAACGGCGCCGAATGCCGCGTGGCGAGCGTCGCCGTCAGGAAGCCGCCGGCGCTGAAGCCCAGGACGCCCACTCGCGCCGGATCGAGTTGGAAGCGAGGAGCCTGGGCGCGGATGACGCGCATGGCGCGCTGTGCGTCGGCGGGACCGACGCTTGCCGGATCGCTCCACCCGTCCTGGGCCAGGCGGTAGATCAGCACGAAACAGGTGATGCCGGCGCGGTTCAGGATGTCCGCGATGTAATAGCCTTCGTGCTCGAAATAGTTCCAGGCGAAGCCGCCGCCCGGAATGATCAGCATGGCCGAGCCATTGGGCTGGGCGGCCGGGAAAGCGATCATACGCGGCCTCGAAATCCCCTTCGTGCGCCGGCTGCTATAGGCCGGGTCCGATGAAGACTGTTCGACAATCTCCGCCATGCCCGGATGCAGGGCGCCCGCCGGGGGATGCGGCCACAGCTCGATGGTCTCGCCCGGTCCCGTCGAACCAGGCCGCGCCCCCACCTTGGCCGCCGATCCCAAGCCAATCGCCGAGGCGCTCGCCAGGACCAAAGGAGATTTTACAAGATCGCGTCGTGAAAGGCTCACGGAAGGGTCTCCTTTTGCGTCCCGTCTGAAACGGGCTCCCGGCGATGTCCTCTCACTTCTTGCCGGCGCCCTCGAGCAAGGCGTCCAGGCCCTGCTGGTCCTTGACCGCATAGGTTTGGCGATTGATGAGGTCGCCCGTGTCCCAGAGGAACGGCATGATGCCGTTCGCCAGGGCCTTTTGGGTCACATATTTCATCCAATGCGCGCGCGACGCCAGATGCATGGTCATATCAAGCGGAGTGGAGCGTCTCGGCGCGCCATATTCGCCGAGCAACACCGGGATGCCCTTGCTCACGAACAGGCTGTTTGCCAGCGCCATGTGCTGATCGACCGTCTCCTCCTCGCCCCAGGTGGCGTTGCGGTCCGGCTCGATCGTCGAGTGATAGTCCTTGCCCCAATAATAGAACATTTTCCCCCAGCTCGCGTCCTCGGTGAGGATACAGAAATTGGGAGGGCTGTAGAAGTGCGGCTCGACCATCAGGCGGTTGGCCACCGTGTCGGTCGGCGTCTTCGTCCAGAGCGTTTTTGCCAGATCCGTGTTCGTGTTGGGCAATTGCAGCACCAGCGTGCGGTACGCGTTCCTGCCGCCGGTCGAGCGGACAGCGTCGATGAAAGTCTGGTGATAGGTGAACAGGACGTCCATCTGCGCCGCGGTGTCGCAACTCGGCTCGTTCGCACTGGCGAACATCAGGCGTTCGTCGAAATCGCGCAGATGCGTGGCGATCTGCTCCCAGAACGCCTTCTGCTTCGCGGCGACGGCATCCTTCTTGTCGACCGTGACATTCCTCTCGAGCCAGCCGCCGTCCCAATGGATATTGAGGAGGACGAGCATGTTCGCGTTGATGCAATATTGCACCACCTGCTTGACGCGATCGAGCCAGGTCGCGTCGATCTTCGCGGTCGTGGCGTTCGAATAGAAATCCCAGGAGCAAGGCAGCCGGATCGCATCGAAGCCGAGCGCCTTGTACTTGTCGACCAGGGCCTGGGTGATCATCGGGTTGCCCCAGATGGTCTCACCGCCGACCGCCTCTAGCGTGTTGCCGATATTGATACCGAGCCTTATGCGCGCGGCGATATCGACCGCAGTGCTGGTCATGCCCATCGGATCGGCCGGGGTCGGGCTGGTGTTGTAGCTTGGATACAGGCTGGCCGGACTCGGCGTAGGCGTCGGTGAGGGGGTGGGCGTCGGTGACGGAGTGGGCGTCGGGGAAGGCGGCGCCGACGCTGGTGTCGGATCGGCCGCACCTCCGGAACAGCCCGCGGCGACCAATGCAATCGTCGAAGCAAGAATTTGACGTCTCGCAACTTTCACGCGCGCTCTCCCTATCCCTCATCTTATTCTAAACGCCGCACATCCTCGGAGCACGGCGCCCTCGATCATAGGACAACGTTGTCTGTACCCGGCAAATTTCAGAGGCGCAACAGTTTTTTCGTATGTGAAAGTATATGTCGTTTTTGAAAAGATTTGCGAGCGTTAGTGAAGTGAATGCGAGGGGCGCCGCGCGCGGCGGTCAAACCGTCGCCTGAACCGAAATTCTCCGGGTCCCGTCGACTTCGGTTTCCCGCTGCGCTTCAGTGCGCGGCGCGCCTGATCTCCAATATCGTCACCGGGCTCCCGCGGGATTCTGTCGGGACGGCGAGCATCAATCCTCCGGCTTCGCGCCTCCATTCGACCCGGGCACCGGACAGATTCCGCACATCGAGGACGGCGCCGCTCAAAGGTATGCGCAGCTCTGCCGACGGCCAGCTCAGGACGTGAACGAAAATGCTGCGCCCCGACTGCGTGGTGCCATAGACTCCGTCCACCGGCTGCAAGGGCCCCGGTCGAGTTCCATAGATCGCCTTGCCGTACCGACGGAGCCAGGCCCCTACGCCCCGCAGCGTTTCCGCCTGTTTCGCGGGCACCACGCCGTCGGGATCCGGACTTACGTTGGCAAGAACGTTGCCGTTCCGCACGACTGCGTTGGCCAGCAACACGATGACTTCGTCCGCGCGCATCGTGTTGTCGTCGCGCGTATATCCCCAGGCGGACCGATTGATCGAAAAGGTCTTTTCCCAAGGCCGCGCGCGGATCGGCCCGGTGATCGGCGCCGCTCCCTCGGCCGTATCGAAATCGCCCTGCCAGCCGGATCGTGGGTTGATCACGATCTTCGGCTGATAGTGTCGGACCATGCGGTTGAGTTTGTCGGGCTCCCAGAACCACGCCGCGTCCGCGTCGGTTCCCTGGTGGGCCAGCCAGCCGCCATCCCACCAGAGGATGTCGATCTTCCCGTAGCCGCGCATCAATTCCTCGACCTGGCCATAGGTCTGCTGCTTCAGGAGCCGGGCATTATCCGGGAGCTCACGGGGGCGGAAATAGCCTGGAAAACGCCAGTCCAGGGGGGAATAATAGAGACCGACCCGCAGGCCATTGCGGCGAACGGCAGCGACGAAGGGAGCGATCAGATCGCGGTGGGCGGCCGAATGGACCGAGTCGTAGCGACGGTAGCTGGAGGGACTGTCGAAAAGCGAAAAACCGTCGTGGTGCCGGGCCGTCATCACCATGTAGCGGGCACCCCCTTCCCGCGCCAGCCTGGCCCAGGCATCCGGGTCATAATGCTGCGGATTGAACTGCGCCGCCAGCTTCGCATACTCCTCGGTCGGCACCTTGTCGTTGAACATGTGCCATTCGCCCTTCGCGGGAATGGCGTAGAGCCCCCAATGCACGAAGATCCCGAACTTGGCGTCGCGCCACCAGGCCATGTCCCGGTCGGGCAGCAGCAGGTCCGGAGCGAGCGTCGGATCGGCGTTCGCCTCCTTCGCCGCGGACCGTTGCTCGTCGGTCGTCTGGGCGCCGGCCACGCCGGGGAGCAGGAACGCGGCCGCGGCGCATAGCGCAAGGAGGCGCCGGATCAGGGCCATGCATTCTCGCGTCGCGCGGGCACCGGCGCAAAACATGATCGTCATCCACTTCATCAGGTTAGGGAAATCGTGAGCGGCCGTCCGTTATAGACAACCGACCTTGTAGCCGTCGCCGGCGCCGCGCCGGTTGCATTGCCGGCGCGCATCAAAGCGAGGTTCAATTGGCGACGCCGCACCATGCCGGGGAAGGAACCTCGGCGGCCCCCGATGCGCAAGGTCCCGGCCTTGTCATTCCAGGCCAGCTCGTAAGTGGCGCGCTGCCCCTTCTCGTAGGCATAGGTTTCGTTGTCGTCTTCGTAGATCGTGAAACGGGCATCCGCGCCGGGATAGATGCGGATCTCATAAGGCGCATCGGGGGCCTCGGTGGCGAATTGGACGATCGGGCCCATCGGCACGATCGATCCGGCCCGGACATAGAGCGGCAGCAGGTCGAGCGGCGCCTGACGCGATACGCGTTGACCGCCCTGGAAGCGTTCGTTGGTCCAGAAATCGAACCATTCCGAACCCGCAGGAAGGTAGGTTTCCATATTGAGGTCGATCGCCGGGTCCGTCGCCTTGAGTGCCGCGCGCTCTTTTGGCCGTCGCCACGCAAAGCGAAGACTGCGGTTGCCGGTGCCCTGGAAAAACTCGATCGTGATCGGCACTTGCTGCCCTTGGCGGAAGCGCTGGATCGTGGACCGGTACCGCTCTGCGCCATTCGCCCAGTCGTCGATGCGCTTTTGACCGTCGACGATCAGCCGGAAGCCATCGTCGCCGCTGAGCCCCAGTTCATATTCGCCATCCTCGGGCGCGATGAGGAAACCCTGCCACCGGACCGAGAAATTGTTGAGGCTGGCAAGGCCGCCCGGAATGTCGGCGAGCGGTGGATCCGGCCATGTGTGATCGATTTTCGCGTCGAGCACTTGCCCCTTTGCCGTCTCGAAGCCGGTCCCTTCATAATATTGGGCCGCCAGTCCTGCCTGGCCATCGGCGGTGCGCAGGAACTGGGACGGCACAGTTTGCGGCGGCGGCGGTTCGACATGGTACATTGCCCGCGTAACGGGATGGACGAGGAAGGCCGGCCCGAACATGAAGCTGTCGTCGATCGCGTCGGTCGCGCGATCGTCCGGGAAATCCATCATCAGCGGCCGCATCAAGGTGTAGCCGTCTGAGGTGACCTTCCAGCTCAGCCCATAGATATAGGGAAGCAGCCGGTAACGGAGGTGAACGCTGTTCAGCAGCGAAGCGTAGACCTGCGGGTCGAGGCTCTTGAAGATGTAGGGCTCGCGCTCGACGTCGGTGCCGTGGATCCGCATGATGGGGCTGAACGCGGAATATTGGAGCCAGCGCGCGAACAATTCGCGCCACGCGGGATTCTTCTCACCCCCCGGGAAAGCCGAAACGAAGAAGCCGCCCGTGTCGTGCGTCCAATAGGGATTGCCGGTGACGGTCACATTGACGCCGCCGGAAACCTGCTGCTGGAGGGTCTTCCAGCTCGCGAAAACATCGCCGCTCCAGGACGCTGCCGCCGTGCGTTGCGCTCCGGCCCAGGCAGAGCGGGTCAGGGTGAAGACGCGCTTGTCGCTCGTCGCGCGCTGCCCCTGATAGGTACCCAGCGTCGTCATCAGCGAATAGGGATTGAGATAGCGCGTGAAGTCGCCCAGCGCGTTCGCCCCGAGCGCTTTCGTATCGCGGATATTGTCGGCAGCGTTCCACATGGCACTGCTGACTTCGATCTCGGTGCCGTCCATCCACAGCGCATCGACACCCTTGTCGAGCAGCCCCGACTTGATGTGCTTGAAGTAGATGCGGCGCCCGAGCGGACTGTACGCGTCGTAGACGCGGGCCTTTTTTGAGATCCAGTGCAGCGGCTGGAAGCGCAGGCCATGCGCGTCCAGCTCGCGCGCAAGGGCGGTGTCGTTGCCGATCGACGGCCAGATGGAAACCATCAGCTTCATGTTGAGGCCGTGGACTTGCCGGATCATGCCGACCGGATCGGGATAACGGACCGGGTCCCAGGTCATCCCGCTCCAGCTGCCGTCCTTGTCGCTGCCCCAATATTGCCAGTCTTGTACGATGTAATCGAGCGGGAAGCGCTCCTCGCGGAAGGTTCGCGCGACCTCGAGCAAGCGCTCCTGTGTCTGGTAGCGCTCCTTGCTCATGAACAGGCCGAACGCCTGTTTCGGGTACATGGGCGCCTGGCCGGTGAGTGCACGATAGGCGCGGACGACATCGTCGGGCGTTTCGCCTGCCATGAAGTAATAATCGACGCCGCCGGGCGCACTCTCGGCCCACAAGGACGCGCCGTCGGGGCCGTCCCTGAACCGCATCTGCGAATAAGTGTCCCACAGGATGCCATACCGGCGGGACGACATCATCACGGGAATAATGATCCCGACATTGGTCTGTACGAGCAGCAGATCCTTACCGCGGCGGTTGCTGCTGTCGTCAGCGGTGAAACCGAAACCGTAGATCGCCTCTCCGGGATGAAGCGTCAGCGTGTTCTGCGCTTCATAGGTCGGCGCGGTCGAGATCAGGACTTTCTTGAGCGTCTGTGGAGCATGGGCTTGCTCGCTCGTGTAAAGCCGCCCCTGGCCATCGAAGAAGCGAAGCGCGCCGCTGGTCTTGTCGACCTCGATCCGCAGTTTCTGGCTGACGATCGCGAGCGTCGTGGGCGTCTCGCTGATCGAAAAGGGCACCGCCTGCGGCCGGCCGGTGACGACAAGGCCGGCAGCCGTCCAGTAATTCTCACCCAGCGTCGCATTCACGCGTACCGTGTCGGGTGCATAGAAGATTAGGTTCTTCGAAACGCCGTTGGCCCGAAACTGCACCCCTTCGCGCAGTTGCGTAAATGCGAAGTCGTTCTGCGGCAGTGCAACAGCTTGGAAATGGCCGTTCGCATCGAGACCGGTGGGAAGTGACGAAACAGGCTCCGCCACGCCCGCGAATACCGGGGCCGTGGCAAGAGCGGCAACGCCGCCAAGCAGCGTTCGCCGGCCGATCACCAGCGAGGGCGCCTTCCAGCACTCTGCTGTCCCTTCGATGTTCACGTCGTCTCTCCCTGTTCCACGGCGATCAGTATTTTGCGATCTACTCATCCGGAGGTCGTGGTAAGCGGGGCCTATTGGGGAGCCTTGCAGTGTCGGTCTATGAAATCCTGATGCGAAGTGACCGCCAGCGCCGAACGCATGATTTCTTCGCGGCGCAATTCCATACCCGTGCGAATCTGCTCCAGCGGATAGAGATCAGCCGATATGTTGTAGCGCGCTGGAACGGCACCGTTGCCCAACAGGATGGCGAGCCAACTCGGCTCCATATAGGATTCGGAATCGCCCAGCGCGATTTGCCCGCTCGCGTTCCAGACATCAAGCTTGTGCCGAAGGCTGTCGGGTATCTCCATTTCGCGGCACGCCGACCACAATGGCTCGGGACGACGCGACAGATAATAGTGCGCAATTATGAAGTCGCGGATGCGTTCGATTTCTTTCGTGGATAGCCGGTTATATTCGTCCCGCAGAACGGGATCGATGTTCTGTTGGGGGAAGTATTGCAGCAGCTTAAGAACCCCCATGACGATCAACTGTATTCCAGTTGATTCCAGGGGCTCGAGAAAGCTGGAGGCAAAACCGATCCCAACACAATTGCGGTTCCAGAACTGCTTGCGATGCCCGGACGTAAAGCGGAACAACCGCGGCTCGGCGAGCGGCTCCCCTTCGATACTGCCCAGCAAGGCGTCGCGCGCCGCGTCGTCGCTCCATAAATCGGAATTATAGACCATGCCATTGCCGGCGCGGTGTTGCAGCGGGATCGTCCAGCGCCAGCCCCCGGCGTGCGCGGTGGATCGCGTAAACGGCGTGGGCGCGCCAGCGCGTTTCGATGGCACCGCGATGGCGCTGTTGCAGAGCAACCAGTGCGACCAGTCGACAAAAGGCGTGTCCAACGCCTTTCCCAGCAACTCGGATGCAAAACCGGTGCAATCCAGGAAGAAGTCGCCGGGAACCCTATGGCCATTGGCAAGATGGATTGCGGTAATATTGCCTGACTCGCCATCCAGATCGCAGTGCGTCATCTTGCCTTCGACACGCTGCACGCCCAGTTCGGTTGCGACGTCACGCAGGTAGCGGGCGTATAATGCCGCGTCAAAATGATAGGCATGGTGATAGCGTGAATTCCGCGGGTCGCTCGGGGCGAAGTTGTTGTTTTTCGCCACGGCATAGGCAAACGAATAATCATCAATCGGATGATTATCGCCTGATTGTCGCATTCTCAGCCAATAATGGTGGGTCGACACCCCTTCAACCGGGTGACCATAGTCACTGAATGCGTGGAAATGCCGGTTTCCGGCAGTTCCCCAATCGCAGAATTCAATGCCCAGCTTGAACGTGCCCTGGGTGCTGCGAACAAAGTCGAATTCATCGATACCGAGCAAGGCGTTGCACTGCGCCAATATCGGAATCGTCGCCTCCCCGACGCCGATGATGCCGATTTCCTCTGATTCAACCAAAGTGACGCGCGCTTGTTGGCTATCAACCTTCTTGGCCAGCAGCGCAGCAGCTATCCATCCCGCCGCACCACCACCCAGAATGACAATATTCTGTTGAGGGCCGTCATTCATAAACATGCCTTCGATGGACAGACCCGTGCCGGGTCAACACGGCCGCAATGGTTTAACCAATATTCGAAAAGGGGAAGGGCACTTCTCGATGAAGCGCCCTCCCCCCGGTTCAGACCGTCAGAAACGCACCCGCATGGTGAGTTCGTAGCGCCGATCGCTGACGTTATGGTCGTACGGCTGGAACACGCCAGGCACGGGCTCCTGAAGGGTTTTCGAAACCGTATCGAGAATGTTGTTCGCATTGAACGAGACGGAAAGCTGTTCACTCAACTTGTAGTCGAAGCCCATATCCAGGTAACCGGCCGCCGCCATGTAGGCCGGAACCATGTTGTACACGGGACGGGAATGATCCGAGTCAAAGTTGGTCGGGCTGGTGTTGAGCGTGTAGGGATTGCCACCGCTCGTCGCGTACGACAGCGGATTGACATTGGTCGACAGCAACGCCTTGTCGCGCCAGTTGTACGCCAGGCGGAAATTGACCTTGCCACGGCTGTACAGCAACTGGACGTTGTAAGCCCATTTCGACAGTCCGGCGTAGGGGAGGTCAGGGTAGGTCTGCGGCACCGTGCCGTCCGGATTGAGCCCTCCGTTGGCCGTGGGCGGACTCAACACACTGTTGGCCTGCTGGGAAGGGTTGCTGCTGTCGATGTAGGTCAGGTTGGCTTCGATGCCCAACCCGCTGAGCACTCCCGGCAGGTGGTCGAAGAACTTGCGACCACCGATCTCAAATCCCTTGATATAGGCTCTCTCCGTCGCCGACTTGTTCTGCAGATAGAGCCACGGAAGATCCAGGGATGTCGGCGTCCCAACCGTGCTCTGCCCATTGTCGTACGCCATCGCCGGAACGGGAAGATTCTGGGCGATGAACGAATAGAACAGCGGGTGATCCTTGATCTGCTTGGCGAACAGATCGACGTAGAAGAAGCTGGACGACGACGGATAATATTCGAACGTCAGGTCTTCGCTGGTGATCATGGTCGGCTTCAGATTTGCGCCCCCGCCGTTGGAGACAAAACCCGTGAGAATCGAAGGTGCCAGCGAATTGGTAGGGTTGGGAAGTGTTCTGGCGCTGATAGAACCGCCCGCGCGAATGTCATTGAGATTGGGCGGAGCAGACGACAGCGATGCCGCGCCGCGAATCTTGAATTTGTCGGATACGTCGAACTTGATGTTGAACGAGGGAAGAACGCGCGTGTACTCATAGCTACGGGTCTGCATCGAATAAGCTCTGGTAAACCCATAGAGCGTCGGGAACACCGGCGACGAACCCGGCACACCCTGCTGCGCGTTGAAATATGCCGTAGAGTCCGCTTCGCTCAGCGCAAGGTTCGAGCTGTCGGGTGTTTGCAGCAGGCCGTTCGCCCGCAGGGAATCGTGGAATACGCGAACGCCGATATTGCCCGAGAACGCCGGAATGAATCCGATACCATCATGCGCGAACGTGGCCTGAACATAGGCAGCATGGTTGACGATGCGGCTTTCGGTCTTGTTCAGGCCCTGATCGATATTCGCCGTCCAATACTGATCCGCGGTACCGTTGGGGATCTGACCGTTATACGTCTTGAGCAAATGGTACCAGTCATAGCTCTGCATGAGCGATTGGCTGGGGACGAAAAGCTGTGCCGGAACAGCCGTCTTTCCGCCGAAGAAATTCGAGAAGCTGGAAACTTGATAATCCGACTGACGGACGTTTGGATTATTGAGATATTGAATGTTCCCCGGTCCATAAGTCGGGTCACCAAGATGGGGCCCCCAGGGATTCGACAGCCACGACTGACCCAGCGGCGCCCAATACGTCCCCACGAAATTGTCGTTTTCGGTGCGCTTGGCGGCACGGGCGCCAACAGTGATGTTGCGCAGGAATCCACCGTCGCTGACCCTGAACTCAACGTCGAGATGGCCGGCCAGCATCGTCCCTTTATTTTTGGGTTCATGATAGCCGAACTGGGCCAAGTACGCCTTGCCCTTATCGAGCATGCCGACGGTGGACAGGCCGGACACAACCGGCAGCGACCCCGTCAGGTCGACGTCCATCGAGCTGACCAGCGGGCTGGTCTGATTGAGGCCGACATACATGCTCTGCCCGGTCGCGCGGGAACTGACATATTGCACACCGCCACGCACCGCCACCCGGTCGCCAGGGGTCCAGACGAACTTCTGCGAAATATCCAGCGTGGAATTCTTGCTGTGCGATGTCGACGACCCGCCGCTGGGGTTCAGCGTGGCGGCGGGGCCGCATTGCGCCAGAACGGGAGCGTTCGCCGACCAGTCCCACTGAATCGACGACGCGGGAGCGCCATAGCTGGCACCGCAATCGATCTGGTACTGGGGGGGCAACCAGGAGGTGTGGGTGGTCGTGTTCCCAAACTCCACCGAATTGCCGGTGGATCCGACCGTGAGGCTTCCCCTGCGGAATGCGCCATTGGCATCATAGTCAACCGGCTTGCCGACTACGGGCATGACTGCAGCTGCCGCGGATGGGTTCGCCCCCACGGACCCGCTGTTCCCCTGGCTATCCTCGATATATTGGGAGAAGAACACGGTGTTGGTCAGCGTTAGGTTCGACGCCGGCGACCATTGAAGGGCCTGATAGGCGCCGTATCTGTCGCGCTTGCTTTGGTTAGTGCTCCAGTTGAACGAGCTGGGGACAAAGGCGAGACCATCGGCACGCGTGGAGGTCGGCGCGTACTGGGCGAACATGGCACCAACCTGCAGATTGCTGCTCTGCTGGTGCAGACGGCTGAAGGCGAAATCCCACAACACACCAATTTCGCCGATGCCGGTATCGAAGCGCGTGGAGAACAAGGCGGAGATGCGGGGCGAAGCCTTTTTCGCCTGGGTGCCATAGCTGCCACCCGCGGTAACGTTGAACTGCGTATCGCGGAAATCGAAGGGCAGATGCGTGCGAAGATCGATCGAGGACGTACCCCCTTCGATAATGTTGGGGCGCGCCGCCTTGTAAACATCGACCCCCGCCATCAACTCGGGCGTGACTTCGTTCCAGCTAATGGCGCTCGCGCCGTTGGCGCTGAACAGTTGCTGCCCGTTGAGCGTGCTCGAATTGAAGGGAAGGCCGCGCACGGTAACGCCCGTGCCTTCGATCTGGAACGCGGTATTGCCGCCGTTTGCCGAAACGAAACGCGAGATCGACACGCCCGGCACGCGCTGAAGAACTTCGGTGATCGAATTGTCGGGAAGCTTGCCTGCCTCGTCCGCGGTCACAGAGTCGACGATCGTGTCGGAGTTCTTCTTGATGGAAATCGCATCCGCCAGCGCCTTTCGGCGAGCCGTCACGACGATTTCGTCCAGTTCCGGACCTTCCGGCGATACCTCCTGATTGGCATCTTGCGCATATACGGGGTGCGCGACACCCGCTCCCGCCAAGGCGATCGCGCAACCGCTGACACTGACCAGAAATCTCTTCGCAAGCATATAAATCTCTCCCCATCGTTTTAATTCTCGGCGATAGGTCGTCCCAAAGGCTTCAGGCTCGACCCGGGGCACCTGACATCGTTGTCAGTCGCGGACGCCGAATTGCCGGCTTCACTGATGATTCATCGTGTTTCTGAGAGGCGGGGCCTCAGCATGCCCCTCTCCTCCTTCGCCCACCTATCTCGATGGGCCGATTTTACCCCCGACGCTTCGACCGACGGACAGATGCCGACGATACTCACATCCGATATTCGCTGAAGGACTTCGGTGGCGGAATCCGGGCAGCTTGCCCGCGCGCACCAACGTCCCGTTGGCGGCGATATAGCTGCTCGCGCATGCGAAATTCCGTCTGCAGCCTAGCGTCGTATTCCCGCTCATCCTCACCATTTCAGCAGCCTCCCCAGACTGATTCCTCGGAACCTCCGCAGGCGATTTGTAAGGCGCTAGCGCTTGTGCGCCCGGCGCGGCCTTTTTTCGTCCTGCAAAATGGCTTTTACCTGCAAAAATGTGAATTTCCTAGTGAGATTTATCGCTACCTTCAAAAGACTGCGATTCTCGCGCGAGCTGTGGCTCGGCGGACACATGTCATTGTTGATGGAGACTCAAGCCGGCGCCGACCACGCGCACCCCCCTCGCCGGAAAAAAATGCCCGTTACCAACGACATGATGCCCATCCAGGCGACGCCTTCGGCCGCGATTACGCGGGGGCCTAAATTCCTATAAGGCAAAAACTATTTTCATATGTGGTCGCCGGAGGGCCCGCCGGCTGAATGAAGACCAACGCAACAAATCCGCTTCAATTCAATCGTAACGCCCGAACCTCCCCAGCGCTCGGACGTCGACTTGGGCTATTTCCTCCGCCGACATTTGCGGGCCGGGTGCCGACTCTCGTCGACGCCCGGCCCGCATGTCGCGACATTCGGATCAGTCGGCCGACTGATCTTCCGCCATGTCCTTGATCTCCCCCTTCGACGCGGTGGAGACCAGCACGTCGCCGGAACCGCTGAAATTGCCGGCGGGGACAGTAGCAAGCCGTTTCCCGACTTCCATCCGCACCGCCTGAACGCGGCCCCGCGCGTCGGTCACGAGGTTCCGGACGGTGCCGATCGTCCGCCCCTTCAGATCGGTGACGTCCATGCCGGGCGCGACCGCGAAGCTGCCGAGCGCCTCGGCTGCGGAGGAGCCGCTCAGCGCGAGTGCGCCGTTGCCAGCCGTTCCGGCCGCCGAGCCGGCAGCCGCTCCGCCGCCGGCGGCCGAGCCCGTCGCGCTGCCGACGCTGCCTATTGCGTTCCGCGCACGATCGCGAGCGCCTCCCGCCAGCTCGCCAGCCGTGCCCGCCGCGCCGCGCACGGCGCTCGTGGTGCTTCCGGTCAAGCTCCGCGCGTCATCGGTGCCGATCAGGTCCGCGTTCGCACTGCCGCCGGCCGAGCCCGAGGCGGCGCCGCTGCCGGACGGGGCCAGCGCGCCAGCCGCGCCGTCGAGCGCGCTGCTCCCGTTCGCATCGCCGCCGCCGGCGGCAGTGACGCGGCCGCTGCGCCGATCCACGTTTGAACTGGCGCGGGCATTGCCGTCGGCATGCGTCGTCGAGCGGGTGGTGGCCGTCACCGGCTCGCGCACCCGATCGATCGTGCCCGAGGGCGCCGAGCCGAGGGTGCCGCCAAGGCCGCCGAGCGAGCCTCCGCCGCCGATCGTGCCGCCGAGGCCGCCGCTACCGCCGAGAAGCTGGGCGGACGCGGGTGCTGCGGAGAAAGCGAGGGCCGCGGCCGTCGCGAGAAAGAGCGTCTTCATCGGGCTTTCCTTTCGCATCAGGGCGCGCAGATCGCGCGCTCTCCCCGAGAACGGATGCCGGTGCCGGCTTAATCCCGCCGGCCGCTCATTTATTCGGCGTCCGGCAATCGCCGCAAACCAGGCCGCGACCGTAGAGCGAGTCGGCCCCGCTTTTGCCGAGATCGCGCGCCTCGCGATCGAGCGCGCGCAATCCACCGGCAATCGCCCCGCTGTCAGGCGCCGCGTAGAAGCGCGCGAGCCGCGCGGCGGCGAAGGGCACTGCGAACGAAGTACCCCGTACCGCCACGGTTCGCCCGGCGAGCCCCGAGGCCAGCATGTCCGCGCCGGGGGCTGCATAATCGAGATGACGCGCGCGGCCGGCTTCGATCAGCGCGCGGTTTCTCCCGTCCACACCTGTCACCGCGAGCGCTTCGGGATAGGAGGCAGGATAAGCGGGCGGCGCGGCCGGGCCGTCATTGCCGACTGCGGCGACGATCACCGTACCGCGCGCCCGCGCCGCCGCGACGACCCGCGCGAGCAGCGGATTGGCGGGTCCGACGAGGCTCACCGCGACCACCGGGATGCGTTGCTGCACCATCCAGCCGATCGCCCGCGCGATCGCAGTCGCGCTTCCACCCGCAGGATCGCGGCCATAGACGTCGGCGACAAGCAGCCGCGCTTGCGGTACCGCGCCGCGGATCGACGGTGCTCCCTGAATCAGCGAAGCGATCGCCGTCGCATGCGCATTCGGGCTGGGCCCGCCCGCCGCGAATGCCTGCTGCACCAGAGGGCCCGTGATCGCGCGCTGGTCCACGCCGCCATCGATAATGCCGATCGACAGCGCTCCGGTCGCCGCAAGAGGCGCCGCACCGCCCGGCCGCGCAGCCGGCATCACGCTGCCGCTCGCGAAGTGCAGCGGATCGGTGGAGACACCGCGCTCGCCGGCGATCGTGCGCATGCGCTTCAGCGCGTCGCGCAGCGACATGCCCGCCGGCACCCGGAAACGTGCATAGCCGATCTCCAGACCTTCGATTGTCTGGCGTTCGAGCAAGGCGAAGCCCGCGACGCCGGCACGGGCAAGCAGTGCCTCGTCGGGATCCTCGACCACGATCTCCCGCGCGCGCACCGGATTGCCGTCGCGATCCAGTTCGATCGCGTCGGGGTGTAATCGCGCGACGCCCTCCAGCCGATCAAGCCGATCGCGGGCGAGCCCCCGCGCGGCACGATCGATCTGCTGCACCAGCGGATCGCGCAGGACCGGAGCGCCGAGATCGCGCACAATGCCGCCGACAGGCCCGGGCAAGGACGGCACCGGCAAAAGTTGCGCATTCGCCCGAACCGGCGCGATGAGCAGCGCCGCGACGAGCAACCAGGGAGGTCGGTTCATCCTTTCGAGTCTAACGCGGGCAAAGATTTGTGTCATGCAGGGATGAAACGGGGGAGCCCGCTCGTTTCATCCGGCAATAGCGAGGAAATCCGCAGAAAGTGGCATTCGAGGACGAGATGGTGGCGCTCCTGCCGCGGTTGCGGCGGTTCGCGCATGCGCTCGCCCGATCGCCGGCCGATGCGGACGATTTGTGCCAGGCTGCGGTCGAGCGGGCGATCAACGCGCGCGCCTCGTGGCAGCCCGGAACGCGACTGGACAGCTGGATGTATCGCATCATGCGCAATCTATGGATCGACACTGCCCGCGCGGCGAACCGTCGCGGCGAGACCTTCGTCGCTGCCGAGCAAGGCGAAACCATCGGCGATAGCGGCGATAGCGCGATCGAGGCGAGCGTCGAGCTTGGCCAGGTGATGCGCGCTATGGCCACCTTGCCCGACGAGCAACGGGAAGCGATCGCGCTCGTCCTTGTCGAGGGCTTCGCGTACAAGGAAGCCGCCGAGATGCTCGAGATTCCGATGGGTACGTTGACCTCGCGCCTTGTGCGCGGACGCACGGCGCTGATGGCGCGGCTGGGGGAAGCGGCATGAATATCGATCCCGAAATGCTGATGGCCTATGTCGACGGCGAACTCGATCCGATCGCGGCGAAGCGAGTCGAGCGCGCCGCCGAGGCCGACGCCGCGCTTGCCGAGGAGATCGCACGGCATCGCCGGATGCGCGCGCGACTGCGTTCGGCGTTCGATCCGATCACATCTGCGCGGCCATCCGATGCGCTCATCGCGATGCTGCGCGCGTCAGGGAAGGTCACCGACATTGCAGAGGTTCGCGCGAAGCGTAGTCGGGCCTTGCCACGCTGGTTGCCCGCGGGTGGCGCGGCGGCGGCGGCGCTCGCGCTGGGGCTCGTGATCGGACGCGGGCTGCCGCAGCCCGAAGGTCCCTTCGCGATGCACGACGAAGCGCTGGTCGCGCGTGGCGAGACCGCAAAGGCGCTCGACACCCAGCTCGCCTCCTCGCAGGCGGCGGGCGCCCCCGTCCGGATCGTGGTGACGTTTCGCCGTACAAACGGCGAATATTGCCGCGCCTTCGAAACGGGCGAGCAGGCCGCGATCGCCTGCCGGCACGAGGGCGGCTGGCAGGTCCAGTCGCTCCGTGGAACGAGCGGGAGCGCCGCTACCGAATATCGTCAGGCCGGCTCGGCGAGTGCGGCGCTGATGGCGGAAGCGCAGGACATGATGGTAGGCGCGCCGTTCGACGCCGCGGGCGAACAATCCGCGATCGCCGCGCACTGGTCGCCGTCGCGGTGAAGCCGCGGGATTAAATCCGCAACGGCCCTCGTTCTCATACGCACGTATCGAGAATGGAGAATGCCATGCATGTGTTTCCGGTTGCCGTCGGCCTGTTGCTCCTCGCCCCTCCGGCGATGGCCCAGCAACGCGCCGAGCCCGTCTCCCGCCCAGGAAATGCCCGGGCGGAGCTGAGCGCCGGTGCCGAATACCAGACCGGGGACTATGGCACCGGGCAGCGGATAGAGAGCCGCTCGGCAATCGCCGGCGCGCGCGTGGTCAAGGGCCGCGTAATCCTGTCTGCCTCACTGCCCTACACCCAGGTCGATGCGCCCGGGAACGTGGTGACGGGCGGCGGCGGACTGTTCGGCCTCCCGATCATCGTCGATCCGACTCGCCCCGCGACGCGTATGCGTCGACGGGGCGTGGGCGACCTGCGGCTGGGCGCTGCATGGGTGGCGCCCCTCAAGGCGGTCGACCTCGCTGCTTATGGTCAGGTGAAGCTGCCGACGGCCAAAACCGGACTGGGCACCGGAAAGGCAGATTATTCGGTGGGCGCCGAGGTCTCGAAACCGCTGGGCGGAGTGACTCCATTCGCGAACGTCACCTACACGATGCCGGGGAGCCCGGACGGCTATCGCCTGCGCGATACCTTGGCAGGGCAAGCGGGGCTGAACGCGGCGCTTGGTTCGGGCGTCTCGGGGCAGATCGCCTATGGCTATGCGCAGAACCCGGGTGCGGCGATGTCCGACGAGCAACTGGTCTCGATGCGGCTCACCACGGGCATCTCGCCAAGGCTTTCGCTGTCGGTGCAAGGCGGCGCGGGCCTGTCGAAAAGCGCGCCCGATACCACGGCAGGCGTGCAGCTCGGCGTTCGCCTGTTCTGAAGGAAGTGCCCGCTGACCTGGAATGCCCTCAAGAAAAGGGAGACTGCTTTCGCTGTTGCAAATCAACTTTGGCCAGTAGAAACTGGTAGCGCTAACAGATCTGCGTTAAGGCGGGACGAAACAGAGGAGAGCTGCGGATGGAATCTTGGGACCAGAATGGAGATTCTGAGGGCATTACGCGGCGTTTTCTGCTGGGGAGTTCTGCAGTGGCGGCGGCCGGATTCGCGGCTCCCGCAGCATCGGCAATGCGCGCGGTACCGGAAGCGCACGCGCATCGTCTCTGGTACAGCCAGCCAGCCAAGGAATGGGTCGAGGCGTTACCGGTCGGGAATGGCCGCGCAGGCGCGATGGTGTTCGGCGGCGTGGCGCGTGAGCGATTGCAGCTGAACGAAGACACGCTCTGGGCCGGGGGGCCGTATGATCCGGTGAATCCCGCGGCGCGTGCGGCGCTGCCGGAGGTGCGCCGCCTGATCTTCGCCGGCCGCTACGCCGAGGCGCAGGCACTCGCCGACGCCAAATTGATGGCTCGGCCGCTGAAGCAAATGCCCTATCAGACCGTCGGCGATCTGTTCATCGAAATGTCCCGGCTCGAAGGAGCCGAGGTGCGCGACTACGAACGCGCGCTCGATCTCGACGCCGCCCTCGCCACTACGCGCTTCACGGCGGACGGCACGCGCTTTCGACGCGAGGTTCTGGCCTGCCCCATCCGGCAGATCATCGCGGTCCGGCTTTCGGCGGACCGGCCGGGCGCGATCAGCTGCGGCATCGGGTTCGCATCGCCGCTGCGGCATGCGCTCGCCATCGACGGCAATACGCTCGTGCTGTCGGGTCGGAACGGCGACAAGGAGGGTGTTGCCGGTGCGCTGCGCTTCGAAGCGCGGGTGTGCGTGATCGCGCGCGGCGGTTCGTTCGCGGCCCGCGACGGGAAGATCGTTCTGCATGGCGCGGACGAGGCGACGCTGCTCATCGCGATCGCGACGAGCTTTCGGCGCTTCGACGATGTCGACGCCGATCCCGCCGCGATCACGCGCGCCCGGCTGGATGCGGCGGCCGCGACTGGCTTCACTACGATCGCGACCGACACCGCGTCGGAACATCGCCGGCTCTACCGCAACGTGCAGCTCGATCTGGGCCGGACGCCCGCCGCCGACCTGCCGACGGATGTCCGCATCCGCACCAGCGAGCAGGCGCACGATCCCGCGCTGGCCGCTCTTTACTTCAACTATGGCCGCTATCTGCTGATCTGCGCCTCGCGGCCGAAGAGCCAGCCCGCCAATCTGCAGGGAATCTGGAACGACAGCCTCAATCCGCCCTGGGGCTCGAAATACACGATCAACATCAACACCGAGATGAACTATTGGCCCGCCGAGATTACCGGCCTCGCCGAGTGCACGGCGCCTTTGATCGAGATGATAAGCCAAATCGCCGAGACGGGCGCGCGGACGGCGCGCGAAATGTACGGCGCAGGCGGATGGGTGGCGCATCACAATACCGATCTGTGGCGCGCGACCGCGCCGATCGACGGCGCGCAATGGGGTCTCTGGCCCACCGGCGGCGCCTGGCTGTGTACCCATTTGTGGAATCGCTACGATTATGGCCGCGACGCGAAATGGCTCGCTACGGTCTATCCGTTGATGCGCGGCGCCGCCGAGTTTTTCGTCGATGTGCTCCAGCGTGACCCGTCGACGGGGTTTCTCGTCACCAATCCTTCCTTGTCCCCCGAAAACCACCACCCGCATGGATCCTCGCTATGCGCGGGTCCGGCGATGGACATGCAGATCCTGCGCGACTTGTTCGAACAAACCGCCGCCGCGGCCGGGGTGCTCGGCATCGACGCGCAATTCGCGGCGCAGCTCCGGACGACACGCACGCAACTCGCACCCGACAAGATCGGTGCGCTCGGGCAGCTGCAGGAATGGCAGGAAGACTGGGATGCGGCCGCTCCCGAGCGTCAGCACAGGCACGTCTCGCATCTTTACGGGCTTTATCCGTCGCACCAGATCAACCTTGAGGAGACCCCTGCCCTCGCGGCGGCCGCCCGACGCTCGCTGGATCTGCGCGGCGATGAATCCACCGGCTGGGCGACTGCGTGGCGAGCAAATCTCTGGGCCCGGCTCGGCGACGGCGAGCGCGCGCACCGGATCCTCCGCTTCCTGCTCGGGCCCGGGCGAACCTACCCCAACATGTTCGACGCGCACCCGCCCTTCCAGATCGACGGCAATTTCGGCGGTGCGGCCGCCATCGCCGAAATGCTGCTGCAAAGCCGGAACGACGAGATATTGCTCCTGCCGGCACTCCCGCGCGCCTGGCCCGATGGATCGGTGCGGGGATTGCGCGCGCGAGGTGCCTGCACCGTCGACCTCGAATGGCGCGCGCACCGGCTGACCCGTGCGACTTTGGTGAGCGCGACGGGCGGCGACTATCAGGTTCGTCTGGGTGCCCGCCGCGTCGCCGCGACGCTCAGGCCGGGACGTCCGCTGCATCTCTCCGGCGCGAGGTTGCGCGCAGCGGAGAGCATTGGATCCGGATGATCATTTGGGAAGCGTGGCTTCCTTCGTAATCGCGAAGCCGGCGCTCTCGCCTGCCACGCCGGTGCTCGGCTGGCCGGAGCCGACGCTGACGCGGTAGTCACCGGCCAGCACCTTGCGCACGCCCTCCATGGTAACCGCACTGAGATCGCGTGGCGAAAGATCGAAGCGAACCGTGCGCGCTTCCCCTGGCTTGAGCGCCACGCGCTGGAAGCCGCGCAGCGCGATCCTCGGCGCGCCCGGATCGTCGGGAAAGTCGAGATAGAGCTGCGACACTTCGTCGCCTGCGCGATCGCCTGCGTTGCGCACCTCGGTCGTCACGCGGAGCCCTTTGTGAGGGCCGCCGCCGACGGGCGTTACCGCGAGCGGTCCATAAGCGAACCGCGTGTAGCTGAGCCCGTAGCCGAAGGGGTAGACGGGCGTGCCGGTGAAGTAGCGATAGGTGCGTCCGGCCATCGAATAATCCCCGAACGGCGGCAGATCGTCGAGGCTCCGATAGAAGGTCAGCGGCAGGCGGCCCGATGGATTGGTGCGGCCCGAGAGAATGTTGCCGATCGCGAGCCCGCCAGCCTGCCCCGGATACCAGGCCTCGAGGATCGCCGCGACGTTGTTCTTTGCCCAGGAGAGATCGAGAGGGCTGCCATTCATTGCGACGAGGACGATCGGCTTGCCCGTTGCCTTCGCCTGGACGAGGAGCGCCTGCTGATCGGGCGGCAGGCCGAGCGAAGTTTTGTCACCACCCTCGAAGCCGGGAATCTTTACCGGCGATTCCTCGGCTTCGAGATCCGACGTCAGACCCACCACCGCGACAAGCACGTCCGCCTGCGCCGCAGCGGCTTGCAGGTCACGCTCGGGCGCAGTCGATATGCGTTTCCAGACGAGGCCCACCCCGGTCGTTCCGGTGTGCGCATCGCCGGTGACGACGATGGGGTAGCGGCGCCCCTTTTCGAGCCGCATCGTCTTCATCGTGGGAAGGCTGCCCCATGGCGCATCCTTGAGATCGACGAAGGGCTTCCCCTCGAAGCGCAGCGAGCCGCTCATGAAGCCGGACAGTCCGAGCCGATAGCTGCCGGTCTCGGGAGGGACGAGAAAGCCGGTCCATACGACCCGGTGATGGTCGGACACCTGAGCGAGATCGAGGCTGCGCCCGTTGACGCTCGCTTCGACGCGCGAGGCTACCGGCTCTGCGGCAAAGCGCGCATTGCCGACAAAGGCCTTGAACTCTCCCGGAGCGAAACGCGCCGGCGGCGTCCCCACGATGTTGTAATACTGTGCCAGCAGCCCTGCGCGACCGTCAGGCGCGCGCAGCGCGGTCGTGGGGATCGGGTCACCGTCGGTGTAGGTTTCGCCGAACGGCACATAGTCGACGTGGGCGCCGGGTAGCGTGCGGCGCAGGCCCTCGAGCACCGAGATTGGGGTTCCGGACAGCGGTGACGAGTAGTTCCCGCGCAAGACGCGGGTCGCATCCCCCAGCGGGCCGATCACTGCGATCCGAAGTCCGGGTCGCAGCGGCAGGATGCCGTCGTTCTTGAGGAGGACGAGGCTCTTTTCGGCCGCAGCAAGTGCAGTTGCACCATGTTCCGGCGCACCGACGGCTGCGACGTCGCCAGCGGGTTTGCGTATTCCGGGCAAGTCACCGACACGATAGCGCGCCGCGAACAGGCGTGTGAGGGCTCGATCGATATCGGCTTCGGTAATCAGACCGCGGGACAGCGCCTCGCGATAGCGCTCGCCGAGGCCGGCGGTGTCGGAGAGCGTCGCCCCATGGCATTCGCTGTCGACCCCGGCGCGCAACGCCGCTGCCACGGCCGTCGCGCTGTCCGGCGCATAATGATGGTTGTCGCTGATGTCCTTGACCGCATCGCAGTCGGAGACAACGTAGCCGGTGAAGCCCCAGGCACCCCTAAGATACTCGCCGAGCAGCATGTCGCTGGCACAGGCCGGCTGGCCGTCGATGCGGTTGTAGGCGCACATCACCGATCCTGCCCTGCCCTCGACGATGGCCGCGCGGAAAGCCGGCAGATAGGTGTCCTCGAGATCATGGCGCGACACGAAGACGTTCGCACTGTGGCGCGTCGATTCCGGCCCGCTATGCACGGCGAAATGCTTCGGCGTGGCGATCACTCGCGGCAGCGCGGCATCGGGGCCCTGCATGCCGGTCACATATGCAACCCCCATCCGCGCGGCGAGAAACGGGTCCTCGCCAAAGGTCTCCTGGCCCCTGCCCCAGCGCGGATCGCGGAAGATGTTGATGTTGGGCGACCACGTGTCGAGCCCGGTGCCGATCCTGCCCATCCGCCCGGTCTGCCGCGCCAGGGCGTGAAGGCCCTGCACTTCGGTGCTGATCGCGCCGGCGACTTGCTTGACGAGCGGAGCGTCGAAGGTGGCGGCGAGCCCTATCGGCTCGGGAAAATTGGTCGTCGGCAAGGATCCCAACGCGCCGTGGAGCGATTCCGTCCACCAATTATAGGCAGGCACGTCGAGCCGCGGGATCGCGGGGGCGGTGTTCAGCAGCTGGTCAACCTTCTCGTCGAGCGACAATTTGCCGACGAGCTCGGCTGCCAACCGATCCGCCCGCGCCTGGGCATTCGCCGTTTGGGTGTCTTGGGCAGCGACCGGCGGAATGCAGGACATCCCCGCCAGCAGGGACGCCGCGAGAATGGCCGAGGATCGCTTCATGGGATGCCTTTCCTGTGCGGGTACGGAAGACCGATCAGACCGGCTGGAAACCATGTTCATGGACCTTGCGGATCAGATCGCGATGCCGTGGCAGGCCGACCCGCAGCCGCTCGGTCTGCGCAGCGTTCTCCCGCGTCGCGCGTTCGGCGAGCCGCGCCTCGTCCGCGATCGCGCCCGGCTCGACTTCTGTGCGGAAGTCCATGCCGTAGAGCACATATTGATAGCTGGCCGGCGGGAAGACTTCCTCGATCCGGTCGAACTCGTCGTGGAACCAAGGGGGCTGGTATTTCCACAGGAGCATCAGTTCCTGGAGCCGATCGGGTATGCTCTCGGTGCGCACATTGTCGCGCCAGAAATCGCTGTCGGTCCGTTGGGTCAGGACGTAATGGAGCTTGAGGAAATCGATGATCCGGCCCCAGCGATAATGCGTCGTCGCATTGAAGCGCGAAGCGACGACATCCATGACCTCGCGGCACACCGGCATCTGTTCGGCGATGAGTTTCGCCGACAGCTCGATCAGCACGATCGCGGAGGATTCGAGCGGCTCGAGGAACCCAGCGGCAAGGCCCACGGCGACGCAATTGCCCTTCCAGAACGTCTCGCGATGGCCGGAGCGGATCCTGATCTTGCGAACGGAAAGGTCCTTTCCCGCGTCTCCCAGATACGCGCGCAGCTCGCGCTCGGCCTCATCGTCGGAAATGTGGTGGCTCGAGAAAACATGGCCGGTGCCCCGGCGGGTCGGCAGGCCGATATCCCATATCCAGCCGGCGGATTGAGCAGTGGAGGTAGTGTGCGAGGCGATCGGGCTGTCCTCTCGATCATACGGCACCTGGACCGCGAGCGCAGTGTCGCAGAACAGCACGTCGGAGCAGTCACGGAACGGCACGCCGAGCGCGTCGCCGAGGAGAAGCGCGCGGAAACCCGTGCAGTCGACGAAGAGATCGCCCTCGATCTCGCCCGTCTGTTCGGTCTCGACGCTCCTGATGTCGCCGCCTTCGGTCAGGTGAACGCGCCGGACATCCGCCAGGACATGCCGCACGCCGAGCTTCTCGCAGCAATGGCGCTGAAGGAAGGGCGCGAACTTTCCGGCGTCGAGATGGTAGGCGTAATTGGCGACGGCGTCATATTCGGGCGTGGCGATCGTCTTGGGCGCGAGCCCGGCGTCGCAGATACGACCTTGCGGCGAAACCGCATCGCAGAAGCTGCCCGGCATCGATCCAGCCAGCCAATGCGGCACGAGATTGAGCTGGTGAAAGCTCTGCGGCAGCATGAGCGGATGATAATAAGCGTCGTCAGGCGCGCCCGTCGTCCAGCGCGCGAAGCTGGCGCCCTGCTTGAACGCCGCGTCGCACTCGCGAAAGAAATCGGTTTCGGAGACACCGATCTTCGAGAGCGTCGTTCGCAGCGTCGGCCAGGTCCCCTCGCCCACGCCGATGATCGGAGTCGTGGGGGACTCAACAAGGGTGACCGTGAAGCCGGCGGCCATCCGGCCCCGGTGCTTCGCCGCGATGATCCCGGCGGTCAGCCATCCGGCGGTTCCGCCACCGACGACGACGATGTTCTTGATCGGACGCATGCGCGCAATCTTCAGCGACAAAGCCCGGGGGTGTCAAAGACACCCCCGGCCAAGGGGAAAAGGGTCAGAGCTTGATGCGGAGACCCGCGGTAAATCGCCGCCCATACCCGAAGACGTCGAGCAGCTGGTTGTTGTACCGGCCATGCGTGCTCATCGTCTCGTTGGTGATGTTCAGTGCCTCACCGAAGACATTGATGTTCTTGGTGATCTGGTAGCTGGCACTGAGATCGATCTGCGTGCTTGCATTGACGAAGGTCGGCTCTGCTCCGAACGCGCCGGTGTTCTGCACCTGGCCGAATTGCAGCAGATATTCGTCGCGCCAGTTGAGTGCCGCGCGGAACTCGAACCCGTATTTGTCGAAGAAGCCGACGAAGTTCGCCGAGTTCGCGAGGCCCGTCACGGCGAACCCGCTCTGGCTGATGTCATTGCGGTCATAGGGCTTGTTCGTCTCCACGAACGTGCCGTTGGCAATGAAACCGAAGCCCGAATCCCCGAAAGTGTGCTGCAGCGCCAGCTCGACACCCCGAACCGTCGCGTCCGGACCGTTTACGCGCTGGGAAACGCTAAACTGCGCCGCCTGTCCGGTCGATGGATCGGTGACTCCGTTGATCGTCTGGCGCTGCGTGCCCTGAACGATGAAGTTCGAGACGTTCTTCAGGAAGAAGTTCACCGACGCATAGGAATTGCGCTGATAATACCATTCCGCCGCGGCATCGAAATTGTCGGAGAGATACGGCTGCAACAGGGGGTTGCCGCCATCCGCGGTCAGCGCTCCCACGCGCTGGCCCGAGCCGATGTTGAGCACCGGCGTCAGCAGATTGAGCGTCGGCCGCGTCAACGTGCGCGAGGCATCGAAGCGCAACACCAGCTTGGGCGTGAGCTCGAGCTTCATGTCCACCGCGGGCAGCAGATAGCTGTAGCTGTTCCGCGTCGTCACTTGCTGCGACGGGCCGAAGTTGACCGTGAGCAATGTCGGGTCAGTCGTGCTCGGCGTGATCGAAGTCGGCAAACGGCCGACGCCGGTGGAGGCGAGCTTGGTCGATTCCTGACGCACGCCGGCGTTGAAGTGGAACGGCATGCCGGCGATTTCGGTCTTGTACTTCGCCGATAAGAAGAGCGACCAGGTTTTCTCATTGATGTTGCGATAGCTGCCGACATCGTTCGCGACATCGAACGTGCCGGTGAAGGCAGTGCCGCAACAACCGTAATTATAGCCCGGAATCGTCTTCGTTTGCGGGTTGCCGAGCCCGGTAAGGAAGTTTTGAAACGCGACCGCCGAGAAATCGAGCAGCGTGGGTGGAAGCGTGCCGCTGAACCCAGGGATGAAGTTCGCGGTGCTGACGGTACGGTCATAAAGGCTCGTCGGAATGGCGACGCCACCCGTCGTTCCCGATGCCGGCCCATAGCCTGAATAGGCCTGCCAGAAGTTGTTCGCGAAAGTGTTGGCACTGCGGAATTTGAACGTATCGTCGACATAGGATCCGCCGATCGACAGGGTCAGATCGTCCTGCGTCCATTTGGCGCGCAGACGGCCTTGCTTGATCGTGTCGGTATTCTTGTTCGCAATGTTGACGGTGACGTGCGACCCAATCGCCGACGTGTCCGCCCAGCGAGCCGGGTTTCCACTGACGCCGTAATTGTGCAGTGACGGAATTACTTCGTCGCTGTCGCCCGTGATCGCGATACCCAACGCAGGGCCGATCCCGAACCCGTATCCGACATCGGCGCCCTTGCCATTGACGCGTCCGTCGGGGTTCAGCCAGCTACGCGAGAGGCTGCCGTCCGCCTCGATTTCGAGGTTCTGGGTCGCGTCCCACTTCACGTTGAGCCCGGTCTGGTTGCTCCGCCGCCAGTTGCTGTCGGTGCCCGCCGTGAAGTCGGTCTGCGAGCCGGACTGCGTGAAATCCAGCGGCACGCCATTCTCGTCGAGCTTCACGTTGCGCAGCGAGCCCTGGTTGAACCAGATTCCGAAACCGAAAGTATCGGTGTTGATCCGCTGGTCGGAATAATTGTTGTCGACCGTCAGCAGCAGATCATCAGAGGGTTGCCATTGAACGGCGATGCGCCCGTCGATGCGCTCATCCTTCGCATAGGATTGCTGCGCACCATATTGCTGCTCGAAGAAGCCGACGATCGTCTGTTGCTGCGATGCCGGCGCGGTCGTGTTGGTCGTCGGGTTGCAGGTCGCAGCCGTACTGCCGGCGAGCTGGCATGGCGCATAGCGACCGCCTGGGAAACCATGGACGAACACATTGTTCGTGCGCGTGTCGTGCCGCGTGTAGATCACGCTGGCGAGGATCCCGAACCTGTCGTCCGCGAAGCTGTCGCTGATCAGCAGGCCGCCGGAAGGCACGATGCGCTTCGAATAATTCTGGATCGATCCCGAGGCAGATGCCGCAAGCCGAAACCCGGGACGGTCGAGCGGCTTGGGATAGGCGATGTCGATGGTCGCGCCGATCGAATTTGCCGCAACCGTCACGTCGGGGGTCTTGTACACGGTGAGCGCACCGATGAAGTCCGAACCGACGGTGCTGAAGTCGATCGAACGCCCGCCGGTCGCAGTGGCGAGGCGCCGCCCGTCCACAAGCGTCTCGTTGAAGTCGCCACCGAAGCCGCGGATCGTCACGCCGTTCGCCTCGCCGCGCACACCGTCGCGCTGGATCGAGACGCCGGGCAGGCGCTGCAGTGAGGCAGCGACATTGGAATCGGGGAACTTGCCGATATCCTCGGACGAAATGACGTCGACGACTCCCGAAGCCTCGCGTTTGGCGTCGAGATTGCGCTGGAGCGAGCCGCGGATACCGGTGACGACGATCTCGTCCTGTTCGGCTTCGGTAAGGCCCGTCGCTGGCGCCTCGAGTGTCTGGTCCTGAGCGCCGTTCGCCGGCGAGTCAGGGCCTGCCGTGTGGGGGGCGCCACGTTCCTCTCCGGGCATCGGAGTGGAAGACGCAAACGCGGGCAAACTCAATGTTAGCGCTACCAAACTTGAAGCACAAAAAAGCGCCAATTTGGCCGTCGAACTCGCGCCCGATGCATTTGTACGTGTAATTATGTCTTTCATGCCGATACCCCCTCCTTGTGGTATTGACGGGTGGCACGCCGGATCGCCGGCGCGGACTCGCGCATATGACGGTCAAAAGCCGCTTTTATCATCGAGATAGGTGTCAACGGGCGCCCGCGGACGAACCGCCGGCAGCTACAGCATCCTCCTCGATCCATCTTCTGCGAATCTGCGGACACATTAGCCAGCAACGTTAGCGCTATCAACAATAATTTGTAGGCGTATATAACTATCCCGCAGAGCGTTGACCTCGCGTCGCTTTCAGCATCGAATGGCGCGAATTTTTTGGACGCCCGCGTCAGGAGGGGGAATGCAGAGAGAGCTCGAATTGCTGGATACCGAGGCGCACCGCAGCCTTCGTATCGCGCGAGGCCAGGAGATCGCGCCCCATTTCGTGCAGGTGGTCGTCTCGGAATTCGCCTCGGCAGCGACTTGCTGTCCGATCCTGTTGACCAAAAATCCCGACACCGGCGCATTTTATGCCGGAGCAATGTACGGGTTCAAACCGGGCGAGAACCTGTTGCAGTATCCAGCCGGGGAAGCACGGCCTTATCATCCGCTCGACCTCGAGCGTCAGGGCTTCTTCATCTCCGCGGACAGCATCGCAATCGACCCGCACCATGCGCGGTTCGACGCGCCTGACGGCGAACCGCTCTTTACCGAAAGCGGTGCGCCGAGCGAACGGCTGCGGCGGATCCAGCAGGTGCTGCGTCAATTGAAAACGGGCGTGGAGGAGACCGACAGGTTCATCCAGACGCTGCTCTCGCACCGCGTTGTCGATCCCGTCGACATCAGCTTGCGTTTCGACGACGGCGAGGCGCTGGCGCTGCAGGGGCTTTATACGGTGAGTCTCGACAGTTTGCAGGAACTCGACGACGCCGCCGTGCTGGAACTGTTCCGGCGCGGATATCTGCAGCTGGCTTACTGCATGGCCGAATCGCTCAAGCAGATCCCCGCCCTCGCCTGGCGCCGCAATCGCCGCCTCGCGGCTGTCCCGGGATAGTTCGGGTGCGCGAGATTTCCGCCGAACCGGGGCTCGATCCCGAAAGTTTTCAACGGGAAGTTGCCGAAAACTGCGCACCCGTCATTCTGCGGGGGCTCGGACAAGATTGGCCCCTCGTCGCGGCGGCGCGAACCTCGCGCGATGCATTGTTCGCCTATCTTCAGCGCTTCGACTCAGGTCAGACCGCGCAAGCCTTTATCGGGCCGCCCGCGATCGCGGGGCGCTATCACTACGGAACCGGCCCCGACGGCTTCAATTTCGCGCGCGAAACGCTCTCGCTCTCGGAGACCCTGCGGCGCATTGCAGCCGCTGGCGACCGACCCGAACTGCCTTCGATCTATATGGGATCCTTGCCCACGGATGTTCACCTGCCGGGCTTTGGAGACGAGAATCGCGTAGCCTTCCTGCCCCCCGCGATCCGCCCACGCATCTGGATCGGCAACGCGTCGCGGGTCGCGTGCCACTATGACACCTATGACAATCTGGCGCTGGTTGCCGCGGGACGGCGACGCTTCACCCTGTACCCACCCGATGCGATAGGCGACCTCTATGTCGGGCCGATCGACCATAATATGGCCGGCCAGCCGGTCAGCCTTGCGGCCGACTTGACGGAGGCCGATCCGCATTTTCCGCGGTTCGAAGCGGCCCGCCCGCGGGCGCTGCATGCCGAGCTCGAAATCGGCGACGCACTCTACATCCCCAAGCTCTGGTGGCACCAGGTCGAGGCGACTGGGCCGGCGAACGTGCTGGTGAATTACTGGTGGGACGGGTTCAGCACCGGCCCCGATGCGCCCTATGCGACGATGATGCTCGCGATGATCGCCATCGCCGAGCGCCCGGCCGCCGAGCGTGCGGCCTGGCGTGCCTTTTTCGATCACTATGTCTTTCGTCCCGATGGCCATCCGCTCGCGCATCTGCCCGAGGAACGGCACGGCATATTGGGCCCGCTGCGCAACCATTACGGCCGGATTCGCGCGATGGTGATGCAGGTCCTGCGCGGCGGATGATCGACGCCGCGCAGGACCCGCGCGTCATTGTTTGACGGGATATTCGAAGATCGTCACCGATATCGGATCGACGGTGATCGTGCGTCCAAGCGCCGGCACCCGCTTCTCGCTGATCGTCACGCCTTCCGGTTTACCGACCTTATTCTCGGCGTCGATCGATCCGCCGGTGAGCACCCATCGGGTGCCCGCGCCGGCCGGTTTGAGACCCCGCGGCTCGAGCAGCAGCCGCTGCGGCTTGTAGGTAGCGTTCACCACCGCGATGCGCAGCCGCTTGCCGTCGGGGCTCAGCCCGGCGAGGACGTCGAGCGGCCAGGTCGCGCTTCCGGCATTCACCTGCGGATGCGCGAAGCCGACCCGATATTTGGGGTCCGGCTGGGGAACGTTACCTTCGACCGACAGCGGGATCGTGCCGGCGCCGAACCGTTCTCCGTATAATTTGAACACAGTGCCCGTAGTGTTGAGCGTCGCCGCGGTAGGCGTGATGTCCATCGTCGAGGCACCTGTAGTGAAGGCGCTCATCGTCAGGAAATCGGTGTGCCGCAACATCTCCTGCATCACCATCGCATAAGCGAGCGCGTTCTTGAGCGTCGGCTTGCCGAAATAGGCATATTCGTCGATCGACAGGAAGATCTTGCGATCCTTGATCGCGGGGAAACGCTGCTGATAGATCTTCCACTCCTCCGCCTTCATCCGCACGTGATTGGAGGGCGAGCGCGCATATTCGATCAGCTCTGCATCGGCGGGAGCCGTCGGGCGCTCTTCGGGGCGATCATACCAATGCTCGCTGATGCCGTCGAACGTGCCCATTGCCTTGGCGAAGAAGCCGCCGGTCCAGTCCTCCTCGGTTCCAAACTTGTGCTGGATGCTCTCGAGCGACGCATTCTCCTTGAAATCACGCGGATGGAGCTGGTCGGGCATCGCGCCGGAGGCGATGAGCACGATCGAAGGGTCGACCGCACGCATCCGCTCGGCGAACGCGCGATGCTTGATCATATAATATTCGAGGCTGGTCTTGCCGATCTGCCACCAGCCATAGGGCTCGTTGCCGATATTCCAGAGCCGGACGCCATAGGGTTCGGGATGGCCATTGGCCGCGCGCTTCGCACCCCAGTCGCTGGTCGCCGGGCCGTTGAGATACTCCACTTCTTCCGCGGCGGAATTGGCGTCGCCCAAACCGGCATCGACAGTGACATAGGGCTCGACGCCCAGAATCCGGGTGAGCCGCATCCATTCGTCCATGCCGATATCGTTCGGCTGCATGGCGCTCCAGGCATGATCGAACATCGGCGCGCGGCGATCGCGAGGGCCGAGTGCGCCGTGCCAATCCCAGTTGGAGAGGAAATTGCCGCCGGGCAGCCGCCAGAAGCCCGAGTTCAGCGATTTCGCGATGGCCGTCGTGTCCGCGCGCCAGCCATCGACATTATCGGAAGGCATCAGCGAGACCGCAGCCACCCGGAAGCGGCCAGTGCCGGTTCCCGTGATCTCGAGCCGCGCGTCGGCGGAGTCGGCGGCGGGCGTGAAAGCGAAGTCGACGCGTTGCCATGCAGGTCCGGCGCCGGGCAGCGTCACGACCTGTCGGTCGCCGTCGCCGACACCCCAGATCAGCGCGACCTGCACCTTGGCCGTCGTGTCGCCGGACAGCCATAGCGATCCCTCATAGCGCGTGTTCCGTGCAACCCCGATGCCTGACTGCGTCAGTCCGCGCGGCCTCTCCCCGACCGCCACGCTCGGGCTGTGTGGTCCGACGAACGGATCCCGGCTGTCCATCTTCACTACATCGTCGCCGCCGATCGGGCGCCACTTGCGATAGGTGACCCCGGGCCGACCCTCCGCGTTCAGCGGCGGCGGAATGTCCTGCGCCTCGGGCACGACCGGATAGTAGAATTTGCGGTCGTCGAGCATCTCCGCCCACAAGGTGCGTGCCACCAGCCCGCCGATGGGCTCGATGAACATGCCATAGGCATAACGCGTGACCGGCGCCGCACGCTTCGAGCCATGGATGGTGACGCGGATTTCCTGTGCGCCCAGCGGCGCACTCCCCGCGAGAATCAACACGAGCGTCGCCGCTCTCGCCGCCAGCCTCATCCATCCCTCCATTGTGTTATTTGCTATTACCGTTATTCGTAACGGTAGCGCTAACATTGCACCAGCCCCGTTTCGGCAATTTGTCCGAGTGCCGGGCTTGCAGCAGCACAGGGCGCGAAGGCTCGGGGATCGACAATGGACGGTCCGCAACAGGAGAGGACAAACGGATATGGCGAAGAGACGTGCTTATCTTCTGGGCATGGCGCTGGCGTGGATCGCGGCCGGCCCAGCCTCGGCGCAGGTGACGACTCGTGTCCCGGCGCCGGTGCCAGGCGCACCTTCGGCCACCGTCGAGCGCATCAAGGTCCACTCTCCCGCCATCGCGGGCAATCTGGAGGGCGAGGCCGCCGATCGCGACGTGCTGGTGGTGCTGCCTCCCGGCTACGCCAGCAACCCGAAAAAGCGTTATCCAGTGCTCTATGCCCTGCACGGCTACTCGATCGGTGCCGAACAATGGGTCAAGGAGATCCACGTCCCCCAAACGATCGAAGGCGCCTTCGCCAAGGGCGCGAAGGAAATGATCGTCGTGCTTCCCGACAGCAAGACGGCGCACAACGGCTCGATGTATTCGAGCTCGGCGACTACCGGCGATTTCGAGACATTCATATCGCACGATCTGGTGCAACATATCGACGCGCATTACCGCACGCTGGCCAGGCGTGAGAGCCGCGGACTGGCCGGCCATTCGATGGGTGGATATGGCACCGCACGCATCGGAATGCGGCATCCTGACATGTTCGGGGCGATCTACATGATGAGCCCCTGTTGTCTCTCGCCGCGCGACCCGGCCCAGTTCAATGCGGCGACCGGGGCTGCGCTTGCGAAGGTGCAGTCCTTGGAAGAAGCGAGCAAGCTCGGCTGGGGCGAGCGCGCCCAGCTCGCCACCGCAGCGGCATGGTCGCCCAATCCACAGAATCCACCTTTGTATCTGGACCTGCCGATGAAGGACGGCGTGGTGCGGCCTGAGGTCCTGGCAAAGTGGGCGGCTAACGCCCCGCTCGCGTTCGTCGACCAATATGTCGGCAATCTCCGCCGCTACCGCGCGATCGCCATAGATGTCGGCGATCGTGACGGGCTCAAGGATGATTCCCGAAAGTTGCACGAGGTGCTCGACCGCTACGGCATTGCCAACAGCTTCGAAATCTATCCCGGCGATCATACGAGCGATGTCGCCGCGCGCTTCCAGGAACAGGTGATCCCGTTCTTCAGCAAGCATCTGGCGTTTGCAGCGTCCCGGTGAAGCAGGCTTCGCCGGAGCGACCCTCCGCTCCGGCGCTCACATCGACGAGCGCGTATCCTCGAGCGCGAGGTCGACGAGGATCCGCATGGCCTCGCTCGCCGCTTCGGGATCGCCGGCCGCTATCGCTTCGAAGACGCGCGCATGGTCGGGTAGCGGGTCGCGGGGCAATGCGCGCGTGCGCTGCTTGAACTGAGTCGTCCAGTTCACTGCCGCGCCGATGCTCGCGGTCAGCGCAATCAATGCGTTGTTGTGCGTGGCCTGCAGCAGCGCGTCGTGGAAATCCCGATCGGCGGCCCGGCCCGCGTCGGTCGCGAGGGTATGACGGCGCATCCTGGCCAAGGCTTCCTTCATCGCCTTGATATCGGCCTTCTCGCGCCGTCCCGCCGCGATCCTGGCAGCCGCAGGCTCGACGATCGCGCGAAGTTCGAACAGGTCGCGGACGAATTCCAGATCGGGCTCGCCCGAGAACGCCCACGCCAGTACGACCGGATCGAGCACATTCCAGCGGCTGCGGGGCAACACACGCGTTCCGGCCTTGGTGCGGCTTTCGACCAGCCCTTTCGCCGCGAGCACCTGCACCGCTTCGCGATAGGCGCTGCGAGAAACGTCGAGTGCTTCGGAATTGGCGACTTCGCCGGTCAGGCGCTCGCCCGGTGCGATGCGTCCGGAAACGATCGCAGTGCCGAGATAATGCGCAACCGCGCCACGCAACCGCCGGCCGGTACCCTTCGCGGACGCGGCCAAGGGTGCGGCGGGAGATAGCAGGGGCGTCGGGGCGTCTTCACTATCCGATGCCATATGATGAATCTCCCCCTGATGCGCCGCGCTTTATCCGCAGCCCGACACTGCAGCGCAAGTTGCATCTGGCGCAATACTCCGAGTACATTGGCATGCCCGCCACGCGGAAACGGGCCACGATTTCGGCCTCAGTGTGCGGGCTTCAGCATGCCGTGCATCGCGATCCAGCGCACGAATGCGTCGAACCAGCCGGTGCTCGTGGTCTCCTTCGGATACATGCCAAACCCGTGCCCGCCCTGCTCGTACAGGTGAAATTCGGCGGGTCGCTTCGCCGCCCGCCAACTGTCGATCAGCCCGATCCCCCCGGTCGAGAAGAATGGATCGTCGGCAGCCAGCGCAGCGAACAAGGGCGGCGCGTCCTTTGGCACGGCGACCGGAGCAAGCGGCCCGTATATGTCGCCGATGAAGGCCGGCTTCGCGTCCTCGCCCGCGAGCGTGGTCGCGAGGGTCAGCATGGCGCCCGCGGAGAAACCCACCATCCCGATGCGGTCCGGATCCACGTGCCATTCGCCCGAGCGGCGGCGGATCAGGGCGAAGGCGGCGCGCGCATCGGCAATTTGGGGGGCCAGGCCTTTCAATGCCTGCTCGGGGTCCATGCGCGGCCGGGGCGCAGGCGCCGAGAACATTTCCCGCGTCGAACGCTGGAACGCCGCCATGTCCGCTGGTGTCTGATTGAGTCGATATTTCAGCACGAAGGCGGCCACACCCTTTGCGGCGAGCGCCCGTGCCACATCCCAGCCCTCATTCTCCATAGAGAGTGTCCGGAACCCTCCACCGGGAGCCACGATCACTGCGGCGCCGGATGCCCGGGCGGGATCCGGAAGAAAGGGTGTTAGGGTAGCGACGGTGACGTTCCGGGCGAAGACGCTGCCATATTGGCTGTGCCACGCCTCGCCCGCCGTCGCCCCAGGCAGCGGGCCGGTGTCCAGCACGATCGCATTCGGCTGCGTCGGGGTCGCGATCGGTGTCATCCTGTCGTTCTGCGCCCGGGCTGCCAAAGGAAGAGCGCAGGCCAGGGAGGCCGCGACCGCGAGAATGTGCACCGGCCGGCCGACGCGCAAGAGCCTAAGCTTCCTGTTGAGCTTCACGGTTGTTTCCTCCTCCTGGGAAAATGCGACGGCTGGCTCCCGATATATTCGGACCCTTTGTTTTGGCGGTGGCCGGCTGACTCCGGTGCAGCCGGTTCGCGATGATCGCTACCTGCGTGCGATTGCGAACATTCAGCCTGCGCATGACGGCGGTCATGTGCACCTTCACGGTCGCTTCGGCTATTCCCAGCTCGCGCGCGATCTCCTTGTTCGACAGTCCGGCATGGACGAGTCGAAATACCCGGTTCTGGGTCGGCGTGAGCTGCGGCAACTGACATGCACCTTCGTTGCGTTGCGGCCCCGGAAGAACGAGGTCTTCATGCAAATCCCTCACGGCTGCACCTCTCCTTCGCGGCTTTGACGCCGCTTCAGCTGCTAGCGCTCGGCAGCGCGTCAACGCCACCATGCTTATTCCGGTCTCGTAAAATGGACCGGCTACCCTCTGGGTAGCCGGTCAAGGTGCGCCTGAGAGGGGTGGAGACCATGCGGGACCTCCGTTCGGGCGCGATCAGAACTTGAACCGGACGCCGGCGCGGTAAACGCGGCCGATGATGTCGTACAATGCCGGGTTCGCGTTGAACGGCGACTTTGCCGGGTCATGGTCGAAGACATTGTCGACCTTGAAATAACCCGTGACCTGGTCGGAGAAATTATAGGTCCCGCCGACGTCGAGATAGAAGGCCCCGGGCATGAAGTTGCGGTCGATCGTGGGTGCGATCGCCGTCGATACCGGACAACTGCCGGGCGCGCAGACGACATATTGGTTGCCGTAATTGCCGTCGGTGAACCAGCGTTCCTGCACGGTAAGGCTGAGCCGATCGTTCGCGTAGCTCTGCACCGCCAGCACTTTCCAGTGCGGCGTCGCGCCCGTGTTCACGCCCGCGGTGTCGTTCGGTGCGGTGCCCGGCAGGCCTGTGTCGGTGATGAACTCGCGGATATGGGTGGCCAGCCCCCGCAGCGTGAAGTTGCCCGGCAAGCCCAGCGGCTGGCGCCATTGATAGCTCGCTTCGATATCGAATCCGCTGGTCTTGATCGAGGCGAGGTTGAACGACTGAACGTTGATGAAATTCGGGCCGTTCGGATTGTTGAGATTATACGCGCTGCACGTCTCGGGAAGGATGTTCCGGAAGCAAAGATCGACGATCTGGGCCGCGCCGAGACTGGAGATGACGTCCGTCACCTTGATCTTGTAATAGTCCACCGAGACACTGAAGCCCGGCAACCAGGAGGGGTTTGCGTAAACCGCGCCGATGGTGGTGTTCCGGCCGATTTCAGGCGTGAGGTTCGGATTGCCGACCACGCTCTGGATCGCCACCACGTTCACGTTCCGCACCGGATCGAGGAAGTTGGGCAGCGTGGTCGTAACGGGCGCCGCGAACAGTTCGGACAGGTTCGGCGCACGCACGTCACGCGACGTGACGCCGCGGATGCGCAGTCCGTCGAGCGGCGTGTCCCAGGTGCCGCCGACCTTCCACGCCCAGATGGTTCCGGAAGTGCTGTACTCGGTGACGCGTGCGGCCGGATTGATGTTCGCCCGTCCGAAGGTGTCGCTGTTGAACAGCGGCACGTTCAGCTCGAGGAACGCTTCCTTGACGCTATATTTTCCGTGGCCGTTCTTGTAATTGCCTGCATACCAGTTGTTGCCCGTGGTCGAGAGCAGCGGGTCGACGGGGTAGTCGGCGCTGTTCGGGCTGATCGGGGCGACGCCGGCACCATAGGGGTCCGCATGGACTTCGTAGAATTCCTTGCGATATTCGGCACCGAACGCGACCGACACCGGCCCCGCCCCCCAATCGAACAGCGAGCCCGAGAAGTTCAGGCTCGCGACGTCCTGCGTCATGCGCAACCGCTGGAACGGTCCGTTCTCGGGCATGATCCAGGCGCGTGCGGCGGCCGAGGGCTCGGCACCGCCGAGGATGTTGATCGGCTGACAGCCATTGGCCCGCGCAACCGGATCGGCACAGACGATTGCGCCATTGAGAACGATCGCGTTGATCGCCTGGTTGTAGCGCGGGTTGAGCATGATGTCCTCGACATCAACCGCCGTGTGATTGATCCCGCGTTCGTAATAGGCATCGTAGGTCCAATCGGAATCCAGAAGCTTGAACTTGCCCTTCAGGCCGCCGACGAACCGATATTGGCGGCGATCGGTGCGGACCTTGGTGTTTGGCAACAGCGCGTTCGCGGTGCCGAACGTGAAGCTGGTGATTCCCGCAGTCGCACACTGCGCCTGCACCGAAGCCGGGACAAACGGATTTGCGCACTGGATCGTCAGGCCCGTCCGGTTCTGGCCGTTGACCGGCTGGTTGTGGGTCTTCACCTGGCCGACATTGTAGGTGAAGTAGATCTCGTTATCCTCGGCGAAGTCATAGCCGATGCGGCCATAGCCCGTCAGGCGCTGGATGCCCGATTGCAGCGTGCGCCCGGTGTCGGTGTTCCCCGAAAGATCGCCGCCGACGCAGAAGCCGGGAAAGCAGCCGTTGACAGTGCCGGCCGCGTTGCGCGCAGGCGTACCGTTCGAGCCGTAATTGAACTGGAAAGGCCGGCCATTCTGATCGAACGCGATGCCTTGAAGCGGGCCCGCACTGATCAGGCCGTATTTGGTGAAATTATAGGGCTGCGCGAAGTCGCGCATCACATATTGCGGCGATCCGTCGTTGGTGACATTGCGGTTGATCATCGTGGTTTGCTTGAACCAGTCGCGATCGCCGGCGAGATCGAGGCCGAAATCGCCCGGCCCGACGCCGGCTTCCTTGGCGAACTCGCCGCTGGCTACGACGTGCAGGCGGTCTCCGAAGAAGCTGCGGCCAGCAGCGAGCTGGATAAGCCCCTGCCCGTCATCGCCATACGTGGTAATGCCGCCCTGGATGTTGCCCTTGATACCGGTAAAATGGGTATCGGTGATGAAGTTGACCACGCCCCCGACGGCGTCCGAGCCGTAGGATGCGGATGCGCCGCCGTTCACTACGTCCACGCGGCGGATGAGCAGCTGCGGGAAGAGGCTGACGTCGGTGACCCCGGTATAATAAGCGCCGACGACACGCTGGCCGTCGATCAGGGTGAGCGTGCGGATCGTGCCGAGACCGCGCAGCGAGAAGGAGCTGAGACCCTGCTGGCCGCTCGAGGTGCTGAACGTATTGGTCGTCGATCCGCTCGATCCCTGGAGCGACGGCAACTGCGTGATGGTCGCGAAGATGTTCGGCTGCGCGTTGCTCTGGATCTGCTCTTCGCCGATCATCGTCGTCGGCGTGGGCGCCGCGAAACCGGTGGCCTGAATTCGCGAACCGGTGACGATGATATCGGCTGCGGTTGCTTCGTCGACCTGGTCATCGGCGGGCTGCGGCGCGGTCGCAACCGGCGGACTCGTCGGAGCATCCTGCGCCATGGCCGGGCTGGCAACGAACGTGATCGCGGCGAGAACGCTGGCGGAAAGCATGGCCTGGCGCAACACCTCGCCCCGGCCGCCCGCTGCAACGAATCCGAACTTCCCCAAATCAGACATCTTCTCTCCTCCTCCTCTTCGGCCTCTTCGGACCGCCGCATTCGGCCTGCTCGTCGTAGCAGATACGTTAGCGTTACCATAGGAGTGGTAAATTCACTGGCGCAGAGAGTCAATGCTCCGACAAATTTCTTGGCCACGCTCGCATTTTTGGCTTGAATTATCGGCTTTTCCTGTTGTTTATCCCACATCCCGGGAACAATGGCGCTTCTTTTGGTCCCGCGCGCCGGTTTCGGGTGTTAGGTAACGTTACCGTTGGAGAGCGTATGGGGGAGAGACCGGACTACACGCGTGTGGACGCCCCTGCTCGTCGCCCTTCGCCAGCTGAGATGGACCAGAACCGGATTTCCAACCCCGTTCTGCGCGGCTTCAATCCGGATCCCTCGATCGTGCGCGTGGGCGAGGATTTCTTCCTCGCCACCTCGACGTTCGAGTGGTTTCCCGGAGTCCAGATCCACCACAGCAAGGACCTGACCCATTGGAGACTGGCTGCGCGACCGCTGCGCCGCCCAGCCCAGCTCGACATGCGCGGCGACCCCGATTCATGCGGGGTCTGGGCGCCCGACCTGACCTATGCCGATGGCCGCTTCTGGCTTGTCTACACCGACGTGAAGCGCTTCGGCCAATCGACGCTGGACGGTCCCACCGGCATGACGCTGCGCGATTTCCACAATTATCTTGTCACCTGCGATCGCATCGACGGTGACTGGTCGGACCCGATCCATCTCAACAGCAGTGGCTTCGATCCCGCATTATTCCATGACGATGACGGGCGCAGTTGGCTGCTGAACATGCTCTGGGATCACCGGCCCACGAAGCCGCGCTTCGCCGGCATCGTCGCGCAAGAGCTCGATCGTTCCACCGGTAAGCTTCTCGGAGAGCGGCGCGTGATCTTCGAGGGCACGCAACGCGGCTTCACCGAAGGCCCGCATCTCTACAAACGCGACGGGTGGTACCATCTGCTCGTCGCGGAGGGCGGCACCGGCTGGGAGCACGCAGTGGTGATGGCCCGCTCGCGTACTCTATGCGGCCCCTATGAGGCGCATCCCGACGGTGCGGTGTTGACTTCCTTCGGGAGACGCGACCTGCCGCTGACGCGGGCCGGGCACGGCGACCTTGTCGAACTCGCCGACGGAACGCCCTGGATCAGCTATCTGTGCGGGCGCCCTCTGCCGGGACGGGAACGCTGCGTCCTCGGTCGCGAAACGGCGCTGCAGCCCATGCAATGGGGCGACGACGGCTGGCTGAGAACGTCGCGCAGCGACGCGCTGCCTGATCCCGCCCCGCCCGCGCCCGACCTGCCCCCCGCGCCCCGGCCGCATACGCCCTGGAATGGACGCTTCGATCAACCGGATCTGCCGCAGGATCTGCAGTGGCTGCGGACACCATATCCGGAAGAGCTGTTCAGCCTCGCCGCCCGGCCCGGCTATCTCCGCCTGTACGGGCGCGAGAGCCTGGGCAGCCACTTCACCCAGGCACTGGTGGCGCGCCGCCAACAGCATTTCCGCTACACGGCCACCACCCGCCTGGAATTCGATCCGGCACATTTCCAGCAAGCAGCCGGACTGGTCTGCTACTATAACAGCACGAAATTCCACTATCTGTTCGTGACGCGCGATGGAGACGCACGGCAACTGCAGGTGATGTCCAGTTCGCCTGATGACGGCGGCACTTCGCTCACCACGATCGTGCCGGCGCTTGCGCGCGGGCCGATCGAACTGCGCGTCGACGTGGACCACGACGCGCTTCGCTTCGCCTGGCGCGAGGGTGACCAAGACTGGCGGTTCGCGCCTGAAGTGCTGGATGCGAGCATCCTTTCCGACGAGGCCTCGTTCCCCGGCCTGCCCAATTTCACGGGGGCATTCGTCGGCATGGCCTGTCAGGATCTGGCCGGCACCGCCGCTCCGGCGGATTTTGCGTTCTTTCGGTATGAAGGCCGCGACGAGGAATGACAGGTTATTCCGCGGCTTCCGGGCTGGTCACGCGATCTGGCGGCCGCACCTCGGCCGTGGACTGCCGCTTCACGATCGTATGTTCCAGCACGCGATCGGATCGACTCGCGGGCAAGCCGGGAGCGGCGATTTCGGCGGCGAGGAGGCGCAGCGCTTCCGACGCCAGGTCGCGAACCGGCTGATGCACCGTCGTCAGCGGCGGCCACAGCATCACAGCCGCAGGCGTATCGTCGAATCCCACCACGGTTAACTCTCGCGGCACGTCGAGCTGGCGCCGGTGCGCGACCGAAATAACCGCGGCGGCCATGTCGTCATTGCTGGCGAAGATCGCCGAAGGCATCTGGCTGGCATCGAGCAGTTTTTCGGCCGCGTCCAGCCCCGACGCGAAGCTGAAGTCCCCCTGCGCGACGGTGGTCCGGACATCGCCCGCCTCCCGAACAGCAGCATAGAAACCGGCGAGCCGTTCCGCGCTTGCCGCCTGATCCGGATTGCCGACGATGAAGCCCAGTCGTCGATGGCCCAAATCTATCAGGTGCCGCGTCATCTCATAGGCCGCGCGGCGATCGTCTATTCGAACGCAGATCGCGTTCTCGACGGCGTGTGCGCCGACCGCGGCCATCGGCAGTCCCGTCTCGCGAAGCAGATCCAGCATGGACGGCGATTCGCCCAATGGCGGCGTGACGATGAAGCCTGCCACCCCGGAAGCCGCGAGTTCCTTCAGCCGCGCCTTCGCAGGAGGCTTGCCGCCCTCGCCTTTCAGGAGAACGAGGCGAATTCCGCGCGCGGACGCCTCTTCGAACACGCCGATCAGGAAGTCGCTCATGAACGCCGCGCTAGGGTTGGAATAGATCACGCCGATCTTGGGTTCAGCCGAAGTCACGAGACTTCGAGCCGCCACGTTGGGAGTGTAGCCGAGTATTCGTATGACCTCTTCCACGGCAGCGCGTGTTTCGGCGCCAACCCCGCTTTGTCCGTTGATCACGCGCGACACGGTCATCGGCGATACGCCGGCCTTTGCCGCGACATCCTTGAGCGTGGCGCTTCGTGGACGCGCGTTTCGTGTCACTACGATCCCTTCATGCACTGAGTCTCCGTGAACTAGCCAATTTCACCCGGCGCGCAACGACGACATCAGACTTCCGGATTTCCCGAGCCCGGTGACCATGAATGAATGCGTTCATTGCAGGACGTGCGCGTGCATTCTGTCGCCTCGTCAATGGATGCGGCCTCGGCCGTCAGAAACGCGTGATCGCCTTCAGCACCGAATCCGCCGCGGCGATGAGTTCGGGAAAGCGCTCCGGCAGTTCACCGACATCCACGCTGTGGGTGTGCAGGATCCCGGTGGGGATCACGCCCGACCGGATCGCGGCGATCACCCGTTCGAAGTCCGCCGCAAGCGCGTTGCGACTTGCGATCAAAATGGCCTCCCGTTTGTGAAATTCGGGGTCTTCGAAGGCTAGCTCCCCTGGCGCCACGCCGACCAGCACTAGAGCCCCGCCATGCGCCACCAGTCCCAGGCTGCGTCGCATGGCCGGCAACGATCCGGTCGCATCCACGACAACGTCGAACATGTCGCCGCCGGTCTGCTCCGCCAGCACGGTCTCCAACGCGTCACCGGCGAAGACACCCTCGAATCCGAGGCGCTCCCGGGCGAAGGCGAGCCGCGCCTCCCTTTGGTCGGTGAGCATCACATCGAAGCCATCGAGCCGGCCGAATAGAGCCGTCGCGATGCCTATCGGGCCGGCGCCGACGACCAGCATCCTTCCGCAAGCATTCGTCGGGACGCGTGCCACGGCATGCGCGCCGATCGCGAGGAACTCCACCATCGCCGCCTGGTCCATCGTCAGGCCTTCGGCGTCGATGACCGCCGATTCCGGGACCACCAGCATATCGCTCAAGCCCCCGTCGGAATGCACGCCGAGCACGTTGATGTTCACGCATGCATTGGGCTTGCCCTTGCGGCACGCCACGCACCTGCCACAGGAGATATAGGGATTAATCGTCACCGGCCCGCCCGTCCGCAGCGTCGTGCCGGGGCCCACCGCAACGATCTCGCCGCTCAGTTCGTGCCCCATTACCCGCGGATATTGGAGAAACGGGTGGCGCCCCGCAAAGATATGATAATCCGTTCCGCACAGGCCGACCCGCGAAATGCGGACCAGGACTTCCCCTGGGCCTGCGATGGGCTCGCTTCTCGTCGTCAAGGCGAGACGAAACGGCTCCTGGCAAATGATCGTGCGCATAACGATAGGCTTCTCCCTGTCGCGACCTCGCACAACCGTTTGCGTATTTGCAAGTTAGATTTCATCGATATTTTCCGCGCGCCTGCAACGCTGATCGGTTGCATCCAGGATTGCGTCGTAGCCCAGGCGCGCCGCAAGCGTGGTCCGGAAGCCACTGCAGCGGAATGGCCTCAGTCTGACTGATATCCCAGTCGATCCGAAACGCGCGCCGCCGCCGTGCGCAGCAAGTCTCGCGCCGCCTCCAGATCGACTTTCTGCGACCCGTCGATCAGCTCGAGAAAGGGAATCGTCAGCGCCGCGACGACATTCCGATCGAAGCCGAAAACGGGGAAGCTGATATCGGTCACGCCATGGGTGACCGGGCTCTTGCGGCTGTCATGGCCCTTTCGCCGGATGATTGCGATACGATCGGCCAACCAGCCGCGATCGACTGAAATACCCAGCTCCTCCTCCGCGGCGCGCACGATCCGCTCCGTACGCTGAATACTCGAGAAGGCGAGAAGAACCTGCCCCGAGCAGCTCTTGATGATATCGATATGGGCGCCGACCTTCAGCGCGAATCCGCGCGTTCCGGGCTGCTCCTCTCTCGCGACCACCATGCCGCGGCCGCCATTGGGTACGACGACATGGCAGGATTGCCCCGCCTCCAGCGCAAGCACCTGCATTTCCGGCATGGCCGCGCGCACGAGTTCCTGCGACGGCGTACCGCGAAATGCGACGTCGAGAAGCTTGTAGGCGATGGTGTAGCGGTCCGACGCATCGGATTTACGCAGATAGCCGAGCCGCTCCATTACCACGACAATCCGGAACAATTCGCCCACCGAACGGCTCAAGTCGGTCGCCATCTCGCTTATCAGCGCGCCTTCCGGCCGGTTCGCCAGCAGCTCGATAACCTCGAACGCCTTTTCGATGGCCGGAGCGGCATAGGTCCCCTTGAGCCCTGCTTTTGCCATCGTCCCCTCCAATTCGACCATGCATATCGCCGCGGCTCGATCTCGTGGAGATATTGGAGCGAAGCCAGCCACGTCAACCGACCTTGCCGCCCCCTCTGCCGCTGCGCCTCGCCAGCGCGGAAGAGCATGCAGGCGTGGATGAGAATTGCTTGATATATGAAAACAGGTTTGCATATACCTCAGCTGGTGAGCGGCAAGACGCCGCCTGAGGTCACGCTCGATCGGCTTGACTCGGATCGAACAAGCGACGGGGAGGAAAATGGTCACTTTCAGCAAACGCGACGTTCTGGCGGCTCCCCTGATGGCGGCGCTTGGTCTGGGCGCGCAGGCGAAGAGCCAGAGTTCCGGGCTCCGCGAGAGACATCGCGACGTGCCGCCCGGGCGCTTCACGCCGACAGTCGAGTCGCTAAAGACCTACGGCACGCCGGACTGGTTCCGCGACGCGAAATTCGGGATCTGGGCGCATTGGGGACCGCAGGCGGTGCCGCGTCAGGGCGATTGGTATGCGCGCTTCATGTACGTACCCGGCCACCCGCATTACGATCATCACGTGAAGACGTACGGGCATCCGTCCGAATTCGGCTACAAGGATGTCATCCCGCTATGGAAGGCCGAGCGCTTCGACCCGGAAGCGCTGATGGACAAATATGCCGCGGCCGGCGCCAAATATTTTGTCTCCATGGCGGTGCACCACGACAATTTCGATCTGTGGAATTCCAAACACCATCGCTGGAACGCAGCCGCGCTTGGCCCGAAACGCGACATCGTCGGCGCATGGAAAGCCGCCGCAAAGCGCCGCGGCCTGCGCTTCGGCGTCTCCGAACATCTGGGCGCCAGCTATAGCTGGTGGCATCCGAGCCATCTCTACGATCAGTTCTGGCCGAAGCTGGGGATCAGCTATGACGGCGCCGATCCGCGCTATGCGGATCTTTATCACGACAATCGCGACGAGCCGTTCCTGAACACGCCAAAGAGCTGGTACACGACCAATCCCGCTTATCACCAACGGTGGTTCGAGCGGATTCGTGACCTCGTCGATTCCTATCAGCCGGACCTGCTCTATTCCGATGGCGGATTGCCGTTCGGCGAAGTCGGGCGCGCACTGGTCGCGCATCTCTACAACAGCAGCATCGTACGAACCGGAAAGCTGGAAGCCGTTTATAACTGCAAGGACACCGGTTCGGGCGAATTCCACAAGGAAGCTGTCGTCCAGGACGTCGAGCGCGGCGTCCTCAGCGGCATCAACCCGCTGCCCTGGCAGACCGACACGTCGAACGGCGACTGGTTCTACAGCGACAACTATACCTACAAGACGACTAGCGAGGTCGTCACGATGCTCGCCGATATCGTGAGCAAGAACGGCAATCTGCTGCTCAACGTCGTGCAATATCCCGACGGCAGCCTGCCGCCACAGTCCGAGCAGCTCCTGGCGGAGCTTGCCCCCTGGATGGCGATCAATGCCGAAGCGATCCACAGCACGCGGCCCTGGAAGATCTACGGCGAAGGACCGACAGAGACGAAGTCGGGCATGTTCGCCGAAAAGGCTGAATACACCGCGCAGGACATCCGCTTCACCACCAAGGCCGGCGCGCTCTACGCCATCGTCCTGGGCGAACCCTCGGGCGAGACGGCGATAACATCACTGGCGAGCGGCAATCCGCACGAGAGCCGCCGGGTGCGCCAGGTTCAGCTGCTCGGCCATCGCGGCAGGATCGGCTTCCGGCAGACCGATCGCGCACTCGTCGTAACGGTGCCCGGACATCTGCCGACGCGCCACGCCAGCGTCTTCAAAATCACTTTCGCCTGAGGCGCTGAATCGGACTCTAGCGCGACACCGTGTCGAAGCGCAGCCGCTGGAGCGGCAGGCCATCGACGGCGACCTCGATCGTCACCGGCCCCGCCTGCGTTCCGGCGCGGATCGCAGCGACGGCGCGGCCGTGGAACGAGGAGCGGCTTCCCGACTGGAAGCTGGACGCGTCGCGCGGATCGCCGTTGCCGATGCCGGCCAAGACCGCGGCGCCCGTGACGCGTACGGTCATGCGGCGGTCGTCCGCCTGCGCATAGACCGGCGTGCCATCGGCATCGACCAGCTCGACCGTCACATAGGCGATGTCCGTGCCGTTGGCAGTGAGGCGCTGGCGGTCGACGCTCAGCTTTGCGGCGGCAGGCACCCCAGCGGTCCGCAGTTCCCACCGCGCCGCCTCCCGTCCGTCGCGGTAGCCCACGGCAGTCAGCCGGCCCGGGGCATAGGGCACGTTGAACGCTGCGGCATATTCGGTGTCCAGGCCTGCCCGCTTGCGCCCGAGGCTTTTGCCGTTGAGGAGCAGCTCGACCTCGGGAAGCTCGGAATAGACCAGCACTTCGAGCGGCTTGCCCTCCTGCCCGCGCCACGTCCAGCTCGGGTGGACGTCGGGATGCGACCAATCGAGATGCGGCGGCGTGATCGGATACAGGAACCGGTCCGGCAGATCCTCGGTGCCCTTGGGCTGGCGGACAAAGGCGACGACGGGGTCGATGCCTGTCTTCCACAGGATCTGGCGATAATAAGCGGCAGGCCGCTTGCGCCCGGTCACGTCGATCTCGCCGGAATAAGCGAGGTGCCAGGGATAGGGCCCGAGCTTCTGCCAATCCTGGCTATAGCCCATCCAGCCGATGCCGCTTTCGCCGATATAGTCGACTGCGGTCCAGACGAAATCGCCGATCACCCACGGAAATTTCTCGACATATCGCCAATAGGAGAAAGCGTCCTTCGTCACCGATTCGGAGGTGTAGAGGATCCGATCCGGAAACTTCGCATGCTCCTTCTCGAAGTCGTGCGCGTGATAATTGTATCCGGCGACATCCAGGATATCGAACTGGTTCGAGCTTTTCGGCGGATCGGCATTGACCGCCTGTGTCACCGGCCGGGTGGAATCGAGGAGACGGACCCGCGCCGCAAGCCAGCGCCCGGACTCGACGCCCTCCGGCGTGCCATCCTCGGGGATTTCGTTGCCGATGCTCCAGAACAGCACGCTCGGGTGATTGCGTCCGCTGACGACCATGCTGTCGATGTCCTGCGCCCGGTCCGCCTTGAAGAAGCGCGCATAATCCTGGTCGCGCTTGCTCTTGTTCCAGGCATCAAAGGCTTCGTCGATGACCAGCATGCCCAGCGCGTCCGCCGCATCCAGCGTCGCCTGACTCGCGGGATTGTGCGAGCTGCGGATGGCGTTGTAGCCGGCCGCCTTCATCAGCGCGACTTTTCGCGCGTCGGCGTCGGGGAAACCGGCGGCCCCCAGCATGTAATTGTCGTGGTGGAAATTGCCGCCGCGCAGCTTCACCGGCTTTCCATTGACCCGCAGGCCGTTCGCGGCATCCACGATGATCGTGCGGATCCCGAAGCGGGTCCGCCGCTCGTCCGTCACCACGCCGCCGACCTGCAGCTGCTGCACCAGCGTGTAGAGATTGGGTGAGTCCGGCGACCACAGCGCGGGGCGCGGCACCGTGAGCGATTGGGCCCAGTCGGCGCTGCCCTTTCCGACGACGTTGCGGCGTTCGGTCGCTTCCGCCACCACGTCGCCGTTGGAGGCGACGACGCGCGAAACCAGCTCCACGGTCTCCGCCCTGCCCCCGCAGTTCGCGGCGGAGGCGCGGATCGCGAGAGTGCCCGACGCCTCGGTCGCGACCGGCGTGGTGACGAAGATGCTTTCCGGCCGGATATACAGGCAATCGAGAAGGTCGAGCGTGACCGGCCGGATGATGCCCGATCCGGCATACCAGCGCGACGAGGGATCGGCATGGTGGGCGCGCACGGCGATCACATTGTCGCCGGCCTTGAGCTTGCCGGTCAGATCGACCGTGAAGGCGGTGTAGCCGTAGTGATGCTCGGCGACCCGTTCGCCGTTCAGCCAGATGTCGGCGTCCATATAGACCGCCTCGAAGTTCAGCCGCACGACCTTGGCGGCTTCTTCCGCGGTAAGGTTCAGGTGGCGGCGGTACCAGCCGATGCCGCCGGGCAGATAGCCGGAGTCCTGGCCGGCAGTCGCCTTGGGATCGAACGGCGGGCTGCCGTCCGGCTTGTCCATGATCGACCAGTCGTGCGGAACGACCACTTTCCGCCAGCCGCTATCGTCGAAACGCGAGCGTTCGGCCCCCGTGCTCTCCCCGGCCTGAAACAGCCACCCCTGCGATAGACTGCGAGTCTCGGCCGATGCCGCGGTCGCCGAAAGCGACAGGACGGCGAGGAAAGCGCATACCAGCCGCAACAGCGCATATGGCCATGAAAGCGAAGCGCTGTTCCGTCCGCTCGAGGGATTCTGGCGCACAGGCGCGAAAGCCGAGCGTAACCTGCCGGTGGATGACAACCGAATGATCCCCTCTCTTCAGAGCGTGGAGCAAAGCCACGCTCCGCCCATCGCCCGGGCGTTCGCCGCCCGCGGCTTTCTATAGCGGCGCGATTCCAGTGCGCCGAAAATTGTTCCGGGAAGGTAATCTAGCCTGATGAGGCGGACAGGGCGGCGCCGGAGCGGAATCGGAGCTCGATGGCGCGAAGGTGCATGCCTCGCTGCCCCAATGGCTAAAATGCTGAGATCGCGATGGAGTGGGAAAGTTTTCGCAGGAGATTCGCCAGGCGATTGCGCTCCTCCGCGTCGAGCATGGAAAGCATTCGCATTTCAACCTCCATGTCCTTGCGGAACACTCTCTCCGCTTTGGCGCGCCCTTCCCGCGTCAGCTCCACGAGCAGGCTGCGGCCATCCTCCTGGGCGACCGGTCGAGACACCAGACCCGCTTGCGTCAAACGGCGAAGGCGATCGGTGAGCCCGCCGGAGGATATCATCAGCGATCGATGCAGCTCGGTGGGCCGCAACCGATAGGGCGCGCCGGATCGGAGCAAGGTTGCAAGGACATCGAACTCGCCGGTGTCCAGATTCTCTTCTTCGAAAATGCGTTCGATCACGGGTCGGGCGGACAAGGTGATCCACCGCATCCGGCCCAGGATCGCCATGCCCGTGGTGTCCACGTCGGGCAGTTCGCACGCCCATTGCGCCATGCGTGCGTCGATACGATCCGCCGCCTCATCAATATGCCTTGACATCGAGATAGTACCTAGATAATTAATTCGATATCGAGTTATATTCGTTTCGACATAGTTGGGGAAGAGCGATGCCGAAAATGCTTTTTGTGAACCTGCCGGTGACGGATCTGGCCGCAGCGACCCGCTTTTACGAGGCGATCGGCTTCGAGAAGAATGACCAGTTCAGCAATGAGCAGGCATCCTCGATGGTCTGGTCCGAAGCCATCATCTTCCAGCTCATGACGCGGGACTATTACCAGACCTTCACATCCAAACCGATTGCGGATGCCCGCGAAACCAGCGCCGCGCTCTTCGCGCTCTCGCGCGACAGCCGCGACGAAGTGGACGCCATGGTCGAGGCGGCCGCCAAGGTTGGAGGAACGGCAGACATTCGCGAAGCGCAGGACATGGGCTTCATGTACCTTCGCAGCTTCGCCGATCCTGACGGGAATGTCTTCGAACCTGCCTGGATGGATATGTCCGCAATGGCGGGCGCCTGAGCGCAGGCGTCGCCGTCAGGGTCGGCAAGCTCCTCGAGCCGACTCGAAAGGCAACCTTACGACTCCTGCTCCGGGAAGAGCGTGCGGCTCACTGCGTCGAGACTTGCGAGCCAACGGACGAGCGCTTCCCTGACCGGGCTTCGCGGGTATGCTCCGCGGCTGTTGTGGTCATGTTTGCGCACGCTTTAGATCTCCCAGAGTTCGAAACCATGCCGACGCTCGCCGGCACCAATCGAACATCACCATGAGCGCGCCTTAAGCTGTGGCCTTCGAGTCCGATTGGACAAATACGACATCTGCATGATGATGCATTATTAGCCCTATGCCCTTCGGCTATCGCGATCGGGCCGGATGGCGATCCGCTCGCCGCCTTCGGTCAGCGCAAGTGCGCGGCAAGAAAATCCACAAAGACGCGGACGCGGGCCGGAGTGCTGACTCCCCCGACGAATACCGCGTGGATCTGCTCCACGTCGCCAGGATTGAACTCCTCGAGAAGCGGTACGAGCCTGCCATCAGCGATTTCCGATTCTACGCTGAAGCGGCCGATCCGGGCGATGCCGACGCCCGCCTCCGCGAGCTGGCCCAACGTCTCGCCGTTGTTCGCCTCGATATTGCCGGCAACCGACAAGGCGAAATCCCGGCCATCTCTCCGGAACGGCCAGATCGGCTCCACGCGACGGAAATTGAAGTTGAGACAATTGAACTGGTGCAGGTCTTCGGGAACCTCCGGCCGTCCGTGCCGCGCCAGATATTCCGGCGACGCCACGATCACACGGCGTGTCTCGCCCAGCTTTCGGGCGGTGAGCGAACTGTCCGGCAGAGGACCGAAGCGGATTGCGACATCCGCCTGCCCGCCAGCGACGTCCACCAGTGCATCGTTGAGCGCGATGTCTATCAGGATATGCGGAAAGCGAGCGGCGAACTCCCCCAGCAGCGGCACGACGCAGAGGCGACCGTGAGAGAGCGCCGCGTTGATCCGCAGCCGCCCGCGCGGCGCACCCTGATCGGCGATCTGCTGTTCGACATCGTCAAGGTCGGTCAGGATGCGGCGTGCCGCCTGCAGATAGGCCTGGCCCTCGGCCGTGAGGGACAGCGCTCGGGTCGACCGTAACAAAAGTCTGACTCCCAGCCGCGCTTCGATCCGATCAACCGCCCGGCTGACAGCGGAAGGGCTCATGTCGAGGACGCGTCCGGCTGCCGAAAAACTGCCCTCTTCCACGACGGCGGAGAAAAGTGCCAGTGCCCGGGCCCGGTCCGATCCCCCACCCATCTTTGCATCCATCGCATAAATCCTTCGCGTCCGCAGCCGCTACTGCAGCAACGATCCGCCGTCCATCTATGCATCGACAACAGCATAGCGGTGGATCATGGAATATCGGCAACTCGGAAATTCGGGCCTGCGCGTCCCGGCACTCAGCTTCGGCACCGGCACCTTCGGCGGAAAGGGGCCGCTGTTCAGCGCCTGGGGCCAAAGCGACGCCGCCGAGGCGCGGCGACTGATCGACATCTGCATCGACGCCGGCGTGACGCTGTTCGATACCGCCGACGTCTATTCGGGCGGCGCGTCCGAGGAGATCCTGGGCGAGGCGGTTCGGGGACGCCGCGACGCCGTGCTGATTTCGACCAAGACCGGCTTGCCGACAGGCGACGGCCCGCAAGATTGGGGAGCGTCCCGTGCCCGGCTCGTACGGGCAGTGGAGCAAGCGCTGTCACGGCTCGGAACCGATTATATCGATCTGCTCCAGCTGCACGCCTTCGACGCGTCTACCCCGGCCGAGGAGCTGATGGGCACGCTCGACTTGCTGATCGCGGCGGGCAAGATCCGCTACGCCGGCGTATCCAACTATCCCGGCTGGCAGTTGATGAAGGCGCAGGGCCTGGCCGAGCGGCACGGCTGGCCTCGGCTGGTGGCGCACCAGGTCTATTATTCGCTGATCGGCCGCGCTTATGAATCCGAGCTGATGCCGCTCGGCGCCGACCAGGGCATCGGCGCGCTCGTCTGGAGCCCGCTGGGCTGGGGCCGTCTGACCGGCAGGATCGGCCGAGACCGCCCTGTCCCTGCGGGAAGCAGGCTCCACGAAACCGAGCAATTCGCCCCGCCCGTGGAGAGCGAGCTCCTGTATCGGGTCATAGACGCGCTCGAGGCGATCGCGACGGAGACCGGCAAGACCGTGCCCCAGGTCGCGATCAATTGGCTGTTGCGCCGCCCCACGGTCTCGTCGGTGATCATCGGCGCGCGCAACGAAGAGCAGCTCCGGCAGAATCTGGGTGCGACAGGCTGGTCGCTCACATCCGGGCAGGTCGCGGCACTCGATGCCGTGAGCACAGTGCTGCCGCCCTACCCCCACACCCCCTATCACCAGCAGGAGGGTTTCGCCCGCCTGAACCAGGCGATGGTCTGAGGAGGCGATGGTGAAGCTCAACCTCGGCATTATCGCCCTCGCCATCGGGGCATTCGGGATCGGCGTCACCGAGTTCGCGCCCATGGGGCTGCTGCCGGTGATCGCGAACGACCTCGGCGTCTCGATCCCCGCCGCCGGCCTGCTGATCAGTGCCTATGCATTCGGCGTGGTGATCGGCGCACCCGTCATGACGTTGACCACCGGGCGCGTTTCGCGACGGACATTGCTGATCGGGCTTGCCGGCGTGTTCACTGCCGGCAATCTCTTCGCGGCCGTGTCCGACAGCTACGGCATGTTGCTAGCCGCGCGCATCGTCACTTCGTTCAACCACGGGGCATTCTTCGGTGTGGGCTCGATAGTCGCCGCCGGCCTTGTTGCGCCCGAACGTCGCGCGAGCGCGGTTGCCGCCATGTTCATGGGCCTGACCATCGCCAATGTCGTCGGCGTGCCGCTCGCAACATGGGCGGGCGACCATCTTGGCTGGCGCGCTTCTTTCTGGGGCATCGCCGGCCTGGGCGTCGCGACGATGGCCGCGCTGCGGCTGACCTTGCCGCCGCTGCCGGCGCCGAGAGGCGAAAGCTCGCTCGCGGAGCTGCGCGTCCTCGGGCGCGGTGAGGTGCTGGGCGCGCTGGCGCTGACCGTGGTCGGTTCCGGTGCGATGTTCACTGTCTTCACCTACATCACGCCGATCCTGCGCGAAGTGACGCATGCCTCGCTGGCGTTCGTGACCGCGATGCTCGTCACCTTCGGTGTGGGGCTGACGGTGGGTAACTGGCTGGGCGGGAAGTTCGCGGACCGCTCGGTCGATCGCACGCTGATCGTCACGCTGGCCTCCCTGACCGCGATCCTGATCGCCTTCGCCCTGTTCATGCCGCACGCCGGAGCGTCGGCGGTGCTGATCTTCCTGTGGGGAGTCGCGAGCTTCGCACTCGTCCCGCCGCTGCAGATTCGCGTGATGACCGCGGCCGCCGATGCGCCGAACCTCGCCTCGGCCGTCAATATCGGCGCCTTCAATCTCGGCAACGCATTGGGTGCCGCATTGGGCGGAGGCGTGATCGCTGCCGGCCTGGGCTATCCGGCGGTAGCACTTGCCGGAGCTGCGACGTCGACGATCGGGCTGCTTGCTCTCCTGCTCACCACGCAGCGTGCACGGCCTGTCGCGCAAGAGCAACCCTGCAGCGCGTGAGGTCTGGTTTCGCGCCGGCAAAAGGGGCCTTTACGTGGCGTCAACGCTTTCGAAAGCATAATGCCGGCGATACGGGCGATACGAAGGAGCGCGTTCGAATGGATCGCCTGAGCAGCCTGCCGATCAGCCGTCACCTTACGGCGCGCAGCCAGACGCTCGTAAGCCGGCTGGAAGTCGGTCTGCCGGACCTGATGACTCTCTGGGTGGTTCTGGTCAGCTTCGCTGCGGGCTTGCGGCTGGCATATGCCGCGACGCCCATCGCGACGCCGGTCGATGCGATCAGGAATGCCCTGCCCTATCTTCTCGTGATCGTGGCGCCGGTCGTGACGATCTTTCTGGGTTTGCGCGCTTTCCCATCGGGTGCGTTCGTTGCCCAGCCGACTGGCCGACTTGCGCAGTTCGGCCGTTGGCGGCGTGTCGATGCCGTGACCGCGCGATCCATGCCCTTGTTCGGCGCCGGCGGGTTCATGGCCTCGTTGCTGGTCGGGATCCTCATCAACGTGCCCTTCCGTACGTTCGAGTTCCTCGCCGGGGTGCCGGCGCTGGGCGGAATGGCACCCGACTGGTTCCGCATGCTCTACGTGATGATGTTCGTCGATCTCGTGTTCCTGTCGGGCCTTTATGCCTTCGCGTTCGTCCTCGCCTTGCGTCATGTCCCGCTCTTCCCACGGTTCCTCGCCGGGGTATGGGTGATCGACGTCCTGATGCAGATCTGCATCGCGCGCGTGATGGCGCACGTTGCCAATCTGCCCGGTCCGGTCGGCGCGTCGCTGGCGGACATGCTCGAGGGCAATTTGAAGAAAGTTTTGATCAGCGTCGCGATCTGGCTGCCTTATCTGCTGCTGTCGCGCCGCGTGAACCTGACCTATCGCTGGCGTGTGCCTGCCTGACCAGCGTCCGCGCGGAGCTGGAGCAGCAATAGCGTGATCGCCACGGTGGCGGGAACAACGCTTGCCGCAGCCACACGCGGGAAATCGAACATCGATCCGAAGATCGCGATCGTCGAGGCAAGCTGGCAGGCGACGAAGACCTGCGCCGACCGGCGATCGCGCGCGATGACCGCGATCGCAAACGACATCAGATCGGCGAGCAGGAAATAGCGCTCGTGCATCTTCGGCAGAAGATACGGGACCATCATCGCCGACAGCAAAGCGATGCGCATCGTCATCATCGGATCGAGGCGCTTGCGCGCGAAGATCGCGACATAGCCGGCGCTCGCCAGCCCTGCCGCTGCATAACCCAGCGCGAATATCGCCATCGGTTCCCGCGCATGAAATGCCGCGACGATCGCCCAGGGGCCGGGGGCGGTTCCGATCGTGTTGAAATGTTCGCCCTGCCCTAGGTAGATCGTCGCCAGATCGGCGGCGGGCCAGCCGGCGAGCCACGCCGGAAGCATCGCCAATGCGTAGATCGCCAGCGGGATCGGCCACTCGACCAGACGCAGCCGTTGCTGCAACAGCATGACGAGCACGAACGGGGCCAGGAACATCGCCTGCAACTTGAACGCAAGACCGACGCCGAACCACACGAGCATCGCCCGGGGCCGCGCATCGGCCGCCGACGCCGTCGCCATGACACAGGCCGCGGCCCAATATCCGTCGCACTGGCCGTATATCGCGCCATTGGCCAATATGCTCGGCAACAACAGGACCAGCAACGTCGCTTCATTGGCGAAGGGCCGTTGGCCGATCAGCCGGCGCACCGCGAACGCGGCCGCAAGCACCGAGAGCAGCGCCAGCGACTTGACGATCGCCAGATGGTTGGCGATCACCAGCGACGCCGCGGACAACAGGTACAGATAGGGAGGCGTGTAGTTGCTGAAGGGCACCGCGAAGGCCTTGATCCGGCCTGCGGAGAGGATGTGATCGATCCACGGATACAGGAACGTGTGCAGGTCGGGCGCCACGATCGGCCAGCACAGGCCATAGACCAGGACCGTCGAGAGCCCGATCTGGAGCGCCGCGCGCGGATTGGTGCGCACCCAGTCGCGCATCCTGCCCGAACCCGGCGGCGGCGCGTTCATCGGCGCGGGGTGGTCAAGGGGCGATCGCGAACGTGGATCACCGCCCATTTGTCGGCATAGAATCGCCGCCATCCCGGCTCCTTGTCGAGCACGGCGACCAATGCGTTGTCGGGCGGCAGGATCGTCCAACCGAACTTCCAGCGGGAGTCGGCCTCGCGCCAACTCCGGATATCGCCTGTGGACGCCTTGAAATAACGTGCCGTGAAATCGTCGCCGTACATGTCCGACCGGCCATCGATGAACGGCGCCATACCATCGAAGACGAGCAGCCCGCCAAAGCTGTACTCGTTGAAGACCGGCTGTTGCCGCAGCTCGGCCGGGATATGCCGGAGCGCGGTAATCGGCACGCCGTAGCTGTCCTTTCGGTCGAATGGCGCGATCATTCGCCAGGCTGCGGTTCCGGCGAACAACAACAGCCCGACGACGAGGATGGGCGCAAGCTCGCGCCGCGCGCCCCAGACCTGGGGAAGTATCGCCGGGCGGGGCCGTTCCGCGCCATCGGCCCATGCCCGGCCTAGCGGCTCGGCAAGCAGGATCACGGCAAGCGTGACCAGCACCATCTGGTTGCGGATATGATCCAAGGTCAGATGCAACGCCACGAGCAGGATCAGCAGGCGCGTGACCGGGATGCGCGTCGGCCGGAAGAACAGGAAGAACAGGCCCGAGAGCAGCAGGACTTCGAGTGCCGACGCTCCGCCGAACCGCGCCGGCTGCCACTCGGCGATATAAGCGAGCAGGTTCAGGTCGTTGACGTAGAACGGGTATAACAGGCCACCGACACCGCCCGGGGTCAGCAACGCCGCGACCAGACACGCCGCGCCGAACAGGCCCCAGTCGCGTATCACTTTCATTCGGCTTGCGGCTGGCGCAGTGACGAGCGCCTCGAAGCCGAACGCACCGGCGAGCGCCAGCCCGAACACGAAACTGCCATGCGCATTGGCCCAGACCAGCATCAACAATGCGAGCGCGAGCGGTGGCGCGCGCTCCCGATCACGCGCACGAAGAAGCGCGACCAGCCATCCGGCGAGCATCGGCAGTGCGAGCAGATGCGGCCGCGCGAGCACGGACTGCGCAAGCCCGAGCGATAGATAAATAAGCATCAGCGCCGCCCCGCCGGGCCGCTGCCAGCGAAGCAAATGGAGCGCAATAATGGCATAGAGTGCCACCGCGGCGGCGCCGAACAACAGGATCAGGCCGTTCCAGCCGCCCCAACGCCAGGCCGCATACATCGTCACTTCGGACAGCCATTCGTGCGCCACCCAGGGCTGACCACGCGCCGTGAACGAAAAGGGATCGACCTGAGGGACCGCATCGTGCGCGACGATCCACGCACCGGTCGCGATGTGCCAGCCGGTATCCCCGTCGGCGAGTGCGGACGACAGGACGACGACAATGGCGAAGGCCGCAAAGCTTGCCGCAAGTACGAACGAGGTTCCGGAAAGGTCGGGACCGGTGACCCTTGGCCGTTCCATCCGGACCCCCCAAACTATCCCAAATGGAGCCCCCTCCATTCGCGACTCACCCTATCGCCCGATCCGTTCCCGGCAAAGCGCGAATCTGGTTAATCGTAGAAAGCGGGCAAGTAACGGGAAGTCCCTTAAGTAGAACAACATAGCTTGGGACCATCGCGGTCCAGAATGAGAATACCAAAAGTTATATCTATTATAACCAATGTCTCGGAGGGGGCATTTTTTCAGCGATTCCGGATGGTTAACGAAACGCATCCACAATGGATCGCGCTGCACTATGTGTTTGATTTTACACAATATTTTCTGCCATGGTTAACGAGAATATACGCTAAGTCACGGAAATTAAACATTAAATAAAGCGTTGTTGACTTGGTTGTCACTTGGGTTCCCTCTTCGAATGCAACCTAGGCGTATCGAGCGTTGCGGAGCTTTTGGATGCTCCACCACGGCTGGCGAAAGACCAGCGTAAATCGCTCCTGACGTCTTCGGGCTGAACGATGGGCCGGAGACTTTCTCCGGGTAGAGGGGAATGGGGAAAGACGATGACGACGATCAAGAACCTTCTGACCGATACAAGCGGCGCTTCGGCCGCCGAATATGCATTGATTCTGGCGATCGTAGGCACCGGCATAGCCGTTGCCGCCTTCACGCTCGGCGGCTCGATCAGCAACGCCATGAACAAGGCGTCGAACTGCATTAGCCGTACACCGAGCGCCACGGCCTGCTGATCCTGACGGGGGGCGCCGTTGCGGCGCCCCGCCGTTCCGGACCGGGCTGGGCCCGGCACAGGAAAGGAAATCGACATGACGACGATCAAGAATCTGCTGGCCGACACGAGTGGCGCGTCGGCCGCCGAATATGCGCTGATCCTGGCGATCGTGGGCACCGGCATAGCCGTTGCCGCCTTCACGCTCGGCGGATCGATCAGCAATGCCATGAACAAGGCGTCGAACTGCATCAACACATCGGGCGGCGCGGCCGCTCCGACCTGCTGATGCTCTGACGGGGATCGCGCTTCGGCGCGGCCCCATTCGATTGCTTATTATTGCATTCGACCAAGCGGGGGCGAAGGTCATGCGTGGACAAGGGCTTATCATTCTCGGCGTCGCGATCCTCGTGGGGCTCGCAGCGGTCTTCCTCGCGAACAGCTATCTGGGGCGTGTCGAGGAACGACAAGCGACGACGCCGCAAGGCATGGCCAAGGTCGCCGTAGCGCGCGTGCCGCTCGAATTCGGCACGGTGATCACGCCCGACAAGATCACGCTGATCGACTTGCCGATGGACACGTTGCCCGAGGGCACCTTCTCGTCGGTCTCCCAGCTTCTGCCGATGAACCGCAACCGCGTCGCGCTTCGGCCGATGGCGGTCAACGAGCCGATCCTGCGCTCCAAGATTTCCGGTGAAGGCGGGCGCGCGGCGATTTCCGCCGTGCTGAAGCCCGATATGCGCGCCGCCGCGGTCCGGGTCGGCGACGTCGCCGGCGTCGGCGGCTTCGTGCTGCCGGGAGACGTGGTCGATGTGCTCGTCACGCGAACGCCGCCCAATGCCAATGGCGGCGGGCAGATCACCGACATCCTGCTGCAGAAGATCCGGGTCATCGCGATAGATCAGGATGCCAGCGATTCAGCGGACAAGCCCATCATCGGCAAGACCGCGACGCTCGAAGTTTCGCAGGTCGATGCGCAGAAGCTCGCGCTCGCCCAGCAAGTCGGCCAGATCAGCCTGGTTCTCGCCAATCCTTCCGCAGTGCCGAGCCCGGCCGTAGAGACCGTGAGCGTCGAGGACTTGCGCGACGGCGCCTATGTCGGCGGCTATTCCGACAAGGCGCCGATCTACCAGCCGCCGATGGCCTATATGCCGGCCCCGCCGCCGCGCAGGGCGAAACCCGCCGCCGCGTCGCCATCGGCCGACACCTCGACCGTTCTCATCGTCCGCGGGACCAAGGACAGCAGCTATGAGGTTCGTCATTATGGCGCGCGCTAATGCAACTCCGCGCCGGCCGCTGGCACGCGCACTGGCGATCGCCGCCCTGCTGGCGGTGCCCACCGCGGCACAGGCCCAGGACGCGGTTTCGCTGCCGGGCGCCAATGTCCTCGCCGGCCAGCTCGACGTGCCGGTCAACAAGAGCCAGGTGCTGACAGCCGATCGGCCCTTCACCAAGGCGCTGATCGGCAATGCCGACATCGCCGACGTTCTGCCGCTGACCAATCGGTCGCTCTACATCCTCGGCAAGAAGATCGGCACGACCAGCCTGACCCTGTACGACCGCAACAACAATCTGATCTCGGTCGTCGACGTCGCGGTCGGGCCCGACGTGATAACGCTGCGGCGAACGCTGCACGATCTGATGCCCACCGAAACCATCGGCGCACAGATTTCCGGCGACTCGGTGGTGCTTACCGGAATCGTGTCGAGCGGCCCCGCCGTCGATCGCGCCAAGCAGATCGCGACTACCTATGCCAGCGAGAAGGTCGTCAATCTGCTGACGGTGGGTGCCTCGCAGCAGGTCATGCTCGAAGTGCGCTTCTCCGAAATGAACCGCACCGCCGCCAAGAATCTCGGCCTCAATACCGGGTTCACCAACGGCAACGGCCCGCACACCTTTCAGGGCGGTTTCGGCAACACGGCGCCGACCACGACCTTGCTGACCAACAAGAACGGCTCGCCGACGATCGATCTCGCCGGCGTGCTGAGCAGCTTCGGCATCGTCGCCAAGGGCATCACGCTCGGCAATCTCAACATCTTCACTGCGCTCGACGCGCTGGAGCGCAAGGGTGTCGTGACGACGCTTGCCGAACCGACTCTGGTGGCGATGTCGGGCGAGTCCGCGTCGTTCCTGGCGGGCGGCGAGTTTCCCGTGCCGGTCGCCCAGGGCGGCGGGGGAACCACGAACGGCAACACCAGCATCACGGTCGAGTTCAAGCCCTTCGGCGTGAGCCTGGCGTTCACGCCTACCGTCCTTGACGACGGCGTGATCAATCTGGTGGTCGCGCCGGAAGTCAGCTCGATCGACCCCTCGGCATCGATCAACGTCAACGGCCTGACGATCCCGGGGCTGCAGACGCGCCGCGCCAAGACCACGCTCGAGCTGCGCGACGGGCAATCGTTCGCGATCGCCGGGCTGTTGCGCAACGACTTCCAGAGCACCGTCCGGCAATTCCCGCTGCTCGGCTCGATTCCGATCATCGGCACGCTGTTCCGTTCGACTGGCTTCCAGAAGCAGGAGACCGAGCTGGTCATCATCGTGACTCCGCGGCTAGTTCGGCCGGTCCCCGCGGGTCAGATGAAGGTGCCGACCGATCGCGTGCGGCCGCCCAGCGAACTCGACCTGTTCCTGAACGGCAGGACGGACAGCGCGGTCGGGTCCAATCCGCTGGATCCGAAGGATGCGCCGAAGAACCCATATCCGGCCAATCCCGCCCCGGCGGCGCCAGAGGGCGGTTTCTCCGGGCCCAACGGCCATCAAGGGAGGTAACGGACATGCTCGGCATCAAGATCATCATCGTTCCGGCGGCACTGCTCCTGCTGGCCAGTTGCACGCCGATCGACGCCACCTTCGGCGACGCGGTCAAGACCGACTATGCGCTGCAGGTCATCAACCCTGAGCCCGGGCCGATCTCCGCCGAGACCGCGGTCATTGTAGGCGGCTCGGGCGATCTGGCGGGCGCGGCGTCCGAACGCTATCGCAAGGGCACGGTCCGGCAGCCGCAGCCGGTCCAGACGACCACCAAATCGACCGGTGGGGCGAGCCCGGGATCGGGGCCGAACTGACATGGGCCAGGCTGGACGGCATCTCTGGCGTTCGGAAGAAGGCTCTGTCGCGCCGTTGGTCGCCATTTCGCTGTTTGCGCTGATCGGTGCGGCGGGCATCGGCTTCGATTATGCCCGCATGGCGGGGATGGATAGCGAGTTGCAAGGCGTGGCCGACCAGGCCGCGCTGGCCGCCGCGACACAACTCGACGGCAAGACGAACGCGATCGCCCGCGCCACGAGAGCCGCCCGTCAGCTCATCGCCAACGAAACCCGCTTCGCCAATGACGGCAAGACGCCCGCAGTTTCCGGGACCGATCTGTCGCTGACTTTCTACGACGGATATGATCGCACGACTGATACCTATGGCACCGCCACGACGACCGACGCCGCGGCGAAGATCGTCAAAGTGACGACCGCCGGGCGCGAGTCATTTTTCGCGCTCACCCCCGTCGTCGCAGCGCTGCGTTCGGGCAGCATCACCGCATCGGCCACCGCCGGCCTCGGCCAATCGATCTGCAAGGTCCCGCCGGTGATGATCTGCAATCCGGGCGAGCCGGCGAACAATACCGACGAAAATCTCACCTTCACTCCGGTGGCCGGGCTCGGCCTTAGGCTGGTCACGGGCAATGCCGATGCGCCCGGCAATTTCGGCTGGCTGGATGCCGGGTTGGGCAATGGCGCGCCCGGCCTGTCCGCCTTGCTCGGCAACGACTCGTTGCGAGTCGATTGCCAGCCGGTCAGCGGCGTGACGACCAGCACGGGCATGAAGACGTCCGTCATGGATGCCTTCAACACTCGCTTCGACATCTACAACAACGGCAATATCGGGTGCAGCGGACCCTGTTCGCCCTCCACCAATGTCCGCAAGGACATGGTGTGCAAGACTTCGGGTACCGGCTGCGGCGGCAGCAAATACGATATTCCCGGCAACTTCTATCAGCCGCCCTATCCGCCCGTCGCGCTCGCCAGCGATGGTAGTCAGGACCCGCCGATCATGGGCTACCCGGTCGATATCTGTCACGCCGTCGCCAAGAAGGATGCGGCCACCTGCGGTGTCATCGGCAACGGTACCTGGGATCGCGCCGCCTTCTTCCGCGTGAACTACGGCAGCACTTTCGATTGGCAGACGGCGATGGCCAGTGCCGGCTATACCGCCGCGACGGTCACGCGCTACCAGGTCTATCAATGGGAACTCGCCAATCCCTCGGTCGTCGTCGACGGCGTGGCCAAGGGAATCAGTGTCGGCCAGGCGGTAGGCAACGACAAGGCGTTCGGGCAGCCCGCCAATGGCGTCGCGGGAATCAGCCCGGGTTCGGGAATCGACCGGCGGCGGCTGTCGGTCGCCGTCATCAACTGCAACGCCACCAATTTGCACGGCAAGACGACCAATGTGCCGGTAACGAAATGGCTCGACGTCTTCCTCGTCCAGCCGGTTGCTACGCGCGGCAACGGCACCAACGCGCAGACCGACATGTCCGACATCTATGTCGAGGAAATCGGCGAGACCGGTTCGGGCATCGGCGGGGCCTCCACCGCGCAGGTCATCCAGCGCGCCGTGCCATATTTGATCCGGTAGCGGCAGATGCGACAGCCGCGCCTTGCCCGACTGATCGCCTCCACCGCCGGCTCGGCCGCGGTGGAGATGGCGATGGTTGCGCCGATCTTCGTCGTGCTGATGTTCGGCGCGGTCGAACTGGGCAACTACTTCCTCAGCGAGCATGTCGTCGTGAAGGCAGTGCGGGACGGCGCCCGCTACGCATCGCGGCTGAACTTTTCCAACTATCCGTGCGCAACCGCGTCCACCGGCAATACGCCGGGCGGGACCGTCGTCACCGACGTCGGCAACGTAGCGCGCAACCAATTGGTATCGGGCGGCGCGCCGCGCCTGGTCGGCTGGACGGACGCAACGACGATAACCGTCAGCTATGATTGCGTGACCACCAGCAGCGGGGCCGATTATTCCGGCCTCTACAAGGGGATGACGCTGGCTCCCACGGTCAATGTCTCGGCCACGGTTCCTTATAATTCGCTGTTCAACAACCTCGGCTTCACCAGCACCAATTTGTCGCTGAGAGCACGGTCCCAGGCTGCGGTGATGGGCCTGTGAGCGCCCTGGCGAAACTGCTCGGCGATCGCCGCGGATCGACGGCAGCCGAATTCGGCATGGTCGCGCCGCTGTTGATCGCCTTCCTGATCGGCACGATCGATGTGGGCCGGTTCCTTTGGGAATGTAACCGGGCCGAAAAAGCGACCCAGATGGGTGCGCGTTTCGCAGTCGCGACGAACATGGTCCCGACCGGCCTGTCGACCTATAGTTTCGCAGTCAGTGGAAGCCTCGTTCAGGGCGACCCGATCCCGGCGAGCGCGTTCGGTGGCGCAACCTGCAGTTCGACCGGCGGGACTGTAACCTGCTCCTGCGATTCCGGTCAGGTCTGCCCGACGCTGACGCCCGTCGACACTGCCGCGTTCACGAACATCGTGAACCGGATGCAGCTATTCTATCCGGCAATCGCCGCAGACAACGTCACCGTGGCGTATAAATATTCCGGCCTTGGCTTTGCCGGAGATCCCAATGGAAGCGATGTCGCGCCGTTGGTCACGGTGAAGCTGCAAAATATCACATTCACCCCGATGCTGTTTCGTTTCTTCGGATCATCGAGCGTTACGCTGCCAAATTTCAACACGGCGCTCACGCTGGAGGACGGAATTGGTAACGTATCCGACTAGAGGTTAGTAAAGTGGAAGTAGATTTGTCCGAACTCGCGTCTACCGGCTGGACGATCAAGCGCAGCGACGCGATGGTCGAGCTGATATTGTCGCGCGAGGAAATCGTCGCGGCGGAATTCGGCGAGAGCGTGGTCGCCGGCATGGCGTTCGACACCAGCGAACTCGACGCCGAGGCGGATATCCCCGCCGAGATCGTCAAGCGCGCCCGCGTGGTCATCGTCGAGGTTCGTCCGGATCGGCCGGCATCGCTTCGCCGGTTGACGCGGCTGCACGCCGAAAACCGGGCGCTGGCGATCATCGCCGCCGTCCGCGATCCGTCGATCACGGCAATGCAGGCGCTGCTTCGTGCTGGAATAAACGATGTCGTCGCCTTGCCGCTGACGCGACGCGATCTGGAAGCCGCGCTCGAGCGCATCCATGGCGAACTCGAACGCAGCGCGAGCGAGGAAGCCGCCAGGGGCAAGACGATATCGATCATCAAGAGCGTCGGCGGCGTAGGCGCGACTGCATTGCTGAGCCAGGTCGCGGCGCTCTACGCAATGCGTGAGGCCGAGCGTGGACGATCGGTCTGCCTTTTGGACCTCGACCTGCAGGGCGGCAACGCGGCGACGCATCTGGGGGTCAATCCCGGTCTGACGGTCAGCGACCTGCTCGATGCCGGCAAGCGGCTCGACCCGGCCGTCCTGGCCTCGGTCGCGGCTCCCCACCCCTCGGGTCTCCGCCTGTTCGGCGCGCCGAACGAACTGATGCCGACCGATGCCGTCGGCACCGACCAGGTCTGCGACATCGTCCATCTCGCGATGACGCAATATGGCACGGTCTTCCTTGATTTGCCGAGCGACTGGACCAACTGGTCACTCTCGCTGGTCGCGCAATCCGACATCGTCTTTCTGGTCATCGAATTGTCGATCGCCAGCCTGCGCCAGGCGCAACGGCAGCTCTCGTTGCTGACCAAACTCGGAGTCAACCCCGATGCGGTTCAGGTCGTCGTCAACCGCGTCGAAAAGCAGATGTTCAAGCCGATCAACCTACGCGACGCGTCAGAGACTTTGGGCAAGCCGATCGGGCTGAGCGTGACCAGCGATTTCGCGCTGATGAACACGGCGCTCAATCGCGGCACCATGATCCGTGACATCAAGTCGAAGAGCGCGATCGGGCGGGATCTGAGCAAGATACTCGACGCCATCGACATGCTGCTCGAGCGCGGATGATGAGCGTCTGGCAAATCAGGCGGGCGGGCGAGCTCGGGGCGGCCAAACCTTCCGCGAACGTGCCCGCCGATCCGACGAGCGAGGGGGTGGACCGTAACACCGCCCTCAAGGTCGAACTCCACCAGCGTCTGCTCGACCTGATCAACCTATCCGCGCTCGACGGCATGACGCGTGAACAGGTCCAGGGCGAGATCGGCGAAATCGTCTACGAGCAATTGTCGTTGCAGAAGCATGCGCTCAACCTCGGCGAACGGCAGCGGCTGGTCAGCGACATTCTCGATGAACTGCTGGGCCTGGGGCCGATCGAGCCGCTGCTCAAGGACGAGTCGATCACCGACATCCTCGTCAACGGCCACGATTCGGTCTTCGTCGAGCGGCGTGGGCGGCTCGAAGCTTCGCCGGTCCGCTTCAAGGACGAGCGGCATCTGCTGCGCATCATCCAGAAGATCGTCTCCGCGGTGGGCCGCCGGGTCGACGAGGCATCGCCTTATGTCGATGCCCGGCTTGCCGACGGATCCCGCGTCAATGCGATCATTCCGCCGCTTGCCGTGGACGGATCACTCCTCTCGATCCGCAAGTTCGCGCGCACGCCGATCGACATGGCCCGCCTGACCAGCCTCGGCAGCATTCCTGCGTCGGTTGCCGAAGTGCTGAAGGCCGTGGTCGAGGCGCGGCGCAACATCCTGATCTCCGGAGGTACGGGTTCGGGCAAGACGACACTGCTCAACGCGATGTCGGCCTATATCGACGGCGGCGAACGCATCGTGACAATCGAGGATTCGGCCGAACTCCAGCTGCAGCAGGCGCACGTCGCGCGACTCGAAACCCGCCCGCCCAATATCGAGGGAAACGGCGAAGTCACACAGCGCGACCTGCTGAAGAACGCACTGCGCATGCGCCCTGACCGTATCATCATCGGCGAAGTCCGCGCCGGCGAGGCGTTCGACATGCTGCAGGCGATGAACACCGGCCATGACGGGTCGATGACCACGGTCCACGCCAACACGCCGCGCGACGCATTGTCCCGGCTCGAGCAGATGATCGGGATGAGCGGCATCGACATCGCGCCGCGCTCCGCGCGCGCGCAGATCGCCTCCGCGATCAATGTCGTCATCCAGGTCGGCCGTCTTGCCGACGGCAAGCGGCGGTTGCTCAGCCTGTCCGAACTCATCGGCATGGAAGGCGAAGTCGTCACCATGCAGGAGATTTTCCGTTTCCGGCAGACCGGCCGCGATGACGAGGGTGGCGTATTGGGCCGGTTCGAGGCGACCGGAATCAGACCGCATTTCATGCGCGAGCTCGAAGATCGCGGGATCAGCCTGTCGGCCGACATCTTCAACCCCAGCATGGTGCTCGACTGATGTCGATGACTTCGATCCGATTGATCGTCCTCGCGTTGATATTCGCCGCGGTGATCCTCGCGGTCGAGGGAATGGTGACCTGGATCCGCGCCAATCGCGGCGGCGTGCGCGCGATCAACGAACGCCTGCGTCTCATCGCGACGGGGCACGATCGTCCCGAAGTTCTCGCTCGCCTCAGGCGCGACGCCTGGGGCGGCGGCATCTACCTGCCGGGACCGCTCGCAAACACGGGGCGCAAGCTCGACAATCTGCTGCGCGGCGCGTCGTTCGGCATGTCGCCGGCGCGATTGCTGTTCCTCATGGTGCTGGCTGTCGGCTTTCTCTTCATCGCGACCGTCATCTTCGCGCTCGCCGCCGGCCTCACCATCAGTTTCGGCACCCTGTTGATGGCGGCCTGCTTTGCCGGTGCGACGGGGCTGGGCCTGCCGCTGATGTTCATCGCGCGCCGCGCCGATCGCCGCCGCAAGCGGATGGCCGAGCAATTCCCGGTGGCGCTCGACATCTTCGTCCGCGGATTGCGCGCGGGCCATCCGGTCGCCGCCGCGCTCGACTTGCTCACGCAGGAAATGAGCGATCCGATCGGCAGCGAGTTCGGCATCGTGACCGATGAAGTCGCCTATGGCGCGGATCTGCGCGACGCGCTGCACAGCATGGCCAATCGCTGCGATCTGGATGACCTCAGGATGTTCGTCGTCTCGCTGTCGGTGCAAAGCGAAACCGGTGGCAATCTCGCCGAAATCCTCGAAAACCTCTCCCGGGTGATCCGCGACCGTGCGAGCATGGTCCTGATGGTCCGCGCCCTGAGCTCGGAAGGCCGGATGACCGCGACCATCCTGACTGCATTGCCAGTGCTCGCGTTCGTGGCCTTGTTCCTGCTCAATCCGCCATTCTACCTGCAGGTCGCCAACGATCCGGCATTCTCGGTCGGGTTCGGGTGCCTGATCGTGCTCTATGCGGTCGGGTTCGTCATTATCCGCCGCCTCGTGAACCTGAAGGTCTAGGACGATGTGGGAAGCCGCTCTCAATCAATTTCCGCGCTTCGTCATCCTCGGCGGGTTGTTCGCAGTCGTCGTCCTGCTGGTGCTCGGCGTCTCGACCGTCGTCACGGGCCGCGCCGCGATCCGCCGCCGGCTGGCGGAGACCGCAACCGGCGCGCAGGGGCCAGGCGCAGCGGCTTCCTTGCGGGGAACCTCGGGGCCCGACGCCTGGGCGAGCCTCGTCGATGCGATCGAGAAGCGCGGCATCTCGTTGCTCGACACCAACAATGCCGGGCTGGTCGCCAAGCTTGCCGCTGCCGGGTTCACTTCGCCGCAGGCGCCGCGCGTCTTCACGCTCATTCGCGTCGGCTCGACCTTGTGCCTGCCGCTGCTGCTGGTCGCCGCGACGCTGATCAACGGCGCGCCGCCGTCACTGTTCAAGCTCTATTTCTTTGGATCGCTGCTTGCGGTGCTGGGCCTTTACATGCCCAATCTATGGGTGTCGGCGCGCGCCTCGCGCCGTCAGGACCAGATCACCCGTGGTTTTCCGGACGCGCTGGATCTGATGCTCGTCTGCGTCGAGGCCGGGCTTGGCATGGAGGCGGCCTTCGACCGGGTGGGTCGCGAAATGGCGACCACGCATCCGCTGGTCGCCGGCTTGCTGGCAAACACGGTTCTCGAACTCCGCGCCGGACGTGGCCGCGAGGATGCGCTGCGCCGGATGGGCGAACGGGCGGGAGTGGATCAGATCAAATCCTTTGCCACTCTGCTCATCCAGTCGAACAAGCTGGGATCGAGCATCGGCCAAACACTGCGAATCTATGCGACCGAAATGCGAGAACGACGCAAGATGCTCGCGCAGGAAAAGGCGCACCGGCTACCTGTCCTGCTTTCCATTCCATTGGTCGCCTGCATGCTACCGGTGATGATCGGCGTGCTCATGCTGCCCGCCGCGATCCGCGTCATTCGCCAGCTTCTGCCGATGATGTCGGGCTGATCGATGCGTCGGGGAATCATATCGCGCCTGGCGCTGTGCGGCATCCTGCTGGCCGTCAACGGCTGCATGGGTCCCAAAGGCGGACTTGCCTTGCCCGAAGGGACGCGATTCACTGGCAAGTCGGAGGTTTCGCTGGCAGCAGCGCAGCGCTTCGTCGCGAACGGCAACTACGGGCTCGGGATCGAAACCTATCGCCGTTATCTCTCCGCCAATCCGGAGGATGCCAAAGCGGTCGAGGGCCTCGCGATCGCCTATGATCGTCTGCAGCGCTTCGATCTCAGCGACCGCTATTTCCAGCAGGCGCTGGCGCTGGCGCCGCGCGATCCGGAAATCTACACGGCCTACGGTAAATCGCTGCGGTCGCAGGGGAAGAATTTCGACGCCGACCTGCTCGACGTCGACATGCGCGCGATGCTTGCGCAGGATGCGCCAAATGCCGGGATCGCCGCAATCGACGTACATCCGCCAGCGATATCGGCTCCCGTGGTTGCCGCGAGCCAGGCAATCGTCCCGGCAGCGCCGTCCGGCGCGGTAACGCGGAACGTCAGGCTCGAACGGTCGTCGGCGGCCGAAGTCAGGCTTGTCCTGCCTCCCGATACCGTTGCGACTTCCTATGGCGCCGTCCGGCGCGATCCCGTGGCCGCCGCGCCGCCGACTCCGCCCGCCTTGTTGCCGACGCGGATCGTCAACGCCGCCGGGCGGCAGGGAATAGCGCGACGCATTCAGATCTTTCTCGGCAGCCGCGGCTGGTCGCGGGTCGATACGGGCAACAGCGCCGTCCGGCTTGGTGAAAGCAGGATCGTGTTTCCAGTCGGCTCGGGCGATGCGGCGCGCCGCCTTGCACGCGCGCTTCCGTTCCGCACGCGGCTCTATCCTTCCTCGCGTGCCGGTCGGCTTCAGCTGTTCGTCGGCGGTAATGCCGTGAGCTTCGATGCCCGGCTGAAACGAAGATGATCGCCCTTTTGCGCGTGATCCTGCTCGGCGTCTTGGTGATTGCCGCTGCCGCCGAAGCCAGGCCGGCCGACGACATTCCGCTGATCGCGGCGGCGATTCGATCGGGCCGATTGGTGCAGGCCGAACTCATGCTTGCCCGGACGACACCGCCGCAAACCGGCGAAGCGACGACCGAGCTGGAGATATTGCGCGGCCAACTGGCACTTGCCCAGGGCCGCGATCAGGATGCGCGGCAGGGCTTCGGCGCGCTCGCATTGCGCATGCCCGGCGATTGTCGCGTGCTGCTGGGGCTCGGCATGGCCGAGTCCGATCTGGGCGACGCCGATCTTGCGATCGGGCATCTCGAAAGCGCGACTGGAACATGTGCCGCGGACTGGAAGGCCTGGTCCGCGCTCGGCTTCGCCTATGATGCCAAAGCGCGCTGGCGCGACAGCGATGCCGCTTACGCCCGCGCGATGGCGAGCGGAGGCGACCAGCCCGCATTACTCAACAATGTCGCCGCGTCGCTGATCAGGCAACGCCGCTTCGCCGAAGCAGAGCCCCTCCTGGCGCGCGCGCGTGCCAGGGCTCCCCATGACGTGCTCATCGCGAACAATCTCGATATCGCCGCCGGCTCGCTCGGCCGGATGCCGGTGCGCCGCTCGGGAGACAGCATGTCGCGCTGGGCCGAACGGCTCAACAATGCCGGGTACGCCGCCATGCTCGCCGGACGCGGCGACGATGCGCGCAAATGGCTGACGATGGCCGTCGCCGCCAGTCCCGTCTTTCAGGCCATTGCGGCTGCCAACCTCGCGCGACTGGACGCCCGGTGATGTCGGCCGGCAGCTTCGTGACGACCGCGCTCTGCCTGTTGCTGATGCTCGCGGCGGCGGTGGACATCTGGAAACTGAGGATACCCAACCTGTTCCCGATCGCGATCATCCTGTTGTTTCCGCTGTGGATCTATGATGTCGGCTGGACTCCCACCCTCTGGCAAAACGCAGTCATCCTGCTCGTGACCTTTTTCGGCGGCGCGCTGCTCTTTTCGCGGGGCTGGCTCGGCGGCGGTGACGTCAAGTTGCTCGCGGCGATCGCCTTGTGGTTCGATTTCAGGGGAGCTGCCGCGCTGTTCCTGTTCGTGGCGATCGGCGGGGCGCTGCTGAGCATCCTGTTCATCCTCCTGCGCCGGATCGTCCCCGCCCGCCTGACCAGCGAGGGCAATATTCCCAGCCTGAAGGCGCGAGGACCCATCCCCTATGGCGTGGCGATCGCCGGCGGCGCGCTGCTCGCCATCCTGAACGGCCAGATCAGCCCGCAGCCCGTACCCTGGTACCAGCAGCCGTCACGGATCGGCGCGACGACGGGTCAGAGCGATTCCGCGGCGAGCATCATGATCAGCTGGGCGCGCGACTGGATGCCCAGGATCGCATAGATCCGATGGAGGTGAAGCTTGACCGTTCCCTCGGTCAGGCCACAGCGATGGGCGATCTCGCGGTTGCGCAGCCCCTCGCCGACCAGCCGCACGATCTCCTCCTGCCGCCGCGTGAGATTATATTTCGGCAAGACCGGCAAGGTGTGTGCAGACAGGCTGCGCCGGAGCGCGCTCTCGAGGATCGTCGGGTCGATCCAGGTATCGCCGCGCTTCACTGCCTCGATGCAGGTCAGCAGATTTTCCGGATCGCTGTGCTTCAGGACGATCCCGTTCACGCCGAGCTGGACCGCCTCCATCGTCTCCACCGGCTTCAGGCCGACCGTCAGGAAGATGACCGGCAGACGGTTCCCGCCGGCGCGCATCGTCCGCAGCACATGCAGCCCGCCGCCTTCGGACATGCAGACGTCGATGATCAGCATGTCGATCGTACCCTGTTCGACGATCCGCAAAGCCGCGCTGGGCGTTCGGGCCGTCGATTCGACGTAATGATCGTTGGTCTCGAGGAACTGGTTCAGCCCCTCGAGAAAGATCGGATGGTCGTCAACGATCAGCAGTCGGGACATCGACCATTGCCTCCAGTGGAATTCGCATGGACAGCAGAACGCCGCGCTCCATGGGGTCGGCGTAAGCGCGACCGTTGAGCGCGTTCAATCGCCGGGCCAGCGATCGTGATTTCACTCCCTCGACACTCGACCCGCCAGTCTCCGATGCCAGAACCGTGGCGCCGTCACTCTTCAGCGTGATGAATAAGGCGTCGTCGCGCAGCGCGGCCACGACGTTCACGCTCGACGATTCGGCGTGCTGGACGGCATTGGACACCGCCTCGCGGACGAGAAACTCGACTTCGACCGCGACATCCGGAGACACCCAGAGCGAGGCCGGATCCGTGGTGAGCGTGCAGCTGATCGCCCATTGCCGCGACAGCAATTCCGCGCGCTGCGCCAGATGGCTGGCAAGGTCGATCTTTTCGCCGATCGGCAAATTGGCGTCGGTGACGAGCTCGCGCAGGCACGCCTGTTCGGCGGCGATGATCGATTGCAGCGATTCGAGCCGCCTGGTCCTCGCCGCGACGGGCAGATCCTTGTCCTTGATGAGCGACGCCACTTGCATGCGGAGCCCGCCAAGCGTTTGCAGCACGCTGTCGTGCATGTCGCGGCTCAGGTCGAGCCGGGCGTTGGCGAATGCCCGTTCGCGCCACGCCTCGAACATCAGATAGCGATCGAGCGTCGCACTCACCGCGCGCGAGGCAGCGACGACCTGGCTGAGCCTCAATTCCGAAATTCGGGGAAAATCCAGCAGATAGATATATCCGGTGAACGCTCCGGTCCGGATCGGCAAAGCGGCGACGATCCCGCTCGCCGCGGCCTCCGGGGCCGGCAAGAACCCCGCCGGGATCATACGCACGGTCGGCCCCAGCCGGAGTTTCGCATCGACCAGCGCGCTTCCGCTGTCCGGATCCCGGATGAACCCCTCGCCGCTTCTGTCGGGCGCGAGCATCCGCTCGAGCAAAGCGGGGTCGAGCTCGACGTTCGACAACTCGCCGTCGCTGAACCGGTAGCATTCCGGTATCCGATCCACCGCGCGCCGCCAGCAGATCAGCATCTCCGACACGCCGAACCGTTCGGACAGTTTCGTTGCCATGCCCGCGATGGGGAGCGTCCGCGCCTGAATGCTCGTGCCGAGCAATTCCTCGTTCCAGCGGTCACCCACCGCGGCGCCCGCCTGGCTGGCCCTGAACGCCAGGATGGCAGCGCCCACCAGGGTCACCAAGGTGAATTGCAGGCGCAAGGCCTCGTCGCTCGCCGCACCGACTCCCGGCAGGGCATCCGCGAGACGATTGTGAAAGAGGATGACGGCGGCAAACAGCAGATAGTCGAGCGCGACCAAGACGACCGGCGACCGGCTGAGCGAAACGCCCAGAGCGAAGATCACGAAGGGCAGATAGAGTCCGATCGCCTGCGGATAAGCGAGCAGCATCAGCAGGCAGATCAGCTGGTCGGCGCTCCACGCAATCGGGCGCAGACGCACATCGAGCTTCCAGGAAATGAACCGCCCGAACAGCGTGCCGGCCGCGATGAGCATATAGCCGGCAAGCGCGATCTGCTCCGGATTCGACCAGATGGCGTTCCCGGCGCCGAACCGGAACGGGAAATCCAGCGACACGATCGCCAGCAACAGCCGCGTCGCCCCCGCGACATCGCGCGCTGCGGCGGTCCCCAGGTCCCGCGTCCACAATCGGACGGTCGCGGCCCTCAGTCCGCTCAACCAGCCGAACCCCCGAGGCGCGCCAATTTCCACACAAAGGGTGTCGCATGGCCGGCGGAGGGGCACAAACCAGTAGTTTCCACAGGCCGACCATGCTGCTGCGACAAGGGTTCGGCACCACGCTCGATCGGGGCCTCTCGAGCCGCACGCGAAGATTATCAGCGGCTTAACCATGCCGGACGACCGCATCTTCACACGTCGGTGCGATACGTATTCCGTAATTTGAAGGAATGCGGACATGAAGAAGGTTGCTTTTGTCATTGCTGCGGCGATGACCTGCGTTGCCACGGGTGCGCAGGCCGTCGATCCGCATGTTGGTGTCGGTTCGGCTCAGTATTCGATCGGCATCAGCGGTTTCGTACCCGTGATCTGCCGCGCGACGGTCGACGCGACGGCCGTGCCGACCCAGCCGGGTCAGGTGTCGCTGGGTTCGCTCAACGAGTTCTGCAACAATCCCAACGGCTATGAAGTCTATGCCGATTATTCGCCGAACCTGGCGAAGGCGAGCCTGCTGGTCGACGGCAAGAAAGTGCCGCTGGGCAACGCAGGTTCGACCCGGGTCAGCAAGTCCAATCGTGCCGGCATCGTGGCGCGTTCGGTGAGTCTCGATCTCCCGACCGATGTCCAGTCGGGCTCCATTTCGTTCCGCGTCGTCGCACTATAACGCCGGACAATTCTGCTGCGACGGTACGGTCGACAGCAGCGGCGTCACGGTGACGGTGAGGATGTCGTTGTAGACCGAGGCGGGCGTCTTGCCCTGCCCGCCCTCGAGCAACGTCGCGCGGATCGGCAGGATGCCCGATGCCGCATCGGTTCCGGCACGCACGCAAGTCACCGTCGAAAAGGTGGGGCTTGCGGTCGAGCGCGTCTGCCCGAGGAACTGCGCCTGGTAATTGAGCGTCTGCAGGGGATTGCCGAGCGATCCGCCGGCGAAGGTCAGCTTGTAATTGTTCTGCGACGACATCTCGACCGAATAGGGACCCGAGCTGGCGACGCGGATATAGTTGGTGTTCGGAGTCGTATAGGTGGCCGGAGCCGACGTGACCTGGGCGGTCGTCACATTGCCGACTTCGCCGAAATCGAGCACCGAACCGACATAGCTCGCCTGCAGCCCGCTGAGCACGGTCACATTGACCACCAGCGCGTTCGACACGGTGCCGGTATCGGTGAACGGACCGCCGCCGCCCGTCCCGTTGCAGCTGTAGACGATGTCGAACGGCAGCGTCGTCCCTGCGTTCAGGTTGAGATTGGCCGGCAGCTGGATCTGCAGGTTGAGCGTGAAGACGTCCGACGCGGCGTTGTTGCCCGAGAACGCCCAGCGAAACACGCCCGTGGCCGGGCTGCCGCTGTTGATGTTGAGGATCGGCGGCGTCTGGTTGGTGCCGAAGAAGATGTTGCCACCCGTCGGACCGCCCATGCCGGACCCGGTCGCGCTCGTTGGGATCAGCACCGTCCCGTTCTGCGCGGCGGTTGTGCCCTTCACGTAGAATTCGATGTTCGCGGTCTTCTCGCCGCCAGCTCCGTTGACGCGCGACAGCTGGACGCCGGCGAGGTTGATCGTCGTGTTGTTGCCGCTGAACGGATCATAAGTGAGGTTGGCGGTGCCGCCGCTGACCGTGACCAGGCCGCATCGCCCGGCCGCCCATGCGCCGCTCGGCAGCGAGGCAGCGGCGACCGCTGCCACCAATATTGCGCGTCGAAACAGAGACCTGGCCATCATTACTGCCCTTTAATCGCTTTGATCGTGTCGATGCGGATCAGTCCGTCGGCACCGTCGGGAATGTTGATTTCGAAGACCGATTTCTTGTCGTCGAGCATCTCGATCCGCCACTTGCCCGGCGCGAGGCCGCCGATGCCGAACCGGCCTTCGCGGTTGGTGAAGACGGTGGTCGGCGGCCGCTCGGGATGCGCAAGCTCGGTCGCGGAGCCCGTGACCAACGATACCGGCTCGCCGTCGATGTCGAGCAACCTGCCGATCGCCGTGACCGAATAGGCCGAGCCCACGACGAGCTTGTAGCCGCTGCGGTAGGGCGGCAGCAGGCGGAATGACCCCGTGCCCAGATCGAGGCCCGGCTTCGCGTTGGGCGCGTTCACCGAGATCGAGCGTTCGGCGTACGAGCTCAGGCTGGGCTCGGTTGCGGCACGCAGCATGCCCGTATTCGCGGTATATCCGAACGGAGACGGCGACACGACGATGTTGGTGTCCCGGATCTTCTTGTACGGCTGGACGATCGCGAAACTGTCGTAGATCGGCCGGCCGATCGACACCGCGCCATCGGCAACCGCAATCGAAGTGCCGAAGCGGAACGAGGTGCGCTGGCTGGTCACGGCGCCGAAGGTGTTTTCGAACGTGCCGAAATGGCCAATCCCCAGTTCGGCGCGGTTGGTGTAGTAATTGCCGTTGAAATTGACCCCCGAACCATTGTCGCTGCGTTCGACATCGGCGGTGAAATTGTACGATCCGACGCCCGAACCATAGAGCGTCTGATACGACGCCCGGGTGCGGTTCGCGCGCGAGTCATAATCGACACGCCCGGTCGAATAGCGGCCAAATCGCACGACCAGCGACAACAGCCCGCCGAAGCGCGATCCGCTATTGTCCCTGTCCCAACGTGCATCGGCGGTCAGCGTCGCAGTCGACGAGATGCGATAGCCGGTGGTCAGGCGATAGCTCTGGAGATCGCGCTGAAGCCCGCGGCCTTTCGAGAAACGCCCGTCGACGCCGGCATAAAGCCGCTCGTCGAACGCATGCGAATAGCCGCCGCCGAGTTCGTAGCTGAACGCGTTGGTGGGCAGGAAGACGCCCACCGGCGAGAAGTTCCGGCTGCGCGATTCGACGAACAGGTTGAGCGAGTCCGCCTGGCCGCCCGAACGCTGGATCAGCCGCTGGAATGTCGCGGAGATCGCCCGTCCGGTGCCGAGGCCCTTGACCGTCGACAGCGAGACATTGCCGGCAAAGGTGCCGACCGGCGTCGCCACCACGGCTTCGACACCACCCATTTGCGAGTGCTCGTCGGCCTGGGCGTTCACGCCCAGTGTGAGGAAATCGCTGATGCCGCGGCGGTAGAAACCGGTGAAGGCCAGATTGTCGGTATAATGCGGCCCATGCGGCCCGAGCGGATTGAGCACACCGGCATAAAGGCCGAACTCGCTCAATCCCTTTGCCAGTTGCGACTGGTCGAGGAACAGGTTGAACCGCAACAGGTCGGTACGGCCGGTATCGTCGAGCACCGACAGCCGGATGTCGTTCGCGCCCTGCGTGAACGGGAAGTCGCGCAGGTCGTAGGTGCCCGGCGCGAGCTGGAGGCGGCGAACGATCTGGCCGTTGACCTGGACCTCGACGGTCGAGGGCCGGCTGAGCTGGAAGCTGCGGTCGCCGCGCGGGCGGATCAGCTGCTGCGGCTGGAGGACGCTGTACGAGCGGAAGATCGACAGGCCCGCGATGTCCGGGGCCGACTGGAAGCCGCGCGACACCGTCTGGAGGTCGCCCGCGGTCCAGCGCACCAGATTCTTCTCGTCGTCATAGACGAACCGCGAGCCGAGCCGCTGGAAGTCCACGCCATTGGCGCCCGGCTGCCAGATCCCCTCGCCCTCGGCGACCACGCCGCCGATCCGCATCGCACCATCGAGCGAAAAGATCGGAGAAGCGAAGCCCTTGTCGCCGCCCGCGTGGATATAGTCCTCGGAGCCGCGGATGTTGAGGTAGGCGCTCCACGCGGCGGGTGGCGCGAAATTGCCCACCCGCGTCCGGTCGAGCGGGCTGACCTGAAGCGATCGCGACGCCCGGCGCTCGGCTGCGATCTCGAGGTTGAGCTCCAGCGTCTGCGGATTGTAGCGGATCACGACTCCCGCACCCGCGAAATCGGCGGGGGTCAGCACGGCCTTGGTCGACAGGCTCGATTGCAGCGCAGTGAAGGCGGTCTGGTTCAGGACGTTCGAGAGAAGGTCGAGCAGACGCTGCGCCGGCAATTCCAGCTTGCTGTCGGCAGTCACCGTCAGCGGAATGTCGCCGAGATAGACACCCCCATCCTTGACCGGCACGGTCAGGACGATGTCCCGGCCGGTCGGGTTGAGATTGGTCTGTGGCGCGTTGGCCGGGGATATCGGAGCGTCCAGCGTGACGCGCCGTTCCTGCGCCTGTGGAACCACACCCTGTTGATCCGAAGCGCGCGCCGGCGTGCAGAACGCTGCGATGCTCGTCCCCGCAAGCATCAGGATCCACAGGCGGTGCGGGCGATGCTGGCCCTGCTCAGCTCTCTGGTGTGAAGCTGACATCTACGCTGCCCCCATCCACCGGCAACTCGATCGGCAGCGCCATGCGCCGCGTCTGGTTCGCACCGACGAGGCCGAAGCCGATCGTCTGTTGCGTTTCGGGCCCGGACAAGGTTCGCCGGAACACTTCCTTGCCGGCCGTATCTTTTTCGATGATCCGCAGGCGGCCGTTGGACAGATATCCGTAGGCCGTCGAGGCGTTGGTCAGCGTCACCACCGGGATCGGCTTGCCCTGTTCGTTGCGTCCGACCTCGGCGCTCTGCACCTTGATTGCCGGCTTCACGCCGTTGGGCGCGATGCTCACCAGCACCTGGAAATTGTAGAGGATCTGGATCGCCGACTGGCCGGCAGGCAGTTTCACGGGCAACTGCGCGACCGTGACGTAATAATGCTTGCTGGTCTTCAGATCGGGATCGCCGACATATTGCACGCGGAACGACTGGGTCTGGCCGGGCTGGATCATCGCCTGCGGCGGGAAGATCAGCAGATCGCCGGGATCCTTGCCGGTTTCCTTGATCCCGTTCTGGTCGAAATCGAGCGCCTGGACGCGCAATTCCACCGGCAGCGGCGTCGCGAAAGTGTTTTCGACGGTGATGAGCTGCGCCATCCCGCTACCCGACAAGGTCAGGTTGAGGATGACCGGCTGCACCGTCATCGCGACGGCGAGCTGTTGCGGAAAGATGAGCAGCCCCGTCAGCGCCGCCCCCGCCAGCAATGATCGAATACGCTTCACTTTGCCCCCTCCAATATACGCTAGTTTGCTGCTTGAAACTGCACCGTCACTGTATCGGCATACCGACCGGCAACGAGCGCCCCGCCCCCCGGCGGAACGACGATGTTCAGGTCCATATCGCCGGCGCCGCCATTGGCGCTGTTGATCACCAGCGTGCTGCTGGTGGTGGTCAATACGCTGCTCGTCTGCCCCGCCCAGGTCGCGTTGATCTGGAAGCCGAGCAGTTCGCCGAAGCCGGTCGGCGACTGTCGGTTGCGGGCATTGCCGCCATCGCGCAGCAGCCCGCCGTTAGCGCTGGTGATGGTCAGCCGGTGCGGCGCGTTGCAGATCACCGGCAGCGCAAGGTCGATCGCCGCCGCGCGCGGTTGCGCCGTCTGGGGATCGCCGAGCTGAACGATGCGGATCTCGCCGCTGGCTGCGCCGGTTGACGCGAAGGCTGCGTTCTGCGCGCTCGACACGACCGGCGCGTTGAGCACGCAGGCGGCAGGCGCCTGCCCGGCAATCTCGAGCCGGCCCTGGCCGATCGCGACTTCCTGTGCCTGTGCGCCGGTGCCGATCGCCAGGGCTGCCACGAAAAGGGATGGACGAAGCATCAGCGCGGCTCCACGAAAAGCCGGATGGTGTCCGAATAGTCACCAGCCAGGATGGGAGCGTTGTCGCGAACATTCGACGCTCCGGGTGCGATTGCCAGGCGCAGGTCGATTTGGCCGGCCGTCGCCTGATCGATGTTGAAGCGCTGGTCGGTCACGCGGCGCGCCTGCGCGTCCGCGTTGAGCAAGCCGTTGACGTCGCCCCATGTCACCGTCGCCCGATACGGCACCGCATAGGCGAAGCCGGGCGCGGGTGCCTGGGTGCGCTGCAAGGTCGGCCACAGGCCGTTGTTCTGCGATTCGAGGCGGAGGCGGTGCGGATAGTTGCACACCGCGTCGAAGCGAACATCGACCGAAGCCGCGCTGACCGCGAGAGTCGCCGGATCCACCATCCGATCGATCTGCAGCGTATTGCCGGAAAGACCGCGGAAATTGATCTGGTTGCCCGATTGCAGCCTGGGCTCGCCCACCGCGCAGACGGGAGGGGTGTTGCCGGTGACCGGCAATGTCTTGGCCGCCTCGGTCGTTTGCGCAGATGTTGGGGGTGCACAGGGAAGACCGCAGGCGACCAAGACCAATCCGAGGAGCGGCAAGCGGCTCATCTCAGGAGGCCACCGCAAGAGTGACGGTCACGTTGCCCTGATAGTTGGTGTCCGCGACGAGGCGCTGCGTTGCGCCGCCTACCGTCGCGAAACCGCCGATCGACACCGTGATGTCCCCCGAAAATGCCGTGAGTCGCGACTGCACCGCCGCGGGGTTCGTCGCCGCGCCCGTCGCGAAGCTCGCCGCGGTCGTCGTCCAGCCGGCTGCGGTCGCGGTATAGTTGACCGCGCGCGAGAAGCCCGTGGGCGGCGTGCTGGTGAAGGTCTGCGCCGCGAGCGGCGTCGCGTTGACCGTGATCGTGCTGCGCGAGCTGCAGAACGATCCCGCCAATATCTTGGGCGGCGCCGACAGATCGGTGCGCAGCAAGCCGGTATTGATGTCGATGAGCACGCCGAGATCGAAGGTCGAGCCGGTGCCCGACACGATCCCCCCGACGCACATTGACGGCACGTTGCCCGTGACGGTGAAGTTCTTGGTGTCGGTCGCGCTCTGCGCCGATGCCGTGCCTGCCCAGGACAAAGCGGCGAGCGCCGTCAGTCCGAGCAGTCGATGATGCATGCTCATCACAAGCCTCCGCCTGAAGTAGGTGCCGGGCCGAGCGTCACGATGACGAGGCCGCTATAGGAACCGGCGGTCAGCAATGCGTCCGACGGTGCGGTGAAATTGGACAGGTTGACGGTCAGATCGGCGATCCTCGGCGCCCCCTGCGTGGCCCCGACGCTCGAGGCGCTTGGCGTTCCGCCGCCCGCGGTGGCGCCCGTGGTCGCGGTCGCCGCGCCCGACGCCCAGTTGGTGACCGCCGCCGTGTAGTTCACCGCGCGGGCGAACCCCGCCGGCGCGGGCGTCGCGTCGGTGTTGACCAGAGCGGTCGCAGTCACCGTGATCGCGGAACCGGCGAAGTTGCAGAAGGAGCCGGCGAGCATGACGGTGCGCGGCGCGATCACGGCGATCCTGCCGACGCGCGTGCCCGACGTCGTCGCCAGCTGGCCGAGATCGACCGGTGCCGGCGTCGGCGTGCCCAGCATGCACAGCTGGGCGACGTTGCCCCCGACCGCGACGTCACCCGTCGCGGTATTCGTCGCCGCCTGGCCATGCGCGATGCCCGGAAGGGCGATCGCGGCGAGCAGTGGAAGGATCAAGCGCTTCACGGTCCTGGTTTCCTCAATCCGAGAGCGGCAGGCTGACGTTGGGAGTCAGCGTGACCAGGACCTGGCCCGAATAGCTGCCCGCAACGAGGATGCCGCCGGTCGGCGACGAAGAGCCCGCCAGGGTCACCACGACATTGCCGGTGAACAGGCCGACCGGAACGGCCGTGCCGGCACCAGCCGTCATGGAGGTGTCGGAGGCCGTCGCGCTGTTGGCGAGCGCGCTCGCCGAATAATTGACCACGCTGTCGAAGCCCGTGGGGGCCGCACCGACAAAGGTCGTGTCGACCAGCGGCTGCGCCTCGACGCTCATCGATGCGGCGGTGCCGTTGCACCAGCCGACCAATGTGCGGGTCTGGCCGTCGAGCTTGCTGGTATCCAGCTTGCCCGCGGTCGATCCCGATCCCTGCAGCGCCAGTTCGCCGGCATTGATGACGGCGGATGGCGTCGTGAACTGGCAGCGGTCGGCGACCGAACCGTTCACCGTGACAGTGCCCGTCGCCGACGCCGACTGCGCGGCGGCGGGCAAGGCGGCAGTCGCGGCGACTACCACGGCGACTGCAAGGATCGAGTTCTTCATGTCATTATGCTCCGATGAAGCCGATCACGCGCCCGGCGCGATGACGATCGAGATGTTGCCGGTGTACGAGCCCGCGACGAGCAGGTCGGTCGGATTGGCCGTGCCGAAGGTGTCGGCCGTGACGGTCACGTTCGCGCCGCCGGTGTTGGCCAGCGGGCCACCGGCCGGCGTCGCCGCGGTCGGCGCGTTGCGGCTGTCGTTGCTCACCGTGGTCGAACCGCTCGGCGAGAGCGCGACGGCGACATTGGCGTTATAGTCGATCCGGGCCGCGTAGCCGGTCGAAGCGGCGCCCGCAGTGGTCAGCTGGGTCGAGTCGACCGCGATGGTCGGATTCGACGTGTTGCAGACGACGCGGAAGGCGAGCGTGGCAGGGCCCGACGCGTTGAAGCGCGTGGCGAGGTCGGTCGCCATCGTGCCGTCCGCCTGGGCCAGTTCGCCGAGCGCCACCGTGCTGGTGAAGGTGCTGCCCGAACCGGGTATGACGGCGCACTTGTTCGCGACGCTGCCGGTGATGTTGACGGTGCCCGTCACCGTCTGGGCCGAAGCCGGCACGGCGATGGTGAGCATGGTGCCGGCGCCGAGCGCCGCGATCAGAAGCTTGTTCATTGTACTGCCTTTTCCCCATTCAGATTGAATCCGACGGTGAGCCCGGTCGACGACCTGCCCCCCTCCCCTTTGACATTCGACCGGCTGCCCGATGGCCGGGAGAGCCGCTTTGTGCACGGCGCCGTCATGACGCCGCACTCACCGTCACCGTTAAGGTGTCGGAATAGATGCCCCCGATCAGCGCGCTCGAGCCGTTGTAGGCGGGCGCGCTGACGCGGAGATACGTGCCGGGCTGATTGACCGACGTGGAATTGAGCAGAAGGCCTTGCGACATGCTCACCGGCCCGCGGAACGCGCATGGCGCCGCCGCGGCGGCCGCCAATGTCGCTACGGTGCAGGTTCCGGTCGCCGTGCTCGACGAGCCGACCAGGTTGAGCGACACGTCATAGGGCGCCAGCGCGGCATAGCCCGGCGTGACCGATCCGCCGGTCAGCAGCCCGCCGTTGGTCGAGACCACCGCAACGCGCGAGGGGCCGGTGCAATCGAGCTGAAAGCTGAAATCGTGGCTGAAACCGGTGACGTCGAAGTCGGGCTGATTGTAGCTGCCCGACGGCGCCGATCCCGTCGCGAACCCGCAATGCCCGCCGACCGACGCGGTCACCTGCACCGGCAGCTGGCGGTTGCCACCCACGACACCGGGCTGGCCGGCGGCATACACCGTCTGCGCGGCGGCGGCATGCGGCAGCATGGCGACACCGATCGCGAACAGACATATGCCTATTGAACACCGGCCAATCACAGTTCCCGCCCCTCCCAAGGCAAATGAACGATTGGCTAATGATCGATTCATCCTGCTGAAACGCAAGAAGATTTTTTAAACCTTTAATTAACCATTCGAACGGCCTAAAGAATAATAGTTATAGCCGTCCGATATATATGTATAACTTTGGTTATAACGAGTCAGAAAACCGGGGTTATTACTTGTGTAAGAACGAGACAAACATTTTACTACGTAGTATTAAGGTTTAACTAAACGGGAAATCTCGCCGGTTCTTACATGTTGCAGCCAAGAATTCGTCAGATCGACTGCCACAGTTCGGAACGGCTGGGGTCGGGAGGTGCGGGACCGACAAGATGAAAAGGGTTAAGATGCCGAACAGAAAAATGGCGCCAGCTTAGGATAAAATTACGATTCCTGGCATTTCTGTGTCACGGTCGCCGGGCTCGAGCCAGGCCGGCCAAACGACTCGGAGATCTCCACCCCGAGTCGCCCGAAACGGTGGAACAAGCCGGCGGCACCCAGCCAAACGGCGCGCCGGTCAGCCCAGCATCATCAGGCTCGCATTGCCCCCGGCGGCAGTGGTGTTGATCGAGACCGAAACCTCCTCGACCAGCAGGTCGAGACGATAGGCACCGGGCTCGCGCAAGGCCCCGGTCGAAGCGGCCTGAACGGTGACGATGGCGCCTTCCCGCTCCGCCAGCCCGGTCAGCAGCGCCGTGACTTCGGCACCGTCCCCCTCGGCAAGCGCGGCCGAAACCGCGCCCGCATCGCCGCGGATCCGCGCGCGCACGCTTGTCGGTAGGTCCGCCGGCAGCGCGGCAGCACCATCGACCACGACATGGTTGCCGGTGGCCAGGCTCGCGGCCAGCTGGTGGAACAATCCTTCGCGGCTCCTCGGCGCGAGCAGGATCGTGCCGCGCGGGTGCAGCGCATAGAGGTTGCGCTCGCCGACAGGTCCCGGAAGCTCGATTTCGCGCCCGAGCGGCGATGCCGCGCCGATCCCCCGCGCGAGCGCCGCTGAGCGCTGCTCGCCTTTGGCGTCGAGCCAATCGGCAAGATCGGCCAGGGCAGGATCGAGCATAGCATCCGCTTGCGGCGTCGGCGGCGGGAGGTCACGGGTCAGCCGCGGCAGATACAGCGGCCCGCCGGCCTTGGGGCCGGTGCCCGAAAGCCCGCGCCCGCCAAACGGCTGGACTCCCACGATCGCGCCGATGACGTTGCGGTTGATGTAGAGATTGCCCGCCGCGATCCGCGACGTCACTTCGGCGATCGTCTCGTCGAGCCGGGTATGCAGCCCGAAAGTGAGTCCATAGCCGGTGGCATTGATCGCATCGATCAGTGCGTCGAGATCTTCCCGGGCATAGCGGATCACATGGAGCACCGGGCCGAACACCTCGCGCTCCAGATCGGCGATGCCGGCGAGCTCGATGATCGTCGGAGCGACGAAGGTGCCGTGCGCGGTCTCGGGCGGCAGCGCCTGCTGCTCCACGCGGTGCCCGCGTGCGCGCATCGCCTCGATATGCTTCTCGATACCGGCCTTGGCCTCGGCGGTGATCACCGGACCGATATCGATCGCCAGCCGTTCGGTATTGCCGATGCGCAGCTCGGCGAGCGCCCCCTTGAGCATCGTCAGCGTTCGATCGGCGATTTCCTCCTGTAGGCACAGGATGCGCAACGCCGAGCAACGCTGCCCCGCGCTGTCGAAGGCCGAAGCGACGACATCGGCCACCACCTGCTCGGCGAGCGCCGATGAATCGACGATCATCGCATTCTGCCCGCCCGTCTCGGCGATCAATGGGATGGGCTTGCCGTCGGCCGACAGTCGTTCGGCGAGTTGCTTCTGGATCAGCCGGGCGACTTCGGTCGAACCGGTGAACATCACGCCCGCCGTTTCGGGAGCCCCGACCAACGCCGCACCGATCGCGCCATCGCCGGGCAGGAGCTGGAGCGCGTCAGCGGGTATTCCCGCCGCGTGCAGCAGCCGCACCGCTTCGGCGGCGATCAGCGGCGTCTCCTCGGCCGGCTTGGCGAGCACCGGATTGCCCGCGACCAGCGCCGCGGCGACCTGTCCGGTGAAGATCGCCAGCGGGAAGTTCCACGGGCTGATGCAGACCACCGGCCCCAGCGGCCGGGCGCCGGCGCCGAGCGCGCGCGCCTGCACGGCATAATAGCGCAGGAAATCCACTGCCTCGCGCACTTCGGCGACCGCATTCGCCGCCGATTTGCCGGCCTCGCGGATCGCCAGCCCCATCAGCAGCGGCATCCGCGCCTCCATCGCGTTGGCCGCACGCTCGAGCATCGCCGCGCGCTCGCCGACCGGCACCGAAGACCAGGCAGATGCCGCGGCCCGTGTCGCCGCCGCACGCGCCGCATCGGCGTCGGCTTCGATTACCCTGCCCACGATGTCGCGATGATCGGCCGGGTTGCGCACCGGGCGCTCGATCCCCTCCCCGGTTTCGGGAGCGGCGCGCCATTGCGTCGCAGCGCTCGCCTGCAGCTCGCGCGTCAGCGCCGCGAGCGCACTCTCGTTCGACAAGTCGATCCCGGTCGAATTGCGGCGGTCGGGATAGAGATCGCCGGGCAGTGCGATCGCTTCGTGCTTCGCCCCCGGCCGGACTGCATTGCGCACCGCGACGACCGGATCGGCGACAAGTTCGTCGATCGACACCGCCGGATCGGCGACGCGATTGACGAACGACGAATTGGCGCCGTTCTCGAGCAGGCGGCGGACCAGATAGGCCAGCAATTTCTCGTGCGTGCCCACCGGCGCATAGATGCGGCACGGACGTCCGAGCCCTTCGGCGCCCACCACCTGGCGATAGAGCGGCTCGCCCATTCCGTGAAGGCACTGGAATTCATAATCTCCCACCGCGAACCCGGGTCCCGCCATCTGGTAGATCGTCGCCAGCGTCAGCGCGTTGTGCGTCGCGAATTGCGGGAAGATCACGTCCTTCGCCGCGAGCAGTTTCCGCGCGCAGGCGATATAGGCCACGTCGGTGTGGAGCTTCTTGGTATAGACCGGGAAGTCGGCAAGCCCGTCGACCTGCGCGCGTTTGATCTCGGCGTCCCAGTAAGCGCCCTTGACCAGCCGCACCATTATCCGGCGGCCGGCGCGTCGGGCAAGGTCGGTGATCCAGTCGATCACGAACGGGCAACGCTTGCCATAGGCCTGCACCACGAAGCCGAGCCCGTTCCAGCCGGCGAGCGCCGGATCGAGCGCCAGTGATTCGAGCAGATCGAGCGAGAGTTCGAGCCGGTCGGCTTCCTCGGCATCGATATTGAACCCGATGTCATAGGACTTCGCCAGCGCCGCCAGCGCCTGCACGCGCGGCAGCAGCTCTCCCATCACTCGATCGGCCTGCGCGCGCGAGTAGCGCGGATGAAGCGCCGAGAGCTTGATCGAGATGCCGGGTCCTTCATAGATCCCGCGCCCGCCCGCCGCCTTGCCGATCGCATGGATGGCGCGGGCGTAGTCGTCGAAATAGTTCGCCGCATCGGCAGCGGTCGCCGCCGCCTCTCCGAGCATGTCGTAGCTGTAGCCGAAGCCCCGCGCCTCTTCCTTGCGCGCGCGCTTGAGCGCCTCCTCGATCGTCTCGCCGGTGATGAATTGCTCGCCCATCATCCGCATCGCCAGATCGACGCCGCGGCGGATGACCGGTTCGCCGGCACGCGCGATCAGCCGGGTGAGCGCGGCGCCCAACCCCTTGTCGTCGGCGCTGTCGACCAGCTTGCCGGTGACCACCAGACCCCAGGTCGCCGCATTGACGAACAGCGAGCGGCTGCCGCCGAGATGCGCGCGCCAGTCGCCATCGGCGATTTTGTCGCGGATCAGCGCGTCGCGCGTGGCGTCGTCGGGGATGCGCAGCAGCGCCTCGGCGAGGCACATCAACGCGACGCCCTCCTCGCTCGACAGCGTATATTCCTGCACCAGCGCCTCGACGCCGCTTTTGGTGCCTTCCCTGCGCAGCGCCGCGATCAACGCGCGCGCGGTGCTCTCGGCATCGGCGCGCACCGGTTCGGGCAGCGTCGCCACCTCGAGCAGCGGAGCGATGCACTCCGGCTCCGCGCGGCGATACGCCTGGGTGATCGCCACACGTAGCGGCGTCTGGGGAAGGCTCGGCGGCGCGAAGGCGGCAAAGACTGGGCGGTTCGGCATGCTGCGGATATAATATGCACCACGAAGACGATCTGTCTTAGTTTGCCTCTTTCTGATATCCTTGTGGCGAGCATTCCCGCCTTCAAAAGACGATTTGCATGAAAAATACCACCAAGCCGGTCGATCTGGACGATTATGACCGCAAGATCCTCGATATCCTGCGCGAGGAGGGGCGCATCACCGTCACCGAGTTGGCCCAGCGGATCGGCCTGTCGAAGACTCCCTGCCAGCAGCGGCTCAAGCGGCTGATCGACACCCGCGTGATTACCGGCTTCGCCGCGCTGATCGATCCCGCCAAGCTGGCGCTCGATCATGTCGCCTTCGCCGAAGTCAAGCTGTCCGATACGCGCGAAAAGGCGCTGGAGGAATTCAACGCGGCGGTCCGGCGCATTCCCGAGGTCGAGGAATGCCACATGATCGCGAGCAGCTTCGATTATCTGCTCAAGGTCCGCACCGCCGACATCCGCAAATATCGCATCGTGCTCGGCGAGCGCATATCCAGCCTGCCGCACGTCGCGAGCACTTCGACCTACATCTCGATGGAAACCATCCGCGACGCGGTCCGCGGCTAGGTGAAGAAAAATTCGCATCGCGCGAACACGCCCCGCCGCCATCCCCTATAATGGTAAACAATACGCTAATGCGAAGGTGGTCCGGTGATTAACGCGACTATTTTACGATCGGTGGGTCTCGGCCAGGGCCGGGATACTGTTTCCCGGGACAGCGAGCTCGTCCATTTCGAGCTGTGTCCGATGTGCGGCCAGGCGGTCGACCGACGCGATATCTACGCGGTCATGCACCACCTGCCGGTGGGTCACGAACCGTTGCCCGTCCACTAAGCCATGGCCGCGCCTAGCGGCCACCCCGCTGGCGGCACTGGTCCTTCACGGTCCGGGAGCAGGGCGGATAGTCGCGCGCTGCGGCCGGTGCGGGGACAGCGGTCGCGGGTGCGGGTGCCGCGGGTGCCGCGGCCGCCGGAGCCGCGGGCTCCGGATCGGACGCCAGGCTGGTCGTGCCCGAACCGGTGGTTCCCGTCTTGGGATCGGCCGGGGGCGTGTTCGGGTCGGGCGTGGTCGTCGCCGGCGACGGCGTTTCCGGAGCCGTCGTCGTCGCGGGCGGAGTCTGCTGCGGCATATCCTGGGCGACGGCGACGCCACCGGTTGCGGCGAGGATGGCCGCCAATGCGATGCGCTTCATCGGGCTTCTCCTGACACGGTTTCCGAACGCGGCGCGCGCGTCCGGATCGTCAACGCAGCAGGGCGCCTAATGCTCCCCATCCCTCCCGGTCAGGGCAGGAGATACGGCAGGGTCTTGACGGCGCGGCCGCCGAGGCGCTCATCGCCCTCTGCCCGCACCAGGAATCATCATGCCGGAAACCCGCGACAAGACTCCTTATCCCCCGGTCGGCCTGTTGCTGCGCGAATGGCGCGCCGCGCGGCGCATGAGCCAGCTCGACATGGCGCTCGAATGCGGCATGTCCGCCCGCCATCTCGGCTTCGTCGAGACGGGCAAGGCGCAGCCGTCGCGCGACGCGATCGGCCGCTTCGCCGATGCGCTTTCGCTGCCCTTGCGCGAGCGCAACGTATTGCTGCTCGCCGCCGGCTACGCGCCGCAATATGCCGAGCGCGAACTGGCGACGCCCGCGCTGGAGCGGATGCGTGACGCGGTCGACCTGATCCTGCGCCATCAGAATCCCTATCCGGCCTTCGTCCTGAACCGCCATTTCGACGTGCTGGGCGGGAATGACGGCGCAATGAACATCAACCGCTTCGTGATGCAGGGGCGGGAGAGCCGTCACGCCAATCTGCTGCGCCAGATCTTCGATCCCGAGGATTTCCGCCCGGTGATCCTCAACTGGCCCGCGGTCGCCTCGGGCTTCCTGCGGCGGCTGCACGATCATCTCGCGATCACGCCCGGCGATGACTACGGACACGCGCTGCTGAACGAACTGCTCGGCTATCCCGACGTGCCGCAGGAATGGCGTTTCCGCGGGATCGGCAGCGAGATCGAACCGGTGCTCACGCTCGATTTCCGCAGTCCGGCGGGGCCGCTGCGCTTCTTCGAGACGATCACGACCTTCGCCGCCCCGTTCGACGTGACGCTGGACGAGCTCCAGATCGACTGCGCCTTTCCGGCCGACGAACGGACCGCCTCGGTCTGCATCCGGCTCGCGGCCGGCGAGATGCTCTAGCCGCTTCCGCAGCCGCAATGCGCCAACGACCTTCCAGGTAATTTCGCGAACGCAACAGTCGCGATAGTCGATGTCCGAGCACCGGTAGTTGGAGGGACGGGAATGCATTTCGGCCGAAGAGACTTGCTGAAGGTCGGCGCGAGCGCCGCCGCCGTCATCACCTTGCCGGGCGCAGGGTTCGCGTCCGCGCAGGGCCGGCCGATCATCGACGTCCATATGCACGCCTATCCGGCGGCGACGCCGTTTCCCAATCCGATCGTCAATCCGATCAGCGGCGTGAAGAGCCCGATCCGCAACGGCGCCGACCATCTGTCGGCCTGCATCGCCGAGATGAAGCGGCACAATGTCGTGAAGGGCATCGTCAGCGGCGGCGACGGCGATCGGCTGCAGGCCGCCATCGACTGGCACGATCGGGACCCGGGCCGCTTCGTCGTGGGCGCGGGCATTCGCGGATCCGACGAAATCCCGTTGCCGCCCCTCGAATCGCTCCGGAAGGCCTTTGTCGAAGGAAAGCTGCAAGTGCTCGGCGAAGTCACTTCGCAATATGCGGGCCTGTCGCTGAGCGATCCGAAATATGATCCGTATCTGGCGATGGCGGAGGAACTCGACATACCGGTGGCGCTCCACACCGGCACGATGCCCGAAGGCACCACCTTCGATCCCTGCTGCCGGCCCGCCCGGGCGCGCTTCGGCAATCCGGAAAATGTCGAGGAGGCGCTGAATCGTCACCCGAAATTGCGGCTGAACCTGATGCATTGCGGCTGGCCGTATCTCGACGACACCATGGCCATGTTGATGCTCTATCCCAATGTGAACGTCGATACCGGAGCCACCGACTGGCTCCTGCCCCGCGCGCATTTCCACGATTATCTGCGCAAGCTGGTGGAAGCGGGTTTCGGAAAGCGCATCATGTTCGGCTCGGACCACATGTACTGGCCGGACGGGATCGGCCTCGCCATCGAGGGGATCGAGTCCGCTGCGTTCCTGACCGAGGAGCAGAAGCGCGACATTTTCTACAACAATGCCGTCCGCTTCTACAAACTGAAGGACGTGTGAGCAGCGCCTGGTTGAGAGCCCATCTAAACTCTTGATTCTTGGCTAACAGGCTGCCCTCTTTCGTCATCCCCGCGAAAGCGGGGACCCATCTCCCACAGTTTCCACAAGCGCACCGGTGCGTTTTGCCGCTCGCTCAGGAGATGGGTCCCCGCTTTCGCGGGGGATGACGCGCTTCATTTTTTGAATATGAAGCCTCGACCTGACACGATCGCCTCTTATTGCGACTGACTTGCAGTATATAATCGCCGCTGCTAGGCGCCCCGCAACACACCTGTCGGCATGCGGCCGAGCAGGCGGGGGAACACCATGTCGCGTCGCTCACATTTTTCGCTGCCCCTGTTTGCGCTGGTCGCAACCATGCCCTGCGCGGCGTTCGCGCAGGATGCGGCCCCCGATACGCCGGCCGATGGCGACGAAATCGTCGTCACCGCGGCGCGCACGATCCTCCCGCCCAATGCATTGCCGCTCACCATCGACGTGATCGACAAGAAGACGCTCGATCAGCAGATCGCGATCTCGGGCTCGGTCACCGATGCCGTGGCGAACCTCACTCCGTCCTTCTCCCCTACCCGCCAGAAGCTGTCGGGCGCAGGCGAGACGCTGCGCGGCCGCTCGCCGCTCTACGCGATCAACGGAATTCCCCAATCGACTCCCTTGCGCGACGGCAGCCGCGACGGCTTCACCATCGACGGCTTCTTCGTCGATCGAGTCGAGCTGATCTACGGTTCGAACGCGCTGCAGGGCATCGGCGGCACCGGCGGCATCGTCAATCAAGTGACGGTCGGCGCACCCGCGCAGGAGGGGTTTGGCGGCCGCGTCCTCCTCCAGGGTACCGCCGACAATGATTTCCGCGGCGACGGGCTCGGCGGCAAGGCGGCGGGTCTCGTCCAGTACAAGGCCGGTCGCTTCGATGCGACGGTGGGCGCGGCGTACGAGAAGCGCGGCGTGTTCTACGACGGCGACGGCCGCCGTGTCGGCCTCAACCTCACCCAGGGCGAGACGCAGGATTCGAACACGCTCTCGCTGTTCGCCCGGCTCGGCTATCAGGTCGGCGAAACCGGCCGGTTCGATCTGATCGCCAGCCGTTTCGAGCTCAAGGGCGACGGCGATTATATCGCGGTTCCCGGCAACCGCGCGACCGGCGTGACCACCAGCGCCGTGCGCGGCGATCCGCCGGGCATCCCCGCCAGGAGCCGCACCGAGAGCGTCGCGCTTTCCTATACCGACACTGCGCTCTGGGGCGGCAATCTCGTCAGCCAGATCTTCTTCAACCGGACGCACGACACGTTCGGCGGCGAAATCGCGCCGATCGCGACTTTCCAGGATCCGACGATCGCGCCGGCCGGCACCTTGTTCGACCAGTCCGAGAACCGCTCGCGCAAGCTGGGCGGCAAGCTCAGCTACGAGCGCGCCGTGCCCGGCTTCGAGGCGCTCACCACCACGCTCGGCTTCGATGCGCTGACCGACAGCACAGAGCAGCGGCTGATCGCCACCAATCGCGTCTGGGTGCCGCCCACCGATTTCCGCAGCCTCGCGCCCTTCGTCCAGGCCAATCTCGCCTTGTTCGACAAGAAGCTGCGCCTCGCCGGCGGCGTGCGCTACGAGAATGTGAAGATCACCGTCGACGATTACCACACGCTGGCGTCGACCACGTTCCGCAACAACAATCCCGCGACCTATGGCGGCGTATCGGTGGCGGGCGGTTCGCCGACCTTCTCCGACGCCCTGCTGAATGGCGGCGTGATCCTCGAGCCGATCCCGGGCATGCGCGCGTATGCGAGCTATGCCGAGGGCTTCACCGTCCCCGATATCGGCCGGATCACCCGCGCCGTGGGCACCGCCGGCGTCGATATCGACAATTTCCTCGATATCGCCCCGATCGTTTCGAACAACCGCGAGATCGGCCTCGAAGTGAAACGCGGGCCGCTCGACGGCTCGGTCACCTATTTCTGGTCGTCGAGCGACAAGGGCCAATTGCTCATCGCCAATCCGGGCGGGATCTTCGACGTCCAGCGCCTGCGCGTCGAAATCCAGGGGCTGGAGGTCAATCTCGGCGTCAGGCTGCCGATCGACGGGCTGCGCGTGAATGTCGGCTATGCCCATCTCGACGGCCGCTACGACAGCGACATCGTGCCCGACGGCAAGGTCGATACCGATCTCGACGGGACCAACATCTCGCCCGACCGGGTCAATCTCGCCGCCGATTATTCCAGCGGGCCGTTCAGCGCGCGGGTGCAGACGCAGTTCTTCCTGTCGCGCCGCTTCGACGGCGGAGCCCGCGCGATCGACGACGCCAATCCGGCGCACCCGCAGAAGCTCTTCATGAACGATTTCGGCGGCTACACGCTCACCGATGCGTATCTGCGCTATCAGACTGCTTTGGGCGGGCTGACGTTCAGCGTGTCGAACCTCTTCGACAAGCACTATATCGATTACAGCTCGGACACCCGCCTGCCGACCGACAATCTCAGCTACTTCGCCGGGCGCGGCCGCGCGTTCACGCTCGGCTGGGACTATCGGTTTTGAGCAGAGGGCACCGATGAAGCTGCTCGATCTGATCCACCGCTGGACGGGGGGAATCCTCGGCCTGGTGCTGGCGGTCATGGGCCTGACCGGCGCGATTCTCGTCCACAAGGAGAGCTGGCTGCTGCTGCCCCACGCCGGCGATGCGCGGATCGCCGATCCGGCGGTCATCGGCGCCGTGACCGAGAAGCTGCTCGCCGCCGAGCCCAGGGCCCAGTCGATCATCTACGCCAATGATCGCTTCGGGCTGCACCAGCTGCGCCTGCCCAAGGGCGCGGGCGCCTATGCCGATCAGGCCGGCAATGTGGTCACGCGCTGGCAGAGCCAGTGGGAACGGCCCGAGCTCTGGATCTTCGATCTCCATCACCATCTCTTCAGCGGCGACGTCGGCGAGACGATCATCGGCATCGCCGGGCTCGCGGCGATATTGTTCGTCGTCACGGGTTCGGTTCTGTGGTGGCGGACGCGGCGGACATTCAGTTTCAGGCTCTGGCCCAGAAGGCTGAGCCGGCCGGCGATCGTGATGCAGCACCGCGATTTCGGCATCGTCATGGCGCCATTGCTGCTGCTATCGGCGGTCACCGGCACGATGCTGATCTTCAAGCCGTTCGCGGCCATCGTGATCGCGCCCTTTGGCGCGCCCGGCGCGGCGCTCGCGGCGAATGCGCCGGCCAAGGTGAAAGGCGGTCCGCTCGCCGCGCACCTGGACTGGCGCGCGATCATCGCCGCGGCGCACGCCCGGTTCCCCGATGCGCAGATCCGCCTCCTCGCATTGCCCCGCAAGCCCGGCGATCCGATCGCGATCCGGATGAAGCGCGCCGCCGAATGGCTGCCCAACGGCCGCTCGACGCTCGCCTTCGACGCCGCCGACGGCCGTCTGCTCGCCGCGACCGACGCGCTGGCGCTGCCTGCGGGGACGCAGGTCTTCAACGGCGCCTATCCGCTCCACGCGGCCAGGATCGGCGGCCTCGCCTGGCGGCTGGTGACGACGGTCTCCGGCCTCGCGCTGATGCTGCTCGGCAGCCTGACCGTCTGGACCTTCTGGTTCAGACGGCCCCGGCCGAAACGTCCCCGCTGATCGGCTTCCTCAATCGAGCTTCTGCAGCTCGATATTGCGGAACTCGATCTGATGGCCCTCGCTCTGCAGCGCGATATAGCCCTGCTGCAGCGGCAGCTTGCCGCCCTGTGCCGCGATCAGCGGCTGCGCATCCTTGTCCTGGGGATCGAGCTCGACCGCGGAATAATGCAGCACGGCCTTGCCGTCGATGAAATGGGTGATCTCGCCATTGGGCAGCACCTCTACTTCTGCCCGCACCCAGCGGCCCACCGGCTCCAGTGGCGAGGTGGAGAGGATGCAGTGGCGCGGATCGCGCTTGCCTTCGAACACTACGGTGGTGCCGGGCGTGCACACATTCCCGGTTGGCTCCCGCGTCGGGCGCGGAACGCCGAGAATCTGGAACTCGAGGCTCACCGGAAAGTCCTGATCGCGCCGCATCGTCTCCGGCGCCTGCGCATGGAACATCAGCCCCGAATTGCTCGCCTGCCAGCTCTGGATGCCCGGCAGCGATTCGCCGAACAGCCGATACTCGAAGCGGACGCGATAGGCCTTGAGCGGCATCTTCCAGAAGAGGTGGCCGAACTCGCCCGCGAACTTGGTGTAATTGGCGTGCGAGACGCGGATCGCGCCGTCCTTCACGATGAACATGTGCAGCGGATCCTCGCCCGCGGCGCGGCCGGTGATCTTGGGCGTCCAGCCGGCAAGCGTCTTGCCGTCGAAGATGCGTTGCCACTTCGGCTCGGGCGCCGGATCGGGGGCGGAGGCGGCGCCGAGCAGCGCCAGCATGGGAAGAAGGAAGAGTTTCATAGGTCGAACGGCTCCCGTTGCAGGCTTGTCGGTTTGATCGATGGTTCGGTCGGCGATCATCGGATGCCGGCGCGACGTTCGTCGAGAAGGCGCGCGAGCGAAGTCCATTTCGCCGCGCCCTCGTTATTCGCGATCATCGCCTCGACGAAGGTCATCGTCCGCAGCCCGTCGGCGATGCCGGGAAACCAGTCCGCCGCGCCTGGCGGCGGCGGCGCGGCCGCTCCGTTGCGCACTGCCTGGGCGAAGCTGCGATAGAGGTTGGCGAACGCCTCGACATAGCCTTCGGGATGGCCCGCCGGTGTGCGCAGCCGCGCCGTCGTCAGCGGATCGAGCCCCGGTCCTGCCGCGCGGACGATCTCGGCGGGGCGGTCGAGCCAGCGCAGGGTCAGCGTGTTGGGCTCCATCTGCGACCAGTCGAGCCCGCCTTTCTCGCCGTGCACGCGCAGCCGCAGCCCGTTCTCGTCGCCCGCCGCGATCTGGCTGGCCTTGAGCACGCCGCGCGCGCCGCCTTCGAACCGCAGCAATGCCGCCACGTCGTCGTCGAGACGGCGTCCCGGCACGTGCGTGGTCAGCTCCGCATTGAGTTCCTCGACCGCGAGTCCCGAGACATGCTCAGCGAGTTGGAAAGCATGCGTGCCGATGTCCCCCAGACACCCCCCCAACCCCGCCCGTGCCGGATCGGTGCGCCATTCGGCCTGTTTCTGGCCGTCGCGGTCGATCGGCTGGCTCAGCCAGCCCTGCGAATATTCGACCTGCACCAGCCGAATCGCGCCCAGATCGCCGCGCGCGACGCGAACCCTTGCCTCTTCGACGAGCGGATAGCCGCTATACGTGAAGGCGAGCCCGTACAGTTTGCCGCTGCGCGCGACCGCCGCCTCGATCGCCAGTGCCTCGGCAAGGTCCAGTGCCATCGGCTTTTCCGACATCACGTGGAAACCCGCGTCGAGCGCGGCGATCGCCGCCGGGGCGTGGAGATGATTCGGCGTGACGATCGCCAGCACCTGCATCCGCTGGTCCGCGGGCAGTGCAGCCTCGCCGGCGAGCAGCGCGTCGAGCGTCGCGTAAGCCCGCGCGGAATCGAGGCCCAGCCCCGCGGCGCTGCGCTGGTTGCGTCCCGAATCGCTGCTGAACGCGCCGCAGACCAATTCATACTCGCCGTCCAGCGCCGCCGCCATGCGATGCACCGCGCCGATGAACGCGCCCTCGCCTCCCCCAACCATGCCGTAGCGTATCCGCGGCTGCGTGCCCGTCTCCATCGTCTCTCCTTGTTAGCGCTAACGACGGCGAACGGCCTGTCGATTTTATATCTGATAAATGGTTGCCACGCGTGCGAACAACCGGTTAGAGGATAGCCACCGATCGTTGCAAGACCGGAGAGGAAAATGAAATCTGTGATCGCACTGCTGCCCGTTGCAGCAACATTGTGCGCGTTGACACTGACAACGTTGCCGTCCGTGGCGGCCCCTCCCGTTCAGAACGCGGGCGAGCAGGCGTTCGCCGCCTGCCGGGCGTGCCATACGCTTCCGGCGGGCGGAAAAAGCCTTATGGGTCCCAACCTCCACGGCCTGTTCGGCCGCAAGGCGGGCTCCGTTCCGGGCTTCAACTACAGCCCGGCACTCAAGGCATCGAACATCGTCTGGAACGCGCAGACGCTCGACCAGTTTCTTGCCGCGCCGGCCCAGAAGGTGCCGGGCACGCGCATGCCGATGAAGGTCACCGATCCCGCCAAGCGGGCCGCGCTGATCGCCTATCTCAAGGCCGAAACCGCGAAGTGACGATCGAATCAGGGAGGGCGGTGGCATGAAGGGTCCGGCGGTTTTCCTCGCCCAGTTCATGGGCGATTCCGCGCCATTCGACACTCTGCCCTCGGCCGCGCGCTGGATGGCCGACGCGGGTTATGTCGGCGTCCAGATTCCGACATGGGACAGCCGTTGCATCGATCTCGCCAAGGCGGCCGAGAGCCAGGATTATTGCGACGAACTCGCCGGCACGTGCCGCGAGGCGGGAGTCGAGATCACCGAGCTTTCGACGCACCTGCAGGGCCAACTGGTCGCAGTGCATCCGGCCTATGACGTAGCGTTCGATGGGTTCGCACCCGAGGCCTTGCGCGGCAAGCCCGCCGAGCGCCAGGCCTGGGCAGTCGAGCAACTCCATCTCGCCGCCAAAGCGAGCCGGCGGCTGGGGCTGAACGCGCACGCGACCTTCTCGGGGGCGCTCGCCTGGCCCTATCTCTATCCGTGGCCGCAGCGCCCGGCTGGGCTGGTCGAGGAGGCATTCGGGGAACTGGCAAAGCGCTGGCGTCCGATCCTCGACGCCTTCGAGGAACAGGGCGTCGACGTCGCCTATGAGATCCACCCCGGCGAGGACCTGCACGACGGCGTGACCTTCGAGCGGTTCCTGGCGGGCGTGGACAACCACCGCCGTGCCAACATCCTCTATGATCCCAGCCATTACGTGCTGCAGGCGCTCGATTATCTGGCGTTCATCGACATCTATCACGAGCGGATCAAGATGTTCCACGTCAAGGACGCGGAGCTCAACCCGACCGGGCGCTCGGGCGTCTATGGCGGCTTCCAGGACTGGGTCGACCGCCCCGGCCGCTTCCGCTCACTCGGCGACGGCCAGGTCGATTTCGGCGGGATTTTCTCGAAGCTGACACAGTACGGATACGAAGGCTGGGCAGTGCTCGAATGGGAATGCTGCCTCAAGCATCCCGAAGACGGGGCGCGTGAGGGCGCGCCTTTCATCGAAGCGCACATGATCCGCCGCGCGGACAAGGCTTTCGACGATTTCGCGGGCGGCAACGATCCGGGGCTCAATCGCAAGTTGCTGGGGCTGACCTGACGACACGACGCGGGCAAGAACGATAAGGGAGGGGAGCCAAGAAATGGCCACGACATTGAACAAGGGACGGCTGTTCTGGCTGGGCGTGCTGGCCCTGTTCACCGCCGCGTCGAGCCTTGCGATCCGCGGCGCGATCGCCAGCGGGCTCAAGGCCGAATGGATCGATCCGATCGCTCCGCTGCAGGCCGGCGAACTGCTCGCCGCCGCATTGGGCGCGGCGTTCCTCAGCTTCGCGATCACGTTGTTCGTCGCCAGCGCGCTGCTCGATCAGATCGGCATGAAAAGGTGCCTGCTGGGCGCGGGCTTCTGCTTCATCTTCGGCCCGCTGCTGATCGTCACTGCGGGCCATCTCGCGACGGGCATGACGGTCTATACGATCGTCTGGCTCGGCATGCTGCTCAGCGGCATCGGCTGGGGGCTGACCGAGGCGGCGATCAATCCGCTGACCGCGCAGCTCTATCCCGAGGACACCACGCACCGGCTCAACGTGCTGCACGCCTGGTTCCCCGGCGGCATCATCGTCGGCGGGCTGGTCGGCTTCTTCCTCTCGGCGACCTTGCCGTGGCAGGGCATCATGGCGCTGGTGATGATCCCCGCCGTCGCGACCGTCGTGATCGCGGCGACCACCACTTTCCCACCGCCTTTGCGCAGCGAAACCGGCGTGAGCTTCGGCGAGATGGTGAGCGAAGTGTTCCGCCGCCCCAGTTTCTTCATCTGGTTCGGCGCGATGTTCCTCACCGCTGCGTCCGAACTGGCCCCCGGCCAGTGGATCGACGTCGCTCTGTCGAACCGCGTCGGCATGCGCGGCATCCTGCTGCTCGTCTATGTCAACGCGCTGATGTTCGTGTTCCGCCATTTCGCGGGCCGGCTGGCGAGCAAGATCTCGAATCCCGGATTGCTCTGGGTATCGAGCCTGCTCGCCGCGATCGGGCTGTTCATGCTGAGCCAGGCGCAGTCGCCGGTGGCGGCGGTCCTCGCCTCGACGGTGTGGGGGCTCGGCGTCTGCGTGATGTGGCCGACGATGCTCGCTTCGGTCGCCGAACGCTATCCGCGCGGCGGATCGTGGGCGATGGGGCTGGTCGGATCGGCGGGGGCGCTCTCCAGCTTCTTCGTGCTCCCGCTGCTGGGCGCGATGTTCGACAAGGCCAAGATCGAGTTCGCCGGCGGGCCCGAAGCGTTCGCGAAGCTGGCCGGCGCGGCGAAACTGGCGGTCGAGGATGCGGCGGCGTCGGTATCGTTCCAGCGGCTGGCGGTCCTGCCGGTCGTCCTGCTGGCGGTGTTCGGCTTCATCTGGCTGCGTGAGCGCGGCAAGTCGCGTGCCGTCCTCGCGGGCGAAGCGGCGTGAGGCTGACCCGGCGTTCCGTGCTGGCCGCGAGTGCCGCCACCGCGGGTGCGGCGACGATGAGTCGCGCCGCGCCCGGCCAGAACGCGGCGCGCTTCTCGCTCGGCTTCGCGCCGCACGAAGGCAGCTTCAAGAGCCGGGGCAGCCGGCTCGAGCAGATCGCCTTTGCCGCCGATCAGGGCTTCACTGCGTGGGAAGACAATGAGGCGGCAAGCCGGCCCGTCGCCGAGCAGACCGCGATGGCCCGCGCGCTTCAGCAGCGCGGCATGACGATGGGCGTCTTCGTCGCGAGCATGCCCAAATGGGGCGAATTCCGCCCGTTGCTCGGCGGCAACGACGATGCCGAGCGTCAGGCTTTCCTGGCCGACATTCGCGCCTCGATCGACGTCGCCAAGCGATTGAACGTCAAATGGATGACGGTCGTCACCGGCTTCCTCGATCGCAAGCTGCCGGTCGAGATCCAGACCGCCCGGATCATCGATACGATGCGCCGCGCCGCCGAGATCGTCGAGCCGCATGGCCTCGTCATGGTGATGGAGCCGCTGAACACGCTGGTGGATCATCCAAACGTATTCATGCAGACCATCCCGCAAGGCTTCGCGGTGTCGACGGGCGTCAACAGCCCGGCCGTGAAGGTGCTGGCGGATCTCTATCACGCGCAGATCCAGGCCGGGAATCTGATCAACACGCTGCAGAGCTGCTGGGACGAGATCGCCTATATCCAGTTCGGCGACAATCCCGGCCGCAAGGAGCCGAGCACCGGCGAGGTCAATTATCGCAACGTGGTCCGCTGGTTGCGCGCGAAGAAATATGCCGGCGTGATCGGCATGGAGCATGGAAATTCGATAGAGGGACGCGCTGGCGAAGAGCGGCTGATCGCCGCTTATCGCGAGATTGACGCGGCATGAGGGAGGAACGAGTGAAGCGTATCGCATGGGGCGCCGCGATTGCGGTAGCCGTGGCAGCGGGAAATCCCGCCGTCGCGCAGGAGAAGCCGGGCTTCAAGGACACGCCGATGCTGCCCGGCGGCAAGTGGCACGTTCATGATTCCGACCGGCCCTACCCCGATGTGGTCACGCCGGCTGCAGTGCCGGGGGGGGCGCCCTCGGACGCAGTAGTGCTGTTCGACGGCAAGACGCTCGACGCATGGCAGCCCCAGGCGACGCCGTGGATCCTCAAGGACGGCGTGGTGACTTCGCAGCCGCGCGCCGGCGGCGGCGGCGAGAATGCGCTGGTCAGCAAGCAGAGCTTCGGCGACGTCCAGCTCCATCTGGAGTTCCGCTCGCCAAACCCGCCGACCAAGACCTCGCAGGATCGCGGCAACAGTGGCATCTGGTTCATGCAGCGCTACGAGATCCAGATCCTCGACGGCTATCAGAACCCGACCTATGCCGACGGCACCGTCGGCGCGATCTATGGCTGGAAGCCGCCGCTGGTGAACGCGTCGCGCAAGCCCGGCGAATGGCAGAGCTACGATGTGGTCTTCGAGCGCCCGCATTTCGGTGCCGACGGCAAATTGCTGCGCCCGGCCTATATCACCGCGTTCCTGAACGGCGTGCTGGTGCAGAACCGCCAGCCTTGGCTGGGCGGCACGATCTGGCGCAAGCTCGGCACCTACCAAGCGCATGCCGACGCCGCGCCGATCCAGCTCCAGGACCATAATTCACCGGTTTCGTTCCGTAACATCTGGGTGCGCCCGCTGCCCGAAGCGGCGGCGAGCTACGACTTTGAGGGTACCGTGAAATGATTATCGATCGCAGAGACGCGCTGGCCGGAATTGTCGCGATGTTCGGTGCAAGCCTGTTCGCGCCGATCGCGCGCGCAGCGGGTGCGCAGATGACGCCGATCAGCGACGGGCCGCCCAGCGCGCCCGTGTTCACCGCACAGCAGCGCGCGCTGATGACCGCGCTCAGCGAGCGGGTGATGCCGACCACCGACACGCCCGGGGCGATCACCGCCGGGGTGCCCGCCTTTATCGAGAAATTGCTCGCCGACTGGGCGGCGCCCGGCGATCGCAAGCCGATCCTCGCCGGGCTCGACGCGATCGAGACGCGCAGCCAGGCCGATTACAAGGTCGCGGCCGACAAGGCGACACCCGCGCAGCAGGACGCACTGCTGACGCTGGCGATGGAAGACAAGATTCCCGGCGGCAAGGATTTCTTCGAGAAGTTCCGTCAGCTCGTCATCACCGGCTATTTCACCTCGGAAGTCGGCATCACCCAGGAGCGCGAATATCTGCCCGTGCCCGGGCGGTATGACGGCGCCTATCCCTATTCGAAGGTCAACAAGGTGTTTTCGTCATGATGATCAGCCGACGGCAATGGATGGCGGGCGGTGCCGCGCTCGCGACGACGCTGGCGGCCGCACCGCTGGTGGCGAAGGGCCTCAAGCCCAAGCCGGTCGGGCTTCAGCTCTACACCGTGCGCGAACTCTTCTCGAAGGACCCGATGGGCACGCTCGAGAAGGTGGCGAAGATCGGCTATCGCGAAGTCGAATATGGCGGTGGCGGCTATGACAAGATGGATCATGCCGCGCTCCGCAAGACGATGGACCGGCTGGGGCTCAAATCGCCCTCGCTGCACATCGGCTACGAGGCGCTGAGCGGCGATTTCGCCGGCTCGGTGAAGATGGCGAAAACGCTGGGCGCCGATACGGTGATCCTGCCGTACATGACCGCCGAGCAGCGCAATGCCGAGAGCTGGAAGGCCGCGGTCGCCAATTTCAACCGCTGGGCCGAACAGCTCAAAAAGGCCGGGCTCGACTTCGCCTATCACAATCACGATTTCGAGTTCACGACCAAACCCGATGGCCGCAGCCTGTACGACATGCTGCTCGCCGATGCCGACCCTGCCCTGGTCAAGCTCGAGCTCGACCTGTTCTGGGTAATCGCCGCCGGCGAGGACCCCAAGGCGATCATCAAGCGGAACCCAGGCCGCATCTATGCCTATCACGTCAAGGATCGCACCGCCGACGGCAAGATGACCAGCGTCGGCAAGGGCGTGATCGATTTCGCCGACATCTTCACGCTCAACGGCACGGCCGGCGTGAAGCATTTCTACGTCGAGAACGATCAATCGCCCGCGCCGTATCTTCCCGACATCCAGACCAGCTTCGCGACGCTCAGCCGTCTGCGCGCGTAACCCAGTATTCGAGGATCATTAGACATGGCCGACAAGTTCGATGCGATCGTCATCGGCTCCGGAGTGAGCGGTGGATGGGCGGCGAAGGAATTGACCGAAAAGGGCCTCAAGGTCCTGATGCTCGACCGTGGCGTCATGGTCGAGCATGGCGAGGATTATGATTATGACGGCAAGCCGGCATATGAGATCCCCGCCCGCGACATGATGCCCAAGGCGCTGCTCGACAGCGATTATTTCATCGCCAAATACGGCTATGTCTCGCCCGGTAGCCGGAAATATTACAACAACGACCGGCTCAATCCGTACGCCTATGACGAGGGCGAGAAATTCTACTGGATCCGCCCCGGCGCGGTCGGTGGCAAGTCGCTGATCTGGGGGCGCTGGAGCTTCCGCTGGTCGCCTGAGGATTTCGAAGCCAACAAGCGCGAAAATGTCGGGATCGACTGGCCGATCCGCTATGAAGACCTGGCGCCGTGGTACGACTATGTCGAGAAGTATATCGGCGTGTCGGGCTCGCGCGAGAATCTGCCGCAGCTGCCCGACAGCCAGTTCCAGCCGCCGATTCAGATGAACATCGCCGAGAAATGGGTGAAGGAGCGGCTCGAGGCGACTTCGCCCGGCCGCAAGCTGATCAACAGCCGCATGTCCAACATGACCGAGGACAAGGAGGCGCAGGGCCGCACCAAATGCCAGTTCCGCAACCAGTGCGGGCGCGGCTGCTCGTTCGGTGCCTATTTCTCGACCCAGGCGGTCACTCTCCCCGCCGCCCGTGCCACCGGGCGGCTGACGCTCCGCTCCGACGCGGTGGTCTCCAACCTCGAATATGATCCCAAGACCAAGAAGGTCACCGGCGTCCGCGTGGTCGATACGAAGACGAAGCAGGCCGAAATCATCCCCGCCCGCCTCGTGTTCCTCTGCGCCTCGGCGATGGCGTCGACCCAGATCCTGATGAACTCGCGGATCCCGGGCACCGGCAAGAGCCATTTCGACACCAGCGGCACGCTGGGCCGCTACGTGATGGACCATATCTTCCGTGTCGGCGTCTCGGGCGACATCCCCGGCATGACCGAATATATCGAATATGGCCGGCGCCCGAGCGGCGTCTATGTCCCGCGCTTCCGCAACGTCGGCGGCGAGGAAGGCGTGGGCTTCCGCCGCGGTTATGGCTATCAGGGCGGCGCGCGGCGCGATCCGGCCTATCCGCAGGGCTTCGGCGCGTCGATGAAGCAGGGCATGCGCCAATATGGCGGATGGAAGTTCGGCATGGGCGCGTTCGGCGAATGCCTGCCCTATGAAGACAATCGCGTCAGCCTTCACCCCGACAAGGTCGACCGGTTCGGCATTCCGTTGATGCGCTTCGACGTCACCTTCCGCGACAACGAGATCAAGATGATGGACGATGCGCGGACCGAGGGCGAGAAGATGCTCAAGGCGGCCGGCCTGCTCAACGTGACGAGCTATCACGGTGAGCACGTTCCCGGCGACGCCATCCACGAGATGGGCGGCGCCCGCATGGCGAACGATCCGCGGCAATCGGTGCTCAACAAATGGAGCCAGGCGCACGACGCGGCCAATCTGTTCGTCACCGACGGCGCGCAGATGGCGTCGATCTCGTGCGTGAACCCCTCGCTGACCTTCATGGCGTTCACCGCGCGCGCCGCGGACTATGCGGTCAAGCAGCTGAAGGCGGGCGCGATCTAGGCCGGAGTCGCCCCCGTCCTAGACGGGGGCGACTGCCGCGCGTTCAGGCTGCGGCGCGTATTCGGCGAGCTCGGCGATGAAGCGGCGCATCCACCACGTCACATCCTCGCGCTCGACGTTCCGCATCAACGGCAACCATCGCGCGATGCGCTCTTCGTTTGGCATCGCCAGCGCCGCAGCGATCGCATCGGCCACGTCTTCGGCGCTGTAGGGATTGACGAGCAACGCCTCTCGAAGCTGCTCCGCTGCCCCCGCGAAGCGCGAAAGGATCAGCACGCCCGGATCGTCGGGATCCTGCGCGGCGACATATTCCTTGGCGACGAGGTTCATCCCGTCGCGCAGCGGCGTCACCAGCCCGACGCGCGCAGCGCGGTACATCGCCGCCAGTTCGTCGCGCGGATATCCCTGATTGACGTAGCGGATGGGAACCCACTCCGCGCTCGCATAGGCGCCGTTGATGCGGCCCGACACCGCTTCGAGCGAGGCGCGGATCTCCTGATAGCTGTTGACCTCGACGCGTGACGGCGGGGCGATCTGGAGCAGGAATACCTGTTCGTGCTTCTCGGGATGCGCGGCGAGAAAGCGCTCGTAAGCGAGGAAGCGCTCCTGAAGGCCCTTCGAATAATCGAGCCTGTCGACTCCGATCAGCATCGCGCGCCCGTTGGCGCTTTCCAGCATCGCCTCGTGCGCGGCGCGCGCGGCGGGATCGTCGGCGGCGCGGCGGAAGCCGGCGGCGTCGATCCCGATCGGACAGGCGATCAGCTTCACCACGCGGCCGGCGACGTGGATGATGCCGTCCGATCCGACGAACATCCCGAGCTCGCTTTGGACATAATCGACGAATGCCTCGAGCGAGTCCGCGGTCTGGAAACCGATCACGTCATACGCGAACAGCGACTTGACCAAAGCCGCGTGGCTCGGAAGCGTCAGCAGCAGCCGGCGGGGCGGCCACGGGATGTGCAGGAAGAAGCCCATCCGGTTGCGGCATTCGCGCCGCCTGAGCGCCAGCCCCAGCGGAATCAGATGATAGTCGTGCACCCAGATCAGATCGTCCAGGTCGATCAGCGGCCGTAGCGTATCGGCGAACCGTGCATTCACCCGGGCATAGCCGCCCGCGAAGCTGCGCTCATATTCCGCCAGGTCGATGCGGTAATGGAAAAGCGGCCACAGCGTGCGGTTGGCATAGCCGTTATAATATTCGTCAGTATCCTGCGGCTCGAGGTCGATCGTCGCCGTCGTGACGCCTTCGTTGCGCTGATAGTCGATCGCGCCGGTGAAGCGCTCGACTTCCTCGCCCGACCAGCCGAACCAGATCCCGTCGCTTTCGCGCAGCGCCGCGGCCAGCGCCACCGCGAGCCCGCCCTGATTGACGTTGCCGCCATTTGGCGGCGAGACGCGGTTGGATATCACGATCAGCCGGCTCATCGGATCGAGCTCCACGGCCGACTCAGCAGCACCGCGCAGTTGATCATGCCGACCAGCGAATAGGTCTGCGGATAATTGCCCCAGAGCTCGCCGGTCAACGGATCGATATCCTCGGACAGCAAACCCGCCGCGGTCCGGCGCGAGAGCATTTCCTCGAACAATTCCCTCGCGTCCGCGATCCGGCCGGTCGCGTGCAACGCTTCGATCAGCCAGAAGGTGCAGACGTTGAACGCCGTCTCGGGCAGCCCGAAATCGTCCTCGGTCGCATAGCGCAGCATGTGGCTGCCGCGCCTGAGCCCCTCCTCGACCGCGAGCAGCGTCCCGCGGAAGCGCGGATCGTCGGGCGGCAGGAAACGAAGATCGAGCAGCTGGATCAGGCTGGCGTCGAGATCGTCGCCGCCGAAGGTCGCCGAGAGCCGCGAGGTGTCCTCGCGCCACGCGGATTGCTCGATGCGGACGCGGATGCGATCGGCGCGGTCCTGCCAGAAGGCGGCGCGTTCGGCGAGCCCGAGCTTCGCCGCGGCATTGGCCAGCCGATCACACGCCGCCCAGCACATCGCGACCGAATAGGTGTGGACGTTGCTCTTGGTACGCAGTTCCCACAATCCCGCATCGGGCTTGTCATGGACTTCCCAGGCACGGTCGCCGATCGCCTCCAGCGCCTCGAAATCGGAAATGCCGCCCATCCGGAACAGCCGCTGATCGAAGAAGCTCTGGGTGTTCGACAGCACGATCTGGCCATAGGCATCGTGCTGGATCTGCGCATAGGCCTGGTTGCCGACCCGCACCGGTCCCATGCCGCGATAGCCGCTGAGCCCGGGCGCCTCGCGCTCCTCGATATGCGCCTCGCCGCCGACGCCGTAGAGCGGCTGGATATGCCCGCCTCGGGCATTGTCGACGATGTTGCGCAGATATTCGAGATAGGTTTCCAGCACGTCGAGCGCGCCCAGCCGGTTGAGCGCCTGGACGGTGTAATACGCGTCGCGGATCCAGCAGTAGCGATAGTCCCAATTGCGCTGCGAACCGGCATGCTCGGGGATCGAGGTGGTGAGCGCGGCAACGATCGCCCCGGTCTCCTCGTGCTGGCACAACTTGAGCGTGATCGCACTGCGGATCACTGCCTCCTGCCATTCCAGCGGAGTCGCGAGCCCGCGCACCCATTCGCGCCATTCCTGCGCGGTGCGATCGAGCATCGTCTCGACTGCGACACGAATGTCATCGGCGAAGCTCTCGTCCGGCCCGAGGAAGAAATGGAGGGGGCGCTCGACGCGGAACAGCCGTTCGTGCTCGATCCAGCCAATCGGCGCGGTGGTGCTCAGCCGCAGGACGGTGTCGGCGAGCAGATAGCGGATATGGTTCGATCCGCGCGTCGTCGCCGCGTCGCTCGCACCCCAGTCGCGCGCCGGGCGCAGGCGGACGCGGATCCGCGGCGAGCCGATCACGGGACGGACGATGCGCGCGAACGCCACCGGCCGGTACGTGCGCCCGCTGCGCCGGAAGCGCGGGCAGAAATCAATCACTTCCACGGCATTGCCGTCGCGGTCGGTATGGCGCGTCACCAGGATCGGCGTGTTGTCCAGATAATGCTGCGCCGTGTCGACGCAGTCCTCGAGGTCGATTTCCCAGAAGCCGCGTGCGCCTTCCGCCGCGCGAGGCGCCGCGTCGAGCAACGACGAGAAAGCAGGATCGCCGTCGACGCGCGGCACGCAGCCCCAGACGAAGCGCCCGTTACGGTCGACCAGCGCGGAAACCTGGCAATTGCCGATCGGCCAGAGGTCCAGCGTCGCGGTCATGCTGACATTTGCTCCAGCCAGGCGCGCACCGCCGCCGGGCTCTCCAGCAGATAATGCGCGCCGGTCTCGCCGGGTTTGCCGACGAAGATGCCGGCGCCGCCCAGCTCGGTGACGGCCTCGAAGCCGTTCTCGTCGGTGCGATCGTCACCGATGAAGACGGGCATCGTCCCCTTCATCGGTGCGAGCCGCATCATGCGCCGCACCGCCACGCCCTTGTCGCCCCCGGCCACCCGCAGCTCGATCATCATCTTGCCCTCCTGCAATTCGAGTCCGAGATCGCGCGCGACGTGCCATGCCAGCTCGACCGCCTCCTTCTCCGCTTCGGGACACAGGCGGTAATGCAGCGCCACGCCGTAGCTCTTCTCCTCGACGAGTGCTCCGGCAAAGCGATCGGCGAACGCGCGCATGCGTTCAGCCGCCTGATCGAGCGTCGGCGGACGGTGCGGCTGGGCGGAAATGCCCTGCCAGCGATGCTCGCAGCCATGGCTCCCCGACAATGCAATTTCCTGCGCGACCGGTCCCAGTATCGCGTCGAGCTGTGCGATCGAGCGACCGCTGATCACTGCCACTCGTCCGCCGAGCCTGAGGTTCAGCCGGGCGAGGAGCGCGCGCAACTCCGCGTCGGCGACGACGTCGTCGGGCCGGTCCGCCAGATCGACCAATGTCCCGTCGAAATCGAGAAAGAGACTCGCATTAGCCAGCAACGACGCTGGAGGTGGCAATAGTGTCCTGGTCCGACCGATCGAGATGTTACGCCCCTTCCAAAGCACGAGGCGCAGCGCGAGTACCGCCCGCGCGCCCTTTCAGGGAACGGGCGGAAGGCGGTGGGGTTCCGCTTCTTCCGTCGCCAAGCAGGAGGCGGGCGCAGTGCGCCGTCGCGGGCTAAGGCCGGCGCGGCTTGTTTCCCGGTCCGGGTCCACGCTTGGGGCCCTGCCCGTCACGCGGCGGCCTGCGATCGCCCGATCCTCCGCGCGGGCGCTCTCCCGGCCCGCCTCTCGGGCGATGCGTCGGTGCGGAAGCCGCCGGCGGCGCGCGGCGCTGCTCGACGCCTTGCGCGACCGAATAACCTTCCTTGAGCAGCCGGGTGAATGCCGATCGGACGTTGGTCGCGATCGCGGCCTGCACTTCCTTGGGCAGATCGGCATAGGTCGTGTTCGGGTGGATGCTGTTCAACTCGCGCAGCAACGGGTTGGGAAGCCCGTTGGCGGCGTCCTTCAGCGCCACGATCGAATCGAGGACGGTGGAGAACAGGATCTCCTGCATCAGGTCGGTTGCCGATTTTGCCATAGCCGCGCCTCCACGCCCGTCCACGCGCCCGGTGTCAAGCGATGAGTTGGCCGCGCGCGGCTAAACGGTCTCCAGCTCGGTGAATTGCACGGCCATCACTTCGCGGACGGTCAGTTCATTACCGTCGCGGGTCACTTTTACCAGCCGCTGCGCGCCGGTCTCGCCCAAGGGCATCACCAGCCGTCCGCCCTCTGGCTTGAGTTGGCCCACCAACGCTTCGGGCAGCTCCTTCGCCGCTGCGCTGACGAGGATCGCATCGAACGGCGCCGCCTCCGCCCAGCCGCGCGATCCGTCACCGATCCGGATCGCGACATTCCGGTGCCCGAGTTCGACCAATCGGGCATCCGCGACGCCCGCGAACTCCTCGACGATCTCGACGCTCCACACCTGCGCCGCCAGCCGGGCGAGGATCGCGGTCTGATAGCCGAGCCCCGTCCCCACCTCGAGCACCGAGTCCCCTTCATCCAGATCGAGCAATTCGGTCATCAGCGCCGCCATGAACGGCTGCGAGATCGTCTTGTCGAAGCCGATCGGCAGCGGGCTGTTCTGATAAGCGAGGGCCGCGAATTGCGCCGGCACGAACAGATGACGCGGCACCGCGAGGAACGCCGCGCGGACGCGCGCACCCGGCGCCGGTCGCCCGATCTCCTCGCTGAGCAGGTCGAACTCGATGTCGATCACTTCGACCATGTGGCGTCGAAGGATCGCGAGATGCGCTTCGGTGAGCGGCTTCATGACGGTCTGCCTCGATGGATCCCGGACAGATGAACGCACGACCTAGTCGCTGGCAACACTCGAAAGCGTCAGCCGTGCAGGTTGAGCAGCGAATCCATCAGCTCGTCCTCGATGCCGCCGGGCGCGCCCGCAAGAACCAGCAACGGGGCGCCGGAGCCGCATCGGCCCCGGCGCCCTCCCCCTCAGCGCAAGCTGAAGCGAATGCCGACGCGGAACTGCCGGCCGAGCATGTCCGAATAAGTGGTGTTCGAGGCGTTGCCGGTCTCCGGAACCAACAGCGGCCAGCGGTTGAACAGGTTCGTCACGTTGAAGAACATCTCGGCGTCCGAAGTGCCGCTGACCGCAATCTTCTGGGTGAGATTGAGGTCCGCGTAGAACAGGCCCGACACATGATTGTTGTTGTAGGTGGGGAAGTTCGTGGTCGAGACGGGGCAGCTGGTGCTGCACTCGATGCCGTTCGCGACATATTTGCCTGCACTGATGCCCCGGCCGGTGAAGGTCGCCGAGAAGGTCGGCGTCTCATAGGCGACGCTGCCGCGGAAAATCCAGGTCGGCGTGCTGGCTTGGCCGCCATTGGCGCCCACGGTATTGACCGGCGCCGAACCCGCGATGCCGGTCACCGCGAGGTTCTCGATGTAGCGGGTCGCGACGCCGCGCAGCGTGAGAGTGTCGCCGCCGAACGGGATGCGATAGGCAGCGTCGAAGTCGATGCCGCGCACCAGCCTGCGGACATAGTTGAACGGCTGGGTTCGGATCAGCAGATAGGGTGCATTTGGCTGCGAGCGTGCCGGATCGGTGGTGATCGCATCGCAGAAGTCCTGATTCTTGTCGGCATAGCAACGGTTGACGGTCTCCTGCGCCGTGATCGAGTCGATCGCATCTTCGAGGTCAATGCGGAAATAATCGACCGATGCCGTGAAGCCCGGCAGGAAGCGCGGCGAGATCACGGCGCCGATGTTCCACGAATTGGCCTCTTCGGGACGCAGGTTCGGGTTACCCGTGGTCAGGCCCGAATAGCTGTAGGTGCGCGGGCCGTTTGCGCCATCCTGCGTGAAGATCGGATTGGACACCGAATCGCTGTTCGCGGTGCCGGCCTGGTAGAGCTCGTTGAGGTTGGGCGCGCGGATGTCGCGCGAGCGCGTCACGCGGAAGCGGATATCCTCGATCGGCGCCCAGGTCGCACCCAGCTTCCAAGTGGTGACGTAACCCGAGTTCGAATAGTCGGTGGCGCGTATCGCCCCGTTGAACTCGAGGCCGAGGCCTAGCGGAACCACGGTTTCGAGATAGGCCTCCTTGACGCTGTATTCGCCGGTGAAGGGCAGATAGTTGCCGACCGACCAGGCGTTCGAGGTGGTGGGGCGGCCGTTCGAACCTATGGTGATGGTCGGCTGGAACTCGGTCGGTACGCTGCCGCGGATCTTCTCCTTGCGCGCCTCGCCGCCGAATGAGACACTGACATCGCCCGCCCAAGTGGCGAACGGCGTGACGGCCCAGTTTGTGCCGACGACATATTGCTCCAGCACCTGATCGCGATACGGATCGCCCAGCACGTAGTCGATTGCGGCCGCACTCGCGACGCCGACGCCGAGACGGTTGAGCGGCACACAGTTGGGATCGTCGTCGGTCGTGACGGCGTTGACGTTGATCAGGCACTGGATCGAGCCGACCGCATAGCCGCGCGCATTGCCGGCCGGCGCGAAGGCCGCCGCGGTCGCATTGTTCATCCGCGCCGTGTGCATGATGTTCCGCAGCTGCTCGCGCACGTCCGAACGGCCATATTGGGCATAGACGTCCCAATGGCCGGGATTGCCGAACGCATCGAACGTACCTTCGAGGCCGGCAACATAGCGCTGGACCTTGCGCTCGTTGTCGATCGCGCGGAACGGCAGGTCAGCGGCGGTGGTCGCCACGGTGACGCTGGTCACGCCGGCCAGGCGCGCAGCGCCGAGCGTTTGGAGCGCATAGGCGTTGCAGGTCACCGGCACCGGCACCGTGGTACAGCCGGTGGTGTTGTAGGTGATGCCGGTCGACAGGTTCGGGCCGGCGTTGAAGTATATCTTCTGGTGGTTGTACGATCCCTCGACAAAGGCTTCGACACCGTCAGCGACTTCGTAGCTCAGCCGGCCGAATATGCCCCAACGGTCGTCCTTCGGCATCAGGCCGATGCGACGGCCGGAGTCATTGACCTGCCACGATCCGCCCTGGACGACGCCCGGATGCGAGGTGCCGTTCACGCGGCTGAAGGTGGGGGACTGGAGCACGCCATAGTCGAAGACGTTCACCGAGCCGCTCTGGCCGAAATACAGGCCGCGCAGCGCATTCGGCGAGGTGCCGGCCGATGCGGTGATCAGGCCGCCAGGCGTAGAGTTCGACGCGCCGACCTGGCGCAGCGTCGTGATGTAGCGCGGCCGGTCGGTGCTGGTTGCCGTCCAGGTCGGATCCTCGACCCGCACATAGCCGGTATGGTTCCATCCGCGATCGACTGCGTTGATGTCGAAGATGCCGTCCTGGTGCGCAATCTCGGCGTTGACCAGGATATGACCGCGGCCGCCGGCGAATGACTTGCCGCCGCTGATGCTACCCGAATAGTTGAAGCCGTCGCCATAAGTGGTGACGCCGGACTCGGCGGTGACGCGCAGGCCCTCTAGCTTCTTGTTGAGCACGAAGTTGACCACGCCGCCGACTGCGTCCGAGCCATAGGCCGCCGAAGCACCGCCGGTCACCACTTCGACGCGATCGACCAGGCCCTGCGGGATCGTGTTGACGTCGACCCAGCCGTAGATGGTCGAGCCGACCGAGCGGCGGCCATCGAGCAAGACCAGCGTGCGACCCTCGCCGAGGTTGCGCAAGTTGAGCGCGTTGATGCCCGCCGAGCCGTTCGACAAATTGAGGCGCGAATTGCCAGGCTTGGTCGAGCCCGCGAGCTGCGGCAACTGATTGACGAAATCGGCGATGTTGTTGGTCGGCGAGGTGTTGTTGATATCGTCGCGCGTCAGCACGGTCAGCGGCGTAGGTGCCTGGAAGCCATCGCGGATGATGCGCGTGCCGGTGACGACCAGTTCGTCTTCTTCGGCTTCGGGCTGGGGTGGTGGCGTCTCCTGTACGGTCGCCGTGCCTGCACCGGCGGTCTGCGCAGCGGCGGGCAATGCCATCAGAGAAGCGAGGGCCAGCGCGGCCATGCTCGAGAAACTGGCAAGATCCGATTGCCGGCGTGGATTCGTCATTATCGACCCCCCTGTGGGATAAGTTATTGCGACCGATGGACCGGCCCGCGCGCATGCCCTCCGCGGCAACGCACCGCATGGTCCTGCAACCTCTATCGGGTCACATGCGATCATGCCGGACGAAGGTGCGCCGTGGCCGCGCAAAGCGTCAACCGGCCACGGGGTTCTTAGGCTTCACCGCACCATAGCCGCAGACTATGGGTCGCGGCCATAACCGGACCCTATGGGTGGGGAAGCCCTCGCCATGAGACGGCTCGGCGCGGGCGGCGCTAGCGTCGCGCCCGAATTGCCATAGCGGGAAGATTGCCGTGTTCGACCGTCGTTCCTTCTTGCTTGGTTCGTCCGCGACGCTCGCATTGACGCCAACGATATCGCTGGCTCGCATAGGATCGACCCAGGCGCGCGAGATCGTCGTGCGCGGGGCCAAGGCGCCGATCGAGATCGTCGACGACGTCTATGGCGTTCCGCACATCCGCGCGGCTTCGATCCCCGATGCTTTTTTCGGCCAGGGCTATGTCGTCGCGCGTGATCGGTTGTTCCAGCTCGATCTCTCGCACCGCCGCGAATTCGGCCGCCTCGCCGAAGCTTTTGGGCCGGGCTTCGCCAGACACGACGCGACCGCGCGCCTGTTCCATTATCGCGGCGATCTCGACGCCGAGCTGCGCGACGTGCCCGACGATGTGCTCGCCTGCGCGCGTGCCTATGTCGCGGGGATCAACGCGCGCATCGACGAAGTGATGGCCGATCGCGCGCTGCTGCCGCTCGAATACAGGATCCTCGACGTGGCTCCGCTCCGCTGGGAGCTGCGCGACCTGGTGCTCGCGCGTGGCGCCTCGATCGACAATGCCGATGACGAGGTTCGCCGCGCGCAGCTCGCCGCGCTCGGGCTGCTCGATCTCGACGCGATCATCGCGCCGCTGCGTCCGGCATGGACGATGACGGTTCCCGAGGGGCTGGATGTGGCGGCGGTTTCGGCGGCGGATCTGGGAATGCTCCAGCTCGGCAGCCTCCCCTTCAGCGCCGAGACGCCGGTCGCCGATCCGGCCGCGGGTCCCGCCGAGCGCGCCAATGCCGGCAGCAATGCCTGGACCGTCGCGCCCTCGCGCACCGCCACCGGGCGCCCGATACTCGCCAACGATCCGCATCTCGGCATCGGCGGTTTCGGCCCCCGCCATGTCGCACATCTGAGCGCACCCGGGCTCGACGTGATCGGCGGCGGCTCGCCCGGGCTGCCGGGGATCATGCAGGGCCATACCGATCGCTTCGCGTTCGGGCGCACCAATTTTCACATCGACCAGCTCGACCTGTTCGTCCTCGAGCTCGATCCCGAAAACCCCGAACGCTATCGCCACGACGGCGGCTGGAAGCGGTTCCGCCGGGTCGAAGTCGTGATCCCGGTGCGCGGCGGATCGCCGCGGAACGTGACGCTGCGCTATTCGGTCCAGGGGCCGGTGGTGTCGCACGATCCGGCGCGGCGGCGCGCGACCGCGGTCGCCTCGATCGGGATGCAGCCGGGCGCCTGTGGCGCGTTCGCGATGATCGCGATCAACCTCGCAAAGGACTGGGAGAGCCTGCGCAAATCGGCCTTCCGCCTCCATCCTTCGCCGACCAACCTCCATTATGCCGATGTGGACGGAAACACCGGCTGGCAGGTGATCGGCTATGCGCCGGTGCGCAAGAAGGGCGACGGGCTGCTCCCGGTTCCGGGCGACGGGCGCTACGACTGGACCGGCGTGCGCGATTTCAAGGCGCTGCCCAACGAATATAATCCCTCGAAAGGCTGGTTCGCGTCGGCCAACCAGAACAACCTGCCCGCCGATTGGCCACGCGACCGCATTCCCGCTTTCTCGTTCCGCGACCCCTATCGCTACGAGCGCATCGCCGAAATCCTCTCGCACCAGGACCGCCACAGCCTCGCCGACAGCGTCACGCTCCACCACGATACGCTGTCGACGCCCGCGAAGCAGTTGCTCGCGCTTCTGCCCGAACGCCCCTCGCCCGCCGCGCAGCCGGCGGTCGCGCTGCTGCGCCGATGGGATGCGCGGCTCGATGCCAATAGCGGTGCCGCGGCGCTCTTCGAGATATTGTGGCGCGATCTCGGCAAGCGGATGCTCGCCGCGATCGTGCCCGACCGGGCCAAGCATCTCGTCACGGAGATCGCCCCGTCGGTGCTGCTCGGCCTGCTCGCAAAACCGGATTCGCGGCTGGGCAGCGATCCGCAGGCGACGCGCGATGCGATGCTGGATGCCGCGCTCACCGCCGCCTGGGCTTCGGCGCGCGAATTGCTCGGCCCCGATCCGGCCGCGTGGCGTTGGGATACGCTCCATCAGGTCCGCATCCAGCATCCCTTGTCACGCATTCCGGCGATCGCCGCGGCTTTCCCCGCCATCGAGGGCAGAGGAACGGGCGGCGATTCGTACACGGTGATGGCGCGCTGGCTCGGCGGCGGCCCCGGCTGGCGCGTCGGCGGCGGCGCGAGCTATCTGCAGGTCATCGATGTCGGCGCATGGGACAATTCGCTGATGCTCAACCTGCCCGGCCAGTCGAACGATCCGCGCTCGCCGCATTATCGCGACCAATATGCGCCATGGATCGAAGGCAGGATGCGGCCGATGCTGTTCAGCCGCAATGCGGTCGACGGCCAGGCCGCCGGCCGCACTAGGCTGAAACCGGATAGGCGCTAGAGCGCACCGACATTCGAACTCCCCTCCCTCTTAGGGAGGGAGTGATCAGATCGAAATGCGCCCCGCGCATTTCTGAACCGCGTGGGACGCGGTTCATCTGATCACTGGGTGGGTTAGGAAAGCCGGCTCGATGCCCGGTCTTTCCTTCTTTCCCCACCCGCTCGATGGGCTCGCTACGCTCGCACCCACCCCCGGCCCCTCCCTTGCAGGGAGGGGAGCTCAGGCGCCGATCAGAGCTCGCGCTCGATCCACTGCTTGATCGCGCTCTTCGGCATCGCGCCGACCTGCGTCGCGGCCTGCTGGCCGTTCTTGAACAGGATCATCGTCGGGATGCCGCGCACGCCATATTTGGTGGGCGCATCGGGGTTCGCGTCGATGTCGAGCTTGACGATGTTGACCTTGTCGCCGAGCTCGCTCGCCAGTTCCTCGAGCGCCGGGGCGATTATCCGGCACGGCCCGCACCACTCGGCCCAGAAATCCACGAGCACAGGCTTGTCCGCCTGGAGGACATCGGCATCGAAGCTGGCGTCGGTGGTAGCCTGCGTGGCCATGAACGGTCTCCTGATAAAGTCTTGGGCGTATATCTATGTGTCCAGCCGCTCCGGCTCAAGCGCGCGGCGCCAAGCTTTGCTCCGTGGCGACCAAGTCCGCCTTGTGCGCGGCGAGCAGGTCATCGGGCAGCACATGCAGCGTCGGCCCCGCGGTATAGAGCAAGGCGGCTTCGATCCGGCGCCCCGGGAAGATCACCGCCAATGCCGCGCTATAGGCCGCCATCTGCCGAAGATGATAAGGCGGGATCTCCTCGACGCTGCCCGGCGCCCGCCTCCCGGTCTTGAAATCGACGACACGGACGCCGTCGGGGCCGACCACCAGCCGGTCGACCGTGCCCGACACGACCAGCCCCTCCACCACCGCCGCGATAGGCGCCTCGGCGAGCGCATCGGGCGCGAACAAGGCAGAAAAGCCCGGATCGCCGATCACTGCCAGCGCGGCGCCTGCAATCTCCGAGCGCGCCTCGGCATCCGCAACTCCACCCGGCCCGGCCAGCCAGCGCTCGGCCGCCGCTTCGCGCATGTCGGGCGCGAGGGCAGGCAATCGCTCGAACAACGCGTGGAGCAGGCGCCCGCGCTCGGCAGCGACGCGCATTGCGGGGCCGGGCGGCGGATCGGCGACGCTGTCGTCGCCCAGTGCCGACGGCGCGAGCGGCCGCGGCGGACGCGCTTCCTCGGGCGCCGGACGCGCGATCCATTCGGGCAGCGCCGGATCGGCAGCCGCAACCTCCACGGTGCGCGCAACCGCCGCGACAGGCGCAGGGGGCGCCAGACCGCGGAACTCCCGGACATCGCCTGCCGCCACTTCCAGCGCATCGAAAGCGCGCACGCAGGTGGCGTACCAGCTTGCGGCCGGCGGCTCGCCCTTCGCCTGCGGGCCGAGCGCGCCGGTGATCAACAGTCGCTCCTCGGCGCGCGTCGCCGCGACATAGAATAGTCGCCAATGCTCCTGAAGCTCGCGCGCATCGACCTGGCTCACCACCGCATCGAGCGCCCCGCCCCGCTCCGCCGCGCGCGGCCGGAAGATCGGGAACGGCGCATTTTCGTAATCCTCCGGCGCCCAGAGCAGGAAATCGCGCGGGCTCCGCGTCGGATCCACCGTCGCATCGGCGAGGATCACCAACGGCGCCTGCAGCCCCTTGGCGCCGTGCGCGGTCATCACCCGCACCGCGCCCGCCGGCTGCGCGGCATCGCGAACGATCTCGACATCGCCGCGATCGAACCAGTCGAGGAAGCGCTGGAGCGAGGGCGTCGCCACATTCTCGAAGTTGAGCGCGGCGTTGAGCAGTTCCTCGATCGGATCGCGCGCCTCTTCGCCCAGCCGCAGCAGCAATTTCCGACGCCCGTCGAGCGGCCCGGAGAGGATCTCTTCGAGGAAGCGATAGGGCGTGGTGAAATCGGCGCGATTGAGCAGCGCCTCCAGCGGTGCGATCCGGTCCTTGGCGGTGTCGCGCAAATGTCGCCACAGCGATGCGTGCCTCGGCCGCAGCGCAGCCTTCATGAGATCGTCCTGGCTCCACCCGATCAGCGGCGAGACCAAAAGCGACGCCAGCGACAGATCGTCCTCGGGCTGGAGCACGAAGCGCACCGCCGCCAGCAGGTCCTGCACCGCCAGCGGCGCATTGAGCCGCAACCGGTCGACTCCCGCCACCGGCACCCCCTCGGCATAGAGCCGCGCGACGATCAGCGAAGCGAGCTCGCCGCGGCGCTTGACGAGGATCATCACGTCCTCGGGGCGCAGCGCCCTGCCTTTGCTCTCCAGCATCAGCCCGTCGTCGAGCCAGCCCTTTATCGCCCGGGCGATCCGTTTGGCATGCTCGCGGGTCGCGTCGCGAACCCATTCCTCTTCCTCGGCTTCGGTTCCGCCCTCGATCGTCGGTGCCCAGAGCGTCACGGTGCCGGGGCCGGGCACTTCGCTGGCATGCAATTCGCCGTCGGTGCCCATGCCCGGCTCGGGCAACTCGCCGATCGCCGCGTCGACGAACTCGAGCACCGGTGCGGTCGAGCGGAAGCTGTGCGTCAGCGACAATTCCTCGACCGGGCGCGGTTCCACGTCGAACCCGGCATCGGGCTGGTAGTTCGAAAGCGCGCGGAACCGCTCGAACGCCGCGCGGAAATAGATCGGGTCGGTGCCCTGAAAGCCGAAGATCGCCTGCTTGTAGTCGCCGACGGTGAACAGCGTGCGTAGCGTTTCGGCGCGCGTGCCCTCGCCGACGAAGAACTCGTCGACGATCTTGCTGACGATCGCCCATTGCTGCGGGTTGGTGTCCTGCGCCTCGTCGATCAGGACATGCTCGGTCACCTGATCGAGCTTGTAGCGCACCCATTCGCCCATGCCCGGCTGGCCGAGCAGCTCGACGGTGCGGCGAATCAGATCGTTGAAGTCGACCGCGCCCACCCGTCGCTTGGCCCGCGCATAGGTGTCGGCATAGGCGCGCCCCGCCTCGAGTCCGCGCGCGAGCAGATCGGCGAACTCGGCCTGGACCTTCATTCCCAGCAATTCGGCGCATCGCCCGTGCAGCCGCATTGCGAGATCGGCATAGCCCGCATCCTGCGGCGCCTGCCCCTTGCCGAACGAGCGCGGCTCGCCCTTGGCAGTTGCCCAGACCGAATGGAGGTCCGCCAGCCGCAGCGCGCGCTTGCCCGGCGGCAGCGTCACCCACATCGCGATCTCTTCGGCGCGCGCGAGCCCCGATTTGGTGCCCCAGCTCGCGTTCATCGCAGCGATCTCGCGCAGCCCCGCGAGATCGAATGCGTCGTCGCCGCAGCTTCGCTCGATCTCGGCGCCGATATCGCCCGAAGGCAAACCCATCGCGCGGCGCAGGAACGGCTGGATGCCGCTCGGCAGCGCGTCCATGGCCTCGGCATTCGACGCGCACATTTTGAGGAACGCCTCGGCCTTGCCCTCGCCGAGCCTGAGGCTGAGCGCGCCGACCGCGTCGATCAGCCCGGTGCGCCCCTCGCGCCCGGCATCGATCAGCATCTCCGCCAATGCCTCGCGCACGAGCACCGCTTCCTCGCGCTGGTCGAGCGGCCGGAAGCCCGGGACCAGCCCCGCCTCGACCGGAAAGGCCGAAAGCAAAGACTGGCAGAAGCTGTGGATCGTCTGGATGCGGATCCCGCCGCCGGGCGCGTCGAGCACCTTGGCGAACAGGGTGCGTGCGCGGGCGCGGCCTTCGGGCGAGATGCTCTCCCCCAGCGCATCGAGATCGTCGACCAGCTCCTTGTCGCTGGCGCGCACCCAGCGCGCGAGCCGGCTGGTGATCCGCTCGGACATCTCGGCCGCGCCCGCCTTGGTGAAGGTCAGGCACAGGATCGCGCCGGGATCCACCCCGGCGAGCAATAGCCTCCAGACGCGCGCGGCGAGCACCTGCGTCTTGCCGGTCCCCGCCGAGGCGGAGAGCCAGACGTGCCGTGCCGGGTCGCTGGCCCGGCGCTGGTTGCCCTTGAGCGGGTGGAGGGGACGAACACTCACCGGACTCCCCTCCCTGAAAGGGAGGAGTCGGGGGTGGGTAGCGAGCGAAGCGAGCTTAGAGCGCGCGAGACGGCCGCCGTCTGCGCGGCGGCACCCACCCCCAGCCCCTCCTTTTCAGGGAGGGGAGCAAGAAGGAGGCGGATTTCAGTCACGCCCATACCATTCATCGCGCCGCATCAGCTGGTCATACTCGGCGTACGGCGCGTAATCCGGGTGCAGCTTCGCGGTGAACGGCTCGTCGCCGGTCAGCCACATCGCCGCCGCGCCCTCGAATTGCGCCACCGCGCGGTCGATGAACTCGTCAGCGGGCAGGTAATCGCGGCGCTTCGGATCGCACGGGCTCTCGACATAGCCGAAGGTCCCCCGGCTGTTCTTCGACAGCGACCAATATTCGAATTGCTTCGCCCGCCCCTCTATCCCCTCGAACCCGCCGCGCTCGGCGATCAGCCCGAGCAATCCGAGCTGCAGGCTGAACCCCTCGCGCACCGCGGCGAGACTCGGCGGCTTGCCGGTCTTGTAGTCGACGATCGCGAGGCTGCCGTCGCCCATCCGGTCGATCCGGTCGAAGGTGCCGCTGAGTTCGACACCCGCGAACGGGATCACCCCGCGCTTCTCGACTGCTATCACCTTTCGCGACGGATCGGCGGCGATCGCGCCCGCGATCCAGTCGATCGCTTCCATCAGCCGCGGCGCCCACAAAGCGCGCATCATCGGATGGGTTCGCTCGTCGGCCAGCATCGCCTCGGCGCGCGCACGCAACTTGTCGGGCGCGCAATCGTCTTCCTCGAACCAGCGTTCGAGCACCGCGTGCACTGCAGTCCCCCGCCACGCCGCGCTGGGATCGGCGTCGACCGGATCGAGCGGCATCAGCCGCAGCATCCGCCGCGCGTAGAAGGCGTAGGGATCGGCCTTGAGGCGATCGACTTCGGTCACCGACAAAGCCTTGGGCCGCAGTTCCACGGGAGGTTGCGGCGCCGGACGATCGGCGGGCAGATGCTTGCCCGGATCGTCGATCCCGCGCAGCCAGGCCGCGATCTCCCCTGCTCGCTCAAGCCCGCCCGACAGCGCCTCGAGCCGCAGCCAGAAGCGCGAGGCGATGGTCGGCGCGCTGGCATCGCGCCGCGCCCGCGTGAGCAACACTTGCGGCGCCCCCAGCGCCCCCGCCAGATCATGCGCCGAAAGCCCGATGCGGCGCTCCAGCCCCGGCAGTCCCAATTCCGCCCGGATCCGCGGCGCAAGCCACGGATCGGGTGCGGGCAACCCCGGCCATACGCCTTCGTTCAATCCGCCGAGGATCATCAGATCGGCGGTCTGCAGCCGCGCCTCGATCAGGCCGAGGATCGCCAGCCGCGGATGCCCGCCCTGCGGCGGCCGCACCGCGACTTCCTCCATCAGCGTGCGCAGCATCGGCGCGAGCGTCTCGGGTTCGGCACGCGGCGGGCCGTTCGCCGCCTCGCGCTCGGCGGCATCGAGCAGGCCGGCAGCCTCGCGTCCCTCGGCGCGTGCCCAGAGCGCGTCGCCGCCGAGCGCCTGCGCCGTCTCACGCAGCGCCGCGAGCAGCGCCGGCACCGGCTGCGGCCCGCCCGCGAACAGCGCCTCCAGCGGCGCGAGTAGCGCCCGAGCCTCCGGCCACCAGCGCTCCGCCGCTTGGCGCAAATGCCCGTCGCGCCCGTCCTGCTCGGCCAGATGCCGGTCGATCCCGGCGAGCCCCGGTGCGGGGCGCGGCCCGCGCATCGCCCGATCGAGCAGACGCACGCCCTCCAGCCATTCGGCGCGGCGTTCCGTCATCGTCAGCGGATGTTTGAGCAAGGTCAGCAACGGCAAGGGCGCGAAACCCTGTGCGGCGGCATCGGCGAGCGCGAGCAGCAACGTGCCCGGCGGCAGGATCGACAGCGGCTGGCCCGCCGAATCGTCGACCGCTATGCCCCAGCGCGCGCAATGCGCCGCGACCCGCCGGGCCAGCGCGCGATCGGGCGTGACCAGGGCCGCGGTCCGCCCCGGCGTCTCCAGCACTTCGCGCAGCGCCAGCGCGATGCCCTGCGCTTCCTCGGCGGGCGTGGCCACGTCGAGCACGCGGACACCGTCGAGGCGGCGCTCGGCGGCGGGGAGCGACGTCCAGCCGTGCGTCAGCTCGGGCGGCGCCATCGCCGATGCGATCGCCTTGCTGCGCGCGGGCGGAGCGTCATGCTCGCTGACCACGCGCCACGGGTCGAACTCGCTGCGATGCACGCCCATCCGGTCGAGCAGCAGCTTCAGGTGGAATTGCGGATGGCTCTCGAGGTTCCGCCGCCGCCGACCGGTGACCGGATCGGGCTTGTGTGGACCGAGCGCATCCCATTCGGCTTCGCTGATCCCGGTGGCGAGCCCGGGCAGCACCACCATCCCCTGCGGCAGCCCCGCGACGGTGCGCAGCAGCCGCGCAAAAGCCGGCGCGGACGCGGTGATACCCGCGGCGCAGACGAACCCCTCGGGCGGAGCGCTCCGCCACCGCTTCGCCATCTTGTCGATCAGCCGCCGGCGCCGCTCCGCAAGATCGATCCGCCCGAGCCGGTCGAGTTCCTTCGGCCAGCGGGTCAATACGATCTCGAACAAAGCCAGCGAGCGCTCCCAATGCGCCGACAGCTCCTGGCTGAGCTCGATCTCCTTGAGCGCGCGCGGGGCGACTTCCTCGATCAGCAGCTGGTCGAGCGTGGTGGCGAGATCGCCGGCCAGCCGCACCGCCTCGGCCGCATCGACCGGAGAGCCCGCCTCCTGGATCAGCCGCGCGAGGATCATCCGCCGTTGGAGCGGATCGACTGCGGGCGGAATCGGCTCCGCGTCGTCGGCAGTATCGAACACCGCCTCGTCGAGCTCGGGATCCCCCACCGCGACCAGCCGCGGCAGCAGCAACCCGCCTTCACTGGCGCGGACGAACGCATCCTGGATCGCCCGCTTGGCGCGGTTGTTGGGGAGCAGCACCAGCCCCCGCGCAAGCCGCATCGGATCGCTCCCGAAGCGCCGCACCAGCCCGATCGCCAGCGTATCGGCAAAGGCGCGATGCGGCGGGATCGTGTAGAGATGGAGGCGTTCGGGCAAACTCTTCTCACTCCCCTCCCTGCAAGGGAGGGGTCGGGGGTGGGTGGCGAGCGTAGCGAGCCTTGTCGATGCTGGGCAAGAGCGCCGCTCGTCGCGGCGCACCCACCCCTAGCCCCTCCCTTGCAGGGAGGGGAACAAGGGAATCACATCTCCGCCAGCACTGCCTCCGCCGCGCCGACCGCCACGGGCGTGCCGACATCGAACCACAGCCCCTGGTGCACCACGCCCCACAACCGTCCCGCCTCGAGCGCGCGGTTGAAGAACAGGTTCGTCGAGAACGGCCCCTCGGGCCAGTCGCGGATCAGCCGCGGCGAGAGGATCGAGACGCCGATGAACACGAACGGTGCCAGCCGGCCGGGCTTGCGCCGCTCGGTGATCCGCCCCATCGCGTCGAGCCGGAAATCGCCCTGTCCCCCATGGCAATTGGCGCGCGCGAGCGGGATCAGCAGCAGCAATGCGTCCATCCGATCGTCGTCCCACTGCGCCGCGAGCGCGCGGATCGCGTCGATTGGCCCATCGATCCACAGATTGTCGCTGTTGACGCATAGGAACGGCTTGTCGCCGATCATCTCGCGCGCCTGGACGATCCCGCCGCCGGTCTCCATCAGCTGCTTGCGTTCGTCGGAGATCAGGACCTCGATGTCCTTCACCCGCGCCTTGAGATGCGCCTCCATCTGGTCGGCGAGATAATGGACGTTGACGATCGCGCGCTTCACGCCCGCGGCGCGCAGGTGATCGATGCTGTGATCGATCAGTGCCTTGCCCGCCACTTCGACCAGAGGCTTGGGCCGCGTCGCGGTCAGCGGGCGCATCCTTTTGCCGAGCCCGGCCGCCATCACCATCGCGGTTTCGGGCACTGCCGCCTCGGGCTGCGGCCGCAGCGAATAGATCGCGGTCATTCGCCGACGATGGCGAGGGGGTCGCCGCGCAGCTCGACGGGAACATTGGCGTCGAACCAGTCGGCCACGGGCTTGAGCGCCGGATGCTTCAGGTCGCGCTCCAGATAGCCCCAGACGCGCGGGCACAGCCCCGGATAACGCGGCTTGCCGTCGCGCTTCCACAGCCGCGTGAAGATGCCGACGATCTTGGCGTTCCGCTGCGCGCCGAGCACGTGATAGGCCACGTCGAAAGCGTCGCCCGCGCCTGTGATCCTCTTGTAGCGGTCGAGCATCGCGGTCTCGAGCTCGGGCGCCACGTCGCGCCGCGCGTCCTGCAGCAGCGAGACGAGGTCATAGGCTGGATGCCCCGCCAACGCGTCCTGGAAATCGAGCAAGCCCAAACTCTCGCTGCCCTCGATCAGCATGATGTTCTCGGCATGGTAATCGCGCAGCACCGTGACGGGCGTGTGACCCGCGAGCAGCGGCGCGAGTACCGCATCCCACGCATCGACATAGCCCTGCATGTCGACTTCGAGACCCACCGCGGGGGTGTACCATTCGGGCAGCAGTCCCGCCTCGCGCTGATATTCGGCAAGGTCATAAGCGCGGATGTCCGCCGCCTCGTGCTGGCCCAACCGGATCAGCAGATCGACTGCTTCCTCGTAGAGCCGCAGCTCGCTCTCAGGTGCGGCGTCCACCGTCTCGCGCAGCCGCGCATCTCCGAAATCCTCGAGCAGGACGAGACCGTGTACGAGATTCTCCGCGAGGATCGACGGCGCCGCGAAGCCGCGTCCGGTCAGCCAGCGCGCGATCGATATGAACGGGCGCGGGTCCTCGTGCGGCGGCGGCGCGTCCATCAGGATCGCGCTGCGGTCGTGATGGACGACGCGGAAATAGCGCCGGAACGAAGCGTCGCCGGCGAGCGGCCGGATCTCGGCTCCCTCCCATCCGGCGGCAATCAGGAAGTCGGGCGCCGCGGCGGGCGGATTCATGTCAGGAGCCATCGATCCCTCCATGCCGCGGGTACCTTCGCTGTCAAGGCACGCGCGCCATCCGGCGTCAGTTCCAGGCTGAGCCACAGCGCGTCGTGCCAATAATCTTCGCCCAGCCGCTCGGGCCATTCGACGATCAGCAGCGAATCTTCGCGTGCCTCGTCGAGCCCCAATTCCTCGGCCTCCTCGGGCTCCTCGATTCGATAGAGATCGACGTGCAGCACCGGGAAGCGCACGTGCGGCGGGTCATAGGGTTGGACGATCGCGAAGCTCGGGCTCGGCGCTTCCTCTTCCAGTCCGAGTGCGGCGAGCAGCCCCCGCGCGATACTCGTCTTGCCCGCCCCGAGCGGCCCCGAGAGCGCGATCACGTCGCCCGGCCGAACGACGGCAGCGAGCCTTTCGCCAAGCGCCAGCGAATCTTCTGGGGAGGAAAGCCGCATCAAAATCCGACTTGCTTCATCGCGGCAGCTCCACCGTCACCAGCGTGCCTTCGCCAGGTTCGGAGATCAGTTCGATCCGTCCACCATGCGCCTCGACGAACTGCTTGGCGAGCGGCATGCCGAGCCCCAGCGCGCGCTCGCCGTTGCGCGAGAAACCATGTTGGGCGAAGCTGTCGAACGCCTTGGACACCGCTTCCGCGCTCATCCCCGGCCCATTGTCGGAGACGATCACCCGCGCGACTTTCTTGTTGCCGTCGAGATGCAGCAGCACGCGCCCATTCTCCGGGGTGCAGGCCACTGCATGCCGCAGCAGATGCTCGATCACTTGCCGCAGCCGGCGCAGGTCCCCGGTGACGGTGCCCGCCGTCCCCGCATCCTCGACCACCAGCTCGATCTTCTTGTTCTTTGCCAGCGGTGCGACCGCTTCGGCGGCGGCATTGGCCGCCAGTTCGAGATCGACCGGCATCTTCTCCAGCGGCGCGCCCTCGCTCTGCGTCAGATCGAGCACATCGTCGACCAGCGCACTCAGCCGATCGACCGAGACGAGGATCGCCTCGGTATATTCGACTGCACCCTTGGTGAGCTTCCCCGCAAAACCACCGTGCAGCATCTCGGTGAAGCCCTTGATCGACGTCAGCGGCGTGCGCAGCTCGTAGCTCATGTTCGCGACGAACGCGGTCTTGACGCGATCCGCCGCCACCAGCGCCTCGTTGCGATCGCGCAGCGCGCTTTCCGCGCGGTGATGATCGGTGGTGTCGAGCATCGTCACCAGCGCGTTGCCGTCGGGCAGCGGCACCGCGGTGACCTCGAAATGCCTCCCGTCGGCGAACGCCACGCTGCTGCCGCGCGTCTGCCGGTCCTTGGCGGCCATCCCGATCAGATCGCCCAGCACATCGGCGCGGCCCGGATTGGTGAGTTTGGGCCCCGCCGCCTTGACCAGCTGGCCGATCTGCGGATGCCCGTCGAGGAAGCTGTCCTCGAAACCCCAGACCTGGCGGAACTTCCGGTTCCACAATTGCAGCCGCCCCTTGCCGAACACCGCGACCGCTTCGGCCAGGCTTTCCAGCGTCGCGGTACGCACCTGTTGCATTTCGCCATGCTCGCGCTGCAGCTCGAATTGCTGGGTGCGATCCTCGAAGATGAGCAACAGCCCGCCCTCCGGCAAAGGCTGCGCGACCACGCGCAGATGCGCGCCCGCGACGCTCCACGTTTCTTCGACCGCCTCCGGCGCAGTGAACCATTCGCGGCGCTCGGCCTTCCACGCCGGATAGTCGCGCACTTCGGGAATGCGATTGGCCTCGCGCATCCGATCGAGCACCCGATCGAACTCGGGCCGATCGGCCAGCCATTCGGTCTTCATCGCGAACATGCGGCGGAAGGGCTGGTTGCAGAACGCCATGGCCCGATCGGGCGCGAATTGCGCCACGCCCGCGGACAGGCGATCGAGCATCGCCCGCTGCGCCTCGCCGAACCGTTTGAGCCCGCCGCGGAGTTGCTCGAATTCCTCGATGTCGATCGCAAAGCCGGCGACGCCGCCGGTGGGCAGCGGCACGTCGTGCAGCCGCAGCATCCGCCGCGCGCCGTCGATCGTCGCCGGCATCGCCGTGATCTGCGGCTCGCCGGTGTCGCGCGCGATCGCGGCGTTGGCGAGCGGCCCGCCCAGCCCGGCGCCCTCGACCAATTCGAGCCCACGCGCGACCACGTCCTCGCTGTCGCCACCCTCGACTGCGCGGACATAGGCCGAATTTACCATCAACAATCTGAGATCGGGCCCGCGATACCACATCGGCATCGGCGCCGCCTCGATCAGCGCGGTCAGCGCGTCGAAGGCCGTCCGAAGCCGAACGCCCTCGCGCTGGAGCCGGTTGATCTCGCTCTGGCTCTCGGTCGCGTCGAGGAACCACAGCACCACCCCGCCGGGCAGGTGCATCGAATCGCTGGCCCGCTCCCCGATCACCAGCAATGCGCGTTCGGATCCCTGCGCGCGAACCGACATGCTGAAGGACTGCCCGGCCTTTTGCGCGGCGAGGACATGCTCGGAAAGCACGGCGGCGTCGTCAGCCACCAGTCCGCCCTCGATCCCGGCAAGATCGGAGAGCTCGCGCGGCAGGAGGTCCAGTCCCAGCCAGTCGGCCAGCCGCCGCGGTACCTCGACCCGCCCGTCGGCACGCACCACCATTGCCTGCGCCGGCGATCCGGCGACCAGCGCGGCCAGCCGTGCATCCCGGTTGGCGGTTTCGCGTACATCCGCGCGGATCCTCAGGCCGGTGAAGAGCAGCCAGGTGCCACCGAACAGCAGCAGGGCGAGCACCGCCCCCGCCACTATCGCCGCCGACTGCGGAATCTCGATCAAGCCGCCTCTCCGCGGCTTCGCTGCAACATCATGGCCCAACCATTAGGCAAAGCGCCGCCGATCGGAAAGCGGCTTGCGCGCGTCGCTATGCGCGGGGCTCGTATATGGTCTTGCCGAGAAGCCGGTTGAGAAGCGGTCGCCGGGTTTGACGGGGCGGCGCGACCGAGGCGAATTCCGGAGTCGCGTTGTCGAGTGGCTCGATCGAGAGCTGCAGCATCAGCCGCCGGGTCTCGTCCTCCAGCGCCTCTTCCTCGGGCGCGCCCATAGCCAGCCGCAGGATCTCGGCGATCCGTTCGCGCGCGGGCTCGGCATCGAGATGCGCTTCGCTATCCCTCACAATTCAAGGGTCTAACGAAGCGAACCTCCCATCGGTCGCAACACCGGCCGGTTCGCCGGGACGATCCGACGCAAATGCCGGATCGGTCGACTGAAGCACCGCCGGTTGCAGCGGAAGCTCGGGCTGCCACTGCGAAATCCGCTGCTGCTTATAGGATTCGAACAAACCGGAGGCCCAAGCCCGCCACGCTGCCGCAATGCATCCCGGCGCCAGCCTCGCAATTGCGCCGGGCAAAAGCAAAGGGGCCCGGCGTTGCCGAGCCCCTCGCAATTCGCGTGTGTGCCGGCCGCCGCGCCTCAGGCGAGACGCAGCAGCCACGTCTGGCATCAGAAGAAATTGGCCTTGACGCCCACGAAGAAAGAGCGACCGACGGCGCTGATAGGATAGGCCACGGCACCGACATCCGGCTTGCTGTCGAACAGGTTGTTGATGCCGGCATAGATGTTGAAGCGCTCGTCCACGTCATAGCTGGCGAACAGCTCGTGATCCCACTTCTCCTTGTACCAGATGAACTCGGCGGGCAGGTAATCCGGGTTTGCCGCCTCCTGTTCGCGCGTAACGCGACGCGTTTTGCTCCACCAGTTGATACCGTAATTGATCGACAGCGGTCCCTTGGTCCAGCCGAGGTCGAACGTCGCGCTGTACTTGGGCGCCGGGTAAGTGGCCGAGTCGAGCTGGTTCTCGGGATCCGCTCCCAGGCTCGGCACGAAATTGAGCCGATGCAGGTAATTGCCCCTGAAGCGCAGGTTGAACGTACCAGCGTTGTTGAACGGCTCGAACCGGTAGTCCAGCGTCACGTCGAGACCCGCGGTTTTGAACGAAGCCACGTTCTGCGGGATCACCTGGTACGACGAGACGAACCCGGTCGTCGGGCTGCGCGTCAGCAACTGGCAATATACGTTGGTCGTGGTCGGCTGATCATAGCACAGGTCGACGATATCCTGTGCAGTGGAATACTGCACCGCCTGCGTCAGCCTGATATCGTACCAGTCCGCCGTGACCGACAGCCCCGGAACGAAGCTCGGCCGAAGGACGATGCCCGCGGTCCAGGTCTTGGCCGTCTCTTCGGTCAGATCGGGGTTGCCGCCGCTGAAGCCGGCAAGGCTGCTGTTCTGCGGCGAGAACGAACTGTTCGCGGGATCGAACGTCGCGGGGTTGATGCCCAGCGCCGTCAGTGCCGCGGTGCAGTTCGCTGCACGATACGTCGTGCCTTCCGTCAAACGATCGATACCGCACGGATCGGTGATGAACTCGAAGGTGCCGCTCTGCTGCGCATAGAGCTCGCTGATGTTCGGCGCGCGCACCGCCTGCGAGTAAGTGGCGCGGAACGTGATGTCACGCACCGGCGAGTAGCTGCCGTTGACGTTCCATGTCAGGGTGTTGCCGATCGACGAGTAATCCGAGTAGCGGATCGCGCCACCGAGCGACAGGTTCTGCGCGAACGCCATGTCGGAAAGGATCGGCAGGTTGATTTCGCCGAACACTTCCTTGACGTCGAACGAACCCGTGTCGACCGAAGCCTGGGAATCGTCGATCAGCCAACCTGCCTGCGACTCCGCCGAAGGAACGAAGCGGCTTTCCTCTTTGCGGTATTCCGCACCGATGGCGAAGCCCGGCGCGCCGCCCGGCAGGTTGAAGAACGTTCCGGTGTCGCCCGACAGCACTGCCGACGCGACGTGCTGGCGAATGCGCGCCCAGCTGGTGTGATCGACCGTCACGAAGTCGAGCGCCGCCTGCGACGGCGTGCCGTTGCCCAGGATGTTGAGCGGCACGCACTGGCCCGGCCGGAAGCTGACCGGCGCGCCGGTGTAGACGACCGGATTGCCAAGGCTTTCGCCGTTGATGGTGGTCTGCCCCGGCAGGTTGATGCGGCAAGTGACGCCGCCGGCGCCGTCCGACACCGAATCCAGTGCCGCATAATAGCGGTCCGCGATGCGATCGTTGCGATTGGTGCCGCGCTGGGTCGATTGACCGAACACATAGGACACATCGTATTTCAGGTTCGACCCCAGGTCGCCCTTGAAACCAACGACGGTGCGCCACAGTTCGCGTTCCATCTCGTACTGGCGAATGCCGAAGTCGAAATTGTCGCGACTGAACCACGCATCGCCGGTGATCGCGGCCGCACCGTAGCGCTGAGCCAGGAAGTAATTGTCGGCGAACAGCGTCGTGTAGAGGTCGTAGGACGGCTGCCCCTGGGTGACCGCCTTGGACCGCACATACTTGGCCTCGGCATAGACCTCGAACGCCGGGCTGAACTCGAACCGGCCGAAAGCCTGCGCGACGTGGCGGCGGCTGTACGGCGTGAAGTCGCCATAATAGCTTTCGCGCGGAGTGCTCGATCCGCCGATCGTGAACGCCGTGCCGGGAACATAGGTGCCCGGATCATAGACGCCGCCTTCGCCGGTGAAATCGGGCGCGAAGTCCTGGTCGAGGTCGACCGCGCCGCCAAGCGAGCTGTCGGCCCATAACAGACCGGTGAGCAGGACGCGGTCGGGAACGTTGGGATTATCGCCCGCGCTGCCAGGCGCGCCGTCGGCCGGATTGCGCTGGAAGGAGTAGCTCGGCCCGGTCCGGCCATAATTCAGGCGCTTGAGCTGGCTGAACCGATCCGTTTCCTGGAATTCGTAGGTCGCCGTGATATTGCCCCGGCCCCCGGCGAAGTTTTTGCCGGCGGTCACCGCGAAGAAGCGCGAGCCCGCATCGCCACGCTCCGAAATGTTGTTCTGCGCGCGCAGGCGCAGACCCTCGAAATCCTTCTTGAGGATGAAGTTGACCACGCCGGTCACGCCGTCCGCGCCATAGACCGCCGACGCGCCGCCGGTCAGAATTTCCACGCTTTGGACCAGATCGGTCGGAATGGTGTTGATGTCGACAGAGGCGATGCCGGGATAGCCCGCGACATGCCGGCGACCGTCGACCAGCACCAGCGTGCGGTTGGCGCCCAGGTTGCGCAGATCGAGCAAGTTCACGCCGACATTCTGCGCGCCGCCGGTGAGTGCCGATCCGGCGACGTCCACATTGCTCTGCGATCCCAGCAACGCGGGGTTGTCGATCAGAAACTCGGTGAGGTTGGTCTTGCCCGATTGTTCGATGGTTTGGGCCGTGACGATCTGCACCGGATTGGGCAGCGACAGTTCGGGGCGCGCGATGCGCGAACCGGTGACCACGATCTCGGTCTCGGGCGCCTGGTCCTGGGTGGCCGTAGTCGCGTCGGTCTGCGCCGGATCCGGCGTGTCCTGCGCGAATGCCGGCGTGGCGATCGTCATGGCCAGCAGCGACGAGGCCAGAGCGAGGCGCGCGCGGCTAGCCGGCCGACGCGAGCGAACAAGGAAAAACGCCATTACAACTCCCCTTTAAACAAGTGCCCGACTTTTCCGTACTATGTTTCTACAGTGTTTCCGTTCCCGCTGCGCCGCAACACCAAGTGACAGTTATTGCCACAGTGTATCATTGTTGCAACACACGAACAGCAGCCGAAACGAAAAGAGCCGCGCCTCCTGGTGGAGACGCGGCCCGTTTTCAGCCGATGCCGAAAAGGCTCAGTAGCGGTAGTGATCCGGCTTGAACGGCCCTTCCACCGGCACGCCGATATAGTCGGCCTGCTTCTGGCTGAGCTTCGAAAGCTTCACGCCCAGCTTCTCAAGGTGCAGCGCCGCGACCTTCTCGTCGAGATGCTTCGGGAGCACATAGACTTCGTTCTTGTAGTTCTCGCCTTTGGTCCACAGCTCGATCTGCGCGAGCGTCTGGTTGGTGAACGACGACGACATCACGAAGCTCGGGTGGCCGGTGGCGCAGCCGAGGTTCACGAGGCGGCCCTTGGCGAGGATGATGATCTGCTTGCCGTCGGGGAACTTCACCAGGTCGGTGCCCGGCTTCACTTCGTCCCACTCGTAGTTCGACAGCGCGGCGATCTGGATCTCGCTGTCGAAGTGGCCGATGTTGCAGACGATCGACATCGGCTTCATCGCACGCATGTGATCGGCGGTGATCACGTCGGCATTGCCGGTCGCGGTCACGAAAATGTCGGCGCGCCGCACGGCCTCTTCCATCGTCACGACCTCGAAGCCTTCCATCGCCGCCTGCAGCGCGCAGATCGGGTCGATCTCGGTGACGAGAACGCGCGCGCCGCCGTTGCGGAGCGACTGGGCCGAGCCCTTGCCGACGTCGCCGAAGCCGGCGACCACGGCGACCTTGCCGGCGAGCATCACGTCGGTGGCGCGGCGGATCGCGTCGACCAGCGATTCCTTGCAGCCATAGAGATTGTCGAACTTCGACTTGGTGACGCTGTCGTTGACGTTGATCGCAGGGAACGGCAGCTCGCCCTTCTTGGCGATCTCGTACAGGCGGTGGACGCCGGTGGTGGTCTCTTCCGAGACGCCCTTCAGGTTCTTGACCGTCTCGGTCAGGTAACCCGGATACTTGGCGATGAACGCCTTCAGCGCGCGCTGGAACTCGACTTCCTCGTCATTCTCCGGTTCGCCCAACGTCGCGCCGGCTTCGAGCTTGGCACCCCAGAGCGCGAACATCGTCGCGTCGCCGCCATCGTCGAGGATGATGTTGGCGGTCGTGCCGTCACCGTCGGCGCCCCAGTTGAAGATGTCGCCGACATAGTCCCAATATTCGGCGAGGCTCTCGCCCTTCACGGCGAACACGGGGATGCCCGCAGCGGCGATCGCGGCGGCGGCGTGGTCCTGCGTCGAGAAGATGTTGCAGGTCGCCCAGCGGACCTCGGCGCCGAGCGCGGTGAGCGTCTCGATCAGCACCGCGGTCTGGATCGTCATGTGCAGCGAACCGGTGATCCGCGCGCCCTTCAAGGGCTGCGACGGGCCGAATTCCTCGCGCAGGCTCATCAGGCCGGGCATCTCGGTCTCGGCGATTTCGATTTCCTTGCGGCCGAAAGCGGCGAGTTCGATGTCCTTGATGACGTAGTCGTTCTTGTCGAGCACGGTAGCCACGGGCTGATCTCCAGCAGGTATAAAGGGTCGGCGCGCCGGACCCGCCGGCCGCGATTGGCGCGCCCTACCGCGTCAGATGGGAATGCGCAAGTCGGATATAAAGATATCTTTATATGTACCCGCTCAGCCGACGAGCCCCGCCCCGGTCAGCTTCAGCCGGCGCAGGTCAAGGTTCATGTCCTTGCGGAAGCGCGCGGCCGCCGCGTCGGAGAGCCGGGCTACCGCGGCGGCGTCGCGCCGGCTCGCCGCATCCGAATAAGCCCAGCCCTGCGCCACGAAATTGAGCATGAACGTCTCGGCCAGCGCCTGCCGCTCGGCATCGCCCATCCTCGCAAAGGCCGGGCTCGTGCCGAGCGCCCGCACCACCTGCCCGCGCACCGCCTGCACTTGCGCGCGGCTGGCGAACGGTACCTTGTTGGCAATCTGCCAGTTCTGCACCCAATAGCTCGTCATCGCGTCGGCCACGTCGCCGCGCCGCAGCCCGTCCACCGCGACATGCTTTTCCCACAGCCCCAACAGATCGTTCTGCTGGACGGCCTTGCGCAAGCGATCGGCATTGCCCGGGTCCGCGCGCGCGACGAAGTCGGCAAACTGCGCGCGGACCTTGCTGGAGACCTCGGGAGAACTCCGATAACGCGTGCCGGCGGCGGCGTTCGAACGGGTCGGCGCGCGCGTCGGGCGCTCCCCGCCACCGCTCCGGACCGTCGCGCCGAGGACATTGTTCAATTGCCCGACCGACGCCATCGACGCGCCGAAATCCACATACTGGCTCCCGATCGCCGGGAAATCCTGCCCTGCCGCCGGCCCCGCGGCGAGAAGGGCGACGCACATGGCGGCAAGGCGGTAACGCATCCCCAACGCTCCGATCGGCTGACAACCGCTGAATGATTACGCGGGAAAGGTCCCGGCACCAGCCGCCGCCGTCCGCGCCTCGTCCCGCAAAAGCGGCGCCGCGCCGCATCCCGCGTTCAGCGCACCAGCCGGTAGCTCACGAACGCGATTTGCTTTCCGTCGGGCGACCAGCTCGGCACATTGATCGTGCCCTGCCCGCCGAACAGCCGCGTCAGCACCTGGGGCGGCGCGCTGCCGTCGGCGGGCATGATCTTGAGCGCCACGTCCTCGCGATTGGGGGGATGGTCGGTCACTGCCACGTCGAGTCCGAACGACACGAAGACGATCCACTTGCCGTCGGGCGAGACGTGCGGAAACCAGTCGCGCCGCTCGGGATCGCGCGTGAGCTGCACCGGATCGCTGCCGTCGGCATAAGCGCGCCAGATCGCCATCGCGCCGCTCCGGGTCGAGTTGAAGTACAGATATTTGCCGTCGGGCGAATATTCGGGTCCGTCGTCCACCCCCGGCCCGACGATCAGCGGCCGCGCCGATCCGCCAGCCAGATCCTTCGCCCAGATATCGTAGCCGTCGTCGTCGGTGCCGACCCGGACATAGGCCAATGTCTTCCCGTCCGGGCTCCAGCCATGCCAATAGGATCGCGCCTTCGGATCGCTCACCATTTCGCGCGGCGCCCCCGAACCCACGAGCGGCAGCACGAAGATGCGCGAGAGATTGTCGGGTTCGGACTGATCCGAGATTACCAATTGCGTCCCGTCGGGCGAGATGCCGTGATCGTTGTTGTTCCGGATATTGCGCCCCGTCGCGATCGCGACCGGCTCGCCGCCTTCAACCGGTATCCGCCAGATCCGCCCGTCGGCATTGTAGACCAGCGCCTTGCCGTCGCGGGTCCAGTTGGGCGCCTCGATCTTGCTTGGGAAATGACGGACGACGCGGCGGCTCTGCACCCCCACCACTTCGATCACCTCGAGCGTGCTCTCGACCTTCGCGGCGTATCCGGTGTCGGGCACATAGGCGAGGCTCGGCACCGCGATCTCGACATTGGAAAAGGTCGCGGTCTCGGTGACGCTGTTGTCGTGCGCCGATACCGCCAGTCCGACCAGAACCGGCGCCTGGAACGCGATCCGATAGCTCCCGCCGGCGTGCAGCAATTTGCCGTCTGCGCCCGCGACCGAGAAATAGACGAAATTCCCCTCGCGCTCGAGCCGGACACGCCGCGGATGCCAGACGGCGGAGACGATCTGCCGCGTCGGCCCCTCCTGCTCGGCGCGATATTGCAGCGAGACCATCCCGTCGCCGTGCACCATCACATCGGCATAAGGCGATCCGGGCGTCCGGTTCTGCCGGATCATCAGCCCGGCCTTGCGGTGCGGGTCCTTGCCCTTGCCTTCCCATGCGATGTCGGCGGCGATGTGGAAATCGCCCGAACGCTGCATCCAGGCGTAATGGAAAGCGTCCTTCTCGCCCCAGATGTTCGCGCCGCTCGCGGTTATCCGATAGCGGCCGGCATCGTGGCTGACGCTGCCCGGCGTGGCGGTATCGCCGATATCGGCGTGGTTCGCGAAGATGCCGACGGTCTGTGAGGTCGCCGGGTTCGCCCAAAGTGCCAGCGCGCACGCCGCAGCCGAAAGCCTGATCATCTGCCCCTCTCCTCTCACCCCTCAGTGCTCCTGCGCAGGCAGGAGCCAAGGATAGTTGAGTACGCCGCCGCCCTGGGCTCCTGCCTACGCAGGAGCACGGTGATCTGGTGGACATGTTAGCGTTAACCAAGCCGCAAGCGAAACCATTTCGCATCACCACTTCCCGCCCTATCCTGCGCCCCGTGCCGCCCGACATCGCCTCCATTCTCCGCGCCCTCGAAACGCATGCCGACCCCGCGTTTCGCGACACGATGGGTCCGCGCTACGGCATCGTCACGGCGGACCGCGTGCTGGGCGTGCCGATGGCGAAGATCCACGCCGTCGCCAAACCGCTCGGCCGCGACCCCGAGTTCGCCGAGGCGCTGTGGCAAACCGGCGTCTACGAGGCACGCATGCTCGCCTGCATGGTCGACGATCCCGCCACGGTGACGACCGAACGCATGGACCGCTGGCGCGCCGATTTCGACAATTGGGCAGTCACCGACACTTTGTGCTTCAAGCTGTGGGACCGCACCCCGCACGCCTTCGCGATGATCGATCGCTGGGCGACGCTCGAAGGCGAGTTCGGCCGACGTGCGGCGTTCGTCCTGCTCGCCAGTTGCGCGCTGCACCGCAAGGGCGCGGACGCCGATTATCTCGCCCGATTGCCCCTGATCCATGCCGCGGCGACCGACGAGCGCAATTTCGTCAAGAAGGGCGTCAATTGGGCACTGCGTGCGATCGGCGGCAGAAAGAGCCCCGCCCTGCGCACCGCCGCCCGCGATCTCGCCGCCACTCTCGCCGCCTCACCCGACAGAACCCGGCGCTGGATCGGCAAGGACGCACTGCGCGCATTCGCGAAGGCCGATGCCGGGGATTGATCGGTCTTTCCTACACCACGGGCATCTGTTATGTTCACTTTATGTTCCCGGCCCGCACTCGAGCATCGTCCGTCGCGCCACGGACAAGGGCACCCCGCGCTTGTTGGAAATTTACTTACGCCGACGCGCAACGGAATTTCACGATTCGCGGGAAAAGTGCGAAGTTAAGCGCCGCAAATCCTACAAAGCGGCGCTTGATCGACATCGCCGACGCACGCGACTCACGCCGTCCCGGTGCTGTTCGCCAGCAGCCGCGGATCGATGCCCGCGATCTCGAAGCCCTTCACCCAGCGCCGCCCGGCATCCACATCGTAGAGCAGCTTCGTGTCGCCGCTGGTGCTGAACCAGCCGTGGCGAGTCATCTCCTCGTCGAGTTGCCCCTCGCCCCAGCCGGCATAGCCGAGCGCCACCAGCCAGCGGCTCGGCCCCTTGCCCTCGGCGATCGCCTTGAGCACGTCGATCGTGCCGGAAAGCGCCCAGCGCCCGCCAACATCGATCGTGTCCTGCCCGTCCCAATCGGTCGAGTGGAGTACGAAGCCCCGCCGCGGCTCTACCGGCCCGCCGAAGTGCACCGGCGCGTCGGGAACCTCGCCGGGATCGATTTCGAACTGCTTGAGCAATTCATGGAGTCCCAGCCCCTCGATCGTCTCGCCAATGCCGATGCCGAGCGCGCCTTCATCGTCGTGCGCGCACATCGCGATCACCGCGCGTTCGAAGCGCGGATCGCCGATCCCCGGCATCGCGAGGAGGAACTGGCCGGTGAGATAGGGCGTCGAATCCATGCCTCGACAACTTATCGCTTCGGTTTCGGGTCCGTCACGCTTGAAAATGTCATCGACCGCGCCGATTGGAGCATTGACCTCAAAAAGGAGAGTGAAATGACCATCCAGGTTGGCGACCGCATCCCCAGCACCCAGCTCGTCAAGGTGACCGAAGCGGGGCCCGAGCAGATCGGCTCGGACGAATATTTCGCCGGCCGCAAGGTCGCGCTCTTCTCGGTGCCCGGCGCCTTCACGCCCACCTGCTCGGCCAAGCACCTTCCCGGCTTCGTCGAGAAGGCCGACGAGATCAAGGCGAAGGGTGTCGACGAGATCGCCTGCACCGCGGTCAACGACGCGTTCGTGATGGGCGCCTGGGCGAAGGCCAGCGGCGTCGACGGCAAGGTGACGATGCTCGCCGACGGCAACGGCACCTTCGCCAAGGCCGTGGACCTCGAGATGGACGGCAGCGGCTTCGGCCTCGGCACGCGCGGCAAGCGCTATTCGATGCTGGTCAATGACGGCGTCGTCGAGCAGCTCCATGTCGAGGCGCCCGGCGCGTTCGAAGTCAGTTCGGCCGATTATCTGCTCGGCCAGCTGTAACGCCGCACCCGTAACGGAACTGCCGTGCCGCTGCGGGAGTTGATCCAGGGTACTTCTGTGAAAGGGAAGCGTCATGGCCAACAGCAACAGCAATAGCACGAGCGGTTCCGCCGGCGAGAGCGCGAGCCAGAACCAGAGCCAGGGTTCCGAAAAGTCCTTCCTCGCTTCGGCGCAGGAAACCGTTGCCGGGGCAGTCGATGCGACGGTGCAGGCAGTGAAGGATCACCCGGTCGCCGCAGCCGCGGTAGCCGCGGGTGCCGCCGCGGCGGTGGGCGGCGCCGTCTATGCCGCCACGCAGCTGGGCGGCGAAAAGGAACCCGCGAAGAAATGATCCGATCGGCTCCCGCTCAGGGCGGGAGCCGACGATATGTCCGGCAGTCTTGCCAGAGTCATCTTCGCGCATTAGCGATCGAAGATGACTCAAGCATCAGACATCGTCGCCGAGCTGGACCGCCTCTATCGCGCCTCGGTCGAACGCCTCCAGGCTGCCCTCACGCGCTATCTCGAAGACGGCACGCCGCCGGCCCCGACGAGCCGCACCGACGGCTCCTTCGCCTATCCCGAGATCCGGCTCACCTATCGCGGCGGCAATGATCGCCCGGCCCCGCCACGATCGTTCGGCCGGCTGGTCGATCCCGGCGAATATCGCATCAGCGTCACCAAGCCGGCGATGTTCTCCGACTATCTGATCGAGCAGCTCACTTTCCTGATCGAGGATTACGACGTCGAGGTCGATGCGACGACCGGGCGTCAGGAGATCCCCTTCGCCTATGTGCTCGATCCCGGCCACGCGCTGAGCCTCGACGAAGTCTCGGCGACCGAGCTCGCCCGTCACTTCCCCGCGACCGATCTCGCGCATATCGGTGACGAGATCGCCGACGGCCTGTGGGTGTCACCCGACGGGATCCGCCCGCTGGCCTTGTTCGACGGGCTGCGCACCGATTTCAGCCTCGCTCGCCTGCGCCACTACACCGGCACGCCGACCGAGCATGTCCAGCAGTACATCCTGTTCACCAACTATCACCGCTATGTCGACGAGTTCGTCCGCTGGGCCTGCTCGCAGCTCGGCGAGGGCAGCCGCTTCACCGGCGTCTCCGGCGCGGGCGGGATCGTGGTGGAAAGCGCCGAGGAGGCCGATCGCCTGATCTCGGACAGCGCTTGGCGTCGCCACCAGATGCCGGCCTATCACCTGATGGCGCCGGGCCGGACCGGCATCACGCTGGTCAATATCGGCGTCGGCCCGTCCAACGCCAAGACGATCGCCGATCACCTCGCGGTGCTCCGTCCCGAGGCATGGCTGATGATCGGCCATTGCGGTGGTCTGCGCCCCAGCCAGCGCATCGGCGACTATGTCCTCGCCCACGCTTATCTGCGCGACGATCACATCATGGACGACGTGCTGCCCCCGGAAATCCCGATACCCGCGATCGCCGAGGTCCAATTGGCACTTGCTCGTGCCGCCGAAACCGTTTCGGGCCAGTCGGGCGACGAACTCAAGCAGCGCCTGCGCACCGGCACGATCGTCACCACCGACGATCGAAACTGGGAGCTCCGTTATTCGGCGACTGCCCTGCGCTTCTCGCTCAGCCGCGCAGTCGGTGTCGACATGGAATCGGCCACGCTCGCCGCGCAGGGCTATCGCTTCCGGGTGCCCTACGGCACCTTGCTCTGCGTATCGGACAAGCCCCTCCACGGCGAGCTCAAGCTCCCCGGCCAGGCCAACCGCTTCTACGAACGCGCGATCAACGAGCATCTTCGCATCGGTATCGAGACCGTCGAGGAGCTCCGCCGCGAGGGCGCCAAGCTCCACTCCCGGAAACTCCGCGCATTCAACGAACCGCCGTTCCGCTAGGGCAGATCGACATTCAGGATTTTGAAGCGATTTCTCCAGAATCCCGCCGTCACCCCGGCCTTGAGCCGGGGTCCACTCAGCCTCGCCGGCAGTGCTCAAGGCTCTTGCGCAGCCCTTGCCTCCCGGTGGAACCCGGCACTTCGGCCGGGGTGACGGTTGCGGGTAGGGCCAACCGCATTCCCCAGCGGTAAATGTCGATCCGTCCTAGGCGGAGGAATCACATCCTTCTTCGTCACCCCGGCCTCGAGCCGGGGTCCCGCTGCGTTCGCGCCGAGGATAATTTAAATTTATCAAAAGCTTGCTTAGGATATCGGCCTAGGCTTGCAATGTAGGATTTCAGGTGCTTGCATCGAGCGGCGGCCTCGCGGCCCGCCGCTCTTTGACTCGTCGATCCGAAGACAGGCGCGGAGCCACGCGCGCGATCACGAATATGCGTTTTCGCCTAACCTTTACTAACCTTCCGCACCTGCGAACGCGGCGGCGGCGAGTGGATAGGACGCTTCGGCAGAGCGTTGAACTCCGAAAGGAGCACGCGATGACCGACCCTGAGAACCAGCCGCCGCTCGAAACGCCGGAAACCCCGCACGCGCATCAGCCCGACGGCACCGACAGTTCTGCCGAATTCGCTGCGGGGATCGCGGACGAGAACACGATCCCCGACGAATTGCCCGAATGAGTCGTCTCAGCGGCTGAGCTGGAATTCCACCACTAAGCTGGCGTTGACGGTGACCTGGTCGGCGGCGCCATCCTTTTTCGGCGCCACGATCGTCACCAGTTCGCCGATCAGCGCGAGCGCGCCGGCGGTCGGGTCCTGCTTCTCGCTGACCCTGGTGATCGCGCTGCGCTTGAGCCCCAGCGTCGCGGCATAGGCGTCCGCCTCGCCCTGCGCCTTCTTGATCGCCGCGGCCTTGGCCGCCCGCGTCGGCGCGACATAGTCGGCGAGCAGCGGCAGCACGTCCTCGTCGAGCTTGCCGCCATTCGCCTCGATCGGCGCCTTGGCGCTCTCGATCGCGGCGCGCGTCGGCGCGTCGAAGTGCAGCGTCTCGGTGGCGGTGGCTTGCGGCGTCTCCTTGCTGTCCTCGTCGAGAGTCTCGAGGCTGAAGCTCGGTTTCGACTTCATGCCGGCGAAGGACGAGATCAGGCCCATCAGCGAGTTGGTCGTGCCGATCTCGCCCTGGCCCTCGCGAATATTGAGCGCTGCGAGTGCCTGCATCACCTTCGCACGATTGGCCGCGAGCGTCGCGCCTGCTGCTGTCTCGTCCTTGCCCTTGGCAGTGAGCGTCACCGACATGCGATAGCGTTGCGCAGGCACGCTAACCTGCCCGGTCGTGACGATCTCCACCGAAACGGGTCCCGCCGTCTGCGCCTCGGCCGCCAGCGGCGATGCCGCCAGCCCGAGCGCCATCATGTACTTGATCATCTTGTTTCCCCTTTTTGAAGCGCTCACCAGCCCTGCGGCTGGCCCTTGTTTTGCTGATCGAGCCACTTCTTGAGCGGCGCGAAATATTCCATCATCGGCTTGCCCGATATTTCACGGGTGCCGGTGAAGGCCTGCAGCGCGTCGGGCCAGGGCTTTGACGCCCCCATCTCGAGCATCCTGTTGAGCCGCGCGCCGACTTCCTTGTTCCCGTAGAACGAGCAGCGATGCAGCGGCCCCTTCCAGCCCGCCTGGTCGCACGCCGCCTTGAAGAACTGGAACTGGAGCAGTCGCGCGAGGAAGTAGCGCGTGTAGGGCACGCTGCCGGCGACGTGATATTTCGCCCCCGCGTCGAAGCGCGTCTCGTCGCGGGCGACAGGCGGCTTGAGCCCCTGATATTGCAGGCGCAGCCTGTCCCAACCGGCCTGATAGCCGTCGGGCTTGATCTCGCCCGAAAAGATCTGCCAGCGATATTTGTCGACCAGCAGCCCGAACGGCAGGAACGCGACCTTGTCCATCGCCTGGCGGAGCAGCAGTCCGGTATCCTTGTCGGCACCCGGCACTGCGCTCTTGTCGAGCAGGCCGATCTGCACGAGATATTCGGGCGTGATCGAAAGCGCGACGAAATCGCCGATCGCCTCGTGGAAGCCGTCATTCGCGCCGTTGCGATAGAGCTGGGGCAGCGCTTTGTACGCGCGCTGATAATAATTGTGGCCGAGCTCGTGATGGATCGTGACGAAATCGTCCGAATTGACCTTGATGCACATCTTGATGCGCAGATCGTCCTTCTCGTCCACATCCCAGGCCGAGGCATGGCACAGCACTTCGCGATCGGCGGGCTTGAGGAACAGCGAACGCTGCCAGAAGCTCTCGGGAAGCGGCGTGAAGCCGAGCGAGGAATAGAAGCCCTCGCCGGTCTGGACCATCTTCTTCCAGTCGTAACTCTTGGCCTTGAGCAGCTCGCCGACGTCATAGCCGACATCGCCGGCGCCCGCGGGCGCGACCACGTCGTAGATATTGCCCCATTCCTGCGCCCACATATTGCCGAGCAGATCGGCGCGGATCGGGCCGGTCTTCGACTGGACCGCGTCGCCATATTTCTCGTTGAGCTTGCGGCGGACATAGGTGTGAAGCGCCACGTAGAGCGGCTTGACGTCGGTCCAGAGCTTGTCGGTGAGCTTGGCGAACTCTTCCGGCGGCATGTCATAGGCAGAACGCCACATCGTGCCGGTGTCGGGGAAACCGAGCTCGGTAGCACCCTGATTGGCGATGCCGGTCATTTTGGCATAATCGCCGCGCATCGGCGCGCCGACATTGTCATTCCAGCTGACCCACATCTCCTTGAGCTCGTCCGGATTGCGGCTCTCGCCCATCGCCGCCTCGATGTCGCTGCCGTTGATCGGCTTGCCGTTCAGCGTGCCCTTGCCCTTGGCGTACATCGAACCGAGCTTCGTCGAGATGTCGGACAGCTGCTGCGCCGCGCCCGGCGTGGTAGGCGCGGGAAGCGTGATCGCGCTGCGCAACATCGTGAGCTGGCGCTTCTGCTCGGCGCTGAGCCCCGACGCGTTCTGATACTTGGCCGCTTCGAGGGCATAACGTACCGCCATCTCGGTGCCGCGCGCGCCATATTCGGCGGCGAGCGCGTCGGTGTCGTCGGTGATGTAGGTCGCGTTGACCCATGAGACGCGCGACGCGATGAGGTTGAACTCGGTATATTCCTTCTGGACGCGATCGATGAACGCCTGCGCGTCTGCAGCAGTTGGAGCGGGTGTCGCCGGCGCGGTCTGCGAGACCGCGGGAGCGGCCAGGAACGAGACGAGCGCGAGCATCGAGATGCCGGTACGGATCATGTGAGAGGCCCCTGAGGATCTTAGGATGGCGCGACAGTCGCGCGCCGCCCCGCGGTCGTCAAGCGGCGAGGAACTCCACGATCGCATCGCCCAGCTCGGACCGAGTCACCGCGCTCATGTGATTGCCCGGAATCTCGACGAAGCGCCCTTGCGGCAGCAGATCCGCCACCTGCTGCGCCGAACCGTTGTCGAAATCCTCGGCGCCGGTGACCACCAGGGTCGGAAGGTCGATCGCCGTGATTTCCTCCTTCGAGGTATCGACGAAGGTCTGGAGGATCAGCAGCAGCGCCTCCGGATCGCCCTTGGTGGTCTTGAGGAACGCCTCGGTCATCCATTCCGAGCTGCCGCGCTCAAAGGTGCCGAGATTGGTGAGCACCCGCCTGAAATAGGTGCCCCGCCCATGCGTGTCGGTCAGCCCGTCCAGTCCCATGCCGCACAGCACCGCCCGCCGCGGCTTCGCGCCGTGGACCAGCATCCGCAAAGTCGTGCGCCCGCCCAGCGAATAGCCGCCGAGATCATAGTCGCTCAGCCCGAGATGCTCGATCAGCGCGAAGCCGTCGCGCATCAATACGTCGGGCGGATAGGCGGCGGGATCGTGCGGCCGGTCACTGAAGCCATGTCCGCGCAGATCGGGCATGATTACCCGGAAGCCGCGCGCAGCGAGCTTCTCGGCATGGCCGTATTTGATCCAGTTGACATGCGCGGTGGAGAAATAGCCGTGGATCAGCACCACCGGCCGCCCCTCACCCATTTCGGTCCAGGCGAGCTCGACTCCGTCGAAGCTCTGGAAGCGGTGCGTCTCAGTCGGGAAGTTTGCCAACGGTTCTCATCCAGCGTTGCACGAGGCTCGGGTTCTGGTCGGTCCGTGAGGCGGGCAAGTGGCTGGTGTCAAGCCAGGCGCGGTGCCAGCTCTCGCAACCCGAATGCTCGGTGGGCGTGAACCCCCAGGGATCGTCGAAGCTGCCCACGGTGAGATCCATCCGGTCGTGATCATGCGCCTCATAAGTGAGCGGCGTTCCGCAGGCGGCGCAGAATCCCCGCCGCGCGATCGGTGACGAATCGTAGCGATCGGGCTCTGTCTCCCAATGCACGTCGCTCTTGAACAGGTTCTTGAACGCGATCGACACCCCGCCGGTCGCGCGCTGGCACATCCGGCAATGGCAGAGATATGCCTCGTCGTCGTGCACCGTCGCGCGATAGCGCACCCGGCCGCACTGGCATCCGCCGGTCATTTCACCCGCCATGAATTGTCCTCCGTGCAATTGCTGCGTCGCACAACGCAACCCAGTCCTCGATTGCAATTGATAAGCGTACTTACTATAACTGTGCTATGCCCGAGAATATTGGTTTTCTCATGAGCGACGTCTCGCGCCTGATGCGCCGCCGCTTCGACGAGCGCGCACGAAAGAGCGGCGCGACCGGACCGCAATGGCGGACGCTCAAGATCCTCGAACGGCATGAGGGACTAAACCAGGGACAGCTCGCCGAGTTGCTCGAAGTCGAACCGATCACCTGCTGCCGGATGATCGACCGGCTCGAAGAGGCGGGGCTGGTCGAGCGCCGCCGCGATCCCGCCGACCGCCGCGCATGGCGCATCTACCTGACCGAAAAGGCCCGCCCGGTGCTCGCCGAACTCCACGAGATCGCCGGCGCGATGATCGAAACGGCGCTTCGAGGGTTGGGTGCTGCTGAACGCGACGCGCTGATCGCCTCGCTCAACGTCATCCGATCCAACATGACCCAGACCGCCGAAACCAAACCCGAGACCAAAGAGGCCGCCAATGGCTGACGCCGATCCCAAGATCGAAAAGACGCCCGCAGAGGCGATCGTCATCGAACCCGCCGCAAAAGCGGAGCCAGCGCAGGAAACCGGCGAACCCAGCACGAAACGCAGCTGGCTGCGTCCGCTGCTGCTGTTCGGCGTGCCGGTGATCATCCTCGCAATCGTCGGTTTTTTCTGGCTGACCTCGGGTCGCTTCGCCTCGACCGACAACGCCTATGTCCAGCAGGACAAGGTCTCGGTCTCCGCCGAAGTTGCCGGGCGCATCGTCAAGGTCGCGGTCCGCGAGAATCAGCGCGTCAAGAAGGGGGATCTGCTCTTCGAGATCGATCCCGCTCCCTATCGCATCGCAGTGGCGCAGGCCGATGCGGCGATCGCCAACGCCCAGGTCGAGCTGCAGACGCTGCAGACCAGCTATGTCGGCACCGGCGCCGACATCCAGGCGGCGCGCGACACGATCCAGGCGGCGCAGGAAGACTATGCCCGCCAGTCCGAACTGATGAAGCGCGGTTTCACGACACGTGCGCGCCTCGAACAGTCGCAGCATTCGCTCGAGCAGGCACGCGCCACGCTCCAGCGCGCCAACGCCGACGCCGCCGAGGCGCGCTCGAAGCTCGCCACCGGCGCGGCGGTGCCCGGTGAGAACCCGGCGATCGCCGCCGCGCGCGTCCAGCGCGAGCAGGCATTGCTCAACCTCAGCCGCACGAAGGTCTACGCCCCTGCCGACGGGATCGTCAGCCAGGCCGATCGCCTGCAGGTGGGCCAGCAGATGATGACCGGCTTGCCCGCGGTCACCATCGTCACCAGCGATCTTTCGTGGGTCGAGGCGAATTTCAAGGAAACCGATCTCAACAAGATGCGCGTCGGCCAGTGCGCCGAAGTGCGCTTCGACGCTTATCCGGGGCTGAAGCTGAAGGGCCATGTCTGGTCGATCGGTGCGGGCACGGGCTCCGAATTCTCGGTGCTGCCGGCGCAGAACGCCAACGGCAATTGGGTGAAGGTCACCCAGCGCGTGCCGGTTCGCATCGCGATCGACGAGAAGAGCCCGCGCGCGCTGATCGCCGGCCTGTCGTCGGACGTCGAGGTCGATCTGCGGAACCAGTGCAAGTGACCAAACGTCGTCCCGGCTATCGCCGGGACGACGTGTAAAAGAGACGAAATCCATGGCCACTGCCCGCCCAACCCAGCCCGCCGCTGTCCCCGCGCCGCAGCCCGGCCTGGCTGCGCTCCCCGTCACCAATCGCGGGCTGCTGACCTTCGGCGTCATGCTGGCGACGATCATGCAGATCCTCGACACGACGATCGCCAACGTCGCCCTCCCCCATATGCAGACTTCGCTGGGCGCGACCGCCGACACCGTCACCTGGGTGCTGACCAGCTACATCGTCGCCTCGGCGATCGCGATCCCGATCACCGGCTGGCTTTCGGACCGGATCGGCTCGCGCAATCTGTTCCTGATCTCCACCATGGGTTTCATCATCGCCTCGGCCCTGTGCGGCACGGCGCAGAGCCTCGAGGAGATGGTGGCCTTCCGCCTGCTCCAGGGCGTGACCGCCGCCTTCATGAACCCGCTGAGCCAGACGGTGATGCTCGACATCAATCCGCCCGAGCGCCAGGCCAAGGCCATGTCGATCTGGGGCATGGGGATCATGGTCGGCCCGATCATGGGGCCGGTGATCGGCGGCTGGCTGACCGACAATTTCAACTGGCGCTGGGTGTTCTACGTCAACCTGCCGCTGGGCGTGATCTGCGTCGCGATCCTGTGGTGGCTGCTTCCCTCGCGGCCGGTGCGCAAGCGCCAGTTCGACATTTTCGGCTTCTCGATGCTCTCTCTCGGCATCGCCGGACTCCAGCTGATGCTCGACCGCGGCCAGACCGAGGACTGGTTCCAGTCAACCGAAGTCTGGGTCGAGATGCTCGTCGCGGTGATCGCGTTCTGGATGTTCACCGTGCACATGTTCACGGCGAAGCATCCGATGTTCGACCGCGATCTGTGGAAGAACCGCAACCTCGTCACTGCCGTGCTGTTCATGCTGGTGATCGGGGTGGTGATGATGGCGACGATGGCGCTGCTGCCGCCGATGCTTCAGACGCTCTACGGCCACTCGGTGTTCGACACCGGCGTGCTGCTGATGCCGCGCGGCTTCGGCGTGGTGCTCACGATGGCGATCTCGGCGCAGCTCGTGCAGCGCGGCGTAGACGCCCGGTGGCTGGTCGGTATCGGCTTCGTCATCGCAGCCTATTCGCTGTGGGAAATGACGCATTGGTCGCTCGAAATGGATTCGACGCCGGTGATCATCTCGGGGTTCGTCCAGGGGCTGGGCATGGGGATGATCTTCATGCCGCTGCAGGGCATGGCTTTCGCAACGCTGCCCCCGCAATACCGCACCGAGGGATCGAGCCTGATGAACCTGACGCGCAACATCGGCGCCTCGGTCGGCATCTCGCTGGTGACGACGATGCTCTCGCGCAGCATCCAGACCAGCCACGCCGCACTGGCGCCGCATATCTCGGCGCAGGCGCTCGACGGGCTGGATCCGAGCTTCCTCCAGGCGCTAGGCGGTGTCGGCGAGACGGCGTACGCAATGGCCAATGCCGAGATCAACCGCCAGGCGATGATGATCGGTTATCTCAATGATTTCTGGGGCATGGCGATCGTCACGGCGCTGTCGATCCCGCTGGTGATCTTCCTCCGCCGCCCCAAGGGCCCGGTCGAGAAGCCGGACCCAGCGGCGGCGGGGCACTAGAAAGTCTCCGTCACCCCGGCCTCGTGCCGGGTCCACTCATCCGCGCGCGAGAAGAAAGATGCTCCGGCGTCTCACTCGGTTGCGCGGTGGACTCCGGCACAAGGTTGGGGTGACGGTTTGATTCAGGCCGCCTTCTTCAGGTGCCGCCGGCCGAGCAGCTCGGCGATCTGCACGGCGTTGAGCGCCGCGCCCTTGCGCAGATTGTCGCTCACGCACCAGAGGCTCAACCCATTGTCGACGGTCGAATCCTCGCGGACGCGGCTGACATAGGTGGCATATTCGCCGACGCATTCGATCGGCGTGACGTATCCGCCGTCCTCATGCTTGTCGACGAGCATCACGCCAGGCGCCTCGCGGAGGATGCTCTTGGCCTTGGCCGCCGAGATCTCGTCCTCGAACTCGATGTTGATCGCTTCCGAATGGCCTACGAACACGGGGACGCGCACGCAGGTCGCGGTCACCTTGATCCTGGCATCGAGGATCTTCTTGGTTTCGACCACCATCTTCCACTCTTCCTTGGTCGAGCCGTCATCGAGGAAGCTGTCGATGTGCGGGATCACGTTGAACGCGATCTGCTTGGTGAACTTCTTCGGCTCGGCCTGGTCGCCCACGAAGATGTTGCGGCTCTGCTCGAACAGCTCGTCCATCCCCGCCTTGCCCGCGCCCGAGACCGACTGATAGGTCGCGACGACGACGCGCTTGATCTTCGCGGCATCGTGGAGCGGCTTCAATGCCACCACCATCTGCGCAGTCGAGCAATTCGGGTTCGCGATGATGTTGCGCTTTGTGTAGCCGTCGATCGCCTCGGGGTTCACTTCCGGCACGATCAGCGGCACGTCCGGGTCCATCCGGTAGAGCGAGGCATTGTCGATCACCGTGCAGCCGGCGGCGGCGAAGCGCGGGGCGTGCAGCTTCGAGCCTTCCGATCCGATCGCGAACAATGCCATGTCCCAGCCCTTGGGGTCGAAATGCTCGATGTTCTGGACCTTGTACTTCTTGCCGGTCTCGCCAAAATCGATCTCGTCGCCCTGGCTGCGCGCGGAGGCGAGCACGGCGAGCTCGTCGATCGGGAATTCCCGCTCGGCGAGGATGTTCAGCATTTCACGCCCGACATTGCCGGTGGCGCCTGCGACCACGACACGGTAGCCCATTTTCGTCCTTCCATCAGGATCGTCGCACTTGCGCCGACGAACGGTTCATTGGTGATAGATGTGGCGGAATGCCAGTGCATTCCAGTTGCTTCGACGCAAAGCTCAGCTTCGCGCGCGCCTGAAGATCAGGCGCGTTTGGTAATTCGCGTGGTAGTTCGCGGTTTTCGAAGCATGGGCGCCCGATATCAGAACGAAAGCTGCGTGGCGAGGCTCTCTTTTGAAAAAATACGAAAGCCTCGCCGTACCGCGTTCAGGGCTTGGTCGCTGTGTGGCGATCGAGGAAGTTGAGGATCGTCGTCCACAGATGCTCGCTGATTCCCGGCCCGCCGACGCGGTGGGTCTGACCCGGATAGAGCATCATCTCGAACGGCACCTTCTGCTTCTGCAGCGTCGCCGCCATCGCAGTAGTGTTGTCGAGCACGACATTATCGTCGGACATGCCGTGCAGGATCAGCAGCGGATCGCTGATCTTCGCCGCATTGCCGATCGCGTCCGATGCCGCATAGGCCTCGGGCACCTTGGTCGGATCGCCCATGTACCGCTCGGTGTAGAAGGTGTCGTAAAGGCCCCACTTCGTCACCGGCGCACCTGCCACTCCCGCGGCGAACACGCCCGGCGCGCCTTCGAGCATCTTGAGCGTCATATAGCCGCCGTACGACCAGCCATAAGTCACGATCTTGGCCGGGTCGACATAATCCAGCGTCTTCAGATAGTTCGCCCCGGCGACCTGATCCTCGACCTCGACCGAGCCCATTGCGTGGAAGATCGCGTCCTCGAACGCCTTGCCGCGATTGGCGCCCCCGCGATTGTCGATCTGGAACCAGATATAGCCGCGATCGACCAGATATTGCTGAAGCGCGCCGCCCCATGCCTTGCTGACCGACTGGTTATGCGGCCCGCCATAATGCTGGAAGAATACCGGGTAGCGCTTGCCCGGCTCAAGCACCGGGGTGATCATCTCCCAGTTAAGCTCGGTGCCATCGGGGCCCTTGATGGTCCCGAACTTCCGCTCGCGATGGCTGGCGAGATAGGGGTTATAGGGATGGTCCGCGCTGGTGACGGCGTTCTCCTGCACCCACGCGATCCGCTTGCCTGCGGCATCGGCGAGATAGACCTGCGACGGCTGATTGGTGTTCGAACGCGTGATGATCGCGCGCGTCGCCGCACCGTCCATCACTGCCTTGTTCCACCAGCCCGCCTCGGTCAGCCGCGCCACTGCACCCGGCTTTTTGATGTCGACCGAATAGAGGTGCCGCTCGAGCACGCCGTCCTTGTTGCCGAGGAAGAAGATGCGGCCACTGGTCTCGTCGATCCCGGCGAGCTCGGAAGCGACTTCCCAATCGCCCTTGGTCAGCTGGGTCCATTTGCCCGCCTTCCAGCGATAGAGATGGCCGTGGCCGTCGCGCTCGGACCACCAGATCAGGCTGCCGTCGTCAAGCGCGTGGAACGCATCGGACAGGTTGACCCAGCTCTTCGGCCCCGACTTCTCGCTGAACAGCAGCGTCGACTTGCCGGTCGCGGGATCGACCTTGAGCATGTCGAGCTCGGTCTGATCGCGGTTCATCCGCTGGACGTAGAGCGCGCTCGCATCGGGCGCCCAGTCGACCCGGGTGAGATAGATGTCGGTCTCCTTGCCGAGATCGACCTTGACCTTGTTCGTTCCCGCCGGGTCCATCACGTAGAGATCGACCAGCACGTTGGGCGTGCCCGCCTTGGGATAGCGCTGGTCGAAGGTGCTGGTGCCCGAAGCGCCGATCGCAGTGCGGGTGACCACGCCTACCGGCGCTTCATCGAAGCGCTCGACCGCGATGTAGCGGTCGCCCGGCGACCACCAATAGCCGGTGAAGCGGTTCATTTCCTCCTGCGCGACGAACTCTGCCTCGCCCCAATGGACCGTACCGGTGCCGTCCTGCGTGATCTTCGCCGGGGTACCACCCGCCAGCTTGCCGACCACGAGGTTCTGGTCGTTCACATAGCTGACATAGCCGCCCGCGGGACTGATCACCGGGTTGAGCTTCGAGCCCTTTTCCTGCGTCAACCGGGTGATCTTGCCGTCGAGCGTGGCGAGATAGAGTTCGCCGTCCAGCGGCACGAGGATCGCCTTGCCGTCGGGCGCCCAATCGTAGCCCAGGATGCCGGTCTTGCCCACGATCGTGCGATCGCGTTCGCGCTGCATCTTCTCGGCTTCGGAAAGCTCGGCGCCCGTCCCCACCTTCTTCGAATCGACCAGCATCCGCCACTCGCGCGAGGCGGTGTCCATCGCCCACAGGTCGTAGCGCTCCTTCTCGTCGGCGCGGTTGCGGAGCAGCGTCAGGTATTTGCCGTCCGCCGACAGCTTGGGCTGGAGCGGCGCGCTGCCGGCGAGATCGGGGCTGGCGAAGACGCGCTCGAGGGTGAGATCCTTGCCCCGCGCGGCCGCTTCACTGGTCATCAACGGTGCTCCCAGCGCGACAAAGGCCAATCCCAGCAACCATTCATGCATTCCCGACTCTCCGGAGTTCGCGCACCGCGAGCGCGGGCGAATGCGTCTTATTGCGGCGCCCGGCCTTTGGGTAAAGGCTTGCTAGTCCTGCAGATTGAGCGCGACCTTGCGAGAGACGAGGATGAAGCGCGGCCCTGCGCCGTTCTTCGCGGCGCGATCGTCGGGATTGTAGAGCGCGCATTTGCGGAGGCTCAGGCAGCCGCAGCCGATGCAGCCGTCGAGATCGTCGAGCGTACGCTGGAGCTGTGCCACGCGCGTTTCGATCACCTGGCGGAAGCCGCGGCTGATCCGCTTCCAGTCGGCGGCGCTCGGCGCGTGGCCCTCGGGCAGCTTGGCCAGTTCGGCGGCGATCTGCGGCAAAGTGAATCCCAGTTGCTGCGCGATCAGCGCGAACGAGACGCGGCGGATGTCGGCGCGCAGGAAGCGCCGCTGGTTGCCGCTCGTGCGGATCGGATGAACCAGCCCCTTGGCCTCGTAGAAGCGCACGGCCGACACAGTCAGCCCCGTCCGCGCCGCCAGCTCACCAATCGTCAAAAGCTCGTTTCCGCGCCCCACAACACTCTCCGATTTGCACTTGACCTCAACTTAGGTTGAGGTTGTAGCTGCTTGCGGCATGGCTTCCAAACAGGAAAGGGACCCCATGCCGCAGCCTTATATCGAACACGTCAACCTCACCGTCAGCGATCCCGAGCGCATGGCGGAACTGCTCAACCGCCTGTTCGACTGGCACGTCCGTTGGCAGGGCGCCGCGCGCGACAATGGCCGTGTCATCCATGTCGGCGACGAGCGCACCTATCTCGCGGTCTATACGCCGCCCGGTGGCCCGCAGGCCGATGATTTCGAAAAGGGCCGCCCGCTCAACCATGTCGGCATCCTCGTCGACGATCTCGATGATATCGAGCGCCGCGTAATCGACGCTGGGCTCGTCCCCTTCGCACACGCCGATTACGACCCCGGCCGCCGCTTCTACTTTCTCGATTACGACGGCACCGAGTTCGAGATCGTCAGCTACGCGTGACACATCCTCCCCCGCCAAGGGGAGGATGGTCGGTACCGAACGCGAAAAGGGCGCGGTGACCATCGCCACCGCGCCCTCTTCATTGCCCTGCTCGAAAGCTTATTCGGCTGCGGCGACCTCGTCGGTCGGGCGCACGTCGCGGCGCTCGGCGATACGTGCCGACTTGCCGGTGCGGCCGCGCAGATAATAGAGCTTGGCGCGACGGACGATGCCCTTGCGGACCACCTCGATCGAATCGATGTTCGGCGAATAAAGCGGGAAGACGCGCTCGACGCCCTCGCCGAACGAAATCTTGCGGACGGTGAAGCTCGAACCCATGCCGCGGTTGGCACGGGCGATGCACACGCCTTCATAGTTCTGCACGCGGGTGCGCTCGCCTTCGACGACCTTCACACCGACGCGAAGGGTGTCGCCCGGGCGGAATTCCGGAATCTTCTTGGTCTCGTTGAACTTGGCGATCTGCTCGGCTTCGAGCGTCTGGATGACGTTCATTTTCTTCGTCCTATTTACGTCGCCGCGCGCCAGAGGGAGGATGGACCCGAGCGCCCTCATGGCGCTCCCAAAGGTCCGGCCTCCTTAGCCGTGTATCGGTCTCGGCCTGTGCTCTTCGCCAGGCTTCGATCCTCGCATGATCCCCCGATCGCAGCACTTCGGGGATCGTGCGCCCTTCCCAGATAGCAGGTCGGGTATATTGTGGATATTCGAGCAGCCCCGTTTCGAAGCTCTCGTCCATGCCGCTGGAAGGCGCGCCCATTACTCCGGGAAGCAGCCGAATGCAAGCGTCGAGCAGCGTCAGCGCCGCCATCTCGCCGCCTGAGAGGATATAGTCGCCGATCGAGACCTGTTCGATGTCGCGGGCCTCGAACAGCCGCTCGTCTATCCCCTCGAAACGCCCGCACAGGATCGTCACGCCCTCGCCCTCCGCCAGCGCCCGCACGCGCTCCTGGGTGAGCGGCGCACCGCGCGGCGTCATCGCGAGCACCGGACGCCCGGGCGCAACGCTGTCCAACGCGCTCGCCAGCACATCGGCGCGCATCACCATCCCCGCCCCGCCGCCGGCCGGCGTATCGTCGACCGACCGGTGCCTGTCGGTCGCGAAGTCGCGGATCTGCACCGCCTCGAGGCTCCAGAGTCCCTCGCGCAGCGCCCGCCCGGCGAGCGACACGCCCAGCGGCCCGGGGAACATCTCGGGGTAGAGCGTGAGGATGGTGGCGGCGAACGGCATGCGATCCCATGGCCCGCACCGCTCCGACTTGGCAAGTGCTCAGGCCTGACCCTCGAAATGCGCCTTCATGATCGCCAGTCCCTGCGCCATCATCGGCGAGACCGTCGCAGCGAGCGCATCGGGCAGCAGATCGGCGGTCCAGTGCACGCGCGCGCCACCTTCCGCTTCCGCCACCGTCAGCACGCCATTGTGATGCTCGAACTGCATGACGGTCCAGACCAGGCGGCGGCGATCATCGTCGACCGATACGATCGCCTCGTCCACGACATGGCCGTTGGCGAAGGTGACGCGACGGACCGGCGCGCCCTCCCCCTCCAGCATCTCGGTGGCGGTGACGAAGCCGGGCACGAGCAGATCGTGCAGCCGATCGACCGCGCGGGCGGCCCGCCATATCGCTTCGGGCGCCGCAGCGATGAAGATATCGTGATGGATGGATGCCATGGAGCCTCTCCTTGTCGGCGTTCGCGCAAGATTAGCGTCGCCTAGGCCGTCCGCTGGCAGCATTCGGACGTAGTCACCGGCGCCCCCAAAGAGACTGCGCACCAAAGGCCGCAACCCAACTGAGAAAGAAACCGATCACGGCAGCCGCCGCGAGATATGTCGCCGCCATCATCGTCATTCCGCAGGCATCGACCCCGCAATCCTCCGGAGAGGACGTCGCCGCATTGACGAACAGGGCAATGCACAAGGCGATAGTGATGCCCGGCAAGATGGCCGCGCCGATCAGGCTGGCCCGCAATCGACTCCAAACCGGCCGGCGCCAGCGCACCGCGAAGCTTAGTCCGATCGCGGAGATCGAGCAGACTAACACCGCCGATAGAAGCGCTGACATGCGGCCAGTTCCCCAAGCAGAATTCCGGGACATCAGGATACCGACGATTCCGGGGAAAAGGAACTCATTGCATCGCGGGACGCTTAGGGCGCGATGGACGATTGCATCATCATCGGCGCAGGCCCCGCTGGCCTCACCGCCGCAATCTATCTCGCGCGCTTCCACCTCAGGATTCGACTGTTCGATTGCGGCACCAGCCGGGCGGCGCTGATCGCGTGCACGCACAATCATGCCGGCTATCCCGAGGGCATTTCGGGCAAGGATCTGCTCGCGCGCATGCTCGCTCAGGCGGAGAGATACGGCGCGGTCCGCGAACTCGCCGAAGTCACCGGACTGCGCGCCGCCGAGACCGGCTTCGTCGCGCGGGTCGGCGAGCGCGACTATCCGGCACGCGCGATCCTGCTCGCCACCGGCGTGGTCAATCACCGGCCGGAAATGAGCGAGACGCTCCACGCAGAGGCGCTGGCACGCGGGCTGCTCCGCTATTGCCCGATCTGCGACGGCTATGAAGTCACCGACAGACGCGTCGGGGTGATCGGCACCGGCGACAGAGGCACGAACGAGGCGATCTTCCTGCGCGGCTACACCGCCGACATGACGCTGATCGCGCCCGAGGCGGAGCACGATCTGCCGGACGAGCTCGCGGCCGAACTGGACGAAGCCGGCGTGAAGCGGATCGACGGCCCCTGCGGCAACTATGCGATCGAAGGCGATCGATTGGCCTTCGACACCGCGCAGGGGCGCCTCGCCTTCGACAGCGTCTATCCGGCTTTGGGCTCGCGTATCCGATCAGGCCTTGCGATCCAGGCGGGTGCGCGGGCAGCCGAGGACGGGTGTCTCGAAGTCGACGATCACCAGCGCACTTCGGTGCCCGGGCTGTTCGCTGCCGGCGACGTCACCAAGGGGCTCGACCAGATCAGCCACGCGATGGGCGAGGCCGGGGTCGCTGCTACGACGATCCGCAACATGCTCGCCGAGCAGCGCCCCCTGCGGCGTTGATCAGCCGCCGCAACCGCCGCAGCCACCACCGCCGCAGCCTCCGCCGCCGCAGCCGCTTCCACCGTCGCCGCCACCGCCCGAGCCGCCGTCACCGCTCGCCGCGCGCATCCGGTGAAAGTCGCCCCAGGCCGAGCCGGCCAGCACCGCAGTGCCGAACAGCGCCACTGCAAGGCCCGTCTCGCCTTCCGCCGGGGCGCGGCGGAGCCGTTCCGATCGCTCGCGCGCCTCCTCGATCACTTCCTTTCCGGCGCGCGTTCGTCGGTCGAGCACGGCGAAGCGGAGCAGCGCGAACACCACCGTGATCACCAGCAGCGCGATGAGGAAGCCGACCGGCTTCCCGCGCGCCTCGCCGATCTGGACCTTGGTCCAGCCGAAGGCGAACAGCAGGAGATAGGGCGTGGTCTGCCAGAAACGCAGCTGGAGCGCGGTCCAGCCGTCCATCAGCAGCCCGTCCGTCACCAGCCGCTCGCGGATCGGATCGGCATGGCGCCCGATCGCGCCCGCCACCGCCTCCCAACTGGCCGGCTGCGGCAATGCGAGCACGCTGCGTTCGGCGGCCGTGGCACCGCCGAGTTCGCCGGCGAGGAATTTCTTTTCGTCCATCACCAGCTGCCTGGTCGCGAGCAGCCGGGTCGTCACTGCCTCGGCGAACCGCGAGGTGCCGCCGGCGAGGAAGGCGAGATGATCGATATCGGGGTTGCGCGGCGCCCTGCCCTCGGGCCGGAGCCAGCGCGGAATGGCGATCCCCACGACGATAGTGAAGACCAGCAGCGCGCCGTAGAGCAATAGAAACGGCCCGCCGGTGAGATCGAAGGGTCCGAGTGGCATAAAGTCTAGCTCCTCAGCAAGAGAACCCCCAAAGCCAGTACCGTCAGCACTGCCGCAAGCAGCAGTACCGTCCGGATCGCCTTTCGGGGTACGATGATCGCGTCGCGCGGGTGCACGCGGCGCGCTTTGTGGTCCTCGTTCAGCCGCCGCGCCGCGTCGGGCCACAGATCCGCGGGCGGGGAGCCGAAGACGCGCTCGTAACTGCGCAGCGTCTCGGCATATTGCGTGAAATAGCGATGCTGCTCGTCCGCGCCGCCGGCGGTCGGGCCATGATGCAGCGGCCGCCCGAGCACGGGGCAGAAGCGCTCCCAATAGTCGCGGCTATAGGTGAGGTGCAGGTGCCACGCCTGATCGACCTGATCCGAAGGCGTCACCGGATGATCGACCGTGGCCGCGAGGAAGCAGAAGCGCTTATACTCCTCGATCACGCGCTCGGCCTCGGCGAGGCGCCAGCCATTTTCGCGCGCCAGCCGCTCGGCAAAGCTCAGCGCCGCCTCTTCCGGACCAATGGTGTAATGGGAGAGCGCGGACCAGATGGGGTGGTCCAGGGCTTCAGCGGTAAGACCAGGGGCCTTTCGCATTCGAATATCCATTATCATGATGGATATTCATCCGCAAGCATTCAAACCCTTCCGGTGGCGAGCGCCCGCGCCCAATCCTCGCGCCCCTCGCGCGCCGCCTTCGCCGCGGCGGAAGCGTGATCATAGGTCACCGCGTGGAACGCGATCCGCTCGCTCTCGACGATGGCATAGCGCGCTTTGGAGTCACCGTTTTCGACGATGTGAGGAAAGGGATGATCGTCGTCGAACGCCTGCAGTCCGACACTGCCCGGGTTCGCCACGCGCCGCCCGTCGCCGAGCAGCCGCTCGCCGGGAAGATGCGAATGGCCGCACAAAGTGAGCCGTTCGGGCCGAGCGCCCAGCCGCGCCACGACTTCGGCATCGGTGGCGGGACGAATCCCCTCGGGCTCGATCGTCTCGAGGAAAGTCTCGATGTCGTTTGCCGGCGTCCCATGGCACAGGAACAGGCTATCCAGCGCCAGCGTCGCCGGGAGTGCCGCCATCCAGCCCAGTTGCGTCTCAGACAGCAGCGGCCGAGTGAAAGCGTCGGTGGCGTTCAGCCGATCCGGGGCGAGCGTCAGGACCTGCCGCTCATGGTTGCCCGCAATCGTCGGCCAGTCGCGCGCCATGAGGAAATCGGCAGTTTCGGCCGGCCAGAGCGGCCCCGACAAGATATCGCCCAGATTGAGAAAACGCGCGCAGCCCCGCGCTTCCGCATCGGCAACGACCGCCTCCAGGGCGAGCAGATTTCCGTGGATGTCGGAGAGAACCGCGATGCGGCTCATTCGGCGAACCCGGCGTGGATCACCAGCCGCTCGGAATCCCATTCGGGAACCGCGTCGGGCTGCATCGGCACCATGAAGCGCTTGCCGTCGGGTCGCTCGATCTCCAGCACGTCGCCCGCGCCATAATTGTCGATCGCGACGACCATGCCCAGCGCATCCCCGGCATCGGAGACCGCGGGAAGCCCGAGCAGATCGACATGATAATATTCGCCATCCGCGAGCGGTGGCAGCGCCGAGCGGGGGACGGTCAGCTGGGTGCCGCGCAGCGCCTCGGCGGCGTTGCGGTCAGCCACTTCGGCGAAGCGCGCGATCGCGCCGTTCGAGCCGGTGCGCACGCTCTTGAGCGTCAGCGCGCCGCTGTTGAACACCTTGTAGCTGGCGAGATCGTCGGCGAAGACCTTCAGGCGGACCTCGCCGGCGATGCCGTGCGCGCCGATGATCACGGCGAGCGTGACGGGGCGGTCGGCACTCATGCCGCCCTCCCCGTCAGTGCGCCGCGGGCATCACCCCTCAGGGGAGCCCGGCTGCTCCGGCGGCGTATCGTCGCCGCCTTCCGCTGGCGCATCGGCGGACGCGCCTGCGGGGTTGGTCCGGGTGCTGCCGGGGTTCTCACGATCCTCGGTATCCGGACCGGTTTCGGGTTTGCTGGCCATCCTGCGCTCCACGGGGCATGGTTTGCCCGGACAAACGCACGATGGCCGGCAAGTGCCTCAGCCTTCCGACTTTTCTTCGGCGGCTTCGGCCGGAGCCTCGGCAGCGGCTTCCTCAACCGGGGCTTCCTCGGCGGTCGCTTCGGCAGCAGGCGCCTCTTCGGCGACCGGAGCGGCTTCCTCAGCGGCCGGAGCCTCCTCAGCAACGGCTTCCTCAACGGCCGGAGCAGCTTCCTCAGTCACGGCCTCGGCGGGAGCTTCTTCAGCAACCGGCTCGGGAGCGGGCGCTGCGGCTGCCTCGGCAGCGGCTTCCTCGGCCGCCTTGGCCTTCTCGGCACGCTCCTCGGCGCGCTCGACGGCCTTCTCGCCCGGCTTGCCCTTGTTCGGATTGTTCTTGGCGGCGCGCTCCTTGACGCCGATCGCGTCGAGGAAGCGGGCGACGCGGTCGGTCGGCTGCGCGCCGACGCTCAGCCAATGCTTGGCGCGGTCACCGTCGAGCTTGATGCGCTCGGGCGAATCCTTGGCGAGCAGCGGGTTGTAGGTGCCGATCTTCTCGATGAACTTGCCGTCGCGCGGGCTGCGCGCGTCGGCGATCACGATCCGGTAATAGGGGCGCTTCTTCGAACCGCCGCGCGAAAGACGCATAGAGAGAGCCATTATTATTCCTTCTTACAATCTTGAGTTAAATTACTTCTTTTTCAGGAAATTTTCAAAACCGGGCGGGAGATTGGCGCCGCCGGGAAGCCCCGGGAGACTGCCGCCCATCTTGCCCATCATCTCGCCCATTTCGGGCCCGCCGAGCGCGTTGCCGACACCGCCCATCCCGCCGCCGGGACCGCCCTTGCCGAGCATGCCCAGCATACCTTTCAGGCCGCCCATCTTCTTCAGCCGCTTCATCGCCGTCTGCATCTCCTGATGCATCTTCAGGAGTTTGTTGACGTCCTGGACGGTGGTGCCGCTGCCCTTGGCGACGCGGATCTTGCGCTTTGCGTTGAGCAGTTCGGGCTTGGCACGCTCCTTGAGCGTCATCGATCCGATCATTGCGTCCATGCGGAGCAGGATCTTCTCGTCGACCGCGCCCGATGCCATCGCCGCCTGCGCCTTCTTCATGCCGGGGATCATCCCGGCAAGCGCGCCCAGCCCGCCCATCCGGCGCATCTGCGCCAGCTGGCTGCGCAGGTCGTTCATGTCGAACTGGCCCTTGGCGAGCCGCCCCGCCATCCGCTCGGCGTCTTCCTGCTGGATCGACTCGGCGGCGCGCTCGACCAGCGACACCACGTCGCCCATGCCGAGGATACGGCCCGCGACCCGCTTGGGATGGAAGGGCTCGATCGCGTCGAGCTTCTCGCCCATGCCCGCGAACTTGATCGGCTTGCCGGTGACCGCGCGCATCGAAAGCGCCGCGCCGCCGCGGGCGTCGCCGTCCATGCGCGTGAGGATCACGCCGGTGAGCGGCACCTGCTCGGAGAAGCTCTTGGCGACGTTGACTGCGTCCTGGCCGGTGAGGCTGTCGACGACGAGCAGGATCTCGGCCGGGTTGGCGATGTCCGCCACCGCCTTCATCTCGTCCATCAGCGCCTGATCGACGTGGAGGCGGCCCGCGGTATCGAGCATCAGCACGTCGAAGCCCTGCAGCTTCGCCGAGCTCAGCGCCCGCTTCGCGATCTCTACCGGTGTCTGGCCCGCGACGATCGGCAGCGTCGCCACTTCGGTCTGCGTGCCGAGTACCGCGAGCTGTTCCTGTGCGGCCGGGCGATTGACGTCGAGCGACGCCATCATCACCTTCTTGCCCTGCGTCCTGCTCAGCAGCTTCGCCAGCTTGGCGGTCGTGGTGGTCTTGCCCGAGCCCTGAAGGCCGACGAGCATGATGACGGCCGGCGGAGTGACGCCGATCTCGAGCTCGGCGGTGTCGCTGCCGAGCATGTCGACCAGCGCGTCGTGGACGATCTTGACGACCTGCTGCCCCGGCGTGACCGAACGCAGCACGTTCTGGCCGACCGCCTGCTCGGTCACCTTCTCGACGAAGTCGCGCGCCACGGGAAGCGCGACATCGGCCTCCAGCAGCGCGATCCGCACTTCGCGCATCGCGGTGCGGACGTCGGCTTCGCCCAGCGCACCACGCCCGCGCAGACGCTCGAAGACGCCGCCTAGCCGATCGCTCAGACTGTCGAACATGGGACCAAGATCACTCCAAAATCACGACCGGCCCGCCAAACGCAAAACACGCCGGCGGACGAAACCTCGTCGGCCGGCGTCACCCCTTGGGGCGCACAATGTTCGCGTTCCACGGGAACGGTCGGAGGCGCACATAGCGGCGTATCCCGGATTGCGCAACCTTTTGGACCGCAGGCGCCGGTAAGGTTTCGGAAAGCTCCGTATTTAACTCGATATACACCCTCAACCGGCAAAACGCGCATTATCGTTTAGGGGGCGTGCATCGGCCATGTCGCGGGATTTCGAAGAAGACATGACGCAAGACAACGCTCCGCGCACGAGCGTGATTACGGGCGCGATCAGCGTAGCTGCGATCCTTCTATTCGTGGGCATCGGCAGCGCGGTGCTGTCCCAATCGCTGCAGCACTATCTCCAGGGCGCCGAACCGCCCGCCCAGCCGCTGGTAATTGCGCTGCTGCTGAACGTCGCACTGATCCTGTTCGGCTGGCGCCGCCATGCTGCGCTCAGCCACGAACTCCAGATCCGCGCAGCCGCCGAGGAACGTGCCCAGCAGCTCGCCAGCCGCGATCCGCTGACCGGCTTCCTCAACCGCCGCAGCCTCGCCGAAGAAGGCGCGGCGATGTTCGTTCGCGCGCAGCGCCGCCGCAAGGCGATGGCGCTGGCGATGCTCGACCTCGATCATTTCAAGACGATCAACGACATGCACGGCCATGCCGTGGGCGACGCATTGCTCCGCGCCGTCGCCGACGAGATCGCGCATCTCATGCCGCCGATCGCGCTCACGGCGCGGCTGGGCGGTGACGAATTCGCCTGCGGCTTCCTGTTCGATGCAGACGAGCCGGGCATGGTCGAACGCATCGCCGAAAAACTGATCAGCCGCATGGCGCAGCCTTTCGAGGCCGAGGGCCTGCGTCTCCACATCAGCTGTTCGCTCGGCATCGCCCGCTCGGACTTCGATTGCACCGGCATCGACGCGCTGATGCGCGCCGCCGACATCGCGATGTATCAGGCCAAGAAGGGCGGCCGGAACCGCTTCGCCTGGTTCGATCAGTCGATGGAGCGCGAGTTGCAGACCCGCAACGATCTCGAATCCGGCCTTCGCCTCGCGATCCCGCGGCAGGAAGTCGTTCCCTATTTCGAGCAGCAGATCGATCTCGCGACCGGCCGCCTCCACGGCTTCGAAGTGCTCGCGCGCTGGGAGCATCCGCAGCGCGGCACGATCAGCCCTGAATTGTTCATCCCGATCGCCGAGGAAACCGGCATGATCGGCGATCTGTCGCTTTCGATCATGCAGCAGGCATTCCTCGCCGCGCGCGATTGGGATCCCTCGCTCAACCTGTCGATCAATATCTCGCCGTGGCAGCTGCGTGACGCATGGCTGGCGCAAAAGATCATCAAGGTGCTCACCGAGACCGGCTTCCCCGCCAACCGGCTCGAGGTGGAGATCACCGAGAGCGCATTGTTCGACAATCTCGCGCTGGCGCAATCGATCGTCGGCAGCCTCAAGAATCAGGGGGTGCAGCTCGCGCTCGACGATTTCGGCACCGGCTATTCGTCGCTGGCACATCTGCGCGCATTGCCTTTCGACCGGATCAAGATCGACAAGAGCTTCATCATGTCGCTGAACGAGAGCGCCGATTCGGCCGCGATCGTCAATGCGATCATCAGCCTGGGCGAGAGCCTCAACCTGCCGATCACCGCCGAGGGGGTCGAGGATGCTGGGATCGAGGAGCGGCTGCGCGCGCTCGGCTGCACCAAGGCGCAGGGCTGGCACTACGGCAAGCCGCTGTCGATCGCGGGAGTCCGCCGCCTGCTCGCAGAGCGCCGATTGCTCCGCTATTCTCCCGCTGCGGAAGGCCCGACACCCGTCACCAGCCAGCGCCTGGCCGGCTAAGATATTCCTCTTCCTCGGGCGTCGACTCGCGCCCCAATGCCGCGTTGCGACTGGGAAACCGGCCGTAGCGGGCGATCACCTCGGCGTGCTGCTGCGCATATTCGAGCGCTTCCTCCTGCTCCAGCGCCGCGAAGCAACGGAGGCTCACCGACTGCAGCTCGCGGCTCTCGGCATGCTCGAACGGCAGATAGAGAAACTGGCGCTGCTCGGGCGTCATGTCGCGGTCCCAGCCGCGCTCGACGGCCAGGCCCGCGAGCTCTTGTGCCAACGGGTCGGCGGCGAAAGCCTCGGCCGTGCCGCGGTGAATGTTGCGACTGAACTGGTCGAGCAGGATCACCGCGGCGAGCAGTGTCCGCGGATCGTCGCGCCATCCGGACGCCTTGCTCTCGAGCACCGCCAGCCGGAGCGCCTCGAAGAGATCGCCGATCTCGCGGTCGATCTCCTCGGACTTCGCGAACCACTGCTCGGGCATCAGCCCGTCGAACCAGAAGCCGAGCACTTCCTCGGCCTTCGCGTGGACTTCCGACGCCGCCGACCCTAGATCGCTCGCCAATGCCGATCTCCTCTCCTCAGATCATCAACATGGGTTGCCGACTCAACCTTGCCGAGGGCGAGTCGATCCGTGCGCTGCTGGCGGGGCGTGACACGATCGTGGTGAACAGCTGCGCGGTCACCAACGAAGCCATCAAGCAAACGCGTCAAGCAATCCGCCGCGCCCGCCGCGAACGCCCCGAGGCCGAGCTTGTCGTCACGGGTTGCGCGGCGCAAATCGATCCCGCCAGCTTCGCCGCGATGCCTGAAGTGAACCGGGTGATCGGCAATGCCGATAAGCTCAGAGCGGAAGCTTGGGAAACTTATGACGAGGTTCTCGTCCAGGACATCATGGCCGTCCGCGAGACCGCGCCGCATCTTGCCGCGAGCTTCTCCACCCACGCCCGCGCGTTCGTCGAGGTCCAGAACGGCTGCGATCATCGCTGCACCTTCTGCGCGATTCCCTATGGCCGCGGCAATAGTCGCTCGGTGCCCGCAGGGGCAGTGATCGACCGGATCGCCGCACTCGCCGAAAACCATGCCGAGATCGTCCTCACCGGGGTCGATCTGACCAGCTACGGCCCCGACCTCCCCGGCGCGCCCAGCCTCGGCCAGCTCGTCGAGCGCATCCTCGCGCACGTACCGCGCCTCCAGCGCCTCCGCCTTTCCTCGCTCGACGGCGTCGAGATCGACGATCGCCTGTTCGCCCTGCTCACCCAGGAGCTGCGCCTTCAGCCGCATATCCACCTCTCGCTTCAGGCGGGCGACGACATGGTGCTCAAGCGCATGAAGCGCCGCCACAGCCGCGCCGAGAGCATCGCATTGGTCGAGCGCCTGAAGCAGGCACGCTCTGATATCGCGATCGGCGCCGATCTGATCGCCGGCTTCCCCACCGAAGACGAAGCGATGTTCGCCAACACCCTCGCGCTGATCGACGATTGTGACTTGGTCCACACCCATATCTTCCCTTACAGCCCCCGCGCCGGCACTCCCGCCGCGCGCATGCCGCAGGTCTCGCCCGCAATCGTGAAGGCCCGCGCCGCCCGCCTGCGCGAGGCGGCCACCGCCCGCCGTTCGCGCTGGCTGCAAAGCCTGATAGGCAGCGAACAACAAGTGCTGGTAGAGCGCCCAGGCGACCGCGGCCATGCCGGCAATTTCGCCGAAGTGCGTTTTCCCGCTCAGGAGATAGGTTCGATCGTGCAAGTGACGATTACCGGCGTTTCGAAATACGGGCTCACCGCCGTCCCCATGCGTCACCCCGGCCTCGTGCCGGGGTCCACCGCGCGGCGGGACGGCGGCTTCGAGCCTCTCGCTTCACCTTCGCCGCATAGTGGACCCCGGCACAAGGCCGGGGTGACGGATCTGGGGCTAACTGAATGAGCACCAATCCCTCGTGGCACAACAAGCTGCTTGGCGGCTTCAAGAAAACCTCGGACAAGCTTCTCGGCAACCTCGCCGGCCTCTCCGGCGCGCGGCTCGACGACGCCACGCTCGACGATATCGAAGAGGCGCTGATCGCCTCGGATCTCGGCCCCGGTACCGCGGCCAAGGTCCGTGCGCGCCTCGCCGAGGGTCAATATGAGCGCAACATGGAGGAGCTCGGCATCCGTCTCGTCGTCGCCGAGGAGATCGAGAAGGCGCTCGCCCCGGTCGCGAAGCATCTCGAGATCGAGGCGTTCCCGCGCCCGCAGGTCATTCTCGTCATCGGCGTCAACGGCAGCGGCAAGACCACCACCATCGCCAAGCTCGCCAATCTGCTGATCGAACAGGATTACGGCGTCATGCTCGCCGCGGGCGACACCTTCCGCGCCGCCGCGATCGGCCAGCTCAAGACGTGGGCCGAGCGCATCGGCGTGCCGATCGTCACCGGCCCCGAAGGCGGCGACGCCGCGGGCATCGTCTTCGAGGCGGTCAAGCAGGCCACTGCCACCGGCATCGACGTCCTCATCGTCGATACCGCCGGGCGGCTCCAGAACAAGCGCGAGCTGATGGACGAGCTCGCCAAGATCCGCCGCGTCCTCGGCCGGCTCAATCCCGCTGCGCCGCACGACGTGGTTCTCGTCCTCGATGCCACCACCGGGCAGAACGCACTCGGCCAGATCGAAGTGTTCAAGGAAGTCGCCGGCGTCACCGGCCTCGTCATGACCAAGCTCGACGGCACTGCCCGAGGGGGTGTCCTGGTGGCCGCCGCCGAGAAATACGGCCTGCCGATCCACGCGATCGGTGTGGGCGAGAAGGTCGACGATCTGCGCCCGTTTGACGCCAACGAAGTTGCCAGGATCATTGCTGGCGTGGAAGAACTGACCAATGGCTGATTCCAGACCCGCTCCTTCACCGGGCCTTCGTATGCTGATCGATTTCGGTCCGCTCGCCGTGTTCTTCCTCGTCAATGCCTATGCGCCCGGCCTTCAGATTCAGCGCATCATCGCCGCGACCGCGGCCTTCATGGTCGCGATGGTCGCCGCGATGCTGCTGTCATGGTGGAAGGCGAAGCACATCTCGCCGATGCTGTGGATCACCGCCGCTCTGGTGCTGCCGTTCGGCGCGCTGACCATCTATTATCACGACCAGAGCTTCATCCAGATGAAACCGACGATCGTCTATACGATGTTCGCGGTGATCCTCGGCTATGGCCTGATCTCCGGCAAACCGCTGCTCCAGATGCTGCTCCAGACCGCCTATCCGGGCCTCTCGGCCAAGGGCTGGCGGCTGCTCACGATCAACTGGACCGGCTTCTTCATCGCGATGGCGGCGCTCAACGAAGTCATGCGCCATGTGCTGAGCTGGGACCAATGGGTCACCTTCAAGACCTGGGCGGTGATCCCGATGACCCTGGTCTTCGCGATGCTCAACATTCCCATGCTGCTCAAGCACGGCCTCCAGCTCGAGAAGCCCGAGGATACACCGCTACCGCCGGAGGGATAACGTCCATAGCCGTCGTCCCGGCGAAAGCCGGGATCGCAATCCGCTTGGCGCCGTCGCGCGAGATCCCGGCTTTCGCCGGGATGACGGTATGAAGAAGGGCGCCGGACTCGCGTCCGACGCCCCTTTTCATTTCTGCAGTCCTCTCAACCCTGATCCGCGCGGCCCACGCCGGCCCCATCCAGATTCTGCGCGACGAATTCCCAGTTGATCAGGTTCGCCGAGACGGCATCGAGATAGGCCGGGCGCGCATTGCGGTAATCGACGTAATAAGCGTGCTCCCACACGTCGATCGTCAGCAGCGGCAGCATGCCTTCATACACCACCGGGGTGTCGGCATCGTGCAGCGAGGTTACCTTGAGCTTGCCGCCGTCGAGCACCAGCCAGCCCCAGCCGCTCGCGAAATGGTTGGTCGATTCGGTCACCAACTGCTTCACCAGCGCTTCGGCGGAGCCGAAGCCGTCGTTGATCAGGTCCGCCAGCTTGCCGGTCGGCACCTGCTTCTCAGGCGAGAGGCACTGCCAGAAGAAGCTGTGGTTCCAGATCTGGGCCGAGTTGTTGAACAGGCCCTTGTCGCCGGTTTCCTTGGCCTTGGTGATGACCTCGGACAGCTTCAGGCCCTCGAGACCCTTCTCGGTCACGAAGCCGTTGGTCTTGTCGACATAGGCCTTGTGATGCTTGCCGTGATGGAATTCGAGCGTCTCCGCCGACATGTGCGGTGCGAGCGCATCCTTGGCATAGGGCAGCGCGGGAAGTTCGAAAGCCATGGGGATACTCCGTGTTCGGTTCACCCGCCCAACGATCCGCGGCGGGAAGCGGTCCCCTAGCCCCGAAAAACCCCTCCTGTCCCGCAAATTTCATTGCGTGTGACAAACGAAAATTCCGATCATAAGCTGGCATACGTGCGCCGCGGGCAATCGGCGCTGCAAACACAGGGGAGCAGCCACATGGACAAGTTTTTCGGCAATCTGCACGCGGTGCTCGCGGTCAGCCTCGTGCTGGCGGTCGGGCTGATGTTCGCACCCTATTTCAATCCGCCGCTGGGCCTGTGGAACGGAGTGTTCCAGTGGCTCCACGTCTTCTTCGGGATCACCTGGATCGGGCTCCTTTACTATTTCAACTTCGTCCAGATCCCGACCATGCCGAAGATCCCGGCCGAGCTGAAACCCGGCATATCGAAGTTCATCGCGCCCAAGGCCCTGTTCTTCTTCCGCTACGCGGCGTTGCTCACCGTGATCACCGGCCTGACCCTCGCCTGGCTCTACAACGAGCTCGAGGATGCACTGCTGCTGCGCGAGAATGCCCGGCTGATCGGCATCGGCATGTGGCTGGCGCTGGTGATGGCGGCGAATGTCTGGTTCATCATCTGGCCCAACCAGAAAAAGGCGCTCGGCCTGGTCGAGGCCGACGATGCCACCAAGGCAAAGGCAGCCAAGGCCGCGATGATCGCCTCGCGCCTCAACGTGTTGCTGTCGCTGCCGATGCTGCTGGCGATGACCAACTATCATTGAGGGCATCTCCCTCTCCCGCTTGCGGGAGAGGGTTGGGGTGAGGGCTCATACAAGTTGTTGTAAATTTCAGTCATCCCGGCCTCGAGCCGGGATCCCGCTTCTTCTGCCCGGTCTGAAGGCAGCGGGACCCCGGCTCAAGGCCGGGGTGACGAAAAATAATATGAGTCCTCAACCTGGTCTCGCCCGACTCACCCTCACCCAACCCTCTCCCGCAAGCGGGAGAGGGCACTATCCCCCTGCCCCCAGCAACTCGTGCCGCTTCAGGGCGTGCCGGAGCTGGTCATAGGTCAGTCCCAGCGCTTCGGCGGTCGAGCGCTGGTTGTAGCGATGCTCGGCCAGCGCCCGCGAGAGCACCTGGCGCTCGAAGGCGTTCACGCGCGATTTGAAGTCGGTTCCGCCGTCGAACGTCGCCACCGGCACGGCTTCGGCAACCGGCGCAGGTGCCGCCTCGATCGGCGCCGCAGCCGGCGCCTGAGCCGCGGTCCGCGGCCGGAACGGCGACTTGAACGGATCGATCTCGATCGAATCCACCGGTCCGTCGCGCTCCCAGCGATAGACTGCGCGCTCGACCACGTTGCGCAGTTCGCGGACATTGCCCGGCCAGTCATAGGTCAGCAACGCATCGAGCGCGTTCGGGCCCCAGCCGGGCCAGTCGACCAGCCCGATCTCCGACGCCATGCGCCGGCCGAAAAACTCGGCGAGCACTTCGATGTCGCCCCGCCGGGCCCGCAAGGGCGGCAGCGTCACCACTTCGAACGAGAGCCGGTCGAGCAAGTCGGCGCGGAAGGTGCCTTTGTCGACCTTGTCGGGCAAATGCTCGTTGGTCGCCGCGACGATGCGGACATCGACGTTGAGCGGCCGCGACGATCCGATCCGCGTCACTTCGCCATATTCCACTGCGCGCAGCAGCCGCTCCTGCGCCGCCATCGACAGCGTGCCGAGCTCGTCGAGAAACAGGGTGCCGCGGTGCGCCTCCTCGAAACGGCCCGCGCGCGCCTTGGTCGCGCCGGTGAACGCGCCGGATTCGTGTCCGAACAATTCGGCTTCGATCAGCGTCTCCGGGAGCGCCGCGCAGTTCATCACGATCAGCGGCTGATCCCAGCGCGGACTCAGCCGGTGAAGGCGTTCGGCGACCAGCTCCTTGCCCGTCCCGCGCTCGCCGATGACGAGCACCGGACGATCGAGCGCGGCCGCACGGCTGGCGCGCTCGAGTGCGTCGAGAAAGGCCCCGGATTGGCCGATTACCTGGGTTGCGCGCTCCATGCCAAACCTTTGGCGAATTTTCCCAATACTTGGCAAGTCCTAAGTTGGGGCTGAACGCCATATGAACGTCATAAACCGCGGATTTCTGCGGTTTTCGCCAATTGGCACGCCTCCTGCAGAGATGTCGGCAAGCTCAGCAACGAGCCACGAAAACACCAGGTTCAGGGAACAAGATCATGACTTACGAAGCAGCCAATGTCCGCAACGCCTTTGTCGCAGTCGCCATCGCCTTCCTCGCCAGCGCCGTCCTGATGGCCGGCGCGGTGGGTCCGGCGATCGCCTGAGGCACCACTTAGTCTCCCCGCTCGCCTGCCCTGGTGAGCGGAAACCCCGCCGGGAGGGTCTCCCCCTAGGTTTCTCCCGGCGGTCCCAATACGAAGGAGTGTTAGAATGGGTATTTTCTCACGGACCCGCGATATCATCGCCGCCAACGTCACCGACCTTCTCGACAAGGCTGAAGACCCGGCCAAGATGATCCGCATGATCATCCTCGAGATGGAAGAGACGCTGGTCGAGGTTCGTGCCTCCGCAGCCCGCACCATCGCCGACCAGAAGGAAATGCGCCGCCACATCGCCAAGCTCGAAAAGCTCCAGGAGAGCTGGACCGAGAAGGCCGAGCTGGCGCTCTCCAAGGGCCGTGAGGATCTCGCCAAGGCCGCTCTGGTCGAGAAGCAGAAAGCTTCCGACATGGTCGAGCAGCTCTCCACCGAGATCGGCGTGCTCGACGAGGCCCTCAAGGGTTCGGAAGAGGACATCACCAAGCTCCAGAACAAGCTGCGCGAGGCGCGGGTTCGCCAGAACTCGATCGTCGCCCGGCTGGAGAGCGCCAACAACCGGACGCGCCTGCGCGAGATCACCAACGGCTCGAAGATGCAGGATGCGTTCTCGCGCTTCGACGTCCTCGAACGCCGGGTCGACTTCGCCGAGGGCCGCGCCGATGCGGCAGGCCTGGGCGGCGTCCCCAAGACGCTCGAGGAGGAAATCGCCGAGTTGCGCTCGTCCGAGAAGGTCGATGCCGAGCTCGAAGCGCTGAAGGCTCGCCTGGCCAAGGGAGCGTAAGCGATGGAAGAGGTTTTCCTGCCCATCGTCATCGTCGGGATCCTGTTCGTCGGTCTTCCCTGGGTGATCATGCACTATATCACCCGGTGGAAGACGGCAGCCACGATCACCGGCGAGGACGAGAAGCTCCTCGACGAGCTCTACTACACCGCTCGCCAGCTCGAGGAGCGCCTGCTCACCGTCGAACGCATCATCGCCGCCGACAACCCCGATTTCCGCCCGGTCTCGGCCTCGCGCCAGGAACCGAGCCCCTTCGATATCTCGCGGAGGAACTGAGATGTCCGGTACACGCACCAAATTCTATCTCGACAAGCAGAATGGCAAGGTTTGCGGAGTCTGCTCGGGCCTCGCCGATTACACCGGCATCGAGGCGATCTGGCTCCGGGTGGGAATGGTCTTCCTCGCCTTCGCGACCAGCGGCACGTCGATCCTGTTCTACTTCCTGATCGCGTGGCTCGCGCCGAGCAAGCCGGCCGGCCTCTATCAGGGCCCCGAGGAAGAGAAGTTCTGGCAGGGCGTGCGCTCGAACCCGAGCCGCTCGACCGCCCAGGTCCGCTCGACCTTCCGCGACATCGATCGCCGGCTCGCCGACATCGAGATGTACTATACGAGCCGCAACACCCGGCTCGCCGACGAGATCGACAGCCTCCGCTGAGGCGGGGGCTGCAAAAAAGGGGACGAGACATGGATCCGACGCCATATTTCATCATGGGGATGCTGACCGGGACGGCGTTCACGCTGGCCATCCAGTTCTTCGCCAACCGCAAGGTCAAGCGGGCGCTGGCACAGATCGCCCGCACCGCCCCGGCAGTGGAAAACGAGGAAAATCGCCAGCAGCGCCGTGAGACGCTCGAGATGCATCGCCGCCTCGCCGTGCTGGAAAAGATCGTCACCGATCAGCCGCACCGGCTGCACGCAGAGATCGACAGCCTGCGCTGAGCGCGGCCGCCCACAGGGAGCAAGACGATGAGGGAATTGAGTTGGCTGGTACCGGTGCTGATCGTCACGGCGATCATGGCATCCAAGGCTTTCCAGACCTGGGTCCGCGCGAAGCACGGCTACCCGATGGAGGAGAACCGCCGAAGCCGCCGCGGCCAGCCTGCGAGCGATCTGGAGGCCGAGCGCAAGATCGCTCTGCTCTCCACCGAGAATGAGCGGCTGACCGGCCAGATCAGCCGGCTCGAAGAGCGGATCGCCGTCCTCGAGCGGATCGCCACCGATCCCGCCGAGCGCGTCGCCCGCGAAATCGACTCGCTGCGCTGAGGAAGGAACACGACATGAATGAGATGATCGTCATGAACAACCTTCCCTGGATCGTCGGCGGCGCGCTGTTGCTCGGAGCTTTCGGAATCGGGGGGTGGATCTTCACCACCTGGCTGCGGATCAAGAACGGCTACCCGCTCGAAAACAGCTGGGGCAAGGCGATCTACCCGCAGAAGAACGACGAGATGGTCGAACGCATCCGGCTGATCAGCCAGGAGAACGCCCAGCTCCGCGCCGAACTCGGCTCGGTCAAGGACCGGCTGGCCAACGTCGAACGGATCGTCACCGACAGCGCCCACAGCCTCGATCGCGAGATCGAGCAGCTGCGCGGCACCAAGAGCAACTAGGAGGACTTGAGATGAACCCGATCCTCATCCCCATTCTAGGCATCGCCTGCGGCATGGTCGCGATCGTGTTCGGCGTCGCCAACGACATGTTCAAGCGCTGGCTCAAGCACAAGGAAGCCATGGTGCAGGTCATCGCCGCCCAGACCGCCGAGCAGGCCGCCCAATATGCGGCCCATGTCGAGCGGCTCGAACAGAGGGTCCGGGTTCTAGAAAGGATCGTCACCGACCGCGGCATCGCCGTCGCGGATGAAATCGAAAAGCTGCGCGAAGCGCCGCTCAACTAATCCCCGCTGCGCCAGGCGCAGCCAAATCTGAGGACCAGTAAAATGATTATCGTAGTGTTCGCAGTGCTGACGGCACTGTGCGGGGGAGCTATTGCCCTTGCCGAAGCTCGGGACCGCCCTGTCCGCCGCGCGGAAAAGCTGGCCCGGGAACAGCAACAGGGCGCCTGAGGCGTCACCAAGGGAGTACAGGGAATGAACCCGTTCGAAATGGTTGTCGCGATCATCGTCATCGTCACGATCGGCAGCGTCCTCAAGGCGCGCTACGGCATCCACAAGGACAAGCACGGCAACGAGATCTTCCGCGGCGGCGACATGGCATCCTCCGATGCCGCGAAGCTCCGCGACGAGGTCCGCGCCCTCAAGGACCGCGTCCAGGTCCTCGAACGGGTCATCACCGACAGTGAAGCCAGCAGCCTGCGACTCGACCGCGAGATCGAAGCGCTGCGGGACAAGCAAAACCCCTGATCAGGGAGGCATGACATGACCATCGATCCCAATCTCTACATCACGCTCTCCGTCTCGGGCCTCGCCGGCCTAGCGATGGTCACGGCGGCGGGGCTCTCGGGCTGGCGCGGCTGGCTGGCGCTGAAGCGCCAGGAGCTCGTCGAGCACCGCGCATCCGCATCGCAGGCGGAGCCGACAATGCCCTCCGCGGCGTCGCGGATCGAGATCGCCGACCTCAAGGAGCGCATTCGCAAGCTCGAGGCGATCGCCGCCGGGGTGGACCTGTAACTTCAAAGCCCCTCCCCTGAGGGGGAGGGGTAGCGAGGCAGGGAGGTCTCTCAGAGCGCGTTGCTCGCGGCCACGCCCCACCTACCCCCGAAGGGGGCTATCCGAGCGGCGAGCCAGCGCTATAGCGCCAGTCATGACCAGCCTCGCCGAACTTCGCGACGAATATGAATTCCTCGACGCCGACGATCGCTACAGATTGCTGATCGATCTGGGCCGCGCGCTCGAGCCGATGCCCGAACCGCTCAAGACCGACGCCACCCTCGTCCGCGGCTGCTCCGCTGCGGTGTGGGTCTATCCCACCCGCAGCGAGAACGGCACGCTCCACTTCCTCGCCGATTCCAACGCGGCGATCACCAAGGGCATCATCGCGCTGATATTGCTGACCGTCCAGGACCGCGGCCCCGCCGAGATCCTCGCCACCGATATCGAGGCCGCGCTCGCGCCGTTCGATTTGCGCAACCAGCTCAGCTCGAACCGCACGCAGGGCATCCCCAACATGATCGCGCTGATCCGCGAGACGGCAACGCGCTACGCCTGATCGAGCCCCAGCTCCCCCGCCACCGCGTCGAGATCAGCCCCTTCCGGCACGAGCAACCATTCGCGCGACGCCGCGCCGTTGACCACCGTCACTGCCCCACGCGGGCACACGCCGAGGCACTTGACCTCGACGATCCCGCTGGCCGCCTTGCGCCCCTTCTTCAGCCCGAGCTGCTTGCGGAGCGCCTTGGCGAGCGGGGTCCTGCCTCTCGGCCCAAAGCCTCCGCCAAGCCTCTTCGAGCATTTCGCGCAAACCAGAACGGTGTTCGACCAATTGGAACGAACACCCGTCTTCAATCGGGCTTCCACGTCCGGCGGTCTTCGGCGACCTTGAGCACTTCATAGGCCGCCTGAATCGCCTGGAAGCGCTTGGCCGCCTCGGCATCGCCCGGCTTCACGTCGGGATGGTTCGACTTGGCCAGTCGGCGCCACGCCATGCGTACTGCCTCGAAATCGCTGTCGACTTCGAGATCCAGCACTTCGAGCGCACGGATCTCGTCGCGCGAGCGAGTGCCGTCGCCGGGGCCGGCCCAGCTGTTGTGCTTCGATTCGGCGAAACCGCCGGCATCGCGCCGCTCCTCGGCCTCCCGTTTGGCCGCTTCCTCAGCCGTCAGGCCCTCGAAGTAGTTCCAGTTGCGGTTGTATTCGCCGGCGTGCGTTTCGCAGAAATACCAGCGTTCGGGGCTGTTGGGCGATTTGGGCGCGGGCCGGTCGCCGGGTTCCTCGCAACCGTGCCGGTCGCACAGCCGCACCTGCACGGCCTCGCGCTCGGCGCCATAAGCGCGCCAGCGTGGAAAGCCCCAGTCGGAGGATCGCGTTGCCCGTGCCATATGGCTGCCAGATAGGGTCACGACGCTGAGAAGGCTAGGCGGAAGCTGCAATTCTCCCCTCCCTGCAGGGAGGGGAGCTCTGAGAAGAAAAATGCCAGAGGGTCTATAAGCCGGGTTCTGTCCTCGCGCCGAAGCGCGATGTGCGGCCATTCCTCTAGGCGACGGATCGCTCCGCCGCTCAAGCAACCAACCCGGGCGACGGGCCGGAACCAGGCCCATGTGCCGCCCCTATTCGGTCTTGCTCCCGGTGGGGTTTGCCATGCCGCTTCGGTTGCCCGTCGCGCGGTGCGCTCTTGCCGCACCCTTTCACCCTTGCCCTTAGTCCGAAGGACCAGTGGGCGGTCTGCTCTCTGTGGCACTTTCCCTGAACCAGCAAGCTGGCCCGCCGGGCGTTACCCGGCACCGTGGTTCCGTGGAGCCCGGACTTTCCTCGGCGATGCAAGCATCGACGCGGCCGCCCGACCCTCTGGCGGCGCCCGATGTAGCGTAGCGCCGGCCGCGCGCAAGGACTTATGCTTCGTCGGTCTGCTCTTCGGCGGCGTCGGAAACCTCCACGACGACGGAATTCTTCACGGCGGTGCCCCAGGCCTGCACCGCGACCAATGTCTGGGTCGACAGCGGCCCGCGCCCGATCGCAATGCGGCGATAGTCCGAGCCTACGCCGATCACGCCATCCGCGCCGTTCACGCGTGCCGTACGGTCGAGCAACGCCGTCGCCTCGGCGACGGTCGGCGCATTGACCGACGGGATTTCCTTGTCGCCCTCGTCGACCTTGATCACGCCGCTGAGCCGCACCTGCACCGGACCCATCCGCGTCATCGCGTTACCATTGAGCATCGATTTGCCTCCGACCTTGCACGGTAAGGGCGCGTTGGCTGCCACGGAATGTCCGAAGAGAGTGAATGCCCCGGGAACCTTCTTTTTCGCACAGGTCTCAATCATCCCCCTGCGGCTTGGGCAGCAATAGCGCCAGCAGGATGCAGCGGCATTCCATGTCGATCTCGCCGTCGACCAGTTCGGGACGGAAACGCCGCTGGAACGCGGTCACCGCCGCCTCGGCGTCGTTCACGTCATAGCCGAAGCGCTCGAGTGCGAGCATGAACCCGGCATCGGGCCAGCCGGGATCGACGAGGTTCCGCGTCGGCCGCGGCAGCGCCAGCCGGAGCCGGGCCAGCGCGTGCCAGTTGAACAGTTCGCCGGGATCCTGCTTGCGCGCAGGCGCGACGTCGGAATGCCCCACGACATTGCCGCGGGTGATGGCGTGGCGCTCCTTGATGTCGGCAACGAGCGGGATCAGCGAACTCATCTGCGCTTCGGGGAACGGCCGATAGCCGAATTCGTGCCCAGGATTGACGATCTCGATGCCGATCGAGGCCGAATTGACGTCGGTCACCCCGCGCCAGTGCGAGCGCCCGGCATGCCAGGCGCGGTGGCGCTCATCCACGAGCTGCAGGATCCTGCCGTCCTCGTCGACCAGATAATGCGCCGAGACCTTGGCTTCGGGGTCGCGCAACCGATCGATCGCCGCCTGCGCGCTCTCCATCCCGGTATAATGGAGCACGATCATCGACACGGGCAATTCGCGCGCATCGAAATTGGGCGACGGTGCGTCGATGATGGAGAGGCCGCTGGTCATCGCCGCCGACCGTACGAGCGCGGATGCACTCGCGGCAAGGGGTCAGCCGAAAGCGGCCTGCTTCACCGGCGTGGCGTCGATGGCACGGTAGAATCCGCGGAACCGCTCGCAGGGCCGGAACCGGTCGGTCAGTCCGATCACGGTTTCGCCCGCGCCGAGCACGAGCACGCCGCCGGGGCGCACCGCGGAGGCGAGGATGCCGAAGACGTCGCGACGGACTTCCTGCGAGAAATAGAGGAGCACGTTGCGGCAAAGCACCACGTCGAACTTGCCCGGCGGCGGCGCATCGGCAGTCAAATTCTGCTGGCGGAACTGGATGCGCCGCAGCAGCTCGGGCTTCGCCGCCCAATCGACTCCGGCGCTGTCGAACCACGTCATCATCCGCCGCACCGGCAGGCCGCGCTGGATCTCGAATTGCGAATAGCGGCCGGCGCGCGCGCGGGCGAGTGCCGCGGGCGACACGTCGGTCGCGACGATCTCGGGCGCAGCCTTGCCTTCGCCCATTCCGCGCTCGTCGAACAGCATCGCCAGGCTCAGCGGCTCCTGCCCGGTCGAGCAGCCTGAAGACCAGATGCGGACCTTGCGATCGGGCGCCTCGTCCTGGATCGCCTTGGTCGCGTCAGCGATCATGTCGAGCACCGCCGCATCGCGGAAGAAGCTCGTCTCCTGGTTCAACAGCGCATCCACGACTTGATCCCCCAAATCCCCTGTCCGCGTCGCGACGAGCTGGGCGACCAGCTGGTCCAGCGACGCGAGTCCCTTCTCGCGCAGCAGCGGCTTGAGCGCGGTCTCGATCCGCCACGCACGATTCGCTGCGATCTGCTGTCCCGTGCGCTGTTCGAGCAGCGCCGAGATCAGGTTCATCGACTCCGACGAACCCGGTGGCGTCGATGTCGGGAAGTGCATCATGCCCTCCCCTGCCACGCCACGAGCCGTCCAAGCTCGTCGGGCGGCAACACCGCGCTCGCGTGCCCCGCATTGGCCACTGCGCCCGGCATTCCCCAGATCACCGAACTTGCGCGATCCTGCACGAATATCCGCGCGCCGGTTTCGACGAGCCGTTTCGCGCCCTCCGCGCCGTCACGGCCCATTCCGCTCAGCACCACGCCCAGCGCGCGCTTGCCGAATATTTCGGCGATCGATTCGAACATGGGGTCGACCGAGGGCATGCAGCCGCTCAGCGATTTCTCGTCGCTCAGCCGTACCGACCAGCCGTCGGACATCTTCGCCACGCGCATATGCGCGTCGCCGGGCGCGACGATGATCCGGCCGGGCCGTATCCGCATGCGATCGCTCGCCACTTCGCAGGGTCGGCTGCCCAGTACCGCGAGCTGCGCGGCAAAATAGCCCATGAACGAGCTCGGCAGATGCTGCGTCACCAGGATCGGGATCTGGAAGCTGGTCGGGATCGCGCGCAGGAACTGGCTGAGCGCATGAATGCCGCCGGTAGAGGCGCCGATCGCGACAACGTCGAAATCATTCGTCGTGGTCACCGGCCCAAAGCTGGTGGTCGAATTCGGAACGGGCGAAAGATCGGTGTGCACTTCCACCAGCCGCGACAGTCGCTCCTCGAGCACCTCGGCGAAGCGTCCGCCGAACGCGCCGATGCCGGGTTTCACCAGCGTGTCGGCCGCGCCTAATGCGAGCGCCTGCACCGTCACTGCCGCACCTTCGTCCGCCGAGGAGGAAACGATCAGGACCCGCGCGCCCTTGCCCGCAGCGATCATGTCGGGCAGCGCCGTCAGCCCGTCGATGCCGGGCATGTCGATGTCGAGCAGGATGATGTCGACGCGGTGAGTCTCGAGATAGTCGAGCGCCGCGCGCACGTCGCTCAGCGCCGCCGCCACGCGGAAGCGACGCGTGCCGTCCACCATCCGGCCGAGCACCGATCGCGCGACGACCGAATCGTCGACGATCAGCACCTGCGCCGGAGGAACGGGCGCGCGTGAATCCGGCAGGATTGGACTGAGTGCGACGGCCACGTCTCCGGCTTCCCGCGTTTACGCGACGCCGACGATCTGCAGCTTGCTCTCCAGCGTCTCGCGATCGAACGGCTTCATGACATATTCGTCGGCACCTGCTTCGATCGCCGCACGGATATAGGCCATGCCGTTCTCGGTGGTGCAGAACACCACCTTGGGGCGCTGCGGAAGCCCCGAATCCTTGAGCGCGCGCAGGAAATCCATCCCGCTCATCACCGGCATGTTCCAGTCGAGCAGAACCACGTCCGGCGGCGTCGCCATGCACGAATCCAGCGCCTCACGGCCGTCACCGGCCTCGCGAACTTCAAAGTCGAGCGTCTCGAGGATATGCCGCGCGACTTTGCGGATCACCTTGGAGTCGTCGACGACAAGACAAGTTTTCATATTACCCTGTTCCCCGATAGTCAGGCGTCTGTTCCATCATAGTGCGGCAAGAGGCGTAAGCGTCGCGTTAATCGGATAAAATTCAGTTTAGCGCTCCGGAATAGCCTGGGACCAGCGACGCGAGATCGATCGCGAGGATCGGTTCGCCGTCGCGTTCGACGATACCGCGACCGGCGCGCCGCCATGCGGTATCCAGCGCGACGCCCCCTGCGAGCGGCAGCAGTTCGAATGGCGCGACGTCGTCGAGCGCGTCGACCAGCAGCGCGTAATGATGCCCTTCGACCAGCGTGATCACCGCCCGCTTCGCCTGACTGGCGCTGTCGAGCCCCAATGCGGTGTGCGTGTCGACCACGGTCACCACCCGGCTGCGCAAGGCCGCGAGTCCGCGTATATGCTGCGATGCCAGCGGCACCTGCGTCACTTCGCCGATGTCGACCACCGATTCGACCTGATCGGAATCGATCGCCACGGCGCGTCCGGCCACCTGCGCGATGAGATAGAGATGAGTCATCAGCGGCTCTTCCCGGCCACACGGGCCTCGAGCGCGGAGAGCAGTCCCGCGCGATCATAACGATAGACGCTGTCGTCGCCCGCGCCGGCCGCGGCGCGGCGGCTGCGCAGCCGCACCACCGGCGCCTTGGCGGCGAGTTCCGCCGACGCTTCATCCGTGGAGAGCACCACTGCCGGGATCTCGCCCTGGCCAAGCTGCGCGACGACGCGGTAGCCTGCAGTCTCGAGCAGCGGCCGCACGAACGATGCCATCCAGCCGTCCTTGTCGCCGGCGATCAGGCAGAGCGGGGCATGCGCCTCGCTGTCCCGATCGGCATGTTCGTCGAATACCCAGAGGATATCGAGCAATTCGACCTGTTCACCGTCGATCAGCGCCACCGCCGCGATCGGCCCGGGCTCGCGCGCGGGGACCAGATCGTCGGGCAGGCGGATGATGTCGAGGGCTTCTTCGATCGCATAGCTGACTTCGTTGGCGCCGTCCTTCAGGCGCAGCACGTTGAGCTTGGCGCGCCCTTCGACCTCGCCCTGCGATGCGAGCGGGAGGATGCGCTCGTCGATCGTCACCCGGAAACGGCCCGCGGCGAAGCGCACGCTGTCGCCCTCAACCTGCTCGACGCGATCGACCGCCGCCAGCGGCACCGCGCGACGTGCGCCGTCGAGGTCGATGAACAGCAAGGCCGGGACGCCCGCTTCCGCGTCGGCCATTTCCTCGTCGTCCTGAACCTGATCGTCGTCACGGCCGAAATCGAGCCGTGCGACATTGGCGATACCGGTGCAGTCGAGCAGCAGCATCGGCAGGCCCGAATCGGGCAAGGTCTGCCCCGCATAGACTCCGGTCGACATCACCGCCGGCGATGCCGGCTTGATCACCAGCTCCTCATTGTCGAGCACCATGTCGGCGGCGAGCGCGTAGCTGCCTTCGCCGATGTTGACGATCGAGATCATCCGCGGCCCGTTATGCGCGACGCGTGTCAGCCCAAGCACTTCGCACAGATTGAGCAACGGCATCCGCCGCCCGCGCACGCTGAGCACTTGCGCGCCGCCGATCGTGTCGATCCGGATGGCGTCGCCATGGTCGGTGACGATCTCCTCGATCGCCTGCCGCGAGATCGCGAAACGTTGCCCGCCCGCGCCGACCACGATCGCCGAGATGATCGACAGGGTCAGCGGCACATGGATCGCGAGCCGCAGCCCCTTGCCCGGCGTGCTGTCGAGATCGACTCGCCCGCCGATCTGCTCGATCGAGGCGCGGACGATGTCCATCCCCACCCCGCGACCCGAGACTTCGCTGACCTCGTCCTTGCTCGAAAGCCCCGGCTCGAACACCAGTTCGAGCTTCGCCCGCTCCGAAAGCGCGCGCAGCTTCGCTTCGTCGCGACCATTGGCAACGAGCTTGCGGATCAGCTTTTCGGTGTCGATTCCGCGGCCGTCATCGGTAATTTCGATGATGATCTGGTTGCCCGACTGACGCGCGGAGACGACAAGCCGCCCGTTTTCGCGCTTACCTCCCGCGCGGCGCTCCGCCGGCGTCTCGATGCCGTGGTCGATCGAATTGCGGATGATGTGAACCAAAGGGTCGCGCATCATCTCGATCATCTCGCGATCGAGCTCGACGTCCGATCCCTCGACGTGCAGCGACACCGACTTGCCGAGCCCGGCAGCGGTATCCCGCACCATCCGCGGCAATGCCGAGAACAATGCGTCGATCTTCTGCATGCGCGTCCGCGTCACGGTGTCGCGCATCTCGCCGACGGTGAGCGACAGCCGTTCGAGCGCCGCCTCGATCGTCGGATCGATATCGCCGCCGCGCAGCCGCCGCGCCAACTCGTTACGCGCCAGCACCATGTCGGACATGCCCGACATCATCCGGTCGAGCAGGTCTACGTTGAGCCGCACGCTTCGCGCCGGCGCGCGCTGCACGCCCGGCAGGCTCGCCTGTACGATTTCCTCGGCACCCTCGACCAGTGCGGCGATCAGCAGCTCGTCGCCATGATCGGGCAGGCTCGTCCCCGAATCGATCGCCTCGACCAGTTCGCCGATCCGGTCGACCACGGCGAGCACGGCATTGACCAGCGGGCGATCCGGCGTGCGCGCGCCCTCGCGGACCTGCGCGAGCACGTCCTCGGCGGCGTGGCTCAACCGGCCCAGACGCGGGAGATCGAGGAAGCCGCAGCTTCCCTTGACGGTGTGCACGAAGCGGAAGATCGCATCGAGCCGCGCGCGATCCGCGGGCTGCGCTTCCCAGGCGACGATTTCGCCCGAAAGCGCCTCGAGCGTCTCGCGCGTCTCGGCGATGAATTCCTGAATGAGGTCGTCCATGGGGCCCCGGAGCAAATTTGCGGGGCCGTTGTGGGCCAGTGGTGGTTAAAAGGGCGTTTAGGTCCGATCGTCCAACCCGATTATCCACCGGTAGACCTGGCTCCGGAACGGGAGCAGCCCAAGCAAACGCGATTCATATGCCGCGGCCGGTTTCCCGTCTCGCTTCCAAATGGCGACGGCACCTAATCCCGCATCTCCCGGACCCATGGAGATGCACAGGTGCAAGACCTTCTCTGGATCGGCCTCGTCCTCGGGCTGCTGGCGCTCACGCTCGGCTATGCCCGTTTGTGCGACGAGGCCTGAAATGACTCTCGATCTCTGGCTCGCCGGCGCGGCCGCGCTCGGCCTTCTCGCTTATCTGGTCGCAGTGCTGCTGCGGCCCGAGCGTTTCTGAGGAACGTCCGATGACCTGGCAAGGATGGACCCTGATCGCCATATTCATCGCGATCCTGCTCGCGCTCACCAAGCCGATGGGGATGTGGCTGTTCGCCGTCTACGAAGGCCGGCGCACGCCGCTGCATCGCGTGCTCGGCCCGGTCGAGCGCGGCTTCTACAAGCTGGCGGGCATCGACCCGAACGCCGAGATGGGCTGGCGGCGCTACGCCGTGCACATGCTGCTGTTCAACACGGCGCTGCTGCTCTTCACTTACGCCATCCTGCGGCTGCAGGCATTCCTGCCGCTCAACGCGCCGGGCATGGTCAATGTCGGACCCGACGGCGCGTTCAACACCGCGGTCAGCTTCACCACCAACACCAACTGGCAATGGTATTCGGGCGAAGCGGCGCTTTCGAACCTGAGCCAGATGCTCGGGCTGACGATCCACAACTTCCTCTCCGCCGCCACCGGCATCGCACTCGCTTTCGCCTTCTTCCGCGGTTTCGCGCGGCGCGAGGCGGGGAGCATCGGCAATTTCTGGGCGGATTGCACGCGAGTCACCTTGTACGTGCTGCTGCCGATCTGCGTGGTCTATGCGATCTACCTGATCGCCGCCGGCGTACCGCAGACGCTCGACCAACAGGTCGTCGCCACCACGATGGAGGGCGCCAAACAGACGATCGCTTTGGGCCCGGTCGCTTCGCAGGAAGCGATCAAGATGCTCGGCACCAACGGCGGCGGCTTCTTCAACGCCAACTCGGCGCATCCGTTCGAGAACCCCGACGCGCTCACCAACCTCGTCCAGATGCTGTCGATCTTCGTGATCGGCTTCGGCCTGACCTGGTGCTTCGGCAAGGCGGTGGGCAATACCAGGCAAGGCTGGGCGATCCTTTCCGCCATGCTGGTGCTGTTCCTGATCGGCACGACGGTCGCCTATTCGCAGGAGGCCGCAGGTAACCCGGTCCTCCACCAGCTCGGCGTGGCCGGGGGCAATATGGAGGGCAAGGAAGTCCGCTTCGGCATCGCCGCCTCGGCGCTGTTCGCCACGGTCACCACCGCCGCCTCGTGCGGCGCGGTCAATGCGATGCACGACAGCTTCACGGCGCTGGGCGGTCTCGTCCCGCTGTTCAACATCCAGTTGGGCGAAGTCGTGATCGGCGGTGTCGGCGCGGGGATCTACGGCTTCCTCCTGTTCGCGATCCTAGCCGTGTTCGTCGCGGGACTGATGGTCGGGCGCACGCCCGAATATGTCGGCAAGAAGATCGAGGCGCGCGAGGTCAAGCTCGCCGTACTGGCGATCGCTGTGCTGCCGCTGGTGATCCTCGGCGGAACCGCGCTCGCCTCCGTGCTGCCCGAGGGATTGGCCGGGCCGCTCAACAAGGGGCCGCACGGTTTCTCGGAGATACTCTACGGCTTCACCAGCGCGGTCGGGAACAACGGCTCGGCGTTCGCCGGACTGACCGCGGGCACGCCCTTCTACAACATTGCGCTCGGCATTGCGATGTGGCTGGGGCGGTTCTTCGTGATCGTGCCGATGCTCGCCATCGCCGGCAGCCTCGCCGCCAAGAAGTACACGCCGGAGACCGCGGGCTCGTTTCCGACCACCGGGCCCTTGTGGGTCGGATTGCTCGTCGGGACCATCCTCATCCTCGGCGGCCTCACTTTCCTGCCGAGCCTCGCACTCGGCCCCATCGCCGATCATCTCGCGATGATCAGCGGCCACCTCTCGTAACCGGAGCGCCCACATGGCACGCACCGCAAACAAGTCGCTTTTTACGGCGGAATTGATCCTCCCCGCCCTGGCCGACGCCTTCCGCAAGCTCGCTCCGCGCCAATTGATCCGTAACCCCGTGCTGTTCGTAACTGCCTGCGTGGCGGCGCTGCTGACGTTCCTGCTCCTATTCGGCCAGGACACGCTCGGGTTCGGCTTCAAAGGACAGCTCGTCATCTGGCTGTGGCTGACGGTGCTGTTCGGCACGTTCGCCGAGGCGATCGCCGAAGGCCGCGGCAAGGCGCAGGCAGCCTCGCTGCGCGCGACCAAGGCCGAGCTCACTGCGAGGCGTGTCAACGGCAGCCGCATCCAGCAAGTCGCGGCGAGCGAGCTTCGCGCCGGCGACATTGTGCTCGTCGGGACCGGGGATCTGATCCCGGCCGACGGCGAAGTCGTGGAAGGCGTCGCCTCGGTCAACGAAGCCGCCATCACCGGCGAGAGCGCGCCGGTGATCCGTGAAGCGGGTGGCGACCGCTCGGCGGTGACCGCGGGCACGCGCGTCATTTCGGATCAGATCAAGGTCCGCGTCACGGTCAATCCGGGCCAGGGCTTCCTCGACCGGATGATCGCGCTGGTCGAAGGCGCCGAACGGCAGAAGACGCCCAACGAGATCGCGCTGACGATCCTGCTGGTCGGGCTCACGATCATCTTCCTGATCGCAGTGGGCACGATCCCCGCCTTCGCCAGCTATGCCGGCGGGGCGATCCCGGTCGCGATCCTCGCGGCGCTGCTGATCACGCTGATTCCGACCACGATCGCCGCATTGCTCTCCGCGATCGGCATCGCGGGGATGGATCGGCTGGTGCGCTTCAACGTGCTCGCCAAGTCCGGCCGCGCGGTCGAGGCGGCAGGCGATGTCGACGTGCTGCTGCTCGACAAGACGGGCACGATCACCGTCGGCGATCGCCAGGCGAGCGAGTTCCGGCCGGTGGCCGGCGTCCAGGTCTCCGAGCTGGCCGAAGCGGCGCTGCTCGCGAGCCTCGCCGACGAGACGCCTGAGGGCCGCTCGATCGTCACCCTGGCGCGTGAGCGGTTCGACGTGAAGCACCAGGCCCTGCCGCATGAGGCAGAAGTGATTCCCTTCACGGCTCAAACCCGCATCTCGGGCGTGAAGATCGGCAGCACGCTGATCCAGAAGGGCGCGGTCGATTCAGTGCTCAGGGCCAATCCGGACATGCACGAAACGCCCGCCGCCATCGAGTTGCGCCGCGCCACCGACGAGATCGCACGCGCCGGCATGACGCCGCTCGCTGTGGCGAAGGACGGGCGCATCCTCGGCGCGGTCGCGCTCAAGGACGTGGTCAAGGCAGGCATCCGCGAGCGCTTCGGCGAACTTCGCCGGATGGGCATCCGCACGGTGATGATCACCGGCGACAATCCGCTCACCGCCGCCGCGATCGCCGCCGAGGCAGGCGTCGACGACTTCCTCGCCCAGGCCACACCCGAGGACAAGCTCGAGCTCATCCGCAAGGAGCAGGCCGGCGGGCGGCTGGTGGCGATGTGCGGCGACGGCACCAACGACGCCCCAGCGCTCGCCCAGGCCGATGTCGGCGTCGCGATGAACACCGGAACGCAGGCCGCGCGCGAAGCCGGCAACATGGTCGATCTCGACAGCGATCCGACCAAGCTCATCGAAGTCGTCGGGCTCGGCAAGCAGCTGCTGATGACGCGCGGCAGCCTCACGACCTTTTCGGTCGCCAACGACATCGCGAAATATTTCGCGATCATCCCCGCGATGTTCGCGACGCTCTATCCCGGGCTCGCGGTGCTCAACGTCATGGGGCTGGGAACGCCGCAATCGGCGATCCTGTCGGCGATCATCTTCAACGCGTTGATCATCCCCGCGCTCGTCCCGCTCGCGCTCAAGGGGGTCAAATACCGCCCGATCGGCGCCGGTCCGCTGCTGCGGCGCAACCTGCTCGTCTACGGGCTCGGCGGCGTCATCGTTCCCTTCATCGGCATCAAGGCGATCGACCTGGCGGTCAACGCCTTCGGCCTCGCCTGAGGATTTGCAATCATGGGCAAAGACATCACTTCCGCGCTGCGTCCGGCGCTCGTCCTCACTTTGCTGTTCGCGCTGTTGCTCGGCATCGCCTATCCGCTCGCCCTCACCGGCATCGGCCAGTTGCTGTTCCCCTCCCAGGCCAATGGCAGCCTGATCCGCGATGCCAGAGGCGAGATCGTCGGATCGAGCCTGCTCGCCCAAGGCTTCAGCAGCGAGCGCTATTTCCATCCGCGCCCGTCGGCGGCCGGCAAGGGCTATGACGCGCTGGCCTCCGCGGGCTCCAATCTCGGCCCCGCCAGCCAGGCGCTCGCCGACCGCGTCAAGGCAGATGTCGCGGCGGCCTCCCCTGCACCAGGACAGTCGGTCCCCGCCGATCTGGTGACTGCCTCCGCCTCCGGGCTCGACCCCCATATCAGCCCCGAGGCGGCCTTTTTCCAGGCGGCGCGCGTGGCGAAGGCCCGCGGCTGGCCCGTGGCGCGGGTCCGCACGATGATCACGCACGCGACCGAACATCCGCTGCTCGGTTTCCTGGGCGAGGAGCGCGTCAACGTTCTCCTCCTCAATCGACAGCTCGACGCGGAGAGCGCACAATCGGTGCCGTGAATCAGCCCGAACGTCCCGATCCCGAGGCCTTTCTGCGCGCCGCCGCACAGGAAGGCCGCGGTCGTTTGAAGGTGTTCCTCGGCGCCGCGCCGGGGGTGGGCAAGACCTATGAGATGCTGCTCCGCGGCGCCGAGCGGATGCGTGTCGGCACCGATGTCGTGGTCGGCGTCGTCGAGACCCATGGCCGTGCCGAGACCGAGGCGCTGACGCGCGGTTATGAGGTGATTCCGCGGAAGGACATCGCGCACCAGGGCCATGTGCTGCGCGAAATGGATATCGATGCGATCCTCGCCCGTCATCCGCAACTGGTGCTGGTCGACGAGCTCGCCCACACCAATGCGCCGGGCAGCCGCCATCCCAAACGCTATCAGGATGTCGAGGAACTGCTCGCCGCCGGCATCCACGTCTTCTCGACGATCAACATCCAGCACATCGAAAGCCTGAACGACGTCGTCGCGTCGTTCACCCATGTCCGCGTGCGCGAAACCGTTCCCGATCGCATCCTCGAGCTCGCCGAGATCGAAGTGGTCGATCTGCCGCCCGATGAACTGATCGAGCGCCTGCGCGCCGGCAAGGTCTATGTCCCCGAGGAGGCAACCCGCGCGCTGGCGCATTTCTTCTCCAAATCGAACCTGTCGGCACTGCGCGAGCTCGCGTTGCGGCGCGCGGCGCAGGCAGTCGACGTGCAGATGCTCGATTATCTCAAGAGCCATGCACTTGCCGGCAACTGGGCGGTCGGCGAGCGACTAGTGGTGGCGGTGAGCGAGCTGCCGAGTTCGGAGGAGCTGGTGCGCGCCGCCAAGCGCACCGCTGATGCCCTGCGCGCGCCGTGGACCGCATTGCATGTCGAGACGCCCCGCGAGGAGCATTTCGGCGAGGACGAGCGCCGCCGCCTCGCCGCCGCGCTCAATCTCGCCAGCCAGCTCGGCGCAGCGGTGGTCTCGGTGCCGGCGGATTCTGCGGTCGAGGGGATCAAGGCCTATGTCGCGGAAAGCCGCGCGACGCAGCTGATCGTCGGCAAGTCGATGCGCTCGCGATGGTTCGAACTGCGGCACGGCTCGGTGGTCGATCGCCTCGTTCGGGAAACGCCGGGCCTCGCGGTCCATGTCCTGCCGACCGCAGGCGCGACACCGGCGCCCGCGCAAAAGCCGAAGCGCGTTTTCGGTGCGCCATCGAGCTATGGCTGGACCGCGCTGATGGTGGCGGCCGTCACCGGCGCGGGATCGGCGCTGTCCCACATCCTCAACCTCGCCAATGTCGCGTTGCTCTATCTGCTGCCGGTGATGGTGGCTGCGAGCCTGTTCGGGCGCTGGCCGGCGCTGTTCGCCGGTGCATTGTCGTCGCTCGCCTACAACTTCTTCTTCCTGCCGCCCACCGGCACGCTGACGGTCCAGAACCCCGAAAACGTCATCACCATCATCGTCCTGCTCGGCGTCGCGGTGGTGACCAGCCACCTGTCGGCGCGCGTGCGTGCCCAGGCCGATCTGGCCGCAGGAAGCGCGCGGCAGAACGCCGCGCTCGCCGGGTTCCTGCGCCAGCTTGGCGACGCATCGAACGAGGAGGAGCTGATGCAGGCGGTCTGCGCCGAGATCGCCCGACTGCTCGACGTACGCACGACCATGCTCACCATGTCGCCGGATGGTCCGCAGCTGCGCGCCGCCTATCCGCCCGAGGACCGGTTCGAGACGATGGAGCGCGCCGCGGCGCAGTGGACGCTCGAACGCGGCATGCCGGCGGGACGCGGCTCGGATACGCTGACGGCCTCGGACTGGCTGTTTTATCCACTCAAGACCAGCGAGCGGACGATTGCGGCGATCGGGCTCGCGCGCGACGATGCCCGCGACACGGTACGCTCGGACCAGATTCCGCTGCTGATGAGCCTGCTCGACCAGGCCACGCTCGCGCTCGAGCGGATGCGGCTGGGCGAGGAAATGCGCGGCGTCGCCGAACTGCGCGAGCGCGATCGGCTGCGCGCCGCTTTGCTCTCGTCGGTAAGCCATGATCTGCGTACACCGCTCACATCGATCCAGGCGGCGGTGCGCGAGCTGAAGCATGCGCCCGCACCGGGCCTGATCGAGACGATCGACGCGGAATCGCAGCGCCTCAACCGCTTCGTCGCCAATCTGCTGGACATGGCGAGGGTCGAGGCCGGCGCGATCAAGCTCAGGGTCGAACCGGTAGACCTGACCGACGCAGTGGCCAGCGCGGTCCATGACACGCGCGCGACGCTGGAGGGTCATGCGATCGAACTCGACGTGTCGCCGAACCTGCCGCTCGTGCGGGTCGATCCGCAGCTCTTCCATCATTGCCTGATCAACCTGCTCGACAATGCCGGCCGCTACGCCGATCCCGGCACGGCTATCACCGTCGCGGCCGAGCGCTCCGTGGGTTCGCTCGCGTTGTCGATCCTCGACGAGGGGCCGGGCCTGCCGACGGGGCGCGAACACGAAGTATTCGAAACCTTCCGCCGCCTCGAAGGCTCCGACCGTTCCAAGACGGGAACCGGCCTTGGCCTCGCGATCGTCAAGGGGTTTGCCGAGGCGATGGGGCTGCACGTCGAAGCTTCCAATCGGGGGGCACCGAAGGGCGCAATATTCACCTTGCGCATTCCCGAAGACCTGCTGATCCACGACCTCGAGGAACCCGAGTCCGCATGAGCAACGCGTCCACCATCCTCATCGTCGACGACGAGCCGCAGATCCGACGGCTGCTGACGGGAACGCTCGAACGCGCGGGATATCGGATCGCCGTGGCCGCCTCGGGTCGGCAGGCGATCGAAGTGTTGAGCGATACGCAGCCGGACGTGGTGCTGCTCGATCTCGGCCTCCCCGATCGCGACGGCATCGAGTTGATCCCCGCAATCCGCAAGCAGTCCAAGGCGGCCATTCTCATCGTATCGGCGCGCGACGCGACCGAGGAAAAGGTCACTGCACTCGACCTCGGCGCAGTCGACTATGTGACCAAGCCGTTCGACACCGAGGAATTGCTCGCCCGGGTGCGCGCCGCGCTGCGGGGGCGGATCAGCGTCGACGGCGGACGCACGAGCCTGACCGCCGGCGGCGTGACGTTCGACCTGCTCGATCGCCGGGTGGCGCGCGGCACCGAGGAGATTCACCTCACCCCGAAGGAATTTGCCGTGATCGCCGAGCTGGCGCGGTTCCCCGGTCGGGTGATCACGCACCAGCAGTTGCTGACCGCCGTGTGGGCGCAGGATTACGAGCGCCACATCGAATATCTGCGCGTCGTGATTCGCAATATCCGCCAGAAGCTCGAGACCGATCCCGCGCGGCCCGAGATCATCGTCAACGAGCTCGGCGTCGGCTATCGCCTGATGGGCGCCGAGGGCTAGATTTCGAGCTGGCTGCCGAGTTCGACTACCCGGTTGGTCGGCAGCTTGAAGAATTCCATCGCGCTCTCGGCGTTGCGCACCATCCAGGCGAACAATTTCTCGCGCCAGAGGGCCATGCCCGGGCGGCTCGACGCGATCAGCGTCTGCCGCGCGAGGAAATAGCTCGTGTCCATCGGCTTGAATGGTCCGCCACAGCCTTCGAGCGAGGCGAGCGTCGCGGGGATATCCACATCCTCCATGAAGCCGTGGCGAATGACGACGCGATAGAAACCCTCGCCCAGCGCCTCGATCGTGCTGCGGGCTCCCGTCACGATATGGGGAACCTGCTCGGTCATCACGGTGAGCACGAGCACGCGTTCGTGCAGCACGCGGTTGTGCTTCACGTTATGGAGCAGTGCGGGGGGAATGTCGTCCGGGCGCGAGGCAAGGAAGACAGCGGTTCCCGATACCCGCTCGAGCGAATGCGCGGCCGACTGGATGAACAACTCGATCGGCATCGCGCCTTCGTGCAGTCGTTCGAGCACGAGCCGACGGCCCGTGCGCCAAGTCGTGAGCACAGTGAACACCACCGTCGCGACGAGCAGCGGAAACCAGCCGCCGTCCGGAATTTTCGTGATGTTCGACGCGAAATAGAGGCCGTCGACCAGCAGGAACACGCCGATCACGATCGCCGCCAGTGGCCGCGGCCATTTCCATACCGCGAAGACCAGGACAGCGAGCATGCAGGTGGTGATCAGCATGGTCCCCGTGACGGCGATGCCATAAGCCGCGGCGAGATTGCCGGAGCTGCCGAAACTCACTGCAAGCAGGACGACCAGCGCCAACAGCGTCCAGTTGACCTGGGGCACATAGATCTGCCCCGCCGCCTTCTCGCTGGTGTGCATGATCCGGAGCCGCGGCAGGAAGCCGAGCTGGACCGCCTGCTGCGTGACGGAAAAGGCCGCGGAGATGACCGCCTGGCTCGCGATGATCGTCGCCGCGGTGGCGAGAATCACCAGCGGCAGCCGAAACGCGTCGGGCGCCATCAGATAGAAGGGGTTCGAAACCGCCGCGGGATCGCGGAGCAGCAGCGCCGACTGGCCGAGATAATTGAGCATGAGGCAGGGAAATGCCGCGTAGAGCCACGAGATCATGATCGCGCGACGGCCGAAATGGCCCATATCGGCATAGAGCGCCTCGGCTCCCGTCACCGCGAGCACCACCGAACCCAGTGCGAGGAAGGCAAGCTTGGGATCGATCAGGAAGAAATCCAGCGCATAGACAGGATTGAGCGCCCAGAGGATCTCCGGAGCCGCCGCGATGCCCATGACGCCGAGCACGGCGAGCACGGCGAAATAGACGAGGATCACAGGGCCGAACAGCTTGCCGACAGCCGCGGTACCCCGCGCCTGGATCGCGAACAGTCCGACCAGGATCGTGATCGTGATCGGCAGGACGAGCGGCGCCATTCCGTCGTGCACCACGGTCAACCCTTCGACGGCCGAAAGTACCGAGATGGCCGGCGTGATGATCGCGTCGCCGTAGAAGAGCGCAGTCGCGAGCACGCCGAGCGTCACGATCACCGGTGTCAGCCGTCTCTCCCCAAGCTTGCGCATGATGAGCGCGAGCAGCGCCAGACTTCCCCCCTCGCCCTTGTTGTCGGCGCGCAGGATGACGAAGACATATTTGATCGTGACGACCAGCATCATCGTCCAGAAGATCAGCGACAGCACGCCGAAGATATGTGCCCGATCGACCGCCAGTGGATGCGGGCCGATGAAGCTTTCCTTGAGCGCATACAGCGGCGAAGTGCCGATATCGCCGAACACCACGCCGATCGCGCCGAGCGTGAGAGTCGACAGCCGTTCCTGCGGATGATGCGGCTGCCCCGCATCCTGATGAGTCGAGGCGTTCACTTGTGTCCTTCCGGGAGCCGCATCGGGCTGTGGGGCAGGTGCCGTACCGCGCATATGCTTTCGAGCGGGATTGGCATAATGACGCATTTGTTTTCCATATGCGGGCCGGTTCAGGGTCGAATGCGGATGCGTTCCCTATGCAAATCCAATGCGGCGGCGCCCTTTCCCGTCTCGCTTGCTTATGCGCGCGCCGATAGTTCCGCGGCTCGAGGATTATTCGAGACGCTCAATGCCCTGGTACGAACGAAAGCCAGTTGGATTGCTCTTGCGGCTGGGAGGGCTCGCGCTGCTCCTACTCGCCTCTCTTGCGGCGCGCATGTTGCGCGCGCGGGCGATAGCAGGTCCGATCGACTATGACCCGACTGCCTGGCTGCTCGCCCCGATCGCCTTCCTGTGCGGCAGCGCCGGCGCTGCGTTCCTGTTCGTCGGCCCGCACTTGTTCGATCCCGTGAAGATCGCCAAACGCTGGCGCCGCCGCGACGATTGAACGGAACGACCCTTTCGGCCCGGCCTATTTTCCGTCCTTGCGGTTCCCTCGCCAGAACAGCAGCCCGGCCACGATCGCGGCCGATCCGATGCCTACCGCGGCACCGATGCCGAGCTGGCGCGCACTCGGCGAGCGGCGTGCCCTTGCCGCGGCGATCTCACGCACTGCCGCCACGGTCTCGTTGTCGTGGCTGTGATCGTGCGGCGGCTCCTCGATCGGATAAGGAGGCTGGTTCTCTGCGGGTACCGGCGGCTTGGTGGTCATGGTCTTCCTTCTGATGCGCCATGCTTCAACGACCTGCTAATGCGGCGGTTGCGTGCCTGGTTGCAAGCCGCCAGAATTCGGTGATGAACCCACTCTACGCGCAGATGGGCACTACGATCTTCGAGGCGATGTCGGCGCGTGCCCGCGAAACCGGTGCGATCAACCTCGGCCAGGGCTTTGCCGACGGGCGCGGGCCCGAGGCGGTGCTCGAAGCCGCCGCCCGCGCATTGCTCGAAAAATCCAATCAATATCCGCCGATGCCCGGACTGCCCGAGCTACGCCAGGCGGTCGCCGATCATTATCTCCGCCATCAAGGCCTCGATCTCGCGCCCGAGGAAGTGATCGTCACTTCGGGCGCAACCGAGGCGCTGGCGGCATCCCTGTTCGCGCTGATCGAGCCGGGTGACGAGGTCATAGTCTTCCAACCACTCTACGACGCCTATGTCCCGCTGGTCCGTCAGGCGGGCGGCGTCCCCCGCTTCGTCCGGCTCGAACCGCCGCACTGGCGGATCGACGCGGCAGCGCTGGAGGCCGCGGTCACGCCGCGCACCCGGATTCTCGTTCTCAACAACCCGCTCAATCCCGCCGCGACGATGTGCAGCGCCGCCGAGCTCGCCGCGATCGCCGATTTCTGCGTCACGCACGATCTGATCGCAGTCTGCGACGAGGTCTGGGAGCATGTCACTTTCGACGGCGCGCGGCACCTCCCGCTGATCGGTTTCCCGGGCATGCGCGAGCGCACCGTCAAGATCGGCAGCGCGGGCAAGATCTTCGCGCTGACCGGCTTCAAGGTCGGTTGGACATGCGCCGCGCCCCCGCTCGCGCGCGTTATCGCCCGGGCACACCAGTTCCTCACCTTCACTACGCCGCCAAATCTGCAATGGGCCGTCGCGGAGGGGCTCGCGACGCAGGATGCCTGGGTGCAGGGAGCACGGCACCGCTTCCAGCGCGGCCGCGACCGGCTCGCTGCAGGCCTCGCGGACGCGGGCTTGGCCGTCCTGCCGAGCGCCGCAACCTATTTCCTCTCGGTCGATCTTACTGCCTCGGGTATCCCGCTCGACGATGTCAGCTTTTGCGACCGGCTGATCGACGCTGCCGGCGTGGTCGCGATACCGATCTCGGCTCTCTACGCCGAAGCTCCGGTGACCAGCATCGTGCGCTTCTGTTTCGTCAAGGATGACGCCACGCTCGATACGGCGATCGCACGGATTATCGCCGCAAAAGCTCGCTTGATCGGCGCATAAGCTCGCTTCGCCGCCGCGGCAGCAACCCCACGCATATCGCGTCCGTTCGCAAGGTGGGGCAACCAAGGAGTTGCAGACATGCGATATATGGGAGTCATCATGCGCGGCGTCGGAATTTCGGCGCTGCTGATAGCGACGCCGTCGCTGGCCCAGAGCCGGATCGACCGCGCGCGCACCGCCGTCGCCGAAGCGACCGCCAAGGTCGAAGCCGCGGAAAAGGCCGGCGCCACCACCCACGCAGCCGAGACAATGGCCCGCGCCCAGGAATCGCTGCGCGTCGCGCGCGACCAGCTCGCCCGCGACCACCGCGATTCGACGATCAACGAAGCGCGCCGCGCTTCCGGGCTGGCCGACCAGGCGCTCGAAGAAGCCGAGCGCAACAAGACCGAGGCCGCCTCGGCCGAGCGCGACGCCCGGCTGAACGCCGAAGCACAGGTCGCGGCCGAGGCCAACCAGCGGGCAGCCGCGCAGGATGCGGCTGCAGTCGCGCAGTCCGATGCTGCAGCGGCGCAGGCGCGCGCGGAACAGGCGCAGCAGGCCGCCGCGAACGCCGCCGCCGACGCCGCGGCAGTCCGCGCCGCCGCCGCGCAGCCGACGACGACCGTGACGACTGTCGAACGCTCGACCAGCCCGGTCCGCAGCTATTCGAGCGCGCGGAAGAAGACCACGGTCCGCAAGACCACGCGCAAGGCCGCTCCGGCCGCGACCACTACGACCACCACTACGGTCGAGACCAAAAACAACTGATCGTCACGCCCGCCCGGTGATCCGATCGATCCCCGGGCGAGTGTCGCGCCGGGCTAGCGCGAGCCGCGCTGGCCCGGTTGCGCTTCCACCGCCGGCCCCGTCGCCCACGACGCAGGCCGCCGCGCCGCATCCGCCGGTGAATCCCCGCCCAGCGTCAGTACCTCATAGGCGGCACCGCCGAGATTGGACGTATCCACGGTCAACAGCGGCGCCGTGTAGCTCGTCGCCGGCGTGGTCAGCCCGCGTGTGTCGGCGGTCAGCACTGGCTCGAGCGGCAGATACAGCGGCGCGTCCATCACATCGTCGACCACTATCACTGTGCCGCCCATCGCCGTCAGCTCGTATAGCTGCCGCGCGAATCCCTTGGGAAACCGGATGCAACCATGCGAAGCGGGATAGCCCGGCAGCTGCCCGGCATGGAGCGCGATCCCGCCCCAGGTGAGCCGCTGCATATAAGGCATCGGCGCATTGCTGTAGAGGTTGGAGCGGTGGAACACCTTCTTCTCGAGAATGGTGAACTCGCCCAGCGGCGTCTCGTAGCCCGGCGCGCCGGTGGAGACAGTGCTGACTCCGATCAGCCGATCGCCGCGATAGACGAGCGCTTGCTGCTGCTGGATCGCGATGACGATGCGGACGGCGCTCGCCGCATTGCTCGTCTTGATCAGTTCGGGAGTCTCGAACCAGACCGATTGTCCGGCCTTGAGCTTCGGAATGGCGGGCTGGGCCATTTCCTCGCGCGCCTGCGCGGCGGCGGGCGTGGCCGGGACAAGTGCCCATGCCGCCAGGAACAATGCGCCGCGTGCGCCAGACTTCATCGTCATAGCCTTTCTGAAGCCGCGAAAGCTTCGCGGCCCGCTTTTCTTAAACTCTAATTAACCTGAATCGTGCCGGCAGGCGAATCACGGATACGGGCATCCCCCAAGCGCGATTTTGTTGCCACATCCGGCACTTAACTCGGCGAAGCGGGCAACAGATGCGGTGAGTCGCACGCGCCGGGCTCGATGTTAATCCCATATGAAAGGAGCTCTGATATACACTCAGGGCATAAGAAGCGGGTAGTGGGTAAAGAGTGATCGAGAATCTGAATTCGGCGCAAACGCGCCGTGCGCTGATGAGATCGGCGCTTGTCATGGCCAGCGGCGCGGTGGTTTCAGCCTGCGCGACGCGGACCATGAGCATCGCAGCCGCGCCGCTTCCGGTGCCCGTTCCTGCTCCCGTGCAGCCGATTCCGGCCGCGCCGGTGGTGGCGAAGGCCACACCGAAAGTACCCGGCAACATCCGCCCTGAGCTGTTCAAGCGTGCCATCGCGGCGCTCGATCGGCACTCGATGCGGATTCCCTCGCACGATCGCATCGCCATCGCCGATTTCGCGACGCCGTCTTATCGTCCGCGCTTCCACATTGTGAACGTCGGCAGTGGCGAAGTGCAAAGCTATCTCGTCGCGCACGGCATCGGCTCGGACCCCGAGCATACCGGCTTGCTCCACACCTTCTCGAACGCAATCGATTCGGAAGCGACCAGCGAAGGCGCGTTCCTCACTGCGGATTATTATGTCGGCAAGCATGGCGATTCGCAGCGCCTGCTCGGGCTCGATCCCACCAACAACAATGCATTCGATCGCGCGATCGTGGTCCATTCGGCCTGGTATTCGAACGCCGACATGATCGCGAAGCATGGCAAGCTTGGTCGCAGCCAGGGCTGTTTCGCAGTGGGCGAGAACGAACTCGCCAAGGTGTTCGAGCGCCTCGGCCCCGGCCGGATGATCTATTCCGCCAAGGTCTGATCCCGGCCCGTCTGGATCCTTGCGCGGCAGCGCGATGATTTCGGCGCCCGCCAGCAACATCGGCCCATGGCCATGCGCCGTCCGCACATGGCACAAGCGAGTGCAAAGGTCGGTTGTCCGGCCGATTTTCGTCGATGCACGTCAATCTGTGGCATCTTGTGCCACATTATGGCACCACCAACCTCAGCCAGACACAGGTCGCAAAAGTGACGCGATGAGTACGAGCTGAGGAGAGGATAATATGCGCGGACGTTTTTCCGGCTCGTTGCGATCGGCTGCGATGCTCGCGGGATGCGCATTTCTGTCCCTCGCCCAGCCGTCCACCGCACGGCAGACTCCCCCGCAGGCCGAGCCCGTGATCAACGTCAAGATCGACGTGGATGCCGGCAAAGCGGAAGGGCCGCTCAAGCCGGTCTGGCGCTTCTTCGGCGCGGACGAACCCAATTATGCGACGATGAAGGACGGGCGCAAGCTGATCGGGCATCTGGGCGATCTCAAGCCGGGCGCGATCTACTTCCGCGCGCACAATCTGCTCAACACCGGCGACGGCACCCCGGCGTTCAAATGGGGCAGCACCAACATCTATACCGAGGACAAAGCGGGCAACCCGATCTACGACTGGAAAGTCGTCGATCACCTGATCGACACCTATCTGGCGCGCGGCGTGCGGCCCTACCTGCAGCTCGGCTTCATGCCCGAGGCGCTTTCCTCCGCCCCCGCCGAACAGCAATACCAGCATCTCTGGCGCCCGGGCTTCGCCTACAAATTGATCGAAGGCCGATGGAACGCCCCGCCTAAAGATTACAAGAAATGGGCGGAGCTGATCTACCAATGGACGCTCCACAATGTGCAGCGTTACGGCAAGGCAGAAGTCGAGAGCTGGTATTTCGAGGTCTGGAACGAACCCAATGGCGAATCCTATTGGAAAGGCACGCCTGAGGAGTTCGACAAGCTCCACGATTACGCCATCGACGCGGTGCGCCGCGCCCTCCCCACTGCGCGCGTGGGCGGGCCGGACGTCGCGGGCGCAGGCGGCGCGTTCATGGACCAGTTCCTCGCGCATGTCGCGCGCGGCACCAATCACGCCACCGGCCTGAAGGGCACGCCGACCGACTTCCTCGCCTTCCATGCCAAGGGACGGCCCGAGTTCGTCGATGGCCATGTCCGGATGGGCATCTCGACGCATCTCAAGGGCGTCAGCGCGGGCTTCGGCAAGATCGCCGCCGTGCCCGAGCTCGCGAGCCGGCCGATCGTCATCGGCGAGAGCGATCCCGAAGGATGCGCCGCCTGCCCGGGGCCGCAGAACGGCTATCGCAACGGCACGATGTATTCGAGTTACACCGCCGCAAGCTTCGCCCGCATCTGGGAGCTGGCGGACAAGCACAAGGTCAATCTGGAAGGGGTGCTCACCTGGGCCTTCACCTTCGAGGACCAGCCCTGGTTCGCCGGCTATCGCCAGCTCGCCAGCAACGGCGTGGACCTGCCAGTGCTGAACGTGTTCCGCATGTTCTCGAAGCTGGGCGAGACTCGCGTCGCGGCGGCGAGCAGCGGCCAGCTAACGCTCGAGACGATCACCGCCCAGGGCGTCCGCGGCGCGCCGGACGTGGGCACGATTGCCACGATCGCGCGCGACGGCAAGGTTGCCGTGCTGGTGTGGAACTATCACGACGACGATGTCCCGGGACCCACCGCCGCCATCAAGCTGAACCTGTCGGGCCTCGGCCGGGGCAAGATCCGGCAGCTCACCGAGTGGCGCGTCGATCAACGCCATGCCAACGCTTACGCCGCGTGGCAGGCGATGGGCTCACCGCAGTCTCCCGACGAGACCCAATACACGCAGCTCGAAAAGGCGTCGCAATTGCTGCCCGAGCCCGTACGCGACGTCGCCGTTCGATCGGGCCGCGCGAACGTTGAGGTCATGGTGCCGCGGCAGGGAGTGACGCTGCTGGTCTTCGAAGACAAAGGCCGTTGACCTGGCTCGAGATGCGGCCAGCCTCACGGCCAGATGAAAACGGGGCGGCAACGGCTCTAGCCGCGCCGCCCCGCAATCGCTTACGCAGAGTGCGTCAGAGGGCCTGGAGGTTGACCGCCGAAGCCTTGCCGCGCTGATCGTTCTCGATGTCGTACGAGACGCGCTGGTCGGACTGCAGCGTCGTCATGCCTGCACGCTCGACGGCGCTGATGTGGACGAAGCTGTCATTGCCGCCATCCTCTGGCGCAATGAAGCCATAGCCCTTGTCGGCGTTGAAGAATTTTACTTTGCCGATCGGCATGGGATGTTCCTTTCCAGAACATGGAAAAACCGCACGAAAAACTGTGCAGCGGGAGCCAATAATCTTGAAAAGGATATCTCGCCCAAAGGCGTCAATTTCCGTCGCAGGCGACGATTAGCGCATTCCCTCTAGCAGCGAGACGCGAATAAAGCAACGCAATGCTTTTATAGTCCCGGCCCGCCATGGCATATCGTCTGCGTATTTAGGCACTTCAAGGCGATCGGGCGAACCGCAATCTCCCAAAAAGGCAACCAATCGCGCCGGCGTGGGTTGGCATTCGCCCACGCGCCGCACTAGGACCCTTACATGACCGAAACGCTCTCGCCGGTCCTCCCCGATGAGGTGGACGCCGCCGTGCGCAGGCTGCTCGAGCGTGCGTGCGACAGGGATCTGTCGATCGCTACCGCGGAAAGCTGCACCGGCGGGCTGCTGGCCTCGCTCTTCACCGACGTCGAGGGGGCGAGCCATGCCTTCGAGCGCGGCTTCGTCGTGTACACCAACGAGGCCAAGGCCGAAATGCTGGGCATCCCTCCCGAACTGATCGAAGCCGAAACCGCGGTCAGCGAGGCAGTCGCGCGGCGCATGGCCGAAGGGGCGCTGCGCTACAGCAAGGCGCAGGTTGCACTGGCGGTGACCGGCTTCGCCGGCGCCGGCGCGCCGGGTGACGAACCGGGCCTCGTCCACTTCGCTTGCGCGCGCGATGGCCGCCCCACGGCGCACCGCGAGGAGCATTTCGGCGATATCGGTCGCGGGCCGGTGCGGATCGAATGCCTGCGCGTGGGGCTGGAAATGCTATCGGAGGCGCTGTGATGGCGAAGACCCACCCCTTTTACGCCCTCCACCGCCAGGGGATGATCCGCGCGGGCGTGTGCACGCCGTCGGTCATGGTCGGCGATCCCGCCGCCAACGCAGCGTCGACGATCGCGCTGGCGCAGGAGGGCGATGCCAGAGGCGCCGACCTGCTCGTCTTCCCCGAGCTCAACGTCACCACCTACGCGATCGACGACTTGCACCTGCAGGACGCGATCCTCGACGCGACCGAGGCGGGGATCGCCGCGATCGTCGAAGCGAGTGCAAAGCTCAGGCCGGTGCTGCTGATCGGCGCGGCGCTCCGCCGCAACGGCCGGCTCTACAATTGCGCGGTGGCGATCGCCCGCGGACGCATCCTCGGCGTGGTGCCCAAGCAATTCCTGCCCAATTATCGCGAATATTACGAGAAGCGCTGGTTCGCCTCGGGGCTGGGCCTCACCGGCCTCGATGTCACCGTCGCGGGGCAGACCGTGCCATTCGGCGCCGATCTGATCTTTGCCGCTTCGGATCTCGAGGATTTCGTCTTCCACGTCGAGATCTGCGAGGATTATTGGGCGCCGACGCCGCCCTCCACCGACGGCGCGCTGGCCGGCGCGCTGGTGCTGTGCAACCTGTCCGCCTCGAACATCGTCATCGGCAAGGGCCGCGAGCGCGAGCTGCTCTGCGCGTCGCAATCGGCGCGGACGCTCTCGGCCTATCTCTATTCGGCCTCGGGGCCTGGCGAGAGCACCACCGATCTCGCCTGGGACGGCCAGGGGCTGATCTACGAATTCGGCGAACTGCTCGCCCGCTCCGAACGCTTCGAGCTGACAACCGAGGTCGTCTGCGCCGACCTCGATCTCGAACGCCTCCGCCTCGAGCGGATGCGCGACGGTACGTTCAACGACAGCACCCGCTACGCCGATCATCCCGAGACGCGTTTCCGCCGCATCGCGTTCGAGCACCAGCCCGATATGGCCGATCGCGGGCTGGTCCGCCCGCTCCGCCGTTTCCCGTTCGTGCCCAACACGCCCGCGCGGCTCGAGGAGGATTGCTACGAAGCCTTCAACATCCAGGTCGAAGGCCTTCGGAAACGGCTCCAATCGACCGGCAGCAAGCATCTCGTCATCGGCGTCTCGGGCGGGCTCGATTCGACCCATGCGCTGATCGTGGCGTGCAAGGCGATGGATCGACTCGGTCGCCCGCGCTCGGATATCCTCGGCTTCACCATGCCCGGCTTCGCGACCGGGGAAGCGACGAAGGCGAACGCCTGGGAGCTGATGCGCGCGCTCGGCGTCACCGGCGAGGAAATCGACATCCGCCCCACTGCGCGCCAGATGCTCGCCGATCTCGGCCATCCCTTCGCCTCGGGGGAGCCGGTCTATGACGTGACCTTCGAGAACGTCCAGGCGGGGCTGCGCACCGACTATCTCTTCCGCCTCGCCAATCAGCGCCAGGGCTTCGTCGTCGGCACCGGCGACCTGTCCGAACTCGCGCTCGGCTGGTGCACCTATGGCGTAGGCGATCAGATGAGCCATTATGGCGTCAACGCGGGGGTGCCGAAGACACTAATTCAGTATCTTATCCGCTGGACCCTGCAGACCGGACAGTTCGAGGGTCAGGCCGCGTCGACGCTGGACCAGATACTGAACACCGAGATATCCCCCGAACTCGTCCCCGCCGACGCCGAGGGCAGGATACAGAGCACGCAGGATCGCATCGGTCCCTATGAGCTCCACGATTTCTTCCTCCATTATGTCGTTCGCCACGGCCTGCGTCCCTCGAAGATCGCCTTCCTCGCCTGGCACGCCTGGCGCGACCGCGACGCCGGGCTCTGGCCGATCGGCTTCCCCGAGGGCAGTCGCAACGAATATGACCTGGCCACGATCGCGAGATTGCTGGAGGCGTTCCTGTTCCGCTTCTTCCAGACCAGCCAGTTCAAGCGTTCGGCGATGCCCAACGGCCCCAAGGTCTCCGCCGGCGGCGCGCTCAGCCCGCGCGGCGACTGGCGCGCGCCGTCGGACAGCGTGGCGACTGCATGGATCGAGGAGCTTCGCCGCGCGCTGCCCTAGGGGCGCAGCAGCCCGGCGACTTTACGGAGCAGTTCCTGCGCCTCGAAAGGCTTCCACAACACCGCGACCTGTGGACCGCCAACCGCGTCGAGCTTCACGAAATCGGCGAAGCCGGTGACCAGCACGACAGGCAGATCGGGATGGTCTTCGCGGACCTTCCGTACGACATCGGCACCGGTCATCCCGGGCATCGCGAAGTCGACCACGAGCAGGTCGGGCCGCAGCCGCCGGACCAGGTCGATCCCCGCTCCGCCCTCGGCCGCTTCCTCGACCGTCGCCCCTGCCGATAGCAGGGTATCGAGCAGCGAACCGCGAACCTGGGCATCGTCGTCGACCAGCGCGATCGTGAAGCCCGACAGATCGACGCGCGCATCGGAGCGGGCATCATCGCCGATGACGCGCCGCGGCTGACTGGTCGCGACCCGCAGGAACAGCTTTATCGAGGTGCCCTCCGCTTCCCGGCTCTCGATGGCCAGCACTCCACCGGACTGGCGCACCACGGCCGAGGCCATGGCCAGTCCCATGCCGGTGCCCTTGCCGGGGCCCTTTGTGGTGAAGAATGGCTCGGTGGCGCGCACGCGTACGTCCTCCGACATGCCGATGCCGGTATCCGACAGGGTGAGCGCCACATAATCGCCGTCCGGAAGATCGCGGGTGGCGGCGTCGCTTGCGCGATCGACGGCAATCGTCAGCGTGCCGCCCTCGGGCATCGCATCGCGCGCATTGAAGGCCAGGTTGAGCAGCACGAGCTCGAGCTGGAGCGGATCGACTTCGACGTTGAGAGCAGGATCGATCCGCTCGACGCGCAATTGCCCAAGCGGGGCCACAGCGCGCTCGATCAGGTCTTTCACGCCGCCGATCAGTTCGCCGAGCCGCACCGAATTGAGATCGAAGCGCTGCTTGCTCGAAAAAGCGAGCAGCTGGCCGGTCAGCGAACGTCCACGCTCGACGGCGTTCAGCGCACTCGCGCTCCAGCCGACTACCCGGTCGATATCGCCGGGCTTGCGCGCGATCAGTTCGAGATTGCCTGCCACTGCCTGGAGCAGATTGTTGAAATCGTGCGCGATACCGCCGGTAAGCTGGCCAACGGCCTCGAGCTTCTGCGACTGGAGCAGCGCGGCTTCGAGCTCCTGCCGCTGCGCCACGTGCTGGCGCAGGTCCTCGAGCGCGGCATCGCGCTCCGCGATCAAGGCCTCCAATTCGGCGTTTTGGTCAGAGAGCTGGGCGCGCGAGGGCATCGACACCACCTTGGAAAGCAGGGGCCAGAGCGCCACCGCCGTCGCGATGGAGCCCGCCGCGGTCAGCCCCTTGAATATCGACGCCGCGCCGCCGAGCGGACGCCACAAGGCCGTCACGCTCATCACGTGCACGACCCCGTCCGCCATCAGGAAGGCGGCGAAGCACCAGAATATCCAGCGAAAGGCGAAATCGCGCCGGCGGTGTATCAGCAACGCCAGCCCTATCGCTATCGAGAAATAGGCGAGCGCCAGAACGGAATCGGCAACGGCGTTCGCCCAGAACAGGTCCGCGCGCAACGCCGTGGATGCTCCACGCGGCGCATAGCTTCCGTTCGACAACGCAGCCAAGAGGCTAAGCATGCACGATCCCTACCCTGCGGAGGCCACTGTGGAAACAGCTTGATATAGTGAGGACCATAAGGGCCAGAACCTAAGGGAAATGCCCGAGCCCGATCGTATCACAAGAGTAACGAACGGCGCTCGGCGGCGCTTTGGCGGGCAATTTCGATGAGCCTGAGGCCGGCAAGCGCGTCGGAGGGCGACACCGGCGGCGGCGCGTGTCCGGCGATTGCCCGCGCCACGCCGGAATAAAAAAGCCGGTAATCGCCCCGTTCGGACGCAATCGATCGCTGCGTCCCGTCGCCGTTCGTCAGAACGCCGTGATTGGCGGGATCCTCGACGCCGTGGCCCGGATCGTCGGCACGCCCGCCGCTCCGCAATTGCATTTCCTGCGGATCGAGACCGTGCTTGACGAAGCTCGCTTTGGTGCCGTGCACGGCGAAACGCGGTCGCGGCGCGGGGACGATCGATGCGGAGGAGAGCACCGCGCGCATCCGGCCATAATGCAGGGTCAATTCGAAATAATCGTCGACCAGCGAACCTTCCCGCTGGGCAACCATATCGGCGGTCACGCTTTCCGGTGGGCCAAACAGCGCCAGCGCCTGATCGATCAGATGCGGGCCCAGGTCGATCAGCACGCCCCCGCCGGGACCCGCCGTTTCGTGCCAATTGCCGCGCAGCGCGGGACGGAAGCGGTCCCAGCGCGCCTCGTAGAGCGTGATATCGCCCAGGGCACCTTCGTCCAGCAGCTTCTTCAGCGTCAGGAAGTCGCTGTCCCAGCGGCGATTGTGGAATATGCTGAGCACCTTCCCCTGCGTGTCCGCCAGCGCGAGCAGCGTTTCCGCCTCGGCGACGCTGTTCGCGAAAGGCTTGTCGATCACGACATGCTTGCCCGCTTCGAGCGCCGCTCTGGCGAGCGGGAAATGCGTGTCGTTGGGGGTGCAGACCACCACGAGCTCGATGGCCGGATCGGCGAGCAAGGCGGCGACTTCGGGAACAACCTCCACCTTCGGATAGCGTTCGTGCACCGCGTCGGGCCGCGAAGTGACGATCGCCGCGAGATCGAGTTCGGGGGCGGCATCGACCAGCGGCGCGTGGAAAGCCGTGCCGCCAAGGCCGAAGCCGATCAGTCCGGTACGGATCATGCGAGCTCCTCTTGCCGGTCGCGCCGCCGCTCTATGCGCTGTGGAAGGACTTTCCAACCGGGGTCGTGCGGCCGCGGTTCAATTCGTTGCGGCGCCGTAGCGGGTCTCTCCGAAGCGAGCCGGTTTGCATTTTGGGGGCTGTGGAGAGGATAGCGGCACCACTGGAACGCCCCTCCGTTCGCGCAGGCGCGACATGCCGGGCCCGCCGTCCCTCGCCGGCCCGGCACGCTGCGGCCAGCCACGGCGTTGCCAAGGACGTCAGGGCCACTGCCCCTTGGTTACGCCGACGCTTCACCACCAACTCTGCCGACTTTCGGCCTTTCCGATCCTGCCCGGCATTGGGATGAGGCCAGCAAATCCCCAACCAGCCACAGCGCCGCCCCCATGCACAGGCTGATCGCGGCACCTTCCCAGCGAAGCCATTGTGTCGGATGCGTGAACGCTCCGGGCAGCCAGGCGAGCAGGACGAAGCACATATACATCAATGCACCGAACCGTGTCGCCGGGACCGCAAATCGATTTGCGATCAGGCCAAGGCCAACGGCGGCATGCCCCGCGCCCGTCGCGATCGCCCAGAACATCTGGCCGCCAGGGAGCCACTCGGGCACCATATTCCCGGTCTGCACCGGCGCCATGAAATGCGCGAGACCGAAGACGAGCGAACAGGCGCCGAATGTGATTCTGGCGACGGTCGCTCCGACCGATCGGTCCCCGCGTGCCAGCAGCAGGATTGCCCACGCGCCGACGACCACCGCCAGCTGCTCCGCGAGCCCCAGAAGGGCGTTCGCGTTGAGAGGTGGCCCGATCAGGAGCCGCAGATAACAGGCGTCGTAAAGCGCGAATATCAGGAGCAGGAGCATCGCTGCAGGGCGGACGGTGCGTGGCGCCAGCAGGCCCGATCCGCCCATCACCAACAGTCCAGCCGCGAGATAAGCGAGCGGCCGCCGCAAGGGCAGGTTCCCGGGCACCGGCTGCCAGAAGTCATGAAACTCGCCCTGTAGGATGCAGGCGATCCCGTACAGGATGGCCGCCACTCCCAGGAACGCGGTACCCAGGGCGGCCTCATCCAGCCGCTGCCATATCTTTTGCACCTGCATCGCACGTTTTCCTTTTCGTCCGCCGACGCCAATTCGTGGCGCGGCCTCGCCGTGGATGCGCGGGGCACGGAGAGGAATGCGAATAAAGAAATGCTGAATTTGTTCTAATCAGCCCGATCCGGACCCTCGACCCGCTTTCCTTTTCCGCGGCCAAGGTGCGAGAGCAGGGGGGCAAAAGGACATCGCGAATCCAGATGACGAGCCACAGCATAGGAGATTGGTCGTTCGAGCCGGAGGCCAACGAATTGCGCCGTGGCGATGAGCGCCGCCGCCTGGAACATCGCGCTGCCCGCACGCTCGAGCTCCTTTGCAGCCGGGCGGGCGAGGTGATCACCCCCGACGACATATTGGCGCGAGTCTGGAAAGGCCGCGCGATCAGCGCGAACAGTGTACCGGTGGTCATCAGCGATCTGCGTCAGGCGCTGGAAGACGATGCCCGGCGTCCACGCTATATCGAAACGGTCGCCAAGCGCGGCTATCGCCTCATGGTGGAGCCGCCGGCCGAACCGGCGGCTGCGTACCGCCCCAACCGGCTTCGCCCCATGATCCTCGCACTCGGGGCGCTGGCGCTCGCGGTAACCGCACTGGCCTGGGCTATGTTCGGGAGTGCGGCAGACTTGCCGGCGCTCATTGTCAGGCCCGTTCAAAATGCCACGGACAACCCCGCCTATCAGCCGCTCGTCAATGCCAGCAGCGCCATGCTGATGGCACAGGCCGAGCAGCTTGACGGTGTCCAGATCTTCCGCGGCGCCAGCCCTCGCAAGGATGCGATCAGGCTGGAATCATGGCTTTTCATCTGGAATGGTCGCCTGACGCTCATGATGTCTGCGCAACGACCTGACGGCTCCGTATTATGGACAGGAATAACGACCGGGGGCGAGCGGCGCATCCCGAATGAGATAGCGCGTCAGATGCAAAGCCTTGGCGAACGGCTTCGGCACAATGCAGCTAGATAAGGCTCGCAGTCACTCCCTCCCTTGCAATGTAGGATTTCGTCTGCTTGCTCGGGCGGTCGGCCCTGCCGTCTTGCTCTTTGGCACAGTCGGCTCGATCGAACTCGCAAGATCTTGGTCAACGTACCTGTAACCTTGGTGCCGCGTCACAGGCGTCCGGCGCATCCACGTCAACCACGCCGCGAATTTTATCGTTGAATATCAACATTGCAACGCATCGACGCCGCGCGAAAAACCCGGCATAGTGTCAAGCTAGTGTCAACTTTCAGATCGCGTATTTCGCCCGCTGCGGGCGGCTGAGCATCGCGTTGGCTTCGTCGTCGCCGATGAAACGCTCGGCTTTGGGATCCCATTTGAGGCGGCGTCCGGTCTTCATCGCGGTCCAGTGGAGCAGGCAGGTCGAGCAGGCGCGATGCCCGATCTCCGCCGGCGCGCTGACCGGCACCCCGGTCAGGATCGCGTCGAGCCAGTTGCGGTGCTGCTCGGGCACCTTGAGCAGATGCACTTCGTTCGGGCCGATCACGCTGGTCAGGATCTTGGGATCGCTGGCCTGGAGCGGCTCGACTTGCTTCGCGCCCGCGCTCGGATCACTGGTGGTGACGGCACCGCTGCGCGTCACGAAGATCCAGCCCTTGTCGCCGATGAACTTCACGCCGTTGGGCAAGGCGCCCGACACGGTCATCGTCACGCCATTGGCGTAACGCGCATGCGTCTCGAATGCGCCGTGGACGTTCCACAGCCCGCTCTTGGGGAATTCGGCCTTGCCCCAGATATCGACGGGCCCCGAATGCTCCATGTCCATGCCCCAATGGGCGGTGTCGATATGGTGTGAGCCCCAGCCGGTGATCATCCCCGCGCCATATTGCTCGATGCGCAGCCAGCCGGGCCGGTTCTCGAACGAATCCTGCGGGTGCACGCCGATCTCGGTGTACGGCACCTCCGGCGTGGTACCGAGCCAGGCATCGTAATTGAGGTTGCTCGGCACCGGCATCGGCGGCGCCTCGGGCCCGGACGGATCGCCGGGCAGGCCCACTTCGACGTGGCGAATCTTGCCGATGCGGCCGTTGCGCACCAGTTCGCAGGCGCGGTGGAATTGCGGCCAGGGATCCTGCGCACGCTGCTGTGAGCCGATCTGGACGATGCGCCCGCTCGCTTTCACTGCATCGGCCATCGCGCGGCCTTCGGAGATGGTCAGCGCAGCGGGCTTCTGGAGATAGACGTGCTTGCCGGCGCGGACCGCGTGGACGGCTTGCGGGGCGTGCTGGTGATCGGGCGTGGAGATCAGGACCGCATCGATCTCCTTGTCGGCGAGCAGCTCGCGATAGTCGTGATACATCCGCGTGCCCGAATAGGGCTTGCCCGTGCTGGCGGTGTAGCGCGCGTCGACCAGTTCCTTGCCCGCGCCGAGGCGGACGGTGTCCACGTCGCAGACGGCGACGATCTGGGCATCGGCGTGCTTGTGGACTTCCTTCATGTCGTGGATGCGCGAGATGCGCCCGACGCCGATGGCGCCGATGACCACCCGGTTGGAGGGCGCGTTCTGGCCGAACACGCTGGACGGGACGATTGTCGGCGCCGCGATCATCGCGCCGGTCTTCAGGACACCGCGTCTGGACACGTGCATGCTCCGTCTCCCTCAGGCCAATTTGGGCCGCGTGGCGTTCTTCTGGGCCGTGAGCACCAGCTCGGCGGCAAGCAGCGCCTGGTCCTGGTCCTGCGCGATCGACGAGCGCTCGACGACGTCGGTCACGAATTGCGGGCCGAAGGGCAGCGCCACCTTCGAGCAGTCGATATAGCGCACGCCCTTCTTGTCGGTGAGGAAGAGGTGATTGCCGCCCGGCCGCCCCGCGACGTCGACATATTTACGCAGCTCGATGGAGCCTTCGGTGCCGACGAGGAATAGGCGGCCGTCGCCCCAGGTCGGCAGGCCGTCGGGCGTGAACCAGTCGACGCGGATATAGCCGGTGCCTCCGTTGCCCGTGGCGATCATATCGCCGAAATCCTCGAATTTCGGCTTGTCGGGCCAGTGGAAATTGCCGGTCTGCGAAGCGACGACCTGCGCCGAGGTCGAGCCCGTGTAGAACAGGAACTGATCGGCCTGATGGCTGCCGATATCGGTAAGGATACCGCCGTATCTGGCCTTGTCCCAGAACCAGTCGGGGCGGCTCGGCGCGCTCACTCGGTGCGGTGCGAGGTTGACCGTTTGGATCACCTTGCCGATGGCGCCCTGCGCGACCAGATCGCCGGCATGGACCGCGGCACGGACCTCGAGCCGCTCGGAATACATGATCGCAAACTTCCGCCCCGTCTCCTTCACCGCGCGGCGGACGTCGGCAAGTTGCTCGAGGCTGGTGATCGCCGGCTTGTCGCCGAGAAAATCCTTGCCCGCACGCATCGCCCGGATGCCGAGCGGCGCACGCAGATCAGGAATCGGCGCGCCGATGATCAGCTGGACCGCCTTGTCGCTGAGGATCTCGTCCTCACTGCGCGCGAGCTTGACGCCGTTGCCGTACCGCTTCTGGAAAGCCTCGATATGCTTGGGATCAGTGGCGAAGAAGGCGACCGGAGTGCCGCCGCCGCGGATCATCGCGTCGGTCATGCCATAGATGTGCGCATGGTCCAGCCCGATCACGCCGAACTTGATGCGGTGTTTCGCGGTCGGCTCGGGCCCGGTGGGCGCCGCATCGGCGGAGACGGCATTCCCCTGGGTCTGTGATTGCGCGAGCAGTTCGGCCGGCAAGGAAGCGGCGATGCCGGCCATTCCGGCGCCAGTGAGCATCGTGCGGCGGTGCATGCAGTTCTCCTCAGTTCGCAGGCGTTGCCGCCGTCTTCCAGTTGATCACGTGATAGGTGGCCGGTGTGTCGCCGATGTTGCGCAGCGCATGCGGCGAATTGGACGCGTTGAAGATCACCGAGCCGGGCCCGAGGCGTTTCCAAATTCCTCCGTTGAGTGCCTCGACCGTGCCTTCGCGGACAATCACCAGTTCCTCATTGGGATGGGTGTGCGGCGGGTGCGAGGCGAGGCCGGGATTGAGCGTAGTGACGTGCATCTCGAGCTCGTCGAGCGTGGCGGTGGGCTGGCGGACGAGATTGCGGATCGCGCCGACATCGGTCTTCTTCGCGTCCATCTTCGCCCAATCGAACACCGCCGGACCGAGCTTTGCCGGTACGGCCTGGGCTACGGCACCGGCCGCACAGGTCGCCAGAACCGCGCTCAGCGCCACCATTATGTCCCGGCGCGTGATCCCCATCTCAGCCCTCCTCAAAGCGTGGTCTTCGCCACGATGCCGAAACGTACCGCAAATGCCGGAACTGTGAACCCTATTTGTCTGAGAATATTGCCACAGCCCCGCCGCTGGCCGCGAGCGGAAGTTCGATCGTATCAGTGGTAGTGACCTTGCGCGTTTCCAGCGTAACTGCGTCGGCCTTGTCGCCATCGGTCCAGATCCGCGCGACGGCCTTGTTGGCGAGGAAATCAAGCGGCACGCTCACCGTCCGGGCGGTCTCGCCGTTCATCGCGCCGAGATACCAGCGCTTGCCCTTGCGGCGGGCGAGCACAATGAACTCACCAGTCTCGCCGCCGAGAAACCGCGTCTCATCCCATGTTGCGGGTACCTGCCGGATGAAATCGAACCCCGCCGGGCTGGCCGCATAGGTATCGGGGCTGTCGGCAACGCTTCCCAGCGGGCTGAGAAAGACGACATACATCGAGAGCCCATGCGCGCGCGTCGTCTGTACGAACGGCAGGTCGTTGCGGATTCTGAATTCCGCCGGGGTCAGGTTGCGGAAGCCGCCGGGAGTATAGTCCATCGGCCCCAGCAATCCCCGCGTGAAAGCGAGCATCACGTTGTGGCGCGCGGTCACCCGGCGGCTCCATTTATTGTATTCGGCGCCTAGAACGCCTTCCTGCGTCATGAAATTGGGCCAGGTCCGCGTCGTCCCGCGCGGCGGATACGCACCGTGCAGATCGACCATCAGATGGTGCCGCGCCGCCGCGCCCAGCAATTTGGTGTACCAGTTGACCATCCACTGATCGTCGCGGTCCATGAAATCGACCTTGATCCCCGCGATGCCGAGCTTCTCGTAGAATGCCAGCGCATCCTCCATCTGCTCGTCAAGCGCCTGCCAGTGCGTCCACAGCCACAGCCGGACGTTCTTCGCTTTGGCATAGTCGACCACTTCCTGCAGGTTGATCGCATCTGACCATTTGGTGACGTCGACGCCCGGCCGCCGCACCCCGCCGCCGCCGGCGCCGGCATACCAGCCCTCGTCGATCATCGCGTAAGGAAGCCCGTTGGCAGCGGAGAAGTCGATGAACGCCTTGGCCACCGCCGTGCTGGTTCGCTGCCCCGGCAGGTTCGCAATCACCGGACCGTTCCACCAGTCCCAGCTGGCGAGACCAGGCTTGATCCAGCCAGTATCCTCGATCCGGCTCGGGCTGGAGAGGCTGGTGAGCAGATTGGATTCGCTGATCTTCCCCGTCTGATCCGCCAGCATCACCACGCGCCAGGGCGTCACGATCGGGCTGCCGATCCGCGTGTGCACCGCGATCCGCGGATCATCGAGCGAAGGCGACAATTTGAGCTGCAGCCCAGGTCCGCCATCGCCGCGACCGGTCAGATACATTCCGGCGAAGTCGATCAAATCGGCCTCGGCCAGCGCAAAGGCGGCGCTTCCGGTCTCGCAGACAAAGGGCAGATCGAACAAGTTGTGATCGCGCATCCGGCTGGTGTCGACCGGATCGAACTCGCCTTCATGGCTCGATCCGAACTTGCCGACATTGAACCCCCAGCATTTGTAGGTCTGCGGGAAATAGAAGCCGGTGCGCTCATAGCGGATGATCGCCGCCGCGGTCGTGGGCTGAACCGGGATTACGCTGCGGAACGCGACACCGTCGTCATAGGCGCGCAGCATCACGTCGAGCTTGCGCTTCGCCCCGCCTTTCTCCTGGAAATGGACAATGAGCTGGTTGTAGCGGTCATGCCCCTCGGCGGCCTTGCCTGCGAAGATCGGATAGCGGGCATCGCCGCTCGCCGGTTCCGAACCGATGATCATCAGGCCTGAGCCCAAGGTGTCCGTATCGAGATCGAGCAGGATCGGCGACGGCGCCAGCACCGGCGCGCCGCGGCGGGCGACCGTGTAGACCGGTGTTCCGGTCGCGCTGGCCTGCATCGTGATCCGGTTGGAACCGTCGGGCGAAGTCAGCTCCAGCCGCTGCGCCATGGCCGGAAACGAAGACAGCATCAGGACCGCCGCGGCGATCCCCTTCATATTTTACGTGCCCTCAGGAACGGCTCGAGCACGGTCGCCATCATATCATAGCCCTGCTCGGTCGGGTGGACGCCGTCGGTCGCCATGCCGGGCTTCATCGCGCCCTTTTCATCTGCAAGCACCGGCCAGTAATCGACCCAAATGGCGCCAGCGTTCTTCGCATGGTTCTTCAGCCACGCATTGATTTCGCGGATCGGCTTCACTGTCTCGAGCCCCGGCCGCCACGGAAAATGATCGGCGGGCGGCACCGAAGCGATCAGCACTGCGATGCGGTTGGCCTGGGCGATCGCAGTCATCATCCGGAAATTGTCGAAGGTCTGCGCGAGCGTCATCGGGCCGGTATTCCCGGCGACATCGTTGGTGGCCGCCATGATATGGACGTAGCGCGGTTTGAGCGCGACCACGTCGGCCATCATCCGCAGCACCATTTGCGGCGTGGTCTGGCCGCTGATGCCGCGGCCCACACGACCGGCCTTGAAGAAGTCCGGACGCTTGCCACGCCATCCTTCGGTGATCGAATCGCCCATGAAGACGATGTTGGTCTTCGCGCCCGAAGCGAGCAGCTTGCGGTTCTCCTCCGCATAGCGGCCGAGCCAAGGCCAATCCTCCTTGAGCTGGCGCTGGCGCTTCTCCTCCCAGCTTTCCTGCGCCTGGGCGTGCGCAGCGAAGGGCAGCGCAAGCGCGCCGGCCAGAAAGCCGCGACGGACGATCGACATGTTGATCTCTCCTGTCTCAGCGGTCGGGCACCCCCTCCCGCGTTTCGGCAAGCTTAGCGGCCGCAAGAATGCAGGCAAGCTTGGCCGGAAGCGGTCGTTTGGAGAATTGAGCCCGTTCTGGGTGCGGATTCCGGGCTCCCGTTCGGACAGCATCGCGCGCCCCTGTTTAGCCCGCGGCCGCCTTATCTCGGCCGCGGGCTAATAGTTGCTCGCACTCGCACCCGAAATTCGCCTATTAGCACCTCGATTCAGCCGAATTGCCGGGGGGCGAAACAGCCGGGCAGGAGTATTGAGTGTGATATCGCGAGCGATTTTGGGTCGAACCCTGCGGCTGGGCACCGCGATGGCGAGCGTCACCGCGCTGCTGGCCGGCCCGGGATTCGCGCAGCAGCAGCCCCCGCCCGTCGCCGTGCCGCAGGTGCAGGTCGTGCCGCCCGTCGTCCCCGTGCAGGTAATTCCGCCGCCGGTTCTCAGCGCCGCGCAAATCACGCAACTGGCCCAGCTCCTTGACGATGCCGGCTTCGCGCACGGCCTGCGTCACGACGGCAGCGCGCAGCCACGCCTTGAGGGCAATGACGCGGTGGTCCGCGCCGCGCTCGATTATGCCCGAGCGGTCCATTCGGGCCGGCTCGATGCCAGCGACTTCCAGCAGGACTGGGGCCTGCGGCCGGCCGCCTATGATCCCATGCCCGCCTTTGCCGATGCAGTGAAGCGCGATCGCATCGCGGCCTGGTTCCGCGCACTGCCACCGCCTTATTCGGGCTATGACGGGCTGCAGAAGGGGCTCGCCGCCTATCGCAAGATCGAAGCGAATGGCGGCTGGACCACGTTACCCGCGGGTCCCGACATGGCAGTCGGCTCCAGCGGTCCGCGTGTCGCTGCGCTGCGTAAGCGGCTCGCAGTCGAAGACAGCGACGTAGTGGCCACCGGCGACAAGTTCGACGCAGCGCTCAAGGAAGCCGTCGTCCGTGCCCAGCGCCGTTACGGGCTCAATCCGACCGGCCTGGTTTCGAAGGGCACGCTGGGCGCGCTCAACGTGCCGGCGGGCGATCGCGTGCGCCAGATCATGGCGAATATGGAGCGCTGGCGCTGGCTGCCGGCAGAGCTCCCGGCCAAGCGCATCCAGGTCAACATCGCCGCGGCGGTCCTCACTGTGTTCGAGGGCGACGCGCCGATCGCCTCGATGAAGGCAGTCACCGGGCGTCCCGGCAACGAGACGCCGATGCTCCAGTCGCGCATCCACTCCATCGTGCTCAATCCGCCGTGGAACGTGCCCGCCGGGATCGCCGCCAAAGAGCTGTTCCCCAAGGGGGCGGCCTATCTGGCGCGCAACAACTACAAAATCATCGGCACCGGCGCGAGCCGCCGCATTCAGCAACAGCCGGGGCCGAAGAGCGCTCTCGGCCTTTACAAGTTCGATTTCGACAATCCCTATGCGGTGTATCTGCACGATACGCCGTCGCAGTCGAAGTTCGCGAGTTTCGATCGACTGGATAGCCATGGCTGCGTGCGGCTGGAGAAGCCGGGGCCCCTCGCCCAACTGCTGCTGCGCAACGATCCGGCCTGGCAGCCCGACGAAATCCAGGCCGCGCTCGCCACGGGCAAGACCCAGCGCGTCCAGTTGCAGCCGCAGGACCAGGTTCATGTTTACCTGCTCTACTGGACCGCCTTCGCGAGCGCGAACGGGCAGATGAACTTCCGCGGCGATCCCTATGGCTGGGACAAGACGTTGGCGGCGAAGATCGAGAGGCGCTCGGCCATCACTGCCGTCGCCACACGTTGAAAAAAGGGGAATTATAGATGAACATCAAGCGTATCGCCCTGTTGGCATCGGTGGCCGGCGCACTGGCGCTCGGCGCCTGCTCGGGCGGCAAGGACGAGCCGGAAGCGCCGACCAGCAATGTCGAGAACATGACGCCGATCGTGGTCGAGAACACCGCCACGGTGCCGGTCGATGCCCCGCCCGCGACGCAGATCGACAATGTCGCTACCCCGCATGCCGAGACGGTGCCGTCCGATCTCAGCGCGGACGAGCAGACCCAGGACGATGCCGATGCCACGGGCATGACCGCACGCGTCTCGCGCGACGAGGGCGGCAACGAAGCCCAGCCGGCGCAATAAGCTTTTCCCGCCGGCGACGTCAGGCGTCGCCGGCGGGGCAATATCGCGCGAGGAATTCCTGATGTGACGGCATGCGCGCGACCGCGTTGCCGATGTTCGATTTGAGCGCCGCGAGCGCCTTTCGCAGTTCCTCGGAATTCATCATCTTTGCCAGCCGATGATAGCTCGTCGGCGCGAGCCCCTGCCCGAGCAGCACCTGAACCCAGCTATCGACCCGGAACAGGTCGTTCGCTTCCTGATAGGCGTAAGCCTCATCGCGGAACAGCGCCATGCGCTGCGCGAGGCTGTCCGGTATCTCCATCGTCCGGCAACGATCCCAGAACGGCGAATCGTCGCGCCGGGTGAGATGGTAATGGAGCGTGATGAAGTCGCGGATGCCCTCGATCTCATGGCGTGACTGATCGTTGAAACGATTGGCGATCGCCTCCTGGCAGCCGCCGAAGGGGAATTCCTGGATCAGCCGCGTCACCGCGACCTTGACGAGATGGATGCTCGTCGATTCGAGCGGCTCGATGAAGCCGCTGGCGAGGCCGAGCGCGACGCAATTCTTGTTCCACACTTTCTTGCGGGCGCCGGTCTGGTAACGGATCAGCCGAGGTTCTGTTAGAACCTCCCCTTCTATCTCATTGAGAAGCTTGGCCCGTGCGTCCTCGTCGGACATGAACTCACTGCAAAAGACGATGCCGTTGCCGACGCGGTGCTGGAGGGGGATGCGCCAGCGCCAACCTGTTCCGTGGGCGATTGCGCGGGTGAGCGGGATCGCGGGCCCGGTCGATCGCGTCTGCACGGCAAAAGCGCTGTTGGTTGTGAGGTATCGCGTCCAATCTTCATAACCGGTGTGAAGTGTTTTCTCGATCAGCAATGCGCGGAAGCCAGTGCAATCGAGGAACAAGTCACCTTCGATGTTGACACCGGACTCGAGCACCAGTGCCGTTATGAAGCCGGTTTGCGGATCCTGGAGAACCTGTGCGATCTTGCCCTCGACGCGCTTGACTCCGGCCGGCTCGGCCAGCCCGCGCAGGAAGCGCGCATAGAGCGTCGCGTCGAGGTGATAGGCATAGTTGATGTCCTGGCCCTCGGCCTTGGCGAACTTGCCTGCGTCGGACGCCTGCAGCTCGAAGCAATAGTCGGCGAGGCTGCCGCCGAAGCCCTGCGCGCGCGCTTCCATCCAGAAATGGTGGAAATCGGCCATCCATGTCGATCGCCTGCCGATCTCACCGAAGCTGTGGATGTAGCGATCGCCGACCTGCCCCCAATTCTCGAACGAAATGCCGAGCTTGAAGGTCGCCTGGGTGGCACGCATGAACGCCTGCTCGTCTATCCCGAGGAGCTGGTGAAAGGTGCGCGACGTCGGGATGGTCGACTCCCCCACCCCGACGGTGCCGATCTCGTCGGACTCGACCAAAGTGATCTCGATCAACGGCCCGAGCTGCTTCACCAAAGCCGCCGCGGCGACCCAGCCGGCGGTGCCGCCGCCGGCAATGACGACGCGCTTCACGACTTGTTCGTTCATCGATTCAGCCTGTTCAGGAGTTGGGCGCGGAGCCGACGCGCCGCGGTTTCGTCCAGCGCGCCGAGGAGCCCGCGCGCATGGTCAGGAAGATGCGCACCCGCGCGATCGGCCGGGCCGAAGACATAATAGTCGAACAGCGCCTGCCACCCGCGCTTCTCATGCTCAGGTCGATCGCGCAGGCTGAGCAGCGCGTGGAGCAAGGTGTTCTGCGGCGTGTCCATGAAGGCGGGCGAAGCGTTCCACCAATAATTGATCATCGCGTTGAACGGATCCAACGCCTCCACCTGATGCCACCACAAGGCGGGATAGATCAGCGCATCGCCCGGCTCCATCTCCGCCACCTCGGCCGCCGCAAGCGCTTCGGCGAAGCGGGGATGGCGGGTCATGTCGGGTGCGTCGAAATCGACCATCGAGACCACCTGACCCGCAGGCGTCGGATCGAACGGACCAGGATAGAGATTGGCGGCCTGATCGGGCGGGAACAACGTGAAGCGCCGATGCCCTACCAGCGTGACGGCGATGTTGTTCGACATGTCGAAATGCGCGGAAGCTATGGTCCGGTTGCCGATCCAGATGCTGACCAGCGGCGGATGCTCCGCGAGCTGCGGATCGCCGAAAGGCAGCGCCGCTTGTGCACGAAGCCCCGGCAGATACTGGTCGATATCTGTGGAGCCGATATAGATGGCCGGCGCATCGGGATCGCCCAGACCGGCGAGGAGCTGGTCGAGATAGCCCGACAGCGATCCGCGCTCCCTTGCGAAATTGAGCGCAGTGCAATCCTGGGTATAGCCAAAGCGGCCCCCGATCGCCGGATCGCCGACATAGGCCGTGACGGGACGACCGCCGTCGAACTGCTTGAGCCAGGCAATTGCCGACTCCGCGCCTTCCAGCCCGGCAGCGACCAGCGGCACGTCGCGCGCAATCCCGCGCAGGATCGCGGGGCGGCCATCGGCGATCAGATCGGCCACCGGCAGGGTGCTTGCCTGGGCCCCTTCGATCACGCGCGTGCGGCGAGTGATGGCAGGCATCGCGATCAGCCGGTTGCGTCCAGCAGCATTTGCTTGCGCGCAATCAGCTGCTGGATGTTGCCGAGCGATGCCGCGACCAGGATGGCAAGCCGCAGGACGCCCGAGCGGTGCAGCCGCTCCAGCGGTTCGCCCGCCATGGCGGCAAGCCGCTCGATGTCCACGACGAGCACGTCCGGCACGGTGTATCGGCGATCTTCGCTCACATCGATGCTGAGCGTGACCGGCGTGAGCAGCCCAGCCTCGTCAAGTGCGGCATACGCGGCCGGAGCGCTTTCCATTTCCTGGTAAAGCAGCCGCAGCACGCCGGAAATATGGTTGAGATAGGGCGCATTGCCGCCATGCTCGAGGAACAGCGGCAGACCCTCGCCATCCCCGACGCGGGGGTCGTCCATGTCGACATGGATCATCGGCTCGCCCGGCGCCGCGTCGGTGGAATCCCGCGCGATGCCGATGGAGAACGGCCCGCGCCGGTGGCTGGCGGGCACATAGCGGCTGGCCCAGCGATCGCCGGACAGGAACAGGTTTTCGTCGCGGTCCAGCCCCAGCAGCGCATAGGCCTGGAGCCCGGTCTCGCGACGACGGAAGATGATCGCGAACTCGCGCTGCAACTCCTCGAACTCGGCGGGGAACACCAGCGCCTGATTGGCGGCGTCGCCGAATTCGGCGCCCGCCTTCGGGCTGACGCGCAGATTTGCATGGTCGATATTGTTGATCTGTACGGGGTTCATCCGCTCCGGTCCTGTTTCCGCTCAGGTCTAGGCTGTGTCGACATTCAACTCTTTCCCCCACCCTGCAAGGGAGGGGTTAGGGGTGGATAAGAAGAGGTTGGGCTCGATGCCCGGCCTTTTCTTTATGTCCATGCAGCTCGAAGGGCTCGCTTCGCTCGCACCCACCCCCTGCCCCTCCCTTGCAGGGAGGGGAGTTTCGCGGCCGAATGTCCATTCAGTCTAGCAGCGCGATAGCGACCGACAAAAGAAAAAGGCCGCTGCACAGCGCGGCGGCCTTTCTCCCCCTTCTATCGGGGGCAGGCCGAGGCCCACCCCCGAATTGGGTCAGAAGCGGAAACGTCCGCCGAGATAGAAGCGCGGCTTGAGCTCCTGCACATACACCAGGTTGGTCTCGGTGCGGGCATATTGACGGAACGGCTCGCTCGTCAGGTTGACCGCCTCGAGCGACACAGAGAAATTCTGCGTGATGTCGTAGCTGATGTTCGCGTCCAGCGTGCCGAAGGTGTCGGTGAACAGCGGGTTGCGATTGCCGCCCTGGTTCGTTCCCGACAGATACTTGTCACGCCAGTTGTATGCGACGCGGGCCGAAAGACCGCCCTTGTCGTAGATAGCCGTGAAGTTGGCGCTGTCACCCAGACCCGTCAGCGCGAAGATGTTGACGTTCGGATCGGCATAGGGGTCCACGTTCACGTCGCCATCGACCTTGGTGTACGACGCCGAGAAACCGAAGCCGGTCTGCCCGAAGAAGTGAGTCCATGCGACTTCGAAGCCGTGGATATTGCCTTCACGGTTGTTGACCGGACCGCTGATCGCGAAGTTGAACAGCGGGTCGCTCGCGTTGGGGATGATATCGACCGCGGTGGCAAGGGCATTGTAGAATGCCGTGCCCAGCCCCGTGCCCGGCGTGTAATTGGCCTGGAACTGTGCCGTCGCAGCTGCCTGGTTCCCGTTATTCTGCACCAGAAGCGCAGTGTAGGCGAACAGGTTGATGTCGCTCAGGGGAATGTTGTTGGTCCTGAGATAGTCGAGCGCGATGCCCGAACGCGTACCCGGGGCGCCCGAGCTCGGATCCCGCAGGCCGAACAAATTGCCGTTGGTCACCTGGGTGCCGATGAAGTTGCGCACGTTCTTGTTGAAGAAGCCGATCGAGACGAAGCTCGAAGGCTTGTAATACCACTCCAGCGATACGTCGAAATTGTCCGATTCGAGCGGCAACAGACCCGGGTCCTGCACGGTTGCGGCCGCAGCCGCTGCGCCGAGGGCCGTCGGGCGGTTCGGCGCCCCTGCAGTCACCGACGCGAACAGATTGCCATAGTCCGCACGAGCCAGCGTCTGGCTGAACGAGGCACGTGCAACCACGTTGTCGAGCACTTCGATGTTGAAATCCATCGACGGCAGCAGGTTGTCGTATTCCCCCTTTACGGTCACGGCACCACCGGCAGGCCCGCCATCGACGTAAAGATCGTTGTCTGCCGCCCAGCGAATTGCCTGCGGCACCGACTGGAGCGCGATCGAATTGACCTTGGTCTTTTCGTAGCGAACGCCGATCAGTGCGTTCGCCTTGCGTCCGGCGATCTCGCCGGCCCAGGTCAGCTGACCATAGACCGCCCAGGTCTTCTCGCTCACCGTGTCGTCCGCCGACCCTTGCAGCGCGATATTTCTGCCGGGCTGGTTCACGTAATAAGGCGAGAAGATGTCGAGCAGATCGACTGCGTTCCCACGGAACGCAACCAGCGCCGACCCGGTCGAATTTGGATTATATTTGTCGAATTTGCAGGTCATGCAGAAGGTTTTGACGAGATCGCCGGCCATCTGCTTGACCAGCCCGGTGTCGGTGATGCCCCAGTCGCCCAGCATCTGCTGGGTGTTGGAAGTCGCCGACCGCATCTTCGAATCGACATAGTCGCCACCGAAGTTGAAGCGGCTCCCCTCGCCCAGGTCCCAGGCGAATTCCGCCCCGTACTGGTTGATCCGGGCTTCCTGCTCCGAAGTGATCGTGCGCGCGATCTGGGTTCCCATATCGCCGATGTCGAGCTGGTTGTTGCAGTTGCCGCCACGGCCGCCGTTCGTAGCGGGGCAGTCGTTGATCGTTTCCGACTGCTGCGGGAAGCCGGTGGTGTAGTCGACGCGGTGCGTCGCACGGACCGGCGCGCCGATCGAGATCGTCGTCGCCGAGGAACCGTTTGCGTTATCCGGATTGGTCGTCGACTTCGAATGGTTGGCGTCGAGCGTCAGCGAGAGGTTGTCGGTGAAGTTCCATTTCAAATTGCCGCCGATCGAGTACAATTCGGTGTCGGTGGCGTATCGCTGCTGCTCGTAGCCCTTGTCCGCCTGGACGGCCTCGGCCAGGATGACGGCGCTCTGCATGTGCTTGTTGTCGTCGAAGGTGACGTCGGTGAACGGGCGCTGGAACCAGTTGGTCTGCTCGCTGCGCTCGTCGCTCAGCTTGTTCCGGGCATAGAGGCCGTCGACCGTGATCTCGATAGCATCCGACGGCTTGAACTGGACGACGGCCTGGCCGTTAATGCGCTCGCGGCGATTCTCGGAGAATTGATAACGGCTGTCGTTCGGGATCTGGACGTACGGCGTGGTCGGCCGGTTGGTGATGTTCGTGGTCGGGCTGATATATGGTCCTGCCGTGCTGAGGAAGGACGCCAGCGGCACGATGTTCCAATAATTCGGGTTCGACTGGATCGACGTCGATTCGCGCAGCTGATAGCTGCCGAACAGAGTGACGCCGAAGGTGCCGCTGTTATTCTTCCAGTTGATCAGGCCGGACACTTCGGGCGTGATCTTGCTCAGATCGGCCTCGGCATCCTCGACCGTGGTGTCATAGAGCGCCTTGGCGCCGATCGAGCCGGACAGGCCATCTTCCCGAGCATCGAGAGGCCGGCGAGTCACGATATTGATCGATGCGCCGATGCCGCCCGACGGGATGTTGGCGCGGCCGGTCTTGTAGACCTCCAGCGTGGCGACGCCTTCCGACGCCAGATTCTGGAAGTCGAACGAGCGGCCGGTGCCGCGCGCAAAGGCGTTGCCGGTGCTCGTGTCGATGCTGGTAGCCGGCAGCTGGCGGCCGTTCACCGTCACCAGATTAAAGCCGCCGCTGAAGCCGCGGACCGCGACCTGCGAACCTTCACCGTTGGCGCGGGTGATCGAGACGCCGGTGATCCGCTGCAGCGACTCGGCGAGGTTCGTGTCGGGGAACTTGCCGATGTCTTCGGCAGAGATCGCATCGACGACGCCGGCGGAATTGCGCTTGATCGCAATCGCCTGATCGAGCGAGGCGCGGATGCCGGTGACGACGATGTCCTCGCTGGTGTTCTCGTCCTGCGCGGCGGGATCGCTCGCGGCGGCGGCCGGAGCGGCCGCCTCCTGCGCATACGCCAGGCCCGGCATCATCAGGCAAGCCGTGATGGCGAGTGCGGAAGCCGAGCGCGCGAGCGCCGGCGAAAGCCGAATGCTGTTCATCTGTCCCCTCCTTGTCGGCGCGCAGGGCGCACCACATGGTTTTTATGTGAGCGGCCATGTTACCGCCCGATGTTAACGCTACCAAGTTGTCCTACGTTGTCAACATCTGTCAGCCATAAGATGGCGGAATGAATTATGCTTTATTATTAGATATTTATGTCGATCAACTCTCCCGAGTCGAACAAAACTTGGCGCCTGCGACAAAAATAGCACAGCATCGTCGGTAACCGTTTTGTCGGTCCAATCGTCCGGAACACCTCGGGGGAGGACCGCTTCGTTGATACGTGATCGCAATCATTCCGAACTCGTATCCGTTACGCCTTGCGCGCATCGTGCCGAGAGCCGAAGCTGGCTCGACAGCGGGTTCCACCTTATGGCACAGCATATCACGCGATGAGACAAGCAGCTTCCACCCTCGATTATCGCGAGCTCGCTCGGCGGCGCCTGCCGCATTTCCTGTTCGAATATATCGACGGCGGCTCTTATGCCGAGGTGACGCTCAAGCGGAACGTCGACGATCTCGCCCGGATCGCGCTGCGCCAGCGCATTTTGCGCGACGTCTCGTCGCTTGACCTCTCGGCCGAGTTGTTCGGACAAAAGCTGGCAATGCCGGTCGCATTGGCGCCGATCGGACTTGCCGGAATGAACGCACGGCGCGGCGAAGTGCAGGCGGCGCGGGCTGCCGAAAAGGCAGGCATTCCCTTTTGCCTTTCCACCGTCTCCGCGTGCCCGCTGGACGAAGTCGCGCGCGGCACCACTGCCCCCTTCTGGTTCCAGCTCTACATGATTCGCGATCGCGGGTTCATGCGCGAACTGCTCGACGCCGCGACGGCGGCGGGCTGCAATGCACTGGTGTTCACCGTCGACATGCCGGTACCCGGCTCGCGCTACCGCGACTATCGCTCGGGACTCGCCGGCGCGAGCGGCATGTCCGGCGGCCTGCGGCGGATGTGGCAGGCCGTGAAGCGCCCCGCCTGGGCGTGGGACGTCGGCGTGCACGGGCGGCCGCACCAGCTCGGCAACGTCGCGCCGGTGCTCGGCAAGAATACCGGGCTCGAGGATTTCTTCGCGTGGATGCGCAACAATTTCGACCCCACGGTGAGCTGGCGCGATCTCGACTTCATCCGCGAGCGCTGGAACGGGCCGCTGATCATCAAGGGCATCCTCGACGCCGAGGACGCGCGCGCGGCCGCGGAACTGGGGGCGGATGGGATCGTCGTCTCGAACCATGGCGGGCGCCAGCTCGACGGTGTGCCCTCGACCGCGCACGCGCTGCCGGCGATCGCCGACGCGGTCGGCGACAAGCTGACGGTGCTGGCCGATGGCGGTGTGCGATCGGGGCTCGACGTGGTCCGCATGCTCGCTTTGGGCGCGAAGGGCGTGCTGCTCGGCCGCGCCTGGGCGTTCGCGCTGGCGGCGCGCGGCGAAGCGGGCGTCAGCCACATGCTCAAGCTGGTCGAGGCCGAGATGCGCGTCGCGATGGCGCTGACCGGCTGCACCGGCGTGGACCAGATCACCCGCGACGCGCTGGTGGAGACGACTCGCCGCTGAAATTCGAAAACAGGGCGAAAGAACCGCCCGGCAGGAGAGGATTTAGGATGGATCGTAGCGAAGGACCCGCCGTCCGGCGGCGTGACGTTCTCGGCGGACTTGCTGCGGGTACCGCGCTCGCGACCGCACTCGACGCCAATGCGGCAGGCGTCGCCGCGGACAAGCGCAAGCGCTATGTCTCGGTGGGTGTCGGCAGTCGCAATCGCATGTACCAGGAAGCCTTGTGGGGGCCGCACAAGGCGCATGGCGAGCTGATCGCCGCCTGCGACACCAATCCCGGGCGCCTCGATTATGTCGCGCAACAGGCGATCAGGGCCGGCGCCAAGCCGCCCAAGCCGTACCTCGCCGCCGATTTCGACAAGATGCTGCGCGAGCTCAAGCCCGACGCGGTGATCGTCACCACCCCCGACGCCTTCCACGACGATTATGTCGTCCGCACGCTCGATGCCGGCTGCGACGTCATCACCGAAAAGCCTATGACCACCACGGCCGAAAAGGCACAACGCATCCTCGATGCGGTCAAACGCAGCGGCCGGCACATCCGGGTGACCTTCAATTATCGCTACTCGCCGTTCCGCAGCCAGGTGAAGGAGCTGTTGATGTCGGGCGAGATCGGCGATGTGCTGTCGGTCGATTTCCAGTGGCTGCTCAACACCGTCCACGGCGCCGATTATTTCCGGCGCTGGCATTCGAACAAGGCCATTTCGGGCGGGCTGATGGTGCACAAGGCGACGCACCATTTCGATCTGGTCAACTGGTGGCTCTCGGACCTGCCGGTGAGCGTCGACGCCACCGGCAAGCGCGAATTCTACACCCCCGAAATGGCGCGCCGTTTCGGGCTGGATGGGCCGCACCAGCGCTGCCACACCTGTCCGGAAAAGGCCGAATGCAGCTTCTTCTTCGACATGGCCGCCGATCCGGGATTGAAGGCGCTCTATCTCGATAACGAGAAATATGACGGCTATTTCCGCGACCAGTGCGTCTGGCGCCCCGAGATCAACATCGAGGACACGATGAACGTGATCGTCGGCTATTCGGGCGGGACGACGCTCAGCTACAGCCTCAATGCGTTCAATGCGTGGGAGGGCTATCACATCGCCTTCAACGGCACGAAAGGCCGCCTCGAGCACAGCCTGGTCGAACAGGCGGGAGTCGCCGGCGCGAGCAATCAGGACGAAGGCGACCGGATCAAGACTCGAATCGTGCCGATGCGCGGCAATCCCCGCGACATCGTCCCCGCGACCGGCGCGGGCGGACATGGCGGCGGCGACGCGGTGATGCTCGCCGATATCTTCGATCCGAACGCACCGAAGGACCCGCTGCTGCGCTCGGCGGACGAGCGCGGCGGCGCCGCGTCGATCCTGATCGGAATCGCCGCCAATCGCTGTTTCGAGACGGGCAAGCCGGTGAAAATCGGCGAGCTGGTGACGGGGCTCGACTGGCCGGATTATCCGAAGATGCCGGGGCACAAGGATCCCGTGGCGCAGCCGCCACGGATGCAACGGGCCTAGGTTAGGCTTGGGCTGACCAGCCTGCGCATATGTCGTCACCCGCGAAGGCGGAGGGGAGGTGACGGTTCTTCATATGGCAGCCGCCATCACCTCCCCGGCCCGGCGCAGCCGATGGCCTCAGGGTGGGAAGGATCGTCTGGAACCACACCGGGATTTCCCCGCCGAGGCTGGAAAGTCCGCGCCAAGGAATCCGCCCGCTGCCCTAGATTGTCCCGTTACGGGGATTCTCCGTACTGGCCGCGAGACGCATTCAGGAGTATGCAGGTTAGGCTCCGGAGGGTTCCCCCCTAAGGGGTGCGGTCGGGCGGCGTTTAACTCCCTTTTCCGCCGCCCGGCCGTCCTTCGGCAGCCGACAAGCCCGTCCCGCATTGGCATGAAACTCCGCGTCCCGGACACTTCACCGGCGCGCGGTCGTGCGATTTCCAGCCATTCGCCGTAGCTTGCGGCAAGATCAACGGTCGACCAGTCGACTCCGCCCGAACGCTCGCCCATGCATCGGCGATCATCACAGTTTCGGTAATTCGCCTCGAACATCAGTAAGGCGCTGTCGAGTCGATCGCCCGTTTCTGCGAGTCGAAATGATCCCAGTCGGGCCTTGGCGCATGACGGATCACATCCGCAGCGTCCTCGCCCGCAATGCGAACGCCATGACGACGAGGAAGCAGGTGGCCGGCACCAGCATCGCCCATAGGATCGAACCGCTCGTATCCGAGACATAGCCCATCGCCGCGGTCAGGACCGCCCCTCCGATGATCGCCATCACGAGCAAGGCCGCCGCCGATTTGGTGCGCGGCCCCAGCCCCGCCACCGATTCGGCGAAGATCGTCGGAAACATGATCGACATGAAGAAGCTGGTCGCGACGAGCGCCATGGTCCCGACGGTACCGCCCAGCGCAGTGGCGACGACGCACAAAAATGCCGAAATGCCGGCAAAGCCCGCGAGCAACGGCAGCGCCGCGATCCGGCCCATCAGCATGACACCGGTGAAGCGCCCGAGCATGAACAGCGCCAGCGAGATTGTGAGATAGCTGGCGGCGAGGTGCTCGTGGGTCCCCGGCACCGCGACCTGCGCATAGCGGATCAGATAGCTCCAGACCCCGACCTGCGCGCCCACATAGAAGAATTGCGCGACGACCCCGAACAGCAGCCGGCGTTCGCGCAGCAGCGAACGGAAATCCTCGAGTGCGCCGACGCCCTCGTCGACGTCGCTTTCGGTCGCCACGGGGGGAAATCGGACGACACGAATCAATATCGCCCAACCGATCACGATGAGGCCGATGATGAGATAGGGAACCTGTACCGAGGACGCCTCGCTCGCACGCCAGGCCGCCAGCGCGGCCGGCGCCATCGCCTGCTGCTGCTCGGGGGAGACCGTGACGCCCGACAGGATGAACTGGCTGCCGAGCACGACGCCGGTGATCGACCCCAGCGGATTGAAGGCCTGAGCCAGATTGAGACGCCGTGACGCGGTCTCTTCCCGCCCGAGCCGCGCGATCAGCGGGTTGGCCGAGGTCTCCAGAAAGGCGAGCCCGCTGGCGATCACGAACAATGCGGCGAGGAAGAAGGGATAGCTTTGTGCGCCGGCGGCCGGCCAGAACAGGAAAGCGCCGAGCGCGTAGAGTCCCAGCCCGGTCAGCACGGCGGCGCGATACCCCTTGGCGCGCATGAACAAGGCGGCGGGAATCGCGAGGCAGAAATAGCCGAGATAGAAAGCGGACTGGACGAGCCCCGCCTGCAGGTCGCTCAGCGTGAACAGCTTCTTGAAGTGCGCGATCAGCACATCGTTCAGGTTGTTCGCGACGCCCCAGAGGAAGAACAAGGCGACGATCAATATCACCGGGAGCAGCCTGGCGACGGTGCGGCCGCCGAGCGGGAGTTCCGCCGACGCAGTAAGTGGAGCTTGGGCTTCCATGTGGCGCATTCTCTCCTGCAGGGCTCTCTCCGGAGCTTGCACATATAAAAACGCTTTCGCAGACGAATGCAACTTTCCAACGCGCCGCCTGTGCGCTCCGTCTTCATTCCGGAGCCCGCAACAGATACACGGTGCGGGCAAGAACGCCATGAGGGGGTGCCGTGAAGAAGGTCGCTGAAGAGAAAAGCGAGATCGACTCGCGTTATCGGGCCCCCGCGCTCGAAAAAGGGATCGACGTTCTCGAGCTGCTCGCGACCGAGGCGCGGCCGATGACCCTGACGGCGATCGTCAACCGGCTCGAGCGCTCGCACGGCGAGCTGTTCCGCATGGTCCAGGTGCTCGAATTCCGCGGCTATATCGAGCAGGATCCGTCGAACGAGGGCTATCGGCTGACCGACCGGCTCTTCTCGCTCGGCATGCAACAGCCGCGCACGCGCAACCTGATCGAGGCGGCGCTGCCGGTGATGCGCCAGCTCGCGTCGAGCGTGGGCCAATCGTGCCATCTGGCGCTGCATACGCAGGGCGAGATGGTGGTGGTGGCACGGATGGAGTCGAGCGAGCAGCTCGGCTTCTCGGTGCGCGTCGGCTATCGTCGGCCGCTGGTCCAGGCGGCGTCGGGGATGGTGCTCTATGCCTTCCAGCCCGAGGATGTGCGCCGCCGCTGGGAGAGCCTGCTCAACCCGCAGCTTCCGGAAACGGAGCTGGCGGCGTTCCGCGCGCATGCCGACGAGATCCGCGAGCGCGAGGTCGAGCTCACGCCGAGCAAGTTCGTCGCGGGAGTCACCGACATCTCGGCTCCGGTGATGCGCGGCGGGATGGCGGCGGCGGCGCTCACCGTGCCCTATCTCAAGAAGCTCCAGCCTTCGATTTCGCCGAAGGAGACCGGCGAGCTGGTCCGGGTGGCCGCGGCCCAAATCTCCGAGCAGCTCGTCGAAGGCGACAGCCGGGTCTGAGGGTCAGGCGGTCCCGCCGCGAGTTTCGGACGGGACCGGTGCGTCCATGCGCAGCAGCCCCTCCTGCTTGAGTTCGGCCCAGAGCTGCGCGGGTATCGGCGCGCCGTAACGCGCGACGGTTTCGGCGACCTCGGTCAGGCTCGCCAGCCCGGGTACCACGCTCGTAACCGCCGGGTGCGCGAGCACGAACTGGAGCGCCGCGGCACCGAGCGCGACTTGATGGCGCGCGCAGACCGCTTCGATCCGGCGGGCCTTTTCGAGCACCAGCGCCGGGGCCGCCGCATAGTCGTAACGCGTGCCGGCGCGCGGAGTCTGACCCGCCAGAATGCCGCTATTATAGGGACCACCGACGACCACGCCGGTGCCGGAGGCCGCGCATCGCGGCAACAACACATCGAGCGCGCCTTGTTCGAGCAACGTGTAGCGACCGGCGAGGAGGATCAGATCGAGCGGGCCGCGGTCGAGCAACTCGAGTGCGACTTCGCATTCGTTGACGCCGATCCCGAACGCGGTGATCGTGCCTTCCACGCGCAGCCGTTCGAGCGCGCGCAACCCGCCGCCGGCCAACTCGGCCATCCGATCCGCGTGACGATCGCCGTGGGTCAGTCGGCCGATGTCATGGACGAGCAGAATGTCGACCCGGTCCATGCCGAGCCGGGCAAGGCTTGCCTCGTGCGAGCGCAAGACGCCGTCGTACGAATAGTCATAGACCGGCTCATAGGGTTCGGCGGAGCGAAAGCCGTGGCGCTCCTCCGGGAGCGGCCCGTCCGCCGGTACGAGCAACCGGCCGACCTTGGTCGAGACGACCACCCCGTCGGCTGCGCGAAGCGCTGTCCCCAGCCGCTTCTCGGCGAGACCGAAGCCGTAATAGGGCGCCGTATCGGCATAACGCATGCCGGCCGCGAGCGCCGCAGCGACGGTGGCGGCGGCATCCTCGTCGGAGACCGCGCGATACAGGTTGCCGAGCGTCGCGGTGCCGAACCCCAGCTCGGAAAGCTGCATGCCGCTGCCCGGCAGGCGCCGGGTCGCGATCATTGTGTATCGCCGAATTCGAAGATGCGTTGCATCGGCACCCATTTCTCGCCCGGCGCGGCGTGCGGCAATGCCCGCTGAAAGCGCCACATCAGCGTCTCCCATTCGGCGATCTCGGCGGGGGCCTCGACTGCGCGGGGATAGTCGTCGGCGACTTCGGTGATCATCACCATGCGATCGCCGGTCCGCCAGATCTCCATCGACTCGATGCCTTGCGCACGGATATGATCGAGGACCACCGGCCAGACCGCGCCCGGGGCATGGCGCGCCTCGTAGTCGGCGATCAGCGCTGCGTCGTCGATCAGATCGAGCGCGAAACAGTGCCGCATTATCCTTATCCTCCCATTCGCCGATTTCAGTGTTCGGTTTCGTCTCCATGTCCCTTAACACAACAGGAAACTTGCGCCACACACAATTCCCACCTATGAAAATCATACTCATCTGCAAACACGCAGTGGCGTCGCTCGGACGATCGGGCCGCGCAGGAAAGGCAGCAAAACCGATGATCGAGAGGGCACGCACGACGAGCCGGCAGACGCCGCGGGAACCGGTTTCCGCGCGATGACCAGCATTCGTAGATTGCGCGTGCTCGACGTCCGCTTCCCGACGTCGCAGATGCTCGACGGGTCGGACGCGATGAACCCCGATCCGGACTATTCGGCGGCCTATTGCATCCTCGAGACCGACGATCCCGCTCTCGAAGGCCATGGCCTGACCTTCACGATCGGGCGCGGCAACGACGTGGTCTGCGCGGCGATCGAGGCGCTGGCCCCGCTGATCGAAGGGCTCGAGCTCGACTGGATCCGCGAAAACGGCGCGCGTTTTTGGCGGCACATCACGGGCGACAGCCAATTGCGCTGGATCGGCCCCGAAAAGGGCGTGATCCATCTCGCCACCGGTGCGGTGGTCAATGCGGTGTGGGACCTGCTCGCCAAGGCGGCGGGCAAGCCGCTGTGGCAGCTGATCGGCGAGATGTCCCCGGCCGAGCTGATCGGGCTGATCGACTTTCGCTACATCACCGACTGCATCACTCCCGAGGAAGGACTGGCGCTGCTGGAGACGCGCGCGGCGGGCAAGGCGGAGCGCGTCGCGGCGCTGCGCGACAAAGGCTATCCGGCCTACACCACTTCGGCGGGCTGGCTGGGCTATTCGGACGCCAAGCTCGAACGGCTGTGCCGCGAGGCAGTGGCAGAGGGCTTCGATCATGTGAAGTTGAAGGTCGGGCAATCGGTCGAGGACGATATCCGCCGCGTGGCGATCGCGCGCCGGGTGCTGGGCCCCGAGCGAAAGCTGATGATCGACGCGAACCAGGTCTGGGAAGTCGACCAGGCGATCCGGCATCTCGGCGCCCTCGCTTTCGCCAATCCCTGGTTCATCGAAGAGCCGACCAGCCCCGACGATGTCGAGGGGCATCGCGCGATTCGCGAGGCAGTGGCGCCGCTCCGCGTCGCGACCGGCGAGATGTGCCAGAACCGGGTGGTCTTCAAGCAGTTCATCATGCGCGGCGCGATCGACGTGGTGCAGATCGACGCGTGCCGGCTGGGCGGCGTCAACGAAGTACTGGCCGTTCTGCTGATGGCTGCGAAATACGATCTGCCGGTGTGCCCGCATGCCGGCGGCGTCGGGCTGTGCGAATATGTCCAGCACCTCGCGATGATCGACTATCTCTGCTTCGCGGGCACGACGGACGGGCGCGTGATCGAATTTGTCGACCACCTCCACGAACATTTCCTGCATCCGTGCATAGTGGAAAACGGCGCCTATCGCGCGCCGACCGCACCAGGCTTCTCGATCGAGATGAAGGCGTCGAGCCTCGCGACTTTCGACCATCGCAAGCAAGCGGCGCGGGCGCCGATGGCGGCGGACGCAGCCGAATAAGGGAAGATATCGATGAAGTAAGCGGCTGGCGGCGGGGCTTGGAAAGCCTCGTTGAAAGCGCCCTGGCATGCGTGTGTGACCTGGCTGCTAACGCTCCGATAGCGGACATACCGAAAGCCCCGCTGGTTTGGGCCAGGCTCGACCGCGCCGGCTCTTCTTCACGCGCCGTATCCCGACCCAAATACGGATTAACACTATGCCGGGGGGCTATGGCGTTCGCTTATCCGACAGGCTGTACGGTCGCCATCCACCGCGCCATAGCTATGGGTAATTGTCGCTGCCCCGAGGTTCCCGATGAAAAAGCTCGTCCTGCTTGCCCTGCTCGCCGCCACGGCTTCCGCGGCCTCGTACGCGGCGCCCGGGGACGACAAGGACCTGCACAAGAAGCTGCTGACGCTCGATACGCATCTCGACACGCCGGCGCATTTCACCCGCCCCGGCTGGAGTTTCGGCGACCGGCACGATCATGCGACCGATCCGGTGCAGGTCGATCTCGGCCGGATGGACGCCGGCGACCTCGATGGCGGGTTCTTCGTGATCTACACTGCGTCGGGCCCGCTGACGCCCGAGGGCTATGCCGCCGCAAAGGCCTTCGCGCTCAAGCGCTCGGACGAGATCCACGCGACGTTCGCCAAATTCCCGGACCGGATCGGATTGGCAACCAAGGCGAGCGACGCGGTGCGGCTCGACAAGGCAGGCAAGCGCTTCGGCTTCATCAGCATCGAGAACAGCTATCCGCTGGGCGAGGATCTGTCGCTGCTCGGCGAGTTCTACAAGCGCGGCGTACGGATGGCGTCACCGGTGCATTTCCGGAACAACCAGTTCGCGGATTCGGCGACCGACACGCCGAAATGGAACGGCCTCAGCCCGCTGGGCAGGCAATGGGTCGCCGAGATGAACCGGCTGGGCATGGTGCTCGATGCCAGCCACGCCTCGGACGCGGTGCTCGACCAGATGATCGAATTGTCGAAGACACCGGTGATCCTTTCGCACAGCGGATCGAAGGCGATCTTCGATCATGCGCGCAACCTCGACGATGCGCGCCTGCGCAAGCTTGCCGCCTCGGGCGGGGCGATCTGCGCCAACGCCGCCTATCTCGGCAAATCGAACCCCAATGCCGAACGCTCGGAGATCGCCGACAAGCTCGAGGACGCCGCCAAGCTGGGGCTGACCACCGGGGAGGTTGCCGCGCTTACCCGGCGCCTGCGCGCGATCGAGGCGACGGCGCCGTCGCAGCAGGCCGATTTCGAAACCTATATGCGGCTGGTGCTCCATCTGATCGACGTGGCGGGTGTCGACCATGTCTGCTTCGGCGCCGATTGGGACGGCGGCGGCGGCGTCCCCGGCTTCGAGGATATCGACGCGCTGCCCAAGGTTACCGCGCGGCTGCAGCAGGCGGGGTATTCGAGGACCGACATCGAGAAGATGTGGAGCGGCAACGTGCTGCGGCTGGTGCGCATCGCGGACGCGCGCAAGGGGCGATGAGTCAAAGCTCCCCTCCCTGCTCGCAGGGAGGGGCTGGGGGGTGGGTGTGCGCGTCTGCGCGCCTAAAAGACTCTCTCTGGCACCGCAGCACAAAGCGCCGGACGAGGCATCGAGCCTCGCCCGCCGCTACCCACCCCTAACCCCTCCCTAGAAGGGAGGGGAATTATGTGGCTACGTTGTTTGCCAGCCTCCGCCGAGCGCCTTGAACAGATCGACTTGCGTATCGGCGATCTGCGCGTCGGCGGTGGCGAGCGCCGCTTCGGCATCGGCGAAAGTGCGCTCGGCGTCGAGCAATGCCAGCGAATCGATATCGCCTTCGCGCTGGCGCGCGCGGGCGATGTTGACCGCGGCCCGCGCCTCGGTCTGCGCCGCCTGCAGCGCGCTGCGCCGTTCGAGCGCATGGGCATAAGCCGATAGAGCGGTCTCGGTCTCCTGCAGCGCGCCGAGTACGACGCCGTCGAACGTCGCGAGCGACGCCTGGGTGTCGGCCTCCGCCGCGGCGACGCGCGCGCGCGCCGGTTCCGGATTCACTGCCCAGTTGATCAATCCGCCGAGCAGCCAGCGCAGCGGCCCCCCGGTGAAGATGTCGCCCACATTGTTGCCGGTCGAGCCGACCGAACCGCCCAGGCTGATCTTGGGATAGAGATCAGCCGTCGCCACGCCGATCCGCGCAGTGTTGGCGGCGAGGCGGCGCTCCGCGGCGCGAATGTCGGGACGGCGCGCGAGCAAGGCCGCGCCGTCGCCGACCGGGATCGGCTGGTCGAGGCGCAGCGTCTCGGTGCGCGCCCGGGCGGTGTCGGGGAGATCGGCGGGCGTGCGGCCGGTGAGCGTGGCGAGTCGGAACAGTGCCGCATCGCGCTCGGCGGCTAGTGCAGGAACTTCGGCCCGGCGCTGGTTGCGCAGCGCGCCGATCCGGGCGGTGTCCAGCCTTGTGGCAAGGCCGACATTGCGGCGGCGCTCGGTCAGGTCGATCGACTGGTCGAGCAGCTTGACGATACGCTCGGCCACCGCGAGCCGCTCGGCGGCGGAGGCGGCATCGGCATAAGCGCGCGCGGTTTCGGCGGCGACGATCACGCGAACCGCGTCGGCATCCGCCTCGGCGGCGGCGACGTCGCCGCGGCTGGCCTCGACGTTGCGCGACACGCGGCCGAACAGGTCGACTTCGTACGAGACGTCGAGCCCGGCGTCGATCTGCCAGTCCTCGCGCGCGGCGCCGGGCGGACGCTGGCCCGCGGGCAGGCGGCCGTAATTGGCGCCGGCGCTCACGCCCGCTTGCGGGAGCCGGTCGGCGCGGGCCCCGCGCAATGCCGCACGCGCCCGCGCGATCCGGGCCACCGCCACGCGGACATCGGTGTTCGCGGCGAGTGCGTCGGTGACGAGCTGATCGAGCACCGGATCGTTGTAGAGCCGCCACCAATCGCCCTTGACGGGTTCCGGAGTGACCGCGGGGCTGGTCGTGACGAAATTGCCGGCGGCAGTCTGCGGGTGAACCGGAGCGACATAATCGGGGCCGGCAGCACAGGCCGCGAGGGCGAGCGCAGAGGCAGTGGCAAGAATAACGCGATAAGTCATTTCATTTCCTCCTGCGCGTCCCCCGGCTTTCGCCGGGGTGACGGCTGGTGATTATTCGGCCGGCTGGAGCTCGGCGGCGGGCGCCTCTCCCGATCCACGCCGTCTGCGCGCGAGACGCTGTCCAAGCCCGCGGCAGACGACGTAGAAAGTTGGGGTGAAGAGCAGGCCGAAACCGGTCACGCCCATCATCCCGAAGAACACCGCAGTGCCCAGCGCCTGACGGAGCTCGGCCCCTGCCCCGCTCGCGATCAGCAGCGGCACCGCGCCGAGGATGAAGGCGAACGAAGTCATCAGGATCGGCCGCAGGCGATCGCGCGCGGCACGCACCGCGGCTTCCACCGGCGACAACCCGTCCCGCGCCTCGGCCTGCTGCGCGAACTCGACCACGAGGATCGCGTTCTTGGCGGCAAGCGCGATCAGCACGACCAGCCCGATCTGGGTGAGGACGTTGTTGTCCATTCCCCGCAGGTTCACGCCGGCCATGGCCGCGAGCAGGCACATCGGCACGATCAGGACGATCGCCAGCGGCAACGTCAGGCTCTCATATTGCGCCGCCAGCACGAGGAAGACGAACAGCACGGCCAGCCCGAACACGAGGCCTGCGGTGCTTCCCGCCATCTTCTGCTGGAAGGCGATGCCCGTCCATTCCGCGCCGTAGCCGGGAGGCAATTGGCTCGCGAGCTTCTCCATCGAGTCGAGCGAAGCGCCCGAGCTATAACCCGGTGCGGTATCGCCATCGACTTCCACCGCCGGGAACAGATTATAGCGCGTGACGCGATACGGCCCGGTCTTGTTCTCGAAAGTCGACACCGAACCGATCGGCACCATCTGGCCGGAATTCGAGCGAGTCTTGAGATTGGCGATGTCGGCTTCGGTAGCACGGAACGGCGCGTCGGCCTGTGCGGTGACGCGATAGGTGCGGCCGAGCATGTTGAAGTCGTTCACGAAGGTCGAGCCGAGATAGACGTTGAGCGCCTCGAACACGCGTTCCGGCGGAACGCCGAGCAGATTGGCCTTGCGCCGGTCGATATCGGCGAAGACGCGCGGCGTAGCGGTGTTGAAGAACGAGTAGACCTGCTTGAGGCCTTCGGTCTGGTTGGCCTGGCCGATCAGCCCGAACGCGGTCTTGCCGAGTGCCTCATAGCCATGCTCGCCGCGATCCTCGATCATCATCCGATAACCGCCGGCCGAGCCGATGCCCTGGATGAGCGGCGGTGGGACGACGAGCAGCATCGCCTCGTTGATGTCGGCGGTGCGCTTGCGCGCCTCGTTCATGATCTCGGCATAGCTGACGCCGAGCTTCTTGCGCTCCTCGAACGAAAGCAGAGGCACATAAGCAGCGGCGCTGTTCGGAGCGAGCGTCTGCGACGGACCGTCGAAGCCCGCGAGCATCACCGAGCCCTTGACGCCCTTGATCGGCAGGATGCGCGCGACGACCTTGCGCATCACTTCGTCGGTACGTTCGAGCGACGAGCCGGGGGGCAGCTGGATGACCGTGAGGAAGTAGCCCTGGTCCTGCGCGGGGATGAAGCCGACCGGCGTCACCCAGAACAAGCCGATCGTCGCCGCGATCAATCCGGCATAGGTCACCATCATCCGCTTGGGCCGCGTCACCAGTGCGCGGGTGAGCCTCGAATAGCCCTCGCTCATCCGGTCGAAACCATGGTTGAACAGGTCCGCCCCGCGACGCAGCACGCGTGAAATCGGCCCCTTCGGTTCGCCCTCATGCCCTTTCAGCAGCACGGCAGCGAGCGCGGGTGACAGTGTGAGCGAGACGAGCAGCGAAATCGCAGTCGCGACGGAGATCGTTACTGCGAACTGCTTGTAGAAGGCGCCCGACAGACCATTGAGGAACAGGGTCGGCAGGAACACCGCGAGCAGCACGAGGACAATCGCGACGAGCGCGCCCGACACTTCGTCCATCGAGGTCTTCGCCGCCTCGAGCGAGGACATGCCCCGTGCGAGGTTGCGCTCGACATTCTCGACCACGACGATGGCGTCGTCGACGACGATGCCGATCGCCAGCACGAGGCCGAACAGCGAGAGGTTGTTGAGCGAATAGCCCAGCGGCAACAGCACCGCCATCGTGCCGATCAGCGAGACCGGGATCGCCACGACCGGGATGATCGCCGCGCGCCACTTTTGGAGGAAGACGATGACGACGAGCACGACGAGCAGGATCGCCTCGCCCAGCGTGTGATAGACCGCGTCGATCGACTGGGCGATGAACTCGGTCGGGTTGTAGATGACGCGATATTCGAGGCCCTTGGGGAAGTTCTTCGAAATCTCCTTCATCTCGTGCTCGATCGCCTGCGCGGCGGCGAGCGCGTTCGAGCCCGGCCGCTGATAGGCGGCGAGGATCACGGTCGGCTGGTTCGAGAGATAGGTATTGGCGTTATAGTCCGCCGCGCCCAGTTCGACGCGGGCCACGTCGCTGACGCGGACCTGACGCCCGTCACTGTCGGTGCGGATCACGACCTGTCCGAACTCGGCAGGATCCTTGAGGCGGCCTTGCGTCTCGACGTTGAGCTGGAAGGCGTTGCCGCTGGGCGTCGAACCCGGCTGACCGAGCGAACCCGCTGCAACCTGAATATTCTGCCCCCGCAGCGCCTGGACGATATCGCCCGCGGTGAGGTCGAGCGCCGCGGCACGGCCCGGATCGATCCAGACGCGCATCGCATAGTCGCGCGCCCCGAACATCCGGACATCGCCCACGCCGTTGATGCGGGCGAGGCGGTCCTTCACCTGCGTCAGAGCGTAGTTGGAGATGTAGCTGCGATCGATCGAATTGTCGGGCGAGATCAGGTTGACCACCATCAGGAAGTCAGGAGTCGTCTTGCGCGTCACGACGCCGAGTCGCTGCACTTCCTCGGGCAGGCGAGGTATGGCAACGGCCACGCGGTTCTGCACCAGCACCTGCGCGGCATCGAGATTGGTGCCCGACTTGAACGTCACAGTGATCGTGACGCTGCCGTCGCCGGTCGACTGGGACGACTGGTAGAGCATGTCGTCGACGCCGTTGATTTCCTGCTCGATCGGCGCGGCGACCGTCTCGGCGACGGTCTCGGCCGAGGCGCCGGGATAGGCGGCGGTGACCGTAACCGTCGGCGGGACGATGTCGGGATATTGCGAAATCGGCAGCGCCAGATAGGCGATCGCGCCGATGATCGTGATCACGATCGCGATGACCGCCGCGAAGATCGGGCGGGTGATGAAGAAACGCGAGAGGCGCATGGGCCTACTCCTCGTAAGAGGGTTTCAAGTGTCCGTTCGGCCTGAGCTTGTCGAAGGCCCGCTGACCGCATGCGATGCGCGCGTGGCGGGCTGCCCTTCGACAAGCTCAGGGCGAACGGGAAATACTAGCAATGGGTCCTGCCGCCGGGCCTTGGGGACCGCCCGGCGGCAGGTCGGTCAGCGGGCGAAAGTGGCTTCGCCCGTGACCGGAGCCGATACGACTGGTGCCGTGGCCACAGCCTGGGGTTCGATCTTGCCCGGCTTGACCTGAACCTTGCCTCCCGGCGGCACCACCTGCGCGCCGGCCAGGACCACGCGGTCCTGCGGAGTGAGGCCCGAGCGGACGATGCGCAGCCCGTCGACGACGGGTCCGACCGTGACCGGCTTCGGCTGGAGCGTGCCGTCCTTGCCCACCGTCATCACGATCTTGCGAGCCTGATCGGTCGATACGGCCGAATCGGGGATCAGCAGTGCCTGTGCGGTGCCGCCCGCCGAGAGCCGCATGTTGCCGAACATGCCCGGAGTGAGGAACATGTCGGGATTGCGCAGCACGGCGCGGCCGCGGATCGTTCCCGACCGCGGATCGAGCCCGTTGTCGGTGAAGTCGAGCCCGCCCTTCCAGCGATAATCGGCTTCGTCCTGAAGTCGGATCTCGACCGGCGACTGGGCACTCCCCGCCGCCTGCGCGCGCTTGGTCTTGAGGAACAACGCCTCGGAGCCGTCGAAGGTGAAGTAGATCGGATCGAGCGCATTGATCGTGGTGAGCAGCGAACCGCCCGCCCCCTCTCCGGCCGCGACCAGATTGCCGGCATCGACCTTGCGGTCCGAGATGCGGCCGGCGATCGGGGCGCGGACCTGGGTGAATTCGACGTCCAGCCCACGGGCACGAACCCGGGCCTCCGCCGCAGCAACCGAGGCACGCGCCGCACGGACCCGCGCCTGGAGCCGCTCGACATCGCTCTTCGACACCGCTTCCGCCGCGACCAGTCGCTCGGCGCGGCTTAGATCGGACTGGGCCAGCGCCAGATCGCTCTGCGCGGTGGCGAGACCGGCCCGAGCCTCGGCAAGCGCCGCAGCGAACGGGCGCGAGTCGATCGTGAAGAGCAATTGCCCCTTCTGGACGATCGCGCCGTCGGTGAAGTGAATGCCGACGACCTGCCCCGAGACACGCGGCCGCACCTCGACGCTGCGGCTCGCCTCGAAGCGACCGACATAATCGTCCCATTCATTGACCTGGCGAACCAGCGGCTGGGCGACGGTAACCGTGGGCGGCGGCGGCGCGGCGACCGCCGGCGATTCACGATTGAAGACGCTCACCCCGCCAGCCACGAGCAGCACCGGCAGCGCGACGAACGCGCCTTTCTGCCAGAGCGGCCGGCGCTTGCGGTCGAGCGGACCCGGCTCCGCCTCGTTGGGCTCGACCGGATCGATACGCGTGATCATGTTCATGCACGTTTTCCCTGATTGAGAGCTGCCCGGCCCCGGCTGATACTGGCGAGCAGCGTTTCATATTGTTCGATGGTGAAGCCCGCCTCGTGGAAGGCGCGGATCGCGGCGCGCGGAACCGTGTAGCCGCGATGCCAGGCATGCACGGCGAGACGGCGAAGCGCCTCCAGACGGGAGTCGGCGAGTTCGGGGTTGGGCCGCTGCCCGCCGAAGATCATGGTGAGGGCAGTGGCGAGCTTCCCCGGCTTTTCGAGCGAGGAGAGCCGATCGTGCTGGGCGATCGCCACCACTTGCCATTCGAGCGCGGAAAAGCCCGTCTGGGTGCGCGGCGCGGCGACGACGTCGACGGGAGCCGCGACGGGGCTGCCCTGCAATGCGGAAAAGTTCAGATACGCGATGGGTCTTCTCCCTTCTGGCCGGCGGCGGACGCACCGCTCCCCTGCCCGCGGCACCTAGGCCACGGATCACCGGCGATTGTTGTCGCGAAGGCGCAAACTCCCTCCCCGCGAATCCCGTTCGCGCGGCAGGCAGGCCGAGCCTGAAATGTGGATCGGCGCGCGGGGCGCCGATGGTTCAGGCCGTAGCCCGATCTCGCTGTTTGCAAGGCTGACGCATAGGCAGCTCCTTCGTCTGGTCCCGGTTGCGAAGGTGACGGATCACTTCCATACCGACTGGTATAGAAATCGTGCTGCGCCGCGTCAAGGGCTTTCTATACTGGCCGGTATTTTTATTGTCGAGAGGGTCGGGCCGCAAAAAAGGGAGCCATGTGCGAAACTAGGCAAGCGCCCTGCGGCTTTTCAAGCGTGATGGTCCAGCGTGACGGCAATATCGACCTCGGCGGCCGCTCGAACGAGATCGTCGAGGGCATCGGCATAGGACATTGGTCTCTCCCGGGATTTCGATGTTTCTCGAGCTGGCGAACCCGGACTGCCGTCACCTCCTTCCGGCGTGGCTGAGATCCAGGCACGGAGCGGCGGAACACGGACCCCGTCAGCCGCCCCGCTCCTGGGCTTTCCAACCTACGATCATCCAACAGCCAAGCCGCCGGCCTCAACCGCTATCGCCGGCATGCGCTACAAATCCTCCCCGCAGTCATGGGATCGCGTTAGCGCGCAAACGGCGCAGTCGCGGAGATTTGCCTGACAATTTAACGGGCAATGAGAGGAATTATACCCGGGGTTCCGGCTTTTCTCAGAAATGCCCTTGACGAGCCCAATGTTTGTCAGACAAATAAGATTTAGCAGACGCCACAATGGCGCGGCTCAGGAGAGGGGACTTTTATGAAGCGGTTTGCGCTTTACGTTTCGGTTGCGCCGTTCGCGCTGATGGCATTTCCTGCATATTCCCAGACCACGGTCACGGCAGCGACCCAGGATGCGCCTGCCGCAGATGAGCAAAAGGAAAAGGCTCCCGCCGGCGAATCCGGCACCGAGGCAGACCCCCGGGACATTGTGGTGACGGGCTATCGCGCCAGCCTCGGGACCGCGCAGGCGATCAAGCGCAATTCCGATGCGATTCTGGACGCGATCGTCGCGCAGGACATCGGCAAGCTTCCCGACAACACGGCTGCAGAATCGCTCGCCCGCGTTACCGGCGTGCAAGTGAATCGCTTCAGCGACGAAGTGAGCCAGGTTCTGGTTCGCGGCCTCCCCGACGTCGCAACCACGTTCAACGGCCGCGACATCTTCACTGCCGAGCTTCGACGTTCCCAGCTGCAGGATTTCCCTGCAGGCGCGTTGGCCGGCCTGGAAGTCTACAAGTCCGGCACGGCGGACTTGCTCGAGCCCGGCCTTGCCGGCCTCATCAACGTTCGCTCACGCCGTCCGTTCGACTTCACCGAGAATTTCGTCGTCGCCGGCGGCATTCGCGGCACCTACAATGACCAGAGCGGCAAGTACGACCCCCTCGGGAACATTCTGATCAGCGCTCGCGCCGATAGCTCCATTGGCGAGATCGGCATTCTGGTGAATGCCTCCTACAGCCAGGCGCAATATCGGAACGCGGTGCGCTGGGGGGACGGCTGGATCACCGGCCCGAGCGCGGGAACGACGGTCCAGCCTGCGTCCGTCGGCCGGGATTTCCGCATCCCCGGAGCGGTCGGCGTATATAATGACAGCGGCAAGCGCTGGCGCCCGGCGCTCAATGCCAGCGTTCAGTGGAAGCCGAACCCCGATCTCGAGATTTACTACGACTTCCTCTACCAGGGCTATCGCGGACGCGGCGCCAACGACTGGTGGCGCACGCCGCTGATCGACGGCAATCCGACGCTGACCAATGTCGTCCTGCGCGAAGACAAGCCGGATCAGGTGGAGAGCCTGACCAAGGTTGGCGGTTTCCGTCCGGAAGCCTATCGCAGCACCAACGCCGGCTACACCAACACCTATCAGGCGGCAGGCGGCATCAAGTGGAATGTCGGCCGCGCCAAATTGTCGACCGATCTCGCTTATACGCGAAGCGAATATGGCTCGGACGAATGGAGCTTCGACTCCTCGCTGTTCAGCTCGCCGACGGCCAATGTCGACTTCTTCGTCGACAACGGCGTGTCATGGGATTTCGAAGGCTTCGATGTCAAAAATCCGGCCAATTATCGCTGGCGCGGCTATTACGAGAGCATCTACCGCGTGCAGGGCAAGGGATGGCAATGGCGGGGCGATCTCGACCTCGAGACGGACATCTCGTTCCTGCCGAAATTCCAGTTCGGCGTACGGTGGACCGATCGCGACGCCTCGCTCCGGCGCGGGAACCGCTACGCTTATACCGACACGCTCAACATCCCCCTCGCGAACACTCCGGCAGGCGAGCTCGAGCTGACGCAGGATGCGTTCCGCGGCAATCAGGGCTTCACCAGCTGGCTCATGCCTTCGCGTGAGGGCATTGCCGGCAATGCGCCCGCGTTGCGGCAATTCGCCTACAAGGCTCTGCAGCAGATCGTTGCGGCGAACCCCAATGATGCGGGCTACCGCGATGCGCTCGCCCGCTTCTCGACCCCCACCGTCCAGCTCGATCCCCGCGCCGCCTTCTTCGCGGAAGAGCAGACCTATGCGTTCTATGGCCAGACCAAATACGAATTCAATTTGGGCAATTTCCGCATCGACGGTCTGATCGGCGCGCGCGTGGTCAATACCGTGGGACGGTACAGCGGCAATTCGAACGTCACCTTCAATGGCGTCACGACCAGCGAACCGCGTGTGACGAAGGCGAACTATGTCGACGTGCTTCCGAACTTCAGCCTCCGCATCCGCCCGGACGACAAGCTGCAGATCCGCTTCGGCGTGACGAAGACCCGGACCAAGCCCGAATTCGGACAGCTCAATCCGGCACTGTCCATCTCGCAGAACACCTCCACCATTCCGCCCGGCGGCGTGGTGCCGGACACGCGCTTCGGGCCCGGTCTCCAGGGGCGCCCCAATGCCTATGGCAGCGGCGGCAACCCGGATCTGCAGCCGCTGACCTCGACGAACTACGACGCCACGGTCGAATATTACTTCTCGCCGACCGCCTCGCTGAGCGCAGCGGTATTCTATCGCGATCTGAACGGCTTCATCGCGAATTATACCAATCGTACGATCGATCCCGTATATGGCCTCATCGAGATCAACCGCCCCGAGAATGCCGGCGCGGGCAGGATCAAGGGCGTCGAGGTGGGCGGTCAGACCTTCCTCGACTTCCTGCCCGGAATCCTCAGTGGCTTCGGCGTGCAGGCGAACGTGACCTATCTCGATGGCGAGCAGCAATATCCCGCGAACCTGTTTGCCAGCGTGACGGGCAGCAACGCAGAACCGCCGTTCGTGAAGATCCCGGGCCTGTCGAAGTGGACATACAATGCGGCTCTGTTCTTCGAGAAGGGCAAAATATCTTCGCGCCTTTCCTTGAACAATCGTGCGTCCTTCCTGAATGGGAATTTCGTCAACGCGCAGGGCGTCTACCTGGGTGAAGGAACCGAGAACATCAACCGTCTGGATTTCTCGTTCAACTATACACCGATACCGGAAATAACCTTTACGCTGGATGTCGCAAACATCCTTGCGAAACCTTTCAACAACTATGCCCAATATGCGGAGGACCGCTACTATCCGCGCGACATTCGCGACGAGGGCCGCTATTTTGGTCTAGGCGCGCGATTCCGCTTCTAATGGATTGTCTCGTCGAAGGGGCGGCGCGCCCGCTCCTTCGACGAGTCCTTCAGCAAAACGCGGGGCGTCGCTACGCCTCGATCGGGTCGACTGAATGCGCGCGATGCACGCGCCACCGATCATCAACCCGGCCCGCTTGTTCTCCATTATTGTCAGACAAGACGAGCGTGCCGCGTCGTTGCTGCCAAGCCCGCTTCTATTGCCTGACAAAAACACGCATTCCGTAACGGCGGGGTTGCCGCCGCGGCGCCCGCGAGCCTAAGCTCACCCCTCGGAGGGATAACATGACGGCGGGCAAGCGCGGGCGACCTGCCCATATTTCTCTGGCACAGCAGCTCGGCGTTTCGATCGTCACCGGGCGCAACGCGCCCGGCACCATCCTCCCCGGCGAGATCGATCTGGCCGAGAAGTTCGGCGTGTCGCGCAGCGTGATACGCGAATCGCTGCGGATGCTGTCTGCCAAGGGGCTCGTCGAGAGCAAGCCGAAGGCCGGCACCAAAGTCCGCGACCGTCATTTCTGGAACATGCTCGATCCAGAGCTGCTCGGCTGGATGTTCGAGGGGGCGCCTCCGCTCCCCTTCGTGCACAGCCTCTTCCAGTTGCGCATGATCGTCGAGCCCTCGGCAGCGGAGCTGGCAGCGCTGGGGCGAAGCGCGCGCCAGCTGTCGCGCATGGGCCACGCGCTCGAGGAGATGGCCAAGCACGGACTCGAGAACGAGATAGGCCGCGCCGCCGATCAGCGCTTCCACGCCCTCATCCTCGAAGCAACCGGGAACGAACTGCTGGTCAGCCTCTCCGCCAGCATCTCCGCCGCGGTTCATTGGACCACCTTCTTCAAGTATCGCAGCAACAGGAAGCCCATCGATCCGATGCCTCCGCACCAGGCGTTGTTCGAGGCGATCGCCAATAGCGACGCGGCCGCCGCGCGCGAGGCGACCATCGTGCTGGTTCGCCAGGCCCAGATCGATACCGAAGTGGCAATCGAGGAGGAAACGCATCGTGCTGCCTCGGGACCGAAAGAGAACGGGCACGCGGCACCTCGCGGCTAGGCGGCAAGCGCCGGCGCCTGCGCCGCTTTCGGCGACCCGGCGGGCTTGACCGACACCTCCCTGGCTTTATTGTCTTACTTAATAATGGAGGGGAAGCGTTGGCGGCGACGGCACCGGCCGCCGCGCCATCGATCTGGGGCTGTGAACCCGGACGCTCTCGTCGAACCGGGAGGCCAATCGGTGAAGAAGATCACGCGCGCGTTGCTCGCATCGGCCCTGGTTCTGGCGGAACCCGGCGTCGCGGCGCCCCCGGCCACGAAGCTTCCAGGCACGATCCTGTACGGCGTCGCTTATTATGACGAGTACACGCCGGTCGACCGTGTCGAAGAAGATGCGCGGCTGATGAAGGCGGCCAACATCAGTGTCGTCCGGATCGCCGAATCGACCTGGGGAACGCTCGAACGGCAACCCGGCGTGTTCGATTTCAGCCATGTCGACCGGATGCTGGCGGCGATGCACCGTCACGGCATCAAGGTGATCGTCGGCACGCCCACTTATGCCATTCCGACCTGGCTCGCGCGCGCGCATCCGAACGTGCTCGTCACCCGGCCCAACGGCCGCGCCGAATTCGGCTACCGCCAGAACATGGACATCACCGACCCCGACTATCGCGCCGCGGCCGAGCGCGTGATCATCGCGCTGATCGATCATGTGAAGGACCATCCGGCCGTCATCGGTTATCAGGTCGACAACGAGACCAAGGCCTATGGCACCAGCGGCCCCAATGTGCAGGCGGCTTTCGTCGCTGCGGTGAAGGCGAAATGGCCGAGCCTCGACGCGCTGAACAAGGCATGGGGGCTCGATTACTGGAGCAACCGGATCAATCGCTGGGAGGATTTCCCCTCCACCAACGGCACGATGAACGCGAGCGTCGCCAATGCCTTCGCCGAGTTCCAGCGCGGCCTCGTCACCGAATTCCTGACCTGGCAGGCAGGTCTCGTCCGCGCCCATGCCCGGCCCGATCAGTTCATCACGCAGAATTTCGATCTGGGCTGGCGTGGCCATTCCTATGGCGTGCAGCCCGAAGTGAACCATTGGCTCGCCGCCCGCCCCCTCGATGTCGCGGGTATCGACATCTACCACCCTAGCCAGGAACGGCTGACCGGCGCCGAGATCGCCTTTGGCGGCGATCTGACCCGCTCGATGCGCGACGGCCAGAATTATCTGGTGCTCGAGACGCAGGCGCAGGGCTTCCCCGAATGGACGCCCTTCCCCGGCCAGCTGCGGCTGCAGGCGTTCAGCCACCTCGCCTCCGGCGCCCATCTGGTCGAATATTGGCACTGGGCGACGACCGCAAACGCCGTGGAGACTTATTGGCGCGGGCTGCTGGGGCAGGACTACAAGCCCAACGCGCTCTATGACGAAGCCAGGGGCATCGGCGCGGACTTCAAGCGGCTCGGGCCCAAACTGGTCGACATGACCAAGCGAAACCAGGTCGCGGTCTATGTCAGTAACCGTGCGCAAAGCGCCTTCGATTCGTTTCGGATCAACGCCGACGGGCAGAGCATCAGCTACAACGAAGTGCTCCGCCCCTTCTATGACGCGCTCTACCGGCAGAATATCGAAGCCGACATCCTTTCGCCCGATTCGAAGATCTCGCTCGATCGCTACAAGCTGATCATCGTACCCGCACTCTATGCCGCGAGCGACGCCGAACTCGAGCGGCTCAACGCCTTTGCCCGCGCCGGGGGCCACGTCGTCTACACCTTCAAGAGCGGCTTTTCCGACGAGAACACCAAGGTCCGCTACACAGCCCAGCCCGGCGGGATCGCCGAGGCGGCGGGGGTCACCTATCAAATGTACACGCCTCCGCGCGACGTGACGCTCGATGTGGACCCGTTCCGCGCAGGCCCGCCGGCCACCCCAGATGCGTTGAAGGTGCGCTGGTGGATGGAGATGCTGAAGCCCACCACGGCGACGGTGCTGGCGCGGTACCACCACCCCTCCTGGCCCCCCGATGCCGCGATCACGCGCAACCGCTACGGCAAGGGCGAGGTCACCTATGTCGGGTTCATGCCGAGCGACGCCTTGATCGAGGAGTTGCTCGCCGACGCCGCGCACCGGGCCGAAGTGCCGGTCGGCACGACGCGCTTCCCGCTGATCGTGCGGGGCGGGACGCTGAAGAACGGCCACCGGGTACGCTATGTCCTGAACTATTCGGCCCGCCCAGCGACGCTGGCGGCAGGCGTCGCGCCGGGAACCGAGCTTATCACCGGGCGCAGGCTGGGCAGCGGCGATGCACTCGCGTTGTCGCCATGGGGCGTCGCCGTGGTTGAAGAGGACTGACCGGCCCATGCCCCTGATCGATCGCCGTACCTTGTTGGCCGGCGGGCTCGGCGCCGGCTGGCTGGCGGCGCCCGGGGCACACGCCTGGACGGCGACGCGGCTCGGAGCCGACAATCTGCGCGCCGCCGCATTGCAGGACCCGCTGGGTATCGGCGACGCGCGGCCCATGCTGTCCTGGCAAGTGATCGGGCCGGCGGGCACGGCACAGGCCGCCTATCGCATTCGCGTCGCGAGCGATCCGGCGATGCTTGCGTCGGGGAAAGCCGATCTTTGGGACAGCGGGCGCGTCGAAAGCGGCATCTCGACGGGTGTGCCCTATGCCGGCCGGGTGCTGGAATCGCGGCAGCGCTGTCACTGGCAGGTCAAGCTCTGGAGCCCGGACGGGGAATCCGGCTGGAGCGCGCCGGCGGTCTGGGAAATGGGTTTGCTGCTGCCGGCGGACTGGTCGGGCGAATGGCTGGCGATCGAAAGCGCGGCCGAGCGCGACGACCGGCTGGCCGAACCGCGCTGGGCCAAGGCGCAGACGCCGGACGAGCGGCAACCTGGCCGGTTCCGCCTTTCCTTCCGCAGCGGTGCCGGCGAAGGCCGGCTGATCCTCCATACAGCGAGCAAGCTCGTCGGGTTGATGCTCGACGGACGGCCGATCGAAGTGCCGTCCTGGCATCCGGACGCCTATGGCGGACCGCCTGCGGCGAGTTTCCCCCTCGCGCTGATGGCGGGCGAGCATGTGCTGACGGCGGAGGTGGCCGCACGTCGCGAGGGCGGCAAGGCGCTCGCAACGCTCGCCGCGCAGATCCGGGTGCCGCAGGCCGACGGCTCGGTCCTGCGCCTGGTCGAAGGCTGGCGTGTCGCGGGGCCCGACGACAGTTGGACGCCAGCGACGATGCGCGCAAATCGGAGGCATTTCCCCTGGCCGCCTACGCCCGCCCGGCTGTTGCGCCGGGCATTTCGGCTGGGCGCCGCTCCACGCACGGCGCGGCTCTACGTGGCGGCGCTTGGAGGCTACCGGATCTGGATCAACGGCCAACGGGTCGGCGACGACGAGCTCCAATGCGAACCCGCCGAGTATCGCAAGCACATTCCGTATCGCACCTATGACGTTGCACCGCTGCTGCGGGCGGGCGACAATGTCGTCGGCGTGCTGGCCGGCGACGGCTTCTACGCCAGCTATCAGGCACCCGACGGCCGCTGGGCCTATGGCCCCGCGCCGCGCCGGCTGAAGCTGATGATCGAGGCGCGGACGGCGGATGGCGCCGTGGAGCGGATCGCGACCAATTCCGAATGGCGCCACCGGCAATCGCCGATCACCCTCTCGGAAATCTATGCCGGCGAGGATCACGATCGCCGCGAATGGCCGCAGGACTGGTCCGCCTTTGGCTTCGACGACGGCACCTGGGAACGCGCATGGCCGGCGCCCGTCCCCGCCGCGCAACTGGTTTCCCCGCTGGCGCAGCCGATCCGGGCCACGCGCATCGTGCCGCCGCTCACGATCCGCCGGATCGGGCCGCGCACGCACCTCGTCGATTTCGGGCAGAATTTCGCGGGCCGCGTGCGCCTGACCGTGGCGGGCGGGCGCGGGAACCTGGTGACCGTCGAGCACGCCGAGATCCTGACCGCCGACGGGATGCTCGACCGCCGCAACCTGCGCGCGGCACGCGCGGAGGATCGCTACATCCTGTCCGGCGACCCGAAGGAGACGCTGGAGCCCGTCTTCACCTTCCAGGGCTTTCGCTACGCACAAGTCGACGGCCTTGCCGAGTTGCGTGCCGATATGGTCGAGGGCGTGGTCCTCTCCAGCGACCTGCCCGAGATCGGCACCTTCACGATCGCGGAACCCACCATCCAGAAGCTGTGGCTCAACACCTTGTGGAGCCAGCGGTCGAACTTCCGTGGCAACCCCACCGATTGCCCGCAGCGCGACGAGCGCCTCGGCTGGACCGGCGATGCCCAGGTCTTCTGGGATACCGCCGCGTTCAACATGGACGTGGGCGGCTTCACGCGCTCCTTCACGCGCATGCTGCGCGACGATCAGGCCGCCAACGGCGCCTATCCGATGTGGTCGCCCTCGCCCAAGGGATTGGGATGGGGAACGTCCACCCCGACCCCGGGCTGGGCGGATGCGGGGGTGATGCTGCCCTATGTCAGCTTCCTGCACACGGGCGGCGCGAGCGTGGTCGACGACAATTGGGCGGCGATGACCGCGTATCTCGAGGGCATCCTCGCGGCCAATCCGGACGGACTCTGGAAGGAAGGACGCGGCGCCGATCTGGGCGACTGGCTGGCGCTCGACGCCAAACAGCCCGGCGACGAGACGACCCCCAAGCCCTTGATCGCGACCGCGATGCTCGCGCGCTCGCTCGACCAGATGGCGCGCATGGCGGCGTGGACCGGCCGGAAAATGGATGCCTCCACCTGGCGGCGGCGCGCCGAGGCCACGCGATCGGCCTTTGCCCGGGCCTTCGTCACGGCCGACGGCATTGTCGGCAACGGCAGCCACACCGGCTACATTCTCGCATTGCGTCTCGACCTGGTGCCGAAGACCCTCCGCGGCGCCGCGGGAGCGAGGCTTGCCGCGGACATCCGGCGACGCGGCACGTTGCTGTCGACAGGGTTTCTCGGCACGCCGCTCGCGCTCGACGCCCTCGTCGACATCGGCGAGCGCGCCCTCGCCTTCGACCTGTTGCTGCGCACCGATTATCCTTCCTGGGGCTATATGGTGCGCCGCGGCGGCGCGACGACGACCTGGGAACGCTGGAACAGCGACGTCGGCGACGTCTCGATGAACTCGTTCAACCATTATGCCTTCGGCGCGGTCTGCTCGTTCCTATATCGTCGGGTGGGCGGTGTCGAACCCATCGAGCCCGGCTTCCGCCGCTTCCGGATCGCCCCCGCATTCGATCCGCGCATCGGCTCCGCGAGCGTGTCGCTCGATAGCGCTTCAGGTCCCATTCGGCTGAAGTGGGGCCGCGATGGGAGCCGCATCGCTACCCGGTTGGAAGTGCCCGCGAACACGACCGCCGAGCTAATGCTGCCTGGCCTCCGTCGGATCTGCCACCCCGGTCGGCACGAACTGACCTCTCGCGGCTGATCCCGACCCTCGTGGCTCCGGAAAGGGCGGACGCGGAATGGCTGCTGTGAGGATAGGGGTCCGTCAAAGCGGACGCCGATCCCTCCGGGCGATTACGCAGGCGCGCCCTAACCCATAATTTATTGCTCGTCTCTCAGATGCTTGAGTCGCGGAATATGGTGCCCTTTCTCGGGTGAAATATGCCGAGGATCCCGCATCGGGCCTATTATGAGCTTTAGAGAGGTGCGGGCGCTATGTTGGGTACGGAATGGCGGCAGGGGATACCCAGTTGGCTATTCCGCTATGGGCAGGAAATCGCGCTGCTTTTCCTGCTGGCGCTCAGCGCCGCCGCGGTGTGGTGCCAGGATCGGCTACTCACCCGAACGATCGCGTTCACGCCGGCCAACACGGCGTCGCTGGTCACCTATGCCTATGCGGACAAGGACGTCGGAGGTTCCTCTTCGGCACTAGCGGATTCACACCGGCCGTTCGGCTGGTCCTGCCGTCTCACCTCACGAGCGCCGAATCGTTATTGCGGCCTGGAGTTGCTGATCGATCCGGCCAGTTACGCGCGCGGCCTCGACCTGTCACAATTCGACAAGGTGACGGTGCGCATCACCTATAGCGGCCCTGGCGACCAGTTCAGCATCTATCTCAAGAACCACGATCCCCGCTACAGCATCGCCGGACGGGGGGAGACCAACAAATTCAACCGGATGGATTTTCCGGCGTCCTCCGGCTCCATTGCGGCAGAGCTGGCTCTCGGCCGGTTCCGTGTCGCCGAATGGTGGCTCACCGCCAACCACGTCTCGCCCGAACTCGGCCAGCCGCAATTCGACAACATCACCTCGCTGTCGATCCAGACCGGCCCCAATGCGCCACCCGGGGACTATCGCTTCCAGATCCAGAGCATCCGCTTCGTCAGGAACGTGGTGACACGCGAGCAATTCTACCTGGCATTGCTCGGCGCCTGGGGTGTGGTGCTGCTCATGCTGCTCGGCTGGCGGATCACGCGACAGAAGCTGGAATGGAAACGCCGCGTGGCGGAAAGCCGGCGCGCGGAAGACGCGCTCCGTCGCAGCAATAGCCGCGCTTATGCCATGCTCGATTCGATTCCCCAGATCATCTGGGAGTCGGATTCGGACGGCGTGTACACCTATCTCAGTCCGCAATGGTATGCGTTCACCGGTATTCGCTCGGGCGCCGATCCGAGAACGGTATGGACGGGTTGCATCCATCCCGACGATCGACGGTCCATGAGCGCGCTGTGGCGCGAGAGCATTTCCGGCGGCACGCCTTTCGACACCGAATACCGTTTGCTCCACAAGGACGGCGAGCATCGCTGGTTCCTCGCAAGAGCGGTTCCCCGCCGCGACACGGACGGACGCATCATGTGCTGGTACGGCACGTGTACGGATGTGCACGAGCGCATCCTGGCACAGCAAGCCCTTCACGAGAGCGAGACGCTCACGCGCGGCATATTGGAAGCCAGCCCCGACTGCATCACGCTGATGAATCTCGATGGTCAGGTCCTCGACTGCAACGAGGCCGCCGAGCAATATCCGGAGGCAACGCCGCATGGGTGGCTGGAAAGCCAGCGGGCGCGATCCGAAGAGGCCGAAGCCGCCAGAGCCGCTCTCGCCACGGCGCGGGCCGGGCAGATCGGCCGATTCACGCTCAAGGACCCGAATGCGGGCGGCACCGGCAAATGGTGGGACGTGCTCGTGGCGCCGCTCAGGGATCCGGCCCGGCAGCCGGTGCAGCTCGTCTCGATCTCGCGGGACATCAGCGAACAGAAGCAAGCCGAAGAACAAGTCTATTGGGCGGCCAACCACGATGCATTGACCGGGCTGCCGAACCGGAACCTCATGCAGCAGATGGTGGATCGCGCAGTGGCGGACGCATCCGGGACGAGCGGCAAATTCGCGCTGCTTCTCCTCGATATCGACGAGTTCAAGCGCGTCAATGACACGATCGGGCACGACGGCGGCGATGCCTTGCTGTGTGCATTCGCCGAACGGCTAAAGGGAGCGGTGCGGTCCAACGATTCGGTTTTCCGGCTCGGCGGCGACGAATTCGCGGTGATCCTCGCCGGCATCGGCTCGCCCGCTGAAATCGATGCTTTCGGTGAGTTGCTGTTCGGCAGGCTGCGCGAACCCTGTGTCTATGCCGGGCGCATTCTCGATCTGCATGCGAGCATCGGTGTCGCGCTGTTTCCCGATCACGGCGTGAACCGATCGGAATTGATGAAGAATGCCGACATCGCGCTCTATGCCGCCAAGGCTGCCGGGCGGAGGATGTTGAAGGTATTCGCGCCCGAGATGAGCGAGGAGCTCGCCCGGCGCCGATCGATGCTGCGCCTAGCGCGCACGGCACTGCGGGATTCCCGGATCGTGCCGTTTTACCAGCCGAAGGTGGATCTCTCTACGGGAGCGGTGATCGGTTTCGAGAGCCTGCTGCGCTGGCGCGACCCTCGTCACGGCATTCAGCCGCCGTCGACCATATCTGCCGCATTCGAGGACGCAAATGTCGCCGCGGAGATCAGCGACCGCATGATCGACAAGGTGATCGAAGACGTGCGGCGCTGGCAGGATCACGACGTGGCTTTCGGGCACGTGGCGATCAATGCGTCGGCTGCCGAGTTCCGTCGCGGGAATCTCGCCGAATCGCTGCTCGAGCGGCTCGAGGCAGCCGCCATACCCGCGGATCGCATCCAGATCGAAGTGACGGAGTCAGTGTTCCTCGGACGTGGCGCCGAATGCGTGGAGCGGGCACTGAAGACCTTGAGCGCCGCAGGGATAAAGATCGCACTGGACGATTTCGGCACCGGCTATGCTTCGCTTTCTCACTTGAAGCAGTTCCCCGTCGATACGATCAAGATCGACCAGTCCTTCGTAAAGGGCCTGACGGGCGGCGGTGGCGGCAATCATGCCATCGTCGCAGCGGTGATTATCCTCGGCCGCAGTCTCGGCATCGATGTCGTGGCTGAGGGCATCGAAACGCCCGCCCAGGAGAAGTCGCTGCTCCGTCTGCGCTGCCAATATGGCCAAGGCTATCTCTACAGTCCCGCCGTGCCGGCCCACGACGTCCCCACCCTGTTGCTTGGAGGGAGAGGCAGCGCTGCAGCCGTCGCATGAGATTGTTTGGATTTTGCGAGCGGCAAGATGGTGTCGACCGTCGCGGCGCCGGCGGATCCAGCCCGTCGCCGGAAATCAGGCTGTCGCTACGCTGGATGAATCGACGCGGCTCCGGAAATGCTGGGTTCAGGGCGTAGGCCACACCGCGAGGCTGGTTTCGACCAGCCGCTCGAGTTCCTCGAAGCTGGCCCCGGCCCCGGCCTGCAGCGCGAGGCCCTGAAGCAGCGCGACGAGATAGCCGGCAAGCGCCTGGGCGTTCATATGCTCGGGCAGTTCGCCGGCCGCCTCGGCCCTTTCGAAGCGCGCGATCAGCGCGTCCGACGAAGATTTGCGCCGGGCGATGACCTCCTCGCGGATCGATTCGGCTTCGACGCCACACGCGACCGAGCTGATCACGCGCAGGCATCCGCGCGGCTCGCAATCGCTCGCCTGCATCTCGAGCGCACCGCGTAGCAATCGTTCGGCGACGCCGCGCGCAGTCGGCGCATCGAGCGCCTGAGACATGTAGCAGAGCTTCTCGCGCTCATAGAGGTCGAGCGCCTTGCGGAACAGCGCCTCCTTGTTGCCGAACGCGGCATAGAGGCTGGGGCGCGTGATCCCCATCGCGTCGGTCAGGTCGGTAAGCGAGGCGCCCTCGTACCCCTTGCTCCAGAAAACGCGGAGCGCCTGGGCGAGCGCTTCGTCTACGCAAAATTCGCGCGGGCGCCCTTTGGCGGTGGTGCAGGTGGCAGTTTCCATAATGATCGGTACATAATCGCAAAGCGTGGAAAAAACACTAGTATTAACGCGTAGTCGGAGATCGGGGTGCAAATTTGCCCGCACAAGGGCCTTGCCAAGGCAAAGATGCAAGCATATGCACTGTTCGTTCGAACGAACAAAGGGCGCTCATGGTCTCTACCACGCTCCTCGACACGGCGATCGACCAGTTTGGCCGACTCGGCTTCGAAGGCGCGAGCACGCGCGACATCGCCCGCGCATCGGGCACGGCCATGTCCTCGATCACCTATCATTTCGGCGGCAAGCAGGGACTCTATCTTGCCGCCGCGGAGCATATCGCCGCCTCGATCCGCGCTCTGCAGGGTGAGAATGTCGCCCGTGCCGTCGCCGCCGGGCACGAATCGCGCGAAGCCGCGATGGAGGCGCTCGCGACGATCCTCGACGGGCTCGCCCAGATGATGCTTCGTCCCGAAACCGAATCCTGGTCGCGCTTCATCATCCGCGAGCAGCAATTCCCCACCGAAGCGTTCGACCTGCTGTTCGCCAAGGCGATGCAGCCGATCCTCGATGCATTCATCGAGCTGATCGGACGCGCGCGCACCGACCTCCCCCGTCGCGAGGCGGTCGCGATGGCGATCCTGCTGTTCGGCCAGGCGATGGTATTGCGGGCGGGGCGGGCTGCGGTGTGCCGGGCGCTGCAGGTCGACCAGATCGACGACGAGACTGCCTTTCTGCTGCGCGCCAGGCTGCGCGCGAACGTGCTCTGCATTCTTTCGGAGAAGCCGCAATGAACCGACGCCGCCTGATCGTGGTCGCTCTGGTCGTGGTGCTCGCAGTGGCGGCATTCGCCACGCGCGGCTTCGGGCTGATCCCGCATCGCGCCGAAACCGAGCTGACGCTCTACGGCAATGTCGACATCCGCGAAGTCGACATGGGTTTCCGCGTCGGCGGACGGATCGCGGGGATCGGAGTCGACGAAGGTGCCAAGGTGACGCAGGGCCAGTTGCTCGCGACGCTCGATACCGCAACGCTCGACAACCGTATCGCCGAGGCCGACGCGCGGGTGGCACAGGCGCAGGCCAATTACGACAAGGCGCGCAATGGCGCACGGGCACAGGACGTGGCGCAGGCGCGCGCCCGGGTGGCCGCGGCGCAGGCAGTATATGCCAATGCCCAGCGCGATTTTGCCCGGCGCCAGGCGCTGGTCGAGCCCGGCGCGATCAGCCGCGATATCTGGGAACAGACCCGCGCCGACCGCGACCGTGCCGCGGCGCAGCTTGCCGAAGCGAAGCAGGGGCTGTCGCTGTTGCAGGCGGGCAGCCGGCCCGAAGAGATCGCCGCGGCCGCTGCCGAAGTGCGGACGGCGCAGGCCGCACGCGCGGGCGTCGCCACCGATCGTTCGGACACGCGTCTCGTCGCGGCGACCGCCGGTACCGTCGTCACGCGCGCCCGCGAGCCGGGCGCGATCGTCCAGCCGGGTGAGACGGTGCTGACGCTGTCGATCGACCGGCCGATGCGCGTCCGCGCCTATGTCGCCGAGACCGATCTCAGCCGGATCAGCCCGGGAATGAAGGTGCAGGTGACCGCCGACGGCAACGCCAAGACCTATCGCGGCACCATCGGCTATATCGCGCCGCGCGCGGAGTTCACGCCCAAGTCGGTCGAGACCGAGAATCTGCGGACCGACCTCGTCTATCAGGTCCGGGTGATCGTCGACGATCCCGACGACGCGCTGCGCCAGGGCCAGCCGGTGACCGTCCGCGTCGTCGGCGCGAGGCCGCGGCATGAGGATTGAGCCCCAATTCCGTCACCCCCGCGAAAGCGGGGGCCCATCTCCGCTACCCTCCCGGCGCGATAACGGCGGTGGCGCTCGCTGCACTTGCAGGAGATGGGCCCCCGCTTTCGCGGGGGTGACGTTGATGATTTCGGGTGGAAGCGTGTGAGCGAGGTCGCCCGCACCACCGACCTGGTAAAACGCTTCGACGCGCTCACCGCGCTGGACGGCGTCAGCATGGCCATCGAACCCGGCAAGGTCACCGGCCTCGTCGGCCCGGACGGCGCAGGCAAGACCACGCTGATCCGCATCCTCGCCGGACTGATGGCGCCGAGCGAGGGCGAGGTCGAAATGCTGGGCGGCCCGCCGGGACAGAAGCTCGACGATCTCGGCTACATGCCCCAGCGGTTCGGGCTCTACGAGGATCTCTCGGTGATCGAGAACCTCACGCTCTATGCGGAGGTACGCGGGCTCCCCAAGGCCGAGCACAAGGAGAGTTTCGACCGGCTGCTCGACTTCACCGATCTCGCGCGCTTCCAGGACCGGCTGGCGGGCAAGCTCTCTGGCGGCATGAAGCAGAAGCTCGGGCTCGCCTGTGCATTGGTCAAGACGCCCAAAGTGCTGCTGCTCGACGAGCCGGGCGTCGGCGTCGACCCGATCTCGCGGCGCGAGCTCTGGGCGATGGTCGGCGACCTGACCGATCAGGGGATCGGCGTGCTGTGGTCCACTGCCTATCTCGACGAGGCCGAGAAGTGCGATACCGTCTATCTGCTCAATGAAGGCAAGTTGCTGTTCGACGGGCCACCGGCCGATCTGACCGGCAAGGTCGCCGACCGCGTGTTCCGCGTCACCGGCTTCAAGGACCGCCGCCGGCATTTCCTGACTCGCACGCTCGATCGCGACGAAGTGATCGACGGCACCATACAGGGCCGATCGGTGCGGCTGCTGATGGCTGAAGGCGCGGCCGCTCCCACTCCCAAATCGCTCGATGCCGAGGGCGGCGCGGTCGAGCCCGCCCCGCCCCGCTTCGAGGACGGCTTCATCCAGCGACTGGGCGGCGGCCCCAAAGGGACCAGCGCGCTCGCCGAACGCTATCGAACGATCCCCGAAAGCAGTGCGTGCGCGATCGAGGCAAAGGGCCTCACCAAGCGCTTCGGCGACTTCGTCGCGGCGAGCGACATGCATTTCGAAATCCCGCGCGGGCAGATCTTCGGACTGCTCGGTCCCAACGGCGCGGGCAAGTCGACGACGTTCAAGATGCTGTGCGGCCTGCTCACCCCGACCAGCGGCAGCGGCGCCGTGGCGGGGCATGACCTCCGCCGATCGCGTGCCGATGCCCGCGCCTCGCTCGGCTATATGGCGCAGAAATTCTCGCTCTATGGCGATCTCAGCGTCCGCCAGAATCTCGATTTCTTCGCCGGCGCCTATGATCTCGATCGCGAAGCCGCCAAGCGCGCGATCGAGGCGATGATCCACATCTTCGAATTGAAGGGCAAGCTCGACGTCAATGCCGGCACGCTGCCGCTCGGCTTCAAGCAGCGGCTCGCGCTCGCCTGCGCAGTGATGCACGAACCGCCGGTATTGTTCCTCGACGAGCCGACCTCGGGCGTCGATCCAGTGACGCGGCGCGAATTCTGGACGCACATCAACGGGCTGGTCGAAAAGGGCGTGACCGTGCTCGTCACCACGCACTTCATGGACGAAGCCGAATATTGCGACCGCGTCACCCTGATCTACCGCGCCGAGCAGATCGCCACCGGCACGCCCGATGATCTCAAGGAACAGGCGGGCAAGCTCGCCGACCTCGCCGATCCCACGATGGAAGACGCCTTCATCGCGCTGATCGAGGAATTCGACCGCAAGCGCGGCGAAAGGGAGGCGGCGTGAATCTCCACCCGTCACCCCCGCGAAAGCGGGGGCCCATCTCCTGCACTCTCCCGCTTCACGACAGCTGTGGTTCCGGCTGGCATCTGCACGAGATGGGTCCCCGCTTTCGCGGGGATGACGAAGGTGGGCGCATATGACCGTCCGCTTCTCCCTTCGCCGCCTTCTCGCACTCGTCCGCAAGGAAGGCGCGCAGATCCTGCGCGATCCTTCCACCTTCCTGATCGCCTTCGTGCTGCCGATGATCCTGTTGTTCCTGTTCGGCTATGCCGTGTCGCTCGACAGCAGCCGGACGCGGATCGGCGTGGTGCTGCAGGATTCGAGCGCGCCCGCGCTGCGGCTGGCGCAGGCCTATCAGACCTCGCGCTATTTCGAGGTCAGCATGGCGCGGACGATCCAGCCGATGCGCGAGAAGATGGTCTCGGGAGACCTGCGCGCGATCATCGTCATCCCCCCGGATTTCGGCGAAGGCGTCAAACAGGGGCGCGCGCCCTCGATCCAGATCATCGCTGACGGATCGCAGCCCAACACCGCCAATTTCGCCGCGGCCTATGGCGAAGGCGTGCGCGCGCAATGGGCGGCGGCAGAGGGGCTCGAACGCAACCCGGGGGCATCGGAACCACCCGTCGGCCTGTCATCGCGCTTCTGGTACAATCCCGAGCTGAAGAGCCGCTATTTCCTCGTCCCCGGGTCGATCGCCAATGTGATGACGATGATCGGCACGTTGCTCACCGCGCTGGTCGTCGCGCGCGAATGGGAGCGTGGCACGATGGAGGCGATGATGGCCACGCCCATCTCGATGGCCGAGTTCATCGCGAGCAAGGTGATCCCCTATTACCTGCTCGCACTCGCATCGATGGCCTTGTGCACAGTGATCGGCGTGTTCGTGTTCGGCGTCCCGTTCCGCGGATCGGTCTTCGCGTTGTTCGTGGTCGGATCGGCGTTCCTGATGCCCGCATTGGGCCTCGGGCTGTTCATTTCCTCGGCGACCAAGAACCAGTTCGTCGCCAGCCAGATCGCCTTGCTTTCGGCATTCCTGCCGACGTTCCTGCTTTCCGGCTTCATCTACGAGATCAGCTCGATGCCTTGGCCGATCCAGGCGCTCACCTACCTTGTGCCCGCCCGCTATCTGATACCAAGCCTGCAATCGGTGTTCCTGGCCGGCGATCAATGGGCGCTGCTGCTCCCGAACATCGGCATCATGCTCGGCTTCGGCATGGTGTTCTTCCTGCTCTCGTTCCGCGTCACGCGCCGGAGCCTCGACTGATGCGCCGGCTGGTCGCCATGATCGTCAAGGAGATGTGGGCGGTGCTGCGCGATCCCAAGTCGCGCATCGTGCTGTTCGTGCCGCCGCTGATGCAGCTGTTCATCTTCACCTTCGCGACGACGCTGGACGTCAAGAATGTGGATGTCGCGATCCTCGACCGCAGTTCGGGCGTGCATTCGGCCGAGATCGTCAGCCGAATCGCCGGCAGCCCCAATTTCCGCGAGATCGTACCGCTCCGGAGCCCGAAGGAGCTGCGCGACGCGATCGACAACCAGAAGGTGATCGCCGCCCTGGTGATCGACGAGGATTTCGACCGCAACGTCGCCGCGGGCAGGCCGGCGACGGTGGGCGTGGTGCTCGACGGGCGGCGCTCGAACGCGGCGCAGATCGTCAACGGCTACCTCACCCGGATCGTCGCGGGCGTCGGCGCCGACACAATGATGCGGCCAGGCCCGCAGGCGCCGCCGGGAAGCGTGGTCACCAACTGGTACAATCCGTCGCTCGATTATATCTGGTTCACCCTGCCCTCGCTGGTCGCGATCATCACTTCGGTCGCGGGGCTGGCGATCACGTCGCAATCGGTGGCGCGCGAGCGCGAGCTTGGGACGTTCGACCAATTGATGGTCTCGCCCTTGCGCGTGCATGAGATACTGATCGGCAAAATGGTCCCGCCCTTCTGCATCGGGGTCATCAACGGCAGCATGTACCTGATCATCGCGCCGCTCGTGTTCGGCGTGCCGTTCACCGGCTCGCTGCTGCTCTTCTTCCTCAGCCTCGCCATGTACATGCTCGCGCTGATCGGGCTGGGCATGCTGGTCTCGGCGCTCGCGAAGACGCAGCAACAGGCGTTTCTCGGCGTGTTCCTCATCACCACGCCGCTCATCCTGCTCTCGGGCTATGCCAGCCCGATCGACAACATGCCGGGCTGGCTGCAGGTCGTGACCTATCTCGATCCCGCCCGCTATTTCCTCGTCATCGTCCAGGGATTGTTCCTCAAGGCGATGCCCGCCGCCGCCGTGTTCCACCAGCTCTGGCCGCTCGCGCTGATCGCCTGCGCGACGCTCTCTGCATCGGCCTGGCTGTTCCGCGCGCGCATGGAGTGACCCCGATGCCCCGCCTGCTTTTCCTCGCTCTGCCCCTCCTGCTCGCCGGCTGCACCGTGGGCCCGGACTATCAGCGCCCGGCGCCGAGCGCCGCTGCGCAGGCGCCGTGGCTCGAATCCGGCACGCCCGGCGCAGTCGATCTCGCGTGGTGGGACAGCTTCGGCGACCCGCAGCTCTCGGCGCTGGTCAACCGCGCGCTGGCGAGCGCGCCCGATCTCAAGGAAGCCGAGGCGCGCCTCGCCGAAGCGCGCGCCAACCGCGACGCCGTGGTGGGCGGACGGCTGCCGACCGTGCAGGCGACCGGCTCGGCCACCGAGAACCGGTTGAGCGAGAACGGCCAGCTTCCGATCGGCAACATTCCGGGAGTCGACCGCGAGTTCCGGCTCTTCGACCTCGGCTTCGACGCGAGCTGGGAACTCGATTTCTGGGGCCGGCGCACCCGCCAGACCGAAGCCGCGAACGCGCGCGCCGATGCCGCCCTGTTCGGCCAGCGCGACGTGATGCTGACGCTGATCGGCGAAGTCGCACGAAGCTATTTCGATCTGCGCGCCGCGCAAGCGGAGGCGGCCACCGCGGAGGCGCTCGTTGCCTCCGACACCGAACTGGCCCGGCTGACCCGGCTGCGCTTCAACGCCGGCGAAGCATCGCGGCTCGAACTCGAACGTGCCGAAGGCGCCGCCCGGGCCAGCGCTGCCGCGGTTCCCGATGCCGAGGCGCGGGCAGCGGCGGCGGCGTACCGGATCGCGGCGCTGGTCGGCGCGGCGCCCGAGGATGTCGCACCCGATTTGCGCAAGGCGGCCCCCCTTCCCGCCAGCCCCGACCGGATCCTCGTCGGCGTCCGCTCCGAGCTGCTCGAACGCCGTCCCGACATCCGCCGCGCCGAACGCGAGCTCGCCGCGGCGACCGCGGATATCGGCGTCGCCACTGCCGATCTGTTCCCGCGCTTCAGCCTGTTCGGCAGCCTCGGCCAGCAGGCGCGCACGCCGGGCGATCTTTTCTCGGGTGACAGCACGCGCCTCCAGATCGGCCCGAGCTTCTCGTGGCCGATCTTTTCGGGCGGCACGATCCGCGCCCAGATCCGTGCCGCCGACGCCCGCGCGCAGGGCGCCGCCGCGCGTTACGAGAAGGCCGTGCTCGGCGCACTCTCGGACAGCGAGGCGGCGATCAACCGCTTCCTCAACGCGCGCACCGCCGAGACGGAGGCGAGCGCCGCGCTGGAGCGCGAACGTTCCGCCTTTGCGCTGGCGGACAAGCGCGCGACGAGCGGCGAGGACGACCGGCTGACTCTGCTCCGCGCACGGGAATCGCTGTTGGCGGCCGAGCGGCGCTCGGATCAGGCCAAGGCCGCGAAGGGCCAGGCGGCGGTGGCGCTCTACAAGTCGCTCGGCGGCGGCTGGCGCTAGTCCTACGGCATCAGCCTTTTCCGCCCCTGCGACAGATGCCAGCGCATCGCCAGCGCGGCGCCGTCGGCATCCTGCGCGCGGATCGCCTCGACGACCATCTCGTGCTCGGTGATCATCGCGCCGATCGCCTCGGGCGGCCGATCGCGCGAGATGTCGACGCCGGCGCGAAGGATCCGGTAGATGCCTTCCTCGAGATGATCGAACGCCGCGACGAAAGCGGGGTTCGCGGTCGCCTCGAAGATCGAGCGATGCAGCACCCAATCCTCTTCATGCGCGGGACCGTTGGAAAGCAACGCCGCGCGGAGTTGTTCCATCGCCGCCTGGATCACTTCCATTTGCTCGGGCGAGCGGCGCATCGCCGCCAGCCGGCACGCCTCGGCCTCGAGCACGAAGCGCACTTCATAGGTGCCGAGCGTCGCCGACAATTCGGCCATCGGCATGTGCGCGCCGAGCCGTTCGGACGGACGCCGCATGACATAGGATCCGGCGCCGCGGCGCGATTCGGTGATGCCGTCGGCCGCGAGCCGGACCAGCGCCTCGCGCACCACGGTCCGCGACATGCCGAACATCTCCGCCAGCCGCGGCTCCGATGGCAACCGGTCGCCGATGCCCAGATCGCCGCCGTTGATGATCTCGACGATCTGCGAATAAGCGCGGTCCGCAAGCCGTCCCTCGCCCGGATGCGCAAGTCCCTGTGCCAATCAGCACCCCCTTCCCTGACGCGAACTAGCCACATCACGATTGCGTTGCCAAGCTTGGGTCAAACAGATTGGTTGGACAAGTTGCTCCCATTTTGCGCCCGATTGTCATTGACGCGCTGATCTGGGGCGCCATACTCCAAACCTGTCCGACCGATTCAAGGACCCGGCCGTAAGAGCCGCGGGGATCGGTCAGGGCTCAGGGACGGAAACCTGGGAGGGGTTATGGACACGATCTGCAGCAATGCTGCCGTGAATCTGCCGCCGATGAACGCCTTTGCCGAAGTCTATGTACACCGTCCTTCCGCACGCGGCGGGCCGGTGGCGGCATTGTTCGGCCCGTTCGGCGACTGCGCCTTCGTGCTGGTCCGCGAGGGCGGTTATGGCGACGCCGAATGCTGGATCGAAAGCGCGACCGGCCGGGTTTCCTATGCCGACCTGCTCGAGGCTGACCGCGCCGGACTGATCCGGCGCGCGACCTGATCTAGCTTGCCGGCTGAAGCGCGGCCGCCAGTTGCGCGGTCGCGTCGCCGGCGATCAGGTGGACCGGCTGCTTCGCGTCGCCTGGAATTATCGCCGCGAGGATGCCGCCGCGCTTGAGCGCCGCCTGATCGACTCTGGCCGGATCCTTCAAATCGACGAGCAGGCGGGTGCCGCGGGCACGCACGCCAAGGACATTTCCCTCTCCCAGCGCACGGGCAACCGCCACCGCATCGAACTGGGGAACAGCCGGCGCCGCCACCGGCCCCGAAGCGATCGCCTGACGCACTTCGCCGGCGATCTGGTCCGCCATCGGACCGAACACCACTTGCAAGCCACCATTGTCGAGCTTGAGCACGCCGCGCGCGCCCAACGCCCGCAGCCCACCTTCGTCCACTGCCGCGACGTCTGCCACCACCAGCCTCAGCCGTGTGGTGCATGCGTCGACATTGCGGACATTGGCGGTGCCGCCCAGTGCGGCGAGAATCGCGGGTCCGCGCGCGCCGGATGCCGCTTTCTGCGCCCCTGGAACAGGCTCATCCTCGCGGCCGGGGGTCTTCAGATCCCAGCGCCGGATGCACCAGCTGAACGCGGCATAATAGATCACGAAATAGACCGCGCCGACTGGCAGCAGCAGCAGCGGCCTCGTGGCGAGGCCGAAGTTGAGCACATAATCGATCATGCCGGCCGAGAAGCCGAAGCCGAGCTTCACGCCCAGCAAGTCCATCACCACCATCGCGATGCCGGTGAGCACGGCATGGACGACGAACAGCACGGGGGCGAGGAAGATGAAGGTGAACTCGATCGGCTCGGTGACGCCGGTGAGGAACGACGTGAGCGCGAGGCTGAGCAGCAGGCCGCCGACCGCCTTGCGCCGCTCGGGCAGCGCGTTGCGATACATCGCGAGGCACGCCGCGGGCAGCCCGAACATCATCACCGGGAAGAAGCCCGACATGAATGCGCCTGCACTGGGGTCGCCGGCGAAGAAGCGCTTGATGTCGCCGGTCGCGCCGTTGAAGTCGCCGAGCAGGAACCACGGGATGTTGTTCAGGATGTGGTGGAGTCCGGTGATCAGCAGCAGACGGTTGAGCAGGCCGTAGAGAAACAGCCCGATCGGCCCCGCCCCCAGCACCCAGCGGCTGAGCGTGTCCACGCCCGCCTCGAACCAGGGGAAGCCGAAGCCGAACAGCACTGCGCCGACAAGGCCCGCCAGCCCCGCGACGATCGGCACGAAGCGGCGACCGGCGAAGAAAGCGAGATAGTCGGGCAGCTTGATGTCCGAGAAGCGGTTGTAGAGCACACCCGCGACGATGCCCGCGCAAATGCCGGCGGCGACGCTCAATTTGCCGATCTCCTTGGCCCGCCACGCCGCCTGTTCCATCGCGGACGCCGCGGCGATGTCTGGCGGCAAGTGGAGCAGCACCTTGGCGCCCTCGACTGCGACCAGATAGGCGACCACGCCGGCCAGCGAGGCAGCGCCATGGTTCTCGCGCGCGAGGCCCACCGCGACACCCGCCGCGAACAGCAGCCCGAGGTTCGAGAAGATCGCCTCACCCGCCGCCGCGACGAACGGAATGCCGAGCATGTCGGCCTGGCCGAGCCGCAACAAAAGCGCAGCAATCGGCAGCACTGCGATCGGCAGCATCAGTGCGCGGCCGAGCGGCTGCGCCTTGGCGAGAAGGGTTGCGGGTCGAAAGCTCATGCCTGTGCCTCGCGGGCAAGCGCGCGAACCTCGGCGGGAGACGCGGCGTCGCACGCCTTCTCCGCCAGCTTTACGCACGCGTTCATGTCGAGTTTGCGAACCACTGCCTTGAGTCCGGGAATGGCGGCAGGGGTCGCCGAGAGTTCGGTGATGCCGAGCCCGATCAGGATGGGCGCGGCGAGCGGATCGGAGGCGAGCCCGCCGCACATGCCGGCCCACCGGCCGGCCACTTTCGCACCGCGGCCCACTTCGCGGACCAGCCGGAGCACTGCAGGGTGCATCGCGTCGATCCGCTGCGATACCGCGGCGTTCCCGCGATCCGCGGCAAGCGTATATTGGGTCAGGTCGTTGGTCCCGATCGAAAGGAAGTCGGCCTCGCGCGCGATCTGCCCGGCGAGCATCGCAGCGGCCGGGGTCTCGATCATCACGCCGAGCTGCACCGGATCGGCGACGCCCAGCTCCGCGCGCACTTCGTCGAGGATCGCGCGGACGGGGCGATAATCCCCCAGATCGGCGACCATCGGCAACATGATCCTGCACTGGCCCGCCGGCACGCCACGCAGGATTGCGCGCAGCTGAAGCCGCATCAGATCAGGCCGGGCAAGGCTGAGACGCACGCCGCGCAGGCCGAGCGCCGGGTTCTCCTCGCCCCCCATCGGCAGGTACGGTACGGGCTTGTCGCCGCCGATATCGAGCGTGCGGACGATCAATGGGCGATCGCCGAGTGTCGCGGCGATCCGCGAATAGGTCTCGCGCTGCTCTTCCTCGTCGGGCGCAGTCTCGCGCTCGAGGAACAGGAATTCGGTGCGCAGCAATCCGCACCCTTCGGCGCCCGCCGCGACCGCGGCGGCGGCATCGGTGACCGAGCCGAGATTGGCGAATATCTCGATCCGCGTGCCGTCGGCCATGCGGCACGGTTCGTGCGCCTCGGCAGCCTCGCGCGCGCGACGTTCGCGGGTGGCGAACAGGCGTTCGCTGGCCTCGGACAACGCATCGGGGCTCGGGTCCACCGTGATCGCGGCGGCATCGGCGTCGAGGATCAGCGGCGTCCCTTCGGCGATCGTCAGCACGCTTTCGCCCGCCGCAACGAGCATCGGCACGCCCGCCGAAGCGGCAAGGATCGCGACATGCGAAGTCGGCCCGCCCGCGGCGGTACAGATCCCGGCCAGATTGGCGATATCGAGGGCGAGGAATTGCGACGGCAGCAGGTCTTCGGCGATCAGGATCGTGCCGGGCCGCAGCGCCGGGACGCTCGCGCCCGAAGTCCCCAGCAGCACCGCAACCAGCTGGCGTTCCAGATCGACCAGATCGGCAACGCGCTCCATCAGCAATGCATCGCCGGTCGCACGGATCGCGGCGGAAGCCTGAGCGGTGGCGGCGCGCCAGGCGAAGGCGGCGCTGCGGCCCATGACGATCTGCTCGTCGGCGACGCGCAGCAATTCGGGATCGGCGAGCAGCGCGCGATGCGCCTCGGCGATCTCGGCGGCGGCCCCGCTCGCGCCGGTGAGCCGGCCGGTGATCTCGGCAAGCGCGGCATCCAGCGATGCGCGTTCCGCCGCCGCACCCGCGCCGTTTTGCGGCACGTCCTGATCGACGGCTTCGAGTTGCAGCGCCTGCCCGATGGCGAGCCCCGGCGAGGCGGTGACCGGCCCGTGCGTGCGAATGACGGGTGACACCGGCGCTGCCGCCTCCGCCTCACCCAGCCCCGACAGGATCAGATCGGCCACGGCATCGACTGCGGCGCGCGCGTCGGCGCCGGTGCCGACGATCCGCACGGTCGCTCCCGAGCCGATGCCCAGGCCGAGCAGCGCCACGGTGCTGCGTGCGTTCGCGGTCTTGTCGTCCGCCGCCAGCGCGACCTCCGCGACGAACGGCCGCAATGCCGCGGCGATACGGGCAGCCGGGCGCGCATGAATGCCGTGCGCCGCGGCGACGGTCACTTCGCGCTCGAAATGCTCTTCGATCGTTGCAGCGCGAATGGTCTCGCGCGGCTGCCCGCCGGCGATCCGCGCGACTGGCGTGCCGGCCTCGACCAGCCGGCCGGTCGGCTCCAGCGTCAGGACATAGCCGTCGCTGGCGAGCACCACGGGCGTGATCAATGCCTTCGCGCCTTCCGCGACTGCATCGAGGTCGAAGCCGATCAGCGGATCGCCGGCGGCGACGCGCTGTCCCGCCGAGACCTTTGCCGTGAAGCCCTTGCCACCCAGCGCGACCGTTTCGAGCCCGATATGCAGCAGCAGCTCTGCGCCGTTATCGAGCCGCAGCGTCACGGCATGCGCTGTCGCCGGGACCGAGATGACCTCGGCCGCTGCCGGCGACCGGAGCACGCTCTCGACTGGATCGATCGCAAAGCCGTCGCCCATCATCCGTTCGGCGAAGACCGCGTCGGGCACGTCCTCCAGCGGCGCGAGCCAGCCGGCGAAGGGGGCGATGAGGGTGATCGTATCGGCGCTCATATTACTCACGGAATCAGCTCGACGGCATCGATCGCCCAGATCGGATCAACGCCCTTGGCGGTGTAGGTGATGCACAAGGTTTCGCTCCCGGCGCGCGGCGCGAGGGGCGCGACCAGCCGGGTCAGCCCCGGATTGCCGGCCGCCGGCGCGAGCGGAAGCACGGCGAGGCGGGGACCCTCGCACTTGTCCGCATACACCACGAACTCGCCTTCGGGCGTCGTCGGAGCCGCGAACTTGATGCCGTCGCGATCCTTGCCGACCTGAAAGTTGAACGGGATCTGCCCGACGGTGATTGCGATCCCCTTCGCATCGCGCACCGGCGCCTTCTCCCACAGCCAGCACGGATTGAAGATGTCGGAGACGAAGACCGCGCGTTTGCCGGTGGCCGGATAATCGTCCTCTAGCGCGAGCACGACTCGGTTGGTGCAGGTCTTGAGTGCTTCGTCGCTGCGCCGGCGAACACTCTGCTGCGTGAGTTTCTGTGCGATCGCGCCGGGAAGCCCGCGGCCGTCATGCATGGCCTCCGCTTTCAGCTCGAAGGGGAGCTTCGCCGCGAACGGGCCGGCATAGACTGGCGATTTCGCACCGACCGCGCTTCCGTCGACGGTATAGCGCATCTTCAGCCCCGCCTGATTGGCGAGCGAGACGGTGACGCTGTCGCTGCCCGGCGTGTAATCGACATCGGGTTTGACCTCGAACGCGCTGGTAGCTGCGTTCAACCCGAGATCGTGCATCCGTGCCATCTGCGGGATCACGCGATCGACGAAGCCGTTAAAATCGCTCGCGCCCTTCGTCGACCAGCCGATCTCGGCGACTGCCGAGGCCCGCGGGAAGGTCATCCATGCCGCGCGTTCCTCGGTCCGGACATGCTCGGTCCACAGATTGGCCTGCAGGCCGAGGACGTGATGCTGCTGCGCCGTCGGGATTTCCGCCGGCACCGGATCGAAGTCGTAGATCGTCTTCAGGTCCATCACGCCGAGGCGGCCCGGCGGCTCGCTGTCGCCGGCACCTTGGCGGTGATCGAAATAGAGCGTCGGCGAGGGACTGAGCACTGCATCATGGCCTGCCTTGGCGGCGGTGATCGCGCCTTCGATGCCGCGCCACGATGTGATCGTCGCGTCGGGCGGGACTTCGCCGCCTTCGAGAATCTCGTCCCAGCCGATCAGCTTGCGCCCGCGCTTCGTCAGATGCGCGCCGATCCGGTGCATGAACCAGGCCTGCAGCGCGGTCTCGTCCTTGATGCCGAGCGCTTTCATCCGCGCCTGGATTGCGGCCGAGCCCTTCCACTGGTCCTTCACCGCCTCGTCGCCGCCGACATGAATGTATTTGGAGGGGAACAAAGCGATAACCTCGTCGATCACATCTTCAAGGAATCTGAATGTCTTGTCGTCGATATTGTAGAGCCAGGGGAAGACACCCCAGTCGCTCTCGGTGCCCGGCGGGATCGGCACGCCCGTGCCGAGTTCGGGATAGGCGCGGATCGCCGATAGCGCATGGCCGGGCATCTCGATCTCGGGGATGATCGTGATGTTTCGCTGCGCAGCATAAGCGACGATGCTGCGGATCTCGTCCTGCGAATAATAGCCCCCGACCCGCGGCAATTGGGGCGCGCCCGGAGCAGTCGCCGGACGCCGCCAGCCTGCGATTTGCGTAAGCTTCGGAAACTTCCTGATCTCCACGCGCCAGCCCTGATCGTCGACCAGATGCCAATGCAGCGTGTTGAGCTTGTTGACCGCCATCCAGTCGATCAGCTTCCGCACATAAGCGGGCGACTGGAAATGCCGCGCGCTGTCGAGCATCAGCCCGCGCCAGCCGAACCGCGGGGCGTCCACAGCTCCGAACGCTGGAACCTCGACTGCGCCCCTCCCCGGCACCTGCGTCATCGCCTGCCACAAGGTGACCGCGCCGTAGAGCAGCCCGGCATCGTCGCCGGCGGTGATGACCGCGCCGCGCGGCGTAACATCGAGGCGATAGCTTTCCGCCTTGCCGGTGGCGGCGCGGACGAAGCGGATCGAAGGCGCCGAACCGCGCGATCCGATGGGAAGCGCGAGTCCGCGCGATTCACCAGCCAGCGCGGCGAGCCGTTCGGCGGCGATGCGCGCACCGGCATCCCCCGCCGGCACCACCAGCATCGTCTTTCCATTGATTGCGAAACTGCCTTGCCCGGCATGCAGCTCCACTGGCACGGGTAGCAGCTTCGGCACCTGTGCCAGCGCAGGCGTCCCGGCCAGCACGGCGCCGAACGCCACCAACGATCGAGCAAAGGAAATCAAGCACGGCTCCCGACGATGATGCGCGACGAGCTTAGGCGGTTTCGCGCCCCGCTCAATCGGCTGCCCGCCATTTCGACGAGGCGAAAAAATGGGCGACGGAGAGACGATCTCTCGAATCTCCGCCGCCCTGTCATGCATGTGCCGTCATCTCAGAAGTTGACGTTGACGGAAGCGAGTGCCCTGCGCCCGGTGCGATACACGCCGCGCGGCAGGCGTTGCGTGTTGGCATAGGCATAATATTCGCTGTCGGTCAGGTTCATGCCCGAGATCGTCAGACCGATATTCTCGGTGACGTTGTAGGTCGCGGAAACATCGACATTCGCCGTGTCGCGGACGAACATCTGGTCGCCGCGGTCGATCCCGGTGAAGTATTTCGACCGCCACGTGTATGTCCCGCGGATCGACACCGGTCCACTCTCGAAGAACGGGCTGAAGCTCGCCTGGTGCCGCGAGTTAAACGGCAGGTCCGCGCCGTTCTTCGCCTCGCCGTCGGAGTAGGTGTAGTTGGCGAGCAGACCGAAACCGTAGGGCAGGTTCTGCTGATAAGCGATCGCGAAGCCCTTCACCTGCGCCGAACCCGCGTTGAACGGCCGGCTGACATCATAGTTGGCGATCACGCCGTGAGACGTGTCGAAATGCGGCTCGCTCACCGTCCGGGTCAGGATGTAGTTAGAGATATTCTTGTAGAAGACCTCCGCGGAAAGGATTGCGCGCGGCGCGAGATACCATTCAAGCGACGCGTTGAAATTGTCCGATTCGTACGGCTCGAGATCGGGATTGCCGCCGCCGCCGGTGTGGATCGAATCCGCTAGCCAGAACGAGTTGGTCATATCCGAATAATTGGGGCGTGCGATCACCTGTGTCGCCGCCGCGCGGAAGATCAGATCGCGCTTGAGGTCGATCGCGATGTTGATCGACGGCAGGACGTTTTCATAGGTCTTGTGGGTGGCCTGCCAAACCCAGTCCGTCGCCGCGGCGCAATTTCCCGTGGTGCAGACGAAGCCGGCGCTCTCGCTCGAGGTATTCACGTAGCGCGCGCCGATATTGCCGCGCAGCGCGCCCTGCTCGAAATTGATCTGCGCGTAGGCGGCGTGGATGTCTTCGGTCACATCCCAGTTGCCGGCAGCGAATTCGACGGCGGCGAATTGCGACGGCGTCGGGACCGCCCCGCCCCCCGGCACCCAGCTGCCGCCCTCGACATAGTCGACCATCGAATTGCCGTCGATCTTGAAACGGCCGGTCATCTGGTCGTTTACACCGTTGAAGCCGCGCAGATAGTTGTCGCTGACCTGGCTCGTATTGAACTGCGAGGCGGGCACGTTGACCCCCGCGACCGTGACGCCCGCATAGCGCTGGCCGGTCTCATGCCGACGATATTTGTAGCCCAGCTGCAGGCTCTTCAGCGAACCGTCGAACTTGAAGGTCAAATCGGCCTGGCCATAGCGCTCCTTGTCGCTGGTCGGCTTCTCGACAAGGTTGCCGCTCCAGCCGGGATCGGTCCGGAATGCCGCGGGATTGCCGAGCACGTCGGTCGAGTAGCTGATCGACCCGGGGCTCTTGGGCGCGCCGCTGATGTCGACGGTGTAGTTGGCCCAGTTGAGGAATTCGAGGAACACCTGCTTTTTGGTGCCGCCATCGGCATCGGACATGCCGCCCTCGACATTGACCGCCAGCTTATCGCTGTTCCAGCCGATCTGGCCGTGCCAGGTCTCGGAATGCATCTCGGCGGTGCGATATTGCGCGTCGAGCACCGAAAGCGCGTTGGTGAACGACGCCTTGGTGACGATTCCGTCCTGCACCTGGAGCGAATTGAGCGCGCCGGCGCTGTTCCAGGTGTTGCCCCCGAACGTGTACATCGACTGATTGAGATTGTCGTAGGTCGCGTCGATACGAAGATAGTCGACACCAATCGTCAGCTCCGGCACCGGCCGCCACTGCGCCGCCGCCGAATAGGTCAGGCGCTCGCGGCCTTGCTCGAAATAGGACGTGCCGAATGCGTTGGGGGCTACCGCCTTGGGATTGGCTGCGAGCGTGGTCGCGCAGGTGCCGGTGCAATTGCCCGTGGTGATCGAGCTGGCACCGGCATCGTTGCGGCCGTTCCAGAAGTCCGCGGTGATCGTGCCATAGGCTTCCAGACCCTCGCGGCGGAGCTGATCCTTGGCGCGCTGGAACGACGCGAGGAAGCCGAGCGTGCCGGATTCATTGTGCCAGCTGACCAACGCCGAACCCTGCAGGTCGCCCTTTTCCGAGCGATCATTGTAAAGATAGCCGAGCGTGCCGGCGACCGTGAGCGGCTTGAGGTCGAGCGGCTTGCGCGTGACGACGTTGACCGTGCCGCCGATCGAGCCTTCGTCGATACGGGACTCGGCCGACTTGTATACGTCGACGCGGCTGACCAGCTGCGGCGCGAGCAACGCGTAGTTGAACGTGCGGCCCGGCGAATCGAGGATGAACCAGTCGGCCGATGCGACCGTCTGGCCGTTGAGGAGCGTCCGATTGAGCGCCGGATCGGTGCCGAGGATGGAAACCTTCTCGCCCTGGCCGAACTGACGGTCGACAGTGACGCCGGGAACCAATGTCAGCGCTTCGGCGACATTGGTATTGGGAAATTTGCCGACATCCTCGGCCGAGATCGAGTCGACGATCGAATTGGCATTGCGCTTGGTCTCGATCGATTGCGCCAACGAGGCGCGATAGCCGGTGACGACGATTTCTCCGCCATCCTGCACGTCGGCTGACGCCGGCGTTTCCTCTGCTGTCTGTGCGTATGCGGCGCCTGAAAGCAGCGCGATCGCACTGGCGGTGCCGACGAGAAAAGTCCGAATCCCCATCTCTCTTCCCCTTAAGGTTGTTTTTTATGGCATGTCTTTTTTATACCATTTGCATACCAATGAGCAGACCATCCGTCAGACCACTACGGTCGTCAAGAGGGAATCTTTCACAAATATGACGAGCAGGTGTGCTGGGGAGATGCATTTTATGACTAGCATGTGGTATGATATTGGTATTAGTGTTGCTTCCAACGCACGCACGCTCAATGGTGGGGCCCACATGCCGCTTCTGGCCGAAAAGATACGACCCCTCGATGGAACCGGTGGCGGCCCGCTTTACCGGCGGCTGGAAGATGCCCTGCGCGATGCGCTCCGCGATCAGGTGCTCAAGCCCAATGAGGCGCTGCCGGCAGAACGCGATCTCGCCGCCGATCTCTCGGTATCGCGGATCACGCTGCGCAAGGCGCTCGATACTCTGGTCAACGAGGGCCTGCTGATCCGCCGCCAGGGCGCGGGCACCTTCGTTGCCGGCCGCGTCGAGAAGCAGTTCGCCAAGCTCTCGTCCTTCTCCGAAGACATGGCGGCGCGCGGGCGTACGGTGCGCAGCGAATGGCTCGGCCGATCGTCGGGCGCGGTGACTCCGGACGAGGCGCTGACCCTGGGACTGAGCCCGGGCACGCCCGTCTATCGCTTCAACCGTATCCGTTTCGCCGACGATACGCCGATGGCACTGGAATATTCGACGATCCCCGGCTTTGGCCTCGACAGCGAGGAAGTCGTCGGCGCGTCGCTCTATGCCGCGCTCGAAGTCACGCGCAACCGCCCGGTCCGCGCGCTCCAGCGGCTCCGTGCAGTGTTGTTCAACGCCGGGCAGGCCAAATTGCTCGGGATCGAAGCAGGCGCTCCGGGACTTTATATCGAGCGCCGGGGTTTCCTCGCCGATGGTCGAGTCATCGAGGCGACGCGGAGCTGGTATCGCGGCGATGCCTATGATTTCGTCGCTGAACTCGACACGCGGGGTTGATGCAGTGACGAGTCCCGAGACGACCAAGATGTTCCATGAGGCCGGCGAGGCTGCGGTGGTGGTGCGCCGCCAGCTCGGCGCCAATCAGACCGCAGTGACTGCGCTCGCCGCCGACCTGCGTGCCCATGCCCCGCGCGGCGTGCTCACCTGCGCCCGCGGCAGTTCGGACCATGCCGCGACATTCGGCAAATATCTGATCGAGACGCGGCTGGGCGTGCTGACCACTTCCGCCGCGCCATCGATCTCGTCGGTTTACGGCGCCTCGGCGAATCTGACCGACATGCTGGCGATCGGCATTTCGCAATCGGGCAAGAGCCCCGACATCCTCTCGGCGATGCGGGCGGCGAAGCAAGGCGGCGCGCGCACGGTCGCATTGGTCAACACCGCCGATTCGCCGCTGGCGGACGATGTCGATACCTTCCTGCCGCTTCATGCCGGCGCGGAACTCAGTGTCGCCGCGACCAAATCGTACATCGCCAGCCTCGCCGGCTTGCTCCACCTCGTCGGCGAATGGGCCGGCGACGGCGAATTGCTCGAAGCTTTGTTCGGCGCCCCTGCGCTGCTCGAACAGGCCTGGGTGTCCGATTGGTCGCCGATGGTCGATCGGCTGGAGCGCGCGCAGGGCCTGTACGTCATCGGCCGCGGACTCGGCTTCGGCATCGCGCAGGAGGCTGCGCTCAAGTTCAAGGAGACCTGCGGGCTCCATGCCGAGGCGTTCAGCGCCGCCGAGGTCCGCCACGGCCCGATGGCGCTGGTCGGCCCCGACTTTCCTTTGCTCGTTTTCCGCCAGGGTGACGAGACTGCCGACGGCGTCGACGAACTCGTCGCCGATGTGCTTGCGCGCGGCGGCGACGTGCTGGTGAGCGGCGGCGACGTGCCTGGCGCGGTCCAGCTGCCGCATCCGGCGGCGCATCCCGCGATCGAGCCGATGCTGCAGATCCAGGCCTTTTACCGCGCGGTAAACGCGCTATCGCTGCGTCGCGGGCTGGACCCCGATCGCCCTCCCCTGCTCGCCAAGGTTACCGAAACCGTCTGATGGTCACTGCTCTGGTCAATGGTCGCGTGCTTCGCGCGGATGCCTTTCGCGACGGCGAAGCCGTGCTTCTGGATGGCGATCGTATCGCCGCGATCGTACCCGCGCGCGAAGTCCCCGCCGACGCGGCGCGGCATGATCTTCAGGGCGCGATGCTGCTCCCCGGGTTCATCGACACCCAGGTGAATGGCGGCGGCGGCGTGCTGTTCAACGAATCACCGACGGTCGAGGGGATCGCCGCGATCGGTGCGGCACATCGCCGCTTCGGCACCACCGGCTTCCTGCCGACGCTGATCAGCGACGATCTCGACGTGATCCGCCGCGCGGTCGTCGCGGTCGATGCTGCGATCGCGCAAGGGGTGCCCGGCGTGCTCGGCATCCATATCGAGGGGCCGTTCCTGAACGTCGAACGCCGAGGCATCCATCGCTCCGACAAGATCCGGGCACTCGACGAAGAAGGCGTTGCGGTGCTGACCTCGCTCAAGCGCGGCCGCACGCTGGTGACACTCGCGCCCGAACGGACCACGCCCGCGACGATCCGTCGCCTGACGAGCGCCGGAGTGATCGTGGCGGCCGGACACAGCAATGCCACCTATGAGCAATCGATCGCCGCGGTCGAAGCCGGCGCGACCGGCATCACGCATTTGTTCAACGCGATGTCGCCGCTCGCCTCGCGCGCGCCCGGGCTGACCGGTGCTTCGCTCGAGCGGCCAGAGCTGATCTGCGGGATCATCGTCGACGGGCATCATGTCAGCCCGACGACGCTCAAGATCGCATTGCGCTGCAAGCCGCCGGAGCAGCTCATGCTGGTCACCGATGCGATGCCGTCGGTAGGAAGCGATTCGGACGAATTCATGCTTCAGGGACGCCGGATCCGAGTCGTCGACGGGATCTGCCGGGACATGGAGGGTACCATCGCGGGCTCGCATCTCGACATGGCCTCGGCGCTCGCCAACGCCGTGAAGATGCTCGGGGCCTCCATCGAGGCAGCTGCCTGCATGGCCGCGCGCGCGCCTGCGGCGCTCCTCGGTCTGGCCGACAGCCTCGGCACGGTCGCGCCCGGCTATCGCGCCGATCTGGTGGCGCTGGACGATTCGTTCGAAGTCACCGGCACGTGGATCGGCGGGGCGCATACAGGCGTCGCGGCCGGACGAGTCCCCGCAGCCGCAAACTGAGGCTTCTGTCCGAGAGGGGCCGGGGCATCAGCGGTGGTCGCGCAGTGCCGCCTTGAGCTGTTCGGGCGTGAACGGCTTGTCGAGAACGCGCACGTCCTCATGTTCGGCGGCGCGCATGTCGGGTTCGGCATAGCCGGTGATGATCAGCGCCGGCAGGTCCGCTCGGGTGTTGCGCACCTGCCGCACCAGTTCGGCGCCCGACATGCGCGGCATCGCATAATCGGTGATCAACAGGTCGAACGCCGCCGGATCGTTGCGGAACAGCTCGAGCGCCTGTGCGCCCTCGGTGAGGTGCATCACGCTGTGACCAAGATCCTCGAGCAGCGCGGCGGTAGTCGTGCGGACGCCGTCATGATCGTCGACCAGCAGGATCCGCATCGCGGGTGTGACGCCGTTGAGCACCTCCTCCTTCGTGGTGTCCGCTTCGACCTCCGTTTCGGTCTCAGGCGCCCGCGGAAGCCATATCTCGACGCAGGTGCCCTGGCCGAGCGCGCTGTCGACCCGGACCTCGCCGCCCGATTGCTGGGCGAAGCCATAGACCATGCTGAGACCCAGGCCGGTGCCCTTGCCCACCGGCTTGGTGGTGAAGAAAGGCTCGAGCACCTGTTCGATCATCTCGGGCGCGATGCCGCAGCCCGTGTCGCCCACGCCGATCACGACATAATGGCCCGGCTTCAGGCCGGTGCGGCCGACCTGCTCGACGATCTCGCGATCTTCGGCGGCCACGGTGACCACGCCGCCCTCGGGCATCGCGTCGCGCGCATTGATGATCAGGTTCATCAAGGCGAGCTCCAGCTGGGCGGCGTCGGCATAGACCGGCGACAATGGGTCCGAGAGCTTCCACTCGAGCTCGACGAGGCCGCCTAGTGTGTGCGCTAGGAGATTGCTGACTGATTGCGCGAGGCGGGGGATCCGCACCGACGCGGGTTCGAGCTTCTGGCGGCGCGCGAATGCGAGCAAATGCTTGACCAGCTCGGCGCCCTGCTCAGCGGCATGGCGAGTCATTGCGACAATCTTCCCCTGCTCCCCATCCAGCTCCACCCGCCGCTCGATCATGCCCAGCCCGCCGAGCACCGCGGCGAGCAGATTGTTGAAGTCGTGCGCGATGCCGCCGGTCAATTGCCCGATCGCATCCATTTTCCGCGCCTGGGTGAGCTGGCTCTCCAGTTCTTTGCGGTCGGTGACGTCGAGCAAGGTGCCGGCGAACTCGACGGGGTTGCCGAAGGCATCACGCAGCAGCGCCGCCTGATCGAGGAAATGCTTGTACTGGCCATCGGCGCATTGCCAGCGATACTCGACCGACAGCGACTGTCCCGAACTGCGCCCCGCCATCGCCTCGACCACGCGCTCTCGATCTTCCGGGTGGAGACGGTCCACCCACAGAGTCGGGGTCCGCTGGATCTCTTCGAAGACATAGCCGGTAAGCGCCTGGAAGTTGCCGCTGACGAACTTGGGAATACGCGGCTCGGCGTCGACTTCCTCGAGATAGAGGATGATCGGCAATGACTGGATGATCGCCGCCTGGCGCTGCTCGGCGAGGCGGAGTTCCTGTTCGATCCGCAGCCGCTCGGCATTGGCGCGCAGATTTGCGTCGAGCAGCGCCTGCTCCTGCCGGGCCTTGCGCTGGATCTCCTTGGTCATCGTGAAGAGATCGACGAACACCGCGACCTTCGACTGCAACACCACCGCATCGACCGGCTTGAACACATAGTCCACCGCGCCCATCGAATATCCGCGCAGCAAATGCTGGCTCTCCTTGTTCACCGCGGAAAGGAAGACGATCGGCACGCGCTTGGTCTGCTCGCGCGATCGGATGATCTGCGCGGTCTCGTACCCGTCGATGCCGGGCATGTAGACGTCGAGCAGGATCACTGCGAACTCGCCCTTGAGCAGTTGGCGCAGCGCCTCTTCCCCCGAATTGGCGACGACGACGTCAGCCACGTCTTCGAGCACCGTCCGGATCGCGAGCAAATTGCGCTCGTCGTCATCGACGACGAGCACCCGGGCGCGATCTTCGATGGCTTCGGGGTCTGTCACAAGCGGGGCCTCGGCGATCGTCGCGGTTCGGGTCGGCGGGATCCGGGAGCGCATCCGCACCTCAGCTCGGCTCTGCCACGATCACGTCGCCCGAATGCGACGCCTCACGCGATCGGCCGATCCAGACGCGCAGCAGCGCCAGCAGCAAATCGATGTCGACCGGCTTGGCGATATAGTCCGAAGCGCCCGCATCGAGGCATTTCTGGCGATCGCCCTTCATCGCCTTGGCCGTCACGGCGATGAGCGGAAGATCGGCCAGCTCGGCGCGCTGGCGGATCTGCTGCATCGTCTCATAGCCGTCCATCTCGGGCATCATGATGTCGATCAACGCGATGTCGATGCCGGGAGTCTGCTCGAGGATGACGATGCCCTCTCTGCCGCCCTCGGCGTGGAGCACCTCGACGCCATAGCTCTCGAGCACGCTGGTCAGCGAGTAGATGTTGCGGATGTCGTCGTCGACGATGAGGATCTTGGCGTCGGCGAGCTCGGGTACCCCACGGCTGGCCTGCACGACCTGCTCGGTATGCTCGGGCACGAGCTCGACCACCGGTGGCTGTTTCTCGATGCGCTCGGCGAGATCGCGGAACACCGCGACCAAAGCCTCCTTCTCAGCGGGTTTCTCGGTGACTCCGAACGCGCCGAGATCAATCGCCTTGGCGACCTTGTCCGCTCCCGAAATAACATGGATCGGCACATGCCGCGTCTGCGGATCGTGCTTGAGCAAGTCGAGCAGCACGAAGCCATCGATGTCAGACAGGCCCAGATCGAGAGTGATCGCGTGCGGCTGGAGCTTCCGCACCATCGTCAGCGTCCCCGCACCCGCGCTTGAGATCACGCCCTTGAGCCCCGCGCCACGCGCGATGTCGAGCAGGATCGAGGCGAAGGTGGGATCGTCCTCGACGATCAGCACGAACGGATCGCCGCTCAGGCTGTCGCGATCGTCGCTGAGATCGAACGAGCCCGGCAGTGCGGTGGGCACCATCGCGCCGCTATTGTCGTAACGCGCCGTGGTGCCGGGTTGTCCGGTAGTCGCCGGAGCGATCGCCTGCAGCGGCACGAACAAGGTGAAGGTCGAGCCTTCGCCGGGAGTCGAGCGAACCTGCAGCTCGCCGCCCAGCAGCCGTGCGATCTCGCGGCTGATCGAGAGGCCGAGGCCGGTGCCGCCATATTTGCGGCTGGTGGTACCGTCGGCCTGCTGGAACGCCTCGAAGATCAGTTTCTGCTTGTCCTCCGGAATGCCGATTCCGGTATCGGTGACGGCGATCTCGATCGCGGTATCGACACTGCGCAGCACAGGGTGGTTGGTGCTCCACCCCTTGGTCGCCGACCGTACCGCGAGTGTGACGCTGCCGTGCGCAGTGAACTTGAAGGCGTTCGAAAGCAGGTTGAGCACGACCTGCTGGAGGCGCTTCTCGTCGGTGCGTATCGTCGCGGGCAGCTCGGCGTCGAACTCGACATTGAAGGCAAGGCTCTTGTCCGCGGCGAGCTGGCGGAAGGTACGGTCCATGTGCTGGCGCAGCGTCTGCATCGGCATCTCGCCGACCTCGATCGACACCGTGCCCGATTCGATCTTCGAAAGATCGAGAATGTCGTTGATCAGGTTGAGCAGGTCCGATCCGGCAGAGTTGATCGTCCGCGCGAATTCGACTTGCTTCTCATTGAGGTTGCCCTGCGGATTATCCGACAGCAGCTTCGAGAGGATCAGCAGCGAATTGAGCGGCGTGCGCAGCTCGTGCGACATGTTGGCGAGGAATTCGGACTTGTACTTGGAGGTGAGCGCGAGCTGCTCGGCCTTCTCCTCCAGCGCGCGCCGGGCCATTTCGATCTCGAGATTCTTGGCCTCGACCTGGCGCTTTTCGTTCTCGAGCAGCTGCGCCTTTTCCTGCAGCTCCTCGTTGGTGTTGTGCAGCTCTTCCTGCTTGGTGGTCAGTTCGGTCTGGCGCGCCTGCAGTTCCTGCGTCAGCAGCTGCGACTGTTTGAGCAGGCCCTCGGTACGCATCGTCGCGGCGATCGTGTTGAGCACGATGCCGACCGATTCCATCAGCTGGTCGAGGAAGCTCTGGTGAGTCTCGTTGAAGTCGCCGAACGAGGCCAGCTCGATCACGGCCTTCACTTCATCCTCGAACAATGCCGGCAGGATGGTGACGTTGGCCGGTGCCGCCGCGCCCAGACCCGATCCGATGCGCAGGAAGTCCGCGGGGACATGTTCCAGCAGGATCGGGCGCTTGTCGGCCGCCGCCTGTCCCACCAGACCTTCGCGCAATGCGAATTTGGGCTTGAGCTGTTCCTTGCTCTCGGCGCCGTAGCTGGCCGCGAGCTCGAGCACGGTATCGTCGCCGTCTCGCGTGGTGACGTAGAACACGCCATATTGCGCGTTCACCAGCGGCGCGAGCTCGGACATGATCAGGTTCGAGACGGTAGTGAGATCGCGCTCGCCCTGCAGCATGCGGCTGAACCGCGCGAGGTTGGTCTTCAGCCAGTCCTGCTCCGCATTCTTCAAGGTCTGGTCCTTGAGGTTGCGGATCATCTCGTTGATGTTGTCCTTGAGCGCGGCCATCTCGCCCGACGCTTCCACTGCGATCGAGCGGGTGAGATCGCCCTTGGTCACTGCGGTCGCCACATCGGCGATCGAGCGCACCTGATTGGTCAGGTTCGCCGCGAGCTGGTTGACGTTGTCGGTGAGATCGCGCCACAGGCCCGCGGCGCCCGGCACGCGCGCCTGCCCGCCCAGCCGGCCCTCGATGCCCACTTCGCGGGCCATGTTGGTCACCTGATCGCCGAAGGTCGAGAGCGTGTCGATCATGAAGTTGATCGTCTCGGCCAACGCGGCGATCTCGCCCTTGGCGTCCACGGTCAGTTTCCGTTTCAGGTTCCCCTGCGCCACCGCGGTGACCACGTCGGCGATGCCGCGCACCTGATTGGTGAGGTTGGTCGCCATCAGATTGACGTTGTCGGTCAGATCCTTCCACGTGCCGCCAACGCCCGGCACCTGCGCCTGGCCGCCAAGCTTGCCCTCGGTACCCACCTCGCGCGCCACACGCGTCACTTCCGAGGCGAAGCCGTTGAGCTGGTCCACCATCGTGTTGATGGTGTCCTTCAATTCGAGGATCTCGCCCTTCACGTCGACGGTGATCTTCTTGGAAAGATCGCCCTTCGCCACGGCGGTAGTCACGTCGGCGATGTTGCGAACCTGACCGGTCAGGTTCGCCGCCATCAGGTTCACATTATCGGTCAAGTCGGCCCAGGTACCGGCGACGCCGCGCACCTGCGCCTGACCGCCCAATTTGCCCTCGGTGCCCACTTCGCGCGCCACGCGCGTCACTTCCGACGCGAAGCCGTTGAGCTGGTCCACCATCGTATTGATGGTGTTCTTCAGCTCCAGAATCTCGCCCTTCACGTCGACGGTGATCTTCTTGGACAAGTCGCCCAGCGCCACCGCCGTGGTGACCTCGGCGATGTTGCGCACCTGGCCGGTGAGGTTTGCGGCGAGGTCGTTGACGTTGTCGGTCAAGTCCTTCCATGTGCCGCCGACGCCCTCGACCTTGGCCTGTCCGCCGAGCTTGCCTTCCGAACCCACCTCGCGCGCCACGCGCGTCACTTCCGAGGCGAAGGAATTGAGCTGATCGACCATCGTGTTGATGGTGTTCTTCAGCTCGAGGATTTCGCCCTTCACGTCGACGGTGATCTTCTTGGAAAGGTCGCCCTTCGCCACCGCGGTGGTCACTTCGGCGATGTTGCGCACCTGGCCAGTGAGATTGCCGGCCATCAGATTCACATTGTCGGTGAGATCCTTCCACGTGCCAGCGACGCCCTCGACCTGCGCCTGCCCGCCGAGCTTGCCTTCCGAACCCACTTCGCGCGCCACGCGCGTCACTTCCGAGGCGAAGCCGTTGAGCTGATCGACCATCACGTTGATGGTGTTCTTGAGCTCGAGGATCTCGCCGCGCACCTCGACGGTGATCTTCCGCGAAAGGTCGCCCTTTGCCACCGCGGTCGTCACGTCGGCGATATTGCGCACCTGGCCGGTCAGGTTCGCCGCCATCAGGTTGACGTTGTCGGTAAGGTCCTTCCACGTGCCGCCCACGCCGGGCACCTGCGCCTGGCCACCCAATTTGCCCTCGGTACCCACTTCGCGCGCCACGCGGGTCACTTCCGAGGCGAAGCCGTTGAGCTGGTCCACCATCACGTTGATGGTGTTCTTCAGCTCGAGGATCTCGCCCTTCACGTCGACGGTGATCTTCTTGGAAAGGTCGCCCGACGCCACGGCGGTGGTCACTTCAGCAATGTTGCGCACCTGACCGGTGAGGTTGTCGGCCATCAGATTGACGTTGTCGGTGAGATCCTTCCACGTGCCGGCGACGCCTGGCACCTGTGCCTGTCCGCCCAGTTTTCCTTCGGTGCCCACTTCGCGCGCCACGCGCGTCACTTCCGATGCGAAGCCGTTGAGCTGGTCCACCATCACGTTGATGGTGTTCTTGAGCTCGAGGATCTCGCCCTTCACGTCGACGGTGATCTTCTTCGACAAGTCGCCCGAGGCCACCGCCGTGGTCACTTCGGCGATGTTGCGCACCTGGCCGGTGAGGTTGTCGGCCATCAGGTTGACGTTGTCGGTGAGATCCTTCCACGTGCCGGCGACGCCTTCCACGCGCGCCTGTCCGCCGAGCTTTCCTTCGGTGCCGACCTCGCGCGCCACGCGCGTCACTTCCGACGCGAACGAATTGAGCTGGTCCACCATCGTGTTGATGGTGTTCTTCAATTCGAGGATCTCGCCCTTCACTTCGACGGTGATTTTCTTGGAAAGATCGCCCGAGGCCACCGCCGTGGTCACTTCGGCGATGTTGCGCACCTGACCCGTCAAATTGGTCGCCATCGCATTGACGTTGTCGGTGAGGTCCTTCCAGGTGCCGGCGACGCCCTTCACCTTGGCCTGTCCGCCGAGCTTGCCTTCGGTGCCCACTTCGCGCGCCACGCGCGTCACTTCCGACGCGAACGAGGCGAGCTGCTCGACCATCGTGTTCACGACCTTGCCGATGCGCAGGAATTCGCCGCGCAGAGGGCGGCCGTCGATCTCGACGGTCATCGATTGCGAGAGGTCGCCCTTCGCCACCGCGCCGATGACGCGCGCGACTTCGGCAGTCGGCTGGACCATGTCTTCGATCAGTTCGTTGACCGAGCGGAGCTTGGCCTCCCAGCCGCCGGTGGCGCCGCGGACATGGCCGCGCTGGGTGATCTTGCCTTCCTTGCCGACGACGCGCGACAGGCGCTCGAATTCGATCGTCATCGCCTCTTCGATGGCGACGACCTCGTTGAACAATGCGGCTATCTCGCCATCGGTACCCGGGAGATCGTCCGGAAGGCGGACGGTGAAGTCACCCCGCCGGAAGCTACGGAGCGCGGCGACGAGTTGACGGCGATCGAGCGTGTCGCGGGTAAGTTCGGCGTTCACCTGGCACTCCTGGTATGAATCCCCCCACCCCGAAATGCACCACGGCCCCCCGGCCAGGAACCTGCATAGCACAGCTGTGCTTCAGGAAAAGTGAACGCGCGCACGGATTTGCGTCGGGTTGCGGCATTTTTCCGAAGCATTAGGAAAGGCCCCGACACTCGGGGGAAACACGCACATGGCAGACGGCGCCCGGGATGCCGGCCAAACAAGAGGTTTCCAGCTTCATTCGTTCGACCTTTCGCTCGGTCTGGGCGCTCGAATTGTTGTGCTTCCTGAAGAAGCATCGCGATCGGGCCTGGCCGCAGCGGGAGTTGGTCATCGCACTGCGCGGGAGCGATCTGGTCGTATCGCAGAGCGTCGAGTCGCTGCTCGCCGCCGGGCTCGTCGTGAGCGAGCCCGGACAGCTGGTTCGCTATCAGCCGACCTCGGACGCAGTGGAGAAGCTCGCGGGGGCTGCCGAATCGCTCTACGCCACCCGGCCGGACGCGGTGCGGCGGATGATCGTCGCCCCCGCCGCCTCCGGTCTCAGCAGCTTCGCGGACGCCTTCAAGCTGTGGAGGGATTGAGATGACCTCCTGGTTTCCATCTATCGTCTATCTGCTCTGCTTCGCGACGAGCACTGCCTGCGCGCTGCTGCTCGCGCGCAGCTATCGCCGCAGCGGCATGCGGCTGCTGCTGTGGAGCGCATCGTGCTTCGCGCTGCTCGCGGTGAACAATTTGTTCGTGATCGTCGACCTGCTGCTGATCCATGACATCGACTTCAGTCTCCTCCGGCTGCTGCTGGCGCTGGCGGCGGTGGCGGTGCTGCTGTTCGGCTTCATCTGGGACATGGAGGAAGACGCGTGACCTTGCTCGCCTTCCTCTCCGGCGCGGTCACGCTCGGCTTCGCGGCGGCGGCCTTGTTCTTCCTGCGCTTCTGGCGCGATACGCATGACGAGCTGTTCCTCGCCTTCGCCGCGGCCTTTTTCCTGCTCGGCATCGGCCAGGCGATCCTCGCGCTCGGCGGGGTCCCCGACGAACAACGCAGCTGGGTCTATCTGGTCCGGCTCGTCGCCTTCCTGACGATCCTCTTCGCGATCCTGCGCAAGAACAGGGCGCGGTGAGCGATTAGGGGGTCCAGCCGGGCAGCGCGGCCGCCTGCCGGCCCCAGAAAGACCGGCCTGGCGGCAGCCTGCTTGTTCCCGGCCATCCTGTCACTCCGCCGCGCTGGTGCGCCCGCCGCCGCGCCAGCGAATGGCGTGCGGCAGGATGAACAGATACAAGCCGGTTACCAGCAGCAGAATGAGCGGAAGCAGCGCGAACAACCCCAGCCACGCCGGCGGCTGCCCCTGCCCCATCGCGACGACGTAGACGAGGACACCGGCCGTGAAGGCCATCGAGAGCCAGCGGTGAATCTGGCGTATCCACAGGTTCATGGCGATCTCCTTTCGGCGACTGGCCGGATTATTTGGAACGGTTCAGCGCCACTGCGGCGCGAAGCAGGTTCTTCAACGCTTCCTCGTCGATCTCCTCGCCCTCATGGAAGTCGATCGCGCGTCGGGCGTTGCCCTCAAGGCTGGAGTTGAAGAGCCCTTTCGGATCGTCGAATGCGGCGCCCTTAGCGAAGGTCATCTTGACCACGGCCTTGTAGGTCTCGCCGGTGCAGATCATACCGTCGCAATACCAGGTCGGAACGCCCCGCCACTTCCATTCCTCGATCACATCGGGAATGGCCTGCTTGACCAAATTGCGAAGCCGGCCGAGCATCTCGCCGCGCCAGCCCCCCAGCTCCTCGATCCGCTTGTCGATCAGCTGCGAAGGAGATGCGTCTTGCGTCTCGGTTTTCGGCATGTCGATTTCTCCTTGTCCGAAGGTCAGTCGAGCCGCGCGAGCACTTCTTCCAGCTTGCCGAAGAAGCGCGGCCAGCCGGCCTTGGCACCGTGGTAAGCGAGCTGCTGGTCGGGCTTGAAGCCGACCTGCTCCATGCGCAGCAAAGTTCCCGCGCCAACCGCGCTAAGCGTCCAGGTGACGGTGCTTTCGAGGCCCAGACCGTTCCAAGTGTACGCCAAAGTCTTGTTGGGCTCGACCTCCAGCACCTGGCAATCGAGCACGCCCCATTCGGCGCTCAGATTGAAGCGGTGATCGACGGTGGGGACGAAATCGTTCTTCATCAGCCATTCCTCGATCAGATGCGGCTGGGTGAGCGCGCGCCAGATCTTTTCCGGCGGGTGGGCGATCTCGCGCTCGACGACGACGGAGCGCGTTTCGGTCCTAGTATCGGTCATTGGTCCATCCTCTTGAGCAGTTCCTCGAGATCGTCGAAGCGGCTTTGCCAGAAGCCCGTCATCTCGCTGGTCCAGTCGATCAACGGGGCGAGCGCCTTGAGCTGCGCGCTATAATGGGTCTGCCGGCCTTCGTGGCGATCGAGCACGAGTCCGGCCTGCTTGAGCACCCCGAGATGCTTGGAGACCGCCGGTTGCGAGACTCCGGCGCGCGCGGTCAGCGCGCCGACGGTCTGTTCGCCGCCGCGGCACAGACGCTCGAAGATCGCCCGCCGGGTCGGATCGGCGAGCGTCCTGAAGAGCATGTCATGGGCGTTCTGCATTTCAATCAATAACTCACTGGCTATGGTTTTCCCATAACCAACGAGTTATCGGTTAGTCAAGGCGCTGGTCAGTGGACCGTCAGCGTCTCCGCATCCTTGCGTACGACAACCGCCCGGCCCGCGAGCACCGCGAACAGGCAGAGGATCAAATAGCATGCGGCGGGCACGATCAGCGCGGTCGCATAGCTGGTCTGGTCAGAGACCGCGCCCACGAGCAGCGGCAGCAATGCGCCCCCTACGATCGCAGTGCAGAGCAGCCCCGAAGTCGATTCGGTGGTGCCGGTCGAGCGCTCCAGCGTGAGCGTGAAGATCACCGGAAACATGATCGAATTGAACAGGCCGATCGACAGCGCGACGAAGCCCGCGGTCACGCCGCCGATCGCGAAGACATAGAAGCACATCGCCGCCGCGATCGCCGTGAACACGGCAAGCAGGATGTGTGCGCGAACCACTCCGAGCAGCGCCGAGCCGATCGCCCGGCCCACCATCGCGCCGAGCCAATAGAGCGCGACAGCCTTGCCGGCCTCCTGCAGCGACACGCCGGGCACGCCGTCGCTCCCCATCAGATAGCCGAGCACCGGAACACTGAACGCAGCGTCCGATTGCCCCCACACACTGTTCCCGTTGAGCAGCAGCGCCATCTGGGTGCCGATCGAGACTTCCGCGCCGACATAGAGGAAGATCGCGGCGGCGCCGAACAGCGCCCAGCGCGAATTGAGCGAGGAGAACAGGCCCGCGGTCGAGGCGGCTGGCGGCGCGGCCTCGGTGACGACGCGGCGGCTCAGCCAGAAGAACACCGCCAGTGCGGCGATCAGTCCGCAAATCCACAAATAGGCCGAATCGATTCCGGCGAGCGCTTCGGCGCGCACCGCCTCGGTGATCACCGACCCCTCCTTGACCTCCACGCCCTTGAGGAAGAGGTGCGCGCCGAGCAGCGGCCCGAGAAAGGTACCGAACGAATTGAAGGTCTGGCTGAGCGTCAGGCGAAGATGGCTGTATTTCGGATTGCCCAGCGCCGCGGCGAGCGGATTGGCGGCGACCTGAAGGACAGTGATCCCGCTGGCGAGGATGAACAGACCGAGAAGCACCAAAGTGAACAGCGCGAGGTTCGCCGCCAGCAGCATCACCAGGCAGCCCATGATCATCAGCCCGAGCGCCGTGAGGATCGTCGGAATGGACTTGGCCCGGGAAAGGAATGCCGCCGCCGGGAAGGACATCAGGCCATAAGCGATGAAAAAGGCGAATGCCGCCGCTTGCGCTTGGAGATTGGTCAGCGTGAAGATGCCCTTCACCGAGGCGACCAGCGGATCGATCAGCGAGGTGATGAAACCCCATGCGAAGAACAGGGTAGTGACCGCGGCGAATGCCAATGTGGCGCTCGTGGAACTCGAACGGGCCAAGGCGTTATCCTTCCTGTCGATGCACGCCCCGGCGGCGCGTGCAATTATTATGTTTGATTTGCCAATTCGCACAGCCCGCCGCGCTTGGCTAGGCAGGCGTTGCGCAGGCTTGGGCAGCGAGCGTTATCGAGCCCATGGGCCCCGCCATGTCGCCCAGGCCCGGACGCGTGATGAAGCCTTCGTTCCGGGGCAGCCGCATATAGCCCTGGAGGCTCTCCACCAGCGCCTTCTCGATCCGTGCGACGAGATGCGGCTGCGCGGTGAGCACGCCGCCGCCGATCGCGATTCGCTCCGGCCCTGCGCCACAGACCAGCGCGTGCGCCATCGCCGCGAGGGTGCGGACGATCGGCTCCCAGACAGGATCGTCCTCGGCTACGTCCCGTACGGCCCGCCCGCCAAGGCGCGACACCAGGGCCGAGCCCGAGGCGAGCCCCTCGACGCAATCCTCGTGAAACCCGCACACGCTCGGATGATCGTCGCCGGGCAGTCGCGGCACCCGCACATGGCCCCATTCGCTGTGCGCGAAGCCGCGTGTGGGGCGTCCATGGACGACCAGTCCCACGCCGACTCCAGTGCCGACAGTGACATAAGCGAAGTCCGTCATGCCCTGGCCGCTGCCCCAGGCGATCTCGGCAAGTGCGGCGCCGTTGACGTCGGTGTCGAATCCAACCGGCACCGCGAACGGCGCAGACAAGGTGCCGCGCACATCGGTGCCGGGCCAGCCGGCCTTGGTGGTGGCGAGGATATGGCCGTGCGACGGCGAGCGCGCATCGAGATCGATCGGCCCGAACGACGCGATGCCCAGCCCGCGGAAACCCGGGTGCTCGTACCAGTCCTGCAGTATCTCGAGGATCGCCGGCAGGGTCTCCGCCGCACTGGTCGTCGGCACGATCTGCTGATCGAGAACCCTGCCCGGCCCGAACGCCAGGGTGCACACGCATTTGGTGCCCCCCAGCTCGACGCCGGCATAGGGGAGGCTCCCCGCCGAAGCGCCGCCCGAAATACGCACGGACGACGGCAAACCCTTCGACATTCCCCCTCCCTTCGCGGCTGTACCGCCCATGAATCCTTGGGCTTGTGCAACCCAACCTTCGCATTAATAATCCAAATTACATAATTCAACGGTCGAACAACGGCCGAGGAGAGGATTGCGATGAGTGCATCCACGGGCAAGCTGAACCCCTCGGCGATCATAGCCGCGAGCCTGGCGGGGCTGTTGTTCGGATTCGACACCGCAGTGATCGCGGGTGTGACCGACGCGCTGCGCGGCACTTTCGGCCTCTCGGCCGCCCAATTGGGAGCCGCAGTATCCGCTGCTTTGGTCGGCACTTTGGTGGGGGCGCTCGGAGCGGGCAAACCCGGCGATCGCTATGGCAGCCGCACGATCCTGTTGTGGATCGCCATCGCTTATATCGTTTCGGCGCTCGGGTCCGCGCTGAGCAGCGGCCTGACGATGCTCGTCGCCTTCCGCTTTCTCGGCGGCCTCGCGATCGGCGGATCGTCGGTGCTCGCACCGGTCTATATCACAGAGGTCGCCCCGCCCGAGCGGCGCGGCATGCTGGTGGGCTTCTTCCAGCTGAGCATCGTGCTCGGGATCCTCGGCGCCTATGTCAGCAACTTCCTGATCGCGCAGGCAGTCGGCGGCGAGCTGGCGTGGCGGCTGAAGCTCGGGGTCGCGGCGGTACCGGCCCTCCTCTTCTTCGTCCTGATGCTTCGGGTTCCGCAGAGCCCGCGCTGGCTCTTCCATCATGGGCGGACCGCGGAGGCCAGGAAGGCAATCGAGGCCTTGTCCATGGGCGATCCCGACACGCTGCTGGGGCAGTTCGCCGAGGGCGCCACCGCGCCGGGCGACGACCGGCTGCGCTGGCGCCTGCACCGCCGCCCGATCCTGCTCGCAATTGGCCTTGCGATGTTCAACCAGCTCTCGGGCATCAATGCGATCCTCTATTATCTGGGCGACATCTTCGCCGCCGCAGGCTTCGACGCCGTCTCCGCCGATCTGCAGGCAGTCGCGATCGGCGTGGCGAATCTCCTCGCGACCATGCTCGGCATGGCGATCATCGATCGGGTCGGGCGCAAGCCGTTGCTGCTGATCGGTGCCATGGGCACCGCCATCGCGCTGACCTGCGTCGCCACGATCTATTCGACGGGCCATGGCCAGGCCCTGCTGTTGCCCGCATTGATCGGCTTCATCCTGTTCTTCGCGATCTCGCAAGGCGCGGTGATCTGGGTCTATCTGTCCGAAATCTTCCCCACCGCGGTGCGCGCGCGCGGCCAATCGCTCGGCAGCGCGACGCATTGGGGCATGAACGCGCTGATCGCCTTCGGCTTTCCCGTAGTGGCGCAATATACTCAGGCACTGCCATTCTGGCTGTTCGCGGGCGCGATGCTGGTGCAGGCTGTAGTGATCTGGCGGTACTTCCCCGAAACCCGGGGACTGTCGCTGGAAACCATGGGACGGACAGTCGAGGGTCGGGAATGATACGCTTGAAGACGACGGCTTCGATGACTGATAGCGCTACCGCATGACGGCCGCCGCCCCCAAAACCCGCCCCCGCCTTTCCGGCACCAATCTGGAGCGCGCCGCCGATCACAACCAGCGGGTGACTCTCCACGCCATCCGCGTGCTGGGTCCGCTCACGCGCGTCGAGCTCGCCGGCATCACCGGGCTGACCGGCCCGGCGATCGCCAACATCACCAAGCGCCTGCTCCAGGACGGATTGATCGACGAAGCCGGCCAGCGCCGCGGCGGTCGTGGCCAGCCGCCGACCAAGCTCGTGGTGCGTGCCGACGCCTGCTACTCGATCGGCGTAAACATCGATCGCGATCATATCACGATGGTGCTCGTCGATTTCTCCGGCGAGACGCTGACCCGCGTCTCCGAGGAAGTGAATTTCGCGCTGCCCGACCATGTCCGCGGGCTCTACCGCCGCTCGATCAGGAACATGCTGCGCAAGGCGAAGGTCGACGTTTCCAAGGTCGTCGGCGTCGGTGTCGCGGTCCCCGACGATCTCGGGCTCGTCGATCTGCCCGGTCGCCCGGCCGAGTATGCCGCATGGGACAAGACCAACATGGTCGATCTGTTCCGCGAGCCGCTGAACTTGCCGGTCTTCGTCGAGAACGACGCCGCCGCCGCGGCGATGGGCGAGATGCAATTGGGGCTCGGACATACCAACAACAGCTTCTTCTACGTCCTGATCTCGTCGGGCCTCGGCGGCGGACTGGTGGTGGACGGCTCCTATCTGCGCGGCGCCGACGGGCGCAGCGGCGAACTGGGTTTCATGCGCGCGGCTGCGGGCGAGGAGATCCAGCGGATGGTCTCGCTGTCGGGCCTCGCGCGGCATCTCGAGCGCAACGGGTGCCACCTCGCCGACGTGATGGGTGCCGCCGATCCTGACGAGGCGACCAATGCGTGCGTCGCCGCGTGGATCGAGGACGCCGCACGCCAGCTCACCGTGCCGCTCGACGCGATCAACTGCCTGATCAATCCCGCGGCGGTGCTGGTCGGGGGAAGGCTCCCGACCGCGATCCTCGAACGGCTGGCCGAGCGCGCCAACGAATTGATGCGCGAACGCGCGAACCTCCTGCCGACCGTTGCCCCGGTGATCCGCGCGGCGCTCTCGGAGGACGCGCCGGCGGTGGGCGCGGCGATCCTGCCGTTCAGCCATTTCCTGCTGCCCAAGCAGGCGGCCTTGTGGAAGGCATCGGCCTGAACCAACCAAAAGGTTGGCGATGCGCGACATCCAACCTTCCGGTTGGATCAGAAAAACGCGCATTCCCGCCGATTTTTCCGGCGTTCCTGACGCTTGGCGGTTTACGAAGTTTACAATTCCTTCGCGTGCGCGCGAGGCAATCGCCAAGAATGGAGTGCGCATTGCGGGAATCGTGCTGCTCGGCCATGCGCGAACGGAAGCAGAACAAATCCTACATTGGGCGCCTATCCCCCTTGCATACGTAGAACGTTTCGGGTATATGCTTGTGCATGGCAAAGCAGATCACCACCGCGCAGTTCTTCCGGCTCTTCCCGAACGATGAAGTCTGCCTTCAGCACCTGTTCGATGTGCGGTTCGGTCAGGGCTTCGCTTGCCCCTCGTGCGAGCGCCCGTCGAAGTGGTTCCGGATCAAGGCTGAGCGCGCCTATTCGTGCCAGTGGTGCGGTCATCACCTGCACCCGACTGTGGGCACCCCCTTCGAGCAGACCCGCACGCCGCTGCAGCTTTGGTTCTACGCCATCCACCTGTTCACGACGACGCGCCACGGTGTCAGCGGCAAGGAGCTGGAGCGCCAGTTGGGCGTGACCTACAAGACCGCTTGGCGCATGGCGAAGCTGATCCGCGAGCATATGGCGGATGTTGATGGCAACGAGCCGCTAGGCGGCTTCACGAAGCAGGTTGAAGTTGACGAGACCTTCGTGGGCGGGACGTTCCAGCGCGGCACTCGCGGCGGTGATCCGGCAGAGGGGAAGACCATCCTGTTCGGCATGATGGAGCGCGGCGGCAAGGTTATCGCTGAGGTGGTGGCGAACCGTAAGCGCGGTACGCTGCTCCCGCTTCTCAAGGGCAACGTGAAAGCTCACAGCATCGTCCACACCGATGAACATACCGCCTATCTCACGATCGCTGCGGAGGGCTTCTTTCACGAAACGGTGAACCACGGCGCCGGACAGTACGTCTCGGCCAAGGGCTCAAGCGTCAACTCGATCGAGGGTTTCTGGCGGCACCTGAAATGCTCGATCGCTGGCACCCACATCAGCGTTAGCCCGAAGTACCTTGGCCGCTATGCCAAGGAATTCGAATACCGCTTCAATCGTCGCAACGATCCGGCTTCGATGCTTCCGGAGCTTCTTTCGACTTTCCGGCCATTGAGTTCAAAGTGCGGTTGAACGCAGCTTCGTCGCCGGTTTCGGTTTCGCGATCCTTCGCGAACTCATCCAGTTTCCCGGCCTCACGGGCCTCACGCAGCGTTGTCATAGGCTAGCCTCACCGGGGTACGTGGGCGCTCCCGGATTGATACGACCATCGACCTATGGGTCTTTGAACGCTGGTGCCACAACAAGCCGGAGGTGATTGCTACGGCCAAAGTCCCAACCGCAATCATGAGTGTGAGAAGACCCCACATATCTACCTTTGTCGGGTCGGCTCGAAACTGGCTGAGGACCTGTAAGGCGGGAACCAAGGCGCCCAGAAAGGCCCCCACCGTGCATAGGAAAATCTCCATGACCGGCTCTTTTCGCATCTCGCCCAACTTCTCCAATTCGTCGTCCGTGATATAGTGGCATAGCGCTTGCGGCGAAAGAGTGACCTCTGTCGTTTGAGCGCCTGAAGGCATCTGCATAACGCTACCGCTAGCGGGTTGTTCAACCGCCATCTGAGCCGTCCGTTTCAGCGTCGGCTATTCTCGCTTTTACGATATTCAGGTTAAAGAAGCGGACGAAACCGCACTCCTCACATGTCGTTGCGGTGAGCGGCTGATAGGTGCCGCCAAAAGCCGGTATGTTTGTCAGAACCTCAACGCGATAGGTATTCTCTAGCACATAACTCAGCGGGCTTCCGCAGACAGGACAGCCATCGTTGGGGTCGCGCGCCTTGCGGTTAATGTGAGCGGTTATTTCGTTTACTTCGTCCTTCGAGAGTTTAATCTCGGTGACTGCTGGCACATTTGATGCCTGCCCTTTTGTTTTATCGTCCTCGGTCCCCATGGGCGTTGGTTAGCAATAGGCTTCCTACGGAGTCAATTTGGGTACGTGAGAGGAGGCAACCCTTAAGGGTCTTGCTCAAGTGCCCGCAACGGGCTCACGCAGCATCTTCAATCTCCCCTCCGAAATCCATGATGACGAGCCGCACGATCTGCCCGTTCTTATATCCTGCCTTGCCTTGAACGCGGATCGTCGCTTTGCGGTTCACAGCGTTGGCGTAAGGATTGTTCTCTTCTTCGGCCACCGGATCATCGACTTCGGCCAGCAAGTACCCGCTTCGCTCCGGGTGTTCCACGCTCAATTTGCGCGTATGGAATGTGAACCCATCGGTGCGAAGAACGAATTCTTGCAGAGGGCCGAACTCCTGGGCGACGCCTGATCGAATCTTGTCCGCGTCATCATTATCAACGGTGATTGCTTTCTGCTTGTCAGTCTCAAACTTCACCCTCTTGGCGGTGCGGCCGACTGGCGCAACCGCCTGAGCGGCTGCTGGACCCAGCTTCTCCAAAACCGCACCCAGAAGCTGCTGTAAGCCCATCGCCTCTTCGTGGCGGCGTTCGTCCGTCCGATCGCTGGCCGCAATTTGAGCAAGCATAAGGTCAGCCATTTTCTCGACTGCCTTCTGCGCTTCGGTCTGCCGACCGCTGTAGTATGAGAAGACGGCCTGCACCCAGTTCGACAGCATCTCCGCGCCGTTTGGCCCGAATACCTGAATGCCCAGTTGGAGAACTGCGGCGCTCTCCTGAAGGAGAGCGGCGACCGTCACGCTTCCCGCGACTGGCTCGCCAGCCTTCAACACAAGGAAGGCGCGTTCCCCCCGCTTGGGCAGACGCTTTTGCGTGAGCGCAACCAGCATGTCCGAAATTATTCGGTCGAAGCCTTGAAGAGATTCGCCAAAGAACCGCATGTCGATGCGATGGCCGTCCGCGTCGCCGCCCTCGAACGTAATCTGAAAGCCGTCTGACATCCAAGCTCTCCCCCATCGGGAAGGCTAAGTCATTGTCCCCCATTAAGTCAAAAGAGGCGATTTGGCGGGTCATGGCCGAAGGCCATACCACCCCCTGCGATTCCGATTCACGTATGCGGAGGGGATAGACGCCCTACATTGCCAGCGCTATCCTAAGTTTCGGGCCGGCCGCGCGTTCAGCGCCTGCGCAATCTCCGTGACGTGCCGCAGATCGCCGCCGCAACAGGCGCCGAATATGTTGAGCCAGGGCATCCGAGCGGCAAGCTCCGCGTAAAGCTGGCCCAGCTCCTTCGGATCGCCCGCATCCAGTTCGGGCGCTTCATCGAGCTCGGCATGGCTGCGGCGCGAGGCGTTGGCGCGAAGGCCACGAATTCGCCGTGTCCAGTCCGCGTCGTGCAGCACGCCGGAGAAATGATCGGGATGCGCGCAATTGACCATGAAATACGCAGTCGCGCCGCCGGTCTGCGCATCGACCGCGCGGATCGCGTCGGCGAGCGACTGGCCGTCGGGAAGCCGGCCGTCGGTTTCGACGGTGAAGGAGATGACGACCGGCAAGCCCAGCTTCGTCGCGGCCTGCACCAGCCCGGCCGCTTCGCTCGCCTGGTTGAAGGTGAGGCCGGTGACCATGTCGATCTCGGTCGGCGCCAGCCAGCCGAGCTGCTCGGCATAATAGGCCGCTGCATCCTCCGCCGAAATCTTGCGCTCGGGCCGATAGGCGTCTCCGCGCGGGCCGATCGTCGCGCTGAGGACGATCGGAGGGCCGCCCTCGAAACGCGCGCGCATGCCGCTCGCCAGCGCGACCGCGTCTTCGTTCACTGCGCGCAGCTCACCGGGACTCTGGCCGAGGTCAGCCGCCCAGTGCCGATGCGCCTTCCACGTCGTGGTATCGAGAACGAAGCCCGCGCCGGTCTCGCGGGCAAGGTTCAGAAAGCCTTCGAAATAACGCTCCACCGCCGCCCTGCCCGCGGCTTCGGGCAGCAGCGTGTGCGCGGCGAACTCGCGGATCTCGATCCCGTGGTTGAAGATCAGATCGGTTTCCAGACCCGCATCGGTCAGGAAAAGATCGCCGCCAAGCTGCGGCAATGCGTCTCTGTATCGGGCCATCGTCCGTTTCTCCCCCGCGACGATCCAGCCGCGCTTTTATCATGCGGGCGAGATTAGACCAGTTCGTGAACGCATGAAGCGAATGGCAGCCAACGCCGACCTTGCGGACTCAGCGTAGCGCCAAGGCTTTTTCCAGAACCAGCCAATCGTAATTCTCGACAAATTCTCATTTGGCTGATGAGGTTCGACTTTACGCGAGCCGGAGGGGCCATCATGCGTGATCGAGGAATCTCTAGTCCGAGAACGAAGGCTTGGGTGGCGGGGGCATTTGCCCTGAGCGGAGCAATCGCATTGCTCTGGGGCCTGCAATCCCCTGATCCTGCATTGCAGGAGGCCTCGACCGCAAAGACGTTGGGTATAGTCGTTCTGGTAATCGCGCTGCTGATGGCGGCCAATTATCTCTACGCCCAGTCGCTCATCAACAAGATGCGGCGAGGCGACGACGTCATAGGCAGATGGACCGTCGCGCCTGATGCATTTGCAATATTTCGCGACAATGAACTCAGGCGAAAGAAGCGTAAAAATAATTGGCGCCTGCCTCGCGGCAACTGGCCGGAAGGACTCGAGGTGATATTCACGCGGCGATCCGTGCTTGTCGGGAATACCTGGTTTCGCCTTGCCACAAAAGGAATGTCGCGCTTTGCCAATGCTCGGATCGAGACTGATGCAGTCTCTTCTATCGAGTTCTCGATGCGACTGACAATCAGAGGTGCAGGCTCAACCCATCAAAGCGCGCGGTATAATGGGCATCTGCGGATACCGATCGCCGGAAGCGCGACTGTTGAAGCAGCGCGGGTGGTAGAATATTTCAAAGATTTGGTGTGATGCGTCGGCTTGTTAGGCTGGAGGCCGCCCGAACGAGGGTGGGCGATCCGCCTTGGCGGTGCCGAAGCGCGAGGGCTGCTTGCCCATTTCGAAGACCAGCTCGCCGCCCTTCGCCAGATCGGCGTGGCTGATCCAGTTGCGCGTCCAGGGCTTGCCGTTCCAGCGCACCGACTGGATGTACGGGGCATCGGGGGCGTTGTTGCGGGCAACGATGCGTAGCGTCCTGCCCTGCCCCAGCCGCACCTCTGCCGCGTCGAACAGCGGCGAGCCGAATACATACACCGCGCTCACCGGATCGACGGGGTAGAAGCCCAGGGCGCTCAGCACGAACCATGCGCTCATTTGGCCGCAATCGTCGTTGCCGATTTCGCCGTCGGGATCGGCCTTGTACATCTCGGTGCACAGACGGCGGATCATCGCCTGCGTCTTCCACGGCGCGCCGGCAAAGGCATAGAGATAAGCGACGTGGTGGTTGGGCTCGTTGCCGTGCGCATATTGGCCGACCAGCCCCGAAATGTCGGGCGGCGCGTTCTCGGGCAAGGTCGACGGCGCATTGAACAAGGCATCGAGCTGCTTCTCGAACGCCGCATCGCCGCCGAAATGCGCGATCAGGCCATGGACGTCGTGCTGGTTGAGGAAGGTCGCCTGCCAGCCATTTGCTTCGGTATAGTCGCGGTGCTTCTTGACGTCGTGGCCGAGCTGGACCGGATCGTAATTCGCCCACCAGCTGCCGTCTGAGAATTTTGGCTTGGCGAAGCGCGCCTGCGGATCGAGCACGTTGCGATAGTTGCGGCTGCGCTCGCGCAGCTTCTCGGCGTCGTCCTTCGCGCCCGCGGCGTCGGCGAGCACCGCCATCGCCCAATCGTCATAGGCATATTCCTGGGTGCGGCTGACCGATTCCCAGATCTTGTCGGCAGGGATGTAGCCGAGGTCGTAATAATAGCCGCGGCCGAGCGAGCCGTCGCTGTCCTTGAAATCGCGATCGAAGGCGCGGCGGCGGATATTGGGCCATGCCGCGGCATAATCGGCCTTGATGCCCTTGGCGTGTGCTTCGGCGAGCACCGACACCGAGTGCCAGCCGATCATGCAGCCGGTCTCGACGCCCTGGAGCTGCCAGACCGGCGGGCCATAGGGACTTTGCTGCGTTTGGCGGATCAGGTCGCGGGTGAACATCGCCGCGCGCTCGGGCTGGACGAGGGTGAGCAGGGGATGGAGCGCGCGATAGGTGTCCCACAAGGAATAGGTGCTGAACGCGGCCGTGTCGGCGGGCGCCTGATGTACCTCTCGGTCCATACCGACATAGCGGCCGTCGCGATCGGTGAAGAGCGTCGGCGCGAGGAAGCAATGGTAGAGCGCGCTCGCCATGATCGTGCGCTGGGCGGGCGTGCCGCCCTCGACGCGGACGGCATCGAGCTCCTTCGCCCAGGCGCGGCGCGCGGCGGTGGCGGCGCGGTCGAAGTCCCAGCCCGGCGCCTCGGCGGCGAGCGCGGCCTTGGCCCCCGCGACATCGACCGCCGAGATGCCGGTCTTGACGAGGATCGGCTCGCCGCCCGCCTCGTCGAAGAACAAGGCGACCTTGAGCTTGTTGCCGGCGACGACTTTCGCGCCCGCCGGTGCGGGCTTGTTGTCGTCGCCGAAGAACTGAACCCGGCTCGGCTTGCGCGAGAGCTGCATCGCGAAATGAATGTGCCGGCCCTTGGCCCAGCGATGTACCCGCCGGCTGCCGGTGAGCATGCCGTTCGCGTCGATCGCGAGCGAGGCCTGGTCGACGATGATGCCCTTGTCCCACACGTCGATGATCATGTGGGCGAAGTCGATCAGGATATGCCCGGCGCCGGCGGGGAAATGGTAGCGGTGCAGGCCGGTGCGCTCGGTCGCGGTCAGCTCGGCGAGCACGCCGGATTCGAGTTTGACGCGGTAATAGCCGGGCTCGGCATGCTCTTCGGAGAAACGCTGGCGATAGCCCTTGTCGGGATCGTCGAGCTTGCCCGGATCGAGCTCGAGCGGCCCACGCGTCGGCACCACCAGCACGTCGAGCATGTCGCCGATGCCGGTGCCCGAGAGATGGGTGTGCGAGAAGCCCATGATCGACGTGTCGGTACGGTGATAGCCCGAGCATGCGTCCCAGCGGCTATTGTCGGTATCGGGGCTGAGCTGCACCATGCCGAAGGGCAAAGAGGCACCGGGAAAGGTGTGGCCGTGCCCGCCGGTGCCGATGAACAGGTCGGGCTTGCCGGCGGTGGCCTTCTGCACGCGGGCGAGCGCCGGCGCCGCTCTGGTCAAAGCGGCGAGCCCGGTGCCGGCGAGCAATTGGCGGCGATTTGCAGTGATCATGGTCATCAAATCCGGTTGGCAAGAAGCGAAGGCTTGCGCTTCGCGATATCGAGGATCAGCTCGCCGAACAGCCCGTTGGCCCAGGCGAACCATTTGCGCGTGAAGTTGGTCGGGTCGTCCTTGTGGAAGCTCTCGTGCATGAAGCCGGTGCCGGCATGGGTCGCCTTGAGCCAGCGCAGGCATTGGAGGATCGTCGTATCGTCGTCGCTGTTGCGCGCATGGACGATGATCGACATCGGCCAGATCATGTCCATCCCCACATGGGGTCCGCCGATGCCCTGCCCCGCTTTGCCCTCGAAGAACCAGGGGTTGCGCTTGCTCCACGCGAGCGCCGCCGAGCGGCGGAACAGCGGGTCGTCGCGGTCCGCGGCACCGAGCAGCGCGAGTCCGCTCAGGCTCGGCACATTGGCGTCGTCCATGAAGATCGCATTGCCATAGCCGTCGACTTCATAGGCCCAGACCTCGCCGCCCTGCCCGTCCGCCATCTTGCCGTGCGCGTCGAGCGCGGCCTGCACTTCGGCGGCGAGCGCGAGGCAGTCCTGCGCCGCCGCGGCATCGCCACGCGCTTCGCGGTGCACCTGGGCGAGCATCTTGAGCGCCGACACCGCGAACAGGTTCGAGGGGATCAGGAACGGCAGCACCGTCGAATCGTCCGACGGGCGGAACATCGAATGGATCAGCCCGACTTTCCGGGTCGGCGCGCCATAGCCGCCGAGCATCACCGTCTCGGTCGGGGATTTGTCGACGCGCTGGAAATGATAGGGGCCCGGGCCGTCCTTGCGCTGCTGCTCGCGGAAGGTAGCGACGGCGCGCGCCATCGCCTGCGACCAGAGCGCGTCGAACGGGGCCTTGTCGCGCGTCGCGGTCCAATAGCCGTGGGCGAGGCGCATCGGATAGCAGAGCGAGTCGATCTCCCACTTCCGTTCGGCGACCCCCGGCTTCATGTCGGTCTTGTCGGTCTGCGACCATTCGAGATTGGTCTTCGCGGACAGGTCTTCCATGAAGGCGTTGGCGTAGGAATCGATCAGGATGCAGCGCGACTGGCGCTGGATCAGCCCGTGGAACAGCCGACGCAGCCCGGCATCCTTCGGCGCGAGGTGGACATAGGTCTGGAGCTGCGCCGAGCTGTCGCGCAGCCAGAGCGCGTTGATGTCGCCGGTGATGACGACCGCGTCGGGCTTGCCGTCGACGGTGCCGAGCTGCGCGACCGTGGTGTCGAGCGTGTTCGGGTAGCAATTCTCGAACAGCCAAGCGATTTCGGGATCGGCGATCCTGGCCTTCACGGCCTTGATCTCGGCCTCGACCGCCTTGCTGACGAAGCGCCGCGCGCTGACCGGCGGGCGTTGCGAGACGAAGCCGTCCGCTGCCAGCGCGCGCGCCGGCAGCGCGGTTGCGGCCGCGAGCGCCCCGGCGCCCGCGATCACGTCACGGCGGTTCATTTACGCGCTCCCGGTGCGCTCATCGAGAAGGGCGCGGCGGCCTTGCTCGCGCCCCAGGTCTTGTTGGGCGTCGGGCCCATCACGAAGCGCAGGGTTCCGCCGCCTTGCAGGGCCTCGCGCGTGAGGAACGTCTTGTCGTGGCGCTGGCCGTTGAACGTCACCGACTGGATGTAGACGTTCTTCGGGCCGTTGTTCGCCGCCTCGATCGTCAGCGCCTTGCCGGAGGGCATGGTGAGCTTGACCTTCTGGAAGAGCGGGCTGCCGATCGCATATTCGCCGACGGTCGGCGTCACCGGATAGAAGCCCAGAGCCGAGAAGACGTACCAGGCCGAGGTCTGGCCATTGTCCTCGTCGCCCGGATAGCCATCGGGCGTCGCCGAATAGAGTTTCGCCATCACGTCGCGGACATGCGCCTGCGCCTTCCACGGCTGGCCGGCCCAGTCGTAGAGGTAGATCATGTGCTGGATCGGCTGGTTGCCATGGGCGTATTGGCCCATGTTGACGATCTGCATCTCGCGCGTCTCATGGATGACCGAGCCGTAATAGCTGTTCTCGAAGATCGGCGGCAGCGTGAAGATCGAATCGAGCCGGTCGGTGAACTCCCGGTCGCCGCCCATCAAGTCGATCAGACCCTGCACGTCCTGCATCACCGACCAGCTGTAATGCATCGAATTGCCCTCGGTGAAGGCGTCGCCCCAGGCATAGGGATTGAACGGCGTCATCCAGCTGCCGTCCTTGTTGCGGCCGCGCATCCAGCCCGATTCCGGATCGTAGAGCTTGCGGTAGTTCTGCGCCTGCGCGGCGTATTTCTTCGCCTCCTCGGTCTTGCCGAGCGCTGCGGCGAGGCGCGACAGCGAGAAATCGGCAGTGGCATATTCGAGCGTGCGCGCGGCATTCTCGTTGATGCCGGCGTCATAGGGGACATAGCCGAGCTGGTTGTACAGCTCGACGCCCTCGCGACCGACAGCAGTCAGGACATTGCCCTTCTTGTCCTTCGGGCGGCCTTGCGACGTGGTCGCGTTCTTGACCATCGCCTCGTACAGGGTCTCGACGTCGAAGCCGCGGACGCCGTTGAGATACGCGTCGGCGATGATGTTGGCCGAGTTCGAGCCGATCATCACGTCGCGGTGGCCGGGGCTCATCCACTCGGGAAGCCAGCCCGATTCTTTGTAGGTGTTGACCAGTCCCTGCATGATCTGGCTGTCGAGATCGGGATAGACGAGCGCGAAATAGGGAAAGACCGCGCGCCACGTGTCCCAGAAGCCGTTGTCGGTGAACAGCGGGCCATCGTGCACCTTGCCGTCATAAGGGCTGTAATGGACGGTCTTCCCCTGCGCGTCGATCTCGTGGAACATCCTCGGGAACAGCAGGATGCGGTACATCGCCGAATAGAAGGTACGGCGATTGTCGATGTTCGGATCGCTGACTTCGATCCGGCCGAGCTCGCGCTCCCATGCCGCCTTGGCCTTGGCCTCGGTCTGGTCGAAGCTGTCGCGCCCGATCTCGCGCGTCAAATTGCGTTCGGCCTGTTCGGGGCTGATGAAGGAAGAGGCGACCTTCACCCCCACCTGCTCGCCGTCGCGGGTCTTGAAGCTGACCACCGCGCCGACATGCCCGCCCTTGCGCTTCAGATCGGCGGAGAGCTGGCCATTATCGTCCCACGTCCGCGTGACGGTGAAGTCGTGATCGAATTCGGCGACGAACCAGTTATGGAAATTGTCGGGTACGCCGCCGTGATTGTTGCGGACATAGCCGGTGATCCGCCGCCGGGCCGGATCGATCGCCACCATCGATCCGCCGGTCTGGCCGTCGAGGATGATGTGCGCGTCATCGCTCTTCGGGAAGGTGAAGCGGAACTGCGCGGCGCGGTTGGTCGGCGCGACTTCGGCAGTCACGTCGTAATCGGCGAGATAGACCTTGTATTTGTAGGGCCGGCTCTCCTCGGCCTTGTGGCTGTACCAGCTTGCGCGCTCGTCCTGATCGATCTTGAGCGCCCCCGTTTCCGCGAACAGCGCGAATGCGGCGTAATCGTTCATCCACGGGCTCGGCTGGTGGGTCTGCTTGATGCCGTTGATCTTCTCGGCGTCGTATGTGTAGCCCCAGCCATTGCCCATCTTGCCGGTGACCGGGGTCCAGAAGTTCATCCCCCATGGCACCGCCACCGCGGGATAGGTGTTGCCGTAGGAGAGCCCATGGCTCGAATCGGTGCCCATCAGCGGGTTGACGAGATCGGACAGCGCTTCCTCCTGCGCGGTCTGGGCGTGCGCCATTGGCACGAGCAGCGGCGCGGGCAGGCACAGGCCGGTGGTGGCCAGCAGCGCGATCGCACCGCGCAGTGATCGAGCGAAGGTCTTCAACGCAGGTCTCCCCCTGAGATTTTCATTTTGCGCGGCCGATCGGACGCGGCGCGACGCCTTCGTTGGTCATCACCACCGGCTTGATCGTGCCGTCGGCGTTGAACTCCATGCGGTCGAGCGCGAGCTGGCGATGTTCGCCGCGCTCTTCGCCGAGCGGGCGGCGGTGATAGGCGATCACCCATTCGTCGGTGCCGGGCACGTTGACCACCGAATGGTGCCCAGCGCCGCGCGCGATCTTGAAGTCCTGTTGCAGGATCTTGCCCATCGGCTTGAACGGTCCGACCGGGCTCGGCCCCATCGCGTATGCGACGCTGTAATCAGGGCCGGTCCAGCCGCCCTCGGACCACATCAGGTAATAGACGCCCTTGCGCTGGATCACGAACGAGCCCTCGACATAGCCGGGGGGCGTGATCTCCTTGAACGTGGAGCCGTCGGCATGCGGGACGATGGTCTTGAGATCCTTACTCAACTTGACGACGTTGCAGTGCTGCCAGCCGCCATAATAGAGATAGACCTGCCCGTCCTTGTCGCGAAACGCGAACGGGTCGATCGGCTGGGCGCCATTGTGGAACTTGCCGATCAGCGGCTTGCCGATCGCGTCCTTGAACGGCCCGCCGGGCGTGTCGCTCATCGCCAGCCCGATCCCGCCCAACTCGCCATCCTTCTGGATGTCATTGGCGCTGAAGAACATGTAATATTTGCCGTTCGCCGCGATCACCGAAGGCGCCCAGATCGCGAAGGCCGCCCAGCCGGCATTCTTCACGTCGAACACATGCTCGTGCTTCGTCCAATGGACGAGATCGGGCGAGGAGAAGGCATTGAAGAAGGTCTGGATACCGTAGGACGGGCGGACCATCTTCTGCTTGCGCAGTTCGATTTGCGCGGGCGTGAAGCCCGGCGAAACATCGGGCACCGCGCCGTGATCCGAATAGGTCGGATAAATCCAATAGCGGTCCCCGAAGGCATGGATCTCCGGATCGGCATACCAGCCCGGCACGATCGGATTGGGCGCGGGCGCCGAAGCCGTGACGAGCAGCACCGCCGCTGCCGCCAGACCGGTTTGCATCATTCGCCGCATGCCGCTTCTTCCTGCAGAATCAACCGTGCATCCCATGTGGCACGCAAGGCCCCCGCGGTACAAAGATGGAGGTGATCCGGGGGGAACGGATCACCTCCTAGGCGCCTTGGGGGGCGATTACGTGTGCGTCAGGGACGACGCGTCAGAACTTGAATGCCATGCCCAGATAGAAGCGGCGGCCCGAATAGACGTTCGAGATGAAGCGGTCCTTCGTGTCGTTGCCCAGATGCTGGCGCTGTTCGGACTTGGTGAGGTTGATGACCGAGCCGGTGATCTGGAGGTTCTTGTACACGTCGAACGCCGCGTTGAGATCGACCTGATCGTACGGATCGTCATAGACGTTGAGGCCCGAGGACAGTCCGCGCACGACCTCGCCACGGCGATTGTACGAAGCACGCAGCAGGACCGGGCCGTGTTCGTAGAAGACCGAGGCGTTGAGCTGGGTCTTCGCGCTGCCGACCAGCGCCGATTCACCCAGCTTGGTCCCGTTCAGCGTGACGTCGGCCTGCGAGGTGTCGTTATAGGTGAAGTTCACCTGCGCGCCGAGGCCGAAGTCCAGCGTGTGCTGGGCATAGACTTCGATACCCTGCGACACCGCGCTCGTGCCGTTTGCCTGAGTCGAATATTGCTGGACCGTCACGGTCTGGCCGGCGACCTCCTGCGGAAGATCGATCACGACCGGCACGATGAAGTCCTTCACGTCCTTGCGGAACAGCGTGAAACCCAGCACCGAGCCGCGGTGGAAATACCATTCCACGCCGGCGTCATACTGCCAGGCGTTGAACGGCTTCAGATTGAAATTGCCGCCGTCGCCGAACCAGCCCGGCAGCGCGCCGAACTGGGCGCGATCGAAGACGAACGCATCCGAGTTGAACGTCAGACCGCGCGAGCCCGCGAGATCGCCATAGCCTGGCCGGGCAATGACCTTCGACGCTGCCGCACGCAGCAGCAGGTTGGGCATCGCCTCCCACGAGATGTTGAAGCTCGGCAGGAAGTCGGTGTAGCTCTTGCTCTCCGAATTGGGGCTGAACACCTTCACCTGGCGCTGCGATTCCGGGATCACCGTACAATTGCCGTCGGCGCCTACCGGCTTGTTCGGGTCGAACGGCCCGCCAGGCCCGTTCACGCAATATTCGTTCTCGTAGGTGATCCGGTCGGTCGACGTGCCGTCCTGTTTCGTATTGACCACGCGCAGGCCGATATTGCCGCGGATATTGTCCGTTTTGAAGTTTGCCTGGGCATAGCCGGCCCAGATCTTCTCGCGGATGTTGTACACGTTCTGCGGCTCGGGAACGCGAACCGGCCCGTTATAGGTCTTGTTCAGATAGCCGATATAGTTCTGGATGTTGATCGCCGGGAAAGCGGACGTCTGGAACCCGCCGGCGATGTTGCCGAGCGAATCCGGGTAGAAGATTTCCGGCAATGCCAATGCGCCGCCCGGCGTATCCTGGAAGCGCAGCGTATTGGCGGCGTCCGAATACCATTCGAACTTGCCGGTCTCGCGATGGATGCGGCCGTCGCGCCACTTCGCACCGACCTGGATCGAGTCGATGAACGACGCGTCGAACTTCCGGGTCACGTCGACCTGCGCGTAGCGCTGAGAAATCGAGCTGTTGGTGAAGCCCGAGCCCGTCGAACCAAGATCGATCTGGGCGACGCCGTTCAGCATGTTCTGGATCACGTTGGGCGAGAATTCCATCGCGATCGACTGATCGGTGAAGTTCCACGCGCTGAGCGAATTGCCGTTGACGGTGCCTGCGCGCGGCTTGGCCTGGGCGTAGAACTGGAACGACGGACCGCCAGTGGCCTTTGTCTTGCCGAACACGAAATCGACGTTGAGGTGGCCGAGCTCCCAATTGCCGCGCACGTCATAGGTGTTGGAGACGCTCTTCTCGCGGACATAGGTGTCCTGCGGTGCCGGGGTTTCCATCGTGCACATGTTACCGGGCACGCGGCAGCCGGTGCCTTCGGCCGGAACCTGGAATGTCGCGCCGGTCAGGACCGTGCCGCTCTTGTCGAACGTCGCGTCGGTGAAGAAATTGCCATAGCCCCATTCGGGGACCTTGATGGTGCTGCGCGTATAATCACCGTTGAGCTGGAACCGGAAATAGTTCGCGGAGATCTCCAGATTGTCGAACGGCCTGGTCTGCATCGTCGCCTGGATGCCGAGGCGCTTGCGCTTCTGCTCCATGATCGTTTCGGCGACCGATTGGGGAGCCCAATAGCCGCTGTAGTGCGTGCCGCTTTGCGTGGTCTGCCCGGCATCGTCGCCGCTGTTCCAATAGTCGATCGCGGAATCATTGGCGAAGGTTTTGCCGTTGACGTCGGTCGCGGGGTTGGTGGCCTTGTCGTCGGTCCACCAATGCCAGCTGTCGCCGGACGCGCTGAGCGAGCGATTGGTGCGCACCTGATAGGTGGCGCCGACCAGGAAGCCCAAGGTCTTGTCTTCGTTGCGCCAGGAGAGCAGCCCCGAGACGTTCGGCTCGATCTTCTTGGTGACGTCCGACGTGGTACCTTCGGCCGACACGCTGCCCGACCAGGGCTCGAGTTCGAAGGGCTTGCGCGTGTGGTTGATGATGATGCCGCCGACGCCGCCTTCATCGAGGCGCGCTTCGGGCGACTTGAACACTTCGACGCTGCCGATCAGGCTCGAGGGCAGCAGCAGATAGTTGAACGAGCGCGAGGGATCGCCGCTGTCGGCGGAGGCGATGAAGTTGCCGTTGAGCTCGGTCAGCGTCAGGTCCGAGCTGAGGCCGCGGATGCTGACCCGGCTGCCTTCGCCGCCGTCACGGTCGATGATGATGCCGGGCACGCGCTGCAGCGAATCCGCCACGTTCTTGTCGGGGAACTTGCCGACGTCCTCCGCGGTGATCACGTCGACGAATGCGTTGGCGTTGCGCTTCTGCGACAGGCTCTGCTCGATCGAGGCGCGAAAGCCGGTGACGACGATATCGCCTTCCTGACCTTCAGCCGCGGGCGCGGCGTCCTGAGCCGGCGCGTCCTGCGCGGTGCCTGCACCCTGCGTGGTCGCGGCATCCGGCGTGCCCGTCGCGTCCTGCGCATGCGCCGTACCGGCAAGCGCAACGAGCACGCTCGCCGAAAGCATCAGGTAGCGCGCGACTCGCTTGTGCGAGGATCCGCGAGACCGTTCGATCTGCCCGAAATTCATTTTACTCTCCTCCCGATTCGCCGCGACGTCCTCGCCTCCGGCCTTTTGTGTGTCCCCGCGCCGGCCTTCGGCCTTTGCGCTCGGCGTCCATCCTGAATATTAAAAGCAATTTGTCAATTGGATCGAGTTGGTATGTGTGCGGCCCCCGACGATCCGTTGAAGAGATCGCCGCTGCCTGCGGTTTGCCGTTGAAAACTAGGGTGTTGCGGGCGCCGCGACGGGCTCCCACAGGGGCTTTGCCATGCGGGCGAAGGCTTCGGCTGGTGCCTTGGCGACCTCGCGGTCATAGGTCAGCAGGCCGTTGATCTCGCCTTCGACATCGGTGGTCTGGGTATAGACCGACGCGCTCAGGCCATGGACCCTGGCTTGCCGGACGATCTCCTCGAACTTGCGCCGATAGCGCGCGAGATAGTCCTTGGCATCGGTTGTCACCTGATAGCTCCAGCGCTTGTCGTTGCGCCACAAATGGCCCTCGATCGGCCAGCCGACCCCGCCATATTCGCCGATCACGATCGCGCGCTCGGCCTGCCGGGTCGGTACCTTGGGCACGTCCTCATAGGTGTGGATGTCGAACATGTCCGACGCGCCGGGCGCGACGTCGAGCCAGCCGCTATCGGCATTGACCAGCCGGCTCGGGTCCATGCCTTTCACGAAGCGCGCGAGCGTGGCGGAGTCGTACTGGCCCCAGCCCTCGTTGTTGACCACCCATGTCACGATCGAGGGGAAGGCGCGCAGATCGCCGATCATCTGCGAGAGCTCGGTCTGCTGGTCGCTCATCACGTCCGACGAGAGCACGGCCTGGCTCTGGCTGGTGCCCGCGAGGAACTGGTCCTCGCCGCCGCCCGACGGCATGTCCTGCCAGATCAGCATGCCCATGTGATCGGCGTCGTAATAATAGCGCGCCGGCTCCACCTTGATGTGCTTCCGGACCATGTTGAATCCAGCTTTCTTGAGGAATTCGAGATCGTAGCGCATCGCCGCTTCGGAGGGCGGGGTGAGCAGACCGTCGGGCCACCAGCCCTGATCGAGCGTGCCGTTCTGGAAATAGGGCTTGTTGTTGAGCAGCAGCATCGGCTGGCCGGTCACCGTTCCCGGGCCGACCGAGATCTTGCGCATCGCGAAATAGGCCTTCACCCGATCGCGCGGGGCGCCGGCCACCTGCGCCGCGGCATAGGTGTCCGCCTCGCCACGCGTGAAGCGCGCATCATAAGCGGCGCGGTCGCGCTCGGGCTTGCCGGCCCAGGGATCCTTCACCGTCACCAGCTCGGCGACCAGATCGTAGAGGAACGGATCTTCGGGCGACCAGAGATGCGCGTCGGGGATCGCGATGCTGGCGTGGCGATTGGCGCGCAGGATCGTCGAGGCGATCGTCCTGTTGCCCGATTTGACGCTGAGGCGCACCGCGTCGGTGTCGCTCGCCCAGGCGCTCAGCGCGACATCGACTTCGACCTTGCCGGTATCCACGTTCGGCGTCGCGCGGACATCGGCGATGTGGAGCCTGGGCACCGGCTCGAGCCACACCGTCTGCCAGATTCCGCTCGACGCGGTGTACCAGATGCCTTCGGGGTTCAGGATCTGCTTGCCGCGCGGCTGGCTGCCGGCGCTGGTGGGATCGGCGACCTGCACGACGATCTCGTTGGCCCCCGGCTTCAGCGCCGCGGTGATGTCGAAGCCGAAGCTGTCGGATCCGCCCTTGTGTGCGCCGACCGGGGCACCGTTGACCCAGACGATCGCCGAATAATCGACTGCACCGAAATTGAGCATGACGTTCTGCCCGGCCCAGTCAGCGGGGATCGTGAACTCGCGGCGATACCAGATCCGGTCCTCGGGCAGCACTTTGCGAGCGACTCCCGACAGGTGGGACTCCACCGCGAACGGCACGAGGATCTTGCCGTCCATCGCCTGCGGCTGCGACGCGCCGGCCTTGGCGATCGCATAGTCCCACAGCCCGTTGAGGTTCTGCCACTGGTCACGCTGGAGCTGCGGCCGCGGATAGCTGCGCCAGGCGTTCTCGGGCGTCACCGCCCTGCCCCAGCGCGTCGAGATCGCGCCGGTATAGACGGCGTCGCCGCGCGGGGCCTGCTGGGCGAGGGCCGTGGTGGGAAGCAGCGCCAGCATTGAAGCGAGAGTCAATGATCGCATGTCTCTCTCCTCAGTGCCGCGTCAACGAAGGCGGCGCGTCGCCGGGAGCGCTGCCCCAGGCGGGGTTCGGCTTCGGCCCCATGACCAGCACCAGCTTCGCGCCGTTGGCGATGTCGGAATGGCGGAACCACGGTTTGCTCCATGCCCGGCCGTTGAGCGTGGCCGACTGGATGTAGAGGTTCTTCGCCGAATTGTTGCGCGCCACGATCTCGAGCGTCTTGCCGTTGACCATCTGAAGCACCGAGCGATCGAAGATCGGGCTGCCGAGGATATATTCGTCGCTCGACGGATCGACCGGGTAGAAGCCGAGCGCGCTCAGCGCGTACCAGGACGAAGTCGCGCCCTGATCGTCCATCCCCGGATAGCCATAGCCGCTCTCGTCGCTGCCATAGAGATCGGCGAGGACGCGCCGGGTCAGCTCCTGCGTCTTCCACGGCTGGCCGCTCCACGCATAGAGATAGGGCGCGTGCTGATCGGGCTGATTGCCCTGCACGAACTGGCCGATCATGCCGGTGCAGTCGCGGCAGATGCCCTTGGGATTGTACGGCTTCGAGAAGAATGCATCGAGCTTGGCGTTGAAGCCCGCGCGGCCGCCGAGCGCGTCGATCAACCCTTGCACGTCGTGCGGCACGAGCCAGAGCGTCGACCAGCCCGACGCCTCCTTCATCATGAAGTTGTAATAGGGCTCGGCCGGATCGAACGGGCTGATCCACTTGCCGTCGGCGGTGCGCCCGCGGACGAAGCCGATCGACGGGTCGAACACGTTGCGCCAATTGGCCGCGCGCTTGCGGAACAGCCGCGCATCGTTGCGCTTGCCCAGCCGATCGGCGAACTCGGCGAGCGCATGATCGTCCCAGGCATATTCGAGCGTCTTGGCCGCCCCCGCCTTGCCACCGGCATGAGGCGGGCTGGGATTGCCTTCGGGGATCTCGTCCGAGACCCAGCCCTGCTTCTGATACTCGCTCAGAAAATCACGCGGCCCCTTTGGATCCACGGCATTTTTCCGAAGGAATTCGTACGCCGCGGCATAATCGAACGGGATCCCGCGCCGCATCGCACCGAGATACAGGAACACCGCATTGTCGCCGTGGAACGAGCTGTTCATGAAGCCCCGCTCGCGCGCCATGTCGAGCTCGGACTGCATGATGTCGCGCACCACTTCGGGCTCCATCAGCTCGAGCAGCACGATCTGGTTGCGCCCGGTATCCCAGAAAGGCACCGGCCCGTAACGGTCATACGCCACGGACTGCGTCTTTCCATGGCTGTCGGTGAACTGCTCGCCCTTGCGCGCCACCAGTCGCGGGCTGGCGAAGGACTGGAACAGGGCCGAATAGAAGAGCATCCGCTGCTTCGGCGTGCCACCGGTCACTTGCACCCGATTGAGCAATTTCGCCCATTCGGCGCGCGCCTTGCCATGCACGTCGTCGAAATCCCAGCCGGGGCTCTCGGTGCGCAGCCGCTGTTCGGCCGCTTCGTAACTGGCGCCGTGCGCGATCTTGACGAGCACCGGCTCGCCCTGCGCGGTAGTGAAGTCGAGATAGGAGCCGGCGAAACCGCCCTCGATCGTCCGCGCGCCGGGCAGAACATCCTTGTCGCCGATGCCGTAGCCACGCTGGTTGCCCGGCGACTTGCGGAAGGTACCGAAGCTCTTGAACGGCTTCGAGAACTCCGCGACGAAATAGCGCCCGTCGCGCGCTTCGTTATCCCTTTGCGCGGCCACGATACCGCGCACGCTATGGTCGCCGACGATCTCGACCTCGCCGCCGCGCCCCTGCAGATTGAGGATCACATGCGCGCGCTCGGTCGCCGGGAAGGTGAAGCGCATCAGCGCGGTCGCCTGCGTCGCGGTGAGTTCGACCTTCGTCTTGAAGCTGTCGAGAAACACCGAATAATAACCCGGCGCCGCCTTCTCGCGCGCTTTGTCGTAATAGGCCTGGCTGTAGACCGGCGGCACGGTCCAGTCGCCGACCACCGGCATCAGCATCGGCGTCGCCCGTGCGCCATAGGTCGGGCCACCGCCGCCGGTGAAGCCGATCATCGTCGGGCTGGTATAGTAATAGGGCGTCGCGACTCCGGTGGGGTAGCTCAGCTCGACGTTGAAGTTGACCGGCGCCGCCTCGACCGCGCTGTGCGGCAGCCGCGCGCCCGGCGAAGTGATCCCCGAATATAGCGGCTCACCCGCGGGCGGCGCGTTGCCGATCAGTTCGGGCCTATCGAGCGGCGCGGTGCCGACCAGCGGATTTGCCTCGTCGACCGGCTCGCGCGCCCGGCGATCGCTCTGGGCATGGACGGCGCTGCCCAACGCGAAGCTGCACACCGTGGCCAACAGGAGTCCTGCACCGGCCGAGCGGAGGCTGCGGGACTCGCGAGAGCGCACGACTGCCAGCATTTCGGGGGCCTCCTCCATGTGGGCCTCTGCGTGCCCGTTCCATCCGCAGCGAGTCCCTTTCGGGCCCGCCATCGTCGTCCCGATCAAAATGCGATTAAATAAATCATTTTGTCAATTGGTTTCAAAAACCAGTCGGCGCGCGGCTTGCCGAAGAACACATTCGCGCGCCAGGGCTGTAACGACCTTCAGATTCCCCTCCCTTTTAGGGAAGGGTTAGGGGTGGGTACGGAAAGCCGGGCTCGATGCCCGGTCTTTCCTTCTTTTCCTGAGCCGCTCGATGGGTTCGCTGCGCTCGCACCCACCCCCCGCCCCTCCCTTGCAGGGAGGGGAGTTGCAAGTGCTTCGCAGCAGGATCAATCTCAGGCGAGTGGTGACCCGGAGAGGATTCGAACCTCCGACCTCTCGATTAGGAATCGCTTGCTCTATCCTGCTGAGCTACCGGGCCACGCCGCCGCTGGTAGCCAGCGGGGCGACAGGAATCAATTGCGCCGCTCGGGCGGCACCACCGGCACGAGCAACGGCGCGACCGGCACGCCCTCCTCGGCCAGTTCCTGCGCCTGCTCGGCGGTCGCCTGGCCGTGGATTTGCGCGGTCGGCTCGTCGCCGAGATGCATCGCACGCGCCTTGTCGGCGAAGGCGGTGCCCACCCATTGCGATGTCTCGAGCATCTTCGCCTGCGCCGCCGCAATCATCTCCATCGCGGCCTTCACCACCTCAGCGGGCGGCGCATCGCCCGACGGCGCCGGAATCGGCCCGGCCGCGCGATTGCCCTTGGCACCGACATTGGGCGCCATCACTGCCTTGGCGACCTCGCCGTCGCCGCAGATCGGGCACGCGACCAGCCCCGCCGCACGCTGCTCTTCCCACGCCGCGCTCGATCCGAACCATGCCTCGAAGACGTGGCCGCCGCCGCATTTGAGATCGAAGACGATCATAGCGCCTCCACCGGCGGGATCGCGCGGCGATGCTTGAGCACCGGCACCCGGGCTCGCGCCGCCTCGATACGCGCCGGATCGATCTCGGCGAAACCGACACCCGCCGCCTCGCCCATGTCGAGCAGCAATTCGCCCCAGGGGTCGGCGACCAGCGAATGGCCGTACGTCGCGCGCCCGTCGGCGTGCATGCCGGCCTGCGCCGCCGCGATCACGAAGGCCGCCGCCTCGATCGCGCGGGCGCGCATCAGCACGTGCCAATGCGCCGCACCGGTCGGCCGGGTGAACGCTGCCGGCACCGCCAGCAAGGTCGCGCCGGCGTCGCTCAGCGCGCGGAACAGATCCGGGAAGCGCAGATCGTAGCAAATCGCCAGCCCCAGCACGCCCAGCGGCGTGGCCACCGTCACCGCACGCTCGCCCGGCGCATAGCTGCTCGATTCGCGCCAGCTCTCGCCGCTCGGCAAGTCGACGTCGAACAGATGCATCTTGTCATAGCGCGCCCGAATCGCGCCCGTGTCGTCGATCACGAAGCCACGATTGGCGAGCCTGCCGTCGTCGCGCAGCACCGCGAGGCTGCCCAGGTGCACCCACAGCCCATGCTTCGCCGCCGCCTCGCGCACCGCCGCGAGCACGCGGTCGTCCTCCTCGCGCACCAGCGATCCCGCCGCGCGATCCCGGTCCCGATCGAGCAGTCCCGACATTTCCGGCGTGAACAGCATCGCAGCCCCGCCCGCCTTGGCCTGTTCGACGCCCTCGACGAGGGTACGGGCGTTCTCGGCGGGATCGATCCCGCTGGTCATTTGGAGCAGGGCTGCTCTCTCGACGGAGCTCGAGACGGGATTCATGCGGCCAAAAGCGGGTCCAGTCCGCCCTGACGGTCGAGCGCGGCGAGATCGTCCGATCCGCCGATATGTTTGCCGTCGATAAATATCTGCGGGACGCTGGTGCGGCCATCGGCGCGCTGGATCATCTCGGCGCGCCGCGGCCCGCCCATGCTGATGTCGATCTCTTCATACTCGACTCCCTTCGAATCGAGCAGCGCCTTGGCGCGATAGCAATATCCGCAGAAGGCGGTGGTGTAGATTTCGATCTTGGCCATGTCTCTCCCGAGTTGTGATCGGCGACCGCGCTTGTCAATCCGGCGCTTCCTCTCCCAGAACGCGTGCCCAGCAAAGAAGGATCACTTTGTCGGCGCCGCCACGCTTGAGCACACGCGCGCAGACCGCCGCGGTCGCGCCGCTGGTGTGCACGTCGTCGATCAGCACCACGGTCTTGCCCGCGAGCCGCGCCTTCGCGCCATTTGCCAGCGCAAACGCCCCTGCCACGGCCTTTGCCCGTCCCCGCACGCCCAGCCCGCGCAGCACCGGCGTCGCCTTCGTCCGCCGCAATATTGCATCCTCGACGGGCACACCGCTCGTCTTCGAGAGCGCCGCGGCGATCAATGCCGCCTGGTTGAACCCGCGCGACCAGATCCGCCAGCGGTGGAGCGGCACCGGCACCAATAATTCGGCGCCCTCGGGCATCAGCCGCGCCATCGCCCGCGCCATCGTGCCCGCGCAGGCCAGCCGCCCCGAATATTTGAGCTTGAGCGCCACTTCGCGCGCGACCTCGCCATAGGCCACTGCCGCGCGCACGCCGTCATGCGGGGGCGGTTCGGCCAGGCATTCTGCGCAATGCGCGCCCTCGCCGCGATCGAATTCGAAGGGTAATTGGCAGCGCGCGCACCAAGGCGGTCCGAGGAAGCGCAGGCTACCCCAGCACCGGGCGCAGAAGCGGTGATCGGCGGCAGTCATTTCGCCGCAGCCCGGGCAGCGCGGCGGCAGCGCGAGGTCGGCGAGCCGTGCAAGGGAAGCGAGCGCAGCCATGCCGCTCCTTGTCGCGGGCGCCGCGCCGCTGCACAAGCCGCGCGTGTCCGACTCTGAAAACGCATCCGAAATCTTCTCGCGCGCCGCCCGCCGCCGCCGCCGCGACCGCGCCGCTCCGGGCTTTGCCGGCTTCGCCTTTCTGCGCGAGCATATGCTGGAAGGGTTGCTCGAGCGGCTCGATGCAGTGCGGCGCGAGTTCCGCGACGTTCTCGATCTGGGCAGCTTCGCCGGCGACCTCGATATCCCCGGCGCACGCATCGCCCACCTCGACGCTGGCTTCGGCTTCGCCAAGGCCTCCGGCGGCGTGCAGGGTGACGAAGATCGCCTGCCCTTCGCCGATGCGTCCTTCGATCTGGTGGTGTCGGTCGGCGTGCTCGATCAGGTCAACGATGTTCCCGGCGCGCTCGTGCTCGCGCGCCGCGTGCTGCGCCCCGACGGGCTGTTTCTCGGTGCCTTCGCCGGTGCCGGCACATTGTCGACGCTGCGCGGCTGCATGAAAGAGGCCGAGGCCGACCGCCCGGCGGCGCGCTTCCATCCGCAGATCGACGTGCGCGCGGCGGGCGACCTGCTGGCCCGCGCCGGCTTCGCGCTGCCGGTCGCCGATGTCGAGACCCTGCTGGTGCGCTATGCCGGCCTACCCAATTTGCTACGCGACCTGCGCGGCATGGCGGCGACCAATCTGCTCCCGGACCCCGCGCCGCTCACGCGCGACGCCCTTGTCCGGGCCTCGGCCGCCTTCGCCGACCGTGCCGAGCCTGACGGCCGTACGCCTGAGCGTTTCGAGATCATCTATCTGACTGGCTGGGCGCCCGACCCCTCGCAGCCCAAGCCCGCCCGCCGCGGCAGCGCCACCACTTCGCTGGCCGACGCGCTCAAGCCGAAGCGGCCGGACTAGAGCAGGCGCTCCAGCGCATCGACCAGCGGGACATCCGCCGGAGGCATCGCCAGCCCACGCATCTCGGCGGGGCGGACCCATCGCAGCGCGCTTGCGTGCCGCGGCTCGGGCGCTCCCTCCCATGTGTGCGCAACGTAAAGCAGCAACACTAGATGCCGCTCGCCTAGCCCCTCGCTGGCGAAGGCGATCGGGGCCAGCGCCTCGATCGCGATTTCGATGCCCAGTTCCTCGGTCAGCTCGCGCACCAGCGCCGCCTCCGGGATTTCGCCCGGCTCGACCTTGCCGCCCGGGAATTCCCACAGCCCGGCCATCGGTTTGCCCGGCGGGCGCTGCTGCACGAGCACGCGCCCCTCGCCGTCAACCAGCGCGATCGCCACGACCAGCAACAGTCCAGAAGTCTTTCTCGACACTTCGTTAATTCTCTTTCGCTAATTTTCGCCGGTCCTCTGGGGGAGAAGCGGGCATTATGCGAGCCCTTACCAAGTCTATCCTTCGCCTGATCCGTGATTCCAAAGCGGCGACGGCAATCGAATACGGCCTGATCTGCGCGCTGATCGTGCTTGCCATCATGGCGGCCTTGCTCGCGCTCGGAACAGTCACCAGCGAAATGTGGGATAATGTCAGCACCAAGGTCCAGACCGCAGGCTGAACATGGTTAACAACTTGGAAACGGCCCGATTTATACGTTTCTTTACTTCCCTCCGTTAGATCAGTTGATGCCGTACCGGATTTCCGGGCCGGCCGGGTGAATGAAGTAGTTCTAGAACGTTGGAGACCGGTTATGCAGAAGATTCGCAACTTCGTTAAGAATTCCAAGGGCGCCACCGCGATCGAGTACGGCCTGATCGCCGCTCTCATCGCCGTCGCCGCCATCGCAGCGATGCAGGGTCTGGGCAATCAGCTCAAGACGACCTTCAGCAACGTCACGTCGAACATGAAGGCTACCTAAGCCTTTCTCGACGAAAGCAAACGGAAAGGGCGGCGGAACGCAGGTTCCGCCGCCCTATTGCAAAAGGGGGTTCTGACCATGCTTAAGATCCGCAATTTCGTTCGCAATACCCGCGGCGCCACGGCCATCGAATATGGCCTGATCGCCGCGCTCATCGCCGTCGCCGCCATCGCTGCGATGCAGGGCCTGGGCAATCAGCTCACGACGACCTTCAGCAACGTCACGTCGAACATGAAGGCTTCGTAAGCCTTGTCCGACTGAAGCAAACGAAAGGGGCGGCGGAACACAGGTTCCGCCGCCCCTTTCGTTTGTCGCACCAAAGACCGGGGTCAGACACGGCCCATTGCGAGGAACTTGCCGCGCCGCGCCTGACGCAGCGACTCGGGCGACATGCCGTCGAGCGCGTCCAGCGCCTTTTCCACTGCGTCGCCCAGCGCCAGCACCGCCGCACCCGGATCGCGATGCGCACCGCCCAGCGGCTCGCCGATGATCCCGTCGATCACTTTGAGGTCCTTCAGGTGCTGCGCGGTCACCTTCATCGCCTCGGCGGCGTCGGCGGCCTTGTCGGCCGTGCGCCACAGGATCGAGGCGCAGCCTTCCGGCGAGATCACCGAATAGACTGCGTGTTCCATCATCAGCACGGTATTGCCCGCCGCGAGCGCCACCGCGCCGCCCGACCCCCCCTCGCCGAGGATCGTCGCGACCAGCGGCACGCCGAGATTGAGGCATTGCTCGGTCGAGCGGGCGATCGCCTCGGCCTGACCGCGCTCCTCGGCCTGCACGCCGGGAAACGCGCCCGATGTGTCGACAAGGGTGATCACCGGCAGCCGGAACTTGTCGGCGAGCTGCATCAGGCGGATCGCCTTGCGATAGCCCTCCGGCTTGCCCATGCCGAAATTATGCTTGAGCCGGCTCGCGGTATCGTCGCCCTTTTCGTGGCCAATCACCATTACCCTGCGGCCACGGAAGCGCCCCAGCCCGCCGATGATCGCATTGTCGTCGGCAAAGGCGCGGTCGCCGCCCAGCGGCATGAAGTCCTCGATCAGCCCCGCGACATAATGCTTGAAATGCGGCCGCTCGGGATGCCGCGCGACTTGCGTCTTCTGCCACGGCGTGAGCCTGGCATAGGTGTCGTGGAGCAGGCGCTCGGCCTTGGCCTGGAGCGGCGCGATCTCCGCCTGGATATCCACCGCGCCGCCCTCGGCGGTGCGGCGCAGCTCGTCGATCCGGCTCTGCAGCTCGGCGATCGGTTTCTCGAAGTCGAGGAAGGTTGCCATCGCCTCGGCGGTTAGGACGCGCCGGGCTTCGCGTCAACGCGCGCGGCACCCGGTGCCTTGGCCAAGGCCTCGCCCAGCGGATGCCGCTGATTGACCAGATCGACCAGTCTTTTGCTGTCGACATGCGTGTAGATCTCGGTCGTTGCGATATCCGCATGCCCCAGCATCGCCTGCAGCGCGCGCAGGTCCGCGCCGCCCTCCAGCAGATGCGTCGCGAAGGCGTGGCGCAGCACGTGCGGGCTCACGCGATCGGGCGGGATCCCCGCCTCCGCCGCCAGCGCGCGGACGAGCTGATAGAGCCGCACCCGCGAGAGGTGCGCCTTACCCGAGGGAAACAGCCAGGGCCGCCCCACCGCGACATGCGCGTGCCACACCGCCACTGCCGCCCGCGCCCGGTCCGAGATCGGCACCAACCGCTCACGCCCGCCTTTTCCCTTGAGGATCAGATAGGGCCGGTCGGGCGCCACTGCGTTGCGCGGCAGCGACACCAATTCGGTGGCACGCAGTCCCGATCCGTAGAGCAATTCGATCAATGCCGCGAGCCGCAGGTCTAGCGGATCGGCGGGCACCCGCGCCTGCCGCGCCGCGATCACCGCGAACATCGCGTCGACATCCTCGATGCTCAGCACTTTCGGAAGCGCCCGCGACGTACCCGGCCGTGGCAGCGCCGCGCTCGGATCGTCGGCTCGAAGGCCCTCGTCCGCCAGGAACGCATAGAAGCGCCGCAGCGCCGCCGCCTTGCGCGCTACGGTCGAGCGCGCCAGCGCCTGCCATTCGCCCGCCAGTCGTTCGAGTTCCTGGACGCCCGCTTCGCCCAGCCGCCCCTCCAGCACTTCGGAGGCCAGCCGCAGATCCGTGCCATAGGCAGCGATGGTATTCCCAGCAGCACCCGCTTCGGCTCGCATCATTTCGAGGAAGCGCTCGATCAGCGCGTGATCGGCAAATCCGGTCAAGCCGACCGCGTCACCGCCTCGACGGCGATCATCCGCGCATAATTGACCATCCCCGCCGCGCGCATCGCCGCGACGATGTGGAACAGCGCCTCGGGGGCGACATGGTCCCAGCTCACCGATTGCATGCCCACGCCGGCGAGCAATGCCACCGTCGCCGCGTCGCCGCGCTGCCCGGCGGCGTCGATCGCCTGCGTCCAGGCATTGACCCCGCCGATCGGCACGTCGAGCGTCGCCGCCACGCTCTGCGCATCGCCCGCGCTCAACCGGCCGAGACCGGCCAGCCCCGCGGCCAGCATCTGCGCCTTGCGCCGCGATCCGGTGTCCGCAAAGCCCGTGACATCGCCCACGGCCATCCGCGACTCGCCCGGATCGGCGAGCGCGAGCAAGGCCCAGCCCTCGCTGCGAGGCTTGACCACGCCCCGCCATTCGAGCGCCGCGTTCTCATATCCCGACGACAGCATCGCCGCGATCAGCCGGTCGGGATCCTCGACCTTGTCGTTTGCCGGGATCCACGAAGCTGCACGCGCGGTCAGGATCAGCCGGGCATAGCGCGCGCGCGGGCTGTCTGCGCCGTCCCACAAGGTCCGCAGCGCCTTGACGCGGTTGCTCACATCGCCGTCGGTATAGGCAGTGCGCAGGTCGCGCGCGATCGTCTGGCCGGGACCCGAATCGCCGCTTTGTTCGATCTCCGAATAGAGATCGACCAGCCCCGCGTTGGAAAACACGCCCGCCGTAGCTGCGAGCTCGGCCGCCGCCGCACGCGCCGCCGGATCGATATTGGGCGCGAGCGCCTGCCAGTAACGGACCTGTGGGCCCGCGGTCTGGTAGAGCTCGGCCGGCACCTCGACACCCGTCGCGGTCGCCAGTCCCCAGCGCCACGCGGTCAGCTGGGGCACCGAATTCCATTCGATCGTCACCGCGCGGCGCCCCTGCGCGCCGGTGCCGAGCACCTTCTCGGCGAGCAGATTATCGATGTCCGATGGGCTCGTCCCCGAACGCGCACGGTCGAACAACTGGCCCGCCTCATTGGGCTTGCCGGCGAGCCCGGCGCACATCGCCTGCGCCAGCGCCCAGCCGCGCTGCTGGATCGCCGCCGCACCCTTGCCGGTGAGCGGGCAGAGCGCCGCCGGATCACCGGTGGCCAGCGCAGTCTGCATCGCCACCTGATAGAGCCAGGTCGTGTAGTTCTCTGCGTCGATGTCGTCGATCACGGCGCGTGCGGCATTGGCTTCGCCCATGCGCAGCAACGCCCAGGCGCGGTCGGCCGCGAAATCGGCGCCGTTGACGTTAGCCGGCGTATCGAGCGGCGACATCAGCGCACGCCGGAGCACGATCGACGCCCATCGCGAGGCGATCGGCGCATTCATCCGACGCATCAACACCTGCAGCCAGCGCCCGTCGCTCCGCCCGAACGAATCGGCGGGGAACGCGGTGTTGCCCGCGGCAAGCACGCCCACCCGATCGAGCGAATGTCGCGCGAATTCGGGAAGCTCGTATCGCGACAGATCGACCGTGGCCGCTTGCGGCACCTCGCCCTCGGCCACGTTCCCCAAGCTATTGTCGAGGGGCAGCGTCACACCCTCTACCGGCGCGACCGGTGCGGCGGCTCGTGTCGGCGCAGGGGCCGGCCCAGGCGCCGGCGCGGGCGTCGGTGCGGGATCGTCGAAGCCCGGCGGCAGCAGCGATTCGGGCGTATCCTGCCCCAGCGCGGGCATCCCCACGCCGGCGAGCAGCAGCGCCGCAAAGCCGATCCGCGAAACCTTATTTCGTGAGGTTATCAAGCGGGACCACCTTCTCCATGCGAACCGGTTCCTGCTCGGTGCTGCGCGTCGAGAGGAAGACGATTCCTCCGATCAGCACGAGGAGGAGGACAATGAGCACAACGAGGAAACGGGACATGGAAAGGTCCGTAAATTGAGAATTGCGCGGGCCTTTTGCCCGAGACCCGCCCTCGCTGTATAGCCCCCCGACGATGTTGCAAGCGCCCGCTCCTGACTGCCCCTGGAAGGGCAAGCCGATCGTGCTCGTCGGGCTGATGGGTGCCGGCAAGACCACGGTCGGCCGGCGCCTCGCGCAGCGCATGCGGCTGCCCTTCGTCGACGCCGATCACGAGATCGAGGCCGCGGCGGGCATGACGATATCGGACATCTTCGAGAAGTTCGGCGAACCCTATTTCCGCGCCGGCGAACGCCGCGTCATCGCCCGGCTGATCGACGGCACGCCCAAGGTGATCGCCACCGGCGGCGGCGCCTTTATCAACGACGATACCCGTGGCCTGATTCTCGATCAGGCGATCGCGATCTGGCTCGACGCCGAGCCCACGGTACTCGCCGACCGCGTCCGCCGCCGCGACACCCGCCCGCTGCTGCGCGGCCGCGATCCCGAGGAGATCCTCACCGAATTGGCGGCGGTAAGAAATCCTTTCTATGCGCTCGCGCCAATCCGCGTGCAGAGCATAGCGGCTCCGCACGACACCACCGTCGACGAAATTCTGAAGGCGATCTGTACTTGAATACCGTTCCCGTCGCGTTGGGCGACCGCAGCTACGACGTCCGCATCGAAGCCGGGCTGCTCGCCCGCGCCGGCGAGGCGCTGGCGCCTTTCGCCAAGGGACGCCGCTTCGTCATCGTCACCGACGAGAATGTGCGCGCGCAGCTCGAAACGCTGCAGGCCAGCCTCGGCACGCCCAGCGAGGCGGTCATCCTCCCGCCGGGCGAATCGACCAAGAGCTGGAGCCAGCTCGAGGCACTCACCGATCGGCTGCTCGAATTGGGGATAGAGCGCAGCGACCATGTCATCGCGCTCGGCGGCGGCGTGATCGGCGATCTGGTCGGCTTCGCCACCTCGATCCTCAAGCGCGGTTGCAACTTCATCCAGATCCCCACCACCTTGCTAGCGCAGGTCGACAGCTCGGTCGGCGGCAAGACCGCGATCAACAGCCGCGCCGGCAAGAATCTGATCGGCGCCTTCCACCAGCCGAGCATCGTGCTGATCGATCCGCAAGTGCTCGACACGCTCCCGCCGCGCGAGCTCCGTGCCGGCTACGCCGAGGTAGTGAAGTACGGCCTGATCGACGATTTTGCGTTCTTCGAGTGGTGCGAAGCCAACGCCGCAGCCTTGCTGGCAGGCGATCCGCAAGCGCGAGAAATTGCAATTTCGCATTCGGTAGCCGCCAAGGCACGGATCGTTGCCGAAGACGAGCGCGAGACAACCGGCAAGCGCGCGCTTCTTAATCTCGGCCACACCTTCGGCCACGCATTGGAGGCCGAGACTGGATTCTCCGACGCGCTGCTCCACGGCGAAGGCGTCGCCGCGGGCATGGCGCTCGCCTTCGCTTATTCGGCGCGACTGGGGCTCTGCCCGGGTCAGGAAGCCGAACGCGTCGCCGCCCACCTCCGCGCGATCGGACTGCCGGACGGCCTCGCCGCCGCGGGGATCACTGCCTCGGGCGCGCGTCTCGTCGAGCATATGCTACACGACAAGAAGATGGCGGCCGGCACGCTGCCTTTCCTGCTTGCCCGCGGGATCGGCCAGACTTTCCTCGACAAGACTGTGGACCTGAAGGACGTCGAAGACTTTCTCGACGCACAGCCGCGCTAGGGCATTTCCTCCCCCTGACACCGACTCACAAACTGTACCCCGGCGACGGCCGGGAGCCAGCTGCAATCCCGGGTGAGAGCATCCCCACCCAATTGGCCACCCCGATGCGGGCACCGGACTCTGCCGGGAACGGGCAGATACGCGTAAGATCGTCGCCCCTCGCCAACGCGCGTCAGAGTTCCGCGCGATCTAGCCTGGGCCGTTCAAGCCCCCGCATCCGGACCAGGGCAGTGCCTCCGGGCCTCGCCGGTGGCTTCGCACCATTTCCAATCGAGCTTGAGTGTTCCCTTGGTAGCTTGCGGCCGGCCATCGGCTCCTAGCGCGGGCAGGAACATCGCACGCTTGAGAATCAACGGGCACATCCCTCCCGCCAACGCATTGGTCGTGCCGGTGCGCGTGATCCTGCAATTCTGCGCGCGACCAAAGGCCGTGATGTCGAAGCTGAGCTCGATCTTGCCGGTCATCATGTGATGCCCCGCAATCGCCGGATAATCCGCAAAGGTGATCCAATGCGCCCGCCCCATCGGGATCGCGCCGCCAAACTGGCCGTCGTCCCGTGCGGGGTTCCAGCGGATGATGAAGCTATACTCCTGCGCGATTGGCTTTCCGTCCTTCACTGGCGGCTCGAAGATGTTTCGCGCCGCCACCAACGCACAACTCGGCCGCCTGAGCACCGCCAGCGCCTCGTTCGGTGCCACCGAGCAGCGCAGTTCGCCGGTCTCGCTGATCTTCAGCGTGATCGGAACGTCGCCGTGAAGCTTTTGCTCAAGCGCCTCTGCCGGATAGAGTGCAGACCCAGCATCGATAATCAAAGGTTCAGGATCGGCCGCCGCCAACAGGAACGGCATGCTCGCGCCCAGTAAAGTCGCCCCAATCGCCCGCATCGGTCTTCTCCCTTTTGTACCAGCCTAGAAGGTGATCCGGCACATTGGGAAGCCCAGCCGCACGGCCCCCGGTTCACCGCTCAGTTGCCGTTCATCGCCGATCCGCATAGCAACGCGCCATGCGTATTCTCCTACCCGCACTCGCCGCGCTCGTGATCACTGCCCCCGCTATGGCCCAGCAAGCCGGCCCAGCGCCGATCCTCACAACGCCCGAGGCAAAGGACGTGTGGACTCATGCCGAGCCGCAGGTCGCCCGCGTCACGCATGTCGATCTCGACCTCGACGTGAGTTTCGAGAGCAAGACGCTGTCCGGCCGCGCCTTGCTCGACATCCTGCCCGCGCGCGGCGCGAAGCAGATCGTCCTCGATATCGACGATCTCGACATCACCGAAGTCACCGGCGCAGACCGCAAGCCGCTGCATTACACCGTCGGCCCGCGCGACAAGGAACTCGGCTCGGCGCTCACCATCGACTTGCCCACCAGCGGCAACCAGATTGCGATCCGCTACTCGACCAGGCCGGGCGCCAGCGCGCTGCAATGGCTCGCGCCCGAGCTGACCGCGGGCAAGAAGGTGCCGTACCTCTTCAGCCAGGGTCAGCCGATCAACAACCGCAGCTGGATCCCGACGCAGGACAGCCCCGGCATCCGCCAGACCTGGTCGGCGACGCTCATCGTGCCCGACGGCTTCGTCGCAGTGATGAGCGGCGAGCGGCTTGACGGCGCGAAGGGCGAGCTGGTCCCCCACCAGAAGCGCCGCTTCCGTTTCAGGATGGACAAGCCCGTTCCGCCCTATCTCATCGCGATGGCGGTCGGCGATCTCGCCTTCAAGGCCACCGGCCCGCGTTCGGGCGTGTGGAGCGAGCCCTCTATGGTCGAGGGCGCCGCGTATGAAGTGGGCGACGTCGAAAAGATGATCGACGCCGCGGAAGCGCTCTACGGTCCCTATCGCTGGGGCCGCTACGACATGCTGGTATTGCCGCCCAGCTTCCCGTTCGGCGGGATGGAGAATCCCACGCTCACTTTCCTCACGCCGACGATCATCACCGGCGACCGCTCGAACACCGACGTCGTCGCGCACGAGCTCGCGCACAGCTGGTCGGGCAACCTCGTCACCAACGCGACTTGGTCCGATTCGTGGCTCAACGAGGGCTTCACCACCTATTTCGAAAACCGCATCATGGAGGCGGTCTACGGCAAGGAGCGCGCCGCGATGTACGCCGATCTCGATTGGGACGGCCTGCAGAGCGACATTACCGATGCCGGCGGCCAATCCGCGCCGACCACGCGCCTCCACGGCGAGCCCGGCGCCACCGCCGGGCAGCTCGATTATTTCAAGGGCTCGACCTTCCTGCGCACGATCGAGCGCGCGGTCGGCCGCGAGCGCTTCGATGCGTATCTCCGTTCCTATTTCGATCGCCACGCCTTCCAGCCGCAGACCACCGCGGGCTTCCTCGCCGATATCCGCAAGAACCTGATCAAGGGCGACAAGGCGCTCGAGGACAAGCTCCAGCTCGATCGCTGGGCATATCAGCCCGGCCTTCCCGAGAACGCGGTCCACGTCCAGTCGGCGACCTTGGCGAAGGTCGATGCCCAGCTCGCCGCGGTCAAGGCGGGCGGCCCGGTCTCGGCGGTCGATCCAAAAGGCTGGGCGACCCAGCAATGGCTGCGCTTCCTCAACGGCCTGCCGCGCCAGCAAACGCCTGCGCGTCTCAAGGAACTCGACGAGGCGCTCCTCCTGTCGGGCTCGACCAACGCCTATGTCCGCTCGGCCTGGGCCGAGCTGGCGATCGCCAACCGTTATGATCCCGCGCTCAACTCGATCCAGGTCTTCGTGAACAGCGTCGGCCGCGGGCTGCTGATCCGCCCGATCTACGAAGGGCTGATGAAGCAGGGCGAATGGGGCCAGCCGATCGCCAGGCGCTTCTTCGAGGAAGCCCGCGCGAGCTACCATCCGGTGACTGCCGCGCAGATCGAGAAAATCGTCGGCAAGTAAGCCCCCAGTTATTCCCTTTCCGTGCAAGGGAGGGGCTAGGGGTGGGTTAGAAAAGGTCGGGCTCGATGCCCGGCCTTTTCTTCATTCCAGGCAGCTCGGTGGGCTCCCCCGGCCTGCGCCGGGGTCGCACCCACCCCCGACCCCTCCCTTGCAGGGAGGGGAGTTGTTTGGGGCACGTTTCGCCTTAAGCTCCGTCCACAACCTTGGGGGATCACTATGGCCGGCCTGCAAGTCAATCGACGCCAGGCGCTTGCCCTGTCGCTCACCAGTCTCGGCGCCGCCGCGCTGCCGAGCTTTGCCTTCGCGCAGGACGTTCTCGCCGATCCCGCGATCGACGGCATTGTCGCGCGCTTCATGACCGTATTCGAGACGCCCGGCATCGCCGTCGCGGTGATCCGCCCCGGCCAGCCCGTCTATCTCAAAGGCTATGGCGTCCGCACGCTCGGTAAGCCCGCACCGGTCGGTATCCATACCCGCTTCGGCATCGCCTCGAACTCCAAGGCGTTCACCGCCGCGTCGCTCGCGATGCTGGTCGAGGAAGGCAAGGTCGCGTGGGACAAGCCGGTCAAGGATTACCTTCCCGACTTCCGCATGCACGATCCGCGCGTCACCGAATTGCTCACGGTGCGCGACCTGCTCGTCCACAATAGCGGGCTCGCGCTCGGCGCCGGCGACCTGATGCAATTCCCCGCCACCGAACGCCCCGCCAGCGACGCGCTGAAAGCCCTGCCCTTCCTCGCCGCCGAGCGCGGCTTCCGCACCGGCTATGCCTATGACAACATCCTCTATGTCGTCGCCGGCCTGCTGATCGAGAAGCTCTCGGGCAAGCCGTGGCACGCCTTCGTCTCCGAACGGCTGCTTGGGCCCATCGGCATGACCGACGCGGTGCCTGCGCTCCGCTTCCTCACCACCTCCGACGTCGCCGGCCGCCATGCCCGGCTCGGTCCGCCGGTGCGCGGTATGGGGCCGATGGAAGTCATCGCCCCGGACGAGGGGATCATGACCGACGCGGCCGGCGGCATCAACGCCAGCGTCAGCGATGTCGCCAAATGGCTCCAGCTCCAGCTCGCCGGCGGCAAGCTCCCCGATGGCCGCGCTTTGTGGAGTCCCGCGCAGCAGGCCGAGATGTGGAAGCCGCAGACGATCGTCGCCTCGTCCGATGGCCCGAGCGACGCCTGGCCCGCCCGCGGCGTCACCCAGACCTATGCGCTCGGCTGGTTCATCCAGGATTTCCGCGGCGAGCGGCTGGTCCACCATTCGGGCGGTCTCTCGGGTCAGGTCACCCAGACCGCGATGCTCCCCGGCCGCAAGGCCGCGGTGGTCGTGCTCTCGAACACCGAGGACGCGGTCTCCGGTGGCATCCGCAATGCACTGCTCGACCTGATCATCGGCGCCCCCGCCTTCGACTGGGTCGCAGCGGTGCAGGCACGAGTGAAGAAGCAGGAGGCCGAGGGTCTTGCCGAGTTGGGCAGCGGTGGCGTCGACAAGGCCCCGGCGGGTGACCCCAGCCTGCCGCTCTCCGCTTATGCCGGGCGCTACCGCGATCCCTGGTACGGCGACATCGTCGTCACCACGCGCGGCAAGGGTCTCCATATCGATTTCCTGCCCACCCCCGTTTTCAAGAGCATGCTCGAGCCGTGGGGCACGGACACTTTCCGTACGCGTTTCCCCAAGGGCGCGGGCGAAGACGCCACGGTCACTTTCGCCGTTGCGAACGGCAAGGTCACCGGCATCACGATGAAGCCGCTCTCGCCGCTCGCCGATTTCAGCTACGACTTCCAGCACCTCGCCTTCGTGCCGGTGGGCTGAGCGCGGATCAGGCGCCGGGCCGCTTGCGGATTCGCTCGCCCGGATAGACCGCGAGATTGTCGAAATACGCGTGCACGTCGGCATAGTCGCCGGCCGCATTGCGCGGTGCCCAGCTCGGATCACCGCCGCCGTGGAAGGTGCTGAACAGGAATGTGCTGATCAGTCCCTCCGCGTCCGACGTGCCGCGAAGGCGAACCCCCTCCTGCGCCGAGACCAGGGTGCCGTCGACATAGAGGCGGACGAAACCGCTCGCCCGGTCCGCTGCATCGTTCACGCGCACATGGAGCGAGACCGCGTAATATCTGTCGACCGCGAAGGCGAAGGACCGCACGGCGCGGCCATCCTCGCCATATTGGTCGCCTTGGTCCTGGTGGTAGGTGTACGTCACCGCCCGGCCGTTCTCGCGCCACATCACCCGCGCGCTCCAGCCATCGGGACGCAGCGCCTTGCCGCCGGCAATCGGGCGGGCCGGGCCCAGCCCGTGCATCTTCCCGCCCAGCACGAACTGGAAGTCGCGATCGAACCGCACGTCATAGTTCAGCGTATAGTCGCTGCCCGCCTGTCCGAGCGGGATCACGCGCACCATCACGCCGCTGCCGGTCGGCCCGCCGACATAGGTCGTCCGAAGCGCCCGGCCGCCACCGACACCCTCACCTGCCACCGCGACGAGCCGCGAGTCCTGCGCGAGAAGCCGGTAGACCGCGCCTTGATCGGATTCGAAATCCTCGGCGAGCACTGGTGTCGGCGGCATAGTGTGCGCTGCCCCGTTCGACGCGTCCAGGGCCGCGACCGCCAACGCGAATGCTGCCCGTCTTTTCATGTCTTCGCCCGCGCCGCCGTCACCGCGAGGCAGATCCAACCCGCGATCAGCGCTGTGCCTCCGATCGGCGTGATTGCGCCCAGCCAGCGCGGCAGCCCCAGCGCCATCAGATACAGCGTCCCCGCGAATATCCCCGCCCCGCCGACGAACAGCCACGGAGAAACACGCGCGCCCATCCGCACCGCCACCAGCGCCGCGACGGCGTGGACGAGCTGATACTGCCCGCCGGTCCGCAGCCATTCCGCCGCCTGGCCCGTGACGCCGTGCGCCCCGAACGCCCCGGCCGCCACCGCCAGCGCCCCCGAAAGCGCCGCGAGCACCGTCAGCAGTCTCACCACCCGATCTCCGCCAGAAACTTCGGCGCCGTCGCCACCACCATCGCGATACCCACGATCACCGCAGCGATGCTGATCGACAGCACCGCTCCCGCCAGCATGTCCTTGGCGACCTTGATCGAGGGATGGATGCCCGGGTGGAGCAAGTCGATCACTGCCTCCATCGCCGAGTTGAGCAGTTCGAGCGCCAGCACCAGCGCGCAGGTCACCGCCACCAGCCCCCACCAGACCGGCGCCGGCCGCAGCACGATCAGGGCCAGCAGCGCGCTGCCCGCCAGCGCGGTCTGGGTACGAAAGCTCGCCTCGCGCGCCCAGCCGGTGCGAATGCCCTCCAGCGCGAATCCCATCCGCTCGCGGAAGGGCCGGTTCTTCATCGCGGTTCCAGATCGGCCTCGGCGGCAGCGGCCTGGCCAGCCTGACTGAACATCGAATCGCGCGCGGCATAGATGTCGCCGGTCTCACGCTGGAGCTTCAGCCGCTCGTAATCGCGGCGGCGATATTCGGCCTCGGTCTTGTCGATCTCGGCGCCGTCGACGCCCACTGCGTCCATCGCGCGCCGCGCCATCACGATCGCGCTCTCCAGCAATTCGCGCACCGCGCCCGCGATCGGCGCGCCCTTCATCTTCATTACCGACCGCCGGTCATAGGCGCGCACGAAGATCGTCGCCTTCGGAAAGGCATGGTGGATCCCCTCCAGCGCCTCGGTATCGAGCCCGTCCCCGTCCTGGCAGAACAGCAGCAATTCGGCATCGGCAGCGCCCGCCTGGCGGAGAATGTCGGTCCGCGTGCCGTCGCCATAATAGACCTTCATCCCGAAGGTGCCCGCGGTCTCGATCATCTCCACATCGGTATCGACCAGAGTCACCGGGATGCCCTGCCCGATCAGCATCTGCGCCACCGTTTGCCCGAAGCGGCCATAGCCGACCACCACCGCGTTCGACCCCTCATGCTGCGGCGTCTCCATCCCGTCGGCACTCCGCTCGGGCTCGGTGCGCAGCTTCTTCGTCGCCATCATCAGGAACGGCGTCGTCGCCATCGACAGCGTCACGATCGCCCCGAAGATGCTCGCCGCCTCGCCGGTGATCAGCATCGCCGATTGCGCCTGCGCGAACAGCACGAAGCCGAACTCGCCGCCCTGGCTCAGCAGCACGCCCAGCGCGAAAGCCGGCCGCCGCTTCATTCCGAACAGTATGCCCAGCCCCATGATCATCGCGGCCTTGGTCGCGATCAGCGCCAGCGCCATCCCCGCGACGAACAGCGGCCGCTCGGCGATCGCGTGCAGATTGAGCGTCATCCCCACCGCGAGGAAGAACAGTCCCAGCAGGATCGCGCGGAACGGCTCGACATCGGCCTCGAGCTCGTGGCGATACGGCGAGTCCGCCAGCATCACGCCTGCGATGAACGCGCCCAGAGCCGCCGACAGCCCGAGCATCTCCATCACCGCCGCGCTGGCGATCACGGTGAACAGCCCCGCGAACACGAACATCTCGCGCTCGCCGAGATTGCCGATCAGCCGGAAGGCCGGGCGCAGCACATAGCGCCCGACAAGGACCAGCCCGACGATCGCGGCGACGGTGTAGATCCCGAGCAGCCAGCCCGGCGGCCCGTGCAGGTCCGCGGGGTTGCGCGACATCGCCGCGACGATGGTGATCAGCGGCACGATCGACAGATCCTGGAACAGCAGGATCGCGAAGGCGCGCTCGCCCAGCGGCGTGCGCAACCGTCCCGCCGATTGCAGCAGCGGCAGCACCTGCGCGGTCGAGGAGAGCGCGAGCGGCAGGCCCAGCGCCAGCGCGGCGGCCGGCGTCGGCTCGGCGGCAAACCAGACGATCCCGGCGACCGCGAGCCCGCACAGGCTCACCTGCATCAGTCCGAGCCCGAAAATGTCGCGCCGCATCCGCCAGAGCCGCGACGGGCTCAACTCGAGCCCGACGAGGAACAGCAGCAAGGCGATGCCGAGCTCGGCGATGCCCAATTTGCCCTCGGCGTCGCCCACCAGCCCCAGCAATTGCGGCCCGACCACCGCACCGGCGACGAGGAAGCCCAGGGTCGCGCCGAGCCCGAGCCGGCGGAAGATCAGGACGAAGACGAGCGCGAAGCCGAGCAACGGCACGCCGTCACGAAGCAGCGAAAGGCCGGAATGATCCTCCATCAGCCGCGCGCCTGCAGCGCAGCCTCGGCTGCCGCCTCGAACGCCAGCCGGATCGCCGCATGGCGCCCGCGATGCGCGATTGCCGGCGCGAGGATGTCGAGCCCCGGCCAGTCTGGCGGATCGCTTCGCGCGGCGGCCAGCCACGCGGCCAGTTCGTCGCGCGCCGCAGCGATCTCCTCAGGGCTGCGCCCCACGACATGCGCGCCCATCAGCGATGCCGATGCCTGTCCCAGCGCGCAGGCCCGGACCAGCATCCCCACTGCGCCGACGCGGCCCTCGCCGTCGAGATCCACATCGACGGTAACCCGGCTTCCGCACACCGGCGAGCGCTTCTCGACGCTGCCGGCCGGGTTCGCCAGCCGTTCGTGAAAGGGAATCTCGGCGGCGAGCCGAAGGATCTGAGTGTTGTATAGCGGCGCGTTCATGTCCCTTCGACTTAAGGGACCCGGGCCGAGGATGCGACCCCCACAATAAAAATCCTCCCCCGCAAGGGGGAGGTGTCGCCGAAGGCGACGGAGGGGGAGGAAGCACCAACGTAACGACGTGCTTCCTCCCCCTCCGTCATGCTTCGCATGCCACCTCCCCCTTGCGGGGAAGGATAATCTACTTCGCCGCGCTGCTGGAATTCTCCGTCGCGGCGTTGTCGTCATCTCCGCCGAACACCGGCTCGCCCTTGCGCCGCCGATCGACGAAGTCCGCCACCGTCGCGCTCGATTTGTCGAGCAAGGGATAGGTCATCGAATGCGTGATCCAGTCGGGCCGTCCGGTCGGTCCGCCGCCGACGGTGTCGAACACGAGCACCAGCAGCAGGAAGCCGATGCTCACCAGCACCAGTCCCTTGAGTGCTCCGAAACCGAAGCCCAGCGCCCGGTCGATCGGTCCGAGGATGCTGTCGCGCATCCGCGAGCCGATCGTGTTGGCGATCAGCCGCCCACCCAGATAGGTCGCGCCCGCGAGGATCGCGAAGGCGAGCACCGCCCCGCCCTGCGCGGTGCCCACTGCGCCCGACAACAATTCGGCAAAAGGCGCATGGAACAGCTTGAGCACCAGCACGACCATCAGCCACGCGCCCAGCGCCAGCACCTCGGTCACGAACCCGCGGATGAAGCCCAGCACCGCCGCCCCGCCGATCGCGAGCAGCACGACGATATCGAGTCCGGTCAAAGCCATGAAACGCGTCCCTCCCGCCGCCCTGATAATCGCCTGCCGGGCACGGCGAAAGGCACCAAATCCGCTTTCGACGCAGGCTCGCCGGCGAATCGCAAGAATAGGATTCGAGCGGCTTAACTTCGCACTTTTCCCGCGAATCGTGAACGTTCGTTGCGCGAAAATGTAAGATTGTTACGTGACGATTTGCGCTGATCTCGACAATTTCAAAGAGCGTGGCGGGATGCTGACATAGCAAATCCTACATTGCCAGGTCGAAAGCAGACGGCTGACCGGCCCGCTCACCCCTGCCGCGTGATCCTGAGCGCCCAGCGGTCATAGCCCAGCGCCTCGACGCGCTTGAGCAAAGCTTCGGCCACGGCAGGAGCGGGTTTCGCCTCGCGGCTCAGCAGCCAGAGATAGCGTCCGCTCGGCTCGCCGACGATCGACCATTCATAATCATCGCCATGATCGAGCACCCAATAATCGCCGGTGTAGAGCGGTCCGAAGAACGACACCTTGAGCTTGGCGTTGGTCGCATCGTCGGCGACGATCGCATGGCCCTCGATATAGCCGCGCTCGCCGCGGGGTCCGCCCTGTACGCCGCTGTTGACGATGCTGATCCGACCGTCCTCGTCCAGCGCATATTCCGCCGTCACGCCGTCGAGCCCCTTCTGGAAGCGGTTCTCGTGCCGGGCGAGCTCGAACCATTTGCCGAGATAGCGCGCCAGCTCGACCGGCTTTGCGGGCTCGGGCACTTGCGGATTGATCACCGGCGGCCGCGTCGCACGCGAATAGAGGAACAGGCCGCCAATGGCAGCGGCGGCGACGCCGGTGGCGATCTTGATCGCAGTCGATTGCTTCATGGCGCCATAGTGCGATGCCGCACGGCGGATTGATAGCCCTTCCGCGCCGACGGCGGATGCCGCGGAATCGTCTCCCCGCGTCGTCTTCACGTGTTGGCGCAAAACCATTGCCAAGCCTGCTCAGTCCTGAGGGAATGCCGCTATAGTATTGCGTAAAAAGGGAGGCGCTTGTGCGGCTAGGCGGTCGACACGGAGCGTTTGCGCGGCGGGCAAGAGTCTTTTTCACCTATCGCGCGGTGTTGCTCTGCAGCGTCGGAGCCGTGCTGGCATCGGGGGCGGCGCAGGCGCAGGTGGCGCCGCCGCCTCCACCGATTGTCCCCGCACCACCGCCTTCGCCCGAATCAGCTCCCTCCACCACTGCGGGTCAGGTCACAGCCGCGGCGCCGACGCTGCGCTTCTGGGACGGCGGCAATCCCGCGCTGCACCAGAACAATGCGATCGACGGCGGCTCCGGCATCTGGAGCGCGACCGCGCCGAACTGGACCGATGCCGCCGGCGCGATCAACGGCCCGATGCAGCCGGTACCGGCCTTTGCGGAGTTCCGGGGCGCTCCAGGCACGGTGACGATCGACGACAGCCAAGGCATTCCGGCGATCAGCTCGATGCTGTTCGGCGTCAGCGGCTATCGCCTGACCGGCGGCCAGCTCCGGCTGGATGGCGGCGCCTTCACGTCGATCCGTACCGCCGACGGCGCGACCGCGCAGATCGACAGCAGCCTGATCGGCGACAGCGGCTTGCTCTACAACGCGCTGGGCACGCTGATCCTCACCGGAAACAACAGCTATACCGGCGGCACGCGCGTCGACGGCGGTACGCTGATCGGCAACACGCATTCGATCCGCGGCGAACTGGAGAACGGCGGCAGCGTCGTCTTCGACCAGGCCTTCGACGATACGTTCCAGGGCAATATCAGCGGGTTGTTCAGCACATGGGGGCTGATGACCAAACGTGGCGCGGGCACCCTGACGCTGACCGGCGGCAACCAGCTCGACTGGAATGTCGAGCAAGGCGGCCTGATCGCCCAGGGCGAAGGGTTCGGCGGCAATATCCAGGTGTCCGATGGCGCACGGCTGACACTCAGCTCGGGCGATACCGCCGGCGTCACTTCGACCTATCGCTACGCCCTGTCGGGCGCCGGCCGGTTCGACGCCGCGGGCAAGGGTCTGCTCGTCCTGGCTGCCAATTCGGGCGGCTTTACCGGCCATAGCGAAGTGCAGGACACCGCGCTGCGCGTCGAGGGGACGCTGGGCGGTTCGCTGCATGTCGGCGCGGGCGGACGGCTGGGCGGCACCGGCACGGTCGGCGACGTCACGGTCGGTGCGGGCGGGCGGCTGATCGGCGCGCCCGACGAGACGCTGAAGCTCGCATCGCTCGCGCTCGACTCCGGCGCGATCATCGACGCGCGGCTGGGCACGGTCGGCACGCCGCAGCTGTTCCAGGTCAATGGCGACCTGACGCTCGACGGCACGCTCAACGTCGCCGGAACCGGTCCGATCGGCGCGGGCATCTATCGCCTGATCTCCTATTCGGGCGCGCTCACCGATAACGGCCTCGCCATCGGCAGCCTGCCCGCGGGGCAGGAGCGCTCCTTGGTCTCGATCCGCACGTCGGTCCCGTGGTCGGTCGATCTCGTTTCCGAGATCGGCGGCAGCCCGATGCAGTTTTGGGACGGCAGCGATCCGACGCGCTTCAACAACGGAATCGTCGATGGCGGCCCCGGCGTGTGGCGCCGCGACCTCGCCGGCTGGACCGATAGCGGCGGCAAGAAGAACCGGACCAGCATCGGGACCGCCTTCTCGGTATTCGAGGGGCGCGGTGGGCAAGTGGTGATCGACGCCGGCAATGCAGGCGCGATCCAGACCGGCGGGATGCAGTTCGCCGTCACCGGCTATACGCTCTCCGGCAGCGGCCTTCGTCTCGCCGGCAACGAGCGCACGATCTTCCGCGTGGGCGACGGCAGCGAATGGGCGTCCACTATGGTCGCCGAGATTTCCGCGCCGATCTCCGGCTTCACGCGCCTCGTCAAGGCCGATGCCGGCACGCTGATCCTCTCCGGCGCCAACAGCTATACCGGCCCGACCGAGGTCGAGGGCGGGACGCTGATCGGCAACACCGGTTCGATCCGCAACACCCTGCTCAACGCCGGCACCACCGTGTTCGATCAACGCGAGAACGCCACTTTCGGCCATATGATCGTCGGCCTGAACGGACGATCGGGCGACATGATCAAGCGCGGCAGCGGTGTGCTCACCCTCGCCAAGGAAAGCCGGCTCGACTGGACCGTCGAGGAAGGCCGGCTGGTCGCGCAGGCCGATCGCTACAAGAGCGAAGTCACGACGTTGCTCGGCGGCGGCGAGCTCCAGCTGGATACGCCTGCCGATGTTTCGATGGCCACCTTGTTCCGCGGCGATGGCCGCCTCACCAAGACCGGCAGCGGCATGCTGGTGCTGACCGGCCATTCGCGGACCTTCGAAGGCACCACCCGAGTCGCCGGCGGCGAGTTGCTGGTCGACGGTACGCTGGCCGGCCATGTCGTCGTCGAAGACAAGGCAATGCTCTCGGGTGATGGCTGGGTGGGTTCGCTGTTCGTGAAGCGCGGCGGAACGCTCTCGCCGCGGCCGAGCCCCGGGTCACCCGATGCGGGATCGGTCACGTCGATGCGGGTTCTCGGCGATCTCACGTTCGAACCCGGCGCGCGCTTCGAAGTCGATGTCGATCCCCAGGGCGTGCTCAGCGACATGGTCTATGTCGAGGGCGTCGCGCATCTCGCCGGTTCGGTCTTTCACATCGGCAGCAGCGGCACCTATCGACCCTCCGCCACCTATACGATCCTGATCGCCGACGGCGGGATCGAGGGCCGGTTCGACAGCGTCGCCTCGTCCTACGCCTTCCTTACCCCGCGGCTCGACTACACGCTGTCGGCGGTCAGGTTGACGCTCGACCGTAACGACGTGCAGTTCCAGGATGTCGCCTTGAGCGAGAACCAGCGCGCAGTGGGCACGGCGCTGCAGACCATGGTCGCGGGGCCGCTATACGACGCGGTCGTCGTCGCCGACGCGGAAAATGCCCGGCTCGCCTTCGACAGCGTCTCGGGCGATTTCCACGCCTCGCTGCGCACTGCCCTGGTCGAGGACAGCCGCCTGACGCGCGACACTGCGCTCGCGCGGATGCGGGCGCCGCTCGCGCAGCCCGGCATATCGGCCTGGGGTCAGGCGATCGGCGGCTGGGGCCATTATGGCAGCGACGGCAACGCCGCGCGGCTCGAGCGATCGGCGGCGGGCGGGCTTGCCGGGATCGAGGCGCAAATCCCCGACCATGACGTCCGGCTCGGCGTGTTCGGCGGCTATCACCACGCCGATCTGCGCGGCAGCGGCGACGCCGATGTGGATAGCTATCACACCGGCCTCTATGCCGGCGCGCGGTTCGGCGCTTTCGCCGCGCGCACCGGCGTGGTGTTCAGCTGGCAGGACGTCGCGACCCGGCGCGCGATCGCCGGGCTCGGCGAACAGCTCCGCGCCGAGTACGGCGCCTCGACCGCACAGGCCTTCGCCGAGCTCGCCTGGCGCCTCGAGCTGGGCGGCGCCGCGCTCGAACCCTTCGCGAACATCGCCCATGTCGCGCTCGACGTCGAACAGGGACAGGAACGCGGCGGCACCGCGGCGCTCGCGCTGGCGCACGGCACCATGGCCACCAACTATGCCACTTTGGGCCTGCGCGGCGAGACCATGCTCCCGATCGGCGGCGGCAAGCTCTCGCTGCACGGCACGGCGGGCTGGCAGCATGTGTTCGGGGACAGAGTGCCCGGCGTCACGATGCTGCTGGACGGCGCCCGGTTCGAGAGCGTCGGCCTGCCGATCGCGGAGGACGGCTTCGCCGGCGGGCTGGGCATCGCAGCGGCGATCGGCGAGCGGCTGGAGGTGAGCCTCGATTATCGCGCCGCCGTCTCGCGCCGCAACCTCGACCAGACCGCCAGCGCGGCGCTGACGTTCCGCTTCTGAGGTCGGTAGAGAGCGAGATACATATTCCCCCTCCGTTCGTTTCGAGCGTAGTCGAGAAACAGGTTTTGAGCGCGGACCAGGTTTCTCGACTTCGCTCGAAACGAACGGGGAAAGGTTAAGCCATTAGGCTCTAAGGGCTGACGGTTTATGGCTCAGGCCGCGATCGGGGTCGTCACCGGCAGGAACGGCGCAACCGCGGCCATCGCCTGCGCGACATAGGCCTGCTTCTCGCCCACCGGCGCGACGTAATGGATCGCCTCCTCGGCATCGCGGACGCTTGCAAGCCGGGCGATGATCCACGCTGCGAGATATTGCGACGACAGGCACCCGCCCGCCGTCGCGACATTGCCGTGCGCCACGAACGGCGTGTCGAGCACGGTCACGCCGGCCTCGATCACCCAGGGCTTGGTCGTCAGGTCGGTGCAGGCGGGAAGATCCCCCACCAGCCCGAGCTTCGCGAGCAGCAACGTCCCCGAGCATTGCGCGCCGATCAGCTGGCGGGCGGGATCGAGCGTCAGCCGCGCCAGCAGCGCCGGGTCGGCGGCGATCTCGCGCGTCTTGATGCCGCTGCCGATGATCACTGCATCGGCTTCGGCCGCGAATTCGAGCGGTTGCTGCCGCCGGACGGTCACGCCGTTCATCGACGTGACTTCGGGCGTCGGCGAAGCGATCTGCGCGCGCCACCCCTTCGCCTTCATCCGGTTGAGGATCGCGGCGGCGACGAACGAGTCCAGCTCGTTGAAACCGTCGAACGTCAGAACGGCAATCTGCATGGCGACCTCCTGTCGAGGCTCCCTACCATCGCGGCCAGCCCGGGCAAATGTTCGCATGGGAGCATTGCGGACTTCTTCACTCGGCCAGCCCTGATGATATGGTGGCGGAGCCCGTTCCTCCGGAGTTCGCCAATGCGCCCTGTCTTCTTCGCCTGCCTCGCTCTGGCCACGACCGCGACCCCGGCATTTGCCCAGCGCGCGGCGCTCGATCCGCAGACCGCCGTCTACGAATTGCGCATCTATTATCCCGCGCCCGGCAAGCTCGCCGCGCTCAACGCCCGGTTTCGCGAGCATACGCTCAAGCTTTTCGAGAAACACGGCATGCGCAACGTCGCTTACTGGAACGAGCAGCCGACCAAGGACGCGCCCGAGGGACGCGTGGTCTATGTGCTCGCTTATCCCAGCCGCGAGGCACGCGAGGCGGACTGGAAGGCGTTCGGCGCGGATCCCGAGTGGCGCGCAGTGGTCGCCGCATCCGAGGCCGCCGGCAAGCTGGTGACGAAGGTCGACAGCGTGTTCATGACGATGGCCGATTACTCGCCGCCCATCACGCTGCCGCGCTGAGGGACTTGGGGGTCTCGCGACCGGTGATTGCGGACTGTGTTGAGCGGCGCGCATGCTCCGAGATTGGTGAGGGCGGCCGTTCGGTCCTCCCCTCCCTGCAAGGGAGGGGTCAGGGGTGGGTAGAAAAGAGCGGGCTCGATGCCCGGTCTTTTCTTTCTTCCAGGCACATCGCTGGGCTCGCTGGCGCTCGCACCCACCCCCAGCCCCTCCCTTGCAGGGAGGGGAGCAGCTTCACCGCCCCAGCAAGTGATCCACGAACGCCCCGAGCGACTTGAACCCCGCCAGTTGCAGCCCGCCGGTATCGGCCTGCGCCGCCGGGGCCATCGCGCGGCCGAAGCCGAGCTTGGCCGCCTCGCGACAGCGCAATGCGCCATGCGCCACCGGCCGCACCTCGCCTGACAAGGCGACTTCGCCGAACGCGATCGCGTCGGCGGGCACCGGCCGCTCCGCCAGCGCCGAGACCAGGGCCGCCGCCACCGCGAGATCCGCCGCGGGATCCTGTACCCGGTAGCCGCCCGAGACATTGAGATAGACCTCGCACGACGAGAAGCTCAGCCCGCAGCGCGCCTCGAGCACCGCGAGGATCATCGCCAGCCGGCCGCTGTCCCAGCCGACCACCGCGCGCCGCGGCGTGGCACCGCTCGCCAGCCGCACGGTCAGCGCCTGCACTTCGACGAGCACCGGCCGCGTGCCCTCCAGCGCGGGGAAGACGATCGTTCCCGTCACGCTCTCGTCGCGGTGCGTCAGGAACAGCGACGAGGGATTGCCGATCTCGGCCAGCCCTTCGCTCTGCATCGCGAACACGCCGATCTCGTCGGTGCCGCCGAACCGGTTCTTGACCGCGCGCAGGATGCGATATTGGTGGCTGCGCTCGCCCTCGAACGCGAGCACGGTATCGACCATATGCTCGAGCACGCGCGGCCCCGCGATGCTGCCGTCCTTGGTGACATGGCCGACCAGCACCAGCGCCGTCCCGCGCTCCTTGGCGAAGCGGATCAGCTCGCCCGCACTTGCGCGCACCTGGCTCACCGTTCCCGGCGCGCCCTCGATCAGGTCCGAGTGCATCGTCTGGATCGAATCGATCACGAGCAACGCCGGCGCCGGGCCTTCGCCGAGCGTGGTCAGGATATCGCGCACCGACGTCGCCGCGGCGAGCTGCACCGGCGCGTTGCCCAGCCCCAGCCGCCGCGCGCGCAGCCGCACCTGGTCCGCCGCCTCCTCGCCCGAGACATAAGCGACGCTCAGCCCGCGGCTGGCGATCTTCGCCGCCGCCTGGAGCAGCAGAGTCGACTTGCCGATCCCCGGATCGCCGCCGATCAGCGTCGCGCTCCCCTCGACGAAGCCGCCGCCCAGCGCGCGATCGAGCTCGGCGATGCCGGTGCCCGTCCGCTCGGGCAGCGCGATGTCGGTGTCGAGCCCGACGAGCTGGATCGCCCGCCCGCCCGACTGGAGGTTATGCTTCGCCTGGAACGGCGTGACGACGCCGCCGGCATCCTCCACCAAAGTATTCCAGTCGCCGCAATCGCCGCATTGCCCCGCCCATTGCGAGGACACCGACCCGCAGGCCTGGCACACATAACGCTTCTTCGGCTTTGCCATGCCGCCACGCTAGCGTAGGAACAGGAAGGGAACAACTGCATTTCGCCAACGCACCGCCCTTGCGTCCCGGAACTTGTCGATTACAGATGTAATCGTCCAAAGGGAGGCCGAAATGATCCGATTGCTCGTCGCTGCGTTGCTGATGTCCGCGCTCTTCCCGGTCGCCGCACGGGCGCAGACCGGCCAATGGATCCTCGCCACCGATCGCTGGGGCAACAAGGAATATTCGACGCTGAACCTCGCCGCCGACGGCAAGACCCTGACCGGCGATTGGGACGGCGACGCGGCCGCGGGCACGGTTCGCGGGCGCCGTCTCAGCTTCGCGGTGAAGGACGGACGTGGGGCATCGTACCTCTTCGAAGGCGAGGTCCGCGGCGAGCGCATCGAAGGCACCGCCGACTTTCCCGACAACAACGATCCCTCGGCGCGCGTCCGGCACCCGTTCACTGCCAGCCGCGTGCCCGATCGGCCGCCGGGCGGTCCGCGGGTCCATGATTTCCGCCCGAGCGACTATTCGAACAGCTTCTCGCCCGATCGCCCGCCCGTCCTGACGATCTGGCCCGGCGATACGGTGCGCACCACGACGATCGACTCCGGCGGAATGGACGCGCAGGGCGTCACCCGCGCATTGTTCGGCAACCCGCAGACCGGCCCCTTCTTCATCGCCGGCGCGGCGCAGGGCGACACGGTGATCGTGCATATCAAGCGCCTTCGGCTGAACCGCGACTGGGCCGACAGCCTCGACACGATCGTCGGCCGCGCACTGGGTTCATCGCTGGTCCCCGAGGCCGGGAAGCTCGGCAAGCCGGTCCGCTGGCGGCTGGACCGCGACGCCGGCTACGCCACGCCCGACGGCGCCAGCGGCGCGCTGCGCGATTTCCGCGTGCCGGTCCGCCCGATGCTCGGCGGGCTGGCGCTGGCGAGCGGCTTCGGCGCGCCGCCTTTGTCGACCGGCGACACCGGCCGGGCCGGAGGCAATATGGACTTCCCGGAGGTCGTCGAGGGCAACAGCGTCTGGCTGCCGGTGCAGCAGCCGGGCGGGCTGCTCTATCTCGGCGACGCGCATGCCCGCCAGGGCGACGGCGAGACATCGCAATATGCGCTGGAGACTTCGATGGACGTCGAGTTCACCGTCGAGCTCGTCAAGCGCAAGGCGGTGCCGATGCCGCGCGTCGAATCCCCCACCGAATTGATGGTGCTCGGCCAGGCCGGCTCGCTCGACGAGGCGCTCAAGCAGGCGAGCACCGGGCTGATCCAGTGGCTCCGCCAGGATTACGGGTTGTCGCTTTCCGAGGCGGCACAGGTGATGGGCAGTGCGGTCCGCTTCACTGTCCCCAATCTCGCGGGCCGGAGCGTCGGCGTGGCGGCGCGGATCGACAAGGCGCTGCTGCCGGCCCGGGCCGGACGATAGGGGGATCGACCCTAAACTCTTCCCCCTCCCTGCAAGGGAGGGGTCAGGGGTGGGTAAGAAAAGGCCGGGCTCGATGCCCGGCCTTTTCTTCCACGCATCTCGAAGGGCTCGCTACGCTCGCACCCACCCCCTGCCCCTCCCTTGCAGGGAGGGGAGTCTGATCGTGAATGGCAATCCACCCAAAGGCCCCGAACTTGCCCCTCACCCCGGCCCCCGCTATCGCCCCCGCGATGCAAGCGTCCGACCTCCGCGTCGCCCTGTTCAGCGGCAATTATAATTACGTACGCGACGGTGCGAACCAGGCGCTCAACAAGCTCGCCGATTATCTGCTGCGCCAGGGCGTGACGCTGCGGGTCTATTCGCCGACCACCGACACGCCTGCATTCCCGCCCACGGGCGATCTGGTGAGTGTGCCCGCGCTGCCGGTCCCGGGCGGCCGCGCCGAATATAAGTTCGCGTGGCATCTGCCGCGCACCACGCGCGAGGACCTCGCCGCCTTCAAGCCCAACCTCGTCCATGTCTCGGCGCCCGAAATACTCGGCCACCGCGCAGTGAGCTGGGCGCGCGACCGCGGCATCGCCACCGTCGCCTCGCTCCACACCCGTTTCGAGACCTATCCGGCCTATTACGGCATCGGCTTCCTCGCGCCGCTGATGATCAAGGGGCTGACCCGCTTCTACAATCGCGTCGATCAGGTCGTGACGCCGGGCGAGTCCATGGCCGAGCTGATCCGCTCGTGGGGCGTCACCACTCCGGTCCGCATCTGGTCGCGCGGCGTCGACCATCAGCGCTTCCGCCCCACCCGCCGCGACCTCGAGTGGCGCCGCGGCCTCGGCATCGCCGACGACGAATTCGCGGTCGGCTTTCTCGGCCGCCTCGTGCTGGAAAAGGGCCTCGACATCTTCGCCGACGTCTGCGCCGCCTTGCGCGAGCGCGACGTGCCTCACCGCGTCCTCGTCATCGGCGACGGCCCTGCGCGCAACTGGTTCGCCGAGCGCGCGCCCGAAGCCGTGTTCGCCGGCTTCCAGCGCGGCGACGATCTCGCCCGTGCGGTCGCCTCGATGGACGTGCTGTTCAATCCTTCGGTCACCGAGACCTTCGGCAACGTCACGCTCGAGGCGATGGCCTGCGGCGTCCCCGTCGTCGCCGCACGCGCGACCGGCGCGGTCGATCTGATCGAGGACGGGGTCAACGGCTATCTCGTCCCCCCGCGCGACGTGACCGCTTATGCCGACGCGATCGCCCGCCTCGTCGCCGATCCCGCGCTGCACAAGGCGCAGGGCGCCGCCGGCCACGCGAAGGCGCAGACCTATCAATGGGACGCGATCAACCAGAAGGTGATCGATACCTATCTCGAAGTGATGGATCGGCGCGCGAAAGCCTGAGCGTCAGAGCGCGGCGAGATGGCTCACGATCGAAGGATGGAGCCGCGTTCCGAACTTGACGCCTGCCGCACCGTCACGCACCCAGCAGATCCGTCCACCGATCGGCGCGAGATGCGCCAGCGCGATGAGCACTTCGTCGCCCACGACATAATCGGTCGCCATGATCCTGCAGCCGTCGGTGGAGACATCGACGACCTCGGCGCGGACGCGAAGCTTGCTCCCGCGCGCGCGCACGCTCGCCTGGATATCGGCCGGCTTGCGGTCGTTCGCCCGGCGCTCGCCTTGCGAAATCCGCGACGGCAGCGAAGCGCCCCGCGTGCCCGGTACCAATTCCACGACTGCCTGGAACATGCTGTTCACCCCTAGGAAATCAGGGTTACTTATCATGCGTTAAGAAAGCATATCTCAGCCCCGTACGAACAAGTTGCGCAGCCATAAAGGCCCGTTGCGCGCCGCCGCCCGCCAGTCGCCATCTTCGTCGATATTGTCGGGTTGGTAGCCCTTGGGATCGAGCAGCTTGAGCCGCGCCCCCCTGAACGCCGCGGAATTGCGCGTGACCAGGGTCAGGCCATGCTCCAGCGCCGTGGCGGCGAACAAAGCGTCGCGCGTATCGGCGAGCGGAACTTGCCCGCGGCGGCGCGCCACCGCGGCGTCGAGCGGCAGGATATGGCCTTCGAACGCCGGCACCACCTGCTGGTCGATCCAGCCGCGCAGCGCCGCGCCCGCCGCCTTGTCGCTGCGTGCGGTCCGCTGGGCCACCGCCTCCAGCTCGACCAGCGTGATCGCCGAGACGAACAGCCGTTCGCGCGCCACGCCCGCGGCCCAGCCGGCAAGCCCCGGATCGGCATCGCCCGCGCGTGCCTTGCGCAGTTCGAAGACGATCGGAGTGTCGAGCAGATACATCACCAGTCCTCGCGCCGGTCCCAGCCCGCGGCGGGACCGGGCTCGGCATCGTCCGCGCCGGGCATCGCCAGCAGGTCGACGATGCTCTCGCGCTGGCCGCTCATCTGCCGAAACGCCTGGATGCTCATCAGCACATGCGTGGGCCGTCCGCGATCGGTGACGAATACGGGTTCGAGCCGCGCGAGTCGCTTCGCGGCGCTCACGTCCTGGTTGAATTCGCGGCTGCTGATCACCTTCATAACGTGCCTACGTACCTATATTGTCCGCGTTGTCATGTAGGTACGTTACTACTGTGTGCGCGACACGCAACAGAAACATCCGCCTGGCCGGAAAAATGCATTCGCCTGCAGGAATTGCAGTTGCGCCGGGCCCGCCGGCCGCGCTCCCTGAGGCGACGCGACGGGCACGAAGCTGCCGCGCGAGGGGATGTTTTGGGGAGGCTATATGCTCGAAATACTGGAAAATGCCTGGTTCACGCTGACCGACGTGCTCAGTCCGCACGGCCCGGCCGTCCATGCCGCGAAAACCTATTCGCCGGCGGACTTCAGCGTCCATTTCTTCCTGCAGCTCGCAGTGATCATCCTCGCCTGCCGCGTCGTCGGCTGGCTGGGCCAGAAATTCTTGCACCAACCGCAGGTCGTCGGCGAGATGATCGCCGGCGTCGTCCTCGGGCCCTCGCTGCTCGGGCTGTTCTTCCCCGATCTCCAGCTCGCGATCTTCCCCAAGGAGACGCGCAACGTCCTCTATGTCGGCGCGCAATTGGGCGTCGGCCTGTACATGTTCATGGTCGGCCTCACGCTGCGTCTCGACCATTTCCAGTCCAAGGCGAAGAGCGCCGCGACCGTATCGGCCGCCGGCATCGCCGCGCCGTTCCTGCTCGCCGCGCTGATCACGCCGTTCCTGCTGAGCGTACCGGGACTGTTCACGCCGGGCATCAGCCAGTCCAATGCCACCTTGTTCATGGGCGCGTGCATCGCGCTGACCGCCTTCCCGATGCTGGCACGCATCATCAACGAGCGCGGCCTCGCCAATTCCTCGCTCGGCACGCTCTCGCTCACCGCCGGCGCGTTCGACGACGCGGCATCGTGGTGCGTGCTCGCCGTGGTGCTCGCCACGTTCGGCGCGGGCCCCGGCGTCGCAGTGATCGCGATCGGCGGCGCCGTCCTCTACGCCGGCTTCATGATCCTCTACGGCCGCAAGCTGCTTGCCCCGCTGGGCCGCGCCGTCGAGGCACGCGGCGAGATGAGCAGCCAGGTGCTCGCGATCACCATGCTGCTCTTCTGTCTCTCGGCCTTCCTGATGGACGCGATCGGCATCCACGCGATCTTCGGCGGCTTCCTGATCGGCGCCTGCATGCCGCGCGGGCTGTTCGTCGAGGAACTCAAGCGCAAGGTCGAGCCGCTCGCAGTCGTCCTCCTGCTGCCGATGTTCTTCACTTATTCGGGACTCAACACCCGGATGGACATGGTCAACTCCGTATCGCTGCTGCTGATCGCATTGGGTATCCTGGCGGTGTCGGTGCTCGCCAAGTTCGGCGCCTGCTATGCCGCGGCGCGCTTCTCGGGCGAGGACAACCGCACGGCACTCGGCATCGGCGCGCTGATGAACTCGCGGGGGCTGATGGAGCTGATCATCATCAATATCGGCCTGCAAAAGGGCATCATCGGCCCCACTTTGTTCTCGATGCTGGTGCTGATGGCGATCGTCACCACCGTGATGGCCACCCCGGTGTTCGAGATCGTCTATGGCAGGAAAGCCCGCGAGAGCGGCGAGCTCGACCAGATCGACGGCCGCCTCGCCACTGCCTGAAGTTCCCCCTGTGCCCGCTCCGTGCGCATCGCGGAGCGGGCTTTTTTCGGGACGAGTATCCGACAGGATCAGAGCTTGCCCTCCGCGAGCAACTCGCGGGTGCGCTTCAGTGTCGACAGCAGGGCAGCCTTATACCCGTTGTCGCCGTCGAGTTGGGCTTGGTCCGCCTGCTCCTCGGGGCTGTTCGGCGCTTTGCCGCGCAGGCCGAGATAGCAATAGAAGCGCAATTGAAGCGCGCCGTCCTCGTCCTCGTAGAGCTCGTTGACGATCACGCCTTCGCGCAGGCCGGCCGCCTGGAAGAAGCTGGCCTTGCGTTCCGGCTCCAGCACGACGATCTCGCGCAGCTCGGCGCCGCCGATCGTGGCTTCGCGGATGAAATGCGTCGCGCTTTCCTCCACGACCTCGCAACGGGTGCAGAGGCCGGGCGGAAGGAACAGGCGCGCGTCACGGGCCTTCAGCTCGAGCCCGGCCCAGGCCTGCCCGCGGGTCAGCCTGGTTTCGCCCTCGGGGTTCACCGGAACGGTGGCGGTCGAATAGATCATGGCGATTCTCCTTGTCGCGCGCTGCTTCAGGCCCCGATTTCGGCGGCGAATTCGCGATAGGTGCGCAAGGGGCGGCCCAGCAGCGCAGTGAGGCGCTCGACATCGCCGGCGGCGGGGACCATCCCCTCGGTCTGGAAGCGATCGGCCATCAGGCGCATGTCGTACGCCATCCAATGAGGCGCGAACTGTCGCAGGTTCTGCTCGAAGCCGGCGGTATCGTCGCCTGGATAAGCGATCGGGCGACCAAGGACCTCGGTCCAGATCGCGGCGATGTCAGCACCCGTCAGCGTATCGGGGCCGACGATCGTGATCCGCTCGAGCGGAAGCGGCGCGCTGGCCTGCTCGCGGCGGATAAGCTCGATCGCCGCGATCTCCCCCAGGTCGCGCGCGTCGATCATCGCGAGCCCCTTGCCGCCGATCGGCATCGGATACACGCCGTAACCGGTCACCACGTCCTTGATGGTGGCGTCGTTCTGGATGAAATAAGCGGGGCGCAGGATCGTGGCGTTGAAGCCCATCTGCTCGATCATCCGCTCGACGCCGAACTTGCCCGCGAAATGCGGCACGTTCACGTAAAGATCGCTGTGGATCACCGAGAGATAGACGATCCGCTGAATGCCGGCTTCGCGGGCGAGATTGAGCGCGATCAGCGCCTGGGTGAATTCGTCGGCCACCACTGCGTTGAGCAGGAACAGCGTCGAGACGCCCGCGAAGGCGCCGCGCAGCGAGTCGATGTCGAGCAGGTCGCCCTGAACGACGGTGACGCCCGCCGGCAGGCTCGCCTTCGCGGGATCGCGGACGAGCGCGCGCACATCGGCGCCGCGATGGATGAGCTGATCGACGACGTGGCGCCCGATTTGGCCGGTAGCGCCGGTAACGAGGATGGTCATGGGATAACTCCTGGTTGATGCCAAATGGCATTCCCGGAAATTAGTGATCCACATGCGCGCCAATAGACGCTATATCTGGACATACCGTCTCACTGGTGGAACACATGGACCTGCTCGCCCTCGCCGATTTCAATCTTGTCGCCCGGCACGGCGGATTTGGACGCGCTGCGCGCGCCGCCGGGCGGCCCAAGGCCACCTTGTCCCGCCGGGTCGCGGAGCTGGAGGCCAGCCTCGACGTGCGGCTGTTCGAGCGCGGGGCGCGCATGCTCAAGCTGACCGAGGAGGGCCGCACGCTCCATCAGCGGACGGGCGCGTTGCTCACCGAGATCAACGAGACCGCGGCTGCCATCGCTTCCGGCGGGCACACGCCGCGCGGGCGACTGCGGATCAGCGCGCCCTTGCTGTTCTCGCAGATCGCGATGGGAAAGATCGCCGCGGGTTTCGCCGCGCGCTTCCCCGAAATCCGGCTCGAAGTGACGACCGAGGATCGGCCAGTTGACATGATCGAGGAAGGCTATGACCTCGTGATCCGCGTCAATCCGGCGCCGGACCAGAGCCTTGTCGGTCGCGCCTTCCTGCGCGATCGGCTGGTGGTGGTGGCGAGCCCTTCCGTCGCCCGGCCGACGGAGGGCATGGCAGCGCCCGCGGTGGTTCGCGGATCGCTCGATCAGGCCGGGGACTGGAAAGTGAAGACTCCGGACGGAGAGCTGCGCATCGTAGTCGAGCCGGTTCTCAGCGTGTCGTCGATGGTCATGAACCGCGACGCGGTTCGCGCGGGGGCCGGTGTCGGACGGCTTCCCGTGTCGCTCGTCAGCCACGATCTGGCTGCCGGAACCCTGGTGCATTGGGGCGACATCGACGGTCCGGAAATCGCCCTGTGGGCGCTCTATCCTTCGCGCCGCTTGCTGAGCGCCCGCGTATCGGCGTTCCTCGACTATCTCAAATCGGCCTTCCCGACCGGAGAACCCGACGAACTGGCCGCCTTTCTCGCCGATAAATGAAGGCGTCGATTAGACGCCGGACGGCACGCCGTCGTTGATCTCGCGGATCGCCGCGCGATGCAGCGGCAGGTCCTCGATCGCCCGCTCGCTGAACGTGCGGATCCGCGCGAACAATTTCTCCGCCGCCTCCACATTCGGGAAATCGCTGCGTCCCGACGAGAGATCGGTGCGGAATTCCATTCCGTAGAGGATGTACTGATAATTGAAGAAGGCGAAGCTCTCGAGATCGAGGATGAAGTCGAAGCGGCTCGGCGGACGCCAGCGCCATTGCCGCAGCAAAGCCTGCAGTGCCTCGGGAATCGAGGCAGGATCCGCATTGTCGCGCCAGAACGGCTCCTCGCGCCGGCTCAGGCAATAATGGAGCTTCAGGAAGTTGATGATGTTCTCGTAGCGCGCGGCCATCAGCCGGTTGAAGCGTTCGGCCGGCGCATCGACCGGGCCGTTATGCGGGAACAGCTCGGCGATCATGCCGACCGCGGCCTCGATCAACACCACCCCGGTTGATTCCAGCGGCTCGAGAAAACCTCCCGAAAGCCCCACCGCGACGCAGTTCTTCAGCCATTGCGCCTCGCGATAGCCGGGCTCGAACGGGATGATCCGCGCCTTGTAATCGTCATGGCCGATATAATCGCGCAGCACGCCGGCCGCCTCCGCGTCCGACATATGCGCCGACGAATAGACGCAGCCGATCCCGCGCGCGCCTTCGAGGCCGATGTCCCAGGTCCAGCCCGCTCCGTGCGCGGTGGCGATGGTGAAGCTCTCGATCGGCGCGTCGGGCCGGTCATAGGGAATCTTGCAGGCCAGTGCGCGATCGGTGAACAATTGGTGCTTCACCGATTTGAACGGCGAACCCAGCGCCTTGCCGATCAGCTCGGCCCGGAAGCCCGAGCAATCGACAAAGAGGTCCGCCTCGAGCGCGCCGTGCGCGTCGGCATGGATGCGCGCGATGCTGCCGTCCTCGGCCAGCTCGACGCCGGTCAGCAGCCCCCGGAGATGGCGGACGCCTAGCGCGACCGCACGCGCCTCGAGCACCTCGGCAAGCCGCCGCGCGTCGAAATGATAGGCATAGTTGAGCGGGCCGGCATAATCGCCTTCCCCCGCGCGTTTGGGCGCGCGCCGCGCCTCGGCCACCCGGTTCTGGATCGTCACTGCCTCGGCGAAGGGCGGCCGCGTCGCCTCGTTCTGGAGCAGCCAATAGGGCACGAGGCTGGCGCCTTCGGTGTAGAAGGGCGCCTCGAACGGATGGAGGTAATGATGGCGCGCGCCGTCCGGCCCGGGCGCGTGCAGCCAGTCGTCGAAGCGGATGCCCTGCTTGAACGTCGCCGATGCCGCGCGGATGAAATGCGTCTCGTCGATGCCGAGGAACTGCAGCGTCGAGCGGATCGTCGGAAACGCGCCCTCGCCCACCCCGATGATGCCGATCTCGGGCGATTCGAGCAACGTGATCTCGATCCGCCCCTCGAAGAAGCGCGCGAGATAGGCCGCGGTCAACCAACCCGCCGTACCTCCCCCGACAACGATGATCCCCCGCTTCTCCGGCATATCCGACTTGCTAGCAGCGGGTGGCGAGCGTGGATAGGCGGCCCATCAATCCTCCTCGCGAAGCGGGGGAGGTGGCATGCGAAGCATGACGGAGGGGGGCTAACCGCAAGCGGGTCGCTAGCACGTATCGACATTCAACAAACTGACTCCCCTCCCTGCAAGGGAGGGGCTGGGGGTGGGTGCGACTCCGGCGAAGGCCGGGGGAGCCCATCGAGCGGCTCGGAAAAAGAAAGAAAGGCCGGGCGTCGAGCCCGGCTTTCCTTACCCACCCCTAACCCCTCCCTTGCAGGGAGGGGAATCTGAATGTCGGAACGGCCTGACGACCAAGCCCCTGCCGCCACTCGCGCGCGGCCCTCCCCACTACGCCGGAGAGGAATGCACCGGATGACGCCAGTCGAAGGCGAGCGGAGCCTCGCGGAACGCGAAGCGGTCGAGGTGGCGGGCCACTGCGCCCTTCAGCCCTTCGAGCTGCTCCTCCGAGGACGCGTCGATGCGCACCTCGAGCCCCGTCTCGGCGACGTTGAAGGTCGCGACGGCGTCGCCCGGATGGTTGGCGCCGCGGGCGTCCCGGGGGAAGATCACCGTCCCGTTCTCGGGCGTGAACTCCACCTGCAGGTTGTGCGACCAGTGCTTGCACAATTGCTGGAGATATTTGCTCGCACTCGACGTCGGCACCAAGGCCGTTGCGCTCGAAGTCGTGATCGTCATGTCCCGTTCCTTCCCTTGCGGCGCCAGCCCCAGCCGGCGCCGCAGCATCTCCAGTCGCGGCATTTTCAGAGCCGCTCGATCTTCCGCGCCGCCTCGTCGAGAATGTCGGCGACGGCATGCAACGTCTCGGGATCAACTTCCGAGCCGCCCAGTCGCTCCTGCAACACGGCGCGCAAATTGCCCATCGCACGGCGAATCGGGCCGCCGCTGGTCCGCGCCTGGTGTTCGCCGAGCGCGGCGAGCCGCTGGAACAGCGCCTCGACCTCGGCCGCCTTCTCCTTGAGTTCCGCGGTCCCCGCCTCGGTGATCGCGAACGCCTTGCGCGTGCCCTCGGCCTTCGCCTCGACCAGCCCCATGTCGTCGAGCATGGTCAGCGTCGGATAGATCACGCCGGGGCTCGGGGCATAAGCGCCGCCCGAGCGTTCCTCGATCTCGCGGATCAGATCATAGCCGTGGCGCGGCTGTTCCTCGATCAGCTTGAGCAGGACGAGCCGAAGCTCGCTCCCGTCGAACATCCGCCGTCCGCGGCCGCCTTCACGGCCCGGGTGCATGCCGCCCCAGCCACCGCCGAAGCCGCGGCCCCAGCCGCGCGGTCCGCCATGCCGGCCGCCGCATTCATGGCCGCGCTCGCGGCCGTGGTGAAATCCAAATCGCATCTCAAATCCTTTTTTAGCGAGTCGTGATGCGTCTAAGATATATCTTGAAAGCATCCGCGCAAGCCCTTTCGCCTAACCTTTTGTAACCTTTCGTCGGGCCGCCTATCTCTGAGAGCTATGGCCGACCTCTTCGCCACCGACGAACAAGCCGCTCCCGCCGAGGCCCCCACCACCGGGCCCCTGGCCGATCGCCTGCGCCCCCAGGCGCTCGATCAGGTCGTCGGCCAGGAGCACCTGACCGGCCCCGAAGGCGCGATCGGACGGATGGTCGCCGCGGGCAAGCTCAGCTCGATCATCCTCTGGGGCCCGCCCGGCACCGGCAAGACCACGATCGCCCGCCTCCTCGCCGACGCGGTGGGCCTCCGCTTCGTCGCGATCTCGGCGGTCTTCTCGGGCGTAGCCGATTTGAAGAAGGTCTTCGCCGAGGCCCGCGAATATGCCCGGATCGGCCGCAAGACCCTGCTCTTCGTGGACGAGATCCACCGCTTCAACCGCGCCCAGCAGGACGGCTTCCTGCCTTATGTCGAGGACGGCACCGTCACCCTCGTCGGCGCCACCACCGAGAACCCGTCATTCGAATTGAACGCCGCGTTGCTCAGCCGCGCGCAGGTCCTCATCCTCCACCGGCTGGATCACAAGGCGCTCTGCAAGCTGCTCGATCGCGCCGAGGAGCTCGAGGAACGCCCCCTCCCCCTCACGCCCGAGGCGCGCGACGCGCTGGTCGCCAGCGCCGATGGCGACGGGCGCTTCCTGCTCAACCAGGCCGAGACGCTCTTTTCGGTCAGCTTCGAGACGCCGCTCGATCCGTCCGCGCTGGGCGACTTTCTCCAGCGCCGCGTCGCGGTCTACGACAAGGACCGCGAGGGGCATTACAACCTCATCTCGGCGCTCCACAAATCGATCCGCGGCAGCGATCCGCAGGCCGCGCTTTATTACCTCGCCCGCATGCTCACCGCCGGCGAGGAGCCGCTCTATGTGCTGCGCCGCCTCACGCGCGCGGCGGTCGAGGATATCGGCCTCGCCGATCCGAATGCGCTGGTCCAGTGCATCGCCGCCAAGGACACGTACGACTTTCTCGGCTCTCCCGAGGGCGAGCTCGCGATCGCGCAGGCGTGCCTCTATCTCGCCACCGCGCCCAAATCGAATGCAGCCTATGCCGCGCAAAAGGCGGCATGGCGCTCGGCGAAGGAGACCGGCTCGCTGATGCCGCCGGCCAACATCCTCAACGCCCCCACCAAGCTGATGAAGCAGATCGGCTACGGCAAGGGCTATACCTACGATCACGACGCCGAGGACGGCTTTTCGGGCGACAATTACTGGCCCGGGGAGATGACGCCCCAGACCTTCTACGCCCCCACCGATCGCGGCATGGAAAAACGCATCGCCGAGCGCATGGCATGGTGGAACGAGATGCGCGAGAAGCGCCGCGATGGATAGCGCGCTCCTGTATCCCGGCGGAGGCCGGGGCCCAGTATCGGAGCGGCTAATGGGGTCGACGCACCTCGCGAAGGACATCGCAGCTGGGCCCCGGCCTTCGCCGGGGAACAAGGAGGCCGAGACGTGAAGGACTGGGACGACGCCTGCGCCTTCGCCCGCACGCTCCCCGATGTCGAGATGGCGTCGTGGTGGGGCACGCTCTGCCCGAAGATCAACGGCAAGGGCTTCCTGTCGCCTGGCCGGGAGAAAAACAGCTTCGCGCTGATGGTCACCCATCCCGAAAAGGAGATGCTGTTCGAGACCGATCCCGAGACCTTCTGGCAGACCGATCACTATGCCAATTATCCGATGCTTCTCGTCCGCTACGGCACCGTGAGCCGCGAACGGATCGAGCTCTACATCCAGCGCGCCTGGTGGGATCGCGCGAAGAAGCCGCAGCGCGTCGCCGCGGGCATGGCGGAGCGGCCGTGAGCTTCGGCTGGGAGGAAGCGGTCGCCTATACGCTCGGCTTTCCGGGCGTGACGATGGGCGCGGGCGCCAAGGGTTCGGTCTCGCCGCAGATCCGCGGCCGTCAGATCATCTCGCAGGGGCGTGCAACCGGCACCTACCTCCTTCGCGCCACTCGTGAGGAAATCGAGATACTCAAGGAAACCGATCCGGGAACCTTCTGGCAGACGCCGCAATATCAGGGCTGGCCGACCGTGCTGGTCAACGCCGCAAGCGCGGAGCCCGAGCGAATGAAGCTGCTGATCGCGCGGACATGGTGGGATCGGGCGAGCGGAGCGCAGCGCGTCGCCGCTGGAAAAGTAGAGCGGCCCTGAACTTCACCAGCTTCATCGCGATCGATTGGTCGGGCCAGGCGGTCGAGCGCCCCAGGGGTCTAGCGGTCGCCCATGCCGCTGCGGGCACCGCGGCGCCCGAGCTGATCGACCGGCGCTGGTCGCGGCAGGACATCCTCGAATGGCTCGAACAGCTCGCCGCCGCCGGCACCCGCGCGCTGATCGGTCTCGACCTCTCCCCCGCTTTCCCCTTCCACGATGAGGGCGCCTATTTCCCCGGTTGGGATGCTTCGCCGCCGGACGGCCCCGCGCTCTGGAAACTGGTGGACGATCTGAGCGCCAGGGACCCGCATCTCGCCGCGACCAGCTTCGTCGGCCACGCGCACGCGCGCCGCCATTTCCGCCAGCGCGGCGACTGCGGCGATCTGTTCCCGCCCGGCCGCGGGCGCTTCCGGGTGTGCGAGCACGGGCAGGAAGCGATGCGGCTCTCGCCGTACAGCTGCTTCAACCTCGTCGGAGCGAGCCAGGTCGGCAAATCGAGCCTGACGGGCATGCGCGTGCTCCACCGCCTGCGCGGCACGATCGGGCTATGGCCGTTCGATCCGCTGCCCGAAAGCGGACCAGTGCTGGTGGAGATCTACACGTCGCTAGCCGCGCGGCTCGCGGGGATGCGCAAGGGCATTTCCAAGATACGCGACGCCGAGACACTCGACCTGATGCTCGCCGCGTTCGGATCCGGGCCGCACGCCCCGCTTCCCCGCTATGACGACCATGCCACCGACGCGATCCTCTCCGCTGCCTGGCTTCGCGTCGCCGCGTCGCAGCCCGAACTTTGGGCTCCTTCCGGCCTGACGCCCGATCTGGCACGAACGGAGGGCTGGACCTTCGGCGTTCCCTGAAGCAAAGGAGCGCGAATGCCGGATTAGCTCAGCTGGTAGAGCAGCGGTTTTGTAAACCGAAGGTCGCGGGTTCGATTCCTGCATCCGGCACCATTTGTGGCAGGTTCAGGCAAACCGCGCCGCTTCCCCGATCGCGTCCCAGACCGCATCGAGATCCGCATCGCCGATGCAATAAGGCGGCATCACATAGACGGTGTTGCCCAGCGGCCGCAGCAGCAGGCCGCGATCCGCGAAGAATCGCAACAGCCGCGGCCCCAGCGCCGAGAGATAGGCCCCCTCCCCCACACCGAGCTCGACCGCCGCAATCGTGCCCAGGGTCCGCGCATTGTGCACGCCCGGAACACCCGCCAGCCGCTCAAGCCGGACGGCCTGCGCCCTGGCCAGCGCGGCGACTCGCCCGAGCACCGGCTCCTCGCGCCAGATCGCGATGTTCGCGGCGGCCGCGGCGCAGGCGATCGGATTGGCGGTGTAGCTCGACGAGTGGAAGAACATCCGCGCGCGGTCGTCGGCATAATGCGCGGCGTAGATGGGTTCGGTCGCCATCGTCACCGCCAGCGGCACCGCGCCGCCGGTCAGCCCCTTGGACAGGCAAAGAATGTCCGGAACCACACTGGCCTGCTCGCAGGCGAGCAAGGTCCCGGTCCTCCCCCAGCCGGTCATCACTTCATCGGCGATGAACAGCACGCCGTAGCGCGAACAGATGCTGCGCATCTCCGCGAGCGCGCGGGCCGAATAGACCAGCATCCCGCCGGCGCCCAGCACCAGGGGCTCGACGATCAGCGCTGCTGGTTTCTCCCGGCAGAACGCCTCGAGCACGTCCAGCGTCTCCTGCTCCGCACCGGCCGCGGGAAACGGGATGGTCGCCACGTCGAACAGCAAGGGGGAATAGGCCTGGTTGAACACGCCGCGCGCGCCGACCGACATCGCGCCGATCGTGTCGCCGTGATAGCTGTGCGCCATCACCACGATGCGATGCCGGGGCTCGTCGCGATTCCGCCAGTAGCCGAGCGCCATCTTGAGCGCGACCTCGACGCTGGTCGATCCGGAATCGGAAAAGAACACGCGTGTCAGCACCGGCGGCATCAGCGCCCGCAATCCCGCCGCGACTGCCTCGGCAGGTGCGTGCGTCCAGCCCGCGAAGATGATCTGGTCGAGCTGCCCCGCGGCTTCCCGGATCGCCGCCATGATGGCGGGGTGACAATGGCCATGCGTCGTGACCCACCAGGAGGAAATGGCATCGACGATCCGCCGTCCGTCCGCGGTATGGAGCACCGCACCCTCGGCGCGCACCACTTCGGGGATCGGTTCGCCGAGACCATGCTGGGTGAACGGATGCCAGATGGCGGAATCGCTCACACGAATTCCTCGATATCGAAGGCGCCGGCAAATGCCGCCGCCAACGTCGCGGCATCGAGCGGATCCAGCCATGGCAGGCGGCCCAGCCGCCGCACGCGCCCGATGCGCGCGATCGTCTCCTCGCTGTCGGGCACCGATGGCCCCACAAAGGCGACTCCGAGGATCGGGACGTGGCGTGCGCGCAGCGCTTCGATCGAGAGGAGGCTATGGTTGATCGTCCCGAGCGCGGTGCGCGCGACGAGCACCACGGGAGCCCGCCACCGCGCGAACAGATCCGCATAGAGCAAGTCGTCGCGGATGGGGACGAGAACGCCCCCCGCCCCTTCGACCACGAGCGGTCCATCGAGTAAAGGGAGCGCCAGTCTCTCTGCATCGATGCAAACACCATCGAGCGATGCCGCACGATGCGGCGAGCAAGGCGTACTCAGGCGATAGGCTTCGGGCAGCACCGATTTCACGCCGAGCGCGGCCACGCGGGCGCTGTCGCCGCCATCGTCGAGCCCGGCCTGGATCGGTTTCCAGTAAGTCGCTCCCGTCGCGGCGGCGAGGCCGGCCGCGAACACGGTCTTGCCGACATCGGTATCGGTGCCGGTGACGACGAGATCGCGCCGGCCCGTCATTGCACCGCTGCGATGGCCGCGGCGAGCGCATCGACATCCGCAAGGGTCGCATTGAGCGTCAGCGAGATGCGCAGCCGCGCGGTGCCAGCCGGCACTGTCGGTGGGCGAATGCCACGAACGTCGAAACCCTGGCCCTGCAGCGCAGCGGCGAGCGCCATGGCGGGCGCGTCGTCGCCGACGATCAGGGGCAGGATCTGGCTGCCTGTCGGCCGGACGCCGCAGACGGCCAGGGCGCGCTCGGCGTGCGCGACAAGCGCGCGGAGCGCGGCGCGGCGCCCGGGCTCGTCGACAAGGCAACGCAATGCCTCGCGGACCGCGGCCGCCATCAAGGGTGAAGGCGCGGTCGAGAAGATGAATGGACGTGCGCGATTGACCATGAAGTCGCGCAACGTCGCCGGCAGGCAAAGCAAGGCGCCCTCGCACCCCAGCGCCTTGCCGCAGGTATGGAGCGTGACGATGTTGTCCGCCCCGTGGAGGTCACCGGCGAGCCCCGAACCGTCCTGGCCGAACACCCCGGTCGCATGCGCCTCGTCGATGAGCAGGAAAGCGTCATGCCGTCCGGCGATGCCGACGAGATCGGCGAGCGGCGCGCGATCGCCGTCCATCGAGTAGAGGCTCTCCACCGCGATCCACGCCCGCCCCGTTCCGCCGCGCCGGCGCCAGTCCGCTATCGCATCCTCGAACGCACCGGCATCGTTATGCGCGACGCCGATCGTTTCAGCGCGTCCAAGCCGCATGCCGTCATGGGCGCTCGCATGAATGAGCGCGTCGTAGACCAGGAGGTCGCCGCGTTGCGGAAGCGCGGCGAAGGCCGCGACATTTGCCGCATAGCCGCTCGAGAAGAACAACGCCGCCTCCGCCCCCAAGAACGCCGCGGCCTCGGCCTCGAGCATTGCGTGCTCGGGGTCGTTGCCGCGCAGCAGCCGGGATCCCCCCGAGCCGACGGGCACGCCGCGCGCGATCGCGTCTTGCACCGCTTCCGCGAGGCGCGAAGCGGTGCCGAGCGCCAGATAATCGTTCGAGGCGAAATCCACGCCCAGACGCGGCCGGAGGGTCCGGAGGCGCCCGAGCGCTTCCAGCCGTTCAAGATCTTCGAGATGCTGGCCGAGCCGCGACATTGCGCGGGACCTGTAACGATAATCCCGACCAAGACCAGCGCCTGCGGCGAAACGGCGGCAAGCGCTGGAGCCCCTTCACCGTCGTCGCGAAGGGAGCGAACTCCAGAACGCAATGGCGAGGAGCAATGTCAGGCCTGCCGCCATCACACCAAGCCCCGCGGAGCGCAGTTCGCGTGCGACCGACATCGCGATCTTGATGAGCACGATCAGCGCGGCGAACCAGAGCAGCGCCCGGCAAAAAAGCAGCACTCCGCCTTTGGCAGCCAAGTTCGTGGTCTTCCTGTCTGGAGGCGATGCTTCGCGAATGCGGGGGCGCTCAACCGACGACTGGGGCGCCCCCGCGAGGGAGAACGGAGGCGCTCCGGCAGCCGCTTCAGAAGTTGTAGCTGACGAAGGCGATGCCGTAGGGCTGCGTCTTCCGCTTGACGATCGGGCTATCCTTGACGTCGCCCAACAGCCTGGTGACACCACCGACGACGCCCACGCCGATCCGATCGGTCAGGCGATATTGCAGGCCGAGATCCGCCTTCGCATCGATGAAGCCGCTGCCCGCGCGAAATTGCGGGAGCCCCGATGCCAGCGATTGTTGCGCGGTCACCCCGAAATAGCGGTTGTTGTGCTTCCGGTCGCCATAGGTCGTCCCGATCGACGGATTGAGCGTCAGCTTCTCGCTGATCATCACCGGGTGGGACAGGCTCGCGTCGACGAGGAAGCCCTTGGTGCTGCCGGCGAAAATCTTGGTGGTGCCGAGCGTGGCCTCGAACCCGAACTGGCGAAGCTTCACGAACCCGCGCGCGCCGAGCCCCAGCGAAAGCTTGCCGATGCCCGGCGGCGCATCCTTCGCACGATACCCGACTGCGGGCGTGAGGCCGACGCCCACCGTCACGCTCTCGCTGTCGAAGAGGTTGGCGCCGATGCCGTCCTGAAAATTGACGAAGAAGCGGTCGAACTGGATGTCGATCGCCGGTAGCGGCTGGAAGCGGTATTTCTTCGCTCCCTGATATGCCGGCATATAGGCCCCGCCGATGCCGATCGAGATATGATCGCCGCCTTCCCCGTTCCCGGCCCCTTCGAATTGGACCGGCACCGCGGCCTCCGCCTCGGCCGGAATCGTCGCTTGCGCCAACGCCGCGTCGGACCAGAAGAACAGCGGCACGGCCATGATCGCCGCAACGCCACCGCACATCATCTTTGTAAAGTTCATGGATAATCCCACCAATTGAGTGTTTCTATGAGTTCAGTTCCAGCGAATCGCCGGGAAGCAGCTTCCGTCGAAGATGAAGTGATTCCTCTCGGCCCTGGGCCGGGCGCGCCGGTGCTGCCGCGACGGATCGACGAGATCGTCGATCTCCTCGATTTTCCGGGAGCCGAAGCCGGCTTCGCCGAGCCGCTCACGCTCGGCCTCGACCCGGGCAGCTCCGTGGACCCGGCAGAGGATCGCATAGCGGCGCAACGCCTCGAGCCGCGGATTGGCGAGCGGCAGGGGGCCGGTCGGCAATCCGAGGATCCAGCCACGCTTGCGGCTTCCGGACCGCAGGCTCGAGACCGGATCCTTGCGCGACAAGGCGATCACCGCCCTTTCGAGCGGCGTCAATTCTTCGGACATCAGGGCTTTCTCCTTCCTGCCCTGAGACACCGACAGGTTGGAGGACCCTCACCAAAAAAATGAGAAGGCGTGGTGCCGAAATGCGAAAGGCGCTTACACCTTGTGCGCGCTCAGAAGCGCGCGTCGAATCCCAGCCGGACCGTCCGGGGCCGCAAGGGCGTAACCTGGTTCTGGCGGCTCAGCCCAAAGGGATTTCCGAACGCGAAGGTGTTCGCGCGCGCGTCACCGATGTTGGAAATGTCCAGCGAGATGCCGAAGCGGGCGAAATCGAGCCGGGCGCCGATCGCGCCGGTGACATACTGCCCTTGTCTCACGTCCAGAGGCGGAGTCGCGCCCAGATGCGATTGGCCGACATAATGCGCCGAAGCCTCGCCCGTCAGCGTGACTTCGTGCGCCAGCTCGAACCGCCACTGGCTGCCGATCCGCACTCCGTCCCTCGGGATGTTCGGCAGCGTGATCGCAGCTGCGTTCGCGGCCGCCGAATCCGCTCCAGTCAAGTTGCTGTAGTTGAAGAAGCCGGAAGTCGTCAGCGTCCAGACCGGCGAGGCGCGCCACGTGACATCGAGGTCGAGCCCATAGATTCTGCCGTTGCCGATATTGGCGGTGACGGGAAGGCCGGAGCGGTCCACGAGATCTGCCTGAACATGATTCCAATCCACCGCGAAGGCGGCGGCGCGGACGGACAATCGGTCCCTGGCAGTATCTCGCCAGCGAATGCCGAGCTCAACTTCACTCAGATCATCGGCCTCGAACTGCTGGCTTCGCGTGGCCGATCCGGATGCCACCGCAAAGCCGCCGGGACGAAACCCCGGCTGATAATGGAGGAAGGCCGACAGCGAAGAGTTCATGTGCCAATCGAGCGCGGCGCTCCACGCAAAGCGCATCCGCGGGCGCGACGATTCCTCGCCTCCGCCGCGAACGTCGTCGAGCAGCTTCCCCGCGCCATCCGAGACGGTCAGTCGCCCCCCGCCGGTCACCGTCAATGACGAAGCAATCGGATAAGAGGCTTGTCCGAAGACGGAGAACTCCACTTGCCGATTGCGTACGCCCGCGATCTGGCCGGGATTGTCGGGAGACCCCAGGAAGCGCGAGAGACGGCTCACGCTGTAGATCCCCGACATGCCGGCTACCCAAGGGGTTCGCCGCCCGCCGCCCGAAAGCCGCGTCTCGTTCGAAAGGAGCGCGATATTGTTCTTCTCTTCGAAGCGCCGGGGCGATGCCGTGCCGTCGGAGCCGGTCGCATCGAACACCGTTACCAGATCGTGCCAGACGAACGATGTCGTGGTGACGAGTTCGCTGCTTCCGAACACCGGGCGCCGCGCGGTGACATAAGCGAGGCGGTAATCGTTGCGGAACGGCTGCGCGAGGGCATTGCTGCGTTCGAGCGGCGGATCGCCGCGCAACGTATATTGCCCGTCCGCAGTCCCGATATTCTGGACCACCGACCCGAGATCGACTGTCCATCCCGCCAGATCTTCCACGCGGAACGTCAGACGCTGGCCGAAGCTCAGGCTGTCGTTGATGTCGCGCAGATTGCGCGAGGGATCGTCGATATAGCCGGGCTCGCGCGTGCCGTAGACGACGAGACGCAGCGCCATCCGGCCCTTGGCGAGCGGCAGATTGAGCATCGCGGCGACGTCTCCCCCTGTTCCGCCGAAGCGCGTCGCGCTGGCCCCGATGGACGCAGTCGCATAAGTCTCCGTGCTGTCGGGGAGGTTGGGGACGAGCCGCACCACCCCTCCCAGCGAGCCGGCGCCGTACAGTGTGCCCTGCGGGCCGGCGAGTATCTCCACGCGCTTCAGGTCATAGAGATTGAGGTCGGGATCCGGCGCATTGTAGTTGAGCCGCGCGTCACCCCAATATTGCCCCACGGTCGCCTGGGTGGGGCCATTGAAGCTGCTGTCGGAGATTCCGCGCACATAGAGCTTGTTGCGCCCGCGGCCGAGATTGGTCGAGCTGAGCGTCGGCAGCGTATCGGTGAGCGCGGCCGTTCCTCGCGATCCGTTGCGCGAAAGCCAGGCCCGCTCGAAATCGATTATCTTGGCCGACCCCGGATAATTGTCGATCAGCATGTTCTGCTTGCTAGCGGTAACGACGATCTCTTCCGGCTCGGCGGGCGGATCGGGCGTTTCGACGATGGCCGGCTTCTGCCGGACCGGACGGAGCTTCACCCGCGCCCGTATGATCCTGACGGTGACCTTGTCGTAGAACACGGCCTCGGCGCCCGTTCCCTGCAACGCCCGGTCGAGCGCGGCGCGGGCGGAAAACTTGCCGCGCACTCCCGGCGAAAGGCGGCCCGCGAGTTCCGGATCGGTGACGGCGACGGTGATCCCCGCTTTCGCTCCGATGGCGGCCGCGACTTCGCCGAGTGGACCCGGCGCGATGTTGAACATCTCGGCCTGGGCGACATCGGCCGCGCCGAGGCCGAACGCGATCGCGACGACAGCCGCCGCCCGCTTATCGCCCCGCACCGCCGACCGGTTTCATGATCCACCCGCCCGCTTCTTTCTCGAGGCGCACGTTCAGCGCAAGCTGCAGCCGCTGCAACTGATCGGGGCCGCTGCCATCCAACGCGATCGTTCCCGAAAACGGTCGATCGGCAATGCCGGACGCTGCAATGACGGGCACGTCCATCGCGCGGCTCAGATCCGCCGCGACCTGCGACAGGGGGGCGGCCGAATAGACGAGCGATCCGCTCTTCCAAGAGCCGACCCGCTCGGCCGGAATGCGCGTTACGTCGACGACGTCCGAGGCGTCCCGATCCACCAATGCCTGACCGGCGTTCAGGGAAACTGCATTCCGGCCGGGATTGTAGACGATCTTCCCTTCGGCAACCGCGACCCGGACTTCGCCGGTCTCGCGGACGACATTGAACACCGTCCCCACGTCCTCGACGATATTGCCGCCGACTTCGAGGCGGAAGGGCCGGGCGCTATCGTGCCGGACCAGGAAGAGCGCCTCCCCTTTGGCCAGCGAAGCGAAGCGCGGGTCCTTGCGATCAAAGGTCATGCGCGTCGCCCCGTTCAGCGTAACCTGCGTCGCCGGATCGAGCTGGACCACCTGCCGCTGGCCGGGTCGCGTGGCGACTTCGTAGCGGCTCGATTCCGCCCGCGGCAGCATCAGCACGGCCGCGACGGCCGAGGCGGCGACTGCGCCGCCGGCTGCGGCCCAGCGCCAAGCGCGGCGCGCCGGTGCCGCCGGCTGCTCCTCGGCATCGTTGGCCGCCTCACGGACGATCACATGCGGCAGCAGCGGTTCGAGCGCGAGATCGGCCTGCTCGATCGCGCCATAGGCGGCAGCGTGGCGCGGATCCTCCGCGAGCCATTCGGCGAATCCCTCCCAAATTGCGTCGTCGCCGTCGCGCAGCCTTATGTGCCACTCGATGGCGCGCGCATCGATGCTGTCCGGCGTCTCAGCTGGCATGGCGGCCTCTTTCCCCTGTGAGACTCCGCCGATCGGCATGATCCTCATTCAGCCGAAGCTTCGCGGCAGCGATTGCCTGATAGGCGCGCGCGAGATGCTTCTCGACTGCGCTGATGCTGATGCCGAGTTCGCCGGCGATCACGCGCTGCGGCTCCCCGTCGATCCGGAAGCGGCGAAAGATGATTCGCGTCCGTTCCGGCAGGCCGTCCAGAATCCGCTGCAGGATCGCGAGCTGCTCCCGCGCGATGAGCTCGGTCTCGACCGAAGGCTGATCGTCGATCTCTCCGCTGCCGCCATGCACGCCTGCCCAATCCTCCTCGCGACGCTCGCGCCGGCCGGCGGTACGGCGATGCAGCAGGAAGTGATTGTTGGCCATCTTGTAGAGATAGGCGCGCGGCTGCGCGACGGGTCCGGGGCGCTCGGCCAGCAGCTTGATGTACACGTCCTGGAGAATGTCCTCCGCTTCGTCGGGCGAGGCCCCGCGAGTCTGGAGAAAGCGCGACAAAGCCGGGCGCAGTTCCGTGAACAGTGGAATGAGGCCGCCGCCATTCAACATTTCATGCGCACATTCGGCTTTCGGCAGCGATAGTCGAAGACGCCCGGACTGGCCTTCCATGAGGGCGTCACGGCGAAACCTATTGCATCGCCGTCGCAACAACGTCAACGGCACGCCCCGAACAACACCGCCGTCTCTCAGAGTCTCCCCCTCCCATGACGACGGCGCGTGCTCCTTTCGGAACACGCGCCGCGGGTCAGGTCAGAAATTGTATCGTAGCGAAGCCGAGACGGTCCGGCCGTTGACGGCGCGGCCCGAACCGAGACCGTTCGCCGGCACCGAGCTCTGCGAGATCTCGAAGAAGCCGGTGGTGTTGAACAGGTTGGCCGCGTTCACCATGAGCTGCACGCGGTCGGCGGGGCGGAACTGGACGAAGCCATTCACCACAGTGAAGCCCGGCATCTTCAACAGGTTGCTGTCTTGCGCATAGCTGCTGGTGATGCCGATCACGTTGGCACCGACCGTGAATTGGCCGGTTTCGAACTGCGGCGTTGCTTGCCACGTCCAGGAAGGCTGGTGACGCGGTTCCTTCCCGGTCAGGGTCGGGTCGAGCTTGTCCTCGGTTATCTTCGCCTTGGTGTAGGTGGCGCCGGCAGTAAGGCTGAATGGCCCTTGGCGGTAACCGCCCTCCAGCTCGAGACCATGGGCGCGATAAGCCCGGATGGTCTGGTTCGCCGAGCCGTTGAGCACGTTGTGATCGTCTGCAAAAGCGAGGAAGGCGGTGGCATTCAGCGTGGCGCCTGCCTTGCGGAACTTCATGCCGCCTTCGAGCTGACGCACCTCGTCATACTTGTCCTCGTCGTTGGTGACACCGCCGTCCGCGGTGCTGACCACCGGCGTGAACAGGATCTTGTCCGCGTTGGCACGCGCACCGCGGCTATAGCGGGCGAAGAACGAGAGCGGCTCGGCGATGCGATAGTTCACGCCCGCCGAATAGCTGAGATAGGCGTAATCATAATGCACCGGTGCCGGCTGGGAGAGCGGCAGATAGGCGACGCTGCGCTCGGGCGCAGTCAAGACGCCGTCGCCAGTGATATCGTAAGAGATCAGGCCGACACGGCCACCACCCAGGTCCGCGCCGAAGAGCGAGCCGCGCACGCGGCCGACATCGTAGCGCAGGCTGCCGCCGATCGCGATCTTGCCGACATGATAGTTGATCGAGCCATAAGGCGCGGTGATGTCGTACTTGACGTCGAAAATGCGCCGGAACTTGCTGGTACGGCCACGCCCATAGGCATAATAGCCGCCATTGGTCTGGGGAGCGCCCGCGGCGCTCGTCAGGTCCACCATCGCGGTCCCAGCGTCACCGGCGACATCGGCGACGAAGGACGAGTGCAGCCATTCGGAACGCAGCTTCTGAATCGCCTTGTAGAGGCCGCCGGTGACGGTGAGGTTGCCGTCTCCGATCCGGGCAATGCGAGTCGCGCGGAAATCATTGGTGAAGTTGTCGAGATTACGCGCCCGGGTCTCGGCCATATAGAAGAGCGCGAGCAGGCCGTTGCCATTGGCGTTCGCGGGAACGATCTGTCCGGCATTGGGGCCCGTCGCATAAGTTGCCCGCGCGCCGGCACCTGCAAGCGAGGCGGAAAAGGCCGCAACGGTGTCGGCGGTGTTGGGGAATACGCGAAGGAAATCGCCCGAATTTGCCGAATAGCGCGCACGGTCGGTGAAGGTCCAGCCGCCGAACTCGAACTGCGCCTCGACCCCCACGGACTTCGAGACCGGATGCATACCGTTCGCGAGTGCGAAGCGCGCCAGTTGGTTCTTCCCGTCGAGCGTCACGACCGGGCCGATATTCGGCGAAAGCACCGAATCCTTGCGGATGTCGAAGTTCGGCAGGTTGGCGATCACCGGATCGTCGTTGGTGCCGGTCAGGCTGAAGAAATAGGGCGCGAAAGTCGGCGAACGATCGTTCAGATATTTGCCGTGCAGACGGATATATCCGTTCGCGAACTGCTTCGTGATGTTCAGCTTGATCTGGCCACCCCGATAGCCGGTGAAGCCGATATCGCGCGGGCCTTCACCCCAACGATAGAAGCCGCCGACATGGAACCGCAAGCTGTCGCTCAGTTTCGCGCCGTAATCCATGTCGAAGCGGTTCTCGCCATAATCGAGGCCCTTGGTGAACTGGGCAGCGCCGCCCTCGACCTCTCCGGTCTTCGAGATGAGGTTGATGAGGCCGCCGGGCGAGTTCGACGCGAAAGTCGAAGCCGAGCCGCCGCGGATCGTCTCGATCTGCGCCAGATTGAAATCAGCGCGCGAGAACACGTCGGCGGCGAAATTGAAGAAATCGCCGAATTCGACGACGGGGAGACCGTCCTCCTGGATCTGCATATATTTGGAGCCGCCCGCCGCAAGCGGCAGACCCCGAACGGTGTAGTTCGCATTGCCTTCACCGATGCCGGATTCGACGCGGAGGCCCGGCATCGCCCGCAAGATATCGGCTAGCGGCCGAGGCCCGAGCTTTTCGGCCTCGCTGCCCTTGAGCGCGCTGGTCGAAGTCGCGCTGTCCAGCCGGTCCCGGCCCTTGGCGACACCGGTCGAGAAAACTTCCTGCGCGGGAGCCGCCTTCGACGTCGTATCGGAATCGCGTTGCGCGGAATCTTCACTATTCGCCGCGGGCAAGGTTTCGCCGGATATTTGAGCCACGGCCGGCTGCACGCTTACGATTGCCGAGAAAGCCAGCAAAGAATAACGCAATTTCACGATTTCACCCCCATCGCTTCTTTAAGATCCCACTCGTTTTCAAATTATAGGGGGGAGAAGGTGGGGCGGCTTGTTTCCCGGAAATATTTCAGACATGCGGCTGCAACGTCGCAGCAACTCCCGGGCACTCGGATGGCGTGAACGCCAGGGTCGGCTGCGGATCACGTGTCGAGCGGGCGTTTGCAGGCGTATCACCCCGCCCGGCGTCAGAATCCCAGGTCGAAGCCAAGCCTTATGCTGCGCGGCCGCAGCGGCGTGGTCTGGTCGCGATCCCGAACCAGAAAAGGGGAGCCGAGCGCGAAGCGATTGCCGCGCGCGTCGAGCAGATTGGTAAGCGCCAGGCTCACACCGCGGTGCGCCTCGCCGACGCGCACTTCGAAGCCTGTATCGACATAGTCGCCCTGCAGCCGCCCGAGGATCGGACCGATCCCGAGCGTCGACTTGCCGACATAGCGGGCATAGCCGTTGGCAACGAGATCGACCCCGTCCCCGAGCGATCGCGTATAGGCGATGCCGACCCTGCCGGTAGCATCCGCCACGTTGGGCAGGCGTTCCATCTCTGTTGCCGCGGCGACATCTTCTAGCGGCAGCGCCACCAGGGTGCGTTCCGTGACCCTGCTGTCGTTGAGATAGAGCGCAGCGTCCAGCTCCAGCCCCACGACCGGGCGCCAACGCGAGACCATACCGATCGAGAAGACGCGGCCATCGCCGGCATTGGCTGTGGTCGGGAAACCGAAGCCATCGACCAGATCGGCCTGGATGTCGGTCCAGTGCGTCGCGGATGCGCTGACCGAGAGATCGAGTGTCGGACTGCGATAGCGCGCGCCCGCCTCCAGCGTCGAGACGCGATCGCCGGCGAAGCGCTGAATGAACTCGCGGCGAACGGCGATGCCGCCGGGCCGAAAACCCTGCTGGTAGCGCGCGAACAATGTCAGCCGGTCCGTCGCGCGATATGCCGCGGCGAGCGAAGGCAAGAGGCGCGTCTCGGAGCGCGAGGCACGTGCACCGGGATCGACGCGGAAGGCGAGCGCCTCGGCGACATCCTCCGAGCTGCCCGACAGCCGGGCATGCGTCAGCCTGCCGCCCAGAGTCAGCGTGAAGCGATCGAGCGGTTCGACGGTGCCCTCGCCGTAAAGCGTCGCCTCCTCGACCTGGTTGTTGACGCCGGTGAGCGGCGTGCCGAAGGGCAAGGCCTCCATGCGGCGGTTCGTCTCGGCGCGGTTGTGCAGCAGGCTGGCGGCGATCAGCCACCCGGTCCCATTCTCCCCGCGACGGGCGAGCCGCACCTCGCCGGTGACCATCGAAATGCGATTGGCTTGCGTGTAGGCCGCAGCGGCGACGCTCGCATTCAACGTGGGCCCCACAGCGGGATTGCCGGGATCGGCGAGCACCGGCCCCTCGAATCGCTCGAACACATATTGGCCAGCATAGCCCAGCGACGCGGTCAGTTCGAGCGATCCCCAGTTCTTCCGCGTGACCAGATCGGTCAGCCAATAGTCGTTGCGGAACGGCTGGGCGATGCCGCTCGCCCGGTCGAGCTCGCCGACGGCGCGCTCGGCATATTGGCTGTCGTCGCCGTCGATACGCTGTCCCACTGCGTTGAGGTCGATCGTCCAGTCGTCGCCCGGATCGACGCGCAGGCCCGCGCGCCCGCCCAAGGTGCGAACCCGGTTGACGTCCCTGAGCCCGCGATAGACATCGTCGATATAGCCGCCCTCCACCGATCCGAAGGCGAGCGCGCGCAGGCCAATCACGTCCTCCTTCAGCGGGATGTTGAGAATGGCGCCGCCATCGATGCCGGGCTGGCCGTGCTGGACCGCCATCGCGCCGCCCCACGCCGCGCCCTCGAAGTTTCGCAGATCGGGCGAACGCGGCACGACGCGCACCACGCCGCCCAGCGATCCGGCGCCGTAGAGCGTGCCTTGCGGCCCTTCCAGCACCTCGATGCTCTGCACGTCGTAGAGCCGGAGATTGGGATCGGGTGCGCTATAGGTGATCCGGCTGTTTCCCCAATATTGGCCGACGGTCGATTGGGTCGGACCGACAAAGCTCGAATCGGCGATGCCGCGGATGAAGAGCTTGTTGCGGCCGGGGCCGAGATGAGTCGAAGCCACGCTGGCGATCCGCGCCTCGATGGCTTCGGTGCCACGCAGCCCCTCCGCCGCGGAAAGCGCGGAACCGTCGACGATCTGGACCCCGCCCGGATAGGATCCGAGCGGAATGTCACGCTTGGTCGCGGTAACTACGATGTCTTCCGTCGAGGGCGGGCTTTCCGCCTGTGCCACCGGTCTCGGCGTCGGACGTGGGCGGCTGGCGACCTTGGGCGCGACGAAGCGTTCGACCAGATAGGTTGCCGGCGCGACACGACGCGCGCGAACGGTCGTCCCGAGCAGCATCCGCTCGAGCGCCTGCGAGGCAGTGAACCGCCCTCGCACCGGGCGTACCGGGGTGCTGGCCAGCTTCGCATCGCGAAAGCCGATGCTGGCTCCCGTCTGGCGGCTCAGCCGTTTGATCGCGGCATCGAGCCGCGATGTGCCGATGTCGATTTCGGCCGCTCGCTCCTGCGCAAGCGCGGGAGACGTCACTATCAGGCAAATCAGGGCGAGCGGGCTAGCGGGGCGGACCATGGGCCGGGGACATCGTCCATCCTTCCCCATTTGCAGTGAATTTCACGCCGAGCAGCGGCTCCGCGCGCGCCAGCACTTCCTCCGGCGTGCCCCGCAGCATCAGCGTCCCCGTGAAGGAAATCCGCTCCGCGCCCCGCGTGGTCCGCACCGGCCTGCCCAGGCTGCGCGTCAGATCGCGCGCTACCTCGTCCAGCGAAGGCTCGTCATATTGCAACTCGCCCGATGCCCAGCTGCCGATCGTCTGCGGGTTCGCGCGCCCGAGCACCGGCTTCGCGTCCTTGCCCGAACGCCGCAGCGTATCACCAGGGGCAAGCCGCACTTCGCCTGTGCCGGGCTGGTAGATCACCGCGCCTTCCGCAACGCCGACTTCGATCGTGTCGCCGTCCTGCACCACGTTGAAGATCGTCCCCGCATCGACGAGCCGGGTTCCACCCGACAGCACGACGAAGGGATCGCTTGCGTCGTGCCGGACCTCGAACCGGGCCTCGCCCCGCTCCAGCACCACTTGCCGTGGCGTATCGGGATCGATCGTCACCCGCGTCGACCCGTTTAGCGCCAGCCTGGTCCCATCGGCGAGATCGATCGTGCGGTGCTCGCCCGGCACGGTCGCGATCTGCTGGGCCGGAGCATCGCGGTCGAGCACTGCCCAGCCGCCGATCACCGCAACAGCCGCCGCGGCCGCCGCACTGCCGGCAACCCACCAGCGCCGCCGCGGCTGCGCCTCTGGCGCAGGAACCGCGGGTGCCGACGACAGCAAGTCGATTGCCCAGGCTTCGTCGGCGAGCGCCGCCTCATAGGCAGGAAGATGCGACGGATCGCGCTCGAGCCAGGACGTGAAGCCGTCCCAATCGTCGAACGCCGTCTCCTGGACGCGTATCGCCCATGAACGGGCGGCCTCCCGAAGCTCCAGATCCTGTGCGCTCATCGCCATAACATCCCTATGACGGAGCCGGGGCGATCATTCCGCATCGAATTTCGCCCTGAGCTGCGCAAGGGCCCGATACGCCTTTTGCAGATCCTTCTCGACCGAGCTCAGGCTGACCCCGAGCTCGCGCGCGATCGCCGCCTGGCCAAGTCCGTCTAGCCGGCATTTGCGGAACACCAGCTCCACGCGCGGCCCCAAGGCAGCCAAAGTCGACTGAACTTCGCGGAGCCGTTCGCGCGCGATCAGCGCGCGCTCGCCGGTCGGCTGCTCCTCGCCCGGCACACTGGTCTCGTGCCAGTCGTGATGCCGCCGATCGCGGCTCACGGTCGAGCGGCGCCGGTCCCGGACCAGGTTCTCGGCGGCGCGGAACAGATAGGAAAGCGGATCCGCGATCGGCTGAGACGGCGCGGCCGCCACTCGCTGCCACAGATCGTGGAGCGCGTCCTCGGCCTCATCCGCCAGCCCGCGCGCAGCGAGAAAGCGAAGCAGCCGGCTGCGCTCGTTCAGGATCACGCGCTGGAGCCCACTGATATCTTCGTCGCGGTTCATCGGGCGCGGCAAAGCCTGGGCTGCCGACGGCCTGAAATGTTCGGGACGCGAAGACCGACCTGCTGCAAACGAGATTCCATAACGGTTCAGAAGGCGCGTCCCTGCGATTGTTCGGCGCGCGCCCGGGCGAAGGCCGAGATATGGGGCGTGTCGGCTTTGATCCAAGCCTTGACCGGTTGCGGGGTCGCGGCGCCCAGATACGCCAGCGGATCGACTGCGCGACCACCGATCCGCACTTCGAAATGGAGATGGCTGCCGGTCGAGCGTCCCGTCGATCCCATCAGGGCGACGGGCTGTCCCTGCTCGACGCGGGTGCCCGGGCGCACGAGGATCCGCGACAGATGCGCATAGCGCGTGGCCAGTGCCCCGTCATGATCGATCTCGACCATTTCGCCATAACTCCCCGCGGCGCCGGCGAAGCGCACCACGCCGGCCGCGGATGCGAGCACAGGAGTTCCCATGCGGCCGGGTATGTCGACGCCGTAATGCATGGCGGCCACCCGCCGGAACGGATCACCCCGCCGTCCGAAACGCGAAGACAGACGGGGAAAAGGCACGCCCAATTCGGGCGCATCCCGGGCTACCGCCTCGATCTGCGGCTTCGGGACGGGCGCCGGCATATCCGCGTCGCCGCCACGGAAAGCCGCGCGGTTGCCGCCGGGGAGCTCGGTGATGCCCGGCGCCACCGGCTCGCGGTCCGGGGAGGACAAGAGCGACAGAACCAGGTGGAGGGGTAACATGCCGGGCATCATCGTTCTGACGTAGCCGATCGGGGCGACCCGTAAGCCCGAAAAGAAAAAAATTCCGCCCGCCGGAATGTTGCGGGAAGCCGGGCCAAGCTCCGTCTCACTTCCCGCCAGTACATGCTTTTTTCAGCCAGGGAGGCGAGGATGAACCCCACCGAACGCCGCATGCTCGACATGCTCAAAATGGGTCGCGACCGCTACGGCGTCGTCGCGGTCAAGGCGGAATTCGAGGCCGAGGGCACGCGACCCGACGAGTTCCTGCGCTTGCTCGAGCTCGCGCATCGCGCCGATCTCAAGGTCGCGCTCAAGATCGGCGGCTGCGAGGCGGTGTCGGACCTGCTCGCTTCGAAGCTGTATGGCGTCGATCACGTCATCGCCCCGATGGTCGAGACGCCGTACGCCCTCACCAAGTTCGCCGAGGCCAAGGCAAAGACCTATGGCGACAATTCCGAGGGCACCCAGTTCCTGTTCAACCTCGAGACCGAGGCGACGCTGCGCAATCTCGACGCGATGCTGCCAATCGCCAAGGCCAGGCTTGACGGCATCGTCTTCGGGCGAGTCGACTTCACTCTTTCGCGCGGGCTTCCGCGCAAGGCGATCAACGAACGCCAGATCACCGAAGCCGTATTGCGGGTCGCACAGGCCTGTGCCGATCACGATTTGACTCTGGTGGTCGGCGGCTCGGTCGCAGTCGAGGCGGGCCCTGCCCTGCGCGAAATCCGCAGCGTGCGGCTCGACAGGTTCGAGACCCGGAAAGTGATTTTCGACGGCGCGGCGGCCATGTCGCCATCGTTCGAGGCAGGCATCGCCAATGCGGTGGCATTCGAGCTCGCCTGGCTCGAGAACAAGCGTGATTATTATCGCGCGATCGCCGACGAGGATCTGTCGCGCATCCGGATGATCCAGGAACGCGGCGGCGGGGCCGCGATCGGACGCCTGGCGAGCGTGGCTGCCTGATCACTCATGTCGTTGCACGAGGAGGTTTCGGCGCTGCTGCGCACTGTCGCCGCGCAGGTGGTGGTCCCGCGGTTCCGCGCGCTCGCGGGGCATGAGGTGACGGTCAAGTCCGCGGGTGAGATCGTCACGATCGCCGATCGCGAAGCCGAGTTCCGCCTGCATGACGGGCTCGCGACGCTCGGTCTCGGTGCGCGGATCGTCGGCGAGGAAGCGACGGAGCGCGATCCGGCTCTGCTCGACGACGTCGGCGAGGGCCTCGTCTGGCTGATCGATCCTCTGGACGGCACGGCCAATTTCGCCGCGGGGCGCGCGCCGTTCGGAATGATGATCGCACTGGTCGAGGATGGCAGCCCGGTCGCGGGATGGATGTTCGATCCGCTGAGCGGTCGGCTTTGCCACGCTGCGCGAGGGCTGGGCGCGACCTGCGACGGCGCAGTCGTCCGGGCTCGACCGACCGGCGCGGAGCGATTGCGCGCGGCGCTGGGAACCCATTTCCTCAACCCCGGGCTGCGCGAGCGCGTACACGCGCATGCCGATCGGCACCTCGCCGTCGTCCCCGTCCCGCGCTGCGCCGCCGAAAGCTATCCGCGGCTCGTATTCGGCAGCGACGACGTCGCATTGTTCCAGCGCATCCTGCCCTGGGATCATGCCGCAGGCGCATTGTTCCTCACCGAAGCCGGCGGTCGCATCACGCATTGGGACGGCACGCGCTATCGCGTTGGCGGGCGCGGCATTGGCGTGCTCGCCGCTGCAAGCCCCGGCCTCTGGGAACAGGCTGCCGATGTCCTGCTCAGCCCCGCGGCGGGCCTCATTGAACTGGATTGCCTCGTCTCATGATTGCCCGATGGAAGCTTCTCGCTGGCGGCGCGCTGGCGCTCGCGCCCGTGCCGGCGGCAGCGCAACTCGCCGCGCCCGTCGCCACCGGACAGCAACAGGGCGATCCGCTCGCCCGCCGTGCTGGCGCGGCACAGGTCGCGGTTCCCCCTGCCGAGGCCGCCCCGTATCAGCCGACGGTGATCGAGCCGCCGGTTACCGATTCCCGCGGCGGTGCCACCGAACACGCGCAAGAGGCACCGCCGAGGCAGGTGCCGCAGACCCGCCCGAGCGAGTTCGAAAGCTTCGTCTCGGCCGCTGCGAGCACCCCGCTGCGTCGCTTCGGAGCCGATCTGCTCGTCCCCGGCGCGCGCGATTTCACTGCAGGCCCGAGCGCGACCGTGCCCCCCGACTATCGCCTCAACCCCGGCGACGAATTGCTGCTCGGCCTCACGGGCTCGGTACAGGCGGCCAATCTCCGGCTGACGATCGACAGCGAGGGGCGCATCTTCGTCCCTCGCATCGGCGCGATCACCGTCGGCGGCGTGCGCTATGGCGACGTGCACGACGTCATCGCGCGCCGGGTTTCGCGGCAATATCGCGGCTTCCAGCTGGAGGTCGCGGTCGGGCGCCTGCACGGCCTGACGGTCTATGTCACCGGCTTCGCCGCGTCGCCGGGCTCGTACACGGTCGGCAGCCTGTCGACTCTCGTCAACGCGGTGCTGGCATCGGGGGGGCCGGCCGCGGGCGGCAGTTTCCGCTCGATCCAGCTGCGCCGCGGCGGCCGGCTGGTCTCGGATTTCGATCTCTACGATCTGCTGCTCACGGGCGATCGCAGCGGCGATGCCGTGCTTCAGAACGGCGACGTGCTCTACGTCGCGCCGGCGGGTGAGCAGGTTGCCGTGATCGGCAGCGTCAATCGCGAGGCGATCTTCGAACTCGCGCCCGGCGAGACGCTCAACGACGCGATCCTCTATGCGGGCGGCGTCAACACCGTGGCGGACGCCAGCCGGCTGATGGTGTTCGATTCGCTCGGCCGCGGACAGACCGGCTGGGAGGAACTGAGCGCTGCGGAAGCGGCGACCCGCAAGGCCCGCCGCGGCGACATCGTCCGCGTGCTCTCCAATATCGGCATCGCCCGGCCGCTCGAGCAACAGGCGGTCCTCGTCACGATCAGCGGCGAGGTGTCGAAGCCCGGCCGCTATTATTTCAAGCCCGGCACACACCTTGCCGACGTGGTGACGCAGGCCGGCGGGCTGACCGCACAGGCCTTCCCTTATGCCAGCATCATCACGCGCGAGAGCGTCAAGGCGCAGCAACAGGAGAGCTTCGAACGCGCCGTCGAGGATGTCGAGCTGCTGCTGACTTCGCAGCCGGTGACTTCGGCCAATCGCGCCCAGCTGGTCCAGCCGGCCAATCTCACATTGATCCGCTCGATCGTCGATCAGCTGCGCGAGCGTAGACCCAGCGGTCGCCTCGTCTTCGACCTGCCGGTGACCGCAGATGCGCTTCCGGGCGACCTGATCCTCGAGAATAACGACACGATCTACGTGCCCCCGCGCCCGGTGACGGTCGGCGTGTTCGGCGCGGTGCCGACGCCTGCCTCCTTCGCATATCGCGATGGCGCCACGATCGGCGACTTCATCCGGCTGGCGGGCGGCGTGCAGAAGATGGGCGACAAGGGCGAAGTCTTCGTCGTGCGCGCCAACGGCACCGTGCTGGCCGACGGCAAGCGCGTGCTGCGTGCCACCGCCCTTCCCGGCGATCTCGTCTATGTGCCGATCGACGCCAACCGTGGCGAATTCTGGGCGCGGCTGCGCGACATCACCGGCACGCTGTTCGGCGGGCTGGTCGGTGCCGCCACGATCAAGGGGCTGGCAAATTGAGTCCGATCGCGTTCGTGCAGGAGCCGCGCCGCCGGCGGATCGGCTACGCGGCGCTCGCGGCGCTCCTCGCGTTGCTCTGCGTCTTCCCCCAGCCTTATGTCGCGCGCGCCAAAATGGTGCCGCAGGACAATAACAGCATCGGGCTGGGCTCGATGATGAATGCGCTGGGCGGGCAGCTCCAGGGCTTCGCGGCCCTGTTCGGCGGCGCCAAGCAGCCGATCGACATGTACCTTGCGATCGCGCGCGGCACCGAAGTCACCGACGCGGTGATCCAGAAGCTCAAGCTGGTGGGGCCAGGCGGCTATGCCAGCCAGGACCGCGCCCGCGTCGCGCTGGCGAAGAAGGCCGATATCCACTCTCTGACCGGCGGGATCGTCGAAGTCGAAGTCCGCACCCATGATCCGCGCCAGGCCGAAGCGATGACGCGCGCCTATGTGCAGGCGATCAGCGACCGCATCATCGCGCTGGGCCGCGACCGCGTCCACCGCAAGCGCGACGTGGTGCAGCAGCGCTTCAAGGAAGCCGCCGACCGCGTGGTCACGAGCGAAGCCGCGCTCACCGCCTTCCGGCGGCGCAACCGGCTCGCCGAGCCCGAGGCCCAGCTCGGCTCGGCCTTGGCGGTGCGCGCCGGGCTCGAGGCGCAGCTACAGGCCAAGCTCGTCGAATTGCAGACGCTCCAGCGCTTTCAGGGAGAGGAGAATCCTCAGCTTCAGGCGGTCCAGTCCGAAGTCGCGTCGCTGCGCGGCCAGATCGCCCGGACGACCAGCCCGGGCACCGAGGCGGCGGGGCCCAACGTCGCCGGCCTTTCCGAAATCTCGGGCGAATATCTCGACCGCTACCGCGATTATCGCTTCGCGCAGGCGCTGTACGAGGTTTACGCGCGTTCGTCGGAAGAAGTCGCGGTGGAGACGCTCGCGGCCGAGACAGCGTCGGACGTCCAGCTGATCGAAGCACCGCGGCTCGATTCCGACCGGAAATACAACATACCCGCGATGGCGCTGCTCGCGCTGCTGATCGCCCTCGCTTTATTCACCGAAGTCTATGCCCCCGCGACCGGCATCGACCTGCGTTTGCGTCCCCGGGCCGCGCAATGACGCCGGAACTGTCGATCGTCATCCCCTGCTTCAACGAGCAGGAGAATGTCCGCGCGATCTGCGCCGCGGTGACCGCCGAGGCGGCGCGGCACGTGCGCTCGCACGAGATATTGCTGATCGACAACAACTCGACCGACGGCACCCGCGATCTGATGCGCGCGCTCTGCGCCGAGGACCCCCGCATCCGCGCGATCTTCAACAACCGCAATTATGGCCAGATGCGCTCGCCGACCTATGGCATCTACCAGGCGGAGGGCGCGGCGGTGATCGGCATGTGCGCCGATTTCCAGGACCCGCCCGCGATGATCGGCGAATTCGTCCGCCAGTGGCGCGCGGGTGCGCAGGTCGTGCTCGGCCAGCGGCGCTCCGAACACACGTCGCCGTTGCTCGGCGTCACCCGCCGGCTGGGCTATGCACTCCTCCGCAAATTCGGCGACTATCCGGTGATCCCGGGCGCGACGGGCTTCGGCCTGTTCGACCGCGTGGTCGTGGACACGCTCGCGGCGTGGAACGAGCCCGAGCCCTTTTTCCGCGGCATGCTCGTCGAAAGCGGCTTCCGGCTCGCGGTGGTCCCCGTCGATCGGCCCGAACGCGCCGCAGGGGCGAGCAAGAACGATTTCGCCGCGCTCGCCTCCTTCGCCCTCTCGGGTCTCGCCGGCTCGGCCAAGTCGTTGCTCCGCCTGCCGATCCTTCTGGCCTTTCTCGCCGCTGGTATCGCTTTGCTGACGTTGCTCGCCGCGACCGCCGCCACGCTGCTCGGCGGACCGGCCCTCGCATTGCTCGGCTTTGCGCTCGGCTTCGGCATGTTCGCAGTGGTGCTGCTGTTCCTCGGCCTGATCGGCGAACAGGTCCGCCTGCTCGCCGAGCGCGGCCGCAACGTGCCGCTGGTGATCGAGGCCGAACGAGTCAACTTCCCCGCCGACCGCGCGCGCCCGGCAGCGCGGGTGCTCGTTCGCCGCCCGTGAAGGCTTGGCCGCGCCTCCCGAGACTCCCCTCCCTGCAAGGGAGGGGCTGGGGGTGGGTGCGCGCGTCTGCGCGCCCAAAAGATTCAATCGACCTCGCGGCGGAAGGCGCCGGCCGGGGCATCGAGCCCCGCCCGTCGCCTACCCACCCCCTACCCCTCCCTTTCAGGGAGGGGAGTTCGAGAAGCCGGTTCGCCCTCTTCGCCGAATTCCTTCTCGCGCTCGCTGTTGTGGCGAGCGTGGTCTCCACCGCGATAGCCTTCCATGCGACGGGCTATCTGCCGCAGCCCTTCGTGTTCGACACCAACGACACGTTCATGGACTGGTTCAACACCGCCTTCTGGGCGAACCGCCCCGGCGCCTACGACGTGTGGCGGAGCATCTACCCGCCATTGTCCTTCGTGTTCCTCGACCTGTTCAGCCTGCCCGGCTGCTATCTCCAATCGCCCTTTCATGCCCGCGACTGCGACTGGCTCGGCACTGCGACGATCCTGGGCTTCTACCTGCTCGACGGGCTGCTCGTCTGGCTGAGCTTCCGCCGCGCCGATCCGCGCACCGCGCCGATGCGCACGATCGCCTTCGGGCTCGGCCTGCCGCTCCTCTTCACGCTCGAGCGCGGCAACCTCATCCTCGTCGCTTTCGCCTGTTTCGTGATCGCCCACGGCCCGCTGGTCACGCGCGGCCCGTGGCGCTGGCTGGCCGAAGCGGCGACGATCAACTTCAAGCCCTATCTGCTGCTGCCCGTTCTCGCCCACGCCGTGAAACGCGAATGGCGCATGCTCGAGCTCGCCGGGATCGCGACGATCTTCCTCTATCTCGTCACGCTGGCGATCGTCGGTGCCGGCACGCCGGTCGAGCTGGTCGCCAATACCGCCAACTGGGTCGTGTTCCAGAGCGGCCAGGTGTGGAACGAGATCCATTATTCGACCAGCTACGCCCCCCTGCTGCTGGTCCGCGGCTCGCAGATTCCGATACTCCAGTTCGTGCCTTCGCGCACCGTCGAGACCATCGAGTTCCTCGTGCCCATCGTGATCCGCGCCAGCCAGGCGATAGCGCTGCTGGCACTGGCAGGTGCATGGCTTCAGCCCAGGGCTTTGCCGCTCCACCGTGTGTCGATCATCCTGCTCGCAGCGTATCTCGTGACTCAGTCGCCGGGCGGCTACACCCAGACCTTCCTGCTCTTCCTCGTGTTGCTTGAGCCATGGAAGGGCGTGGGCCCGATCGTCGCGATCGTCTGCGCTTATCTACTATGCCTCGTCACCGATTGGCCGCTGTCGACGGTGCTCGAACTCTCCACCAACAGCTGGCTGAGCGGCCAGCCGGTGACGCCGAGCTTCGGGTTGGCCGTCGGCCATTTCGTCCGGCCGGGGCTGGTGGCGCTGATCCTCTGGGCGCTCGCGCTCGACAGCATCGTTCGGGTGATCCGCGCGCACCGCACCCACCGCCCCTCGCTCGGTCTCTTGCCGGCATGATCTTCGAGCAGGATCTGGCGGCGATCGACAAAGCGCTCGCCCCGCTCTGGCCGCGGCTCTCAGGAGCGCGGATCTTCATGACCGGCGGCACCGGCTTCATCGGTCGCTGGATGCTCGAAGCGCTCGCCCGCTCGGGGATCAACGTCGAAGTCACGCTGCTGAGCCGCGACCCCGACGCGTTCGCGACGCGCGCACCCCATCTCGCCACGCGCTTCGGTCTGGTGAAGGGGGACACCGCTAGCTTCGTGGCGCCCGCGACCGATTACACCCATGTCATCCACGCCGCGATCGATGCGCGCGCCGCGCTCAACGCCAACGACCCCCGGCGCATGTTCGAGACGATCGTCCATGGAACGCGGCGCGCGCTCGACCTGGCAGCCGACAGCGAGGCGCGCTTCTTCTTCCTCAGCTCGGGCGCGGTCTACGGTCCGCAGCCTTGGGAAGTGACGCATGTCGCCGAAGACTGGCGCGGTGGCCCGGACCCGTGCGACCCGGTCTCCGCCTATAGCGAAGGCAAGCGTGCCGCCGAAACGCTGTGCGCGATCTACGCCAAGCAGTTCGGGCTCGGCGTGATCAATGCACGCATCTTCGCGCTGCTCGGCCCCCTGCTGTCGCTTGATGTGCACTTCGCCGCGGGCAATTTCATCCGCGACGCGATGGCGGGCCGTACGATCCACGTCGCCGGATCGGGCGAGGCCGTCCGCTCCTATCTCTATGCCGCCGATCTCGCCGTCTGGCTGTGGGCGCTGCTGATCGAGGGCGAGCCCGGCGCGGTCTACAACATCGGCTCGGAAGAGGCCGTCTCGATCGCCGACCTGGCTCGCCGAACCGCGTCACTGCTCGGCGGTCCGGGCGTCGAGATCCTCGGCAAGCCCGATCCCGGCTGGAACCCCGGCCGCTACGTCCCCTCTACCGCGCGCATACGCGCCGAACTCGGCGTCACCGCGACCACCGGCCTCGACGATGCGATCCGCCGCACCGCGCTCTCCAACGGATGGAAACCATGACTCAAGTAAAGCTCGCCGACTGGGTGGCCGATCGGCTCGCCGCGCACGGCATCGACCATGTCTTCATGCTCACTGGCGGGGGGGCGATGCACCTCAACCATGCGCTGGGGACCCATCCGAAACTCGCCACCACCTTCACCCATCACGAGCAGGCATTGTCGATGGCGGCGGAGGCCTATTACCGGCTGACCAACCGCCTCGCGGTGGTCAACGTCACGTCGGGACCTGGCGGCACCAATGCGATCACCGGCGTCTACGGCGCTTATGTCGATTCGATCGGCATGCTGGTCATCTCGGGCCAGGTGAAGACCGAGACCACGGTGCGCGCCACCGGGCTGCCGCTGCGCCAGTTCGGCGATCAGGAGCTCGATATCGAAGAGCTGGTTCGCCCGATCACCAAATATGTCACGATGGTCACCGACCCGCCCAGCATTCGCTACCATCTCGAAAAGGCACTCTATCTTGCGACCAGCGGCCGACCGGGGCCGGTGTGGCTCGACATCCCGCTCGACGTGCAGGCCGCGAAGATCGACCCGGACCAGCTCGCCGGCTTCGATCCAGCCGAGCTCGACGAGCCGTGGAAGGCGACCGATCTCGGCGCGGCGGCCACTGCCATTCTGGAGAAGCTCAGCGCGGCCGAGCGCCCGGTGGTCTTCGCCGGCAGCGGGGTGCGGCTGAGCGGCGCACACGCGGATTTCCTGCGGCTGATCGAAAAGCTCGGCGTGCCGGTGGTCACCGGCTGGAACGCGCATGACGTGCTGTGGAACGCGCATCCGCTCTATGCCGGGCGCCCCGGCACGGTCGGCGATCGCGGCGGCAACATGGTGGCGCAGAGCGCCGACCTGCTGCTGATCCTCGGCAGCCGGCTCAACATCCGCCAGGTCAGCTACAATTGGAGGACCTTCGCGCGCGAGGCATACAAGATCTGGGTCGACATCGATCCCGTAGAGCTGCGCAAGCCGACCGTATCGCCCGACATGCCCGTCGTCGCAGACCTTGCCGACCTGATCCCCGCATTGCTCGAAGCACCCTATGCCGGGCCGACGCCGGAGCATCGGGAATGGCTGGAATGGTCGCGCGAGCGCGTCCGGCGCTTCCCCGCGATGCTCCCCGAATATCGCGACCACGGCCCGACCATCCATCCCTATGCGGCAATGGACGCATTGTTCGCGCAACTCGGCGAGGACGATGTCGTGGTCACCGGCAACGGCAGCGCCTGCGTGGTCAGCTTCCAGGTCGCCGAGATCAAGCGCGGCCAGCGGCTGTGGACCAATTCGGGCTGCGCGACGATGGGCTATGACCTTCCCGCCGCGATCGGGGTGTGCGCCGCGACAGGCAACAAGCAGCGCGTCGTCGCGATCGCCGGCGACGGCAGCATCATGATGAACCTGCAGGAGATGCAGACCATCGCCGGCTACGGCCTGCCGGTGAAGGTTTTCCTCATAAACAACAATGGTTACGTCTCGATCTTCCAGACGCATCGTAACTTCTTCAACGGCGTCGAAGTCGGCGGCGGGCCGAAGAGCGACGTCACCTTCCCCGATTTCTCCAAGGTCGCGGCGGCATTCGGCTTCGCCTATTTCCGCGCGGAATCGCACAACCAGCTTCCCGGCGCGATCGAAGCCGCGCTCGCCGCCGAAGGCCCGGTGATCTGCGAGATCTTCATCGACGAGCATGTCGCCTTCGCCCCCAAGCTCAGCGCGAAGGCGCATCCCGACGGCCGGATAACCTCGCCGCCGCTCGAGGATCTCTCGCCCTTCCTCCCGCGCGAAACGCTGCGCGAGAACATGCGCATCGCATTGCTGGAGGAGGAGTGATGGCGCGCGCCGAGCGTCCGCTCCGCTTCATGCTGGCCGGCGCGGCGAACACCGCGTTCGGGCTGGCGATCTATCCGCTGCTGCTGTGGAGCGTGCCGACGTTCCACATGCACTATCTGATCGCGCTCGGCGTCGCGCAGGCGATCAGCCTCTGTTTCGCCTTCGCGACCTACAAGATCGGCGTGTTCCGCACCCGCGGCAATATCGCGCGCGAGTTCGGCACCTTCTCCAGCTTCTATCTGTTCAATTATGCCGCCAATTGGGCTGCGCTGCCGCTGCTCGTCGAGCTCGGCGGCGTGCCTCCGATCCTCGCCCAGCTCGGCTTCACTGCGCTTCTGGTCCTCGGCAGCTGGTTTTGGCACAGCCGCGTCACCTTCCGGTCCGCGGGAGGTCCTGTATGAGCGAATTCCTCCACCGCGCCTGTCCGGCCTGCGGCACCGGCTCAGGCGGCGACGCGTAACGAACCCCGGCTCGAAGCCGCCGAATAGTTCGCGATCTGGGCGAGCGTCACCTCTCGCGCATCCTCGCCCCGGCCGGTCGCCTTGTGCCAGGCGACGATCCAATCGAGCGTCGTTTCGAGGTTGAGCGTCGGCTGCCAACCCAAAGCCGTCCGTGCCTTCGAGCAGTCGAGCCGCAACAGCCCCGCCTCGTGGACCCGCGGACCGTGATCGGCCTGTGGGTGCGGCGCACCGCCCCAAGCCGCTCGCATCCGCTCGACGATCCACGAAACCGGCCGGGTATCGTCATCCGAGGGTCCGAAATTCCACGCATCGGCGAATTCCCTCTCCCCAATCAGCAATCGCTCGGCAATCTTAAGATACCCCCCCAACGCCTCCAGCACGTGCTGCCACGGGCGAACCGAGTCCGGCGAGCGGATCAGCGGCGATGCGCCAGCTTCGAAGGCGCGGATCAGGTCGGGTATCAGCCGGTCGGTCGCCCAGTCGCCGCCGCCGATGACGTTGCCGGCACGCACCGTTGCCAGCGCCGGACCCTGGGCGAAAAACGAGCTGCGATACGCGGCCGCCACCAACTCTGCGCACCCCTTGCTGCTGCTATACGGGTCGTGCCCACCCATTGGGTCGTTCTCGCGATAGGGCCAGACCCATTCGCGATTCTCGTAGCATTTGTCGCTGGTGACGCAGACGATCGCGGCGACATCCGGTGTACGCCGGGCCGCCTCGAGCAGGTGTACCGTCCCCATCACGTTGGTCGCATAGGTTTCCACCGGCTCGCGATAGGACAAGCGCACCAGCGGCTGCGCGGCGAGGTGGAAGATCACCTCCGGCCGCGAGGCCTCGACGACGGCGCGGACCGTGGTCAGATCGCGGACGTCACCTTCATGGTGCGCGATCAGTTCGTCTATCCGCGCCGCAGCGAACAGGCTCGGCTCGCTCAGCGGCGGCAGTGCGAAGCCGGTGACTTCGGCACCGAGCGCATGCAGCCACAGGCTCAGCCAGCTGCCCTTGAAGCCGGTATGGCCGGTGACGAGCACCCGGCGTCCGCGCCAATCGTTCACCAGCGCTTCCACGGTGCGTTGCCCGCCTTCCACAATTCGTCGAGGTACATCTTGTCGCGCAGCGTATCCATCGGCTGCCAGAAACCGTCATGGCGATAACCCATCAGCTCGCCGCCGCGCGCGAGGCGTTCGAGCGGCCCCGCTTCCCATATTGTGTCCGGGCCATCGATCAGGTCGAGCACCGAGGGATCGGCGACGAAGAACCCGCCATTGATCTGGCCGCCGTCACCAGCCGGCTTTTCCTTGAAATCGACGACCTTGCCCGCCTCGAATTCGAGCGCCCCGAAACGGCCGGGGGGCGAGACCGAGGTGATCGTCGCGCGGTGGCCATGGGCTTTGTGAAAATCGACCAGGGCGCCGACGTCGATGTCGGCGACGCCGTCGCCATAGGTGAGGCAGAACGGCTCGTCGGGATCGAGATAGGGCCGGATCGCCGCCAGCCGCCCACCGGTCATCGTCGAGGCGCCGGTCTCGACGAGCGTGATCCGCCACGGCTCGCTGCGGGCGTAATGGACTTCCATGCCGTTGCCGCCGCGCAGATCGATCGTCACGTCGGAGGTGTGGAGGAAATAGTTCGCGAAGAACTCCTTGATCAGATAGCCCTTATAGCCAAGGCACACGACGAAGTCGTTGAAGCCGCTCGACGAATAGATCTTCATGATATGCCAGAGGATCGGCATGCCGCCGATCTCGACCATCGGTTTCGGCCGCACCGACGTCTCTTCGCCGAGCCGGGTGCCCAGACCGCCGGCCAGGATTACGGTTCGCATCGTCACTCCACGTCATCACTTCAGCACGATGACGGAACCCACCCCCCCAGCCCGTAACGCCGGCCGCGATTCCTGGACGCAGCACAGCCTGTTGCTGTTGATCCTGTTGGCGGCGGCGGGCCTGCGGATACGCGGGATCGGCTTCGGGCTTCCCGCGCTCTACGATCCCGATGAGCCGCTGTTCATGATGACCGCGATCGAGATGCTGCGGAACAACAGCCTGAACCCCGGCTGGTTCGGTCACCCGGGCACGATTACGCTTTATTGCCTTGCACTGACCGATCTGATCGTCGGGAGTATCGGCATCGCCACCGGCCGCTATGCCGATGCCGATGCCTTTGTGCGCGCGGCCTATGCCGATCCGGGGATCCTGTTCCTTCCAGCCAGGATTCTCATCGCAACCTTCGGAGTCGTGTGCGTCTATCTGACGTGGCGGCTGGGCCGGCGGATCGGCGGCACGCGCACCGGTTTGCTCGCCGCGGCCTTTCTGGCGGTCAACGCGGTGCATATCGAGTATTCGCAGCTTATCCGGACTGACATCCAGGCCAGCGTATTCATGTTGCTCTGCCTGTCTTCCGCGCTCTCGATCGCCGAAAGTGGCAGGCTGCGTGCCTATTTGCTGGCCGGAATCTTCGTCGGACTCGGCTGCGCCACCAAATGGCCGGCCGCGACGTTCGCCCTGAGCCCCATCGCCGCCGGGATTTGGCGCGTGGCTCAAGGAAAGCGCGAAGCACGGAACCTCCTCGCGTTCGCCGGCGCGGCAGTGGCGACGTTGTTCCTCGCCTCGCCCTATCTGCTGCTCGATTATCCGGCAGTCGTTCGAAATCTGACCGGCGAAGCGCGACCGATCCATCCGGGATCCACGGGGGGCGGGCTGCTCGACAATTTCGGATGGTATCTGCGTTCGTTGTTCGGATCATTCGGCGCAATCAACATCGCGCTAGCCACCTTCGGTACGATCCTGCTGCCGCTGCGCAACCGCGGCCCGGCGATCGCACTGCTGCCGGGCGCGGGTGCCTTCGCCGTGCTGATCTCAATCCAGACGCTGCGCTGGGAGCGCTGGCTGGTGCCGCTATTGCCCTTCGTCGCGATAATGACGGGATACGCCGTCCATGCACTTTCAGATATGGCACGCGCCTGGACGGGGCGCTCGTTGCGCCTCGTCGAGCCTTTGGCCGGCCTGCTCCTGATCCTGCCGATGCTTCCACCGGTGCAGGATCGCGCGGTCGCGCGTGCGAACGATACGCGCCAGCTAGCTTCGGCATGGATCCGCGCGCATGTTCCGTCCGACGCGTCGATCGTCGTCGAGCACGCCGCGCTCGATCTGATCGATGGTCCGTGGAAATTGCTCTTTCCCCTTGGCAGCGCGGGATGCGTCGATGCGCGGGCGATGCTCACGGGGCGCATTCGCTATGCCGAAGTCGAAACGCTACGGTCGGGCAGTCCGATCGTCGATCTCGCCAGCGTCCCCTCGCCTCGCCTCGAAAGCTGCCACGCGCGCTATGCGGTGCTGACCCATTATGACCGTTATCGCGACGCGCAGGCCGACTTCGCAGCCGAATGGCGCCGATATGCGGCGCTCACCCGCCGGAGCACGCTTCGCGCCACCATCACGCCCGCCGACGGTGAGCGCGCGGGCCCCGCCGTCTATATCTTCGAACTAGCCCCACGTCACCGCGCGGTAGGCCGGCTCAGCACGAACGCGGCGCACCCTGCCAATGCGAGCGCCACGACAACGTCCGCCGTCAAGCCGGGGCGCGCCGTGAACCAGAAGATGGCGTAACCCAGCGCCATTCCCGTACAGGCGAGAAGCTTCCCCTTCTTCGTGATCGCGCCGTTTTCGCGCCACGCACGGAGCGACGGTCCGAACCGCGGATGATCGAGGAGCCAGGCCTCGAGCCGCGGTGACGAGCGCGCGAAGCAGCCGACTGCCAGGATCAGAAAGATCGTCGTCGGCATCAACGGCAGAAGCGCGCCCACGAAGCCCAGCAAGACGAAGAACCAGCCCAGCGCCAGCCAAAGCGCGCGCGACGAGTTCGCGTTGCCTTCAGGCTTGTTGTCTCGCCGCCACGTCATCGCGAGCGTCGGTACCATCACCGCTGGATCGGGAACACTATTTCCGCGCGACGGGTCCATGGAAATCGACCTCGACCACGCCCAGCCGCCAGCCCGGCGGTACCGCGTCGGCGCCGGTGTCACCTGCCTTGCGCGAGGTATCGAGCTCGATGACCTTGCCGAAGGCGTCGCGATCGACGACCGGACCGATCTGGGTGATACGCAGCATGCTGCCGGTAGCGGCGGCGAACTTCACATTGGCGTAGCCGAGCTGGCGCTCGGTCTCGCCTTCCCACACCGTCTTGCCGTCGAGCGTGATCCGCAAATTGTAGCTGCGCGAGCGCCAGCCGACGAGCTTCAGGTCGATCTCGCTCAGCGTCGCGGGCGCGGCGAAGCGATATTCGATCCAGGCCGAGCCCGGCTGGCCGTCGCTGGTCCAGCGCGAAAGCTCATTGTCGTCGGCGCTGTTTGCCGCGTCGGGCTGGTTAGAACCTGCGACGATCGATGCGGCGGTGACGGTCGTCCGGCTCGGCGTGAACGAGGGGCCCGAAGGCGTCGCCCCACGCGTGAGCAAGCCGGGCTGGTGATCCTCGGGGAAATCGGACGATAGCCCACCGGCTACGGGCTTCACCGCTTTTGTCGGCATCGTCAGCGTCGCGCCTTCCAGCCCCGCTGCCGTCGCAGCGATGCGTACCGTGCCGCCTTGCGTGCCTGCACGGAGCAACACACGGTTCACTCCGGCCTCGACGGGGAGGTTCGGCGAGAGGATGAAATTATCCTCGGTCCGTGCCGTGCCGGCATATTGGGTAGTCTGGTCGGCGCCAGCGGGTTTGGCCGGCTCGGCCGGACCCGTGGCGATTGCCGCACGCGGTTTGCCTGAGGAATCGCCCTGCGCGATCCCGCCCCGCCATTCGGCGGGACCGTCGAGCGTGAATTTGACCATGTCGTGCGCAGTCGGAACGCGCCGGCCTTTCGCATCGACTACTTCGACATCGACCAGCGCGATGTCGGCGCCATCCATCACGAAGCCGCGCGGCGAGACGTGCGGCGTGAGGCGCAGGGCCACGGGGGCGCCCACAGTCTCGACGCTATGCTCGGACTTGCGGCCATCGGCATAGGTAGCGACCGCGCGGAGCGTCCCAGGCGCCCATGGGACCTGCTTCCAGCCGAACAGGAAGCCGTTGCTGCGCGCACCCTTGCCCAGCGAACGGCCGTTCAGGAACAGCTCGACACTGTCGCCGTTCGAGACGACGGTGACGTCCTTGGAGATGCCCGGCGCGTAGTTCCAGTGACCGATGACGTGCGTGCGCGGGGTGACGCTGTCGACCCAGTCGCTCCACATCACCTGATGCGCGTAAAAGCCCTCCTTGGGCAGGCGCACCGCATCGACTTCGCCCGAGCGACGGTAATTATTGTCGCCGCGATAATGCGTGTTCGAATCCGAGAAGATGATGTTGACGCCGCCCGAGCTGACGCGTTTCCCGGTCCCCGGACGCACGCGGTAGTAATCCCACCAGCGCTTGACGTCCTCGATCGCGTGGCTGTCCTGGTTGCGGTTGTAATCGGGCGAATCCTTGTGGAACGGCGGGGTCAATTCGTCCTGGTAGAGCCGGGCGCCCTCGTCGCGCGAATATTCCATTGCCCAGACCGGCTTCGTGGCGCTCTTGTTGATGTAGAGCATCTCGCCGCCATATTCGGCGACCCTGCTGTCGAGCATCTCGCGCGAGCCGACGGCGCGGCCGCCATGCGGATCATATTGGTCGCGGATCGCCTTGAGTTCGGCCATGTGCGCGTCGCTGATATTCTCATTGCCGCCCTCGTAGAACAGGATCGAGGGGTTGTTGCGATTATAGACGATCGCGTCGCGCATCACTTCCTTGCGCTGGTCCCAGCGGCGGCCGATGACGTCGCTCTCGGCATCGCCGGCGGGCATCGCCTGGATGAGGCCGACGCGATCGGCGCTCTCGACGTCCTGCTTCGACGGCGCGATGTGCATCCAGCGGACGAGATTGCCGCCGCTTTCGACCATCAGGCCATTGGAGAAATCGCTGAGCCAGGGCGGGATCGAGACGCCGACTGCGGGCCATTCGTTCGAGGTGCGCTGGGCATAGCCGTGCATCTGGATGACACGGCCATTGAGGGTGACCATGCCGTCCGCGAACTTCGTCTGGCGGAAACCGGTTCTGGTATCGACGCTGTCGATCACCTTGCCGTTCTCGGTCAGGATCGTGGTGACGGTGTAGAGATAGCCATAACCCCAGCTCCAGAAATGGAGGTTTTCTGCGGTGCCGGCGGCAGTCAGCAGGCGGGTTTCGCCGGGGGCCAGCGTCGCGTTGCCGCCGTCGAGACGGCGGACGACGCGGCCGTCGCGGTCGCGGATCTCGGCGCGGTAGCCGATCTTGCGCGGAGTCGCACCGGCGTTGCGGATCTGGGTCTGGGCGTGGATCGTCGCGCGGCGGGCCTTCACGTCGAAGCCGTCGGCCCAGACATATTGGCCTGTGGTGCCGAGCCCGGCATAGAGCGGGAGGGTCTGATAGACCGGACCGGTCAGGTGCAGCCGGACATTCTTGGTGATGCCGCCGTAATTGACATTGAAATTGTTGTTGTTCCACTGGAAGCCGCTGCCGGTCGCGCGCTCCTTGTATTTCCAGTCATTGTCGACGCGGACCGCGATGACGTTTTCGCCGGGCCGGAGCGCCGCAGTGATGTCGGCGCCGAACGCCATCGCGCCGTTCTCGGACAAGGCGACCGACTGGCCGTTGACCCAGACCTCCGCGGCCTGACGCACGCCTTCGAACTCGAGGAACGCGCGCGCGACGGAGCCTTGCGTGGGGAGCGTGATGCGCTTGCGGTACCAGATGATGCCTGTCGAGAGATCCTTGATGTCGCGGGCGAAGGCTTCTTTCTCGTTGAAGGCGTTGGGGAGCGTGACCTGATGCCAGCCGCCGTCGTCGAAGCCCGCCTGCTGGGCACCTGCTTGCTCGCCGGTGGCCATGCGCCAGCCGGGATTGAGATTGTACGTCGCGCGCGGAGAGGCGACCACGGTCGACGCATCGTGCGCGATCGCGGAGGCTGCGACAGTCGATAGCAACATGCCGAGCACGGCACCGACGGATCTGGACAAGGCACCCTCCCAATTGGTCAGGCCAACCTGTCTTATCGGCATTACGCCTGTCAAGCCAATGTGGAAAAGCGTCTCACAAATTGGGAAGCCAGCCGTGGCGGGCGGCAAAGAGGCGGAAGAGATCGAACCAGACGTACGGCTTGCCGTCGGCATCGAACAGCGGGATGCCGTGCCCGCCCTTCTCAGCGATCATCAGTTCGGACGGGATGCGCGCCGCCTGCAGCCCTGCGAACATCGCGAGGCTATTCGCCGGCTTGACGGTCTTGTCGTCGGCGGCGTGACAGACGAGGGTGGGCGGCGTCGCGGCGGGAACGTCGAGCTCGAGCGACCATGCGCGGGCCAGCGCCTCGGCAGGATCGGCGCCGAGCAACTCGCGGCGCGACTGGTCGTGCGCGATCGGCGGCAGCATCGATACCACCGGGAAGAACATCGCGACCGCAATCGGCCGCGCAGGCAGCCGGTCGGCGGCGTCGATCGGATCATAAATGACCTTGTCGGCACGCGTGCCGAGCGAGCCCACCACGTGCCCGCCCGCGGAAAAACCCATTGCGGCGACGCGCGCGGGATCGATCCCCCATTTGGCGGCACCCGCGCGGATCAGCCGCATCGCGCGCTGCGCGTCCTGGAGCGGCGTCACCGGGCCGGCACGCCAGCCGTCGTGCGGCAGGCGGTAGAGCAATTCGAACGCCGTGATCCCCTGCGCGGCGAACATCTGCGCGATCTTGCCCGGCCCACGGCCCACCGCGACTCGCGCATAGCCCCCGCCGGGAATGAGCAGCACCGCCGCGCCATTGGGCTTCGCGGCGCGCGCGACTGTTATCGCCGGCGTGCCGATATGCGTCCAAGCGATGTCGTCGGGTTTCGGCGAGCGCGGGACCGTCACGTCCGCGACTCCCAGCCCCTCTCCGCCCGGCGGCGTTCCCGGCCACAGCGGTACCCGCTCGATTTCGGCGGGCGCCGATGCACGCGCGGCGCCGGCAATGCCCAGCGCGAGCCCGGAGGCGAGGACAGTGCGACGATCCATGATCACTCCTGACGCGACACTTCGGACATGAACTGGCCGACGGTCTCCTCGACCCGGCGCAGCGCATCCCCTGCCTGCGCAGCCTGCCGCCCGGCATCCTGCGCGGCGGCGGCAAGCTCCGAGACGCGCCCGCTGATCTGCGCGATCAGCCCCGCGATCTCGCGCGACGACATCGCGGTCTCGTCGATCGAGGCTAGGATCGCACCGACCGTGCTCACCTGCGCCTCCATCTCGGACGAAAGGCCGCGCACCCGCTCCATCAGCTCGCTCACGACCGCGAGGATCGCCTGATTGGTGTGCGCCATGACTTCGCTGGCATTCTGCGCCTGGCGGATCGTGACGGTGACGCCGCCGGTGGCATCGGCCGCCTGATCGGCGAGGCTGCGCACCTCCTGCGCGACCACGGCGAAGCCATGCCCGCTCTCGCCCGCGCGCGCGGCCTCGATGCTGGCGTTGAGCGCGAGCAGCTTGGTCTGCTGGGCGATACCGGCGATCAGCGTCAGCACCGATTCGATCTGCGCAGTGTGGGAAGCGAGATTCGCGGCGTTCTCGGCACCCTGCATCGCGATGGCATCGGCTCGCGCAGCGACTTCGGTTGCCGCCAGCGCCTCCGCGCGCGCGCGATCGAAGGCCGAGATCAGCACCGCGGCGCTCTCCGCCGATTGCCCCATCGCCGTCGCCGACTGATCGGCGGCGCTCGCGACTTCGGCGGCGGGCTTGCTCAGCGACTCCATCTCGGCTGCGGTACGTTCGGTGAAGCCGGCGACGTCGCGGCTGGCGCGGGCGCTGATGGTGATCGCCTCGCCCAATTGTTGCCCCACCGCCGCTGCCTCCGCGCGCACTGCGGTCTGGTTGCGCGCCCGGGCGATCGCCCGCAACCGGCTGGCAATGATCTCGAACTCGATCCCGGCGAGCTTCTGGGTCGAGCGCGTAAGTCGTTCGAGCTGGTCGGGATCCCGGGTGAGTTCGAAGAACAACGCGTGGATGCGCATCTGCGCGACCAGCATCGACGTCGCCACGACCGAAAAATCGAGATCGCGCTGAGCGATCCGGTCCGCCTCGACGACGACTGTGTCGAGCCAGCGCTGGTCGATGGGTCGCGACAGCTTCTCGCGGGCATATTCGACGCGTGACGCCACGAGTTCGCCGGAAACGGCCCCGCCCGCGCGTCGCTCGAGCAAGTCGCGCGCAATGCCTGCAATATGCGGCTCGATGAAGGTCCAGGCCTCGCGCAGCTCCGTCTCGAAGCCGTCATCGATACCGTAGATCTGCCTGAACGCTACTGCGCCCGGGCGCGGCAATGCCGCCTCATCCGCGACGATATCCCTCGACATACACCCTCCCACGGGCGCCGCTGCGCCTCTCTGTCATCGACGAACGTCCAGTCCTCCAGCTTCGAAGGCCGCGAGATCGGCACGCGTGAACAGGCTGGCATCGCCGGGCAGGGAGTGCTTGAGCGCAGTCAGCGCCAGTCCCGACTTCGCGGCGGCACGCGCATCGCCGTCGCTCTCGATCAGGCCATGCAGAACGCCCGCCGCAAAGGCGTCGCCCGCGCCGATCCGATCGACGATGCCGGCGATCAGCACTTCATCGGTCTGGTGCGCGCCGCCGCGCGTATCGACGCGCGCCGAGACGCGGTGGCTGTCGGCATCGTCGACATGCCGCGCAGTCGAGGCGATCGTCTGGAGCCTGGGGAAATGCGCGAAGGCCGCCTCCGCCGCCTCGCGCCGCCGATCCGAGCCTTCGCCCGAAAAGGGCTTGCCGAGCAGCAGCGAGACGTCGCGGTGATTGCCGAACAATATGTCGGCATGGCCGATCAGCTGGTTGAGCACCGCGCGCGGGTCACTGTCCCAGGCTTCCCAAAGCTTCGCACGGTAATTGCCGTCGAACGAAACCGGGACGCCCCTGGCGGACGCAGCCTCGGCGGCGGCGATCGCCGCCTCCGCGGTGTTGTGGCCGAGCGCCGGGGTGATCCCCGACAGATGCAGTCGGGTCGCGCCTTCGAGCAGCCGGTCCCAGTCCCAGCTGTCGGCCGGGCGCGTGGCGAACACCGAATGCGCCCGGTCATAGACGACTTCGGAAGCCCGCAGCCCCGCCCCTGGAGTGAGGAAATAGAGGCCGAGACGCCCCTCCTCGCTCGCCACGGTCGACGTATCGACGCCGCGCCGGCGCAGCTCGCCGATCACTGCGCCGCCCAGCGGATTGTCCGCGACGGCACTAATCATGCGCGTGGCGTGACCGAGACAGGCGAGCCCCGTGGCGACATTCGCCTCGGCACCGCCGACATTCACTTCGAGCTTGGGCGTCTGCAGCAGCAACTCGCGCCCCGGCGGCGAGAGCCGCAGCATCACTTCGCCGAAGAATGCGATGGTCATCGCGCCAGCCACCCGCCGTCAACCGCGAGGACATGGCCCTGGACATAGTCCGAGGCCGAAGAGGCGAGGAACACCGCGGCACCGCCGAGGTCGCCCGGATCGCCCCAGCGGCCCGCGGGGATACGCTCGACGATCTGGCGGTTGCGGGTCTCGTCGGCCTGAAGCGCGGTGGTGTTGTTGGTGGCGATATAGCCGGGGGCGATCGCGTTGACGTTGATGCCCTTCGATGCCCATTCGCAGGCGAGGAGCTTGGTGAGCCCCGCGACGCCGGATTTGGATGCAGTGTAGGACGGCACGCGAATGCCGCCCTGGAAGCTCAGCATCGAGGCGATGTTGATGATCTTGCCGCGGCCTTGCTTGACCATGTGACGGCCGGCGGCCTGGCAGAGGAAGAACGTGGATTTGAGATTGGTGTCGATCACCGCATCCCAATCCTCCTCCGAGAAATCGAGGCTGTCGTTGCGGCGGATGATCCCCGCATTGTTGACGAGGATATCGAGCCCGCCGAGTTTATCCACAGTTTCGTCCACAATCCTGCCCACAGGCTCGATCGTCGAGAGATCCGCGGAGATAATCTCGGCCCGCACGCCGAGCGCGCGGGCCTTCTCGACGGTCTCGGTGGCGGCCGAGCGGCCGACGGCCGCGATGCTGGCGCCGGCGCCGGCGAGCGCGAGCGCGATACCCTGCCCGATGCCGGTGTTCGCCCCGGTGACGATTGCGACCTTGCCGGTCAGGTCGAAGGGATTGGTCATGTCAAAAGGAACCGTTCGTTTCGAGCGAAGTCGAGAAACCGTGGCGGGGCACTTGCGGCCGTGTCTCGACTTCGCTCGACACGAACGGAAAAGGAGCGCCCCGCCGCGCGCGTTACGCCAGCTGGCAGATGTCCAGCACGTTCATGTCGGTATAATCCTGGTTCTCGCCCGCCATCGCCCAGATGAAAGCATAGGCCTTGGTGCCCGAGCCCATGTGGATCGACCAGGGCGGCGAGATCACCGCTTCCTCGTTGGCGACGACGATATGCCGCATCGCCTCGCCTTCGCCCATGTAATGGAAGACGCGATCGTTGGAGCCGTCGAGCTCGAAGTAGAAATAAATCTCGCTGCGGCGCTCGTGGATATGCGGAGGCATGGTGTTCCACACGCTGCCCGGCTTGAGCACGGTCAGGCCCATGACGAGCTGCGCGCTGTCGCACACGCCGGGGATGACGAGCTGGAAGATCGTCCGCTCGTTCGATTCCTCGAGGCTGCCGCGCTCGAGCGCGTTGGCGTCGGCGATCGAGAGTTTCCGGGTCTGGAAGCCTTTATGCGCGGGGCACGAGGCCAGATAGAAGCGCGCGCCATCGCCCGAGAACTGGACCTCCTTCGCGCCCATCGTGACGTAGAGGCAGTCCTTGTTGCCCAGCGTGAAGCTCTCACCGTCGACGGTGACGGTACCTTCGACGGACGACACGTTGACCACCGCCAGTTCGCGACGCTCGAGGAACGGGTGGCCCGCCGCGGACGGCGGCTCGGTCTGGTCGGGCAGCTTCACCGCGCCCGATCCAACCGCAACGCCGCCGATCACGAAGCGATCGGCGTGCGTATAGTTAAGCACGCACTCGCCTTCGCGGAACAGGCCGTCGATCAGATAGCGGTCGCGAAGCTCCTCGTTCGAGACGCACTCCATCATATCGGGGTGCGTAGCGTAATAGGTGCGGTCAAACATAGGATACTCCGTTTGGTTCAGGCTGCTGCGGCGACGGGCGCCGGCGCGGATTGGTCGAGTTTGTAGGCCTTGCGGACGAGCCCGTTAGTCAGCTCGTGCGCGAGTTCAAAGGCTTCCCAGTCGAGCAGCCGCCCTTCGGCGACCAGCTGGCCGAGGAAGCCGCAGTCGATCCGCCGAGCGACATCATGCCGCGCGGGGATCGACAGGAAGGCGCGGGTATCGTCGTTGAAGCCGACGGTGTTGTAGAAGCCCGCAGTCTCGGTGACCTGCTCGCGGAAACGGCGCATCCCCTCGGGACTGTCGTGGAACCACCAGCTCGGCCCCAACTTGAGGCACGGATAATGCCCCGCCAACGGCGCCAGCTCGCGCGCATACACCGTCTCGTCGAGCGTGAAGAGGATGATCGACAGCGATGTCGAGGTGCCGAAGCGATCGAGCAGAGGCTTCAATGCGTGGACGTAATCGGTGCGCATCGGAATGTCTGCGCCCTTGTCGCGGCCATGGCTCGCGAACAGCCCGCCATTATGGTTGCGGAAAGATCCCGGGTGGATCTGCATCACCATCCCGTCCTCGATGCTCATCGCCGCCATTTCGGTGAGCATCTGCGCGCGGAACAGCTCGGCGTCCTGCGGCGTCCAACTGTCCGACAGGATCGTGCGGAATAGCCGCTCTGCCTCGTCATAGGGCAGGTTCGCGGTGCGGGCCGTGGGGTGGCCGTGATCGGTCGCAGTGGCGCCGGCCGCGCGAAAATCGGCGCGGCGCTTGCGGTGCGCGGCGAGATAGCCGTCCCATGACCAGACGTCCTCGCCGGTCAGATCGGCGAAGGTTCGCATCGCGCCGGCGAACTGCTCGTGCTCGACATCGATCACCGCGTCGGGACGATAGGTAGTGACCACCCTGCCCTTCCATCCCGATTTGTGGATCGCGTGGTGCGGCGAGAGATCGTCCTGAGGCCCTTCGGTGGTGGCGAGAAACTCGATGCCGAAGCGATCGAACAGCGCGCGTGGGCGGAAGGCGTCGCTCGCGAGCTTCTCGTTGACGCGGTCGTAATAGAGGTCGGCCGTAGAGGCATCGAGCGCGACGTCGAAGCCGAACACCTCGGCAAAGACATGGCCGAGCCACATGCTGGACGGCGTGCCGCGGAACAGGTGGAAATTCTCCGCGAACGTCCGCCACGCCTTCCGCGGATCGGTCGAGGGCAGGCCCGCCTTGCTCGGCACGCAGAGATCGTCGAGCGCGACACCCTGCGAATAGAGCATGCGATAAAGGTAGTGATCGGGCGAGAGCAGCAGCTCGGTCGCGTTCGACCAGTTCTCGTCCGTCGCAAACCATTTCGGATCGGTATGGCCGTGCGGACTGATGATCGGCAACCCGGAGACCTCCGCGTAAAGCGCACGCGCGATGCTCCGCGTACGGTCGTCGGAGGGAAACAGCCTGTCGGGGTCTAGCGTGAGTGGCCGGGCCATCGATCTTCTCCGTTACGCTACTGTCAGGCCCGCGAGGCCATATCGACTCGCTCGAACCGCGGCGAGAGCAAGTGGATGCAAAGCAAGGCGAGGAAATAGGCGCCCGCCGCCACCATGAACAACGGCCAATAGGTCCCCAGCCGCTCGAGCACCTCGCCGGCATAGAAGGACATCAGCATGCCCCCCACCGCGCCGGCGGTGCCGCCGATGCCGATCACCGATCCCACTGCCGCGCGGGGAAAGATATCGGCCGGCACTGCATAGAGGTTCGCCGAAAAGGCCTGGTGCGCGGCGGTCGCGATGCCGATGATCAGCACGGCCACCCACACGCTGGAGATCGACTCCGCGAACACTACCGGCACCACCAGGCAGGCGCAGATGAACATCGTCAGCTTGCGGGCGCGATTGGCGGTCCAGCCGGCCTTCATCAGCCGCGACGACATCCACCCGCCCGCGACGCTGCCGAAATCCGAGATCAGGTAGATCGCGGCGAGCGGCAGGCCGAAGGTCATCAGATTGAGGTCGTAACGCTCGAACAGATAGCCCGGCAGCCAGAACAGGAAGAACCACCAGATCGGATCGATGAAGAACTTGCCGAGTGCGAAGGCCCAGGTCTCGCGGCGCGTGAATACCGCGCCGTAGCCGAGCGGGGTGGTGGGATCGGCGGGGTCCTGCTCGATCCAGGCGAGCTCGGCCGCGCCGACCTTGCTGTGCTCGCGCGGGCGGCGGTACATGATCCACCAGGCGATCAGCCAGACGAAGCTGACCACGCCGGTGATCACGAACGCCGAGCGCCAACCCCAGGCAACCACCATCAGCGGTATGATCAACGGCGTAAGGATCGCGCCGATGTTCGATCCGGCATTGAACACACCGATCGCGAAAGCACGTTCCTTGGCCGGGAACCATTCGGTCACCGCCTTGATACCCGCAGGGAAATTGCCCGATTCGCCAATGCCGAGGCCGAAGCGCGCCATCGCGAACTGGGTCATGGTGGAAGCGGCGCCATGGGCGATATGCGCAACCTGCCAGATCACGAAAGCGATCGTATAACCGACACGCGCGCCGGCACTGTCGACGATCTTGCCGAAGGCGATATAACCGATCGCATAAGCGAACTGGAACCAGATGATGACGCCGGCAAAGTCCTTCTCGGTCCAGCCGAGATCGGTCATCAGCGTCGGCTTAAGCACGCCGATCATCTGGCGATCGACATAGTTGATCACCGTCGCCGCGAACAGCAATGCCACGATCATCCAGCGATAGCGCCCAGCGCGTTCCGCCGCGCCGGATAATGTCGCTTCCCGCGTATCGCTCATCCAGTCTCTCCCGCTGTCATTTGCCGCCGGATTTCCCGCTCGCGGCCTGGTTGGTTAGCTGCAACCCCCTGCCGTGGGAAGCTTTGGAGCATAAATTTCGCATTTTGCGAATCACTCCCAATATTCGGGATGGTTTGCAGGGGTTTGCGGCCGCTGGCCAATATTCGCGAATTGGCCTGACACAGCAAGCGGCTATTGCCGCGTGGTGTCAGGCCAGCGAGGCTGAGCCAGATCAGCGCCTCGGCGGCGCGGACGGCAGGCTCGCCTGCGATTCGTACGAGATCGGTCTCGAACGGCGCGAAATAGGCCGGCACGCCCTGCAGCCGGTCGAACTCGGCGCGCGCCTTGTCGAGACTCCAACGCCGGTGGTGGATGCCGGTATCGATCAGCCCGCGCACCGCGCGGAACAACAGCCAATGGACATGGCCGAGCTCTTCGAGCGGCGCGCCACGATATGCGCCGCGATCAGCCATCAACTGCTCGGCGTGGACTGCCCAGCCTTCGGAGAATGCGGGCAGATAGGCGATGCGCAGCGGATGCACGTTCGCCTCGGCCTCGATCGGCAGCTGGACCATATGCCCCGGCAGCAACTCGTGATGGACGACACTGTGCAGGCTCCAGCGCGGACGGCGGCGGATTTGCTTGAGGTCGACGACATAGACGCCCGATTGGTGCTCCGACGGGATCTGGCGATAGCCCTGCTTCCCCGCCGCCTCGTCGGCGCGGCTCATGCGGCGGACGCTGACGTCGAGGCTGGAGGGTGGGATCGAACCGACGAGCGTGGGCGTGATCCTGCGCGCGTGATCGAGCCAACGGTTCATATCGGCGACCGCGGCGTCGCGGCCGGCATCGTCGTCCGGATAGAGCCAGCGTGGATCGCCGAACATTGCCTTGAAACGACTGCCGACGCCGCCTTGTGCGAACCCGGCATCGCGCATCAGCCGGTCGGCACGCTTGCCGAGCGCCGCGACCTCGCGCTCGAAGCGGCGATGCGCTGCCTCGGGATCGACGCGTTCGCCGACATGGCGTTCGAGCAGCAGCCGATATGCGAGCGGACCGTTGGCACGGCGCCAGAGCCCGGGCTCCGAGGCGGGCGGGAGGCGATACGGCCCTTCCGACTTGCCGCCGGGAATGAAGCGCATCAGCTGCGAATCTATCGCAAGAGCGTTGCGAATGGTTCGCAGGTCGAGGCTTGCCGATTGCGACAATGCGCCGACATCGAAGGCTTCGAGACGGGCCAGCCGGGCATCGTAGCCGGGGATCGCATTCAGGCCGTCGAGCACCTCGCGCAGCTTCGTGTCGCCGCTGGAACCGGCACGCGCCGGAAGCGCGTGAAGCGTCGCGCAAGCGGCGAGACTGCCCAGAAAATCGCGACGGCCCAGCGCGGTCACCGGCGAATCACCGTTGCGAGCGGAAGCATGTTGTTGCGCATCGTGACCTCGCGGCCGCCACCGCCGAGCGAAAGGCGGAGCCGCAGCGTTTCGATCGCGACGCCCGCCGGCACCGTGAGCCGCACCCGCGCCGTTTTGGGCGTCAGGTCCGCCGGTGCGGCGAGCGCCGCGATCTTCGTGGAGGCCACGGTGCGACCCGAGGAATCCTCCAGGAAAAGCATGCCGCCCGGCGCTGCCGCCGAGCCCAGGCTGTGCACGATGACGGTGAGTCCGCGGCCCTTCAAGGAGACATCGTCGACGCCGATGCCCAGATCGGGACGGGTTGCCGGTTCGTCGCTCGGTGTTTCGAGCGTGAAGTCGAAGACGGTAGTCGCCCGCGGCGCGAAGCTGAGATCGGTGGCGGCGCTGCGCTCGAGCTGGAGCGGACTGCCGGCGCCGAGATCGGAGCCATCGGCCTTCGTCCCCGTGCGCATTCGCCAGCGGCCGGCGGCGACGTTCCAGCTGCTCATCTCGGCGCGCTGGGGCCGATCGCTGATATTGTACGCGATCACGCGAAAATGCTCGCGGGTGGCACCGGGAACGAGGATCGCGACTTGCTCGGCGGCGCCCGGCTCGGCGAAGCGCCAGCTGACGGTGTGCCCGGGCCAGCTCTGGTTGCGTGCCAGCGCGATACCGCCGAGCCGCTCGCGCTGGAGCATTTCCTGCGGCATCGAGACGCGATCGGACCACCAATGCCCCTCGGTCATCATGTACATGCGGTTGATCTTCTGGGCGATCGCTTCGCGGTGAAGATCGGCGAGCGGCGCGGTATCGCCGCTCTCCTGCCACTGGACGTATCGGCCGAGATCACCGCGGCCCTTGAGCGCGGCGCTCCATTGGTTGCCCTCGGGCAGCGCGGCCGGCGCATTCTCGTTGACCTCGGCGACGAGCGCCGGCGACGCGGCGATGCGCGAAGTGACCGGCGCCAGATATTTCGTATCGCCGGTGAGGCGCCACGCCGCCCAGGCGGACTGAAGCGGTACGCTCGCACCGCCGCCGTCGCCCTTGCGCTCGGCATCGCTGCGCCAGTTGATCTCGTTGGGGAAGCTCCACTTGCCCGTCGCATCCTGCTTGCCGTGCGCGAGCAGCCCGTCGACGAGGCCGGTGATCAGCCGCTTCGCCGAGGGATTGGCATTGTACACGCCCATCAGGATCGGCGTGTGCGTGACGACCCAGCTATAGGGCTTCTGCCATTCCCACGTCCCCTCGCGGTACATCTTGTGTGCGCCGTACCAGTTGCTGGCGAAGTGCATATGGCCGGCGGCGTTGGGCAGAATGACGCTCTGCAGGCCCTTCACGGTCGCGAGCATCCGCTCGACCGAACGCGGCTCGCCCCAGTTGAGGTAGAGCCGCGCGGCATCGGCGTTCATCCCCTCCTCGTAGGCATGGAGCTCGTCGGTGGTGAGCACCCCGAGGCCGTTCTCCATCATGCCATGCTTGTAGACCGCCTCGGTCAGCGCGCGGAGCGAGGCGTTGATCTTGTCGGGTTCGACTCCCATCAGCGCGAGCCCGGGCCATTGCTGGACGAGATCGACATCGTCCGAGAGCCCGCCGCCGAAATCGCCGAACGCCACCTGCCGATTGTCGATCCACCAAGTGACGAATTCGCGGACGCGGCCGAGATCCTGAAGCTGGAGCCACGCCCATTCGGGCACGCCCGCAGGCGCCGGCGCAACGGTGACGCGCGGCATCTTCTCGGGCGCGTAGCCGATATCGGCCCAATAGCGACGGCCTTCGAGGTGATCGGGATCGACGCGGAGCAGATCGCCGATGTCGGCATAGAGACGGCGATAGAGCCCTTCGCGCTGCGAAGCTGTGTGCTCCTCGACGAGGAAGGCCCAATTGTCCTTCACCTGGTTGAAGCGATCGGCGACATGCTCGGCCTTCGCCGCTTCGCGGTCCTTGAAGACCAGGCGGACGTTCATGCCGTCGAGCGATTGCGCAGTGAAATCGGGCGCGGCGGAAGCGATCGTCAGATACAAGCTATCATTGGTGAGGATACGATCGCGCAGATCGAGCCAGAGCGTCCGCGCCTCGCCCGGCTTCACCGAGACCGAGACGTCGATCATGTCGCGGCCCGGCCAGATCGGATCCTTGACGCGAATGTTGAGCGCGATTCTGCCGGTCGCGTCGGGCGTGGCCTTCAGCGCGGGAATGTCGAGGGCCACGCCGTCGAGGCCGTCATGGCTGTTCTCCCAGCCATAATTCCAGGCGCGAGCGATCGGCTTGCCAGGATCAGCGGCACCGAAGCCCGAGGGGATCAGGACGTGGACGATCGGCGCCTCGTCGCCGCCGCGCATGGCGGCGCCGGTAGCAGCCGCGCTGCCGGCAGCCGGGGCAGCGCTGCGCGCGCCTGCCGGCAGTGCGATGACGGTGCCGCGCTCGTCGGCGGGATAGCGGCCGGCGATGAAGGCATTGAGGTCGCGCAAGCCCGCGAGATCGGCCGCGGCTGAGGAATCCACGGTATAAGCGAGCTTGTACGTGCCCTTGGGCTCGGCGCCTTCGGAGACATTATACGCCCAGATCTCCTGGATCGGCTGCTCCTGCTCGCTGTTGGTGAAGCGGAGGATGCCGCCGGTGCGGGGCGTAAGTTCGTCGACGCTGCGGACCACGCCCTTCGGACGCTGCGCCAGCATGGCGAAACGATCGCCGTCTGTACTCCACGCAAGGCCGCCATAAGCCGCGCCGCGGATCTCGATTCGATTGAACGCCTCGCCTTCCGGGACGCGCAGCGTGTAGGCTTTGCCGCCGTCGACATAGACGTTCCAGTCTGGCAGATCGAAATAGTCGCTGCGCCCGGGGAGCCGCGAGCGGTTGTAGACGCCGGGCCAGGTTGTCTCGGCGATGCCGTCGACGCCCTTCCACATCCATTCCTTGAGGTCCTTCGCGTCGGCGAACTCGACCTTGCGGACGCGAGTGGATTGCGCGGTGAGGAGCGGCGGTGCGCCGCGGTCCCAGCCGAAGCGGTGGAGCCAGGCGGCGCGATCGAGCTTTTCGGTGGATCGGGCCGCAGGTTCGGCGCCGGCAGCGAGCGCGGCCACGGCATCGGGGGCGAGCAACCGGTCGTAGACGCGGACTTCGTCGAAATCGCTGCCGCGCGTGAAATTGTAGCGGCTCTGGACCTGGTGCGGCGAGAGTACCCGCGCGGCGAGGCCGAACTGATCGAGGCCGGCATCGAGATCGGCGCGCGTGGTGTTCTTCGCGACGAGCTTGCCGTCGACGAACAGGCGGACGCCCTGCGTCTCGTCCCAGCCGAAGGCGATGTGGTGCCACGCATCGGGCGCGGGCAGCGGGTCCATCCGCCACGAGACGCGGACACGCGAGAGATTGGCGTCGGTGACGAAGGCATCGAAGCCGTGGCCGTTATAGTCGATCCGGAGGAACGCCATGTCCCAACTCGAATGATCGGCGAACCCGGCGCGGAAGATCACGAACGGCGCTTCGCCGACGGGTTCGCGCGAACGCCAGAAAAAGGACAGCGTACCGCGCTGCGCCTGCATGTTGCCCGGCGCGGACCAGGTCAGATAACCATCGTCGGGCCAGCGCATCGCACCGCCTCTCGCACCGTCGGAGACGATCGTCATGCCGCTCTGGAAATTGGGCCGGGCATCGCCTTTCGCGACCTCGGCGGCGAAATCCTTGTCGCCGCTCGCGCGGAACAGCAGCTCCTGCGCCGCGGCAGGCGGCATCAATGCCGTCGCGGCCGCGAAGGCCAGCAGCACGCGCGCACCTTTCCCCATGCAAACCCGGGAGTCGGCAGCGGCTATTGCCCCTGCGCGCGCCTCAACCATGCTCTCTCCATTTGGGCTTCCACCTTCTTACGAGGCGGTTATCGTGCACGTCACTTCGAAACCGTCGCCGAACCGGCACAGGACCCGATCGCCGGCTTTTACCGGATGGACGCCGGTAACCGCGCCGCTCGAAACCCATTGCCCCGCCTGCAGCGCGATGCCGCGCGCCGCCATCAGCTCTAGCAGGAAGCGCGCCGCGCCCACGGGGCCGTCAAGCATCGTCTCGGCGGTAGCGGCGCCGATCCGCTCACCGTTGATGTCGAGCGTGACAGGCCATGCCTTGATGTCCGCGCTGCGCCAATCCTTGATCTCGGGACCGATGACAAGGCCGTTATTATTGCCGTAATCGGAGATGGTCACGGTCGGGCCATGATCGTTGATCCCCGGGAAAGGTGAGCTGGCGATCTCGATCCCGACATGGACCGCGTCGATCAGATCTGCGGCCTCTTCCTCAGTGAAGCCGGTCTTGCCCGCCGGTGGGGCGGCGCGGAGGCGGAGGAGGAACTCGGCCTCTGCGGCACCGAAGCCCTCGCCGAAGATCGGCATCTCGAGGTCCTCGCGCGCATCGACGATGGTGTCGGTGAAGATCGGTCCGGCGAGCCGGTCGACTCCATCACGCGGCGGATTGATACGACCAACCTTCCAGCCGCCGATCGGGCGACCATCGAAAGCGATCGCATGGTCCTGCACGGAATAGGCCTGGTCGAGCCCAGCGGGGATGGCGCCGGGAAATTCGGGCAGCCCGCGGCTCTCGCGGCGCGCCTCGACGAACGTCTCGGCGATCCTACGCGCTTCATCGGCAAACTGTACGAATCCCACCAGGCCCTTCCTCTCATACTCTGTTCGCGGTGGATTAGAGGAAACCGGTGTCATTAGCAACGGGAGATACGCGGTGCGGCTTTTGCTGGTGAACCGCCATCCCGGCGAAAGCCGGGATTTCAGCGAGCGGCATGTTGCATGCGATCCAGGCTTTCGAAGGGATGAGGGATCAAAGCGTGACGCCGCGTTTCCAGAAGGCGATTTCGCGTTCGCCGTTGCGCTCGGCGCAAGTCTCCGCGCCCGATGCGATCGCGACGATGTGGTCGATCAGCGCTTCTTCGGCGGCTTCGAAGCCTTGTGTGAGCACCTGCCCCGCGTCGAAATCGATCCAGCCGGGTTTCCGGGCGGCGAGATCGCTGTTCGAGGCGATCTTGACCGTCGGCACGGGGAAGCCGAGCGGCGTGCCGCGGCCGGTAGTGAAGAGGATCACCGTCGCCCCGGCGGCGGCGAGCGCGGTCGAGGAGACGGCGTCGTTGCCCGGGGCTTCGAGCAAGGTCAGGCCGGTGCGCTCGATGCGTTCGCCATAGCGCTTGACGTCGGTGAGCGTCGCGTGGCCCGCTTTCTGGACGGCGCCGAGCGACTTTTCTTCCAGCGTCGTGATGCCCCCGGCGACATTGCCCGGCGACGGATTTTCGGAAACCGGCTCGCCGTGGCTGAGGAAGTAGTTCTTGAAGTCGTTGACCACATCAACCACGCCTTCGAACACCGCACGGTTCTCGGCGCGATCCATCAGCATCTGTTCGGCGCCGAAGATCTCGGGGATCTCGGTGACGATCGCGCTGCCGCCGGCGGCAGTGACGACGTCGCTCATCCGCCCAACCAGCGGATTGGCGGTGAGACCGGAAAAGCCGTCCGACCCACCGCACTTCACCCCGAGCACGAGCTTGTCGAGCCCGACGGGCTCGCGCTTGGTCTTCGCGGCCTCGGCGGCGAGTTCGGCGACCGCGGCCAGGCCGTCTTCGAACTCGTCGGTCGAGTTCTGCGCGATCACGGTGCGGATGCGCGGCTTGTAGCTTTCGGGAACGTCCTCGAGCAGCCGCGAAAGCTGGTTCGATTCGCAGCCGAGCCCGATCAGGAGGACACCGCCGGCATTGGGATGCGCGGCAAGCGCGGCGAGCATGCGGCGGGTGGCGGCGAGGTCATCGCCGAGCTGCGAGCAGCCATAAGGGTGCGCGAAGGCGTGGACGCCGTCGACTTGCCCGGCATGCCGGCGGCCGGCTTCGGCAGCGATGCGTTCGGCGGTGCGGCCGACGCAGCCGACGGTGGGCAGGATCCAGATTTCGTTGCGCGTCCCGACCCTTCCATCCTCGCGGACATAGCCCAGGAAGGTGCGCGCGCCCGGCGCGACGGCACGCGGATCGGCGTGCGGATCGTAGCGATAATCGAGCGTGCCCGAGAGGCCGGTCGCGAGATTATGGCTGTGGACATGGTCGCCCACGCGGATCGGCGCGGTAGCGCGGCCGATGGGGAAACCGAATTTTGCGATGTTTTCGCTTATGGCGATATCACGCAGCGCGATCTTGTGGCCCTTGGGGATGTCGGCGCGGGCGACCACGGGGGAGCCGCCGACATCGACCACCTCGCCTGCGGTGGCGGCTTCGAGCAGGGTTGCGACATCGTCGCTCGAATGGATCTTGAGAGCAGTGGTCATGCGCGTTCCGGGGCGCCCGTGCGCCGATGGCTATGTGGGTCGAAACGGCCGCAGACGCAACCATCGTTGCCAACCCATCTGACACCGGTTACCGGTTTGCGCAAACAAATGTCCGGGAGAGAGCAATGATCGACCGCCGCACGCTGATCGGTGCTGTCTCCGCAACCCTGATCGCCGGCCGCGCCTGGGCCCAGTCCGCCGGGCCGGTCCGCACTGCGGCAGGAGCGTTCCAGGGAACAGTCGAAGACGGCGTCCGCGTTTTCCGCGGCATCCGCTACGGCCGCGCCGAACGGTTCCGCGCGCCGGTGCCCGTCGTCGCATTCGGCGTGGAGCCGGCCGACAAATTCGGCCCGGTCTCACCGCAATCCGGCAGCCGTTACGGCCCGCAGTCGGAGGACAGCCTGTTCCTCAACATCTGGACCGCCGACGCCCGCCCCACTGCGCGCAAGCCGGTGATGCTCTACATCCATGGCGGCGCCTATTCGGGCGGCAGCGTCACCGATCCGCTCAACGACGGGCACGCGCTGGCAGCGCGAGGCGATGTAGTGGTGGTGACGGTCAACCACCGGCTCAACGCGTTCGGCTATCTGTATCTCGCCCGGCTCGACCCGCGCTTCGCCGACAGCGGCAATTGCGGCCAGCTCGACCTGATCCTCGCGCTGCAATGGGTGCGCGACAATATCGCCGCGTTCGGGGGCGACCCGGACAAGGTGATGGTGTTCGGCCAGTCCGGCGGCGGTGCCAAGATCGCGACGATGATGGGCATGCCCGCCGCCAAGGGGCTGTTCCACCGCGCCGCGACGATGAGCGGGCAACAGGTCACCGCTTCGGGCCCGCTCAACGCAACCGCGCGGACGCGGGCGTATCTCGCCAGGCTGGGGATCAAGGAAAACGACATCGGCGCGCTGCTGGCGATGCCGCAGGAGAAGCTGGTCGAGGGGCTCTCGGCGACCGATCCGGTGCTGGGCGGCGGCGTCTATTTCGGGCCGGTGCTCGACATGAAATGGCTGACCCGCCACCCCTTCTGGCCCGACGCCAACCCGCAGTCGCTCCACATCCCGATGATCCTCGGCAACACGCATGACGAAACCCGTGCGTTCATCGCGCCGGATTCGGCGAAGATGCGCGATCTCAATTGGGGCAATCTGGCCGAGCGGATCGCCCCCGAGCTACGCATCGACATCCTGCCCGAATGGGTCGTCTCCGAATATCGCGCGCACTTTCCCGGATGGACGCCCGAACAGGTCTTCTACGACGCGACCACTGCGGGGCGGAGCTGGCGCGGGCAGGTGATCGAGGCCGAGGAGCGCGCGAAGTCAGGCGCGCCGGGATGGGTGTATCAGCTCGACTTCGGATCGCGCACCGATCCGCGGCGCGGCGCTTTCCACACGATGGATATCCCGCTGGTGTTCGGCACGCTCGATGCCGAAGGTTCGCAGACCGGGACCGGCGCCGACGCGCGCGCGGCGTCCAAAGCGATGCAGGACAGCTTCGTCGCCTTCACGCGCACCGGCGACCCCAACCATGCCGGCCTGCCGCGCTGGCCGCGCTACGACCTCGACAAGCGCGCGACGATGCTCTTCGATGTGCGCAGCGGCATCGAGAACGACCCGCGCAAATGGCAGCGCGAGCTGTTCGCGCGCGTGCCCTATATCCAGCCCGGCACCTGAAGCCGGGGCGTTCAGGAGTTTGCCGGATGAAGTTCGATCGCCGTTCCGCGTTGCTCGCCGGGCTCGCCGCGCCGCTTGCGGTCAAGGCCCAGACCGCACCGCCGAAGAGCGACAAGCCGCTGCCGGCGGGGCTGACCGACCCGACCGAGACAATCGACCTGTGGCCAAAAGGCGTGCCGGGCAAGCCGGCGACGCTGCCCGTGGAGAAGGTGGTCGAGCGCAGCACCGATGGCGCCCTCGCCGATCGCGCGGTGAGCGGAGTCGCCAATCCGAGAATGGCGGTGTTCCGCCCGCGGATCGCCAATGGCGCTTCGGTGCTGATCACGCCCGGCGGCGGCTATGTCCGGATCGTGCTGGATCATGAGGGCTATATCCTCGCGCGCTGGCTCGCCGCGCAGGGCTTCACTGCCTATGTGCTCTTCTATCGCCTGCCGGGCGACGGCTGGGCGGCGGGCGCCGATGTCGCGCTCTCAGACGCGCAGCGCGCGATGCGGCTGATCCGCGCGCGGGCAATCCGCGACGGCCTCGATGCCGAACGCGTGGCGACGATCGGCTTTTCGGCGGGCGGGCACCTTTGCGCCGACCTTGCGACGCGGCATGCAGCGAAAACCTATGATCCGATCGACGAGGCCGACAAGCTCAGCGCACGGCCGTTCCTCGCGGCGCCGATCTATCCGGTGATATCGATGACTGCACCGGATGCCCATATGGGATCGCGCAAGCAGCTGATCGGCGAGAATGCGAGCCCCGCGCTGGAGGCGGCGCATTCGCCGCATCTCAACGTGACCAAAGCCACGCCGCCTTGCTTCCTCGTCCATTCGGAGGACGACGCCACGGTGCCGGTGGAGAACAGCCTGTTGCTGCGCGCCGCGCTCAAGGCGGCGGGCGTGCCGGTGGAAACCCACCTCTTCACCCATGGAGGGCACGGCTTCGGCATGACCCGCGCGGTGGGCAAGCCCGCGGGGGTGTGGCCGGAGCTGTTCCTGACCTGGGCGCGCAGCCAGGGACTGGGCTAACTCCGGACTTAATTCCTTTTGCGTCATCCCGGATGTTAGGCTTTCCCGGAAAACCGCAGGTTTACGCCGGAAAGCCTTCAGTCCGGGATCCACGTCTCCGCTGGATACGCGCCTCACGGCGGATAATCGAGTGCTGACCCTTGACCGTCACCCCCGCGGAGGCGGTGCTTAATTGTTCGCGCCGCCCCTTCTTGCCTCACATCTTGAAGCGCGCGCCGACCAGGAAGGTGCGGCCGAAATGGTTGTACTCGTAGGGCCGGTTCGCGTCCTGATCGACCCAGCGATCGCGATAGGCGTCGGTGAGGTTCGTGCCTTCCAGCGACAATTCGACATTGTCGGTGATCTTGTAGCGGATCGACGCATCGACATTGGTGATCGCGTTATAGCCTTCGAAGACGTTGCCCGTCGCCGAACCCTGATCGTTGAAGCCACCGCGATAGGCGACCGAGGCGCGGGCGCTGAACCTGCTGTCTTCATAGTATAGCGTCGCGTTGAAGGCGCGCTTGGAGAGCTGGTACAAAGTCGTCTCGAACGGCTGGTTGACGCTGCCGCCGCCCGGCACGGTCGCCGGCACGCCCTGGGCGTAGACGGCGTTCGAGTCGATGAAGCTCGCATTGACGATGCCGCCGAAGTTGCTGAGGAACCCGGGCAGGAAGCGGAACGGCGCCTGCAGCGAAAGCTCGACACCCTTCAGGTCCGCGCCGGTGCCGTTGACCGTGGTCTGGATCGTCCAGATCGGCTGCGCCTGCAGCGCGGGGTTGAGGAAGCCCGGCGAAGACGTGGTGAGCACCGAGGCGGGCAGCCCGGTCGAGGTGAAGGTGTCGACGCGTGAGCTGGCCACGGGGAAGCTGTCGATCTCCTTCTTGAAGAACGCGACCGAGAACACCGATTGCGGCGCGAAATACCATTCGAGCGCGGCGTCGTACGCGGTGGCGCGATACGGCTGGAGATCGGGGTTGCCGAAATTGACCCGGAAGTTGAACCCGTCGGCCGATCCGCCGGGCGTGAGATTGGCGAGCAGCGGCCGAGTCATCACCTTGGCCACCGCGGCGCGCAGCACCAGATTGGGGGTGAGATCGGCGGCGATGTTGGCGGAGGGCAGCCAGTCCTCATAGTCGCGCTCGACGGTCACCTGGGTGCCGCTGTTGAGCCCGGTCGACGACTGTTCGGTGCGAACATAGCGCATGCCGGCATTGGCGCGGACATCGATGCCGAGCACCGATCCGTTGAGATCGACCTGGAAATAGCCGCCCTTGACCTGCTCGGTCACGCTGCGGTTGTTGCCCGCGTCGAGCAGCAGAGGCCGGTTGTAGAGCCCGGTATAGTCCGCGGCCGCGTCGATATTGGGAATGAGCCAGCTGTTGGTGTTGCCCGAGGGCTGGCCGGCATTGCCGAGATTGACCAGCTCGGACAATGCAGACGTGGCCCGGAAACCATAGACCGCAGTCGGGCCGAACAGCGAGCTGGGCGAGCAGGTGATCTGGCGCAGGACCAGATCGAGCCCGCCATTGCCGCACACTGCCGTGTCGCGCTGATAGGCAGTCAGATCATAGTCGAAACGGCGGTAGACGCCGCCGAGCTTGAGCGTGAACCCCTCGGTCACGTCCCATTCGGTGCGCAGCTGAGCGGTCCTGAACTTGTTGGTGGTGTTGGACGGGCGATCGCGGATCTCGGCGAGCTGGAAATTGGCCGGATCGGTGACGCTGGTGCCGAAGGTCAGCCGGGGCGAGCGGCTGTTGGTATAGTCGTATTGATAGCCCTGCGCGTCGCGATCGTCGAAGATGAGAGTGGTCTCGACGGGGATGTCGGCATCGGACTTGGAGATGCCGCCGAGCAGCGTGAAGCGGAAATTCTCGCCGAGATCCTGATCCCAGCTGGCACCGACCTGGTAGAATTCGGTGGTCGATTCGCGCCGATAATGCTCGGTACGCACCCAGGCATCGTTGAGTGTCGCCGAGATCATGTTGTTGTTTTCGTCATAGACCGGGTTGACGACGTTGATCGAGCGCTCGTTGGAGCGGAGCAGCACTTCGCCCCATTTCTCTTCGCGGATCTCCTTGAAGCGCGAATAGAGGCCGTCGATCGAGATCTTGGTGGCATCGCTCGGCGCCCATTGCACGCTGCCGGTCAGGCCCAGCCGCTCGCGATCGTGGCCGACCTCGCCATAGCGCGGGATACGTGGATGGAAGGCGAGCGCGGCCTGGTTGCACGCCGCGCTCGGGAGGTAAGTTCCACCGGAGTTTGCAGTGGTCCAGCAATTGGTCCCGTCGACACTGTCGAACCGCGCCTGCGCCCAGCGCACCGTGTTGTTGCCGAGCTCGAGCGTATCGCTCTTCTGCCAGGCGGCGGAGATCGAGGCGCCGATCGTACCGTCGGGCGACTTCCACGACAGCAGGCCGGCGACGCGAGGGCCCCAGTTCTTCGAGAGATCGTTATAGCTGCCCTGCGCCGATGCGACGAAGGTGAGCCCGTATTTGCCGCCGAGCGGATTGCCCGTGTTGAGGTCGACCACGGCGCCGAGCGAGCCTTCGTCGAGCGAGGCTTCGGCGGTCTTGTGAACGACCAGCGAGCTGAACAGTTCGGAAGCGAAGACATTGAAGTCGAATGCGCGTTCGCGATTGGCGCTGGCGCCGTCGGCCGTGGTGGTGATCGTCTCGAGCCCGTTGACGCGCACGCGCGTGAACTGCGCGCCGAGACCGCGAACCGTGATCGCCCGGCCTTCGCCGCCGTCGCGCTGGATCGAGATGCCGGGGATGCGCTGAAGCGATTCGGCGAGATTCTGATCGGGGAATTTGGCGATGTCCTCTGCGACGATCGCGTCGACCGCCGACACCGAAGCGCGCTTCACGTTGAGCGCGGCCTCGAGCGACTGGCGGAAGCCGGTGACGACGATCTCGTCGCCGGTCTGCTCGTCGGCGGGCGCTTCCTGCGCATCGGCGGGGGCCGGCGCCGGGTCGGTAGTCTGCGCCGCTGCATTCGCGGCCGTGCCGAGCGCGAGCGCGACGACCGTCGCGGATACGGTGTTACGCCAGTGAGATCCGGAAACGCGCGCCTTCATGACATCCTCCTTGCGTGATCCTGCCGGGCCCGCTCTGCTGGCGGTTCCGGAAATTGCGCGCCGTCCTGTGCCGGCACACCCGCACCGTTGCCGTGCGCGACTGGGCGTCACGGCGGAGTGCAGGGCATAGCTACCGGCGATTGGAAACCGGTGTCAATGATCTCGCGGCCCCTCGGACCCTTTCCCGTCAACAGCTGTTGTAGATCAGCAACAGCGCCAAAAAACAGGTACGCTCTCCCATCATATGGGAAATTGTCGAATCGGGAAGAAGAGCTGATGGGTTACCGGTGTCACGAAGCAGGCACATGTTCGGGGGGATGCGCTTGGGCGCCCCCGCAACCGTCGCCCCGGCCGGAATGCCTAAGAGCCGGGCGCGGCGGCAGTTCCCGATCGTCCTAACCCCTGCCCTCCGCGGCGTCGGCCAACCATTGCTCGATATTGGTGAAGCCGTCGCGATCGATGTCGCCATTGCCGTCGGCGATCTTCGGGTCGAGGCCGTGCTTGTGTTCCCAAATGTCGGGCATGCCGTCATTATCGGTGTCGCGCGGTGGCGGCGCGCTCTTGAGCTCCGGCCAGCCGCCGAGGTCGCGCTGGCTGTCGATCTGGATGCCGGTACGGCTCCGCACGCCGGCGACGACGCGCGCATCGACCGGGTCGCGGGTTTTCGAGGCGCCCGCAGAGGTCAGCACGCGTTCATAAGCGCTGGCGGCGGGATCGGGCGCGACCGGCGCCACGTCCACCGGCGCGGCGAGACGATAGCCTTCGGGTGAGACGCCGGTGACGAGGCTCCACGGATCGGCGGGGATCGCGCCGTTCATGCTGTTGCCGGCGAAATAGGCCTTGGCGAGCATGTTGGATTCGTTGAACGCGATCGGCCTGCCCGATTGCGGGCCCGCGACATAGGCATTGTCGACGAAATTATATCGGGCGAGCGTGGCCTTGTCGGCATTGTAGCCCGATCGGTCGCCGCCCCAATTGTAGAAGACGTTCGAGCGGAAATCGAAGACGGGCCCGAGCGGATCGACGTCCGGACCGTCGTAATTGCCGGGACGCGGCATGCGCGCCGAGTGGTTCGCCCAGAGATTGTGGTGGAAGCTGATCCTCGATCCGCGCCCGCCCCGGATCAGGCTACCATAGCCATGCTCGCCCTTGGCATGCAGCGAATGCGTGAGCGACTCCGAGATGATCGACCATTGCACGGTCAGGTCGTAAAAGCCCTGCTCCGGATCGGTATAGCGTGCCGAGGCGGAGAGCGTTTCGTCGACCGACCAGCTCGCCGAGACATGGTCGAGGATGATCCGGCGGCCGCGATCGATCCACACCGCATCGGACTCGGTCTTCGACTCGTCGCCGAGGCGCGAACGGATGTAGCGGATCACGACATCGTCGGCCGCGACTTCGAGGCGATGGTCGCGCAGCGTGATGCCGTCGCCCGGCGCCGACTGGCCCGCGATCGTCACGCGGCCCTCGCGGATCACCAGCGGCTTTGCGAGCTTGATGGTGCCGGAGACACGGAACAGGATCGTGCGCGGCCCCTTGGCCTCGACCGCGGCGCGCAGGCTGCCGGGGCCGCCATCTTCGAGATTGGTGACGAACAGCACTTGCCCGCCACGCCCCCCTAGCGCGAACCGCCCCGCCCCCTCGGCGCCGGGAAAGGCGAGCTGCCCGGCATCGGGCGCGGACAAAGCGAGAGCGAGTGCGAGCATGGAACCTCAGGATGCCGAGAGTTGATCGAGCGCCCGAACGATCTTGCCGTTCACATGGACATTCGCGAGCGTGACGCGCTCGGTGTGGCGGATCACGCTGGGCTGGGTGACGCCGTCGAAGGTACAATCCTTGAGCGCGATATCGGTCACCGGCGCGCCGGGCAGGCCTTGGCTGTCGAGCACGCAGGTCGCGTTGCGCGCGCGCAGGCGTTCGATGTTGATGTGCCGCAGGATCGGCGTGAAGCGGCCGTTGGCGCCTTCCTCATAGTTGAAGTCGCAGGCGATCGCGGCGCGGCCCACCTGCCCCACATCGATGTCGCGATAGTGAAAGTTCTCGAGAAGCCCGCCGCGCAAGGCATTGTTCTTGAAGCGGATCGCATACCAGAGATCGGGGCTGTCGAGCGTGCACTTCTCGGCGAACACCCAGCGCGCACCACCCGATATCTGCGAGCCGACGGTGATGCCGCCATGACCTTCCTTCATCCGGCAATTGCGGATCAGGATGTTCTGCGACGGCACGCCCAAACGCCGGCCATCCTCGTTGCGGCCCGAATTGACGGCGATGCAATCGTCGCCGGTGTCGAAGGTGCAATCCTCGATCAGCATCATGTCGACCGATTCCGGATCGGTGCCGTCATTGTTCGGCCCGTGGCCGAAGATGTCGAGCCCGCGCAGGGTCACGTTGCGGCAGAGCACCGGATGGACATTCCAGAAGGGCGAGTTGCGGATCCGCACGCCCTCGATCAGGACATTCTCGCACAGATAGGGCTGGATGAAGGGCGGGCGCAGATAATGGCCGTCGCCGAATACCCGCTTCTCCACCGGCACGCGGTCCTCCGCCATCTGGAACAGCACCGCGCGGCTCTTGCGCTGGTCGGGCATCCCTTCGCGCCAGCCATGTTCCTGCGTGCCGCCCCAAGGCCCTTTCCACGCCCACCAGTGCTCGGGGCTGCCCTGCCCGTCGAGCGTACCGGCGCCGGTGACTGCGATATTCCTTGCCTTGTACGCATAAACCAGCGGCGAATAGTTGATGAGCTCCACGCCTTCCCAGCGCGTGAAGACCATCGGATAGTGCGCGGGATCGGTGCTGAAGCGCAGGGTAGCGCCGGCGACGACATGCAATTCGACGTTCGACTTGAGGTGCACCGCGCCGGTGAGGAAGGTCCCGGCGGGGACCAGCACCCTTCCCCCGCCTGCCACCGCGCATGCGGCGATCGCGTCGGCGATGGCGCTGGTGTTGAGCGTGGTCCCGTCACCCTTGGCGCCGAATTGGGCGATGTCGAAAACGCGGGCCGGGAAGACCGGCGCGCGGACCGTGCGTGCGATGTCCGCAGCCCGTCGCCACGGATCTGCCGCCGCCAGCGCGTTGCCGGGCAGCAGCGCGCCCGCTCCGGCGAGGGAGCCGTGGCGCAGCAGATCGCGCCGTGTGGGTTGAAACAGCATCGACATCCTCTAGCCTTTCCGGTTCTGCGCGGCCGATTTATGACACCGGTATCAAAGAGGGAGTGGCATTGGCAACAACCATCGCGCAGCGGCACCTTCGCAACTGCATTTGGCGCAATCGCGCAGCCGGGTTATGCCCCCCGCAATGAAGCGCAGCAGCCAGCCCACGATCAACGACGTCGCCCGCATCGCCGGCGTCTCCAAGAAGACCGTCAGCCGGGTGATCAACCAGTCGCCGCTGCTGAACGGCGACACGCGCCGCCGCGTCGAGGAAGTCATCGCCGATCTGGGCTACGTCCCCAATCCGCAGGCGCGCGCGCTGGCGCTGCGGCGCAACTTCCTGATCGGGCTGATCCACGACAATCCCAACGCGCAGATGGTGCTCAACGTCCAGCAGGGCATGCTCGAGGTGCTGCGCGACACCGAGTTCGAGCTGATCGTCCACCCGGTCGATCGCGGTTCGCCGACGATGCTCGAGGATATCGGCCATTTCCTCGAGCGCCAGCGGCCGTTCGGCGTGATGATCCTGCCGCCGATTTCGGAGAACGACCAGCTCGCCGGGCTCTGCGCCGAATTGGGCGTGCGCTATGTCCGGATGGGATCGGCGACGCTCGACGAAGCGCCGCACATGGTCGCATCGAACGATCGCGAGGCCGTGCGCGGCGCAGTCGAGCATCTGATCGAATCGGGGCATCGCAGGATCGGGCTGGTGCTCGGGCCGCACGGCTTCCGCTCGGCGCTCGAGCGGCAAAAGGGCTATGAGGAGGCGATCGAGCACGCGGGACTGCCGCTCCAGCGCACGCTGATCGTCCAGGGCGACTACAAGTTCGAATCGGGGATGCGCGCCGCCGAGCAGTTGCTCGATTTGTCGCCCCGCCCCACCGCGGTGTTCGCCTCGAACGACGAGATGGCGGCAGGCGTGCTCCATGTCGCGCGCCAGCGCGGGCTCAACGTGCCGCAGGACCTGTCGATCATCGGCTTCGACGATACTCCGATCGCCTCGCACCTCTGGCCGCCGCTCACCACGGTGCGCTGGCCGATCGCGACGATGGCGCGCGCCGCCGCGCTGAAACTGGTCAGCGGCGAAGGCGGAGGTCCGACGGGCGAGGACGGCGAGATGTCCCTGTTCGTATCGACGCTGATCCGCCGCGCGTCGGTGGCTCCCGCCGCAAGCTGACGCTGCACCGCAACAAAGCGACGAAATCTCGATCACCGGTGCCTATGGGAAGGCGAGGCGAAATTGCCGCGTCCGGATGCCGCCTCTATGCTGCGACGCAGCGAAGGAGGTGGCGTATATGACCCCGAAGCGAGTGCGTAAGGCTGTGTTTCCCGTCGGCGGGCTTGGGACCCGCTTTCTCCCGGCAACCAAGGCGATCCCCAAGGAGATGCTGCCGGTCGTCGATCGACCCCTGATCCAATATGCCGTCGAGGAAGCGATCGAGGCCGGCATCGAGCAGATGATCTTCGTCACCGGCCGCGGCAAGGCCGCGATCGAGGACCATTTCGACATCGCCTTCGAGCTCGAGACCACGATGAGCGGGCGCGGCAAGTCGCTCGACATCCTCGGGCGCACGCGATTGCGGCCCGGCGCGGTCGCCTATGTCCGCCAGCAGGAGCCGATGGGGCTCGGCCATGCGGTGTGGTGCGCGCGCGACGTGGTGGGCGACGAGCCGTTCGCGGTGCTGCTCGCCGACGATTTCATGGTCGGGCGGCCCGGCTGCCTCAAGCAGATGATCGATGCCTATGAGCAGGTCGGCGGCAACGTGATCTGCGCCGAGACCGTGCCCGACGAGCATACGCATCGTTATGGCATCATCACCCCCGGCACCCGCGATGGTTCGCTCACCGAAGTGAAGGGCCTGGTCGAGAAGCCGGCTCCCGGCACCGCGCCGTCGAACCTGTCGGTGATCGGCCGCTATATCCTTCAGCCCGAAGTGATGGGCGTGCTGGCGGGGCAGGAGAAAGGCGCGGGTGGCGAGATCCAGCTCACCGACGCGATGTCGCGGATGATCGGCGAACAGCCGTTCCACGGGCTGACCTTCGCCGGCACCCGCTATGATTGCGGCGACAAGGCCGGCTTCCTCCACGCCAATCTGGCGATGGCGCTGGAGCGCGAGGACCTCGCCGACGAAGTCGAATTGTTCGCCAGCAACCTGCTCGCAGCGCGCCAGCTGCGCAGCGCGGCGTGAACCAGTAAGGAGTATCGGCAATGCGTATCGTGATGATCGGATCTGGCTATGTGGGGCTCGTCTCGGGGGCGTGCTTCGCCGATTTCGGGCACCAGGTGACTTGTGTCGACAAGGACGAGAGCAAGATCGCACGGCTGAACGCCGGGCAGATCCCGATCTACGAGCCAGGGCTCGACGATCTCGTCGCGCGCAACGCCGCGGCGAGCCGCCTCGCCTTCACGACCGAGCTTGCCGGCGCGGTCGAGCAGGCCGATGTGGTGTTCATCGCGGTCGGCACGCCGTCGCGCCGCGGTGACGGGCATGCGGACCTGTCCTATGTCTATGCGGCGGCGGCCGAGATGGCGCCGTGCCTCAAGGGTTTCACTGTGGTGGTGACCAAGTCGACCGTGCCGGTGGGCACCGGCGACGAAGTCGAGCGGATCATCGGCGAGACCAATCCGGAGGCGCAGTTCGCAGTCGCTTCCAACCCCGAATTCCTGCGCGAAGGCGCCGCGATCGAGGACTTCAAGCGGCCCGACCGCATCGTCATCGGCATCGAGGACGAGCGTGCCCGCCCGGTGATGGAGGAAGTGTATCGCCCGCTCTATCTCAACCAGGCGCCGATCCTGTTCACCGGCCGGCGCACGAGCGAGCTGATCAAATATGCCGCCAACGCCTTCCTCGCGGTCAAGATCACCTTCATCAACGAGATCGCCGATCTCTGCGAGGCAGTGGGTGCCGACGTCCAGCAAGTCGCGCGCGGGATCGGGCTCGACAACCGGATCGGCAGCAAGTTCCTCCATGCCGGCCCCGGCTATGGCGGCTCGTGCTTCCCCAAGGACACGCTGGCTCTGGTCAAGACCGCCGAGGATTCGGGTACGCCCGTCCGCATCGTCGAGGCGACGGTGGCGGTCAACGACACGCGCAAGCGGGCGATGGGCCGCAAGATCATCGCGGCGTGCGGCGGATCGGTGCGCGGCAAGAAGATCGCCGTGCTCGGCCTGACCTTCAAGCCGAACACCGACGACATGCGCGACGCTCCGAGCCTCGCGATCATCCAGGCGCTCGAGGACAATGGCGCGAACGTCAGTGCGTTCGACCCCGAGGGCATGGCGGCGGCGCGGCCGTTGCTGCCCAATGTCGAATTCGCGACTTCGCCTTATGAAGCGGCCGACGGCGCCGCGGCTCTGGTGATCGTCACCGAGTGGAACGCCTTCCGTGCGCTCGACCTGGAAGCGCTGCATGCGCGGATGGAAGGCGACGTGCTGGTCGACCTGCGCAACATCTATCGTCCCGAGGCAGTGGAAGCCGCAGGCTTCACCTATACCGGCGTCGGACGCGGGCTTGCAGATGCACCCCAAGCACTTGCGATTGCAGCCGAGTAAATCAAAAATCCACCTGGTAGCTTTTCGACTTCAACTTGTCGCAAATCGGGCGAGTAACCTAGGTTATTCGCCCAAACCATCCTAAATTACCCTTCGAGGCGGCACAGTTGTCGGTCGCCGACACCGGGGGGTGTTTTACATGCGTATCCCTTCTCTGCGCCCGCTTGCGGGCGCCTTCTCTCTGTGCGCGCTCACGGCGTGCTCAGGGGGCGACGCCAATTCTTCCCAGAAACAGGCAGGAACGATTGTTGTTCCTGCAACCCAGACGACCACCGCCGTCGCGGGGCCAGTGCAAGTCGAGGACACTGCAGCCGGCACCAACAGCTTCGCGACCTTCGACTTCGCCAACGGCACCAGGTTTCCCGCCAAGGCGACCTTGTCGATCGGCGCGGCGGTATTCAATCCGGGCGCGTCGGTCGCTTATGTGCCCGTGACGCTCAACCAGCCGACGCCCAACACGGTGATCGCCCGCGTGATCACCGTCAACGGATCGGACGCCAACAAGGCGATCTCGGGCTATCAATACAAGACGACCGAGGATGTCGTGATCTTCCGTCCCGGCGATCCGTTGCGCCAGACGGTGTCGGTGCCGATCCTCGACGCGGCCGACGGGCAGCAATTCTCGCTCAAGCTGCGCGAGGCGCCGTGGGGTGCGAACCAGGGCACCGCTACCAACACCGTCACGGCCGACGCAGACGCCACCCCGACGGCCGCGGCCACGTGGGGCTTCCGCAACCCGCGGACCTTTCGTACCTATGGCACGCTCCAATATGAGATGACCAAAGACACGATGCGCTGGTCGGACGCCGGCTGGTCGGGGGCCTGGTCGACCAAGCTCTCGCATGGCCGCGCCCAGCCCGCGAACGGCGAGACGGGTCTCTATCTGGACGAAGAACTCTATCCGTGGGTCGAAGCACCGCTGCGCTACACCGACGAGGGGCTGGTATTCCACACCCAGAAGCTGTGGTCGCCGATCACCTATAACGGCACAGCGTACAATTACGGGTCGGTCGTGCTGAGCGGGCACAATACGCCCGCCACCCAGATCGGATATGGCCAGTATGAGTGGGTAGCGAAGATGCCCACGCGGCGCGGGTCATGGCCGGCCTTCTGGCTGATCTCGACTTCGGGCTGGCCGCCGGAAATCGATGTCTACGAAGGCTTCGGCTATCAGAGCTACTGGGACTTCGACCGGCACATCTCGGCGACGATCCATGGCGGCAGCGGCGGCTGGCGTTCGTTCCAGCGTGGAACCAACATCCAGGCCGAGCAGGCTTACGGGCTGTCGGGCTTCTCGGAGGGCTTTCATCGCTATGCCGTCGACATCGGGCCCGAGTACATCACCTGGTTCGTCGACGGGCTGGAGACCTATCAGAGCGTCAATCCGTTCCGCGGCTTCCGCTTCTACCCGATCATGGATGTCGCGGTGAAGACGACCGGCAGCTACGACGACGGCTCGGGCGACATGGTGGTCAAGAGCTTCCGCGCCTGGGAGAACTGAGCGGTGTGGGAGCGGCGTAGAGCGCGTCGCTCCCGCCCGCCAGCGCATACAGGCGGGCAAGCGCCTTGACCCATTGGCCGGCGATGTCGAGGCGGCGGTGGCGCTGCCACGCCAGCGCCGGCAGCGCGGCGGTACGCAGGCCGAGCAATGCGAGCGAACGCACGCCCAGGCCGACGCGTCCGATCAGCCCGCGCTGCTTGCGGGCGACGCGCGTATCGGTGACGCCGATCCGCCACATCCGCCGCAGCACCCAGGCCTTGCGCGCACGATCCGCGCCGACCCATTCGGAGACCCGCGCTCCCGGCGCCCAGGCGAAGGTGAAGCCGATCGCCTTGAGCCGGGTGAGGAAATCGAGATCCTCGCCGCCGCTACGATTGAAGGCGGGATCGAACCATGGCGCGCCCAATGCTTCCAGAGCGGGCCGCATCACCAGCAGATTGTTGCTCGCATAGAGCATCTCGGCGGGGCCCTCGGGGCGCTGCTCGGGGCGGAAGACGAGCGTCTGCTCGGCCCAGTCGGGCGTGCCTTCGGGGAAGACCGGAATGACCGGCCCGCCGACCACCGCCGCGTCGGTGCGCTGCTGGACGGTGCGCAACGCCGCCAGCCATTGCGGCTCGGGCCACTCGTCGTCGTCGATCATCACCAGCCGCTGCATCGTCCGGATGGTCAGCGCATGCGCGACGATCGCGTTGCGGACATGACACAGGCCGGGTTCGGGCACGCGGATGACCTCGACCGGGATCGGCAGGCCCTCCTCCGCCATCGCGATCGCCACCGCCGCCCCCTCCCCGCCGGCATCATTGTCCGCGACCAGCAAAGCGGTGTCCTCCAGCCGGTCGAGCTTCGCGATCGCCTCGATCAGGTGACGCAGCCGGTCCGGGCGCCGGAAGGTGGGGATCGCGATGATCGTCGCGGCGTGCATGTCTATTCGGCGGCCTGCTGGAACGGCAGCGGCGGCCGGGGCACGACGTGACGCTCGAGCTTCTTGATCGCACGATGGCCGGGCACTTCGATCAGCAGATAGCTCGCCCAGCAGACCAGCCAGGTGGCCACCAGGATGCCGGCGTAGAACACCCAGTCGAACCCGGAAAATCCATGACGATGGGCGATTCCCATGCCGCGCGCGAAGACGTCGCGGACCAGAGGATGCCAGAGATAAATCGAATAGCTGATCAGCCCGAGATGGAACACCACCGGGTTCGCGAGCAGCGCCCGCGACGCGCGGCCGTCATAGTAACAGGCGATCACCAGCAGCGGGAAGCACAAAGCGACCACGACGTCGCCGCCGGGGATCAGCAACGCCACGACGAGCAGCGCGCAGCTCGCGAGGAAGCCGCGCTCGCCACCCAGCAAGCGTTCGCATCGCGGGTCCCGCGCGACGCGGAAAGCGACGACGCCCAGCGCGAAGCCGGCGAGGCAGCGCAGCACGGGCAGGATCGAATTGCCGTCATTGACGTCGAGCGGCCCGCGCGAACCGTGGCCGAGCAGCGCAACGAGGATCAGCAGCGCCACCGCGCCCGCGACCTGCAGCCAGACCGCGCGCGAGAAAGCGAATATCGCAATGAGCGGGAACAGCAGATAGGCGACGAGCTCGGTGCTCACTGACCAGCTATTCCCGGCAAGTGCCTGTGTCCCCCACCCCCAGCTCTGGATCATCAGCAAATTGGTGACGATGTTGGCAGGCGTCAGCGCCACGGGCTGGTCGCCCGACACGTTGACGAGGATGCGGACAAGGAACACCAAAGCGACGACGAAATGGAGCGGCCAGACACGCGCCATCCGGTTGAGCAGGAAATCGCCATAGCTGGCGGCGCTGGGGCGCTTCACGACGCGTTCGTAATAGCCGATCGAGATGACGAAGCCGCTGAGCACGAAGAACAGGTCGACCGCGAGATAGGCGCGCGAGAACAGCCCGATCGCAAAGTTCTGAAAGGCCGGCGAATGCGGGATGTGGTAAAGCAGAACCGCGACGGCGGCGAGGCCCCGCAGGCCGGTCAACGACGCGATTCTCATGCCGGCACTCCCTGCGGTCCGATACTTGCCCGGCGCGGCGGTGCGGCATCGAACGCCGCCGCCATCTCCGCCCAGAGCCGCTTGCGTTTGAGGTCCGCGTCGAGAGGCAGCCCGCGCGATTTCTGCCCGTCGGGCCAGCGATAGTCGGGATAGGTCGACAACCATGAATAGCGGTCCGACAGACCCCAGCTCAGCACCGAGCCCATGGCCGGATTGTCGAGCGCGACATCGAGGAATGCCCGGCCGACCGCGGCGACCTGCGCGTCGCGGGCAGTGACGTCGGCGGGACCGCCGCGATCGGCGATGTCGAATTCGGTGATCGCGATTCCCAGCCCCATCCCGCGCACGCGATCGAGGAAGTCGGCGAAGATTCGCTCGTCAAACGGCTCGCGGAACGGCTTGAGGTGCCCCTGGACACCCAGAGCGTCAATCGGCACGCCGCGCGACAGGGCACCTTCCAGCAGCTCCAGAATCGCGTCGCGTCGCGCGGCACAGCGGCGCGAGTTATGCTCGAGTCCGAAATCGGTGAGGAACAGCTTGGCCCTGGGATCGGATTCGCGGGCGATCTGGAAAGCCAGGTCGATATAGCGGTCGCCGAACGCCTGTTCCCAGATGTTCTTGGCACGCATCCCGTCGCGGCGGCCCTGATTGGGCTCGACGGGCTCGTTGACCACGTCCCATTCAGTGATGCGCCCGGCATAGCGCCGCATCGCCGTCTGGATATAGCCGCCGAGCAGTTCCTCGCGGTCGCGCGGACTGGCGCCGGGCAGCGCCGCCTCGAGCCAGGGCGGGTTCGCCGCGTACCAGACCAAAGTATGCCCGCGCGCGCCGAGGCCGTGTTTCTGGGCGAAGTCGATCAATTTGTCGGCGCCGCTGAAGTCGTATTTGCCGGGCTTCGCCTGGGTGACATGGCGCTTGAGCTCATATTCCTCGACGATCACGCCCGCCTCGCGCAGCACCGCGGCGGTGAAATCCGGATCCTTGGCGATCTGGCTCGACTTGATCGCGCAGCCGAAATGCCGCCCGCTCTTGCGGGCACGGGCGTCGAGCCCGGGCCCGCTGGTATCGGGCTCCGGCGGCACGAACGGCACCGCGCTGGTGGTGAGCGGGACGCTGCACGCTGCCGCGGCGCCGGCGAGGAAGGTACGACGCTTCATATCCGGGCGCCCCGCACCCGGCTGGTCAATGCGATCCATCGATCCGCCGCTTTTCGATAAACATTGTCAGGGATAATGATTTGCAACAGCACAATGGCGGCGATGCGCGGGCGGAAGGCACCGTGGCGCAGGGCATCGAAATAATAAAACAGCGCCGTGCGCCGGCTGGTCGGCCAGACGCTCTTCGCGGCGTGCCAGCCCATATAGGCGGAATAAGCGCGCGCCGAGATGTGCGGGCGCAGATCCTTGAGCCAGGCGAGATTGCCGATATTGGCGCGGACCTGCGACAGGCGGTTCTCGGTCTTGCGATCGGCCCACAAAACCGTCGCGCGGGGCGCCATCAGGAACCTCGCGCCGGCCAGCGACAGCCGCACCGCGAAATCGGTATCGTCGCCGAAGCCGACATCCTCGCGATAACGCACCGTGTTCGCCAGCGTCCGCCGCAGCGCGAGACTGCTGGTCTGGATGAAGCCGCGCTCGCACATCAGATAGCGATCGACGGTCTCGCCGCTCAATATCTCGCGATAGGGCTTGAGAAAGTGCCGTCCCGAGCCGCGATCGACCACCACCCGGCAATAGGCCACGATATCGTCGCCCTGTGCGAGCAGCGGCAGCAGATCGGCGAGATGATCGGGGAAGAAGCGATCGTCCGAATCGAGGAAGGCGACATAGCGCCCGCGCGCATAATCGATGCCGCGATTGCGCGCCGCCGCCGCCCCGGCATTGGGCTGGACGATGATATGGAGGCGCTCGTCACCGATCGCGGCGACGGCGCTGGCGGTGCCGTCGGTCGAGCCGTCGTCGACGACGATGACTTCGATGTCGCGCACATTCTGGTCGAGCGCGGATTGCACCGCCTCGACCACGGCGTCGCGCCGATTGTAGGTGGGGATCACGACCGTGAACAACGGTCCCTCCGCCGCATTCGCCCCGACTGGCTGAAGCTGGCTAGCCGCGTCCATTCACTTGCCCGCCTTGCCAGCCAGCGCCTCGGGCTTGCCGAAGCGATGGACGAACTGGTTCACGAGCGAGCGGTAGAAGGACTTGGGGAGGTAGGAGCGCAGCAACTGGCGCGCGAGGATGCGTGCCGGCACGCGTCCGTAGAACAGGCCGCGGACCAGCTCGGGGATCGTCGCGAGCGGGCGGACCGGCGCCATGTGGTAGGCGAGCACCGTCGCGCGATAGCCGTGCCGCGCCCGGCTGGTGAGCAGATGCCCGCAGCGATCGAGCCAGTCGAGCGAGGTCTCGTAGCCGCGGACATAGGAAGTCCGCCCCACTTCGGTCGCGTCGAGCCAGATGGTGAGCGGCTGCTCGATCATCCGGAAGCGCGCGCCGGCGACTTGCAGCCGCACGGCGAAATCCAGGTCCTGTCCTTTCTTGAGCGCGGGATCGAAGCGCACGCGCTTCGCCAGCGCGGTGGGCACGACGAGCGTCGAGGTCTGCATGAACTGGTTGGCGCAGAACAGATACTCGCCGACATCCTCATCCTCGCGAATGCCCCGCTCCGGCCGGACCCAGTAACGGTCGACTCCGCGGTCGACGTTCATCTGCGAATAGAGGACGGTATCCCCCTCGTCGGGCAAGGCCGCCGCCATGATCGAGAGCTTGCCGGGCAGGAACTGGTCGTCGGAATCGAGGAAGGCGATATAGCGCCCGCGCGCCTCCTCGATCCCGCGATTGCGCGCCGCCCCGCCGCCGGCATTGTCCTGGCGGACATAGCGGATGCGCGGATCGCCGATCGCGGCCACCACCGGCTCGGGATCGTCCTTCGATCCATCGTCGACGACGATGATCTCGAAATCGCCGAAATCCTGGTCGAGCACCGAACGGATCGTCTTCGTCACGATCTCCGCCCGATTGTAGAGCGGGATCACCACCGAGAAGGTGGGCTGGCCGGTGTCGTTCCTCATGCGCCGTGCACCTTGCGATATTCTTCGTAGTGATTGCCGGTGAGCGCGGCGATCTTGCCCGCCGCGCGATAGAGCTTGCCGAGCCGCTCGATCCGTTTGCCGGGATCGAACGTCAGCGCGCCGAGCGAGCCGAGCACGAAGCCGCCGACGATGCGCGGCACCTCGGCGGTCGCCACCTTGATCGGCGTGCTGTGGGTCAGCGCAGTGATCGTATCGGTCATCCCGATCCGGTAGCCGCGCATCAGCAGCCATTTGGTCGTGATGCGGCTCGCCGGAATCAGCTCGGTGACGCGCGCATCGTCGGCCCAGGCGAAGCGACGCCCACCGCGCTGCATCCGAGTGAAGAGCTCCTTGTCGGAGCCGCCGGTGAGCGCCATCGCCTCGTCGAACGGCGTATCACCCAGCGCACGCAGCGCCTCAGCCGCGATCAGCACATTGGCCGTGCTGTCGACCAGGTCGACCACGCCCGAGGCGCCGCGCAGCTTCGGTCGCAGGATCGGGTGCTCCAGCATCCACGACGGCACGTCGCCTTCCATCTCGCGCAGCACCGCGCCGCCGACCACATCGGCGCGCGTTGCGGCCTGACATGCCAGCATCGCGTGGAGCCAGTGCGGATCAGCTGCCTCGTCGTCGTCGAGCATGGCGACGAAGCGGATGTCGGGCAGCCGCAGCGCCGCGGCGACAAGGGCGTTGCGGACTTGCGGGATGCCGGGCTCGGCAACCGTCAGCAGCTTGAGCGGCCAGCGATAGCCCTCCGCCTGCAGCGCCTTGGCTGCGGCGATCCCTTCCTGCTTCTCGGCGTCGTTATCCGCAACAATCACCGTGACCGCGCGCTCGGTCTGCAGCGCGGTGAGCGAGCGGAGCGTACGGGTTATCCCCTTCGGCCGCTGGCGTGTGGCAATGCAGACGGCGATTTCGGTCATGCAGGAACTCCGGTAACTGGGATGCGCGCCCGCTGGCGGTGCCAGCGGGGCCGCTCGACCGCCTTGAATGAGGCGTGCGCGATGGCGAGCGACGAGAGGAAGATCACCCAGACCTGACGATCCTTGTCGAAGAACGAGGTCTCGAGCAGGTTTTGGTAGAGCACGAAGCTCCAGATCGCGAAGGCGCTGGCCATCAGCGTGGCGTTCTGGCGGGTAGTCCCGGTCAGGAACCAATAGGCAGGCAGCACCACGAACGAGAGCAGCAGCAGCACCAGCCCGACCGGACCGGTGGTGACGAGGATCTCGAGATAGCCGTTGTGCGAATGCGCCGTGAGCAGCTGGAATTTCTGGTTGAGATAATCGTGCGCGGGCGAGAGATCGCCCACCTGCCAGAAACCGCCGAAGCCCGCGCCGAGCCAGGGATGATCGCCGAGATAATCGATCGCGACCTTCCAGATCGAGACGCGCCCGGTGAAGGCGGTCGGATCGGCGAACCAGCGCTCGATCACGGGCTGGAAGGCGATGTAGAGCGCAAGGAACAGCAGCATGCCGAGGCCGACGAGCAGCAGCAGCACCGCCCGTTTGGCGACCGACTGGCTGAGCAACCGATAGACCGAGCTCACCGCGAGGATCGCGAAGCACAAAGCGAGCGAGGTCTTGCTCTTCGTGCCGACCACGAAGACGAACGCCATCACCGAGAACAGCGCATAATACCACTTCCTGGAAGTGAAATAGGCGTGCGCGGTGACCACGAAGGTGAGCGCCATCACGGCGCCGGCGATATTCTTGTGGAAGAAGAAGCCGCGCCACGCGCCGATCAGCGCCTTGTCGCTCTCGGTCGGCGGGTGGACCGCATTGGGGGTGAGCGGCAGCGATATCCAGCAGATCAGCAGCGAGGTGACGAGCGCGGCCATCAGCGTGCGATAGATCCGCTCGGGCCCGAGCAAGGCAAGCGCGAGGAAGGTGATGTAGATCACGATCACCTGCTGCATCACGCGCTTGAACGAGACGAAGGGATCGACGCCCCACGCGCAGCTGATCAGGAACCAGCCGAGCATCAGCAGCATCGGCCAATAGGTGAAGCGATATTGCGGCTTGTAGCGCCGCACGAGCTCGAGCAGCGTCAGCACCATCGCGAAGCCGATGAAGAATGCCTGTTTGAACGGGTCAGATCCGTCATTGTTCGCCGCCATCGCCACCAGCTGCTCCTGGTTGCGCGACGAGAAGGGCTGCTGGCCGATGAAGATCAGCATCAGGAAGATGTAGTAAACGGCCTGTGCGATCGGGATCAGCGCCTCGGCACGTGCCGGCGCGGCACCGCCGGCGCGGAGCGGTGCGCGGCCGCGATACCAGGGAAGCGCGAGGCTCATTCCGCCGTCTCGCGCTGGGTACGCCGCCAAACATGGTCCAGCCGCCAGATGCCGAGCATCATCACGAGCTGTGCCAGCACTACCCCGGCGATCGTGTAGACCGAGGGTGCGAACAGCGTGATCGCGACCACTGCGGCGACGCCGACGAAGCAGCTCCGCACGCTGGTCGCCGCGAGCGGCCTGAACGCGCCGCGCGCCTGGGTGAGCACGCTCATCGGCGCCTGGAGGCACTGGACCAGCGACAAAGCGGCGCAGAGCGCGACTGCGATCATCACCGTTTCCACCGACAAAGTCGGCTTGATGATCACGTGCGGAAAGACGAACAGGATGAGCGCCGCGGTGACTGCCGTGGCGATCCAGATCACCAGCAGAGCCGCGAGAAAGGCCCGTACCGATCCGCGGGCTGAACGCTCGTCGCCCTTGCCCACCGCGCGCGCCATGCGCGGGCGTTCGAGCTGGGTGAGTGCAGTGATGCAGACATTGACCGGACGGAAGAAGAGCATCCCCACCGCTATCGGCGCGAACGCTGCGGGGCCGGCGAACAGTGTGACGATATAGCTGTGCGCGTTCGACGTCGCCTCGGTGGTGATTACGCCGATCAGCGTCCATGCCGATTGCCGCTTCCACACCGGGCGATACGCTGCAAAGGCGCGCCCGAGGCCGACCGGCCGGTGGCGGAACAGAAAGCCCGCGCCGAAGGGGATCAAAGCGAGCAGTCCTGCGCCGGCGATCACTGCCCCGAACAGCTCGAGCCGCGCCCCGATCGCGAGCGTAGCGCCCACGCCCGCTACGACGAGCACTGCATAGACCAGGTCCGAGACCGCGGCGCCGCTTGGCGTATGATGCGCATAGGAAGTGGCACGGCCGAACCAGCGGAGCAGCGAGAACGTGCCCGCCAGCCCGAACGCCGCCGCGGCCCAGGGGCCCGCCATGATCCAGCCGATTGCGGCGCAGAGCAGCCCCTGCGACAGCGCGAGCAGCAGGTTCATCGGGAAGAAGAAGTCAAAACCTTCGTCCTCGCCGTCCTCGCGCTGGTTCACGGCGATCGCATAAGGCGTCGAAACGAGCGCATTGGACAGTCCGTAGCCGAACTGGATGATCACCAGCAGGAAAGCCAGTGTGCCAATCTCACTCGCCCCCAGCCGCCGCACCGACACGAGCTGGACGAGCAGATGGCTGACCGACACCGCCGCGGATGACATGCTCGCCAGTCCGAACCGCGCGAGCGTCGCGCGGATCGGTTTCTTTTCGAGAGGCAAAGCCGGTGCCTCAGCCATTCCGGTGCTTCCAGATCAGGTACAGCGCATGCGGATTGGTGGTGAGATAGCGCCACGCCAAATGCCGCGGGTTGGTCGCCATGCGGTGGAGCCATTCGAGCCCCGCCTTCTGCATCCACATCGGCGCGCGCGGATAATCGCCGGTGATGTAGTTGAACAGGCCGCCGCAAGTGACGATCCACCCGGCCTTGATCCTGTCGCGGTTGCGCACGCAAAACGCCTGTTCGCGCGGCTTGCCGGTGCCGACCCAGAGGACGTCGGGCGCGGCGGCGTTGATCGCGTCGATCACCGCGTTTTCCTCGTCCGGCTTCCAGAAGCCGTTGCGGCGCCCCGCCAGTTCCAGGCCCGGCGTGTCCGCGCAGATCTTGTCGGCGCAATCCCGGTTCACCTGCTCGGTGCCGCCGAGAAGGTAATAACGCACTTTGCCTTCCGCAGCGCCGGGAAGGCTATCGATAAACATGTCGGTGGTGCTCGAGCGATCGGCGATCTGCGGACCGCCCAGCCAATGCGATGCCTTGACGATCACCTGCCCGTCGGCGTGGATCAGATCCGCCTGCGCCAGGTCCCTGGCGAAGCCCTTGTCGGTCGCGTTGAGCGACAGGCCATGACCGTTGCAGTCGAACACGAGCAGCGGCCGCTCGCCCGCCGCGAGCCGCAGGGGCGCGTCGCGGAGCATGCGTTCGATCAGCGCGCGGAGCGACAGCGTCGACACCGGCACACCGCCCACCCAGGCGGTCTCCGAATGTCCGCTGCCGCCCGCGCCGCTCCCGCTCAAGGGTAATTCGAGGGTGGCGTTTCCGTGCATCTCGCGCCCTTCAGCTCACCACCGAACCGGCGATCGGGATGCGATGCCGGTCGAGATCGTCGATGACGCGGCGGATCTCGGCGACGGGCGTGACGCCCCGCCGCGCGACGACCACAACCGCATCGAACTTTTCGAGCACGTTGCCGAAAGCGGTTCCTCCGCGCGGTCGCTCGGCGAGAAACGCGAGCAGATTGGCATCGGGAAGGTTCCAGCGTTCCGCCGCCTCGGCCAGCGAGCCCTTCTCGACCAACGTCGCCGCGCCACCAGCGGCCTGGCCGGCGGGCATCAGCCACAGCCGGTCGATCGCGGTCTGGAGCACCGGCAGCCGCAACGCCTGACCGGCCAGTTGCTCGGCGAGCCCGATACGGTTGGGCAAACGGAGCAGCCGATCGAGCGAGGGCCGATCCACATCGGCATCGACGACGATCGTCGGCCCGTCCATCTGCGCCATCACCGTCGCGAGATTGGCGGCGAGGATCGACGCCTCGTCGCCGCCCTGCAGCGACAGGATCGCGAGCCGCAGCCTGCCGTCCGCCCCGCTCGCCTCGCGCGCGGTGGCGAGCAGCTTGGCGCGGACCTTGCGGACCTTGGCGACATAGGGATCATCGGCGTCGAACGCCGCGGTCACCAGCGGATCGATACGCTCGTCACTCCTGTCGAGCAATGCGAGACCGCCCTGCCCCGATGTCTCGGCCTCACTGACCGGATGGACCGCAGTCTCGGCGAAGAGCGGGTTTGCGCCCGCAGTGGAACGGAGCCTCATGCAGCCTCCTGACGTGGCATGAACAGGCCCTCGACGGGCCGTGATTTGGGAGAGAGATCGGCGATGACCTCGACTTCGGTCGAAGCCGCCAACCCATTCACGGTGCGGACGCGCGGGCGCAGAATTTCGCTCAGCACCACTGCGGCGATACCGGCGAGCAGCCCCAGCGCGATCCCGGCGGCGAACCACAAGGGTAGGCTCGGGCGGGCGGGTAACAGCGGCACCGTCGCCTGATCGAGCAGGCTCGCATTGGGCTGCGAGATCTGGCTCTTGAGCGCGGCTTCGTTGAAGCGCTGGCGGACCGTGTCATAGGTCTGCCGCGCCGCCTCGACGTCGCGCTGCATGACCATCAGCTGGTCCTGCACGCCCGACATCCGGATCATGCGATCCTCCTGCGCCGCCATTTCGGCGCGCAGCTCGCCCTCGCGGCGGCTCGCCGCGCTGCTGTTGGCGGTCATCGACGACGCCTGAACCCCGCGCGCGTCGCGGAGATGGCCCTGAAGCTCGCCCAATTGTGCCTTGGCGGCGATCATCTCCGGGTGGTTAGGCCCCAGCGACTTGCCGAGTTCCGCCACCTTCGCCGCCTGCGTGGCAATCGCTTCCTGGATGTTCTGGACGACCAGCGACGTCGCGACCTCGGGCACCGCGGCCGACCCCGATTTGGAATGTGCGGCGGCGGCGTCGGCCTGCGCCTGGACGAGATAGGCCGAGAGATTCTTGAGCTTCTCCGCTTCCAGATCCATGCGGTTCATGCCGATGATGTCGTGCGCGCGCTGAAAGTCGGAGAGCTTCTTCTGCGCGATTTCGTAGCGGCGCCGGACATCGGCGGTGCGCGCTTCGAACCATTCCGCCGAACCCTGCGCCGCCGAAGCGCGCAGGCTCACCTGCTCGCGCATGTAGATCTGTGCGGCGAGGTTCGCGACCCGCGCGGCAACCGCCGGATCGGGATCGAGGAACTGGATCTGCAGGACATTGCTCTGCCGCCCGGTCGCGACCGTGAGACCGGCACGTACCCGGGCCGCGGCCTGCTGAAGGCGTGCATCGGGAGGAAGATCGGCGGGAACCTGGTCGACGAAGCCCGCGGCCTTGGCAACTGCGTCGGTCACCTTGGCGCTCTTGATCAGGTCCACCTGCGTCGCGATGATCGAATCGGTCTCGATCCGCCCCTGCTGTTGCTGGGTACTGTCGGTAGGATCGGTCTGCGAGAGATCGAGAAGCAGCGACGACGCCCCCAGATATTGGCGCGGCTGCACCAGCGCGATACCCGCGATGAGCGCGAACAATACGCCGGTGATCGCCGCGACCAGTAGCCAGCGCGCCTTGAGCGCCTCGATCAGATCGGCTGCCTTGATCGTCATAGCCCGACTCCCTGGAGAAGCTCACGTGCGTCGAGCGTCTCGCGATCCAGCGATGCGGTCTCGCGTGGCCGCGATGCGGCGCCGTTCGCCATCAGCACGAGGAATTGCGGCGACAAGGAATCGGCGAACTGAAGCTCGCCGGGCATGCCGTCCTCGCTGAGCGCCGGAGCGATCAGCCCGATGGTGCGATCGACCGTGGTCGGCCCGCCCAGCTCCTCGCCGAACAGATCGGTGCCCGCCGCGGTCATCCGCTCGAAGGTGAGCACCGGCGCATGCGCCGCAAGCACGCCCGCCAGTGCGACCATCCCCCGCAACGATCCCGCCTGGCCGAGCGCACGCGCGAAGATCGCGTAGACGTCGGGGGTCAGATCGCTCCATTCGGCGAGCGCTTCGGCAAGTCCCTTTTGCGCATCGGCGAGCGTGACGCGATCGCGCCCCGCTCCCTCCGCCGCGAGCGCGGCATGCATCCCGAACAACCGCGCATGATATGGCGACCCGATCGCCGCTGAGACGATCGTCTGGACCGCCTCTTCCTCGAACGACAGCCCGGCTTGCTGCGCACAGAGTCGCAGCAGGCCGGCAAGCTCGTCGCGCTCGATCGGCGACACCGGCTGGGCGAACAAATGGCGGCGCAGCGAGGGATGCGCGGCGAGCAGGCCGTCGACATTCCCGGCAATCCCGACCAGCACGATCTGCACCATGGAGTGCATGTCGGTGAGCAGCTTGAGCAACGTCGCGACTTCGTGCCGGGTGCGCTCGGCGGCGACGCGATCGAATTCGTCGACGATCAGCAAGGTGCGCTGGTTGACGCCCTGGACGAACAGATTGGCGACCTGCTGGACGCTCAGCGGCCGGTCCGCCGGGATCGTCGCGGCGATCCCGCGCTGAAGCGGCAGCTCGTCGAGGAACGGGCGGAACAGCCCGTCGACGCCCGCGCCTTCGCTCGCCGAGCCATAAAGCGCGACGCATCCCGCCTCGTCGGCGAGATCGCCGAACACGCGCGCCAGCGAAGTCTTGCCCGATCCGCGCGCGCCATAGATCAGCGCGTGCTTGCGCTGCTTGACCACTGCGTCGATCAGCCGCGCCAGTTCCTTCTTGCGCCCGGCCAGCCCATGACGATCGCTCACCGGCACCGCGGTGTTGAACGCCGCGAACACGGCGTTGCGCCGGAACGCGATGCTGGGTCCCGCGGTCGATGCGCGACCGCCCGAGATCGGCACCGCGACCTCTTCGTCCGGCGGCCCCGCGTCATAGTCGAGCCGCTCGGGAATGCGTCTGCCGCCGGCGTCCCCGCCAAGCAGCCCCCGCAGCCAATGCCGCAATCGCTCGTTCCAGCTCATGCCGTAACTCCAATTCTGCGTCGCGCTCAAAACAGCTTCTCGCGGATGACCAGCACGTCTTCGGGCTTGACGGGATCGTCGAGATTGAGCCCTTCGACTTCCTTGCCCGCGCGGCGCACCTTGATCCGCTTGGTCGAGCCCGCGAGCGTGGGTCCGCCGGCGAGCGCGAGCGCCTGACGGAAAGTCTGGCCGGGAACGAAGGTGAACGCGCCGGGTGCCTGCACCTGGCCGTAAACGTAGACCTTCTCCGCAGGCGGGATGAACAGGATGTCGCCGGGCGCTAGCGGCCTGCTGGCGCCGGCATTCATCTCGGCGAGCGAGATGCGAACCGGGCCGCTGCCGTCGGCGGGCGTCAGGATGACGGCGTTGGCGCCGGTGGCGGTCGCGCCGCCCGCCCGGGCGAGCATCCCGGCGACGGTGTACGGCCGATCGAGCGGGTAATTGCCCGCCTGGGGCACGTTGCCGAGGACCGTCACGAAGCGGCTGACGAACTGCGACACTTCGACATTGACCGAAGGCCGCTCGAGGTAGCCGCCCTGGGCGTATCCCGCGGCGATCGCATCGGCCAACTCCGCGGTGGTCTTGCCGCGCACGTCGACTGCGCCGAGCATCGCCAGCCGGATCGTGCCGTCGGCCTTCACGCGCGTGGTGACCGACAGATCCGGCTGGCCATAGATGAAGACTTTGACCTCGTCGTCGGGACCGAGCCGATAGCCTTCGGCCGCGGCGGCGCGGGGCGGTGTAGCGGGCGTCGCCGGCGCGGCGGCAGGTGCGGAAGCCGTGGCGACAGGCGCTGCCGGTGCGGCAGCAACGCCTGCGCCGGTGGTCTGCGCCACTACCGGCAAAGCGAGGGCGGTCGATGCGGCGAACGCCGCGGTGAAGAGCCGGCTCTGGGTCAGAAGAATATTCCTCATAGGTTCAAAACCTCATGGTTGCGCCAAGCGACACGCGATTGGCGCGATAGTTCGAGACGTCGCTGTTGGTGGCTCGATCGAGATGCGTGACCGAAAGATCCAGGGCCAGAGCCTCGGTGATCTTGCGGCGCGCAATCAAACCGAACTGGTTCGTTCTATCGTGCGTATAGCTGAATGGCCGGATCGCCGCATCCTGGCGGAAATCGCGCCGCACCAGCTCGCCGAACACGCCGACTGACGTCAGTTCGCTCAGTGCAACATCGGCAGAGAGCCGCCACGCGGTGCGCACCGCGAACCCCGTGGCGATCAGGCTATCGTTGACGATGGTGCGCTCGGTGGCGCCCGTGAGCTTCACGCGCGGAATCACCATGCTCGAGATGCGGAAGTTCCAGCCCGGCCCGTTATAGCTGCTCACCGCAGCGGCGGTGCTGGTGACGTGCATCCAGCGGATATCGGCGTCGATCGAAGTGAGCGGCGAGACAGACCGCGAAAAGGACAGCCCATAAGCGTCGCTGCGGTTCTCCACCGCGAGTTGGGGCCGCTCACTGGTGACATGCTCGTAATAAGCGGTCAGCTTGCCGAGGCTCGGCCGTGAATAGCCGATGCCGGCGCGGTATAGATTGCTGGTCTGATCGGCATATTCGAAGCCGTCGCCGTTGCGCGTGGTATCGCGCTGCCATGCGACGACCGGATAAAGGCCGGCGGGGCGCTCGCAATCGGCCGCGACGCCGAGCATCGAGAATTTCTGGAGATTCTCGCTGGCGCTGTTGATGTCGCCGTAATCGGCGCGCTGCTGGCGATAGCTAGCGGACGGCCGCACCCAGCATCGCCCGGCGATGACGTATTTGCCCGAACCTTCAAGCTCGAGACGCGGCTTGCTCCGCTGGGTTTCGGAGATGAACCGGTCATAGCCCGCGAACGCACGAAGGCTGAAAGCGGCGATGCCGATATCGCGATCATAGCCGATCTCGATAGCGGGAGTGACGATCACATCGGCAACCGGATCCTCGGTTCGCGAGTCGACCCTATAGACGTTACCGTCATAGACCGTGGTCAGCGAAGGCTCGATTCGCAGGCCTTGCCTCGCCTCCGTCTGCGGCTTAGGCCGTGGCGCTTCCTGGGCACGTTCCGGCACCTCGGCTTGCTGAGCGCGTTCCGGCGCCTCGGCTTGCTGGGCATATGCCGGCATGCCGGACAGCACGCCGAACAGCGCGCCCCCGACCGCCAGCAGCGGCGTTCGCCGCAACACGGCAACGCGTTGTCGCGCACGCCAACAACCCTTCGCAGATGCGAAAGTTTTTCGTTCAGATACTCTTCCGTCAGAGCTAAGCACGCGCTCTCGACCTCATTGCAGTGCAGCAATTTGATCATGCTAGAGCGTTCAAGCGCCGGTGCCCACCGGGGCAAATGCAATTGGTCGCGCCAACGGCACGGCTTGTTTGTTTCTGGACGGCATCACCTGCCGTCGGCGGGTCAGATCCGGGCGATCAGCCCAGCAGCCAGAGCCCGACCGCGCCCAGGGCGACGACGAAACTGGCGATTCCCGCCCAGCGCGAGCCGGCCTGGATCAGGCGTTCCGCGATCGGCTCGCGAAGGTCCGCGGGCATCAGCCACATCGGTTCCGCCTGCGCATTATCGGCAGAGCCCGCATCGGCGTCCCTCGCCATTATCAAATTTTCCGCCACTGCCTGAGACCTTTATTGCCCAGCAGCGGCTATGGCCGAAAGTCCTTTATGGAAGCTTGGTGGCGATGGTTAATCCGCGCTCGCCCAGCCTCTCCCGTTCAATATTCGTTCTTCAATATGCGTTCTTATGCGCCAGCACCTGCGCGGTCTTGGCGAGAATGCCGAGATCGCGCATCAGGCTCCAGCCGTGGAGATACTCGAGATCGGCCTCCAGCCGGTTGACGATATCGCGACGATGCTCGGTCGCACCGCGAAAGCCGCGGACCTGCGCGAGGCCGGTGATTCCCGGCTTGAGCGCATGGCGATGCCAATATTGGCGATCGACGCGCCAAAAAAGCTCGTCGCCGGCGAGCGAGCCGAGCGCGTGCGGGCGCGGGCCCACGAGGCTCATCTCGCCCAGCAACACGTTGATCAGCTGCGGCAGCTCGTCGATGCTCGTCCGGCGAATGAAGCGGCCGACCCGGGTTATCCGATCGTCGTCGCGGCTCGCCGAGCGCGTTCCGTCGGAGTCGCTCGTCTCGACTCGCATGCTGCGGAACTTGAGGATGTGGAAGATGCGGTTGCCCCGCCCCATCCGCTCCTGCCGGAAGAAGACCGGCCCCGGCGAATCGAGCCGGATCAGGATCGCGACCGTGATCATCAGCGGCAGCAATGCGATCAACACCGGCACGGTGAGCGCGATATCGAGCGCGCGCTTTTTGGCGCGATTCGGGAGATTGAGCGGTCCGCGCGAAACGACGACGGTAGTGACGCCGCTCAGCTGATGCACTGCCAACGGCCCGAGCTCGCCGATCTCGGGAACGATGATCTCGCCCTGGATGTTGGCGCCCTTCAGCACCTGCGCCCATTCGACCTTGCGCTCGGGCGTGCAACTGATGACGACGCGGTCATAATGGCGCAACAGCGTGCCGAGCCGGTTGAGCATGTACGGATCATCGAGATCCGAGCGCAACGCCGCGGCGCCGGCGTCGATGATGTCGCTGCCGAGGCACGCATCCGGTACATTTCCGCCGTCCACGATCACCAATTCGGTGTGCAGCCGATCGCCATAAGCGCGGCGAACGAAGTGACAGAGCAGCAATCGCTGGCTGACGATCAGGATAGTGGTGGAGACGATACCCACCGACAGCGCGAGGCGCGGCAGATGCCCCGTCACCTTGAGCGAAAACACCACCAGCAGGAACAGCAGCAGCGTGCCGGCGATCGACAGCAGCGCCTGGCGCGTGCTGCACGTCGCGTTGGTCAGGCATTTGGTGGCATAGGCCTGGTTCTGGAAGGAAATGCCGACATGAACGAGGATCACGCCCAGCAGCGAGGTCCATACGTCGCCGGAGATGGTGCCGGGCTGCTCGACCCGGAGCCCGATCGCGAAGCTGATGATCAGTGCCAGCGTATCGGCGCCGATCAAGGTCAGCGACAACCAGACCTTGGCACTTCGCCGCGCCGCCGACGCGAACGGCGTACGATTCGGATAACCGTGGATCGCCAGGTCAATCTTTGACATGCGACACCCCGAAACTCCCTGACACTACACACCCAAAGGGCCAGCAATTTCCCCGCCGCACATCGGCAAGGAGCTTGCTGCAATGCAGCAGAGGCACACGCTCGGCGCGAAGGCAAGCGGGGGGCGGGGAAAACCGGGCCTTTTCGGGACGACCCGTGCTGGGAGAGAGATTCGCCGATATGTTGGCAATTCGGTAGGTTTTATCCGGCAACCGGACGCCGATTAATGCGAACGTAGCCCGAACCGGGGCAAAATCACGCCCGATCAGTTACTTGAGCAATAACCACGCGATTCCACCGAGCGCGAGGAAAAAAACCACCGGTCCGGCGAGTCGCGACAGCAGCTGGATGCCGCGCTCGGCGCGTTCGGTGGGGAAAGCGGGGAAGCGCCCGCCGCTTTCGATCGGCTCCGCGGCGGCGGCATGTACGGTCTCCTGCGGTGGCGCCGACATATGCGCTCCCGACGAGGTCCACGGCCCGCCTGATCCTTCCGACATTGCATCCTCTCGTCGCAAGATACGGGCGCCTTGGCCTCGATCCTGCCCCTGCGGACTGTATAGCATTGCAGACCATCTTTCGAGCGCAATCGGCGGATGCCGGCAAGGCGCGCTGTCACGTTGCTGGACGCCCGCGAACCGCCCATCGTCCGGCCTACTTCACCGGCCGCTTGCCCAGCTTCCGCGCCAATGTGCGACGGTGCATCCCCAGCTGGCGTGCGGTTTCCGAGATATTGAAGCCGGTCGCGGCCAGCGTCTCGTTGATCCGCTCCCATTCGAGCGTCTTGATCGAAGTCGGACGCGCGCCGATCGGCTCGTCGGCATTGCCCTCCGTCTTCCCGAATGCCGCCTCGATATCATCGGCGTTCGAGGGCTTGGCGAGATAGTGGCGCGCGCCGAGCTTGATAGCCTCGACGGCGGTGGCGATGCTCGCAAAGCCGGTCAGCACGACGATCTGCATCGCCGGATCGTGCGCGTGGAGCTTCGCGACGCAGGGCAGGCCCGACGCGGGACCGAGCTTGAGATCGACCACCGCAAACTCGAAGCCATGTGTCTCCAGCAGCGTATCGAGCTCGCCCGGGCTCCGCGCGAGCGCGACCTGATACCCACGCCGCTCGAGCGAACGCAGGAGCGTCCGCGCGAAGGTCTCGTCGTCCTCGACGAGCACGAGTTTCCGGGAAGGTTCCAATTTCATCCCATCCCTTGCACCGGCGCGAGCAATGGCAGCACCAGCCGGATCTGCGCCCCGGTATCGCGATTCCTCGCCTCCAGCTGCCCGCCCAACCGCCGTGCGACGTTGACCGCGAGGAACAGCCCCAGGCCATGGCCCGCGCCTTTGCTCGACTGGTAGAGCTTGCCGATGCTCGCAAGCTGATCTGGCGGGAAACCGGGCCCGTGATCGGAGATGCCAATCGCCAGCGCCTCGCCTTCGATTCCCGCATCGAGCGCTACATAGCCGGGCGAGGCCTCGCCGGCATTGTCGAGCAGGTTCCAGATCGCCTGCCGGAGCGAGGGATCGGCGGGGATCATCGTCGCCTGGGGAAGCGCCACGCGACAGGTGAGCGGAACCTCCGGATGCGCGACCTGCCATTCCTCGGCCAGCACCTCGAGGAAGGGTCGCGCGGGCGTGCTCGCCATCGCCTCGCCGCGCGGTTCGCCCGCCGAATGAAGGATGTCGGAGACTATGACCTTGCAGCGCTGCACCTCGGACTGCATCTCGGCGACTTCGGCCGCGAGTTCGGGATCCGCGGCGATCCGCGGCATGCGGCGCCAGTCGGCGAGGATCACCGAAATCGACGAGAGCGGCGTGCCGAGCTCATGCGCCGCGCCCGATGCGAACAGGCCCATGCGGATGATGCCGTCCTCCTCCACCGCCTGCTGCCGCAGCCCGGCAAGATAGGCGTCGCGCGCGCTCAGATTGTGGCTGATCCGGGTGACGAACGGCACGAGCAGAGTGCCGACCATCGCGAAGCCGATCCAGTTGCCGATCCGGAAGAGATCGGCGCTCTCGGCCAGCAGCGACGAAGGCAACACGAGCGGAATGTGGCGGACGCTGAGGAGCGCGTAGCAGAAGCAGGTCGCGGCCACGAGCACCCAGATCGATCCGCGCGGAAGCAGGATCGCGCCGAGCACGACCTGGAGCAGATAGAGCGAGATGAAGGGATTGGTCGCGCCGCCGCTGAAATAGAGCTGGAGCGTCAGCGCGGTCATGTCGACGAGCAGCGCCACCATGATCTCGGCATTATGCACCCGGTGGTGCGGCAGCGCGAGCGTGGCGGCGAGGTTGGCGGCGGCGAGCGCGGCGGCCACGCCCAGCATCGGCCCGAGCGGCAGAGTTACGCCGAGCCCGAAATGCACCGCGAGGATCGTCACCACCTGCCCCGCCACCGCGATCCAGCGCAGCTGGATGAGCTGGCGCATATTGTCTGCCGCCACGCTTTCGGGCGACGGACCGCTCGGCGCGCCGGCGCGCTTGCGGGTGAGTGCCAGAAGCGGCGCGTCCATCAGTCTCGCCTTGCCTTGCGCAGGATCAGCGCCGCGCCCCAGGCCGAAAGCGCCGCGAGTCCGAACCAGGTCAAAGCATAGACCAGATGGCTGTTGGGAAAAGCCACGACCGTCAGCCCGCCGACGGGGTAGCCGCCGGGATTGGGCGCCGCATCGGCGTCGATGAAGAAAGGCGCGACTTCGCCCAGCGCCCGCGCTTTGGCGATCGCCGCGACGTCGCGCGAATACCAGCGCCCGGCAGCGGAATCGTTGGCGCGTAGGAAGGCGCCGCCCGGCTCGCTGACGCGGAGCAGGCCTGTGACCGTCACAGGCCCCCGCCCTGCGCGCCGGCTCGCCGGATCGCGGCGCTCGGGCGGCACGAAGCCGCGGTTGACCAGCACCGTGCCCTGATCGGTACTGAGCGGCGTCAGCACCCAGAAGCCCGCGCCGCGTTCGGTGACCGCCTGAACCAAAGTCTCGCGATCGTGGAGAAAGCTGCCGGTTGCGCGGACATGGCGATAGGCATCGTCGCGCGCATTGACCCCTGCCCAATCGGCGCGCGCGGGCGGAGGCGCGGCGGGCGCGTGGATGCGCGCATCGACCTGCGCGATCAAGTCGAGCTTCCATGCCCGGCGCTGGATCTGCCACACCCCCAAAGCCGCGAAGCCCGCGCAGGCGAGCAGCGCGAACGTCAGGAAGAGGCCGCGCTTGGCGCCGGGTGTCAGGAGCCGAAGCCTCCCGCCGTCACGGGCATCATGTTGCTGTTGAGATGGTACATGATCCACAGCGAGCCCGAGATCACGATCAGCACGATCACTGCCGTGAAGATATAGGCCATCAGCGTCCAGCCGCCTTCCGAGCGCGTGTTGAGATGGAGGAAGGCCACGGTGTGCACCAGTATCTGAACCACCGCCAGCGCGATCACGATCAGCACCGTCGCCTGCTTGTCGGCCAGCGCGCCGGTCATCACCAGCCAGAACGGGATCGCCGTGAGCACCGCCGAGAGCAGGAAACCCAGCAAATAGCCACGGCGCGAGAAATGGCCGTGCCCTTCGCCGTGCCCATGCGCGGCATCGTGGGTGCTATGGGACGCGCTCATCGCAGGACTCCGAGCAGATAGACGAAGGTGAAGACGCCGATCCAGACAACGTCGAGGAAATGCCAGAACATGCTGAGGCACATCAGCCGCCGCCGGTTCTCGGGATGTAGCCCGCGCTGGCCGAGCTGGACCAGCATCACGCAGAGCCAGATGATCCCGAAGGTGACGTGCAGCCCGTGCGTCGCGACCAGAGTGAAGAAGGCCGAAAGGAAGGCGCTGGTCTGCGGCGTGGCGCCTTCGTGGATCAGGCTGGCGAACTCGAACAGCTCGATCCCGACGAACCCGGCGCCGAGCAATCCGGTGATCACCAGCCAGAGCCGTGTGCCGTTCAGCCTGCTTTCCTGCATCGCGATCATCGCGAAGCCGTAGGTGATCGACGAAATCAGCAGCAAAGCCGTGTTCACTGCGACCAGCGGCAGCTCGAAGATGTCGGCCGGGGTCGGCCCGCCGGCAAAGCTGCTGCTCAGCACGCCAAAGGTGGCGAACAAAGTCGCGAAGATGAGCGCGTCGCTCATCAGATAGATCCAGAAACCCAAGGCGGTGCTGCCGCCGGTCTCGTGGTGGTGATCCTCTTCCTCGACGAGGTAGAAGGTCGGGTTCGCCGCGCCTTCGGCGGTCATTGCGTCGCTCGCCATGTCAGGCTCCTGCGCCGAGCAGCTTCAGGCGCTCGCTTTCGTCGTTCGCGACTTCCTCCGCCGGGATGTAATAGTCGCGGTTGTAGTTGAAGGTGTGGCCGATCGCGACGACGAACAGGCCGACCGCGGCGACCGCCGCGAGCCACCAGATGTACCAGACCATCGCGAAGCCGAGCGCGAGCGCCAGGAACGAGAGGATCACCCCCGCGCCGGTGTTGCGCGGCATGTGGATCGGGCGAAAGCCGCTCGTCGGCACTTCATGCCCGCGCTGCTTCATGTCGTACCAGGCGTCGAGATCATGGACCTTCGGCGTGAAGGCGAAGTTGTAGCCCGGCGGCGGCGACGAGGTCGCCCATTCGAGCGTGCGGCCGTTCCACGGATCGCCGGTGGTGTCGCGCAGCTTCTCGCGGTTCTTGATGCTCACCGCGATCTGGATGACGAAGGCGAGGATGCCGATCAGGATGATCACCGCCCCGATCATCGCGATGATGAACCAGATCTGCAGGCTCGGATCGTCGAAGTGGCGCACGCGCCGCGTCGTTCCCATCAGCCCGACTATGTAGATCGGCGTCCAGGCGACCCAATAGCCGATCACCCAGCCCCAGAAGGTCACCTTCCCCCAGAAGCGATCGAGCCGGAAGCCGAAGGCCTTGGGGAACCAATAGTCCATCCCCGCGAACAGCCCGAACACCACGCCGCCGATGATCACGTTGTGGAAGTGCGCGACGAGGAACAGCGAGTTGTGGAGCACGAAGTCCGCCGGCGGCACGGCGAGCAGCACGCCGGTCATACCGCCCACCACGAAGGTGAGCATGAACGCCACCACCCACATCATCGGCAGCTCGTAGCGGATGCGGCCGCGATACATCGTGAAGAGCCAGTTGAAGATCTTCGCGCCGGTCGGGATCGAGATCACCATGGTCGCAATGCCGAAGAAGCTGTTGACGCTCGCGCCCGATCCCATGGTGAAGAAGTGGTGGAGCCAGACGAGATAGCTCAGGATCGTGATGACCACGGTCGCGTAGACCATCGACGAATAGCCGAACAGCCGCTTGCCGGTGAAGGTCGAGGTGATCTCGGAATAGATGCCGAACACCGGCAGGATGAGGACGTACACCTCGGGGTGGCCCCAGATCCACACCAGGTTCCAGTACATCATCGGGTTGCCGCCGAGATCGTTGGTGAAGAAGTTGGTGCCGACATAGCGATCGAGCATCAGCATCGCGAAGGCGGCGGTGAGCACCGGGAAGATCGCGATGACGAGGACGTTGCTGCACAGAGCGGTCCAGCAGAAGATCGGCATCTTCATCATCGTCATGCCCGGCGCGCGCATCTTGATGATCGTGACGACCATGTTGATGCCCGAGAGCGTCGTGCCGATACCCGCGATCTGCAGCGCCCATAGATAATAATCAGGCCCGGTGTCCGGGCTGTTCTGCAGATTGGAGACGGGCACATAGCCGAGCCAGCCCGCGCGCGAGAACTCGCCGACGAACAGCGAGATCATCACCAGCAAGGCGCCGGCGACCGTGAGCCAGAAGCTCAGATTGTTGAGGAAGGGAAAGGCCACGTCACGCGCGCCGATCTGGAGCGGCATGACGAAGTTGATCAGCCCCACGACCAGCGGGATCGCGACGAAGAAGATCATGATCGTGCCGTGCGCAGTGAAGACCTGATCGTAATGGTGCGCAGGCAGATAGCCCTGGCTGTCCCCGAAGGCGATCGCCTGTTGCGCGCGCATCATCAGTGCGTCGGAAAAGCCACGCAGCAGCATGATAATGCCGAGGATCATGTACATGACCCCGATCTTCTTGTGATCGACGGTGGTGAGCCACTCGCGCCACAGCCAGCCCCAGAGCCGGTATTTGGTGACCGCCCCGACGATGCCGAGCCCGAGCAGGACGACGACGATGAAAGTGACGAGCAGGATCGGCTCGTGGATCGGGAAGGATTCAAAAGTGAGGCGGCCGAAGACCGTGCGCGCCAGGCTTTCGTTGAACATTTAGCGCTCCTGGTGCGAATGCGGTGCTGGGCTGGCTTGCGCGCCCGGCGGCGGAGTAAGGCTCTCGCCCCGGCCTTTCTCTTCGCCGCCCTTGAACAGCGCGCCTTCGGGCTTGCCGGTCTCGGGGATCGATCCGTGGCCGCCGTGCATGCCGTTCATGCAGGGCGTGCCGGGGCGCACACAACGCTTGTAGACGCGGTCGAACAGATCGCTTTCGGCACCCGCGAAATACATTGCGGGCACCCTCTCACTCGGCTTTTCGAGCGCGAGGAAGCCTTTGGTGTCGAGCGCCGGGCCGCTGGCCTTCACCCGCGCCACCCAGGCGTCGAAGCCCGCCTGATCGACGCCGTAAAGCTTGAAGCGCATGTCGGAGAAGCCGGCGCCGCTGTAATTGGCCGACATGCCCTCGAACCGACCCTGTCGGTTGAGCACCGCGTGAAGCGTGCTCCGCATCCCGGGCATGGCATAGATCATTCCGGCCAGCGTCGGTGCGTAGAAGGTGTTCATCATGTTGGTCGACGTAATCTCGAAGCGCACCTGGCGATCGACCGGCAGCGCCAGTTCGTTGACCGTCGCGATGCCCTGCTCGGGGTAGATGAACAGCCATTTCCAGTCGAGCGAGACAACCTGCACGACCATCGGCTTGATCTTGGGATCGACCGGACGACCCGCCGCGACGCGATCGAGCGGGCGAAACGGATCGAGCAGATGGGTGCTCCACCAGGTGAGCGCGCCCAAACAGATGATGATCAGCAGCGGCGCCGACCAGATGACGAGCTCGAGCGACGTCGAATGGTCGAAATCGGGGTCGTAGGTCGCTTCCTTGTTCGATTCGCGATAGCGCCACGCGAAGACGACGATCAGCGCCATCACCGGCACGATGATCAGCAGCATCAGCGCGGTCGAGATATAGATGATGTCGCGCTGCTGGAGTGCGATGTCGCCGGCGGGATCGAGCACTTCATTGCTGCCGCAGCCCGCGAGCAGCGCCGCGAGGCACAGCGCGCCCAGGGCGCGTCGAGCAGTGGACAGGGTCAGATATTCGCGCATGGGACCTCGCCTATCCCGACGCGCCTGTGCGCCGACATTGGACATTTTGTCCTATCCCCACCCGTGCGCTTTTCTGGTGCAACGGGCGTTGAAACGCAATAACACCGAATCAGGCCGCCGGAGCAGAAAGCGAATGAGTGCACCGATCGCCGCGTCCACATCGACGCCCCTCGAGCGCGACGCGCGCATCGTGAACGCGCGTGACCACCGCGTCGCCCCCGGCGAAATCGCGATCGGCGTGATCGTCGGGCGAACCAGCGAGTTCTTCGACTTCTTCGTCTATGCCATCGCCTCGGTGCTGGTGTTCCCGTCGCTGGTCTTCCCGTTCGTCGATGCGCTCACGGGCACGCTTTATTCCTTCGGCCTGTTCGCGCTCGCCTTCATCGCGCGGCCGATCGGTTCGCTGATATTCATGTGGGTCGACCGCAATCACGGACGTGGCGTGAAGCTCACCATCGCATTGTTCCTGCTCGGCGGATCGACCATGTCGATCGCCTTCCTGCCCGGTTACGCGCAGATCGGCATGGCCGCGGTGTGGCTGCTCGCCTTGTTCCGGCTCGGCCAGGGCGCGGCCCTGGGCGGTGCGTGGGACGGCCTGCCCTCGCTGCTCGCGCTCAACGTGCCGCACGAGCGGCGTGGCTGGTACGCGATGATCCCGCAGCTCGGCGCGCCGCTCGGATTGCTGGTCGCCTGCGGCCTGTTCGCCTTCTTCATGTCGACATTGTCGACGGAGGATTTCCTCTCCTGGGGCTGGCGCTATCCGTTCTTCGTCGCCTTCGCGATCAACGTCGTCGCGCTGTTCGCCCGACTGCGGCTGGTGGCGACTCCCGAGTTCGAGAAGCTGTTCGAATCGCGCGAGCTTCAGCCCGCGCCGGTCGTGGAGACGCTGCGCGAAGAAGGCCGCACCGTGATCCTCGGCGCCTTCGCCCCGCTCGCCAGCTTTGCGATGTTCCACCTCGTCACGGTGTTCCCGCTCTCCTGGGTGGCGCTCTACACCGGCGAGCCTCCCGTCCGCTTCCTGGTCATCGAGATGGTCGGCGCGGTGGTCGGCGTGCTCGCGATCATGGCTTCGGGCGTGATCGCCGATCGGGTCGGGCGGCGCGCAGTGCTCGGCGTGTCGGCGGTGCTGATCGGTGCCTATAGCGGCTTCGCACCGCAGCTGCTCGGCGCCGGCGGCGCGGGCGAGACGGTCTATATGATCGCAGGCTTCGCGTTGCTCGGCCTCGCCTTCGGCCAGTCTTCGGGGGCAGTGAACGGCAGTTTCTCGAGCCAGCGGCGCTACACCGGCGCGGCGCTCACTTCGAACCTCGCCTGGCTGATCGGCGCGGGCTTCGCGCCGCTCGTCGCGCTCACGCTCGCCAGCCAATTCGGATTATGGTCGGTCGGCGCCTATCTGCTCTCCGGCGCGATCTGCACGCTCGCAGCCTTGGGCATCAACAAGGAATGGGGCCGCAAGGCCGACTGACCATCGGCCGGCACCAAAGCGGTTATTTCCCAGTTTGAGCGCGGCTGGGCCGTCACGCCGGGGAGCTGCGACTGCCCGGCTCAGGCAGGCTGCAGATTCACCGCGCGCGGTTCGGCAGGAGGCAGGCCGGAGCTCTCTTCCCGCATCATCAATTCCTGCTTCCGCGCCAGCATCGCGTCGCGCAGCGCGACCAGATCGACATCGGTCTTGCGGCACTGGGCGAACATGCCTTCGCCGCGCATTTCTTCCTCATGGACGTGGTGCAGGATCTCTTCGGAGAGCACCTTCACCTTGGCGTCGTAAAATTCGTCACCGGGGCTTCCCGCCTCGATATCGTTGATCAGGATCTTGGCACCGTCATGCTCGACATAGGCTTCGTCGAGCGTGTCATCCTCGATCTTGCCCTTGAAGGCGGGGTAGAAGATCTCCTCCTCGATCGCGGTGTGGATCTTGAGCTCGACGCAGATCTGGTGCGCGAGCTTCTTCTTCGCCGCCGATCCGCTCGCGCCCTCATAGCGTTCGAACAATTCCTCGACCTTGCGATGGTCCGCCTTCAGCAGCGCAATCGCATCGGTATATTCCTGATCTGCCACGGAAATTCTCCCTATCGATTCGAGCGTAGCAAAGCGTTGAGGAGCCTGGAGGTTCCTGCTGCGAATCAATCGCAGGCGCCGGGCTTCACTGGATGCTGGCCAGCCCCTTGCGGCAATCCTGTGCACATTCACGCACATCCTCGCGCAAAGCCGGCAATGGTCACGCGCATGCTTCTCGCATTCTCCGGCGCACGCCTCGCAGGCATGCGCACACAGTTCGAGCATCGCGCAGCATCATCGCGTTCCGGCTCGTATGGCGGACGGCCATCCCACCCACCGCCCAGTGCCCGGAAAGAAGCGATGGCGGCGCGGGCGGCAGCCGCCTTCGACTGAATTTCGGCATCCCGGCTGGCGAGAAGGCGCTGGTCGGCGTCGAGCACGTCGAGCAAGCTGGAGACGCCGCCCTTGTAGGCCGCGAGCGAGGATGCGCGGGCCTTGGTGAGCGACGCGACGCCCTGGTCGAGGATCTGGCCGCGGGCCTGCTGCTTGACGAGCGCCGAGAAGGCGTTCTCCACATCCTCCGAGGCCCTGAGGACCGCCAGGCGATAGGCGGCCAGCGCCTCGGCGTTGCGGCCCCGCGCTGCGGCGATCTCGGCATCGATGCGGCCGAAGTCGAACAGCCGCCAGCGCAGCCCGAGAACGCCGCTGGCTTGGGTGGCGTTGCCGCCGAACAGTCCGCCGACGCCCATGGTCGCGGTGCCGAGCAACCCGCTGAGCGAGAATTTCGGATAATATTCGGCCATGGCCACGCCGATCCGGGCGTTCGACGCGGCAAGCGTTCGTTCGGCCGCGATGATATCCGGGCGGCGGCGCAGCAGCGCGGCAGGACCGCCTGCGTCCGAGACCGCGGGAACGTCGGGGATCGGCGCGACGGCCGCAAGTTCGGGCCGGGTCGAGCCGGGCTGGAGGCCGAGCAGGACATCCAGCGCGTTCAGGGCGATGTCGAGATTCTGCTCGAGTTCCGGAACACCGGCTTTCACTTGCGCCAGGGCCCCCTCGGCCTGGCGCAGCTGCAATTCGGCCGCCACGCCCTTGCGATACTGGAGCCCGACCAGATCGACCAGCTGCTGCTGGACCTGCTGCTGGTTGCGCGCCACCTCGAGCCGCGCCTGAAGGCTGCGGATCGCGACATAGGTGTCGGCCGTCTGCGCCGCGACGGCGAGCCGCGCGGCGACGGCGCCAGCCGCGGATGCCTGCCAGTCGGCCCGTGCGGCATCGCGCGCCGCGTCCTTGCCGCCGAAGAGATCGAGCTCCCAGCTCGCGCCGAGGTTCAAGTCGTAGCTTTGCGCCTCGCGGTCGAAGCCTGGCAAGGCGCTGGCGATGCGGCCCTGCGGCGTCTCGAGCGACTGATAATTCTCGCTCGCCTGGCCGCTGACCTGCCCGGACGGGAGGAGGGCGGCTTTGGCGTGGCGCAGCGCGGCGCGCGCCTGCACGACACGGGCGCTCGCCTGCTGCAGGTCGAGATTCTGCGCCAGCGCGCGTTCGACCATGCTCGCCAGCAGCGGATCGTCGAACGATCGCCACCAATTCACCAGATCGACCTTCGCGGCCTGACCGGTGGCGGCCTCGACGGCTGGGCCGCCCATGAACGCCGGTGGTGCTGTCACTTGGGGTGCGACATAGGCCGGGCCGACGGCGCAGCCGCCGAGTAGCGCAGCCGTCCCGGCCACCGTCAGGATCGAAGATGAAATGCGCATGCGTCCGTTCGCCAGCAACTCCATGAACCATTTCATGGCTTGTGACCGATAACGTGTTTGGTCACAATTTGTCAATCCGGACTTTTGGCGCTATGGGTGCGGCCATGAAAAATCAGAGCACAAGCAAGGCCGCCACGCGCGGACCGGCGGAGCATTCGGTGCGGGACCAGATCGTCAAGGCTGCACGCGAATGCTTCGCCCATTACGGCTATGGCAAGACGACGGTGTCGGATCTCGCGCGCGAGATCGGCTTCTCCAAGGCCTATATCTACCGCTTTTTCGAATCGAAGCAGGCGATCGGCGAGGCGATCTGCGCCGAGTGTGTAGGCGCGCTATTCGACCAGGTCCGGGAGGCAGTGGACCAAGGGGAGGACGCGACCGACAAGCTGCGCAGATTTGCGAGAACCGCCACCACCGCAACCGTCGAGCTGCTCTTCACCGATCGCAAGCTCTATGAGATCGCGGTCCATGCGTCGTCCGAAAACTGGGAGGTCGTGCGGGCCTATACCGAGCGCCTGCAGGGCCTGCTCGAAGAGATCCTCAAGGAAGGCCGCGAGAATGGCGAGTTCGAGCGCAAGACCCCGCTCGACGAAACCCGCCGGTCGATCTTCTATGCCCTCAAGCCCTTCATCGACCCCGTTTTCCTCGAGCGCAGCCTCGACCTCCTGCCCGATGCGCAGACCGAGGTGACCGGACTGGTGCTGCGCAGCCTCGCACCATGAGATCGAATAGTTGCATGTGACTAGTTGACATAATGGTCACTTGATGACATCTGGTTCCGACTGAACAGGAGGAACCTGCGTGTCGATATCGTCTTGCGCCCGAACGGTCGGGATTCTTGGGCTGGCAGCCGGAGCGCTGGCCGGATGCGGCAAATCGGACGCCGATCCGCGTACCGCGCCGCCGCTGGTGCGAATCGCGCAAGCCGGCGCGGCCGAAGGATCCGCGCAGGCGTTCACGGGCATCGTCGGCGCCCGCGTGCAGAGCGATCTCGGCTTCCGTGTCGGCGGCAAGGTGGTGGCGCGGCTGGTCGATGCCGGTCAGACCGTCCGCCGCGGCCAGCCTCTCATGCGCATCGATGCGGCCGACTATGCGCTCGCGGCGCAGGCGGCGGCCGGCACGGTCGCGGCCGCCCGCGCCCGCGCGGTTCAGGCCAGCGCCGATGAACAGCGCTACCGCGATCTGGTGTCTGCGGGTGCGGTCTCCGCCTCCGCCTACGACCAGGCAAAGGCCGCGGCGCTTTCGGCGCGCGCGCAGCTTTCCGCCGCCGAGGCCCAGGCACGGGTCAGTCGCAACGATACCGGCTATACGTTGCTGGTTGCCGACGCCGACGGCGTGGTCGCCGAGACGCTGGCCGAGCCCGGGCAAGTGGTCGCGGCCGGTCAGACCGTCGTCCGGCTGGCCCGCTCCGGTCCGCGCGAAGCCGTGGTTGCACTGCCCGAGACGCTTCGCCCTGCACTGGGCACGGAAGCGGAGGCCCGGACCTATAGCGGGCTCGATGGGCGGGCGCGATTGCGGCAACTGAGCGACGCCGCTGATCCGACGACGCGGACTTTCGAAGCGCGGTTCGTCCTCTCCGGTGCTCCCGTCGCTGCGCCTCTGGGATCGACGATAACGATCCGGGTCGGCGCTCCCGGCCAGCCGGCGGCGATCGCCGTCCCGCTCGCCGCGATCTACGACCGCGGGCAGGGGCCGGGAGTCTGGATCGTCGAAAGCGGAAATAGTCCCAGCGTCACCTGGCGTCCGGTACGGCTCGCCACGATCGGCGACGAGAAGGCAGTCGTGGCCGCGGGCTTGCGTCCCGGCGAGCGCTTCGTCGCGCTGGGCGCGCACATGCTCCACCAGGGCCAGCCGGTCCGCATCGCCGCGGGAGCGGTCCGTTGAGCGAGACGTCCGAACCCAAGGGCAGGTTCAACCTGTCCGCCCTCGCTGTGCGCGAACGGGCAGTCACATTGTTCTTCATCATCGCGATCACCGCCGCCGGAATCGTAGCCTTCCTGAGCCTCGGCCGCGCCGAGGATCCGAGCTTCACCATCAAGCAGATGACCGTGGTCACCGCATGGCCCGGCGCCACCGCGCAGGAAATGCAGGACCAGGTCGCCGAGCCGCTGGAAAAACGGCTGCAGGAGCTGCGCTGGTACGACCGCGCGGAGACGTTCACGCGCCCCGGCCTCGCCTTCACTACGCTGCTCCTGCGCGACCAGACGCCCCCGTCCGAAGTGCAGGAGCAATTCTACCAGGCGCGCAAGAAGCTGCAGGACGAGGCGCCTCGGCTGCCCCGCGGGGTCGCCGGTCCGTTCGTCAACGACGAATATGGCGATGTGACGTTCGCGCTGTATGCACTGAAGGCAAAGGGCGAGCCGCAGCGCGACCTCGCCCGTCAGGCCGAGGTGCTGCGCCAGCGGCTGCTCCACGTGCCCGGCGTGAAGAAGATCAACATCGTCGGCGAACGGCCCGAGCGCATCTTCGTCGAGTTCGCGCAGGATCGGCTGGCGACGCTGGGGATCGCGCCGCGCGCGATCTTCGCGGCGCTCGCGCAGCAGAACCTGGTCACCCCGGCGGGGGCGATCGAGGCGAACGGGCCGCAGGTGCAGGTCCGGCTCGATGGCGCGTTCGACGATCTCGAAAAGATCCGCGATCTGCCGATCGTCGCCAATGGCAAGACCCTGCGCCTGGCGGACATCGCCGAGGTCCGGCGCGGCTATGAGGATCCGGCGACCTTCCTGATCCGCAACCAAGGCGAGCCGACCCTGCTGCTCGGCGTCGTCATGCGCGAAGGCTGGAACGGGCTCGAGCTCGGCAAGTCGCTGAAGGCCGAAGTCCAGGCGATCTCGTCGGGGCTGCCGCTCGGAATGGTCCTCGCTCCCGTGACCGACCAGTCGGAGAACATCTCGGCGGCCGTCGATCAGTTCATGCGCACCTTCCTCGAGGCGCTGGCGATCGTGATGATCGTCAGCCTCGTCGCGCTCGGCTGGCGGGTTGGCATCGTCGTGGCGGGGGCGGTGCCGCTGACGCTCGCGATCGTGCTGGTCATCATGTGGGCGACCGGCAGGGTGCTGGACCGCATCACGCTCGGCTCGCTGGTTCTTGCGCTCGGGCTGCTGGTCGACGACGCGATCATCGCGATCGAGATGATGGTCGTGAAGATGGAGGAGGGCTTCGACCGCATCAAGGCGTCGGCCTATGCCTGGAGCCACACCGCGGCGCCGATGCTGGCGGGCACGCTGGTGACCGTGATCGGCCTGATGCCGGTCGGCTTCGCGAAGTCCACGGCCGGTGAATATGCCGGCAACATCTTCTGGGTCGTCGGCTTCGCCCTGCTCGCGTCCTGGGTCGTGGCGGTGATCTTCACGCCGTACATGGGGGTCAAGCTGCTGCCGGCGATCAAGCCGGTCGCGGGCGGGCATGATGCGATCTACCAAACCCCGCGCTACCAGAAGGTGCGCCAGCTGATCCGCTGGGCGGTGAAGCGCAACCGGGTGGTGACGATCGCAACGTTGGTCGCGTTCCTCGTCGCCGGCGCGGGCATGGTGCTTGTGAAGAAGCAGTTCTTCCCCACCTCCGACCGGCCCGAGGTGCTGGTCGAGGTCCAGATGCCCAAGGGCACGTCGATCGAACAGACCAGCGCGGCGACGGAACAGGTCGAAGCCTGGCTGCGCAAGCAGTCCGAAGCGAAGGTCGTCACGGCCTATGTCGGCCAGGGCGCGCCGCGCTTCTTCATGTCGCTCTCGCCCGAATTGCCCGACCCGTCCTTCGCCAAGGTCATCGTGCGCACGCCGGACGAAGAGGCGCGCGATGCATTGAAGGAACGCTTGCGGCAGGCTGTGGCCGACGGCCTCGCCCCCGCGGCGCGGGTGCGCGTGACGCAGCTCGTCTTCGGGCCCCCCTCCCCCTATCCCGTCGCGTTCCGCGTCAGCGGTCCCGACGTCGAGAAGCTGCGCGGCATCGCCGAGCAGGTCCGCGCGATCATGGTCAACGACCCGATGATGCGCACGGTCAACACCGACTGGGGCGAGCGCGTGCCGACGCTGCACTTCGCGCTCGATCAGGACCGGCTTCGTGCTATGGGCCTGACCTCGGGCGATGTCGGCGAGCAGCTTCAGTTCCTGCTCTCCGGCGTGACGGTCTCGCAGGTCCGCGAGGATATCCGCACGGTCGATGTGGTCGTGCGTTCCGCAGGCGAGACGCGGCTCGATCCGGCGCGCATCGGGGATTTCACCCTGACCGCCGCGAACGGCGAGCGCATCCCGGTCAGCCAGATCGGCAAGCTCGAGCTGCGGATGGAGAATCCGATCCTGCTTCGCCGCGATCGCGTGCCGACCATCACCGTGCGCGGCGACATCGCCAACCATCTGCAACCGCCCGATGTCTCGACCGCCATGTTCAAGAAGCTCGCGCCGGTCATCAGCGCCCTGCCCTCCGGATACCACGTCGTCATGGGCGGCTCGATCGAGGAAGCCGGCAAGGCCAATGCCGCGCTGGCGCCGATCTTCCCGATCATGATCCTGCTGATGATGATCGTCATCATGCTGCAGGTCCGCAGCTTCTCGGCGATGACGATCGTCCTGCTGACCGCGCCGCTGGGGCTGATCGGCGTGGTGCCGACGCTGCTGCTGACCGGCCAGCCCTTCGGCTTCAACGCCATCCTCGGGCTGATCTCGCTGGCGGGCATATTGATGCGCAACACGCTGATCCTGATCGGCCAGATCCAGGAGAATCGCGAGCACGGCCGCACGGCGTTCGACGCCGTGGTCGAGGCGACCGTCCAGCGCTCCCGGCCCGTGATCCTGACGGCACTGGCAGCGGTGCTCGCCTTCGTGCCACTCACCCATTCGGTGTTCTGGGGTGCGATGGCCTTCACGCTGATCGGCGGCACACTCGTTGGAACGATCCTGACGCTCGTCTTCCTGCCGGCGCTCTATGCGCTCTGGTATCGGATCAAACCTGCTCCGGAAGGCCAACCGCAGCCAGCGGGGGCGCTAGCATGAGCGCGGTCCCCACGGACGGTGCGAGGTCCTGCCACGAGCGCGGGACCTGGACGGCGCTCGGGTGCCTGGACACCCCGAGCCCAGCTGTCGATCGCGCCGTTCCGGAGGGGGACCTGATCGAGCCCCTCGAGGGGCGTTGGACGCTGCGGATCCTGGTCTGCCTCCATGCCGGCGAGCATCGGTTCGCGGATCTGAGGTCGGCGATCCCGCGTGTCAGCGCGAACATCCTCACCGACCGGCTCCGTGCGCTGGAATGTGCGGGGCTTGTCGAGCGGCGCTACCTTCCGCCTCTGCACGCCAGCCATGTCTACGCGCTGACCGAAGTCGCCACAGGCCTCGGACCGATGCTGGACGCGCTCGCCGGCTGGCGAGCCTCGCAATCCGACAAGTCCACCCCCTCGCGTCGTCTTGGAAAGGAGAAATCGCGATGAAGCTGAAGGAAATCGCGCGCCGGATCTGGCGCAATTTCGAGGCGATCGCCGAGGCGGCCGACTATGATCCGCTCGCCGAAATCGCGCAGCGAGTCGAGCGGCTGGAACGCGCGGTTGCCAATATCGGCACGGCCCCGGAAAATTCCGCCTGAAGCCCGTCGATCCGGGCGTGTCCGCTGAACCGCCCCATCTCCCACGTGCGCAGATACTTGTGCCGCAGCGATCATAGGAAACCGAAATGCCCACCCCGCCACACGCCGAAACGGCGCGCCTGAAAATCTCGGAAGCCATCACCTTGCGCTATGAAAAATCGGGTCACGGGGCGCCGTTGCTGTTGCTGCACACGATACGCACCCAGATCGAATATTTTCGCGAGCTGGCGCCGCTTCTCGCCCAAGGGTACACCGTATACGCGATCGACCTTCCCGGACACGGTCATTCGCCGATAGATCGGCGCGCGCCGTTCGACGAACCCTATTTCAGAGAAGCAGTCATCGGGTTCATCGAGAAGCTCGACCTCAACGGCGTCACGATCATTGGCGAATCGATCGGTGGCGCCTTGGCCCTCACCGTCGCGGCGGCCCTTCCGCAGCGGATCGCGCGCGTCTTCGCCATCAACCCTTATGACTACGACATCCGTTACGGCGATGGCATCCGGCGCGGCAACACCTTCGCCAATGTGATCATCGGAAGCCTCCAAGTTCCCGTGCTGGGCGCCGTCAACGCCGCGCTGGAAAATGAAATGGTGCTCGGCAAGATCATGGGCGGCGGTTTTCACGACCGGCGCAAGCTTCCGCCCGACCTTCTTGCCGAGTTCGCCCGGGTGGCACGCCGCCCCGGATACAAGCAGGCGGCGCGGAAAGTCCTGGCCGGCTGGCGATCCTGGGGCGAGGCACGGGACCTGTATCCGCACGTCTCGGCGCCGGTCACCCTAATCTATGGAGACAGCGACTGGTCGCGTCCCGACGAACGCGAGCGAACCCGGGCGCTGCTTAACACGCGGATGATCACGCTCGAAGATACCGGACACTTCTCGGCACTCGAGAATCCGCCGGAGCTGGCACATATCGTGCTCGGAGGATGAGCATCTCCGGATCAACGCAACGCGGGCTGGATCGCCGGCGGGGGTTTTCAGGATCGTTAATGGATGGGCTGAACGGTCGGAAAGAGGGCGCAAAGCTGCCTATCGAAATTGGTCGCCGCTCTACCATTCTGAAATCGCACAGATTTTCCTAAACGGCTGAAATCAGCTCTTCCGTGCCGTGGCGTAGTAGCCACGGCGGTGCTGGTGCCCCTGGCCGGACTCGAACCAGCATGCCTTGCGGCAACCGATTTTGAGTCGGTCGCGTCTACCAATTTCGCCACAGGGGCAGCGAGCGCGTGTGGCTAGACGAAGGGCGCGTCGGCCGCAAGATGGCGCGTGACGCTTAGTTCCGCGGCGCCTGCCGCCGATAGCTCAACGCCTCGGCGACGTGGATGCGGCTGACGCCCCCGGCACCGGCGAGGTCGGCGATGGTTCGCGCCACGCGGAGCACCCGAGTATAGCCGCGCGCCGACAGCCGCATCGCTTCGGCCGCCTGCGCCAGCAGCTTGCGCCCGGGCTCGTCCGGCGTCGCGAACGCAGCCAGCACCTCACCTTCGGCCTCCGCATTGGTGCGCACCGCCACGTCGCGGTAGCGCTCGGTCTGGACCGCACGTGCGCCGGCAACGCGCGCGCCCACTTCGGCGGATCCTTCCGCCGGCGGCGGCAGCACCAGATCGGCGGCAGTGACCGGCTGCACCTCGACGTGCAGGTCGATCCGGTCGAGCAAAGGCCCCGACACCTTGGCCTGATAGTCGGCGGCGCATTTGGGCGCCCGGGCGCAGGCGAGCGCCGGATCGCCGAGATGCCCGCACCGGCACGGATTCATCGCCGCGATCAGCTGGACCCGGGCCGGGAAGGTGACATGCGCATTGGCCCGCGCGACGCTGACCACCCCTGCCTCGAGCGGCTGGCGCAGCGAATCGAGCACCGCGCGCTGGAATTCGGGTAACTCGTCGAGGAACAATACGCCCAGATGTGCAAGGCTCACTTCGCCCGGCTTTACCTTGAGCCCGCCGCCGGTGAGCGCCGCCATCGATGCCGAGTGATGCGGGCTGCGGAACGGTCGTGTCCGGGTCAGCCGCCCGCCCGAGAGCGTCCCGGCGACCGATGCCACCATCGAGACTTCGAGCGCCTCGGCGGCATCGAGCGGCGGCAATATCCCCGGCAGGCACGAGGCGAGCAGCGACTTGCCCGCGCCGGGCGGCCCGACCATGATCATGTTGTGCCCGCCCGCCGCCGCGATCTCGAGCGCGCGCCTGGCGGTTTCCTGCCCCTTCACCTGTGCGAGATCGGGGCCGTAGCCGGGCTGGTCCATCTCGCCCGCAGGGGCGGCGGGCAGCAACTGGTTGCCCTTGAAATGGTTGAGCAGCCCGATCAGGTCGGGCGCCGCGATCACTTCGATCGAGCCGGCCCAGGCGGCTTCGGGGCCCTGCGACGCGGGGCAGACCAACCCCTTGTTGTCTTCCGACGCATGCAGCGCCGCGAGCAGCACCCCCGGCGACGGCGCAACTCGCCCGTCAAGCCCCAGTTCGCCCACCACGACATAGCCCGACAGGGTCTCGGCGTCGGCCACGCCCATCGCCGCGAGCAGCGCGAGCGCAATCGGCAAGTCGAAATGCGCGCCTTCCTTCGGCAGGTCGGCGGGCGAGAGATTGAGGATGATCCGCTTGGGCGGCAGCGCCAGCCCGATCGCCGCGATAGCGGCCCGCACCCGCTCGCGGCTTTCCGCCACCGCCTTGTCGGGCAACCCGACCACCACGAAGCTGGGCAGGCCGGCGACGAGATTGCACTGCACTTCGACCGCGCGCGCCTCGAGCCCCAGATAGGCCACTGTCGAAACGCTCGCGATCATGCCGCTTCCCCCTGCCTTGTTCTTACCGGCTTTCGTCCAGGATGGAACAGAACTGATCCGAATCGGGGAAATCGGCGATCCGCGGCGGCGACGCGACGAAGACCTGCAGATTCCGGCAGGGGATACTTGGCAGCGGGGGAGCGCGTGCCCACATCCGGTGTAATGCCGGACTCACACACCCGCCCGCACCTCCTCCGCACGGCCCTCGTCGTGCTAGGATTCGCGATCATGGCCGCCTCGCCGCTGGTCGGGGTCATCCCCGGCCCCGGCGGAATCATCGTCTTTGCGGGCGGGCTGGTGCTCGTGCTCAGGAACGCGACCTGGGCGCGGCGCCACTTCGCACGGCTCAAGCGCCGCTGGCCGCGCTTCGGCCATTATAGCGACATGGCGCTGCGCCGCCGGAGCTTCCGTCGGCGGCAGCAACGTGCCAAGGACGTCGCCACGGCCGAAGCCGAAGCCGCATTGCTCGGTTTTCCCGCAGACCCGCGTTGACTTTGGCGACTCACCTCCGTATGGGCACCCGACACGCGGCCGCTCCTGTAGCGGCCCTTTTACGTTCTAGATTACCGAGGATGAGCGATGAAGCGGACCTTTCAGCCGAGCAACCTGGTGCGTGCGCGCCGGCACGGCTTCCGCAGCCGGATGGCGACCGTCGGCGGCCGCAACGTGATCCGTGCCCGCCGCGCCCGCGGCCGCAAGAAGCTGTCGGCCTAACCGCCGTACCGCTCGCGCGGCTCACCGAGCGCAAGCACTATCTCGCCGCCAATGCGGGGAAGCGGGCACCCATGCCCGGCTTCGTTCTGCTGGTGCGTGCGCGCGACGATGCCGATTCGACGATGCGAATCGGCATTACCGTTTCCAAAAAGGTCGGCAATGCGGTCGTGCGCAATCGCATGAAGCGCCGCTTCCGTGCACTCGCGCGCGAGGTCTTGCCCGAATCGGGTATTCCGGGCGCCGACCATGTCCTGATCGGCCGCAACAGCGGGATCGAGCGGGACTATGCCGATCTCAAGGCCGAACTGGCCAAGGCATGCGCGAAGCTCGCCCGATGATCGCGCGCCTTCTCATCCTAATAGCACGGGGCTGGCAACTCGGCCCCTCACTGATTCTGCCGCCCAGCTGCCGCTACGCGCCCAGCTGTTCGGCCTATGCAATCGAGGCGCTCCGCCGCTATGGAGCGCTCAAGGGCGGCTGGCTGGCCGCAAGGCGCATCCTGCGCTGCCATCCATGGGGCGGGCACGGCTACGATCCCGTGCCATGACGGACTTTCCGGGGACTATTCGGTGAAACACGACCAAAAGAATTTCGTGATCTTTGCGCTGCTGGCCGCGCTCATCCTGTTCGGCTGGCCGCAGATCACCCACTGGATCTTCCCGCAGCAGCAGCCGGCATCGGTCAAGATCGAGGGCGGCAAGACCAAGCCGGTCGGCAATCCCGGCGCCGATCCGGCCTATGATTCGCCCAAGGCTTTGCGCGATCGCCAGATAGTGCTCGCCGAAACCCCGCGGGTGGCGATCGAAACGCCCAAGCTGCGCGGCTCGATCAACCTCAAGGGCGCGCGGATCGACGACCTCGTGCTCAGCCAATATGCCGAGACCGTCGCCAAGGATTCGCCGCCGATCCGCCTGCTCTCGCCGGGGGGCGCCAAAGGTGCCTATTTCGCGCAGTTCGGCTGGCAGGGAGCCGGCGTCGAGGCTCCGGGTCCCGACACGATCTGGCAGGCCAGCGGCACGAAGCTGACTCCGACAACGCCCGTCACGCTCACTTCGCGGAGTCCCACGGGCCAGGTGTTCCGCATCGAGCTGTCGGTCGATGACAATTACATGTTCAACATCCGCCAGACAGTGGCCAACGCCGGCGCCACGCCGGTCGCGGTCACGCCCTTCGCGCTCGTCTCGCGCGCGGAGCGCTCGCTCGACCCCGATCAATGGGCGGCGCATGTCGGTCCGATCGCGATTTCCCAGGGCGCGGCGAACTACGTCAACTGGAAGGACGTCGAAGGCACGCCGCAGCAATTCAGCACCACCGGCGGCTGGGTCGGCTATACCGATCATTACTGGCTGACCGCATTGGTCCCCGATCAGCGCGTGCCCGTCCAGCTCCAGCACCGCGGCGAGATGGGCAAGGCCTATCAGGCCGATTACCGCCTTGCCGATCCGCTCAACCTCGCACCCGGCAAGAAGGTCACCTACAACAGCCGCTTCTTCGCCGGCGCGAAGGAAGTGAAGCTCCTCGACAAATATCAGGACGAACAAGGCATCGTGCAGTTCGATCGCGCGATCGACTGGGGCTGGTACGGCATCATCGAGCAGCCGATCTTCTATTATCTCGACTGGCTGTTCCGCATCGCTAAAAATTTCGGCGTCGCGATCATCTTGCTCACGATCACGATCCGCCTTTTGCTCTTCCCGATCGCCCAGCGCCAGTTCGCCTCGATGGCGGCGATGCGCGCGGTGCAGCCCAAGATGAAGGCGCTGCAGGAACGCTACAAGGACGACAAGCAGCGCCAGCAGCAGGAGATCATGAAGCTGTACAAGGAAGAGAAGGTCAATCCGCTCGCGGGCTGCCTCCCCATCTTGATCCAGATCCCGATCATGTTCGCATTGTACAAGGTGCTGTTGCTCACGATCGAAATGCGGCACCAGCCGTTCGTCGGCTGGATCCGCGATCTCTCGGCGCCCGATCCGCTGACGCCGCTCAACCTGTTCGGGCTGCTCGCCTTCACGCCGCCGCACTTCATCGCGATCGGCGTGATCCCTATCCTGCTCGGCATCTCGATGTACTTCCAGTTCAAGCTCAACCCGGCACCGATGGACGATATGCAGAAGCAGATCTTCTCCATAATGCCGTGGATGATGATGTTCCTGATGGCGCCCTTCGCGGTGGGCCTGCAGGTCTACTGGATCACTTCGAACGTGCTGACGATCGCCCAGCAATGGCTGCTCTACAAGAAGCATCCGGGACTGAAGGAGCCGATCAAGAAGGAAGCCAAGGCGAGCAAATGAGCGGCTTCGACGACGATCAGATCGAGGCCGCGCGAAAGATCTTCGCCGGCCCGATCACCTTCCTGAAGTCGGCGCCCGAGCTTCGGCATCTGCCTGATCCGGCGGTGCCCGAAGTTGCGTTCGCCGGCCGCTCGAACGTGGGCAAATCGTCGCTGCTCAACGCGCTCGCCAACCGCAACGGCCTCGCACGCACTTCGAACACGCCCGGCCGCACGCAGGAGCTCAATTTCTTCGACGTCGGCGATCCGCTCAAATTCCGCCTCGTCGACATGCCCGGCTATGGCTTCGCCAAGGCGCCCAAGGACATGCAGCGCCAGTGGCGCTACCTGGTGAACGACTTCCTGCGCGGCCGCGACGTGCTCAAGCGCGCCTTGGTGCTGATCGATTCGCGCCACGGCATCAAGGACGTCGACAACGAGATCCTCGACATGCTCGATAATGCCGCGGTCAGCTACCGGATCGTCCTCACCAAGACCGACAAGATCAAGGCGACCGAACTCGCCGAAGTCCGCGCCCGCACCGAAACCGAAGCCCGGAAACGTCCGGCCGCCCACCCCGACATCATCGCCACCTCGAGCGAGAAGGGCATGGGCCTCCCCGAACTGCGCGCCGCGGTGCTGGAGGCCGTGGGTTGAGCGCGGCGAGGCCGCGTCTCGCCGGTCTCGACATTTTCCGCGGGCTCGCCGTTGCCGGCATGATCCTCGTCAATACGCCGGGCAGCTGGTCGCATTTGTGGTGGCCGCTCGATCACGCCGAATGGCATGGCTGGACGCCGACCGATCTCGTCTTTCCCGCTTTCCTGTTCGCGGTCGGCGTGGCGCTTGCCCTCTCCTTTCCGCGCAAAGTCGACGGCGGCACGTGGCGCAAGATCGCACGGCGCACGCTGTTGCTGATCGCGATCGGTTGGGGGCTCCAGCTTATCGCCCGCCCGGAGCTCGCGAGCTTCCGCTTCCCCGGCGTGCTCCAGCGCATCGCGCTCTGCTATGCGCTCGCGGCGAGCTTCGCGATCCTCACTGCGTCGACGCTGGGGGACGGCCGACGCAGCCTGCGCCCCGCCCCGATTCTCGCCATGACCGTTGTCGCACTGCTGCTATATTGGGCGTTACTCGCATTCGTTCCGGTTCCCGGATACGGTGCGGGCCAGCTCAGCCCCGAAGGCAATCTCACCGGCTTCATCGATCGCGCAGTGTTCACGACCGCGCATATCTGGCGCGGCGGCACCGATGCCGCGGGCAATATCGTCTACGACCCCGAAGGCCTGCTCTCGACGATGTCGGCGCTCGCGAACGTCCTGTTCGGGATGCTCGCGGCGATCGTCTGGCAGCGCGATCCATCGCGCGCCACGCTTCGGATCGCGCTCGCGGGCGTGCTGTTGATCGCGATCGGCCTGCTGCTCCACCCGGTCCTGCCGATCAACAAGAAGCTGTGGACCAGCAGCTTCGCGATCTTTACCTCGGGCAGCTCGGCGCTGCTCCTCGCGCTCTGCATGGCCGCGACCCGGAGCGGCGTGCCCCGCTTGCTCGCGCCGCTCCACATGCTCGGCATGAACGCGATCCTCGGCTACGTTCTCTCGGTACTGATCGGCATAGCGGGCTTCCGCCTGTTCATCGGCGATGCGAGCGTGCAGGACTGGGGCTTCGCGCGCCTGAGCAGCCTGATCCCAGACCCCCATGCCGCCTCCTTCGCCTACGCACTGATCGCACTCGCGCTCGTCTTGGCCGCGCTCGTCCCCTTCCACCGCCGCGGGATCCATCTCAGGCTGTGACCGAGCACCTCTTCTCCTACGGCACGCTCCAGCTCGAGAGCGTCCAGCGCTCGCAATTCGGCCGTCTGCTCGAAGGCACCGACGATGTGCTCACCGGCTATGGCGTGATCGAGATCCAGATCCGCGATCCGGCAGTGCTCGACGCCAGCGGGATCGAGACCCATCGCGCGCTCGTCCCCGATGCCGATGCCCCGCCGATCCCCGGCAAGGTCTTCCGCTTGACCGCGGCAGAACTCGCCGCCGCCGACACCTATGAGAGCGAGAATTACCGCCGCGAACAGGTCGTCCTCGCCTCCGGCACCGCTGCCTGGGTCTATGTGAAGGCCTGAAACCTACGTCCAACTACTTATGCTTACACGCAAAACCACGTAGACTTGCCATTCCCGTCTAAAATGTATCGGTGATCCGGTCGCTCCGCCCTCTCGCCTTTCGCCTCGTCCATGCCCTGTATGGTCGCTGGGTGGCGCTGCCCGAGGAGCTGGTGCGCACCCAGATCATGTCGATATCGGGCGGCTTCCCGTTCACCTTCGCGATGTCGGTGATCGTGAGCATCGGCATGCTCGCAATGTCCCACGACGCCGATCATTTGCTGATCCGCAGCGCCGCGCTCGTGCTCCATCTCGGCATCCTCAGCGGGTTTCTGGTCCGCTATATTCGCCATCGGAAGCGCGACTGGCGCATCGCGGATTCGCGGGGCGCGATTCTCATGGCGGTCCTGCAGGGTTGCCTCGCCGCGTTCGGCTGGATGGTGTTCCTCGGCGCGTGCGGGATGGGCGCGACCGATCACCAGCTCATCGTCGTGGTCGCGGTAATCGCCGGCGTCACCGCGGTCGGCGCGCTCCGCTACGCCGCGCTGCCCCCCGCCAGCCTCGCCTTTCTCGTCACCGCCAATCTCGTCAGCCTCTTCTTCGCGATCCTGTGGGAGATGCCGGCCGGCATGTCGGTGTTCCTCGGCGCGTACACGCTACTGCTCGGCCGCTTCGTACTCGAACAGTCCAAGCTCGTCGCGCGGCAATATGAGCTGGGCCAGGCGCGCGCCGCCGCCGAGCACGAGCGCGATCTGCTCCGTGCCGAGGCACAGCGCGAGGAATGGCAGCGCCAGGCCACCGCCGCCGAGGCGCGTACCCGCATGGAGGCCGCGAGCCGCTGCGCCCGCGACGACGAAGTGCGGCGCATCGCCGGCCAGTTCGAACAGATCTTCGTGCGCAACGTCACCGATCTCGCCGCCGCCGCCGATCGGACGCGCCAATCCGCCGAATTGCTGGTGCTGAGCGCCCGCACTTCGCAGGATCAGGTTCACGGCATCGTCGGCCATATCAGCAAGGCCGACGACGGGGCCACGGTGCTGCTCGGCGAATCCGAGAATCTCGGCCATGCGCGCGCCGCGGTCGAGGCCAGCATCGCCGCGCAGGAAACGACGACCGCGCATCTCCATACACTCTCGCTCGCCGCCGACGATCGCTTCGCCACTCTGGTTGGCTATGCCGGCAACGCCGGCACCATCGCGGATCTGATCGGCGACGTCGCCGCGCGGACCAATCTGCTCGCGCTCAATGCTTCGATCGAGGCCGCGCGCGCCGGTGAGGCAGGCCGCGGCTTCGCGGTCGTCGCGCAGGAAGTGAAGGCGCTCGCCTCGCAGACCTCGCTCGCGACCAAGGATATCCGCCGCCAGCTCACGCGGATCACCGAAGCGGTCACCTCCACCGCCAGCATCGTCAGCGACATGCGCACGAGCTTCGGTCGCATCACCGAAGGCGCCGGCGCGGTCGAGCAGGCGATGGCGCGGCAAGGTGACGTCATCCGCTCGATCCAACGCTATGCCGGCTCCGCGGCCGCACTCACTTCGAGCCTCCATGACAGCGCGGCGATCGCCGAACATGCCGCCGACGCCGCCGCCGACGTAACCGGGGAACTGGGCGCGGTGACGGGCGATCTGGTCGGCAAGACCGAGCTGCTGATGCGCGAGATGCGCAGCTTCGTCGCGTCGCTCGCCGCCTGACCGCCTGCCCCGCTTCAGGCCGGGTTGTGCTTGGCCAGGAACGCCTCCAGCGCCTTCAGGAACTCCAGCCGGTCCTCGCTGCGCGAAAAATGGTGGTCGGCCTCGGGCTGCTCGATCCACGTCACGTCCTTGCCCGCCGCCCTGAGCTTCTGCGCCATCACCCGCGACTGAACGAGCGGCACCACCCGGTCCTTCTTGCCGTGTACCAGCAGGATCGGGATCGAGAACTGATCGGCGAGATTGACCGGCGAGACGCTCTTCAGGTCCGGCGCCTGCATCTTGAGCCAGTCCTTCCGCGCGCCCGCGCCGAGGAAGTTGCTGTTATGGTTGATCATCCGATTGAGATCGGAGACGCCGGCATAGGCCACTGCGCAGCGGTACAGCTTGCCGTCGCGTTGTGCCGCGCGCATCGCGGCATAGCCGCCATAGGAAGCGCCGACCATACAGACCCGCTTCGGATCAGCGATCCCCAATTTGGCGAGCTCGGCGACCGCGTCGTTGAGATCGTCCTGCATCGCCAGGCCCCATTGGCCGAGCCCCTTTTCGGTGAACGGCGTGCCGTAGCCGGAAGAGCCGCGGTAATTGGGCTGGATCACTGCATAGCCGCGCTCGGCGAGGAACTGGGTCCACCAGTCCCATTCCTCGGTGTCGCGCGCGAAGGGCCCGCCATGCGGCATCACGATCAGCGGCAAATTGGTCTTCTTGCCGAACGGCAGCGTCAGCACCGCGGCGATCTCCAGCCCGTCGCGCGCCTTGTAGCGGATCGTGCGCACCGGATGCATCCGCTTCATGCCGATCGCGCTGTTGTTGGTATTGAGGAACTGCATCGAATCGTCGGCGGCGCGGTACAGGAAATAGGCGCCGGGCGCGTTGGCGCCGCCGACATGGACAATCGCCATGGTACGATCACGATTGAGCGAGACGATCCGCGGCTCGCCGCCCTTGATCCTGTCCGCGATCGTCTTCTGCATCGCCTCCAGTGCCGAATCGGTCCAGCGGATGCCCGGTTTGTCCTCGTTCACATAGACGCCGACATAGTTGAAGCCGGTCCGGTCGGGCATCAGCCCGCCGATATCATAGCCCTTGGTCGCGAAGAGCTGTTTGCCCCGCGTCAACGTCGTGAGATCGAGCTCGTACAACGCCGAATAGCCGCCTTCGTCGTCCGAGATCATCAGGCCCTTGCCGGGCGCCTTCAGAAACAGCGAAGGGACGGTGAGCGTATCCTTGTGCGTGCGTGCCTTATCGATCGTCTTGAAACTGTCCTTGTCGCTTTCGCGATAGACTGCGCGCCGGGTGCGCCCGTCCAGCGACGAGCCGATGCCCATCCGAACCGTACCGTTGCCGTCGGCATACCAGTTCCAGATTCCTTCGCGGCCGTGGAGCACGAGCTTGCGCTTGCCGGTCGAAACGTCGATTTCGTCGACCTGAGGCCAGAAGCCGGCCTGGTTGGCATAGACCGACATCTGCGACGCCATCAGGATGCGCGGCGTGCCGTCGGTCGCGGTCCAGACCAGGTCGTCAGCGTCCTGTGCGGCTTCGCGGCTGGCGAGCTTGTTGATCTTCGTGCCGGTGGCATTCACGCTCACGGCGCGGCTCACATACATCTCGTCGCCTTCGAAAGGCATGAGCTGGCCGATGCCGAGCACCAGCCATTCGTCATTGACCCATTGCCACCAGTTAAGATCGGCTTCCCCCAGCCCGACCAGCCGCATCTTGCTGCCGTCGAGTGGGATGATCGCGAAATATTGGGTGCCGTTCACTGCGACCTTGGCGGCGATCGCGTTGCCGCCGGGGGAAAGCTCGGGCCCCTCGAAGGACGGGATCTCGGCGAAGACCGAAGTCTCCAGCGGCCCGGTCTTCTTTTCCGCCTCTTTCTCGGCCGCTTTCTCCGCCGGCTTGTCCGCCGTCTGCGCCCCTGCCGTCGCGGCGATCGCGACCAGTCCGCCCGCAACCAGCAGGCTCCACCCCCAACGCGACATCAGTCCCCCTTCGATTTCACGTGCCCCGGGGTCGATGCTGTCGTCTTTTTCCTCCCGCCGCAAGCCGTTACGGTCAGGTCGCCGGCCGAAGCGTGCGGGCCTCGGTCCGCCCGCTCAGGATCGCCACCGCCGCCGCGAGTCCGAACGCCCCTGCGATCAGGAAAGCGGGCGTGTAGGTGCCGGTCCAGGCGCGGATCGCGCCCGCGCCGAACGCCGCGGTCGCCGCGCCCAACTGGTGCCCGACCATCACCCAGCCGAACACGATCGGCGCATCGCGCTCGCCGAACGTCAGGTTGGCGAGCTTCACCGTCGGCGGCACCGTCGCGATCCAGTCGAGGCCATAGAAGACCGCGAACAGGAACAGGCTGCCCGCGCCGAAATCGAGGAAGGGCAGTGCCAGCAGCGAGAGCCCGCGCAGGCCGTAATAGACGAAGAGTAGCTTCCGCGGATCGTAGCGATCGGTCAGCCAGCCCGACGCAGTCGTTCCGATCAGGTCGAACAGCCCCATCAGCGAGAGCAAACCCGCCGCCTGGACCGGCGCGATGCCGTGATCGCCGCAGAACGCGATCATGTGCGTGCCGACCAGCCCATTGGTGGTCAGCCCGCAGACGAAAAAGGTGCCGAAAAGCAACCAGAACATCGGCGACCGTGCCGCGCGGAACAGCGCGGTGAAGGCCAAGCTCGCGGTCGCGGCCTGCTTGAGCGGCGGTGGCGGCGCGCTGTCTTCGGTCTCGCCGAAGCGCCGCACGCCCACGTCCTGCGGATGTTCGGGAACGAACAGGAATACGAGCGGCAGCATCGCCGCGCTCGCGATCGACACGGCCAGCGCCACCGGCCGCCACGCCCCGCCCTCGGCGAGCCATGCCAGCACCGGCAGGAACACCAGGGCACCGGTCGCGGTGCTCGCAGTGAGCATCCCCATCACCAGCCCCTGCCGCGTCGCGAACCAGCGATTGACCACCGCCGCGCCCAGCACCGACGCCACCGCGCCGCTGCCCACGCCCGAGATCACGCCCCAGCTCAGCACATATTGCCACGGCTCGGTCATCCACAGGCTGGCTAAGGTCGCCGATGCCATCAGCACCAGCCCGCCGAGCATCGTCCGCTTGATGCCGATCGACAGCATCAGCGCCGCCGCGAAGGGGCCTACCAGCCCGTAGAGCAATATGCCGATCGCCGCCGACGCCGAGATCGTCGCGCGATCCCAGCCGAAATGCTGTTCGAGCGGCAGCATCATCACGCCGGGTGCCGATCGCAGCCCTGCGGAGACGAGCAAGGCGAGGAACGTCATGCCGACGACGATGCTGGCATAGCCGCGCGTCGACACCGGCAGCTGCCGAAGCAGCGCCGTCATGCGTTCGCTCCCGGCGTGCCCTCGGCCAATTCCGTCACTGCGCGCAACGCCGCTTCGAGTTCCATCCACTTCTCCTCCCCCATCGCGCCGACGAAGCGCTCCTGCACCGCGTCCCAATCCGCCTCCGCGCCCTCGACCGCCCCCCGCCCGGCAGCGGTGAGCGACGCCAGCTTGGTCCGCCCCGCGCCGGCGGAAACGGTCACCCAGCCCTTGGCCTCGATCGGCGCCAGCGCGCGATAGAGCGAGCTGCGGTCCATCACGAGCTGCTCGGCGAGCCGGCTCAGCGGCAGCGGCTCGCCGCGCCTGATATGCCGCAGGATCGCGAATTGCGCGGTGGTCATCCCGTTGGCGGCAAGCGCGTCGTCATAGACACGCGCCACTGCACGCGATGCCTTGCGGAGCGTGGTGCAGGCACAAGCGGAGGAAGTAGCCGGAGAATCATGATGCATATGCATGATGTATATGCATCATTCTAGTTGTTCAAGCGTGTCCATTGCCCCGGCTCGGTCACGCCGCTATCCCGCCTGCCCATGAAGCTCATCATCGGCAACAAGGCCTATTCATCCTGGTCGCTCCGCGGCTGGCTCGCCTGCAAGCAGTCCGGGCTGCCGTTCGAAGAGGTGGTGGTGCCGCTCTACGACTCGGATTGGGACAAGCGCCGCCAGGGCGACGAGTTCGCGCCGTCCTCGGGCAAGGTGCCGATCCTGTGGGACGGCGAGGCAGTGGTGTGGGACAGCCTCGCGATCGTCGAATATCTCAACGACAAGACCGGCGGCACCAAATTCTGGCCCGAGGATCCGGTCGCGCGCGCGATGGCGCGCTCGATGGCGGCCGAGATGCATTCGGGCTTCGCGTCGCTCCGCCGCAAGCACGGCATGAACATCCGCCAGGTCTATCCCCCGAGCACGCCCGATCCCGACGTGATCGACGAATTGGGCCGGATCATGGAATTATGGGCGCAGGCCCGTGCCCGCTTCGGCGGCGACGGCGATTTCCTGTTCGGCGCGTTCGGCGCAGTCGACATCATGTTCGCGCCGGTGGTGACGCGGATCGTGACCTATTCGCTCCCCGTCCCCCGCTTCGCGCAGAGCTATATGCTCGCGGTGCTCCAGCATCCCTTCATGCAGGACTGGATCGCGGCGGCGCAGGAAGAAGATTGGGTGATCGAGCAGTTCGAGAAGCCGGCGAGCGGCTGACGGCGTCAGACCGGGATGCGGGTATATTCGTCGGCCCGGTTGCGGATGCTCTCGATCTGATCTCGCGCAATATGGCCGATGCCAACGAGATGCCGGCCCGAAAAGGCCGCCACGTCGGCGACGCTCAGCGCGACCACGGACAAGAGGAGCATCCAACGCATGCGGCCATGATAAAGGGCATCCATGAAGCTCCGCTGAATCGCGCGTTATGGAAAACTACAGGGTTCCGCCATCCTTGCGTCGAAACCCTTCCCCCGCGGCCAGGTGCATGTCGATGTCGGGATAATGGCAGTCGGTTTCGGCCGGCCGACCGACCGCGATGAATACGCAATCCATATCGCTGCGGTTCTGCAGGACATGGCCGTTGCCGTCGCCCTTGGGGAACGCCGCGACGTCGCCGGGGCGCATTATCGTCTCGCCCCCATCGTCGACCAGTACCGCCTCGCCGCTCAGCATCACGACGAACTCGTCCTCGCCCTCGTGCCAGTGCCGCTGCGACGACCAGGCGCCGGGCTTCAGCGTGACATGGCTGAAACCGAAATCGCTGATCCCGCTCGCCGGTGCCAGTCGCCGGTACCAGCGCCCCTGCACGACGTCCGAATATGGTTTCGGATAGCCGGTCGCATTGGTCTGCGGGATTGTATCGAGATCGAGCTTGGGCAATGCCACCTCCACTGGATTTGGAGAGCCTTTTGCCCGACGTCATCGAACTCACCAAGGCGCTGATTGCCGCCGAGAGTGTCACCCCGGCCCGCGGCGCCGTCTTCGACGTGCTCGAGGCGGCTTTGGTCCCGCTGGGTTTCGCGGTGGAGCGCTTCGTCGAGGGCGAGGCGCCCGACGGCCCGGTCGAGAACCTCCTCGCCACCCGCGGCGACACCGGCCCGCACTTCGCCTTTGCCGGACATCTCGACGTCGTCCCCGCCGGGCCCGGCTGGACCGGCGATGCCTTCGTCCCCGAAGTCCGCGGCGGGCTGCTCTACGGCCGCGGTGCAGTCGACATGAAGGGCGCGATCGCCGCTTTCGTCGTCGCCGCCGCCGCCCGCGTCTCCGCGAACAGGAAGCTAAGCCTGATCATCACCGGCGACGAGGAGGGGCCGGCCACCTTCGGCACCCCCCGGCTGATCGAGCGCATGGCCGAGCGCGGCGTGAAACCCGATCTCTGCCTCGTCGGCGAGCCCACTTCCGCCCAGCGACTCGGCGACACGATCAAGATCGGCCGGCGCGGCTCGACCGTCATCTGGATCGACGTGCCCGGGCGTCAGGGCCATGTCGCTTATCCCCATCTCTCCGACAATCCGATCCCCCGGCTGATCACCGCGCTCGCCGAGATCGACGCGATCACGCTCGATTCGGGCAATGACTGGTTCCAGGCCTCGAACATCGAAATCACCGACATCCACACCGGCAACCCCGCGACCAATGTCATCCCCGGCAATGCGCGGGCGCGACTCTCGATTCGCTTCAACGACATGCAGAACGGGCCCGCTTTGATCGCTCGCATCGATGAAATCGTGCAGCGCCACGCACCCGGTGCGCAGGTCAAGGGCACCGTCTATGGCGAGGCCTTCCTCACGCAGCCCGGCGAACTTTCGACGCTCGTCGCCGGCGCGATCGAGGCCAAGCTCGGCGTCACCCCCGAACTGTCGACCAGCGGCGGCACTTCGGACGCACGCTACCTGGTCAAGCTATGCCCGGTGGTCGAGTTCGGCCTGCTCAATGCGACGATGCACAAGCTCGACGAAGCCGTGGCGATCGCCGATCTGGTCGCGCTTGCGGACGTGTACGAGGAAATCTTGCGGCGGGTGGACGCCTAACCCGCTATCCGCCGCGGCTCGACGTCGCGGACCCAGGCGAGGAACGCTTCCTCGGGCATCGGCGTCGCCACGGCATAGCCTTGCAGGACGTCGCAGCCGATCACGCGCAGCACCGCGGCCTGCGCCTCGCTCTCGATCCCCTCGGCCACCGCTTCGCAGCCGAGGCCGTGGACGAGGCCGATCACTGCCTGCGCGATCGTCCGCGCCTCGGGCTGTTCGGCGACATATTCGATCAGGCTGCGATCGAGCTTGACCCGGTCGACCGGCAATTGCCGCAGCCGCGCGAGGTTCGAATAGCCGGTGCCGAAATCGTCGATCGCGACGCTGGCCCCGTCAGCGCGAAGCGCTGCGATCGCATCGAGCACTTCGCTCGAGCAATGCATCGCGAGCGTCTCGGTGATCTCGAGCTCGAGCAGGCTGGCGGGCGCGCGCGCCGCGTGCATCGCCGCGCGCAGCCGCCGGAAGAACTCGGCATGATCGATCTGGCGCTGGCTGATGTTGACCGCCAGCCGCTGCTCGATGCCGAGCTTGCCCCAGCGCGAGATCGTCTCGGCGACATTGGTGACCACCCATTCGCCGATCTCGACGATCAGTCCGGTCTCCTCGGCGCGCTGGATGAACGCGCCCGGCAACTTTAGCCCGTCGGGATGCCGCCAGCGCAGCAAAGCCTCGGCACCGACGATCCGCCCGTCGGCGGCGCTCACCTGCGGCTGGAAGACGAGCGTGAACTGATCCTTGTCGATCGCGGCGCGCAAATCGCTCTCGAGTTGCGTCCGGTCGGCGATCTGCGCGGCGAGGAACTCGGTGAAATGCTCGACTCGCCCGCGGCCTAGCGACTTGGCGTGATACATCGCCGCATCGGCCGCACGCATCAGATCGTGCAGGGTCGTCCCGTGATCGGGACGCATCGCCACGCCGATCGAGGCGCCGATAGAAATCTCCTGATCGGCCAGGTCGAATGGTTCCGAGAGCGCGAACAGCACGCCGCGCCCGATCCGGTCGGCATCGCGCAGGCTGCCGATTTCGGGGAAGAACATCGTGAACTCGTCGCCCGCCAGCCGGCCGATCAGCGGCGCCCGGATCGCGCCCTCGGCAGCGAACCGATCGCCCACGGCGCGCAGCCGATTGGCGACCATGGCCAGCAGCATGTCACCGGTCGCATGGCCCAACGTGTCGTTGACCGCCTTGAAGCGATCGAGATCGATGAAATAGAGCACCGCATTCTCGCCCTGCGGCAGCTCGGCGAGCATCCGCTCGGCGGTGCGGCGGAAGTTGGTGCGGTTGGCGAGCGCGGTCACCGGATCGAACATGGCGAGCCGCTGGACGCTTTCGAGATTCTCGTGGAGCTGGTGAAACAGCCCGTCCATCGCCTTGGCCAGCGGCGGTACACAGCGTTCGACTTCCTCGGGTATTTTGCTCTGGAGATCGCCATTGGCGGCGGCTGCCAGACGCTCGATCGCTGCGTCGATCGCGCCCGCGGTCGAGGCGATGCTGCGCTCGGCCGAGGCCCAGCACATCACGCCGCAGATGATCGCGGCGATCAGTGCACGACCGGCCGATTCGACCGTGATGACGCCTTCCGACGCGGCGGCCACGGCAAGGATGAACGCCACCGCCCCGGCGCACATCGCAAATGCGATCGCCCGGCTCTTTAGCGAAAACCCTTCCACTTCGGCCGCTCAACCCCCGTTATATACCCCGGGGAGCACCCTTGCAGACATAAGTTAAGAATTTCGTGGCGGCGGCGCCTTGGGCCGGCGGAGTATGATGTAGAGCGCGCCGCTGCCGCCGTGGCGAGGATGCGCGGCGCGCACCGCGGCGATCCGATCGGCATGCCGCGACGATGCCAGCCAGTCCCCAACTGCCGCACGGATCGCCCCGCGCGCATGCGGCCGTTCGGATTCGGGCCGCGGCGGCTTGCCGGTGATCAACAGCAGCACCCGGTCGCCCCGCCGGATCGCCTGATCGATCCCGCCATCGAGCCGGTCATAGGCCGAAGCGAGATTATGCCCGTGCAAGTCGATGCTGGATTCGGGCGAAATGAGTCCACGCGAGAGGCGGCGATCCCACGAACCGTCGAGAGTGTTGGTGCTCCCTTCCCTGCTTGCAGGGAGGGGCCGGGGGTGGGTGCGCGCGTCTGCGCGCCTGGAAGACTCCTTCGCGGCGCGCAGCAAAGCCGAAGGAACGGGCGTCGAGCCCGCCCCTTCGGCGGACCCACCCCCAGCCCCTCCCTTGACAGGGAGGGGAGCAGAAGGGGCCGCCTTCGCCGGTACGGGAGCCTTCGCCGCCTTGAGCGGCGTCACCGTCGCGATCACGCGTTTCCACAGCGCCGCTTCCTCGGGCGCCAGCGTCCGTTTCACGGCGCGATCGGCGTTGCCGCGGTCAGCCGCGCGAGCACACCCTTGGGCAGCAGCAGCCACGCCGTCCCGCGCGCCGACATGCCCCCGGCGATCGCGCGCGCATCGTCGCCCGCGCCCCAGAAAGTGTCGAAGCGATTGGCGCCCTTGATCGCGCCGCCGGTGTCCTGCGCCACCCACAATCCGGTGGCGTCGGTGCGGTCCATCGACAGGAAGGCCGGCGCGCCGAGCGGCACGAATTTCGGATCGACCGCCGCGCTGGTCCAACCGGTCACCGGTAGCCCCATCGCACCCAGCGGCCCCGCGCCGGTCAGTTCCTTGAAGAAGACGAAGCTCTTGTTCTCGCGCATGATCGCGCGGCCTTCTTCAGGATGTTCACGCAGATAACCCATGATGCCCTGCATCGAAGCCTGACCCGGGCCGAGCAGTCCCCGATCGCGCATCAACTTGCCGATGCCCGTGTAATCGCGGCCATTCTGCCCGGCATAGCCGATCCGCATCACGCCGCCGTCGGGCAGCCGCAGCCGTCCCGAGCCCTGGACCTGGAGGAAGAAGATCTCGACCGGATCATTGGCATAAGCGATCACCGGCGCGCGGCCCTGCAGCCTGCCTTCCTCGATCGCGGTCCGGTCGTAATAAGGCACGAAATTCTTGCCCTCGACGCGCCCGCGGATCTTCTTGCCCTTCAGATCGTCCGAGAAGAGCCCGAGATCGACATCGATCAGGTCGCTCGGGATTCCGTAGATAGGCACTTCGCAGCCCGGCCGCCGCTCGCGGCAGCCATGGATCTCGGGCTCGTAATAGCCGGTGGCGAAGGCCTTGCCGTCGCCTATCTGCACCGTCTCGAAATAGCGGACGAAGAAGGCGCGCGCGTCGCGGGCCGGCCAGGTCGCGGCGGCGCGGCAGGATTCGGCCCAGTCGGCCCCTTGAGTCAGCCCGGTGGCGTCGGTGCGCCGCTGGAGCGCCGAACAGCTGAGCCGATAGGCGGTGAGCGCGCGTTCGGCGCTCTCTTGCGTCATCGGCAGCGTGCTCAGCGCCGGCCCCGCGACAACGCCGGAGGCCGCAGCCGTGGCGGCGCTCGCCGGTGCCGCGAGCGCTGGCATCGCAGCGAGCGGAGTAGCCGGAGTCGGCTGCCGCGCGGGCAGATGGACAGGCGTTTCGGGAAGGCTGCTCGGCCGCGAAGGCTCACGCGCCGGAGCCGGAGCCGGTGCCCGGCCCGGGCCCGCCTCGGGCGGCACGATTCCGCCCGAACAGGCGCTCAACAGAGCCGCAAGCGCGACTGCCCCCCACAGACGCATATTTTCGGCCCTCTTATGCTTCGTCGGTTTCGACGAGCTTCCAGTTGGGATCGTCGCTGCGGAGGTTCCGCGCGAAGGTCCAGACGTCGTGCGTCTCGACGGCGTCGGTGAGCGAGCCGGCGACGACATTGCCTTCCTGATCGCGTGTAACCGCAGCGATGTCCGCATCGAAGCGTACCGTGATTCGCGCGGTCTTGCCTTCGACCGCCGCGTCGGAAATCACTGCGCGTTCGATCACGACCAACCGGTTGTCGAGCACATGGCCCGCGGCCTTGCGCTCGGCGATCGCCTCGGCGAATCCGCCGCGAATCTCGTCCTCGACCAGCCAGCCGAGCGTCTCTTCGTCGCCCTTCCAGAAAGCCTCGAGGATCATCCGATAGGCCGATTTCGCGCCCTCGACAAATTGGGCGACGTCGAAGCTCGAATCGGCGGAGACGACTGCGCGCAGCCCGGTCTCGGCACCGGCCTCAATCGGGCGGCCGGCAGTTTCGCGAACTTCGGGCGTAACGTCGATGGTGCGCGGCATCTGCGGCGCGCCGACGCGCTCCTCGGCCGGCTTGGTCAGCGCCTGCTCATGCCCGGTGCGTTTGCCGAGCACAGAATAGAGCCGGAGCGCCAGAAAGCCGGCGATCATCGCGAACAGGATTACGTAGAAAAGTGACACTGGGCCTCCGACCTCATTGTGACAGTACATAGGCCTTCGCGTCGCGGGTTACAAATCTCGACCGAACGCGGCCCGATTGAACTGCCTTCGCGCCCCTGCTAGGCGCGCTGGCTGTACAACGCGCCACGCGCGTGAAACTTTCCGGCAAACAGAGGAATCTTCGATGGCAGAGAACGACACGATCGCCGAGTTCGGCGAGCCCGCAGCCAATGGGGCCGATACGGCGCCCGTCGCGGGTGTGCTGTCGCAGTACGTAAAGGACTTCTCGTTCGAGAATCCGAACGCGCCGCAAGTCTATCAGTCGCAGACCGCGCCCTCCATCGACGTCCAATTCAACATCGGTTCGGGCCAGGTCGGCGAGGACGTCTATGAAGTGGTGCTCAAGATCGACGTCAAGGCGCAGTCCGAGGACCAGACCGCATTCGTGGTCGACCTTTCCTATGCCGGCCTGTTCGCGATCCGAAACGTGCCGCAGGAGCAGATGGAACCGTTCCTGCTCGGCGAAGCGCCGCGCATCCTGTTCCCCTTCGCACGCCGCGTGATCGCCGATGCCGTGCGCGACGGCGGCTTCCCGCCGCTGATGCTCGAGCCGATCGACTTCACCGGCATCTACCTGCAGCAGCGCGCCCAGGCCGGCGACGTCGCGCAGGGCGAGATCGCAGGCAACGCCTGACGCCTGGGCGGGGGGTAACGCGCACCATGCCTGCTCCCCGCCACCGCGGCCGCCCATGAAGCTCGCCCGCAGCCTCGGCTCGATCGGCGGGCTCACCTTGGCCAGCCGCGTGCTGGCGCTCGTCCGCGATTCGCTCCAGGCGACTTTCGTCGGCGCGAGCTTCGCGTCGGACGCGTTCCTCGTCGCCTTCCGCCTGCCCAACATGTTCCGCGCCTTCTTCGCCGAAGGAGCGTTCGCTTCCGCCTTCATCCCGATGTTCAACCGCAAGGTCGGCGAGAACAATGGCGAGCTGGCCCCCGCGCTGGCTTTTGCCGAGCAGGCGCTCGCGGTGCTGTTCGTCTTCCTCGCCGTGATGACCGCGGTGATGCTCGCCGCCGCCTGGCCGCTCACCTGGGGCCTGGCCGGGGGCTTCTCGAAGCAGCATCCGACGCACGAGCAATTCGCCTTCGCAGTCGAATTGTCGCGGATCACCATCCCCTATCTGATGCTGATCAGCCTCGCCTCGCTGCTCGGCGGAATCCTCAATTCGCTCGAGAAATTCTGGGTCAACGCCGCCGCGCCGATCCTGCTCAACATCGCAATGGTCTCGGCTTTGCTGTTCTTCCACGGCACCCCGGAGCAGACTGCGAGGGCACAGGCGATCGCAGTGCCGGTCGGCGGACTGCTCCAATTGCTCTGGCTGTGGATCGCCTGCCGCGCCGCCGGCGTCTCGCTCCGTCCCCGCCGGCCGCAGCTCGATCCCGAGATTCGCCGCCTGATGAAGCTCATCCTCCCCGCGGCCGCCGGCGCGGGGGCGGTGCAGATCAATTTGATCGTCTCGACCGCGCTCGCCGGCGCCCTGCTCGCCGAGGGCTCGATCTCGTACATCTATTATGCCGATCGGCTGAACCAGCTGCCGCTCGGGATGATCGGCATCGGGCTCGGCACGATCCTGCTCCCCACCATCTCGCGCCTGCTCGGCGCCGGGCGCGAGGCGGAAGCGATGGAAACGCAGAATCGCGGCATCGAGCTGGCGCTGTTCCTCACGCTCCCCGCGACCATCGCCTTCGTCGTCGCGGCCGAGCCGATCGTACGCGGCCTCTTCCAGCATGGCCAGTTCACTGCCGAGGATACGATGCGCTCGGCCTGGGCGCTTTCGGCCTTCTCCATCGGCCTGCCCTCTTATGTGCTGGTCAAGGTTCTCACTCCAGGCTTCTTCGCCCGCGAGGACACGCGCACCCCGATGCGCTTCGCCACCATCTCGGTCGGCGTGAACCTCGCGCTCAACCTCGCGCTGATTCCGCTCATCAAGCATGTCGGCCCGCCGCTCGCCACTGCGATCGCGTCGACCGTCAATGTCTGGATGCTCTATCGCACGCTCGGCAAGCGCGGCCATTTCGCCGCCGACGCGCAATTGAGGCGCCGCATCCCCCGCCTCGCGCTCGCCGCGATCCTGATGGGAGCGGTGTTGTTCGCGGGCGAGCGGGTGCTCGACCCGTATCTCACCGGCAGCATCTGGATGCGCTTCGCGGCGCTGAGCGTGCTGGTCGGCGCGGGCGGGGCGATCTATGTCGTCGCCTGCTTCGTCACGCGGGCGTATCGCCTGAGCGACATCAAGGCCCTGATCCGCCGCAAAGCCCAGGCGGCACCCAAGGAGTGAACATGCGCGTCGTTTCCGGCATCCAGACCACCGGCAATCTCCACCTCGGAAACTATCTCGGGGCGATCCGGCAATGGGTGGCGATGCAGGATCAGGGAGAGTGCCTGTTCTTCCTGGCGGACCTCCACGCGCTCACCGGCAATGTGAGCCCGCAGGAGCTCGCCAATTCGACGATCGAGATGGCTGCTACCCTGATGGCCTCGGGCATCGACGATCGCGCGATCCTGTTCAACCAGGCCCGTGTCCCCGCGCATGCCGAGCTCTGCTGGATCCTGCAGGGTACAGCACGGATGGGCTGGCTCAACCGCATGACCCAGTGGAAGGACAAGGCCGGCAAGAATCGCGAAGGCGCCAGCGTCGGGCTGTTCACTTATCCCGTGCTCCAGGCCGCCGACGTGCTCGTCTACAAGGCGACGCACGTGCCCGTCGGCGAGGACCAGAAGCAGCATCTCGAGCTTGCCCGCGACATCGCCACCAAGTTCAACACCGATTTCAATGTTGATCTCTTCCCGCTGCCCGAGCCGCTGATCAGCAAGGCCGCGCCGCGGATCATGAGCCTGCGCGACGGCAGCGCCAAGATGTCCAAGTCCGATCCCTCGGACATGAGCCGGATCAACCTGATCGACGATGACGACACGATCGCGTCGAAGATCCGCAAGGCGAAGACCGATCCGGAACCCCTTCCCGACAGCTTCGACGGCCTGGCCGAGCGCCCCGAGGCGAAGAACCTCGTGACGATCTATGCCGCGCTCGCCGGACGTGAGCCGCAATCGGTGGTCCAGGAATTCGCCGGCCAGGGCTTCGGCGCGTTCAAGCCCGCGCTCGCGGATCTCGCAGTGTCGGTGCTCGCGCCGGTGCGCGATCGCCTCACGCGCCTGCTCGATGATCGCGCCGCCGTGGGTGCGCAGCTCGCCAAGGGTGCCGCCCGCGCCAATGCCCTCGCCGCCCCGACGCTGAAAACGGCGCAGGAAGCAGTGGGATTGCAGGTTTAACCATAAAGCCGTCACCCCCGCGCCCGTGGGGAGACGAAAAAGGGAGAGACAGATGCTCAAGTCGATCGTCGCGCTCACGGCGCTGCTCGCGGCCGTCCCCCAGACCGCGCCAAACCCCAATCTTCCCAATCCGACATTGGACAAGGTCGCGCCGCGGCTCCCGGCGCTCAAACGCCCGGCGATCCTGATCTTCAGCAAGACCAACAGCTACCGCCACGATTCGATTCCCGCCGCGGTCGCCGCTGTCGAGAAGCGCGTCCGCGCGCGCGGCTGGAGCGCCTATGCGACCGAAAATGCCGCGGTCTTCAACCCGGCCCAGCTCGCGAAGTTCGATGCGGTGGTCTTTGCCAGCGCCACCGGCGATCTCTTCACGCCCGATCAGCGCGCCGCGTTCCAGGCATGGATCGCCGCCGGCCACGGCTTTGTCGGCCTGCACGCCGCCGGCGACGGCAGTCATCCCGACTGGTATCAGGCGATGATCGGCATCGGCGGCAAATATACCGGCCATCCCGGCGGCGCGGACCAGTTCCAGACGGGCAATTTGATCGTCGAGGACCGCAACCATCCCGCCACGCGCCATCTGCCCGCCCGCTGGAGCTGGACCGAGGAATATTATGGCTGGGATGCCCCGCCCCGCGCCGACGCCCACATCCTCGCCCGGCTCGACGAGCACGGCATGCGGCTCGAGCCCAAACATACCATGGGCGATCATCACGCCATGGTCTGGTGGCGTTGCGAAGGCAAAGCGCGGATCTTCTATTCGGCGCTCGGCCACAAACCCGAAAGCTGGTCCGATCCCACGCACCTCGCGCTGGTCGACGGCGCCATTGCCTGGGCCGCGCGTAAGGCCGGCAAGGGCTGCTGACCGGCCTTGAGGGAAACGTAACGCCCGATCCGGCGTTACCTCTGCGCCGGGGAGCGCGCTGAAGCGCTACTGCGCGAGGGCGTGTCATGCGTAAACAACTGACTATCCTGTTGATTCCCCTTCTTGCCCTCGCCGGGTGCGGCGGCGGGGGAAGCGATGGGGGCGGCACGATCGTCCCGCCCCCGATCGACACGCCGGGCCCGACGCCCACGCCGACTCCAGTCCCTTTCCCCACGCCGACACCCGCCCCGGGGGACTTCTTCACCGCGGCCGCCGCGCTCTACACCACCGCGCCCGACATCGCCGGGTGCCAGCCCGGGCTGCTCAAGCCTGCAGTCACTCAACAGGTCCTGCAGACCCTCAACGCCGTGCGCGCGCTCCACCGCCTGCCGCCCGCCACCTATTCGCCCACCGACGAGCCGGGCACCCAGCAATCCGCGCTGATGCAGGCCGCCAACGGCCAGCTCAGCCACACGCCGCCGACGAGCTGGCGCTGCTACACCGCCGCCGGCGCCGACGCCTCGGGATCGAGCAATCTCTATGGCGGCATGGGCGCCGGGCTCAGCCTGATCAGCGATGAGCAAGTCATCGCCGGCTGGCTGACCGAAGTGAACAACATCATCGCCGAGAATGTCGGGCATCGCCGCTGGCTGCTCGATCCGTTCCTCGGCTCGATCGCTTATGGCCGCGTCGCCGGCGCCCATGCCACCAGCACCCGCGCCGACGCTGCGGCGATGAAGGTATTCAACACCGCCGGCGCCGCGGGGCCGAGTGGCACGCTACCCGATTTCGTCGCCTGGCCCTTCGAGGACTATCCCGCGCGCCTGTTCGACGCGCGCGCCTTGCTGTCCTTCGGCGTGATCTCGAACAAGACCAACAAATGGGCCAACAACAATGTCGATTTCTCGAACGCCGCGATCACCGTCCGTCAGCGTGGCGGGGCCACGCTGACGGTCTCGCGCGTGTCGTACGACACCTTGGGCTATGGCCTGCCCAACAACATCCAGTTCGCGGTGAGCGGGCTCCAGCCCAACATCTATTACGACGTGACGATCGATCGAGTGGCGGTCGGCGGCGCCCAGCGCAGCTACAGTTATTTCTTCCGGATCATCCCGTGAGGCGGGACAATCGGGGTGGAGGCGTGACCATAGCGTTTGCCCCGCTCTCGTCTCCTCCACCCCGCCCCCACCCGAGGGTGGGAAGCCGCCTCCCGTGAGAGACGGAAACGGGTTTGCGCTCAGCCTTCATGCGGCAAAGCCGCTCAGCCTTCCAGCGAGCGCATCAGCGCGCGGACCGCGCCGTCGATCTCGACATCCTTGCCGCGCAACTCCTCGATCCGCCTGACCGCGTGGATCACGGTCGAGTGGTCGCGATTGCCGAATTTCCGTCCGATCTCGGGAAGCGAACGCGTGGTGAGACGCTTCGCGAGATACATCGCGATCTGGCGCGGGCGCGCGATCGCCACGGCGCGGCGCTCCGAAATCAAGTCGATCTGCTTGACCTCGAAATGGCTCGATACCGCGCGCTGGATCTCGTCGATCGTGATGCGTCTTTGCGCGCTGCGCAGCACTTCGCCCAGCGTGGTCACTGCGAAGTCGATCGTGATCGTCTCATTCGAGAGGTTGGCGTAAGCCAGCAATCGATTGAGCGCGCCTTCGAGCTCGCGGACGTTCGACGTGATTCGCGCCGCCAGCAGGTCGATCACCTCGTCGGGCATGTCGACCGCAGGCATATCCTCGAGCTTGCGCGCCACGATCGCGCGGCGCAGCTCCAGCTCGGCAGGCTTGATGTCCGCCACCAGCCCCGAGCCGAGCCGTCCCGCGAGCCGCGGCTCGAAGCCCTCGAGCGCCTGCGGCGCGCGATCGGCGGCGATCACCAGCCGCTTCCCCGACGACATGAACTCGTTGACGGTGTGGAAGAACTCTTCCTGCGTCGCATCCTTGCCGCCGATGAACTGGAGATCGTCGATCATCAGCAGGTCGACCGAACGCAGCCGCGTCTTGAATGCGTGCGTGTCCTTGTTGCGCAGCGCCTGGACGAATTCGAACATGAAGCGCTCGGCGGTCACGTAGATCGCGGTCGCTTCCGGATTGGCGTCGAGGAACGCATGGCCGAGCGCATGCATCAGGTGCGTCTTGCCCTGGCCGGTGCCCGAATGGAGATAGAGCGGGCTGAATTGCGGCATGCCCGGTTGCGCCACGGCTTTTGCCGCGTTGAACGCCACCCGATTGGTCGAATCGACGACGAATCGCTCGAAGCTGAAACGCGGATCGAACGCCGGACGCTCACCGGGCGCCGCCACCGGCGCGATCGCGGGCTCGGCCGTGAGCACCTGCTTGGGCTCGTCGGCCATCGTCTCGATCGTGACGCTGGTCACGTCGGGCAGCACCGCGCGGAATTCGAGCAGCAGCCGCTCGGAATAGTGATTCTTCACCCACTGGGTCATGAACGCCGAAGGCAGGCCCAGACGCACGGCTTCGTCGGTCGAGCCCTGAATCAGCACCACCGGCTTCAGCCACTGGTCGAACAGGCGCTGGCCCGCGGAACGGCGCAGGTTGCCGCGCACATGGCTCCACGCCTTGCTGACTGCCTCCATGTCATTCCGCTCCAGTGTCTGGACTTGAGTCACAACGACGCACCCCTCCTTCGCGGAAAGCAGACCCTTTCCGCGCGTAAACCCGCTACGACCTAAGGCTCTACTGCAGCCGGAATCTTGCCCCCAGGCTGGCGCGTCGAGCTTCACAACCCCGGCACGAAACACGACCGGGAGGACTGTTTTAGGAACCGAAATTCGAGTCGAGCAAGGGGGCGATGTGCAAAGAAAGTGAAATAGTTTTGTTGACTCGGAAGAACCCACGGTTTTCCGTCATGTCACAATTTTCTACCTAAGAAATCAGCAACTTACGACAACCTTCATAAAATTGAAGGATGCGAATCGTTGGTTTTCCGCCACTTATGCTGTCCCAATCGGCAACAGCCGCCAAGTGCTTTGCTGCACACGCGAAAAACCCCGCCGGAGCAGCTCCGACGGGGTAACGTTACGGAAATGTGACGCTTATGCCAGCGCTTGGACGCGCTTGTTGAGGCGCGAGAACTTCCGGCTGGCGGTATTCTTGTGCAGCACGCCCTTGGCGACGCCCCGCTGCAGCTCGGGCTGCGCGGCGGCGAGCGCGACGGTGGCCGCGGCCTTGTCGCCCGATTCGAGCGCCGACTCGACCTTCTTGATGAAGGTCCGGATACGGCTCACGCGGTTGCCGTTGATTTCCGCACGGCGGTCGTTCCGCCGGATGCGCTTCTTCGCTTGCGGCGTATTCGCCATGCCGTCTCGTTCCTGCTCAATTGGAGAGGCGCGGGAGGCCCACGCCGGGAAAGGCGAGCCCCTTAACGTCTGAGGCGATTCGGGTCAATCATTTCTGGCCCATCATTTCTGGCATCGCGGACACCAGAAGGTCGATCGTCCCGAATCGACTCGCCGCTCCACCAGCCCTCCGCATTCGCAAGGCTCGCCTTCGCGGCCATAGACGCGCCATTCCTTGGCGAAATAGCCGAGCTCGCCGTCGGGCCGCGCATAGTCCCGGAGCGTCGAACCGCCCGCGCGAATCGCCGCGGTCAGTACCTCGCGCACCGCTTCGACCAGTTTCGTCAGCCGCGCCCTGCTGATCGTCCCGGCCGGCCGGGTCGGGGCGATTCGCGCGAGATACAGCGCCTCGCACACATAGATATTGCCCAGGCCCGCGACGATCCGCTGATCGAGCAGCAGCGCCTTCACCGGAGCGGTCCGGTCCTCGAAGGCCTTGGCCAGATGCGCCGCGTCGAAGTCCGGCCCCAGCGGCTCAGGGCCCAGCGCCTTGAATGCCGGCCATTCCGCCAGCTCCCCGGTCGACACCAGGTCGATCGATCCGAATCGTCGCGCATCGTTGAGCGCGAGCCGGTGCCTGACGGTCTCGATCACGAAATGGTCGTGCTTGCCCAATTCCTCGGGATCGATCCGCCACCGCCCCGACATGCCGAGATGGAAGACGAGCGTATCGCCGCGATCGGTATCGATCAGCCCATATTTGGCGCGCCGTCCCAGCCCGGTTACGGTCGCGCCGGTCAGCCTCTGCCCCAGATCGGGCGGGAACGGCCGGCGCAAATCGCTGCGCCGCAAGGTCACCCGTTCGATCCGCGCGCCTTGCAGCACCGGCTCGAGTCCACGCACGGTCGTCTCGACTTCGGGGAGCTCTGGCATGCCAACCCCCTAGCCGCGCTCCCCTCCCCCCGCTAGAGCGCAGCCATGCCCGACACCGTCTCCTTCGGCTACGAAGACATCGCCCCCGAGGACAAAACCGCCCGCGTCGGCGAAGTCTTCTCCAGCGTCGCGTCGAAATACGATCTGATGAACGATGCCATGTCGGGCGGCCTTCACCGTCTGTGGAAGGATCTGTTCGTCCGGCGGGTGAAGCCCCGCGCCGGCGAGCACATCCTCGACATGGCCGGCGGCACCGGCGACATCGCCTTCCGCATGGTCCCCTCGGGTGCAGCGATTACCGTCGCCGACATCAATCCGGAGATGCTTGGCGTAGGCGTCGAGCGCGCCGCACAGCGCGGGATCGACGGCCTCGTCTGGACCGAGGCCAATGCCGAGACGCTGCAATTCCCCGACAAGTTCTTCGATGCCTACACGATCGCCTTTGGCATAAGGAACGTGACCGACATCCCCGCGGCGCTCCGCGAGGCGCACCGCGTGCTGAAGCGCGGCGGCCGCTTCTACGTGCTCGAATTCTCGACGACGCAGTGGCCGGGCTTCGCGCAGGTCTATGACGCCTATTCGCACCATCTGGTGCCTAGGCTCGGCAGGCTGCTCGCCAACGATGCCGATTCCTACCGCTACCTAATCGAATCGATCCGCCGCTTCCCGCCGATGCCCGAGTTCGAGGCGATGATCCGCGACGCCGGCTTCACCCAGACCAAGGTCGAGCCGCTGCTCGGTGGCCTCGTCGCGATCCACAGCGGCTGGAAGATTTGAACCGCCTGTGACCGCCCCGCCCGTCCACCTTTACCGCCTGCTCAAATGGGGCCGCATCCTTGCGCGTCACGGCGCGCTGCGCGGCATTGAGCGCGATCCCAACACGCCGAAGCCGGTTCGCCGCATCGCCCGCATCGCCCGCTTCGGCGCGCGCATCCCCACGACGCCGCGCTACGCCGACGCCTTCCAGGCGATCGGTCCCGCCGCGATCAAGCTCGGCCAGACGCTCGCCACCCGTCCGGATCTGGTCGGCGAGGAAGCCGCGCACGATCTGCTCCGCCTCCAGGACGCGCTTCCGCCGCTCTCCTTCGCGGTGATCCGCGAGCGTATCGAATCCTCCTATGGTCGCCCGCTCGAGACCTTCTTCGCCTCGATCGACGAAACCCCGGTCGGCGCCGCCTCGATCGCGCAGGTCCACCGCGCTGTCACCACCGAGGGCGCGCAGGTCGCGGTCAAGGTGCTGCGCCCCGGCGTCGAGGCCGAATTCGCAAGGGCGATCGAAACCTATGAATGGGCCGCCGCCCAGGTCGAGGGCATGGGCGGCGAGGCCGCGCGGCTGCGTCCCCGTCTGATCATCGAGACCTTCAAGCGCTGGACCGCGCGCGAGCTCGACTTGCGCCGCGAAGCCGCCTCGGCCTCCGAGCTCGCCGAGGGCATGACCGCCGAGCCCGATTTCTACGTCCCCGCGATCGATTGGCAGCGCACCACCGGCAAGGTGCTCGTCCTCGAATGGCTCGACGGCATCAAGCTGTCGGACCGCGCCGCTCTGGTCGCCGCCGGGCACGACACGACCGCGCTCGCCGGCAAGCTGATCCGCGCGTTCCTGCGCCAGGCGATCGCCGAAGGCTTCTTCCACGCCGACATGCACCAGGGGAATCTCTTCGCGCTCCCCGACGGCCGCATCGCCGCGATCGACTTCGGCATCATGGGCCGGATCGATCGCCGCGCCCGCGTCTGGCTCGCCGAGATTCTCTACGGCCTGATCACCGGCAATTATAAACGCGTCGCCGAAATCCATTTCGAGGCCGGATACGTTCCCCCGCACCACAATGTCGCCGAGTTCGCCACTGCCTTGCGCGCCGTCGGCGAGCCGATGCGCGGTCTCCCGGTCAAGGACATGTCGGTCGGCGCGATGCTCGACGGGCTGTTCAACATCACGCGCGATTTCGACATGCAGACCCAGCCGCATCTCCTCCTCCTCCAGAAGACGATGGTGATGGTCGAAGGCGTCGCGCGCGGGCTCGATCCCGAGATCAACCTGTGGGAAACCTCGGCCCCGTTCGTCCGCGAATGGATCCGCACCGAACTCGGCCCCGAGGCCGCGGTGGCCGACCGGATCATCACCGATCTGCGCACCCTCGCCCGCCTGCCCCAGCTCATCCGCAACATCGAATTGCGCTACCCGACACCCGGCGGCGCGCCTCCCGCCCCGCCCTTGCGCGAGATCGAAGTGGTCCGCGTCGGCGGCGGCTGGCGCTATGCGGCGGTGGCGGTGCTCGCCGCGGCCGCGAGCGCCGCGGCGATGTGGATAGCGTTCCTGTAGAAATCCCTCCCCGCAGAATTCCGCCCCGCAGAGGAGAGGCGGAGACGAGCGAAGCGAGCCTCTCGACACCGGCTCCACCGTCCGTGTAGTCCCGCGCCAGCATGGCCCGTTCCGCCACTCTTTGGCTCGCCGCCCCCAGTCGTTTCGCCGGCTTGCGCAAATCGCGCGCGCGGATCGCGATCGGGCTGCTGGTGCTGCTGCTCCTCGCCTGCCTGACCGCGCTCACCGTGCCCGATCCCGCAGCGGTCTCGGGCGGGTCCGGGGCCAGCCAGTCAGACCAGACCGATCTGATGGTCTATGAAAAGATCGTCGCGGGAGTGAAGGGCGGCGGCGACTATTACACCGTCGCGACCGACACGCTGCGCGCCGGCGGCTATCCGCTGCGTCCGTTCTTCACCGTCCGCATGCCATCGCTCGCCGTGCTGCAGGCGGCCCTGCCCGCCTGGGGGCCGGCAGCGTTGCTCTATCTGCTCGCCGCTTATGTCGGGCTGGTCTGGGTACTTCGCCTCCGCGAGGCGCTGCCGCGCGCAGTGCCGCGCATCTTCGCGGGCGTGCTGCTGATCGGGTCGATGCTCGCTTTCCTGCAGCCCGATCTCGCCGCCTTTCACGAGATCTGGGCAGGGCTGCTGATCGCGCTCTCGCTCGGACTGCGCCGGCCCGGCCGGTGGGTCGAAGCAGTCGCGTTCGGACTCGTCGCGATGCTGATCCGCGAGACCGCAGCGCTCTATGCGGTCGTGATGCTGGCGATAGCATGGCTCGAAGGCGAGCGGCGCGAGGCGCTGGGCTGGATTGCCGCGCTGACCCTGTTTGCCGCCGCGCTTGCCGCGCACGCCTGGGCCGTCACCGGCGTCACCGGCCCGCTCGATCCCGCCTCCCCCGGCTGGAGCGGACTGCTCGGCTTCGGCTTTTTCGTGAAGGCCATCGCGCTGGCCACTGCGCTCCAGCTCGTTCCGATCGCCGCAGCGGCATTGATCGTCGGACTCTGCCTGTTCGGCTGGGCATCGTGGAACGACCCGCTGGGGCTTCGCATGCTGGTCGTTTTCGCATGCTATGCGGCGCTGATCGGGGTCTTTGCGCGCCTCGACACCTTTTATTGGGCGCTGATGGTGGCGCCGCTATTCCTCGTCGGGCTGGTCTTCGTGCCCGATGGATTGCGCGACTTGTTTCGCCCGAGCCTCGACAGGCGACGCATAACGGTGACAAGGGTGGCGCGATGAAGCGCATCTTGCTGATCGTGGGCGGCGGCATCGCGGCATACAAGGCTTGCGAGCTGGTCCGGCTGTGCCGCAAGGCCGGAATCGGCGTGAAAGTCGTGCTGACCGAGGGAGGCAGCCACTTCGTCACGCCGATGACGCTCGCCGCGCTCTCCGAGAACCAGGTCTATACGACGCTCTGGGACCTCAAGGACGAGGCCGAGATGGGGCATATCCAGTTGAGCCGCGAGGCCGATCTGGTCGTCGTTGCCCCCGCCACCGCCGATCTGCTCGCGAAGATGGCCGCCGGCCTCGCCGACGATCTCGCCACGACCCTGCTCCTCGCCACCGACAAGCCCGTCCTCGCCGCCCCCGCGATGAACGTCCGGATGTGGCAGCACGCCGCGACGGTCCGCAACGTCGCCCGGCTGCGCGCCGACGGCGTCACGATTCTCGAGCCTGACGAGGGCCCGATGGCGTGCGGCGAATATGGCCCCGGCCGCCTTCCCGAGCCTGAGGCGATCCTCGCCGCAATCCAGGCGCATCTGGGCATGGACCAGCGGCTGACCGGCAAGCACATCCTCGTCACCGCCGGCCCCACCCACGAACCGATCGATCCGGTTCGTTACATCGCCAACCGCTCCTCGGGCCGCCAGGGCTATGCGATCGCCGAGGCGCTCGCCCGCCTCGGCGCCCGCGTCACGCTGGTGTCCGGTCCGGTTACGCTCCCCACCCCCGCCGATGTCACCCGCATCGATGTCGAGACCGCCCGGGAAATGGCCGAGGCCGTCGCGACAGCCCTCCCCGCCGATGCCGCGGTGATGGTCGCCGCGGTCGGCGACTGGCGCGCCGAAGCGGCCGCGCAGAAGCTCAAGAAAGGCGACGCGCCGCCGTCGCTGGCGCTCTCCGAAAACCCCGACATCCTCGCGTCGCTGGCGCAGGATCCGCGCCGCCCGAAGCTGGTCGTGGGCTTCGCCGCCGAAACCGAGCGGGTGATCGAACACGCCACCGCAAAAAGGACCCGCAAGGCCGCCGACTGGATTGTCGCCAACGACGTTTCGGGCGACGTCATGGGGGGTGAAGCCAACACCGTGCATCTCGTCACCGCCGCCGGCGTCGAACATTGGGATCGCCTGCCCAAGGCCGAAGTCGCGCGCCGGCTCGCGGAGCGGATCGCCGATGCGCTCTAGCCTCGCGCTCCTCCCCCTGCTCCTTGCCGCCTGCACCGCAACCTCGACCGCGCTGCAAACCGCCGACGCGGGCGACGCCCTTTATGCACGCAGCTTCGGCGCGGCGCACCCGGCGACCCTCCTCGTCGTTCTCCACGGCGACGCCCCGACCGAGAAACCCGGCTACCAGTACGCCTTCTCCGAGGACCTCGCTGCGCATATCCCCAATTCGCGCGTCGTCGCGCTGCTGCGCCCCGGCTATGAGGATCCGCAAGGCAATCGCTCTCCCGGCGAGCGCGGCCTGACCACCGGCGACAATTACACGCTCGACCGGCTCGAGGCGGTGAGCGCCTCGCTGCGCAAGCTCCGCGCGCGTTACCCCCAGGCCCGGCTCATCCTGATCGGCCATTCGGGCGGTGCGGCGATGGCGGCCGATCTTGCCGGCACCCGCCCCGAGCTACTCGACGGGCTGCTGCTCGCCGCCTGCCCGTGCAGCCTTCCCGAATGGCGCCGCCACATGAAGGCGCGCATCCCCAACGCGCCGTTCGATCAGCCCGTCCAGAGCCTCGATCCGCTCCAGACGGTCGGCGGTGCCCAGCTCGAGCTGCGTGCCGCATTGGTCGTCGGTGCCGACGACCCGATCACTCCGCCCAAATTCTCGCGCGCTTATGCCGAGGCGCTGGCGCTGCGCGGGATCGCCACCGACTATCGCGTGCTGCCCGGCAAGGGCCACGAGATCCTCGACGACCCCGAAGTGCTGAGCGCGGCCGAACGCCTCGCCGCCGCGCTCCCCAGGAAAGGCTGACATGCCCCTCCCGATCCGCATTGCCGTCCAGCGCCTGCCCCACGGCGAGGGCTTGCCGCTTCCGGCCTATGCGACGCATGGCGCCGCGGGGATGGACGTGGTCGCGGCGGAGGATCTCATCCTCGCGCCCGGCGCCCGCCACGCGATCGCCACCGGCTTCGCGATGGCTATTCCCGACGGATATGAGGTGCAGGTCCGTCCGCGCTCGGGGCTAGCGCTCAAGCACGGCGTCACGTGTCTCAACACCCCCGGCACGATCGACAGCGATTATCGCGGCGAAGTGAAGGTGATCCTCGCCAATCTCGGCAGCGCGCCCTTTCCGATCGCGCGCGGCGAGCGGATCGCCCAGCTCGTCCCCGCCGTCGTGCAGCGGGCAGCGCTCGACGAAGTCGCGTCACTTGACGAAACCCTGCGAGGAGCCGGCGGCTTCGGCTCCACCGGCATGTGATCGCGCTCCTCGCTTTGGCGGCGACGCTGCAGAGCGCCGCGATCGACTGGAACGGGCTCGCCCCGCTTCCGTATCGGGCCCCGCCGATCCTCACTGCCGAGATGCAGGCCTTCGTCCAGCGCCAGGCCGTTTCGCGCAAATGCCCGCTGCCCAAACCCGGCACGATCACGGTCGAGGTCGCGGTGCTGGTCGATGAAGCGAACGGCATCCGCACAGCCGTGCCGCGCGCCATCCGCTGCCCCACGGTCGAGCAATATGCCGCCGCTTTGGTCGCCGGCTTCGCGCGCAACAATTTGCTGCCGCGTACCAATGCCGCCGAACAATGGTATCGCGTCAGCCTGACCTTTACATGGAAGCCATGAGTCTCAGCGACACCCAGCTCGATCGCTACGCTCGCCACATCGTGCTGCGCGAAGTGGGCGGCGCGGGGCAGATGCGGCTGCTCGCCAGCCATGTCCTGCTGGTCGGCGCCGGCGGCATCGGCTCGCCGGCGATCCAGTATCTCGCGGCGGCCGGGGTCGGCCGGATCAGCCTGATCGACGACGACGCGGTCGCACTCTCCAATCTCCAGCGCCAGACGCTCTACGGCACCGATCAGATCGGCACGCCCAAGGTGACCGCCGCGCGAGAGGCCGTCGCCCGGCTCAATCCCGATGTCCGCTTCGACGCGATCGAGACCCGGATCACCGCCGCCAATGCAACGGCATTGCTCCACGAGCACGCGCCCGACGCGATCCTCGACGGCTCCGACAATTTCGCCACCCGGCTCGCGGTCGCCGACGCCGCGCTTGCCTTGCGCATTCCCCTGGTCTCCGCCGCAGTCGCCGAGTTCGAAGGTCAGCTCGGCACCTTCCGCGGCTGGGAGGCCGACAAGCCCTGTTACCGCTGCTTCGTCGGCGCCGATCCCGAGCGACCCGAGGCGACCTGCGCCGAACAGGGCGTGCTCGGCGCGCTCACCGGGGTGATGGGCAGCCTCGCCGCGCTGGAAGCGATCCGCGCCTGCGCGCCCTTCGGCGAAGACAGCGCCGGCAAGCTGCTGCTGGTCGACGCGCTGTCGCTGCGCTTCCGCAGCCTCGCACTGCCCAAGGATCCCGGTTGCCCGGCCTGCTCGGGCGGTCAGACCGGATCGAATTCCAGCGGCACCATCGCCCAGCCGTCGAACGCATAGGCCTTCGGCTCGACCGTCATTTCCTGCGAATGACTGACTTCCTGCTCCGCCGCACGCTGTTCGGCGACGACATCCTCGTCCCTTTTCGATTCTTTCACGACCTTAACTCCCTGAGTCGCGGGGCCTATTTACTCCAGGCTTCACCATATTGGGAGTCCGGGCCGCCGCGCGGTCCTTGACACGCCCGCGCTGACCCGCTGGTAACCTTTGGAGGTTAGCCGAAGCCGAAACGGTCCGGTTCAGCAGGCAGGAACATATGACGAGCAACGGCAAGCGAGTCCTGGTCACGGGCTCGGCGGGATTCATCGGCTTCCACACCTGCAGCAAATTGCTCCAGCAGGGCGCCACCGTGCTCGGCGTCGACAATTTCTCGGCATATTACGACGTCGCCCTCAAGGAAGCGCGCACCGACATTCTCGGCAACCATGCCGAATTCTCGCTCGCCCGCGTATCGATCGAGGACAATGACGCGTTCGCCGCCGCCTGGACTGCGTTCGAGCCAGACACCGTGATCCACCTCGCCGCCCAGGCAGGCGTGCGCTATTCGATCGACGAGCCGCGCAGCTACATCGGCGCGAACATCGTCGGCACGCACAATGTGCTCGAGCTCGCCCGACATAATCCCGTCCGGCACCTGCTCGCCGCCTCGACCAGCTCGGTCTACGGCGCCAACACCGAAATGCCGTTCGAAGAGACGCAGCGCACCCAAACACCGCTCAGCCTCTATGCCGCCACCAAGGGCGCGACCGAGCTGATGGGCCATAGCTACAGCCATCTCTTCGGCACGCCGATGACTTTCTTCCGCTTCTTCACGGTGTACGGCCCATGGGGCCGGCCCGACATGGCGCTGTTCAAGTTCACCAAGGCGATTCTCGCGGGCGAACCGATCGACGTCTACAACAACGGCAACATGGTGCGCGATTTCACGTACATCGACGACCTCGCCGAATCGATCGTGAAGCTCACCGACGCAGTGCCCGGCCGCCAGCCGGTCGAGGGCGACAGCCTCTCCCCCGTCGCGCCGTTCCGCTCGGTCAATATCGGCAACGGCCAGCCGACCCCGCTGATGGACTATATCGGCGCGCTCGAGACTGCACTGGGTCGCGAAGCGATCAAGAACTTCCTGCCGATGCAACAGGGCGACGTTCCCGCCACCGAAGCCTCGTCGGCCTTGCTCCGCCGCCTCACCGGCTATGCGCCGTCGACTCCGCCCTCGGTCGGCGTCGCGCGCTTCGTCGATTGGTATCTGGAGCATTATCGATCTTGAAACCTCCGTTGAGCGATAGCGGGTCCTGAAGGCTCCACTTCGCTGACGGGGATTGCATGAGTATCGAATGGCCGGCGCACGGACTGAAGCTCCAGGCGCGTATCGAAGGCGGCACTGCGAAGATCGGCGTCATCGGCATGGGCTATGTCGGCCTGCCGCTCGCCGTGGCCTTTTGCGAAGCGAATTGTCCCGTCCTCGCCTTCGACCTCGATGACGCCAAGATCGACGCACTCAAGGCCGGCGAGAGCTACATCAAGCACATCGAAGGCGCGCGCATCGCGCCGCAGGTCGAGGCGAAGCGGCTGGATGCCACCGCCGATCTCGATCGGCTCGGCGAGGCCGATGTGCTGCTGATCTGCGTCCCCACGCCGCTGTCGCGCCATCTCGAGCCCGACCTCAAATATGTCGAGGCGACCACAGAGGCGATCGCGAAGACGCTGCGCAAGGGCCAGCTCGTCATCCTCGAATCGACCACCTATCCCGGCACCACCCGCGAAGTGATGCAGCCGATCCTCGAGGCCGGCGGGCTCGTGGCGGGCAAGGACTTCTTCCTCGCTTACTCGCCCGAGCGCGAGGATCCCGGCAACCCGACCTATTCGACCACGCAGATCCCCAAGGTGGTCGGCGCCGACGATCAGGTCTCGGCCGATCTCGCGCTCGCGCTCTACAAGCACGTCGTCCCGAAGACGATCGCCGTCTCCTCCGCTGCGACTGCCGAGGCCGTCAAGATCACCGAGAACGTCTTTCGCGCGGTCAACATCGCATTGGTCAACGAGCTCAAGCTGATCTTCACTGCGATGGACATCGACGTCTGGGAAGTGATCGACGCGGCCAAGTCGAAGCCGTTCGGCTTCATGCCCTTCTATCCGGGACCCGGCCTCGGCGGACACTGCATCCCGATCGACCCCTTCTATCTCACCTGGAAGGCGCGCGAGTATAACCAGCACACCAAATTCATCGAGCTCGCGGGCCAGATCAACGCGGACATGCCGCAGCATGTCGTGCGGGTGATGGCGGATACGCTCGATGCGCGCCTCGGCCGGGGCCTGCGCGGCGCGCGCATCCTCGTGCTCGGCGTCGCCTACAAGAAGAATGTCGACGACATCCGCGAAAGTCCCTCGCTTCGCCTGATGGAGATGATCGAGGCCCGCGGCGCCACCGCCGACTTCCACGATCCCCACGTCGCCCAGATCAACGGCACGCGCGAGCACCCGACGCTCAACTATCGCCACGGCGTGGCATGGGATCCGACCGAGGTCGCGAAGTACGACGCGGTGCTGATCGCCACCGATCACGACGCGGTCGACTATGCCGCGCTGGTTGAGGCCGCGGCACTGGTGATCGATACGCGCAATGCGTGCGGGAAAGCGGGGATCGTCAGCGACAAGGTGGTCCGGGCCTGAGCGTGCCAACGTGCCGCCGCTGCTCGGCGCACGATGTGCGAGGCGGCCGATGCTAGGGTCACGACTCAATTAGCCGAGCAGGCCTGCGAAGCCCTCCCCCTTGATGGGATCGCCGGGTCGGCCATACCGGGGGAATGACCGGCCCAATCATTCCCTCTCCCATCAAGGGAGAGGGATTAGGCTGCGATTAAAGCGTTGACCGTGAATCTAATTGAGTTCTGGCGCTAAAATCGCCGAACCGCGCTTTCGTCGAACTGCGGAGTTGGTGCGCCTTGCTGTGGCGAGATTGCGCGGTGGCTGCCGGATGGCCTCGCAGGCCACCCGGCAATTGTCTCCGATACCCGCTACTGAGACGGAATCGCGTTCGAGAACGACCCGTTGTTAGGCACGCCATTCGTCGGATTGCCGATTACGCGATTGTTTCCATAGGTGCTGATCGTCGATCCGCCGAATGCGATCAGCCCCAGGACGTTGCCGGTGATGGTGGTATTGTTCACTCGGACCAGCATCGAACTGCCGTTGGCGATGAGCCCGGCGCCCGAATTATTGTTGAGCGTCGATCCGTCGATCAATATCGCGACCGGGTTGGTTCCGCCGGCGTTGATCGCGGTGATGCCGTCGCCATTGCCGTCGAAATGACTGTCCAGCGCCGCGACGGTGATGCCGCTCGCATTGGTGTTGCCCGTCGAATCGACCTTCAGTCCGGTTCCGCCATTGTTCTGGACCCGGACATTGTTCAGCGTGACCTTGGCGTTCCCGCCCACGCCCGTGGGCTGGACCAGGATGCCGCCGCCGGTGGCGCTGCCCGTGCTGCCGTTGTTGGAGATGATGACGTTGTTCATCAACAGCTCGGCACCGACGCTCGGCGTGAACGCGACACCAAAACCATTGGGCGCGGCACCGGTCGAGCCGCGGATGATCGTGTCCTCGATCGTCAGCGAGGCGCCCGAGAGGAAGCGAACGCCGTTCAGTCCCGGCGCGGCGGGCGGCGAGCCGTTGATATCGAGCCCCTTCAGGAACACGATGTCGGTCGCGGCCGCATTGATGATGATTCCGTTGGTCGCCGAATGGAGCACCCCCGCGGTCACGCCCACGCAGACCAGCGCAATCGACTTGGTGATCGTCACCGCGCCATAGGCGCCCTGGTCGATGCAGTTGATCTCGCCGCCGGCAGCGGTCTTCGAGATCGCGCCGGCGAAGGTCTTGCACGGCGCCGTGCGGCTGCAGGGATTGACGTCGTCGCCGACGCCCGAAACCCATGTGCGCGTGGCCTGAGCATGGGCGGCCGTAGTGGTGAGCGCCAGTGCGGCGACGAATGACGACGCCGACACGGCCGACAGCGCGGCATATCTGATGAGCTTCATTGCAGTCTCCCTGCATGAACTGAGTAAACGCTTCTGGGATACGCACACGTCCTACCCGCGGACTGCAACAGACTCGGGCGAGCATCTCGCCGGCGCGACCGAGTCGAGCGGGCGAGAATCTTCATCATTTGGAAGGTTCAAACCGATGTCGTCAACTGAATCTTAGCGCCTCCGGACGTTCGACCCGGCACAGCGCCGTCGGAGCCGCCGACACGAACGCGGTGGCACAGCTCTGCTTTCAACGGCCGCCTCGCCTGGGCGAGGCGGCCACGATCAGAACACCCAGAAATCCCCCGCCGACAAGGCAAGGCCGGTTTGCAGCGTCGCGAACTGGATCGCGGCTCCGGCACCGTTGCCGTCGGCATCGAAATAGAGCGCGCCCGTCGCCGAATTGTAGATGATGTTGTCGTCTGCATCCTGCGCCGCGGCGCCGATCCGGAAGGCGCCGCTGTACAGCGCACCCTCGGCAAAGCCCGCGAAGATCGCGTTGTCGAGCGCGATCTTGTCCGATCCGGCGGTCATGTCGGAGATGGTGTCGATATTCCCGCCGCCGAGCGCGGTGGAGAAAGCGAAGGTGTCGTTGCCGGCCAGGCCGGTCAGCAAGTCGGCGCCGCTACCGCCATCCAGTGAGTTGGCCAGACCGTTCCCCTCGATCAGATCGCCGAAGCCGGTTCCGGCGACGTTCTCGATCCCGCTATAGCTGTCGCCCTCGGCGTAGTTCCAATAGCCGCGCCCCGCCGCCAGGCTGACCCACACCGCGCCGAAATTGCCGCCATAGTCGGCGGTATCCGTGCCGGCCCTGCCATCGAGCGCGTCGGACCCGGCATTGCCTTTCAGAATGTTGTTCTGGGCATCGCCATAGAGCCAGTCGTTGGACGCGGAGCCGCTGAGATTCTCGATGCCGGCGAGCACGTCGCCCTGGGCGTCGTTCCAGAGGCCGCCCCCGGCCGCAAGATCGACGATCACCGCGCCGGCGCTGGCGCTGTAATCCGCCGTGTCCGTGCCGGCCCGGCCGTCGAGCGTGTCGGCTCCGCCATTGCCTCTAAGGACGTTGGCCCGGCCATCGCCGTAGAGCCAGTCGCTCCACGCCGTTCCGGCGACGTTCTCGATGCTGTCGAGCATGTCGCCCTGGGCGTCGTTCCACAGACCACCGCCAGCCGCGAGGTCGACGATCACTGCGCCATAAGTCGCGCTGTAATCGGCGGTGTCCGTCCCGGCGCCTCCCTGGAGGCTGTCCGCACCGCCGCCGCCGACCAGCACATCGTCGCCGGCATTGCCTTTCAGGACATTGAACTGGGCATTACCATAGAGCCAGTCACCCCAGGCGGAGCCGGTGACATCCTCGATACTGATGAGGACGTCGCCTTCGGCATCGTTCCACAGGCCGCCCCCCGCCGCGAGATTGACGATCACCGCGCCGAATGCGTCCGAGTAATCGGCGGTGTCGAGGCCGCCGCGCCCGTCGAGAATGTCGGCGCCGGCACTGCCCAGCAATGTGTCGTGGCCGCCGCCGCCGATCATGGTGTCGGCATCGGCACTACCGCCAAGCCGTCTGTCGAGGTCCGAGCCATCGGGCGGGAGACCGTCGAAATGGGCGCGTGTCAGGGCAGCCTTCGGTACGTTCGTGAAGGTCAGGAACAAGGTCGGCCCGTAATAAGACGCCGCGCCGTCCCGGTCGATGTACAGCGACGTGCTGTCCCCGCTCTGGACGAGCGAGAGATGGCCCGTGGCGAAAGGATTGCTCTGCTGGTCCCAGTTGAACAGTTCGCGCGCAAAATAGCTGCCCCAGTGGAGACGGTCCTGCCCCGGGTTGAAATCGGTCAGCGTGATCGTGAACTCACCGATCAAGGTCGCGTAGAAGCTATCGAACTCCACCAGGTCGCCGCCGGCGCCAAGAGTCACCACCGTCGAACCCCGGTTGCCCATCAGGTCGACCGTGTCCGCTCCATCCCCGAGATCGATCGTCACCGAGCCGGGATTGAAGTTCCCATAGTGGACGACGTCGTTATCCGCTCCCGCCGAGATCGTGACGTTCTCGACCACCCCGTGATAGTTGCCGGACACGCTGATGATATCGTCGCCCGCGTCGCCGCTGATCGTGTCCGACCCGCCCTCATCCGCCAGCCAGATGAAATCATTGCCGTTGCCGCCTTCGATCAGGTCGTTGCCGAATCCGCCGTAGAGGGTATCCCGGCCGTCTCCGCCGCGTATCGTGTCGTTGCCTGCGCCACCGCTCAGGATATCCTCACCGCCCAATCCCTCGATCGTGTCGTTCCCGAATCCGCCGGTGAGCGTGTCGTTGTTCGCGGTTCCGGTGAGCGTCACGCCCGGCGGCGGCGTGCCGTCCGGCGACAGACCGCCAAAATTCTCCCCGGTGAAGCTGCCGACGCCGCGGTTCTGGAACACCAGAAGGTTCATCCAGCCATAGCCGGGAAGCCCGTTCACCTGAAGGACCGCATCGGCGCCCTGCTGCACCAGCCGCAGCTTGCCCACGGTGAATGGATTGGTGGAGGGATCCCACGATGCGCTGCCGGTGAGGAAATTGTGCAGTAGCACGACATCCCCCGTGGCGCCGGTTGCGAAATCGGTCACCGTGCGCGTAGTCGCGCCAATATTCCACGCCTGGAACGATTGGAGATTTAGCGTGTCGCGCCCGGTGCCGAGTGTGATGACGTTCGAGTGCGTCGAACTGAGCAGGTTGATGGTGTCATCGCCCGCGCCGCCATCGATCGTCACCGATCCGGCGGCATAGCTCCAGTCGATGACGTTGTCGTTGCCGTCGCCGCCGCGCAGCGTCACGCTCTCGTTCAGGCTCTGGTTCAGCCGATAGATATACAGCGAATCGTCGCCGGCGCCGCCATCTAGCGTATCGCTGCCGCCGCCACCGTCGTAGAGAGTGTCGTTGCCGTCGCCGCCGGCCAGCGTGTCGCTCCCCGTGGCGCCTTGAAGGCTGTCCGAGCCGTCGCCGCCCTCGAGCGTGTCGTCACCACCCCCGCCGTTCAGCACATCGTCGCCGCCCCCGCCCTGGAGCAAATCATGGCCGCCATTGCCCGTGAACTCGTCGCGCCCATTCGTTCCGGTCAGGACCAGCCCGGCCGGCAAGGAACCGTTGGCCGCATAACCATCTAGATTTTCGAGCGTGAGCGTCGAAGCCAGCACGTTCTTGAGGACGAGGATGTCAACGGGTGCCAATCCGCCGACGCCGTCGATGTCGCGCGCCAGCACTGTATCGGCATTGTCCTGGCGAACGCTCAGATGACCGGTCTGGAACGGATTGAGCGACTGGTTCCAGCCGGTCAGCCCATGACCGAGCGCTGTGAGCCAATCGATGCGATCGCCGCCGGCGCCGACGGCGAAGTCGGTGATGACGACCGGCGCGGGAAAGCTCAGTTGGTTCAGAACGATGGTGTCCCGGCCGAGACCGAGCGTCAGTTCCACACCAAAAGGCACGATCCCGAGCACGATGGAATCGTCGCCCTCGCCGGCATCGATCTTTGTGGTGGATGCACTGTTGATACCGTAGTTCGAATAGACGATCCGGTCGTTTCCGCTGCCTCCGTCAATCCGGATATGGTCGGGCGTTGCCCGGTAGTCGCGCTGGATGGTGATGTTGTCGGCGCCAGCGCCGCCGTCGATCCAGTCGTCGCCGCCCTCGTTCTCGGTAATATAGTCGGTGCCGTCGCCGCCCTCGACTTTGTCGTCCCCGGAGCCGCCGTCGAGCCAGTCGTCGCCGGCGCCGCCACGCAGCACGTCGTTGCCGGCGCTGCCCTTCAGGTTGTCGGTGCCGCCCAGACCTTCGATCACGTCGTCGTTCGCTGTGCCGACAAGCGTGTCGGACTGCTCGGTTCCAGTAATAATCGGCACTGCCCCACCCCGAATTCTAATTGAAGGTTCAATCTATCAAGCGACCGGCACGAAGTCGACTACCAAGATCGCCCACTAGCATTAAGAATGGTGGCTATCCATCTGTGGACGCTTCTAAACGTGCAGCCTGCATTTGGAGAGCGCATGGTCGAGCTTAATAGACCGTCCGGCTCCGATGCTGCGATAGGGCGGTAGGTCGGTGCTTGTTCGCGGACCTTTGATGATCTTTCGCGCTATACTCCGTCAGGAGGCGTTTCGACGAGCGCGACGATCTCGAAATCATACCGTTCCCAGCCGCGCTGTTTCGCCGCCTCGGCAGTAGCGGCCTTCTTGCCGCTCGCTTCGCGCAGCGATTTGGCGTGGCCCCAGAACACTTCCGTCTTGCCACCGCCCAGATGGGCGACGATCCGCCAGTAATGCGTGAACGGCGCCGCGGTCGGCCCGATCGTCTTGACGTAGCCGTCGGACAGTGTGGCCGTGAGGATGCGCTTCTTCCTAGCCATGTTCGAATCGATAGCCGATCGCGCGGCACCCGTGGAAGCCGCAGTTCCGCATCCCCACATGGGGCGCGAAATGGAGATCCGCATGACCCAGTATCGCAAGACCGAAGAAGCCGTCGCCGCCCTTTCCCCCGAAGAGTATCGCGTGACCCAGCAGAGCGGCACCGAGCGGCCCGGCACCGGCAAATATCTCAACAACAAGGAACCGGGCATCTATGTCGACATAGTCTCGGGCGAGCCGCTGTTCGCATCGTCCGACAAGTATGAATCCGGCTGCGGCTGGCCGAGCTTCACCAAGCCGATCGAGCCCGCCAATGTCGCCGAGCTGCGCGACGCCAGCCACGGCATGGTCCGCACCGAAGTCCGCTCGGCGAACGGCGACAGCCATCTCGGCCATGTCTTCGACGACGGCCCGCCGGACCGGGGCGGCCTGCGCTATTGCATCAATTCGGCATCGCTCCGCTTCGTGCCCCGCGATCGGATGGAGGCGGAAGGCTATGGCGCCTATCTCGATCAGGTCGAGCAGCCCGTCTGAACCGTCAGGGGCCGCTTGCAATGTAGGATTTCGTCTGCTTGCCTCGGGCGGTCGGCGTTGCCGGCCGCTCTTTGACATCGCCGTAGCAACCAGAACGAAATACCTGAGCGCGATCACGCGAACGAAACGCGTTTTCGCCTAACCTTTACTAACCTTCCGCGCTGCAGCGTCGCGCGATGAACGCACGCACCGCCGGCGCGATGTCCTCGCGCTCCAGCGCGACCGCGATATTCGCCTGGATGAACCCGGCCTTGTCGCCGCAGTCGTAGCGCGTGCCGGCGAAGGTCAGTCCGTGGAACGGCTGGTCGCCGATCATTTGCGCCATCGCGTCGGTGAGCTGGATTTCGCCGCCCGCGCCCTTCCCCTGCCCTTCGAGCACACGCATCACTTCGGGCTGAAGGATATAGCGGCCGATCACCGACAGGTTCGACGGTGCGGTGCCAGGCGCCGGTTTTTCGACCAGGCCCCTGACCTCGGTGAGCGATCCGTCGCGGCCGCCAGGCGTGATGATGCCGTAGCGATGCGTCTGGTCGTCAGGGACCTCTTCGGCACAAATCAGATTGCCGCCGATCCGGTTGTACGCCTCGACCATCTGCTTGAGGCAGCCGGGCTTGCCGACCATGAAGTCGTCGGCGAGCAGCACCGCGAAGGGCTCGTCGCCGACGATGTCGCGCGCGCACCAGACGGCGTGGCCGAGTCCCATCGGCTCCTGCTGGCGGACATAGGCGACCGCGCCGGGCTTCAACCGCGTCGCCTCGAGGATTTCGAGCGACTTGCCGCGCTCGCTCATCGTCGTTTCGAGCTCGAAGGCGATGTCGAAATGATCCTCGATCGCGCTCTTGCCGCGCCCGGTGACGAAGATCATCTGCTCGATGCCCGCTTCCATCGCCTCGTCCACGGCATATTGGATCAGCGGCCGGTCCACGATCGGCAGCATCTCCTTGGGCATGGCCTTGGTGGCGGGCAGGAAACGGGTGCCAAGGCCCCCGACGGGGAATACGGCCTTGCGCAGGGGCTTGATCATTCGGCTCTCCTTGGCAAGGCTCGCCCCGCCGTCGGCGCCGCCTTGCCCGTTCCGAAAGCCTCGATCAAGCCGACGCCCTCAGCGGTGCCGGATCAGCAAGGACTGCCAGTCGCCGCTGAGCGGCTGGCTCCGCTCGGCGATCACACCCGGGACCATCGGCCGTGCCGAAACCGTCTCGAGCTTTGCGATCTCCGCCTCCAGCGTCGCGACGCGATCGCGCCAATGGGGGTGCGATCGGCTGCGGAAGATGCCGCCCGCCTTGCTCGGCCCGAAACGATTCCAGAAGTCGATCGCCGCGCGCGGCGGATAACCCGCATTGGCGAGCAGATAGACCGACAGCAGATCGGCCTGAAGTTCGGTCTGGCGGAAATACTTCACATTGGCGCCGAAGCCCGAGAGCATGCCGAAATCCACGCCTCGCGCCTCGAGCCGATCGCGGTGGTGCAATATATTGTGCGAGAATTCGTGTGCGACCGCCGCAGCGGCCTGGTCGGGCGTATATTCTTCGATGAACTGCGAGCTGATCTGCACCATCGTACCGTCGGCCCGGGCATTGTAACCGCTGCTCAGCAGCAGCTCGAAACGCGAGCGGCAGGCCGGCACCGGCTGGACCGTAAGCTTGATCGGCGCCCCCGCCCGAATCGCCTCGACCTCGACCGCCGCGGCGGGAGGCAGGTCCGCGATCGCGAGCTGCGCCGCGACGAGTCGCTGCGTCGTCTCCGGTTTCCCGGGCAGCGCCGCAAGGTCCACCGGCCCCACCCGCACGAGCGAGTCGTCCTGGCGGATGCCTGCGCGGTCGGCGGGACTGCCGGCTACGACGCCTTCGACCGCGACCGGGGTAGCGAATCCGAAATGCACCTGCGCCGCAGTGCGGGAGGCCGAATCGAACTGATCGAGCGTGTGCAGCTGCAGCCCCAGCCCGGGCTCGAGCCGGTCGCAGAGAGGAGCGTTGGCCACGGACAGGCGCCAGCCGATCGTCGCGAGCTTGAGGTCCGCGGCCCTGACGGCCTCGAAAGTCTCGCGATTCTCGCTGGCACCGGCCCATGCAGGGAGGGCCCCGGGGAGCAGAAGGAAGCCCGAGGCAGCCCAAAAAAGGCTTCGGACGAGGCGCCGGAAAATGCGGCCAGGCAAGTGAACCATGACTCCTTTAGCCGCGCCCGCTCTGCAATCACAATGCGTTATCCCTGCATGCCGGCGATGCCGCTGCCGAGGAATCGCCCGTAACTCGTGGTATTCCCCTAGAAATCGCCACCGCAATTGGCTCACTTTTCGTTAACCCCCTTGGCACTATTGCTGTGCCGCGTTATAGAAATGCACGCGCTCGCAGCACGGGTCCTGGTTGTGAGCAAAGAGTTCGGGTCAACCGGACCAGTGTTGCGTTCAGGCAACGGCAGAGCTAAGTTTGTCGTGAGCTTGGATTTTGAGGTGTTGCCGTCGGTGTGCTCCTATGCCATAGGACTGCCCGACGAGAGCACCGGAGCTCGAAGAGGGAGTAGAATGATGTTGTCAAAGCTTCTTACGGCGGCTGCGGTCGTTACCATGGCTGCCACCCCGGTTGTGGCGGCTCCGGCCTCCAAGCTGTCGCTTTCGCGCGCCTCGACGGCGAGCGAAAAGGATAGCGAACTGGCTCCTGCAGTGATCATCGGCGTGCTTGCCACTGCCGCGATCATCGGTGGCGCGATTGCGCTCGCCAACAACGACGACGATCCCGACAGCAACTAAGCCGTTCGGATCTTCCGGAATTACGAGTGGCGGCCCAAAAGGCCGCCACTTTTGTTTGTGCATGCTATAACGGAGGAGCGCTTCTCGCGCGCCCACCTGAGCAGCCTCTCCCTGCCGCGGAGCGCCTGCCTCCGTCGCGCGACGATCTCCGCGCGACCATAAAGCTTGGATACATTCGCGCAGTGCAATAGGACGCGGCGAGTGGCTTTAGCAAACGCGATATCATGATTGGACAGCTCTTCCGCCGTCGCTCCGCTCCGCCGAGAATCGAGGGGAGCATACCCGCCGGCCAACGCATCTACGCCATCGGCGACGTGCACGGCCGCCTCGACCTTCTCGACACCCTGCTGGGCAGCATCCATGCCGACGATGCGAGGCGCGGCCCTGCGCAGTCGCGCATCATCTTCCTGGGCGACCTAATCGATCGAGGCCCGAGTTCCGCGCAAGTCGTCGACCGCGCGATGGAAATCACGGCCGGGCCGGGAAACTGCCAGTTCCTGCTCGGGAATCATGAGGAAGTGTTCCTCCAGGCGATGGCCGGCGATTTGAAGGCGCTCGCTTTCTTCGTCCGCATCGGCGGACGCGAAACCATCCTGAGCTACGGCATCTCGGAAACTGAGTATCGCGACTCCGACTATCCTGCACTTCATGCGCTGTTGGTCGAACGAGTGCCCGAATCGCACATCGCCTTTCTGAACAGCTTCGAGGACCTGATCGTCGTCGGCGACTTCGCATTCGTCCATGCCGGCGTGAAGCCGGGACAGGCGCTGGCGGATCAGCGCACGAGCGACCTCCGCTGGATCCGCCGCGAGTTCCTCGACCATAATGACGGATTCGAAAAGATCATCGTCCACGGCCACACGATCACCGAGCAAGTCGAGGTTCGATCGCATCGAATTGGCCTGGATACAGGCGCCTATTCGAGCGGGAAGCTGACCGCGATGGGCTTCGAGGGTGCAGAGCGGTGGGTATTGGACACCGCCGGCTGAAACGAAAAACCCCGGCCGAAGCCGGGGTAGGCGCACTTACTGGCCGGGAGCGCCCTGCGGGGGCGGACCACCGGGAGCGCCGCCCTGCTGTTGTTGCTGCTGTTGCTGCATCATCTGCTGCATCATCATCTGCTGGATGACCGCGGCAGGAACGACTTCGCTCATCTCTACATCGAAGATCAGCACCTTGTCCGCCAACTCGGCCCCGGGGCCCTGCGCGCCGGGCTCGGCGCCGTAGCCAAGGTTGGGCGGCAGCCAGAAGCGGAACTTCGACCCCTTGTTCATCAGCTTCACGCCTTCGGTGAAGCCCGGGATCATCGGCTGGCCGACCTGGAAGCGCATCGGCGCGGCAGGCTGGAACTCGCTGCCGTCGCGCAGCGTGCCGTGAATCTGCAGCGAGACGCCGTCCTGCTCCTTCGCGATCGGGCCCTCGCCCGCCTTGAGCACCTGATATTGCAGCCCCGACGCCGTGGTCTGGATGCCCGTCTGGCCCTTGTGCCACGCGAGGAACTGATCGTTGGGCAGCTTGGCCGCGACCTGCTCGCGCGTGCCCAGCCAGGCGAGGCCGGCGGCCAGCGCAATCGCCAGCAACACGCCGATCCACAGCCAGACCTTATAAGCCCGCTTGACGGGCTGGAGCGGAACGGCGGTCACGGACATCGAGTCATCCCCAAATCGGCGTTCCGCCGCTTAACTTCGCATTTTTCCCGCGAATCGTGAAAGAAAATTGCGCCGAAGCGCAGGATTCTTACCGTGCGCTGTCGCGCTCCACGCGCTTCCGCTCGAGCTTCCGCGCGCGGCGGACAGCGGCGGCACGCTCACGAGCGCGCTTCTCGCTGGGCTTCTCATAGTGACGGCGGAGCTTCATCTCGCGATAGACGCCCTCACGCTGCAGCTTCTTCTTGAGCGCGCGCAGCGCCTGGTCGACGTTATTGTCGCGAACGATGATTTGCATAAGGCCGTACAGCTCCGATCTCGATACAATAGAATAGGGTTCGCCGGAGCGCAGGCTGCGGCGTTATCGGGGCCACCTAACAGCGCGAATCCAATTTTTCAAGGTCCGAAGCGGCGTCCCGGCGTGAATCCGGGCCCGATACCGCCTCGCAAGTGTGGCCCCTAGGCAACAGCGCGTCGCATTTACATCGCGACGACGATCCTGGAATCCACGAGCTGGCCGCGGATTTCTTGCCGAATCGCGGCTTCGCGGGAACTCCGCGTCAGCCGCACTCAGCCTCGAACGCTGCACGGACGGGATCATATTCGAGGAGCGGAGCGTGCGAAGCATATTTGCGCGAACGTATCTGCCGAGGCGACGGCTGGCGGCGAAGGAGGCGGAGCCAGTTGAGCGACACGAGAGGTCTCCTTGAAGGAAGGCCATCCTGTCCCGATCTGCGGTTGCGCGCCAATCCGGAGCTTTGCCCTAAGGTGTTCTGCCTAGGATTGGGACGGCGGCGGGCTTGCTGAAAAAACCGCGGCTGGCATCCGTGCAGTCGCGGCCCTTTTGCCGCACTGTCAAACGCGCTAGAGGCGTCGGCATGCGCAATCTCCCCGCCTTCCGTTGCCGATCGTCCGTCGCCGCGACGTTGCGCTTCGGCGCTGTCGCGCTGGCGCTCTGCGTGGCAGCTCCCGCGCTGGCGCAGGACCTCAGCGGCCAGGACGATGAGATTGCGGCACCCTATGCCGAGCAGCCCGCCGCTTCGGTAACCTCACCGAAAATCAGCGACAAGAACGACAAGAAGACGGGCGAGCGGCAAGCGCGCGACGCAGTGGAGGGCATCGAACCGATGGCGCGGATCAACAACCGCATTCCCAATCGTATCCCGAACCGCATCCAGAACCGGATCGATCGCGACTTTCGTGGCATCGGCACTGCCACGGCCGCTTCCGCCGCGGCACAATCCGCGGCGCGCCGGTCAAATGCGCAGGGCAGGCCCTGAAGGCCAATCTAGCAGTGACAACAAGTGGAGCCTCGAAGGTTCGCGGCGGAGCGACAGCGCCGCGCCTCAGGTGAGGACGAAGCGGCCAAGCAAACCAAGCCCCAACGGCCGGGTCCGCTCCCCTCGACCGATCAATTCATAACCGCAGGCCTCGATCACTTTGATCGACGCCGTATTGTCGTCGTCGACGACGTACCACATCCGCTCGAACTGCCCCGCCCACTCGGCGTGGATCGCGGCTATCGCCGCTCGGGCGAGACCGCGCCCTCGATCCGCCTCTTCAGTCCAGGTGTCGCCGATCTGCAGATCGGTGCGCCGCATGAACGGAAACCGATACCAGCGCGGCGTCACCAGCGAACGATGCGCCAGGCGCTCCCCTTCGCGGATCATCAGCACGCCGGCATTACGATTGGCGAACAGGCGCAACCGATCGAACAGCCACCAGATGCTGAAGACCCTGCCCGTCAGCGGCGCGCCCGGTCGTCCGTCGCGCGCGGGCCGCCAGGTGTGCACCGTATATCCCTCGGGCAGTGACGCCGCGCAGCGCAGCGGGGCGCCGGCGTCGATCCGGTAGAAGCGCTCGAGGCTCAAGCCGCGCCCGCGATCGCGGCTCCGGGAGGCTGACCTTCGGGCAAGGGCGCCCGCCGGCGGCACACTTCGATCAGCTCCGGATCGACGTTCAGGCGCGTGAGGATGTCGATCACCCCGTCGAGCGCGCGCTGCTTCGAGACAATCGCCACCCCCGTCAGCCAGACGATCCGCATGTCGAGCAGCACCGAGCTATTGGCGATATAGACTAGCCCAAGCCGGCTCTTCCACGGCCGGATGATGCGATTGTACAGGCCGTCGGCGTCGTCGCTGCCCGCGAGGATCTGCCCCTCGTCGGAGAAGACGATCGACGCGAGATCGGTGATGCCGGGACGCACCGAGAGCAGGTGCATTTCAGCGGGCGTGTAGAGGTCGACGCCGTGCGCGCGGGTGTTGGGGCGCGGGCCGACTACGCTCATGTCGCCCATCAGCACGTTCCAGAACTGCGAGAGCTCGTCGAGCTTGAAGCGGCGGATGAAGTGGCCGACGCGCGTGATGCGGTTGTCGGTCGCCGAGGTCGAGGTGACGCCGGTCTTGTCGGCGTTGATCCGCATCGAGCGGATCTTGATCATCACGAAATCGCCGTTGCCCCGCGCGACCCGCGTCGCCTTGTAGAGCGGCGAGTGCCGGTCCTGCCACCAGACCAGGAACAAGGCGGTCAGCATCACCGGCGCGCTCGCGAGCAGCACCAGCACCGAGAAGACGATGTCGAACAGTCGCTTAGCCATTGCGGTTGAGCCCCTTGCGCGCCGCCGCGACGATCGCGTCAGAATCCATCGCGTAGCGCTTGCGCAGATAGCGCTGGTCGCCGACCACCGACGGGAATTCGTCGTTCAGTCCGATCCGGTGGAAGAAGCGCACCGGAACGCCCGCCTCCAGCACCGCCTCGGCCACGGCGGCGCCGAGTCCGCCGACGATATTATGCTCTTCGACGGTGATCACCACGCCTGTGCGGCCCGCCGCCGCGGTCACGCCCTCGGCGTCGAAAGGCTTGATCGTATGGACGTCGACGATCTGCGCCGCGATGCCCTCTTCCGCGAGCATGTCGGCCGCCTTCAGCGCCTCGCCCAGGATGCCGCCGGTCGCGAAGATCGCCACGTCGCCGCCTTCGCGGACCACTCGGACCTTGCCGAGCACCACGTCCTCGGGTGCCGGGGGAAGCCCGGCCTTGTCCTTGTCGATGCGCAGATAGGTCGGGCCGCCACGCTTGTGTAGCTGCTTGGTCAGCTCGGCCGCCTGCCACGGGTCGGACGGCGCCACCACGGTCATGTTGGGCAGCGCGCGCAGGATCGCGAGATCCTCGGTCGCGAAGTGCGACATGCCGAGCTGGCCGTAGGAGAAGCCACCGCCGACCGACACCGCGGTGACGTTCGCGTCGTGATAGCACACGTCGTTGCGAAGCTGTTCGAGACAGCGCAGCGTCGTGAAATTGGCGATCGAATAAGTGTAGGCGCGCGCGCCTTCCAGCGCCATGCCGCAGGCGACCGCGGTCATGTTCTGCTCGGCGACGCCGGCGTTGAGATACTGGGTCGGCCGGTTCGCGATGAAATCGTTCAGGACCCCGAAGCCGAGATCGCCGTTGACGAGGACGATGCTGGGATCCTGATCTGCGAGCTCGCTCAAGGCGCGGATAAACGCGTCACGCATTGGCGGCAGCCTCCAGCGCGTCGAGCTCGGCCATGGCCGCGTCGAATTCCGCGCCCTGCGGTGAGCGATAGTGCCAGAGCACCTGGTTCTCCATGAACGAAATGCCTTTGCCCTTGACGGTGTCCGCGAGGATCACGCTCGGCTTGCCCGTCTCGAAGGGGATCCGGTCGAACAGATCGTGCAGCACGCCGTGATCATGGCCGTCGACCTGATGCACCGACCAGCCGAATGCCCGCCACTTATCCGCGAACGGCTCGAGATTCATCGTCTCGGAGACCGGCGCAAGGCTCTGGAGCTTGTTGTAGTCGACCACGGCGATCAGGTTATCGAGCTTGTAGTGCGCCGCGAACATGATCGCTTCCCAGTTCGATCCCTCGTCGCATTCGCCGTCGCTCATCACCACGAATACGCGCTGGCCGCCGCCGAGGCGCTTGAGCTGAGTCGCCATGCCGGCGCCGATGCCAAGGCCATGGCCCAAGGAACCGGTCGAGAACTCCACGCCGGGCACGCCCTTGTGCGAGACGTGCCCGGAGAAGATCGAGCCGTTCTTGTAATGCTGGCTCAGCAACTCGGCGGGGAAGAAGCCGCGCTCGGCGAGCGACGCATAGACCCCCGCCCCGGCATGGCCCTTCGACAGGATGAACCGGTCCCGGCCGGGCCATTTCGGGTCCTTGGGATCGACTCGGAGCACGCGTCCGTAGAGCACGCCCATGATGTCGGCCATCGAAAGTGCCGATCCGATGTGCGAGCCGCCGCCCGACTGCGCCATGCGCAGCGCGTGCTTGCGCAGCCGCAGCGCGAATGCCTCGGTATCTACGATATTGGGCAGCGAGGCATCGCTCATCAGTCGAGAACCGCGAACGAGATGTACGGATCGAAGTCGAGCCGCTCGAGCCGAAGCGGGCGCTGCGCATGCTTCTCGAGCATCGCCAGCGTCTCGCCCGGCCAGAGCGGGTTGTCGAGCTCGTCGAACGCCAGCACCGCGCCCTTGGGCATACGCGGCAGGAAATGCTCCAGCGCCACCTTGGTCGGTTCGTAGAGGTCGAAATCCATGAACAGCAGGCTGATCACGAGGTGCGGGTTGTCCTTGACGAACTGCGGGATGGTCTGGATCGCGTCGCCGCGGACCATCTTCACCTTGCCGACATGGCCGATGAAGCGCGTGCTGTCGTAGATGTCGATCAGCTGCGAGAGCTCGTCATGGACGTCGGCGGCGAGATCGCCTTCCTTGACGTGTTGCGAGGTCGCCGAACGGTCCTGCGCGGCGACGCTGGGAAAGCCCTCGAACGTGTCGAAGCCGTAGATGCGGCGGGTAAGATTCACCGGCTCGAGGATAGCCGAGAACTTGGCCCAGCTCATCAGCCCGAAGCCGTGATTGACGCCGCACTCGACGATGGAGCCCTTCACGGGCAGCTGACGCTTGAAGATCTCGTACAGCGCCATGAATCGCGTGAGATTCTGGCGACGGACATATTTCGGGAAATTCTCCATCTTGGTTTCCCAAGTGGAGGGGTTCGCGTCGAACAGGGCGCGATTGCGCGAGCCTTCATTGGCTTCGGCCTCGGTGCGCAACCCGCCCGAGACGTTGATCGGCTTGTCCAAGATGCTCTCCGCTCAGTTCTTGTAGAAAGCGACAACCTGGTCGCAGATATAGTTGACGTCGTCGTCCGACAGCAGGTGATGCATCGGCAGCATCATGTACCGCTTTGACATTTCCTCGGCATAGGGCGCGTCGGCGCACAGGCCTAGATCCTCGAACTGGTGGATCATGTGGCCGCCCCATTGCATGATCGTACCGACGCCCCTGTCGGCGAGGTGCTGGCGCAGCGCATCGCGGCGATCCGACTGGATCTCGTAATTCTGGAAGATGTCGAAGCGGATGTTGTCACTGTCGGGCGCCGGCGGGAGCAGCAGCCCTTCGATCCCGGCGAGCCGCGCCTGGTACAACGCGGCGGCGTGGCGGCGCTTGGCGATCGATTCGTCGTAGCGCTTGAGCTTCAGGTGCAGGATCGCCGCCTGGATATTGTCGAGCCGGCCATTGATGCCGAAGCGATGGACCTTGCCGTCGCTGCCGCGACCGTGGTCGCGCAATTCCTTCGCCTGCTCCGCAAGGTCGTCGCTGTCGACGATCAGCGCGCCGCCGTCGCCGAAGCAACCCAGCGTCTTGGCGGGGAAGAAGCTGAACGAGCCCGCGACGCCGAAGGTGCCCGCCTGGCGGCCGCGATATTTCGCACCCATCGCCTGACAGCTGTCCTCGACGATCTTGAGGTTGTGCTCGGCGGCGAAGGCCTCGACGGCATCCATGTCGCAGGTACGGCCGTTGAGCTGGACGGGCATGATCGCCTTGGTCTTGCTCGTCACCACGCGCCGTGCGCTCTCGACGTCGATCATGCTGTCGGGACCGCAGTCGCATAGCACCGGGGTGCCGCCGACCTGATGCACCGCCGAGGCGGTAGCAATGAAGGTGTGGCTGGGGACGATGACTTCGTCGCCGTGGCCGATGCCGGCGAGCGTCAGCGCCATCTTGAGCGCGACCGTCCCGTCCGCCACGCCGATCGCATGCTTGACGCCGAGATAGTCGCCGAGCGCCTGCTCGAACTCGGCGAGATCGCGCTGCATGATATATGCGCCGCGGCTCAAGACATCTTCGAAAGTACTCAGATATTCTTCACGGTGCTCAGCGAATAGCGCCGGATAATTGAAGAAGGGGACGCTCCTGGTCACGGTAAAGCCTCACGACAGAGAATGGCGTGCAGGGGATGTTGCGCCACGAACATGGACGGCCCCCCGATGCGCGGCGGGCGCTAACATACGGGATTTGGCAAGGCAATGGCCGGGAGTACCGCTTGCCGGGCCGCATACGGGCGTCTATGGCGCCCCCGCTTGCACGCAGGCTGGAGCCGCTACGTTCACATGAGAATTATGTATCTGACGCAGTGGTTCGACCCTGAGCCGGGCGTTATTAAAGGCGCTGACTTTGTGCACAGGCTAGAGGCGGAGGGCCATGAGGTAACCGTCGTAACGGGCATTCCCAATTACCCCACGGGCAAGATCTTCCCCGGCTACCGCTTCCGGCTGTACCAGCGCGAGCAGCTGCTTGGTTGCGACGTACGCCGGCTGGCACTCTATCCCAGCCATAGTCGTTCGTCGGCGGGCCGCGCGCTCAACTTCCTGTCCTTCTTCCTGTCGGCCCTGCTGTACGGCCTGTTTCGAGTCGGTCGCTACGACCTCGTCTACGTATATCATCCGCCGATCACCGTCGGCCTCGCTGCGGCGTTGTTCGGTTGGGCGCGTCGACGTCGTTTCATCCTTGAGATTCAGGATCTGTGGCCCGACACTGTGGTGTCGAGCGGGATGAACGGGACCGGCCGGATGGGAGCGTTGCTCACAGCACTTTGCAATTTCACCTATCGGCGCGCGGCGATGATCATCCTCCAGTCGCACGGTATGAAACGGCTGCTGATCGAACGCGGCGTCCCGGCGGAAAAGCTTGCCACCGTTCGCAATTGGTCGGACGCTGCGGCATTGGAGACACCTCCCCTTCCCGACCGAAAGGCCGTGGGCTTCTCCGATCGCTTCACTTTCCTCTACGCGGGCAATTTGGGGCGCGCGCAGGAGCTCGACGCAGTGATCAGGGCAGCCAAGCTGGCCGCCGACCGCGGCGCGGAGCTCGATCTGGCGCTGATCGGCGACGGCATTGATGCCGATGCACTGCGCGCGCTGGCCGCCGAGATCGGCGCCGACAATGTCCGCTTCCTGCCGCGCGTACCGAAATCTGAGATCCGGCGCATCATGGCAGCGGCCGATGCGCTCGTCATCCATCTGGCCGACGAACCGCACCTCGCCTTCACCATTCCGTCCAAGACCCAATTCTATCTTGCGAGCGGCCAGCCGATCCTCGCTGGGATCAGCGGCGAAGCGGCGGAGATCCTGATCGAATCCGGAGCTGCATTGGTCACGCCGCCGGCCGATGTCCAGAAACTCGCCGAGGCGATGGAGCGAATGGCGCGCTGGTCGGCGGACGAACTCCGGCGAGCGGGCGAGGCCGGGCGCGCTTATTATCTTCGCGAACTTGAGTTCGAGCACGGAATGCGCGCCACGCTCGACGTCATCGAGCGCGCGCGCGTCATCCCGGCACTTCAATGACGACGAGCAGGCCGCACATCGCCAGGCGACGCCCCGGCCTTCGCGCGGCTTCGACCGTGGTGCGCAGTGCGGGCGAGCGCGCCGACGGCCCGCTTGCGTCGGCGCGCGCGGCGGCGAGTGACCGGGCGGCCAGACTCACGCCGCGACGGGTCCCATGACGGACGGCTCAGACTTCGGTCGCTTGCTGCAGCTTAACCGACTGGCGTTCCTGAGGAGCCGCTGGGCGGTCAGCGCTTATACCAATGTGCTCGCCACCGCGGCAGTCGCCGTGAGCGGGCTCGCGAACGTGATCGTGCTCGCCCACCATGTCGACCTTGTCCTTTTCGGCGCCATCGGGCTGTCGGTCCTTCTGATGAACGGCATCGCAGCATTCGACGGGATACGGCCCGTGATCATTCTGCGCTGGGCGGACGCCGACGAACCGAAGCACAATCTGTTCGGCTCGGTCCTCCTTTATTCGATGGCGATGGGTGGCGTGGTCGGCGTCGGCGCTCTGCTGATCGCGTGGAACTCGGGCTTCGGCTTCGGCACGGCCGCCATTCTGGGCTGCGCCTGCATGCTGCATTTTCCGGCCTCCGGGATCGCAAGCTTCCTCGATGCGCTCAAGGATACGCTGTACACCGGCACGACACGGTCGCTGGGATGGTGCCTTGTTTATACGATCTTCATGGGGCTTGCCCTGAGCGGTACCGGACTATGGGCCTATCTGAGCGCGCTGGTGCTGTTTCAGCTGGTGCTGATTACCCTGTACTCGCATCGCCTCAGCAGACGCAGCGACGTGAGCATGAGCTTGGCCGAGCGCGATATCGGCCAAATCGTCAGAATCGCGCGCGCCACCGTCGATGTACTCGGGTTCAATCTCGCCGCTGTCGTGCTCGGGGTCGCGGATCGCCTCGCAGTCAACGCCCTGGTCGGCGTCAAGGCCTATGGCTTGTACGCGGGACCTTACGATCTGGCCGTACGCCCGAACGCGATCTTCCGGGTCCTGGCCACGGTTTCGTTGCCGGAGCTCGTACATCGGGGAGCGCGCGCATTTACACGGCAGTGGTGGGTGCTCCTGCTCGTCACCTTCTGGCTCACGAGTTTCGTATCGATCACGACCGCTGCGTTCAGCGAAACGGTGGTCGTGTTCGCGCTCGGAGAGACCTTCCGGGCCAGCGCGACCAGTTTCGGGCTGCTGGTGGGTACGCTGCCTTTCTTCGCGCTAAGCTATTTCGGTGCGGTGCTGTGTCAGGCGACCGGAGAGTTCCGGCTTCAGCGACAGGTCTTCGTATGGGGTGCGCTGGGCTTCATCATCGTGCTGGTGCCACTCGTGCTGCGCTTCGGGTTGGAAGGGGCTGCGCTGGCCGTCGTCCTGGCACGGTTTGTGGATCCTGCGCTGATCGCCTTGCTGCTCAACCGGCTCGGGCTCAAAGTCGCCTATTGGCAGTGCGGCGCAGCGCTTGCGGTGTATCTTCTCGCGCTGTTCCTGGCTCTTGCGGGCCGGCCGCTCGAGGCCGCGGGAGTCGTGCTGTTGCTGAGCGTCCTGCTCGCGCGGTTGCTTTCTTCGCTGAGGCCAGCCAACGCGGAATGCGAGGCTTCGAAGTACGACGGTGAGCTTAAATGAATCGCGTGGCGACGAGATTGACGAGGGCCGCCGTGTCCGCGACCAGGGACGCAGGTACCGGCGACGACGGGGCGACGCCATTCCTGTTGCTCGCATGTGTCCTGATATGGGCGGTGGCGGTAGCCGCGAAGGCATCGGGCCTGGCAGTGCCGACCTATATGCTGTGCCTGACGAGCATCGTCCTGCTGCTCGTCGAGATGTCCCGACGCCTGGGCCTGCTGGACTATCGATCGCTGCTGGTTTTTTCGGGCAGTTTCTATGCCTTCGTTGGAACCACCGACATCCTGTTCGGGAACAACGTCCTATTGTTCAGCAGAGATATCGGGGCATTGAACACATTGGTAGCCACCACCTTTCTCATGGTCTTCGGCCTCGTTTCACTCGGCGGCAGCCCCGAGGCGGAGGCCGAGAGCATTCGCCAGGGCGAACGCGCGCCCATCGCGCCGATCCTCGTCCTGGTCACCGCGACGATGGTGCCCTACCTCTTCTATGTATTGTCGATCTACCAGACTGCGAACTCGCGCGTCGAAGTGCTCGCGGGCAGTTCGGTCGGCTATGCGGCAGTATTGTTCGCCGTATTCACGGGCCTGCTCGTCATCATCTCCGAACTGCGGCAGGATATTTTCCAGGTCCTCGGCTTTCGCAACGTGCAGCGACCCGCCCTGCCCCCGCGCTACCTTGCCGTGGTTCTGGTGGCCGTGCTCGTCCTGATCCTCGCCGTGACGCAATTCATTGTCCTCGGCAATCGCCGCGAGATCATGTCGTTTCTCGTGGCGGCCGCAGTCGCAGCGGGGATGCGGCGTCTGCCGCTGTGGATGCTTCCGGTGGGCGGCGTGCTGATCTGGTTCACCACCGTTTTGCCGTGGCTTCGCCAAGCGCCACTTTCCGAGTGGATGGACATCATCGTCAACTTCTCGACCTATTTCGGGAATCTCGACGTCAGCAACACCGAGCACTACGCTTTCGCCATCGTGGCGGACACCTATTACTCGGCGCCGACTACATCCAACGCACCGACTATGCTCGACGCCTTCGGCACGTTGATCCCGCAGAGCATCTGGCCGAATCGCCCAATGCCTGCAGGCGAGTGGTTCGTCGCGACCTATTATCCGGAGCTGTACCGGATCGGCGGAGGCCTTGCCTACAACCTGCCGATGGAGACGGTGATCAACCTCGGCTTCTTCGGACCGGTGGTCATCCCGGCGGCGATTGCATTGTTTGCGTCTCGCCTGGGCATGCGGCCGAATTCGGCGCTTGTCTGGCGAGCTGCCATCGTTCTCGCGTGGCTGTTTTGGCTTCGATACGATTTCGCGACGCTGCTGAAGAGTCTGGTGCTGGTATTTCCGTTCGTGTTCGCGTGGCTTCTAATACAGCGCTCGGTCGTCACGATTGTGCGTCGCGGCTGATATGGCGCATCCTCTTCGTTTGTTGTTGGTCGGGCCGTTCCGGCGCAGGCGCGTCGGCGGAGTAAAGACGCATGTCGAACGGCTGAGAGCGCAAGCGGTAGCGCTCGGCATCCAGGTACGCACCATTGATCCCAAGAAGTGGGGAGCGCTGCTCTTTCCCGTCTGGGCCGCGACGTCGGACGTGGTCCATCTGCATAGCAGCAACGGCCAGTTGGTACGCGCGATGACGCTTATGGCGCGGGCGCTGCGAGCACGCGTGATAGCGACGGTGCACGCCAACCTCGTCGATCTTTCGACGCGGGATCAACAGGGATTTCTAGCAGCGGCACGCGGAGGAGCTGAGCTTCTTGTCTTGAACCAGAGCAGTGCCGATTTCCTGGTCCATCACGACGTGCCCTTCTCCAGGGTGACCGCCTTCCTGCCCCCGAGCAACGCGGAGCGGGAGGCGAAGCGCGCGGATACCACGCGGCTTCAGGCAATGCTGCGCCGCGTTTCAGCCGACTTCGACGCCGTCTTCATCACATATGTGTACGATGCGAATTATCAGCATAGCGACATCTACGGGATCGACGACCTGCTCGACTTTTTCGGAGAGAATCCGCGATGGGCGCTGATCGTGCTGTGCGGCTGCAACGCCGGAGTCCTAAGCGCGCGCGCCCGTCTGCCGAACGTCATGATCTTCGAAGGCGATGTGACCGTCATCGAAGTCGGGCACCTGAGTAACGGGCTATTGCGCAACTCGCGGACGGATGGAGATTCCCTGTTCGTCCAGGAAGGGCTGTATTGCGGTGCAAGGGTGATCGCAACCAATGTGGTCTCCCGCCCTCATGGGGTGGAGCTTTATCCGTTTGGTGACCATATGCGGCTCGCCGCCGCGCTTCGCCGAGTCATCGCTGAGCCGCGGCCCTCATTGTCGAGCACCGACCGGTTTGATCCGATGGACCTGTACTGTCCGACGCCCGTGGACGATGACGCACCGTGCCGCCGTCTCGACATGCCAAGCGCGTCCGGCTAAGGCATGGCTCGCCGGAACGACGGGTTGACGCAATAGTAGACTTCGCGCATAGGCGCTCCGCAGCGACGGGCACAATTGCCCAATCTTTCTAAGAAGAAAGAAGCGTAAGCGCTAACTGGGGCAGACGAAGCGGCTTAAACCGCCGATTGGGACTTGGTCGACTAGTGAAAATCCTCATAGCTATTGGCACCCGCCCGGAGGCGATTAAGCTCGCACCTTTGGTACACGAGCTTGTCAACCATCCCGAGTTCGATGTTGAAGTGTGCGTAACCGCGCAGCATCGGTCGATGCTTGATCAGGCGCTTGGCCTTTTTGGTATCGTTCCCGATTATGACTTGAATCTGATGGGGCAGAATCAGACGCTGGCAGAGATAGCAGGTCGCATCCTGATCAATTTCGACGACGTGCTTGTCCGATCCCAACCCGATGTGGTGGTGGTTCAGGGCGATACGACGACAACTCTCGCTTGTGCCCTCACGGCTTTTTATCGGCGGATCAAGGTTGCGCATGTCGAAGCGGGCCTGCGGACCGGCCATCGGCATTCACCCTTCCCCGAGGAAATCAACCGGCGGGTCGCCACGGTTCTGTCCGACTGGCATTTCGCTCCTACGGAGCGCAGCGCGATGGCGCTGCGCGCGGAGAATGTGCCGGAATCGGCGATCCATGTCGTCGGCAATACCGTCGTCGACGCACTGCGGATCAAGGCGCAGGAAGTGCGCGACCACGCGGCCGAATTTGAGGAGCGCTTTGCCTTCCTGCCAAAGGAGGCGCGCATGGTGCTCGTCACCTGCCATCGCCGCGAGAATTTCGGAGGCGGACTTGAGAACATCTGCAAGGCGATAGCTGAACTGGGCCGCGCCTATCCCGATACGCACATCGTATATCCCGTGCACCTCAATCCCAATGTCCAGGGGCCGGTAAAGGCGCTGCTGGACGGCCTTGCCAATGTGCATCTGATCGAGCCGCAGGATTATCTGAACTTCATTTGGCTGATGGACCGGGCACATCTGGTACTGACGGATTCTGGTGGCGTACAGGAAGAAGCGCCTGGCCTCGGCACGCCGGCGGTAGTCATGCGGGATCACACGGAGCGCACCGAAGCGATCGATGCGGGCACTGCCGTGCTGGTCGGCAGCGATCCCGCAAGGATCGTCGCTTCCGTGAGCGAACTGCTGGACGATGACGTGGTGTGGCGGCGGATGGCTACCGCCGCCAACCCATTCGGGGACGGCCATAGTTGCGCCCGCATCGCCGAAGTCCTAGTCCGCGACGCCAAGCCCTACCGAGGGGGCGAGGCCCGCTTCTAGATTCGGAGAGCGCAGAGGATAGCTTCTGGAGAGGCTGACTGCTTATCGCGCGTACGAAAGCGCGTTGTTGGAGATTTAAAGGGATGGCACGAATTCTTGTTACGGGCGGGCTGGGCGTCGTTGGAACCCATCTTACCAACTATCTGCGGGGCCAGGGCCATCAGGTCTGGATGCTGGATCGTGCGCACCATCACACGATCGAGTATTTTCGCGCCGATATCGCGCATTACCGGCAGCTCGAGGCAATCTTCGAACAGCAGAAGTTCGATTACGTGTTCAATCTCGCTGCGGAATTCGGCCGCTGGAACGGCGAAGACTTTTACGAGACGCTGTGGATGTCGAACGCCGTCGGCACCAAGAACATCATTCGGCTGCAGGAGCGCTTCGGCTTCCGCCTGATCCATGCGAGCAGCTCGGAAGTCTATGGCGACTATGACGGCGTCATGTACGAGGACGTGCCTTCCAAGACTGCGATTCCGCAGATGAACGACTATGCGATGACCAAGTGGGTCAACGAGATGCAGATCCAGAACTCGGAGAAGATGAACAACACCGAGTCCGTCCGCTTCCGTATCTTCAACACTTATGGTCCGGGCGAATATTACAGCACCTATCGCTCGGTCGTCTGCCGCTTCGTCTATTCGGCGTTGAACGACATCCCCTACACCGTGCATCGCGGCCACACTCGCACCCACACCTATATCGAGGACGCTGCGACCTGGATTGGCCGTATCGCCGACAATTTCGTTCCCGGCGAAGTCTACAACATCGCGGGTTCCGAGCGGACGGACATCGAGACGATTTCGAACATCATCCTGCGCGCGACCAACAAGGACGAGAGCCTGGTCACCTACAAGGATCCCGAGCCGATGACGACGCTCGACAAGGTCGTCGACCGCAAGAAGATGGTCGACGCACTCGGCGATCTCGACGAGGTTCCGTTCGAGGAAGGCATCGAGCGGACGGTCGACTGGATGCGCAAGGTGTACGCGCTGTGAGCACCATGGTCGCAGCGCCCGCGGCGGAGACCGCGGCCAAGCCGTTCGACGTGCTGGTGCTCGGCCTCGGCTATGTCGGGCTGCCGATCGCGATCATGCTCGCGAGCTCGGGCCTGCGAGCGGCCGGCTTCGATGTCGACCGCCGCAAGATGGACATGCTCGGCAACGGGAAGTGCCATATCGACGAGCCGGAGTTCCTCGCGATCTTCGACGACGTCATCCAGAACAAGGATATGCGCTTCCTCGACGCGGTGGCGCCTTCGGACGCCTTCCTGATCGCGGTGCCGACGCCGCTTCGCGAGCAGCGCAAGACGGCCGATCTCACCGCGCTCACCGCGGCGCTCGAGAGCATCGTCCCGCATTTGCGCAAGGGCAATCTGGTCGTCATCAACTCGACCTGTCCGGTGATGACCTGCCGCGAAACTGCGATCCCGATCCTCGAGAAGAGCGGCCTAAAGGTCGATGAGGACTTCCACCTCGCTTATTGCCCCGAGCGTCTCTATCCGGGCAACATCGCCTATGAGATCGTCAACAACGAGCACATCATCGGCGGCCACAATGCGGAAGCCACGACGCGCGCAGCGGCGCTCTACAAGGGCTTCGTGAAGGGCGAACTGGTCCTCACCGACGACGTCACCGCCGAGTTCTGCAAGCTGATCGAGAACACCTATCGCGATGTCAACATCGCGCTGGCGAACGAGCTGCGGACAGTGGCGCATCGCTTCGGCACCGACATCGACAACGCGATCGACATCGCGAACCGCCATCCGCGCGTCAATCTGCTGAAGCCGGGCATCGGCGTCGGCGGTCACTGCCTGCCGATCGATCCCTGGTTCATCGTCGAGATGGCACCGGAGGAAACGCGCCTGATCCCCGAGGCCCGGCGGATCAACGACGAACAGCCGAAGCGTATCGCGGCCGAGGTGCGTCGCGCGGTCGCCGCGAAACGCGACGCTGTCATCGGCTGCTACGGTGTGACCTACAAGCCCGACGTGAACGACGAGCGCGAGAGCCCGGCCTGGGAAATCGTCCATCTGCTGCAGGCTGACGGGTACAATGTTCAGGTCTATGATCCGGTCGTGAATGTCGGTGACTATGCGGATCTGACGGACTTCGTTGCGAAAGTGGATATTCTCGTAGTGCTCGTGGAGCATACACAGTTCACGCGCGCCTTCGCGCAGGGCATCGGCGATAAGCCGGTACTCCGCTTCTAAAAGCCTTGCGAAGCGAGTGGCTTAGTCTCAAGCTAGGCACCTCGTTCCCGCAGAATTCCCCTGATGGGCCTTCAGATCAATTCCATGGCGGGAACGAGAGCGACGGGAGGAAAGGCGCCGATGGAACGGCCAAGTTGCCAGGAGCCGGCGGAGCCAATCAGATGATCATCGAGCGGATTATCGAGCCAGTAGTGGCATTGCCGCGCGCGGTGAAGAAAGTCATCGCGGTCTGCATCGATGCGTCACTATGCCTCCTTGCGGTCTGGCTGGCATTCTATCTCCGCCTCAACGAATGGGTCCCCCTCTCCGACCTGGGTTGGCCGGCCTTGTGGGCCGTGCTGATCGCAATTCCGATCTTCGTGGCGTTCGGCCTCTATCGCGCGGTGTTCCGCTACCTCACCTGGGAAGCGCTGACGCTCATTGCGCAGGCAGTGTTCTTCTACGGCCTGATCTACGCGTCGATCTTCACCGCCTGGGGCATAAATGGCGTTCCGCGCACGATCGGCATCATGCAGCCTGCCCTGCTGCTGATCGCCGTTGCCTCGACGCGTGTCTTCGGCCGATATTGGCTGCTCAGCGGAAATCGCCGTTCGCGCCACCCGTCGATCCGCAAGAATGTGCTGATCTACGGCGCGGGCGCCTCAGGGCGTCAACTTGCCGCGGCCTTCGCCGAGAGTCCGGACACGAAGATCGTCGGCTTTATCGACGACGCGTCAGGCCTGATCGGCAGCCTGGTCGCCGGTATTCGCGTGTGGGGCCCGCGATCGATGATGAGCGTCGTCGAGCAGCTGGAGGTCGCCGAGATCTATCTCGCCATTCCTTCAGCAAGCCAGCACCGCCGCAACCAGATCCTTCAGGACCTTCGCTCGCTGGGTGTGGCGGTACGTACGCTGCCGGGATTGCTCGATATCGCAAACGGACGCGTGTCGGTGAACGACGTTCGCTCGCTTGAAATCGAGGATCTGCTCGGGCGCGAACCGGTGGTCCTGGACCAGCAGCTGCTCCAGAAGAACATTCTCGGGAAAACGGTGCTGGTCACGGGAGCAGGCGGGTCAATCGGCAGCGAATTGTGCCGCCAGATCCTCGCAGTCGGCCCGGCCAAGCTACTCCTGGTCGATTCCAGTGAATTCGCCCTCTATTCGGTACATCGCGACCTTAGCCGCTTCCCGCGCGAGGACGGCAGGGAACACGACCTTGTGCCGCTGCTCGGTTCGGTGATCGATCAAGATCGGATGCAGCGGATCCTGCAGGCCTGGCGTCCGGACACCATTTTTCACGCCGCCGCCTATAAACATGTTCCCCTGGTCGAGCATAATCCGCTGGAAGGCATGCGGAACAATGCGATCGGCACGCTGCGCATGGCCGAACTCGCGGTCCAGGAAGGCGTGAAGAATTTCGTGCTGATCAGCACCGACAAGGCGGTACGTCCCACGAACATCATGGGCGCCACCAAACGCCTGGCCGAACTCGTGCTTCAGGCACTCGCGGCCGAGCAGGCGGCGACATGCTTCTCGATGGTGCGATTCGGCAACGTCCTGGGATCCAGCGGTTCGGTTGTCCCGCTCTTTCGCGAGCAGATCAGGCAAGGCGGTCCGATAACGATCACGCACCCGGAGATCACGCGCTACTTCATGACGATCCCCGAGGCGGCGCAACTCGTGGTTCAGGCAAGCGCGATGGCATCGGGCGGAGAAGTGTTCGTGCTGGATATGGGCCAGCCCGTGCGGATCATCGATCTCGCGCGCAACATGATCGAGCTTTCGGGCCGGTCGGTGCGGTCCGAAGACAATCCACATGGTGACATCGAAATCGCCATCGTCGGCATGCGGCCGGGCGAGAAGCTGTATGAGGAACTGCTGATCGGCAACAACTCCTGCCAGACTTCCCAGCCCCGCATCATGATGGCGAACGAGCACTTTCTCCCCTGGTCGGATCTGAAGCCCAACCTGGAGGAGCTCGACGCGCTGATCGAGGCGGGGAACGTAACCCGGGCACGCGCCCTGCTCTGCACTCTGGTCGCGGAGTACATGCCGAGCAGCGACATCGTCGACTGGATCGCCGCTCTGGGAACCTCCGCTCCGCTTCCGCTTGAAGCCCAGCCCGGTTCCGGCGCATATCAAAGTTCGACGGCGTCATCCTGAGCCGGACGCAACTGTCTGCGATGAAGAACACCGTCTTTTAAGGGGAGAATGAGAGGATGCCTGCTTCCTCGCGCCGAGTGGGCGGCACTTCACAGCGGCGATCGGGGCAAAACCAAAGTCCGCGGCCGATCCTGTACCTCCTAGTGATATTGTTGATCGTGCTCCTGGTGGCGGGCGGCGCTTCCCGGGCGGACGCCGCGGGCCAGGCGATTGCGCGTGGCGCGGCAATGGCGGCGCTCGCAGTGGCGCTCCTGTTCGGCGTGCGTCCCATTGCGTTTCCCGCGCCGCTTCGTCCGATCTTCTTTCTTTTGCTGGTCACGATCATGCTGCCGCTGATCCAGCTCATTCCGCTGCCACCGGCTGGGTGGCAATCCCTTTCAGGCCGCGAGATATTCGCGGCTGCGGCCGACCTGAGTGGCCAGCCGCAGCCTTGGCGGCCATGGTCCATCGCTCCCGATGCGACGCTCAATGCGGCGGCATCGTTGCTCGTCCCCCTGGCCATGCTGCTGATCGCGAGCCAACTGGCGGCGAGCGACCGCGGGCGCCTGCTGGAGTGGCTGCTCGGCCTTATCGCCTTATCGGCGCTGGTCGGCCTGATTCAGCTCTCCGGCAACGGCTTCGACCATCCGCTGCTCAAGAACGTGAAGTGGGAAGTGAGCGGGCTTTTCGCCAATCGCAATCACTTTGCCTTGTTCATTGCGATGGGCGTCCTCATCGCGCCCGTATGGGCGGTGCTCGACGAGAGGCGCTTGCGCATCCGCGGAGTAGTGGCGTTCGCCCTGGTGGCCCTTTTCCTGCTCATTCTCATCGCCAGCGGTTCACGCTCGGGTCTGGTGACGGGGGGGATTGCCTTGGCTGTGGCCTTGATCCTGGTCCGACGCCCGATCCTGGTGGCATTGCGCAAATATCCGCGTTGGATCACCTGGATGCTGCTTCCCACCACCGTGCTCCTGATCGGAGTGCTTGTCTCAGCCAGCATCGAGGCGGATCGCGCCGTCAGCATTCGGCGCGTACTGGATCTCGACGCCACGGGCGAGCTGCGCCAGCGCACATTGCCCACGGTGCTGTCCATGACGAAGGACTATTTGCCGTTCGGCACCGGCATGGGCAGCTTTGATCCGATATTCCGGATGCACGAGCCCTTCGACCTGCTCAAGCCGACCTACTTCAATCACGCGCATAATGACTTCGTCGAGATCGTGCTGGACGGCGGCCTGTTCGGGCTCGCGCTGCTTATCGCGGGGATAGGCTGGTGGGCCTGGGCCAGCCTGCGCGCTTGGCGGGCGCCGCCCAATTCGGGAGTCCTGGTCGCGCGGACGGGTTCGGTGATTTTGCTGCTGGTCATGATCGCCAGCGCATTCGACTATCCCGCCCGCACCCCATTGATAATGGCCGTTATTGTACTTGCGGCAATCTGGCTCGGCTGGGGTGACGAGAGGCGGGGGGATGCTTCTTTACCGCGGCTATGACTGCATCTATAGAGACGGCCCTTCGTCCATCCAGAAGATTATTCCACACATGCGTCAGATCCCCCTCGCCCTGTGCCTCGTGATCGCGACGGCTGGATGTGCCCGAAATCTCCCGCCGCTTCAGTCGACGGCTGATCTCACGGTGGTGCCGGGCGCCACCAACCTGCCCGCGCCCGTACGCAGCGACCTGATCGCAGCCGACCGTCCGGCACTGATTGGTCCACTCGACACGATTGCCGTCGAGGTAGTGAGCATTCCGGACTTCAGTCGCGAGCTCCAGGTCGATGCCAGCGGCCGCATCGCCATGCCATTGGCGGGGACTATCGACGCGCGCGACAAAACTGCCGAAGAACTCGCCCGGACGATCGAAGCGGCGTTGCGCGCGCATTATGTCCGCGACCCCGAGGTGGTGGTCAATATCAAGAACTCGGTGAGTCAGGTTGCCACCATCGATGGTCAAGTGGTCGAACCGGGTCTGTATCCCGTCACCAACCAGATGACGCTGATGCGCGTGATCGCTTCGGCCAAGGGGCTCACGGAATTCGCGCGCCAGGATGATGTGGTGATCTTGCGCACGGTAAACGGCCGCCGAATGGCGGGCCTGTACAACATCACCGCCATTCGCCGGAGCGCGTACGAAGATCCGCCTATTTACGCGAACGATGTGATTATCGTTGGCGATTCTCCGCAGCGGCGCCTATTCCGCGATTTGGTGGCGCTCTCGCCAGTGATTGCCGCGCCATTGATCGCGGTTCTGCAGTAAGGATTTTCTGGTGAATCTTGCTTCGAGCCTGCGTCCAGATGTGGCGCCTGGCGCACCCGTGGATTTCGAAGGACGCACCGCAGATCCGGGGCATGTCCCCCTGATCCAGCAATATTTGCGTATCGTGTTGCGCTGGCGATACGTTATCGTCGGCGTGACTGCTGCCTGCGTGCTGCTGAGCTTGATCGTCACCTTGCTGATGACGCCGCGTTATACGGCGGAGTCGACGATTGAGATCGCACGTGAATCGGAGCGCGTGACGAATTTTCAAGGCGTCGAGCGCGAAACCAGCATCGCGGACCAGGAATTCTACCAGACTCAATACGGCCTGTTGCAGTCGCGCTCGCTGTCCGAGCGCGTGGCAACCCAGCTGAAGCTGATCGACGACCCCAGTTTCTTTGCCATGTTCGGGGCATCGACCGACAATCCAGCTTTCGAACAAACCAGCGGTCAGTATCGCGCGCAGGGCCGCCCGACGCGCTTGCGGATCGCAGGCGAAATTCTCCGCAAGAATTTCTCCATTTCGCCGGTCCGCCTGTCGCGCCTCGTCAATATCCGGTTCACAGCTCCCGACCCCGCTTTTGCGGCCCGTGTCACCAATGCCTGGGCGGAGAATATCATCCAGACCAACCTGGATCGCAAAATCCAGGCGACTTCCTATGGACGCAACCTGCTCGAACGCCAGCTGGCCCAGGCAAAGGAACGGCTCGACGCGTCGCAGCGCCAATTGGTCAACTATGCGTCACAGCAACGCATCATCAATCTTCCGGCCCAGTCTACCGGCACCGGAGTGACCGCGGAGCGTTCGATCGTCGCCGACAATCTCGCAGCGCTGAACAGCTCTCTGTCGCAGGCTGTCGCGGACCGCATCCAGGCCGAGGCGCGCTATCGCCAGCTCGGGGGGGCGGGCGCATCGACCGAAGCACTGCGTAACCAGGCTATCAATACGCTGCGTCAGCGCCGGGCCGAACTGGCGGCCGAGTATCAGCGGCTGATGACTCAATTCGAGAGCGGCTATCCGCCCGCCCGCGCCATCCAGTCGCAAATCGAGCAGCTCGATCGCAGCATCGCGCGCGAAGAATCGCGTGTCTCGGGATCGTTGCTCGCCGACTACCGCCAGGCGCAGGCCCGCGAGCAGGCGCTCAACGCCCGTGTCGAGCAACTGAAATCCGACTATCTCGGCCTGCGCAACCGCAGCATTCAGTATAATTTGTACCAGCAGGAAGTCGACACCAACAGCGCCCTCTATGACGCGCTGCTGCAGCGTTATAAGGAAATAGGCGTTGCCGGCGGTGTCGGCATCAACAATATCTCAATCGTAGATCCGGCGGACGTGCCGCAGCGCCCATCCAGCCCCAGGCTGATGTTCAATCTGTTGCTGGCGCTGGTGGCAGGTCTCGGCCTCGGTGCCCTGCTGGCTCTCGCACTTGAGCAGATGGCCGAAACGATCGATGATCCGGCCGAACTCGAGCGCCGGCTTGGCCTGCCCTTGCTTGGCGCCGTACCCAAGGTCGAGGATGCCGATCCAGCGGCCGTGCTGCTCGATCGCAAGTCGGATCTGGTCGAATCCTATCTCGGCGTGCAGACCAACCTTGCCTTCGTGACGGAGCACGGCGCGCCGCGTTCACTCGCCGTCACCTCGACACGGCCGGCCGAGGGCAAATCCACCACGTCGCTTGCGCTCGCGACCATGTTGGCGCGCGCGCATCGCAAGGTGATCCTGATCGACGGCGACATGCGTTCGCCTTCGGTACATCTGTTGGGCAATGTCAGCCACGATGTCGGTCTCAGCAACTTCCTATCGGGGCAGGAGGACATTACCTCCCTCACCTTCCCGATGACGGAATTCGGCATTGCGGCGATGACTTCGGGCCCGTTGCCGCCGAATGCGGCCGAACTTCTAACCGGCAACCGGCTGTCGGTGCTTATCGAGCGCCTTCTGGAAACCTATGACCACGTCGTGATCGACTCGCCGCCGGTAATGGGACTTGCCGACGCTCCGCTCATCGCCAACCATGTTGAAGGGGTCGTCTACGCCGTCGAATCGCACGGCATCCGTGTGAGCCAGGTCAAGATCGCGCTCTCGCGGCTGTTCAGCGCCAATGCCCGTGTCTTTGGCGCAGTGCTCACCAAATTCGAAACCAAACGATCCAATTACGGCTACGGCTATGGCTATGAATATGGCTACAACTACGGCCGTGACGGGCTGGCCAAGAGCAAAAGCGCGCGGCAGCAGGGATGAGGCCGCTCGTCGCCCAGCTCAGGCGGCGTTCGCTCGCCGAGTGGGGAGCGAGGATCCTGCTGACGGCAATCGTCGGCGTGATCGGCTATGGAGCGGTGACGCAGTCACTCGCCAATTCGCTGTCCGATCGCAAGTCGCACTTGGCATTGCGGCTTGCACCCTATGACGCCCGGCTGCTGGCGGAGGAAGCACGCGCACGGACGCTCGACGAGCTCGCAAAAATCTCCGCCGGAGCGAAATTGAACGGTGAGGCGCAAGCCCGGCTCAACGAGGCCGAAGCCCTCGCCCACCAGGCGCTGAAGCGGGATTCGATGGCGATTCCCGCAGTGACGACGCTCGGCACCCTGGCCCAGCTGCGTGGCGACTTGCCGAAAGCGCGGCGTTGGATGAAATATTCCGAACAGCTGTCGCGGCGCGATCTCGCTACGCAGCTGTGGTTGATCGAAGACGCGGTGGGGCGCGAAGACGTTGCCGACGCACTTCACCATTATGACATCGCGCTGCGCGTAAAGCGCGGTGCATCCGATCTGCTCTTCCCCGTTCTGGCCCAGGCGAGTACCGACCCGGAAATCGCCTCCGAGCTGGTACGGACGCTTTCGGCAAAGCCGCTTTGGGGCGAGCAGTTCATAGCTTTTGCGGCTTCCAAGACGCCGGCGCCGAATGCCACGGCGCGACTGTTTCTGGCATTGCGGCGTGCCGGCGTGCCGATTTCCGATGCTGCATCGGGCGCGCTCATCGACGCCCTGATCACGAAGGGCCAGGTCGAGGAGGCATGGGCGTATTTCTCCCGGATTCGTCCCCGTGCGGATCGCACGCGCTCGCGCGATCCGAACTTTACCGCTTCGATCGCGCGCGCCAGCCATTTCGACTGGGTGACGGCAGGGGACGGTGCAGGCCTGTTTGCCTCGATTCAGCGGAGTGGCGACGGCGGGTTGCTTGATTTTTCTGCGCCGGCAGGCGCGGGAGGAACATTGGTCTGGCAACTGCAGATGCTGCCGGCAGGCCGTTACGTCCTCGAAGGCCAAAGCGTCGGCATCGACCAGCCCGAACGTTCTCGCCCCTATTGGGTTGTGACGTGCCGTGCCGATGGGCGCGAACTCGGCCGGGTCGTCATGCCCAATTCAGCCGAGAATGCCGGCCGGTTTGTTGGACATGTCACCGTTCCGCCGGGCTGTACCGCGCAGATGCTGGTGTTTATCGCTCCCGGCTCGGACGCCGTGGGCGGCCTGACCGGCCAGCTCGAATATGTCCAATTGCGCCCCGCAATAGACGCAACTCAGTGAGGCCTTCATCTCGGGGGACCGCGCAGAGAGAGCGGATATGATCGAGTTTGGGCGCGCTCCGGCATTGTGCAGTTACTGCGGGCCTTCGCATGTGCTGGTCCGTGAAGACGTCGCCTCGGAAACCCTGCTGGCTTGCCTGAAATGCGCAGTGCCGATCGGGACTGCTGCCGAGGTTTGCGGTTTCGATCTTTTTAGCTTCCCTGACCAGCTTGAGCGTCTCATCCCCGCTGACGCCGGGCCGCCTTCCCATCCCCCTCGCACCTAGCGCTTGCCCCTAGTCCGCGCGTCCTCAATTAGGCGCGGCAAAAGATCACCGACCCGGATATGCGGTAATGCGGAACGTGAAGCCGGGGGTCGTGAATAAGGTGGCGTTGGTGACGTTCCGAAGCGCCAGACTCACTTCGTCCGTGCCGCTGTAAAATGGCATCAGCAGGAAGCCACCCGCATTGGTGACCTCGCTCTCGTAGCCCACAACAAGCTCATCGGTCGGCTTTACGCCCGGCAAGGGTCTGGCGGCGAGCACGGCACCGGTCAGTGAAGCATAGCTGGTGTCCGGGAAGACGCCCGTGACCGGGACGCCGGTCAGGCGGGAAAGTGTCAGGTCCGTAATGCCGCTGCACCGGGCGGCGATGGCAAAACGGTCATCGAATACCATCGAGCGCGCGACATGGAATTCACGGACGGTCGTCGGAGCGCTCTCGGTCGCGACGATGCCGAACGCCCAGCTATTGGTGTTGCGCGTATCGCTGATCTCGTCGTCGATTGTCAGGCGTCCGATGCGTCCGCCTTGCGCTAGCATGAGCCAACCGACCTTCGTGACTGCCGGCACCGTACCGCCGTCGGGATTGCGCCAGCGGTTGCGCGAGAAAGTGACCGCCTCACACGTGGTCGTGCGGTCCGTGATGATATAGGCGCCGCGCGTGAAGCCGCTTGCGCCGTTGCCCATCACGTCGATCATGCCGAAATTGGCAGCTTGCAAGCTGATGCCGATGGCCTGACTGGCCCGCCCGCTCCGCGACGGGGCGCGCTTCATCTCGTTGCGCGCGACGATCAGGCTCTCGATCGGAGCGACTGTGCTGTCGGTGCCAAAATACTGGATGCCGGTCGGCAAAGTCAGATTTGCTACGTTGGTGTCGTCGGCGGACATGTCGATCAGGTTGTCGGCAATCTCGACGAGCCGCGGCGGCCCCTTCCCGCCGGAACCGTCGAACGCGATGTCGACGCCACAATATTTGATGCGGCGAAGAATATTACCGGTGACCTTCACTGCCTCGACCCGACTGTAGCCGTTCTCGGTAACGAAGAAGCCGCGATTGGCCCCGTCAACCAGATTCCCGCGCAAGATCGTGTTGGAGCCATGCGTCTCGATCGCCGAGTTGACGCCGCCGAGATTTGCCGGGGTCGGCGCATAGATCAGCGCGTTTCGCCAGAAACAGCCCTCGACCAGCGCATCGTCGCACCACAGGAAGATACTGGAATGGTCGTAGGTGTCGAGCCCAAGCTCCAGGAAGTTGCAATCGAGGATGCGCCAGCGCCGACCTACCCCCGCGGACCCGACACGCCCACAGATGATGACCGAGACACCTCCCTGATTCTTGAAGGTACATTCCGAGATAGTGACGTCGTCGGCACGTCCGGCGTTTCCTTCCCAGAAAATCGCTGCCTGATGATAACGCTTGTATCGCTGTTCTTGAGTGAGACGTGTATTGGAAGGATCGGGCGAAAAATAGTTATTCCTGGCATTCATATCGAAGGTTACCCCTTCGAATTTTACATTGGATAGCGCTTCTTCACTATAAAATACCGCAAAATTCTGGGGACGCGACCGTGACGAGACATTGTCGGCAACTTTTAGCGTAGCTCCGCTGCCGATGAGGCAGACATTCGACTTCATCCTGAGTGCATATTTCAGGGTCTGTCCAAAAATGGACGATCCGATATAGCTTGAGGCGAGCGTGGCAGGCGTGACGGTATAGGTGCCCGCCGGCAGCATTATTTGAACCGTGTCCTCGTCACTCAGGGTACTCGCATGATCTATCGCTGCCTGAATCGCTGCGGTGTCGTCAGCGGACCCGTTGCCTTTGGCCCCGAAGTCTTTGACGGAAATCGTCTCGCGGCTCTTGTCCTGTAAAGTACGCGGAACCGCCGTGTCTCCCGCCTGATGGAAAACCGCTTCGCCGGAACCGTCACCCGCGCCCGGTTGCGCGAGCAGCGCGGGATCGATCGGATCTATGTCGCGCAGGAGCGCGCCCGCCGCGGTTTGCAGAACGCCGCGGTATTGAAGCGACCTATCGAAATAGATCTCCGGGAACCGCCCGCTCGCGTCCGCAACGACAGGATTGCCGTGCAGCGTCGTCAGCGCCGCCGTTGTGTAGACCGGTTGCGGACTGGTGGTGGCGGTCGCATAGAAATACCATCTCGCACCTGCTAAGGGGGACGAGTTGGGATAAGTTGCGGGGGACAGATCCGCGAGAAGCTCAGCGGCTATGGCGTTTCCCGACGGTACGCCCACGGCGAGGGCCGCGAGCAGATGCCGGCGCGAGGGTTGATGGATCTTCATCGTGAGCCGCTCCGTGGTTCGCGTGAGTGTGATAGCCGCGCCGCCACCACGAAGGCACCAAAAAGCTGCGTAACGAGTTGGAAGCAAGGGGTGACGCGGAAACGGGGCCGTGGTGTGTGACCTCTGCGCTACTTCCCGGCGCGCGGAGCGCCGTTATAGTGCGCGGCGATGGCATCCCCTTCCCCTGCGCGGCACCGCCTGCGATCGATCCTCGGCGGCTCGGCCGGCAATCTCGTCGAATGGTATGACTGGTATGCCTATGCGGTGCTCGCCACCTATCTGGCGCCGCATTTCTTCCCCGACGACGCGTCGAAGGACCTGAACGCCTGGGCAGTGTTCGCCGTGGGCTTCTTCATGCGGCCGATCGGCGGCTGGCTGATGGGAGTCTATGGCGATCGCCACGGCCGAAAGGCGGGACTGACGCTTTCAGTTACGCTGATGTGTATCGGCTCGCTGATGATCGCGCTTACTCCCGACTATGCGACGATCGGCTCGCTGGCCACGGTCTCGCTGGTCGTCGCACGGCTGATCCAGGGCTTGTCGCTCGGCGGCGAATATGGCGCAAGCGCGACCTACCTCTCCGAAATGGCGGGCAAGCGGCACCGCGGATTCTTCTCCAGCTTCCAATATGTCACGCTGATCTCGGGCCAACTCACCGCGCTGCTCGTATTGCTCGTGCTGCAAGCTTCGATGCCGGAGAGCGATCTCAAGCAATGGGGCTGGCGCATTCCCTTCGCCGTCGGCGGCGTATTGGCAGTGATCGTATTCTGGCTGCGCCGACGGCTTGCCGAAACGGAGAGCTTCGAAAAGCGGGATACCGCGCGCAAATCCGGCTTCGGCGCATTGTTCCTCGAGCATCCGCGCGAGGCCGTGGTGGTGATGCTGATGACCGCCGGCGGCACGCTCGCTTTCTATGCCTATACGATCTACCCGATCGCCTTCCTCAAGAAGACCGCCGGCTTCTCGGATGCGATGGCGACGCAGGTCAATGCGGCGGCGCTGTTCGTATTCATGGCGATCCAGCCGCTCGCGGGGGCATTGTCGGACCGGATCGGGCGCAAGCCGCTGATGGTGGGATTCGGCTTGTTGGGCGTGCTGCTCACCTGGCCGATCTTCACGGCGCTCGAGAATGTCGAGACCGCGTGGCAGGCATTCTGGCTGATGACGGGAGCGCTGGTGATCGTCACCGGCTACACCTCCATCAACGCCGTCGTGAAGGCGGAGCTCTTTCCCGCGCATATCCGGACGCTCGGCGTCGCGTTGCCCTATGCGCTCGCCAACGCGATCTTCGGCGGCACCGCGCCCTATGTGGCCTTGTGGTTCAAGGACGCGGGCTGGGAGCGCGGCTTCTACTGGTATGTCACCGCCATGATCGGGATTTCGCTGATAACCTATCTCAGGATGCGCGATACGGCGAAGCATAGCCGCATCGTCGAGGACTAAGCGAGGATCCCGCCGTCGCGGCTGGCGAGCACGCGGCCGATCGAATCGAACAGCGCATCCATCGCCACCGGCTTGAACAGCACGTCGTCGGCGCCGAGCCCCATGCAGCGCTCGCGCAGATCGACTGCGGTGTCCGCGGTGACCACGATGATCGGCAGTTCGCCTTTCTCGTCGTCACGCGCGCGGATACGGCGGATCGTCTCGAAGCCGTCAGTGCCCGGCATGCGCAGATCGACCAGCACGACGTCGAAGCTTTCGGCATCGATCCTCTCCAGCCCCTCTTCGGCCCAGCTCGCCTCAGCCATGGTCGCCCCGGCGACGTCGAGCATGTCCTTCACGACCCGACGGTTCATCGGATCGTCCTCGATGAAGAGGATGTTCATTGGCTGCCGCCGGAGCGGAGCGAGGGAAAGGGGGCGACCATTTTTATCATATAAAGTGTGCTATCGCGCTAAGCCGCCTGCGACACAAGCGGGTCAGGGGCGCCCGGTCCAGAATTTTCTTCCGTGTCCGGAATGATCGCAGCGACCAAGGCGGCGCCGGCGATCGGCTTTTCGATGACCTGACCGATACCTGTAGCGAGAAGTTGCGACCGCAGCTCGATGTCGGGCTTCATCCACAGGACCGCGCATATTGCGGGCGCGCTCGCCGCAGCGAGCGTGGTCACGGCCTCCAGCACTGCGGCGTCGCCTGCCTTGAGCGTCGCTTCATCGAGCAGCAGATGGGTCACGCCTCCCTCCTGGATCATCGACAGCGCCTCTTCGGTGGTGGCGGCGAAACGCAGCGAGGCCGTTTTCGGCTCTAGCAGGGTGCGCAGTATGCTGCGAGCGATCGGGTTGCGATCGAGGATCACCATCGTGCCCCCGGCGCGCGTATCGGATGCGGCCTCGGCAGGCGCCTCGGCGGCCACCAGCGGCAGATCGACGGTAAAAGTGGCCCCCTGCCCTTCGACGCTCTCCACTGCGATCTCGCCGCCCAGCGCACGGGCGAGGTTGCGGCAGATGGTGAGGCCGAGGCCGGTGCCGCCGAACTGGCGCGTGGTGCCGGCATCGACCTGGCGGAAGGATTCGAAGACTTCCTCGAACTTGTCGGTCGGGATGCCGATGCCGGTGTCGGTAACGACGAGCCGCAGCCGGCGTGCGTCACCTTCCCCCTCGGCGACGGCGCGCAGGGTGACGCCACCGCGTTCGGTGAACTTGATGGCGTTCGACAGGAGATTGAAGACGATCTGGCGGAGGCGCCCCGCGTCGCTGACGATCCAGCCCGGCGCGTGGGTGAGTTCGAGCCGGAAGGTGAGACCCTTGCCGCGCGCCTGCTCCTCCCAAAGCCGCGTCACTTCGCGCAACGTCGCACAGAGGTCGAGCGGTACGGCCTCGACGGTGAGGTTGCCGGTCTCCATCTTGGCGACGTCGAGAATGTCGTCGACGAGGCTGCGCATCGTCATCCCGGCGCCGTGGACGATGCCGATGCGATCGCGTGTCTCGGCCTCGAGCTTCGGATCGGCGAGCATGACCTGCGTCATGCCGAGGATGCCGTTGAGCGGCGTGCGGATCTCGTGGCTCGTGGTGGCGAGGAACTCGGTCTTGGCCCTGAGCGCCTTTTCGAGCGCGACATTGGTGTCGCCCAGCACGACGTTGGTCGCGCGGATCTGGTTGCGGCTGCGGCGAAGCGTGATCAAGCCGAAGCTCAGCAGCGCGATGATGACGAGCGTGGCGCCGCCGATGCTGAGGAACAGGGTGCGCTGGAACGCGGCGGTGCGGCGAGCCTCGTCGGTCTTGAGCTTCTCGATGGCCGCCTCCTGGCGGGCCGAATTGAACCGTGCTGCCATCAGCGCGGCACCGGTCGAAGTGGCGACCTTGGTGGTTTCCTCGTCGAGGCGTTTCATAGCCTCGAGATGCGCCAAGGCGGATCGGATATCGCCTGCATCGCGCAAGATTTCATATGCGTAGAAATGCGAAATACGGAAATCGCCGGTAGTCGTGGTCAAATCCACGCCACTGAAGCATTCGCGGATGAGTCGCACGGCAGCGGCCTTGTCACCCCGGTCCGCCGCCAATCTGGCACTTGTGGCAAGCAAGTGTCGTCGCAAGAGGTCGGCATCGGAGGCACTGACCAGTTTGAAGCCCCGCGCCAGCGTGCGATCGGCTGCTTCAAAGCGCTTGAGATCAACCTGGTTGCGCGCGAGATTCACCAAAATGCGCGCCTCCAGCAGAGGCTTGTCGAGCTGGCGCGCGATCAGGAGCGCCGCTTCATATTCCTTTTCAGCCTCGGCACTTCGGCCCAATGTGGCAAGAATATTCCCGCGACGGTTGCGAAGTGAAAGTGAAAGTGTCGGGTCCCCGTCATATAGCTCTGCGGCCTGACGATAATATTGTTCGGCGCGGTTATTGTCGGTTGCGACGCTGTAGAGCGCCCCGATGTTCTGAAGCGCCATTGCCTGGCTACGGAGCTCTCTGGTGGCAGAGAAGATGCGGAAAGCTTCCTGATAATTGGCCAGTGCCTTGACTGCATCGTTGCGCTGCATATTCAACGCGCCCTGCGACATGAGCAGGTCGCCACGCAGCTTCAGCGGCTCGCTGATCCCGCTGATCAGCTTCAGCCCATCGATCAGCAGCGGCGCGGCGCGCTCGGCAGCATCGCTGCGCAAATGGGCTTCCGCGCCCAACCAGCGCGCGGTGGCGAGCGCAAGGGCGCGCTGGCGTTGATCAGGAAGGCGCTGCGCCATTCCGTCAATGAGACCGACATGGCGCAGCGCCTGTGCCTGATCGGTCATCATGCTTTCCTTGGCCGCCTGGATCTGCGCCTGGAGCGGCTTGGGAAAGGGCACCTCGTCAGCAAGGGCCGGCAGGCTCCAGACCAGAAACAGAGTTAGCGCGAGCGAACGAAACAGCGCCCGCATCACGCGCGCTTCCAGAAGCTTTCGGGCCGGATGAAGGACTGCACATTGGCCGCGCTGGTGAGATGGGCCTCGTCGGCAAGATATTTGCGGAAGGCGTCGAAGCCGAGCGGGCGCGAGAGAAGGTACCCTTGGACCATATCGCAGCCCATCACGCTGAGCAGCGCAAGCGCCGACGGCGTCTCCACGCCTTCGGCGGTGACTTCCATCTCGAGCGCGTGGGCGAGATCGATGGTCGAGCGGACGATCAGCGGATCGCGATTGCTGCTGGTCAGCTGCATCACGAACATCTTGTCGATCTTGAGCTCGTTCGCCGGCAGGCGCTTGAGATACGCGAGCGAGGAAAGCCCCGCGCCATAGTCGTCGATCGCGAGTTGGACGCCGATATCGGCGAACGACTGGAGATGCTGGATCGCGCTGTCGGGATCGCGGATCACCGCCGTCTCGGTGATCTCGAAGCCGAGCTTGGCGCCGCTGATCGAGACGATCGCGCAGGCTTCCTTCACGAAGTCCGCATCGGCGAGCAGCATGCCAGAGATGTTGAGGAACAGCGTGATGTCATGGCCTTCGGCGGCGAAGCGCTTCTGATCCGCGATCACCTGATGCAAGGTCCACATCGTCAGTGAGCCGATCTCGCCAGCCTCTTCGGCGACCGAGATGAAGTCCCCTGGCAGGATCAGGCCGCGCTGCGGATGCTGCCAGCGGACCAACGCCTCGGCGCTGGCGATCTCCTGACGCCGGATATGGACCTTTGGCTGATATTGCAGAAACATCTCGCCATTGGCGATCGCGCGAGGAAGTTCGCGCATCAGCGTCAGACGATCGAAGGCGAGGTCGGTGCGCGACAGATCGAGCATGACGACCTTCTTTTCGCTGCGCGCCTGATCGAGCGCCGATTCGGCGGCCTCGGTAAGGCGGACATCGTCGCAATCCTCGCACGGTGCCGCCGCCACGCCGAACTGCATCTGAAGCTGATATGCTTCGCCGTCGAGATCGAACGATCGGGCCAGCGCCTTACGCAGCCGATCGATGTCAGCGGCGCCCTCTTCGGGCGCCTCGCGTTCGAAGCCGATCTCGATCAGCGCGCGGCCGGCAGTAAGGATCCGGACGTCGGGAAGTACCTCCGCGACTCGCGCCGCAACGTCTAGAACCAGCGCGTCGGCGCGCGGCCGACCGAGATGGCGACGCAGAGCCGCGAAATTCAGAATCTCACATTGGGACAGAATCCGCCAATAACCCGATTGGGGGCGGACGGGCTTTTTACCCTCGGCCAGGCTCGCGGACGTGGGTGCGCGCAGGGTCGTCGGCGCGTCAAGCGCTTCGCGCGCATATGCTCTGGACGCACTTCGTGCATCGCTTTTCGCTGCGATTCCATTGGCTTCCATCGATGAAGCGGTCGCGCGCGACGCTACATCCCCTATGGGCACCGAGGGCTCAGACCCGCCTGACATGGTTGCAGGACTACGATCAGACCCTTGAAGGAAGGGTTAAATCGAAGCCGATTGACGTTTTCCAACCTTCGCTATTCCGCAGAAATCCTGATTGATTCGTTGTTAATCTCTCCTTAACCAGTCGAATTGCGCGTTGTTGCGCGCCGATGGGAGATCAATGATGTTAGCGTTTGACCTTCTTTTCCGCGAAAAGGGCACCGGCGAAGACATTCGTCCGTTCTGACCTTACTCGTCACTTCCGGGCCGGCAGTGAGGCGCCTTCAGCTGTGAAGGCGTGCTGACCGGCCCGGACGACTTTTAGGAAGCGGCTGGGACTCAGCCGCTTTTTTGTTGCCCGCAGAAGCTGCGCTGGCGGGGCCAGCGCCTATCCCTCCCCTTGCCCTCCGCGCGCTCTTGGTTAAGGCGCTACCGTTCCGATATTGGAGGATTGGCATTGCGCATCGCGATGATCGGCACGGGATATGTGGGGCTGGTTTCTGGCGCCTGCTTCTCGGACTTCGGCCATGAGGTCGTCTGCGTCGACAAGGACGCGCGCAAGATCGAGTTGCTCCATCAGAATGTGATGCCGATCTACGAGCCCGGCCTCGCTGAACTCGTCGCGTCGAACGTCAAGGCCGGCCGCCTCACCTTCACCACGGACCTGGGCGCGGGCGTCAAGGACGCCGACGCAGTGTTCATTGCGGTAGGCACCCCCAGCCGACGCGGCGACGGCCATGCCGACCTTTCCTATGTCTATGCCGCGGCGCGCGAAATCGCGGAGAACCTGACCGGGCCGAGCGTGATCGTGACCAAATCGACCGTTCCGGTGGGCACCGGCGACGAAGTCGAGCGGATTCTCGCCGAAGTGGCGCCCCACAGCGGCGCCAAAGTCGTTTCGAACCCCGAATTTCTGCGCGAGGGTGCGGCGATCGAGGACTTCAAGCGGCCCGACCGCGTCGTCGTCGGCACCGACGACGAAGACGCACGTCAGGTGATGCGCGAAATCTATCGGCCGCTGTCGCTCAACCAGAACGCACCGATCGTCTTCACCGGCCGCCGCACTTCCGAACTGATCAAATACGCCGCCAACGCGTTCCTCGCGGTCAAGATCACCTTCATCAACGAGATCGCGGATCTCTGCGAAGCCGTCGGCGCCGACGTGCAGGAAGTTTCGCGCGGGATCGGCATGGACAATCGCATCGGCGCCAAATTCCTCCACGCCGGCCCCGGCTATGGCGGCTCGTGCTTCCCCAAGGACACATTGGCGCTGCTCAAGACCGCGGCCGACAACGAAACGCCGCAACGCATCGTCGAGGCGACAGTACAGGTAAACGACGCCCGCAAGCGCGCGATGGGCCGCAAGGTGATCAAGGCGATGGGTGGCGACGCGCACGACAAGACCGTCGCGGTGCTCGGCCTCACCTTCAAGCCGAACACCGACGACATGCGCGATGCCCCGAGCCTGTCGGTGATCGCGGCGTTGCAGGACGCCGGCGCCACGGTGCGCGCTTACGATCCCGAAGGTGTCGAGCAGGCACGGCCGATGCTTCCCGGAGTAGAGTTCTCCGCGAGCCCCTATGTCGCGGCAGAAGGTGCGGACGCGCTGGTGATCGTCACTGAATGGGACGAATTCCGCGCGCTGGATCTCGGCCGGATGGCCAAGACGCTGAAGACGCCGCTTCTGGTGGACCTGCGCAACATCTATCCGCCGGCCGAAGCGGCGCGCGCCGGGTTGAGGCTGGTGGGCGTCGGCAAGCCCAAAGCGGGCTGATCAGGCGACTTTTCCGAGCCGTTCGCCGGCGTATTTCGATGCGCGGATCGGCTCCCACCACCAGCGATTGCCAAGATACCAATCGACTGTTCGGGCAAGCCCCGATGCGAAGTTTTCCCGCCGCGTCCAGCCCAGTTCGCGCTCGACCTTCGCAGGATCGATCGCATAGCGGCGATCGTGGCCGGGACGATCCGCCACGAAGCTGATCAGCGACCGGCGACTCATTCCGGCCAGCGGCTGACGCTCGTCGAGAATGTCGCAGATCGATTCCACGACGCTCAGATTGGAAGCCTCCGCGCGGCCGCCGATCAGATAGGTCTCGCCCGGCCTGCCGCGCGTCAGCACGCGTTCGAGCGCTTCGGCGTGATCCTCGACATGCAGCCAGTCGCGGACATTCTCGCCGCGGCCATATACCGGCAGCGGCTTGCCCTCGAGCGCATTGAGGATGGTCAGCGGGATCAGTTTTTCGGGGAAGTGCCAGGGCCCGTAATTGTTCGAGCAGTTCGACAGCACCACCGGCAGGCCATAGGTCTCGTGCCATGCGCGGACGAAATGATCCGATGCCGCCTTGGACGCCGAATAAGGCGAGGATGGCGCATAGGGCGTCGTTTCGGTGAAGACGCCGCTGTCGAAGGGCAAGTCGCCGAACACTTCGTCGGTGGAGACATGGTGGAAACGGAAACCTTCCCGCTCGCGCGCCGGCAGCGTGCGCCAATATTCGAGCGCGGCATCGAGCAGTCGCACCGTGCCGACGACATTGGTTTCGACGAACGCTGCCGGGGAATCGATCGAGCGATCGACGTGCGTCTCTGCCGCCAGGTGCATGATGCCCTGCAGCTGCTCGTCACGCAGCAGGCGGAGTACGGTCACGGTGTCGGCGATATCAGCCTCGACGAATCGGAAATTGGGCGTCGCCTCCACGTCGCGGAGCGATGCGCGGTTGCCGGCATATGTCAGCTTGTCCAAGCAGACGACATGATAGCCGCGCGCGACCAGCAGGCGACATACTGCCGAGCCGATGAACCCGGCCCCGCCGGTGACGAGCACACGCCGGATCATGCGGCGTCCTGCACGCACCGGCGGAGATAGTCGGCATAGCCGGTCTTGCCCATCATCGCGGCGCGATCGAGCATCGCGTCGGCGCCCAGATAGCCGAGGTCGAAAGCGATCTCTTCGGGGCAGGCGATCTTGATGCCCTGACGGTGCTCGATCGTGCGGACGAACGCGCCCGCCTCGTGCAAACTGTCATGCGTGCCGGTATCGAGCCAGGCATAGCCGCGGCCGAGGCGATTCACGGTCAGATCGCCGCGATCGAGATAGGCGCGGATCACATCGGTGATCTCGAGCTCGCCGCGTTGCGAGGGCTTCAGGGCGCGGGCGATCGCGGCCACGTCGCGGTCGAAGAAATAGAGACCGGTGACTGCCCAGCGCGATGCGGGGTTGGCGGGCTTCTCGACGATATTCGTGGCGCGGCCGGTCTCGGGATCGAAGCTGACCACCCCGTAACGCTCGGGATCCTCGACCTGATAGGCGAAAACCGTCGCGCCGCCGGCCGCCGCCGCTGTCGCGGCCATGTGGCCTTTCGCGCCCATCGCGTCGCCATGGAAGATATTGTCGCCGAGGATCAGCGCCGCGGGGCCGCCGGCGAGGAATTCCTCGCCGATCAGGAAGGCCTGGGCGAGCCCCTCGGGCTCCGGTTGCACCGCATAGCTCAGGTTGATCCCGAACGCGACACCGGTCCCCAGCAGCGCCTGGAACATCGGCAGGTCGCGCGGGGAGGAGATGATCAAGATGTCGCGGATGCCCGCCAGCATCAGTACCGAGAGCGGGTAATAGATCATCGGCTTGTCGAACACGGGCAGGAGCTGTTTCGAGATCGACAGCGTCGCCGGATAGAGCCGCGTGCCCGATCCACCGGCGAGGATGATGCCCTTCACGCCGTGTGGCTCCGGCCTGCGATCACCGCTGCGGCGGAAATGACCTGACAATTTTTCTTCTCCGCTCCGAATTAGGAACGCCTCGCAATCGAGGCCCCCTCCCCCCTAGATCCACGCTGTCAAATAGCGGCAGAAGGTTCACGAAGCTTTAGCCGGGCAATATAGTGCAATCGGGATTCGACTTGTCTCTTCCACCCCTCACTCATCTTCAGCGCCTCGAGGCCGAGAGCATCCACATCCTGCGCGAAGTGGTCGCCGAGGCGGAGCGGCCGGTGATGCTCTATTCGATCGGCAAGGACAGCGCCGTGATGCTGCATCTGGCGAAGAAGGCATTCTATCCGGCGCCGCCGCCCTTCCCGCTGCTCCATGTCGACACGACGTGGAAATTCCGGGCGATGTACGACTTGCGCGACAAGGCGGCGGAAGCCGCCGGGATGCAGCTGATCGTGCACCAGAATCCCGACGCGCTGGCGCAGGGGATCAACCCGTTCGACCACGGCAGCCTGCACACCGACCTGTGGAAGACCGAGGGTCTGAAGCAGGCGCTCGACAAATATGGTTTCGACGCGGCCTTTGGCGGCGCACGGCGCGACGAGGAGAAGAGCCGCGCCAAGGAACGCGTCTTCTCGTTCCGCACGGCCAGCCACCGCTGGGACCCCAAGAACCAGCGCCCCGAGCTCTGGCACCTCTACAACGCCCGGAAAAACAAGAGCGAGAGCATGCGGGTGTTCCCGATCTCGAACTGGACCGAGCTCGACATCTGGCAATATATCCTCGCGGAGGGGATCGAGATCGTGCCGCTCTATTTCGCCGCACCGCGCCCGACGGTCGAGCGCGACGGACTGATCCTGATGGTGGACGACGAACGCTTCCGGCTCGAGCCCGGCGAGACGCCGGTGGAACGATCGGTGCGGTTCCGCACGCTTGGCTGCTATCCGCTGACCGGCGCAGTCGAGAGCGAGGCCGCGACGCTGGAGGACGTGATCCAGGAGATGCTGCTCACAACGACCTCCGAACGCCAGGGCCGCGCGATCGACCACGATCAGGCGGCGAGCATGGAGAAGAAGAAGCAGGAGGGCTACTTTTGACCTCCTATCGCCCCGACGCGCTGATCGCGTCCGACATCTCGGCATATCTGACACTGCACCAGAACAAGTCGCTGCTTCGCTTCATCACCTGCGGCTCGGTCGACGACGGAAAATCCACGCTCATCGGGCGCTTGCTCTACGATTCGAAAATGATCTTCGAGGATCAGCTCGCAAGCCTCGAAGCCGACAGCAAACGGCTGGGCACGCAAGGGCAGGAGATCGACTTCGCATTGCTGGTCGACGGGCTCGCCGCCGAGCGCGAGCAGGGCATCACGATCGATGTCGCCTATCGTTTCTTCGCGACCGAGAAACGCAAGTTCATCGTCGCGGATACGCCTGGGCACGAACAATACACCCGCAACATGGTCACCGGCGCCTCGACCGCCGACCTCGCCGTCATCCTGATCGATGCCCGGAAAGGCGTGCTTACCCAGACGCGGCGGCACAGCTACCTCGCGCACTTGCTCGGCATCCGGCACATCGTGCTCGCGGTGAACAAGATGGACCTGATCGGCTATGATCAGGCGGCCTATGACGCGATCGTCGAAGACTATCGCAGCTTCGCGGAATCGATCGGAATCAAGGATTTCACGCCGATTCCCATCTCGGGGTTCAAGGGCGACAATATTACCGGATTGTCGGCCAATACGCCGTGGTTCGGTGGGCCGGCGTTGCTGGAACAACTGGAACAAGTGGACGTCGAAGTTGACACCGACCGCGCCCGGCCGTTCCGACTTCCGGTGCAGTGGGTGAACCGCCCGAACCTCGACTTTCGCGGCTTTGCCGGATTGATCGCGAGCGGTTCCGTGAAGCCGGGCGACACGGTCCGGATACTCCCGTCAGGCCGGACCACCACGGTCTCGCGGATCGTCGCGATGGGCGGCGACCGTAGCGAGGCCGGTGCGGGCGAATCCGTCACGCTGACGCTGGCCGACGAAATCGATTGCTCGCGCGGCGACGTGATCGCGGCAGCCGATGCACCGCCGCAGGTGGCCGATCAGTTCAAGGCGACGATCGTCTGGATGGACCAGGCCGATCTGCTGCCCGGCCGCGCTTATTGGCTCAAGCTCGGCACGCAGACGGTGAGCGTGACCGTTCGCGAGCCCGAGCATGCGATCGACGTCAACACGCTCGCGCATGTTTCGGCGCGCACGCTCAAGCTCAACGACATCGGCGTCGCGGAAATCGCCGCGGATCGCGGGATCGTCTTCGAGCCCTATGCCGACAGCCACGATCTCGGCGGGTTCATCCTGATCGACAAGGTGTCGAACGCGACCGTCGCGGCGGGCATGCTGCACCATGCGCTGCGGCGCGCGCAGAACGTGCATTGGCAGGCAGTGGAGATCACGCGCGAGGCGCATGCCGCGCAAAAGGGTCAGCGCGCGCGCCTGCTCTGGTTCACCGGGCTTTCGGGCTCGGGCAAGTCGACCATCGCCAATCTGGTCGAGAAGAAGCTGCACGCGATGGGCAAGCACAGCTTCCTGCTGGACGGCGACAATATCCGCCACGGGCTCAACCGCGATCTCGGCTTCTCCGACGCCGACCGGGTCGAGAATATCCGCCGCGTCGGCGAAGTGGCCAGGCTGATGACCGATGCCGGGCTGATCGTGCTGACGGCTTTCATCTCGCCCTTCCGCGCCGAGCGTGAGATGGTGCGCGCGATGCTGCCCGAAGGCGACTTCTTCGAGATCTTCATCGACACGCCGATCGCGGAAGCCGAGAAGCGCGATCCCAAAGGCCTGTATCGCAAGGCACGCGCAGGCGAGATCGCGAACTTCACGGGCATATCGAGCCCCTATGAAGCGCCGGAGAATCCGCAGATCCGGATCGACACGACGAAGGAGACCCCCGAGGCCGCCGCCGAGCGCATCGTCGAGACGATCATGGGAACGTGGAGTCCGGTGATTTGACCGACGCCGAACTCGCACGCGACATCGCCGCCGAGGCGGGGGCGCTGTTGCTGCGGATCCAGGGCGACTGCGCGGGCGGCGATCGGGGCGACCGCGAGGCCAATACGCTGATCCTCGCGCGGCTGCGGGAGGCCCGGCCCGACGATGCGATCCTTTCCGAGGAGTCCGCCGACGATCTCGCCCGGCTGGATCGAAGCCGCGTGTGGATCGTCGATCCGCTGGACGGCACCCGCGAATTCGCCGAGCGGCGCGATGACTGGGCGGTGCATGTCGCGCTGGCGGTCGACGGCCGCGCGGAGAGCGGTGCGGTGGCGCTGCCGAAACTGGGCCTGACGCTATCGAGCGACGCCCCTCCCCCCCTCCCCGCGCCGCAGGCGCCGCCGCGGTTGCTGGTGAGCCGGACACGGCCGAGCGCCTTGTGCATCGACGTGGCGGACCGGATCGGTGCCGAGCCGGTCGGCATGGGCTCGGCCGGCGCCAAGGCGATGGCGGTAGTGCGCGGCGAGGCCGAGATCTACCTCCACACCGGCGGGCAGCATCAATGGGACAATTGCGCGCCCGTCGCGGTGGCGCTGGCAGCGGGGCTGCACGCGTCGCGGATCGACGGCTCGCCGATCGTCTACAACCAACGCGACACGAGCATCCCGGATCTGCTGATCTGCCGGAAGGAATGGGCGGAGACAGTGCTGGCGGCGGTGAAGGATTGCGCCGCCTGAATCCTCCCTCGCTAGAGACGACATAAGCTGAAATCCTCCTTCCGTTCGTTTCGAGCGAAGTCGAGAAACCTCACGCGTTCACGGGACCCGTTTCTCGACTTCGCTCGAAACGAACGGGGTGAGGTGGCCATCAGACTATAAAGCGAGGGAGAATTGGAGCACGACTCGCGGATTTCCGCGGAGTCGCGCGTGGACGAGAGTCAACGGACATGGTAAACGCCGTCTCGGGGAGGGGCGTTTCTTGGGCATCTGGTTCCTGCTGGCGATCGGCTTCAGCTTCGCGGGCTATGCCGCATACCTGCTGGGGCTGCGCCGCCAGACCATCCGCCCCAATCGCGCATCATGGCTGATCTGGGCGACAGCGACCACGCTCGAGGCGCTGACCTATGCCGCGGTGAACCCCGGCGCGCCGCAAAGCTGGGTGTTCGCGCTGTCCGCCGCTGCTTGTATTCTGGTGACGATCGGCATCTGGCACCGTTCCGCCTGGTCGCCGCCCTCGCCCACCGACACTTTCTGCATCGCCGCCTGCCTGACCGCTTTGGTGCTGTGGCTGGTTTTTCGAGAGGCCTTCTGGGCGCACATGCTGGTGGTTGCCGCGGTGCCGGTGAGCTTCTGGCCGACCTGGGCGAGCATCTGGACCGATCGTTCGCGCGAGCGATCGCCCGCCTGGGGGCTATGGACGTTCGGCGATCTCGCGACCCTGTTGATCGCGGTGCGCGGCGCCGAGCTCGGGGTGGCCGAGCTCGGCTACATCCTGGTCGAATTGCTCTGCCATGCCAGCGTGTGGTTCCTGATCGGGCTGGCGACAATCAACCCGCTGCGATCGTTCGGCGTGCGTCGCGGCGGGCTCTTCCTCTTCGACCGCTATCGCCCCTCTAACAATCTTTTCAGAGTCGGCGAGAACCATCTGGGCAAGGCCGTGTTCGCGGCGACGGGTTTCGTCGAGGGAGACGTGCTGCTTGAATTCACCGGCCAGCGGCTGCGCGCGGACCAGGTGCCGAGCCGGATGCGCGGGCGCGGCGATCGCTTCGTCCAGGTGACGCCGGATCATTATATGGGGCCGTCCGGCCGGCTCGACGATCTGGTCAACCATAGCTGCGCGCCCAATGCGGGGCTGCGCTTCGGCGATGACGGCGTGTTCCTGGTGGCGATCTGCGCGATCGCGCCGGGCGAGGAGATCAGCTGGGACTATTCGACGACGTTGCGCGAATCGAACTGGCACATGCTCTGTCAGTGCAAGACTCCCGGCTGCCGGCGCGTGATCGGCAATTTCGATTCGCTGGATGCGGAACGCCAGGAGTGGTTCCGCACGCGCAATCTGGTGGCGCCGTATCTGCAGCGGGACGAAGTGACGGAGAAACGGGCGGCGGGCTGATTCTGCAGTGCTCCTGCGAAAGCAAGAGCACGAATGTCAGGCCGCCAGTTCCTCCGCATCGGCCACGGGCGCGGCACCCAGTCTCAAGATCGCCCTCGCTCCCATCCCCTTGCCGTCGCTCAACACCTCGAGCGTGCCGTCCATCGCAAGCATCGAATTGGCACACCAGTGAAGCCCGAACCCGCCGGACTTGTGCGGGCGTGTCGAGAAGCCGCGCTGGAACAGCGTCGGCGCCAGCGCGGGATCGAAGCCCTCGCCATCGTCGCGGATGACGATTTCGACCTTGTCGCCTTTTTCCTTGATCGACACGGCGATGCTTCCCCCGCCTTTGCCCGTCGCCGCGATTGCCTCAGCCGCATTGGAGAACAGGTTTCCGACCACCTGGCTGAGGATCACGCGGTTCGCCAGCACCCAGTGCGGCTTGGCCGGGAAGCTGAAGGCAACCGAGTTCTCGCCCGAATAGCGCGCGATGGTGGCGTTCTGGGCGACGATGTCGCTGATGTCGCAGGTGGCGAGGGGCGGACGCTCATGCGCCGCCTCCTGCTGCTCGCCGATGATCTGGAGCACGTGGCGCAACGCATCGCGCCCGACGCCGAGCTGCGCGCGACGATCCTCACGCTCACGCTCGATCGCATCGAATGCGGCGGCGAGCAGAGCGACCAGTTTCGCGCGGCGATCCGGCGCCACGCTGTGGTCGGCGAGCTCGGCCAGCGCCTTGTCGATCGTCGCGCGATTGATCGCGGCGGAGCGATCGAGCCCCTGGCTCAGCACCGTCGTCACCGGGTTCAGCGCGTTGCGGACATTGTGCATCACCGCGACCGCGCTTTCGCTCCGGCCGAGCGTGAAGCTCTGCACCTCGAGCTGCTCGCGCAGATCCTTGAGCTGCCGGAGCATCGAGTTGAAGCTGGTGACGAGGCTGCCGATCTCGTCGTCGCGCGAGCGCCCGGTGAGCAGGCTCAGCGTGCCCGAGCTTCGGACCAATCCCATATGGCGCTCGACGCGATGGAGCGGCTGCAGCACCAGCCGCGTAATCACCCGCCGCAACACCAGCAGCAGCACCGCCAGCAGCAACGTCGACGCGAGCACCGCGAGGACCAACATCCGCTTGCCGAGCATCGAGAGATCGCGCGGCACGCTGTAGGCGGCAGTGGCGATCGCGCGGCGGTCGGGCCCCGGCACCGGCACGGCGATGCGAGTGCGCGAGGATGTCGGGGTCACGGTCACCTCTTCGACCGGCGCAATGAAGCTCGCCTTGAGCTGGAGCAAGGTGCTCAACTGCGCCGAAGTCACTGTCCGCGCCATCAGCACATAGCCGCGCGGACTCCCGCTGCCGTCGCTGCGGCGCACCCGCGCGATACCGACCGCGGCGAGCGTGTCGCCAAGGCGGAGATAGAAGCCGGCCGAATTTCGACCCCGGAGCGCGCCCTCGAAATCAAGCCGTCGGATCGCGCCGATGAGCGCGGTGCGCATCGGCGGCACATCGGCCTCGTGTGCGACATCGATCCAGCGCGCGATCACGATCGAGCGATCGGAGCGGACATAGGCCATGCCGTTGACGTCGAGATTGACCATCGCCAGCGTCGAGAAGCTCTCCTCTTCGAACGCACGGCTGGGCGCGGCCATATAGTTCCACGAGGAATTCCAGTCGCCATAGTCGCGAACCGCATTCTCGACCTTGACCGCGAGATCTTCGATCACCGCCTGCGTGCGCGCGACATGCGCCGCCTCGGCCGTGTGCTCGAGATGGTTGAAGCTCGGCGTGATGACCGTCGCGAGCAAGAGCGTGAGCGTCGTCGCACCGAGCAGCCCGACACCGGTCAGTATCAGGACGAGCTGGGCGCCGAGCGACCGCGGCGGGCGCAGGCGCTCCGTATCCGGCATCAGCCGTTCGTCCCGTCGCCCGCAGCCTCGATCTCCGGGCCCGCTTCGGCAGAAAGGCTGCCCCGCTGCGCGAGCGCCAGCGCATCCTCGGCATCGACCGGGCGCGAGAGATGATAGCCCTGCATATGGCTGCAGCCGGCGACGCGCAGTGCCTGGAGCTGGGTTTCGGTCTCGACGCCTTCGGCCACGACTTCCAGGCCCAGCGCGCGACCGAGATGGATCACCGAATGGACGATCGCGGCGCTCTCGCGCTCGCGGCCCATGCCGTCGACAAAGCTGCGGTCGATCTTGAGGCAATCGAGCGCGAAGCGGCGGATATTGTAGAGCGACGAATAGCCGGTGCCGAAATCATCGAGCGCGATGCGAAAGCCCATCTGGCGGAGCTTGAACAGGATTTCGGCGGCGCGCTCGACATTGTCGAAGATCGCGGTCTCGGTGATCTCGATCTGGAAGCGTCCGGGCACGACGCCCGCGCTGGCGACGCGCTCCACGACATGCGCCACGAAATTGTGCCTGCGGAACTGGCGCGGGCTGAAATTGACCGAGACATATTGGCCCGGCCAGGTCTCGAGCGCCTCGATCGCGCGATCGATCACCCAATCGCCCAGTTCGTGGATCAGGTTCGATTCCTCGGCGATCGGAATGAACATCGCCGGCGGGACCATGCCATATTCGGGGCTGCACCAACGGATCAGCGCCTCGAAGCCGGTGATCTCCAGCCCGCGGCCGACGATCGGCTGGAAGACGAGCTTCAATTCGCCCTTGGCGATCGCTTCGGAAAGCCCGGTCTCGATCTGGCGGCGGAAGCGGATCGATTCGTCCATGCTCTCGGCGAACAGCCGCACGCAGCCGCGGCCCTGGCGCTTGGCCTCGTTGAGCGCGAGATCGGCGCGGCGCATGACGTCGACCGGATCGCCGATGCTGCCCGGCTCGACGACGATCAGCCCGACCGAAGCGCCGCCCTGCACCGAATGGCCGAACACCTTGAAGCTCGCGCTGCATGCCTTGAGCAGCCGCTCGCACAGCATCACCGCCTCGTCTTCGCCGGTCACCTGCATCAGCATCGCGAACTCGTCGCCGCCCAGCCGTGCGACGAAGCCGCCCGCGGGCACATTCTGCTGCAGGACCTCGCAGATCATGCGGATCAGCTCGTCGCCGGCGAGATGGCCCAGCGTGTCGTTGACCAGCTTGAAGCGATCGAGGTCCATCATCGCCATCGCGAAGCAATGCTCGCCTCTCACTGCCTGCCCCAGCGCATGAAGGAAGGCGAGCCGGTTGGGCGCGTCGGTCAGCGAATCATGGTTGGCCATATGGATGGCGCGCGATTCGTTCGCGGCGAGTTCGAGCTTCTGTTCCTCGAGCAACGCCATCGCCGCCTTGAGGTCGAGATCGACCTGCCAGCGATGGGCGAGCGCAGTCGCGGTCTGGAGGACTTCCTCGGCCTGGAAGGGCTTGGCGATGTAGAAGATCTTATCTGCCGGTCCCGCGGCGCGGCTGATGTCGATCGGCGAAAAATCGGAAAAGCCGGTGACGATGACGAGATTGATGTCGGGATCGACCAGGCGGATGCGGCGCGCGGTTTCCTTGCCGTCGATCCCGGGGGGCATGCGGATGTCGATGAATGCGACGGCATAGCGCTCGCCCGACCGGAGCGATTCCTCGACAGCGGCGACCGCGTCGAGCCCCTGCATCTTGTGATCGCAGACGAATTGGGGCGTCGGATCTTCGGGTTCGGCGGGCACGGCGTCGCCGAACAGTTCGGCGGCCATCGCATCCAGCACGGCTTCGCCATCGCTCTGGCGCGACGCCGCGAAGCACTGCCGATAGGATTCGTGCATTCCCGGTTCGTCGTCCACGATCAGAATGCGCACGATGCCCCAATCCCCTTTTTCCGCACCGAAACAAGGTAAGCGAACAGCGTTAACGCGGGGTAAAATTCGGTCCGGGCCCAGCGGTGGCGGCGACCGCACGTCGTTAAGACCCTGGTACAAACCCATAACGGATTACTCCCGAGCGGACTCCGCGCGATATGCGGTCTAGAAGTCTGTTCGCGGATGCCTCTGCCTCCCTGAGGCCTTCGCCCGTACCGAGTGCCGCCTCTCCTTACCGGAGGGGCATTGCCCAGGGAGCAAGCCGAAGCCGTCACCAATCCCTCACGGCTTCGGCTGGGCCCCGCACGGTTTACCCGCGCTCCTCCGCGCTCTAGGTCTGTCGACCGAATTTGGAGGATCCATGGCCGAACCGCTGATCGCACGCTCCCTGCTCTTCGCGCCAGGCGATTCCGAACGGAAGTTGACCAAGGCCGGCGCAAGCGGCGCCGACCTGGTGCTGCTCGATCTCGAAGACGCGGTGGCGCCGGCAAACAAGGCGGAAGCGCGCAGGCTGGTCGCCGGGCATCTGCGCGCCGCCGCGCGAGCGCAGCCGCAATGGGTGCGGATCAACCCGCTCGACAGCGAACATGCGCTCGCCGACCTCGCCGCGATCGTCCCCGCTTCCCCCGACGGGATCATGCTCCCCAAAGCGACGCGCGCCGAAGCCGATCGCCTCCATCATTACCTCACCGCGCTCGAAGCCGCGTCGGGCATCGCGCCCGGCGCAATCCGCACGATCGTCGTCGCGGCCGAGACCGCGCCTGCCCTGTTCGGCCTCGGCGACTATGCCGGCTGCCCCCGCCTCACCGCGCTCACCTGGGGCGCCGAGGACAGCGCGACCGCACTCGGCGCGACGGACAATCGCGACGAAAATGGCGAATACGACTTCCCCTACCAACTCTTCCGCGCGCTGGCGCTGGCAGGCGCCGCGGCAGCGGGCGTGACACCGATCGAGACGATCCATGGCGATTTCCGCGATCTCGACGGCCTCGCCAAGATCGCCGCCAAGGCCCGGCGCGCCGGCTTCCGGGGCATGATGGCGATCCATCCCGATCAGGTGCCGGTGATCAACCGCGCCTTCTCACCATCCGAGGCGGAGCTGGAACGCGCCGGGCGGATCGTCGCGGCGTTCGCCGCGAACCCGGACGCCGGCACGATCGGACTCGACGGCGCGATGCTCGACATGCCGCATCTGAAGCGCGCCCAGGCCGTGCTGGCGATGCCGCGCGGTTGACGTGTTTCAGTTGATTCCCCGGACGTTACGATTAGGGTTGCGAGCGCAGCTTTCGGGGGTGCGTACCAGGTAATGACCGAAGCCGAACTCGGGCTCGAGCCGCTTCCTGTGGGGGAAGACGAGTTTCGCCTGATCGCGGACAGCGCGCCGGTGGCGGTGTGGGTCACCCGGCTCGACCGCACCCGCAGCTTCGTCAACCGCGCTTATGTCGAGTTCCTCGGCGTCTCCTATGACGAGGCGCTCCGCTTCGACTGGCGCACAATCATCCATCCCGAGGACGCGGCGCAAATCGTGCAGCAGTCGATCGCCGGCGAGGCCAGCCTCGAGACCTTCGATCTCGAAGGCCGTTATCGCAACGTCAAAGGCGAATGGCGCTGGCTCCACTCCACCTCCTCGCCGCGCCGCGACGCGCAGGGGCGGCATATCGGCTTCATCGGAGTCGCGCATGACATTACCGAAGCGAAGGAAGCCGAGCTATCCCTACGCGAACGCGAGGCGCAGCTCTCCGCCTTCATCAACCAGTCGACCGCCGGCTTCAGCCAGGTCGACATGGCAGGCCGGTTCACGCTCGTGAATGATCGCTTCTGCGAGATCGCCGGCTGGAGCCGCGACGAGCTGATGGAGATGGGGATGCTCGACATCACCCATCCCGACGATCGTGGCGCCAATGCACCGCTGTTCGAACGGGCGGTGCGCGAGGGCACGCCCTATGCGCACGAGAAACGCTATATCCGCAAGGACGGCGGAATCGTCTGGGTCAACAATTCGGTTTCGGTGATCCGTCGCGCCGATGGCCAGCCATTCGGCGTGCTGGCGGTGACGCTCGACGTCACCCGCCGCCGAGCGGCCGAGGCGCAGTTGCGCAAGAGCGAGGAAAGCCTGCGCCTCGCCATCGAAAGCGCGGGGATGGCGGCCTGGGAGCTCGATCTCGAGACGATGCAAGGCGAATGGTCGCCCAATCGCTTCGACCTGCTGGGGATGGAACGGCGGACGGGCAGCCGCGGCAGCTTCGACGAATGGCTCGAACGCGTGCATTTCGAGGATCGGGAAATGGTCCGCGCCGCAGCACAGAACTGCTTCGACACCGGCACCCCCTATACGATAGAGTATCGCGTCAGCCGCGCCGACGATGGACAAGAGCGCTGGCTCCAGAGTCACGGCAGCCGCATCGACTACGAGGACAGGCGGCCGAGCCGCTTCGTCGGCATTTCGTTCGACATCACCTATCGCAAGCGCGCCGAAGCCGAACTCCGCGAAAGCGAGGCGCGCTTTCGGACGATCTTCGAGCAGGCGAACGACTTCCTGATCACCACCACGCTGGATCAGAAGATCACTTCGGTGAATCCTGCCGTGCTCGCGGCCCTGGGCTATGCCGAAGACGAAGTGATCGGGGCCTCGATCGGCGACTTCATGGACCCCGATCAGCTCGCGTTGAGCATGGAAGCGTTCAACCAGAAAATGCGTGAGGGCGGCAGCACGCGATTGACCGTCACCGTGCGCGCACGCGACGGCCGGCCGCTGATCTGGGAGATCAACTCGCAGCTGACCACCGATGCCGAGGGCAAGCCGACCGCGCTCCATGCGATCGGCCGCGACATGACCGAGGCCAAGCGTGCCGAGACGCATCTCCGGCTGCTCGTCGATGAACTCAACCACCGCGTGAAGAACACGCTGGCGATCGTCCAGGGCATCGCCCAGCAGACCTTCAAGGCCGGTACCGACCCGACGGCCGCGCGCGCCGCGTTCGAGGGCCGGCTCGCCGCGCTCTCCGAGGCGCACAATCTGCTCACGCGCGAGCATTGGGGGGCGGTGTCGATGGCACAGATCATCGGCGATGCGGTCGCACCGCATGGCGGCGATGCCGGGTGCTTCGAGCTCGAAGGGCCCGATCTGCCGATCCTGCCCAAGACCGCGATCACCCTCGCGCTGGCGATCCACGAGCTTGCCACCAACGCCGTCAAGCACGGCGCCCTGTCGCGGCCGGAGGGTCGCGTGGCGATCCGCTGGGCGCGAACGGGCGACCATCCCGCACGGTTGTCGCTGCTGTGGGAGGAGCGTGGCGGCCCGAAAGTCGCAGTCCCCGCCCGGCGCGGTTTCGGCACGCGGATGATCGAACGCGGGCTCGCGGCCGAATTCGGCGGGGCGGTCAAGATCGATTTCCGGCCGGAAGGCCTGGTCTGCACTGTCGACGCGCCATTGCCCGAAGGTGCCGAATGAGCGGTTACGGCGCGCTGCGCGTCCTCGTCGTCGAAGACGAGCCGGTGGTGGCGATGTGCCTCGAGGACATATTGGCGGGCCTCGGCTGTGAGACGGTGGGGCCGGTGGGGAGATTGGCCGACGGGCTTGCCTTGGCCGAGAGCGAAACGCTCGGCGCGGCGATCCTCGACATCAATCTGGGCGGCGAGCGCAGCACCCCGATCGCCGAGGCGCTGCGTCTGCGCGGCGTGCCCTTCGTCTTCGCGAGCGGCTACGGCACCCTGCCCGAAGGTTTCGAGACACTCCCGCTGATCGAGAAGCCTTATCGCGAAAGGGATATCGACGCCGCGCTGAAGGCCCTGCTCCGGTAACTATTCGACCGTGACCGACTTTGCGAGGTTGCGCGGCTGATCGACGTCGGTGCCCTTGGCCACGGCGACATGATAGGCCAGCAACTGCACCGGCACCGCATAGACGAGCGGCGCGATCAGCGGATGGACACTGGGCATCTCGATCGTCGCCAGCGCGTCGTCGCCGGCCAGCGCCAAGCCTTCGGCATCCGAGATCAGCACGACTCTGGCGCCGCGCGCCTTGGCCTCCTGCATGTTGGAGACGGTCTTGTCGAACAGCGGTCCCGAGGGCGCGAGGACGATCAGCGGCACGCTGTCGTCGATCAATGCGATCGGCCCGTGCTTCATCTCGCCCGAGGCATAGCCCTCGGCGTGGATATAGCTGATTTCCTTGAGCTTGAGCGCACCTTCGAGCGCCAGCGGATAATCGGGGCCGCGGCCGAGATAGAGCACGTCACGCGCGGCGGCGATGGTGTGCGCCATGCCCTCGATCTCGGAATCATGCGCCAGCGCGGCGTTGATCGCCGCGGGCGCCTCGATCAGGTGGCGGACGATCTCGCGCTCGGTATCCTCGGCGAGCTTGCCCTTGGCGCGGGCGAGATTGACCGCGAGCGCGGCCATTACCGAAAGCTGGCAAGTGAACGCCTTGGTCGAGGCGACCCCGATCTCGGGCCCGGCGTGGGTCGAGAGCAGCAGATCGACTTCGCGCGCCATCGAGCTGGTCGGCACGTTGATGATGCCCGCGGTGGTCACGCCGTTCGCCTTCATGTGGCGGAGCGCCGCGAGCGTGTCTGCGGTCTCGCCCGACTGGCTGACCACCACGCCGAGCGTATTCGGAAGGAGAACCGGATCGCGGTAACGGAACTCGGAAGCGACATCGACTTCGACCGGCAGCCGCGCGAACTGCTCGATCCAGTATTTGCCGATCATCCCGACATAAGACGCGGTGCCGCAGGCGACGATCGCGACGCGCTCGATCTTGCTCAGATCGAAGCTCATATCGGGCAATGCGACCTTCTGCTCGACCGGGCGGATGTACGACGCCAAGGTCTGCGCCACGACCACCGGCTGCTCGTAGATCTCCTTGAGCATGAAGTGGCGGTGATTGCCCTTGTCGATCAAAGCCGCCGACACGCCCGAGGCGACGATCGGACGCTCGACGGGATTGTTGTCGCGATCGAAGACTTCGATCGTGTCGCGCGTGAGCACCGCCCAGTCGCCTTCGTCGAGATAGGCGATGCGCTGGGTGAGCGAAGCGAGCGCGTGCGCGTCGGAGCCGAGATAATTCTCGCCCTCGCCATAGCCGACGGTGAGCGGCGCGCCGAGCCGGGCGCAGATCAGCAGATCGGGCTGGTTGCGGAACAGGAAGGCCACCGCGAACGCGCCGTGGAGCCTCGGCAGGACGGCGGCGACCGCATCGCGCGGGCCGCTGCCGCGTTCGAGCTCGCGGCTGACGAGGTGCGCGACGACTTCGGTGTCGGTCTGGCTCTTGAACTCGCGGCCCTCGGCGATGAGTTCGTCGCGCAGGGGTTTGAAATTCTCGATGATGCCGTTGTGGACGATCGAGACGTCGCCGACGATATGCGGATGGGCGTTGTCCTCGGTCGGCGCGCCATGGGTGGCCCAGCGGGTATGGGCGATGCCGATCGTGCCGGGCAATGGGCTTTCGGCCAGCCGCGCGGCGAGGTTGACCAATTTGCCCTCGGCACGGCGCCGTTCGATCTCATTGTCGTGGAGGGTGGCGATGCCGGCGGAATCATAGCCGCGATATTCGAGCCGCTTGAGCCCATCGAACAGGCGCTGGGCCACATCCTGTTTGCCGACGATTCCAACAATTCCGCACATCGAACTTATCCCCTGCCGCGATCAGTGCGGAAATTTGGTGTCCACGAAAACCCGAGTGAATTCCATCGGATCGGGCTCGCGCCCGTTCGCCGCCTGGAACCGGACGCGGCCCGCTTGCCAGACCTCGCGGACGGCGCCCTGCATCCCTTGCGGAAACTGCATCCTCCCGACGACGATCTCACGCCAGCTGCCCGTGGCGCCGAACATCTCGCGATATTGCGGCTCCATCGCACGTAACGACGCATCGGCTGCCGGATCAAGATGGCCGATCGCATCGAGGATATAGCTTTCGAGCAGTCTGAGAAACGGCTTTCCGGCGTAGCGATCGCTCATGGTTTCGCCGCCTTCCTGGCCTTCATCATCTCCCGGAAGCGCGTGCCCCAGCCGGGTCGCGCCTCCTGCCGGGCGCGGGCGAGGGCGAGCGCGCCGGCCTCGACGTCCTGCGTCACCACCGATCCCGCGCCCACCGTGGCATCCTTGCCGATCGCGACCGGCGCGACCAAGGCGCTGTTCGAGCCGATGAACGCGCCTTCGCCGATGCTCGTTCGATATTTGAAGAAGCCGTCGTAATTGCAGGTGATCGTGCCAGCGCCGATATTCGCGCCCGCCCCCACTTCGGCATCGCCGAGATAGGTCAGATGGTTGGCCTTGGCGCCCTTGCCGAGCACCACCTTCTTGATCTCGACGAAATTGCCGACCTTGGCGCCCTCGCCGAGCACCGTGCCCGGCCGCAGCCGTGCATAGGGTCCTACGCTCGCCCCGCTGGCGATGCACGCGCCCTCGATGTGGCTGAAGCCGTGGATGGTGACGCGATCGGCGATCTCGACTCCGGGTCCGAAGAATACGTTCGGCTCGACCAGCACATCGCGGCCGAGCTTGGTGTCGTGCGCGAACCACACCGTCTCGGGGGCGACCAGAGTCGCGCCGTCGGCCATCGCGCGGGCGCGCCGCGCGTGCTGCCATTCGGCCTCGAGCGCGGCGAGTTCGCCGCGGCTGTTCACGCCGGTGACTTCGTGCGCATCGGTCTCGATCACTGCCGAGTGGCGGCCGGCGCCGGCGGCGAGCATGACGATGTCGGGGAGGTAATATTCGCCCGCGGCATTGGCGTTGGTGACCTGCGCGAGCAGCGCGAACAGATCCTTCGCGCCGACCGCCATCAGCCCCGAATTGCACAGGGTCTCGGCGCGTTCCTCGGCGCTTGCGTCCTTGAACTCGACCATCTTGACGATGTGCCCCTGCCCGTCCGCGATCACCCGGCCATAGGCGCCGGGATCGAAGGGACGGAAGCCGAGCACCACGGCCGCTGGCGCATCGGCGCCGTGCAGCCGCTCGAGCATCCGCCGCATCGTCGCAGTCGAGACGAGCGGAACGTCGCCGTAGAGGATCAGCACGTCGCCTTCGAACCCGGCGAGCGCGTCCTCCGCCATCCGCACCGCATGGCCGGTGCCGAGCTGCTCGGTCTGCTGCACCGTCTCGGCGCCAAGCGGGTGGACCGCGGCCTCGACCTGCTCGCGTCCAGCGCCGACCACGACGATGGTGCGCGCCGGATCGAGCGCATCGACGCTGTCGATCAGATGCAGCAGCATCGGCCGTCCGGCGAGCGGGTGAAGCACTTTGTGCGTATCGGATTTCATCCGCGTGCCCTTGCCCGCAGCAAGAATGATCGCGGCTATCGGCGCTGTCATGATACCCTCCGGAGAAGCCCCCTGCCATGAGAAGCTTGCCAATTCCATAGCGTTGCTGGCAGCAGGCGCGGCAATGGCCGACTTCCCCTTCGACATTGTCGGATTCGATCTCGACGGCACGCTGTTCGATACCAGCGCGGACCTGACCGATGCGGTCAACCATGGGCTCGGCCTGCTCGGCCGGCCGGCGCTCAGCGTAGAGACGGTGAAGCCGATGATCGGGCGCGGCGGGAAATACATGCTCCAGCAAGGGCTCGAGGCTTCGGGCGGGTGCGATCCCGAGGTGTTGGAGCGCATCTATCCCGAACTGCTCGCTTTTTATGGGGACAACCTCACCCGGGGCACATACGCCTTTCCGGGGCTCATCGAGGCGATGGACCAACTGGATGCGCGCCGCGTGAAACTCGCGATCGTCACCAACAAATCGGAGAGCCTCGCAGTCAAGCTCGTCGCCGAGCTGGCGCTCGATCACCGCTTCGCCTGCGTGATCGGCGGCGACACGATGGGGCCCGACGGCCGCAAACCATCGCCCGAAGGAATCCGCGAGATGATCCGGCGCTGCGGCGGCGGGCCGGCGGCATTCGTCGGCGATACGATCTTCGACATTCAGGCGGCGAAGAATGCCGGTATCCCCTCGATCGCAGTCAGCTTCGGCTTCCTGATGCAGCCGGTCGAGGAACTGGCGGCGGACGCCGTGATCGACCATTTCGACGAACTGGTGCCGGCGCTCGAGAACCTGCGGGTGGCACGCACACTATGATCCTGCACTCTTTTTCGGGAGACTGAGACATGACGACTCGACCCCGCGCTTTGGTCACCGGTGCCTCCGCCGGCATCGGCCGCAACTTCGCCGAGCATCTGGCACGCACCGGCCACGACCTCGTGATCGTCGCCCGCCGCGAGGACAGGTTGCGCGCACTGGCGGAGGAACTGGGGGCTGCAACGCAGGCCGATGTCGAAGTGCTGGTAGCCGATCTCGGCGACGACGTGGGCACGGCGGCGGTGGCCGATCGGATCGCGGCGGGCGGCATCGACATGCTCGTCAACAATGCGGGGTACGCCGCGCGCGGGCGCGTGGCCGAACTCGACCCCGACGCGCTCGATGCCATGCTCCGCGTCAATGTGCTGGCGCTCAGCCGGCTTTCGGCCGCCGCGATGAAGGCGATGACCGCCGCCGGGCGCGGCACGATCATCAACATCGCCTCGGGCACCGTGTTCATGCAGGTGCCGGGCAATGCCGGCTACGGATCGTCCAAGAATTATGTGATGGCGTTCACGCGCCACATGCAGATCGAAGCGGCGGGGACCGGCGTTCGCGTCCAGCTGCTCGTCCCCGGCGTGATCGCCACCGATTTCCACGAAGTCGCCGGCAACGACATCGCCAATTTCCCACCCGAACGCGTGATGCAGGCCGACGATCTAGTGGTCGCCTCGCTACGCGCGCTCGAAATGGACGAGCCGGTGTGCATCCCCTCGCTTCCCGAAATTCGCGACTGGGACAATTACGTCGCCGCCGAAGCATTGGTTGCGAAGAACTGCTCGCGCGATCGTCCCGCCGCCAGATATCACGGTGCCTGAATCAGTATCTGTTCTGAACCGTGATTCACCTGAGTTCCCCGGCATCTTGCATTTCCCCTACAAGGGGTGGAGCATACATGTAGGGGAAAAAGGCGTGGGTCACAGGGGGATCGCATTGAAGGGGTCAGGCTATGCCTCTCGGGAGACTGCCGCCGGCCTGCACCCAGGCGCGGGGATCGCATCCGCGAAGCTGGCGGAACTGGTTCAACTGACCCTCGTCGCCGATGGCGTCATCATTGATCTCCACCATTATGCAATCCGGCAGCGTGCCACCGGCGCTTCCGAACGGCTCGAGACAGCGGGCGTGCTGATCGCCGGAGGCGCAACCGAATCCTCCGAAGCGTTGCTGTGGCGGCTCGCCGATCCGGTCGAGGCAGGCGCGCTCGGCTTCCAATCCTATGCCTGCGTTCCGCTCCACGACGTGGACGGCGCACCGTTGGGCCGGATCGTCGCTATCCAGCGCGGCCAGCGCCAGTTCGACGGCCATGACCTCAAGATCTTGCGGACGGTGGCGGATATCGTGGCGGACCTGATCCGCCAGCCTCAGTTCGCCAACTGACGGATAATCTCCGCGGCGTCCACGCCCGGTCCGAGCAGCGCCCGGCCGCGCGCGGTGAGCGCGGCATCGATCATTTGCGGCCCGCCGGGCCCGACGATGAATGCTTCGAAGGTGATGAGGCCGGAATCGCCCAGCTCCTGAAGCGCCTTGATGAAATCGATGTGCCTCTCAGGGGAGTCGTCCATGGCGACATCGGCGGCGCACAGCGTCACGACGATGGGCCAGCTCGACCAGAGCGCCTCGACGATGGTCTTGGCGTCGGCGCTTCCAAAAGCCTGCGCGTTCTCGTCGATCACAAACTGCCTCACTGCCCGACCTACATCGCTTCTGCGCCCCCTTGATCTTGCTCCGTCTATTGTGGAGCCGATTAACCTTCGCATAACAAAGGTTAACAAATCCCTAACCTAGTCCTTCATCCCGCTCGCGACACCCCAGCTTCGCGGTCGATAAAATAACGTATCTTATCAACCAGTTATTAGCATAACTTGCGCCTCGCAGATCACAAAACAGCTCATAGCCAAGGCGATCTGATGTTCGTTTTTCACCTTTTCTGCTATGAAGAACGCAAATCACCATAAGCGATAAGCATGAGTGATCAACAAAATCCCGGTCGCCCTCTCGAATATCATTGCGATGATGAGAGACGACTAAATAATGATTTAATCAACTGACGCTATTTTTTACGCCATTTAATGAACAAGTGCTTTGCCAGCATGGGCAGCGGCATCCGGATAGCGTGGCTCCGCATGTAGAAAGCGAGCCGGGTCACCCTGCGCGCCGGGCGCCCCCAATCGTCGCGCGCGAGGAGGCGACGGAGATAGAGCGGGTCGGCACTGTCCCATATGCGCCAGCTCTCGGGAATCGTGGTCCCGTAGAGATTGTTCGCCTGGCGTGCCGCGCGGGCGACCGCCGCCGCCAGCCCGTGCCGGCCAGCTTTTGCCTCAAGGCCCACGATGCCGAATTCCTCGATCAGGCAATGCACATCCCACAGGTTGCGCATGCCACCTGCAAGATCGCCGTCGGCGAAGAGATGCGCCGCGGCGTGGCAGAGCATGTCCGCGGGACTGAGGATGCGCAGGCCATTCTCCAGCGCGACGCTGTCGGCGATCAGCGCATCCGCATCGGGGGTGATGCGTGCAGTAAGCGGCAGGATCGTGTGGTGGACGTCGATCATCCGATCGCGCTCGCGATGGATCAACGGCGGCAGCTCGTGCATCCAGCGGCGATAATAAATGTCGTCATAGGGATCGGGCTTGACCCATTCCCAGCCGGCGGCGAGCAAGCAGGCCTCCGCCTCCTCGATCCGTGCGCGGGGCACGAGGATGTCGAGGTCGCCGATCGAGCGGCCCCTGCCCGCGGCGAACCCCGCGGCGGCATAAGCGGTGCCCTTTAGCAGGATCACCGGCATTCCCATGGGCGCGAGCGCGCGGCGCGCCATCTCGGCTTCCCACAAAGCAGCGGTGCGGCCCTGGGCGGACGAGGTGCGGGCGTCGTCGAGGATGCGCGCGATCGCCGCCGGCATCGCCAGGCCGTTTAGGCGGTGGGCCAGCGTGCCGATCAGTTGCTCGGCGCGGGCGATGGCGAGCAACGCGGTCCAGCCCGCCGCATCGAGCCGGGCGGTGGTCGCCGGATCGCGCAGCGCGTCGGCGAGGATACGCGCATCCATCACGCTTCCGCCCACAGCCGCTCGACCTGCGCCAGCGCCGTTCCGGTGTCTGGATAATCGAGCGCACGTGCCGGCACCGTCCGGACGAGCCGGGTGAGCGCGTCGAAACCGCGTTCGGCGAGCGCAACATAATTGGTCGAGGCTTGCGTGAGGCGGACGAAGGTTTCGCTCGGCAAGACTTCGCGCTCGGCGGCGGCGAAGCCGTAGCTCGGGAACAGGATCAGCCGGGGCTGAGCGGGTTCGGCCATCGCGGCGATCGCGCGGGCATCGGGGACGAGATGGCGGATCGTACCCTTGGGCGTGCCTTCGAGCACCGGGCCGAAGCGCGCGCCGGGCAGTGTGCGCTCCATCACGCCGATCGCTTCGTTCTTGAGGCTGATCAGCCGCGGGAAACCGTGGATCCGCCCGGTCGCGGGATCGAGCAATGCGAACTCGTCGCCCATCAGCCGCCAGCCTTTGGCCATCAGCAACGCGGCGAGCGTCGATTTGCCCGCGCCGGACATGCCGGTCATCAGCAGCGCCTTGCCGTCGCGTTCGACCGCCGAGGCGTGGAGCAGCAGATAGCGGCGCTGGCCGAGCGCCATTTGCAGGTTCATCCCCATCTCGGCGGCGAGCAGCCCCTGCGCGAGCGGCAGCGGCGCGGCATCGGGGATGACGAAGTCGCCGCCGATGTTCACCGAAGGGCGAACGAAGCGGCGCCACGGCCGCGCGGCGAAGAGATGGACGTTGAAGTCGGGAATGCCGCCCTCGGGCGCGGGGTAATCGCGGTAGAGGTCGTCGAGCGCGGCGATCGGCGCCTGCCAGTCGCTGCCGATGCGAAAACCCACCGGCCCGATGCGGAGCCGGGTCAGATGACGCACAGTTGCTCCACGAGGCCGACCGCGGCGAGTTCGTCGAGGCGCACCGCGAGCGCCGCCGGATCGGCATCGACGAGATCGAAACGCTCGCCCAGCCGCGCGAGCAGGTCGGGCGCCGTGAGCGGTGCCTCGGCAAGCGTTTCGAGAATCTCGGGAACCGGCGTGTCGACGATATGGGTGACGCCGGAGGACCGATGGTAGACCAGCGTCAGCGCATCGAGCGGTACGATGCGCAACGTCTCGGGAGCTGCGGCCTTGTAAAGCGTCATCGGCGCCCCGGTGGAGAGCAAAACAGCGGCGTCGGCCTCAGCCGCGCGGCATCTGCAGCGAGGCGAAGCAAGTGAAGCCGCTGGTGCCCGATTGCAGGCGGCGGATATAGTTGGTGTAGGCGCGGCTGCGTTCATAATCGGTGCCGGGCAAGGTGCCGCCCGACAGCGCGCGCTTGACGTCTTCGGCCTTGAACGCGGTCCCCGGAGGCGGATAGGCGCCGGGCGTGCCCGCGGGCACCAAGGTCCCGTCGGCGGCGATATAGCTGCCGGCGCGTGCCGGATCGGGGACCGGAATCTCGCAATTCATCACCGACGCGCTGGTCTGGGCGAGTGCGGGGCGGATCGAGACGATCGCCGACGCGCCGGCGGCGCCCAGCATCAATGCGCGGCGGCGTGAGGCGGTGGGTCCGGTGGTTTCGTCGGCCATGATGCCTTGTCATGCGCCCGCGCCGCTTTCGCAATCGTAAATCCGTGCCTAGAACGGGACATATGCCTTCCTTTCTCGGGATCCGGACAGCACTGGCGCTCGTCGTCGCGGTAATCGCGGCGGGGGTGAGCCTGTTGCTGAACGGCGACGTCCAGGCGAGCCTCGTGATATTGGTCTGCGCCGTCGCAGCGGTGCTGATCGCGGCTAGCGGCACCGAGGCGCCTTCGGTGCCCGAGCGCGCCGGACTCGAGCCGGGAAAAGAGCCCGCCATCGCCGATGTGATCGAAGCGATCGCCGAACCGCTGCTGGTGATCGCTGGCAGCCGCGTCGAGGCGGCCAATCACGGCGCACGCGAATTGCTGGGCCAACATGTGCTGGGCGAGGACGTCCGGGTGGCGATTCGCCATCCTGCCGCGGCCGAGCGCCTGACCGGCGCGGACGACGGTGCACCAGGCGCGCCGATCCATCTGGTGGGGCTTGGGGCACGCGATCAGCGTTGGGAAATGCGCGTGCGCACGTTGGGCGACGGGCGCCGCGTGGTGCATCTAGTCGATCGCACCGGCAGCTATGCGGCCGAAAGGATGCGCGTCGACTTCGTCGCAAACGCCAGCCACGAACTGCGCACTCCGCTCGCTTCGCTGCTCGGCTATGTCGAGACGCTGCGCGAAGACGCGGGTGACGATCCCGGAACGCGTGCGCGCTTCCTCAAGATCGTGTTCGGCGAGGCGCAACGGATGCAGCGGCTGATCGAGGATCTGATCTCGCTGAGCCGGATCGAGGCCGAGAAATATCGCGTACCGATCCAGGCCGTGGATCTCGCCGATTTGATCGAGGAAGTGACGATCGAGCTCTCGGGTAGCCCGCGCGCCGCCGATCTCGTCACGCAGATCGGCGATGTCGCGCCGGTCGCCGGCGATCCGACCCAGCTGAGCCAGCTCCTCCACAACGTCATCGGCAACGCGATGAAATACGGCCGCGAGGCTACGCCGGTCACTGTCTCGCTCCAGCCCGAGGGCGAAGCGATGGTGCGGCTGACCGTCGCGGACGAAGGCGAAGGCATCCCGCCGCAGCACCTTCCCCGGCTGACCGAGCGCTTCTACCGCGTCGATTCCGGGCGCAGCCGATCGCTGGGCGGCACCGGGCTGGGCCTGGCGATCGTCAAGCACATCGTCGAGCGGCATCGCGGCCGGCTCGATATCGCCAGCAGCGTCGGCAAGGGTACGACCGTCAGTATCCTGCTGCCGGTACAGCGAGTGTCATAAAGCCGTAACCGACTTGCAAGACACGCGGCTTGCGTGCCGCGGCGCACGACTCGGGTGAAGCGGGGAGTTCGCACATTTTCGGCAGGTTGGCCCTGATTGCAGCGGCGGCGCTCACGCTGGCCGGCTGCGACAGCAACACGGCGCGCGAGATCCGCGTCGTGGGCTCGTCGACCGTCTATCCCTTCACCACCGCCGTCGCCGAAACTTTCGTCAACCAGGGCGGCGGACGCAAGGCGCCGGTGGTCGAATCGATCGGTACCGGTGCAGGGCTCAAGCGCTTCTGCGAAGGCGTGGGCTGGGAATTCCCCGACATCGCCAATGCGAGCCGCCGCATCAAGAAATCCGAATACGAGCTATGCCAGGCCAACGGCGTCGGCGAGATCATGGAAGTTCAGATCGGCGTCGACGGCGTCGCGCTGGCCGAGGCGAATAACGGCCCGCGGCTCGCGCTGAGCAAGAAGGATGTCTATCTGGCGCTCGCCGCTAATCCCTTCGGCAAGCCCAATGCGGCGCGGAGCTGGCGCGACGTCAATCCGTCGCTCCCGGCGATTCCGATCCAGGTGATGGGGCCGCCGGCGACGAGCGGCACGCGTGACGCGCTGGTCGAACTGGTGATGGAGCCCGGCTGCGCCGCCGCGGATCCCGAGGCCAAGGCGCTCAAGGCCGCCAAGGACACCGCGCCCTATGACAGCCGCTGCAAGCGCATCCGCGACGACGGGCCCTATATCGACAAGGGCGAGAACGACAATCTGATCGTCCAGGGCCTTGCCGCCAATCCCAACGCCCTCGGGGTTTTCGGCTATTCCTATCTCGAGGAAAATATCGATCGCCTGCACGGCGTGCCGATCGAAGGCGTCGCGCCGAGTTATGCGACGATCGCCGACGGGACCTATCCGGGCGCGCGGCCGCTGTTCCTCTATGTGAAGAAGCGCCATTTGCGCGCAGTGCCGGGGCTCGCCGATTTCCTGACACTCTACACGACAATGTGGAACCCCAAGGGCAAGCTCACCCAGCGCGGACTGATCGCCGCGCCGGACGCATTGCGGATGCATTCGGCGCAGGTGGTGGCACAGCGCATCGCGCTCGATCCCGCCGGGCTGCACTGATGAACGCCTTCACGCTCCTCTTCCTCATCGCCGGGCTGGGCCTGATCGGCTGGCTGACGGCGCGCGCGCGCGCCACCCGGTTCGACCGCGGCGGCGCCAAGCGGCTCCATTCGCTGCCCGGCCAGCACGGCATGTATGTCGCGATGTGGACGGCATTGCCCGCCTTGCTGTTCGTCGCGGTGTGGAGCGCAGTGAGCCCCGGGCTCGTCAAGGAAGCGGTGCTCGCGCATCCGGCCGCGGCGCAGCTTCCCCAATTCGCGTTCGAGCGCGATGCCTTGCTCGCCGAGGCCAAGCGCGTGGCCAATGACGATAGCGCCAAAGCCTTCGATCCGGTCGCCGAACAACTGGTCCCCGCCACTCGCGCCGCGCAATCGCGCTATGGCTGGATGGGGACCGGCGTCGCGATCCTGCTCGCCTTTGCCGGCGCCGCTTTCGCACTCACGCGCGTCCGCGCCCATTTCAAGGCACGCAGCCAGGTCGAGCGCGGGGTGATGGTGCTGCTGCTGGTCGCCTCGCTGATCGCGATCCTGACCACGCTGGGCATCTTCCTGTCGCTGCTGTGGGAATCGCTGCGCTTCTTCCAGCAGGTCCCGATCACCGATTTCCTGTTCGGGACGCATTGGAGCCCGCAGGTGATCGACGCCGCCGATCCGGGCAAGTCGCTCGGCGCGGTGCCCCTGTTCTGGGGGACGTTCTTTATCGGCGCAGTGATCGCGATGATCGTCGCAATCCCGTTCGGGCTGATGAGCGCGATCTACCTGACCCAATATGCCGCGCCGCGCGTGCGCCGCTGGATGAAGCCGATCCTCGAGATGCTCGCCGGCGTGCCAACGGTGGTTTACGGCTATTTCGCCGCGCTGACCGTCGCGCCGGCAGTGCGCGATCTCGCCGTCTCGTTCGGCTATACCTATGCCTCGTCCGAGAGTGCGCTCGCCGCGGGGCTGGTAATGGGGGTGATGATCATCCCGTTCGTCTCCTCGATGGCCGACGATTCGATCGCCGCGGTGCCGACCGCGATGCGCGACGGCAGCCTCGCGATGGGCGCGACGACCAGCGAGACGATCTCGAAGGTGCTGATTCCGGCTGCGCTCCCCGGCGTGGTCGCGGGCGTGCTGCTCGCAGTCAGCCGCGCGATCGGCGAGACGATGATCGTGGTGATGGCCGCTTCCGGCGCCGCCAACATCACGCTCAATCCGTTCGAGAGCGCGACCACGGTCACCAAGCAGATCGTCGACCTGCTCACGGGCGAGAGCGAGTTCGACAGTCCGAAGACGCTGGCGGCGTTCGCGCTGGGGCTGACCCTGTTCGTGATCACGCTGCTGCTCAACATCGTCGCGCTGCGCGTCGTGAAGAAATACCGGGAAGCCTATGAGTAGCGCCGTTCCCTCTGCTCCTGGCCCCGAGCGCACGCCGACCGACTGGAACGCCGCGGCGATGCAGCGGCGCATCCGTCGGCGATACGCCCGCGAGCGGCGCTTCCGCTTCTTCGGGCTGGCGGCGGTGACGCTGTCGGCGGCGTTCCTCGCCTTCCTGCTGATCACGATGGTGGCAAATGGCTGGCGGGGCTTCACGCGTACCGATGTGGCGCTGCCGATCGATTTCCCGGCGTCGGGAATGCTGATCGAGCGCGCCCAGCTCCGGACGCCCGCCGCCGATCTCGCGCTGGCGGGCGCGGGGCTGGAGAATACGGTGAAGGGCGCAGCGGCAACGGCATTCGGAACGGGCGGCGAGGATTTCATCTCCGAGAACGCCTGGCTGCGCGTGCGCGAGGCGATCAAGACGGACCCGTCGATCCTCGACCGCAAGGTCAGCATCAAGGTACCGGTCTCGACCGAAATCGATCAGGCCGTGCGTGGCGACGGCAATGCCGAAACCAAAGCGACGGTAGCGAGGCTGCAGCAAGCGGGCGCGCTGTCGCGACACTTCAACACGGATTTCCTGCACGAATCCGATTCCACCGATCCGGTCGCGGTTGGCATCTGGGGCGCGCTCAAGGGTTCGCTGCTGACGATGGTGGTGACGTTCCTGATCGCCTTCCCGGTCGGCGTGCTCTCGGCGATCTATCTCGAGGAATATGCGCCGCGGAACCGCTGGACCGACCTGATCGAAGTCTCGATCAACAATCTCGCGGCGGTACCCTCGATCATCTTCGGCCTGCTCGGACTGGCGGTGTTCCTCGGCAGCTGGAGCCTGTTCGGCTACCAGTTCGGTCCGCTATTGCCCCGCTCGGCAGCCCTGGTCGGCGGGCTCACGCTGGCGCTGATGATCATGCCGGTGATCGTGATCGCCAGCCGCAACGCGATCAAGGCAGTGCCGCCCTCGATCCGCGACGCGGCGCTCGGCATCGGCGCGAGCCCGATTCAGGTGGTGTTCCACCACGTATTGCCGCTGGCGATGCCCGGCATCCTGACCGGCACGATCATCGGCATGGCGCGCGCATTGGGCGAGACCGCCCCACTCCTCCTGATCGGCATGCGCGCGTTCATCGTGACGCCGCCGGGCGGGTTCACCGATCCCGCCACCGTGTTGCCCGTCCAGATCTTCCTGTGGTCCGACGAAGTCAGCCGCGGCTTCGTCGAGAAGACCAGCGCCGCGATCATCGTGCTGCTGGTGTTCCTGCTCGCCATGAACGGGCTGGCCATCTATCTTCGCAACAAGTTCGAGACCCGCTGGTGATGACGGAAACAGCTCATAAGATGTCCGCCCGCGGCGTGAGCGTCTTCTACGGCGACAAACAGGCCGTGAAGGACGTGTCGATCGACATCGACATGGACAAGGTGACTGCGTTCATCGGCCCGTCGGGCTGCGGCAAATCGACCTTCCTGCGTACGCTCAACCGGATGAACGACACGATCGCCAGCGCGCGCGTGACGGGCGACATCATGCTGGACGGCGAGAACATCTATTCGTCGGCGATGGACGTGGTGCAGCTGCGCGCGCGGGTCGGCATGGTGTTCCAGAAGCCCAACCCCTTCCCCAAGTCGATCTTCGAGAACGTCGCTTACGGCCCGCGCATTCACGGGCTCGCCGCGTCGAAGCCCGAGCTCGAGGCGATCGTCGAGCGCTCGCTGAAACGCGCGGGCCTATGGGAGGAAGTGAAGGATCGGCTGCAGGACAGCGGCACCGCGCTTTCCGGCGGCCAGCAGCAAAGGCTATGCATCGCGCGCGCGATCGCAGTCGATCCCGAAGTGATCCTGATGGACGAGCCGGCCTCCGCGCTCGATCCGATCGCCACCGCCAAGATCGAGGAACTGATCCACGAACTGCGCGGCCGCTATGCCATCGCCATCGTCACGCATAACATGCAGCAGGCGGCACGCGTGAGCCAGCGCACGGCCTTCTTCCACCTCGGCACGCTGGTGGAGTATGGCGAGACCGACCAGATCTTCACGACGCCGCGCGAAGAGCGCACCAAGGACTATATCACCGGAAGGTACGGCTAATGGCGATCGGCCAGGAACATACCGTCAAGGCGTTCGACCAGGACATCAAGCAGCTCCGCGCGCTGATCAGCCAGATGGGCGGGCTCGCCGAGCAGGCGATCGACGACGCGATGAAGGCGCTGCAGCGCGGCGACACCGTGCTTGCCGATGAAGTCCGCAAGAAAGACAAGGCGATCGACGCGATCGAGGCCGAGGTCGAGAAGCTCGCGGTCCGCGTCATCGCGCTGCGCGCGCCGATGGCCGACGACCTTCGCGAAGTGATCGCCGCATTGAAGATCGCCGCGGTGGTCGAGCGGATCGGCGACTATGCCAAAAACATCGCCAAGCGCGTGCCGCTGATCCACGCAGAAGGCGAGGAGCGCATCGAGGCGCTGTCGCTGTTGCCCGCAATGGCGCGGATGGCGAGCGACATGGTGCACGACGTACTCGACGCCTTCGCGTCACGCGATGCCGAGGTGGCCGCCCAGATCTGCGTGCGAGACACTGCGCTCGACGATTTCTATGACGCGATCTTCCGCACCCTGGTGACATTCATGGTCGAAAATCCGCGCACGGTGAGCCAGGTTGCGCATTTGCTGTTCGTCGCCAAGAATATCGAGCGGATCGGCGACCATGCCACCAACGTCGCCGAGATGGTGTATTTCGCCGCGACCGGCCGCTATCTGGCCGACGAAGCGGCTGCTGGTTAAGGACGCGAAGATGGCCCGGGTAAAAATGCTTCTCGTCGAGGACGACGCGGCGATCGCCGAACTGGTGACGTGGCATTTCAAGCGTGAGGATTACGAGGTCAAGCACACCCCCGATGGCGAGGAGGCCCTGTTGCTCGCCAAGGAAGCGACGCCCGACATCGTACTGCTCGACTGGATGGTCGAGGGGCTTTCGGGGATCGAAGTGTGCCGCCGCCTGCGCCGCATGCCCGAGACCGCCAATATCCCGATCATCATGTTGACCGCGCGCGGCGAGGAAGAGGACCGCGTGCGCGGGCTCGAGACCGGTGCGGACGATTACGTCACCAAGCCGTTCAGCCCCCGCGAGCTGGTCGCCCGCGTCGGCGCGGTGCTGCGCCGCGTCCGTCCGGCGTTGGCGGGGGAGGCGTTGAGCTATGCGGATATCGAAATGGACACGGTGGGACACAAGGTTCGCCGCGGCGGCGACGTGATTTCGCTCGGGCCGACCGAGTTTCGGTTGCTCAAGCATTTTCTGGAGCATCCGGGCTGGGTGTTTTCCCGGGAACGCCTGCTCGACGCGGTATGGGGGCACGACAGCGACATCGAATCGCGCACCGTCGACGTCCATATCCGGCGGCTGCGCAAGGCGATCAACCATGGCGACCGCCCCGACATCATCCGCACCGTCCGCTCGGCGGGCTATGCGCTGGACACCGGGAACTAAATCCGGAGCCATCTCGTAGGTCTCGCGTTCTCGAAAAGCGCAGTCGGTTGCGCTCGAGAAACTGTTCGGAGACCTGTGATGACTCTGATCATTTTGGCCGCACTCGCGATGAGCAGCGGTGCGTTCCCGCAGGATACGCCTGCCCAGACCAACCCGCCTGCCGACACGCCGGCGCGCCTCGGTGGGCTGGCGCCCGCGAGCCCGTGGCCGAACGGGCCGCCTGCCCCCGGCCAACAAGTGGTGTTCGTCCCCAATCCCCAGACCCCTAGCGAGGCCTTCCCGCCGCCGCCGCCGCGCGAAAACGTTCCCTTCTGCAAGCGCGGCCAGTTTGACGGCTGCAAGCAGCGGGGCGGCTGAGCGACGAACGCCGCTTTTGGCAAGGTGAAGCGTGCCGGGAGCGCAACAACTTGTTCGCTACGGACGTTTCTCTTCCGCAACGGGGGGCCCGTAGCGAGAAGAGGATTTGCGAATGAAATGGACGATCATGGCCGCCGCGCTGATCATCAGCGGCACCGCGGCGGCACAGGACGTGCCCGCCACCCAGCAAACCCCCGCGCAGACCACGACGCCTGACGCGACGACGACCGCCGATCCCCAGTCGACCACGCCGGGCACCACCGGCTCGGGCACGACGACCGACACCACGGCGACTCCGCCCGACGCGGCCGCTGCGACGCCGGCTGCGCCCGATGCGGCAGCTGCTCCGACGACGCCCGACGCTGCAGCCGCGCCGGCTCCGGCCGCGGCACCGGCTCCCGCACCGATGACGGCCGGCCCCGCGCCTGCCGCGCAACAGGAATATCCGCCCTGCTCGAAGACCGTGAAGGATCAGTGCCGCCAGCGCGGCGGCCGCTGAGGGCCAAAGCGGGTTTGCGCCCGCGGTGATGGCATCATAGGAAGCGCTCCACAGGTTTCAGGAGCGCTTCCATGACCATAGGTTTCGACAATCGCGTCGCCATCGTGACGGGCGCGGGCGGCGGCCTCGGCCGCGCCTATGCCCTCGAACTGGCGCGGCGCGGCGCGAAGGTCGTGGTCAACGATCTCGGCGGCGCGCGCGACGGCACGGGCCATTCGGATGCCGCGCTCGCGGTGGTGCGGGAGATCGAGGCCGCAGGCGGCGAGGCTTTCTCCAACGGCGGCAGCGTCACCGAATATGACCAGATGGTCGCGATGGTCGAAGCTGCCAAGGCGCGCTGGGGCCGAGTGGACATCCTGATCAACAACGCCGGGGTCCTGCGCGACAAGAGCTTCGCCAAGATGGAGCCGGAGGATTTCCGCTTCGTCGTCGACGTGCATCTCAACGGATCGGCCAACTGTACCAAGGCGGTGTGGGACACGATGCGCGAGCAGAATTACGGCCGGATCCTGATGACCGCCTCATCGACCGGACTGTTCGGCAATTTCGGCCAGGCGAATTACGGCGCGGCGAAGCTCGGCCTGGCGGGCCTTGCCAAGACGCTGCATCTCGAAGGCGCGAAATACGGCATCAAGGTCAACACCATCGCCCCCGTCGCCGGCACGCGGATGACCGAGGACATCTTCCCCGAGGCGGCGTTCAAGGCGTTCGCGCCGGAGAATGTGGCGCCCGCGGCGCTGTACCTCGTCTCGGAGGACGCGCCCACCAACATGATCATCGGCGCCGGCGCCGGCGTGGTGCAGGCCGCTTACGTAACGCTCACCAAGGGAGTGAAGCTAGAGGCGCCGACGCCCGAAAGCGTCGCCGCGCAATGGGCCGAGATCATCGACCGCAAAAGCGAGATCGTCCCCAATTCGGGCGCCGAGCAGACCATGTCGATCATGTCCCGGCTGCAATAGCGCCTCACCGTATTGTTTCACTAATACACTTGTGCTATGCAATTCTCACAACAGGAGGATTGCCAATGTATAGCGAGAGCGACCTGGCAGGCGCCGTGGAGGCGGGAGCGATATCCCCCGAAGCGGCGGCCGCCCTTAGAGACCATGTGGCGGCGATACGATCGACGCCCACTGTCGACGAAGAGAGTTTCCGGCTGCTGACCGGCTTCAACGATATCTTCGTCGGGATCGCAGCGATCCTGATCCTCGTCGCGGTCGGCTGGATCGGCTTCTACATTGGCGCCAAGATCATGGATCTCGATGTGAACGAGGGTCCGCGGCAAGTGGGCGTTGCCGCGGCGTTCGGCGGCTTCGCAGTGTCGATCACGAGCTGGTTGCTCGCCGAATATTTCACGAAGCAACGCCGCATGGCGCTGCCGAGCATCCTGCTGCTGATCGGCTTTGCCGGCGGCTTCTTCGTTGGATTGAGCGCGGTCTGGGGCGCCAACGCACCCTGGCTCTCCGAGCAGTTCGGCCTGACTACCGACCTTCAGCACCGCCAGCTTGCCGGCGCGATCGGCGTGGTGGTCGGCATCGCGACCGCCGGCGCGACGTGGCTCCACTGGCGTCGCTTCATGGTTCCGATCACCGTTGCAGTCGGCGCGTTGGCGCTCGTGGCGGTTGCGGTCGGGGCGATCACGGCGTTCGTTCCCGCTTCGCAGGACTCGCTCAACCTGATGCTGCTGATCGCCGGCGTTCTCGTCTTCGTATTCGCGATGCGCTGGGACATGTCGGACCGCGAGCGTCGGACGCGTCGCTCGGATGTCGCCTTCTGGCTCCATCTGGCGGCGGCCCCGCTGATCGCGCATCCGGTGTTCCACATGCTCGGCGTGTTCGATCGCGAGATCGCCGGGCCGATGGCGGGCGTGGTGATCGCGCTTTACGTCGTCTTTGCCGCCGTAGCGCTGGCAGTCGACCGCCGCGCATTGCTCGTCTCCAGCCTCGTTTATGTGCTGTGGGCGATGTATGCGCTGTTCGAGCAGAGCGGCGCGGTCGAACTCGCGGCGGCGCTGACCGCTTTGGTGATTGGATCGGCGCTGCTCACGCTTTCCGCCTTCTGGCAGCCGATGCGCCGCAGCGTAGTGGGCTTGCTCGGCAAGGAACTGGAGGGGCGCCTGCCGCCGACGCAGCAACTCGTCGCGGCCTGAGGCGGAACAACGGTCAAGAAAGGGCTCGGGAGCTTCCCGGGCCCTTTTCTGTGCTCCGGCAGTGACGCGGCCTCGGCACGACCGCACCACCCGGTCGCGGACATCAGGGCGGACCGGCATTCAGGATTCTGGAAGGGTTCCCCACGCCGTCACCCAGGCCGAAGTGCCGGGGTGACGGTTGGCGAGATGGCGAGCCGCATTCCTCACCGCTGAATGCAGATTGGTCCCGGGGGTCGCCTTGGGGGTGCCGTTTGCTATCGCTTGGCCGGTTCCACGATGAAAGCCATGATCGCGTCCATTGTCGCCCTGGGCTGCTCTTCCATCAGCCAGTGACCGGAATCGCGAATGCTGAGTGCGCGGACATCGGTCGCGGCGAAGGCGATTTCGTTCGCGAAGCCCTGCCCGAACGACTTTTCCCCGCCGATCGCGAGGACCGGCATGGCGAGCTTGCCCTCGGCGACGAATTTCTGGTTGTCCACGGCATCCTGACGAAAAGCGGCGAATTGGGCGAACGCGTTATGGATCGCATGCGGACGGGAGTAGAGCGCTGCATAATGGGCGCGTGTCGCTTCGCCGACATGCTTCGGGTCGGCAGATAGTTCGTTGTAAAAGCGATCGAGGTAGATCCGCTCCCGGCCAGCCACGAGCCTCTCCTCGTCGGGCCCGAAGAAGTCGAAGTGCCAGGTTCGCTGGTCCTTGACCACGCTGTCCCAATTGCCAAGCCCCGGCAGCGGCGCGTCCATCACCACCCAGCGGTTGACTCGGTCGCGGTTCTGGGCGGCGAAGGCGTAGCCGACCATATTGCCGATGTCGTGCGTGACCAGTGCCAGCGCCCCGTCGAGCCCGAGCGCGTGAAGTACCGCCGCAATATCCCCGGCTTCGCTCTTCTTGTCGTAGCCGGTCTCTGGATGCGACGAGAGACCCATGCCGCGAAGATCCGGAACGACGACGGTGTGATCGGCGGCCAGCCTGCGCGCAAGCGGCGCCCACATGTCGCCGGTATCGCCAAACCCGTGCAGCAGCAGGACAACCGGCCCATGTCCGCCGATCCGCGTATGGATCGTCGCTCCATCGACAGGGATATCGCGCGTCTCGAAGGTAGAAGGGAATTTCTCGACCTGGGCCGATGCCGGAACAGCGCCCAAAAGGCCGACGACAAATATCGCAAACCAACGAATCTGGCGGGTCATAAGGGCCTCCCTGTCGCCGGCCTTGCCGTAGCAGTTGATCCCCCGCCCGTCACGGCATTCGATGGATTGGCCATCTCCGCGCGTCGATGCCCGCTTTCCCCAACAGCCGGCGATCACCAGCCGGTCGCTATTCCCCGACCAGCTTCATCAACCGCCGCTCGACCGGCGCGAGCACCGGACCCAGCTCGTGCCCGCGCTTGAGCACCATGCCCGCTTCGTGGACCAGCGCCCACATGCCCTGACGGTTGCGCAGCGCCGGGCGCTTCTCGATCCGGTATTCGGGGCGTTCGGCGGCGCGGCGGAAGGCAGCGAACACCGCGGCGTCGTGATCGAACTGGATGGCATAATCCCTCCAGTGCCCGGCCGCGACCATCCGGCCGTAGAGATCGAGGATGCGCGTCAATTCGAGGCGTTCGAAACCGACCTGCGACGGACGGCCGACGGGCAAGGGCGTGACGATACCCATCAGGCGCGGTCGCGGCGCTCCCTGCCACTAGGCTTTCCGCTGCCCTTTTCACCGGCCTCGATCATCGCGTCGAGCCGCTTGCGAAGCGTCTCCATCTCGCAGCGCATGATCTCGAGCTTCTGCGTCGCGGGATCGAACAGCTCGCTGCACGGCGTGCCATAGGGGACGAAATCCTTCTGCCAGGTCGCCGCTTCGACCAAGGTCGACCGGGCCGGGATGCCGACCATCACCGCGCCTTCGGGCACGTCGCGGGTGACCACGGCGTTGGCGCCGATCCGCGAGCGCTCGCCGACCGTCACCGGCCCCAGCACCTGTGCGCCCGAGCCGATGATCACGCCGTTCAGGAGCGTCGGGTGGCGCTTGCCCGCGACGCCGTTGTCGGGGCTCGTGCCGCCCAGGGTGACGCATTGGTAAATGGTCACATCGTCGCCGATCTCGGCGGTCTCGCCGATCACCACGAAGCCGTGATCGATGAAGAAGTTGCGGCCGATCGTCGCGCCCGGATGGATGTCGATCGCCGTCATCCAGCGCGACCAGTGATTGACCGCACGCGCGAGAAAGAACCAGCGGCCCTTGTAGAGCCGGTGCGCGATGCGGTGATAGAACACCGCCCACACGCCAGGATAGAGCAGGATTTCGGCACGGCTGCGCGGCGCGGGATCGCGCGCGTGAATCGAATCGAGATAGGCCTTCAAGCGACGGAACATGGCCGGTTCCCCTTTGCCGCGTCCATTTAGTACACCGCGCGCCCGATTTCCAGAACGGCCCCTCGCGCGGCTTGTCCCATCTAAACACGATGTATCTTGTGGGAATTCGAAGGGCACGGCATTCCTGCCCGTCCAATCGAATGTGAAGGGCGCGGATGATCTTCGGAATAGACCTCACGGCGCTGCTTCCCTTCATAGCCGTGGGCTTCGCCGCGCAGATGGTGGACGGCGCACTGGGCATGGCGTTCGGCGTGATCTCCAACACGCTGCTGCTGAGCCTTGGCGTGCCTCCCGCGATGGCATCGGCGGGCGTCCACACCGTCGAAACCTTCACCACCGCAGTGTCCGGGATCAGCCACGCGCTCCACAAGAACGTCAACTGGAAGCTGTTCCTGCGGATCGCGGTGCCGGGTGTGATCGGCGGCGCGCTGGGCGCCTATGTACTCTCGAATATCAATGCGGCGACCGCCAAGCCGTTCATCCTCGCCTATCTGACCGCGATCGGCATCTATCTGCTCTGGCGCGCGCAGCATTATCCGCCGCATGAGCGCAGCCCCAAGATCGTCGAGCCGTTGGGCCTCGCCGGCGGCTTCCTCGACGCCGCGGGCGGCGGCGGCTGGGGTCCGGTGGTGACCTCGAACCTGCTCGTCCAGGGATCGAGCCCACGCATGACGATCGGCACCGTCAACACCGCCGAGTTCTTCGTGACCACAACCATCTCGGCGACCTTCATCACCCAGCTTGGGTGGGAGGCGTTCACGCTCGCTACGGTTGGCCTGCTGATCGGGGGCGTGATCGCCGCTCCGCTGGGCGCGATGCTCGCCAAGCGGATCGAGCCCAAGAAGCTGATGCTGATGGTCGGCGTGGTGCTGACGCTGACCAGCGTCTACAATCTTTACCTCGCACTGCGGTAACGATCTACGCTGCGCTGCAGTGCATATGGGTCGATTGGTTGGCTCGCCGCGCTAGGTGTGAGCAATGACTTGCAAGCCGATGCAGATACCATCGAGGGCCGCTCGATTAATCCACGCCTATTAAGTGATACAATCGATCAGCAAGAGTGAGGCTTCCCATTTCCCTCGGCGGTGCGGCGTACCTATGTGGTGCTTCGCAACACAACGCCTTTTGGAGGAAAATTCGCATGGCGCTCATCGGAAGCACGATTCTGCCGTTCGCGGCACAGGCCTATAAGGACGGCAAGTTCGTTCAGGTCACCGACGCCGATACGCGCGGCAGGTGGGCGGTCTTCTTCTTCTATCCGGCCGACTTCACCTTCGTGTGCCCCACCGAGCTCGAAGACCTGGCCGACATCTACCCGACGCTCCAGAAGATGGGCGTCGAAGTCTATTCGGTGTCGACCGACACGCACTTCAGCCATAAGGCGTGGCACGACACCTCGCCGGCGATCGGCAAGATCAACTACTACATGCTCGGCGACCAGAACCACGTCCTCAGCACCAATTTCCAGGTGCTGCGCGAGGGCCAGGGCCTTGCGGACCGCGGTACCTTCGTCGTCGATCCCGAGGGCGTGATCCAGCTGGTCGAGATCACATCGGAAGGCGTCGGCCGCAATGCCGCCGAGCTGCTCCGCAAGATCAAGGCTGCGCAGTACATTGCCGCGCATCCGGGCGAAGTCTGCCCCGCGAAGTGGGAAGAGGGTGAAGAGACCCTCGCTCCGTCGCTGGACCTCGTCGGCAAGATCTAAGGCGCCCTCCCCCTCCCCCTTGTGGGGGCGCCCATTCGGCCCGGGGTGGATTTCGATCTGTCCCGGGCCGTTTTGTTTCGAATTACCGGAGTTTCGCCATGCTCGACGCCAATCTGACGCAGCAGCTCAAGACCTATCTGGTCAACATCAGGCAGCCGATCGAGCTCGTCGCCAGCCTGGGCGAGGATGCCAAATCGGGCGAGCTCGAGCGACTGCTGAACGACATCGCGGCGCTGTCCGACGACATCACGGTCGTCCGGAAGGACGATGCGCGCAAACCCAGCTTCATGATCCGCCGCGCCGGCACCGATATCGGGGTGCGCTTCGCGGGTCTGCCGATGGGACATGAATTCACGTCGCTGGTGCTCGCGCTGCTGCAGGTCGGCGGACATCCGTCGCGCGCGGCGCAGGAACTGATCGAGCAGGTCAAGGAGCTCGACGGCGATTACGAATTCGAGACCTATTTCTCGCTGTCGTGCCAGAACTGCCCGGACGTGGTGCAGGCGCTGAACCTGATGGCGGTCCTCAATCCGCGCATCAAGCACGTCGCGATCGACGGCGCGCTGTTCAAGGACGAAGTCGACGCCCGGAAAGTGATGGCGGTGCCGACCGTGTTCCTCAATGGCGAGCCCTTCGGGCAGGGCCGGATGGAACTCGAGCAGATCGTCGCGAAGATCGACAGCGGCGCCGAAGCGCGCGCGGCGGAGAAGATCAAGACGAAAGATGCATTCGACGTATTGGTCGTCGGCGGCGGCCCGGCCGGTGCCGCGGCGGCGATTTACGCCGCACGCAAAGGCATCCGCGTCGGTGTCGCGGCGGAGCGTTTCGGTGGGCAAGTGCTCGACACGATGGCGATCGAGAATTTCATCTCGGTGCCGCACACCGAGGGTCCCAAGCTCGCCGCGCATCTCGAGCAGCACGTCAAGGATTACGACGTCGACGTGATGAACCTCCAGCGCGCCGAGAAATTGATCCCGGCGCCGATCGAGGGCGGGCTGCATGAAGTGAAGCTGGCCAATGGCGCGAGCCTGAAGGCGCGGACCGTGATCCTCTCGACCGGCGCGCGCTGGCGGCAGATGGGGGTGCCCGGCGAGGACGAATATCGCAACAAGGGCGTGGCCTATTGCCCGCATTGCGACGGCCCCTTGTTCAAGGGCAAGCGCGTCGCCGTGATCGGCGGCGGCAACTCGGGTGTCGAGGCGGCGATCGACCTCGCGGGGATCGTCGCGCACGTCACCCTGATCGAATATGACAGCGACTTGCGCGCCGACGCGGTGCTCCAGCGCAAGCTGGCGACCTTGGCCAACGTCAAGGTGATCACTTCGGCGCTGACCACCGAAGTGAAGGGCGATGGCGAGAAGGTGTCGGGCTTGGTCTACAAGGACCGCAACCACGGCAGCGAGCACGAGATCGAGCTCGAAGGCATCTTCGTCCAGATCGGGCTGGTGCCGAACACCGAGTGGCTCAGGGATTCGGTGGGGCTGAGCCCACGCGGCGAGATCGAGATCGACGCACGCGGCGAAACCTCGCAACGCGGCATCTTCGCCGCGGGGGACGCGACCACGGTGCCGTACAAGCAGATCGTGATCGCGATGGGCGCGGGCTCGACCGCGGCGCTGTCGGCATTCGATTACCTGATCCGGCTGCCGAGCGAGGAGCCGGTCGAAGCGGCGGCTTAGTCCTTCAGGCGTCACCCCGGACTTGTTCCGGGGTCCACCAAGCCTCACCGACCAGCCTCGAACCGCTTTCCCATCCTTTGCCTCCCGGTGGACCCCGGCCCAAGGGCGGGGTGACGGAGGGGTAGAATAATCGCCCCTGCCACTCTATATCGCGCTCACAATCGATAGAGGCGATCAGTGGCGGCCACCTACCTTCCCACGCTCAAGCAGCTCCAATATCTCGTCGCGCTGCATGATTCCGGCCATTTCGGGCGGGCGGCGGAGGCGTGTTTCGTCACGCAATCGACCCTCTCCGCAGGCATTCGCGAGTTGGAGACGCTGATCGGGGTGGTGCTGGTCGAGCGGACGCGGCGCGTGGTGCGCTTCACGCCGCTCGGCGAACGGATCGTCGACAAGGCGCGGCGGGTGCTGCGCGAGGCGGACGAGCTGGGCGACCTGGCCCGCGCGGCGGGGCGGCCGCTCTCCGGCGAGATGCGGATGAGCGTGATCCCGACGATCGCGCCCTTCCTGCTGCCGCGCATCCTGCCGCGGCTGCGGCGCGAATATCCCGACCTCAAATTGTTCCTGCGCGAGGAGACCAGCGGCCAGGCCTGCGAGCAGCTCCATCACGGGCGCACCGACTGCGTGCTGCTCGCGCTCCCTTTCGCGTGCGGCGAAGTCGAATCGGCGCCTTTGTTCGACGACCGGCTCTATGTCGCCTTTCCCGAGGGCGAGATGGACCCGACCCCGACGATCCGCCCGGCGGACATCGACGCCAACCGGCTGCTGATGCTCGAGGACGGGCATTGCCTGAAGGACCATGCGCTTGCGGCGTGCAACCGCCCCGAATTGCGCGCCGAAGCGACGATGCTGGGCACGTCGCTGCACACGATGGTGCAAATGGTCGATAACGGGCTCGGGGTGACGATGCTGCCCGAGATGGCGGTCGACGCCGGAATCCTCGACCACACCAAGGTCACGGCGCGCCCGCTCGACGCCGAAAATGCATCGCGCCACATCGCCCTGGTCTGGCGCAAGGCGAGCCCACGCGAGCGCGATTTCCGGCTGTTGGCGAAGGTACTGGCGGACGCCGCCTGACCGCTCTCACCGTGCGGCCATGACACTCCTACGCCGCGACCAGTCGCTGGCGGCGAATGCCGGACCCGCAACACGCTTGTTCGCGCTCCGGCGAAGACCGGAGCACAATGGTTTTAATCGCGCGCCCAGCGCTCCGCCGACGCGGCATCGCTGTCGCGCGCCTCAACCCAGCTTGCCGCGTCACCCCGCGTCTCGCGCTTCCAGAAGGGCGCATCGGTCTTGAGCCGGTCGATCAGATAGGCACAGGCTTCCAGTGCCTCGCGGCGATGCTCCGCTGCGGTGCCGATGAAGACGATGCGATCGCCTGGAGCCATCGCGCCGACGCGGTGGACGATCGTGACGCCGAGCAGCGACCAGCGCACGGTGGCGGCTTCGGCGAGCGCGATCAGCGCCTGTTCGGTCATGCCGGGATAATGCTCCAGCTCGAGCGCGGTCACGCCGTCATCGCCACGGACGACGCCAGTGAAGGTGGCGACGCCGCCTGCACCACGCTCTTCCAACGCAGCGACTTCGACGGCCAGCTCGATCGGCGCGTCGTCGATCGAGACTCGGATCATCCGCCGGTCACCGGCGGGAAGATCGCGACTTCGCGCGCGCTGCCGAGCAACGTGTCGAGCGGCACGAACTTCTGATCGATCGCGGCCCGCAGCCGTTCGGGCTCACGCATCGCCTCGGCATGGCCGGGGCTGAGCGTCGCCAGCCATTCGATCAGATCGGCGACGTTGCGCACCGCCTCGGGCGGATCGCGCTGCTCCGCTCCCGTCCCGATTCGTTCGCGGACCCAGGCGAAATAGAGCAGGTCCATCAGCTGTCCATGTGCTTGAGGCCGACGCGCAGATAGTCCCAGCCGGTGATCGCGGTCAGCACTGCGGCGCTCCACAGAGTGACCAGGCCCAGCCACGTCACCCACGGATATTGCGGCACGGCCTGGCCGAGGATCAGCGCGCCCAACGCAACCAGCTGAAACGTCGTCTTCCACTTGGCGAGTTGCGAGACGGGAACCGAAACCTGGAGCTGGGCGAGGAATTCGCGCAGGCCCGACACGGTGATCTCGCGGAGCAGGATGATCAGGGCGGCGATCAGGTGCAGGTCGGCGACGACGCCCTTCCCCACCAGCATCAGGATCACCGCGGCGACCATGATCTTGTCGGCGATCGGATCGAGGAATATGCCGAGCTTGGAGACGGTGCCCTGCGCGCGCGCGAGATAGCCGTCGAAATAGTCGGTCACGCCCATCAGGCAGTAGATCGCGAAGGCGACGGCATAGCCGGTCCGCCACTCGGGCCACCACAGAAAGGCCGCGAGCAGCGGCACCGTGACGATCCGGGAAAGCGTCAGGATGTTGGGCAGGGTCAGCATCGCGCCTGCCCTAGCATTGGTCGTGCGGGAGCCGAAACAGTCTTCATCATGGTGGGACGCACATGGCGGTTGATACGTTCCGTGACGCTCGGCTATGCCGACGCGTCGTTTGGCGGGGTCCTCCCGCGCTTCAAGGACGTGGTTGGATATGATCGGTGCGCTCGGGTTGATGAAGGAGCGCCGGTTCCTGCCGCTGTTCGTCACGCAGTTCCTGGGGGCGTTCAACGACAACCTCTTCAAGAACGCGATGATTTTTTTCGCGACCTATCAGATCTTCAACTCGGTCGAGCAGGAAACGCAGTTCAGCGCGATCGCCACCGGCATCTTCATCCTGCCCTTCTTCCTCTTTTCCGCGCTCGCTGGGCAGCTCGCCGACACCTACGACAAGGCGAAGATCATGCGGATCATCAAGGCCGCCGAGGTCGTGATCATGCTGGTCGGCGCGCTCGGCATCTTCGTGAAGAGCCTGCCGCTGATGCTGGTCGCGCTGGTGGGCATGGGCGTGCACTCCACCTTTTTCGGTCCGATCAAATATGCCGTGCTGCCCCAGCACCTGAACGAAGACGAAGTGCTGGGCGGCACCGGGCTGGTCGAGGCCGGGACCTATATCGCCATCCTGTTCGGCACGATCACGGGCGGACTGATCAGCCCTACCGTCGCGGCCTTCGCCGTGGTGGGCGTGGCGATGATCGGCTGGCTGGCATCGCTCAAGATCCCGCCGGCGCCGCCGCTCGTGAAGCTCAAGCTCGATTTCAACATCTTCCGCGCCTCCGCCCGGCTGATCGGCGCGACGATGCATATCCCGCGCCTGTATCTGGCCATCGTCGCGATCAGCGTGTTCTGGACGATCGCCGCGGTGCTGGGCGTGCTCTTTCCGCCTTTGGTCAAGAACGTGTTCCATGCCCAGAAGGACGTCGCCAGCGTATTCCTCGCGATCTTCTCGGTGGGCATCGCGATCGGATCGGTGGTGATCAACCGGCTGCTCAAGGGGCATGTCTCGGCGAAATATGCGACCGCGTCGGTGCTCGCGATGTCGCTGTTCGTCGTCGATTTCTTCTTCGCCGCTTTGTATTTCCCGGTGAGCGAGGGGCCGCTGCTCAAGACGGCGAACTTCCTCGCTTTGCCCGATGCGTGGCGCGTGCTGCTCGATCTGGCGATGATCGCGATCACCGGCGGCATGTTCGTGGTGCCGCTCTATGCCTTCCTCACCACCACGGTCGACAAGTCGCAGACCTCGCGTACGGTGGCCGCCAACAATATCGTCAATTCGGGCGCGATGGTGGCGGGGTCAGTCGGAATCCTGGGCTTCACCAATATCCCGGGCGTCGACGTGGTCCACGCGATCTGGATCGTGTTCCTGTTATGCCTCGCCTCGGCCTATTGCGCATGGCGGCTCTACAAGGCCGAGGACCTGCCCCACGGACTCGATCCGATTCCCTGAGCTTGACCTCGAGATGGTCGCCCGCAAGACTTCGACATGCTCCCGCTCGACAATCCCCGCTGGTCGGAATTGCGCCATGCCTATGGCAGCGCATCCGATATCCCGCCATTGCTGCACCAGCTGCGATCCTCAACGGCGCCGGGAAGTGACTATCGGGATGAGCCGTGGTTCAGCCTCTGGTCGAGCTTGTGCCATCAGGGGCAGGTCTATTCGGCCTCCTATGCCGCCGTTCCGCACATCGTACAGATTGCTCTCGAAACGACGACGCCCATCCACTTCTCGTTCTTGCAGCTACCGGCGAGCATCGAAGTGGCTCGCTGCACAGAACACGGACCGGAAATCGCTGCCGAACTAGCGGACGCGCATTTCCGGGCCATCGCCAACCTTGTCGAGATTGTCGCCCTTCAACGCCACCACCCTTGGGATCAGGAGATGCTGCTATGCGCCGCTGCGGCACAGGCTGTCGCCAAAGGTCATATTCCAGTCGCCGAAGCGCTGTTGAACCTCGACGAGGGCTGGATCGCCAAGATAAACGAGGGCGCCTTCGACTGAGGCTTCGTGCGTGAGGCCAGGACCGCGCTACAGGATGAAGGTGTAGAAGCAGACGAAAAAGGCGCTGAAGCTCAATGCGAAGAGCTTGAGGTCGCTGTCGTCGCTGATCTTCCGCTCGATCGCGACCACGCGGCGCATTTGCGCCCGGAACGGATGGCGGCGGGCGTGGCCCTCGGCGACGAGACGAGTCTGCATGACAGGAGTTAACGCTTCGTTTACTTTTATGGCCAGCACATAAGAAAGTTAACGCGCGTTTTATTGCGGGACAGGCGTGCGGACGCTGCCGGAGAGGATTCCGATCGCGATCGGGGTTAACGCGGCGCGGGACCGGTGGTCGAGCGCACCATCAATTTGTGCTCCAGCGTGACTCGTTGCCCGGTTTCGGGCGAGAGCATCAGATCGGCGGCGGCATAAGCCAGCTCGCGCACCGGCTGGCGCATCGTCGTCAGCGGAGGCCATACCGCCTTGGCCAGATCCGAATCGTCGAAGCCCACGATCGAGAGCTGGCCAGGCACGTCGATATCGGTCTCGTGCGCCACCGCCAGCGCGCCCGCCGCCATATCGTCGTTGCCGGCGAAGATCGCAGTGGGCCGTGGCGTGCGATCCAGCAGCGCACGCGCCGCCTCGCCGCCCGAAGTGAAGCTGTTTTCGCCCGCGACGACCAGTTCGGGATCGAAGGCGATGCCATGCGCCTCGAGCGCCTCGCGATAGCCCTGGAGGCGTTCCCAGGTGGAGACGTGACTGTCGAGCCCGCGGATGAAGCCGATCGCATGGTGGCCAAGACCGATCAGATGCTCGGTGACTTCGCGCGCCGCCGCGACATCGTCGATCGCCGCCGCCATGCCGCTGTCCTTGCGCGCGCCGGGGGCGATGCGGACATAAGGGAGCCCGCGCCGATCGAGCTCATCGAGCAGGGCCGCGATCTCGGTCACCGGCGGCGACAGGATCACGCCGTCCAGATGCGCCTCGTCGACCAGCGCCATCACGTTCGAGACCAGATCGGGCGACTGGCTGTCGATCGGCTGGAGCAGCAGCCGGTAGCCGAGCTCGCTGCAGCGCTGCTGCGCGCCGAGCTGGATGTGATAGACATAATAAGGGCTGGGATTGTCGTAGAGCAAAGCCACCTGGAACGAGCGCCGCCCGGCGAGCGTGCGCGCCGCATGGCTCGGGCGGAAATTGAGCCGCGCGACGACTTCCTCGACGCGCCGGCGCGTTTCCTCGCTGACATGCTTCTCGTTGTTGAGGACGCGCGAGACGGTCTTGAAAGACACGCCTGCGATCTTCGAAACTTCCTTGATCGTCGGACGGCTGGACATTGCGCACCCCCGGCCGAAAGCGGCCGGTACAGGGCATATTTGACAGCGCTGCCACCGCGCAAGCAAAGATATGTGCAACAAGTGCAACTATACCGGCGGGCAAGGCCGCTGGAACGTCGTTATCGGGATCGACAATGCTTCGATGGAAGCGGGGGGAATGGTGGAGCCGAGGTGTATCGGAGTACTTCAGCTAACCCTTTTGGAAAACACGATTTTCTAGGCATAGAGGATTGATTTTGCTATACTTCATTCGGTGCGATGCCAGTTCATTTTCCACTGGCGTCCGCCATGGTTCGCTGACGTCCACTCCGATTCGCGCTCAAAGGTAGGGCAGAAAGAGGGCGGTGCGACAAAGACGAAAGAAGGAGTGCTTCAGAGTGCCGCGCCCCATTCACAAACTGACCGTACGCCGCATCGAAGCCCTCACGCAAATAGCTGGCACGGCGACGGTGGCGGCCTCTATCTCCGCATCCGTGAGGACGGTGCGAAACGCTGGATCTTTGTTTGGAAGCGGGACGGCAGGCGCCGGGAAATGTTTCTCGGTACTCCAGACGATTTCACGCTCAAGGAAGTGCGCGACATGGCGGCGGCGGCCAGGCACTTACTGCAGCAAGGCTTTGATCCATTGGAGATGCGAAGGGCTGCCGAAAGAAGCATGGCCGAGTTGAGGTCACAGGTCACTCCAACTCCAGCGAAATCCCAGTCGCCCACATTTGGCAAATTCGCCGACCGCTATATCGATACCCATGAAGATGGCTGGAAGAATGCCAAGCATCGCTGGCAATGGCGCAACTCCATCACGAACCACTGCAAAGCCATTGTCAGCAAGCCGGTTGATGCCATCACAACGGATGACGTGCTTGATGTTCTGAAGCCGATATGGCGCAAGATTCCGGACACCGCCGGCCGCGTACGGACACGGATCGAGAAGATCTTGGATGCGGCGCGAGCGGACAATCACATTGCCCCGCCATGGGAGAATCCCGCTCGATGGAGCGGCAATCTCGAATTCAAGCTTCCAAAGCGAACAAAGCTGAAGACCGGTCATTACTCAGCAATGGAGTATGAGAATCTTCCAGCGTTCTTCGGGTTGCTGCGAGAGCGCCCCGCCCCGGCCGCCCGCGCCCTGGAACTGACGATCCTGTGCGCAACGAGAACCAGCGAAACGCTGAAGATGCGGTGGCGCGAAATCGATCTTGAGCGTGCCACATGGACGATACCCGCCGAGCGTATGAAGATGGGGGTGGAGCACCGCATTCCGCTTTCGTCCGAGGCGGTCGCAATTCTCAAGCGGCTCGCCCGGGATGCCAAGACCTCGCGAGATGCCTATGTGTTCCCAGGTCAAAAGCCCGGGCAGCCGCTCTCCCAAATGTCCATGACCATGGTGCTCCGACGGATGAACCTGGGACAGTTCACCGTACATGGGATGCGGAGTTCATTCAGAGACTATATGGGCGATATGACCCCGCATGCAGAATCGATCGTCGAGCAAGCGCTAGCGCATCAAGTAGGTGATGCCACGGTACGTGCCTATCGTCGCAAAGATGCCTTCGAAAAGCGGCGTCTGGTCATGCAGGACTGGGCGAACTATCTAATAGGTAATAGTGCCGAGACGACGATCCACTCAGATCGCAGGGCAGCAGACGAACGCAGGAGAAGCGCGTCGGACGGGGCGACATTACAGGGTACTGCACCTTAGGTGCTTTTGCACAAACGCTTCCAGACTCGCCATCGTAACCAGCGTCGATTTACCAATCTTCAGGGTATCGACCTCACCGGTTTTGATCAGTTCGTACATCTTTGTCTTGCCGATGCCGATCATTTGCGCTGCCACATTAATGCGGACGCATAGCGGCTTCGGCGGGGGAGAAATCCGCTTGAACCTCGGATCGTCGTCTCCTGCTGGAACGGAGATGGAGCAGATATGACTGCCATTGAAATTTAACTGAAGCAGGTTGCCAAGCGCCATCTGATGGCGCGTTTCCTCATCAGTTATATCGGACATCAGAGTGCAATCGAGCACGGGCCCGGCAGTCCTGCCACTTGGTGGCTAGCCGATCGCTAGCAGGGAGGTACGAGATCGAGGGCCCCATGTTCATACGTACTGGTGCGCCCAACGCGATCGTTTTGAATGGATTATCAATGTTTTGGGCATTTTAGCTCTCCGCATGGCCGCTGGGGTTCGCCCCCGTAGCCGAGAGAGCGATTGATCGCGAGCCGTAACATTTGTTCGAAAGCGGCTAGAAGACGACGATAGCCTCGAGCGCCTGTGCACACTCGAGGCATGCGTGGCTCACTTCTCCTGGGCCCTTAGTCGACTGACTGCTCCAGGCGCATCGGAAGAGAAGCTGACATTGAAATATCGCTTCTACGATGACGAAATTTGTCCACCCGCGGCTTGGCCTTGCTCTTGGCCCGCGTCTCCTCCTTCGCCTTCGTGAATTCGGGTTACAGCTCCTTCATCTTCTTCACCAGACCCGACAGATTGTACTCGTTGCTGGTCTTGCCCTTGCCCGGGCTGGTGCGCCCGATCCGCTGGATCAGTCCCGCGCCCTCCATCTCGGCAATATGGCGTTGTATCTGGCGCTCGCTCATGCCCATCCGCTCTGCCAGCGTGGCCTTCGACGGCCACGGCCGCCGGTCAGCCGACCACCACTGGTCGAAAAGATGCATGACGACATTGAACTGGACGGGGTTGAGCCCGAGCCGTCCACAGCATCAATAGCCGACGGGCAGCTTTCGGGAGCCGAACAGGCCAGAGCGGACGTTCCTTCGCAGCAATCCGGCGGCCGGAATGCGCCCATTTCGGACATGAGCGTTGCGCGTGCCAGCGTCCGCTTTTGTGCCCAATTACTGCCATCCACCCATTCGTCTATCTAAAAGCGGCCGCTGAATTACTCACGGAGCTGCGCGGTCGAGCTCAATCGGATAGTTGGCAGACCATCAGCGAGTTGCCCGCCTCGTGCGCCCCGGCTAGATTATCTCTGTGTAATTGGGAGCCGGAGGAAGGTGCATCCATCGACCGAGGTTGGGACGAGCCAAGTCCAGCAGCGCGAAAAAGTGCCTTCAATGACTGATATCGGTGGGGCTCCACCGGCCGAACACCGACCGGATTCCACGCGAGTACACTATATGCGGGCGATGATCGACGCCCTCCAAGCCAATGGAGGATCTGGGCGGCCCGGTTATGTCTACGCGTGGCTCACCGACAATGGCCTGCGCCGGCCGCAGAAGGCGCCCGAAGGCATAGATCCTGAGCGGCACTATGAGCGCGAGGTAAGGTTCGCGCGCCAGGAACTCGCCGACGGCGGATTGATCGTCAGCAAGGACCATATCTGGGTGCTCACGGCGCAGTCCGAAGGAGGGCTCACCTCTGCCGAGGCCCGCCGCATCATCCGAGAAAACCGGCTCAGACGCGACAGCGACCTCGCCAGACCCGAGGTCGAGATAGCCACATCCCCCCTTCCCATCGCCCGAACTCGAGAACTGGTCGAACGGCCGACGACTGGACCGCGCCCTACATTATGGGAAAGCATGATAGTGCGCGTGGAAGGCCCTGCTTCGACCTATGTGTTTCAATTTCAAGGATCGGATCTGTGGAAGGTGGGATTTGCCTCGGATCTCGATGAACGCCTTTCGACCATCAATCGCCATGTTCCTGTCGAGGTGGTCGGGCGCCGCTGGGTCAAAGTCCTGAGCAGGTACTGGCCCTCGCAAGAATGGGCCTATGCGATGGAGCAGGAACTCTTGAAACGGCTCGCCGTCAATCGAACGATGTTCGAGCGCGTGCAATGTCCTCAAGACCTGCTGGAAGCGGCTTGGAACCAGGCTGAAGCTGCGATCGAAGAGCTCAGCACTCATGATCCGGCTGCCCCAAATTTGCTTCCTGAAGTCTCGCCCCGCGATCTCCCCTAACCGCTGTCCTTTGCGTTCGAATCCAGGCGAGCACCTCGGCTTCGCTCCACCGAGCGGCGAAGGGCTACAGCTTATAGGGGGCTGGAAACGTCCCCTCCTTGGTCTTCCGATAGATCATCGTCTTGCCCAGCCGACCTTATGCATCACCTCGGTCAGTTTGATGAGCCGGTCCGCCGCGTCGAGCGGGACGCTGCTCATCACGCGCGCTCTTCGCCATGCTGGCGACATGCCTCCGGGCTTCGTCCGAAGGCGGCGCTCAATTTCCATTTTTTTGTACAATATTTTGAAAAAAAGACGGCCGATATTGTCTCACACATCGTAAGCGCATATTTAGCAAGAGGAATCGATAAAATGGGAGGCATCTGTGGCCCGTGGAGACGATCGGAAAGCCAGCAGCGAGACCAAACGGGACCGCTTCGTGCGCCTCGCCGAGAGCCGCACTAGCAATGCGATCCGGGCGATCAGGACGATCGGCAAGCTGGGCAACAAGGCTCAGTATGAATTCGACGAATCGGACATTCGCAAGATCGCTGGAGCGCTTATGAAGGAAATCGATGCGATGAAGGCCCGCATGGGCGATCGCGGATCCAGGGATAAGGTGGAGTTCAAGCTCTGAGATTCGAAGGAGGGGGACGCCGGTGTCACGCGCGCTTTGCTTGAGCTTGATGCACGCTGAATCCGAAGCCGAGGTCATCGGCCTTCTACAAGCGGCGGGCTATTGGGACGATCCGACGGTCTGGCGCTATTATGGCGACAACGAGCTCAATTTCGCGCAAGCAGGCGGCCAACAAGCGCGCGCCGACTTTGCCTTCAACGAGAAGGTGGTCAATGCCATCGACTCCGTCCTGACCCGCCTTGCGATCGAGGCAGGCATTGCGCCCGATGGTCCCACCGCGCCCAAATCGATTCGCGAAGCCGTCGCTCGCCTGGTCGAGCGATCCAGTGGCGAGACCCTCAAGACCACGGCGGGCCGCATCGAGGATTGGACGCGTGATCTTCGCCGCACCGTCGCGCAGAATATCTCGGTCTTTGCGACCGAGCCTTCGGGCTGGACTTCCCGGCAGCGTCCCACAATCTCGATCGCCGATCTCGGCGAAGGCCATACGCCGGCTGCCTTTCCCAAGACGTTCGTGTCATTGGGGCAGCATAACAAAGTCTCGATCCCGTTCGTGCAGGGCAAGTTCAATCAGGGCGGATCCGGAGCCCTGCGCTTTTGCGGAACCGAGAAGCTCCAGCTGGTCGTCTCGCGCCGAAAGCCCGCGCTGATCGCTGCGCCCGCCGCCCCGCAAACCTATCCGAACGATCCCGCCAGCGACGGTGACTGGGGCTTTACCGTCGTTCGGCGCGAAGGCGGGGCGCGGATGCCGGCCTATAGCTATCTTGCGCCGCTCGGCAGCGATCTGGGCGAACGAAAGGGCGGCGTGCTGCATTTCGCGGCGGACTCCATGCCGCTGTTCCCGGAAGGCTCGAACCCTTATGCTCGGGAGGTCGAGTGGGGCACGCTGATCAAGCTCTACGAATATAAGCTTCCCAATTCGGGGCCCATTCTTCGTCGTAACGGCCTACTGATGCGGCTCGACCTGTTGTTGCCGGATCCGGCCTTGCCGGTCCGCATGCACGAATGCCGCGATCGCCTGAACAGGGGCGCCAGCGAGCAGACGACGACCATGGCAGGCTTGTTCACTCGCTTGCAGAACAGCGACAATTTGGAACCCGTCTCGCCGAGTTCGGTGCCGATCAATGTCGATGGTCGCGAGCTTGCGATGAAGATCTTCGCTTTCAAGCCGGACAAGTCCGGAACCTACCGCGAGAGCGAAGGCGTCGTCTTCACCGTCAATGGCCAGGCGCATGCGTTCATCAAGGCCAATATCTTTGCGCGCAAGAGTGTCGGCCTCCAGCGGCTCGCGTCGGACCTGCTCATCTACGTCGATTGCTCGTCGCTTTCGACCACCGAACTCGCCGATGCGTTCATGAGCAGCCGCGATCGGCTGGTCGATGACAATCCTTTCGCCAAGGAGATCGAAAAGAGGATCGAAGCGGCGCTGCACGACCATGAGGGCCTGCGTGAGCTCAAAGCGCGCCGGGCGGCCGCAGATCTTGAAGGACAGCTGGCCGATAACAAGCCGCTCGAAGACGTATTGAAGCGCGTGCTGAAGACCTCGCCCGCTTTGGCTCGCTTGTTCGGACAGGGGCTAAGGCTGCACAATCCGATGGTGCCGACCCGTGTCCAGCCAATCAAGGCCGTGTACAAGGGCAAGCCCCACCCCACCTTCTTCCGCTTCCAGGGCAAGGCCGAAGGCGTGATCCTGCGCCGCGAGGCGTTTGTCGGGCATCGCGTCCGCATCCGGTTCGAGACCGACGTCGAGAATGAATATTTCACGCGGCGGGTCGATCGTGGGGAGCGCCGGCTCTTCCGGCTGCGCGCCGATGGACGGGACGAAGTCGCGAACTTCACCGGCCCGACGCTGAACGACGGCGCGGCGACGCTCACCTTTGATCTGCCGGCCGAAGCCGAGGTTGGTGACGTGCTCGGCTTCGAGCTGGAGGTGAGCGATCCCGTCATGGGAAGCCGGTTCGTCAACTGTGCCGAGCTCGTCGTCAGGCCGGCGGCCGTCCCCACTCCCGGCACCAGGACACCGCGGCGCCAGCCCGGCAAGACCGAACGGTCCGGGATCGACGGCCCGAGCGGCATCGAGCTGCCGGCGGTGATCTGGCTGACGCAGGAGGAGCCGAACTGGCAGGAGCATTTCGCCGGCCATGACGACTGCCTCGACGTCATCGACGATGCGGATAGCGACGAGCCCGGCAATGTGAAGCACGACTACAAATTCTATCTCAATGAAGACAATCGGGCGCTTCGTTTCGAGCTCAGCTCAAACAAGCTCGCCGCGGCGGCGGTCAAGAAGCAGTTCGAGATCGCCGTTACCCTGGTCGCGTTGGCGATCCTTTACGATTCGGAGCGCAACCCGCTTGCCACCGGAGACCGGGGCGATGCGGTGGACGATGGGAGCGCCGCCGACACACCTGAGACGACGCGCGAGCGCGTGCGCCGCGCCACTCGCGCGATCGCTCCGGTGCTGCTGCCCTTGATCAACAATCTCGCCGATCTGGGTCAGTTCGAGCTCGACGAAAGCGACTTGGTCGGCCATGCCGCGTGAGGCTAGCGCGCGAGCCGATAGAATAGCACGACCTCATTGCTGGCCGGCGTCGCTGGCCTCGTTCCATTATACCATTTGCGGTTCGGGACCTCGCGCCAGAGCCGGCCGTCTCCTTCGTCGCGAAGGAGGTCGAGCCTCAATTCCTCCAGCCCGGCGGCAGCCGCGGCTTCATTGTAGCGCTTGAGCTGGCTATCCGGCTTCGAGAAGGCCACGATCTGGACAATGGTCGTGTCCGGATCGGAGATTGCTGCGAGCGATTTTTGCGCGGCCGCGAGCGTCTCGAAATAGACTGGCAGGTCGGGGCGCTTGCGATCGCCCATCGTGTAGTAGGAGCCGCCGGCGCCGTCGAGCGTATTGGCGATCCAGAAGGGCGCCCGCGTCTCCTTGCGTCCGTCGACCTGCCAGCGATGATAGAGCACGTGCACGCCGGGATAGGGCGGCGAGGTCAAGATCAGCCGCGGCTTGCGCTCGGCGAGACAGCCCGACAGGCATGGGTCGGTCTCCAGGCCCACCGCCGAGCGATTGAGAATGAGGATGTTCGCCGGGTCGTCGCCGGCGGCCGCCGCCAGGCTGGTCAAGCCAGCCGTGGCCGCCTTCGCCGAGCTGACCAGATTGGCCTTGAACTCGGCGAGCGAGGGAATGGTGCGCCGGCCATCGAGCGCCCATTGCGCGGTGCGAAGCACGATGCAGCGGGCCAAGTCTTCGAGCGCTTGATCCCCGCTGGGAACCCAGCCCACCGCCTGGGCGAGCGCCTTGCGGATCCGCCAGCGATCGCGATGGTCGAGGTGACGCAGATAGCCTGCCTCGGCCCAATCCTCGAACGGCGGCGCCTCGTCTCGCATGTTGATCGCCGTGGCGGTTCGTTCGGCCCAGCGCTCGACAATCTGCAGACGATCGGCGTCTAGCAGCGTGGTCTTCACGCGCGCAACGAACACGGCGAGCGTGCTGATGTCGCTGCCAATGGCGTGCCGGCCAGACGCCAGCGCCTCGACCAGACTCGTGCCGCCGCCGACGAAGCTGTCGGCCACGATATCGCCGGGCTCCGACAGCGTCTCGATCGCGGCTCTAGCGACTTGGGGGGAAAAGCGGGCCGGATAGCGATAGAAATTGTGGGTGAGGCCGGCGACCGGCGCCATGCTGTGCGCGGCATCGATCAGTCGGCGTTGCTGGTCTGCGCTCAAGCCGATCGTCAGCCGCCCTCCCCCGCCGATCAAGGGCGCTCTCCCGGCCTCGAGCATCGGCCGGAGGGCAGTGTCGAACGGGGCGATGCCGCTCAATTGGACTGACCCGCCGCGGCCGTGCCTTGATAGGCATCGAGGGCCTGCAGCAATTGCGTGAGCATCGATCGGGTCACGTCGACTGGAATTTCATGTGCAATATTGTGCTTCTTTGCGATCTCGTAACCCGCTCTCTCAAGCGCATTTCGGATGCTTTGTCTATGCTCCGGGCTAGCAGAGCCTCCCTTCAGAAACCGGCGGAACATGCCATAGTCCAGGCCCAGCGCCTTGGCAGCGCGCTTTTTAACGGAGCCATGGACCTCGGTCGCATAGCGGAGGGCGGTATCCCTCAGGTCGAGATCGGGTGCGTATTGCGGCATGGAACGACCATAGCTCCATGTGAACTTAAATGCAATCTTACGTAACTATTCGATGCTGCGCCCACGCGTGAGCGACCAATTCACGCCGCCTTCCCGCATGATCCAAAGCGGCGCTTGCCGAGATAGCGCTCCAACACGTCGCGCCAGGACACCGCGTGAATTCCGTCGATCTTTCGAGCAGCGCGTATCGCCCGCCCAAGAGGTCGATGCGGCGCTGCACTCTACCTTCGACGCGCGCGCCGGTCGGCGCTTCCGCGAAGGGACCGCGTCTCGTTTCGCGACCGCCCAGAGTTTCCAACCGCTCAACGCAATCGGCTCGCTTTCAGGGGGCGGACCAATAGTCGTTGTTGGGATGATCCAAAGCGTTTCCGACCTCAATGGATATCGGTCGTGAAATCGGAGTCGAAAGCGCGCCGGCCCAACATTCTCAGCGCTCGCTCGAGCAGGAATGCTGAATAAGGTGCCCGAATGCGCCCTTCGCGGCGAAGGAACCACGTCACGCGATCGGGAAGAGCGCCCAGATGGTGCCCTGGCGGAGGCTGGTAGGCCGCCAGCCTCGTTCCGACGCGTATCTTGTCCCAAGGCTTGTCGTTGCTCATCGTCAGCAGGAGACGGTCGTCGATGGTCACGATCGCGCCCGCTGCGACCGGGGGAGGCATCGGCGCGGCAAGCGCGGCATCAGCGGCCGAGGTTCTCCCGGGATAGATTGATCTTGCCCCAGCAAGCAGTCCTGCCGCGGGCACATGCTGGGCTTCCACGCGGACGCATCCATCGGCGCGGAAGCAGGCCAGGTCGAGTATAGCGGAGCGGACATAGGCCAGCTGCCGAAGATTTAGCTTCAAACGCTTGCCCTTGAGCCGGAATGGCATTTCAGGATCTTTGTCGGATTCATCCTCCGCCGCTTCGTTCGGGTCGGCTGGCGGCGCCCCTTCCTCGTTCACTTCGATCAGCGGCACCAGCATCGCAATCTCACTCGCGCGCTTGCCGTTGGCACGCAGCGTAATGTCGCAAGGCTGTCCTAGAAGCACAAACAAGCGCGGCGATTTGGGCCCATCCGGTTCGGCGTTGTCAAATTTGAATACGTCGCCATTTGCGAGGGGAGTGAGCGCGCCGTTGATCAGCTCGCCATTCTCCCAAATTTCGGCGTTCCGCAAGTCGGACAATATGGGACCTGCATCCAATGCCTTTTGGTCGAGAGCAATGGATTGGAGTTCCCTCAAGGTCTGCATGGCCCGGAGAACGGCGGCGTCCGTTCCGAAGAACGTGCGCATGGCCTTCGAGGCACCGGCGCTCAGCGCACGCTCGACCACGCTCAACTCGGACACGCCTTCTATTCGTCCTCGCCGATAGACATATTGCTCCAGCCGTTCAGGATCGATCCCAAGCAGTGCGGTTGCGGTAGTAGCATAGGCTTCCGCTCCTCGCTGCGAGGCGTCCTGCAGGACATAATAGAGAGCGCGCCGCAGGCCCGCCCTCTTCAATGCAATGCTCAGTGCCGTTTCGATATTGGCGCCGTCCTCGGTCAATCTCTCCTTTGAGATCACTGTGATCGGAGGGGCCATGCGTGCGGCCTCGCCGAGCTCATCAGTCAGCTGGCCCTCCAGGGCGGACTCGCCGACGGCCGCTGCCTCGTGGGTGAGGATGAAGGCTAGTCCTTTCGAACCGTGAGCCCTTAGGAGCTTGACGATATCCAGCCCTCGACGGTCCTGACCGCCGGCCTCTTTTAGGTCGATGACATAGGCGACGTTCGCGTCATCGCCTGCGCCTTCGCCAAGTTTCCCGTCGGCGTCTTCAAAGGTCCATCGATCGCCTTTGCTGACATTCAGCTTCTTGCAGGCTGCGGCGATCGTTCCCCGGCCCAACTCATGCGCCGGCGCATCCTCAGCATCGGCCTGCAGAAGCGCTATCCGGAGTTCGTCACGCCGATCGTCATTGAGGTCGCGGACCGCTTGCCTAAGCGCGGCGTCGACATCGCCAAAGCCCTGCAGCGCAAAGGCGGCGGCGAACTCCGGAAACGCCTCCTGCAAGCCGGGCTGACCGCTTGCTAGGAGCGCGAGATCTTCTTCGGGTTCACCGAATACGTCATCGACCCAAATCACGCGTTCGATGCCGAGCGCATCTCGAATTTCCTTCAGCGCCATGCTCAGCTCTCTCGACGCACTGCCATCAGATCGATCAAGAACCTATATTTTCGCCCTGCTTTGTTCCGATCGGGAAGAAGGGCAATGCTGCAGCCGTCTAATGCGAGCAGTTCGCTGGTGATAAAGAGACCCAGCCCTTGTCCGCCTTCTTCATGCTGCCGCGTGGTTACGAACAGATCGAATAGCGTTTCTTCGACAAGCGGATCGATGCCGGGACCATTGTCTTCGAAGGTAAAGCCGCCCGATGTAACGTCAACCTCTATTTCACGCTCTCTTCCCTTTGGAAGATGGCTTAGCCAGAAGACGCTGTTGCGCATGAGATTGTCGAGCGTCTGCAAAAGGTGAGACTGGTGCATCTGCACCAAGAGCGGTTCTCCCTTTACCCCGACACCAATGCCCGATGTGCCAAGGACTCCCGCCCGCTGCTTGAAATAGTCAGCGATAAACTCGAGCACGTCGAAGCTTTGCTTTGTCTCGCTTACCCGCGGAATCAACGGGTCGATCTGTGCGGCTGCCTGAGCAATGGCGTTGCAAGACCGGCGGATCGCCGTCAAATGCGGCGCCGATCCTCTGCCAACCGAGCCGCTACGTTCGAGCGCGCTCACGCTATGTCGTATGGCCGCGAGATGTGCCCTGAGCTCATGGGTGAGGCCGCGCGCCGCCAAGCCCGCTGCTGCGCTTTCGACCAAGGCTGCGGACCGTTCGCGTCCCTCGATGATCTCTTGCTCAATCCGCTCGATGAGCACGGCAGGAGTTTCCGCCGAATCCATGTTTCCGGCTGCGGCTCGGAGCGCCTCTTGCGCGAGTGCGAGGACCCGCTGACGGCGTTCGGCGCTATTGCCTTGCGGTGCCGTTAGCAGCTCGACTTCTTCCGCGAGCGTCGCGGTGATCTGCCCCACCTTGAGCGAGGCCGTGGCCATGGACCCGACACGAGCAAGATCGCTCTTCGTCGATGACGCTTCCTGCTCCTTGCGCGCCGCCAGGAGCGCCTTGTCATATTCGTCCAAGGACCTGCGAACGGCTACGATGGCATCGTTCGCGAAATCGCGGCACTGTCGCGCGATCGCGAGAAACCCGCGGTAGGCCGGGTTGTCGACAAATCCTTCCCGGTCCGATTTCTCGACGAGTCCGAAATTCTGCTCCCCGCTCAGCGCGAAATAGCCAAGAGTGTTTTCGGGCCGCATGTTGTAGGTGCTGCCGGACGTCATGCCAGCCGACAATCCCAGCCAATCGCCCCTATTTCTCACCTGGAAGCCGTCCCGAAGGATTGAAATTCCGGCCAGATCCCGAACCAGCTGCAAGTTCGCCCGAGCTCCGGATGCCGCTCCGAACTCATCCTCCTCGTCCCCGACGAAATGGAAGAAATAAAAGGCGCCGCCAAACCGCCCGGGGTTCTGAGTGGAATGGCCTGACTTTCTTAAAAGCGAGCGGCCCTCGAAGCGATGCTCGATCTCAGCAAACCAAGGGGATTTTGCGTCGATTTTCTTCTGCGCATATCCCTTCATGCGACGGCTGGTCTTCAAATATTCCGCGAAGGCACTCCCCTCATCCTGCTCGAAGACCCGTTCGGTCCTCTCGCGCAGCGCCTGCGAACGTTTGGACGCCAACAGACGTCGCCGCAGCCTGGCTCGAGCGATGAGCGTCGGCTTGCCGTCCACATTCTGCCAGTCGAACCTGAAGTCGGCGACGGCACGAGCAAGAAGCTGTTCCGTGACCAGCGCCAATGATTGCTCCCCACCGTCGAGCTCGACGGTGACCGGAAATGTCGCAGTCGCCTCAAACGGCGAAATAAGTCGGGCCAGGCTGCGCGTGATTTCATTCAGCCGCCCGCTCCGCTTCCATTCATCAAGATCGCGCAGGCCCAGGATGGAAACGCGTGTGCCTTTGAAGCCCTCATCATTGCTCGTCCGGCTAAGGTTCACTGGAATCTGATCGACGGTGCGTGCGCGTTCGCAATCCGCCCATCGAAACCAGGCCGAGGCCACTTCTGCGGTGGGGGACGTTGCGGACTCGACGAGCAGGATATCGCCCAGCTTCATGGTGCCAAGGCGGCCGAGGCCCTTGTCTCCGAGCGGGGTCCGACCGAGCGCCGTCTTCTTTTTAGGCCCTTGCGTGCCGCTTCGCTTAAGCGAGGCACTAATAACGAGCCAGGATCGGCTCAAATCCTCGAAAGGTATGCCAGTGCCAGCGTCTTCTATTGAAATGCGCCCACGAAAATCGAGTTTCCGGCGGATCAAGCTATCGGCGTCGGGCCGGCTTTTTAGAGTAACACCTTCAATTGTTTCGAACCTGACATTGACGTTTTCAGCCGATTCTCCGAACGGCATGAGCGCACCTGCGGACGCGACTTCCTCCAGCGATCCGGAAGTTTGCGTATCGATGCTGATGCGGCAGCCGGGGGAATCGGCGTCATACGCATTCTTCACGCATTCCAGCAGCGCTTGTTCGACGTCAGTGACGAGTTCGCTGCCGAGCTGAACGAGAACATGCGCACCTACGCGTAATTCGCCTCTTTCTTCAATCACGAAAAATCCACCCCGGGCGCTCTCATATCGGCGACATTAGCTAGGCGCCGCCGCAACGGCAACGGCTCACTCCTTATGGGACGAGCCGTCGCTTTATGTCCGATAATGAGCGCAAAGCGGAAACTACGGGCCGTCTCTAATGCTCGGTGCGTCCTAATAACGGCATAAGCCAAACCTCTTCGATCTCGACAAAAGCTGGAACCAGCACCGTCCAAGTGAAAACTGCAAGTGAGGAGCATGCTCCTGGTGGTACGAAGCCCACACAAGTGAGGGCACAGTATCAAGCTCCGCAGATGGACGCTCAAGCGATCACCAATGCCTAGATTGGCCCACTAACTAACTACAAATAATGCGTTTCTTACGCTCGGATTTGGCCGGGATTGGCTAACAAATGCCCGTCCTGATCGCTGCGCGCTTCAGCGATCTTCCCAATTTGCCCTAACTCCGGAGTCGTCCACCTGCGTCCGCCAACGTCCGCGGTGGTCCACTTGGGGATCGAACCCCTAAAAAATCCAATGAAATCAAGGGGAATGGTGGAGCCGAGGGGGATCGAACAGCCCCGACTTAACCATTGGAAAACAAAGACTTTTTTAGAGCGCCTATTACCGTTGGCACACCCGGATGTAACAGTTCCCGACGGCAGCGCAAGGTCCGTAGCGAACCCAGCCGATTACATTCAGAACCCTCCGGACAACCCGAGCGATTTCATAGCGTCCTTAAAATCTCGCATATTTCGCAGCCCATCCAAGAACGCATGGCGGCAATCGCGATATTTCCGATACGCGGACTTCTTGTCCTTGGGCACATGATGCGCAACGTTCCGATATCGCTGAACGAACATACGCACGGCGGACAAAACCGTGTCGGCGTTGTTGAATTGAGGAGCGCCTTGGAGGCTCACCAACACGTTGGCCGCACTAGCCTTCGCTTGGGCCTTCGTGATCCAACCCCTCTTAGCAGCGTCCTTTCCTGCCCGCATAATGAGACCTTCAACGCGTTCTGCCAGACTTGCTACGCCTGCAGGCGCATTGTGCTTGTACAATTCAAAGCACTCTCTCGCTTGGCGCTTGTGCAACGCGGGCAAGCCGTCCACGTCATCCTTAAACTGACTTTCCGGTATATGTTGGGCGATCGGGATCGCGGGGAACTTCGCCGTAACATTGCCCGCTGCGTCCACCGTGAATAGGCCAAAGCCGTGCAGCATCAGATCAGTCGCTTCCTTCTGGTTCTGCGTGTAAGCCTCTTCCGGACAGGCGGCGTAGGCCGCAATTGGGGCCGGGACCTCTACCATCTCGGCTCGGCGCATCCGCAAAATTTCCGGATAAGGCTTTTCAGACGCTTCAATAAGCATCAGTTGATTGTTCACCGGACAACTAATTGATGGAACCCAGCCAAGTTTCTGATCCACCTCTTCATCACACCGAACAGGTGGATTAGAGTATGTAGAAATCAGGTATTGCTTGACAGAGGCCTTGATGAAATCTTCTGCGGAGCTGATCCCTGCCATGAGTTATTGCTCCAAGATACGAGCAATAGTGTTGTACAGTTCACGCAAACGCTTCATTAAATCATCGTCCAGATCGCTTATGCGATCGTCGTCAATGACTTCCACCAAAAAATCATCTATGTTATCGACGTACTTATAGTATTTACGCTCTTCGTACTCAAAGGCTACCGATTGCTCGTATGCCTCTCGGATGCCCATCCCGTTGGTCGGATCGAATACCCGATCAAGTATTTTCTTCGCCTCACCTTTCTGTACATCAAGACTATCAAGCGCCGTCGCAATCTTGGACAGCTGACGGAAATCGGTAACCGCCGTTATTTTATCACGACGAAATTTATCGATTAAAGTATCCCTGATTTCGTCAATTTTGCTGTTGTAAGACGGAATGCGCTTAACGATAGTCTTGATTGATTTCTCCATTTCAATGAAGAAATCTTCCGTGAATTTTTGCTGAAGTTTGGGCTTTTCGAGTTCCGTAAGGATCATGCGCTTGAAGCGGTCGGGCAAATTTATAAGAAGCTGGCATCGGCGTATTGCGCCGCGCGTAAGCCCGGTAAGTTCAGATAGTTGGACCTCGTTCGGCGGGTTTCCGTTCTCAACCTTGTATAGTTCGATGACCCGCTCAAGCTTAGAGGCGATAGTGAAATAGTCCCACTGCTCTCTAAGAGCGTGGATGTTGTACATTATAACTAGGTTCTCAAGCTCGGTCGGCTTGTCCTGAATAATTACAGGTATGGTCTTTAAATTGAGCTTTTTCGCGCACCGCCAACGACGCTCGCCATCAAGCAACTTGTATCCACTGTCGTCTTTATAGACGGTAAGTGGTACCTGAATGCCGTGTCGATCGATGGAGAGCATTAGGCTCTCCATCTCTTCCTGCCTAAAAACTAGACGCGGATTTTCCGGATTTGGCTCTATCTCAGACGGAGATATGAGCTTCAATTGCTGCTTTTGGCTAACACCGCTCATATTGCTACCCTGTAGATGACTTCCGTAACATCGTGGGTGGAGGCACCTTTAGAAGCCCCCATTGTAGAGTGCTGGTGAGAAATATTGATATGGTCAGCATCGCAGCCGAAGTGCTTCCTGATCATTTTGGGGATCGCTTCGGTTGAGTTGTGCAGCAACCCATCCTGTGGATAGCTAAGGACGAGGCAGCTTCCGATCTTAGCTACCGCCATGATCAGCCCGTCCATTGCTTCTTCCACCTTCGAGGCGAGTGAGAACGGAGAGGTCGCTCGATCTGGCCGGTAAAGGCCCATGCCGCTGCAAGGCGGATAGTCGTATAGGACCGCCGTCTCGTAAACATGGTAGTATCTTGAGTATTGATCTTTCGTGTATGGCGGGTCTGCGTAGACTACAGACGGCTTTATTTGAAACTCTCGCAGACTTGATAGAAGATCTGTTGCATCCTTGCGGAACGCGTGGTTACCCTTCCGCCAATCTTGGCTGGCGATGGGCATAACTTCGTCAATCGCCGTGAGCCATTCAGACGTGATGTTCCTGCGCCGTTTTGCAATGACCTTCTTTATGTTTGCGGCTTTTGGGTACAGCGATTGCGCAAAATGGCCGGTTGAGTTTGAGCAGCGTGACATGGCTATGCACAACGCTACAACCAGCGCCTGCCATTGATCTGCGGTGGCTCTGCCCTCAGCCCTCAGGCGATCAAGAGCGAAGCGAATGGCATCAATTTCGACGGTCTGCTGATACCCGAAATACGTCCCGGCATATCGGCGACTGAACAGGTCATAGTCGCCCGCCGCTGTGATTTGGAGGGCTGATTGGGCGCTGCTTACTGCTTGATCGAAAATGGTGGCGAGGGCGCCAATGTCCGAATTCTCAAGCGCGGCATGCTCAGCCGCCAGAAACGCAGAGAACGTGTCGGATAACTCGTCAATCTTGGAGCGCCTGTACGCCGCAGTCACTCCCAACGCCTCGAAGCGAGAGATCAGCGGGTCGCTGGAGCAAAAGTGGGTCGCCGCCACAAGCTGGGCAAACGACTGAAGGTCGTTTGACCAAACCTGCCGATCTGGAGCCACTGCCCGCCCAACCGAACACATTCCGGAAAAGACGTCGAGGAAGATCCCCTTTCGGCAAGAGGATATGATTTCCTTCAAGTCGGGAACAAGGTGCCTCTTGGTCCCCATATAACTGATACCAAGCGACACAAGCTCTCCCCCCAGGGTGGTATGACACAGCGGTTTTCTATTGGGAAGGCCGCCCAATTTCCTCCAATAATGGCGAGTTATCCGTAACTTACGACCTGAGTTCGCTGCACTTATGCGAGAGGACAACTCGGATCGTACAAAGGGCAAAATCCCCCCATGGGGACCAGGACCGCCATATGTCCAGAAATATCTAACGAACGTTTGACTATTCTGGACATCCTGCATATCCGGTCGATCAACAACGACTGGAGCCACCATGCGGACGATCAACTACTACCGCGTATCGACAGCGAAGCAGGGCCGCAGCGGCCTAGGGCTGGAAGCGCAGCGCGCCGCCATTGATGCGTTCTGCTCAGCCCGAGGGTGCGAGCCCTTGGGAGAATACATCGAGGTTGAGAGCGGCAAGCGCGATGACCGGCCCGAACTCGCCAAGGCCTTGCACCATGCTAAGGTGACGGGGGGCACGCTGGTGATTGCCAAGCTAGATCGATTGAGCCGTAATCTCGCTTTCCTCGCTGCCCTACAGGACGCTGGCACCAAGTTCTTGGCAGCGGACATGCCCGAAGCCAACGAGCTTACGATCCACATTATGGCAGCCATGGCGCAAGCTGAGCGGAAGGCCATTAGCAAGCGCACCAAAGAGGCACTGGCAGCAGCAAAAGCCCGAGGCCAGAAGCTCGGCAATCCAATGGGCGCAAAAGCGTTCGGCGCCTATCAGGGCAATGGCGCTGCGGTGGATGCGATCAAGGCCAAGGCCAAGGCGTTCGCTGCGGATGTCATGCCGATCATCCATGCCATTCGGTCGGAGGGCCACACTAGCCTCAGGGCTATCGCTAGCGAGTTGAACAGCAGGGGCATAGTGACGGCGCGTGGCGGGAGGTGGGCTGCTCAGTCAGTGAGCGACGTTATTAATATTGCGAGCGTGACTAATACCAACGATGGTGGGGAATGACCCCGGATATATCAGAGTTTACCTACGGCTTTGCCCTCACCAACGAACTGGTGGGCTGGATGGCGCTTTCGGCGGTTCCGATTTTTCCTAGCCTGATAGAGGAAGGAAAAGCGACAGGGGGCTATGACGTTAAGTTAGATGCACCCGGCGTACCGCTTTACCTACAATTTAAACGATCTCACGTGATGACACGTAGAAGCGCCAATGAGATTAAAAATCTCGGCCTAAGCCTAAATGTGCCTTTCCATCGTTTTGCTATCACCGAACGCAAGCGATCACTCCAGCACACCGCGCTCGTCACGCTCGATAACGGCACAAATCAAGTGTTCTATGTAGCCCCGCGATTTCACACACTGGCCGGTATCAACGCGGCGTGGTCAAGCCAGAAGGTTGCACAACGATCGATCTTCATTTCTCCCGCCAGCATTGGTGTGATCGCCGACGATTTTCGACACACGGTATCCTTCGATGATACCTCCGCATATTTCTGCTCCGAGCCCCAAAAGATAGAACCTGTGGGCATTGAAAGCCTTAGGGCACGCCTCACTGAAAAACTGCAGTCCGATGCCCGTCCTGTGCGGGATAAGTTGACGGAATGGCTCGCGCAAAATCGGGCTGCGGCCACGCGAGCGCGTGAAATTCAGTCAGACCTCGAAGCGAAACTCTACGCGGACACTGCCATCGAGGGTCTCTCAGACCTCCAACAATCGATTGCCCTGCGACCACCCTCCCCGGCAGGCATCCGTCGAATTGAGGATAGGGTTCCGACAATGCCCGTTCGAGCGCCCAAAGAGCTCACGCCAGAGCATGAGATTTTGCGGGTCCTCAGCGATGAAGCGCAAAGCCAATTCAACGCGCAGCTAATCGTGGTTCAATCGGCCTAACCGCTGGTCACAGCCGCACCGCCGCATTCCACGGCTGATATCCGAAATCGCGATGCGAGCGCGCCAGCGGATGTCATCTGAATTGATACCATCAGCCACAGAAACCATGTGGCGTCCCGGCTGGACGTTAAACAAGCAGCTAGCCATTCCGGGGTTAGGCGCAGTGGCAAATCCATAGCGGCCTGACAGCTAGCAGGGCATCGGCTCAACGCTTAATCAAACTCATGGTGATGCGTAGCCTGCTTCCTACGGCAGATAGATTGGGGCTCTTAGGAGCAAACCCATATCTATGCTGGCCGGGGAGGGCATGGCTAACCTTCTTATCAAATCTATGGTGATACCTATGGTATCCTCCATACTACTCATAACGAGTGGACCACCACCTATCTCCCTTTCGATTGATCCAGCCAGTCACGGCTGGTCACCCGTATCCTTCTGTCTGCACTTCCGGTCTTTGCAGATTGTTCGGCTAGGCTGGATCATTCCAAGGGGAGAGCAATAGGCCGTGCGCAGCATCGTGGCTTAGCTTCATTGGGCCACCCCAAAGGTCATTAGCGCATCCGACCCGGACCACGGCGCATGAAGCCTCTCCTCTCACCCACCAGTGGCTGTCTCCTACTGGCTTGCTCCTAGCTAACTAGAGCTTGTGGTTGCCTGCTCATATGCCGAAGCCATTGGGCTGCAATCACAAGCATCTTGTTAGTAACACTCAAGGTGTCACGGGTGCTAATTAAGCACACACCGCTAAAATCAAACGTCGACTACGGACAATGTATTGATTAGTCCCATTGGCACATCCATTGCCGCCCTCCACTTTCGGAGGCTGCTGTGCCAATAACCTCTCACCATTCGTTGGCTCTAGCCGCAGAAGCGCAGAAGCGCCTCAGGCAACTCGAAACCCTATGGGGACGAGCCTGTATCGGGCTGGCGCTGCTCACCGCCTACCATCAAGGGGAAGCGCCCCGCTCGGCAGCCGATATTGGCACCATGGCAGGGGTTAGCGAGGACACGGCGCTACGCTATCTCCGCAAGCTGGCGAACATCGGACGGGTTGAACTCAGCAAGGCCGGTCGCTGCACCCTGTACGCATGCCCGCCCCATCTGGCTGAGCGCACCTTGGCCATTCTCGCTGCGAAACCTGTGCCCTCCTGAATACAGGCGAGGGCCATCTATCGAAAATTCATGTCACTTCAATCGCAACACAGAAAGAGCACCATGACCGTTTGCCCGGTTGATACAGACCGGCTCTCCCACCCCGGCGCAGCCGATTACTTCACCCGCAACCCCCATCGCATGGCAGCCGTTCGCGCCATGCTCGACCTGCTCTCCATTCCGTTTCCGGTGTGGGCTCAGCGGGACATCAGTGGTCGTGCCGCTGCCAACCGCAACATGCTGGCTGCATTCCGGTCGGATAATCCTGAGACGCTGCATCAAGCCACGGTGCGAAAGCACGGGGAGCACACAACTCGCCTCGCCAAGCCAAGCGATCCGCTGGCGTGCGCCCCCATCGACACGTCGTTCCTCGATACGTGATCGAACTTCCGTTCACCCCAACCACGCCGGGCGAGGCAATGCTGGCCACCTACCTGCGCGGCAAGCCGGGGCGTCTCCCGGTTCTCCAATCCATTATCGATCGGCTCGACCCGGACGGGGCCGTGGGCGACCGTGCGCGCTACTACATCGTGCGGAGCAACTTCCGTCGTGCGGTGCTGCGGGGCGCGCTCATCGCGCTCGGCTTCACCCTGCCATCATGGTCCAAAGAGACCGCAGCCGCAGCCGAGGCCAATGCTCGCTTCGTGGCCGATTATCGCCAGCGCCCGCATGCACGCTGACCCACTGGCCGCCAAGGCGATAGCCAAGCTGCGGGCCATGGGCCTGTACGACTTGCCACCCGTCCGCTCCCCGTTCGCGCCGCACTCCACGACCGATTTTTACCCACTCGACGCGAGGCCATGCGCCCGCGCTCACACCACCTCCAAGGACTGAAATGACCACTACCAAAATCACCGCAGCACAGGCCTCCGCTGCCCTCGCGCAGATCAGCGCAGATCTTGTCCAAGCCGAACAGGACTTGGCACTCCTCGAACGCCTCAAATCTGCTGGCGACCGAGTAAAGCGCCTCACCGCCGACCGAGCGAAGGCCGTGGGCGACCGTGACACCGCCCTGGCTGTCGAACGCAAGGCTCGAGAGGATGCCCGCTTCAAGGACCTGAGCGACCTTCGCGTAGTCGAAGTCGGGAAGACGGACGAAGGCGTCCTGCGTTCCGCGTGGACGATCAACTATACCCGCATCGCTTACGACATGGACAGTGGCCGCAACGTGCCCCAGCCGGTGGCCATTAGCGGGTTCGGTGGTCTCCCCGACAACGTGTTCGCCCTCCTCATCGAACAGCACCCGGATCGCATCCCCGCGAAGATCATGGCGCTTGCCCCGAACGATCCCAAGGAAGCGTTCGCCCGATACTTCCGGGGCCTCACCCGTGGATTTATCGCAGCGTGACAGCGCGGAGCGAATGGCGGGCACGCCAACGTAAGATTGCCGAAGCGAAAGGCATGACGCTCAAGCAGTTACGAGAGGCGCAGCCGCGCAGGGATCAAGGCGACGCTGCTTTCCGACCGGCCCCGACAGCAGATCAACAACCCTACAGCCCATGGCCGCGAACTTTGGAGGAATTGAAGGATCGCTGCCTAGAGTACGGCGTCGCCGCTTTCATCGAATGCCAGTGGATGTGCGTCGAGCGCTGGCTGTGGGGCGCAACAGACCCCGAGGGAATCACCTCGCTGGATGAGACGCGAAGTTCAGTGTCGCTCATCCGAGCATATGAGCGGGTGCTCCTCGGCTTCCCTCCGCTCGCTGAACAGCCCTCCCGCGACCCGATCTACTATCGCCTATCCCATGAGGAGCAGCAGAAGGCCCAGCGATTAGCCGATGCGGCACGCCTTAGTTGGGATCGCGCAGGACGCCCTCACCTCACTCCCGACCGGACGAAACTCGTCTTTCAGATCGTCACTAGCTCGCCAGCTTGGCTCGTCCGCCACGCCAACAAAACGACCAAACAGGAAACCGAATGACCCTTACCGTTAAGCAGCGGGCGAAGATTAACGCCGCCCTCTGCCTGATCCACGACAGCGGGCACGACGCCAGCGCCATCACCGCCATGGCTCGCAGCATGATTGGCGTCGGCACGGACCCCCGAAGCGCTTACACGCAAGCCTTAAACACCTTTGCCGATACGAACCCCGGCATGCTTCCGGCGCTCTCCAAGGTGGTCGGGCTGGTTGAGGCTAGCGATGACGCCACCGTAGCGCAGTACGATGCTGCACTGTCCAGCTACATCCAGAGCGGCGATGACAGTGCTGTGCGGGCGCTCGCCCCAATGATTGCGCAGGATATGGCAACACTTGCTGCCCGCACTGGCGAGCCGGCACCGGAGTTCAGCCCGGAGTTTCAGGAGGCGGTCGCTGCCGCCCCACCCCAACAGGCTGTCGAGCACCGCACCAGCACCTTCGCTTTCGACATCCAGACTGCGCCTGAGACGTTCGCCGGACGACCCGTCGTCGGACGGGACACCGATGGCTCTCCCATGGTCCGCACCAGCAGCCAGATTTCAATGGGCGGCGGTGCCACAGGCATGGTCGCTCCGAAGGCGCAGCGGGAATGGGCCAGCGCGCCCTACGTCGGCCCGCTTTCGGCCTCCAAGGCTATGCCCGCGATGCCCACGGATTTCGCCGCCGCCAAAGAGGCCGCCCGCCTAGCTGTGAATGGCGGCCATGGCACGGGCACATTCGGCAAACCCGTCCTTCCAGCAACGCCGCAGGCGGCCTGATGGCCACTGGCTTCGACAGTCGGCAAGTAACGCGGCAGAGCTTCGCGTTCGAGGGCGCTAAGCCTTCGCAGGCCCGCCCCGCCGCCAATGGGGCCAGTGCACGGGCTCAGATCGTGGGCGGGCAGAGCGGCGGCGGTGTAGTCGTCGCTGGCCCGCAGACCGATCCCGGCCCCGTAGCGGGCCAGCTCGGGCAGTTCTTTGAAGGGCTCATGCAGCCCTACATCGAGCGCAAGCAATCGGAGAAGTTCTTCGAAGGCTTTACGATGGCGCAGGAGGGCATCGCCCTAGAGGAGCTTAACAACTCCGACAGCACCGTTAAGACGATCTTCGGCCCAACTGCTTTCGAGCAGGGCGCGCAGTTCTTCACGGCGAAGACCACGCTGGATCAGTGGACGCAGGACCGGTACGCGGACATGGACCGGCTCAAGACGCTGGACCCCAAAGAAGCAGCCAAGGAGCTTGCGGCCACTTCCCGGTCCCTGATGACCAAGGACCCGTTTGCCAATCAGATGATCCAAGCCGGGCTGATCGAGGCCACCGGCCCGCTGATGAACGCGGTCGCCAAAGCTCGGTACGCCTACGGGCAGGAGCAGGCCATCAACGCTTGGACCGCCTCGGGCAAGTCCGGCGCCGGTGCATTGCAGGCTGCTGCCTCCGCGCAGGCAGTCACGGCAGGCCCCACCGAGGGGCCGAGCAGCGCGCTCATTCAGCAGAGCCAGGCCTTCCTTGGCGGGATGGTCAAGCCAGAGGGCATGGACGACGAGACGTACCGCAAGGGCCTCTACAACTTCATGCGCGGCGCTATGCAGGATGGGAACTTCTATGCCGTCAGCCTGATGCGCAAGGCCGGTATCGATAAGATATTCGGCGAGGATGAGCAGGTGAAGCTGGACGATGCTCAGCACCGCTACGGCCAAAGGGCCATGGAGGACGCCTCTATCAGCCTGCTTGTCGAGGACATGGCAGATTACGAGGAAGCGCGGGCGACGAGTAGCATGTCCTCGCTGGACGCCACCAATCGGCTCATGGCCATGAATGCCAAGGTCAAGCGCTTCACGGGGCTTGAGGAAGACCTGTTCGACTTCACCGATATGAAGGGCGAAACCCGATCGCTAATGGAATTAGCTGTCGCCAATTGGTGGCGCAAAAAGCAGCGCGATTGGCAGAAAGAGGACCGCGCATACGCACGCCAGACCGCTATCGAGGTTGCTGAACGCGACAACCGCGAAGCTGCGGCGGCGTCCGGCATGGCGTGGGCTAGCGGCGACGTAGAGGCGGCCATTGCGCAAGGGATCGAGGCCAAACATTTCAATCGTCTCGCTCTGCGCGACTTCCGCAATGGCGATTACCGAGGCCTCGCCCGTGCTTTCACCGTTGGCCACTACACCTCCACGGCTGTCAAGAACGACATCCAAGGCGCGGTTAAGGGCTCGCTTGAGGAGCAGTACGGCAAGAACTTCGGCAGAGCCTTCCAGACTTGGCAGGGCATGATGCAGGTCAATCCCGGCATGACCTCCGAATACTACGGCGAGTACCACGAGAAGATGCGCGCGTTCGGCACTCTGGCTAAGACGGTCGGACCCGAGGCAGCTTACCGGCAAGCCTTTGGCGACCCCGCCCGCTATAGCTCGGCAACGGTTCCTCCCGCGCTCCGCAAGGAAGCCGACGAAGCCGTGGCCGCTGCGGTCATGTCCAAGCAATCCGCATGGTACAACCCGTTCGGAACCCGCTACTCGCCGCAGGCCATCCGCGTAATGCAAAACTTGGTGCGGGAGCGTGTGGCCCTCGGGCTCCAGAACAGCGACACTCCGTCATCCACTTTGGCCCCCGAGGCTATGAACGCGGCCTTGTCGGATGGCTCGCTACAGGTCGCCGGTGGCGAGGCATGGCGGGCAGCGCCGGGCACCAAGCCCTTCCGCGTCCAACTCGGCCTACAGCAGGATGAGGCGGACGCAGTGTTCCGCGCACAGGTGGACTTCCGCCTGCGTCGTGCGGGCTCGAAGTCTGGCATCAACTCGACGCTCGACATCAACTATATCGACATGCCCAACGGCCAGAAGGCTCTGCACGTTATCGGCAGGGATCGAGAGGGCAACTCCCGAAACATACTCATCCCCATGCAAGCGTTCAGGGAAGAGCACGCACAGCGTCTGCGGAACAACCGCCCGCTTTCTGCCACCGAGCGCGAGAAGATGCGCAGGGAAACTTACTTCCGCAGATAACAACTAGGCAGGCTTCGTTCCCACTGGGGCGGGCCTGCCATTTCGCCAGAGGCCCCGATGCAAGAAAGACCCTACACCGTCGCCCAACTCGCCGCCTATTGGCAGTGCAGCGACACATTCATCTACGATAGGATCAATGCGGGGAGCTTCGCGCCTTCAAGCTCGGCGGCAAGCTCTGGCGAGTGAGTGCTGAGGCAGTAGAGGAATATGAGAGCCGGGCGCAGATCTGTGGCCGAGCCAACGGATAGCAACCGCTTTGCCATTCCCTCATGGAGCCGAGAACGGTCGTTGAGCAGCGCGCGAGACTACCGAAGGAAACGGACGATTAAGACGATCCGGCGAGCAATCCCCCACGCTCAGGCGTTCGCGGCCCCGACAAGAAACACGATTTTACTCGCCGCAAGATGCAAAGCGTATGCCGCAACGAAAGCTGGCACGCCCTTGGGAACAGCCCCTTGGCCGTGCGAGGCATCGTTGTCCCGTATCTTTGGCAACCCCGATTGCAGCGTGGCCACCAGTTGGTCGAACGAGGCATCGAGATAATCGGGCCAGAGCGAGTGGGAACGCGCCACCTTTATTAGATCCGAGATGCGTGCACCCTTCTGATACTCCCATCCCTTCTTATCAAAGATGGATTTGAACGTGCTTTCCAAGGAATTAGCAGCCATGGCTACGGCTTGCCGATGCTCACCGCGACGATAGTGCTGATGCGCCGTCAAAAATTCGTCCCGAGGCCCGTCGAACTCGCGACCTGTTAGCAACGACAAAGCGGGCTTAACCACCTCAGCGTGAATAAACTGACTATCCACGCGAATGACCTGTTCCTCTTCAAATTGATAACCAACCCCAGCCTCTCGCAAGCGATAATTAACTTCGTCCAGCGCGGCTTCCTGTTCGACTTCCACGCCCCATTGCTGACGAAAGAAGTGCTGATTATCTTGGTTAACCACAATTATTGAAAAGCATAATAGCTCTAGTAAGTCGATCCAATCTTCGGTTGAACAACCTGACATATATGTAATGACGCGATCACCTGAAGTACGGGCGTTACCAAGCGCATAAGACCCCTTTTCCCGACAGAAGATATTTTCAATTTCAACCCAACGGGGATTTTCGGAGGTTGTATATCCGTAACTAGCTGCCATCCCTAGCGCCTCGATCGCAATTTGGCTTATCTGGACACGAAGTGGCTGAGGAATGTCCGTGTACTGATAGACATCTTCGACACCCGACTTTGCCAAATCGGCCGCGCGCTTCGAAAATAGCTCCCAAATCGCCATTGCATCCCCCTCGCGTGGTCGCCGCTTAACGCAGAACCTTAAGGCCCGGCACCTTATAGAGCTTCATTCCCTCGACAAGTTGGTGCAAGCTGTATCCGCTGCCGTACTCATCGGCCACATCGCCGGGACTATGGCCCATTATCTGTCGCTGGACGCCTTCAACGATGCCAGCATGGCGGGCGTAGTCCTTGAACGTGTGGCGGAAGGAATGGAACACTAACCGCTTGTCGGTGATGCCTACAGTCTTGCGAAGATACGGGCCAAACCACTCGCCCCACTTGGCTGTCAGCCGCCCATAGATGTTCGGCTTGAGCAAAGGGAACAAGCGCGCTTGCTTCACCTTCTTGGCCGCCTCAACAAAAGCCACGAAGCCAAGCCGTTGTAGCTCCGGATGAACAGGCACTACCCGTTCGCTGGCCGCGTTCTTGAGCTTGAGATTATCTTCATCGTCCTCGCGGATATGGATGAACCACGCCGAGCGTTCCTCGCCGGTATCGTCGGGATAGCGCTCTAGCTGCACGTCCACCGGGCGAAGCTGGCCAAGCTCCTCAAGACGGGCACCCGTGAACAGCGCCAGCAGGGGCAGCCAATATGCGGCCTCGCCCCTACCCTGCGTTGGCCGCGCCTCCTCCGAATAGACCGGGCTGGAGAAGATCGCATTGAGCGAGCCGATGTCGAAGGGCTTACGCTTGTTTTTCGCGGCATCTGTGTTGAGCACACGGACGCCCTTGGCAGGGTTGCCCTCGCGATAGTCGTTGTCCTCGGCCCACTGGAGGAGCGTCTGGAGCCGGGATAGCTTCATGTTGGTGTTTGCGGCGGTGTTGTCGGCGATCAGGCTATCCTTGAAAGACAGCACATCCTTGCGGGTAATCTGGTCAACGGGCTTCTTTCCCACCCGTTCATAGAACCAGCGGACCACACCCCGATGGGTGTCGATACCCTTTTGCACGACCTTTCGCTCAGCCGCCCACAGATCGACAATGGTGGGATCCAGCATGACGCCGGGGATTTCCTCGACCTGCTTTGCGGACGCGCCCTGCGGGGCCTCTCCGGGCGATTTAGGCGGGGTTTCATCGTGCCGGTCCCGCTGCTTCCGCCTGCGATATCTGCCACGGTACCGGTCGCGTTCCTCACGGGCATCCCTCAGCAGTCGGGCCGCAGGATGATCGGGCGGCAAGGCCGCTTCCCACTCGACCGCCTCCTCCCACGCATCATCCTGAGCGATGGCCAGCCGCCCCTCTGCAGCTTCGTGCTCTAGCTGCCGTTCAATTGCCTCCTGCGACATCCCCGCGAACGGATCGAGCCCGTTCATCGGCTGAGAAGCTGATGAAGGATTGGAGGGCACGACGCGGCCAAGACTGGCTAGCGCCTCATCTAAGAGCCGATCTGTTTCTTTGGTTTTGTCGGGAATGAGCCGCTTGGCGGTGTCCCGATCCTTCGTGCCGAGCGATACCATCCACTCCCGGCGACCCCCAAAAAATGGGCGCAGTTCAGCGGGCACCACACGGCGAAAATAGTAGGTGGAATTGCGCTTGGCGAGGAACGTACACATGGCTCTGCGTCCTATTACAAATGTAACAGCCGCCTGTAAAAAGCCTAGGTTTTCCGCGAGTTTAGCAGCTTTTCAACTGCTTAGGGGGAATGGTGGAGCCGAGGGGGATCGAACCCCTGACCTCTGCAATGCCATTGCAGCGCTCTCCCAGCTGAGCTACGGCCCCAAACCCCGGGAAGACGGGCCCATTAGAAGGGCTCCGCGGGTTTGGCAAGGACGCTTTTCGCATACGCCCTTGCCGCACCGATTTTCTTACTGCTCGTCCTCGTCGCTGCTCGTCTCGACGCCGAGATCGTCGTCGCCGCCCAGATCGACATCGTCGTCGGGGGACGGCTCCTCGTCCTCGGCGATGTCCAGATCTTCATCGCCCAGATCGGAATCGGCCGCCTCCGGCTTGGGAGCCGCCTTGACCGCTTCGAAGGGCATCGGCTGCTTAGACTTGAGAATCGGCTCGGGCTCCCACGAATAGGAGCAGCTGATGCACGTGACGGGCTCGTCCTTGGTCAGATCGTAGAAGCGCGTTCCGCACTTCGGGCACGCGCGCTTGGTGCCCCATTCCGGCTTCACCATGTGTTGCCTCTTGCCTTTCAAAATATCGTGATTTCGGGTGTGACCCGGAAAGTGGGGGGCGCCTTGCCATGACGCAAGGCGGCTGTCAAAGCCGCGCGCGATGTCGCACGCTCCATCCCGCCCCCTCGCCGTTTCCGCCCGCGGTCCGCTGCGCGGCACCGTCACCGTCCCAGGCGACAAATCGATCAGCCATCGCTCGCTGATGTTTTCGGCGCTGGCGGTGGGCGAGAGCCGGATCGAAGGGCTGCTCGAAGGCGAGGACGTACTCGCCACCGCCGCGGCGATGCGGGCGATGGGCGCCGATATCGAACGCGGCGGCGACGGCGTCTGGCGCGTTCACGGCGTCGGCGTCGGCGGGTTGCTCCAGCCGCAGGGCGCGCTCGACATGGGCAATTCGGGCACGTCGACCCGACTCCTGATGGGACTCGTCGCCAGCCACGCGATCACTGCGACCTTCACCGGCGACGCTTCGCTCTCCAGCCGCCCGATGGGGCGCGTGATCGAGCCGCTTTCCCGGATGGGCGCGGACATCACCTCGTCGCCCGGTGGGCGGCTGCCGCTGATGGTGCGCGGGATCAACCCCGCGGTGCCGATCGAATACACCCTCCCCGTCGCTTCGGCGCAAGTGAAGTCGGCAGTGCTGCTCGCCGGGCTCAACACCCCCGGTATCACGCGCGTGATCGAACCGGTGCCGACACGCGATCATAGCGAGCGGATGCTGCGCGGTTTCGGCGCCGAATTGACCGTCGAGGATGGCCCGAACGGCAAGATCATCTCGATCACCGGCGAGGCGGAGCTGAAGCCGCAGCACATCAGGGTGCCGGGCGATCCCTCCTCCGCGGGCTTCTGGATGGTCGCGGCGTCGATCGTGCCGGGCTCGGAGATCCTGATCCGCAACGTCTGCATGAACCCCACGCGCACCGGGCTGATCACTGCGCTCAAGCTGATGGGCGCCGATATCGTCGAGGTCGACGCGCGCGAAGTGGGCGGCGAAGCAGTGGCCGATCTGCGCGTGCGCCATGCGCCGCTGAGCGCGATCGAAGTGCCGCCCGAGCTCGCCCCGAGCATGATCGACGAATATCCGATCCTGTTCGTGGCGGCTTCGTTTGCGCAAGGTCGCACCGTGGCGCGCGGCGCGCACGAGTTGCGCGTCAAGGAATCGGATCGGATCGCGACGATGCGCACCGCGCTCGAAGCCGCCGGCGTCCGCACCGAGGAATATGAGGACGGGCTGGCGATCCAGGGTTCGGGCGGTGAGCCGCTGCCCGGCAACGCGCCGGTCGCCTCGAAGTTCGATCATCGAATCGCGATGAGCATGACCGTTGCCGGACTCGGCGCCGCGCAGCCGATCACGATCGACGATGTCGGCCCGGTCGCGACCAGCTATCCCGATTTCTTCCAGACTCTCGAGTCCCTTGGACAATAGTGCGTAGCATGCTCATCGCCGTCGACGGACCCGCCGCCTCGGGCAAAGGCACCATCGCCCGCGCACTGGCGCGCCATTACGGACTGCCGCATCTCGATACCGGCCTGCTCTATCGCGCCGTCGCCGCGACGGTCCTGCGTGGAGGGCTCGATCCGGCTTCGGCGGCGGATGCAGTCGCGTCCTGCGGTTTCGAGGACGGACTGCTTGACGATCCCTGGCTGCGCACCGACGAGGTCGGCAAGGTGGCATCGGTGGTTTCCGCCCACCCGGGGGTGCGGGCGGCATTGCTCGATCACCAGCGCAAGTTCGCGCGGCAACCCGGCGGGGCAGTGCTCGACGGACGCGACATCGGCACGGTGATCGCGCCCGATGCCGACGTGAAGCTGTTCGTCAAGGCGACCCCCACGATCCGCGCGCAGCGGCGCCACCTCGAGTTGCGCAAGCAGGGCGCCAATACCAGCCTCGACAGGGTGCTGGCCGACATCCGCGCCCGCGACGAGCGCGATTCGCACCGCTCCGAAGCACCCATGCGGCAAGCGGAGGACGCAGCGGTGCTCGACACCAGCTTCCTGTCGATCGACGCCGCCATCCAGCGCGCGATCGTTCTGGTGGAGGCGCGAACCGCCGCCGCGCGCTGAATTCAGCCGACCGGCAGAGTGACTTCGCCGCCCTCGCCCGGCCGGGCAGCTTGCCTCTCGGGCCCGGTTCGGCTAAGGGGCGCGCGTCCTGCGGGCAATTGCTCGCGGAGGTATGGCGCGAAGAGACGAGTCTCGCGCGCCCTTTTCGCACTTTACCGCGTCTGGTCCTCCGCCTGTTTTCGTCCGCTCGGATGCCGCGACCGGCATTCGGCCGCCGTGGCAATTTCGGCCTTTCAAGACCGCCGGATTCAACCGGCCGGCCGGAAAAACGTTAAACGGGAACTGACCCTCTTATGGCCACTACGGCAAACCCCAGCCGCGACGATTTCGCGGCGCTCCTCGAACAAACTCTCGGCGGCGCAGAAAGCTTTGAAGGCCGCGTCGTCATCGGCACCGTCACCGGCATCGAGAACGACCTCGCGGTCATCGACGTCGGCCTGAAGTCCGAAGGCCGCGTGCCGCTGCGCGAATTCGCAGCGCCTGGCCAGAAGGCAGACCTCAAGATCGGCGACGAAGTGCAGGTCTATGTCGACCGCGTCGAGAACGCCAATGGCGAAGCGATGCTCAGCCGCGACCGCGCCCGCCGCGAAGCCGCCTGGGACAATCTCGAAACCGAATTCGCCAAGACCGCACGCGTCGAGGGCGTCATCTTCGGCCGCGTCAAGGGCGGCTTCACCGTCGACCTTTCGGGCGCGGTGGCCTTCCTGCCCGGTTCGCAGGTCGATATCCGTCCGGTGCGCGACGTCACGCCGCTGATGGACATCCCCCAGCCCTTCCAGATCCTCAAGATGGACCGCAAGCGCGGCAACATCGTCGTGTCGCGTCGCGCGGTGCTCGAGGAGACCCGCGCAGAGCAGCGTTCGGGGCTGATCCAGTCGCTGGCCGAGGGCCAGGTGATCGACGGTGTCGTCAAGAACATCACCGATTACGGTGCGTTCGTCGACCTGGGCGGCATCGACGGCCTGCTCCATGTCACCGATCTCAGCTACAAGCGCGTCAACCATCCGAGCGAAGTGCTCAACATCGGTGACACGGTGAAGGTGCAGATCATCCGCATCAACCGCGACACGCAGCGCATCAGCCTCGGCATGAAGCAGCTCGAGAGCGATCCGTGGGATGGCGCCGCCGCCAAATATCCGGTCGGCGCGAAGCTCAGCGGCCGCGTGACCAACATCACCGAATATGGTGCGTTCGTCGAGCTCGAGCCGGGCATCGAAGGCCTGGTCCACGTCTCGGAGATGAGCTGGACCAAGAAGAACGTCCATCCGGGCAAGATCGTCTCGACTTCGCAGGAAGTCGAAGTGGTCGTCCTCGAGGTCGATGCCGAGAAGCGTCGCATCTCGCTGGGCCTCAAGCAGGCGCAGAACAATCCGTGGGAGGCCTTCGCGGCCGCGCACCCGGTCGGCACCGAAGTCGAGGGCGAAGTCAAGAACGCCACCGAATTCGGCCTGTTCATCGGCCTCGACAACGACGTCGACGGCATGGTCCACATGTCGGACATCGCCTGGGGCATCTCGGGCGAGGACGCACTCAACCTGCACCGCAAGGGCGAGACCGTGAAGGCGATCGTGCTCGCGATCGAGCCCGACAAGGAGCGCATCTCGCTGGGCATGAAGCAGCTCGAGCGTGGCGGCCCCTCGGCCGCGGCGATTGCGGGTGGTGCCGACAAGCTCAACAAGAACGCAGTCATCACCGTCACCGTTCTCGAAGTCCGCGACGCGGGCCTCGAGGTCCAGGCGGGCGACGACGGCGCGACCGGCTTCATCAAGCGCACCGATCTCGGCCGCGACCGCGACGAGCAGCGTCCGGAGCGTTTCCAGGTCGGCCAGAAGTTCGACGCGATGGTGACTGGCTTCGATCGTTCGAAGAAGCCGACCTTCTCGGTCAAGGCGATGCAGATCGCCGAAGAGAAGCAGGCCGTCCAGCAGTACGGCTCGTCCGATTCGGGCGCGTCGCTGGGCGACATTCTCGGCGAGGCCCTCAAGGCCCGCAACGAGAAGAACTGATGCGGTCGGGGAAGCGGTTTCGGCCGCTTCCCCCCTCATTTCAGAAATAAATGCCCTAAACTGTTAATCTTCGGGTTGATGCAAGTTGCATAAGGGCGCTAGAGCAACCCCTGTCAGCGTAGCCGCGGCGGACCGTCCGCAGTCCGCTTGCGCCAAGGGAGGGTGCGGATGATCCGTTCGGAACTCGTGCAACTGCTGGTCGATGAAAACCCGGGCCTCGCGGCACGCGAGGTCGAGAAGATCGTCTCGGTCTTCTTCGACGAGATCGTCGGCCGCCTGACCGAGGACGGCCGCGTCGAGTTGCGCGGCTTCGGCGCCTTCTCCACCCGCGCCCGCGACGGCCGCACCGGCCGCAACCCGCGCACCGGCGAAACCGTGGAAGTCGCGCCCAAGCGCGTGCCCTATTTCAAGCCGGGCAAGGAAATGCGGGTTCGCCTCAACGTCTGAACCCCATCAAAGCCATCCAGCACGCAAATGAGGCCGGAACCGCTTGACGGTTTCGGCCTCATGCGCTTGGCAAGAAGGCACGTGCGGACGTGGCGGAACCGGTAGACGCCGGAGACTTAAAATCTTCTGCCCCACGGGGCGTGCGGGTTCGAGTCCCGCCGTCCGCACCAGGCCCGATCAGGGGCTGTCGGGGTCGTCGTCGTCGGTCGCGATGATGATGGCGCCCGCGACGATCGCGGCCAGACCAACGATCGCAATGATGGGGCCGCCGCCCAACTCCGACTCATTCTCCGCCGCAGTCGAGGCACGAAGCGAGAGCTTCGATGCCGAGCCTTGTGCGGCGAGCGCCGGCGTAGTCGCCAGCGAGAGTGCGGCCATCGCGGTCGCAACTTGTCCCAGGATACGCGCCATCGAACTAGTCCTCGAAATGGGGGGAGAACGAGGAAACCTTCAACTTGGACGCAAGTTCCCCGCATTCGCTGCAATGCGGCGAATGGAGAGCAAGCGCATCCCGCCAGGAGGAACGGAGAGGGTTGGCAGCTTGCTGTCCGGACCATACACCGCCTTTGTCTCCCACCGGTGGAAACCGCCCGCATGAATCGCTCCGCCTTAGCTGTCTTGCTCGCCCTGGGGCTGGCGGCCGGCGGGTGCAACGGCGGACAGCGCAAGGACGATTCGCCGGTGGTGGTGAGCGCCATCGGCGGCGAGGCGCAACTAGCCGATCCGAGCGCCGGGCCGCTCGACCCGGCCGAGCGCGTGCTGATGGGCGCGACTGCGCAGGGGCTGGTGCGGTTCGACGCCGCCGGCCAGATCGAGCCGGGGCTCGCCGAGCGCTGGATCGTCATCGACGACGGACGCAGCTACATCTTCCGCCTGCGCGAGGCCTATTGGCCAGACGGCACGCCCGTCACTGCGGCGCAGGTGATCCGCGTCCTGCGCCGCGCTGCCGCGCCCGACGGCCGCAACCCGCTGGCGCCGTTCCTCACAGTGATCGACGAGATCGTCGAGATGACCCCGACGGTGATCGAAGTGCGCCTGAAGCGGCCCCGCCCCGACCTGCTCAAACTGTTCGCCCAGCCCGAGCTGGCGGTGTTCCGCACCGGCACGCTCGACGGCAGCGGCCCCTTCCTTGCCCGGAAGATCCCGCACGGCTTCCTGCTGCGCCCCGCGCCCGATCCCGCCCGGCAGGACAATGCCACGCCCGAGCCGGAGGAAACCGTGCAGCTCTATGGCGAGCGCGCCGCATTGGCGCTCGCGCGCTTCAAGGCGGGCGAATCCGACATGATCCTCGGCGGCACCTTTGCCGACTGGCCGCTCCTCGAGCCGGCCAAGGTTGCGCCCGCCAATCTTCACGTGGACCATGCGATCGGGCTGTTCGGGCTCGCTATGGTCCATCGCCGCGATTTCCTGGCCGATGCCGCGAACCGCGCCGCGATTGCGATGGCGATCGATCGCGCGGCGCTGACCCAGCAGCTCGACGCGGATTGGGCACCGATGGAAACGCTGCTGCCAAGCAAGATCGATTCGGCGGCGCCGCCTGCCCAGCCCAGCTGGTGGACAGCGCCTATCGAGGCGCGGCGCGAGACGGCACGCGCACGAGTCGCCGGCTGGCGACAAGCGCATCCGGAGCCGCTGACGCTGCGCATCGCATTGCCCCCCGGCCCCGGCGCGACTCTGGTCTGGGCGCATCTGGCGCTGGCGATGCAGCGGATCGGGATCGAGCCGAGGCGCGTGGGCATCGGCGACCCGGCAGACCTGCGGCTGATCGACGCGGTCGCGCCCTATGACAGCGGCCGCTGGTTCCTGAATACCGCCTGCATCGCCTGTTCCGACGAGGCAAGGGCACTGATCGACGCCGCCCGCGACGCCCCGGACCTCGCTGCCCGAGCGCAGCGCATCGCCGAGGCCGATGCCGCACTCACCGCGGATTCCTCTTATATTCCAATCGCTCAACCCCTACGTTGGTCGCTCGTCGCGCTGCGGCTCGACGCCTGGCAGCGGAACACGCGGGCATGGCACCCGTTGAACCACCTGCGAAACGAGACGGAGTAGGTTGTGGCGAAGACGGAGCGAATGGCATCGGGCTGGTCTGCGGCAGCGAAGAACCTGCCGCTGGGCAAGGACCCGGTGTCGGTCCGCCGGCGGATCGTGGCGATGGAGCATCTGCTCGAGCGCAGCCTGACGATTCCGGGCACCCGCTTCCCGATCGGCCTCGACGTCGTACTCGATCTCGTCCCCGGCATCGGCACTACCGTCGCCGCGGCGATGGGCGCCTATATGGCGTGGGAAGCGCGCAATCTCGGCATGTCCAAGACCCAGATCGCGCGCATGGCGGGCAATGTCGGCTTCGACTGGATGCTGGGCCTGATCCCGTTCGTGGGCGCGATCCCCGACATGTTCTTCCGATCGAACTCGCGCAACCTGAAGATCATCAAGAAGCATCTCGACAAGCATCACCCGGCGACGGTGACGATCGACCAACGCTGATGTTGGATTCGGCGGGCTTAACTTCGCACTTTTCCCGCGAATCGTGACATAAAATTTCCCACTCGCGACAGATTATGACGCGAGGAACGACGTGACGTCCACGAATTCAAAGAGCGCGGCAAAGGCCCGCCAAGGCCCGCGCCGGCGGGCAGCACAACAGACGAAATCCAACATTGCAAGGCCGCTCAGGCGGCGGTGAAATCGAGCCCGATATCGGCAGCCGGGGCCGATTGGGTCAGGCGGCCGACGCTGACATACGTGACGCCCGACTCCGCGATGGCGCGGATCGTGTCGAGGCGGACGCCGCCCGATGCTTCGGTGGGCACACGGCCAGCGACCAGCGCCACGGCCTCGCGCAGCATGGCCGGCGCCATGTTGTCGAGCAGCAGGTGCGTGGCGCCAGCGTCAAGCGCGGGGGCGATCTGATCGATCCGGTCGACCTCGACGATGATCCGCGCGATCCCAGCCTCCACGGCGCGGCGGACCGCCTCGCCGATCGAACCGGCGACGCCGACATGATTGTCCTTGATCATCGCCGCATCCCACAGCCCAATGCGATGATTCTGCGCGCCGCCCATGCGCGTGGCGTATTTCTCGAGGACGCGCAGGCCCGGAATGGTCTTTCGCGTGTCGAGCAACGTCGCGCCGGTACCTGCGATGGCGTCGACATAGAGGCGCGTCATCGTGGCGATCCCCGAAAGATGCTGGACGGTGTTGAGCGCCGAGCGCTCGGCGGTGAGCATCGCGCGTGCCCGCCCCCGGAGGCGGAGCAGATCGGTGCCGGCAGGGACGCCCTGTCCGTCCTCGACCAGCCGTTCGATCCCGACTTCGGGATCCAGCGCGCGGAAGAACGCCTCGGCGATCGGCAGGCCGGCGACGGTGATCGCGTCGCGACTGTCCATCACGCCCTCGAACACCGCGTCGGCGGGGATGACGGCGGCGGAGGTGATGTCACCGGCATCGCCGAGGTCCTCGGCGAGCGTGGCGCGGACGAAGGCGTCGAGGTCGAAATTGTCGAGTGAGAAGGCCATGGGGCGCTTTATCGCCTGTTGCGCCCGGTTGAAATCGCCGAATGGCCGCATGGGCCAGGTCGCGATGGATGCCATCGATACGCTCATCGCTGGAACGGGATCGCCGGCAGGCGAACGCGGTCCACGCCGATCGCCCGGTCACGAAGGAAGTCGCGGAGCAGCGGCTGGATGGCGGGATCGCCGAACAGATCGAACTGGTGCGCGCCATTCTCGAGCACGATCACTTTGGCGTGCGGCAGGCCAGCCGCAATCTCGCGGGCGTTCTCGACCGGCGTGCGTGCGTCGAGATCGCCGACGAGGATAAGCGCCGGCACTGCGCTGCGTACCGGCCTGCGATAATCGGCCCCGAGATCGGCGTCGGGCCAGGCCGGCTGCAGGCCGATCGTCGGAAAATTCATCGCATCGCCCAACAGCGCCGCGCGCGCTTCGTGCCGGATCCGGTCGAGACGCTGCGGGCTCGCGCCGGAGGCGAGGTCCATCATGTATTTCATCGCCGATCCGAGCCGCCATCGCGTGCGCAAGGCCAGCGCGAGCGGGCCGATGCGGCGGAAATCGCCGGCTGCCATCTCCCGATACGCGATCGGCAAGGTGGCGAGCGCCCGCGGATCGGCAAGCGCCTGCGCGGTCATCCATTGCAGGTCGAATGCGCCAATCACGAGCTTGCGTTCCACACCGTCCGGGCCGGCTGCGTCCAGCGTCACGGGCGCGCGGCGGAGGCGCTCGAACACGGCGCGCATGGTATCCGGCAGCTCGGCTACGCCCGCCCGCTCGCCGATGCGGCGGATCACCGCATCGGTCTGCGAGGGTAATTTGAACGTGTGATCGGGACCTTCCGGGCCGACCAGTATCAGTCGCTCGACGCTGTCGGGGTGACGTCGGATCGTCGCTAGGGCGAGGTGTGAGCCGTAGCTGCGACCCCAGAGGTTCATCCCGGCATAGCCGAACGCGCGCCGGACCGCGTCGACGTCATCGGCGCTCTCCACAGTCGTATAGGAGGCGAGCCGAATGCCGGCCTCGGCGAAGCGCTCCGCGGCAAGACGCGACGCGCGCTCCATCAGCGGCAACCAGGCCGCAGCCGAGCCGGGTGCATCGAGAGGCAACGGAGTCGGCTCGGCCAGCGCGAGGCCGGGTTGCGACCGCCCCGTGCCGCGCTGGTCGAAACTGATCACGTCGCCGCCCATCAGATCGAGCAACGCCGCCGCCCGTCGTTCGGGCAAACCCGACACGAGCCGTATGCCCGAATCGCCTGGACCGCCCGCCAGCAGCATGTTCGCGGTCTTCCCCGCCCCTCCGGCCCAGCGCAGCCGGATGACCGCGAGATCGATCCTTCGAGAGTGCGTGGTCGCGCCGATGCGTTGTTCGGGGACGCTGACATAGCCGGTGGTGATTTCGATCGCGCGCCCATCCGGGGTGGCGATCGAGCGGATCTGGACCCGGTCGACAACGGGATCCGTGGACTGGGCATCGGCCCCGCCCGCGAGGGCCATTGCAGCGAAGGCCAGCAGGACCGCGAACAGGCGACGCGCGATCATCGTGCAACTCCGGCGTGAAGGGATTCGAGTTCGCGCCTGCGATCGAGGAGCGCCGCGAGGCGCCGTCGGGCGCGCGCGAGCAGCAGCCCGGAACCGGCGACGAGCGCCAGCCCCAGCCCGCCGGCGGCGAAACCCGCCGGCACATCGCCCGCGATCCCGATGGCGAACGCGCCGATCGTGAATATCGACGTGAAGATCACCGCGAGCCATCCGGCGACGACTCGCTGGCGGGCGAACAGCACGCGGCGCCGGGCGAGCACCCAAGCGGCATAGCCGGTCCAGATCGCGCCGATCATCGTCAGCACCGCCAGCGCTGCCCAGGTGCGCAGCGGCAGATCCGGCTCGGTCAGCAAAAGCGCCGCGAGGACCGTCGTCATCGCCAGCGCGGCGGCCAGCAGGACGCCGTGCGCGATTCGCGACTGCAGGGAAAGCTCGGCCCCGGCGATCCGCCGCACGCGATCGATTGCATCGACATCTTGGATGGCAGTCACGTCAAATCTCCTTCGAGCGCGAGGCGCAGCAGGCGCCTGGCACGATGCAGCCGCGATTTGACCGTGCCCGGGGGTATCGAGAGAGCGTCCGCCGTTTCCTCGATCGTCAGCTCGTGCAAATAGAACAGGGTCAGGATCTCACGCTCGGCGGGTGGCAGCCGGGCCAGCCCGAGCTCGATGTCCTCGCGGTCATGGCGATCTTCCGGAATCTCGTCCTCGGCCAACGGATCGACGGCGTCGCCGGGCGGCGGAAGGGTCCTGTATCGTCTGCGAAGCGTGTCGATGAACGCGCGATGCGCGATGCCGAACAGCCATGAACGGAAGCGACCCGGATCGTGGAGGCGATCGATTCCGCGCAGCACCCGCAGCCAGATGTCCTGCGTCAGTTCGGCTGCCGCGTCGCCATCTTGCGACACGCGTCGGGCATAGCCGGCGATCGGCGCCGCCCACCGCGCGACCAACTCGTCAAATGCGCGGCGCTCGCCCAATTGGCAGCGGATGACGAGCAGCTCGTCGTCGATTTGCGGTTCTTCGCTCGCGGCTGCTTGTCGCATCACTGGCCCCATCGTTTCCTTCGTAGTCGGTTCTCGACGGAAAAGGTTCACGTGGCGGCAGGCCGCTCCACTTGTGCGTGTCAGCGTGGGCTTTGGCAGTCGTTCAGCAAAAACGGAGAAGGGGCGAACACGGCCATCATGGCGCTACCAGGAATGCACCGTCTTGCCGGTCTTCCCTTCCAAAAAAATCGGCTTGGCGAAATTCCGGTCACGGCATGCCGCGCGATGCGGCCCTGTTCGTGAACATCGTAAATTTCGCCAAGCCCAGGGGAGGATCGGTCCGGCAGTCGATCAGAACCTTGCCCGCACGCCGATGCGATAGGTACGGCCGAGCGTGTCGTAGAGCGCAGGGTTCACGTCGAGGCCGGTATTGGTCTGCGGCGACGGCGCGGGATCATGGTCGAACAGATTGTCGACCTTGAAGTAGGTGCTGACGTTTTCGGTGATCTTCGCCGTGCCGCCGACATCCACATAGAAGGCGCCCTCCATGCGGTTACGATCGATGGTCGGATGGTTGGCGGTCGAAGCAGGGCAACTCGAGCTACACACGACATATTGGTTGCCGAACACGCCGTCCGAGAACCAGCGTTCCTGAACGGTGAGGCTGAACGCGTCGTTGTCGTAGGTCTGGATCGCCAGCCACTTCCAGTTGGGCGTGGCGCCGGTATTGGCGCCGGCCTGGTCGACCTTGTCGACGCCGGGCGCGCCCGCGTTGACCACGAACTCGCGGATATGGGTACCGAGCGCGCGGACAGTGAAGCTGCCCGGGAGGCCCAGCGGCCTGCTCCAGCGGTAGCTCGCCTCGATATCGAACCCGCTGGTCTTCCATGAGGCGAGATTGAACGGCTGGACGTTGATGAAGTTGCCGCCCTGCACCGGGCTGTTGAGTACGAAACCGCCGCAGAACGCCTGATTGCCGTCGAAACAGAGGCGGACGATCTGGTCCGCCGTCAGCGTCGAGATCACGCCGTTCAGCTTGATGCTGTAATAGTCGAACGAAAGGCTGAGCCCTGGCAACCATGACGGATTGGCGAGTGCGGCACCGATTTCGGTGTTGCGCGCGATTTCCGGTTTCAGATCGGGGTTGCCGATCGTGTTCTGGAACGCCTGCACCGCGCCGGCGGGCGGGAACGGATTGGCGAAGTTCGGCAGCGTCGTCACGGTCGGCGCCGCGAACAGCTCCGACAGATTGGGCGCGCGCACGTCTCGCGAAGTCACTGCACGCAGCCGGAAGCCGTCGAGCGGCGTATCCCAGGTGCCGCCGATCTTCCACGCCCAGACGGTGCCCGACGTGCTGTAATGCGTCACGCGGGCGGCGCCGGTCAGGTTCGCCTTGCCTGCCCCGCCGCCGTCGAACAGCGGCAGATTGAATTCGGCCGAGGCTTCGTACACGTCATAGGCGCCGCGGCCGTTCTTGTAATTGCCGGCCGCCCAATTGCTCCCCAAAGGTGCGTTGAGCAGCGGGTCTGCCGGATAGGCCTCGCTGTTCGGGCTCAGCGTGCTCACGCCCGCGCCATAGGGATCGGCGTTCACTTCGTAGAATTCGTGGCGATACTCACCGCCAAAGGCGAGCGCGAGGGGCCCTGCCCATAGATCGAACAGATTGCCGGAGAAATTGAGGCTGGCGACGTCCTGGGTCAGCCTGGTGTGCTGGAACGGGCCGTTCTGCGGCGTGACATAAGCGAGCGCCGCCGCCGAGGGGGCGAAGCCGCCGAAGATGTTGATCGGCTGGCATCCCGCCGCGCGCGCCGCGGGATCGGCACAGACGATCGCGCCGTTCAGCGTGATCGCGTTGGCCGCGGCGGCATAGCGGTTCTGCAGGACGATGTCGTTCACGTCGACGTCGGAGATGGTGGTGCCGTGCGCGTAATAGGCGTCGTAATTCCAGTCGCCCCCGCCCACGCCGAACTGCCCCTTGAGGCCGCCGACGACGCGATATTGGCGTCGATCGGTATAGACCCTCGGATCGGGGAAATTCCCGTTGCTCGTCCCGAAGTTGAAGGAAGTGATTCCTGCGCTGGTGCACCGGTCGCGAATGAGTTGCGGCAGGAACGGATTGGCGCACTGCACCGTGAGGCTCGGGCGGCCGTAACCCGGGCTCGGCTGGTTGCTGGTCTTGACCTGTGCCGCGCTGAAAGTGACGTAGACTTCGTTGTTCTCGGCGAAATCGTAACCGATCCGGCCGAAGCCGGTGACGCGCTGGAGCGCCGACACCAGAGATGCGCCGGATCCAGGCGCGCCCGACAGATCGCCGCCGACGCAGAAGCTGTTGCCGGAATAGCAATTGGACACGCGGCCATTGCCCAGCGGCGCCCCGCCCGATCCGTAATTGAAATTGTATGGCGCGCCGTTCACGTCGAATGCGATGCCTTGCAGCGGGCCGTTGTTGATCAGTCCGTAGCGGGCATATTGATAAGGCTGCGCGTAATCGCTGTAGACGAATTGCGGCAGGCCGTTGTTAGCCTGTCCGGTGTTGAGCAAGGTGCTGGCGCGATACCAGTCGCGCTTGCCGGCAAGGTCGGTGCCGAAATCGCCCGGGCCGACGCCCTCGTCATGGGCATATTCGCCGCTGACGACCAGGTGCAGTTTGTCGTCGAACAATGCCCCGCCCCAGGCGCCCTGCGCGAGGATCTGCGCATTATCGCCATAGGTGGTGATGCCGCCCTGCAGATTGGCCTTGAAGCCCTTGAAGCGGGTGTCGGTGATGAAGTTGACGACACCGCCGACCGCGTCCGAGCCATAGGTCGCCGAGGCGCCGCCGTTGACGATGTCGACGCGCTTGATCAGCAGTTGCGGGAACAGGCTGACGTCCGGCACGCCGGTGACGTTGGCGCCGGCCACGCGCTGGCCGTCGAGCAACGTCAGCGTACGGATCGGCTGAAGGCCGCGCAGCGAGAAGGAGCTGAGCCCCTGCAGCCCGCTCGAAGTACTGAACGTGCCCGTCGAAGTGCCGGTCGAGCCTTGCAGCGAAGGCAGCTGGGCGATCGTGTTGAAGATGTTGGGCTGCGCGTTGGCCGCGATCTGCTCCTCGCCGATGATCGTGGTGGGCGTGGGCGCAGTGAAGCCGCTCGAAAGGATGCGTGTGCCCGTGACGACGATGTCGCCCGGAGCTTCCGGCTCCTGTGCGGAGGGGACGGCCGCCTGCGCTTCGGCTTCCTGCGCAACGGGCTGGGCCGGCGCGGTCTGCGCGGCCGCAGGCGAGAAGGTCAGTGCCGTAGCGAGCGCCGCGAGACTGGTAGCGGTAACACGCGCGATCGCCGATGCGCGACGATCGAAAGAAAAATTCCCCATCATCCATCCCCGTCTTGTTTTTGGCGCGTGCGTTCGGTGACTCGCCACGCTGCAGTGTCTCGGTCTTACCGGATCAAGGCCCCCCCATCATCTACGACCATGGTCGCAGGCGTGGCCGCGGCGACCGCGACAAAGGTCGCAATGGTCAAAGCATGCCGCCCGCCCGATAGGATCGCATCGGATGCGTGGCTCGGGACCGCGCGAATGGTGACGAAAGGTTGAAGCCGGCGGTGCAATCACTGAGCAATCTGGAGGTATTGCCGCGCTGCGCCATCGTCGCGATGGGCGTGAGCGGCTGCGGCAAATCGACGTTGATCGAACATCTGGCCGCGCATCTCGCCTGCCCCGCGCTCGAAGGCGACGATTACCACGCCGCGGCGAGCATCGCCAAGATGCGCGCCGGCCAGCCGCTGGCCGACTCCGATCGCTGGCCCTGGCTCGACCGGCTCGGCGCCGCCATCGGCACGGCCGTGGCTGACAACGGTGTCGCGCTCGCCGCCTGCTCGGCGCTCAAGCGCAGCTATCGCGAACGGCTCGAGCAGGCGGCGGGCGTGCCGCTGCTTTTCGTGTTGCTCGACGGCCAACCCGAGGAAATCGCGGACCGGCTCGCCACCCGAACCGGTCATTACATGCCGCCCAGCCTGCTCGGCAGTCAGTTTGCCGCGCTGGAGCGTCCCATGCCCGACGAGCGGGCTTTGGTGCTGCATTGCTACGGCCCGGTCGAGCAATTGTGCAGCGAGGTTCTGGCATGGGCGAAGGTCGGGATCGACGCGACCCGCTAGAGTCGGATTCAGCTCATTTAGAACTGTTCGCCGGCCTTGGGTCCCAGTTTCGACGGACTTGAGAAGACATCCCGCCCTCGACAGTGACTCGCGACTGGGCCCCGGCCTTCGCCGGGGAACACAAGTGCGTCAAACCAGCCGGATCCATCTCCGTCCTATCGGCATCTGTCGCTGTGCCCAGGACCGATACCAGCGCGTCGCTGCGCGGCACCCTCACGACACAATCTGTTGGACAGATTTTTGCACAAAGGCACGAAAAAGGCTTGATTCGGGGAAGATTACCGGAACATAGTCAAAACCTGTCCAACTGATTCCATCCAACTGGAACACGGACGCATCTGCCGCAGACACGGAATCGCGGCACGACAGGCCAAAGAGCCGAGGGAGCGAGGATGCTATGAAGGGAAACTTCGAAGATGGCCCGACGGCCGCGAAACGCGCCGAAATGCCCGCCACCAGCGCGCCGTTGCGGCTGACGCCCACGCAGATCAAGGTGATGCGCGGCGTTCGCTCGGGCCAGCTCAACAAGCAGATCGCATTCGAGCTCGGGATCGCCGAGGCGACCGTGAAGGCGCACATGACCGCGCTGATGCGCAAGCTCAACGTGCGCAATCGGACGCAGGTCGCGATCGCGGCACAGGAATTCGCCCTGTCGGGCTTCTGATACCGCTTCCGCTCCCCAAAGCGGGGTCGCTGCTGATCCGGCCGTACCGCTGACCGACGGAATGCCGGCTATCCTTCGAATTGGTCCATCCGGGAGATAGACGATGAAGGCCATTTGCCTGCTCTGCGTCGCTTTGCTGCTGTCGCCTCTCCCCGCTTTGGCCAGATCGACTTCGGTCTATCTGACCGCTCCGGACGATCCGCGCGCCGTCACGGTGAAAGGCGTCGGCGATGGCCGCGCCGACGACAGTGCCGCGATCCAGCATGCGATCGATGCCGCGGCCGTGGGAGGCCATGGCGGCGTGGTTTTCCTGCCCTCGGGCCGCTACCGGATCAGCCGCACGATCTTCGTGCGTTCGGCCGTGCGCATATTCGGCGTCGGGGCGACGCGACCGATAATATCGCTTGCCGACAATAGCGCGGGCTTCGGCGCAGGCGTGGCGGCAATGGTCAGCTTCACGGGCGAGGACCAGTATCGCGTCGGCAACGTGCCGGTGCCCCCGCCGACCAGCGTTCCGGCCAATCCGAACATCTTCGACGCGACTTCGAGCACTTTCTATTCGGCGCTGTCCAATGTCGATTTCGAGATCGGCCAAGGCAATGCCGGCGCCGTCGCGGTGCGTTTCCGCGTCGCCCAGCACGGCTTCCTGCGCCATATCGACTTCCACCTCGGATCAGGCCTTGCCGGCATCTACCAGGCGGGCAACGAATGCGAGAACCTCCGCTTCTATGGCGGGCGCTACGGCATCCTTACCGAAAAAACCTCGCCCGCCTGGCAGTTCACGCTGATCGATTCCGAATTCGAAGGCCAGCGCGACGCCGCGATCCGCGAGCACGAAGTCGACCTGACCTTGGTCAACGTCGCGATCCGCGACACGCCCGTCGGGATCGAGATCGATCGCGGCCATTCGGACTCGCTGTGGGGCAAGGACGTTCGCTTCGAGAACGTCTCCCATGCCGGCGTGGTGATCTCGAACGAAAACAACGTCTTCACGCAGATCGGCTTCGACAATGCGATCGCGTCGAACACGCCGGTCTTCGCCCGCTTCCGCGACAGCGGGAAAACGGTGCCCGGGCAAGGCCGGCATTACCGCGTCAGCGACTTCTCGTATGGCCTCAAGCTGCCCGCGCTCGGCCAGATGGGCGAATTCGCGACCGACGTGACCATGGCCCCGCTCGTCCGGATGCCGGCGCGCCGCGCACCGGCGATCCGCGCGCTGCCGCCGGTGCGGGAATGGGCCAATGTCCGCGGCCTCGGAGTCAAGGGAGACGACGAGACCGACGACACCGCCGCGCTGCAGCGGGCAATCGACACGCACCGCGTGCTCTATTTGCCGATGGGCCGCTACCGTGTCACCGACACGATCAGGCTGCGCCCCGACAGCGTGCTCATCTCGCTGCACCCGAGCCTCACCCATCTCTATCTGCCTGACGAGACGCCCGCTTATATGGGAGTCGGCAGCGCCAAAGCACTGATCGAGAGCGCTCGCGGTGGAGATGCGATCGTCTCCGGGCTCGGGCTGTGGACCGGCGGCGTCAATCCGCGCGCCACTGCACTGCTGTGGAAAGCGGGTGCGGCGTCGATGGTCAACGACGTCAAGATCCAGGGCGGCGGCGGCACGGTGCTGACCAAGGGCAGCCCGATCGGTTTCGGCGACCCCAAAGCGCGTTTCGACGGCCAGCATCCCAGCATCTGGGTGACAGACGGCGGCGGTGGCACCTTCGCGGCGATCTGGTCGCCCAATACGCTGGCATCGGCGGGCTTCTATGTCTCGAACACCCGTACGCCGGGCCATGTCTACGAGCTTTCGGCGGAGCATCATTATCGCGTCGAGATCGTGCTCGACAATGTCGAGAACTGGGAATTCCTCGCCCCCCAGACCGAGCAGGAGGTGCGCGACGGCGTGAATGCGATCTCCACCGAGTTCCGCAACTCGCGCAACATCCTGTTCGCCAATTATCACGGCTATCGCGTCACCCGTTCGATCAAGCCGATGGATGCGGCGGTGAAACTGTACAATTCCAGCGATATCCGCTTCCGCAACGTGCATGTGAACGCCGAGAGCGGCTTCGCCAGCTGCGACGCCAAGGGCTGCGGCACCTATCTGCGCGCGAGCAAGTTTCCCTTCGAGAACGCGATCAAGGACATGACCGGACAGCGCGAAGTGCGCGAGCGCGAGTTCGCCCGGCTCGATCTGCCGGCTACTCCCGTCCCCGCCGCCACTGCATCGGCGGTCCCGGTCTCGCCCGACGTTCGAAAGCTGGCGGACGGCTTCTATTCGATCGCGGGCGCGGCGGTCGATGCCAAGGGCAAGCTCTATTTCGTCGACCGCCAGTTCCACCGCATCCATGGCTGGTCGCAAGCCGAAGGCCTGTCGATCCTCGCCGACGCGCCGCTCGATCCGGTCAATCTGGCGATCGATCGATCGGGCAGGCTGATGGTGCTGTCCTCGGCCGGACGCGATGCGACGGTCTACAGCATCGATCCGGCCAGACCCTCCGACGTGCGCGTGATCGCGCCGACGCCGGCCAAACCGCGCGACGGCGCCGCGACGGCGCTGCCGGTCAACATGTGGGCGAATGGCGAATTCGCGGACCGGATCGATCCGGCCACCTACCAGTTCCCGACGCTGGCCGACTTCTTCCTGCGCGCGATGGCTGCCCCCAAGCCGCAGGAATATGTCTCGCCCGACGGATCGCTGGTTCTCCCTGCATTCCGCGTCTGGAACCAGGGGCCCGACGACCATCAGGGCTGGCGTTGGTCGGACTCGCTCGACGCTTATGGTCTCGTCACCGCGCGGCCCGGCGAGCGGGTGGTTTTGACGAACGCGTCGGAAAACCGCACCTATAGCGGGCTGGTCGGTGCGGCCGGCAGCGTCACCGATCTCCAGGTCGTTGCCGATCGCGGCGGAGAGAGTGTCGCACGCGACGCCGCCGGCAACCTCTATGTCGCGAACGGACAGGTGTTCGTCTACGACGCCGGCGGAAAGCCGATCCGCCGCATCGACATTCCCGAACGCCCGCTGCAAGTGCTGATCGGCGGAGCGGACCGGCGCACCCTGTTCATTCTCACGCATCACAGCCTGTACGCGGCGACGCTCCAGTGAGGGAGGAAGTCACCGACCGGCGACGTTCAGTCCGGAACCCAAATATTTCCCGTTATGTTCTTCTTCACAGTGGCGTTCAGGGCAAGCACGGAGTAATCCGGCTACCGTAAGCGCGAGGGGCTTTCATCCCATCGCAGCCAATACGGGTCAGGAACCAGGTCGTTGACGTCCCAGGACAATCAACCGTCCGCCAACCGGAAAATCATCCATATCGACATGGACGCCTTTTATGCGTCGGTCGAGCAGCGCGACGCGCCTGAGCTGCGCGGCAGGCCGGTGGCGGTGGGCTATGCCGCCGCGCGCGGGGTGGTCGCGGCGGCGAGCTATGAAGCGCGGGCGTTCGGCGTACGATCGGCATTGCCATCTGTGACTGCGCTGCGGCGCTGCCCCGAGCTCGTGTTCGTGCGGCCGCGCTTCGAAGTGTACAAAGCGGTGTCGAAGCAGATCCATGCGATTTTCGCCGACTATACCGAGTTGATCCAGCCGCTGTCGCTCGATGAGGCCTATCTCGACGTCACCGCCAACCGCCGCGGAATCGAGACCGCCTGGGCCACTGCGAAGGAGATCCGCGCGCGGATTTTGGAGGAGACGGGTCTCACCGCATCGGCCGGCATTTCGTACAACAAGTTCCTCGCCAAGCTGGCCTCGGACCAGCGCAAGCCCAATGGCCAGTTCGCAGTGACGCCCGAGATGGGCGCGGCGTGGGTGGAGACGCTGCCGGTGGCGCGCTTCCACGGCGTGGGACCGGTGACTGCGGAGAAGATGAAGCGGCTGGGGATCGAGACGGGGGCAGACCTGCGCGACAAGTCGCTCGACTTCCTGCGCACGCATTTCGGCAGCGCGGCCGAATGGTATTTCGCGATCGCGCGCGGGCAGGACGATCGGCCGGTCAATCCGTCGCGCGAGCGCAAGTCATCGGGATCGGAAACGACGTTCGACCGTGACCTGACCGATCCGCCCGAGATCGAGGCGGGCGTGCTGCGCATGGCCGACGACGTCTGGAACTGGTGCGACAAGGCGCAGGCGTTCGGGCGGACCGTGACGGTGAAGGTCAAGTTCGCCGATTTCAGGCAGATCACCCGGAGCAAGAGCTTCGCGTCGGTGGTGCGGACCCAGGAACTGCTTCGGCAGACGAGCCGCGAACTGATCGGGCTGGTGCTGCCCCCCGAGAAGGGGATCCGGCTGGTGGGGGTGACGGTTTCGAACTTCGAGACGGAGCCCGGCGGGGCGGAGGCGCTGCCGTTGTTCGGATCGAACGGAGAACTCGAGGCGCACCCGCCAGGGAATTTCGGCTGATCGCGCAAAGCAGCCTTCGCCCGGTCATCGCTGGTCGAATGGACGTCGCGGGATCGGCGGCCGGGCCCGACAGGCGACACAAGTGAAGTCCGACCTGAGCCGAATTCGCAGCAAAATGCCCTAATGCTGTGAAACAATAGGGAAAGTTGACCAAAATCTTGGGCGAGTTGACTCTTTGGGCAATACGACCATACCGAAAGCCTGATCTGCGCTGCGGCAAATAATTCGCCCGGACAGAGTGGCCTGTTCAAGCAAACTGGAAAGCCAGTGGGCTAGTCCGCAGATCGGGGGGTTCGCGAAAAGAGTAACCAAGCGTTTACCCATGCTAAAATCAGGGGATATTTGCAATGAAACCAATCAGATATGCGACGCTGTCGGGAATGTCGGCGCTGTCGTTCGCCGCCGCCATGGCTCTAACCGCTACGCCTGCGCAAGCCCAGGCCACGCGCACATGGGTTTCGGGCGTCGGCGACGACGTCAATCCGTGCAGTCGCACGGCGCCGTGCAAGACTTTTGCCGGCGCGATCTCCAAAACAGCGGCAGGTGGTGAGATCAATTGCCTCGATCCGGCCGGGTTCGGCGCGGTGACCATCATCAAGTCGATGACGATCTCCTGCCCTTACACCGAAGGCGGTGCGCTGGCCGGAGGCAACGGCATCGTCGTCAACCTCCCGGCCGTTACCGATTCGGTCTATATCCGCGGCCTCGACATCTTCGGCGTCAACCCGCCGTCCAACGGCATCCGCATGATCGGCCAAGGCTCGCTCTACGTCGAGGATTCCACGATCCGCCGGTTCAATGCGGCCAACAGCTTCGGCATCTCATTCCAGCCGAGCGGCGGCGCCATGCTCTATGTGAGCAACACCACGATCGCGGACAACGGCAATGGCGCCACCGGAGGCGGCATTCTCGTGCAACCGACCGGTGCGGGCGGCAATGGGAAGGTCAGCATCAAGAACGTTCGGCTGGTCAATAATGCCAGCAACGGCTTGAAAGTCGATTCGACCGGCAACACCAACCTGAGCGGTCTCACGGTCGGCATCACCGACAGCCAGTTCGACGGCAACGGCAACGGGGTTACGGCGATAAACGCCGGCGGCACCAACCCGGTTGCGATGATGATCGCCGACTCGACACTCAACAACAATGTCGGGGCAGGGCTGATCGGCAACGGCAGTTCGATGGCGATCCGGGTGAAAAATACCACGATTACCGGAAACGCACTTGGCATCACCTCATTCGGCGGTGCGGCGATCACGACCTACGGGAACAACAGCCTGATCGGCAATCCTACCAACGGAGCGGCCAACAACGGCGCGTTCACCGGGCCAGTCGGCTTCCAGTAAGCATATAGCGGAAATAGGCTGCGGGATGGCCATAGGCTGTCCCGCAGCTCCCGCATCGCGAATCACGTATACTCTCTCGTCATCCAGAGCCTTATGCGAGGCTCCTTACCTGACCGCTATCCGGCGGGAACCTCCGCGGCCGATCCGTCGCGCCGGGTGGAAGTCCGGTCGCCTGCCCGACGCAAACGCTTGACCTCGAACCACAGCGTGAAGACTATCCCGGCGAAGACAACGCCGCCCGGTCGCGGCATCGGAAGGATGAGATGACAGGATGCCAGTCAATCGCAGGGATATCGTGAAGGGTGCCGCATTGGGCGCGGCCGCCATGGCCTCCGGCCCGGCCGCAGCGGCAGCGCTGGACGGGAAGATCGTCCATCACGTGTTCTTCTGGCTGAAGAATCCGGGATCGGCGGCGGATCGCGATGCGCTGATCGCAGGGCTGCGCAAGCTCGCCAAGGTCGAGGTCGTCCGCAGCCTGCAGATCGGCGTGCCGGCGTCGACCGAGCAGCGTGACGTGGTCGATTCGAGCTTCCACGTCTCGGAGCTGATGGTGTTCGACAATGTCGTCGACCAGAAGACCTATCAGGACCATCCGGTGCACAAGGACTTCGTCGCGAAATGCGAGCATCTCTGGGCGAAGGTGATCGTGTACGACATGGTGACGGTGTAGTCGCACCCGTTGCTGTTGCCGGCGCCGACCCCCATCCTAACCCGTCACCCCGGACTTGTTCCGGGGTCCACCGGGAGGCGCGCGATGCGTTCTCGCTTCCAGCTTCTCCGTTGCGGCACAGTGGATCCCGGCACAAGGCCGGGATGACGGATTTCCGGAAAGATTAGTCGCCCTTTCGGGGATCGCCGCCCACCGCGGGGACCGGGCCGAGATCGCCCTGCCCCACCGTCGCGCTCGCCATTTCGAGCATGCGATCGAGGCTCCTCTTCGCCTTCAATCGCATGCCTTCCTCGATCTCGATGCGCGGCTCCAGGTCGCGCAGTGCGAGGTAGAGCTTCTCCATGTTGTTGAGCGCCATGTACGGGCAGATGTTGCAGTTGCAGTTGCCGTCCGCGCCGGGCGCGCCGATGAAATTCTTCTCCGGCAGCGCCTTTTCCATCTGATGGATGATGTGCGGCTCCGTGGCGACGATCAGCGTGTCGCCCGGGAAGCTCTTGGCGAAATCGAGGATTCCGCGCGTCGAGCCGACATAGTCGGCATGATCGAGGATGTGCGGCGGGCATTCGGGATGCGCGGCGATCGGCGCGCCGGGATGCTGGGCGCGCAGCTTGAGCAATTCGGTCTCGGAGAATGCCTCGTGGACGATGCACACACCCGGCCAGAGCAGCATCTCGCGCCCGAGCGTGCGGGTGAGATAGCCGCCGAGATTGCGATCGGGGCCGAAGATGATCTTCTGCTCCGGCGGGATTTGGCTGAGGATCTTCTCGGCGCTGGAGCTGGTGACGATGATGTCGCTCAGCGCTTTCACTTCGACCGAGCAGTTTATGTAGGTCAAAGCGATGTGATCGGGATGTTGCGCACGGAACGCGGCGAACTGCTCGGGCGGGCAGCTGTCTTCGAGGCTGCACCCGGCGTTCATGTCGGGGAGCACGACGACTTTGTCGGGCGAGAGGATCTTGGCGGTCTCGGCCATGAAGCGCACGCCGCAAAAGGCGATCACGTCGGCGTCGGTCTCGGCGGCCTTGCGCGAGAGATCGAGGCTGTCTCCGACAAAGTCCGCCAGGTCTTGCAGCTCGGGCTTCTGGTAATAATGCGCGAGGATGACGGCGTTGCGCTCCTTGCGGAGCCGATCGATCTCGGCGCGAAGATCGAGGCCAGCGAGGCTTCCGCCCATTCCGTTGCGTGCATCCATGCGGAGGCAGATGGCCCCGGTTGCGGCGGGGATCAAGCCTTACCCGTCATCCCGACGATCAGTAGCGGTTGGCGAGCACGTCCTCGGGGCGGCGCGAGCGGTCCCAGTCTTCGCTCGGGCGCTCATCGGGGAAGAACACCCCGACCCTGGCATCGAGGCCGGCGGCCTTGAGCGGCATTGCGAAGCTGCGCTCGATCGCGCGGCGCGTGGCCTCTTTCGCCAGCTTGACCGGCATGGGGCCGCGGGCCTGGCGGATCAGCTCCTGCTGGCCGGCCTTGCGATTGGCGGCGTCTAGCTGAGTCTCGACATCGGTGAAGCGCATCAGCAGGCCCCCTTCCGAATACTCGCGGATGCCGTCGAGATCGACATCGGGTCCGATTACTTCGAGCGGCGGCAGCAGGACGGTCAGGCGCCTGTTGGCGGCGTCCCAGGAGAGGCTCTTCTGCTGGAGCCTGGCGAGATCGACTTCGTAGCGGACCATGCCGGGCATGATCAGCGTCTTCTCCGCGCTGAGGCCGAGACGGCTCTGCTTCGAAGTGACCACCGCGACGTAGCGCGCGGCGAAGGTGGAGAGGCGGTTCTGCTCGCGCAGGCCCTGCAGGCTGGCCTGCGCGACGGTGATCGGGTCGGGTCCGCGGAACTGGCTCTTGACGGTGGTGCTCAGGAACCAGAAGCCGGCGCCAATCGTGACGATCAACGCGACCAGCAGCAATGCGAAGCGGAGCAGGCCCCAGCGTCTCACGCCGCGATCCTCCACGCCTCGCCTTCCTCCTCAACGAGGCCGCGAGCCCGTAGATCGAGCAGATGCGCGAGCACCGAGCGGCCCGCGGCACCGGTGAGGCGCGGATCGAGGCCGACATACATGCGCTCGACCATCGCGGGAATCTCGCCGACATCCTTGCGCAGCAGGCGGAGGATCTGGCCCTCGCGCTGCTTGCGGTGCCCCATCAGGCCGCGGACGAAGCGCCGGGGGCGCTCGATCGGCTCGCCATGCGCGGGGTAATAGATGCGATCGTCGCGCGCCATGAGCTTGTCGAGGCTGGCCATATAGGCGGCCATATCGCCGTCGGGCGGCGCGACCACGGTGGTCGACCAGCCCATGACATGGTCCCCAGTGAAGAGCGCGCCGGCTTGGGGAAGCGCGAAGGCGAGATGGTTCGAAGTGTGGCCGGGGGTGGCGACGGCGGTGAGCGTCCAGTCGGGACCGGTCACGCTTTCGCCGTCGACGAGAACGCGATCGGGGACGTAATGCGTGTCGAAGGCAGCGTCGGCGCGGGGACCGGCGTCTTCGAGGGTCAGCGGGGCGCAGCCGATGATCGGAGCACCCGTGGCGGCCTTTAGCGGGGCGGCGGCGGGGCTGTGGTCGCGGTGGGTGTGGGTGCAGAGGATCGCTGCGACCGGACGGCCACCGATCGCAGCCAGCAGAGCGTCGAGATGCCGGGAATCGGCGGGCCCCGGATCGATCACCGCGAGTTCGGCTGTGCCGACCAGATAGGTCTGAGTGCCGGTGTACGTGAAAGGCGACGGGTTCGGCGCGAGGACGCGCGTGACCAGCGGCTCGACCGCGAGCGCGACGCCAGTGGGAGCCTCGATCATCGGTGCGATGTGGCGGGTGGAGGGGCGCAGCGCAAGCCTCCCCTCCCTGCAAGGGAGGGGCTGGGGGTGGGTGCGAGCGGCAGCGAGCCCGTCGAGACGCAGAGAAAAAAGGAAAGACCGGGCATCGAGCCCGGCCTTTCCTTACCCACCCCTAACCCCTCCCTTGCAGGGAGGGGACCAGGCAAAATTAAAACGGGGCCGGCTGCGAAGGAGTTCAGCCGACCCCGTCGTGAAGGATGTCCGCGGGGCAGCGGACACCCCTCCCCACTCGTCAGTCCTTGTCGTGCTGCTTCTCGAGCTCGGCCATCGCCTCGTCGATGCCCTTCAGCGCCTTGGCACGCTCATCGGCGCTCATGTTCGTCTCGTTCTCGAGCGAGCGGCGCGCCATGCGCAGGCCCATCCGGGCGCTCTCGAGGCCGAACTCCTTGTGGCGCATGGCAAGGCGCTCGCCGTCGGCCGCGGCCATCTCGATCCGGTCGGTGCAGATGATCATGATCTTCTTGCCGGCCTCGCTGCGGTGCTCGACCGAAGGCTTGCCGTCGCCGGTGCCGCACTTGCCGTCGCGTACCTCGGGGATCGACCTGCGAATCGCCTCGGGATCGGGCATCGCGATCTCGTCCTTCGAGCCGTCCGCGCGGACGATGACCATCTTCCGGACCCGCTTGCCGTCCTTCTTGTCATCGGCCGTATAGCGATAGACATGGCGCTCGACCTTGTGCGGGCCTTCCGCCATCTCTGGCGCTTCCGGAGCCTCGGGCGCCTCGGGGGCTTCAGCCGCCGCGGGCGGCGCCGGCGGCGCGGGCACTTCCTGGCCCAAGCTGACGCCGGTCACGGTCTCGACCTTGCTCTTGAGCGTTTCGGCGGCCTGGGTGCCCGAGACGGTGAACCCCAGAGCGGCGACCGACAGGGCGCCGATGCCGATCAGGCCGGTGGCAGCACGGGCGGGGGAAAATTGCCGGGTCTTCGAAAGCATGCGTAACCTCCCTTTGACTTCGTTTATCGTGTGCAAGTGACATGCCGCCGAGACCGCACCCCCATGCGCGGACTTGACGATTGCGCGACCATAAGCATGGCGCAGCGCCTGGGCGCGGCCGGCGAGCACCAGGGCATCGCAGGCCATTTCCTGATCGGCACGGAAGGCGCGGAAAGCCTTCCAGGCGACCGGATTGAACCAGTGGAGGGCAAGGACGATCAGCGCGACCCAGTTCGCGATCAGATCGCCGCGGACATGGTGGCCGAGCTCATGGGCGAGCGCGAGATCGCGCTCCTGCTCGTCGTAACGCTCGGAGAAATCGCGCGGGAACGCGACATATTTGCGGAAGATGCCGAAGGCCAGCGGCCCGTGCGCGGCATCTGTCTCGATCACGCGGACCTTGCCCTGCGCCACGGTGCGATCGACGCGGGCGCGGCGCAACAGGTTCGCAGTGTAGCGGCTGTGCGAGACGAGGTGGTATGCGAGGAACGCCGCGGCGCCGAGCGCCCACAGCACGAGCACTGCCGTCCACAGGCCGAAGCCGCCCTCCGCCCCCGCCGCAGGTGCGGCACCGAGCGGCTCGACGAAATAGACCGCGACGATGTCGCTCGCCGCGGCGACCGGCGCCGCCGCCTGCTCGCGCCAGCCTTCGGGGAGCGGCGGCAGGATCAGGCGCGCCACCGGGAGCAGCCACAAGGCATAGGCCATATGCGGCCCGAACGTCTTTCGCACCGGCCCGCGCACCGCGAGCACGAGCAGCATCAGCAGCGTGGTGGCGACGAAGGTCTCGATAGCAAAGCCGATCATGACTTCAGCTCCTTCAGCAGCGCTTCGATCTCGGCGATGTCCTGGTCGGTGATCGCATCGCGCTCGGCGAGGTGCGCGACCAGGGGTGTGAGCTTGCCGCCGAACAGCCGGTCCATGAAGCGGCGCGATTCACCGACGACATAGTCCGAACGCGCCACCAGTGGGCGGTAGCGATAGCGGCGGCCGTCTTCCTCATGCGCGATGATGCTCTTGGCGAGCAAGCGGCCGAGCAGGGTCTTGACCGTATTGGCGCTCCAGTCGCGTTCGGTGGGAACGCGCTCGACTACTTCCTGCGCGGTCAGGGGCGACTCCTCCCAGAGTACCTCCATCACGGCATGTTCGGCGTCGCTGATCCGTTCGGTCATGAGTCCCTCTTCGTGACTACTTGTGTAATCGTTACGATTACGTCTGTAGTCAAGTCGCTGAATGACCGATGAACGGATTATGTCTGGCGCGCGACCGGCGTCGCCCGTGCGGACGCGCCTGTCGGGGAAATTTACAGCGCCGCCGAGGCGATCGGAAACGTTAACCACTGAAGGGGCTGGAAAAGTGCCATTCGCGGAAAGTGGCACGGCGAGTGCAGAGGTAGAGATACCCCGAGCGTTCAACGCTTCATTCCAGGGTGGGTCGACCGCTTACTTCCCGGTCTCGCGTCGACCCACCCGACCCGGGCTCCCCCCCACATCGACAGCGCGACTCGGCAGCGAACACGAGCCAGTCGTGCGGAGCTGACTCAAAATATGCGTCACCCCGGCCTTGTGCCGGGGCCCACCGGGAGGCCGGGCGAGCAGCAAGAGGTTCCTGCTTCTCGATCGCGGCGCAGTGGGCCCCGGCACAAGGCCGGGGTGACGATAATTATATGGGTCGCTTCAAGCCTGCGCCGCGACGCCCTTGTCGGCCAGCAGCTGGGCGAGCTCGCCGCTCTCGTACATCTCCATCATGATGTCCGATCCGCCGACGAATTCGCCCTTCACATAAAGTTGGGGGATCGTCGGCCAGTCGGAAAAGGCCTTGATTCCCTGGCGCACGCCCTGGTCCTGGAGCACGTCGACACTCTCGAACTCGACGCCGAGATGGTTGAGGATGGCGATCGCGCGGCTCGAGAAGCCGCATTGCGGAAAGAGCGGGCTGCCCTTCATGAACAGCAAAACGGGATTGGCATCCACCAGTCCCTGGATGCGCGCCTGAACGTCGTCGGTCACTTCACTCACTCCTCTGGCGCTTCGGTGGTCAGCTGGAGCGCGTGAAGCACGCCGCCCATGCGCCCGCCGAGCGCTGCATAAACCGCCTGGTGCTGGCGCACGCGCGGCATCCCCCTGAACATGGGGGCGACGATACGCGCTGCATAGTGGTCGCCGTCGCCGGCAAGGTCGGTGATCTCGACCCGGGCATCGGGGATGCCGGCGCGGATCAGCTCCTCTATCTCGGAGGCGGCCATCGCCATCTTACTTCGATTCCATCAGCTGGCGACGCGCCTCGACGGTCTGCTCGGTGATCGCCTGACGGATCGTCGCATCGTCGACCTCGACGCCGGCTGCGATGAGATCACCGAGCAGCTTGCGGATCACGTCCTCGTCGCCGGCTTCCTCGAAATCGGCCTGGACCACCGCCTTGGCATAGGCGTCGGTCTCTTCGGGCGTGAGGTTCATCTTGGCGGCGGCCCATTGACCGAGCAGACGGTTGCGGCGCGCGCTGACGCGGAAAGCGATGTCCTCATCGCGGGCGAACTTCGCCTCGAATGCGCGCTCGCGATCGTCGAATGTGGTCATAGGTGCTGCCTTTTGGTGTCGGTTTCCGTCGAGATAGGAGGGGAGCGCAGCGCTGGCAACTCTCTAAGCCCCTCCCATTCAAGGGGGGCTCTCTCAGTTAACCGTCACCACCAATTTCCCGATCGCTTGCCGTGCCGCCATCTTCGCGATCGCCTTGCCGCCGTCCGCCAACGCGAAGGTCTCGATCACGCGCGGAGCGATCTTGCCCTGCGACCAGAGCCGGAAGAGATGCTCGACATGCGCCTGGTTGGCCTGCGGATCGCGCGCGGCGAAGGCGCCCCAGAAGACGCCGCAGACGTCGCAGCTCTTGAGCAGGGTCAGGTTGAGCGGCAATTTCGGGATACCGGCGGGAAAACCGACGACGAGATAGCGCCCTTCCCAGCCGATCGCCCGCAGAGCGGGCTCGGCATAGTCGCCGCCCACTGGGTCGTAGATCACGTCGGCGCCTTTGGGGCCGACCGCGGCCTTGAACGCCTCGCTCAGTGCCTTCGACTGTTCCTTGTCGAACGGTGCGCGGGGGTAGACGAGAGTCTCGTCGGCGCCGGCTGCGCGCGCCGCTTCGGCCTTCGCCTCGGACGACACCGCTGCGACGACGCGCGCGCCGAACGCCTTGCCGAGCTCGATCGCCGCGAGCCCGACGCCGCCGGCCGCGCCGAGGACGAGCAAAGTGTGTCCCTCCTCCAATCTGCCGCGATCGAGCAGCGCGTGGATCGTGGTGGCATAGGTGAGGAGCAGCGCCGCGCCTTCCTCGAAGCTGCGCCCCTCGGGCAGCCAATAGAGCCGGGCCGCGTCGACCGCGACCTTCTCCGCCAGCCCGCCATGGCCGATCACGCCGAGCACGCGATCGCCCATCGCAAACTGGGTCACGCCTTCGCCCAGCGCCTCGACCACGCCGGCGATCTCGCCGCCGGGCGCGAAGGGGCGCGGCGGCTTGAACTGGTATTTGTCCTCGATGATCAGGACGTCGGGATAGTTGATCGCGCAGGCCTTCACCGCGACCAGCACCTGGCCTCTGCCCGGCACGGGATCGGGCAGTTCGGCTATGCTTAGAGTTTCAGGTCCGCCCGGCGCCTGCGACAGAAGTGCCTTCATTGCCCGCTCCCACTGCGATCCACGGCCGCGACGTGGCGACACCGGATTCGTATTTCGAAATCTCGGTATCTTTTGCCAGCGTCATGCCGATCTCGTCCAGCCCCTGCATCAGACAGTCGCGGCGGAAGGGATCGAGGTGGAAGGGGAAACGGTCCTGAAAGGGCGTGGTTACGGTCATCGTCTCGAGGTCGACCGTGACTTCATTGTCGCGCGCGACTTCGACCAGCCGGTCGATCGCCTCCTGCGGGAGCACCACGGGGACGATGCCGTTCTTGAAAGCATTGCCCGAGAAGATGTCGGAGAAGCTCGGCGCGATGACGGCCTTGATGCCCAGGTCGGCGAGTGCCCAGGCAGCATGCTCGCGGCTCGAACCGCAGCCGAAATTGTCACCGGCGATGAGGATCGGACTGCCGGAGTAACGCGGATCGTCGAAGATGTTGCCCGGCTGCGCGCGGACCGTTTCGAAGGCACCCTGCCCCAGTCCCTCGCGCGTCGTCGTCTTGAGCCAGTGCGCGGGGATGATGATGTCAGTGTCGATGTTCTTGGCGCCCCACGGATAGGCGCGCCCCTCGACCTGGCGAACAGGTTCCATCAGCGGATACTCTTCGGGAAAGCGGGAAGCTTGGCGACGTCGGCGGGCTCGTGCTGGATCACCACCTTCGCCTTTAGATTGGTCGCGATCTGTTTGAAGCGGTCGATCGAGGCGAGCGTGTCGGCGCGATCGGTGTTGAACGTCGGCACCTGATCGTGCGCGAAGCTCTCGGTCGCGTGGAACTGGTCGCCCGACAGCAGCACCGGGCCGCTCCTGAGCCGGACGAGCAGCGAATGATGCCCCGGCGTGTGCCCAGGCATGCCGAGCATCTCCACGCTGCCGTCGCCGAACACGTCCTTGTCGCCTGCGACCGCGTCGACCTTGGCCGTGCCGTCGATCCACGGCTTGAACAGCGTGGCCCAATTGGGTCGTGAAGCGCTACCCGCCTTGATCGCGGCGAAATCGCCGGCGCCGATCAACAGCGTCGCGTGCGCGAAATCGCCGAGCTGACCGGTATGGTCATCGTGATAATGGCTGATGCCGACACGTGCGATCTGCGTGGGCTTAACCCCGATCTGGGCGAGTTGGCTGACGACCCGCGCCTTGAGCGTGAGCGTGAAGGCGCCGTCGACGACCTTCTTGCCGAGCACGTCGCCGCTGATCCCGGTATCCCACAACAGATAGTCGCTGCCGTGGCGGATCAGGTAGCAGCTGTCGACGAGGGCATAGGGCTTGCCGTCATAGCGGTGAGTGTCGCTGAACTCCGCAAAGTCGGAGACCTGGAAGTCGCCGCAATCGAGCCGCCAGAGTTCGACATCGGGCCCAGCCTGGGCGAGCGCGGCAGGTGCGGCGAACATCGCGCCCAGCAGGGTCAGCGCGGCGGCGATCTTCATGGCAATATTTCCCCCGGCGCCGCGGCGCGCCTCCAGCGGGCCGCGCGGGGCGGCGGTCAGTTCGGCTCGGGCGACTGCACCGACGATGGCTTGCTGTGGGCCGAGGCATAGGCCGCGGCGAGGCCGCTCAGCACGGTGCCGACAATCAACACGATCAACGCGCGCTTCATACGAACTCCCCTCACGCATCCGCCGACATCAGCTCCCTGACATCGGTGAGGCGCCCCGTTACCGCCGCCGCCGCCGCCATGGCGGGGGAAAGCAGATGGGTTCGCGCGCCCGGACCCTGCCTTCCTACGAAGTTTCGATTCGAGGTGGAAGCACAACGTTCGCCGGGAGGAACCTTGTCCGGGTTCATCGCCAGGCACATCGAGCAGCCGGGCTCGCGCCACTCGAAGCCAGCTTCGGTGAAGATGCGGTCCAGTCCTTCGGCCTCAGCCTGCAGCTTGACCAGCCCAGAGCCGGGCACGATTAGCGCCTGGCGGATGCGGTCGGCGACATGCCGGCCTTTCACCACCGCGGCGGCGGCGCGCAGATCCTCGATGCGACTGTTGGTGCAGCTGCCGATGAAGACATGTTCGATCGGGATGTCCTGCATCGCGGTGCCGGCAGTGAGGCCCATATAATCGAGCGACTTCTGTGCCGCGACACGTTTCGAGGCGTCGGCGAAGCTCTCCGGATCCGGAATCGCGCCGGTGATCGGGACGACGTCCTCGGGGCTGGTGCCCCAGGTCAGCGACGGGGCGATGTCGCTTGCCTGCAGAGCGACGCTCTTGTCGTAGCGCGCGCCGGCGTCGGTGGGGAGCGTGCGCCAATAAGCGATCGCCTTGTCCCAATCCTCGCCAGCGGGCGCCAGCGGACGCCCTTTGAGATAGGCAAAGGTAGTCTCGTCGGGGGCGATCAGGCCCGAGCGGGCGCCGCCCTCGATCGACATGTTGGAGACGGTCAGACGCCCCTCGACCGACATCGCACGGATCACGTCGCCGGTGAATTCGATGACATAGCCCGTGCCGCCCGCCGCGCCGATCTTGCCGATGATCGCGAGGACGACGTCCTTGGGACTGACCCCAAAACCCAAGGCGCCGTCGACGCGGATCTCGAGCGTCTTCGATTGCTGGAGCAGCAGCGTCTGGGTGGCGAGGACATGTTCGACTTCGCTGGTGCCGATGCCGAACGCCAGCGCGCCCAGCGCGCCGTGCGCGGAGGTGTGGCTGTCGCCGCAAACCAGCGTGGTGCCGGGCAAGGTGAAGCCCTGTTCGGGGCCGACGACATGGACGATCCCCTGCCGCGCATCCAGCGCGTCGATATACGGCACGCCGAACTCGGCGACGTTGCTGCGCAGTGCTGCGAGCTGGCCCGCACTGGCGGGATCGGCGATCGGCAGCGCGTTGCCCGCGGCATCGACGCGCGCGGTGGTCGGAAGGTTATGGTCGGGCACCGCAAGGGTAAGATCGGGCCGGCGCACCGGGCGCCCGGCGGCGCGGAGCCCAGCGAACGCCTGCGGGCTGGTGACTTCGTGGACGAGGTGCCGATCGATATAGATCAGGCAGGTGCCGTCGTCGCGACGTTCGACGACATGATCCGCCCAGATCTTCTCGTACAGCGTGAGGGGTTTGCTGGCCATGCAGGCGATCTAGTCCGATCGTGCGCGAGAGCAACCCGCTACGCAATTTTGCGTCGGGAAGCGGAGCTATTGCGCCGGTGCGCGCTCGGCTTCACCCTTGAGGTACATCTGGATCGCGTCGATCTCGGGATCGGTGAGCACGAAAAAGCTCTCGCGCGCGACCTTGCTCATCACGCCATGGTCGGCTTTGGTGCCGACGCCGGTGCGCAGCAGCTTCTTGAGCTTCGCCGGATCATAGGCGGCGACCATCGGCGCGAGCGCGGGAACCCTGGTGCTGCCGTCTTCCATCGTGCCGTCCTGATGAAGCTTGTGACACGCCGTGCAGGCGAAATCGACGACGTAGCGGCCCATGTCGGCGGGGCGTGCCGGCTCCGAGACCTTGGCCGAAGTCGCCATTGCCGGAAGCTTGCCGGCTAGGATCAGCGCGCGGCCGATCGGGCCGTAGGACATCGTCGCCATCGAGTCCTTCGGGCCCGGCTTGAGCGTGCGAATCCAGGCGACGATACGGCCGACGTCCTGATCCGAAAGATGCCCGAGCGCGTGGGTCGGCATGATGAACAGCGACGAGCCGTCCTTGTGGACGCCCTGCCGGATCGCGCGGACGAGCTCGGCATCGCTCATCGTCGCGGCGGCCTTCGCCAGCGACGGCGGCGCGATGCGGCCGAGCATCGGATCCTCGAACAGCACCCCGCCTTCGCCATTGGCGTGGTGACAATCGCGACAGCTGGCGAGGCGCGCCATGCGCGCGCCTTCGGCGATCGAAGCGGGATCGGTGGGGACCGCGACTTCAGCCAGGGGCACTGCATGCCCCTTGCGGATCACCCATTCGGATCCCGCATAGACGACGACCAGCACGAGCAGGACAAGGCCGGCGAGCGCCGCCAGGCCGCGGATGATCCAACGCATAATTCCCCCAAGATCAGATACTTGTTACGCCGACAATGTATGTCGGAAGCCGTCAAGTCATGCGATCCCGGGTACTTCCTTCGGCGAGACGTAATTCGAATCATGCGTGAATGGAAGCGCGGCGCCACTCCGCAATGCTTCCACGACCGCATTAAAATCCGTCTCGCAGCGGAAGCCCAAAACTTGCTCTGCTCGCGCGGCGTCATATACGCGCCCGACGGATTTGGGCAGTTCCCAGCCTTTGGCGGCGTATAACGCAGGTGCATCGGGGAAATGACGAGCGATTACTGTCGCGGCGTCGCGTTTGAGTTCGTCGCATTCGCTGCGGTTGAACGGTGTCGGTGCCGATATGATGAAACTGCCAAAGCCAATTTCGGGCGCCCGATCGAGCGCGGCGATGTGTGCTCGGGCGGCATCCTCCACCGTCAACCGGCGGTGAAGCAGCTCATTGGCCTTCATGTTCTCGCCCGAGAGATCGCGATGCGTGTCGTCGTCCTCGGGAAAGAAGCGGCTGGTGCGCAGCATGACGCAGTTCAACCCGCTTTCGAGCTGCGCGAGGCGGCACAATTGCTCGGCGGCGAGCTTGGTGACGCCATAGATGTTGCGCGGTTCGAGCGGGCCGCTGGTCTCGTCCAGCCAGACGGCGTGATCGGCGAGTTCGTTGCGGATCGCGGTCGAGATCATCAGCGAGGTGGTCGAGGTGAATACGAAGCGGTCGTGACCCGCCTTTGCCGCTGCTTCGAGCAGGTTGAGCGTACCGGTGACGTTGACATGGATGAACGCCTGCGCCGGATAGCGGGCGATATCGGGCTTGTGGAGCGCTCCGCCGTGGATCACCGCCTCGATGCCATAGTCGGCGAAGACGCGGTCTATCAACGCGCGATCCGCGACCGAGCCGATTACGTCGGTATCGATGCCCGGCGCCACGTCGAGGCCGATCACCACATCGCCGCGGGCCCGCAGCATCGGCGCGAGGAAACGGCCGAGCCAGCCGGAAGAACCTGTGAGGAGGATACGCATAAGGGCGCGATAGCCGACGTCGCGGCGGCGTGAAATATGCCAGCGGCTTTACAAACCGCGCACGACACAGCAAACCGCCGCCAGCCTCACAGGAGATCGCCTTTGCTCACCCCCGCCGCCTCCGACCGCTTGCGCGGCCGAGCGTCGACGTTGGGCACGATGCGGCGCTGACGCAAGAGCGAATGCCGGCCCTTTGCCGGCTTCCCGCATCTACAGAGGCTCCAGATGATCATCGAAACCAATGCGGCGGACTATGCCGCGCTTCTGAACGAGCGTGCGCCGCGCGGGCTGGCACTCGCCGACACCCTTATAGCGCCGCCCGAAATCCTCCAGATGCTCGCCGGGCTGGCGGAGCGTATCGGCGCCGATTTCGCGCCGGCCTCCTGGCTCATCGTCGAGGAGGGCGAGGTCGTCGGGCTGTGCTCGATCACGCGCCCGCCTGAAGGGGGCAGCATCGACATCGGCTATGGCATCGCCCCTAGCCGCCAGCACCGCGGGATCGCGACGCGGGCGATCGGCGCCGTGGTCGCATGGGCGCGCGCGGCACCGCATGTCATGGCGATCACCGCCGAGACAGCGATCGACAATCTGGCGTCGCAACAGGTGCTTGCACGCAACGGCTTCGTCCGGAACGGCGAGCGCTTCGACGCCGAGGACGGCCAGCTGATCTGCTGGTGCTGCGTCGTGAAGTGAGGGGTCGGGGCGGGCTTCGGTCCGCCCCGTACTACAGTCCCGCGGGAAGCGGCGTCGCCAGCCGCTGCGCTGGGTCTTGTGCATCGGCCCAGTCAGTGCGACGCGCCACGAACGGATTGAGGAACAAGACCGGCAGCTTGAGGAACAGCAGCTCAGAGTGGATGAAGGTGTCGATCGCGCGCTCCCACCATTTCGGATCGCGCTTGCCGTTCGCCTTGAGCCAGCCGTCATAGGGCGCCCAATGACTGGGCTCGTCCTTCTCGATGATCCTGAAGATCTTCATCAGCACCTTGTCGCCGGTCACCAGCGGATGGCGCAGCAGGATGTCGACCTGTTTGTAGCCGCGCTGCTCGGTCAGCGAGATCACCCGGCATAGCTTCTCGAACTCGTCGTCGCTGGCGATGATCGCATCGGTGTCGAGATCGTCGATCGTGCGGCGGAACATGATCTCGACGAAGCGGTCGATATGGCCGCAGGTGCGATCGACCCTGAGCGGCATCTTGCCCTGGAGTTCGAACCAGCGCTTGAACATGAGATAGTGCTTGCGCTCGTCGGCGCGGTGCTTCTCGATCGCGGCGATCAGCGCAAAATCGTCCGGCGAGCGCGCGCGTACCGCCTCGAGCACCCGATCGATGCTCGTGTAGCCGCGATGCTCGTTGTAGATGTAGATCGAGCCCAGAAGGTCGAGATAGCGGCGGCGGAACCAGCCCATCATCGGCCGAGGCTACGCCTCGCCCCGGACAGCGTCAACGCAGGCCGATCGGGCGCGAGGGGAGTGGTCAGCTTCGTCACAGACATTGGTGCACACGACAAAGCCATCGGTTCAACAGCTTTGCGGCCGACCGGCGCCTCACGCGATCCGCATTCCCTGCAGAGACGGCCCGGCGCCTCTTTCAGGCCACCAACGCCGCATCATAGGCCGCCGTCGTCTTCGCCGCGACTTCCTCCTCGCTCACGCCCGGCGCGAGCTCGATCAGCCGGAACGGGCTGTCGTGATCGGCGCGCTGGAACACGGCCAGATCGGTGATGATCATATCGACCACGTTCCTGCCGGTGAGCGGCAAGGTGCAGGTCGGGATGAACTTGGGGTCGCCGGCCTTGGAGTTATGCTCCATCACCACGATGATCTTCTTGACCCCCGCGACGAGGTCCATCGCGCCGCCCATGCCCTTGATCATTTTGCCGGGGATCATCCAGTTGGCGATGTCGCCCTTCTCGCTGACCTCCATCGCGCCGAGCACGGTCAGGTCGATATGCCCGCCGCGGATCATCGCGAAGCTGTCCGACGACGAGAAATAGACCGAGCTGGGCAGCTCCGAGATGGTCTGCTTGCCCGCGTTGATCAAGTCCGGATCCTCCTCGCCCTCATAAGGAAACGGCCCGATGCCGAGCATGCCGTTCTCCGACTGGAGCGTGACCTCGACGCCCTCGGGGATATGATTGGCGACTAGGGTCGGGATGCCGATGCCGAGATTGACGTAGAAGCCGTCCTTCAGCTCCTTCGCCGCGCGCGCGGCCATTTCGTCACGGGTCCAGGGCATCAATGCACTTCCTTGCCAAGATCGGTGGGAGACTGGCGCTCGGCATCGACGCCGAACCAGATACGGGCGAGCGCCTCTTCCTCGCTGATGCCGCAGGCATTCGCCCAGGCGCGCGCCCCGTGGCGGACGCTGTCGACCAGGGCGATGCCGAACACCGCGGGATCGGCGCCGAGCGCGGCGGGATCGATCAGGCAGGTCGCCTGCCCGCCGGGCCGCGACCACATGCGCAGGAACTCGCGGCTGCCCTGGAGCAGATGCGTTGCGCCCGAGATATCGAGTTCGTTGGCGACTACGCCCTTGCGTCCGAAGCTCATCGCGTTGCTCCTTGTCCCGGATCGGTCCAATGCGCGTCCGGCGGGAAGATATCGGGGACGCCGCCCTTCAGCCCGGTGCCGTAAACCGGATTGGGCAGCATGAACCAGCCCGCACCCCAGAGCGGCGCGAGCAAGGTGCCGCCGACGCTGTTGCGCCGCGCGAGCACCGGCGCATCCGCCGCGTTGAACAGGTCGCTGAAGTCGCCTAGCTGGTCGCCGGCCATCGCGACGATGCAGAAGCGCTGCGCGATCTTCTGGCGGCGGGCGTCCTTGCCGCTCGGCTCGCCTTCGCCGCGCAGCCACAAGGTGTCGAAGAGGTCCGCAGGACCAAGACCGGCGTGATCCAGCGCCGCCTGAGTCTGCGCGGCGGTCGCGATCGAGCGATTGGAGTTGAAGATCACCGTGAAGCCTTCGCGGCGCGCGGCGGCGAGCGCTTCCGCCGCGCCGGGCACGGCCTCCACCTTGTCGGCGCCGGTCTGCTCCCAGCGCGTCCAGCGCGCCGCATCATAGCTGCCGCCGCGGATCGCCTCGTCTCGCTCGTAGCCGAGATTGAGCAACGCAGTTTCGTCGATATCGAGCACCACCGCGAGCGGGCGCTTGCCGCAGGTTTCGAAGCGCGGATTGTCGAGCGTCGAGCCGGGCGCGAGCACCACCGAGCGGATCTGCGTCTTGTCACGGCGATAGCCGATCTCGACCTTCAGATAATTCCACAGCGCCTGATAGGCCTGGAGGCTGAGCGCCGCCGCCTCGCCCGAGCCGTAGAGGAACTGCATGCCTGCGGGCGCCGTGCCCGCAACCGGTCCCGGCCCGGTCGGCGCGCCGCTGGGCGGAGGCAGCGCGGTCAGAGTGGTGACCTGTACCTTGCTGCCATCGGGCGCGGTCAGCACCTGTCCCGGCTTCGGCGCCTGCTGCCGGGCGCGCCTGCGCTCGCTCCTGTTCGGACTATCCTGCGCCGACTTGTACACGCCCGCGCCGGCTGCAAGCGGCGCCGCGACCAGCGCCGCCGCGCATCCCGAAAGCCCCAGCCCGGCGGCCCCAAGCGCCGTGCAAATCAGCGCCGGCCGCCCTTTCATGCTGCCTCACGGGTGCGGACGGTGCGGAACTCGATCTTCTTGTCGTAGGGCGCGCCGACGATCAGCCGCTTCACATAGATGCCCGGCAAATGAATCTGATCGGGATCGAGGCTGCCGACCGGGACCACTTCCTCGACCTCGGCGACGCAGATCCGCCCCGCGGTCGCCATCGGCTGGTTGAAGTTGCGCGCGGTCTTGCGGAAGATGAGATTGCCGCTCTCGTCGGCCTTCCAGCCCTTGATGATCGAGAGGTCGGCCCGGATGCCACGCTCGAGGATATATTCCTCGCCGTCGAAGACCTTCGATTCCTTGCCCTCGGCGACCTGGGTGCCGACGCCGGTCTTGGTGTAGAAGCCGGGAATCCCCGCTCCGCCCGCGCGGCAGCGCTCGGCGAGCGTGCCCTGGGGACAGAATTCGACTTCGAGCTCGCCCGCGAGATATTGGCGCTCGAACTCCTTGTTCTCGCCGACATAGGAGGAGATCATCTTCTTCACCTGGCGCGAACGGAGCAGCTTGCCGAGCCCTTCATTGTCGATGCCGGCATTGTTCGAGGCGATGGTAAGGTCCTTGACGCCCGCGGCCTGGATCGCATCGATCAGCCGCTCGGGAATGCCGCACAGGCCGAAACCGCCCGCACACAAGGTCATGCCGTCGAACAGCAACCCGTCAAGCGCTGCGTCGGCGTTCGCATAGAGCTTCTTCATGGTCTGCGATTCTCTCCTGGCCCGTCGCGGCGATAATCCCGCGCGCAAGGGCGGGTCAAGCAAACCTGAACCAAGTTTCAACTTTCGTTCGAATCTTGCGCTGTGGCAAAAGAGTCACAGCGCAGACTGTAATTGAATTGCCATATTGCACCTGCGAAACGGAAGCCTATCTCGGCGCTCGGATGGCCATCCGACCCTAAAGTACCAAGTCCAAAAGATAGGAAGAACAATGCGTATTCTCGCAACGACGGCGCTCGCCCTGATGGCGGCGACGGCAACCCCCGCTTTCGCTCAGGACGGCAGCTTCACCGGCCCACGCGCCGAAGTCGTCGCTGGCTGGGACCATGTCGGTGGCCTCGGCGACGGCCAGTCGGGCTTCGCCTATGGCGGCGCGATCGGTTATGACAAGCAGCTGGGCAACGTGGTGATCGGCGCCGACGCCGAGATCACCGGCGCGACCACCGAGGAAACGGGCGTCAGCGCCGGCCGCGACCTCTATGCCGGCGCGCGCCTGGGCGTCGTCGTCCCCGGCTCGATCCTCGTCTACGGCAAGGGTGGCTACACCAATGCCCGCGTCAGCTTTGCCGGCACCGGCGAGAATTACGATGGCTACCGCCTCGGCGCCGGTCTCGAGCGCAGCTTCGGCAAGTTCTACGGCAAGGTCGAGTATCGCTATTCGCGCTACGAGAAGGTCGATCTGAACCGCGACCAGGTGGTTGCAGGAATCGGCTACCGCTTCTGATCCAGGGCGGAAACGTCAGGGCCGCGCGGCGCCGCCGCGCGGCCCTTTTTTATGGGCTTCCCGCGAACGCTTCCGCAGGATGTTCGCGCACGGCGCTGCATCACACAGCGCATCAGGAAAATCGCAAGAAGAGAGCTTGCATTCCCGCGCAGCTATGCAATCCTCGCAAATAGAGACTCGGCAGTCGGCAAAAGGGGAGCTGAACTGTGGAAACGACACTCGACGCAACTACATGGATGCAGCTTCTCGGGCTCGGCGCGATGTTGGGAGCGCTTGGCCAGGCTATTCGCAGCATCGTCGGCCTCAAGAAGCTCAACGATGCCGTCAGCAACAGCACGACCACGATGTCGCAAGCGATCGAGCCGAGCCGGCTCGTGACCTCGCTGGTGATCGGCGCGATCGCGGGTTCGCTGGCGAGCGTGAGCTTGATCGACAATATCCATGCAGTCGCGTCGGCGCAGATCGCCGCGATGCTGGGGGCCGGCTATTCGGGCGCCGATTTCATCGAGGGCTTCATGAGCCGGGCCATGCCCTCGCAGGCCACGCCGGCCGGGCAGGAGGCGGTCGGCGTCGGCACGGCCGCAGCAGCGCCGCCCGAACCGAACGCAACCTCGGCGCCCGGTATGGGGCCGACCTCCGACGACGCGGTGGGCTGAGCCATGCCGCAGCATCCGCAAATCCTGATCTCGGGTCAGGTCACCACCACCGCCAAGGTCAATCTGCGCCAGGGCGCCGCCACCACCGATGCGCCGGTGCTCCGCAAAGTGCTCGCGGGGACGCCGCTCAACGTCCGCGCGATCGTCGCGGGGCTCTCGGTCGACGGCAACCCGTTATGGTACAGGACCGACGAGAATGCCTATGTCTGGGCCGGCGGATGCGGACCGCTCACGCCATTCGCCGCCGGGGCGGCACCAGCCCCGACGCCGGCTCCCACACCCCTGCCCACTCCGGCGCCCGCCCCCGCTCCGGCAGCGGCGCCACGCGCACCGATCGCCACTTCGGCCGAGGCGCCGCGGATTCCGGTGGTGATCGACCTCTATAACGGCAATGCGGTCAACAGCTTCGCGCAGGCGCGTGCCGCCGGCGTGCTCGGGATCATCCACAAGGCGACCACCGGCCAGACGGGCAAGGACAAGGCCTATACCGAGCGTCGCGCCGCCGCCGAAGGCGCCGGCTTGCTCTGGGGCGCCTATCATTGGGGCACCAACGCGCCGGTGAAGGCGCAGGTCGACAATTTCCTCCTCAAGGCGCAGCCCGGCCCGAACACGTTGGTCGCGCTCGACTATGAGCTCGACGCCAAGTTCCAGATGAACTTCGATCAGGCGCGCGAGTTCCTCGAGCGGATCCACGAGAAACTGGGGCGCCGGGCGGTGCTCTACAGCGGGCATTTGATCAAGGAGAAGCTCGGCGACAATGTCGACCCCTTCTTCGGAGCGCACCGGCTGTGGCTCGCCGAGTACAATCCGACAGCGCATGTCCAGAAGAGCTGGCCCAGCTATTGGCTGTGGCAATATGCCGAGAAGGCATCGACCGTGCCCGGCATTCCCGGCAATGCGGGCGGCAAGATCGACTATAACCACTTCAACGGCAGCGAGGCCGAATTGCGCGCGCAATGGGCGTCGTGAGCGGGCGCCATTCCACCGCGGCATAGCCGGCGTACAGGCTGGGGGTTACGCGGGACGGGCGAGCCGCGCTAGGAAGCGGGGATGACCGCGAAACGAACCGGGGGCCGGATCCTCGTCGACAATCTGGTCGCACAGGGCTGCGACCGTATCTTCCACGTGCCGGGCGAGAGCTTCCTCGCGGTGCTCGACGCGCTGCACGACACGCCCGTGGATGTGGTGACGTGCCGGCAGGAAGGCGGCGTCGGCTTCATGGCGTGCGCCGACGGGGCGATGACCGGACGGCCGGGCGTGGCGTTCGTGACGCGTGGGCCGGGAGCGACCAATGCGAGCATCGGCGTCCATGTCGCGATGCAGGATTCGCAGCCGATGATCCTGTTCATCGGCGACGTCGACCGCGGCATGCGCGACCGCGAGGGTTTCCAGGAAGTCGATTTCCCGGCGATGTTCGCGCCGCTCGCCAAATGGGCGACGCGGATCGAGGACGCGGCGCGGATTCCGGAATATGTCGCGCGCGCCTGGAACGTGGCGACGAGCGGGCGGCCCGGACCGGTCGTGATCGCATTGCCCGAGGACATGCTGTGCGATGAGGTCGAAGCGATCGACCGCCCGCCTTTGCCGCGCGTGACCCAGGCACCCGACCGGCACGCGATGCAGGCGATGGCCGCGCTGATCAGGCAGGCCGAGCGTCCGGTGGTGATCGTCGGCGGCGCCGGCTGGACGGCGGCGGCCGGTGCGGCCTTTGCCAATTTCGCGGAGCGGACCGGCCTGCCCGTCGCCTGCGCGTTCCGGCGGCAGGACGCACTGCCCGCCGGATCGCCGGTCTATGCGGGCAATCTCGGTTATGGTCCCAACCCGAAACTGGCGTCGCGGATCAAGGGAGCGGACTTGATCCTTGCCGTCGGCGCGCGGCTCGGCGAGGCGACGACCGACGGCTACACGCTGATCACCCCCGATCATCCAGGCCAGACGCTGATCCACGTCCATCCCGATCCGAACGAGCTTGGCCGGGTCTATCGCGCCGACATCGCGATCTGTGCCGATATGACGAGCTTCGCCGGCGCGGCGGCGCTGGAGAACATCCCGCCGATCCGCGGCGGCGCCGCTGCCGAAGCGCATGCCGAATGGCTCGACTGGTCCACCCCCAAGCCGCGGGAAGGCGTGGCGCTCGATCTCGGCCAGTGCGTCGCGGCGATGCGCGAGGCAATGCCGGCGGACACGATCATCTGCAACGGGGCGGGCAATTTCTCGAGCTGGTGGCACCGTTACTGGCACTACGGGCCGCAACCCTCGCAGCTGGCGCCGACCGCGGGCGCGATGGGCTATGGCGTTCCCGCCGCAGTCGCGGGCAAGCTGCGCGCACCGGAGCGGCAGGTGGTCGCGCTCGCCGGCGACGGCGATTTCATGATGAACGGACAGGAACTCGCCACCGCGGTGCAGCACAATGCCGACATTCTCGTACTCGTCATCGACAACGGCGCGTACGGCACGATCCGTATGCACCAGGAGCGCGAATATCCGGCCCGCCTATCGGGCACGCGGCTGCACAACCCGGACTTCGCTGCGCTCGGCCGAGCTTATGGCTGCTGGGCGGAGACGGTCGAGCGGACCGAGGAATTCGCTCCCGCGCTGGAGCGCGCGCTGGCGGAAAAGGGCGTCCGGCTGCTCCACCTCAAGACCGATGTCGAATTCATCACGCCGGGGACGACAATCAGCGCGATCCGCGGCGCCTGACCGGTCCCGGGCCCTCTATAATAAGGGCAAGGAGACTGAAATGGGTTGGAAGACGGCGCACATCGGCAGCGAGGGCGATCATCTCGCGCTTTCCGGCGTGAAGGTGTGGCAACAGGAATGGCGCTGGCTCGGCAGCAAGACCGTGAACCTGCCCAATCCGCTCGAACCCGCGCAGACCCAGTCGTTCATGATCTGCGAGATAGGCGCCTCCCACAAGCCGGTCCGCTTCGCCGCCAGCAAGCTGCCGAGCGGCCTGTGGTCGTTCTACGTTCCCGATTAAGGCAAGAGGGCCCGACTGACACAAAAAGGGCGGCCTCCTGCGAGACCGCCCCTTTCGCCCTCAACGGTGATCGTATTCAGATATCGTCGCCGAGCACGCCCTTGACCTTGCCGGCGAACTGCTCGCCTTTGCCCTTGATCTCCTGCGCGGCACCCTCGTCGCGGGTGTCGGGATTGTCGCTCTGCTGCTTGATCTTGCCGGCCGCCTCATCGAGGTTGCCCTTGATCTTGTCGACGAGTTCACCCATGATTCCAAACTCCTGACCGCGGATCGGCGCGTGGCTGCGCCCTGTTTCTCAAGTCCGACACAATAACGGTCCGCGCCGGGTGAGGGTTCCTGATGCCCGATCGAATTCGCGAACATTATCAGCGCCATGCCCATGCCTTCGACGAAGCGCGCCGCCAGAACTTCGTCGAGCAGAGCTGGCTCGACCGCTTCCTGCTCGCCGTGCCGAGGGGAGGCCGGATCCTCGACCTCGGCTGCGGCGCGGGGGAGCCCATCGCGCGGTACCTGATCGACCGCGAGCGGCAGGTGACTGGCGTCGATGTCTCCGAACGGATGATCGCGCTCGCACGCACGCGCTTCGCAGGACATCGCTGGATCTGCGGCGACATGCGCGACGCCGTGGTGGAAGGTCCGTTCCACGGCGTGATCGCATGGGACAGCATCTTCCATCTGCCCCCGGAGGACCAGGCAGCGATGGTGGTCAAGGCGGCGGGGCTGCTCGCCCCCGACGGCGCCTTTCTGTTCAATACCGGTTCGGCGCGCGACGAGACGATCGGCTGCCAGTTCGGCGACGAACTCTACCATGCCAGCCTCGCCCCGGCCGAATATCGCGCGCTGTTCGCCGGATATGGGCTGATCGAAGTGGCATTCGTGCCGCATGATCACAGGACCGGCGGAAGGGCGATCTGGCTGGCGCGCAAAGGGCGCTGAGCAATCGGGACGCGAAAGGTTAGTAAAGGTTAGGCGAAATGCAGGTTTGCACGAACGCGCCGTCGGTTGACTGATTGACTCATTTTCGGATTTTTCGCGGGATGCGACGCCGAAACGCCTGCGACGCGCCGGCTTTGCGCCGGGAACGCGGCAGTCATGCGCCGCGCACGCTGCAGTTGCGCGGCGCGGGCGCGACGGGGACGCCGCACGCACGCGGCTGCGACGCGCCAATGATGCGACGGCGACGCGGCGCCTTCGCGCCGATGCGCCACCTCCGACACGCGGGCGCGATGCGATGAGACTCGACGATAGGAAAGAGCGGCCGGGGCTACCGACCGCCCGAGGCAAGCAAAGCAAATCCTACATTGCAAGGCGAATGGCGGCTATTGGGGTTGGAAAGCGACCGTTGATCTCAAGCCCCCGCCGCCCCTGCAAACGCTAGATCAGCCCTGCCAGCGGGCTGCTCGGATCGGCGTAGCGCCGCTTCGCCATCCGGCCCGCGCGGTACGACAGCCGGCCGGCCTCGACCGCCGCCTTCATCGCGGCGGCCATCATGACCGGGTCCTTCGCCTCGGCGATCGCGGTGTTCATCAGCACGCCGTCGCAGCCGAGCTCCATCGCCACTGCCGCGTCCGAGGCGGAGCCGACGCCGGCATCGACCAATACCGGCACCTTCGCGCCCTCGACGATCAGCCGGATCGTCACCTGGTTCTGGATGCCGAGCCCCGATCCGATCGGCGCGCCCAGCGGCATGATCGCCACTGCGCCGACATCCTCGAGCCGCTTCGCCGCGATCGGATCGTCGACGCAATAGACCATCGGCTTGAAGCCTTCCTTGGCGAGCACTTCGGTGGCGCGCAGCGTCTCGACCATGTCGGGATAGAGCGTCCGCGCCTCGCCCAGCACCTCCAGCTTGACGAGATCCCAGCCCCCTGCCTCGCGCGCCAGCCGCAGCGTGCGGATCGCGCTCTCGGCATCGAAGCAGCCCGCAGTGTTGGGGAGATAAGTGATCTTCTTCGGATCGATATAGTCGGTGAGCATCGGCGCATTGGGATCGCTGACATTCACCCGGCGCACCGCCACGGTGACGATCTCGGCGCCCGAGGCGGCGACCGCCGCGGCGTTCTGCTCGAAATCCTTGTACTTGCCCGTGCCGACGATCAGCCGCGAACGAAAGGTCTTGCCGGCGACGCTCCAGTTGTCGTCCTCCACCGGCCGCGCATGATCGCCGCCGCCGACGAAATGGACGATCTCCAGCTCGTCGCCGTCGGCGACGCACACCTCACCCAGGGTCGAGCGCGGCACCACTTCGAGATTGCGCTCGACGGCGATCTTCTCGGGCACCATCCCCAATTGCTCGGCGAGCTGAAGGATGGTGAGGCCGGCGGTGACGCGCTTGTGCTCGCCGTTGACGACTATGCTGACGGTACCGTCGGTGTGCATGGGGGTCCTTGGGAAATTTGATCGGGGACGCGGGCTCATATAGGGACGTGGCCACGAGACCCGCAACTGAAAGGCACCGGCTTGGCCGATACGATCTACGTCCTCAACGGCCCCAACCTCAATCTGCTGGGACTGCGCGAGCCGGAGATCTACGGCTCGGCAACGCTGGACGATATCGCGGGCGATCTCGAGGACCGGGCACGCGAGCTCGGCCTCGATATCGACCTGCGCCAGTCGAACCATGAGGGGCACCTCATCGACTGGCTGCACGAGGCGCAGGCCCGGGGCGCCAAGGCGGTCATTCTCAACCCGGGCGGGTACACGCATACTTCGATCGCGTTGCACGATGCCGTGAAGAGCATCACGACGCCGGTGATCGAAGTCCATCTTTCGAACCCGCATGCGCGCGAGGAATTCCGGCATATCAGCTATGTCGGTCGTGCCGCACGCGGAACCATCGCCGGCTTCGGAGCGCTGTCGTACATGCTTGCGCTTGAAGCCGCCGCGCGTCTCTGACATGAGCGCGCGCTTTCATCGGATAAAGGGTCGCAATGGCCGAAGATAAGAAACAAGGGGCGATGCACGTCGATATCGAGCTGGTCCGCCAGCTCGCCGCCGTGCTCGACGAGACGCAGCTTACCGAAATTGAAGTCGAGGACGGCGAACGCCGCGTGCGCGTCGCGCGCACCGTGACCGCCGCGCCGGCGATGCAATATGCACCTGCGGCCGCCGCTCCGGCGCCCGTCACTGCCGCTGCGCCTGCCGTTGCCGAGGCAGCTGCGCCGGCCGCCGCTGCCGCGAACGCGGTCAAGTCGCCGATGGTGGGCACGGCCTATCTGAAGCCCAATCCCGAGGCGAAGGTGTTCGTATCCGTGGGCGACAAGGTCGCCGCGGGCGACACGCTGCTGATCATCGAGGCGATGAAGGTGATGAACCCGATCCAGGCTCCGGCCGCGGGCACCGTCAAGGCGATCCTGATCGAGAACGGCCAGCCGGTCGAATTCGATCAGGCGCTCGTGGTCGTCGAGTAAGCATGGCCGAAATCAAGAAGCTCCTGATCGCCAATCGCGGCGAGATCGCGCTGCGCATCCATCGTGCCTGCCACGAGATGGGGATCAAGACCGTCGCGGTGCACTCGACCGCCGATTCCGACGCGATGCACGTGCGGCTGGCGGACGAAGCCATCTGCATCGGGCCGCCGAGCGCGACCGATTCGTATCTCAATATCCCGAACATCATCTCGGCCGCCGAGATCTCGGGCGCCGACGCGATCCACCCGGGCTATGGCTTCCTTTCGGAGAACGCGCAGTTCGCCGAGATCGTCGAGGCGCACGGGATCATCTTCGTCGGGCCCAAGCCCGAGCATATCCGCACGATGGGCGACAAGATCGAAGCCAAGCGCACCGCGGGCGCGCTGGGGCTGCCGCTGGTTCCCGGATCGGACGGCGCGATCAGCGATTTGGCCGAGGCCAAGGCGATCGCCGCCAAGGCCGGCTATCCGGTGATCATCAAGGCCGCTTCGGGCGGCGGCGGGCGCGGCATGAAGGTGTGCACGTCCGAGGATCAGCTCGAGACCTTGATGCAGCAGGCGGGCAGCGAGGCGAAGGCCGCGTTCGGCGACGCCACGGTCTATCTCGAGAAGTATCTCGGCAATCCGCGCCATATCGAGATCCAGGTGTTCGGCGACGGCAACGGCAATGCCGTGCATCTGGGCGAGCGCGACTGCTCGCTCCAGCGCCGCCACCAGAAAGTGCTCGAGGAAGCCCCCTCCCCCGTGCTCGGCCACGCCGATCGCGAGCGGATCGGCGGGATCTGCGCCAAGGCGATGGCCGATATGGGCTATCGCGGCGCAGGGACGATCGAGTTCCTGTGGGAAAATGGCGAGTTCTACTTCATCGAGATGAACACGCGCCTCCAGGTCGAGCATCCGGTGACCGAGATGATCACCGGGCTCGATCTCGTCCGCGAGCAGATCCGCGTCGCCGAGGGCCATGGCCTGTCTTGCGAGCAGCACCAGATCAACTTCCACGGCCATGCGATCGAATGCCGCATCAACGCCGAGGATCCGCGCACCTTCGCGCCCTCGCCGGGCACGGTGAAGCAGTTCCACGCGCCGGGCGGGATGCATGTCCGCGTCGATAGCGGTCTCTACACCGGCTACCGCGTGCCGCCTTATTACGACAGCATGATCGCCAAGCTGATCGTCTATGGCTCGACGCGCGAACGCTGCCTGATGCGGCTGCGGCGCGCGCTGGAGGAGTTCGTGATCGAGGGGATGAAGACGACGATCCCCCTGCATCAGGCGCTGCTCGACGACCCCGAATTCCAGCAGGGCGCGTACACGATCAAGTGGCTCGAAGAGTGGCTGGCGAAGCAGGACGCGTGAAGGCGACGATCTGGCACAATCCGAAATGCGGCACTTCGCGCAAGACGCTGGTGATTCTCGAAGAGACGCCCGGCATCGAAGTCGAGGTGATCGAATATCTGAAGACCCCGCCTTCCCGCGAGAAGCTGGTGGCCCTCTATGAACGCGCCGGCATCACCCCGCGCGAAGGGCTGCGCGCCAAGGAGCCGCTGGCGGCCGAGCTCGGCCTGCCGGAAGCGAGCGACGAGGCGATCCTCGATGGGATGATGGCGCACCCGATCCTGATCAACCGCCCGCTCGTCGAGACCGAAAAGGGCGTACGCCTCTGCCGCCCGCAGGAAGTGGTGCGCGAGATCCTCTGAGATCCGCGCGGCGCTCAGCGTGCCAGCATCTCCGCCGTGATATCCTGCTTCGAACCGTAGAGGAGTTCCGCGCGACCGCCGCGGCACAGCACATCGGCGGTCAACCGCATCCAGCGCAATTCTCCGCAGGGACGGCGGATCTGCGCCTCGATGGTGAAGCTGCCGCGCTCGGCGATCGCCCGCGCGCGCAGGCGCTCCATCAATTCGCGCGATTCGTCGACATACATTTCGACCACCGCGCGCCGATCGAGCGCGGTCCCGCGGGGCAGGCCGAACAAGTCGAATATCTCAGGCGACCAGCGCAGGGAGTTGTCGGCGAGGTCGCATTGCCAGCTGCCGGCCGGGCCGGCATCTATGGCGCGATCCGCGGCCGGCAGGGCGCCGCGCCATGCGGGCCAGCGAGTGCTGATCGGCCGGATGAGGAATCCCATGGCCGCAAGCTAGGGCGCAACGCGTTACCCGAGCGTTACGAAGCGGCGCGCGGGACTAGCCCCTCGCGCACCGCCCCGCTAAGGGCTGCGGCCATGACCGGAATCACGCCAGAGATCGTCGCCGAGCACGGCCTGTCCCCCGAGGAATATGCGCGCGTCCTGCACGCGATGGGGCGCGAGCCCAATCTGACCGAGCTCGGCATCTTCTCGGTGATGTGGTCCGAGCATTGCAGCTACAAATCCTCGCGCATCCACTTGAAGAAGCTCCCCACCACCGGTCCCCAGGTGATCTGCGGCCCGGGCGAGAATGCCGGCGTGGTCGACATCGGCGACGGCCAGGCGGCGATCTTCAAGATGGAGAGCCACAACCACCCCTCGTATATCGAGCCCTATCAGGGCGCGGCGACCGGCGTGGGCGGCATCCTGCGCGACGTGTTCACCATGGGCGCGCGCCCGGTGGCGAACATGAACGCATTGCGCTTCGGCCGGCCCGACCATCCCAAGATGCGCCACCTGATCGCTGGCGTGGTCCACGGCATCGGCGGCTATGGCAACTGCGTCGGCGTGCCGACCGTGGGCGGCGAAGTGAACTTCCACCCGGCCTATGACGGCAACATCCTCGTCAATGCGATGACGGTCGGCGTCGCGCAGACCGACAAGATCTTCTATTCGGCCGCATCGGGCGTGGGCAATCCGATCGTCTATGTCGGCTCGAAGACCGGCCGCGACGGCATCCACGGCGCGACGATGGCCTCGGCCGATTTCGGCGAGGATTCGGAAGAGAAGCGCCCCACCGTCCAGGTCGGCGATCCCTTCACCGAGAAGCTCCTCATCGAGGCCTGCCTCGAGCTGATGGCATCGGACGCGATCGTCGCGATCCAGGACATGGGCGCCGCGGGCCTTACCTCCTCCTCAGTCGAGATGGCGTCGAAGGGTGGCGTCGGCATCGAGCTGATCATGGACGACGTGCCCCAGCGCGAGACCGGCATGACGCCGTACGAGATGATGCTCTCGGAGAGCCAGGAGCGCATGCTCATGGTGCTCAAGCCCGGCCGCGAGGATTTCGCCAAGGCGATCTTCGAGAAGTGGGAACTGGACTTCGCCGTCATCGGCCACGTCACCGACACCGGCCGGATGGTGCTCAAATGGCAGGGCGACACGGTCGCCGATATCCCGCTCGCCCCGCTCGCCGACGAAGCGCCGCTCTACGATCGCCCGCACGTCCCGACGCCCAAGCGCGCGCCGCTGACCGACGTGCCCGAGAGCAGCGATCCCGCCGCCGATCTGATCAAGCTGATGGGCTCGCCCGACATCGCCAGCCGCCGCTGGATCTGGGAGCAATATGACCACATGGTCGGTGCCGACACGGTGCAGCGACCGGGCGGCGACGCCGCAGTGGTCCGCGTCCACGGCACGCAGAAGGGCCTCGCGATCACCACCGACTGCACCCCGCGTTATTGCTTCGCCGACCCGGTCGAAGGCGGCCGTCAGGCGGTTGCCGAGGCCTGGCGCAACCTGACCTCGGTCGGCGCGACGCCGCTCGCGGTGACCAACTGCCTCAACTTCGCTAATCCGCAGCGCCCCGAGATCATGGGCCAGATCGTCGGCTGCCTCGAAGGGATGAGCGAAGCGTGCGTCGCGCTCGACTTCCCGATCGTGTCGGGCAACGTCTCGCTCTACAACGAGTCCAAGGCCACCGGCGGCGGATCGGCGATCCTCCCCACTCCGGCGATCGGCGGGCTCGGGCTGCTCCAGGACTATTCCACCAGCTGCACCATCGCCTTCAAGGGCGTGGGCGACACCATCCTCACGATCGGCGAGCGCGGCGGCGATCTCGGCCAGTCGATCTGGCTGCGCGAAGTGCATGGCCGCGAGGATGGCCCCCCGCCCCCCGTCGATCTCGCCGCCGAGCGCCGCACCGGTGACTTCATCCGCGAACAGATCGCCAAGGGAGCGATCACCGCGTGCCACGACGTCTCCGACGGCGGGCTCGCCGTGGCGGTCGCCGAGATGGCGCTCGCCTCGGGAATCGGCGCGCTGGTCAACGAGCCGCAGCCCTTCGGCATCGCCGGCTCGCTGTTCGGCGAGGATCAGGGGCTCTACATCGTCACCGTCTGCGATTCGTGCCTCGCCGACTTCATGGTCGCGGCGCACAAGGCCGACGTCCCCGCCGATCATCTCGGCCGGACGATCAAGGAGCGCCTGATCTTCGAGCTCGACGAAGGCGACTGGACGGTATCGCTGGCCGACCTCCGCACGGCGCACGAAGGCTTCTTCCCGGCATTGATGGGCGAAGACGCCGCGCTGGCGTGATGCGAAATCCCTCTCCCCTTCAGGGGAGAGGGCAAGCGAGCGTAGCGAAGCGCGGGAGAGGGGCCAGAGCCCCGCATCCGCCGCACTTCCCCTCTCCCCGACCCTCTCCCCTGAAGGGGAGAGGGAGAAGAGCCCTTCCCCCTCCGCCGATTGCGTCTAAGGTGTGCCCTCGGAGGCATGCCGATGACCGCAGGCTATTCAGATACGCCGCTCGCCGACAAGCTCGGGCTCAAGCGCGGGATGCGCTGCTGGTTCCACAACATGCCCGCCAGTGTGCGCGAGACGATCGATCCCGGAGCCGCGCAGGTGGAGGAACAGCCGACCGCATCCGACGGGCTTCAATACGCGCATCTCTTCGTCACCGAGCGCCGGAAGCTCGAGAACGAGCTCGCCGCCTTGCAGCCGCTGATGGCGCCCAATGGCTTCATCTGGATCTCGTGGCCCAAAAAGGCGGCCAAGGTCGAAACCGACGTGACCGAGGACGTGATCCGCGAAATCGCGCTGCCAAGGGGCCTGGTCGATATCAAAATATGTGCGGTCGACGAGACATGGTCTGGTCTCAAGCTAGTGATCCGCAAGGAAAATCGTTCTGCCATAGCTCAGGATAAGCTCTGACTCGCTTTTGCTTTCCGGATTGTGCACCATTTGAAATATGCCCGATCCAGAGGCGCTGCCATGGCAGCCTTATCCCGAGATGACTGACGCCGAACGCGTCGAACGCGCGCGTGCGTTCCGCGATGCCATGCGCACCCGCCGCAGCTGCCGGGCGTTCAGCGAGAAGCCGGTGCCGCGCGAGATCATCGAGGCGGCGGTGGTCACGGCCGGATCTGCGCCGAACGGCGCCAATCACCAGCCCTGGCATTTCTGCGTCGTGTCCGCGCCCGAAGCGAAGAGTGCGATCCGCGTCGCCGCCGAGGAAGAGGAACGCGCTTTCTATGAAGGCCGCGCCGGCAGCGAATGGCTGGAGGCATTGTGGCCGCTCGGCACGGGCGCCGAAAAACCCTTTCTCGAAACCGCGCCGTGGCTGATCGTCGCTTTCGGCCAGCGCCGCGGCGGGCTCGATCCCGACAGTTTGAAGCAGAATTACTATGTGACCGAGAGTGTCGGTCTTGCCTGCGGATTGCTCCTCGCCACGTTGCATCAGGCCGGGATCGCGACCCTGGTCCATACGCCCAACCCGATGCGCTTCCTCAATCGCGTGTGCCGCCGCCCCGAGCACGAGAAGCCGGTGATGGTGATCGTGGCGGGCTATCCTTCCACCGATGCGACCATTCCGGCGCATGCGCTGGAAAAGAAGTCGCTGGAGCAGCTCGCGACCTGGCTGTAGCCGTCCCTTTATGGACCCGCCCGCCACCAGCCTGAACCTGCCGGCGGCGCGCCTCGCCTCGCTCGACGTGGTACGCGGCGTGGCGGTGCTCGGCATATTGCTGCTCAACATAGTGAGCTTCGGGCTGCCCGAAGCTGCATATCTCAATCCGCGCGCTTATGGCGGCTGGCACGGCGCCGATCTGGGCGTCTGGGCAATCAATTTCGTGCTGTTCGACGGCAAGATGCGCGGGCTTTTCTCCTTCCTGTTTGGCGCCTCGATGCTGCTCGTGATCGAGCGCGCCGAAGCGAGCGGCAAGAATGCCGCCAGCGTCCATTACCGGCGGATGATCTGGCTGCTCGCGTTCGGGCTGACGCATCTCTGGCTGGTCTGGCACGGCGACATCCTCGCGCATTATGCGCTGATCGGCATGCTCGCTTATGGGCTGCGCCGCCTCCCCGTTGAGCATCTGCTGGGGCTGGGCGCCGGGCTTATCCTCGCCACGACCGTGATCTTCGCGGGGCTGCCGGGCACGATCCACGCCGGGCAAGAGCTGGAAGCGCTCAACCGGATGATGGGCATACCCGCGCCGAGCGAGATCGCCCATGAGCTGGCACTGTATCGCGGCAACTATGCAGGCATCCTGCACGCGCGCTTTGCCGAGCATGCGGCGACGCCGCTGGCGATGCTGTGGTTCTTCGGGCCCGAGACATTGGCCTATATGCTGTTCGGCATGGCGGGCCTCCGCAGCGGGATGCTGCGCGGGGATTGGACCCGCGAACGCTATCGGCGCTGGCTGCTGGTCTGCTGGGGCATCGCGCTGCCGCTCTACGGCGCGCTCGCGGTCTACCAGATCCTCGCGCAGTTCAGCCTGTTCTCGGTAGCGCTCGGCGGCTGGGCGCTGACAGTGCCGCTGCGCCCGCCGATGATCGCCGGCTGGGCATGCCTGATCCTGCTGCTCGCGAAGCCCGGCGGAGCGCTCACCGAACGGCTCGCCGCGGCGGGGCGGATGGCCTTCACCAATTATCTGCTGACCAGCCTGATCTGCACCACCTTGTTCTATGGCTACGGATTCGGCTGGTTCGGCCATCTGTCGCGCTGGCAGCTCTATCCGGTGGTGCTCGCGATCTGGGCGATGATATTGCTCTGGTCGAAGCCCTGGCTGGCGCGGTTCCGATTCGGGCCGTTCGAATGGCTGTGGCGTAGCCTGGCGCGGGGAAGTCCACAAAGATTGCGCGGAGCAGCCTCTGCTTAAGTGCGAATGCTTCGCAATACCCTTGCGAATCGGTCTCAATAGCCGTACATCCCCACCATCGAGGCGTGAGGGTCAGATGGTCGTCTGCGTTTGCAATGCAATCCGGGAACATGACGTGCGTGCGGCAGCCCGCGAGGGCGCGACCAGTGCGTGCCAGGCGTATCGCGCGCTCGGACGCAGCCCGAAATGCGGCCAGTGCGTGCCCTTTGCCCGCGAGATCATCAACGCCGAGCGTGCGGCTGCGTAGCGTTCGCAACTAAAAAACCGCGGATTTCTGCGGTTTTCGCGCCCCTGTTTTAGCGCTATGGCATCCCCGTAAAGCATAGGGATGACGGCCATGAAGGGCGACGCAAAGGTCCTCGAATTCCTCAACGAGGTGCTCAAGAACGAGCTCACCGCGATCAACCAATATTGGCTGCACTACCGATTGCTCGACAATTGGGGCGTCCGGAAGCTCGCCGAGCTCGAGCGCCACGAATCGATCGACGAGATGAAGCACGCCGACAAATTGGCGGAGCGCATCCTATTCCTCGAAGGACTTCCCAATTTCCAGTTGCTCGGCCGCCTGCGCATCGGCGAGACTGTCGAGGAGATCCTGCGCGCCGACCTGGCGGTGGAAGTCGAGGCGATCGCCGTGCTCAAGGAAGCGATCCCGCATTGCGAGGCGGTGCGCGACTTCGTCACCCGCGACCTGTTCGTGGACATCCTCGAGAGCGAGGAAGAGCATGTCGACACGCTCGAGCGCCAGTTCGACATGATCGCGCGGATGGGGCTGGAAAATTACATCCAGCTCAACAGCAAGGCCGAAGAAGCGAGCTAGCGCTTTCGTGCTCCTGCGAAAGCCGGAGTCCAGAGTCACGAAGGAATCGCTTGCGGTCCTGGGCTCCTGCTTTCGCAGGAGCACTACGCTGCTTCAGAGAACCGGCCGACGCCCGAACGCGGCCGGTTTGCGCGCCACCAGCGGATTTGCCTCGCGCTCGAGCATGTCGAGCGTGGTTTCGAACAACGGGCGCAGCTTCACGACATGTTCGAGCGCCTCGGTCGGCGTCTCGCGGCGCTCGATGCAGCCGCGCGCGATCATCTCGATCGTCTCGGCCAGATCGGACAGCGGATCGGCGCCGAACTGGCGCGCCTCGCCCTTGAGCGTGTGCGCCGGGATCACCATCGCGGTGGCGTTGTGGCCACGCATCGCGTCTTCGATCCTGTCGACGGACTTGATGCCGTCCTCGCGGAAATAGCCGAGGATACGCACGAAGTTCGCCCCCAGCTCGGAGCGCGCCTGCTGGAAATTCTCCCAGTTCACCAGCGGATCATTGCCGATCGTCACGTTCATACCCAAAGCATACCCCCCGACGGTATCGGAGCGATCATAGATCGGGAACGTAAACAGGGCGTTGATGCCCTCCGCTGCGGTGCGCGCGTCAGCCCTTCTTGTCGTGATCGAACGGGTTCTTGGGCGCGCGCAGCGTCAAGCGCACGGGCACCGCGCCGAAATCGAATTCCTTGCGCAAGCCGTTGATCAGATAGCGCTGATAGCTGACCGGCAGCAGGTCGACGCGCGTGCCGAACAGGATGAAGCTGGGCGGGCGCGACTTGTTCTGGGTGACGTAGCGCGGCTTGATCCTTTTGCCGCCGGGTGCGGGGGGCGGATTGGCTTCGATCGCGCGCTCGAACCAGCGATTGAGCTGGCCGGTCGAGACACGGCGCGACCAGGCCTCGCGCGTCTCGAAGGCCACCTTCATCAGCATGTCGAGCCCCTTGCCGGTCTCGGCCGAGACCGTGAGCAAGGGCACGCCCTTGACCTGCGCCAGCCCCTCGTCGAGCGCGCCCTTGACGCCGTTGAACAGGCTGGAGGCGTTTTCGGCGACGTCCCATTTGTTGAGCGCGATGACGAGCGCGCGGCCCTCCTGGAGCACGCGATCGGCGATCTTGAGGTCCTGCACCTCGAGCCCGCGGGTCGCGTCGAGCAGCAGCACCACGACTTCGGCGAAGTCGATCGCACGCAGCGTGTCCATCACCGAGAGCTTTTCGAGCTTCTCCTCGACGCGCGCCTTCTTGCGCAGGCCGGCGGTGTCGATCAGGCGGACCTTGCGCTTCGCCCCTTCGAAATCTTCCCATTCCCAGTCGATCGAGATCGAATCGCGCGTGATCCCGGCTTCGGGGCCGGTGATCATGCGATCCTCGTCGAGCAGCCGGTTGACCAGCGTCGACTTGCCGGCATTGGGCCGGCCGACGATCGCCAGCTTGAGCGGGGCATCGGGCGATTCCGCGTCCTCGGGCGCCTCCTCTTCCTCGTCGCGGTCGACATGCGGCAGCAGCGCCTCGAACAAATCGGCGACGCCCTCGCCATGTTCGGCGGAGAAGGGGATCGGATCGCCCAGGCCCAGCGCCATCGCTTCGATTATGCCCGATTCGCCTGCTTTTCCCTCCGCCTTGTTGGCCATCAGCACCACCGGACGGTCGGTGCTGCGCAGCCAGCGGGCGATCTCCTCGTCGAGCGGCGTCACCCCCGCCCGCGCGTCGATCAGGAACAGCGAGACATCGGCATCGCGCACCGCGGCCTCGGTCTGCGCGCGCATCCGGCCGGGGAGCGTGGCAACGTCCTTGTCCTCATAGCCCGCGGTGTCCATCACCCGGAATTCGAGCCCGAGCAGGTTCGCCTCGCCCTCGCGGCGATCGCGCGTCACGCCGGGCTGATCGTCGACCAGCGCCAGCCGCTTGCCGACGAGCCGGTTGAACAAGGTCGACTTGCCGACATTCGGACGTCCGATGATGGCGACGATGGGAAGAGGCATTTTCTAACTCACTCCCCTCCCTGCTTGCAGGGAGGGGCTGGGGGTGGGTGCGCGTGTCTGCGCGCCTAATAGACTCTCGGGCGGTATAAACAAAGTGACGGGCGGGGCATCGAGCCCCACCCGTCACTACCCACCCCTAAACCCCTCCCTGAAGGGAGGGGAGAATCCAGGTTACCTGTACGCGCTCAACCGACCCTTGTCGTCGAGGACGTAGAGCGTGTTGTTCGCGACGACGAGCGGAAGCGAGATCGATTCCTTGACGTCCATCGTGCCGGTCACGCTGCCGTCGGTCGGCGAGGCGAAGACGATCTCGCCGCGGCTGTTGCCGAGGATGAGGCGGCCGCCGGCGAGCACCGGGCCGACCCAACTGATCGGATTCTTCGACTTCTTCTCATTCTCATAGTGGCGCAGCTGCGAGATCCAGCGGATCTTGCCGGTTCCGCGCGCGATCGCGAGGAGCCGGGCGTCGTCGGTCACGACGAACAGCCATTCGCCCGCCGCCCACGGCGTCGAGATGCCGGCGATGGTCTGCTCCCACAGCGGATTGCCGCTGGCCATGTCCATCGCGACCATGCGGCCGCCCTGGCCGATCGCATAGACGCGGCCCTGATCGATCACCGGCTCGGCATCGATATCCGAAAGCGACGAAACCGAAGTCGACATCGACGTGCGCGAGAGCACCACGTCCCACAGCGAACGGCCATTCTCGTAGCGATAGGCATTGAGCTCGCCCGACGAGAAGCCGGCGACCACCGTGCCCAGCGCCGAGGCCGGCGCGGCGACGCCGAACACGCCCTGCGATTCGAGGCTGGCCGAGACCGTCCAGCTGATCTCGCCGGTATCCTGCGCCAGCGCGAAGAGCTGGTTGTCCTGCGTGACGACATAGGCATTGCCATTGGCGAGCGTCGGCGCGCCGCGCAGCGGGCCACCAGGACGCTTGCGCCACACCACCGCGCCGTCGGCGACGTTGAGCGCGACCACGTCGCCGAGGCCGTTGCTGGCGAACGCGCGTTCGCCCTCGACGCTGACGCCGCCGCCGAAGCGCGCGGTCTTGTTGCCCTCGTCTTCCTTGGCGGTGCTGGCGCGCCACAATTCAGCGCCGGTGTCCGCCGCCATCGCATGGACGACGCCGTCGGTATCGATCACGAAGAGCTTGTTCTCGGACACGACCGGCGACGCGGCGAGCCGCTCCTTCTTGGAAGGCTTGGCGACGTCCTTCGACCAGATTCGCGTCGGGCTCGCGCCGAGTGCCAAATGGCCCATCGACTTGGCCGCGTTGCCGCCGGGCTGGCGCCAGCCGTCGTTCGCGGCCGCTTCGGGAAGCAGCACGTCGACGGCCGCGAGCGACTTGTCCGCCGCGATGTCGCTCTCCGACACCAGGATCGGCACGCGCTCGCCGAGCACGGGGGTCTTCTTGCCGCCGCCTTTGAAGATCCCGCAGCCGCTCACCATCGCGAGCGCCGCGAGAGCGGCAGCCACCCTCACCTTGTTGTTCATTTAGCCTTGGTATCCTTCGACTGATCGATGGCGTCGACACCGAGTACGCCCGCCAGCTGAACCGCACGTTGACGGATCGATTCGGGGACCTTCGCGCCGCCTTGCGCGATCTGTCCGTAGAGCCGGCCTGCCTCGGCCTTGTTGCCTGCCTTGAGATAGGCCGCGGCGACGAGCTCGCCCGCAGTGCCGAGCCACGGCGAATTGGGATTGGTCAGCCCCTTCAGGCGATCGATCACGACCTGCGGCTTGAGACTGTCATATTCGGCGACCGTCTGGCGGATCAGCGCGAGATCGCGATAGGGCTGCTCGAATTTCGCGTTGTTCGCGACTTCGGCGAACTTCGCGGCGGCGCCCTTGGCGTCGTTCTTCTGGAGCAGCAGATTGCCTTGGGCGATCCGGGCCATCGCGGCATAGCCTTCGCCACTGCCGGCCGCGATCCTGTCGAGCTCGGGCAGTGCCTTGTCGGCCTTGCTCTCCTCGACGAGGCGCATCGCCGCATCGAACTGCTCGCCCTGCGTCCCCGCCTTCTGCGTGTTGTAATGCTGCCAATAGAGCCACCCGCCGAACGCGATCAGCGCGAGCACCACGGCGCCGAGAATCCAGCGACCATAGTTGCGCAGGATGTGCATCGCCTGATCGCGGCGATACTCCTCGTCGACTTCGCGCAGAAAGGCTTCGTCAGTGGTACCGGGAGGAAGCGCCAAGAGTGACTCCGTGGGGTTGTTGCGGGCGCGGACCTTAGCCGTGCCCTCCGCCTAAAGGAAGCGTGCTGCTAGCCCTTCAGCCGCGCGCGGGATAGACCTGTTCGGTGCCCGGGAAGTCCCGCGACCGGACTTCGGCGGCATAGGTCTCAACCGCGGCGGAAATGCGGCCAGCGAGATCGTCGTAGCGCTTCACGAAGCGCGGCGTGCGCTCGAACAGGCCGAGCATGTCTTCGGTCACCAGCACCTGCCCGTCGCATTGCGCCGAGGCGCCGATGCCGATCACGGGGACCGGCACGGCGGCGGTGATCTCGTTGGCAAGGCCCTCGACCACGCCTTCCGCGACCATGCCGAACGCGCCGGCCTCCGCGATCGCGCGGGCATCGTCGAGAATCTGCGCATGCTCGGCATTGCTGCGGCCGCGCGCGCCATAGCCGCCCAACGCATTCACCGACTGCGGGGTGAGGCCGATATGGCCCATCACCGGGATGCCGCGGCGCGTGAGGAACTCGACCACCGGCGCCATCGCCGTGCCCCCTTCCAGCTTCACCCCCGCGGCACCGGTTTCGGCGAGAACGCGCGCGGCCGATTCGAAGGCGTGCTCGGGGCTCGCCTCGTAGCTGCCGAAGGGCATGTCGACGATCACCAGCGAATGATAGCTGCCGCGCACCACCGCAGCGCCGTGCGCGATCATCATGTCGAGCGTCACCGGTAGCGTCGAGGGCAGACCGTAGATCACCTGGCCGAGGCTGTCGCCGACCAGCAGCACATCGCAATGCGGATCGAGCAACTGCGCCATCCGCGTGGTGTAGGCCGTCAGCATCACCACCGGATCCTTCCCCTTGCGATCGCGGATCGCGGGGATGGTGAGCCGCTTCATCGGCGACGGCGTGGGATTGGCGCGGCTGGTGCTGGTGTCGAGCGTGTAGGTGGACATGGGACTGCTCTAGCGCCGCGACGCCGCGGGCGCCAGCAACGGCGCCCGTTAACGGCTCAGGAGAGCCAGCCGCGCCGCCGAGCGTAGCCCGCGAACCATATCTGAAATATTGCGATCACGAAGATCAGCGCGGGAAACGGATAGGCCGTCGCCGCGCCCTTGTGCGCGGCAAGGTCGGTGGCGAGGAAGATGTAGCCGAACTGGATCACCACTGCGATCAGCGAGATCACATAGAGCGGCTGGGCCAGCTTCGAGCGCAGCAGCAACGCGATCGAGCCGAGCAGCCCCGCGCCCACCGCGACGGCATAATCGAGCGTGAGCCAGGCCGGCAGCGCGGCGAAATAGGCGCGATCCCAATCGGTGGCATTCGGATCGATGTCCGGGCCGTAGGCGACATGGACGTAGAAGGACGCGCAGCCCGCGAGCCCCCAGAGCACGAGAAGCACCGCCACGACCATGAACCACGCCGCAGGCTTCTGCCGAAGATAGGTAGCCATGCATCCCTCCCATGCATTTTCTGCACGCGAGAATATCGGAAATCGGGCGCGACGGCTAGAGCAGCGCCCGGGCGTAGCGTTCCGGCGCGAAGCCGATCAGGATGCCGCCGGGATGTTCGAGCACCGGGCGCTTGATCATCGACGGCTGGGCCAGCATCAGCGCAGTGGCCCTTGCGGAGTCGAGGTCTTGCTTGTCGGCATCGGAGAGCTTGCGGAAGGTGGTGCCAGCGCGATTGAGCACGGTCTCCCAGCCTTGGATCTCGATCCAGCGGGCAAGGCTGGCGGGGTCGATCCCGGCGGTCTTGTAGTCGTGAAATGCATAAGGGATCGCGTGCTCGTCGAGCCAGGCGCGGGCCTTTTTGATCGTGTCGCAATTCTTGATGCCGTACATCGTGACGGTCATGCGCCCTCCTTCAGGAAGCGGCCGAGCACCGCAACCTTTTGCCGTTCGAGGCCGAGCGCTTGGTAGAAATCGAGCGCGGCTGCGTTGTCTTCGCGGACCATGAGCTGGAGCTTGGGGGCGCCGCGGGCGCGGAGCCAGTCTTCGGCGGCAGCCATCAGCGCGCGGCCGAGCCCGGTGCGGCGCTGATCGGTCGACACCGCGAGATAATAGACCCAGCCGCGATGGCCGTCGAAGCCGACCATGACGCTACCTTCGATCATTCCCTCGCCGCGCGCGACGAATATTGTCGAGGCTGCACCGCCGAGCGCGAGGGCGAAATCGGCGTGCGGATCGTTCCACGGGCGCGTGAGGCCACAGGCGTGCCACAGCGCAACCACGGCCGCCTCGTCCTCGGCAATGGCGGGCTCGATCAGCGGGCTATGCACGTCGCGCCGGCCCATAGATTGGTAATTTCGCCGTCGGGATCGCGCGAACTGAGCAGGCCGGACAGATCGCCGGCGCTGAACTCGATGCCGAGCGTCGAATCCTCGATCTTGACCGCGGTTGCGGATTCGAGCTGCTTTCGGGTCGATCCGATGCCGATACCTGCCGCGGTGGCGAAACGGCCGCCGTCGCGCCCGTCGAGGTTCCAGCCGACGAACTTGCCGTCGTCGAAGTAAAGGCCGAGGCCTCCGCGGAAGCTGGCGAAGGACAATGCGCCGGCACCGCATTCCTGATTGTCGCCCTCTTCAATCGGGCTGCCGAGCGCGGCGGCGATCGCCCGGGTAGCAACGTCGCGCTGCGCGCCGAAAGTCACATGTCGCGTCGCGCCGGTAGGGAGCACGAGGCCAAGGCCATCGGGCGCGAGATTGACTGCGGGTTCGGCAACTTCGGCCATGTTGGCGATGTTCGTCTCGGGCACGGGCTTGGGAACGATCAGCTCATCGGCATTGCCTTGGAACACGATCGACTTGTTGGCGTCGGGCTCTTCCACCGGCCCACAGCCGGCGAGCAGCGCCAGCGCGAATCCCGCGTGCAGGCCACGTGTCATTCCCACTCGATCGTGCCCGGTGGCTTGGAGGTGTAATCGTAGGTCACCCGATTGATCCCGCGGACTTCGTTGACGATGCGCGTCGCGACCCGCGGCAGGAAATCGCCGGGAAACTGGAAGGCGACCGCTGTCATGCCGTCGGTCGAGGTGACTGCGCGCAGCGCCAGCACATAATCATAGGTGCGGTGATCCCCCATCACCCCGACCGTGCGCACCGGCAGCAGCACTGCGAACGCCTGCCAGATCGCGTCGTAGAGCCCGGCGTTGCGGATCTCCTCGAGATAGATCGCGTCGGCCTTGCGGAGGATGTCGCAGCGTTCCTTGGTGACTTCGCCTGGGATGCGGATGGCGAGGCCGGGCCCGGGGAACGGGTGGCGGCCGACGAAGATGTCGGGGAGGCCGAGCTCGCAGCCGAGTGCGCGGACCTCATCCTTGAACAGCTCCCGAAGGGGCTCGACGAGCTTCATGTTCATCCGCTCGGGAAGGCCACCGACATTATGGTGGCTCTTGATCGTCACCGATGGGCCGCCGGTGAAACTGACGCTCTCGATCACATCCGGGTAAAGCGTGCCCTGCGCGAGGAAATCGGCACCGCCGATCTTCTTCGCTTCCTCCTCGAACACCTCGATAAAGGTCTTGCCGATGAATTTCCGTTTGGCCTCGGGGTCCGTCACGCCCGCCAACCCGTTCAGGAACAACGTCTCGGCGTTCACATGGACGAGCGGGATATTGTAATGGCCGCGGAACAGGCTGACGACCTGATCGGCCTCGCCCGAGCGCATCAGTCCGTGATCGACGAAGACGCAGGTGAGCTGCTCGCCGATCGCCTCATGGATCAATACCGCGGCGACGGCGGAGTCCACGCCGCCCGAAAGCCCGCAGATCACTCGGCCCTTGCCGACCTGTTCGCGGATCTCCGCGATCTTGGCGGCACGGAACTCGGCCATCGTCCAGTCGCCCTGCAACCCGCATACGTGACGGACGAAATTGGCGAGCAGCTTGGCGCCGTCGGGGGTGTGGACCACTTCCATGTGGAACTGGGTGGCGTAATAGCGGCGGGCATCGTCGGCGACGACTGCAAAGGGCGAGCCGGGGCTGACCGCGACGGGTCGGAAGCCGGGGGCGAGCTCGGTGACCTTGTCGCCATGGCTCATCCACACCTGATGGCTCTCACCCTCGTGCCAGACGCCGTCGAACAGCACGCAGCTATCCTCGATCTCGATGAAGGCAAGCCCGAACTCACCCGAATCGCCGAGCTGCACCGTGCCGCCCAGCTGATGCATCATCACTTGCTGACCGTAGCAGATGCCGAGGATCGGCAGCCCCGAGTCGAAGATCTCCTGCGGCACGCGCGGGCTGCCCTCTTCGAGCACCGAGGCGGGCGAGCCGGAGAGGATGATCCCCTTGGGCTTCATCCGCTCGAAGGCCCCGGCGGCGGAAGTGAAAGGGGCGATCTCGCTATAGACCCCGGCCTCGCGCACACGGCGCGCGATCAACTGAGTCAGCTGGCTCCCGAAATCTACGATCAGGATTGAATCGGCATGATGTTCCATGCCCGACGCGCATAGCAGATGAAGGCGCGAGGGGAAGAGCCGTGCCGCAGAATCCGACTCAATCGATGCGTTCGTGCCAAAGGACGATCATTTGCTCGAATTCGACGGACTGCACTTCGTCCCTGGCATCCATTGCTACGCGGACCGCCTCATCCTGGCCGAGAGTGACCTTGTAGCAGGTTTGGGAGGGAATCGGCTCGCACCGCTCCACGCCGGTGACGGTCGCTTTCGCGGTATCAGCCACGATCTGCGCGCATGGCCTCTTTTCATAGGCCGCCAGGAATCTGCATTTGGGCTGGACCTTCCCGTCGGCGGAGGCGCGGACGGCGCGACGCATCGCATGATAGCCGTCGGTTGCAATCTGATCGTCCGGCGCGCTGAAGAAATCCTGCTTGCTCCGATCGAGCCCAGCGCATTCCGGGTCCCAAGGCGACCGTTCATAATCGGCGATATCCTCATGCCAGCCCTTCGGCGGCTTGCGGAAATGATAGAAGGCGATCGCATCCAGCCCATAAGCGCGGACCGGGGTTCGCGCGGTGCGCGGGCCATCCTCGACCGGCGCGAAGCGCAATGTCACCGAATCGATACGGCATAGCCCCGGCACCTGAGCGGCATAGGAACGGCTGGTCAGCCAGCTATCGTCGAGCGGGCGTCGCGGCGCCGGCCTGCTCTTTCGACGCCGTTCGTCGATGGGCTCGAAGATGCTCCACAGTTGATCCCTGAGCTGGCGTTCGCTCGTCCGCTGGTCCTGGCTGCGCAGCTGAGCCTTGGTGACGGTCTGCTGCGCCCATGCCTGAAACGGCAAGAGAAGCAGCAGCAGTGCGATGCGTAATCCCATGTCTCTCCCCCCCTTCACGAGGCTAGCGGCGACAGTGCATCGCCTCCAGTCCCTTGCTGCGGCTAGCGCCCCGGCGGCGCGAGCGCGTCGACGATTCGCCCGGCAGCTTCGGAAAGCTTGCCCTGCGCGGTGGGCGTCGAGCGATTGGCGAGCAGGACGATGGCGAGTTTGCGTTCGGGATAGAGCTGGATCACGCTGGAGAAGCCGAAGGTGCCGCCCGAGGTGCGCAGCTGGCGTCCGCCGGCGGGGAGCTCGCTGACGATCCAGTTGAGCGCGACCCACGTCTTCTTGTCGAGCGTGAACCAGGTCCCCTTGTGGTTCAGCGCGACCGCTGGATCCTTCTCGTTCAGCTGGAGCGCGGCGTAGCGGAGCATGTCGTTGGTCGAATAGCGCCAACCGAACTTCTCGCGAGGCAGGACCGCGGCCTCGTTGCCCTCGGCATCATAGCCGGTCGCGGCGGCGCTGCCGGTGAAGCCCAGCGGCCGTTCGATCTCGCGGAGCAGCAACGCATTATACGGCTCGCCATAGATGCGCTCGAGTACGTAGATCAGCAGCTGCGCGGCCACATTCGAATGCGCGACGTCCTCGCCGGGGCGTTTGCCGGGTGAGACTTTCCGGAGATCGGCCATGAAATCGGCCTTGCCGTAAGCGGCGAGCGCCTTGGCCATGCGGTAACGGCCGGGATCTTCGCCGAGGCCCGACAGATCGGGAAGATTGTCGGGCAGCGCCGAGGTCATGTTGGCGAGGTGGAGCAACCGTATCGGCTGGCCTTCGAACTGGAGCATCGGCCAGTCGCCGTCGAGATATTTGCGGACATCGTCGTCGAGGCTGGCCTTGCCGGCGATCACCGCGCGGGCGAGCAACAGGCTGGTGATCGTCTTGGAGATCGACCCGATCTCATAGAGGGTATCGGCGGTGGGCGCCGGGCCGCCCTTTGCGATCGAACCGAAATGCCAGCTGGTGGACTTGCCGTCGCGGACGATCCCGATCGACAGGCCGACGCCTTTCTCGGCGGCGAGATAGTCGGTGCCGGCGGTGCGGGCGACTTCATCAACCGTTGCCTGCTGGGCGAAAGCCGGCGTCGCCAGCAGGCACATGGCCATCATCGAGCGCATCAGCATCGCCGCTCCTCCCCTTTTGCCAGAGGCTGCGCCTCCTACGCTGTCGCTTCGATGAATGCCCCCCGCCGCGCGTCAGCGCGGCAAGGGAAACTTTCCGGCCAGCGACGCCTGGACATCGCGCACCTTGACGATCCGCCAGCGCTCCGTCTCGAGCTCAGCCGGCAGTGCGGCGGTATCGACCGGGCGCAGCAGCAGCCGCAGCTCGTATCCCGAGGGCGTCGCGGCGCCGCTGCTGTAGATGCCGACCATGTACATGGTGCGCTGGATCAGCTGTCCCGCCTCGACGATGAAGCCGTCCTTGCCCAATGACGCGACGTGATTGGCGGCGGCGAGAAATGCGGCTTCCTCGACCAGCGATTCACTGCCGACCGCGCTGCCGAAGCGGACATTGACCAGCGCCGGGTCCTCCGCCTTGCGCACCGCCCAGCCATTGAGATCGCTGCGCAGGATATTACCGCCCTCGGGCTGCATCCGCGGCACCATCGCGGTGGTTTCCGGACGCGGCAATTGCGCGATCAGGGCATTGAAATTCAACGCCACCATCTTGCGCCGCGCATCGTCCTGCTGGGTCTGAAGCAGGCCGATCATTTCGTTCACTGCGCTCGCCTCGCGCAGATCGGCGGGCTTCAGCTGGCGGAAGAAGTCGGCGGCGACCATCAGCGCCTCGCCCTTGGGGCGATCCCGATACTCGATCAGCTGCTTCAAGGTCATCGTGCCAGCTTCGCGACGAAGCGCAATCGCCTGGCCCCAGCCCTGAAGCGACGCCTTGGCCTCGGCGCCCGCACCGTTGCGGAGCGCATATTCGCGCATCGCGTTCTTGCCGGGCGGACGGCCCCTCGCATCCGGCTCGGGCGGCTGGGTCGCGGCCTCGATCTCGTCGAGCCCGCGCTTATAGGCGCGCGCCGATGCTTCGAGCTGCTCCGTCGCCGCCAGTGCATAGGCAGTGGCGCCGGCGAGCGAGGCGCGCTCGCGGATCAGATCGTATTTGCGGTTGTCACCGCCGGCCACCGACCATCCGCCGCGCGTACGCGGGATATCGAAGCTGACTTCGTTGGCGAACTTGCTGGCCGCTTCGAAATCGCCGCGCGCCATCGCGAACCAGAACAGGGTGTAGAGCTGGCGTGGCTCAAGCACCGCCTGCTCGCGCAGCAAGGCCTCATGCGTCTGGAAGTCGGGCTCGAAGAAAACGCGGATATTGGTGGTGAGCAGGCGCAGGCTGGTGGACCAAGGCCGTGCATCGGTCACCGCCTTGAGCGCGGCGTGCGCATCCTCTTTCCGGTCGAGCTTGTAATACGCCATCGCCCGCAGCGCCATGTTGGCGAGCTTGATCGACTTGTCGAACTGGGCATCGCCCCGCGTCGCCCCCGCCGCATCGGACTGATCAAGCGCGGCGAGCGCTTCGGTGTAGAGCTTGGCCGAGATCTGGTGCAGCGCCTTGGACTGCAACAAATGCGCGCGGCGCAGCCAGAAGGCGTCGACGAGCATCGGATCGGCCAGCGCCGAATCGCAGGCGGTGATGCCGCCCGCGCCGACCGCGACCGTCCCCTTGCGGAAATCGGCGGTCGCAGTGGCGAGCCCCCACAGCCACGTGCCTTTGGTGATCCCATCGGACTTCTTGCCCGGCGCCGAATAGCCGTCGCACGCGGCGAAATCCGCCGGCGCCGCTTGCGCCACAAGCGGCATCGACATCAGCGACAGCGTCGCCAACCCCCTGATCAATTGCATATTTCCCCTTACCCCCAAGGCGCCGAGCGCCACCCCGGGAGCGATGCTATCGCGCATGCGGCGAAAGGAAAAGATACTCGTACGGATCCCTTCCGCGACTGGGCGTCAGCCGCGCTTCACCGCCAGCCCGGTCCATTCGGCGGCGAAGGCCCAGATGTCGGCGGCTTCCTCGATGATCTTGTCGGTGGGCTTGCCCGAGCCGTGCCCGGCGCGGGTTTCGATGCGGGCGAGATGGGGCCTGACGCCGATGTCCGCCGCCTGCAGCGCGGCGGTATATTTGAAGCTGTGACCGGGGACGACACGGTCGTCGGTGTCGGCGGTGGTGACGAGGATTGCCGGGTAATTGCCGCTGCCTCTGACGTTGTGATAGGGCGAATAGGCGAAAAGGCGGTGGAAATCGGCTTCTTCCGAGGGGCGGCCATAATCGTCGACCCAATAGCGGCCCGCGGTCCAGCGATCGAAGCGGAGCATGTCCATCACACCCACTGCGGGGAGCGCCGCGGCGAACAGGTCGGGACGCTGGTTGACCACCGCGCCGACCAGAAGCCCGCCGTTCGACCCGCCTTGGATGGCGAGCTGGCCCGCACCGGTGATCCCCTGCGCGATCAGATATTCACCCGCGGCGATGAAGTCGTCGAAGCTGTTCTGCTTGTTGGCAAGGCGGCCGCCATCATGCCACGCCTTGCCATATTCGCCGCCGCCGCGGATATTGGCGATCGCGACCACCCCGCCCTGCTCCATCCACGCGATGCGCGACGAGGAGAAGCTGGGGGTGAGCGGGATATTGAACCCGCCATAGGCATAAAGGAGCGTCGGCGCCGGGCCGGTCAGGCCCTTTTGACGGACGACGAACATGGGCACCCGCGTGCCGTCCTTCGACGCGTAGAAACGCTGCTCGACATGATAATCGGCGGGATCGAACAGCAATTTCGGCGCGGCCCAGGGCGTGCTCTCGCCCGTGGCGATGTTGAGCCGGTAGATCGTCGTCGGATCGTTGAAGCTGGTGAAGGCGTAGAAGGTCTCGGGATCGTCCTGCTCGCCGCCGAAACCGGAAGCGGTGCCGATGCCGGGGAGCGCCACCGGCTCGAGCTGCGTGCCGTCGAGCGCGTAGCGGCGGATCTCAGTGCGGGCATCGACGAGGTAGCTCGCGACGAGGACATGGCCGACGATCGCGGCACCCTCCAGAGTGGCCTTGTCCTCGGGGACCAGCGCGTGCGCCACGGGATGCTCGCTGGCGCCGATATCCATCGTGACGATGCGCATGCGCGGGGCGTGGCTGTTGGTGGTCCAGTAGAAGCGCGTGCCGATATTGCCGGCTAGCGACCAGTGATGATTGAGCCCGTGGACGATCGTGCGGGTCGGCCAGGCGGGATCATTCAGATCGGCGAGGGTGATCTGGTAACGGTCGTCAGTGCCTTCGCTGGTGGTGATCACCAGCCAATGCCCGTCGTCGGTGATCTGGGCGTAATGGCTGTGCGCGGGCGCGGCGGGGGTCTCATAGACCAGCCGATCAGCCGATTGCGGCGTGCCGAGGCGGTGGAAATAGATCTTGTGGTTCTCGTTGAGCGCCTGGAATTTCTCCTCCTCGGCGACCTCCGGATAGCGCGAATAGAAGAAGCCGCTGCCGTCCTTGGCCCAGGCGGCGGCGAGGGTGAACTTCATCCCGTGGATCACGTCGCCGGTCTCCTTGCCGGTCGCGACGTCGAGCACGCGCGCGACCCGCCAGTCGGTGCCGCCGTCCTGCACGGCGTAGAGGAGGTGCTCGCCATTGTCCGAGGGCGCCCACTCGGAGAGCGCAGTGGCGCCGTCGTCTGACCAGCCGTTCGGATCGATCAGCACGCGGCCTTCGCCGTTCAGGCTCTCGCGGACGAACAGCACCGCCTGATTCTGCAGGCCCGTATTGTGCATGTAGAAATAGCGGCTGCCCTTCTTCTGCGGCAGGCCGAAGCGCTCATAGTCGAAGAGCTGGCGGATGCGCGTGCGGAACCAGTCGCGGCCAGGGAGCGTGGCGAGGTAGGCGTCGGTGACCTTGTTTTGCGCGGCGACCCAGTCCGCCACCTCGGAATCATTGCGGACGTCGTTCTCGAGCCAGCGATACGGATCGGCAACCGCCACGCCGAACTGCTCTTCCACTACTTCTTCGCGGCGGGTTTCGGGATAGGCGATCGGATCGGTCACAATGCGCTCCAGAACGAGAAAAGGCCGGTGCCTGATGGCCCGGCCTTTCCTGTAATTCAACCGCGACGGCGCCGATCAGGCGGCTTCGTCGAAGTCCTCGTCGATCAGCACCGGGCCCGAATCCTGACCCTTGGCCGAGACGTCGCGATCGACGAACTCGATGATCGCCATCGGCGAAGCATCCGAAGCGCGGATGCCGGCCTTGATCACGCGAGTGTAGCCGCCGTTGCGGTCGGCATAGCGCGCGGCGAGCACGTCGAACAGCTTGGTCAGCTGAGCGTCGTCGAGCAGGCGAGCGTGCGCGAGACGACGGTTCGAAAGGCCGCCCTTCTTGGCGAGCGTGATCAGCTTCTCCACGTACGGGCGAAGCTCCTTCGCCTTGGCGACGGTGGTGGTGATCTGCTCGTGCTTGATCAGCGCGGCGCTCATGTTGCGGAACAGGGCGATGCGGTGAGCCGAGGTCCGCTGAAGCTTACGGCCGCCTACGCGATGGCGCATATGTCATTCCTTCGTTCGTTAAGGGGCCGTATGAGGTACCCCAGACCAGGCAGCGATAAGGGCCGCTGCCCAAAACCCTTTGCGAATTTCGCGAAGGCGCGCCCAAAGCGGATTCGGCACCGAAAGTCAAGGTTTCGATGGCGGCCCGCCTTACGGAAAGTTTGGGGCGGGAACCGGTCCCGCCCCTTCCCGACGTCAGAAGTTCACCCCGACCCGCACCCCGCCATAGCGGCGGAAATCGCGCGGCAGCAATGCCTGGGTGGCGATCCGATTGCCGTAATTGCCTGCCGAATTCACCAGCGACTGGAAATACTGCTTGTCGAACAGGTTGTTGACGAAGGCCGTCACTTCCCAACGGCGCGCGTGCTCGCGCACGCCCAGACCCAGGTTGAACACGCTGAACCCCGGCTGGAAGGCCTGCGGATCGCGGGCGACGTAATAGAGGCTCGACTGATACTGCCAGCTCGCCTGCGCGACGCCCTTGAGCTTCTCGCCCAGCGACGGCGCATATTCCACGCCCGCCGAGGTCTTCCACTTCGGCGACTGTACGGCCCGCGTGCCCGTCAAATTCTGGCTGGCCGGCGAACCGGGGACCGAAATGCAGCCCTGCGCCGCGGTCTGCAGCACATAGCATTGGGCGACCGGGAACGACGTGTAGGTCGCGTCGAGATAGGTCGCCGCACCGTTGAAGCTCAGGTCATGCGTGACCCGGGCGCCCAGCTCGAATTCGAGGCCCTTGGTGTTGAGCCCGCCGACATTGGTGAGGCGGAAGTTGGACGTGCCGTTGATCGTCTCGATCGATTGCGCCTGCAGATCGGTATAGTCGGTGTCGAAATAGGTGACGTTGAACGTCGCGCGCCGATCGAAGAACTGCGTGCGCACGCCGAATTCCTTGTCGCGCGACGTTTCGGGCCGGATCGGACCGGCCGCCGCACGCGCGGCGTTGAAGCCGGTGGTCAGATCAAAGGTCTGGCCCTTGTAGCCGGTCGTATAGCTGCCGAAGAGCATGATGTCGGGCGTCGCCTGATAGCTGAGGCCGAGGCGATAGGTGGCGGTGCTGTCGCTCGCGTCGCCGGCGAAGTTGGTCGCGGCGATCTTGTCATGGAAGGTATATTTGATCGCTTCGTTCTGGACGCGACCACCCACCGTCGCGGTCAGATGCGGCAAGAATTCCCAGTCGATCTGGGCGAAACCGGCAATCTGGCGCGAGCCCGAGGTGGCTTCCCAATTGGCGAGCGAGAAGACGGGGCCGCGCTGGAACGGGCGCTCGAAACTGACATTCGCGTAATAGAGGCCGATGGCATAGCGGAATGCCTCGTCACCCGGCGAGAGCAGGCGAAGCTCCTGGGTGAACAGCCGCGACTTGAACGCGCCGACGTTGACATTGCTGCCGAACGGGCCCGGCGCCGCCGTATCGTCGTTATCCATATAGTCGTCGAGGCGGTAGCGATCGTACGAGGTCAGCGACAGGATGTTCAACTTGCCGATATTGGCCTCGCTGCGCAGCAGCGTGCCCCAACCCCAATATTTGGTGCGCGACGGCGCGTTGTTGGCGATGTCCTGATTGTCCTCGTCGATCGTCACGCCGGGGAAGGCCACTGCCGGCGTCAGGCCCGCCTGGTTACGCAGCAGCGCACCGGGCGCCATGCGGATGAACGGGCGGCCGACGGTGGTGTTGCCGTTCAGATAATTGCCCGACAGCGTGAAGGTGACGTCCGGCGTCGCCCGCCAGCGGAGCTTGGCGCGAGTGTTGAGCGTCTCGCGGCCATTGGCCTTCTTGCCGTCGACCAGGTTGCGGGCATTGCCGCCCCAATTGTTGTAGCCGGCCGAGAACACATAGCCGAGCGTTTCGCTGATCGGCCCGGTGATGCTGAAATTGCCGCCGAATTCGCTGTCGGTGGACGCCAGCGTGTTGGCGCGCACGTGCAGCGTGTCGGTCGGCTGGATCGTCATGATCTTGATCAGGCCGGCCGAGGCCGCCTTGCCGTACAAGGTGCTCTGCGGGCCGCGCAGCACTTCGATCTGCGCCACGTCGGGAAGGTCAGCGAAGGCGCGCGCCTGGAAGGGGACCGCCGCACCGTCGACCGTCACCGCGACGCTCGGCTCGACGCCGATGCCGAATGCGAAGGTGCCTACGCCGCGCAGCGACACGTTGGCATTCACGGGATGCTCGGCCGCACGGATCGTCAGCGACGGCGCGACCTTGCCGAGATCCTGGAAATGGCGGACGCCCTGCGCCTCGAGCTGTGCCGGCGTAACCACCTGCACCGCGAGCGGGACGTTCTGGAGGTTCTCGAACCTTTTCTGTGCGGTCGTCGTGACGACGATCTCGTCATCCTTCCCACCGATCACGTCGGCCGTGACCACTTCAGTCGCTGCGACGGCATTCACGTCGCTGGTCTGCGCATGGCTCTGTGCACTGGCCATGAGCGACACGACGAGCGCGCCAAAGCAAACCGATGTATTCAAACGCTTCATTAAACTTCCCCATTGCCCGTGATTTTGGCTCACCAAATTTATAGGCGGCTTGCCGGAGGGCCGGTCTTGGACCGGTGGAAAAGTTTTATGGATCAGACGTATTCGCCAGGGCGTGTTGCCAAAGGGCAACCCGCGCAACTTGCGTTTTTCCGCCGCGTGCGCCTGTGCCCGTTCGCCCTGAGCGTCAAAAGGGCGGTCGCGAGCCGGCCGTTTCGTGCCAGTAACGAAAAGGGCCCCGCATTGCTGCGGAGCCCCTTTGTGCTTCTGGCCCGACGCAGCAAAGCCGCGTCGTCGGTCGGGCCGTTGGCCCGCCGGCCGGGCTTCGCTGTCTCCGGGTTAGCGGCGCTAACCCGGTGCAGCTCAGCCCATGATTTCCTGCTCGAGCTTCTTGGCCATCTCTTCGATGTTCTCGGGCGGCCAGCCGGGGATTTCCATGCCCAGGCGGAGACCCATGCTCGAAAGGACTTCCTTGATCTCGTTGAGCGACTTGCGGCCGAAGTTCGGCGTGCGCAGCATCTCGGCTTCGGTCTTCTGGACCAGATCGCCGATATAGATGATGTTGTCGTTCTTGAGGCAATTGGCCGAACGCACCGACAGTTCGAGCTCGTCGACCTTCTTGAGAAGGTAACGGTTGATCTGCGCGGTATCGCCCGAAGCGACGCCACCTTCGGAAGCGGCCGGAGCCGCCATGCCGATCGGCGCCGAGCGGGTGACTGCCGAATCGTCGAAGTGGACGAACAGAGCGAGCTGGTCCTGAAGGATGCGCGCCGCGTAAGCGAGGCCGTCCTCAGGCGCGATCGTGCCGTCGGTCTCGACGGTCAGCGTGAGCTTGTCGTAATCGAGCTCCTGACCGACGCGCGTATTCTCGACCTTGTACGAGACCTGGCGGACCGGGCTGTACAGGGCATCGACCGGGATCAGGCCGATCGGCGCATCGGCCGGACGGTTCGACTGGGCGGGGACATAGCCCTTGCCCGTATCGGCGGTGAGCTCCATGTTGAGCGTCGCGCCGTCGTCGAGGTGGCAGATCACGAGATCGGGGTTCATCACCTCGATGTCGCCCGAAACCGCGATGTCACCCGCCTTCACTTCCGCCGGGCCGGTGGCCGAGAGCTGGAGGCGCTTCGGGCCTTCGCCCTGCATCTTGAGAGCGATCTGCTTCACGTTGAGCACGATGTCCGTCACGTCCTCACGGACGCCGGCGAGGCTCGAGAATTCGTGAAGAACGTTCTCGATCTTGATCGAAGTGACCGCGGCGCCCTGGAGCGACGAGAGCAAAACGCGACGCAGTGCGTTACCGAGCGTAAGGCCGAAACCGCGCTCGAGCGGCTCGGCCACGAAGGTCGACTTGCGCTTGGGATCGCCACCGGGCTTCTTTTCGAGGCCGTTGGGCTTCTTGAGTTCCTGCCAGTTCTTAGGGTTCACCGACACGGGCTTTCCTCATGTTGGGCAGGACGGGGCCATCCTGCCGGGTAACTGCTGCCCGGTCCGGACCCCGCCCTCGGGGCCCGTGAACCGGACAGGATTGCGAATCAGACGCGACGACGCTTCGACGGGCGAACGCCGTTGTGCGGGATCGACGTCACGTCGCGGATCGACGTGATCTGGAACCCGACCGCCTGCAGCGCACGAAGCGCGCTCTCGCGGCCCGAACCCGGACCCTTCACTTCCACCTCGAGGGTGCGAACGCCGTGCTCGGCGGCCTTGCGGCCTGCATCCTCGGCGGCGACCTGGGCGGCATAAGGGGTCGACTTGCGCGAGCCCTTGAAGCCCATCATGCCGGCCGACGACCACGAAATGGCGTTGCCCTGGGCATCGGTGATGGTGATCATCGTGTTGTTGAAGCTGGCGTTCACATGGGCGACGCCGGCGGTGATGTTCTTGCGCTCGCGACGGCGAATGCGCTGCGGTTCACGTGCCATTGGTCAGCGCTCCCTTACTTCTTCTTGCCGGCGATAGGCTTGGCCTTGCCCTTGCGGGTGCGCGCATTGGTGTGCGTGCGCTGGCCACGGACCGGGAGGCCTTTGCGATGACGGAGGCCGCGGTAGCAGGCCAGATCCATCAGACGCTTGATGTTCATCGCGGTCTGGCGACGGAGGTCACCTTCCACGGTGTGATCGGCGTCGATCGTCTCGCGAATCTGGAGCACTTCCTGATCGGTCAGGTCCTGCACGCGACGCTCGGGCGTGATGCCCAGCTTCTCGGTGATTTCCTTGGCCTTGGTCGCGCCGATGCCGTGAATATACTGAAGCGCGATCAGAACGCGCTTATTGGTCGGGATGTTGACACCCGCAATACGAGCCATGAATTTATTCTCCCAGCTCCACGGGGTGCCGCATGGCAGCTTCGCACCCCATCTCGTAGCGTTGATCCGAAAAGGCAGTGACGCGACGAGCGCAGAGAAGCGCAGCCGAGCAACCGGTTTTCGGAAGATGCGCGACATATGCAGCCGCAGAGGCGCTGTCAAGCGCCGCGGGCAAGGTATCGCGGAACCGGATGCATACACGAACGTTGCGCGCGCGCCAAGCGGCGGGTGAGGAAGGTGAACCTGCCCTTTCCCTTCCTGGCACGCCCCTCTTATGCAGGAAGGGAGTTGCGACGAGGCGGGAGCGTTGTCACCCGGAGCGAGGCGTCCACTGCGACCGATTCGGCCGCGCCGCCCCTCGAACGCAACACGGCCGGCGGAGAGAGGGGGATCTTCCGCCGGCCGTAAACGCCGATGCAGGGCAGAGCATCGGGTTTGGCGTAACCTTATTTTGCTGCTTTGGCCTTGACCGTCTTGGCCGCCTTGGTCGTCTCGGTCTTCACCGGTTTGGCGGCCTTATGGGCCCTGTGATGCTTGGTGATCGATACGCTGGCGGCGCTGGCGATCGTCGGCGCGGCGATCATCGCAACCGCGGCGATGGGAAGCAGGGTGCGGGAAAGCTTCATCGAAATCCTCCTTGGGAAGAGGGAACCGGCGCGCTGCCGGCCCTGCCCTCTTCCTAACCGGAGCCACTTCACGCCGCGGTGACGCGGGCATGAAGATTTTGTCATGTGCGGGAGTCAGCTCCTCGCCGCGCGCACCACGACCGCGACCCCGAGCAGGATCGCGCCGACCATGCCGCCGATCGCGAGCAGTCCGGCAGGTGTCACCTCCACTTCGGCCACGCCGGAGGAACGTTCGCCGATCTGCAGTCGGGCGGCAGCGCGCTGGGGCACAGCCAGTGGGGTGTGCATCGACTCGCCCGGTGCCGATGGAATGATGTCGCGAACCTTGCTCATGCCTTCAACGCTCCGCAGCGGCCTTGAGCCGCGTCCATTGGCCACCGAGCACCCCGTCCACCGGCACCGCGATATTGGCGAGGCCGGGTCCGGATACCGTGTAGCTGGCCGTGAGTTCGGTGCCGGCGCCCAAGGGCTTGAGCGTGACCGTCAACACTGCAGCGACGGGCATGGCCTGGAGCGGGCCGAGCCCGCCGGTCATGCGCAGCGTGTCGTTCGCGGCGAGATAGACGACTCGCATATGCTCGACGCCGCCGCTCGCGGTCTTCTCGCACCAGCAACCGCCGGGACGGGCGTCGAGGGTGAGGTTGGCGGCGTTGCCGCTATAGGAATGAGCGCCGTCCCACCAGCGCGCTGGCTGGATCAGCGTCTCCCAGACCTTCGCCGGGGGCGCGGCGATGGTCAGCTTGTGCCGGGTTGCGAAGTCGGTGTCCGACGTCCGGACGACTTCGGCCGCACCCGGAGTCGCCGCGAGCAGCGGCAGTGCGAGCAGAGACAGGCGCATGCGATACCCTCCCGTTGCGGGCAGGATATTGCGTTCAGGCCTTGCCGTCGAGGATCGCGGCGATCTGTGTGCTGACCTCGTCGATGTCAGCCATGCCGTCCACCCGGCGGACCAGCCCCTTCGCCTCGTAGATCGGCAGGATCGGCGCAGTCTTGGCGCGATACTCGGCCATGCGGGTGCGCACCGTCTCGGCATTGTCGTCTGGGCGGCGCTTGAATTCGTGACTGCCGCAGACGTCGCAGGTACCCTCAACCTTGGGCTGTTTGAAGCGGTCGTGATAGCCCTCGCCGCACTGCGCGCAGGTGAAGCGGCCAGTGATGCGATCGACCAGCGCATCCTCGTCGACTTGCAGCTCGATCACGAAATCGAGCTTGCGGCCGCGCTCGGCGAGCAGGCCGTCGAGCGCCTCGGCTTGCGCGGCGGTGCGCGGATAGCCGTCGAAGATCGCGCCCGTTTCGGTATCGGCCATGTCGAGCCGCTCGCCGATGATGCCCGAGACGATCTCGTCCGACACCAGCTCGCCGGCTTCCATCACGGCCTTGGCCTTCAGGCCGGTCGGCGTGCCGGCCTTGACCGCGGCGCGCAGCATGTCGCCCGTCGAGAGCTGGACCATGCCGCGCTCCGCCTCGAGGCGGCTCGCCTGGGTGCCCTTGCCCGCACCCGGAGGGCCCAACAGGATGATGTTCACTCGGTTATCCCCGTCCCAAGCTGCGCGTTCAGCGCATGCGACCCTTCAATTTCGCCTTCTTGATCAGATCGCCATACTGGTGCGCCAGCAAATGCGACTGGATCTGCGTAACCGTGTCCATCGTTACGTTGACCACGATCAGAAGGCTAGTGCCGCCCATCAGGAACGTCGCGCCGAGCGCCGACATCGCAAATTCGGGAGCAAGGCAGATGAAGGTCAGATACGCCGCACCGATCACGGTGATGCGCGTCAGCACATAATCGAAATAGACCTCGGTGTTCTTGCCCGGGCGGATGCCGGGGATGAACCCGCCATAGCGCTTGAGATTGTCCGCGGTCTCCTCGGGATTGAACACCACGGCGGTGTAGAAGAACGAGAAGAAGATGATGCCCGCGCCATAGAGCGCCATGTAGAGCGGCGAACCGTGACGCAGATAGATGTTGAGGTTGCTCACGAAATCGCCCCACCAGCTCTCGCCCGTCGCGGCGGTGCCGGCAAACTGGGTGATCGTCAGCGGCAGCAGCAGCAGCGACGAGGCGAAGATCGGCGGAATCACGCCGGCGGTGTTGAGCTTGAGCGGCAGATGGCTGCGCTCGGCCTGGACGCCGCGCGCGGTCTGGCGCTTGGGATACTGGATCAGGATGCGGCGCTGGGCGCGCTCCATGAAGCAGATCAGCAGCACGATCCCGGCGACTGCGACAATGATCGAGATCAGGCGCAGCGGATCGATCGTGCCGGTGCGGCCGCTCTCGAACAGCTGGACCAGCGTGGTCGGCAGGCGCGCAACGATGCCCGCCATGATGATCAGCGAGATGCCGTTGCCGACGCCGCGGCTGGTGATCTGCTCGCCCAGCCACATCAGGAACAGCGTGCCGCCGACGAGGCTGATCACTGCGCCGAGGATGAACAGCGGGCCCGGCTCGATCACGGGCGAAACGCCCTGCACGCCGACCTGAAGGCCGCTGGCGATGAAATAGCCCTGGACCGCGGTGAGGCCGACCGTGCCGTAGCGGGTGTACTGGTTGAGACGCTTGCGGCCGCTCTCGCCTTCCTTCTTGATCGCGGCGAGCGTCGGCGACAGCGAGGTCGCGAGCTGCACGACGATCGAGGCCGTGATGTAGGGCATCACGCCGAGCGCCACGACCGATGCGCGGTTGAGCGCGCCGCCGGTGAAGCTGTTGAAGAAATCGAGGACGCCGCCTTGCAGATTGTTGGTCAGCAGGCCGAGCTGGGTCGGATCGATGCCCGGGATCGGCACATAGCTGAGCAGGCGGAAGACGATCAGCGCGCCCAGCGTGAACCACAGGCGCTTCTTGAGCTCCGTCGCCTTGCTGAACTTCGACAGATTGATGCTGGAGGCGAGTTGATCGGCTGCGGATGCCATGTGCAAATTCGTCCTGGAAACAAAAGCGGCGGGAAAGCGTTCGACCGCCCCCGCCGCTCATATAAGTCCTTCGGTCCCGAGGGCAATGCGGCGCCTGCCCCCAAGCCCGTTCGGCTTGCGCTTGTCGTGCTTCGACAAGCTCAGCACGAACGAAAGGCGGGTTTCCCCGCCCCTCGAGAAATCAGCCCTGCTTGCCTGCCTTCTTGGCGGCAATGACCTTCTGCACCGAGCGGTGCTTGGCTTTGGCCTTCTCGGCTGCCGGAACGATCTCGGGAACCGTCACCGAACCGCCGGCCTTCTCGACCGCTTCGCGCGCCGACTTCGACACGCCGGCGACCGTGAAGTTAAGCTTGGCCGAGAACTCGCCCTTGCCGAGGAGGCGGACGCCGTCCTTGCCGCCACGGGTCAGACCCGCCGCGTTGAGCTCGGCCTGGGTGATGTCGGTCGCGGTCAGCTTGCCGGCATCGACTGCCTTCTGGATCGCGCCGAGATTCACCTCGGCATAGTCCTTGGCGAAGATGTTGTTGAAGCCGCGCTTCGGGATCCGCATGTGGAGCGGCATCTGGCCGCCCTCGAACCCGTTGATCGAGACGCCTTCGCGGCTCTTCTGGCCCTTCTGGCCCCGGCCGGCGGTCTTGCCCTTGCCCGAGCCGATGCCACGGCCGACGCGCATGCGGTCCTTGCGGGCGCCCTGATTGTCGCGGAGATCGTTGAGTTTCATGTCGTGCACTCGCTTTCGCTTTTGTCGCGCTGATGGAAAGGAAGCGGCGCGCATAGCGGCGGGATCGACGTTTGTCACCACTTATGTTTGTGCGTCTGGGCCGCGCGCTTAACACAGGGCTGGTTGACTCGTTTGCGGGTTTTTCGCCGGACGCGCCTGCGAAGCCTCCACGAAGCGCCAGCGACGCGGCACCTACGCGCGTACCTGCGGGGCGTAGGGAGCTGGATCGACGGTTCAAAGAGCCCGGCGAGCCAGGCAGGTGAAATCCTACATTGCAAGCGAAGGGCAAATGATGGGTCGCCCCGGCCGGCGCCGAGCTAGCGCACCCGATTGAAGATGCTGGTCGTGATCTCCGGCTTGCCGTTCAGGTTGAGCCAGACCACCGTCTCGGTCATCGTTCCGCCATCCGGCGAGACGACATAGGTTCGCGTCGTTCGGGGCATGTGCTCCTTGTAGAAGGCAGCGACCATCACGTTCGGCGCGGGAATCCGGGTGGCGAGCATGTCCACTCCAGGATAGCCTTGGCTGGGCGCCGCCGTGCCATCCAGCGGATAGGTTCCTTCCGCCCGGATCGGCACGCCATCTCCGCCAATCACGTCGAGCGTCGTCCGCCACCTGCTCTGACCGGCGTCGCTATAAGTGATGGTCACAGCCTTGGGACGCTTCTCGGGCGGGAAAGGCATTCGCGCGACGTCCAGTTCCCAGGTGCCCAGGAGTGGCGATGGCGCTTGCGTCTGCGCCGCAGCGGAAGTGGTCGCGAACGCGCTCGCGAGCATCAGCGAGTAGAATAGCTCCTTCATCGCATTCCTCCATCATCGAGTTGAAAGGCGCGCTGGTTGGCCACTGAACGTCGGCTCAGCGCCATCGACTCCGGAAGGAGACGCGTCTGACTGGAAGGCTTCCGTTCTCGAACCATGTTCGAAAGACTATATATGTAGATTTAAGAGTCAACCGCATTGCGTGATGACTCGGGCCGCTCGACTCACGGCGCCGGCGGCGCGCCGGACGGTCGCGTGATCAGCCTGGGCGCTTCTGCTCCCTCGACGGCCAGGCGGGCGCGCTCGCCGTCCGCGCGGTCCTCCAGCGACAGCCATGCCGTATCGTCCTTGGTGCCGAGCCGGATCCCCTCGGCATATTTGCCGACGGGATTGGCATAGTTGACAGTGAAGCCGGCAAAACCGCTTTTCTCGTTGACGATCATCGCCACTGCGTCGCCGCCCGAGCGATCCAGCGCGATCACGCCGCGGCCATTGTCGAGCCAGCTCATCGCGCCGCGCTCTGACCCGGTCTCGTCGTGCAGCACCAGCCCATAGGCGCCGGCGACGCGCGGATAGCTCTTGCCGGCCAGGCGTGGATTGGGCTCTTCGCCCAGGATCACGCGATCCTTGCCCTTGTCGTCGAGCACCACGATCGAGGCCGTCTGCCCGTCCCGGCGCTCGCGCCCCTCGGCTGGAGGCGGCGCACCGATCAGGATGCGCGGCTTGCCGGCGGCATCGACGATGCGGATCGCGTGGGCCTCGATCACATCCGGCGTCCCCGGTGCGAAGCCGGCGACCACCAGGCCGATCGCGACGAGCCCGAGCGCGGCAAGGCCGGCGCGATGGCGGGCAAGGGCGCGTTCGAGCCGGGCGATGCGCAATTCGGTGTCCACGGGTTCGCTCACAGATTCTCTCCTTCGGCGGCAACGCATATTGCCCGGCTCGTCAGACGACGTCGAGAAACCGGATTCCAGCCTCCCCGGCCCCAGAACCGGTTCGCTCCAACGGAAAAGGGGCGGTAGTCGCCTACCGCCCCTTCCCTGTTTCGTTCGTGGCGCGAAGGCTCAGCCCTCGACGACCTCGACCATGTGCTGCACCTTGCGGATCATTCCGCGGACCTCGGGGCTGTCCTGCAGCTCCGAGACCTTGTGCATCTTGTTCAGGCCAAGGCCGACGAGCGTCGCGCGCTGGTCCTTGGTGCGGCGGATCGGCGAACCGGTCTGCTTGATCTTGATGGTTGCCATGATCGATTACTCCGCGATCGCGGCCGCATCGGCCTCGGCGGTGTTCGAACCGCCACGGCCGAGCAGGTCGGCGATCTTCTTGCCGCGGCGCTGCGCAACGCTCTTCGGCGAGGTCTGCTCGCCAAGCGCTTCGAAAGTGGCGCGGATCATGTTGTAGGGGTTCGACGTGCCCACCGACTTGGTGACGACGTCGGCAACGCCCAGGCTCTCGAAGATGGCGCGCATCGGGCCACCCGCGATGATGCCGGTACCGGCAGGCGCCGTACGGACCGTGACGCGACCGGCACCGAAGTGGCCGTTGCCGTCATGGTGCAGCGTGCGGCCTTCCTTCAGCGGAACCCGGACCATTGCCTTCTTCGCGGCCGCAGTGGCCTTGGAGATGGCTTCCGGCACTTCGCGCGCCTTGCCGTGGCCGAAGCCGACCCGACCCTTGCCGTCGCCGACGACGACCAGAGCCGCGAAGCCGAAGCGCTTGCCGCCCTTCACGGTCTTCGAGACGCGGTTGATGTGGACGAGCTTTTCGATCAGCTCTTCGCCGCCATCGTCCTGCGCGCCGCGCGGGCCGCCGCGATTGTCACGACCGCCACGACCGCCGTCGCGGCCGCCACGACCGCCGCCGCCGCCCGGGCCGCCACGGCCACGACCGCCGCCCTGGCCACCGCGACCACGGCCACCGCCCTGGTAGCCGCTATCCTGCGCCGGAGCGCCGGCCTCGACGGGAGCGCCGGTTTCCGGCGTGTTGTTCTCGTCAGCCATTATCAGAACTCCAGTCCGCTCTCACGAGCGGCATCGGCCAGCGCCTTGACGCGGCCATGATAGAGGAAGCCACCGCGATCGAAGACGACCTGCGTCACGCCGGCCGCCTTGGCGGCCTCGGCAACGCGCTTGCCGACTTCCTGCGCAGCCGCGACGGTCGCGCCGGCCTGGCCGCGGACGCTCTTTTCGAGCGTCGAAGCCGAAGCGACGGTCTTGCCGGCCGCATCGTCGATCACCTGGGCATAGATGTGCTTGCCCGAGCGATGGATCGAAAGCCGCGGACGGCCACCGGCGCGCGCCTTGAGCGCGGTGCGATTGCGGCGACGCCGCTTCGCGAAGAGCGAGAGACCCTTGGTCATTACTTCTTCTTCCCTTCCTTACGGAAGATGAACTCGCCGTCGTACTTGATGCCCTTGCCCTTATAGGGCTCAGGCTTCCGCCAGCGGCGAATCTCGGCCGCGATCTGGCCGACCTTCTGCTTGTCGATCCCCGAGATCTCGACCGTGGTCTGATCCGGCGTCTTGATCTCGATGCCTTCCGGCACGTCGATGTTCACGTCATGCGAATAGCCGAGCTGGAGCTTGAGCACCTTGCCCTGCGACGCAGCGCGATAACCGACGCCGGTGATCAGGAGCTTCTTGGTGAAGCCCTCGGTCACGCCGGTGACGAGGTTCTGGACCAGCGTGCGCTGCATGCCCCAGAAGGCTCGCGCCTGCTTGGTCTCGTTGGCCGGCTGCACCGAAATGCCGCCGTCCTCGAGCGTGTAGCTGATCTCGTCGCGCAGGTTGAGCGAGAGGGCGCCCTTGGGGCCCTTCACGTTCAGCACGCCGCCGTCGATCGAGGCCGTGACGCCCGCCGGCACAGTGACCGGCTTCTTGCCGATGCGGCTCATATCAGAAGACCTCCGCGAGCACTTCGCCACCGACATTCTGCTCGCGCGCTTCCGCGTCCGAGAGAACGCCGCGAGGCGTCGAGACGATCGTGATGCCGAGGCCGTTGCGGATCCGGGGCAGTTCCTGCGAACCCGAATAGACGCGGCGGCCAGGCTTCGAGACGCGCGCGACGTGCTTGATCGCCGGCTGGCCCTCGAAATACTTGAGCTCGATGCGGATGCCGGCGGCAGGGCCCATCTGCTCCTCGCTATAGCCACGGATGTAGCCTTCGCGCTGGAGAACATCGAGGACGCGCGCACGCAGCTTGCTCGCCGGAGTCAGGACGGAGTCCTTCCGGGCGCGCTGGCCGTTGCGGATGCGGGTGAGCATATCACCCAGGGGATCGGTCAAAGCCATCTCGTAGTCCTTACCAGCTCGACTTCGTGAGACCGGGGATCAGGCCCTTGTTGGCCAGATCCCGCAGCATGACGCGTGCGAGACGGAACTTGCGGTAATAGGCGCGCGGGCGGCCGGTCAGCTCGCACCGGTTGCGGATGCGGGTCGGATTCCCGTTGCGGGGAATCTCGGCCATCTTCAGCCGCGCGATGAGGCGCTCGGTATCGTCCAAGCTCTCGTCGTTCGCCGTCGCCTTGAGCTTCGCATACTTGCCGGCGTACTTCTTCACCAGCTGCTTGCGACGCTCGTTCTTGTTGATGGAACTCAGTTTCGCCATGACTTAAGTTCTCTTTCCCTTACGCTGCCTGCTTCGCTTCGCCGTCCGCCTCGAGCGGGAACGGGAAGCCGAAGAGACGGAGAAGCTCGCGAGCCTCGTCGTCCGTCTTGGCGGTGGTGGTGACGATCACGTCCATGCCGCGCACCTTGTCGATGCGGTCATAGTTGATCTCGGGGAACACGAGCTGCTCCTTGATGCCGCAGGCATAATTGCCGCGACCGTCGAAGCTCTTCGGGTTCAGCCCACGGAAATCGCGAACGCGCGGGAGCGCGATCGTGACGAAGCGGTCGAGGAACTCGTACATCCGCTCGCGGCGCAGGGTGACCTTGCAACCGATCGGCATGCCTTCGCGCAGCTTGAACTGTGCGATCGACTTCTTCGCCTTGGCGATGACGGGCTTCTGGCCGGCGATGAGTTCCATCTCCGAAGCAGCCTGCTCGACCTTCTTCTTGTCCTGGGTGGCCTCGCCAACGCCCATGTTCAGCACGATCTTGTCGATCCGCGGAACTTCCATGACGTTCTTGTAGCCGAACTTCTCGGTCATCGCCTTGGCGATGCTCGTGTCGTACAGGCTCTTGAGGCGCGGGGTATACTTATCAGCCACTGATGACCTCCCCGGTCTTGACCGCAACGCGGACCTTCTTGCCGTCGCGCTCTTCGAAACGGACGCGGGTCGCCTTGCCGTCGGCGGTCACGTGCGCGACCTTCGAGATGTGCATCGGCGCTTCCGAACGCTTCAGGCCGCCCTGGGGATCACCCTGGCTCGGCTTGACGTGGCGGACCGCGACATTGACGCCCGAGACGACGACCTTGCCGTCCTTGGGCAGCGACTTGACGACCTCACCGGTCCGTCCCTTGTCCTTGCCGGACAGGACGATGACCTGGTCGCCCTTCTTGATCTTGGCAGCAGCCATCACAGCACCTCGGGCGCGAGCGAAATGATCTTCATGAAGCCGCGCGAACGCAGCTCGCGAACCACCGGCCCGAAGATACGGGTGCCGATCGGCTCCTCGTTCTTGTTGACCAGCACCGCGGCATTGCCGTCGAAGCGGATCACCGAGCCGTCGGCACGACGGACATCCTTGGCGGTGCGAACGATGACCGCGCGATGCACGTCACCCTTCTTCACCTTGCCGCGGGGAGCAGCTTCCTTGATGCTGACGACGATGACGTCGCCCACGCCGGCGAAGCGACGCTTCGACCCGCCCAGCACCTTGATGCACTGCACCCGCTTCGCGCCGCTATTGTCAGCGACGTCGAGATTGGACTGCATCTGGATCATCGATCCGGTTCCTTCTCGTTCGGCCTGCCGGGACCAATGGCCCGGTGGTTCCAGTTAAAATGTTAGGCTTCGGCAGCCTTCGACGGCGTCGCGTGGGTGTTGACCCGCTCGATCACCTTCCACGTCTTCAGCTTGGAAATCGGCGCAGTCTCTTCGATGCGCACGGTCTCGCCGGCCTTGTACTCGTTGCCCTCGTCATGGGCGTGATACTTCTTCGAGCGACGGATGATCTTGCCGTAGAGCGGGTGCTTGACCTTACGCTCCACCAGCACGACGACCGTCTTGTCGCCCTTGTCGGAAACCACGTTCCCGGTCAGCACGCGCTTCGGCATGGTCTCTTCCTTACTTCGCAGCCGAGCGCGCGCGCTCGGACTGCAGCGTCTTGATACGGGCGATGTCGCGACGGACTTCCTTGACCCGGCTCGACTTCTCGAGCTGGCTGGTCGCGGCCTGGAAGCGGAGGTTGAACGCCTCGCGCTTCAGGTTGCCGAGCTCCTCGCTCAGCTGGTCCTCGGTCTTCGCACGAAGATCGGTTGCCTTGGTCATTTCTATCAACCCTCCAGGTGCGAGGTGTCGCCGAGGCGGGCGACGACCTTGACCTTGATCGGCAGCTTCATCGCTGCACGCGAGAACGCTTCCGCGGCGAGCGGACCGGGAACGCCGTCCAGCTCGAACAGGATGCGGCCCGGCTTGACGCGAGCGGCCCAATATTCCGGCGCGCCCTTGCCCGAGCCCATGCGGACTTCGGCCGGCTTCGACGAAACCGGAACGTCCGGGAAGATGCGGATCCACAAACGCCCCTGGCGCTTGATGTGACGCGTGATCGCGCGGCGAGCCGCCTCGATCTGGCGCGCGGTGATCCGCTCGGGCTCCATGGCCTTCAGGCCATAGGAACCGAAGTTCAGGGAAGTGCCGCCCTTGGCATCGCCATGGATGCGGCCCTTGAACTGCTTGCGGTGCGCAAATTTCTTTGGTTGCAGCATGTCCTGGTGTCCTTAGCGGCGATCGTCGCGCGCAGGGCGCACGCCGGTCGTCTGGGCTTCCATGTTGAGCCGGTCCTGCGCCATCGGATCGTGGCCGAGAATCTCGCCCTTGAAGATCCAGACCTTGACGCCGCACACGCCATAAGCGGTGTGGGCTTCGGCCTCGGCGTAGTCGAGGTTGGCGCGCAGCGTGTGCAGCGGCACCCGGCCTTCGCGATAGCCTTCCGAACGCGCGATCTCGGCGCCGCCGAGACGGCCGCCGCAAGCGACGCGGATGCCGTCGGCGCCCAGACGCATCGCCGACTGAACGGCGCGCTTCATGGCACGACGGAACGCGATGCGGCGCTCCAGCTGGTCGGCGATGCCCTGTGCGACGAGCTTGGCGTCGACTTCAGGCTTGCGGATCTCGACGATGTTCAGCGACACGTCCGAGCTGGTCATCGCGCCGAGCGTCTTGCGCAGCTTCTCGATGTCCGAGCCCTTCTTGCCGATGATCACGCCAGGGCGCGCAGCGTAGATCGAGACGCGGCACAGCTTGGCCGGACGCTCGATCACCACCTTCGAGATCGCGGCCTGGGGCAGCGTCTTGACGATGTACTGGCGCATCTTGAGATCTTCGAGGAGGAGGCGGCCGTAATCGGCGCCTTCCGCGAACCAGCGGCTGTCCCAGGTACGGTTGATCTGCAGACGCAGGCCGATCGGGTTGCTCTTGTGACCCATTATGCTTCTTCCTGCTCGCGGACGACGATGCGAAGACGGCTGAACGGCTTCAGGATGCGGGTGGACTTGCCACGGCCGCGGGTCGCGAAGCGCTTCATCGTGATCGACTTGCCGACCGAAGCCTCGGCGACGACGAGCGCGTCGACATCGAGGTTGTGGTTGTTTTCCGCGTTCGCAATCGCCGAGGCGAGAACCTTGCGGGCATCGACGGCCATCGCCTTGGTGGAGAACTGAAGGATGTTCAGCGCGTCACCAGCCTTGCGGCCGCGGATGAGGCCCGCGACGAGGTTCAGCTTCTGGGCCGAACCGCGGATCTGCGTCGCAACTGCCAGCGCTTCCTTGTCGCCGACCTTGCGGGGTGCCTGGGGCTTGGACATTAGCGCTTACCCTTCTTGTCGGCGGCGTGGCCGGGGAAGAAGCGGGTCGGAGCGAACTCGCCCAGCTTCATGCCGACCATGTCTTCGTTGACCGACACCGGCACGAACTTGCGGCCGTTATAGACGCTGAAGGTCAGGCCGACGAAGTCGGGCAGGATCGTCGAGCGGCGCGACCAGGTCTTGATCGGCGCACGCGCGTTGGTCTCCTGCGCGGTCTGCGCCTTCTTCAGGAGGTGGAGGTCCACGAAAGGACCCTTCCAGACGGAACGAGCCATGAGCTATCAGCCCTTCTTCTTGGCGTGACGCGAGCGGATGATCATCTTGTCCGTCGCCTTGTTGTGGCGGGTGCGCGCACCCTTGGTCGGCTTGCCCCACGGCGTGACCGGATGACGGCCGCCCGAGGTCCGGCCTTCACCACCGCCGTGCGGGTGGTCGACCGGGTTCTTCGCGACACCGCGCGTCAGCGGGCGGATGCCCTTCCAACGATTGCGGCCTGCCTTGCCGAGGTTCTGGTTCTGGTTGTCGGGGTTCGACACCGCACCAACCGTCGCCATGCAGTTCGCATGGATGTAGCGCTGCTCGCCCGAGTTAAGGCGAACGATGACCATGCCGCGGTCACGACCGACGACCTGGACATAAGTGCCTGCCGAACGCGCGATCTGGCCGCCCTTGCCCGGCTTCATCTCCACGTTGTGGACGATGGTGCCGACCGGCATCGAGCCCAGCTCCATGGCGTTGCCCGGCTTCACGTCGGTCTTCTTGCCGGCGATCACCTTGTCGCCGACGCCGAGGCGCTGCGGAGCGATGATGTAGGCGACGCGGTCCTTGCCCGCTTCGTCCTTGCCGTAATTGACCAGCGCGATGAAGGCAGTGCGGTTGGGATCATATTCGATCCGCTCGACGGTGCCCTCGACGTCCCACAGGCGGCGCTTGAAATCGACGATGCGATAGCGCTGCTTGTGGCCGCCCGCGATGCCGCGCGACGTGACGTGGCCCTTGTTGTTGCGGCCGCCGGTCTTGGTCTTGCCCTCGGTGAGCGCCTTGACCGGACGACCCTTGAACAGGTTCGAACGGTCGATCAGGATCAGGCCGCGGACGCCAGGCGACGTCGGGTTATAATTCTTGAGTGCCATTACGAATTGACCCCCGAGGTCACATCGATCTGCTCACCGTCGGCGAGCGTCACGATTGCCTTCTTGATGTCGGAGCGCTTGTAGGGAGCACCCTTCCAGCGCTTGGTCTTGCCCTTCTGGACGATCGTGTTGACGCCGGTCACCTTGACGTTCCAGAGCGCCTCGACGGCAGCCTTGATCTCGGGCTTGGTGGCGTCGCCGGCGACCTTGAACACAACGGCGTTGTGCTCGGAGACGAGCGTCGACTTCTCGGTGATGTGCGGAGCGACGATCACGTCATAGTGACGGTTGTCGATCGCTTCCTTCTGCTTCTTAGCCATTGAAGCGCGCCTCCAGCTTCTCGACGGCAGCGCGGGTCAGGACCAGCGTGTCGCTCTTCAGGATGTCGTAGACGTTGGCGCCGATCGCCGGCAGCACGTTGACCGTGTGCAGGTTGCCGGCGGCGAGCGCGAAGCTGTTCTCGACGGCGTCGCCATCGATCACCAGCGTCTTCTTGCCGAACTTCAGCGCCTCGAGGCTGCCGAGCAGCGTCTTGGTCTTGCTGTCGGCAACCGTCAGGCTGTCCATGACGATCAGCGAGCCGGCCTTGGCATGGCTGCTGAGAGCCATCTTCAGACCGAGTGCGCGGATCTTCTTGTTCAGCGACGGATTGAAGTCGCGGACGCGGGCGCCGTGCGCCTTACCACCGCCGATGAACACCGGAGCGCGGCGATCGCCGTGACGGGCGGTACCGCCGCCCTTCTGGCGACCGAACTTCTTGCCGGTGCGGGCGACGTCGGCGCGCTCACGCGTGCCACGTGCCGTCTCACGGCGCTTCTCGAGCTGCCAGGTGACGACCCGGTGCAGGATGTCGGCGCGCGGATCGAGGCCGAAGACCTCGTCGTTGAGCTCGATGTCCGCGGCCTTCGCCTTGGCGTCGAAGGATTGAACCTTGACCTTCACGTTCAGCCCTCCTGGCCTTCGGTCGCTTCGGGAGCCTCGACCGTATCGGCCGGGGTTTCCGCGGGAGCGGTGTCGTTGTTGTTGGCAACCTGCTTGAGGCCGGCCGGGAACGGCGCGTCGGCGTGACGCGCGACCTTCACCGAATCCTTGACGAACAGCCAGCCGCCCTTCGAGCCAGGGACCGAGCCCTTGACGAAGATCAGGCCGCGCTCGACGTCGGTGCCGACGATCTCGAGATTCTGCTGGGTGCGGAACTTGTCACCCATGTGGCCGGCCATCTTCTTGTTCTTGAAGACCTTGCCCGGATCCTGGCGCTGACCGGTCGAACCGAGCGAGCGGTGCGAGACCGAGACGCCGTGGGTGGCGCGCAGACCGCCGAAGCCCCAGCGCTTCATGCCGCCCTGGAAGCCCTTGCCCTGGGTCTTGCCCTGGATGTCGACGAACTGGCCGGCGACATAATGGTCGGCCGAGATCTCGGCGCCCACTTCCAGAAGACCGTCGGCATCGACGCGGAACTCATGGACCACAGCCTTGGGCTCGACTTCGGCCTTGCCGAAGTGGCCGCGCTGCGGCTTGGAAACGTTCTTGCTCTTCGCCGAACCGGCGCCGAGCTGGACGGCAGTGTAACCGTCACGACCTTCTTCGCGGACGGAGACGACCTGAACGCCTTCGAGTGCCAGAACGGTGACCGGCACGTGGCGGCCGTCGTCCTGGAACAGGCGGGTCATCCCCAACTTCTTCGCGATCACGCCAGTGCGCATGACCTGTTGCTCCTATACAGAGGCACCCTCGGGACCATTCCCTCGGGTGCGTGCCTCAGCCCAAAATTTAGATGCGAGCCCCCGTCTGGGCTGACCCCCGCCGAAGCGGGAGGACGGGGGACGCAGACCCGGTTCTCCCGAAGGAGGCCGGCGGTATCCCTATCTCGTTTTGAGTGCGCCCGCGGCGCCCTCTTGCCCCTTGCGTTGGATCGGGATGATCCGGTCGAGGGACGATGCGAATCCGGCGAACCGGAACCCGCGAATCTCGTGGAGGCGCGCCTTTACGTCAGCAGCGCTTCCCTGTCCAGCCCTTAGGCCAGTTTGATCTCGACATCGACGCCGGCGGCGAGGTCCAGCTTCATCAGTGCATCGACGGTCTGCGGGGTCGGCTGCACGATATCCAGCATACGCTTGTAGGTGCGGACTTCGAACTGCTCGCGCGACTTCTTGTCGATGTGGGGACCACGGTTGACCGTGAACTTCTCGATCTTCGTCGGAAGGGGGATGGGACCACGGATGAGAGCGCCGGTACGTCGGGCGGTGTCGGCGATGTCGCCGGTCGCCTGGTCGAGCACTCGGTGATCGAACGCCTTCAGGCGAATACGGATATTCTGCGTTTCCATGGTACCTGCCAATGTGAAAGAGCGGGCCTCGTAGTCGAGGCTCTTGCTGTTAAACCCAAAACCGGAGGCGCGCCCTTACAGGGACCCTCATAAAAAGGCAACCGCCCGGCGCTCTCTTTTTTGAGAGCGCCGGGCGGCTGTTTGTCCCTTTGTCTTACTTGTCGATCTGCGCGACGACGCCTGCACCGACGGTGCGGCCGCCTTCACGGATCGTGAAGCGCTGACCAACGTCCATGGCGATCGGCGCGATGAGCTTGATGCCCAGAGCGACTTCGTCGCCCGGCATCACCATCTCGGTGCCGGCCGGCAGTTCGATCGTGCCGGTCACGTCCGTGGTGCGGAAGTAGAACTGCGGACGATAGTTGGCGAAGAACGGCGTGTGACGGCCGCCTTCGTCCTTCGACAGGACGTAGACCGACGACTGGAAGTCGGTGTGCGGCTTGATCGAACCCGGCTTGGCCAGAACCTGACCACGCTCGACTTCCTCACGGCCGACGCCGCGGATGAGCGCGCCGATGTTGTCGCCGGCCTGGCCCTGATCGAGCAGCTTGCGGAACATCTCGACGCCGGTGACCGTGGTCTTGCGGACGGTCTCCTGGATGCCGACGATCTCGACTTCCTCGCCAACCTTGACGATGCCGGTCTCGACGCGGCCGGTGACGACCGTGCCGCGGCCCGAGATCGAGAACACGTCTTCGATCGGCATCATGAACGGCTTGTCGAGCGGACGCTCCGGCTGCGGGATCGACTCGTCGACTGCGGCCATGAGCGCGAGGATCGCGTCCTTGCCGAGCTTGTCGTCCGAACCCGAAAGGGCTGCGGTCGCCGAACCACGGATGATCGGAATGTTGTCGCCGTCGAACTCGCGCTTGCTGAGCTCTTCGCGGATTTCCATCTCGACCAGCTCGAGGATTTCCTCGTCGTCGACCAGATCGACCTTGTTGAGGAAGACGACCATCGTCGGCACGCCGACCTGACGCGCGAGCAGGATGTGCTCCTTGGTCTGCGGCATCGGGCCGTCGGTGGCGGCGACCACGAGGATCGCGCCGTCCATCTGCGCGGCACCGGTGATCATGTTCTTCACATAGTCGGCGTGGCCCGGGCAATCGACGTGCGCATAGTGGCGCTTGTCGGTCTCATACTCGACGTGTGCGGTCGAGATGGTGATGCCGCGCTCGCGCTCTTCCGGAGCCTTGTCGATGTTGGCGAAGTCGACTGCTGCGTTGCCCGCGACGTTCTCTGCCAGGATCTTCGTGATCGCTGCGGTCAGCGAGGTCTTGCCGTGATCGACGTGACCGATGGTGCCGATGTTGAGGTGCGGCTTGTTCCGCTCGAATTTTGCCTTCGCCATTGCTTTCCTACCTTCTGGATCAATTTCGCGGCCGGTCAGGGCGCCACGCGAACGCGGCCCCTTAGCGACTCATTTCGGGTTACGCCAGCTTCGCCTTCACTTCGTCGGCCACATTCGCGGGCACTTCGTCGTAATGCGAGAACTGCATGCTGTATTGCGCGCGGCCCTGAGTGAACGAGCGGAGCTGGTTCACGTAGCCGAACATGTTCGCCAGCGGCACCATCGCCTCGACGGTCTGCGCATTGCCGCGGCTGTCGGTGCCCTGGATCTGGCCACGACGGCTGTTCATGTCGCCGATGACGTCGCCCAGATAATCCTCCGGAGTGACGACCTCGACCTTCATGATCGGCTCGAGCAGCTTGATGCCGGCCTTCTGTGCCGCTTCGCGCATCGCGCCACGCGCACAGATTTCGAACGCCAGCGCCGACGAGTCGACGTCGTGGTACGCGCCGTCCGTGAGGTGCACCTCGAAGTCGATGATCGGGAAACCGATCAGCGAACCGGTCTCGGCGGTCTCGCGGAAGCCCTTCTCGACCGAGGGGATATATTCCTTGGGAATATTGCCGCCCTTGACCTCGTCGAAGAACTGGAAGCCCGAACCGCGCTCGCCGGGGACCACGGTCACCTTGACGCGGCCGAACTGGCCCGAGCCGCCCGACTGCTTCTTGTGCGTGTAGTCGATGTCGACCTTCTTCGCGAGATATTCGCGATAGGCGACCTGCGGCGCGCCGACATTGGCCTCGACCTTGAACTCGCGCTTCATGCGATCGACCAGGATCTCGAGGTGGAGCTCGCCCATCCCCTTGATGATGGTCTGACCCGATTCGTGATCGGTCGAGACGCGGAACGACGGATCCTCGCGGGCGAGGCGATTGAGCGCGACGCCCATCTTCTCCTGGTCGGCCTTGGTCTTCGGCTCCACCGAAAGCTCGATGACGGGATCCGGGAACTCCATGCGTTCGAGGATGATCGGCGCGTTGATCGCGCAGAGCGTGTCCCCGGTCGTGGTGTCCTTGAGGCCGGCCAGCGCGACGATGTCGCCGGCATAGGCCACTTGGATGTCCTCGCGGTCGTTCGCATGCATCAGCAGCATGCGGCCGACCTTTTCCTTCTTGTCCTTGACCGAGTTGGTCACCTGGCTCGCGGCTTCGAGCTTGCCCGAATAGATGCGCGCGAAGGTCAGCGTGCCGACGAACGGATCGTTCATGATCTTGAACGCCAGCGCCGAGAAGGGCGCATTGTCGTCCGACGGACGCTCGTCCGGCGTTTCGCCGTCGAGCTTTACGCCCTTGATCGCGGGAACGTCGAGCGGCGAAGGCAGGTAGTCGACCACCGCGTCGAGCAGCGGCTGGACGCCCTTGTTCTTGAACGCCGAGCCGCACACGATCGGCACGAACGACATGTTGAGCGTGCCCTTGCGGATCAGCTTCTTCAGGTCGGCGACCGACGGCTCGTTGCCCTCGAGATACGCTTCCATGAGCGCGTCATCCTGCTCGACGGCCATTTCGATCAGGTCGCTGCGATACTTGGCGGCCTTTTCGGCCAGGTCCTCGGGGATGTCCTGATAGACGAACTTCGCGCCCAGGCTCTCTTCGAGCCAGATGATCGCGCGGTTCTCGACCAGATCGACCAGGCCCTTGAAGCCGCCTTCGATGCCGATCGGCAGGTACAGCACGGCCGGACGCGCGCCGAGGCGCTCGATGATCGAGTTGACGCAGAAATAGAAGTCCGCGCCGGTGCGGTCGAGCTTGTTGACGAAGCACATGCGCGGCACGCCGTACTTGTCGGCCTGGCGCCACACGGTCTCGGACTGCGGCTCGACGCCGGCAACGCCGTCGAAGCACGCGACCGCACCGTCGAGCACACGCAGCGAACGCTCGACTTCGATCGTGAAGTCGACGTGGCCGGGGGTGTCGATGATGTTGATGCGGTGCTCGGGGCCCTTGCCCTCTTCGGCCGACCAGAAGCAGGTGGTGGCAGCCGACGTGATCGTGATCCCGCGCTCCTGCTCCTGCTCCATCCAGTCCATCGTCGCAGTGCCTTCGTGCACTTCGCCGATCTTGTAGGACTTGCCGGTGTAATAGAGGATGCGCTCGGTCGTCGTCGTCTTGCCGGCGTCGATGTGCGCCATGATGCCGATATTGCGATAACGCTCGAGCGGATGGCTGCGGGCCATGATCTTAAGTCCTTAGCGATGCGGGGAGCCGGACGGTCCGGCTCCCCACGATATAGGTAGGAAAGTTACCAGCGGTAGTGGCTGAAGGCGCGGTTCGCCTCGGCCATACGGTGGGTATCTTCGCGCTTCTTCACCGCGTTGCCGCGATTGTTGGCGGCATCCATCAGCTCGCCCGAGAGGCGGGCCGACATGGTGTGCTCGCTGCGATTGCGCGCGGACGAGATCAGCCAGCGGATGGCAAGTGCCTGGGCACGCTCCGGGCGGACCTCGACGGGAACCTGGTAGGTCGCACCGCCGACGCGGCGCGAACGGACCTCGATGCCCGGCTTGATGTTGTTGAGTGCGTCATGGAACACGCCGATCGGCTCGCGCTTGGCGCGCTGCTCGACGGTTTCGAGCGCCGAATAGACGATGCCCTCGGCCACGGACTTCTTGCCGTCCAGCATGACCGAATTCATGAACTTGGTGAGAACCTCATCCCCGTAGACGGGATCAGGCAGGATTTCCCGCTTTTCGGGACGACGACGACGAGCCATCTGATATCTTCCTTCTAAACTTCAGCCATATTTGGCGGGCATAAGCCCGGCCGGCTTACTTCGGACGCTTTGCGCCGTACTTGGAACGCGACTGGCGACGATCCTTCACACCCTGCGTATCGAGCACGCCGCGAAGGACGTGGTACCGAACGCCGGGAAGATCGCGCACGCGGCCGCCGCGGATCAGGACCACCGAGTGCTCCTGAAGATTGTGGCCCTCGCCCGGAATGTACGAAATGACTTCGCGCTGGTTGGTCAGGCGAACCTTGGCCACCTTGCGCAGAGCCGAGTTCGGCTTCTTCGGGGTCGTGGTGTAGACACGGGTGCAGACGCCGCGCTTCTGCGGGTTCTGCTCCATCGCAGGGACCTTCGACTTGGCCTTCTGCGGTTCGCGGCCCTTGCGGACCAGCTGGTTGATCGTTGGCATGAAGCCCTTCACCTTTAAGTTACCGGACAGGCCGGCGGTTACTTTGCTGGAGCCCAGACTCTATAGAATACGAAAAGGCCCCGGGTGTCTGCGACCCCCCGGGCCATTGCGTCTCCAGCAACGTTCAGCTCTTTGTTCCCCGAGTCTCGGGCCTTGTGGGACCCTCGCGGAACGGGGGCGCCTATAGCTGCGGAGGCATGCGGGGTCAATGGGCGCGCGCCGCCGGGACATGCGTCACGATAAGAGAGCGTCAACCCATCGCGCGCTACAGCGGGCGAAGCATGCTCTTACCCTCCGGATATGGCGCCGTCACGCGGCCGATCGCGATGCGGCTCGCCCCTGCGCTCGTCACGCTGGCGGCGACGCTGCTGGCGGGCATGACCGGCCCCTCGCGGCCCGGCGCGTGGCAGATGCTCGATTCGGCGGCACTGATGGCAGTGACCGGGCTCCTTCTCGCGGGCGCGGCGGGCCTGCTCGCCTGCCATCTCGCGCAATTGACCGCCCGGCCCGCTTTTTCCCTCACGGCGAGCGCGCTGCCCGCGGCGCTGATCGCCGGCGCGGTGCCGGGGCTCGGCATGACGGCGCTGTTCCTGCCGCTCGGGATCTGCGGCCATGCGGTCCTGTGCTCGCGGTTCCGGCCGGCAATCCTGTTCGGCTTGCTCGGCACCGCAGCGGGGGTCGGGAGCACATGGCTCGACAGTCCGGCGCTGGGCACCTCCGCTTCGCTGGCGATGCTCGCGACGGCATCGCTGCTGCTTCGCGATGCCGCACACGCCGCGACCAACGATAATCGACCAGGCGAGAGGCTCGGCGAGTTTTGGATTCCGCCCGACAATGATAGGCACGCAACGCGGGCTTCGAGTCCCGGGCAGGGGGAGTAACCTTATGTTCAATGGTAACAAACGCGACGATCGGCCCGCGAGCCCGGCGCAGACAAGCGGGCGCGGGCGCGGCATGTTCTCGGTGATCGGCCCCGACATGGCAGTGACCGGCGACGTCCGCGCGACGGCCGACCTGCATATCGACGGCAGCATCGAGGGCGACGTCCATTGCGCCAACCTCGTCCAGGGTCCGGAGAGCCGGATCGTCGGCGGTGTCACGGCCGATACCGCGCGGATCGCCGGGACGATCGAAGGCAGCGTCCACGTCAAGCACCTCACGGTCGAGCGCTCGGCGAAAATCATCGGCGACGTCGAATATCAGGACATCACCATCGAGAATGGCGGACATGTCGACGGCCGCCTCAAGCGCACCGGCGGTGAAGCCGCGGCCACGGGGCCACGGGCGGTGCCCGACGTGGCGCAGGAAGAAGCTGCCTAGGGATCTTCTCCCTCTCCCCTTCAGGGGAGAGGGTCGGGGAGAAGGGCAAGTGCGACGCAGCCTCGACAGGCCCCTCTCCCCGCAAGCGGAGAGAGGGAGTTTTTACAGGCTCTTGATCTTGGTCAGATGCACCTGGATGAGCTTCACGGCGTCGCCGGCGAAGCCCTTGAACACCGGGTCGGTGCCGGCGGCATAGTCCTTGACCTCTGCCAGCGCCTTTTCGTGCGCGGCGATCTGCTGCGCCTTGTAGGCAGTATCGAACGCCGCGCCGTCGGCCGCGCGCAGCGCCGCGAGATTCGCTTCCTGCTCGGCATTCAGCGTCGGGCTAGGCGTGATCGCCGGGCTGGCCTTGGCGCCCGCGGCCTTGAGCTTGTCGGTCGTGGCAGTGTGCTGCTCGACCATCATCTTGCCGAAGTCCTTGAGCTTCGGATCATGCGCCTTTTCCTGCGCGAGCTTGCCGGCCTCGATCTCGTAATAATCGCTGGCACCGACATGGTTGGCGAATTTCTGCGCCGGCGACAGCGCCGCATCGGCCATCGCCGCATTGTCGGTCATGTTGGTGTCGGCGGGCATTTCCGTGCCCGACAGGTTGTCGACCGTGGTGTTGGTGGTCGTCGTGGTCGTCTGGTTGCCACCGCAGGCGGCGAGTGCGAGCGCCGGGGCGAGCCCCAGGATCAGATGTTTCGTCTTCATGCAGGCGGTCCTCCTAGGCTTGCCACAACGCAGTCCCAACGCCGCCGTTCCGCAGCTTCACGCTGCGCGAAGCTCGCAGAGAAAGGCCTCGAGTTCCTCCGAGAGCGCGCCCGCCCCCTCCTGCAGCCGCGCGGCGCGCGCGCGCATCGTATCGACGCTGTCCTGCGCCGCACGCGACGTCTCGCCGATCGCCGCGACGTCGTCGTGGATCGCGCCGCTGGCGGCGACCGCCTCCTCGACATTGACTGCGATCGTGCGGGTCGCGGCCTCCTGCGCCATCACCGCGGCCTGCACGCCGCTCGCCAGCTCGGCCATCGCCTCGATCGCGCACTCGACCTCGGCATGGCCGCGCGCGACATCGTCGATGCCGTGGCGGATCTCGCCGACATGCGCGGCTATGCGTGCCGCGGCGGTGCTGGTCTGGCTCGACAGCTGCTTCACTTCATGCGCGACGACAGTGAAGCCCCGGCCCGCCTCCCCCGCGCGGGCGGCTTCGATCGTGGCATTGAGGGCAAGCAGATTCACGCGCGCCGCGATCTCGCTGATCAGCGCGATCACCGAATCGATCGTCTGCGCGGCGCCCAACAGTTCGCGGGTCCGGTTGCTGCCCGCGGCGACCAGTTCGGCGGCACGCGATGCCGCGCCGCGCGTCGCGTCGCTGCTCCGCTCGATCCGCGCGAGCGCGCCGGCGAGACCGCGACCGCGCTCGGCGATCTCGCCGATATTGTCGCGGGTCTGCGACGTCGCCGATGCCACCGCGACGGCACGGTCGCCGAGATCCGAGGCGCGGCCGGCCGTTCCCGAGGCATCGTGCTGCAGTTCGGCGGCGAGCGCGCGCATCGTCCGCGACAGCGAGGTCACCTGCGCCTCGAACCGCAGGCTGGCCTGCTCGATGCGTTCGGCGCGTTCGACCCGGGCACGGGTTTCGCCGCGCTCCTGCTCGGCGGTCATGTGGAGCAGGCGGCGATTGGTGAGCACGCCGGCGACGCGGCCGTCGCGGGTGAGGATCATCCCCTCGCTGCCGTTTGCGGCGCGATAGGCGCGGGTCAGCGCGCCGATGTCGCGCGTCATTTCCGCCACCGGGCAATCGCGGACCAGCCGCGCGACGGCATGGCCGTAGCTCGGGTTGCGCAGCAGCGCGTGGCCGAAGGGATTGAGCAGCAGCTGGCGCACATCCTTCTCGAACACCGCGCCGACCGGGCGATCCGCGGCGTCGACCACCGGCACGAGGCGGATGTCGGTGTCGCGGGTGAAGATGTCGACTGCCTTGAACAGCGAATCGCGAAGCACCAGCAGCGGCGGGTTCGCCTCTTCCGGGCTGAGCCATTCGGGAGATGGACGAGGCAATTGGGACGAGGCGGTTCGCATGGGGTGCTTGTGCGGCAGGCTGGTAAACGCCGGATTGACCGTTGGTTACACTATCGAGACAAACCCGGATTTATTTCGCAGTTGCAGCGAACGCATGCGCGGCGTAGAGGCGCCGCCGTGACGGGTGTCCCCTGCAAAGGGGATGAAAATGGGAACTCGGTTCGAACCCGAGGCTGCCCCCGCAACTGTAACCGGCGAGCATTCGCGCCATCATGCCACTGGAGCACATCCGGGAAGGCGGCGCGCATGTGGTGACCCGGGAGCCAGGAGACCTGCCAGTCACAGTCGATTCCTTTGCGCGGGCGGGGTGCACCGGGCGAACGAGGGCGTGCCCTCGCGTGAGCGACACCGTTTAACCGGGTCGCCGCGCCAATTTTCGGCAAGACGACCCCAGACGAAGGTGTCTTTGCCGTGACCAAGTTGAAACTGTTTCTCTATGCCTCCGCCGCAGTGCTGCCGGCCGTGGCGCATGCCCAGTCGGACGACGACCGGATCGTCGTCGTCGCCTCGGGCGTCGAGCAGGATGCCGAGACCACCGGCCGCTCGATCACCGTGCTCGACCGCGACCTGATCGAAGCGCGCCAGACCGTCTCGCTCTCCGACCTGCTCGCCACGACGCCGGGCGTCTCGTCCACGCGCAATGGCGGGCCCGGCGGCGTGACCGCGGTGCGCATCCGCGGCGCCGAGGATGCGCAGACCCTGGTGCTGATCGACGGCGTCCGTGCCATGGATCCCTCCGCTCCCGCCGGCGCTTTCGATTTCGGTAACCTGTTGACCGGCTCGATTCAGCGCGTCGAAGTGCTGCGCGGGCCCAATTCGGTGATCTGGGGCAGCCAGGCGCTGGGCGGCGTGGTCAATGTGGTCACCCAGAAACCTGTCGACGGAGTCGAGGCGCGCGCCAATGCCGAATATGGCTATGCCGACCAGATCTCGGCCAACGCCGCAATCGCCGCGGGCAACGATACGGTGCAGGGCGCGCTGACCGGCGGCTATTTCCGCACCGACGGCATCTCGCAGGCGGCAGCGGGCACCGAGGCGGACGGCTATCGCCAATATAATGCCAGCGGCCGGCTGCGCGTCGAGTTCGCGCCGGGCTTCGGGGCGGATCTGCGCGGCTATTACGCCAATTCGCGGCTCGAGCTCGACGGCTTCCCCGCCCCGACCTACGCCTTCGCCGACACCGACGAGTATTCGACGGCGCAGGAGCTGTACGGCTATGCCGGGCTGTTCGCCAATTTCGGCGGCCTGGAGAACCGCGTCGCCTTCACCATCGCCGACGTCAATCGCGACGGCTATGACCCGGCGCCCGGCGCCTTCACGCCGCATTATCTCTATCGCGGGCGCAGCGAGCGCTACGAATATCGGGGCGATGCGAAGCTCGTCGAGCAGGTCCGCGTGACCTTCGGCGCCGAGCGCGAGAATCTCCGCTTCTACGACGGCAGCGATACTTATCGCGCCGACATCACCAGCTTCTACGGCCAGGCGATCGTAACGCCGGTCGAGGCAGTGACGCTCACCGCCGGCATCCGCAACGACGATCACAGCCGCTTCGGCGGACGCACGACCTGGGGCGCCAGCGCCGCGGTCAAGCCGTTCGAGAGCACCTTGCTCCGCGCCAGCTATGGCGAAGGCTTCAAGGCGCCGACGCTCTATCAGCTGTTCGCGCCTTTCTACGGCACCGACACGCTCCGGCCCGAGACCGCGAAGAGCTGGGAAGCCGGCGTCGAGCAGAGCGCGCTCGCCGGCGCCGCCAAGCTGGCCGTGACGTACTTCCATCGCGACACGCGCAACCAGATCGACTTCGATCTGGTCAGCTTCACTTACGCCAACATCGCGCGCACCCGCGCCGAGGGTGTCGAGGTCGAGCTGGCGCTGAAGCCCGTCGAGGCGCTTACCGTCACGGCCAACTACACCTATACCGACGCCGAGAACCGCTCGGCAGGCTTTGAAGGCAACCAGCTGGCGCGCCGTCCGCAGGACACCGCCAGCCTCTCGGCCGATTACCGCCTGCCGTTCGGGCTTTCGCTGGGGGGCACGGTGACGATCGTCGGGGACAGCTTCAACGATGCGGGCAATTTCACTCGGCTCGACGGCTTCGCGCTCGGCAGCATCCGGGCCGAGATGCCGATCGGCGATCGCTTCGCTGTCTATGGCCGGGTCGAGAATTTGACCGACGAGAAGTATCAGGTGGTTTCGGGCTACGGCACCTATGGGCGCGCGGCCTATGCCGGCGTGCGGCTGAAGCTCAACTGATGCGGGTCGCCGCGCTTCTCTGCCTCGCGGCAGCCGGATGCGCGGCGCAACCTTCGCCGCACGGGGGCGGGATCGTGTCGCTTAACCCGTGTGCCGATGCGATGCTGGTCGAACTGGTCCCGCCCGACCGCATCGCCGCGATCAGCCATTATTCGCGCGATCCGGGCGCCACCTCGATCCCGATCGAAGTCGCCCGGAAATTCCACGTCAACAACGGCACTGCCGAGGAGATCATCGCGCTGCGCCCCGATCTGGCGATCATCGACAGCTTCGCTTCAGCCTCGACGCGCGAGGCGCTGGCGCGCGCCGGCGTCAAGACGTTCACGCTCGGCTGGGCGAGCACGATCGCCGACAGCAAGGTCCAGGTGCGCGAACTGGCAGCGGCGGTGGGTGCCGTGCCTGCCGGCGAAGCGATGGTGTCGCGCATCGACCGCGCCGTCGCCGGTGCGCGCACCGATGGCCCGGCGGTCCCGGCGCTGCTCTGGATCGGCGGGAACACCGTCAACGGCGCGAATACCTTGCTCGACGAGATGATGGTCAAGGCCGGCTTAAGCGACCATGCTGCGCATTATGGATTGCAGGGTACCGGCTATCTCCCGATCGAGCATGTCGTGGCCGATCCGCCGCGGGTGATGCTCGTCCCCGATCAATCCGGCCGCGACGCCAGCTCGCGCGCAGCCCAGATGCGGAGCTGGGCGCTCGCGCGCTCAGGCGCCAAGGTCCATCAGGCGCATTTCCCGCGCAGCCTCGTCAATTGCGGCGGCCCGGTGATCGCCAAGGCCATGACGCGGCTGGCCGAAATCCGCCGCGAGGTGACGCCGTGAACCGGCCGCTGTTGCTCCTCGGCCTGACGCTGCTGGTAGTCCTGCTGTTCGCGGGATCGCTGATGGCGGGCAAGGTATGGGTGCCATTCGACGCGTGGTTCTCGGGCGATCCGCGCTGGTGGATCGTCGCCGAATTGCGCCTGCCGCGCGCGATCCTCGGGCTCGCGATCGGCGCGGCCCTGGGACTGACCGGGGCGGTGCTGCAGGGCTATCTGCGCAACCCGCTCGCCGATCCCGCGGTGGTCGGCGTCTCCTCCTCCGCCGCTTTGGGCGCCGTCGCCGCGATCGTCGTCTTCGCCGCCAGCGCGCCGCTCGTCATCTTCGCCGCCGCCATGCTCGCCGCGTGCGGTTCGATGCTGCTGCTCGCCGGGCTCGCGTGGCGCGCCGACAGCCAGGTCGCCTTCATCCTCGCCGGTACCGTGCTCGCCAGCCTCGCCGGTGCGCTCACCGCCTTCCTGATCTCGATCGCGCCCAATCCCTTCGCCACCGCCGAAATCATCGACTGGATCATGGGCGCGCTCACCGACCGCAGCTTCGCCGAGGTCCAGCTGGCCTCGCCCTTCATCGCGATCGGCTGCGCCCTCCTCCTGTTCACCGGGCGCGCGCTCGACGCGCTGACCCTGGGCGAAGACGCCGCGCGCTCGCTCGGCATGCGGCTCCAGCGTACCCAGCTGCTGATCGTGCTCGGCGCGGGACTCGCGGTCGGCGCCAGTGTCGCGGTGACCGGGGTGGTCGGGTTCGTCGGGCTGATCGTGCCGCATCTGCTCCGCCCGCTGACCGGCGCCAAACCCTCGGCGCTGCTGCTCCCAAGTGCGCTCGGCGGGGCGGCATTGGTCCTCGCCGCCGACAGCCTCGTCCGGCTGGGTCCGGGCGCTTCCGAGATCCGGCTCGGTGTGGCGATGGCGCTGCTCGGCACGCCGTTCTTCTTCCTGCTCCTCCTCAAGATGCGGCGCTCGGCATGGAGCTGAGCGTCAGCGATCTCGCCGTCAGCCTCGGCAATCGCCGGGTGTTGAACAACGTCACCGCCGCCTTCCAGCCCGGCCGCGTCACTGCGATCCTCGGCGCGAACGGCTCGGGCAAGTCGACGCTCGTCAAGACGCTCGCCGGGCTGCTTGATCCTGACGACGGGCAGGTCAAACTCGGCACGCGTCATATCGCCCGGATCGAGCCGCGCGAACGCGCCCGGATGATCGGCTATCTGCCGCAGGATGCGACGGTGCACTGGAACATGCAGGTCCGCGATCTCGTCGCGCTCGGCCGCCTGCCGCACCGCTCGCCCTTTGCCGGCACTTCGCAGGCGGACGCGATGGCGATCGGCGCGGCGCTCGGCGCCACCGATACGCACCCCCTCGCCGATCGCGGTGCCGATCAGCTCTCGGGCGGCGAGCGCGCCCGCGTCCTGCTCGCACGGGTGCTCGCCGGCGAACCGCAATGGCTGCTCGCCGACGAGCCGCTCGCCAGCCTCGATCCGGTGCACCAGTTGGGGCTTCTCGACCAGCTCCGCGCGCTTGCCGCGACCGGGATGGGCGTAGTGATCGTCCTCCACGACCTGATCCAGGCCGCCCGCGCCGCCGACGACGTGCTGCTGCTCAAGCAAGGCGAAGCGGTGGCATTCGGCCCCGCCGCGGAGGCACTGGCGCACCAGCCTTTGCGGGAAGCGTTCGGCGTCGAAGTGATGATCGTCCCCGACGAACGAGGACGCCTGCTGCCCGTACCGATCGGGCGGACGAAGGTCTAACGCCTCTTCTTCGTCACCCCGGACTTGTTCCGGGGTCCACCGGCCCGCAAGCCACGGCGCGCGAAGCTTCGAGGGTGCTCTCGACGCAGGCGAGCCCCAGCGAGTCACTCTATTCGCTTTGCTATCCGAAGTTGCGCAGTGGACCCCGGCACAAGGCCGGGGTGACGATAAATGGGTGGGGCTGACAGCCGCCAGTCGATATGCCATTGCGCAATAAAATTACACGACGAGTCGGGCCGTGGCGCCCGCCGCAGGAGAGTTTATGCGCACGATCGACCATCTCATCGCGGGTCATGCAGGCGGCGGCGCAGCCCGCACCTCGGACGTGTTCGATCCCAATACCGGGCAGGTCCAGGCGCGCGTTTCGCTGGGCACACGGGCCGATCTCGACCGTGCCGTCGCCGCCGCACAGGCCGCGCAGCCCGGCTGGGCCGCGACCAACCCGCAACGCCGCGCCCGCGTGATGTTCAGGTTCAAGGAGCTGGTCGAGGCGAACATGGATTCGCTCGCGCACCTGCTTTCCTCCGAACATGGCAAGGTCGTCGCCGACGCAAAGGGCGACATCCAGCGTGGGCTCGAAGTGATCGAGTTCGCCTGCGGCATCCCGCACGCGCTCAAGGGGGAATATACCCAGGGCGCGGGCCCCGGCATCGATGTCTACAGCATGCGCCAGCCGCTCGGCATCGGCGCCGGCATCACGCCGTTCAACTTCCCGGCAATGATCCCCTTGTGGATGTCGGGCGTGGCGATCGCCTGCGGCAACGCTTTCCTGCTCAAGCCCAGCGAGCGCGATCCGTCGGTCCCCGTCCGCCTCGCCGAGCTGATGCTCGAGGCCGGGCTGCCCGAAGGCATCCTGCAGGTCGTCCACGGCGACAAGGAAATGGTCGACGCGATCCTCGATCATCCGGCGATCTCTGCAGTCAGCTTCGTCGGCTCGTCGGACATCGCGCATTATGTCTATCGCCGCGGCGTCGATGCCGGGAAGCGCGTCCAGGCGATGGGCGGGGCCAAGAATCACGGCATCGTCATGCCCGATGCCGATCTCGACCAGGTCGTCGCCGATCTTTCGGGCGCGGCCTTCGGCTCGGCGGGCGAGCGTTGCATGGCGCTGCCGGTGGTCGTCCCCGTCGGCGACAAGACCGCCGATGCGCTGCGTGCCAAGCTGCTCCCCGCGATCGAGAAGCTCCGCGTGGGTGTCTCGACCGACAAGGACGCGCATTACGGCCCGGTGGTGAACGCGGCACACAAGCAGCGCGTCGAGAACTGGATCCAGACCGGCGTCGACGAAGGCGCCGAACTCGTCGTCGACGGCCGCGGCTTCCAGCTGCAGGGGCATGAGCAGGGCTTCTTCATCGGCCCCTCGCTGTTCGATCGCGTCATGCCCGACATGCAATCGTACAAGGAAGAGATCTTCGGGCCCGTTCTGCAGATCGTCCGCGCCCCAGATTTCGAGACCGCGCTGCGCCTTCCCAGCGAGCACCAATACGGCAACGGCGTCGCGATCTTCACGCGCAACGGCCATGCCGCGCGCGAGTTCGCCGCGCGGGTGAATGTCGGAATGGTCGGGATCAACGTGCCGATCCCGGTGCCGGTGGCCTATCACAGCTTCGGCGGCTGGAAGCGCAGCGCGTTCGGCGACATCAACCAGCACGGCATGGAAGGCGTCCGCTTCTGGACCAAGACCAAGACCGTCACCCAGCGCTGGCCCGACGGCTCGCCGGACGGTGGCAACGCCTTCGTCATCCCGACGATGGGATGACGGGATCGACCTTGCGCCGCGCGGCGTTGGGGTCGAAACCGAAACGAATCGAGGGACTCGAGATGCGCAAAACCGCGATGATCGCCGCCATCAGCCTCGCCGCATTGTCGCTTGCCGGCTGCGGTGGCGGCACTGAAAGGACCGCGACCAACGACAGCGTGGTGCTGACAGACAACAGCGTCGCGACCACCCCTGCACCGCCCGAGGCTGCGCCGACAACCGCCCCGGCGCCCACCGCCTCGCCCTCTGATACCGGCACCGGCATCCCCGTGGCGCTGCAAGGCCGCTGGGGCCTGGTCCCCGCGGACTGCACCTCGACGCGCGGCGACAATAAGGGACTGCTGACGATCACCGCCGATACGCTGCGCTTCTATGAATCGGTCGGGACACTCGGGAAGGTGGCCGAACGCGATGCCAGGCGGATCGTCGCCGACTTCGCGATGACGGGCGAGGGCCAGAGCTGGACGCGCCGGATGGTGCTGGACGCGGAGGATAATGGGAAGTCGCTCGTCCGCCGCGAGCAAGGCGCCGACGCAATGCTCGGCCTGCTGCGCTATCAACGGTGCGCATGATCCGCGGACTCGCCAGCGCCCTCGCCGCTTTCGTCCTGCTCGTGGTCGCTCCCGCGGCGACGGCGCAAAAGCGGATCGCGCTCACGTTCGACGATACGCCGCGCGGCGTGGGCGCCTTCTTCACCATGGAAGAACGCAGCAAGCGGCTGGTCGCGGCGCTCAGGAAGGCGCGGGTCGAGCAGGCCGCCTTTTTCGTCAATCCGGGCAAGGTCCAGGCGCCCGCCGACGAAGCAGTGGTGGATCGCTATGTCCGCGCCGGCCATGTCATCGCCAATCACAGCTTCAGCCACCCGCACCTCAACAAGCTCGCGGTCGCCAATTATCTCGCCGATATGGACAAGGCCGAGGCATGGCTCGAGCCGCGTCCGGGCCGACGCCCGTGGTTCCGGTTTCCGTTCCTCGACGAGGGCGGCAAGGACAAGGCCAAGCGCGATGCGGTGCGCGCGGCGCTGGCCGAGCGCGGGCTGACCAACGGCTATGTCACGGCCGAGGGCTCCGACTGGAATATCGAGCAGCTCACGGTCGATGCGAAGAAGGCGGGCAAGAAGATCGACATGGCCGCGCTGCGCGACCTCTATGTCGAGACGCACGTCCAGGCCGCCGATTTCGCCGACGCGCTGATGATCAAGACGATCGGCCGCTCGCCCCCGCACGTCATGCTGCTGCACGAGACCGACATTGCCGCGCTCTACATCGCCGATCTGGCAAAAGCGCTGCGAGCCGACGGCTGGGAAATCGTCTCCGCCGACACGGCCTATGCCGACCCGCTCAAGACCGCCGCCCCCGACGTGCCGAGCGCCAACGGCACGCTCACCGAATTGCTCGCCTGGGAAAAGGGCCTCCCCGCCCCGCGCTGGTACGAACGAAACAACATCGCCCTCGCCAACCGGCTCTTCGCCGAGCGCGTGCTGCACGAGAAAGCCCCATGACCACGCAATTCGACCTCACCGACGAGCAGCTCCAGATCCAGGAGATGGCACGCCAGTTCACCGCCGACGCGATCACCCCGCATGCGGCGGAGTGGGACGAGAAGCACATCTTCCCCCGCGACACGATCCGCGCCGCGGCCGAGCTCGGCTTCGCCTCGATCTACGTCTCCGAGGCGAGCGGCGGGATCGGGCTCGGTCGGCTCGAGGCGGCGCTGATCATGGAGGCGATGGCCTATGGCTGCCCGTCGACCAGCGCCTTCATCTCGATCCACAATATGGCGAGCTGGATGATCGACACGTTCGGCAGCCAGGCAGTGAAGGACAAGTACCTGCCCTCGCTGATCACGATGGAGCGCATTGCGAGCTATTGCCTCACCGAACCGAGCTCGGGATCGGACGCCGCGGCGCTCAAGACCCGGGCGGTGCGCGACGGCGACCATTATGTCGTCAACGGATCGAAGCAATTCATCTCGGGCGCGGGCGAGAACGAGATCTATGTCACGATGGTCCGCACCGGCGAGGAGGGCCCCAAGGGCATTTCGTGCCTCGTCATCGAGAAGGACATGCCCGGCGTCAGCTTCGGCGCCAACGAGCGCAAGCTCGGCTGGCATTCGCAGCCGACCCGGCAAGTGACCTTCGAGGATGTCCGCGTGCCGGTCGAGAACCGGGTCGGCGGCGAAGGCGAAGGCTTCCGCTTCGCGATGATGGGCCTCGACGGCGGCCGGCTCAACATCGGCGCCTGCTCGCTCGGCGGGGCGCAGCGCTGCCTCGACGAGGCGATCCGGTACACGAAGGACCGCCAGCAATTTGGGCGTCCGATCGCGGACTTCCAGAACACCCAGTTCACGCTTGCCGACATGGCGACCGAGCTCGAGGCCGCCCGCGCGCTCCTCTATCTCGCCGCCGCCAAGGTTACCGCCGGCGCGCCCGACAAGACCAAATTCGCGGCGATGGCCAAGCGTTTGGCCACCGATACGGGTTCGAGCGTTGTCGACCGCGCGCTCCAGCTGCACGGGGGATATGGCTATCTGCAGGACTATCCGATCGAGCGCTTCTGGCGCGACCTGCGGGTCCATTCGATCCTCGAAGGGACCAACCAGGTGATGCGGATGATCGTCGGGCGCGAGCTGACGCGGCAATGAAGCGCCCTCCCGATCCGTTCGTGTCGAGCGAAGTCGAGACACATTGGCCGAGCGAGAGCTTCTCGACTTCGCTCGAAGCGAACGGTGTTCCTTTATGACCGACGAGGTCCTCACCTTCACCGAAGGCCGTATCGGCCGGATCCGGCTCAACCGGCCCAAGGCGATCCACGCGCTCGACACCGCGATGTGCGCCACGATGCTCGAAGCGCTGGCGGGATGGCGCGGCAATTCCGCGATCGAGGCGGTACTGATCGATCACGCCGCGGGCCGGGGTTTCTGCGCGGGCGGCGACATTCGCATGATCGCCGAGAGCGGCGCCGGCGACGGCGTGCAGGCCCGCGAATTCTTCCGCACCGAATATCAGCTCAACCACGCGCTGTTCACCTATGCCAAGCCCATCGTCGCGTTCATGGACGGCATCACCATGGGCGGCGGCGTCGGCATCTCGATGCCGGCCAGATATCGCGTGGCGACCGAGAACACCCGGTTCGCCATGCCCGAAACCGGGATCGGCCTGTTCCCCGACGTCGGCGGCGGCTGGTATCTCTCGCGCCTGCCGGGACGAATGGGCGAGTTCATCGCGCTCACCGGCGCGCGTCTCGACGGCGCCGAGTGCCTCGCGCTGGGCATCGCGACGCACTATCTGCCCGCCGCGGCGCTCGACGGCGTCAAAGCGAGAATCCTCGCCGATCCGGGATCGATTCCGTCGATCCTCGAATCATTCGCCGTTCCCGAGCCGGAACCCAAGGTCGTCGCGCATCGCGAGGCGATCGACCAATTGTTCGCGGGCCAGACAGTCGAAGCGATTCTCGCCGCGCTCGAAGCCGATGGGAGCTTCTGGGCACTGGCGCAGCGCACATCGCTGCGCGCCAAATCCCCCCAGGCGATGAAGGTCTCGCTCCATCTCATCCGTCAGGGCCGCCACATGCCCAGCTTCGAGGACGAGATGCGGCAGGAGTTCGCCGTCGCCTCGCGCGTCGTCCAGCGGCCCGATTTCGCCGAGGGCGTCCGCGCAGTGATCCTCGACAAGGACAATGCGCCGCACTGGCAGCCCGCGACGCCGGAGGGCGTCACCGATCACGTCATCGACCAGATTTTCGCGCCCTTGCCCGACGATCAGGCATGGACGCCGGCCTGAAGGAGCAGAAATGGCCTACGAAACCATCCTCGTCGAGCAACGCGGCGCGGTCACGCTCGTCACGCTCAACCGCCCGCAGGCGCTGAACGCACTCAACAGCCAGGTGCTGGCCGAGCTGCTCGACGCCATGCACGCCTTCGACAAGGATGCGTCGCAGGGCTGCGCAGTGATCACCGGCAGTGAAAAGGCCTTCGCCGCGGGCGCCGACATCAAGGAGATGCAGGCACAGGGCTTTGCCGACATGTACGGCCACGATTTCTTCGCCGGCTGGGACGCGTTCACGCGCACGCGCAAGCCGATCATCGCCGCGGTGGCAGGCTATGCGTTGGGCGGCGGCTGCGAGCTGGCGATGATGTGCGACTTCATCCTCGCCGCCGACAATGCGAAGTTCGGCCAGCCCGAAATCAAGCTCGCCGTCTCGCCGGGCATGGGCGGATCGCAGCGGCTCACGCGCGCGGTCGGCAAGGCCAAGGCGATGGAAATGTGTCTCACCGGCCGGATGATCGACGCCGCCGAGGCCGAGCGCGCCGGCCTCGTCGCGCGCATCGTTCCCGCAGCCGAGCTGGTCGAGGACGCCGTGAAGACCGCCGCGACGATCGCCGGCATGGCGCCGCTAGCGGTGCTGGCGAACAAGGAGATGGTCAACGCAGCGTACGAGACCACGCTGGCGCAAGGCGTTGCCTTCGAGCGCCGGCTGTTCCACGCTTTGTTCGGCACGGTCGACCAGAAGGAAGGCATGACCGCCTTCGTCGAGAAAAGGCCGGGGAACTGGACGGGGAAATGACTTACGTCCCCTCTCCCCTCGAGGGGAGAGGGTTGCGCAGTCTAGGGTAAGAACCCAGACAAGCCATTGATAAATTTCAGTCATCCCGGTGACGAAGAAAGATATGAGTCCTCAGCCTAGGCAGCAAGCTGCCAAGCTGCGGTATCCTCTCCCCTATCAAGGGGAGAGGTAAGGTCTAGAGAGGATTTATGGCACGCATCGCATTCATCGGGCTGGGCAATATGGGCGGCGGGATGGCCGCGAACCTCGCCAAGCACGGGCACGACGTCCGCGCCTATGATCTTTCCGCCGAGGCGCTCGACAAGGCGAAGAAGGCCGGTTGCTTGCCCGCCGAAGACGCCAATGCCGCGATCGAGGGCGCCGAGGCAGTGATCACGATGCTGCCCGCCGGGCGCCATGTCGAAGCCGTCTATACCGACAACATCCTGCCCCATGCCGATGCCGGCGCGATCCTGATCGATTGCTCGACGATCGATGTCGCCACGGCGCGCCGCGTCGCCGAAGCCGCCGCCGCCCACGGCCTCGCCGCAGTCGACGCGCCGGTCTCGGGCGGGATCGCGGCAGCCAATGCCGGCACGCTCACGTTCATGGTCGGCGGCAGCGAGGCGGCGTTCTCGCGCGCCGAGCCCTTCCTGTCGGACATGGGCAAGGCCGTGATCCATGCAGGCAGCAGCGGCGCGGGCCAGGGCGCCAAGATCTGCAACAACATGATGCTCGGCGCGACGATGATCGCCACCTGCGAGAGCTTCGCGCTCGCCGAAAAACTCGGGCTCGACCTGCAGAAGCTCTACGACATCGCCTCGGTCAGTTCGGGGCAGAGCTGGTCGGTCACGAGTTACTGCCCCGTCCCCGGCGTCGGCCCCGAGACCCCGGCCGATCGCGACTATCAGGGCGGGTTCGCCGCGGCGCTGATGCTCAAGGACCTCAAGCTCGCGCTCGAGGCCGCGGCCGGCGTCGGCGCGCAAACCCCGATGGCCGCGCGCGCCGAAGAACTGTACGAGCGTTTCGCCAACGGTGAAGGCGCGACGCTCGACTTTTCGGGCATCATCAAGATGCTCAAGGGCTGAGGACGGCGCCCGGGCAGGCAAGGGGCATGGCGATGATGCGGATCCTGCAGCACTGGACATGGGCGGCCCCGGCCGCGGCGTGGCTTCTGCTGGCGACGAGCAAGGGCATCGCGGTTCCGCCGCTGGTGCTGGGCATCGCGCTGATCGCCACCGTCCTCGCAGCGGTGCATCACGCCGAGATCGTGGCGCACCGGGTGGGCGAACCTTTCGGCACGCTTCTGCTCGCAGTGGCAGTGACGATCATCGAGCTGGGGCTGATCGTCACGCTGATGAGCGCGGCCGGCGAAGGCGCTGCGACGTTGGCGCGCGACACCGTGTTTGCCGCGGTGATGATCATCCTCAACGGGCTGGTCGGCATCTGCATCCTCGTCGGCGCGATCCGGCATCGCGAGCAGACCTTCCAGCAGACCGGAGTCAGCGCCTCGCTCGCGGCGCTCTGCGCGCTGACGGTGCTCACGCTCGTCCTGCCCAATTTCACCGTAACCAGCCCCGGCCCCGCTTATGCGCCCGCCCAGCTCGGCTTCGTCGCGGTGGTTTCCTTCCTGCTCTACGCGACCTTTGTCGGCGTGCAGACGGTCCGTCACCGCGACTATTTCCTACCCCCGCGCACGACCGTGCACGACGCGGACACGCACGCCGATCCGCCGTCCGACCAACGTGCGCTCGTCTCCGCCGCATTGCTCGTCGCGTGCCTCGGCGGCGTGGTGCTGCTCGCCAAGACATTGGCGTATCCGATCGAGAAATGGGTGCTCGCGGCGGGCGCCCCGCAGGCAGTGGTCGGCGTCATCATCGCCGCCCTGGTATTGCTGCCCGAAAGCATCGCGGCGGTCCGCGCGGCGCTCGCCAACCGGCTCCAGACCAGCCTCAATCTAGGGCTCGGCTCCGCGCTCGCCACGATCGGCCTGACCATACCCGGCGTCGCGGCATTGTCGCTGTTCGCCGATATGCCGATCTCGCTGGGACTGGGACCCAAGAGCATCGTATTGCTGTTCCTCACGCTGATCGTATCGACGCTGTCGCTGGCGACCGGCCGGACGACGATCCTGCAGGGCGCGGTGCACCTCGTCATCCTGGGCGTCTATCTGTTCACCACGATCGTCCCTTAATCCCAATACCGTCATCCCCGCGAAAGCGGGGACCCATCTCCTGAACGAGCAGCAGAATGCGCCGGCGACTTCGTGGATAGTGTTGGAGATGGCCCCCGTTTTCGCGGGGGTGACGAAGAAGAGAGCGGGGAAGAGGGCACCGGTTAACCCGCTCTTTGCACCCAGGCGCGTAGGATCGGCACATGCGCGCCATCCTCCTCCTCGCCCTCGCCTCGCCTGCCGCCGCGCAGGAGCGACCCGCCCCCTTCGTCGTCGCCGAGACGGGACAGGGCTATGCCACGATCGACGAGGCGGTCACTGCGATCCGCGACGACAATGCGACGATCCTGATCGCGCCCGGCACCTATCGCCAGTGCACGGTCCAGACCGGTGGCAAGATCACTTTCAAGGCGCGCCAGCCCGGCACCGTGATCTTCGAAAAGGAAGTGTGCGAGGAAAAGGCCGGCTTCGTGCTGCGCGGCCGCGGCTCGACGATCGATGGCATCGTCTTTCGCGGCTATGCCGTCTCCGACGGCAACGGCGCCGGCATCCGTCACGAGATGGGCGACCTGACGATCACCAACTCGATGTTCCTCGACAGCCAGGAAGGCATTCTGGGCGGCGGGCATGAGACCGTCCGCCGGATCAGCATCGATCGCACCACCTTCGCCGGACTCGGCCAGTGCGAGACCGAGAATTGCAGCCATGCGATCTATCTCGCGGTGGACGGCGAGGTCTCGGTCACGCGCTCGCGCTTCGAGCGCGGCACCGGCGGGCATTACGTCAAATTGCGTGCGCGCCGCGTCAACATCACCGATTCGAGCTTCGACGACAGCGCCGGCAAGAAGACCAACTACATGATCGACCTGTCCGAGGGCGGCACCGGGCTGATCGCGCGCAACACCTTCGTCCAGGGCAAGAGCAAGGACAATCATTCGGGGCTGATCGTCGTCGCGGCCGAGGGGAAGACCTATCCCGCGCGCGGACTGCGGATCGAGGACAATGTCGCCAGCATGGCCCCCGGCGCGCCGCCGAATCCGGCGTTCGTCGCCGACCTGAGCGGCGAGACGATCGAGCTGAGCAACAACCGCCTCACCGGGATGCGGTCGTTCGAGCGACGCTAAATCCCGCGCCTCCGCCCTCCGTGCTCCTGCGAAGGCAGGAGCCCAGGGTTACAGGGGACATCGCTCGAGACCCCAGGCTCCTGCCTTCGCAGGAGCATGGACTTTGACTAGGGTGCTGCTCATCGCCGCCGAAGCGCGGCACTGGCAATGTAGGATTTGCCGTGCCAGCCTTGCGTCCCCGCTCTTTGAACCGTCGAGATTCCACCCGCACACGCGCGTAATATTCGTGCGCCACCGCGCAACGAAATTAGCGAAATCGCGGGAAAAGTGCGAAGTTAAGCTGACCAAATCCTATTTGCAGGTGCTTCCCGGCCCCGAATCGAGATCGAGGCAGCGCCCGTCGATCTGCACCGGCACCGGCACTCCGATCAGCGACGCCAGCGTCGGCGCGATATCGACCGTCTCCACCGACAGCGGCTGCTCGAACCCGGTCATGCCCTTGCGCCAGAACAGGATCGGCACGCGCCGGTCATAGTCCCAGAAACTGCCATGCGTCGCGACATAGCCGGGGCCGGGGCTGGCGATCGGCGTCACGCGCGGCTTGAGCGCGACGACCAGATCGCCCGAACGCGCCGGATCATAGGACTGGCGCGCGCGCTCGAGCAGAGTCCAGGTCTCGGGCGGACCCTTGGGCGCGCCGGTCGCGGCGATCTGGGCGCGCGTGAACACCGCCTGGACCTGCGGATGCGCCGAATAGCGGCGGATCGCCTCGGCCTCGACCGCGGCGCGCTGCGCCCTGGTCAGCTTCGGGTCGAAATAGACGTCGCCCGCCGTGCTGCCGACCAAGGTCGGCCCCGCGATGCCGAGCTTGGCCGCGATCTCCTTGCCGAGCGCGCTCGCCGCCAATGCCGGATCGACGCGCGCCGCCATCGGGGCGGCATGATCGCGGTTGCGCTCGGGGAGATCGTGCCCGCCATGATCGGCGGTCAGCACCACGGCATAATCGACGCCGGTCCTGTCGAGCACGGCGAACAATTTGCCCAGCGCCTGATCGAGCGCGGTCATCTGAAGGCACATCTCGCTGCCTTCGGTGCCGAGGCTGTGGCCGACATAGTCGGTGGCCGAGGCGCCCAGGATCAGCAGATCGGTGTGCGCGCCCCGCCCCAGCTTCATGTCGGTGGCGAGCCCGGCGCCCAATGCGAGGATGGCCTCGTCGAATTCGGGCGAGGCGCGGAAGGCGCGGACGTCGCCGGCGGCGCGCGCGAACCGCCCTTCACCGACCGAAAATGCGGGAGTCACCGGCACGGCGCGGCTGCGAGCCTGGCAGAACGGCGTCAGCTCCATCGGCTCCTGCGCCTCGGCAAGCCGTTGGGTGACGCCGGCGTTGACCCGGGTGACCATCGCCGGCTCGGCGCGGCCGGCATAGGAGACGAAGCCCTTGCCGTCCCACCACCAGAGTTCGTCGACCTTGTGCCCGCCCATCATCACGGCGGCGCGGTCCTTGCCCGCCACCGAGACGACGCGGCTCCCTGGATCGGCCGCCTTCATCCATTCGCCGAGGGTCGGCACCTTCAGATGCTTGTCCGACACGGTGTATTTGCTGGAGGTGCTGCCGGGAACGCTCTCGTCCTCGGCGCAATAGACCGTCTTGTCCTCGCGCGGCGCCGAGAAATCGGTCCAGTCGTTGGCGATGATCCCGGTGCGGGCGGGCCGCGCGCCGGTGAGGATCGTCGAGTGGCCGGGACAGGTCTCGGTCGCGGCGTGGCTCTGATAGCCCGAGGGGAACACCGCGCCCGACATCAGCCGCGCGAAGCCCTCGCGGAACTGGCTGCGATATTCGGCGAACAGGTCCGCCGAGAACTGGTCGACCGAGATCACCACGACGAGCTTGGGAGGCGCAGCAGGCGCGGCGGCAGCGGGTGCGGAAGCCTGTTGAGCGGCGGCAGGCGTGGCGGCGAGCAGCGCCAGCGCGGTGGGAAGAGCGAACTTCATCGAGAACGAGGCTCCGAGGCGTGAGGAAATCCGTGCCCAGCTATTGTCCATTGGCCGATCCTGGGCAAGGACGCGACATGGCCTGGCTACGTTTCGTGTTGATGTCGCTCGCGCTCTGGCTCGCGATTGCGCCCGCTTCGGCGCAAGCGCCGGGCAAGGGACCACATGTCCGCATCGCGCTGATCGCGGAAACCGACCATCCCGCGCCCGGCAGTGAAGTCACGCTCGCCTTCGCCTCGACGCCCGAGCCCGGCTGGCATGCCTATTGGGAAAATCCGGGCGATGCCGGGCTCCCTGCCCGTGCCGAATGGACGCTGCCGGCGGGCGCGAGCGCGGGGCCGCTGCGGTACCCCGTGCCGCAGCGGCTGATCATCGGCGAGCTGATGAACTATGTCTACGAAGGCCCGTTCGCGCCGCTCGTGACGCTCAAGATCCCCGCCGACGCCAAGGCCGGCGATCCGTTTCCCGTCCACGTGAAGCTGGATTATCTCGTCTGCACCGACCAGATCTGCGTCCCCGAAAAGGCCGAGCTCGAGACGAGGCTGACGATCGGCGACGGGGCAGTCCCGGCCGATCGCCGCACACGTTTCGACGGCTGGCGTGCGGCCCTGCCCAGGCCGCTCGGCGCACAAGCGACGTATCAGGTCGACGGCAAGACATTCCGGCTGGGCGTCCCCTTCCCCGCCGCGGCCTCGGTGGCCGGCGAAGGCTATTTCTTCCCGCTGACCGACGGCGCGATCGAATATGCCGCGCCCCAGCGCGTGGTGCGCGACGGCGACCGGGTAGTGATCGAGGCGCCCGCCAAACGTCCGGCGGGACCGATCCGCGGCGTGCTCGCTTTCGGCAGTCTGGGCTTCACACTCGATGCCACGCCCGGCATCGTGGCGCCGGCAACGACCTCGGCCGCGGGGGCGAGCGACTGGCTGTGGACCGCGCTGATCGCCTTTCTCGGCGCCGTGCTCGGCGGGTTGATCCTCAACGTGATGCCCTGCGTCTTCCCGATCCTCAGCCTCAAGGCGCTCAGCCTCGCCAAAGCGGGTGACGCGGAAGGCAATCCGCGCGGCGAGGCCCTCGCTTACACCGCAGGCGTGGTGCTGACATGCCTCGCGCTAGGCGGCGCATTGCTGGCGGTGCGCGCAGGTGGCGTGGCGGTGGGCTGGGCGTTCCAGCTGCAGGACCCGCGCGTGATCCTCGTGCTGCTGCTGCTGGTGACTGCGATCGCGCTCAACCTCGCCGGTCTGTTCGAAGTTCCCGCCCCCGGCTTCGTCAATCGCGCCTCGGCCCGCGGCCATGGCGGCGCGTTCATGACCGGCGCGCTCGCCGCCTTCGTCGCGACGCCGTGCACCGGGCCGTTCATGGGCGCAGCTCTGGGCAGCGCGTTGATCCTCCCCCGGCCCGCGGCGCTCGCGATATTCGGCGGGCTGGGGCTCGGCATCGCCCTGCCGTTCCTCCTGCTCGGATTCGTCCCCGCATTGCGCCGCCGCTTGCCCAGACCCGGCGCGTGGATGGAGACGATGCGGCGCATTCTCTCGGTGCCGATGTTCCTCACAGCGCTGGCGCTCGCCTGGGTGCTGGGGCGTCAGGCGGGCGCCGACGGGATGACGATCGGCCTGGGTGCTGCATTGCTGGCGTCGCTCGGCTTGTGGTGGGCGGGCCGGCGGCAGGCACGCGGGCTCAGCCGCGCCTGGCTTCCCGCATTGCCGCTGTTCCTGCTCGCGCTCGCCGCGGTCGTGGTCGTCCGCCCGGCGCCCGCCGGTGCCGAGCGTCCCGCAATCGCCGGTGCCGAGCCGTTCAGCGAAGCGCGACTGGCGGAACTGCGCGCGACAGGCCGCCCGATCTTCGCTTATTTCACTGCGGACTGGTGCCTGACCTGCAAGGTCAACGAAAAGGCCGTGATCGAGACCCGTGCGGTTGCCGATGCCTTCGCCAAGGGCAATGTCGCGGTGCTGGTCGGCGACTGGACCAATGGCGATCCGGCGCTCGGCCGCTTCATCGAGGCGCACAACCGTGCGGGCGTCCCGCTCTACCTTTGGTACAAGCCGGGCAGCGGGGAGCCCGAGGTCCTCCCACAGGTTCTCAGCCAATCGCTGCTCGCCGACCGGGCCGCCGCAAAATAGCCCCCCTTGTGCAACGCAGCAAAGCGTTGCAGCATGGAACTTGCGGCGATCTGCTGCACTTGGGAGCGTTGATGGCGACAGGCGGAGCGTTCGACGAGATCTGGGGGCATGGCGGGCCTGAGGCACCGCGGCCCGAATTCGCCGCGCTGTCGCAATGGGTGGCCGACACCCCGGCTTCCGAACTCCAGCGCCGCCAGCAATCTGCCGAGGCCGCGTTCCGTCAATTGGGCATCACCTTCGCGGTCTATGGCGACAGCGACGCCGCCGAGCGGATCATCCCGTTCGACATCGTCCCACGCGTGTTCCTCCATCAGGAATGGTCGCGGCTGTGCGAAGGGCTGGTCCAGCGCGTCGAGGCGATCAACGCGTTCCTCGAGGACATTTACGGCGAGCGCCGCATCCTCAAGGAAGGGCTCATCCCGCCCGAACTGATCTATCGCAACGAGCAGTTCCGCCCCGAAGTCGCCGGCATCCGCCCGCCACACGGGGTGTGGGCGCATATTTGCGGGATCGATCTCGTCCGCGTGGGGCCCGACGAATTCTATGTGCTCGAGGACAATGCCCGCACGCCTTCGGGCGTTTCGTACATGCTCGAGAATCGCGAGGCCATGCTGCGGCTCTGCCCCGAACTGTTCCGCGATTTCCGCGTCGCGCCGGTCGATTCCTATCCCGATATGCTGCTCGAGACGATGCGCTCGGTGGCGCCGGGCAACAATCCGCACCCGGTCTGCGTCGTGCTCACCCCCGGCCATTTCAATTCGGCCTATTACGAGCACAGCTTCCTCGCCGATTCGATGGGGATCGAGCTGGTCGAGGCGGCCGATCTGGTGGTCGACGACGACGTGGTCTGGGTGCAGACGATCGCCGGACGCGTGAAGGTCGACGTCATCTATCGCCGGATCGACGACGATTTCCTCGATCCGCTCACATTTCGACCGGATTCGCTGCTCGGCGTTCCAGGACTGATCGCCGCCTATCGCGCGGGCAATGTCGCGCTGATCAACGCGCCCGGCAACGGCATCGCCGACGACAAGGCGATCTATTCGTACATGCCCGAAATCGTGAAATTCTATTCGGGCGGCGAGGCCAGGCTGCCCAACGTCGAGACCTTCCGCTGCCGCGAGCCGCAGGCGCTGAAATACGTGCTCGACAATCTCGATCAACTGGTGGTCAAATTGGTCGACGGATCGGGCGGCTATGGCATGCTCGTCGGCCCGACCGCGACCAAGGCGCAGATCGCCGATTTCCGCGCGGCGCTGATCGCCGAGCCCCATCGCTACATCGCCCAGCCGACGCTGGCGCTGTCGACCGTGCCGACGATGAGCGATTCCGGGCTCGCCCCGCGCCATGTCGATTTCCGCCCCTTCGTCCTGACCGGCAGCGACGGAGTACATGTCGTACCGGGTGGCCTCACTCGGGTGGCGCTGCGCGAAGGCTCGCTGGTGGTCAATTCGAGCCAGGGCGGCGGGACCAAGGACAGCTTCGTGTTGATGGAGGGCACAGCGTCGCAATCCCAATCGCAGAGGCGGAGCTAGGCGCATGCTGATGCTCTCGCGCACCGCGGCGGCGCTCTATTGGCTGGGCCGCTATGTCGAGCGCGCCGACTTCATCGCGCGGCTGGTCGAGGCGACCGTGCGGCTCGACGCACTCTCGGCACGCCCCGCAGGCGAGGCGGCATGGCAGAGTGCGCTATCGGTCACCGACACCGACGAAGCATTCGCCGCGACCGGACAGAGCTACACCCAGAGCCATGTCGCGCGCTTCCTCACGCTCGACGCCAGCCATCCCGGCTCGATCATCCGGTGCCTCGAGATGGCGCGCAACAATGCCCGTGCCGTCCGCACCGCGCTGACCCGGGAGGCATGGACCGCGATCAACCGCGCCTGGTGGCTGTTCCAGAACCGCGCCTCGACCGGCGGCGCCACCGCGACACTCAACCTCGTCGAGCAGGTCAAGGGCGAGACCCGCGGGTTCGAAGGCTCTATCCACCGGATGATGCGCAACGAGGCAACCTTCCTGATCCAGCTGGGCGCCACGGTCGAGCGCGCCGACAACACCGCGCGGCTGGTCGACGTCAAATATCATCTGTTGCTGCCCGAGGGCGAAGATGTGGGCGGCGTGGTCGATCGCGACCAATGGACGACGATCCTTCAGACCGTCTCGGCGGTCACCGCCTATCGCTGGCTCTATAGCGACGGGCTCCAGCCCGCGAACGTGATCGACCTGCTGATCAGCCGCTTCGAATTGCCGCGCAGCCTCGCCGCGTGCGTCGAGGAGACGGTGCAATTGCTCAGCCAGCTCGCCAAGCGCACCGGCCTCCAGGGCGAGGCCGATCGCATGGCGCGCGCGCGGATGGCGCGGATGCAGAAGACGCGGACCTCCGAAGTGATCGTCAGCGGGCTCCACGAATATCTCGAAGCGTTCATCCATGAGAACGCGATGCTCAACGCCGCCGTCGCGCGGCAATTCAGGTTCATTTGATGCGGATCGCGATCGACCACCGCACGCGCTATCGCTTCTCCGAGCCGCAGGCCCGGCTTGTGCAGATGCTGCGGCTGACGCCGTGCGATACGCGCGACCAGACCGTGGTGAGCTGGATGATCGGCGTCGATTGCGACGCCCGGATGCGCGACGCAATCGACGGCTTCGGCAATGCCGTGACGATGCTCTATGCCGAGGGACCGATCGAGGCGATCGACATCACCGTCACCGGCGAAGTGCTGACCAGCGACACCAACGGCGTGATCCACGGATCGATCGAGCCGCTGCCGCCGATGCTCTATCTGCGCACCACGCCGCGGACGACGCTCGGCGATGGGCTGCCTGCCTTCGCGGCGGAGAGCGTCGCAGGGGCGAGAGACACGCTCGACCGGATGCACCGACTCAACGCGGCGCTCCATGCGCGCTTTCCCTGCGTCCCCGATGCCCCCGATACCGGCCTCACCGCCGCGGAGGCGTTCGTGCGCGGCAAGGCGACCTCACGCGACGTGGCCCAGATGTTCCTCGCGGCGGCGCGCAGTCTCGAAGTCCCGGCCCGCTATATCTCGGGCTATTTCCGCAACGGCGAAGCGCACTCGGCGCCGCATGCCTGGGTGGAGGCGCATGTCGAGAAATTGGGCTGGGTCGGGTTCGATCCGGTGACGGGACTTTCCCCGGATGATTCCTATGTCCGCGTCGCGGTGGGGCTCGACGCGCTCGGCGCCGCATCGATCGCGGGCACGCGGATGGGCAATGGGGACGAAGAACTCGACGTCGACTTGCGAGTCGTCTCCGAGGAATAGATCAGGCCAGTTCGGGCATCCGCGCAGGGACCGGCGTCGAGACCGTTATGTCCTCGTCGCTGAGCAGCGACCAGCCATTGGGGCCGAGCACTTCGATCGGCCGATAGCGCGTCTTGTATGCCATCCGCTCGGAGCCCTTCACCCAATAGCCGAGATAGACATAGGGCAGGCTGGCCGCACGCGCGCGCAGGATATGATCCATGATGATGAAATTGCCGAGCCCCTGGCGGCCCGCCTCATCGGCCTCGAAGAAGCTGTAGATCATCGACAGGCCGTCGGCCTGCTGATCGGTGATGCACGCGCCCACCAGACGACCGCGGACCCCGTCGACCGAAGGCTCGCGATATTCGATCACATAGGAGCTGACCGGCGATTGCTCGACCATGTCGGCATAGTCGTTCTCGTCCATTGCCGCCATGCCGCCACCGGGGTGACGCGTCTTCAGATAGCGGTGCAGCAGATCGAACTGCTCCTCGGTCGCCCACGGCTTGCAGGCAGTGACCTCAAGATCGGAATGGCGCTTGAGCAGCTTGCGCTGGCTCGCGTTCGGCTTGAACTCGTCAGCGACCACACGCACCGAAACGCACGCCGTGCAGCCCGCGCAGCTCGGCCGATAGGCGACCGACTGGCTGCGGCGAAAGCCGATCCGGCCCAGCGCGTCGTTCAGCTCGCCGGCATGCTGGCCGGTCAGTTCGGTGAAGATCTTCCGCTCCTGCCGGCCCGGGAGATAGGGGCACGGGCTCGGGCTGGTCACGAAGAAGCGCGGGAAACGGGAAAGTGCAGTCACCGCTGAGTCGCCCTTAGTCAGGCCCATCTGGCCCTTTCAAACACGACTATGGAACGGCGGATGCATGATGAAAAGCCGCTTTACCAAGAAAGAGAGTTAACGATTAGCCATTAGGGCAAACGCGCGAAACCAAAGGCTTGCATCGTTCCGCGCCAGGACGCGAACGAGGGTCGTTAACCATGGCGGGACGCCTCGGCGACGCGCATGCGTGTCGGGCTCCCGTTCCGAAGACCGGTATATTGCCGCGCGATTCGCGTGTGAATCCCGCCGCGACTCGATTCGCCGCGCCAGCGATTCGGTTCGTCACGTCCCAGGGCGATAAAAGGCCTCTACAACCCTTTCGTCACCCCGGCCTCGTGCCGGGGTCCACCAAGCCGCACCGGAAGTATTTGCGCCTCTTGCCCGTCGCTTGATGCCCGGTGGCCCCCGGAACAAGTCCGGGGTGACGAGCAGAGAACGGGCAACAGGTGAACTAAGCCAGTTCGACCTGGCTCACTTCATATTGCGCGCGGCGCAATGCGGTCATCAGCCGGTCGAGATGATCGCGATCGCGAGTCTCGCACTCGATGTCGGTGATCAGGCCCTTGGCCGGCAGCGTCGTGAACACGCGCTGGTGATAGACCTCGATGATGTTGACGCCCTGTTCGTGGAAGATGCGCGCCACGTTGAACAGCGCGCCCGGGCGATCCTGCAGCCGGATGCGCAGTCGCGCGAGGCGGCCGGAGCGGGCGAGATCGCGCAGCAGCACATTGGCGAGCAGCCGGGTGTCGATATTGCCGCCGCACAGGATCGTGCCGACGGTCTTGCCGCGAAACCGCCCTGGCTCGGCGAGCAGCGCGGCGAGGCCCGCGGCACCCGCGCCCTCGACCACGGTCTTCTCGATCTGGAGGAGCAGGCTGACGGCTTCTTCCAGCCGCCGCTCGCTGACGAGGATGATGTCGTCGACGATCGCCTCGACCATCTTCGAAGTGATTCCGCCGGGCTCCTTGACGGCGATGCCCTCGGCTAGCGTGTCGCCCGCGCACGGCATGTCGGTGCCGTGGATGCGATTGTACATCGACGGATAGAGCTCGGCCTCGACTCCGACGACTTCGATCGCGCGGCCCTCGGACTTGGCGACGACCGCGCTTCCCGAGATCAGTCCGCCGCCGCCGATCGGAATCACGAGCGTGTCGATCTCCGGCACGTCCTCGATCATCTCGAGCGCCGCCGTCCCCTGCCCCGCGATGATCCGCGCATCGTCAAACGGATGGACGAAAGTGAAGCCCTTCTCGGCCTCGAGCTTGCGCGAATGCGCATAGGCTTCGTCGAAGGTTTCGCCGTGGAGGATGACGTTGGCGCCGTGGCTCTCCGTCTGGGTGACCTTTATCGTCGGCGTGTTGAGCGGCATCACGATCGTGCTCGGGATTCCGAGCCGTGTCGCGTGATATGCGAGGCCCTGCGCGTGATTGCCCGCCGACGCCGCGATCACGCCCCGCGACCGCGCGTCCTCGTCGAGCTGGAGCAACGTGTTGAGCGCGCCGCGCTCCTTGTACGCCGCAGTGAACTGTAGGTTCTCGAACTTGAGATAGACCGTCGCGCCGGTCAGCTCCGACAAGGTCCTGCTCACCAGGGTCGGCGTCCGCACGACCGACCCCATAATCCGTGCGGCGGCTTCGCGGACGTCGGTGATCGATACGGGGAGCGGCGCGTTCGCCGGTGCTGCTTTGGTGGCCATAGTCAGGCGGACCTAGACCATCTGGCGCGGCGGGGGAACAGGCCCTATGCGCAATCGCCTATGCCAAAGCTGCACCTGCTCGCGCGCCTGCTGGCCCCGCTCCTCGCGCTCGCCGCTCCTGTCGCCGCCCGCGCCGACGCGCTGATCGACAACGTCAACGGGATGACGCTCGACGAGAAGGGCCAGGTGGTCCGCTTCACCGGGCTGATGATCAACCGCGACGGCAAGATCAGCCTCATCCTGAAGAGCGGCGAGCGACGCCCCAAGAAAGCCGACTGGAAAGTCGACATGGGCGGCAAGACGCTGGTACCGGGCATGATCGACGCGCACGGCCATGTCATGGGCCTCGGCGCGCAGCTCGTCCGGCTCGACCTCTCCGAGACCAATTCGCTCGACGAGGCGCTCGCGAAGATCCGCACTTATGCCGCGTCGAATCCGAACAAGTGGATCCTCGGGAGCGGATGGAACCAGGAGCGCTGGAAGCTCGGCCGCTTCCCCACCGCCGCCGAGCTCGATGCCGCGGTGAGCGACCGCCCGGTCTGGCTCGAGCGCGTCGACGGCCATGCCGGCTGGGCGAACAGCCGCGCAATCGCCGCAGGCAATGTGACGGCAGCGACCAGGGACCCCAATGGCGGCCGCATCGAGCGCGCCGCCGGCAAGCCCGCCGGCGTGTTCGTCGACGGGGCGATGGACCTGATCACGAGGAACATTCCCGCCCCCACGCCGCGCGAGCAGAACGCCGCTTTCCTCGCCGCGCAGGAAAAGCTCTTCTCGCTGGGCGTCACCACCGCGGCGGACATGGGCACGACGCTGGCCGACTGGATGACGTATCGCCGGATGGGCGATCTCGGCCTGCTCAAGATGCGCATCCTCAGCTATGCCAGCGGCGTCGACACTGCGCTGGCCGTCGCGGGCCAGGGACCGACGCCCTGGCTCTATGCCGACAGGCTCCGGATGGGCGGAATCAAGATCATCGGGGACGGCGCGCTCGGCTCGCGGGGGGCGTGGCTCAAGGCCGACTATGCCGACGCGCCCGGCAACAAGGGGCTGATCTTCTTCTCGGACGATCAACTGCTCAACCTTATGATCCGCGGCTCGATGGACGGCTTCCAGATCGCGGTCCACGCGATCGGCGACCGCGCCAACCAGCAGGTGCTCGACGCGATCGAGGTCCTGTCGGAGACCTATAAGGGCGATCGCCGCTGGCGCATCGAGCATGCCCAGATCGTCGATCCCAAGGACCTGCCGCGCTTCGGCAAGTTCGGCACGATCGCGTCGATGCAGCCCGTCCACCAGACCAGCGACATGCATATGGTCGAGGCGCGGCTGGGCACGGCGCGGCTGGGCGGTGCCTATGCATGGCGCTCGATGCTGCAGAACGGATCGCGGCTCGCCTTCGGATCGGACTTCCCGGTCGAGAGCCCCGATCCCTGGGCGGGCTGGGCGACGAGCTTCACGCGGCAGGACGCCAGCGGTCAGCCCTTTGGCGGCTGGCGGCCGGAGGAAGCGGTGACGCGCGAGCAGGGCTGGGCCGGCTTCACCACTGGCGCAGCCTATGCCGGGTTCGCCGAGGACAAGATCGGCCGGATCGCGCTGGGCATGCGCGCCGACTTCCTGATCATCGATCGCGACCCCCTGCTCGCCTCGCCGGCCGACCTGCGCGCGACCAAGGTGATCGAGACCTGGGTCGGCGGCGACCGGGTCTGGCAGCGCAAATAGGATGACCGCACGGCCAAGGCGTTTCGCCCTGCTGCTGGCGGGGGCGAACTGGCGCGAGCGCAGCATCGCCGGCGCGGGCGCAGTGATCGGGATCGGATTGTGTGCGGCGATCTCGACGCTGCTGGTGCCGAGCCATGGACTTTTGCTGGCGGCACCGCTCGGCGCGTCGGCGGTCCTGCTGTTCGCGGTACCTTCCAGCCCGCTCGCCCAGCCCTGGCCGATCATTGGCGGGAACATGGTCTCGGCGCTGGTCGGCGTCGCGGTCGCCCATCTGCTGGGGAACGGGGCGCTCGCTGTAGGCGTCGCGGTCGGCGCGACGATCCTGGCGATGTCGGCGCTGCGCTGCCTGCACCCGCCCGGCGGCGGCACCGTCTTGCTGCCCGTGCTCGCCCCCGCGGTGCTGGCGCAAGGCTATGGGTTCGCGCTGCTTCCGGTCGGCCTCAACGCCGTCGCGCTCACTGCGATCGGCATCGCCTTCCACCGGGTCTCCGGCCACAGCTATCCGCACCGCCCGATGAAGATCGCCGATCGGCCGCGGCTGCTGATGGAAGACGTGGACGCCGCGCTGGCGGAGTCGGGCGAGACCTTCGACGTCAGCCGCGAGGATCTCGAGGCATTGCTCGACCGCGCCGAACGCCACGCCGAGGCCCGCCGCATCGCGACGGGCAGGCGGGCGCGTACCTAGGCGCTACGGCCGCACGACTTCGCCGTCTTCCTTCGTGAATTCGACCGGAACGCGGTCCAACAGCGACAATACGGCCTCGGACGGCCGACATAGCTTCACGCCCTTGGACGTCGCCACGATCGGCCGGTTCACCAGGATCGGGTGCGCCATCATGGCTTCGATGATCGCTTCATCGGACACCGACGGATCGAGCAAGCCGAGTTCCGCCGCTGGCGTGCCCTTCTCGCGCAGAACCTCGCGGGGCTTCACCGCCATAGCGGCTAGCAGTTCGTCAAGCTTCGCTCGCGTCCAACCGGTCTTGCGATACTCGACAACCTCCGGCGCGTATCCGGCCGCTTCGATCATCGCGAGCGCGTTACGCGAGGTACCGCAATCGGGGTTGTGATAGATCGTGATCGGGAAGGCGGTCATTGTGGGCTTTCCTCCTTCAATAGCCAGCCGAAGAACGCGATGGCCGCGAGCGCGCCGACAAGCTGCCCTGCGATGAAGACGTGAATTGACGCGGGTGCGATCCCGGCGAAGCTATTCGACAAGCTTCGGGCGATCGTCACCGCGGGGTTCGCGAAGGACGTTGAAGCCGTGAACCAATAAGCGGCGACGATGTAGAGCCCGACCGCCACGGCGGTGAACTCGGGCCGATAGCGTTGCGTGCTGAAGATCGTCCCCATCAGACCGAAGGTGGCGACGCATTCGGCGAACCCTTGCGGAAGCCCGTCGCGCGCCTTGCCCGATATCTGAAGGATCGGTTCCGCGAACATGGCGTGTGCTGCCCACACTCCTATGATCGCCCCGGCTAGCTGCGCAGCGACGTAGAGGATTGCGACACGAGCCGTCGTCTCGCGCTTCAGAAGGACGGCCAACGTCACCGCAGGGTTGAAGTGTGCGCCGGAAACGGGTCCGAACATATGGATCAGGACGATCAACCCCGCCCCGGTTGCGAGCGTGTTGCCGAGCAACGCGACCGCATCATTCCCGGCCGCAAGACGCTCGCCCATGATCCCCGAACCGACGACGATCGCAAGCAACATCGCCGTGCCGACGAACTCGGCTACGATGCGCCGCGATGGTGTCACGAACAGCAATCGGTGTCGGCAGCGAGCTCGCCAAGCGCGCCGCATATCTCGGGACGGCCTGCGCAACAGTCGGCGACAAGGAAGCCGAGGAGATCGCGCATCCCGTCATAGTCGGCCGAATAGATCACCGAACGCCCGTCGCGCCGCGATCGGATCAACCCCGCATTGCCGAGGATCGTCAGATGCGTCGAGAGCGTGTTGGGGAGCGCCCCGATTTCGCGAGCGATGTCGCCCGCCGCCATGCCCTCCGCGCCCGCGCGCACCAGCAGGCGGAACACGGCAAGGCGACTGGCGTGCGCGAGCGCCGATAGCGCCTCTACGGCTGTGGACAATTGCATCAGCAGCACGCCGACTTCGCGGACGCGACGGGGATCACTTCGTCCTCGCCATATGCGGTAGCTTCGCCGTGCGTGAAGAAGGTTTCCCAGCGAACGCCCGCGGTGTCCGTCACCCATGACTTGTCCGACTTCGCATAGCAGCACGTCGTTGCTTCCTGATCGAACGTCGTCGATCCTGCGGCCTTCAAGCGCGTGGCGAGTTCGGTGAGTTCATCGACGCTATCGACCTGGACGCCGACATGATCGATCCCGGTTGCCCGAGCCCGCGACGAAATGGCGAGATTGACGCGCGGGTCTTCAAGCATCCACTTCGCGTAGTCGTCCTTCACGACGACGGGGGAGGCGTCGAACAAGGTGCTGTAGAATGCGACCGCCTGTTCGATGTTCGGCACGCTGACGTGCATGTGAAGACGCTTCATCGTCGTATCCTCCGTTGCTTCGATATTTCGACTATTCCAGAAATATCGATTCGACAAGTGGCCAGTGCGAGGGATCGGAGATTGAGCCTTGCCTGCGTTCGCGGCCTTTCACGAAGGGCCCCGAACGCGAAAAAGCCGCGGCCCTTGCGGACCGCGGCTTCCCTGCCCCCAATGAACCGATTCAGGCGACTGCCGAAACCGGCTCCGTGATCTCGCCGCCATCGGGCTCGCGCAGCACATAGCCGCGGCCCCAGACGGTCTCGATGTAATTCTCGCCTTCGCAGGCCATGCTGAGCTTCTTGCGCAGCTTGCAGATGAAGACGTCGATGATCTTGAGCTCGGGCTCGTCCATCCCGCCATACAGGTGGTTGAGGAACATTTCCTTGGTGAGCGTGGTGCCCTTGCGGAGCGAGAGCAGCTCCAGCATCGCATATTCCTTGCCGGTCAGGTGCACGCGGGCACCGTCGACTTCGACCGTCTTGGCGTCGAGATTGACCGCCAGCTTGCCGGTGCGGATGACCGACTGGCTGTGGCCCTTCGAGCGGCGGACGACGGCGTGGATGCGCGCGACCAGCTCTTCGCGGTGGAACGGCTTGGTGACATAGTCGTCGGCGCCGAAGCCGAAGCTGCGCACCTTCGAATCCATTTCGTTGATGCCCGACAGGATCAGCACCGGCGTCTGCACGCGGGCGACGCGGACCTTCTTGAGCACGTCGTAACCGTGCATGTCCGGCAGGTTGAGATCCAGCAGGATGATGTCGTAATCATAGAGCTTGGCCAGATCCAGGCCCTCTTCGCCCAGATCCGTGGTGTAGACGTTGAACCCTTCGGTCGAGAGCATCAGCTCGATCGCCTTGGCAGTCGAAGGCTCGTCCTCGATCAGCAGCACGCGCATCGTCGGTTCCCCTGTCCCAAGCACGCGTTGTGAGCCCCTTCGGCCGACGCGTTGGACCAATTCATTAACCTAAGCACCTCTGAAGGCAAAAGGTTAATTTCTGACTAACCGGCCTTGTTCCACGAGTCGTAGGGAATCTACCTATTCGCGGACTCAAATTCGTTTCGGAGTCGAGTCATAAATGCGCTTCGCCGCAGAGTCGCTTGAGCCGATCGCTGAGGAAATCGATCAGCGCCTCGACCCGGGCCGGGCGCAAGGTTCCGGGGGGCGTGATCAGGTGCAGTCCGGAGGCACCTCCGGCCCAATCGTCGAGCACCGATTCCAGCCGCCCGGCCGCCAGTTCCTCGTCGACGAGGAAATCGGGGAGCCGCGCCACACCGAGCCCCGCACGCAACGCCGGGAGCATCGCATCGCCGCTGTCGGTGCGGATCGGGCCGTCGATCCGCACTGCCGCTTCCTCGCCGCCGGCGCGGCGGAAGCGCCACACCTCCGGGTTCGCGGTGTTGGTGTAGACGAAGCAGGCGTGGCTCGCGAGATCGGCGGGGTGGCGCGGGCGGCCCATGCGGTCGAAATAGGCCGGCGAGGCGACGATATGGCCGGTGACGGGCCCCAGCCGGCGCGCGCGGAGCGAAGAATCGGGCAATTCGGCGATGCGGACCGCGATGTCGACGCCTTCGCCGACGATGTCGACGAACGCGTCCGACAGGCGCAGGTCGATCTTGATCCCCGGATGCAGCGCCATGAACTCGGCGAGCACCGGCGCCATATGGCGGACGCCGAAGGTCAGCGGCGCCGCGACGCGCACCACGCCCACCGGCGCGCTGGCGGATTCGAATGCCGCTTCCTCGGCGGTCTGGCCTTCGGAAAGGATCCGCTGGGCGTGATCGGCGAGCGCGCGGCCGCTGTCGGTCAAGGTCAGCCGCCGCGAGGTGCGGTGGAACAGCGAGGTGCCCAGCCGCGCCTCGAGCCGGGTGATCGCCTTGGACACCGTCGCCTTGGAGACCGCCAGCGCGTCGGCCGCGCCGCTGAACGAGCGATGCTCGACCACGCTGGCGAAGATCGCCCATGCTTCGAAATCGGGTAGCTTCATCTTTCTTCTCCTCCCCTCCCTGCAAGGGAGGGGCCGGGGGTGGGTGGCGAGCGCAGCGAGCCCCTCCGCCGAACTCCGGGGCATCGAGCCCCGAAGTTCGCACCCACCCCTTACCCCTCCCTTGCAGGGAGGGGAAGATAGGGAAACGATCGGTTTCCAACGTTTCCATTTACCGCATGATCCCGCTTCCTATCTTGGCACCAACACCAAGGGAGATCAGCGATGATCGAGAAACGCTCCTTCGAAAGCCTAGGCCATGCCGACCATGGCTGGCTCAATGCCCGGCACCATTTCAGCTTCGCCGATTATTATGATCCGGCGCGCACCAACTGGGGCTCGCTCCGCGTCTGGAACGACGACGAGATCGCCGCGAACAGCGGCTTCCCGGCGCATCCGCACCAGAACATGGAGATCATCACCTATGTCCGCACCGGCGCGATCACCCATCAGGATTCGATGGGCAACAAGGGCCGCACCGGGGCCGGCGACGTCCAGGTGATGAGCGCGGGCACCGGGGTGCGCCACGCCGAGTACAATCTCGAGCCCGAGACCACGACGCTGTTCCAGATCTGGATCCTGCCGCGCGAAACCGGCGGCCAGCCGAGCTGGGGTGCCAAGCCTTTCCCCAAGGGCGATCGCTCGGGCAAGTTCGTGACGCTCGCTTCGGGCTTCGACGGCGACGACGATGCGCTGCCGATCCGGGCCAATGCCCGCGTCCTCGGCGCCACACTCAAGGCCGGCGAAAGCGTCGAGCACCAGGTCGGCGATGCGCGCCACGCCTATCTCGTCCCCGCCGTCGGCGCGATCGAGATCGACGGCCAGCGCTTCGACGCCCGCGACGGCGCGGCGCTCTCGGGCGGCCAGACCGTAACGATCAAGGCGCTCGAAGACGCCGAGATCGTGCTCGTCGACGCCGAATGACCACCCAATCGTCATCCCAGCGAAAGCTGGGATCTCATGCGGCTTGAGACCCCGGCTTTCGCCGGGGCGACGGCCTGAATTGAAGGAATTGCCATGTCCAAGATCCTGGTTCTCTATTATTCGTCCTACGGCCACCTCGCGAAGATGGCGGACGCCGTCGCCGAGGGCGCGCGCAGCACGGGCGCCGAAGTCGATGTGCGCCGCGTCCCCGAGACCGTGCCCGCCGAAGTCGCCACGGCATCGGGCTTCATTCCCGACCATAGCCACCCGGTGCTCGACGACGTCAACGAGCTCGCCAATTATGACGGCATCATCGTCGGCGCGCCGACCCGCTACGGGCGGATGTCGAGCCAGATGGCGAGCTTCTGGGATCGCGCCGGTGGCGTCTGGTACCAGGGCGCGCTCAACGGCAAGGTCGGCGGCGCCTTCACGTCGACCGCGACCCAGCATGGCGGCCAGGAAGCGACGCTCTTCTCGATCATCACCAATCTGCTCCACTTCGGCCTGACCATCGTCGGGCTCGATTATGGCTTCCAGGGCCAGATGGGCGTCGACGAGGTCAAGGGCGGATCGCCTTATGGCGCGACGACGATCTCGGACGGCGACGGCAGCCGCCTGCCGAGCGCGAGCGAGCTCGACGGCGCGCGCTATCAGGGCCGCCGCGTCGCCGAGCTGGCCAACAAGATCGCGGCCCCTGTCCGCGAGATCGAGATCGCGTAATCCCCCCTCCCTCGCGGTCTCGCGTCGGCGGCGGCTGGAACCCCGGTTCCGGCCGCCGTCTTCGTTTGCGGGCGAGCGACGGCGGGGAGCGCGGGGAAGCGCGCCTGTGCCGCTGCGAAACGCGCACGCGCCGCCTGCGCCTGCGCACCGGTATCGCTGCTCCGGCCGACCCAGCGCCAATGCCACGGCTCCCACCCCACGCCCTGTTTGTTGCCCGCGGGGAAGGAGAGCTCGAACCCGAAATCCGGTCCGCGCTTCATCAGCCATTTTCCGCCGGGGGTGAGCATGAAACATTGCTCGACTGCACGGCAGCCGGTGCCGCGCTGGGCGAAGTCGATCGCATAGCCGGTGGCGTGCTCGCTATGTCCGGGCGGGCCGGTGAACCGCGCGCGGAGCGCGGCGCCGCCGACTGAATCGCAATTGTCGGGTCCGGCGCAGAAGACGCGGCGCTGGTGCGCGATCGAGCGGAAGCACGATATCGCGCCGAGATCGATCCCTTCCGCGCGGGCAGCAGCCAGCAGGCGTTCGAGATCGTAGGTCGCCTCGCGCACCAGGATGCAGCCCGGCAAGCTAGGTACGGGCGCCAGCGAGGCCGGATCCGCCTCGCCATAAGGCAGATGGTTGAAGAGGCGCACGACGTCCGCGAGCGGAGCGGGCGCAGCTTGGGGCATCACCTCCCCGGCATGCGCGGCGGGCGGCGCGAGCAGGAGCAGAGCCAGGGCCGAAAAACGCATGCGCACCCTCACGACACTGCCGGGATGGCATCACCCTAGGAAACGCCGCACGCGTGGAAAGGATCATGCAGTCGCGCACGATTGCCGCGCTGGCGCTGGCGGCCGTGCAGTGGCATGGGCGAGGCATGTTCCAGGACCGCGTACTCTTCATCGACGGCGAAGCGATCGTGATCGACAAGCCCGCGGGCCTGCCGGTCGATCGCCCGCGCGACCGCTCGCAGAGCCTCGAGGACATGCTCGACCAGCTCACTTTCGGCTTCCAGCGCCTCCCCTTGCCCGTCCACCGGCTCGACCGCGACACCAGCGGCTGCCTGTTGCTCGCGCGCAATCCCAAGGCGCACAAGCGCTTCGGCCAGGCCTTCGAGGCGGGCACGGTGGTCAAGCGCTACCTCGCGATCCTCGACGGCGACCCCGCGGAAGACAGCGGCACGATCGACTTGCCGCTGATCAAGGTCTCGACCGAGGAGACCGGCTGGCGGATGACCGGCGACGCGAACGGCAAGCCCGCGCGCACCCGCTGGGAAGTCGTCGAGCGCGCGCGCGGCAAGGCGATGCTCGCTTTCTTCCCCGAGACCGGCCGCACCCACCAGATCCGCGTCCACGCCGCCGAGGGGCTCGGCCTGCCGATCCTCGGCGACCCGGTCTATGGCAAAGGCGGCCCCGCGGTGATGCTCCACGCCGCCGAACTCACCGTGCCCCGCGAAGGCAAGCCCGACATCCATGCCGAGGCGCCGCTGCCGGTGCGCTTCCACAATATGGGCTTCGGCCGTGGCTGAGTTGCCGGAGGAGGCGATCGTCGAGGAAAAGTTCCTCGCCGCCTCGGGGCCCGGCGGGCAGAACGTCAACAAGGTCGCCACCGCGGTCCAGCTGCGCGTCAACGTCTTCGCGCTCGGCCTGCCGCCTTATGCCTATCAGCAGCTCAAGACCCTCGCCGGCACCAGGATGACGGCGGCGGGCGAGCTGGTGATCACCGCGCGGAAATTCCGCACGCAGGACGCCAACCGCAGCGATGCGCGCGAGCGCGTGGCGGAACTGATCGACAAGGCGCTCGAACGCCAGACGCGGCGCGTGAAGACCAAGCCGAGCAGGGCCGCCAGGGCGCGGCGCGTCGACACCAAAAAGGGCCGCAGCGAAGTGAAGGCCGGCCGCGGCAAGGTGAGGCTCGACTGATGGCCGGGCGCACGGATCGGGCCGTTCGCACGATCGCCGCGCCGCGCGACGCGATCTACCGGGCGCTGGTCGATCCCGAACTGCTGCTCCATTGGCTGCCGCCCGAGGGCATGACCGGCCGGTTCGAAGCGTTCGATGCGCGTCCGGGCGGGCGCTATCGGATGATCCTGCGCTATCCCGACGCGAGCGCGGGCAAGGCAGGCGGCGGCGAGGATGTCGTGGAGGGCCGCTTCGTGTCCTTCACCCCCGGCGTGCAGATCGTCCAGGCCGCCGATTTCGAATCCGACGATCCCGCTTTCACCGGCACGATGACGATCGACTGGATGCTCCGCGACGCGCCGGGCGGCACCGAGGTCCTGGTCGAATGCCGCGACGTGCCTTCGGGCATTTCGGCCGAGGACCATGCCGCCGGTCTCGCCTCCTCGCTCGAAAACCTCGCTGCGCTGCTGGAAGAGCCCGGCGCGAACGCCTAGCTAGGCGCCATGTACGACTTCACCATCGCCGCCGGCAGCAAATCCGAACTCTATCGCGACCTTGCCGCCGCGCTCGATTCGCTCACCGCCGACGAGCCCGATGCCATCGCCAACATGGCCAATGTCTCCGCGCTGATCGGCCAGTATCTTCCCGACCTGAACTGGTCCGGCTTCTATCGAAACGTGAACGACGAGCTCGTCCTCGGCCCGTTCCAGGGCAAGGCCGCGTGCATCCGCATCCCGTTCGGCAAGGGCGTGTGCGGCGCCGCCGCGGCGACTCGCGAGACCCAGCTCGTCGAGGATGTCCATGCCTTTCCGGGGCACATCGCCTGCGACGCCGCCAGCCGCTCGGAACTGGTGGTGCCGATCGTCCACCAGGGCGAACTGCTCGGCGTGCTCGATCTCGACAGCCCGCTGCCTGCCCGCTTCGACGCCGGGGACGCCGCGGGCTGCGAGGCGCTGATGCGGATTCTGGCTCCACGAATCTCAGGATGAAACGCTGCCCCGCATTGGGACAGGTTTGAGCCGCACCCGCGATTTCGTGCGCGCGCCGTAACGGTTACTTCTTCGTAAAGCGCGGCAGAGGGCGCTGGCACGAAGGAGTGAGCATGGTACGCGGCACTTGGTTGGCAGCAGCGGTGATCGTCGGAGTCGCGGGGGCGACGCCCGCCGCCGCGCAGCGCGTCTGGCAGGACGGCCGCTGGGTCGTGATGCCGCGGACGTCGGCGCCGATGGTGATGCGCACCAATCCGCACCGCTGGGCGATGCGCGACGGGCGCTGGGATGCGGGCTATCGCGCGCCGGGCGGCTGGAACGCCTATCGCCGGCTCCATCGCGGCGGCAGGCTCCCCGGCTATTGGATGGGCGCCGATTTCCGCGTCCACGACTATCTGAGCTTCGGTCTCGCCGCGCCGCCCCCGGGCTATTCGTGGGTGCGCTATTATGACGACGCCGTGCTGGTCGATCGCGACGGCGGCGTCTGGGATTCGCGCGACGGCATTTCGTGGGGCGGCGCAGTCGCCATGGCGAGCGCCGACGCAGGCTATGCGCGCGCCGACAGCCGCGCCGGCGCGGGCTATCCGCCGCCGCGGATCGAGCCGGTCGATCCCGACGATTATTATGACGACGGCGGATATGACGACGGCCCTCCGCCGCCGCCTTATGACGCGCCGCCGCCGCCGCGCCGGCACGACGAACCCGGCCGCTATCATGGCCCATACCCAGGGGGGTATGCACCACCGGTGGCCCTGCCGCCGGTGGTGCAGATGGCCCCGTCCTGCGTGCAGGTCTGCGGCGGCTGGCAAGGCGGCTATAACGGCATGACGTGGCAGAACGGCGCCTGGGTCGGCAATTATGGCGCGGGGACGACCGTCGTGGTCATCCCCGGCGCGACGACCACGACCACCACGGTCACCGAATATGTGACCAAATCGTACCGCCGCGCGCCTTCCAAGCGCGTGTGGCGCAAGGTGCGGCCGCGCTGCGGCTGCTGAGCTGGCGTCAAAGCATATCGACATTCGACTTTCCCCCTCCCTGCAAGGGAGGGGTTAGGGGTGGGTAAGAAAAGGCCGGGCTCGATGCCCGGCCTTTTCTTTATTCCACGCAGCTCGATGGGCGCCCCCAGTCTTCGCCGGGGTCGCACCCACCCCCTACCCCTCCCTTGCAGGGAGGGGAGATGCCGAGAGCCTAGTGCCGGGCGCGGCCGCCGAAGGTCACCAGGCTTTCGGAGCCGCCCGCGGCCAGCGCCGAGACGCCGACGAAATTATCGTCGACGATCACGTCCTTGAGGACCGTCTCGCTGCCGGTGACGTCGACATGCCGCTGCCAGTCCTGCGCGTCGGCGCGGCGCCAATGAACCCGGTAGCGTGACGCGCCGGGCACCGGCTCCCATTTGACCGACGTGTCGCTCGCCAGCGCGCCGCCGATCGTCACGCTCGCCGGTGCCGCGGGCGCACTGGCTAACCGGCGGATCGTCGCGACGTTGATCGCCGTCACCTTGGCGAGATAGCCGAAATCCATCCGGTCGACGGTGTCGCCATAGACCCGGCCGCCTTCGGTGCGCAGGTCCTGATGCTGCGCGTCGTAATTCTCGACGCCCACGGTGAAGCGCACTGCCGGATAACCGAGCTTGAGGAACGGGGTATGGTCCCCGCCGCGGCCGAACCGGTCCGGCCGGCGCACCAGCACGACGTCCAGCCCGCCCGACAGCTTGCCTGCCACGTCATCCGCCGCCTTGGCCAGCGCGCGCGAAGGGCCGTCGTCCTCGCCCCCTTCGGCGCGGCGGGCGAACTGGTCGTCGAGCGACTCGACCTGACGGATACCTTCGGAGAAGACCCGCACCCGGTCCGCCACCCGCGCGCCGCTCTGCCCGATCGTATTGCCGACGATGTCGTTGTTGAGCACCGCGCTGACCGTCCAGCCGCGCTCCTTCGCGGTCTCGGCGAGCAATTGCCCGCCGAACAGCCCCTGCTCCTCGCCCGAAAGCGCGGCATAGACGATCGTCGCGTCGAACTTCTCCTTCGACAGGATCCGCGCCGCCTCGAGCACCAAAGCGACGCCCGAGGCATCGTCATTGGCGCCGGGCGCGTCCGAAGTCGCGTTCATCGGATCGGTCACGCGGCTGTCGATATGCCCCATCACGATGACCACGCGCTTCGCATTCCTGCCGGGCTGGAAACCGAGCACGTCGACCACCTCGACTCCGTTCGGCGCGCGATCATTGGTGAAGGTCCGCGCGAGGTTCGCCGTCTCGATACAGCCGCCGCATGCCTCGCCGATCCGCGAAAGCTCGGTCGCGAACCAGCGCCGCGCCGCGCCGATGCCGCGCGTTGGGTGATCGGTCACGGAGAGGGTGTGGCGTGTGCCGAAGCCGACCAGCTTCTCGACGCTAGCCTTCAGCCGGGCCGGATCGGGCTGTTCCTGCGCATGGGCGGCAGGGATAGCGAGCAGGGTCAGCGGTGCGAGAGCAGGGATGCGCATGTCGGAGAAGTGACGCGCCCAGGGTGGCGGGTCAATCGCCTCCTAACCGTCACCCCGGCCTTGGGCCGGGGTCCACCACGCGGCAGAGGAAAGACAGGCGGCTCCAGACCAACATATGCGGCACGGTGGACCCCGGCCCAAGGCCGGGGTGACGAACTGGCCTCAGCTCAACCGGTCGATCGCCGCCACATCCAGCGAGCCCGGGATGATCATCACCGGCACGCTCAGCGTCCCCGCATCGGCGCCGGTGAAGTGCGACACCAAAGTTCCCGGCGGGCCGCTCGCCGCCGCGCCCAGCACCAATGCCGCGATCTCGCCGTTCGCCGCGATCATCTCGCGCACCACCTTGGCGCCGTCGCCCTCGCGCACGGTGATCGAAGGCTTGATTCCCGATTCGGTGAACAAAGTCCCCGCCGCGCGCGTCACCAGCGCCTCGACGCGCTGCCGATTCTCTTCCTCGATCGTCGCCATCACGCCGCCCCATTGGACGAACTCCTGAGCCGCGGTGAGCGCGAGGATCTCGACATTGCCGCCGGTCTTGACTGCGCGCCGCGCGGCGAAGCGCAATGCGATCTCGGATTCGGGGCTTTCGTCGATCACCACCAGATATGTGCGCATGATGCATTCCCCTGCCGCGCTTCGCGGCCATCCTTTCGGCGCCTCGCGCGTTGAGGCTTTCCCTCAGGTGCCGTGCGATTGCGTCCTGCGCAAGCCCAAGGTCTTGACCGATGCGGTGGCGGCGGCAAAGGGGGGGCGAGCCTTACCCCAGGGACCAACGACGGGAACCTCCATGTCGATCGAAATCAAGATGCCTGCGCTTTCCCCCACGATGGAGGAGGGCACCCTCGCCAAATGGCTGGTGAAGGAAGGCGACACGGTGAAGTCCGGCGACCTCCTTGCCGAGATCGAGACCGACAAGGCGACGATGGAGTTCGAAGCCGTCGATGAAGGCGTGATCGGCAAGATCACCGTCCCCGAGGGCACCGACAATGTGAAGGTCGGCACCGTGATCGCCGTGATGGCCGGCGAAGGCGAGGATGCTTCGGCGCCTGCGCCGACTCCGGCACCCGCACCCACAGCCAAGACGGAAGCGGCGCCTGCTCCGGCGCCCGCCGCGGCTCCGACACCCGCCCCGGCGCCTGCAGCCGCTCCTGCACCTGCACCCGCCAAGGCCAATGGCGCCGCGCAGGACGGTGCCCGCGTCAAGGCGAGCCCGCTCGCCAGGCGCATCGCCGCCGAGAAGGGCGTCGATCTCGCTGCGCTGAGCGGTTCGGGCCCCAACGGCCGCATCGTCAAGGCAGATCTCGAAGGCGCGAAGCCAGGCACTGCGCCGGCTGCCCAGCCTGCGGTCACTGCCGCAACCTCGCCCGCGCCGGCCGCCGCTGCGCCCGCCGAGCACAAGCCGGTCTGGTACGACGAGAGCATTCCGCACGAGGAAGAGAAGCTCTCAAACATCCGCAAGACGATCGCGCGCCGCCTCACCGAGTCGAAACAGACCGTCCCGCACATCTATCTCACCGTCGACATCCGCCTCGATGCGCTGCTCAAGCTGCGCGCCGATCTCAACAAGTCGCTCGAAGCGCGCGGCGTGAAGCTCTCGGTCAACGACCTGCTGATCAAGGCGCTCGGCGTCGCGCTGATCCAGACGCCCAAGTGCAACGTCACCTACACCGGCGACAAATTGATCAAGTACAGCCGCGCCGACGTCTCGGTCGCGGTCTCGACCCCGACCGGCCTGATCACGCCGATCATCCGCGACGCGGCGGGAATCAGCGTTTCGGCGATCTCGACCCAGATGAAGGACCTCGCGAGCCGCGCCAAGGAAGGCAAGCTCAAGCCCGAGGAATATCAGGGCGGCACCGCCTCGATCTCCAACATGGGCATGTTCGGGATCACGCAGTTCGATGCAGTGATCAATCCGCCGCAGGGCATGATCATGGCGATCGGCGCGGGCGAGAAGCGCCCGTACATCATCGATGATGCGCTCGGCATCGCCACGGTGATGAGCGCGACCGGCAGCTTCGATCACCGCGCGATCGACGGGGCCGACGGCGCTGAGCTGATGAAGACGTTCAAGGCGCTCGTCGAATCGCCGCTGGGCATGATCGCCTGAGGCGGCCGCGGTGCGCGTCCTCATCGAAGTGGTCCATATCGCGATCGGCCTGATCGCGGCGGCGCTGATCGCCTGGGCCTCGGCATGGTCCTATCCGCGCGCCACCGGCGACATCTGGCTGGTCACCTTCGTCGCGATGGCATTGGTGGTGCTGATGGGGATCGGCCCGATCCGCCGCGCCTACGCGATCGATCGCGCCAAGCTGGACCGCAAGCCGGAGGAAACCGTGAATGGCTGACGGCCCGCCGCAGCAGCAACCGGCGATCCGCGTCAGCACGATGCCGGCGGACGCCAATGCCTATGGCGACATTTTCGGCGGCTGGCTGATGGGCCAGATGGATCTCGCCGCCGGCCTGGTCGCGGCGCGCCATGCGCGCGGGCGCGCCGTCACCGTCGCGGTGGAGGGCATGAAGTTCCACGCGCCGGTTGCAGTGGGCGACGAAGTCTCGGTGTTCGCCGACATCGTCAGGGTGGGCCGCACGTCGATGACGATCGACGTCCAGTCCTGGCGCCGCGCCCGCCATTCCGAGGAAAGCTGCCTCGTCACTCAGGCCCAGTTCGTGTTCGTCGCGGTCGATGAGCACAAGCGGCCGCGCCCGATCGAGGCGGCTGGAACCATTTCCTGAACACCCTATCTCGCCAACGACAGAACAAGGCGCACGCACATGGCTGAATCCTACGACCTCATCGTCCTCGGCTCGGGACCCGGCGGCTATGTCGCCGCGATCCGCGCGGCGCAGCTGGGCTTGAAGACCGCGATCGTCGAGCGCGAATTGCTCGGCGGCATCTGCCTCAACTGGGGCTGCATCCCCACCAAGGCCCTGCTCCGCTCGGCCGAGATCTTCCACTATATGCAGCACGCCAAGGATTACGGCCTTGCCGCGGAGAAGATCAGCGCGGACATCGAGGCGGTGGTCAAGCGCTCGCGCGGCGTGGCGAAGCAGCTCAATCAGGGTGTCACGCACCTGATGAAGAAGAACAAGATCGCCGTGCATTTCGGCGAGGGCAAGCTGACCGGCAAGGGCAAGCTCTCGGTCACCGACAAGGACGGCAAGAAGACCGATCTCGAGGCGAAGAACATCATCCTCGCCACCGGCGCGCGCGCGCGGGATCTCCCCAATCTTCCCGCCGACGGCAAGCGCGTCTGGACCTATCGCCACGCGATGACGCCGCCCGAGATGCCGAGCAAGCTGCTGGTCATCGGCTCGGGCGCGATCGGCATCGAATTCGCTAGCTTTTACAACGACATGGGCGCCGAAGTGACCGTGGTCGAGATGCTCGACCGCATCGTCCCCGTCGAAGACGCCGACGTCTCGACCTTCCTGGAGAAAGCCCTCAGGAAGCAGGGCATGAACATCCTCACAAGCGCAAAGATCGATAAGATCGAAGCTGATACGAATGGCGTGAAGGCGACGATCACCGGCAAGGACGGCAAGGCGATCAACGGCGAATACAGCCATGTCATCGTCGCGATCGGCATCGTCCCGAACACCGAGAATATCGGCCTGAAGGAACTGGGCGTCGCGATGGACGATCGCGGCTTCCTCAAGACCGATCCGGCCTGCAAGACCAATGTCGACGGCCTCTACGCGATCGGCGACATCACCGCGCCGCCCTGGCTCGCGCACAAGGCGAGCCATGAGGGCGTGATCGCCGCCGAGGCGATCGCCGGCAAGCATCCGCACGCGATGGACCCGCGCAACATCCCGGGCTGCACTTATTGCCACCCGCAGATCGCCAGCGTCGGCCTCACCGAGGCCAAGGCGAAGGAGGCGGGTTACGAGGTCAAGGTCGGCAATTTCCCCTTCATCGGCAACGGCAAGGCGATCGCGCTGGGCGAGGCCGAAGGCTTTGTGAAGACGGTGTTCGACGCGAAGACCGGCGAGCTGCTCGGCGCGCACATGATCGGCGCCGAGGTTACCGAGCTGATCCAGGGCTACACCATCGGCAAGACGCTCGAGACCACCGAGGCCGAGCTGATGGAGACGGTCTTCCCGCACCCGACGCTGAGCGAAATGATGCACGAGAGCGTGCTCGCCGCCTATGGGCGCGTGCTGCATATTTGATTCGAAGCGCGAGTGTGGCCTGATGGAGGCTGCGCCCGCCTCTCCTCAGGACGTCACCCCGGACTTGTTCCGGGGTCCACCGCGCATCCGATCGAATAGCTAGAGCTTCGCAGGTTCCCGCTCGCGGCACCGTGGACCCCGGAACAAGTCCGGGGTGACGGAGTAATTTGCGCAGGTTTCGGATCGCCGCAAACCGGCGACAACCTGGCGCACACACTATTGCCTACTAATTTGATGGGATATATATCGGCGATCCGGCCTCCCTCCCTATGGAGTGGAATATATGTCCATCTTTTCGCCTCTCGACGAAACTTCGCCGATCATCCTCACCGTCCCCGGGCTCGGCGGCTCGGGCCCCTCGCACTGGCAGACCCTGTGGGAGCAATCGCGCCCCGACACACACCGGGTCGAGCTCGGCATGTGGGATACGCCCCATCGCAACACCTGGGTGACCAAGCTCGACCAGGCGATCCGTCAAGCCCAGGCGCCGGTGGTGCTCGCCGCGCACAGCCTCGGCTGCCTGGCGGTCGCATGGTGGGCCGAACTGGCCGGTCAGCCGTTCGGCTGGCCCGTCGCCGGTGCGCTGCTGGTCGCCCCGGCCGATGTCGATCGGGATAATGTGCGGCCCGAACTCGCCGCCTTCCACCCGACGCCTTCCAAACCCCTTCCCTTCCCCTCGATCGTAGTGGCGAGCAGCGATGATCCGTGGATCGCGCCCGAAAAGGCCCGCGAGCTCGCCGGGGGCTGGGGTAGCCACTTCGTCGACGCGGGTCCGCAGGGACACCTCAACGCCGCCAGCGGCATCGGCTGGTGGGAAGAGGGGCAGAGCTTGCTCGATCGCGTGCTCGACGCCGCGTCGGATCGCACGGGCAAGGTGCGTTCGGCCAACGAAGCCCGTTCGCTGCTGGCGGTGAGCGCCACCGATGCGGCACAGGCGCATTATTACGGGCAGCGCGCATGAACCGGCCAGCCGGCCCGACAATTTTCCGTACCGGCGGATGCCGGGGTGGAAAACGCGCCGTATCGTCCTACATAGGGTGATAGCGGGCGTGGCCGGGTGACGTGCCCTAGAGCGTCACCCGGCCTACCCGCACCGCGCAAGCCATCTTCCCACACCCCGCCGACCACTCTTTGCCGCGCGCAACGGCCTGCCGCATGATATGTTGTACCTTTACCTGTTCGGGCCTATATGACGGCCATGCCGGTGAGTCTCCCGCTATCCCGCTATTGGGGCGGTATCGATGCGCGTCTCGATCGAATCGCGATGGGGATCAGTGGTCTGTGCCTGGTGCACTGCGTCGCGACCACCGTCCTGCTGACGCTTCTTTCCTCCGCCGGCGCGCTGGTCCATCCGGCAATCCACGAAATCGGCCTCACCCTCGCGATCGGCTTCGGCATCATCGCGCTGGGCAAGGGCATTCTCTCGCACGGCTATATGGCCCCGGCCCTGGTCGGCGCTTTCGGGATCGGCATCATGGCGGGCGCGCTGTCGCTCCCGCATGGCGGGTTCGAGATCTTCTGGACACTGATCGGCGTGAGCCTCGTCGCGCTCGGCCACGACCTCAACCGCCGCGCAACCTACTGAGTCAGCTTGCCGCGGGGCATCCGCATCCCTAAATCCAGGCAATGCCCGCGCACGATCATCATGAGCATCACGGCAGCGACCTGACCCGAGTCGCGCAGACCACGCTCGAGAAATCGGGCGAGCAATGGACGGCGATGCGCGAGCGCGTGTTCGAGGCGCTGGCCGGCTTCGACAAGCCCGCTTCGGCCTATGACATCGCCGAGGCGGTCTCGAAGGCCGAGGGCCGCCGCGTCGCCGCGAACAGCGTCTATCGCATCCTCGATTTGTTCGTCGGTTCGAACCTCGCCCGGCGAGTCGAGAGCGCGAACGCCTATATGGCGAATACCCATCCCGACTGCCTGCACGACTGCATCTTTCTGGTTTGCGACAATTGCGGGCAGACCACGCATATCGACGACGACACGATCACCAAGACCGTGCGCGCCGCGGCCAAGGATACCGGCTTTTCGCCAGTGCGCCCGGTGATCGAAGTTCGCGGGAAATGTTCCGACTGCGAATAGCTCTGCACGGAAACTGCACGACTTTTCAGCGATTCGAGCGTTCGACTTAGGCGAAGCACTCGCGTAAGGGACTGTCGATGGCCGACCTACCAAGCACGCCGCTGCTCGACACTGTCGACACGCCCGCCGATCTCCGCAAGCTCAAGCCCGCCGATCTCCGCCAGCTTGTCGACGAGCTGCGCGCCGAGACGATCTCGGCTGTGGGCACTACCGGGGGCCATCTCGGTTCGGGGCTCGGCGTCGTCGAGCTGACCACTGCGATCCATTATGTGTTCGATACCCCGCGCGACCGGCTGATCTGGGACGTCGGGCACCAATGCTATCCGCACAAGATCCTCACCGGCCGCCGCGACCGGATCCGCACACTGCGCATGGGCGGCGGGCTCTCCGGCTTCACCAAGCGCAGCGAGAGCGAATATGATCCGTTCGGCGCGGCGCACTCGTCGACTTCGATCTCGGCGGCATTGGGCTTCGCGATCGCCAACAAGCTCAACGGCCAGCCCGGCAAGGCGATCGCCGTGATCGGCGACGGCGCGATGAGCGCCGGCATGGCCTATGAGGCGATGAACAATGCCGAGGCCGCGGGCAACCGCCTCGTCGTGATTCTCAACGACAACGACATGTCGATCGCGCCGCCGGTGGGGGGGCTTTCGGCATATCTGGCGCGGATGGTGAGCTCGAACGAATATCTCGGGCTGCGCAGCTTCGCCAAGCGCGCGATCCGGCGCATCTCGAAGCGTGTCCACAACGCCGCCGAGAAGGCCGAGGAGTTCGCGCGGGGCATGGCGACCGGCGGCACGCTCTTCGAGGAGCTCGGTTTCTATTATGTCGGGCCGATCGACGGGCATAATCTCGACCATCTGATCCCGGTGCTCGAGAATGTCCGCGACAGCGAGCAGGGCCCGATTCTCGTCCACGTCGTCACCAAGAAGGGCAAGGGCTATGCCCCGGCCGAGGCGTCGGCGGACAAATATCACGGCGTCCAGAAGTTCGACGTGATCACCGGCACGCAGGACAAGGCGCCTCCGGGGCCGCCGGCCTATCAGAATGTCTTCGCCGACCAGCTGATCAGGGAAGCCGATGCGGATCCGCGGATCGTGGCGATCACCGCGGCGATGCCTTCGGGCACCGGGCTCGACCGCTTCGGCAAGGCGCATCCGGACCGCACTTTCGACGTCGGCATCGCCGAGCAGCATGCGGTCACCTTCGCCGCCGGCCTCGCCGCCCAGGGCATGCGGCCATTCTGCGCGATCTACTCGACCTTCCTCCAGCGCGCCTACGACCAGGTCGTCCACGACGTGGCGATCCAGAACCTGCCCGTCCGCTTCGCGATCGACCGCGCGGGGCTGGTCGGCGCCGACGGGGCGACGCATGCCGGCAGCTTCGACGTCACCTATCTGGCGACGCTCCCCAATTTTGTCGTGATGGCAGCGGCCGACGAAGCCGAGCTGGTGCATATGACGCACACTGCGGCACTTCATGACGACGGCCCGATCGCGGTGCGCTATCCGCGCGGCAACGGGGTGGGCGTCGCGCTCCCCGCGGTTCCCGAACGGCTGGAGATTGGCAAGGGCCGTATGGTGCGCGAGGGCAAGACGGTGGCGATCCTGTCGCTGGGAACAAGGCTGGCAGAAGCGCTCAAGGCGGCCGACGCTCTGGAGGCCAAGGGACTTTCGACGACCGTCGCCGACCTGCGCTTCGCCAAGCCGCTCGACGAGGCGCTGATCCGCAAGCTGCTCACCAGCCACGAAGTGGCAGTGACGGTGGAGGAAGGTGCGGTCGGCGGACTGGGCGCACACGTGCTCACTATGGCGAGCGATCAGGGCCTGATCGACGCCGGCCTCAAGCTCCGCACGATGCGCCTGCCGGATATCTTTCAGGACCAGGACAAGCCCGAGCTCCAATATGCCGAGGCTGGGCTGAACGGCGAGAACATCGTCGATACGGTGCTGAAGGCGCTGCGCTACAACGAAGCCGCGGTCACCGACGCGCGCGCCTGATGATTGCAGGTCACTCTTGAACGATATACATTGGCGCCATGTATATCAGCTAGAGATCGTTCATGCAGATCGCAAAATGGGGTAACAGTCTCGCCGTTCGCATTCCCGCTGATGTGGTCAGGTCTCTGGGCCTGAAAGAAGGTGATGAGATCGAGTTATGCGCGCTGGACAGCGGCGCAGTGGCAGTCGTCACCGAACAACAGCGAAGGGCGGCGATCGTCGCGCGAATGGGCGAATTGGCCCGCCCTCTGCCGGCCGGTTATAAGTTCGATCGCGAGGAAGCCAACGCGCGGTGACGCGTTCGTTCCTGGATACGAATATTCTCGTCTATGCGTATTCGTCGAACGATATGCGCATGGGAAGCGCGCAAAAGCTCATCAGCGAGGGAGGCGCGATAAGCGTACAGTGCCTTAACGAGTTTGCGAACGTAGCGCTGCGCAAACTGAATATGCCCTGGCCTGAGATTCGCGAGGCGATCGACTTGATCTGTGCGCTGTGCGCACCGATCATACCGCTGGATGCGACCCTGCACGCAATGGGCCTCGGCCTGGCGGAGAAATACCGGCTCGGCGTCCATGACGGAATGATCGTGGCGGCAGCGAGAATTGCGGGCTGTGACACGCTCTATTCCGAGGATTTGCATCACGGCCTCCTCGTGGAAGGCCAATTGCGCGTGACCAATCCGTTTCGTGAATAGCTTTCCGGCCCACGCGCCGCTAAACCTCCCGCGTGCTTCAGATGACGTCCACCGCCCGCCCCCGTTCCCTCGCTACCTGGCTCTATTCCGTCGCCGCGCTCATCGTCCTCATGGTCGTGATCGGCGGCATCACCCGGCTTACCGAATCCGGGCTGTCGATCACCCAGTGGAAGCCGATCACGGGGATCGTGCCGCCGCTCAACGATGCACAGTGGCAAGCCGAGTTCGCCAACTACAAGCGCATCCCCGAATATCAGCAGCTCAACCAGGGCATGACGCTCGCCGGGTTCAAGGCGATCTTCTTCTGGGAATATTTCCACCGGCTGCTCGGCCGGCTGATCGGCATCGCCTTCGCGGTGCCGCTCATCTGGTTCGCGATCCGCCGGCAGATTCCGCGCGGCTATGGCTGGCGGCTGGTGGCGTTGCTCGCGCTCGGCGGGCTGCAGGGCGCGATCGGCTGGTGGATGGTCAAATCGGGACTGAGCGTCCGCACCGATGTCAGCCATGTCCGCCTCGCCGTGCATCTGCTCGTGGCGCTGTTCACGCTGGCCGGGATCGTCTGGACCGCGCTCGATCTGCGCACGCTGGTGCGGAACCCGCAGGCCCGCCCGGCACGGCTGACCGGGCTCGGCGCCTTCACCGGCGCGGTCCTGTTCGTCCAATTGCTGTTCGGCGCGCTGGTCGCGGGGCTCAATGCGGGTCTGGTCACCGACCAATGGCCCCTGATGAACGGCCGCTTCTTCCCCGGCGCGACGACTGCCGGACGCCCCTTCCTCGACGCCTTGTTCAACGATCCGGCGATCGTCCATTTCGTCCATCGCTGGTGGGCGTGGGTGACGGTCGCCGCCCTGATCGTGCTCGCCCGCGCCACCCGAGGCGTGGATCGCCGCGCCTCGATCGCGATCCACACCGCCTTCGGGCTGCAGATCCTGCTCGGCATCGCGACGGTGATGTCGGGGATGAACATCACGCTCGCCGCGCTCCACCAGCTCACCGGCGCGCTGCTCGTCATTGCCACCACCTGGGGCGTGCACGCCGTCGGCCGGCGCGGATGAGCGACATCGCGCTCCTGTTCTCGACCTTTCCCAGCCGGGTCGAGGCGGAGCGCATCGCCGAAATCGTGCTCGCCGAGCGCCTCGCCGTCTGCGTGAACATCCTGGCGCCCTGCCTTTCGATCTACCGCTGGCAGGGCGCCGTCGAGCGTGGCGAGGAAGTCCCCGCATTGTTCAAGACGACTCCGCAGCTCGCCGAGCGGTTGCGCGACCGGATCGAGGTGCTTCATCCCTACGACCTTCCGACCGTCGAGGCGTGGCCGGTGAGCGCCGCCGCGGCGGTGAGCGACTGGGTCGCCGCGGAGACCGGCTGAGTGCTGCTCGCGGCCGTCCTGCTCCAGGCGAGCATCGCCGCGCCCGCCTTCGCGCCGCCGCTCGGCACGCCGCTGCGCATCGTCACCGAACGGACCGAGAGCTCGCCGGCCGAGCGGCGCTACCGGCTCGAGCGGCTGGTTCGCTTCAGCAGGGAGGGCGCGGGCTATCGCGCCGAGGCGGTATTGCTCGCCAATAGCAGCGCCGCGCCCGAAGCCTTGGGCAACCTGGTCGAGCGCGGTCTCTCCGCGCTCGCCGGCCGCGCAATCGTCCTCCACCTCGACGAACGCGGACAGGTTGTGACGGTCGACGACATGGCGACGCTGTGGGAGCAAGTCTGTCAGCGCATCGCCGAAGCCGCCGCCTCGCGGCGCGGCCTTCCCTCCGACGCCGCCTCGGCCAGGCTCGTCGCACCGCTTCGCGCCCTCCCGCCCGAGCGGCAGCGCGTGCTCCTCGCCACGCTCGTCACCGCCGCGATCATGACCGACCCATGGGAGGCTGCTGGCACCGCCACGCCGGTCCGGCTTCCCGGCGCTTCTCCCTTCGGCAACCCCGTCACGCTGGAAGGCACGCGCCGCGTAGCCGCCGCCGATGGGGGCCTGCTGCGAGCCTCCACCACCGCATCGGCGACCATCGACTTGCCCGCGCAAGCCGGCGCCCCCGCGCGTACCGGTTCGGTATCGCTCGACCGGCAGCGGGCGTTCGATCCCCGAACCGGGATGCTCAGCACCGCCACCGACACCGTCCGCAACGTCAGCGGAACCGGTGCCGCAGCGCGCGAGACGGTGCTCGTCACGCGCATCCGTATCGAGAATGCGAGCCCTGCCGCCTGGCCAGAATAGGTACAGGTATTATAATACCCGTCAGCAAACGCCCCGATTTGCTTGACTTTCGGGGCCGCCTCAGCCAAACGCCCGCTCAACCGCGCTGGCCGCAAGGCTGGCGCGCTTGCGTTTAAACCTCGAAAGGTCACAGGCCATGAAGGCGCTGATGAAGACCACCAAGTCGGTAAAGCCGACCGAAGTGGAGAAGAAGTGGCATCTCGTCGATGCCGAGGGCCTGGTGGTCGGTCGCGCTGCGACGATCATCGCCAATGTGCTGCGCGGCAAGCACAAGACGAGCTTCACTCCGCACATCGATTGCGGCGACAATGTCGTCGTCATCAACGCGGACAAGATCCGTTTCACCGGCAAGAAGCTGGCGAACAAGGTCTATTACAAGCACACCGGCTATGCCGGCGGCATCAAGGAAATCACCGCGGGCAAGGTGCTCGAGGGTCGTTTCCCGGAGCGCGTGCTCGAAAAGGCCGTTGAGCGCATGATCCCGCGCGGCCCGCTCGGCCGCCAGCAGATGCGCAACCTGCGCATCTTCGCCGGCACCGAGCATCCGCACGCCGCGCAGAACCCCGAGATCCTCGACATCGCGTCGATGAACCGCAAGAACAAGGTGGGCGCATAATGTCCGACAACCGCCAGTCCCTTTCCGATCTCGGCGCCATCGCCGCCGGTGAAGCGCCCGCGGGTGCCCCGGCCAGCGCCGACGAGTATCTGAACGCACCGGCCTCTGCGCCCGTGTCGACCACGCCGCTGCGCGAGAAGATCGTCGACAGCCTCGGCCGCGCTTACGCGACCGGCCGCCGCAAGGACGCCGTCGCCCGCGTGTGGATCAAGCCGGGCACCGGCAAGATCACGATCAACGGCCGCGATCAGGAAGTCTATTTCGCGCGTCCGACGCTGCGTCTCGTCATCAACCAGCCGTTCGGTGTCGCCGAGCGCGAGGGCCAGTATGACGTGGTCTGCACCGTCAAGGGCGGCGGGCTTTCGGGCCAGGCCGGCGCAGTCAAGCACGGCATCAGCCAGGCGCTGACCCGCTTCGAGCCGGTGCTCCGCGCGCCGGTCAAGGCGGCAGGCTTCCTGACCCGCGACAGCCGTACCGTCGAGCGCAAGAAGTACGGCCGCGCCAAGGCACGCCGCAGCTTCCAGTTCTCGAAGCGCTAAGCTTCAGGCTCAGGCAAAACGAAGGGGCGGTCCGGCAACGGGCCGCCCTTTTGCTGTCTGGTCATTCCTCGGCCGCTCTGTCGCCCGAGACTATGGCGAAGAAGGTCAGGCCCCCACACAGGCCCAGGAAGCCGAACAACCATAGCGCGCCGCTCACCTGCGTCAGCCAGCCCGCCGCATAGCGATCCGAGGGGTACTGGAAATGGTCGATCGTTGTGAAGATCAAGACCGGCACCATGCCTATGCAGGCACCCGCCAAAGCGGCGAGCCAGCCATTGGCCCATCCCCGCCGATCGAGGAGGAGATAGAGCGGCAGTCCCAGCACCAACGCGTGCCCGAAGGCGATAGCGAATGTCGTCAGCGGAACTAGCAGCAGGCGAGGCGCATAGAACGCCATCGTCAGCGCCAGCATCCCCGGCCACGACGCAGCAATGCTGGCGCCCGCCAATGCCTTCACGAGTAGGCCGAAGCGCGAATAGGGTCGGTACATTGGGTTTCCTCAGTGAAGCCGGATTTCGTGCTGCGCGGGGCCTTGGTCGGCAGTGGCATCCAGCCAGCCCGCATAGTGAATCACTTCGCCGATCAGCGGCAGGCGCACGCCGACCTCGAAGCGGAAACGTCCGTCTTCCTGCCATTCGCGCGCCGCGATGCGCGGGCCCAGCGCGCGGGGCATCGGCAGCCTGAACAGGGTCCAGCGTCGCAGAACCATCCGCAGCCCCGTTTCATCGGAGGGAAGATCGAACGCGAAACGCAGCGGACCGAAGCGTTCAGCGACACCTTCTCCGGCCTGCGCGAGCTCGCTGGCGAAGCGATGCCCGCCAAAGTCGCGGGTCCAGCGTTCCTTGCCGCCGCGCTCCGTAAAGCCGACATGGACCGGATAGTCGCCGCTCGGCGGGAAGCGCATGATGCTGCCGATCAATCGCGCAAGCGGATGGCCGCCGCGCGCCACATGCCCCTCGCCCGCCGCGCCGCCATCGCCATGCACCTCGTGCATCGCGCGAACCGCTCGCGGCAGCACGTCGAAACGCGCGCCCATCGCCCGGGCATAAAGCGGGGCCACTTCCCGCTCGTGCATCTCGTGGCCGATCGCCAGCGGCGCGAAGAGCGGCTCGAACTGGTCGAGCGTCAGCAGATCGGCCGCGTCGCGAGCGCCGGGTGCGATGCGGCCCGACAATATCTCTTCGGCGAGGATCGCGGCGGCGAAGGTGGGGATTTCGGGCCCGTCACCGCGGCTGGCGACCAATGTCCAGTTCCGCTCGATGCGCCCGCCACACAGCGTCACCGACATTGCCGAGCAATCGCTGCCGATCCGCCGCGTCAACCGCTGGATCGGGATCAGCCAGCGCACGGTCCGATCGAGCGAGGCAACCCAGCCCCAACGCACCGGCCAGCTCGCCAGCCATAGTGCCAGCATCTGGAAGCCCAGCTCGGTGCCGGCACGGAAGGTCACCGCCGGGCGCCCGGGCAGCATCGCGGGCAGCAGATCATGCGCAGGGACGTCGGCCAGTGCTACCCACCGACGCAGCGCCGGCTGGCCGGCAACCGCGAAACGCTCGCGGCGCAATTCCTGCCAGCCATATCCCACGCCCCACCGCCGCCCGCGCCACAACCGCAGCGGCTTGCCGACATAGCTCAGGATCGCCCGCGCCACCGACGCACCGCCCACCGCGCGATTGGACGCGCTGATCACGATCTCGACCTGCGCGACCGAGTTCATCCCCTCCGCCAGCTTGCGCGCCACGGCGCCGGACAGCGCCGGCTCGCTGGAGGCGCCGGCAATCACCGCGACCCCAGCCGCCTTCGCCGCTTTGTCCAGCCTGCCGATGCCCGTGACGAAGGCGCGTGCGTCGGCGAGGTCGAGATAGGGTATCCGCATCGCGATGCAGGCCTCGGGCACTGTGTAGCCGCAGTCCTGGAACGGCCCCGCGGCATCGATCACCAGATCGGGCCGGATCCGCGCCATCGCCATACCGATTCCGTTGGTGCGATCGGCTACCACCGCCTCGCAACGGTCGAGCCCCGCGCAGAACGCGACGCCTTTGTCCGCGCTGCGCCCGGCGACGACCACTTCATGCCCGGCCGCGAGCAGCCGCCGCGTCAGCCGTGCACCGAAGCCGCCATAGCCGCCGATGACGAGGACGCGGCTCACAGAATGCGGCTCCGCTGCGCCGCATTGGGCAACCAGCAGGTCTCGCGCCGCCCGAACAGCCGGTAGCGATGCCGCGCCACCCAGCGATATGCCGGATCGCGCAACGCTCTCGGAACGATGGCGAACACCCCCGCGGCACGCCACGGCCAGCCCAGCCCTCGCCAGATCGCGAGGACAGCATCGCTGTCGCGCAGAGCCCGGTCACCCTCGACAAGGATCAACGTGTCGGGATTCGCCGGGTCGATGCCGAGGGATCGATAGATCGCCGTACCCGCTTCGCTCTGCATCGAGGCGAGCAGGAAATGCCCCGCGCGATCGTGGCGCAGCACGAACTGCGCATGGCCCGAGCACAATACGCACATGGCGTCGAAGACGATGACGGGCCGGGTCACGCGGCTTCCCGCGGATCGGCGAAGATCGCGAGCTGGTGGACGAGCTCGCCCAGCCACGGGTGGACGAGGTCCAGCGTGAAGGCGAAATGGCCGTGTCCCAGATCGGTGTGCCCAACGACGAGATGCCCCAGCACCGCATTCGGGATGCGCAGCCGCAGCGCGCCGAGCCGCAGGAAATAATGGTCGCTGACGAACAGCAGCGCCCCGCCCTCCTCTTCGAGCCGAAGCGCGATGCCGAGGCCGAGCCCGAGATATTCCTCGAGCCCGGTTGGTCCGGTGAACCTTTTGGCGCTGTGGATAACCTGTGGAAAACCGTGCCGCCGGCCGTATTGGCGAGTCCAGTACTGGTTCCAGCCGTCGCGGTCCGCGGTCACGCTGACACTCGCCGCGACGCCGGTATCGGTGCCGAGCGGCAGGGGCGCTCCTACCACCCGCGCGAGCTGGGCGAACAGCCAGCCCGCCCGGCTCATCCGGCACTCGGCGACTTCGCCAACATAGGTGACACACGCGCCCTCGCCGATCTTCCGCAGAAAGCGCCGGCGCACCGCCGGCGGGAGGAACAGCCAACGCGCGCCGAGCAGCCGCGCGAACGGGCTGTCGCCTTCGGGCCGGACCGGTGCCACCGCCGGCTGCCACGCCACATAGCGCCCCAGCGCCGCTTCGACTGCAATCCCCATTGTCAGCTCTTTCTGTAAGGACGGAAACTCCTGGTCGCAGCTCCACTGCGGCCGCCTTCCACTCAGCTCTCCTTGGAACGCCCTCCCGGCAGGAACGACAGGACCCTTTTGCCCATCTTGATCAACAGCATCAGCCGGTTGGGCGGGATCGCGATCATTTGCTGGTACCAGTCGTCGACCGTCACGACGAAGTCGTGCATCGCCGCGATCCGCTCGCGCGCCACTCGGCTGATCCGCGGATCGGCCTTGGCCTCGTCGGTGCATATGCGGAGCGCCGCGACGGCGGGATCGATCTCGCGCTCCTTGCGGCCCTGCGCGATCCGGGTGAGCATCTGCATCAGATCCACCTCGGCCTCATAATGGTCGCGGCGCTCGCCCATCACCGGCACGCGCCGGATCAGCTTCCAGCCGAGCAATTCCTTGAGGCTGTTCGAGGTATTGCTCCGCGCGATCCGCAGCGTCTCGCTGATCTCCTCGGCATTGAGCGGCCGATCGCTGAGATAGAGCAAGGCATGGATCTGCGCGACCGAGCGGTTGACGCCCCATTGGCTGCCCATCTCGCCCCAATGCAGCACGAACTGCTGGACGGCAGTCGGGAGCATTGCGCTGTTATCTTTAATTTCTGTCATGACAGAAATCTATGACAAGCAGATGTGGAAGTCAATGGGCTCGTACGCTTTCACCGATCAGAGCCGCAAGCGGATCGCCCGACGAGGAATGAAGCTCTGGCTAAAATTTCCTTAGGTATTTCTACACGTTGTCGGATTAACCACGCCCCTCTATGCATAAGGGTGCAGGTTGCGCGGGGCGCAGCGGCGGGGGATTATCCAGTGTTTGGACCACGCGTATCGGCTGCGCTCGGCGTAGCGCTTGTCACGTTGCTTGCGGGTTGCGGCGGCGGGAGCAGCAGCACCGGCACGTCCGCCGGGGGCGTGGTCTCTGTCACGCCCGCACCCACCCCTACACCGACCTTCACGGAAGGCGACGCCGCGCGGCTCGCCAAACAGGCGAGCTTCGGACCCACGCCTGCACTCGTCGCCCGGATCAAGGAGCTCGGCGTCAACGGCTGGCTCGACGAGCAGTTCGCCGCCACCGGAAGCACCTATTCCGATCTCGCCGTCGAGGTCCGGCGCGACTTCTGCACCAGCGGCGACACCGTCTGCACCCGCCAGCATTTCTCGCGCACGCCCGCCGCGATGCGCTTCTATGCCGATGCCGTGATGGCGCCCGATCAGCTCCGCCAGCGCGTCGCCTTCGCGCTCGGCCAGATGGTCGTGGCCTCGGAAGCCGAAGTGAATTCGGCCGCCGGCATCGCTGCGTTCAACCAGATCTTCCTCGACAACGCCTTCGGCAATTTCCGCGACGTGCTCGCCCGCGCGACGATGCTCGGTTATATGGGCGACTATCTCGACATGGCCGACAGCAACAAATCGGCGCCGTCGGAGAATTATGCCCGCGAGTTCCTCCAGCTCTTCTCGATGGGCCCCGACCAGCTCAACATGGACGGCACGCCAAAGCTCGACGCGACCGGTGCCCGCCAACCCAACTACACCTCCGAAGATATTCGCGGCGTCGCCCGCGCGCTGACCGGCTGGACCTATGCCCGCCTCGGCGGCGCGGCGATCACCGACGGCAACGCCCGCGATTATTCGCAGCCGATGATCTCGGTGCCGACGCGGTACGACAACACCGCCAAGTCCTTCCTCGGCACTTCGGTGGCCGCCGGCGCGACGCAGGAAGCCAGCGTGGCCGCGGTCGTCGACGCCGCGTTCAACAATGCCTCGACCGCCCCCTTCGTCGCGAAGTTCCTGATCGCCCATCTCGTGACGCCCAATCCGACCCCGGCCTATGTCGGCCGCGTGGCGGCGGTGTTCGCCAATAACGGCAGCGGCGTGCGCGGCGACCTCAAGGCCGTGGTCCGCGCGATCCTGACCGACGCCGAGGCGCGGGGCGCACCCGGCGCAGCCTCGGGCAAGGTCAAGGAGCCGGTGCTGCTGATGGCCGGCCTCGCCCGCGTGATCGGGTTCACCACCGACGGCTATGTCTTCGTCAATCGCGACACCAGCATGGGCCAGCCGGTGATGCGTGCGCCTTCGGTGTTCAACTTCTACCCGACCGATTATCCGCTGCCCGGCAGCATTACGCTGAAGAGCCCGGCGTCGAAGCTGCTCAACACCTCGAACGTGCTGCGCTGGCACAATTTCGTCTATGACTGGACGATCGGCGGCGACGCCACCCGTGCGGAGTTCGCGCTCGACGCAGGGCTGCCCAATTCGTCTCTGACCCAGCCGCTGTGGAGCGGATGGGAAGCGTTCGGCACCGATCTCGACTCGATGGTCGCGCGGGTCGACCTGCTGATGTTCGCGAACACGCTGACCCAGACGCAGAAGGATGCACTCAAGGCCGCGGCCGCTGCGATCACGCATGCCGACCCGCTGATCCAGGCGCGGAAGCGCGCCCAGATGATGCTCTATATCGCGGCATCGAGCCCGCTCTTCCTCGTCGACCGGTAAGGAATACAGATGTCCCTTTCCCGCCGCGATTTCACGCGCCTCGTCGCCGGCACCGGCGCTCTGGCGGCCATGGGCCAGCTCGGCCGCACCAGCGCGATGGCCGCCCCCAATGGCAGCTATCGCGCGATGGTCGGCGTGTTCCTGTTCGGGGGCAATGACGGCTGGAACATGGTGATCCCCACCGATGCCCGCCACACCACCTATCTCGCCTCGCGCGGCTCGGTCGGCATCAAGGCGCCGGCGCTGACCCCGCTGACCAACGCCGCCTACGCCCTGCACCCGTCGATGTCGGCGCTCCGCCCGCTCTGGGACGAAGGCAGCCTCGCGCTGGTGCTCAACGCCGGTACCTTGTTCGCGCCGCTCACCAAGGCGGCTTATCAGTCGCGCCCCGATCTGCGTCCGACCAACCTGATGAGCCACTCCGACGAGCAGGCCCATTGGCAGGGTCTGCGCGCGCGCGACGTCAGCATCGACGGCTTCATGGGCCGCATGACCGACCGCATGACCGCAACCTCGACGCCGTCGATGATCTCGCTCGCGGGCTCCAATCTCGCGACGATCGGCCGGACCAGCGCGGCACTGGTGCTGCCGTCCACTGGCACGCTCGCCCGCAGCGGCTACACCACCGGCGGCAGCGCCGCCAATCAGGCGAAGAACGCCGGCATCGACGCCTTTGCCGGCGGAGCGGCCTATGGTGCGATGACCGAGACGACCGCGCGCGACATCAACGGCGCTTATGGCCAGGCGGTCACCGCCAATACGATCATCAGCGCAGCCAGCGCGCTCGACGGCTATTTCGTCAATCCGGATACCGGTGCGGCGCTCACCAGCGACGTCGCCCGCCAGCTGATGCGCGTCGCGCGGATGATCGACGCGCGCTCGACGCTCGGCCATGACCGCCAGACCTTCATGGTCAGCCAGGGCGGGTTCGACAATCATTCGGGCCAGGTGAACGGCGGCAACAACGATACCGGCACGCATGCGAACCTGCTTCGCGAGCTCGCCATGGCACTCGCCGGCTTCCATCGCGCGATGCAGTCGATCGGCATGGCCGAGAACGTAACCGCCTTCACGATGAGCGATTTCGGCCGCACCTTCAAAGGCAATGCCCAGAACGGCACCGATCACGCATGGGGCAGCAACCACCTCGTCGTCGGCGGCAACGTCACTCCTGGCGGCATCTTCGGTGCCTATCCCGATCCGGTGATCGGTGGCCTGCAGGACGTCAGCAACGAAGGCCGCTTCATTCCCGCGGTCGCGCAGGAGGAATATATCGGCGCGATCGCACGCTGGCACGGCGTCAGCGATGCCGACATGCCCTATGTCTTCCCCAACTGGTCGACATGGAGCACCGGCGGCCGCGGCCCCTTAGGGTTGTTCCGCGCTTAACGGCGTTCCTACACCCTTCCTTCCCCATCCCGCTGCTATGTTGGGCCGGAGGGAGCGAGGCATGGAACTTCACTACCGCGGCATGACGGGCTCGGATATCGCCGACACGGGAGAGGCGCCTGTGTCGAACCTCTTTCGCATCACGCCTTTCATGCATGTGCCCGACATCGATGCGGCGGTACGCTTCTTCACCGATATCCTCGGGTTCGAGTGCCGCTTCCGCCAGGGCAGCTATGCCTATGTCCAGCGCGAGACTGCGGCGTTCCGGTTGAAGGAGAATACCGGTGACGAGGGCGCTCCGCCGGGCAATCGCCGCTTCTGTTACTATGTCGACGTCCGCGACGTCGATGCGGTCGCGGAGGAGCTGCGGCCAAAAATCCCGCTGCTCAACGACGGCGACATCTACGGCCCGATCGACCAGATCTATGGCCAGCGGGAATTGATGGTGATGGCGCCCGACGGGAACCTGCTGGTGTTCGGACAGGATTTGACGCGGAGCTGACGCCTCTGCATCTTCAACGTCACCCCGGCCTTGTGCCGGGGTCCACCAGGCCGCTTGGGAAGAGACGAGAGGCGTCGAGGGTGTCGTTCGCCGCACGGTGGATCCCGGCACTTCGGCCGGGATGACGAGATTCCTAAAGCGCCACGCTCCCCTCGCCCTTGAACCGCGCCACCGTCTCGAAGCTGGCGCCGTCGATCCGAATCTCGTTGAACGACGGCGGATGCGCCCGGACGCGCTCGGAGAGAGTACCCGCACCGATCAACCGCACCGTGCGCCCGTCCACTTCATGCGCGATGTCGAACGGATCGTGGACATGCCCCGTGAGCACCGCGTGCGCGCCGGCCGTCGCCAGCGCCTCCAGCGCTCGTCTTCCATGCCGCGTCATCGACGTGGCCATCGTCCCGGCCTCGACCAGCGGGTGATGCGCGGCGACGAAGACCAGGTCGTCCTTCGGCACCGCCTCCACCAGCGCCAGCGATTCCTGCAGCGCGCGCGCGCTGACATAGCCCTTCGCCCAATTGAGCCGCCACTGGAAACGCGCAGTGGTCTTGAGCGGCACGACGCTCACGCCCTTCACGTCGAGCGGTTTTTCGATCATGTGTTCGAGCGCTTGGTAGCGTTTGTACGGCGTGAAGAAGCGCGCCCACAGGTTGAAATAAGGCAGATCGTGATTGCCGACCTCGACCGTCACCGGCCGCCTTAGGCTCTCCAGCCATTTCGCCGCGGCAGTGAACTCGCGCGATCGGGCCCGCATGGTGAGATCGCCGGTCATGATCACCGCATCCGGCTGCTCTTCCTTCACCTTGCGGCCGAACCAATCGATCGCCTCGCGATCCTCGCGCCCGAAATGGACGTCGCTGACGTGAAACAAGCGGGTCATGTCGCAGGCACCTCCTCGTCCTTGCGGGTGGCGATGAACGTTTCGAGGCTCTTGCCCGATCGGATCGGCACGCGCGGGGCGAGCGTCACCGGTTCGCCGTCGAACAGCGCCAGCACCGGCTTGCCGCCGCGCACGCGCAGTTCCTCGGTCCACGCCTCGCTCACTGCGTGCGCCGCGACCCAGTCGCCGCTCAGCCATTCCCAGCCGAGCTGGACGATCGACTTCCAGTCGCGCGCGTCGACCGCGGCGACCTCGAGTCCGCGCAGATCGGGAGTGACGAACACCGCCTGATAGTGATCGCCGAGACCCTTCGCGCCTTCGACGCGGATGCCGCGCTCGCCGAAAGTCTTGCGCAAGGCCCCGCGCGCCGCGGCGATCAGCCGCCGGAAGGTGCCGCTGCGCATCGCCTCGCGCGCGCGGAACCACGAAGCGGCGGGGCCGAGGATGAGTCCGACAAAGGCGCGATGCCTGCCCGCCTGCACATAAGGCAGCGCGACGCGGCGATCGCATGTGCGCGCGGCGTGGAGGATTTTGTGCGGATCGGTCTCGCTATGCAGCCCCCTGGCGAGCAGGTTCATCGTGCCGCCGGGGAGGATGAGGAAGGCGCCTTCCCAAGTCTCCAGCGCGCAGAGTGCGGCATTGATCGTGCCGTCGCCGGCGAACAGCACCACCGTGTCGACCCCGGCGCCATCGAGTTTCGCTGCTTCGGGCAGCTTCTGCTCGGGAAATTCGGTGCGCCCGGCCAGCTCGAGCCCGCTCTCTTCGAACAATGCCTCGAGGGCCTCGCATTTGGCGCGGGTGGCGGTTCCGGAATTGGGATTGGTGATGAACCAGAGATTCTGCATGTCGCCGCAACGCGCGAGCGGCTTTTTGGTCGCTTCTCAGCCGTAACGATATAGCCGCACGCGCTGGACGCCCTGTGTATCGGGCGGCAGCCGGACATGACGCCCCTGATGCGTCTGATCGCCGTTGAGTACGCGCCCCGATACCCATTTCCCGTCGACGAACCTGCCCTCCTCGACCCGATCGAGCCCGGCACGCCCCTTTCCGTCCGCGGGTTCGACGGTGACGGTGATCCCGGTCCCGGCAATGAGATAGTCCTCGCCCCCGAGCCACAGGATCATCCCGCCATGCTCCGCGGGAACCTGCTTGTCTTTCGGCGTCCACGGATCGACGAAGCTGACGGTGAAGCGATAGCCACCGAGCGTCTGTATCTGCGGCGTTTCGTCCACTGCCCCCGCGAACGTCACCGGCGGCGAGAAACCGAGGATGCGACCGGTCGCCTGGGCGCGGAGGATCTCCGGCGCCATGCTCTCCAGCAATCCATATAGTCCGCCCAGCTTCGCCGCGCCGGCGCCGTCGACGCTCTCGATCGAGAACGGGCTGAAACCGATGCCGCGATGCCGGGCGATCACGCCGAAGGCATTGGCCGCGGCGCGCGGATCGCCGGCATTGTTCGCCTCCGGCACGAACAGCGGATTGCCGGGCCGGACATAGCCCGCGACGATGTCGGCGAAGTTGGGGAAATAGATGTCGGGCGCGAGGAAATCGAGCGACGGTGCCGCCTCGCGCCACACGTCCATCAGATGCGCGAGCGGACCGCCGCTCGGATACTCTCCCGGCAGCTTGCCCGGACGCCCTTGCGCGCCGTTGACGTACATCGGCAACGGGTATTCGCGCTTGCCCGCGCGCGTCACCGCTTCGGTGAAGCGCGCATAAGCGTCGGCGGTGAATGCCTCCTCCGATCCCTTGAACTTCGCGAACGCCGCGTCCGCGGCTGCCCCGCGCTCGCGCACGGTGGGCAGGAAGCCGATCTCGTTCTCGACCTGGATCATGATCACGGTATGCCGGGCGCCGTCGACCTGCTTCAGATGCCGCATCAGTGCGGCGAAGGCCCTGGCGTCGGCATCGCGGGTGGCGGGGCCGAAGGCCGAGAGGATCTCCTGCGCCTTGCCGTCGGCGCCGATCGTGCGCGGGAAGCGCCGTTCATCGCGCTTCACCCATGCCGGCACATAGGTCGACATCGAGTTCTTCCAACTGCCGAACCACAGGAACACCAGCCGCAGATCGTGCGCGCGCGCATCCTCGATCAGCCAGTCGACCGTCGTGAAGTCGAAGCGGCCCTCCTGCGACTCGATCAGCTCCCAGCTCACCGGCGCGAGCACGGTATTCAAGTGCATCGCCTTGAGCCGCGCCCAATGTGGTCCGAGCCATTCCCGCTCCGACGCGCTGGAATTGCCGAGCTCGCCCCCCAGTATGAGGAACGGTTTGCCGTCGACGATCAGCTGGCCGTCCTTCAGGTGCGGGATTTGCGCCGCGGCGGGGACTGCGATGAGCAGCAGGAAGAGCGAAGCGAGCCAACGGATCATGCCCCTCCATCTCCTGCGGCGAGCAAAGCCGTCAAGCCGCACCCTTTGCCAGACATCGCATTCGCGGATTGACCGGCCGCCCCGCCCTGTGGCAACCGGGCTGCCGCGCGGGCGTAGCTCAATGGCAGAGCAGAAGCTTCCCAAGCTTACGACGAGGGTTCGATTCCCTTCGCCCGCTCCAGCACTGTCATACCTGGCCTTGTCCCGACAACCTTCGCGGCGACTCGTCATTGGCCGCGGGAGATGCGCGCGACCGCGCCGAACGGGTTGCCCCCGGGCGTTGCACAGCGCGCAGGGATTGTGGCACCACGCCCCAGAGTCAGAAACGAAAAAGACGGTGGCGATTACGATCGACGTCAAGGTCGACCTTGCAGTCTGCCTTCGGGCACTCTGCCTCGGCTTCCTCCTTATGTCGTGAGGACAGGACCGGGCTTCGGCCTGCCTTTGTCATTTGTGGGGGGGAACGGAGTTGCTGGAGGGATTCGCGGGCGCAGTGTTCGCCTTCATATTCGCCGCTTGCTATGGCGAATTTGAGCGCCACAGGCGCAGAAAAGCCACTCGGCTCGCTCTGGCGACGGAAATCGCAACCATCGTTCAATTGATCCAAGCGAACGGCTATATCGGCCTTCTTGAGGATCACGCCCAATTATACGCTGCGCCCGATGCCCCGGAAGCGGTCGTTGATCCCTTCGTGATCACCGCCCGCGAGGGGTATTTCAAGGTCTATGAAGCATCGGCCAGCTCGATCGGCGACCTGTCAGAGGAATTGGCGATGTCGATCGTGTCGTTCTACCAGGGCGCAAGTGCCCTGATCGACACCTTTTCGTCCGAAGGCGCGGCAGTTCAAGTGGGCATCCCCGCACCTGCCGCGGTGGGCTTTTACCGCACTCTGGCAACGAGGATGCGGAACCTCATCACACTGGGAAACGATATCGTCCCGCGACTGGCAGGGTCGGACTACCTCCCCAAGATCCAGAAAGCCGCAGCGGAGCTGCTGGTGAAATTTGAGACGCCGGTCGGGTCGCCGCAGGGTGCCAGGGAATAGTGCAACAGGCCTCGAGGCCAGCGGCAACCCGGCTTCGCGCGCCGGTCAGCCGCACCGCGCCATCGCCTGACCCGAATGCCCGCGGTGCCCTCCTTGAAAGTGGAGCGGCGGATTGACGAAGCGCTGTGCCTCGCTACTGGCGAAAATCCGGAAATTAATCCGGTGGAGCCGAAGGCGGGATAACGAGCATATCCCCCACCCGCTCCAGCCTCTTGATCGGAGCCCCGCCTTATGCGCCACCTCGCGGTTTTCCTCGCAGTGGCGCTCGCCGCCGGTTCGGCGCAGGCGCGGAACAATCCGCAGGCCGAGACGCAGGCGCTCGAATTGCTCAAGCGCGGCATCGCCTTCCGCAGCGTAGCGGGGCCGGGCAACCAGACCTTCGATTATGCGAACTATCTGAAGTCCCAGCTCGTCGCGGGCGGGTTCGCCGACGCCGACGTCCGCGTCGAGAGGCTCGGCGACACCGCCTTTCTGGTCGCGCGCTATCGCGGCACGGGCAAGGCGAAGAATGGCGCGAAGCCGATCCTGATTTCCGGGCACATGGACGTGGTGGAGGCGAAGCCGGCAGATTGGGAGCGCGATCCGTTCACGCCGGTGGTCGAGAACGGCTATCTGTTCGGGCGCGGCGCGAGCGACAACAAGTTCGACGTCTCGACCTTCGTCGCTTCGATGATCCAGCTCAAGCGCGAGGGGTTCAAGCCGGGCCGCGATATCGTGATGCTATTCTCGGGTGACGAGGAGACGGGGATGAAGACCACCGCCGCGCTCGCCGGCGAGTTCCACGACGCCGAATTGCTGCTCAACATCGACGGCGGCGGCGGCGATCTCGACGAGAGCGGCAAGCCGCTGATGTTCGGCGTGCAGGGAGCCGAGAAGAGCTATGCCGATTTCGAGCTGAGCGTCACCAACCCCGGCGGCCATTCGAGCGCCCCGCGCAAGCCCAATGCGATCTACCAGCTCGCCGCCGCGCTGCAGAAGATCGAGGCCTATGAGTTCCCCGGCCAGGTCAACGAGATCACCAAGGCGAGCTGGGCCGCCACTGCCGCCCGGACCGCGGACCCCGCGCTCGCGGACGCGATGCGCCGCTTCGCCGCCAATCCCGAGGATGCCCGGGCCCGCGCGATGCTGCGCGCCGATCCTGGCTTTGTCGGCCAGACCGGCACGACCTGCGTCGCGACGATGGTCAATGCCGGCCACGCCACCAATGCGCTGCCGCAGCGCGCAACCGCCAACGTCAATTGCCGGATATTCCCCGGCACACCGATCCCCGAGGTGCGCGAGAAGCTCGCCGCGCTGATCGCAGATCCGACCGTGAAAGTGACCAAGGTCGAGAGCGGATCGGTGCCGAGCGACGCGTCGCCGCTGCGCCCCGATCTGATGAAGGTGATCACCAGGGCAGTGCACGCGCGCTTTCCCGAAGTATCGGTAGTGCCGGTAATGTCCGCGGGCGCCACCGACAGCATGTGGTTCCGGGGGCGCGGCGTGCCGAGCTACGGTGTCAGCCCGCTTTTCATGAAGTCGAGCGACAGCTTCGCGCACGGGCTCAACGAGCGGATCCCGGTGGGCGAAATCGGGCCCGCGATCACTTTCTACAAATCAGTGATCAGCGCGCTCTCGAAATAACGGCGGATCCAGCGCCTCGGCATTTAGCTCCCCTCCCTGCTTGCAGGGAGGGGCTGGGGGTGGGTGCGCGCGTCTGCGCGCCAAAAAACTCCTCGCCTGGCACCGAGCGTCGAGCAGGGCATCGAGCCCTGCCCAACGCTACCCACCCCTAACCCCTCCCTCGCAGGGAGGGGAATTAGGCTAGATCCCGCCGTCGACCGGTTCCCTGCCCGATGCGCGCAGGCCGGCGATCAGCGCCACGACCGTCGTGTCGATCAGCGCCTGCTCCGTCGCCCGCACGACGAAATTCGCGCCCACGCGCCCATCGCGGAAGAAGGGATAGCTGCCGATCGCCACGCCTTCATGCGCGTGCTCGGTCTCGCGCAGCATCTCGGCAATCTCGCTCTCCGCGACCCACGCCCCGACGGTGCGCGACAGCACCGGCAGCCCGCCTTCGAGCGTGCCGGTAAGCGCGTCCAGCATGCCCGCAGTGATATGCGGTACGCCGGCGAGGATGAAGAGATTGCCGATGCGGATCCCCGGTGCGCCCGACATGCGATTGGGGATCAGGTCGGCGCCTTCGGGCACGCGCGCCATGCGCAACCGCGCATCGGTGAGGCCGCCGCGGGTCTCGTAATAATGCTCGAGCATTGCCCGCGCTTCGGGATGCACGATGACCGAAACGCCCAGCGCCGCGGCGATCGCGTCGACGGTGATGTCGTCGTGCGTCGGCCCGATCCCGCCGGTGGTGAACAGATAGTCGTTGCGCGCCCGGAGCGTGTTGACCGCCTCGACGATCGCACTCTCGACATCGGGCACGATCCGCACTTCGGCGAGCCTGATGCCCTGCACGTTGAGCCAGCTCGCGAACTGCGCGACATTCTTGTCCTGCGTGCGCCCCGAGAGGATCTCGTCGCCGATCACCACCAGTGCCGCGGTCCAGATGCGCTCGCTCATTTGCCCGGACTAGAGCCTCGCAAACCGCGGTGCAAACGCCTATATCGTCCGCCATGACCGAATATGTCACCGTCACCGAAGACATGCCGCAGGCGCGCGACGGCGCGATCAAGCTCCACGGGCCGGCGGGCTTCGAAGGCATGCGCAAGGCCGGCCGCCTCGCCGCCGAGATCCTCGACGCGCTGGTGCCGCACGTCGTGCCCGGCGTCTCGACCGAGGAACTGGACGACATCGTCCGTAACATGACGATTGCGGGCGGCGGTGTGCCGGCGACGCTCGGCTATCGCGGCTACACGCACAGCTGCTGCATCTCGATCAACCATGTCGTGTGCCATGGCATCCCGTCCGAGCGCACGCTCAAGGACGGCGACATCGTCAATATCGACGTCACGCCGATGCTCGGCGGCTGGCACGGCGACACCAGCCGCATGTATTTGGTCGGCGACGTGCCGATCAAGGCGCGCCGGCTGGTCGACGTGACTTATGAGTGCCTGATGCTAGGGCTCGAGCAGGCGAAGCCGGGCAACCATCTCGGCGACATCAGCCACGCGATCCAGCACCATGCCGAGAAGCACCGCTACGGCGTCGTCCGCGACTTCTGCGGCCACGGCCTCGGCCAGGTGTTCCACGATGCGCCCGAAGTGGTGCATGTCGGGCGCCCCGGCACCGGCCCCGAGCTGCGCCCGGGCATGTTCTTCACCGTCGAGCCGATGATCAATATCGGCCGTCCCGACGTGAAATTGCTCGATGACGGCTGGACCGCCGTGACCCGCGATCGCTCGCTCTCCGCGCAGTTCGAACATTCGGTCGGCATTACCGAGACCGGTTGCGAGATCTTCACGACCAGCCCCAAGGGACTCCACAACCCGCCTTATTGATAGCGAAGCCGCATCCCCCTTCCTTCTGCCGGTGGGAGAAGTGGCACAGCTTGCTGCCAAGCAGAGATAAAGTGAAGTACTCACGTCACCCCGGCCCTGAGCCGGGGTCCCGCTGCCTTTGGCTGAGCAGAAGAAGCGGGATCCCGGCTCAAGGCCGGGATGACGAAATATATCAGCGGCCTGTTTGGGGCTTCAACCTAAGCCCCGCCGAAGAAGTGGACCCAAGTCTGCGCACCCTCTCCCGACGGGAGCGGGGATGTCGGTACTCAACGCCCGCCATTCACTCCCGCGCCGTGCCCCCGAATAAGGCATTCATTCCGCCGCTGCCCATTTGGCAGGCACTTGTTAAGCTTCGCGCGGCGTGCGACCCGAGGGGCATCCCCGACTCTGCCTCTGGCACGGATGTTGCCAGACGCGCGCTACGGGGACTGCCTCATTCCTGTTGGGGGAACACGTGAAAAAGATCGAAGCGATCATCAAGCCGTTCAAGCTCGATGAAGTGAAGGAGGCGCTGCACGAGGTCGGCGTCAGCGGGATCACCGTAACCGAAGCCAAGGGCTTCGGCCGCCAGAAGGGCCATACCGAGCTCTATCGCGGCGCAGAATATGTGGTGGATTTCCTCCCCAAGGTGAAGCTCGAGGTCGTGGTCGACGACAGCCTGGCGGACCGCGTGGTCGAGGCGATCGCCACCGCGGCGCAGACCGGCCGGATCGGCGACGGCAAGATTTTCGTGATCCCGGTCGAGACCGCGCTGCGCATCCGCACAGGCGAGCGCAACGAAAACGCGATTTGACGCGGCGCAGCAACCTTCTAGTGCTGCGCCCGCAAAAGTAATTTTATTGCCCGATTCGGTGGGCAGACGAAAGAGAGCGAAAGGGTTTTTACGATGGCGAATTCGGCCAGTGACATCCTGAAGATGGTGAAGGACAACGAGATCGAGTGGATCGACCTCCGCTTCACCGATCCCAAGGGCAAGTGGCAGCACCTCACCATGGTCGCCAAGGTGATCGGCGAGGACGAGCTTACCGACGGCCTGATGTTCGACGGCTCGTCGATCGAAGGCTGGAAGGCGATCAACGAATCGGACATGATCCTCAAGCCGGATCTGGACGCAGTGTGGATCGATCCGTTCTCGGCCACGCCGATGCTGATCCTGGTGTGCGACATCGTCGAGCCTTCGACCGGCGAGCTCTACAGCCGCGACCCGCGCTCGACCGCGAAGCGCTCGGAAGCGTATCTCAAGACGCTCGGCATCGGCGACACCGTCTATGTCGGCCCCGAGGCCGAGTTCTTCATGTTCGACGACGTCCGCTTCGAGAACAGCTATTCGACGTCGTATTACGCGATCGACGACATCGAGCTGCCGGGCAATTCGGGCAAAGAATATGAAGCCGGCAATCTCGGCCACCGTCCGCGCGCCAAGGGCGGATACTTCCCCGTGGCGCCGGTCGACAGCGCCGTCGACATCCGCGGCGAGATGGTCGCGACGATGCTCGAAATGGGTCTGCCCTGCGACAAGCATCACCACGAAGTCGCCGCCGCGCAGCACGAGCTCGGCCTGACCTTCGGCACGCTGGTGCAGACCGCCGACCGCATGCAGATCTACAAGTACGTCGTGCACCAGGTCGCGCATGCCTATGGCAAGACCGCGACCTTCATGCCCAAGCCGATCAAGGAAGATAACGGCTCCGGCATGCACACCCACATCTCGATCTGGGATGGCAAGAACCCGCTCTTCGCCGGTAACGGCTATGCCGGCCTGAGCGACATGTGCCTGTATTTCATCGGCGGCGTGATCAAGCACGCCAAGGCACTCAACGCCTTCACCAACCCGTCGACCAACAGCTACAAGCGGCTGGTCCCGGGTTACGAAGCGCCGGTGCTGCTCGCTTATTCGTCGCGCAACCGATCGGCTTCGTGCCGCATTCCTTATGGTGCGGGCAGCAAGGCCAAGCGCGTCGAGTTCCGCTTCCCGGACGCGCTCGCCAATCCGTATCTCTGCTATGCGGCGTTGCTGATGGCCGGCCTCGACGGCATCCAGAACAAGATCCACCCGGGCGATCCGATGGACAAGAACCTGTACGACCTGCCGCCGGCCGAGCTGGAGCAGGTGCCGACGGTGTGCGGATCGCTCCGCGAAGCGCTCGACAGCCTCGAGGCGGACATGGACTTCCTGCTCAAGGGCGACGTGTTCACCAAGGATCAGATCGCGGCCTATGTCGAGATCAAGCGCGCCGACGTCGCCCGCTGGGAGATGACGCCGAGCCCGGTCGAATACGACATGTACTACAGCTCGTAATCGCACCCGCGAAACCGACATCGAGGGGCGTCCGGATCGATCCGGACGCCCTTTCCGTTGCGCCACCGTGGCGAAAATGCTGCGTTGCGCAATTGTAATTTTTCTGACGCCGAAGAGTCATTCGTAACGCATCGAACTGTCAAACGGCGTCCCTAGAGCCGCCCCCAACAAACAGATCAATTCGGGGGCGTTATGACATCGGGCTTCAAATTTCTTCTGACCGCGAGTTTGGGCACGGTCGCTTTGGCAATCGGAGCACCCGCCTTCGCGCAGACCGAGCAGGGCCCCGCCGAAAGCGCCGAGATCGTCGTCAAAGGCTCGCGCCCCATCGCCGAATCGGAAGCCTCGGCGCTTGCGGTGCAGAAGAATTCCGATTCGCTGATCACCGTCGCAGCGGCGGATGGCGTCGGCCGCCTGCCCGACCAGAATATCGCGCAGGCGACCGGCCGCTTGCCCGGCGTCGCCGTCGAGCGCGATCAGGGCCAGGCGCGGTACATCTCGTTGCGCGGCGCCCCCAATTACTGGACGACCCTGTCGTTCGACGGGATCAACGTAGTGAGCCCCGAGGGCCGCGACGCGCGCTTCGATTCGATCCCCTCGGCGATCGCTTCGCAGATCGTCGTCTCCAAGGCAGTGACTCCGGAAATGCCGGGCGAGACAGTGGCGGGCAACGTCAATGTCATCACCCGATCGGCGTTCGACTACAGCGGTCTCCACTTCGCGGGCAAGGCCGGCATCGGCATCGCCGAGCTGGGCGACCGCAAGCAATATGAAGGCTCGGCGGTTCTTTCCGACCGCTTCAACGTGGGCGGCGGCGAGCTCGGCGTGCTCGTCTCGGGCAGCTATTATCAGCGCGCGATGGTCACCGACAATTTCGAGACCGATTACGAGCGCGTGGCCCAGGATACGCGCCCCGGCTTCGGAACGCGCTTCTGGGCGCATGAGGCCGAGAACAAGCTCTATCGCCTGACGCGCCGCAACTGGTCGGTCTCGGGCAGGCTCGATTACAAACCCGACGACAGCAACACGATCTCGCTGCGTTCGATCTATACGATCTTCACCGACGACGAGGCGCGCGACAATTACCGCTTCGACCTTGACGACCGCCAGGCCGATCTCGTCGCCAACACCGCCGCCTGCCCAACGACGGTGAATACCACGCCGACCACCACCGGCTATGCCGATGTCTGCATCGGCAACACGCCGCAAAAGGGCACGATCTACGGCATCGACATCCGCCAGCGCTCGACGCTGCGCGCGTTCCGCCAGTCGATCTTCACCAATACGCTGGCCGGCGATCACGACTTCGCCGAAGGCTGGAACCTGAACTGGGTGGCGAACTACACCGAATCGAAGGACAACCGCTCGGTCGTGGGCGAAATCGCCTGGGACAGCCCTAGTACGCGCACACTGCGCCCGACCGTCAGCTACGATTTCAGCGATCGCAATTTCTCGCGTTTGTCGCTGTTCAACACGCTCCAGCTGAGCGGCCCGACCCGTTACACCGCCGGCGCAGCGGTCACCGATATCGACACCTTCACCAAGCCGCCTTCGTCGCTCACCGTTCTCGACGCTATCGACACGACCAAGGCCTATACCGGCAAGCTCGTCCTCTCGCGCGAGACCGGGTTTGTGGGGGGTGAAGCGACATTCAAGATCGGCTTCCAGTTCGACCAGCGCACCAAGGTGGCCGACGAGCAGCAGATCCTGCTCAACACCGCCGCCCAGTTCGCCACGGTCGGCCTGCCCACCAATTTCAACCAGTTCTCGCTGAACGATTCGTTCCTCGGCAAGATCCCGATGGGGTACACCTTCCATTATTTCGACACCGACAAGATGCGCACGGTGTCCGATGCGGCGCGCGCCAATTTCGCCTTCACGCCCAACACCGCGAACAATTACGAAGTGCGCGAACAGGTGTTCGCCGGCTTCGTGATGGGCACGGTGAAATATGACTGGGGCTCGATCCTCGGCGGCGTGCGCATCGAGCATCTGAAGAACCGCGGCTCGGCCATCGCGACCGTCGGCGCCACGACCGGGCCCGTGACTGCGGACTCGAGCCAGACGCTCGCTTTCCCCAGCCTGCACTTCAATTACAACCTGGACGACACCAAGAAGCTGCGCCTGTCGTTCAACTCGGGCGCGGCGCGCGCCGACTACGACCAGCTTCGCCCCAACGTGGTGGTGAGCGATACCGCCCAGTCGATCTCGGGCGGCAACCCGGCAGTGAAGCCCGAGCGCGCTTATGGCGTGGACGGATATTTCGAATGGTATGTGCGCCCGCAGGGTTATCTGATGGCCGGCTTGTTCTACAAGAAGGTCAAGGATGTGCTGTATCGCCAGACGCGGACGTTCGGATCGAACGCACTCGACAGCAACGGCATCGATCGTTCGGCCTATGCCTTTTCGGGCATCACCAATGGTGGCGACGGACGCGTGTTCGGCGCGGAAGCCGCCGCACAGTTCCAGCTCGAGCCGTGGACCGACGATCTCGGCCTGCCCGGCTGGATGGGCGGCTTCGGCGTCAGCGCTAACGTCACGGTGAACGACAGCGAAGTGACCAAGCCCGCGGTCGGCACGATTCCGGCACGCAAGGTGCGGCTGCCCGGCACTTCGGACCTGGTCTATAATGTCGGCGCCTATTACGAGAAATACGGCCTGTCGGTGCGCGTCCAGTATCAGCGCCGCAGCACCTGGCTGGACGGCATCGCCGACGACCTGGCCGATGCCGGCGACACCTATTGGGCGGCCGACGACGAAATGGACATCTCGGCGCGCTACGCGATCAGCCCGAACTTCGAAATCTATGTCGATGCCTCGAACGTGCTCAACAAGCCGGGCCGCCGCTATTCGGAGCCGGGCAATTTGCTGAGCGCGACCGGCACGGCGAGCCCGCGCAGCGACATCCAGACGATCGAGTGGGAACGTTTCGGCCGCCGCTATTCGGGTGGCATCCGAGTAAACTTCTGATGCGCATCGATCAGGCAAGGATGCTGTTCGGCCTGCTGCCCTTGCTGGCGGCAGGCTGCACGGCCGGCGAGCCCCGCCCCGCTTTCTCCTCCGCGCCCACCGCTTCGGTGCAGGCGCGCGGCGAGACGGCGGCGGTCGGCACCGCCAATGCCGATGCGGCGGACGATCCCGCGATCTGGCGCAATCCCGCCGATCCGGCGGCGAGCCTGATCGTCGGTACCGACAAGAAGGCCGGACTCTATGTCTATGACCTGTCCGGCAGTCAGCAGTCGTTCCTCGACGCGGGCCGGGTCAACAATGTCGACCTGCGCGACATGGGTGCGGCCGGGATCATCGTCGCGGCGAGCGACCGCAACGATCCGCTCAACGCGAAGCTTGCGCTGTTCCGGCTCGATCCGGCGACGCGCAAGCTGACTCGGCTCGGCAAGATCGCCGCGGGCGCGGGTGAGGCATATGGCGTCTGCCTCTATCGCGACGGCACCGCACTCCACGCGTTCAACGTCCTCAAGGACGGCACGATCAACCAGGTTGCGCTCGATCTTTCGGGCACCGCGCCGACGGGCAAGATCGTCCGCCGCATGAAGCTGGCGACCCAGTCCGAAGGCTGCGCCGTCGACGCGCGCACCCACCGGCTCTACGTCGCGGAGGAAGATGTCGGCCTGTGGCGCTTCGACGCCCGCGCCGCCGGCAGCACCGCACCGGTCAAGATCGCCGCAGCCGATGGCGTCCAGATCGTCGCCGACACCGAAGGTGTCGCGCTGGCGACCGAAGGCGATGCCGATGGCGGCTATCTGCTGGTGTCGAGCCAGGGCGACAACGCCTATGCGGTCTATCGCCTGAGCGACGAAAGCTATGTCGGCCGCTTCCGGATCACCAAGGGCCGCGTCGGCTCGACTGAGGAGACCGACGGGATCGACGTGGTGACCGGCGATTTCGGCCCCGATTTCCCCGGCGGGCTGTTCGTGGCGCAGGATGGGCAGAACGCGCCCTCCGCGCAGAACTTCAAGCTCGCTGCCTGGGCCGACATCAAGGCGGCGCTCGGACTGGAATAGACTTTGATCCAGTCAGTTTGAAGCGCGCTGTTCCCCGGCGAAGGCCGGGGCCCAGGTTCGACGAACTGGCGAACTGGGTCGACCCTCTCAAATATCATCGCAACTGGGCCCCGGCCTTCGCCGAGGAGCAGATACAAAAACGTCCGGCAGGAGAGCGGGATTGCGTCGGAGAGGTCGTCAACCTAGCCTCGGCCCATGTTCCGCTCCCTGCTCTGCGCGCTCGTGCTGACCGCCGCCTTGCCCGCCTCCGCCCAGCTCAGCACCGCCGAGCGCAAGATCGCCGCGGCGGTCGATGCCGATGCGGAGGGCACGCTCACGTTGCTCGAGCGGATGGTGAACCGGAATAGCGGCACGCTGAACCTCGCCGGCGTCCGCGCGATGGGCGAGATGCTGCGCCCGGAATTCGAAGCGCTCGGCTTCGAGGTCGAATGGATCGAGCTTCCCGAAACGCACCGCGCCGGCCATTTCCTGGCCACCCACAAGGGCAATGGCCGCGGCAAGCGCATGCTGCTGATCGCGCATGTCGATACCGTCTTCGAGGCAAGTTCCCCCTTCCAGAAATTCAACCGCGAGGGCGACAAGGCGATCGGCCCCGGTGTGGTCGACGACAAAGGCGGGATCGCAGTGATCCTCGCGGCGCTGCGCGCGATGGACAAAGCCGGCACGCTGAAGAACGCCGATATCAAGGTGATGCTCACCGGCGACGAGGAGAAGACCGGCGATCCGATCCCGGTGGCCCGCCGCGACCTGATCGAGGCGGGCAAATGGGCCGACGTCGCGCTCGAATTCGAGAATCTCGCGCGCGAGGGCGGGCAGGATTTCGGCACCGTGGCCCGGCGCAGCGCCAATAATTGGACGCTCACCGCCACCGGCAAGACCGGCCATGGCGGCGGCATCTTCAACGCCGAGACCGGCTATGGCGCGATCTACGAGATCGCCCGCATTCTCGATGCATGGCGCAGCGAATTGATCGAGGAAAACCTCACCTTCAATGTCGGCGTGATCGGCGGCGGCACCCCCGCGACGATCGACAAGGACGGCGTCCGCATCGCAGCTTCGGGCAAGACCAATGTGGTGCCGGCGACGGCGATCGCCCGCGGCGACCTGCGCAGCCTCACCCCCGAGCAGGACGCCGCGGCGCGCGCGAAGATGCAGGCGATCGTCGACAAGCATCTGCCGGGCACCTCGGCGACGCTCAGCTTCCAGGACAATACCCCGCCGATGGCGCCGACCGAAGGCAATCGCGCGCTCCTCGCCCGGCTCAACAAGACCAATCGCGATCTCGGCCTGCCGGAGATGGCCGAGTTCGCGCCCGCCAAGCGCGGCGCGGCGGATTCGAGCTTCGTCGCGGCCTATGCCGACACGCTCGCCGGCATGGGCCCGAGCGGCGGCACGCTCCATGCCGAGGGCGAATGGCTCGACATTCCCAGCATCGTCCTTCAGGCCAAGCGCAGCGCGATCCTGATGAGCCGGCTCGCGCGCGAGAAGCGCTGATCCGGAACGAACCGGGCATTTGTCGCGTTCGACGCGAGCGTCGAGGGAGATCGGTCATGCGTCGTGCGATGTTCGGCTCGCTCCTCTTGCTCGCCGCTTGCAGCAGCGATGGCGGAGGAGGTGGCGCAACCCCCACGCCGACTCCGACGCCTGCCAACAGCCCGCCCAGCTTCACTTCCGCCGCCACCGCCAGCGTCGCCGAAAACACGACGCTCGCTTATCAGGCCACCGCCAGCGATCCGGACGGCAATCCGATCACCTTCTCGGTCGCCGGCGGCGCCGACGCGGCGCGCTTCGCGATCACTGCCGCCGGCGCGCTGAGCTTTGTCGCCGCGCCCAATTTCGAGCTTCCGACCGACGCGGACGGCAACAATGTCTACACCGTCCAGCTCGCGGCTAGCGACGGCACGGCGAGCAGTACGCTCAACCTGCAGGTCACCGTGACCAACAGCCGCGAAGGGATCGCAGTCAAACGCGTCGGCACCGGCTTCGATCAGCCGGTCGACGTCGTGGCGGTGCCGGGCGACAACAGCCGCGTGCTCGTCGCCGAGAAGACCGGCGGGGTCTGGTTCCTGACGCCCGCCACCGGCGTGAAGACCTTGGCCTTCCGCGTGACCGACCTCACTACCGAGAACGAGCGCGGACTACTCGGGATCGCGCCCTCTCCCAACTTTGCCACCACCAGCGAGGTGATGATCCACATGACCGGTGCGGCGGGAACGATTTTCACCCGCCGGTGCTTCGTAACGAGTGGCGGGTGCACCGACATATTGTCGATCCCGCATCCGACGAACGCCAATCACAATGGCGGCTGGATCGCCTGGGGGCCGGACGGCAATCTCTATGTCGCGGTGGGCGACGGCGGCGGCGCGGGCGATCCGAACAACAATGCCCAGAACCCCAATTCGCGGCTCGGCAAGATCCTGCGACTTGCGCGGAGTGGTTCAGGCTTCGTCGCTGCGCCGGGCAACCCATTCGTGGGCGGCGGCGGCGATCCCTATGTCTTCGCGCTCGGTCTCCGGAACCCGTTCCGCAATTCGTTCGACGGCAACCGGATCATCGTTGCCGATGTCGGCCAGAGCGCGATCGAGGAGCTCGACCTCGTCCGTACCGATCAGCCCGGGCTCAACTTCGGCTGGCACTATCTCGAGGGCACCCAGCCCTATACCGGCACCGCCCCCGCCGGGCTGACGGCACCCGTCTCGCAATATGGCCATGGCAGCGGCCCGCGCGAAGGCGGATCGATCATCGGCGGACATGTCTATCGCGGCCCGGTCACGTCGCTGCAGGGCGCCTATGTCTTCGGCGATTTCATCAGCGGCAATATCTGGACGCTTCCCGCCGCGTCGCTCGTGCAAGGCTCGCTGTTCCCCTCGTCGAGCTACGAACGCCGCAATCAGGATTTCGCGCCCGATGCCGGCACGATCGACCAGCTCGTATCGTTCGGCCTCGACGGCGGCGGCAACCTCTACATCGTCGATTTCGCCGGCGAGATATTCGAAGTGCTTCCGGGATAGAACCAGGCCTCCGCGCGATGCGTTGCAGCTTGCAACCATTGACGGTGCCCGCCATCTAAGGCGCCATACCGCAAGTTCGAATCGGAGTCGGGGATGCGCAGCTATCTGAAGCACTATATCGACGGTGCCTGGGTCGAGAGCGAAGGCGGTACGCGCCACGAGGTGATCGATCCCGCCACCGAAGCGCCCGTCACCGAGATCACGCTCGGCTCGACGGCCGATGTCGACAAGGCGGTCGCTGCCGCCAGACGCGCCTTCGAAAGCTTCTCGCGCACCAGCGTCGACGAACGGATCGCCCTCATCGAACGCGTGATAGAAGCGTACAAGACACGCGCCGCCGACATGGCCGAGGCGATCAGCCTCGAAATGGGCGCACCGCTGAGCCTGGCCAAGACCGCGCAGGTCGGCTCGGGGATCGGCCATCTGCAGTCCGCCGCGCACGCGCTCGGGGAATTCCAGTTCGAGGAGCAGATCGGCAACAGCCTCGTCGTCCACGAACCGATCGGCGTGGTCGCGCTGATCACGCCGTGGAACTGGCCGCTCAACCAGATCGTCTCCAAGGTCGCGCCTGCGCTGGCGGCGGGCTGCACGATGGTGCTCAAGCCTTCGGAGGAAGCGCCGGGCTGCGCCGCGATCTTCGCCGAGGTGATGCATGCCGCAGGCGTGCCGGCGGGCGTGTTCAATCTCGTCAATGGCGACGGCCCCGGCGTCGGCACCGCGCTTTCGCAGCACAAGCATGTCGACATGGTGAGCTTCACCGGCTCGACTCGTGCCGGCGTGCTCGTCGCGAAGAACGCCGCCGACACGGTCAAGCGCGTCCACCAGGAACTCGGCGGCAAATCGCCGGCGCTCGTCCTCGAAGGCGCCGATCTCGGCAGGGCGGTGCCCGTCACCTTGTTCAGCGTGCTGCTGAACTCGGGCCAGAGCTGCATCGCCCCCACCCGCTTGCTGGTGCCGAAGCAGTTGCAGGAGCAGGTCGCGGCAATCGCGGCCGAGATCATGAAGGCCACGCAGACCGGCGACCCTTCCGAGGAAGGCCGGCACATCGGCCCCGTGGTCAACAAGACGCAGTGGGACAAGATCCAGGGGCTGATCGCCAAGGGCCTCGAGGAAGGCGCGAAGCTCGAGACCGGCGGTCCCGGCCGGCCAGACGGCGTGGAAACCGGCTATTTCGTCAAGCCGACCCTGTTCTCGAATGTCCGCAACGACATGACCATCGCGCGCGAGGAGATCTTCGGCCCCGTCGTCACGATCATCCCGTACGCGGACGAGGAAGATGCGGTCCGCATCGCCAACGACACCGATTACGGCTTGTCGGCAGTGGTGTTCGGCGACGCGGAGTCCGTCAAGCGCGTGGTGCCGCGGCTGCGCGCCGGCATGGTCTATGTGAATGGCGGCCAGCCCGATCCGAACCTGCCCTTCGGCGGCTTCAAGCAATCGGGCAACGGACGCGAGCACGGCAAGTTCGGCCTCGCCGAATTCCTCGAGGTCAAGGCAGTGGTCGGCGCCTTCGCCTAGGAGGTCCCGGACCGCCCAGGTTGAGGATTCCCATCTTTCTTCGTCACCCCGGCCTTGAGCCGGGGTCCCGCTGCTTTCAGGCCGGGCAGAGGAAGCGGGATCCCGGCTCAAGGCCGGGATGACTGAAATTTATCAAGGGCCGTTTAGGTTCTCACCCTGGTCGTAACCATCCACGCGCGGCTGCGGTCGGCCGGCAAGACTTCCCGCCGCAACATTGGAATGGCAAGGATCGACGATGCGTTCGACCTTCCAGCTGGGCCTCGCCGCCCTGGCCGCCCTCCAGGCCTGCGCGTTCTTGCCGGCAGCCGCTGCCCAGACCGCCGCCGTTCCCCAGATCTCGCCCGCCAAGGGCACGCCGGGGCGGACGGGGCCGATCTGCGATTGCCCGCAGGAAACCAGAGCGCCGGTAACGATCCTGATCTCGATCGACGGCTTCCGGCCCGACTATCTCGATCGCGGCGTGACTCCGGTGCTGTCGCGCCTCGCAGCCGAAGGCGCGTCTGCGGCGATGCGGCCGAGCTTCCCGAGCAAGACCTATCCCAATCACTGGACATTGGTGACCGGCCTGCGCCCTGATCGCCACGGCATCGTCGCCAACAAGATGGAGGACGCCAGGCGCCCCGGCGAGACCTTCACCATGGCCACCGACGATCCCTTCTGGTGGAACGCCGCCGAGCCGGTCTGGCTCGACGCCGAGCGCGCCGGTATTCGCACCGGGGCGCAGTTCTGGCCCGGCTCCAACGTGGCGATCGGCGGGCGCAAGGAGAAGCCGACCGATTGGGAAACGATCGGCGGCGAGCGTCCCGCGGACTGGGCGGAATTCAACCAGGCGATCACCGGCGAGCAGCGGGTCGACGGGATCCTCGACTGGCTGCGGCGCCCCGCCGCGAAGCGCCCGCGGTTCCTGACGCTCTATTTCGATGTCGTGGACAGCGCCGGACACGAATTCGGCCCCAGCGACGGGCGGACGCTCGAAGCAGTGGCGCAGGTCGACAAATGGATGGGACAGCTCGTCGACGGCCTCGCCGCATTGGGCCAGCCCGCCAATCTGGTGATCGTTTCCGATCACGGTATGGCGCCGACGCAGAGCAGCCGCGTCGTCGTGCTCGGGCAGATGCTGCCGCTCGACGATATCGAGCTGTTCGAATCCGGAACCTATGCCAGCCTGACTCCCGTGCCGGGCAAGGAAGCCGCGGTCGAGAAGGTGCTGCTGGGCAAGCACGCCCATATGGAATGCTGGCGCAAGCGCGATATCCCCGCGCGCTTCCACTACGGCGCCAATCCCCGCATCCCGCCGATCTTCTGCCTCGCCGAAACCGGATGGCTGATCAATGCGAAGGCACCCGAGAAGCGCTTCGCGGGCGGCAATCACGGCTATGACAATTATTCCCCCGAAATGGCGGCCTTGTTCATCGGACATGGCCCCGCTTTCCGTCCGGCCACGCTGCCCGCGTTCGACAATGTCGACGTCTATCCATTGCTGCGCGACCTGATGGGCCTTCCGGCGAAACCGGGCGTCGACGGCACCGACGCCGTATTCAGGATCGCGATCCGCTAGGGCTTGCCAAGTTTCAGTTTCTATCCGAAACTAAAATCATGCTGTATCTGGACGATATCCATGTGGGCATGAAGCGCAGCTTCGGCCGTTATGAAGTGACGCGCGAGGAAGTGCTCGCCTTTGCCGCGAAATACGATCCGCAGCCCTTCCACCTCTCCGACGAGGCGGCCGCGGAGACTCATTTCGGGCGGCTGGCGGCGAGCGGCTGGCACACCTGCGCTATGACCATGTCGATGTTCGTGGCCGAGATGAACGTCCATCCCCAGGCGAGCCTCGGCGCCGCCGGAGTCGACGAATTGCGCTGGCTCAAGCCGGTCCACCCCGGGGACGTGCTGCGCTGCGAGAGTGAAGTGCTCGACGTGCGGCCGTCGCAGAGCCGGCCCGACATGGGCAGCCTGCGCAGCCAGATGACCACGTTCAACCAGCACGACGAGCCCGTGCTGCGCTTCACCGCGCTCGCGCTGATGCGGCGGCGGCCGGCGAGCGGCTAAAGCTCAGTGGCGCCGATAGCGGCCGTCGCCGCGTCGGTCGCCGCGATCCCAGTCGCGCCGTTCGCCGCGCCGGTTGTCGAAGCCGCGCCAATTCTCCCGGCGGTCGCCGCGCCATTCGCGGCCACGATCGTACCAATAGCGGCGCTGCCCGTCGTTCCAGCGATGCGGGCGCCGGTAGCGATCGTACACGTAATAGCCGGTACCCGGGTAATAATAGTCCCCATACCAGCCAAAGTACGAGCTTGGCCCATAGCGGTAATAAGGGTCGTACCCGTCATAATAGCCGCCGCTGGAATAGCCGACCGAAACGCCCGAATAGCCATAGCCGTCCTCGGTGCAGGCGGCGGCGGTGAGCCCCAGCGCGACGGCGAGGGTAGCGGCGGAAATGCGGTGAATCAACATGGCGGTCTCTCCAGCGCCGCCGCGGCACTCTGGAGGCGCCTCGCGGACGGCTAACTATAAGGAACGTTTACGCCCGAGGGGATGTTCCAGCCACGCTCTCGCGTCTGACGGCCCTAGCTCCCGTTCGTTTCGAGCGAAGTCGAGAAACGGATCTCGAGCGTGTGAGGTTTCTCGACTTCGCTCGAAACGAACGGAAGGGCGTGAGTTCACCCCCTGTCCATCTCGCTCAGTGGCCGTCGAACGCCACCAGCGCATTCACCGCGATCCCGTCGCCGCGCAGCGCGTCCGCCCCGCCCAGTTCGGGCAAGTCGACCACGAACGCCGCCTGGACCACTTCGGCCCCCGCCTTGTGCAGCAGCCGGACGGCGGCGCGCGCCGTGCCGCCGGTGGCGATCAGATCGTCGACCAGCAGCACCCGAGCGCCGGGTGCGCAGGCATCGGCGTGGATGGCGATGCGATCGGTGCCGTACTCCAGCGCATAGTCCTCGGCGATCGTCGCGCCGGGCAGCTTGCCGTCCTTGCGGATCAGCAGCACCCCGGTGCCCAGCTTCACTGCCAGCGCCGCGCCGAACAGGAAGCCGCGCGCCTCGACCCCCGCGACGAGATCGATTTGCCCGTCGACCGCTTCGGCCATACGGTCGATCGTCAGCCGCAACCCTTCCGCGTCGAGCAGCAGCGTGGTGATGTCGCGGAACATGATCCCCGGCTTGGGGAAATCGGGGATGGTGCGGATACGCCGCCGGATGTCGTCATTGTCGTTCGCCACGTCGTCGGCTCCGTCCAAAAAGAAATCCCGCCGAGCTGGGCTGCGGCGGGATTTCGTCAGTTCAGCGATGTCGCAGCGCTAGCCTCAGTGCTTCACGCCCCGCCACACGGTCAGATACGCGCCATAAGCGAGGCCCGTCGCGATCAGCAGGAAGATCACCACTGCGAGGCCTGCCGCATGGCGACGCTCCATCGTCGGTTCGGCGGTCCAGACGAGGAACGCCGAGACGTCCTGCGCCATCTGGTCGACCGTCGCGCGCGTGCCGTCCGAATAGGTGACCTGGTTCTCGCTGGTCAGCGGCGGCGGCATCGCGATGTTGAGGTTCGCGAAATACGGGTTGTAGTGCGAGCCGTCGGGCGTCTTGGCACCGGGGAACTTGGCCAGCAGCTCGGCCGGCTGCTTTTCCTCATATCCCGTCAACAGCGAGTGGACGTAGGCGGCGCCGCCATGCCGCGCCTTGGTGATCAGGCTGAGATCCGGCGGCGTGCCGGTGCCCGGATAATAGACCTTGGGGAAGCGATCCGACGGCAGATTGTCGCGCTCGCCCCAGGTGCCCGCCTTTGCGTCCTGCACCGGCTGCTTGATCGGCCAATCCTTGGCGATCTTCTTCACTTCGGCCTCGTTATAGCCGATCTGCTGAAGATCGCGGAACGAGACGAGGTTCAGCGAGTGGCAGGTCGCGCAGACCTTTTCGAAGACCAGGAAGCCGCGCTGCAGCTGCTGGTTGTCGAACTTGCCGAAGGGACCATCGGACTTGAGCGCAAGCTCCTTCGGATGGTGATGGAACTCCTCCTCGGCGGTCGGCTTCGGGGGATCGGTGATCCAGCCCGAGACGGTACCGAACAGCGCGAGCGCCAGGACGAAGATAAAGGCGCCACCGACAAGGAATTTGACCGAGCGCAGGAACAGCGGAAGCATGTTTTCGATTCCCCTTTACGCGCTCAGCGCCGTTTCGCTCATCCGCGAGCCGCTCTTGTCGCCCAGCACTGCCTCGGTGATCGAGTTGGGCAGCGGCTTCGGACGCTCGAGGCGCGAGATGATCGGCACGATGATCAGGAAGTGCGCGAAATAATACATCGCGGTGATCTGGCTGAGCAGCACGATCCCCGGGGTCGCGGCCGAACCGCCGCAATAACCCAGCACCAGCACGTCGGCCACCAGCACCCAGAAGGCGACGCGATAGGCCGGGCGGAAGTTCGCCGAGCGCACCGGCGACTTGTCGAGCCAGGGCAGGAAGAACAGCAGCAGGATCGATCCGAACATCGCCAGCACGCCCCACAGCTTCGCCGGGATGATGAAGTCCGCGGTGAACGCGCGCAGGATCGCGTAGAACGGCCAGAAATACCATTCGGGGACGATGTGCGCAGGCGTCGAGAGCGGGTTCGCCGGGATGTAATTGTCCGGGTGGCCCAGATAGTCGGGCAGGAAGAAGATCAGGATCGCGAAGACGATCATGAACACGCCGACCCCGAAGCCGTCCTTGGCGGTGTAATAAGGATGGAACGGAACGGTGTCCTGCTCGCCCTTCACTTCCACGCCGGTCGGGTTGCCCGAGCCCGGGATGTGGAGCGCCCAGATGTGCAGGATCACGGCGCCCGCGATCACGAAGGGCAGCAGATAATGGAGCGAGAAGAAGCGGTTGAGCGTCGCGTCGTCCGGTGCATAGCCGCCGAGCAGCCACACGCGGACCCATTCGCCGACCACGGGGATTGCCGAGAAGAAGCCGGTGATCACCTGTGCACCCCAGAAGCTCATCTGCCCCCAGGGAAGCACATAGCCCATGAACGCAGTGGCCATCAGCAGCAGGAAGATCACCACGCCGATCAGCCACACCATCTCGCGCGGCGCCTTGTACGATCCGTAATAAAGGCCGCGGAAGATGTGGATATAGACCACGGTGAGGAACATGCTGGCGCCGTTGGCGTGCGCGAAGCGCAGGAACCAGCCCGCGTTGACGTCGCGCATGATGCCCACGTTGACGCTCTCGAACGCGCCGGCGGCCGAGGAGTGGAAGTGCATCGCGAGCACGATGCCGGTGACGATCTGGACAACCAGAGCGACGCCGGCGAGCACGCCGAAGTTCCAGAAATAGTTGAGGTTGCGCGGGACCGGATAGCCGGCGCCGACTGCGTTATAGACGAAGCGCGGCAGCGGAAGACGGCTGTCGATCCACTGCATCAGCGGGTTCTTGGGTTCGTAGTGGCGTGCCCAGGGGAAGCTCATCTGCGTCTATCCTCAACCGACCACGACGACAGTGTCGGACGTGAATGCATATTCGGGAACCTCGAGGTTCTTCGGTGCCGGACCCTGGCGGATGCGGCCTGCGGTGTCGTAGGCCGAGCCGTGGCACGGGCAGAAATAGCCGCCGAACGGCCCGCGATTCTCGCCCTCGCCCGCGCCCAGCGGCACGCAGCCGAGATGGGTGCACACGCCCAGCGTGATCAGCCAGTTGGTATGGCCTTCCTTGGTGCGCTGCTCGAGCGTCTGCGGGTCGCGCAGGCTCGACACGGGAACCGCATCGGCCGCGGCGATCTCCGCCGGCGTGAGATTGCGCACGAACAAGGGCTGCTTGCGGAAGCTCGCCTTGATCGCCTGGCCCGGCTCGATCGCCGAGACGTCGAGCTCGGTGGTCGACTGCGCGAGCACGTCCGCCGAGGGATTCATCGAATTGATCAGCGGCAGCACCGTGACGCCGGCGCCCACGCCTGCGAACGAAACGGCGGCGATCGTGAGATAGTCGCGGCGCCGCGGGTTCTCGATCACATCGCCGGGGGGGACCACGGTCTGGGTCGGGGAAACACCGTCTTCAAGCGTTGCCATGCATCAGCCCTTGCACTTCGAAACAATCCGCGAGGAACGCGCGGCTTAAGAGGACGCAGGCGCATGCGCGCCCAGAGCCGCCCGGTGCCCCCGGTGGCTTGGGCGGCCTGATAGACGCGGGGAAGCGCCTTTGCCAACAGGGATTTTGCGCCGCGGGTGGCCGGCGCGGGCGCGCCCTCTCCCGCACGGAGGCGCGACACGCTATGGGCGCCTCATGCGCATCGCACTGTTCCAGCCTGAGATCGCCGGCAATGTCGGCGCCGTCCTCCGCCTCGGCGCCTGTTTCAGCGTCGGCATCGACATTATCGAACCGATGGGGTTTCCGTGGAGCGACAAGCGCCGCAAGCGATCGGCGATGGACTATGACGACAAAGTCGAAGTCGCTCGCCACGCCGATTTCGACGCATTCAAGGCGTGCGCTCCCGGCCGGCTGGTCCTGTTCACCACGCGGGGCGGCACGCGGCTGCCGGAGGCGATGTTCCAGCCGAACGACACTTTGCTGTTCGGATCGGAAAGCGCCGGCGCCGCCGATTTCGTGCATGCCGGCGCCGATCTGGCGGTGCGCATTCCGCTTGCCGCGGGGCTGCGCTCGCTCAACCTCTCGGTCGCCGCCGGAATCGGGCTCGGCGAGGCGCTGCGCCAGACCGGCGGCTGGCCCGCCTGAGCGCTCGAGGGACATTATGTCCACTCGACACGCTTCCCTGCCCCCGCTTACTAGGCCGGCCATGCAAGAGCTCGACCCCCAGCAGCAAGCCGCCCGTATCTGGTTCGAAAGCCTGCGCACATCGATCTGCGCCGAATTCGAAGCGATCGAAGCCGAGGCAGGATCGGACGCGAAGTTTGACTATCTCGCCTGGGACCGCACCGACCCGAGCGGCGCGCCGGGTGGTGGCGGCGTGCGCGGCGTGATGAAGGGCCAGGTCTTCGAGAAGGTCGGCGTCAACGTCTCGACCGTCGGCGGCACGTTCGAAGGCGATTTCGCGAAGACGATCCACGGCGCCGCCGAGGACCCGGCCTTCTTCGCCACCGGCATCAGCCTCGTCGCGCACATGGCCAACCCGCACGTGCCCGCGGTCCACATGAACACGCGTTTCCTGTGCACCACCAAACGCTGGTTCGGCGGCGGGGCCGATCTCAACCCGCCGATCCCGGTCGAAGAGGATACCGCCGAGTTCCATGCGGCACTGAAAGCGGCATGCGACGCGCATGCTTCGGACCATTATCCGCGCTTCAAGAAATGGGCCGACGACTATTTCTACATTCCGCACCGGAAAGTGCATCGCGGCGTCGGCGGGATCTTCTACGATCACCTCGAAGGCGATTGGGACGCGAATTTCGCGTTCACCCAGGATGTCGGCCGCGCGTTCCTCGACGCGTTTCCGCGTATCGTCCGCCGGAGGATGCATGCGCCCTTCACCGAGGCGGACAAGGCCCGACAGCTCGAATGGCGCGGCCGCTATGCCGAGTTCAACCTGATCTATGATCGCGGCACCTTGTTCGGCCTCAAGACCGGCGGCAATGTCGACGCGATCCTGATGAGCCTGCCCCCGGTCGCGGCATGGGCCTGACGCCCGTCCCCAACGACCAGATCGCGACGATCGTCACCTCGCTGGAGATGCGCCAAAAGCCGCCGCTGCGCCCGGCACCGCCCTCGCCGCTCAAGCTCACGCACTGGCCCGCGCCGGCGAGCGACAAATATCGCGCGCTGTTCCGCCGCGTCGGCGAGCCCTGGCTCTGGTTCTCGCGGCTGGTGATTCCCGAAGAGGCGCTGCGCCGGATTCTCGATGACGAAAAGATCGAGGTTTATGCCGCAACCGACCGCGCCGGGATCGAGCTCGGCATGCTCGAGCTCGATTTCCGCGTCGAGGGGACCTGCGAGCTCTCTTATTTCGGGCTCGTCCCCGAACTAACCGGCAAGGGCAATGGCGGCTGGCTGATGGCGCAGGCACTGGGCCTCGCCTGGCGCAAAAGCGTGGCGCGCGTCTGGGTCCATACTTGTACGCTCGATCATCCGGCGGCGCTCGGCTTCTACCGGCGCCACGGCTTCATGCCCTATAAGCGCACCGTCGAGACCTTCGCCGATCCGCGAATCGCGGGCATGCTCGCGCCCGAAGCCGCGCCTCACATTCCTTGTCTGGGCGCCGTCCGCAAATAAGCGGCGACGCGAAGCACCGCGAGCGCTGACCAGGCGAATCCTCCGATCAGCGCGGTGACGACATAGCCGATCGCCACGACGATCCGCTCGTCCCCGACCGCCGCGCCGAGCAACGCTAGCAAGCCGGTCGACACTATTACCAACAGCAACGCGCCGAGCAGCACGAACCCGGACACTGCCAGCAACACGATCCAGCCGAAGCCGGCGCTACCCCGCCAGCCTTGCCGGAATGCTTCGATCACGCCGCGCTCGGGCGCCGCCGCGAAGGCCGGGCCCGCGAGCCAGGTCCGCCCAAAGGCGAAGAGCCCGGGCAGCAGGAACAACGACGAGCCGAAGCTGAACAACAGTGCCGCGACGATGTCGATCGCCAGCCATGGCAGCAACCGCCTGACCGTGAGCACCAGCACTTCGCCCAGCGTGCGTCCGCCGCCCTGCAGATAGAGGTTGAGCACCGCGAAGGTGCCGAAATCGATCGCGAGATTGGCGAGCAGGATCGGCAGCAGATTGGCGGCGTAGAACCCCATCACCGCCTCGCGCACCTGCTCCGGCGCCACGTCGCCGGGAAAGCCACTGCCGGCGAGCAGCAGCACGATCCCCAGCATCGGCACGACGAAGAACATCCCCGCGATCGGCAGCAGCAATTCGCGCTCGCTGCGCCAGAGCGTCCGGGCGTCGGCGAGAACGCCGGCAAGGCTGAGCGTCATGCGCCGGCTTCGGTCTGGCGGAAGCTCGCCGCGGTCAGCGCGAGATACAGTTTGGCAGTGAAGGCCGGCGGGATGACCATGAAGGCCGATTGCACCGCGGCGACGACGATCGCAGTCATCACGCTCGACAGCGTCACACCGTCGCCATTGCCCGCGACGAGCGCGAAGACGCTGCCGAACACGGTTTTGGCGGCAAGCGCGGCCACCCAGCTCACGATCGCGAAAAGGGTGATCACGCCGACGATGCGCAGCGCCGTGCCGCGCGTCAGCCGCCATGATTGGCCGAGCGCGCTCAGCACGCGATTCTCGCGCACAACCAGCGGCGTCGCGACTACCAGCCGCGCAATCAGCCAGAGCAGGAAGAGAATCAGCGCGAGCAAATAGAGGGCGATGAAGCTCGCCACTCCCGCGCTCATGTTCACATTCTCGCCGCGCGCCATCGCCGCCATGTCATAGCCACTGAACGCCAATATGCCGGGCACCGGCAGCACCAGCGCCGAAGCCACTACGATCATCACGATCGATACGACCAGCGCGGGGATCAGGCGCCGCGTGGCGATGTTCGCCGCGCTGCGCTCGGTGGCGATGTCGAGCGCCATCGCGGTGATCGCCAGCGATCCCCAGAGCGATACCACGGCGAACACGATCTGGAGGACGGTAAGCAGGATCTTCAACCCCTCGTCCGCTCCGATCATCGCTGCCGCGAAATTGCCTTCGATCGACGCGGGCACGAAGAAGGTGAGCAAGGCGATCGGCAGCACGGCGGCGATGTTGTCGCTCAGGAACTCGGCCGTCCGATCCCAGACAATGCTCATCTTCACCATGATACGCACATTTTCCTTCGCCTCCCGAGCCCCGTGTTAGCCGCCGGCCAGAGGCTTGCCAATGGTTGCGAAAATCCCTTTATCGGCGGGGCATGACATCCGAAATCGAATGGCGCGTCGAGCCCGGGCAGGTCGACTATGGCGTGGCGCTGGCGCAAATGGAGGCGCGCGCCGCCGCGGTGACGCGGCACGAGGCGCGCGAGCTGATCTGGCTGCTCGAGCATCCGCCGGTCTATACTGCAGGCACCAGCGCGACCGACGCTGGTGAACTGCTCGACCCGCGTTTCCCCGTGCACAAGACCGGCCGTGGCGGGCGCTACACCTATCACGGACCCGGCCAGCGGATCGGCTATGTCGTGCTCGATCTGCGCGACCGCCGTCGCGACGTGCGCTGCTATGTCCATGCGCTCGAAGGCTGGGTGATCGCCGCTTTGGCCCATTGCGGGATCGAGGCGTTCCACGCCCAGGGCCGGATCGGCATCTGGACGCATGACGCGGCCGGCCGCGAAGCCAAGATCGGCGCGATCGGCGTGCGCATCCGGCAATGGGTGACGCTCCACGGTTTCGCAGTGAACCTCTCCCCCGATCTCAGCCACTTCACCGGCATCGTGCCCTGCGGCATCGCCGAATTTCCGGTGACGAGCGCCGCCGCTCTCGGCAAGGATGTGAGCAAGGAGCGCTTCGATTCAGCACTCTCCGCCACATTCCTGCCATTTTTGCAGGCTCTCTCTAGCTGAAGGGCAAATCGAGTCTTGAGGGCTTGCCCCAAACCGACTAATGTCCACGTCGGTTTGGGTATTAACGGCGTATCCGCTGTCCAAATCCACTATCTAGGGAGCTATTACATGCGTGCAGTCCTTTCCAAGATCGTTGCAGGTTCGATGATCGCCGGTGCGGCCCTTCTGGCCTCGGCGTGCACCAGCAACGAGTCGGCGACCAACGTCACCAACACCACTGAAGTCGTGCCGACCGAGAACGTCACCACGACCGACACGATGGTCACCAACATCGATGCGGCTGCTCCGATGGACAACATGGGCGCCGAGGTGAACACCACGACGACCGAGAACACCACCGCCAACGCGATGTAATCATCGCGCGTCAGCGTGTTTGAGAGGGCCGTCCGGGCAACCGGGCGGCCCTTTTCGTTGGGCCTCGCAGCGCCGCCACGAAGCAGCGAAAAAAGGGCTTGGGCACGGAGTCGAAAAGCCCTAACCACGCGTGGGACCAGCAGAAAGAGGGAATAATGCCAGTTCCGCGTATCGTATCCGTTCTTGCCGTGGCGGCTGGCTTTCTCGCGGCGGCACCTGCATCGGCACAATTCTTCCTGAAGTCCGCGGCCATGCCGAGCGGGCGAGTGACCGGCGCCGAACCCGGCATGACCGGCCCCGCATTGCCGGATGCGACCCCTGCCGAGCTCCGCGCCGCTCTGGTGTGGAATCTGCGCGCTGCACTCAACGTCGCCGCGCTCCAATGCCAGTTCGAGCCCACGCTGCTGACGCTCGGCAATTACAATGCCATCCTGAAAGATCACGAAGTCGAACTGCGTGAATCCTATGGAACGCTCGAGAAATATTTTACACGCCAGAACAAGACCAAGAAGGCGGGGCAAACCGAACTCGACAAGTTCGGAACCCGTGTCTATTCGGGCTTTTCGACTGTCTCTGGCCAGCTATCTTTCTGCCAGACCGCCGCCTCAATCGGCCATGAAGCGCTGTTCGCCAGGCGCGGCGCTTTCGGCGATGTCGCGCAGGAGCGGATACGCGAACTCCGCGCCAGCCTCACGCCGTGGGGCGAGCAGCTGCGCCGCAGCCTCAGCTATCAGGGGCTGACCGCCGCATCGCTTCCTCCCTTCTTCAGCAACGACAAATGCTGGCGCAAGGGCACCTATCAGGTGAAGAAATGCGGCGCGCTGATAGCGACGCGCTAGAGGCTGTGGACTGAGGCTTACCTTACCCGTTCGTTTCGAGCGAAGTCGAGAAACAGGTCTCTAGCGCAAGCCCAACAGCTTGTGCGTCTGGAGCGACAGCCGCCAGCGCGGCCGCTCCATCGCCAGCGCGACCGCGGCGCGAATATTCGCTTCGCCGTCGGCGCTGTCCATCGGCTGGACGAGGAAGTGGCGGAAGTCCCACGTTTCCAGCGTATCGAGATCCGTCCCCGCCTGCGGCCAGACCAGCTTGAGCTCGTCGCCCGAGCGCTGGACCACTTCGCTCCCCGCCTTGGGGCTGATGCACACCCAGTCGATCCCGGGATGCACCGGCAGCGTGCCGTTGCTCTCGATCGCGATCCGGAAGCCGCGCGCATGGAGCGCGTCGACCAGCGCATCGTCGACCTGCAGCATCGGCTCGCCCCCGGTCAGGACGACGAAGCGCGCGAGAGGCTCTGCCCCCCAATATCCGGCGACCGCGTCCGCCAGCGCGTCCGCATCGGCGAACCTGCCGCCGCCCAGACCATCGGTTCCGACGAAATCGGTGTCGCAAAACCGGCAGATCGCAGTCGCGCGGTCCTGCTCGCGCCCCGACCAGAGGTTGCACCCGGCGAACCGTACGAACACCGCGCGCGCGCCGGCATTCACGCCCTCGCCCTGGAGCGTGAGGAACATCTCCTTGACCGCGTAGCTCATGGGGCGGTCGCGTACCGCGTCGGATCGGGGATGCCGGCTTCCTCGAATCCCTTCGAACGCAGGCGGCAGCTGTCGCACAGTCCGCAATGCAGGCTGCCGGGCGCGGGATCGTAGCACGACCAGCTCATCCCCGCGTCGAGCCCGAGCCGCGCCGCCTCGCGAACGATATCGGCCTTGGTCATGTCCTGCAGCGGCGCCCGGATGTGGAAGGGCTCGCCCTCCACCCCGGCCTTGGTCGCGAGTTCGGCCAGCTTCTCGAAGCCCTGGATGAATTCGGGACGGCAATCGGGATAGCCCGAATAATCGAGCGCATTGACGCCGATATAGATGTCGCGCGCGCCCGCCGCCTCGGCCCAGCCAAGCGCGAGACTGAGGAAGATCGTGTTGCGCGCGGGCACATAAGTGACGGGGATGTCGGCGCCGACGCCGCCTTTGGGCACGTCGATCTCGTCGGTCAGCGCCGAGCCGCCGAACGCGCGCAGGTCGAGCGGCAGCACGACATGACGTTCGGCGCCCAGCGTCTGCGCGATCCGGCGCGCCGCCGCGAGTTCGACATGGTGGCGCTGGTTATAATCGATCGAGAGCGCGAGCAGCCGGTGCCCATCCTCGCGGGCACGCGCGGCCGAAACCATCGAATCCAGCCCGCCGGAGATCAGGGCAATCGCTACGCTGTCGGTCATGACGCTGCCGCTAGCCGCTTTCGCGCCCTGAATCAAAATGGCCGAATCAAAATGGGCCGCCTAGGCGGCCCAGTCAGGGAGTATTACCAGAGAGGATGCCCCTGAAGGAGCAGTGCAAAGCTAACCGACCAGGGTTAACGAAACGTAACCGCGCGAAGGATCAGTTGCAGGCGCCCGTCCGCCGCCCCTCGAAGCGTTCGGAGAAGGGTGACCCGTCCGCCACTCCCTGCGTCTCGATGTTGATCACGCGCGGCGTGTCGACCGAAATGGTGGTACGGCCATGGCCATGGCTCGGGCATGTATAGCGAATGGTGCCGCCATGCGCGCCGTTCTCCATCACGAAATGCTCGCACTGGGTATCGCCGTGCATGATCTGGAGCAGCACTGAGGGGTCGCGCACGCATAGCCGCCGCAAACCACCATCCGCTGCCTTGAGCTGCCATTGGCCGCGCTCGATCCCGTTGAGCGCGTTCGGCACAGGATCGCGCTGCGCAGTCGCGCCCGCGGCACCGAACAGAAGCAGCGCGCCCGCAATCGCCAGGCGCATCGAACGCTTAAGCACCATAACAACTCCCCGCCCCGGGGCCGCATCTTCGTCGCCCCAATCGAATCCGCGTCCCCGGTTCCACAAAGATATGGAAACCGGCATCGCGATTACAACGGGGGTGAAACAAAATCCGCGAGCTGCACCGGGAACTTCGTCGAACAAAAAGCGCAATCCACGCTGATCACGCCGTTCTCGTCGGCCATCGCCGCGCGCTCTTCGGCCGGGAACTTGCCGAGCACCTGCGTGATGTACGCAGCGTCGCAGCGACAGCCGCGCGAAAGCTGGGCGCCGCTCAGCAGCCGCACCTCGCTCTCCTCGTTGAACAGCCGCCAGACGAGGTTCTCGAGCGGGATCGCGGGATCGGCGAGCTCGTCGGCGCCCATGGTCGATCCGAGTGCCTCGACATGCTGCCATTCGGGATGGTCGAGCCGGGTATGCAGCCGCTCGCGGCCCAGCTCGCCCTCGGGCAGATGCTGGAGGAAGATGCCCCCCGCGACCAGCTTTCCGTCGGCGCCGCGGCCCACGCCGAGCCGCACGAGGCTCGGGATCTGCTCGGATTGCAGGAAATAGCTCTCCGCCGCGGCGCTCAGCGATTCGCCGTCCAGCGGCACGATGCCCTGGTAGCGCTCCTTCGTGGTCGACTGGTCGAAGGTGATCGCCAGATAGCCCTGGTTGAACAGCGCATAGAGCGACGGGTTCTTGCCCAGCCGCGCGAGCCGCTCGGCGTCGAACTGGACATAGCCGCGCAGCTCGCCGTTCTTGTAGTCGCACACCAGCAGGCTGACGATGCCGCCCTTGGTCTGCGCCTGCAGCGTCATCTGCCCCTCGGCATTCTTGAGCATCGCCCCCAGCAAAGCGGTCAGGGTCAGCGCCTCGGCGAGCAGCCTCTCGATCACCGGCGGATAGGCATGTGCCGACAGGATCTGATCGAGCACCGGCCCCAGCCGCGCGACACGGCCGCGGGCATGACGCTCCGGAATGGCAAAGCCGACGACACGATCGAGATCGGCGGTGGGGGCGGTGGTGTTCATCGCTCAAATCTCCGCCGTCCGCGGCACGCAGCATCGTTCCGCGCGGGCCTGTCGAACGGGTTTTTGGGGTTCTGCGCCTAAATAGGAAGCGTTAGCCCCAAAACAACTCAGCCGATCTGCCCGAAGCACCAGCGCAGGACCGACTTCTGCGCGTGCAGCCGGTTCTCGGCCTCGGGCCAGATCAGCGACTGGGGCCCGTCGATCACGGCGTCGACCACTTCCTCACCGCGATGTGCGGGCAGGCAGTGGAGGAACGCCGCATCGGGCTTCGCCGCAGCCATCAGCTGTTCGGTGACCTGGAACGGCATCATCGCCGCGAGCTTGGTCTCGGCATGTGCCTGGCCCATCGATATCCAGGTGTCGGTGACGATCACGTCGGCACTCTCGACCGCTTCCTTCGCGCTGCCGACGACACGGGCACGGCCCTTGCCGCGCGCGACATCCTCGTCGCTCGGCTGGAAGCCCTGCGGGCATGCGGCGACGACGTCGAAGCCCATCAGCCCACCCGCTTCCATGATCGAGGCGAGGACGTTGTTGCCGTCGCCGAGCCACGCGACCTTGAGCCCCGGCAACGCCCGCCCGCTCTCGAGGATCGTCAGCAAGTCGGCCATGATCTGGCAGGGGTGCGAAGCGTCGGTGAGTCCGTTGATCACCGGGATCGACGCGTATTTCGCCATGTCGACCACCTTGGCGTGATCGTCGGTGCGGATCATGATCGCGTCGCAATAGCCCGAGAGGACCCGCGCGGTATCGGCGATGCTCTCGCCGCGCCCGAGCTGCATGCTGCCGGCATCCATCACGATGCTGGTCCCGCCGAGCTGGCGGATCGCCATGTCGAACGACACCCGGGTGCGCGTCGAATTCTTCTCGAAGATCATCGCGAGGACATGCCCGGCGAGCGGCGCGTCGGCATCGGCCTTGCCTTTGGGCCAGCCCTTGCGCGCGGCCTTGCGGGCGACGGCATCGTCCAGCATCGCCTGCACGCCCGTGGTGCCGGCATCGGACAGATCGAGGAAGTTCCGGTAGGTCATGAAATCATCCCCTGCCCCCGTTCGCTTCGAGCGCAGTCGAGAAGCAATGTGTCTCGACTGGGCTCGACACGAACGGAGGGATTTAATCCTGCAAACGCCCGAACATCAGTCATCGCTCGGCGGCGCATAGGCGCGTGCGCCCGCGCTCATCCGCTCGACGCATTCCGCGATATGGCTCTCGTCGATCACCAGCGGCGGCAGCACGCGGAACACGTTCTCGCCCGCCGCCACGGTGAGCAGCCCGTGATTGTCGCGCAGATGCGCCACGAAATCGCGCGCCACGGCCGGCTCCTTGAGCTTGATGCCCAGCATCAGCCCCTTGCCGCGGATCTCCTCGAACAAATGGTCGTGGTTCGGGATCATCTGCTCGAATGCCTGGCGCAGCCGGTCGCCCATCTTGGCGACATGTTCGAAGAAGCCGGGCTCTAGCATCACGTCGAGGATCGCCTGCCCCGCCGCCATGCCGAGCGGATTGCCGCCATAGGTCGAGCCGTGGGTGCCGATCACCATGCCCTTGGCCGCTTCCTCGGTCGCGAGGCACGCGCCGAGCGGGAAGCCGCCGCCGATGCCCTTCGCCGCGGTCAGGATGTCCGGCGTGATGCCGTAATGCTCATAGGCCCACATCTTGCCGGTCCGGCCATAGCCGCACTGGATCTCGTCGAGGATGAGCAGCAGGCCATGCTCGTCGCACGCCTTGCGCAGGCCCTGGATGAACTCGGGCGTGCCCGCCGTCATCCCGCCCTCGCCCTGCACCGTCTCGACCAGGAAACCCGCGGTCTCGTCGTCGATCGCGGCGAGGGCGCCTTCGAGATCGTTGAACTTCACATAATCGAAGCCCGGCAGCAGCGGCTCGAAGCCGTCGCGCATCTTCGGCTGGTCGGTCGCCGAGATCGCCCCGATCGAACGCCCGTGAAAGGCGTTCTTGAACGTGATCAATTTGTGGCGCTGCGGATTGCCGTTGACGTAGTGATAGCGGCGCGCGGTCTTGATCGCGCATTCGATCGCCTCGACGCCCGAATTGGTGAAGAACACCGTGTCGGCGAAGCTGTTGTCGACGATCCGCTGCGCCAGCGCCTCGCCCTGCGGGCTGCCGTACAGGTTGGAGACGTGCATCAGCGTTGCCGCCTGCTCCTGGATCGCCTTGGTCAGATGCGGGTGGCCATGGCCCAGCGCATTGACGGCGATCCCCGCGGCGAAATCGAGATATTTCTCACCGCGCTCGCCATAGAGGTACACGCCCTCGCCTCGCACCGGCCGCACACCGCACCGCGGATAGACGGGCATGAGCGGAGTGATAGGCATGGGAACGGTACCTCCTTCGAGAAAGCTGGGTTGAGCTCCAGAAACGCAAAAGGGCGGCCAACCGGACCGCCCGGAACGGGTGTTTACGAGCAGCGCCACATCTGCGTCAATAATGGTTTCGGCGGGAGGCCATGCCCAGCCGCCATGCACGGCTAATTCTTGAGGTTCCAGCCCCGGCGGAGCAGCCAATAGCAGATCAGCCCCAGCCCCGCATCGAGCGCGAGGATGATTCCGCTGCCCGTCAGGATCGGCGAATCCGCGACCCCGAGGAACCCGTAGCGGAACCCCGAGATGATGTAGAAGAACGGGTTGAAGTGGCTGATCGTCTGGAAGACCGGCGACAATTTATCGACCGAGTAGAAGGTGCCCGACAGCAAAGACAGCGGCGCCACCACGAAATTGCTCACCGCCGCGGCATGATCGAACTTCTCCGCCCAGATCGAAGTCAGCACGCCGAGCAGCGACAGGAACAATGCGCCGAGAAAGCCGAACCACAGGATCGCCCAGAAATGGTGCGGCACGACGCTCACCCCCGGCCACAGCGCCATTGCCAGCCACACCGTCGCGCCGACGCAGAACGCCCGCGTCACTGCCCCGCCGCACAGTCCCGCGAGCAATTCACCGGTCGAAAGCGGCGGCATCAGATAATCGACGATCGTCCCCTGGATCTTGCCGACGAGCAGCGAAAAGCTCGAATTGGCGAAGGCATTCTGCAGCATCCCCATCACGATCAGCCCCGGCGCGATGAAATCGGCGAAGTGAATGCTGTGCCCCTGCAGCTCGATCGTGCGCCCGCCGCCGCCCAAAGCGACGGTGAAAATCACCAGAAACAGCAAGGTCGTGACCGCCGGTGCCCAGATCGTCTGGAGCTGCACCTTGAAGAAACGGCGCACCTCCTTGATATAGAGCGTACGCAGTCCTCCCCAGTTCACGTTGCGAATCACCGGAACGCCGGGTTCGGGGAGACTATGGCTGGTTTTGGGGCCGGATTCCGGGTGGCTGCTCATCGCGTGTTCGCGTAAACGCTGCCCGCGCGCCCCGCAAGTTGAAGGATGTGAAGTTGAGCTGGACCGAAGAGCGTATCGATACGCTGAAGAAGATGTGGGACAGCGGCCTGACCGCGACCCAGATCGCCGAGGAGCTCGGCGGCGTGTCGCGCAATGCCGTGATCGGCAAGGCGCACCGGCTGGGCCTCCAGTCGCGCCCGTCGCCGGTCAAGCCGAACGAGCCCAAGGCCGCGGCTGAGCCTGCAGCACCCAGGCCGGCAGCGCCTGCCGCGCCGGCACCAAGAGCGCCCGCCGCCGTTGCACCGCAAGCGCCGGCCGCCCCGCCCAGCGCGGCGCCGCCCACGACCGAGGCCAAGCCCGAATCGAACGCGCCCGTGCTCCGCTCTGTCGGCCCCGGCGGCTTCCTCCGTCAGAACCCCGGCGAGCAGTCCGCGCCGATCACCCCGGCGCCGCCGCGCCGTCTGGTCCCGGCCAAGCCGAGCGACGCGATCGCGGGCAAGACCAGCCTGCTCGATCTCAACGACCGCATCTGCAAATGGCCGCTCGGCCATCCGGGCGAGCCTGACTTCCATTTCTGCGGCGACAAAGTGAATCCGGGCTTCCCCTATTGCGTCGCGCATTGCGGCCATGCCTATCAGGCGCAGCTCCCACGCCGCGATCGCCGCCCCCCGCCGCCTCTGCCCTTCGGCGGCCCGCGGGTGCGCTGATCCCGTCCTGAATTTCGCATCGCCCCGGAACCCGCTTCCGGGGCGATTGCTTTCGCGGCCTCGCCGGATCGAGGGGTTCCCGGTCAGGTTCCGCGCCGGAAAGCGGCCCGTCGGCTAGCGCCCCCATCCCGGTCGTTCCGGCACTCGATGCCGGCGCTGTAAGCGGTCACGCAGCACGCCCCCTGCGTGAAGCTTCACTGCCGATTGCGGGTCGCAGCTCGACGTGACAGGTTGACAGGGATGAGGCATTCCAAAGTCGTTCCGTTACTTGCCGCACTGCTCGCAAGTTGCGCTCCGTCCGAAGACAAAAGGCGCCACGACATGATGGACGCCATGGAGGCGGGGCTAAGAATGCCGCGGCGTGCAGCCTCCTTCGACAGGTATGCGAGATATTATGCGAGAACACCTGACGGGTCGATCATAGGACTTATCACCGTCCCGCTGAACGCCGGCAATCCGAAAGCGTGGGATAATCTGGAAGCAGGCCAGCGGCGATGGGTTTCGGATTACCGGCTGATCGAATCCGTTTTTGATGGCGGGTGCGCAGTCATGACCGTCCGTTACAATCCTCATACGCGGGAGCGGGCAGGACCGTTTTGTCAGGGCGAACCGTCAGACTGAAGCAGCTGCCAGCATGTTTTACCGCTACGTCGAATGACGTCCCGAAATCTGCTGGGCAGCTCCCATCCAATACAGACTCCTCATGTCCCTGCCGTGCCTAAGCCGAAAGGTCTCGGCAACGGGCGCTGGCAATGTAGGATTTGCTGTGTCAGCATTGCGTCGGGCTCTTTGAAATCGTGAAATCTGGCGCAGGATGTAGCGCAATAATCTTACGGCCTCGCGCAACGAAAGTTCACGATTCGCGGGAAAAGTGTGAAGTTAAGCCCGCCAAATCCTATTTTTGGCGATTCAAAATAACCGAGCGCGCGCGCCACGCCTCGGGCCTTCCAGGCACCGTCCCCGACTGTTCGCTTTTTGTTCTTTTCCGACGTCCGGCCTTCTGCTAGGAATCGTCCAAGGAGAACGTCCATCATGTATGTACAGCCCGGCGAATGGTCGAACCTCGGCGAGACCCGCGCGCCCGAAGCGCGCAGCATCGGCAGCATCCTCGGCGAAATGCGCGAGGTTGCCCTGCTTCGAACGCGAGGACGGGCCACCACCCCGCGCAATGCCTTGCGCCGCAATTCGGCGTGACCCTATACCCCTGACATGTCCGAAGACCTGTTTGCCGCGCCGGGCGTTCCCTCCGGCACCTATGACGCCTCCTCGATCGAAGTGCTGGAAGGGCTCGAGCCCGTCCGGCGGCGCCCGGGCATGTATATCGGCGGCACCGACGAGCGTGCGCTCCATCACCTCGCCGCCGAAGTGCTCGACAATGCGATGGACGAGGCCGTCGCGGGCCATGCCAATCGCATCGAGATCGTGCTCGAAGCCGGCAACCGGCTGACCATCGTCGACAATGGCCGCGGCATGCCGATCGATCCGCACCCGAAGTTCCCCGACAAATCGGCGCTCGAAGTGATCCTCTCGATGCTCCATTCGGGCGGCAAGTTCTCGGGCAAGGCCTATGCCACGAGCGGAGGCTTGCATGGCGTGGGCATCAGCGTCGTCAACGCGCTGTCGGTCGACACCGTCATCGAAGTGGCGCGCGACAAGCAGCTCTACCGCCAGCGCTTCAGCCAGGGCCAGACGCTCGGGCCGCTCGAGCATCTCGGCGGCACGCCCAACCGGCGCGGCACGTCGGTGGCGTTCACGCCCGACACCGAGATTTTCGGCGAGATGCTGTTCAAGCCCGCTCGGCTCTACAAGCTGGCGCGGTCCAAGGCCTATCTGTTCGCCGGCGTCGAGATCCGCTGGAAATGCGACCCCTCGCTGATCACCGATGAAACCCCGCCCGAAGCGGCGTTCCAGTTCCCCGGCGGCCTCGCCGACCATCTCAAGGAGCAGATCGCCACCCGCGAATGCGCGACTGCCGAATTCTTCGTCGGGCAACAGGATTTTCCCGGCGAGGATCAGGGCCGCGTCGAATGGGCAGTGGCGTGGCCGCTGTGGAGCGACGGCAGCTACAGCTGGTATTGCAACACCATCCCGACGCCCGACGGCGGCAGCCACGAGCAGGGCCTGCGCCAGGCGCTGACGCGCGGCATCCGCGCGTTCGGTGAGCTGATCGGCCAGAAAAAGGCGAAGGACATCACTGCCGACGACGTGATGGTCGGCTCCGAGCTGATGCTCTCGGTGTTCATCCGCGAGCCGCAATTCCAGTCGCAGACCAAGGACCGCCTCACCTCGCCCGAAGCCACCGGCCTCGTCGAAAAGGCCGTGCGTGACCATTTCGATCATTTCCTCTCGGACCATATGGACCGCGGCAAGGCGTTGCTTTCCTATGTCCTTGATCGCATGGACGAGCGCCTCCGCCGCAAGCAGGAGCGCGAGGTCAAGCGCAAGACCGCCACCTCCGCGCGTAAGCTCCGCCTTCCCGGCAAGCTCACCGATTGCGCCGCCGACAGCCCCGAGGGCACCGAACTCTTCATCGTCGAAGGCGATTCGGCCGGCGGCTCGGCCAAGCAGGCGCGCAACCGGAAGACCCAGGCGATCCTGCCGATCCGCGGCAAGATCCTCAACGTCGCCTCCGCAACCTCGGCCAAGATCCTCGCCAATCAGGAGATCGCCGACCTGATCCTCGCGATGGGCTGCGGCACGCGGAAGGACTGCATCCCCGAGAATCTGCGCTACGACAAGATCATCATCATGACCGACGCCGACGTCGACGGCGCGCACATCGCGACCTTGCTGATGACCTTCTTCTTCCAGGAGATGCCCGAGCTGGTCCGGCAGGGGCATCTCTATCTCGCCCAGCCGCCGCTCTATCGCCTGACCGTCGGCTCGAAGAGCCTCTATGCCCGCGACGATGCGCACCGCATCGAGATCGAGACGACGGCGTTCAAGGGCAAGAAGGTCGAGGTCAGTCGTTTCAAGGGCCTCGGCGAGATGAACCCCAACCAGCTCAAGGAAACCACGATGGACCCGGCGACGCGGGGTCTGCTCCGCGTCACGCTTCCGCAGGAATATGAAGAGCGCGCAGGGGTGAAGGACCTTGTCGACCGGCTGATGGGCAACAATCCCGCGCACCGCTTCGCCTTCATCCAGGAGAATGCCGCGCGGCTCGACGAGGAAGTCATCGACGCCTGATTTTTTTCGCCGCGCCTGTAAGAAATGCCGCCGCTTCCCGACTAAAGCTGTGAACGGGAGGGGAAGCCCAGAATGCACGGCAACCGGACGAGGCAGGACGCGCTATATGCCGAGGCCGGCGCCGTGCACGCACCCGCGATCGCCCGCCTCGCCCGCTCGGTCGAGGCCAATTCCGATCAGGCCCGCGACCTCGAACAGGAGATCCATCTTGCGCTTTGGCGCAGCTTCGCCAGCTATGACGGCCGCTGCGCGCTTGCGACCTGGGTCTATCGCGTCGCGCACAATGTCGCCGCGAGCCATGTCGCACGCGGCGCGCGCCAGGCACGGCTCGTCGCGCTCGACGACGCGCAGCTCTTCGCCGGAGACGATCCCGAAGCCGAGATCGGCCATGCCCGTACGATCGAGCGTCTCCACGCGCTGATCCGCCGCCTCCAGCCTCCCGACCGCGAAGTGATATTGCTCTATCTCGAAGGGCTCGAGGCGAACGCGATCGCCGAGGTTACCGGGCTTGCCGCGGGCACCGTCGCGGTGAAGGTCCACCGCATCAAGGCGCTGCTCGCACGGCGTTTCCAATCCGGAGAAGCGGCATGACCGACTCCATCACCAGTCTCTGGACGCAGCAGCACAGCGACGCCGTACCGCTCGACACCGAAGCGCTCGCTCGCGCCGACGCGCGCTTCCGTCGCCGCATCCGCCGGCGCGACAGCGTGGAATATGTCGCCGGGCTGCTCGCCGCGGGCGTCTTCGTCAACACGGCTGTCCAGACCCCGGACTGGGCGATCCGCGTCGGCTGCGCGGCGATCATCCTCGGCATGGGCATAGTCATGCGTAATCTCTGGCGCCGCCGCCCCCAGACCCCCGACGCTGCGCTCGGCGCCCCCAGTATCGCCTTCCACCGCGCGAACCTCGTCGCGCAGCGCGACGCGCTCGCCAATGTCTGGCGCTGGTACCTCGCGCCGGTCGTCCCCGGCATGGCGCTGCTCCTGCTCGCGGTCCTGCGTGCCTCGGCGGAGCACATGCCGCTCTGGGCAGCCATTCTGGGCACCGGCGCCGTGGCGATACCCGTCGTGGCGATCTTCTGGGGCATCCATCGCCTCAACCGCGCCGCTGCCCGCCGTCTCCAGGCGATGATCGACGCACTCGACCGCGGCCGAGTCTGACGGCTAAACCAGATTCAGGGGAGACCTCCGAATGCGCACGTTGTTGCCCTGTCTGCTAGCCCTCGCGCCCGCCGCCGCGCACGCGCAGACGCCGCCTGCCGCCCAGGCCATGGTCGCCGCGCCGGCACCCGCCTTCGAAGCGCGCGCGAAGGAACTCGCCACCCTGCTCGCGGACACCGCCGGTTATGACGGCTTCTTTTCGCCCAGCTTCAGGACCGCCGTGCCGCGCGAGAGATTCGAGCCGCTCAGCACCAGCCTGCGCGAGGCCAACGGGCCGATCACCGGCGTGCGCATCACGGCGATGGCCACGCCCTGGACGGGCACGCTCGAGGTCGATTATCGCGATGCCGTGGCGACGATGACGATGGCGGTCGATGCTGCTGCGCCGCATCAGGTCTCGGGCCTGCGCGTCACCAATGTCAGCGGCCGCGAGAAGAGCATCGAAGAGGTGGCCGCCGCGCTCCGCGCGCTCCCTGGCGCCACCGGCTTCGCGCTCGCCAGACTGGGCGCCGGCGCCCCCGAGCTGCGCGTCCAGCACCAGGCCGACCGCCTTTTCGCGATCGGGTCCGCCTTCAAGCTCATCATCCTCGCCGAGTTGGTCCGCGCCACCAATGCCGGCGAGCGCAAATGGGACGACATGGTCACGCTGGACGGCACCCCGCTCCCCGGCGGTGGCTATATGATGAAGTCCAAGGGCACGCAGGTCTCCTTGCGCGAGCTGGCGACGCAGATGATCTCGATCAGCGACAACAGCGCGACCGACATCCTGCTCCGCACATTGGGCCGCGAGAAGGTCGAGGCGATGCTCCCGGTGGTCGGCGTCAGCGCCCCCGCGCGCAACCGCCCCTTCCTCGGCACGCTCGAAGCGTTCAAATTGAAGGGCATCGAGGCGAACAACCTCGCCACGCGCTATCTCGCCGAGAACGAGGCCGGCCGACGCAAGATGCTCGACGGCGAGATCGCCAACCTGCCGATGATGCTGATCAGGGGGAACCTGTTCCGCGACGGCAAACCGGTGCTGATCGAGCAGCTCGAATGGTTCCTGTCGCCTTCCGATCTGGTGCGGGTGATGGACTGGCTGCGCCGCAACACCGAAGGCCCGAAGGGCGCCGACGCCCGCGCGGTGCTGTCCAAGAATCCCGGCATCGCGCCGCCCGCCGCAGGCAAGTGGCAATGGGTCGGCTACAAAGGGGGCTCGGAACCCGGGGTGATGAACATGACGCTGCTGCTCCAGGCGAAGAACGGCGATTGGTACGTGCTCACCGGAAGCTGGAACGATCCGGCGCAGGCCGTGGCGGAGGCCCGCTTCATCGGACTGATCGGCCGCGCCGCCGAGCTCGCCGCCCCGGCGCCGTAGCGGACCGCATTGATCGAAACGCGCACGCGAACCTATGAACGGGCATAATGCCCGAAGGCCTGGGAGAGACGGATGGCGAACGAATACCAGCGCGTCACGAAGATGCGGCCGATACGCACGGCGATCTGGCTCGCTCTGGCGGCCCTCCCGCTTGGCTCCCTTCCGGCGTTCGGCCAGGCGGCGTCGCCGATTGTCGCCCAGCCGCGCGACGGATCCCATGATTTCGACTGGGAAATCGGAAGCTGGACGACGCAGTTGCGATATCTGCCCGAGCCGCTGACCGGCTCGAACCGATGGATCGAGTATCGGGGTATTAGCGACGTGCGTGCCCTTCTGGGCGGCCGGGCCAATGTCGTCGAGCTCTCGGTGGAAGGTGCTTCCGGGCGGATCGAGGGCGTATCGCTCCGGCTCTACAACCCAAAGGCACGCCAGTGGACGCTCAATTTCGCGAGCGTCCGTAATGGTCTTCTCACGCCTCCTGTCACCGGGTCCTTCGACGAGAAGGGCAAAGGTACTTTCTACGGCGTGGACACCGTCAACGATCGCATGGTCCTGGTCCGCTTCGTGATCTCGGACGTGACGCCGAAATCCGCGCGTTTCGAACAGGCGTTTTCGGCCGATGGCGGGGCGAATTGGGAAACCAACTGGATCGCGGTCGACACGAGGCGGTGAGCACCAGCCTGCCGCCTCACCCCCGCATCCGCAGCCGGTGATAGGCCGCGCGCGTGGAGATCGCCGCGATCGTCACCAGCACGCCGATCCCGAGCACGCCCACGCCCAGCCAGAGCGGCAGCGCCTCCATGCCCTTGCGATGAAGCAGCACGAGCAGCGCCCCAGCCAGCGACACGCCGATGCCCGTGCGGCGCAGCCTCAGCGCCACGCCGCGCAACTCGCGGTGATAGGCCGCGCGCTGGACCGGGTCCTTCAAATCAGGCGGCGCCACGCCATTCCTCGCGCAGCAACCCGTAGAGCGCAGTGTCGCGCACGCCGATATGCGTCTCCCATTCGGCGCGTAATATGCCCTCGAGCCTGAAGCCCAGCCGTTCGAGCAGCCCCCGCGACGCCGCATTCTCCGGATCGGTATCGGCGAACACGCGCCTTTGTCCTTCGGCGAAGATCTGGTCGATCACCCGGCCGACCGCCTCGGCGGCGATCCCGGTGCCCCAATGTGCGCGCAGCAGCATGTAGCCGATCTCGCTGACATTGCCTTGCCGCTTCTCGCCCGCCGCCACGAAGCCGATCGCGGTGTCGTCGCTCTTCAGCGTGATCGCCCAGCACCGCCACTCCGGCACTTCCCGCGCCAGTTGCTCGCGGGTCTGCTCGATCGTGTCGTGCGGACCGCTCGACCACCAGTGCATCAATACATGGTCGGCATAAGCCGGGTGCAGCGCCTCGGCATCGCCCACCGTACGCGGCCGCAACCGCAGGCGCGCAGTCTCCAGCACTGCGGTGTCGCGCGGCATCACACCGCCAACGCGTCGACCAGCGCCTTCACCTTCTTCTGCCGCCATTGCGGCAGCGGCGCGACCAGCCAGTATCCGAGCCGCGAAGATTTGGGCTCGCCCAGCGCGACCACGCGCCCCGCCGCCAGATCGGCACGGGCGATCAGTTCGGGCACCGTCGCGCGCCCCAGCCCCTCGGCCGCGGCGTCGAGCGCAAGCCCGGCATCGGCCACGCGCACCAGCGATCCGGCATCCTCGGCCAGGCATCCTGCCCAGGCGATCGGCGTGTCCACGCCTCCGCCCGGACGCTCGACGGTGATCATGCCGTCGCTTTCCAACGCCTCGCCCTCATGCTCGCCGGGGCCCTCGCCCCATCGGATCGCGAGATCGAGATTGGCTTCGGTGAAGTCGATCGACTCGTCGGCGGGCACCAGCATGAAGCGCAATTCACTGTCGGCCCGGGCGATCTCGGCCAGCTTGGGCATCAGCCATTTGGCGGTCAGGTCGCGCGGCGCAGCGATGGTCAGCGACTTGGACGATTGTCCCGCCTGCATCGCACGCACCGATTCCTCGAACTGGAGGAATCCCGCGCGCAAGGCGACGAGCCCCGCCTCGGCCTCGGGCGTCAGCTCCAACCCCTTGGTTGTGCGGCGGAACAGGACCACGCCAAGCGTATCCTCCAGCGCACGGATCTGCTGGCCGACAGCGGCCGGCGTCACCGCCAGCTCGTCCGCGGCACGCGTGAACGACAGATGCCGCGCCGCGGCGTCGAGCACGCGCAGACCGTTCAGGGGGAGGTGGGTCCGCTTCATTTCCCCGACGCCTTACCCCACCGTTCGTTTCGAGCGAAGTCGAGAAACGGTTGCTGCAGACAGGCTTCTCGACTGCGCTCGAAGCGAACGGACCATTGGCTCACCCCGTCACCGCCGGTGCCATCAGCGCGAATTTCGGGATTGCCACGTCGAACGCCGCGCCGTCCTCGCCGATCATGTGATAGCTGCCCTGCATGTGCCCGGTCGGAGTAGAGAGCGGGCAGCCCGAGACATAGTCGAAACTCGCGCCTGGCTCGATCATCGGCTGCTCGCCGACCACGCCTTCGCCTTCCACCGAATGGTGCGCGCCGCGGCCGTCGGTGATCACCCAATGGCGCGTGAGCAATTGCACCGTGAACGGCCCCGTGTTTTCGATGCGGATATGATAAGCCCAGAACCAGCGGCCACGTTGCGGCTCGGACTGTTCGGGCAAATAGGAAACCGAGACGCGCACGACGATGCCGCGAGTCTCGGCCTCGTCGGTGAACAGCGCCTTCATCACCGCGTCGCTCACAGCCCGACGCGTCCGAGGGCCTGATCGAGATCGGCGATCAGATCCTCGGGGTCTTCGAGCCCGACATTCAGCCGCAGCATGCCTTCGGTCACGCCCATCTCGATCCTCTTCTCCTCGGTGACTCCGGCATGGGTAGTCGACGAAGGATGCGTCATCAGCGAGCGTGAGTCGCCGATATTGTTCGAGATGTCGATCAGTTCGAGCGCGTCGAGCAGCCCATGCGCCTGCGTACGGCCCTCCACTTCCAGCGAGAAGATCGGCCCGGCGGCTTCCATCTGGCGCATGAAGAGATTGTGCTGCGGATGGCTGGGCAGCGCCGGGAAGTTGATCCTCGGCACGCGCCCTTCGAGGAAGCGCCCGACCTGGAGCGCATTCTCGCTCTGTCGGCGGATGCGCAGGTCGAGCGTCTCCAGCCCCTTCAGTACCACCCAGGCATTGAACGGACTGAGCGTCGGCCCGGTGTTGCGCGTGAAGGCGAGCAAGGTCTCGTTGATGAATTTCTCGCTGCCGGTCACTGCGCCCGCGAGCACGCGCCCCTGCCCGTCCATCATCTTGGTCGCCGAATAGGCCACCACGTCCGCCCCGAAATCGATCGGCCGCTGGAGCGCGGGCGTCGCGAAGGCATTGTCGACCACCGTGGCGATTCCGCGCGCCTTCGCGATCCCGCACACCGCTTCCAGATCGACCACGTCCATCGTCGGATTGGCAGGAGTCTCGAAGAAGAACACTTTGGTGTTCGGGCGGATCGCGTCCTGAAACTGCTGCGGATCGCGCGCATCGACGATCGTCGTCTCGATGCCGAATTTGGGCAGCAAGGTGTCGGTCAGCCAGCGGCACGATCCGAACGCCGCGCGCCCGCCGACCAGATGGTCGCCCTGCTCGAGCTGGCAGAGCAGGGCTGCGGTCATCGCTGCCATGCCGCTCGCCATCGTCCGGCACGCCTCGGCGCCTTCGAGCAATGCGATCCGCTCCTCAAGCATCTGCACCGTCGGGTTCTGCAGGCGCGAATAGGTCATGCCCTCCTGCTCGCCCGCGAACCGCGCCGCGGCGTCGCCCGCGCAGTCATAGGCATAGCCCGAAGTGAGGAAGAGCGCCTCGCTGGTCTCGCCGAACTCCGATCGCATCGTCCCACCGCGGATCGCCTGCGTTGCGGGCTTCCAGTTGCGCGTGACGCTACGGTCCTGTCCAGTACGACGTTTCATGGATTTGCTTTGCAGGTGGCGAAGGGCTCGCGTCAACCATCGAAGGCCCTCGCGAGGGAGGATTTGGGTTCGTCTCGCTTCAACCTTCGGCTATCCACCGCGTCATGCGCGATCGCCTCAAGGCTCTCCAGACCCGTCCGTTCCTCGTCGCACTGCTGCTGGGGCTCGCTGCCCAGTTGCTGTTCACGGTGCATCTCGACCGGCCGAGCCGGATCATGTTCGACGAAGTCCATTACGTTCCCGCCGCGAAGGCACTGCTGGGCCTCGAAGGTCCGCGCAATATCGAGCACCCCCTTGTCGGAAAGGAGCTGATCGGCGCGGGGATCGTGCTGTTCGGCGACAATCCGGTCGGCTGGCGTGCTTTCACGACGCTGGCAGGCACTGCGACGGTGCTTGGCGCCTTCGCGTTCGTGTGGCTGCTCCTCGGCTCGATGCGCGCCGCTTTGGTCGGCGCGGTTCTCACCGCGCTCAACCAGAGCGTGTACGTCCAGGCCCGCACCGCGATGCTCGACATCTTCCTGGGCGCCTTCCTGCTCTGGGCGATGGTGCTGATGCTTTGGGCGATGAAGGGCAGTCCGGGCCAGGTCCGCCGCCGCTGGATCGGCGCCGCGGTGCTGTTCGGCCTCGCCGTCGGCACCAAATGGGCCGCGATCCCCTATGTCGCGCTCGCCGGCCTCGCCTTCCTCGTCATCCGCCTCAGCGACGCCCGCGCCAAAAGGCCGCCCCACTGGCCCGGTCTCGGCACGATCACCGGCCTGCTGATCCTCGGCGCGGTGAGCATCGTCACCTATTTCGCGACCTTCTTCCCCGCCTTCTTCTATGCGCGCGATCCGCTTACCCTCGCCGGGCTGATCCCGCTCCAGCGCGACATGTACGCGCTTCAGACGCAGGTGCTGGCGAAGCACACCTATCAGTCCGACTGGTGGAGCTGGCCGCTGATGATCCGGCCGATCTGGTATTTCTACGAATGGGATCAGGGCGCCCAGCGCGGCGTGCTGCTGATCGGCAATCCGGTGATCATGTGGGGCGGACTGCTCGCGGTGCTGGCCTGCTTATGGGCGGGGTTTCGCGAGAAGGCAGTGCGCCCGCTGGCGGTGGCTTTGCTGTGGATCGCCAGCCTCGCAATCTATGTCGTGATCCCGAAATCGATCGGTTTCTATTATTATTACCACCTCTCGGGCATCTTCCTGTGCCTCGCGCTGGCAGTGGCGTTCCACCATTTCGACCGCGGTCGGGGCAAGGGCCGCGAGGAATGGTTTCTCTTCGCGGCTCTGGTCGCGTTCGTCTACTTCTACCCGATCCTCGCCGCCTCGCCGCTGAAGAACGATCAGGGCTTCACCTACTGGATGTGGTTCAACAGCTGGCGCTAGTAGCGTCCCCACGTAAACCGCGACGACAGCGCGAAATTCCACACCGCCGCCACGGCGATTCCCGCCAGCGCCGACATGCGCCAGTCGCCGTGCTGGACATTGTGGAGGAACGCCGAGACGCCGACATTCGCCGCCGCGCCCACCGCACAGACGAGGCAGAAGCTCACCCAGCCGCCGATCAACTCCCTGGCGCCCTTGAGCCTCTGCTCGCGATAAGTGAGCGTGTTGTTGAGGAAGAAGTTGAAGGTCATCGCGACGATCGTGGCGATGATCGTCCCGGTGACGAACGGCCAGTCGAGCCCGCGGAACAGCACCCCCAGCACGACGAAATGCACCGCCGCTCCGAGTGCCCCGATCGCCGAGAACATCGCGAACCGCACCGGCACGACCTTGCCGAACATCCGGTCATAGAGCGCGATCAGATATTCCATCGCCACGACATGATCGAGCTTGCTCTCGCCCTCGGTCCGGATGCGGAACGTGTAGGGCAGCTCGCGGAACTTGAGCGGGTGCGGCGCCGCGGTCATGATGTCGAGCAGGATCTTGAAGCCGATCCCCGACAAAGTCGGGACGAGATCGCGGACGATTTGCGTCCGGATCATGAAGAAGCCGCTCATCGGATCGCTCAGATCGGCCTTGAGTACCTGCCGCGACAATTTGGTCGCGAACGCCGACTTGGCGACGCGATCGCGGTCCCATTCCCCAGTCCCGCCGCCCGCGACGAAGCGCGATCCGACCACCACTTCCAGGCTGTCGTCCCCCTCCAGCGCATCGAGCATCGCCGGCAGGATCGTCTCGTCATGCTGGAGATCGCCATCGATCACCGCGACGAACGGCGCGGCGGTCGCGCACATCCCCTCGATGCACGCCGAGGATAGCCCGCGCCGACCGATTCGCTGGATCACCCGCACGCGCTTGTCGAGCCGCGCCAGCTCGCGCGCCGCCTGCGCGGTGCCGTCGGGGCTGTCGTCATCGACGAAGATTGCCTCCCAGTTGCGGCCTGCGAGGGCCTGATCGAGCTTGGCGATCAAAACGGGCACGTTTGCCCGCTCGTTGAACGTCGGAATGACGACCGCAAGCTCGAGCAGGTCGGGGGTCACACCAGCTCCCGCAGCACCGCGTCGCCCATCTCGGTGGTGGTCAGGCTGCCGCCCAGATCCGCGGTCCGCGCGCCCTTGGCCAGCGCCGCGCCCACTGCCTTCTCGACGCGCTGCGCCGATGCCTCGTCGGTCAGGCTGTGCCGCAGCAGCATCGCCGCCGACAGGATCGCCGCACAGGGATTGGCCTTGCCCTGCCCGGCGATGTCGGGTGCGCTGCCGTGGATCGGCTCGTACATGCCGTTGTCGCCGCTCCATGCGCGCAGCGAGGCCGAAGGCAGCATCCCGATCGAGCCCGCGCACATGCTCGCCTGATCGGAGAGAATGTCGCCGAACAGATTGCCGGTGACGATCACGTCGAAATCGGTGGGCCGCCGGACGAGCTGCATCGCGGCATTATCGACATACATGTGGGTCAATTCGATTTCGGGATAATCGGTGCTCATCTCGTTGACCACGTCGCGCCACAGCTGCGAGGTCTCGAGCACGTTCGCCTTGTCGACCGAGCAGAGCTTCTTCTTGCGCCGCTTCGCCATCTCGAACCCGACCCGGGCGATGCGCTCCACTTCGGCCTCGTTGTAGCTCATCACGTCATAGCCCTGGCGCAGGCCCTCGACATTGGTCCGCCGGCCCTTCTCGCCGAAATAGACGTCGCCGACGAGCTCGCGGACGATGACGATATCGAGATCGGCGACCACTTCGGGCTTGAGCGGTGAGGCGTCCTCCAGGCCGGGGAACAGCGTGGCCGGGCGCAGATTTGCGAACAGCCCCAGCTCGCGCCGGATGCCAAGCAACGCGGCTTCCGGACGCAATTGCCGTTCGAGCGCCTCGAACCGCGGATCGCCGATCGCCCCGAACAACACCGCATTGGCGCGCTTGGCGAGCGCCAGCGTGTCGGGCGGAAGCGGCCGCCCCGCGACGAGATAGGCCGCGCCGCCGACCGGGGCCTCCTCGAACTGCAGCCCGAGATCGAGCGCTTCGAGCACGCGGCGCGCCTGGGTGGTGACTTCGGGCCCGATCCCGTCGCCGGGCAGAACAGCAATCAGCGGCATTCTCGCTCCCTCAAGAAAAAGCCCGGCCGCTTTGCCCACACCCACCCCGTTACGCAACCGCCCGCATCAACCGGTCGACCAATCGCGATCGCGCCGCGACGATTTCGGCGCCCTTGCCGATCAGCAGGTCGCGCAGGAGGAAATGGCCGGTGAGCCGCAGCCCGTCGACGATGTCGTCCCATTCCGCCGCGCCGCCGGCGGTCAGGAACGGGGGCAATCGCAACAGCTGACGCTCATAGCCCTCCGCCCCGACGCGGCTCACCGCCACGCCGCTTTTCGGGCTCACGAAGACCAGATCGTCATTCCGTCCGGTCGCCGCGCAGCGCTCCAGATCGAGCCCGAAGCCGAGCTCGGCGAGCAGCAGCAATTCATAGCGCACCAACGCCACTGCCCAACCCCGCGCCGCGGGCGCCGCCTCGATCGCCGCGAGTACGCCGTCGAGCGCCGAATAGAGCCGCGGATAAGGTTGCGCATCCGGAAGCACGGCGGCGGTAAGCGCCGTCGCCCATTGCAGCGCTGCGGCAGGCAGCGGCTCGCCGAACAAGGGGGCGCGGCTGTGGATCAATTCGACGGTGAGTCCCGCCAGTTGCTCCTCGGTCCGCGACCGCCATTCGCCGAGCACGAGATTAGACGGCTGCAGCACCGGCCGCAGCGCCCGCGAACGCCCGCCCCGGACATAGCCCGCCTGCAGCCCGTCGCTTTCGGTGAGCGCGCGCACGATCGCCCCATGCTCGCCATGCGCGCGGACGCTGAGGAGAATGGCTTCGGCGCGCAAATGCATGGACCGGGCTTACCCCGACATCCCCAACCCGTCACCCCAGCCTTGTACCGGAGTCCACCGGGGGACGCGGAGTAGCAGGGGCTCCCGGCACTTCGGCCGGGATGACGGTTTCTTTTAATAACTATCGTTGCAACCGGGCGCTCGCCGGGTGAGGAAGGGTCGGGAAAAGGAGAGGCACATGATCACCGTCTGGGGCGAGGGCCGAGGCTTCCGGGTCATCTGGCTGCTCGAAGAATTGGGCCTCGCCTATCGCGTGCGCGACGTCGATCTGCTCGCGGACATCGAGAGCGACAGCGAATTCCTCGCGATCAACCCCGCCGCCTTCATCCCGGCGATCGAGGACGGCGGCACGGTGATGGTCGAATCGATCGCGATCCTCCAATATCTGGTGGCACGCCACGGCCCCACGCCGCTCGCGCCCGATCCCGGCGATCCCGCCTTCCCGACCTATCTGCAATTCCTCCATCTCGGCGAGGCGGGACTCGCCATGCCGATCAATATCGGCGTCGCCGCTCACATCCTCGCGCCCGAGGCCGAGAAGGACAATTGGAGCGTGCGCTGGGCAGTCAGGATCTTCGAGCAACGGATGCGACTGGTGACCCGGCAGCTGGCGCGCGCGCCGTACATGGCGGGGGACAGGTTCACCGCGGCCGACATCTCGATCACCTATGCGCTGCAATTCGCCCGGCGGACGGGCTTCCACTCTCCCGATGAAGTGGAACAGGCCTATATTGCGAGGACCACCGGGCGCGAAGCCTATGCGCGGGCGTTGGACAGCTGCCCCGGAACCAAGGCCTGGGCGGCGTCGGTTGGCGGCTAGCCGCCCCGCCGCAGCTTCTTCGCCAGCTTGCCCAGCCCCGCGGCGTTCACTGTCTTCTTCCCTAGCGCCACCGTCCGGTTGAACCCGCCCAGCGCCGCCATCACCCCCCGGTTCGCCAGGCTCGGCCGCAGCAGCAGCAGGTCGACGCATTCCACGCCGCCGGTCGCGAACTGGCGCTTGTGCTGCCCCTCGCCCTCGGTGAAGTCGAACGCCGCGAAGCGCCCCTCGCCGAACAGATCCTGCATCGCCTCCAACTGGAGCACCGCGCCCGGCGACCACTCGTTGAACTTCGGATCATGCCCGACATAGGCGTAGAGCACCGTATCGCCGTGGATCGGGCAATAGAGATAGGCCGCCGGCTCCCCCGCGATGCTGAGCAGCCACGCGCGCACCTGATCCGCCGAAGCGAGTTCGCGCATCGTGCGGAGAAACGCCGCGTCCTCGGGAAGCCCCGATCCCAGCAAGCGTTCCTGATAGGTGGTCGCCGAGATCGCCCGCGCCACGGGATGGAACGCCGCCAGTTCCTCCGGCGTGCGGAAGCGCCGCACGTCGAGCGTGCCACCCGAGGCCGCCGCGATCTTCTTCGCCTTGCGGCGCAGTCCCTGCCGCGCGTTCGACGACAGGCTGGCGAACCAGTCGTCATAGCTCCCGGCGAAATCGAGATAATAGCGCGTGTAGCGCTGGCGCACGAAGGGCAGCATCGCGCCCGATCCGGCGACCAGCGCCGCCATCTGGCTTTCGGGCAACGACGTCACGCTATACCCATCTGCATCGCGGTCGACCGGCGGCAGCGCGGGCGCCACCCCGCTCCGCGCCTCGGCGAGCGTCAACGGCACCCGCACCAGCGATCGCCGCACGCTCAGCAACGTTCGCGCCCCGATCTCGAACTTGAGCCGCACCGGCTGCGGCGCGGCCGCGATCTCCCGCACTGCGTTCACGCCGCGCGCTCCTCGACCCAGTTCGACCAGAGCTGCTCGGCCTGGCGCAGCCGCGTCCGCAGCATGCTCGGCGCGAGCGGCGCATCGCCCCGCCCCAGCGCCATCTCCGGCCGATCGGCGAAATGCGCGGTCTCCAGCGCACCGCGCCGTTCGGCCAGCATCCGGCAGAGCGCCTCGAAACGCCGCACATGCACCGCGTTGGGCCGCGTGCCGGCGCGGTTGGCGAGTTCGAAGCCGTGGCTCACCACCGTCACTGCGGCATGCTCCTCGCGCACGGCGTGATCGAGCGCGGCCTTCATTTCGGCGGCCGAGAGCGCGCAGATCTGGAAATGGCGCAGATGCCCCTTCTGGTCCTCGATCAGAGTCACCGGCACTTCGATCACGCCGCGATGCACGACAGGCGCGATCTGGCGCGGTTCGAGCCCGATAGCGCTCGGCCAGGGATGTTCGGAGCCGTTGTGGCTCGAATCATAGGCGAATTCGAGCTTCGCCAGCGCCGCCAGCGTGTCGTCGCTCGCCGAATAGGAACCCGACCGGAAGGCGATCGGATCGGGCGCGCCCGCCGCCGCCAGCATGTCCGCCGCACCCGAAATCAGCTCGACCTGCTCGGCGAGGCTATAGTCGATCAGCTCGAACGGCCCATAAGTGGCACCGCGATCGCCGGCATGCGCGCCGGTCCAGTTTGGATGGAGGTGCAATTGCACTTCCTGCCCCGCCTCGAGGATCGCTCCCACCACGCGCTTGATCGGATCGAGCCCATAGACGAGCGCCGGCATGGGATCGACGAAGAAGCACGCCTTGAGCCCGTGCGCGGCCAGTTGTTCGAGCTGCCAGCTGATCCCGACCCCCGCCGGCTCGAGCGAGCGCTGGACGATCGTATCGGCATCCAGTCCGGCGACGTGGTGGCGCCACATCAGCTCGGTATCGACAGTCAGGAAGACGCGGGTCGGCATGGTGGCTCCCTATCCGATCCAGGTGAAGAAAACGCCAATCCCGGTCGAAGTCTCCTATTCTTCGTCACCCCGGCCCCTTCGACTCCCTGCAAGGCAGACGCTCAGGACAGGCTCGAGCCGGGTCCCGCTGCCTTTGGCCTGGCAGAAGAAGCGGGATCCCGGCTCGAGGCCGGGATGACGGAAATTCATTCAATGGTCTGTTTGGGCTCTCAAACTTACGGCTTGATCCCGTAGCGTGCGTAATCCTCGTCCACCCGTGGCCAGGTCACCCGCGCGGCGGCGAGATCGGCATCGCCGCCTGAGCCCCGTTCAAGGTGCCGAGACTAGCGCCTCGTGTGTCGGGGGCAAACGCTCAACGCGAATGGAAATAATCATACACCTGCTGCGCCACCGCCGCCGATACGCCGGGCGCCTTGCGCAGATCCTCGAGGCTCGCGCCGCGTACCGCGCGCGCGGTGCCGAAATGCATCAGCAGCGCTTTCTTGCGCGCCGGCCCGATGCCGGGGACTTCGTCGAGCGGGCTCGCGCCGATCGCCTTGCTGCGCTTGTCGCGGTGCGCCCCGATCGCGAAGCGGTGCACTTCGTCGCGCAGCCGCTGGAGGTAGAAGAGCACCGGCGAATTGACCGGCAGCGTCAGTTCGCGCCCGTCCATCAAATGGAAGACTTCGCGCCCGTCGCGGCCATGGTGCGGGCCCTTGGCGACTCCGACGAGGCAGACGTCCTCGATGCCGAGATCCTCGAGCACTCCCTTTACGGCGTTCAATTGCCCGCGCCCGCCATCGATCAGCACCAAATCGGGCCAATTGCCGCCCTGCCGGTCGGGATCCTCCTCCTGCGCGCGGGCGAAGCGGCGGCCGAACACTTCGCGCATCATGCCGAAATCGTCGCCCGCGATCGTCTCGGGCCGCTTGATGTTGAACTTGCGATACTGGTTCTTGCGGAACCCTTCGGGGCCCGCGACGACCATCGCGCCGAGCGCGTTGGTGCCCTGGATATGGCTGTTGTCGTAGATCTCGATCCGGTCGGGCGGCTCGGGCAATTCGAAGATGTCGGCGATCTCGGCGAGCAGCTTCGCCTGCGTCGTGCTCTCCGCCATCCGCCGGTCGAGCGCCTCGACGGCGTTGCGCTGCGCCTGTTCGAGCAGCCGCCGGCGCGGCCCGCGCTGCGGCACGCCGAGCGCAACCTTGTGCCCCGCCCGCTCGGCCAAAGCCTCGCTCAACAGCTTCGCCTCTTCCAGATTGCGGTCGACGAAGATCGTCTTCGGCGGCGGCACTTCCTCGTAGAATTGCATCAGGAACTGGCTGAGCACTTCGTCCTCGGGCACGTCGTTGGTGTGCGCGGGGAAGAAGCTGCGATGCCCCCAATTCTGCCCGCCGCGGATGAAGAAGGCCTGGATCCCCATCACTCCCTGCTTGCACGCGAGTGCGAAGATGTCGGCGTCGCCCACGCCTTCGGCGTTGATCGCCTGGCTGCCCTGAATGAACGTCAGCGCCTTCAGCCGGTCGCGCAGGATCGCGGCCAGCTCGAAATCGAGATTCTCGGCGGCGGCCTGCATCTGCTCGCCGAGCTTGGCCTGCACCTTGGTCGATTTGCCCTGCAGGAAGTCGCGCGCGTCGCTCACCAGCTCGGCATAGCCCGCCTCGTCGATCCGCCCCACGCACGGCGCCGAGCAGCGCCGGATCTGGTAGAGCAGGCACGGCCGGTCGCGCGTCGCGAAGAAGCCGTCGGTACAGCTCCGCAGCAGGAACAGTTTCTGCAGCGCATTGAGCGTCTTCCGGACCTGCCCCGCCCCCGCGAACGGCCCGAAATAATCGCCCTTGTAGCGCCGCGCGCCGCGATGGAGCTGGACGCGCGCGAAGGCGTGATCCTGCCGCAGCAGGATGAAGGGGAACGATTTGTCGTCGCGCAGCAGCACATTGTACGGCGGGCGATAGCGCTTGATCAGCTGGGCCTCGAGCAGCAGCGCCTCGGCCTCGTTGTTGGTCGTGACGATCGTCATCGACCGCGTCTGCGCCACCATTCGCTGCAGCCGCTTCGAGAGCCGCGTCACCTGCGTATAGTTGTTCACTCGATTCTTGAGCGCGCGCGCCTTGCCGACGTACAGCACGTCGCCGCGCGCATCCTGCATCCGGTACACCCCCGGCCGCACCGGCAACGTCTTCAGCACGTTGCGGATCGCCGCCACGCCGGCGTCGAGATCGGGCACCCCCTCGCCGCGAACGGCGTAAGTGGCTTTTTCCTCGTTGAACCGGTTGGGGGAATTGGGGTCGGACATCGTCGGAAGCGATGTAGGCGCGGCAAGGATTCCGGGCAACTTGATCGGTCACATTAACGTGTCATAGTGTGCTCAAACACCATGGGAGAGTCGCCGTGAAACTGCTCGTGACCACCGCCCTGCTCGCGCTCGCCGCACCCCTCGCGGCACAGGCGCAAACCGTCTCCGCGCCGATCCAGACCGCGCTTGCCGATCCCGGCCGCCCCGCCACCGACAAGGAACGCGACGCGGCGCGCCATCCCGGCGAGTTGCTCGCCTTTGCCGGCGTGAAGCCCGGCGACAAGGTCGCCGACTTCATCATGGGCGGCGGCTATTTCACGCGCATCCTTGCGAAGACGGTCGGCGACAAGGGGCATGTCTATGCCTATCAGCCCGCCGAGTTCATCAAGTTTCGCGCCGCTTATGCCGACGAGCAGAAGGCCGCGACCACGGGCTATGCCAATGTCACGCCGCTCAGCGATTCGCTCGCCACGGTGAAGTTCGCCGAGCCGCTCGACGCGATCGTCACCGTGCAGAACTGGCACGATCTGCACCTGAAGCAGTCGCCCACCGGCTTCGCCGCGGCGATGGCCAAGCGGCTCTACGATAATCTCAAGCCCGGCGGTGTGTTGCTGGTGGTCGACCATGTCGCCGCCGCCGATCCCGGCTTCGCGGTGCCCGACAAGCTCCACCGCATCGACCCCGCCGCCGCGCGCGCGGAGATCGAAGGCGCCGGCTTCAAGTTCGACGGCAGCCTGCCGCTGCTCGCCAACCCGGCCGATCCGCACACCGCGATCGTGTTCGACCCGTCGATCCGCGGCAAAACCGATCAGTTCGTCTACCGCTTCCGCAAGCCGGGCTAGGTTGACTCATATCTTCCTCGTCACCCCAGCCCCTTCGACTGCCTGCAAGGCAGGCGCTCAGGACAGGCTTGAGGCGGGGTCCCGCTGTTCTGGACCGGCAGAAGAAGCGGGATCCCGGCTCGAGGCCAGGATGACTGCAATTTATCAATGGCTTGTGTAGGTCCTCAACCTGGACCACAGCCGCCACGCCAGCGGTCCCGGCGTTGGCGATACTCTATTTCCCCGCCTCGCGTTCGATCCGCGCTGCTTCGGCTTCGATCCGGTTCATCTCGGCCGCGACGCGTGCCTTCACGTCCTCGGCCGAACGCCGCTCGTCGGACGCGTGTTGCCAGGCGAGCAATACGGCCAGCGCCGCCAGCACCAGCGCAACCCCACCGCCTACGCTCAGCCAGCGCGTGGGGTTCGCTCCCGAATCCGCCTGGACCGCCGGCCTGTCCCGTTGCTTCGATGCCATTGCTCCAGCCTAGCACGATGTCTCCCGCCCGCCAGACCCCGAAACGGCCCGCACTGGACATTGGCGAAGGGTATGAGACACTCGGTCGAACTTCGGGGGGAAATCCGAATGTCACAGGAACGCGCTTATACGCTGTCCGGGCGGATCAGCATCCTGATGTTGTCGATCCAGTGGATCGTCTTCGGATCGATGCACTTTTCGCATCTTCCCGACACGCTCCTGCAGCTTCCCGGCTATTTCCACGATCCCTTTCGCGTTCCGATCGTCATCGTCACCGGCATCGCCGAAGTGGCGGTGGGCATCCTGATCCTCGTCCCCGAGATGCGCAAATCAGCGGCGATGGGTTCGCTGGTGCTGCTCGTCCTGTTGCTCCCGGCGATGTATCACATCCTCGAGAGCGGCCTCGATCCGGCCAGCCAGATTCCCGGCTGGCTGCGTGCCGTGCTGGTGCCCAACAACATCCTGCTCGCGATCTGCTCGGTCTATCTATGGCGCAATCCGCATCTCGGCCTCGCCGATCCGCGCACGCGCGTCGAAGCGCAGGAGGCCCATCCGAGCCGGTGGGCATCCGGCGACATGGGGACGCCGCTGATCGCCCTGCTGCTATTATTGGCCAATTGCGCGGGTTTTCTCGCCGCGGGCTGGCCCAGCCGCGACACCGGCGCCGCGGTGTTGTGGGCGATGGCGAGCATCGCAGTCGGCGCGCTGATCGGCTTCCTGTTCGCGGTGCCGCGGATCAATCCCGAAGTGAAGATCCGCAGCCGATTGATCCCCAACGCCAATGTCGAGGCGGTGTCGGACTGGCTGACCAAGATCCTCGTCGGCGTCGGGTTGGTCAACTTCCAGTCGATCGGCCGCTTCGTCGATGGGCTCGCGACCCAGCTCAGTCAGGATATCGGCCGAACCCACGCGTATGCGCTCGGCCTGATCATCTATTTCTGGGCGGTCGGCGTGATCCAGGGATATGTGCTCACGCGCATCTTCCTCACCGCACGCTTCCGCACGGAGATACAGGACGATCTGGTGGCATAGCCGGGCGCACGCGGCGCCCGGCGGCTCAGTTGAGCCGGCCGAGCCCTGATATGGTCTTGTCGACCAGCGCCTTGTCGGCGCCGGCATCATGCTTGTCGGCGATGATCGCCGCGGCGGCGCGGGTCGCGGCTTCGGCGGCCTTGGTGCGGACCGCCTGGATCGCGGCGCGCTCGGCGGCGGCGATCTTGTCTTCGGCCATCTTGGCGCGGCGGGTGGTGAGCTCGGCCGCGTCGCTCTCGGCCTTGGCGAGCACGGCCTTGGCCTCCTCGTCGGCATGGGCGAGCATCGCCTGGGCCTGCGCCTCGGCGCCGGCGATCTTCTTGGCATATTCGTCGCGCAGCGCCTCGGCTTCGGCGCGAAGCTGCTTCGCTTCGTCGAGCCGGTTGCGGATCGCCGCGATCTGACCATCGAGCCCGCGCGTGATCAGTCCGGGGACCTTCTTCCAGATCAGGATCAGGATGAAGACCGCCATCGCGATCGACACCCACACCGTGGCGTCGAGCCCGAAGATCGACGGGTCGGCGTGATGCGCGACACCGCCCTCAGCCGTGGTCACGGCGTGCTCGGCCGTAACCGGATGTGCTGCCTCAGCCATTGAGCGCCGCCTTCACTGCCTTCTTGGCCTCCGCGGCCGTTACCTTGGCGCCCGAGAAGCGCGCGACGATGTCGCGTGCCGCCTCGGCTGCCACTGCCTCGATCTCGGCGCCCGCCGCTACGCTGGCTTCGGCGATCTGCGCCTCGGCCGCCGCGATGCGGGCATCGGTCTCGGCATGCGCCGCGGCGAGCCTTTTCTCGGCCGCGGCAGTGCCCTGCGCACGCGCTTCGGCGATGCGCTTCTGCGCGCCTTCGCGCGCGGCATTCTCTTCGGCCCGCCACTTCTCTTCCGCGGCGTCGGCAGCGGCACGCGCAGCCTCGGCGGCGGCGAGGTCGCCGGCGACCGACTGGTCGCGCGCATCGACCGTCGACAGCACCTTGGGCAGCATGATCTTGCCCACGACGAAGAAGACGAAGCCGAACGTCACGAGCAGCCAGAAGATCTGGGACGCGAAGGTCTCGGCGAGCTGGGAGATCTGAGGCATTTTTATCCTATCCAGGAGCAGGCCGGGGGCACGCCCCGGCCCGAACCGGAAACGTTACGCGACGAAGATCAGGATCATCGCGACGACGAACGCGAGCAGACCGAGAAGCTCGGCGGCCGCGAAGCCGATGAACAGGCGACCCTGCTGGCCGTCGGCCGCACCCGGGTTGCGCAGCGCGCCCTCGAGGAACGAACCGAAGACGTTACCCACACCGATGGCGGCCATGCCGGCGCCGATCGCCGCGAGACCTGCGCCGATGAGCTTGGCTGCTGCTGGATCCATTTTCTAAACTCCTGCTTCGAACTTGTTGGTTGGTACGGTTACGGAAAACTCAGTGCAGATGCTCGGCGTCGTTGATGTACAGCGACGTGAGCAGCGCAAAGACATAGGCCTGGATGCCGGCGACGAGGATCTCGAGCGCCGAGATGCCGACCATCAGCGCGAAGCTGGGGATGCCGACGCCGAGGCCGGGGATCAGGCCGGCATTGCCGGCGTTGATCACGAAGCCCGCGAGCACCTTCAGAAGGATGTGCCCTGCGATCATCGCGACGAACAGTCGCAGGCCCAGCGAGAAGGGGCGCACCATGAACGAGACGAACTCGATCGCGGGGATCAGCCAGATCAGCCAGAGCGGCGTGCCGTGCGGCACGAACAGCGAGAAGAACTTCAGCCCGTGCTTCCAGAAGCCGACGATCAGCACGATCGAGAAGCTCATGATCGCCAGCACGCCGGTGACGGTGAAATGGCTGGTGAAAGTGAACGGATGGATGCCCACCAGGCCCAGAGGCAGCAGTCCGAGCACGTTGGCGAACAGGATGAACATGAACAGCGAGAACACGTAGGGAAGGTATTTGCGCCCTTCCTTGCCCACGTTCGCCGCCAGCATCGAATCGATGAAGCCGGTGAAATTCTCGACCATCATCTGCCAGCGGCCGGGCACCACGGCGCGCTTCATGCCGCCCAGCATGAATGCCCAGAGGACGAAGGCCGCGATGCACATCCACAGCGCCGAATTGGTGAAGGCGATCTGATGGCCGGCAACATTGAAGCCGTCCCAGATCGTCTGCACCTCGAACTGGTGCATCGGGTCGATCTTGCCTGATTCAGCCGCCACGCTTGTTGATCCGCTTCATTAGCCAAAGCGCCCGAAGAGCTACTTCGAGCGCTGGTTCGAAATCCTGATGATGTTCCTGAAAGCACTCGCTATTCCAAGGAACAGCAGCACGAGCAGGAGCCACGGGGAGGTTCCCAGCAGCCAATCGAGCGTACCGCCGATCACTGCTCCTCCGACCATGGAACCGATCAGTTCGGCCAGCACGCGGTTCCCGAGGCGATAGCTGGCATCGCCCTTGGTATCCACGGCGCCGGTTCTGATCGCCTCTTCCGATTTGGCTCGCTTCAGTCGCTCGTCGAGCGAGTTAAGGCGGGCATCCTCGGGCAAGGGGTCCAGTCCGGGCTCGTTCTCGGCCAATTGCCTCTCCTGTAAGCCGTTTCCGGCAGGCCAGACGCATGTGCCGAGCGGCGAGCCCGCCAAGGCAGGGGCCGATTAGGATGGGGGGGCGGCTGAGTCAACCGTTGCGAACTGCGCCCTCCGTAACCGTCACCCCGGCCAAAGTGCCGGGGTCCACCGCGCCTTCGAGCGAAAAGACCAGAGGTTCCAGCCTTTCCTTCGCAGCACGGTGGATGCCGGAACAAGTCCGGCATGACGGATGGATTTATGCGGTTATAGTCCACGCATGCCCGTCGCCCCTCCCGACAACACCGGCCATCGCGCCCGCCTGCGCCAGCGCCTGTTCGAGGGCGGGCCGGACGCCCTGCTCGATCACGAGTTGATCGAATATCTCCTCGCCCTCGCCATCCCCCGCCGCGACACCAAGCCGCTCGCCAAGGCTTTGCTCACCGAATTCGGCGGCATCGCCGGCCTGCTCAACGCCGATGCCGAGGCGATCGCGCGCATCCCCGGCATGGGCGAGACCAGCGCCGCCGCGTTGAAGGCCGCGCACGCCGCCGCGCTCCGCCTGCTCCGCGATCAGGTCGCCGCGCGTCCGATCCTCGCCAATTGGCAGGCACTGCTCGATTACCTGCGCGCCGACATGGCGCACCACGCGATCGAGCGCGTCCGCGTGCTCCATCTCAACGCCCGCAACATGCTGATCCGCGACGAGCTGATGAACGAGGGCTCGATCGACGAAGCCCCGGTCTATGTCCGCGAGGTGATCCGCCGCGCGATCGATCTCGGCTCGGCGGCGATCATCCTCGTCCACAACCACCCCTCGGGCGATCCCTCCCCCAGCCGCGCCGACATCGAGATCACCAGGCAAGTCGCAGAGGCCGGCAAACGCCTCGGCATCGCGGTGCACGATCACATCATCCTGGGCGCGGAAGGCCATACCAGCCTGCGCGCGCGGGGGCTGATCTAGTCGTAGTTCAACGATAGCGTGGCCGTCTGGCACGCCCCTCCCTGTAAGGGAGGAGAATGAAGAATGACTGCACCCGACACGAAACCCCCACATGCCAAACGGCCGCCGGATATCCGGCGACCGCTCGGGAGGTGCGCCATGCGTGCGGCGCGGTGAGCTTAGGGCTTCGGCGTCAGGAACTTCGCGAGCTCGGCCTTGTCGACCGACTTGCTCTGGTCGGTGTCGGCCTGCGCGAAGGCCTGGCCGAGCCAGACGCCGGCCTCGGGCGAACCCGGCACGAAGGCAGGCTCCGACGCCTTGCGCAGCGTGCTCATCCACGCACCGAATTCGACATCGCTCAGCGAGCCGTTCGAATCCTTGTCATAGGTGCCGAAATCGCGGCCGACTGCCTGGCCAACCTGATCCGGCGTCGCTGCGGGCTGCGCGGTGCCGGCGCCACTGGTGCCGCTCGGCGTCGTGGCGCCCGGCTGCGCGGGCGTGGCGGGCGTCGCCGGCTGGGCCGGCGCGGTGCCCGGTTGTGCCGGAGTCGCAGGCTCTGCGGGCGTTGCCGGCTGGGTCGGCGTAGGCTGCGCGGCTTCGGTGGCCGGCGGAGTCGTAGCGGGCGGAGCTTCCTCCACCGTGCCCGAACCCTGCGTTCCCGGCGCGGCGTCGTCGGTCGTCGCCGGGGTCTCAGGCTTGGACTGAGTCGCGGCCGGCGTTTGCTGCTGCGGATGCGTAGTCTTGGTCGCAGGCTTGTCCTGCGCAAAGGCGGGCACAGCAACAAGCATAGACGTGGCCAGAATAACTGTCTTCAACATCGGGCGAATCTCCTGTGATTTGCTTCATCAGATCTGAGTCGACGAAGCATGAAACTGTCTCTATTCGCAGCCATGAACATCTAAACTGGCACTGTAGTTCCCAATTTCCGCCGTTGCGGTCACGGCTCACCCCTGCTAGGTGGCGCCTCGTCGCATTTCGATTGCCGTGTTGCGTTCGCGCAACGCCCGTCCACGGAGTATAAGCATGGTCCCCCGTTATTCGCGGCCCGAGATGACCGCGATCTGGTCCCCCGAAACCCGCTTCGCGATCTGGTTCGAGATCGAGGCGCATGCGACCGAGGCGCTCGCCGAACTGGGCGTGGTGCCCAAGGCGGCGGCCAAGGCTTTGTGGGACTGGTGGGCGACCAAGCCTGCGATCGACGTCGCCGCGATCGACGCCATCGAGGCAGTGACCAAGCACGACGTGATCGCCTTCCTCACCTGGGTCGCCGAGCAGGTCGGCGAGGAAGCGCGCTTCATGCACCAGGGCATGACCAGCTCGGACGTGCTCGACACGTGCCTCGCCGTCCAGCTCGCCCGCGCGTCGGACATCCTGCTCGCCGATCTCGACAAGCTCCTCGAAGTGCTCGAGCGCCGCGCCAAGGAGCACAAGTTCACGCCGACGATCGGCCGCAGCCACGGCATCCATGCCGAGCCGGTGACCTTCGGCCTCAAGCTCGCCGAGGCCTATGCCGAGTTCAAGCGCAACCGCGCCCGCCTGCTCGCCGCCCGCGAAGACATCGCCACTTGCGCGATCTCCGGCGCGGTCGGCACCTTCGCCAATATCGACCCGCGCGTCGAAGCGCATGTCGCCGCGAAGCTCGGCCTCGCGGTCGAGCCGGTCTCGACGCAGGTCATCCCGCGCGATCGCCACGCGATGTTCTTCGCGACCCTCGGCGTGATCGCCTCTTCGATCGAGCGCCTCGCGGTCGAGGTCCGCCACTTGCAGCGCACCGAAGTGCTCGAAGCCGAGGAATATTTCTCACCCGGCCAGAAAGGCAGCTCGGCGATGCCGCACAAGCGCAACCCGGTGCTGACCGAGAACCTCACCGGCCTCGCCCGCATGGTCCGCAGTGCCACCATCCCCGCGATGGAGAATGTCGCCCTCTGGCACGAGCGCGACATCTCGCACTCTTCGGTCGAGCGCTATATCGGCCCCGACGCGACGATCACGCTCGATTTCGCACTCGCCCGCCTCACCGGCGTCGTCGACAAGCTCCTCGTCTACCCCGCGCGGATGCAGAAGAATCTCGATCGCATGGGCGGCCTCGTCCATTCGCAGCGCGTGCTGCTCGCGCTCACCCAGGCCGGGGTCAGCCGCGAGGACAGCTATCGCCTCGTTCAGCGCAACGCGATGAAAGTGTGGGAATCGGACGGCGAGCTTTCGCTGCTCGAACTGCTCAAGGCCGATCCCGAAGTCACCGCGGCGCTTTCGGTCGAGGAACTCGAGGACAAATTCGACCTCGGCTATCACTTCCGCCAAGTCGACACGATCTTCGCTCGCGTCTTCGCCTGATTGCTCCCCTCCCTGCAAGGGAGGGGTTGGGGGTGGGTGCGAGCGTAGCGAGCCCATCGGGCCGCTCGGAAAAGAAGGAAAGGCCGGGCATCAAGCCCGGCTTTCCTTACCCACCCCTAACCCCTCACTAAAAGGGAGGGGGAAGTAGCGCCGCGGCGCTTTCCACTGCACGCGATCGGGCGTATCCTCCGCCAGGGCAAAGGGGAAATGCCATGGCGATCGGCGCATCGGTGGGCAAAGGCGGAGTCAACGAACTCGCCGACGTGATCGTCGTCCAGCACCTGCTGAACGGCTGGCTCACCGCCACCAGGCAGGAGCTGATCCCCACCACCGGGATCTGCGGCCCGCTCACGATCGACGCGATCAAGACCTTCCAGTCGCGCATGCTCGGCGCCGCGAACCCCGACGGGCGCATCGATCCCGGCGGCAGGACGTGGCAAGCGCTCACCGCCGGAACCTCCGCACCCGCACCCGCGCCCGCGCCGACCCCGACCGCGCTCAGCGGCGCCGTCTGGTGGCGCGCCAATCAGGCCCAATTCCCCAACAGCGCCGCGATCACCGATCTCGTGCCGCCGTTCCGCGACAATGTCACTGCGTTCGTCAAGGCGCTCCGCGATGCCGGCGCCGACGTGAAGGTCTCGGCCACGCGCCGCAATCGCAGCCGGGCGCAGCTGATGCATTTCTGCTTCCGCGTCGCCAACGGTTCGATCGCGCCGCGCGACGTCCCCGCCATCGCCGGCTGCACGATCCAATGGGATCACGGCGATCTCGCCAAATCGAAAAAGGGGGCGCAGGAGATGGTCGATCTGTTCGGCATCGCCTTCCAGCCCTCGCTCACGTCGCTCCATATCGAGGGCCGCGCGATCGACATGACGATCAGCTGGACCGGCACGATCAAGGTCCGCGACAAGTCCGGCAATGCGCGCACGGTCTCGACACCGCGCTCGGGCAACACCAACAAGGACCTCCACGCGATCGGCGCGAGCTACGGCGTGATCAAGCTCGCATCGGATCCGCCGCACTGGAGCGACAACGGCCATTGATCATCGGCCGGCCAGGCGCTCCAGCGTTTCCTCGTCGGCGGGAAAGAATGCCTCGATCGCCAGTTCATCGAGCGTCACGTCGCGCGGCGTTCCGAACACGGTGGTGGTGCTGAAGAACCGCAATTCGCCCAGCGGCGAATCCAGCCGCAGCGGCACGACTACCTCGCCGAAGCCATCGGCCTCGCCAGTCCCTTCCGCCGACGGATAGCCGCAAAGCTCGTCGAGCAATGCCGCCAGCGCCGGATCGCTGGTCAGCCACGCCTGCCGCCGCAGCCGCTCGAGCAGATGTCCGCGCCATTCGCCGAGATTGCGGATGCGCGGCGCCAGCCCTTCGGGATGCAGGCTCAGCCGCAGCACGTTGACGCGGCCTTCGAGCAGATGGCCCGCCACCCCCTCGAGCAGCGGCGCCACCGCCGCGTTCGCCGCGACCATGTGCCAGTGCCGATCGACGGCGAGCGCCGGAAACGGCTCGTGCCCTTTGAGCACCAGATCGACAGCGCGCCGCGCCGGCGCCAGCTGTGGGTCGTCGAGCGGCCGCTCCGAATAGACCGGCGCATAGCCGGCGCCGAGCAGCATCGCGTTGCGTTCGCGCAAGGGGACTTCGAGCTGCTCGGCGAGCAGCAGCACCATCTCGCGGCTCGGCTGCGCGCGCCCGGTCTCGATGAAGCTCAGATGCCGCGTCGAGATCTCGGCATCGAGCGCGAGGTCCATCTGGCTCAGCCGGCGCTGCTGGCGCCAATGCTTGATCTGCTCGCCCAGCGGCCGAACCTGGTTGTCCATCGCATGTCTCCCTCCCGCCGCTGGTATCGCGGCGCGCGCACACATTCCATTACGTCTCGGGTAATCGACCTGCGTCCGGCGATCGCCATGCTTGGGGCACCTCAAGCAAGGGAGATACGATCATGACTCGCAACCAGTTGCTCCGCCCGGTGATGCTGTTCGACGCCGCCACCTGCCTCGCAATGGGCGGCCTTCTCGTCGCCGTGGCCGGCCCGATCGCCGGCTTGACCGAACTGCCCGTGCCATTGCTCCGCGAGGCCGGCCTTATCCTGTTCCCCTTCGCACTGTTCGTGCTCTGGGCAGCGCGGCGCGGCGGAGGGTGGCCTGTTCAGGCAGTGATCGCCGCGAACGTCGCCTGGGTGGCGGCCAGTCTGGCACTGATCGCGAGTCCGTGGAGCGGCAGCGCGCTGGGCATTGCCTTTGTCGGTGCGCAGGCCGCCGCCGTGGCGCTCCTCACCGCGCTCCAGTGGCGCATGCTCGGACGCGCAGTCGCGACGACTGTCTGAGAGCCAGCCAAGCCCTTCCCTTCAGGGGAGGGGCTTTATCCGCCTCACGACTCGGGCGTCGGCATTTCCATCTTGGCGTCCCCGGTCGCGCCTGGAGTCCCGCCGACGATCCTCCTGCCCGCCAGGTTGGGAAGCGCGAAGGCCGGGCCGCTGCCGCCATAGGCATAGCCGATGAGCGAGAAGAGCGGCTGGAACTGCGCCACCGGAAGCATCGCGCCGTCGCACGCCATCCACCCCTTGGGCAGCGCCGACCCGGCATAGGCCAGCACCTGGCCGAGGACGGGATCGTCGTCGGGGAAGGCGCCGCGGCCGTCCGACGAAGGGTAGATGCCGGAGCCGGCGCAGATCGCATAATTGAGTCCCAGGCCCGGCACCGTCCCGGCGACCTTCTGGCCGAGCGCCACGCCCGCGCCGGTGCCCACCGCCGCGGCGCCGTCGAGGTTGGGCAATGCGAAGTCTTTCTCGCCGTCGCCGCCGAAGGTCGTGCCGATCGCGTCGAACAGCGCGGGACAGGCGCCGGGCGAGACGAGCGCGCCGTCGGCCGCCAGCCATCCGCTCGGAATCACGGTGCCGCCAAAAGCGACGACCGCGCCGACGAAAGGCGCCACCTCTCGGCTTCGTGTCGCGATCAGATAGGTCATCGTCAGGCTGCCGGGCCCGTCCATGCCCCGCTGCTGCCCGCCGACGATGCTGCGCCGGTCGAGGTCGGGCAGTGCGAAGGTCACCCGGCCATCGCCGCCGAAAGCCGTGCTGATGATCGGATAGAGCATGGAAAATCGCGAGATCGGCAGCAACTGGCCCTGGGCGGGCGGCGCACCGAAGATGGCGACTCCCCCGGCATAGCTCTGGATCATTCCGGCGGTGAAGGCGGCAGACCAATCGCCGGGGCTGGGATAAAGACCGCTGATCGCGACGAGCTGCGACATCGAAAGCGTCGACATGAAATTCCCCCGGGGAGCGCGGGATCGCCCCAGGCGATGCTAAGCTCTCCTGGATGTTCCAGCAATCGCGCAGGGCCGACTACCCGGCCCCGCGCGCCGTCACCCCAAAGCCGATTTGATCTTGGCAAAGAACCCGCTCGTCTGCGGGCATTCGTCGCCCGTTTCGGTGCAGCGGAATTCCTCGAGCAACTCGCGCTGCTTCGCGGTCAGCCTTGTCGGCATCTCGACTTCGAGCCGCACGACGAGGTCACCGCGTCCGCGGCCCTGCAGCACCGGCATGCCGGCGCCGCGATGGCGGACTTCACGGCCCGGCTGGGTGCCCGGCGCGATCTTGATGACGTGCTTCTCGCCGTCGAGCCCGGGCAAAGTGATCTCGCCGCCCAGCGCCGCAGTGGTGAAGCTGATCGGCGCATTGGCGAACAAGGTCGTGCCCTGCCGCTCGAAGATCGAGTGCCTGGCGACGTGGATGAAGATGTAGAGGTCTCCCGCCGGTGCGCCGCGCGCGCCGGCCTCGCCTTCGCCGCTCAGCCGGATCCGCGTGCCTTCGTCGACGCCCGGCGGCACGTTGATCTTGAGCGTCTTGGTCTTGTCGGTGCGGCCCTCGCCGCGGCAGTCGCGGCAGGGATCGGCGATCACTTCGCCGGCGCCGTGGCAGACCGGGCAGGTCCGTTCGACCATGAAGAAGCCCTGCTGCGCGCGCACCTTGCCGTGGCCGTTGCACTGCTTGCATGCATGCGCCTGCGTTCCCGGCTTCGCGCCGGTTCCCGAGCACGTATCGCACATGCCGGATACATCGACGGTGATCTCGCTCGTCCGCCCGTGCCAGGCATCCTCGAGGCTGATCTCCATGTCGTAGCGCAAGTCCGCGCCACGCAGGTTCGGGCGCCCGCCGCGGCCGCCCATGAACTCGCCGAACACGCTTTCGAAGATGTCGCTGAACGCGCCGAAATCCTGCGCGCCATGCCCCGGGCCGCCGCCCATTCCGTTCTTGAACGCGGCATGGCCGAAGCGATCGTATGCCGCGCGCTTCTGCGGATCCTTCAGGACGTCATAGGCTTCACTGACGGCCTTGAACTTGGCCTCGTGATCCTTGCACCCGCCATTCTTGTCCGGGTGATATTTGATCGCGAGCTTGCGATACGCCGATTTCAGCGTCGCCTCGTCCGCATTGCGCTCGCATTCGAGCAGCTCGTAATAATCGACTTCGGTGGTCATTCAAAAAAGCCCTCTCCCCGCTCGCGGGGAGAGGGTTGGGAGAGGGGCAGTCCGTCAGCAATCACCGACATCGCTCGCCTCTCTTCCAGCCCCCTCTCCCCGACCCTCTCCCCGCAAGCGGGGAGAGGGAGGGAAGCCCAAGAGTTACGCCTTGTTGTCGTCCACTTCCGAGAACTCGGCATCGACGACTTCCTCGCCGCCCGCCTCGCTCCCGGCAGCCGCACCGTCCGCGCTCGGCGACGCGTTCTCGGCAGCCTGCTTCTCGTAGATCGCCTGGCCCAGCTTCATCGCCACCTGGGCGAGGTTCTGCGCCTTGGCCTGCATGTCGTCGGCGTCGCCGCCTTCGATCGCAGTCTTCGTCTCAGCGATCGCCGCCTCGATCTCGCCCTTCAGGCTCGCATCGACCTTGTCGCCATTCTCGGCGAGCTGGCGTTCGGTGGTGTGGACGAGGCTCTCGGCGTTGTTCTTCGCCTCGGCCGCGGCACGCCGCTTCTTGTCCTCTTCGGCGAAGCTCTCGGCGTCGCGGACCATCTGCTCGATGTCGGCGTCGCTGAGCCCGCCCGAGGCCTGGATGCGGATCTGCTGCTCCTTGCCGGTGCCCTTGTCGCGCGCCGACACGTTGACGATGCCATTGGCGTCGATGTCGAAGGTGACTTCGATCTGCGGCACGCCGCGCGGCGCCGGCGGGATTCCGACCAGGTCGAACTGGCCGAGGATCTTGTTGTCCGCCGCCATCTCGCGCTCGCCCTGGAACACGCGGATCGTCACCGCCTGCTGATTGTCGTCGGCAGTCGAATAGACCTGCGACTTCTTGGTCGGGATCGTCGTGTTGCGATCGATCATCCGGGTGAACACGCCGCCCAAAGTCTCGATGCCGAGGCTCAGCGGAGTCACGTCGAGCAGCAGCACGTCCTTGACGTCACCCTGCAGCACGCCAGCCTGGATCGCCGCGCCGATCGCCACGACTTCGTCGGGGTTCACGCCGGTGTGCGGCTCCTTGCCGAAGAACTGCTTCACGATCTCGCGGACCTTGGGCATGCGGGTCATGCCGCCGACCATCACGACTTCGTCGATCGCGTTCGCCTTGATACCGGCATCGGCCAGCGCCTTGCGGCACGGCTCGAGCGTGCGCTGGATCAGGTCGTCGACCAGACGCTCCAGATCGGCGCGGCTGATCGCCTTGACCAGGTGCTTCGGCCCATTGGCGTCGGCGGTGATGAACGGCAGATTGACTTCGGTGGTCTGCGCCGAGCTCAGCTCGATCTTGGCCTTTTCGGCGGCTTCCTTCAGCCGCTGCAGCGCGAGCTTGTCCTTGGTGAGATCGATGCCCTCGGCCTTGCGGAACTCGTCCGCGAGGAACTGGACGACCTTGGAGTCGAAATCCTCGCCGCCGAGGAAGGTGTCGCCGTTGGTCGCCTTCACTTCGAACACGCCGTCGCCGACTTCGAGCACCGAGATGTCGAACGTGCCGCCGCCAAGGTCATAGACCGCGATCGTCTTGTTCTCGTTCTTCTCGAGGCCATAGGCGAGCGCCGCCGCGGTCGGCTCGTTGATGATGCGCAGCACTTCGAGGCCTGCGATCTTGCCGGCGTCCTTGGTCGCCTGGCGCTGGGCGTCGTTGAAATAGGCCGGAACCGTGATGACGGCCTGCGAAACGGTCTCGCCGAGATACGACTCCGCCGTCTCCTTCATCTTCTGCAGGATGAACGCCGAGATCTGCGACGGCGAATAATCCTCGCCGCCCGCCTGCACCCATGCGTCGCCATTGCCGCCGCGCACGATGGTGTAAGGCACCAGCTCGGTGTCCTTCTTGGTGATCGGATCGTCGAAACGGCGGCCGATCAGGCGCTTGACTGCGAAGATGGTGTTGTCGCCGTTGGTCACCGCCTGGCGCTTCGCCGGCTGGCCGACCAGTCGCTCGCCGTCCTTGGCGAAGGCGACGATCGAAGGCGTGGTACGTGCGCCTTCCGCATTCTCGATGACCTTGGGCTTGCCGCCTTCCATTACGGCAACGCAGCTGTTGGTCGTGCCCAGATCGATACCGATTACTTTTGCCATGGTCCCTCGTGGCCCCCAGTGTTCAATTGCTCAGTGTTAAAAATCAAAACCTTGGCTCCCCTCGCCCCCAAAATCAGGCAGCGCGGGAACCATGTCCGAAAGCGATATAGGTGCGCTTCCGCTTGCCGCAAGAAGGGTGGAATTATAGGAACTTTCCCGAAATGGGAGTTGAGTGGATGCGTGGAATTTCGGGGATCGTTGCGGCGGCGTTGCTGCTCGCCGGGTGCGGCAAGCCCGCCGAGCTCGGCGCGGACCATGGCTGGGTGCGCCTCCCCGCGGTCGCCGGTCGCCCCGGCGCGGCCTATTTCACGGTCCATGGCGGAGCGCAGGCGGATACCTTGCTCACGGTCTCGACACCCGCGGCGCTGCGTGCCGAGCTCCACGAGACGATGGATCATCAAGGCGTGAAATCGATGCAACCGACGCGCGACGTCCCCGTCCCGGCGAAGGGCGAAGTCGCATTCATGCCCGGCGGCCGCCACGTCATGCTGTTCGATCTCGGCCCAGGCGTGAAGCCGGGCACGCGCATTCCGCTCACGCTCGCCTTTGCCGGCGGAAAGCGGCTGGAGATACAGGCCCAGGTCGTCGGCGCAGGCGACCCGCCGCCGAACCAATAATCGTCACCCTGGCCGAAGTGCCGGGGTCTACTGTGCCTCACACGAAATGTTCGAGCCTCTTGCTCTTCGCTTGCCTCCCGGTGGCCCCGGCACTTCGGCCGGGGTGACGGGAGAAATGTCAGACGCTATCCTCCCCCCAAAGGGAGGCCCGTTCATGCCTGAGACCGTCGATCGTTTCCGTTCGTCCACGCTGGGCTGGCTTCGCGGCACGCTCGCCGGCTGGGGGACGATCCTGCTGATGCTCGTCGGGCTGGTCGGTTCGATCTGGGCGCTCGCCCAGCGGCCGGTGGCGGCCTGGGCGTGGCTGTTCCCGATCCTGCTCGTCGCGGGGCTGCTGCTCCTGTTCGCCCGCTGGATCCAGAATCTCTCCACCACCTATGAAGTGACCGAGGACCGGCTGATCCTCCACCAGGGCATCCTGATCAAGTCGATCGACGAGATCGAGCTCTACCGCGTCAAGGACGTACGCATCGATTTCACGATCATCAACCAGACCGCCGATCTCGGTACGATCAGCATCACCTCGTCGGACGAGACGACGCGCGACGGCCCCCTGATCATCCGCGACGTCGAGCGTGCCCGCGCCCGGCGCGAGGAGCTCCGTTCGCTCGTGAACACTGCCCGGCGCAACCGCGGCGTCCGCGAAATCGATATGGTTCAGGAGAATCTGACTGATATCTGAACGCCCTCGCCCGATCCCGAGAATCGCGGCCCGGCATAAATTGCTGGCAACATAGCGGCTTAGGCGCGAAATCCGGCCGTCGCCCCGGCGCAGGAGAGGCGCCGGACAACGCATTTTCCCTCCCGCGGTTCCGAATCCCTGGCGGTTTCGGCGCAAATGACTTGATGATTGCGTTCCCGGCGCTGTATGTGACGGGCCGATGACATCTCCTCCCCCGGACGGATCGCGGGATCGCCGGATCGAGGATCCGACCAACCTCTGGATCATTCACCCGGCAGGGCGAGCCCTGCTCCCCTGGTTCGTCGCGCGCGGAATATCGGCGAATGCGGTGTCGGTGATCGGGCTGCTGCTCGGCGGATTCGCCGCGCTCGCTTATGCGAGCTGGCACGCTTGGCCCTTCGCATTTCTCGGCCTGCTTTTCTCGATCGGCTGGCTGATCGCCGACGGGCTCGACGGCATGGTCGCACGCGCGACCGGGACCGCGAGCGCATTGGGCCGCACGCTCGACGGCATCTGCGATCACGGCGTGTTCGCCCTGATCTACATCCTCATCGCCAGCTCGATCGGCACGCTCGAAATCTGGGCCCTCGCCATCGCCGCCGGCGTGCTCCACGCGGTGCAGTCGAGCCTCTACGAAGGCGAGCGCGCCCGTTTCCACCGCCGCTGCAAGGGGCAGGTCTCGCCGCCGCCCGCGCCGAGTCGCAACCCGCTGGTGCGCCTCTACGACGGCGTCGCCGGCAGCGTCGATCGCATCGCCTTCGTGTTCGACGCGACGCTCCAGCGCGCAGGCGATCCCGTCGCGCTCGGCCAGGCCTATGGCGCGCGTGCGGCGAAGCCGATGCGGCTGATGTCGCTGCTCAGCGCGAATGTCCGCGTCTACGCGATCTTCCTTGCCTGCCTCGCCGGCAATCCGCGCTATTTTTTCTGGTTCGAGCTCATTCCGCTGACGGCGATCCTCGTCGTCGGCCTGACCTGGCACCGTACCGTCGAGTCCCGCCTCCTCCGCAATGCGGGGGCGGCATCCGAACATCCTTCTTCTTCACAATCACATATCCAGAGGACCTGAACCGCAATGAAGAGCATCAACATCGCGATCGTCGGCATCGGCAACTGCGCCAGCTCGCTCGTCCAGGGCCTCAGCCATTATCGTGACGGCGCCAACGACACGATCGGCCTGATGCACTGGGATCTCGGCGGTTACCGCCCGAGCGACATCCATGTCGTCGCGGCGTGGGACGTCGATGCGCGCAAGGTCGGCAAGGATGTCGCCGACGCGATCTTCGCCAAGCCCAATTGCACCGCGGTGTTCTGCGCGACGGTCGAGCCGACCGGCACCAAGGTCCAGATGGGCCGCGTCATGGACGGCGTCGCCGAGCACATGTCGGACTATAATGACGACCGTACCTTCGTCGTCGCCAACGATCGCGAGGCGACCAAGGAAGACGTCATCCGCGTGCTGCGCGAGACCAAGACCGACGTGCTGATGAACTACCTCCCCGTCGGGTCGCAGGAAGCATCCGAATTCTACGCCGAATGCGCGCTCGAGGCCGGCGTGGCGTTCGTCAACAACATCCCCGTCTTCATCGCCAGCAACCCCGAATGGGCCGATCGCTTCACCGCGGCGGGCGTGCCGATCATTGGCGACGACATCAAGGCGCAGCTCGGCGCGACGATCGTCCACCGCGTGCTGACCGACCTCTTCGCCAAGCGTGGCGTCAAGCTCGATCGCACCTATCAGCTCAACACCGGCGGCAACACCGACTTCCTCAACATGTCGAACCACCGCCGCCTCGCCTCGAAGAAGATTTCGAAGACCGAGGCGGTCCAGTCGGTCGCCGCGGAGCGGCTCGAGGACGAGAACGTCCATATCGGCCCGTCGGATTACGTGCCGTGGCAGAACGACAACAAGGTCTGCTTCCTGCGCATGGAAGGCTCGATGTTCGGCGGCGTGCCGATGAACCTCGAGCTGCGCCTGTCGGTCGAGGATTCGCCCAACAGCGCCGGCGTCGCGATCGACATGATCCGCTGCGCCAAGCTCGCCAAGGATCGCGGCCTCGGTGGCCCGATCGACGCCGCCTCGGCCTATTTCTGCAAGCATCCGCGCACGCAGATGACCGACGACCTCGCCCAGACCGCAGTCGAGCAGTTCATCGCCGCCGCCTGAACCGGTGATCACCACCGCCATCCTGCTCGCCGCGGGCGAAGGCAGCCGCCTTCGCGCCGCGGCGGCCTCCAAGCCTTTGTGCCCGGTCGGCGGCAAGCCGCTGATCGAGCATGCCATCCACGGCTTCGCCGCGGCCGGACTGGCACGGGTGGTGGTGGTGCTCGGCTATGAGGCCGATCGGATCGAGGCGCACCTCGCCGCCGGCGACTGGCCGATCGCCGTCGAGACCGTCCGCACTCGCGACTATCGCCAGCCCAACGGCGTCTCGGTCCTCGCGGCCGAAGCCGCCGTGGCGGGTGAGGAAGCCTTGCTCGCGATGTGCGACCATCTCGTCGATCCTGCGCTCTATGCCCGCGTCGCGCAGGCCGGCGCCGGTGGCGGCGCCCGCCTCGCGATCGATCGCAACATCACCAGCGACCTCGTCGATCTCGACGACGTCACCGCCGTGCGCACCGAGGGCGAGGCGATCGTCGCGATCGGCAAGCATCTGCCCGATTACGACTGTTTCGACACCGGCGTCTTCGCGATCGGCCCCGGCCTGTTCGCCGCGCTGAACGGCCTCGAATCGCCCTCGCTCACCGAAGGCATGCGCGTGCTCGCCGCACAGGGCACCGCGCTGACGATCGACTGCAGCGACCTCGACTGGATCGACGTCGACGATCCCGCCGCGCTCGACAAAGCGGAAATCTGGCTCCGCGCCGCCTGAATTGCATCGCCCCGCCGAGCCGATATGATGGGCCCGGGCACGCGCAATCACTGCGCGTCAACAGGGGAACAGCGATGAGATACCTGCTGATACTCGCGCCGATGGCGCTTGCCGCGTGCAATTCGGGTCCCTCGGTCGAGGCGACCAATGCCACCACCAAGGAAGTCGCCGCCAAGGTCACCGCCGCCGGCGGTACGCGCATGTCCCCCGGCCGCTGGGAGGGCACCGCGACGATCACCGACATGCAGGTGCCCGGCATGCCTGCCGAGATGGGCGAGAAGATGAAGGCCCAGATGGCCAAGGGCCACAGTTTCTCCAACTGCCTCACGCCCGAGCAAGCCAACAAGCCCACCGCCGATTTCTTCGCCGGCAGCAACAACAGCTGCGTCTACGACCATTTCAGCATGGCCAATGGCCAGCTCGACGCCGCGATGACGTGCAAGGGCCAGGGCCCGGGCGGGACGATGCACGCGACGATGAAGGGCAATTTCTCGAGCGACAGCTTCCAGATGGCCATGACCAGCAAGAGCGCGGGAACGCCGGGCCAGCCGATGACGAACATGACGATATCGATGAAGATGGAATCGAAGCGCGTCGGCGAATGCACCGGCAAGGAAGACAGCTGACCCGGAAGACGTGACGGCGGCTTTCGGCGCAGTTGCGGACCGTCATTCCCTCTCCCCTTCAGGGGAGAGGGTGGCAAGCGAAGCGAGCCGGGAGAGGGGCAGGAATCGCCACTTTGCCGCACTTCCCCTCTCCCCGACCCTCTCCCCCTGAAGGGGAGAGGGAGAACTGGCGGCAATGACAGCCATCCCCGTCCCCCGGACAAATCCCGGTGACAAGCGCTCGCCGAATGGCCATGCTGCCTTCATGACCGTCCGCCCGCTCACCGAAGGGGAAACCCGCATGTGCGCCTCGGTCTTCGGCGATGCGATCGATTATTCCAGGGCGCGCGTCGCCAACAGCAAGTGGATCTTCTTCCAGCCGTCCAACACCACGATGGCGCCGCGCGGGACGATCCACTTCCACCCGAAGAGCGGCATCTATCACGAGGATTTCAGCGCCGCGCCGCTCGGCGTGCAGGGTCTCTTCGTCCATGAGATGACGCATATCTGGCAGCATCAGAAGGGCATCTTCCTGCCGATCAAACGCCACCCCTTCTGCCGCTACGATTATGCGCTCAAACCCGGACAAGCGTTCGAGAAATACGGGCTCGAGCAGCAGGCCGAGATCGTCCGCCACGCCTTCCTGCTGCGCCATCGCGCGATCATCCCGGCGGCGCCGGCGCTCGCGCAATATGAGAGCCTGATTCCGTTCAAGTCGGCTTGAGCGGAGGACTCACTCGGGATCGGGCGCTTGCCGCTTTCCCGTCTGCACCGAGATCGGAGTCCTTGGCTCGCGTGGCGGTGGAGGCGCAGCGCGCGGTGCCGGCGGTTGAGAGGCGCGGGGTTCGCTGGAGGGACGTGGCGGCTGGGGCCGGGGCGCGCTCGAGTCCCGCGATGGCCGCGGCCCATTCCACATTCCGCCTCCCCGCGGCGCCCGCGGGGTCGGTGGGGCATCCGGCGTTCCCGCCCCGGCATCCGGGCGCTGGCGGAACCATCCGGGCCGCGCGCCATCGGGGCGCGGCGGGCGCGGACTGGTGCCTTCCGGGCGCTGTGCCGGGCCGGCAGCCCCGCCCTCGCCGCCGGTCGGATGCGGGCGCCCGCCCCAACCGGGCCGACGGATCGGCGCCGCGCCCGGAGCGGGGAGCGGAAGCGTTTCCGCATCGCCCGGCCGCACCACGGGGGAACCGGGCATCGCCGGCCGATCGCGCCAGCGCCACCCGCGCCGGGGCGGCGTTCCGGGCTGCCCCGCATCCGGCCGCGGCGGACGCCCCGCGCCGGCGCCGTCCGGCCTGCCCCATTGTCCCGGCTGGCGCGGACGCCATGTTCCCGGCTCGCCCGGCCGTCCGGGCCGTCCCGCGCCGGGGCCATGCTCGCCCGGCCGATGGAAACGGCCCGGCGGCGGCCCCTGGAAGCCGCCTTCGCGCCAGCGCCGGAATTGCTCGGCCAGTGCGCGACGGCGTGCCTGCTCCGCCTCGGACCGCCGCCGCCACTCCGCGTCGCGCCACCGGTCGTGATGCCGTCCCCAGCCCGGATGACGCACGCGCCCTTCGTCCCAGATCTGCACGCTACCCCAGAGGATCGGGCTCGTGTCGATCCACGCCTGGCTGTCGACTTCGCGCCATTGCCGTTGCTGCATCGCCCGCCGCAGCGATCGGCCGCGCGCATAGAGCGCCACGCCTTCCTCGAGGTGCGCCGCCCCATCGGTACGCGGCATCGCGCCGCCATCGGGGCCATAGACCACCGCCACAGTCTCGCCGGAAAAGCCGAAGCTCATCCCCGGCCGCACCGCGAGGAACGGCCCCTGCGCTTCGGGGCCGAAATAATAGCTCTGGATGCCTTCGGGCGTCTCCTCGACGATGATCGAATCGCCGTCCTGCAGCTGCCAGGCCCAGGGCTCGGCCCCCTCGAAGGGAAAGGCATAATCGGGCGGCGCATTGCCGATCACGTCCCACAATGAATCCGCACGGTCGATATAGGCATAGGCGTCGGGACTCTCGTCGGCGCTGTACACCGGCAGCGGCGGTGCCTGGTACGGCCCCCCGTCATAAGGCATCATGCATGCCGAAAGCGCGAGCGCGCTGCCCAAAATGCCCAGCCGCGTCGCGCGCTTATACTGCATGGCCTGCCTCTCCCCATGTTCTCGAACAAGAACATCTGCCCCGATCGCTGAACGAACGATGACCACCTTAGGGAGAGGAAGTCGCGCCGCCGCGAGCCCTCGGCGAAGCGGACGGCGTGCAACGGCCACATGCGGCCTTGATCCAGCCAGTTTGAAACGAATTGTTCACCGGCGGAGGTCGGGGCCTCCGCCGGAGAATAAGTTCAAGCAGGCAGAATGGGACTCCAGATCACCCCTGCCGCCCTTGTCTCGATCAGAACAGGAAATCTCCGCTGGCCAAATTGTTCAGCTGGACTCCCGCGAGTTGAAGGATGTTCCCCGCGTCGAGCGTGATGACGACGTCACTGCCCTGTTGCGTCGCGTGCGCCATCATGTCCGCAAAGCCGCTGAACATCCCCGCGCCGAACTGGATCCGGTCGCCGCTGGCCGCGCCGTTGCCGGCGAAGTCGCTGATCGTGTCCACCCCGAAGCCGGTGCCGAACACGAACAGGTCCTCGCCGCCGCCGCCCGTCAGGATGTTGGCATTGGCGTCGCCCTCGAGGATGTCGTTGAAGCTGGTGCCCTTGACGTTCTCGATACCGACGAAACTGTCGCCCTCGGCCGCGTTCCAGCTCCCCTGGCCGGCGCGCAGGCTGATCGCGACGCCGCCGAAATTGCCGGTATAGTCGATCGTGTCGTTGCCCGCGCCGCCGTCGAGCAAGTCGGCGCCCGCGCCACCGGCGAGCAGGTCATTGCCGCCGCCGCCGTACAGCGCGTTGGTCCCGCCATTGCCGACCAGATAGTCGCCCCAGGCCGAGCCCTGGACGTTCTCGATCCCGAAGAACCGGTCGCCCTCGGCGTCGTTCCAGAAGCCCTCGCCGGTCGCCAGGTCGACCCAGACCGCGCCATAGTTGGCCGAATAGTCGACCGTGTCGATCCCGCCGCCGCCGGCCAGCGTGTCCGCCCCGCCGCCGCCGGTCAGCCGGTTGTTCGCACCGTCACCCTGCAGCACGTCGTTGAAGCTGGTGCCGACGACGTTCTCGATGCCCGAATAGCTGTCGCCCTCGGCATAGTTCCACGCGCCGACGCCCGCCTCCAGATTGACGACCACCGCACCGAAATCGCCCGCATAGTCCGCCGTGTCCACGTCCGCGCCGCCCGAGAGCACATCCGCCCCCGCCCCGCCGTGGAGCAGGTTGGTGCCCGCGTCGCCGGTCAGGATGTCGTTGAAGCTGGTCCCGACGAGATTCTCGATGCCGATCAGACTGTCGCCCTCGGCGTAGTTCCACGCGCCGACGCCGGCCGCGAGACTGACCATGACCGCGCCGAAATTGCCGCTGTAATCGGCGGTGTCGATCCCCGCGCCGCCGTTGAGCACGTCCGAACCCGCGCCGCCGTGGAGGATGTCCGCGCCATCTGCGCCGCTGATCGAATCATTGCCGGCGCCACCATCGAGAAGGTTGGCGTTCGCATCCCCTGAAAGCCAGTCGTCGAAGTCGGTACCGGTGACATTCTCGATACCCGTCAGGCTGTCGCCTTCGGCGTAATTCCAATAGCCCGCGCCCGCCGCGAGATCGACGATGATGCTGCCGAAATTGCCGGAATAGTCGGCCGTGTCGTTACCCGCGCCGCCCCTGAGGAAGTCCATGCCGGCACCGCCGCTCAGGACATCGTTGCCATTGCCGCCGTCGAGCCAGTCGTTGTCAGCCCCGCCGTCGAGCATGTCGTCGCCGATGCCGCCGCTGAGGCGGTCGGTGCCAGCGGTTCCGACAACAAAGTCATTTCCGCCCGCAGCATCGATTTCGCTCCCGCCCGCAGCACCGGTGAAGCCGAGCACCAGCCGATCATCCGCATCGCTTAGCAACAACAGAGGAATAGCCTCTATTCCGCTGATGCTGCCCCCGGCGATCGTGACAGGTCCCACGGTGAAGTCGGCGGATATTCCCTGTGTCAGCCGCGCAGCGAAATGCAGCGTGTCCAGCCCGGCGCCGCCGTCGATCGTGTCACCCGCGCTCGCCCAGATCGTGTCTGCTCCGGCGCCAGCGAAGATCCGATCGGTCTCGTTGTCATCGACCTGATTGTTGCCGCCGAAGATCGTGTCGTCGCCGTCACCACCGCTCAAGTCGTCCTTGCCGCGATTGCCGATCAGCGTGTCGTTGCCGTCGCCGCCTTCGATGCGGTCATCGCCATCCCCGCCCGAGACTCCGTCGTTGCCACCGCCGCCAAACAGCTGATCATGGCCACTGTCACCGCTGATCTCATCAGCCGCGGCCCCCCCATAAACAATATCGTCGCCAGAGCCCCCCGACACCAGGGCGCCATCGTCGCGCACGTAAATGGTATCGTTGCCGTTCTCTCCCATCAGACGATCCGTCGACGGGTAAACCGCGGCATTGTATCCGGTGCCGCCGATAATCACGTCGTCACCGTCCCCGCCGTAGATCGAATCGGTGCCGGCGCTTTCCGTCAGGTGATCGTTGCCGCCCCAACCACTGATGGATATCCCCACCACTCCGGGTGCGATCGGACCGGCAACGATGATGTCGTCAAAGGCGGTCAGGCTGATCCCTGCGACGATTTCTACATTCGTTATCAATCCGCCGCCGATCTGAATCGAGCCGTTATTCGCCAGTTGACGCAAATCGGCCGACACGCCCGCGGAACCATTGTAGAAATCTAGGTAGATCGTGTCGCTGCCGACGCCGCCATCCGCGCTGTCACCATATCCGACGGTCAGCTGGTCATTGCCCGCGCCTCCGGAAAGCGTGTCGATGTCGCTGTCGACGCCATAGCTCTCCTCCCCATAACCGCTCAGCAGATCATCGCCATCGCCGCCTTCGAGTATGTCGCTGCCGTGGCCGCCCCTGAGAGTGTCGTTGCCTCCGTCTCCATATAGCTGGTCATCGCCCCCGTGGCCCCATATTTGATCGTTGCCCTCACCACCGCTGAGCTGATCGGCCCCACCACTCGCGGAACCGAGGCTTGTATCGCCCTCGATTTCGTCCGCTCCGCCTCCCCCCGAAATGATGTCGTTGCCTAGCCCCCCACGCAGCTTGTCCATGCCATCGCCGCCGGCGATGATGTCATTGCCTTCGAGGCCGGAAATCTCGTCATTGCCATCGCCGCCATCGAGGTCGTCGTCGCCGAGGCCGCCGACTATGTAGTCGTTTCCGCCGTCACCCTTCACCGTGTCCGCGCCGCCATAGGCGAAGATGACGTCATCGCCCTCGCCGCCGGAGATCGTATCGTCGCCTTCGGTGCCCTGGATATAATCGTTGGCCGACGTGCCCGTTATAACTGCCATTTCCGCCCCCACTCGAAAGCCCCATCTCTATCCTCCATTATCTAAAACGCCAGCTTCAAATGGATGATAAACCTGCGCCTTTCGGCAGGTGAGGCGCTCCGGCGGCCGGACGCGGTCCGGGTTGCGCAGCGCGGTGCCGCTTCCCATTTCGCGTTTTCGTAGCGTTGGCCGCGGCCCCGCTTGCGGATCGAGAACAAATCTGGAACAATTTACCGCATGCTGACTCACATTTCCGTCCGCGGCGCGCGCGAGCACAACCTCAAGGGCGTCGACATCGACATCCCCCGCGACACGCTGACGGTCATCACCGGCCTGTCCGGCTCCGGCAAGTCGAGCCTCGCCTTCGACACCATCTATGCCGAGGGGCAGCGCCGCTATGTCGAGTCGCTCTCGGCTTATGCGCGCCAGTTCCTCGAGCTGATGCAGAAGCCCGATGTCGATCATATCGAGGGTCTCAGCCCGGCCATCTCGATCGAGCAGAAGACCACCAGCCGCAATCCGCGCTCGACCGTCGCGACGGTCACCGAGATCTATGATTATATGCGCCTGCTCTGGGCGCGCGTCGGCATCCCCTATTCGCCCGAGACCGGCCTGCCCATCGCCGCGCAGACGGTGTCGCAGATGGTCGACCGCGTGCTGGCGCTCCCCGAGGGCACCCGCCTGCTCCTCCTCGCCCCCGTCGTCCGCGGCCGCAAGGGCGAGTACCGGAAAGAGCTCGCCGAGTGGCAGAAGGCCGGCTTCCAGCGCGTCCGTATCGACGGCGAGACCTACCTGATCGAGGACGCCCCCGCGCTCGACAAGAAGTACAAGCACGACATCGAGGTGGTGGTCGACCGCCTCGTGGTCGGCGGCGAAATCGCCACGCGCCTGGCGGAGAGCTTCGAACAGGCACTCAAGCTCGCCGAGGGCCTCGCCTATGTCGACCTCGTCGACGGCGTCGTCCCCGGCCGCGAGAAAGAGGCCGCCGATGCGGGCGCGATGAAGGGCGCCGGCATCCCGCCCAATCGCATCGTCTTCTCCGAGAAGTTCGCCTGCCCCGTCTCGGGCTTCACCATCGCCGAGATCGAGCCCCGCCTCTTTTCGTTCAACGCCCCCCAGGGCGCCTGCCCGGCGTGCGACGGCCTCGGCGAGAAGCTGGTGTTCGACGAGGACCTCGTCGTCCCCAATCACGATCTCACGATCAAGAAGGGCGCGATCGTCCCCTGGGCCAAGTCCAACCCGCCCAGCCCCTATTACATGCAGGTCCTGGGCAGCCTCGCCCGCGAGTTCGGCTTCAGCCTCGACACGAAGTGGTCCGATCTGCCCGAGGAGCACCGCTACGCGATCCTCCACGGCACCCGCGGCAAGCCCGTCACCCTCACCTTCGTCGACGGCCGCAAGTCCTACGACGTGCGGAAACCGTTCGAAGGCGTGATCGGCAACCTCAACCGCCGCATGCTCCAGACCGAGTCCGCCTGGATGCGCGAGGAGCTCAGCAAGTACCAGGCCTCGCACCCCTGCGAAGTCTGCCACGGCGCCCGCCTCAAGCCCGAGGCGCTCGCGGTCAAGGTCGCTATGCGCGACATCTCCAGCGTCACCCGCCTCTCGGTGGTCGACGCGCTCGCCTTCTTCGCCACCCTCCCCGACCAGCTCACCCCGCAGAGCAAGGAGATCGCCCGCGCGATCCTCAAGGAGATCGACGAGCGCCTCGGCTTCCTCAACAATGTCGGCCTCGACTATCTCAACCTCGATCGCACCAGCGGCACCCTCTCGGGCGGCGAATCCCAGCGCATCCGCCTAGCGTCGCAGATCGGCTCGGGCCTCTCGGGCGTGCTCTACGTCCTCGACGAGCCGAGCATCGGCCTCCACCAGCGCGACAACGACATGCTGCTCGCGACCCTGAAGAGGCTCCGCGACCTCGGCAACACCGTCCTCGTCGTCGAGCATGACGAGGACGCGATCCGCACCGCCGATTACGTCATCGACATGGGCCCCGGCGCCGGCGTCCATGGCGGCGAGGTCGTCGCGCACGGCAGCCTCGAAGACGTGCTCGCCAACGAGAACAGCATCACCGCCGACTATCTCACCGGCCGCCGCGAGGTCCCCCTTCCGCCCAAGCGCCGCAAGGGCTCGGGCAAGAAGCTCACCGTCCACAACGCCACCGCGAACAACCTGACCGGCGTCACCGCGAGCATCCCGCTCGGCACCTTCACGTGCATCACCGGCGTCTCGGGATCGGGCAAGTCGAGCTTCACGATCGACACGCTCTACGCCGCCGCCGCGCGCCAGCTGAACGGCGCCCGCATCCTCGCCGGCAAGCACGACAAGATCACCGGGCTCGAGCATCTCGACAAGGTGATCGACATCGATCAGTCCCCGATCGGCCGCACCCCGCGCAGCAACCCCGCCACCTATACCGGCGCCTTCACCCAGATCCGCGACTGGTTCGCCGGCCTGCCCGAGGCGCAGGCGCGCGGCTACAAGCCCGGCCGCTTCAGCTTCAACGTCAAGGGTGGCCGCTGCGAGGCGTGCACCGGCGACGGCCTGCTCAAGATCGAGATGCACTTCCTCCCCGACGTCTACGTCACCTGTGACGTCTGCCACGGCCAGCGCTACAACCGGGAAACCCTGGAAGTGAAGTTCAAGGGCAAGAGCATCGCCGACGTGCTCGACATGACCGTCGAGGACGCGCACGAATTCTTCAAGGCCGTCCCCCCGATCCGCGACAAGATGGCGATGCTCGCCGAAGTCGGCCTCGGCTACGTCAAGGTCGGCCAGCAGGCGACCACCCTCAGCGGCGGCGAGGCGCAGCGCGTCAAGCTCGCCAAGGAACTCGCCCGCCGCGCCACCGGCCAGACGCTCTACATCCTCGACGAGCCCACCACCGGCCTCCATTTCGAGGACGTCCGCAAGCTCCTCGAAGTCCTCCACGCCTTGGTCGAGCAGGGCAACACCGTGGTGGTGATCGAGCACAATCTCGACGTCATCAAGACCGCCGACTGGATCCTCGACCTGGGGCCGGAAGGCGGCGTCAAGGGCGGCGAAGTGGTCGCCGAGGGCACCCCCGAGCAAGTGGCGAAGGAGCCGCGGAGCTTTACGGGGAAGTATCTCGCGCCGTTGCTGGAGCGGGGGAAGGTTCGGGAGAGCGTGGCGGCGGAGTAAGTCCTCCAAACCAAGCATTTCACTGCCTGTTGCCATCAGAGCTAATTCCGTAGTTTAACTGCCTGGATGACAGCTCCTCCGACGTCAAACTTTGCCGGGCTTCACACACCTCGGCTGGAGGCGCGTCAAAAGGCTTTAAAAGCCGTATTTTCCGCCGACAGAATGCTCATCGCTTGGAAGGATTACGTTCGCTCAGGCCTTCGCGACCAAGAAATACTCGACCTATTCGACTACAATGATTTCCACTGGGCACGCGATGAACGGTTCGCGGATCTGCAAACCGCTATTTTGAACGGTCGTTACAAACCGGCAAACTCCATTCCGACGAAACTTGAAAAATCACTCGGCGTTTGCAGGACTGTTGTAACACCTAGCCCTGAAGATGCTGTCGTTCTACAGTGCATTGTAGAAAGCATCATACCTAAGGCCGCCTTAAAACAGCCGTCCAAGAATGCCTTCTTCAGCAGAAGTCATCAGAATCTAAGCGGGACATTTACGTTTGGAAAAGATTACATCTGGTTCAAACAATGGCGGAAATTTTCTCGCCTAAGATTTCAGGTGGCCAGCGCTCATGACTGGGTCGTAACTACTGACATTGCTACGTACTTCGATAACATTCATTATTCTCATTTGAGAAATATAATATCCACATTCGATGGAATGGAAGAAGTTATTCTAGATGTTCTATTCGATGTATTAGATAGCATATGTTGGCGACCGGACTACCTTCCCTCAAGTCGTATCGGCCTTCCACAAGTTCAATTTGATGCTCCCCGCCTTCTTGCGCATATTTATCTATTCGAGATAGATGCATTTTTAAAAGAGCGCACCAACGATAACTTTGTACGCTGGGTGGATGACATTACCTTTGCTGTAGAGAGCCTCGAGGTCGGAAAAACCTGCCTGCGAGACCTCGATATACTTTTGCAGATGCGTGGGATCCGGTTGAACTCAGGAAAAACAAAGATACTTTCAGCTCCTCAGGCTCGGCGGTTCTTTTATCAAAGAGAGAACGAATACCTAGATCGAATAAAGGCACAAATTGACAAAAATTTAAAAGGAAAAAAATCAACTTTAGCTATAGAAACTAAGCTTAAGACTTCCTTCGATAAATTTATCGTAAGAGAAAAATACGGTCACCACGACAAGATAATTAAGAGATACATTGGATTTTTTCAACAAATTAAATCAGAGTACGCTATTGAATATTGCTTCCAGCATTTTGCCAGCGATCCCGGCTTGCGAGATAGTGTTTATCGTTACGCTGGAGCCTTATCGCCTAGCCAAAAGATGCTTACCGCTATCGGGAACTATTTGTTTGGAGGGAACGCGCTTGATGACGCGTCAATGTGTCAAATCGCGAAGCTCTTGACGGACTGGGAAATTGCCCCGGTTACCCCTCTTTTCCGATCCATGAAGAAACTCACGGAGAGAATGGCACACAAGGACTATATCAACCGCGATACCTTTAGATTCCTGGCTGCACTTTGGATGATAAGCAAATACTCCACTCAAAAACGCCTAAGAGAGTTCATTATTGAATTTGGTGATGTGTGGCGCCACTCGGAATTTTTATCCAGGCAAGTAGCCGCATCGAGCGGGAAATTTAGAAGCAGGCAGTCAATATCTTGGCTACAAGGTGAGCTGGAACGTCACAGTTTTAGATCAGCTCTTTCTGTCTTAAATGCACTGCGTGATCTTAGGTCTTGCACTAATAATATACCTTCCGATGTCAGGCTATATATATTGAACGGACGCAATATGACTACGTATTCTTTGCAGAGATTCTTGGTTGCAATTTCAGTTATGTCTGCTCCAAACCTCTTGCCGGCAACGAAGAACGGAATGCGCACGCAGTTGCTGAAGTACCTAAGAGATCCCCATTACATTAGAGTCTTAAACGCACTTTGAAAGCGATGCGTTTTCCTCGGGTCACGGTGACAGTTTACTAAATCACCTCTATCCGCCTTCTACCGCCCACACCGCCGCCACACCCCTGCATCTCCCACCAAGCACATATACTTCGTCCACACCGCCTCCCCCGGCGCACGCATCTGCAGCGCCGCCGACCTTCCTTCCCCACCCCTATCGCGCTATATTCCCCGCATGACCAAGCTCTCGCCCATCGAGTCCGAATTCGCGACCAGCGAAGACGCCGAGGCGCATGACGCCTGGTTCCGCGCCAAGGTCGAGAAGGCGATGGCATCCAGGGAGCCCGGCATCCCGCATGAAGAAGTCATGGCCGAGATGCGGGCGATCATCGAGCGCCACCAGGCCAAGTGAAGCTCGCGGTCATCTGGCGCCCGGAGGCGCGTCAGGATCTGCGTGACATCATCGACTACATCGCAGAACGCCGGCCAGCCGCCGCGCTGCGCCTCGGCGATGCCATACAGCACACTGCCGATCGCCTGCCCGACCATCCGCACCTCCACCGCCCCGGCCGTGTTCCCGGCACGCGCGAGGCCATCGTCCACCCCAACTACATCCTCGTCTATCGTGTGACCGACGCGATCGAGGTGCTCAGCGTTCTTCACGCACGACAGCAATATCCCTGACTCTTCTCTCCGCGCCTCCGCGTGAACCGATTTTCTTCGTCACCCCGGACTTGTTCCCGGGGGTCCACTGCGCCGCCACGGAAGGATAAGCGCCTCCAGCTTCTCGCCTGGCCGCCCGGTGGATCCCGGCCCAAGGCCGGGATGACAGGTGAGTGGCGTAGCGCTCTCACCGGGCACTGCCACCCTCCGCGCCTCCGCGCCTCCGCGCGAACCAATCTTCTTCTTCGTCACCCCGGACTTGTTCCGGGGTCCACCGTGCCGCCAACGAAGGACAAGCGGCTCGAGCTTCTCGCCCCGCCACCCAGTGGATCCCGGCCCAGGGCCGGGATGACGATAGAGGCGCGAAAGTCACACCCCGCGAGAAAAAGAACAAACAGCGAACAAAACGCTTTCCTACAAACCCCCTCCCGGCATATCTGGCGAGTCCTCACGCATACAGGAGGACGCAATGAACGCCGAGACCCAGTTCCTTTGCCCCGACCCCGCCGAACCCGCCGCGACCTATAGCTTCGGCCCGGCCGAGGCCCGCTATGACGGCTGGACCCCCGACAAGCAGACCATGTTCCTGCGCACCATCTCCGAAGGGCACAGCATCACTTATGCCTGCCGCGTCGTCGGCATGTCGACGCAATCGGCCTATGCGCTGCGCCGCGCGGCGCGCGGGGCGGGGTTCGCGCTCGGCTGGCAGGGGGCATTGATCCTCGGGCGCGAGCGGCTCGCCGACGAAATGCTCGATCGCGTGCTGAACGGCGTGGTCGAAACCATCACCCATCCCGACGGCAGGATCACCGAGCGCCACCGCCACGACAACCGGCTCGGCGCGGCGATGCTCGCCCGGATGGACCGCGTGGCCGATGCCACGCGCGCCGATCCGAGCCATGCCGCCGCGCGGCTGGTCGCCGCCGACTTCGCTCAATATCTCGATCTGATCGGGCGCGACGGCGGCCCGGCCCGCGCCGGCCTGTTCCTCGGCGTGCGCGCCGAAGCCGCCACCGAGGACGATCTCGCCCCGATCCGCGCGCTCGCCCGCGCCGACAAATGGCTGCGCACCCACACCGATCTCGCCGAGCCGGTCGACACCAGCGATCTCGATCCCGCCGCCCGCGCGAGCTGGACCGGCGAGCAATGGGTCCGCGCCGAAGCGGCGGGGCTGGTCCAGTTCGCCACGCCCGCGCCGCCCGCCCCGGAAGACTCGCGCGATGGCAATGGTCAACTTCGTCAACCGGCTGCGCTCGATCCCGATCCGAACGAGCCGGTCTGGTGGGACGATGTCGAGGAGGGATGGCGCACGCACTTTCCTCCGCCCGAGGATTTCTTCGGCGAGGAGGACGGCGAATATGGGGATGACGGCTATTCGCGCACGCTGAGCGAGGAGGAAGAGGCCGCCTGGGACGCCGAGCACCGCACCTATGTCGCCGCGCGCGAGATCGTCGAGAGCCGCGCGCGCGACCGCTTCTTCGGCTTCCTGCCCGACGACGCGCCGGAGGGTGATGCGTATCCCGGCGACGGCGATGATGCGGCAAGCCTCGATTCCGCCGCTCTGCCCGACGCCGCGGCGCCGCCTCCCGACGATGGGCAATGAATGGGGGCAATGAATATCGCGCGCGCCGCGAACACCCACGCCCTTTCGTGCGTTGCCGCACGGGTGCGCGCGTGCGCCCGATTTTCAGGAGTCTCCCATGAGCATCTTCGGCAAGATCAAGGACGCGATCTTCGGCAAGGCCGCCGCCGCGCCCCAGCCTGCGCCCGCCCAGCCCGCTCCCGCCCAGCAGCCTTCCGCGATGCCGCAGATGCAGCAGCCCGCGCCTGCCCAGCCCGCCGCGCCTGCGGGCCCGGTCGATGTCGAGATGGCATTGATGGCCTTCGAGACCGAGCGCGGTTCCGCCGATCTCAACTGGCGCACCTCGATCGTCGACCTGATGAAGCTGGTCGGCCTCGATTCGAGCCTCGACAACCGCAAGGAGCTCGCCACCGAGCTCGGCTATACCGGCGCCAAGGACGGATCGGCGGAAATGAACATCTGGCTCCACAAGGCCGTGATGCAGGAGCTCGCCAAGAACGGCGGGACGGTCCCGGCCAGCCTCAAGGACTGACCCTTTCTTCTCCCTCTCTCCGCTTGCGGGGAGAGGGGGAGTCTCCGCGCTGCGGGATGAAGAAGAAGAAAGAAGAAGATCGTGGTTCGCGCGGAGGCGCGGAGGCGCGGAGGAAAGAAAAGGATGAGGCTCTCGCCGCGCAGCGGCAGTTCCCGTCACGCCACCGCTTTTCCTGCCGCTGCCGGAGCCTCGAACCGTGCCGCGCGGACCACATCCTCCGCGCCTCCGCGTCTCCGCGTGAACCCCTGATCTCTTCCTTTATTGGGCACCCCGCTTGTTATCCACGCGTCCGCCTCCTACATTACCCTCAGACGCCCGCCGCATTGCGGCTATTTCTCCCGGGAATCCGGGGAACTCCGGCGCCTTTCGTCCTTTATCCGCGTGCGGACTCCGGCGTGACCCTCGGGTCTCCCGCATCTTCCGCACATCCGGCCGGCGCCAGCGCCGCGCAGGGCGATCCGAACAACTCCAACTGGATACAGAATGAACTTTTTCACCAATATCGAAGACACCCAGATTACCCGAGGCGCCAAGAAGGCCTTCGACGCATTCATCCCCGCACATCGCCGCCTCTTCCCGATCGAGCCGTGCCCGCGCGAAATCGCCCGCGCCGCCGTTCGCGAAGTGCTCGGCTGAGCGAAGCCACCGGGGCGCGGCAGTTGCCGTGCCCTGACCGGGCTTTCCCTTTTGCCGCGCAGGATCTGCGCTGGCCCGTTTCGTCCGGAATATTCGAGTCCGCGCAGATTTCTCCAAGACGATTTCCCGCACGCGTAAATTCCGAAACGGTTCGGCGCGAAAAGGGCAAAGTTGAGCGCGAGAATTCCCGCAAATCCCCGCCGCGGCGGGCCTGGATTTGTAATTTCGGGCCGGAGCGCGCATATAGCGGCGGCTACAGTCGCAATCAGACGGTCACTTGGCGCTTTGCGGCTCCTTTTTTCCTTCTCCTCGCCTCCGCAGCACGAGGTCCGCCCGTACGGGGCGCGCCGATCATAGAAGGAACTATTCCATGACCCAGCAGGGCACCGTCAAATTCTTCAACGCCGACAAGGGCTATGGCTTCATCGCCAGCGACAATGGCGGCCCGGACGCGTTCGTCCACATCACCGCCGTCGAGCGCGCAGGCCTGCGCACGCTCAACCAGAACCAGCGCGTGACCTACGATCTCGAGCCCGACAAGAAGGGCAAGATGGCCGCGGTCAACCTCCAGGCGGGCGAATAAGGAACGCCGCGGCGCCCCGCCCGTTCGGGCCCGGGGCGCCGCGCTTCCCTTTCCTCGTTTCCGGAGCATTCGATGGCCGATCTCGTAAACACCTATCGCGCCCAGGCCGAAAAGGCACAGGCCGACGCCGACAGCGCGACGCTCGAAAATGTCCGCGAGCGCAACCTGCGCGCCGCCCAGGCCTGGACCCAGATGGCCGAGCGCCAGGAGCGCACCGAGCGCGGCCGCGCCGTCCGCGAAGGCGCCGCCCAGGCCCGCGCCGCGATCGCCCTGGGCGTGGAGTAGGGGTCTCTCTGGACTCGGCAAGGCCCGGCTCCCGTGCTAGGGTGCGACTCACCATCGGCAAGCTGTTCGTAAGCGCCGATGGCTGAGAGACAGGACTGTGCTCCCGCTTACCAGCACCCAGGAGCTTGCCATGGACCTCGACTATCTGAGTCGCCGACACGCAGACGCCATTGCCCGTGCCGCCGCCGCGGCGTCCACCCCGGCCCGCCTCGCGCACCAGAGCATGGCGCGCAGCTACGCCGATCGCATCGCCGCCGAAAAGCGCGCCGCACCGCTGGCGGCGCCCGAATAGGTCTGCCTGGGGGACCCGCCTCTCGACAAGCAGCACCGCGACGACCAGAACGGCCGTATGTCACCCGTTCTCAACATCCACCGCTCGATCCTCGGCCAGCCCTGGCGATGGCGTGGACTGGCGGCGGACGCGCGTGATCCCTCCTTTGCGCCCGACGATCTGGTGACCCAGTTGCTGCTCACGCGCGGCTGCCCGCGCGAAGCGATCGACGACCATCGCGCGCCCAGCATCCGGGCCTTCATGCCCGATCCGTCGATCTTCCGGGACATGGACAAGGCGGCCGAGCGGCTCGCCGACGCGGTCGAAGCGCGCGAGCAGGTCGCGATCTTCGGCGACTATGACGTCGACGGTGCCACGTCGGCGGCACTGCTCGTCCTGTTGCTGCGCGATCTCGGGCTCGAGGCGCGGCCCTATATCCCCGACCGCTTGATGGAAGGCTATGGCCCCTCGGGCGAGGCGCTGGTGCGGCTGCACAATGAGGGCGCGCGGTTGATCGTCACGGTCGATTGCGGCGCACAGGCCTTCGAGGCTTTGGCAATGGCGCACGATGCGGGCGCGGACGTGATCGTCTGCGATCATCATAAATGCGCCGCCGAACTCCCCGTCGCTTATGCCGTGATCAATCCGAACCGGCTCGACGAGACGGAGGGGGCGGCGCACGGGCATCTTGCGGCGGTGGGAGTAGCGTTCGTCCTCGGCGCCGCGCTGATCCGCAGCCTGCGCGCACGAAGCTATTTCAAGGAGCGCCCGGAGCCCCGCCTGCTGGACCTGCTCGACCTCGTCGCGCTGGGGACCGTCGCCGATGTCGCGGCGCTGAGGGGCTTGAACCGCGCGTTCGTCGCACAGGGGCTGAAGGTGATGGCGCAGCGCCGCAACGTCGGCCTGAACGCATTGATCGAGGCGTCACGCCTCACGCGCACGCCTACGTGCACCGATCTCGGCTTCGCACTCGGGCCGCGAATCAATGCCGGCGGCCGCGTCGGGCGCTCGGACCTGGGCGTCCGCCTGTTGACCACGCGCGATCCCGACGAAGCACGCGCCATCGCCGAGGAACTCAACATCCTCAACGAGGAACGCCGCGCAATCGAAGCGCAGGTCCAGACCACGGCCGAAGACCTCTGCCTGGCGAAGGGCAATCGCGCAGTGGTGGTCGTCGCGAGCCGCGGCTGGCACCCCGGCGTGATCGGCATCGTCGCTGGCCGGCTAAAGGAGAAGCTCGGCCGCCCGGCAATCGTCATCGCGCTGGGCGAGGACGGCATCGGCAAGGGATCGGGGCGCTCGATCCCGGGAGTCGATCTCGGCGCGGCGGTGCTTGCCGCCAAGGACTCGGGCCTGCTTCACGCTGGTGGTGGCCATGCGATGGCGTGCGGAGTCACCATCGACGAGGAACGGATCGAGGCCCTGGCCCAATTCCTCGAGGAGCGGCTGTCGGAGCGAGTCGCTGCGGCGATGGGCGAGCGCGCCTTGCTGCTCGATGCCGTGCTGTCCCCCGGTGGGGTCAATCCGGAGCTGGTGAACGCAATGGAGGCCGGTGGCCCCTATGGCATGGGCTGGCCCTCCCCGCGCGTCGTCGCGGGGCCGATCACGGTGCTCAAGGCGGACGTCGTCGGCGCGGGCGGGCACGTCCGCGTCATCGTCGCGGGCGATGACGGCCGCAGCCTCAAGGCGGTCGCCTTTCGCCAGGCCGAGACCGAGCTGGGCGCAGCCCTGCTCTCCGCCCCTCGTCACCGCAAGCTCTGGCTCGCCGGACGGGCCAAGATCGACGACTGGGGCAGCCGGCCCGCGGCCGAACTTCACATCGAAGATGCGGCCTGGGTCGATTGAGGAGCTTGACCCGCGCCGCATCCTTGCCTAACCGGCCGTTCCACGCTCCGGCATGGCCCCTTCGTCTAGCGGTTAGGACGCGGCCCTTTCACGGCTGAAGCACGGGTTCGATTCCCGTAGGGGTCACCATGTTTCCAGTGCGTTAGCTGGATCCGATACGCACGTATCAGATACCTATCCAATATCGTTGCCGACGCCGCGCCCTTGAGATGATCGTCGTCGCTCTGCGTTTTCCGCTTCCGGCACTGCTACGATTCGGATCCGGGCTTTCAATATTGCCACGAAATGCCGGTGTCAGCCGCCACCACCCGACGGTGGCGCGTTCGACCTCCGATCAACTATCCTTAAACCGGACCGCGAAATAGGCGACCGTTCCACCCGTTGGCGATGCCACCATCGCGACCAGCACACCACGCCCGTCGCGGCCGCGCCACGCCTGGGCTAGCTTCTTGCCGGGATCGGCGCCGGGCAATGCCACGGAATTGACGCCGCGCTGGCGTGCCAGATTGTCGATGCGTTTGGCGATCGCGCTCCAGGGCAGGTCCTTCCCCACCGTGAACAGGCGCTCGCTCTCGATCGTGACTCCGTCCTTCGAGACGTCCCGCACAAGCGCGTGCAGCGCCTGCCGTTCCGCTGCCCCCGCGCCAGCCTGCGCGCCCGCCGGCGCGGGCAGCGACGCAACGTCGAACCCGGAGGCGAGGCCCAGAAAGGCGAGTAGACTCAAGAGCAGCGCTTTCAGCAACGGTTTCCTCGAAGTCCAGCCTGCCCGCATTGCGCGGGCGGCTCAACCCTTTAGCGCGGCGCAGGCCCCGCGGTGAAGGCCTCGGCGCCGCCAGTATCCGCGAGCGTACGCAAGGGCACTTCCATCGTCGGAGACGCGGTGTCGCGCCCCTCGCCTACGTTCATGTTGGTGCTCCACGGATTGCGCACCGATACCATCCACTCGCCATCGGCATTCTTGTGGATGCCCTCGACAGTGTAGACGTGGTTGTCGACCAGCCCATCCTGCGTGCCTTCGTTGCCGCGGATCTTGTCCCACAGGCTGCGGTTCTCGGGGACGGTCCACAACGTTACCGGACGGCCGTTGGAGAGCGCGGCATCGACTTGCCCCGCCATCCGATCGAGCGCCGAATTCTCGCTTTCGAAGAAACCCTCCGAATAGCGGATCTCGTCGCCTCGATCACCGGTGATCGCCTGCATCGCATCCTGCGGCCAGCCGCCATTGGCGATGGCGTTATAGCCCTCGGTCAGGCCGTCCGCCGGGTTGCTGTCATGAATCTTCGCATAGGCGGTCTCGGCAACCGCCGGCCAGATCGGACCATCAAGCCCGCTATTGTCGGCGGTCGAGCCGCCCTGCCGCGCGAGATTGTCCTCCAGCTCGGCCTGAGTGACCTGCACCGACTGGGGATTGCCGTCATTGTCGTGCAGCCTGACCGTGAAATTGCCGGTTCCGGCATCGAAGCTGATCATGTTGCGGATCGCATCGGGCTGCTGCCGCGCCACCGCACCCAGCGTCGCGACGAAATAGCAGTCGCCGAGCGCGTCCTGGCGAATGTCCGCGGCCTGCGGGCCTTTGGCGCCGTAGAGATCGGTGGCATCGAAGCGGACCTCCGCGGCCTTGCCCACCGCACCGCCCGCGTCGATCGATATCCGCATTCCCGATATCGAGACCGAACTGCCCCCGAGGAGCGAATCCAGATTGATGTGGTTTGCTACGCCTGCTGCGGCGCCCGCGGCCTCGAGCATGCCGAACTCTCCCATTCTTGCAGGGAGCTATGCACCGCGCGCACGCGCGCCGCGATAATCGGATCGATTATGGCGCGCGTGGCCCCGGCGCGGCATCTCCGGCACATCCGATCGAAGGACGGCGCGCGATGCAGGTCAACAGAGCAGCCCCCGTTTCTACTGCGTCGACTCCCCCTTCGACGCCGCCCTCGGCATCGAGAGGCGCCGAAGTCTATCGTTCGGATTGGCAGTCGCCGAGTGTCACGCCGGCGCTGCACACGACGCCATCGGCATCCACCTCCCCCCGGGCCGATGGCGTCGACTCCCCCCAGCAGCGCGCCGCGAACGATCAGGACGCCGTCGTCCCGTTTGTTCCCGTCGCGCGCAATGCTTCCGATGCTCAGCCCGTGCATCTCGCGACGTTGTCGCCGGTCACCGGCGCAACCGCCCCTTCCGAGCCGCGCCTCGCGGCAAACGATGCGCCCGATCTCGCGCAGGTCCACGCCAACGCGCTGCTCGCCAAGGACGTCTATAACGACGTGCCCAGCCCGCCTTCGGGCTATCGCGCCGCCAGCGACGCCGATCTGGCGCGCCTCGGGCTCACCTCGGAGATGCTAGAGCAACCCGGCGAAAGCAGTTTCCGCGCCCGCGTCTATGTCAGCGGCGAGGCGGGTGCGGAGCGCTACACCGTCGTCTTCCGCGGCAGCCAGTCCGGCGACGACTGGAAGAGCAATGCGCAGCAGGGCCTCGGCATGGATTCGACGCATTATGCCAATGCGCTCGAGATCGGGAAGAAGCTCGCGCGCACCGATGCCGATGTGACTCTGGTCGGCCATTCGCTCGGCGGCGGCCTCGCGGCGGAGGCGGCGATTGCCTCGGGCCGCCCTGCTGACACGTTCAACGCCGCGGGCCTCCACCAGAACACGATCGAGAAGGCGCAGGCAGTCGCGCAGGCGAACGGCCGCGGCCTCTCCTCGATCAACAATTACCGCGTCCATGGCGAAATCCTGACCACGCTGCAGGAAGGCGGCGACCGGATGATCGGTGCCGGGCTCGGCGGGCTGATCGGCGGCGGCGGCGCGATCGTCGGCGCGGCGGTGGTCGACTTGCCCGAGGCCTATGGCACACAGCACGATCTGCCCAATGTCCGCCCCGAAGGCGCACATTGGTGGGATTCGATCAACCCGGTCGACCGCCACAGCATGGACTGGGTTCTCGCCGGAACCGCGGCACAAGCCGGCCGCTGAACGGTTGACGCACCGCCTGCGATAGGAAGAGAGTGCGGCGTGTGCGAAAGATATTCCTGTTCAGCCCCGCGCTCGCGCTCATGACGATGGGCTGCGAAAGCGATGCGCGCGCCGATTGCTTCGCGCCGGGCACCGAATTGCCTTCCCGTCGCGATACACTGACCGATCAGCGGCTGGGCGCAGCCGCCCGCAATTTCGCGGAGGCGCTTTTCGACGGCGATATCGACCGCGCCGCGCAATTGCTGCGCGGGGACCCCGGTCTGGCGCGCCGTCGCGTGGGTGCGCATTACGAGATGCTGTCGGTCGCGCTCGCGACATGCCGCTCCGACGCCGTCGATCTGCTGATCCGCAGCGGTGCGCTGCTCGATGGCGTCGAGGAGCGGGGACTTCCGCTCCGGCTGGCGCTGCGGGCGAAGGACCCCGATCTCGCGCACCGTCTGCTCACGGCGGGCGCGAACCCCAATCCCGCGGGCAATCCGAGCGGTCCGTTGCGAACCGCGATCGCGCTCAATTCGCTCGGCGCGGTACGCATGCTGCTCGATTTCCGCGCCGATCCGAACGTGATGGAGGCGACCGGCAACCGCCCGCTCCACACCGCGCTCGACATGGAGCATTTCCGCATCGCCGAATTGCTGCTCGATCGCGGGGCCGACCCTTGGGCGATCGACAGCGGCGGTGCCAATCTCGGCAGCGCCGCGACAATGCCGATGCTCACCGAGTCCCCGGAAGAGGCCGAGGCGCAGCGTCGATTGGCCGCACGGCTGAAGAAGCTCGGCTGGCCCGATCCGGTTCCCGCGGTGCGTGAAGTGCGGGCGGCTGCGGCCCGCGGCAACTGGCCGCCGGCGGTCGCGCGCGCTGCCGGGGCGGCACCGGTCCCGCCTGCAGTGGTGACGCTGATCAAGGCAAACATGAACTCCGCCAACTAGCGCATTCGAAGCCGAAAGGTGCCTTCAGCCGAACGCCGTCGCGGTCGACAGGCTACCCAGCCTCACTCCCGCATTGCGCAACTGCGCCTCCAGCTCGCGCAGCGTGCCGTCATAGGGCGGCACGCGGTCGCCGAGCAGCAGCGCCACGTCGAGCGTGCCCGCGGCGTTGCGCACCAACCGCGCGCCGGTGGCGGGCCACGCCCGATCGCCGAACGTCACGGTGACTTCCTTCGTCCCCTTGCCGTTCTCGCGCGTCCACAGATCGGCGAGCATCTGCGCGAACGCACCGGGATCTACATGCGCGGCGGGCATTGCCAGCATTGCCATGGCTTGCGGCTGGGCATGGCCGGCAAAGCCGAACAGCCCGTCCTGCCGCTCGCGCGCCTCGCGCTCCTGACGCAACGCGGTGTCACGCGAATCGCCAAAGGCCTCGCGTTGCTGGACGATCGTCTCGCCTCGGCGTTCGGGCTGCACCAGTCCCTTGAGCGGTTTCTGCTGCGCGGTGCCGGCTGGCTGCTCCTTTACCTGCAGTTTTGCCTTCGCCTTTCCCAAAGCCTCGTTCATTGCCCGGATATCGGCAAGCGCGGGCTGGGCGCGAGCCGGCACGGGCCCCTGTGCCGACTGGCGCACCGGCTGCGCATGCGGGGAGCTGACGCGGGTCATGATCGCCTCCGTGCCTCCATATTGTCGAGCGCGGTGCGCTCTTCCTGCCTTCGGGCCCAGCGCCGCACCGCCTGTCCGGCATGCTCGGCCAGCCGGTCGTGCCGGGCACGGGCGAGGATCATCGCCTTGCGGCGTTCGGCCTCGGCCTCGGACGAGAGCCGCTCGGCCTCGCGTGCGTCGTTGAGCGCACTACGTGCCACCGAGCGCCGGAACTGGCTGCGATCGACCATTGCAAGCAGCCGCTCCGCCTCTGCCGGGTCGGTCGTCAGATCCGTCCGCGCCTGCGCCATCGCGGCGTCCGCCGCATCCGCAGCCGCATCGGCCTCGGCACGCTCGCGCTCGGCCGCGGCGGTCGCCGCACGGGCCTCGGCAAGCGCCGCCGCGGCGCCCCGCATCCGAACTTCGCGCAACCGGACGAGGACCTGCGCCTGCCGCCGCTGATCGCCGCCGCGCATCAGCCGGCGACTCCGCGCAGCAGCATCAGCGAGGTCTGGAAGTCCTCCGGCCGACTGGTGTCCTGCCGCAGCAGCGTGTCGATCTCGGGCCTCGCCGCGATCGCGCGATCGGCGAGCGGATCGGCGCCGGCACGATACTCGCCGACCTGCACCAGGAACTCGATCTCGGCATGCTTGGCGAGCAACGCGCGTACCCGCGTCGCCGCCTCGCGATGCGCCGGCGTGGCGAGCCGGGGGAACAGCCGGCTGAGACTCGCGAGCACGTCGATCGCCGGATAATGTCCCGCGGCGCCGAGTTTCCGCGACAGGATCACATGCCCGTCGAGGATCGAGCGCACTTCCTCGCCGATCGGATCGTCACCTTCCTCGTCCTCGAGCAATACGGTGTAGATACCGGTGATCGATCCCGTCGCGTCGTTGCCCGCGCGCTCGAACAGACGCGGCAGCTCGGCGAAGACCGAGGGCGGAAAGCCGCGGCGCACCGGCGGCTCGCCCGCCGCCAGCCCGATCTCGCGCAGCGCGCGGGCGAAGCGGGTCACTGAATCCATCAGCAACAGCACGTTGCGCCCCTCGCTGCGGAAGCCTTCGGCGACCGCCGTCGCGTGATGCGCCGCGCGCACCCGCTCCATCGCCGCGCGGTCAGACGTCGCACAGACGATCACCGAGCGCGCCAGGCCGTCCTCGCCCAGCGCGTCCTCGATGAACTCGCGCACCTCGCGGCCGCGTTCGCCGATCAATGCGATGACGATCACGTCAGCCTCGGCGAAGCGCGCGAGCATGCCGAGCAAGGTCGACTTGCCGCCGCCTGCCGCCGCGAACACGCCGAGGCGCTGGCCCCGCCCGAGCGTCAGCAGCGTATCGATCGCGCGGACCCCGGTCGGCAGCGGCGCATCGATCAGCGCCCGCTCCATGGGCTGTGGTGCCGGCGCATGCAGCGGGCGCCGTTTGAGATCGGCGGGAAGGTCCCCCTTGCCGTCGATCGGGCGGCCGCGACCGTCGAGCACCCGACCGAGCAGCCCTTCGCCCCACGGCACCAGATCCGCGCCGCTGCGCACGATCACTTCGGCATCGACCGAAAGCCCGCGCACGTCGCCGAGCGGCGTCAGGATCGTCGCCTGCCCTGCGATTCCGACCACCTCGACCGGCACTACGCGCCCGGTCGAAGGTTCGATCACTTCGCAGAAATCGCCTACGCGCGGCGCAATTCCCGTCACCTTGAGCGTCGTGCCGAGCACTTCGACCAACCGCCCGCGCCGTTCGACCGTTGGGCTGCGCTGGAGCCCGGCGAGCAATTGGTCGACCGTGCTGGCGGGCCCGTCAGCCATGGAGCGCTTCCTCCCACATCCGCTCGATCTGCGCGAGCTGCGTGTCGAGCCCGGCGTGGGTGCGGCCGAGCGCAGTCTCGATCACGCAATCCTGCCCCGCGAGCAGTGGATCGGCCTCGACGCTCAGCCCGCTGCGCCCGTCCAGTCGTTCGCGGGCCGCCTCGATCGCACCCGGCGCGACGCGCACCACAGCCATGGTATCCGGCGCGAGCTGCGCCGCGGCACGCTCGGCGAGCCCCGCCACCATCGTCCCGTCGCCCAGTTCGCCGGCGATCCGCCGGACCACCTCGAGCGCGAGGCGGGCAATGTCCTTCTGCCGCTCGCGCTGCAATTCGCCGTCGCGCAGCGCGATCCGGAACAACTCGGCCTGCCGCTCGCTCTCCGCCGCGGCGAGTCCTTCGGCGCGCCCCGCCGCGAATCCCTCTGCCCGCGCCGCCTCGCGCGCGGCATCGATCGTCTCGCCGGTTCCCGCCCGGATCCGCCCCGCCTCGGCGAGCAAAGCCAGCGCATCCTGCATCCGGCCGACATCGTCCGCAGACACGAGGGGGTCGTCGGTGAGCGCGGTCGCCAGCCGATCGGCGTGAAGCACGAGGAAGCTCATGCGTGCGCCGCCTCGACCGCCGCGGCAACGAAAGTGTCGAGCGCCTCGCGCGGACACGACAGCGCCAGATGATCCGCGCGCCACGGCAGATAGCCGCGCAGCGGCATCGGCAGCTGCTCGCGCAGCAGCGAGAAGCCGTAGATCTCGAGCTCGTCCGGCTCGAGCCGGCGCGCGGGCGCCGCGGGCATCGCAGGGATGGTCTCGATCGCCCAGTCGAGCAGGTCCTCGCCCGCAACCTCGGCAAGCCCGCCCAGCCATGCACCGTCGATCGAGCCCGCCAGCGCGTCGCCCATCCACAGCAAAGCGACTCGCAGCGCGAGCTTGTGCTGCGCCGCTGCCGGCAGACGGAGCCAGCCGGGTGCGCTCGGCAGATCGGTGAAGCACGCCACGGGATCCTCGCACCCGTTCAGATGCTTCAGCAACAGGGCCGCCCGGCGATATCCCGGCCCGCCCTCGACCGCGACGAGATCGTTGCCGATCGCCGCCAGCGTCGCGCGTTGTTCGGCCGCCCTCATGCACCGCCCTCGCGCCGCGCGACGGACGCGCGCCGCTGCTGCCAGCGCCGCAGGCTCGGATACCCGAGCGCCGCGATCAGCAGCAGGAGGCCGGCGATCCCCACACCGACCAGATTGGCGTTGAGCATTTCCCCGCCATCCTTGCGCGCGACGGTCGGCAAGGGTTGCGCCGGGAAGGTCTCGACCGAGACATTCTCATATTTGAGGCCCTGCACCGAATTGACGATCAGCGCCTTCACCTTGCCGATCTGGGTGTCGATATTGGTACCCGGGCGATATTTGATGAACACCGATGCCGAAGCGGGCTGCCCCGTCTCGGCGAGCGGCTGCGTGTCGGGCAGCACGAGATGGACACGCGCCTGCACAACGCCGTCGATTTCCGAGATGGTGTGCGACAACTCCTGGCTCATGCCATAAACCAGCCGTGCCTTCTCCTCGGTGGGCGAGGAAACCAGCCCTTCGCGCTTGAACACTGTCCCCAGCGAGGCGAATTCCTCGCGCGGATAGCCCTGCGAGTGGAGCACCTCGACCGCCCGGCTGAAATCGCCCTTGTCGGTCTGCAGCATCCAGCCGGCCTCGCCCTTCTCCTGCTTGGTGGCGTTGATCCCGGCGCTTTGCAGCACCGCGATCATCTCGTTCGCCTGCGTCTCGGTGAGCTTCGAGTAGAGCTCCGCCCGCCCGCAAGCGGCGAGCAGCAGGCAGAGCCCGATCAGTGCCGGGCGCATCCTTCGGGCAGACATGCCCATATCAATTCTCCACGCGTGAGGCCTCCAGGACAGGCCTCACGATTGCTGCCGGAACAGCTGCTGGATGCCGTCCGAGGTGCGGTTCGCGATGTTCGAGGTGAGCTGGCAGTGGAACATGAACTCGTGGCACTTCATGGTCAGATCGACCACTTCGCCCGGAGTCATCTCCGAACCGCTGGCTTGCGCGGCCCTGGCATATTCGGACACGCTCTTCGCCTCGCCGTTCACCCGCTCGATCTGGCTGAACATCGCCTGCATCGCCGGCCCGAGCGCGTCCGCGCCGCCGACGCCACCATTCCCCATCGCCGATAGCGAGCCCTGGAAGCTGGTGATATCGGACACGGAAGCGTTCGGCCCCGCCTGAACAATGTCGGGCGGCGTGGGGGCGAAGGCGGAACTCGCCATGGCCCCAGCAATGGCTTCGATCGACATGATCGCCTCCGTCAGTTCTTGCGGGCCATCGTCTCGAGCGCCTTGCCGACGCTGTCGATCGAGCTCGACGAGCTGTTCGCCATGAACGACATCCGCATCGATTCTGCAGTCAGCTTGACGATCTGCGAGGGATTGTCGCTGCCGTTATTGCCCACTTCGTTCGACATCGCCTCGATCCGCGTCGCCTGCTTGTCGAGCGTCTGGCCCCACGAATCCGCCAGTGCCTCGAACCAGGTACCGGGCGCCGAGCCCTTGTTCATCTTGTTGCCGGTCAACGGCGAGAGCGAGATGTTGGTAAGGCCCGTGGTGATGGTATTCGACATGATCCTACTCCTTCACACTACAGATGGTCAGAACTTCAATTGCGTCTCGCGGCCGTTCTTCTCGAAGAACACCGTGTCTCCCTGTATGGCGATGAGGCGGTGGCCGCTCGGCATGATCGCGCCGGAGAAATAGCGCGCGCCGTCGACGGTCTGGATATAAGCAGGGTCCCCGGAGACGACGGTGGAGACCTTTTTGGTCGCGTCGGCGATCGTGCGGATCGGAGTGTCGTCCCTCGGCGGCAGATCGTCGCGGAAGACGAGGCGACCGAGCTGCCTGACGTCGGTGCGGATCGCCTGGGCGAGCTTGAGGCGCTGATCGTCGGTGAGTCGCGTGACGCGCAGCTCCACACCGGTGCGCGAGATCGGCCTGCCCATCGCCTGCAGGCCGTGAATGCGGGCAACGTCCGCCGCGGCCTGGGCGAGCTCGGCGCTGGTCTGGACGTTGATCGCGGCATCGATCCCGTGATCGCGCAACGCCTCCTGCGCCTTCAGCCGCTCGGCATCGCTCGAGACGACGCCACTGACGATCACGCCGCCCGTCGCCGCGTCGTTTGCGGTGGTCAGCGGCGCAAGGCCCGCGGAATCGAGGACATGATCGGCACGCGCCGCCGAATCGCCGCGCAGGCCAAGCGCGTCCATCGTAGGCACCGCCAGCGCCGCGCCCGCCGCCAGCGTCGCCACCGCACCCACTGCCATCGCCCGCCTGCGCGTGAACCAGCCGCTGACCTGCTCGCTCGCCTTGCCCAGCAGCGCCATCGCCTCGTCCTGCGCGGAAGGCGGGGGCAGCGGCGGCGCGGGCGTACTGTCCGCGATGCCGCTCGCTTCGGCCCAGCGCGCGCTTTCGGGATCGCCCCAGGCGAGCGCGACGCCGCCGATCGAGAAGGGAACGTACGCCGGAAGGATCGCGGTCTGCCCCTCGCCCAGATGCGAGCCGAGCAGCAACGCCTCTCCGCTCAGCACCGTGATCTGCGCTCCGCCCTCGCCGCCAATCTGCAGGTCGACGGCGACGCCTTTGGTCGCGGGATCGCGGATGACGACATCCTGCCAGAACTGATGGCCGATCGACACGGTTCCGCTCGCCGGCAATTGCTTCTCGGTGCCGGCAAGCCGGCCGTTGAGCACGCGAAGAACGGAAGCATCGATCATTGCGTCAGGGTTCCGCTGGACGGGACCGGGATCTTCGCCGGCGGCTGGTTGGCCGCAGGCGTAGGCGCGCCGGGCGCCATCGCGGTGGCGCGCGAAGCGAGGGGCACCAGCCGCGGCGTGATCAGGAACAGCCGCTCGGTATGACCACGCTGCTTCGTGCGGAACTTGAACAGCTCGCCGAGCAGCGGGATGTCGCCGAGCAGCGGCACCTTGGTCTCGTCATTGATGTCGGCATCGATCGTCATGCCGCCGAGCAACAGACTCTCGCCGTCGAGCACCATGCCCTGCGTGGCGACGCTGGCACGGTCGACCACGGGTATGTTCTCGACCATCGAATCCGGGCTGATGCTGCCGTCCTCGATATTGACGAGCATGCGGATCCGCGTCTGGTCGTGGTCGCGGAAGACGTGCGGATTGACGCGCAGCACGGTGCCCGCGGTCACGTTGAACAGATCGACTTCCTCGCGCCCCGCCACGCGGACGTAGAAGGTCCGCGTCCGATCGAACACCGCCTCGACGTTGGACAAAGTCATCACCTGCGGACGCGACACGATGCGCGCCGCGCCCTTGTTCTCGAGCGCGGTTACGCGGCCGAGGAACTCGCGCTGGCTGCCGATGATCGTCGAAATCGTCCCGCCCGCCCCCGAAGGCGTGATGTTGCTGACATTGTCGCGCCGGCTCATGCCGGGTATCCGCTGCAGACGGCCGTCGCTATCGGCATTGCCATTCCCGAACAGCGCGCCGAAGCCGCCGCTGCCGAAGCGCCAATTGATGCCGAGCTTGCGCAGCTTGTCGACGTTGATGTCGATGATCGTCGCTTCGAGCTCGACGATCTGCGGCTCGACGTCGAGCGCGCGGATCAGCGAGTCGTATGCCGCCATCCGCTCGGGGACATCGCGCACGACGATCGCATTGAGATAGGCGCTCGGCTCGATCCGAACTATGTCCTGCGAGAGCGGGGCGGCGAGGCCCATGCCGTCGCCGCCGCCCAGCACTTCGGTCGCGGCATAATTGCCGCCGCCGATCGGGACCTGCGATCCTTCCGCCGGAACCGAGTCCAGCCCCTGCCCCTTGAGCCGTGGCTGGCTTTGCCGAACGAGGCGCGCACCGAGCGACGGCACGATCGCGCTGCCGCCGGGCTTCTGATCAAGGACGAGATTCTGGAGGATCGACGCCAGTCCCGGGACGCGAGTCTCGCGTCCGCCCGCAGTGATCAGCGTATCCTCGGCACGGGCATAGCGCAGGTAGAAGACGCGGAATTCGATCGGCTGGCTGATCGGCCCGCGCGGCGCATCGTAATAGCCGCCGCGTCCGCCGCCGGGATAGGCGCCGCCCGGCGCGGCCGGTGCACCATCGGCGAGACTGCCCTCACCGCGCGCCATTCCAGAGACCTGCTCGATGAAGCGCGGCGTGCCGCTGACGACGAGCCCGTCGGTGGTGACGCGCAGCAGATTGCGCTGATCGGGCAGCCGCTGCGCCCGCGCCTGCCGCGCGACGCGCTCGGCGGAGGCACGGTCGAGCGGCAGGTTCTGCACGCCGAGCTCGGTCGGGGCGTACACATAGATCGCCGCGCCGTCATAATAAGAGATCAGGTTGAAGGCCTTGGCGATGTCGCCGTAGATCTTCTCGACGCTCCCCTGGAACACGCCGTTGACCGTGCCGGTCAGCTTGGCGCTCGGCACCACCGGGCGCCCCACCTTTCCGAACAGGTCGCGCAGGAACGCCGCGATCGGCTGGTCGCGTGCGACGATCGAGACCTGGTTGCGGTTCTGCGCCGGCGGCGTCTGCGCGCCGGCGGCAAGCGGCACCGGCAGCATGGCCGCGAGAGCCAACAGCATCGACGGGTTTTTATAAAGCTTCAAACAGCCCTCCGTTGTCATTCCGCCGCGAGCGCGGCCTGCGTCTCTTCCGCCAAAGCCCCTGGCGGAAGACCGATCTGACCGACCATTTCGACGGAAATGGTCGGCGAGAGTTCGTTGAAGGCGAGCACGGGCAGCTCGAACAGATCGGGTTCGATCAGTTTGCGGATCGAACGGCGCACCTCGAACGACGTGACCAGCGCATTGGCGCCGGTTTCCGCCGCGGTGCGGCCGATCGTCGCGACCAGCTCGCGCGCAACCTCGGGCTTGACTGCGAGCCGCTCGACTCCGTCGACCATGCGCGTGGCCTCGCGCACCAAAGTCTCGAGTTCCGGCGTCACCACCAGCGCGCGAATGCCCGCGCCCTGCCCGACCGCGTCGAGCAGATAGCGCTTGAGCGAAATGCGCGTGAGATCGGCGATACGCGCGATTTCACGCTCCTGATTGGCCGCGTCGGTGAGGCCTTCGAGCACGTCGCGCATGTTGCGGAGCGGGACCTCTTCCTCGGCCAGCCGGCGCAGCACCTCGGCGATCCGCGCGGCCGGAACCGCGCGCACCGCTTCCTTGACCACTTCGGGATAATCGTCGCCGACCCGGTTGAGCAGCCCCACCGCCTCCTGCACACCGAGGAAGCGCGGCAGGCTGCGACGGATCAGCGCCTCGACTTCGCGGACCAGGGTCTCGGCATCGCTCCCCTCGCCCGCGCCGACCGAAAGCTCGAACGCAAGCAGCCGCCACGCGCGCGGACCTTCAGGAGCGAGAAAATGAATAGCCAGCCGCGGCAAAGGCACCCCGCTGCGATATTGCAGCCGTTCGAGCATCGCGATGAGCCCGGCGGAAAGCGCCGCCTCTTCGTCGACCGGCGGCTGCGGACCCGAGATCTGGAGCAGCAGTGGCACCACGGCCTTGGGTGCCTCGGGCTCGGCGAGCAACGTCACCGGTCGGGGCGCCTCGCGCCCGCCGGTGAGGAGCTTTCGCATCGGCCCCGAGTGCCGAACCATATGTGGCTTGAGCCGCGGGTGCATCGCCGCGCCCGAAAACAAGGCCACGAAACCCAGCGCGATGAACACCGCGGCGGGGAAGCCGGGGATCAGCGCCATCAGGAAGCAGATCCCGCCGACCGCGAGCAGCACGCGCGGATTGGCGACGAGCTGGCGGTGCATCGCCTGCCCGAGATTGGAATCATTCTCCTCATCGGTCGAGCGTGTGACCATCAGGCCCGCGGCCATCGCACCGAGCAATGCCGGGATCTGCGCGACGAGGCCCTCGCCGATCGTCAGGATCGAATATTTGGAAGTCGCCGCGCTGATCTCCATGCCCTGCTGCATGACACCGATGGCGAGGCCGCCGATCAGATTGACGATGACGATCACGACCGATGCGATCGCGTCGCCCTTCACGAACTTCATCGCGCCGTCGAGGCTGCCGTGGAGCTTGCTCTCGAGCTCGAGCGTGCGGCGGCGGCGGCGCGCCTCGTCCTTGTCGATCAGCCCGGAGCGCAGGTCGCTGTCGATCGAGAGCTGCTTGCCCGGCATCGAATCGAGGCTGAACCGCGCCGCGACTTCGGCGACGCGCTCGGCGCCCTTGGCGATGACGATGAACTGGACGATCGTGATGATCAGGAACACCACCAGCCCGACGACGATGTTGCCGCCGGCGACCATCGTGCCGAAGGTCTGGATGATGTGCCCAGCATGCCCCTCGACGAGGATCATTCGCGTCGTCGCGATGGACAGCGCCAGCCGGAACAGCGTCGAGATCAGCAGGATCGAGGGGAAGGACGAGAAATCGAGCGGGCCGCGGATGTAGAGCGTTGTGAGCAGCAGCATCACCCCAAAGGTGATGTTGACGCCCACCAGCATGTCGATGATCAAGGTCGGGAGCGGCAGGATCATCAGCCCGACGATCGCGACCACGCCGACGATGAGGAACAGGTCCGCGATGCGCGCCGAGAGCGGCTGCGGCTTGGCCGCATTGCTGCTGGCGAGATACCGCTCGACGCTCATCGCGGGCCTCAGCGCGCCCCGCCGCGTTGCGCGGCCTGGTAGCCGCCTACGACCTTGCGGACATAGGCCTGCGTCTCGCGATAGCGCGGCACTTTCCGGCCAGCCTTGATCACCGCGCCGGGGCCCGCGTTATAGGCGGCGACCACCAGCGGCACGTTGTTGCCAAGCTGGCCTTGCAGCTGCTTCAGATACTTGGCGCCGGTGTGCATCGCGAGCACGGGGTCGTCGAGCAAGGCATCCGGATTTCGGACGCCAAGACCGCGCGCAGTGGCCGGCATCACTTGCATCAGCCCCAACGCGCCCTTGTTCGACACTGCCCGCTGGCGGCCGGCGGACTCGGCGTTGACCATCGAAGCGAGCAGATGCGGATTGATGCGGTACCGATATGCGACCGAGGTGATCAGCGCGTCATTGGCACCGCCACCGCGGGTGCGCACCGCCCGAGTCGCCAAAGCGAGCCGCTTCTGGAACCCCGGCATGCTCACGCTCACCGAGCTGCGTTCCGGAAGGACGACCGCCTCGGGTTCGGCGCGGGGAGCCTCCGCAGCCGATGGGCCGCAGAAACGCAGTGCCTCGGTATATCGCGTGCCGATCGCCGCAGCGCCGCAATTGCCCGCCTGTGCGGGAATTGCTGCCACGGCGGCACCCCCGAACGCAACGAGCTTCAACGCGAAGCCGAGCGACGAGAAAGAGCCTGAAAAGCGCATACACGACCTCCCTGCAAGCCCGTGGAAGGGCGTTGCTGACGATCGTCTGGCTCGCATTGGGTCCTGCGATCCGGACCTTGATCCGGCCAATAAAGGCTACGCCGATCACTCGTCGCATGGCACCCCCCGATTTCGTCAAGTCATCGCGGATTCTGACCGATCCATCCCGGCCAAATGGCGCTTCACCGCGAACCCAGCATTCGTATCGCAAGCGAAACAGCCTGCGGAATGCCGTGCTGATCCAAGTGATTCGAGGTGGTTTAATTACCAAATTACTTCGCTTTAGTGACGATACTGCACATGTTCGGCGAGTTGACCCTCGCTCCGGCTTTTGAGAAATAGGCTTTAGTTTGGCACGCAACAGGGTCCTGCGCTCCAACCACGAAACATAGCTGCCGCGCCTCTGTCGGGCGTGGTCTGCGAACGCATCCGGCGCTCTCCTCTCGTCCGTCGTTCGGGCGGGGCTCGAGTATGGCTGGAGGCGCGATTGGCCGAGAAGAACGAAGGCGGCGACAAGACCGAAAAGCCGACGCCCAAGCGGCTGGCCGATGCGCGCAAGAAAGGCGATATCGCCAAGTCGCGCGACATCACCGCGACTGCGACTCTGTTCGTCTGGGTGATGGTGCTGATGTTCGGCGCCGGCTATGCGGGAAAGCAGGTCATCGCGCTGTTCGATGACGGCTTCGTGCTGATCGGCGGCAACGCGCCGTTCCACACTGCTTTGTCGCAACTCGGCCGGAGCGCGCTCTGGGCGCTGCTCGGAATCACCGCCGTCGCGCTGATTCCGGCCGCAGTCACCGGCGTGCTCAGCGAGTTCCTCCAGGCCGGCGGCGTATTCACTACCGAGAAAATGAAGCCCAGCCTCGACAAGATGAACCCGGTCGAGGGCCTCAAGCGCATGTTCAGCGTGGACAACCTCGTCGAACTCGCCAAGACCCTCGCCAAGGCGGCGCTGATCGTGTTCGTCGTCTGGCTCGTGCTGCGCGGCTCGCTCGCCGAGATCATCGAGCGGACCGGCCCGGTGCTGCTGCCCGTGGCCGAAACCGACGGCCGCTCCGCCGCCGCCTCGATCCTGATCTTCACCGGCTCGCTGGTGCGCACCGCCTTGCTCTGGACCTTCGGCGCCTTCCTGCTCGTCGCGGTGCTCGACATGGCGTGGCAGAAGCACAGCTACATCAAGAAGCTGCGGATGAGCATGCGCGACATCCGCGAAGAGTCCAAGGAGAACGAAGGCAATCCCCTCATCAAGTCGAGCCGGCGCCAGCTTCACGAGGAATGGGCCAATCAGAACGCCGTCGCCGCCACCCGCGACGCCAATGTCCTCGTCGTCAATCCGACGCACATCGCAATCGCGCTTGCCTATGACGAAGCGAGCTGCCCGGTGCCGATGATGACCGCAAAGGGCGAGGGACCGCTTGCCGCGGCGATGCGCGCGGCCGCCGAAGAGGCCGGCATCCCGATCATCCGCCACGTCCAGGTCGCGCGAAAACTATACGAGGACGGTGCGCCCGACGACCTGATCCCGCGCGACATGTTCGATGCCATCGCCCAGATCATCCTGTGGGCAAAGCGCGTCCGCGACGGCCAGTCGGCTCCCGATCTCACCGAACCCGAACTGATAAACGCGAACTGATGGGGCCGCATTGATGGATTCGACGATCGGCGCTGCGCTTTCCGGACTCCTCGGCACGATCATCGCGCTTGCGGTGGTGCTCGGGCTGGCATGGGTCAGCCTGCGCGCGCTGCGGCGCTGGCAAGACCGGGGCCTGGGCGGCCCCAATGGCGTGGCCGAGCGCCAGATCCGCTTCGTCCGCGCGCTCCCCGTTGGCCAGCGCGAGCGGCTGGTGCTGGTCGAGGCCGAAGGCGAGCTGATGCTGGTCGGCGTTACATCGGGATCGATCTCGCTGCTGCGCAACTGGGGCGCAGCGAAAGAGGCCGAGGTCGATGTCCCGGCCGCCTCGGAGACGATCCAGTGAACGCGCCCCTCGAACCGCTCCGCAAAAACCTCCGCGCGATCGATCAAGGCCGGGCGCAGCTGCAGACGACGCTGATCGGTGCGCTCAACCGGCGGTTGATCGACGAACTCCAGACCGGCGTTCGCCTCGCCACCGAGCGTGACCGGCGCGCGGCCGTCGCATGGATCCAGTTCCGCAGCGGCGAGCATCTCGTGCAGGTCGCGCCGTTGCTGGTCGACGGCGCGCTCGCCCGCGTTTCGGGTGCGCAAGGCAGCGTCGACGCCGCCGCCGCCGCCGCGACGCTGGGTCGCATCGAGCCGCTGGTCGGCGCGCTGGAGCTCGTGCTCGGCTGCGAACTCCAGCCCGCCGGGCTGCACAAGAGCTATGCCGGTGATCCGGTATTGCTGCGGCTCGACGCGACGACGGCGAACGGCGTCATCCAACACCGCCTGCTCCTCGCGGTCCCACCCGAGATGGCGGTAGAGCCGCTTGCGGAGATCGAGCTCGCCGCGACCGCGATCGGCGGGCTCAGGCTGCGCTGGACTGCGCGCTTCGACGGTCCCGCCGTCGGCGCCGCGCGCATGGCCGCGATCGCGCCCGGCGATTTGCTGCTGCTGGGAACCGGCATACCGGTCACGAAGTTATCATTGCCGGGCCGCAACGATGCGCAACGCGCACGAATCGCATTCAATGACGGGGTGCTCGTTTTGCAGGATGATGCCGCAATAGACGGATCGCACGAGGCGTCCGCGCCTTTTCCGGCGGACGGGGATCCAGGCTGGGCCGATGTTCGGCTTCCGACGACGATCGAGATCATCGGCTCGGGGATGACTGCCGCCGAACTGGCCACGCTCGGCAAGGGCAGCGTGCTTCCCCTGCCCGCGAGCGGCGGCACGCTGCCGGTACGCGTGATCGCCGGCGAGCAATGCGTCGCCGAGGGCGAACTCGTCGCGGTCGGCGAAGGCTTCGGCGTGCTGATCACCGGAGTCACTGTCGACGGGGAAGCGTGATGGAACTTTCGAGCTTCACGCCCGGTTCGGCACTCGTCGTCGTCGTCGCGCTCGCGCTGGCGCCCTTCTTCGCAGTGATGGTGACGTCCTTCACCAAGATCGTCGTCACGCTCAGTCTGCTGCGCAACGCGCTGGGTCTCCAGCAGGTGCCGCCCAACATCGTCCTCAACGGCCTGGCGCTGATCCTGACGCTCTACGTCATGTATCCGGTCGGCCAGCAGATGCAGGACGCCATTGCCGCGCGGCAGGTCCAGGGCAGCGTGATGCAATCCACAGCATCGATCTCGACTGCGATCGACGCCGGCAAGGAGCCGCTGCGCGAGTTCCTGATCAAGCACAGCGACGCCAACGAACGCGCCTTCTTCCTCCGCACCGCGCAACGCGTCGGCAATCCCGAGCACGCCAAGGAGATGACCGACCGCGACCTGATCATCGTCATCCCGGCCTTCGTCGTGAAGGAATTGAGCCTCGCTTTCCAGATCGGCTTCCTCATATTCCTGCCATTCCTCGTCATCGATCTCGTCATCTCGAACATATTGCTCGCGATGGGGATGATGATGCTGTCGCCCACCACGATATCGCTGCCGTTCAAGCTGCTGCTGTTCGTGCTCGTCGACGGCTGGGTGAAGCTCAGCCACGGGCTGGTGCTGTCCTATGCCTGAGGAAGCGGCTCCGTGAACGGCGACTTCGTCAGCCTCACCAACGATGCGCTGTGGCTCGTGCTGATCCTGTCGGCGCCGCCGATCATCGTCGCGTCTGTGGCGGGGCTGCTCGTCGCGATCGTCCAGGCGGCGACGCAGATCCAGGAACAAACGCTGCAATATACCGCCAAGTTCTTCGCGATCGTGCTCACCCTGTTCGTGACCGCATCGCTGATCGGCGCGTCGCTCTATCGCTACAGCGACCGCATCTTCAGCGAATTCCCAACGATGATCCAGTGACCGGCTGGAGCGATCCGATGCTCCTGCTCGGCGTGGCGACCGCGCGGATCGCGGTCGCCTTCATGCTGATGCCGATCTTCTCGCCCGATCTGATTCCGGCGATGGTACGCAACTCGATCCTCGTCTCGCTCGGCATCGTTTCATTGACGCTCCAGCCAACGCTCGACGTGTCGATGATGGGTCCGGGCCAATGGGGCGCGATGTTCGCCAAGGAAGTGTTCGTCGGGCTGGTGATCGGCTTCTTCTTCGGCGCGGTGCTATGGGCGCTGGAGGCGGCGGGGCAGATCATCGACACCAAGGTCGGGGCGACCATGGCGCAGATCGTCGATCCGCTCTCGGGCCACCAGACCTCACTCAACGGCGCGTTTCTCGGCCGGCTCGCCGGGATCGTCTTCATCTTCTCGGGCGGACTATCGCTGCTCGTCCATGTGCTGATGGAAAGCTATGCGCTCTGGCCGGTCGCCGCGCCGATGCCGACGCTCGATGCGCGCGGGCTGGCGCTATTCGAAGCCGAGTTCGGCCGGCTGATGGTGCTCGCTACGCTGTTCGCCGCGCCGGTGCTCACCGTTCTCTTCCTGATCGACGTAGGCCTTGGCCTGATCAACCGCTTCGCCCAGCAGCTCAACGTCTTCACTCTGTCGATGTCGATCAAGGCATTCGCCGCGACGGCGATCATCCTGCTGCTCGTCGGCTCGTTCATCGAGGCGATCACCCGCGACATTCTCAGCCGTCCGGACGTGATCCTCAACATCCTGCGCGGACTCACGCATTGAGCGCCGCCGCGCCCGCCCCTGCGCCGATGACCGAGGACGAGCGCCTCGCCGCGATTGCCGAGCTGCTGCGCAAGGCCGATGCGATGCCCGGCGCGCCAGAGCGCGTCGCCTTGGGCGAGCATATGATCGAGGCGGCGCGCGTGCCGAAGCGTCACCGCGAGGCGCTGCTGCAGCTCACCCCGACCGAGATCACTTGCATCCGCTTTCTCGGCTGGGGCCGCTCGAACGGCGATATCGCGACCTTGCTGCTGATGGCCGAGAATACCGTGCGGGTTCATCTGTCCAACGTCGCGCGCAAGCTCGAGCTGGACGGGATGCGCGAGCTCGCGGCGCTGGCGGGGCTGCTCTTCTACCCCTCGGACTGAGCCGGGAGCCTCAGCTGAGGCCGTCCGGCCCCAACTGCATCCTGGTCACGTCGAAACCGAAAGCCGCGCGCGATCCCTTGGCGATCGCCGCTTTGACCCCCGGCATTGCCGAAGGCTGTTTCTGCGCCGCCTGAATCGCCTGGTCGACCAATACCGCCTGGACGAGCATCGACTCGGCGATTTCCTGCTTCAGCGCATCGCTGGCATTCGCAAATCCCGGAGTGGTGCTGATCGCGCGCGCCATTTGCGCGCTCACTGCCTTGTAATCGGAGGGCTTGCTGTCGACAGAGCCCCGAACGCCATAATAGGCAGCCACCAGGTACATCGCCATTGCGTCGGCGACATTGTTGGGGTTGAGCCCGACGGGCCGCATCACGCCGCCCACTTCGGCGACCACATCGCGGCGCGCGAAGGTCCGCTGCAAATCTGCCGCGCCCTTCGGATCGACGCGGCTGAGCCGGGCGACGAATTGCTGCATGTTGCGCTGGCGCACTGTCGTGCTTGGGCGATAGGTGATCGCCGCGCGGTTGACCGTCGCGGAGCGCGGCACACGCGTCATCGACCGAAACACGTTGCTCGTGCTCGCCCGGGCGCTCTCGGACTGGGTGCTGCCGCCCTGGGACAGGGTATTGGTCAGCATGCCCATATTGAAGACGCCCTGCGCCGCGGCACCGCCGGGCGCCAGCATCGCAGCTGCAGGAAGGCAGAGCAGAAAGCGAAGCAGCATCTTTCGCATGACTTTACTCCGATTGTTTCAGACTTCGGCTGGTACAACGCACAAAGGGGCCGGCGGAGCCAGCCCCTTTGCTTTGAGGCGTGTCGGGAAAAAGTTCAGCCCTTGCGCGCCGAGTTGGCAAGGCCTTCGCCGACCGTCTTGATGGCGTTGGTGGTTGCGTTCATCAGGATGCCGAATTCCTGCGACTTGGCACCGAACTTGGCCGTGAGCGACGGCGTCTTGTCGGTGATCTGGTCGGCCATCTTCGACATTTCCGCAGCCTGCTTGTCGAGCTTCTTGCCGAGCGCCTCGGCCAACGCCATCAGCCAGCTCTGGCCGCTGGTGCCCTTGGCGCCCTTGCCGCCGGCGCGCGCGGCCTTGGCGTCTTCGCCGTCGGCCATGCCCGAAACCATGCGGTTGATCGCGTCATCGACTTCGCGACTGGCCTGGCCCTGCTCGGCCGGCGAGGCGTTGAACTGTTCGGCGAGCCCGCCGATCGCTTCCTGCACGTTCTGGCGAACACCGGCCTTGTCACCCATCGAGGCGCAGAACGCGCCCTGCGCCATGTCGATCGTCGATTGCGGAAGACCAAGCTTCTCGCCCAGCTGCTGGATGACCTGCTGGCCGATCGCCGACATGAGCGTGCGTGCCGCGAGCGAGGCCCAGCCTGCAGGGCCCATGGCGAGCTGCGCAAGCGACAACGGGTTGGTAGCGATGCCGCCGAGTGAACTGAGAATCGACATTGTCTTACCTCCTGGTTCGTGAGCCCTCGGGCCCGGATCATGTGCCGGTCGGCCGCCGGGCCACCGTCGATGACCATAAGACACGAAAGCAGCAGACGACGCGCTCTGCGTTTCGACTAGATCGCCTAGTCAAACCGACTAGTCCCGCGGGCTGCGGCCTGATCGCGCGGCGTGTAGTCGGAGCGATTATGGAACCAAGAAGCCCGCCGGGAGATATTCGACGACCGGGTTACGGGAAGAGGAGTTGCCCATCGTGTCGATATCCGTTGGAGTATCCGTGGGCGGCGTGCGGTCGCGCGGCGTTGGCGCAGAGATCGCCAGCCCGAGCGAGCGCCGCACCGACGATGCCTGCGCCGCGCAGGATGCTGCCACCGAGTCGCTGTCGCAAGGGCTGGCGCGGCATCGGGACGCGGCCGCGCTTGGCGGTGACGGCCCACTCGACCGGCTCGTCCAGCAGCCGAGCCCGCTCGATCGCCTGACCAAGGCGTCGTAGAACGGGGCGCGGCCCGAATCCTCTTGCGGAGAAATGCGTGCACCCACGGAACCGCGCCATTCGCTTCGCGATCGGCGCCTTGCTGCTCGGTTGCGCCACGCCCGCCACGGCGCAAGAAGGCGTCGATTGGGGCGGGCTGATGGCAGGCATCGCGCATGGCACCGCGATGGACGAGGCAGCGCAAGAATCGGTCTCGGAAAATCGCCCGGCCGCCGAAGCGCGCGCACCGGCTTCGACGCTGCGCCTCACTTACAAACCCTCGCTGGACCGACGCCGCGCCAATTTTGCGCGGTTCATCGCCAAAGCGCACGCGCAGGATCCGCAGGGCGCGGCGTCGCTCGAGAAGGAGCTGGGCGCATCCGATCTGATCGCCAGGGCCGAACCCGAACTCGCCCAATACGGTCTTCGCATCGACAATGTTGCCGATGCCTATGCCATCTGGTGGCTGAACGCGTGGCTGGCGGTACGTCAGCGGACCGACACGCCGCCCGCGCGGCAGATCACGGCGGTGCGCCAGGGCGCGCGCGCCTCCGGCCTCGATCTCGGCGCGATAAATCTCACCGACAAAGGCTTCGTCCCGCGATGAAGCTAGTCGTTGCGATTATGGCGCGTGCGGCCTCCGATCGCCACATGGTTGTGGAACATGGCGCCAGTCGTGGGCGGCGACATCGCCCGAACGGGATTTTGGACACGGGATCATGACCAGTATCGACCGCATCTCCGGGCTCTCGCCCCTCTCCCCCGCCGGCACCGCGTCCACCGACGCGCGCGGCGCGGCGATCGAGGCAATGGGCGAGATCGGCCACCGCGTCCTCGCCTGGGTCGACGCCACCAGCCGCGGCAACGGCAGCGGTGCTCATGCATGGAGCCAGACCGCCGGCAGCGGCACCGGCTTCGCCCCCGATATGGGCGAGCTGGCACGGCGCGGGGACGTTTACGGCCTCGGCGACCTCACGCGCGATCTCTCCGCGCGCTTCGGCGGCAGCCCGGCACAGGAAGGCGAACTGCGCCGCGCGCTCGATGACTTTACCCGTCAGGCGGTAATCCAGATCGCCGGGCTGTCAGGGGCGAGCGGCGAGCAGCAGATCGGCGGCGTCCGCGCGACACTCGATAGCGCGTCGCGTGCCGATGCCCCTCCCGGCCTCGACGGCGTGATCGCGCGCTTCGAAGCCGCGACTGCCGATCTCTCCGCACAAAATCGCAGTTAAGACGGAACCCGCCACGCTTTCGCGCGTGCTAGCGCCGTCCATTCCCGATCCTGAGAGGTTCTCGATGCACAGGCCGTTGATGCTGCTCGCCGCTCCCTTGTCGTTGTCGGCGGGCGGGGCGGCGCATGCCGCCGACCAGAAGGCAGTGGTGGTCTCTGCCGGCAGCGAACAGGCGATCAAGCTCGGCAAGACGGTGATCTCACGCCCGTTCGGCGCCGAGCTAGTCGATCACCTGTCCGTAGTCGGCAGCTACACGGTGCAAGGCTCCCGGCTGCATCTGATCCGCGGCAAGGCCGGTGCGGAATGCCCCGCGCGCTATGCAGTGATCGTGACGCGTGCCGGCCAGGAGCCGCTGGTCACCGAGGCGTTCGGCACATGCAGCACGGCCGCGCGCGCCCAGTTGCGGCGTGGCGTGTTCACCGTCGCCATGCCTGCTACTGCGGCCGGCGGTCCGCTCGTCCAGTTTCGTTATGCCAACGGCCGCATGCATCGTCCCGTCGCGGCGCTCACTCAGGGGGCGGGCAAGATCGGCCGTGCAGCCCCGGCAGCGACTTCCGCGTGCCGATCGGCCAATTCGATCGACGCGGCGAACCAGGCGGCTGCGCTCGACGCCTTCGAGCGCGACTGGCCCAAGGCGTATCGCCGCACGGGCTCGCTCAAGAAAGTCACTATCGGCCAAAGCGAGATGCGGCGGCTGACCATTGATCTCGCCTGCATGGCGAGCTGGCCGGCCGGCGAGCGCCGCGTGCCCGAGCTGGCGACGCCGCTGTTCCGCAGCAAGCAGCATCGCGACGCAGCCTTCGCCGCGCTCGAATCGATCCAGCACGATGCCGATACCGACGCCAACCTCAAGGCCGTCGCGCGCAGCTTCTCCGCGGAGATGCGCTACCGCGTCGCGCTCGATCCGCCGCTGCTCTAAGCGTTCCGATTAGCGACCCGCCTTTTCGGCTCGGCTATCAGGCTGCAGCACAATCGGTTTGGCGGAGTAAGGGCCATGACGGGCGTCTCTTCGGTTCAACAGAGTCAGACGAATTCCTCCAGCGGCGGCGGTGACGGCAGCTATTTCGTCAAGACCGGCGATACCTTGAGCGCGATCGCGCGCGACAAGGGCGTTTCGCTGAATGCGCTGATCCAGGCCAATCCGCAGATCCTCCACCCCGACCTGATCCGCCCCGGCCAGCATCTCAACATCCCGACGGGCGGCGGGGCGGCCGAGACCCCGCGCGAGTACAGGATCCAGCCAGGCGACACGCTCTCCGCCATCGCCGAGCGCTTCGGCACGACCTGGCAGGCGCTGGCGCAGGTCAACAACATCGCCAATCCGAACCTGATCTTCCCAGACCGGATGCTGACCATTCCGAACGGCACCGGGGGCACCGGCGGAGTCGAGGGCGGATCCCCGGTCGGCGGCACCCCCGGCAGCGGATCGAGTGATGTCGCGGCGATCGCCGAGAAATATCTCGGCCAGAACGCCTCGTCGCTCAAGGTCAACCGCAACGACAATCTGCCGATGAACGCCGGCGTGCCCTCGAACGTGTGCTGCGCCAACTTCGTCTCGGCGGTGCTGACCGAGGCGGGCAAATTGCCGGCCAATCTCCACACCGATTCGGTCGCCCAGCTCAACGCCACCTTGCGCAGTCGCGGCTGGACCCCGGTCCCCGCTTCCGAGGCGAAGCCCGGCGACGTGGTGATCATCCAGGGCGGCGGCGTCTCGCACACCGAGATCGTCTCGGGCCCCGGCCAGATGATCGGATCGAACAACGTCAATGCCGACGGCAGCCAGAAGATCTCGCACAACAATCTCAGCTGGGCGCTGAGCCATGGCGGCGTGATCCTGCGCGCGCCCGGCGGCAGTGGCGAGACGACGGGCACACAGAGCAGCGGCTCGGTCGTCCCCACCGGCCAGGGCGGGCAGCAGGCGCGGATCGACCAGGCGATCAGCTATTTCCAGAGCCAGGGCTGGAGCCGGGCACAGGCGATCGGCATCGTCGCCAACCTCGATGCCGAGAGCAACATGAATCCGGGCATCGACCAGATCGGCGGCGGCCCCGGCTATGGCCTCGCGCAATGGGAAGGTCCGCGCCAGCGCGACTTTGCCGCCTGGGCCGGTCATAACATCCGCGGCTCCTCGTTCGCCGAGCAACTCCGCTTCGTCCAGTACGAGCTGACCCACAGCGAGGCCGGCGCCGGCCGTGCGCTGCGCGGCGCCACCGATGCGCGCTCGGCCGCGGAGATCGTCACGCGGCTCTACGAGCGCCCCGCCGATACCGCCGGCGAAGCAGTCCGTCGCGGCAATCATGCCGCCGCGATGGCACGCTGACCGGGAACGGTTGGCGCTGCCCCGCGTTCGACGGGCCATGCGAATCATGCTCCCGATCGCGCTCGCCGCCGTGACCCTCCTCCCCGGCTCGGTGGGTGCGCAGGGCGCGTCCTCACGCGAGACCGTACGCTGCTCGTTCAACGACGGCCCCGAGCGCGCCTGCGTCTTCACCGACCAGGCCAGCCGAAACGGCTTCCACCGCATGACTTTCACCGGCCCCGGAATCCGCGTGACATTCGTCGGCCGCTCGAACAGCGGTTGGTGGTCCGGCCAGCTCGACGGCAAGCCGGCAATGGGATTCGAGCGCAACCGCGGCAACACCGTGTTCAGCACCACCGATCTCGGCACGCGCTTCGCCTGGTGGTACCCGCGGAACGCCCATGGCAGCTATTGAGGCTCAGCCGCCGGTGAATAGCCGCGCGGGCGCGCCATAGCGTTTCGGCCAGTCTTCCCACGCGACGTCGCTCGGCCCGATCGCCTTGGCCACGATTTGCCAGCCGTGCGTATCGTGGCGCAGCAACGCGGCATAGGTGCGCGAGACCATGCCCTGTTGCGCGGCATCGGCCAGCGGCGTTCCCTGATAGTCGAAGGGCTTGCCGTCGGAATCCTGCATCGTCGCCAGCAGAAAGGCCCAATCCCCGTCGCGGTGGAGTTGATCGACGCGGAATTTGGGTGCCTTGCCAAGCTCCGCCTGGACAGGCGCACGCGCCGCTTCGAGCAGCGCCGCGCGCGTATCTTGGTCGGTCATCATATGGGGCCCCGCAACTCCGATCGCCGTCGCGATGAGGATAGACTGCAACATGCTGGTCACTCGTATTGCCACGCTCAAAACGGAGGCGGAACAGTGCGGTTCCGGATCGCCTCATAGTCGCTTCGAGTATGGCGCCGCGTCGCGCGGAACCTATCCTCCCCCGCAAGTTCGAGGAGTATTGGCCATGCTTATTGCAGATTCAGGCGGCGGCGGTTCGGTCACCAATACGGCGCCACCGGCGTGCGTGGTCAGCGACTCCAAGGTCAAGGGCGCTGTCGAGCAGACCGTCGCCGCGACTCAATTCGGCCAGCAGACCGACGGCGCGCAGGCGGCCTATCAGATCCAGCAGACGCTCGCGCGCAGCGACCTGACGCAGGATCAGAAGGACGAATATCTCGCCGCGATCGTGCAGATGGCCGGCGGGCAATCGACCTTTTGCGGCTCGGTCGACGAGCGCGCGGCGGACAAGTTGCTCCACGGGCTGAACGACATCGGCACTGCCTGGACCGACCCCGCCACCCCCGAGCTTCGGGACCAGGTGACGGAAGGCATCGCTCGCGGTGTCGCCGACGGCCGGCTCGACGCCGACGATCTCTACGGGATCGTATCGGAACCCGGCAGCGCCGGCACGCGCCAGTTGCTCACCGACGTGCGCGACGGCACCGCGCTCGCCTCGGTCGCCAATCGGCTGGTCGACGATGCGCGGGCGCAGGGCTACGACATCAACGATCGCCAGACGGGGCCCCAGACGCTCACCGCCGCCGCCGACATCGCCAACATGGCGGCCGCCGGAGGCAATCGCTCCGCCGCCAACGCGGTGCTCGCCGAGATCACCCGCGTCGAGGCGAAGGGCCCCGTCGCCGGCGGGGACATGACGCTCACCCAGGCAATGATGGCCACGACCGTGGGTGGCGGCCAATGGAACAACCTCTATGCGCGCGACGGCTTCCACGCGCTCTCCGGCCTGCTCAACTCCACTACGCAGAACACCGCGAACCAGCCTGCGCAGGACAAATTGTTCGCCGATCTCGTGCGCTCCGGCGGCGAAGGCTATGTCGGCGGGCTCGACGAGGGCGGCGATCGCAAGCCCGCGCTCGACCAGCTGGGCATGTATTTCGATCGCAATGTCGCCCGTCTTGCCGAGACCGATTGGCGGATGGACAATACCGGCGACCTTCACCACGGGCTGACGCAGGATTTCATGCGCAACGTCATGCTCGATCCCGATTACGGGCGCGCCGAACAATCGCAGGAGGCGCTCAGCAACGAGATGACTCGCCTCGCTGTGCAGATCGGCGACAAGAACCTGTCGCCCGACAAGCGCGAAGTCGCCGCCAGCACGCTCGGCGCGATCATGGGTTCGCTCGAGCAGGCCGGTGCCGACTATATCGCCAATGCCGAGGGCAAGGCCGAGGCGAAGGTCGCCTTTGTCCGCCAGTTCACCGACGTGGTCACCGACAAACTGATCGGCAAGCTGGGGGAGAAGCTCCCCGCAGGCGGAATCCAGGATGGCGCGACCGCGGCGGGCGGCAACTTCGTCGATCAGCTGTGGCAGAAGCTGGTCGATCACGAGCGCCAGGCGGCCGAGGGCCATGTCGACGAAACGACGGGCGGCGTGCTCGATCTCGCCCAGGCGATCCGCACCACCATGGCGACCGGAGACGCGAACCTGCTCAACGCCTTCGATCTCCGCGTAGAGCTGTACCACGACGCGTGATCCGCACTGATGAGCAATGGCGTGGCTGGAGCGCGCGGCCCCCGTGGAACGCGGAGTCAATCGACATCCAACCGCAAGGTTGGCAAATGCGCCGGGCGCGGGCGGATCCGACCCTTTGGTTGGATCTGAAAATGGCGGATTTGCGCGGTTTCCGGGTGTTGGCGGCGATAATGCCGATTGACGAAGTTGACGCATCCCTACGCGCGCGAGTCAACGCGTAAACCGAGTAGGACGGCGCGACGCGGGCGTTCTGCGGAGCATTCATGGATCGAACCAAAGCAGAACAAATCCTACATTGCCAGCGGCGTTTCGAGGGCGTTGGGCGAGGGCGGCTAGTGGCGGTTAGCTGCCGTTGCCCATCCTCGTCACCCCGTGATCGACTCGGGGTGACGAAGAGAGATTCTCCTGGGCGCGCACACGCGCGCACCACACCGGGCCCCTCCCTGCAAGCAGGGAGGGGAGTCAATTTGTTGAATGTCGATACGTCCTAGAGGTAGCTCGTCACCGCCGGCGGCTGCCACCATGCGTTGTTGCGCCCGTCCCCATATTTGATCGGTGCGGCCGCCAGTTCCTCGTCCGTCGCGTCATCCAGCGATCCCAATTGCACCGACACGAACGCGCCGCCGATCTCGGGCACGTTGCCCTGACTGAACGGCGCGCAGCCGCATTTGCTGCAGAAGCGGTGGCTGCCCTGCCCGGTGCCGAACGAATAATCGCTGAGCACCTCCTCGCCGCTCAACAGGCGGAATGCGTCGGGCTTTAGCAGCACTCCCCAATTGCGCCTTTTGGTGCAGATCGAACAATTGCACCTGGTCGTCTCCGCCGCGAGATCGATCTCGGCCTCGAACCGCACCGCACCGCAATGGCAGCTGCCATGGTAAGTCTTCTGCATCGTTCGTCTCCCTTTGCTTTCGAAAGCTAGACTTACTGCCATGCTGCTGCCAGCATGGTGTCAGCAGCATGGCAGTAGGGTCTTTTTATGCGCAAGGCCGACCGCCTCTTCCAGATCGTCCAGATCCTCCGCCGCACGACGCGCCCGGTGACCGCCGACGCGATCGCCGCCGAGCTCGAGACTTCGAAGCGATCGGTCTATCGCGACATAGCCGCATTGATCGGCCAGCGCGTGCCGATCCGCGGCGAGGCGGGGATCGGCTATGTCCTCGATGGCGGCTTCGACTTGCCACCCTTGATGCTGACTGCGGACGAGATCGATGCGGTAGCCCTGGGCGCGCAATGGGTCGCCGGACATGCCGATCCGGCGCTGGCGCGGGCGGCGCGCGACGTGCTCGCCAAGGTCGCGGCGGTGTTGCCCGACGATATGCGCGCCATTCTCGAAGATCCCTCGGCGCGAACGCCGCCTTCCTGGGACACGGTGGAGGATCCGGTCGACGCCGCCGAACTGCGCGGCGCCATCCGAGCCGCGCGCAAGATCGCCCTTAGCTATACGGATCTCTCGGGCAAGCGCACCGAACGAACGGTCTGGCCGCTGGTGATCGGCTATCTCGACGCGGTCCGGGTGCTGATCGCGTGGTGCGAATTACGCAACGATTTCCGTAGCTTCCGGCTTGATCGCATCGCTGCGGTCACGATCCTCGACGATCGCATACCGATGGATCCGGGAGTGTTGCGCAGGCGATGGCACGCGACCCTGGGCCTCCCCCGAACAAACTGATCTTCCGTCGATGCGATTCGGGCGGCAACCATGCGATATCGGCTCGGTCTTCAATTGATACCGGTATCAATTTTACCATCTCATTGATTTTCAATTGATTTAATCACAACACTTGTGGTTGCCGGAGCAGGGTGTTGGCGTTACCATTATGCCACCGGTGTCTATAGCGACATCGGAAGAGACGGCCGCAAAGGCCGCGCGAAAATGAGGAGAGGCAAAATGCCGCCGGGTCATGCAGCGACGAGCGATCGTCCGCGTCTCTCCGGCATTGCGGCGAACGCCGCACGCTCCCTCCTCGACGACAATAGCTGACGGGGACGACCGCAGGGGATTGCGGCGTCCGCCAACGGGAGGGGAATGATGATCAAGAAGAATGCAACCGCGGCGATCCTGCGTGCCGGTGCGTCTTTTGCGGCGCTCGCGCTGGCCGCGACCTGGGGCAGCGCCGCCTTCGCGCAGGGTGCCGAACCGGCGGCCGAGGCGGCCGCCGCCGCTCAGGACGTTGCCGCCACGCAGGAAGGCGAGATCGTCGTCACCGGCTATCGCGCTTCACTGCGCAGTTCGATCCGCGAGAAACGCGACGCCACCGTCCAGATCGACGCGATCAACGCCGAGGACATCGCCGACTTCCCCGATTCGAATCTCGCCGAATCGCTCCAGCGCCTACCCGGCGTCTCGATCGACCGCGACAATGGCGAGGGCCGCACCATCACCGTCCGCGGGCTCGGCGGCGACTTCAACCGCACCCGCCTGAACGGTCTCGAAGCGCTCTCCACCGCCGGCGCGAACGATGCCGGCACCAGCCCGAATCGCAGCCGCGCGTTCGACTACAACACCTTCGCCTCCGAGCTGTTCAGCTCCTTGAAGGTCCAGAAGACTCCTTCGGCCGAGACCGACGAGGGCTCGCTCGGCGCGACGATCGACCTGCAGACCGGCCGCCCGTTCGACTATGCCAAGTCGGCCTTCGCGCTTTCTGGCGAAGGCAGCTATCAGCAGAACAGCAAAAAGTGGAATCCGCGCATCGCGGGCCTCGCATCGACTCGCTTCCTGAACGATTCGATGGGCTTCCTCGTCTCGGGCGCGTGGAGCAAGTCGAAGAACGAGCTCGATCAATATCGCCGCGCTCCCGGCCAGTCCGACTATCTCTATCGCAACTCGGATTTCCTCGGGAACGAGAACCCGCAGCGCGCCGGCTTCGCCGCACCGACCGGCACCAACTTCGGCACCGTCGTTACCAATCCCGCAGCCATCGCGGCGCTCACGGGTTCCGATCCCGCCGCTTATGCCAAGCTGTATCCGGGCGCACCGTTCAATACGCCAGGCCGTCTCGACGATTCGCTCGTACGCATCCCGGCGCTTGCCTCGATCGAGCAGCAGGACGTCCAGAATGAGCGTCTCGGCCTGACCGCGTCGTACCAGTGGCAGATCGGCGACCGGACCCTGCTCAGCATCGACGGCGCCTATTCGCGCTTCTGGAACCGGAGCACCTACAACCAGGTCTCGTCGGTCGGCCTCAACCGCAACAACACCAACGCGACCTACAACACCGCGACCAACTCGATCACCCCGGTCAACGCCCGGGCGCTCTATCCGGGCCTGTGCACGCCCGCCGCGGACAGCGAACTCGCGCCCTCGCAGGATTGCGGGCAGCAGATGTACGGCTCCACGCCGGCCTTCGCGACGGCGTTCAATGCCAGCGGCGTGCTCGGGCCGTCGATCCTCGGCAACGCCGCGGTCGCGCCCGGAGGCACGACGCCGGCCAACGCCACGATCTTCAGCGTCAATCCGTTCAACCTCGACCCGTATGATTATTACAATAACCCGAACTCGGTCGGGTACATCCCCAGCTCGAACCGCCTCGCCTTCCGCGGCGCGCTGATCGGTCGGCCGGCAGTCGAGGTGCTCGACGCCAACGTCACCAACGGGCTCGCCGACTATCTGGTGATGCGCAACGTCGACTTCCGCTCGGCGGCCGACCAGTCGACTTACACGACCAAGTTCAAGCAGGGCTCGTTCAACCTGCAGCACGCCTTCTCTGACGTCTTCAAGACCGAGATCACCGCCGGCCTGTCGGAATCGACCAACTACACGCAAGGCCTGCTGGTCGAGTTCAACCGCATGGATTCGCCGGGATCGTTCGTTTATGACGAGCGCGGCGGCGGTTCGATGCCCCAGATCGACTTCGGGTTCGACGCGGCCGATCCGGCGAACTGGGAAGTGGTCAAGGGCTTCTCGGGGATCCGCCACTATCAGCGCTTCGTCAAGAACACCTACAAGCAGGCCAAGATCGATTTCGACTGGCAGGCCAATGACGAGTTCAACCTCGGCTTCGGCGCGAACATCCGCAAATATACGTTCGACACGTCGTTCTATGAACGCAACAACGACTTGCTCAATCCGACGCTCAAGGAAGCCGGCGCCACCACCGCCAGCGTCAGCCGGAAGATCAACTTCGGTCAGGGGCTGAGCGTCCCCGACGGCACGATGAGCAGCTTCATCGTGCCCAGCATCCAGGCCTTCGACAATCTGTTCGACTTCACTTGCAACTGCGTCAACAAATGGGGCGATTGGCGCCTCACCAACAAGCGCAACGGCGGCCGCGAGAATTTCGGGGTCGAGGAAGTCGATACCGGCTTCTATTTCCAGGCCGACTGGAACAGCGAATTGTTCGGCCGACCCTTCCGCGGCAATGCCGGCACCCGCGTCGCGATCACCGACGTGACGTCGACGGGCTCGACCACCGCGGGCCGGCCGATCGTCGGCACCAACAAATACACCGATTTCCTGCCGTCAGTGAACGTCGTCTACGAGCCGATCGAGAACCTGCTCGTCCGCGTTTCGGCCTCGAAGGTGATGGCGCGACCGCTGCTCGGCAATCTCGCCCCTACGCTCACTGCGATCTCGGTCCCGAACTCGTCGACCGCGACCAGCGGCGCGACTCTGACCGTCGGCAACCCCAAGCTCCAGCCCTTCCGCTCGACCAATCTCGACGCCAGCGTCGAATGGTATTTCGCGCCGGGCGGCCTGCTCTCGGTGGCGGCGTTCCAGAAGGAGATCGACAGCTTCCCGCAGACGATCTTCTTCACCGGACCGCTCAGCCGCTTCGCCGATGCGGAGACGATCGCGGCGATCCTCGCCCAGTTCACTCCCGGCTCGCCGCAGGCGAACTACATCACCAGCGGCTACGATTTCCAGGCACGCCAGTTCGCCGACGCGCCGGGCGGCTGGCTGCGCGGCATCGAAGCCAGTTTCCAGATGGACTTCACCTTCCTGCCGGGCCTGCTCAAGAATTTCGGCGCGCAGGTGAACTATACGCACATCGATTCCGAGCTGAACTACATCCTCGATCCCGGCACGGCGACCGTTCCGCGAACCACCGGCAAGGGGCCGTTCCTCGGCGTTTCGCCCGACGCGATCAACGCCACGCTCTATTACGAGAGCAAGCCCTTCCGGGCGCGCGTCTCGGTGGCGCATCGCAAGGGCTACAGCACGTCCTATCCGATCGCGGCGGGCTCGTGCAGCCCGGGCATCATCCCCAATCCGACGCCGCTCACGCCGGCGCAGGTGAATGGCAACAACGTGCCGGGCGGGCCCTGCACGGGACCGCTGATCAACGATTTCGTCTACAGCCGCTCGACCACCAACGTCGACGCGTCGATGAGCTTCAACTTCACCCGCTGGGTCTCGCTCACGCTGGAGGGGCTGAACCTCACCAACCAGACCAGCGATCGCTATGCCTATGAAGGGCAGAACGCCGTCACCCAATATGCCAGCTCGGGACGTATCTTCCGCGCCGGCGTCCGCTTCCGCTTCTAGACACGGAGGCGAACGATCCATCCGCCTGTCCCCTCCGCCGGCCTGGACGACCTTCGATGTGATCGAAGGTCGCTCCTCGCCGGGGGCTCTTTGCTCGGGGGGCTAACGCTAAGCGGGGCGACCTGGGCACAGGAGCCGCCCTATGGCCCGGCCCCGCTTTCGGGCGGGCAGATCGATCCGAAAGGCGACGACAGCGGCCGGATCATCCCCGCCCCGCTCAAGGATTATTGGCCCTATTCCGGGCTCAGCGGCCCCGGCCGGAAGCCCGACGCGGCGAGCATCGGCGGCGGCTGGGTCTCGGGTCTTCCGAACGTGCGCTACAAGGGCCCCGGCAGGCCGTCTTACCCGATCGCGCCCTGGGACAATTCGGCAAGCGGCAGTGCCGTAACCGCGGGGCTGCTCCCCGCCATCCGCCCGCTTCACGACGTCCATATCCGCGACACGATCATCTGCCTCGGCGGCGACGGCCATTATTACATGACCGGCTCGACCGGCGACAATATCTGGGCGGTGAACGACGGCGTCGAATTGTGGCGCTCGAAGGACCTGCGCGACTGGGCCTATCTCGGCCTCGTCTGGAGCATCGAGCGCGACGGCGCGTGGGAGAAGAGCTGGCGGATGCGCAAGGGCGTGCCTTTCCGCGCGCTCTGGGCGCCCGAAATCCACTTCGTCCGCGGCAATTACTATATCGTCCATTCGATGAGCCGCGCCGGCGTCGCGATCCTGAAGAGCAAAACCGGCAAGCCGGAAGGCCCCTATGTCCACGCCTTCTCGCCGGACAAGCCGCTGCGCGGCAGCATCGATGCGACATTGTTCGAGGACGCGGACGGATCGGTCTGGTTCACGCTCGGCTCGGCCGACGAGATCGTCCGCCTCAACGACGACATGAGTGGGTTTGCCGGCCCGTGGCAGAAGATGATCGCGGCCGACGGCGAATACGATCTCGACCCGAAGCATCATCGCAAGGAATGCGCCGCGAAGGGCTATCGCCATTTCGGCTATGAAGGCGCGACGATGTTCAGGCGGAATGGCATCTATTATCTCGGCGTCGTCGACCGCTACGAAGGCCGCTATTCGTTCGCGATGTGGATGTCGGACAAGCCGACCGGCCCGTGGCGCAATCGCCATGAAGGCCCGCCCTGCTGCGGCGGCGGCAACTTCCTGCGCGACAAGCAGGGGAATTGGTGGGTCACTTTCTTCGGCAATGACGAAGCAAGCCCGTGGCGCGAGAAGCCCGGCCTCGTCCGCGTCGACTTCTCTCCCGACGGCCGCGTGATCGTCCACCGCGACCAGCCCTTCGCAGCAACCTGAAAGAGGACAATATGGACATCAGCAGGCGGGAAGCGTTCGCGGCGGCGCTGGCGGGAAGTGCCGCGGCCCTGGTGCGTCCCACCGAGGCCGTCGCCAGGCCCGCGCCCGATTGGAAGCGCGGCTTCGACAATCAGCGCATCGCCGATCTGGGCAACGGCAATTTCCTCAATCCGCTGATCTCGGGCGACCGCGCCGATCCCGCCATCCTCAAGGACGGCGCCGATTATTACATGACCTTCTCGAGCTTCGATTCCTATCCGGGGCTCACGATCTGGCATTCGCGCGACCTGGTGAACTGGCAGCCGCGCAAGGCGGCGCTCACGAAGAATATCGGTTCGGTCTGGGCAGTCAGCCTCGAGAAGCATGACGGCCGCTATTTCCTCTATATTCCGGTCAAGGCGAAACCGAACTCGATCTTCGTGATCTGGGCCGATCACATCGACGGGCCGTGGAGCGATCCCGTGGACCTCGGGCTGCACAACCATATCGATCCCTGCCACGCCCTGGGCGAAGACGGGTCGCGCTGGCTGTTCCTGTCGGGCGGGGACCGCATCCGCCTCTCGGACGGCGGCCTCTCGACCGTCGGCGAAGTCGAGCATGTCTATGATCCTTGGCGCTATCCCGACGACTGGGACGTCGAGGGCTTCTCGCCCGAGGGTCCCAAGATTCACCGCCACGGCGACTTTTTCTACATGATCACCGCAGTGGGCGGCACCGCCGGCCCGCCGACCGGCCATATGGTCATCGCCGCGCGCGCACGCTCGATCCACGGCCCTTGGGAGCAATGCCCCGCCAACCCGCTGGTGCGCACCACCAGCGTGGCTGAGAAATGGTGGTCGCGCGGCCATGCCTCGCTGGTCGAGGCGCCCGACGGCAGCTGGTGGTCGGTCTATCACGGCTTCGAGAACGGCTATTGGACGCTGGGCCGCCAGACCCTGCTCGATCCGGTCGAATGGACCAAGGACGGGTGGTTCCGGATGAAGGGCGGCGACTTGTCGCAACCGATCCGCAAGCCCAGAGGCGGCACCGCACTGCCCCACGGCCAGCCCCTGTCCGACGATTTCAGCAAGCCACTGCAGCTCGGCCGCCACTGGAATTTCTTCAAGCCCGCCCCAGACGAGAGCAGCCGCCAGCGCGTCGAGAACGGCGCGCTCGTGCTCAAGGCCAGCGGCACCGCGCCGAGCAGCTCCTCGCCGCTGCTGCTGATCGCCGGCGACCAGGCCTATCAGTTCGAATGCGATATCGAGATCGCGCCGGGGGGCGTCGCGGGGCTGCTGCTCTTCTACGACGAGAAGCTCTATGCCGGCCTCGGCTTCGACGAGAAGCGCTTCGTCACCCACCAATATGGCATCGAGCGCGGCCGCCCCGCCAATCCGCACGGCCGCCGGATGAAGATGCGCGTCACCAACAATCGCCACATCGTCTCCTTCCACACCTCGGGAGATGGCGGGCAGACATGGAAGCGCTTCGATCGCGGCATGGAAGTCTCGGGCTATCATCACAATGTCCGCGGCGGCTTCCTGATGCTGCGCCCCGGTCTCTATTCGGCGGGCGAAGGCGAAGCGCGTTTTCGCGATTTCCGGTTCCATGCACTGTGAGGATCGCCATGCGCACTCTTTCCGCCGCCGCGCTGCTGTTCGCCGCGCCTGCCCTCGCGCAAACCCCGGAAGCGCCGCGGCCGATCGCCGCATCCAAGATCATCCTCGTCGGCGATTCGACCACCGCCGTGATCGGCGGCTGGGGGCCGAGCTTCTGCGCGTATCACGTGACGTCGTTCGCGGCCTGCGTGAACCTCGCGCGCGGTGGGCGCAGTTCGGGTAGCTATCGCGCCGAAGGTTCGTGGGAGCTCGCGCTCGCCGAGATGCGCGCGCCGGGCTACAAGAATATCTGGGTGCTGATCCAGTTCGGCCATAACGACCAGCCCGGCAAGCCCGGCCGCTCGACCGACCTGGCCACCGAATTTCCCGCCAACATGGCGCGCTATGTCGACGAGGTCCGCGCCGCGGGCGCGAAGCCGGTGCTGCTGACACCGCTCACCCGCCGCATGTTCACGGACGGCAAGCTCCAGAACGACCTCGAACCCTGGGCCGCCGCGATACGCAAGGTTGCCGCGGAGAAGAAGGTTCCATTGCTCGATCTCAATGCCGAGAGCAGCGCCGCGGTGCAGGCGATGGGCGAGGCCGCGGCGGATCGCTTCGCGCAACTCCCGCCCGGTTCGGCGCCGATCGCACCCGCACCCGCGGCCACGACCGAAGTCGAAGTCCAGCCGATGGCGCAGCCGCGCATGTCGTTCGACCGCACGCACCTGGGGATCGAGGGCGCGAACTATTTCGCGACCATGGTCACGCGCGAGCTCGCCGCCGCCGTCCCGGAGATGCGCCCGCTGCTGGTGCGCTAGCCGCCCGGTGCCCCAACGGCGGGGAATGGGTGGGAAGCGGCCCGACAGGATTTGGCCGAAGCAATTGTGGTGCTGCCATTCGACACGTCAGGTCACCAAATATACCGCAAAGACAGTGTATGCGCCGTCCTCACAGCCGCCTCCAAACCTGCCAGCGTTGATCGCCTCGACCGCGCTCTCGAGGTTGGGAAACAGGCAATGCTCGTTCACTTGCACCTCTCGGGCTGCCGAGTTGCATGAAAGCGGAGAGTGTTCGAGGTAGTCTCCGAACACCACGACGTCGTATCCGACCAGCGAAAGAGTCTCCTCGTCTGTCGGAGGTTCGACGGCATCCTCCACTCCCGCCGAACGCGCAGGCGATCTCGGACGCCACGACGTCGCGTCAAACGTCCAACCATCTGATTCAAGTTCACGTTCGTAGGCGGCGTAGTAAAATAGCTGGGCGCCGCTCGTGTCGACGCATGCTTCCTCCGTCAGCGCCCAAAGCACCGAGGGACTGTTGGCGACGCCGAAGCTGTTATGTTTCCATGCATCCTGCACATCGACCACATTGTCGTTTACACAATCTGAAACGCTGCAAACGTCTTTGATGTGGTTCGGGGCTGTGACGAGCCACTCGGGCGGGGGCACAACACGTTTTAGAAGGTAGCCAGCAGAAAGCATCGCCATCCCTTATCAATAGGATTCCATGTCCGCTATCGGGCGGTGCGCTCGGCACAGTGAACGACCGAGAATGGGGCGCAAGCGATCGTCCCGTCCCTTCCGTCTGGCGAATGGGTGCCACCTCCCCTAGAGCGCGGCCATGATCCGCCTGCGCCCCCAGTCCGCCGCTTATCTGATGCTCGTGGTGGTGATGCTGCTCTGGGCGGGCAATTCGATCGTCGGCCGCGCGATCCGCGACGACATACCGCCGCTGTTCCTCGCATTGCTGCGCTGGATGGGCGCCTTGCTGGTGATCGCCCCCTTCGCCGCGCGGCACCTGGCCCAGGATCGCGGCGCGATCGTGCGAAACTGGCCGGTGATCCTGTTGCTGGGCCTGCTCGGCGTCGCCGCTTTCAACGGCTTCCTCTATTCGGGACTGCGCTACACCACGGCAAGCAACGGCATGCTGCTGCAGGCGGCGATCCCCGCTCTGGTGCTGCTCGTCGATTTCCTGGTCTTCGGAACGCGGGCGGGAGCAGGCGCGATCTTCGGCGTCGCGTTGTCGACGCTCGGTATCGTCGTGATCGTCTTCCAGGGCAGGCCCGGCGCGCTTTCGCAAGTCGCCTTCAATCGCGGCGACGCGCTGATCCTGTGCGGCGTGGTCGCCTGGGCCTTCTACACGTCGCTGCTGCGCCTCCGCCCGAAGCTCCATATCCAGAGCTTCCTGGCGGTCACCTTCGCGATCGGCATGCTCGCGATGCTCCCGCTCGCAGCAACCGAATGGCGCGAGATCGCCGTTGTGTCCTGGACGCCGCGCGTGTTCGCCGCGGTGCTCTATGTGGCGCTGCTGCCCTCGGTCCTCGCTTACGCGTTGTTCAATACCGCCGTCGCGACGCTGGGCCCGGCGAGCGCCGGCCAGGCGATCACGCTGACGCCGCTGTTCGGCGCGCTACTCGCGGCACTGACGCTGGGCGAGCAGCTGCACGCCCATCACTTCGCCGGCATGGCGCTGATCCTCGGCGGAATCCTCGTCACGGCATTCGTCCGGTCGCGCGAGGCGTTGACGAAGCCATCGGCAGACGTTCAACGTGCCGATAATCGAATGCCTTCCTGAACGAGACGCATCCGCGATGAACAACCGTCCCGCCACCGAACCGACGCGCGCCGCGCGCCAATCGCGCCGCTGATCGGCACGCAGCAGCACGATGCGCATCCTCGATTCACATTTCCATTTCTGGCGGATCGGCGGGCCCGGCCAATCCTGGCCCGACGCCGAATGGCCGCGCATCCATCGCGATTTCCTGCCCGACGACTTGCGCGCCGAGACGGCGGGTCTGGACATGGTCGGCGGCGTGCTCGTCCAGTCGCAGGGGGATGATCGCGATACCGACTGGATGCTCGCACTCGACGACCCGTTCATTCGCGCGATCGTCGGCTGGGTCGATCTCGCGCATCCCGACGCGCCGCGCCGCATCGCCGAACTGGCCGGCCAGCCGAAAATCCGCGGCCTGCGCCCGATGCTCCAGGGGATGGCGGATACCGAGTGGATCCTGCAACCGGACCTCGATCCGGCGATCGAGGCGATGCTCGCGCATGGCCTGCGTTTCGACGCGCTGATCCAGCCACGGCACCTCGATACGCTGCACCGCTTCGCCACGCGCTGGCCCGAGCTTCCGATCGTGATCGATCACGCCGCCAAACCCTATGCGGCGAAGGGCGAACTCGACCCCTGGCGCGACGAGATCGCCGCGCTGGCCGCGCTTCCCAATCTCTGGTGCAAGCTGTCGGGGCTGCGCACCGAACAGGCCGCGGGCCAGCCGCATGCGGCGTTACGGCCCTATGTCGCGCACCTCGTGGCAAATTTCGGCGAACGCCTGATGTGGGGCAGCGACTGGCCGGTGCTGCGCCACGCCGGCGACAGCTATGCGGATTGGGTCGACGCGACCGTCGAACTGGTCGGCGCCGCCACGCCGGCCATGCTCTCACGACTGTTCGAAGGTTCGGCGAGAAGCTTTTACGCCATCGACGCATGACGAGCCCTGGCCTGAGCGAAAATCGCGCTGGACCAAAAGCGCCGATATCCCCGTTCCCGATTCCATCCCCGTTCTGAGGAAAGACAAGATGCGCCTTGCAGGCAAGACCGCCGTCATCACCGCCGCCGCCCAGGGCATCGGCCGGGCCAGCGCCGAATTGTTCGCGCGTGAGGGCGCGCGCGTCATCGCCGCCGACATCAATGCCGAAGCGCTCGCGACGCTCGAGGGCTGTGAAACGCACGTCCTCGACTTGCTCGACGGCGACGCAATCGCTGCGTTCGGCGAGCAGATCGGCGGAGTCGACGTGCTGTTCAACTGCGCAGGCTTCGTCCATGCCGGCACGATCCTGACCACCGACGAGAAGGATTTCGACTTCTCGTTCGATCTCAACGTGAAATCCGCATACCGCATGATCCGCGCCTTCCTGCCCGGCATGATCGCGCGCGGCGGCGGATCGATCGTCAACATGTCGTCGGTCGCCGGATCGGTGATCGCGGTGCAGAACCGCTTCGTCTACGGCGCCTCGAAGGCCGCGGTGATCGGCCTGACCAAGTCGGTGGCGCAGGATTTCGTGGGCCAAGGCATTCGCTGCAACGCGATCTGCCCCGGCACGGTCCAGTCGCCTTCGCTCGACGAGCGGCTGGCGGCGACCGGCGATGCCGACAAGGCGCGTTCCGAATTCGTCGCGCGCCAGCCGATGGGCCGGATCGGATCGGCAAAGGAGATCGCGGAGCTCGCTTTGTACCTCGGCAGCGACCTGTCTTCCTACACGACAGGCACGATCAACATCATCGACGGCGGCTGGACCAATGCATGAGCCTCGCGCTCGATCGGGTGGGGAAAATGGTGCCCGGGGACGGAGTCGAACCGCCGACACTGCGATTTTCAGTCGCATGCTCTACCAACTGAGCTACCCGGGCACGGGAGCCGGCGAACGCCGGAAGCGGGCTCTTAGTCGGCGTCCCGGCCCGTGTCCAGCCCGGTTTGTGTGTTCGGATCAACCGGCTCGCCCGGAACGCGATAGCCCTCGCCCAGCCATTGCAGCAGGTCGCGATCCTTGCAGCCGCGGCCGCAGAAGGGCTTGAATTCTAGTTCGGTCGGTTTGCCGCAAATCGGGCAGCCGTCACGCTTGGCCAATGTCTACTCCTTTGGGGCGACGAACGCCGTCGCGCCCCCGATGCGCCGGGCTAGCTCGGCGGTCCATTCGGGCCGCTGCGCCAACCGGTTGGCGATTCGTCTGTCCACCATATGGGTAACCGGCGGCGGCGGGGGAAGGCGCTCGATACGGCGCAGTTCCGCGCGCGCCTGCGCGCCCACCGGGTCGGCCCGCAACAGCTCCGGGAGCGAGGGCCGCGTCCGCCGCCGCACGATCTGCAGGAAGCCGAAGCCGTTGACCGTGGTGCGCTCGAAAGGCTGGGGCAGCGCCGCGTCGATCGCCTCCGCCACCGCCTGCCGCGCGGCCTTGTTCGCCAGAGTCGGGAAATCCACGCCGATCGAGCCGGCGATCCCGTGCCGCTCGATCGCCCGCGCCACGGCATGCGCCGCCGCCACTGCCAGCGCTTCGAGCGGTCCGCCGCCATCGACGTCGAACAAGGTCATCGCCGGGGTGGGCGACAGCCGCAGCGCGCCGCCCGGGAATGCAATCTCGCCGGTCACTGCCTCTTCGAGCACTTCGGACCAGCCCGCTTCCTCGAGCAAGTCGCTCTCATGCGCGCGCAACACCCGTACCGGCACGTCGGTCGCGGTGATCCGCGCCAGCAGGTCGGGTCCTTCGCCGGATACCGCATCCGCACCTGCGGGCACTGCCTTGGGAAGCTTGGGACGGCCGGCCTCGGGAATGGCCTCGCGCACGATCCGCACCTTCAGCGTGCCGCCCTGTGTGATCCCCTGCGGCAGCGGATCGCACAATGCCTCGCCGCCCTCGAACGCGACCTTGCCGGTGCTCTTGTCCACCAGCCGCGCGTTCAGCACCGCTCCGTGCCGCGGTGCGCTGCCTTCGAGTTCGATCCGCGCCTTCCAGATGACCCCGCGCGAGACGAGCGCGGCGCGGTTCTCGCCTATGCCGGCCTCGTAGAGCCACTCAGCCAAGCACGTATCCTGCGCCTTCGAGCAACGCGCGAGTCTCGAACACCGGCAGCCCAACCACACCCGAATGGCTGCCCGAGAGGAAGCGGACAAAGGCCTCGGCCTTGCCCTGGATCGCGTAGCCGCCCGCTTTGCCCATCCCCTCGCCGCTGGCGACGTACCAGTCGATCTCGGCGTCGCTCAGCCGCTTGAAGGTGACGATCGTGTCCGAAATTCGCGTCCGGGCTATCCCGTCGAGCCCGATCAGGCACATCGCCGACAGGCAATGGTGCCGCCGGCCAGAGAGCAGTGCCAGCATCCGGCGGAGATCGGCCTCATCCGCTGGCTTGGCGAGAATGCGGCGGCCGACGGCGATCGTAGTGTCGCCGGCAAGGACGATCTCCCCCTCCCCGCGCGCGACCGCCAGCGCCTTGTCGGTAGCGACGCGCAGCACATAGGCGCGCGGAAGCTCGCCGGGCCGGACATCCTCGTCGACGTCGGGCGCAGCGATACGCGAAGGCTCGGCGCCGATCCGCTTGAGCAGATCCAGCCGGCGGGGCGATGTGGAAGCGAGGACGAGCCGCACCGGCCCGACGCTCACTTGAAGCGGTAGGTGATACGGCCCTTGGTCAGGTCGTAGGGCGTGAGCTCGACGAGAACTTCGTCGCCGACCAGCACGCGGATGCGATTCTTGCGCATCTTGCCGGCGGTATGGCCGAGAATCTCGTGATCATTCTCGAGCCGGACGCGGAACATGGCGTTGGGCAGAAGCTCAACGACCTGACCACGCATTTCAAGGAGTTCTTCTTTGGCCAAAAACATGCCTCTCGGGTGAATGCGAGCAAAAGTGGCGGTGCCTTTACTCTGCCACGCATGAAAAGGGAAGGTGGACGGCAGATCGCCGCGTCCACCATGCGAAGATGGGGTGCCCGGACCACGAAGTCCAGCGCCGAACAAGCGCTTGCCTTGGCCGTCGCGCGCCACTTACATTGATGTAAGTGACGGCCGGCAGTGCCGCGAGGAGAGATGGATGGCGGAGGCATATATCGTCGCGGCGGCGCGGACCGCCGGCGGGCGGCGCAATGGGCGGTTGATGGGCTGGCACCCGGTCGATCTCGCCGGCGCGGTGCTGGCCGAAGTCGCGGCGCGGAGCGGTATCGACCCGGCCGCGATCGACGACGTCGTCATGGGCTGTGTCGGCCAGGCGGGCGAGCAGGCGCTCCATGTCGGCCGCAACGCAGTGCTCGCCTCGGGACTTCCGGCGAGCATCCCCGCCGTGACGATCGACCGCCAATGCGGCAGCTCGCAACAGGCGATCCAGTTCGCGGCGCAGGCGGTGATGTCGGGCACGCAGGACGTCGTGATCGCCGCCGGCGTCGAGCATATGAGCCGCGTGCCGATGGGGACCTCGGTCGCGGGCGCCAAGCCCTATAGCGATCGCGAGCTGGAACGCTTCGGCGTGCGCGGCTTCAGCCAATTCACCGGCGCCGAGATGATCGCCAGGAAATACGGCCACAGCCGGGAGATGCTCGACGCCTATTCTCTGGAGAGCCACCGCCGCGCGGCCGCCGCGGTCGAGCGCGGCGACTTCGCCGACGAGATCCTCGCGCTCGACATCGAGACCGCCGACGGCCCCGCCCGCCACGCACAGGACGAGGGCATTCGCTTCGATGCGAGCCTGGAAGGGTTGGGCAGCCTCAAGACGCTGGCCGAGGGCGGCGTGATCACCGCGGGCAATGCCAGCCAGATCTGCGACGGCGCGTCGGGCGTGATGGTGGTGAGCGAGGCCGCGCTCAAGGCGCATGGGCTGACGCCTCTGGCGCGCATCCACAACCTCACCGTCACTGCGGGCGATCCGGTGATCATGCTGGAAGAGCCGCTGTTCGCGACCGACCGGGCGCTCCGGCGCGCGGGGATGAAGATCGGCGATATCGACCTGTACGAAGTCAACGAAGCGTTCGCGCCGGTGCCGCTGGCATGGCTCGACCATGTCGGCGCCGATCCGGCCAGGCTCAACGTCAACGGCGGCGCGATCGCGCTGGGGCATCCGCTGGGCGCTTCGGGCACCAAGCTGATGACGACGCTCGTCCACGCGCTGCGCAAGCGCGGCCTGCGCTACGGGCTGCAGACGATGTGCGAGGGCGGCGGCATCGCCAATGTGACGATCGTCGAGGCGTTGTGAAAACCAGGATGGCGGCATCTCTGTATCCTCCCCCGCCAGGGGGAGGTGGCGCGCGCAGCGCGTCGGAGGGGGAGGAAGCACGCCGCCACGTTGTGGAATCCGCCTCCTCCGTCAGCCTTCGGCTGCCACCTCCCCCTGGCGGGGGAGGATATTAATGGGTGCCCTCTCCGGCATCCGCATCGTCGAGTTCGGCGGCATCGGCCCCGGCCCGTTCGCGGCGATGATGCTCGCCGATCACGGCGCCGAGGTGATCCGGATCGAGCGCCCCGGCGCCACTTTCGGACCCCATGCGCTGCCCCGAAACCGCAAGGCCATCGGCGTCGAGCTCAAGACGCCCGAGGGAGTCGAAATCGCCCGCGCGCTGTGCCGCGACGCCGACGGGATCATCGAGGGATTCCGCCCCGGCGTGATGGAGCGGCTGGGGCTGGGTCCGGAATTGCTGCTCGGCGACAATCCGAACCTCGTCTATGGCCGCATGACGGGCTGGGGCCAGGACGGACCGCTCGCGCACGCGCCCGGGCACGACATCAACTATATTGCCGTCGCCGGCCTGCTCGACGGCATCGGCACCCCCGGCCACCCGCCGGTCGCCCCGGTCAATTATATCGGCGATTTCGGCGGCGGCGGGATGCTGCTCGCTTTCGGGATGGTGAGCGCATTGCTCGGCGTGAAGCTGGGCGCGTCCGGACAAGTGGTCGATGCTGCGATGACCGAGGGTGCCGCTTTGCTCGCCAGCATGAGCTGGGGATTCAAGGCCGCCGGCCTGTGGCGCGACGGACCGGGCGCGAACCTGCTGAGCGGCGCCGCGCCTTTCTACCGGACCTATGCCTGCGCCGACGGCAAATATGTCGCAGTCGGCGCGATCGAGCCGCAATTCTATGCCGCATTGGTAGCGGGATTGGGCGAGGATGGCGCGAGCCAGATGGATGCCGCGGCATGGCCGGTGCGCTCCGAACGTTTCGCGGCGATTTTCGCGAGTCGCACACGCGACGCATGGATCGCGCATTTCGCGCCCGAGGCCTGCGTGTCGCCGGTCCTGACCTTCGACGAGGCAGCGGCGCATCCCCACAACGCCGCACGCGGCACCTTCGCGGGGGGCGCCCCTGCCCCCGCTCCACGCTTCGCCGCCACACCCGCCTCCCCGCCCCGGCCCTCGCAGCCCGGCGAGTGGACCGATCGTGTGTTGGCGGGTCTCGGATATGACGGAACCCGAATCGCGGCGCTCAGGGCCGCGGGCACGATTGGCTGAGGAGATTGCAATGAAGTTCGAGAACACGGCGGCGGTAGTGACGGGCGGCGCCTCCGGTCTCGGCGCGGCCACCGCGCGGGCGCTCGCGGCGGCGGGCGCGAAGCTCGCCTTGTTCGACCTGAACGCAGAGAAGGGCGAGGCGCTCGCCGCCGAGATCGGTGGCGTGTTCTGCAAGGTCGATGTCCGATCGGACGACGAAGTCGATGCCGGTTTCGCCAGAGCCCGCGAAGCGCACGGGCAGGAACGCATCCTCGTCAATTGCGCCGGCGTGGGCAACGCGTTCAAGACCGTCGGGCGCGACAAGGCGACCGGCGAGATCCGCCAGTTCCCCGCCGCGGCATTCGACTGGGTGATCCAGGTCAACCTCGTCGGCAGCTTCCGCTGCATCGTGAAATCGGCCGCCGGCATGCTCACGCTCGATCCCGACGAGGGCGGCGAGCGCGGCGCGATCGTCAATACCGCCAGCGTCGCCGCCGAGGACGGACAGGTCGGCCAGGCGGCCTATTCGGCGTCGAAGGGCGGGATCGTCGGCATGACGCTGCCGATCGCGCGCGACCTTTCGGGCGAGGGCATCCGGGTCAACACGATCCTCCCCGGCATCTTCGATACGCCCCTGATGAACGCCGCGCCGCCGCAAGTGAAGGAAGCGCTCGCCGCATCAGTGCCGTTCCCGAAGCGGCTGGGGCGGCCGGAGGATTATGCCAGCCTCGCGCTCGAGATGCTCCGCAACCCCTATTTCAACGGCGAGGACGTGCGGCTGGACGGCGCGATCCGGATGGCGCCGCGGTGACCGGCGGCGCTTGCCGACAAGCCATAACCGTCACCCCGGCCAAAGTGCCGGGGTCCACCGTGCGGCACCGGAAGGGTTAGAGGCTCGAGCTTCTCCGGGTGCCGCGCAGTGGACCCCGGAACAAGTCCGGGATGACGAAGTGTAAGGAGGCGAGCCATGACCAACAACTGGCGCGAAGACCCCGAACTGGTCGCCCTCGCCGACGGCGCCGCGCGCTTCTTCGAGCGGGAAGCTCCTCCCGAGCGCATCGCGAAGTGGCGCGACGCCGGGCAGGTCGAACGCGCTTTCTGGCGGCAGGCAGGCGAAGCCGGGCTGCTCGGCGTGTCAGTCCCCGCCGAATATGGCGGCGCCGGCGGCGACTTCCGTCATGACGTCGTCCTCGTCGAGCAGGTCGGCCGTCACGGCGTGGAAGGTTTCGCGCTGTCGCTGCACAACGTCATCATCCTGCCCTATGTCCTCGCCCACGGCACCGAGAAGCAGAAACGACGCTGGCTGCCGAAGCTCTGCTCGGGCGAGATGGTCGCGGCAATTGCGATGACCGAGCCCGGGGCAGGCTCCGATCTCCAGTCGATCCGCACCACCGCGATCCGCGACGGCAACGGCTATCGCATCAGCGGCGCCAAGACCTTCATTTCGAACGGCCAGATCGCAGATTTCATCATCATCGTCGCAAAGACCGATCCCGCAGCGGGCGGCAAGGGCGTCTCGCTGCTCGTCGTCGAAACCAACGAGGCCGAGGGCTTCCGCCGCGGCAACGCGCTAGACAAAATCGGGCTCGATGCGCAGGACACCTCCGAACTCTTCTTCGACGATGTCTGGGTGCCCGCCGACAATCTGCTCGGCACCAGCGAGGGCCAGGGCTTCCGCCAGCTGATGGCCGAGCTCCCCCGCGAACGCCTCGTCATCGCGGTCTCCAGCGTTGTCACGATGGAGAAAGCCGTCGAGGTGACGACCGAATACGTCAAACAGCGCCAGGCGTTCGGACAGCGCGTGTTCGATTTCCAGAACACCCAGTTCAAGCTGGCGGAATGCAAGGCCAAGGCGGAAGTGGCACGCGTCTTCGTCGACGACTGCGTCGAGCGCCAGCTGGCCGGCAGCCTCGACCTCACCACCGCCGCGATCGCCAAGCTGTGGGTCACCGACAGCGAGGGCCAGGTGGTCGACGAGTGCCTCCAGCTCCATGGCGGCTATGGCTATATCAACGACTATCCGATCGCCCGGATGTGGCGGAATGCACGAGTCCAGCGCATCTATGGCGGATCCAACGAGATCATGAAAATGCTGATCGCCCGTAGCCTCTGACCCGCAGGTTCAGCCGGCGACGATCTTGAGGATCGCGCCGACGATCGTCGCCACCGGCGTGGCGAAGGCGGCGAAGCCTTTGACCGTGTCGATCAGGTTCTTGCCCTGCGCCTTGACTACTTCCTTGGGCGGATTCTTCCGCAAAGCCGAATCCGTGAAGGTCTCGTAATCCTTCAGCAATGCCTTGGCATCCTCCTCGGGCAATTCCTTCGCGGCTTCGAGCAGCGGGTCGCGGAGGGCCTTGAGCTGGGTCTTGAGCGCGTCCGGGGCCGTCGCCTCGTCGATCGCCTTGTTGGTCATGGTGATGGTGTTGTTGCTCATCACGCCGAGGTTTACGAGATTGTTGTCGCCGGTGATGTTGACCACGATGTTTCTCCTCAGGATGGAATCGCCGACCTGTGCATTGATCCGCGCAATCAAAGTCGCTTCGAGAGAGTCGGACTCGCGGGGCTTGAGAACCGATCGGTCATAGTCCGAAAGCAGCCGCAGCGCCGCCCGCAAATCGACGCCATGGCGCCGCTCGCGGCGCAGCGATCCGGCCAGCCGCTTGCGATGCCGCTCGAGGAAGCCGGCATAAGCGGGGTCGTCACTCGCCTGCTCCTCCAGCATCGCGCACAGGAACAGTTCCTCGTAATGCGCAGTCAGGTCCTCGAGCGCCTCGGCGGGCTGGCGCCACGCATCGCCGCCGCGCGGCGCGTCGATATACCAGACCGGCAGCGCCGTATCGCCATCGGGCGCGCGCCACGGAAAGAAGTGGATGCGCCCGCCAAAGCCGGGATCGGGCGCGGGCATGTCGAGCGTCAACGGCAGATCGACCGGTTCGCGACGCGTGTTGACGAGCACGAGGAAGGGGCGTCCGGGATGGACCCAGTCAGGTTGATAACCGCCGCGCGGCTCGGGTGCGGTGCGGGCGGATTCGCGCGCGTAAAGGTCGCACAGCACTTCCGCCGCCGCGCCCAGCGTATCGTACACGCCCCGGCGATCCGGGTGGCGGACGCTGACGTCGGCGGTGGAGACCATCCCGATCAGCTCGCCCAGCTGCGCCTGCCCGCCGGCCGCGGCCCGCGCCTCCAGCGTTACTGCGAGCCGGGCATGGCCGTGCTGGTCGGCGACGATCTCGATCCCTTCCACACGCAGTGCGAACTGATCGTCGTAACTGCGCTCGATCTTGATCAGGTCGGCGGCGGAGCAGCGCGCATAGGGCTGCGGCGGAATCCATTTCGCCACCTTTCCCAACCGCCCGACATAATCGGCCGGAGGCGGCGGTTCGCCATAGAGCCAGCGCGGCGCCGGGCGAAGATCAGCCGCGGCATCCTCACGCGCGAACCGCGTATCGAAGAAGGGAAAACAGGCCCGGACAAACATGCCGCACGCTATCGCAAGAACAGCGCCGGCCAAAGCCAAATAGATGTCCGCCGGCTCGAAGCCGGCGGACTAGATCTATATGCGGCAACTGCATCCGTCTTCCGCAAAAGACAGCCGCGTTCCACATGGTCAACGATCTAGTGCACGTCCCAAAATAACGAGACTGCTGCCAAGGACCGGGCACGCAGCCCGATCAAGGCATCTGCCGCAGCCGCTTCCGTCGAAACGGTCGCGCGCTGCGGCAGACGCAGATTACGCCTGTCGGCGCCGAGGATCAACCTCAGCCCGCGACATGGCTCCCCGCCAGCGCCGCGAGCAGCAGCAATGCGACGATGTTGGTGATCTTGATCATCGGATTGACTGCCGGACCCGCCGTATCCTTGTACGGATCGCCGACGGTGTCGCCGGTCACCGCGGCCTTGTGCGCCTCGGATCCCTTGCCGCCGTGATTGCCGTCCTCGATATACTTCTTGGCATTGTCCCATGCGCCGCCGCCCGAGGTCATCGAGATGGCGACGAACAGGCCGGAGACGATCACGCCGAGCAGCATCGCGCCCAGAGCCGCGAAGCCCTGTTCCTTGCCGGCGACTGCGGCGATGATGAAATACACCGCGATCGGGCTCAGCACCGGCAGCAGCGACGGCACGATCATTTCCTTGATCGCCGCCTTGGTGACGATGTCGACGGTGCGGCCGTAATTGGGACGGCTGGTCCCTTCCATGATGCCGGGATTGTCGCGAAACTGGTCACGCACGTCCTGCACCACCGATCCCGCCGCACGGCCGACCGCAGTCATGCCGAACGCGCCGAACAGATAGGGCAGCAGCGCGCCGAGCAGCAGCCCGACGATGACGAACGGATTGCTCAGCGAGAAATCCACCATTGCCTTCTGAGTCAGCGGGTCGACGGCGAGACCGAGCTCCTTCGCATAATGCGTGAGATCGGTGGTGTAGGCACCGAACAGCACCAGTGCGGCGAGCGCCGCCGAACCGATCGCATAGCCCTTGGTAACGGCCTTGGTGGTGTTGCCCACGGCGTCGAGCGCGTCGGTCTTGTGGCGCACATCGTCGGGCAAGCCCGCCATTTCGGCGATGCCGCCGGCATTGTCGGTGACCGGACCATAGGCATCGAGCGCGACGACCATGCCCGCCAGCGCCAGCAGCGAAGTGGCGGCAAAGGCGACGCCGATGATGCCGGCGATCTGGAAGGTGGCGATCACCGCGACGACGATCACCAGCGTTGGCAGCGCAGTCGATTCGAGGCTGACCGCCAGGCCCTGGATGACGTTGGTGCCGTGGCCGGTGACCGATGCCTTGGCGATCGACTTGACCGGGCGATAGTTGGTGCCGGTGTAATATTCGGTGATCCACACCAGCAGGCCGGTGACGACCAGGCCGATCATCATGCAGTAGAACAGGCTCATGCCGGTGAATTGCGGACCGGCAAGGCCGATCGCGCTCTCCGCGGCAAGGCTTCCGTCACCGAGCAATGCCGCCGGATCGGTGAGGCCGCCGATCATGGCGTTCATGTCGCCGACGACATATTGGGTGACGAGATAGATTGCCGGGATCGAGAGGATCACGGTGGTCCAGAAGCCCTTGTACAGCGCGCCCATGATCGACTGGCCCTTGCCGAGACGGACCATGTACGTGCCGATGATCGAAGTGATGATGCACACGCCGCCGACGATCAGCGGGAGCGCCATCAGCTTGGTGAGCATCTCGGTGCTGACATTCTGCATCATCAGCGCGAGCGAAACCATGGTGAGGCCGAGCGTGACGACATAGGTCTCGAACAGATCGGCGGCCATGCCGGCGCAGTCGCCGACATTGTCGCCGACATTGTCCGCGATCACGGCGGGGTTGCGGGGATCGTCCTCGGGGATTCCGGCCTCGACCTTGCCCACCAGATCGGCGCCGACATCGGCGGCCTTGGTGAAGATGCCGCCGCCGAGACGCGCGAAGATCGAGATCAGCGAAGCGCCGAAGGCGAGCGCAGTGAGCGCGGCGATGACTTCACGACTGTTCGGCGCGAGGTGCGATTGCTCCACCAGATACCAGAAGATGCCGGCGATCGAGAGCAGGCCGAGGCCGGCGACGAGCATGCCGGTGATCGCGCCCGAGCGGAAAGCGAGCGTGAGCCCGCCCTGCAGCGAGTTGCGCGCGGCCTCCGCGGTGCGGACGTTGGCGCGCACCGAGATATTCATGCCGACATATCCGGCGACGCCCGAAAGCACCGCGCCGATCAGGAAGCTGATCGTGGAGAGCCCGCCGAGCGTGAAGAACAAAACCACCGCGACGATCGCGCCGACGATGCCGATGGTCATGTATTGCCGGCCCAGATAGGCCTTGGCGCCCTCCTGGATGGCGGCGGCGATGTCCTGCATCTTCTCGTTGCCGGGCGATGCCCTGAGCACTTGCTGACTCGTCAGAAAGCCATAAGCCACCGCCAGCAAACCGCAGGCGATGGCGAGATAAACAATCGTCATCAGGCGAAGTCCTTCCCCTAGAACTGGAACCGCCGCCGGTCTTGCCACCGGTCTTTGCGGGAAGCGGGAAGGTATCGGGCACCTGTGGCAGGCGCAACCCGCCTCAGCGGTGCTCGTATCCGAGCCGTCCGGGGGGAGATTTTCCATCGAGAAGAAGGGGTTCGCGCCCCTTTTGCAGCATCGCGCCGACCCGCGTCGCGGGGATCGGGAGCGCCGCGCCTTCGGGTGCCGCGAACAGCAGCTCGTAATCGTCGCCCCAGCGCGCGGCCGCAAGTCGGTCGCTTACGCCCTCTGCAAACGGTACCGCGCCGAGTTCGATCGCCGCGGTGCAGCCGCTCGCCTCGGCCATCCGCCGCGCATCGAGCAGTAGCCCGTCCGACACGTCCATCATCGCATGGACATGGCCGCCCAGCGCCCACCCCTCGGCCAGCCGCGGCCTGGGGCGCAGATAGGCCGCGCCTTCGCCGGCCTCGAACCCGAGCATCGCCGCGCCGATCGTGCCGGTGACGTAGAGCGCATCCCCTGCCCGAGCCCCGGTCCGCGCCGGAACCGGCCGCACCGTCGCCCGCCCGATCGCGGTGCATCCGAAGGTCGCAGGTCCGGAATGCGCGATGGTGTCGCCGCCGAGCAGCTTCACGCCATATGCTTCGAGGACTTCGCGCAGGCCGCGGACGAAGCGCTCGCTGCCCGCGATCAAAGTCGCCCCGATCAAGACCCCGATCGGCTCGGCGGCCTTGGCGGCGAGGTCGGACAAGTTCACCGCCACCAGCTTCCAGGCGATGTCGGCCGGGTCAGTGCCGGCGCGGTAATGCACGCCCTCGGCGATCGCGTCATGCGTGACGACCAGCGCCTCGCCGCCGATCTCGATCACCGCCGCGTCGTCACGCAGATCCTGCGCACCCGGATGCAGCGGGAGGCTGCGGAGCGCCGCGATGAAGTCGAATTCGTTCACGCGCAAATCCTCCCCGTGCCGGAGAGGATCAAATTCAACCCCGCACTTCCTTCGCGACGGCGTCGAGGATCCCGTTGACGAACCCCTTTTCGCGCCGGTCGTAAAACGCGTCGGTGACGTCGAGATATTCGCTGATCACTGCGCCCACCGGCACGTCGTTGCGCGCCATCAGCTCATAGGTCCCAGCGCGCAGGATCTGCCGCATCGGCTTGTCGAGCCGGTCGAGCGACCAGTCCGCGGACAGCTTCGACGCCACCACCCGGTCGATCTCCTCGCGCCGCGCATCCACGCCCTTCACGATATCGTCGAAGAACGCGACGTCGGCATCGGCATATTCGACATCCTCGATCGTCGCGCCGAGCCGGTGCTGATGGAATTCGGTGAGCAGCACGGTGAGCTTCGTGCCCTCCATCTCCTGCTGGTACAGCGCCTGCACGGCGGCGAGCCGCGCGGCGGCGCGCGCCTTGGAACGGGTCTTGGCTTTGGGACTGGGCATAATTCTCTTCACTACACCGTTCGCGGCGGGCTTGTCGAAGCGCCGGCAAAACGGGTTCAGGGTTTCAAACGGATCGCGACCGATTTCGCGTGCGCGGGCAGCCCTTCGGCGTTGGCAAGCGCAACCGCGGCCGGCCCGATAGCAGCGAGTCCCGCTTCGTCCAAGGCCAGGAAGCTGGTCCGCTTCATGAAATCCAGCACCGACAGCCCCGAAGCAAAGCGCGCGCGCCGCCCGGTCGGGAGCACATGGTTGGGTCCGGCGACATAATCGCCCACCGCTTCGGGCGTGTGCCGGCCGAGGAACACCGATCCGGCATGGTGGACCATGTCGAACAAAGCCTCGGCCTCGTCGCAAGCCAATTCGAGATGCTCGGGCGCCAGCCGGTCACAGAGTGGAATCGCCTCGACGAGGCTAGGCACCAGGATAATCGCCCCGTTCGCATCCCAACTCGCGCGCGCCGTCGCGGCAGTGGAAAGCGTCCCGATCTGCGCATCGACTGCCGCTGCCACCTGATCGCCGAACCCGGCATCGTCGGTGAACAGGATCGACTGGCTGGTGGGGTCGTGCTCGGCCTGGCTGAGCAGGTCGGCGGCGATCCATTCGGGATCGTTCTTGCCGTCGGCGACGACGACGATCTCGCTCGGCCCGGCGACCATGTCGATGCCGACCACGCCGTAAAGCTGGCGCTTCGCCTCGGCGACCCAGGCGTTGCCCGGGCCGGTCACCACGTCGACCGGCGCGATCTTCTCGGTGCCATAGGCCAGCGCCGCCACCGCCTGCGCCCCGCCGACGCGCCACAATTCGTCGACGCCCGCGATGTGCGCCGCGGCCAACACCAGCGGATTGACTTCGCCGTTCGGCGTCGGCGTCACCATTACCAGCCGCCGCACGCCCGCCGCTTTGGCGGGAATCGCGTTCATCAGCACCGAGCTGGGATAGGCCGCGCGGCCACCGGGCACATAGACTCCCGCCGAATCCACTGCCCGCCAGCGCGCGCCGAGCCGGATGCCGGCATCGTCGATCCCGTCGCTGTCCTGCGGCTTCTGCTTCGCGTGATAGATCGCGATCCGCTCGGCCGCGAGCTCGAGCGCGTCGCGCAGCGCGGGGGCCAGGCCTTCCCACGCCGCGAGGCAGTCGGCGCGGTCGATCTTCCAGCCGGTCTGGTCGAGGTCATGCTTGTCGAACAGCCGGGTCAGATCCTTGACCGCGGCATCGCCTTCGTCGCGCACGCGCTTGATGATGTGCGTGACGTTGCGCGCGACATCCTCGTCCGCCTCGCGGCGCGCATTGACGAGCGCAGTGAACTTCGCGGGGAAGTCGGGCAAACTGGCGTCCAGGCGGATCATTTCTTGCTCCCCTCCCTGCAAGGGAGGGGCTGGGGGTGGGTGCGAGCGAAGCGAGCCTCCCCCGGCTGCAGGATCGGCCGACGCAGACGCGTCGGCACCCACCCCCGACCCCTCCCTTGCAGGGAGGGGAGAAGATCGGCCACCCTCACGCCACCGCCCTCCGGAACGCATCGACCAGCGGCACCACTTCCCCCGCGCGCATCTTGAACGCCGCGCGATTGACGATCAGCCGCGAAGTCACCTGTGCGATCACTTCGACTTCGACCAGCCCGTTCTCCTTGAGCGTCTTGCCCGACGAGACGAGATCGACGATCCGCGGCGCCAGCCCGAGCACCGGCGCCAGCTCCATCGCCCCGTTCAATTTGACGCACTCGGCCTGCACGCCGCGCGCCTCGAAATGCGCGCGGGTGATGTGCGGATACTTCGTCGCGATCCGGACATGGCTCCAGCCGCGCGGATCGTCCTTCCTGGCCATGTCGGCGGGCTCGGCGACCGAGATGCGGCAATGGCCGATGCCGAGGTCGACCGGCGCATAGAGCTCCGAATAATCGAACTCGGCGAGCACGTCCGATCCGACGATCCCCAGCTGCGCGGCACCGTGCGCCACGAAGGTGGCGACATCGAACGCGCGCACCCGGATCAGGTCGATCGCGGAGCTGTTCGTCCGGAAGCGGAGCGCCCGGCTGTCCGGATCGGAAAAGGCGGGTTCGGGCACGATGCCGACGGCCGCGAGCAGCGGCAGCGCCTCGTCGAGGATCCGGCCCTTGGGCACGGCAAGGATGAGCGGTTCTTGCATGAATGCCGGGGGCTTTACTTGGGGGGTGCCCCGGGCGCAACACGCGCGCGTTCACGGCGCATATCGGTCGTCGGCTCTCTTCCCGTTCGTATCGAGCGAAGTCGAGATACGTGAACCTGGAGACCGCTTCTCGACTGCGCTCGAAGCGAACGGATGAAAGGGCAGGCAGTGGCCGACGAACAGACCAATCGCGAGAGTTTCGCCATCCAGGCGGGCTATTGCACCGCTATGGCCGCACCGATCACTGCCCGCGTCTCGACCGTGCTCGGCCACAGCCTCACCCGCGACAGCGAAACGGGGCGCCGCGTGCTCGACTGGCCGGGTGAGCCGGTGGCCGACGCACTGGTCCTCCGGCTGATCGGCGGACTCCATGCGCTCCATCGCCGCGGCGTACCCGGGATCGCACCGGTGTTCAGCGGAGCCGTGACCGACGAGGCCGAGGTCGCCGCGATTCTCCGTGACGTATTCCTGGAGCACGACGCCGAACTGCTGCCATGGCTCGACGGCCCGCCCCAGACCAACGAGGCCGGACGCTCGGCGGGGCTGATGACCGGCATCCTCCATCTCGCGGCGCGCTACGGCCCGAAGTTCGAAGTACTGGAAATCGGATCGAGCGCCGGCCTCAATCTGCTGATCGGCCGCTATCGCTTCGATCTGGGCGGCGTCCGCGCCGGCCCGGCGGATTCCCCGGTCGAGATCGCGCCCGCGTGGCGCGGCCCGCCGCCCCCGGATGCCCCAGTCGAGATCGTCTCCGCGCGCGGCGTCGACATCCAGCCGCTCGATCTCTCGGGCGAGCGCGATGCCGAGCGGCTGCAGGCCTATTGCTGGGTCGAGAATGTCGAGCGGCAGGCACGGCTGGAAAAGACCATCGCGATGGTCCGCGCCGAGGGTGTGAACCTCGAACAAGGCGACGCCGCCGACTGGGTCGAGGCCCGCCTCGCCGAGCCGCAGCCCGAGGGCGTGATGCGTGTCCTGATGCATTCGGTCGTCTGGCAGTATCTTCCCGACGCCACCCAGCAGCGCATCGCCGATGCGATGCAGGCAGCCGGCGAACGCGCCACCCCCGAACGCCCGCTCGGCTGGGTGATGATGGAGCCCAACCGCGATCTCCACCGCCACGAGGTCCGCGTCCGCGGCTGGCCCGGAGACACGCCGATGGAGCTGGTCGCCCTCACCCACGCGCACGGCGCCTGGGTCGAGGCGCTCGAGCCGCCATACGAAACCCGGCCCTATGTCATGCGGGCATATTGAGATGTACACGACCAATTACGGCGACACGCTGATCACGGTCTCCGCCGATTGTCCGGTGGCCGGCGGAACGACCCCCGAAAAGCCCGGCACGATCGCCGCGGTCCAGCATGCGCTGCTCGCCGCGCCCTATGCGATGACGAGCGACGACCTGCTGTACGAAGCGCATCGCGCGCGCGGCGGCGAGAAAAGCCGCGAGGACTTCTTCGCGACGCCCCAGGCGTGCCTGCGCGCTTCCCCGCTGGTCAAGCAGTTCGGCTGGGGCATCCACCACGACGCCGAGGGCCGCATCGCACTGGTTGATCCCCGGAGTGACAGCTATCGTCGGCTGCTTGCCGACGCCTCGGTCAAGAAGACGCCAGGAATGCGCAGCAAGCGATAACTACGAGCAGCTTGCAATGTAGGATTTCGCCTGTTTGATTGCCACGCCGGAAAATCCCCGGCCGCTCTTTGAATCGTCCAAATCCAGCGCGTAATAAAGTTGCGAGATTGCGCGTGTTTCCGTGAAGAGAGTCAATTTAGTGTCAATTTAGCGCTGCCATCGCTGGCCTCTTTGCGTAACGTTCGCAAACTTCGCTAGCCGCCCCGCTTCAGCAACCATTCCCGCATCGCCGTAGTCACCGCCTCGGGCTTTTCCCACGGCACGAAATGGCCGCCATCCTCGACGGGCACGATCGTCAGGTCGGGCACGAATTCGTCCAGCTCCAGTTGAGCCGGCAGCAATGCGAAATCTTTCATGCCCCAGATCACCAAGGTCGGCTGGGTGATCGGCGGGAACGGCGCGTCGAGCCAGGCCGGGCGTTCGGCGTCCTCGTCGGGCGCGGGCACGATGATCGCGGAGGCGCGGTACCAGTTGAGCATCGCGGTCATCGCGCCGGGCTGGCCCCATTCGTCCATATACGCGGCCTTGTCGTCCCCCGCGATCCCGCCGACGACGTGCTGCGCGAAGGTCGAGGCGAAGAAGCGTTCGAGCCCCGCGCCGATCAGTCCCTGGTCGATCCGCGTGTCGCGGAACCGCGTGATATATTGGCTCGCCTCGCGCTGCTGGGGGTCATCGAACAGCGATTTCTGAAAGACCTTGGGATGCGGCGCGTTGACGATGATCAGCCGCGCGATCCGCTGCGAGTGGTCGGTGGGCAGCGCCTCGCGCTGCCCAGGACGTGCCGGGGGCACGGCCGGCCGACCACTCTGCAACGCCGCCATCCACGCGATCGCCCCGCCCCAGTCATGCCCGACCAGAGTGAAGCGATCGACGCCGAGATGATCGGCGAGCGCGAGCAAGTCGCCTATGGGCTTGTCGGGCGTATAGTTCGCGACGCCCTCGGGCTTGGATGAGCGCGCGAATCCCCGCTGGTCGGGCGCGACGACATAATGGTCCTTCGCGAGTTCCGGGATCTGGTGCCGCCACGTCCGGTGCGATTCCGGAAAGCCGTGCAGCAGGAAGATCGGCGGATTGGCGGGATCGCCGGCGATGGCGACGTCGAGCTCGACCCCGGTGGGAAGTGCGATCCGCTGGAGTTCCGCCATATTCCCTCCCTCTTGTTCCCCTTCCGCTTGCGGGAGGGGTTAGGGGAGGGGCTGGCCTCCCACCGACGGCTTCGTGAAAGGCTCATGCCCTCCCCCGGCCCCTCCCGCAAGCGGAAGGGGAGCGCCTACGGCCGCCGCTTGCCCTTGGTGCGGCTGGTCAGATGAAACTGGGCGCACCGGTCGCAGCGATAGAGGCGAAGCTCCAGCCCCGAATGCCGGATCGCCGCGAGCGCATCGGCCCCCGAGGCATAGCGCGCCTTGCGCCGGCAGACGCTGAGCCTGGTCCTAGGGATAGCTCACCGTCTTCGGCACTTCGGGGATCGGGATCCATTCCTTGTCGTCGCCGGGGACCTTGGGGAAGTTGCCGGCCTGCCAGTCTTCTTTGGCTTGGTTGATCCGGTCGCGGCTCGACGAGACGAAGTTCCACCAGACGTGGCGCGGCGTCTTGAATGCCTCGCCACCGCACAGCATCACCCGTGCGCCCTGCGCCGAGCGCAAGGTCGCGGCGATGCCGGGGCGCAGTACATAGAGCGTCATCGGTGCCAGCTGCATGCCGTCGAGGCTCGCCTCGCCCATCGACACATAGACGGCCCGCTCGTCGGCACCGGCATCGATCGGGATGCTGCCGCCCGGCTCGAGGGCGATATCGGCATAGATCGTCCCGGCATAAGTGGTGGTCGGTGCGGCGGTGCCCCAGAGCTCGCCCATGATGATCCGGGCAGTGGCGCCGCCGGATTGCACCACCGGCAAGTCCGCCGCGGCGACATGCTCGAAGCCGGGATCGCGCTCCTCGTCGCGCTCGGGCAAAGCGAGCCAGGTCTGGATGCCCGAAAGTTCGGGGCCGATCGCGCGTTCGGCCGAGGGCGAGCGCTCCGAATGGACGATGCCGCGGCCGGCAGTCATGAGGTTCACCGCCCCGGGCTCGATTGTCGCGAAGGTGCCCAGCGAATCGCGATGATCGATCGCACCCGCATAGAGATAGGTCACCGTGGCGAGATTGATGTGCGGATGCGGGCGCACGTCGATGCCGGTGCCGACCTCGAGCTGCGCCGGGCCCATCTGGTCGAAGAAGATGAAGGGCCCGACCATCGTCCGCGGCCGCGAGGGCAAGGTGCGGTGTACCTTGAAGCCCCCCAGGTCATGGGTGGTGGGCTCGATCGTCTGGATGATGAGGTCTTCGGTCATGCTGCCCTCCGTTCGGGCCTCGAAATAGCCGGTCGGCATGGGTCGGGACAGCCACAGTTTGGAAAGGGTGACTTTCCGATCAGGCGGCATCGAGCTCGGGATAGTGGCGGAAGATGCCGTCGGTGTTGAAGCCGATCCGCCGGTCGCTGGCGCAATAATCGTGGATGCCGGGGAGTTGCGCGACGCGGTCGCGGATCGCGATGAGCTTGGGATACGCGCCTTCGATCGCCTTCATCCGCTTCGGGAACATGTAGTGCAGCCCCTCGATCAGCTGGAAGATCGAAGTGTCGCCGTAGCTCCAGCGGTTCCCGGTCAGCCATTCGCCCTCGACCGAGCGTTCGAACCAGCCGAGGAACTTGGGCATGCGCTTCTCGCGAAACTCCTCGGCAAAGCGGGCGGCCTCTGGCCTCTGGTCCTCGTAATAGAGCCCGGTACCGACCGGGTGGTGCACCTGGTGCACTTCGGCGATGAAATCGGTGATGGTGAGCTGCACTTCGTGGAGCCAGCGCCGCCCGGCCTCATCCGAAGGCGCGATGCGGTGCCGCTCGCCAAGATAGAGCAGGATGTTGGCGACCTGCGCGATCACCTGCGTGCCGGTATCGAGATAGGGCGGCGCGAAGGGCGGGCGGTGCTCCCGCGCCTCCATGTCGGCGATCAGCGCATCCGAACCCCGCTCGCGGGCCATGTCGACATAAGCGATGTCGCCCGCTTCCATCGCCAGCCTGACGAACTCGCCCCGCCCCTGGATCTCGGCCCAGTACCAGAGCTTGTACGTCGTCATGCTCATTCTCCCGGTGCGCGGGCCCTGATTGCAAGCGCGTGGATGCGGCCAGCGAGCAGATCGGCGAGCGCGTTGTTGATCAATCGCTGCCGCTGAACGCGCGAAAGCCCGGTAAAGGCCCCGCTCTCCACCACCACCGTCCAGTGCGATTCGCCGGTGCCGTCGTCGCCGAGATGGCCGGCGTGATGGTGGCTGTCGTTGATCACGTCGAGCTGCGTCGGGGCGAGCGCGGCCGTGAGACGAGATGCGATGATGTCGGCGAGTCCGCCGCTGGCAGGGTCGGTCATCGCGCCTATATAGTCCGTTTGTTCGAGGGAGGTAGCGTGGCTGACGCACAGCCGAAAAAGGATCGACCCAATGCCCGTTTCCACGGTCGCGTGGAGGCGCAGGGGCGGCTGTGCGCCGAGCCGGGCTGTGCAGAGCCGGGCGAATTCCGCGCGCCCCCGCTCGAAGGCACCGGCCGTGCGGGCGACGGCCCGCCGCCGTTCCGCTGGCTGTGCCTCGAGCATGTCCGTGCGTTCAATTCGGGCTACAACTTCTTCAAGGGGATGAGCCCCGACGAGATCCACGACGCGCAACGCCCCTTTGCCGGCTGGGAGCGCGAGACGCGTGCCTTCAACGCCACCGGCGGTGCCGATCGTCCGCCGCGCTGGGCCGATTTCTCCGATCCGCTGGACGCGATCGGCGCGCGCTTCCGCGAACGGATGAAGGACCGCGCCGAACGCAAGGACGGCAAGCCGCTATCGGGCAAGGACCGCGAGGCGATGCGCACCCTCGCGCTGGAGATCGACGCCGACCGGATGGCGCTCAGGAAACGCTATTCGGAGCTGGTGCGGCGCTTCCACCCCGATCGCAACGGGGGCGACCGCGGCCATGAGGCGCAGCTGCAGGACGTCATCGCCGCCTATCAGCACCTCAGGAGCGCGCCGGCCTTCGCCTAGCCCTCGCGCTTCATCCGTTCCTGCCGGGCCTGTTCGCGCGCGCTCGGTTCGGACATCTGGAAGCTGCCGATCGGCACCTCGCCCGCCGGCTCGTACGTCGCCATCGCCACGCCGGTGGTGCTCGTCTGGTGCTCGACCAGCTTGAGCGCGAAGGGCGGCGTGCCGTCCCCGAACAGCCGCTTGCCGCTGCCCAGCACCACCGGAAACGTCATCACGAACAGCCGGTCGACAAGGCCCGCCTCGAACAGCCCCGGATAGAGCGTGCTGCTGCCCTGGATCAGGATGTCCGGTCCTTCGCCCGCCTTGATGCCGGCAACCGAGTCGATGCTGCCGACATGATGGCTGTTCTGCCACTCGAGCGGCTCGGTGCCGCGAGTCAGGACATATTTGTTGGCCTTGTCGAACGCCGGCCCGATCGGATCGTCGGGGCCGACATAGGGCCAATGCGCGGCGAAGATCTCATAGGTCTTGCGCCCGAGCAGCAAGTCGAACGGGCCGCCGAACATTGCGCCCATCGCATTGCCCATCGCCTCGTCCCAGTAGGTCGCGGACCAGCCGCCGAGCGCGAAGCCGCCCGTCCAGTCCTCGGTCGGTCCGCCCGGCGCCTGCATCACGCCGTCGAGAGACTGGAACACGCCGCCGATCAGCTTACGCATCGACGGTCTCCGCGATCCGCTTCGCCACCACCTCGAGCTGATCGGCCACGACACCCCAGCCCTGTTCGAAGCCCATCAATTTGTGCTGCTCATAGGTCTCGTCGGACCAGTGGCGCGCACTGCCGCGGTAGCGGGTCTTGTCGCCCTCGGGGGTGAACTCCCAGGTCCCGACCATGAACGGACCGCTCGGCACCCAGCCCTGCTTGAAGGCATCGGTGGAGACGATCCTGCGGCCCGGAATGGCCTCGAGGATCACGCCCTCGATCACATTCTCCTCGCCATCGGGACCACGCATGATCATCGCGGTACGGCCGCCGGGGCGGAGGTCCTGCTCGATCAACTCGGTGGTCCAGGGCTTCGGACACCACCATTCCTCGAGATGGTCGGTCCAGGCCTTCCACACTGCGTCGATCGGCGCGTCGATGAGCTTCTCGACCGAAAGCTCGCGGGTTTCGTCGTTGGCGGGCATGTCTCTCTCCTCAGTCTCTATCGGGCGCGCCCAACGGGAAATAGGCGCGATAGGGGCGAGCCTCGTCGACCGCGCGCACGACCGAGGGCCGGGCGAGCAATCGGGCGCGATAGGCGCGCAAATTGACCAGCGCCTCGGGGATCGGATCGACCCAGTCGGCGTAGAACAGCGCCGGCGCGGCGGCGCAGTCGGCGAGCGAAAAGACGTCCGCCGCCGCCCATTCGCGGCCCTCGAGCCACGTCTCCAGCCAGGCGTAGATCTTCTGCAACGCCGCCTTTGCCTGCTCGACCTCGATCGGGTCGTGCCGCTCCGGGCCGCGCAATGCGTCCGCCACTACCCGATTCATCTGGTTCATCACGTGATTGTCGAAGATGCGATCGAGCATTCGCGCTTCGAGCGCCGCGTCGCCCTCGGGAAGGAAGGCGACCGCGCCGGGATGGAAACGCTGGAGGTGCTCGATGATAACGCTCGATTCCATCACCGGACGGCCAGCGTCGACGAGCAGCGGAAACTTGCCCGGCGGCCACAGCCGGGCAAGTTCGGCCGCGTTCGCCGGATCCTCGATCATCCGATACGCGAACGGCGTATCGTTCTCGTAGAGCGGGATCAGCACTTTCCAGCAATAAGACGAGAAGGGATGCGCGTAGAGTTCGAGCATCAGCGCGAACCCACCACGCCGAATTTCGCGCCCTGCGGATCTTTCGCGTAGATCACGAAGTCACCGCCGGGCACTTCCATCGGCTCCTGGACGATGCTGCCGCCGGCGTCCTCGATGCGCTGCTTCGCTTCGTCGATGTCGCCGACGCGGAAGAAATAGTTCCAGCCCGGCGTCTCGCCCGGAGGCGCCTTCATCACCCCGCCGATCACGCCGCCGTCATGGCTGAGGAAGCTGTAATCGCCCATCTCGCCCATTGGCATCACGCCGTCCTTCGTCCAGCCGAACTGGTCGCCGTAGAAAGCGAGCGCAGCCTGATCGTCGCTCGTCTGGAGCTCGTTCCATTCGCCGTGCCCGGGCGCCATGCGCTTGAAGGACGTGCTACCCTCGGGGCTCGAACCCCTCATCACATAAAAGACTACACCTTGCGGATCGGCGACCATCGCCATCCGGCCCACGCCCTCCAGGGTGGTGGGCGGCATGTGGATGCTGCCGCCCGCCGCAGCGACCTTTTCGGCAGCGGCATCGACATCGTCCACGCCGATATAGCTGAACCAGCGCGGCTCCGGCGGCGCGCCCGCAGGAGTCTTCATCATGCCGGCGACGCCCTGCCCGTCGGGCGCGAGATAGACGTGATAGTCACCGGTTCCCTCGGCAGTGCCGCCAGGGCAGCCGCCGTCCTGCCAGCCGATCACCTTCTGGTAGAAGGCGCCCGCGGCGTCGGGATCGCCGGTGATCAGCTCATACCAGATCGGCGTTCCATGCGGATTGCTCATGATGAATCTCCTTCGGGTGCGTCGATTGCTCAGTCCTGGCCTTCGTCGACGATCGGCTCGAATCCGCCCCAGAACATGCGCTTGCCGTCGAAGGGCATGCTCTCCATGTCCGGCTTCATCCGCTCGTCGGCCATCACCTTTTCCCAGCCGGCGTCACGCGCCTCTTTCGAAGGCCAGATGATCCACGAGAAGACGACATTCTCGCCCTCTTCGGCCTTCACGGCCATGTAGAAGTCGGTGGTCGTCCCGCGCGGCAGATCGTTGCCCCAGGCTTCCATCACGCGGGTGGCGCCGTATTCCTGAAAGACCTTCGAGGCCTTGGCCGCCATCGCACGATATGCTTCCTTCTTGCCTTCGGGTACGGGCAGGACAAATCCGTCTAGATAGGACATCGTCTCTCTCCTCTTTTGTGCGTGGCGCTCAGGCGGCCACAGGCTCCGGTTCTTCGAAATCGGCGAACTGCGCCGCCAATGCGCGCTGGAAGGCTGGGCGCGCCTCGCCGCGCGCCTGATAAGCGGCGAGCGTCGGGAATTGCTCGACCAGCCCGGTGCCGCGCAGGATACGCAGCACGGTCACCATCATCAGGTCGCCCGCAGTGAAGCGCTCCTCGAGCCATTCCCGATTCCCCAGATGATCGGCGAGCCGCTGGAGCCGGCCCTGGACCATCTTGACCACCTCGGGCCGCCGCATTTTAGCCCAGTCCTCGCCGGCGCTGAACAAGTCGATCGCGGACAGCTGCTGGACATGGGGCTCGATGCTGTTGAGCGCCGCGATCACCCAGGCGGTGGCGCGGGCACGGGCGGCCGGATCGGACGGCAGCAGCGCCTCGCTCGACTGGCCGATATGGAGCACGATCGCACCCGATTCGAACAGGCTGACATGTTCGTCGCGGTAGCTCGGCACCTGGCCGAAGGGCTGTTCGACGAAATAGTCCGCCGGACGTTCGCCCCGGGGATCGAGCTTGCGCACTGCATAGCCTTTCCCCGCTTCCTCCAGCGCCCAGCGGACGCGGAGGTCGCGGACGAGGCCGCGGGCGAAATCGGGCACCCAGCAAAAGGCGCTGATGGTTGGTTGGCCGGTCATGTTTCCCTCCTCAGGCCGCTGCCGCGGCGCGTTCGATCGTAGCGATGTCGATCTTGCGCATCTGCATCATCGCATCCATCGCGCGCTTTCCGGCGGCGGGGTCGGGATTGTCGAAGACGAGCTCGATCAGCCTTTTGGGCGTGACCTGCCAGTTGACTCCCCATTTGTCCTTGCACCAGCCACACGCGCTTTCCGCGCCGCCATTGCCGACGATCGCGTTCCAGAACTTGTCGGTCTCTTCCTGGCTGTCGGTGGGGATCACGAAGCTCACTGCCTCGGTTTGCGGAAAGTTCGAACCGCCGTTGAGGCCGATGAATTTCTGCCCGAGCAATTCGAACTCGACGACGATCACCTCGCCCTCCTTTTGCGAGGGCGTGTCGGCGGGCGTGCGCTGGACCCGGGTGATGCGGCTGTTGGGAAGCAGCGAGACATAGAAGTTCGCGGCTTCCTCGGCGGTATAATTATACCAGATGCAGGTGGTTAGCTTGTCCATTTTACCTCTCCTGTTTCGGTCGATCAGGCCGGCTCGTGGGCGGGGCCTTCGGGGAAGGCCGCCATTGCGGCTTCCATGTCCATGAACATCGGTTCGAAGATGTGGCCGTCGGGATCCTCGAAGGAGCGTCCGTACATGAAGCCCATGTCCTGCTTCTCCCGGATATCGGCCTTGCCGCCTGCGGCTGCCGCCGCCTCGACGATCGCGTCGACCGCCGCGCGGCTGTCGCGCGAGATAGCGATCAACACTTCGGTCGTCGCATGTGCGTCGGCGATCTGCTTCGGCGTGAACGTTTTGAAGAAGTCCTGCGACAGGATCATGAACACGATCTCGTCCGAAAGCTGCATCGCGCTCGCGGCTTCATTGCTGAAGCGCAAATCCTTGGTGCAGCCGATCGCCTCGTAAAAGGCAGTCGACTTGGCCACGTCCTTCACGGGCAGGTTCACGAAGATCATCTGCGGCATCGTTCTTCTCCTTTTCAGTTCGTCGGGTAGGTGAGCGACGGGTACCAGTCTGCACCGCGTCCTTCGGGGGTGGAGTCGAGAATCGTCCAAAGCGGCATCAAATCGGGTGCGCCGCGCGGGTCCTGCCCGGGGTCCGCGGTGCTGTCGTCCATCTCTCCCGCCCAGAATAACCGGATGGTGCCGTCGCGGCGAGAAAAGACGAGGAACTGCGGAATGTCGCCACCGTCGGGGGCCAACGCGCCAAAATCGCGGCTGAACGTCTGCGCCGCGTCCGAATAGAGCGGCAAATGCCGCCAGCCGCGCTCCTCGGCAAAGGCGCAGAGCTTGTCGAGCGGTGAGCGCGCCGTCACCGCGAGCGCGATGCGCTGCTGGATGTCGAGCGCCTCGCCTTCCCATGCCGAGAGCAACGACGTGCACATCGGGCACGGCCGTTCCCGCTGGGGCCCGAACATCCATGTATAGATGACGAGTGTGTCCTTGTCGCCGAACAGCTCGGCCAGGGTCACGGGGCCCTCGGGGCCTTCGAAGCTGTATTCGCGCGTGACCTCCGGGCCGGCCGGGAGCGCGCGGCGCTGCTCGGCGACCTGCTCGATATGCCGGCGCAACGCGATCTCCTCGGCCAGCAGCGCCGTGCGCGCGGCACGATATTCGTCGCTTTCGCCGGGCCAGCGCGCCTTGCAGCGCGCCGCCAATACCGCAGCCGGGGGCAGGATCGTTTCGACCGTCATGCAAACCTCCGCTTTTAGAGTGTCGCGAATCGCTTCCTTGATCTTGATGCGCGACTCAGTTATAAAAAGCAACCATGGAGTCACAAAAAATAACTAACCCTGATCTCGGCCAGATGCGGCGCTGGTATCGCGATGCCTGCGGAACGGCGCTGGCGATGGATTTGATCGGCGAGCGCTGGGCGTTGCTGATCGTGCGCGAACTGCTGCTGGGCCCAAGGCGCTTCGGCGAGATTCGCGGGGCGCTGGACGGACTGAGCGCCAACATCCTGACCCAGCGGCTCGCGGGGCTGGAAAAGGCCGGCATATTGCGCCGCCGCGCTTTGCCCTCCCCCGCCAATGCGCAGGTCTATGAGCTCACCAAATGGGGCCGCGCGCTCGAGGATCCGATCTTCGCACTCAGCCGCTGGGCGGCGGGATCGCCCGCGCACGACGTGACGCTGCCACTGAGCAACACCGCCTTCATGCTCTCGCTGCGCACGATGATGGACCACAGGGCCGATCCCGACTTCGCGCCCGATCTAGGCTTCCGTGTCGGCGGCGAACCATTCCGCGCGCAAATCGTAAACGGGATGCTCGAGATCGAGCGGCGCGCGCCCGAGGGCGCCGAAGTGATCTTCGCCGGCGAACCCACGAATCTCGCGGCGACCTTTTACGGCCGCGATCCGCTGACCGAGTCGATGCGCGAGGGCCGCGTGACCGTGACGGGCGATATTGTGCTCGGGCAACGCTTCATCGATCTGTTTGGCCTTCCCGTCTTCTCCAACGACTGATAGGCGGAGGCCCCCTGCGCTTTGACGTTGCGGTGCGGCAAACTGCCCACTAACTCGCAAGGCGTTCTTGCAGGAAGCGATGATGGCCGACATCCCCAACACCCAGCCCGACAGTCGCGAGACGACGATCCTCGATGCGCCCGACAAGATGGTGAAGGTGCGTGACCTGTTCGGAATCGATTCGGACATGGAATGCCCGGCGTTCAGCGAGGCCGACGAGCGCGTCCCCGATCTCGACCCCGCTTACGTGTTCGACGCGGACACCACGCTCGCGGTGCTCGCCGGATTCGCGCACAATCGCCGCGTGATGATCCAGGGTTATCACGGCACCGGCAAGTCGACGCATATCGAGCAGGTCGCCGCCCGCCTCAACTGGCCGTGCATCCGCATCAATCTCGACGCGCATATCAGCCGTATCGACCTGATCGGCCGCGACGCGATCGTGCTCAAGGACGGCCAGCAGGTCACCGAGTTCCGCGAGGGCCTGCTCCCCTGGGCGATCCAGACCCCGACCGCACTCGTGTTCGACGAGTATGACGCCGGCCGCCCGGACGTGATGTTCGTGATCCAACGCGTGCTCGAGACCGAGGGCAAGCTCACGCTGCTCGACCAGAATCGCGTGATTCGCCCGAACCCGTGGTTCCGCCTGTTCGCCACCGCCAACACCGTCGGTCTCGGCGACACCAGCGGGCTCTATCACGGCACCCAGCAGATCAACCAGGGCCAGATGGACCGCTGGAACGTGGTGGTGACGCTCAACTATCTCCCCGCCGCAGTCGAAGCGCAGATCGTGCTCGCCAAGTCGGGCGAATACGACAAGCCGGGCGGCAAGGAAGTCGTCGAGAACATGGTTCGCGTCGCCGATCTGACACGGAAAGGCTTCGTCAACGGCGACATCTCGACCGTGATGAGCCCGCGCACGGTGATCACCTGGGCACAGAACGCACTGATCTTCGGCGATGTCGGCTTCGCCTTTCGCCTGTCGTTCCTCAACAAATGCGATGAGGCGGAGCGCGCGCAGGTCGCCGAATATTATCAGCGCGTGTTCGGCAAGGACCTGCCCGAGAGCGTGGTGAGCAAGACCGCCTAGGCGAGCTTGCGGCCGAAGGTGCGCGGGGCCGGCGCCGCCGGTGCGCCCATCGCTTCGCCCTGCCCGCCATTGAGTTCGCGCAGCCGCGCCGCGATGCGCTGGTCGAAGGTGGCGGTATTGACGTCCGAAGCGCTCGTCTCGGGCTCCGCGGCGAGCACATCGGCGACGCGTCGGCGGAGGAACTTCCGCAGCCCGAACACGAATATCCCGCCGATCAGCAGCGCCGGCAGGAAGAAGGCGAAAGTCCAGCCGGCGCCTACCTTCGCTGCGGTGCCGGTTGCCGGATCCCCGCTCTTGCCCCGCGCATGCGCCATGCCGCGAACACGCGCCCGGAGCTGTTCGTTCGTTTCGCCGGGGAGCCGCTCGATCTCGTTGGCGCTTTTTGGCCGCACCGCGATCTTCGCAGAATAGTCGGCGCGATACGTCGCCGTGGGATCCATCCCGAGCTCGACGGTAAGCATCGTGAGCTCAGCGCCGCCCAGCTTCACATAGCGATCGCCATTGTAGAGCACGAAGCTCGGCTCGGCGGGATAGATCTCGGCGCCGTCGCGCACCTGATAGAAAGCGCCGAGGTCGTAATATTTGCCGTCGTGGAAATAGGTGCCGGTGTCGGGCAGGTCATAGACCTTGTCGATCTTCTCGGCATAGCCGCTGCTCCCGCCGAAGCCGCCAAAGCTACCGAAACGGATGCGCCGCCGCGCCTCGGCGGGTTCGGCCAGCGCGACGAACAGTGTCACGGCGCCCATCATCGCCAGTACGAACTTGCCGCATGCCTGCATCTGCCGTCCCCAAAGCCGATCCCTGCATGATGCTGAAGGTTGATTAGCATTTCGCTAAGCGGTGCTCGTGCCGCCCGGAAGAGCTGAGCGCGATTGATTTCGTGCGCCCATCCCGCCACATGACCTGCGTGGCAGCCGATTCCCCCCTTGAGCAGCTTCGCAACGTGCTGGGCGGCACTGCGCGCGCGCTTTCGGGCGAGGCGGAGGCCGAGCTCGCTTTCACTTCCGAGGCGCCGCGCCAGGACGGACGCAGCATCAAGGTGCCGATGCCGTCGCGCACGCTGCCTGCCGAGCAGGTCGCCGAGGCGCGCGGCTTCGCCGACGGCTTCGCGCTGCGGCTCAAGCACCACGATACGGGCCTGCACCAGCGCGGCGCGCCGGGCGAACCGGTGGCGCGCGCGGTGTTCGACGCGATCGAAACGGCGCGAGTCGAGGCACTCGGCTCGCGTGGCTATGCCGGCATCGCCGCCAATCTGGAGCATTCGCTCGGCGTGCGACTGCGGGCCGATCCGATCGCCCGCGCGCGCAACCGCGAGGAAGTGCCGCTGTCCACCGCGCTTGGGCTGATGGTTCGCGAGCGGCTGACCGGGCTCGAGGCGCCTGCCAGCGCGGCGATGGGCATGGCGCTGATCCGCGACTGGGTCGAGGAGCGCGCCGGCAAGGATCTCGACGCGCTCGCGCTGACGATCGACGACCAGCAGGCTTTCGCCAGCCTCGCCACCAAATTGCTCCAGGACCTCGAGCTCGTCGAAGGCGACATGATCCCGGACGAGGCCGATGACGGCGGCGGCGAGGACGAAGGCACCGACGAGCAGGACGAGCCCGGCGACGAGGACGGCGACAGCGACGCGCAGCAGGGCGAAGGCGAAGTCGAGGCGCGCGGCGAGCAACGCGAATCCGACGAGGCGGAAGGCGAGGACAGCCAGTCCGAGGCAATGGACGAGGCCGATGGCGAGCCGGGCGACGATGGCGAGGAGGGCATGATGCCCACCCGCCCCAATCGCCCGTGGAGCGACTTGCCGCCACAGTTCGAATATCGCCCCTATACGACCCAGTTCGACGAAGTGATCGCGGCGACCGAATTGTGCGATGCCGAGGAGCTCGATCGGCTGCGTTCGTATCTCGACCAGCAGCTCGTCCATCTGCAGGGCGCAGTGACCAAGCTCGCCAACCGGCTCCAGCGCCGGCTGATGGCGCAGCAGTCGCGCAGCTGGGATTTCGACCAGGACGAAGGGCTGCTCGACGCCGCGCGGCTGGCGCGCGTGGTGGTCAACCCGATGCAGTCGCTGTCGTACAAGATCGAACGCGACACCGAGTTCCGCGATACCGTCGTCACGTTGCTGATCGACAATTCGGGCTCGATGCGCGGGCGGCCTATCTCGATCGCGGCGATCAGCGCCGACATCCTGGCCCGCACGCTCGAGCGAGTCGGCGTCAAGACTGAGATTCTCGGCTTCACGACGCGGGCATGGAAAGGCGGGCAGGCGCGCGAGAAATGGCTGGCGGAAGGGCGCCCCGCCCAGCCCGGCCGGCTCAACGATATCCGCCACATCGTCTACAAGCAGGCCGACGAGCCGTGGCGCCGCGCCAAGAAGTCGCTCGGGCTGATGATGCGCGAGGGGCTGCTCAAGGAGAATATCGACGGCGAGGCGTTGCTCTGGGCGCATCACCGGATGATCGGGCGGCCCGAGGAACGCAAGATCCTGATGGTGATCTCCGACGGCGCGCCGGTCGACGATTCGACGCTGTCGGTGAATTCGGGGTCCTATCTCGAGCGCCATCTGCGCCAGGTGATCGGCTGGATCGAAGCGCGATCGCCGGTCGAGCTGGTCGCGATCGGCATCGGGCACGACGTGACGCGCTATTACAGCCGCGCAGTAACGATCATGGACGCCGAGCAGCTGGCCGGCACGATGGTCGAGCAGCTGGCGGCATTGTTCGATACGGAATGAAGGTGGATCCGCCCACCGGCGGATTCGTGGGGCCGGTGAAACGGTCCGTGACCATCGCGGGGCACCAGACCTCGATCAGCCTCGAGCCGATCTTCTGGGAGCGGCTGGAAGCCGAAGCCGTCATGCGCGCCCTGCCGCTCAACGCTCTGATCGCCGCGATCGACCATGCCCGGATCCAGGCCGAAGACCCTCCCAACCTGGCGAGCGCGTTGCGGACATGGCTGGTCGCGCAGCCTGTTCGCGACATTTTGCGACAAAGTTGATAATCGCTCGCAATATCGTTGACTCTGAGAACGCTTCGCAATAGCTCGCCGCGTAACGACACCTACAGGGGGACTTTCGTGACGCGTTCCACGCCCGCCGCATCGCCGGCATTCCTTGCACTCGCCTGCGTCGGCTTCATCGCCAGCGCGCCGGCTCATGCGGGACCCGATGGACCCGACGGTCCGGCCGCCGACAATGACGAGCAGGATCGCGGCCAGATCGTCGTCACCGGCCAGCGGCAGGAACTCGTGGGGCCCAAGGCGACTGCGAAACTCGCCAACACCCCGCGCTCGGTGGTGGTGCTCCCCGAGGAGGTGATCGAGCAGACCGGTTCGGCGAGCCTCGCCGAAGCACTGCGTACCGTTCCCGGCATCACCTTCGGCGCGGCCGAGGGCGGCAATCCGATCGGCGACCGTCCCTTCATCCGCGGCTTCGACAGCCAGGGCAGCAGCTTCGTCGACGGCGTCCGCGACGTGGCGGCGCAAACCCGCGAAGTGTTCGCCGTCGAGCAGGTCCAGATCGTCCGCGGATCGGACTCGACCCTGGGCGGGCGCGGCAGCGCGGGCGGCTCGATCAACGTCGTCACCAAGCTTCCGGTTACCGGCAGCTTCGTCAAGGGATCGGCCAGCTTCGGCACCGCCGATTACAAGCGCGCCACGCTCGACGTGAACCAGCAGCTCACCGACACGATCGGCGTGCGCGTGGCAGCGATGTGGCACGATCAGGATGTCGCCGGCCGCGACGCGATCTGGTCGCGCCGCTGGGGCGTCGCGCCCTCGCTCACCTTGGGCCTCGGCACCGATACAAGGCTGACGATCGCTTATTATTATCTCGAGAGCCACGAGCTCCCCGACAGCGGCATTTCGTTCCTCTACACGCTCGCCAACGCGCCCGGCACCGGCGAGATCTATTCGGAGCCCGCGATCGGCGACATCACAACCATCGCCGGCGTCACCGGCCATGTCGGCCGCAGCACCTATTACGGACTCAAGGCGCGCGACTTCCGTGACGCGACCACCAACCAGGCCACGCTGCGCGTCGAGCATGATTTCGGCGGCGTCACGCTGCGCAACACCGCGCGCTACAGCCGTAACGACCAGGCCTATATCTTCCTGCTGCCCGACGACAGCCAGGGCAATGTCTACGGCACCGCGACAACCAACCCGACTACGGGAGACGCCGGCGCGCGCGGCGACGTGCTGACCGGCGGCTATGTCTGGCGCCGCGGCAACACCCGGCACGGCTATACCGAGGCGCTGACCAACCAGACCGACCTGTACGGCACGTTCGATACCGGCTCGGTGAAGCACAGCTTCGCGGTCGGCGCCGAGATCAGCTGGGAAAAGGCGCGCCGCGGCACCTTCGTCTCCGCCTCCGGCTCGACGGTCAGCCCGCGCTGCAATGCCGCTACGATCGCGCGCTTTTATTGCACCAGCCTGTTCGATCCCAACCCGAATGACCCCTGGGTCAATTATGCGAGCGACACGTCGAGCGCCGTCACGCCGATCGTCAAGGGCGCCCCGATCACCGAGACGCAGAACGATGCGAGCACGGCGTCGGTCTACGGCTTCGATTCGATCACGCTCGTGCCCTCGCTGCTGCTCAATCTCGGCGTGCGCTTCGATCGGTTCAAATCGACGGTGACACCAGGGCAGGCAGCGACCGCCACCAGCACCTTCTCGCTCAGCCGGACCGACAATCTGTTCAATTGGCAGGCGGGACTGGTGTTCAAGCCGACTTCGAGCACCAGCCTCTACGCCAGCTATGCGACGGCCGCGACGCCGCCGAACAGCCTGCTCGGCGAGGGGCAGGAAGGCAACGGGCTCGGCACCACCAACACCAGCCAGGCGCTAGCATTGCTCGACAGCTTGAAGGTCGAGAAGACCAAGTCATACGAAGTGGGCGCCAAGGCCGCGTTGTTCGACGAGCAGCTCTCGCTCACTCTCGCCGCTTTCCAGACCGACACCGACAATGCCCGCGTCACCGGCCCGGACAACACGATCGAGTTCGTCGGCAAGCGCCGCATCCGCGGTGTCGAGTTCAACTTCAACGGCAACGTCGCCAAATGGCTGACGGTGTTCGGTGGCTACACGCATCTTGACCCCAAGATCGTCGATGGCGGCTATACCGTGCTCACTGCCCCCGCGGTGGGGACCCAGGCGGCGAAGCCGGTGCTCGTGCCCTCGGTCAACACCGGGAGGCAGGCGACGCAGACGGCGAAGGACAGCTTCACGCTCTGGGCCGATCTCAAGCCGACCAGCCGGCTCAGCATCGGCGGCGGCGCCTTCTACACCAGTCGCGTATTCGGCGGGTACCAGGACAATCGCAGCGCGACGCAGACCACGGGCGGCGTGGTGACCGTCGTCCCCGCGACCAAGACCGTGCTGCGCACGATCCCCGAATATTGGCGCTTCGACGCGCGACTGGGTTATAAAATCAGCGACCAGGTGGAGCTTAGCGTCAACGTGAACAACATCACCGACGAAACCTATTTCACGCAGGCCTATACCTCGCATTATGCCGCGATCGCGCCGGGCCGCTCGGCCTTTGCGACGATCGGGTTCAAGTTCTGACGTTGCGCGAAACGCTCGACTCCATCTCCCCTCAGGAGATCGCCGCCCGCCTTTCCGGCTCGCCGGAAGCGCGGGCGGCGCTGATTCGCGAAGGCGCCGAGGCGGGCGTTGCGGAAGCACAGGCGATCCATGGCCAGATGCTCCTCGACACCGGCGACGCCCGTGCCGCCTTCGCCTGGTTCAACAAGGCGGCGGCCCAGGGGCATCTGATGGCCCTCAACATGGTCGGGCGCTGCTACGATCTCGGCTGGGGCACGCCGGTGAACAAGTCACGTGCCGCCGAATGCTTCCGCATCGCCGCGACACGCGGGCTCGACTGGGGCATGTACAATTACGCCACTGCACTCGCGCTCGGCGACGGCGTGCCCGAAGACAAGCCCGCGGCTCTGGACTGGTTCGAAAAGGCGGCCGCGATGGGCAATGCCAAAGCCGTCAATTATATCGGCAGCTTCCACGAGGACGGCTGGGTCGTGCCCTGCGATAGGGTCAAGGCCGCCGACTGTTATGCTCAGGCCGCGGAAGGCGGCGATTTCCGCGGGCAGTTCAATCATGCGCGGATGCTTGCCGAAAGCGGCGACCTCAAAGGCGCACGGGATTGGCTGATACGATGCGGCGAGACCGCAACCGAAGCGTTCCTCGACAAAACTCGCCTGTGGCTTCGCAACTCCCGTTGGCCCGAGCTCGAAAGCGCGTTGCCGTGATGATCGCGATCCCCCATCTGCTTTCACCCGACGAATTGGCGCAGCTCCGCACCATCATCGACGCCGCCGAATGGGTCGACGGCAACGTCACCTCGGGACATCAATCGGCGCTCGCCAAGAAGAACGAGCAATTGCCCGAGGGCAGCGCGGCGGCGAAGGAAGCCGGGGCGATCGTCCTCGAGGCGCTCGGCAAATCGCCCTTGTTCTTCGCTGCGGCGCTGCCGCTCAAGGTCTTCCCGCCTTTGTTCAACCGCTATGGCGAGGGCCAGACTTTCGGCACGCATGTCGACAATGCGATCCGCATCCAGCGCGGCACCGAATTCCGGATCCGCAGCGATCTCTCGATGACCGTCTTCCTCGAGGATTCCGGCGCCTATGACGGCGGCGAACTGGTGGTCGAGGATCATTTCGGAGTGCAACGGGTCAAGCTGCCCGCCGGGCATGCGGTGCTCTATCCCTCGTCGAGCCTGCATCATGTCACGCCAGTGACGCGCGGCGTGCGGGTGGCGAGCTTCTTCTGGCTCCAGTCGATGATCCGCGACGACGGGGCGCGGCGGACCTTGTTCGATCTGGACCAGTCGGTCCAGCGGCTCACCGCCCAGCTCGGCGGCACCGACCGATCGGTGATCGAGCTGACGGGGGTGTACCACAATCTGCTCAGGATGTGGGCCGACGCCTAAGTTGACACTCCCGCGGGTTTTGCAAAGCAGTGCCGCGTCACCGGGCGATCTTCAAGCTTTGTTCTAGGACGGATCGGCATTCAGGCGAGCGAGGGTTTTCAATCCTCCTCCGCCAGGGGGAGGATTGAATATCGATCCGTCCTAGCCCAGCATCGCCTGCAGCGTAGGCGACAAATGTTCGCCGCCGCCGCGGACCAGCATGCGGACGGCCAAGCCCTCGCGTTCGGCGAGCATCATGCCGGCGGGGCCGAGCACGCCGAGCGCGGTCGCCCAGGCATCGGCATGCATGCAGCTGGTGTGAATGACACTGACCGAGGCGACATGGTTCTGGAGCGGCCTGCCGGTACGCGGGTCGATAGTGTGGGCGTAGCGGCGGCCATCGGCGTCGAAGCCGCGGCGATAATCGCCCGAGGTGGCGATCGACAGGCCGTGGAGCGCAATGCGCAGCGGCGCGGCGGCCACGCCGGGAACGGCTTCGCAATCGACCCACCAGGGCTGGCCGTCGGGCTTGATGCCTTCGCCGCGCAGCTCCCCCCCTATCTCGACGAGGAAGTCCGCAAGGCCGAGCCCGCGCAGACGCTCGGCGACCGCGTCGACGGCATAGCCCTTGGCGATGCCCGAGAAATCAAGGGCGGCGGGCGCGGTGCGGCGGGCGCGAGCGCCGTCCTGCTCGATATGGCGACGGCCCGAGCGGGCCAGCGCCTCGGCAATTGCGGTGTCAGCGGGGAAAGGTTGCGGGCCTGCGGGGCCGAAGCCCCAGAGATCGGCGAGCGCGCCCATCGCAGGATCGAAGGCGCCGTCACTCGCCTCGGCGATCGCGAGGCCGGTGGCGAGGACCTGCGCGAAGCCGGGCGGAAGCGGCTGCCAGCGGCCAGGCTCGGCCCGGTTGAAGCGGCTTAGGTTCGAGCCCGGCTCCCAATGACTCATCTCGGCGACGATGCGGGCGAGCACGCCATGGATCTCGGCGCGCAGTCCGAGCGGAGGATCGACCGCGCGGACCAACCAGCTCGTCCCCATCGTCTCGCCGCCCAGGGAAACGAGCGGGGCACCCGCACGGCGGCGATGGAACGCCGCCGACGAGAGCCCCACCGGAATCGCGATCCTGGCTTCGGTCAGGGGGCGAGCACCTCGACCGTGGTGACGTAACTCACGCGGCGCTGGGGCGGCCCGGCCGGACGGCCCGCACCCTGCGGTCCGCCGGTGCCGGGAGCGCCCATGCCCTGGCCACCCGGTCCGCCAGCCCCCTCCTGGCGCGGCCGCGTAGGCGTGACGTTGACCCAATAGAGGCCGGGATCGGGCCAGTTGATCGAGACCTTGCCGTCGGCGCCGGTCTTGAGATCCTGCTGCTTGAGCGTGTCGCGATAGCGGATACCGCCGGGGATCACGGTGACGAACAGATCGGGCGCCGGCTTGCCGTCGAGCAGGAACTGGAAGGTCGCGGGCTCACCGACGACGAGGTCGTTCGGGTGGGTGACCGGCACCAGCTCGATACCCTTGCCTGTCGGCTTGAACACCGTCGTGGTCGGCGCGCCTTGAGTCACATAGATCTCGTTGCGGATGACGCTCTCGGCGGTCTGGACGTCGGTGGCGCCCGCCGGGATCACGCTGGCAAGCTTGTCGACCGTGGTGCCGCGCGGGATCATCTTGCGCTCGCCGTTCAACTGGTAGCTGCCGAACACGCCCCGGTTGACCACGCCGATGCGATAGGTGCCCTGCTGCGTCAGGTGCACGTCGAAGGTCGCGCGGAACTTGCCGACGGCATGGTTCTCGACTGTGCCTTCGGTGCCGTCGGGCTGGAGCACGGTCGGCGCCACGCGGATCGGCTGGTGATCGAAGAAGAACAGATCGTTCGACACCGCGGCGTCGACAGTCACCCAATTATCGGTGCCCGAGACCGAAGTGGACGAGGCGATCATCCACATGCGATGCGCGAGCGCCGCCGGTGCGGCGAGCGCGGCGACCGCGCCGATCGCGATGAGTGGCATGCGTAGGTTCATGATGTTCCCCCTTTAGCGCTTGAGCGTGAGCGACACGCCGCCGAGCTCGGTCGAGCCCTTGCCCGCGGCGGTGGCCGAATTTCCGTTCCAGGCGAACGGCAGGCGGACGAGCTCGCGCCCGCCGACTTCACGCGCAGCCTCGACGATGAGGGTGTAATTGCCCGGGCTCAGCACCGGCATGCCGCCGCGGCCGCCGACGAGGCGGAGCTTCTGCGGCCCCGGCGCGCGGGTGGCGCCGCTGACGCCGTCGGCCGGGAAGGACATCGACCGGCCCGAGGTACGCCACCATTGGCGGACGTCGCGCAGCCATTTGGTGCCCTCGCCGCCCTTCTTGTCGACATCGTACCAGATCTGGATCGTGCGCGGGGCGACGCCCTCCTTCTCGAGCCACATCGCGACATAGGGGCGATGATATTCGGCGACGCTGAGCTTGGGGATGGTGACCGTCAGGTCGAGCGTCTGCGCCGCGGCGGGGCCGGCGGCGAGCGCGCCGGCCCCGAAGGCAGTTGCGGTGAAACCGGTCAGGCGGATCTGCATGGCTGGCGAAACCCCTTTAGTGAATGAAGAAAATGGCGAGCAGCGCCGGAACGACGAGCCCCGCCGCCACGAGCGGCCAAGTGCTCTTGCGGTGCCGCGAATGCATCCACAGCAGCACGAGGCCGGTGAGCGTGAAGACGACGCAAGCGAGCACGAAGATATCGATGAACCACTTCCACACCGGGCCGGCATTGCGGCCTTTGTGGAGATCGTTGAGCCAGGCGATCCAGCCGCGCGAGCTGACTTCGCTGGTCACTGCGCCCGTCTCCCGATCGATCGAGATCCAGCCGTCGCCGCCGGGGCGCGGGAGCGCGAGATATACTGTGTCGATCGACCATTCGGCATCGCCCGCGGTAGGCATTTCGAGCTTTTCGCCGACGAACTTCGCAACATCCGCGGGCAACGGCTTCTTGCTGTCCGAGGCGTCGTCAGGCTTCACACGGGCAAGCAGAGCAGGCGGCAATTGCGCGGCGCGCTCGACCGATTTGGGCGTGGCCTCGATCTCGGCGGCGTGATTGAGCGTGAAGCCGGTGATCGCGAACAGCAGCAGTCCGATCAGGCTCACCGCTGAGCTCATCCAATGCCACATATGGAGCTGCTTCAGCCAGAAGCTCTTCCGGCTGCGCTTCACCTTGGCCGGCGCTGCTGTGGTACCATGCATGGACAGGGACGAACTCGAACGATTGGGCTGCCGTCGATAACGCGAACCATTCGCAATTACAATCGCGAGGGGGGATTGCCTGATGACATTCTCCTTCGTCATCCCGGCCGAAGTGCCGGGGTCCACCGCGCCGCGATCGAGAAGCAGGAGGCGCGAGTGCTTCCGGTACCCACAGTGGATCCCGGCACTCCGACCGGGATGACGAGGTAGAAAGGAAATACCGCGGTGCGCCGACCAGCCCTAAGGCGCTACTTTCCCGCCGCCCGACAGAGGCGACTTGCAATGTAGGATTTCGTCTGGTGCACTTCGGCCGGCGGCGCGCGATCGCGTGCCGCTCCCGCTCTTTGACGCCGTCGATCTCCCGCCACACACACGCAACATTGATGCGCAACTGCGCAACGTTTGTTCACGATTCGCGAGAAAAGTGCGAAGTTAAGCCGGCGAAATCCTATTTTCGCGGCTCTTCCTACCGCCCCAGCAACACGCGCGCCTGCCCCGCGATCTGCGCGAGCATCGCCGCATTGGGCGACGCCACCTGCCGCGCACGCCGTACCAGATTGGCGAATTGCTCGACGCGCGGCCGGTTCGCCTCCAGCCACGCGTCGACCGCCGCCCGCGGGTCCGTCTCTTCCGAACGGCTCAGGAAGTCCAGGCGGAGCTGCTGGAAGTCGCGTGCGAGGCCGGCGATGAGCAGTCGCTCCCACGGATCGCCGGTGGTGATCCGCGCTGCGGTCGACTGTGCCCAGTCGAGCCCGAGCGCCTGCCCCAGATGGGTGAAGGCGCGGGTGAGCACGGTCTCGTCGATCCCTTTGCGGACGCCCAGTTCGGCAAGGCCGACCGCGCCGTCCATCTCGAACAGGCGGACCACCTTGGCGACCAGCTCTGGCGGCGCGCCGGCCGCTTCGAGCTTACCCGAGATGCGCCCGCTCTGCGTCTTCACTTCATCGAGCAGCAGCGCCTTGGCCTGCTTGTCGAGCGCGTCGATGCCGGGCTTGAGCCGCGCGATCACTTCGGCCGGGCTGGCACCGGGCCGGCAGACACGCAGCAAATCGGCGACCTGACCGCGCACCGCGACCGCCATCTCATCAAGCAAGGCGATGCGCGCGCCTTCGCCGATCCCGGCGTTCTCGACCGCTTCCCACACTGCGGGAAGGCAGAACAGCCGCTCGGCGACGACGAACATCGCCGCGATATCGGCCATCGAGGCGCCTTCCTCCTCGGCAAGCTCGAAGGGGTGGAGCACGCCGAGGCGATTGACGATGCGGTTGGCGAGCTTGGTCGCGACGATCTCGCCCCGCAGGCGATGCTCGTCGATCGCCGTGGCGAAGCGCTGCTGCATCGCGTGCGGGAACGCGGCGCGCAGATCGTCCTCGAGTTCGGGATCGGCACCCAGCCGGCCATGCTCGATCGCGTCCTGCAAAGCGAGCTTGGTCGAGGCGAGCAGCACGGATAGCTCGGGTCGGGTGAGCCCCCTGCCCTCCTGCGCGCGGCGGAGAAGCTCTTCGTTCGACGAGAGCCCCTCGACTGCGCGATCCAGCCGGCCGGTGCCTTCGAGGATCTCGATCACCCGGACATAGCTGGGCAGCGACACCGCACCGTCATTCTCCATGAAGGAGAGCGCGAGCGTCTGGAGACGATTGTCCTCGAGCACGAGATGCGCGACGTCGTCGGTCATCTCGGCGAGCAACGTGTTGCGATCCTCGAAGCTGAGTCGGCCCTCGATCACTTCGCGGTTGAGCGCGATCTTGATGTTGACTTCGTTGTCCGAACAATCGACGCCTGCCGAATTGTCGATGAAGTCGGTGTTGATCCGGCCGCCATGGCTGGCGAAGGCGATGCGCGCGGCTTGCGTCACGCCGAGATTGGCACCCTCGCCGATCGCTTTCGCGCGGAGCTGCTCGGCATTGACGCGGAGGCGGTCGTTGGCGGGATCGCCGACATCGACATGGCTCTCGCTCGCCGCCTTCACATAGGTGCCGATGCCGCCGAACCAGAGCAAGTCGACCTGCGCCTTGAGGATCGCCGAGATCAGGCTCGTCGGATCGATCTCGGCGACGTCGAGGCCGAGCATCGCCTGCACTTCGGCGCTCAAGGGAATCGACTTCTCGGTGCGCGGGAACACGCCGCCGCCCTGCGAGATCAGCTCCGGATTATAGTCGGCCCAGCTGGAGCGGGGCAGTGCGAACATGCGCGCGCGCTCGTCCCAGCTCTTCGCCGGATCCGGATCGGGATCGAGGAAGATGTGGCGATGGTCGAACGCCGCGACGACCTTCAGAGCTTTGGACAGCAACATGCCGTTGCCGAACACGTCGCCCGACATGTCTCCGCAGCCCGCGACGCGGATGGGCTCGGACTGCACGTCGACGCCCATTTCGAGGAAGTGGCGGCGGACCGAGATCCAGGCACCCTTGGCGGTGATCCCCATCGCCTTGTGATCATAGCCGTGGCTACCACCCGAGGCGAAGGCATCGCCCAGCCAGAAGTTGCGCTCGACCGCGAGCGCATTGGCGACGTCGGAGAAGGTGGCGGTGCCCTTGTCCGCCGCGACGACGAAATAGGGATCCTCGCCGTCGAGGATCGCGACCCGCTCGGGATGGACGACCTTGCCCGCGACGATGTTGTCGGTGACCGACAGAAGCGCGCGGATGAAGACGCGGTAGCTTTCGGTGCCCTCGGCGAACCAGGCATCGCGATCGACCGCGGGCGAGGGCAGCAGCTTGGGATAGAAGCCGCCCTTGGCGCCGGTCGGCACGATCACGGCGTTCTTGACGCGTTGCGCCTTCATCAGCCCGAGGATCTCGGTGCGGAAATCGTCGCGCCGGTCGGACCAGCGCAGCCCGCCGCGCGCGATCGGGCCGGCACGCAGGTGGATGCCCTCGACACGCGGGCTGTACACCCAGATCTCGCGCCAGGGGAGCGGGGCGGGAAGCCCGGGGACCTTGGCCGAATCCATCTTGAAGGCGAGCGCTTCGGCCGCGGCGGGCGCGAAGGCGTTGGTCCTGAGCGTCGCAAGGACGACGCCGCGCAGCGTCCGGAGAATACGATCGTCGTCGATCGCCGAGACCTGGTCGAGCCCGGCGTCGATCGCCTTTGTCGCGGCCTTGAGGGCGCTTTCGTCCTTGCCGGCGCGTGCGGGATCGTGCGCGGCCTCGAACCGCTCGATCAGCGCGGCAGCGACCTTGGGCGCGCGACGCAGCGCATCGACCACCGTGGCCATGCCATAATTCATGCCGGTCTGGCGCAGATAGCGGAACCATGCGCGGAACAGCACGACCGAAGTCGAGCGCATCCCGCCTTCGACGATCAGCCGGTTGAAGATGTCGTTCTCGGCCCGGCCTTCGAGCACCGCGGCGATCGCATCCTCCACCGGCGTCGGGTCGGCGGCGAGTGCCGGGGCGGTGCCGGTCAGCGCGACTTCGAAATCGTGGAGGAAGACGCCGTTGGCGAGCTGCGTCGGGACTTCCTCGATCACCCGGAAGCCGAAATTCTCGAATGCGGGTACCGCATCGGACAGCGCCAGCGCTCCGCCCTGGGCATAGAGCTTGATGCGATACTGGCCCTTGTTGTCGGGATGCGGGACGATCCGCACCGAGCGGTCGCCCGCGCCCTCCAGCGTGGCGATCCGGAGAATGTCGCGCGCAGCCTCTTCGGGCGTGCTGGTGGCGCGATAGACCGCTGGGAAGGCATTGGCGAAGCGCAATGCTAGCCGCGTCGACGCGGCGCCGGCCTGCTCGACCAGCGCGGCCTCGACCGCCGGCACCCAGCCACGCAGCATCCGTTCCAGCCGCGCATCGAGTTCGCGGGCATCGGGCATGACTCCACCGCCGCGCAGATCGAGCGTGTAGCGCAGCAAGGCGACGACACCGTCCTCGAGCGCGATCGACCAGTTGATCAGCTTGGCGCCGGCGGCATCGGCGAGCATGTTGCCGATCGCCTCGCGACGGCCGGTCGAGACCTCATCGCGCGGCAGCCATACGAAGGCGAAGAGATGCCGCCCGAGCAGGCTGCGGACGAGCACGAGCTTCGAGCGTGGCCGATCGGCGACCGACATCGCAGTGAGCACGAGATTCTCGAGCGAGGCGGGATCGAACGCCGTGGTCAGATCGTGCGGCAAGGCGGTCAGCGCGTGCGACATCGCCTTGCCGGTATGTCCCTTGGGATCGAAACCGAACTTCTTCTCGAGCGCGCCGAGCCGGGCGCGCAGCACCGGCACGTCTTGCGGATCAGCGAACAAGGCCGCGCTTGTCCACAGCCCCGCATGGATCGACAGACCGGTAACCTCGGCGCCGGTGAGGATCGGCAGCACGACGATGTCGAGCGGCACCCGGCGATGCACGGTCGAGATCGAATTGGATTTGAGCAGCAGGGGCGCCTCGCCGCCCTTTTGGAAATGCTCGACTGCCGCCTTGCGCGAGGCCTCGGCGAGAATCGGCGTCTCGAGCGCAAAGCGCGCGATCCCGAGCTGATCGGAGACACTACCGTCGGTGCGCCACTTCTCGTGCGCGAGCAGCGTCATCGCGCCATCGAGGAACCAGCGCAACAGGGCGGTGCCTTCGGGCATGGCAAGCGCGCCGGCATCGGCGAACATCGCCGCCTGGAGCGCACGCCAGTCCTCCACGGCGCTACGCACCTGTTCGAGCGTGCGTTCGATTTCCGCGACGAGGCCGCGGCGGGTGCGCGCGTCGCTGCGCTCCATTTCGATATAGATCATCGATTCGCGCCGCGCGGCGGAGGCATCGGGCCCGATCGAAACGAGCTTGCCCGCGCCGTCGCGCTCGACGGCGATTACCGGGTGGATGATTCGAAAGATCGCGATGTCGTGCGCGGCGATCGCGCTGGAGATCGAATCGACGAGAAACGGCATGTCGTCGTTGACCACCGCGAGCCGCATGCTGCGGCGTTCATCGTCGAGATAGGTCTCCAGCCGGATCTGCGGGGTGCCCGGCGGACGCACCGCCGCGGCTTCGGCGACGAAGCCAGCCGCTTCCGCGCGCTCCCCCTCGTCAAACCCTTCCAGCTCTCCCGGCAGCGCTCCTTCGAGCAGCCGCGCCTCGAACGCCTGCGTGAGCGACGTCATCATGCTTTTCATGGGCGCCGCTATGCTCTGCCCCGCGCCCGACCTCAAGGCTCGGTGCGCAAGAAAAGTAACTATTGCGACTAGTTTGTCGAAAAACTTAGGCCGCGGCCTTGCGGATCGCGCGCTCGGTCAGCGCCGTATCGTCCTCGAAGCTGGCGACGATATCGAGGCCCTGCTTGCCCGCGCGGGCGAGCAGCACGACAAACTCGCCCTGCCCGGCATGGATGTCGACATGGCCGAGAGGCGGGCGGCTGCGCAGCTCTTGCGCGGCCTGCGCGAAGACATCGCGCTTCGGCGCCGGCCGGCGATGATCGCGCTCGGCCTTGACCACGCCCTTGATGCCGCCCTCGGCGACTTCGAGGAACGCGTCGAGCCCGCCCTGCGGCACGTCCTGGCGCCGGGCATAAGTGAGCACCGCGGCGAATTCGGTGAGTCGAGTCTTGTCGTAATTGGCGCCGAAGACGAGCTTGACCGGCGGCGTCATCGGCGCGCGTGCCTGAGCGGCGAGGCCAGCGTCGCTGAGCAATGCCTTGTAATCGTCGGGTGCAGTTTCGGCGGCGCGCGCGAAATCATAGGCACGACTGAGGGCCCGATAGAGCGCCGAACGACTGCGTGTGTCGGACGCGCGCGCAGCCGCTGCCGATTCGCGCGCCACCATCAACAGATCGGCGAGAGTCGAATCGTAAAGCAGCGCCTCGACGACTTCGGGCGCATCGAAGCCGGCGCTGGGACCATCGGCCCACACCGCGGCAGCCACCGGTTGCTGCGGAGCAGCACGGCGCGATTCCTCGACCTCGGCATTAAGCCGCGCCTGGGTCTCGGCGTCGACGAGTTCCTTCCAGTTGATCACGCCATAGATGAAGTCGATCGTCTCTCCGTCCGACGAGAAGGGCGTCAAAATGCCGCGGTACAGCGTGTTGTGGCCACGCTGCCCGACGAACTCGGCCTCGAAGCCGATCGGCGCGCGATTGGCGATGATCTGGAGATAATGGTCGGTGAGGCGCGAGAGCAAAGAGCGGCTCGGCACTTCGCCGACGGTCTGGATCGAGGGAGTGAAGCCGCATTCCTCACGCAGCGATTCGCCGAGGAAGCGTATCGAGGGATCCGAGACGCCTCGAGTAAAGTCGAGCAAAACGCTGTGGGGGCCGAAATCGGCGATATTCTCGGGATCGAGATCCTCGATCGACGGATAGGCACGGCCCTGGAGCAGCGAGACCCAATGGTTGTACGCGCGCACATGCATGCGGCGCTCATCGGAGCCGATCTCCATCGGCCGATCCGAAACGGCGTCGTCGTTCGATCCCTCTGGAACCGAGTCGAAGGGCTCATTGATGCCGCGAGCCATGTCCATACGCGTGCTCCGTTGCGGGCAACCCGCCCGATCCTTGAGCCACTGCTTGTGCACCCCCCGTGGTAAACGACGCGTAAAGTCCGACGGGTAAGTATTGTTGCGGGTGGGCGGACAGCGGCGCGGCAAGCAAATCGCAACGCTTGTCAGCTACGAATCATGCTGGTAAGCGCGCGCTCTCTTTCGAGGCGACGCGCTTCGGACGGGCCGCTTTAGCTCAGCTGGTAGAGCATCGCATTCGTAATGCGGGGGTCACAGGTTCGAGTCCTGTAAGCGGCACCACTCCTTTTCATCCAGTTTCTTCGAAACTTGCCGTGCAAATCTCTCGCGGCTGGGGCTCCGCCTGGGGTTGACGCTTTTACCTCGCAGCGGCCAAGCAGTGGCTGGTGTCGACCACCCTCTCCATCAAAGACGCGCGGCGGATCGCGCTCGCGGCGCAGGGTTTCGGAATTCGACATCCCGAACGAACGAACGCCGCACATCTGCGGAAAACCCTCGGCCGCCTCGGGCTCTTCCAGCTCGACAGCGTCAACGTTCTCACCCGGGCGCACTATCTTCCCGCCTTCTCGCGGCTCGGCAGCTATGACCGTACGCTGCTGGAGCGCGATGCCTGGGGTCCTGTGCGACAGCGGCGCCTGTTCGAATATTGGGCCCATGAAGCTTCGCTGCTTCCGCTCGATCTCCACCCGTTGTTGCGCTGGCGCATGGCGCGCGCCGAACGCGGCGAGATCGGCTATCAAAGCCTGAAGCGCTTTGCGGTCGAGCACCGGCCTGAAGCGCAGGCGATACTCGACCGGATCGCCGCCGAGGGGCCGATGGCGGCCGCCGATTTCGAGAATGGATCGAGCAAGAGCGGCTGGTGGGAATGGAGCCATACCAAGCACGCACTCGAATGGCTGTTCTGGTCGGGCAAGATCACCACCGCCACGCGCCGCGGCAGCTTCGCCCGGCTCTATGACCTGCCCGAGCGCGTGTTGCCCAAGGCCATCCTCGATCTGCCCACTCCGGATGCCGCTAGCGCGCAACGCGCATTGATCGAACGCAGTGCACGGGTGCTCGGCGTCGCGACCGCCGCGGATCTGCGCGACTATTATCGGCTGAAGCCCGAAGAAGCAGATCATGCGATCGCCGCCCAGGCGGAGGCGGGCGCGCTGATCCCCATCCGGGTCGAAGGCTGGAGCCAGAAGGCCTGGATGCACCGCGACGCCCGCCTGCCCCGCCGCGTGCGCGGTGCTGCGCTGCTTGCCCCGTTCGATCCCCTGGTCTGGGAGCGCAGCCGCGCCGAACGGCTGTTCGGTTTCCGCTACCGCATCGAGATCTATGTGCCGCAGGACAAGCGCATCCACGGTTATTACGTGCTGCCCTTCCTGATGGACGAGGCGCTGGTCGCGCGCGTCGATCTCAAGGCCGATCGCCAGGCCGGCATCCTTCTCGCACACCGCGTCATACTTGAGCCTTACGCGCCCGCCGAAACCGTGGAGCGTCTTGCGATCGAGCTCGATCGGATGGCGGCATGGCTAGGGCTCGATGCCGTCCGGGTCGGCAAGATCATCCAGCCGTCCTGATCACCGGAAGCGCTATGGAACGTTCCGGGAAACGCCACCGACCTCGCCGGCCGAGCCAATGCACGGCCGAACGAAAAGATGTCAGAGGGTCTGCCCCAATATCGCTTCAACTTCGCCGCGATAGGTGCGGCTCATCATGAGCCTCGTCCCGGTCTTGAGCATCACTTCGAATTCGCCATGTGAGCGGCGTTCGAGGCATTCGATCGATCTGACGTTGACGATGTGCGACCGGTGAATCCGAACGAAGCGGAAGGGGTCGAGCCGGCTTGCCACCGCCGCCAGCCCGGCGCGATACAGGAACGCGTCGCCTTTCGAATGCACGGTCACATACACGCCCGCCGCTTCGACCCAATCGATATCCTCGGTCATCACCAGGCGGGTCGTGTCGCGCGACTTCACTGCGATCCAGTCCCAGATCTCGCCGGGCCTGGCGCGCTTCGCAACCAGCTTGAGGAGCTCGGGGCCGAAGGCATTGGCGCCATCCGAACCGGAAGGCCCGTCGCCCAGGCGCTCCTTGACCCGCTCCATCGTCCTGTCGAAGCGTCGGTCGCTGAACGGCTTGAGCAGATAGTCGACCGCTTCCACCTCGAAAGCCTGAATTGCGAAGCGATCATAAGCGGTGACGAACACCGTAACCGGCATGTTTTCCGGACCCACCGCGTCTATCACCCCGAAGCCGTCGACGCCGGGCATCTGCACGTCGAGGAACACGATATCGGGCCGCGCGTCCTGGATCATCGCGATCGCGGCCAATCCGTTCTCTGCGCTCAGGGTCGTCGCGATATCGGCATCCTTTGCCAGCAGATCGCAAATTCGCCTGCGTGCCGGCGCTTCGTCGTCCACCACCAGTGCACGAAGGGGTCTGGACTGCGATGCCACGCGCCTAGGCTCCGGTCCTGTGCAGCGGAATGCGGATGGCCACTTCCGTGCCTCCGCCCCTGCGCCGCGAAATGGTGAAATCGTGACCCTCAGGCTCGGCATAAAGCGCCTGGAAGCGTTCGCGCGTCACGCGTATTCCGAGACCCTCGGAGGTTTCCATCCTCCAATGAGTCGGCAAGCCGACACCGTCATCAAGCACCTTGATGTACAGCTGGCTGCCGATGTGCCGGGCCGAAACCACGATCTCCCCGCCGGACATGCGGCCTTCCAGTCCATGCCGAACTGCGTTTTCTACGAGCGGCTGCAGAAACATCGACGGCACCATGGCCGAGAGCGCCGCCGAACTGACCTTGATCTGAATGTCGATCCTCTCTCCGAAGCGGAGCTTCTGGATCGCGATATAATGATCGAGCAGCGCAAGCTCCTGCGCGAGCGTTATCTCCGTGCTGCCCTGACATTCGAGGGATCGCCGCAGCAGCGCCCCGAGATCCTCTATCATATCCCGGGCGAGCTCGGGGCTCGCCGCAAGCTCGGACGAGATGGCGTTCAGGGTATTGAACAGGAAATGGGGTTCGAGCTGGAGGCGCAGCGCATTCAGATGGGATTCGACAAGCCGCTTCTCGACCCGCGCCAATTCTATCTGACTGTTCATGAAGCGATTATAATATTTAAAAGCCTGAAGAGTGCCAATAATATAACAATATGTCCCCCAACCACCAAGATAGAAGTAAATAGCATATTCGGTATTCCTGATTGGGTTCCAGTATATATTAGGTATTGGATACAATATTAGCCCGGCTAGATAGGCATGAATAAGGCTAAACGGAACACTCAACACCAGATGTATGGCCGCTACACGAACGATACTTTGATAGGCCAACGTCAGTTTACGATCGACCAATAATATCGCGGGCGTGAGCAGTGCCCAGGTCCAGGCTTCGACAAATTTGCTGATGGTCTCGCTCCATCGAAAGCCGTCCACCATGTCCGGCACTGCGATGAAAACGCCCACCACCGTCCACAGGAGAAAGATCAGGATCGCCGGCATCAGCTTCGCTCGCCAGGTTTTGATCCGGGACGCGCCCTCGGGCGCGGAGAGAATCCCTAGCTGGCTTGAGAAGTCCGGGCCGGACGCAAACTTGTGAAGGGCGCGATTCATATGCATCATTATCGATCAATCCGGCGATGGGTTGAAGTGCCTGTCGCGTGCAGCCCGTGGCACGCGACAAAATGCTTCGAAGCGCACTCTCCAGTCTTTCGAAAGGACCGTCTCTCGAAAGGACCGCGGCACCTGCGCGCCCGGATTGGGATGCCCCGGGCGGGCATGGATCGTATCCCTGCGATTTCGCCAGTGGCCTTTGAGCGAACCAGCCCACGTGCTGACCATCCATTGGGGAGCGGCCGGTCGCGAGCCTGCACTGTCCCTTCAACGCCTACATTAAACAAGATGTCCGAACTGTTTCTGGCGAAAATGTTACGAAGCGGACTGGTATTTTGTCGAGTGGACTCAGAATTCGCAGACCGGCTCAAGCCCGCGGTTTTCCGCCCTTAAATCAGTATTTTATCCTACAAATCGTGCTTCCCCTGAATGGACTCAACGAAGAGTTTGTGGCCTTTGTGAGGGCGTTAGAGCTGGCCCATTCGCCCCGCCTTTGTGCTGGCAAATGAGAACCCGGCGACCGCTGAGCACGAGCGGCACACGAGGAGAGGGAATTACGATGCGGTTCAAGGCCAGAAGCAAGTCCGGACGTTGGCTGGGATCTTCGACTTTCGTTTTAGCAACAATGTTAGCGCTACCAGCGCTCGCCCAGACCACCGGCAGCGGCGAGGTGGAAGCCCCCGGCCCTGCTCCGACGCAGGATCAGGCCGCGGATCCGGCGGATGCGCAGAACGATACTATCGTCGTGACGGGTCGCCGCGCTGCGCTTCAGGCCGCCGACGAGCGCAAGAAGGCGTCGGAAAGCATCATCAATTCGGTCGTCGCCGACGAAGCGGGCAAGCTGCCCGACAATTCGATCACCGAAGTCCTCCAGCGCGTCTCGGGCGTGAGCATCGTGCGCTTCGGCTCGCTGGGCGATCCGGACCATTTCTCGGTCGAAGGATCGGGCATTCAGGTGCGCGGCCTCAGCGGCGTCGCCTCGCGCCTCAACGGCCGCGAGATTTTCAGCGCCAATGGCGGACGCGGACTCGTCTGGGGTGACGTAACACCCGAACTGATGTCTGCAGTCGACGTCTACAAATCGGCGACGGCCGATCTGATCGAAGGCGGGACTGGCGGCCAGATCGATCTGCGCACCAAGCTGCCGTTCGATTTCTCGCCCGGCTGGCATGCCGCCGGCAGCGCGGAAGTCAGCTACGGCGATTTGACGCAAAAGACGGATTATTCCGGATCGGCGCTTCTCTCGAATCGCTGGCACACCGGCATCGGCGATATCGGCATCCTCGTCGATCTGGCGACCAGCCAGCTCACCTCGCGGTCAAACTTCTTCCGCACCGAACCCTATTTTCGCCGGCGGTTGCTGGGCGAAACCCAGGACGTGTTCATCCCCGGCGGCTATGACTATGGCGACGAGGAATTCAAGCGCAACCGGAGCGGCATCTATGCCGCGGCACAATGGGCGCCGAGCGACGATCTGACGCTGACCGGCATCTACTTCCAGTCACGCTACAAGAACCACAACCAGTCGCACTTCGCGATGCAGACCTCGCAAGATCTGGCCGTCAACCGAAACGGGAGCACGTTCGACGATAACGGCGCGCTGTTGTCGACAAGCTCGATGTTCCTGCGCGATGCGAACACCTTCCTGCCCACCGGCGGCACCATCAATGGCGGCGGCGGCACCGAGGGCACGCGCTCGAACTCGATGACCCGGGATATCTCGGCCCAATTCAGCTGGCAGCCGGGCCAGGGCCCGCTCAAAATTTCGGGCGCCTATCAGAATACCCTGTCGACATCCCGGCTCGATCGTCTCGCGATCTTCCGCGACGTCCCCTTCCCCTCGACATTCGGCTTCGATCTGACCGGTGACTTCCCCAAGGTTACTGTACCAGCGTCGATCGCGACCACGCTCGCCAATCCGGCCAATTATAGCTGGTCGGCGGCGATGCCGCATAATGAGCGCAATCGCGGGACGATGGATTCGTTCAACCTCGATGCGGAATATACGTTCGAGGACAGCTTCTTCCGTGCCGTGAAGGTCGGCGGGCGCGTGTCGGAGCGCAGGGAGCGCGATCTCAACAACGGCTTCACCTGGACGGCGCTGGGCCGTGGGTGGAACGGCGATCCGCAATTGACCTTTGCCGACGCCCGGCCGGGGGATGTGGAATATTACGCCTTCGACAATTTCTTCCACGGCGATATCGGTGTCCCGGCGAATACGCTGTGGCCATCGATCGCGCTCCTCGAAGGCGTGACCGCCGACGAGCTGCACCGCCCTGCACCCCTGGGATATGGCGGTGCGCGGTCGCGGCCGGCTTCGTTCCTGCCGCAGGACCTGGGCCTGTGGAAGACCGAAACTTCCGCCGCTTATGCGCAGGTCCGCTTCGGGCGGGACTATGAAGCCGGCAAGCTCGGATTCTCGGGCAACATCGGCGGACGCGTAGTGCACGTGAAGAACGAGTCGCAGGGCTTCATCGTCCAGGACGCCTTCAGCTATATCCGCAATGGCCAGACGGTAAGCTTGGCGCAGCGGGTCGATCCGCGCGGAGGCACCGCGAGCTTCACGCGATTCCTGCCTTCGGTGAACCTGCAGTTGCAGCCGGCCGAGGACGTCAAGCTGCGCGCCGCCTACAACATCACGATGGACCTGCCGAACTTCAACGCGACGCGCGGCGGCGGCAACATCGGTGTCGCGACGACCTCAAATCCGATTGCGGGCCAGCCGGGCATTTTCACCAACTTCACGGCCTCGACCGGCAATCCTTTCCTGAAGCCAGCCATGTCCAACAACATCGACGTGTCGCTGGAATGGTATGCCAAGCCGGGAACGATGTTCTACCTCAATGGCTTCTACAAGCATATCAAGGACCTTCCGATCTTCTCGCTGACCCAGCGTGACGTGACCATCCGTTATCAAAACGGAACCACGGAACTCGCCAGCGCAGCGGCCTCGGACGTGATCACTGCCACGGAAGCCGCGACGGTGAAGGGCGTGGAAGTGGGCGGCCGCGCCTTCCTCGACATGCTGCCGGGTGCCCTCGCCGGCTTCGGCATCGAAGCCAACTATACCTTTATCGACAGCAAGAACCCGGGCGACCTCTATCGCGACATCTTCGGCGCGATCCGCAACGATGCGCCGCTTCAGGGTCTCTCGAAGCACAATTACAACCTCACCCTGCTCTACGAACGGAGCCAGCTCTCGGCACGCGTGGCCTATTCGTGGCGGTCGAAATATCTTCAGTCGACCAACGCGAACGGCACCACTCCGACCTATACCTATGTATCGGCGCCGGGGGCGGCCGGGCAGAGTGTGCAGATCGCGCTGCCGGTCTATGGCGATGCCTATGGCCAGGTGGACGTTGGCCTGACCTACAAGGTGACCGACAATTTGTCGTTCACCATCAGGGGCACGAACGTGCTCAACGCGACGCAGCGCACGCTGATGGGCGGATACAAGAACGACGCCATCTATACGCGGAGCTGGTTCCAGAGCGACCGGCGCATCAGTCTCGGCGCAAACCTGGCATTCTGATACCCTCCTGGTGGCGGGCCGGGCCCGCCACCATTTTTTGCTCGGAGTGGATCGATGGTTTCCGATGGCCGGCGCATCCTGATCGTGGGGGGCGGAACCGCAGGCTGGATTACGGCCGGATATCTCGCACGAATACTTGGCGCCGACCGTCCCGGCGGCGTTGCGATCACCTTGGTGGAATCGCACGATATCGGCATTCTCGGCGTTGGCGAGGGCACGTTCCCGACGATCCGCAGGACGCTGGCGCGGATCGGAATCGACGAAGCCGAATTGGTCCGCCGTTGCGGCGCCACCTTCAAGCAAGGCGCCAAGTTCGTCCATTGGCGGCACACGCCCGGCACGCCGGGGCACGATCACTATCTTCATGCCTTTCAGGAAACCGACGACCGCGATGGTCTGGAGCTCCTCCCTTATTGGCTGCTCGGTCTCGCCGGCGATGCCAATTGGGACGAAGTCAACACACCGCAGAAGCGCGCGGCCGATGCGTACCGCGCTCCCAAATTGCCGAGCCATCCCGATTTCGTCGGACCACTGAACTATGCCTTTCATTTCGATGCGGTGTCGCTCGCCGTGCTGTTGCGCGAGCAGGGCATAGCCAATGGCGTGACGCATCTGGTCGATACCGTGCAGGAAGTGCTGCTGGGCGAAGACGGGGCAATCGCCGGAGTGCGTGGCGCCGAGAGCGGCGTCCTTACGGCGGACCTCTATATCGACTGCACCGGCTTCCGCGCGGAGCTGATCGGCAAGGCGCTCGGCCAGCCATGGAAATCCTGCCGCGACGTGCTCTTCTGCGACGGCGCGGTGGCGATCCAGGTGCCTTATGCCCAGCCGGACGACCCGATCGCTTCCTATACCGTCTCGACTGCCCAGCAGGCGGGATGGATCTGGGACATCGGGCTCGAAGCCCGGCGCGGCATCGGCCATGTCTATTCGTCCGCGCATAGCGATGCGGACGAGGCGGAACGCGTTCTGCGCGCCTATGTCGGCCCCGCCGGTGCGGCACTGGAGACCCGCAGATTCCGCTTCGACGCCGGGTATCGCGAAGTGAACTGGTACAAGAACTGCGTGGCCGTCGGCCTTTCCAGCGGATTTTTCGAACCACTCGAAGCGACCGGGATCGTCTTCTCCGAAGTCGCCGCGGGCATGATCGCCAATCTCTTCCCCTGGGCCGGCGATTTCGAGACTTCGGCGCGCCAGTTCAATGCGAACCTGCGTCGCCGCTACGAGCGCACGCTCGATTTCATCAAGCTGCATTATTGCATCAGCGAACGACGCGACAGCCAGTTCTGGCGCGACAATGTCGATCCGGCCTCGGTTCCCGACAGCTTGAAGGAACTGCTCGATCGCTGGCGGTTCCGGCCGCCCAACGAGATGGACGTCGACCGGAACGTGGACATCTTCACGGAGGCCAGCTGGCAATATGTGCTGTACGGGATGGGTTGGAAAACCGATCTCTCGGCCAAGGCCGGCGTTTTCCGGTTCCGGGAGGAGGCCAAGGCGGCCTTTTCCAAGATCCGGCAGCAGGGCGAATTCGCACTCCGCCAGCTGCCGTCGAACCGCGAACTGGTCCGCTTCGCGCAACGCTCCGGCTTCGGTCAGGGCGCGAACGCAGCATGACGCCGCCGCCGACGGAAGCACCGATCACCAGGCTGGTGATCGTCGGCGGCGGCTCGGCCGGGTGGATGACCGCGGCCGCGGTATCGCGCATGGTCGATGCGGGCGTCGCGGTGACTTTGGTCGAATCGGACGAGATCGGCACCGTCGGGGTGGGCGAAGCGACGATCCCGCCCTTGCTGGATTTCAATGCCGCAATCGGCATCGACGAGAACGAATTCGTCGCCGCGACCTGCGGCACCTTCAAACTCGGGATCGAGTTCGTCGACTGGGGCAAACCGGGGGACAGGTACATCCATCCCTTCGGCAAATATGGCCGTTCGACGCTGGGCATCAATTTCCACCAGATCTGGCTGCGCCAGCATCTGCTGGGCGGCGATGCGGATCCAGGCCCGGTGGACGATTATGCCATCTCGATCGCGGCAGCCCGGCGGCGGCGCTTCGCCAAGCCCGCCAGCAATCCCGAGGCGGTACTGTCCGGCCTCGCTTACGCCTATCATTTCGATGCCGGCCTCTATGCCCGGTTCCTGCGTGGGCATGCGGAAGCGCGTGGTGTGACGCGCGTCGAGGGCAAGATCGCGAACGTCGAGCAGTCGCCGCTCGAGGGGCATATCACGGCGGTCGTCCTCGAAGACGGCCGGCGGATCGAAGGCGACTTCTTCGTCGATTGCAGCGGATTCCGCGCGCTGTTGCTGGGGCAGACATTGGGCGTTCCCTATCGCAGCTGGCAGCATTGGCTGCCCTGCGACAGCGCCCTCGCGGTGCCCAGCGCGGCGATCGCGCCGCCCGTCCCCTATACGCGATCGAGCGCCGAGAAGGGCGGATGGCGCTGGCGCATTCCTCTGCAGCACCGCGTGGGCAACGGCCACGTCTTCTCGAGCGCGCATACCGATGAGGAGGCCGCGTTGCAGCGGCTGCTCGACGGGCTCGACGCGCCGACGATCGGCGAACCGCGCCTGCTTCGCTTCACTGCGGGCCGACGGGAGAAGCTTTGGGAGAAGAATTGCGTGGCGATCGGCCTCGCCGGCGGGTTCATCGAGCCGCTCGAATCGACGAGCATCCATCTGATCCAGTCCGGCATCTTTCGCCTGATGTCGCTGTTTCCGGACCGCGGTTTCAGCAGAATCGAGATCGACGAATATAATCGCTGGCTGATCGAGGAATACGAGCACATCCGCGATTTCATCATCCTGCATTATCACGCGACCGAGCGCGCCGATTCCGACTTCTGGAACCATTGCCGCACGATGGATATCCCGGACAGCCTCGCCGCGCGGATCGCGCTGTGGCGCGAAAAGGGACGAATCTTCAGGGCGCACAATTCGCTCTTTACCGAAGAGAGCTGGATCGCCGTCCTTCTCGGCCAGAACATCGTTCCGCGAGCTGCCGATCCGCTGATGGCGGCGCTGCCCGTCGGAGAGACCATCCGGTTCATGAACCATATGCGCGAGATCGTCGCCCGGACGGCCGAGGCGATGCCCAGACATGAGGACTATATCGCAATGAACTGCACCATGGCGCGCCAGGTGGCGCAATGAACTTCAATGGACTCGGCATGGCGTTCGCGGCAGCGGCCGCATGCGCGATGGCGCCGGCTTCGTCTGCCCAGCCGGAGGGTACCGCCCAGGCACAATCGAGGCACATCGCGGTGGACGTGCGCAAGGCCGCTGGACCGCTGGACCGATCGTTCAACTTTTCGGTGGGATCCGATTATCCGGGAACGCTGATGCGCCCGGAGAGCCTCGCACAGCTCAAGACCGCCGTCGACGAGCTCGGCTTTCGTTATATCCGCTTCCACGCCATCTTCCATGACGTGCTCGGCACCGTACGGATCGAGAACCAGCGGACCGTCTATGACTGGACGAAGATCGACCAGCTTTACGACGCCTTGCTCGGCATGGGGATCAAGCCGTTCGTCGAACTCGGCTTCACGCCTGAGGCGATGGCGAGCTCGCCGCAGACGATCTTCTACTGGAAGGGCAACACCTCGCATCCCGAGCCGAAGGCGTGGAGCGCGCTTGTCGACGCGTTCGTGCGCCATCTGCGCAGCCGCTATGGCGCCGACGAAGTGCGCAGCTGGTATTTCGAGGTGTGGAACGAGCCGAATCTCGGCGGCTTCTGGGAACGCGCCGACCAGAAGGTCTATTTCGAACTCTACGAAGCGAGCGCCCGCGCGATCAAGGCCATCGATCCGGCCCTGCGCGTCGGGGGGCCGGCGACGGCGGGCGCCGCCTGGGTGCCGGAGTTCCTCGATTACGCCCATCGTCGCGAACTTCCGGTCGATTTCGTCGCGACGCACACCTACGGCGTGGACGGCGGTTTTCTCGACGAGATGGGCCATGACGACAATCGGCTGTCGACCAACCCCGATGCAGTCGTCGGCGATGTCCGCCGCGTGCGCGAGCAGATCGCCGCGTCGAAATATCCGCGCCTGCCGCTATTCTTCACCGAATGGAGCGCAAGCTATAATCCCCGCGACCCGGTCCACGATTCCTATATCAGCGCCGCCTATATCCTGACCAAGCTCAGGGCCACGCGCGCGTTCGCACAAGGGATGAGCTACTGGACCTATAGCGACCTGTTCGAGGAAGCTGGCCCTCCTCCCACGCCTTTCCACGGCGGGTTCGGCCTCATCAATCGCGAAGGCATCCGCAAGCCGGCCTTCTTCGCGTACAAATATCTCAACCTGCTGCGCGGGCGCGAGGTGCCCTCGAACGACGCGCAGAGCTGGATCGCCACCGAGGGCAACCGCACCGCAGTGCTGCTTTGGGACTGGCAGCAGCCGAAACAGACGCTGAGCAACCGGCCGTTCTTCACCAAGGTGTTGCCCGCACGGAGCGCCGCGCCGGCCGAACTGCGTTTCGCGGGCCTCGCGCCCGGCACTTACCGGCTGTCGATCCGCCGCACCGGCTTCAAGGCTAACGACGCACACACACGTTATCTCGAAATGGGCTCGCCGGCCACGCTCTCGGCGGCGCAACTGGCCGAGTTGCAGCAGCTCTCGCGGGACGTACCCGAGACGACGCGCACGGTACGCGTCGCAAGGTCCGGCACCTATGCGCTGCGCGTGCCGATGCGAAGCAACGATGTGGTGCTCGCGCTGCTGGAGCCGGTCGGAACCCGAAAATGAGAACCACACGTCGCGAGACCCTCCATCTGGCGCTCGGCGCCGCGGGCACCCTCGGGGTCGCCGCGCCAGTCGCAGCTGCCGGTTCGGCGTCGCAGGGGCGCGCCGTTGGCCGGCCAGGCTGGAGGACGGGCGCCGAGGGGCAGCGCATCGCCGATCTCGGGGATGGCCGGTACCGCAATCCCGTCCTCGCCGGTGACAGGCCCGATCCCAATGTGCTGAAAGATGGCGAGGACTATTTCGCCACCTTCTCCTCGTTCGAATATTATCCCGGGATCCCGATCTGGCATTCGCGGGACCTTGTCCACTGGACGCCGATTGCCGCCGCGCTGCGCAAATATATCGGGACGGTATGGGCGCTCGATATCTCCAGGCATGGAGGGCGCTACTTCATCTATATTCCCGCCCTCGACCCCCACGACTCCGCTCGGCCGCTCAAAACCTGGGTGATCCACGCCGACGATATGCGGGGCCCGTGGAGCGACCCGGTCGACATGCGGCTCGACGGCTATATCGATCCGGGTCACGCGGTCGGCGAGGACGGCAAGCGCTATCTGTTCTTCAATGGCGGGCGCCGGGTGCGCATCAGCGACGATGGCCTGTCGGCCGCTGGCGAGGTCGAGCACGTCTATGATGGCTGGCCCATCCCCGACGACTGGATCATCGAGGGCTTCGCGCTCGAGGGACCCAAGCTGCTGCGCAAGGACGGCTGGTTCTACATGTTCTCGGGCCAGGGCGGCACCGCCGGGCCACCGACGAGCCACATGGTCGTCGTCGCCCGGTCGCGGTCGATCCATGGCCCGTGGGAAAATTGCCCGCACAATCCCATTGTCCGCACCGCACACCGGGACGAGCCCTGGTGGTCGCGCGGGCACGCGACTCCCGTCCAGGGACCCGCAGGCGATTGGTGGCTCATCTATCACGGCTATGAGAACGGCTTCCGCACGCTCGGGCGCCAGATGCTGCTCGAGCCCATGGCGTGGAGCTCGGACGGCTGGCCGAAAGCGACCGGCGGCGACCTTTCGCGCCCGCTCGCCAAGCCACGTCCCGCATCCACGGGTTCTCACGGGATCGCGCTCTCCGGTTTCAGCGATGACAGCTTCGACAAGAAGCTCGCCTTCCATGCGTCGCAGGGCGACTATTCCCGGCGCGTGAAGCTCAAGGACGGCGTGCTGCAACTCGCGGGCGAGGGAACGGGCCCGGCCGATGCGTCGCCCTTGCTGTTCGTCGCGGGCGACAGATCCTACGACGTATCGGTCGAGATCGAGATCGACGGCGCCGCGCAGGGCGGGCTGCTCCTCTTCTACAACGAGAAGCTGTTCTGCGGGCTGGGGCTCTCCGAGGGCAAGCTGCACGCCTATCGCATCGGTCAGGAGGAACGCTGGCCACCCGGCGGCCCTGCCACGACTCGACGTCTGCATCTGCGCGCCGTCAACGACGAGAACGTCGTCACCTTCTTTCATAGCCTGGACGGGAAAAGCTGGACCAAGGAGCGCTCTTTCGAAGTCGCCGGCTACAACCACAATGTCGCGGACGGTTTTCTGAGCCTGCGGCCCGGCATCTACGCGTCGGGTAAGGGCGCCGCCACCTTCCGCAATCTGACTTATCGCGCGCGTCCGGCACCGCAATGACGCGAGGCCTCCATCCGCGCCGCACATCATCAAGGGAAGAGTTATGAACCTGCGTATTCTTTTGCTCGCTGCTTCCGCCTTGTGCGCGAGTCCTGCAGCCGCACAGTCGCTTGCCACGGTCGACCGCAACGGCAGCATGGTATCGATCGAGGCCTATGGCCCGAACATCGTGCATGTGACGATCGCGCTCGACAGGAAGGAACTCGATCAGGGACCGGGCTACGGGATCAGCGCCAAGGCGAGTTCGGCCGGCTGGGCGCATCGCAGCGACCCATCCGGCGACGTCTTCACTTCGTCCGCGCTTCGCGTGACGGTCAACGCCGAGCCCTGGCCAAAGCCTCCGACCCAGATGCAACGCTATTTCGCGCCTTCGCTCCCGCCGGTGTCGATCTCGATCTCGGGTGCCGACGGGCGCGAGATCACCCGGATGAACGGGTGGGAACTGGCGCCGCAGATGGTGAACGGGGAAAAGACCTTCCGCGCAGGCGCGAGCTTCGCCGACACCGCTGACACGCATTATTACGGCCTCGGGCAGAACCAGGAGGGCATCCTCGATCTGCGCGGACGCACGATCGACTGCCGCCACAATTACGATGCGCCTGCCGGCGAGACCGTATGCGTCCCGTTCCTCGTGACCAACAAGGGCTATGGCATCGTCTGGGACAATCCGTCGGCGACCGCCGTCTCGCCCGGCCTTCACGGATCGACGCGCTTCCAGTCGGAGGTCGGCGAGCGGGTCTCGTTCTTCGTCATCACCGGGAAAAGCACCGACGAGATATACGCGGGCTATGCGAAGCTGACCGGAGAGACGCCTCTGCCGCCAAAGGCCGCATTCGGGCTCATCCAGAGCAAGGCACGCTATGAAAATCGCGACGAACTGATGCGCGTCGCGGAAGGTTATCGCAGCCGGAAATACCCGCTCGACATCATGGTCCTCGACTGGTTCCACTGGACACGGATGGGGCAGCTCGACATCGATCGGAACGCCTTCCCCGATCCTGCCGGCATGAACCGGGAGCTCCACGAGCGAGGCCTGCATTCGATCATCAGCGTCTGGCCGCGCTTCGAACGCGAATCGCGCTATTACGACATGCTCTCGGCGAAGGGGTGGCTGCTCAAGGATCCCGATGGCCACACCGCGGATGGCCTCGCGGTACGCTCAGATCGCGCCGGCGCGCTGCTCGACAGCACCAATCCGGAGGCGCGGCAGTGGTTCTGGACGAAGATCCGCGACAATATCGCTAGCGAGGGCTTCGACTGGTTCTGGCTCGACGAAACCGAGCCGGACCTCGTCCCGAGCGGTCATTTCTATTCGATCGGATCGGGCGATCGCTATTACAATCTCTATCCCCTGGTTCATCCGAGCAGCGTCGCGGAAGGGTCGGCTCGCGACTTCCCCGACAAGCGTAACCTGATACTAGCGCGCGCCGCGTATCTGGGGGCGCAGCGCCATGGCTCCCTGTTCTGGTCGTCGGACATCCATTCGACATGGGAAGCCCTGCGCCGTCAGGTACCGACCGGTCTCAACTTCACTGCGAGCGGACTGGCTTATTGGGGCAGCGACACTGGCGGCTGGATGTGGCCGAGCGGACCAAAGGCGGAGCGTCCAGTGCTCGTCGATCCGACGGGCGCCACTGCCATGGGGCAGGATTATACCGACTATCCCGAGCTGTTCGTGCGCTGGTTCCAGTACAACACCTTTACGCCGACGCTGCGCATTCACGGTCAGCGACCGGCAACCGCCATCTGGGAATATGGCAAAGCCGCCGAGCCGATCCTCGCCGACTATCTGCGGCTTCGCTATGCGCTCATCCCCTATCTCTATTCGCTCGGCCGGCAGACCTATGAAACGGGCGCACCGTTCATGCGCGCGCTGTTCATGGACTTCCCCGATGATCCGGCGGTCGTGAATATCGGCGACGAGTACATGCTCGGGTCGGCTTTCCTCGTGGCGCCGGTCACCGAACAGGGACGCACGAGCCGCCGCGTCTATCTGCCCAAAGGGAGCGACTGGTACGATTACTGGACCAACCAGCGATACACCGGCGGCCAGACCATCGACGCTGCGGCACCGATCGAGCGGATCCCGGTCTATGTCCGCGCCGGATCGATCCTGCCCATCGGCGCACCGGTCTCGAGCACGGCGGAGAAGCAAAAGCTGCAGGCGATCCGCGTCTATCCGGGACGGGACGCACGGTTCACTCTGTATGACGACGACGGCACCACCAACGCGTATCGCCGGGGCGGTGGAACCAAGACCGAGCTCATCTGGAACGACGGCAGCGGGACGCTCTCCAGCAAGACCAAATTTCCGCTGGGGCAGGATGTAGCGCAACTGGTGCAGGTGGTGAGCGCTACGGCCCCATGAACCTGGTTCGCGAAAAGCCGCGTATCTCGTGCGACGCATGACTGAAGGAACGGTTCGAATGTGGCGACTTTTGGCAAGGTGCGCGCTGATGCTCGCAACGGTCGCGTCCGCGCCTGCGTCGGCGCAAGAGCTTCCCCGGCTGGTTTCGCGCGACGGGCGCCATGCGTTGTTCGTCGACGGAGCCCCGTTCCTGATGCTCGGCGCGCAAGCCAATAATTCGAGCAACTATCCGGCGATGCTCCCGAGAGTCTGGCCGGTGATCGAGGCCATGCACGCCAACACGCTCGAAATCCCCATCGCCTGGGAGCAGGTAGAACCGGTCGAGGGGCAGTTCGACTTCTCGTTCCTCGATACTCTCGTCGAACAGGCCCGTGCGCGCAAGGTTCGGCTCGTGCTCCTGTGGTTCGCGACGTGGAAGAACACGGGTAACAGCTATGCGCCTGAATGGGTGAAGCGCGACACCGCCCGTTTTCCGCGCATGAAGAAGCCCGACGGCACGACGCATTATGTGCTCAGCCCGCACGGGCGGAACACTCTCGAGGCCGACAAGCGTGCCTTCGTCATGATGATGCGGCACCTCGCGAAGATCGACGCCGACCACAATGTCATCATGGTGCAGCCCGAGAACGAGGCGGGCAGCTATGGCCTTGCCCGGGATCACGCGCGCGAGGCGGATCGCCTGTTCAAGGGCGATGTCCCCGCGGAGCTGGTCCGCGCGCTCAAGGTGAAGCCGGGAAGCTGGACCGCATTGTTCGGCAAGCGTGCGGAGCAATATTTCCAGACCTGGCACCTCGCCCGCTACATCGACGAAGTCGCCGCGGCGGGTAAGGCGGCGATGCCGCTCCCCATGTACGTGAACGCGGCGCTCGGCGACGCCTTCACCGATGAGGGCGGCAATGTCGGCCCCTCGGGCGGGCCGAACTGGAACGTGATCCCGATATGGAAGGCGGCGGCGCCGCACATCGATCTCGTCGCGCCGGACATCTACACGCGCGATGCGGCGGCGGTGGAAAGCTTTCTCGAAAAATATGCCCGGCCGGACAATGCCTTGATGGTGCCCGAGATCGGCAATGCACTGGACTATGGGCGTTTCCTGTGGCCCGCGCTGGGCCGCGGCGCGATCGGCTTCGCGCCCTTCGGGATGGATGCCACCGGCTTCTTCAACTATCCGCTCGGCGCCAAGGCGCTCGATGCCGCGACCATGGAGGCGTTCGCCGGCCCATATGCTATGCTCGCACCGATGGCGCGCGATTGGGCGCGCATCGCTTTCGAGAACCCCGTTTGGGGTACGGCGAAGGGCGCGAAGACGCAGGCCAAAGTCTTCGGCCGTTGGAAAATCGCGGCGGAATATGGCCTGTGGCAGATGGGCGAACCGGGCTGGTCGAGCTGGAACAAAATCGATCCGCACCCGATGGCTGACGCGCCGGTCGGCGGATTGGTCGCGGCGCAGCTGGCACCGGACACCTTCCTGATCAGCGGGAGCCATGTCCGGGTCCGGCTGACGGCCGCCGGTACCGCGGTGAACCAACAGGCACAGATCATCAGCGCCGAAGAAGGCAGCTTCATCGCGGGCAAATGGACGATGCGCCGCCGCTGGAATGGCGACCAGATCGATTACGGCCTCAATTTCACCGGCGAGCCCGTGATGCTCAAGGTGACGATGGGCCTTTATCGATAGACGTCACAGCCACCAATGAGGCCTTCGTCGAGGCGGGTTCGCGAATGGCGGCCTGACTTGTCTGCTTCGGGGCGCATGCCGGTCGAAGCCCGCCAGCCCACGCACGGTTCAGGCGAACAATTCCGCAAGAAAGTCCGTCATCGCCCGCCAGCTCCGGCGATCGGCGCGTGGCTCATAGGCGATATTGCCCGGGCCCGCCCTGCCGACATCGGTGAAGGCGTGACCGGCATGGCCATAAGCATGGAGCTGCCAGTCGGCGCCGCACCTGGTGAGTTCCTCGGCAAGCGCGACGGTCGCGTCGGGCGGCGAGATCGGATCGTTCCAGCCGTGGCAGACGAGCAATTTCGCGGTGATCGGCGATGGGCCCGCATAATCCGGCGGATCATACACGCCGTGAAAGGAGATCCCGCCGCGAATGCCGAGCCCGGCACGCGCCATGTCGAGCACGCATTTGCCGCCGAAGCAGAAGCCGATCGCGGCAGCCGCGTCCGGATCTGCCTGCGGGAGGCCGGTCAGTGCAGCGAGCGACGCCGCGAGCCGGTCGCGGAGCAAAATGCGATCGGCGTTGAGCGCATCCATATAGCGGGCGCGGTCCTCGGATTGCAGCGCGGTGCGCTTGCCTTGCCCGAAGACATCGGCGGCAAGCGCGACATAGCCGAGTTCGGCCAACGCCTCGGCCTTGAGATTGTCCGCCTCCTTCTGGCCGAGCACATTGGGCAGGACGAGCACGCAGGGGCGGTGCCCTTCGACCGCTTCGTCCCATGCTGCGACGCCTTCGAACGGGCCGCCGGGGCCATCATAGACCAAGGTCCGCCGAACGATCGCCATTGGCTGTCTCCCGCTTGTTCGCGCCGCCGCAGTCGCTAAGGACCTGCGCAACGTGTTGCAAGGAGGCCCCATGCCCAAGCTCGTCCTGATCCGCCACGGCCAGTCGGCGTGGAACCTCGAGAACCGTTTCACCGGCTGGTGGGACGTCGATCTGACCGAGCTGGGCGTCGAGGAAGCCTGGGCCGCAGGCGAGCTTCTGAAGGAGAAAGGGCTCGATTTCGACCTGACCTTCACCAGCTTCCAGAGCCGGGCGATCAAGACGCTCAACCTCGCGCTGGAAGCTATGGGGCGGCTGTGGCTGCCGACGGAGAAGAGCTGGAAATTGAACGAGCGCCATTATGGCGGCCTCACCGGGCTCAACAAGGCCGAGACCGCGGCGCTGCACGGCGACGAGCAGGTCAAGATCTGGCGCCGCAGCTTCGACGTGCCCCCGCCCCTCCCCGAAGAAGGCTCGCCCTGGGACCTGGCCAGGGACGTACGCTATCACGGCGTGCCGATCCCGCAGACCGAGAGCCTCAAGGACACGATCGCGCGCGTGCTGCCTTATTGGGAGGAGCGGATCGCGCCGGAGATCCGCACGGGCAAGCGCGTGCTGATCTCGGCGCACGGCAATTCGCTGCGCGCGTTGGTCAAGCATCTGTCGGGGATCCCTGACGAAGAGATCGTCAACCTCGAGATTCCGACCGGGCAGCCGATCGTGTACGAGCTGGACGAGAAGCTTGTGGCGAGCGACCGCTATTATCTTAGCGAGCGGTGATCCTTTTAGCCCCTCCCCTTCAGGGGAGGGGTTGGGGTGGGGCCTGTCCGCGGGCGACGGTCTCGATGAGACATCCCCCACCCCCAACCCCTCCCCTGAAGGGGAGGGGCTTAAGTGTGTTGCCCTCCCCGCTCCTCCCCACTAACAACCCACGCTTCCTGAAGACGGGGCAAGCATGTCGGACGCACCTAAAGTCGGCATCATCATGGGCAGCACTTCCGATTGGGAGACGATGCGCCATGCCGCGCGCGTGCTCGACGAACTGGGTGTGCCGCACGAGACCAAGGTGGTCTCGGCGCATCGCACGCCGCAGCGGCTTTACGATTACGCCACCAGCGCCGCGGACCGCGGGCTAAAGGTGGTGATCGCGGGCGCGGGCGGCGCGGCGCATCTCCCCGGCATGGCGGCATCGATGACGCACTTGCCCGTGCTCGGCGTGCCGGTCGAGTCAAAGGCGCTCAAGGGCGTCGACAGCCTCTATTCGATCGTCCAGATGCCCGGCGGCGTCCCCGTCGGCACGCTGGCGATCGGCAAGCCCGGCGCGATCAATGCGGGCCTGCTGGCCGCGGCGATCCTCGCGACCTCGGACGACGCGCTCGCCGGGCGGCTCAAGGCATGGCGCACGGCGCAGACTGACGGCGTGGCGACCGACCCCGAATGACTGCGCTCCCTCCCGGATCGATCATCGGCATTTTGGGCGGCGGCCAGCTCGGGCGGATGCTCGCGGTCGCCGCGGCGCAGCTCGGCTATCGCACGCACGTCCTCGCGCCGGATGCCGAGAGCGTCGCCGCTCAGACCGCATCGAGCTACACCCGCGCCGATTATCACAGCCGCATCGTGCTCGACGAAGTCGCCGGGCAGACCGACGTCGTGACTTACGAGTTCGAGAATATCGCGATCGGCCCGGTCGAATATCTGTCGGGTAAGGTTCCGGTACGGCCCGGCCCGCAGAGCCTGTCGATCGCGCAGGACCGTGCACGCGAGAAGGCGTTCGTCGGCGCTCTGGGCGGACGGACGGCGTCCTGGGCACCGGTCTCTACGCTCGAAGAGCTCAAGGCTGCGATCGACCAGATCGGCGCGCCGGCGATCCTCAAGACGCTGCGGCTCGGCTATGACGGCAAGGGCCAGGTGCGCATCCGCGACGCCGCCGAAGCGGAGGCGGCGTGGGCCGAGATCGGCGAGCGGCCGGCGATCCTCGAAGGCTTCGTCGCCTTCAGCCACGAATTCTCGATCATCACCGTGCGCGGCGCGGACGGCGCGCTTACCAGCTATCCTCCCCCGTGGAACGAGCACAAGGACGGGATCCTCGCCCGTTCCTCGCTCCCCGCCCCTGCCGAGATCGCACGGCATTGGACCGAAGCCGCCACGCTCGCCGGACGCGTCGCGGAAGCGCTCGGCCATGTCGGCGTGCTCACCCTCGAATTCTTCGCGACCGACGACGGACCGGTGTTCAACGAGATGGCGCCGCGAGTGCACAATTCGGGACATTGGACGATCGAGGGCGCCGAAACCTCGCAATTCGAAAACCATATCCGCGCAATCTGCGGGCTGCCGTTGGGATCAACCGCACTGACCGGCAGCCATGTCGAGATGGAGAACCTCATCGGCGACGAGGCACATCGCTGGGCGGAACTGCTCGCCGAGTCGGGCGCGCATCTGCACCTCTACGGCAAAGCGAATATCCGGCCGGGCCGCAAGATGGGCCATGTGACACGAGTGAAGCGCACCTGATCCTCCCCGCTAGGAGGAGGATTAAACAGAAAAGGGTTCGCTTCCTTTCGGGAGCGAACCCTTTTACCTCACCAGAAGTGCAACCTCAGCCGCGCGTGCCGGTGATCGGGAAGCTGCCGAACGCACCCGCAGTGACGGTGCCGTTGAGGTTGTCGCCGTCGACGGTCGCATCGACGGTGAGCGTCATCGGCATCGGCACGGTGATGTCGAGCGAGAAGGTCAGCGTGTCGCCGTCGACCTTGCCGTCCTTGATGTCGGTGGTGCCGAGCCCGCCCGAGAAATTGCCGGTGAAGCTGTCGCCCGCGCTCTGCACGGTGAGCACCGCCTGCTGATCGCCCATCGGCGATTTGGTCACCGTGTTCCAGCTGCCATCGACATTCGCCATTGCGTCTCTCCTGATCGCGGAAGTTATTTCGATGCGGCGGTCGCGGCCGAACCTGCCACCGATACTGCGGGAACCACCTCGACAGGCAGGCCGAGGCTGTCAAGCTGCGGCTTGACCTTCGCGGCGTCGCCCACGACCACCCAGACGAACTTCTTCGGGTCCAAAGCCGCGCGTGCCGCAGCGTCAAGTTGCGCGACGGTCATCGCCCGATATTTTTGCGTGACGGTGTCGTAGAAATTGTCCGGACGGTGCCGCAGGTCGTTCTGCTGCATCGCCGAGAGCACCGCGCCGGAGGTTTCGAATCGGCCGGCGAGCTCCCGCGTGGTACCGTTGACTTCGCGGGTCAGCTCGGCGTCGGTGACGCCCTTAGTGGCCAGGAAGTCGCCGACCTGCTGCTGGATCGCCTTGATCGATTCGCCGGTCTTGTCGGCCTGGACGGGGGCGCTGATCGTGTAGGGCACTGCCTTTTCGAGCCAGTCGTACCCGCCCCGCGCGCCATAGGACCAATGCTTGTTCTCGCGCAGCTCCATGTTGATGCGCGAGAGGAAGCCCGAGCCGAGCACCTGATTGGCCGTGACGGGAACGAGCAGCTCGCTCGCGGGATCGAGCGGGGTCATCTGTGCGGCGAGGATCAGCGACTGCGGCGAATCGGGGCGATCGACCAGCAGAATCTTGGGAGCAGCCTGGGTCGGCGCGACGGTGAACGCCTTGACGCCTGCCGCGCCCTCGCCCTTCCAGTTGCCGAAACGCGCCTCGAGCGCAGCCTTGACCTCGGCGAGCGGGCGATCGCTGACGACGAAGACCTTGGCCTTGTCCGGGCGGATCCACGCACGGTAGAATGCGAGCAGGTCGTCGCGGGTCAGGGACTTGACCGCGGCCGGATCGCCCGATCCGGCGGCGAGCTTCACATAAGGATTGCCGGCGCCATAGAGCAACGGCGGCAGCGCACGGCTGGCGAGCCCTTGCGGGCTGGTGAGTTCTTGCGCGATTCCGGTGAGCTGCGTTGCGCGGATCCGCTCGATCTCCTGGGGCGCGAATGCGGGGTTGCGCACGACATCGGCGAACAGGTCGAGTGCGCCGCCCAGATTCGGGCTGGGCGCCGTCACGCCGAGATACGTGCGATCGGCCGAGCTGCCGGTGCTGATGCTCGCGCCCAGTCGCTCGCGCGCCTCGGCGATCGCAGTCGAATCGAGGCTGGTGGTTCCTTCGTCGAGCAGCGACAATACGAGGGTCTGCGTGCCCAGCTTGGCGGCGGGATCCGCCGCAACGCCTGCGTCGAAGCTCATCACCACCTGGGTGACGGGAACGGCGGTGCGATTGGCGTAGACTATTTCCATGCCGTTGGAGAGTTTGGTGCGGGTGACGTCGGGGAAGTCGAGATCGCCGATCGGCGACACGCCCGGAAGCGCGCCGCGCGTGCCCTTGACCGCTTCGGCCTTCGGACCCTCGGCGGGCTTGGTAGCGGCGGGCACCGCCTGCGCTTCCTGATAGGCTTCGCGCTGGCCGGGCTCGACCATGATCGTCAGCGACGGACGGCTGAGCCACTTCTTGCCCGCGGCCTGCACCTGCGCTGGCGTGACTTTCGCGGTTTCGGCGAGCTGTTTCTTGTAGAAAGCGGGATCGTCCGAATAGAGTTCACCCGAAGCCAGCGCGACTGCCTTGCCGCCGAAGCCACCGACCGATTCGAGCCCCGAGATGCGACCCGATACCGTCGTGGTGGCGACACGCTGGACTTCATCCGCGGTAGGACCGTTCTTGATCAGATCGGCGACGATCTCGTCGAGCCGCTTCGCCACCAGATTGGCGTCGACGCCGGGCTTCACGATCGCCTGGACCTGGAAGATACCGAGCTGCGCCATCGACTGGACGCCGGCCGAGACCTGCACCGCCGCCTTTTCCTGGCGCACCAGCGCATTGTCGAGCCGCGAGCTGGCGAGCCCGCCGAGCACGTCGCCGAACACGTCGAGCGCGACCGCATCGGGATCGTTCATCCCCGGCACCGCCCAGGTGCGCAGCACCATCGTCGCCGCGACGCGATCCTTCATGGTCACGGTCTTCGACTGGGCCAGCGTCGGCACTTCGACCTTGGGAAGAACGCTCTTCGGCCCGGCGGGAATCGCGCCGAAATACTTCTCGACCAGCGGGCGCGCTTCCTTCGCGTCGACATCGCCTGCGATCACGAGCACCGCGTTGTTCGGCCCGTAATGCGAGCGGAACCAGTTCTTGACGTCGTCGAGGCTGGCGGCGTCGAGATCGGCCATCGATCCGATCACGTTATGGCCATAGGCGTTACCCGCCAGCAGCTCCTCGAGCAATTTGTAATAAACGAGACCGTAAGGCTGGTTGTCCCCCTGCCTCTTCTCGTTCTGGACCACGCCGCGCTGCTCATCGAGCACGTCCTGCGTGATCGCGCCGAGCAGATAGCCCATGCGATCGCTCTCGAGGAAAAGCGCTCGATCGAGCGCCGGGCGTGGGACGGTCTCGAAATAATTGGTGCGGTCGAACGACGTGGTGCCGTTGAAGTCGGTTGCGCCGACCTGCTTCAGCGGTTCGAAGAAATCGCCCGGGGCGTTCTCGGAGCCGTTGAACATCAGATGCTCGAATAGATGCGCGAAGCCGGTCTTGCCCTGCGGTTCGTGCTTCGAACCGACATCGTACCAGGTCGAGACCGCAACGATCGGCGCCTTGCGATCGGTATGGACGATGACACGGAGGCCGTTCTTGAGCGTGAATTCCTCATAGGGAATATCGACGCGCTTCACCAGCTCGGCCACGGGCACCGGCCTGGCGGCGGTGGCGCTCGCGGTGACCTGCTGCGCGGCGGCGGGGATCGAGGCGGTAGCGAGCGCAACCGTGGCTGCACTGCAGTACATCAGGAACGATTTCATGTGAGCTGGACTTCCCGGAAAGGATGAGGCTGCGCCGAACATAGCGCAGACAGTAACCGCTGCAACCGAATCCGTAGTCGCTTGTAGTCAGCCGTTTTTTGATTAGCCTCAACCGATTGGCGCCTTTTCCGAGAGACTTCCCATGCGCGTTTCGATGCTCCTCGTCGGGCTTTCGCTCGCCTTCGCGCCAATGGCCGCGCACGCCCAGGCGGCACCAGACGAACCGACGTTCAGCGCGAGCGAAGTGCGCAAGCATGTGGAGTTCCTCGCCGACGACGCGCTGGGGGGCCGCTACACGCTGTCGAAGGGCTATCTGACCGCCGCCGTCTATGTCGCCGAGCGCTTCGCCGCGCTCGGACTGGTCCAGGCCCGGACCGACGCGGGCTGGTTCCAGCTTGCCAAACTTCCGATCACGAGGGGCAACCCGCCGCGCAAGCGTATCTACAAGGCGCCCAATGTCATCGGAATCCTGCCCGGCTCCGATCCGGTACTCAGGAACGAATATGTCGTGCTGAGCGCGCATCTCGACCATGTCGGAACCGATCCGTCGCGCGCCGGCGACAAGATCTACAATGGCGCGATGGACAATGCCTCAGGTGTCGCGACCATGCTCGAGACCGCGCGCGCCTTCGCGGGGAGCAAGCAGCGGCCAAAGCGATCGATCCTGTTCGTCGCGCTGGCGGGCGAGGAGAGCGGGCTGCTCGGATCCGATTATCTCGCGCGCAACCCGGTGGTCGGGAAAGGCAAGGTGGTGGCGGACGTCAATCTCGACATGCCGATCCTGCTCTACGACTTCAAAGATGTGATCGCGTTCGGCGGCGAGAATTCGACGATGGGCGAAGTCGTCGCGCGTGCGGGCGCCAGCATGGGCGTCTCTGTCTCCCCCGACCCGATGCCCGAAGAGGATTTCTTCGAGCGCTCCGATCACTACAGCTTCGTCAAGGTCGGCGTGCCCTCGATCTTTCTGATGACCGGATTCAAGAACGGCGGCGAGAAGGCCTTCCGGAGCTTCCTTGCGAAGAACTATCACCAGCCCTCCGATCAGGCCGATCTGCCGTTCAACTGGGAAGCGGGCGCCAAGTTCGCGCGGCTCAACTATCTGATCGCCCGCGAAGTGGCCGACCTGCCCGAGGCGCCGCGCTGGTACGAAGGCAATCGTTATGGCGACCGTTTCGCCAAGGGCGCGCCTCGGGCACAGCGGCCGGCGCAGACCGCTCCATAACGGATCGGATATAGCTCTGCTTGCCGCCGCGAACGCGGCATCCTCGCGCCCGCCCGCCGCCCGCGGGTGGAGGACTCCCGATGCCCGGCCATTGCGAGCAGCCTCGCGCGAAGCGGACCGTGACGACGCCACGGGTCGCCGCATCGCTTGCCACGCATCCGCTCCAGGGCAGAGGTCCGCTACAGGCGATGCGCGCGCAGGCGATTCAGCTCAACGCCGGCCGCGCGAACCGTACCGGAATCCCTGACGGCCTTAAGCGCGGGATGGAGGGCATGTCGGGCGTGTCGCTAGACGACGTGACGGTACATCGCAATTCGGCCGAGCCCGCGCGCTTCGCGGCGCTGGCTTATGCGCAAGGCAATCAGGTCCATCTCGGCCCGGGCCAGGAGCGGCATTTGGCGCACGAAGTGGCGCATGTCGTCCAGCAGAAGCAAGGCCGGGTTCGTGCGACCGGGCAAGCATTGGGCCAGCCGCTCAACGACGAGGCCGGACTGGAGCGCGAGGCCGATGCGATGGGTGCGCGCGCCGCGTCGGCGCAGGCGTCCGGCCCCGCGCCGACGCCGGATGCCGCGATTCAGGCCCGCATGCCCATTCAGCGCCAGCCGGTCTTCCTGCTCGACCAAGCGGCAGTGCCTCCCGGCGTGAAGGGCATGCACGCGATCCTGGTCCGGCTCATCGAGACCGAAAGGAAGCTTGAGGGCAAGCTCCCAGACCTCGCCGCGATTCCCGAGCTTCCCAGGCTGCTCTTCCGGCTGATGCATGACGAGGGCCGGCACGACACGTTCGATCTGGATAGCGAGCAGGGCGCGGCATTCCTGACTTACGAGTTGCTGAGCCTCGGCAAGGCGCCGCAGCCTGTCCAGGGCGGCAAGGGCGCAAATGGGAGCAGCGGTGGCCAGACCGCGAGCGCTTCGTCCAAACCGCAGACCAGCGGCGGTTCGAGCAAGGCCTTCGAGACCGTGTTCCTCGGCGCGGGTGCGAGCATAGCTTATTATCTCGCCGCCGGGCGCGGCCAATATTCACCGAGCGCATCGATCATCATCGGTCTCGCCGATCCGTGGGGGGGCAAGCGTGGGCCGGGTGTGGTGGCGCACCCCGAAAGCATGATCACGCCGATGCTCGAGTTTCTCGGCCAGAAGACCGACAGCGTTTGGACCGAACGCGGCAAATTCGCGCAATTGGTGGCGACGGTGATCCAGCGATCCGGGCTGCCGCTGATCCGCGAGAAGGTGCTGCGCGTCGAAGAAATGTCCGACGGCACCTATCTGGTCAGCACCACCGGCGGACGGGTGCGCGCGCGCAACATTGTCGGCGGCATGGGCAGCGGCGAGCATCGCCCGCCCAAGGTCGACGCCAGTGCGATCGCAGCCAAGCCGAGCGACGTTGCGGAAAATCCGCAGCAAAACAGCGCGATCGCCAAGCGGGTAATGAACATGGACGTGTTCACGCGAGTCGCCGACCGCATCTACGGCGCCAGCGGGAGCGGTGGGAGCGCCGGAAGCGCCGCCAAGCTTATGCTGGCACCCGAAGGCCAGGCCGTTCCCGGGCGCGAAGCGCGCGCCGCGATCCATATGGTCCTGTCCGGCGGCAATGGCGGAATCGATGTCGCGTTCACCGCGCTGCAAAAGGGCTTCCGCGTGACCTGGCTGGTAGGGGCCGGCGGACCGCGCTTCCTCGAAGGCTTTTTCAACTATGCGGCCAAATATGCGATGGATCGTTCGGCGCAATTCTCGGCAACCGGCGGCCGCGCCGCTTCGGTGGACAGCAAGCAAAAGGTCGCCGAGATCAGGCGGCATCTGGAGCAGCTATATGCCGGGCAGGAGCACGTGCTTCTCAAGGGCGTGGTCGACTATTTCGCCGAGACGGCGCGTTTCGAGGCAGTTCATTTCGCCGATGCAGGCGCTGTCTCGCTCAAGGGCACGCAGGTCGACATCGGACTCGTCCTTGGTGAGCGGACCGTTGGAACGGTATCGGGCGACCTCTACGTCTATGCCCATGGCCAGGACGGATCGGCACTGCAAATCTTCGAGTCGCTGCGGAGCAAGATGACGCCGGTCATCGACCAAAATCTTCGCTTTCTCAGTCCGACGAGCCGGGAAAACCCCGACGTGAAGAGCGGACAGGTCAAGCAGCAGGACACCGTGTTGGGAATGGAACACCGGTCGAAGAGCGGCGGCTCGCTCAAGCTGATTGGCGCGGCCGGCTTCCGGCACCCCGATCAGAAGCCTCCCACGATGAGGCCAGTCATCGATTCGCTGCCCCCGAACGTGCTGCTCAACGACCAGCTGACGCCGTCGCGCAGCCAGATCGAAGCGCAGCTCGATTATGTCCGGCCTAATATCGCCTCCGTCGCCGACTTCATAACCGACGATCGCACCCAGCTCGCGATGCACATCGCCGCGCGCTATCCGTTCGTCCCGGGACCGGACATTGAGCAGCTGACCGCCACGATCATCCGCAGCCGGACCGACGGCTTCCCCAAGGCGCCCGAGATCACCGCGGTTCCCCCGAACAGCGCCAAGTTCCAGAAGGCCTGGGAAACCAGGCTGATCATGCTCAACGAGGTGGGCAAGCTCAAGAAAGAGGGCAAGCGAAAATCAAACCTCTGAGGGCCCCAATCGCTCTTGTGTTGCACAATGGCAACACTACATCGGCTCCGTAACCAATAGGGGCCAGCATGAACCTCGAAAAATTCACCGACCGCGCCAAGGGGTTCCTCCAATCGGCGCAGACCGTTGCGATCCGGATGAATCACCAGCGCATCTCGCCCGAGCATCTGCTCAAGGCGCTGCTCGAGGACGAGCAGGGCATGGCGACCGGGCTGATCGGCGCGGCGGGCGGCGACGCCAAACGCGCGCTTGCCGAAACCGATGCGGCGCTGGCCAAGGTTCCCGCCGTGTCGGGCGGCGGCGCGCAACAGACGCCGGGGCTCGACAATGACGCGGTGCGCGTGCTCGACCAGGCGGAGCAGGTCGCAGCCAAGGCCGGCGACAGCTTCGTCACCGTCGAGCGGCTGCTGCTCGCACTGGCGCTGGCCGGCACCACCACCGCGGGCAAGGCACTCGCCGCCGCCGGCGTCACGCCGCAGAACCTCAACGCCGCAATCGACAAGCTTCGCGGTGGACGCACCGCCGACACCGCGGGCGCCGAGGATCGCTATGACGCGCTCAAGAAATTCGCACGCGACCTCACCCAGGCGGCGCGCGACGGCAAGCTCGATCCGGTGATCGGCCGCGACGAGGAGATCCGCCGCACGATCCAGATCCTCGCGCGGCGCACCAAGAACAATCCCGTCCTCATCGGCGAGCCCGGCGTCGGCAAGACCGCGATCGCCGAAGGCCTCGCGCTGCGCATCGCGAACGGCGACGTGCCCGACAATCTCAAGGATCGCACGCTGATGTCGCTCGACATGGGCAGCCTGATCGCCGGCGCCAAATATCGCGGCGAGTTCGAGGAGCGGCTGAAGGGCGTGCTCGACGAGGTCAAGGCCGGCGAAGGCGACATCATCCTGTTCATCGACGAGATGCACCAACTGATCGGCGCGGGTAAGACCGAAGGCGCGATGGATGCGGGCAATCTGCTCAAGCCCGCGCTCGCCCGCGGCGAGCTCCATTGCATCGGCGCGACCACGCTCGACGAATATCGCAAATATGTCGAGAAGGACCCCGCGCTCCAGCGGCGCTTCCAACCGGTGTTCGTCGGCGAGCCGACGGTCGAGGACACGATCTCGATCCTGCGCGGATTGAAGGAGAAATACGAGCTGCACCACGGCGTGCGGATCACCGACGGCGCGATCGTCAGCGCCGCGACGCTCTCCAACCGCTACATCACTGACCGCTTCCTGCCCGACAAGGCGATCGACCTGATGGACGAGGCCGCCAGTCGCATCCGAATGGAAGTGGAGAGCAAGCCCGAGGAGATCGAGAATCTCGACCGGCGGATCATCCAGCTCAAGATCGAGCGCGAGGCGCTCAAGAAAGAGACCGATGCCGCGTCGAAGGACCGGCTCGCGACGCTCGAGGCCGAACTCGCCAATCTCGAGCAGCAATCGGCCGAGCTGACGACGCGCTGGCAGGCCGAGAAGGATAAGATCCATTCCGAATCGCGGATCAAGGAGCAGCTCGACGCCGCGCGCGGCGAGCTCGAGCAGGCGCAGCGTGCCGGCGATCTCGCGAAGATGGCCGAGCTTTCCTACGGCACCATCCCGACGCTGACCAAACAGCTCGAGGAAGCGCAGGCGACAACCAAGGGCGCGATGCTGCGCGAGGAAGTGACCGCCGACGACATCGCCGCGGTGGTCGCGCGGTGGACCGGCATCCCGATGGAGCGGATGCTGGAGGGCGAGCGCGAGAAGCTGCTCAACATGGAGGAACAGCTCGGCAAGCGCGTGATCGGCCAGGCCGATGCCGTGAAAGCGGTATCGACCGCGGTGCGGCGCTCGCGCGCCGGGCTGCAGGATCCCAACCGCCCGCTCGGCTCGTTCCTGTTCCTCGGGCCCACCGGGGTCGGCAAGACCGAGCTGACCAAGGCGCTCGCCGAATTCCTGTTCGACGATTCCAACGCGATGGTGCGGATCGACATGAGCGAGTTCATGGAGAAGCATTCGGTCGCGCGGCTGCTCGGCGCCCCTCCCGGCTATGTCGGTTACGAGGAAGGCGGCGTGCTGACCGAGGCGGTTCGCCGGCGGCCCTATCAGGTCGTGCTGTTCGACGAAGTCGAGAAGGCGCATGGCGACGTGTTCAACGTCCTGCTCCAGGTTCTCGACGACGGCCGGCTGACCGACGGCCAGGGCCGCACTGTCGACTTCTCGAACACGATCGTGATCCTGACCTCGAACCTCGGGAGCCAGTTCCTCACCAACCTCGCCGACGGACAGAAGGTCGAGGATGTCGAGCCGCAGGTGATGGAAATCGTGCGCGCGCATTTCCGGCCCGAATTCCTCAACCGGCTCGACGAGATCATCCTGTTCCATCGGCTGGCGGCGGATCACATGGCGCCGATCGTCGATATCCAGGTGGGCCGGGTGAGCAAATTGCTCGCGGATCGGAAGATCAAGATCGAGCTCACCGATGCCGCGCGCGCCTGGCTCGGGCGGGTCGGCTATGATCCGGTCTATGGCGCGCGTCCGCTGAAACGCGCAGTGCAGCGCTATCTGCAGGACCCGCTCGCGGACCTGATCCTGCGCGGCGACGTCAAGGACGGGGCTACGGTCACGATCGACGAGGGGGACGGGGCGCTGAAACTCAGCGTGGGCTGAGGCGCGATCGCCGGGCAAAAAGAAGGGGCGGCTCCTCGCGGAGCCGCCCCATTTTGTTGCGTCGTTCAGTCGTTAGAACTTGAACGAAGCGCCCGCACGGAAGGTGCGGCCGATAACGCCCGGGAAATGCCAGGTCGGCAGGTAGTTCACGCCCGAGTAAGACGCCGGTGCGATCGGCGCGCGCTCATTGGTGAAGTTGCCCACGTTCATGTAGAACGTGAAGTTGTCGTTCACCTTATACGTCATGTTCAGGTCGGCATAGATGAAGCGCTTGATGTAGCACGCATCTTCGCCGGTCCCGTACAGGTTCTGGTCGCACGACAGGTCGAGATCGCCATTGGCATCAGGCTCGACTTCGTCGGCGGCAACCGCCTTGATCCGCGAGACGTAATAGGTCGTCGCGCTGATCGAGAAGTCGCCGAGTTCGAGCGTGTTCTGCCAGTTGCCGCGCCATTCCGGCGTACCGGCACCCGACGACAGCTCGTACGGCCCAAGCGTACCGACATACGGGCGCGTCGTGCCATCGCCGAAATCGACGTCGAACTTCAGGATCTTGTTGACGTCGAGACGGCTGACGAACCGCACGCCGTCCGTGATCGGCAGATCGAGCGAAGCCGAGAAGTCGAGGCCCTCGGTCTTGAAGTAACCGGCGTTCACATACGGGCCGTTGATGACCAGCACGCGCGGCAGGGCGTTCGGGAAGAGCGGGTCGATCGCGTCGACGGCGCCCACCGTATAGCCTGCCGGAAGCGGCTGACCGGCGAAGTAGGCCGCGCGTGCCGCACCGGCATCCGGGCCGGCAACGATCACGTCGTTCTTCTTGATGTTGTAATAGTCGACCGTGATGCTGACGCCACGGGTCGGCTCGACAACGATGCCGCCGGTGAAGGCGCGCGAGGTCTCCGGCTTGAGGTTCGGGTTACCCGAGAAACCGCCGCCGACGCTGTACGACTGCGCATAGGGGTTGGTGTTGCCACCGCTGATCAGACCGCCGTGCGCGATCTGGAAGCTCGCGGGCGGTGTGAAGGTCACGAAACCCGGGAAGCTCGAGCGCGGATTGCTTTCCGCGAAGGTCGGAGCGCGGAAGCCCTGCGAATAGGTGCCGCGGATCGCCACTTCACGGATCGGCGTGAACTTCGCGCCGACCTTCGGCGAGAAGCGCGAGAAGCCTTCCGAATAATGGTCGTACCGGCCCGAGCCGCTCAGCTCGAGGATCGGCAGGACCGGCGCGCTGATTTCGAAATAGCCCGCAGTCACGGTGTGCGCGCCGAAAGCGGCCGCCGTGTTGGCATAATTCTCGCGGTTCGGATTCAGGCCCGGATTGTCGAGCGTCTCACGACGGATCTGGCCGCCGACAGCGACCTGGAGCGGACCGCCGGGAAGCTCGAAAAACTCGTGCGTGATCGATGCATCGAGCGATGCGAGCGACGTGGTTGCCCGGTTGGTGATGTTCGGAGCGACCATCTGACGCACCGCGTCGGTGTTAGCCGACGGGTTGATGAAATTGTACGCGCCGGTGTTCACCGCCTGCTTGAGGCCTGCGATGTTGATCACACCGAACGCGTTGAGCTCCAGATTGTCACGCGCGCCGACAGCCTCGACCCTCCAGTGGGTCTTCTCGCCGAACGAGCCGTTGAAGCCGATCGCGCCGCGAATGACTTCGTTGCCACGCTCGGTGCCCGTGCGGATGTCGCCGAACAGATAGTAGATGCGTGCCGCGTTAGCCGCCGCGGTTGCGGCGTCGGCGCCGTTGACGGTCGCATAGGGGTTGTTCGGGTTCAGGCGGCGGTCAGCGGCGGTGATGCAGTTCACGCCCGCAGCACAGACATAATAAGGCAGCACGATGCCCGGATTGTTCGACGCGGCCGACGGCGGGGCGCCATAAGGCTGGCGCTGACGGATCCCCGGCGGGGTGCCCTTGATATTGACCTGGCTGTGCGAATAGCTGCCGAGCACATAGGCTTCGATGTCGTCGGTCAGACGAATGCTGAGGCGGCCGTTGACCGAGAAGCGCTCCTGGAACGGCTGAACCTGGCTGAACTCATAGGTGTTGTCGTGCCGGCAGCCGACGCCGCCGGACGCACCGGCGACGGTGTAAGTGTTGCCCGGGCAGTTCGAGAGATTGAGCGTGGTGTAGAGGCCCGATGCAGCAACGCCGCCGGTGAACGGATTGTTGAGATCGCTCTGAGTGGTGCGGCGAACCACGGCGTTGATCGTGGGGGTCGACAGCGCGCTGTCGGCGGTGTTGTTGTCGATCAGGCCGATCGAGCTCAGGTCGGTCGTGTTGAACGGAAAGCCGACATCCTGCACCGAGATGCGGCGGTCCTGCTGATATTCGCCGTTGACGTAGAGGTTCCAGCCGGTGGCTTCATAGTCGCCGAAGCCCGCGGTCAGGTTGCCGCGATAACGCGCGCCATAGCCGCCCTCGGCGACGCCGCCCTCGACGGTACCGGCGACGCCGGTGAACTGCTTCTTGAGGATGACGTTGACCACGCCGCCGATCGCCTCGGCACCGTAGGTCGACGAGGCGCCGTCTTTCAGGACTTCGACGCGATCGACGATGCTGAACGGAATCGAATTGAGGTCGGTGTAGGAATTGTGGCCGTCGTCGTTCAGCGGGAAAGCCGCCGAACGGAGGCCGTCGATGAGGACGAGGGTCGACGACACGCCGAGGCCGCGCAGCGACACTGCCGAACCGCCTGCCGAGAAGCCGCCCTGGAAGCCGGTCGGGATCGAGCCGGCGCTATCGGCCGAGACCTGACGAATCGCATCGGCGATCGTGGTGGTGCCGGCGCGGCTGAGCGTCTCGCTGGTGACCACGGTCACCGGCGACGCGGTCTCCGTGTCGGTACGGCGGAACAGCGTGCCGGTGACGACGATGTCGCCCGAGTCCTGCGCATCATCGGTCTGCGCGTCGACCTGGGTCTGCCCCGGCGTCGATGCGTCCTGCGCGAACGCAGGCGCGGCGAACAGCGTACCTGCCAGCACCAGCGCGGACAAAGCCGAGCTGCCGCGCAGGCGTGCAAATTGCGTGTGCTTCATGAGTATCCCTCGCTTGTTCCGGCGCATGCCGCGATGCGGCGTCCGGAGTGTCTCCCCGCTCTCCCCGGATGCGCATTAGGCACACTTCGGGCAAAGCTTGAGGCGATGGATGAAGAGGGGTCCGCTCGCTGTAAAGCGGGCATTCAGGTTCACGGCCCGCCTTTTGGGAGCAGTGTATCCCAAATGACACATTGCGGGTTTGAATGTTGCGTGAGTAACTCGATACTTGAAAAATAATGTTGCGCCGCAATGAGCGAGACACATCAGTCCGCGGCCGGCATCGGCCCCGCGACAAGCAAGGGATCGAGCCGCGCGTCGTTCCAGCGCAGCCCCCAATGCAGATGCGGACCGGTGGCCCGCCCGCTCCTGCCGACCGCCCCGATCGGCTGGCCGCGGCGGACGCGCTCGCCCAATTTCACGTCGATTCGGGAAAGGTGCATGAACGCGCTGTTGAGCCCCATGCCATGGTCGATCAGCACCAGATTGCCTTCGAGCGTAAAGGGCCGGGGCGTGGCGAGGATGACCACTCCGTCCGCCGGCGCCAATACGATCGTGCCCGTCGGCCGCGCGATGTCTATGCCCGAATGATAAGCGCCGGGCTCGCCGGCATAGATTCGTTGCGAGCCGAACAGCGTCGAGATGCGGCCGACCGCCGGCCACAGGAAGGTCTGCCGCCAGCCTTGGGAATCGCTTCTCGACGCGCGCGCCGCGTTGATCTGGGCGAGCTCGGCCGGGCGCACCCGTTCGAACTCGGGGCGGGGCACCGGATATTTGGGCAAGGTGCTCAGGCGCGAAATGTCCCAGGCGCGCGGAGCGATCGAAAGCCGCTTGCGGAGCTCGCCGCCGGCATCGAGCCGGGCGACGAGCATCGCCGTCGGGCCGGCATCGCGGTCGAACGCGATCAGGAAGCGCCGGTCGGGAGCGATCTGCACCGGTCGGCCGTTGAGACTGAGCAATGTCGTTCCGCGCGGCGCCGTGCCGGTCGCGAGGCCGCCCTGCACCAGCTTGCCGGTCAACGCGAAAGGATCGGCTTGCACTGCCTCCGCTGGGGGTTCGGCGTCACGGGCCTGTGCGGCGGCGCAGAGCAGGCCGAGCGCAAGCGCGGCCCCGAACCGAGCGCGCCTCATTTGCCGTGGATCGCCTCGGCGGCATGCTGGGCACTGGCATAAGGCTCCTGGCGCTCGACGCTCCAGTAACGCAGCATATCGAGCGGAATGCGTTCGCCGCTGACCGCGCAGACGACGTGATCGCCCGGGGCGAGCACGCGGAAGCCGTTGGCCATATAGTGGAGCCGGGCGGCGCGGGCGGTGTTGGACATCAGCATGGCGGTCTCGATTCAGTGTCTGGTTTACAACAAGCTCGGTTGTTCAGGAGCTGAGGAACCTGCGTACGATTTGCCGCCCGGCCGCTCAACCCGGGCGTCTACGGGGCCGTCCCTGAACTGGAGCGTAATCGCTCCCGCCGCATGGGCTTCGGCGACGTTGCTGACAACCTTTCCCGACACCTTCGCGCTAACCCGGACATAGCCGCGCTGGAGCAGATTGTCGGGATTGACGCTGTCGAGCAGACGCGATGCGCCCTCGAAGCGATGCCGCGCGGTGGCGACGAGTTGCTCGAGTATGGCGGGGCGCAGCGCCCCGGCATCGCGATCGAGCTGCGCGCGGGCGAGCGTCACCCGACGCTCGAGCGCGCGATCGAGGCGGCCGGCGAGGTCGTCCATCTTCTGACGCTGAGGACCGAGCAGCGTATCGCGACGGGGGAGCACGCGAACCAGGGCGACGAGTCGCTCGCCTGCGCGCTCGTGATAGCGGCGGACACAGCGCTCGGTACGGTGCGCGAGCGTCGCCACGGTGTGGCGGACATCGGCGAGGACCGGCACCGCGATCTCGGCGGCGGCGGTCGGCGTCGGCGCGCGGAGATCGGCGGCGAAATCGCAAAGGCTCGTATCGGTCTCGTGCCCGACCGCTGAGATCACCGGAATTTCACTGTTCGCGACCGCACGGACAGTGACCTCCTCGTTGAACGCCCACAAATCCTCGATCGAACCGCCGCCGCGCGCGACGATGATCAGGTCAGGACGCGGAACCGGACCGTCCGCGGGCAGCGCGTTGAAGCCCTGCACCGCCGCGGCGACTTCCGCGGCGGCACCCTCTCCCTGCACCTTGACCGGCCAGACGAGGACATGGCTGGGGAAGCGATCGGCGAGCCGGTGCAGGATGTCGCGGATCACCGCGCCGGTGGGCGACGTCACTACGCCGATCGTGCGCGGCATATAGGGCAAGCGCTTCTTGCGCGCCGGATCGAACAGCCCCTCGCCCGCCAGTTTCGCCTTCAACTTCTCGAACAGCGCCATCAACGCGCCTTCGCCGGCGAGTTCCATCCGCTCGATCACGATCTGATATTTGGAGCGGCCGGGATAGATGGTGAGCTTGCCGGTGGCGATCACTTCGATTCCGTCCTGCGGCGAGAAAGCCAGTGCACTCGCGGCGCCGCGCCAGATTACCCCGTCGATCACTGCGTCGGCATCCTTGAGGCAGAGATAGGCATGGCCCGAGGCGGCGCGCTTCCACCCCGAAATCTCGCCGCGCAGCCGGACATGGCCGAACTCGCCCTCGACCATGCGCTTGAGCGCGAGCGAGAGTTCGCTGACGCTCATTTCAGGCGCGTTGTCCCCCGGCATTTGCTCGGCTACGAGCCGTCCAGATGACGTATCGAAGAAGGGGTCGGCCATGAACGTCCTGCTACTCGGGTCGGGAGGCCGCGAACATGCGCTCGCGTGGAAGCTGGCGCAATCGCCGCTCCTCGCGAAGCTCTACGCCGCGCCCGGCAATCCGGGAATAGCCGAGCACGCCGAATGCGCCGAAATCACAGTTTCGGACCATCGCGCAGTGATCGATTTCTGCCTGCGCCATTCGATCGGCTTCGTCGTGATCGGCCCCGAGGCCCCGCTTGTCGCGGGGCTCGGCGACAACCTTCGCACCATGGGCATCGGGGTGTTCGGGCCGAACAAGGCGGCGGCGCAGCTAGAGGGATCGAAAGGGTTCACCAAAGATCTGTGCGCGCGCGAGAACATTCCGACCGCGGGCTATGTGAAGGTGGAAAGCCGCGACGGCGGGCTCGCCGCGTTGAGCGACTTCGGGCTGCCGGTGGTAGTCAAGGCCGACGGGCTCGCTGCGGGCAAGGGCGTGACGGTGGCGATGACGCACGAGGAGGCCGAAGAGGCGATCCGCGGCATCTTCGCAGTGCCCGGCGGCAGCGCAGTGATCGAGGAATTCCTGGCGGGCGAGGAAGCCAGCCTGTTCGTGCTGACCGACGGGACGCACTTGCTTCCGTTCGGCTCGGCGCAGGACCACAAGCGCGTCGGCGACGGCGACACCGGACCCAATACCGGCGGCATGGGCGCGTACAGCCCCGCCCCGGTGCTGACGCCCGCGCTGGAGCGCGAGGCCATCGAGACGATCGTCCGCCCGACGATCGAGGCGCTGGCGCGGATGGGCTCGCCTTATTCGGGCGTGCTCTATGCCGGACTGATGCTGACCGCGCGGGGCCCGAGGCTGATCGAATATAATGCCCGCTTCGGCGATCCCGAATGCCAGGTGCTGATGCTGCGCTTCGAAGGCGATTTGCTGGAACTGATGATCGCGACGGCGAAGGGCGAACTGGCGGGTCGGCCGGATCCCGTCTTCTCGGCGGATACGGCGCTGACGGTGGTGATGGCGGCGGACGGCTATCCGGACACACCCGAGACCGGCGGCGCGATCCGCGGGATCGACGCGGCGGAAGCGACCGGCGCGAAGGTGTTCCATGCCGGCACGCGGATGGACGGCGACACCCTGGTAGCGAGCGGCGGGCGCGTGCTGGGAGTAACGGCGCAGGGGCCTTCGGTCCGCGCTGCACAGGCGGCGGCGTATCGCGCGGTGGATGCGATCGACTTCCCCACCGGCTTCTGCCGGCGGGACATTGGCTGGCGCGAAGTGGCACGCGAGGGCAAGGCGAAATCCTAGGCCCGGGCGGGCGGGCGGGCGGGCGCACCGCCACGCCCCGCCGTCAAAACGCGTATTTCAACGTCACCCGCGCATTCCTCGGTTCGCCATATACGAAGCCCGGGAACCAGCTGTTGCCGCTGAAAAAGGTCTGATCGAGCAGATTGTCGACATTGAGCTGAAGCGACACCTGCTTGTTCAGGTCATAGCGCGCCATGATGTTGACGATCGCATAATCGGGCTGGCCGATCTTCTCGACGACTCCCGAGCCGGGATTGGCCGCAGTGACCGGCGGCTGGCTCTCCCATTTGAGCGCGCCGCCGATCCGCAGGCCGTCGAGGGTGCCGGTAAAGCCGTAAGCGGTCGCGAAATTGAACGCCCTGCGCGGCTGATGGCTGAGCACGTCGGCACCGTCCGCGTCCTTCGCGCTGTAATCGCTCCAGCCCGCGCTGACGTCCCATTGCGGGGTGATCTTGCCGACCACTTCCAGCTCGTAGCCTTTGGCGACAGTCCCGCTCGCCCCGCGATACGCCGGATTGGACGTGCCCGGCACGAACTGGCCCGGATCGGGCACGGCGAGATTATCCTGTTCGATGCGGTACACCGCCGCCGTCGCGAGGAGCTTGCCGCCCAGCAGCAGCGCCTTCACGCCCGCCTCGTAGCTTTTCCCTTCGAGCGGATCGAGCAACCGGCCCTCGCGGTCGCGCAGATTGCCCTGCGGCTTGAAGATGTCGGTGTAGCTCACATAGGCCGAGAGATTGTCGGTGATGTCGTAGATCAGCCCGGCATAGGGCGTGAACACGCCCTTATACGCCAAACTGTAAGCAGCCCTGCCCGAAGGAAGTGCCTCCTCGTTGCGCTTGAAGCTGCTCAGGCGCCCGCCGGCGATCAGCTTCAGCCCGTCGAACAGGCTGATCCGCGTCGTGCCGTAAAGTGCCGCCTGCGTAGTGTTGCCCTTGTCGGACAGCACGTAACGATTGCCCCATTCGGGTTCGGCAAGCGTGCCGTCCCAGCGATTGAAATCACCGACGGGGTCGATCGCGATGGGATCGCGATTGGTCCAGCCGCCGTCGAGATAGCTCGCCATGGCACCGAAGGAGAGGTCATGGGTGCCGCCGAGCAGCGCGAACGTGCCGTTGGCCTGGATGCTGCCGTGCCATTGCTCGGGATCGGCCTTGTACCAATAGCCATAGCTGGTCATGCCCAGCCCGGTCACCCAATCCGGCATGCCGTCGAGCCACAACAGCTTCGAATCCTCCAGCCCCTTGTGATAGCCGAGGTCGCCGCGGATGCGCCAACCGCCGCCCAGATCGTGTGTCAACGTGGCGAAGGCCGAGATCTCGGTGGTGTTCCAATGGCCCCAGTCGGTGCCGGTGGTCTTCGACCGCGGCCAATCGGTCCGCGTGCCGTCGCTGTACCAATAGGGAAGCTGCGCCCACATCACGCCGTCCCGATCGTCACGCTGATAGCTGGCGCCGAAGGACAATTTGGTGCGCTCGCCCAGATCGGCATCCAGCACGCCGTAGAGGACGAGGCCCGTCCTTTCCTCGCGGTCGACGAACCCATCCTGCCGATATGCCTGGGCGACGGCACGGACGCGCACCGTGCCCGATGCGTTGAGCGGCGACTGGACATCCACCGTCGCGGCGATGCGGTTCCACGAACCGCCTTCGAGGCTGGCATAGCCGTCGAATTCGCCGGCATCCGCATGCTTGCGGATCAAATTGACCACCGCCGACGGATCGCCCGCGCCGTGCATGAGGCCAGCCGCGCCGCGGACCAGATCCACGCGCTCGTACAATACCGTGCTGGTCTCACCGAAACCGACATTGCCGTTGACGAACGGCGCGCCGTCGAGCTGGAAATTCTGGACCTCGAAGCCGCGCGCGGAAATGGCGCTGCGGCCGCGATCGATGTCCTTCTTGGAAATGCCCACGGCAAAGTCGAGCGCGTCGTTGATCGACGTCAGCGCCTGATCGGTGATCTGCTGCCGGGTGATGACGCTGATCGTCTGCGGCGTTTCGATGGGCGTGAGGGGGAGCCCGGTGGCCGCGGTGGGTTCGTTGCTTCGGCCGTAACCGGTAACGACGATGTCTTCGTCAGCCCCGTCGTTCGTTGCCGCGTCCTTTTGCGGCGCTTCCTGCGCGTGGACCAGTGCCGGCGTGAACAGCCAAGCCGTGCCCGTCAGCAGCAAACAAAATGAACGGCGCATCATTTTCCCCTTTTTGGCTTCCCTCGCATCGTGCTTCCGATGCGCCGGGCGCGCACTCGATCGCCGCCAGAACGAAGCCGGCAGCGTGAGGCGAACCGGCGGGATCTGGCGGGATGAGCGAGCGCAACGATCGCGACGGCCGAACGACGATTCGACTTCCCGGGGCGGATCGCTAATGCGATTGAGTTGCAATTACAAGAGTGGGCAGGCAGCCGAAGCCCTCAGCCCCGCGCGGATTGTCCGGCGATCAGCTTCTGCGACAATGCCCGCCAGTCGCCGAAGCCCCAGCGATCGGGGTCTTCCTCGCTGACGATCTGGTCGCTCCCGCCCGCGCTGGACAGGAAGACATCCTCGAGCGTGAGCGGCGCGCGTTCGAGCGCGCAGTGGAAGATGCGGACCTTGCTGCGCGCCTCCCTGGCGCCATCGGGCAGCGTGATGCCGAGGCGGTTCGAGCGCATCCGCACCAGCAGCCCGGTGGGCGCGACGCCGACGCTGCGGAAGAACTTGAACAGCAATTCGCGATCGAAATGGCCTTCCCAGCCATGCATCTCGGTCGCGGCCCGGAGCGGCGTCCAGCCTTCCTTGTAGGGGCGAGCGGAGGTGAGCGCGTCATACACGTCACAGATCGCGCCCATCCGCGCGGCTAGGCTGATCGCATCGCCCTTGAGGCCCTTGGGATAGCCAGTTCCATCGATCTTCTCGTGGTGGAGCAGGCTGACGTCGAGCACTTCCTGGGTGACGCTCTCCCCATTGGCGAGCATCGCATGGCCGTGCTCGGGATGGGTGCGGATCAGTGCGAGTTCATCCTCGTCGAGCGGGCCGGGCTTGTTCAGGACGGTGTCGGGCACCGCCATCTTGCCGATATCGTGGAGCAGGCCGGCCAGCCCCATCGACCGCACGGTCGGCTCGTCGAGACCGAGCTGATTGGCGAGATTGACCATCAGCGCGCAGACCGAGACCGAATGGAGATAGGTATATTCGTCCTTCGACTTCAGCCGCACCATGTCGATGAACATCGCAGGGTTGCGATCGACGGCTTGCGAGATGTCGGTGACGACTGACGCGACCGCTTCGGCGTCGATCGGTTGGCCGAGGCGAGCACCGTCGAACACGCTTTTCACCGCGTGCTTCGATCGTGCGATCGTCTTGCGGGCAAGCTCGCGATCAATCCTCACCGAATCGACCGGCGCGCAGGAAGTAACGGACATTTCAGCCAACGCCGGCTTGAGCACTCCCCCCGCAATATGCGCCCGTGGCGCGGCGCCTCCCTCGGGGCCGACGCCGCGTTCGACGTCGATCAGAACGGCGGGGACATCGCTGGCAAGCAGCGCGGCAAGATCCTCAGGCCGTTCCAGCAGGAAACGCGTGCGCCAGAACGGATGACTGAACCACGATCCTTCGAATCCGTGGATGTACATGCCCATCCTGGCCTGCCCGGGTGCGATCCGTCGCAGCAACTATTTGCCCCCCGCGAAACGGTAGCCGTTTCCAGCTGTCTATCCGTTTCGAGGTTTAGCAGTGCTTAAAAAAGCGTCTGAAAACAGGCGAATATGTTTCCATCATGTTTCAGAATCGCCGAATCCTCAGACAGCGGCCAGCTGCTTGAGGTCGGCTTCGGCGCGCGCGCCGTAATGCTGGATGATCTCGGCAGCGCAGATCGCGCCGAGTCGGAGCGATTCCTGCAAGCTCCGGCCCTGCGCCTGGCCGAACAGGAAGCCCGCAGCGAACATGTCGCCGGCACCGGTGGTGTCGACGAGGCGCTCGATCGGCTCGGCCGGCACTTCGACCCGCTCCGAACCCTGCAGGGCCATCGCGCCCTTCTCGCTGCGTGTGACGACGAGCAGAGGCACCTTGCCGTGGATATGCTCGACCGCCGCCTCGAACGTCTCGTGCTCGCACAAAGCGAGCAACTCGCTCTCGTTGGCGAAGAGAATGTCGATCAGGCCGTCCTCGATCAGCTTGCGGAAATCGCCGCCGTGGCGCGAGATGCAGAAGACGTCGGAGAGCGTGAAGGCGACTTTCCGGCCATTGGCCCGGGCAATATCGATCGCCTTGCGCATCGCGGCACGGGGCTCTTCGGGATCCCACAGATAGCCTTCGAGATAGAGGATCGCGCCATTGGCGATTACTGCTTCGTCGAGCGCGGCGGCGGGCAGGAACTGCGACGCGCCGAGGAAAGTGTTCATCGTACGCTGGCCGTCGGGGGTGACGAAAATCAGGCAGCGCGCGGTGGTCGGCTGACCGGGGCGAACCGCGGTGGCGAAGTCGACGCCGGCGGCGCGGATATCGTGCGCGAAGACGGTGCCAAGCTGATCGTCGGCGACCTGGCCGATGAACGCGCACTTGCCCCCGAGAGCCGCAATGCCGGCGACGGTATTGGCGGCCGAACCGCCCGAGACTTCGCGGCCGGGGCCCATCTTCGCGTAGAGCGCGTCGGCTTCCTCGGGTGAGAACATCAGCTGCATCGAGCCCTTGGCGACGCCGATCTCTTCGATGAAGCTGTCCTCGGCCTGGGCGAGAATGTCGACGATGGCGTTGCCGATGGCGACGACGTCATAGGTGGGGCTGGTCAAATCTGGGCTCCGACAGGGTTGCGCGGGCGCCCTAGAGCGCGGCAAAGCATAGCGCAATGATGCACGCGTTCTTCCTCGCGCTGGGACAGCTGTTCGACCGGCCGGTATTATTGGTCCTGCTCAAGTCCCTGGCGCTGACATTGCTGCTCTTCGCAGGACTTGGGCTGGGGCTCTGGTATGCGATGGATTGGCTGGGAGGTGCGACCAGCGAATGGATGGGGATCGGCAGCGACGCCGGGGCGTTCGCCGATGTGGCGACATTGCTGCTGTTCCTGCTCGGCTGGTGGCTGCTGTTTCGCGCAGTCGCAGTGGCGGTGTTGGGGATCTTCGCCGACGAAGTGGTCGCGGCGGTCGAGGCGAAGCACTATCCGGCGGCGCATGCCGCGGCGCGCGCCGTGCCGCTGGGACGCTCGATCACGATGGGCGTGGGTTCGGCGCTGCGGACGATCGCAGTCAATCTGCTGCTTTCACCGATCTATCTGATGCTGCTGATCACCGGCTTCGGCACGGCGCTGGCGTTTTTCGGAGTCAATGCCTGGCTGCTGGGGCGCGATCTTGGAGACATGGTCGCGGCGCGGCACATGGCTTATGCGCAGATTGCCGAATGGCGGCGGCAGACGCGGCTGCGTCGCTTCGGCCTGGGGGCTGTCGGCACGGGGCTGTTCCTGGTGCCGCTGATCAATCTGGTCGCGCCGGTGCTGGGTGCGGCGATGGCGACGCACGCATTCCACCGCAGGAGAAACGCATGAGATTCTGGGTTCTGGCGGGCGCGGTGGCGCTGGGCGGTTGCGGGGCGGAGATGATCCCCGAAGCGCGCCCCGCCGCCCATGTCCCCGTCCCCAGCGCGGCCCCGGCGGCTGCGCCGGCGAGCGTGACTGCGGTAAAGGGGCAACCGGCGGCGCGGCTGATCGCCCAGTTCGGCCAGCCGACGCTGGACGCGGCCGAGGGCCCGGCGCGCAAGCTTCAGTTCGCGGGGCCGATTTGCGTGCTCGACACTTATCTCTATCCGCCGTCGAACGCACGCGGCGAGCCGGTGGTGACCTATCTGGAGACGCGTCAGCACGACGGCAGGCCGATCGACCAGGCGAGCTGCCTCGCGGCGCTGGCGGCGGGCCGGCCGTCGGGGCGGTAGCCAAGCGCGCTCCCCTCTCGCTTGCGGGAGGGGTCGGGGGGAGGGTCTGACGTGCGTGAGTCGCGAAACCTCCCCGTCGCACCCTCCCCTAACCCCTCCCGCAAGCGAGAGGGGGAATTAGCCGCTCCAGCGCCCACTCCGCCGCTTCGCGGATCACTTCGTCGGGATCGACGAGCAGGGCGCGGACCGGTTCGACCAGCGCAGGGCTGGCGCTGTTGCCGGCGGCGATCAGGCAATTGCGGACCATGCGATCGCGGCCGATGCGCTTGATCGGCGAGCCTGCGAACACCTCGCGAAAGCCGGCATCGTCGAGCGCGAGCAGATCGGCCAATTCCGGCGCGGTCAGTTCGGCGCGCGGGGCGAAGGCGAGGTTTGCCTGCGCGGCGGCCGCGAACTTGTTCCACGGGCAAACCGCGAGGCAATCGTCGCAGCCATAGATGCGATTGCCCAACTTCTCCCGGAATTCGTGCGGGATCGGACCTTTGTGCTCGATCGTCAGATACGAGATGCAGCGGCGCGCATCGAGACGATAGGGCGCAGGGAAAGCATCGGTGGGGCAGGCCGTCTGGCATGCGTCGCAGCTGCCGCAGGTCGAGCGCCCGGCGCGGTCGGGCGCAAGATCGAGCGTGGTGTAGATCGCGCCGAGGAACAGCCAGCTGCCATGGCTGCGGCTGACGAGATTGGTGTGCTTGCCCTGCCAGCCGAGCCCGGCGGCTTCGGACAGCGGCTTCTCCATCACCGGCGCGGTATCGACGAACACCTTGACGTCCGCGCCCGGCGCCGCGCCGACCAGCCAGCGCGCGAGCTCCTTCAATTTGCGCTTGATCAGGTCGTGATAGTCGCCGCCCTGGGCATAGACCGAGATCCGGCCGACCTCCCCTTCCCCGGCCAACGCGAGCGGATCGGCGGCGGGGGCATAGCTCATCCCGAGCGCGATCACCGAGCGGACCCCCGGCCACAGCGACGCGGGGCTTTCGCGGTGGTGCGCGCGCTCCTCCATCCAGATCATCGAGCCATGGCTGCCGTCGGCGAGCCATTGGCGCAGGCGTTCTCCCGCCGCGGGGGCAGCGTCGGCGCGCGTGACTCCGCAAGCAGCAAAACCGATTTCGGCGGCTTTCTCCTTGAGGCGTTCTTCCAGTGGCTTGTCTTGGCGCACGCGCACCCGCTACCACGAAGCGCGAGGGAGGGCACCAATTTGAGCAGCGATCTGGCGGTAAGCGCCAACGGGCTCGTCAAACGCTTCGGCGATCGGCGCGCAGTGGACGGGGTCAGCATCGCAGTCCCCAAGGGACTGATCTATGGCGTGCTCGGCCCCAACGGCGCGGGCAAGACCACGACGCTGCGCATGCTGCTCGGGATCATCGAGCCCGAGGAAGGCGAGCGCATGCTGCTGGGGCACGACGCGCCGCGCAACGCGAGCGACCGGGTCGGCTACCTCCCCGAGGAGCGCGGGCTCTATCCCAACATGAAATGTCGTGAAGCCATCGCCTTCATGGGCGCACTGCGTGGGCTGCCGTGGAGCGTGGGGCGCAAGCGTGCAAGCGAGTTGCTCGAGGCAGCGGGGCTCGGCCACGCCGCCGACGACAAGATCCGCAAGCTCTCCAAGGGCATGGCGCAGCTGGTCCAATTGCTCGGATCGGTGGTGCACGAGCCCGAACTGCTGGTGCTCGACGAGCCCTTTTCGGGGCTCGACCCGGTCAACCAGGAGCGGCTCGAGAAACTGATCCGTGGCCAGCGCGACCGCGGCGCGACGATCCTGTTCTCGACCCATGTGATGGCGCATGCCGAAAGGCTGTGCGACCGGCTGTCGATCATCGCAGGAGGCGTGGTGAAGTTCGAAGGCACGGTGAACGAGGCCCGATCGATGCTGCCGCTCAAGGCGCATTACACGCCGCATCATCATGCCGACACCGCGGGCGCGCTGCTGCCCGCCGACGCCGAGCGCGAGAACGGGAGCTGGCGCTTCACGGTGCCGCCCGAGGGGATCGAGGCTTTGCTGGTGCGGCTGATCGACGCGGGTTACGGCATTTCCGGCCTGTCGATCGAGCGCCCGGGGCTGCACGACGCATTCGTCCGCATCGTCGGCCCCGAAGCGCTGGAGCAGGCGGCATGAAGTTCGGACGCTTGCTCCGCCAGGCGCTCACCGTGGCGCGCCGCGACTTCACCGCGACGGTGATGACCCCGACCTTCCTGCTGTTCCTGCTGAGCCCGCTCCTGATGATCGCATTCGCGACGGTAGGCAGCATGACCGCGAGCAGCGCGGCCGGCGGCGGCGAGGAACGGCAGCGTGTGGTGGTGATCGCCGCGCCCGACAAGGCCGATGAGATCGCCGCGGTCGATAAGCAATTGCGCCAGGTGTTCACTGTGCCGACGGCGCGGCCGGCGCTGCAGATCGAGGGCCCGGGCGACGACGTTCCGGCGCAGGCCCTCGCCTTGCTGGACAGCAGCCAATTCGACGTGGCGGCAGTGCTCTATGGTCCGCTCGATCGGCCGCAGATCCTGCGCAGGCCCTCGGGCTATGCCGAAGGAATATATCTGACGCAGCTTGCCGAACAGGCACTGCGTGCCGAACGCAGCGGCGGTGCGAAGCAATTGAGCAAGGCCAATGTCACCGAGGTTACCTCAGGCCAGGCGACGACCGGAGGGCGCAGCCAGGCAGCCTATTTTGCCGCCCTTGGCATCTTCTTCCTGACGTTGATGCTCTCTGGCCAGGCGGTTGGAGCGATGGCCGAGGAACGATCGAACAAGGTGATCGAAGTGCTTGCCGCGGCGATCCCGCTGGAAAGCGTGTTCTTCGGCAAATTGCTCGGCGCGTTCGGATCGGCGTTGCTGTTCGTCTGCTTCTGGGGGACGCTGATCGCACAATTGCCCAAGGTTGTGCCCGCGAGCTGGGCGGCCGAACTGGGTAATCTGAGCACCGCCGTCGGCCCGATCTTCCCCTTGCTGTTCGTCGTCTATTTCACCATGGCGTACATGCTGCAGAGCGCCGTGTTCCTCGGCGTCGGAGCGCTGGCGGGCACCCAGCGCGAGATCCAGATGCTGTCGCTGCCGATCACGATCTTCCAGTTCTCGATGCTCGGCTTCGCATCCTATGCCGCCGGCCATGCCGATAGCTGGGTGGCGCGGGCGGCGGAAATCTTCCCTTTCAGCTCGCCCCTGGCGATGGCAGCGCATGCGGCGAATTCGCCGGCTCTGTGGCCGCACGCAGTGGCGCTGGTCTGGCAGATGCTGTGGGTGGCAATTACCGTGACGGTCGCGGCGCGGCTCTTCCGGCGCGGCGTGCTCAAGTCGGGCGGGCCGAAGCGCAGCAAGCGGCAGGCCGAGCGACCCGCTATTGACATTAGTGTCAGTTAAGGTTCTCCTCCCCCGTAAAGGAGAGGCAGAATGGCTACGCTTGCGACTGAGTCGAGCCCGGAAAAGGCCGTCGATCCGCTCGATGTGAGTCGCGCCGAACTGTACCGCGACGATGTCTGGCAGGCGCCGTTCCGCGAGTTGCGCGAGAAAGCCCCGGTATATTATACCGAGCATAGCGCCTTCGGCCCCTATTGGTCCGTCTCGTCGTACAAGCCGATCGTCCAGGTCGAATCGCTGCCCGACCTCTACTCGTCCGAAGCGGGCGGAATCACCATCGCCGATCTGCAGGAAGGCGACATCAAGATGCCGATGTTCATCGCTATGGACCGGCCCAAGCACACTGGCCAGCGGCGGACGGTCGCGCCGGCGTTCACGCCCTCCGAGATGGTGCGGATGAACGAGAATATCCGCACGCGCAGCGCCGAGATCCTCGATTCGCTGCCGGTGGGCAAGGAATTCGACTGGGTCGACACCGTCTCGATCGAGCTGACCACCCAGATGCTGGCGATCCTGTTCGACTTCCCGTGGGAAGAGCGGCGGTTGCTGACCTATTGGTCCGACTGGGCAGGCGATATCGAGATCGCCAAGGACCCGGTGCGCAAGGACCAAAGGCGGACGATCCTGTTCGAATGCGCCGCTTATTTCGGCAATCTCTGGCAGGGGAAGATGGGCAAGGAGCCGACCCCGGACCTCATCTCGATGATGATCCATTCGGACGCGATGAGCCACATGGATCAGATGGAGTTCCTCGGGAACCTGATCCTGCTGATCGTCGGCGGCAACGACACGACGCGCAATTCGATGAGCGCTTATGCCTGGGGCCTCGAGCAGTTTCCCGACGAGCGCGCGAAGCTCGAAGCCAATCCGGCGCTGATCCCCAATGCAGTGCAGGAGATCATCCGCTGGCAGACGCCGCTTGCCCATATGCGCCGCACTGCCACCCAGGACAGCGAGCTGGAAGGGCGGCAAATTCGCGCGGGCGACAAATTGGCGCTCTGGTATCTCTCGGCCAATCGCGACGAGAGCGTGTTTCCCAATGCCGACAAGATCATCGTCGATCGCGAGAATGCGCGGCGGCATCTGGCGTTCGGGCACGGCATCCATCGCTGCGTCGGCGCGCGGCTGGCGGAATTGCAGATCGGCATCCTGCTCGAGGAGATGGCGAAAAGGAGGCTACGCGTGAACGTCCTCCACGAACCCGAGCGCGTGGCCGCATGCTTCGTCCACGGCTACAAGAAGATGCCGGTGGAGCTGAGCAGGTACTAACTAAATCCTTCTCCCCTTGTGGGAGAAGGAAGGGGCCCGCTCGCGCAGCGAGTGGGAAGGATGAGGGGGATTGAGGCTCCCACAAGGGGAGAGGGAGATTGGAAAATCGCTCGCTCGATCCCACATCCACCCTATGCAGACCAACCGCCGCAACCTCCTCGTCGTCGCCGGGCTCGGCGCGATCACCGCCGCTTGTGGCGTGCCCGCCGAAGCGGCGCAGCGCTTTTCCTTCACGCTCACCGATGCCGAATGGAAGAAAAGGCTGAGCCCGGCCGCCTATCGGACGCTGCGCCAGGGCGCGACCGAGTTTCCGGGGACGAGCCCCCTCAACCGTGAGCATCGCGCGGGGACATTCTCTTGTGCGGGATGCGCGCTGCCGCTGTTCGCTTCTTCGACCAAGTTCGACAGCGGTACGGGCTGGCCGAGCTTCACTGCGGCCTTGCCCAATGCAGTGATAACGAAGAGCGACCGGACCCTGGGGATGACGCGGACCGAAGTCTTGTGCCGGCGCTGCGGCGGGTATCTCGGCCATGTCTTCGACGATGGACCGCAGCCGACGGGCAAGCGCTATTGCATGAACGGCGTAGCGCTGACGTTTACGCCCAAAGCCTAGTTGGCGACGGTCTCGAGCTTGAGATCGCTGAGATCGAGGTTCAGCGAGGCGACGACGATCGGATCGGCCTTCTTCGCCATCTGGGGCGCAGCAAACGTGTCCGGTGCACCGTCCGAATAGATGAAGCCGTTGATCGGATAGGTCGAGGTTCCGAGGTCACCGAGCGGAGCGAACCAGACGCGGACTTCGCTCCAGTCGCCGGCTGCCGAGACGTCGACGGCGCGGACGTTACGCTCGATGCCGCCGCGGCGCGACCAGTTCGCATGCGTGAGCAGCACTTCGCGGTCGCTGACGATTTCCGAAACCATCGCGACATGCCCGAAGGGGTTCCTCGCGGTCTTCTTGAACGACATCACCGCGCCGACCTTGGGGGTATCGCCGCGCTCGTAGCGGCCGGCGGCCTGGCTCCACCAGGTCCAGGCATTGCCGTGGATATCCACGCCGGAGACCTGGCGGGCATAAGGCGCACACTGCAGATAGGCGCTCTTCGCCTGGGCGGGCACCGAAGCCATCAGGGCGCAGAACGCCGTCAGCGCAAAACGCGCTGCGAGAACACGAAACTTCATAGACCCCCCGGTCAGGAATCAAGCTGTTGATTGTTGCTAACCGCAACATAGGACGGCGGTACAGCCCTGCGGCCCGCCGATCCGACGAACCGTTGCGACGAACCGACGGATTGAAGGAACCAGCCAAAAAACCGCGGAAAACAGCGGCTTTGGCTCGCTTCAAAGATTTATACTTTCTTAATCCCAGGCCCCTTTTGGGCATGGGCTCCGTAAAAGCCCCATTGTTGCGCAAGAGCATCAGCTTGCAACTTTTCCCCAAGTGAGACTGCGATTCGTCGCAGCATTGTTGCGCCGCAACACCTTTTCGATTCCTATAATGAACGGGAGCCAACGGCTGATTAAGCGGCGCGTTAACCATTCTGTCGCATGATCGCCGTCGGGGATTGAGTGGGGTGGGAGTTAAGGTGATGGCATCGAGAATGAAGCCGGCCGAAGGCGCCATGACGTTGGCCGAAATGAAAGAATTCGCGGGGTTCAGCGCATCGACGCAGCGTTATGTCCGCCGCGCGCTCGACATCGGGCTCGAGCGCGAGGACGCCCTGGAGCGCTGGTCGCGCGACATAGTGGAAGCCGCGAGCATCCGCGCCCAGGCGCACATGTACGAGCGCATCCCCGAACTGCGTGCGCTGATGCCCGACGACAGCGATCTCGGTTCGATCGAGCCGTTCATGGCGCCGCTGGTGACCGTATCGGCATTCGATCTCGGCCAGGGGCGGCTGACGACCTTCTCGGCCTATCGCTTCCTCTATGAGCGGCTGATCGGCGCCGAGGTCCGGCCTTGGCTCCCCTCGGCCTTCTGCTCGGCCGCGGCGCTGCCGCATCTGCACCCGGACCTGCGCCGGAAACTGCTCCAGTCGATCAGCGAAGCGGCAGCGACTGCCTCGGGCTGGTCGAACCGCCAGCCGGCCTTCTTCCCGCAATGGGTGGAAAAGGTCGACGCGGCGGCATTGCCGAACTGATCTTCGCGCGGGCCTGCCCTCACCGGCAGGTCCGCCATCCCATTTCCCCGCGTGTCGCCTGGTCGAGGTGCAAATGATCGCGGTGCGCCGCGTTGTAATCGGGCGACAATACCGTCGAGAACAATTTGCATCCCCCGGTGCGCACCTCGCGCAAAAACGCGGCCTTTTCTCCGCCCCCCTCCCAATCGCCGAGCACGCGGACATGCGTGCCGTCCGACAGCCTGAAGCCGGCAATGTCGATCGCGTCGGCAGTGGCGTGCTCGCTCCAGTCGCCCGCGCTGCGGCCGTAGATGCGCCGGCACGAATAGCTGCCGAGATGCTCGATCCGCTCGACCCGCGCGCCGAAATGCTTCTGCGCGGCGGGCTGGAGGACATTCCACTCCCACATCGCCAGCGCGGCCGCCACCGGGCATGAAACGCCGAGCCGTGCCGGACTGAACTCGATCTTCTGGGTGCCGCCGGGGGCGAAGCGCAGCGCATCCGCATAGCCGCATTTGTCGCCCGATTGGACGGTCGGCAGGATCGCGTAGCGCACCCCCGCCGACTGGAGCAGCGCGCGGCATTCGGCGAAATTGTCGGTGAGGCCGGCAAGCTTGCGCCCGGTAAAGGCACCGATCGGCTGGCCGAGATCGAGCCGCGTCCAGGGCAGGTCCTGCGGACGGTTTCGCACCAGCGCATAGATCGTGAAGAAGAGCCCCAGCAGCACCGCGAAGGCGAAGACAGCGAGGATCGCCTGGCGGATCGTCCTCATGCCCGGATCGCTCGCGCGAGTGGCTCCGAAGTGACCGGATAGCCTAGATCGTCGGGAATGCAGAGATGATCGCCGTCGTCACGCGTCTCGATCCACGGCGTGACGATACGCACCGGGTGCGCGCGGGCGTCAGCCACGGCGTCGGCGAAGCTGGCGAACAGCGCCAGCCGCTCGAGGTTGCGCCGTGTCGGAAAAATGATCGTCGCCCCGCCGCGGTCGGCCGCGTCCAGCACTGCGCGCGCCGAGGCCCAGAAGACGCGGACATTTTCGTTGCCGTCGACCACCGGCTCGGCGCCTTGCGGCGCGCGGGCGAGATAGAAGCGCGTGTCGAACAGCTTGTGGTGAACCCCGGCAGGCAGCCAGCGCGCGAACGGAACCAAAACATCCAGATCGAGCGCGCCGCCGACTTCGTCGAGCAGTGTCCCCATCGCCTCGCCGGCATAAAGGCGGCGCTGGAGATCGGGGATCGTCGCGACCGGCACCGTCACGCCGACCGCGACGCAGGCTTCCTCGATCGTCTCGCGCACCGCGGCGATCCGCGCGGCGAGGTCTTCGGGGTCGCCGTCCAGCGTCATCGCCAGCACATGATCGCCCGGATCGACGCGCCCGCCGGGGAACACCAAAGCGCCGCCCGCGAACGACATCGCCCGCGCGCGCTCGACGATCAGCAATTCGGGCGGACCATCGGCGGTCTCGCGCATCACGATCACGGTGGCCGCGGGAATCGCCTCGGGTTCGGACATTCACCCGATCTAGGCGGCGATCCCCGGCTCTACCAGCCCGCGCTCTTGAGCCGGACGCGCGCGAGCGTGTCGCTCGAGGTGAGGAACAGGGTCCTGCCATCCTCGCCGAACGCGCAATTGGCGGTGGCCTTGCCGGTGGCGATCAGGCCCAGCGCCTTGCCCTCGGGCGAGAGGACATAGATGCCGCCGGGTCCGCTGGCGAACAGCCGGCCGGCCTTGTCGACCTCGAGCCCGTCGGGCATCCCCGGCAGCTTGCGGCTGAGCGGTTCGCTGAAATCGTGGAAGACGGTCGGCGCGGCGCGCGGCATGCCGTCGGCGCCCAGCGGATAGGCCAGGATCTGCGGCCGCGCCTCGTCCGACATCGCGACGTAGAGCGTGGTCTTTTTGGGGCAGAGGCCGATGCCGTTGGGGCGCTTCAGCGTATCGTCGATCACTCGGACCTTGCCGTCACGATCGAGCCGGAACACGCCGTTGAACGCCAGTTCCTTGAGCGGCGACGTGTCGCCTTCGGTCAGGCCGTAAGGCGGATCGGTGAAATAGATCGCGCCGTCCCGCCCGAACGCGACATCGTTGCAGCTGTTGAAGCGCTTGCCCTCATAGCGATCGGCGAGGATCGTGCGGCGTTTGGTGGCAAGGTCGAGCGCGGCGATCGCGCGGGTTCCCGAATCGGCGATGATCAGCCGCCCCTGCGCATCGACTCCGAGGCCGTTCGATCCCGCCTCGCGAATGCCGGCCGGGATCGGCCCGACCAGTCCCGACGGATTCAGGAACGGCGTGATGCCCTCGCTTTGCTTCCAGCGATAGGCGATGTTGGCGGGGACATCCGAGAAGAGCAGATAGCCGCCTTCTTTCACCCAGACCGGGCCTTCGGTCCATCTATAGCCGGTCCCCAGCACTTCGATCTGCGCATTCACGTCGATCACGGCGTCGAGGCCGGGATCGAACCGAGTGATGCTGCCGATGGTTTCGCCGCGTGCGAGCGCAGGCACGAAGGGGAGTGCCGCCATTCCGGCGAGCGCCGTGCGGCGCGTGATGGAGTTGGTCATGTCCCTCTCTTTACACGAATGGCCAGATCAGCAGCGCGATTCCGAAGCTGGTGAGGCCGGCGATCGTGGCGCCGATCGTCCAGCTGCGGAAGGTCTGCGCCTCGGTCAGCCCCAGATATTGCTTCACCAGCCAGAAGCCGGTGTCGTTGACGTGGCTGGCGATCGTGGCGCCGCCGCCGATAGCGACGGTCACCAGCGCGATCCGGCTGGGGCTGAGCGCCGCCGCGGTGATCAGCGGCCCGGCGAGGCCCGCGGCGGTGACCATCGCGACGGTGGCCGAGCCTTGCGCGATGCGGACGAATGCCGCGAGCAGGAAGGCGAAGACCGGCACTGAGACCTGTGCCGCGGTGACCAGGGCAGTGATCTGCTGCCCCGCCCCCGATTCGATCAGCACTTCCTTATACGCCGCACCCGCGCCGATGATCAGCACCATCAGACCGGCGGGTTCGAGCGCCCGGGTCATGATGCGCGAGAGCGTCGCCCAGGGCGCGCCTTCGCGCACGCGGAGCCAGCCGGTCACCGACAATGCGGCGAGCATCAGCGCAGTGAAGGGGTGACCCAAGAAGAGCAGGAAGGTCTTGGCCGGGCCCGGCGCCATCGCCTGCCCTGCCACTGCCGCGATCAGGATCAAGGCGAGCGGGAACAGCATCGCGAGCAACGCCGGCAGGAAGCCGATCGGGTTGGTCTGGGGAGCGCCTTCGTCGAGCATCGGCGGCGGCACCTGGTCGCCGAAACCGGGCGCGCCATGGAACATTTTCGCAAAGATCGGCCCGGCGAGGAGTGCCGAGGGAATTCCGCAGATCAGGCCGTAGAAGGCAAGCAGCCCGTAATCGGTGTGGATCAGCTCCGCCACCGCCACCGGGCCCGGATGCGGCGGCAGCAAGGCGTGCATCGTCATCAGCCCGGCCATCAAAGGCAGGGCGAAATAGGTCACCCGGCGCTCGGCCCGGATCGCCAGCGTGGCGAGCAAGGGCGCGAGGATGATGAAGGCCACGTCGAAGAACAGGGGCACGCCGACGACGATGCCCACCGCCGTCAGCGCCCAGGGCACCCGCTTCTCGCCGAACAGATCGAGCAGGCGGTGTGCGATGGCGTTGACGCCGCCGCTCGCCTCGAGCAGCCCGCCGAGCACTGCGCCCAGCCCGATCACCACCGCGACGAAGCCGAGCGCCTCGCCCGTGCCCTTGCGGATCGCGGCGATCACCGACTGGGGCTCGCCGCCGAATGCCAGCCCAGTGACCAATGCCACCAGCAGCAGGACGAGGAACGGCTGCAGCTTGAAGCGCAGGACGAGGACGATCACTGCTGCGATGCTCGCGGCAACGATCGTCAGGGTGTACCAGGGTTCGGGCATCAGGCGATCTCCACGCGGGCTTCGATGACGGTGGCGGTGAGAAGCTGCCTTCGATCCGCCTTCACGCCTTGGCCACCCGGATCGCCTTGCCTTCGCGCGCCGAGCGATAGATCGCCTCGATCAGCCGCATGTCCCGGAGACCTTCCTCGCCCGCGACGATCGGCTGGCGGCCGCTCATCGCGCATTCGGCGAGGTGATCGAGCTGCGCCACGAACTGGTTCTTGGCCGGCTCCGGCAAGGTCACCTGCTCGGGCCTGCCGTACTTGCGGGTCCACATCTGGTGCCCTTCATAGGGCGTCGCGGGCTCCATCCCCACCCAGCCATCGACTCCGGTGGCACGCCAGGCATTGTGGTTGGAGCTGTAGCTCGACACGCACGCGGCCAGCGCGCCCGAGGGGAAGCGCATCTGCCAGTCGATCCGATCCTCGACAGTGCGGAAGCGCGGATCGTTCCGATCGGTCGATTCCATCGCGCTGACTTCGATCGGCTCCTCGCCCGAGAGGTAGCGCGCGGCGTTGAGGCTGTAGATGCCGATGTCCATCATCGATCCGCCGCCCGACAAAGGCCGGTCGAGCCGCCACTGATTGGGCCGGATGGTGAAGCCGTGCTCGGAGGTGATCAGCCGCGGGCGGCCGATGAAGCCGTTCTTCACCAGCTCGATGCCGTGGCGGTTATACGGCTCGAAATGGGAGCGGTAGCCGATCATCAGCTTGCGATCCGCCTTCTTCGCGGCGGCGATCATCGCCTCGCATTCGGCCGCGGAGACCGCCATCGGCTTCTCGCAGAGCACATGCTTGCCGGCCTGGCTGGCGCGAATCGAATATTCGGCATGCAGCGAATTGGGCAGCACGACGTAGACGAGATCGATGTCGGGATTATCGCGGATGCTGTCGTAATTGGCGTAATTGTAGCGATGCGTCTTCGGGATGCCGTATTCGGTGCCGTAGCGCTCGAGCTTCTCTGGGGTGCCGCTGACCAGTGCGGAGAGCCGGGCGAATTCGCAGTCCTTCAGCCGCGGCATGATCTGGTTGGTGGCGTAACTGCCCAGCCCGACAATCGCATAGCCGAGCTTGCGCTTGGGGGGCTGCTGCGCCCAACCGCATGCCGGCAGCGTCGCCGCCAGCAATGCCGCGCTCGAACCGGTCAGGATCTCGCGGCGGCTCTGTCCGTTGCCCATCATCCTCTCCTCTCGCACTGCCCGGGCCAGCCCGATCGCTCGATCACGTCTCACGCGTGAATCGATCTGCCGCCGGCAAGCGTTAGCGCTATCATGATGACGGCAGGGGGCGAAAGGCCCTCGTGGTCGTATGCCGGCCGAAGAGAAGCCCTCGCGCTAAACCGGCAGGCGCACGGTCGCGATCAGCCCGCCGCCCGGGCGGTTGGCGAGCTCGACATCGCCGCCATGCGCGCGCGCCACCGCCCGTGCGCTGGGCAAGCCGAGCCCGACGCCGCCCGTGTCCCGGTTACGCGATCGCTCACCGCGAAAGAACGGTTCGAAGACGTGATCGAGATCCTCGGGTGGAATGCCGGGGCCGCGATCGCGCACTTCGAGTACGGCATGACCGTCGATCCGATCCAGCGAGACTTCGGCGCCGCCGGCATATTTGACTGCGTTCATCACGAGATTGGTCACCAGCGCCTTGATTGCGGCGGGATTGGCGTCGAGCACCACGGTTTCCCCCGGCGCGAGGGTCACTGCTTCCCCGCGATCGGCGAGATCGTCGACCACCGTCTCGGTCAGCGACCGCAGGTCGAGCGGACGCCGCACCGGCTTCTCGCTCGTCTCGCGGACATAAGCCAGCGCGGTCGAGACCAGACCTTGCATGTCGCGAATGTCGCTCTCACACGCCCGACGCAGATCGTCGGGCGCGGTTTCGAGCCTGAGTCCGAGCCGCATCAGCGGGGTACGCAGATCGTGCGCCACCGCGCTGATCACCGTGGTGCGATCGTCGACATAGCGATTGAGCCGTGCCTGCATCGTGTTGAACGCCGCCGCAGCCTCGGCGATCTCGCCCGGCCCTTTCAGTTCGAGCGGCGGCGCGCGCGGATCGCGTCCCAGCCTCTCGGCGGCAGCCGCGAAGGCGCGGATCGGCTTGGCGAAACGATGCGCGAGGGCCCAGGCGAAGGGCGCGACGGCCAGCGCGGAGACGATGAGCCACAGGAACACGAACCAGCGCCACGGCTCGAAGACCTCCACAGGCTCCACCTGGAGCCACTGCCCGTCGGGCTGACGCCATGCCGCCGAGAAGCCGCCGATGATGATGACGTTGCGCGCCACCGCGGGGCTGATCGGCGAGGGACGCGGCACGGCGGAGCGTTCGAACACGCGCTCACGCTGGAGGAAGAGTGGGGGGAAACGGATCCGCACTTTGTCGGCCGACGTGCCGAGCGCGGTTGCCAGCGCCGCCCCGATCCGCTCGCTACGCGGATTCCATGGCACGGGCTGCACCTCCGCGACGCGCTCGACCTGCAGTTCGCTTCCCGGATCGCGGCCCTGCTTCATGGTCTGTACGATATTATCGATGGTGTAGAGCTTTGCCGACGGGGCTTGCGCCGCGATCAGCAGCGCGAGGTTCATCAGCTGAACCACGGCGACGCAGACCAGCATCAGCACGAAGATACGCAGGAACAGCGGCGATCGGGCCGCGCCCCCGGCTGGGATCATGCGCGCACGACTCGCGGCACGAACAAATAGCCTTCGTTGCGGACGGTGCGAATGATCTCGTCGGCGCCGGAGCGCAGCTTGCGCCGCAGGCGGCTGACCTGCACGTCGATCGCACGGTCATAGGCGTCCGAATCGGGGCCGCGCGCCGCCTGGAGCAAGGCCTCGCGCGAGAGCACGCGCCGTGGCCGCTCGATGAACACGCGCAGCACTGCGAACTCGCCGTCGGTGAGCCCGACCAGCACGCCGTTCGGATCGAACAGCTCGTGGCTGCCGAGATCGATCCGCCAGCCATCGAACATATAGACTTCGCTCACCAGCGCACAGGTCGTCCCGCGCTTGCGGAGCGCCGCGCGCACCGTGGCGAGGATCTCGCGCGGGCTGCACGGCTTGGGCAGATAATGGCCGGCGCCGACTTCGAGTCCGAGAATGCGATCCTGTTCCTCGCCGAGCGCGCTCAGCAGGATGACCTCAGGCCCATCGCGCTTTGCGACGCGACGGCAGGCGGACAGGCCGTCCTCGCCCGGCATCATGATGTCGAGGATCACGCAATCGACCGAAGTGCGCGCAAGCACTTCGTCCATGCCCTGCGCATCGGCAGCAGTCTCGACGCGAAAGCCGCGCGCGCCGAGGCTGTTCGCGAGCAGGTGGCGAATGTCGTGATCGTCGTCGACGACGAGCAGCGTCGCGGAATCGGTCTGGGGTTGGGAGGCGGCGTACATGGCGACCTTGTACAGAGAATGTGTCTGAATTACTGCCCTAATTTTTCTTTGGGCGCAAATGCATGGCGGGCATGGGCCGTGTAGAACGGGCCCCGTCATCGCTGGCGGAGCCCGTCATGGTCTTTCGGCCAAAGCCGCTTATCGGCCGCGATATCCCTGGCGATCATGTTTCTCGATGCGGATCCGCGCCGAGAGCGCATCGAAGCGGCGATCAAGGTCGCGGCGCTCGGCGAGCGTCAGGCCGGGGCGGGTCGCACGATAGCGCGCCTCGAGGCGACCTAGATCGCGGAGCTGCGCACGGAGCCGGACGGCCTCGGCGCGGGTGAGCGAACCCGAACGGATGCCCTGATTGATGCGGGCGTCGAGCTTCGCCTGGCGCGCATTGATGCTCTGCCAGCCACCCTGATAGCTCGCGAAATGCGGCGCAGGCGCCGCAATGGCAGCGCCGGGGACAGAAGCGGCGGCAATGCCGAGGCCGGCAAGAACGAGCGAGAATTTCTTCATGTTACTCTCCTTTTGCAACAGGACCGCGGCTGCGGTCGAAGAGCGTTATGAAATGCCCCTGTCGCGGGAGTGTCCCACCGCCCGGCTTTTTGTGTCGCATTTTGTCACAGGTGCGAAAGGAGCGTTCAGGTTCACTCCGCTCAGGCGGCGAGCAGACGCTCCGCCTGGGCGCGGGCTTCAGGCGTGATCTCGGCGCCCGAGAGCATCCGCGCGATCTCCTCGCGGCGCTGCGTAGCATCGAGCGGCGTGACATCGGTCCGCGTGACGAAGCCGTCATGGCTCTTGGCGATCAGCAGATGCCGCGCCCCCCGCGCCGCCACCTGCGGGCTGTGCGTCACGACGAGGACCTGCGCGCTCGACGAGAGTCGCGCGAGCCGCTCGCCGATCGCGCTCGCGACCGCGCCGCCGACGCCGCGATCGATCTCGTCGAAGATCAGCGTCGCCGCGCCACCCTCTTCGGCGAGCGCGACCTTCAATGCGAGGATGAAGCGCGACAGTTCGCCGCCGCTGGCGATCTTGATCAGCGGCGCGAAGGGCGCGCCGGGGTTGGTCGAGACCTCGAACTCGACACGGTCCATGCCGGCGGTCGACCATTGCGGCGCGTCGAGCTGCTCGACCACGGTGCGGAAGCGCGCAGTGTCGAGCTTCAGGGGCTTGAGCTCGGTTTCGACTGCAGCATCGAGACGCGCCGCCGCCTCGGCCCGCGCAGCCGACAGCGCCCGCGCGGCGTCGCGATAAGTGCGATGCGCCTCCTCCACCGCGAGTTCGAGCCGGGCGATACCGGCACCACCGCTCTCGACGCGTTCGAGCCGTGCGGCCAGTTCCTCCAGCAGCGCCGGCAACTCGTCTGGCTGGACGCGATGCTTGCGTGCGATGCCACGCAGCTCGAACAATCGGGCTTCGTCGGCCTCCAGCGCAGCGGGATCGAAGGCCAGCGCCTCGGCGGCGATATCGATCCGTTCCTGCGCCTCCGCACCCTCGGTGATCGCGCGATCGATCGCGGCGAGCGCCTCGCCGAGCGCATCATGGCTCTCGGCGATCCGTTCGAGCACACGCGCGGCCTGGCGGAGCTGGCTGAGCCCACCCTCGGATCCTTCGAGCAATTGCGCGATCGTCTGAAGCTCGCCCGCGACCTTCTCGCCGCGCTGCATCGTCGCGCGACGCCCGGCGAGCTGCTCTTCCTCGCCCACTTCAGGAGCAAGCGCGCGGAGCTCGGTTACGGCGTGATCGAGCCATTCGCGGTCGCGCTCGGCGAGGTCTTGCTCGGCCCGCGCGACGGCAAGGGCGTCCTCCGCCTCGCGCCACGTACGGTGCGCCACGGCGACGGGACCGATGTCGAGCCGCCCGAAGCTGTCGAGCAAGGTCCGGTGGCCGCGCGGATTGAGCAGGCCGCGATCGTCGTGCTGGCCGTGGATCTCGACCAGATGCGGCGCGAGCTCGCGAAGCAGCCCGGCAGAGGCGGGCTGATCGTTGACGAAGGCGCGGCTGCCGCCGTCGGACTTGACGATGCGGCGCACGAGCAACGGCTCTCCCGGCTCCAGATCGAGCCCGTTCTGCGCCATCGCATTGGCGATCGCGCCGCCCGGCAGCGGAGTCTCGAAGCTGGCGGTGACGACCGCCTGCGTCGCCCCCTGGCGCACCAGCCCGCTCTCGCCGCGCGCGCCGAGCGCGAGCCCCAATGCATCGAGCAGGATCGATTTCCCTGCGCCGGTCTCGCCGGTCAGCACGCCCAGACCGATGCCGAACTCCAGGTCCAGCGCCTCGATCAGGACGACATCGCGGATGGAAAGCGCCGTCAGCATGCGCGGCGCCTTATTGCAGGAACGGAGGAAGAACGGAAGCCGCCGCGGGCATCAGCTCGCGGCGGGATTCTGCGCCTTGGCGAGCTTGTCCTGATTCTTCTGCATCAGGTCATACGCGCGCTTGTACCAGTCGGTACCCGGATAATTGGCACCGAGCACCGCCGCGGCCTTCTGCGCTTCCATCGGCACGCCGAGCGCAAGATACGCCTCGGTCAGCCGCAGCAGCGCCTCGGGCACGTGCGTGGTCATCTGGTAATTGTCGACGACGTTGCGGAAGCGCGTCGTCGCGGCGAGCCATTGGCCGCGGCCTTCGTAGAAGCGGCCGATCTCCATTTCCTTGCCCGCAAGGTGATCGCGGACGAGATCCATCTTGAGGCGCGCATCGGCGGCATAGCGGGTATTGGGATAGCGGCGGGTCAGCTCACCGAGCGAATCGAGCGCCTGCTGGGTGATCTTCTGGTCGCGCGTGACGTCGGCGATCTGCTCGTAATAGCTGAGACCGATCAGATAATAGGCATAAGGCGCGTCGCGATTGCCCGGATGGACCGCGAGGAAGCGCTGCGCCGAAGCGATCGACTCCGAATAATCCTGGTTCAGATAATAGCTGAACGCGCCCATCAGCTGCGCGCGGCGCGCCCAGACCGAATAGGGATGCTGGCGCTCGACTTCGTCGAACAATGCGGCGGCGAGCTTGTACTGGCGCTGATCGAGCCGCTGCTTGCCCGCCGAATAGAGCGTGCCGACGTCGCGCGCGACATAGGGAAGGTCGGTCTTCGCGCCCCGCTTGGCGCAGCCTGCGACCGAGAAGGCAAGCACCGGAACGAGGGCGAGCGCGAACGCGCGAGCAAGGGGAGTACGCATATATGGGGGTCTTAGCCGAGCGGTGGGGCGTCAAACAATCCTTTTCGCGGCGCGATTGTGTCATAGGCCGCGGCGGCCGGTGCGGCGGGCGCTTTTTTCGCGGGACCTTCTCCCGCATGGGCGCGTTGCGCTGGTCATTGCGCATCCGAGTATCGGGAAGGAAATTGAGTGACTGCGACGCTTCTCGCCACGCACCGTGTTGAAAAGCCCTGGGGACGCCACACTTTGTGGCCGGGCTTCGCCGATCCGGCGCCCGATCAGGAGCCAGTGGGCGAGATCTGGTTCCAGACGCCCGGCAACGCCGCGCCCGACCTGCTGATCAAATATCTCTTCACCAGCGAGAAATTGTCTGTGCAGGTCCACCCGAACGACGAACAGGCGCGCGCACGCGGATTGCCGCGCGGCAAGGACGAATGCTGGGTGATCCTCGACGCCGAACCCGATTCGACGATCGCGCTGGGGACGAAGGAGCCGGTCGACCGCGAGACGCTGCGCGCCGCGGCGCTCGACGGATCGATCGAGGACCTGCTCGACTGGAAGCCGGTCAAGGCGGGCGACTTCTTCTATTCTGCGTCGGGCACGGTCCACGCGATCGGCGCGGGGATCACGCTGGTCGAAGTGCAGCAGAACAGCGAGACGACCTATCGGCTCTACGATTATGGCCGCCCGCGCGAGCTGCATCTGGAGGACGGCGTCGCCGTATCGGACCCGGTGCCCTATGTGCCGCATCCGATGCCGGGCAAGGTCGCGGACGACCGCGAGATACTGGTCGAAGGGCCCAAATTCGTGCTCGAGCGCTGGCAAGGCGGGCGCCGCGTCTTCACCCTGCCCGCGGGCGTTACCGGCTGGCTGATTCCGCTCGCGGGCGAAGGTGTGGTCGACGGAGTCGCGTTTCACGCCGGGGAATGCGTGACGCTGGAGGGTGAATGCGACCTCCATGCCGAAACGGGAAGCGACCTGCTTTTCGCCTATCCGGGCGCGCGGCGTTTCTGAGCGGGGCGCCACATGGCCCTGACATGAACGCGAGGTAGTTTTGCGTTCACGCAACTCGCCTGCAGGTCGGCACGTTGGTTCGGCACCATAATTAGATAAAAACAGGAGAGCCGAACCATGCGTGTTCTTTTTGCAGCGGCCATTGCCGCCGTCGCGCTTCCGGCCGTTCCGGCCATGGCGCAGACGCCCCGCCAGGAATATCGCGAAAACGTGCGCGACGTGCAGCGCGACTGCAACCGCGAGCTGCGCCGTGCCGACAGCCGCCGCGAATATGATCGCGAGATGCGCGAATGCCGCCGGGAAATGCGGCAGGCGCAGCGCGAATATCGCCGCGACAGCCGCGATTGGCGCCAATATCGCAACTACGACTATAACCGCCTGCCCCGCGGCACGAACGCTTATTATGCCGATCAATATTATCGCGACGGCCGCTATTATCAGGAGCGCCGCCTGAGCCGGAACGACCGGATCTATCGCGGTAACGACGGCCGTTATTATTGCCGCCGCTCGGACGGCACGACCGGCCTGATCGTCGGCGGCGTCGCCGGCGGTTTCCTCGGCAACGCGCTGTCGAACGGCCGCAATGCCACGCTCGGCACGCTGCTCGGCGCAGCCGCCGGCGCTGCGCTGGGCTCGTCGGTCGATCGCGGCCAGGTCCGCTGCCGCTAACGCCTTTGCCACGCAGGCAGGAGAGGGCTCGGTGCTTCGGCACCGGGCCCTTTTCGTTGCGGCGGACAAGGGCGGGCAGCGCGAAAGGTTAGTAAAGGTTAGGCGAAAAACGCTTTCTCGCGGGTATCACTGCCGGCAATGTCAAAGAGCGGCCGGCAAGGCCGACCGCCCGAGGCAAGCAGACGAAATCCTACATTGCAAGAGCCGCCGGTCAGGAAGTGGATTGCGGACGTTTGCTTCTCAATCCTCCCCCGCCAGGGGGAGGTGGCATGCGCAGCATGACGGAGGGGGCGGAAGCAGGTCGCTCTAGCTGAAGTTACGTCGCCCACCTCCCCCTCCGACGCCTTCGGCGCCACCTCCCCCTGGCGGGGGAGGATAAGGCAACGTCCGCACCTGGGTCGAAAGCGGATGACCGCTTCGGGAACCGTGCGTTCCTAGATCAGGCCGCCGGTGAGGAAGAGCCGCACGCCGCTGATCAGCAGCACCAGCAGATTGAGGTTCCTGCCCGTATTGTGGCTGGAGAGCATGCCGATCACCGCGCCGACGAGCGCGATCGGGAAGGCGATCCAGTTCAGCATCGGCACCAGCGGGAACGGAATCACGCCGACCAGCGCGAAGAGCATCGCGAACAGGCCGATCAGGATGGAGACGAGGTTCAGCATGCCGCGAACATGGGGACGGCCAGGTGTGTTGGCAAGCTAAAGCGCATCGCGCCGCTTTCCCAAGCTTTCCTTAACCTTGCTGCGGCATGACGAGGACGCCCAAAGGAGCGCCTTTTCGCAATGTTCCGCACCATCGGTTTCATCCTGTTCGTCTTCCTGCCGCTGGCGCTTGCCGGCTGTGGTGGCGCGGACATGGCCAACAATACGCTGAGCGATGCCGAACTGGGCAATGCCGCCGATCCGGCGCTGACCGGCGCATTGCAGGACCAGATCATGGTCGATCCGCAGCTCGGCGGTCAGGCCAACGGCGACGCGATCCGTCCGCCCAGCCAGCCTTATTCGGGCGGCGTTCCCGACGACGCGGTCGCCGCCAACGGCAGCAAGGTCGACACTGCCGGGCTGCTCAAGACCCCTGCCCCGGTCAGCGGCAAGGAATGCCCCCAGTGCGCCGCGGCCCGCGAATCGGTGACGCTCGCCGGGATCGCCGCGCGCCAGACCAACGCGCGGACCAAAGCCTGTGCAGGCTCGCTCAAATATTCGGCGAGCTGGGCGCAGCGCCTTCCGGCCGACCTGCCGCTCTATCCGCAGGCACGCGTGACCGAGGCTGCGGGCGCCCCGGGAAATTGCGCGCTGCGCGTCGTCAGCTTCTCCGCCGCGCAGCCGATGCAGATCCTGCTCGACTGGTATTACACCAAGGCAGTCCGCGCCGGGTACAGCGCCGAGCATCAGGTGGACGGCGCACAGCACATCCTCGGCGGCGCGCGCGCACGCGACGACGGCGCCTATGTATTGTTCATGACCCCCCGCAAGGACGGCGGCACCGACGTGGACCTGGTCGCCAATAACGGGGTCTGAAACGCCGCGCGCGAACAGCGCGGTTCCCCTGACGGGCATTCCGCGCTACCGGCGCATCATGCCTTCTCTTCTCCTCGTCATGCTCGGCGGCGCGTTCGGCGCCGGCGGCCGACATCTCGTCGGCCGTGCGACGCTCAGCCTGCTCGGCCCGAACTATCCCTGGGGCACGCTCGCCGTGAACCTGCTCGGCGGACTCGCCATGGGCCTGCTCGCCGGCGGCCTCGTCCGGTTCGGCGAGAATGGCGAGCAATGGCGGCTGCTGCTCGGGGTCGGCGTGCTCGGCGGCTTCACGACCTTCTCGGCATTCTCGCTCGACGTGATGAACATGCTTCAGCGCGGCGATTGGGCGATGGGCCTCGGCTATGTCCTCGCCTCGGTGATCGGCGCGGTCGCGGCGCTAGCACTGGGACTCGGCATCGCGAGGGCAGTGGCATGAGCACCGACGTCCGCCAGTTCGTGGTCGCCGCCGATGACGACGGGATCCGGCTCGATCGCTGGTTCAAGCGGCATCTGCCCGACACCAGCTTCAACATCGTCTCGCGCTGGGCCCGCACCGGCCAGCTCCGCGTCGACGGCGCGCGCGCCGACCCGAGCGACCGCGTCGCCACCGGCCAGATGATCCGCGTGCCCCCGGCCGAGCCGGTCAAGGCGAGCGCGGCGAAGCCCAAATCGAACCGCCCGCCGCTCAGCGACGACCAGATCGCCTTCGCGCGCGAGATGGTGATCCACAAGGATTCGCAGGCGATCGTGCTCAACAAGCCGCCGGGCCTCGCGACGCAGGGCGGCACCAAGACCTTCGAGCATGTCGACGGGCTGCTCGACGCGCTCCAGTTCGAGGCCGAGGGGCGCCCCAAATTGGTCCACCGGCTCGACAAGGACACCAGCGGCGCATTGCTGCTGGCGCGCACCAGCCGCGCCGCCGCCTTTTTCTCCAAGCATTTCTCGGGCCGCAGCGCGAAGAAGCTCTATTGGGCGCTCGTCATGGGCGTGCCCGAGATCGAGGACGGGCTGATCGAGCTGCCGATCGGCAAGCAGCCGGGCACCGGCGGCGAGAAGATGCAGGTCGACATGAAGGAAGGCGCGCCCAGCCGCACCCGCTACCGCGTGATCGAGCAGGCGGGCAACCGCACCGCCTGGGTCGAGCTCCAGCCGCTCACCGGGCGCACCCACCAATTGCGCGTCCACATGGCGGCGATCGGCCATCCGATCGTCGGCGACGGCAAATACGGGCTGCAGGAAGCGTTCCTGAGCGGCGGCATCTCGCGAAAGATGCATCTGCACGCTCGGCGCATCCGGATCGATCACCCGGATGAGGGCAAGATCGACGTCACTGCCGAGCTGCCGAAGCATTTTGCCGAATCGATGCACACGCTCGGCTTCGACCTGGCGCTGGGCAACACCGACGCGCTCGACGATCGCCCTCCCCTCAGCCGCGAGCAGAAAAAGGGCCTCGCGCGGGCGCATGCCAAGTCGGTGCGCAAGGAACGGCGGGGCGAGCGGCGCGGCCGCGGCCAGAAGGACTGACATGCACCCCAATCCGGCTTTTCGCTGGGAGGACCGCGAGGCGATGCGGGGCTTCGTCGCGCAGCTCGGCTTCGGCAGCCTGTTCACCGCCACGCCCGACGGGCCGCGCGTCGCGCATGTGCCGGTGGTATGGCTCGACGATGCGACCCTCGGCCTCCACGTCGCGCGCGGCAATGGCATCGCCCGCCACCTCGACGGCGCGACCGGGCTGTTCACTGCGCATGGGCCCGACGCCTATGTCAGCCCCGACTGGTACGGTCTCGGCCCCGATCAGGTGCCGACCTGGAATTATGTCGCCGTCGAACTCGAAGGCCGGCTGGTGAAGATGGACTGCGACGCGCTGGTCGCGCAGGTCGACGCGCTCAGTCACGAGCAGGAGGCTCGGCTCGCGCCCAAGCCCGAATGGACGCGCGCCAAGGTCGATCCTGCGCTGATCGAGAAGATGCTCGGCGCGATCATCGGCTTCCGGCTCGAGGTGCAGGCGTGGCGCGGCACCCGGAAGCTCGGCCAGAACAAGCCCGAGACCGCCCGCCTCGCCGCCGCCGACGCGCTCGACGCGCAGGGCCGCCGCGCCATCGCGCACTGGATGCGGAACCCGTGAACCGCCTCGCGCTCTTCGATTGCGACGGCACGCTCGTCGACAGCCAGGCCAATATCTGCCGGGCGATGGAGGAATGCTTCGCCACGTCGCGGCTCGATCCGCCGCCGCGCGAGGCGATCCGGCGGATCGTCGGGCTGAGCCTGGTGCCGGCGATCGCCCAGTTGCTGCCCGAGGCCGAGGCGCGGCAGCACGAGGCGATGGCCGAGGATTACAAGCGCGCCTTCTTCGCGATGCGAGCGAGCGGTGCGCTCGATCCCGAGCCGCTGTTCGACGGCGTCGCCGACGCGATCGAGACGTTGGACGCCAATGGCTGGCTGCTCGGCGTCGCCACCGGCAAGTCCGATCGCGGGCTCAGGCACATCCTCGAGCATCACGGCCTCTACGATCGCTTCGTCACGCTCCAAACCGCCGATCGCCACCCCTCCAAGCCGCACCCGTCGATGATCGAGACGGCGATGGCCGAGGCGGGCGCTTCGCCGGAAACCACCGCGATGATCGGCGACACCAGCTTCGACATCCTGATGGCGCGCGCGGCGGGTGCGCATGCAGTAGGTGTTGCATGGGGCTACCACACCATGCATGAATTGCTGCAGGCGGGCGCCGGCCATGTCGTCGATCATGCGGCCGCGCTGCCCGCGCATCTGGAGGCCCTATGACCGATGCCGACCGCCTTGCGCAGAAGCGCTATTACATGATCGTCGGAGTCAATTTGCTCGCGACTGCGGGCGCCGTGCTCGGGCTGCTCGTCGCCGGGCGCTCGAACAGCTGGGGAGGCAGCGTGCTCGGCGGCGCGACCCTGCTTTCCTCGCTCTACTTCATGGCCGTGGTGCCGCGCGCGATGGCGCGCCGCTGGCGGACCCCGAAGCCGGAGCAGCCGTGAGGCGATTCTGGAAGGACGTGACGGTCGAGCCCGGCAACGGCATCGCGCTCGACGGCAAGCCGGTGCGCACGCCCGGCCGCGCGCCGCTCGCGTTGCCGACGCCGCAATTGGCCGAGGCGGTGGCCGCGGAATGGCGCACGGTGGGCGAGACGATCGATCCGCGCGCGATGCCGCTGACCGGGCTGGCCAACGCCGCGATCGACCGGATCGCCGCCGATCCCGCCGCCTTCGCCGCGGGGCTCGCGGCCTATGGCGAGAGCGACCTGCTTTATTACCGCGCCGAGGACCCGCCCGAGCTGGTCGCGCGCCAGGAAGCGGCGTGGGACCCGCTGCTGGAGTGGGCGCGCGGGCGCTACGACGTACATTTCGAGCCGACCACCGGCGTGATGCACCGCGCCCAGCCCGAGGCGACCGTGGCCCGGCTCAGCGAGGCGGTGGCTGCGCTCGATCCGTTCCGGCTGGCGGGGCTTTCACCGCTGGTGACAGTCAGCGGGTCGCTGATCGCCGCGCTGGCGCTACTCGAAGGCGCTGCCGACCGCGAGACGGTGTGGCGCGCGGCCCAGATCGACGAGGACTGGCAGGCCGAGCAATGGGGCGAGGACGACCTCGCGACGCGGGCGCGGGATGCGCACCGCGCCGATTTCGAAGCCGGCGCGCGGTTCCTCGACCTGCTCTAGCGCTTACTTCGGCGTTTCGACCTTGACGTCGGCGTCGACCTTCTTGGTGCCGCCGTTGAGCAGTCCCTGCCCGAACAGGAAATAGGCCACCACCAGGATCGCAATGATGCCGACCACCACGGCAATCACGGTGCCCGCACCGCCGCCGCTTTCGACTACGGTCGTCTTGTCGTCCGCCATGTCACGTCCTCCCATCGTTGTCGGGAGGTAACCGGTCACGAAACCCAAGGTTCCTTGCGCTACTTGTTCAGCCCGCGGATGAACCCGATCAGCCCCGTCTGCCGCGAGCGCCGCAGCCGCTCTGCCTTGACGATGGTGTGCACCGACTCGAAGCACTCCTCCACGTCGTCGTTGACCAGCACATAATCATAGCCGTCCCAGTGGCTGACCTCGGCGGTGGCGCGGGCCATGCGGGCGTCGATCACCTCGACCGAATCGGTCGCGCGGCGGATCAGGCGCTCGTGCAGTTCCTTGAGCGACGGCGGCAGGATGAAGGCGCGGACGACGTCGCCGCCGGCGAGCTGGAACAATTGCTGCGCGCCCTGCCAGTCGATGTCGAACAGCACGTCGCGGCCCGCGGCGAGGATCTTGTTCACGCCTTCGCGCGGCGTGCCGTAGCGCTGGTCGAAGACGTGCGCCCATTCCAGAAATTCGTTGTTGGCGACCATCTCGCGGAACTTCTCGAGGTCGACGAAATGATAGTCGACGCCGTCGACTTCGCCCGGGCGCATCGGCCGCGTGGTGTACGACACCGACATTTCGAGGAACGGATCCGCCGCGAGCAGCTTCCGGGCGATCGTCGACTTGCCCGCACCCGAAGGCGACGAAAGGACGAAGAGGACGCCGCGACGGCGGAATTTGTGCGGATCGTTCTCGGTGCGATGGGGCATGGGCGCTACTGGCGTGCGGACTCGCCCCCCGTCAAGTCAGAGCGTCACGTCGGAGCACCGGCCTAGACGGGCGGGTTCGAGCCCTGCGACAGCTTGTAGGCGCCATATGCCACCGCGCCGAGCACCAGCGCGGCGGGCACGATCCGCTTGGTCGCCTTCCAGGTGAGCACGCCTGCGATCGCGCCGAGCGTGCCGCCCTTGCCGTCGCGGCGGTCGATCCTGTTGCCGATCCAGCCTGCAATTGCGTCACCGATCATCGGATACTCCCTCGCTTACATGAGTCGAGGGGTAAGCGGTTGAAACGCTTCCAGGTTCCTCCCCGGATTTGGCTCGGGGAGGAATGGATCAGCGGCCGACCATCGTCTCGGGGCGGACATATTGGTCGAACGTCGCCTCGTCGACCAGGCCCAGCGCGAGCCCGCTCTCCTTGAGCGTCAGGCCTTTCTCATGGGCGTATTTCGCGATCTTGGCCGAATTGTCATAACCGATCACCGGCGCCAGCGCGGTCACCAGCATCAGCGAGCGGCCGACCAGATCGGCGATCTGCTTCTCGTTCGCCTCAGTGCCGTCGACGCAGCGTTCGGCGAAGCTGGTCATGCCCACGGCGAGCAAATGGATCGAGCGCAGCACGTTCGCGCCGATCAGCGGCATGAACACGTTGAGCTCGAAATGGCCCTGCATCCCGCCGACGGTGACTGCCTGGTGGTTGCCGATCACTTGCGCCGCGACCATCGTCAGCGATTCGCACTGGGTCGGGTTGACCTTGCCGGGCATGATCGAGCTGCCGGGCTCGTTGGCGGGCAGCGACAGCTCGCCCAGCCCTGAGCGCGGGCCCGAGCCGAGGAAGCGGATGTCGTTGGCGATCTTGTTGAGCGCCACCGCCAGCGTGTTGAGCGCGCCCGAGAAGAAGACGAGCCCGTCCTTGGCGGCGAGCTGCTCGAACTTGTTGGGTGCGGGCTCGAACGCGGTGCCAGCGATGTCGCTGATCGCCGCGGCCATGTCCTCGGCCCAGCCCTCGGGCGCGTTGAGCCCGGTGCCGACCGCAGTGCCGCCGATCGCGAGCTTGCGGATATTGCCGTTCAGCGCGCCTTCGATCCGCGCCTTGCAGCTGATGAGCTGCGCGGCATAGCCCGAGAATTCCTGACCGAGCGTCAGCGGCGTCGCGTCCTGGGTGTGGGTGCGGCCGATCTTGACGATATGATCCCAGGCTTCGGCCTTGGCGGCCAGCGACGCGGTCAATTGCTCGAGCGCAGGGACCAGCACGTCACGCGTGGCGATCGCCGTCGCGACATGCAGCGCGGTCGGGAAGCTGTCGTTCGAGGACTGGCTCATGTTGACATGGTCGTTGGGGTGCACCGGGCTCTTGCCGCCCTTGCTGCCGGTCAGCACTTCGTTGGCGCGGCCGGCGATCACCTCGTTGACGTTCATGTTGGTCTGGGTGCCGCTGCCGGTCTGCCAGATCACCAGCGGGAACTGATCGTCGAGCTTGCCCGCGACGATCTCCTGCGCCGCGGCCTCGATCGCATCGACGATCTTCGCGTCAAGGCCGTGCTTGCGGTTCACCCGCGCCGCGGCCTGCTTCACGATGGCTTGCGCATGGACGATGCCCAGGGGCATGCGCTCCATCGGCCCGAACGGGAAATTCTCGATCGAGCGCTGGGTCTGGGCGCCCCAATAGCAATCGGCGGGAACTTCGATGGCGCCGATCGAATCGGTTTCAGTGCGGGTCGCGGACAAAGTAAACCTCCAGTGGCCTTTTCGGGCGCTCTAGAGGCAAGTGCTACGGTTCGACAAGCGCCCCAACCGTCACCCCGGCCGAAGTGCCGGGGTCCACGGATCGGCGAAGGAAAAGCAAGAGGCTCAAGGGATTCGACCAGCGGCGCAGTGGACCCCGGCACTTCGGCCGGGGTGACGAGGTAGAACGATGTTCAGCAAAAACCGTCCCGGTGTATCCGGACAGTTTACTTCTTCCGCTTGAAGTCCACCGAGACGACGTTCGATCCGTCGTCCGCGGGCGTCACGGTCGGGCCGTCATTCTCGGCCTCTTCGTGCGGCTCGGGGCCCTCGGGCACGTCCTGCGCCTGGAAGCGGAGCTCGAAATTGACCGCGGGATCGTGGAAACCGGTGATTGCCGAGAAGGGGATGTTGAGGATCGCCGGCACCTGATTGAAGCTCAGCCCGACCGAGAATTTCTCGTCGTCGACCTTGAGGTCCCAGAAGCGATGCTGGAGGACGATCGTCATCTCGTCCGGAAAACGCTCGATCAGCCGCTGCGGGATGTCGACGCCGGGCGCGTGCGTCTTGAACGTGATGTAGAAATGGTGCGCGCCGGGGAGCGCCTGAGTCGCGGCAACCGTCCCAAGCACACGGCCGACCACGGCGCGAAGCGCCTCCTGGACGATCTCGTCATAGGGAATCAGGCTGTCAGGCACGGTACCGGTCATAGGCCTTGGGTAGCGCGTGGAGCCCACGGGTCAAGCGTATGCTGCTTGGCCCCAAGCAAGGCTATTTTGCTTGGGGCCGAGCGGGCGCTATGGGGGCGCGATGCGTATCGCCACGATCAGCCGCAAGACGAGCGAGACCTCGGTCGAGGTCACCGTCAACCTCGACGGCACCGGCGCCTATGCGGTTTCGACCGGCATCGGCTTTTTCGATCACATGCTCGAGCAGCTCAGCCGCCATTCGCTGATCGACATGGACGTGAAGACGGTGGGCGACCTGCACATCGACCAGCACCACACCGTGGAGGATACCGGGCTCGCGATCGGCGAGGCGGTGGCCAAGGCGCTCGGCGACAAGAAGGGCATCCGCCGCTACGCCGATGCGCTTTCGCCGATGGACGAGACGCTGGCGCGGGTCGCGATCGACATCTCGGGCCGGCCCTTCCTCGTCTGGAAGACCGAGTTCAGCCAGAAGCGACTCGGCGAGATGGACACCGAGATGTTCGAACACTGGTTCCACAGCTTCGCCCAGACCGCGGGCGTGACGCTGCACGTCGAGACGCTGTACGGCACCAACAACCACCATATCGCCGAGGCGGCGTTCAAGGGCCTCGCCAGGGCGCTGCGCGAGGCAGTCGAGATCGATCCGCGCAAGGCGGACGCGATTCCCAGCACCAAGGGCTTTCTCTGATGATCATCGTCCTGCTCCGCTACACCGGCGACGTGACGCCGCACCGCGACGCGCATGTCGCGTGGCTGCGCGAGGCGCTGGCCGAGGGCCGGCTGATCACCGCCGGACGCCAGCCCGAGACCGGCGGCGTGCTGATCGCACGCGGCGAACGCAGCGACGTCGAGGCGTGGGCCGCGCAGGATCCGTACCGGCTGGCGGGCGTGGCGACGAACGACTTCGTCGAGTTCACCCCGAGCATGGCGGCGCCGGGGCTGGAGTCGCTGCTGCCGTGAGCGTCGCGCTGATCGACTATGGCGCGGGCAATCTCCATTCGGTCCATAATGCGTTGAAGGCGGCGGGCGCCGAAGGACTCGTCATCACCGCCGATCCCGATGCGGTGGCGCAGGCCGATCGTATCGTGTTGCCCGGCGTCGGCGCCTTCGCTGCCTGCGCCGCAGGATTGCGCGCGATCCCGGGCATGGTGGAAGCGCTGGACCGTCGCGTCCGGCACGACGGTGCGCCGTTTCTCGGTGTCTGCGTCGGCATGCAGCTGATGGCCGATACCGGCGAGGAACATGGCGTCCACCAGGGGCTCGGCTGGATCCCCGGGGTGGTTCGCCCCCTGCTCCCCTCTTCCGACGTCCGCGTCCCGCACATGGGCTGGAACGATGTGATCCCCGCCGCCGATCATCCACTGATCGAAGCCGGCGAGGCCTATTTCCTGCACAGCTTCGCCTTCGATGGCGATTCGGTGCTGGCGACCACCGAGCATGGCGGCACGGTAACCGCCGCAATCGGCCGCGACAATTTCGTCGGCGTCCAGTTCCATCCCGAAAAGAGCCAGCGCTACGGCATCGCGCTGCTGGAGAGGTTCCTCACATGGGCGCCGTAAGTTCTGGCCTGATCGTCTTCCCCGCCATCGATCTCAAGGCCGGGCAAGTCGTCCGCCTCGCCGAGGGCGATATGGACCGCGCCACCGTCTATGGCGACGATCCCGCCGCGCAGGCCGAGATCTTCATGGCTGCCGGCGCCGAATGGCTCCACGTCGTCGATCTCGACGGCGCGTTCGCGGGCGAATCGGTGAATGGCGCGGCGGTTGCGTCGATCCTCGGGCGCTTCGGCGGCAAGGTCCAATTGGGTGGCGGCATCCGCAATCGCGAATCGATCGAGCGCTGGCTCGATCTCGGCGTCGAACGCGTGGTGATCGGCACCGCTGCGCTGGAGAATCCCGATCTGGTCGGCGAAGCGGCGCGTGACAATCCCGGCCGGATCGTCGTCGCCGTCGATGCGCGCGACGGGCTGGTCGCGACGCGCGGCTGGGCCGATGTGTCCGACGTGTCGGTGGTCGATCTCGCCAGCCGCTTCGAGGATGCCGGCGTGGCGGCCCTGCTGTTCACCGATGTCGGCCGCGACGGACTGCTCAAGGGCTGCAATGTCGAGGCGACGGTAGCACTCGCCCGCGCGGTGACGATTCCCGTGATCGCCAGCGGCGGCGTGACCGACATCGGCGACATCCACGCGCTCAAGGGCCATGTCGCGGACGGTGTCGAGGGCGTGATCACCGGGCGGGCGCTGTACGATGGCCGGCTCGATCTCGCCTGGGCGATCGAGGTGGCCAAGGGATGACTTCGCTCTCCTCCCGTTCGTTTCGAGCGAAGTCGAGAAACGGTCACATCTCCCCCGGTTTCGGTTTCTCGACTGCGCTCGAAACGAACGGACTTGGAGTCCTCCCCAGATGACCGTCCGCGCGCGCGTGATCCCCTGTCTCGACGTGGCGAACGGCCGTGTCGTGAAGGGCGTCAACTTCGTCGATTTGATCGATGCCGGCGATCCGGTCGAGCAGGCGCGCGCCTATGACGCCGCCGGCGCGGACGAGCTCTGCTTCCTCGATATCGGCGCGAGCCATGAGGGCCGCGGCACGATGGTCGACGTCGTCCGCCGCACCGCCGAGGTTTGCTTCATGCCGCTCACCGTCGGCGGCGGGGTGCGCAATGTCGAGGATGCGCGCGCGCTGCTGCTCGCGGGCGCCGACAAGGTCGCGGTCAATTCGGCCGCTGTCTCGCGCCCCGAAGTGGTCGCCGAGATCGCCGATCGCATGGGCTCGCAATGCGTCGTCGCCTCGGTCGATGCCCGACGCGTGGGCGAGCGATGGGAAGTATTCACCCATGGCGGGCGCCGCGAAACCGGGATCGACGCAATCGAGCATGCGCTGCGGCTGGCCGAACTCGGCGCCGGCGAGTTGCTCGTCACTTCGATGGACCGCGACGGCACCCGCGACGGCTATGACCTCGAACTGATCCGCGCGATTGCCGACCAGGTGACGGTGCCGGTGGTGGCGAGCGGCGGCGTCGGCAATCTCCGGCATCTCGTCGAAGGCATTCGCGATGGCCATGCCTCGGCAGTCCTCGCCGCATCGATCTTCCACTTCGGCGAGGCGACCATCGCCGAGGCGCATGCCGCGCTGGCAGCGGCGGGGATCCCGGTGCGCAAGTAGCGGATTTAACGCTTCTCCAACTCGCCCGTCCTATACTCGCCCCATGCTCCGCATCGCATTCGTCCTGCTGATCGCCACTCCCGCTTTCGCCGCTGCCCCGCACAGCGGCGTCGCGGGCAGCCGCTCGATGCCCGAGCTTTCGGACCTGGCATTGTTCGCCTGCGCCGCCTTCGCCGTCTGGTTCGTGCGCAATCGGCTGCGCGCGCGCTTCCGCGGCAAAGCGCCGAAGGATTGACAGAGGCGCGTCGGTCCCGCAGCCGGAGCGGCATGGCAGATACTTTCGACGCGCTCGAAGCCGTGATCCGCGAACGCCGCGGCGGCGATCCGGACAGCTCCTATGTCGCCCGGCTGACCGCCCGGGGCCGCGCCAAGATCGCGCAGAAACTGGGCGAGGAAGCCGTCGAGACGGTGATCGCCGCCGTCACCGACGACAAGGCGGGAATCGTCAGCGAGGCCGCCGACCTGATCTTCCACCTCGCGGTGCTGCTCGCCGATGCGGGGCTCAGCCTCGACGACGTCCGCGCCGAGCTCGCCCGCCGCGAAGGCGTGTCGGGCATCGATGAAAAGGCGAGCCGAAATGCCGATTGACGCCACTCTGCCCTATGACGACCAGAACATCTTCGCGAAGATCCTGCGCGGCGAGATTCCGTCGAACAGGGTCTATGAGGACGATTTCGCCCTCGCCTTCCACGACATCAATCCGCAGGCGCCGCAGCACATCCTCGTGATCCCCAAGGGCCCTTATGTCAGCTGGGACGATTTCGCGGCCAAGGCCCCGGACGCCGAGATCGCTGGTTTCGTCCGCGCAGTGGGCCATGTCGCGCGCGCGGCGGGGATGGTGGCGCCGGGCTACCGGCTGCTCGCCAATATCGGGCAGGACGCGCATCAGGAAGTGCCGCACCTCCACGTCCATATCTTCGCCGGGCGCCCGCTGGGGCCGATGCTCGCGCGCTGAGCCGCTGCACTAAGGGATTGCGCACGCGGCTTTTGCGGCTAGGCTCGCGCCTTTCAAATTCGGGGCGGCGCGGAGATTGCGCCGCGAAGGGGACCACTCAATGATATTCGGGCGCGTAAAACCACTCGACGCCATTCTGGCGACGGCAGAGAAGAAATCGCTCCATAGATCGCTCGGCGCCTTCCAGCTCACGATGCTCGGCATCGGCGCGGTGATCGGCACCGGCATCTTCGTTCTCACCGCTGAGGCGACGCAGAAGGCCGGCCCCGGCATGATGCTCTCGTTCGTGATCGCCGGCGCGGTCTGCGCCGTCGCCGCTTTGTGCTATGCGGAAATGGCGGCGATGGTGCCGGTCTCGGGCTCCGCCTATACCTATAGCTACGCCGTGATGGGCGAGCTGGTGGCGTGGATGGTCGGCTGGGCGCTGATCCTCGAATATGCGATCGCCGCGGGCGCCGTCTCGGTCGGCTGGTCGGGCTATTTCATCGGCTGGCTCAATACCAGTTTCAACATATCCGTGCCGCTCGATCTGGTCCGCGGACCTTTCGACGGCGGGATGATCAACGTGCCGGCGATGGTCATCGCGGCGCTGGTCACGGCGCTCCTGGTCAAGGGCACCAAGGAGAGCGCGACGGTCAATGCCGTGCTGGTCGGGGTCAAGATCCTGGCACTGGGGATGTTCGTCATCTTGACCATCCCCGTGATCAAGACCGGTCAGTTCACGCCCTTCGCGCCGCTCGGCTTTGCCGGCATCTCGGGCGCCGCGGCGTCGATCTTCTTTGCCTATGTCGGCTTCGACGCAGTCTCGACCGCGGCCGAGGAAACCAAGAACCCGCAGCGCAACATGCCGATCGGCCTGATCGGCAGCCTCGCGGTCTGCACGATCTTCTATCTGCTCGTCGCAGCGGGCGTCATCGGCACGGTCGGCGCGCAGCCGATGTTCGGCCCGGCCGGCGAAGTGCTTTCGCCGGGTACCCCTGCTTTGTCGCAGGCCTGCGCGGCGGTTCAGGATTCCGCCGTGGTCTGCTCGAAGGAAGCGCTGGCCTGGACGCTCAAGTCGATCGGCTACCCCTTTATCGGCTGGCTGGTCGGCGCTGCGGCGATCATCGCGCTGCCTTCGGTCATCCTGATGATGATGTTCGGCCAGACCCGCGTGTTCTTCGTGATGAGCCGCGACGGGCTGCTCCCGGAATTCTTCTCCAGGGTCCATCCGAAGTTCCACACGCCCCACGTCATCACCATCATCACCGGCATCTTCGTTACTTTGTTCGCCGCTTTCTTCCCGGTCGGGCTGCTCGCAGACGTTTCGAATTCGGGAACATTGTTCGCGTTTGCGGCGGTCTCGATCGCGGTGCTGGTGCTGCGCCGTACGGATCCGACGCGCGTCCGGCCGTTCCGCACTCCGGCGATCATGCTGACGGCGCCGGTGGCGATCATCGGCTGCATCTATTTGTTCTTCAGCCTGTCGACGACGACCATCACGCTCTTCTTCGGCTGGGCAGTGGTCGGGCTGGTGGTCTATTTCGCCTATAGCCGCCGCAAGAGCCATGTCGGCCGCGGGATCATCGAGGTCGCCGAGCACGAGGCTTATGAGGAACTCAAGCCCGAAGTGCCCGGAACGCACTGAGGCTTCCGCGCCAGGCACAAGAAAGGGCCGGAGGAGCGATCCTCCGGCCCTTTTCGTTGGGGCGCCTGACGATTGCCTCGCTGGACGCTGGGGAATCCGGCGCTATGCAATTGGGATGCGAGTGACTGCGTGATGTCGGGAGCGAGTTGAATGAACGATACGGCTTGGCAGACGGGGGGCCCGATCATCGACGGCGGCCCGGTATGGCTCACGGCATCCTTCGTGCTGATCGGCCTCGGCGTGTTGTTCGCGCTGTTCATCCTCGCCTGGGGCACGAGGCTGGCGAAGCGTCGGCAGCAGGCGCGCGAGGCGCTGGACGCGCGCGGCGAACTCCGCGAGTCGGAGACTTCGGTGCGGCAACCGGTCGCGCCGCCGGCGGCACCCGCGCCTCCGCCGATCGCCGACGCGCCGGTAATCGCGGCACCGCCGCCTGCCGAACCGGCTCCCGAGCCCGCGCCGCTGGTCGACGAGCCGATCGCCGCTGCTGCGCCGCTCGATGCCTCGCCCGCCTCGCTCGCGGCCTCGGAGCCCGAATCCGCACCGGCCGGTGCCGACGATTTCACGCGGATGAAGGGCGTTGGGCCCAAGCTGGCCGAACGCCTCAACGCGCTCGGCGTCACCAGCTTCGCGCAGATCGCCGCGCTGACTCCCGAACAGGCCGCCGCGCTCGACGCCGAGCTCGGCACCTTCCAGGGCCGCATCCACCGCGATCGCTGGATCGAGCAGGCCGGCTTCCTCGCCCGCGGCGATACCGCGGGCTACGAAGCGGTGTTCGGGAAGCTCTGACCCCGCCTGGAAATCAGGCGTTCTTGCGCGCCTCGCGCACCAGCAGTTTGTCGATCTTCCGGCCGTCCATATCGACGATCTCGAAGCGCCATCCCTGCTCGGCGAACACTTCGCCTTCGTCGGGCAAATGCTTGAGCACGGCCAGCGCCAAGCCGGCGACGGTGGCGTAGTCGCGGTCCTCGGGCAATTCGATGCCCAGCCGCTCCGCAAGCGCGTCGGCGGGCATCTGGCCCGAGACGAGCAACGATCCGTCTTCGCGCACGATCAGGCTCGGGCTGTCGCCCGGCTCGGCGTCCGAAGCGAAATCCCCGGCGATCGCCGCGAGCAGGTTGGCCGGCGTGACGATACCTTCGAAATGGCCGTATTCGTCGTGGACGAGACCCATCGGCACTTCGGCGCGGCGCAGTGCGCCCAGCGCGTCCATCGCATCGACCTGATCGGGAAGGACGGGCGCGGGGCGCATCAGCCGCCTCAATTCGAGCGGCTCGCCCCGGAACAGGGCCGCGGCGATGTCGCGCGCCTGCACCACGCCGATCACCGAATCGACCGACCCTTCGGCCACCGGCAGCCGGGTGTGCGGCGTCGCCAGCAGCGCATCGCGGATCCCGTCCGCGTCGAGATCGACGTCGAGCCAGTCGACATCGGTGCGCGGCGTCATCACTTCGCGCACCGGCCGATCGGCGAGGCGGACGACGCCCGAGATGATCGAGCGCTCATGCTCCTCGATCACGCCCGATTTGCTCGCCTCGGCGACGATCAGATGGAGCTCCTCCGCCGTTACGCGGTTCTCCGATTCGCGATTCAGGCCGACAAGGCGGAAGATCAGGGCGCTCGACTGATCGAGCAGCCACACCACCGGCGCGGTGATCCGGCTGAGCCACAGCATCGGAATCGCCATCACTGCGGCGATCGGCTCGGGCGAGCGCAATGCGAATTGCTTGGGAACCAGCTCGCCGACCACCAGCGAGGCATAAGTGGTGAGCGCGATCACCAGCGCGATACCCGCGGTATGCGCAGTCTCGGCGGAGAGCCCCAGGCCCTGCAGCCGCTCGGCGACCGGAGTACCCAGGCTCGCGCCTGAATAGGCGCCGGCGACGATGCCGATCAGCGTGATGCCGATCTGCACGGTCGAGAGGAACTTGCCCGGGTCCGCGGCCAGACGGATCGCCGTCGCGGCGCCGCGATTGGTACGCGCAAGCGCCTCGAGGCGGGCGGTGCGGGCGGAGACGATCGCCAGCTCCGACATCGAGAAGATGCCGTTCACGGCGATCAGCACGAGGATGATCGCAACGTCTGTCCAGGGGAAGGGGGCTGGCATGATGCGCCCCCTCCATATCCGCACTAGGCGCCGCTTCACAACCGCTTGCAGTTGCACAACTCGATGCGCAGGCGGAACAACTCGGCCATGTAACGGGTTTCCTCGCCCGAAGCTGTTCCAATCGGGAGGAAATTATGGGCATCGCCAACAAGACCCTGATCGCGGCCGCACTCGCCGCAACCATGCTCACCGCCGCATGCGTCACTGATCCGGTGACCGGCGAGCGCCGCGTATCGAAGGCCGCGATAGGCGGCGTCGGCGGCGCAGTGGGCGGCTACCTGCTCGGCGACCTCGTCGGCGGGCGCCACGATCGCACCGAGAAGATCATCGGCGCGGGCATCGGCGGTCTCGCCGGTGCGGGAATCGGCGCGTATATGGACCGGCAGGAGCAGGAGCTGCGCCGCCGCACCGCGGGCACCGACGTCCGCGTGATCCGCCAGGGCGACGACCTCATCCTCAACATGCCCTCCGGCATCACCTTCGCCACCAACGAATCGAGCATCCAGCCGCAGTTCCGCACGACGCTGGATCAGGTCGCCGACGTGCTCCGGCAGTACAACCAGACCTATGTCGACGTGTACGGCCACACCGATTCGACCGGCAGCGACTCCTACAATCTCGATCTGTCGCAGCGCCGCGCGAGCGCGGTCGCCGACTACCTGACGATGCGTGGCGTGCAGAGCGCCCGGCTGGGCACGCGCGGCTTCGGCGAGAGCCAGCCGATCGCGAGCAACGACACCGAGGAAGGCAAGGCGGCCAATCGCCGCGTCGAGATCAAGCTGGTGCCGATCACCCGGCAGGACGGCGGCTAAACTTTCACCGTTCGCCCTGAGCCTGTCGAAGGGCGTCTTGCCGCAAGCGCTTCGCTTGAGGAGAGTCGTACTTCGACAAGCTCAGCACGAACGGAGGGGTTGAGGCTACGCCCGCCGCTCCCTGAAAAAATCACGCAACAGCGCGCCGGCTTCGGTCTCACCGATGCCCGCATAGATTTCGGGGCGGTGATGGCAGGTGGGTTGCGCGAAGAAGCGCGGGCCATGCTCTACCGCGCCGCCCTTGGGATCGCTCGCGCCGTAATAGAGCCGGGCGATTCGGGAATGGGCGATCGCGCCCGCGCACATCGCGCAGGGCTCCAGCGTCACCCACAGGTCGCAATCCTCGAGCCGCTCGCGGCCGAGGATGCGCGCCGCCTCGCGGATCGCCAGCATCTCGGCATGCGCGGTGGGATCGTGCAGCGTGCGCGGCGCATTGGCGGCGACGGCGAGGATCCTGCCGTCACGAACGATCACTGCCCCCACAGGCACCTCTCCCACCGCGCCGGCCTTTGCCGCTGCATCCAGCGCTGCGCGCATCTGTTCGGGGAGCGGGAACACAGGCACGTGACTAGTGCCCCGTCTCCTTCGGCGAAAGCCCTATGCCGCAGCTGGCTCCCGCCGCTCGTCCCGCAGCACCGTCCAGAGCGCAAACGCGACGCCCGGCAGGAAGCCCAGCACGGTCAGCCCGCACGTGATCAGGAAGTCCCGTCCGGGTCCGCGCGCAAGATAGGCGCCGAGCGGCGGCAGCAGCACTGCCGCGACGATCCGCCCTACATGCATTATTTTGCTGCGGGCGTGGGCGATGCGCCCGGAGCCTGCTTCACTTCGATCGTCGGCAGAACCACCGTCGCGTTCTTCATTTCCACCGTCGGCACTTCGACCGTCTTCGCCGTGTTGCCGATCCCGACGCTGCCTGTCTCGGCGCTGTATTTGGGCAATTGGCCGCCCTCCGCGTGCAGAGTCACGGTAGGCAGGCTCGCGCCCTGCTTCTGGTTGATCCGCAGCATGCCGAACGACATCAATACCACGACTCCGAGGGCGATGAGCCCGATAAGGACCAGAATTGCGCGCATCGTCTTCATCTCCCGGATCGAATCGTTTGCGTAATAACGCCCAACCAGCCATGTGGGTTGCGTGCAGTCGAGCGTTTTCATCGGCGAATCGGTTGACGCACTCCCCCATTCCCGCTATCGGCGCGGCCTTTCCGGCTTATGCCAAGAACCAGGATTTAAAGCGATGTCGCGCATTTGCGAGCTGACCGGCAAGGGCCGGCAGGTGGGACACAATGTCTCCCACGCCAACAACAAGACCAAGCGTACGTTCCTGCCCAATCTGCAGAACGTCACGCTGATGTCGGATACGCTCGGCCGCAGCATCCGCCTGCGCGTCTCGACGCACGGCCTGCGTTCGGTCGAGCATGTCGGCGGTCTCGACAACTGGCTGCTCAAGGCCAGCGACGACGATCTGTCGCTGCGTGCGCGCCGCCTCAAGCGCGAAGTGCGCAAGGCGTCGGCGCCGGCCGAGAAGGCCGCAGCCTAACAATCCTTCGGTGGATCAAGCGTCAGCCCGTTCCCTTCGCGGGGAGCGGGCTTTTCGCTTGCCCAAGAGGGTCCGCACCCCCTCCCCGCAATGGCCAGGATCGCCCGGAGACGGGCGATGGCAAGGAAGATCGCGCAGCGCGGGCTGGTGGCCCGTGCAAGCGGGCTGACGCAGTCCAGCGTTCGTCTCCGGGCGACCGCGAAGCGGCGGGCGGATTTTGGCGCACAGCCACGTCATTCGTCGGTCACGATGAACACCGCATCGCTCCCTCCTCATTCCTCCCTGTGCGCCAAAATCCGCTCCGTCATGGCCATTGCGGGGAGGGGGTGCGGACCCTTAATCCAGCCGGAACTTGAGGAGCAGCGACTGCTCCCAGAATTCGCCGTTATCGTCCGATGCGATCCACACGATCGTGTCCGCGCCCTCCTGCGTGATCGCCAGCGCTTCGAAATTGTCGTGCAGCAGCGGCCGCTCGAAGCTGGCAATCTCGGGACCGCGGACAACGCCGCCCGATCGAACTCCGCGGATATCGATCACGCTGAGCTTTGCAGTGAACAGGCCGGACAGCGACAGGCGGCGATTGAGCACCAGCAGCCGGCCGTCGGGCAGTTCCGCGGCGTCGGTGGGATCATAGCCCTCAGGGGGCACGTAAGCGAAGCTCAACGGAGCGCCTTTGGTCTCGGTGGGATCGCCCGCGAAGCGCAGTACGATACGCGCATCGCGCAATCCCTTTGGACGCGCGGTTTCGCTGAACACGATGAACGCGCCATCCCGCAACCGCACCATCGCTTCCGCGCCGCCGGCGATCGACCAGTCGGCCATAGCGACCGGCTGCACGTTGCGCTCCGGCCGCGCAAGCGTGGCGTCGTAGCGCCAAATCGCGTTGCGATTCTCGAAGCCGACCCACGCCCGGCCCGTGCGGGGATCCCAGGTCAGCGATTCGGAATCGCGATGGCGCTTGATCGCGCCGGTGCCTGGGCCGGGCAGATCGGCGAAGCGTATGTCGCGCGGCTGCCAGTCCGGTCCCATGCGGAAATCGACGATATTGCCGCCATCGCTCAGCAGCGTGAAGCGATCGCCCATCACGCGCATCGCCGAGAAGCCGCCGAACGCGGGATCGCGGCTCGTCAGCGCCAGCCCTCCCAGATACGTGAGTGCCCCCACCCGCACCCGGCCCGGATCCGACGCATCGAGCAGCACTGGCTCTGCCCGGATCTCGGGCCGATCGCCCAGCACCGGCCGCGGCTCGATGCCCGAGGCGGTGGGGGTCAGCATCAGAAGTACGGAAAGTAAGAGAGCGAGGCGCATTGCCTGCGGTCATAGCCGCTCGTCGCGGTGGAACCAGCGGAGAAAGATGAACGCCAGATAACCGGCGCGTTCAGCTGGCGCAAAGGGATCTCGGCTATAGCAGGCGCCGTAGTTTGCGTATCGAGGTCCTCGCGTAGCGTATCGAGGACCGAGGGCCGGCTCCTTCGGGGCCGGCCCGTTTTCGTTCAGGGCATCTCAAAAAATCGCTCGGCACGACGGCGGCAAAGCCGCCGTCCGACGGGTTCGGCCGCGCCTGCGCCCGTCAGTACATATGTTGCCCGCCATTGATCGACAGCGTCGATCCGGTGACGAAGCCCGCCTCGTCCGAGCACAGGAATGCCACGCCGCGCGCGATCTCGCTCGCCTGGCCGAGCCGGCCGACCGGGATCTTCGCGACGATCTTCTCGAGCACGTCGGGCGGAACCGCGGCGACCATGTCGGTATCGATATAGCCCGGCGCAATCGCGTTCACGGTCACGCCTGCGCGCGCGCCTTCCTGCGCCAGCGCCTTGGTGAAGCCGTGGATGCCCGATTTGGCCGCGGCATAGTTCACCTGGCCATATTGCCCGGCCTGTCCGTTGATCGAGCCGATATTGACGATCCGTCCCCATTTGCGGCTGCGCATGCCGGGGAAGGTGGCGTGCGCCATGTTGAAGCATCCGCCCAGATTGATGCGGATCACATCCTCCCACATGTCGCGGCTCATCTTGAGGATCGTGCCGTCGCGCGTCACGCCGGCATTGTTGACCACGACGTCGACCGGGCCCAGTTCCGCCTCGACCTGCGCCACGCCCGTCGCGCACGCGTCGAAATCGCCGACATCCCATTTGTACGCCTTGATGCCGGTGCGTTCGGTGAAGGCCTGCGCCTTCTCCTCATTGCCGGCATAGTTCGCGGCGACCGTCATGCCCGCGTCCTTGAGCGCGAGGCTGATAGCCTCGCCGATACCGCGCGTTCCACCCGTCACGATCGCTACGCGTGCCATTCTCGCATCCTCTCCGTTTTCATTACGCTCACGCTAGGCAGCGTCTGTCCAACCCGCAAGTTCCCGTCCCAATATCTTCTTGAGCATAAGGATCCCGGGATTGCTTGCATTGAGGCAGGGCAGCACCGCGAAATGCGTGCCACCCGCCGCGATGAAGGTTTCGCGCCCGCGGATCGCCAGTTCCTCGAGCGTCTCGACGCAATCGGCGGAGAAGCCGGGCGCGACCAGCGCGATCCGGGTGATCCCCTTGCCCGGGAGCCCCGCCAGCACCGCGTCGGTGGCGGGCTCGAGCCATTTCGCGCGGCCGAAGCGCGATTGGAACGTGACGATCAACTCGCGTCCCAGCGCCTCGCTCAGCAGCCGCGCGGTCTTCTGGCAGTGGCAATGATAGGGATCGCCAAGGTGCAGCGTCCGCTCCGGCATGCCGTGAAAGCTCGCCAGCACCGCCTGCGGCTCGAAATCGAGCGCGGCGAGCGAGGCTTCGATCGATTCCTTCAAGGCCGCGATATGCGCCGGGTCGTCATGATAAGGCGGCAGCGTCCTGAGCGCCGGCTGCCAGCGCATCTTCGCCAGCTCGGCAAAGGCCGCGTCGTTGGCGGTCGCGGTCGTCGCCGCGCAATATTGCGGGTAGAGCGGCGCGATCAGGATGCGTTCGCAGCCCGCTTCCTTGAGCGCATGCAGCCGCTCACCGAGCGCGGGCCGGCCATAGCGCATCGCATGATCGACGATCACGTCGGGCCCGAACGCACCTTGCAGCGCTTCGGCTTGTGCCCGCGTGATCGCGGCGAGCGGCGAGCCGCCTTCCTGCCAGACCTGCTTGTAGGCGTGCGCCGATTTGGCGGGACGCGTGCGCAGGATGACTCCGTGAAGGATCGGCTTCCAGACGAGCTTCGGGATCTCGATGACGCGGGGATCGGAGAGGAACTCGGCGAGATAGCGCCGCACCGCCCCGGCCTCGGGCGCGTCGGGCGTGCCGAGGTTGACGAGCAACACCCCCACCCGGGCCGGCGGGACCTTCGGATGATCGGATGGGAGAATCATTCGATATCCGATAGCAAAGGCAGCCGCCGGAAGCGCACGCCGGTCGCGGCCTGCAGCGCATTGGCGATCGCCGGCGCGACCGGCGGCACCGCGAGTTCGCTCGCGCCCCCTGGCTCCTCGTTGTTGCGGATCAATTCGACGGTGATGTCGGGGCAATCGGCGAGCGCCGGCAGGCGAAGCTCGGTGATGTCGCGAACGTCGGCGACATTCTCGGTGAACCCGGTCGAACTGCCTACGGCGCCGGCCAGCCCGAACAGCAGCCCGCCCTCGATCTGCTGCGTGACGAGATCGGGATTGACCATCCGTCCGCAATCGACCGCCGCCACCAGCCGCTCGACCTTGACGCGGCGATCGGTGGTGAGCTGCGCCTCGGCGAGCACGGCGATATGCGAGCCGCGGAAACTGTGGCACGCGATCCCCTGCCCGCTTCCCGGCTGCCCGCCCTGCCAGCCGCCCAATTGCGCCACGGTCTGCAGGCAGCGCGCCAGCCGCGGCTGTGCCCCAAGCATCGCCATGCGGAACGACAATGCGTCCTGCTCGGCAACGTGCGCGAGTTCGTCGAGGAAGCTCTCGGTGAAGAAGCAGGTATAGCTGTGGGCGCCGGAGCGCCAATAGCCGGTCGGCACGCCGATCTCTGCGGGATGGTGATCGACCGCGAAATTGGGAATGGCATAAGGCGGCACGGCACCTGCGACGGCGCCGGGATCGCTGCCGCTCAGCGCCAGCCCGATGCCCGGAAGCGCGGCGCCGTGAAGCAGCCGCCCGGCAAGCTCGCGCCCGGTGGACGGCGCGGCGATCTTGGCGAGCCAGCCGGTGAGTTGCTTCTGCGGATTGAGCCGCGCGCTGATCCGTCCCGCAGCGGCGGGGCGGAAGCGATCGCGCCGGAAATCCTCGCCACGCGACCAGGTGAGTTGCACCGGGCGCCCGATCCGCATCGCGAGCAACGCCGCCTGCGCCGCAGCGTCGCTTTCGAGCTTCGCCCCGAACGAGCCGCCCGCCATCGTCGGGTGGAGGATCACGGATCCCTCGTCGAGCCCGGCCGCGCGCGCCGCCGCGGCCCGTGCAAGCCCCGGCGCCTGCGTCGGCAGCCACAGGGTCAGCCGGCCCTCGCGGTGCACCGCAGTCGCGGTCATCGGCTCGAGCGGTGCGTGGAGCGCGAGCCCGACGCGATATTCGGCCGAGACCAGTTGCGCGCCGCGGAACTGCGCCGAAAGATCCCCCGCCTCGGCCAGGCGACTGCCCTTTGCGTCGAACGCCGCGCTCAGCGCCTGCTCGATCGTGTCGCTGTTGACGACCGGCTCGGGCGTCCTGAAGCGGGGCCGCATCGCATCGATCGCACGGTCGGCCGCCCACCAGTTATCGGCGACCGCAGCGACCCAGGCATCGGTGGTCACCACCGCGAGCATCCCCGGAATCCTGTTCGCCGCGGCGCGATCGACCTTGACCAGCCCGGCCTCGCCGACCGGCCCCTGCCGGATCGAGGCAAAGACCATGTCGGGCAGACGGATGTCGGCGGCAAAATTGGCGCTGCCGTCCACCTTGGGCGGCGCATCGAGCCGAGGCAAGGGCTGGCCGTGGAGCCGCGGCCCCTCCGCCGTCTGGAGCGGCACGTCGTCGGGCAGGCTCTGATCCGCCGCCTCGGCCGCGAGCGCACCGAAGCCGAGCTTCTGATTGCCCTGATAGACGATGCCGTTGAAGGTGCCGACACTCTTCCAGTCGACGCCCCAGCGTTTCGCCGCAGCCTTGGCCAGCAGCACCCGGGCGGCCGCACCGGCATGACGAAGCTCGCCTTCGAAATTGCGGATCGAAGTCGAGGCGCCGGTGAGCATCAGCCCCGAACGCCGAATGTGTGCGCGGCGCAGCGCTTCCGGGAGCGGGCCCAATGCGGCCTCGAACAACTCCTCCGCCGCCAATGGATTGGCATAGAGCGGATTGAGCGGCGCGGGCTCCACCCCGACCATCTTCCAGTCCGCGCCGAGCTCGTCCGCGATGATCTGCGGCATGGCGGTATAGACCCCCTGCCCCTCCTCGCATTGCGGGACGGCGACAGTGACATGGCCGTCGGTGCCGATCTTGAGCCATGCGCCGAACAGGCTCTCGCCGGACGCGGCGGTGAGGTTGGGGAGATAGGTGCGCGGCCATGCCGCCCAGGCGACGACGAGCCCGACCCCGACGCCGCCGCCGATCAGCAGCGTCCGCCGGTCGAGCTTGCTGCGCGTGCTGGTGTCCACCGCCATCGCGACGCTGTATCGCGCAGCTCCGCGCGACGCCAGTAGCGCGAACCACATCGTCACCCCGGCCCTGTGCCGGGGTCCACCAGGCCAGGAAGGCGAACCCGGCGGCGGTTGGGTGACGGGTGCCGCGAAGCATCGACTTGCTTGCCGTCGTTGCACGGTGGACCCCGGCACAAGGCCGGGGTGACAGCAGGGGCCGAACATCCCCGCTTGGGTTTGCCGCCCGCCTGTTCTATCGCACAGGCACACCAAGCCGGGGATTGATCGACGTGCTGCTCCACCTTCTCGCCGCCGCGAGCGACCATCTCCACTTCAAGGATCTCGGGCTCGATCCGGTCGCGGTCAATCTCGGCTTCTTCCAGATCAAATGGTATTCGCTGGCCTATATCGCCGGCATCCTGATCGGCTGGTGGTACCTGCTCCGGCTGCTCGCCCAGCCGGGAGCGCCGATGGCACGGCGCCACGCCGACGATCTCGTCTTCTACGCCACGCTCGGCATCATCCTCGGCGGGCGGATCGGCTATGTCCTGTTCTACGCGCCTGACATGATCGTGGAATCGCCGCTCCAGGTCTTCCGGCTGTGGGACGGCGGCATGTCCTTCCACGGCGGCGTGATCGGGACGACGATCGCGATCATCCTGCTCGCCCGCCGCCAGGGGCTCGATTGGCTGCGCATTCACGATTATGTCGCCTGCGTCGCGCCGTTCGGACTGTTCTTCGGCCGCCTCGCCAATTTCGTGAACGGCGAACTCTGGGGCAAGCCCACCGATGTTCCCTGGGCGATCGTCTTCCGCAACACGGTACAGACCGGCCTGCCCGAGCCTGCGCGCCATCCGAGCCAGCTCTACGAGGCGGGACTGGAGGGCATCCTGCTCTTCGTCATCCTGTGGTTCTTCTTCTGGCGCACCGACTCGCGCTACCAGCCCGGCAAGCTCGTCGGCATCTTCGTGCTCGGTTATGGCCTGTGCCGCTTCTTCGTCGAATTCTTCCGCGAGCCCGACGCGCAACTCGTCTGGCTGGTCGACGCGACCGGCCTGCACATGGGCCAGTGGCTGTGCATTCCGATGATCGTCGGGGGCATCTATCTGATCGCCACCGCCAATCGCCGCCGCAGGCGCGTCGAGCCGATCGCGGGCTCCGAAAGCGTGGCCTGAGCCATCGCCTCACCGGAATGAACGTGACCGATCCCGATCATCCTCTCGCCGCCACGCCCGGCCAGCGCAGCGACAACGCCGCCGAGCCGGCGCTTGCCGAGCGGCTGGCCCGCGCGATCACGCTCGCCGGGCCGATCCCGCTCTCGCAATTCATGGGATCCGCCAACGCGCATTATTACGCCACCCGCGATCCGCTGGGCGCGCGCGGCGACTTCACCACCGCGCCCGAGATCAGCCAGATGTTCGGTGAGTTGATCGGCCTTTGGCTGGCCGATCTGTGGGACCGCGCCGGGCGCCCCGCCGCGCGCTATGTCGAGCTCGGGCCGGGCCGCGGCACGCTCGCCGCCGATGCGCTGCGCGCGATGGCAAAGGCCGGGCTGACGCCGCCGGTCGACTTCATCGAGACCAGTCCGACACTGCGTGCCGCGCAGGCCGAGCGCGTGCCGGGCGCCGAATGGCATCTGGGCTTCACCGGGCTCGCCGAAGAGGGCCCGCTGCTGATCGTCGCGAACGAATTCTTCGACGCGCTGCCGATCCGCCAGCTCGTCGCTACGAACGAAGGCTGGCGCGAGCGGCTGGTCGCCTGTCAGGACACTCTGTTCCTGCCGATCGCCGGCGACCGCAGCTTCGACATGATCATCCCGCGCGACTTGCTGCAAGCCGCGCCGGGGTCGATCCTCGAGACCTCGCCCGCCAGTGTCGCGGTATTGCGCGGCCTCGCCCAGCGACTCACCACGCAGGGCGGCGCCGCGCTGATCATCGACTATGGCTATGAAGGCCCGGCGATCGGCGACACGCTCCAGGCCGTGCGCGGGCACGCTTATGCCAACCCGTTCGACGAGCCGGGCGAAGCCGATCTCACTGCGCATGTCGATTTCGCGACGCTCAAGGAAGCCGCCGAGACCGAGGGGCTGACCGTCCACGGCCCGGTCACGCAGGGCGCATTTCTCAAGGCTCTCGGCATCGAAGCCCGCACCGAGACGCTTGCCAAGGCCTCGCCCGATCGTGCCGAAGCGCTCGCCATCGACCGCGACCGGCTGACCGGCGACGAGGCGATGGGCGATTTGTTCAAGGTCCTTGCCCTCACTGCCCCGGGCTGGCCCATTCCTGCGGGGTTTGCATGACCGACAAGATGCCTGATCACCCGATATCCTACCGCGACGCCACCCCGGCCGATCTCCCCGCGATCGACGCGCTGTTCCGCGAGAGCTTCACCGCGACCTTCGGCCATCTCTACAGCCCGGAAAATCTCGCGACTTTCCTCGCCAAATTCACGCCCGAAGCGTGGGCGGAGGAATTCGCCACCCCCGGGCTCGCCTTGCGCCTCGCCGAGGACGCCGAAGGGCTGACCGGTTATTGCAAGCTCGGCCCGGTCACTCTCCCCGTGGAACCCGGCCCCGCGCCGATCGAGTTGCGCCAGCTCTATCTGCGCGAGCGCGGCAAGGGCACCGGCGCGGCGCAGGCGCTGATGGACTGGGCGCTTCAGACGGCGCGGGCCCGCGATGCCGCGACCCTGTGGCTGTCGGTCTATATCGAGAATTACCGGGCCAAGCGGTTCTACGAGCGCTACGGCTTCGTCGATCGCGGCCGCTATGTGTTCATGGTCGGCGACCATGAGGACGAGGATCGACTGATGAGCCTCGATCTGTGAGCCCAGATTTATGAATGAGATCGATGTCATTCGCGCCCGCGCGCTCGATGGCGTTTCGCACGGCTTTCTCGGCCGGCGGGGCGGCGTCTCGACCGGCCTGGTAGCCGGGCTCAACGTCGGCACCGGATCGGCCGATGATCCCGACGCAATCGCCGAAAACCGCCGCCGCGCCGGGGAGGCGGTGCTGCCCGGCGGCCGGCTTGTCACCGTCTATCAGGTCCACTCGCCCGACGCCGTCGCGGTGATCGAGCCGTTCGAGGATCGCCTCCGCCCGCGGGCGGACGCGCTCGTCACCGATCGCCCCGGGCTCGCGCTCGGCATCCTCACCGCCGATTGCGCGCCCGTGCTCCTCGCCGATCGCGAAGCCGGCGTCGTCGGCGCCGCGCATGCCGGCTGGAAGGGCGCGATCGGAGGCGTCACCGATTCGACGATCGCATTGATGGAGACTCTCGGCGCCCGGCGCGAACGGATCGCCGCCGCGGTCGGCCCGTGCATCGCTCGCGCCAGCTACGAAGTCGATGCCGGCTTCTTCCGCCGCTTCGCCGAAGAGAATCCCGCCAACGAACGTTTCTTCGCCGACGGCAGACCGGGCCACTACCAGTTCGACCTCGAAGCCTATGTCGCGCACCGCCTCGCCTCGGCCGGCATCCGCACCGTCGAGACGCTCGGGCTCGACACTTATTCGGACGAGAATCGTTTCTACAGCTTCCGTCGGGCGACTCACCGCGGCGAACCCGATTATGGCCGACAGATCGCGATAATTGGTATCAATTGAAACGGCTCTTCGGCTAGGGAACGATCAAACGATACCGATTTGGAGAGCCCGATGACCGACGAAACCGAAGCCGAGCTGACCGGCGCCACCTCGCGCCGCCGTCCCAAGGCGAGCGTCGACAAGGTCGGCGACCGCAAGCTCAAGCCATCGACGATGATGATGGGCCATGGCTATGATCCGGTGCTGTCGGAAGGCTCGCTCAAGCCGCCGATCTTCCTCACCTCGACCTTCGTCTTCCCCAGTGCCGCCGCGGGCAAGCGCCACTTCGAGGGTGTCACCGGCAAGCGGCCGGGCGGGGCCGACGGGCTCGTCTATTCGCGCTTCAACGGCCCCAACCAGGAAATCCTCGAGGATCGCCTCGGCATCTGGGAAGGCGCGGAAGATGCGCTCGCTTTCTCCTCGGGCATGTCGGCGATCGCCACTCTGTTCCTGTCGATGGTCAAGCCTGGGGACACGATCGTCCATTCAGGCCCGCTCTACGCCGCGACCGAGACGCTGATCGCGCGGATCCTCGGTCGTTTCGGCGTTCATTGGCTCGATTTCCCGGCGGGCGCGACCCGTGAGGAAATCGACGCGGTGCTCTCCAAAGCCGCCTCGGGCAATGTCGCTTTGATCTATCTCGAAAGCCCCGCCAACCCGACCAACGCTCTGGTCGACGTCGAGGCGGTCGCCGCCAGCCGCGACGCGATCTTCAAGGGCGCGAAGCCGCCGATCGCGATCGACAATACCTTCCTCGGACCCTTGTGGGCCCAGCCGCTCAGGCAAGGCGCCGACATCGTCGTCTATTCGCTCACCAAATATGCAGGCGGCCATTCGGACCTTGTCGCGGGCGGCGTGCTCGGCTCGAAGGAGCACATCAACACGATCCGGCTGATGCGCAACACGATCGGCACGATCTGCGATCCCAACACTGCGTGGATGCTGCTGCGCAGCCTCGAAACGCTCGAGCTCCGCATGAGCCGCGCCGGCGAGAACGCCGTGAAGGTCTGCGAATTCCTGCGCACGCACCCCAAGGTCGAACATGTCGGCTATCTCGGCTTCCTCGAGGAAGGATCGCGCCAGGCCGACATCTACAAGCGCCACTGCACCGGCGCCGGCTCGACCTTCTCGCTCTATCTGAAGGGCGGCGAGAAGGAGGCGTTCGCGTTCCTCGACGCGCTCAAGATCGCCAAGCTCGCAGTCAGCCTCGGCGGTACCGAGACGCTGGCCAGCCACCCCGCCGGCATGACGCATCTCTCGGTGCCCGAGGCACGCAAACAGGCGCTGGGGATCACCGACAATCTCGTCCGCATCTCGATCGGCGTCGAGGATGCCGACGATCTGATCTCGGACTTCGAGGAAGCGCTGAAGGCAGTCTAGCGTCGGATTCAGCGCGCTTGAATCTGTTCCCCGGCGAAGGCCGGGGCCCAGTTTCGATGGACTTGAGAAGACATCCCGTCCTCGATGGCGACTCGCGACTGGGCCCCGGCCTTCGCCGGGGAACACAAACGCTTCAATGCAGCGGGATAAATTTCTAGTCGGGCCGCGCGATCGCTCTCGCCAGCAACTCGGCCATCGTGCGATGGTCGGTAAGCGACGGATGCCAGTCGCATCCGGTCAGTTCCAGCGCTGGGACCCGCACGGCCTTTGCGCCGGTCGCGGCGGCGACCGCCTCGACATCGGTGAAGAAATTATCCGCGGCCATCAGGAAGATGCGCGCCTGCGGTTGTTGCCCCTTCCGGGCACGGACAAAGGCGACGTACTTCGCCCGATAATCCGCGCGCAGCGCCGCCGCGTCGGCCCAGGCCTCGCCGGGCTTGAGCGGCGTCGAGAAGTCGTTGGTGCCGAGGTTGATGACGATGGTCTGCGGCCGCCATGCGGGATCGGCGGCGGCAGGCGCGGGATCGCCCGGGATCGCGCGATCGTACAGGAAGGGCAGGCTCTCGCCCGGCTTGTGGCCGGCATAGTTGCGCACGATCCCATAGCCCGAATAGGCGATCACGCGATACTCGGCATCCAGCCGCCGCGCCAGCAGCGGCCCGAACGCCTGCTGCGTATCGGTAGTGTCATGGACCTGTGTGCCCGGACATTCGTGCTTGGTCGAGGTGTCGCCATAGCCGACGCTGTGCGAATCGCCGATGAACTCGATCCGGCGCTTTCGCGCGAGTGGCGGCAACGCCGTGCCATTGGTGAAAAAGCCGTAGAAGCTGCTGCTCCCCGACTGGCTTTCGGTCAGCTTCTCGAGGCGAACGACATGCGCGCCTGGCGCAAGTCCGGCGATCTTCACCTCGGTAAGGCCGCGGCTGGTCAATGTCCGGAAGGGCTTGCCGTCGATCTGCACCCGCATGAAATCGCCCCGTGGATCCACACGGACGGTCACGGCGGTGCCCTGAAAGCGCCCCTCGAAATAGACGCCAGGCCACCCGGCACGCATTTCACGCCCCTCGACGGTGACGCGCCCACCCACATGAACCGGCAACATTACCCCTTCGGGTGCCTGCGCGGCGGACAAAGAGAGAGGGGCGAACAGTGCAAGCGCGGCAGTCTTCATCTTGCCACCCTAGGGCGTGGAATACGGCTCGTCAGCCCCGGAACCGCGTGCGATGGGCATCGGGGACGCCCTTCTCGAAGTCCGTGGCCGCCCGTCGACGCCGCTCGAGCAGGCGACCTGGGATCCCCAGGTCAAGGCAGGCAAAGCCTGGTTCGCGCCGATCGTGAGCAAGGAGCGCACCCAGCTCAAGGCGGCATTGATCAAGGCGGCCGAGGGCAAATTGGTCTGCGCCGAGCTGGCAAAGGCGATCTGACGCCTGAGCCCCACAACATACTGGAATTTAATCCAAACCAATCAAGCAATCAGCGGTTCGTCCATCGCCTCGTCGAGCCGGCGCAGATCGCTGCCCCGCGTCTCGCGGCCGAACCACGCCACCAGCCCCAGCGCGATCAGCGTCGGCACCATGATCGCGATCGCGGCCCAGCCCATCGCCGGCACCAGCGCCGTGATCGACAGCAATTGCGCAAGGACCCCGCCCGCCTTGGTGCATGCCGCCACCCAGCCGGTCGCCCGGCCGCGCACGCGCATCGGGAAGCTCTCGGCGGTATAAGGCAACAGGATCGCGATGATCCCGTTTGATCCGACGATCAGCAGCGCCACCGGCAGCACGGGCGATCCGCTGCCGCTCAGCTCTAGCCACATCACACCCACCAGCCCGAGCAAGGTGATGCCGATCACCGTGACGAGCGACCATTTGGTGCTCCATCGGCTGTAGATGAAGGCGCAGACGAACACCGTGGGGAAGGCGATCAACGCCGATGCGGCGAGTAGCTTGCTCGACACCGCGACCGAATAGCCCTTGCTCACCAGATCGGCGGGAAGCCAGAGCAATAGCCCGAAATTGATCAGCCCCCAGGCGAGAGCGGCAATCGACAGCGCGGTAAGCTTGCCGATCAGCTTGGCGCCGGTGAGCGGCACATGCGCCTTCGCGCCCGACTCCGCCGCCTTGGGCGCCGCCACTTTCTTCACGGTCGAGCCGAACCGCGCCATCACCGCCGCGGCCTCGGCGCGACGACCGCGCGCGAGCAGGAACTTGGCCGATTCGGGAATGAACACCCCAAGCAGGACCAGCAGCAGCCCGGTCGGCAGGTTGAGCAGCCACAATATCCGCCATCCGAAGATCGGCTGGAGCAATGCCGATGCGCCGCTCGCCGCGAAATAACCGCCGACCGCGCCGAGCCCGCCGACCAGCACGAGGCTCCAGCCGCGATGCTTGCTCGGCATCATCTCGGCGAGCAGCGCGTAGGTGACCGGCAGCATGCCGCCGGCGGCCGCGCCCATCATGAAGCACATGCCGATATTCCACGCGAGGCTGGGCATCGCGCCGCAGATCGACGTGCCGACGAACATCACCGCCGAAAGCAGGATCGAGGCTTTCCGCCCATAGATGTCGGCGAGCACGCCCCACACCACCGATCCGGTCACCGTGCCCAGCAATGCGAAGAAGGGCACAAGCGACACGGTCGCTTTGGGCACGCCATATTCCATGATCATGCCCGGCACGGTGAACCCCAATGCCGCGGGCTTCATGATGTCGATGATCAATGCGACGACCAGCACCGCCATCAGCCCCCAATGCGCCGGGCTCAGATGCGCGTCCTCGGGCGCCGCGATCTCGAAGCTTTCGCTCGCCGCGCGGTGCGCGGCGACGTCACGCGGAAGCAGGCCGTACGCGGCGACGAGGCAGCCGATGATGATCAGCCCCATGCCGGCGACCATGTCCCAGCCCATCGCCATGCCGGCGAGCATGAAGTGCATGTCGCGGCCCATCATGAACATGGGCACGTGCATCAGCACCCCCGCGGTGACCGCCGCGCAGCCGAGCACGAAGATCCAGGCACCGCGCCGATCGGACAAGACACTGCTCAACTGCACCACCGCACCCCCGAAGTCTTCCCCCGCCCCTTTTGTCTGTGTTAACGCTAACTTCACCAAGCGCCCGGGCAAATCCGGGCATAGAGGAGAGCGACGTGAAGGGCAAAATCGGGCGCCGGCTGTTAAGTGTGTTTCTTCTGGCGAGCGCGGCGGCGCTGGCGCCCCCGATTGCCGCACAAGAGAATATCCGCCTCGACGAGGCCGGCTATTTCGAGGAGCGCGGCGTCAACGTCCTCGTTTTCTCCAACTGGTATGACGGCCTGTTCGCCGATTCGAAGATCAGCGGCGTCGAGATCGTCCAGCAGGGCGAGCGCACCGCGACCAACGGCGATGTCCGCCTCTCCGCCACCCCCGGCCAATGGGACCCGATCGGCCGGATGGTGAAACGCGACGTCGATACGAAGACCGGCACGATCGAGGCGCTGCTCGAATATCCCGAATACAAGTTCCAGTACCGCATCCGCGCCGAGCGTAGGGCGGACGGCGTGCATGTCGCGGTGATCCTCGACCAGCCCTTGCCCGCCGCGCTCGCCGGCAAGGCGGGGTTCAACCTCGAATTCCTGCCCCCGGCCTATTTCCACAAGAGCTTCCTCGCCGACGGCAGGCCCGGCGCCTTCCCGCTCTACCCTGCAGGCGACATGATCGCCGGCGGCGAACGCAACGCCGCGAGCGGACGCGACATCGGCCCCGGCGCCGAACCGCTGCCGATGGCCTCAGGCAAGACCTTGGTATTCGCCCCCGAGGATCCCGCACGCCGCGTCACGGTCCGCGCCGACACCGGCAGCCTCGAACTGTTCGACGGCCGCAACCAGGCGCAGAACGGCTGGTTCGTGCTGCGCAGCCTGCTGCCGGCAGGCAAGACCGGCCGCGTCGTCGAATGGACGCTCAGCCCCAACAGCGTTCCCGGCTGGCTGCGCGATCCGGTGATCGGCCATTCGCAGCTCGGCTACACGCCCGCGCAGGCCAAGACCGCGGTGATCGAGCTCGACGCCAATGCGAAGTCCGCGGGCCCGGCGCGGCTGCTCCGCATCGACGCGACCGGCAACACCACGGTCGCGCTGTCCGCCACGCCCAAAGTCTGGGGTAAATATCTGCGCTACAATTACCTGACCTTCGATTTCAGCAGCGTTCGCCAGCCCGGCCTCTACAGCCTCGAATATGCCGGCAAGCGCACCGCCAGCTTCCGCATCGATCCCGCCATCTACGCCGACGCGTGGCATCCGAGCCTCGACGTCTATCTGCCCGTCCAGATGGATCACATGCTGGTCAACGAGGCCTATCGCGTCTGGCACGGCGACAGCCACCGCGACGATGCGCGGCAAGCCCCGACCGACCACGAGCATGTCGATCTCTACGCCCAAGGTCCCACCACCGACACGAAGTATAAGCCCGGCGAGCACATCCCCGGCCTCAATGTCGGCGGCTGGCTCGACGCGGGCGATTTCGACATCCGCACCCAGACCCAATATGCCGTCGTCCGCACGCTCGTCGGCATCTGGGAGGACCATAAGCCCAGCCGCGACCAGACCCTCGTCGATCAGGACCTCCGCCGCGTCGAGATGCACGTTCCCGATGGCAAACCCGACATCCTCCAGCAGATCGAGCACGGCGTGCGCTATCTCGCCTCGATGTACGACGCGGTCGGCTATGCGGTGCACGGCGTGGTGGAGCCCGATGTCGCGCAATATACCCATCTCGGCGACGCCGCCTCGAAGACCGACGGGCTGGTCTACGATGCCAGTCTCAAATTCGGCGAGCGCAAGGGCGATCGCAGCGGCACCCCCGACGATCGCTGGGTATTCACCAGCAAGTCGAGCGCACTCAATTACGGCTCTGCGGCGGCATTGGCCGCATCGAGCCGCGCGCTGCGCGGGTACGATGACGCGCTCGCCGACAAGGCGCTGAAGATCGCGCGCCAAGTCTGGGCCGAGGAGCATGGCCGCGCCCCCAACACGTTCAGCCACGGCAACACCACCGGCGGCTGGCTGCCCGGCGAGGAGTTCACTGCCGCGGTCGAGCTGCTTGCGACGACGAAGGACCCGCAATATGCCGCGCGGATCGCGGCGCTCTGGCCCGAGATCACGCCGCGCTTCGGCCTATATGCCGAGACGGCGTTGCAGGCGCTCCCGTTCATGGACGCGGCCTATCGCGGCAATGTCGAGGCCGCGGTGCGCAAGCTCAAGGCGAGCAGCACGCCCTTTACCGGCGCCAATCCCTATGGCGTGCCGATCACCACCGGCGGCTGGGCGGGCAATGGCGCGGTGATCCAGACCGGCCTCACCGATTATGCGATCCACAAGGCCTTTCCCGCGCTGAGCGACGGCCAGGGCGTGTTCCGCGCGCTCGATTATCTCCACGGCACGCATCCGGGATCGGACATCTCGTTCGTGTCGGGCGTCGGCACCCGATCGAAGGAAGTCGCCTACGGCAACAACCGCGCCGACTTCTCGTTCATCGCCGGCGGCGTCGTTCCCGGCGCCTTGATCCTCAAGCCCGATTTCCCCGAGAACAGCGAGAATTGGCCGTTCTTTTGGGGCGAGAACGAATATGTCGTGAACATGAGCCCCAGCTATATCGCGCTGGTGCAGGCCGCGATCGACTTGTCGGGCAGGAACTGAAAACCAAAACGTCACCCCGGCCTTGTGCCGGGGTCCACCGTGCGGCGGCGGCTGGACAAGCGGCTCCAGCTTCTCCGCAAGGGGCGCAGTGGACCCCGGCACAAGGCCGGGGTGACGGCCTCGTAAACGGTTGGCACTGTCATCGGGCCATGCTTTAACCCCGCGCCATGCCCAGTAGCTTTCGTCGCGCCTTTGCCGCGCTCGCCGCTTTGTCGCTCACGACGTCTCCCCTCATCGCCCAGACCACGTACGAAAGCGTCGATCCGTTCATCGGCACCGGCGGCGAAGGCCATACCTTCCCCGGCGCCGTCGCGCCGTTCGGGATGGTCCAGCTGAGCCCCGACACCGACACCGGCTGCGTCATCCGCGAATGCTACGGCCACGCCGCGGGCTATCGCCATGACGACCCGACGATCCAGGGCTTCTCGCACACCCATTTCTCGGGCGCCGGCCATTCGGATCTCGGCGATTTCCTCGTCATGCCCGCCGCCGGCGAGAGCGTGCCGCTCGAACCGGGCGACCCGAAGACCCCCGGCTCGGGCTATCGCTCGCGCTTCAGCCACGACACCGAGACCGCGCAGCCGGGCTATTACGGCGTCACCCTCGCCGATTCGGGCATCCGCGCCGAGATGACCGCGGGCATTCGCGTCGGCGTCCATCGCTACGCCTTTCCGGCCGGCGCCCCCGCGCATCTGATCCTCGATCTGCGCAGCGCGCTCTACAATTATCCGGGCAAGACGCTCTGGTCGTCGATCCGCATCCGCCCCGACGGCACCATCACGGGCATGCGCGAGACCCGCGGCTGGGCGCCGGCCCGGAAACTGTTCTTCGCGATGCGCCCCTCGGCGCCGCTGGCCGGCCACGCCTTCCTCAACCGGGAGGAGAAGATCGAGTATAAGGGCTTCCAGGGGCCGGGCCGCGGGCGCGACGATGTCGATCAGCTAGCGGGCCGCGCGCTGGTCGCCCGGCTCGATTTCGGCAAGCTCGACAAGCCGCTCGAATTGAAGGTCGCGATCTCCAGCGTCGACGAAGACAATGCGATCGCCAATCTCGACACCGAGCGCGGCGATTTCGATGCCGTCCGCGCCAAGACCCGGACCGCATGGGAGCAGGCGCTCGGCGCGATCGAGATCGAGGCGCCCGCCGCGACGAAGACGATGGTATCGACCGCGCTCTATCACGCGCTGATGGCGCCGAGCATCTTCTCGGATGCCGACGGCCGTTATCGCGGTCCCGACGATCGGGTCCACAAGGCCGACGGCTTCACTTTCCACTCGACCTTCTCGCTCTGGGATACGTTCCGCGCCGAGCATCCCCTGCTGCTGCTCGTCCAGCCCGAGCGCCGCAATGCCGACTTCGTCCAGTCGCTGCTCGCCAGCCAGAAGGAGAGTCCGTTCGGCATCCTCCCGGTCTGGCAATTCCATGGCCGCGAGACGTGGACGATGATCGGCTATCATGCCGTGCCGGTGATCGCCGACGCGTATCTCAAGGGCGTGCGCGGCTTCGATGCGAACGCCGCGCTCGACGCGATGGTCAAGAGCGCGAGCTATGGCCCCTATGGCGGACTCGATCACTATATGAAGCTCGGCTACGTCCCCATCGACAAGGAGCCCGAAGCCGCCTCCAAGACCGTCGAATATGCCTATGACGACTGGACCATCGCCCGCATGGCCCGCGCGCTCGGCAAGGACGACGTCGCCGCCGCCTTCGAGAAGCGTTCGGCCAACTGGCGCAACAGCTTCGACGCGAAGACCGGCTTTCTCCGCGCCCGCAAGGCCGATGGCAGCTTCCGCACCCCCTTCGATCCCACCGCGATCAACTACGGATCGGATTATACCGAGGGCAACGCCTGGCAATATTCGTGGTTCGTCCCCCACGACCAGGCGGCGATGTTCGCCCTGCTCGGCGGCGACAAGGCTGCAGTCAAGAAGCTCGACGCGATGTTCGACTTCGACAATTCGAAGATCGACTACAGTCATGCCGAGGACATTGCCGGGCTGATCGGCCAGTACATCCACGGCAACGAGCCCAGCCACCACGTCGCCTATCTCTACAATTTCACCGGCCAGCCCTGGCGGACACAGGAGCGGCTGCAGCAGATCGTCGAGAGCCAGTACAAGACCGGCCCCGAAGGCCTTTCGGGCAATGACGATCTCGGCCAGATGTCATCGTGGCTCGTCTTCACGTCGCTCGGCTTCTATCCCGTCGCGCCCGGATCGAACCAATATGTGCTCGGCCGCCCCTTCGTGAACCGCGCCGCGCTGACCCTGCCCAACGGCAAGCGCTTCACGGTGCTCGCGGAAGGTCTGTCGGACGCCAATCGCTATGTCGGCAAGGTCATGCTCAACGGCAAAACGCTGGACCGCAGCTATATCACGCACGATGAACTCACCGCCGGCGGCGAGTTGCGCTTCACGATGCAGGCCCGGCCCAACAAGAGCCGGGCTACTTCTCGCGCGGCACGCCCCTTCTCGACGAGCACCACGCGTTAGGCTGGAGGACGCGAGAATGTCCGCCAATGTGGTTGGCGGCCGTCCCGCGCCGTCAGTGCGCCGGCTTGCCCGACACGATCGCGTCGAATTTGGCCTTGGGCATGTTGATCAGCAGCCCCTTGTTGTTCTTGGCGAGCGACGCGAATTCGACTTCGATCCTGCCGCCCGGGCTGGCAACTACCGCGAAGCCCATGCCGACTCTCTCGATCGAGCCGATCACGACGCCCTTCGAATCGCGCACTTCGCTGCCCGGCGTGACATCCTCCGGGCTTACGGGGACGGGGCGTAGCGATCTGGTCGGACCCGCGGCGCGGCCGGCGACGTCGTTTTGCATCCGGTTGAAGTCGGTGACGCGATCGTCCGGGCCGTGCATTTCGGGCGGCGGCGGGGGCGGCGGCGGGGCGGGATTACCGGACACCTGGGCATGCGCTGCACCCGCAAGTGTCAACGCGGCAGCTATCGCTGCCAATTCGAGCATGCGCATTTCAGCCCCCTCTTCTTTTCGAGGCATGGTATCGCTAACAACCGCCTGCTTGCAATGTAGGATTTCGTCTGCTTGGTCCGCGGTGTCCGACTTATGCCCGGCCGCTCTTTGACTCGTCCGCAACTTGCCTCCTTCTCGCGAAACAATGTTGCGAGATGCGCGACGTTTCCGTGAAAAGAGTCAAATTAAGCGGAACGACTCAGCCGTCGCCGGCGCGCTCGATATCGGCGCCGACGGCCTGAAGCTTCTCCTCGAGCCGCTCGTAACCGCGATCGAGGTGATAGACGCGGTTGACCTGAGTCTCGCCCTCGGCGGCGAGGCCGGCGAGGATCAAGCTCATCGATGCGCGCAGATCGGTCGCCATCACTTGCGCGCCGACCAGCCTGTCGACGCCGCGAACGACGGCGGTGCGTCCGCGCACTTCGATATTCGCCCCCATCCGCGCCAGCTCCGGCACGTGCATGTAGCGATTCTCGAAGATCGTCTCGGTGAGCACGCTGGCGCCGTCGGCCTTGCACAGCATCGCCATGAACTGCGCCTGCATGTCGGTGGCGAAGCCCGGGAACGGCGCGGTCGACAGGGTCAGCGGCTTGATGCCCGTAGGCGCCGCCACGCGGATCGAATCGCGCTTCTCCTCGACGGTCACACCGGCCTCGACCAGCGCGTCGAGCGTCGCGCGCATGTCGCCCGCGGCCGCGCCCACCAGTTCGAGATCGCCGCCGGTGATCGCCGCGGCGCAGGCATAGCTTCCCGCCTCGATGCGATCGGGCATCACGGCATAGGTCGCGCCGTGCAGGCGGTCGACACCTTCGATCGTCAGCGTCTCGCTATGGATCCCGTCGATCCGCGCGCCCATCGCGACGAGCAGGTTGCACAGATCGACGATCTCGGGCTCGCGCGCGGCATTTTCGAGCACGGTAGTGCCCCGCGCCGTCGCCGCCGCCATCAGCGCGTTCTCGGTCGCACCCACCGACACCACCGGGAAGCGGAAGCGCCCGCCCGCGATCCGTCCACCCGGCGCGCTGGCCTTCACATAGCCCGCCGCGACTTCGATCTCGGCGCCCATCGCCTGCAGCGCCTTGAGGTGCAGATCGATCGGACGGTTGCCGATCGCGCAGCCGCCGGGCAGCGACACCGTCGCTTCGCCCGCGCGGCCGAGCAACGGTCCCAGCACGAGGATCGACGCGCGCATCTTCCGGACGATGTCGTAGGGCGCGACCGTCGAGGTCAGCCGTCCGGCACGCGCGGTCATCACCCGGCCGAAATCGTTGGGACGGGTCCCCTCGATCGCCGTAGAGGCGCCCAGCTCATTCAGTAGATGTCCGAAGCTGTCGACGTCCGCGAGGCGTGGCAGGTTTCGCAGCGTGAGGGGCTCATCGGTCAGCAATGCGCAGGGCATCAGCGTGAGCGCGGCGTTTTTCGCGCCCGAAATGGCGATTTTGCCGGAAAGGCGGTTCCCGCCGCGGATGAGAATACGGTCCATGTCCGAGCTTCTAGTCGCTCATGGCGCACGCGCAAGCGCGGCAGTCCGTGAAACCGATTGATCGACTTTAATGCGTTGATTTCACGGCACTGCTTTGGACATCGGGTGGGGGGAATTCAAAAGCGTGTCGGGTAGTTGTTTCGCGGATGTGCTGAGTGGACTCGTCGACCTCACCGAAGGCGAACGGGAGGCGCTCGACAAACTGGAGGATCGCCAGCGGAATGTGCGCCGCGGGGCGGTGCTGCTGCGTGAGAAAGAGGCGAGCAACGAGCTCTTCATCCTCCGCAAGGGGCTGATGATGAGCTATGTGCTGCTCGCCGACGGCAGCAGGCAGATCCTGCGCTTCCTGTTCCCCGGTGACATGCTCGGCGTTTCGAGCGCGGTCTATCAGGAGGCATCCGAGACATTGGCGGCGCTTTCCGATTGCGTCGTCTCGCCGTTCGACCGCGCCGCCTTGTCCGGGATCATGCGCGATCACCCACGGCTCTCGGCGTTGATCCTCGTTTATTGCCAGATCGAACGCGTCGCGCTGACCGACCGGCTCGCCGCTCTCGGCCGGACCAGCGCCAAGGTGCGCGTCGCCGCGTTGCTGCTCGAGCTGCGCAACCGCCTGCGCGCGACCGACACGAGCATCGCCAATGTCTTCGCGCTCGGGCTGACGCAGGAGGAAATCGGCGACGCCACCGGGCTCACCGCAGTCCACGTCAACCGCATGCTCCGCCAGATCGAGGAGGATGGCCTGATCAGTCGCGAAGCCGGACGCGTCACGCTGATCGATGAGCGCGCGCTCGCACGCGCCGCCAATTACGTCGATCGTTATCAGGGGCTGGATTTGAGCTGGCTGCCCGCGCCGCGCAGCTGAGCCCGCTGCGCCGGAGAACGTAGGTGCATCTAACTCGAGAATGCTCCGGTCACGCTTTCTCCAGCGTGCACTGGAGCGGGTGCTGGTTCTGCCGGGCGAAGTCGATAACCTGGCTGACCTTGGTTTCGGCGACTTCGTAGCTGAACACGCCGCATACGCCGACGCCGCGCTGATGGACGTGGAGCATCACGCGCGTCGCCTCCTCCATGTTCATCCGGAAGAAGCGCTGCAGGCACAGCACGACGAACTCCATCGGCGTGTAATCGTCGTTGAGCATCAGCACGCGGTACGGCGTCGGCTTCTTGGTCCGCGTGCGCGTGCGCGTCGCGAGCCCGACCGACGGATCGCGCGTGCTCGTGTCGTCGTCGTCGCCGTTCTCGGCCATCTGGATCATGAATTTTTCGGGGTCGGCCATGTTGCAGTGAAAATATGGGTTAGCCGCAGCAGAGGCAAGGCCGGTGCTGCGCCGTTAATCTTCAAAAAATCCGGCGCTCGGCGCAAAAGAAAGGGGCGACCGCCTTTCGGCAGCCGCCCCATCTACGCGTTTACTGGAGCGCGAAGCGCTCAGGCAGCAGTCTTGACCTTCTCGGCCGCAACCGCGAAGCGGCTCGAAATCGGCTGCGCGGCGTCGCCGGCGAGCTTGAGCACGGCTTCGGTGTTCTTCGAGGCTTCGGCGACATACGAGTCGAACGCGCCACGAACGAAGTCGCTCTGCAGCTTGAAGAATTCGGTCGGCGACTTGACGCTCGCGAACGACTTCAGCGCGGCGGTCGCGCTCTCGAACGACTTGCGGCCATATTCGGCGGCGTCCTGACCGAGGGTCTCGAGGCCCTTGGCTGCGATGCGGCCCGACTCGACGACGGCTTCGAGGTTGCCCTTGGCGAACTCATTGGCCTCCTCGACGAGCTTGGTCGACTTCTCGACGGCAGCCTTGGTGCGATCGTTGAAGTCGGCGAACAAGGCCTGGGCCTTGGCGGTGTTGGTTTCGAAATTGGTAGCCATGGTGATGGTTTCCTTGAAGATGGGTTCCGCGACCGTCTCGGTGACGATCTCGGCTTCGTTGACGGTTTCCGCGGCGGCGGCTTCAGCCTGCTCTGCCGCGATTTCGACGGTCTCGACTACTTCCTGCGACGCTGCTTCCACGGCCGGGACCGGCTCGGGCGCGATCACCGGGGCAATTGCCTCGGCAACAACGACCGGCACGGGCTTCTCAACCTTGGCTGCGACAGCTTGAGCCTTGGGCGCGGCCGGCTTGTTGGCGCGCGCCGCGGGCTTCGGAGCGGCGGGCTTTGCCGGCGCTTTCGGTCCCTTGGTGGCCATGCGAATCGTCCCCTGACTATTGCTGCAATGCAGCATGTAAGGGCTTGTTGCGTGCGATGCAATAGCGATTTTGTGCACTGCACAATAAAGACGTTTACGTTACGGAATGAAGGCTTTTAGCGTGTCCGGACATAGCTCCCGGGCGCATTCTCGATCGCTTTGAGCTTGCCCTTTCCGGGCACACGTGCGCCTTTTGCATCCACCTTGGCGGCGTCGACGCTTTCGATCCATTCCACCCAATCCGGCCACCAGCTCCCCTTGGTTTCCCGGGCGCCCGCCATGAATTCGGCGAGCGTCTCGACCTTTTGGTCGTTGATCCAATATTGGTATTTGCCCGCCGCCGGCGGATTCACCACGCCGGCGATATGCCCCGATCCCGCCAGCACGAACTTGAGCGGGCCCTTGAAGTGATGGGTGATCTTCCAGACGCTTGCCGCAGGCGCGATATGATCCTCGCGGCCGGCCTGGACATAAGTCGGCGTCGTTACTTTGTTCAGATCGACCGGCGTGCCCTCGATCGATAGCAGCCCCGGCACCGCCAATTTGTTGTCGCGGTAAAGATCCGTGAGATAGCTCAGATGCCAGGCCGAGGGCAGGTTGGTGACGTCCGAATTCCAGTGGAGCAGATCGAACGGCACATAGTCCTGCCCCATCAGGTAATTGTTGGTGACATAGTTCCAGATCAGGTCGCGCCCGCGCAGCAGGTTGAAGGTCGCCGCCATATAGCGCCCGTCGAGAAACCCTTCCGCGCCCAGGCTCTTGATCAGGGCGAGCTGGTCGTCGTCGACGAACATCGTCAAATCGCCGGCTTCGGAAAAATCGACCTGCGCCGTGAAGAAGGTCGCGCTCTTGACCTTCTCCGCCTCGCCCCGCGCGGCCAGCACCGCGAGCGTCGCGGCCAGCGTCGTCCCCGCCACGCAATAGCCGATCGCGTGCACGCCCTTGACGCCAAGGAGATCGCGCACCGTATCGATCGCGTCGATCTGACCGCGCTCGACATAGTCGTCCCAGACCACGTCCTTCATGCTCGCGTCCGCTGACTTCCACGAGACGACGAAAACGGTCAGCCCCTGCTCCACTGCCCAGCGGATGAAGCTCTTCTCGGGCGTCAGATCGAGGATGTAGAAACGGTTGATCCAGGGCGGGAAGATGATCAGCGGCGTCTCATGGACCTGTTTGGTCACCGGGGCGTACTGGATCAGCTCGTAGAGCGGCGTGCGCTTGACCACCTTGCCCGGCGTCATCGCCAGGTTCTTGCCCAGCTCGAACGCGCCTTCGGCGGTCTGCGTCATCTGCCCTTTGGCGATGTCCGACAGCATGTTCTGCAGGCCCTTGAGCAGGCTCTCACCCTTGGTCTCGACGATCTTCTCGAGCACCTGCGGATTGGTCGCAGGGAAATTGGTCGGGCTCACCGCGTCGATGAAGCCTCTGGTCGCGAAGCGGATCTGCTCCTTTTGCTTCGGATCCACGCCTTCCAGAGCATCGACGCCCTTCAGCATGTGATCGGCGATCACGAAATAGCTCTGGCGCAGGAAATCGAACACCGGCTCTTCGCGCCATTGCGGCGCCTTGAAGCGCTTGTCGCGCGCCTGTTCGGGCGTCTCCTCGAACGGCGCTGCGTGCTCGGGATCGAGGAAGCGCTGCCACAATTGCATCGTGTCGGCCCAGAAATTGGCGCTCGCGCGCATCTGCGCAGCCGGATCGAACATCGCGCCGATCGCCGGGGCGGCGGGCACCTGCTCCATCAGGTCGATGCCGTGTTCGAGCATCATCTGCTGCGCCTTGCCCAGCACCCACGTCCAGTGCTGGAGGTCCTCGAGGTTCGGAAGCGGAGTCGTGGTATCGGCCATGCGTTCCTCTCCAGCGGCGAGTACGGACCCTTTAGCGCCGACAAGCCAAGACGTCATTCCCGCATCGCACGGAATGGCGTAGGAACGCTCCACGGCGCAATGCAGCGCCCAAATTCGAGAGAGAAGTGGAAATGTCCGAAGAGTTCTACCGCATCAAGCGGCTGCCGCCCTACGTCATCGCCGAAGTGAACGGCATGCGGGCAGCGGCGCGTGCGGCAGGCGAGGACATCATCGATCTCGGCATGGGCAATCCCGATCTGCCGCCACCCGACCATGTCATCGAAAAGCTCTGCGAAGTCGCGCGCAAGCCCGATGCGCACGGTTATTCGCAGTCCAAGGGCATTCCCGGGCTGCGCCGCGCCCAGGCGAATTATTACGGCCGCCGCTTCGGCGTCGAAGTCGATCCCGAGACCGAGGTGGTCGTCACGATGGGATCGAAAGAGGGACTCGCAAGCCTCGCGACCGCGATCACCGCGCCGGGCGACGTGATCCTCGCGCCCAATCCCTCCTATCCGATCCACACCTTCGGCTTCATCATCGCCGGAGCGACGATCCGCGCGGTGCCGACCACGCCGGACGAGCATTATTTCGAGAGCCTCGAGCGCGCGATGAACTTCACCGTGCCGCGTCCGTCGATCCTCGTGGTGAATTATCCGTCGAACCCGACCGCGGAGACGGTCGACCTCGCTTTCTACGAAAGGCTGGTTGCCTGGGCGAGGGAGAACAAGGTCTGGATCATCTCCGACCTCGCTTATTCCGAGCTCTATTATGACGGCAATCCGACCGTCTCGATCCTGCAGGTCAAGGGCGCCAAGGACGTCGCGATCGAGTTCACTTCGCTCAGCAAGACCTATTCGATGGCCGGCTGGCGGATCGGCTTCGCAGTCGGCAACCGCGAACTGATCGCGGCGATGACGCGCGTGAAATCCTATCTCGATTACGGCGCCTTCACCCCGGTCCAGGCGGCGGCCTGCGCCGCGCTCAACGGCCCGCAGGACATCGTCGAGAAGAACCGCCAGCTCTATCACAAGCGTCGCGACGTGCTGGTCGAGAGCTTCGGCCGCGCCGGTTGGGACATACCGAGCCCACGCGCCTCGATGTTCGCCTGGGCGCCGCTGCCCCCGGCGCTCGCGCATCTGGGGAGCCTAGAATTCTCGAAGCAATTGCTCAGCCACGCCAAGGTCGCGGTCGCGCCCGGCGTCGGCTACGGGGAGAATGGCGAGGGCTTCGTCCGCATCGCGATGGTCGAGAACGAGCAGCGCCTGCGTCAGGCGGCGCGCAACGTGCGGAAATATCTGCAGTCGATGGGGGTCAACACGCCCAGCGCCAACGCGGGCTGATCCGTCGCTCGGGGCGGGTTCGCCCGTCCCGTCAGGCGATCTCGCGGTCGAGCAACTCGTTCACATCCAGCCCGAGCAAAGCGATGTGATCGCGCACCCGCGGCCAATGCCCCTTCAGGAAACGCTCGCGCTCGGCGACACGGAGCCGCTCGACTGCGCCGGGCAGCACGAACATACCCACGCCGCGGCGCACCTCGACATAGTCGTCGTCCTGGAAGCTTTGATAGGCCTTGGCGACGGTCAGTGGATTGGCGCCATGCTCGGCGGCGAGCGCGCGGACCGAGGGAAGCTGATCCCCCGCGCGATATTCGCCGCGCAGGATCGCCGCGGCGATGCTGGCGCGGAGCTTGAGGTAAACGGGTGAGTCGTCGTGCTCGAGCGCTGTCATGCTGGCATAATACACTAATTAGCGATCGGGTCCATACCCGGGATTCCACTGGTGTACGATTTCGGACAGTTCACCGCGCGGCCGCTCCTCCAGATCGCGCCCCGGCGTGCCGATGAAGACGAATCCGACGATTCGCTGCGGCGCTTCGCCGAACAGATCGCGCACCTTGTCCGAATAGGCTGCCCAACCGGTCAGCCACCCGCCGACGAATCCGCAAGCATGCGCCGCGTGCAGCAGGTTCATGCACGCCGCCCCCGCCGACAGCTCCTGCTCCCATAAGGGAATCTTGTGTCCGTGCACCGGCGCGGAGAGCACGACGACCAAGGCCGGCGCCTGCGTCACGAATTGCGCCGTAGCTTCCTCGTCGCGCACCGTGCAGTCTGGCTTTTCCGTGCGCTGGATCTCGATCAGCCGTTCCACCAGGGCCGGCCGGGCCGCGTCGGGAACGATCACGAACCGCCACGGCGCGAGCTTGCCGTGATCGGGGGTCCGCGCCGCGATCGCCACCATCTCGCGCAGTTGTTGGGGGCTCGGCCCCGGCGCCACCATGTCGCGCGGCTTGCCCGAACGGCGGGTCTGGAGAAGCGAAAGCGGGGTCGAGAGGTCGTTGAACATGGGGCGCATCTAGGTACCGATCCGCAGCGCGCCAACGGTGATTCGGATCATTCCCGACCTTCTTCGTCATCTCCGCGAAAGCGGGGATGACGCAGTATGGATAGGGCTTAATTTGACTCATTTGGTGGAAACGCAATCAATCACGTAACTTTCTTTCGTTTGCGCCGCGGATTATGAGCGGCATCCACAGAGTCAAAGAGCGACCGAGTTATCGGCCCGCCGAGGCAAGCAGACGAAATCCTACATTGCAAGCGCCCCGGTCTTCCGCGGCGGAACCGGCTGCGCCGAGCGCCGCGCTTTACACCCGCGCCATTCGCTCTAGTCTGGCCGCCCATGCGCCGGGCAAGTCCCGGAAACCGATATAAAAAGGTCGAATTCCCGCATGGTCGAAACCCCCACCGCCGATAGTCCGGCAGAACCCGATATCAGCCACGTAAATCCCGCCGCGGAGAAGACGTGGTTCGGGCACCCGCGCCAGCTGGCGCGCATGTTCAGCACCGAGATGTGGGAGCGCTTCGGCTTCTACGGCATGCGCGCGCTGCTGACGCTCTATCTAACCCAGCATTTCATGTTCGGCGACCGCGAGGCGACGGGCATCTATGGCGGCTTCACGGCCCTCGTCTATCTGACTCCGCTGGTCGGCGGCTATCTCGCCGACCAGTTCCTCGGATCGAAACGCGCAGTGAAGTTCGGTGCGATCGTCATGTCGCTCGGCTATCTGATCCTGTGCTTCGGCGGCCCGACTGCGCGACCGCATGCCCAGATCGACGGCCAGCGCTACGAAGTGTCGATCGGGAAATCGGGCGACCGCGAGGTCCGCTACGTCGTCGACGGCACGCGTAAACTCGAGATCAAGGGCAATGACGACGGCTCGGTCGACCTGCTCGAAAACGGCGCGTCGGTGCGCAAGGTCGCCAAGGGCGGCTTCGAATCCGACGCCGATCGCAGCCCCTTCTACGTGATGATCATGCTGATCGGCCTGTCGATGGTCTGCAGCGGCAACGGCTTCTTCAAGCCCAACATCTCGACAATGGTCGGCGAATTGTACGAAGTCGGCGACCGACGACGCGATGCCGGCTTCACGATCTTCTACATGGGCATCAACATCGGCTCGCTCTTCTCGCAGATCCTCTGCCCGTGGCTCGCCGTGGCATTCGACTGGTGGGCGGGCTTCGGCCTCGCCGCGATCGGCATGATGATCTCGTGGGCGCTGATCCAGTTCAACGGAAACACGCTGGCCGGCTATGGCGAGCCGCCCGCACGGCCGGAGGTCGAGCGGCAGCAATGGTTCATCTATGCCGGCGCGCTGCTGATCGTGCCGGTTTTCTACTTCCTCTATGTCAACCTGATGAACTCGCCCGAGCCCGCGCCGGGTTCCGGCATCGTCGGCTATGTCGCCTCGCTGCCGCTGATGGGCAAGTTCCTGTTCGGCACCTTCCTGCTCTCGGTCCCCGGCATCCTGATCTGGTCGTTCGTCGCGGGCAGCCGCCAGGAATTCCAGATGATGCTCGCGGCGATGACGCTGATCGTCTTCAACGTCGTGTTCTGGACTCTGTTCGAGCAGGCTGGCTCGTCGCTCACCTTGTTCGCCGATCGCAACACCGATCTATCGGTATTCGGATTGTTCAGCATCACCGCGGGCCAGACGCAGTTCTTCAACGCCGCTTTCATCGTGCTGCTCGCGCCGTTCATGTCGATTATGTGGACCGCATTGGCGAAGCGCGGGCTCGAGCCTTCGATCCCGGTCAAGTTCGGGATCGCGCTGATCAGCGTGGCGGTCGGCTTCTTTCTGCTGGTATGGGGCGCCACTTATGCCGATGCGGGTTTCCGTGTCGGGATATGGTGGCTCGCGGGCCTTTATTTCGTCCACAGCTTCGCCGAGCTCTGCATCTCGCCAGTGGGCCTCTCGATGGTCACCAAGCTGTCGATCGCGCGCGTGGTCGGGCTGATGATGGGGGTATGGTTCCTGTCGATCTCCGTGGCGCAATATTTCGCGGGCATGATCGCGCAGATCGCCAGCGTCGATACCGTCGGCGGGCAGGTGACCAACCTCAAGGTGAGCCTCGACACCTATGTCGGCGTGTTCACGCTGATATCGTATTGGGCGATCGGGCTGGGCGTGCTCCTGCTGCTGCTCAGCTGGCCGCTCAAGAAATGGATGCACGGAGTCAAATAGGATGGGGACCGCTGAAGGCGGCTGCCGGTGCGGCGCGGTGCGATACCGCGTCACCGGCGAGCCTGCCGCCACTTCGCACTGCCATTGCAGCGACTGCCGCCGCATGACCGGCGCGCCGACGCTCGCCTGGGCGATCTTTCCCGAGGACAAGGTCGAGATCGTCGCGGGCGAGCCGGCGATCCACGAGACGTCGTCCGGCGTCGAATGGGGCTTCTGCGCGCGCTGCGGCAGCACTCTCACCTATCGCCGCGCGAGCCGCCCGGGGCTGTACGACGTGACCACCGCCACGCTCGACGATCCGGAACTATTTCCGCCGCAAAAGGAGATCTGGACCGGCGAGCGGCTGTCATGGATCCGCTCGAACCCCGAAGTCCCGCACTTCCCGAGGACCGGGGCGAGCTAGATACGAAAAGGGAGAACGTCACCGCTCCCCCTGTTTCTTCGGGCAGTCGAATGCCGTTTTTCAGGCAGCGTTACGGCGCTGCGCAATGAAGAGCGCGATCAGCGAGAACGTCGGGCGATCCTTTGTGAAAGCCCGTGCCGCAATGCAACATAGGACAGCTCTGGTTTGCGGCGGTGTTTCCGGCAAATGCAATGTTCCCGGTAGTGAGTTGCAATAGTTGCAATAGTTGCAATAGTCGCTCGTGCGAGAGGACTCGACGATCAACCCAGAGCGCGTTCGTACACGGCGGTGACATCCGGGCCGAAGGTCGCGAAGACGACCTTCAGGTCGAGATCCGTCGCCGTCGCGACGCGAGCCTCACGCACGGCTATCTCGGTCGCGGCCTCGACCGGATAGCGGTAGACGCCCGTGCTGATGGCAGGAAAGGCGATGCTGCGAATACCGTTCTCGGCGGCGATGGTGAAGCAGCGGCGATAGCAACTCGCCAGCAGTTCCGGCTCGCCGCGATCACCTCCTTGCCAGACAGGACCGACCGTGTGGATCACGTGGCGCGCGGGCAAGCAATAACCGCCCGTCAGCTTGGCATCGCCGGTTTTGCAACCCCCAAGCGCGCGAAGCTTGCGGCATTCCTCGAGCAAACGGGGACCGGCGGCGCGATGGATCGCGCCATCGACACCACCGCCGCCGAGCAGCGAGCTGTTCGCCGCATTGACGATCGCATCGACCGCCAGCGTCGTGATGTCCACCTGAATCGCGCGCAGCCGGTCGCTCACGCCGAAACCCGGTTCGCCACCAGATCGTCGACTACCGCCGGATCGGCGAGCGTGCTGGTATCGCCCAGGCTGGAAACCTCTCCCTCGGCAATCTTCCGCAGGATCCGCCGCATGATTTTGCCTGAGCGCGTCTTGGGCAGCCCCGGCGCGAACTGGAGCGCATCGGGCGTCGCGATCGGCCCGATCTCCGTGCGCACCCAGTTGCGCAGCTCGGTCCGCAGCTCGTCGCTCGCGGTCTCGCCCGCATTGAGCGTCACATAGGCATAAATGCCCTGCCCCTTGATGTCGTGCGGCATGCCGACCACTGCCGCTTCGGCGACCTTTGGGTGCAGCACCAGCGCGCTCTCCACCTCGGCGGTGCCCATGCGGTGACCAGAGACGTTGATCACGTCGTCGACCCGCCCGGTGATCCAGTAATAGCCGTCCTCGTCGCGGCGACAGCCGTCGCCGGTGAAATATTTGCCGCGATAGGTGGTGAAATAGGTCTGGAAGAAGCGCTCCTGATCGCCCCACACGGTGCGCATCTGCCCCGGCCAGCTCCGCGCGATGCAGAGATTCCCTTCGGTCGCCCCGTGTAGCACATTGCCCTCCGCATCGACGATCTGCGGATCGATCCCCGGCAGCGGCAAGGTTGCCGAACCAGGTTTGAGCGCAGTGGCGCCGGGCAGCGGCGTGATCATCTGCCCGCCGGTCTCGGTCTGCCACCAGGTATCGACGATGGGGCAGCGCCCTTCGCCGACCACCTCGTGATACCAACGCCATGCCTCGGGATTGATCGGCTCGCCCACCGTGCCGAGCAGCGTGAGCGATTTGCGCGAGGTCTTCGTCACATAATCGTCGCCCTCGCGCATCAGCGCGCGCAGCGCGGTCGGCGCGGTGTAGAGAATCTCGACCTGGTGCCGGTCCACGACCTGCCAGATGCGCGAGGCATCGGGCCAGTTGGGCACGCCTTCGAACATCAGGGTCGTCGCGCCGTTGGCGAGCGGCCCGTAGACGATATAGCTGTGCCCTGTGACCCAGCCGATATCGGCAGCGCACCAATAAACCTGCCCCGGCCGGTAATCGAAGACGAGCTCGTGCGTGTAACTTGCCCAGAGCAGGTAGCCCGCGCTGCTGTGGAGCACGCCCTTGGGCTTGCCGGTCGAGCCCGAGGTATAGAGGATGAACAGCGGATCCTCGGCGCCCATCGGCTCGGCCGGGCATTCCGCGGAAACCCGCGCCGCGGCCTCGTGATACCAGACGTCGCGGCCCGGCTGCATCGCCACGTCGCCGCCGGTTGCCTTGACGACGATCACTTTCTCCATCGACCGGGCATGCGCCTGCGCCGCATCGACATTGGCCTTGAGCGGCACTCGCTTGCCGCCGCGGCGGCCTTCGTCGGCCGTGATCACGACCTTGCTGTCGCAATCGGTGATCCGCCCCGCCAGCGCTTCCGGAGAAAATCCGCCGAACACCACCGAATGGATCGCGCCGATCCGCGCGCAGGCGAGCAATGCGAACGCCGCTTCGGGAATCATCGGCATGTAGATGGTGACACGGTCGCCCTTCTGGACGCCCTCGGCCTTCAGCACATTCGCGAAGCGGCAGACCTCTTCGTATAGCTGGAGATACGTGTATCGCCGCGGCGCTTCCGAGGGATCGTCGGGTTCCCAAAGGATCGCCACTGCATTGCCGCGGCTGGCGAGATGCCGGTCGACGCAGTTCGCCGCAACGTTCAACTTGCCGTCGGCGAACCAGCTGATGTGGAAATCCTCCTCGTCGAACGACCAGTCGCCAGCGATCTCAGGGCGCTTCACCCAATCGAGCCGCTTCGCCTGCTCGAGCCAGAAGCTTCCCGGATCGGCGAGGCTGCGGCCGTACAGCTTCGCATATCCCTCCGCATCGACGCGCGCCTTGCGCGCCCATTCTTCGGTTACGGGGTACAGGCTGTCGCTCGTCAAGGGGCCGCTCCTGGCTGATTGTTCGACCCTCCTTGTCCTCAAGCAACCCCGCCGCGCAAGCCGCAGATTTCGTTACGACACCGCTCCGAGCCGTAGTTTTTCCGGGGCTGCGACAAACTGCGACATAATTTCGGTGGAACCGATTGTCGCTGCCAGCCATCTTGCCCCAATGGCACGACGCCCAATCGCCTTGACGCTCGCCTTCGCGCTGCCGCTCGCCGCGTGCGCGGTGGGTCCCGATTATCGCCCGCGCACTGCAACCGAGCTCGGCGTGCCCGAAGCCTATTCGGTGCCCGCCGATCAGCGCGCCCATGAGGACCTGGCCCGCTGGTGGGAGAAGTTCGACGATCCCCAGCTTGCCGCGATCGTTCGGCGCGCGCAGGCCGCCAACCTCGATATCGCCCAGTCGGTGACCCGGCTTCGTCAGGCGCGCGAATCGCTGATCCAGCGGCGTGCCTCGCTGTTCCCGAGCGTCAGCGCCTCGGCCGGCGCATCGCGCAGCGAATCGCTTCGCGGCGGCACGACCACCACCACGCTTCCCGACGGCAGCGTTACTTCTTTCTCGACCGGCGGGCGCAACAGCTTCTCTCTGGGCGCGGACGCGAACTATCAGGTCGATCTGTTCGGCGGCGTGCGCCGCGGCGTCGAATCCGCCCGCGCCGGGTATCAAGCGGCGGGCTTCGATTATGCGACGGTGCTGATCTCGATCGAGGCGGAAACCGCGCGCAACTATGTCCTCGCGCGCGCCGCACAGGCCCAATTGGCCAATGCGCGCCAGTCGCTCGCGCTGCAGGACGACAATCTCCAGATCGCCCAGTGGCGCGTGCAGGCGGGACTGGTCTCGACGATCGATCAGGAGCAGGCGCGCGCGTCGCGGGCCCAGGCCGCCGCGTCGATCCCCAATCTCGAAGCCAGCTATAACGGCTTCGTCTCGCGCCTCGGCGTGCTCACCGGCCAGGCGCCGGGCGCGCTCAAGGCCGAACTCGAAGCCGTGAAGCCGATCCCGCGCGGCCCCGCAAGCGTCGCTGCCGGCATCCCCGCCGAGACGTTGCGTCAGCGTCCCGACATCCGCTCGGCCGAGCGCAATCTCGCTTCGGCGACCGCGCAGATCGGCGTCGCGACGGCGCAGCTCTACCCCTCGCTCGGCATCGGCGGCAGCATCGATGCCGGATCGAGCGCGCTCAGCTCGATCTTCGACGTGATCACCGGCCGGCTCTTCGCCAATATCGCGCAAACGATCTTCGACGCTGGCCGCACGCGCAGCCAAACGCGTTCGGCGCAAGCCGCCGCGGATGGCGCGTTCCTTTCGTACAAGCAGACCGTGCTCACTGCGCTGGAGGACATTGAGAATTCGATCGTGGCACTGCAGGCGGCGCAACGCCGCGAGACCGAGTTCCGCATCGCACTCGAGGCGGCGAACAACCAGGCGATCCTCGCGCGGATGCAATATCGCTCGGGCCTCACCGATTTCACGACTCTCAACCAGGCCGAGGCGTCGTTGCTCTCGGCGCAGAACGGCCTGGTGGGCGCACAATCCGATCAATCGACGGCGCTGATCCAGCTCTATCTGTCGCTCGGCGGCGGCTGGGACAGCAGCATCACTCCCGAGGCTCCGGCGCGGACCTCGGCGACCACAGGCGGCACCGCGGATGGCAACTGATCCCAACAAGAATCTCGACGAGTTCCTCGGCACGCCCGCCCGGCCCTGGTGGCGGCGCTGGCTGAAGTGGATCATCATCGGCGCAGTCGTCCTCCTCGCCGTATTCGCGCTGTCCCGTTTCTTCTTCGGCGGCGCCACCGCCACGCAATATTCGACCGAGGAAGCGGCACGCGGCAATCTGACCGTCACCGTCTCCGCCACCGGCAAGCTCGCCCCGACCAATCAGGTCCAGGTCGGCTCCGAGCTTTCGGGCCTGGTCGAGACGGTCAGCGTCGACGTCAACGATCGCGTCATCAAGGGCCAGCCGCTCGCAGTTCTCGACACTTCGCGCCTCGACGATTCGATCGCCCAGAGCCAGGCGGCACTGAACGCCAATGTCGCACAAGTGGCGCAGGCGCAGGCCACCGTCGCCGAATCGCGCGCGCAGCTCCAACGACTCGAAGAGGTCAGCCGGCTGTCGGGCGGGCGCGTTCCCGCCAAAGTCGAGATGGAACAGGCGCGCGCCGCCGCCGCCCGCGCGGTGGCCGCGGTCAAGGTAGCCGAAGCGAATGTCGTATCCGCCCGCGCGGCGCTCTCGTCGAACCAAACGCAGCGCTTCAAGGCAGTGATCCGCTCGCCGGTGAACGGTGTCGTGCTCGCCCGCCAGATCGACGCGGGCCAGACCGTCGCCGCCTCGTTCAACACGCCGACCTTGTTCGTGATCGCCGAGGATCTCTCGGCGATGGAGCTGCAGGTCGCGATCGACGAGGCCGATGTCGGCTCGGTCAAGCAGGGCCAGCTGGCGAGCTTCACGGTCGATGCCTTCCCGGGCAAGACCTTCCCCGCGACGATCACGCGCGTCGACCTCGGCTCGAACCTCTCGGCCCAGTCGGCGACAAGTTCGAGCTCGAGCAGCGCGACCACCCAATCGCAGGTCGTCTCCTATGCGGCCACGTTGAGCGTCGCCAATGCCGACCAGCAGCTCCGGCCCGGCATGACCGCGACAGCCGAAATCATCACGAAGGCAAAGCCCAACGTGCTGCTCGTGCCCAACGCGGCGCTGCGCTTCCGGCCGGGCGCGGGCGGCCAGGCCGCAAGCGGCGGCCAGGGCGGCATCGCCGGCGCGCTCGTTCCGCGCGGTCGGCGTGGCGGTGCCGGCGGCGGCGCGCAGAAATCCGCGACGATGAGCCGCGGCGCGCAGCAGGCCGTCTATATCCTCGGCGCGGATGGCCAGCCCCAGCCGGTGCAGGTCACCACCGGCGACACCGACGGCACCGTCACCGAAATCACCGGCGGCGACCTGAAGCCCGGCATGAAGGTGATCACCGGCCAGCTAGCTTCCGAGAGCGGCGCTAGCCAGCGCCGCCAGGGATCCGGGCAACGGCGCCAGGGCGGCGGCAATCGCGCGCAAGGCAGTGCGGGAGGCCAGAGTGGCGGCCAGTGACTCACCGATCATCCAGCTACGCGGCGTCACCAAGATCTATGGCGAGGGTCAGAGCGCGTTCCGGGCACTGAAAGGTATCGATGTCGACATCGCGGCGGGCGATTTCGTCGCGGTGATGGGCCCTTCCGGCTCGGGCAAGTCGACGATGATGAACATCCTCGGCTGCCTCGACGTGCCGAGCGGTGGCGCGTTCCTGTTCAAGGACGTGCACGTCGAGCGGATGGATCGCGACCAGCGCGCACTGCTCCGCAGGAAATATTTCGGCTTCGTATTCCAGGGCTTCAACCTGCTTGCGCGCACCTCGGCGCTCGAGAATGTCGAGCTGCCTTTGCTCTATCGCGGCGATCCAAAGAAGGAGCGGCGCGAGGCGGCGATGGCCGCGCTCGACAAGGTGGGGCTCAAGGAGTGGTGGGATCACACCCCCGCCGAGCTTTCGGGCGGCCAGCAGCAGCGCGTCGCGATCGCCCGCGCGATCGTCACCAATCCCGACGTCCTCCTCGCCGACGAACCTACCGGCAATCTCGATTCGGAGCGCTCGATCGAGATCATGAAGCTCCTCGCCGACCTCAACCGGACCAGCGGGATCACCGTGCTGATGGTGACGCATGAGCCCGACATGGCTGCGTTCGCGCGCACGATCATCCACTTCAAGGACGGGCTGGTCGAACGCATCGACAACCATGCGCACGAGCCCGCCTGATGTTCGGCACGACCTTCATCCTCGCGATCCGTTCGATCTTCCGCCACAAGCTCCGTTCGTTCCTGACGACGCTCGGCATCATCATCGGTGTTGCCGCAGTGGTAGCGATGGTCACGCTCGGCAAGGCGACCACCAAGGCCGCGCAGCAACAGGTGGCGAGCCTGGGCACCAACGTCCTCCAGATCCGCCCCGGCCAGGGCTTCGGCCGCGGCGGCGGCGGGCCGCGTCCCCCCGACTTCAAGGAAGCGGACGTCGAGGCGATCGCGCGGCAGGTCGCCGGCGTCAATGCAGTCGCCCCGCAGGCGCAATCGACCGCGACGGTGATCTATCAGGGCGCCAATTGGTCGACGACGATCAACGGCACCACCAATGCCTTCTTCCAGGTCCAGCCCTGGCCGCTGGTATCGGGACGAATCTTCACGCGCGCCGAGGAACAGGCCGGCAAGGCCGTGTGCATCATCGGCAATACCATCCGCACCAACCTGTTCCGCGGCGGCGAGGCGGTGGGCGACCGGCTGCGCGTCAACGGCATTTCGTGCGACGTGATCGGCATCCTGTCGACACGCGGCCAGGGTGGGTTCGGCGATCAGGACGACGTGATCATCATGCCGATCAAGCAGGTCCAGCGCCGCTTCACCGGCAATCGTGACATCCGGCTGATGCTGGTCGGTGTCGATCCCGCTTATGACGGCGCGCAAGTCCAGGAATCGATCAAGCAGGTGCTGCGCGAACGACGCGCCATCACCGGCGGCAAGGAAGATGATTTCAACATCTTCGACACCGCCCAGATCAGCCAGACGCTGACGGGCATCACCACTTTGCTCACCCAGATCGTCACTGCGGTGGCCGCGATCAGCCTCGTCGTCGGCGGCATCGGCATCATGAACATCATGCTCGTCTCGGTCACCGAGCGCACCCGCGAGATCGGCATCCGCCTCGCGATCGGGGCCGTCGCCAGCGAAGTGCTGATGCAGTTCCTGATGGAGGCCGTGGTGCTCTCGTGCCTGGGCGGATTGGTCGGGCTGGTCGTCGCCCAGCTCGTGGTGGTCGGCCTCGCGCCGCTGATGCAGGTCGAATGGATATTCGAGCCGCAGATCAACGTGATCGCCTTTCTGGTATCGGCACTGATCGGCGTGGTGTTCGGCTATTTCCCCGCACGCCGCGCCGCGAGCCTCAACCCGATCGACGCCCTGCGCCACGAGTAGGTCCGGCTACTTTCCGTCGGTCTTCAGTCCGTAGAGCTGGCGCAGTTCCTCCAGATCCGCCCGGGTATCGACATCGGCCAGCTCCGCCGGGCTGGTCACGACATGGTGCCCGCGCCGAATCAATTGCCGCGCGCCCTCGTCGCCCTCGAGATCGAGCAGCCGGTCGAACAAATGGCTCCCGAACAATGCCGGCGGACAGGGTTGCGCACCGTTGCTCGACGCTACGACCGTATCGAGCCCGTCTGCGGCATCGAACAGCCGGTAGATATGCGCGGCCGTCACGCGCGGCATGTCCGCCAGCGCCACCAGCACCGCATCGGCACCCGCTTCTTTCGCGGCCATCACCCCGTGGCATAGCGAACGCGCCTGACCGAGCGACGGATCGGGATTCTCCTCGACGCGATAGCCCAGCGCCGCGAAATCGAGGCTGGTGTCCGAGACCACTGCGATCCGCGTGAGGAAGGGCACGTTCTCGAGCGCAGTCACGACATGATAGGCCAGCGGCTTGTCGAGGAACGGCTCGGCGAGCTTGTCGCCGTCGAAGCGGCGCGAGCGCCCCGCGGCGAGCAGCACCAGAGCGGTCCGTTCAGGCGTCAGCATGGAAGCTCCTTACCATCGCGGCGGCGATCGAAAGCGCGATCTCGGCGGGTCCGATGCTGCCGATATCGATCCCCGCAGGGCCGTCGATCCGGGCAAGCTCCGCCACCGCCACCCCCGCGGCCGCCAGCCGCTCCAGCCGCGCGGCGTGGCTCCGGCGCGAGCCGAGCGCCGCGACATAGCCGGTCGGATGCGCGAGCGCGGCGACCAATGCCGGATCGTCGATCTTGGGATCATGGCTGAGCGTCACCACCGCGGTGGCGGGATCGGGTTTCAGCGCGGTCACGGCCTCATCGGGCCAGCGGTCGTCGAGAGTCACGCCGGGAAAACGCTCGGGCGTCAAAAATCTCCCCCGCGGATCGATCACATGCGTGAAGATTCCCAGCTCGCGCGCCAGCCCGGCCAGCCGCTGCGCGATCTCGACGGCGCCGACGATCACCAGGCGGCGCGGCGGATCGTAGCGATTGACGAAATCGCCCAGGGATCCGGGCGTGCTGCGGCCCGTGGCGAGATCAGTCGCCACGTCAAAGCCGACACCGTCAGCCCGCGCGCGCTCGATCGCCTCGAACAATTGCGGATCGAATCCCTCGGCGGATACGGGCTGCACCAGCACGGCGATTTCGCCGCCGCACGGCAGCCCGACTTCCCACGCCGCGGAATCGGCCACGCCATAGGTCTTCACGACAGCGGGCGCGCCGGCGATGACGTCCTCCGCCGTCGCGAGAATGTCGTTCTCGACGCATCCCCCCGAGACCGAGCCCTCGAAACGGCCGTCTTCACGCACCAGCATATGGCTGCCGCGCGGCCGCGGCGCCGAGCCCCAGGTCGAGACCACGGTGGCGATCGCCATCCTGCTCCCCGCCCAGGCGCGCGCGGCCGCCAGCACGCTGTCATTTTCCGCCACGCTTCGCCTCGCTCCCGTCACATCCGCGCATTAACGCCTGGCCCGTGGAAAGTTTCGTGGCAAGATCGCTGGCAGTTGTCGCGTTGCTGCTGGCGCAGGGATGCGTCGGCGTGCAGGAGAGAGGCATGGCAACCGGGCCCGCCACACGACCGATCGTCATCGCGCACCGCGGCGCCAGCGGCGAACGCCCCGAGCACACGCTCCTTTCGTACGAGCTGGCGATCGAGCAGGGCGCCGATTTCATCGAACCCGATCTGGTGCCGACGAAGGACGGCGTGCTCGTCGCCCGCCACGAGAACGAGATTTCGGGCACCACCGACGTCGCCGCGCATCCCGAATTCGCGGCACGCAAGACGACGAAGACGATCGACGGCGCACCCGTGACCGGCTGGTTCACCGAGGATTTCACACTCGCCGAACTCAAGACGCTCCGCGCGAAGGAGCGTCTGCCCCAGCTCCGTCCCGGCAACACGCGCTATGACGGTCAGGCCGAGATCCCGACATTCGACGAGATCATCGCGCTCGCCAAAAAGGCATCGCGCGAGTCCGGCCGCACGATCGGCATCTATCCCGAAACCAAGCATCCGAGCTATTTCGCGTCGATCGGCTTGCCGCTCGAGGAACGGCTGGTGACGAAACTGCGCGAAGCCGGCTGGGACCGTGCCGACGCGCCGGTCTTCATCCAGTCGTTCGAAGTCGCCAATCTGAAGAAACTCAAGACGATGACGCGCGTACCGCTCATCCAGCTGATGAGCGCGAGCGGCGCCCCGGCCGATGGCGCCGAGCCGAGTTATGCGGCGATGGCGACTCCGAAAGGGCTGAAGCACGTTGCCGAATATGCCGCCGGCATCGGCCCCGAGCGGACGATGATCCTGCCCGCTTCCGGCCCGGCCACCAGCCTCGTCGCCGATGCCCACGCCGCTGGCCTCGAGGTACATCCCTGGACCTTCCGCGCCGAGAATTTCTTCCTGCTCCCCGCATACCGATCCCCTGGCGGCCCCGCCGAACATGGTCGGCTCGCCGAGGAAATCGTGTATTTCATCGGACTTGGCGTGGACGGATTATTCAGCGATTACCCATATATAGCTGTATCAGCGCGTGCGTCGGTTTCCGCTTCGCCCGCCCATCGAAGGTAAGACCCATGCGCAAGTTGCTCTTTCCGATCATCGCCCTGCTGCCTCTTCTCTCGGGCGGCTGTGTCGCCAAGACCGCGTGGAACGTCGCCACGCTGCCGGTCAAGGCGGGTAGCCAGGCAGTCGACTGGACCACGACCAGCCAGGAAGAATCCGACCGCAACTACGGCAAGAAGATGCGCGAGAAGGAAGCCCGGGAAGGCAAGGAGCGCCGCAAGCGCGAGAAGGAATGCCAGAAGAACCCCGACGCCTGCCAGTATGACGGCTATCGCGCCTCGGATCCTGACTGACCGCCGAGCACCTGCGCCACCGCGCGCAGCACGTCGGGCTTCATCTGCACCCATAAGTGACTGCTGCTGACTTCGATCGCACGTCCCTCCGAACCCTCGGGCTCGCGGCAGATCAGTCCGTTCACCAGTCCGTCGCTATGGCTCCAGATCGCAGTCGCGGGCACCGGCAACGGCTGCGCCGCCTCCTCCAGCCGCGCGTTCAGCGCCGGGTCGTCGATCTTCTCGCCGGTCAGCCATTCGAACGGACGCCAGACATTGGTGCAGGTCGGCGGCCCGGCGAAAGGCGAGCTGATCGTGATCACTTCGCGCACCAGCTCAGGGTGCCGATGCGCCGCGACGCGCGCCATGATCCCGCCGAGCGATATGCCGACCAGCGTGATCTTGTCGCCGGTCTCCGCATGCAGCGCGGCGATCCGCTCCATCAGCCGCTCGCCCTCGGGCCCGATCGCACGCACGCCGAGGTTGCGGCCGAGATCCCAGCCTTCGGCGCGATAGCCGAGCCGGTTGAGATAGCGCCGCATCACGAAGGTCGAGCGATCCGAATTGGTCAGCCCGGGCAGCAATATCACCGGGCGGCCATCGCCGGGAGGCACCTCCTCCAGCGTCTTCCATTCGCGGATCAGCCTGCCCAGCCCCCATGCCGCGCGCGGCGCTTCGGAAAGCAGTGCCAATGCCGGCGGCGGAACGGTATTCGAACTCGGTATCGCCAGCTTCAAAGCCATTGCATCACTCCAAAGGCGAAGGGCGTCCATGCCCCCATCCGCACACCGGCGGTACGCAGGCCGCCCGCGCTCCATTCATTACAGGTCCTCAACGCACTGTAGCCGCCACGGGCTGCATAGAAAGCGTCATGCCCGCCATAGCCACGTACCGGGGATCCCGCCGCGAAAGTGCCGCGTATATGGGCGACGAGCCGAGCATATTCCTCCGCCCGCAACACCAGCCGCCGGATCTTCGCGCCCGGCCGCGGCTCGGGCACCGCCGAGGCATGCACCACCGTGGGCCCCATGCCCGCCAGCGCCAGCGCGACACGGAGCGGATTCAGGTCCCACCAGGTCGGCGTGTTGAGATAGAAATCGCGATCGCCCCAGCCGAACATCAGCATCGGCTGCGCGGCCTGCGCCGGATCGGCGAAATGCTCTGGACGTACGAGATCGGCAAAGTCCCGCGCCGGGAGCACCAGATCGGTATGTATGCCATTGTCGGCGACATAGATCGTCACGCCCTGCGTCGGCGGCTTCCAGTCGCGATTGGCGGGGATGGCGCTTCCCACCAGTCCCGCGGCGAGGTAGCATAGGATCACCGCGCCCAAAGCGAACAACACCCTCCGAGTCCAGCGCGCCGCCCGTACGAGGCCATTTCGTATCATTTGTAACAATGCTAGACCGGTTCCGATGACAAAGGACACCCACGTGCTGGAGCGCCCCCCCGAAGGCGCCGCGTCCGACTGGACGATACCGCAGAACTGGCAGGCGTACACTGCCGAGGAACACGCGACCTGGGACACGCTGTTCGAGCGCCAGGCCAAGCTTCTTCCCGGCCGTGCGTCGCAGGCATATCTCAGGGGACTCGACGCGCTGCGCCTTTCGGAATCGGGCATTCCCAATTTCGAGGAATTGTCCGAGCGACTGATGAAGCTCACGGGCTGGCAGGTCGTCGCAGTGCCGGGTCTCGTCCCTGATGAAGTGTTCTTCGATCACATGGCCAATCGCCGCTTCGTCGCCGGCAACTTCATCCGCCGCCCCGATCAGCTCGATTATCTTCAGGAGCCCGACGTCTTCCACGACGTGTTCGGCCATGTGCCGATGCTCGCCGACCCGGTCTTCGCCGATTATCTCGCGGCCTATGGTCGCGGCGGCGTCCGGGCGATGGAGCTAGGCGCGCTCAAGCAACTCGGCCGGCTTTATTGGTACACGGTCGAGTTCGGGCTGGTGCAGGAGGCCGAGGGGCTGCGCATCTATGGCGCGGGAATCGTCTCGAGCTCGGCCGAGAGCCGCTTCGCTCTCGACGATCCGAGCCCCAATCGCATCGGCTTCGATCTTCGCCGGGTGATGCGCACCGACTATCGGATCGACGATTTCCAGCAGAATTATTTCGTCATCCCCAGCTTCGACGAACTGCTGCGCGTCACTATCGAGACCGACTTTGCCCCGCTCTACGAAGAGATATTGCCGCTACCCGACATCCCCATCGCCGAGATCCTGCCGGAAGACGAGGTGATCACGCGCGGCACGCAGGAATATGCGCGCGCCAAGGGCTAATTCCAGCTTCCTGGTGCTCCGACAAAGGCCGGAGCACAGAGGTCAAATATCGAGCGCCCAGCCGTCGCGGCCCTTGGGGTCGGGCGGTGAAGCGGGAACATAGCGCACCTCGCCGGCGGTCAGCCGCAGGATCGTCCAGTCGCCGCGGCGGTCGACTTCCTCCAGTGTGCAGCCGCACGCCGCAAAGGCGGCCACCACCTGCTCGCGCTGCGTCTCGAGCAGCCCCGCGAGCACGATCGTCGCGCGCGCATCGGCGATCGCGGCGAGTTCGGGCGCCATCGATACCAAGGGCCCGGCGAGGATGTTGGCTATCACCAGATCGTACGGCGCGAGCGCAATGATCGCGTCGCTGAGCGCGCCATCGGCGACGATCAGTTCCAGTCCCTCGATATGGTTGTCGACGGCGTTGATACGCGTGACGTCGATCGCGGCGGGATCGATGTCGGTCGCGACGATCTTGGCGTCGGGCCAGAGGTGCGCGGCCGCGAAGGCCAGCAGGCCGGTGCCGGTGCCCACGTCGATGACGCTGGCGAAGTCACGGTCCGCCATCGCGTCGAGCATCCTGAGGCACCCCGACGTGGTGGCATGATGCCCGGTCCCGAACGCCCGTCCCGCATCGATCAGGAATGCGCGACCGCCCTCCGGCGCCTCGACCGGATGCGCGCTGGTATGGACGACGAACCGACCCTCGTGGATCGGCTCCAGCCCTTCCTGGCTCATCGCCACCCAATCCTCGGCGGTGAGCGCCTCGATCACCGGCGCGACACCCGCCGCGCTCGGCGCCAGCGCGCGCAGCGCGTCGAGCATCGCCGCGTCGGGCTCGTTCTCCATATAGGCATCGAGCCGCCAGCGCTCGACATCGTCCTCCACTTCTTCCGTGGTCATCAACACCGCATCGAGAGCGAACTCGCCGGCGTCGATCGCCTCGGCTTCCGCGCGGGTGCACGGCAGCGTCACCTTCCAGCTGTCGACCGATTCAACGGACATAGCTGGCTCCATTGATGTCGAGAACCGCGCCGGTCATCGAGGGCGGCGCCTCGAGCGCACAGAAACGGGCGAGCTTCGCGACCTCTTCAGGATCGGCAACGCGGCCGAGCGGGATGTCGGCGAGCAATTTGTCGCCGCCGCGGCTCGCCAGATAGTCCTCGGCCATGCCGGTCATGGTAAAGCCCGGGCAGATCGCGAAGGCGAGGATGCCCTGGCTCGCATAGCCCCGCGCGATGCTCTTGGTCATGCCGACCATGCCCGCCTTGGACGCGGCATAGTGCCAGTGCGCCGGGCTATCGCCGCGATACGCGGCCCGGCTGGCGATATTGACGATGCGTCCCGGCAGGCCCTCCGCCTGCCAGTGACGCACCGCGAGGCGGCACAATTCGGCCGAGGCAGTGAGATTGACGCGCATCGTCCGCTCCCAGCCCGCGACCCAATCGTCATGGTCGAGTTCGAGCGGAGTGGCTTCGAAGATCCCGGCATTGTTGATCAGCACGTCGATCCGCCCATCGAGCGCATCGAGCGACTTTCGCCACAGAGCCTGCGGCGCGGCGGGATCGTTGAAGTCGGCGGACATGCCGCCGCGCCTGCTCTGGCCGACGAGGCGCGTTCCCTCGCCCGAAAGCGACTGCGCGATGGCCGCGCCTATTCCGCGGCTCGCGCCGGTAAGTAGGATATGGGTCATGGCCTCCGCCCTAGCCCGAAGGCCGGGGCGGCGCCAATATTAGGCGGCGACCGAGCTGGAGAAGGTCTCGGCGGCGGCGCGGAGCTCGTTGAGGCGGTCGTCCACTTCGGCGACATCGTGCTGGAGCGTGTCGATCTCGCTGGTCACGGTCTTGGTGTCCTCGCGGATCGCACCGATCGTCGCCGACATCGAATCGGCGGCGAGAGCGGTCTCGTCGACCGCGGCGGTGATCGCGGTCACGGTCTGCGCCTGGACTTCCATCGCGGTGCGGATGCGATTGGCGCTCTCCTGCACTTCGTTGACCGTCGAGCGGATCGACGCGTTGGTTTCCACGGTCGACCTGGTCGCCGACTGGATCGACGCGATCTTGGCGGCGATGTCGTCGGTGGCGCGCGCCGTCTGGCTGGCGAGGCTCTTCACTTCCTGCGCGACGACCGCAAAGCCGCGGCCGGCGTCACCGGCACGCGCGGCTTCGATCGTGGCGTTGAGCGCGAGCAGATTGGTCTGCCCGGCAATGTCACGGATCAGCCCGAGGATTGATTCGATCGACTTGGCGTGGTCGGAGAGCGTCTCGGACATGCCGACGGCGGCACCCGCCTGGCCCGAAGCGCGGGTGGCGATATCGGCCGCCGACTCGACTTCGACGCGCGCATCCTCGATCGCACGGATCAGGCCTGCGGCGGTCTGCGCCGCCTCGCGCATCGCCACGGCCGACTGCTCGGCCGCGGCCGCGACTTCGCTCGCCTTGCCCAGCATGCCGCGCGCCGAGCTCGACGCGCCCTGCGCCTGAATGCGGATGCGGTTGCCGAGCGCAGTGGCCCCTTCGATCGATTCGCTGATGCTGGCACGGAAGCGTGCCGAACTGTCGCGCCGCTCCTCGCTGACCTGGGCGGCATCGGTCGCGCCGAGATGACCGGCCATCAGATCGGCCTCGGCCATCGCCAGCCGCTGGACCACGTCGCAGAAGCGGCCGAGCCGATCGGCATCGGTGACCTTGTCGCGCAGCACGGCCATGGTCGCGCTGTGCGCATAAGCGAAGGATGCCAGCACGGCCGGAAGCGGCACGCCGCCCTGATAGGTTTGCGCGGCATAGCCGCACGCCATTTCGACCCATTCCTCGGTGAAGGGGTTGCCGAACTTCAACCGGGCGTAACGGGCGCCGAGCTGGACCTGCTCCTCGAAGGCGCGCGGCTCCTCGAAGACGCTGCGCATCGGCGCGCTGGCCGGCATTTCGAGGAAATGCTTCCAGAATGCGCGCGCGACATCTTCGTGATGCCCCTCGAGCAGTTCGCTGATCTCGGCACAGGCCGGCAGCACCGCCCCGTCCCAGTCATAGACCTGCCGATGCTCCTCGACCGAGCGGGTTCCCCCGCTCCAGCGTCCCGGTTCGCGCCGTCCCACCATCATCTTCTCTCCTATGCCGCGACTTTCGATACGAAGTCGCTGGCACTGCCCTTCAGGCTGCCGAGCTGGCTATCGAGGGCGGCGAAGCCCTGACCCACCCGGTCGATTTCGGAAGCCACAGCTTCGGTATCCTCGCGGATCGCGCCGATCGTCGCCGACATCGAATCGGCAGCGAGCGCGGTCTCGTCGACCGCGGCGGTGATCGCCGTCACGGTCTGCGCCTGGACCTCCATCGCGGTGCGGATGCGGTTGGCGCTTTCCTGCACTTCGCTCACTGTCTCGCGGATCGAGGCGTTGGTCTCGACCGTGCTGCGAGTCGCCGACTGGATCGACGCGATCTTGGCGGCGATGTCGTCCGTGGCGCGCGCCGTCTGGTTGGCGAGGCTCTTCACTTCCTGCGCCACCACCGCGAAGCCACGTCCGGCATCGCCGGCACGCGCGGCTTCGATCGTCGCATTCAATGCGAGCAGATTGGTCTGCCCGGCAATGTCGCGGATCAGGCCGAGGATCGATTCGATCGACTTGGCGTGATCGGAGAGCATTTCGGACATGCCGACCGCGGCACCCGCCTGGCTCGAAGCCCGTGTCGCGATGTCCGCGGCGGCCTCGACTTCCATACGGGCGTCCTCGATCGCACGGATCAGGCCTGCGGCGGTCTGCGCCGCCTCGCGCATCGCCACTGCCGATTGCTCGGCCGCGGCGGCGACTTCGCTTGCCTTGCCCAGCATGCCGCGCGCCGATGCCGACGTATGCACGGCCTGAACCCGAAGCTGATCGCCCTCACGCGAAGCATGCTCGACGGTCATGCCGATCGAGTCGCGGAATTCGGCGGCGAGCCGGTCGCGTGCCCGCTGCGAGCTGTGCTCGCGATACATGTTGTAGATCTCGACGGTGATGTCGCCCTCGAGCGCGGAAAGCCGCATCAGCGTATCGATCAACGCGGCGAGCCGGCTATTGTCCGCGCCGAGACGGCGCATCAGCACCTGCAGTGCAGCGCGATCGCTGGCGCTGATCATCGACAGCAAGGCCATCGGCGGCACATCGGCGTCATAAGCCGCGGCAACCGAGCGCTCGATCGATTCGACCCAGGCACTGCCCTGCAGATCGAGGAAACGGTTCTTGAGGAAGACCACGCCGACGTCGATCATCTTGGCGGTGTCGTCGGTCGCCCAGCTGCGCTCGTCCGCGAAGCAATGGAGCCATTGCTGCCAATAGGCTTCGGACACCGAATGGATTTCGGGCTCCAGCGTTTCCCACGCTTCGCGGCTCGAACGTGCGAGCGATCCCTCGACGTCGAACACGCGCAGGCGTGCGCGAATGTCGATCCTGGCGCTCATCGTGCCGGGTGCCGGCAGGTCCTTGGTCGATGCCACAGTCACAGGGTCCCCTTGCGTGGCCGCGAGGAACTGGCGGCCATTCGCACCGGCTATGGCGCAAGATTGGTTAAAGGGGGGTTAGGACCCGCCTCGGGTTCGCGCATCCGGCTTGCATCCGTTGCACTGCGTACTAAGGAAGCGGCGTCGACCCGAAAGGAATGCTCTTGGCCAACGTCCGCAACCCCGCGCGACCGCTCTCGCCGCATCTATCGATCTGGAAATGGGGGCCGTCCATGGCGGTTTCGATCGTCCATCGCGTCACCGGCTCCGGCATGGCGACCGTGGGGACGATCCTGCTCGTCTGGTGGCTGAGTGCAATGGCTTCGGGAGCAGCGGCCTATGCCGCGTTCCTCGACCTGTTCACGGTCAGCTCGGGCAAGCTCAACGTGGCTGGCTATGTCGTCGGCATCGGGCTGACCCTGAGCTTCTTCCAGCACATGGCGTCGGGCGTGCGACACCTGTTCCTCGATGCCGGCGCGAATTTCGAGCTCGGCGCCAACAAGCGTTCGGCGCTGGCGACCTTCGCCTTCGCGATCGTCGCCACTGGCATTTTCTGGGTGGTCCTGCTGGAGAAGAGCAATGGGTGACGGCACCGAAATCGGCCGCGTCCGCGGGCTGGGTTCCGCGCATGAGGGCGCCGACGCGTGGTGGCATCACAAGATCAGCGCGGGATCGAATCTGGTCCTGGTCCTGTGGTTCCTGATCTCGCTCGCCTTGTTGCCGGCTTATGATTACGCGACGATCACCGGTTGGCTCGCCCAGCCCCTGGCCGCAGTGCCGCTGATCCTGCTCGTCGTCAGCGTCTTCTATCATTTCCATCACGGCCTCACCGTGGTGATCGAGGATTATCAGCACGATCACACCCGCTTCGTGCTGCTGGTCCTGCTGAAATATTTCACCATCGCCACCGCCACGCTCGCGATCTTCTCGATCCTCAAGGTCGCCTTCACTGCCACTGCCGGAGCCGCGCTCTGATGCCTGCTGCCTACAAGATCATCGATCACACCTATGACGCCGTCGTGGTCGGCGCCGGCGGTTCGGGCCTGCGCGCGACGATGGGCTGCGCCGAGGCGGGGCTGAAGACGGCGTGCATCACCAAGGTGTTCCCGACGCGCAGCCACACCGTGGCCGCACAGGGCGGTATCGCGGCGAGCCTCGGCAACAACACGCCCGATCACTGGCAATGGCACATGTTCGACACCGTCAAGGGCTCGGACTGGCTCGGCGACCAAGACGCGATCGAATATATGGTCCGCGAGGCGCCCGCCGCGGTCTATGAGCTCGAGCATGCCGGCGTGCCGTTCAGCCGCAACGACAATGGCACGATCTACCAGCGCCCGTTCGGGGGCCACATGCAGAATATGGGCGAAGGCCCGCCGGTCCAGCGCACCTGCGCCGCGGCCGACCGCACCGGCCACGCCATGCTCCACGCGCTCTACCAGCAGAGCCTGAAGTACGACGCCGACTTCTACGTCGAATATTTCGCGCTCGACCTGATCATGGAGAACGGCGCCTGCCGCGGCGTCATCGCTTTGTGCATGGAAGACGGCAGCATCCACCGCTTCCGCAGCCACGCCGTGGTGCTCGCCACCGGCGGCGGCGGTCGCGTCTACCAGTCGGCGACCTCGGCCCACACCTGCACCGGCGACGGCAACGGCATGGCGCTCCGCGCCGGCATCGCGCTGCAGGACATGGAATTCGTCCAGTTCCACCCGACCGGCATCTACGGCGCCGGCGTGCTGATCACCGAAGGCGCGCGCGGCGAAGGCGGCTACCTCACCAACTCCGAGGGCGAGCGCTTCATGGAGCGCTATGCCCCCTCCGCGAAGGACCTCGCCTCGCGCGACGTCGTCGCCCGCTCGATGGCGATGGAAATCCGCGAGGGCCGCGGCGTCGGCAAGGAGAAGGATCACATCTTCCTTCACCTCAACCATATCGACCCGAAGATCCTGCACGAGCGGCTTCCGGGCATCACCGAGACCGGCAAGATCTTCGCCGGCGTCGACCTGACTCGCCAGCCGCTGCCGGTGGTCCCGACCGTCCACTATAATATGGGCGGCATCCCGACCAATTATCACGGCGAGGTCGTCCACAATAAGGACGGCAACCCGGACAGCGTCGTCCCCGGCCTGTTCGCAGTCGGCGAGGCGGCCTGCGTCTCGGTCCACGGCGCCAACCGCCTCGGCTCGAACTCGCTGATCGACCTCGTCGTGTTCGGCCGCGCCACCGGCCTGCGCCTCAAGGAGATCGTCAAGCCCAACACGAAGCATGACGAGCTGCCCAAGGGCTCGGAGGAGTTCTCGCTCACCCGGCTCGACCATTTCCGCAATGCCAAGGGGGCGCAGCCCACTGCGCAGGTCCGCGCCGACATGCAGAAGACGATGCAGCGCCACTGCGCGGTGTTCCGCGACAGCGCGTTGCTCGCCGAGGGCATCACCCACATGGGTGCGGTCTATCAGAGCTTCCAGGACGTCGGCATCTCGGACCGCTCGCTGATCTGGAACACCGATCTGGTCGAGACGCTGGAGCTCGACAATCTGATCGGCCAGGCGGTGGTGACGATCCAATGCGCCGCCAACCGCAAGGAAAGCCGCGGCGCCCACATGCACGAGGACTTCCCCAACCGCGACGACGCGAACTGGATGAAGCACACCGTCGCGACGTTCGAAGGCTGGGGCGGCAAGGGCGGCGGCGTCGCGATCGACTACCGACCGGTCCACGATTACACGCTCACCGACGAGATCGAATACATCAAGCCGAAGAAGCGGGTGTATTAGAGCCGATCGACATCCAGAATTTTGGTGCGATTCCCATACCCGCCGTCACCCCGGCCGAAGTGCCGGGGTCCACTCAGCCTCACCGGCAGTGCTCAAGGCTCTTGCGCAGCCCTTGCCTCCCGGTGGACCCCGGCACTTCGGCCGGGGTGACGGTTGCGGGGAGGGCCAACCGCATTCCCCAGTGGTGAATGTCGATCGGTCCTAGGTAGGCCAGATCGTCCCGCTCGACCGGACAACGTCGAAGAGGTCGGGCGGGTGACGTGCCGCGCGCAATTTCCTGTGCGGTCCTCCCACCGCCTTGACAGCTTCCGCCGCCGCCCCAGATTGAGACCCTGTTCGGCGGAAGGGGTGGCTGATGCGATTGCCTGTCGGTCTGCGCGGATTCGCGCGCGTGCTCGCGGTGCTGCTCCTGCCGGTGGCGATCACCGCCTCGGCCTCGGGCCAGTCGGGAAGCCGACAAAGCTATCGCCCGCCCCAGCACACCACCGATTGGCCGAGGCTGGCCGATGACGGGGGTGCGCTCGGCCCGCATCTCGAACGTGGCCGTTCGGCGCAGTGGGAGTCCGACCAGCAGCGCAAGCTCGCCGCCGCGCTGGCTGCACTCCAGCCACAGCGCAGGGGCGTGATCGATGCCTATGTCGTTTCGGCCGCGCTCGACAGCGATCCGGTGTTCGGGCGCGAGGCTCGCGAGGCGGGCAAGGTGCTGGCGCGCCGTTACGACGCCGCCGGGCGCAGCATCGTGCTCGCCGGGACCAACGGCCGCGCGCCCAGCACGCTGGCGATGGGCACGCCGCGCTCGCTCGCCTTGGCGCTGACGCGCGCCGCCGAGGTAATGGACAAAAGCGAGGACGTGCTCGTCCTCTATCTCACCAGCCACGGCGCGCCGGTCGGCATCGCCTATCATGACGGCGACGAGGGATTTGGGCTGATCACGCCGCGTCGCTTCGCCGCCTTTCTCGACCAGCTCGGGATCAGAAAGCGCGTGTTGATCCTCAGCGCCTGCTATTCGGGCATTTTCGTCTCCACGCTGTCGAACGACGACACCGCCCTGCTCACCGCCGCATCCTCGGATCGCACGTCGTTCGGCTGCCGCGCCGAGAATGACTGGACCTTTTTCGGCGACGCGTTGATCAACCATGCGCTCCGCAAGCCTCAGCCGCTCGACGATGCGCTCATCGAGGCGCGCGAGACGATCAGCGGCTGGGAAACGACCGGCGACCTTCCCCCGTCCAATCCGCAGGCGACAATCGGCGAAGGCGTGGAGGCATGGCTCGTCCCCCTCGAGGCGCGCATGCCCAAGGTGGCGACCGCCCCGGTCGGCGCCCCGGCGACCGACGCGTTCAAGCCCTGACAAGGAACCGCAAGCGCCAGCGGTGGTTGCGCAAGCGATGCCCAACCCCTCCGAGAACCGCGCGACGCGTTACCCCCTGCTCAGCCGGCCGCATATCTCGCTCCACGGCCTGGTCGACCATGCGATGTACGAGAGCTTCCGCCGGCAGCTCGGCGAGGCCCCGCCCGAAGGATCGTTGGTCGTCGCGATCTCGACCCTCGGCGGCGATCCCGAAGTCGCCCGGCTGATGGGCGACGAGCTCCGTTTGCTGCGCGACTATACGGGCCGCGAGACGCTCTTTCTCGGCAAGGTCGCAGTCTATTCGGCCGGTGCCACCTTCATGGCGAGCTTCCCGGTCGACAAGCGCTTCCTCACGCGCGGCACCCGGATCATGATCCACGAACGGATCCTCACCAAGACGGTGAACATTTCGGGCCCGCTCGAGAGCGTCGTCGCCGGATTGAAGGCCAATCTCCACGAAGTCGAGGAATCGGTGCGCATCGAGGAAGAAGGCTTTCGCGACCTCGTCGCCGGATCGAAGATCGCGTTCGACGAGGTCCGGAAGCGCGCACCTTCGAACTGGTACATCGAGGCCGAGGAGGCGCGCGACCTCGGCCTCGTGCTGGATGTGATCTGACGAATAAGCGATGGCGGCTTACGCCGTCGCGCCGCCATCGATATCGATCGTCGTGCCGGTGATGAACGACGATTCGTCGCTCGCCAGGAACGACGCCAGCGCCGCGACTTCCTCCGCGCGGCCATAACGTCCCAAGGGGATGTTCGGCAGCATGATCTTGGCCATGTCGCCGTCGGCCGGGTTCATGTCGGTATCGATCGGCCCGGGCTGGATCACATTGACCAGGATGCCGCGCGGCGCGAGATCGCGCGCCCAGCCGCGCGCCAGGCCCTGCACCGCCGACTTGCTGGCGCCGTAACTGGCCATTCCGGCTATCATCGACACATCGCCCGATACGCTGCCCACGATCACGACCCGGCCGCCATCGGAGAGATGCGGCACCGCCGCCACCGTGCCCGCGGCCACGCCGTCGACATTGACCGCGAACACCCGGCGGAAGTCCTCATACCCACCCTGATCGACAGGCGTGCCGCCAAAGACCCCGGCATTGTGGACCAGGATGTCGATCCCGCCCAACGTGTCGGCCGCCTGGTTCACCGCGGCAGTCACCGCAGCGGCGTCGCCTGCGTCGGCCTGCACCGCCAGCCCCTTCACGCCTTCACCTTCGATCGCCTTGACGGTCGCGGCGGCGGCCTCGTGATTGCCGGCATAAGTGATGACGACGTCGGCGCCGTCCGCGGCCAGCCGCCTGGCGATCGCCGCGCCGATCCCGCGCGATCCGCCGGTCACCAGCGCGCGCTTGCCTGCGAGTTTCTTCGACATGTTCCAAATCTCCGGTCCCCAGCCGATCGCTTCGCCGGCTGCCGGGACGAAGCGGAACTTGGGGAGCGGCAAGGATAGTTCAATATTCCCGAATTATGGAAACGACAAAGTGTTTCTATATCGGAGGCATGGATCGCTTGGTGCACCCCGACCTCAAGGACGTGAGCCTCGCGGCGGCGCTGCACGCGCTCGCCGATCCGGTGCGGCTCGACATCGTCGCCAAGCTCGTCGAATGCCCCTGCCTCAATGCCAGCACCGCCTGCGCGCAGGGGACGCCCAAGAGCACGATCTCCAATCATCTGAACGTGCTCCGTGCCGCGGGGCTGATCGAGACTTCGATCGAGGGGCGCGAGCGCATCAATCGCCTGCGCTGCACCGATTTCGACACGCGCTTTCCCGGGCTGCTCGCTTCGGTGCTCGCCAACAAAGCTTGACGCGCACGCATCCTACGGGGTTGCGCTGCGTTTGCGAAAGGCATAGCCCGCGCAGCGAACACCGTCGCTCAAGGACTCCGAGGAATGGCCGACTTTCGCCTGCCCAAGAACAGCCGCATCACCAAGGGCAAGGACCACAAGGCCGACGCGTCCGCGAAGCGCGTCAAGAAGTTCAAGATCTATCGCTACGACCCGGATTCGGGCGAGAACCCGCGCTACGACAATTTCGAAGTCGATCTCGACGCCTGCGGGCCGATGGTCCTCGACGCGCTCATCAAGATCAAGTCCGAGCAGGACAGCTCGCTGACCTTCCGCCGCTCGTGCCGCGAAGGCATTTGCGGCTCGTGCTCGATGAACATGGATGGGCGCAACGGCCTCGCCTGCACCACTGCGATCGAGGACATCAAGGGCGATATCCGCATCACGCCCTTGCCGCACATGGACGTGATCAAAGACCTCGTCCCCGATTTCACGCACTTCTACGCGCAATATGCCTCGATCAAGCCGTGGCTGCAGACGGTGTCGACCACGCCTTCGGGCAAGGAGCGTCTCCAGAGCCCCGAGCAGCGCGACAAGCTCGACGGCCTGTACGAATGCATCCTGTGCGCCTGCTGCTCGACCAGCTGCCCGAGCTATTGGTGGAACAGCGACAAGTTCCTCGGCCCGGCGATCCTGCTCCAGGCCTATCGCTGGCTCGCCGACAGCCGCGACGAGATGACCGGCGAGCGGCTCGACCAGCTCGAGGATCCGTTCCGCCTCTATCGCTGCCACACGATCATGAACTGCGCGAACGTGTGCCCGAAGGGTCTGAACCCGGCCAAGGCGATCGCCGAGATCAAGAAGATGGAAGCCGAGCGGGCGCTTTGAGCGAATTCGTCGAGCAGCATTTCCGCTACGACGACGATCCCGATCTGCCGGGCTGGAAGCGCTGGCAGATGCTCGACCAGGGGCGATTCAACGGCTTTATCGGCGCGCTGTCGGTCAAGCGCGACGGCAAGGTGGCGCGGGTGCGCACGACCTTTCGCCACGAGCATTCGAACCTGCGCGACCACATCCATGGCGGCGCGCTCGCCGGCTTCATCGACATGGCGCTGTTCGCCGCCGGACGCAGCTTCGGCGTGCTCAGCGGCCCGGCATCGACATTGGACATGTCGATCCAATTCATCACCGGCGGCGCGATCGGCGTGCCCACCGAAGCGCATATCGAATTGCTCCGCGAGACCGGCCGGCTGCTCTTCCTGCGCGGCGTGGTGGTGCAGGACGAAGTGATGGTCGCCAGCTTCCTCGGCACGATCCGGAAGCCTTCGGCCAAGTGAGCAAAGTCCTCGCCCGCTACAACGCGCTGGTCGCCGCGGGCGAGCTTCGCGCCGACGCCGAACAGGCCGCCGCCGCGGAGCGGCTCGATCGGCTCGCGCAGGAACTCGAGGCGGTTCCCAAAAAGGGCAGCATCCTGTGGCGCGCACTCGGCCGCGCCCCCGAACCAGCACGCGGCGTGTATCTGTGGGGCGGCGTCGGTCGCGGCAAGTCGATGCTGATGGACCTGCTGTTCGACTGCGTCGACATCCGCCGCAAGCGCCGCGTCCATTTCCACGAATTCATGCTCGAAGTGCATCAGCGCCTCAATGTGGAGCGCCAGAAGAACACCGCAGACCCGGTGGTCGCCGTCGCAGATGCACTGGCCGACGACATCCGGCTGCTCGCCTTCGACGAGATGGTGGTCAACAACCCCGCCGATGCGATGATCCTGTCGCGGCTGTTCACCGAGATGATGGGTCATGGCCTCACGGTCGTCGCCACGTCGAACCGCGCGCCGGCAGCGCTCTACAAGGACGGGCTCAACCGCCAGCTCTTCCTGCCCTTCATCGCCCTGATCGAGGCGAAGATGGACGTGCTGACGCTCAACGGCCCGGTCGACTACCGGCTCGATCGCCTCGGCAGCATGGACACCTGGCTCGTCCCCAACGGCACGCAAGCCACCGCTCAGCTCTCCGCCGCATTCTTCCGCCTCACCGACTATCCGGTCGAGGATGCCGCGCGCGTCCCGTCCTGCGATCTGCCGGTGCAGGGCGGGCGCGAGATCCATGTGCCGCGATGCGTGAAGGGCGTCGCAGTCTTCTCGTTCAAGCGGCTGTGCGGCGAAGCGCGCGGCGCGCCCGATTATCTCGCGATCGCCCACCGCTTCCACACCGTCATCCTCGTCGGCATCCCCCGCCTCGGCCCCGAGAATCGCAACGAGGCCGCGCGCTTCGTCACGCTGATCGACGCGCTCTACGAAAATCGAGTGAAGCTGCTCGCCGCGGCGGATGCGCAACCCGATGACCTCTACATCGCCGGCGACGGCGCGTTCGAATTCGAACGCACCGCCTCGCGGCTCCACGAAATGGCCTCGGACGAATATCTGGCCGAGGGTCACGGCGAGCATTAGGCTAGCGGTGCGGAGCATTTCCAGCAGGGCTGGAGCCGCAAGGGCCTGATCCCGGAAACCGGCGCGCGCAAACAGGCGTTCACTGTGCTCGCGGAGCAATATCGCCGACGCGCCGGGTCGCAGCGCTGACCTGCAGCGGCGTGCGGCCACGTTTATTGCAGTTGCGAATTAGTTGCAAAGATAATCCCTGATCCTTGCGAGACTCGGGTTGCGGCGGCTCTATTATGGGCCTAAGCCGCCCCCGTTTTCGCAGGCGCACGACTGCGTCTGCGGCTGCTCGACTACGCTGAGGAGATTCCATGGCCCGCAAGAAGATCGCGCTGATCGGCGCCGGTAACATCGGCGGTACGCTCGCGCACCTCGCCGCACTCAAGGGTCTGGGCGACATCGTCCTGTTCGACGTGGTCGAAGGCGTGCCGCAGGGCAAGGCGCTCGATCTCAGCCAGTGCGGCCCGGTCGAGGGCTTCGACGCGAAGATCATCGGCTCGAACGATTATGCCGACATCGCCGGCGCCGACGTGATCATCGTCACTGCCGGTGTCGCCCGCAAGCCCGGCATGAGCCGCGACGATCTGCTCGGCATCAACTTGAAGGTGATGAAGGCGGTCGGCGAAGGCATCGCCGCCAACGCTCCCGACGCCTTCGTGATCTGCATCACCAACCCGCTCGATGCGATGGTCTGGGCGCTGCGCGAATTCTCGGGCCTGCCGCACCAGAAGGTCGTCGGCATGGCGGGCGTGCTGGACTCGGCGCGCTTCAGCCACTTCCTCGCCGACGAGTTCAAGGTCTCGGTCAAGGACGTCACCAGCTTCGTGCTCGGCGGCCACGGCGACACGATGGTCCCGGTGATCGAATATTCGACCGTCTCGGGCATTCCCGTCCCCGATCTGATCGAGATGGGCTTCTCGACGAAGGAGCGCATCGACGCGATCGTCCAGCGCACCCGTTCGGGCGGCGGCGAGATCGTCGGCCTGCTCAAGACCGGCTCGGCTTTCTACGCCCCCGCCACTTCGGGCATCGCGATGGCGGAGAGCTATCTCTACGACCAGAAGCGCGTCCTGCCCGCGGCGGCGCACCTGACCGGCCAGTACGGCGTCGACGATCTCTATGTCGGCGTACCGGTGATCATCGGCGCCGGCGGCGTCGAGAAGGTCGTCGAGATCAAGCTGGGCGACGAAGCCAAGGCCAACCTCCAGGTCTCGGTCGACGCGGTCAAGGAACTGCTCGTCGCCTGCAAGGCCATCGACGAGAGCCTGAACTAATCGGAATGGAATGAACTGAACCCACCCCGGCGAAGGCCGGGGCCCAGTTGCGGAGCAGCCGCGATGGAAGACAAAGGCTATGTCTACATCATGGCGAGCGAGCGGAATGGAACGCTCTACCTCGGCTCCGCATTCGATCTCGCGAAGCGCGTATGAGAGCATCGCAACGAGGTCGCCGAGGGGTTCACGAAGAAATACGGGTGCAAATTGCTCGTCTGGTACGAGCCGCACGCAAGTCTGGAATCCGCGCGCAGGCGCGAACGGCAAATGAAGGAATGGAAGCGAGCCTGGAAGTTGCGGGAAATCGAAGGGATGCCCCCCGAATGGGACGACCTCTACGATCGTATCGCGACACCTTGAACGTTTCCGAACTGGGCCCCGGCCTTCGCCGGGGTGAACAGGTTTAGAAGGAACGGCGGACCCAATGAGCATCCTCGTCGACAAGAACACCAAGGTCATCACCCAGGGCATGACCGGGGAGACCGGCAGCTTCCACACCAAGGCGGCGCTGGAATATGGCACGCAGATGGTCGGCGGCGTCACGCCGGGCAAGGGCGGCACCGAGCATCTCGAGCTTCCCGTCTACAACACCGTCGCCGAAGCCAAGTCGAAGACCGGCGCCGATGCGTCGGTGATCTACGTGCCGCCGCCCTTCGCCGCGGACTCGATCCTCGAGGCGATCGACGCCGAGATCCCGCTGATCGTCACGATCACCGAAGGCATTCCGGTGCTCGACATGGTCAAGGTCAAGCGCGCGCTGTCGGGCTCGAAGTCGCGGCTGATCGGCCCGAACTGCCCCGGCGTGCTCACCCCCGGCGAGTGCAAGATCGGCATCATGCCCGGCAGCATCTTCTCCAAGGGCTCGGTCGGCGTCGTCTCGCGCTCGGGCACGCTGACCTATGAGGCGGTGTTCCAGACCACCAACGCCGGCCTCGGCCAGACCACCGCAGTCGGCATCGGCGGCGATCCGGTCAACGGCACCAACTTCATCGACGTGCTCGAACTCTTCCTCGCGGACGAAGCGACCAAGTCGATCATCATGATCGGCGAGATCGGCGGCGACGCCGAGGAGCAGGCCGCGCAGTTCCTGATCGACGAGGCGAAGCGCGGCCGCAAGAAGCCGATGGCGGGCTTCATCGCGGGCCGCACCGCGCCTCCGGGCCGCCGCATGGGCCATGCCGGTGCGATCGTGTCGGGCGGCAAGGGCGATGCCGAGAGCAAGATCGCCGCGATGGAAGCCGCCGGCATCCGCGTCTCGCCCAGCCCGTCCGAGCTCGGCTCGACGCTGGTCGAAGTGCTCAAGGGGTAAATTGCATCGTTCGCACGCCTATATGAGGATGTGAGCGCTACCACGGAACGGAATTGACCATGGGCTATGAGGGCCTCGACTTCGACGACATCGCCGGCGGCGTGAGCCCCGCCTTCGTCGAGACATTGTACCGCCGCTACAAGAGCGATCCGAATTCGATCGAACCGGGCTGGCGGCAATGGTTCGAGGGTCTCGAGAACACCGCCCAAGGTCCGAGCTGGGCCAATCCGCGCTGGCCGCTGAGCGAGACCGACGCGCTGACCGCCGGCCTCGATCCTACCCAGATGGAGCCCGCGCCGAAGCCGACCAAGCCAGGCGCGGCGCCCAAGCCCGCCGCCGCCGCGGCGCCGTCGCAGGACGATATCGTCAAGGCCGCCGGCGATTCGATCCGCGCGATGCTGCTCATCCGCACCTATCGCGTGCGCGGCCACCTCGCCGCCAATCTCGATCCGCTCGGCCTCGCGCGGCAGGACCTGCCCGAGGATCTGCGCACCGAATATCACGGCTTCCCCGACAGCGATCTCGATCGCCCGATCTATCTGGGTGGCGTGCTCGGGCTCCAATTCGCCACGGTCCGCGAGATCATCGACATCCTGCGCGCCAATTATTGCGGCAATGTCGGCCTCGAATACATGCACATCGCCGATGTCGAGGAGCGCCGCTTCCTCCAGGAGCGGATGGAGGGCAAGGACAAGGCCATCCAGTTCACGCCCGACGGCAAGAAGGCGATCCTCTCCAAGGTGATCGAAGCCGAGCAATGGGAACGCTTCCTCGGCAAGAAATATGTTGGCACCAAGCGCTTCGGGCTCGACGGCGGCGAAGCGATGATCCCCGCGCTCGAGGCGGTGATCAAATATGGCGGCCAGCTCGGCATCCGCGAGATCGTCTATGGCATGGCGCATCGTGGCCGCCTCAACGTCCTCGCCAACGTGATGTCGAAGCCGTTCCGCGTGATCTTCCACGAATTCGGCGGCGGTTCGGCCAATCCCGACGACGTCGCCGGATCGGGCGACGTGAAATATCACCTCGGCACCAGCACCGATCGCGAGTTTGACGGGATCAGCGTCCACATGTCGCTGGTCGCCAACCCGTCGCACCTCGAGGCGGTTGACCCGGTCGTCCTCGGCAAGGTCCGCGCGCTGCAGACGCTGCGCAGCGATCTCGCCGAGCACGAGCAGGTCCTTCCCGTCCTCATCCATGGCGACGCCGCGATGGCGGGCCAGGGCATCGTCTGGGAGTGCCTCGGCTTCTCGGGCATCCGCGGCTACAATACCGGCGGCTGCATCCATTTCGTCATCAACAACCAGATCGGCTTCACGACGAGCCCGCAATTCGCGCGCTCGTCGCCCTATCCATCGGACGTCGCCAAGGGCGTCCAGGCGCCGATCCTCCACGTCAACGGCGACGATCCCGAGGCAGTCACTTTCGCGTGCAAGGTCGCGATCGAATTCCGCCAGAAGTTCAGGCGCGACGTCGTGATCGACATGTGGTGCTATCGCCGCTTCGGCCACAACGAAGGCGACGAGCCGAGCTTCACCCAGCCTTTGATGTACGCCAAGATCAAGCAGCACCCGCCGGTCAGCGAAGTCTATGCGAAGCGCCTGGCGGCCGAGGGCGTCGCCGATCAGGCGTTCGTCGACGAGAAGACGCATCAGTTCACCACGTTGCTCGAAGGCGAGTTCGAGGCGGGCAAGTCGTATCTGCCCAACAAGGCGGACTGGTTCGCCGGCCGCTGGTCGGGGCTCGGCGCCCCCGCCGATGCCGAGACCGCGCGCCGCAGCGTCGACACCGGCATCGAGAAGAAATTGTTCGACAGCCTCGGCCGTACGCTGACCGAAATCCCCGAGGGTCTCGATATCCACAAGACGCTCGGTCGCGTGCTCGACGCCAAGCGCGAGATGTTCAAATCGGGCGAGAATTTCGACTGGGCGACCGGCGAGGCACTCGCGTTCGGCTCGCTGCTCTCCGAAGGTTTCGGCGTCCGCCTGTCGGGGCAGGATTCGGGCCGCGGCACCTTCAGCCAACGCCACGCCGTCTGGGTGGATCAGAAGACCGAAGCCAAATACATCCCGCTCTCGACGATCCCGCATGGCAATTTCGAAGTGCTCGACAGCCCGCTCTCCGAGTACGGCGTGCTCGGCTTCGAGTACGGCTATGCCTCGGCCGATCCCAAGGCATTGGTGCTGTGGGAGGCGCAGTTCGGCGATTTCGTCAACGGCGCGCAGATCATGATCGACCAGTTCATCGCGTCGGGCGAAGCCAAGTGGCTGCGCGCCAACGGGCTCGTGATGCTGCTGCCGCACGGCTATGAAGGCCAGGGCCCCGAGCACAGCTCGGCGCGTCCCGAGCGCTTCCTCCAGCTCTGCGCGCAGGACAATATGCAGGTGGTCAACATCACCACTCCGGCGAACTATTTCCACCTGCTCCGCCGCCAGATGCACCGCAACTTCCGCAAACCTCTGGTGCAGATGACGCCGAAGTCGCTGCTGCGCCACAAGCTCGCGGTGTCGAAGACCGAGGACTTCCTCGGCGACAGCCACTTCAAGCGCATCCTCTCCGATCCCTCGGCCCCGGCCGACGCCGACGTGAAGCGCCTCGTGCTCTGCACCGGCAAGGTCGCCTATGACCTGATCGAGGCGCGCGATGCGGCGGGCGACAAGAACACCGCGATCGTCCGCATCGAGCAGCTCTATCCCTTCCCGGGCGAGCCGCTCACTGCGCGCCTCAAGAAGATGACGAATGTCGAGGAAGTGGTCTGGGCGCAGGAAGAGCCGAAGAACAACGGCTATTGGTTCTTCGTCGAGCCGTTCATCGAGCAGTGCCTGGTCGATGCGGGCGTCAAGCCGCAGCGCCCGCGTTATGCCGGCCGCGCCGCGGCGGCATCGCCGGCGACGGGCCTGATGAAGCGTCACACCGCCGAGCAGGGGGCGCTCGTCGCCGAAGCGCTCGGCCACAATGTCCGCGAAGAGATTCGCCGGACGCGCAAGTCCTAACGAGGTAGAGAAAATGGCAGACGTTAAAGTCCCGGTCCTCGGCGAATCGATCACCGAAGCGACGCTCGGCGAGTGGCTCAAGAACCCCGGCGACCCGGTCAAGCTCGACGAGCCGATCGCGAGCCTCGAGACCGACAAGGTCTCGGTCGAGGTTCCCTCGCCCGTCGCGGGCGTGATGGGGGATCAACTCGTCAAGGTCGGCGACACCGTCGCGGTCGACGCGGTGATTGCGACGGTCGGTGAAGGCGGCGGCGCGGCCGCATCGCCCAGCCCCGCACCGGCACCTGCCGAAGCGGCGCCGGCGCCCGCTCCCGCCGCTGCTCCGGCGCCTGCTGCGGGCGATGCCGCCGCAGCGCTTTCGCCCTCCGTGCGCCGCGCCGTGCTCGAAACCGGCGTCGATCCCTCGACCGTGCAGGGCACCGGCAAGGATGGCCGCCTGACCAAGGACGACGTCGTCGCCGCCGCAGCCGCCAAGCCCGCAGCCGCGCCGGCACCCACGACACCTGTCGCAGCTCCCGCCGCGTCGGGCGGCCGCAAGGAAGAGCGCGTCCGCATGACGCGCCTGCGCCAGACCGTCGCCAAGCGCCTCAAGGAAGCGCAGAACACCGCCGCGATGCTGACGACGTTCAACGACGTCGACATGACCGAAGTCATCGCCGCGCGGACGAAGTACAAGGATCTGTTCGAGAAGAAGCACGGCGTCCGCCTGGGCTTCATGGGCTTCTTCGTGAAGGCCGCCGTCCAGGCGTTGCGCGACATCCCGTCGGTCAACGCGTCGATCGACGGCGAGGAGATCGTCTATCACGATTATGCCGACATCTCGGTCGCAGTCTCCGCGCCCCAGGGTCTCGTCGTCCCGGTGATCCGCGACGCGCAGGACCTGTCGGTCGCCGGCATCGAGAAGACGATCGGCGATTTCGGCAAGCGCGCCAAGGAAGGCACGCTCAAGATGGAAGAGATGAAGGGCGGCACCTTCACCATCTCCAACGGCGGCGTGTTCGGCTCGCTGATGTCCACTCCGATCATCAACCCGCCCCAGTCGGCAGTGCTCGGCCTCCACCGCATCGAGGACCGCCCGGTGGTCCGCGATGGCCAGGTCGTCGTCCGCCCGATGATGTATCTGGCGCTGTCGTACGATCACCGCCTGATCGACGGCCGCGAGGCAGTCACTTTCCTCGTCGCGCTCAAGAACGCGATCGAGGACCCGACCCGCCTGCTGATCGACTTGTGAGAACGCACCAGTGCTCCTGCGAAAGCAGGAGCCCAGGGTAACTGGAGTACACCACTTGCAACCCTAGGCTCCTGCTTCCGCAGGAGCACTTGGACAGGAGGCAGATACGAAATCCGGCTGTGTCTATCTGATGGCGAGCGCACGCAACGGAACGCTCTATCTGGGCGTCACCAGCGATCTGCCGGTACGGACCTGCCAGCACCGCAACGGTCTCGTAGATGGCTTCTCCAAGGAACATGGCTGCAAGCTCCTCGTCTGGTACGAGGCATATGACGATCTGGACGCGGCCCGCCTTCGCGAGCTGCAGATGAAAAAATGGAAGCGGGCTTGGAAGATCGAACTGATCGAACAACATAACCCGCAGTGGAAAGATTTGTACGAGACGTTGTTCTGACTTCCTGTGCTCCTGCCAAAGCAGGAGCCCAGAGCCAAAAGCGACGCGCTCGATAACCCTGGGCTCCTGCTTTCGCAGGAGCACGAGTGGAGCAAGTAGATGGCTGAATACGACTTCGACGTCCTCGTGATCGGCTCCGGCCCCGGCGGTTACGTCGCCGCGATCCGCGCCGCGCAGCTTGGTCTGCGCACCGGCTGCGTCGAGAGCCGCGAGACTTTGGGCGGCACTTGCCTCAATGTCGGCTGCATCCCGTCCAAGGCTTTGCTCAACGCCTCCGAGCTCTTCCACGAAGCCGCCTCGGGCGCGCTCGCCAAGCACGGCGTCAAGCTCGGCAGTGTCGAGCTCGACCTCCCCGCGATGATGGCCGACAAGGACAAGGCCGTGAAGGGCCTGACCGGCGGCGTCGAATTCCTGTTCAAGAAGAACAAGGTCGAGTGGGTGAAGGGCCTCGGCACCTTCGTCGACGCACACACCGTGCAGGTCGGCGACCGCAAGGTCACCGCGAAGAACGTGGTCATCGCCACCGGCTCGTCGGTCACGCCGCTCCCTGGCGTCGAAATCGACCAGAAGACCGTCGTCGATTCGACCGGCGCAATCGCGCTGGAGAAGGTCCCCGAGCATCTCGTCGTCATCGGCGGCGGCGTGATCGGGCTCGAATTGGGGTCGGTCTGGCAGCGCCTCGGCGCCAGGGTCACCGTGGTCGAGTTCCTCGACCAGCTCCTCCCCGGCATGGACGGCGAAGTCCGCAAGGAAGCCGCGAAGATCTTCAAGAAGCAGGGCATGGAGATCAAGCTCTCGACCAAGGTCACCGGCGTGCAGGTCAACGGCGGCAAGGCGACCGTGATCGTCGAGCCCGCCGCCGGCGGCACTGCCGAGACGATCGAGGCCGACGCCGTGCTCGTCTCGATCGGCCGCAAGCCCAACACCGACGGTCTCGGCCTCGACAAGATCGGCCTCGCCACCAACCAGCGCGGCCAGATCGAGACCGACCACAGCTTCCGTACTGCCGTGGACGGCGTCTGGGCGATCGGCGACGTCATCCCCGGCCCGATGCTCGCGCACAAGGCCGAGGACGAGGGCATCGCGGTCGCCGAGAACATCGCCGGCCTCACCGGCATCGTGAACCACGATGTCATCCCGAGCGTGGTCTACACGCATCCCGAGATCGCCGGCGTCGGCCTCACCGAGGAGCAAGCCAAGGAAAAGGGCGAGATCAAGGTCGGCAAGTTCCCGATGGCAGGCAACAGCCGCGCCAAGGCGATCGACGACACCGTCGGCTGGGTGAAGGTCATCGCCGATGCGAAGACCGATCGCGTGCTCGGCGCGTGGATCATCACTTCGGTCGCCGGCACGATGATCGCGCAGGTCGCACAGGCGATGGAGTTCGGCGCGACCTCCGAAGACATCGCCTATACCTGCCATGCCCACCCCACGCACAGCGAGGCGATCAAGGAAGCCGCGATGGCCGTGCTGGGCAAGCCGATCCACGTCTGAGGCGGGTCATGCCGCGGACGCATCTCCCGGATGTGCTTCGCGGCTTGCCTCGGCCGCGGCCTCGGTGACGCTTCGGCGGTATCGCACCGCTGGCGGGCGTGCGCCGTGCGCCCGGAGCAAGTGCCGGACCGCGGGCCGTGCGCCGGCGATGAAGACCGCCGCCCCGTTTCGTGCCGCACGCCGCGCGAAGCCCGCGATGCTCGCCGCGGCGCTCGAATCGGCCAGCGGCACTGCCGACATGTCGATCACATGCGCACTCGGCTGCTCGCCGATCCGGTCGAGCGCCGCCCCCACTGCCCCCGCCGCGCCGAAGAAGAAGGCGCCCGAGATGCGATAGACCGCTATCGTCGAATCGGTCGAAAGCGCCGCGTCATAGCCGTCGTCGCTGTCCGCGCGGTCTTCCTCGATCAGCGGTAGACCGGTCTCGACTTCCACCGATTGCGCCATGCGGTGGAGGAACAGCAACGTCCCGATACCGAAGCCCACCAATATGCCTTCGGTCAGATCGCGGAACACCACGAGCAGGAACGTCGCGAGCAGCACCACCGCGTCACCCCGCGAGGCGCGCAGCAGCACCGCGAACTCGTGCATCTCAGCCATGTTCCACGCGACCACCGCCAGCACTGCGGCAAGCGCTGGGAGCGGGATATAGCTGGCGAGCGGCGCGGCCAGCGCCATGAAGCCCAACAGGAACAGCGCATGAAGCATGCCGGAAACCGGCCCGCGCGCACCTGCCCGCACATTGGTGGCAGTGCGCGCGATCGTCCCCGTCACGCAGATCCCGCCGAACAGCGCCGATCCGATGTTCGCCACGCCCTGCGCCACCAATTCGCAGTTCGACCGGTGCCGCCGCCCGGTCATGCCGTCGGCCACTACCGCCGACAACAGGCTCTCGATGCCCCCGAGCAGCGCGAAGGACAGCGCCGAGGGCAGCACCGCAACGATCCGTGCGGGCGAAATATCGGGCAGTGTCGGCGCGGGCAACGCGCGCGGGATCCCGCCAAAGCGCGATCCGATCGTCTCCACCGGCAGCCCGAGCAGTGCCGTCGCGATTGCCGCTGCCACCACCGCGATCAGGAAACCCGGCCAATGCGGCCGCAACCGTCGCAGGATCATGATCAGCGTGACTGCGCCCAGCGCCACGGCAACCGCGGCCGCGTTGACAGTCGGCAGCGCACTCCCCAGCGCCGTCAGCTTGGGGACGATCGGCCCAGGCTCGGGTCCCGCCAGCCTCACCCCCAACAGGTCCTTGAACTGGCTCGCAAGGATGATCCCTGCGACCCCGGCAGTGAAGCCCACCGTCACCGGATAGGGGATGTATTTGATGAAGGTGCCGAGCCGCAGCAGCCCGATCGCCACCAGGATCAGGCCCGACAGCAGCGTCGCCAGGATGAGCCCGTCGATGCCGTGCTGCATCCCCGTCGCGGCGACGAGCACGATGAACGCCCCCGCCGGCCCGCCGATCTGAAAGCGGCTGCCCCCCAGCGCCGAGACCAGGAATCCGCCGACGATCGCGGCATAGAGTCCGCGCTCCGGCCCCACGCCCGACGCGATGGCGATCGCCATCGACAGCGGCAGCGCCACGATCGCGACGGTGAGCCCCGCCACGGCGTCGGCCTTGAGCGTGGCGGCGCCATAGCCCTCGCGCAGCACCGTAATCAGCTTGGGTGTGTAAAGCTCGCCGAACGCCGCCTTGCCGGTCATTTCGCGCTCGGCTCCCGGAAGCGCACGCCGCGCCCGCCCTGCGGACTGGGGGTGCCTTCGCCGATCAGAACGATGCCCGCGCGGTCGAATGCCTCGATCACCTTGGTCAGCGTGTCGACTACGCCGCGCACATTGCCTTCGCTCGCCTCCATCCGCTGGATGGTGGGCAGCGACACGCCGGACATTTCGGCAAGCTGGCGCTGGTCGATTCCGAGCAGCGCCCGCGCGGCGCGCATCTGAGCGGCAGTGATCATCCGCGACTCCTTCGCCGCAGATGTAAATTCCTTGGAATATGATGTCTAGAACATCAGTTATACCGCAAAATACTTATGTACGGACCGGCGAACCTTTGACGGTCGCTCTCCGGTCGAGCAGTGCAAACCATAGCGCCAGCGTTGCCGCCGCCAGCCCCGCGAACCAGAAGGCATGGATGCCCAGCATCGCTTCGGCGCTAGTGCCCATCACCGCCCCCGCGGCGAACACCGCGACCAGTGCGAGCTGCCGCGCCCAGCCCCATCGATCCGGGTCCCCCATCAGCGCACCTGCGAGATCCTCCGCCATGCGCACCATCGTCGCCGTCAACGGCATCGCGCCTTCGCGGTGGAACAACAGATGGACCATTCCCATTGCAGTCGCGAGCAGCAGCAGCGCGCTCATGCCGGAGACTTTCCAGGCAATCGCCGCCGCGGCGAGCAACATCATACTCGCCGCAGCCATCACTGCGCCGCGCGCCCGCGCGCCCGTAGCCCGCGCCAGCACGCTCGCGAGGATCGTACCGCTCATCAGGCTCAGGATCAGTCCGCCGGCGATCATCGCTTCGCGGCCGACGCCCGTGCCGATTCCGGCTGCGAACCGCGTCGCATTGCCGCTCGCAAAGGCGACGAAGAACCCGCCGGCGTGCATGAAGGCGAGCGCATCGACATAGCCGGTGACCGCGGCGAGGCAGAGAAGCGCAATGGCGATCGGGGTTTCGCTGTGTTGCATCCTGAACTTCCGTGACCGGTGCTGGGCTGTTCTAATGCCGCAGCGGGACCCTTGCCACCACCTGATGTTTGACGACGCCGCTGCAACGCTTTGCGCTGAACCGTCGCGCCGCCGCTTGAGGCGGCGTCCGCGCAGGAGTATCGTCGGGGCTCGGGAGAGGGGCCCTGGAACAGATCAATCGACGCGTGATTCGCGTGCAGCGCCGTTACGATACCACGATCGACCGGGCGGGGATCGCGCTCGGCGCGGGCAGCGCGCTGGCCGGCGTGATCGTGCTCGTTTTGCTGCTGCTCGGCGGTCAGCGCGAACCGCTCAACCTGCTTGGCGGCTGGTTGATCGGCGGCATCTTCTCCGGACTGGCGATCACTGCGGTGGGCGGCCCGGTCTGGCTGGTGATGCACGTCGCCGGCCGGCGCCGGGCCTGGCATGCGGCGCTGGTCGGCGCAGTGATCGCGATGGTGATCTTCGTCGGCGCGCAGACCTATGGCTTCGGAATGTTGGACATGCCAGAGATGGACGGCCGCACCTGGCTGTTCCGCTGGCTGAGCGCGATGGCATCGAGCGTGCTCCTCGCGGGGCTGGCGGCGGTGATCGCGGTGATCATGTGGCGGATCGCCTATCGCCGGAACGAAGGCTGAGCCGGACGGGGCAGTGCCTTACCGCGTTCAGCCCTTCGCCTGCGGCGCGCACTCGCCGACGCGCGTGCCCGTGGAGCGCATCCGCAGCAGTGAGTAGCCCGGCTGGCCCTTGGTGCCGGTGCGGTTCTCGGTCACCACATCGAAGCCGGTGGCCGAAGTGGTGCCGTTGATCAGCAGCGTCGTACCCGCTTCGCTGGCCTTCTTGCTGCACTGGATCTCGGCATCGACCTTGCCACCTTTCGAGACATAGCGGACGAAGGTACACGCGCCGGCGGCCTGTTCCAGCTTGGCGATGTCGAACGGCTTCAATTGCTCGGCTGTCTTGCATTCGGTCGCATTGCGCTCGACGCTCTTGGCGAGTTCGAGCTGCTTCGCGTTGTCGGCGCCGGGACCGACATCGACTGCCTCGATGCGAAGCTCGGCCTTCCACAGCCCCGGCTTGACCGCGGTCTTGGGTGCCGCTGCCTTGATCAGCCTGGAGACCTGCTCGGTCTTCGCGTTGGTCACTTCGATCTCGCCGGTCTCGGCCGCGTGCTTCTCCTCGGCGGATTGGCATCCTGCCAGCGCAAGGGCGACGGTTCCGAGGACGATGGTGGCGCGCATGTGGAGATTCCCTTTGGTTCTGCGCGGACTGAAAGCCGAATTGGCGTCGCTTGGCAATGCGCCCATGCGGCGTACGGCCGAGTGCCGGATGCAATAGACGTCTACCGAACCGGTTGCCAGCGGAGTGGTTTCGGGAGGTAGGCTCTGAAAGCCGACATTCCCTCATCATCGGCGAAGGTCCGCTTTTGACCTGCGGCAGACGATCTTTGCTGCCGCCGCCGCGGGGCCTCGAATGACCGGTCTACGGCAGGGAAAGTTCGGGAGGCTTGCGCTTCCTGCGCGATCAGGTTAGACACTGAACTATATGGTTCAGTATGCAAGCCCTCCTCTCGATCTCTCGTTCGCGGCGCTGTCCGATGCGACTCGCCGCGGGATCATCGATCAGCTTGGGCGAGGGGACGCGTCGATCACCAGTCTCGCGGATAAGTTCCGGATGACGCTGACCGGCATGAAGAAGCACGTTCAGGTTCTCGAACGGGCGGGGCTCGTCGTCACGCAGAAGGTCGGGCGGGTGAGAACCTGCAAGCTTGGGAAACGTGGCCTCACGGCGGAGGCCGAGTGGATCGAGGCGCACCGCAAGCTCTTCGAGGCCCGCTTCGACGCTTTGGACGAAATCATCGGCGAATTGAAACAGGAGGAAAACGATGGATCAGCAGGTTAACAGCGCAGGGGTTGCGCGGAACCGCACGTCAGTCGAGCGCAAAGGGGATCGCGAACTCGTCGCAACGCGGACATTCGATGCGCCGCCGAGCATGGTTTACAAGGCATGGAGCCAGGCTGAGCTGTTCCAGCGCTGGTGGGTGCCGAAATCGGCACCCGGCATTTCGCTGGTATCATGCGATATGGACGTCCGTACCGGCGGCAAATATCGACTGGAATTCGGCGCCGGCGGTTCGGATACGATGGCCTTTTACGGCAAGTATCTCGACGTGGTGCCGAACGAGCGCATCGTCTGGACCAACGACGAGGGCGAAGAGGGCGCGATCACGACCGTGACCTTCGAGGACCAGGGCGGGAAGACGCTGCTGACTTTCCACGAAGCCTATCCGTCCAGCGAAGCGCTCGAGGAAGCACTGCAGGGCTCGGCGGCCGGATTGCCGGAGCAGTTGGAGCAGCTCGACGAATTGCTTTCCAGCATAAGCGTATAGCGCGGGTCGGCCGGAGCCGGGCGCGTGGGGACGGCATTGGAGTTGGGCGGGAGCTGGGTTACCTCGCTTTGGCATGAGCTATCAATCCGTACAAGCCGATCTCTCCGCACGCGCTCCGGATCTGCCGATTATCGAAGTCGAGCGAAGCACGGCCACGGTGGGAGAGGCTGCGGAAGCGCTGGGCGTAATGCCCGGCCAGATAGCCAAGACACTGGCGCTACGCATCAACGGCCGGGTGGTGCTGCTGGTGACGCGCGGGGACACCCGGCTGGACAATCAGAAGACCAAATCGGCGTTTGGCGACAGGCCTCGCATGCTGGATCCGGACGAAACGCTTGCGATCACCGGTCACCCGATCGGCGGCGTTTGCCCCTTTGGACTTGCAACCCCGCTGCCGATCTATTGCGACGTCAGCCTTCGTGCCTTCGCGATCGTCTTTCCTGCGGCGGGGTCGCTCAACAGCTCGATCAGGGTCGCGCCAGACCGCCTCGCGACGCTGATCGATGCGGAATGGGTGGATATCTGCCGTCTTCCCGCCGACAGCTGAGCACTACGACCCTCCCTCCTTTCGCGGGGGCTGGTAAAATAGGATTTGATCTGCTTTTGTTCCGACGATGGACGGGCGGCTCGATCTTCTTTCTCTCCGCTGTGTCGCTTCGGCGCCGCGCCTCTGCCGCGCGAGTGTCGCGAATCCGGCGCGTACTCGGCGCGTAGCGGGCGCGAACCTGCCGCGCAGGTGGCGCATGGCCGCCGCGTATCGGGCGCATGGATGCCGCGTGGGTGCCGCGTCGCAGGCGCGTCGTGGGCGCGTTCCCGGCGCAAACCTGCCGCTCCCGCCTGAAAATCCGCTATCGCGTAAACTTGATCAGTCACCCAGGCTATAATTGCGTCCTCTGATAAAGGCCCCATATCCCAGCCATGCCGATCCAGATCCGCACCTCCCTCGCCGAGCCCGACACCGGCGACAGCTTCGTCCCGCATCGGCCGAATCGCCCCGAGAAGAGCGAGGGCGGCAAGGCGTTCAAGCTGGTCAGCGACTATCAGCCGTCGGGCGATCAGCGCTTCGCGATCCCCGAATTGGTCGAGCAGGCGCGCGCCGGCGAGCGCGATCAGGTGCTGCTCGGGGTCACCGGATCGGGCAAGACCTACACGATGGCCAAGGTGATCGAGGAGCTCCAGCGCCCGGCGCTGATCCTCGCCCCAAACAAGATCCTCGCCGCGCAGCTCTATGGCGAGTTCAAGAGCTTCTTTCCCGACAACGCCGTCGAATATTTTGTCAGCTATTACGATTACTACCAGCCCGAGGCCTATGTCCCCCGCTCGGACACGTACATCGAGAAGGAAAGCTCGGTGAACGAGGCGATCGACCGGATGCGGCATTCGGCGACGCGGTCGCTGCTCGAACGCGACGACGTCATCATCGTCGCCTCGGTCTCGTGCCTCTACGGCATCGGCTCGGTCGAGACCTATTCGGCGATGATCTTCGACTTGAAGAAGGGTCAGGTCCAGGATCAGCGCGAGATCATCCGCAAGCTCGTCGCGCTCCAGTACAAGCGCAACGATCAGGCGTTCGCGCGCGGCAATTTCCGGGTGCGCGGCGACAGCCTCGAGATCTTCCCGTCGCACTATGAGGACAGCGCCTGGCGCGTCTCGTTCTTCGGCGACGAGATCGAGGAGATCACTGAGTTCGACCCGCTGACCGGCAGCAAGGTGGCGTCGCTCGACTATGTCCGCGTCTTCGCCAATTCGCACTATGTGACGCCTGGCCCGACGATGAAGCAGGCGATGGAGGCCATCAAGCACGAGCTCGCCGAGCGGCTCAAGGAGCTCGAGGCCGAGGGGAAACTGCTCGAACATCAGCGGCTCGAGCAGCGCACCAATTTCGATCTCGAGATGATCGCAGCGACCGGCTCCTGCGCGGGCATCGAGAATTACAGCCGTTTCCTCACCGGCCGCCTGCCCGGCGAGCCGCCGCCCACTCTGTTCGAATATCTGCCCGAGAATGCCTTGCTCTTCGTCGATGAGAGCCACCAGACGATCGGCCAGATCAACGGCATGTCGCGCGGCGACCACAAGCGCAAGATCACGCTGGCGGAATATGGCTTCCGCCTGCCCTCGGCGATCGACAACCGGCCCTTGCGGTTCAACGAATGGGACGCGATGCGCCCCCAGACCACCTATGTCTCGGCGACGCCGGGCGGGTGGGAGATGGAGCAGGCGGGCGGCGTGTTCGTCGAGCAGGTGATCCGCCCCACCGGGCTGATCGACCCGCCGGTCGAGATCAAGCCGGTCGAGGAGCAGGTCCAGGACCTCATCCAGGAATGCAAGGCGACTGCGGCCAAGGGCTATCGGACGCTGGTGACCACGCTCACCAAGCGCATGGCCGAGGATCTCACCGAATACATGCACGAGGCAGGACTGAAGGTCCGCTATATGCATTCGGATACCGAGACGCTCGAACGCATCGAGCTGATCCGCGATCTCCGCATGGGCGTGTACGACGTGCTCGTAGGGATCAATCTGCTGCGCGAGGGGCTCGATATCCCCGAATGCGGCCTCGTCGCGATCCTCGATGCCGACAAGGAAGGATTTCTGCGTTCGGAGACTTCGCTGATCCAGACGATCGGCCGCGCCGCGCGCAATGTCGAAGGCCGCGTGATCCTCTATGCCGATCGCATGACCGGCAGCATGGAGCGCGCGCTCGCCGAGACCGGGCGTCGCCGCGAGAAGCAGCACGCCTATAATATCGAGCACGGCATCACGCCCGAGACGATCAAGCGCAACATCGGCGACATCATCGCGCATGTGGCGTCGAAGGACGGGGTGACGGTCGAGATCGATGCAGACCGGCCGCATATGGTCGGCCACAATCTGCGCGGCTATATCGAGGAACTTGAGAAGAAGATGCGCGATGCCGCCGCCAATCTCGAATTCGAGGAGGCGGGGCGGCTGCGCGACGAGATCCGTGCGCTCGAGGCAGAGGAGCTCGGCCTGCCGGCAAGCGAGCACAAGGCGCCGATCATGGGGCGCAGCAACGAAGGCAAGCCGGGTACGCGCAAGACCCGCTACGGCAAGCAGAGCAAAACGCGGTTCGGGGGCGCGCGGGCGCGATGACCACCCGCAGAAATGGTAAGTAAAATGTGCAAATATGCATCCGTAATGAATCCTGATCGGGGACTCTACGGACTTACGGTCCGCGCAATATTGTGCTTTTGACTTGGTCCGGATCAAGGGGACCGTAGGCGTGATTCAGGAGCTTTGCGCAGAACATCGAGCGCTTGAGGCGCAGGCCGCGCAACTCCTCGCGATCGTGTCCGCCGCAACGCCCGATACCGCTGCCGTCGCCGCGATGCGCTGGCGAATGGCGCAGGCGCTGTTCGATCATTGCAACCGCGAGGATTGGCTGATCTACGATCGGCTGCTCTTCTCGGGCGACGCGATCGCGACGCAGGTCGCATGGCTCTATCGGCAGGAACATGGCCTGCTCGGGCCGGCTTTCGCCAGTTATGTCGCTGCCTGGCCGGTCGGCCGCATCACGCAGGAATGGGAACATTTCCGCGCCGAAACCCGTATCCTGATGGCCGACCTCGCCGAGCGGATCGCGCGCGAGGAAGAGGTGCTCTACGCTCACGCAGAGCGTATCATCGCGCGCCAACGGGCCGCCGCCTGATCGCGGTTGAGGCTGCAGGGGACTTCCCCCATAAGGCGCGGCATGCGTCGCTCGTTCGTGCTTGCCAGCGTCTCCGCTATGGCCCTGCTGCTCGCTGGCTGCGTTGCGCCCAGCCAGCCCCCGCCTCGGCCCGCGCCGCCGGTCGCCCTTCCCACGCCCGCCCCGGCTCCCGCCCCGTCGCCACCGCCGCCGCTGGTCAGTGCGGATTGGCGCGATTGGCCGCTCACTCCGGGCAATTGGAGCTATCGCACCGATGCACAGGGCAGCATCGCGTCTTTCGGCGTGTCGGGCCTGGCACCCGAATTCACACTTCGCTGCGATCGTGCTCGCAGCCGCATCGTCCTGACGCGCAACGGCCAGACCTCGGCACCGACCCTCACCATCCGCACTACCAGCGTTGCTCGGACTCTCCCTGTCAGCCCTGCCACGACGGGCGCGGCCGCTGATCTTGCGGCACGCGACGCGTTGATCGACGCAATAGGCTATAGCCGCGGCCGTTTCGTTGTGCAGGGCGGTGGCGCACCGGCGTTGGTCGTGCCCGCCTGGGCCGAAATCCTGCGTGTGGCGGAGGATTGCCGCGGCTGAGTCGCATCGCGACGCGCGTGCGGCGAACCACAGAACTCTAAGAATCGCACCATCTGCAATGCATTACAAGACTTGTTCTGCGACTCGCGATGATTCAAGATTCGTCCGTGGCGGCAAGCCACGCTCGTTCTTCAACTTGCGAAAGGAGGTGATCCGATGTCTCATGGTTCAGCAATGGGGTCGGTTCAGTTCGTTCGGGAGACGCGCCGCTGAGCTGAAGGCGCGGGCGGAAGTCCTCCGTCCGTAGGGCAAGCGGGAGGTATTCTCCTCCAAACAACGCTCGCCAGCCATCGGCACAGCGGCCCGCATGGTCTCCCGGGTTGGAACGCTCCGACCGCTGACCATGTCGGAGGTCGCCGGGTCCCTGATGGGCCCCGGCGGCCTCTTTCATTTTAGGCGAAAGAATATCCGCGCTAGGAGTATAGCGCGCTCGCCGCCTGTCGTGCGCGAGCATTTCGAATACGAGCGATCATGGCCATGAAATTCGCTTGGCCCGCGCATCGAACGACCTCGATAGGTTGCCTGGCTCGAAACGTGCGATCAGGATTGGGCCATTGCCGCGGCCGCGGCCCGATCGCCGAAGCGCGGGTCGGCCAGCGCTGCCTGTGCTTCCGCCCGTGCCTCTGGCTTGCGGCCGAGGTCGGCATAAACCTGCGCCAGGTGCCAGCGCAGCCCGGCATGGCGCGGCGCGAGCATCACCGCCTTTTGCAGCAGCTCTACCGCTGCCGCCGCATCGCCGCTCCGATAGAGCGCCCAGCCATAAGCGTCTGCCGCCGCCGGATTGGACGGGGCGAGGGCATAGGCCGCTTCGCCGAAATCCGCCGCCGCCTCGAATTCCTCGACGCCGGCATAGGCACTCGCGAGATCGGTGTTGAGTGCGGCATCGCCGTCGCCGACGCGGGTGCGCAGCAGCTCGAACGTGTCGATCGCCGATTCATAGTCGCCTGCGGCAAGCTGCCACTGGCCCGAAAGGCGCAACGCCGCGGCATTGACGGGGTTCTGTGACAGGAACAGCGCGAGCACCTTGGCGGCATCCGCGCGCTGACCGGCGCGGTCGAATGCTTCTATCAGCCGTAGCATCGCCGGTTCGTCAAAGCGCAAGCCGGCGGCACGACGATAGGCGGCGACGGCATCGGCCGGCCGGTTCATCAGCATCAGCGTGTCGCCGAGGATCAAATGCGCGGCCGGCGCGCCGGGATGGCGCGCGGCAAGGTCCTGCGCCCTGGCAAGGGCGCCGGCCTTGTCGCCCTGGCCGATCAACGCGCGGATCAGCGGCACCGTTGTGGTGGGGTCGCCAGGACGTTGGGCCGCATCGCCGGCGAGCACTGCGGTGCTGTCGTCGGCAGCGAACACGCCCGCGTCGTTGCGCGCGGGATAGGCGGCGCGATCGAAAAGCTGCGCCGCGGTCGCGCGGTCGCCGATCCGCTCGAAACCACGCGCCGCCAAGGTCAATGCATAGCTGTCAGCGTCGCCGCGCGCGATCACCGGGCGCAGCAGATCGATCGCGTTGCGCGCACTGTCGGTGCGCAGCAATGCGACGGCGAGCAGCTTGCGTGCCGCGATGTTCATCGGTTGGTTGGCTACGAGGGGTTTCAGTTTCTCCATCGCTTGTTCGTAGTCGGCGGCCTCGATGTCGAGCGCTCCGCCGAGCAGCAGCGCCGCGGGAACCTGCGAAAGACCCGGGCCCGCGCGTTCGATCAGTCCACGCGCGAGATCGCCATTGCCTGCGCGCGCCGCGATCACTGCCTGCAGATAGAGCGCCTGCGCGCTGCCGGGGCGCGCCGCCAGCGCCCGTCGCGTCGCCGCCAGCGAGTCGCGCGTCCGCCCGACATCGCCCAGCGTCGCAGCATATTCGATCAGCGCCTCATGGTTGGTCGGATCGCGCTTGAGCGCCGCCTCGAACCACGGCAGCGCCGCGACCAGCCCGAATTGGCTGCGCACCATCTCGCCGCGCAGCATCAGCGCGTCGAGACTACCGCCGTCGAGCTTCACCGCTTCCTCGGAAGCGCGGATCGCACCGAGCTGGTCGCCGGCATTGAGCTTCAGCCGGCCGACGTCGGTCCACACATCGGCGTCGCGCGGCGCCCCGCGCGCCGCTTCCTCCAGCGCCGCGAACGCCTCGGGCAGCTTGCCGAGCGAGGCGAGCGCGCGGGCGCGGATGCGCAGAACATAGATGCGGTTTGCCGGTTCGGCCTTGTCCGCTTCGGCGAGCGCCTTTTCTTCCGCGCCCTGGAGCAGCAGTGCATGTGCGCGTAGATGCGCGACCTGCTTCGGCTTGTAGCCGGCATCGATTGCGCGTTGCAGCTCGGCCTCCGCCCCGACGCCGTCTTCGAGCGCCAGCATGGCCCTGGCGAGTGTCAGGTGCGCCTGCGCATTGCCTGGATCGGCGCGGACGGCGGAGAGCGCCGCTTCGCGTGCAGCGCTGGCGTTGTGCGCATCGAGCAGCTTGTTGCCGCGTTCGACCGCCTGCTCCGCCGCAGCCGGATCGCGCCGCGTCGAAGAGGTCATGAACCACGCCGCGAGCACCAATGCGAACGCCCCGATCGCACCACCGATCACGATCAGTCGGCGGAACACGGGCTTGCGTCGCGACGAGCGGGAGCGCTTACGGCTGGAGGTCATAGGCCTTCATCAGGTCATAGAGAGTAGGGCGGCTTATCCCGAGCAGCCGCGCCGTGCCGGAGATATTGCCTTCGGCACGGGCGAGCGCGTGGCGGATCGCTTTGCGGTCCGCGAGCTCGCGTACGGCCTTGAGGTTGATCGGGATGACGTCGGCTTTGTCCTCGAGGTCGAGATCGGCGGCGGTGACCATCTTTCCTTCGGCCATGATCGCGGCGCGCTTCACCCGGTTTTCGAGTTCGCGGACATTGCCCGGCCAGCCCCAAGCGTCGATAGCCGCGAGCGCGTCGGGGGCGAAGCTTCGCGCCCCGGTCTGCATCGCAGCCGCGTATTTGGTGAGGAAGTGCCGCGCGAGCAGCCCCGCGTCGCCTGGACGTTCGGCGAGACTGGGGATGCGGATGACGATTTCGGCAAGGCGGTAATAGAGGTCCTCGCGGAAGCGCCCTTCGGCGACCATCGCGTCGAGATCCTGGTGTGTCGCGCATACGACGCGAGTGTCGACCGCGATCGGCTTGCGACTGCCTATCCGCTCGATCACGCGCTCCTGCAGGAAACGCAGCAATTTGACCTGCAAGGGGAGAGGCACGTCGCCGATCTCGTCGAGGAACAGCGTGCCGCCCTGCGCCAGCTCGATCTTGCCTTCGGTGGTCTTTACTGCGCCGGTGAAGGCGCCCTTTTCGTGTCCGAACAGCTCGCTTTCGAGCAGAGTCTCCGGAATTGCCGCGCAGTTGATCGCGACGAAGGCACCGCTCTTGCGGGGGCTCGCATCGTGGACTCCGCGGGCGAGGAGCTCCTTGCCGGTGCCGCTGGCGCCGAGCAACATCACCGATACGTCGGCGCCGGCAACGCGCTCGATCGTGCGGGTCACCTTGAGCATCTCGGGCGCGCCGGTGATCATCCCCCCCAGCACCGCGCCGGCTTCGGCGCGGTCGGCGAGGCGACGGTTCTCTGCCTCCAGTGCGTGGACGTGGAAAGCGCGCGCCACGATCAGGCCCAATGCATCGATATCGATCGGCTTCTGATAAAAGTCCCAGGCGCCGAGGGAGATCGCCCTGAGCATCGATTCATGCGCGCCGTGCCCGGACGCCACGATCACCTTGGTGTCGGAGCGGAGCTGGAGGATCGTCTCGAGCGCCGCAAAGCCCTCGGTCGTGCCGTCGGGGTCGGGTGGCAGGCCGAGATCGAGCGTCACCACTTGAGGCTCTTCGGCGCGGATGACGGCGATGGCCTCCTCGCGATTTGCGGCGGTGTGGATCTCATAGCCTTCATAGGCCCAGCGCAATTGACGCTGCAGCCCGGCATCGTCCTCGACGATCAGCAGCTTCTTCATCTCGGTCATGCGGCACGCTCCTGGCGGAGATCGGAGGCATGTGCGGCTTTGAGCACCACGCGGAAGCGCGTCCCCTGGCCTTCGCGCGACGCGACTTCGATCCGTCCGTCCATCGCCGCGGCGAGTTGGCGCGCCTCGAACGCGCCGATGCCGAAGCCGCCGGGTTTCGAGGAAACGAACGGCTTGAACAATTTGTCGCGCACGAAGGCGGGCGACATGCCGCAGCCCTGATCGATCACGTCGATCGTCACATTGAGCCCGTCCGCGCCTATTGCGATCGTTACCGGCGCATCGGTCGCGCTGGCGTCGATCGCGTTCTGGACCAGATGGCCCAGCAGTTGCTCAAGTCCCACCGGATCCGCATGCACGATCGCATTGGAAATACCGGAGATATGCACCGGATGTTGCCGAGCGCGTCTCGTCGCCGCACGCTGAACCACGGGCTGGACCTCGATCGCATGCGGCGCCTCGCTCCGTCCGCGATGATGCTGCGAAAGCCGAGCGAGCAATGCGTTCATCCGTTCCGCCGAGTCCTTGAGCGTTGCCACCATGTCCGCCCGGAACTCCGGCTTGTCGGCATGCCGCTCGGCATTGCGCGCGGTGAGCGTGAGCTGGCTCACCAGATTCTTGATGTCGTGAAGAATGAACGCGAAGCGCCGGTTGAACTCGTCGAAGCGCTGCGCCTCGGCGAGCGCTCCCTGCGCGCGCGCCTCGGCGAGATAGCTCGCCACCTGCCGGCCTGCGACCTTGAGCAGGTCGAAATCCTCCCAGTCAAGTTCGCGGTCGAGTGGCGGGCGCGCGAGCAGGATCGCGCCGGCGAGGCTGCCCAGATGCGGCAGTGGCACCAGCACCCAGGCGTCGGCGATGTCGAGCATCCAGTCCGGAACCGGTGCTGCATCGGGACTGTGCGGGTCGTTGCGGATGCCGTCGAGCTCGATGATCCGCCCGGTGGCGGCGAGATGGCCGGCGAGCGGCGCATCGCTGGTGGCGGGAAACAGCCCGCGGTCCCAGTTCCAGCTGGCACCGGGGCCGAAGCCGGCACCGTCGGGCACCAGCAGCAGACCGGCGGGAGAGTCGGTCAGGTCGGCAATCGCCTTGACGATGCGCTCGTCGAGCGGCGTGGCGCCGTCCGGCGCGCCCAGCGTTTCGGTGAAGCGCATCCACTCGGCGCGATAATCATAGCGATGACGGAAGAAATGCTTGGCGAGCTTGACCTTGATCCAGGCGCGTAGCCACCCGTTGGAGACGAGGGTGAGGATTGCAGCGGTCGAGCCGAGAACGAATGCGGTCTGGAATATCCGCGCGTTCTCGCCACCGATCGTGGCGATGGCACTCGTCGCGAGAGCGAGCAGCGCGAAATAGGCGCCGATCGCGACCAACGATAGCGATTGATAGGCGACGGCGCGCGAAACCTGGACGTTCAGCTCGCCTTTGCGCTGGAGCGCAGTGATCATCGCCAGCGCCACTGCGATCATCGCCACGCCGCGCGCGGCGATCGATTGCGGCTGCGGCTGGGCGCCGACATATTCGGTGCAGCAGAGCGCGAACTCCGCGATCCACATCCCCGCCAATGCGATCACGATCCAGCGCAACCCGCCTCCGGCGGCGGGGTTGAGTGCTGAATAGAGTGCCTGAGCCAGCACAAGAGCGGCGACGGCGACGAGCATACGGAGCAGCAGCGCCGCGCTGCCGATCTGCCCGGCGGCATCGGGCGCACCGGCGCTTGCGGCGATGTGAAGTGCCAGCGCACCTCCGCTGACAAGCGCCACTACTCCATAGACTGTGCCCAATGCGAGCGGCGGGCGATCATTGGCGTCGCGTTGGTGCAACGTGATCATGAAGCCGAGCCAGGCAAGGTTCCGAAGCGTCTCGACGATCCGCGTCACCATTTCACCGCCGCCGATGCCTGCGACCGCCAAAGCCCAGAGCGATGTCAGCCCCAGCGCCAGCGCCAGTGGACGACGCGGCAAGCCGCTCGTCGGGGCGCGGATCGTCCACAATGTGACGCCGCCGAAGAGCAAAGCCGCCAGCGCGTGGCTCCACAGGATCAGCGTTGCGGTCATCAGCGTGCGCCTGCGGGGAACAGCACGACACGGATCGTCTGCAGCAGGATCAGCAGGTCGAGAAAGGGCGAATAGTTCTTGGCGTAGAACAGATCGTATTCGAGCTTCTGGCGCGAATCCTCGATCGACGCGCCATAGGGGTAGTTGATCTGCGCCCAGCCGGTGATTCCCGGCTTCACCATATGACGCTCGGCATAATAAGGCAGCTTCTGCTCGAGATCCTCGACGAACTGGGGGCGTTCGGGGCGAGGGCCGACGAAGCTCATCTCGCCCTTGAGCACGCTCCAGCACTGCGGCAGCTCGTCGATGCGCAGCTTGCGGATGACTCGTCCGATCCGGGTGATGCGCGGGTCGTCCTTCTCGGCCCAGACCGCCTTGCCGCCGACCTCGGCGTCCTGGCGCATCGAGCGCAGCTTGATGACATCGAAGCCGACGCCGTAGAGCCCGACGCGGCGTTGGCGGTAGAAAGCCGGACCCTTGCTCTCGAGCCGAATCGCAATCGCAGTTACGAGCACCAGCGGTAGCGTCAGGACCAACAGCAAAAGGCTGGCGCCGATATCGAACAGTCGCTTGAAAGCGCTCGACACCATCCGGCCCGAAGAAAAGCCGTCGGAGAAGATCAGCCAGCTCGGATTGACACTGTCGAGATCGACGCGACCGGTCTCGCGCTCGAGGAAGGTCGAGATCTCGTTGACATGGACGCCGGTGGTCTTGACCCGCAGCAGGTCCTTGAGCGGCAGCGCATTGCGCCGCTCCTCGAGCGCGAGCACGACTTCGCTCGCATTGAGCAGGACGACATGGTCGGCGAGATTGTAGATCGCGTCGCGGGCGATCGCCTCCGGGATAACGCGATTGGCTTCGCTCATCGATACATAGCCGACGACGGCGAAACCTGCGCCGGGCCCTTTCGACAGCACCTTCAGGCGTGCCGCGCGCGGACCCGCTCCCAGCACGACGATGCGTCGCTTGAACACCTGGCTCCCCAGAGTCTTGCCGAGCAGAACACGCAGGAAAATCAGCAGCAAGACCGACAGGACCATCGCGTAAAGCAGGTTGGAGCGCCAGAAGCTGATCTGGGGAATCATGAAATAAAGGACGCTCAGGGCGATCACGCCCAGCGAGATCGCCACGATCAGCCGCGCCATGGCATAGCGCAGCGACTGGAGCGCATCGGCGCCATAAACGCCGACGGCGACCATCGCGACTTCGATGAAGGCGGCATAGCCGAACAGCTGGGGTGCGCGCGTGGTCATCGGCAAGGCGGCCATGCCGACTTGATGCGCGCGCAGAATCCAGCCGAGCTCGCCTGCCGCCACCAGCAGGACGACATCCAGTAGGCCGAGCAGAAGCACGGCATTGGGCACGTAATGCTTGAACAGGCGGATCATGGTGCGCTCACCACTATCTGCTAAGTGTAAACAAACCCGACACGCGTTGCGGCGCGCACGAAAGTGTCGGAAACAGCGAAGGCCACGGAAACCGTTTCGTCCGCACATCGTTTAATCGCGCGGGGTAAGTACCTATATCTAAGGCTTAATCAGGGAACCATTTGTCATGCCGGAAGTGAAACCGATCATTCCCGTGATCCTGTCGGGAGGATCGGGGACCCGGCTGTGGCCACTGTCCATCCCTGAACAACCCAAGCAACTCCTGCCGCTGACCGCTGAGGAGACGATGCTGCAATTGACCGCGCGACGCACCATGGGCGAGCGTTTCGCCCGCCCGATCGTCGTCGCAAACGCCTTTCATGCCGATCAGATCGAAGAACAGCTCGCCGCTGTCGAGGTGGAAACGCAGGCGCTGATCCTCGAGCCGACAGGGCGCAACACCGCGCCTGCCATCGCGCTCGCGGCGATCGCCGCAGGCGGCGGCAATGCTCCGATACTCGTGATGCCGTCGGACCATGTCATCGCTGATGTCGACGCCTTTCGTACGGCGATCCATGCGGCGCTGCCCCTTGTGCAGGAGGGATGGCTGGTCACCTTCGGGATCGCGCCGGATGCGCCGGAGACCGGCTATGGCTGGATCAAGGTCGGGGAGGCGCTTGCGGAGGGCGTGCATCGCGTCGACCGGTTCGTGGAGAAGCCGCCGCGCGACAAGGCGGAAGAGATGCTCGCGTCGGGCGATCACGCCTGGAACGGCGGTATCTTCCTGTTCCGCGCCGACATGTATCTGGGAGCGCTGAGCGTCTTCGCGCCCGCCATGCTGGTCGCTGCGCAGCGGGCGATGGAAAAGGCACGACGCGAGGGCAAGCGCATATGGCCCGATGCCGGGGAGTTCGCGCAGTCTCCGTCGGATTCGATCGACTATGCGGTGATGGAGAAGGCGCCGCGCGTGGCGGTGGTCCCGGTCGCGATGGGCTGGAGCGACGTCGGTAGCTGGGATGCGCTCCACGCGATCAGCGAATGCGACGCGCACGGCAATGTCAGCCGCGGCGATGTCATCATGATCGATGCGGAGAACTGCCTCGTCCGCAGCGAAGCGGGCAAGCGCATCGCGCTGGTCGGGGTGCAGGATCTGATCGTAGTGGCGGCGGGAGACGATATCCTCGTTCTCCCGCGCGGACGCAGCCAGGACATCAGGAAGATCATCGAGGCGATGAAGCGGTGAGGGCTGGCGAGCGCGGCGCCTGGCCGCGCTCGCTCTGTCGTCAGACGAGCAGTGCTTCGGCCTGATCGAGCGTGTCCTTGAAAGTCGCGATCAGCGCCTGGTACGGCGCGGGCGACGCCATATCGAGCCCCGCGCGCTTCAAGATGTCGACCGGATAATCCGAGCCGCCGGCCTTGAGCACCGACAAATAATTGTCGCGCTCCTTCGCGCCGCCCTTGAGGATCGACTGCGCGAAATACGTCGCCGCGGCTATGCAGGTCGCGTACTGATAGACGTAGAAGCTGTTGTAGAAGTGCGGGATGAACGCCCATTCGTTCCCGTAAGCCGGGTCGAGGCCCATGTTCGGACCGTGATAGCGCTTGAGCAGGTCGAAATAGACTTGGGTGAACTTCTTGCCTGACAGGCCTTCGCCCGCTTCGGCGAGATCGTGCGCCTTCAATTCGAACTCGGCGAACATCGTCTGGCGATAGAAGGTGCCGCGGAAATTCTCCATCTGCTGGCCGAGATAGAAGAGCTTCTCTTCCTTGGTCTTGGCGTTCTTCAGCATGTACGCGACCAGCAATTGCTCGTTGGCGGTCGAGGCGATCTCGGCGAGGAAGATCGGATAATCGGCCTTCTCGAACGGTTGCGTCGAATTGGCGAGCAGCGAATGCAGCGCATGCCCCCATTCGTGCGCATAGGTGCTCATCCCGTCATATTTCTCGGAGAGATTGAGCAGCAGATAGGGATGCACGTCGAACGCGCCGGGGTTCATATAGGCGCCGGGACGCTTGCCCTGACGCGGCCATGGATCCATCCACTTCGCGGCGGTCGCCTTGGCCATGCGGGATTGGTAGTCGGGGCCGAGCGGCTTGACTGCTTCGAGCGTCAGCGTGCGCATCTGTTCGAGCGTGAAGGGGCGATCGAGCGACACCAACGGCGGGTAGATGTCGTAATATGCGATGTCGGGGAGCTTGAGCATCCGCCGCCGCAAGTCGAAATAGCGGTGGAGCTGGGGCAGGCCCTGGTTCGCTTCGGCGACCAGCGTGCGATAGACGGTCTCGGGCACGTTGTTGCCGGAGAGCGCCGCGGCGAGCGCGGTCGGGTACTTGCGTGCCTTGGCGATGAAGATGTCGCTCTTGACCTGCGCATTATAGGTCGCGCCGAACGAGTTCTGAAACTTGCCATGCGCGCCCCAGAACGCGTCGAACACCGCCTTGCGATCGGCGCGATTGGGGGCGTCGCGGTTGAGCGTATAGCCTTGGCTGTCGAGCCGGACTTCCTTGCCGTCCGAAAGCTTGATCGTCGGCCAGGGGATATCCGACGAGCGGAGCTGCCCCGAGATATCGCCGGGCGCCTGGAGCGGCGCGGTCGCGCTCGCCAGGATTGCCTCGCCCTCGGGAGAGAGCGTGTGCGGCGCCTGGCGGACGATATTGGCGAGATAGAAGTCGAAGCGCGTCTTGAGCGTGGAGTTTGCGGCGATAAAGCCGTCGATCTTGGCCTTGCCGACGGTTAGAATCTCGGGAGAGAACCAGGCAGTGGCTTCGCCGAACGCCGTATAGAGGTCGATCGCCTGCGCCTGCTTCTCCTGCCAGGTGGCGACGCGGACGTCCTCGTCGGCCTTGAGGCTGACATAGACATAGACCCGCGCAATCGTGCGGCCGAGATCGGATTGGAGGGTCAGGGCTTCCGCGAGCGTCGCGGCGCTCTCGCCGAGGCGGCCCTTATATTTGGAGATGCCCGGAAGCGCGGCGAGCGCACTTTTGCGCGCTGCGTCCCAGGCGGCGTCGCTGGGGTAGATTTCAGTCAGATCCCAGGCGGCACCGGCGGTGGTCTGCGCCGCATCCTGTGCCCAGGCGGGCATTGCAGTGGCGAGCGTAGCGAACGCGCCGGCGGTCAGCGCCTCGCGGCGGGATAGTTCGGTCATTAAGGCTTCCCCCGGAAGAAGCGCCGGTAGGCTCGACGCGAGGTTGGAAGCCGTCAATCTGTCGCGCTTTTTCCCACAAGGAAAGCGCTTTGTTGGTTTAGGGGGCCAACACACCCCGGCCGGCGGCGCCGCGGCGAACGTCGCGATATTCGGCGCGCGAGATCACCACCCAGTCGCGCTTGGCCCGGCGACGCATCGGCGTGCCGCAGAACCGGCATTTGCTGACGAAAGGCTCGTCGTTTCCGGCACGTTCGATATGTTTTTCCGAACGCTCGTGCTTGCCGCCGAAACAACGCGACCGCCCCGCAAACCAATTGAACACTTACGCAATCCCCACGCGATTCACGCTGCCAAGTTCCTGATCTCGATCAGGAAATCAAGACCCTGTCGTCGCGTTGTCATCAAGGTTCATCGCAAAAGCAGAAGGGCCGGGTTTCCCCGGCCCTTCGCATTTCCGACCTGAACGGAAGGACTTAGAAGTCCATGCCGCCCATGCCGCCCATGCCGCCGCCCATGGCGGGCATGGCGGGCTTGTCTTCCGGCAGCTCGCTCACCGCCGCTTCGGTGGTGATGAGCAGGCCGGCGACCGAGGCCGCATCCTGGAGCGCGGTGCGAACGACCTTGGTCGGGTCGATCACGCCGGCCGAAACCAGGTTCTCATAGGTCTCGGTCTGGGCGTTGAAGCCGAGGTTCGCGTCATTGCCGTCGAGCAGCTTGCCCGAGATCACCGCACCGTCATGACCGGCATTCTGCGCGATCTGGCGGACCGGCGCGTAGAGCGCCTTGCGGATGATGTCGATGCCGCGGGTCTGGTCGTCATTGGCGCCCTTGAGGCCTTCGATCGCCTTGGTCGCGTAGAGGAGAGCGGTACCGCCACCGGGGACGATGCCTTCCTCGACGGCAGCGCGGGTCGCGTGCAGCGCGTCGTCGACGCGGTCCTTGCGCTCCTTGACTTCGACTTCCGAAGCGCCGCCGACCTTGATCACGGCAACGCCGCCGGCGAGCTTGGCGAGACGCTCCTGGAGCTTCTCGCGGTCATAATCGCTGGTGGTGTTCTCGATCTGCTGGCGGATCGCGTCGGTGCGGCCCTTGATCGCATCGGCTTCACCCGCACCGTCGACGATGGTGGTGTTGTCCTTGTCGATCGAGACGCGCTTGGCGGTGCCGAGCATGCCGAGCGTGACGCTCTCGAGCTTGATGCCGAGATCTTCCGAGATGACTTCGCCCTTGGTGAGGATCGCGATGTCCTCGAGCATCGCCTTGCGGCGATCGCCGAAGCCCGGCGCCTTGACGGCCGCGACCTTGAGGCCGCCGCGCAGCTTGTTGACGACGAGCGTGGCCAGAGCCTCGCCCTCGATGTCCTCGGCGATGATCAGCAGCGGACGGCCCGACTGGACGACGGCTTCCAGGATCGGAAGCATCGCCTGCAGGTTCGACAGCTTCTTCTCGTGGATCAGGATGTACGGATCGTTGAGTTCGACCGTCATCTTGTCCGGGTTGGTGATGAAGTAAGGCGACAGATAGCCGCGGTCGAACTGCATGCCCTCGACGACGTCGAGCTCGAATTCGAGACCCTTCGCTTCCTCGACGGTGATCACGCCTTCCTTGCCGACCTTGTCCATCGCCTCGGCGATCTTCTCGCCGACGACGGTGTCGCCATTGGCCGAGATGATGCCGACCTGGGCGATCTCGTTGGTGCCGGCGACCGGCTTCGAGCGCGACTTGATGTCCTCGACGACCTTGGTGACGGCGAGATCGATGCCGCGCTTGAGGTCCATCGGGTTCATGCCGGCCGCGACCGACTTCATGCCTTCGCGAACGATCGCCTGGGCGAGAACGGTGGCGGTGGTGGTGCCGTCACCGGCGAGGTCGTTCGTCTTCGACGCGACTTCGCGGATCATCTGCGCGCCCATGTTCTCGAACTTGTCCTTGAGTTCGATTTCCTTGGCGACGGTGACGCCGTCCTTCGTGATGCGCGGCGCACCGAACGACTTGTCGATGACGACGTTGCGGCCCTTGGGGCCCAAAGTCACCTTGACTGCGTCGGCGAGGATATCGACGCCGCGCAGGATGCGCTCACGTGCGTCGCGGCTGAATTTAACGTCCTTGGCTGCCATGTTGGCTTACCTTTCGAATTGGAAAGTTAGAAAAGGTTAGGCGAACGCAGGGTTCAGCCGACGATTCCGAGGATGTCGGATTCCTTCATGATGAGGAGATCCTCACCATTGACCTTGACCTCGGTGCCCGACCATTTGCCGAACAGGATGCGGTCGCCGGCCTTGACGTCGAGCGGCGTGACCTTGCCGTCCTCGCTCTTGGCGCCGGTGCCGGCGGCGACGACTTCGCCTTCCTGCGGCTTTTCCTTGGCGGTGTCGGGGATGATGATCCCGCCGGCGGTCTTTTCCTCGGCCTCGACGCGGCGGACGAGCACGCGGTCATGCAACGGACGGAAGTTCATTGCGCTGCGATCCTTTGTCAGATTGAACAAGTTTTAGCACTCACATTTGGCGAGTGCTAACGACGGGGGATATGCGTAGGCGAAACGGATTCGTCAACGGGTTTGGGACGGAATCTTTCGTCGGACGGATCAAGCGGCCACGTGCTCCGGCGAAGGCCGGCGCGCCGGGGGTTCAAGGACATCGCCGGCCGCCAGCGCTCCGGCCTTCGCCGGAGCACGGAAAGGGTCAGCCTCGGGTGGCGAGGAGGCGCTGGAGCGCGGCGCCTACGCTCGGGAAGGTCTCGTTGACGTCGCTCGAGACCTTGTCGCGGAGCACCGGCGCGCTGCCGTCGAGATTGACGGTGAACAGGTCGATATCGGTTTCGCCGAGCACCAGATACGCCTCGTGCCCGGGCCCTTCGCGCCATAGCTTGTTCGCCGCGATGAGACCCTGCCAGAAACCGCCGGGGCCGGGGTTCGCCTCGCTCTGCCAGCTGCCGTAGAGAACGAGGCCATCGAAATCGACGCCGTCCGAGCGGCGCAGCAGCGCAGCATAATCATCGGGCAAGGTTGCTCCGAATTCGCGCTGGAGCGCTGCGCGCAGCGCCGCGATTCGCGCCTCGTCGGCGCCCGGCTGGACGATTTCGCCGACCGCCACCTGCGCGTCGCGCGCCGCCACTATCACTGCATCCATGCCATCGTCTCCGGCCATCGGCGTTCAGCGTCCCGTGCGATCCTTCACGGCGTTGGAGGATAGACGAAGCCGCGGGGTATCGGGAAGTCTATCTGACGGCTCTGACCGACCGTGAGATCTCCGACCAAGGCGCGCTGCGCGTTGGTGAGCGCGAGATGGTGCGGATCGTTCTTGATCAGCACGAGATTATCGAAGCTGTTGGTGCCGCCATCGTCGAGCGGCAGCTTGTGGTGGACCTGCCAGCCCTGCGGCACGCGGCCCGAAGCGATGCGGTCGATCGCGGCCTGATCGAGCCCGGCGCGGCGCAGCGCATCGACCTTGGCCGGATCGCTCGCCAGATCGCGGAGGAAGTCCCCGCGCACCTTCGAATCGAAGGTGTTGCGGAGCGCCTGATATTCGACGCGGTCGCGCTTCACATAGTTCGTCGGCACGGCATCGACGCCGCGCAGCTCGACGGTCTGGCCGCGCACCGTGCCGCGATAGACGCCTTCGTCGGCCTGCCGCGCGCTTGCACCGAAGAATTCGTCGAGCTGACCCTTCATGCGGCCGATCGCATCGCGCGCACTGGAGGGAAGCGCGTCGATCGCGCCCTGCGGGATCGCATCGACTGCGTTCTTGACCTGGCGAAGGGCGGGCTCGAGCGCGCCACGCAGCGCCGGATTGGTGGCGACGGCCGATACGGCATCGCTGACGGTCTGTGCCCATTTGCCGACCTTGCCCGCCTTGGCGGCGTCCCCGAGATAGGGAAGCATTCCGGCGGCCGAGAGCACGCCGTTGACCGCGTGGCCGCCGGCTGCGCCAAAATCGCCCGAGAAGAGCGATCCGATCGCGCGGCCCGCCGAAATGACCGTATTGCCGCCGTCCGAAAAGGGTGTCGGCTCGATGATGCCGGTAATGTCGAGCGCGAGCTGGGTGAGATCGAGCCCGAGCTCGACGGGATTGGGCGCGGTATCGTTCGCGGCGGCCGGCGGCGTGGCGCCCGCGGTATCGCCGTCCAGTGCGCGGGCGAGATCGCCGCGTTCGACGGGAGACAGGTTGCGATCGATCTCCGCCTCGACCCAGCCGGCGGCTTCGGGATTCTCCTGCCGCACGCGTTCGACGCTGGCGGCAAGGCCCGGCACATCGACGCCGCCGCCGGGCAGCCGGTTCGCGCTGATCGCGAGCTGGGCCTGCGTGGCGAGTTGCGGACTCGGCGGACCGATCGGATTGTCTGTGCCGCTAGAGCGGGCGGGATCGACCATGACGGGGTCTCCGTGGCTTGCGCTTCGTTCCTTAGCCGGCGCCCGCATATTGGGCTGTAATCGATTCGCTTACGCGGCATCCCGGGCGGCCGTGCCGCGGCGAAAATCCCTCACGGGAACTTGCGTTGCCGGGTGCCCGGAACCGGCGTATGATCCTCTCTGCCGGGGATATCGAAGGAGCGCGTCATGACTGTCGCTCGTATCGAAGCTGCCGAGCGCCCTGCGGAGGCGCATGACGTCCGCACCATCACCCCCGCAGACCTGCGCGACGCGCTTCGCCAGGGCTGGGCGGACTTTGCCGAGCATCGCGGCGATCTGATCTTCGTCGGCATCATCTATCCGGCGGTGGGTTTTCTGGCGGCGGTGATCGCATTGGGCGGGCCGCTCATACCCTTGTTCTTCCCGCTCGCCGCCGGCCTCAGCCTGCTCGGGCCGGTCGCGGCGTCGGGCTTCTACGAGCTGGCGCGGCGGCGTGAGCAAGGGCTGCCCTCCGGCTGGTCGCATTTCTTCGACGTGGTGCGGCGCCCGTCCTTCGATGCGTTCATGGCGGTGACGGGGTTGCTGCTGCTGATCTTCTTCGCGTGGCTGGTGGTCGCGATGACGCTCTACACCGCGCTGATGGGTCCGGCGCCCGAGAGCATTGCGACTTTCGTCACGCGCCTGTTCACGACGCCCGAGGGCTGGACGCTGATCGTGCTGGGCAATCTCGCCGGACTCGCCTTCGCGGCTCTGGTGCTGACCGTCAGCGTGGTGGCGATGCCGATGCTGGTCGACAAGGACGTCGACGCGCGGACTGCGATCCATACGTCGCGGATGGCGGTAATGGCGAACAAAAGCGTGATGCTGCGCTGGGGCGTGATCGTCGCGGCATTGCTGGTGGCCGGATCGATCCCGTTCTTCGTCGGACTGGCGGTGGTGCTGCCGGTGCTCGGCTATGCGACCTGGCATCTCTACACCAAAACCGTGGTGCGCTGATCGCTTCTGTGTTGCATCGATAATACACGCGCCGTTTACTCGCCCGGCGCCATCCGGTAGCAGGAAGGCGCAATGAAGGAGCGGCACAGGTGAGACTGGTTCGGGGCGCGTGGAAGATTCTGGTCGGTATCAAGGACTTCCTTGTCCTGGTGCTGATGCTGCTGTTCTTCGCCGGGCTGTTCACCATCCTGTCGTACAAGCCGAACAAGGCGGCGATCCATGACGGGGCGCTGGTTCTCGCGCTTGACGGGACGATCGTCGAGCAGCCCGAACAGCCTGACCCGTTCGCGCGCTTCAGCGGCGGCGAGAGGCTGCAGCAGCACCGGCTGCGCGACGTGCTCCGCGCGCTCGAGGCTGCGCGCACCGATGACCGCGTCAAGGCAGTGGTGCTCGATCTCGACCGGTTCATGGGCGGTTATCCGGCGACGATCACCGAAGTCGCCGACGCGGTGGGCAAGGTGCGCGCGGGCGGCAAGAAGGTGCTCGCTTATGCCACCGGCTATACCGACGACGGCTATGCGCTCGCCGCCAATGCCAGCGAGATCTGGGTCAATCCGCTGGGCGGCACGCTGTTCGCCGGGCCGGGGGGCACGCAGATCTATTACAAGGGGCTGATGGACAAGCTCGGCGTCAATGCGCACGTCTACAAGGTCGGCAAGTTCAAGTCGGCGGTCGAGCCCTATATCCGCAGCGACATGTCGCCCGAGGCGCGCGAGGCCAATCAGGCGCTGTACGGCGCGATCTTCAGCCAATGGCAGGAAGGCGTGACCAAGGCGCGGCCCAAGGCGCGGATCGCCGATTATCTGGGCAAGCCCGACGAAGTCGTGGTCGGCGCGAAGGGCGACATCGCGGCAGCGAACCTGGCGTACGGGCTGGTCGACAAGGTCGGCGACCGGCTCGCTTTCGGCAAGCGCGTCGCCGAGATCGTCGGCGCGCCTTCGGGCAAGCCGGCGGGCAATTTCAAGGCGATCAAGCTCGCCGACTGGGTCGCGGCCAATCCGGCACCGAGCGGCGGCGACGCGATCGGGGTGATCACCGTCGCGGGCGAGATCGTCGACGGCAAGGCCGGGCCGGGGACCGCAGGCGGCGACACGGTGAGCGCATTGCTGCTCAAGGGGCTGGCCGAGAAGAAATTGAAGGCTCTGGTATTGCGCGTCGATTCGCCGGGCGGATCGGCGATGGCATCCGAGCAGATCCGCCAGGCGGTGCTCCAGGCCAAGGCGCAGGGGCTGCCGGTGGTGGTCTCGATGGGCAGCCTCGCGGCGAGCGGCGGCTATTGGGTGTCGACCGCGGGCGACACGATCTTTGCCGAGCCGAGCACGATCACCGGATCGATCGGAATCTTCGGGGTGCTGCCTTCGTTCGAGAACAGCCTCGCCAAGATCGGCGTGACCAGCGACGGCGTGCGCACGACGCCGCTCAGCGGCCAGCCCGACGTGATGGGCGGGATCAACCCGGCCACCGATCGCATCCTGCAGGCGGCGATCGAGGCGGGCTATGGGCGCTTCGTCAACCTCGTCGCGCAATCGCGCAAGCTGACGCCGCAGCGCGTCGACGAGATCGGGCAAGGCCGGGTGTGGATCGGCGGTGTCGCGCACCAGTTGAAGCTGGTCGACCGGTTCGGCGGGATCGATGCCGCGATCGCCGAGGCGGCTACGCGCGCGAAGCTCGATCCGAAGAATGTCCATGCCGTGTATCTGGAGAAGGAGCCCGACGCGTGGACGCGCTTCCTCAACGATGTGCTGGCGGGGGGCGACGATGACGATCGCGACTGGGCCGATCAGCCTGCGGGCGCCGATCTTTACGGCCGGATCGCCGCCGAACGCCGCGCGCTGCTCGGCCAGGCGCTGGGCGATGCGCGGCGGCTCGCAATGGGCGGGTCGGTGCAGGCGCGCTGCCTCGAATGCGCGGCGATGGGGCCGGCAATGGTCCGTGCCGAGGACCGCAGCCTGCTCGGCCTGCTGATCGCGAGGATCGGCCTGTGATCGCGATCCGCGCAGCCACGCCTGAAGACGCGACGTCGATCGCCGCGATCTACGCGCCGCATGTGCTCACCGGCACCGCATCGTTCGAGATCGACCCGCCCGACGCGCGGGCGATACGGACGCGGATGGCGTCGAGCGATGGGCTCTATCCCTGGATGGTCGCCACCAACGGCGATGCCGATGGCGGGGTGATCGGCTATGCCTATGCCAGCAAGTTCCGCGACCGCCCGGCCTATCGCTATGTCTGCGAGAGCTCGATCTACCTGACCGACGCGTCGAGCGGCTCGGGGGTGGGCCGCCTCCTGTACGGGGCGCTGGTCACCACGTTGCGGGCGCAGGGGTTCGTGCATGCGATTGGCGCGATCACACTCCCCAACGACCGTTCGATCAAGCTGCACGAGGCGGTCGGGTTCCGTCGGGCGGGCGTATATCGCGAAGTCGGCTTCAAGCACGGCCAGTGGATCGATGTCGGCTTCTGGCAGGTCCAGCTCAACGAGCCGGTCGTACCGCCGGTCGAGCCGAAGAAGTTCAGCGACGTGGGCGTCGTCCGGCCGACCTAGCGTTGCCCGCGATAGGCCGGGAGCGCCAGCTTCCACACGATCGCCGCTGCCCTTAGCGCAAAGCCCGCGGCGGCGGCGATCAGGCCGGCGGCAAGCGGCGTGAGGCCGGCGAGGCTCAGCCCGACATAGACCGTGGAGGCGAGCGCCGCCGCTGTCACGTAGAGCTCGGGGCGCATCAGGATCGAGGGTTCGCCGACCAGCACGTCGCGGATGATGCCGCCGACGCACGCGGTCATCACGCCCATCAGTGCCGCGGGGATCGGCGGGATGCCGTAGCTGATCGCCTTGGCGGCGCCGAACGCGGCATAAGCGGCGAGCCCGAAGGCATCGAGCCAGTCGAAGGTGCGATCGCTCCACCAGCGCTGCGGAGTCAGCCACACCGCCACTGCGACGGTGAGGATCAGCGCCGGCACCTTGGCGTCGTGCACCCAGAAGACCGGCGCGCCGATCAGCAGGTCGCGCACCGTGCCGCCGCCGACCCCGGTGATCAGCGCGAAGAAGGCGGCGGTGACGAAGGTCTGGCCGCGCCGTGTGGCCGATAGGGCGCCGGTCGCGGCGAACACGGCGATGCCACACATGTCGAGCCAGGGGAGGATCGGGCCGAGATGCTCGGCGACCTGGATTTGCATGGCGGCTTTGTCTAGCGTCGCAGCGGTGGCGTCAAACATCGTTCGACGCCGATCATGTCGGGATGCGGCGGCGGCGCTGCCAGCGCGGGCACTTCCACCGGCACGCCGATCGCGACGGGAGCGAAACGCGCCGGATCGCTGCCGGCGCAGCGCATCATCGCATCGAGCATGCGCGGCGGCGTGTCATAGCCTTCGCGCGAAAGGCGGAAGGTGCCCCAGTGGATCGGCAACGCGAAAGGCCGCCCGAGCCCGTCCCACACGCGGATCGCGTCGCGGGGGCCGATATGGCTGCCGCTCGCCATCTGCCCCTCCTCGAAACGAAAGGCGCCGATCGGGATCGCGGCGAAACGGATCGGGCCGAGCGCCGCGGCCTCGGCAGGCCATTTGCCGTCGCCCAGCCCGGTATCGCCGGCGAAGAAGAAATTGCCGCCGGGAAGCCGGACCACGAAGCTCGACCATAGCGCGCGATTGCGGTCGCTGAACCAGCGGCTGCTCCAATGGTGATTGCGCGTCACCGTCACGTCGACATCGGGCCGGATCGCGAGACGCCCGCCCCAGTCGAACGCGCGCGCAGGCACGCCGGCCTGGCCGATGACGCTGTCATTGCCGAGGCTGGTGACGATGATGGGGCGATCGCGTTGCCACAGCCGCCGGAGAGTCTGCAGGTCCAAATGGTCGTAATGGTTGTGGCTGACGAGGACGAGGTCGATCCTCGGCAGGTCTTCGAAGCGGATGCCGGGTGCGGCGACGCGTCGCGGGCCGAAGCCGAGCGGACCGGCGCGGTCGCTCCACACGGGATCGGTGAGGATGTTGAGGCCGTTGGTCTGCACCAGCAGGGTGGCGTGGCCGATCCATGTGGCGTGCATCGCCGCGCCTTCGACGCGCGCGGCGGGCTTCGCTGGCCGCACTGCGACGCGTTCGGGCCAGGCCGGCTGGCCGGGGTCGCCGAAGAGTCGCCGCGCGAGGAAGCCGATGCGGCTGCCGCTCGCGGGCAAGCGATCGTCGTCGCCATCGGGATTGAAGAAATGCGCGCCGTCGAAATGCGCCGTGGCCGGTCCGCGATAATAGATGCGGTCGAGAAAGTGCGGCAGCACGATGAGGTCCAGACAGAGGAGAACGGTGGTCCACAACAGCCCGGTCAGGGCAAGCTTGAGCAGGCGCATTCGCCCTTCTTGCGGGGGCCGCGCGCGCGATCAAGCTTGATCGGCGGCGCCCGCCTCCCCTAACCGATACGCCATGACATCCGATCTGCCCCGGACCGAGGAAGAAGCCGCCGCCGAGCTCGAGCGGCTCGCCACCGAGATCGCGCATCACAACCGGCTCTATCACGCGGACGACGCGCCCGAGATCAGCGACGCAGAATTCGACACGCTGATGCGGCGGAATCAGGCGATCGAAGCCGAATTCCCCCATCTCGTCCGCGGCGACTCACCCTCCCGGAAAGTGGGCGCCGCGCCTTCGGGGCATCTCGCCAAGGTGGCGCATGCGCGGCAGATGTTCAGCCTCGACAATGGTTTCTCGGACGAGGATGTCGGCGAATTCCTCAGGCGGGTGCGGCGCTTCCTCAACCTGTCGGCGGACGAACCGATCGCGCTGACCGCCGAACCCAAGATCGACGGGCTTTCGTGCTCGCTGCGCTACGAGCGGGGCCGGCTGGTCCAGGCGCTCACGCGCGGCGACGGTCAGATCGGCGAGGACGTCACGGCCAATGTGCGGACGATCCGCGACATCCCGCAGGAGATTCCCGGCGCGCCCGACATCTTCGAAGTGCGCGGCGAGGTCTATATGGCCAAGAGCGACTTCACGGCGCTCAACGCCCGGCTGCTCGCCGAGGCGGAGGAAAGCGGCAAGGAAGCGCGCCAGTTCGCCAATCCGCGCAATGCCGCCGCGGGCTCGCTGCGCCAGAAGGACGCGTCGGTCACCGCCTCGCGGCCCTTGCGCTTCCTCGCCTGGGGCTGGGGCGAAGTCGCCTCTCTGCCCGGCGAGACGCAGTCGGCGGTGATCGCGGCGATCCGGGCAATGGGTTTCCCGGTCTCCGATCTGTTCGTCGGTCCGGTCGATCTCGACGCGGCGCTCGCGCAATATAAAAGGATCGAGGCCCGGCGCGCCGATCTGCCCTTCGACATCGACGGCGTCGTCTACAAGATCGACCGGCTCGACTGGCAGACGCGGCTGGGTTTCGTCGGACGCGCGCCGCGCTGGGGGCTGGCGCACAAATTCCCCGCCGAGCGCGCGCAGACGACGCTCAACGATATCGAGATCCAGGTGGGGCGCACCGGCAAGCTGACGCCGGTCGCCAAGCTGGAGCCGGTGACGGTGGGCGGCGTGGTGGTCCGCAACGCGACTCTGCACAATGCCGACGAGATCGCGCGGCTGGGCGTGCGTCCCGGGGACCGGGTGGTGCTCCAGCGGGCGGGGGACGTGATTCCGCAGATCGTCGAGAACCTCACGCGCGACGAGGAGCGTCCGGCCTGGAGCTTCCCGGACCATTGCCCGCGCTGCAATTCGGAGGCGGTCGCCGAGGAAGGCGAAGTCGATGTCCGCTGCACCGGCGGATTGATCTGCCCGGCGCAGCGGCTCGAGCGGCTCAAGCATTTCGTCAGCCGCGGGGCGCTCGATATCGAGGGGCTGGGCGAGAAGACATTGGTCGAATTGCTCGACCTCGGCTGGATCACCGAGCCGGCCGACATCTTCCGGCTGGCGCCGCATCGCGAGGAATTGCTGCAGCGGGAAGGCTGGCAGGAAAAGTCCGTCGACGCCCTGCTCGCCGCGATCGAGGCCAAGCGCGCGCCCGACGCCGCGCGACTGCTGTTCGGGCTCGGCATTCGCCATATCGGCGCGATCACCGCGCGCGACCTGCTCAAGCGCTATGCGACGCTCGCCGCGATCCGGTCGCTGGCCATGGAGATCATCGCGCTCCGGGATGCCATGCCCGTCGCAATCGGCGAGAGCGAGCAGAAACACCGTGCGCGCCTCGACAAGGCGATTACCGAGCATATCGGAGTCGAGAATGTCGGCGGCGCCGTCGGGCAGGCCTTGGCCGACTTCTTCCACGAGCCGCACAATGTGGCGCTGTGGGAGGATTTGCTGGCCGAAGTCTCGCCGCCGCCCTTCATCGTCGAGACGCGGGCTTCCGAAGTCTCGGGCATGACTCTCGTATTCACCGGCAGTCTCGAGTCGCTGAGTCGCGACGAGGCCAAGTCGCAGGCCGAATCGCTGGGCGCGCGAGTCGCCGGTTCGGTGTCGGCGAAGACGAATCTGGTGATTGCCGGGCCGGGCGCGGGATCGAAGCTCAAAAAGGCCGCGGAGCTCGGAATTCGCGTTATTTCCGAGGAGGATTGGGCCAAAATCGTCGCCGAAGCCGAGTGACTTTTTTGCAACGCAGCAAATGAATCAACTGTTACCAACAGCTTGCCCGGCTCATGCCGATTGACTGTCATCGGTTGGACATAAATGAATTCCATGGGCAGCGGCGACGGTACACCGCACCGCGTGATTAGTGCATTCAGGGCACACCGAAGGGGACTTTCTTAAAATGCGCACCAAGCTTTTTGCTGGCGTGGCTTTCGCCGCGCTCCTGATTCCGGCGAGCGCCTATGCGCAGTCGACCGGCACGATCGACTTCGAAGAAGGCAGCGAAGAGATCGTCGTCACCGGCACGCGGACGCAGAACGGCGTGAACGGCATCGTGGTTCCCGATACCACGAAGACCCGCGGCGTGCTGAACCAGGAATTCATCCAGCGCCAGGCGCCGGGCCAATCGGTCAACGACCTGATCAACCAGCTTCCAGGCGTCAGCTACACCAACAACGATCCCTTCGGTTCGTCGGGCGGCTCGCTCAACATCCGCGGCTTCGAAGGCACCCGCATCAGCCAGACCTTCGACGGCATTCCGCTCAACGATTCGGGCAACTACGCGATCTACGGCAACCAGCAGCTGGATCCCGAGCTGATCGAGCAGGTCAACGTCAACATGGGCACCACCGACGTGGACAGCCCGACCGCCGGCGCCACCGGATCGACGGTGAACTATCGCACGCGCAATCCCAGCGAGGATTTCGGCGTCAAGCTGATCGGCTCGGTCGGCGACTTCGACTTCTTCCGCATCTTCGGCCTGGTCGATACCGGCACCTTCACGTCGTTCGGCACCCGCGCGTGGCTCTCGGCGAGCTCGGCGCGCAACCATTCGCCGTTCAACGACCGCGCGCAGGTCGAGAAGCAGCAGTATAACGCCAAGCTCTATCAGCCGCTGGGCGATAACGGCGACTTCATCGCGATCTCCGGCCACTGGAATGAGAACCGCAACAACTTCCAGGGCTCGGTGCCGCTGCGCACCGATCTTCGGCAGCTGAACTCGGCGACCGGCGCCGACCTCGGCGCGCGCAATGTCGGCCCGAATACCAGTGATCGCTTCCCGATCACGAATGACGAGCGCGAATATTCCGTGCCGCTCTGCCAGATCACCAATACCGCCCGTCCCGGCATCGCCGACACCGCGAACAGCTGCGGCTCGGTCTTCGACGAGCGCTTCAATCCGTCGAACACCGGCAATATCCGCATCAATTCGCGCTTCACGCTCGCCGAAGGCCTCGTCTTCGCCGCCGATCCTTACTACCAGTACACCAAGGCCAATGGCGGCGGCACCACCGTCGGCCAGGAAGCGCGTCGTGACGTCAATCCGACCGGCGGGGCCGCGAATTGCAACACCACGCCCAATGGCGCGGCGGTGAGCTGCCAGGTCGGCTATATCGGCGGCGTTCCCTATTTCGGCCGCGACCTGAACGGCGACGGCGATCTGCTCGACACCGTCCGCCTGCTTACGCCGAGCCAGACGCAGACCCATCGCATCGGCGTGATCTCGTCGCTGCGCTACACGGTCGCGCCGGGCCAGACCGTGCGCGTCGCCTATACCTATGATCGCGCACGCCATCGCCAGACGGGCGAGACGGGCTTCCTGCAGTATAACGGCAAGCCCTTCGACGTCTTCCCGGTCAACGATCCGGTCCTCGACGTGAACGGCCGCGCGCTGCAGAAGCGCGACCGCCTGTCCTTCGCCATCCTGCATCAATTCGCTGCGCAATATAATGGCGAGTTCTTCGACGGCACCCTTCGCGTCGATGCGGGCATCAGCGTCAAGTTCCTGCGCCGGAACCTGAACAACTATTGCGCCACTTCGAGCGCGGCGGGCTTCGTCGAGTGCTTCGGCTCGGACAGCGCGGCGCAGGCCGCATGGCTCGCGGCGAACCCGACGCAGACCGTGCCTTACGCCGCGGGTGTCGACGGCGCGACCTGCCCGCCCAACCCGACGCCGGCGACCAACTGCACCTTCCCGACCCAGGGACCGCAGCAGCGCATCGTCGATTACAAGCGTGCCCTGCCGAACATCGGCTACGTCGCCGACATCACCGACAAGCTCTCGATGTACGGCAATTTCTCGCAGAGCATCCAGGTGCCGGGTACGGACAATCTGTACAACTCGTTCTTCTATCCGGTGACCGCCGATCAGGCGAACCCGAAGCCCGAGACCACCGACAACCTGGAAACCGGCCTGCGCTATCGCTCGTCGAAGGTCCAGGCACAGGTCGCGGCCTGGTACACCAACTACAAGAACCGGCTCGCTTCGTCCTACGACGCCGAGCTCGACAAGACGGTGTACCGCAACCTCGGCAAGGTGAAGCGTTTCGGTTTCGACGGGACGATCGCCTATCGCCCGATCAACGAGCTGAGCGTCTATGCCTTCGGTTCGTATCTCGACTCGGAGATCGAGGACAATGTGGTCGCCGGCCGCACCGCGGCGGGGACGCCGATCTATGCTCCCACCAAGGGCAAGCGTGAATCGAACGCCCCGGTCTATACCTTCGGCGGCGGTGCGCAGGCGACTTTGGGCTTCGCCGACTTCGGCTTCAACGTGAAGCGTACCGGCCCGCGCTACATCTACGACACCAACGAGCCGGTGCAGCAGATCGTCGCCTACACCGCGGCGAACAGTCCGACCGGCGTTGCGCAGACCCGCACGATCCAGGTCTTCGGCAACAAGGTTCCGGCCTATACGCTCGTCGACTTCAACGCGCGCATCCCGCTCGGCTGGGCTGGTCTCAACGACAAGACCTACTTCCAGCTGAACGTCCTCAACGCGTTCGACAAGCTGTGGGTCAGCTCGCTCAACAGCGGCAACGGCGCGCTGAACCAGGGACCGACCTTCAACCCGGGAACGGGCGCGGTCACCGGGTACGGCAACGCGCCGAACTCGCAAATCGGCTATCCGCGCACCTTCATGGGTTCGCTGGTGGTGGGCTTCTAAGCCCAACCTGCCGACGGCAAAGACGAAGCCGCCGCTCCAGCGATGGAGCGGCGGTTTTCGTTTGTGGGAAGCGGCGGCGCGGCGGTCTGGAGTCCGTCCTCAATTCCCGTCATCCCGGAAGCCAATTTTCTCCAAATCGGTGATTTGGTCAGAAAATTGAGCTGTCCGGGATCCACCGGGAGGCAATGGCCGGTGGAGAGGTGGATCCCGGACAGTAAGGCTTTCCTACCGAAAACCTGTCGGTTTCCGGGAAAGCCTAACTTCCGGGATGACGGTAACTTCGGGTCCCTAGCCCGGGATCGCAGAGACTTCCAGAATTTCGATCGCTTCCGTACGACCATTGAAATCGACGCGCTCGCCCTCTTCCGCACCGAGCAGCGCATGGGCGAGCGGCGCCGAGAACGCGAGGCGATCGGCATGCGGATCGGCCTCGTCATGGCCGACCAGATCGATCACCCGCTCCTTGCCCGCCAGCCGGATGCGCACGCGCGATCCGATGCCGACCACGCCCTGCTCGGGCGGCGGGGCGACCTCGGCGGTGGTCCGGCGGGTGTTCCAGTAGCGCAACTCACGCCTGAGAACCTCGCGCGGCTCCTCCGCGGTCTCGGCGGCGATCGCCGCTTCGAGCTCGACCACCTTCGCCTCGATCGCCGCGAGTCCGCGCGCCGTGACCAGATTGGGGCCGGCCGGCAACGGGATCTCGAACTTCGGTTCCTTATGTTCCTCGTCGCTTTCGCGGCGGAAGGCGACACTCATCGTTGCGGCAATTCCTCTAGCGTGGATGATATCTTCCAAAGATCCACGGCGCCTTCGGTTGCATGGGTATCGATTTCGGCTAGCTCTGCGGCGCTGAAGCCGAGATTGTTCACGGCATCGAGCGAATCGTCGAGCTGCTCGACAGTCCGCGCGCCGACCAGTGCCGAGGTCACGCGCGGATCGCGCAGCACCCAGGCGATCGCCATCTGCGCGAGCGTCTGGCCGCGGCGTTCGGCAATGGCGTTGAGCGCGCGGATGCGGGCGAGATTCTCGTCCGACAACAGTCCCTGGTTGAGCGAGCCGCCTTTGGCCGCGCGGGCATCCTCGGGAACCCCCTTCAGATATTTCGACGTCAGCATGCCCTGCGCCAGCGGCGAGAAGGCTATGCAACCGGTGCCGAGATCGTCGAGCGTATCGAGCAAATCACTCTCGATCCAGCGATTGAGCATCGAATAGCTCGGCTGGTGAATGAGCAACGGCACCTTGTATTCGGCGAGGATCGCCGCGGCCCGCCGGGTCAGCTCGGGCGAGTAGGACGATATCCCGACATAGAGCGCCTTGCCCTGCCGGTGGATGTGCGCGAGCGCGCCCATCGTCTCCTCGAGCGGCGTCTTGGGATCGACGCGGTGCGAATAGAAGATGTCGACATAATCGAGCCCCATCCGCTTCAGGCTCTGGTCGCACGAGGCGATGAGGTATTTGCGGCTGCCGCCGACATCGCCATAGGGCCCCGGCCACATGTCCCAGCCCGCCTTGGTCGAGACGATCAGCTCGTCGCGGTGCGCGGCGAAATCGGTCGCCATGACGCGCCCGAAATTCTCCTCCGCCGAGCCGTAAGGCGGGCCGTAATTGTTCGCGAGATCGAAATGGGTGACGCCGCGATCGAACGCGCGGCGCAGCATGGCGCGGCCGGTCTCGAACACATCGGTGCCGCCGAAATTCTGCCAGAGGCCGAGGCTGATCGCCGGCAGATCGAGCCCCGAGCGCCCGCAGCGGCGATACGGCATGCGACCGTCGTAGCGCGCCGGGTCCGCGGTCCAGGGCTGTGGATAGGGCATGGTCTCTCTCCGATGGTGTCGGACAGCGCCCTATGCGCCAGCGCTCAGACGGTAAAGCTCTCGCCGCAGCCGCACGCGCCCTTGGCGTTGGGGTTCTCGAACGTGAAGCCCGCGGCGAAATCGTCCTCGACCCAGTCCATCGTCGAGCCGACGAGGTAGAGCACCGAGGCGCCGTCGACATAGAAGGTGCCGCCGGGGGTCTCGATCTTCTCGTCGAAGGGCGCCGCTTCGCGGACATAATCGACCGAATAAGCCAGCCCCGAGCAGCCGCGACGCGGCGTCGAGAGCTTGACGCCGATCGTGCCCTCGGGCGCTTTGGCCATCAGCTCGGCGATGCGCGCCTCGGCACGTTCGGTGAGGTTGAGCGCGGCGGGGCGGGTGCGGATCTTCGTTTCGGTCATCACTTCTTCCTTCAAGCCCCTCCCCTTCAGGGGAGGGGTTGGGGTGGGGCCTGTCCGCGAGCATTTACTCGGTGAGACATCCCCCACCCCTTGCCCCTCCCCTGAAGGGGAGGGGTTACAAGTTACAGCATCCCCAGCTCGAGTTTGGCGTCGTCGGTCATCTTCTGCGGATCCCAGGGCGGATCCCAGACGAGGTTGACTTCGGCATGGCCGACGCCGGGCACCGACCCTACGCGCAACTCGACTTCGCCCGGCATCGATTCCGCTACCGGGCAATGCGGCGTGGTGAGCGTCATCGTCACGGCGGCATGGCCGTCCGACGTGATGTCGACGCCGTAGATCAGACCGAGATCGTAGATGTTCACCGGGATCTCGGGATCGTAGATCTCCTTGAGCGCCTGGATCACCGACTCGTACAGCTCGCCGCCGGGTTCGCCGGCCGGATGCGGCTCGGGCTTCTGCTGAAGGAAACCGGTCAGGTAGTCGCGTTTGCGTTCGAAAGTCTCGTGGACACCGCCGGCCGATCCCTCGGCCGGCGCATCAAAGGCGTCGACGCGCGCTTTGGGCGGCGCATCGACGGCGTCGACTTCCTCCACCGCGATCTTGCGTTCCTCGTTCACCCGAAAATCCTCGTCACGCGTTCGATACCCTTGACCAAAGCGGCGATGTCGGCCGCTCCATTATACACTCCGAAGCTCGCCCGGGCCGTCGCCGGCACGCCCAGCGCGTCCATCAAAGGCTGGGCGCAATGGTGGCCGGCGCGGATCGCGACATTGCCTTCATCCAAGATGGTGGCGACGTCGTGCGGATGCACCCCCTCGACTGCGAAACTGACGATGCCGGCGCTGTCTTCGGGTCCGAACAGCCGGACGCTGTTGAGCTGCGACAGCGCCTCGCGCGCCTGGCGGACCAGGGCAGTCTCGTGCGCGTGGATCCGATCCAGACCGATGCTCTCGACATAATCGACCGCGGCGTGCAGCCCGACCACGCCGACGATGTGCGGCGTCCCCGCCTCGAACCGGCCCGGCGGCGGCGCGTAGGTAGTCTTCGCGAAGGTGACGCGATCGATCATCGATCCGCCGCCCTGATAAGGCGGCATCGCGTCGAGCAGCTCATAGCGGCCCCAGAGCACGCCGATCCCGGTGGGCCCGTAGAGCTTGTGGCCCGAGAAGACGTAGAAGTCGCAGCCGATCGCGGCGACGTCGACGGCCATGCGCGGCACGGCCTGGCAGCCGTCGAGCAGGATCTTCGCCCCGACCGAATGCGCGATCTGGCAAGCGCGCTTCGCGTCGAGCACCGAGCCGAGCACGTTCGAGACGTGCGCGAGTGCGACGAGCTTGTGCGCCGGCGTGATCATCGCCGCCATCGCATCGAGATCCACGCGCTGGTCGGCGGTGAGCGGGATCACGTCGATGATCGCGCCGACCTTCTCGGCAACCATCTGCCAGGGCACGATGTTCGAATGGTGCTCGAGCGTCGAGAGCAGGATGCGATCGCCGGCCTTGAGTTGCGTCCCCGCCCAGCACTGGGCGACGAGGTTGATCCCTTCGGTCGCGCCGCGGACGAAGATCGTTTCCCGGGCCTCGCCATGGATGAACTTCGCGACTCGCTCGCGCGCCGCCTCGAACGCCAGCGTCATGTCGGCCGAGCGCTGGTACACCCCGCGATGCACGGTGGCATAGGTCTCGCCATAGCCGCGGTTGATCGCGTCGAGCACCGGCTTCGGCTTCTGCGAGGTGGCGGCAGTGTCGAGATAGGCCCAGCCCGCCGGGATCGCCGGGAAATCGGCGAGGACATCGAGCGGGCGAGTGTCGGTTGTCACGCTCACAGCGCAGCCTCCAGCCATTTGTCGGCATCCGCCACAAACGCATCGCGCACGGCCTCCTCGCCGATCCGCGACATCGCGTCGGCGACGAACGCGCGGGTGAGCAGCGCCTTGGCGCGCGGCGCGGGGATGCCGCGGCTCTGGAGGTAGAACAATGCGCGCTGGTCGAGCTCGCCCACCGTCGCGCCGTGCGCACATTTCACGTCGTCGGCGAAGATCTCGAGCTCGGGCTTGAGGTTCACCGTCGCGGCGCGTTCGAGCAGCAGCCCGCGCAGCGATTGCTCACCGTCGGTCTGCTGCGCATCGCGTGCGACTTCGACGCGCGCCGCGAGGCTCACGGTCGAGCGGTTCGCCGCGACGGCGCGCCACACTTGCCGCGACGTGCCTTCGATCGCTTCGTGGCGAACCGCGACCGCGGCTTCCTGCTTTTGCGTGCCCGAAGTGAGCAGCGCGCCGCCCATCTCGGCGAAGGCACCCTTGCCGGTGAGCGTCAGCGCGCCGTCGATCCGGCTGCCCATCCCGCCGGCACCGAGGAAGATCGAGACGAGGCTCGCAGCCTCGCCGATCTCGGCCTCGTCGCGCAACGAGACGAAACCGTCGGCCTGGAGCAGCCGCACCGAGCGCATCAGCCGGGCGCCCCGGGCGAGCGCGATCTGGGTAAGCCGGTTGGCCCAGCCCGATCCCGCATAGGTCTCGACCATTGTGGCGACCGCATCCTCGGCCAAAGCGATCCGCGCGGGCACGTGGCTCTCGCCGCCCGAGCCGAGATGGACGATCTGGATGCCGGTCAGCGCCGCTTGCGGATCGAGCGACAGGACCCAGCCCTCGCCTTCGGCCATGCCGCCCAGCGGATGCGCGGTCTCCGGCGCGAAGCGGGCGACCTTGACCGGGCCGGGGCGGCTGTGCGCGGGCTCGAACACGCCGTCGACGAACAACAGACGCGGGCCCTCGATATCGAGGAACAGATCGGCGGGCTTGATCCCGACGTCACGCGGTTCGGCGTCGGCAGCGGCCCGCAGCGCCGCCATGTCCGCCCAGCGCCACTCCTCCAGTCGGGGAGAGGGAAGTTCGAGCGTGGTCACGCCGCCACCGTTCCATAGCCTTCGCGCTCGAGCTGCTGCGCGAGCTCGGGGCCGCCGGTGCGCGTGATGCGTCCGGCCTCGAGAACATGGACGAAATCGGGCTGCACATAATCGAGCAGCCGCTGGTAGTGGGTGATCAGCAGCACCGCCTTGTCGGGCGCGCGCATGATCCGGTTGATCCCCTCGCCAACCGCCTTGAGCGCATCGATGTCGAGGCCCGAATCGGTCTCGTCGAGGATCGCGAGCTTGGGCCCGATGATGCCCATCTGGACCATTTCGTTGCGCTTCTTCTCGCCACCCGAGAAGCCGACATTTACCGGGCGCTTGAGCATCTCCTGGTCCATGCCGAGCGCATCGGCCTGCGCGCGGGCGAGCTTGAGGAACTCGCCACCCGAAAGCGGCGCCTCGCCCCGCGCGCGGCGCTGGCTGTTGAGCGCCTCGCGCAGGAACTGGACGTTGGAGATGCCGGGGATCTCGACCGGATATTGGAAGCCGAGGAACAGGCCCGCCGCGGCACGCTCATGCGCTTCCATTTCGAGCAGATCGGCACCGTCGAAAGTCACGCTTCCGCCGGTCGGCTCGTATCCCGGGCGGCCGCCCAGCACATAGCCGAGCGTCGACTTGCCCGCGCCGTTGGGCCCCATGATCGCGTGGACCTCGCCTGCATTCACGGTGAGGCTGAGCCCCTTGAGGATTTCCTTGCCGTCGATTTCGGCGCGGAGATTGTCGATCTTGAGCATCATGGTCCTATTGGTTGGCATTCGCGCCGAATTGATCGTTGATGATCTTGGTCATCTGCGTCTGGGTGCAGGCCTGGATCGCCTTGTGGCTGCGGTCGGGCTCGCGCGAGCAGGCGGCTACCGTCTCGCAGGTCAGCCGGTCGAAATTCTCGTCGCCGCTCGACTGGGCGATCGCACACGCACGGACGCGGCGCTTCGAATCGAGCTGGACGCTGACCTGGAGCGGGCGCGCACGACCGGTGACGACGATGTCCTCGCCGATCACGTCCTGGCTCCCAAGCAAGGCGAGGCCGAGCGCGAGGATCACAGCGGCACCGTCAGCAGCTTGACCGACTTCAGCGGCTCCGGCGCATTATAGGCATCGACCCGGCTGCCGTCGGGGAGTTCCCAGATGATCTTGTATTGCTTGGGCTGGACGATCGCCGCGGCGATATCCGCCTCGATTGCGTCGAGCGTGGTCCGCATCCGGCCCCACCAGCGCGCATTCACCGGGCGATCGCCGAGCATCACCCGGCCTTGCGTGAAATCGCCCTCGGTGAATTCGCGGCAGCCCTTCGTCGCTTCGGCCACCTTGGCCGCGCGCGCCGCTTCCGCCGCCGGCGCGACGCCGACCTGCCGGACGATACAGCGAGCATGGCGCGTGGCGATGCCGATCTGCGGCGTGTCCTCGACGACGACGCCGCCCGCGCTCTGGGCAGCGGCAAGCGCGAACAACATTCCGAACATCATTGCGATACTCCCGGGGGCCCGAACACCGGCCCCGATCCCCCTGCCCGCGCGATGCTTGCACGGCGCCGACTGCGCATAAAGCTCATTCGCCGGCCTCCTTCGCCGGCCCGAAATGGACGACCGGACCGTCCGAGGGCGGCTTGGGCAACGGCGGCAGCTTGACGCGCTGGCGCTCGGTCTCGCGGCTCGGTTCGGAGAGGCCCAGCGGACCGGCCTGACCCGGCGCGAGCGTCGGCTTCGGATCGGTGAGCTTGGGCAGCGTGAAGGCACGCGGCACCCCGGCACCTTCGGGACGCGCCTCGCCCGGCGTCGCGGCCGATGCCAGTTCGAGGAAAGTCATCGCGCGGCAATCGGTCACTTCGTCCGCGGTCTTGGCATAGCAGACCGGCGTCGCCTGGCAGGCACTTGTGTCGCGCTTCTGGCTGCCGCTGGAGACCATGATCCGGCAATTGCGCAGCTTGCCGTCGGCGCCCTTGTCGAACAGCATCGTCGTGAGCCCAAACTGCGCACGCACGACGATCTCTTCCTCCTGCCCCTCGGCAGGAGGTGGCGCGGCAGGCACGTCCTGCGCGAGAAGGAGGAGAGCGAAGGGGATCATCGGGCCACGATTTCAAGCCCCTCCCCTTCAGGGGAGGGGTTGGGGTGGGGGCTGTTCCATCGGCTGGGTGCGGCATTCACCGCAGATGCGATGACGCGCATCACCCCTTCTATGTTCGCCATCACGTCAAGGTTGGTCACGCGCACGACGTGATAGCCATGCTCCCCAAGCCAATCGTCACGCAACCGATCCTTCGTGCCGTCGTGCGTGTCGCCATCGACTTCGACGATAAGACCGGACTGCGGGCACAGGAAATCGGCGATGAACGGTCCGATCACTGCCTGTCGACGGAACTTATGCCCCGCGAGCTGCGAATTCGACAGGTGGCGCCACAGCCGCTTCTCGGGCTCGGTCGGATTGCGGCGCATTTCGGCGGCGCGCTTCTGAAGCCATTGGATCCGCTCGATGGACAGCCCCCACCCCAAACCCCTCCCCTGAAGGGGAGGGGCTTTTTTGTTCCAGCCCTTGTCCAAAGGGTGGCTCACCCGACCGAGCCCTCCAGCGAGATCCCCAGCAATTTCTGCGCTTCCACCGCGAATTCCATCGGCAGCTGCTTGAGCACTTCGCGCGCGAAGCCGTTGACGATCAGCGCCACCGCGGCCTCCTGGTCGAGTCCGCGCTGCATCGCGTAGAACAGCTGGTCCTCGCTGATCTTCGACGTGGTCGCCTCGTGCTCGATCTGCGCACTGGGGTTCTTCACTTCGATATAGGGCACGGTGTGCGCGCCGCACTGGTCGCCGAGGAGCAGGCTGTCGCACTGGGTGAAGTTGCGGACATTCTCGGCGCCCGCCTGGACGAGCACCTTGCCGCGATAGGTATTGTCGCTGCGGCCGGCGCTGATGCCCTTCGACACGATCGTCGAGCGCGTGTTCTTGCCGAGATGGAGCATCTTGGTGCCGGTATCGGCCTGCTGGCGGCCGTTGGTGACCGCGACCGAATAGAATTCGCCGACCGAGCCGTCGCCCTGCAGGATGCACGAGGGGTATTTCCAGGTGATCGCGCTGCCGGTCTCGACCTGGGTCCAGCTGACTTTCGAGTTCGTCCCCGCGCACAAAGCGCGCTTGGTCACGAAATTGAAGATGCCGCCCTTGCCGTTCTCGTCGCCGGGATACCAGTTCTGCACGGTCGAATATTTGATCTCGGCATCGTCGAGCGCCACCAGCTCGACCACTGCCGCGTGGAGCTGGTTCTCGTCGCGCATCGGCGCAGTGCAGCCTTCGAGATAGGAGACGTAGCTCCCCTTGTCGGCGACGATCAGGGTACGCTCGAACTGGCCGGTATTCTCGGCATTGATGCGGAAATAGGTGCTCAGCTCCATCGGGCAGCGCACGCCCTCGGGCACGTAGACGAAGGTGCCGTCGGAGAAGACCGCGGAATTCAATGCCGAGAAGAAATTGTCGCGCTGGGGCACGACCTTGCCGAGCCACTTCTTCACCAGCTCGGGATATTCGCGGATCGCTTCCGAGATCGACAGGAAGATGACCCCCGCGGCCTTCAATTCCTCGCGGAAGGTGGTCGCGACCGAGACGCTGTCGAACACCGCGTCGACCGCGACTTTCCGCGCGCCCTCGACGCCGGCGAGAACCTTCTGCTCCTCGATCGGGATGCCGAGCTTCTCATAGACGCGCAGGATCTCGGGATCGAGCTCGTCGAGGCTGCCGATCGTCTTCTTCGCCTTCGGCTCGGCGTAATAATAGGCGTCCTGATAGTCGATGTGCGGGATCTGCAGCTTCGCCCATTGCGGAAGCTCCATCTCCTGCCACATGCGGAACGCCTTCAGGCGCCAGTCGAGCATCCATTCGGGCTCGTTCTTCTTGGCCGAGATGTAGCGGACGGTGTCTTCGCTCAGCCCCTTGGGCGCGAACTCCTGCTCGATGTCGGAGGAGAACCCCCATTCGTATTTCTTGTTCGCGGCGGCGAGCGCCTCGGCATTCTTCGTGGCCATGTTACACCTGTTCCCCGGCAAGCGCCGGGACCCGGTCAGCGGACTCGGGATGCTGCGCCCCGGCCGGAGCCGGAGCAGCGGAAAGTTGGGAGAGCGTGATGCCCGCGAGCGCGCCCTTTACGGCGCCGTTGACGGCATTCCAATGCGGTTTGACGCGGCACGCGCCCTCGACCGCGCAATCATGCTTGCCATTGTCGACACACGCCGTGAGTGCGATCGGGCCCTCGATCGCCTCGACGATGTCGGCGACGGTGATCGCCGCGGGGGGCCGCGCGAGGCGGAAGCCGCCGCCGGTGCCGCGCGCGCTCTCGATCAGCCCGGCGGCGGCGAGCTTGCTCACCAGCTTCTGCACGGTCGGGAGCGGCAGTCCGGTCTCTTCGGCGAGCGACGTCGCGTTCAAGCGGCACGACGCGCCGCAATGGCGCGCGGCGGCGGCCATCATCACTACGGCATAGTCGGCAAGGCTCGAAAGACGCATTTACTCGCAATCGGAACGATTCTATCCGATTGCAGATGGGCCTAGTTGCCGCGAAGGTCAACCGGCTCGGGGATCACATCCGGCAGGAAGTGCAATTCCTCGTTCTTCAGCGTCAGCGCCAGCGTCGGATCGCTGCTCCCGCGCAGGCTGGTAGGCGTGTAGCCGGTGAAATGCTTGATCTCGTTGATCATGTGCGACTGATCGGAGAAGGGCCCGAGCACGTCGCTGAGCGGCGCGCCCTGGAAGATCTGCATCGCCGCCCGGATCGCGCGGAACTTGCGCTTGAGCTTGGTCGGCGGCCCGCCGAAATATTCGAGGCACAGGCGCTGGACCTGGCGTTCGCCGAGCCCGCTGGTCTCCTCGATCGTGGCATAGAGCGCGTCGATCGTCGGATCCTCGCTCGCCGCCCATTCGCGCACCCGGCTGAGAAAGGGGAAATGCGGCTCGGGAACCGGCTTCACTTCCTCCTGCCGCATGATCAGCTGCGGCGCGATCGCCCCGATCATGTCGTCGAGCTCGGTCATATCACGCAGCTGCTCGAGCAATCTCGGCGCGCGCTCGCAGAACAATTTCTCGCCGTCGATGATGTGATCGGTGACCTTGTGCGCGGGAATGCCGATCAGCGCCTTCCAGCCGATCGCGCGCAGGACGACGCCGAAACAGAGCACGGGCCCGCGCATCCGATAGCTGGCCGCGGCGGTGCCGGGGCCGGCGACCATGATCGGCTTGAGCGGTTCGACATGCCCGTCGGGGAAGGTCATTTCGCCCTCGCCCCGGATCAGAAAGCGGATATGGCCGATATCGACGCGTTCGGGCCCTTCGAGCTCGCCCTCGCCGGCGCGGAAAAGATAATAGGAATCGACATGCGGAAGCAGCCGACCCTTGGCCGGCTTCATTTTGATCGTCACCGCCGGCGCATTCTCAGCGCCCATGTCGGTAACGATGGGTTTTCTTATGGTTGCACCCCGCATTTACGACTCGAGCCCCCATCCCGAGAATCTGTGTCTGCTGGGCGTCTATAGCGGGTGCGGGGCCCGGATAAAAGTGGCCCGACCGGTTACCCAGCCGGGCCAGTGGAAAGGGTTCCCCCCGTTGAAGCGGAAACCCCTCGGGTCGCAACGCCTGACTAGCCCACCCGTAGGACTACGTATTGGACGGATTCGACACATCCGAAGGGTTTAACGTTACATCCGAAGTTTTTGACGTTCGGCCTTCTCGATGCGAAGGCGAGCGCCATGGCCTATCCGTTCCGATCCGCTTTGTTCGCGCTGGACCCCGAAACCGCGCACCGCGCCACGATCGCCGCTTTGCGGGCGTGGGGAAGTATCGGTGCTCCCTTCGCGGCAAAATCCGTATTGGATGAATCGCTTCGCGTGCGGCTCGCCGGGATCGACTTCCCCAATCCGGTTGGGCTCGCGGCGGGGCTCGACAAGAATGCCGAGGCAGTGCCGGGGCTGCTCGGGCTCGGCTTCGGCGCGGTCGAGGTGGGAACGCTGACCCCGCGTCCGCAGCCGGGCAATCCCAAGCCGCGGCTGTTCCGGCTCGTCGAGGACGAAGCGGTGATCAACCGGATGGGGTTCAACAATGACGGCATCGATGCCGCGCTCGCGCGGGTCGGCACGTTGAAGCGGCGCGCGGGGGTGCTCGGCATCAATGTCGGCGCCAACAAGGATTCGGCCGACCGCGTTACGGATTATGCCGAAGGCGTCCGCAAGGCCGCGCCGCATGCCGATTACATCACGATCAACGTCAGCTCGCCCAACACGCCGGGCTTGCGCGATCTCCAGTCGCGCCCGGCGCTCGATGAATTGCTCGCCGCCTGCGACGCGGCACGCGACAAAACGCCCCTGTTCCTCAAGATCGCACCCGATCTCGACCGCGCGGGTGTCGAAGGCGCGATCCGGGCGGCGATGGACAATCGCATCGATGCGCTGATCGTATCGAACACCACCATCTCGCGGCCCGGGAGCCTGCGCTCCAGCTTCGCGACCGAGACGGGTGGGCTTTCGGGCGCGCCGCTGCGCGAGCTGGCACGCGCGAAACTGGTCGAGGCGCGCGAGGCGAGCGGCGGCGCGCTGCCGTTGATCTCCGCCGGCGGGATCGACAGTGCCGACGAGACGAAGCGCCGCCTCGATGCGGGCGCAGTGCTGGTGCAGATCTATAGCGCGCTGGTCTACAAGGGTCCGGGTCTGGTCCACGACATCCTTGCCGGGATGCGCTGACGTAGCGTCTTTGCCGTCCGGCCAAAGCCCGCTACGGCTGGCACAATGAAGAAACTGGTCGCGCTGCTGATAGCCCTGTTCGTGCCCTTCGCCGCCATGGCGCAGGGGGTCGTGAGTGCCGCCGATCCGCGCGCCGCGGCGGCGGGAGTCGAGATCCTCCGCAAGGGCGGGACCGCCACCGACGCGGCGATCGCGACGATGCTGGCCTTGAACGTGGTCGAGCCGCAAAGTGCGGGCATCGGCGGCGGCGCCTTCTTCGTCCAGTATGATGCGAAGAAAAAGGCGACCACCACGGTCGATGGCCGCGAGGCGGCGCCGATGGCAGCCGATCCGCGCTGGTTCTTCGGCCCAGACGGCAAGCCGCTCAGCCACTCCGACGCCGTGCCCGGCGGCCGCAGCGTCGGGGTGCCGGGTACGCTGCGCGCGATGGCGCTGGCGCATCAGCGCGGCGGGAAGCTGCCCTGGGCGGCCCTGTTCGCGCCCGCGATCCGGCTGGCGCGCGACGGCTTCGTCGTCTCGCCGCGCCTCAACAATGCGCTCAATTCCTATGCCCGCCATGTCGATCCGGCCGTCCGCGCGATCTATGCCGGCGCCGACGGCAAGCCGCTGGCGGCGGGCGCGACTGCGCGCAATCCCGATCAGGCGGCCTTGCTGGAGCGCGTCGCCAAGCTCGGTCCCGACAGTTTCTATGTCGGTCCGCAGGCACGGAAGCTCGTCGATACGGTCAACAACGCCCCGCGCAATCCGTCGAAGATGACCCTCGGCGATCTCGCCTCCTATACCGCGAAGGAGCGGCCGGTGCTGTGCGGCAGCTATCGCAAGCACAGGATCTGCTCGATGGGCCCGCCCTCGTCGGGCGGCATCGCAGTGCTGATGATCCTCAAGCAGCTCGAGCGTTTCGACATGGCGAAGCTCGGCAAGGACTCGCCCGTCGCCTGGCATCTTTTCGCCGAGAGCTCGCGGCTCGCTTATGCCGATCGCGACATGTATCTCGGCGATCCCGATTTCGTGGAGATCCCGCTCAAGGGGTTGCTCGATCCGAAATATATCGCCCGCCGTTCCGCTCTGATCAGCGCGACCACGAGCATGACCAACGTCACCGCCGGCACGCCTCCGGGGGCACCGGCGCGGATCCGCGCGCCGACCAGCGAAGTGCCGGGCACGACCTCACTCTCGGTCGCTGACGGCGCGGGCAACGTCGCGCAGGTGACGACGACGATCGAGGGGGGATTCGGCTCGGGGCTGGCGGTCGACGGCACGATGCTCAACAACGAACTCACCGATTTCGACATCGTTCCGGTGAAGGACGGCTATCTGGTCGCCAATCGTGTCGAGGGCGGCAAGCGCCCACGCAGCTCAATGGCACCTTCGATCGTTTATGCCCCGAACGGCGAAGTGCGCCTCGCGGTCGGCGCGGCGGGCGGATCGACGATCATCGCGCAGGTCGCCAAGGCGATCATCGGTGTCGTCGACTGGAAACTCCCGGCGCAGGATTCGATTGCGCTCGGACTGATCTATGCGCCGGGTCAGGTCGCAGTGATCGAGAAGGGCACCGAGCGCGAAGCGATGATCCCGGCGCTCGAGGCGCTGGGTGAGAAAGTGCAGGCGGCGCAGCTCGGGCTCAAGGCCAACGCCATCGAGCGCGTCGGCGGACGCTGGACCGGCGGGGCCGATCCGCGCAGCGAAGGCGTTGTGATGGCTCAGGACGGCAGCGTGAGCGAGATCCGGCGTGTGGGGCCCCGCCCCAACCGTCCATCCGAATAAGCGGGACGCCGCACCAAGCGGCGCCCAAGGGGAGAATGATGCGAAAGCTCGAACGGTTCGACAATCTGGTTCAGATGTTCTTTTCCCGGGCGCGGGAGAAGGGCGACAAGCCGTTCCTCTGGCACAAGGCCGACGGCGCATGGCAGCCGACGAGCTGGGCCGAGGCGGCGCGCCGGGTCGCCAGCCTCGCCACCGCGCTGCAGGCGCTGGGGCTGAAGAACGGCGATCGCGTGATGCTGGTCTCCGAGAACCGGCCGGAATTCTGCATCACCGATCTCGCGATCATGGCCGCGGGCTGCGTGACGGTGCCGACCTACACCACCAACACCGAGCGCGATCACCAGCACATCATCGAGAATTCGGGCGCCTGTGCGATCGTGGTCTCGAACACCAAGCTCGCCAGGACGCTGCTTCCCGCCGCGCTCCGCTCGTCCTCGGCACGGATGGTGATCGGAATCGACGAGGTCCGCGTCGGGCAATCGGGGACGATGGACTTCCACGACTGGAAGGACCTGATCGCCCGCCACCCCGTCGACCCCGATGCCTTCGCCGCCAAAGTGGACTTCAAGCGCGAGGACCTGGCCTGCCTGATCTACACCAGCGGCACCGGCGGTTCCCCGCGCGGCGTGATGCAGCATCACGGGGCGATCCTGCACAATGTAGACGGCTGCTGCACGATCATCTCGGAGGATTTCGGCTGGGAGGACGAAGTGTTCCTCTCGTTCCTGCCTCTCTCCCACGCTTATGAGCATACCGGCGGGCAGCATTTCCCGATCGGGCTGGGCGCCGAGATCTATTATTCCGAAGGACTGGAGAAGCTCGCCTCGAACATCGAGGAAGTCCGGCCGACGATCATGGTGGTGGTACCGCGGCTGTTCGAAGTGCTGCGCACGCGGATCAGCAAGGCGGTCGAGAAGCAGGGCAGGCTATCGGCCTATCTGCTCGACCGCGCCGTCGCGATCGGCGGCAAGCGCGCGGCGGGCGGCGTGCCGATCCAGGACCAGCCGATGAACCTGATCCTCAAGGCGACCTTGCTGCCCAAGATCTCGAAGCGCTTCGGCGGGCGGATGAAGGCGATGGTCTCAGGCGGCGCGCCGCTCAACCCGGAGGTCGGCATCTTCTTCCAGTCGCTCGGCCTGACCTTTCTCCAGGGCTATGGCCAGACCGAGGCGGCGCCGGTGATCTCGTGCAACCGGCCGAGCGCGGGCCTCAAGATGGACACGGTGGGTCCGCCGCTCGCGGGCGTCGAGGTCAAGATCGCCGAGGACGGCGAAATCCTCGTCCGCGGCGAGCTGGTCATGCACGGCTATTGGCGTAACGACGAGGAGACGAAGCGCGTCCTGAAGGAGGGCTGGCTCCATACCGGCGATATCGGCCTGATCGACGAGAAGGGCCGGATCAAGATCACCGACCGCAAGAAGGACATCATCGTCAACGACAAGGGCGACAACGTCTCGCCGCAGAAGGTGGAGGGGATGCTGACCCTCCAGCCCGAGATCGTCCAGGCGATGATCGCCGGCGACAAGAAACCCTATATGACCGCAGTGATCGTCCCCGATCCCGAATGGACCGCCGAATGGTGCGCGCACACCGCGACGCCGTGCCACTTCAAGGATTTGGCACATGATCCCGACTTCAAGGCGGCGCTGGGCCACGCGGTCGAGCGCGTGAACAAGGATCTTTCGGTGATCGAGCGCGTGCGAAAATTCATCGTCGCCGACGAACCGTTCACGATCGAGAACGAGCAACTGACACCCAGCCTGAAGATCCGCCGCCACGTGCTGAAGCAAGTGTACGGGGAAAGGCTCGACGCGCTGTATTGAGGCATCGTTTTCCCCTCCTTTTAGGGAGGGGTCAGGGGTGGGTAAGAAAAGGCCGGGCTCGATGCCCGGGCTTTTCTTTTTGACGAGATGCTGTGGAAGGGCTCGCTATCGCTCGCACCCACCCCCAGCCCTCCCTTGCAGGGAGGGGAGCATTAGGAGCATTAGAGGTCCGCCTACTTCGCCCCAGCTTCGGGCACCACGATCATCGTCCAGTCCTTGTCCGGGCGGAGATATTTGGCGGCAAGCGCCTGGACCTCGGCGGGCGAAGTCGTCGCGATGTCGCGGGCCAGCGTATTGACCGCCGCGATCCGCGCGGGATCATAGGATCCGCCCTCGACCAGCCGCATCCAGAACATGTTGCCGCTCGACTGGCGAATGAGCTGCTGCTTGATCGGCGTCAGCGCGCGATCGAGTTCGTCGGCGTCGACCGGCTTGGCGATCAGGTCGGCGGCGATCCCGCGCGCGAGCTCGAAGAAGAAATCGGTCTTGTCGGGCGGGACCATGCCCAATGCGATCAGCTTGCCGCCCGATGCGAGCCCGAGCGGCCACTGGCTGGCGACGTTGGGCGAATAGCTCACGCCCGCCTGGCTGCGGAGCTGATCGATCAGCCTGTCTCGGAAGATGGCGGCAAGCACGTCGAGCTTGCGGCTCTCGGTGATGCCGGCGCTGCCGCCGCCGGTGGGCCAGGCGATCACCGCGGCGGCCTGCTCGGCCTTGCCGGTGTGCGTGCGCACGACCGGCTTGTCGACATGCGCCGGGAAAGTGACCGCCGGCGCAGGCGCGGTGCCGGCGGGCCGCGGCTTCATCGCGCCGAAGGTCTCGCCGACTGCCTTGATCGTCGCTTCGGAATCCATGTCGCCGAACACTTCGACTTCGATCGGACCGCTGGCGAGCAACGGTTCCCACAATTTGCGGAAGCTCGCCGGGGTGGTCGCCTCGATCGCCTCGCGCGCAGGAATGCCCCAGCGCGGATCGTTCGAATGGAGCAGCCGCTCGAGATCACGGCCGAGCACCGCGTCGGGCGACGAGGAGAGGCCGGCATAGCCCGAGAGCATCGCGGTCTTGGCGCGGATCACCGGGTTCGGATCCCAGGCGGGCGCCGCGAGCTTGGCCGCGAACAGGCGCAGCTGATCGGGAAGATCTTCCTTGTTGGTCTGGCCGGCGAAGCGGAAAGCATCGGAATCCACATCGAAATCGAAGCCCATCTGGCGCCTGCCGATCAGCGCATCGAGCTCTTCCTGCCCGAACCTGCCGACCCCGCCCGCAACCAATGCCATGTCGCCTGCCCAGGCCGGGCTCGGGCGATCGGCGGGCAGGCCGTTGAGGCCGCGCCCGAAGCGGACATTGACATAGACCTTGCCGACTTCGGACGAATCCTTGCGCATCAGCAGATTGACGCCGTTGGCGAAGACGACCTTCTCGATATCGAGTTCGGCCAGAGCCGGCGTGCGGCTGACCACCTTGCCGGGCGCGCCCAGCTTCGGAAGCTGGGCGAAAGTGACGTTGCCGAGCGCCTTGCGCTTTGCGCCATTGGCGACGACGTCGGCCGCGAGCGCCGCGGAAACCTTGGTCACCAGCTGCGGATCGGGGGTGTGGGTATTGACCAATGCGCGCACCGCAGTGCCCTGGAACACGCGCTTCGACGCTGCCTGTACGGTTTCAGGGGTGAACATCTTCGCGGTCACGGCCGACTTGAAGATGTCGTACGATGCCTCGGGGGTGGTCACCGTCTCGTTGATGTCGACTGCCTCGACCAGATCGTCGGCGAGCTTCATCCCCGATTCGACCGGCGCGGTGGAGATGCGCTGTTTCATCGACGATTCGATCTCGGCGACTTCGCGGTCGATCTCGGCCTGAGTGGGCGCGATGGTCTGCGCATCGGCGATCACGCCGCGCACGTCGCGCAGCGCCGTCTCCCAATCGGCGCCGACCGGCATGACGTTGACGGTGGTGACGTTGGCCGAGCGCGCGACGTCGCTCAAATCCGCGCCGGCGGCGACGAAGCTGCCGCCCGAGCGCGCTTTCGATTCGAGCCGCCGGTTGATGATCCGGATCGCGACGAGATCGATCATGCGCTTCTGGTTGAAGATCACCGTGTCCGAAAACACCGTCCAGGGCCGCACGACCGCCATCATCGCGAGCGGCGGGACCGCCGGCTCGACGATGCTCGCGGCGACCGGCTGGCCTTCGACAGGCTTGCCGAAGTCGGGGGCCTGCGGAGTCGGACCCGCCACCTTCCACGCCTCGAAATGCTTTTGCACCATGGCTTCGAGCACGGCGGGATCCATGTCGCCGATGACGATCACCACGGCCTTTTCGGGGCGGTACCAGCGATCGTGGAACGCCTTGACCGACTCGGGCGTCGCCGCAGCCAACGCCGCGGTGGTGCCGATCGGCTTGCGATTGGCGACCGGCTGGCCGGCAAACATCAGCCCCAGCATCGCATCCTGGAGGCGCTCCTGCGCGCCCGGCTGCTCGCGCGCCTCGGCCATCACCACCGGACGCTCGGCATTGAGCGAGACCTGCGTGATCGCCGGTGCCGACATCATTCCGACGAGGATCTTGAAGCTCTCGTCCAGTCCCTGCGGCGTCGCGGTCGGCAGATCGAGCTTGTACACCGTCTGGGTGAAGGTGGTGCTCGCGTTCGAATCCGACCCGAAGGTCACGCCGAGCCGCTGCCAGATCCGCTTCGATTCGCCGTCGGGCACGAAAGTCGATCCGCGGAACGAAAGGTGCTCGAGAAGATGCGCGAAGCCGCGCTCGCTCTCCTGCTCGTTCAGCGAGCCCGCGTCGATCCGCACGCGCACCGAGACCTGGCCCGGCGGCACGCCGTTCTTGCGCACCGCATAGCGCAGGCCGTTCGAAAGCCGCCCGAATTTCCAGGCATCGTCATGGACGAGGTCGCTGCCCTTGTAGAGCCACGGATCGTCCGCGGTCTGGACTGGCCGGGGGGCGGTCTGTGCCTGGACCGGAAAGACCGGAACCAGCGTGAAGAGCGCGAGCGAGGCGAGGAGCGGAGACCGCAGGAAACGAAGCATGGACACCCATCTAGTGGCGAACCGCCGCGCATGCCACCTTGGACCTTTCGCCCAGGTGTACGGCTTTGCGGCATGCGATATGCGATGTGCGCCGGCGATTGAACCGCAACGCCGTGCATCCCACCTAAGTGCTTGAAGGAGCGACAATGCGTACCGATCATGCCAAGGCCTGGAACGAGTTCCGGCGGATGATGCTGTGGATCGCATTGGCCGGAGTGCTGATGGTCGCCGGCGCGCTCTGGTATCTCTCAATCAACGACGCACTCTATCTCTCGGCGATTCTCGCGACGATCGGGGGTGTATTTCTCTCCACCTTGCTCGGCTGCGGATTGTTCGCCGCCGCCTTCTTCAGCGACAAGAGCGGCCACGATGCCGATGTGAGCAGCGCGACACACCACGACGCTGACTGATTGTCCGCGCGAAACCTTTCGTTTCCCGCCCGCCGCTTGATCCGCGGGCGCCCAGGCGCCACATGACGTTCATGCTGATCGAGACCGAAGCCACGCCCAACCCGGCGACGCTCAAATTCCTCCCCGGACGCACGGTGATGGACGCGGGCACGCGCGACTTCGCCACCCCCGAGGACGCCGAAGCCTCGCCGCTCGCCAGCGCATTGTTCGCGTTCGGCGACGTGACCGGCGTGTTCTTCGGCCGTGACTTCATTTCGGTCACTGCGGGCCCCGGCGTCGACTGGCGTGATCTCAAGCCTGACGTGCTGGGAATCCTGCTCGATCATTTCTCGGCGAACATGCCTTTGTTCAACCCCGGCACCGCCGCCGGCTTCTCGGTTCCGCCCGAAAGCGCCGATTTCGGCGACAATCCCGAGGATGCCGAGATCGTCGCGCAGATCCGCGAGCTGATCGAGACGCGCATCCGCCCCGCGGTCGCCAATGACGGCGGCGACATCGTCTATCGCGGCTTCGACGCGGGCAAGGTCTATCTCCAGATGCAGGGCGCCTGCTCGGGCTGCCCCTCCTCGACCGCGACGCTGAAGAACGGCATCGAGCAATTGCTCAAATATTACGTTCCCGAAGTCACCGAAGTCCGCGCGATCTAGCGCCGCGCTCCCGCTGAAAGGATTTGCACATGGGCCGTCCCCTCGATGATGCGGGGCTGGATACGATCTTTCGTACCGCGCGCACCTATAACGGCTATGACGACACGCCGGTCACCGAGGCGGACATCCGCCGCATCTACGATCTGGTGAAGATGGGTCCGACCTCTGCCAACCAGCAGGCCGCGCGCTTCGTCTGGCTGACGAGCCAGGAGAGCAAGGACAAGCTCGCCGATCTTTCGAGCAACACCAACGCCGCCAAGATCCGCAAGGCGCCCGCCGCAGTGATCATCGCGATGGACCTCGCATTCAACGAGCATCTCCCCTGGCTCTTCCCGCACGCGCCGACCGCGAAAGACTGGTTCCCCGACGACGCGGCGCGCTACACCCAGGCCTTCCGCAACTCCTCACTGCAGGGCGCCTATTTCATCATCGCGGCGCGCGCGCTGGGTTTCGATACGGGTCCGATGTCGGGATTCGACAACGCCAAGGTTGACGCAGCCTTTTTCAGCGATCAGCCCAATGTGAAATCCAACTTCATCTCGACATTGGGCCATGGCGACCCCTCCACCATCTTCGAACGACTTCCCCGTCCCGAGTTCGACCAGTTCAACCGCGTCGTCTGACGCGTTGACCACGCTCGTCATCGAAACCGCGACCGCCGCCTGTTCGGTGGCGCTGCTGCGCGGAAGCGAAGTGCTGGCGAGCGCACACGAAGTCGTTGGGCGCGGCCATGCCGAGCGGCTGGTGCCGATGATCGGCGCACTGCCCGGGCAGGGCCGCGCAGCCCGGATCCTCGTCGATGTCGGCCCGGGCAGCTTTACCGGCGTACGCGTGGGGCTCGCCGCCGCGCTGGGGCTCGCGATCGGCTGGAAAGCGGAAGTCTTCGGCTATTCGTCGCTCGCATTGCTCGCCGCAGCGGGTTTCGAAGCACATCCGGAATGTACCGCGCTTGCCGTGATTCTCGAAGGGGGGCACGGTGAAGTCTTCATGCAATCGTTCACGGCGTCGCCGCTCTCGTCCGAAGGTCCGCTCCAGTCGCTGATACCCTCCGCGGCGCTCGCGGCACTTGGAGATCGTCGTGCGATCGGCAGCGGGGTCCGCCGTCTGGCGGCACTGGACGCGGGACTCGACAGGGTCGAGGCACTCCCCTGCGCGGGGGACGCCCGGCTGCTCCCGCCTCAATTCACGGCCCTCCCCGCACGCCCGATCTACGGCCGCGCACCCGACGCCAGGACGCTTGCGGAGCGCGGTCTTGCATGAGCGGCACGCTCAACATCACCGAGTTGCGCGAAGGCGGATCGCAGGACCTGACCGAAGTCATCCGCATCATGCAGGATGCCTTTGATCCGCGCTTCGGCGAGGCATGGACCAGCGCGCAATGCCTGGGAATGCTTTCGCTTCCCGGCGTATGGCTGGTGATCGCCAGCATCGACGGCAGCGACGCGGGCTTCGCGCTGGCGCGATCGACGCTCGACGAGGCCGAGTTGCTGCTGCTGGCGACGCGTCCCGCCGCGCGCCGCCGCGGCGTGGCCGGGGCACTGCTCCGTGCAGTCATCGCCGAAGCGCATAATCGCGGAGTCGTCCGGCTCCATCTGGAGGTACGCGCGGGAAACGATGCCGTCCGGCTATACCGCCGCGAAGGTTTCGAGAAGGTCGGCGAGCGCAGGAACTATTATAGAGGTAAGACGGGGTTGGCGTTTGACGCTCATACGTACGCTCGCAAGCTTCCGTGATTTTTTTCGTAACTGAAGGTTAATGACTTGCCTTTGGTTTGTAATGGTCCGATAGGGCCCTCGCAGGCGACATTTATAGTCGTCGATAATTTGGGTCGAAGGGAACATCATGGACGGTTCAGCTGACATTCAGGAAACGCTCATCACGCTCACCGCGGATATTGTCGCGGCGCATGTGAGCAACAATAGCGTTGCAGTTTCCGATCTTCCGGTGCTTATTCAGAATGTTCACGGTGCGTTGACTGGCCTTGGCCGCGCCGCTGTGGAGCCCGAAGTAAAGCAAGAGCCGGCAGTTTCGATCCGTTCTTCAATCAAGCCCGACTTCATCGTTTGCCTCGAAGACGGCAAGAAGCTCAAAATGCTCAAGCGCCACTTGATGACGCACTATCAGATGACTCCGGAACAGTATCGCGCCAAGTGGAATCTTCCGGCCGATTATCCGATGGTCGCTCCGAACTATGCCGAGCAGCGCCGCACGCTCGCCAAGAAGATCGGCCTGGGCACCAAGCGCCGCAAGCGCTGAGCCTTTACCGCCTTCGACGAGGGTGGGAATCAAACGCCGGCCCGGGAACCTCCCGGGCCGGCGTTTTGCTGCCCTCTTCCCCCTTGCGCGCATTGCCGTTACATCAGCGCCATGCCGCGGAAAATCGATCTCGAAGCCCTGTGCCACGAAAAAGGCCTGCGCATCACCGAACAGCGAAAGGTGATTGCGCGCGTTCTCTCCGATGCCGAAGACCATCCCGATGTCGAGAAGGTCTATGAACGCGCCTCGGCGATCGATCCGGGCATTTCGATCGCCACGGTCTATCGCACCGTGCGCCTGTTCGAAGAGGCCGGCATCCTCGACCGCCACGATTTCGGCGACGGCCGCGCACGCTACGAGCCCGCGCCCGAAGCGCATCACGACCATCTGATCGACGTCGAATCGGGCAAGGTGATCGAGTTCGTCGACCCCGAACTCGAATTGCTCCAGAAGCAGATCGCCGAACGGCTGGGCTTCCGCCTCGTCGATCACCGCATGGAACTCTACGGCGTCGCGCTCGACCGGAAGAATTGAAGCGATGAACCCGCGGCGCGCGGAGGCCGCGGAGGGCGCCACTACCCGGCTGACTCTTTCCGAAAAAGCGCGGATGTGGGGCCGCGTCGCTTTGCTGCTGCTCGCGGTGCTCACCCATGTGCCGATGTATTATCTGTGGCGGCTGCTGCGCCTGCCCATGCCCTGGCCGCGCTGGTTCCTCGGCCACGCCGCGCGCATCGCCGGCGCGCGCGTCGTCAAGATCGGCACGCCGCTCAAGCGCGACGTCTTCTACGTCTCGAACCATCTGAGCTGGATCGACATCCTCGCATTGGGCGGGGCGAGCGGCACTGCGTTCGTCGCCAAGGCCGAGATCGGCGCCGCCCCCGTGGTCGGCTGGCTCGCCGGAATGAACCGCACCGTCTATGTCAAACGCGAGAACCGGCTGGGCGTGGCCGAGCAGATCAACCAGTTGCGTGACGCGCTCGCCGGCAATTGGGCGATCACGATCTTCCCCGAAGGCACCACCACCGACGGCAAGTCGCTGCTGCCGTTCAAGACGCCGATGCTACGCGTGCTCGAGCCGCCGCCGCCGGGGCGTGATGGTGCAGCCGGTACTGCTCGATTATGGCGATGCCGGCGAGGAGATAGGCTGGATCGGGCAGGAACGCGGGCTCAACAACGCCCGCCGCATCCTTGCACGCAAGGGCAGCTTCGAACTGAAGGTCCATTTCCTCGAACCGTTCGATCCGCGCGACTTCGCCGGCCGCAAGGCGATCGCCGCGGAAAGCCGCCGCCGGATCGAGGAGGCGCTGGTCGCGGCGCTCGGCCACCCGCTGCGCCCGTTCCGCTACGCCGAAGAGGCGATCGGGTATCGGGCCGTTCCTCCCCGGCACGGGGAGGGGGACCAGCCGAAGGCTGGTGGAGGGGGGTCGCCCCAAGCGACATAGTTTGCGGCACGCCCCCTCCGCCACGCCTCGCGCGGTCCCCTCCCCTTTCAGGGGAGGATCAAGCCAGCTATAGCCCCACCCCAAATGAAACCGACCCCGAAAACCTTCCACGTCAAGTCGTTCGGCTGCCAGATGAACGTCTATGACGGCGAGCGCATGGGCGAGCTGATGGCCGCGCAGGGCATGACGCCGACCGACGACGCCAATGCCGCCGACCTCGTCGTGCTCAACACCTGCCACATCCGCGAAAAGGCGACCGAGAAGGTCTATTCGGACATCGGGCGCCTCCGGAAGCACGGCAAGGACCCGATGATCGCGGTCGCCGGCTGCGTCGCGCAGGCCGAGGGCGCCGAGATCGTCAGCCGTGCCAAGGTGGACGTCGTCGTCGGCCCGCAGGCCTATCACAATCTGCCCCGGCTGGTCGCCGACGCCGCTTCGGGCAAGGCCGCGCTCGACACCGACATGCCCGCCACCGCCAAATTCGGCGCGCTGCCCGCGCGGCGAAAGGTGAGTCCGTCGGCCTTCCTCACCGTGCAGGAAGGCTGCGACAAGTTCTGCACCTATTGCGTGGTGCCCTATACCCGCGGTGCCGAAATCAGCCGCCCCTTCGACGCGATCGTCGACGAGGCCAAGGCGCTGGTCGATGCCGGCGCGCGCGAGATCACCCTGCTCGGCCAGAACGTCAATGCGTGGGACGACGAAGCGGGCAACGGCCTGCACGGCCTGATCCGCGCGCTCGACCGGATCGAGGGGCTGCACCGCATCCGCTACACCACCAGCCATCCCAACGACATGCGCGAAGGGCTGATCCGCGCGCATGCCGAGGTCGAAAAATTGATGCCGTATCTGCACCTGCCGGTGCAGGCCGGCAGCGACCGCATCCTCAAGGCGATGAACCGCAGCCACAGCCGCGCATCCTATCTCGCCTTGCTCGAACGCGTTCGCGCCGCACGGCCGGACATCGCGCTGTCGGGCGATTTCATCGTCGGCTTCCCCGGCGAGACGGAAGCGGACTTCGCCGATACGCTCAGCCTGATCGACGAAGTGCGCTACGCTGCGAGCTTCAGCTTCAAATACAGCCCCCGCCCCGGCACACCCGCCGCCGAGATGACCGACGGGTTCGTGCCGGAGCCGGTGATGGACGAGCGTCTCCAGCGGCTGCAAGCAGCGATCGCGCGCGACCAGGCAGCCTTCAACGCCACGACGCTGGGCAAGACCTGCAATGTGCTGATCGAGCGCAAGGGCAAGCTCCCCGGCCAGATGCTCGGCAAGTCGCCCTGGCTGCAATCGGTCCATCTGATGACCGATGCGCAGATCGGTGATCTGATCGAAGTCGAGATCGTCCGCGCTGATCCCAATTCGCTGGCGGGCGTGGAAAGGGTGCGGGCTGCGGCCTGAGGCCGAAACACTACCGGCCCGTATACCGACACGCGCGACCGACGCTAGGCGGCGCTAGGCTTGGGTCGCAGTCGCCCCAGAGCGTCTATAACCTTCACGCGCTGGCCGGGCGTCCCCGCGTACTCCGTTGTGGAGCGACGGCCGTCTTGACCCGTGACGGTCACCGTAAAGCGGCGGTTCAATGCGTCAGTCCAGAATCGCGCCTTCGCCTCTGCGAATTCAGCTACGGACACCCCAGCTTTCGAACACAGACTGGCGAACGCGTCCCGATAGAGCGCGACCGACCCAGTGAGTGAGGTCGACGGCTCCCCTTCGATGACGGTGCCCTGCAGGAAATCCACTGTTATCGCGCCTCCGGGAGAGCGCTGGGCTTCTCCGTAAACATCCATCTCGTAGTGCCCGATCATCAGCCCGATGCCGCTCCCAAGGGAGTCAGCGACGTTGTGGACAATGGCCCGCAGTTCCGCATGCTTCATGCCGACAGGCTACAATGACCTATGTCCGCTTTCCACCCATAGCAGACGCCGGCCGGCACCGGCTCGACCGTTGCTCCAACGCAACGCACGCGCACTTTGCGTCCTCCGTCGACATTCCCCCTGTCCACCGTGCCGCGCACCTGTCACACTTGCCGGGCAATGCGTCGTGGAACCTCCGCACCTCGTCCCGGTTTCGCCCTTGAGGGTCGCTTTTACCCCGCGCGCAGGAACGATCGCATGTCGCGCGCGCCGCACCTCTTCACTCCCTCGCCTGAAAGGACCGCATGAGCCGTAAGCCCGTCCCCGCCCAATCCGGTGAACGCTCCCGGGTCGAGGTCACGTTCGACAAGCCCCAGCTCCTGCCGCAGCTCTTCGGCGAATATGATTCGAACATCCTCGCGCTCGAGGAACGGCTGGGCGTTTATATCCACGCCCGCGGCCAGCGCGTCGTGATCGAAGGCTCCGCCGAGGCAGTCGCGCATGCCCGCGAAGTGCTCCAGGAGCTCCAGGCCCGCGTGATCCGCGGCGAGGACATCGACACCGGGCTGATCGACGCCGTGATCGCGATGTCGAGCGAGCCGATGTTCACCGGCATCGTCAAGGCGGACGCGCCCGGCGGCGGCCCGCCCCCGTCGATCATGATCCGCACGCGCAAGAAAACGATCGTGCCGCGCTCGGTCGCGCAGACGCATTACATGCGCGAGCTCGTCTCGAACGACATGATCTTCGCATTGGGGCCGGCAGGCACCGGCAAGACCTATCTCGCGGTGGCGCAGGCAGTGGCGCAGCTGATCACCGGCAGCGTCCAGCGGCTGATCCTGTCACGCCCCGCGGTCGAGGCGGGCGAGCGGCTGGGCTTCCTGCCCGGCGACATGAAGGAGAAGGTCGATCCCTATCTCCGTCCGATCTACGACGCGCTCTATGATTGCCTGCCCGCCGAACAGGTCGAGCGGCGGATCGCATCGGGCGAGATCGAGATCGCGCCGATCGCCTTCATGCGCGGGCGCACGCTGGCGGACGCGTTCGTGATCCTCGACGAGGCGCAGAACACCACGCCGGCGCAGATGAAGATGTTCCTCACCCGCTTCGGCGCGAACAGCCGGATGGTGATCTGCGGCGATCCGAAGCAAGTCGACTTGCCCGGCGGCCCGCCCGCATCGGGCCTGACCGACGCGATCGGCCGACTGGAAGGCGTCGACGGCATCGCCTTCTCGTGGTTCAGCGCCGCCGACGTGGTCCGCCACCCGATCGTCGGGCGCATCGTCCAGGCCTATGAGGGGCCGGATGCTTAACGTCCTTTCTTCTCCCCTCCCTGCAAGGGAGGGGGTCAAGGGGTGGGTCCAGCGGCAGGCGGGCTCGATGCCCGGCTGTCGCTTTTTGCCGAGCCGGTGCGGTGGGCTCGCTGCGCTCGCACCCACCCCCAGCCCCTCCCTTGCAGGGAGGGGAGCGGCACATGCTTGACGTCGCAGCCCTGCGCGAAACCCCCTGGCCGGAAGGCGATTGGGAGACACTCGCCTTCCGCGCCGCCGAAGCCGCACTGGCCGAGACTCCGTTCGGCGAGTGGCTCGACTGGCCCGCGGTGATCGAAATCGCCGTCCGGCTGGCGAGCGACGACGAAGTCCGCACGCTCAACCGCCAATATCGCCAGAAGGACAAGCCGACCAACGTGCTGTCCTTCCCGATGGTGCAGCCCGACCTGCTCGAAACCGTCACCCAGAACAGCGACGACGGCGAGGTCATCCTCGGCGACATCATCCTCGCGCATGGCATATGCGCCACCGAGGCGGAGGAGCGCGGCATATCGGTCGAGGATCATGCCAGCCACCTGATTGTCCATGGGGTGCTGCATCTGCTAGGCTATGACCATATGGGAGACGCCGAGGCCGAGGCGATGGAAGAGATGGAGCGCGCCGCGCTCGCCAATCTCGGCCTGCACGATCCGTACCCCGTACGCGAGGACTGAACACGAACATGCCCGAGGGCCCTAGTACCGGACACAGTACCGGCACCCGCGAGTCCACTCATGAAAGCGGCGGCATATGGCGGGGAATCCGCACATTGCTGTTCGGCGACGAGCAGGAAGAAACGCTGCGCGACCGCATCGAGGATGCGATCGACGAGCATGAGGACGAAGGCGGCAAGACGCCCGCCGGCGATCTCGCGCCGATCGAGCGCCAGATGCTCAAGAACCTCCTCCATTTCGGCGAGCGCGACGCGGGCGATGTCGGCGTGCCGCGCGCCGACATCATCGCCGTAGAGGAAACCACCAGCTTCGCTGGTCTGGTCCAGTTGTTCGCGGAGGCCGGGCACAGCCGGCTGCCGGTGTATCGCGACGAGCTCGATACGATCATCGGCATGGTCCATATCAAGGATGTGTTCGCGATCCTCGCGACGGGTGCCGCGCATCCGCCGAGCATCGCCGGGCTGATCCGCCAGCCGGTCTATGTACCGCAATCGATGGGCGTGCTCGACCTGCTCGCGCAGATGCGCGCGAACCGCACCCACCTCGCCATCGTCGTCGACGAATATTCGGGGACCGAGGGGCTGATCACGATCGAGGACCTGATCGAGGAAATCGTCGGCGAGATCGAGGACGAGCATGACGAGGCGCCGGCCGCATTGCTCGTGCCGATCGAGGGGGGCGGCTGGGACGCCGATGCCCGCGCCGAGCTCGAGGACGTCGCCGAGACCGTCGATCCGCGGCTCGGTGAAGTCGATGAGGATATCGACACGCTGGGCGGGCTCGCCTTCGTGCTCGCGGGGCATGTCCCCCAGCCGGGCGAATGCCTGATCCACGACAGCGGCTGGAAGCTCGAAGTGGTCGCCGCCGATTCGCGCAAAGTCACCCGGCTGCGCCTCCATCCGCCCAAGAAGCGCGTCGAGACCGAGGACTGAACCTATGCTGAAGCGCATCCTCATCGTGCTCGCGCTGCTGGTCGTACTAGCGATCGGCGGCTGGTACTGGATCAGCCAGCCCGACAAGGCACGGCTCAGCGAGCAGGCGGTCACCGGCAAGACGCCGCAGCTCACCGAGACGCGCTCGGAAAGCTTCCCCACGGTTGGCATCGCCAAGCCCGTGGGCTGGGCCGGCGGCGCGAAGCCGGTTCCGGCCGCGGGCCTCCAGGTCGCCGCCTTCGCCGACAAGCTCGAACATCCGCGCTGGCTCTATCGCCTTCCCAATGGCGACGTCCTCGTCGCCGAGACCAATTCGCCACCGCGCAAGGGCGGCGGGATCACCGGCTGGGTGATGGGGCTGTTGCTCGGCCAGGCCGGCGCCGATGTGCCCTCGCCCAACCGTATCACCTTGCTGCGTGACACCAATGCGGACGGCGTCGCCGACCAGCGTTCGGTGCTGCTCACCGGGCTCAATTCGCCCACCGGCATGGCACTGGTCGGCAACTGGCTCTATGTCGCCAATACCGACGCACTGGTCCGCTTTCCCTTCACGCCCGGCCAGACCCGGATCACCGCGAAGCCCGAGAAGATCGTCGGGCTGCCCGGCGGCGGAAACCATTGGGCACGCAATGTCGTCGCCGCGCCCGACGGCAAGACCTTGTTCGTCGGCGTCGGCTCTTCCTCCAACATAGCCGAAAACGGTCTCGAGGCCGAAGGCGCGATCTATGCCGGCGGGCCGCGCGCCGATTTCGCCAAGGACGGCCGCGCGCTGATCCTGCAGGTGTTCCCCGACACGAAGGAGGCCCGGGTCTATGCCTGGGGGCTGCGCAATCCCAACGGCATGGCGTTCGAGCCTAGCACCGGCGCGCTGTGGACCGTGGTCAACGAGCGCGACATGCTCGGATCGGACATGCCGCCCGATTATCTGACCCAGGTCGATTTCGGCGCCTTCTATGGCTGGCCGTGGAATTACTGGGGCGGCTATGTCGACAAGCGCGTCACGCCCGAGCGCCCCGATTTGCGCGAGTACAGCAAGCGCCCCGATTTCGCGCTCGGCGCGCACGTCGCTCCACTCGGCCTGACCTTCGCCAGCGACGCAAAGCTCGGCGGCAATTGGACGAATGGCGCGTTCATCGGGTTGCACGGCTCGTGGAACCGCGAGCCCAAGTCCGGCTATAAAGTGGTCTATGTCCCGTTCGGCGGCGACGGCTTCCCGGCAAAGGGCACGAAGCCCATCGACCTGCTCACCGGCTTCCTCGCCCCCGACGGCAAGACCACGCACGGCCGCCCGGTCGGCGTCATCACCGACGCGAGCGGCGGGCTGCTGGTGGCCGACGATGTGGGGAACGTGATCTGGCGGGTGAGCGCCAAATAGCGCTCATTTGAGCAGCTTGGTGCCCTTTTCGGCGAGCTTCTCCCGCACCTTAGACGCGAACAGCGCGAGCATCGGCGGCAAGTCGACTTCGGCATGGACGCGGTTGTCGAACACCTGAAGCCTGCTCGCCACCTGCTGCCCCATCGCGCTTACCGTGAAGTGGAGCGTATCGCCTTCCCAGCGCTGCTCGACATGCCCGCCTCCCGGCACGATCTCGGCAATCTTGCTCACGCCGCCCGCAATCCGCGCGCGGGCAACGTCGCGGCCCAATTTGTGCGGGATATCGACGACGACCGGGTCAGCCATCAGCGTGCAAACAGTTCGGCATCATCGCCAAACGCCTTGAATTCGAGTGCGTTGCCGCTGGGATCGCGAAAGAACATCGTGGCCTGTTCGCCGACCTGGCCCCTGAAGCGGACCTGCGGCGCGATCCCGAAGGGAATGCCGGCGGCCTCGACCCGCGCCGCGAGCGCCTCCCAGTCGGGCATCGTCAGCACCACCCCGAAGTGCGGCACGGGCACGTTGTGGCCATCTACTTCGTTGGCGACCGCCACCGGCTTCGCAGCGGGATCCAGATGCGCGACGATCTGGTGGCCGAACAGGTCGAAGTCGATCCATTGTTCCGAGGAGCGCCCCTCCGGGCAGCCGAGCACGCCGCCGTAGAAGGCGCGTGCCGCCGCGAGGTCGCGGACCGGGAAAGCGAGGTGGAAGGGACGGAGCGTCATGGCCTCCCTTTAACTCGCCTCCCCCAACCCGTCACCCCGGCCGAAATGCCGGGGTCCACTGCTCAGCAACGGAGAGACAAGAGGCTCGTGCTTCTCCTCAAGCCTCACGGTGGACCCCGGCACGAGGCCGGGGTGACGAGAGAGGGAGTAGATCCTCCCACCCCTCCCCCTTGCCCAAAGGATCGGCTAAGTCCCACGCCGATGCTTTCCCGTCCCTTGCTCGTCGCCCTGATCGCCGGCCTCGTCTCCGTCACGGGCTTCGCACCGCTGAACCTGTGGCCGATCACGCTGGTCGCCGTCGCGGTCCTGCTCTGGCTGAGCTGGACGGCGCCGACGCTCAAGGCGGTGCTGCTGCGCGGCTGGGTGTTCGGCGTGGGCCACTTCACCGTCGGCAACAACTGGATCCAGCACGCCTTCGATTATCAGGACAAGATGCCGCCCGCGCTCGGCTATTTCGCCGTGGTGTTGCTGGCCCTGTACCTCGCGGTCTACCCCGCCTTCGCAATGGGGCTGGCGTGGCGCTTCGCGCGCGCGGTCAGGCGCCGCGACGATGGCACCGGCCCCGATCTCGCGTTCGTGCTTGCGGCAGCGGGATCGTGGATCGTCACCGAATATCTGCGCGGCGTGCTGTTCACCGGATATCCGTGGAACCCGCTCGGCGTGATCTGGCTGCCGACGTTGATGGCTCAGTTGGCGGCATGGGTTGGGACCTATGCGCTGTCGGGAGTTGCCGTGCTGGCCGCTGGCCTGTTTCTCACGGTGCCGCGCAAACATATCTGGCTTCTGACTGTCGTGCTCACGGTGCTGGCAACCGCGCCGGCGGGCTTGATGCCGCCCTCCACCCCCGATCCGGCCGCCCCTCACGTCCGCGTCGTGCAGCCCAATATCGGGCAGGAGGGCGTCGGCGACCCCGACTATCCCGAGCGCGTGCTGGTCAAGTTGCTCGACTGGAGCGGCCGCCAGGGCGAAGCCCCGCGGCTGATCGTCTGGCCCGAGGGAACGGTCAATTATTATGTCGAGGACGGCTATCCCGACACGCGCTTCTATGGCCGCGCCGATCCGCTCTGGGTACGCACGCGGATTGCCGCGAAGCTCGGGCCCAGGGACGCCGCCCTGATCGGGGGCACGGCCCTGTTCTTCGGCAATAATGGTCGAGTGAACGGTGCAGGCAATTCGGTATGGTCGATCGATCCCGCCGGTACGCTCGGCCAGCGCTACGACAAGGCGCACCTCGTCCCTTATGGCGAATATCTGCCGATGCGGACGTTGCTCGCCCCGCTCGGGCTCGCGCGCCTCGTGATGGGCGAAGTCGATTTCGTGCCCGGCCCCGGCCCGCGCTCGATCGAAATTCCGGGCTTCGGCAAGGCAGGGATCCAGATCTGCTACGAGATCATCTTCTCCGGCCAGGTCGTCGATCGCCGCAACCGCCCCGATTTCATCTTCAACCCGTCGAACGACGCATGGTTCGGCAAATGGGGTCCGCCACAGCATCTGGCGCAAGCACGGCTGCGCGCGATCGAGGAGGGGCTGCCGATCCTGCGTTCGACTCCGACCGGCATCTCGGCGGTGATCGACGCGCGCGGCCGCGTGCTCGAATCGATTCCGCACGGGCAGGAGGGCGCGATCGAACTCGCTCTGCCGCGTCCGCTGCCGCCGACCTTGTTCGCGCGCTTCGGCAACTGGCTCGCCTTTCTCGTCGCCGGCACATTGTATCTGTTCGCGATTGCGTTCCGTCGGTGGGGCCGCTAGGGGCAAGATATAAGGAAAGCTTTATATGGGCATGGCAACGGCCCGGCTTCCTTCCCACGATTTGAGGAAAACCATGCGTTCCAATTATCTCTTCACGTCCGAATCGGTTTCGGAAGGCCATCCCGACAAGGTCTCCGACCAGATTTCCGACGCCATCGTCGATCTGTTCCTCTCGAAGGATCCCGAGGCCCGCATCGCCTGCGAGACGCTCACCACCACCCAGCTCGTGGTCCTTGCCGGCGAGATCCGCGGCAAGGGGATCATGGACGAGGCCGGCAACTGGGCACCGGGCGTGCAGGAAGAGGTCGAGAAGACCGTCCGCGATACGGTCAAGCGCATCGGCTATGAGCAGGACGGCTTCCACTGGGAGACGCTGCGCTTCGAGAACAACCTCCACCCGCAGTCCGCGCACATCGCGCAGGGCGTGGACGCTTCGGGCAACAAGGACGAAGGCGCGGGCGATCAGGGCATCATGTTCGGCTATGCGGCCGACGACACGCCCGATCTGATGCCGGCGACGCTCTATTACAGCCACAAGATCCTCGAGCGCATGGCCGCCGATCGCCATTCGGGCGCGGCGCCGTTCCTCGAGCCCGACGCCAAGAGCCAGGTCACGCTCCGCTACGAAGGCAGCAAGCCCGTAGCGGCCACCGCGATCGTCGTGTCGACCCAGCATGGCAAGGGCTATGACGAAGGCGACAAGGAAGCCGAGCTCCACGCTTATGTGAAGAAGGTCGTCGCCGACATTCTTCCCGCCGAGCTGCTTTCGGACGAGACGGTCTATCACATCAACCCGACCGGCAGCTTCGAGATCGGCGGACCCGATGGCGACGCCGGCCTGACCGGGCGCAAGATCATCGTCGACACGTACGGTGGCGCGGCCCCGCACGGCGGCGGTGCCTTTTCGGGCAAGGACCCGACCAAGGTCGATCGCTCGGCGGCGTACATCACCCGCTATCTGGCGAAGAACATCGTCGCGGCGGGCCTCGCCCAGCGCTGCACGATCCAGCTCGCTTATGCGATCGGCGTGTCGAAGCCGCTGTCGCTTTATGTCGACACGCACGGCACCGGCACCGTCGGCGACGACAAGATCGAGGAAGCGATCCTGGGACTGGCCAAGCTGGGCGGGCTCACCCCGCGCGGCATCCGCACCCATCTCGGCCTCAACAAGCCAATCTATCAGAAGACCGCGGCCTACGGCCACTTTGGCCGCAAGGCAGAAGGCGATTTCTTCCCCTGGGAGAAGACCGACCTCGTCGAGGATCTGAAGGCCGCCCTGGCCTGATCCGCGCCGGCAACGGACACGCAAGGGCCGGGGGAGCAATTCCCCGGCCCTTTTCGTACCCCGCCCGCCACATCTAGGGATAAGTACGGAGGCCCTCCTAAAGGCTGGGGTAACTGCATTTCTTCACTAGATGTGGGAGGTACAGGAACCGCATGGTGGATTTGCAGCCGGTGACATCCGAATTGGAGCACAAGCCCGTGTCCGACTCGGGCCTTACAATCGCCTTTCAGCCGATCGCCGATCTCTCGGGAAATCGGGTCTATGCCTATGAGGCGATCGTGTGCGGCCGTAACGGCGAGACTTCGGCGGAGATCTACGGATCGCTCGAGGGTGAAGCGCGCGCCACGTTCGGCCAGCGCTGCGCGGCGGCGGCCATTCGCCTGTCGATGGCGGCGGGACTGGGCACCAGCGGCGCGCGCCTTCTCATCCCCCTTCAGGCCGCCGGAATTGGCGCGCCGGCCGAGCATCTAGAACCGATCCTGCGCGTCGCGCGCATGGCGGGCCTCATTCCCGAACGCCTGATCTTCGGTCTCGAAGGCTATCAGCAACTCAAAGGCAGCGAACTCGCCGCGATCATCGACGTGCACCGCAAGCTGGGGCCGTTGACGGCATTCGTCGGACTCGGACCGGGCCATTCGGGGCTTGCGCTGTGCGGCCGCTATCTTCCCGAGCTGGTGAAGCTCGAATCGGAGCTCGTCAGCGCCATCGCCAGCAGCTGGTCGCGCCGCCTCGTCCTCGAAGATCTCGCGCCGCGCATCCGCAGCCTCGGCCTAAAGGTGATCGCCACCGGCGTCGATAGCGAGCCCGTGCTCCAGCGCCTCCGCGGCTTCGGCATCCATCTCGTGCAGGGCGATGAGATCGCCAGCCCGGCGATTCGCGCCCTCCCCAATCCGTCGCTCCGCCGCGCCGCCTGATTCACTCCGACGCTGCGTGCGTCAGCCGACGCATCGCAGCGTTCGCCTCAGCCTCCGAAACCAACCTGGGACCGCGACTCGCGGAATCTCCGAAGCATTCGCGCGGAACCCAGGAGAATCCCTATGGGTGGGAATCCAATGCGGCGACGCACGGAGTGGGCGGCGCGCGCGTTAACCAATATTTCAGCTTCCGAAGAGGAGCTCGCATGACCGACGCCAACCCCACGATGTCCCCCGTCACGCTCAACTGTGCCGATCCGCGCCTCGATCTCCGCATCGGCTTCCAGCCGATGATCGCAAAGGGGACCAGCAACCCCTTCGCCTGGCAGGCCGTCGCCACGGGCATCGGCGGCCGCAGCTTCGCTGCCCTCTCGGCAACGCTCCTTCCCGAGCAGCGCCCCGCTCTGGAGGCGCGCCGCATCACGCGCAGTCTCGAGCGCGCCGCCGCGCTCCGCGTCCATGGCGGCGAAACGCTGATCGCCATTCCGCTCGGCGCCGCCGCCGGACTCGCCGAGCCGCTGCTTTCGCATCTCTTCCGCGCCGCGCTCGCGCAGGGCATCGCCACCGACCGGCTGGTGATCGAGATCAACGCCGACGAACGCGGCGATCTGAGCCACGCCGTCGCGCTCGCCGACGCATGTACGCGCCGCGGCCTGTCGGTTACACTCGACGGCTTCGCCGCAGGCCCGATCGCACTCAAGCTGCTTGCCCGCTTCACGCCGCGCTTCATCAAGCTCGATCCCTCGCTCGTCCACGGAATCGATGCCAGCGTCTCGCGCCGGCTGATGGCCGAGGGCGTGATGCGGCTGGCGCGCGGCATGGGCGTCACCGTCATCGCCCGGGGTGCCGAGCGTCGCGGCGAGCATGAGGCACTCGTGGCGATGGGCGTGCGTCACTTCCAGGTCGAGACCGCGTCGCTGCCCCGGGGAGACCTGCCGCGCCGCGAACCGCGCAATCCGGTCAGCGCGGCCACCCACCGCCGCCTCGCGCATCACAACCGCGCGGTCTTCCCACTCCGCACGGCGCGCACTACCGAGATGGCAATCGCGCTCTAGGTTGCGCCGCGCGGTGGCGGCGCTAACAGGCGGCATGCCCGATCCCGTCACTATCCGCCGCCTCTATGGACGTTCCAAGGGGCACAAGTTGCGCGAAGGCCAAGCCGCCCTCCTCGAGGAGATGCTGCCCAGGGTCAGCGTCCCCGATCACGGCCCGCTCGACGCCGCCCGGCTATTTGGCGACAGCCGCCCGCTCGAGTTCGAGATCGGCTTCGGCGGCGGCGAGCATCTCGCCGGCCAGGCACGGATGCGCCCCGATCACGGCTTTGTCGGCTGCGAGCCTTTTCTCAACGGCGTGGTCAGCGCGCTCAACCATATCCGCGACGACGCGCTCGGCAATGTCCGGCTGCACATGGGCGACGCGCTGGAAGTGCTCGAGCGGCTTCCCGACGCCAGCCTGAGCCGAGTCTATCTGCTCCATCCCGACCCCTGGCCCAAGGCGCGCCATGCCAAAAGGCGCATGGTCAACAACGGCCCGCTCGAAATGATCGCGGCCAAGCTCAAGCCCGGCTGCGAGTTTCGCCTCGGCACCGACGATCCAACATATTGCCGCTGGGCGATGATGGTGATGAACCAGCGCCGCGACTTCGCGTGGCAGGCGGAGAGCGCCGCAGACTTCCTCACCCGTCCGGCCGATTGGCCCGAGACCCGCTACGAGCGCAAGGCGCGCCGCAAGGGACACGAGGTCTGGTACTTCCGCTATTTGCGGATCTGAGACCCTAGAGGTCCAGCTCGATCCATACCGGCGCGTGATCGCTGGTCTTCTCCCAGCCGCGGACATGTGCGTCGACCTCCGCCGCCCTCAATTTCTTCGCGGCGGGCGCGTTGAGCAGGAGATGGTCGATACGCAGCCCGGCATTGCGGGAATACGCGTTCCGGAAATAGTCCCAGAAAGTGTAGATCGTCTCGTCCGGATGCATCGTCCGCAACGCGTCGGTCCAGCCCTGATCGAGCATTCGGAAAAAGGCGGCGCGAACCTCGGGTGCGAACAGCGCGTCGTCGAGCCAGCGCTCAGGCTTGTAGACGTCGCGGTCGGTTGGCATCACGTTATAGTCGCCGGCGATCACCACCGGTGCGTCCATGCGGATCAAGATCGCGGCGTGCTCGATCAGCCGGTCGAACCAGCGGAGCTTGTAGTCGAATTTCGGCCCCGGCCGCGGGTTGCCGTTGGGGAGATAGAGCCCACCTACCAGCACGCCGCCGATCGCGGCCTCGATATATCTGCTGTGGCTGTCGTCAGGATCTCCAGGCAGCCCGCGCCGCGTCTCGACCGGATCGCAGCCCCGGGCCAGGATCGCCACGCCGTTCCAGCTCTTCTGGCCGTGCCAAATCGCGCCATAGCCCAAGTCCCGGATCGCCGCTTCCGGGAATTTCTCGTCGGGCGCTTTCAATTCCTGCAGGCACACCACGTCGGGCGCGCTCTCGGCGAGCCAACGCAGCAGCACCGGCAGGCGTCCGTTGACGCCATTCACGTTGTACGTCGCGATCCGCAAGCCACATCCTCCTCGCCCGACAAGACATGTGGCGGGCAAAGGGTTCCCATTCCGCCGGTTGACCCGCCTCGCGCCCACGCTTAGGGGGCGGCTGCGTGGGTCCGTAGCTCAGTTGGTAGAGCAAGCGACTTTTAATCGAGAGGTCCCGGGTTCGAATCCCGGCGGACCCACCAAGGAAGTGTGACGCAGCATCATAACTGCGCCGCGGCAGCTGGGCATCCCCGGAGCGGATGGAATCAGGTCGGCCGAACCTCATATCGATGCACGCCGGCCCCGATGACAATCGCCTTGTCGGGTCGACCGTCCAACGACGCTGGTTTTGCCGACGACGACGAAGGGAGTATCAATTCAGCGACGGCACCAGCCGGCACATGCGCCTCGCGTCGCGGTTCCCGTAAACGCCTTGCTGGTCAGCTGCGCCTCGCCGGGCTTTTTGGGGCCAACGTCGAACCAGTCTCCCAGCCCGAAATCGACCAGCCCATCGACCGCGCGGCTTTCGAGATAGCGGGTGTAGCGCTCCATCGCGGCGTAATTGTCGGCGAGGATCGTCGCGTTGCCGTAGAAGCGATAGGCCGCCCAAGGCGCCAGCACCATCGACCCCCATTCCCGGTGAATCGCGGAACCTCGTGCTGTCACACAGCGGCGTCACGATGCTTCCGCGCTCACCCTTTCGGAGCATTTCATCCACCACCTTCAGGCACGCAATCAGATTAATGCCCGTTGATCCGCCCACGTTGCCTCCCAGTATCTGGGATAGCGCGTGCATTGCGCCGATCGAAGCTGCATCGTTCGCCACGATCATGCGGTCCATCACACCCGGCACGAAACTTGACCACCCATGCCGACGTCATCAATCCGGATCTGCTCACCTTGGTCCGGACCTGATAGGAATGCGGCGGCGGGCCTCATCCCTGCCGCCGGCCAGACAGAGAGGGCGCATGACGTCGTGTATTCATAGCGCAACGATCAACGACGTAACCCCCAGCGCGCGGGGCTGCGAGGAATGCCTGAAGATTGGCAGCCCATGGCTGCACCTCCGCATCTGCCGAACCTGCGGCCATGTCGGCTGCTGCGACCAGTCTCCCCATCGCCATGCCACCGCGCATTTCCACGCCACGCGTCACCCGATCATCGAAGGCTACGATCCGCCCGAGGGCTGGGGCTGGTGCTATGTCGACGAAGTCGAGATCGACTTGCCGGACCAGACGCCGCAACGCGGGCCCATCCCGCGGTTCTATTGAGACGAAGGCCGCGCGCAGTTCGCGGATTTTATTGTAGTTGGCGCAGGCCGGGCGATTGTCCAGAAGACGGTTCCAGGCGAGCGGCGAAAGGGTAGGCGTCATGTCGAAGCAGCGTTCGGACAAGCCCGAGATCAAGCCCTTCGCGGGCCCGGCGGGCGGCTGGGGCTCGGTGCGTTCGCTCGCCGAGATCCTGCCGCGCGAGCGCGTCACGCCCGATGCGCTGCTCCAGCTCGCGCGCCAGAACAAGCCCCATGGCTTCATGTGCACCAGTTGCGCCTGGCCCAAGCCCGCCGATCACCATCCCGCCGAATTCTGCGAGGAAGGCGCGAAGGCGACCGCGTGGGAACTGACCACGCTGCGCACCACGCCGGAATTCTTCGCGCAGCATACGCTGACCGAGCTGCGCGACTGGAAGGACTATGACCTCGAGCAGCACGGCCGACTGACCCATCCGCTTCGCTACGATGCAGCCACCGACAAATATGTCGCGTGCAGCTGGGAGGAGGCGTTCGACGCCATCGGAACGGCTCTGCGCCCGCTCGACCCCAAATCGGTCGCTTTCTACTCGTCGGGCCGCACCTGCCTCGAGGCATCGTACATGTACGGGCTGATGGCGCGGATGTTCGGCAATCAGAACCTGCCCGACAGTTCGAACATGTGCCACGAATCGACTTCGGTCGGGCTCAAGGCGGCGATCGGCGTGCCGGTCGGGACGACGCGGCTCAAGGATTTCGAGGCTTGCGACGCGATCTTCTTCTTCGGCCAGAATGTCGGATCCAACGCGCCGCGGATGCTCCACGACCTGCGCAGCGCGCGCAAGCGCGGCGTGGAAATCATCACCTTCAATCCGCTCAGGGAACGCGGACTCGAACGCTTTACCAATCCGCAGAGCCCGATCGAGATGCTGACCGGCGGCGAGACGCAGATCTCGACCCAATATCATCAGGTGAAGGCCGGCGGCGATATCGCCGCGATGCTGGGGATCGCCAAATTCGTGATCGAATGGGACGACGCCGCGCTCGCAGTGGGCGACCCACCGGTCCTCGATCACGACTTCATCGCGCAGCACACGCATGACTTCCGCGCCTTCGCCGATGCGGCGCGCGCCGCCGAATGGGCCGATATCGAACGCGAGTCCGGACTCGAGCGGTCGGCGCTGGAGCAGGCGGCACGGGTCTACGCGAAGGCCAAGGCCGTGCTCGCCATCTACGGCATGGGGCTGACCCAGCATGTGAAGGGCGTCGAGAATGTCCGCATGGTGGTCAATCTGCTGCTGTTGCGCGGCAATATCGGCAGACCCGGCGCGGGCCCGACGCCGGTGCGCGGCCATTCGAACGTCCAGGGCCAGCGCACCGTCGGCATCACCGAGAAGACCGAACTGGTGCCCGTCGACAGGCTGAAGGAACTGTACGGCTTCGATCCGCCGACCGAAAAGGGGCTCGACACTGTCGAGACCTGTCGCGGCGTGATCGACGGATCGGTGAAGGCAGTGATCGGCCTCGGCGGCAATTTCCTGCGTGCAGTGCCCGAGACCGCGGCGATGGAGGAAGCCTGGCCGCGCCTCGATCTGTCGGTCCAGATCGCGACCAAGCTCAATCGAAACCACCTCTTCGCCGGCAAGATCACCTATCTGCTTCCCTGCCTCGGCCGGATCGAGGAGGATGTTCAGGAGACCGGACCACAGGCGGTCTCGACCGAGGATTCGACCAGCTGCATCCACGGCTCGCGCGGCAAATCGAGGCCTGCGAGCCCTCATCTCCTGTCCGAGCCGCGCATCGTCGCAGAGATCGCCAAGCGCATCCTGCCGCCCAATCCGCGCGTCGATTGGGACAATTGGGTCGCCGATTATGGGCGGATCCGCGATGCGATCGAGGCGACGTACCCGGCGATCTTCAGGGGCTATAACAAGCGCCTGTTCACGCCCGGCGGCTTCTGGAAAGGCAACAAGGCGGCCGAACGCGTCTGGCAGACGCCGAGCGGCAAGGCCGAGTTCCTCGCGCCGACCGGGCTGAGCGCGACGGGGTTCGCCGACGCGGAAGGACGCTTCCGGCTGATGACCCTGCGCTCGAACGACCAGTTCAACACGACGATCTATGGCTATCACGATCGCTTCCGCGGCGTGAAAGGCACCCGCGACGTGCTGTTCATCAACCGCGAGGACATGGCCGCTACAGGCGTTTCCGAAGGCCAGATCGTTGCATTGGAGAGTGACGCGGGAGACGGCAAGCTGCGCCGCCGCGAGGGCCTGATCGTCACCCCCTACGACATCCCGCGTGGTTGCCTCGGCGCTTATTATCCGGAAGCGAACGTGCTGATGCCGGTCGAGCATCATGCCGAGCAGAGCCATGTTCCCGCGGCCAAATCGGTACCCGTGCGGATTCGGATTTGACCGCTGCGCGGACTCTCGCATTCGCACGGATCGGCGCCGATGGCGGTGCCGATGTGGAAAGGCGCGCGATCGCCGAGGAAGTGCCGGTGGCGATCGAGTGCAATGGCCTTGGTTATGCCGTGCTGATGGCCAGCCCCGACGACCTGCTCGACCTCGGTTATGGCTTCGCGCTGACCGAGCGGCTGATCGACGAGGCCGGCGACATGCTCGACGCCGAAGTGCATGCGCTCGAACACGGCCTGATCCTGCGCCTCACCTTGTCGCAGCGCGCGGCGATCCGCGTGTCGGACCGGGTCCGCCATCGCACTGCCGATTCCTCCTGCGGATTATGCGGGATCGAGAGTCTCGAACAGGCGATGCGCCCGCTGCCGCCGCGGTCAGCGCACTGGGCGGGTGAGGACCAGGCGGTATTCGCTGCGCTGCAGGCACTCGAGAAGACGCAGCCACTCGGCGTTGCGACACGCGCGGTGCACGCGGCCGCCGCCTGCACCGAGGCCGGTTCCATCCGCCTCGTGCGGGAGGATGTCGGCCGCCACAACGCCTTCGACAAGCTCATCGGAGCGATGCTGCGCGAAGGGCTGTCCTGGGATCACGGCTTCGCCTTGCTCACTTCGCGTTGTTCGTACGAGCTGGTGGAGAAAGCCGCTTTATCGGATTGCCCCATGCTCGCCACGATCTCCGCTCCGACCGCCCTCGCACTGGCGCGCGCCCGGACGGCCGGGCTCGAATTGCGGGTGCTCACCCGCCCAGACGCCCTGCTGCGGCCGATCGCATGAAACTGCTCGGTGCCATCCTCGCCGGCGGCCGCTCGCGCCGCTTCGGCAGCGACAAGGCCGAGGCCATGCTCGACGGACGGACGCTTCTCGCGCATGTCGCGGACGCGCTCCGTCCGCAATGCGATGCCCTTGTCCTCTGCGGCCGAACGCATCGCGAAATGGCCTCTCTGGAAGATCGCCCACGTGCCGGTCTCGGTCCGCTCGGCGGCTTATGCGCAGCCTTGGCATATGGGCAGCGGGCGGGTTTTGCGGCAGTGCTCAGTGCGCCCTGTGACTCCCCGGACCTGCCGCGCAACCTTCATGATCGGCTGTCGGGGGTCTCGGGACCCGCCTATGTCGCCGATCTTCCGGTGGTCGGCCTCTGGCCCTGCGCGCTGGCGGAGGCACTGCATTCATGGCTTCAGGCGAACAATGATCGTTCGCTCAACGCCTGGGCGCGTGCGGTGTCAGCGACCCCCGTCGAAATCGCGCATCAGCTGGGCAACATCAACACGCGCGATGACCTGATGGCATTCGAACGGCGAGATATATTCCTTCATTGAGGCTGGCTGAATGGATGTTCGCGAACGCATCCCGCATAATCGTATATGCGAGTGCGAAAATATGCACCCGATCGGCACAGGCTTGATCAACAAGCAAGCGCCCAAACTGCCGGTAACAGAAACGCCCCACCAGCTGGCATCGGATAGAAGGGTGCAGAGATCACCTCAGAATCGCCCACATTTTCATTGGTCAGGCGAGTATATCGCTCAAATCGGGGAACCGGGCCTTTAGGCATCGAATATATCAACAGGGAAGGCGACCCGCGCAGCCATGCTATCGAAGAATGATCAACTATCGATCCATCCTCCGAAACTTGGCCAATCCAAGCGTCGACACGGATCAACCGATGACATCGCGCATCTCCCGAATCGCAAATCGCCTTGGACAGCTTCGACGGGTTGCGGCTGCGGATGGATGATCGGATCGATTCCGCGGCTGGTACACGGTTCCTCGCCGGAAGCGTTGGAATCGTGAAACCGGCAAGGGATCGCCGCAGTGCATGCGGCGATCCCCTGGTCTTCGAAGGCCGCAATCAGAACTTGGCGCGGACGCCGAAATTCACCGTGCGCCCGAAGGTGTGGATTTCGGTGAATTCACTGCGGGTTCCGGCAAAGGACACCTGGCGCTGATCGAGCAGGTTCACCGCCTGGACGAAGAGCTCGATATTCGGCTTCACCCGGTAGCTGGCGCCCAGGTCGACGATGCCGAAACCCTTCTGATAATAAGCGACGACATCCTCGGCGGTGGGAAGCGAGGTGACCAACGCCCCGGCATCGGTGATATAGTCGCTGCGATAGGTATAGCTGAGATTGATCTCGAACGGTCCGGTCTCGAAGAACGGCGTGATCGAGTAGCTGACATCGGAAACGCCCTGAATGCCCGCGGTCTGCAGGCCGACACCGGCCCGGTTGAGCTCGAGCTTCGTCGTGGCGAAAGTCGCCGTCGCGGTCACACCCAAGCCGAAGGGCAGCTTGTTGGTGTAGCCGAACTCGACGCCCGAGATCCTGGCATCGCCGACATTGGTGGGCGTGGCGACCAGGATATCCACCGGCAACGTCGATCCGTCCTTTACGGCGAAGGCCAACGTGCGCGTCTCGAAGTCGGATGCGACATAGTCGCTGATGTCCTTGTGGAAGGCAGCAGCCGTGAACGCGCCGAACTTGTTGAAATACCATTCGAACGAGACGTCGAAATTCCATGAGGTGTAAGGGCGCAGATTGGGATTGCCCGCCGTGGCCTGCAGGTTGATCGTCGGGTCCGCCAGTGCGGCGGCGCCCTGGTTGTAGATGCTCGTCACGGTCGCGCTGTTGGTGTTGATCGAGTTGCGTAGCTCTGAAAGCGACGGTCGCGTCATCGTCTTCGCCACGCCGAGCCGCAGCTGCACATTGTCGGCGAACTTCAGCATCGCATTCGCGCTGGGCAGCCATTCAGCATAGCTCGCGCGCGTGGTCGTCGGGGTGACATCGGTGGTCACGCCGCCCTTGCCATCGGGAACCGGCGACACGGTGGTACCGCGCACGTCGGTGCGGGTGCGCACATAGCGCAGGCCGAGATTGCCGGTGAGCGGAACGCCGCCCGCGTTCGCCTCGAAATCGAGGCGGCCATAGCCGGCCGCGATCTTCTCGCCGATCCGATAGGAGTTCTGAAGGTCGGCAGCGGTAGGCGCCAAATCATAGGCACTCGGGTTCACGCCGTCGAATTCGCTGCCCAGCATATAGTTCCGGTTGAACAGGCCCCAATCGACATTCGCCCAAGCCTGACGGTTGACGATCGACTGGTCGAACGCGTTGGACGGCACCGGATAGCGCAGAAAGGCATCGGTTCGCGCCGCACCCGGCCGTAACGCGGCGCTGTTCCGGTCGCGGCGCTGATAGTCGCGGTAACGATCCGAATATTGCCCGCCGAAGCGCAATCCTGTGAAGGTGAAGCCGCCGATGCCGAGATCGAGGTCGCGCCCGACGTTGAGGATGGCAGTCTTGTCCTCATCCTTCGAATTGATCGGGCGCACCGCGAAGCTCTCGAACACCATGCCCGATGCGTTGGTCAGATCTAGATCGGTGAAGAGCGAATTGACCTTGCCGTCCTTCAGCACATCGTTGCTGAAGTCGAAGGTGAGGTTGCCACCCGCGGCGTTAGGAGTGCGATATTGCACGCGCTGGATCGGCGTATCGAGATCGCTGGTCGCGCGCGCATAGCTGAAGCGCGGCTCGATCCGCCAGCCTGCCAGATCGAGCTTCACTGTACCGTTCAGCTGCAAATTCTGGTGCGACTGGTCCATATATTCGGCATAGTTGCGGATCCGCGCACCGCGGATCGTGCCCGCCAGCAGCCGCCCCTCCCTCACCACAGCCGTCGCCGGATCCAGCCGCGCGATCTGGCTCGGGATGTAATAGGTCAGGCGCCGTTCGGTCGTCTCGTTGTTGAACTGCGAAAAGAGACCGTCCAGTTTGACCTCGATCCCGGGCGCTGGGCGCCATTGCAGGCCGGCCACGGCGCTGATCCGCTCGCGATTTTCCAGCTCGAGATAGGGCTGGGCGTCGCCGGGCGCGCGAATCGTGCCAAACCCCGGGACCGGGGTGTCCTGCCAGCCGAGACGCAGGCGATCGAACTGCACGTTGCGCTTCGTGTAGGAAACGCCGGCGAGCACGCCGAAAGTATGCGCGCCGTTGCGCCAGCCGGCGGAGATCGAGCCGTTGGGCTGGAGCTTGTCAGTGCGCTCTTCATAGCCGCCATAGAGGCTGGCCGCGACGAAGGACTTGCGGTCGAGCGGCTTGATCAGGCGGATATCGACGGAAGAGCCGATCCCGCTCTCGATCAGATCGGCGGTCGGCGACTTGGTGACGACGACGCTGTCGATCAGCGTAGCCGGCAGCACCTGAAGCCGGAACTGGCGGCCCGACTGGCCCGAATTGCGGATATTCTCGTTGTACGCCAGCGGCATGCCGTCGAACGTCACCGCCTGGAAGTTGGGGCCAAGCCCACGCACGCTGATGAACTGGCCTTCGCCAGCTTCGCGGACGATCGTCACGCCGGGAACGCGCTGCAGCGCCTCGGCGATATTGAATGCGGGCAGCTTGCCGATATCCGCGGCAACCACGGCGTCAGAGATCGAATCCGCATTGCGCTTCACGTCGAGCGCCCGCTCGACGCCGTCGGAGAAGTTGGCGGTGACGACGATTTCCTCGTCCTCGTCAGGCTCTTCGCTCGCGCTGGTCGGCGTTTGCCGGGCGGCTGCGGTCTGCGCGCGTACGATCAGGGCGCCCGATCCGTCCCGCACCACTGTCAACGGCTTGCCGGCGATCAGCCGGCGGAGCGCCGTCTCGGCGTCGAACTGGCCCGAAAGCGCCGGCGCCCTCAATTGGGCCACGGCGTCGCGAGTGAACAGGATGTCGCTGCCACTCTGGCGCGCCAGCTGCTCCAGCGCACGGTCCATCGGCTGTGCGGCGATCGTGATGCGAACCCGGCGCGCGTTGCCCTGCGCCTCTGCGGTCGTCGCCATGGCGAGTGCGGAAAGCGTGAGCGCGAGCGCCGCCGATCGGCAAAGCTGCCGCTTTAGACTGGTCATGATTTCAGTACCCCGTGCCGCGCTCCTCGCGAGCGCCCGGATCCTCGACGACCGCGGGCAGGATTTCCCCACCCCATCCGCGAAAATTATTTTCCGCTGGCCGCCGTAATACGGATGGCCTCGCCGTCCGAGGACGCGCGGACCGGCAGCAGCAGCGCGAGAGACCGGGCAAACGCTTCCGGATCGCCCACGCGATAGACCCCGCTCACGCGCATCGCCGCGGCCTGTGGATCGGCGATCACCAATGCCCGTGTCGTATAGCGGTTCATCTCGATCGCCGCATTAGCGAGTGTCTCGTCCCGGAAGGCGAGCCGGCCGCTCTGCCAGGCGATCAGGTCGTCGAGCTCCGGCCGGTCGAGCTTGTCCGGCCGCCCGGTCCCCATTGCGATACGGCTACCGGGGGAAAGCGACACGGGGGCCCCCGGGGCGTCGATCCGCGCGCTGCCCTGGATCGCGGTCAACGCCACTGCATCGCCATCGCGGCGCAGATCGAGACGGCCGGCCTGCGCAATCGCGCGTCGTGCTCCCATTTCGATCACGAACGGACGGGAATCGGCAGCGATATCCAGGTCCGCTCGCCCCATGCCGAGCGACAGCATGCGTACATCGCTGCGGGTCCGGAAGCGGATCCGCGTATCGGTATCGAGCATCACCCGGCTGCCGTCTTCCAGCATCAACCGGCGTTGTTCGCCGATCCCGGTCTCGTAGACACCGGCATGCGCCTCCCGCCAACCAAAGGTCGTGGCACCCGCAACGATCACTGCCCCGCCTCCCGCCAATATCATGCGGCGCGACATGCGCGGACGATCGGGCTCGGCAGCCAGAGGCCGATTGCGCAAGCCGCCAACGGCGTCCCAGATCGCAGAGGCACGTTCGAACGCGTCCTGGTGCGAAGGATCGGCCTTGAGCCACCCCCGAAACTCCGCCTCGTCTTCGGGCGCGCGATCGTCCGCGTGCAGTCGCGCCAGCCACTCTCCCGCCTGCCGGTTGGCATTTTCCGGCTCACTGCGGAAGATCACGTCACCAATTCTCCATCCAATCGGTCAGATGCGCCATCGCCCGGGCGATATGTTTCTCGACGGCGCTCTGACTGATCCCGAGATCCTGCGCGATCTCTCGATATTTACGGCCCTCCAGCCGGTGCATCAAGAAAATCTCGCGCGTGCGGGGGCTCAGTTGCGCCACGCCTCCCCTCAGGCGTTCGAGGCGATGGCGGACTATCAATATCTCGTCCTGCAGTGGGCGGAGATCCGCGATGGCTTCTGCGGCGACAGCGGCGTCCGTCACCAGGGTCGCGCCGATGCGTCGCTCGCGGCGATATGCGTCCAGGCCGCGGTTGACGGCGCTGCGCGCCAGGAGCGCAGCGGGGTTCTCCACCTGCGTCTGCCGCACCGCAATCCCGATCCAGGCATCGTGGAGAAGGTCCTCCGCGTCGTCGCGACGCGTCATGCGCGCTATCTGATCGCGCAGCCGAGCCCAACCGGATCCCAGCACTCCCTCGCAGGCGATCTTGCTCACTCTCATGGTAAGTCAGCTAGGAACCGGCGAATACGGTTTGATGACATCTCCGGGTCGCGCGGATGACGGCCATCGAAAAGCGACGGCAGGGCCGGTTACGAATTCAGGGACATCAAACGGACGATGTCCAATATGGGCGAGTGCCCCCTCTCGATTATCGATTTAAGAACCGCGAAAGGTTTATGTGGGGCGAAACGGATAGCGACAACAAACTCCACTTCTGCTTCGCTACCGCTTGCTCTTGCTGAAAAATGGCATCGTGGCGGCCTGCTTCATCCAGGAAGCAATTTGGAGTTCGTCGATATCATCTACCGACGCCAGCTCCACTCCCCGTGCGGACTTGCCCATACCGATCGGCGTGACCGGCGGTGCAGGCAGCAGCTCCGCACCGCGTATAAACATCAGTTTCACGTGACCAACGAAGGCGCCGGACGAAAAGCACCAACCGCCGCCCACGCCGTAATACGCCATCCCCCACTTCACCGCGCGTCGGAGGCCCGGCAACGCTTCGGCAGCCAAGGCATCGATGCGCTCGGCAACATTGCGCTGCGGTTGGGGTAAAGTGGCAATATATGCGAACACCGGCTCGTCGCCCTCCGCCGCTTTCGCAGCACTTGCCTTACCTGTCATGGCTACCAGGAGCTGCGCCTCGCCTTCGCGGTTCGCGAACTTATCTACGGGCATTCCACTCTCCCCTTTCGAACGACGCCTCAGCTTTCGCGGGTCTACGCGCCGATCGAGGAATCCACTATAGCCGGTCCACCCCAGTCTATACTCGCAGACCGCCTGAATGACCGGGCGATTTTGAAGCCGCCAGGACGAAGTTCGAAATCCCTGAGAGGGGACGCGCATGCCGCGACCAGCGGCGATCACGCCGTCGAGTGGAAACAAATTCACCGGCGCTACCGGGGTTGTCACATAGGAGATCGTTTCGTCATCGTTACGTCATCGCACGGACCCCGGGAAGTCATTGCTGCACTGCAATGCGGCGCGACACCATTCGGGGAAATCGATCATGAACCGTTCTGTAATCGCGCTGCTCACCTCCGTTGCGAGCGTCACGCTCGTGCCTGCGCTCGCGCATGCTCAGGAGGCCGCTCCGGTCAACGAGAAAACGGCCGCGGATGGCGAGGTAGAGAACGGTGCAGACATCGTCGTCTATGGTTTCGGCGAGACGCGCCAGATGCAGACCGTCAGCGAGGCGGACATCGCGCTGCTCACCCCGGGCACGACTCCGCTCAAGGCGATCCAGAAGCTGCCCGGCGTCAACTTCCAGTCGTCGGATGCGTTCGGCGCCTATGAATGGTCGAGCCGTATCTCGCTGCGCGGGTTCAACCAGAACCAGCTCGGCTTCACGCTGGACGGCGTGCCGCTCGGCGACATGACCTATGGCAATTACAACGGCCTGCACATCAGCCGCGCGATCATCTCGGAGAATCTCGGCGCGGTGACCGTCAGCCAGGGCGCGGGCAATCTCTCGACCGCATCGGTCAGCAATCTCGGCGGCACACTGATGTTCACCTCGCGCGATCCTTCGCGTGAGATGGCCGTGGCGGCATCGGGCACCTATGGCAGCGACGACACCTACCGCGGCTTCGTGCGGCTCGAGAGCGGTGACATGGGCGGCGTGCGCGGCGCGATCAGCTATGGCTATCTCAATACCGGCAAATGGAAGGGCGACGGCGAGCAGCGCCAGCACCAGGTCAACGCAAAGCTCGTCGCCGATGTCGGCGATGGGCGCATCACGGCCTTCGTCAATTTCTCCGACCGGCGCGAAAACGACTATCAGGACATGTCCGCCGAGATGATCGGGCGGCTGGGGCGCGACTGGGACAATTTCGCTTCGGATTGGAAGACCGCCTATGCCGTCGCCGCAATCGCCAACAATCAGGCGTGGCAGGCAGCGGGTAGCATTGGTACGCGGCCGTTCCCGACCTATGGCTTCACTTTTCCGGCGCCGGTCGGGACGCTCGACGACGCCTATTACGATGCGGCCGGCCTGCGTCGCGACTGGCTGACCGGCGTGACGTTCGAGACGCCGCTGAACGAAAAGGTCCGCGTCAAGCTGCAGGGCTATTACCACAACAACCACGGCCAGGGCTTGTGGTGGACGCCCTATACCCCGACGCCGGGCGGCGCGCCGATGTCGGTCCGCACCACCGAATATGACATGGATCGGCTCGGCGCGATCACCAGCCTCGTCGCCGAACTGGGCGCGAACACCGTCGAAATCGGCGGCTGGTATGAGAATAACGACTTCCGGCAGGCGCGCCGCTTCTACGGATTGGCGAATACGCTGTCGGGCTCGTCGCGCGACAGCCTGCAGTTCCAGCACGATCCCTTCTTCACGCAATGGGACTATGACTATGGGACCGAGATCCTCCAATATCATGTGATGGACCGAGTGGATCTCGGCGCGTTCACCCTCTCGGGCGGGTGGAAGGGCGTGCGCGTCAGCAACCGCGCCAATGCGATCGTCGCGGGACCGCTCTCCTCCGGGCGCATCGCCTCGCAAGACTGGTTCCTGCCGCAAGTCGGCGTCCTGTTCCGCGTCACCGACAATGCCGAGCTGTTCGCCAACTATACCGAGAATTTCCGGCCGTTCGTCTCCGCCGGCACGTCCGGGCTGTTCGCGACCAGCCCGGCCAGCTTCGTCGCGAGCGTCGACGACCTTCGGCCCGAGCGTTCGAAGACGATCGAAGGCGGCGGCCGCTTCCGCTCGGTTAGCTTCCAGGGCGTGCTTGCCGGCTATCATGTCGACTTCAGCGATCGCCAGCTCGGGGTCCAGGTCGGCGCGCCGATCGAAGGGCGCCCTTCCGAACTGCAGAATGTCGGCTCGGTGCGGTCCTGGGGTGTCGAGGCATCGGGCACGCTGACCCTCATGCGCGGCCTCTCGGCGACGGCTTCCTATGCCTACAACCACTCGACCTATCGCGACGACGTGCTCAACGGCGTGACGATCATCCCGCTGGAGGGCAAGACCGTCGTGGATAGCCCGCGGCACATCGCCTCGGGGGAAGTCGCCTATGATGGCGAGCTGTTCTTTGGCCGCGTCGGCGCCAATTACATGTCGAAGCGCTACTACAGCTATCTCAACGACGTGTCAGTCGACGGGCGCGTCGTCGTCGACGCCAGCATCGGCATCAAGGTTCCGGCCGGCGTCGGCTTCCTGTCGGGCTTCGCGCTCGAAGCCTCGGTGACCAACCTGCTCGACAGGGATTATATCGGCACGGTGGGTTCGGGCGGTTATGGCAATAGCGGCGACGGCCAGACGCTGCTGCCGGCCGCGCCGCGCCAGCTGTTCGTAACGCTACGGAAGGGCTTCTGACGCATGAGGGGAGAGCTGGGCTGATTTTCGGACATCTGCGTTGGTGGTGAGTTTTGGGACTGTCCGGATCGCGGCACCCATGGCACCATCGGAAAACCGCTTGCATGGGCGACCACAAGCCCGATGGAACCAGGGAGAGCTGCGGTGAAGACAATGGCTCGAGCCTTCACGATCGGCGCGACATCATTGCTGCTTGCCGTCTCGTCAGGCATCGCCGCCGCTTCCGCGCAGACGAGCCGTGCTGAACCAGCCGATCCGTCTGGATTTTCGAGCGGCGCAGATGTCCAGGTCCAGCTACGCCAGATGCTCGCCGAGATGAAACCGGAGCAAGGGTTCATGTGGCGCCCCTTGGTCCGCGACGGTGCGACGGTGGCGGCGATCGAAATATGGAAGAAACCAGGCCGCCCCGCTGTTCACCCCGCCGAGGCGGAATACGCAATCGTGCTGGAAGGTTCAGGCACGCTTGTTTCGGGCGGCACCCTGGCCGATTCAAAGGTCAGCAATGCCAATTTGGTTGAGGGAAGCCGAATCGAGGGCGGCGCGACAAGGCCACTTGGTCCGGGCGACGTCCTCCTGATTCCCGCAGGCGTACCTCACTGGTTCGGGATCACCGGCGACCGGCTGGTCCTGCTGGGAATCAAATTGCCCGGTGCGAAATGACCGATCCGGCGCGACCGCATTGGCGACTCTCAATAATCTAAACGGCCGTTTCCAGGATGCACTCCGATCGTTTTGAACGACCGCTTTCGGATGCAATCAACTCATTCGAACTGACGTGCTCCCCAAAACTCCTCCAGTCATAACTGGAGTCCGGGGTTGTGATCGTGCCCTTGCGGGCGGATCTGCACAAGCTTCCTGGCGCGTCGAGAAGGGCAGACCCACCCGCTTCAAGCCGGCACGACCAGGTTAAATCTCGCCAAACGAACGCTTTGTTATTTACGGTGGATATCAACTTCTGTAATCTCAACTTGGGTGGGAAATTCATATTCTACTCGAGTCGCGTTCTTGTAGCGGGAGATACTCTCGAGGGGGCTAGGATGCGAAGAATTCTCATTGTCTGTCTTGCGCTTTTCTCTGCCGGATGCGCCGAACGGGGCATGATCGGCCTCGGCGACAAATCGGCCGTCGAAACACCGGTTTATGGCGCCAACAAAGTCTGGTTCATGAAACCGGATGAGACGACGACTGGCGCCATTGACGGTAATCGCTATTCGGACTTGGTCGACGCCTATCAGATAGCGGCAGAACTAAAATCCGATGGACGGCTGACCGGCCTCCGCCGCTCGATTCAAAATCGGCAACCGCTGAGTATTGTCGTTTCAGGCGCCTATGTTCCGGCAACCCTGAAACAGTGCAACGGCCGCTTGAGTGATTTCATCTTCGGATCCGATGGAAGGGACATTGCCGTCCTGCTCGATATCACCAGCGGGGAAAGCGAACTTTCGACCATTGCGGTCTGGTACCAGCGCGGCGTGAAGCCTGACTCGCTGCTCAACTTCAACAACCTGCTCGTTTACAGCAACGACGCGTGGGACGCCAAATTCGCGCCGCTCTTCCGTCTGCGATTGGTCGACGTGTCCTCGGAGAGGAATACCGCGGTTCGCGAAATGCTCGACAGAGCCAATTCCACAGGCGCCTCACTCTCGGGCCTCGCGGGAGCGCCCGGCGCGGGCCCTTTGCTTGCGCTGGCCACGCAAGCGGCGCAATCGGTCTTGGCCAATGAGAAGAACAAAACGCTCGTCGATTTCACGTTTCAATTATACGGCGGACATCTGCTGGCGGAGTCCGGCGGCGTGCCGCTCGGAGTCCTGCAGACGGGCGGGCTCGTCGTCTCGGCGGTACCCTGCAATCAATCGGTGACCTATTGGGAAAATCCGCTTAAGTTCGACCATCGCACTGCCAGGATCCGCAAGGGAGCGAGCATCGAGGCCGTGCCCTATCTTTTCGCGACAGTGATCGGCGCCGACCTGGCAGTCCCCCAGATCGTGCGCGACCGCTCATCTGCGATCATGCAGCGGCTGACTGATCCCCAGGTCGCGCAACGCGAGATCGGCGAAGCGACTCGCGATGCAACCCGTCTCGAGCAATCACTCGAAGCGCTCAGTGTCCGGGAGCGCTTCCGGCGCGCGCCATCGGTCGAGTCATTCAAGACATTAGTGACGGCAACCAAAGGGCAATGGTCGTCGATGGACCTCAGCCTGCAGCTGTTCTTCCTCAACGCGTTCTATCAGGTGACCGGACGAACGCTCGACACGGCAGCGGCCTATGAAACTTGGCTGGACAACTGCCCGGGCGCTACTTTCAACACGGAATCGATGAAATTCTCGATCGACGATTCCATCGGGACCGATCGCAAGAAATGCTGGCCCTGAGGATCTGTGCGATCGCGCTGGTCCTCGCCGCCGGTGGCTGCATGTCACTGCCGAGAGGAATGGCTTATATGGATGACGGCTCCGTCATGCTCAATTTCGAGCCATCGGTAGCGCTCGGCGCAATCGCGGCCGACGCCGATGTCGGCGACTATATCAACCGTGTCGGGCAGGAAGCTGAATCCGAAGGCGGTCCGCACGGTGTGACCTACATGGTGAATGCCATGCCGCAGCGGCTCGTGCGGGTGATGCGCACAAAGAATGGGCGCGCCATGACCTTCTATTACACGGTGGTTGAAATACCCTCGGGAGCGAACCGGCGCCTTCAGCTGCAGCCTGTCGTCGCATGGCAGGACAGCCTCGGCGGCGACAGATTGAATGCCGTAGCGGTCGCCGACGCCGCGCCGGTGCTGAAGCTCATGAAGGAAGATTTCGAGCGGTTCGCGACAAAAGTGCGACCGGCTATTCCGTGAGCGGCCGGACACGCTCGTCATTCGCCAGTCGGCCGAAACCAACTTCGAGGCGCCGTTCCTCTATCTGCTGTTCGGACAGGATCGCGCTCCGTTGACCGACACCGGCGCAGGGGACTCGAGATCCGCCCGACAGTCGATCGGATAATTGACTCGTACGCCCTTACACGCCTTCCATTTCCCTCCTGGCGGCCCCGCTAGCTCTTGCGAGCCCGGAGGCTTCGCGTCCTGCCGTCGCCGACAGTCTGCCCTTTCGGACAAAATTGAACGTCCGCTAGCTACCAATAGCGGTCGGTTAGACGGAGCATAGGCTAACGGCGGCTTTTTGGGAGCTGTCGACATGTTGGCGGCGCTATTCGACATGCTGGAACTCGTCCGGGCGCACATTGCGGGCAGTTCGCTGGCCGATGACCTCAGGTGCGCGCTGGCGCATCTCGATCAGATCACCGACGAGCAGTGCAGATCGACTGCCGCAGGCAGTTCGGCCAGACCCAAGGACCCCTTTGCCCGACACGTCCGGAACGCCTTCAGAAAGAAACAAGGCTGAGATAGATTCACAACATAGATAATATAACCAAAGTTATACTTGGATAGCATCTTATATCTCTAGTTTCATACTAGGCCATATTCTTACCACAAATCCGTAAACATCTTATTTACTATTGGGTTAACTCCAAACATAATTTGCACATGCCTCTCGCTCGAACTTCGAGTCGCCGACGGGAGACGATGAGCACACAAAAAAATAGGAGTGGACCATGATTCCGATCTTTCGAGCCTCTGCCAGCGCGATTGTCGCGCTCGCAGTCTCTGTCGCCCCGATTCCGGCATTCGCCGCGGTCACCCTTGTCGATCCGACGCCGGCGGCCGATCCCGGGCAGGTTGTTCTTCCCGGAATGCAGGCGACGTGCGACGCCGCGGCAATGGCGCACGACACCGATGGTGCAGGCGGCGACATCTGGTCCGGCCAGGTGGTGCTCGGCCCGGTGACGTGGGTTGCCGGACCTGTGGAAACCGGCACCCACTCGATCACCGACGCGATTGCAGGCACCCTCGTCGGCGCCGGCACCTTTACCCCGGGACATGTCGAAATTCTTGGCGACCCGTATCGCAACGGCGGCAGCGTCAACATGTTCGGGATCAAGCAGGCCGTTGGCGGCCATTATAGCGCCAGCACCTATGATTTCATGGGAACGTTCAAGACGACGTACGCCCATGCGTTCAGCTGCGACATCTTCAAGGCGCTCTATCATCCCGCCGTGGACATTTTCCATCCGGCAGTCGGCATTTACGTGATCGCCGGCGACTTCGGCGATTCCGAGGATGCGATCCGGGGCAATTGCGCCGCCTTCACCAAGCAAGGCGAAGATCCGCTGAACCTCCCGACCTGGTGGGGCGACCCGTTCCATGGCGGCAGCGACGCCAATCCGCACTGCATGTTCCAGGGCACCCCGGCTTACACCGAGCATCACGATGCCTATAATGATCCGCCCGCGTTGCAGGGCAACGAGGCGCAAACCGCGATCAACGTCGACCAGACCAATGTGCTCCGCGCGCATGAAGATGCCGGCGAAGGCTTCGACACCAGCGCGACGCTGATCATCGGCCAGGTCGTGGTCTGCATCTCGCCGAGCAAGACGGGCACGAAGCTGCCGGGCGCCTGGGCCAAGCAGAACGGCTATACCGGCGATAAGTGCACGACCGAGTGGTATAATGGTGGTGCGACTGTCGGGGTTCCGAACCTCAATGACGGCAGCCACAATTGGGTCACGGTTCCGGTGGTCTGATTTTGCCGGCTTACTGACTCGAAAAGCCCCGCCAGATAACACTGGCGGGGCTTTGGATTCCGGCGGTGACCTGGGCGGATCGACATTTGCTGCTGACACAGAGATCGCATGCCCGCCCGGCTGCGCCTCAAAATACTTTGCGAAGTCCGATCGTGATCACGCGCCCCAGCGGGTTCAGCAGATAGGGCTGATACCGTATCGGCGTCAGGCCGTTGCCATCACGAACCCGCTGCTTGGAATCGAGCAAATTGGTCACCGCCAGGGACAGGCGCGCGCCTTTCAGAACCGCGTTGCCCGGCGCCAGCGTGCCAAGATCCGCGAAGAGCCGCATATCGACATTGGTCTGCGCGGAAAAAAAGAGGTCGCTTGGCGATGGCGTTTCGGCCGATCTGATCAGCGTTTCGCTGCGCCAGGTACCGTAAAGCTGCATCCCCACACCCCGACCGGCGAGATTGGCCGAAACCCGTACGGTGTGCCGAGGCAAGCCTCCGCCATATCCAGTCGCTCCCCCGGCCAGCAAATCGATCTCGGGCAGGCCGAGCTGGGCGCGACGCACGCTGCGGAGGATCCAGTTGTGCTCGATGCTGAAATTGAAGCGCGGCCGGCCGTCGAAGGAAAAAGCGCCGTCGGAATCGCTTCTCGAGCCGGCCGCGCGTTCCCGGCTGGGCTTTCCGAGCGAACCATGAAAGTCGATCCGCGAGTGCAATTGGTCGCTATTGTCGTACGCAAAGGCGACCGGCCGGCTGTCGACGAGCGTCAGAATGCCGTTGGCGTCGCGAACGAAGCGATCGGGAAATGCCGTCTGGACCTGCGCGTTGACGGGAGGGAGCGTCGACTGAAGATTTGTGGTTCGCCGGCTGGAATATTCGGCGGTCAGGATAAGATTGGCGTTGTCGAAGGGCAGATAGGTGCCTCCGACCGACCAAATTCTGCGCCTGGCAACGGGCAAATCGGGGTTGCCCCCGGTGATGTAGCGGACCTGGACCGTCTGTCCGGTGACAAAGTCGAAAATACGGTAATTTTCATAGACGACTTGCGGGTCGCTGAGTGTCTGGGCCGAAGGCGCTTGCCGTTGCATGTCGAACGAGCCGCGGAAATTCAGCGATCTGTCCGGTTGCCACGCCAGGCCGACGCCGAAATCCTCGACGGTCCCGATTCGGTTGAACCTGCGGATCGCGCCGTTGAGGTCGAGCTCCAGATTGCCGATTGGCGACTTGTCGCCGAGGAGGGGAATTTGGAGGTTGCCTGAAAGTGCCGCTTCGTTTCGCGTAAATCCCGTCGCGTTCGGTACCGACAGGAACTCCCACTTCGCGTCGAGCCGGTCCGTCCGTACCGTCGCCGTCATCGCGGCGCGCATCGCGCCCGCCGGCAATTCCAAAACCCGCCCGGAGAGCGTGGCCCGCAGGGACGCATTGTCGCTGCGCGAATGCGAAAAATTACGCCGGAGCCCTGTCAGGTCGGCGGGCAATGCTCCGAACGGATTGACCGTGCCGGCGCTGATCGCGGCCTGGAGCGGGATCGGATCGAAAGCCGCCTGGCTATCGGTCCTGGCGGCGAGGTGTTGCCAATTTCCGGCAACGCGCAAATTCCAGCCGCCGATCGGCGTCGTGAAATCGCCGCCAAGTTCGAGATTGGCGTTGTGGCCCTGCTGGCGCAGCGCATCGCCCACGTAGCGCGCGATCCTGACATCGCGTGTGAACGGCGAAAACGGCGTACCGGCCGGCAGCAATAGCGACACGCCCGCAAGGCCCGACTGCGAGTCCGTGTTCGCCCATTCCGCGCGCGCGTTGAGCGAGAGCGCCGTCTTTCCCCATTGCCGCGCAATGTTGCCATTCACCGAGAAGGTACGCTTGCCGGCAGCAAGCGTGCGAAAATCACGAACATCGGTAAAATTGGGTCGGTTGCCATTGGCTGCCAACGCAGCCAGGGTCGGCGCCGCATTGCCGGCTGGAATCGGCGCGACAGTGACTATTTGCCCCGCCAGCGCGCTCAGCGCCGGATCGATCTCCGTTCCCGGGATCGCAGACGCGAAAATATTGCCGCGAGCGTCATAGGGTGCCGTCAATGGCTCGCTGACGATGTCGCGGTCGCTTTCAAACAGCGGATCGACGCGTTCGCTGCGGAAAACCAGGCTGTCGCGGTTGCCGTCCTTCAGCCGCAACAAGTTGATTTCGGCTTTGTAGCTTCGCCCCGCGCCGGCAGTCGCGAAAGTCCCCTCGGCATTTCCGGTGACCTGCCGGTGGTTATTCTTGAGCACCACGTTGATCACTCGCCGGGTTGGACGTTCGCCCAGTCGCCCAGCCACGCGTTGCGGCAACACCTGGATCTTGCGAATTGCCTCGGTCGGGAGGTCGTTTATCGTGTTCAGACCGGTGGTTTCCCGGCCATTGATCAAGACCACGGGACCTTCACCGGACGTATCGGCCGCGCCACCCACCTGATCGAGCAGATCGCCGACGCTGTTGGCGCCGTACGCTGCAATATCTCCTTCGTTGAGTTCGTTTTCCGGAGGGACACCTGGCAACACACCCAGCCGGCGGCCGTAAACGACGATCTCATCAGCGGTTTGCGGCTGCTGATCCTGAGGGCCATCCGTCTCGTCCGCCCTTGCCGGCTGCATGGCCACGAGCCAAAGAGGAAGGCAAAATGTCGTCCTGAGATACCGCGGGCGCCCCATAATTGAAATCTACCAAAGCGTAGATGATTCAACAAGATATATATTGCCCGTGAGATATACGTAGTCGGCGTTACTGATGTCGTTTCGGCACAGAATCCCGGCATGCCAAATTATGACGCGCGCATTGGATCATATAACTAAGGTTATACCTTTTCACTTAAAGATAGACCACACCAACTGGCACTAGATTACCTGTTCAACCGATCTAATGACACCTCGAGCGCACCGATAACGAAGCCCCCTTGCCGTTTTGCATCTGGGACACCGAAACCAATACGCAGGAGTGCACCTCTGCTGGATCAAGCGGGGACAGTGACAGCTCCGACGGTGCTGCCGATCCAGCGACAGGAAACGGACTAGAACAGCTCCCAATTCGTGTCGGGATCGGCATCTCCGGTCTCGAGGAACCAAGCGATCGCGCGATGCGCCTCGGCAGAGGACACGAACCGTTCCGCGGGAAGCTCGATCCGCTCGCCCCCCCACCATATCAGCCCGGGCCCTGGCCCGGCGGGAACGGCCGCGGTCGCATAAATGCGGCTGCGATCGGTATATTCGAGCAACAGGTAATAACCGAGCGCGGGATCCAGCGAGAGATACAGCGTCTGATCGAGCTTGCCCGCGCGATAGGTGAATGCCGACATGCCCGTGACACCGTTCCAGAATTCGGGATCGGCAGTCTCGATCAGATAGGCCAGCCGCGCGCCCTCCGGCACGATGTTCTCAACGGTGCCGCCGTGCGAGAAGCTGATCATCGCCGCCGCGGCCGATAGATGTCAGGGCCCCAGCCCCGCTCCTGCTCGTAATGATACACGCGAAGCTCCTTGATGCCGAAATAGGCAGCGACTGCATCGAGATTACCCTTGCACGATTCGCACGTCGTGCGATCCACGAACAGCTCGACCACGTCCGGAAATGTGCCCAGCTCGCGATGGGCAAGATACAATGCTTCGAATTCGGCATGGGTGAAATGCTGACGTTTGTTGGCATCTGCCGGGCTGGTGGAGGCCAGTCCGAGATGCTGCAGGATTGCAAGCATCGCCGCGCGATCGGCCGAGGTCATCGTCGGCCCATCCTTGAGCTTCATCGTCGAATTCGTCCCCGCGAAATGCTCGTCGCCGACACGCGCCACGGCTACGGTGCCGGTGTCGCCCTTGCCCCCAATATAGGGACCCACGCCCTGCTCGACGCGATAGTCGCGCAGCCGCTGGAACTCACTCTGGAGCTCGCCATCGACGCGAATCGGAATGACAGGCAATTCTCCGCCGGTCATCGGGTCGCGCAGGCGGAACAACGTGCCGAATTCGAGCGGCACGAAAGTGGGGATCGCCTTGGCCGGATTGCTGCTGGTGAACTTGACCTCGGCCAGCCCATTGGTGACTGCCACAACGGTGCCTTCGCCATAGTCCGGATGGATCACGCGCGTGCCCAACTCCAGTTGCTCGGTCGGCTGGATCGGGGGGTGTCGGGGATCGAGCAGATCGACATGGGGGCCAATGGGCAGGTCGCCCGAAGCATGGCGATCACCGGGTTCGTAGCCGAGCATCTCGGTCGTGCCGCGCGCGACGCCCGTCAGGTCCTGCCGCACGCTCGACCGCGCAACGCCGCCGAGAAGCCACGGGAAAGTCTCGCCAAGCCGAGCACGCGCCTGCGGGTCGAGCCCCTTTTTGCGAAGCTGCTGTTCGATATGCGATTCGAACTCGACGGCGCTCGTTTTGCGGAAATTGGCCAGCAGCGGGCCGACCAGATGGCTCTCGGTACGCACCAGATGCAGGATCAGCGGCGATTCGAGCATGAAGCGCTGCAGCCGCGCCTCCGCGGCCGGCGTTAGGCCGGGCACCGTCGGCAACCCGATCTGGTGCAGCTCGGCGAGATGCTCGACCGTCACCCGGAAGGGCGCGCCGACGAACTCGCTGAGGAACGTCAGGCGACGGGTCAGATTCTCGAATTGGCTAGCGCCGCCGCGCACCTCGCGCAGCGCTCGGCGCTCGCGCTGCAGGATCTGTTGGCGCTCGGCCTGAGTGCGCGCGGACAGATATTCCACGATCAGCCCGTGCTGCGGTTCCATCGCATCGAACAGGCCGCGCAGCTTTTCTTGCACTTCGGGGCTGGGTGTCATGGCGATCGCGCGCTCGATCGCCTGACGTGCACGCCCTTGCGGCGTGTCGGCAATATGCAAAGGGTTCTGGGAAAGCTGCTCGGGCGATCCGGGAATGAGCGGCGGCGGTGACGGTGCGGCCACCGCCACGGCCGGCGCTACCGCGGCATGGACGAGCGCGGACTCTTCGGCACTCGGAGTTTCGGTAAGCGGCTTGGCCGTGACCGGCACCTCATCGGCAGTGCGCACCGCCAGAGCGCCTTCCTCGTCCACTCCTGCGCCCGCGCCGGCGCGGCGGAAGCCGAGCTGCGCATTCATGATGTCCATGATGTGCTGGCTGCGGATCGCCTGTTGGTTGCCCGAGCCGGTGCCGGTGGTGAACGGCCCGCCGAGCTCGCCGAGCACCAGATGCGGCGCGGCCAGTTCGGGGCGGCCGGTCTGCGCCGCGAGATGTTGCAGAAAACCTTCGAAAACCACCCCGCGGTTCGCACTGGCATCCATCACCCCGAACGCCTGCTGGCGCCGCGTGAAGTCATAGCCGGGCCCGCCCGGCATCATGCGCGGATCGCCGAACTCGTTGAAATGCTCGACCACATAGCGCTCCCACAGCGCGCGATGGGCTCCGCCGGGAGTGACGTCGACGGTCGGGCCGAAATCCCGGCCGCGCAGCATGAAGGGAAACACTTCGCCGCGCGGCGGGTCCATATGTGCGCGGCTCCGTTTGACTGCATAGGCCTCGGCCGCCTCCACACGCGTCGTCGTGTAGAAAGCGCGCCCGAAATCGTCGCTGGAGCCGCCCTGGATGTGCGAATATTGGATGCCGTGCTCGCGGATCAGCGCGCCGCGGGTGACGGCGCCCGAACCCGGCGTGACACCAGGAGCGCCGTGGAGGAGCAGGATCAGCGGCTCGTCCTTCGCCAGCGTACCCATCGCTATCATATGTTCTCGGGTCGCGGCGATCACCGTGTCGGCGAGCAGCTGCCGGATCGGCTCGGACAGGCTGAGGTCGTTCATCAACAAGTGCAGCCGCGCCATCGAATCCGGCTCACCGACCAGCCCGAGATCGCGGACCATCCGCCGCGACCGAGTCTCGGTGGCGTCGAGCCGGGTGCCGGCATGCGCGATCTCGGGGTCTGTCGACCCCGCCGCGCGCAGGCCCGCAAGGTGCATACGCTGCTGGTCGTTGAGCCCGAGCTGCTCGCCCAGCGCGCGGATCACCGGGCGATCGGCATCGGTGAGTGCCGTCTCGGTCGAACCGCGCTCCAGCGCGCGGCGGGGGCCGGCGGGATCAAGCGCGTCGTGATCGGCAGTGCGCACCGCCGTGCCGCCGGCGGCGGCACGTGCATCGTCGCCAGTCAGCTTGACCATCGCGCGATGATAATCGCCGAGCGTGGCGAAATGCTCGGTGACCCGCACTCCGGTCACCGGATCGGGATAATTGACCCAGAGCGGCCCCTTGGGATGACCGGGGGTGACGCCGAAATCGGTGAAATTGGGCGTGCCGTTGTCATCGAAATGGATCCGCGACGAACGCGCGCCGAAGCCCATGATCTCGGATTCGACGAGGACCACCTGCATGTCGCCACCGATCGCGCTGGGCATGCGCCGCGACAGCCGTGTGCCGCTTTCGCCCGGCCGGTTGGGGTGGAAATGCTCCTGCAGGATCCAAGGCCGCCGCCCGCGTACCAGCCCACCTTGCCCTACCATCCGGCCCTGCGCGCCGACCCCGGTCATCTCGCCGTCCGGCCGGATAGCGGTGACCGCTCGGGGTCCCCCCTGGATCACGACATATTCGTTGGTGTCGGGATTATGGTAGATCGCCGCCTCGCGCGTCGGGTCGGCGGCGAGCAGGCGGCGAAAATTGGCCTCGGCGCCGGCATAATTAGTGGGATCGGGATGCACGATCACCGTGCCTTCGGTGACGCGGCCGATCAGGTTCGGATCGGCGGTGCTCAAGTCGATCTGGACATGCGTGGCGACGAGCGGATTATCGTTGGCCGCGACTGCCCGGCGCGGCGCCTTGCCATCGTCGTCCATAGTGCGGACGGCGAGTTCCTCCTCAGGCGCGGCGCCGCGACGGCGAGCAGGCGCGCCTTGTTGTTCCTCTGGCGGTGCGCGGCTGGGCGGGTGCATGCCCGCCTCATCTTCCGGCGGGGCACGGCTGGGTGGGTGAACCCCCGCTTCCTCCGGCGGCGCGCGCGACGGCGGGCGGCCTCCGGGCATTCCCTCGGGCGGCATTCCGGACTCGCGCCAGCGCTGCAGCCGCGCGCTCGAATCGGCGGCGTGTTCGAACGTGCCTTCGAGAAAGCTCTGGATCCCGCCCTGCGCCGCCGCGCCCCAGATCTCGTCGGCAGCCTGCGCGCTGGTCCCTTCGTAGCGGCCCTGACGACGGTCATAATTGATTTCGGACCAGCGCGACGCGGCATTGCCGATTCCGCCGCCCAGCGTGCGGCCAAGCAGCCGGGTGCCGAAATTCTCGCTCCACGCCTGGCCGCGCATTCCGCCGAAGCGCGTGGCGACGTCCCCCACGCGGCCGCGCCGAAGCGCCTCGCTCGTGCCCGACAGCCGCCCGAGCCCGCCTGCCCCCAAGCTGACTGCCCGCGAAGTCAGCCCCGTGGCGAGACTGCTCATCACCCCACCGCCGAAGCCACGCTCGGCTCCGCGCCCGATATTGGAGAGCCATTCACCGCGGTCCCAGGCGCGATCGTCGAACGCAGCGGTGCCGGCGCCGCTGAATGCGCCCGCCGCACCGCCGATCACCACTTCCTCCGCCAGGGTCACGGTGCGGAAGCCCGCGGTCGAGATCAGCCTCGAGCCCAGCGCGCCGCGGAGCGCGCCCATCCCGCCGGCGCGCGCGATGTTGAGCCCCGAGGCGAGCCCCGCAGTTGCCGCCTGCACCACCGCCAGTCCAAAATCGCGCCCGGCATCCTCATAGCCGTAGCGCCCACCCTTGATCGCCCAGCTCGCCGCCATGCCGAGCACGCCGGCACCCAAAGTGGTCAGCACCGGGATCCAGAACGACGCCGCCGCGCCACCGGTCAATGCGGTGGAGAGCACCGCCGCGGCGACGACCAGCGCCGTGGTGATGGCGTTGGCGATATTGTCGGTGGCGGTGCGATACGCCTGGGCGTTCGACTGGTTGGTCGCCATCAGCGCGCTGAACCCCACCACGCTGTCGCCCTCGGCGGGGGCGAAATTGCCGCGCTCGTCGAAGCGCCCGGCACGTACCATCACGCCCTCGCGATTGCGGAAACGCAGATTGCCGCGTGCATCGAAGTCGCTGACATGCTCGGCGTCGCCTTCGCTGACTCCCATCACGCGCATCAGCCGATTGTGCGATGCCTCGAGCCGGCGATACTCCTCGCGGGCGAGCAGTTGCCCCGCCCAACCGGCATTGTCGAGCTGAAGCCTCGACGTCATCCGGCTGACTTCGGCGCGCTCGCGCGGATTGCGCGGCTGGCCCATCGCGAGGACCTGCATCTCGATCCGGTCGTCGCCTGATAATTCGGTGAAATAGTCGTCCGAATGCTCGAACAACCCGAGCCGTTCGTACAGGCCGGGGGTGTGGGTTCGGTCATATTCGGCGACCGCAGCCTGGATCTGGTCGCGGCTCATCCGCCCGAAGGTGCTGCGCAGCAGGCCCTCGTCGGTACCCCAGCGGTCGACGGCGTGCTCGAAGGCAAGCGCGGCCACAGTCGGATCGGTGAGCCCGCGGGTAACTTGCGATTCGATCAGCCGCCCCTCGCGCTCGTCGCTCGCGCCGCGTCGCAGCCGTCCGCCCAGATCGGCGCGAATCTCGGTCAGGGTCCGCCCGGTGTCGCGCCCGCCATTGCGATAGCGATCCCATACCCGGTACATCTCGGCCTCGCGCGCCTGGGCGCGTTCGAGCCGGCTCGGTTCGGCCGCGGGATCGCGCGGATGCGACATTCGCGAATTGGGATCGTCGGGATTGCCCATGTCGTCGTTGAGCTCGGGATCGTCGAGCGCGCGCTCGACTCGCTCGCGATTCGCCCCGCCCGGCCGGCTGTCCTCGACCGCGAGCTGCATGGCGCGAGTATCGGCGGTGCCTGCCCCGGTGCGCGCCAGCGTGGTCAGCAAATCGACCTGCTCCGTACGCAGCGAGGCGGTGTAGAGATAGTCGCCGTCGCTATAGGTGCGCTCCCGGCTCGCCAGTTCGCGCAGCCATGCCTCGCCTCCCGCCGCGCCGTCGGCGCGCACCGCGCCGTCATTGCCGAGCCGCGAGACGGTATTCGCCCATGCGGCTCGACGCCTCGCCTCGCCTGCTTCGGCGCTCTCGAACTCGCCGGTGGCGGTGAGATTGAAATCGCGTGCGCCTTCGAGCCGGCTCGTCCCCGCCTGGCGCGCAAAGCGTTCCATCGCGTCGAAGGCATTGTCGCCGCCGCGCGTGGCATTCTCGTCGAGCGCAGTCGTCACTGCCGCCTCGGTCCGCACCGCGCGCGCCGCCGCGACACGATCGGCGGCGTTGGTCTCGTCGGCGGTGCGCAGCAGCTGGAACATCCGCCGATCGGCGCCTTCCAGGTCGTTTTCGACCGAATCCATGATCTCGGCGGCGCCGGGCAATCCGCGCATTGCCGCCATGTCGGCAGGGCTGAGCGACGTCATCGCCGCCTGGACCTGATCGGCGTTGTTGGTCCATTCGGTTGCCGCCTGGATCTCGGCCAGCGCCCCCGCCGCGCGGTTTCCGAGCAGGTAATTATACACTGCGTCGCCGCTGTAGACCCGCGAGCTCACGCCGGTCAGCAGATTGCCGAAGCTCATATACGTGGCGACGTCGTCCCACAGATTGCCGGGGCGGACCTCGTTATAATATTTGATCACGGCCTGGCCGCGGCGATAGGTGAGCCCGCGCACCAGATCGAGCGTCTGCTCCGGATTTTGCCCGAGCAGCGTCATTTGGGTCATCAGCCCGTCGCCGCGGCGGGTGACGTCGCCGACCACGCTCTCGGCGATCGAGCGAGTCAGGTCGAAGATCTGCTGCTCGCTCTCCGGCGCGGCGGTGTAGTCGTCGGAAAGGTCGACGAATTCCTTGGGGCTCGATCCGGTCCCGGCGGGCGGCTGCGGACTCGTCGAGGCAGCCGGCGGGGTGCTGGCATTGGCTTCGCCGGTGCTGCCGGGGCCCGGCGTCCCCATATAGGCTGCGACTGCCTGTGCCTGCGCGTCGCGCAGCGCCGACCACAAGGCATTCTCCATCGTATCGAGCTCGGCCTTGGCCGGAATCGGGAAATTGTCGATCGACTGTGCCACCGGATCGGCCATCCGCCGCAGCGACTGGTCGAGCGCGAGGATCTGGGCAAACATCTGCGCGCCCGAGCCGCGCGCCGACTCGCGCAGCTGGCCATTGAGCTGTGCAATGCCCTTGTCCGCGCCTGCCGCGATCTGTGCCCCGCGCGTCGCGAATTGGCGGCGCATCCGCTCCGCCGCGCCGCCCGACTGGCCGAGCCGGGCGTCCACGGCTTCTCGCTGGAGGCGGCGGGTCCGCTCGCCCGATTCGATCACGAAGCGCGCGAAATTGTCCGGCGGCTGGGTGCGCTGCGCCGCGATCTGCTCGTGCAGTGCAAGGATCGCCGCACCTTGCCCGCTGGCGAGGCTGGTGAAGCCCCTCCACTGGCTGTCGCCGGCGCGGGCCATACTCGTTCGCTGTCCCTCGGCTGCCCGTGTCGACTGGCTGACGATTTGCTCGCGGCTGCGGCGATGGCGGTCGACCAGCCCGAGCTCGACCGAATTGCGGCTGCGGCGCACGCCGTCCGCCGAGTTGCGCTCGGTCGAGTCGACTTGCTTGATCGCATTGTCGCGCATCCGTGCGATTTGCGCCGGCGCCTGGCCGAGCCGATCGACATAGCCTTGAAACGGCTGAAACGCCTGCGTTGCGGCATTCTGGAAATTCGTATGCGCGGTGTTGAGATTGTCGGCGAACACTGCCGTGCCGTCGGTGAACGCAGTTGCGCGATTGCCGGCGCGCACCGGGATCGCGACGTCGATATCCTCATTCTCCGCCGCCTGCATCTGCGGCGCCTGATCGGCGTAATCGGCGGCGGTGTTGGGGGCATGGCCGAGCGAGGGATCGGCCTGCAGCCCGCTGAACGCGGCCGAGGCAGCCGCGCCCGCGACGTCGACTGCAGTGAGATAGTCGCCGAGCGTCACTTCAACGGCCTGTGCCGCTTCGCGCGCGGCGGTCATCCGCGCCTGGATCGCCGCGCGCCGCGCCGCCACCGTGCCCATCGCCCGCCGCGCTGCGACGCGGATCATCGCACGGGCATTGTCCGCCTGCAGTCCCAGCCGGAACACCGCGTCGGACTCGGCTTGGTCGAGGTCCGAGCGCGCGTCGGCCAAGGTGTCGCGCAACTTATCCAGCGAATCGTCGAGCTGGCGCTGCGCATCCGCCTGGAGGTCGGCATAAAGCGAGCGGAGCCGCTCATGCTCGTTGCGGCCTGCGGCGACGACCTCGTCATAACTGCGCGCCGCCGCCGCCGCGGCTTCCTCGAACGCGATCGGATAGCGCCGCACTGCCGGCGACATGTCCTGGGTTCCGCCATCGGGCACCACCGAGAGACCGTGCGGCATCGCCAGCGGCGACGGCGTGGCGGTGCGCTCGAGCGGCTGGCGGCTGATCTGGACCTGGTCGTTGGCGGGCGGCGGTATCGGCAACGGCACGAACGGCGGCTCGGCCCGCGGCTCCGGTGCATGTCCTCCCGCGCGACGACCGCCGGCGACCGTGCGCCCCGCTCCGCCGCCGCCGCGCGCGGCAGCCGCGCCCCCCGGCCCAGCGGGTGCCGCCGCGGCCTCGCCCGGCGCCGTTGCGGATGCCGTCGCGCCGTCCGTCGCAGTGCTGTCGGCAGGCGCGGTCGCAGGATCGTTTGGGGTGCCGGCACCGCCGGTAGTGCCAGTGGGCGGCGCGGGCCGGGCCGTCGGCGCGGTCGGCCGCGTGCCCGTCGGCGGCATGACGATCGGCGTGGCTGCCACGCTCGACATCAGCGGTGCCGTGGGCGGCGCGACGCTCGCCAGGTCGTCAGCCGAACACACCATTGCGCTATAGGAAGTGAACGCGCTCGACGCGGGGTCGACATAAGCCGGGCTACTCATCGGTCCGCCGCTCATCGCCGGGCTGGTGCTGCGCGCCGCCGCGGCCCGCGCGTCACGTGCCGCGCGGCGCTCCTCCGGAGTCGAGCGCGCAGAAGGCATCGCGTCGAGCCGGTGCGGCACCCGCGGCGCGGGCGGCGGACGCACCGCGCGCGCGGTGGCCGTGGCTACCATGGCAGCGGCGGCGCCGAGCGCCCGAGCTTGCCATATTCCTCCTCAGCGGCGCGCGCGAGATCGGCGGCGACCAGCGGACGCCCGGCTCTGCGCGCGCGCGTCGCCGCGCCGAGCACGACGTTGCGGATATGCCCCCCGGCGAGGTCGATCGTCACCGAAAGCAGGTCGAACTCTTCGGCCGTCACATCATGCCGATCCCCAAGATGCGTCTCCCACAATGCCCGCCGGGCCGATGCCCCCGGCAACGGGAATTCGAGGATTGCATCGAGCCTGCGCACGAACGCGGGATCGAAGCGATCGCGGCTGTTGGTCGCGAGCACCGCGACGCCATCGAAATCCTCGATCCGCTGGAGCAGATAATTGGTCTGGGCATTGGCGAAGCGATCATGCGAGTCGCCAACATCGGTGCGGGCGCCGAACAGCGAATCCGCTTCGTCAAAGAACAGCACGACATCGGCATGCTGCGCAGCATCGAGCACGCTGGAAAGGTTCTTCTCGGTCTCGCCAATCCACTTGCTGGTCATCGCCGCAAGGTCCACTCGGTAGAGCGGCAGCCCGACACGGCGTGCGATCCAGTGCACCGCGAGCGTCTTGCCAGTGCCCGATTCACCGGTGAACAGCGCGCGCACGCCGGGCCGGTAGCGTGCGCGCAGCGAGCTTCCCAGGCCTTCGGACAGCTGGTCGCGCAGCCGGATGCGGTCGATCAGCAGTTCGAGCCCTTCGCCCAGCTCGGGCGGCACTACCAGATCCTCGCGCGCGACTTGCGCCGATGAGCGCCGCGCGAGCGAGTCGAGCTGGCTCGCCCCGGCATCGGCAGCGGCGACGAGATCGGCCCAGCCCGGAGCGTCGCCTCCGAGCAGGGCCATGCGTTCGGCGACTTCAGCAATACGTCCCGCGCCCTGGCGATAGGTGACGGCAGCCTGCTCAGCCAGGGCGGCCTCGACTCCACCCGCTTGCCACAAGGCCACGCGCTCGGTGCGCTCGGGCAGGGGCAGTGCCCATTCGGTCGAAGGCAAGGGCGCCTCGATCACGCCTTCCATCCCGGCAAGCAGCAGCAACGGCCCATCCCAGACCCCGAAATCCTCGACACGGCAGCGCTCGCCCGGCCCAAGCGCGCGGCGCAACACCGGTAGGCTGTTGGAAGCCGCCAGCCAGCAGACATGTTGCGCGACGTGCTGCTGCTCGCCCAGCACTACTGGCGCGAGCGCGAGCGTCTGGCCGATCAGCGCGGCGATCGCCTCGCTTTCGCGCAAGCTCGGCGAGCGAAGCACGAGCAAAGCCGGCTCGGCGCGCGCCGCGATCCGCGCGGCACGTGCCTGCGCTTCGGCGACGAGTGCTTCGGGCAGTGCCGTGCGTCCGATCCGCAGTGGATGGATACCGTCGGGTTCGAGGCACCCGCCACCCAATGCAGCGACCAGCGCCAGCGGCATGCCGATGCTGCGCTCGGCGAGTGGCGCCGCTTCGTCGCCCAGGGCGAGCAAGCCGATCCGCGCGACGGGGCCGCTGGCAAGCGTGACGCAATCGAGCCCGAATGCCGCGAAGATCGTGGCGAGAAACCCGGCAAGCGGGCGTGCGCTGCCGACCGGATTCTGCGCCTGCGCGACCAGCCGGGCGATCCCAGCGTCGGTCTCGACTGCGAGCACCAGCGTGGCCGCGAGCAATTCGCCGTCGCTCAGGCCGAAGCGATCGGCCAAGGCGCAAAGCTTGGCGTCGGCTTCCGCAGGCGCGCCGCGGATCGATGCGAGGAGTGAGGTTTCGGAAACCGCGGGGCCGGGCGCACCCTTCGCGCCGCATATGCTGCGCAGCATATGGAGCGCGAGCGCGCGCAGGCTGCGCATCTCGGAAGGCAGGGGCGCGGTCATGGTTCGCCCTGCTTCGCGTAAAGATAGCGGACGCTGAGCCCGAGCCAGTCGGTCCAGCCTGGGTCGATGTCGAGCGCGTGGCGCCGCAACCGCAGGTCGACCGACTCGGGATCGAAGCCGATCACCAGCCGCTCTTCCGTCTGGCGCAGCCAGCCCGGACGGCACACGACTTCATGAAGGCGGATGCGCGCACGGCGCCACAGATGGAAATCGAGCGCGACTCGCCAAGGTCGGGCGAAATCGGGATCGCCGGGAACACAATCGACAAACGGTAGCAAAGCCGGGTCTTCGGGATTGACACCGAAATGCCGACCGATCGCGCGGATCAGTCGCCGCCCGCCATCGGCCGCGGCGAGATCGGGATGGTCGGTCAGCCATTCGCGAAAGCCCATTCGGATCAACACCGGCACCACCAGCCACAAGCCTGCGAAGGGGCTTGTGGCTTCATCGAACAAGCGCGAGACCGAAGGCGGTGCGACAAGCGGCTCGCCTTCCAATGCCCGCGTCTGCACCGGATCTGGCATGGCGGCCGCGCACCCCGCAGCGTCCGCCTCTCCTGCCGGCGGCGCCTCTGCCTGCTGCGTCGTTGCCGGGGTGGCAGCCTCGGCGACTTTCGACCCGGCAGCCCCGCGCGCGATCGACGCCGTAGGACCGCGGCCGGTCTCGAGCAGGACGACATAGCTGCGCACTGCCTCCGCGAGCTGCTGTGGCGCCAGCCGCAATGCCGGGCTTCCACGCAACAGCAACCGTTCAAGCAGCCGGCGCGCTATTGGCGCTCCCGGACCGATTTGCAGGGCCAACCGCTCGATCGCGGCCACGAGCCGCTCGGGCAAGGCTTCCCGAACAGCCAGAACCGGCGCGTTAGCGAAGCGTTGCGCCACCAAGGGATCGCCCCCAGCAGCCGCAGCAGCAGCCTCCGCCGCCCGGTCCGCATCCGCGACGGCGTTGGTCTCCGCGAGTGGAAGTCGGACCGGCCCCGCCGCCATCTGCTCCGTCGCGACAAGCAACAAATCGATCCCGCCTTCGGCAACGACAGCCTCCACCAGCGCGACGGGCTCGATCGCTCCGCGCCCGGCCAATGCCTCCCGGAGCGCTGCTGCCAGCCACTCGCGCGCCGGCTCGCCTTGCCAGTCGGGCACGGCCAGTCGCCAGTACCAGGCCACCGGGCGGCGACCGGCGATCAGTTCGCGCGCGAGCAGCCGCCACGCCTCGCCGTGACTGGCGAACCACACGCAATTGGAGTCGCCCGCGTTGCTCTCGCCACCGTGACGTCGCCCCTGTGTCGCAAGGTCCCAGGCCTGGCGGAATTGCGCGCTGCGCCGGTCGGGCCGTTGCTCGGGCCGCGTACGCCCCAGCGCCACGCGGCGGATCAACACCAGCCGCTCGTCGTCGGGCCACGAGGTGCGGATCCCGTCCTCGATCGCGAACCGGGCCAAGGCCGCGCGATCGGGCGGCCCGCGAAGCCTCAGCCGCGCGATTGCGACGCCCATCGCCTCAACCGGTCACGAGATGGAAACGCAAATCGTTGGTCAGCGAAACCAAGCCGCCCAGGTTCTGCGTCATCACTGCCATCGCATGCCCGTCGACGATATCGTCGATCACAGCGCGCGAGACGATGCGGTCGTTGCGGTCGCGGATCACTGCGATCATGCCCTTGCGGATACGCGTGATGTCGAGCGCCAGCTGGAAGCGCGTCCCGAGCACCGCAGGCGCAGGCGCGACCAGCCGGGCCGGGATGATCGCGTCGACGGGGGCGTGCGCACTCATCAGCAATGCGATTCGCACCAGCTCGTTGATCGCGTTGACCGCTTCCTGTTGCGAGCGGTCGATCCGCGCGAACAACCAGTCGACAAAGCCCTGCAGCGTCCGCCGGTCGGCCAAGGGCACTTCGGGCCATCCGGGCAGCCCGGCAAGCGAAGAGAGCGGCGCGGGCCGGTCGAATTCGGACAGAATCTCGGCCCAGCCCAGCCGGATTACCGGCGCGACTTCGGCAAAGGCCGCGTGCAGACAAGCGGCAACCTGCCCGATCGCTTCCATCTCGCTCGTCGCCATGCGCGTCAGCGTCGGCTGGCGATGCCGCCCGTCGATCAAGTCGCCGAGGCTCGCCGTCTGCTGGATCTGAACATGTGTCTGCGCGAGCGAGAGCGCAGTGATCCGGCTATAGTCGATCTGCGTGATCAGCGTTCGGCGATCCTGCACCACGCGCTGCTGCGCGATGAACGCCTGTTGTACGCCGAACATGATCCGCGTGGTCGGGACGAAGGTACGCGCGAAGATCGGCAGCATCGCGCGATAACGCATCGCTTCGATGGCGGCGCGCGCCGCTTCCAGCCGGTCGATCCGCGCCACTTCGGTGGCGATCGCTGGGAACCATTTGACCGGCGCGTCGCGCAGCAGCTCGACATAGTCGTCGAGTTCTTCGGGCACGTCGGGATGTTCGCGGCGGCAGGCGATGACCGGATCGGGGGCCAGCCCCGAGGCCATCTCCAGCACCGGGGCGGAGTCGCGGTAATCGGCCTCGCGCACCCGGCGCCAGGCGATCACCGAGACATGCGTCTCCAGCACGGCGCTGCGCCGCGCGTTGACCGCCGCCACCCGCGCCAGTTCCTCGGCATAAAGCTGCTGCGCGACCGCGACGTCGTGGCGCGCTTCCTCGACTTCGACATCGACGCTGCGCAGCCACGCCGCAGCCTGGTTCGCTTGCGCCAGAACGACGTTGCGAAGTGCTTCGATGCTGTCGCGCAGATCCTCGAACAGCGCGATTCGCCCCTCGACCATCCGCATGATCCCGATGCTGTTGTCGATCGCCTTCACCGCCGCCGTGAAATAGGACGATTCGTCCTTTTTCTCGGGCAGCGTGTCCATGTCGACGACTTGCGAGATGCCGTTGCCGTTCCTGGGCGGATTGAGCACGTCGTCCAGCGTGACGAAGACCGGATCATCGTCTGTGCTCGCCGCCGTCCGAAAGCCCGGCATCGGCAAGTCGCCGAGCGCGATGCCGCGCGGGCGCGAATTGGCAGCAGTCGCGATGAGCGAGGCCAGCGTCCCGATCACAGCCGCCTTGCTCGCGATCGCATAATCGAGCGCCATCGCCGAAGCCGACGGCTTGATCCGTTCGGCGACGCTGAGCGTGCGCTCGACCAGCCCCGCCACCGGTCGCGAACCGCGGATGTCGGCGGGTTCGTAGCGATTGCTGGTCAGCGCGATATTGGCGAGGCCGATACTCGTCGGCGGGGCGATAGTGGTAGGCGCGCGGAACATCGGGGCATTGATCGGCAGTATCGAAAGCGGTGTCGAAAACGCCGTCGCGGAGGGGGAAGCCAGTGTCGACGAGGAGAGCAGGCCGGCCGCGGTGCTGGTCAACGTCCGTTCACGCGTCTCGGCTGTCGCCTTGGCCGTTGTCGGGGTCAAGGAAGGCGATGCGATGTTGAGCGTCATGAATTGCGGCGCGAACGACGCCGCAAACAATTGGCTGTTCGCGGCGGCGGGTTTCGCAGCGGTAAGCGATTCGGTCCCAGAATCGGACCCTGAGGGCGTAGGCGTGGCCGGCTCGAACGCCTTGATGCGATCGAGGAAATTGGCGATGCCCACGCTGGTCGCGCGCGCGCTTTCGTCGCGCGCCGAGAGATCGGCCAATGTCGGAGAGGTCACCAGCCGCGAGGCGGCATCCGCGCCGAGCATATATTGGCGGACGCGGTAGATGTCCGAACGGGCCCTGATAAAGCCGAGATCGATCGCATCGTTGGTCGCGTCGAGCCGCGCGCGGATTTGGCCGAGAAATGCGTCGAGCCCCAGTTCCTCGAGCTGGGCGAAATCCTGTTTCAGGAAGTCTTGCGTCCACTGATCCCGGAACGGATCGAGCGCCGCGACTTCGCGAACGCCATTGGCTTCGACGGTCCCGAAATCCCCGACGACAATATCCTCGCGTCCGGGCACCACCGTCCATGGCCAGCCCCCGGTCGGATTGGTCTGGCCAGCCGTACCGGAGAACAATGCCGAGCCGGCAGGTGCGTCGTCGGCGATGAAGGTGGCGAGATTGCCACTGGCGTCGGTCGTGCCGAAAGGCCCCCATTCGACTTGGCCACCGCGCTGGCCGAACTCGACGCCGTTGACTGCGAAGCCTTCGAGCCCGCCACCGCTCACATCCCACGCCTGCGATGCGGGGACTTCGAGCCGCGTCCAGCGGCCGACCGGCGGCAGCGCGCCGCCTTTGAACAGATTGCCGAAAAGCCCGTCGGCTGCGCCCCAGAATACGCCTTTGCTGAAATTGGCCAAGAATTCGGGACTCGTCGCCTCGCCGAGTCGAAGCGACAGTCCGGTGAGATTGGCCGCGGAGTGAATCCGCACCCACACCCACACAATGTCGCTCTTCGCGACCGGCAGCGATGCCGCCGCGCCAGACATGGTATGCAGCCGCACCGTCGCTCCCGCCTCGTCGAAGCGTCGCGTGCGTGTGCATTCGACCGGCGGCTGATCGCCTGGGTCGGGGCTGTCCTCGCCTATCGGCAGGTCGGCCGCCGGCCAGCGCACCGGCTGGCCCGAAATCGCCTCGTTGAGCCGGTCGAGCCGGCGGCGGCCGATCTCGCGAGTCGCCAGCCAGCGCGCGCGATCGGCGGCGAATGCCGCCATAGTGGTGGCGAAGCGCGGGTCGGCGGTTTCGATCTCGAGCAGGCGCGGCTCATAGACCGTGTCAGGCACCGGCACGAGCAACTCGACTCGATCGGGCGCGCTGCGGTTGTAACTGGCGAGCGCCGCCGCCTCGCGAATCGCCAGATCGAGGTTGCTCTGCGGCACCGGGATGGCCGAAAGCGCGAAGCTGCCCGGGAAGAAGGTCTGGCGCCGGAGCACGGGATCGAACAGATCGCGCGGGAGCAGCCCAACCGGGGGCAGCCGCACGAATGTATCGCGCAGCAGCACTTCGTCGAACGACGGCTGCTCGACCAATTGGCCGACGAACTGGTCGATCCGCGCCTGCCACAGCCGCGGGTCGCCGGTCATCGGCACCAAAGGCGTGCGATTGCCCGGTGTGCCGCCAGTGCGCACCACGCTGAACCGGTCGACAAAGCCCAGCGACCAGTCCGGATTGAAACCGATCGTGGCGAGCGGCACGCCCCATGCGTCCCAGGGATGCATGTCGTCTTCGCCGAACAATTTCTCATTGTCGAACGCGGCATAAGCCAGGCGATTGCGCTGCGCCTTGTCGTAGCTGGGCAGCGCGTAATCGGGACTGCCGTCGGTCGCAGTGACTTCGCCTGGCCACAGGAACAAGGCGAGCTGCGCGCCATCGATGCGCTGCAAGTCGACATAGGCGTCGTCGCGCGCATCGGGCGGGCAGGCATCCATCGGCCGGCCGAGGATCGTCGCGGTCACCGGCCGCGCGACGAGCACCGCGACATGCGGCAATAGCGCACTGCGCGCACTCGCGGCGAGCCCGCCGAGGTTGCGGCCAATGCGGCGCGGCAGCACCGGCCGCAGCCGATCGCTCCCCACCGGCGACGAAACGGCCAGCACATCGGGATCCTCGTCGTCCTCGATCGCATCAGCATGGTCGACACGCAGGATCACCGGCAAGTCTGCAAGCTTTACGCGGCGCGCGCTGCCGATGCTGACGTCCTCGCCCGACACCGCGATCGCGATCCCCGGCGAAACGATCAGCTGTGCGACCTCGGGCGCCGCCCCGATCGCGCCGGGCTCGGCGGTTACTTCGAGCCCCGAGACGCTGCCCGGCGCGAGCGACAGGCCATAGAGCCGCTGCATTCCCGAGCGCACGTCCTGTTCGGCAGTGAGCGCCTTGTCCGACACCGCGCGCCCGGCGAAAGGATGCATCCGCCGCCGCCAGACATTGGGCAGGTCGGGCCGGAGCGGCGGATCGCAGCCGATGACATGCTCATCGGCGAACGAACGATCGATGCGCTGGGTGACTTCCATGTGCCGTCCTCCGCTCAGCTCGTCGCCGCACCATTGGTCAGCGCACTGTCGATCGCACCGACATCCTTGGCGTTGACTGCGCTGCCGATCGCCGCCGCCAGATCGGGCAAGGCGCTCGCCGCCAGCGTGCGGAATGCGCTGTCGAGCAACAGCGCACGCTCACTCTCGCCGATCCACACAGCCTGGGCCGCGCTCGGCCAGCTCTCGCCGAGCTGCGCCTGCAGCCGCGCCAACCCCTCGCCCAATCGCGGATCGCTATAATCCTGCGCGACATCCATCACTTCGCCGTCGCCGAGCACGATGTCGTTGGCGGCCGCCAGCGCAGTGAGATTGCCCGTCGAAACGGCCAGCGCCAGCCGGTTGAGGCCGCTGCGCGCCATCGCCAGATCGGCGCTGGCGGGCTGCGCGATCCCGGCCACCGCAGGGTTGATCGTGGCCGCGCGCAATGCCAGCGCGGCAGCGGCGGGAACCAGCGACGGCGCCGCCTCGGCTTCGGCCGCCTCCTCCTTCTTGGTCAACGTCGCGGTGGGCGCCGCGGCCATCGCCCTGCTCAGCGACGGCCCTGCAGTGAGCACGCTCGCGTCGAGCAATGTCGGCCGCAGCAACACCGGCGGCTGGACAATGATCGGCGGGGTCTCGCCGGGGGCGGGCTTGGGAGACGAGTCGCCGGTCGGGGTCGGAGCCGGGGTCGAGGTCGGCGCCGGATCGGTCTTCGGCAGGTCCGCCTTGGTCGGGATCGCCTTGATCACGGCTTCGAGGTCGGCGATCACCGAGGCGGTGAGGATGTCGGAACCCGACACCGCCCGTCCGCCGAGCAGCGCCATCACCCGCGCGGTGCCGAGCGCCGTCGCCCGCGCATTGATCGATGCAAAGCGCTTCTCGAGTCTGAGCCGCTTGAGTGTCTGCGACACCAGCCCGGCGACGATCACGTCGTCGCCGCTGATCGAAACGCCGTTGAGCGCGGCACCGTCATACGCGATCGCGCGGCGGCGCGTGTACCACAGCAAGGGCGGGCGGCCGTTGGTGGTCGGCAATGCGGCAATGGCTTCCTGCCACGCGGCGTGCCAAGCCTGCATGGTCAGTGCCTCCGCCTGCGCCCGCGCCTCGGCCTCGGCATCGCGCACCGCCGCCTCGGCGCGCTTGACGCGCTTGGCAATCAGGCTCGACAGCATGTCGAACGCCGGCTTGGACGCCGCCGCCGCCGGATCGGCCAGCGCCGGGATGCGCGTTTTGGGCAGCGCATTTTCGAAGCGTTGGAAGCGCGCGCGCGTTACCGGAACCATCACCAATATCCCGGTCGCGTCGATCTCCTCGGCGGTCGCCTCGAGATCGATCGGCGGCAGCGACAGCGATTCCTCGACCAACGCACCAATCTCGTCGACCGGCACGAAGGCGATGTCGACATCCACGGTCGGCGGGAAATAGAATTGGCGAAAGCCGAAATTGTCCGGCTGAATCGCCGCAGCGGGCAATTGCCCGGCGGGCGGCAGCGCCGCGAAGGCCTGCGCCGCCGGGAAGACCGGCGGCATCGAACGCGCACGCAGCTCATCGAGTACGTCGCCCAGGTGCGTGCGATGCTGGAGCACATGCGCCTCGGCGATCGCGCGCGGGCGGCCGCCCAGCGCGACCTGCACCCCCGAATCCGCGCCGGTCTCGCGCCGAACCATCGCCATATCTATCCAGCGGATCGTGCCGCGATCGAGCCCGATCAGCGCGAGCGGCAGTGCGTCCTGCGACACGCCGGCAGGCTTGCCGAGGAAGATCTGCTTGGCCACTGCGCGCCGCGCGGCGCCGAGCGTCGCCGCGCCGCTATGATCCGGGTACGGAATCAGCGTGATCGCCGTCGCCTCGATGATATCTCCATCCTCGACCGTGCGCTGCCCGGTGATGCTGCGCGGATAGGCGGCGATCGGATTGGCCGTGAACTCGACGGCGCGCAGTGCGAGCACGAACATCCCGCTGCGCCGCCCGAGCGGCACTCGCGGCTCGGCCGAAAGCCCCAGCGCGGCGTCGAGTTGGCGCGTCACCGGCATGTCGAGGATCGGCACGTCCTGGCGCTTGCCGAGCATGACGACGTCGCCCGAAGGCGTGAGCCCCACCCCCGCCTGGATCCGCACCGATTGGCCGCGGACGCTGGAGGCGACCGCGACCTGCAGTCCGCTGATCACCCCGGCGCCGCTCGCGCGCGCCATGTCGGCCTGGCGCTGGCGGACATAATCCTGGTCGCGGGTGAGGTCGGCACCGGTGAGGAAGCGGCCGTCGAAATAGCGCGGCCGCCGCCGCAGTCCGTCGAGGATCAGCGGACCGCCGGAGAGATCGTCTTCCAGCGAATCGCGCGAGACGGTGCCGCTGCCGGCGAGGCGCGCGGCTTCGACACTGTCCGCCACTTCGATGATCGAGCGGCCGCTTGCCTTGGCGAGTTCGGTCATGATCAGTTCCTCTCAAGGTTCGACGAGCGCCCCGGCGGCGGGCGCGCGACCGCTCCATTTGCCGGGCAGGAAGATGAAGGGGCGGACACGGTTGTCGACCGAGGGGCGCGCGGCATCGAGTACCGGGCGGACGCTCGACGGCGCATCGGCGGCAAGCTGCACCGGGATCGCCACGCGGGCGAGCAAGACCGCCGACAGATCGGTGCCGGCGACCTGCTCGGCGAGCGGGTCGAGCTCTTCGTCGCCCGCGCCGGTCAGTCCGGTATCCCAGGAGCCGAGCACTGCGTTGAGCTTGTCGTCGCGGCTCGCGGCGGCATCGGGCCAGTGATTGGTCGGGCTCGGGATCGGATCGGCTTCGGCGCGCAGCACCAGCTCGAGCTGCGGCTCCTCGGCGAGCCGCGCCGGGACCAGGGCGTCAAGCGCATCGAACGGCCCCGAGGCGACGCTCGGCGTCATTCCGCGTGCGCAGTCCTTGGCCGAAAGGAATATGTCGGCGACGATTGCGACAGGAAAGCCGACATTGGGCGCGCGGTGTACTGCGGTGCGCAGCTTGCCGGTCTCCTGCGCCGCGAACCAGTTGGCGAGACGGATGCAATAGGGCTCGCCCAATTCGATCAGCCGGCCGTAACGGTCGAGCGCGACGCCGGGCTCGATACGCAGCTCGAGATCATTGTCGCCGGCTCTGGGCGCGCGTACGCGCAGCCCGGCGATCGTGCCGAAACCAGCGATATGGCGCAGTGCCATTGCGAGGCGGCCGCGATGATAGGTCTGCTCGTCCTGGAAATCCTCCGCCTGGAGCAACACCCCGGTCGCGTAATTGACGCGTTCGGGCCTCAGCGGAGCTGCCAGGGGATCGGTGGCGAGGAGCGTGCTCATCGGCGATTCCTATTTGGGCTTGATATTTCGTAGGTTCAGATTGCGCAGCACCGTCGGTTTGAGTGTCAGGCTCTCGGGGTCGGGTGCGCGGGTCGGCGGCGTCGTGGTATCCGGGGCGGGCTTGGCGACGCTCACCACCAGATCGACCGGCGCGCTGGCATTGCCGCTGTCGTCGGTCACGACGAGCTGGAACACGTGCCGCCCCGGATCGAGCACATTCTCCACCACAACCGAGGGCTGCGACGTGGAGAAAGCCTTACCGGGCGCGAGCGTGACCATCGCGGTTACGCCGGATCCATCGTGAAGCGATATTCCTTGATCTTGCCGGTGGCGTCCTGGGAACGCGCGGCCGACAGGATGAAGCTGGCACCCGGCGCCACGATCGGCGTGGTGATGATGTTGCCGCTCTTGTCGACCAGATCGAGCACCGCGGTCGGGCGGTCGGTATCCTGCACGATGATGTCGATCGACACCTTGTCGGACTCGTTGCCGCTATCGTCGACCACGGTGAGGATGAAAGTGTGCTTGCCCACCGGAAGCGGGCTCGCCGCGCTCACGTCGACGCTGACCACCGGATCCTGCTGGACCACCGGCACATTGGGTTTGAACGTCGCCATTGTCGTTGCTCCTCAATCGTTCCACGTCCAGATGTGGCGGGTAATGTTGCTGCCGGGCGCGCCCTTCGATCCGATCGCGCTCAGCACGAAGCGTTGCCCGGCGCTGACCACGCTCGGTCCGCTGATCCGCGCGGTCGGACGGATCGACACCGGCCCGTCGGCGCGCGGGTCGAGCCCGCCCGAACCCGCGACGAAATCGCCCTCGCCGACGATCGAGCGGCCCAGCCGCACCGCTTCGAAGGGCTCGGGCTGATCGAGCCACGAATCGATACCGACCAGGGACGCAGCACCGACGATCAACGGCCGGCGTGCCTGATGCATGCTCGCCTCGACATGCGCCGGAACCGCGGCTTCGATCACATCCTTCAAGCGCGCCATTTCGTTACGGTCCTTCACCCCGCGGACCAGGACGAGCACGCGGTGCGCGAGCCGCGCGTAGAATTGTTGCACTGCCTGGGTATCGCCGCTCCGCGCGCGATCAATCTCGGGCCTGAACAAGGAGAGCAGTTCCTGCCGCGCGACATCGCCGAGGATCAGCGTGTCGCCGACGAAGCTGTTGCCCGATTGAATCAGGCCGAGCGTCAACGGGTCCTCCTCCTCGTTGAGGTCGGTACCGAGGATCGTCGCAAAGGTGCGACGCAGGCGGAAACCCTCGACCACCACGATGCTGCCGCGCGTCACCGCGCCGCCCGTGAGCATCGTACACGAACCGCCCTGGGCCATGCCGAGCGCCAACGCGCGCGTCGCCGTGTCGCCGACCGTGGCGACGGCAAGTGCGCCCGGCGCGGGAGCACGATCATCGGGATGGATCCGCGCGCCCTGATAGAGGCGTCCGCCCGTGCCCAGCTCCAGCGCGGCGAGCAGCCCGCCCAACGTTCCGTTGAGTGCCGCGGTATAGGGCGCCGCGAGCAAGGCTTGGCGCGAGCGCTCGGCGCTGTCGGCGGGATCGATTGCAACGCCGATCCACCTGCCGATCCACGGCAACGCGCTCGCGGGCGCCGCTGCGGGATCAGTCAGCAGCCACGATCCGGCGATACGCCCTTCGGTTTCGGTCAGCACGCCTTCGTAGAGGTGCAGCATCCGCTCGAGAAAGTCGTTGGGCGTCGCCGGTCCCGCCGCCGCCGCATCCGGGCCGCTGAGCGGCTCGCGATAAAAGGCCGGCAGGTACTGGTCCCGCCATGACAAACGGTTGGCATAGACGCGCAGCGCGGCGAGCTCGGGCGTCGCCTGACTATCGCCTTCGAGCGTGACGTGCAGCCATAGATAGCGGCCGGTGACGCGGCGCACTTTGCGGCCGGTCTGTTGCAGCAACACGGTCCACAGTCCGGCGCGATTGGGCCGGGGAATGCAGCCCAGCGCGCTTTCGGCGAAGGGCACTTCGCTCCGCTGCGACACCCAGCTGGCGTTGGGAATGCCTTCGGCGCGCGCTGGGGCGATGCGATGCGGCGCCCAGCCCGGCGCCTGTGCCTCGCCCGGAAGCTTGGGCGGCGTGCGGCCTTCAGTAGCCAGCGCGTTGACCGTAATCGCGCCGCCATCGGGCACCGCCGCATCGGCATAGAGCCGATGCCACACGCACCCCGGCCTCCCGGCATCGATGGGCCCGATCATCACCGATCCACTGCGCGCAAATTTGGTGCCGGAAAGCGCGCGGAGCGGGCGCTCGACGGTCGCCACACCCGCCTCCGGATCGGCTAGATAACGCGGCACAGGAGCGAGGCTGTTGGCGAACTTCGCTTCGCTAGGGTTGATCAACGGATGAATTTGGCCGCTCGGTGTCGTGACAACATCGGGCGTCGGCGCGCCCTCGATCGGGTAGAGGAAAGCCTGGCGCGCCGGCCTGTTGTTGTCGCCGGCCAGCACCGCGACCCGATCCTCGCCCACCCAGGCGAGCGAATAAGGGTAGCGCAGCCCCTCCAGCCGAAAGCGCCGCGCAAAGGCATTACCTTCGAGCGTGAGGATGCTGGCGTCCTCGCCCGGTTCCCATGCCAGCAAGGCGAGCTTGCCGCCGACGGAAGCCGCCATCGCTACTATTTCATACTCGCTCCCCAGCGGCGCAGCCCGCGCGCGGATCAGCCGAGGCGGATTGCGATTGGGCTCGACCGGGTCGAACCGTGTCGGATCTGCGTCGCGCAAGCCGGCAAACTGCAGAGGATAGCCCCGCGCCCGCCCCAACCGCCGGTGAAGCTTGTCGAACACCCAAACGCCGCCGCCGGCCATCGGCGCGATCAGATCCGCGCGAAAATCATCGCGCGCGATCCGAGCCGGGCGCCAGCGGTCGCGCAAGTCGCGCCAGGTGAGCGCACCGTCGCGGGCGATGTAGAGCACATCGTCGTCACCCAGCGCCAGATCACTCGCGCCGATCATGCTCGCCGGTTCGTCATAAGGCGGATCGAGATGGGGCGGGAACAGCTGGATCGTTCCCGGCGCGAAGCCCGAAGCCTGCACCGTCTTGCTGGTGCCGTCCCACCATGCAAAGCCGCCGAGCTGATCGGCGACCGGCGACGGCGCCGATGCCTGGGCGCGTGACCAGGTCTCGACTTCGGCCAACGCCGGCGCGGGCTGCCGCTCGGAGAGCAGGACGTGGCCGAACGCGTCCTTGAAATGGAGGCGGTCCGCGATGAAGGGGGGCTTGGCCGAAGGCGCCAGACCGAAGTCCGCGCGGCCGGCAAGCTCCCACATCGGCAGGCCGTTGACGTCCATCAGCACAGCTCCGGTACGACGGGAATGGCGAGACCGCCGGCGCCGCTGCCCGCGCCCTCGGCGCCCGGCGGCAGACTGGTCGACGAAGTGCTGCCGACGCCCACCGAGAGCATCGCCAACTCGGGCAATTGCCAAGGCGAGAGCGTGATCAGCCCGCGCCCGGTGCGATCCTCGGCAACTGGCACCCAATTGCGCCCGCGCGTCGACCGTTGGAACAGCCGCACCGGCGCGACGCTGCGTACCCCCGGTACCCGCGCGATCGCGGTTTCGATCAGTCGGTCGTCGAGCGCGCGGCCCAGCGGCCAACCCTGGCCGTCAGGGCCGCCGGGCGCGAGCGGCCAGAGATGGCGGCGAATCACTTCGGAAACCATGTCGAGCACTGCGTCGCGCTGGTTCGAATCGACCAGCTCGACCGCCGCGGTGACGCCCACCGGCACATATTCGGGGGCGATGACGTAGAGCTCTGTGGCGAGCGGCCGGCGCGAATCGAGCCACGAATAGACGCTTTCGAGCATCGTTCGGTCGGCGCGCGGGCACGGTTTCGCCGTGCCGGCGCGTTGCGGCACGACCATGACCGAAACCACTCCCGGAATGTCCCCCCGCCGCTGTTGCGGCTTGAACCGTTCGAGCACTTCGACTCGCGCCACTGGCACTCCCGGGGTACGCAACGCGAGTTCCTTAATGTCGCTTTTGGTCACGGCGCGGCCGCCGTGCCGTATCATCGCCGGGATACGCGCCTCGGCCTCCTCGATCCGTTCGGCGTCGATTCCGCCGGTCAGCGGCAGCGGCTGATTGAGCTTGAGCTTGGGCGCCCCGGCTGGCGCGGCGAGGCCCTTGAGCGCGCCTGGCGGGATATTGCCTTGCGACCCGCCGCCGGCGCGCATCGTCACCACCTGTATGGCGCGGCCCGGCGCCGGCACCGCGCCGCGCACACCGCTGCCGAAGCGGATCACTCCGGCTTCGCTGTCGAGACTGTAGACGCGCTCGCCGCGTCCCGCCGCCTCCACGTCGGGGACCTGGCGCCAGGGGCGCATCCCCTCTTCCTCCTCGACCTCGATGATCAGGCTGGCCGGATCGACCGAGTTCGTGCCGAGCGGATAGCTCTGGCCCGAGCTGCCGGTGCCGCGGCCGATCTGCTGCCGGCCGAGCGTCTGCATCTGCTCGACCATGCCGGCATTGGCGCCGGCCCAAGAGAGCTTGAACGAGGTCAGGCGCGCTTCTGGCAGCGGGCGGAGGCGTAGCCAGGCGACGATGCGGCCCGCCGTCGCCGGATCATCGATCCGCGGCGGACGATCACCGATGCCGGCATTGATATCGGCCAGCACGTCGTTGGTCGGCACGGCGAAATCATCGGCTCCCGGCAGCAGCACCCGCGTGGTGCCCGGGCGGATCAGCCCGCCGGTGCCGTCGGCGAGGATTTCGAGCGGGACATACTGATCGCCGCCGCCCTGCCCTGTGCAAATTTCCCACACGCAGGGTATCGGCGCGCGCGCCGAAATCGCCTCGAGCGTGCCGGGCATGGTGATCGCCGGCGCCAGCCCGAGGGTCAGCGCGACACGGCGATTGTCGTCGCCTCCGCCCAGCATCTTGGTCACCTTCTGGACTAGGGCGGCGTCGGGGGTCGCAGCTAGCAACGCCATCCATAGGCAGCCATCGATGCTGTCATGGACGAAATCGCGCCCCGCGGGCTCGGCCGCGCCGTCGACGAACACAGGGGTGGTGATATAGGCAGTCGGGGTGCCCGGCGCGGTGTAGAGCTGGCGCAGATCAGCGACGAGATCCGCGAGCCCCGCGCTCTCGCGCGCGTCAGGCCGGCGCTTGAGATAGCAGCGCCCCGTCACCGGCTGGACGCTGAGCTCGGCGAGCAACTCGAAATTCACCGGTTTGGCTATCGCCGAACGCATCGGCAGTACCACCCCGGTGCTCGCCAGCGGATCGTCGATGACCACTTCGACCAGCCCGCCCGCCGGCTCGGCGGCGCGCATCTGCTGGCCAAGCAGGCGCAGGAAGGCGAGCCGCTGGCGTTCGGGAATCAGATTGGCGCGATAGAGGATGGTATCCCCCAGCCAAGCGAACAGATCGACCAAGGTCCGCCCCGGATCGCCTTCGCGCGCGTCGGTCCATTCGGGGGTGTGCGCCGGGATACGGCGAACCAGATCGGCGACGAGATCGTCGAAGCTGCGATCGTCTAGGGCGGGAGGGCGGATGGGCATCAGGCACTCCCCACGGGGACGCGCGCCGCGATCTGCCCGGACGAGCCGGTCGCGCGAATGCGGTACGCGATGGTGACGATCAGCTCGCGCGGATCGTCGGCGGCGACCGCCGAGACTCGATCGAGCAGGATACGCGGCTCCCAGGCGCCGACCGCCGCGGCGATCTGCGCCTGGATGCGCGCGCGCACTTCGGTGGTGTTTGCCTGATGGATCAGCTCTTCGAGCCCCGCCCCGAATTCCGGGCGCATCAATTGCTCGCCGGGCGCGGTGCGCAGCACACATTCGATGCGCTGACGGATCGACGCTTCGAGATCGGGCCAACCGAGCCGCCCGTCGCCATCGGGCACCGGCATTAGCGGCCAGCCGATCGCCGGACGGATGTCAGCGCCGCGCGAGGAGGTGAGGATCGGCCCGCTCATGTGTCGCTCTCCTCGGGCGGCGCCGGCATTGGGATCGGCAGGCAGATCTTTATGAACATCATCCAGCGGAGAAACAGGTCGAATAGCCCGAGGAAGATGTTGAGTACGATGAACGCGCACAGAGTGATGATCGGGATCGAGAAGCTGCAGATGAAGCCGAGCGACGGACCGCTGGTCTTGCCGTCGCCGTCGGCGAGCTTTTTCAAGTCGCCGTTGAGCATGTTGGCGATCGCCGGCGGCATCTCGAAAGATACGTTGGGCTTGACCCTTTTGAGCTGCGACATGTCGGGCAGCTTGATCTTGACGCCTGGCCCGTCGCCGTCCCACCACGGCAGCACGCGGAAGCGCTCGCTGGCCGCGCTCCACACCAGTTTCTCCGCACAGCCTTCATGCCCGCGCACGCGGACAAACCCGCGCACCACGAACTGATCGGTTACGACCTCGAACTTGCCGGGGGAGCCGGCGAGATCGGCATGCCGCCGCGATAGGCAATTGAGCGCTGCCTGAGTCAGCCGATTGCCAAGATTGGTGTCGATCCGAGGCCATTCGAGCGGCATCTTGAGCGCGTCGTTAGCATTGGGCTCGCGATCGATCAGGATCTTCACTGCCTTGGTGGCGAAGGTCGCGGCGTCGGTGCTGCTGGTGACGCGATTGCCACTCTTGGTCAGCGGAAGGGGGATCGTCTTCAACAGCGCCATCATCGCGCGCGCCTCGGCGCTGGTCCCGAAGGCGTCGAGTTCGACGCTCAATTGCTGGAGGAAGATGCCGAGCGCGTTGATCTGTCCCTGGTCGGCAGGCCGCGCAGTGCCGTCTGGGCGCTTGCCCGCGGGCTCGAGCGCATTCCACTTGCGGCGGAGCGCCTGCCCGGGACGCGGCAAGCTGGTCGGCGCCCGCGGCTTGAGGAATTCGGAGAGATGCCCGACCAGGTCGATGCGCGCCTGACCCGACATGCCGGCATAATTGATCGGCGTCGGCGGTGCCGAGCTGCGCGTGCTGTCGCCGACCGGGATCACTCCGAACAGGATTGTCCGTCCGAGCTTCGCGCAGATATCGGGCGGAACGAGATGCAACGGCAGCACGTCTTCGTGGAATTGCGGCTTGACCCTGCGCGCGGCGACCAGCGCGCGCGCGGCGCGATTGGCGGCGTGGAACGCCTGATCACCGCGTACCCCGGGGTCGGCATCGGGATCGGGGATCAAGGTCCAGCCGGCGATCGAACGTGGCGCCTTCATCCAGCCGTCCCAGCGACTGCCATGGACGCGGCGGATCACCATGCCCTTGTCGGCGAGCTTCTTCGGGTCGATCCGCGGCGAGCCCGGCTGGCGGCAGAATACTTCGAACAGCACGATCTGCGCCTTGCGATGCGTCGGCAGACCGAGTTCGAGCACGTGATCGCTCTGGCCGCGGCGCACACCGTGCATAGCCGCCAGCGTGGTCCGCCAGTCGTCGGCGGAGAGCTGATCGAACAAGGCCTCGACGAAATTATCGATCGGCGCGGTGGCGATCAGCGTGGTTGCGCCACCGCCGCCGAGCGGCCGAATCACGATGTCATGCGCCTGTTGCGGCGGCAGCTGGCGCGCCAGACGGCGCGCCACCGCGGGGTGCGGGCGCGTCGGCGCAGGGAGGAGCGTGGGCGTCACCATACATTCCCCGCGCCTGGCGAGTAGCTCGACGATACCACGGAGCTGGCGATCAGCGTGTTGCACTGCACCGTGCCCGAAAAGGTCGCCATGCTGGTGTTGACGCTCACCGAACTGGCAGTGACTGTGACGGTCGACGCCTGGACCTCGCATTGCGACGATGTCTGGATCGACACGCCCGACGTACTCATCTCGAACGTGTTGCCGGCGACTTCGAGCTTGATCGAGCCACCGGCCTGATCGGTCAGCGTCGCCCTGGCACCGGCGGGCGTCTCGATTTCGACCATTTCCTGACCCGCGGATTCCTCGACGATCGCGATGCGCGTGCCGTTCTTGCCGCAGATCGCCCAGCGATCGACGGCGTTGCCCGGCAAAGTCTCGGGGATACCGGTCGCGCCGTTCCACAAGGTGCCGATCACGATCGGGTTGGTGGTGTCGCCGGCGAGGAACTGGACGATCACTTCGCAGCCCACATCGGGAATGAAGAAGGCACCGTAATTATCCCCGGCGAAGGGCACCGCGACGCGCGCCCAGATCGGCGCCTCGCCTTCGGGATCGGCCGACAGCAACTGGACCTGCACCCGCGACTGGGACTGCGGGTCCTGCACCGAGACAACCTTGGCTATATGCGCGCCCGAAAGCCATTGCGCCGGCGCGGGGAAGAGCCCCACGGGGTTCATGCCGGGTCTCCCAGATAGGCACATTCGGCCTCAAAATCGGTGCGGTAGCCGTCGCTGCGGTCATAATGGTGTACTGCGCGGGTGACGGCATATTGATTGGCGAAGCGCGGGTTGAGCCCGGCGAGTTCGACCCAGCTGCCGACGCGCAGCTGCCCATTGCCCTGCGCGGTACCGAAGGCGCGGACGAAGGCCCGGGCACGGCGCTCGCATTCGGTTTGCGCGATCGCCTGCGCATCGCCGCTGGTCATCGGCCCGAATCGACCGAGATGGAGGCTGACGCGCGAGAATTTGGCCGAGAGCGTGTCGGCGCCGCTTTTGCCAGCACCAGGGCCGTACCCCCCCGCCGGCTTAGTCTCGTTGACCGCGTCGCCGCTCTTCGGATCGAAGCTGGCGATGCGGATTTCACTCACTTGCTCGGAAATGTCGGCAGTAACTCGGCAGGCGAGCAAGGTCGAACCCGCCTGCAGCGGCACAAGCGTGCGGCGGTCCTTGCCCTTGCGCCCGACCTGCAGCTTGGCGGCGACGATCTGCATGTCGCAATCGAAGCGATCGAGGATGCGGCGCAGGAAAGCGAGATCGGTCTCGTCGGTTTGCAGCCAGTCGCGCGCAATGGTGTCAACGCCATCGCGGACCTCCGGGGCGAGGCCGTAATCGCGGGCGATTGCCTTGACGACATCGCCCAGCGCCTGCTGTTCGAACAGCCTGGTCTTGCGCTTGCGGCGAAGCGGGAACAGCCGGTCCTCGGCGAGCACCGTGAGCAAGGGTGGCGCATTCTCGCGGATCTCAGCCTCGAGCCCGGTGATCTGGCCATCGAAGATTTCCGCCGCGCCGCGTTCGGCTGGGCCGGCGAACAAACGGATCCCGGCACCCAAATCAAGCGGTGAGCCGCTGCCCGAGGCAAAGGTCACCGTGCCATCGGCGACTCCAGCCGCGTCGATCACCACCAGCTCGAGGCTGGTCATCCCGCCTGGCCCCTCGATCATGCGGAACCGTTCCAGGTTCGGCGCGATCGACGGATAGTCCATCCCGCCGATTTCCAGCGTCGGCACGAAGCTCAGCAGGCTCTGGGGGTCGTCGAGCGCCATGTCAGTCCGCCCACAGCCGCTCGATGCGGTGCTGCCGGCGCCGCATCGCATGTTCGAGCCGGTCCATGTCGACGTCGCGCGCCAGCCCGGCCGCAGCGCCGCCGCTCGCGGACGCGGGTGCGGGCGCGGCGGCTGCAGCCACTTCGCTCGTCATCTCTTCCACGATCACGCCCATCTCGAACCCTTCAGAAGAATGTCACGCTGCGGCTGGAGTAGCTTTCGGCGACCACCGCCCCGCCGCCGACGAGCCGCCCGGTCACGTCGAAGCTCGAGCTCGACGTCACCATCGGCCGCGGCGGTGGGAGCAGGCGCTCCGGCTGGTAACTTGAGCTCCAGCTCGTCGTCTTCGACATGCCAAGCCCGGCAAAGGCACCCTCGTCCGCGCGCATGCCCGCCGAGGACCCGCCGAAGCTGGTCGTCGAGCTTCCGCTCGAACGCGTGGTGCCGTCGAAGCCAGTGAAGCTGCTATTGGTGTCGGTCTGGGTGACGCCATCGAACCCGGTCACGCTGGTGGTGGTCGAGCTGAACAAACCCCCGCCGCCCTCGCTCGTGCCGCCAAGCCCGCCGCTCATCGACAGGCCTGCGCCGCCCATGCTCGAACCCATGCCGAACGACGCGCCCGCGCCGAAACCGGCCGTGGCACCGGCCCCTGCCGAGAAGCCCGCGCCTGCTGAAAAGCCGGCCCCCGCCGAGAAGCCCGCGCCGCCGCCCATCCCCGCCGCCATGCCGACTCCGACGCTGCCGCCGATCCCGGCCGAAGCGCTGAGCCCCGCCGAAGCGCCCATGCCAAAGCCGATTGACACGCCCGCGCTGACCCCGCCCGACATCGAGAAGCCGGCGGCGGCGGACAAGTTGACGCCGGCTCCGGCCATCGCGGTGGCCCCGCCGCCGGCACGCATATTCTCGACTCCGTTGAACGCCGCCAGCGCGCGGCCGGCTTTGGGATCACCGGCACGCGTGGCGGCTGCAGTCAGGCTGGCGAATTTGGGCTCGGCGGGAAGCACGATCACGTCGGGCGGGGTAAAGGCCGGATCGGAGGCGCTGAAATAACTCGCCGTCTTGCTCTTATAGTCGAAGAAGGCCTTGCCGTCGCCCTTGATGCTGAGCTGGATCGTGGCGCGTAACGGCACGCCGTCCGACGACCAATAATCAAGCGTCTCGGTCAGCGACTCGATGACCCCGGTGTAGGACGCGGTGCCCCAATGGAAAGTAATCTTGGGCAGGCTGAGATTGGCCTCGTCCCTGTTTCCGCCGCTGTTTGCCGGTTTGGGCGTGCCCTTGCCGGTGGTGGCGGGGATCGCCGTTGCGAAGCTGCGCAGCTCCTTCACCTTGTCGCGAACGTCGGTGCCATCTTCGGTGGTGTCGAAGATCAGTTCGACGTCGAGCTTGGCGGTGGTGGCGCGGGCATGCTGCTCGGGCGGATCCTCGCCGAACTGGTTGGTCAGCGTGACACGCAGCGACGCGGGATTGAACTGCACGTTGAACCGCACGTTGAAGTTCGTGTCGGATCCCGGCCCGGTGAAATAGGCGGCGTTGGCTGCCGGCGTGTCGCTCATGCGAGGACTCCCGACATTTCCAGGCCTTCATGCACGAGGTGCAATTCCTCGACCGCGACATCGGTGCCCTTGGCATTGAGGTCGCCGACGCGGAACTTGACCGGCATCGCATTGCGCAGCCGCCAGCCAAAGGCGATCGCGGGCTCGGGCAATTTCTTCGAGTCCATCACCCGCTGAGTCTCTTCACCGGCGCGGACCAGCCCGATCAAGACATGGCCACGATTGGCCTTGACCGGCCTTCCGTCGATCGGGACGCTGCCGCCCCGTGCCTCGGCATCGGCACCAGTGAACACCGACCACCAGCGCCACAGCAATTGGGTGCGGATAATGCCGCGCTTGAGCACCACCGTCCCGAAGGTCACCGGGCCGGCGCGCATCGTCGTGCCGTAATTATGGCCGCCGACCTTGATGACCTTGTGCTCCATCACCGCCTCGATCCCCGAGACTTCGGAGAAGCTGCCGACGAGCCCGGCATTGGTCGTGCCCCATGGCGCGAAGCTCGATCCCTCGACTGGATCCACGGCGAGGTGGAACGCAAAATTGCCGTAGGGGACTCGGTTTTCCTCGGCGAGGTCCTTGCTCCAGCTCAGGGGCATCAGGCTGCCTCCCGCGTCGCTTCGGACGCCGCCTCGATCAATTGCAGGACCACGGAGACGCGCTCGATCGGCTGCGCCGGCAGGAAGCTCAGCGTCGCGATAACGCGACCATTGTCGATATCTGCCTGTGTCATGGTGCCGGCGTCGCAGTTGACGGTGAAAGCCTCGTCGCGGCTGCGCCCGGCAAAGGCGCCGAGCGCGCGCAGCGAATCGCACAGTGCCTCGAGCGCGGCGCGCATCCGTCCCCATAGGATCGGGCCCGACGGTTCGAACACCAGATCGTCGCCGAGGGTGCGCGACGCGCGCAACAAGATGCCCATCAGCCGCGAGGTGCCGCCGGGGCGCCAAGCGCGCTGCGGCGCCATCGAACTGTCGCTGAACAATTCGATCCGCCCGCGGCGCACGGCGAACAACGACAGCCGGTCGCCGAGCCAGTCGGCCTTGCCAGGAACGCCGCGAGCGAGGTCGCTCGAGCCGATTTCGGGAACGAGCGCAGTCACGGTCCGCAGCGGCTCGCCGGCGGCGCTGCGGAACGCGCCGCGCTGGATCGCGGAGCGCGCGATCACTGCCGCCAACGCGCCTTCGGGGCTTTCCAGAGCTTCGGGCAGATCGACTGAATCGCGTGTCGCGATCCACGGATAAGCGAGCTGCAGCCGCGCATTGCCGACCGCGCCGTCGTCGAGCAGCCGCAGCTTCGGGCCGGCGAGGTCGGGCCGGTCGAGCAAAGCGAGCGGCCAGCATTCCTCGCCGTCGCTGAACCCGCCTTCCGCGACGAAAGGTAAAGGCATTGCCGATACCAAGGTCAAGTCGCGGCGGTGGGCGGGCCCCTTTGGCCGGCCGAGCAAGTCGAGCGCGAAGCGGATCGCCCGCGACCAAGTCGCATAGCCTTCCGCATCCAGCCGTGGGGCGAGCAGAGCGGGCCGCGCTACGCGTGCTTCGGGGGTGAGCTCGGGCGCGGCAGGAGCGCAGGGTTTGAAGACTTCGGGCGGCCCCGGTGGCTCCTGTGGCGGCGGTGCCTGGCGCGGCGCGCCGGCGCACAAATCGATCAGGTCGGGCAGCAGCAACAGCGCCGCATCCTCGACGGCATAAGCGACTGCCGCGCCGGTCCAGGTTGCGGGATCGGCGGGGTCGCTGGGAGAGCCTAGCCCGCTCAGTCCGGCGAGGAGTGGCTGGCGCAGCGCAGCGTCGGCGGGCTTGGTGGTCTTCCAGGCGAGTAGCAGCCTCTTGGCCTTGGTGAAGGCCTCGGGCCCCGCGGCGGCATCGTCGAGCGCGATCGGATCGCCGGTCCGCACGACATAGGCCTTTGCGCCGCCCTCGGCGAAGAAGCGCTTGACGGCGAGGCCCAGCGGGCATGGAACCATCTGGTCCGAACCGGGGCCCATCGGGCGCCGGTCCCAGGCATAAAGCGCATCGAACTCGGACCAGCTCTCGACCGGCACCGGCAGCCCCAGCAGGCTGTCCATCCGCGCCGCCGCCGCCTTGAACACCCCCGTCGGCGTCCAGCCGTCGGCCTCCAGCGCCCCGCGCACTCCAGCCGGCAGCGCCGCCGACCGCCGGGCGACGCAGCCGACGAAAACGGCGACATCGGCGCGCGACGACAGACCCGGCGCCTGGGGCCGGCTCGCGGTGAAAGTGATGCCGGGCAACGGCATGAGAAGGCTCCCGCTCGCTCGCTGTTATTCGGTGACGAATTCCAAGTCTTCGATCGCGACCACCAGTTCCTCCATCGCGACGTCGCTGCCTCCCTTGGCGGCGAGCGTGGGCCCGGTGAACTTCATCGGCCGCGCGTTGATCAGCTTCCACCGCAGCACGGCGTTGCGCTGCTCGTCCTGCAAGGTGATCATCACGGTGCGCTTGTGCGTGGGATCGACGCGGGTGATGCGGATCCAGTCCCAGAAGTTGACTTGGCCCATGATGCCGCGCTTGAGCGTGACGTCGCCCGCCTTGTGCATCCCCGGTATCTTGCGCACCCGGTTCTCTTTATCGTTGCCCTGGCGGTATTCCATGAGCGTGATCTCGGTGCCGATCCCCGACACGTCGGAGAAGCCGCCAAGGGCGGTATTGGCAGCCTCGTTGCCATCGAATTCGACGATGAAATTATAGGCGCCGAAGGGTGTTTCGCGTGCCATCGGGTTCACTCCTTATCCGCGGGCATCGGCCGTTTTCTGGCCGATGCGGAAGATGACGAATTCGGCGGGTTTGATCGCGGCGACGCCGACCAGACAGATCAGACGGCCGTTATCCAAGTCGTTCTGAGTCATCGTCGTGCGATCGCAGCGGACGAAGAACGCTTCCTTGGGGCTGGCGCCGAGCAGCGCCCCCGAGACCCATTCATTGTACAGAAAGTCCGAGACCGTGGTGCGCACATTGGCCCACAGAGCCTCTCCGTTCGGCTCGAACACGGCCCATTGGGTGCCCCGGTCTATCGACGCCTCCAGATACAGGAAGTATCTGCGGATATTGACGTATTTCCACTCGGGATCGGAGCTGGTGGTGCGCGCGCCCCACACCCGGATGCCGCGCCCCGACAATGCCCGGATGCAATTGATGCCAAGCGGATTGAGCACTTCCTGCTCGCCGAAGCGAACGTCGCGCTGCAGCGCCAGCGCGCCGGTCACCGTCTCGTTGGCGGGCGCTTTCCACACGCCGCGCTGGACGTCGTTGCGGGCATAGATGCCGCACACCGCGCCCGAAGGCGGCACGTCGATCAGTGAAGGCTGGCTGGGATCGGTCGCCGCGAGCGGATTGGCGATCGTGATCCACGGGTAATAAAGCGCGGCATATTTGCTGTCGATCAGGCTCTTGAGCGATTTCACGCTCGGATCGGCAGTGACTTCGAGCCCGGGTGGGGTATCGAGCACGGCGATGCGATAGGCGCGGCGCGCCTCGGCATGACCGATCAGGCTTTGATTGACCGCGGCAGGAAGCGGCGCCGCGAAGCTCGATGCGCCAGGCGCCGCGACGATCGAGACATCCTCGAGCGCGAGCAGCGAATCCAGCGCCGTCGCGTAATCGGCGGCGCTCGGACCGCCCGTTCCGTCGCTGCCGCCAGTGAGCGAGACTACGCGAACGCCGTCGGTAGCGGTGTTCATCAGCGCAGCACGGGCTTCGGCCGCGCTCGCCCCGGTGCCAACATCGAGCGTGATCGGATTGGTCAGTGCGTCGCTTGCCGAAGCCGGCTTGGCGCCGAGCACGGCGTTGAGGAAGCGCGGATGCTTGGGATGCACGCCGAGCCCGCCCGCTTCATAAACCGGGCCGGTCGGATCCTCGACCAGCACGCTATAGCTCAGGATCGAGCAGGCGTCGTCGGTCGCCGCGATCACGTCCGTCGTGCCGACCACGAACATGTCGGTGCCGACGAGGACCAAGGTACCGGCGGGCTGCTTGAGCGCGAGTTTCTTGGTCGTCGGCAGTGCGCTTTCGACGATGGTCACGCGGAAATTGGCGTCGCTGCCCGCGATCTTGGCGCCGGCGGCGGTGCGCGCCGAAAGCGTCAGCTTCTTGGCGGCGGCGGGAGTACCCGAATTGAGCACGACCCCGGCGCCGGCCGCCGCCGCCGCGCCGAGGATGCGCGCGACATAGAGCCGCCCGCCGCCATTGTTGAAAAATGCCTGCGCAGCGAGCGCAAGGTAATTGCGCGCCGCATTGCCGCCGATGGTGAGGTCGTCGACTCCACCATAATATCGTTCATAGTCGGCAAAGCTGGTCAGCAGCGGCGGTGTCGGATCGCTGGGCGCAAGGCTGACCGGGCCGCGCGCTGTCATGCCGACGAACGCGCAGGTGCTGGTTCCCACACCTTCGATCGATTTGGCGCGGAAGCTCGTCTCTTCTACGAACACCGCTGGTGCAAGATATTCGGGCATTAGCGTGCCTCCTTCCGAGTGCGGTTCGGGCGAATCATGGCGCCGTCCAGGTCAGCGCGAGGGAAAACTGGCGGCCTGCCGCGATGCGGAGAGCCGTGCCGCTCGGGAAATTCGCCGGCAGCGCCGCGGCAAGCGCATCGGGATCGGGATGGCCGGCGGTCCGCGTCGCTGCGTCGCGCGCTGCTGTGGGCATATCAGCCGGGGCGTGGAACAAGGCGGCCGCCGGATCGGCGTCAACGATCACGCGCGCGGCGATATCGCGGTCGACCGTTGCGCCGGCGCCGGCGAAGCTCAGCGGCAGCACTGGGAACAAGAGGACCGCCTCGCCGCGAGCGTCGGTGAGCCCACGCGCCGCGAACAGGCCGTTGTCGGTCTGCGCGCGGACCAGTGCGTGCTCGACTGCTCGCCCGTCGTCCGAGCGCTTGACCGAGACGCGCAACACCACGGCGCTGCCGATCGGTTGCGCAGTGGCGGCAGGCAGTAATTCGATCGCCACAGGCTGGAACAGCGAACCGGTCTGGTTCAAGTGCGCCGGATCGGCATCGCGTGGCAGCTGCAATTTATATCGTCGCGGTAGATAGGCGCGGCTTGCCGGGGTACAATCGAGCTGGATCGGCGCGGCGGCGTGCGCCGGCGCGCTGTCGAAGGTGGCGGCATAAGTCTCGAAGCCCTTGGCCGCGGTCAGTGCGTAGCGGCCGCCCCCCTTGGGCACGATCTGCACGCCGTCGCCCCGTATCTGCACCGGTCCGTCGACGGCCCGGCCATAGCCATCGACAAAGGCGAGCAAGGCGAGTCCGCGCCGATCGAGGAGATCGGGGGCAAGCATCATCGTCACAGCGCCGGCTCCGCGATCGGATCGCCATCGGCAAACGAGAAGCGGCTGGCCGCGACCGGCGGCGCATCGACGGTCGGCCGGTAACCGATCCGGATAACGCGCGCCTTGTAGAGCGCCGACAGATGATGTTTGAGTTTGAGCGCTTCCCACAAACGGAACAGCCGCTCGGGATCCGAATCGTCCGGCACGATCTGAACACTCTCACCGCGCGACCAAGTCGCGCCGCCGAGCAATTGGCCCTGATCGAGGATCGGATAGCGATCGAGTTCGAGCATCGCCCAACTGAGCAATGCCTGCTCCTCGAGCGTCGTCGTCGACCAGCAGGCGAGTAGATAAGAGAGTTCGAGCGAAATCCCGGCGCCTTGCGAAGGATCGCCCATTGGACCGCGCCCGATCACGCTGTCCGAGCGGCCGACATGATAGCAAGTGAGCGACAGTCCTCCGGTAGGCGGAGAGGCGCCGGTCAGTTTCGACAGCGGGACGTGCGCGATTTCCGCAGCCGCCGGCACCGGATCGAGCCGACCCTCGGCCTGAAGCAACGAACGCCGTGCGCGCAGCACTGCCACGATCGACTCGCCGACCAGATTGACCGCGCCGAGCTCAGCCATGCGCGCCGCCCGCGATCGTGCCGAACTGCTGCTGATAGCGATCGATCGCGCCGCCGATCTCGCGTTGCATCGTCAACAGATAGTCGGGGCTGCTGACCAGACGGACCTGATGCGTCGGCACCTGGCTCCCTGGCTGGATCTGGCTCAGATCGATGCGCACATCGGACAGACTGACGGCAAGCTGCAGGTGATTGACGTAGAGGCGGGCAAGGGGCGCTGGTGCCGCGGGCGCGCCGCGTGCCTCCTCATCCTTGCCCTCACTCATCCCCTATCTCCCGCGCTCCCTGCGCAGCCGCCGCATCGCAACAGCCGTGCCAATCGGGGAATATGTGCAGGTTCAGCGGGTTAGTGCGGCGGGCCAATGCGCCGCGGCGGCAGGATGTGACGGTGCACCGTCACTTGCCGTGACAGGTGTTACGCTGGCGAAAACGCCGGCACATCGTCCAGGCGGGCGCGCTCGAGCCGGCGATACAGTGTCATCCGCGAGCAATTGAGCATGCGCGCCGCCTCGGCCTTCTTGCCATTGGCGCGCGCGAGTGCACGCAGCAGCGTCTCGCGTTCGGTGCCCGGCGGAAAGCTGTCGCCCGACGGCACCGGGCCGACGCCGATCGTCGGTGGAAGATCGTCGACATCGAGCCGCTCGGGATCCATCGCGACGACGACGGCGTGCTCGAGCGCATTGCGCATCTCGCGGACATTGCCCGGCCAGCCATGACCTTCGAGCGCAGCGAGCAAGCTCTTGCTCAAGGAGGGCACCGCAACGCCGATCTCCGCGCAGATACGCTCGAGCAGTGCGCGCGCGATCGGAACGATGTCTTCGCGCCGATCGCGTAGCGGTGGGATCAGCAGCTGAATCACCGCGAGGCGATAATAGAGGTCGGCGCGGAAATTGCCTTTCTCGACTTCGCTGGCGAGATCGCGATTGGTCGCTGCGACGACGCGGACGTCGACCCGCACGGCCTTGGTCGATCCGAGCGGAAAGACTTCACCCGATTCGAGCGAGCGCAGAATCTTGGCCTGCGCGCCGGCGCTGAGCTCGCCGACTTCGTCGAGGAACAACGTGCCCTTGTCGGCGAGCCGGAACTTGCCCGGATGCGCGTGATTGGCCGAGGAAAACGCGCCCTTTTCATAGCCAAACAATTCGCCCTCGATCAGCGTCTCGGGGATCGCCGCGCAATTGACCGCGACAAGCGGCGCCTTGGCGCGATTGCTGCTGCGGTGGAGCATCAGCGCGACGACTTCCTTGCCGGTGCCAGTCTCGCCCTGGATCAAAGTGGTGCTGCTCGGGCCCCGCAAGCGGCGGATCATGCCGCGTATGTGCTCGATTGCGCGGCTTTGGCCGACAAGGTCTTGTGGCTCGGGCGCGGCGACGCCCGCACCCTTTGCCATGGCGAGCGGTTCGCGAAGGTCTTCCATGCCGTCCCCCAAGAACTCTACCAGGTGCGACAACGGAGAATCGCGCGGGACTCGCATGGTCCGCGTCAGGTCCGTTGCGGCAACCCTAGATGCGAAAGTGCGACTTGGCTTGGATGGACTCGACAACGCGTGGCCATCGATAGGGAAAGTACCTCAATGGCAGACATGATACAACGCGTCGGTTTGGAGTCTACCTCTGCAGGTAGAATTAAATTATCATCATAGATGATATACTCCGATTCATCGCGTTAAAGCGTAATAATAAAGAAGCATAACTCTGAGCATAATCCTGCGGGGCAGCTCCACTCATATCGCTTCGCCATTGATTAAAATAGCGAGTTTACTTGAACTTACAGCACATTATGGCCAATTGCGTTCGCCAATTTTTCCGGAATCTTCATGTACTCCTCATCTCCCGGCTCCTTGTGGTGTCATATAATCCAGGGCAGATGCTCGCCCCGAACCAAGGTCAGGACCCATGGATATGAACGGCGCGATCTGATTCAGGCTCCGCGAGGAGATGAAGATGCGCGATCTGTATTGGCTGACGGGCGAGCAATGGTTCGGCATCGGCGGCATCGTTCTTCTGGCGCTTGACGAATGGCTTCACATAAGCGGGCGGGATCAACCGGACCTCGTGCCCGATCGCCACAAACCCCCGTGCCCAATGGTGCGCCCCGCTGCGCGCTTCCATCGCGATCAAACAGCGCGGCTACTGCCCAATAAAGTCCAGCAGCTTGCTCCGGCTCAGCATTGGCTGAATATCTGCTTCACGCTCGCATTCACGCCGTGCGCGTGGAAGACAGCCTTCGCGATATCCAACCCGATCGTGATAACCTCCGACACGGAGGCCTCCCTCAGCGATGCTCGACACCTCCACTCTGGCACACCAGGGCCGTCGGGTGCGTCCCCCCATCCGCTTTGGGCGTCAATGGTCGAAAGCATACCGTGTGCGGCGTCCGAAAGGCCGAATAACGGGGAGAGCCGTGCACGGCCCTCCCCGGAAACCGTAAGTGATTACCTCGGTCACGTGACGGATATCTGCGATTTTAATGAACCTCGGATGAGCACCAACCTAGGGTGTTTTCCCCACAGGGAAGCCCCCGCGCTCAGCGCGATTCCCGAGCGCAGCACGCCGCCCTCGGTGCTTCGAAAAGTCGGAAGACGGTCACGGCAAGCACTGCGATCCCGCCGCCGGTGATCATGAACGCCGCGGCATAACCGGAGGTCGTCGCAAGGGCGCCGAGGGCGAAACCGCCGAGGCCAAGTCCAGCATCGTAAGCGGCATTCCACAATGCGCTTGCGCCATCGACCTGGCTCGCCGTCGCGCGGGCGAGCAATTGTGCGAGGCTGGCGGTCTGCAGGATCCCGAACGCGATACCGCTGAGCAGCATTCCCCCGAGCACCGCGATATCGCCCGGGAACGCGAGCATGAGGATCGCGCAGGCCGCCAGCGCGATGCCCAGCATCATCGCGCCTTGCGGGCCATGGCGATCGACCATCCGTCCCGAACCCCAGCGGGCGATCGCGGATGCCAGGCCCTGCAGCAGCAAGGCCAGCATGATCGTGCCCATACCCAGCTCGGAATGCGCCAGCGGCAGGAAGGTGACGGTCGCGCCGATCACGATCGCGCCGAGTGCGAGCGCGGTGGTCGGCCAGGCGGCGGCGCGCAACGCCGGCAGGCCATGTGCGTGGGCAGCCGTCTCTGGATCCCCGCCGCGGCGCGGTAAAAAGGCGATGCAGACGATGCCGGCCAGCGTCAGCACGGCAGCGGCAGCTCCGATCGCCACCGATCCGAATTGGGCCAAAGCCCAGGGCCCGAGCGGTACACACAAGATCGCCGGGATCGCCGAAGCCGCGCCGTAAATACCCATGGCCTCTGCCCGCCGCGTCGGCGGCGCGAGCGTGGCGGCGAGCCCGCACGCCGCGACCAGCAGGACTCCGAGTCCGAGGCCGCGCGCCGCGCAGCTCAGCAGCACCACCGAAATATTGCCGGAGAAACTGGTAAGCGACGGAACGGCCAGCACCAGGAGCGCCAATAACATCGCCCGGCCGCGACCGAACCGCGCGATGATCCGGGGGGCAAAAAGCTCCCCTGCGATCGTGGTGGCCATCAGCGCGCTCGTCGCCAATCCTGCGGCGAAGTCCCCGCCGAGGGCAGCGATGTGCGCGGGCACGGCCGAGAGCAGCAGATAGAAGCCGCTCATCGCCGCTATCATCAACCCGGAAAGGGCAAGCGTGGCCGATGTGAGGATCGGTTCGTCAGGGGCGGCGCCTGCCGGCGCATCAAGAGCGATCATGGCCATTTTCTCTCTCCAGCATGGATGCCCATCGGCTGTACCGTGCTACTGGACCTAAAAAAATTACCAGTTTTCGGAGAAAATTACTGACCAGTTCGGCATCCGACCTGCCCCTCTCACTCGATCGCGACGCGGCCGAGAGTCTGGGGTCGCAGCTGCGCCGGAGGCTGCTCGAGGCGATCCGTTCAGGCGCCTTGCGCCGCGGCGTCCGCCTTCCTTCGACGCGAGCACTCGCCGGGCAACTCGGCGTCTCGCGTCCGCTCGTGGTCGACGCCTATGCTCAGCTTGCCGCGGAAGGCTATCTTGCCTTGCGGCAGGGCGCCCGGCCCATGGTGATCGTCGATCGCAGCAGCGCGCCCGGCCCCGACGCGCAGGACGTACCGGCCGCGGATTCGATCCGTTTCGACCTCCGCCCCGCCATGCCCGATGTCGGCATGTTTCCCCGCAAGGCGTGGATGCGGGCGATCCGGACCGTGCTCAACAACCTTCCGGCAAGCGATCTCGGCTATGGCGATTTGCGCGGCAGCCCGGTCCTGCGCCGGGCGCTGGCCGATTATTTGGGACGCGTACGCGGTGTGATTGCCGACCCGTCCCGCATCTTCGTCACCAGCGGTTTCGCGGAAGGCCGGGCGCTGACCTGCGCTGCCTTTTACGCGCGTGGCGCGCGGCGCCTTGCTGTCGAAGATCCGAGTTACAGCGAATGGAGCTCGGTGGACAGATCCGGGCTCTCGCGCCTGCCGATACCGGTCGACGCGCACGGCATGCGGGTTGAGGCACTCGCCGGATCGGGGGCCGAGGCCGTGTTCGTCACCCCGTCTCACCAGTTTCCGATCGGCGGCGTTCTGAGTGCCGAACGGCGGCAATATCTGGTGCGATGGCTGCGCGAGCGCGATGCCCTGGCGCTGGAGGACGATTACGACGCCGAATTCCGATACGATCAGGCACCGGTGGGCGCGCTCCAGGGCCTTGCGCCGGACCGGATCGTCTATGCGGGAACCGCCAGCAAGACATTGGCGCCTGCGCTCCGCCTGGGATGGCTCGTCGTCCCGCCTGATCTCGTCGGCCCGATGAACGCCGAACTGCGCCGCTGGAGCGAGGGTCCGCCGCGGATCGATCAGGATGCGCTTGCAGAGCTGATCGGATCGGGGGCCTATGACCGGCAATTGCGCAGGATGCGGCGTCTGTACCGCGATCGCCGCAATCACCTGCTGACGCGGCTCCGCGAAGCATTGCCCGGGCTAAAGGTGGAAGGCGCAGCCGCCGGTCTTCACGTCACCTTGCAGCTTCCGCAGGACGTGGACGCGGGCGGTGAGGCGGCGATCCTCGCGGCCTTGCTGCGCCGTGGTTTCGCCACCGAGGGACTCGGACGATACAGCGCGACCGCAGCCGGTCCGCGACGATTGTTCCTTGGCTATGGCCGGATATCGGAGAGCGGCATCGATCACAGCGTCAGGATCCTAAGCGAGATCCTCGCCGGTCGGCCGATGCGTGGCGCCTCGTGAGGAACCGGGTGGCCCGGGCAGGAAGGCACGGTGACCTGCGGATGGACGGCTCCGGGAATCCCGTGCGGTGTCATCCAGCTGCCCGAGACATTAAACCGTTCTGCAACGGCTGCGCCGCCAAACCGCAATAGCGCCACCCTATTGGCGGCTCCGCCGGCCATCTGGCCCGGGGGAGAAACCAAAAAATGTCGCGCTATTCACGCCTGCTTTGGGCGACCTTGCCGTTCACCATGTTCGCACTGGGCCTGGCCCCCTCCGCGCGCGCGCAGACCGCGGGCGCCGCCGCCGCCGATGACACGGCGTCCAGCCCGGCGGACGTGCAGAGCGACAGCGACGAGGATATCGTCGTCACCGGCTCTTATGCGCGCAGCCTCGCCGCGGCGACCGAGACCAAACGCCAGGCCGCCTATGGCGTCGACTCGATCAACTCGACCGATATCGGCAAATTCCCCACCCAGAACGTCGCCGAGGCGCTGCAACTCGTCACCGGCGTGGCGATCACCCGGCCGCGCGGCGAAGGGCTCTATGTCAGCGTGCGCGGGCTCGGGCCGCAATTCCAGAGCACGATGCTCAACGGCCGCAGCGTCGCGATCAACGACCTGATCGAGAACGGCGGCGCCAATGGCCGCCAGTTCCGCTTCGAGATGCTGCCCGCCGAGTTCGTGTCGCAGATCGATGTGGTCAAGACGCCGACCGCCGACATGACCGAGGGCGCGCTGGGCGGCAATATCGACGTCAAGACCTTCCACCCGCTCGACGTCGGCACCAAGACCACGCTCAACCTGCGCGGCACCTACACCACGATGACCGAGAAGGTGAAGCCGAACGCCACCGCGATCACCAGCTACAAGTCGGAGGACGGCACCTTCGGGCTACTCGCCGGCGCGCAATATTGGTCGAAGGCGGTGCGCAACGACCGCTGGTACAATAACGGCTGGATCCTGAACCGGTTCACCGCTCCCGCTGCCGGCGGGCTTCCGACAGGCCTGTACACCCCGATCCGCACGCGTCCGACGATCGAGACCGAGAATCGCGAGCGCTATTCGGGGCTGATCTCCGCGCAGTGGCGCCCCTCGGACGAGCTCGAGACGACGCTCGACGTGCTCGGCACAAGGCTCGACGTCGCCTATGACGAGTTCGGCCTCGACATCTATCCCGACGATCCCGGCGTTTCGGTCGTGCCCGGATCGGTCAAGGTCGAGGGGAACACCGTGGTCGCGGCGACGATCAACAATGTGCGCTTCATGGGCACGCGCGAATACAGCCTCAACCGCCACGACCTGCTCAGCGTCGGATTGAAGCAGAGCTGGAAGCCCGAGGGCTGGGACGTCACGGCGAACGTCAACTGGTCGTACGCGCACAGCTTCCACCCGAGCTATGCCGAAGGCACGGTGCGCAGCCGCATCCAGTTCAACGCGCCGCTGACCTATGACGCTTCGGGCGGGTACAAGGTGATCCCGACATTCACTACCCCGGTCGACCCGACCAACCCGGCCAATTTCCGACTATATCCGTTCAACATCGCGCCGAAGAACAGCAAGGACTGGGACTGGTATGCGCGCCTCGACGTCGGCCATTCGATGGACGGCTTCCTGAGCAGGATCGCGGCGGGCGGCGAGTATCATTGGCGCAAGCGCGATTATGCGCGGCGCGATTTCACGGTCGATCCGGGCACCGTGCCGGTTCCACTGAACAGCTTCGCGCCGAACGGCTATGAGACGATCCCGTATGACGATTTCCTGAGCGGCGTCCCGGGCAATGCGCCGCGCACCTGGATCGTGCCGATCACCAGCGTCTTCTACGACAAATTGTTCACCCCCGCGGTGGCCAATGCGCCGCTTTCGAACGGCGACAAGCGCGCGTCTTATGTGGTGACGGAGAAGACCGCGAGCGGCTATGTCCGCGCTGACTACGCCATCGGTGCAAGCATCACCGGTAATATCGGGGTTCGTTATGTGCACACCGATCAGGTGTCGAGCGGCACGCTGATCCTTGGCAGTACGCCGACTCCGGCAAGCTTCCCCAAGACCTTCAACAATTGGCTGCCCAGCTTCAACCTGCGCGCCGAACTGAGCCCGACCCTCGTCGCGCGCCTCGCCGCCAGCCGCGTGCTGACCCGGCCGAACGTCACGCAAAGCTCGCCGCAGATCAGCGTCTCGACCGACGCGGCGACCGGCAGCGGCGGCAACCCCGACCTGGTCCCGTTCGTCGCCACCCAGTTCGACGGCTCGCTGGAATGGTATTTCAGCCGCAAGGGCTCGCTGACCGGTGCGCTGTTCTACAAGGCGATGGACGATTACATCACCGCCCAGAACGTCTATGTCGAAATCCCGGGCCGGGGGCAGATCCTGCTGAGCACGCAGGTCAACGGCGGTGACGCCAAGGTCTATGGCGCGGAAGCTGCGTACAACCAGGTGTTCACCTTCCTGCCCAAGCCTTTCGACGGGCTCGGCATCCAGGCATCGTACACGCATACGTCGGTCGAATCGAACTACACCGCGGGCTCCCGGAGCATCAAGGACCAGCTGATCGGGCTTTCGAAGAACAGCTTCAACCTGGTCGGCTTCTACGACAACGGTCCGCTCTCGGCTCGGCTGTCTTATACGTGGCGGGACAAATATCTGGCGGGCACCGGCAGCACCACCAACACCCCGAGCTATGTCGATGCGTTCGGCTCGCTCGACGGCAACCTGTCGGTCAGGGTGACCGACAAGACCACGGTGAGCCTCGAGGGGATCAACCTCGCCGGCGCGCGTCAATATAGCTACAGCGACGATCCGATCCGCTACAATGAGATCCATTATTGGGGCCGGACGATCCTGTTCGGCGTGCGGACGGAGTTCTGATGATCAAGGGGCTTCTCACCGTCGCTGCGCTGGCCTTGGCCGGCGCGGCGGCGACCCCGCCGGCGATGAACGACGTGCAGGTCATCGGCTCGCACAACAGCTTCAAGGCGCGGATCCCGGCGGCGGTGATGGCGAAGCTGCGCGCGATGGAGCCGAAGAGCGCCGAGGGGCTCGATTATTACCATGTGCCGCTGCGCCGGCAGCTCGACGCGAGCGTCCGTCAACTCGAGATCGACGTCTTCGCCGATCCCGAAGGCGGGCGCTACGCCGATCCCAAGGGCGAAGCCTGGGCAAAGGCGGCAGGCGAGCATACCGGCTTCGATCGCGCGGCGATGCTCAAGCCGGGGTTCAAGGTCTTTCACATCCCCGATATCGACTATCTGAGCACGTGCGCGACGCTGGTCGGCTGCCTCGGCGAGGTCGACCGCTGGTCGCGCGCGCATCCCGATCATCTGCCGATCATGATCACGATCAACGCCGCCGATACGCCCTCTGGCCGCCCGGGGATCACCGTGCCCTTGCCGCTCGACGACAAGCGCCTTCTCGACGCGCTGGACGGCGAGATCCGCTCGGTGCTGCCGGGCAAGCGCCTGATCACGCCCGACGAAGTGCGCGGGGCGGCGCCGACACTGCGCGAAGCGGTGCGCAGCCGCGGCTGGCCGGCGCTGTCGGCGGCGCGCGGCCGCATCTATGTCCTGCTCGACGTGCGCGCCGCCGTGTCCGACGTCTATCGCGCCGGACATCCGTCGCTGGCCGGGCGCACGATGTTCGGCTGGTATCCCGACGACCAGCCCGAAGCGGCGATCCAGATCGTGCAGGACCCGCTCGTCGACGGCGAACGCATCCGGCGCTGGGTGGCGGAGGGAATGATCGTGCGGACCCGCACCGACGCCAACACGGTCGAGGCGCGCGCCCACGATCTCGCCAAGGCGCGCGCTGCCATGGCGAGCGGCGCGCAGGCCGTCAGCACCGATTATTATCCCGGCGCGCCCGACCCGCTGCATCTCGGTTTCGTGGTGACGCTGCCCGGGCAGGCAATGGCGCGGTGCAGCCCTGCGCGAATCTCCGCCGGCTGCCGGCTCCGTCCCTGATCCGAGCGGCCGGCGAAGGTCTGTAACGAGCGATTATCTGGTCGCGCTCCATCCCAGCGCGCGCATCATGATCTCGAAAAGCCGCGTGTTGGGCAGGAAGCCCCGAACCTTTTCCGATCCGGGTCCGGACGCGGCAGCGACGACCTCCTCGCCGGTATGGGTATCCTCCACGGCGATCGGGGATTCCTTGTCTTCGGCCGCACCGGTGAACTGACTGGCAAAGGGCGTCGCGCGGACGCCGCCGCGCATCTTGAGCCCGAAGCTGTGGTCGGCGACGAACAGGATCAGCGTGTCTTCGCCGGCGATGGCGCTGACGCGACGGACGAGGTCGTCCATCTCGACGGCGTGCCTGAGCCCCTTTTGGGGATCGTCGGTGTGCATGTCCCATTCGACCATCAGGAAATAGCCTTTGCCGTTTCGGCTGAGGCTCGCGATCGCGCCCTCGACGGCCGGTATCGCCGCGAAATCCTCATCCCGCAGGACCGCGGCGCGCCTGGTGTCGCGCGTCACGGCAGCCGGATCGCCGCCGAAGCGATAGCCGGCCCCCGCGAAGGCGATCGCCGGGGTCGTGCCGAGCTTGGCGAAAGAGGCATTCGCATCCGCGAGGCCCTTTCCGATGAGGATGTCGACTCCGTTTCCGAACCGGGGCGCGAGCAATTGCCGGAAGATCTCGTCCTTGCTGGAACGTGCCGCGACATGCGCGTAGCAAGCGGCGGGCGTCGCGTCCCAGATCGCCATATTGGTGACGACCCCCGTCGAGAGACCGCGTTCTTCGGCATATTCGAGCAAAGTCTTCACCCGCGTGACCGCCGATCCGTCGGCCGAGGGTATGACCGATACCATCCCGTTATTGGTCTTGTGGCCAGTGACGATCGCAGTCATCCCCGCGGCCGAGTCCGTCACCCATCGGTTGAGCGAGGAGGTGTCGGACAGCGCGATGTTCGGCATCGATTGGATGAACAGCGATTGCGGGCGGTCGTGCGCGAGGATCCCTGCCGCACTCAGGGTCGGCAGGCCGCCCGCGTCACCCAGCAGGATGATCACGTTGCGGGCGGGCCGTGCATTTGCGGGCAGGGTGCCGGCGACCGCCAGCCAGCCGAGCGCGAGAACAATCGAGACTTTCGGAACGCCGGGAAAACGCATGTGAGGTGCCTCGTCTGTTCGTGTCGCCTCGCCAGCTATGGGGGCAGCTTTGCGGATTTGTGACGGCATGGTTCGCGGCGAAGTCACTCGCCTTCGAGTTCGTCGAGGATCGGGCATTCCGGCCGTGCATCGCCATGGCAGCGGCGCGCGAGATCGAGCAGGGTCGCGCGCATTGCCTCGAGCGCCCGGGCCTTCTCGCCAAGCTCCGCCGCACGCGCCTCGGCCAGCTCCTTGACCTCGCTGCTCGAACGGTTCCGGTCCGACCAGAGGCCGAGCAGCGTCTCGATCTCGGCGATGGGAAAGCCGAGGTCGCGTGCGTTGGCAATGAACCGGAGCCGATGAACGTCGGCCTCCGAATAATCGCGATAGCCGCTGTCGCGCCTGGGCGGGACCGGGATCAGCCCGATCTTCTCGTAATGGCGGATCATCCGTTGCGAAACGCCGCTCGCCTTCGAGGCGTGGCCGATATTCATAGCTGGGTCCGATTGAGCCGCAGCGCGTTGCCGACCACGCTGGCCGACGACAGCGCCATCGCCGCCGCGGCGATGATCGGCGATAGGAGGATGCCGAAGAAGGGGTAGAGTATCCCCGCCGCGACCGGCACGCCCGCCGCATTGTAGACGAAGGCGAAGAACAGGTTCTGGCGGATATTGGACATGGTGGCCTGGCTCAGCCGCCGCGCGCGGACGATCCCGCCAAGGTCGCCCTTGAGGAGCGTCACGCCGGCGCTCTCGATGGCCACGTCGGTGCCCGAGCCCATCGCGATGCCCACGTCCGCCGCGGCGAGCGCGGGCGCGTCGTTCACACCGTCTCCCGCCATCGCAACGACTTGGCCCTCGCGCTTCAACCGCTCGACGACCGCGCTCTTTTGATCGGGAAGCACCTCGGCCTCGACTGCATCGATGCCGAGCTTGCGCGCCACGGCCTCGGCCGTGGTCCGATTGTCACCGGTCAGCATCACCACCTTGATGCCGGCGGCGCGGAGCCCCGCAAGCGCCTCGGGCGTGGTCGCCTTGATCGGATCGGCGATGGCGAGCACGCCCGCGACACGGCAGTCGACGCCGACGAAGATCGCGGTCGCCCCGTCGCGGCGCAGCTCGTCCGCCGCCTGCTCCATCGCGGTCAGGTCGATGCCGCCCTCACGCATGATGCGGGCGTTGCCGAGCGTCACATGGCGGCCTTCGACGGTGCCGATCGCGCCCTTGCCGGTCGGCGCGTCGAAATCCGACACCGCCGGAATCGTGACCCCCCGCTCGGTCGCGGCGACGACGACCGCCAGAGCCAGCGGATGCTCGGACGCGCGCTCGACCGCCGCTGCGAGGCGCAGCACTTCGGCTTCCTCGAAACCCCGGGCAGTGACGATCCGAGTGACCCTAGGCCTGCCTTCGGTAAGCGTTCCCGTCTTGTCGACGACCAGCGTCTCGACCCTTTCGAGCCGTTCGAGCGCCTCGGCATTCTTGATCAGAACGCCGAGCCCGGCCCCGCGCCCGACCCCCACCATGATCGACATCGGCGTGGCGAGCCCGAGTGCGCAGGGGCAGGCGATGATCAGGACCGCCACAGCCGCGATCAGCCCATGGGCCAAACGTGGCTCGGGTCCCCAGATTCCCCAGGCGATAAACGCAGCGACGGCAACCGCAAGCACTGCAGGGACGAACCAGCCTGCGACCTGGTCGGCGAGCCGCTGGATCGGCGCGCGAGAGCGCTGCGCTTCGGCGACCATCTGAACGATGCGCGCGAGCATCGTGTCGCGGCCGATCCGCTCGGCCCGGATCACGAGTGCGCCGCTCTGATTGAGCGTGCCGCCGATGACGCTGGCACCGGCCTGCTTGGCGACGGGCATGGATTCGCCGGTCACCATCGATTCATCCACCGCCGAGCGGCCCTCCTCGATCGTGCCGTCGACGGGCATTTTCTCGCCCGGCCGCACGCGCAGCCGGTCGCCGACGGCGATCAGGTCCAGCGTGACTTCCTCGTCATGCCCGTCGGCCGCGATCCGGCGTGCGGTTTTGGGTGCGAGGTTGAGCAGCGCCTTGATCGCGCCGGAGGTACGCTCGCGCGCACGCAGCTCCAGAACCTGACCGAGCAGTACCAGAACCGTGATCACCGCCGCCGCCTCGAAATAGACCGCGACGATTCCGTCCTCGCGGAAAGCGGCCGGGAAGATGCCGGGCGCAAGCGTCGCGATCATGCTGTAGCCCCAGGCCACGCCGGTCCCCATGGCGATCAGCGTGAACATGTTGAGGTTACGGGTCTTCAACGACATCCAGCCGCGCTCGAAGAAGGGCCAGCCGCCCCACAGCACCACCGGCGTCGCCAGCAACAGCTGAAGCCAGGTCGACGAACGTTCCGGCACGAGATGATGGAGCGTCGGGAAGAGATGGCCGCCCATCTCGAGGATGAGGACCGGAATCGCGAGCGCGAGGCTGATCCGGAAGCGACGCGTCATGTCGACGAGCTCGGCGCTCGGTCCAGCGTCGGCGCTCGCGATTTCGGGTTCGAGCGCCATGCCGCAAATCGGGCAGGCGCCCGGATGATCCTGACGCACCTCGGGGTGCATCGGACAGGTCCAGATTGTCCCCGGCGGTACCGCTTCGGGCTCGGCACCGGCCGCCCTCCGTTTTCCGGCGTGATTGTGGCAGTGGCCATGGTCATGGCTGGCATGTGCGTCGTGGCTGTTCATATCGGTTCCTCCAACGCCGCTCCGGATAAGGTCTGACATCATGTCAGGGTCAAGCGCCGATTTCGGACGGCACCCGCATGTCCTGCCGTCACCCCGTCGCGGGTGGCGCGAGCGTCCCGAGCCATGCGACCAGTGCGAGCACGGCGAGCGCGCATCCGGTCTCCATTGCCAGGCTGCGGCGAAGCGCGTTCAGCGCGGCGACATGGTCTGCCCGGGCTAGCGCGCGTTCGAACGCCGGCACGAGCCTGAAGCGATTGGTGGCGGCCAGCGCCGCCATCGCCCCGAACAGCAGGAGCTTCGCGATAAGGAGCTGGCCGTAGAGCGTGGCTGGAAGCCTGATGACATGGGCGGGCCCGACCAATATCCAGCCGTTGATCAGACCCGACGCGACGATCACCGCGACCATGATCGTGCCCGTGGTCGAGAAGCCTGCCAGCACACGGTGCGACAGGATCAGATGGTCGCGATCGATCAGCCCGCGCCGCCGGAACACGAGGAGCAGCAACGCGATCAAGGCGCCCGTCCACGCGCCCGCCGCCAGAAGATGGGCGATGTCCGCGGCCAGATGGAGCCACCCGGTTGCGCCGTCGTCCATCGCGCCGTGGCCCGCCCAGGCGAGGCTCACGAGTGCGACCGCCCCTGCCAGCGCTGCGCCCGTCAGCGCGGCGACCGGCCGGTTGCGCCCGACGAGCGCGAAAGCGAGCGCGAGGATCAGTGCCGCGATGCGCACGAGCCACGCGGTGCCGACGCCGGTTCCGGCCAGGATCATTTCGACCGATTCGCGATCGATCGAAGCCAAAGGCACGCCGGCCATGCCCGCGGCGAGCACAGCGAGACCGAGCACGGAGAAGAGCAGGCCGAGCAGCGCCGCGCCGGCAATCAACGGCCGGAATGCGATTCCGGCGCCCGACCTCCGCTCTTCACCGCGAAGCGCGTAGAGGCCGAATGCTGCGAGCCCGAACAAGGCTCCCAGATCGAAATAGAGCGCGAACCGGACCGCGATGCCGATCGCGTCCATGGCCTATCGGATCTCGAAGCTGTAATTGCCCTGCACCCGATGGGTATCGGCCGAGACCACGTGCCAGTCGACGCGGTAGCTGCCCTTGGGCAGCGGCTTGGCGAAGGTCACCACCAGCGTCTTGCCATTCTCGGCAAGGCCCGCCTTGCCCGGCAGGCGCGTGGGTCCGTGCATCTTCATGCCGGGCATGCCGGTCATCACCACTTCGGCGCCCGAAAATTGCGGTACCAGCCGCTCCGAGAAGACCAGCTGAACCCGGGCGGTCGGCGCTGCCGCGGTATTCGCCGCAGGCGTCGCCGCGAGCAGCCTGGGATGGGCAGAAGCAGGCAGCGCCGCGATCAGCGCCGCAATCGCGAGAAGAGGGGCAATGCGCATTTGAATCGACACTCCGGGGACACCAGCCGCTTGCCGGTTTACCTCTATACGCACGACCGCAGCGCACCCCTCATCGCCGCCGCGGCCCGGTTCCGATCCGCGCCTGCGCCAGAATCCGCGAGGGATCGGCGCCGCTTTTGCGTAGAGAGAGTGGATAAGGCGCGGAGCGGCGATATGAACAAGGCATTGGACGAAGCATTGGGAAGGCTGGCGGCCGCCCCGCCGCATCCCGGCCTCACGACGATCGAGGACGGAGTATTCGCACGCGTCCGCGAGGAAGCGGCGTTCGCCGGACAAGCATCGCAACGGCTGCGCGCCGGCGTGGTCGCAGGCCTGGCCGCGCTCGGGCTAGGGATCGCCGCGGGCAGCCCGGTCATCGCCTCGCCCTCGTCGGAAGCGCTGTCGCCCTTCGGGCCGGCGAGCCCGCTCGCCCCGTCGACGCTGCTGGCAGGCGACCGGTGAGGCCCGGGCGCTGGACGATCGGCATCGCGCTGATCGCCTTCCTCGCAGGTGTGGCCGGCGTGTTCACTGGCCGTATGCTGATCCCGGCGCGGGCACCGGCGTCCGAGCTGCACGAGGTGCTGCACCATCAGCTGAAGCTCGATGCCGATCAGGCGGCACGGCTCGAGGCGATCGAGCGGCAATTCGCGATCCGGCGCCACGCGCTCGAACTCGAGCTGCGCGCGGCCAATGCGCGGCTTGCCGACGCCATTCAGGCCGAGCATGGCAATGGACCGCGCGTCGTCGCCGCGGTCGACGGGTCGCATACGGCGATGGGCGAGCTCCAGAAGGCGACGCTCGCGCACGTCTTCGCGATGCGGCAGATCCTGCGCCCGGATCAGGCGGAGAGATTCGATCGGGCAGTGGTGAAGGCGCTGACCGCCGACGCGCGGTGAGCCTCGACCTGTCTCTTCTCGATGACGGCGAGCTGGCGGCATTGACCCTTGGCGGGCGGCAGGCGGCCTATGCCGAGATCATGCGCCGCCACCGCGACGCGCTCTACCGCCTCATCCTCGGCAATATCGCCGATCCCGAGGAAGCGCTGGACCTCGTCCAGGAGACGTTCGTCGCCGCGTATCGGGCTTTGAGCAGATACGATCGCGTGCGTCCGATGCGCGGGTGGCTTTCGACCATCGCGCTCAACAAGTGCCGCGACTGGCGGCGCCGCCGCGCGGTCAGGCGGATGTTCGCATTCGCCCTCCCGCTCGATGCCGGGAGCGCCGTGCCGGAGGATCACGCACTTCCGGATACCCAGGCGGCGGACCGCGCCGAAATCCGCCGTGTCGCCGCGGCGATCGCCGAGCTTCCCGCCGCCTTGCGCGAACCGCTGGTGCTGCGCGCGGTCGAGGACATGAGCCAGGCGGAGACTGCGGCCATCCTCGGCATCACCGAAAAGGCAGTCGAAACCCGGGTGCGCCGCGCCCGCGCCAGGCTTTCCGAACAGCTGAAGCGGAGCGGCTTCGGTCCGTCTTGACTCTGACACGATGTCAAACCCCATCCGGGCTGGCGCGAAAAAGATACGGGGCGTGAGGGCATCGCCGCAGACGCGCGTATCGCAATCATAGGCTCAGGCCCGTCACGGGGACACACATGAAGAACAGGATCGATCGCCGCCAGATGCTTCGCGGCGCCGCGCTGGCAGGAGGCGGCCTGGCATTGTCAGGCTGGCTGCCGGCCTGGGCACAGACGGTTTCGCCGGGGATCGTGCGGCCGCTGCCGACGCTCTCGGGAAGCGACATCACGCTCAGGATCGCACGCCAGAGGCTGGTCGTCGACGGCCGCAGTTCCGGCGCGATCGGTATCAACGATACGGTGCCGGCGCCGCTTCTGCGGCTGCGGGAGGGGCAGACGGTGCGGCTGAACGTCGTCAACGAGCTCGACGAGGACAGCTCGATCCACTGGCATGGCCTCCTCGTGCCCGCTCAGTTCGACGGCGTTCCCGGCGTCTCATTCCCCGGCATCAAGCCGCACTCGAATTATCTCTACGAGTTCCCGATCAGGCAGAGCGGCACGTATTGGTATCACAGCCATTCGGGGTTTCAGGAGCAGCTCGGCCTTTACGGACCGATCGTGATCGATCCCGCCGACTCCGATCCCGTCCGGTCGGACCGCGAGCATGTCCTCGTGCTCGCGGACCATAGCGCGCTTTCGCCGGATACGCTCTTCCGGCGGATCAAGGTCGATCCGGGCCATTTCAACTTCCAGCGCCAGACGCTCGCCGGCCTGCTCGCGGGCCGTGACCAGCCCCTGAAGGAGCGGCTCGACTGGGGCGGCATGCGGATGGACCCGACCGACATTTCCGACGTGACCGGCGCAGTCTACACCTATGTCGTCAACGGCCACGGCCCACGCGACAACTGGACCGCACTGTTCAGGCCGGGCGAGCGCGTGCGGCTGCGCATCATCAACGCCTCGGCGATGACCAATTTCAACGTACGGATTCCGGGCCTCAGGTTATCGATCGTCCAAGCCGACGGCCAGAACGTCCGTCCGGTCGAAGTGGAGGAGTTCCAGATCGGTGTCGCCGAGACCTATGATGCGATCGTCACACCGGCGGAGGACAAGGCCTATACGATCGTCGCAGAGGCGATCGATCGCTCCGGAATGGCGCGCGCGACGCTGGCGCCGCGTGCCGGAATGGCGGGCGAGGTGCCGCCGCTTCGCAAACGCCCGCTCGCGACGATGAAGGACATGGGCATGGACCATGGCGCCATGCCGGGGATGGACCACGGATCGATGGCGGGCATGGATCACGGCGCCGCGGCCGAACCGTCCGGCCAGCAGCCGGCTACCGACATGGGTGCGATGAAGATGCGGGACTTCTCCAATGCGTCCCAGGTAAGGAAAGGGCCCGGCGTGCAGACGATCGCGCCGATGCCGATGGATCGCACCGGCGAGCCCGGCCAGGGCCTCGAGGACGTCGGCCACAAGGTGCTGGTCTACAGGAACCTGATGGCGCTCGATCGCAACCCGGACGTCCGCGCGCCCTCGCGCAGCATCGACATCCACCTGACCGGAAACATGGAGCGGTTCATGTGGTCGTTCGACGGCGAGAAGATGTCGGACAAACATGAGCCGATCCCGTTCACCGAAGGCGAGCGGGTTCGCGTGAACCTCATCAACGACACGATGATGAGCCACCCGATCCACATCCACGGGCACTTCTTCGAGCTGGTGACCGGGCACGGCGATCATGCCCCCCGCAAGCACACGGTGATCGTCCAGCCCGGCGGAAAGGTGACGTGGGACTTCACTGCCGACGCGGTCGGCGACTGGGCGTTCCACTGCCACCTGCTCTACCACATGGAGGCGGGCATGATGCGCATCGTCAGCGTGCGGCCGAAGGGAGACGGGGCATGAACCGGCTGGTCGTGGCGCTCGCGGCATCCAGCGCGCTGACACTTGCCCAGCCGGCGCGCGCGCAGGATCATTCGCAGCATCAGGGCATGAACATGCCCTGCATGCAGACGCCTCCGACGACGAAGCCGGCAGCCAAGAAGCCCGCGAAAAAACCGGCGGCCAAACGTCCGGCAAGCCGGCCGGCTGCACGACCGGCGCGGCCTGCGGCCAGGCCTGCACCGCAGCCGGCAAAGCCCGCGCAAGGCATGGAAGGCATGGACCATAGGACGATGCCCGGCATGGACATGGCGCCGCCCGCCGCGCAGCCGATGCCGGACATGGACATGCAGGATCACAGCCAGCACGGCGCTGCGGCGCAGGCCCATGGCGGCATGGAGATGACCGGGACGGCACTCCCCGCCGGCGATGCATCCGCGCCGCTCCCGCCGATAGACCATTATGCCGACCGGCAGTTCCCGCCCGAGGAGATGGCGCGTGCCCGCGCGCAGATGATGCGCGAGCAGGGCGGCCGGACCTTCTCCCAAATCATGTTCAACCTCGCCGAATATCGAGCGCAGCAGGGGCGCGACGGCTATCGCTGGGACGGTGAAGCGTGGATCGGCGGCGACATCGACCGTCTCTGGCTCAAGTCCGAAGGCGAAGGCGTGTTCGGCGACCGACTCGACAGCGCCGAAGTCCAGGCGCTCTACAGCCGCGCGATCGGCCCCTATTTCAACGTGCAGGCCGGCGTCCGCCACGATTTCGGGCCCGGACCGGACCGAAGCTATGCGACAATCGGGTTTGAGGGACTGGCGCCGTACTGGTTCGAAGTCGAGGGCGCGCTGTTCCTGAGCGACAAGGGAGACCTGCTCGGGCGGCTCGAAGGCTATTACGACCAGCGCATCACCCAGCGGCTGATCCTCCAACCACGGGTGGAGTTCAACCTGTCGGCGCAGGACGTGCCCGAGAACCGCGTCGGTTCGGGACTGAGCGACGCAGAGCTCGGCCTCCGGCTCCGCTATGAAGTGACACGCCGGTTCGCGCCCTATGTCGGCATCTCTCATGAGGCGAAGACCGGCCGGACCGCCGATTTCGCACGCGCCGAGGGCGAGGATCCCACCACGACCAGCCTCGTTGCCGGCGTGCGGCTCTGGTTCTGAGCCACCATTGGCATCGCCGGCCTGAATGAGGCACACAGCCCCTGATGGCGGAGGGGGGAGAAGATTCGGACGCCAGGCTGGTTGCCGCGGCTGTGAGCGGCGATCGAGCCGCGTTCGCGACGCTGCTCGACCGGCACTATAACCGCATCCACGCCCTCGCCTGGCAACTCACCGGATCGCGCGCCGATGCCGACGATGTCGCGCAGGACGTGTGCTGCGTGCTCGTCGAGAAGCTCGCCATGTTTCGCGGTGAGGCGAAGTTCAGCACCTGGCTGTGCGGCATCGTGTTCAATGCCTGCCGCGATCTGCAGCGCCGGCGTCGATCGTTTCGCGGGCTGACCGAACGTTTGGCGGTCGTCGCCGGCCTCACGCGCGGACCTGACGGGCGCGACCTGCACGACGCGATCTGGGTGCGGAGCGCGATCGCGCGGCTCAAACCGGCCTATCGCGACGCCGTGGTGCTGGTGGCGGGCCAGCAGCTCAGCCATGCCGAGGCTGCGGAAATTCTCGGCGTAGCCGAGGCGACGATATCGTGGCGGATGCACGAGGTGCGGCGGATGCTCGGATCGGAAGGCGACGGCGCCTGAAAATATTTTTGGCCGGCTCCCAAGGAAATCCGGCCGGGCGGCGTCCCAGTGACAGGCGGGCAATTCTGCACCGCTTTCGCCAGGGAGTGTCTCATGCCCCGCAATAGTCTTCTGATCGCCGGTGGGCTCTCCGCCATGCTGCTCGCCTCCTGCACCCGAACCGCCGTCGAAGAGGCCGCCGCGCCCGCGCCGGCGGAGGAAGTCGTCGTCACCGGAACCAGGACGCCCGGTTCCGCCGCCGAGCAGCGCGCCCGCACCGCCGACATGGCCCAATATGCTGCCTCGGAACCGATGCCCTCCCCGGCACCGCCCCCGCCACCGGTGATGGCAATGGCGCCGGTCGGGAGCCTGGCGAAACGGGCTTTTATGGCGTCATCCGATCGCCGCGTCGCGCTGCCCGGCTATTATCAGGACGTCGGCCGCGACAAATTCACGACCGTCGCGGAGAACCCGTTCAAGGTCGCGCGCGAAGAGCCGGTCTCGACCTTCTCGATCGACGTCGACACGGCCTCCTATTCGTTCGTGCGCGCCTCGCTCACCGGCAACGCCCTGCCTCAGCCCGCGGCGGTGCGGACCGAGGAGATGATCAACTATTTCCCCTATGATTATGCCGCGGCGCGTTCGGCCGATCAGCCGTTCAGCACCAATGTCGCGGTGTTCCCGAGCCCTTGGACCGAGGGCCGCAAGCTCGTCCGCATCGGCATCCGCGGCTATGAGATCCAGCGCGCCACCCGCCCCCGCGCGAACCTCGTCTTCCTGATCGACACTTCGGGTTCGATGAACGCGCCCAACAAGCTGCCGCTCGTCAAGCAATCGCTGTCGATGCTGCTCGACCAGTTGAACGGCAACGATCGCGTCGCGATCGTCACCTATGCGGGCAGCGCCGGCACTGCGCTCGAGCCGACTCCGGCAAGCGACAAGGGCAAGATCCTCGCGGTGCTCGAGCGGCTCGGCGCGGGCGGCAGCACCGCCGGCGCCGAGGGCATCCGACAGGCCTATGCACTGGCCGAGCAGAATCTCGATCCGCAGGGCGTCAACCGCGTGATCCTCGCGACCGACGGCGACTTCAACGTCGGCATCACCAGCCAGGACGAGCTCAAGGGCTTTGTCGAGCGCGAGCGCGGCAAGGGGGTGTTCCTGTCGGTGCTCGGCTTCGGCATGGGCAATTACAACGACGCGCTGATGCAGACGCTCGCCCAGAACGGCAACGGCGCCGCCGCCTATATCGACACGGTCGGCGAGGCGCGGAAGGCGCTGGTCGACGAGGCGACGTCGACCTTGTTCCCGATCGCCAAGGACGTGAAGATCCAGGTCGAGTTCAACCCCGCCGCCATCGCCGAGTATCGGTTGATCGGATACGAGACGCGGATGCTCGCGCGCGAGGATTTCGAGAACGACAAGGTCGATGCCGGCGATGTCGGATCGGGACAGACCGTCACTGCGCTCTACGAAATCGTGCCGATGGGCGGCCCGCGCGCGATAGGCGACCTGCGTTATTCGACTCCGGCCGCACAGCGGCAGACCGGGCTGGGCAGCGAATACGGCTTCGTGAAGATCCGCTACAAGACGCCCAAGTCGACCACCAGCCGGCTGATCTCGACTCCGATCAATCGCGCGGTCGAGGTCCGCCGCTTCGAGGATGCGCCGCGGGATGCGCGCTTTGCCACCGGAGTGGCGGGTTTCGCCGAGCTGCTGCGCGGCGGCAAATATAGCGGCACGATGACTTATGACGACGTGCTGCGGATCGCGCTGGCGGCCCGCGGCGACGACGGTTTCGGCTATCGCTCGGAGTTCGTCCAGCTCGTCCGCCAGGCCAAGACCGCCGCTTCGCTCGCGCGGCTGGAGCGCTGACACCGTGCGGCGGCGATCCCGCATCGCCGCCGCACGGCTCTCACCGGCCAACGCGCATTCGACCCGCCCGCAATTGCAGCTATAAGGTCGGCAGATGCCGCTTTCCGTTCCCTGTCGTCGATCGTTCGATTCCCGCATGTTCGCGGGCAGGGGCTTCTGAATGGCAGGCGACGAAGACCTCTCGGCGCTGCTGCCCGAGCCGCCGCCGCCGCGCAACACCCGGCGCGATGCCGCGATCGAGGCGGCAATGCTGCGTTTCGACGGCGGCGGACCGGCCCCCGCGGCGCCACCACGCCCGGCAAGGCCCGCATCGCGCTGGTCGCTGCTCGGTCGACCGCAATTCGGGGCATTGCTCACTGCCGCCCTGGTCGGCGTGATCGCGGTACCGATCTGGCTGTCGAACGGCGACCAGATCGCACCCAAAAGCCAGCCGACCCAACCGGCAGCGCGAGAAGCGGCGCCGACAGGATCGCCGGCCCTGCCGGCACCGGCTGCACAGCCGTCCCCTGCGCAAATCGCCCGGGCGGAAATTCCGCTCGCCAGTCCCTCGTCGCCTGCGCGAGAGCGTGGCAGCCGGGCGGCGAAACCGGGCGCCATGGGCCAGGTCGCCGAGATGGCGGTGGAACTCCCGCCTCCGCCGACGGAATCCATGCCGGCCCCGGCCGCGCCCCCGCCGCCTCCGCCGCCCGCGCCTGAACCCGCGCCCGCGCCGGCCCAGATGGCGGCGCGCACCGCAGAGGTGCAGGACGAAGCCGTCGTCGTCACGGCCTCGCGAATGGCGCCTCGCGGTTTCGCCCAACGTGCGGAAGCCAAGCGCGTTCGTTCGATCGCCAAGGCCGCCGAGAATGGCGCGTGGGATGCCTGCACGGTGCGCGACTCCGCGCAGAACCTCTCCGCCTGCAAAAAGCTGGTCGATCCAGCCGCCCGCGGTCGCAATGGCCGCGTCGCGGCGCACGTCGCCGACGGGCTGTCGGCAGCGTGGCACGGCGACAACGACGCCGCTATCGCCGCATTCGATCGCGCGATCGCTCAATCGCCCGGGCTCGCTTTCGCCTGGCTCAACCGCGGCCTCGCCCGGGAGCGCAAGGGGGACACCGGCAAGGCGCTCGCCGATCTGGACAAAGCGGTGCGGCTCGCCCCCAATGTCGCGCGCAATTATTATCAGCGCAGCCTGTTTCTCGGCAGGCAAGGCGAAACCAGGCGTGCCCGCGAAGACTGGGAGCGCGCGACCCGGCTCGATCCACGCCTCGAGAATAGCGACGAATAACGCCGCCGTCGTGCCCGGCCCAACCGTAGCATAAAGCGACAAAGGCTATTGATACTTTATATCATCGCCGTTACCGCAACGCAGCACATCCTGGAGTTCGGGGATCTTTTCATGCTGCGTAGCCTTCTGCTTGCCACCGCCACTTTCATCGCGCTGCCGGCTCATGCCGAAGAGACGCCATCGAGCCCCGTGACTTCGGACACATCCGCCGATGCCCCGGATCCCGACGCGCAGGACCATGATCAGCCCAATCAAGAGATCGTCGTCACCGGCACGCGCGCCCGCGCCACTGCCGACGTGCTCGGCGGCACCGCGATTCTCGCGGCGGAGGAACTAACCCGCGAAATGCGCCCGACGATCGGCGAGACGCTCGCCTCGCAGCCCGGCGTCTCGGCGACGTCCTTTGGCCCCAATGCCTCGCGGCCGGTCCTGCGCGGCTTCACCGGCGATCGCGCGCGGCTGCTGATCGACGGGATCGGCAGCATCGACGTGTCGAACACGTCGGCGGATCACGCAGCGATCATCAACCCGCTCACCGCCGATCGCATCGAGGTCCTGCGCGGTCCCTCTGCCTTGCTGTTCAGCCCCTCGTCGATCGGCGGCGTGGTCAATGTCATCGACAGTCGCATCCCGCGCCGCGTGCCCGAGAGCCCGCTCCACGCCGACGGGATCGCGACTTATGGCAGCGCGTCCGACGAGCGCTCGGCCTCGGGCGCCGTCGACGTGCCGGTCGCGGGCAAGCTCGTCGTCCATGCCGATGGCAGCTATACCAAGACCGGCGACATGCGCAGCGGCGGCTATGTGCTGACTCCCGAACTGCGCGCGCAGGCCGCGGCGAGCGCCGATCCCGACATCCAGGCGCCGGCCGGTCTCAAGGGCGAAGTTCCCAACACCGCGGCACGCACCTGGGACATTGCCGCCGGCGCGGCGATCGTCGACGACCGCGGCAGCCTGGGCTTCTCGGTCTCGCGCTACGACAGCCTCTACGGCGTGCCGATCCGCTATTCGCTCGATCCGGCGATCGAGGCCGAAGCGGTCCGGCTGCATGCCAAGCAGACGCGCTTCGACGTGCGCGGCGACATCACCACCGAGACCGCAGGTATCCACCAGATCCGCCTGCGCCTCGCCGCCGCCGACTATCAGCACAGCGAGATCGAGAACACCGGCGAAGTCGGCACGACCTTTTACAGCCAAGGCCTCGAGGGGCGGCTCGAACTGGTCCAGGAGACGCATGGCGAATGGGAAGGCGTGACCGGCGGGCAATTCTCGACCCGCAACACGCGCATCGTCGGCGAGGAGAAGTTCCTGCCGCGCACCGAGAGCAGCCAGGTTGGGCTGTTCACGCTCCAGTCGCTCGATTTCGGCGCACTCAAGGCCGAAGCGGCGCTGCGCTACGAGCATAACAGCCTGCGCGCGCAGGCGGATGCCGATATCGGCAACCCCTTGCTCGACCGCAGCTTCGACAGCCTCTCCGCCTCGCTCGGCGCCAGCTATGCGCTTGCCAGCCATCTGCGGCTCGGCATCAACGTCTCGCGCAGCGAACGCGCGCCGACGCAGGAGGAATTGTTCGCCAACGGCCCGCACGCCGGCACGCAGGCGTTCGAGATCGGCAATCCCGATTTCACCACCGAGAAAGCGTGGGGCATCGAAGGCACGCTCAAGGGTTCGGGCGACGGCTGGAGCCTGTCGGCCGCAGCCTATTACAACTGGTTCAAGGACTATATCTACGACGCGCCAACCGGCGCGATCGAGGACGATCTGCCGGTGTTCCAGTACAACCAGGCCGATGCCCGTTATTACGGCTTCGAAGTCGAGGGCTCCGCGCGGCTCGCCCAGCTCGGCAATTTCGCGATCAACGCCGATGCGCTCGCCGATTACGTCCACGCCGATATCGTCGATCAGGGCCCGGTGCCCCGCATCCCGCCGCTCCGCATGATGGGCGGGCTCGAAGCGCAATCGGATGCGCTGACCGGCCGGGTCGAAGTCGAGCACAGCTTCGAGCAGGATCGCGTCACCGATTTCGAGACGCCGACCAGCGGCTTCACTTTGGTCAACGCCTCGGTCTCGTGGAAGCCGTTCGGCGCGGGCTCGAACACCAGCCTGATGCTCTCGGCGAACAACATCTTCGATGTCGAGGCGCGCCGCCACACCAGCGTGCTCAAGGATTATGCCCCGCTCGCCGGCCGCGACCTGCGTGCGACGCTGCGGGTGCAACTCTGATCCTGTTCCGGCATTAGGAGGCGGATGGAAGGTCCGCCCCCCGAATCCGTGGTCGAACTGAAGCCCGAGACTGCGGCATCGCGCCGCATCCCCTGGCCGATCTTCGCGCTGGGCGCAGTGGCATTGTTGCTGCTGGGCCTGATCGGATTCGGCCGTGAAGTGATGGAAGGTGACGCGGCTGAACTCGACCACGCGATCATGCTGGCGATGCGGGTGCCCGGACACCCGGAACAGCCGCTGGGCCCGCACTGGCTCCCCTCGGCGGTGCGCGACGTGACTGCGCTCGGCAGCTCGACCATATTGACGATGGTGGTGCTGGTCACCGCCGCGTTCCTCGCGCTGAAGGGGCGGTTCCGCTCGGCCGCGCTTGTCGTCGCCGCGACGACACTGGGCGCACTCGCCGTGACTCTGGTCAAGGTGCTGATCGCCCGGTCACGCCCCGATCTCGTCCAGCAACTGATGCAGGAAGCGTCGAGCAGTTTCCCGAGCGGCCACGCCGCCAACAGTGCGATCGTCTATCTGACGCTCGCCGCCCTGCTCTTCCCGGTGGTGCGCGGCTGGCGGATGCGCGGCTTCGTGCTCGCCGTCGCGATGCTGCTGGTCGGGCTGATCGGCATCAGCCGCGTCTATCTCGGCGTCCACTGGCCCAGCGACGTCCTCGCGGGCTGGGCGTTCGGCAGCTGCTGGGCGCTGCTCTGGTGGGGGATCGAGCTCAAGCTGTTTGCGAAGCGCCCCTAGCGCTCCCCCAACTTACGCTCCCAGGCAAGCGCGTCCTTGACGATCCCCTCGAGGTCGTCGTGCTTCGGGCGCCACGGCAAGGTGCTCAGGATCTTGCTGTTGTCGGCGACAAGTGCATCCGGATCGCCCGCGCGACGGCCCTCTAGCCGGCGCTCGATCTTGCGGTTGGTCACGCGATCGACCGCGTCGAGCACCTGCAGCACCGAAAAGCCGCGGCCGTACCCCGCGTTCATCGTGTGGCTTTCCTCGGGCCGCGCGATCAGCAGGTCGAGTGCGTCGACATGTGCGGCGGCGAGATCGGTGACATGGATATAGTCGCGCACCCCGGTGCCGTCTTCGGTCGCGAAGTCGGTGCCGAACACCGACACCGTGTCACGCTTGCCCGTCGCCGCCTCGGCCGCGATCTTGATCAGGTGCGTGGCACCTGCGGTCGACTGGCCGGAGCGGCCCTGCGGATCGGCGCCGGCGACGTTGAAGTAACGCAGCGCGCAATAATTGATCGGATGCGCCGCGGCGACGTCGCGCAGCATGAACTCGGTCATCAGCTTCGACATGCCGTACGGATTGATCGGCACCTTCGGGCTGTCCTCCGAAACCGGCACCTTCTCGGGAATGCCATAGGTGGCAGCCGTCGAGGAGAAGATGAAATGCTTAACCCCGCTCGCCACCGCGCTCTCGATCAGCGAGCGGCTCGCGACCGTGTTGTTGCGGTAATATTTGAGCGGATCGGACACCGATTCCGGCACCACCACCGAGCCGGCGAAGTGCATCACTGCGACCACGCCTTCGTCGCGCATCGTCGCGCGGATGGTCGCTTCGTCCTCGATATTCGCCACGACCAATTTCGCGCGCTTGTCGACGGCCCAGTCGAAGCCGGTGACGAGATTGTCGACCACCACGACCTTCCATCCCGCATCGAGCAGCGCCAGCACCGCGTGGCTGCCGATATAGCCCGCACCGCCCGTCACCAGCACCGTACCGTCGCGCATGCCAATCTCCCTTTGTCGCGCCTCGCCTAGAGGGGCGATTGCGCTGCGCCAAGCCCCACCTATCTTGGGCGCGACAAGGAGAATGAAATGACAGTCGAAACCGCGACGCTCGCCGGCGGATGCTTCTGGTGCACCGAGGCGGTGTTCAACGACGTGATCGGCGTGAGCAAGGTCGAGAGCGGCTATATCGGCGGCACCGTCCCCAACCCCACCTACAAGCAGGTGTGCGGCGGCGACACCGGCCATGCCGAGGCGATCCGGGTGACCTTCGACACCGATCAGATCAGCTATGGCGAGTTGCTCGACGTCTTCCTTGGGACGCACGACCCGACCCAGCTCAACCGCCAGGGCAACGATGTCGGCACCCAATATCGCTCGGCGATCTTCCCGCATTCGGAAGCGCAGAAGGTCGAGGCCGAAGCGGCGATCGATCGCGCCCGCCCCGATTGGCCGGCACCGATCGTCACGACGATCGAGCCGCTGGGCGAATGGTATCCCGCCGAGGATTACCATCAGGAATATTGGCAGGGCGAGGGTCAGCGTAACCCCTATTGCCTCGCCGTGATCCCGCCCAAGCTGCGGAAGCTCCGCAAGAGCTTCGCCAACCGGCTGAAGGAAGGCGCCGCGGCGTAACCGAAATCCTCCCCCGCAAAGCGGGGGAGGAACCGGATTATCCCGGGAGCGCTTCGCCTTCGATCGGCGGGCGCTTCGCGGCCTCGGCGCCGAGCAGCTTGTAGACGATCCCGCCGAGGATGCCGCCTGCGATCGGCGCGACCCAGAACAACCAGAGCTGCTGGAGCGCGATCCCGCCCTCGAGCAGAGCCGGCCCGGTCGAGCGCGCCGGGTTCACCGAAGTGTTGGTCACCGGGATCGAGATCAGGTGGATCAGCGTCAGCCCGAGCCCGATCGCGATCGGCGCGAAACCGGCCGGCGCGCGGCTGTCGGTCGATCCCATGATCACCAGCAGGAACATGAAGGTGAGCACCACTTCGATCGCCAGCCCGGCGTGGAAGGCATAATGGCCCGGCGAATGCTCGCCGAAACCGTTCGAGGCGAGCCCGCCGGCATAATTCGGCGCGCCGCTGGCAATATACCAGAGCAAGGCGGCTGCGATGACCGCCCCGATCACCTGTGCGATCACGTAGAGGGGAATGTCCTTCGCCGGGAAGCGGCCCCCGGCCCAGAGGCCGAAGGTGACCGCCGGATTGAGGTGGCAACCCGAGATATGGCCGATCGAATAGGCCATGGTGAGCACCGTGAGGCCGAAGGCGAGGCTCACGCCCACCAGCCCGATGCCGACGTCCGGAAAGGCCGCGGCAAGCACGGCGCTGCCGCATCCGCCGAAGACGAGCCAGAAGGTACCGATCAATTCGGCAAGCCCGCGCTGCACATTACTCATGAATTTTCTCCCGCTGTTTTTGCTTCCACTTCAAACACTTGGGAACATACCCTGAAGTGTAGCTCCACGCGGGCGAAAGTAAAGTAAAGCGAAGTAACGCTCAGCGCGGATGCGCGGCCCGGCGCAACCGATCGTTGATCGCGACGCCGATGCCGCTCTCGGGGATCGGCGCCACTGCAATCGCGGCGGCCGGCGCCGCATCGGCGCGGTGGAGCGCGTCGAACAGATTGGCCGCGGCTTCGACGAGATCGCCGCTGGCGGAGAGCGTATCGTCGCCGGTGACATCGCCGAAACCAATCAGCCATTCGCCTTTCTGCCCGATCATCGCCCCCAACCGCAGCGGCTTGGCCGGCGCATAATGGCTGGCGAGTTGGCCAGGCGCCGTTACACCTTCACCGTTCCCCGGCGGAGGCCGGGGCCCAGTCTCGAGCTGCGTGGCAACTTGGCCCCGGCCTTCGCCGGGGAACAAATCGGCTTGGGTCAATGGCCCCGGCCGTAGAATCCGGCCGTCCATCACGATCGTCGATTCCACTCCCGCCGGCGTCGCGCCATCGTCGATCACCAGCGGGATCCGCCCCGCCAGGCTCGCCGCGACATGCGCCGCACGCGTCGGGGATATCGACCCACTCGCATTAGCCGAAGGCGCCGCCAGCGGCTTGCCCGTAGCTGCGAGCAGCGCCTGCATCGCACGGTGATCGGGCACCCGGATCGCGATGGTGTCGAGCCCCGCAGTGACTAGAGCGGCGATTCCCGCATCGGCGCGGACCGGAAGCACCAGCGTCAGCGGCCCCGGCCAGAAGCGCGTCGCGAGATCACGCGCCGCCGCATCGAACACCGCGATACGCTCCGCCGCCGCGAAATCGGGAACATGCACGATCAGCGGGTTGAAGCTCGGCCGCCCCTTGGCCGCGTAAATCCCCGCCACCGCGCGCGAATCGGTGGCATCGGCGGCAAGCCCATAGACCGTCTCGGTGGGCGCCGCGACGCAGCCGCCGGCGCGAATCAACGCCGCAGCTTCGGCGATCGCGGCCGCGCCGTAGGGTAAGATGCGGGGATTTGTCGGGCTCACGCGAGGGGGGCTATAGCGCGGGAAACGAGACGACAAGAGAGGCACGATGTTCACCCCCGCCACCGCCGAGCAGCGCTTCGTCCTCGAGCATATCGTCGGCCTCGCCGAGATCAGTCCCGAGGCGGCTGAAATGACCGACGCAGTGCTCGAAGGCGCGGGCCAGTTCGCTGCGGGCGAATGGGCGCCGCTCGAACGTCTGGGCGACACCGACGGGCCGAAATGGAGCGAGAACGGCGTGACGATGCCGGCTGGCTTTGCCGAAGCCTACAGGGCCTATGTCGAGGGCGGCTGGGGCACGATCGGCTCGCCGGCCGAGTTCGGCGGCCAAGGCCTGCCGGTGAGCCTGTCGATCGCAGTGCTCGAAACGCTCGGCACCGCGAACATGGGCTTCGCGCTCGCCCCGATCCTCACCGTCGGCGCGATCGAGGCGTTGACGCATCACGGCACGCCCGAGCAGCAGGCGCTCTATCTGCCGAGGCTCGCGACCGGCGAATGGACCGGCACGATGAACCTCACCGAGCCGCAGGCGGGCAGCGACGTGGGGGCGCTCAAGTCGAAAGCCGAGCCGGTCGGCGACGGCACATACCGGATCAAGGGCACCAAGATCTTCATTTCGTTCGGCGATCACGACATGGCCGACAACATCGTCCACCTCGTCCTCGCGCGCACCCCCGATGCGCCTGCCGGGACCAAGGGCCTCTCGCTCTTCCTCGTCCCCAAATACCGGCTCGATGCGGAAGGCAATCCGGGCGCGTTTAACGACGTCCGCGTCGTCTCGATCGAGCACAAGATGGGTCTCCATGCCTCCCCCACCTGCGTGCTCAGCTTCGGCGACCGTGACGATTGCATTGGCGAACTGATCGGCGGCGAAATGGGCGGGATCCGCGCGATGTTCACGATGATGAACAATGCCCGCCTCAATGTCGGCCTGCAGGGCGTGCAGATCGCCGAGCGCGCCACCCAGCGCGCCGTCGCTTATGCTCGCGAACGCGTCCAGGGAGTCCGCGCCGGCGCCCCCGCCGCGATCGTCGAGCACCCCGATGTCCGCCGCATGCTGCTCCGCATGAAGGCGCAGACCCAGGCGGCGCGCGCATTGGTCTATTACGCCTTCGGCCAGCTCGACCGCAGCCATGCCGGCGATGCCGCGGCAAAGGCGCGAGTCGAATTGCTCACGCCGCTTGCCAAGGCGCACGGCACCGATCTGGGCAACGAAGTCGCCAGCCTCGGCCTGCAGGTCCATGGCGGGATGGGCTATATCGAGGAGACCGGCGCCGCCCAGCATTTCCGCGACGCGCGGATCACCCCGATCTACGAAGGCACCAACGGCATCCAGGCCGCCGACCTGGTCGGCCGGAAATTGAGCATGGACAATGGCGGCACGCTGTTCGGCTTGCTCGCCGAAATGCGCGGCGATGCCGAGGATGCCGAACTGCTCCGCCTGATCGACGCCTGCGAGGAAGTCGCCCGCAATTTGCTCGCATCCGAGACCGACGACCGGCTCGCGGCGAGCTATCCTTTCCTGACGATGCTGTCGGTGGCGGTATGCGGCTGGCTGATGGAGGAAAGCGGCCGCATCGCCGCGCGCAGCGAGGGCGACCCGGCCTTCCGCAAGATGAAGCAGGCCGTCGCGCGCTTCTATGTCGCACAGATCGTCCCCGAGGCGATGGGCCTCAAGGCCGCGGCAATGGCACCGGCGGACGTCCTCTATTCGATTGATGCGGACGCCTTCGCCGCCTGACATCCCATCGTCACCCCGGACTTGTTCCGGGATCCACTGTGCGGTTGGGCGAGGCGATAGCGCCTCTAGTCTGTCGCGTGCGGATCGGTGGACCCCGGCACTTCGGCCGGGGTGACAGCGGGTTGCTTGTGCCCGCTGCGCCGCCACAGCCCATGCAGCATCCGCCCCACCAGCGCCGGCAGTCCCGGCCGCACGAACAGCCAGTCGCGGATCGCCGGGCCGCGCTCGGCACCGATCACGCGCTTGTAGCCGCTGTCGCCGGCGCCCCAGTCGACGGTCGTGATGCCGTCCTCGATGCCGCGGACGAGATTGCGGTAGTAAAGCAGCTTGCCCGGCGAATGCTTGGCAAACGCCGGATCATAGCTGTTGGCGATCGCGTATTTGAGCGCGCCGGCGTTGAGATCGAACGAGAAGGCGGCAGGCTCGCCGTCGACGCGCAGCATCGCCGCCCACATCATCGCCGCGACCACCGGATCCGCCGAAGCTGCGCGCCAGAAGCCGCCATGCCCCTCGGCAGTGAACTTGGCGTCCGATCCGTCGGTCCGCGCCGCGATCCAGCTCTTCGTCTCGATCCCGGCGAGCGCGTCGAAGGCCGCTTCGTCCCAGCCCGCACCCGAGACGAAGCTCCAGTCGAGCGCACCATGACTGCCGAGATGCTTCTCATGGAAACGATTTTTCCGAAGCGTCGAGTTGCGCGGCCAGGTGCCTTCGGCCTGCAGCGCGGCGATATCGAGCAGGAAGCTCTCGGCGACGAAGCGGTCGAGCACCGCCCAGCCCCGTGCCCGCGCCGCGGCCTTGAGCAATTCCAGCCCGGGATCGCCGTCATAGACCGGCCCGAGCCGCAGCGCGTTCGCCTCCCGCGCGAGCCGCGCCAGCAGGGCCTCGCCCACCTCGACCCCGGCGTCGTCGCGCACCGGGAAACTGCGGAACGGCCAATAGCAACCAGGCACGCTCGCCAGCCCCAGCCATGCGGGACCTGCCGTCACAATCGGCAGCGCCACCGCGGGGTCGCCTTCACGCGCCACGGTCAGCGTCCGCGCCGCGCCGCCATAGGCACGCAGCGCAGCGGCAAACCAGCCATAACGCAGGAAGCGGTGCGAGGGCGCAGCGCCTGCGGCCACCTGGTCGATCCCCGCCGCGAGTCCGTCGACGCACTCGACCGCCAGCATCGGCGGCAGGCGCGTGAATTCATCGAGCGGCATCGGCTTGGTCATCCCGCATTTCTACGCCCGCATCGGTTACCAACCGGTAGAAATCCGTAAGCGGCTTCACTCCGGCGCGCGAGCCCGTCATAAACGGCGCATGATGGAAGGCCCCTATCTCTCCACCGTCGCCGACACGATCCAGAGCGCGATCGCTCCCGTGTTCCTGCTCGCCGGCATCGGCGCGATCCTCAACGTGATGGTCGGGCGACTCGCGCGCATCGTCGATCGCGCGCGCAACATCGAGGAAATCCACCCGCGCTCGACCGGGCCCGAGCACGACCGCCACGTCTGGGAGCTGCGGCTGATCGACAAGCGCATCTCGGTGATCAACATGGCGATCTTCCTGTGCGTCTCCAGCGCGCTCGCCACTTGCTTCGTGGTGGCGCTGATGTTCGTCTCGCGGTTGTTCGGCCTCCATGTCGGGGCGATCGTCGCCGTCGCCTTCGTCGTCTCGATGCTGCTGCTGATGACGTGCCTGATCTACTTCCTGATCGAAGTGCGGATGTCGCTCGGCGCGATCCATGTCCGCGAGGAATTGCTCGAGCTCGACAGCAAATAGGCGCGCTTCACTTCAGTTTTTGCGGCCCCAGATCGGCGGGCGCGCTCGACAGATAGCGCGGCACGACCCGGGCACGCGTCGCCTGCTCATAGGCGTAACCCGCCTTGAGCAGCAGTCCGTCCGATTCGGCCATGCCGATGAACGACAGCCCCGCGGGAAGCCCGTCGACCAGCCCCATCGGCACCGTCAGATGCGGATAGCCCGAGACCGCAGGGAGCTCGCTCGCCGACGGACCGTCGAAATGGTCGCCATGCGCGGGATCGCTGAGCCACGGCGTGCCATAGGTCGGCGTCACGAGGAGCCGCGCATCCGCCGCCTTTAGCATCGCATCGATCCCCTCGACTCCGGCCAGCCGCAGCGATTTGGCGCGCGCGCCGAGATATTCGGCGTCCTTCGTGCCACGCGTCTTCTCCGCCCTGATGAAGCCGTCCTGCCCGAAGAACGGCATCTCGGCGGCCTTGTTCGCTTCGTTGAACGCAATCGCATCGGCGATCGTGCGGACCTTCACCGATGCCGGCGTGGTCGCGAGATAGGCGGCGAGATCGTCCTTGAGCTCGGTGTAGAGCACTTCGGCCTCGGCATCGCCGAATCCCTTCAGCTCGGGCAGCTTCACTTCGACCAGAATCGCGCCCGCCGCGCGCAGCTCGTCCAGTGCCTTGTCGAACCGCGCCGCGAGATCCTGGTCCATGTCGGGCTTCCAATAGCCGACACGCATGCCCTTGAGCGCATCCGCCGACAGACCGGCGGCATAGTTGGCCAGATAATTGTCGGCATCCATCGTCGCCGGATCCTCGGGATCCTTGCCGACCATCGCCGAGTACAGGATCGCGACGTCCCTGACGCTGCGCCCCATCGGCCCCGGCGTGTCCTGGCTATGGCTGATCGGCACGACATGGGTGCGGCTGACCATGCCGAGGGTGGGCTTCAATCCGACCAGCCCGTTCATCGCCGAGGGGCACACCACCGATCCGTCGGTTTCGGTCCCGACCGCGACTGCGGCGAGGCTCGCCGCCACCGCCGCCCCCGATCCGCTCGACGATCCGCAGGCGGTGCGGTCGAGCGCATACGGATTTTTCACCAGCCCGCCGACCGCGCTCCACCCGCTCATCGAATTGTTCGAACGGATGTTCGCCCATTCGCTCAAATTGGTCTTGCCGAGGATCACCGCGCCCTTTGCCCGCAGTCGCGCTACGACCGGCGCGTCGCGCCGCGTCCAGTTGTCAACCAGCGCAAGGCTGCCCGCGGTGGTCGGCAGCTCGATCGTGTCGATATTGTCCTTGATCAGCACCGGAATGCCGTCGAGCGGCCCGAGCAGCTTGCCCGCCTTGCGCCGCGCGTCGCTCGCCTGCGCCTGTTCCATCGCATTGGGCGAGATTGCGATCACCGATCGCAGCGTCGGTCCCTTGCGGTCGATCGCCTCGATCCGGTCGAGATAGGCTTGGGTCAGCCGCGCACTGCTCCACTTCCCCGACGCCAGCATCGCCTGCAGCTCATCGATCGATTTCTCGACCACAGCGGACGATCTGGAAGGCGCGGCTTCCTGCGCGGTTACCGGAAGCGCCGAAACCAAAGCCGCAACCGCCAGCAAATGCCGCATCTTCGCCCCCAAATCGCCGATTCCGGGGCGAAGCTATGCGAAGCTTACTCCAAGCGCCAGTCGAAGCTGGCCGGTCGGGCGCGGTCGCTCAGTCGCCGCGCACGATCGTCAGATGCACGGCATTCTCGCCCGCCTCCTGCTTGGCGATTCGATAGCCGAGCGCGTCGAGGTCGAGCCCCGCGAACAAGGCCTCGCCTTTGCCGAGCAGCACCGGTGCCACCGGGATGTGCAGCTCGTCGATCGCCCGCGCGGCCAGATATTCGCGGATCGTTTCCACCCCGCCGCCGATCCGGATATCACGATCGCCTGCAGCGGCGCGCGCCTGTTCGAGCGCGCTCCCGATCCCGTCGGTGACGAAGTGGAACACGGTGCCGCCTTCCATCTCGATCGACGGCCGCGCGTGGTGCGTCAGCACGAAGACGGGAACATGATAGGGCGGGTTGTCGCCCCACCAGCCCTTCCAGTCATGGTCGGGCCATTCGCCGCGCACCGGGCCGAACATGTTGCGGCCCATGATCCACGCGCCGAGCCCCGCCATGCTCCGTGCCGCATAGCTTTCATCCACACCGGTCGAGCCGCCCTCCTGTCCGAACATCGTCCGGAAGGTGCGGGTCTCGAAAGCCCAGCCGTGCAGTTCCTCGCCGCGCCGGCCGAGCGGATCCTCCACGCTTTGATCCGTCCCCGCGCCATATCCGTCGGCCGAGACGCTGAATGCACTTACGCGAACCTTCGACATTGTCCTTCTCCGTCTGCTTGCGTTTTGCAACCAGTTGCGAGTTACGCAAACCGATTGTATATTGCAAGCGGTTTTTTTGGAGATCCATATGGAAGAGCCGCGTTCGGGCTGTCCGATCAATCTCGCGATCGAGGTGCTCGGCGATCGCTGGAGCCTCGTGATCATCCGCGACATGATGTTCGGCAATCGCCGTCATTTCCGCGTGCTGCTGCGCGAGTCGATGGAGGGGATCGCCTCGAACATCCTCGCCGATCGCTTGAAACGGCTCGAGGCGGCGGGGCTGGTCAGCCGCGCCGACGATCCCAGCCACAAGCAGAAGACGCTCTACAGCCTCACCGAAAAGGCGATCCAGCTCTTGCCGCTGCTGGTGGCGATGGGCGCCTGGGGCCGCGCGCATCTGCCGGCCAAGCCCGAACTCGTGATCCGCAACCAATTGCTCGAGGAAGGCGGCCCGGCGATGTGGGAGCAGTTCATGGACGAGCTCCGCACGACGCATCTCGGCGCCGCGCCCCGATCGGGTCCTTCGGTCGCCAAGCGGCTGGAGGCGGCATATCGCGAACTGGCGGGGTAGGGTCGGCATTCAGATTCCCCTCCCTGCAAGGGAGGGAGTTTCTTTGGCCGAGGTCGAAGCGATCCGGAAATTGTGCTGCGTTGAACCCGCTGGATCGAACTCCACCGCACCACCACCCATTGTGTCCACCGATTCCTCCCCCGGAATATTTTTTCGGTTCGCGCTGTGTTCTCTTGCCTTTGCGGGACCCGAGGATTGACCATGCGTCGCGGGCTGCAGCGCGCTTCGGCCGTCCGTGAGTCGAGTCATTTTAGCGACGAATCGTTTGGTTAACGCGTGATTTAACCCCTTGTGCCGGGACTCGGTTTGGCACAATCTGTAGTGGTAGGACTGAGGGGCAGGCTCAACTACTGGTAGAACCGCAACCGCATACCCATATGCGGAACAGGCTCTGCTGTGCCCGGCCGCCGGCGACGAGTACACTTTTTGTTCTCGTGCCGCGCCGTGTCGATGCTAGGATCGACAAGCCGCCCCCGAGTCGCGCCGAGGCCTCCCGGAAGGAGGCGCGTGCAAGGGTATAAGGGGTCGGATGACATGGAATTCAGAGACACGGAAAATAGCGTGAACGACACCGTCGCCGAAGCCACGATTGCCGCCGGGACCAAGGCGAAGCCGCGCAAGTCCGCCAAGGACCAGGATACGCGCGCCGTCGCGCCGCAGCTCTACACGCTCGAAGTCGATCATTCGCGCGACGCGCTGCTCACCGAGTTCGGCAAGGAGACGCTCAAGGATCGCTATCTCCTCCCCGGCGAGACCTATCAGGATCTCTTCGTCCGCGTCGCCTCGGCCTATGCCGACGATGCCGCGCACGCCCAGCGCATCTACGATTACATCTCGAAGCTCTGGTTCATGCCGGCCACCCCGGTTCTCTCGAACGGCGGCACCGGGCGCGGCCTGCCGATTTCGTGCTTCCTCAATTCGGTGCCCGACAGCCTCGGCGGGATCGTCGACACGTGGAACGAGAATGTCTGGCTCGCCTCGCGTGGCGGCGGCATCGGCACCTATTGGGGCAATGTCCGCGGCATCGGCGAGCCGGTCGGCCTCAACGGCAAGACCAGCGGCATCATCCCCTTCGTCCGCGTGATGGATTCGCTGACCCTCGCGATCTCGCAGGGGTCGCTGCGCCGCGGTTCGGCCGCCTGCTATCTCGATATCTCGCACCCCGAGATCGAGGAGTTCCTCGAGATCCGCAAACCCTCGGGCGACTTCAACCGCAAGGCGCTGAACCTCCACCACGGCGTGCTCATTCCCGACGCGTTCATGGAGGCCGTGCGCGACGGCGCCGAATGGACGCTGCGCAGCCCCAAGGACCAGTCCGAGCGCGGCAAGGTCGATGCCCGCGCGCTCTTCCAGAAACTGGTCGAAACCCGCTTGGCCACGGGCGAGCCGTACATCGTGTTCGCCGATCACGTGAATTCGAACATGCCCAAGCATCACCGCGATCTGGGCCTCAAGGTCTCGACTTCGAACCTGTGCTCCGAGATCACCCTGCCCACCGGCAAGGACCATCTCGGCAATGAGCGCACCGCGGTCTGCTGCCTCTCGTCGCTCAACCTCGAGAATTGGGATCAGTGGAAGGACGCCAAGGGCTTCATCGAGGACGTGATGCGCTTCCTCGACAACGTCTTGCAGGACTATATCGACCGCGCCGAGCCCGGCATGGAGAAGGCCGCTTATTCGGCTAGCCGCGAGCGTTCGGTGGGCTTGGGCGTGATGGGCTATCACTCCTTCCTCCAGGCGCGCGGCCTCGCTTTCGAAGGCGCGATGGCGAAGTCGTGGAACCTCAAGATGTTCAAGCACATCAAGGCGCAGGTCGACGAGGCTTCGATGCAGCTCGCGGTCGAGCGTGGGCCGTGCCCCGACGCCGCCGAGATGGGCGTGATGGAACGCTTCAGCTGCAAGATGGCGATCGCGCCGACTGCGTCGATCTCGATCATCTGCGGCGGCACCAGCGCGTGCATCGAGCCGATCCCGGCGAACATCTACACCCACAAGACGCTGTCGGGCAGCTTCTCGGTCAAGAATCCGTATCTGGAGAAGCTCCTCAGCGAGAAGAGCAAGAATTCGGAAGGCGTGTGGAGCTCGATCCTCGAGCAGGGCGGCAGCGTCCAGCACCTCGACTTCCTGAGCCAGGAAGAGAAAGACTGCTACAAGACGTCGTTCGAGATCGACCAGCGCTGGCTGCTCGAGCTCGCCGCCGATCGCACGCCCTATATCGACCAGTCGGCCTCGCTGAACCTGTTCATCCCGGCCGATGTCGAGAAATGGGACCTGCTGATGCTCCACTTCCGCGCGTGGGAGCTGGGCATCAAGTCGCTTTACTATCTCCGCTCCAAGTCGGTGCAACGCGCCGGCTTCGCGGGCGGCGTCGAGGCCGACAACACGATCGACCTGCGCGAGATCCAGGTCGAATCGAAGGATTACGACGAATGCCTGGCGTGCCAGTGAGGTGGCGGAGCTAGCCCGCCCTGAAAACCCCTCTCCCCTTGTGGGAGAGGGAGGGGCCCGCGCCGCGCAGCGGCGTGGGAGGGTGAGGGGGAATGTGGATGGTCTGACCAAGCGCCAGCTGCTTCCCGCCGTCACCGTCTTTCGTTCGCGCGAATTGCGCCGGAACGCCGGACCCGTCGAAAGGGCTCTGAAGGCCGCACTCCGCCGTGCCTTGCCCGCAGCAGGATTCCGGCATCAGGTCCCGATGGGCCCGTATCACGCCGATTTCTGCTCGCACTCCGCGAAGCTGATCGTCGAAGTGGATGACGCCACCCACGCCGAGCGGCGCGCGCACGACGAGACGCGCACCCGCTTCCTCAACGCGGAAGGCTATCGTGTGCTGCGTTTCTGGAACAATGATGTGATGGGCAATATCGAAGGCGGGCTTGCCGAGATCGCCCGGAACCTGCCGTCCGAGTTGCGGGGCAGCTTCGCGTGATGCGTCCCCCTCACCCTTCCCACGCCTTCGGCGCGGGCCCCTTCCCCCTCCCACAAGGGGAGAGGGGGGTGGTCGCCCTCAATTCCCTCTCCCCCTGTGGGAGAGGGAGGGAGGCGCGTAGCGCCGGAAGGGTGAGGGGGACTCGCGTCCGTTCAGCCCTCTTCTTCCTCGAACAGCACTGCGTTCGCCGCGGTGGCGCTGAGCCGCACCTGGTCGCCCTCGACATCGGCGACGAGGCCGATCGAGATGTAGTGGTGATGCCCGGCATGGCTGCCCTCGGCGCCTTCGATATCAGCGCTCGAATCCTTCTTGGTCAGCTTGATGCGGTCGCCATCGACATGGTCGACGGTGCCGACATGGACGCCGTCGGCGCCGATGACTTCCATATGTTCCCTGATTGCACTCGCGTCGGCCATGGGATCACTCCTTGGGTTGGTTCGGCTCGGCAACGCATGAGCGCCGCGAACGATGCAGGAGATAGGAAATGATCCGCATGCGTAACAGTGCCGCGCTCGCCGCGCCGATGCTGCTCGCCGCCTGCGCGACACAAGTGAGCGCCGGCGTATCCCCGCAGGCACCCGGCTTCCTGCTCGGGCTGTGGCACGGCTTCATCTTCCCGGTCGCCTGGTTCCTGTCGCTGATCCTGCCCGACATCGCCATCTATGCCGTGCCCAACAATGGCGGCTGGTACGATTTCGGCTATTTCCTCGGGATCGTGGTGTTCGGCGTCGGCGCCAATCGGGGCCGGAAAGTCGTCTATCGCGACCGCATCGTCCGCGAGCGCCACACCACGGTGATCGACCACGAATGACGCGCAGCCTCGCCTTGATGGCCGGACTGGCCGGGGCCGCGGGCGCCGCGGGGCTGACGACTTTGCTGCGTCCGTCACTCGCCCGCCGCGCGCTGCGCCTGCCCGACGCGGAGGCGACCGGCTATGCCCTGCGCATCGCCGGCATGATGCTGTTCGCATTGGGCCTGTTCCTCGGCGGCTTCGCGGCCGTCGCTACGATGGCGGGTGCGGCATGAGTCTCCATATCACCTATGCGCTCACCACATTGCTTTGCGCATGCGCCTTCCTCTGGGCGCTTAGGAGGGCGCGAAAGACCGACCTCCCTTATCCGCCGCGTTATCCTTGGATTACCCCGTCGCAACGCAAGCTCGAGCTGTTCACGCTCAATCAGGCGGGCCGTATCGCGCTGGTTCTGATCCCCGTAATCTGGCTTGTCCAAACGGCTGCCTACATCGCCATCAATCTCAAGTTCGTCTCGGAGTAATCCCATGCCTCTTCTCGAAGCCCGCAAGACCTACAAGCCGTTCGAATATCCGTGGGCGTACGAGTTCTGGAAGCGCCAGCAGCAGATCCACTGGATGCCGGAGGAAGTGCCGCTCGGCGAGGATTGCCGCGACTGGGCGCAGAAGCTCACCGATCACGAGCGCAACCTGCTCACCCAGATCTTCCGCTTCTTCACGCAGGCCGATATCGAGGTGCAGGATTGCTACCACGAGAAATACGGCCGCGTGTTCAAGCCGGTCGAGGTCAAGATGATGCTCGCCGCCTTCTCCAACATGGAGACGGTGCACATCGCGGCATACAGCCACCTGCTCGACACGATCGGCATGCCCGAGAGCGAATATGGCATGTTCCTCGAATATGCCGAGATGAAGGACAAGCACGACTATCTGCAGAAGTTCGGCGTCGACAATGACGAGGACATCGCCAAGACGCTCGCGATGTTCGGCGGCTTCACCGAGGGGCTCCAGCTTTTCGCCAGCTTCGCGATGCTGATGAACTTCCCGCGCTTCAACAAGATGAAGGGCATGGGCCAGATCGTCTCGTGGTCGGTGCGCGACGAGAGCCTGCACTGCGAAGGCATCATCCGCCTGTTCCACGCCTTCACCCGCGAGCGCGACTGTCTGACCAAATCGGTCAAGTCCGACATCATGGACATGTGCCAGACCACCGTCCGCCTCGAGGACGCGTTCATCGACCTCGCCTTCGAGCACGGCCCGGTGACCGGCATGACCCCCAAGGAGATCAAGAAGTATATCCGCTACATCGCCGACTGGCGGCTGGGCCAGCTCGGCCTCAAGCCGATCTACATGATCGACGAACACCCCCTCCCCTGGCTCGCCCCTTTGCTCAACGGCGTCGAGCACGCCAATTTCTTCGAACAGCGCGCGACGGAATATTCGAAGGGCGCGACGCGGGGGAACTGGAACGAAGTCTGGGACTCGTTCGACAAGCGGCAGAAGGCGAAGATTGAGAAGCCAGCAAATGAGGACGCGAGCGAAAGCGGGGACATGTTCTCAAAGGCAGGAATCGCAGCAGAATAACTCGGTGGCTGGACACTGATCTTTGTCTGTCTATGTTGTCCCCTCGCTATGGGGAGGGGACAATGTTTCCATATACTCAGAACGTCGGAACCTTGATTGCCGTCATTAAAGCGATCGGTTCGCACGGCGTTCCAGACAAATTCACTACGAAAGAGCTTCCCGTTTGGGGATACAAGAGCAGCAATGACCGCCCCGTCATCGGCGTTTTAAAGCATATCGGTTTTATAGACGGATCGGGAGTTCCGCAGCAGCTTTGGAAGGATGCCCGCACCAACCCTCAGTTAGCAACAGCGCGCGGTACAAAGAACGGCTATGCAGAGCTTTTCAAAACCTTCCCTGATGCAAACAGAAAAGACGCCGAAGCTCTAACGAATTTTTTCAAGGCAAAAACCACTGTCGGCGATGCCGTCGTGAAGCAGATGGTTTCCACTTTTCGAAGTCTTGCTCAATTTGGTGATTTCGAATCACTTGACGATAATCAGGTGAACGAAATCGAAGACCAGAGCAACGGCGCCCAACAAAACGCCAGATCCATCGTGTCTCGTCAAATAAGCGGCGTTGGCGGTATGACGATCAATTTGAATGTTGAGTTGACCCTTCCTACGGCTGCCACCGGCGAGGTTTACGATAAGTTCTTTGCAGCCATGAAAAAGCATCTTATCGATGCCTCAAAATGAAATACAAATTTGGGCCGGTAGGATTTCCCTATTTGAGGCGGAGGCGCATGAAATATTCGGTAGCCTTGAATCGTCTGCAAGCAGAAAAATCACATTAGATGAGAGCTACACTTCTCTAAACGGCCTTACTCTTCGCCAAGATGAGATTTTTCGCCAGGGCCTGAGATGTGTCGAAAATGGGCTCTTCCGAGCGGCGCATGTGATGGCTTGGGCGGGTATGGCGGATTGCTTACAGGCGCTCGTTGCGAGTGACGGCTTCGTCTTACTCAACGCCGCTCGCCCCAAATGGAAAGTCCTCTCAGTTGAACAGATGGCGGAGAACTACACTGAACACGCGCTCATAGAAGCGCTGGGGGCGATGAAGGTCTTTACGAAGGCGGAAACAAAGGCGCTTTTTGGAATGTTATCCAAGCGAAACGAATGCGCACATCCGGGGGATTACTTTCCCTCCTTTAACGAAACTCTAGGGTATATATCCGAAATATTCTCAAGACTTAGAGCAGTGACGTCCCGTCATCCGAACTTTCAACTCTAAAGGGAACTACCGGAGAATGCGTTATATCGTCACGCGGCCTCGGCTAGGAGGTAACGTGCCGCCGTCACCGCCAGTGGCTCCAGCCCCAGCCCCACCGCAAGGTCGTTCCACGCCGGGTTCTTCCGCTCGATCATCCACCTCCACTCGCGCCGCCAGCGCAGGCGCCCCTCAAGCGCTCTCGCCCCGCCGCACCGTGGATCCCGGAACAAGTCCGGGATGACGATGGGAGAGTGGTGAGCAGCGGCCCCAAGCCCACACCGTCACCCCGACCTTGTGCCGGGGTCCACTGCGCCGCACGTCACACCGCCAGCGGCTCCAACCCCAGCCCCACCGCAAGGTCATTCCACGCCGGGTTCTGCCGCTCGATCAGATTGCGCTTCCATTCGCGCCGCCAGCGCTTGAGCTGCTTCTCGCGCGCGATGGCGCCTTCCATCGAGTCCCCGACTTCGAAATAGACCAGCCGGTAGATGCCGTACTTCCTGGTGTGCCCGTCGAACGTGCCTTCGCGGTGCTGCAACAAGCGGCCGATCAGGTTCGACGTCACGCCGACGTACAGCGCACCGTTATAGCCGCTCGCGAGGATGTAGACGCAGGGGATGCCGTCGATCATCAGCCGTGCAGCCTGCCGCCCGGTGGACCCCGGCACAAGCCTGTCCTGAGCGCCTGCCTTGCAGGCAGTCGAAGGGGCCGGGGGACGGGAGCGGGGGGAGACCGCACCGATCCGGATGCGCTTGCGCCGCGGCCGGCAAGGGCGTGCGCTTCCGGCAATATGCCGACACGGGCTCCGCCCGCCCCAAGAGACCCGAGCATTTGCCAGCCGACCCCATTAGTGTATTACATTCACAATACACCACAAGCGAGGTCCGCCATGCTCCCCCTCCTCCTATCGATCGCCCTCGCGCAGGAAGCGCCCGTCACGCTCCCCGAAGGTCCCGCGCTGCGCGAAGCCATCCACGCCGCCGACACCGAATTCTTCCATGTCTTCTTCGACCAGTGCGATCCCGCCCGGGTCGCGGCGATGGTGGTTCCCGATTTCGAGATGTACCATGATCGCGCCGGCGTGACGGGCAAGGACCGCAAGGACTTCGTCGATCGCTACGCCAGGGATTGCGAGGCCAAGAAGGCGCCCGATGCGTGGCGCCTCCGCCGCGAACTGGTCCTCGACTCGCTCGACGTCCAGCCCGTCCCCGGCTTCGGCGCGATCGAGGAAGGCGACCATCTCTTCTACGAACGCAAGGGCGACGGCCCCGAGAAGCTCAGCGGCAAGGCCCATTTCGTCCAGCTCTGGAAGCTCACGCCCGGCGGCTGGCAGCTCGCCCGCGTGTTCAGCTATTCGCACCGCCCCGCGCGATAAGCGGGCGCGCTCACACCTGGATCGCCACTTCCACCAGATCGCCTTCGGCCACCCCCGCCTTGCGCCGCACCTCGGCTTTGACTGGCAGCAGATAGCCGCCGCTCGCCTTGTGCGGGAATACCGAGGTTTCGAGCGCTACCCCGTCGATCGACGCACGCACTCGCACCGATCCGAACCCGCGCGCGCCGCCCATCGCGCGCAGCTCGAACGCGCGCGCACGGATCGCGTCGGCCGCCGCGCCGGTGATCGTCACGAAATACCAGCTCGCCTTGGCGGGCGGCTCGGGCGCCCAGCGCCACAGCTCAGTTTCCAGCACCAGCGGCGCGTCCTCGGTCATCGCCGTGCGCCGCGCCGCGCCGCGAGCTGCCGCACGCTGAACCCGCTCACCGGATCGTGCCAGTCCGCCGCCACCGCCAGCAGCGGCCGCAGCACGAAATCGCGCTCCCGGAACGCGGCATGCGGCACGGTCAGCCCCTTCTGCCCCCAAGCGCCTTCGGACCACAGGATGATGTCGAGGTCGATCACCCGCGCCGCCCAGCTCCGCCCGCGCCGTCGGCCGAACGCGCGCTCGATCGCCTTCAATCGCGCGAGCAATTCCGGCGGCTCCTCGTCGCTCTCGATCAGCGCGACGGCATTGGCGAAGCGGCGTTTCGACGGCCCCAGCGGCGGGGTGCGCAGCACCGGCGACACCGCGACCACCCCGCCCAGGGCCGCGAGCGCCGCGGCCAGCTCGGCCTCGGGGCTGCCATGGCGCCCCCTGCGGTTGGAACCCAGCGCGATGGCGTAGCTTGTTGTCGGCACGGCACAGGGCCTATCGCGGCGTCGTGCCCACGCCAAGCCCCTCCCGTACCGCGATTGCATATCCGGCTCGGAACGCAGATGGCCTTCCGGAACCGCCGACTCCTTACCTGCCTGACGGCGTCAGAGCGTCGCCTCGCCGACATTCGTGCGCACGAATCGCGAGCGGCCGAACGACTTGAGCATGGCTCGCAGCGGCGGTTCTCCGGCACGGACAATCGCCCAGGACAGCGTCAACATCACGACGAGCGCGACAGCGGCGGCCGGCCAGTATCCCGCGCCAAGATGGAGGAAGCCTCCGATCAGTATCGCGCCCAGCTCCTGGTGGAGTAGATATAGCGGATAGGTAATCAACCCGGCCATCGTGGACACCGAGGGACTTATATGGCGCTCGAGCTGCGGCTGAAGGCGCTCGGCGAACAATATCGGCAAAAGGCAGAGCGTGAACAAGAGCAGCGGAGGGGCATATGCCAAGCGGTCGCCATTGATTACGATCCGATGGGCATCGATCTCCATCACCCCCGCGACGCAAATGGGAATGAAATAGACCAATCGGAACGACCGCCATCCCAGTCGCTGTCGTGTTCGGATCAGCATTCCGAGTGCGAAGAAACAACCATGCGGCAGAAGCGTCAGCTGCGCGATTCGTTGGGTCGCCGATGGAACTTCGACATAGAGCGAGGCACCCCAATAGGCGGCGCTCGCCAGGCCGAGCAGCACACCGACCCGTTCAATCCGTTCGAGGGTGGATCCTCCGATCAGCGACAGCGCGATAAGCAGGTAGAAGTTTACTTCGAGAGCCAGCGTCCAGTAGCTCGGATCGATGCCGAACATCGGCCAGAAAAGAATTGATCCAGACCATTGCGCTACGACGACTCCAGCCGGGAGCGTATTGAAAGCGATCATTGCAGCCGCGGTGATGGTGGCGCAGATCCAGGCGCTCGGCACCAGGCGCAAGAGACGCCGGCCGGCGAATGACGCGGCACCTGAAGCCTCGGCGGACCACGCAATTACGAAACCCGACACGACGAAAAACAACTCTACGCCGATCCACCCAGAGTTCACGAAAGGGGACCACCCCGCATCGACCGGCATTCCCTCGAGCAGCGCACGCCCCCCGGGCGGTGGAGAATAAGCGAAACCGTTTCCCCAATGAAAGGCGAGCACCAACAGTGCGCAGCCGAAGCGCAGCAGATCCAATGCAATGAGATTGCCTGAGCGCCGGTGAGACATCGCGCGCAATTTTACCGATGATAGCTAACAAATCCTGTAGATTGCCGCGGCGGCCGAATATTCAGGCCCCGACGCAAAAGGATTCTCACAGTCCTGGACCGCGAAAGTCGCATTGAGACGAAAGGTCATGACGCCCGACATGGGCATCAGTGACGGAGCTGGATCCGCACGATCAGGCCGGGTACGGCGTCCTCCAGTTCGACCGTGCCGCCATGCAGATGGGCGACCGCCTGGACCAGCGACAGGCCGAGGCCTGCCCCGGATCCCCCACGCGCTGCGTCCAGGCGACCAAAACGGCGCAGCGCCTCGTGCCGCAGCGCAGGGGGTATTCCAGTCCCCTGGTCCCGGACCGTAATCGTCGCCATTTCGCTTCCGGCGGCGAGTTCGAGCGTGATCGTGCCGTCTCCGTATTTGACTGCGTTGTCGATCAGATTGCCGACGGCCTGCGCGAGCAATTGGCGATGCGCAAGCCAGCTGATGGCCACCGGTGCGTCGACGATTATGGTCCGGCCATGATCCTCGACCAGCGGCGCATAAATCTCTGCGATCGTGGTCAACAGTGGAACAAGGTCTATTCTGGTAAAGCTTTCGCGGCCGATGCCCGCCTCGGCGCGGCTGATGCTCAAGGCAGTTTCCACCAATGCGGTGAGGCGCTCGCCTTCAGCCAGCGCCCGCGCGGCGGCTTCCTGTGCTGCCGGTTCGCGTACTTCGCGCGCAACTTGCTCCAGAGCGACGCGCAGGCGCGTCAGCGGTGATTTGAGGTCATGCGCGAGGCCGTCCGTGGCGATCTTGAGCTCGGTGATCAGCGAAGTGACTCGATCGAGCGTATGGTTGACCTCTTCCCCCAGGATGCTGAAAGCGTCGCCGGACCGGTCGTCGGGCACCCTGCGCCCCAGATCGCCGTCGCGCACTTCGCGAAAGGTCCGGATCGTGCCCTCGAGGCGGGCAACGATCAATCGCGCCGCCAGCCAGGCCGCGAGTGCCGCCATGATCAGCGCGAGCGCAAGCGCCAGCGCGCTGGTTTCTCCCAGGAGGTCGAGAAGCTGGCGCTCGCTTTCGACTCCGATCCCGGTCAGTAGGCCCTCGCCTCCAGACAAGTGCGTGGTCCGCACGAGCATGGTCTCGGGGGCGATGTGGCCGATGCGGTAGAGCTGGATCTCCGCGTAACCGCCCGATGTCGGCACGCTGGGAGGCCAGGCGGCGAGATTGCCCGCAACGGTACGGCCGGAACCATCGACGAGCAGCATGACGGCGTTGCGCGTGATCGCTCCCGTCTCACGCGCTTCGATTGCGCGCGCGAGCACCGGTGCTCCGCCGCGGGTGTAGGTTGCGAGCAGATCGTCGCGAAGGGTCTCGGCTGCGGCGGCGGCAGCCTGGTCGCTGCGTCCGCGCAGCACGGCGCCGACCGCCGCCAGCAGGATCGCCGCCGCCACGATCTGGCAGAGGAAGACGAGCGCCGCGAACCGGAAGGTGGTCGAGCGCCATATCATGGCGCCGCGCCGAGGCGGTATCCCGCACCTCGCACGGTGTGGAGCAGCGGCGGCACGGCCCCTTCATCGACCTTCTTGCGCAGGCGGCTGAGATGAACGTCGACCACGTTGGTACCCGGGTCGAAATGATAGTCCCAAACGCCTTCGAGCAGCATGGTGCGACTCACCACCTGGTCGACATGGCGAAGCAGGAACTCGAGCAGCCTGAACTCGCGGGGCTGGAGCTCGATGGTCCGTCCGGCGCGGCGAACCCGCCGTGCAAGCAGGTCCATCTCCAGATCGTCGCACCGCAGCACCGTCTCAGGCGCGGCAGCCGGCGTGCCGCGCCGGATCAGCAGGCGGATGCGCGCAAGAAGCTCCGCAAAGGCGAAGGGCTTGCCGAGATAATCGTCCGATCCGCTGGTTAGTCCCTCGATACGGTCCTCGGCTGAACCGAGCGCCGACAGCACGATGACCGGCGTCTCCACTCCCGCGCTGCGCATCGCGCCGAGAACCGCCATCCCGTCGAGCCCAGGCAGCATCCGGTCGAGCACGATGCAGGCGTAAGACCCGTCCGTCGCATGGAAGAGGCCGTCCCGGCCATTATCGGCGCGGTCGACCACGAACCCCTCCTCCGCAAGGCCCTTGACGATGTACTTCGCAGTCGCGTCGTCGTCCTCGACGACAAGGATTTTATGTCCCACCTGTTCAGCTCCGGTGCGATGTGACGGTCAAGGGCAGCGTGTGACCGGCGCGGCGTACATGCAAGAGCACGGAATGATGTGTCGCGAGCGCATGCTCGACATCCCTCTTCGAACGCGCGGCCCGGCTGCCCACCGCCTCGATGCGATCGCCGACCCGCAATCCCGCATGCTCGGCCTCGCCGCCCGAACGGAGGCTGTCGACGAGGAGCGGCCCCGCAGCGGAGGCCGGCACGAGGGTAGCCCCTAGCGAATCCTCCCCACCGGTTTGATGCCGATAACCGACTTGCCTAGACAGCAACACCGCGGCGATTCCCGCCAACACGACGATCGCCAGCATCAGCGATCGGAGCGACCGCATGCCGTTCATCGTTCTAACCCCGGCGGAAACTCCCGCCGCGATATCATGAGAATATGTTCGAGGCGCTGTGCGACGGCCATGTGCTCGATTCCTTGGCGACCGCCTCCTGACTAGCGTACCACGCTTCTCGCGCGGGTTGGGAACGGATGAACTTTTGCTCATCTTTCCTTCAGCCCAGGGTTCGCCGACGGCGGCTAGACGGGAGCGATGCCGCCAGGGAACGCGCCCGAGATGAACGATTCCCCCGTCCCGAACGACAGCCTTTCTGCGCTCGACGAACGGACGTGCCGGCTCATCTGTCCCGTCGCAGCGGCAATGGTCGGGGTATGCCTCACCGGCATCAGCCTGTTGCGCGTCGCCACGGCGGTGCGCCGCCAGGGCACTATCGCCGACGATCTGCTGTCGATCGACGCCGTGCTGTTCCTCTCGGCGACGCTCGCATCTTATTTCGCGCTCCGCGTTCAGTCGCATGCGCGCCTTCATTGGCTCGAGCGGATAGCCGACCGGGCCTTCATCGCCGCGATGCTGCTCCTCACGCTCGCCTGCTTCGTGATCACTTATGCGCTCAGCCGCTGAGCGCGGCCGACCGCCACATTACCAATTCTTCAGCCAACGCTGAAGTCGCGGCAATCCGGGCGAGGATAAGGGTCGGGCTCCTGACGGAGAAAACCGCATGCACAAGCCAGGGATCATGACCGCGTTGGCGGCGATACTCGCATCGACCAGCATCGCCACGGCCCAGCCGGCAAGCTCGCCGCAAGGCTTGTGGCTCAATCCGCACGGGTCCGTCGCGGTACGCACGGGCGCTTGCGGCGACAAGATCTGCGGGTGGATCGTCTGGGCGAGCGATGAAGCGCGGAAAGACGCCAAGGAGAATGGCGTCGACTCGCTTGTCGGCACCGAACTCCTCGAAAATTACCGGCCGTATCGCGCCGGGAGCTGGTCCGGCACCGTCTTCGTGCCCGACATGGGACGCCGCTTCTCCTCCGAGATCGACGCGATCTCGCCCACCCGGCTCAAGGTCAAAGGGTGTATCCTCGGCGGGCTGATCTGCAAGTCACAGGTCTGGAGCCGGATCGAGCGCCTGCCCCAATGAGCCGGCTGCGCATCCTGTTGGAGCGGTATCGCGGGCCGATCAGAGTCGCGATGGTGCTCCTGTTGATCGCACTCGGCTTCGCCGCGCTCGAGGCGCTGACCCGCGAAATTCATTATGCCGATGTTCGCGCCGCCGCCCGGGCATTGTCGGCAAGACAGGTCGTGCTTGCCCTCGCCCTTTCCGCCGGCAGCTATCTGGCGCTCACCTTTTACGACGTGCTCGCACTCAGGGTGATAGGCCGGGCGCTTCCGTGGCGCACCGCGGCGCTCGCGTCCTTCACGAGCTACACGCTCAGCCACAATCTCGGGCTTTCCCTGCTGACCGGTGGATCCGCCCGATACCGCGTCTACACTGCGGCGGGGCTCGACGGGATGGACGTCGCCCGTGTCGTCGCTCTCGCCAGCGCCACTTTCTGGGCGGGCGTGGTTACTGTCGCGGGGGCGGCGCTGTTGAGCAGTGCCGGGGGCGTGACGATCGCCAGCCTGACGCTTGGCGCGACGCAGGCGCATCTGGCCGGCGCCTTCGTCCTGCTCCTCGTCGCTGCGCTGATGGCGACCTTGAGCCTGGTTCGCCCTTCCCTCTCGCTCTTCGGCTTGCGCCTCCCTGTGCCGCGCCCTTCGCAGCTCGCTGCCCAGATCGGCATTGCCCTGATCGACATCACCTTCGCCAGCGCGGCGCTCCTCGTCCTGATCCCTGGCGCTGGACCTGCCCTGCTTCCAGCCTTCGTCCTCGCTTATTCGCTCGCCATCATCGCGGCGGTCCTCACGCATGTGCCCGGCGGGATCGGCGTGTTCGAGGCGGTGGTCCTCGCGATGGTGCCGAGTGATCGCGCGGCATTGTTCGCGGCCCTGATCGCCTATCGCCTGATCTACTATCTGCTGCCGCTGGCCGTGGCGGTGCTGCTGCTCGCCTGGCATGAAGGCACGCGGCATCGCCGCGTCGGACAGCTGTTCGCCAGCGTCCGAACGCTGGCGAACAGCGCGTCGCCGCTGGTTCTCGGTGCCGCCACGTTCCTTGGGGGGGCCATGCTGTTGCTCTCGGGATCGTTGCCGGCGCTGCAGGCGCGGATGGGCGCGCTCGCCGGCATCCTGCCCCTTCCGTTCATCGAAGCGAGCCACGTCGCCGCGAGCCTGGCCGGCACGGGCCTCCTGCTCCTCGCGCCGGGGCTTTGCCGGCGGCTCGACGGCGCCTTTCACGCCACTCGCTTGCTGCTCCTGGCGGGGGCTCTGTTCTCGCTCGCCAAGGGGATCGATTATGAGGAGGCCTTTGTCTGCCTCGCGCTTGCGGGCCTGCTGCAATGGACGCGCGGCGCCTTCTATCGACGCACGGCATTGACTCAGCAGCCCCTCACTGCGGGCTGGCTGGCTTCGGTGGCGGTCATGGTCGCGCTGTCCGTCTGGGCGGGTCTCTTTGCCTATCGCAACATCGCTTATGCTGACGATCTCTGGTGGCATTTCGCCCTTGACGGCGATGCACCGCGATTCCTCCGCGCCACGGTCGGGATGGGCGTGGTGCTCGCGGGCGCGGCGGTCTGGAGACTCCTCTCGCCGGCGCACGGCCATGCCGGCGAAATATCGGCCGATCAGGACATGGGCACGATCTGCGCCATCCTCGCCTCGGCCACGCGCACCGAAGCGATGCTCGCTTTGACGGGGGACAAGCGCTTCCTCGTTTCACGGCAACGTGACGCCTTCCTCATGTATCAGGTCAAGGGCACCAGCTGGATCGTGATGGGCGATCCCGTCGGCGCGCAGGAGGCATGGGCCGAATTGCTCTGGGCATTGCGCGACCTCGCCGATCGCCAGCAGGGCCGCCTGTTGCTGTACGAAGTTTCGCCCGAGACGCTCGACATCGCCATCGGCCTGGGCCTCCAGATCATCAAATATGGCGAGGAGGCGATCGTCGACCTCGCCGGTTTCGAGATCGCGACGCCGCGCCTGCGCAGTGCTCGCCGTTCGGAACACGCGGCCGCGAACGCGGGAGCCCGGTTTCAAATCGTCCCGGCCGCTGCCGTGCCGATCATCCTCGACGAACTCGCGATGATCTCGGACGAGTGGGTCCGGAGCAAGAAGCATCGTGAGAAGAGCTTCAGCCTCGGCCGTTTCGATCGGACTTATCTGGCCAATTTCGATATCGGCCTCGTCACCGTCGAGGGCAGGATCGTCGCCTTCGCCAATCTTTGGCTGACGCAAGGCAAGCAGGAAGCCTCGGTCGACCTCATGCGGTATCGCGACGACGCGCCGAAAGGCACGATGGACTTTCTGTTCGTGAACCTGATGCAATGGGCGAAGGATCGCGGCTATCAACGGTTCACGCTCGGCATGGCGCCGCTTGCCGGAATCGACGGGCGGCGGCTCGCCCCCGCCTGGGCGAAAGTGGCGGCGCTCGTCTTCCACCACGGAGAGCGTTTCTACGGCTTCCGAGGCCTGCACGGATATAAGGAGAAGTTCGCGCCCGTCTGGGAGCCGCGCTATGTCGCCGGACCGCACGGCATGGGGCTGATCCAGGCGCTGCGGGACCTGTCACGCCTGATCGGCCAGGAGAGCGCCCCGCCGCGGATCGCAGCCATCGTCCCGGAAAATACCCCGATCCAGGCAACCCACGCGCTCAAGGAGCCGGTGCCGTGTTGATAGGTCGCTCAGGGCGCCGGGCGAAATCGCGCTGGTGGCGCCTACTCGGAATCGGCGCGTTGGTTTGCATCGTCCTGGTGGGGCTCGGCCTCGCGGCGCCGGCGCTGCATCTTCTCGATGGGCAGCCCCTACGCATGTTCGGCACCGGCCGGCAGCATCCGCGCGTGGCCGCGGTCTATTTTTCCGGAGACATGGGCCTCGGCTTCGGCATGGGACCGAGGGTAGCGCCTGCGCTGGCTGCGCGCGGCATTCCGGTGCTCGGAGTTAGCTCGTCGGTCAACTTCGCCACGCATCGCACCCGCGCCGAAGTGGACGCGATCCTGTCGGACGCGATCCGCGCCGCCATCGCACGGACCGGCGCAAGCAGAATCGTGCTGATCGGCCAGTCGTTCGGTGCCGACATGGTCGCGACCGCCGCGCCCGATCTGCCGGCCGATCTTCGCGCGCGGGTCGCCGCCATCACCTTGGTGGTGCCGGCGCAGACGGTCTTCTTTCGGGCCGACCCGACCGGACTTACCTATCTCGGCACTCCCGACGCACGCCCCGCACCCGCGATGCGCGCGCTCGCCTGGGCACCGATCATCTGCATCTATGGTGTGCTCGAGTCCGACAGCCTCTGTCCCGCCCTCAACGGCACCGCGCGCGTAATCGCGCTGCCCGGCGGTCATTTCCTCCACCGGGACGACAAGCGGCTCGTCAAGACCATGGTCGATGCCCTGCATGCCGCCGATCCGGGGATCATTGGCTGACGCGCGCTATTCCGCATCACGGCACGCTCGGATCGCGCGAACATGACGAGAATTTAAGCTCGCTCCCAGTCCCGCGACATCTTCGGGAGGATAGGGACGGCGCATCATCCGACGCTCATGGGAAGGCAAGGCATGCGTCCGCCCGTTTTTTTCGACCCCACCGGCCGCCGCAGCCGCTGGTCAAAGCGCACGCTCGCCGCGTTGATCGCTTTGGTGCTCGTCGGCGCGGTGGCGTTCGCGACGACGCTCATCGCCGTACCGCAGGGGCGCGCACTCACTCTTCCGATTTCGCAGCCCCACGCTGCGCGCCTGGGCGGGGCGCACGGTCGTCACGGCCTGGGGGCCTGGTTGCCGACCTTCGTCTCGAAAGACCCGCACACGCCGCTCAATATCGGCTTCTATGTGCCCGGCGACGATGCGAGCATCGCCTCGTTACGGCGTAACATCGGCTCGCTCGACTGGGTCGTACCGGCGGTCGTCACCGTGGCCGGCCCTGATCACGCGATAAAGATCGAGAACGACCCGCAATTCGACGGGGCGATCCGCGCGGCCCGCACACCGCCGAAGATTCTCCCGATGGTGCAGAATTTCAGTGGCAACGCGTGGGACGGCGTCGGCGCCGCGGCGCTGCTTCGCGATGCCGTGCACCGCCGCGCCCTGGCCGCCAGTCTCGCCCGGATGGTCGCCGAACGCCAGGACGCGGGACTTGTCGTGGATTTCGAGACGCTGCCGCGAAGCGCGATGAGCGACTATCTGCGCTTCCTCCGCGAGCTCCGCACCGCGCTGCCCGCAGGGGCGCAACTCGCGATCACGGTGCCCGCGGAGGACGAGAACTGGCCGCTCCCTGCCCTCGCACATGTCGCCGACCGGCTGATCTTCATGGCCTATGACCAGCATTGGGAGGGGGGCGAGCCGGGCCCGATCGCCGCGCAGGACTGGTTCGTCCGCCAGGTCGAGACGGCTCGGCGCGCAGTGGGCGCGGAGAAGCTCGTCGTCGCGCTCGGCAGCTATGCCTATGACTGGCATGGCGGCCACACCGATGCCCACACCGATGCATTGTCGATCGAGGAGGCATGGCTCGCCGCGCATGACGGCGAAGCGCCGATCACTTTCGATCGCTCCAGCGGCAATGCCGGATTCGCCTATGACGAGGATGGGCAACGCCACAATATCTGGATGATGGACGCCGCCACCAGCTGGAACCAGCTCCAGGCGCTGGAGCGGCTCGGTATCGACGACGTCGCGCTTTGGCGGCTGGGTAGCGAGGATCCGGGTTTCTGGTCCGATCTCCACGCCTTCCGCAGAGGCGGCATGCCCGACCTCTCGACCCCCCGCTCGCTGTTGAACACGGATGTCGAGGGCTCGGGCGAGATCCTGCGGATCAGCGCGACGCCGACCGACGGCCACCGCACCGTGGCGGTGGACGCGCAGAAGATGATCCGTGACGAGCGGTATCTGGCGGTCCCCACGCCCTATGTCGTCCAGCGCACCGGCGGCGCGGAACCGAAGCTGCTGGCACTGACCTTCGACGACGGTCCGGATCCGGTCTGGACACCCCGCATCCTCGACACGCTCGAGGCCGCGCACGTGCCGGCGACATTCTTCGTCATTGGCGAGAATGCGCTGGAGCATCCCGATCTGCTCCGGCGCATGATCGCCGACGGCGACGAAATCGGCAATCACACTTATACGCATCCCGATCTGGCCAATGCCGGCGCGGCGCAGACGCGACTGGAACTCAATTCGACCCAGCGGCTTGTGGAGGCCTATACCGGGCACAGCATGACGCTGTTCCGCGCGCCCTATTTCGGGGACGCCGAGCCGACCACGGCCGACGAGCTCGGCCCGGCGCTGGAGGCGCAGAAAGCGGGCTATACGGTGGTGGGGCTGCACGTCGATCCGAACGACTGGCAGCGCCCCGGCGTGGGCGCGATCGCGGATCAGGTCCTTGCCCAGGTTCATGCCGCGACGCCCGCGAATTCGGCGAATGTCGTCCTGCTGCACGACGGCGGCGGGGACCGCAGCCAGACACTGGCCGCATTGCCCCGGATCATCGCGACGCTGAAGGCGCAAGGCTATCGCTTCGTTCCGGCTTCGCAACTCGCCGGCATCCCGCTGGCACAGGCCATGCCTCCGGTAACGGGCAGCGACTTGTTCGCGGTGCGCACCGATGTGGCGATCTTCCTGCTCCTCGCGGCCCTGGCGGCGGGGCTCGGCTGGCTCTTCTATGTCGCGATCGCGCTCGGCATCGCCCGCGCGGTGGTGATGGCCGGCCTCGCATGGTTTCAGAGCAGCCGGCGCCGGCAAGCACCGCCCGTTTTCGAACCCGGCGTATCGGTGATCATACCGGCATATAATGAGGAACGGGTGATCGCCGATGCCGTCGCGCGCGTGCTCGCCAGCGACTATCCGGCATTGAAGGTCATCGTCGCCGACGACGGATCGAGCGACCGCACCAGCGAGATCGTCCGTGCCCGCTTCGGCGAGGATTCGAGAGTGACGCTTCTCACGCTGCGTAACGGCGGCAAGGCGGCGGCGCTCAACCGCGCGCTGCGCGAGGCGACCGGGGAAGTGATCATCGCGCTCGATGCCGACACCCAGTTCGAGCCGGCGACCATCCGGCGGCTCGCCCGCTGGTTCGCCGATCCCGCCATCGGCGCCGTGGCGGGGGATGCGCGGGTCGGCAACCGGGTCAATCTCGTCACGCGCTGGCAGGCCGTCGAATATATCACGGCGCAGAATCTCGAACGCCGCGCCCTTGCCGGTTTCGACGCCATCACGGTCGTGCCCGGCGCGGTCGGCGCGTGGCGCCGTGCCGCGATCGAGTCCGTCGGCGGCTATCCCGAGGATACGCTCGCGGAGGACCAGGATCTCACGATCGCGGTGCAGCGGGCGGGCTGGCGGGTCACCTACGACCCGACGGCCGTCGCCTGGACCGAGGCGCCGGAGACCTTCAGGGCACTGGCCAGACAGCGCTATCGCTGGGCGTTCGGGACGTTGCAATGCCTATGGAAGCACCGTGCGATCCTGCGCACGCGCGAGCCCTCGGGACTGGCGCTGGTGGGATTGCCCCAGGCATGGCTGTTCCAGATCGTCTTCGCCGCGATCTCGCCGCTCATCGACGGGGCCCTGATCCTGTCGATCGCCGGCACGGCGCTGCGCCTTCAGCAGCATGGCTGGGCGCAGACGAGCGGCGATCTCGGCACGATGGCGCTCTACTGGCTGGCTTTCACTGGGGTCGACATATTGTGCGGCTGGCTCGCTTATGCGCTCGACGGCAGTCGTGCGAAATATCCGCCGCATCTGCTAGTCGCGCAGCGGTTCGTCTATCGGCAGATCATGTATTGGGTGGTCGTGCGCGCGATCGCCTCGGCAATCGGAGGCTGGGTGGTGGGCTGGGGCAAGCTCGAGCGAACCGGCAATGTCACGGGCGATCTGGCGGTCGGTGCGAGCTGATCCGGGCGAGCGTCCCTTTCCGAGCCAATCCCCGTTGGAACGGTGCGGGTTCGTTCGCGACTGCCGCCTATTGCTGCGGATCCGGGTGCGCTTTGGCCCAGTCCAGTGCGCCCTGCAGGGTGGTCACCCAGACCTCTTTGCGGTGGGCGGCGAGCCAGGCGATCAGCTCGCGGTGCGCGGCGTCGGAGACCTGCAGATAGTCGCCGCCGACGCCGTGGAACAGATAGACCGCCATGCCGCCGCCGGCTGCCTCCTCCTTGGCGAACTCGATTAGCTGCGCGCCCGTGACTCCTTCGGGAAACCCGCGCGAGGGCACGTGCATCGGATCGATCCGGCCGACGTCGGCGCGAAGATCGTCGGGCGAGGTGTAGACCCCGCGCGCGTAGGTCACCAGCTTCGCGGCCCGGAGCGCCTCGAGATAGTCGACGCCGCCCGCCATGGTCTGGCCGCACGGCGACGCGAACCCGTGGGTCGGCTTGCCGTCCAGCGCGGTCAGAAGGACGTTCTGCTGCTCGATCTCCTTCAGCATGCTCGCCGGCGTATATGCCTCGGATGTGTAGCGGGGGTCGGCGGAGAATTTGGAGGCGGGGCAGGGATGGAAGAGGGTGTGGTTGGCGAGTTCGTGGCCCTCCGCGCCCACGGCACGCCAGCGCGGAACGGCCGACACCTTCAGGCCGGAGAGGAAAAAGGTCGCCTTGAATCTGGCCGCGTCCAGCGCCGGCACGGCGTTGTCTAGCTGGGAGTCCAGCGCATCGTCATAGGTCAGCACCACTGCTGCCTTGGCCCCTCCTGGCCATTTCGTCGCCGATGCGGCCGGCACGGCGCAGAGCAGGCTCAGAGCGAGCGCCAGAAATGTCTTCATCGTCATCGCCCCACCCTTTCCGTCGCATACGGCGTCATTTTGATGCTGCTACCGGTCACACGACGGACGCGCAACAAGCGCGCTGCGCACGCACGAAGGGGTTGCCGTTCAGCGCCTCATCTCCGCTCAGTGCCCACGACTTCAGCTTCCGGTCCAATGCGACATTGCCGGTCGGCGTGCCGTGGCTGTCGGGGATTTCGTCGAAAATGGTCGTCCGTTCATTGCAGCGTCAGGCGCGCAGTCGTAGCGTACCGGGCTGGAAGTTGCCGGGGATGGGAATCGGATGCACGTGCGGACCTTGATGCTGTGGGTGGCGACGGCTGCGCTCGGGTTCGGCGCGGCGCCGGCTTCCGCCCAGATCACCACGATCGATCCCAACACCGCGATCGATTCGGACCTGAAGACGCCGCCCCCACCACCGGTGGAGGGCGATCCGCAGCCCTTGGACCCGGGTGCCTATCAGGAAACGCCCCGCAACGATGCGCCGGTCGATCCGCAGCCCGTCCAGATACCGCCTCCCGCCGGGACCGGCAGCGCCGCCAACGCGCGTACGCAGGCCACCAACACCTATCAGCGCGACGATCTGATCGGCGCGGCCGAGGGCGTGTTCGGCAAGGGCGCGTCGGGACTGGCCGGCATCATCGAGAACATCCTCAAGGACCAGGGCGAACCCAATGCCTATATCGCCGGGCGAGAGGCGGGCGGCGCGGTCGGCGTAGGCCTGCGCTACGGCTCGGGCGAATTGTTCCACAAGGTCGAGGGCCAGCGGAAGGTCTATTGGACCGGCCCGTCGATCGGTTTCGACATCGGCGGCGATGCCAACAAGGTCTTCGTGCTGGTCTACAATCTCTACGACAGCCAGGAGCTCTACAAGCGCTTTCCCGCCGGCGAGGGCCGCGTCTATTTCGTCGGCGGCTTCTCGGCGAGCTATATGCGCCGCGGCGACGTGGTGCTGATCCCGGTCCGGCTCGGCGTCGGCTGGCGGCTCGGCGTCAATGCCGGCTATATGAAGTTCAGCGAAAAGCAGCGCTGGTTGCCCTTCTGACCTCCAGGGGCGCCGCTTCTCTCACGGCTTAGGAACGAACGCCCGAAACTCGCGTTTTTCCCGCTGTGTCGGGCCGTCATCGGGTCCCGTGGGGAGCCTATGACGACGATTGCGGATTCAGGCGAGGCGAGTGCAAACCGGTTCGAGATGCTCGTCCAGAGCGTCACCGACTATGCGATCTACATGCTCGATACCGCTGGGAACGTGGCGACCTGGAACACAGGCGCGCAGCTGGTCAAGGGGTATGCCAAGGACGAGATCATCGGCCAGCATTTCTCGCGTTTCTACACCGATGAGGACCGCACCGCGGGGATACCCGCACTGGCGCTCCGCACCGCCGAGCGCGAGGGGCGCTTCGAGGCCGAAGGCTGGCGCGTGCGCAAGGATGGCACGCGTTTCTGGGCGAACGTCGTCATCGATCCGATCCGCCAGCCGGACGGCAGTTTGATCGGCTTCGCCAAGGTCACGCGCGATCTCACGCACCGCCGCGCCGCCGACGAAGCCTTGCGCCGAAGCGAGGAGCGCTTCCGCCTGCTGGTCCAGAGCGTCACCGATTATGCGATCTACATGCTCGACATCAACGGCCATGTCGCGAGCTGGAACGCAGGTGCCGAGCGTTTCAAGGGCTATACGGCCGACGAGATCATCGGCGAGCATTTCTCCCGCTTCTACACCGAAGAGGACCGCGAAGCCGGCGTCCCGCGCCGGGCGCTCGAAACGGCGACGAACCACGGCCGGTTCGAAGCCGAGGGTTGGCGATTGCGCAAGGACGGCACGCGTTTCTGGGCAAGCGTCGTGATCGATCCGGTCCGCGATTCGAGCGGTGGACTGATCGGTTTCGCCAAGGTCACTCGCGATCTCACCGAGCGGCGCCAGTCGCAGCTCGCGCTCGAACAGGCACAGGAAGCGTTTTTCCAGTCGCAAAAGATGGAAGCGATCGGCCAGCTGACCGGGGGCGTGGCGCACGATTTCAACAATTTGCTCGCCGCGATCGTCGGCAGCCTCGATCTCGCCCGCCGCAAGATGGCCGACGGCGCCGACATTTCGCGCTTCCTGGACAACGCCATGAAGGCCGCCGAGCGCGGCGCGACACTCACCCAGCGCATGCTCGCCTTCGCCCGCAAGCAGGAGCTTGCGCTCGAGACCGTCGATCCCGTCGCGCTGGTCCGCGGCATGGCCGAATTGCTCCAGCGCACGATCGGCGGCGGCGTTCGCATCGACACCGAGTTCCCGCTGGTCGTCCCGCATGTCCACGCCGATCCCGCGCAGCTCGAGCTCGCGCTGATCAACCTGGCGGTGAATGCCCGCGACGCGATGCCCGAGGGCGGTCGCATCGTCATCGCTGCGCGCGAGGAGCATGTCGTGTCCGGCGGCGGGCTGAAGCCCGGCGCCTATGTCTGCCTGTCGGTCATCGACGACGGGCAGGGCATGGACGCGGAGACGCTCGCGCGCGCCACCGAACCCTTTTACACCACGAAGGGCGTCGGCAAGGGCACCGGCCTCGGCCTGTCGATGGTGCACGGCTTTGCCGAGCAATGCGGCGGCAAGCTGACGCTGCGCAGCAGCGTCGGCGAGGGAACGACGGCCGAACTCTGGCTGCCGGTATCCCAGGACGATGCGCCGAGGGACCGGGCGGATGCGGCTTCCGAGCAACCCGCCGCGACCATGGACAAGCTGGTGGTGCTGGCGGTCGACGACGACGCGCTGGTGCTCACCAATACCGCGGCGATGCTCGAGGATGCCGGGCATCGCGCGCTTCTGGCGTCATCGGGCAGGGCCGCGCTCCAGTTGCTGAGCGAAGGCCATGTCGACTTGCTGATCACCGATTTCGCTATGCCCGAGATGACCGGCGCGCAGCTCGCCGAAGCGGCGCAGGCGGGTTGGCCCGGACTGCCGGTCCTGCTCGTCTCGGGCTATGCCGAATTGCCCGACGGCATCGCGGAAGACCTACCGCGCCTCGCCAAGCCGTTCGGCCAGGACCAGCTCCTGCGCGGCATCGCCCGGACCATGGCGGCGAACCGTCCGGCCGCTGAAGTGCTCAAATTCCCGGGACGCAGGCGGCGTTAAACGGTCGTGGACTTCTCGACCGTGCTATCCCAGACTTCGATTATGCTCGTTTACGCAATATTGGCGCTGCTGGCGGTCAACCTCTGGACGATGCTGCGCTTCTATCAGGACAAACAGCGCGCAATTGCAGGCAAGCGCCGGATTCCGGAAGCAGACCTGCTCGCACTGGCCTTTATCGGCGGCACGCCCGCTGCCTTCACTGCGCGCCACCTCTTTCGCCACAAGACCCGCAAACAGCCCTTCTCGACCTGGCTGTGGCTGATCGCGATGATCCAGCTCGGCGTTGCGATCGGGTTCGCGATCTAGAAGCCGAACCGCCGCCTCCGCCGGGCCGGCGGTTCCTCGGGCTCCCGCTGCACCATCCAGCTGTGGTTCTCGACGATCAATGCAGGGACCGGCCGCCCGCTTCTATCGCGCGAGGGGTGGAAGCGGAAGCGCTGCTCGATCAGCCGGCAGGTCGTGGCATCCAGCTCGGCGCTGCCGCTCGAATGCGTGATCGTGCATTCGCGAACGCGGCCGTCGGTCCAGACGAGATAGCGAACCCCCACCGTGCCGCCGATGCCGGCTTCCGCGGCGCCCTCGGGATAGTCCGAATCGCGGAGCTCGCCACGCACTTGCTGCGGCGGGATTTCCGCACCCCCGTCGCCGCTGCCGTCGCCCTCGCCGCCGCTGCCACGGCCATTCCCTTCGCCGCCGCTACCGGTGCCGGGACCGCGCACATCGGCATTGCCCGCCGTCGGCGCGCTGCCGATTCCCGCAATGGGCGCCGCGATCACCGGCGGGGGAATCGGGAGCGGCACCACCGGCGTCGGCGCCACCACTTCGGTCGGTTCCGACCGCAAATTGGGCGGCGACGCCGCCCCTTCGCGGCGATGGCTCGGATTGCGGTGCGGCACGATCTTCTCGCGCGGCGGAGGAGGGGGTTCGGGCCCGACCTCGAAGATCTGGAGCGCTTCCTCGGGGGATTTGCCGCTGCCGATCGCGAGCCCCGCCACCAGCGCATAACCGAGCGCGGCGGTCAGCATGGCAGCGCCCGCTGCAGCCCTGCCCCGCTCCGCTCGGGTCGATCGCACAAAGGTCATGGTCGCAAACGCCAGCCTCGTCAGGAAATATGCGTTCCCAACAGCATAGACCTCATGAACGTGCGCTGGCGGTCAAAGGATGCACCGGCGCGATCGGCCGGGATCAGCCGAACTCGACTGCCTCGAACCGCACCGGCGCGCCGATTGCCGCATTGGCGAGCTGGCCTTCCCACATCACCCGGTTGCCGCGAATGATCGTGCCCAGCGGCTTGCCCGTCAGCGCCATGCCCGTGAACGGCGACCAGCCGCACCGCGAGGCGAGCCAGCTCTCCTCCACGGTCCAGCGCGCCTTCAGGTCGACGATCGTGAAGTCGGCGTCATAGCCGACCGCTATGCGTCCCTTGCCGACGATGCCGAAGATCCGCTGCGGTCCCGCGCTCGTCATGTCGATCAGCCGCTGCAAGGTCAGCCGCCCCTCGGCGACATGGTTGAGCATCAGCGGCAGCAGCGTCTGCACTCCCGGCATGCCGCTCGGACTCGCCGGATATTCCTTCGCCTTCTCCTCGCGCGTGTGCGGCGCATGGTCCGATCCGATCACGTCGGGAACGCCCTGGTTCAGCCAGCGCCACAGCCCGTCGCGATGCGCGCCCGATCGGATCGGCGGGTTCATCTGGGCAAAGGTGCCGAGCCGCGGATAGGCGTCCTCGCCCGCCAGCGTCAGATGCTGCGGCGTCACTTCGCAGGTCGCGATGTCCTTGTTCCTGCCCAGCAGCTCCAGCTCGGCGGGCGTCGTCACGTGGAGCACATGGATCCGGCGCTTCGCCTCGCGCGCGAGCCGCAGGATGCGCTGCGTCGCGAGCAATGCGCTCTCGTCGTCGCGCCACACCGGGTGCGAGGCGGGATCGCCGGCGACGCGCGCGTCCAGCCGCGCGTTCATCCGCGCCTCGTCCTCGGCATGGATCGCCACGCGGCGCTTGCCCGAAGCCAGCACCCGCGCCAGTTCCGAATCCTCGGCGACCAGCAGGTCGCCGGTCGAGGCGCCCATGAAGATCTTCACGCCCGCCGTGCCCGGCAGCCGCTCGAGCTCCTTGAGCTGCGGCGCATTGGCCGCGGTGGCGCCGACGTAGAAGGCATGGTCGCACCACATGCGATCCCGGGCGCGCGCGAGCTTGTCGGCAATGGCTTCGGCGCTATCGGTATTGGGCTTGGTGTTCGGCATCTCGAACACCGCGGTCACGCCGCCGAGCACCGCCGATCGGCTGCCGCTCTCGAGATCTTCCTTGGCCTCGAGCCCCGGCTCGCGGAAATGCACCTGGCTGTCGATCACGCCCGGCAGCACGTCGAGCCCGGTGCAGTCCACCGTCTCGCCGGCATCGCCGACATCGCCGATCGCCACGATGCGGCCTCCGGAGACACCGACCTCCACTTCGGCCGGCCCGCCGGGCAAATGCACTCGCCCGCCTGTGAGTTTGAGATCGACCTTCGTCATATCGCCTCTTCCGTCGCGCGTGCCCGGCTCCTACCTGTTCCCCATGAACGAAACCAGCCCCGGAACATGGCTATCCGATCGCGCATTGCTGCGCGTCGGCGGCGAAGACGTGCGCGGCTTCCTGCAAGGACTGCTCACGCAGGATTTGGCCGACGTGAAGCCGGGCGCGCCCAAATGGTCGGGCCTGCTCACTGCGCAGGGCAAGGCGCTGTTCGATTTCATCCTGTGGGACGACGGCGAGGCGATCGTGATCGACTGCGAGGCCGGCCAGCGCGATGCGCTCGCCCGCCGCCTCACCCTCTACCGGCTCCGCCGCCCGATCGCGATCGAGCCGATCGAAGGCGGCGTCCATTGGAGCCCCGACGGCACCGAAGGCGTGCCCGATCCGCGCCTCCCCGAACTCGGTCGTCGCTGGCTCGGCCCCGCGGCCGGCGATCCGGCGACGGGCTGGCCGATGCATCGCCTCCACCTCGGCGTGACCGAGGGCGCCGCCGAGCTCGGCCAGGACAAGACACTGTGGCTCGAATGCAACGCCGCCGAGCTGGGCGGCGTGAGCTTCACCAAGGGCTGTTATGTCGGCCAGGAGAATACCGCGCGGATGCACTATCGCGCCAAGGTCAATCGCCGGCTGGTCGTCGCGCCGATCGGCGAGGCCGGCGATCGCACGCGGGCGACCTGGCCGGATCTGGGACTGATGATCGAGCTGCGCCGCGTCGAGGCTCTGGGCGACGCGATCGTTCCCGATTGGCTTCGCGCGGCACTCCACGAGCAGCCCGGGGCATCGTCCCTCTGATTGCGCCGGAATAATATCCGCGAGATCAGCTCACGTCGGGCGGCGGCGTCCGGAACAGTCCGCGTGCGATGAATCCGACCAGGCCGATCGCCGCCACCGCAGTGCTGCCGACGAGCGTGGCGAGGATCTCCACCGGCAGATCGAAGCCGCGAACCCGGAAACCGGCCGCGACCACCATCAACGCCACCGTCACCGAGTAGATTTCGAGATACAGCAGGATGCGGCCCGCATAGGTTTTCCGCATCGCCCGGTCAGCCTTGACGTTCTTGATCTGCGATCGCGCCAGCCGGTTGCGCAGCCGCAGCGCCTCGAGCTCTTCATTCTCGAGCATGTCGTTGAGGTCGGGCCGCAGCTTGGCCTCGACCAATGCCGCACCCGCATCGATCGCGTCGAGCGTCGGATCAGGCAGCTTGGCGGGCGGCAAGGTCAAGGAAATACTGCCGGATCTGCTCGGAGGTGATCTCATGGAAGCGCCCGCCGCCTTCGGCATAGACATGGGTCCAGGGCGTATCGGGCTCGTGCGTCAGCGCCGAGAGTTTGAAGGCGTGGAAGCGCCCATAGCTTTGATAGACCCGGTCGATGATCGCACGCTCGTCGTCGTTCAGCCGCGCGCGCGCCGGGGCACTGGCGGTCTCGTCGTCGAGCATCCCCGGGAGATATTCGCCATTCAGGATCTCTCGCGTGACCGGCGCGCGGCCATAGGTCCGCAGCGCCTCCCACAAGTCGCGATAGACCGGCCCATAGTCCCACGCCTGCGGATCGTCATGGGTGAGTTTCTCGCCGTTGATCGCCAGGTTCCAGCCGTGCGCGATGTAGACGAGCTTCTGGAGCTGCATCTGGGTGAGCGCGCGTTTCTCCGCCGCGGCCCGGCGGATGAATTCGTTGGCGATTTCGGCGGACCAGGCGGTCATCTGCGTTCCTCTTGGATCCGATCCATATAGGAACTCGTTCCAGAACGGAAATAGAGCCGCCCCTAGGCAAGCTTCAGTGTGACTGGGGTAGATCGATCTTAACGGCATGCGATTGCATCGGCATCGTTAGAAGCAGCACAGCCGAGATGGCAGCCGCTGCTGCCCACGCGTAACGCTTTGCCCTGAAGCCCCGAACCGCTTGCACGGCGCAATAAACCGCAACAGCCGCGAGCGCAGTCGTCCAGAACCAGCCCGATGTGCTCATCACTGCTCCAGCAATAGCTTATGCTTGAAAGAAAAAGGGAGGCCGGTTTCCCGACCTCCCCAATCTTTTGCCGTTCCGAAGAACCAGCGTGGCTTACTGACCCGAACCCGGGCCGTACATGATTTCCACGCGGCGGTTCTGCAGTTCGCGGACACCGTCTGCGGTCTCGACGCGCGGGCGGCTTTCGCCGAACGCTTCGGTCGAGATGACGCCTTCGGAGACGCCGCGGCCCGTGAAATAGGCCTTAACCGAGTCGGCACGACGCTGCGAGAGACCCACGTTGTAGGTTGCAGGACCCGAACGGTCGGCGTGGCCGGCCAGCATGACCTGCGAGTTACCGCAGTTCTGATAGTTGCTGATGGCGTTGTCGAGGATGCTCGCGGCCTCCGGCGTGATGTCCGACTTATCCCAGTCGAAGAACACGATGTACGGTCCGGGGGTGCACTGCACCGCCGGCGGCGGCGGAGCGGGCTCGGGAGCCGGTGCGGGCATCGGTTCCGGCGCCGGTGCGGGCGGCGGAGCGACGGGCTCGGGCTCGGGAGCACCGAAGTTGAACACCAGGCCGCCCATGATGCTGTGCGACCGGAAACGGCCGTACCAGGGGCGACCGGCAACGTCGACGAGCTCGGCACCCGGTGCGTTGAAGAAGCGATACTTCAGCGACACGTCGATATTGTCGGAGATCGGAGCGCGGACGCCCGCGATCGCCTGCCAGGCGACGACGGTATCCGAATCGTCGAGGAAGTCGCCGTTGGTGTTCAGCCCAACGCGGCTCTTGACCCGCGCAACGCCGAGGCCGGGGCCGACAAAGCCCTGCACGCCATCGTCGTCACCGAAGTCCCACAGCGCATTGACCATGAAGCTCAGCGCCGAGTCACGGCCGCCGGCAAAGTCATAGGTGCCGCCCGGTACGAAGACCGTACCGCCCGCAGCAGTCATCGCCGGAAGCGTGGTCGTCGAGCGAAGGCCCGTCACGTTGGCGGCGCGATAGCCGACTTCCGCCTCGAGGCGAACCGGACCGAGGTCGTAGCCGACCGTACCGCCGACGTCGAAACCGGCGCGATGGTCAGTGGTGACGCTGTCGATCGCAGAGCCGACGTCCCAATCAATGTCTTCGACCAGCATGGCGCCGCCCTCGACACCCACGTACCACGCATCGTCGCGTGCAAGTGCGGGCGTGCTGAGCGCGGTCGTCGCTAGTGCCAGAGTTACGGCAAGCTTCCGCATATTAATCCCCTTTCAAAGTTGTCACTACGGACAGCGACAAACTCACTACCGAAACGAAAGTTTCTGCGCAAGCTCACAAAACCGGCACTGTTGCATCAACGTCACAGTTTCAACCTCCCTCGATCAAACCATGTGCCCGCAATGCGTCCAGCACCGAAGCTATCGCTGTCCGTGCCTCGGCATCAACCGTCGACCCCCCGGAGGGTTCCGCGATGGCAGCCTCCCTTGGACCAACCACTTGGTCTCCCTCGATAAATAATTTCCCGTGAAGCTCGCCCAGGCGCCATGCGCCGCCCGTGAACAGCGCGACGCTCCCGGTCGAGCCGACCCAAAGCTGCGTTCCCTCGCGCGGCCGCACAAAAAGCCAGCCCGAGCTGGTCCAGCCGGCGATCTCGTGCGCATGGCCGGCCCAGGCGCCGCCGGGAGCGTTGCCGACGATCCAGCAATCGCCCGGATTCGGATCCACCGGCGGCACGTCCAGCGCCGCGGCGGCCACCGCGCCCTGCACCGCGATATCGAGAAGCGCGATAGCCTCGTTGACGAGCATCTCTTTCTGCGCCTGCCCCGGTTGCAACAGCGGCAGCGCGAGCCGCGGCGTATGCATGTCACTCATCCATTCTCTCCCGATCAAGCCAGTTCGAGCATCGCCGGACGCGACAGGCCATGCGCCCCGATCTGCCGGACGACGATCTCCGTCGCCGCGACCCGCTCTCCGGCGCTCAGCGCAATTCGCGGCTCGAGCATTTCCACGACCTGTGGCCCTTCGGCGCGCAGGATCGTCACCTGATAGCGCTCGCTTTCCTCGCCCAGCGGCGCGTCGACGCCATCGATCCAGTCCCAGCCGAGCCGGCTGCGTCGCATCCAGCGAACCTCCGCGCTCCCGTCGGGAAGATCGTCGATGCGCAGATGCACCGGCGCCGGCGGCACGATCGAGACGCCGGTCATCGCCGCCGCGGCTTCAGCCGCATCCTCGTCTCCCACGCCCTGGGCGAGCACGCGCGCGCTGGTCCCCACCACCTGCATCGGCAGGTCGAGCGTCGCCAACGCCTCCGGTTCGAGCAGCACGAAGCGATCGCCCGCCATTTGCCCGCCGATCGCACTTTCGGTCCCGCGGCGCCCGCGCCAGAGGCCCTCCAGTCGCCAGCGTCGCCCGCCCAGCGGCACCGCATGCGCGAACTGGAGCAATTCCTCGCCCACCATCGCCAGGTTCGTCCCCGCCGCCAATGCGACGGTATCGGCGTCGTGCAGCAGCATCGCGCCGTTCGTGAGCTCGACCACCAGCGTGTTCACGCGATCCTCGAGATGGCTCGGGGCCATGCCGGGCGGCGTCACGACATGGCCCAGCACCGCCGGCGCCGCCGTCGCTCCCGCGGGCGACCAGCTCGCGCCATCGTCGGTACTGATCAGCAACGCGGCGCTCCGCCACCCCGGCCCGGTCCCCGCCGCGGCGATCGCCAGCCGTGGCGTCGTCGCCAGCATTCCCAGCGGCGGCAGTTCGAACACATGGACCACCGTCTCGCCCGTCGCGAGATCGGGCGCGGGCAACACGCGCCCGCCGCTCGCCTCGGCACTCGGCGCGCCCGGCGTCACCGCGACGCATTCGAGCAGCACCACCATGTTCTCGAGCCGCCAGCGCTCGACGCGCCACGTCCCCGGCGCGCCCGCGATCGTGACACGCTCGCCCGGGCGCACCTCCAGCGATCCCCAGGGCAATGCCACGGTGCGCCGCTCGCGTTCCATGTCGAGGCGCATCAGTGCCGCCTCGGCGATCGTCTTGGCGCTGGCCGCGTCGATCGCCGCGGCAAGCTCCATCCGCGCCTCGCGCACCCCGGCACCCGGCCGCATCGCGCGCTGCACGCCGGCCTGATAGTCGCGTCCCGGCTCGTAATAAGCCAGCGTCAGCGCGCGCGGCGCGGTGTCGGCGGCGGCGATGTCGCGACGCCCCCGGCCGTGCTCCTCGCCCGCGCCCATGTCCGCCAGTTCCACCGCGGCGCCATCACCGTGCAGCAACGCCAGCTTGCCCGCATCGGCGCGAAACCATCCGCCCGCCGCGCCCGCCAATGTCTCGATCACCGCCCGCGCGCTCGCGCCCGAGGCGGCGAAACCCGCCAGCGCGGCCGTGGCTTCGTCGGCGACCAGCACGTCACCCGCCAGCGCCTGCGCTATCGCACCGGCAGCCTGCGGCCCCGAATCCGCGATCACTTCGAAGCTCAGCGAGGGAATGCGGTTGCCGAAATCGCCGAGTTCGAGATCCTCGAACACCGCATAGGCGATCCCGCGATGCGCGGGCGCCATCCCGATCCCCTCGGCCGCGGCGATCAGCGGGTCGGGCGCCTGATCCTCGGTTCCCGGATGCACGCGAAACCCGGTTCGCGCCTTGAAGTCTCCGGCGGCGCCGCGCAGCAATTTGCCGTCCGCCCAGATCCGCCCGATGCCCAGGATCGGCCGTGCCGACAGCGCCACTGCGAACGACGCGGTATAGCTGTAGCTGGTCGTGCTCGGCCGCCCCTTGCCGTTGCTCTGCGTCGCGCGGTGCTCGATCAGGTCGATCGCCCAGATCACCGATCCCGCCACGCGCATCGTCCCGAAGATCTTCGGGATCTGCGTGCCGTAGGAGGATGTCTGGACGCGCAGCTCGCTCAGCCGCGGCCCTTCGCGCCCCTTCGGCTTGAACAGCACTTCGCGGTCGACCACGCCGCCCAGCAGCCCGCCGATCGCCCCGCCCACCGGCCCGCCGATCAGGCTGCCGGCGACCGTCAACACGATTGTCGCCATGTCAGTCTCCCGTCGCCGGACGCCAGCGGCCGATCACCGGCCAGGGCAGTTCGGGCCGCTCCACCACGCGCCGCAGCCGCGCGTCGGCATGGATGATTCCCGCCTCCGCCTGGATCGCGAAATGCAGCTGCCCCGGGCCCGCCCTGAAGAGCAGCAGGTCGCCCGGCCGCGGCTCGGCCGCCGGCACCAGCCCGAGCACCTCGATCGCAACACGCACCCGCACGGCATCGCCGCTCCGCAGCGTATAGCCGCTCGGCACCCGCCCCTCGAACCCCTCCGCCCGCAGCGCCAGCGCCGCCAGCCCGACGCAATCGAGCCCCTCGGCGCTCCGCCCGTGCAGCCGGAACCGTACGCCCAGCGCCGCCCGCGCCGCCGCGACGGCGCGCTCGCCCGGCATCATCCGCCCGGATACCGCGTCAGGAGGTCGATCCCCGGCAGCCAGGGCTCGCCGCGAAAGTTCACGGCATTGCCGAACCGGCCCGCGCAGGTCGCAAGGCTCTTGTCGCACCCCTCGACCAATTCGACCAAAGCCCCCGCGCCCGCAAAGCGCGGCGGCCGCCGCAGCGTCACCGTCGCGCCGTCCGATCGCGCGATCGCATCCTCCAGCCCCGAATTGCCCCCGCCGAACCAGCGCAGCCGCCCGCCGCCCCAGCCGTTGGCCACCGGCTCGCTCGCATCGAGCGTCACCACCGATCCCGCCACCGCCGTCACCCGCGCGAACCGTCGCCGCCCCGCCATCGCCACACGGCAGCGCCGATCGCCCAGTTCGGCGCGGCATTCGGGCGAAGTCTCCTCGACCACCGGCCGCTCGAGCATCTCGGAGAGCCCGCGCAACTCCGCGGTCAGCGTCCCGCCGCGCGTCTCGACCGCGCCGATCGTCCCTTCGCCCAGCGCCACCATCGCGCCCGGCGCCGACCAGTCGGTCGCGAACAGCGTCACCCGAGCCCCGTCCCAGCGCCCGGCGAGCAGGTCCGCCTCGCCGATCGCCGCGCTCGTCAGCGCGCCGGTCACGTCCATGCTGTCGGCATCGAGGTTCGCGCTGCGGCTGATCGCGCTCGGCATCATCCCTGGCGCCGCGCGATAGACGAGACCGTCGATTTCCAGGTCGCGATCATGCGCGGTGATTCCGATCGTCACCCCGTCGCGCCGCTCGACTCGCCAGCACAGAGCCAGCGTCGTGCATTCGCCATCCAGCCAGCTCATTCGCGCACCTCGACCAGCGGCACCGAAGCCGCTGCCCCCGCAAGATAGGTCGCCCGGCTGACATTGAGCCGGTCCTCCGCGAACCGCACCGGTACGTCGAAGTCGAAGCTCGCCGTCACCACCGCGCCTGCGGCCGGCGCCGCATCGAGGGTCACCACACCCCGTTCGCCCAGCGTGAAGTCCTCGGTCGCCAGCCCGTCCACTGCCAGGCGCACGCTGCCGCGCACCGGCCGGGTGATCCGCCGCGTCACGTCGCCATAGCGCCGCACCAATTGGAACCGCGCCTCCGCGCCGTCGCCCACCCCGAGCACTTCGTCCCCGCCCGATGCATCGAACGGATCGCGCAGCCGGAAGCCGCGTGCCGGTCCCATCCGCGCGCGGAAGAACCCGATCAGCGCGGCGATGTCGGCCTCGGATCGCACCCCCGGCCCGACATCGTAGCGCATCCGCGCCTCGGCCCATTCGGCATTGCGGTTCTCGCGCCCGCCCGCGCTGGTCACGACCGCCGTCGAGACCTCGGGCGCCACTTCGGCCTCGCGCCCCAAAGCGAGCGGAAACAGCACGTCGTCGAACGCGTCCACAGCATCCTCCCCATCGAAATGCACGAAGCCGTCGCGCAGCACCTGCGGCAGCGCCCAGACGAACGTCGCCGGCACGCCGCGCTTTCGCCCGCGCTCCGCCGCCGCCGCGATCGGCCGCCACTGCGCCTTGTCCGCCGGGTTCAGCACGAACCCCGCCAGATAATGCTGGTCCGCCGCGGCATAACCGAGCCGCGCCTCGGCCAGCGCAATGCCCCGGGCGCTCGCCGCTTCGTTCCCCGCCGCCGCCCAGTCATAATCCTCGAGCTGGAGCACATCGAACGCCGGCGCCGCCCAGCCGGTCGGCAAATTGGCGCGCTGGAGCTCGGGCGCCGCCGCATCGAGCACCGTGGGCAGATAAGCGAGCAGCAGCACCTCCGCCCCCGGCGCCCAGCGCACCACGTCGCGCAGCGCCAAAGTCGATGCCGCCAGCAAGGCCCCCGCCGCATCGAGCACTGCGGTATCGACCGTCCCCCGCACATTCTGCTCGGGCGGATCGTCCAGCTCGGCCCTCGCCGCATCGTCGTGGATGCACAGCCGCCCGTCGGGCATCACCCACCACCACGGCTCGCCGACCTGGAATTTCACCGCCAGCCCCGCGGCCTGCGCGATGCCCACGAACGCCAGCGCCACCACGCGCAGATAATACATCGCCCCCGAATGTGCGGGGGAGAGCAATGCCGAGGGCGGGGTCCACCCGGTCAGCCCCGGCGATCCGTCGGCCGCGCGCTGCTTCCAGTCGTTCCAGCAATGCTGGTCGAGCAGTTCGTACGAGAGCGACCAGATCACCTCATAACCGAGCGCCCTGGCCCGCCGCGCGAAGTCGCCATGCCACGCCGCACACGCCACGTTGAGCGTGCCTCCCGCCAGGCTGACATAATAGCCGCCCGAATTGAGCTCGAGCCGGAAATAATGGCTCATCCCGACATAATGCAGGATGCTCCCGCGATAGCCGAGCTGGAGCGCGTTGCGCAGCACCCGCGCGGGCGTCAGATGATAGCAATCGTCATAGCCGTTGGCGATCCGCAGCCCGTGCTCGGGCAGCACCACATCGCCCACGCTGAGCACCGATCCCGGCCCCTCGCATGCAATCCCGCTGATCTCGACCCAGGCCTCGGCCGGCGCCGCCAGCGCCGCATCGGCTGCGGTGTATCCCGCCGGCACCAGCGAGACGAACATCCGGTCGACATCCCCCGCGAACACCGGATCCGCCTCGCCGGGCAGCATGAAACCGCCGTCGACATTTGCGAAATCGATCGCGACGATCGCGTCCTCGGGCACTCCGCTCGCATAATTCCACAGCCGCACATACCAGGCCCGCGGATTCCCCATGGCGTCGCGACCCTCGATCGTCAGCACCGGCCCGTTCACCGCGTCGAGCGCCAGCACCCCCGCCGACCGCCAGCGAAACCGCAACCGGCACCCGCGAAAGTCGCGATCGGTCTCGTAGCGGAGCAGCGGATGGTCGTACCGGTCCTCCGCCTCCCAGATCAGCCCGGCGAGATCGTCCTGCCGATAGAAGACCGCATCGACGCGCAGCGCATCGGGCGCCGTCGTCACCACGCTCGCCATCATCGGCCGCGGAAAATTGACCGTCCAGTAAGCCGGGTCGAAGCGCGAGAGCACCCCCTCCGCCTGCCCGCCCCGCTCGGACGCCAGCCAATGCGCCATGGTCTATCCCCTCTGTGCCCGCGCCCTTCACGACGGCTTGTCATCTGTTACGGTGCGGACATGTTCGCCCATTGCCCTTCGCCGCATGGCTAAACTGCCCGTCCGCGAAGACGGATGGGAGCAGGCGCTTCTCGTCCGCGTACGCGAAATGCTCGCCGATACGGCAGCGCGGCATTCGCTCCGCCTCGAATGGAGCGAGGACGCCCCTGTCGAGCTCTCCTGCACCTTGCCGCAGCAGCCCGGCCTCGATTTCGAATTATGGTTCGCGTTCAGCCACGATGAACTGACGCTCGGCACCACTGGCGACGCCTGGTTCGCCGACATCTTCCCCCTCGACGATCCGGAAGCCTGGCAACGGACCTGCGACGCCGTCGACGGCCTGATCACCGGAGAATCGCGCGTGCTTCTCTATCGCGCGATCGGCAGGAAAAACGGCTATTGGTCGGCCCTGCAGCTGCGCCAGGGAAACAGATGGCGCAACATCTCGACCGGGATCGGCTGTGCTTTTCCCCCTGTCATCCGGCAGACGATCCTCCGCAACGGTCATGCCAAAGCGACCGGCCATGCGCGGCCGGCATGGGGCAGTCTCCTTTTGCTCATCCTGCTGGCGGGGCTAGCGGCGCGCTATCTTCTCTGATCGATCCGCTCACTCCACCCCCGCCAGCGCCGCCTTCACCGCACGCGCCACTTGCCGGCTCGACTGCGCCAGCGCCCGCGGCGCCTCGCCCGGCCCGGCGTTCACCGTGATCGCCACCCGCACCTCGCGCGGCCCCGCCGCCACCTGCGCCGCCACCTGCCCCGCACTCGACGGCACGAACAATTCCGGCCCGCGCTCGCCGACCCAATAAGGCCGCCCGGGACTCACCGGCCCGCCCGTCGCGCGCCCCGGCGATCCGCCGAACAGCCCGAGGATCGTGCCCAGCAATCCGCCGCCGCTCGCCCCGCCGCCGCCCAGCGACCCCAGTCCCTGGTGCAACGCCGACGCCGCGATCTCGCCGAGCACGCCCAGCGCCATCACGCGCAAATCCTCGAACCCCAATTTGCCGGTCTTCACCGCCCGCAGCAGCGCGCCTTCGATCGCGCGCCCGGCGCGGTCGGCGCCTGCCTCCAGCGGTCCCTCGATCTGTCCGCGCATCTCCGCCACGTCGCGCGCGAAGCCGCGCGTGTCGGCACGCACGCTGACGATCAGCCGTTCGATCTCTTCATCCATCGGGAAAAAGCTCCTTGAGCCGCGCGAGCTCGCCATCGCCGAGCGGCGCCGCATCCTCGCCCGCCAGCGCCCGCACCAGCGCGCCCAGCTCGGCCGGCGTAGCGTTCCAGAAAGTCCCGGGCGTCCAGCCGAACGCCACCCCCGCCGCGCCGCTCAGCCGCAGCGCCGCCTCCGCGAAGCGCATCACCGCCCCGCCAATATCTGCCCGATCAGCATTTTGAGCGTCGGCATGTTCGCCGCCAGCCCGCGCGCGGTCACGCCCTCGGCAAAGGCATCGCGGCTCAATCCCTCGGGCCGCTCGCGCAGGCAATGCCAGAACAACGCCACCATCTCGCTCAGCGCCAGCCGCCCGTCCGCGGCACGCTCGACCAGGGCGAACAACGGACCCAGCTCCCCCTCCGCCGCCACCAGCGCCGAAAAGCTCGGCCGCAACACCAGCACCTCGCCGGCAATCCGCAACTCGGCCTCGCCGCGTACAGGATTGGCCCCGCTCATGCCGACACCACCGGCCCGGAACTCTCCAGGCTCAGCGTGTAGCTGCGCTCGCCGTTGAAATCCCCGGCATAGTCCAGCCGCGTGACCAGGAACCGCCCGGTCATGCTCTCGCCGCTCTCGAAGCTCAGCCGGTAATCGTCGATCGCGCCCGACAGCGCATTGGTCTTCACCCGCGCTTCCGCCGCCGATCCCGTGAACACCCCGGCGCCCGACACGCTCACCGAGCGCACGCCCGCGCCCGACAGCAATTCGCGCCACCCGCCCGAATCCTTGCTGGTGATCACCACTGCCTCGCCATTGACGCTGAGCTGCGTCGTCCGCAGCCCCGCCACCGTGGTGAAGCTCACCGGCGATCCGCCATTCCCCACCTTGAGCAGGAACGCGCTACCCTTCTCCGCCGCCATGTCATTTCTCCTTGCATGTGCTCCTGCGAAAGCAGGAGCATTGGATTGCGAGCCCCCCTCCGTTCGCTTCGAGCGAAGTCGAGAAGCATTCGCCCGACAGCCGTTTCTCGACTTCGCTCGAAACGAACGGTGAGGAAAAACCGACCGCCTAGTTCGCCTGCAGCATCCGCACCCGGAACTCGACGACCGCCGCGCACAGCGCCGGCCCCTCGCGGAAGATCCGGCTGCGCACGAACGCCAGGCTGGCGATCCGCCACCCCTCGCCCAGCTCGCGCGGCAGCCCGGCCACCGCCGCCGTGGCGTGGTCGGCCAGCGCGCGCAGCCGCGCGCGGTCCTCGCCCGCCTCGAACAGCCCGACCGCCAGCCGGCCCTCGCGCCCCATCATGTCCTTGGTGCCCCAGTCGACGAGCACCGGATCCTCGACCACCGCAAAGGGCCGCACCGCGCGCGCCGGCGGCGCGTCGAACACGCCGTTGATCGCGATTCCCAGTCCCGGATGCGCGCCGAGCACTGCCTCGACTGCCTCGGTCAACACCGCATGTGCGCTCATCGCAACAACCCTCCCAGCCAGCGGAGCGCCGGATCGCGCAGCCAGCGCCGCCCGAGCCCGCGTCCCGAAATCACCACGCGCCCCGGCTCGGCCTCGACCGATACGCCCGGCAGCTTTTCCCGCGCCGCATCCGCCAGCCGCGCCGCGGCGCGTGCGGAGGCACGCGCGCCGATCGCCTCGGCCCGCGCCTCGAATCCCTCCATCATGCCGATCGCCGCGCGCTCTCGAGCCGCATCCGCCGCCACGGCCGCCACAGGGCCGCGACCGCCGCCGGCGGCGCTCCGCCGCTCGCCCGCGCTTCGAAGAGATGCGCCGCCAGCAGCACCACGCCCTGCGTCAGCGGCACCGGCAGCCCGCTCCACTCCGCGGCAAGGCCCGCCGCATAGCCGACCCGCAGCCGACCCGCCGCGATCGCCGCGCTGCCGCGCACCCAGCCTTCGCCGGCCGCGTCGATGTCGATCGCATAGGTGTCGGCAGGCAAAGCGAATCCGTTGTCCGAAAGGTTCAGTCCCTCGACGCGATCGATCGTCATCACAGGCGCGCCGACGAGCCGTTGCCACGCGGCATGCGCGGGCAACGTATCGGTCCACATCCGCGCGATCAGCGCCTGGCCGGTAAACGCCTCGCACAAGGCCAGCGCGGTCGCGGCATGCGTCTCGAGCAATGCGTCCTCGGCCGTGCCCGGGATCCGTAAATGAAGCTTGGCGGCATCGCGCGCTGCGGCGATCGCCGCCGCCGGAAAGGGCGGAGCAAGCATAAGTGTCTCCCCATCGAATTTTGGCCAAAACTCCCTCGCCCCCGAAGGGGGAGAGGGTTGCGCAGACTTGGGTCCGCTTCTTCAGCGGGCCCTAGTCGGAGCTGGGTGAGGGGGTGCGGCCGCTGGGCGGCCGCGCGGAGCTTCGCTCCGCTCTACCCCTCACCAAGCTGCGCTAGGCAGCAAACTGCCAAGCTTCGCTATCCTCTCCCCTATCAAGGGGAGAGGAACAACAAGGCCTCACGAAGCCGCGAACTTGAGCAGCTTGATCGCCTCGGAGTTGCTCACCATCCCCCCCACGCGCTTGGTCGCGTAGAAATGCACGAACGGCTTGTTGCTGTACGGATCGCGCAGCACCTGCGTCTCGCCGCGCTCGGCGATCAGGTATCCCGCCTTGAAGTTGCCGAACGCGATCGACAGCGAATTGGCCGCGATGTCGGGCATGTCCTCGGCCTCGACCACCGGATAGCCGAGCAAGGTCGCCGGCTGCCCCACCGCCAGGCTCGGCGTCCACAGGAACGCTCCGTCGACGGTCTTGAACTTGCGGATCTTCGCCAGCGTCGCGCTGTTCATCACCCAGCTCGCGCCCTGCCGATACGGCGCACGCAGGCTCTGGACCAGATCGATCAGCTTGTCCTCGGGGTTCGTCGCGAACGCGCCCGCGGCGCCGCTCGCGATATATTGCAGCGTCCCGAACGGCCGCGTCGCATCCCCCGTCGAAGCCGTCGCCGCCGCGAGGAAGCCCTTGGGCTTGTTGGTCCCGTTGCCGTTGACGAACGCCGATCCTTCCGCCGCGGCGAATTCGCGCGCGATCTCCTGCGCCAGCCATTCCTCGACGTCGAACGCCGCGTCGTCGAGCATCGCCTGGCTCGCCGCCGGATTGGCGTAGAGGTCGCCGCTCGGCGGGGCGACTTCGTTGAAGGTCGGCGTCGCGGTCTCGGTGCGCGCCGCGGTCTCCGCTGCCCAGCCCGATGCGATCCCGCCGCTGGCCACCAGCTTGCGGTATCCGCTCGATCCCACCTTCACGACATTGGCGATCGCGCGAATGGGCGAGACCGATTTGAGCGTCGCGTCGATGCGGGCATCGATCTCCTCGGGCACGGCATAGCCGCCCGCGGCATCGCTCGTCCCCGACATCGCCTTCATCTCCACGCCGCCGCTGCCGGCGCGCAGGAACCCCTCGAACGCCGCGCTGCCCAGCGGCCTTCCGCCCGCCAGCATCGGCCGCACCGGCGGCAATCCCGCCGCTTCCACAGCCTCGAAGCTCGCCTCGAGGCCGTCCGCTTTCACTTCGATCATGTCCGTCTCCCACAAAAAGAAACCCCTCCCGCCAACTGCGAAAGGGGCACACCCGACTCTCCTGAATCTTCCCAGACTGGGCTGTATCGGCATTCAAAATCCTCCCCCGCCAGGGGGAGGTGTCGCCGAAGGCGACGGAGGGGGAGGTAAGCGACGTCCTCTCTATCTAGCGCAGTGCTTCCGCCCCCTCCGTCACGCTGCGCGTGCCACCTCCCCCTGGCGGGGGAGGATCTGGAAGGCCTCGCCCACCTGAATGTCGATGTCCCTAGCCCCCGGCCACCGCATGCACGCGCGCCAGCGGCTGCATCGGACTCGAGACCAGGCTCACTTCGAGCAGTTCGAGCCCCCTGATCTCGCGCCGCGGCCCGTCACGGGCCTCGGTCACGCGATATCCGAACGAGAGGCCGGTCACGGCGCCCTTCGCCACTGCCTCGGCGAGCGCCGGCGCCGCGACGCGCCCGATCACGCGCAGACCGCGCTTGTCCTCGGCCAGTTGCTCGATCTCGCCCACCGGCTTGCCCGAATGCTGCCACAAGAGCGGCACCGGCCGCGCCAGCCGGAACGCCCCCCGGCGCACCACGTCGCCGCCGCGATCGGGCACGTCGAACACCGCGGCATAGCCTGCGAAGCGCACCGCCCTGTCCTGAGCATGTCGAAGGATCATTTCAGCCACCCGGGGAACCCCAGTTTCACTGCCAGCCCGACCAGCACCAATGCCGCGAGCATCCGCCCGGCCCAGGAAAACGCCGCCTTCAATGCCGATCGCTTGGCGTCGCGCCAGGCGCTCAGCAATTCGCGCAGCTCGGCCATGTCCTTCGCCGCGCCGACATCCTCCAGCCCCAGCCGCGCCAGCGCCCGCTGCGCGCTCAGCTCGCCCGCTTCCTCGGCGATTGCCCGCAGAGTCGCGGTATCGGCGCCGTCTTCCTTCGCCTGCTCGATCAGTTGCGCGAGCACCGTTTCGTTACGCATCACATTTCTCCCGATTGCCGCGCCGCACGCCGTCGCCTAGGCCATGGCCATGCGCCGCCGGCTCTTTCCCTTGTTCGTCCTGTTGCTGGTCGTCCTCGCCGCGCTGCTCGCGTGGCTCTGGTGGTCGGACTATGTTCTGATCGACAGATGTCTCGACGTCGGCGGCGCGTGGGATCGAACCACGCGCACCTGCACGCTCACCGTCACGACAATCCGACCATAAACCGTTTCTCCTCGTCGGTGAGGAAATCGGCCGCGCTCACCTGGCGCCACAGCCGCTCGCGATCCTCGGCCAGCGCCGTCACCCGGTCGAGGTCGACCGCCAGCGCCGCATCCGGAAACCAGCCCGTGAGCGCCTGTGCCAGCCCCGCGAGGATCGTCTCCGCCACCGGCAGGATCGCCAGTCGCCACAAAGCCCGGTTGGCCTCACGATAATTGGCGAAGGCGGTGTCGCCCGGCAGTCCCATCAGCATCGGCGGCACGCCGAACGCGAGCGCGATCTCGCGCGCCGCCGCCGCCTTCAGCCCCATGAAGTCCATGTCGGCCGGCGTCATGCTCATCGCCTGCCATTTGAGGCCGCCCTCGAGCAGCATCGGCCGCCCCGCATTGGCCGCCCCCGCGAACGCCGCCTCGAGCTCACTTTTGATCCGCGCGAACTGGTCGGGGCTCAGCACCCCGCCGTCGCTCACGTCATAGACCAGGGCTCCCGAGGGCCGCGCCGCATTGTCGAGCAATGCCTTGTTCCAGCGCGTCGCGGCATTGTGGATCGCCACCGCCCCCGCCGCCGCGCCGAGGCACCCCAGCCCGTAATGGTCGTCGACTGGATTGAACGCCTTGATGTGCGCCACTGCCGGGCGCCCGCCGGCATCCTCCGCCGCAAGCCGGCTGACATGCTCGCCCACCCGGTAGCGATACGCCACCGGCCAGCCCCCGGCATCGGCCTCCACCGTCACTCGCTCGGGCCTGAGCGCGAACAGCTCCCGCACCTGCCCCGCGCTGTCGCAGAGGATCTGCACATAGGCATTGCCGTGCAGCAGCAATTGCGCCGCGACGGTCTCGATCAGCGTCTGCCCGCCCGAGCGCGCGCTCGCCAGTGCCGCCAGCGCCGGGTCGCTCGCCTTGAGCGGCGCCGATCCCACGCCTTCGCTCACCAATTTCACCGCGCGCTGCGCCACCGGATTGTGGCAATAGCCTTCGCGCACCTGCGCCTCGTAGCTGCGCGGCCATTCGCCGAGGCTGGTGATGCTCCCGCCACGCGCCAGCGCCGGCCGCACGCCATCGCGCGCGGACTTGCGTCCGAACCATTTCATGCCCGTCTCCTGATGATTGCGCGAACCGTTAAACTCCCCTCCCTGCAAGGGAGGGGCTGGGGGTGGGTGCGACCCCGGCGAAGGCCGGGGGAGCCCAACGATGCACGTGGAATAAAGAAAAGGCCGGGCATCGAGCCCGACCTTTTCTACCCACCCCTGACCCCTCCCTTCCAGGGAGGGGAATATCTGCGCCCTACCGCTTGGTCCCGAACCAGATCACGTGCCGCGGCCCCTTGCCGTTGCTCCGCGCCTTCACGCCGACTTCCTCCACCGCGAACCCCGCATCGCGCAGCCGCCGCGTAAAGGCAGCGTCCGGCGCCGCCGACCACACCGCCAGCACCCCGCCGGTCCGCAGCGCCGCCTTCGCCGCCGCCAGTCCGCGCATCGAATAGAGCCCGTCATTGCCCGGCCGGGTCAGCCCGTCCGGCCCGTTGTCGACATCGAGCAGGATCGCATCGTAACTGCCGCGCGCGTGCCGGATCATCGCGCCGACATCGTCGAGCACCACGTCCACCCGCCGGTCGTCCAGGCACCCCGCGGCCAGCGCGGCCATCGGCCCGCGCGCCCAGTCGATGATCTTGGGCACCAGTTCGCTCACGGTCACCCGCGCATCCGCATCCAGCCGCTTCAGCGCCGCGCGCAAGGTGAACCCCATCCCGTATCCACCGATCAGCAGATGCGGCGCCGGCACGCGCAGCCGGTCGATCGTCATCTCGGCGAGCGCTTCTTCCGACCCGCTCATCCGGCTGTTCATCAGCTCGTTGCGATCGAGCACGATCATGAAGTCGCTGCCCCGCCGAAACAGCCGCAGCGGATCCCCGCCGGGCACTTCGGCCGTATCGATCAGTTCGCGCGGTACCATGCCGCTCGCTATCCGCGCTGTCCGGCCGCCGCACAAGCTCCCATCGACCTTCGAGCCCCCAATCCTCCCCCGCCAGGGGGAGGTGGCGCCGAAGGCGACGGAGGGGGAGGGTAGCGACTAGCTCTCCCTTCCATCCCGACGATCGATCGCGATCGCGATGATCTGGCGAACCACCCCTTCGAGGTTCGTCAGCACCTCCTTCGCCGGATAGCGCAGGACTCGCACACCCTGCGACACGAGCCACACGTCACGAACAGCGTCGCGTGCCGGACGATCGCCTCGTGCATGCGCTTCGCCATCCACCTCAATGGCCAGCCTTGCCGGCGCACAATAGAAATCGAGGATATAGTCACCGGCCGAGTGTTGCTTGCGAAAGCGCAAGCCTTCCGAATTTCGACGCAGTGCTAGCCACAGGCCTATCTCCGGCGGGGTCATCTCCTTGCGCAAGCGCCTGGCATTGCGACGCCCGCTTCCGGAACCCTCGAGACGCATCGCCGTCCTCCCCCTCCGTCGCCTTCGGCGCCACCTCCCCCTTGCGGGGGAGGATTATGCGGGATCAACCGTCCGCTAACCACTATAGGTCGTATCGACATTCAATCCTCCCCCGCCAGGGGGGAGGTGGCATGCGCAGCATGACGAAGGGGGAGGAAGCACGCCGGCAAGTGGGTGGCTTACCGTCCCCTCCGTCGCCTCCGGCGCCACCTTCCCCCCGCCAGGGGAGGGTTGCCCCTCTCACATCAGCGTAACCCGCGCCGCGCCGCGTTTCCCCAGCATCAGTTCGGTCATCGCCCAGACCAGCGCATCCGCCCGGTCCGGCGAGCGGCCCGGCCCCTCATAGCCGCCGCCCGCCTGCAGCCCGCACAATTCGTTCTCCAGCTCGGGGAACGCCCCCGCATGCCGAACCTTGCCCGCCTCGTAGAGCGTCGCCACCGGCTCCGCCCGGGCGTCTTTCCCGCGCGAGGCATGAACCAGCTTGACCGGCAGTCCGGTATCGGCGCCGCGCAGCACGCTCGCCACCATCTCGCCGCCCTGGTTCTTCTCCGCCACCACCCGGTCGGCCCCATGCCGCGCCGCGCACGCCGCGACGGCGCGCGCCCAGCCCTCGGGCGAAACCCCCGAGACGGTGGCATCCTCGATCACATAGCCATGGCCGTCGCGCCCCAGCCCGGTCGCGACGATTCCGCACGCGTCGCCCCCGGCGCTCGCCGGCGGATCGACACCGATCACCACGCGCACCAGCTCGGGCGCCACCTCGGCACGCGCCCGCTCGATCAGCCCGCGCGTCCACAGGGCACCCTCGGCATCCTCGAGCAATTCGCCGTCCAGCTCCTGCCGCCCCAGCCGCGTGCCCGCATAGGTCTCGAGCATCGCCTCGACGAAGCGCTCCGGCAGATGCGGATTGTCGCGCGTCCGCCCGCGGATCACCGCCGCCGCCTTGTCCGCCAGCCGCTCCACGCGCCGCATCAGCTCGGTCGGTCGCGGCGTGGTGGTCACCAGCACGCGCGGCGCGCTCCCCAGCCGCAATCCCAGCATCAGATTGTCCCAGGCGGCATCGCCGCGCCGTCCCCATTTGCCCGTCTCGTCGCACCACGCCGCGTGATGCTCGGGCCCGCGCAACGCCTCGGGCGCCGCCGCCGAATACACGAAAGCCGTCGCGCCCGATGCGAAGCGCACTTCGCCGCGCGTGCGGTTCCACTCGATCGCCTCGCCGCTGCGCGCAACCGCGAGCAGCCCGCTCGGTCCTTCGACCATCACCCGACGCACGTCTTCGGCGTTCCCGCCGACCAGCGCAAAGCGCCCCTTGGGCTCGCGCCGCGCCAGCCCGCTCAGCCATTCGGCGCCGGCGCGGGTCTTGCCGAAGCCGCGCCCCGCCTGGATCAGCCACACCAGAGGATCGCCGCCCGGATCGAGCTGTCCGGCATGCGCCCAGATCGGAAAGCGCTCGAACCATTCCACGCACTGCACGTCGCTCAGCCGCGCCAGCACCTGCGCCCGCTGCCTGGCCGGCAGGCGAATGAATGCCCGGAGCAGCGCCATGTCGTCGGGATGCGCCGTCTCAGGCGTCATCGGACTTGCCCAATCGTTTCTCCGCCGCCGCGATCGCCTTGGCCAGGGCGGCGTTGGTTTCCTCCCGCGTCGGCATCTGCCGCTGCTTGCCGCGCGCACCCGGCCACCTGTGTCGCGAGGCGCGGTGATGCTTGAGCAATTCCATCGCCTTGGCGAAGTCGAAGCCCGGCAAGCTCTCGATCTCGGTTTCGGCGCGCTCCGGATCGGCGGGCTCGAGCGGGACGCCCGCCCCGCCATGTTCGAGCGCCATCGCCTCGAGCCGGTCATATCCCGCCTCGAGTGCCTCGCGCCACTGCGCCACGAACTGCGGATCCTTCGCGCGGTGGGCATAGACGCTGCTCAGGGTGATCTCGGCAAAGGCGGCGGCGCGCGTGACGTTGCAGGTAAGCGCCAGCGCATCGAGGAACCGCTGCCGCCGCGCCGGCGTGAAATGCCGCCGGCCCGGCTTGCGCTGCTGCCGCTGCCCGTCACGGTTGCCCATGATCAGATCGTCCATCCTGTTTCTCCCGAAACGAAAAGGGGCCGGCGCGCCCTCCGGCGCCCAGCCCTTCCAGAGACCCCAAGGCCCCACTCGTCATTCTTCGCTGTTCGCTATCGGCAGCGTATCGTGGTCCACACACCCGCGGCCGCGTTGCGCGCCATGGGTTCAGCCTCAGCACGCACGCCGGAACGCACGCCGCAACGCCGGGCCTATCTGCTTCGGGATGCGGAAAAGAGAACCGGAGTGGCGAAGAGGGATCCAAGCCACTCCGGTACCGAGACCCCCGGCAAGCCCATCATGCATGCCTTCAGCGGGGAAACAAACCAGCAATGTTACTTAGCGCACGTCAGGCGGACCATAGTCCCCCATGCGGAACCCCACGGTCCCAAACGCGAAGGCCGGCGCGCCCACCGGCACCCGACCCTTCCAGAGGCCCGAAGGCCCCGACTCGCAATTCATCAGCGTGCACTACATGTGCCATATCAACGTGACGATGTCAATAGAAAAGTGCCTATTTGGTTATACCCCTTATTCCCGGCGATGTTGCCTGCCGCCGCCGCTTCGGGCATGGGCGACGCCGCATGCGCCGATTGCTTCCCTGGGTCTTCTGGGCCGCCTTCGCCTTCACCTTCGTCATGGCGGCGCTGCCGCATCCGCCGCGGCTTCCGTTCGATCCGCTCGACAAGGTTCAGCACGCCGCCGCGTTCACGGCGCTCACCGCGCTCGCCTGCGCGGCCTGGCCGGCGATGTCGCGGCTGCGGCTGCTGATCGTCCTTTCGGGGTTCGGCGCGCTGATCGAGATCGTCCAGGCGATCCCCGCACTCCACCGCGACTCGGACTGGCGCGACTGGGTGGCCGATACGGTCGCGATTCTGGTCACGCTCGCAATCGTCGCTTTTGTCGAGCGCCACGCTCGCGGGCGTCAAATGGCAGCGGCGACCTTGCGGAACGGTACGTCGCGCCGCCAATAGGTCAGCGCGCGCCACGCCCATTCGATCGGGCCATATTGGAAATATCGCAGCCACCAATGCGCGAGCACCAGCTGCGCGGCGATCGCGCCGATCCCGACCCACAGCCGCGTCAGCTGGTCCCAGTCGTCGTACAGGCCCAGCCCGAAGCCGTAGAAGATCGGCACGAACACCAGCGACTGGAGGATGTAGAGCGTCAGCGTCGTCCGCCCCACCGCGGCGAGCGGGCGGATCGCGGCGCGCGCCGGGCTCTGGAAGAGCGCCAGCAGCACCAGCAGCCACATTGCGGTACCCGAAAGCTCGAACCAGCTGCCGAGCAGATAGGAGAGCAGCCGATCGGCCGCCTCGCCGTGATGCTGCGCGGCGAACCAGGCCTTGATGCCGTCGCGCGCGAAATAGAGCGTCAGCGTCGCCGTCGCGGCGACTGCCAGTGCGATCCGGCGCGCGCGCACGAAGTCGCCCAGCCGCGCGAAGAAGCCGATCCGTCCCAGCACCATGCCGACCAGATACAGGCCGAGGATCTGGGTGAATCGCCCCGATTCGATCATGAACCACCATTTGGGCAGCTGGCCGGTCCACAAATTGGCGCGGAAATGTTCGGCGAGGTCGCCGTGCAGATAGACCGCCATCGCCGGGTCCGAGAAATGATGCGGCGGCTGGTTGGCCCAGTCTGCCCCGGACATCGCCGCCGCCAGCTGGACGAGCTGGATCGGATTGACGAAGCACAGGCTCGCGATCGCGATCAGCAGCCGGTTGCTGCGCACGCGGTGGAAGGCGAGCAGCAGGAAGCCCATCAGCGCGAGCAGCTGGATGATGTCGCCGCGATAGATCATCGCGTGGACGAAGCCGATGCCGAACAAAACGGTCAGCCGCCACGCGAAGCGCGCCGTGAAGTCCACGCCGCGCCGCGCCGCGCGGTCCATCAAAATGAAGAAGCTGAATCCGAAGCACAATGCGAGCAGCGAGAAGCTCTTGCCCATGAACAGCAGGTAGACCGTGTCCGAGATCGGGCCGGTCTTCGGGTCGGCCCAATAGAGCTCGTAGCTCTCGATCATGTGGACCAGGAACAAGGCGAGCAGGGCGAAACCCCGCACGATATCGACCGATTCCAGCCGCGCGTCGCTGGCCCTGGCGGCCGTGATGTCGTGCATGCGTGCTCCCGTTTTCTGAGCGACTTAGCGGCCGCGGCCCCGAAATCAACGTGCCCTCCGCGCTTTGCCGCCCGATCTTTACCGGTTGTTGGGGATGGGGCGCCTAGCGTTCGGTATGTTCGGGGGCCTGAAGAACTGCCTGCTGGCGCTTGCCGCGTGCGTCGCGCTTTGGTGCGGCACGCCCGCACATGCGCAGGCGGGCGTCGCCGGTGCGCCGCTCCGGATCTGCGTGTTGCGCGATACCGGCGGAATGGATCCGGCCGCGCTGATCCGCCAGCCGGGCCGCTTCGATTGCGCCACGCCGCAGCACGCATTCGGTCCGGGCAATTACTGGGCGATTTCCGAAGACATAAACCAGCGCTCGCGATCGCGGCTGCCGCTCAATGTCCGCCTCGCCAGCCTGTGGCAGCAGGGGCTCACGCTCCACGTCCTCTATAGCGACGGCAGCATCCGCTCGCAGGCCACCGATGCGCGCGGGGTTACGCCGTATATCCAGCTCGGCGCGGTTGTCGAACAGCCGCTGCCGCGCCTGCAGGCCAGGGTCGTCCGGCTGATGTGGCATGTCGAGGGCGCGGCCAACCTGCGCGGCATCCTGCTCGGCGCGCGCCTGTCCACCGGCCAGGAAAGCGAACACGCCAATTTATCGATGGCCGCGCTCTATGCGGGCTTCGCCGGCCTCGCGATCGCGCTGATCATCTATAATCTCGCTTTGTGGGGCGCGCTGCGCCATCGCTTCCAGCTTTATTACTGCCTGATGGTCGGGCTGCTGCTCGCCTACACCTTCTCCTCCTCGGGCGCACTCGCCTGGGCCTGGCCCGAGATCGCCAACAACACCCGGCTGCGGATCAATTATCTGCTGGTCGGCAGCACCGGGGCCGCCGCCCTGATCTTCGCGCGCAGCTTCTTCGAGGAGCGCATCTTCGCCGGCTGGCTCGGCCGTTATGCGACTTGGGTCGGTGTGGCGCTGAGCGGCACCGGGTTGCTCTATTTCCTCACCGCGCCTTTCGCGATCCACGCGCTCGATCTCGCCTTCACCTGCGCGTTCATCGCATTGTCCGCGGCGGTGGTGCCGGTGCTGTGGCGCGCGTGGCGGCTGAGGAGCAATTATCTCTGGCTGTTCGCCATCGCCTGGGGCACGCCGCTTTTGACTTCGGTGCTGCGCGCGCTCGCCAACCTCCATGTGCTGCCGTGGAGCTTCTGGATCGACAATTCGACGATCCTCGCGATGATCGTCGAGGCGATCGCTTCCTCGCTCGCGGTCGCCTATCGCATCCGGCTGCTGCGCGACGAGCGCGACGATGCGATCGAGCGCGAAGTGATGATGCGCCGCCTCGCCGATACCGATCCGCTCACCGGGCTGCTCAATCGCCGCGCCTTCCTCCACCAGGCGATCGGCCGCCAGGGCGAGCAGTTGCTGCTGATCATCGACCTCGACCACTTCAAGCGCGTCAACGAGACGCTCGGCCATGACGGCGGCGACGAAGTCCTCCGCGTCTTCGCCCGGATGCTGCGGACCTCGGTGCCCCAGGGCACGCTCGTCGCGCGCATCGGCGGCGAGGAATTCGCGATCCTCACGCCCGTCGAAGCGCCGATCGAGCCCGAGGCGCTGCTCGTCCGGCTCCGCCAGATGCGCATGCCGTTCGATGTCCAGGTCACTGCCAGCATCGGCACGTGCCGCGGCACGCTCGCCAGCGAAGTCGACTGGAAGGCGCTGTACCGGGTGGCCGACGCGGCGCTGTTCGATGCCAAGTCGGCGGGGCGCGATCGCGTCCGCCACGCCCTGCGCGACGCCGCCTGATCGCTTGCCGCAGCGCCCGGCCGGGCTTATGCTTACACCAATGTCAATGACTGATCCCGAGCAGATCTGGCGTACCGCGTACAATCATCCAGGCAAATGGGACGATGTCTTCCCGCCCGCATCGATGGTCGAGCTTTTCGAGGCGAGCGCCGCGGCGCATCCGCACGCGCCGCTCCTCGATTTCATGGGCCGGAAATACAGCTACGCCGAGACCCTCGACGGCGCCAATCGCGTCGCCTGCGGGCTGAAGGCACTCGGCTATGGCCGGGGTGACCGGATCGGGCTCTTCCTGCCCAATGTCCCGCATTATGTCGCGGCCTATTACGGCATCCTCATGCTGGGCGCGACCGCGGTCAATTTCTCGCCGCTTTATTCGGTCGAGGAGCTATCCGCGCAGGTCGCCGATTCGGGGACGAAGCTGCTCTTCACGCTGTCCGCCTCGGCGTTGCTCCCCACCGCCCTGAAAGTGCTCGAGGCGAGCGCGCTCGAGCGGCTGGTGGTGGGATCGGTGGCGGGCGCGTTGCCGCCCGCCAAATCGCTATTCTATCGCTGGTTCAGGGCGAAGGAAGTCGCGCCCCGCCCCCACGATCCCCGCATTCTCGCTTTCTCGAAGCTGATCGCCAATCCGGGCAGCTGCGATCGCGTGACGATCGATCCCGAACGCGATCTCGCGCTGATCCAATATACCGGCGGCACCACCGGCACGCCCAAGGGCGCGATGCTCACGCATCAGAATCTCTCGGCCAACGCGCGGCAGGTCGCGCGGCTCGATCCCGAAATGGGCAAGACGCACGACAGGATCCTCGGCGTGCTTCCTTTCTTCCACGTCTTCGCCAATACCTGCGTGCTCAATCGCACCGTGCTCACCGGCGGCGAGATCGTGATGCTCCCGCGCTTCAACGCCAAGCAGGCGCTCGCCGAGCTTCGCCGCACGCACCCGCGTTCGCTCCCCGGCGTTCCCACCATGTACCAGGCGCTGCTCGATGCGCCGGGAATGAAACCCTCCGATTTCGCCAGCCTGCGCTATTGCGTCTCGGGCGGCGCGCCGCTCCCGGCCCAACTCAAGGAGGAATGGGAGCGCATCACCGGCGCACGCGTGATCGAGGGTTATGGCCTGTCCGAAAGCTCGGGGGTGGTCTCCACCAATCCCTATGACGGCCCCAACAAGCCCGGCACGATCGGCCAGCCGCTCGCCGGCACGCGCGTCCGCCTCGTCGACAAGGAGGATCCGACGCGCCCGCCGCCCCCCGGCGAGCCCGGCGAGATCGTCGTCTCGGGTCCCCAGATCATGAAGGGCTATTGGAACCGCCCCGAGGCCGATGCCGAGGTATTCGTCGACGATCCCTTCGGCGAAGCTCAGGGCGGGCACTGGCTGCGCACCGGCGATGTCGGCACGATCGACGCGGACGGCTATATCCGCATCGTCGATCGGCTGAAGGACATGATCGCGGTGGGCGGCTTCAAGGTTTTCCCCAGCCAGATCGAGGCGGTTCTCTATCGCCACCCCGCGGTCAAGGAAGCGCTCGTGATCGGCCTGCCCGACGCCTATCATGGCGAGCTGCCCCACGCCTATGTCGTGCTCGACGGGGATGCCGCGCCCATCTCGGGCACCGAGCTCAGCCTCTGGCTCAACGCCCAGCTCGGCAAGCACGAGCGCGTCTCGGAAGTGGTGGTGCGCGAAAGCCTGCCCAAGACGATGATCGGCAAACTGAGCCGCAAGGACCTGCTCGCCGAAGTAACGGCATCCTAATATGGCGGAATCGAAGTTCGCTTCATTACCGTCACCCCGGGTCAAGTCCGGGATGACGAAATCAATGTGGCGAACTTCAGTTCCAGGTGACTAGTATCCTCCCCCTAAGCGGGGGAGGATTCGGCGAATGGAATCCCGCCGTTGCGGCCTTCCGCCACGAGGACTAGGCTCCCGATCAGGAGGTCGCCATGCCGCTGCCCCGTCTCATACCGTTGGCGCTACTCGCTTTGACCGCTGCCGCACCGGCCGGGCAGCGCATCGACGTCGCGCTCTCCAATTTCGCCATCACGCCCGCGACGATCCAGCTGACGCACGGCCAGCATTATGTCCTGCACCTGTCGAGCAAGGGCGGCCACAGCTTCGCGGCCAAGGCCTTCTTCACCACCGTGACCATGCCCCCCGCCGATCGCGCGCGCATAAAGGACGGCAAGATCGAGCTGAAAGGCGGCGAAAGCGTCGACCTTCATTTCACTGCCCCGGGCCCCGGCACCTGGCCGTTCAAATGCACCCACTTCCTTCACGCGAGCTTCGGCATGACCGGCAAGTTCGTGGTGCGCTGAGGCCGCCCGCCTCTCTACCTCGTCACCCCGGACTTGTTCCGGGGTCCGCCGGGAGACAAGGGCAGGGCAAGAGGCTCTTGCTCAGCCGGCGAGGCCAAGTGGACCCCGGAACAAGTCCGGGGTGACGAAGGGATTGTGGAAATCGCTCACGCCTCAATCCCCCGCCTGCACGTCCTTCCCGTACATCACCGCCTTCAGATTCATGAACTCGTGCATGCCCCAGGGGCCCAGCTCGCGCCCGTGCCCCGACAGCTTGACGCCTCCGAACGGCGCCGCCGGCGTCGAGGCGAGCAGCGAATTCACTGCCGTCATCCCAGCCTGGATATCCCGCGCGAACCGCTCGATCTCGGCCTCGTCCTGCGTCCACACTGCCGAACCCAGCCCGTAAGGAACGTCGTTGGCCAGCGCGATCGCCGCGTCGATATCGCCGGCCTTGTACACCGCCGCCACCGGCCCGAAGATTTCCTCTTTCGCGACATCGCTCTCCGGATCGAGCCCCACCAGCACCCCCGGCGTCATCCACGCGCCTTCGCGGTCGATCTTCTCGGCGCCGAACAGCAAGGTCGCCCCCGCGGCCTTCGCCCGCTCGACCTGCTCCAGCACCGTGTCGCGCTGCGCCTCGCTGGAGAGCGGCCCCATCACCGTGCCCGCATCCATCGGATCGCCGATCTTCACGGCTCTCATCCCCGCCGAGAATTTCTCGAGAAACGCATCATACACTTCCGCATGCACGATCATCCTTTTGGCGCAGATGCAGCTCTGCCCGGCATTCTGGACGCGCGCGGTCACGGCGGTCTTGGCCGCCAGATCGAGATCGGCCGAAGGCATCACGATCAGCGGATCCGATCCGCCCAGCTCGAGCACCACTTTCTTGAGGGCCTTTCCCGCCGCCTGCGCGACCTTGGCGCCGGCGCCTTCGCTGCCGGTCAGCGTCACCGCCACCACGCGCTTGTCGGCAATGATGTCCGAAACCTTGTCGGACTTGATCGCGAGATTCTGGAACAACCCGTCGGGCGCGCCCGCCGCGCTGGCGAGCTGCTGCATCAGCGCTCCACAGCCTTGCACGCTCGACGCGTGCTTCAGCAGCGCGACATTGCCCGCCATGATCGTCGGCGCGAGGAAACGGACCACCTGCCAATAGGGGAAGTTCCACGGCATCACCGCAAGCACCGGCCCCATCGGCAGCCAGCGCGCCACTGCGCGGCCGGTCGCCGTCGTCACTTCGGTCGGTTCCAGATAGCCGGGGCCATGCTCGGCATAATGCCGGAAGCCCGAGATGCATTTCTCGACCTCGGCGATTCCGCCGGTGATCGTCTTGCCCATTTCCTTCACCGCGGTTTCGGCGAGATGCTGCTTGTTGGCCTCCCATTGGTCGGCGATTCGCCCGAGCAATGCGGTCCGCTGCTCGATCGGCGAATTGCGCCACGACTGGAAACAGGTCTGCGCGCGGCTCAGCGCCAGTTCCACGCCGTCCGCGTCGAGTTCCCTGAAACTTTCACCGGCCTCGCCGGTCGCAGGGTTGATGCTGGTGAACATGGGCGCTTCTCCTTGCCTGTTCCCCTCCCTGCAAGGGAGGGGTTAGGGGTGGGTGGCGCCGGTCGGGGCTCGATGCCCCGATCGGCGCGCTCAAGGAGAACGTAGGAAGGGCTCGCTGCGCTCGCCACCCACCCCCTGCCCCTCCCTTGCAGGGAGGGGAGTAGGCGGTTGCAATCCCAGCCCGCCCTGCCGCATAGCGGGCGCATGGCAGACGAAGCGCAAATCTCCGAACTCTCGTTCGAGGAGGCCCTCAAGGAGCTCGAACGAATCGTCATGCGGCTGGAAAGCGGCGACGCGCAGCTCCAGGAAGCGATCGACCTTTACGAGCGCGGCGACCAGCTTCGCAGTCAATGCGCTGCCCGACTCGACGCCGCGCAGGCGCGCATCGAGGCGATCCGTACCGACACGCAGGGCCGCGCCGCCGGCACCGCTCCCTTCGCCGCCGGCTGACCGGGTGGCGAGCGTGGCCGATGCGTCCCTCGCGCTCCAATCGGCGCTAAGACAGGTCTCCACCGAGATCGATCGCCAGTTCGATCTGCTGCTGGCGATCCCCGACGATCCCCGCCGGGACCTCTATCGCGCGATGCGCCACGCCGCGATCGGCGGGGGCAAGCGGCTCCGGCCTTTGCTCGTATTCGGCACCGCGAGCCTTTTCGGAGTCAACCGCACCACCATCGCCCGCGTCGCGACCGCGCTCGAGTGCATCCATGTCTATTCGCTGATCCACGACGATCTGCCGGCGATGGACGATGACGACATGCGCCGCGGCAAGCCGACGGTGCACAAGGCGTTCGACGAGGCGACTGCGATTCTCGCCGGCGATTGCCTTCACGCGCTCGCCTTCGAGATCCTGGCCGACAATGCGACGCATCCCGATCCGTTCGTGCGCGTGGAGCTGGTCGGCGCGCTCGCGCATGCCTCGGGCCCGTCGGGCATGGCGGGCGGGCAGATGATGGATCTGGAGGCCACGAAAGCGAGCTTCGATCTTCCCACGGTCACGCGGCTGCAGGCGATGAAGACCGGCGCGCTGATCGGCTGCGCGGTCGAGAGCGGCGCGATCCTCGGCCGCTTGCCGCCCGAAGGCCGCACGGGCCTGCGCGGCTATGCCCGCGATCTCGGCCTCGCCTTCCAGATCGCCGACGACATCCTCGATGCCGAGGGCGACGAAGCGCTCACCGGCAAGAAGCTCCGCAAGGACGCGGCGGCGGGCAAGGAGACCTTCCTCACGCTGCTCGGGCTCGATCGCGCGCGCGCGCAGGCGCGGCTGCTGGTCGATCAAGCGGTCGCGCATTTGAAACCCTATGGCCCCGAGGCCGATCTGCTGCGCGACATCGCGCGCTACACGCTGGAGAGGGATCGATGACCGTCCGCACCGGAGTCTATCCCGGCACTTTCGACCCTATCACCCGCGGCCATATGGACATCATCCGCCGCGGCGCGAAACTGGTCGACCGGCTGGTGATCGGGGTGACCACCAATCCCTCCAAGTCCCCGATGTTCACGATCGACGAGCGCATGGCGATGGTCGAGCGGGAAACTGCCGGGATCGATGGCGAGATCCACGTCGTCAGCTTCGATTCGCTGCTCATGGACTTCGCCGAGCGTGAAGGCGCGAGCATGATCGTCCGCGGCCTGCGCGCCGTCGCCGATTTCGAGTACGAATATCAGATGGCGGGGATGAACCAGCAACTGAACGACCGCGTCGAGACGGTCTTCCTGATGGCCGACGTCTCGCTCCAGCCGATCGCCAGCCGCCTGGTCAAGGAGATCGCCTTATATGGCGGCGCGATCCGCAAGTTCGTCAGCCCCGCGGTCGAGGCCGACGTCGCCCGCCGGGTCTCGGAGATCGGCCGCAAGGGCAGTTGAGCGCGGCCTTTCCGCCGCCACAGAGTTGTTCTAGACCCTTTGCCGACAAGAGAATCCTGGGGATGTTGATGCGTTTCGTTGCCGCTTTGGCCGCTGCTGCCGCCATGTTGATTGCCGTGCCCGCCGCTGCCCAGAAAGGCCCGGCCGCCAAACCCGAGGTCGAGACGTTCAAGGGCGTCGCCGCCGACCCGAAGGCCAGTGTCGCCACCGCCGTCGGTGCCGACCCGGAGAACACCTGGGTCCTCGATCTCTCGACCGGCGGCCGCGTCATGATCCGGCTGCGCCCCGACGTCGCCCCGAAGATGGTGACGCAGGTCAAGACGCTCACGCGCCGCAAATTCTATGACGGCATCATCTTCCACCGCGTGATCGACGGCCCCGAGAACATGGCGCAGGGCGGCGATCCGACCGGCACCGGCACCGGCGAGTCCGATCTTCCGGACGTGCCCGCCGAGTTCAACAACCTGCCCCACGTCCGCGGCGCGGTCTCGGCTGCGCGCACGCAGGACGTGAACAGCGCCAACAGCCAGTTCTTCATCATGTTCGGCCCGCGGCTCGGCTTCGACCATGATTATACCGTGTTCGGCCGCGTCGTCGAAGGCATGCAGTGGGTCGACAAGATCGAACGTGGCGAGCCGCCCGCGAACCCGACGCGCATCCTCCATGCCTATATCGCCGCGGACAATCCGCCGCCCTACCAGGCCGCACCGGTCGCCGCGCCGGCGCTGCCGGAGGGCGAGACCAAGGTCACGCTGCCTCAATAAGTGAACGTCGACCTTTTCGATTTCGAGCTGCCGGGCGAGCGGATCGCGCTCCGACCGGCGAGCCCGCGCGACTCCGCGCGCCTGCTGGTTCTGGACGGGGCGGAGACGCGCGATGCGACCGTGCGCGATCTGCCCTCGTTCCTGCGCCGCGGTGACCTGCTCGTGTTCAACGACACCCGTGTCATCCCCGCCCAGCTCGAGGGATTGCGCGGCGAAGCGCGGATCGGCGCGACGCTTCACAAGCGCGAGGGGCCGCGCCGCTGGCGCGCCTTCGTCCGCAACGCCCGGCGGCTGCGCGAAGGCGACAGCGTCGATTTCGGCCAGGGCGTGACGGCGCGCGCCTCGGATCGCGCCGAGGACGGCAGCCTCGCGCTCGACTTCGCCGGCGACGAGCCGGTCGAATTGCTGCTGGCACGCTGCGGCCGCATGCCGCTGCCGCCTTATATCGCCTCGAAGCGCCCCACCGACGCCCGCGACGCCGACGATTACCAGACGATGTTCGCGAGCGAGCCCGGCGCCGTCGCCGCGCCCACCGCCGCGCTGCATTTCACCCCTGCGCTGCTCGCGGCGCTCGATGCTGCCGGGATCGGCCACGCGACACTGACGCTCCATGTCGGCGCGGGCACCTTCCTGCCGGTCAAGGCCGAGGACACCGCCGCGCACAGGATGCACGCCGAATGGGGCCGGATCGATGCCGCGACCGCCGACCGGCTCAACGCCGTCCGCGCCGCGGGCGGCCGGGTGATCGCGGTCGGCACCACCAGCCTGCGCTTGATCGAGAGCGCCGCCGACCCAGACGGCGTGATCCGCCCGTTCGAAGGCGATACCGCGATCTTCATCACCCCCGGCTACCGGTTCAAGGGGATCGACGGCCTCGTCACCAACTTCCACTTGCCGCGCTCGACTCTGTTCATGCTGGTATCGGCGCTGATGGGGCTGGAGCGGATGCAGGCAGCCTACGCCCATGCCATCGACAAGCAGTATCGTTTCTATAGCTATGGCGATGCCAGCCTGTTGCTGCCCTGACGGAAGGACGATGATGCGCCTGTTCCTGCTGCTCGCCGCGTTCGTCGCCGGCCCCGCTCTCGCCCAGCAAGCGCGGCCGGCGCAGGTCACGCCGGTCGTTCCCGGTCCGCAGGCCCAGCCCGCCGCCACCGTGATGGCCGAACCGGTCGCGATGATGATCGCCGCATTCGACCGCGACGGCGATGCCCTGGTCAGCCGCGCCGAGTTCGACGCCGGGCTCCGCCACAGCTTCGACAGTATCGACACCCGCAAGACCGGCGCGCTCGGCTATATCGCCTTTTCGGACTGGTCCGAGCGCTGGCTCGGCGATCGCAACACGCTGCCCAGCCCGTTCGAGACCGATCGCGACGGCGACAACCGCATCACCTGGGACGAACTCGCCGCGCGCTTCGCACTCCTCTTCACCCGGTTCGACACCAACAAGGACGGGTCGCTCTCGCGCAGCGAGCTGCTGACGCTGCGCCCGCAGATGTTCGATCGCGACCGGCGCGGACGCCCCATGAACGCGCCCGCGAAGCCTCCGCGCAATTGAGGTCCTAGCATCTCATGCGTTTGCGCGGTTAAACGAGCCTAATGGCGGGACACCACGACCATCACCATGCCCATGGGCCGGCCGATTTCGGCCGCGCCTTTGCAATCGGGACGATCCTCAATCTCGGCTTCGTCCTCATCGAGGGCGCCGCCGGGTTCCTCACCGATTCGGTCGCGTTGCTCGCCGATGCCGGTCACAATCTCTCCGACGTTCTCGGGCTGCTCGTCGCCTGGGCAGGCATGGAACTCGCCAAGCGACCCGCCTCGAAACGCTTCACTTATGGCCTGCGCGGCAGTTCGATCCTCGCCGCGCTGACCAATTCGGTGCTGCTGCTCGTCGCCGTCGGCGCCATCGCCTGGGAGGCGATCGGCCGTTTCTCGGATCCGCCGGTGATCGCTGGCGGGACGGTGATGATCGTCGCCGGCCTCGGCATCGTCGTCAACCTGTCGACCGCGTTGCTGTTCGCGCGCGGGCGCAAGAGCGACATCAACATCCGCGGCGCCTATCTCCACATGGCGGCCGACGCCGCGGTCTCCGCCGGCGTGGTGATCGGCGGCGGGCTCATCCTTCTGACCGGCTCGGAATGGATCGACCCCGCGGTCAGCCTGGTGATCGTCGCGGTCATTTTGTGGAGCACATGGGGCCTGGCACGCGAGTCGCTGACGATGGTCCTCCAGGCGGTGCCCGACGGGATCGACGCGGACGCCGTCCGGAACACCCTGGCAAACCTGCCCGGCGTCGCGCGCGTCCACGATCTCCACATCTGGCCGATGAGCACGACCGAGGCGGCATTGACTGCGCATCTGGTGATGCCCGGCGGCCATCCTGGCGATGCGTTCCTGATCGACCTGCAGCACCGCCTCGCGCACGATTTCCGGATCGATCACACTACGGTCCAGATCGAGCTGGACGAAGGCGCGGAATGCCGGATGCATGGGCACGCGCATGGCTGAGGCGACACGCGCAGACGGCGTGCAGACGCCGCCGATCCGGCTGGTGATCTTCGATTTCGACGGAACTTTATCCGACAGCGGCGACTGGTTCCTGTCGGTGGTCGACCAGCTCGCACGGCGTTTCAATTTCCGTACGGTCGCGCCCGATCAGGTCGAGATGCTGCGCCACAAGAGCTCGCGCGAAGTGATCGACTTCCTCGGCATCTCGCGCTGGAAGATGCCGCTGATCGCGCGCCATTTGCGCAAGCTCGTGGGCCGCAACGCGCATGAGATCGAGCTCTTCCCCGGCACGCCCGATCTGCTCGAGCGGTTGGCGGACACCGGCGTCAAGATCGCGCTGGTCACGTCGAACTCCGAAGCCAATGCGCGAAAAATCCTCGGCGAGGAGCATGCCGCGCGTATCGATTTCTATGCCTGCGGCTCGTCGCTGTTCGGCAAGGCGCCCAAGTTCCGCCGCGTGCTCAAGAAAATGGGCATTCCCGCTGCCCAGGCGTTGGCGATCGGCGACGAGACTCGCGACGTCGATGCCGCGCGCGAAGTCGGTATGCGCGCAGGCTCGGTGCTGTGGGGCTATGCCAGCGAAACGGTGCTGACCGCGCTTCAGCCCGACGCCTTGTTCCGCGAGCCGCAGGACATCCTCGACTATGTCGCCGCGCATCGCTGAGCGCGGAAGGTTAGGTTGAGAACCCATACAAGCTGTTGATTTGACTAACGGGATGTCCCCATTTCGTCATCCCCGCGAAAGCGGGGATGACACATTTTGAATATGAGTCCGGATCCCTAGCCGAGATGCACCGCGAGCCACACGGTCGCGCGGTCCCTGGCCGTCCAGGTCACCCAATGCTTCTGTCCCGCCGCGATCAGCAGGTGATCGCCGGGGCCCAGCTTCACCTCGGTCGAATCCTCGATCCGCATCCCCGCCGCGCCTTCGAGGAGCAGCACCCATTCGTCGGCATCCTGCACCATCGGCGCGTCCTCGGGCGTCGCCTGCCCGCGCGAGACGATCCGCTCGACACGAATGCCCGGGCGCGCCAGCAATTCGGTGAATGCCTCGGCGCGCTTCGCGGCGGGCAGCTTTGCCAGCAAGTTCTCGATCTTCACCTTGAAGCGCGGCTTCGGCCTCGGCTTCGGAGCCGCTTTCGGTTCGGGCCCGGGCTTGCGGCGCGCCTTCACCGAGCCGGCCGACTTGCTCCACGCATTGCTCGCCGCGCCGCGAAGATAGTCCTCTATCTCCTCGTCGCTCGCCTGGAGCCCGTCGTCGCCGATTCCGAACACGGGTTCGCCGGCCGCGTCGTGCAGACCATATTTGCCGAAGTCGCCACCCGGCTTGCGCCGCCGGGAGCTCACCAGCTTCAATCCGCGATGCGCCGCCATCTCGCGCAGCTTCTCGGTGGTTTCGTTGGGCATGGCGTTAACTCCAACTCCTTCTCCCCTTGTGGGAGAAGGAAGGGGCCCGCTGCGAAGCAGTGGGAAGGATGAGGGGGACGTCCGGTGAGACACATTCCCCCTCACCCTTCCGCCGATTTCATCGGCTCCCTCCCTCTCCCACAAGGGGAGAGGGAACTAGACACCAATCCCACGTCACGCCAAGGGCAACGCCCATGTCCCCTCCCCGTTTCCAGTTCACCATCCACGCCACCGACGGCAAGGCACGGCTCGGCACGATCGCGATGCAGCGCGGCGAAATCCGCACCCCCGCCTTCATGCCGGTCGGCACCGCCGCCACGGTCAAGGCAGTCAAGCCGCAGGACGTTCGCGCCTCGGGCGCCGATATCCTGCTCGGCAACACCTATCATCTGATGCTGCGCCCCACCGCCGAGCGCGTCCACAAGCTCGGCGGGCTGCACAAGTTCATGGGCTGGGACCGGCCGATCCTCACCGATTCGGGCGGCTATCAGGTGATGAGCCTGTCCGAGCTGACCAAGCGCAGCGAGGAAGGCATCGTCTTCAAGTCGCATCTCGACGGCTCGCGCCACATGCTCAGCCCCGAACGTTCGATGGAGATCCAGCGGCTGCTCGGCTCGAACATCGTCATGGCGTTCGACGAGCTCGTGCCCACCACGTCGACGCGCGACGTGCAGGCGGCGGCGATGGAGCGCTCGATGCGCTGGGCGAAGCGCTCGCGCGCGGGGTTCGATGCGGGCGGTGCGCATGCCGAAAACAACGCGCTGTTCGGCATCCAGCAAGGCGCTCTCGACGAAGGACTGCGCAAGGCGAGCGCCGACGCATTGCTCGACATCGGCTTCGACGGCTACGCGATCGGCGGCCTCGCCGTCGGCGAGGGGCAGGAAGCGATGTTCGGCGTGCTCGATTACGCGCCGGGCCAGCTCGATGCCGCCAGGCCCCGGTACCTGATGGGCGTGGGCAAGCCCGATGATATCGTCGGTGCGGTCGAGCGCGGAGTCGACATGTTCGATTGCGTCCTCCCCACCCGGTCGGGCCGCACCGGGCAGGCCTTCACCCGCACCGGCCCGATCAACATCCGCAATGCGAAGTTCGGCGAGGACGAGGGACCGCTCGATCCCACCTGCGCCTGCCCGACCTGCACGGGTTGGAGCCGGGCCTATATCCACCATCTCGTCCGCGCGGGCGAAATCCTCGGCGCGATGCTGATGACCGAGCATAATCTCTGGTTCTACCAGCAGCTCATGGCCGATCTGCGCGCGGCGATCGGCGAGGGTCGGCTGGCGGCGTTCGCCGACGACTTCCGCGCGCGCTATCGCGCGGCCGAGGCCCTGAAGCCTTGACTTAACCATCTTCTGTTCCGTCGCGGGACGGGGTGAAATCGAAGGGCGTTTCGTTCAGCTTTTCGCGATATATGCGCTGCCTTCCGGGCCCTCAGGGGCTTCCATGAGGCAGTGCATTTGTTCTGGCGGCGGTTCACCCGAGTACAGGCACGAGGGTTGACGGCGGGGGCCTTGGTCTCGCTGGTCGGGGCCGGATTCTCGGCGCAGGCGCTCAGCCCCGAGCTGCGCACCACCTCCGCCGAGCCTGCCGTCAGCGGCTATGAGGCCGACGATCATTTCCCCGGCGCCGCTTATTATACCGCCGTTTCCGACGAAGCCGCTGCGGCGACGGGCACGACCGGCACGATCGCGCTCCCCGATCTGCCCGTGCCCGAAAATGCCGTGATCGATTCGTCGATCCAGCCTGCGGCCCCGTTCCAACTCGCCGGAAGCGCAGTCGATCAGGCGCGCGCGCTCCAGTGCCTGACCACCGCCATCTACTATGAAGCGGCGAGCGAGCCCGACGACGGACAGCGCGCCGTCGCACAGGTCGTGCTCAATCGCGTGCGGCACCCGGCGTTTCCCGCCACGGTTTGCGGCGTCGTGTTCCAGGGCTCGGAAAAACGCGGCTGCCAGTTCAGCTTCGCCTGCGACGGCGCGATGGCGCGGCAGCCCTCGCGAGTCGGCTGGGCGCGCGCGGCGCGGGTGGCCGGGGCGGCGCTCGCCGGCAGCGTGTTCGCGCCGGTCGGCATGGCGACGCACTACCACACCTATGCCGTCACGCCGTCGTGGAACCGCAGCCTGGTGATGACCGGTGTGTTCGGCGCGCATTTCTTCCATCGCTGGAAGGGCTGGTGGGGCATGGCCGCCGCATTCCGCCAATCCTATCAGGGCGGCGAACCCTTGCCGGCGCCGCATGCGAGCGCGGCTGCGGCGATCGCCGCGGTGCAGCCGTTGCCCCGGCCCGCCGCCACCTCCCGGCCGGTCAGCGAGACGATCCAGCCGGCGCATGCCGAAAGCGGCATGCCGATTGCCGATTATGCCGCGTCCTCGCCGGACTCGCAGATCCTCGACAAGTGGAAGGACAGCGGCAAGCCTTTGCGCTGAATCGGACATGTGTCCCGGATTGAGGCTGTGGTGTTCGGGAAACCGTTTGCGCGCGTCCCGGAACGGCTCCTAGTCTGGGCGCATGAAGAAGCCCGTCAGCCCGGAAGAGTTCGGCGACATCATCGAGACGATGATCGAGACGCAGGCGCTGCTCACTTCCTCCATCTATGTCGATCTGGTGAATTTCGGCCTGCTCGAAGCCGATGCCGCCGCTCGCCGGCTGCAATCCCTCGGCAATCTCACCGCCACCCCCCTCCACCGCCACCCCGAAGTCGCTGCCGCGCTGGGCGATCGCCTGCGCAGCTATGCCGAGGGCTTCGAACGCGCGCATCGCGCCGGCACCCGGGTTCAGCTCCGCCTTGTGAACGGAGGCAGAAACTGAACCTCAAGCCCGCTGCCGATCCCCCGCTCCGGCCTGATCGGCGGTGCCTGCCCGGTTGCGGCAGAATTCGGACTTGAGGGCCCAGCCCTGGCCGCGCACCGAATGGATGAAATCGCGACCGCCGCTGGCTAGTTTGAGCTTCTGGCGAAGATTGGAGACGAACACATCGATCGTCCCCATGGCCGCCTGTTCGGCCGCATCGGCATAAAGCGCCTGATGGATGTTTCCGCGTGAAACTGGCTGTGGCATCGCCTGCCAGAGCAGGTCGAGCACGTGCTTCTCCGACTCAGTCAATCCTACCTGCCGCCGCCCGACACGATACTGGTTGTCCTCCGGCCGATAGACCAGCGAATTGAAATAGTCGTTGCGCAGCTCGCGCGGCTTCGCGCCCTTCTCCAATGCAGAGAGGACAAGGCCGACCAGTTCCTCGCGATGCGAGTCGAGCACGGCCTCGAGCGCAGGGGCCTCTCCCGCCGCAGGCGCGTCCTGAGTTAGCTCCGATGCCCGCCGGACCAGATCCAGGGCGTCATCCACCGCGCGGCGGCTCTCGATGAGCCGCGCTTCCGCGTCGCGCAATAATCTGGCCAGCGAGTTGCCCTCAGCGCCCATGCCGCGATCCGGATGCACATACGCTGTCGACTGCCGGAAATGCAGTGACGCCGATCGGTGCCGGGTGTTGGCCGGGCGTTGTCATAGTTACGCGAAGCATAAAAGAGCCACTATACGTTATGGTGCGTTGACACGATCAGATGCATCCGAGCATCGTTTCACCCGAGACATTCAACCAATCTTTGCGCAAGCGCAACCATCGATGTCTCTTATTATCACAATAATTTATAATTAATTCTTTAATAACCGCGCCTGTCTACGCATATTATAGTTAATTTTTGGTTAATTACTGACGCACGGGATTAGCGTTGATCTTGACTATCGGCTGCCGCTTGGAGCCAAGCCGCTAGGAGGGCCGCTTGCTACGCCCGCGCTCCGGGCGTAGCCCTCCGCCATGACCGACTCGACACCCGCACTCGACTATGTCGAGATCCATATCGACGACAGCCTCGATCGACTGTTCGCGCTGATGCGCGTACAATCGATCTCCACCGATCCGGCTTACGCTGAACAGTGCCGCGTCGCCGCGCAATTGCTCGTCGACGAACTGACCGGCCTCGGCTTCGAGGCGCGTGTCGCACCGACCGAGGGCCATCCGATGGTAGTCGCGCATCATGACGGCGACGGCCCGCACGTGCTGTTCTATGGCCATTATGACGTCCAGCCGGTCGATCCGCTTGGCCTGTGGAAGCGCGATCCATTCGACCCCGTGCTCGAGACACGCAGCGACGGCACTAAAGCGATCGTCGGCCGCGGCGCATCGGACGACAAGGGCCAGCTGCGCACCTTCATCGAAGCATGCCGTGCGTGGAAGGAGACTGAGGGACACCTTCCTGTTCGCGTCACTATCCTGTTCGAAGGTGAGGAAGAATCGGGGTCCGAAAGCCTCGAACCCTTCCTCCGTGCCAATGCCGCGGAGCTAAAGGCCGATTTCGCGCTGATCTGCGATACTTCGATGTGGGATACCGCGACCCCCGGCCTCACCATCGGCCTGCGCGGCATGGCGGGCGGACAGGTGACCGTGCGCGGACCCTCGCGCGACCTTCACTCGGGGTTGTACGGCGGCCCGGCACGCAATCCGATCCAGGTGCTCACCAACATCCTCGCCGACCTCAAGGACGCCGACGGCCATGTCACGCTGCCCGGCTTCTACGACGGCGTTCATCCCTTGAGCGACGATGTCCAGAAGAGCTGGGACGCACTCGGCTTCGACGCCGGCGAATTCCTCGGCGACGTCGGCCTCAGCGTCCCCGCGGGCGAGAAGGGCGTCGGCGTGCTCGAGCAGAGCTGGGCGCGGCCGACCGCCGAGATCAACGGCATCTGGGGCGGCTATACCGGCGAAGGCTTCAAGACCGTGATCCCCGCCGAAGCACATGCCAAGGTTAGCTTCCGCCTGGTCGGCGATCAGGATCCCGACAAGGTCTGGGCGGCATTCGAGGAGCATGTCCGCTCGCGTCTCCCCGCCGACTGCTCCGCCGAGTTCAACGTCCGCGGCGGATCGAAGGCGATCAGCCTCGCCAGCGACAGCCCGCCGCTCGCCGCCACCCGCGCCGCGCTCGACGCCGAATGGGGCAAGTCGGCGCTGCTCGCCAGCGGCGGTTCGATCCCGGTGGTCAATTCGATCCGCTCGATCCTCGGCATGGACAGTGTCATGGTCGGCTTCGCGCTCAACGACGACAATATCCATTCGCCCAACGAGAAATACGACCTCAACAGCTTCCACAAGGGCATCCGTTCGTGGGTGCGGATCCTCGGGCGGCTTGGAGCGATGGAATCGGCGAGGCAAACCGAGACGGCTTGAGTCATGGTTGACAGTGCCGGGTCCGAAGCCGGATAGGCGGCCCATGGTTCCCCTTTCGTTCGGCGGTCACGAATTCGAGGCGCTCGCCGAAGGCGCGCTATATTGGCCCGCCCGGCGGGCGCTGCTCGTCGCCGATCTCCATTTCGAGAAAGGGAGCTGGTTCGCCAGCAAGGGGCAGATGCTGCCGCCTTATGATTCGCTGGCGACGCTTACCGATCTGTCGGCGCTGGTGACACGCACCGGCGCGCAGGAACTCTGGTGTCTCGGCGACAGCTTCCATGATTCGGCGGGGTGCGAGCGGCTTCCCGCCGATGCGCGCGCGCTTCTCACCGGACTTACCGCGCGGCTCGACTGGCGCTGGATCACCGGCAACCATGATTCGCTGCTGATCGATCATTGCGGAGGAACGATCCTCAAAGAAGCCGAGGTCGACGGCCTCATCCTTCGCCACGAAGCCGAGCGGGACGAGATACGCCCTGAGCTGTCCGGCCATTTCCACCCCAAATTGCGGATCAGCATCCGCGGCCGCCAGGTTTCGCGCCGCTGCTTCGTCGCCACCGCCACCAAGCTGATCCTGCCCGCGTTCGGCACGCTCACCGGCGGACTCGACGCGCATCATCCCGAGATCGTCCGCGCAGTGGGGCATGGCGCGCAAGCGCTCGTCCCACTCGACGACCGCCTGCTGCGCTTTCCGCTCGCCGCCTAGGAGATTAATCCAGCCGCGTTGAAACACTTGTGTTCCCCGGCGGAGGCCGGGGCCCAGTCGCGAGGCGCGCCGTTGAGGAAGGGATGCCTTCTCAAGTCCATCGGAACTGGGCCCCGGCCTTCGCCGGGGAACAGATTCAAAACGGGCGGAATCCCTCCCTAGTTTTTCCGGATCGTCCCCGAACACGTCATGGGCCCGGACCCACGCAGCGTGCATTCGGGCTTGCCGGAGATGGCGATTCCGCCGCTACCCATCGCCATGGCCTGCGCAGTATAGCGGACGTTGATGCGGATATTGCCGCTGCTGTCCGAAGTCAGCCGCGCATCGCCGGCGGTAAGCCCGGCGGCATCGATCGAGCCCGCGCCCGAGTTGCGCAGCATCGCGCGCGCCGTGGTACCCCCCAGCGTCATCGCCCCGGCGCCGGTAAGGCTGGCATTGAGATCGTCGGCCTTGATCGCCGCGACATCGAGGCTGCCCGACCCGGTCAGCGTCAGATCGATGCGTCCGCCGCGCATCTGTGCCACCCGAACCCGCGCGCCGCCTGCGAGCATCACGCTACGCAATGCCAGTACCGAGACGCGGATCTTGGGCAAGCCCTTCTCGCTCGTCGAGGAAAGCGGTCCCGCGCTTATAACCATCGTGTCGCCATTGACCCGCACGTCAACCTGCTCGAGCGATCCGCGCTCGCCGCTCGCCACAGCGCGCGGCGAGCCGGTCACGACCTCGACTTCGAACGGCCCGTCGACGCGCAGCCGCTCGAAGCTGCCGACCATGAAGCTGCGCTCCGGCGCCGGCGCCGCGGCGGTGAGCGACAGAAGCGGGGCGAGGAGCAGCGATCGCATTTTGCGACAGTCGCTCCCCGCGCCCCTTCAGGCAAGGCTTAGCTGCAATGCGCCTCACCCGAGCCGACCGCGTTCACCGAGCATTTGGCGCCGCCGCCCAGTTCGGCATCGCCCGAACCGACGATCGAGACCGAGGCCGGGCCTTTCACTGTTCCGAGGACATTGCCGGAGCCGGCGATCGAGACATCTGCGCTGGCGGCGGTCAGGCGCTTCGCGTCAATGTCGCCCGAGCCGGCGATCGACGCGGAGAGCTTCGACGCAGTTCCCGCGACACTGAGATCACCCGATCCGGCGATCGACAGCTCGGCCGCGTTGGCGCGAAGGTCCGCTACGGTAAGGTTGCCCGAGCCGGCGATCGCGCCATCGAAATCGCCCTCACCCCGCTGCGCCGTCAGATTGCCCGAGCCCTTCACCGCCGCCGAGATGAGTTTGGGCATCACGACATGGACCCGCGCACCATGGTCATTGCCGAACCATTGCTCCTTCGAATCCTTGCGCCCGACCCGCAATGTGCCGTCGACGACGCGGATGTCGAGCTTGTCGAGAACCTTGGGATCGCCCTCGGCGGTCACTGCGAAGTTCTGGCCTGCCTTGACATCGACATCGTCCGGCCCCCGCAGCTCGACACCGGTAAAGCCGTTTGCGGCGAAGCTGCGCGAGGCGCCCGTGCCGCTTGCCTGAACGGCCTCACCCTTTTTCTCCCAGTTCGACTGGCACGCGGCCAGCGGCAACAATGCGATCATCAGCAACATACGCATTTCCTTCTCCCGAACTCGTGTGTTGGTTGCGCAATACACCATGTGCCGGCAAAGGAAAAGGGGCGGCCGTTGCCGGTCCGCCCCTTCTAAAGTCGCGAAGGTCGCGACACCGACGCGCGCGCGTCAGGCCGGGACCTTGTCCTTGTTCCAGATCGCCGCGGACTTGCGCAGGATCTCGAGGATCTTCTCGAGCGCAGTCGGCTCGTCGACCTCTTCCATCGCGGCGAGCTCACGCGCGAGGCGCGAGGCGGCCGCTTCGAAGATCTGACGCTCCGAATAGCTCTGCTCGGGCTGGTCGTCGGCGCGGAACAGGTCACGGACCACTTCGGCGATCGACACGAGGTCGCCCGAATTGATCTTCGCTTCATATTCCTGCGCGCGGCGCGACCACATGGTGCGCTTGACCTTGGGCTTGCCCTTCAGCGTCTCGAGCGCTTCCTTGAGCGTCTTGTCGCTCGAAAGCTTGCGCATGCCGACGCTCTCGGCCTTGTTGGTGGGCACGCGGAGCGTCATCTTCTCTTTTTCGAAACGCAGGACATAGAGTTCGAGCTGCATGCCTGCAATTTCCTGCTTCTGCAGCTCGATCACACGGCCAACGCCGTGCTTGGGGTAAACGACATAATCGCCGACATCGAAGGACAGCGCCTTTGCAGCCATGTGCGAGGAACCTTTCCGTGAATAAACTCGCCCCGAACGTTGCGGCATTGGCCCGGCGGCGCTAGGGCGTCGGGCAAGCGGCTTCGGGACTAACTCGTATGCTCTCCGGGCGGAAAGCGCGTAAACGCTTCCGTCACAGCCTGTTTAACACGGTTGCAATAAAATTACCAGCCGCCCGTCAGCGCTGACGCACATTTATGTGCACTGCGGCGAAGATTTGCGATCAGTCGCGCCGCACGAGCAGGGCGAGGCTGGATTTTCGAGCTCCGGAGGGCGGCCGGATCAGCTCCCGGTGCCGGGTTCGGCTGAGAAATACTTGTCGAACTTGCCTTCCTGGCCCTTCATCGCATCGGCATCGGCGGGAACGTCGCCCTTCTGGGTGATGTTGGGCCATTCCTCGGAATAGGTGCGATTGAGCTCCAGCCATTTTTCGAGACCGTTCTCGGTATCGGGCAGGATCGCCTCGGCCGGGCATTCGGGCTCGCAGACGCCGCAGTCGATGCACTCGCTGGGATTGATGACGAGCATGTTCTCGCCTTCGTAGAAGCAATCGACCGGGCACACTTCGACACAGTCCATGTACTTGCACCGGATGCAGGCGTCGGTGACGACATAGGTCATGGCAGGTCGGCTCCCCTGAGCGGCAAAAGGTCTGAACTCGCGCCCCTGCTATGCCTCGGATTCTGCGGCGTCAACGTTTCTGGGCGCTTGGGTTTCTAGACGGGTATAAAGCTCAGCTGCCTCCGCCGGCGGGCCACGCCGCTTCGGCAACGCCTCGACACGCAAGGCCAGCACTTTGCCGAAGAGCGGGAAGACGATGATCGATCCGATCCGCACCGGGGCCGACGAACGCTCGATCCGTCGCCCGTCGAGCCGGAGCGTACCCTTCTCGGCGATCGCCTGCGCCGCGCTGCGAGACTTGGCCAGCCGGGCGAACCACAGGAAGCGGTCGAGCCGGATGCTCGCGCCGTCAACCACTGCGCAATCCAGCGAGCACAGCAAATGCATTATCGGTCGGCGCGGCCTTCGGCTTGGCGACTGGAGTCAGCCCCTGCCAGATCCAGAGCTGGGGCTCGCTCTCGCGTGCCCTGGCGGTCTTGAAGCCGAGCTGCGCCATCAGCCGTGCCAGCGTCTCGGGCGTGAGGCCGATCGAGGTCGCCAGAGCGGGATCGGGCACGAAGGGTTTCCGCCCCTGCCGCGCGTCATGTGCCGCGCGGGCGATCCGCTCGACCAGGTCGACGCGCACCGCCTGCGCACCCAGCGGGCGGAAGCCATGCGCGAGGTCTGCGCCCGGCGCATTGCGGGGCAATACCGTCGATCCTTCGGGCGGCGCCTCGGCCAGTGCCATCAGCTCACGCCTCCATCGCGCCGCAGCAGGCTTGAGCAGTGTCGGCGCGAACAGGTCGAGCGTGCCGATGGTGATGCCGATCGCGCGCAAACGCTTTCGCGCATCGGCGTCGAGGCCTTCGACCAGCGCGGCGGCCGCGCGGCGCGGGAGCAGCCCGCCGGCGTCGAGCAGCGCGTTTGCGAGCGCACGCAAAGATCCGCCCGCTTCGGGGTCGCGGCATGTTGCGTCGAGCTTGGCGAGGACCGGGAGATGGCGGGTGATCTGGGCGGCGAACCACGCTTCCAGCCGCGCCTGGATTGCGGTGCGGGCCTGCGGATCGAGGACGTCGAGCGCGCGGTCGAGCACGATCCTGGGGCGGACGCGATTGGTGCCGGGCTTGAGCGTGGCAACCGGATGACCCCGCCATTCCACGCCTCTCTCCGGCGAAGGCCGAGGAACAAGAGTAAGCTCGTGATCGGGCGCCTCGATCAGCGCCTCGCCGCGCTTGCGATATTCGCCGGCCAGCCGCTTCTCCGCAGCCGCGAGCAGCATGCGCTTGTCGGCGGCACGGGCATCAGGCTGCACGGTGAAGCGGAAGCCTTCGAGCGTGCCGAGCGGATGCTCCTCGACGCTGACCTCGCCCTCGGGCCCGATCGTCACCGGCAGGTTCGAAGCATCCGCACCGATCTGGCGGAGCAGCACGGTGGTGCGCTTGTCGACGAAACGCTGGGTCAGGCTGGCGTGGAGCGCATCGGACAATTTCTCCTCGATCGCCCGGGTGCGCTCGGCCCAATGGATCGGATCCTGCAGCCAATCGGCACGGTGCGCGATATAGGCCCAGCTCCGCGCCGCGGCGATCCGCCCGGCGAGCGTCTCGACATCGCCGCTTATATTGTCGAGCCGCTGGATCTCGTCGGCGAACCATTGGTGCGGGACATGACCATTGGCTTCGGAGAGATGCCCGAACAGCCGCCCGACGAAGCGCGCGTGCGGATCGACGCCGAGCTTGCGGAAATCGGGCAGGCCGCACGCCGCCCAGAGCCGTGCCACCATCTGTGGCGAGCGCACGCGCGCGCGGACCCAATCTTCCTCCGCCAGCCGCTTGAGTACCGCGAGGTCGACTGCCTCGGGCGCCGCACGCAGCACTTCCTCGTGCGGCTTCGCCTCGAGGCTGGCGACCAGCGCGTCGATGCTGGCGAAATCGGGTTCGCCTTCGCGCCAGTAGAGATATTCGAGCCGCGGCACCTTGTGCGCTTCGAGCGCCAGCACTTCCTCGGGAGTGAAGGCGCTCGGGCCCTCATCGTGGAGCGCACCGAAGGTCCCGTCCTTCTGGTGACGACCCGCGCGGCCGGCGATCTGCGCCATCTCGGCCACGGTGAGGCGGCGCTGGCGCCGGCCGTCGAACTTGGAGAGGCTGGCGAAGGCGACATGGTTCACATCCATGTTCAGCCCCATGCCGATCGCGTCGGTGGCGACGAGATAGTCGACCTCCCCCGCCTGGAACATCGCGACCTGGGCGTTGCGGGTGCGGGGAGAGAGCGCGCCCATCACCACCGCCGCGCCGCCACGCAGCCGCCGGAGCGCTTCTGCCACGGCGTACACTTCCTCGGCGGAGAAGGCGACGATCGCCGAGCGGCGGGGAAGGCGCGAGAGCTTCTTCGCGCCGGCATAGCTCAATGTCGAAAAGCGCGGGCGGCCGATGATCTCGGCGTCCGGGACCAGGCTCTTGAGCATCGGCTTCAGCGAATCCGACCCCAGGATCATCGTCTCGGCATAGCCGCGTGCGCGCAGCAGGCGATCGGTGAAGACATGGCCGCGCTCGGGATCGGCGCCCAGTTGCGCCTCGTCGAGGCCCACGAACGCGACTTCCCTCTCCAGCGGCATGCTCTCGGCGGTGCACAGCAGCCATTTCGCCTTGGGAGGAAGAATCTTCTCCTCGCCGGTGATCAGCCCGACCGACTCCACGCCTTTCAGCCGGACGACGCGGTCATAGATCTCGCGCGCAAGCAGGCGCAGCGGGAAGCCGATCATGCCGCTGGCATGGCCGCACATCCGCTCGACCGCGAGGTGGGTCTTCCCGGTATTGGTGGGGCCGAGCACCGCAGTGACCGGCGAACGCGCGAACTGGCTCATGTCGCTGACCAACATCGTTCCGAGTCAGCCCTTAAGCAACACCCCCTGATTGCAAAGGTCCCTTAACCATGTTGATTTATCGGGACATTCAAACATGGGGTTCCCTTTGTCCCGGCCCTTGCACAGGTCGGCGCAGCCAAGGGAACGGAATGGGCTGCTTAATTTGACTTTAAACGCTCTCTTCCACAGTGATCCAGTGTTCGCCGGGGGTGGCGACATTTTCGACGACGGGGTTTTCGGGGGGCATCGCGCCTTGTTCCTGCGTAACGATCATGGCCTGGAGCTCGGTGGCGGCGGCATCGTCACGCCTGCACTCGCCCTGCCCGGCACCGCCCTCAGCACCAAACTCAAGCGCCGCGTCTTCGCCGACCTGGATCTGGCGCCCGATCTCGGCGCGCGGATCGGCTCGCTCACCTGGTATCGCGGCGTCGCCACTTGCATCGGGCTGTGCGCGCTGACCGTGCTGCTCGCGCCCGGCTTCGAAACCCCCATCTACGGCACCGTCGCGCCGGCGCTCACCGGCGCCGAATGGGACGCGGCTCGCGCACAGGCGATCACCCCGCTCGCTCAGGGCGCGACCAGCGGCTACCGCGTCGCCGCGACACGGCTCGTCTCACCGCTGACCGACACGCCCGAACGCCCGATGATCGAAGGCACCGCCAAACTCGCATTCGGCGAGGCGCTGGTTTCGGTTCTCCAGCGCACCGGCGTCGGCAAGGCGGACGCAACCCAGGTCGGCCAGCTCGTCTCCAGCGCGATGCCGCTGGGCGAGATCCAGAGCACGTTGCTCGACTATCAGCTCGGCAGGCGTCCCGAGAAATCCCAGCCGCGGCCGCTGGAGAAGCTCGAGCTGCGCGCCGCGTTCGACAAGAGGATGGAGATCACCCGGGTCGGCTCCGCGCTCAACCTGAAGGTGATCCCGATCGCAATCGATCACACGCCGCTGCGCGTGCAGGGCGCAGTCGGATCGAGCCTGTATCGCTCCGCGCGCGCCGCCGGCGCTCCCGCCAAGGCCGTCGAATCCTATATCCGCACCTTGGCCACGCGCGTGCCGGTCGCGCGGCTCGATTCGGACTGCAAGTTCGACATCATCGTCAAGCAGGCGCGCGCCGCGACCGGCGAGGTCCAGCTGGGCAATCTTCTCTATGCCGGCGTCAGCGGCTGCGACAGCAAGGTCCAGATGATGCCATGGGAATCGAACGGCAAGATCGAATGGTTCGACGGCGCCGGCAAGGGCAACAGGACCGGCATGATGGCGATGCCCACCAACGGCCGCTTCTCTTCGGCCTTCGGCATGCGCCGGCATCCGATCCTCGGCTATACCCGCATGCACAGGGGCGTCGATATCGCTGCGCCCTGGGGCGCCCCGGTTTATGCCGCGACCGACGGCGTCGTGCAGTTCGCCGGGCGCAGCTCGGGCTATGGCAATTTCATCAAGCTCAACCACGGCGGCGAATTCGGCACCGGATATGGCCATCTCAGCCGGATCGTCGTCCGCAGCGGCCAAAGCGTGCGCAAGGGCCAGGTGATCGGCGCGGTGGGCAATACCGGCCTCTCGACCGGGCCGCACCTTCATTACGAGCTCTACAAGAACGGCGTCGCAGTGAACCCGCGCTCGGTGGCGTTCAGCTCGCTGCGCCAGCTCACCGGCAGCGACCTCGGCGAATTCCGCTCGAAGCTCAGCGAACTCCTGTCGGTGCCGGTGGGACGCGGGGCGGAGAAGGACGAGGACTGAGTTTCGCTCGTCACCCCGGCGGAAGCCGGAGTCTCGTGCCTCGTTCGACTCATTTGCTGCCTGAGATCCCAGCTTTCGCCAGGATGACGGTCGTTATTTCCCCTGCGAGCGCCAGCGCTTGATTGTGCGCTCGAGCATCAGGTCCTCGCCGCCGGTCTCGCGCCACAATTCGGAGAAAAGCGGATCGTCCGACGCGGGGCGCTTGCCGTCCTCGAGGCCATCGAACAGCAGGCGGATCGGCGTGGCGACGCCTTCGCCCACTGCGATGCACTCCCGATTCCGGAGAGCCGGGATCGAATCGAGGAAGCCGCGCGCACCTTCGGGCATCGCCGCCTTGACGAAGGCCTGATCGCGCTCGTTGTTGAGGCGCATCGACAGGATCGTGCCGCATTGCGAGAGCACGCCCTCGGCGAGATCCGACGGGCGCTGCGTGATCAGGCCCAGCGACACGCCGTATTTACGGCCTTCCTTGGCGATCCGGCTGAGGATGCGGCCGACCGACGAACCATCGGCATTGCGTTCGTTGGGGACGTAGCGGTGCGCTTCCTCGCAGACCAGCAGCACCGGGCGCTTGGCCTCGCCGCGCGACCAGATCGCGAAATCGAACACCATGCGGCTGAGCACCGCGACGACCACCGACGTGATTTCGCTCGGCACGCCCGAGACATCGACGATCGAGATCGGCTTGCCGTCTCCGGGCAGGCGGAACACGCGCGCCAGGAACGCCGCCATCGTGTCGGCGACCAGCATGCCGGAGAACATGAAGGCATAGCGCGGATCGCCCTTGATCTCGTCGATCTTGCTGCGCAGGCGGAGATAGGGCGCCGTGTCGGTCGCCTTGTCCATTTTGCCCATTTCGAGCTGGAGGATCTGAGTGAGGTCCGAGAGCAGATACGGGATCGGCGCGTCGACAGTGAGCTTGCCGAATTCCTGCGCGAGCCGGTTCTTGCTTTTGGCGAGCAGGATGCACTTGGCGAGGATGTCGGCATCGACCTGCCGGTCCGAGCCCTGCGTGGTGAGGAACACCTCGCAATGCTCCTCGAAGTTCATCAGCCAATACGGCATCTGCAGGTTCGAGACGTCGTAGAGCGCGCCGGTGGTCTTGAACGCACTGGCATATTCGCCGTGCGGATCGATCATCACGATATGGCCCTGCGGCGAAAGTTCGCAGATCCGATGGAGGATCAAGGCCGCCGCGGTGGACTTGCCGGTACCGGTCGAGCCCAAGAGCGCGAAATGCTTGCCGAGCATCGAATCGATATAGAGCGCGGCGCGGATGTCCTTGGTCGGATAGACATTGCCGATCTCGATATGCGCACGATCGTCGGCGGCGTAGATTTGCTTGAGATCGGCGGTCGAGACGGGGAACACCGCGCAGCCCGGCGTGGGATAGCGCGTGACGCCGCGGCGGAACTTGTAGAGCTTGCCGGTGAGCTTTTCCTCATCGCCCTCGCCGAGAAAGTCGACCTGGGCGAGGATCCGGTCACCGCCGGCATCGAGGCGCAGTGAGCGGACATTGGCGATCAGCCAAATGTTGCCGACGCGCAATTTGACCTGGCTACCCACCTGCCCGGCATTGGCGATCGCGACGTCGCTGCTGGCGGCGAGCGCTTCGATCTCGGCAGGATCGAACATCACCTGGCTCGACGATCCTGCGATCTCGAGCACCGCCCCGATCGCGCGGGCCTGCGCACGCGACGAGATTGCATCTCCCGACGAAATAGGCGCGGCATTGTCGAAGGCACGCGCGCCGAACTGACCTTCCATCGGATACTCCCCGGGGGTTACGGAGGAGACGATAACCGGTGAGCGTAAATTTTAGGTTGTCTGATAATTCAGAAGCGCCGCCAGATCGCGCCTGCACCCCAGCCGAACAGCACCGACAGCGCCACTGCCACCAGCCCATAGGAAATCGAGTAATGCTGGGCGCTGCTGGCGACGAAGCGCTCGAAGCCCGATTTGCGGATGTCGATCGGCCGCACCGCCGCAGCGAGCACCCGGCCGTTCTGGATCAGGAACGTCTCGGCAGTGAAGCGCCCCACGGGCACGCGCGCCGGGATGGCGAGGCGTGCGCGATAGAGGACGCCGCCGGTGATCTCCACTGCGCCGGGCGCCTCGTAATAGAGCCCGCTGCGCGTGCGCAGATCGACAAGGCCGCGATCGAACCGCTGCTGCACGTCCGGAACGGCGCCCGAGGCGGGGGAAAGCTGCAGGCTGTCGACGCCGAGCTCAAAGATCGCGCGGGTACGCTCGTCGACGATCTTGCGGATCGGGCGCGGCGAGGCGATCGCGTAGAAGCTCGGCGCCGAGCGATAGCGCATCGATTCGGCGTTGAGCCAAATGCCCGCCCGCTGCGCCTTCTCGCGCACGAGGATCGACTGAGTCGGCCCCTTGACCACCACGACGATGTCGACCGGACCGTCCTCCGGATCGGGCGCGCGGCCGCGCGGATAGAGGATTGCGCCGAACAGCAGGAGCTCGGCGCCGGTGAACGAATAGGCGATTTCGATATCGCGCTGTGACACGTCGGGGACGAGGACCGGCTTGGCCTGCCCCATCAGCAGCGGGGCGCCGAGCACCAACAGGGCAACCCCGATCCGCTTCACAGCAATTCCACCGAGAAGATCTCGTCGGGGCGCCAGGCGAGGCCGAGCAGCATGCGCAGCGCGACCAGGATCACGATCAGCGCCAGCGCGAGACGCAGATATTCGGGCTTCGCCTTCTGGGCGAAGCGCGCACCGAGTTGCGCGCCGGCCACCGAGCCGAGCAGCAGCAGCACCGCGAGGACGATATCGACTGCCTTGGTGGTGGTGGCGTGCACCATCGTCGCCGCGGCAGTGACGAACAGGATCTGGAACAGCGAAGTGCCGACCACCACCTGCGTACCCATGCCGAGCAGATAGAGCATTGCCGGCACGAGGATGAATCCACCGCCGACGCCGAGCAGGACGGTGAGGATGCCGGTGAAGAAGCCGAGGATCAGCGGGGCGAGCGGCGAGATGTACAGCCCCGAGCGATAGAAGCGCCAGCGTAAGGGAAGCATCGCGACCAGCGGATGATGCCGGCGTTTGCGTGGGCGCGGCGGCACTGCGCCGCGGCCGACACGCACTGCAGTCACCGATTCCTGGAGCATCAGCCCCCCGATCGAACCGAGCATCAGCACGTAGAGGATGGCGATCACGGTATCGATCACGCCGGTCGCCTGGAGCAAGCGGAACAGCACCGCGCCGGCGATGCTGCCGATCACGCCGCCCGCGACGAGCACCAGCCCCATATGGACGTCGACTCCGCCGCGCCGGAAATGCGCGAACACGCCCGAAACGCTGGCGCCGGTGACCTGGCTCGCGGCGGAAGCGGCGGCAACGGTAGGCGGGATACCGTAGAAGATGAGGAGCGGCGTGGTGAGGAACCCGCCACCGACGCCGAACATCCCCGAGAGCAGCCCCACGCCGAGCCCGAGCGCCACGATCACCAGCGCGTTGACCGAGAGGTTGGCGATGGGGAGATAGAGATCCATTGCCGGAAGGCGATACCGCGTTTGCGCGGCAGTGCAAAAGCCTGCGGACTAGAAATCGCTCCCGAGGGTGAATGCGAGCCCCGACCCTGGGCGGGCATCGCCCGCGATACGCTGGCGCCAGTCGAGCGCGAGCCGCACATCCCGCTTGCCGATCGGGAGCGCCAACGTTGCCGACGGGCCCAGATCGAAGCGGACGGCGTCACGCTGCGCCGCGCCCCACACGCCGCCGCCAAGCGCCAGCCGTACGCCGCCGGCCTCGGCGAGCGCATGCGTCGCGCGGACGGCGCCATCGGCATAGGGTTCGGTGCGATTGCGTCGAATCGTCCCGGCCTGACCGTAGGATTCGAGCCGGAACCCCGACGCCACCGGTCCGTCGAACCCTGCGATCACGCCGATGCCCGGCCCGCTTTTGACGCCGTCGAGTCCGAAGCGCTGCTCGGCGACCAGGCGCACCGGCGCGCGGGTCGGCTGCCATTCGAGACCGAGAGACGCTTCTGCGCCCCTGCCCCGAAGCGGAGTCACTACGCGCGCAAAGGCCGCCAGCCGCTGCTTGGGAAGCAGCATATATGCCACCCGGACCCCCGCTTGCCCGCCTCCGATCTGGCTCGTTCCCGGCGCCGCGCCAAGGCCAATGCCCGGACGCGCCACCAGCCACGCGCTCGCCGACCAGCGGTCGGGTGAGGAAGGCAGGCGATCGGGCTGTGCCGCCATGGGCAGCGACTCGGCCGCGACGCCGATCGCGGCGGGCGCGCCGTATTGAACGAGCGCGAGCAGCGCCATCTGGACTCGCTCCGGATCCGCGGCGATCACAGATGCCATAGCGCGCGGAAACGGCCGGCGTGCGCCGACGACCGGGGGGATGTGTGTCGTTCGAACGGCCGGAACCGGAGGCACCTGCGCCGGCGCGGCGACCGCGCCCGGAATCGCGGGCGATGCAAGCGGCACCGCCTGCCGGATCGCTTCGGGAAGCGAGCCGGTCTGCGACCAGAGCAAAACGATGCGGACGCCGACCCAGCCCAACGCCACCAGTGCGAGAAAGCGGATCGGGCGCCCCTGCCCGGTCATCCGGCTGCCTGTTCGGGCAGATCCGGAAACTGATGGTCGGTCTTGTCCCAGCGTGGCGCCGCGCCGAACAGCATGCCGGTGTAGAGCCCGATTGCCCGGCGTGCTGCGAAGAGCGCGATATAATTGCCGACCAGCACCCGCGGCACCGACCACAAGGCCTCGCGCCAGCCATAAGCGTGTCGCACGAACGCCACGCGCACCAGCAATCGCCATCCGACCAGCGCGAAATTGGCCCAGAGCACCATCCGCACATAGGGGTCGAGCACCAACGCCGCGGTCCCAACGACGAGATGCACGAACACCGACACGCTCCACAGCAGCAAGGTGCAATAGGCGATCGCCAGCACCGGCAGCGCCAGCGTCGCGCGACGATCGCGCATCCGCATCCAGTTGTCGCCAAGATGCGCCGCCGCGTGCCATCCGGTGCGGTCCCAGCCGGCGAGCGCGATACCGGTGAGCCAGCGCGCCTTCTGCCGCACCGCGGCCCTGAGCGTGTCGGGGAAATAGGCGCGGACTGCGACCGGCGGGCCGCCGACGCACTCGGGGACGCGCGCCAGCATTGCCCTGCCGCCCATCGCGTGAATCGTGAGACCGAGCTCGTAATCTTCGGTGAGGCTGGTCGCGTCGAAGGGCGAACCGCCGCGCGCCTCGGCAATCGCGCCGAGCATATCGCGCCGGATCGCGCAGCCGACTCCCGCCAGCGGAAGCCCCGCGCCCAATGCCTGACGGACGACGAGTGTTTTGGCATGCGCCTCCGCGAACTCGTCGCAATAATGGCCGGCGACGAAGCGCGAGCGCGGGTGCGGCAAAGGCAGCACCGGTAGCTGCACCGCCGAGCAATGCTGGAGCCACTGCGCGAAGACCCTGAGTTCGAGCGCGTGGACGATGTCCTCGGCATCGTGGAGGACGACCCCCAGCGCCGGGAGCCCTTCCGCCGCTTCGTCGCGAAGCAGCGCACGCCACAGCGCGTTGAGGCAATCCGCCTTGGTGGTCGGCCCCGGCGTGCCGCCGATCACCAGCCGTATGCGGGAATCCTTCTCCGCAACCTCCGCGACGGCGGCGATCGTCGCCGGATCATTGGGATAGGTGCCGACATAGATCGCATAATCGGCATGATCGAACCGGCCCAACGCGGCGCGCAGCATCCTGCCGATCACTTGCGACTCATCCCACGCCGCGACGAATACCGCGATTCTGCCCGGCGGAATCGGCTCCACGGATTCCGGCGATAGAAGAGCGTGCGGCGGCGGACCCGCCAGGCCCAATCGAACGCGCCGCGCCAGATAGATCAGATCGACCAGCAGATCGTCCACGCCGCCGACGAGGAACCAGATCGCGGCGAACAAGGTAGCCTCACGCGCAATCGCATCTATCGCGGTGATCAGCACGACCGTCCCAGCACCGCGAAATCTCCGATTCGGATGTTCTGATCTTCGCATTGTTCATTAAATGATCAAGTTGACTTGATCGGGACTCGCCCGATTTTCGTCCGTTTCGGAGACGGTCATTTCGCCGTTGGCCTGTTTCCCCCGCGCGGCTAGGGTGCGTCGGCCATAAAGGGGGATTTGGTGCCATGAAGCTCGTTGCCCGGCTCGGTATCCTGGCGCTGATCGCCGCACCTTTGGGCGCCACGCTCGCGATGGGCGACAACAGCCCGCAGGTCGAGATGGCCACCCCCGGCGTCGGCGGCGGCGCGATCGAGCGGTTCACTGCGCGCTTCAACGTGGCCATGGTGCCGCTCGGCGATCCGCGCGCAGCCGGTCCCTTCACGGTCGAATGCCCGGTCGGCGGCGAAGGGCGCTGGGTCGACCAGCAGACCTATGTCCACGAATTCGCCAGCCCGCTCCCCGGCGGCGTGACCTGCACCTTCACCTTGAAGGACAAGCTCAAGAGCCTCGCCGGTTATGCCGTCACCGGCCAGACCAAATTCACCGTCGACAGCGGCGGACCGATCGCGCGCGCGGTGCTGCCGAACCGCTATGGCGGCGAGATCGAGGAGGACCAGACCTTCCTCGTCGCGGCCAACCTCGCGCCCGATCGCGATTCGGTCGGCGCCAACGCCTATTGCGCGGTCGACGGGATCGGCGAGAAGATTCCCGTCGACGTGCTCCCCGCCGACGTGCCGGGCAAGGTCCTCGCCGGGCTCGGCACCGATCGCTGGGAAGTGCAGAGCTTTCTTGAGGAAGGCGGCCTGCCCAAGGCGCTCCCCGCCAGCGAAGCCGACCGTGTCAAGGCGACCGCGAGCGTGGTCGCGCTCAAATGCCGTCGCCCGCTGCCGCCGGGGCGGGATGTCGCGCTCGTCTGGGGCAAGGACATCGCCAGCGGCGGCCGCACCGCGGGCACCGACCAGCGGTTCGACTTCACCGTGCGCAAGCCCTTTGCCGCGCGTTTCGAATGCTCGCGCGTCAACGCACAGGCCGGCTGCAGTCCGGTGCAGGACGCGTGGGTGCGCTTCTCCGCGCCGATCCCGCGCGCGCAGGCCGAAGCGATCCGCATCACATTGCCCGACGGCAAGGCGCTGACGCCGATCTTCTCCGACGAGGAGAAGCGCAAGGCCGTGATCGCCGACGTCAAGTTCAAGGCGCCGCTGCCTGCCGCGGTCGTCGCGAAACTCACGCTGCCGGCCAACGTCACCGACGAGAGCGGACGCAAGCTTTCCAACACCGAGCGCTTCCCGCTCGACGTTCGTTTCGACGAGGCGCCGCCGCTGGTGAAGTTCGCAGCGGACTTCGGCATCCTCGAAGCCGCCGAGGGCGGCGTGCTGCCAGTGACCGTGCGCAATGTCGAGGCACAACTCGTCGGCAAACAGATGGCGGTCGGCGGGCAGAGCCTCAGGGTCGAGGGGGGCGATGGGGAGATCGCCAAGTGGTTGCGGGCGATCGACGACGCCGCCGAGACCAAGACCGAGACGTTCGAGCGCGGCGAGGAGACGATCCGGATCAACAAGACCGGTGCCGACCCGCTGCTCACGCCCGCCACGGGCAAGCCGTTCCAGGTCTCGCTGCCCGGCAAGGGCAAGGAATTCGAAGTCGTCGGCATCCCGCTGACCAAGCCCGGTTTCTACGTGGTCGAACTCGCCAGCCCCCGGCTCGGCAGGGCCCTGCTCGGCCGCGACAGCCCGCGCTATGTGGCGGCGGGCGCGCTCGTCACCAATATGAGCGTGCACTTCAAATGGGGCCGCGACCAATCGCTCGTCTGGGTCACGGCGCTCGACAGCGGCAAGGGCGTCGGCAGCGCCGAAGTGCGCATCACCGACAGCTGCACCGGCCAGATCCTCGCAAAGGGCACCACCGATGCTTCGGGCCGGCTCGGCGTCCCCGCCGGCCTGCCCGAGCCCGAAACCTATTCGGGCTGCGAAGGCAGCAGTGCCTCGCCGCTGATGGTGTCGGCACGCAAGGCCGACGATTTCAGCTTCACGCTGACACAATGGGGCGACGGCATCCGCCCCTATGACTTCGACCTGCCTTACGGCTGGCAGAAGCAGGACCAGATATTCCACACCGTGTTCGATCGCGCGCTCGTCCGCCAGGGCGAGACGGTGCACATGAAGCACATCGTGCGCCAGCCGATCGCGAGCGGCTTCGGTACTTCGCCCGCCTTCACCGGCACGCTGCGCCTGTCGCATCGCGGATCGGACACGAAGTACGACCTGCCGTTGACGATCGACGCCAACGGCATCGGCGAGACCGAATGGACCGCGCCGCAGGGCGCCAAGATGGGCGATTACGACATCCAGGTCGTTGCGACCGAGGATGGCGACGAGAAGACGATCTATACCGGCCAGTCGTTCAAGCTCGACGAATACAAGCTGCCGACGATGAAAGCATCGGTGGCGGGCCCGAAGGAGGCCGCGGTGCGGCCGAGCACGCTGCCGCTCGACCTGTTCGTCGGCTATCTCTCGGGCGGGGGCGCCGGCAATCTGCCGGTCGAATTGCGCGTCGGCTGGTTCGAGGGCGTCACCGCGCCCGACGGCTATGACAGCTACAGCTTCGGCGGCCGCGCGCTGACCGAGGGCGTCAAGCCTTTGAACGGCGACGACGAGACCGACGAGGAATCGACTCCGCTGCCGCCGACCCAGACCTTGCCCGTCACGCTCGGCGGCGACGGCACCGCGCGGACCTCGATCGAGGTTCCCCAGAGCCTCGATCAGCCGACCAACATGCAGATCGAGATGGATTATCAGGACGCCAATGGCGAGATCCTGACCGCGTCGCGGCGCATCCCGATCTACACCTCCGCGGTCCAGTTGGGCATCAAGACCGACGGCTGGCTGATGAAGCAGGACGATCTGCGGCTGCGCTTCGTCGCGCTCGATACTTCGGGCAAGCCGCTGGCCAACCAAGACATCTCGGTCGAGCTCTACAGCCGCGAGATCCTGACCGCGCGGCGCCGGCTGATCGGCGGCTTCTACGCCTATGACAACCAGATGAAGACGACCAAGCTGGGCGCGACCTGTTCCGCGACCACCGACGCGCAGGGCCTGGCGAGCTGCAAGCTCGACCCTGGCGTCTCGGGCGAAGTCTATGCTGTCGCCACCACGAAAGACGCCAACGGCAATGTCGCGCGCGCGACGCGCTCGACCTGGCTGGTCGGCGACGACGATTGGTGGTTCGGCGGCGACAATGGCGACCGGATGGACGTCATCCCCGAGCAGCTGGAATATAAGGCCGGCGAGACCGCGAAGTTCCAGGTCCGCATGCCGTTCCGCGAGGCGACGGCACTGGTCACCGTCGAGCGCGAGGGCGTGCTTTCCAGCTTCGTCGTCGGCTTGAGCGGCAAGGATCCGGTGATCGAAGTACCGATGCCGGCAAGCTATGCGCCCGACGTCTATGTCTCGGTGATGGCCGTCCGGGGCCGCGTCTCCGGCTGGGCGAACTGGCGCTCGAAACTCGCGCGCGATTGGGGGCTGCCCTTCTCGCAGGACGGCGGCAAGCCGACCGCGACGGTCGATCTCGCCAAGCCAGCCTACCGCCTCGGCATCGCCAAGGTGAAGGTCGGCTGGGAAGGCCATCGCCTCGGCGTCGCGGTCAAGGCCGAGAAGGCGACCTATGCCGCCCGCGACGTGGCCAATGTCGACGTGCAAGTGAAGAATCCGGACGGCTCGCCGGCGCGCGAGGCGGACGTGGCGTTCGCCGCAGTCGACGAGGCACTGCTCCAGCTCGCGCCCAATGAGAGTTGGGACGTGCTCACCGCGATGATGGGCGACCGGCCGATCTCGGTGCTCACTTCGACCGCGCAGACGCAGGTCGTCGGCAAGAGGCATTACGGCAAGAAAGCCGTCGAGGCCGGCGGCGGTGGCGGCGGCGATCTCTCGGGGCTCAACCGCGAGAATTTCCAGCCGGTCCTACTGTGGAAGGGCAAGGTGCCGCTCGACGGCAATGGCCATGCCCGGGTGCAGGTGCCGCTTTCGGATGCGCTCACCTCGTTCAAGCTGGTCGCGATCGCCACCAACGGCGCGCAACTCTTCGGCACCGGCGAGGCGAGCGTCCGTACGCATCAGGATCTCAGCATCTATCCGGGCGTGCCGCAGGTGGTGCGCACCGGCGACACGTTCGGGGCGATGTTCACGCTGCGCAACGGATCGGACAAGCCGATGCGGGTGACGGCGAATGTCGTGCTCAGCCCGGCGGTCGCCACCGGCAAGCCGCTTACCGTCGATATTCCGGCGGGGGGCGCCGCGCCGGTCAGCTGGAACCTCACTGCGCCGAACGCGGCGGGCAAGCTCAGCTGGACGGTGTCGGCCAAATCCGCCGACGGCAAGGCAATCGACAAGGTGACGGTCGCGCAGGACGTGATCCCGGCAGTGCCGGTCGAAGTCTGGGCGGCGACGCTCGCCCGGGTCGGCGAAGGCACCAGCTTCTCGATCGCGCCACCCGCAGGGGCACTGCCCGGCTTCGGCATGGTGGACATCAGCCTCGCCGACACGCTCGCACCGCCGCTCCAGGGCGTGCGCGATTATATGTCGGCCTATCCCTATGGCTGCCTCGAGCAGCGCACGTCGCGCGCGATCGCGTTGAACGATTCGGGCATGTGGAACGGCATCGCCGGCGAGCTGCCCGCTTATCAGGACAGTGACGGCCTGCTGCGCTACTTCCCCGGCGAATGGTCCGGGTCGGAAGCGCTCACGGCGTATATCCTGTCGATCACCGCCGAGGCAGGGCTGCCGCTGCCTGACGGGCCACGCGTCAAGGCAATCGACGCGATGAAGGCCGTGCTCGACGGCCGCCTGCGCCGCGAGGATTATGGCGATGTCCGGCTCCAGCGGATCGCCGCCTTCTCGGCGCTTGCGCGGCAGGGCGCGGCGACCAGCGCGATGCTCGGCCAGCTCGGCATCGCGCCGGCGGAAATGCCGACTTCGTCGCTCGCCGACTATCTCGCCGCTCTGGCCAAGGTGCCCGGCCTCGCCAACGGCGCGCAGCTGCGTGCCGATGCGGAGAACGTGCTGCGCCAGCGCCTCGTCTACGAAGGGACGCGGATCGATCTCAGCGACAAGGGCAACATGCCGTGGTGGCTGATGTCGTCGGACGACGAAGCGGCGATCAAGGCAGTGATGGTCACGCTCGGCCGCCCCGGCTGGCAGGCCGAGACGCCCAAGATGATGGTCGGCGTGGCGATGCGCCAGCAGCGCGGCCATTGGGGCACCACCACCGGCAATGCGTGGGGCACGATCGCCGCGCGCAAATTCATGGCGGCCTATCCGGCAGAGGCAATCGCGGGGGTAACGACCGCCAGTCTCGGCAGCGCGAGCGTCAGCCGGTCCTGGCCGCTGCTCGAGCCGCAGCGCAGCTTCAGCCTGCCGCTGCCGGCGGCGACCACGCCCTTGGTGATGCGTCAGGCCGGCGCCGCCGGGCCATGGGCGTTCGTGCGGGTCAAGGCGGCGGTGCCGCTCACCCAGCCGCTGATGGCGGGGTACAAGATGACGAAGCAGGTCAGTGTGGTGCAAGGGCTGGTGCCCGGGCGCTACACACGCGGCGACGTGATCAAGGTGACGATCAGCGTCGAGGCTTCGGCCGAGCGCAACTGGGTGGTGATCAACGATCCGGTCCCGACCGGCGCGACGGTGATCGGCAGCCTCGGCGGCCAGTCCGAAATGCTCAATGCGCAGGCAGGGACGGCGGAGGGCGTATCGCCCAACTGGATCGAGCGCGGTCAGGGATCGTGGCGGGCCTATTATGGCTGGGTGCCGCGCGGCAGCTTCACCATCTCGTACGTGATGCGGCTCAATGCCTCGGGCCGGTTCAGCCTGCCGGCGACGCGAGTCGAGGCGATGTACTCGCCCGAGATCCGCGCGCAATTGCCCAATGCCGTGATGACGGTGGCGGAGCGGTGAAACCTCTTCCCGTCATCCCGGCGAAAGCCGGGATCTCAGGCAATTGCAGGACAAGAGCCGCACGAGATCCCGGCTTCCGCCGGGATGACGGTGTATGAGGCGCCTCAGAGGCCTGATCGCTCGCATCGACCGCTTCCCCGAAGCGCTCGCCGCATGGGGGCGTCGCCAGCGCGCCGCGTATCGTGAACGCGGCTGGCGCGGCATCTTCACGCCTTCGCGAATCTTGCTCACTGCCGCGGCGCTGCTCATCGGCGGTTTCGTATCGCTCTCGTGGATCACGCGACCGCCGCCGCTCCCGGGCTACGCCGCGGTACTCGCCAACTGGCATCCGTCCGAAGCCTGGCTCTACGACCGCAACGGCCGGCTGATCGACAGCGCGCGCATCGATTATCAGGCCCGCCGGCTAGGCTGGGTTCGCCTCGCCGACATATCGCCAGTGGCGCGCGACACGCTCGTCGCCGCCGAGGACCGCCGCTTCCGAAGCCACAATGGCGTGGACTGGTGGGCGCTCGGCGGTGCATTGCGCGACCGGATCGAAGGCAAGCGGGCGCGCGGCGCCTCGACGCTGTCGATGCAGGTCGCCGCCTATCTCGCGCCCGATCTCGCCACGCCGGGCCATCGCGGCACATGGGACAAAGTGCGCCAGATGCGCGCGGGCGCCGCGCTCGAGGCGGGCTGGAGCAAGGACCAGATCCTCGAGGCATATCTCAATCTCGCCGGTTTCCGGGGAGAGGCACAGGGAATCGGCGCCGCCGCGCTCGGACTGTTCGGCAAGACGCCGGCGGCATTGAGTCGCGACGATGCATTGCTGCTTGCGGCCCTGCTCCCCAATCCCGGCGCCGGATCGACCGAAATCGCGCGACGGGCCTGCGCATTGAGCCGTGACAAGGATTGCAGCCGCTTCGCTGGCGCCGCCGCCTCGATGCTCGGCCCCGCGCGCAGCCTCGCGCTCGATCCCGGGCTCGCGCCGCATCTTGCCGCGCGGTTGCTCGACAAGCCGGGCGCGCGGATCACCACCACGCTCGACCTGCGCATCCAGTCGGTCGCGATCGCGGCGATGCGCCGCCAGCTGCAGGGGCTGGGCGGCACCCGTGCGCGGGACGGCGCAGTGGTGGTGGTCGACAATGCCAGCGGCGACGTGCTCGCTTATGTCGGCGGGATCGGCGGCGAATCGACCGCGCCCGCAGTCGACGGCGCCTCGGCCTATCGCCAGGCGGGATCGACGCTGAAGCCGTTCCTCTACGCACAGGCGATCGAGAAGGGTTATCTCACCGCCGCCTCGATCCTCGACGATTCGCCGGTCCAGCTCGACACTGCCTCTGGGCTGTACGTGCCCCAGAATTACGATCGCGCATTCAAAGGGCCCGTCTCCGCGCGGATCGCATTGGCGGGGTCGCTCAACGTTCCCGCGGTGCGCACGTTGCTGCTGACCGGCGTGGATGCGTTCCGCGACCGGCTGTGGGACACGGGGTATCGCGGGCTGGTCGAGGATGGCCAATATTACGGCTATTCGCTGGCCCTCGGCTCTGCCGAAGTCACGTTGCTCGAGCAGGTCGCCGCCTATCGCAGCCTCGCGCTCGGCGGACGCTGGTCGCCGCTGCGGATGACCGACGCTTCTCCCAAGGGAGCGCTCCGGCAGATCGTTTCGCCGCAGGCGGCGTGGATCGTCGCCGACATCCTCGCCGATCCGAACGCCCGCGCCGGCACGTTCGGCGTCGATTCGGCGCTGCGCCTGCCCTTCTGGGCAGCTGCCAAGACCGGCACGTCGAAGGCGATGCGCGACAATTGGTGCATCGGCTTCAGCGACCGGTTCACGGTAGGCGTCTGGGTCGGCAATCTCGAAGGCGATCCGATGCGTGCGGTATCGGGAACGAGCGGCGCGGCGCCGGTGTGGCGCGACGTCATGATGGCATTGCACGCCGGCACGCCTTCCAGGGCATCGCCCCCGCCGACAGGAATCGAGACGCGGCAGATCCGCTTCGCCGAAGGCATCGAGCAGCCGCGCCGCGAATTTTTTGTGAAGGGCACCGCGCTCGACCAGGTCGCGGCGGCGCCCGAGGCGGCGCGGCGGCCGCGCATCGTCAATCCGGTGGCAGGCAGCGTCTATGCGCTGGATCCCGACATTCCAGTCGATCGCCAGCGGCTGGCGATCGCAGTGGCGGGCCAGATTGCCGGCCATCGCCTGCTGCTCGACCGGGAGGATCTGGGCACCGCCGACTCGCGTCCGCTGCTGCTGCCGACGCGCGGGCAGCACCGGCTGCGGCTGGTCGATCTCGGCGGACGCGTGGTCGATCAGATCCTCTTCACGGTTCGCTGAAGATTCGCATTTCGCTACGGGAGCGAAATGCTTTTCCGCGCGTTCAAATGCGCGGTCCTTCCCTTTCGGACCGTGTCTCAGGGCACCGGCCGCGTCGCCGCAACCGGCGCGGCCGAACCCCGGACCGCTCGCGCGGCCCGGGTCCGGTCCATTCTACCAGAAGAAGCCCGGGATGACGCGCACCACCACGCCGCGGCGCATGTCGATCAGGAGCACGTCGTTATAATGGCGCACCCAGCGCTGGAAGCGGCCCGCCGGGGGCAGGCGATAGCGCCACGGATCGCCGATCACATAGCGTGGCCCCCAATAACTAGGCGCGATCCGCACGCCGGTGCGGAAGCGGGTATAGCCGAACGGCGCCCGCCAGTTGCCGCGGGCATAGACGCCGCGATTGCGGGTGCGATAATCGCGCCAGTCATTGTCGCCCCAGCGGCGATTGCGGTCCTGCAGATCCTCGCGATACTCCTGACGCGCCTCGCGAACGTCGCGGCGCTCGTCGCGAATGTCGCTGCGATCGCCGCGGCGGCGGGCGTCGCGCAGCTCGCGCTGCTCCTCGCGAATGTCCTGGCGGTCGCGGCGCAGTTCGCGATTCGACTGCGCACTGGCGGCGGTCGGCACGGCCACCGCCGGCATCGCGACGGCAGCGAGCAAAGCTGCGGTGATGATCTTCTTCACTGGATTCCTCCAAGCTCTCCGAACCGGTAGTTTCCGGCACGCAGGCAAATTGAAGGAACGTCGCTGAACCGCGCGGGAACGCGGCAGTCAGCAATCAGCAAGTTTGATTACTGACCCGAGCCGCCCGGAGGGCCACCGCCGCCGGTGCCCGGGGCGCCGACCGTGCCGATATTGCCGAACAGATCGTCGAAGAAGCTGCGCTTGCGGCCCAGCGTAGGCGTCTTCTTGCCATAGGGGTCGACCGAGGCGATCAGTTCCTTGCCCATCTTCTCGACCGACGCGACGTTGCCGGCGGAATCGAAACGGATGCGGATCGTGGTCTGATCGCGCACCTTGGGGTCGCTGTAGCCGAAATTCCGGCTGTCGCGCGACACGTAATACCATTCGCCCTGGTTGAACTGGCTGGTCAGCGTCGGCCGGCCGAGCGTCTGCATCACCGATTCGCGCGTATCGACGCCGGGCTGGACCGAATCGACCAGCTCCTTGTCGATCACATAACCCTGATGCGACTTGATCGGCGCGCAGGCAGTGCCGCCCATGGCGACGAGGAGCGCGGCGCAACCGGCCAGGCGAACGGGGAAGGGCATCGAAATCTCCAGGGCGAAGCGAGCACGCGGCGCGCATTGCATCGCGCGCCATTCGCCTCAATATGCGGCAAAATGCGGCCAAACAAGGTCGCGCCACAAGTTGCACGGACGAAGACCAATCATGGGACTGCTCAAGCGCCTGTTCGGCGCCTCCGATCGCGGCACCGCGCCGCAGCTTTATGCGAGCGTCGTCGCCATGGGCCGCGCCCCGCATTGGTATACCGAAGGCGGCGTCCCCGACACGATCGACGGGCGATTCGACATGATCGCCGCAGTGCTCGCGCTCGTCCTGCTGCGGCTCGAAGGCGAGCCCGAGGCAATGGCGCCGAGCACCGCGCTCGCCGAATGTTTCATCGACGACATGGACGGCCAGCTGCGCGAGATCGGCATCGGCGACATCGTCGTCGGCAAGCATATGGGGCGGATGATGGGCATGGTCGGCGGTCGGCTCGGCGCCTATCGCGCGGGGCTCGCCGGCGAGGGGCTGCGCACGGCTTTGGTCCGCAACGTCTATCGCGGTCATGCACCCACCGATGCCGCGCTCGCGCATGTCGAGACGAAACTGCTCGCGCTCCGCGACCGGCTCGCGGCCACGCCCACAGCCGCGATCCTCGCGGGAGAGCTGCCGCAATGACCCCGGAATTCTCGCGCGCCCATCGGCTCGACCAGATCGGCACCGGCGAAAGCAATGTCGCGATCGAGGCGACCCCCGAAGAGCGCAACGCGATCGCCCGCCGCTTCGATCTGGTCGCAGTCGACCGGCTCGCCGCGCGCTTCGTGCTGCGCCGCGATGCCGCGGGCGTGCGCGCCGCCGGTCATTTGTCGGCGGCAGTCACGCAGTCGTGCGGCGTCACCGGCGAACCGCTCCCCGCGAAGATCGAGGAGGATTTTGCGATTCGCTTCCTGCCCGAACCGACCGAAGACGAATCGCACGACGAAATCGAGTTGGCCGAGGAGGATCTCGATACCGTCTTCTACACCGGCAGCGCGCTCGATCTCGGCGAGGCGGCCGCGGAGACGCTCGCGCTCGCGCTCGATCCCTTCCCGCGCAGTCCCAATGCCGCGGCGGCGCTCAAGCAGGCCGGGGTGATCAGCGAGGAGGAAGCGGGGCCGTTCGGCGCTCTCGCTGGGCTGAAGGACAAGCTGGGCAAGAAGTGACGCCAGCGTCCAGCTGCGGAGCGCAGGCCAGCAGGCGAGTCCGCGAGCGCCGCATCAGAATGTCGCCCCGGTGAGCTGTTGGGAGACGTCCCACAGACGAGCCGAGGTCGCGCGGTCCAGCGCCTGTGCGGGAATCTTCGCTTCTCCCGGAAATCCCCGCGCTTCGTTCCATTTATCCGGGCCGTAGTAGACGCCCGGCCTTGCCTTGGGGGAAGTTGCGGCGAACAGGGTCGGCAACGCGCCCTGTGCCGCAGGCTGGAACAGAAACCATAATAACGAGCGCGCCACGCCCATGAGACTCCCGCGGCCAGGCGCATTGTGCAGGAGCTCGGTTCGCGCGATGCCGGGGTGCGCGGCAATGCTGGAAATGCCCCAACCATTCGCCTCGCTGCGCCGTTGCAGTTCGAGCGCGAACATCAGGCACGCGAGCTTCGACTGGCTGTAGACGGACATGGCGTGGTACTGCCGCTCGGCATTGAGGTCGTCGAAATCGATTGCGCCGCCGCGCGCCGCAACGCTCGAAAGCGACACCACGCGGGCGCTGCCGCTCCCGCGCAGGAGCGGCAGGAGCGCTGCGGTCAGTGCGAAGTGACCGAGATGGTTGGTGCCGAGCTGCAATTCGAAGCCGTCTGCGGTTTCTCGCCGCCTGGGCGGCACCATGACCCCGGCATTGTTGATCAACAGATCGACGCTGTCCTGCTGTCCCCGCAGCCTTTCGCCGAAGCCCGCGATGGACGCGAGGTTCGCAAGATCGAGCTGTTCGAACCGCACGCGCCCACCCGGCACGGCTGCGCAGATATGCGCGACCGCAACAGCACCCTTTTCCGGGTTGCGCCCCGCGATGACGACGTCGCCGCCGGCTCGCGCGAGTGCCAGCGCGTCCTCGAACCCGAGACCGCCGGTTCCTGTGACGATCGCAGTGCGTCCGAGCTGCGAAGGGATGTCCGACACCATCCACGTCATAATTCAGCCTTTCCAAAAATCCGCACTTGGTGTAAAAATAATATCGCACTGAGTGCAATTTTCAAGGGATTTATTTGCATGACGCCTGGCCAAGATATGGCCGTTCCCCGCGAGGGATTGCGCGAGCGCAAGCGCCGCGAGACCCTGCGGCGAATCACGGACACCGGAATCTGCCTGTTCATCGAGAAGGGATATGAAGCCACGACGATCGACGCGATCGCGGCGGCGGCGGGAATATCCCGGCGAACTTTCTTCTATTATTTCAGATCGAAGGACGACATCCTGCTGTCCCTGCAGAGCGGGATGGGCGAACTGCTCGCCGCCGAGGTGCGCAGCGCGCCGTCGGGCACCCGTCCCGTCGACGCCATCCGCAATGCCGTCGTGAAGGTCTGCGCCTCAGTGCCCGCCGACGACATGATCGCCATCGACCGCCTGATGCGTTCCAGCGCCGCCGTTCAGGCGCGGAAGCAAGCCAGCTATGTTCAGCATGAGGAGACGCTATTCGCCGCGCTTCGCGAACGATGGCCGGAACCCGAACGCGCCACCGGCCTGCGGCTCGTCGCCTTGCTTGCTATCGGCGCGATCCGTCTCTCGACCGATACTTTCAACCAGGAAGGCGGCACGCGTCCGATTGGGGAGGTGTTGCACGCGGCATTCGCCGCTCTGGATCTGGAAACCGGATCTCCCCCGCCCGAGGCCTCCGTCCCCAGGCAATGATCGGCACTGCCCGATTACCCGTCCGAACCACCTGTCCCAATCCCCCGCGTCAGCATCGCCGCGACGGTCTCGGCGATCGCTTCGGGGGCGACGTCCTCTTGCCACACGCTGTAGCGCAGGCCGAGGAACACGTTCATCCCCATGATCGCCCAGGCATGGACCTCGCCGACATCGTCGCGCACCTCGCCGCGCTCCGCCGCCGCGCGAAGGCGCCTGGCGATGCGATCGGCGGTGGTGGCATAGTGCATGCGGAAGCTCTCGGGATCGACGAACTCGGCCTCGTCGATGATCCGGTAGATTTCCTTGTGGGTCCGGGCGAACCGGATGAAGGCAAGCAAAGCCGCCTGCTCCGCGGCGATCTGGCCGGGCGCGTCCTTCAGCGCCGGCGCGACATGTTCGCGGACCTGTTCGGACATGTCGCGGACCAGCGCGCGGAACACCGCGTCCTTCGAATCGAAATAGGTGTAGAAGCTGCCCAGCGCTACGCCGGCGCGGCGGGTAATCCCGCTGATCGAGCCTTCGTGGAAGCCCTTTTCGCCGAACTCCTCCGCCGCGGCGTCGAGGATCGCGCGCAGCGTTTTCCGCCCGCGTGCGGTGCGCGGCTCCTTGCCGGCGCTCGCGACTTCGCCGCTGTCCACCCTATGGGGTGTGGCGTCCACGCCACCGCCGCCTGGCATCTGCCCTCTCCCCCTGTTCTTCCAAGTTGAAACCCGGTTCAGGTTTCAGTATAGCTTCCTTCGACAGCTTACAACCCGCGCACGAGACGGGTCGAATTCTGGGGAGGAAAATGACCATGTCACGCCTGATTCCGTCTGCCCGTACGATTCTCCAGGCAGGCGCCGCCTTTGCCGCGCTTTCCGCAATGCCGGCCCTTGCGCAGGACAACCACGACACGAACGCAGCGGCTTTCGAGAAAGCCGCTCAGGAGGTCACCGACGCGGTCGTCGAGGACCCCGGCGAGATCGTGGTCACCGCGCGCCGCCGCGAGGAAACGCTGCGCGACGTGCCGATAGCAGTCACAGCCTTCACCGGCGAGCAACTCGAGGCGTCGGGCGCGCTCGACATCACCGACATCGCCAACACCACTCCCAACGTGACGCTCGAAGTGTCGCGCGGCACCAATTCGACGCTTTCCGCCTTCATCCGCGGCGTCGGCCAGCAGGATCCGGTCGCCGGGTTCGAGGCCGGCGTCGGCATCTATCTCGACGATGTCTATCTCAATCGTCCGCAGGCGGCGGTGCTAGACATCTACGACGTCGAGCGGATCGAAGTGCTGCGCGGGCCGCAAGGCACGCTCTATGGCCGCAACACGATCGGCGGCGCGATCAAATATGTCACGCGTCGACTCGGCGACAAGCCGACGTTCAAGCTGCGCGGCACCTATGGCACGTACAACCAGATCGACGGCGTGATCAGCGCCAGCGCGCCGATCGGCGACACCGGGCTGCGCGTCGGCGCGGCATATGCGCGGCTGACCCGCGACGGCTTCGGCGAAAACCTCACCACCGGCGCAGAGAATTACGACAAGGATCTGTGGGCGGCGCGCGGCACCATCGAGTTCGAGCCGAGCGCCAGCGCCTTCTTCCGCATTTCGGGCGACTATACCAAGGACGAGAGCCAGCCGCGCGGCGGCCACCGGCTGATCCCCGGCATCGCCACCGGCGCGCCGGTGCTCGACGACGTCTATGATACGCGCGCCGGCCTCACCAGCCCGGCCCAGGAAGTCGAGGCGTGGGGCGTCACCGGGCTGATCGAATTGAAGCCCGCAGACTGGCTGACCTTCCGCTCGATCACCAGCTATCGCAAGGACGACAGCGCGACGCCGATCGACTTCGATTCGCTCCCCGCGGTCCAGGTCGACGTGCCGGCCTTCTACAACAACAAGCAGTTCAGCTCGGAAGCGCAGTTCCTGATCGATACCGGGTCCTTCTCCGGCCTGCTCGGCATCTACTATCTCGATGCCGAGGCGCGCACCGTGTTCGACGTGCGCCTGCCGGGCGGCGTGACCGCGCTCACCTACGGCAATGTCTTCACCGATACCGTCGCGGTGTTCGGCGACTTCACTTACGATCTAGGCGAGATGTTCAGCGTCTCGGCGGGCGGGCGCTACACCTGGGATCAGCGCCAGTCGACGATCCTGCGCCAGACCTTCCTCGGCGGCGGCTCGCCCTTCTTCGGCGGCACCGGCACGCTGTTCGCGACCACTTCGAACTTCCGTGGCAGCGCCGATTTCGCGCAGTTCACGCCGCGCGCATCGATCAGCTTCAAGCCGAATGCGGACCACAATCTCTATGCAAGCTGGGCCAAGGGCTTCAAGGGCGGCGGCTTCGACCCGCGCGGCCAGTCGACTGCCTGCCGCACCCCGGCAGGCGGCGCCTGCACTCCGCAGCAGGTCTATGATTTCCTTGCCTTCGACCCCGAGAAGGTCACGACCTACGAGATCGGCTACAAAGCCAGCCTGTTCGATCGCCGCGTCAACCTGGCGCTCGCGGCGTTCCAGTCGGACTATACCGACGTGCAGGTGCCCGGCTCGATCGGCACGACGGTCAATGGCCAGCAGACCTTCATCGGCGTCACCACCAATGCCGGCAAGGCGCGGATCAAGGGCGTCGAATTCGAGGGCAATGTAATCGCCTCGCGCAATCTCGGCGCGCCCGGCGGCACGCTCAACCTGAGCTGGACGCTCGGCTATCTCGACGCGAAATATCTGCACTTCATCGATGCGCGCGGGATCGACGTGGCGAACCGCCGGAAGATCCAGAACACGCCCGATCTGACGGCGAGCGGCACGCTGGCTTATTCGGTGCCGGTCGGCGACGGCTCGATCAGCGCCAGCGCGACGGTGTCGTACCGCGGCGATTCGCAACAGTTCGAGCTGCGCACGCCGATGCTCGACCAGCCGGCCTATACCTTGCTCGACGCCAATCTCGTCTGGGACATCAACCAGACCTTCTCGCTCGGCATCCACGGCCGCAACCTGACCAATGAGCGCTACATCGTCGCGGGCTATAACTTCCTCGCGCAGAATCCCGACACCGGCGATTTCCTGCGCACCCCGGCGGGGGCGTATATCCCGACGCTCGGCAGCGAAGGCGTGCTCACCGCTTATTACGGCAATCCGCGCCAGGTGTTCGTGACCGGCACGGTCAAGTTCTGACGCCGCAACCTCCCTCTCCCGCTTGCGGGAGAGGGCCGGGGAGAGGGTTCAGCGCGATGCCGTCGTGCTTCTTTCCCGACTCACCCTCACCCAACCCTCTCCCGCAAGCGGGAGAGGACTATTAAGGGCCAGCGATGAACGACACCCATTACGCTCCGCGCCCATCCTACCCCGCAGTCGTCCTCGCGATGCTGCTGCTCGTCTACACCTTCAACTTCCTCGACCGGCAGATCCTCAGCATCCTCGCCCAGCCGGTGAAGAAGGATCTCGGGCTCGACGATGCACAGCTCGGCATGCTCGGCGGGCTTGCCTTCGCGGCGCTCTATTCGACGCTGGCGATCCCGCTGGCACTGCTCGCCGATCGCACCAGCCGGACCTGGGTGATCACCGTGTCGCTCGGCGTATGGAGTGCGTTCACTGCCTTGTGCGGCTTCGCGCAGAACTTCACGCAGATGTTCCTGTTCCGCCTCGGCGTCGGGGTCGGCGAGGCGGGCGGAGTCGCGCCTAGCTATGCGCTGATCTCGGATTATTTCCCGCCCGAGAAGCGCGCGCGGGCGCTTTCGATCTATTCGCTCGGCATTCCGCTGGGCGCGGCGGGCGGCGTGCTGCTCGGCGGCTATATCGCGCAGAATGTCGAGTGGCGCACGGCGTTCGTCGTCGTCGGGCTGGCCGGACTGGTGATCGCTCCCTTCTTCAAGCTGATCGTCAAGGATCCGCCGCGTCCCGCGGCGACGCGCGACGCAATGCCGGTGTCACGCGTGTTCCCGATCCTCGCCGCCAAGCCGGCCTTCTGGCTCATGGCGTTCGGCGCCGCGGCGGGATCGATGTGCGGATACGGCGTGGCCTTCTGGCTGCCGAGCCTGATGCAGCGCAGCTTCGCTCTGACTCTCGTCCAGACCGGCCAGTTCTTCGGCGCATTGCTGCTCACCGGCGGCGTCGCGGGGATATTGCTCGGAGGCTGGCTCGGCGACCGGCTCGGCGCGCGCAACCGCCGCTGGTACGCGCTGGCGCCTGCGATCTGCTACGCCGCGGGCGCGCCGTTGTTCGTCGCCGGCGTGCTGTCGAGCAGTTGGCCGATCGCCTTCACCTTGTTCCTGCTGCCCCAGGCCCTGGTCTATGTCTGGCTCGGCCCGGTGCTCACTGCGGTCCAGCACCTCGTCCCTGCGCATATGCGCGCGACCGCGTCGGCGAGCTTCCTGCTGATCAACAATTTGATCGGGCTGGGGCTCGGCAGCTGGGCGATCGGATCGCTCTCCAAGGCGCTGACCCCGGCCTATGGCGACGAGGCGCTGCGCTACGCGATCGCGGCGGGGTTGTGCCTGTATCTCGTAGCCGGCGCGCTGATGGCGCTGGCCAGCCGGTTTCTCCAGCAGGACTGGGTAGATTAGCGCTCGCGCGTCGCCGCGAACTTCACCTTCGAATAGCGATCGGCGATATACCCGACTTCCCACGCCGATTTGGCGAGGAACACCGGGTTGCCGTCGCGGTCCTTCGCCATTGCGCCGCGGTTGAGGCCCATGAACTCCTCGAGTGCCTTGGGGTCTTCGCTCGACACCCAGCGCGCAGTCTCGAACGGCGCGGGCTCGAGCCCGGCCGCGACCTTGTATTCGGCGTCGAGACGGCTGAGCAGCACGTCGAGCTGGAGCTGGCCGACCACGCCGATGATCCAGTTCGAGCCGATATCGGGATAGAAGACCTGCGTCACGCCCTCTTCGGCCATGTCGTCCAAGGCTTTGCGCAGCTGCTTGGTCTTGGTCGGATCCTTGAGCGCGACGCGGCGCAGGATCTCGGGCGCGAAATTGGGCAGGCCGGTGAAGCGCACATCGGCGCGCTCGGACAGCGTGTCGCCCACCCGGAGCGTGCCGTGATTGGGAATCCCGATGATGTCGCCCGGATAGGCCTCGTCGGCGAGTTCGCGCTCGCGTGCGAAGAACAGGATCGGCGAGTGGATCGCGATCGGCTTGCCGTGGCCGCTGGGCGTCAGTTTCATGCCGCGCCTGAAGGTGCCGGAGCATAGCCGCATGAACGCGATGCGATCACGGTGATTGGGGTCCATGTTCGCCTGGACCTTGAACACGAAGCCGGTGACTTCGTCGCGCGAGGGCTCGACCGGGGCGGGTTCGGCGGGCTGGGCACGCGGCGGCGGGGCGAAGCTGGCAAGCGCCTCGATCAGCGAATCGACGCCGAATTCCTTGAGCGCCGAGCCAAAATAGACCGGCGTGAGATCGCCATGGCGATAGGCCCCGGCGTCGAATTCGGGATAACCGACCCCGGCCAATTCGACTTCCTCGCGCAGCTTGGCGAGATTTTCGGCACTGAGGATCGCGTCGAGCTGCGGATCGTCGAGCCCGCTGGTCTGGACCACCTTGCCCTGGAATTCGCGGCTATTGCCCTCGGGGAGGAGCAGGCGCTTCGTCGCGAGATCGTAGATCCCTTCGAAATTGCCGCCCATGCCGACCGGCCACGTCATCGGCGTCACGTCGAGCGCGAGCAGGTTCGCCACCTCGTCGAGGATGTCGAACACTTCGCGGCCTTCGCGGTCGACCTTGTTGACGAAGGTGATGATCGGCACGTTGCGCAGGCGGCAGACCTCGAACAATTTCCGCGTCTGACTCTCGATGCCCTTGGCGACGTCGATCACCATCACCGCCGAGTCGACCGCGGTCAGCGTGCGATAGGTGTCTTCGGAAAAGTCCTCGTGGCCCGGCGTGTCGAGTAGGTTGAAGGTCACCCCTTCGCGCTCGAAGGTCATCACCGAGCTGGTCACCGAAATGCCGCGCTGCTGCTCGATCTTCATCCAGTCCGAGCGCGCGCGCCGCGCGGCGCCGCGTGCCTTGACCTCGCCGGCCAGGTGGATCGCGCCGCCGAACAGCAGCAATTTCTCGGTGAGCGTGGTCTTGCCGGCGTCGGGGTGCGAGATGATCGCGAAGGTACGGCGGTCGTTGATGTGGTCGGAAGGCATCGCGGCCCTCTAGCCGGTTAACACCCCATCGTCACCCCGGCCCCTTCGACTGCCTGCAAGGCAGGCGCTCAGGACAGGCTTGTGCCGGGGTCCACCGGGATGCCAGGCGAGATGCAGGAACCTCTTGCTGCTCGCGGGAGGCATGGTGGACCCCGGAACAAGTCCGGGGTGACGAAGAGCAAAAGGGACGATCAACCCGCCAGCGTCACCTGCATGCTGAAGGTGCGCGATTCGCCGGGCGCGAAGCGGAGGATGCCGGGCTTGTCCCAGATCTCGCCGTCGAAACCAACCGGATCGGCGATGCCGTGCCAGGGCTCGATGCAGACGAATCGCGCGCCCGGTTTGGTCCAGATACCGAGCTTCGGCATGCCCGCAAAGCCGATCTCGAGCCCCGACCCTTCGCCGCCGTCATAGCGCAGCGACTGGCTCTCCAGCCGGTCCCAAACCAGCGCATCGCGCTCGAACATCTGATCGGTGAGCTTCAGCGCGCGCCCGTCGAGTGGGCTCGGCCGGTTCTCGGGCGCGATCCAGCCGCCGAGCGCGATCGCCGAGAGCGCGGCCGGCTCCGGTTCCTCGAAGACGATGCGGTGATCCGCGCGCGGACGGCCGAAAGGCAGCGGCCAGGCGAAGGCCGGATGGAAGCCGAAGCTGGCGGGCATGTCGCGATCGCCGGTGTTGGTCACAATGACGTCCGTCGCCAGCGTCGCGCCGGTCAGCGTGAACGCCGCGTCGAGTGTGAAGGCGAAGGGATAGACCGCGCGCGTCTCGTCATTGTCGGACAGCCGGAAAACCGCGCGGTTCGCGGCCTGCTCGACCAGCGCGAACTGCTGCCGCCGCGCGAAGCCATGCTGCGGCAGCGGATATTCCTTGCCGTCGAGGCGATATTTGTCGCCCATCAGCCGCCCGACGATCGGGAACAGCAACGGCGCCCGCCCGGCCCAAAAGGCCGGATCGGCATCGGTCATCAGCTCGCGCCCGGCGCCGTCGCGCAGGCTCGAAAGCTCGGCGCCGAGCGAATTGATCCGCGCGTCGAGCATTTCGCTGGCGATCTCGATCATCCAAAACCCTTCATTCTGCCGAGCGTTTGCGGCGCCGGAATTCGGCGACCTTGGCCTTGTTGCCGCACGCCGCCATCGAGCACCAGCGCCGGTCGTGCGCGCGCGACGTATCGAGGAACAGGATCGCGCAGCCCTCCGCTTCGCATTGCCGGATGCGGAGTGCCTGCGCCCCGCCGAACAGCAGCACCGCCTCGCGTGCGACTTCGCCCAGCAGCCCGGCCGCATTTCCCTGCCAGGCGAGGCCGCCCGTCGGATCGAGCTGCGGCGCCGCGACCGATCCCGCCGCGACTGCGTTGAGATCGGCGCGCGCCTCGGCCGGATCGGGCTCCCCGGCGATGCGCGCGACGGCCAGATCATGGATCGCCTCGCGCAATCGCCGCGCCGTGAAGAGGTCCGCCTCGGTCGCACCCGCACCCGATGCGAACCCCGCCGCGACCAGCCAGCGTTCGACATCTCCGGGCACGGCGAGCAGGTCGCGCGGCACCGGCTTGAGCCGGGCGGCGAGCGTGGCGACGAAGTCCAGCGCGCGATGCCCGCCGCGAAAGCGAAAGCCGTCGCGCTGCTCTGCCGGAGGGATGGGATCGGGCATGGCCGCAAACTAGGCCTCTGTAACCTGCTTGACAAGTTATCCTTGCGCCCGCATTCCAATGTAACCTATCAATATGGTTACGGAGTATATCCCATGCCCATCGTGCCTTTGATGCCGCTCGCGATGCTTGCCGCCGCTCCACCACAGCCGCCCCTGGTGCTCGAGGGCAGCTGGGAAATGGCCGCGGCCTATGAGATCCTTGCCGACGGTTCGCGCGCTACGGCCTATGGCGAGCATCCGCACGGGCTGATGATGGTCGACGCCGAGGGGCGCTATACGATCCAGATATTCCGGCCCGACCGGCCGCTCTTCGCGGGCGGCGACAAGACCCGCGGCACGCCGGAGGAATATCGCGCCGCGGTGCTCGGCTCGAGCACGCATTTCGGCCGGGTCCGCGCGCTTCCCGACGGCAAGACGCTCGTGTTCAGCGTCGAGAGCGCGTCCTGGCCCAATTGGGAAGGCAAGCAGCAGGTGCGCGAATACAGCTTCCGCGACGGCGTGCTCACATATGCGGTTCCCGCCAGCGCCTCCGGCAACGGCACCGTCGCCTGGTCGGTGTGGCGCAAGCTGCGCTAGCGGCGCCGGATCTCAGCCTTCGCGGTGGACGAGGAAGGGCGACCAGGCCTGGTTGACCGGCATCAGCTCGATCGTGTTGACGTTGAGGTGCGCCGGCTGCCCGGCGACCCACAGCATCGTCGCGGCGATGTCCTCCGCGGTCATCGGATTGACCCCCGCATAGACCTTGTCCGAAGTCTCCTGGCTGCCGGTGCGCACCAACGTGAACTCGGTCTCGACCATGCCCGGCTCGATCGAGCAGACGCGGACGCCGGTGCCGATCAGGTCGGAGCGCAGATTGAGGCTGAACTGGCGCACGAACGCCTTGGTCGCTCCGTACACGTTGCCGCCGGGATAGGGGTAGTTCGCTGCCACCGAGGCAAGGTTGATGATCGCGCCTTTCCGCTCGATCAACTGCGGCAACAATTTGTGCGTGATCGACACCAGCGCAGTGATGTTGGTGTCGATCATCGTGGTCCAGTTGGACAGCGACGCCTGCTGGGCAGGCTCCAGCCCCAGCGCGAGCCCGGCATTGTTGATCAGCAGATCCACGCCGCGAAAGGCCTCGGGCAGCCCGTCGAGCGCCGCGTCGCGAGCGGCCGCGTCGCGGATGTCGAATTCGAGCGTGTGGAGCGCATCGTCCAACTCAGCCTGCAGCGCCGCGAGCCGGTCGGCGCGGCGGCCGGTGCCGATCACTCTCCAGCCTGCGCCGACGAACGCGCGCGCTGCGGCTTCGCCGATTCCCGCGGTCACGCCGGTGATGAGTGCGGTAGGCATGCGATTCTCCATTTCCGTCACCCCGGACTCGTTCCGGGGTCCACTCAGCCTCACCGGTGAAGCATGAAGCTCAGGCTTCGCCCTTGCCTCCCGGTGGACCCCGGCACAAGGCCGGGGTGACGATTGTGGGTCACCCCCTCAGTGCCGCCCCAAGCTTTGCTGCGGCGGCAACCACCTTGTCGGCCACGGCCTTCAGCTCGGCATCGGTGAAGCTCTTCTCGCCCGGCTGGAGCGTGACTTCGACTGCGAGGCTCTTCTGCCCCTCGGGTACGCCGGTGCCGGTGAAGACATCGAACAGCCGCGCATCGACGATGACCGCCTTGTCGGCACCCTTCACCGTGCGGACGAGATCGCCCGCCGCCAGCTCGGCCGGCACGAGGAACGCGAAGTCGCGCGTGACCGCCTGCAGCGCGGGGGGCGTGTAGGCGGGCCGCATGAAGCCGGATCCACGCTTGGCCGGAAGCGCATCGAGATAGATCTCCACCGCCGCGACGTCTCCGTCGAGGTCGAATGCCTTGAGCACGCCCGGATGGACCATGCCGAACGCCGCGAGCACCGTCTTCGGCCCGAGACGCAAGGTCGCCGACTGGCCGGGATGATAGACCTCACCCGCCTCGCCTCCCTCGACGTTGCTCGGGACAGGCATCACTTGCAAATTGGCGACCGGCGCGCCGGCGGCTTCGAGCAGCGACAGCGCCTCGGCCTTGGCGTCGAACGCGTCGAAGCGCTGGCCCTTGCCGCCTTGCCAGCCGCGCGTCGCGCGGTCGCCCGCGAGCACGACGCCCAATGTCAGCCGCTCCTTGTCGGCGAGATAGCGGCGGCCGATCTCGAACAGCCGGATGCCGGTCGCGCCGCGCTTCACATTGCGCTCCGCGGCGGCGAGCAGGCCGGGGAGCAGCGACGGGCGCATGACCTTCATGTCTTCGCTGATCGGATTGGCGAGGGTCCACGCCCCGCCGCCGAACGGCGCCGCCTCGGCCTCGGAAATGAAGCTCCACGTCACCGCTTCGTTGAGCCCGCGCGCCGCGGCGGTGCGGCGCAGCTTGCGCTCCAACTTCTGCTCGGGCGTCGCGGTCGGACGGGCGACGCCGGGAATGCGGTCGAGCGGTGTCGAGGGCACCTTGTCGATGCCTTCGATGCGGATGACTTCCTCGACGAGATCGGCGGGCCCGTCGACGTCGCGGCGCCAGCTCGGCACGGTGACGTTCCACGCGCCGTCGACGACGAACCCCAGGCTTTCGAGGATCGCCTTCTGACGGTCGGCCGGCACGGCAAGACCGCCCAGCGTCTCGGCAAGCGCCGGATCGTAGACATAGCTGCGCAGCGCGGTCGGCGCCTGCCCGGCGCGGGTGACTTCGCTTGCCGATCCGCCGCACAGATCGACCACATAGCGCGCCGCGATCGCGATGCCGTCTTCGAGGAACGCCGGATCCACGCCGCGCTCGAAGCGCGAGCGCGCGTCGCTGGTCAGATTGAGCTTCTGGCCCGTCCGGGCGATGTGATCGGGATCGAAGAAGGCGCATTCGATCACTACGTCGGTGGTGCTCTCGGACACGCCGGTGTCCTCGCCGCCCATGATCCCGCCGATATCGTGCACGCCGTTCGCGTCGACGATCACCGTCACGCTCTCGTCGAGCGTATAGGTCTTTTCGTTGAGCGCGAGCACCTGCTCGCCGGCCTTCGCCTTGCGGACGACCAGCGCGCCGCTGAGCTTCGCCTTGTCGTAGACGTGGAGCGGGCGGCCGAGATCGATCATCACATAATTGGTGATGTCGACCAGCGCCGAGATCGGGCGCTGGCCGATCGCCTTGAGGCGCAGCTGCATCCAGTCGGGCGACGCGCCGTTGGTCACGCCGCTGACGGTCTGCCCGAAATAGGCCGGGCAGCCATCGGGCGCCTCGATCCGCACCTCGGGGCCAGCCCCGCCGGTCGGCACCGGATCGATCTCGAGCGGCTTGAGCGTCCCCAGTCCCGCCGCGGCGAGATCACGTGCGATGCCGCGCACGCCCATGCAATCCTGCCGGTTGGGCGTGATCGAGACGTCGATCACGGCGTCGTTGAGGCCGGCATAATCGGGATAGGACATGCCGATCGGCGCATCCGCGGGCAGCTCGATGATGCCCTCATGATCGTCGCCGAGCTCGAGCTCGCGCGTCGAGCACATCATGCCGTTCGATTCGACGCCGCGCACCGCGGCGACCTTGAGCTGCATGCCGTTGGCCGGCACCACCGCACCGGGAAGCCCGAGCACGCCGACCAGACCCGCACGGGCATTGGGCGCGCCGCAGACGACCTGCAAAGGCGCGCCTTCGCCGGTATCGACGGTCAGCACCTGCAATTTGTCGGCCTGCGGATGGCGTTCGGCGGTGAGCACCTTCGCCACGCGGAAAGCGGCGAGCTTCTCGCCGGGATTCTCGACGCCTTCGACCTCGAGACCGACGCGCGTCAGCGCCTCGACGACTTCGTCCAGCGAAGCGGTCGTCTCCAGATGCTCCTTGAGCCAGTTCAGCGTGAACTTCATGCGCCGACTCCCCCGCTCAGCGTGGGCACGTCGAGCGCCGAGAAGCCGTAGTGGCGCAGCCAGCGCAGATCGCCGTCGAAGAAGGCGCGCAGATCGTCCATCCCGTATTTGAGCATCGCCAGCCGGTCGACGCCGGTGCCGAAGGCGAAGCCCTGCCATTCGTTCGGATCGAGCCCGCAGGCGGCGATCACCTTGGGGTGCACCATCCCGGAGCCGAGCACTTCCATCCAGCCCTCGGATCCGCCGATCACGCGCTTGCCGTCCTTGATCGTGTAGCCGACATCGACTTCGGCCGAAGGCTCGGTGAAGGGGAAATAGCTCGGGCGCAGGCGCAGCACGATGTCGTCGCGCTCGAAAAACGCCTTGAGGAACGTCTCGAGCGTCCATTTGAGGTGACCCAGCGTGATCCCCTTGTCGATCACCAGCCCTTCGATCTGGTGGAACATCGGCGTGTGCGTCGCATCCGAATCCGAGCGATAGACCCGGCCCGGCGCGATGATCCGGATCGGCGGCTTGTTGGCCAGCATCGTCCGGATCTGCACCGGCGAGGTGTGTGTGCGCAGCAGCATTTTCTGCTCCCTCTCCCCTTCAGGGGAGAGGGGCATGACCGGAGCGTTGTCGACAGGCCCCTCTCCCCGGCCCTCTCCCCGCAAGCGGAGAGAGGGAGACATGTAGAACGTGTCGTGCATCGCCCGGGCCGGGTGGCTCTCGGGGATGTTGAGCGCGGTGAAATTGTGCCAGTCGTCCTCGATCTCGGGGCCGGTCGCGACTGCGAAGCCGAGATCGGCGAAGATCTCCGCCAGCTCATCCATCACCTGGCTCACCGGGTGCACCGAGCCCGCGGGAACCGCATCGACCGGCAGCGTCATGTCCAGCGTCTCGCTCGCCAGCCGCGCATCGAGCGCCAGCCGCTCGAGCACTGCCTTGCGATCGGCGAGCGCCGCAGTCACTGCCTCGCGCAGGCCGTGGATGCGCGGGCCCTGTTCCTGGCGCTCCTCGGGGCTCATCGCGCCCAGCGTCTTGAGCAGGCCGGTGATCGCGCCCTGTTTGCCGAGCGCATGGACGCGCAGCGCCTCGACGGCGTCGAGCCCGGTCGCGGCCTGGATCGAAGCGAGCAGGTCGCTGCGCAATTGTTCGAGATCGGTGGTCATGGAAAAGGCCCGAACCCCAGAGTGCGCACGAGGTCAACCCTTGGGCGCAAGATTCGCCTCCGCGCACGGCCCGTCGCGGGCGCGGGGCAGGATGACGCAGCCCCCTTCTCGCCGATCCGCGATCATGAGACGTCACCGCCGCCGACTTGTACGTATGGAGGCGACCGATGTTGATGCAGGCAAGGCTCGAAACCGTCGATTGTCCCTGCTGCGAAAGCGACGGGCATCGGCATTGGGCGTCCGAAAACGGCTATGCCGCGGTCAAATGCACCGGCTGCGGCACGGTCTATATCCGCGAGCGCCCGCGCGCCGAGGATATTTCCGCCGCCGCGCGCGACGGCGTCCACCCGACCGAGGACGGCACGCTCGATCAGCGGCTGCGTCGCCAGGGCTGGAAAGTGCCTTTCTACGCCGGCATCGTCCGCCGATTCTTCGACGGCGAGAAGGACCTCAGCTGGCTCGACGTCGGCGCGGGCAATGGCGAGTTCGTCGAGGCGGTCCAGCGCGCGCTGCCCGACGCCAAGGCCAGCGGCATCGATCCGATGGAAGTGAAGGTGGCACGCGCGCAGCAGCGCGGGGTGCCGATCACCACCCAGACGCTGGAGGAAGTGACCGGCAGCTACGACGTGATCTCGATCATCAACGTCTTCTCGCACGTCCCCGACTTCCAGCATTTCGGCGGGTTGATCCGCGCCCGGCTCAAGCCCGGCGGCTCGCTGTTCATCGAGACGGGCAATGGCGGCGACTTGCCCTCGCGCGCCGATTATCCCGGCGAATTGCTGCTGCCCGATCACCTGACCTTCTCGGGCATCGAGCAGATGAAGCAGACGCTCGGGCGCCTCGGCTTCGGGCGGATCGAGCATTTCAGCCGCCGGACCGATCACCCGCTCTGGGCCGTCAAGCAGATCGTGAAGAGCATTCTCAAGGGAAAGCCGAAGCTGGTCCTCCCCTGGACGCGCAAGTTCCGGACGGTGTTCTACCGCGCGTATCTCGACGGCTAAGAGACTGTCTTTTGGATTAATCCAACCGTTCGTGTCGAGCGAAGTCGAGACACGGTGACAGGGTAAACGCTTCTCGACTTCGCTCGAAGCGAACAGAGAAGACGGCTTCCGCGTGGACAGGACAGAGCCTAGACGCGGCTGCCGAGCAGCGCCCCGCCGAAGCCGATGAACATCACGCCCGTGGCGCGGTTGAACAGCTTCTGCCGGTTGGCCGGCGCGAGCCAGCCGGCCAGCGAGCGTCCGCCCAGCGCATAGACGCCGTACCAGAAACCCTCGATCACCACGAAGCTCGTCACCAGAACGCCGAGTTGGATCCAGAAGGGCCGATTCGTGTCGAGGAACTGCGGAAAGAGCGCCGCGGCGAAGATGATCAGCTTGGGATTGGACAGCCCGGTGGCGAGCCCCGTCGCATAGAGCGCGCCAGCCGAGCGCCGCGTGTGCGGATCGCTCGCGGCGGCGCCCACCGGCGCACGCCACGCCTTGATACCCAGCCACACCAGATAGGCGACACCGGCATAGCGCAGTACGTCGTACAGCCCCGGCGCCGCCTTGAGCAAAGCGCCGAGACCCGCCGCCGAGGCGAGCAGGCAGAGCAGGACCGCGCTCATCAGCCCGGCCATCGACGCAAGCGCGCGGCGCGGTCCGTGATGGATGCTCTGCACCATCACATGGAGCATGTTCGGCCCGGGCGTCCCCGCGATCAGGAACACGGCCGTGACGTAGAGCCACCAGGTCTGCATCGCCATTCTTCGCCTCCCGCCATGGGCCACCGCGGCCCAAACCCGTCATCGTCACCCCGGCCTTGTGCCGGGGTCCACTGTTCCTCAGGCGAGACGATCTCGCCTCTTGCTTCTCCGTCAGCATCCCGGTGGACCCGGCACAAGGCCGGGGTGACGGAAAAGGAAAAGAAAAGGGCGCCGGTGGATACCACCGACGCCCCGTTTCTCGATCGCTGCAGGTCGCCTCAGGCGGCCTGGGGCAGTGCCGCCTTCGCCTGCGCGACGATGGCGCTGAACGCCTCGCCTTCGTGCATCGCGATGTCGGCCAGCACCTTCCGGTCGAGCTCGATGCCGGCGAGCTTCAGCCCGTGCATGAACTGCGAATAGGTCAGGCCCTCGGCGCGGACGCCGGCGTTGATGCGCTGAATCCAGAGACCACGGAAGGTCCGCTTCTTAACCTTGCGGTCGCGATACGCGTACTGGCCGGCCTTTTCGACGGCCTGCCGCGCGATGCGGATCGTGTTCTTGCGACGGCCGCGATAGCCCTTCGCCTGTTCCAGGATGTTCTTGTGCTTGGCGCGGGTGGTAACACCCCGTTTGACGCGTGCCATGGTTCCGGGCTCCTTACTTCAGGCCGTACGGCGCCCACGCGAGAACGCGGGCGGTATCGGCGTCGGCGAGCACGGAAGTGCCGCGATTCTGGCGGATGTACTTCGCGTTGTGCGAAATCAGTCGGTGGCGCTTGCCGGCGACTCCGTGCTTCACCTTGCCAGTGGCAGTGAGCTTGAAGCGCTTCTTGACGCCGCTCTTCGTCTTGAGCTTGGGCATTTTGGTCTCCTTGCAAACTCGAACGCGCGAACAGCCGCGGCAGCCCTTGATGGCCGGGCGTGTTCCTGACGTTCGAGGAAAGCGGGGCGCATACTCTCACTCTCGCCGCAATGCAACCTGAGTCGGGAACCCCTAGGGTTTACAGGCTTTTTGTTACAATGGCAGACCGGGACTCGCCTATCGGCGCCGCACAGGAGGCGCCACCCCCGGACGATGCTCCGGCAAAGCCAGTCCGCGCGCTCGGCACGCCGCTCGCCAGCGTCATCGCCGTCGTCACCACGATCCTCGGACTGCTCGTCCTCGCCTGGACGATTCTGTTCGTCACCAAGGGGCGCTTCCTCAAGCCAGCCTTCGAGAGGATCGTCGCCAGCCAGACGCACCGCGACGTGAAGGTGGCGGGCGACTTCCAGCTCTATTTCGCGCCGTTCAACGTCAAGTTCCTCGCCGAGGGACTGACCATCTCCAATCCCGAATGGGCGGGCCGCGGCAATTTCTTCTCGGCGAAGAAGATCGATTCGCGAATCTCCACCTGGAGCCTGATCACCGGAAACCACCGGATCAACTGGCTCGGGCTCGAGGACGGCCATGTCGATCTGCAATGGGATGCGGCGGGCCGGCGCAACACCTGGACCTTCAGCGAAGAGAAAGGCGAGCCGCTCGACTTGCCGATCATCCGCCGCGCGCTCGTTCAGGGCACGCTGGTCCGCTATGTAAATCCGCGGATGCGGATCGCGGCGGGCATCCGCATCCATACCGTGGAGGCGAAGGACACCGCCTTCGCCAGCGCGATCCGCTTCGACGGCACCGGCACCGCGCGGGGCACCCGCTTCACCATGGCCGGGGCGTTGCTCACCCCCAACGCAACCGTGGCCGGCGGGCAGAATCAGCTCCAGCTCCAGGTCGAGGGCGTCCGTACCCGCATCGACGTGTCGGGCACGCTCCCCGGCGCGACCGAGATCGAGGGCGCCGACCTGCATATGGACGCGCGCGGCCAGAATCTTGCCGACGTCTTCGCGGTCGCGGGCATCGCCGTCCCCGACACGCGCAATTATCGGCTGCGTTCGGATCTCACCAAGAGCGGCGACGAATGGCGCTTCACCCGGCTGCGCGGCCGCTTCGGCGCCAGCGATCTAGCAGGCAGGTTCACCGTGGCGATGAAGGAGCCGCGGCTGCTGCTCACCGCCAATCTCGCCACGCGCGTGCTCGACATCGTCGATGCCGGGCCCTTTATCGGCTACAGCCCGCAAGCCTCAGCAGCAGGCGCGGTGGTGACGCAGGCCGCGGGCACCCCGCGCATCCTCCCCGATGCCCCGCTCCGCGTCGAGGCGCTCAGGAATTTCGATGCCAAGGTCGACTGGACGGTGCGCACCGTCCGCGCCGAGAGCCTGCCCGTCTCGAACATCACGCTCGGGCTCGACCTCGACGATCGCCTGCTCAAGCTCAGCCCTTTGAACTTCAGCATGGCGCGCGGCACAGTCAGCTCGGACATCACGATCAATGCCCGCCGCGATCCCGTCTTCACCGATTACGACATCCGCCTCTCCCCCACGCCGATGGGTGTGCTGCTCGCCGGCTTCGGCGTCGAGGAATCGGGCACCACGGGCACCTTGAAGGCGCGCGTGCAGATGACCGGATCGGGCAACAGTGTCCGCGATTCACTCGCCAATTCGAATGGGCGCATCGCCGTGATCCTGCCCAAGGGCAGTTTCTGGACGCGCAACGTCCAGCTCTCCGAACTCGACATCGGCGTGTTCATCCAGAAGATGTTCGAGAAGAAATTGAAGGAGCCGGTGCAGATCAATTGCGGGCTGATCGGCTTCAGCGTGCGAAACGGAATCGCCGCAGCCGATCCGATCCTGATCGATACCGAGAAGAACGTGATGCTCGGCCGCGGCGGGTTCAGCTTCAAGAACGAGACGATCGATCTCGCCTTCCGCGCGGACAGCAAGAAGTTCAGCCTGTTCTCGGGCCAGTCGCCGGTGGGAATCGGCGGCTATTTCGCCAAGCCCGGCATCGACGTGATCAGCCCCGAGCTGGTCGCGCGCGCCGGGGCGGGGCTCGGGCTCGGCGTGCTCGCCAGCCCGTTCGCGACGGTGATCGCGTTCGTCGACATCGGCGACGCCAAGGCCGCCGATTGCGGCCCGGTGCTCGCCGGCGCCTCGGCCCGCGCCCAGCGCACCGACAAGGGCAAGCCCCGCGACGATGTCGGCAAGGGCACCACCGCCAAGTCCGAAAGCGGCAAGGTCTCGCAGGGCGAACGCCAGAAGCAGCGCAAGAAGTTCCTCGGAATTTTCTGAACCGCTATACTCGCCGCATCCGACTCGAAGGAGAGCGAGCATGGCCGAGAATCAGGGCCCGATGGATGGCGTCACCGCGCATCTGACGATCCGCGAGGGCAAGGGCAGCGAAGCCGTCGATTTCTACCAGGCGGCGTTCGGCGCCGAGGAGCAGCTCCGTCACCTCGCCGATGACGGCAAGCGGATCATGCACTCGCATCTGAAGATCAACGGCGGTTCGGTGATGCTCAACGACGATTTCCCCGAATATACCGGCGGGATCTCGGTACCCGCGGGCGTGACGCTGCATCTTCAGGTCGACGATGCCGACAAATGGTGGGAGCGCGCCGTCGCCGCGGGCGCCACGATCCGCATGCCGCTCGACAACCAGTTCTGGGGCGATCGCTACGGCCAGGTCGTCGATCCGTTCGGCCACCATTGGTCGATCGGCGGACCGGTGAAGGAATAGAGGCGTCTGCGACTCCCGCAACTTTGCGGAGTCAATGTCCCCGGCAGGCCAGCGCTTCGAGGATCTCCTCGATCCGCGCCGGATCACCCGCGGCGATCACTTCGCCGTTGCTGCCCGCGTGCAGCGGATCGCCTTGCCAGTCGCACATCCGCCCGCCCGCGCCCTCGACCACGGGGACGAGCGCCGCGAAGTCGTGAAGCTTGAGCCCGGCCTCGACGACGATGTCGAGCCAGCCGCTGGCGACACAGCCATAATTGTAGCAGTCGCCGCCGAGCACCGTGCTCGTCACCGCGGCATCGAGATGTTCGAAGGCATGGAGCTGGTCGTCGTCGAACAGAGCCGGCGACGTGGTGCCGAGGATCGCGCCCTTGAGTTCGCGGCAAGCGCGCGCCTGGGCGGGCTTGCCGTTGAACAGGGTCTGACGCCCCGCGACACCCACCCAGCGCTCGCCGATGATCGGCTGGTCGATCACTCCGAGCAGCGGCCAGCCATCCTCGATCAGCGCGATCAGGGTGCCGAAGATCGGCCGTCCGGCGATGAAGGCCCGCGTCCCGTCGATCGGATCGAGCACCCATTGGCGGCCGCTGCTGCCTTCGCGGACGCCGAACTCCTCGCCGATGATCCCGTCCATCGGCCGTTCGGCGATGATCAGCCGGCGCATCGCCTCCTCCGCCTCGCGGTCGGCGAGCGTCACCGGCGACAGATCCTCCTTGGCCTCGAGCCCGAAGGAACCGCGAAAGCGCGGTCGGATCGCCGCTCCGGCGGCATCGGCAAGGCGCTGGGCGAGCGCGACATCGGTCTCGGAAACGGGCATGCCCGCTGCCCTACCCGCCCGTTTTTGACTCGCCAAGGTCACAATGCGCTGCCAGTCGTTTCGGCCATGCGTCTCGTCCCGCTCGTCATCGGCATTTTCGTCGCCACGCCCGCCGCCGCCCAGGTGCGTGCGGTGCCGGCCCAGCCCGCCTCCGAAGCCGAGGCGCTGCGCGGCGTCGAGGTCTTCCTCGTCAACGAGACCGCCGCCCCCGTCGCCGATGCCGGACCGCGCCAGATCGAAGTGACCGCAGTCGACGGCACTCGCCTCGTGCTCGAGCGCGCGCCCGGCCCTACGCCGACGATTGCGCCCGGCGGTTTCGCCAAGGCGCGCTATGTTCCCGTGAGCATCGCGAATGTCGCCATCCCGCCTTCGGACCAGCATCCGGCCGCGAAGATCCCGGCCGAAGAGACCGTCGTCCAGAGCTCGACCGGCTCTTCGTCCGCCTTCCTCGACCGGTTCGAACCGCACGAGCCCATTTATGGCGTGTTCGGCACCGGCGATGCGGGCGGCAAGCTCCAGATGAGCTTCGCCTTCCGTCCCTTCGCCGAAGATGCCCCGCTCAAGCTCGGCAATCTGCGCTTCGCTTATACCCAGACGATGTTCTGGGCGTTGGCCGAGCCCTCGGGGCCGTTCCGCTCGACCATTTATTCGCCCGAAGTCTATGCCGACATCCCGTTCGACGAGACCACCAAGGTCGCGATCGGCTGGCGGCACGATTCGAACGGCCGCGGCATGGTAAACTCGATCGACGTCAATCGTATCTTCGGCCGCGTCGAGAAGAGCTTCGATCTCGGCGGCGACTGGCATCTCGACGTCGCGCCCCAGGCCTGGTTCTATGTCGGCCGGTTCGGCACCGCGCCCGACGTGAAGGACTATCTCGGCTATACCGCGCTCACGGCCGCGATCCGGCAGGAGAATGGCCTCAAGGTCGCGATCACCGGCCGCGGCAATTTCGAGACCGGTCGCGGCGGCGCCGAATTGTTTGCCTCATACCCGCTGGCGCCGATCGGCGGCGGCATCGGATTCTATCTCTTCGGCCAGGCTTTTACCGGCTATGGTGAGGCGCTCGACGACTATCGACGTAACGATACCCATGCACGGATCGGCATCGCACTGACGCGATAGGCCGGTCCAATTCCTGGAGTGAATGCCATGCGGACCAAGCTTTTCCTCGCCGCCCTGCTCCTGCCGCTGTCGCTGCCGGTCGAGGCGGCGCTCGCTCCCGGCGCCGTGGCACCCGATTTCAGCGCGGCGGGCGCAATGGCGGGCAAGCCGCTGAGCGTGAATCTCAAGGCCGCGCTCAAAAAGGGGCCGGTCGTGCTCTATTTCTTCCCCGCGGCGTTCATCGGCGGCTGCAATGTCGAGGCGGCGGCCTTTGCCGCGGCGCTCCCCGATTTCACTGCGGCAGGCGCCACCGTGATCGGCATGACCGCAGGCAATGTCGACAAGCTCGTCGCTTTTTCGAGCGAGCATTGCGCGGGCAAGTTCGCAGTGGCCGCCGCGAGCCCGGAAGTGATCAGGGGCTATGACGTGCTGCTCCGCAAGCCCGACGGCACGCCGACGACGATCACCAGCCGCACCAGCTATGTGATCGCCCCCAACGGCAAGATCCTCTTCGCGCACACCGATATGAGCCCGAACGACCATATCAAGATGACGCTCGACGTGGTCCGCAAGTACAAGGCCGGGAAGCGGAGCTGATTCCGGCCCCCGGCTTCATTCTTGGGAAAGCATTTGCTCACCGGATATTAGCAGTTCGCCGTTAGACCCTGATGCAACAGATATGCGGCGGGACCGCAAGGATACCGCAACCGAGATGCACAGGGGTTAGGGGCTATGGCCGGCGCAAGGGCCGTCCGGGCGGCAAACGGAAGCGATTCCTCGCACCGTCTTTACGACCGAATCGGCGAATTTCTGGTCGATCAGCGGCTCGACCCTGATCCCGGCAACTATGCGTTCGCTTATCATCTGCTCGCCGATCCGGAAGGACCGCTCGCGCGTGCGGTCCACGCCCTGACCGATGGCGGCGTCCGCCTCACCCAGCGCGACATCGAGACGCTGGGCTGCGATCTCCAGCCGGTCCAGAACGGCAAGGGCGCGAAGGAAAAGGCCGACGGCCTCGTCGCGCAGACCCAGATGCAGGTCGAAGGCTTCCAGGACATGGTCACGGCCATCCGCGCCGAGACCGAGGATTTCGGCAGGAACCTGGCCGCGAGCGCCGAAGCCATTTCGCGCTCCACCGACGCCGACGGCTCGATCGCGATCGGAGAGGTCGCCCGGATCACCGCCGCGATGATCGAGCGCGTCCACAGCACCGAAGCCCAGCTCGCGCATGCGACGCGCGAAGCCAGCGAGCTCCGAGAGAAGCTGGAGGAAGCGCGCGACAATGCCCGGCGCGATCCGCTCACCGACCTGCCCAACCGCCGGGCGCTCGAGGAAGCCTATGCCGCACAGGCGGCATCCGGGACACGGATCTGCGTCGCGGTTTGCGACGTCGACCATTTCAAGTCGGTCAACGATCGCTTCGGCCATGCCGTCGGCGACCGCGTCCTCAAGGCGATCGCCGAGGCGCTAAGCCAGACCTGCGCAGGGCATCTGGTCGCCCGCTATGGCGGCGAGGAGTTCGCGGTGCTCTTCACCGGCGTCGACCTCGGCACCGCGCGCCATATTCTCGACACCGCCCGGGCCACGGTCGCGACCAAGCGCTATCGGTTGCGCGAAACCGACGCGCCGCTCGGCGAGATCACCTTCTCGGCCGGACTCGCCCCTGCGGAGGCGGGCGAAGGGCTGTCGACCGTGTTCCACCGCGCCGACCGGCTGCTCTACGCCGCCAAGACCGCGGGACGGAACTGCCTCCACATCGGGTGACCGATATCGGACAGCGATTGTCCGCTTGCGATTGGTAATTTACACCAACACGTGGCGCGCATTTTCCCAAATTCTCCACAACGCAGAACACCAATCCATGATTTTCAATAGCTTACAAGAATTGGCACGCTCCCTGCTAATATCCTGGCATCGGCCGCCGGATGATCCGGACGCCGCCAACCAGGGAGTAAGAACCATGACCGCTCGTCTCGACTCGTTTCACCGCACCCTCGCCGTCCTCGGCTCGGTGCTCTTCACTGTCGCTTTCGTGGTCTTTTCGACCCCCGTCGTTCCGATCGCATGATCCGGCGCGCTGAAAAGGAGAAGATCACCATGGTACGCAGCATCATGCTTGGCCTGGTCTCGTTCGGTCTCACCGCGACGATGATCCTCGCCACCGCAACGCAGGGTTCGGCGCTCATCGCCTGAACCCTGCCCCGCCGCCTGCGGGCGGCGACAAGACGCGGAACCTCCGGCGTTCCGCACCGGTTCTCTCGGCAACCCCTCCACTGGAGCCAGCCGATGAGCGACACCGACACGATCGACATGATCCACGAGGACGCGCTGCCCGGACACGAGAGCGCGCTCGAGCCCAAGCCCGATTGGGAGCCCCGTTACCCCGGCTCCGGCCGATTGCAGGACAAGGTCGCGGTGATCACCGGCGCCGACAGCGGCATCGGCCGTGCCGTCGCCGCGCTCTATGCCCGCGAAGGCGCGCATGTCGCGATCCTCTATCTTTGCGAGCATGACGATGCCGCGATGACCGCGGACATCGTCCGGCAGGAGGGGTGCGAGGCGCTGACCATCGCCGGCGATATCGGCGACAAGGCCTTTTGCGACCGCGCGATCGCGCAGGTGATCGAGAAGTTCGGCCGCATCGACGTGCTGGTGAACAATGCCGGCGAGCAGCATCCCGACAAGCATATCACCGACATCACCGAGGAGCAGCTCAAGCGCACCTTCCAGACCAACATCTTCGGGATGTTCTTCCTCACCCAGGCCGCGATGCCGCACCTGAAGGAGGGCGCGACGATCGTGAACTGCACGTCGGTCACCATGTATCAGGGCTCGAAGGAGCTGCTCGACTATTCGAGCACCAAGGGCGCGATCACTGCCTTCACGCGCAGCCTTTCCGAGAATCTGATCGAGAAGGGCATCCGCGTGAACGCCGTCGCGCCCGGGCCGATCTGGACCCCGCTCAACCCGATGGGCGGCGCGAGCCCGGAGAAGGTCGAGCATTTCGGCGAGAACACGCCGATGGGCAGGCCCGGCCAGCCCAACGAAGTCGCGCCCTGCTTCCTGTTCCTCGCCTGCGAGGATGCGAGCTACATGTCGGGGCAGGTGCTGCACCCCAATGGCGGGACGATCGTCAACGGCTGAACGCCGATCGAAAGGTTAGTAAAGGTTAGGCGAAAACGCAGTGCCTGCGCGGTGCGTGGTGCCGCGTCCAGCCACGCGGAGCATTCAACATGTCAAGAGCCTCGGCCCCGCATAGAACATTTAGAGAACATTGTCAAGCCGGCGTCGCGCCGACGGCCTGAATCCTTCCGCCGGGCGCCTCCTCGCCACGCGAATAGGTGCCGGTGAGCACGCCTGCCGCGAGCACACGGCCGGCCATCGCGCGGACGATCGCGCTGCGGCCGGGACTCTCTCCGGCATCGGGGCCGGGTCCCAAAGCGAACAGCTGGAAGGCATAATTGTGCACGCCGTGGCCGGTCGGCGGATCGGGCGGCAGCCAGCCCTCGCCGAAGAAGCTGTTGCGGCCGACATCGGTGCCACCGTGATCGCCTGCACCATCGGCACGGATCGCGCCTTCCTTCAGTTCGCCGTCCTCGGGCGGCAAATCCCAGACCACGGCGTGGACCAGGGGCTGCGGCGCGGGCGCGTCCGGGTCCTCGACGATCAGCGCGAGGCGCTCGGTACCCTCGGGCACCCCGGTCCAGAACAAGGGCGGCGACACCCCCTCGCCATCCGCGGTGAACCGCTCGGGCAGGCGGGCACCATTGGCGAAGGCGGGACTGGCGAGATGCAGCGCCTCGAACGCGCCGAGTTCGCGCTGCGCGATCGCCAGTTTGTCGACTCCGGCGCGCAATCCCTTGAGCGCGCTTCCCAGCCAGTGCGGGACATGTTCGAGCATCGGGCCTCCTGCGGATTGGAAGCGTGAACGACCGGGCCGGCAAAACTATCCGGCCAGAGCGTAGCGCGCAGTGACGATGCTGGCGCGGATCGCCCCTTTGGGCTAGCGGGATCGTCATGAGCGCACCCCATATCGTCGCCCTCGGCGGAACCTTGCGGACCGAATCCACCACCGGGCGCCTGCTGGCGGCGGCGCTGGAGATCGCCGAGGCGCGCGGCGCGCGCGTCACCTTGCTCACGGGCGACGACATCGCCTTTCCGCATTACGAGCCCGGCAATGCCGACAGCCACGCCGCGATCGGCCGCTATCTGGCCGCGCTGCGCACCGCCGACGCCGTCATCGTCGGATCGCCCGGCTATCACGGGACCTTGTCCGGACTGGTCAAGACGGCGCTCGATTATGTCGAGCAGTTGCGGGCCGACGAGCGCGTCTATTTCGACGGGCTGCCGGTGGGCCTGATCGCGACGGCCGCCGGCTGGCAGGCGGCGGTTTCGACGCTGCAGGCGCTACGCACCATCACGCATTCGCTGCGCGGCTGGCCGACCCCGATGGGGCTCGCGATCAACACCGCGGAGGCCGGCGACGCCATCGCGAAATGCAATCCGCAGATGGAGATCATGGTGGGCCAGATCTTCGATTTCCTGCGCCGATGATTTCGCATGCTTAACGTTTTTGTGAGGCCTTTGCGGCTAGTGTAGCGCTTTGGAACCGGGGGGTTTGAGCGCGAATGGATCAGGCTTCGGCCCAGCGGCTTGCGGGCGCGCGCCGCAAGGCGGTGCGTACCGTCCTGGCGGCCGGGAGCTGCCGCGCGAGCCTGAACGAAATCGCCCAGCGGCTGGGCAATCTCGACTATCTGGTGGTGCTGGCCGAATCCGCGCCGCAGGCGCTCGAGCTCATCTCGGCGCGCGGCTTCGACCTCGCGCTGATCGACGTGCTGACGCCCGAAAATTCCGCCCTCCACATGGTCAACGAAATTCGCGGCGCGCGTGATACCACGGATCTGCCAGTGATCGTTCTGGGCCATGCGGGCCGCGCGATCGAGGCGTTCCGCGCCGGCGCCGACGACTGGCTGGCCAGGCCGTTCGCGTTCGACGAGCTCGCCGCGCGCATCGACCGGATATTGGCGCGCGCGGACCGGATCGAGGAGCTCAAGCGCACCAATCTCGCGCTCGATGCGCGCATCGCCGCCCGCGCGATCGAGCTGGGCGAAGCGAAGGCCGAGCTGGCCGCGGCGCGCACCGATCGTTCGCAACTGATGAGCTCGATCCGCCGGTTGCACGACGAACTCGCCCTGCAGCGAAACGCGGCTTAGCGCTCGAACCAGTGCCGGCGGACGAAATAAGCCGCGATCGCCACTGCCATCGCCGCGCATATCCAGAACACGCCCCAGAACGCCCATGGCTCATGCGCGAAGGGTATCCCGGCGACGTTCATGCCGAGCAGCCCGGTGATGAAGGTCAGCGGGAGGAACACCATCGCCACCACCGCGATGATCAGCGAGCGCTGGTCGATCTGCTCGGCGCGAAGATCGGTGAGCGTTTCGTGGACCAGCGCCGCACGCTCGCGAATGCTTTCCAGCTCCTCGGCCATGCGCGCGGCACGATCGGCTGCGGCCGAGAGATGGAGCCGATCATCGTCGCCGAGCCAGTCGTTCGGCATCGCGGCGAGCTTCTCCAGCGCGGTGCGCTGCGGCGTGAGGAAACGGCGCAAGCCGATCGCCTGGCTGCGCGCGCGATTGACCATCCGCCGCAACTCGAAGGCATGGCGCGAGGCGATCTGCTCCTCGCAATCGTCGAGCGAATCGCCGAGATCGGCGACGACGGGATCGAGTTCCTCGGTGATCGCCTGCGCCAGCGCCGCGATCAGATCGCCGGGATCGAGGACCTTGCCTGCCTCGACCAGCTCGCGCACCGGATGGAGGGCATTCAACGCCTTGCGCGTGACCGAGAAGACGCAGCCGCCCAGCGCATAGATGCGGATCGACGCGAGCAGATCGGAGGTCTCGAGTTCCTCCGACGAAAGCCCGCGCAAGTTGATCACCACGCCTTCGCCGACCGCGTCGCAGCGCGGGCGGGTCTCGGCGGCAGTCAGCGCTTCGATGACATAAGGCGACAGGCCCGCCTCACCCCCGAGCCACGCCTTGGCGCGCTCGTCATTGGTGGTGAGATGAATCCAGACCAGACCGGCGCGGCGGCCGAGCGCCTGCTTGAGCGGCGGCGACTCGACCTTGCCGTCCTCCACCACATAGGCGAAGCCGCTCATCTGCCCATCTCGAGGTAAACCGACAGGCCGGCGGCCGGCGTGACCGGCACCGTATCGCAAGCGATGCGAAGCGCGTCGGCGCGGGCGCGGTCGAGTATGGCCTCTGGCACGTCGCGATGATGGAAGACGCGATCGGCCTGCGCAAGCGCCCGCGCCTGGCGCAGGCTGAGGTCATCCGGATCGGCCGATGCGAGGGTGAACCGAAGCATCGCCGTTTCGACCGCCGCCGAACCGGCGAGCCAAGCCTCCACTGCATCCCCCGCATGATCCCGAAGCGGATCGAGCGGCCCGGCCAGCGCGCCGCCGAGCGCGCGGCGGCGTTCGCCGGTTTCGGGCCAATGCTTGCGGATGGCGGGCTTGGCCGCTTCCAGCGCGCGGGCGAGCGCGCCGAGGCTCGCCGGCAGCAATGCCTCCAGCCGCTGGCGCAAGGCGGCCGCCAGTCCCGCCGAAACCCCGCCGGTACCGACCGCCACGAGCACCGGATCGCGGTCGACGATCGCGGGCACGGTGAAGTCGCAGAGATCGGGCCGGTCGACTGTGTTCACCAGCACGCCCCGCGCACGCAGCCGCGCGACCACGGGCTCGGGGTCTTCAGTGGCGACGATCGCGAGCACCGCCTCGGCTTCCTCGCCGACGATCCTGGCGCCGGCGCGCTCGAGCAGGCGGCGCTTGGCCTCCGCCGCCTCGCCCGCGCCGATCAGGATGACCGGCCGCCCCGCCAGCTTCACGAAGATCGGCAGGGCGGCGAGGCTCATAGGGTCCATACCCCCGGCTGGCGATGGCCGTGATCGTCCGGGGAGGTCCGCTGGCAAGGAGCGGTGCGCAGTCGCGTAGCTGACGCTACGCGCAAGCAGCGGCGACGCCGCCAGCGGGCCTCCCCGGGCGACCGCGCAGCGGCGGGCGAAATCTGGCGCACAGCGGCGTCGCGTCGTCGATCACGATGCATCAGCATCGCTCACTCCTAGCTCCTACCTGTGCGCCAGATTTCGCTCCGTCACGACCGTCGCCAGCCGGGGGTATGGACCCAAGCCAGTCCGGCACATGCTCTTCGGCCATGATCGCCTCGGCCGAGATGCGGCCCGCGACCACTTCGAACCGGTCACCCGAGACGAGCACTTCGGGGACGAGCGGGCGGCTGTTGTAGGTGCTCGCCATCGTCGCGCCGTAAGCGCCGGCGCTGCGGAAGATCGCCAGGTCGCCCGTGCGGACGACATCGATCTCGCGCCCCTTGGCGAAGACGTCGCTGCTCTCGCAGACCGGCCCCGCGACATTGGCGATCATCTTCTCGCCGGTGGGGCGCACCGCCTCGAAATCGTGCCAGGCATCGTACATCGCGACGCGCGCGAGATCGTTCATCGCGGCGTCGACGATCACCCAGGGATTGACCGCGCCCGGCTTGACCCAGAGCACTTCGGTCAAGAGCACGCCCGAATTGGCCGAGATCACCCGGCCCGGCTCGAACATCAATTCGACGTCCCAGTCCCTGGTGACGCGCTCCACCATCGCGCCGAATTCGGCCGGCGACGGGGGATTGTCGCCCTGGCGATAGCGCACGCCGAGCCCGCCGCCGAGGTCGACATGGGTGATGACATGGCCCGAAGCGCGCAGATCGGCGACGAGCCTGCCGACGCGTTCGAACGCGCGTTCGAGCGGGGCGAGGCTCTGGAGCTGGCTGCCGATATGGACGGCGACGCCGCGCAGGTTCAGCCCGCGCAGCGGCGCGAGCCGATCGAAGATCGCCGGCGCTTCGTCGATCGGCAGGCCGAACTTGTTCTCGGCGCGGCCGGTGGAGATCTTCTCGTGCGTGCCGGCATCGACATCTGGGTTCACGCGCAACGTGGCGGGTGCGCGTAGCCCGCGCGCGGCGGCGAGCTGCGACAGCACGACGCCTTCTTCCTCGAGCTCGAGGTTGAACTGGCCGATCCCGACGCCCAGCGCCTGATCGAGCTCTGCGCGGGTCTTGCCGACGCCTGAGAAGACGATGTCCTTGGCTGCCATGCCGGCGGCGAGCGCGCGGGCAAGTTCGCCGCCCGAGACGACGTCGGCGCCGAAGCCTTCATTGGCGAGGAGGCGCAAAACCGCGAGATTGGGGTTCGCCTTCACCGCAAAGGCGAGATGCTTGCGCTCGATCCCGGCCAGGCCGTCGCGGAACACCCGCGCGTGGCGCTGGAAAGTCGCGGCGGAGTAGACGTAAACGGGCGTGCCGACTTCGGCGGCGATGCGCGCGAGCGGCACGTTCTCGACGTGCAGCTCGCCGTCGATCAGATTGAAATGGTCCATGATTTTCCGTCAGTTGGGCGGCGGCAGATCGAACTTGTCGCTGCGCCTCTTGTCCGTACTCTCGATCAGGTCGTCGCTTCGCGCGGGGCGGGTCTGCACCGGCGGCTTGAGCAGATCGTCGGGGGTCGGCGTCGCCGTGGCGCCGAACGGCGCCGGCGGCAGCGCCTGGCCCGGCGCCGGTTTGAGACCTTCGCGCGCGCCGCAGCCGGCTAACGCAAGAAGTCCTCCCAAAAGCAGCAGCCGCTTCATCGACCTTCCTCCTCACGCGCCTTGCGGGCCGCGGCGATCGCCGCACGGACCCGCACCGGCGCGGTGCCGCCGAAACTCGTGCGGCTGTTGACCGACGCATCGACGCTGAGAATCCCATATACGCGATCGTCGATCCGCGCGTCGATTTCCTTGAGCGCATCGATCGATAACTGATCGAGCCGGACGCCCTGCGCCTCCGCCGCCGCAACGGCACGGCCGGTGATGTGGTGCGCCTCGCGGAACGGCACGCCCGCCTCGCGGACCAGCCAGTCGGCCAGATCGGTGGCGGTGGCGAAGCCCGATTCGGCCAGGCCGCGCATGCGATCGGTGCGGAAGGTCGCGCTTTCGACCATCCCGGTCATCGCCGCGATGCAGAGCCCCAGAAGGTCGTGCGCCTCGAACACCGGCGGCTTGTCGTCCTGCATATCCTTCGAATAAGCGAGCGGCAGGCCCTTCATCGTCATCATCAGCGACACCAGCGCGCCGGTGATCCGCCCGCTATGCCCGCGCACCAGCTCGGCGGCGTCGGGATTGCGCTTCTGCGGCATGATCGAGCTGCCGGTCGACCATTGATCGGAGAGGCTGACGAAGCCGAAGGGCTGGCTCGCCCAGATCACGAACTCCTCGGCGAGCCGGCTGAGGTGCAGGCTGCACTGCGCCGCCGCGGTCAGATACTCGATCGCGAAGTCGCGGTCGGAAACCGAATCGAGCGAATTGCGCGTCGGACCGTCGAAGCCGAGCGCCGCCGCCGTCGCATCGCGATCGAGCGGGAAGCCGGTGCCGGCCAGCGCCGCGGAACCGAGCGGGCACAGGTTCATCCGCGCGCGGGCATCGCGAAGCCGCGAGCGATCGCGCGCGAACATCTCGAAATAGGCCATCAGATGATGGCCGAGCGTCACCGGCTGGGCGCTCTGGAGATGGGTGAAACCCGGCATCACACTTTCGGCATGTTCCTCGGCGCGCGCGAGCAAGACGTCCTGGAGCCCGCCCAAGGCCGCCTCGGCCTGGTCGATCGCGTCGCGCACCCAGAGGCGGAAATCGGTCGCCACCTGGTCGTTGCGCGAGCGCGCGGTGTGGAGCCGGCCCGCCGAGGGGCCGATCCGGTCCGCCAGCCGCGCCTCGGCGAGCATGTGGATGTCTTCGAGCGCGAGATCGTCGGGGACGCCCTCGGCCTCGAACTCGGCGGCGACCTGCGCGAGTCCCTCGGCGATGCGCGCGGCGTCCTCGGCCGAGACGATGCCCTGCTTGCCCAGCATCGCGGCATGCGCCTGCGACCCGCGGAGGTCCTGCCGCCACATTCGCTTGTCGAAGGGAATCGAGGCGTTTATCTCACGCATGACCGCAGACGGGCCTTCGGCGAAACGCCCACCCCACATGGCATTGGAGCTGTCCTTGCGCCCAACGATTGCGCTTCTCCTTCTCGCAGCGAGCCTGATCGGCGGCTGCGATAGGCAATCCGGGCAGCCGCAGCAAGCGAACGCCGCGAATGTCGCCGACGAAGCCGTGCCGGCGAAGCTCGACAAGCTCGACCGCAGCCACAAGGGCGAGGCCGCGCCGACCTTCGCCTTCACCGATCCCAAGGGCAGGAAAGCCACGCTCGCCGATTTTCGCGGCAAGCCGGTGCTGCTCAATCTCTGGGCGACCTGGTGCGCGCCGTGCGTGAAGGAAATGCCGACGCTCGACGCGCTGGCGGTACGCGAGGGCGAGAGACTGCAGGTGCTGACGATCAGCCAGGACTTCGAGGCGGCGAAGATCGCACCCTTCTTCGAAAAGGCGAAGTTCCGGAAGCTGCAGGCGTGGCACGACCCCGAAACGGCGTTCAGCCTGCAGATGGGGGTCAATCTGCCGACCACGATCCTCTACGATTCGAACGGACGCGAAATCTGGCGGATGCTGGGCGATACCGATTGGGTCGGCGGGCCGGCGGCGAAGCTGATCGCCGAAGCGAGCTGAGCGGCATCAGATTCCCTCCCTGCAAGGGAGGGGTTAGGGGTGGGTAAGGAAAGGCCGGGCTCGATGCCCGGCCTTTCCTTCTTTTCCCGAGCCGTTCGATGGGCTCGCTACGCTCGCACCCACCCCCCGCCCCTCCCTTGCAGGGAGGGGAGTTTCGCGGTTGAATGTCGATGCGGCCCTACGCAGCCTCGTGCTTGTCGCGCCGCCGTTTGCCGAACAGCATGCCGCGCTCGAGCCGCGTGCAGAGTGCGGCATAATAAGCGCGCAGGAACGCCAGTTCGTCGCCATCGGGGCCGATCCAGCCGATCCGCGTCCGGATCGTGCGCGCGACGACGATCATCGCGAGCTCGTCCTGCCGGCGCAGCACTTCCTCGAGTTTCTGGAGCTCGAATTCGCCATAGGCCACGAGCTGCTGGTCGGTGAACGCATAGCGATCGAGCGCCTCGTGACCGACCACGCTGGCGCCGAGCTGCCGCCGCGGGAGGCGCACCACCCAGGTTCCGGCGATCAGATCGCCGACGCGCATGTGATCGCGATTGAACAACGGAAACAGCAGGAATCCGCCGCTCCACAACAGCCCCGCGGCCGACATCGCGAAATCCGCGAGGCCCTGGCTGCTCTCGTAGGCGAGGAAGGAAAGCGGCAGGAAGAATTCGAGCTCGCGCATGGCATTGCGCGCGACGACCGCGTGCCCGGAAAGCCGCCGCCCGTCGCGCGCGACCACGCGCAGCTTCATGACTCGCTTGCCGATCGTCGCCGATCGCGTGCCGAGCTCGAACGCAGTGAAATAGAAATTGCGCAGCACGAAGAAGCCGAGCAGCCAGATCGCCGCGACTGCCTGGAGCGCGACCGGCCCGCTGCTCGCGGCGCCGATGAGCATGAAGATCGCGACGAGCGTGAACGCCAGCAACACGCCGCCGATGATCAGCAAGTCGAGCACGAAAGCCCCGGCGCGTTCGCCGACGCTGCCGAGATGGAGGCCCAGGTCGACGCCTTCGGGCGTCACGAATTCGCGCAGGTCGCTCCGGGCGGCGGGGGCGTGGCGATCAGCCATCCAGGTCCTCGCGAACCGGCATGAGGTAGAAATAGAGGAGCCAGCCGAGCAGGGCCACGCCACCGATCGCGGCGCGGGCGGCGTCATTCTGCACCACCTGCCGGCCGACGCCCTCGAGCATGCCGGCGACGCCCAGCATCACCACCACGCCGAGCATCGCGATCGCCGCGGTGCGGCCCGCGGAGACCGCGGCGTCGCCGCGTGATGCCCGGCCGGGAAAGGCCACCGCCATGCCGATGTGAAGCCCCGCGGCGCCGGCGAGCGCGATCGCGAACAATTCGGTCGTGCCGTGGATCGAGAGCCAGGCCACGGCCTGGAGACCGAGCCCCTTGGACACGTGGATCGCGAGGAAGGCGCCGAGGATGCAGCCATTGTAGAGCAGCAGCAGCACCGTCGGCACGCCGAACGCGAAGCCCAGTGCGAAGCACATCAGCGAGATCTGCGCATTGTGGGTGAACAGCATCGCCGCGAACAAGGCGAGCGGCCCCTCCGAATGATAGAGGACCGCGCGCAGTTCGTCGGGCGAGGCCTGGGGGCCGCGCCCGCCCGCCAGATCCTCGGGCACGATCGCGTAGAACCAGGCCGGATCGCGGATCACCATCAGATAGGCGGCAAGCGCGCCGACGAGCATCAGCAGCACCGCCACCAGCGTCTCGCGCCCGATCGCGCGGATCGCTTTGGGCCAGGCGTGCGCGAAGAACCCGCTGATCCGGTGCCACAAGGGCGGCTGGACGCCGTAGAGGATGAAATACGCGCGCGTCGCGAGCGATTCGAGATAGGCGACGAGATTGGCATCGAGCGACGTTTCGCGCGCGACCGAGAGCGACGACAATGTCGCGCGATAGAGAACAGGAAGCTCAAACAGATCCTCATCGCTGAGCAAAGGCGCCCGACCCCGCTCGACTCGGTCGATCAGCGCCTCGAGCCGATCCCAGTCGTGCTCGCGCGCGGCGCGAAAACGGCCGCTGCTCAGGTCCGACGCGCTCACAGCAAATTCCTTCGCTTGAAGTCGAGATACTGGCGCACCAGTGCCGGCCCGACGGCGTCGTGTGCCGCCTCGAGCACATGGATGCCGAGGTGGCGCAGGCGCGACACCACGATCCTGCGCTCGCGAAGCATCGCCGCGGCGGCCACTGCGCGCGACACATCGTCGATCTCGTGCGGCTCGGCCGCGGCGATTCCCTCCAGCTCGGCGTCCTCGAGGACCACGAACAGCACGAGATGCCGCTTCATCAGGCTCGCGGCCGCGCGGATCATCATCTCGGCACCCGCCTGATCGGTGAATTCGGTGAAGACGATCACGAGCGAGCGCCGCGTCAGATCGCCCGCGAGCGTCGCCAGCGCCAGCGTGAAGTTGGTCTCGGCGGTGCTGTAGTCGAGCTCGCCCGCGAGCCGCTGCATCAGCGGAAAGGCGCGCGTTCCCGAAACCGTGCCCGAGGTGATACGCGGCTTGGAATCGAACCCGAACAGCCCCACCCGATCGCCGAGCTTGAGCGCCGAATAGGCCGCGAGCAAAGCCGCGCTGATCGCGCGATCGATCCGCGGAAGCCCGGCCACCGGTTCGCACATCGCCCGGCCCGCATCGATCGCGAACACCACCTGGTTATTGCGCTCGATGCGATTCTCGCGGGCGAGCAGTTTGAGATGGCGGGCGCTCTGGTTCCAGTCGATCGTGCGCCGCTCCATGCCCGAGCGCCACTCGGCCAGTGCGTCGAACTCGCTCCCCTCGCCGCGGTCGATCCGCACCATCTCGCCCACCTGCGCGTCACGCAGCAGCATCGCCGCCGCAGCGCGCACCGGCCGGATGTCGGGCGTGATCACCACATTGCGACCGAGCGTTTCGACACGCTGGCGCCAGACGAGTCCGAGCGGCCCGGTCCAGCGCAGCCATAATTGCCGAAGTCCGTCCGATCCCCGCCGGACGGGGGTGAAGGCGATCAGGGCAGTCCGCTCGTCGGGGCCGAGGCGGACGCGATCATCGGCGAGCGGGACGAGACGCGGCCCGGTGGCGATCGCGAACTCGAGCGCGAGCGGCGAATCCCCGCTGCGATCGACCGTGATCTCGACGACCAATGGCGCACCGATCTCGACGGCGCCCGGAAACTGGAGCTGAAAATCGGGCGACGCCGGAACGAACAGCGCATCGAGCCCGATCAAAGTGAGCGCAAGCGGCACCCAGACCAGCCCGATGAACCACAAATGCGGAACGATCACGCCCAGCAGCAATGCCAGCGGCGCGCCGGCCGCCAGCAGCAGCACGCTTCGCCGCGTGGGGCGTATCAACGCGGCGCCTCGACCTGCTCGACGAGCGCCGCGACCACGGCGTCGACCGAGCGCCCGTCGATCTCCGCCGCGGGAGACAGCAAAACGCGGTGCCGCAGTGCCGCCGGCGCGAGACGTTTCACGTCGTCGGGCAGCACGAAGTCGCGGCCGTCGAGCGCGGCATAGGCACGCGCGGCTGCGGCGAGCGTCGCGGCGGCGCGCGGCGATGCGCCGAGCTGGAGATCGCCGGTATTGCGCGTCGCGCGGACGAGGCGAACGACATAATCGACGATTTCGTCGGCGAGGCGATTGACCGAGACGGCGTCGGCGGCGGCGCGGATCGTCGCGGCATCGGCGACACGCGTCACGCCCCAATCCTCGGGGTGGGGCGTGCCGAAGCGATTGCCCATCGCCGCGACCATCCGCCGTTCCTCCTCGTCCGAGGGGTAGCCGACGACATATTTGAACAGGAAGCGATCGAGCTGCGCCTCGGGAAGCGGATAGACGCCCTGATTCTCGATCGGGTTCTGCGTGGCGACGACCATGAAGCGATCGCTCAGCCGATGGTCGACGCCGTCGATCGTGACGGTGCGCTCCTGCATCGCCTCGAGCAAGGCCGCCTGCGTCTTGGGCGGCGTGCGGTTGATCTCGTCGGCGAGCAGCAGCTCGGTGAAGATCGGCCCCCGGGTGAGCGTGAAGGACGAGGTCTGGAAGTTGAACAGGTTCGAGCCGAGGATGTCGCCCGGCAGCAGGTCCGGCGTGAACTGGATGCGGCCGTAATCGAGCCCGGCGGCGCGGGCGAAGCATTGCGCGAGGAAGGTCTTGGCGGTCCCCGGCGGGCCTTCGAGCAGGATGTGGCCCGAGGCGAACAATGCGACGAGCATCAGCTCGACGGCATCGTCGAGGCCGACCACGCCCTTGCCCACTTCGCTGCGGATCGCCTGGCCGAGCGCCTTCACTTCATCGATGTTCACGCGTCACGGTCCTCTTCCACTGATAGAGATCGCGCGCTGCATCGAGCAGGCGACGCGTGTCTGGGGCGTCGGCGGCGCGGGCCGCCATGTGCGAAAAGGGCTCGCCGTCGGGATCGAGCCGATCGAGATAGCGGTCGAGCGCGTCGCCGCTCAGCCCGGCCGGCGCGCCGGTGCTCGCGGCGGCCGTCTCGCGCATCAGCGCCGCATAGCGCGCGCCGGTGCGGTGGCGACGTCGCGCGAGGCGGAGCAGGGCCGCGCCGTTGTCGGCGAGCGCGCCCTTGCCGAACGCCACGCCGCGTTTCGGCAAGGCGGTGGGCCCGAAGCGCAGCATCGCGTGCCAGCCGGCGAGCAACGCCGCGACCAGCACGCACAAGGTGAGCGGCAGGAACGGCGCTTCGAATGCGAGCTTGAGCAGATTGGGATTGCGGCCGAAGCCGTGGAGCGTGAGATCGAAGGCGACCCCGCCGCCCGCGCCGATTTCGTCGAGGATATCCATAGCCCGCTCGGCGCCTTCGCGCGTGGCGAGCCCCTGATTGTCGAACAGATCGGGGTCCGCGACGATCGTGAGCAAGCTGTCCTCGACGGTGGCCGCGAGCGCGGCGCCGTCCGGCGCGGCGTAGATCGTTTCGAGGCCGGCGCCCGAGATCGTGCGCAGGGCCTCTCCTGGAGGCGAACCCACCGTCACTTCTCTCACTTCCGAGAGCGGCAGCGCCGCCATGCTCCCGGGAATGACGCCGGTGGTGCGCACCCAATTGGGCTTGCCGGGAAGCGGGACGGCGATCCATTTGGGCAGGATCACCAGCGTCGGCACGCCTTCCCCTTCGCGACGATCGAGGATGGCCTTGATCGCCGCCGGCTTGGTCCCCGGGCCCGGAGTCAGCACCAGCAGGACATCGTCCCCCAGATCGGCCTCGCGTCGCACCATGCGCACATTGCCCCGCGTCTGCTTGACCAGATCGGCCAGCCCGGCGAACCCGACCGCCGAAGTCGAGAGTGCGTGCGTGCCGCCATTCTGCGCGGGCCGCAATTCGTCGGCATAAGCGAACAGCAGCAGGAACGAGACGAAGCCGACGATCGCCATTGCGACGAGAATGAGCACCGCGCGCATCGTGAAGGCCGGGGCCGATGCGCCGCTCATTTCCACGATCCCGGCAGCGCGAACGCGCCATAGGCCGCGCGGGCTTCCTCCCAATCGCTGCGCGCGAGGCTGCGCCCGCCGAACAGGCTCCGCTCGACCGGCATGGCGAGCGCCACGAAAGCGGCGCGGACGCGCTCGGGCAGTCCCGCCATCGCGCCGATCTCGCGACTAGTCAGTGCGGGGCGCAGCAGCCGCGGACGATTGCGGGCAATGTCCTCCAGGCCGCGATGCAGCAGCAGCCGCGCCGCTTCCTCGTAGCGTTCCTCGGCAGCCATGGCGTCCGCTTCGGCGAGCAATGCGCGCGCCACTTTCTCTTCGGGACGCCAAAGGGCGACTTCGCTTTCGGGCGCGGCGTGCGCATCCGCCTGGCCGCGCTTGTGCAGCAGGCTCCGCACGATGAGCCACAGGATCGTCGCCGCGCCCAATGCGACCAACGTCCAGAAGATCCAGGTCATATGCGGGCCGAGCGGCTCGAGCACCCGCCCGAGCCAGCGCAGCCAGGGGGGTATCTCGGCGGGCTGGGTCGCGGGCAGCTCGAACTGGATGTCGGTTCGCGCACGCAGCTTCGCATGCGCCGCCGCGATCGATTCCGACGCGGACCCTTCCGCCATTGCAGTGACTGCCCCCACGATGCGGAGGCTAACCGATCCTCCCGGGCCTGAAAAGCCATTCAGGCTGGACTTGGGCCATAGTTTCGGTTCACTTTGCCGAACGGCGAGTTCGATCGCCGGAACAGGGGGAATTATGGCCGAGGTCGGAGAAGGGCAGTACGAAATCGCCAGCGTCATCTCGCGATCGATCGCGACGATCGGTTCCAATCTTGCGCTGTTCGCCGGGCTGGCGCTGATCCTGGCGGGCATACCCGCCTTTGCGCTGAATGCGTGGCAGGCTAGCGTCAACGTCAATTTCGCGACGGGTCAGCCCGATCTCGGCACGATCTTCAGCCCGGCCTATCTCGGGCCGATCTTTGCCGGCTGGATCGTCGCCGTCGTCACCGGCGCCGTGCTCCAGGCGGCGCTCACCCGCGCTACCGTTCTGCATCTTTCCGGTGAGAAGCCGACTTTCGCGCAGTGCCTGTCCGTCGGCCTGGCGATGATCCTGCCGATGATCGGGATCGGCATCCTGCTGTCGTTGGGCGTCGGCTTCGCGATGCTGCTGTTGATCGTTCCGGGCATCATCCTGTGGCTCTGCTGGTCCGTGGTGGTGCCGGTATATGTTCAGGAAAAGGTCGGCGTGTTCGAAGCTTTCGGGCGCAGCCTCGATCTCACCCGCGGCGCGCGCTGGCGGATCTTCCTGACGATGCTGCTGGTCGTCGTCGGGCTGTGGCTGCTCAGCATTCCGGCGGGCATCCTGTCCGTCGCAGTCGCCGCGAGCGGCTCGATCATCGTCACTGCACTGGTCACCTCGGTGATCAGCGCATTGGGCAGCATGGTGATGGTGACGGTGCAGTCGTGCATCTATGTCGAACTGCGCAACGTCAAGGAAGGCGTGGCGCCGGCGGATCTCGAGGCGATCTTCGCCTGACGCGTCCCGTATTGGCTACCGGAGGCGGCTATGCGCCGCCTCCGGTCCTGCCTCAGACATTGACGAGCGACGACGGCCAATCGACGGGCCTGCCGCTATCCATCGCCTGCTCGCCCATCAGCGAGGCCACGCTCGCATAATAGGCCTGGCGCAGCAGGCCTGGAACCGGCGTCCCGCTGCGCACCGCCTCGCCGAACGCTTCGAACTGCAGCATCGTCTCGTCATATTCGCCCCAGCCGAGCGACTCCCCGGGCGTGGTCACCGGCAATTCGGGAAACCATGTCGCGCCGCCGATCGGCACGGGGCGCTTGCGGCCCTCCTTCACGTCCTGCGCCATCTTGCGAAGCGCGGGCACGCCGGGCGGGTTCTCCTTGAAGATCCGGCCCAGCTCAGGTTCGATCGTGCCCTTGTTCCCCTGGATCTGCTCCTCGCACCCGTAGCGGGCGTTGTTGAGCAAGGAGCTCCAGACCAGCTTCCTGCCGTCGGTATAGTCATAGACCAGAGCGGCATGGTCATAGACCTCGCGCCCGTCCTTCCAGAAGCAGATGCTTCCCGATCCGATCACGCGGGTGGGCGCGGCGTCGAGGAACCAGTTGGCGACCTGGAGCTGGTGGGTGGCGAGCTCGGTCATCAGCCCCGCCGAGCTCTCGCGATACAATCGCCAGTTGAGCCTGCGGTCGGTGCTGTCGGCGGGGACCGGGCGGCGCCAGCTGGTGTTGCGATGCCAGCTCGCGCGGATCTGGGTGATCGTGCCGATCTCGCCGGCCTTCACTCGGCGGAGCGCGTTCAGATAGGTCGGGTTGAACATCCGTTGATGCCCGATCTGAAGCACCTTGCGGCTGTCCTGCGCGCGTTTCACCATCGCGCCGCAATCGGCGATCGTCCGCGCCATCGCCTTCTCGCACCACACGTGCAGCCCGGCGTCGAACGCGTCGAGGGCGTGACGCGCATGGACATGGAGCGGCGTCGCGATGACCACCGCGTCGAGCCCGCCGGCATCCAGCATCGCGCGATGATCGGCAAAGGCCGGAATACCCGCATCGACCAGCGCACGGCCCCGCGCCAGATGCGGTTCGTAATCGTCGCAAAGCGCCGCGACGACGCAGTTGCGGGTCTTCAGGAGGTTCCGGATCAGCGTCCGGCCGCGATCCCCCGTACCGATCACGCCGAGCCGCACGCGATCGGTCTGCGCCGGTTCCGCACCGGCGGCAAAAGCCGCCCAGGGCGCGGCTGCAGCGATTCCCGCCGATGCCTTGACCACATGGTCGAGGAACGAGCGCCGCGTGAGGTCGAAATCCTTGTCGATCATTCTGTAACGGTCCCAACTGGCGATCGGGCATCGCCGCCCTCACGCGTAAAATCAAACAGGAAGCGGCGCGCCCGCTCCTCCCGCAAGCGGGCCGCCTGCGCATCGTCGGCGACGAGCAACGCAGTGCTCATCACTTCCGCCTTCGCACCGCTGCGATCCACCGCAATCGCCGTGCGCATGCCGGTGACGATCGCCCCGTCGGTCGGCCGGATCATCGGCGCGCGATCCGGCGCGTCCGCGCCCGCGCCGACAGTGGACGAAATCGAGAGGGCCTCGTCGCTCAGCTCGAGTTCGACGAGGACGCGGCCGGGCAGCAGCGGGTGCGGGAGGGAAAACGTCCATCCCCCGCCAAGCGGATGTTCGCCGACCACCGCGATCGAGCTCTCGCCTGCGGACAGCAGGGCCGACGGGACACACGCGCTCCGCAACAGCGTGCGTGCCCGGTCCAGCGCGAAACCCTTGCCGAACCCGCCGAAGTCGAGCGCGACGGGCTGCGAGGCCCGGACGCGCGCATTCTCGCGATCGAACGAAATCGCATGCCATCCCGCCGCACCGTGACGGGCATCGGCCGCGGGATCGAACAGCCCCTGCGTCGCCGCATGGGCCGCCTCGATCTCGACCAGCGCGTCGAACAGCAGAGGATCGTCCACCGCCGCTTCCCTGCCGGCCATCAGGCATTCGTTGAGCGCGGTCGTCGCCGAGGGGCGGTGAATGGTGAGCGCGTCGTCGACAGCCTCGATCGCGCGCCGCGCGTCCGTCATCGCGTCGTCACCGAGCGCGCCGAATCCGTGGAGCTCGACTCGGGTACCCATTGCGACGAAGCGCTCGACATGCGTCGGGATCGCGGCGAGCGTCAGGCCTTCACCTCCCAGCCAGGTTCATAATCGGCCGACCACAATTTCATCCCCTCGGGGCTCGACGGCCTGCCGCTCGCTTCGTCCAGGGTCAGCACCGCGCCGGTACGATAGGCGATGTTTCCCAGATGACAGAGCGTCGTGCTGATATGCCCTTCGCGGATCGGCGAGGCGAGCGCTTTCGCCCGGCCGCGGATCACGTCGACCAGATTGCCGGCATGATAGACGTCGAGTGCGCCCTCGCCGACCGTCCCGGTGGTTTCGGAGCTGGCCGCCGCGACGACCTTCCGGATCGGCTTGCCCGCCAGATCGAACAGCTCGAACCCGTTGCGATCGACGATCGCCGACCCTTTGGTGCCCAGGAACAGCACGCCGCGGCCGCGGCCATAGCGCTCGATGCCGTTGCAGCTGTTCCCGTCCCACCGGATCGTGCGGCCGTCGGCATAGACGAGGTCGAGCGCGAGCGTGTCGTACATTTCCCAGTCGTCGCCGCGATAGAATCGCCTCGCTCCGCGCGCCGAGACGGTCTTGGGATAAGTGAGGCCCATCAGCCAGCGCGCCACGTCGAGCTCGTGCATCGCGTTGTTGCAGGTCTCGCCGGTCCCGTACTTCCAGAACCAGTGCCAGTTATAGGGCACGAGGTTCGAGCGGTAAGGCCCGCGCGGGCGTGGCCCCTGCCACAGATCCCAGTCGAGATGCGCCGGCGGGGCGATCTCCTGTCCGTGGCCGATCGAGACGCGGTTGTTCGCGTACCAGGTCTGCGCCTCGTACACTTCGCCCAGTTCCCCGGCGCGGATGAGGTCGGCGAGCTGGCGCGTTTCCTGGCTCGATCGCTGCTGGTTGCCCACCTGCAGATTGCGCTTCGTGCGCGCCTGCACGGCGATGAGCGCTTCGCCCTCGGCCGGCACCATCCCGATCGGCTTCTCCAGATAGACGTGCTTGCCGGCGTCCATCGCATCGATCGCCAGCTTGGCATGCCAATGGTCCGGCGTGGCGACGGTCACCACGTCGATCGACTTGCTCTCGAGCATCCGGCGATAGTCGTGCACCGTCTCCGGCGCGGGATTTCCCTTGGCGGTGAATTCGCCCGCGCGCTTCGCCAATATCTGCGAATCGACGTCGACCAGATGCGTGACGGCGACGTTCGGCAGCTTGGTGAACGCGCTCATATGCGCCTGCCCGCGCCCGTTCACGCCGACCACCGCCACGCGCAGGCGATCGTTGGCGCCCCTGATCTGCGCATAGCTCCGCGCGCTGATCCCCAGGCCCAATGTCGCGCCCGCGCCCTTGATCATCGTCCGCCGGTCCAGCATCGATTCCGGTCCCTTCACAATTCGCGCAGCTTGATCGAGCGGAAATCGACGTGGTTGCCATGGTCCTGCAACAGGATCGGACCCGCTTCCCCTTCGCCGAAATTCGGCCATTTCGCATATTTGCTCTCAGCGACCAGCGCACGGAATTCGGGCGATCCCCGCTCGTACTCGACCACCTTGAAGCCGTTCAGCCAATGTTCGACATGCCGGCCGCGCACGACGATGACGGCGCGGTTCCATTCGCCGGGCGGGTTGAACCTTTTGTTCGGGCTGTCCGGATCGGACAGGTTGCGCGCAGTGATCAGATCGTAGAGCGAACCGAGCGTGCGATTGCCGTCGCGGCCCATCTTGGCATCGGGATGGCGCGCATCGTCGAGCAGCTGGAACTCCAGCCCGATCGCCGAACCTTCGCCCTTCAGCAAATTCGGGTCGACGAAATATTTGATCCCGCTATTGGCGCCGGGCGTCAGCCGGAAATCGACCGACAGCTCGAAATTCCGATAGTCGCGCGTCGTGATGATGTCGCCGCCATTGGTCGATTCGGCTCCGTTCGCGCCGTCGACCGACAGGATCCCGTCGCGGATCGACCAGCCCTTCTTGGGAAAGTCCGCCGCCTTGGCGCTGCGCCAGCCGCTGGTCGTCTTGCCGTCCCACAGCAATTTCCAGCCGGCGCGCCGCTCGGCGTCGGTCAGCCGGTTGGCCAGCCAGCCCTGCTGCTCCAGCGGCGTCGCCCGCGATGCGAAGCGGGCCGGCGCGTCGGTGACGATCCGGACGTTGCGGAAACGCACTTCGGGCTGCCGGCTCGCCTCCGCGTCGGAAATGGCGTGGACCTGGAAGGCGATGAAGCCGCGCGCATCGGTATCGTCGGCGATGTCCGCCGCCGGCACGCCGTTGATGAAGGTGCGCAGGCGATTGCCGATCGCCTCGACCCGATAGTGATTCCAGTCGCCGGAACGGAAGGCGCGCCGCGCGGCCTCGTTGCGGCCGAGCGTGTAGAGCCACTGGCGGCGCTGCTCGTCATAGATGCCCGCGCTCCAGCCGCGCGGCGACGGATCGATCTCGGCCTGATAGCCGTGGACGACGCCGTCCCGATAATCGGGCCGGCTCTGGCCCCGGATCATCACGCCGGAATTGAGCACCTGATCGGTCCTGGCGTCGAATTCGAGGATGAAGTCGCCATATTGCGCGTCGGAGACCAGCCAGCTGTTCGCCTTCCCCGGCGCGGCACGCCCGACGAGCTCGCCGTTCGCCACTTCGAACCCAGCCTTGCCACCGGCCGTGTGCCAGCCCGCGAGACCTGCGCGCGGCGTTATGTCACGCCATTGCGACGGGCTTTGCGCTGCCGCCGGAACCGGTATCATGCTCAGGAGCGGCGCCGCAGCCACGGCCAGAAACGCGATTCCCCGGGCCATGCTGCTCTCCCTCATTCGCTTGCGAGAGCGGGCCACTCTCGCATGGCGTTATCGCCGTTATCACCGCAATTTGCGGCCTGTTCTGCCCCATCAGTAATTTGTGGCCTGACCACGTGCAATAGGTTGTCAGACATTTTTATCGGGGAGCGGATCCACAGCAGCGGACGCCTGCCGACACTGGGGAAATGCTCTCGCGGTCGATACTAGAATTCGGCTTCTATCCATTTTGTGGGACTTTATCTCAAATACAGAGATTGTCCGCAGCGGCACTTTGGTCATGCCACATCAACGGCAACTGTCAGACCACTATTGTCATATATAATTGGCGATGATACCTCCGGCCCGCCGACGAGAAAGACAAAAGTCGATTGTCGGCAGCGCATCGGCGATCGCCGGAGCGTCTGGGCCTATTGGGAGAGGCGATGTGAACTGCAACCGGCGCAACAAGCGTGGACTGCTGATTTCGACGAGTTTCATTGGGCTGGCGCTGGCGTCGCCCGCCTTGGGCCAAACGGCCGGGCAGGAGCCGGCGCCCGCCACCGGCCAAACCGAGAGCGCCGCCAGTCCATCCGCACCGCAGGGCGATGCCGCTCCGCAGGCCGAGGATATCGTCGTCCAGGGCTTCCGCGCATCGCTGGACAGCGCATTGAACGTGAAGCGGCAGGAAACCGCCGCGGTCGACAGCATCGTCGCCGAGGACATCGGCAAGTTTCCCGATTCCAACCTCGCCGAATCCATGCAGCGGGTTCCCGGCGTGGCGCTGTCGCGCGGCGACGGCGGCGAAGGCCGCAACATCTCGGTCCGCGGGCTCGGCGCGCAATTCACGCGCGTGCGCATCAACGGGATGGAGGGCGTCTCGCAGGTGACCGGGACCGACATCCGCGGCGGCGTGAGTACGTCGCGCTCCTTCGACTTCATCACCTTCCCGACCGAAATCTTCTCGTCGCTGACGGTGCGCAAGACGACTTCCGCCGACGTGGAGGAAGGATCGCTCGGCGCGACGGTGGACCTGCGCGCGCCCAAGCCGTTCGACCAGAAGAAGGACTTCGTCTTCTCCGCCACTGCGCGCGGCATCTACAACGACATCAGCAAGAAGGCGGACCCACGCCTGTCGGCATTGGTGTCGAAGAAGTTCGGCGACACGTTCGGCGTGCTCGGCAGCATCGCTTATTCGCGGCGGCATATCGAGGAATATGCCTATTCGGCGGTCGATATCCTGCCGACCTATGTCGCCGGCCAGTCGCAGTCGGTGCTGTTGCCGGGCCAGACGACGCCGACGTCGATCATCTTCCCGTTCTGCACCCCGATCGGCTACACCTATCAGGGCGTCGCCGTCACCAGCCCCGGCCCGAACAACACGGTCGGCAACCCGGGCGTTTCGGTCGGCGCCGACGCGAACAATTGCAGCACCGGCAATCCGCGCACCAGCACCAAGGCAGCGTACGACTATGTCATGAGCCGCACCGGCGTATCGGGGCGGCCCGGCGGCGGCGTGTTCCTTCCGCGCCTGCCCCGCCCGGTGAAGTCGAGCCAGGAGCAGGAGCGCATCGCCGGATCGCTGACGCTGCAATGGAAGCCGACCGACGACACCGACATTTCCCTCGACGGCCTCTACGCGCGGTTCAAGGTCGATCGCCTCGACACGATGCTGGACGCGCGATCGATGGGGCGCACCTTGTCGAACGGCGGCCAGCCGATGATGTCGATCAAGGAGATCGAGGTCGATGACAATGGATCGCTGATCCACGGCTTGTGGGACGGCGTCGACCTGCGTTCGGAAATGCAGAACGACAAGTTCACTTCCACCTTCCGTCAGGTCAATTTCAACTTCGATCATCGCTTCAGCGACAGCTTCCGTGCCTACGGTCTCGCCGGCATTTCCGATTCGGTGCTGCAGGACAACAAGCTGCAGGTGGCGATCGACGCCAACGACACCGACAATTTCTCGATCGACTTCCGCGACAACCCCGATATTCCGAAGCTGAGCTACGGCGTCGATCCGACCGATCCGACGCTCTTCTCGTTCGGGCCGCCGCGGCCGGATGGCAACCAGCGCGGCCAGATATCGTATTTCGACCGCCGCAATAAGATCGTCAGCAAGACGTTCGAGCTCAATACCGAATGGACGGCGACGCCCGGCTTCACCGTGCAGACCGGCGGCCAATATCGCACGGGCACCTATACCCAGCGCCAGTTCGACCTGGCACCGGTCTATCGCCTGCCACAGATCCTGCCTGCGGGCGTTTCGCTCAGCGACCTGACGTTCACCACCACGGGAGTGAACAAGAATCTCGGCGGCAACATGCAGGATTTCGCCGCGATCGACCCGGACAAGTTCCGCGCGGCGGTCAACTTCGACAGCTATCCTTTGTGCGGCATCGAATGCGGCAGCGCCTATGGCCGGGTCGAGGAGAAATACAAATCAGGCTATCTGATGGTGAAGTTCACCACCGAGGATACGCTGCCGTTCACGGTCCGCGGCGACGCCGGCGTCCGTTACGTCCATACCCAGTTGAACACGGAGGGCACGATCCCCGTCAACGCGCCGGCCGGATCGCAATATCCGACGCTCGGCGTGATAACCCCCGTCGCGCGCACCTATGAAGACTGGCTGCCGTCGGTCAACGTCGCGATCGACCTGGCTTCGAACCTGATCGGCCGCGTGTCCGTGGCGCGGGTGATGTCGCGCCCCTCCTACGGCCAGCTGATCCCGAGCGCGAGCGTCAATGCCGTCATCCGTACCGGATCGGCCAGCAATCCGTTCCTCGATCCGATCCGCGCCAACACTTTCGACGCGGCGCTCGAATGGTATTTCGCGCCCGGCTCGCTGCTGTCGGTCGCCTATTTCCACAAGAACATCGAGACCTACATCCAGAACACGAACCAGCTGGTGCCGTTCAGCGACCTCAATCTGCCGCTCTCGTTGCTCTCCGGCAGCACCGCGAGCCCGTCCGAACTGTTCAATTTCTCGCGCAGCAACAACACGCCCGGCGGCCCGCTGAGTGGAATCGAAGTGAACGTGCAATTGCCCTTCCGCTTCCTCCCGGGCTTCCTCAGCAACTTCGGCGCGCTGGCCAATTTCACGCGGGTACGGTCGAACATCAACTATATCCTGCAGACCAACCCCGTCACCGGCCAGCCGACCTTGGCGGTGACTGCCCCGCTCGTAGGCCTGTCGCCGGAGACGGCCAGCGGCACGGTCTATTATGAAGATGATCGCTTCAGCATCCGCTCGACCGTCAATTATCGTTCGGGGTATCTCACCGGCATTCCCGGCCCGGTCGACAGCGACGCCAACGGCGCGGCAAGCTCGATCTTCGTCGATGCCTCGGCCTCGTACAACATCAACAAGAACATCAAGCTCATCGCCGAAGTGCAGAATATCACGAACGAGCGGAACCGGCTCTACACCGATACGACGCGGCAGGACCCGCTATACACGGCCTATTTCGGCCGCACCTTCGCGCTGGCGCTGAACCTCCAGTTCTGACGCCATCGCGAGGCCGGCCCTTCCGACCGTCGGTTCGTGTCCGGCCGCCCGTCAGGCCAGGCTGGTCACGCGCCGCGAGCGTGGCCAGCTCAGGCCAGTGCCTTCACCGCCGCGTCCCACGCCTGCGCCTCGCCTTCGCGGCGATTGTGCACCACCGGCGCTCCGGCAGTCGCGGTCGCCGGATCCACTTCGATGCTCGCGTCGTAGAGGAAGGTCGCATTGCCGCTGATCGTCACCATGCGATCGGCGCCGGCGCGCCCGCGCACCAGCCCGCCCTTGTTGAACACGCGCACATCGGCATCGAACGGCACACGGCCGGTCAATGCCGCCGACAATATCGAGGCCGCCATCGCGCTGCCGCAGCTGTCGGTGAGCCCGACGCCGCGCTCGAAGGTCCGCACGAACAGGTCGGGCCCGCGCTGCTCGACGAACGAGACGTTGGCGCGTCCCGGGATCAGCGCCGGACCGCTCTCGCACCATTGGCCGAGCGCCACCAGCTCGACCTCGTCGATCGCGTCCACGAACGTCACCAGATGCGGGTTGGGCATCGCCACTGCAGTGAAGGCGCGATCGCTCGGCAATTGATCCAGCGCGCCGCGGATGCCGACATCGGCTAGCGCGATCGAGGCCGGCCCCACCTGGGTACGAACCGTCGCCACGCCCGGGGCCAGCCCCGCCTCGCGCGCGACGCTCGCCGAGCTGGTCTTGAGCTTCACTTCCGCCGCATCGATCCCGAACGCCTCGAACCCCGCACGCGCCACGCAGCGCAGTCCGTTGAGGCACGTCTCCGCCTCGGACCCGTCCGAATTGAACATCCGCATCCCAAAGGCGTGGCTGTCGTCACCGGCAGTCAGCAGCAGCAATCCGTCGCCGCCCACCGGACCGTTCCGATCGGCGAGCGCGCGCGCCACGCCCGCCCATTCCGCGTCGCTCAGATCGAGCGCGCGCGCGTCGACAAGGGGAAAGTCGTTCCCCGATCCATGGCATTTGACGAAGGCGAGCCGCATACCGCCCATTTAGGGTGCGGCATGCGGCATGGCTACTCCCTCACGCGGCCTGTTGCGCGCCTACCGGCCCGCCCATCGCGGTCACCAGCGCCTGATCCTTGCCGATGGTCTCGGCGAAACTCGGCCGCGCGAGGATCGCCTCGACATAGCCCGCCGTACGCGGATGCCGCTTGGGATCGACCTTCACGCCGATGCACCCCAAAGTCGCGAACGGGCTCGCCACGGCGATGTCGGCCAGCGTGATCCGGTCCTCGACGAGGAAGCCGCTCGCCGGGATCACGTTCTCCAGATAGTCGAACAGCGGGGGCAGCAGGTCGCGCTCGGCGCAATCCGCGGCCTCGTGATCGCATTCCTGCTTGAGCACGCGTGGCCGGACGAAGCGATTGCCGAAGATGGCAGTGCCCGCCGCCATGATCATCGTGTCCGCCAGCTCGTCGTACCAGATCGTCCGGGCCCGGGCCCGCGGCTCGCGCGGAATCAGGTTCGGCTCGGGATATTTGGCGTCCAGATACGCGACGATCGCGGACGAATCCGAGATCAGGAAATCCTCGTCCTTGAAGCCGGGTATCTTGCCGAACGGGCTGGCCGCCTGGAAATCGGGACCACCGCGGCCCAACCCGGCCGGCTGAAGTTCGAGCTCCAGCCCTTTTTCCGCCCCGAACACCATGCATTTGCGTACATAAGGCGAAAGTGTCGAACCAAATACGATCATCGGACATTCCCCTCCATCATGCTGCGAAACCGGCACTCCGGACCCGGGGGAACACCTGATACGCCACGACAGCGCGAATCCGCTGTGCCAAGGAGAAGCCGTTGACAGTCTTCCTGTTCCTGCTCGTCCCTGGCGTCGCCGTGGCCTTCTTCGTGGTCCTGCGGCGCCTGACGATATTGGAACAGGAGTTGCGCCGCGTCGAGTCACTCGTGACGGGGATAGAGGAGCGCGAGTCCCGTTTCGCCGCACCTGCCGCGCCGCCCCTCGCGGAGGCCGGTGTCGAAACCGTTCCCGATGCGGTCGAGCGCGCCACCGCCCGGATCGCCGCCGCCGCGCAGCGGCCGCCGGCGCAGGCGGCGCGTACCGCACCGCCGCCCCGCCCTGCGCCGCCTGCGCTCAATCTCGAATCGCTGATCGGCGGTCGCCTGCCCATCTGGATCGGCGGCGCGGCGCTGGTCCTCGCCGGCTTCTTTCTCGTGCGCTATTCGATCGAGAGCGGGCTGCTCGGTCCCGCCGTACGCACTGCGATCGCCGCCTTGTTCGGCCTGGTGCTGATCGCCGCCAGTGAGGCCGCGCGACGGTTCCCTGCAACGGCCGAGGATCCGCGCGTCGCGCAGGTGCTCGCCGGCGCCGGCGTCGCGAGCCTGTACGGCACGCTCTACATGGCGGCCGCGCTCTACCATCTGATCGCGCCGCTCACTGCCTTCGTCGCCGTCGTCCTCGTCACCGCCGCGGCGATGGGGCTGGCCCTGCGCCACGGCCCGCCCACCGCGGTGATGGCGCTGATCGGCGGCTTCGTCGCGCCTTTGGTGGCCGGGTTCGACGCCGCGGGCATCGGGCCGCTGCTCGTCTATCTCGCTTTGTTCATCGCCGCCTTGTTCGGGCTGGCGATCCATCGCGGCTGGGGCTGGCTCGCGCTCGCCGCCAGCATCGCCGGGTTCGGCTGGATCAACTTCCTCATCGCCGCGCTGCACGGGCGTGACCAGGATCTATCTGCTGTCGGCGCCTTCACTATGTTGCTCGCCGCCTGCGCCAGCGCTGCCTTGCCCGCCACCGGAACGCGCAATCCCTGGCTGCGGCTCGCCCCGCTCGTCGCCGGCTTCGTCCAGTTGCTCGCGCTCGCGCCCTCGCTCGAATTCAGCGCGCTCGCCTGGAGCTTCTATCTGGTCCTCGCCGCCGCGGCCTTGTTCCTGTCGTGGCGCCAATCGCTTTATCTGCCCGCCGCGTTCGCAGCGCTCGGGTTCTTGCTGGTGCTCGAGGGGCTCGCCTTGCTTCAGCCCGAACGCAGCGCGACGCCGCTCGCCGCGATCGTCGCGACTCTGTTGTTCGCGGTGCCCGGCCATCTGCTCGCGAACCGGGACCGCGGCTGGGCCGCGCTCGCGCTCGGCGGCACCGCGGGACCACTACTCGTCGCGCATGGCTGCGCGCCGTCGCTGTTCGCACCGGTCGGATGGGGTACGCTCGAATTGCTCGCCGCCATCGCCTGTGCGCACATGGCGTGGCGGCGCAAGAGCGAGAAGGACGATATCGTCCTCACCGCCGCCAGCCTGCTCGCCGGCTTGCTCGCGGCGCTGGGGCTTGCGCAGTTCGTGCCGGATGCGTGGCTCGGGCTCCCACTCACCCTCGTGCTGGTAGGCCTCGCCGGCTGGGCGCGCGCCGCGCGTGCACCTGCATTGTTCGCGCTTCCGGCACTGCCCTATCTCGCCGCCTTGCTCGCCGGCATAGTGCCGCTGATGGGATTGGCCGATCTGATCTCGGCATCTCTGGGCGGCGATCGCTTGCCGTTGCTCCGCATCCCGGCATTGCCCGACCTGTTCCGCACGCTCGCGTTGCCGACCATCGCCCTGCTCGCGATCCTGCTCGATGCGCGCCAGCTCGGCCGCGCGCGCCGCTTCGTCGGCAGCGTCGCGATCGGCGTCGGCATCCTGCTGCTCTATGTGCTCGCCAAGCAGCCGCTGGCGATCGCCACGCCGGAACGCTTCGTGGCGATCGGCTTCGTCGAGCGCGCGCTGCTGACACAGGCCTGCCTCGCCGCGGGATGGTATCTGCTCCGCAGCCGCCGCTTTCCTTCGCTCGCGATGATCCTGCTGGGCCTCGGGCTGCTGCGCCTCGCCTGGTTCGACCTGCTGATCTTCAATCCCGCGATCGAGGCGCAGGCGGTAGGCGCTATCCCGCTGTTCAACGCCGCGGTGCTCCACGCCGCGCTCGCCGCCTTCTGGCTGTGGACGCTGTCCGACAAGCAGCCGTGGCGCACGGGCGCCGCCCTGCTGACCATCGTCGCAGCGCTCGCTCTGGTCCGTCAGGCGACGCATGGCAGCCTGCTCACCGGGCCGGTCACCACACTCGAGAATGGCGGCTATTCGGCCGCCTTGCTCGGCGTCGCATTGTTCTGGCTGTGGCGTGGCATCACCGCCGAAGTCCATGATCTCCGCATCGCCGGGCTCGCCTTGCTGACCCTGGTCACGTTCAAGGTCTTCCTTGTCGATGCCGCCGCGCTCGACGGGGTGCTGCGCATCCTGTCCTTCCTAGCACTCGGGGTCGCGCTGATCGGGATAAGCTGGGCCTATAGCCGCTTTCTCGCGCGCCCAGCGCCGTCCGACGAAGCAGCACCGCAAGCGGTGGCCGAGGGCTGAGCCGTCACGGAAGCCGATAGTGATCGGCGACTCGATCGAGCGCGAAACCGAGCACCAGCTTGCCGGCGCGGCTCGGCCAGCCGAGCGATTTCTCCGCCGCGGCCAATCCCTCGCCCGCACACACCACGCGCCACAGCACATCCGAAAGTCCCGGGCCGGCCGCCGTCACCGCTTCGGTGAAACGCCGCTTCGCCGCGATCTGCGCGAGTGTCGGATCCAGCGCTTCGGGAGGACCGCGTCGCCCGCCGGCACGCGGGCTCGCATCCCAGCGCATCGTCACGCGCGGCCCCAGAGCGGCAGTCTCGTAATCGGCGCGCAGCCGCTCGCCCGCCTCGAATTGCCGCGCGTCGATGCGGCCGCGCGACCGCAGCCATGTCAGCGGCGATTCGGCGAGATTCACTGTCACCCGCCGGCCCGTCCGCCGCGCCGCGACGCTCGCGACGCCCAAGCCGTCGATATTCCGCTCTGCCAGCTTGCGCATTTCGATCTCCTTTTGTTCCGATTCGTTTCTCTTGCCACGGAGTCCTGTTTGTAGGAAAGAGAAAAAACCAAATCGGTTAGGAGTTGCGCAGATGATCACGGCAATCCGCGAGGTGCGGCGCGCCAAGGGACTTACCTTGGAAGAAGTCGCCCGGCGCTGCGTCCCGCCCACCACCGCGCAGACGATCGGCCGGCTCGAAACCGGTACGCGAACCGTCTCGGTCGGCTGGCTCAATCGCATCGCCGACGCGCTCGGAGTGGATTCGGCAGATCTGGTCCGCCTGCCCGATCGTCCCGAGATCGCCGTCGCCGCGGTGCTCGACGGCAGCGGCGCGCAGGCGCCGCGCCGCGCCGCATCGGTGGTGCCGCCGCGCGGCGAGGCGGGGATGGTCGCAGTCACCGTCGGCGGAGGCATCGGCGATTATCGTGCGGGCGACGAGATCTGGTGCGATCGGCTGGCGCCGGAGGCCTATACCCGCGCGCTCAACCGCGACGTGCTCGTGCCCCGTCCCGCGGGACGCTTCCTGTTCGGCCGGCTGATCGGGCGCGAAGGCGACAAGCTCCACTTGCTGCCCCTGGGCGCCGGCGCGCGCCAGCAGGTGGTCTCCGATCCGCCATGGATCGCCTGTGCGGTGCGGCTCGTCCGCGCGCTCTAGAGAGCACCGCTTCCCCCTTGCCGAGCGCCCCGCAGAGGCGCACTCTGCGGAGCAGAAAAGGGCAAATGCAGGAGGGGACTGCGATGATCAAAACAGCGATGACGATCGCCGCCGCGATGACGTTCGCCGCGCCGGCGCTGGCCGAGGATTGGGACTTCGTCCTCGTCAACAACACCGGCAAGCCGATCAAGAGCGTCGAGATCTCGGCCGGCGGCGCGGGCACCTGGGTCGCCAACAAGGTCGATCCCGAGATGAAGCGCGAAGGCGTAACCGGGCCGGGCAAACGGATGACCGTGCATTTCGACAAGGGCTCCGGCTGCAAATACGACATCAAGGCGACCTTCGCCGACGATACCAGCGCGGTCTGGTCGGGTATCAACGTCTGCGACAACGCCTATGTCACGGTGAACTACGCCAACGGCACGCCGACCTACAAAGCGAGCTGAGCCTTCGCGATCGGCGGGAAGTGGCCGTTGGCGAAGCGGCGGCGATCACGCGATTTTCAGCGGCTTGCCCGGATGGGATCGGAACTGCCTCGACGCCCCGGTCCGGCGTGAAAACCAAAGCTCAACGGCCCGACGAGCGTCCCACCCGCCGCCAAGAGCACGGGAAGCGATGGCGACGCGCGTGGCAGCCGTCCTTGCCTGAACGCCGGCATCGCGCGTTTCGAGTAGGCGCCGGTCCGATCGAGGATCCGCTCGAGAACGTCGAAGGACGCTGGACATTGCAGATACTGCTTCGTCTCGGCGCGGGCGAGCATCGCTTCTCGGATCCGAGGGCGGCGATTCCCCGGATCAGCACCAATATATTGACCGACCGGCTTCGCGCTCTGGAAAGCGGGGAGCTCGTCGAGCAGCACCATCTACAGCCGCCGCATGCCAGCCAGGTCTATCTGCTCGCCCGATCTGGCCACCGGCCTGAGGCCGGCACTGGACGCCCTTGCGCGCTGGCGTGCGGAAACGCGCAATGCGTCCCTTCAAAACGCTGGTCGATCAGGCGCCCCGAACATGGCGCAATCACGATGAAGCTGAAGGAAACCGCGCGTGGGGTCTGAAGGGAAGACGATCACTGCGGATCGGCAGGCTTTGGCGGAGAGGGCAAGGACGAAGATGCCGGTTCTTTTCGGAAAATTGCGAAAGTTCGCGCTTTTGCTTCCGCAATCAGCGGGTTGAACTCGCCTTTCCCCGCAGCGAATATCGCTGGAAGGATAGCCGCAATCAGCGCCAAGTCGGGGCGATGGTCCTGCTTGTCCAGAACGAGCAATAGCGAATCCAAGGGTGTCGCCTCGAGCAGCTGCCGCGCCTGAGCGAAAGAAACGACGTCATCGTTTCGACCGTAGATCAGCACGATCGGCGTGGTGAGCCGGCGTGCGGTATCTAAATTGGAATATCGATCGGCGAGGAAGCCCCGCAGCAATTTGGGCGCGACGGAGCGAAGGTCAGGGAAGGCGCCGAGCGCAATTATGCCGTCCGCAGGCACTTCCGCGGCGACATTCATGGCCACGGCGGCGCCGAGCGAATGGCCAACGAGATATACTTTCCCTTCCGGATGCAGGCCCCGCGCCAGCGTAATAAACGCGAGGCCGTCGCGGGTGAGTCCCGCCTCATCCGGCGAGCCTGGATTGCCCCCATAGCCCCGATAGGAAGCGATCAGCAGCGGATAGCCGGCGAGGGCGAATGGTTCGGCATAATGTGCGGCATCCATCTGATCGCCGGACCGGCCCTGGAAGAAGAGCAGGAGCGGCAGCTCGGCACGCCCTCTCCAGTAAAGTCCCTTCAGCACCAGACCGTCGGAGGTCCGCACGGTCTTTGGTTCGGGCGCCTGTTCCTGCCACGCCTTCGGTGCAGGCGGATGGCTGCGCGGCGCATATAATTGCGCGCGCGCGCCATGTGCGCAGCCGAACACCAGCATGATCGCCAGCATTGCCGGCATCCACGACCGCCCCGGCATACTCCGCGTCAAAATCGCACGAGCAGGCCGAGCATGGCCTGATTGCGCGTGCCATCGAGATGCTGGAACGATGCGCGCAACGCCGTATTCTCGCCGGTCCGAAACTCGGCGCCGCCGGTCAGGACGAAGCTTTGGTTCCACGCGTCAAATTCAGCGGTGCCCGGCGGAACGTCGAGGTTGTAGCGATGCCCGCCATAACCGCCGCCGGCATAGAGCAGCAATTCCGGGGTGGCGGCGTAGCCCAGTCGCGCGACGGCGCTATATCCCCAGCGCGGCTTGATGGCAAAGCGTTGGCCTCCGGCGATCGTCGATGGCGTGCTGCCGCCAAACTGTACCGCACCTTCCACACCCGCGATCATCCGGCCGCCGACCGCCACGTCATAGCCCGCAAACAGGGCGCCTCCGACACCCCATTTGGTTACGTTGCGGTCGATGGAGCCGTGCGGACCAGTCTCCGTCACAATAAAGTGATGATCGGTCGCGCCCGCCTCCGCACCCAAGTGAGGCCCACTGAACTGCTCGGCGTCATCCGAACCCTGCGCCTGGCATTCGACTGCGGGCACAAGCAATATGGCGGCGAACGGCATTAAAAAGCGCATCGTCTTTCCCCCTGTGAATTACGCGGCATCGGCATGCCGCACCAGAATCGAGGCATTGAGGCCGCCGAAGGCGAATGAATTGGAGATCATGTGCGCCAGTGTCGCACTGCGCCCGAAATTGGGGACGCAGTCGATCGGGCAGTCGGGATCGCGCGTGAGAAAATTGGCGGTTGGCGGGATGAATTGCGCGCCAAGTGCACTCAGTGTCACTGCCAATTCCAGCGCGGCCGACGCGCCGAGTGCATGGCCGAGCGTTGACTTGGTGGCAGTGACCGGCAGCGTCGTGGCGCGGTCCCCGAATACTTCCGCGATTGCCTCGCATTCGGAGCGATCATTGGCTTGAGTGCCGGTGCCGTGTGCGTTGATCGCGTCGACTGCGCTCGCCGCCAGTTCGGCGTCAGCGAGCGCTAACCGCATGGCGCGCGCCATACCTCCTGCGTCTGGCGAGGTGATCGAACCGGCGTCCGAGCAGGCCCCGAAGCCGATGATTTCTCCCAATACCGTGGCGCCGCGGGCCAGTGCGGCGTCACGCTCTTCGAGCATTAGCATTGCCGCGCCTTCCGCCAGAACGAGACCGCCGCGTTCGCGAGAGAAGGGGCGACAGGTGTCCTCGGCGACGATATGAAGGGCCTGCCAGGCTGCGAGGCATCCCGGCGCGAGGCACGCCTCGCTGCCGCCGGTTATTGCCGCATCCGCCAAGCCGGTGCGAACAAGCTGAAATGCCTGACCGATCGCATGAGCGGCAGAAGCGCAGGCACTGGCGACGGTGTAAACGACGCCCTTGATACCGTGCTCGATTGCGATCTGGCTCGCCACCGCACTGAACATGCTGCGCGGCACAGTAAGCGGATGAAGGCGCGGACTGCCGCTCGTATATAGTTTCCGCGATGCCTCTTCCTGTGTGACCTGGCTGCCCGCGCCCGTACCGACGACGCAAGCAAAGCGCTCCGGAACGATGTCGTCCGGCGCGACGCGGGCTGCCAGCAGCGCCTCCCGGGACGCGGCGAGGGCATATTGTGCGACTGGATCGAGCATCGCGAGCCGCTCGCGCGTGAACCGACCTGCGGGATCGAAGTCGCGGACCTGGCCGACCGGGCGCGTAAAACCGGAAAGCTCAGGCTGCGTCGGAGGAGCGAAGCGCGATTCGCCAGCGGCAACGGCGCGCCAGGTCTCGGTCATGCTGTTGCCAAGACAACTGACCGCACCCATGCCTGTGACGACGACTCGCTTCAAGCCGCGCGACCCTTTGCCGCTTGCGCGGCGACCACCATCGCGATCAGGTCGCCGACGGTGCCTTCCTGTCCTTGGTCCCGCGCGAAATCATTGATGTTGAATGGCAGCTCGACGTTGAACCTTTCCTCGATCTCGAAAATCACTTCGACCAGGCTGAGCGAATCGAGCGCCAAGGCCGATAGCTGCGTGTCGGGCGTGACCACGATTTCCTCACCGATCGAGCGCGCAAGAACCTCAGCGATAATCGAATACGCTTGCTCGACTTCAGGCATCGTTCTTCCCCCCTATGCCGCCATGGTTCCCGTTCCGCCGCTCGGCACAAGTCGGCCGCCCACAAGTTCGTAAACCGTTGCGCAGCGTGCGATTACGCGCGGATCGTGAGTAGCAATGAGCTTGGTCGCGGGAATCTCCGCGAGCCGCAGCAACAGCATGTCGACCGTCTCGGAGTCGAGGTTCGAAGTGACTTCGTCGAGCAGCAGCAGCGAGGCGTCGCGATAGAGCGCCCGGGCGAGCATCAGACGGCGGCGCTGCCCGCTCGACAGGACGCCATTCTCCTCGCTCACCATCGTCTCGGCGCAGCGCGGAAGGGCGTTGACCACTTCGTCGAGGCTGCTCAGACGCAGCGCATCATCCACGCGGGCCATGTCGGGCGCCGGTGAGAAGCAGGTGACATTCTCGATCACCGTGCCGCGAAGCAACTTGTCCGAGCCGAGCAGCAGGCCGATATTGTCGCGATAGGGCGCCAGTCCCCAAGCAGCGAGTGGAATGCCGTCGACCAGATGCTGGCCCTCACTCGGGGAGTACAGCCCCGCGAGTAGCTTGAGCAATGTGGTCTTTCCCGACCCCGAAGCGCCGACGATGGCGATCATCGACATGTCGCGCAGCGGAATCGTCAGAGAGAGATCGGAGAGGATCGGCTTGTCGGCGAAGCCAGCGCGAAAAGTGACGCCGGAGAGCGTCACCGAGGTACGGATGCGACGATCCATTGCCCGGCCGGCCGCCTCGACATTCTGTTCGAGAAAGTCGCTCAGACGGCCCATGTTGTTGGCCAGCATCGCGACGTCGTTCATCACCTTCACCAGCTTGTCGATCCGGTCGAAAAACATCCCGCGATAGGTGAAGAAGGCATAGAGCATGCCCACCGTCACCGATTGCGTGAGTACCGCGAGCACACCGAAATAAAGCACCAACGCGGTGCCGAGCGCAGTCACGATTTCGACGAGCAGCACCGCGTTGGCTTCGATCAGCCCTACGCGGAAGCCGGCATTGACCGCGCGCACGAGGCTGTCGTTCCAACGGGCATTGGTATTGACAGTGGCGTTGGCGGTCTTGAGTGCGGCGGCGGCGCGCAGATTGTCGATCAGCCGCGAACGCTCCTCGGACTTGGCCCTTAATGCCACCGCGCCTTCGCGCCGCATGGCCGGGTAGAGCAGCAGACGGATAGCAATTACGGCGAGGAAAACTGCGGTCACCATCGCCGCAAGCGAAGGGATATAGAGGAACATCAAGATGCCGCAGAGTATCAGCATGGCGCCGTCAACGATCGCGTCCACCAGCGAATTGGTGACGACTGAACGGACCTGCTCGATCGAATCGAGCCGCGTCGCAACGTCGCCGGGATGGCGTGATTCGAAATAGCGTAAGGGCAGACGAAAGATGTGCCCGACTGCGTTGCGAGTTAGCTGCGCGAAAAAGGCACTGCCGGCATTGGCGACGATGCGCCTCTGCATCCATTCGGCAAGGCCGGCAGTTGCCGAGACGAAGAAGATCGCGATCGCCAGGATCTGAAGCAGATTGAAATCGCTTTTGGGTACCACCGAATCGATCGCAACCTGCACGATCGCCGGCAGCGCCAGCGACAACAGACTGCCGGTGAGCGCGACTGTTACGACCTGCATGACCGAAGTGCGCAGGCCATAGGTCAGCCGCAGGATTTTCGAGAGGGTGTAGCGCTTCTCCTGAACGATCTCGGCGAATGAATCGCTGGGCTGGAGTTCGAGCAGAGCCCCCGAGAAATGGCGTTCAAATTCGGCGGTACCGTAGGTGCGTACGCCGCCGGCGGGATCGTGGATGGTGTAGCGCCCGTACCGGATCGACTCCAGCACAACGAAATGGTTCCTGTCCCAGTGCAGGATCGCGGGGCGCCGGACCAGCGCCAGTTCGTCGAGCGTATCGACGTGGAGCCCGCGGCACGCAAAATTGAGTTGCCCCGCCACGCGCGAGACATTGGCAAGGTTCAGCCCTTGGCGCGTAGTGGGAAAGGCGTTGCGAAGATAGTTGAGATCCAGCCGGTGGCCGTGCCATTGGGCGACCATCACGAGGCAGGCGAGGCCGCACTCGCCGTCTGCGTCCTGCATCACCATCGGCAGGCGCCGCTTGAAGGCAGCCAGCGGGTTCATGAAATTTGCCCCCGCATTGAATAAAGCGGCTCAAGCAACCAGTCGATCAGACGGCGCCTCTCGAGTGTGACTTCGGCTGTCAACGCCATGCCGATCTTGAGCGGACGAGCTTGGCCGTAGGCGTTGACATAAGGAGCATCGGGGTGGACCTCGACGCGAAAGCGCCGGCCTTGCGCCTTTTCATTCGCCGGCTCGTCGGGATCGAGCGAAACCTGCTGGACCGCGCTCACCGTTCCGTAGCGGATGCCGAATGCCTGGTAGGGGAAGGCATCGTATTTGAGGACGACGCGCTGGCCCGGTTCGATGAAGCCGATCGCGGCGGACGGCGCGTCCAGCGACACCACCAGCTCGGATCCGGGCCGGGCGAGTGCGAAGAGGCGATCTCCCGCCTCGATCCGTTGCCCCGGACGCACTGAACTGGCGCGGATCTCGCCCGACGCGGGCGCAATGATCCGCACGAACTCCTGCGATTCGAGATCGTGGATCTGGGTGTCGATCTGAAGCCGCTGGTTGCGCAGGTCGAGCAGTCCCTGCCGCAGCGCGCGCTCCTCGGCGTGCATCGAAGCCAGCCGGTCGGCCCGCTCGCGCCTGATCTCTGCATTGCGCAAGTCGGAACTCGCCATCGCCTGATCGATTTGAAGGATGGTGCTGCGTAACTGGTCAAGTGTCGTCTCGGTGACAAAGCCGCTGTCCGCGAGCGTGCTGAGCGCGCGGAGCCGACGCTCGGCAATCTGACGTTGTCCCTGGACCGCGCGGAGGTTCCGCGCGATCGAGTGCAGCGAAGTTTCGGATGTGGCATTCAGGTCTGCCAGCTGCCCCTGCCACTCGCGGAGCGAGCGCTCGAGATCGGCGGTTTGCAGGTCCATGTTGGCGCGCATTCGCTGCAGTCGCCCGATCGTCATCACCGCGGTGTCACCTGAGCTCGCGACAATGCGCGGGACCTGGACTATTGCGAGGAGCTGACCAGCCTGTATGCGATCGCCCAGTTTCGCCTTGAGTTCGACGACCGTGCCTGCGCGCTCGCTGGCGACCGTCGTGAAGCCGTCGCGCGCGACGATTTCGCCGCGCACCGTCTCGCGACGGCTGTAGCTGCCGAGCAGCGCGATTGCCAGGCCGCTGAGGAGGATCGTGCCGAACAGGGCCGTGACCAGCCAATGCACCACCGGTTGCGCAAGCAGCACCGGCGAGTCCATGTCGTCGCCGCCACGCGGGTTGGCGGGGCGCCGGATCAAGCTCGTGCATCCGCAGGGGCATAGAACTCCTCGAGCCGGTCCCACAAATGCCATTGTGCTGGGCTGGCGATGACGGCGCGGCTGAGAAATCGCGCGATCAGCCCTGCGGTATGGTTGCGCGATACGGCGTCGCAAGCGGCGACATCGATCATGCCCTCGACAAGGATCGTATCGCGGACGCCATCGCAGCGCGTCCGCAGCAGCAGGATCGGCGCGCGGCATAGCGCGGCCAGATCCGATACGCCCATCGCCAACCGGCCAGGTCGCCATAGAATATCGGCCTCGACCGAACGGCCATATTGCTGTGGCAGGTCGACCAGCGTAATCAACACTGCGCCGCGACGGACCGCACGAAGCAATTCGATGAACTCATCTTGCCTGTCGATGAAAAATATTCGGAGAGTAACGCCGAGAGCGTCGAGCCGCTCAAGCGATTGGTGTTCTTCGGGAGTGGCCTGCTTGCTTCTAACGAGAATGATCTCGCGCCCCCGAAAATAGCGCTCGGCCAGCCAGGCGATCGACGCAGAATAAGGACCCATATGGGGTAGCGCGACAATTACCGCCGGAAGGCCAGCCGCCAGTTCGATCGTCTCCGGATCGGAAGAGACGACATAGTCGGCATCGCGCAGCAATCCTGGAAGCGGGCGCGACGCCAGTGCGCACCACTCCATCGCGAACAGCAGGTCGTGGAAATAGGACAGCCGCACCACGCGATAGGCAGCGCGTAACGGCATATGAAGAACGGTGGCCACGCGCGTGACTTCACGCAAGCTGGGCTTGAACCGCCCGAATGTGCATCCGGCCACGAACCAGCCACGCAATAGCCGGCGCCGCATGCGAATTGGCAGCACTGCTAACCGCCGAAGCAGTTGCTCGCCTTCCCGGTCGACCGGAGAATTGTCGATGACGAGGGGGCGAACCCACCTGCTATCCGCAGCCGGATCGATTGAATTTTGGAAAGTCACGATGCCACCAGGCGCGGGAAGCGCTACGATTCTTGAAGAATTGGACCGGAGCCGAACGACCCCGGTCCGGAGGCAAGTTAGCAGCGAACCTTCGCCTTGGCACCGTAGCGGATGTCGTTGGGTCCGCTGAACGGATTGTAAATTGGCGTAATCGTGAACGGCCCAACCGGAATGCCGAAATCTTGCGCGCTGGCGGCGACATAGTTGGTCAGTCCTGCGCTATCCATTGTATTGGCGGCAGACTGATAGTCGACCAGCGCCTGATCACTGATCATGTCGGTCGGCGTAATTTCGTAGCTATCACCAATATAGGTCATATTGACATAGTCACCGACATCGCCGCCGCCCTCGATCGGCTCCGGTACTGAATACAGCCCACCAGAGATAGTCTGCAGGTCTTCTTCGGAAAGAACGCGCATGAAAGCCCTCCAAGGTTGCTCCGTCACGAGCCAGATGGTAACGCTGCACACGACACTTGTCGGATATGCCATACCCGTTTATCCGGTCAATGCAAAATGTCGTAAAGAAACAATTGTATCACGAATATATCACATAAAATCACAGCTTGATTGCGTTACTCGGATAAGCAGTGTAAAAATCGACGGAATTCGCCATTGTGGTGGTAATTTCATGTTACATGGCGCTCCCTTGTCGCGCGATCTAACCATCGATCACGCGAGCGAACCGCCGGACACCTCTAGATGGGAGGGGTAGCGTGTCAGCGTCGAAGGGTAAGATCGAGCTACTTGCCGTGGCAGTGTTCGTTTCAATAGCCACGATGCCGGCCAGTCTGGGAACGCCGGCGTCCCCCCGATCGATCGACGCAATCCTGGCCGAACGTCTTGCCGTTCTGAATGCGGAAAGGGGCGCGAGTTTGCCTTCGAGCGCGCGGCTTTCAGCGGACGACGACGTCGGTTTGCTCGACGTCTCCGGGCGCGACACGATTGCACTTCCGACCGCGGCAGTCGGAATGACTCGAAGTGTGCGCGAGCTTGATTTCCTGTTGCGCATCAAGATCATGGCGTTGCGCGCCGGGGAGGCGGCCGGCCCGAGCAGGCAAGGGCGTTTCCTCGCGGGCTTGGCCGGACTCTATGCAAGTGAGGCAGTAAGCAGTCGGGATCGGCTCGACCGGGATCGTCCGATCCCCTACATACCGCCCAGCGCACTGGACAATATTCCCGCGCCGGCCAGTGACGATCGGCTTGCGGAACTGCTTAGACTGTCACTCGTCAAGACGGGTTGCGAGGGGCAGGCAATCGATCTCTTGCATCGCATCTCTGCCATTTCGCCGATAGCGCGGCATAGGAAAATTACGCGCGATTCGCGAGAAGTGCTGCGGCTTCTTGGCGCGCTCGCCTATCATCCAGATACCCAATGCTCCACCGATCCGCTCGATTCGGACTATGTCCAGGCGGTAGCGAAAATCCGCTGAGGCGACGGGCTCCGGCCATTCATGTCGGTCGTGAAGAGAGCGCATCGCGCTGATGCGGCGCGGTTTATGCTTCACTCGAATGCCGGGCACAAAATCCCGGAACCGGATGGCAAAAGACGCGAATGCGGATCGCGCAGGACATCAGGAGACGTGACCGCGCCCCGCACGCGGGGAGCAATGCGGCCGCCGCTGCCGCCGCCAACGTCCATCCGCGCATGCTTCTCCTGTTTGCGATCTCTTGCCGGCCGGCATCACTGGCAGCCCCCGGGAGACGCTTGGCCCTCCAGTAAACGGCGCTCGACCATCTGGAGCCGACGTCGGCTGATGGGTGCGAACTGGCCACCTGCCATCCTGAGAGCGGCGCCCCCCTCCTGGCGGACGATCGCCGAAGCATGCGCGACATTGACGATGTGCGAGCGGTGGACGCGAATGAAATTCGGCGGGAGGCGTCGCTCGAGCAGGGTAAGGCCGCCGTCGTGGAGCAAGTGCCTGCCGTCGATGGTCACCAGCTCGGCATAATCATCGGCTCCCTGGATACGGACCAGATCATCGCAATCGACGATCTCGGCGCGGCCGATGCTCCGCACGACGAGCGATGGACGCCGCTGTCCGGCGTCCATCGCGGCGAGCCGGTCGAGTGCGCGGGCAAGTCTTGCCGGAACGATCGGCTTGGGCACGAAGTCCAGCACCGCATGGTCGAAGGCCTCGAGCGAGCGGTCGGCATGCGCCGACACGACCACGCAGGGTGTCCGTCCGGCCGCACGCATGACTTCGAACCCGTCGCTGCCGCCGAGGTTTAGATCGAGCAGGATGCCATCGAAAGCGACGGTTTCGAGTTGTTCGACGGCCGACGCGACATGATCGACGCAGCAGAATGAAGCGCGATTCCCCAGATAATCGCCAACCAGCCGAACCAGCCGGCGCATCGCGGATGCTTCATCCTCGACCAGCAGCAGTCTCATGAGAGGGCGCCGGTGACGATGGTGGTGCGCCAGATGCTGCCGCTCACGGCCCGGGCATCGACCGTGGCCTCCGCTCCGAACGCCGCCGCAATCTGGGCACCGATATAAGCGAGCCCCGTCCCCGTCCTGAGGGATCCGTCACCGCCGCGCAGGCTTGCGGGTGTCGTCAGTTCGAGCAAACCGAGCAGGGGCCCGGCGCGGACGATCTTCAACGAGAAGCTTGCGCCGTCGGCATATCGGCCATGCACCAGCGCATTCTCGACCAGTGTGAGAAGGATGCCGGGGGGAATCTGGAGGGTTGCGGTGTCTCCATCAACATCGAGCCCGAGCCTGGCATCGGTGCGAAACGCCATCAATCTCAGATGGGCGCGGCAAAGCCCGATCTCCTCGTCGAGCGCGATCAGCGGCTGCCCGGCGATCCTTGCGAGGGTGCGGAACTCGTCGCCGAGCAATTCTATCATTTCGACGCCGGCTTTCGGATCGCTTTCGACCCACTCAACCAGGCTGTTGAGCGTGTTGAGCAGGAAATGCGGCGCGATGCTCTGCCGCAGAAGCGCCGTCTCCAGACCCGCCGCGCGCATCGCCGCGCTCGCCGCCTCGCGCTGGGCCCTTCTGAGGACAAGGATCTGGTCGGCGAACAGAATGGCGGCCAGCCCCGCCAGCGTGAGATATTGCGCACCGTCGAGGAAATCCGGCTGGAGCGCCAGCAGGGTGATGAAGACCGCCAGCGCGGCCAGCAGAAGGCCGGCGCGCAGCCCCTTTCCGTCGCGCCGTCTGGCGGCGGTGGAGACGGCGGCGATTGCGCCCGATGCGCCAAGTGCGAGGACCAGCATCGATCGCGCATCCTCGGCGATCGGCAACAGCCACACGCTGATCATGGCAACCGCTCCTCCCGATACCCAGGCAGCCAGGGTATCGCGCCGATAATGCCATGCCGCATAGGCGAGCATCGACATGCCGACCCCGCTCGCGCAGATCATGATGATGAGCAGACGCGGCCCCTGCCAGGGATATGGAAGGGCCAGGACTCCGCGGGACACTTCGGCCGCCAATTGCGCCAGCGTCGCGGCCGACAAGGCAGCAAGAGCGAGCGAGCCCAAGTTGCGGCGGTCGGCGAACCACGCGCCGCCGAAGAAGATCGCGGCGATGGCGAAGATGCCGGCGGTCGCCAAGGCAGGAAGATAATAGCGCAGGAGAGGCGCTTGCGGCCCGGTATATTCCTCGACGTCGATCTGCACGACGGGATGTCCTACGCGCCAGGGCTGGTGCCAGGAGGAGAGGTGCGCGACCAGGACATTGTCGCCCGGTCGGAGGATAGTGGGCGCAAGCGGCCAGACTGCGTCGAACGTACCGGGTGTCTCGGCCGATGCGTCGGTGCCCGGCCTGCCGTTCGCCCCGAGGCGAGTGTCGTTCCACCAGACCTCGCTCGCCGCCATAGCGGCGATCCGTAGACCGAGCGGCCGATCGCTCCGCGGCAGCGGAATGATCGCCTTGATCCAGACCGGTCCGTCCTGGCTGTCGATCGCATCCACCGTCGTGCTGCGGCATGACGGTTCGGTGAATGCCGGCGGAGTCCCGGCGGGAACGGCGCACAGGACGACGTCGCGCACGTCGAGGAAATCGGCTGCCCGAACGGGCGGCGCGAGGAGGAATACCAGAAGGATCGCCGCGAGCCGGATCATGATCCGCCTTATAGAGCGAATTCCTCCATGGTCTTGCCGCCTGCCGACCTGATCCTGCCGTTCACCGATCGGACGCCAATATGACGGGCGCTATCGCTAGAAAGCGGGACTGTCCCGGCGATTGTTGCAGGGCGAGATCGGCCCCTTGGCCCCCCTTCGATCCGGCCAACACAGGATCAATGACTGGAAGGCGACGCATGCGCAACCTCACTCGATCGCTCACTCTCTGCCTCCTCGCGGCAAGTCCATTGGCCGCGTCGCCGTCGCCGGCGGCAGCCGCTGACGCGTCGACCGGGCTGGTCCTCACACCGGGAGTGGAAACCGCCTCCGACGGCAGGCCCGTCCATTACGAAATCGGCACGATACTCGTTCCGGAAAACCGCTCGAAACGCGAGAGTCGCCAGATCGGCGTTGGCGTCCTCCGCGTGAAGGCACGCGTGGCGACCAAGGCGCCGCCGATCTTCCTGCTCGTCGGCGGCCCTGGCCTCACCCTGCTCAACACGATCGGCGACAAGAGCGCGTCCGCACGGCACCGGCTGCGATATTGGCTGGACTATAGTGCCGGTGCCGACCTCGTCATCGTCGAGCAGCGCGGATTCACGATACGGGGCGATATGCTCGAGCTGCGCTATCCGGCGATGCCGCTGGATCGTCCGACCACGGTTGCGGACAATGTCGCAGTGACCCTGGCGCTGGCGAAAACCGCCAGCGCCAGGAACCCGGGGCACGATCTTGCCGGCTATACGATCGCCGAATGCGCCGACGATGTCGACGCGGTGCGTCAGGCGCTAGGCTATCCGCGCATCTCGCTACTCGGAGCGAGCTTCGGTTCGCAGTGGAGCTTCGCTGTGATGAAGCGCCATCCCGGAATCGTCGCGCGGGCGCTCATCTCGGCGGTCGAACCGCTCAATAATGGCTACGACATGCCCTCGCAGGTCTACGCCGCCATGCAGCGGATCGCGTTCGAAGCCGAGCAGGACAAGGCGCTGCAGCCTTACATTCCGGCCGGCGGATTGATGGCGGCCGCTCGCGCGGTACGCGACCGACTGGCGACCGGCCCGATCGTCGTGACGCTAGCGGGCGAGGCCGGCGGGCCCACTGCCGTTACGATCGGGCTCGGGGACTTCCAGCAATCGCTCGTCGACCATGCCGCCACCGCCGCCGGCTGGCCGGCCTTCGTCATCGATCTCTACCATGGACGCTATGATCGCTGGGCGCGGGAAGTGATCGACGGCCGCAAGGCTTTCGACACCAATCTGATCTCACCGCTGATCGATACGGCCACCGGCGTCGGCGCAAAGCGCGAGCGCCAGCTCCTGACCGACCCCGCGCTGGACATCATCGGACCGTGGAATTTCGCGACCTACCTCGCCTCTGCAGACACTTGGCCGACCGAGGACCTCGGCGACGCGTTCCGGCTGCCGACGAGGGACGATACCCCTATCCTGTTCGTCCAGGGAGATTGGGATACCAACACACCCATCGAAAATCTGTTCGGGATCCTGCCTTACTATCCCAACGCCCGCACGATCATCGTGCATCGCGGTCAGCACGCCGGTTCGCTGCAATTGCTCCGGGATCGGCCCGATCTGTGGAGCGCCGCCATGAAGTTCCTGAACGAAGGCGCCATGTCGGATCTGCCCGTCGAAGCCGAGCTGGCGCCAGTACGATTTGATCTGCCCGACCGCGCTCCTCTCTAGATCGAATAAGGTCGTGAGGATCGCAGCTTCATTGCGTGCACCTCGACATAACGCGGCCGGCGGATTGCCGTTTATCGCGACGAGCACATCAGCGAATGGCCGATTTCAGGATCGACGCTCGTGCCGCCGACGACGGCAATGCGGGCGCGAAGCATTAGAGGGAACATCATAAGAGATATGTGGGCGATGCGAGGAGATGCTTACCCGGCCGCATTCCCTTCACTCGCGGCGGACGATGGTGCGAGGCGGGCTGGGAGCTCCGCAGCCAGTATTTCGATCGCCAGTCGGACTCTGAGTGGCAGATGCCTCGCCTCTGGCCACACGGCGTGGTTCTCGAAAGCGAAGGAATGCCGGCCGCCAAGCACTTCGACGAGCGAACCGTTGTCCAGATAAGGCCTTGCCAACCACCATGGGATCCAGGCCAAGCCGGCTCCGCCCGCAGCCGCGTCGGCGACCGCGGCCAGATCATTGAGCCGCAAGCGGCTTGAAGGCGAGACCTCGACGGTCCGGCCGTCCTCCTCACGGAACAGCCAGGTGTGGCTCCATCCTGGCCGGGCGTACATCACGGCGTGATGCTCTGTCAGGTCTGCCAACGTCTGTGGGGCCCCCACCGCGTCCAGCAGATGGGGCGAGGCGCACACGACCATGGGGTGACTTCCCAGCCGCATCGTTTTCAGGCCTGTTTGGTCTTCGGGCTGCCCAGTGCGCACCGACAGGTCATAGGCTCCCGCGGCAATATCCACGATCCGATCGTCCATCGACATGTCGAGCTGAAGTGTGGGGTGCCGGCCCGCCAGCTCAATCAACAGCGGTGCCACGCATACCCTGCCGAGAAGTGCCGGCATCGTCACGCGCAGCGTGCCGTGAGGCGTGTTGAGATGGTCGGATGCGAGCGCGTCGGCGGCCTCGACTTCTTGAAGGATCGTCCGGCATCGGTCGTAATAGGCACGCCCGAACTCCGTCAAAGTTTGTCTGCGAGTCGTCCTGTTGAGGAGCCGCACGCCGAGCCGCGTCTCCAGATACTGAACGTGCTTGCCCACCATCGTCGGCGATAGCCCGCTTGCCTCCGCAGCAGCGGCGAAGGACCCCAGGTCCACGGCCTTGACGAAGGTCGCCATGCTCGAGAGTCGATCCATTCCATACTCCGGTTACCGATTGCCTCGCTCTCTACGCCATTTATCCATGGCCACATCCTGTCCAGGCACGATTACGTCATTTTCTGAAGGAGTGCCGCATGGCCAGGATTGTTCGCTTCTATCGCCTTGGCGGTCCCGAGGTCCTTGAGATCGAGGAGAATCCGGTCACGGAGCCGCAGGAAGGCGAGGTGCGGATAGATGTTCGCGCGCTCGGTCTGAACCGCGCCGAATCCTTGTTCCGCAGCGGCATCTACATCGAACGGCCCGAGCTTCCCTCTGGGTCCGGACTAGAGGCGGCAGGCATTGTCGAAAGTGTCGGGCCTCGCGTCACCGGGCTGTCGGTCGGGGATCACGTCGCGCTCATCCCACCAATCTCGATGCGGCAGCGACCCGTCCATTCGGAATTGGTCAACTTCCCGGCTGAGTTCGTCGTCCCGATGCCGGCCGGCCAGTCTTTCGACGAAGCGGCGGCGACGTGGATGGCGTATCTGACCGCGTACGGAGCCCTGATTGGGCCGGGGGAGCTCGATGCCGGCGACCACGTGGTCATCACAGCCGCATCGAGCAGCGTAGGACTGGCGGCGATCCAGATCGTGAACGCGGTGGGCGGCCTCTCGATTGCGGTGACCAGGTCGGACAGCAAGCGGACCGCGCTGCTCGAAGCGGGCGCCGCACATGTCGTGACCAGCGATAGAGACGGCGTGGCCGTCGCAATCCGCGACATCTCGGGCGATGGAGGTCCCCGAGTGATCCTCGACGCCGTGGGAGGACGGCTGCTCCCCGAGTTGGTCGCCGCGGTGGCAGCCGGTGGCATTATCGTCAGCTATGGTGCCCAGGACGCCCGCACAAGTGACTTGCCGCCGGCAGCATTGCTGGCGAAGAGTCTGACGATACGCGGATATCTGGTTCACGAGCTTGTCCGGGACCCCGCGAAGCTAATGGCCGCCAAGGCGTTCATCCTGGATAATCTGACCTCCGGCGTTTTCCGTCCCATCATCTCCCGCACATTTGCCCTGGAGGAGATTCGCGGGGCCTATGCGTATCTCGAGGCCGGCGAGCAGATCGGCAAGGTGGTGGTCACTGTCTAGACGTTCTCGGCATTTGGTCGCCGGGCCACTTCACCTGCCAAGCCTTATCCCAACTGCGTGTCGGTTGCCGCCTGGATGAAGGAACATCTGCTTTTGGACGGTGGGGCGATCGTGCCGCATGACCGAATGTGGGGGCACGAAGCAGCCGAAAGCGGAGGCATTCTTATTTCGGATATGAGGCGGTTTTAACCGGGCACGACAAAGATCGTCGATATGGTGGGCGGTGACGGGCTCGAACCGCCGACCCTCTCGGTGTAAACGAGATGCTCTACCAACTGAGCTAACCGCCCTTGCGCCCCGCCGATGCCAAAAGCGGCGCGCGGGGGCAAGGCCCGGTTTCACACCAGGTGCAATCCCGCCCGTTTCACTGCGCCGGCATAGCTCCGCATGCCCTCGAGTCCCTTGCTGCTGAGTCCGATATAGGCACGCCGCCTGTCGCTCGGATCGGCCTGCCGCTCGAACAGCCCCGCATCGTGCAGCGTCCCGATCCAGCGCAGCGCCGTGGTGGGCGGTACCGCCGCGGCGATGCACAGGCTCGAGACCGAGACCTGACGCCGCTCGAGCTCGGCGGCGAACAGGTCGAGCAGCATGTCCCAGGCGGGATCCGCGAACAGCTCGTCGGCGAAGAATTGCGCGCGCAGCCGCCGTGCGCGGATCACTGCCCGAATCTCGGCCGACGCAACTTCCACTGCGGGTCCCGCGTCCGGCCCGCGATAGCCGGTCCCACGATCGCGCACGCCGCCGCGCGGCTCGGCATCGTCGCCGCGAGTCAGCCGGGCGAGCGTCTCCGCGATTCGCGCGACTTCCTCGCTCAGCCGCCGTAGCCGCGCCGATTCGGCCTCGCGATTGACGTCGTCCATCACGCCACGCGCGCGCCATTTCGCAGTCGAGATGGCGCTCACCCGGTCCGCCTCGCCGGGATTGCAGAGCAATTGCGCCCGCGGCCCCATCAATTGCGCCGCCGCCGCGTCGATCTGCTCGGGCAGCACCGTCGCCACGACCCCGAGCGAGCGTTCGCGCGCCAACGTGTCCGCCCGCACCAGCACCACATCCAGCAATGCGTCGGGTGCCGCCGCCGCCTCGATCAGGATGAGGTCCAGCCCGTCATAGTTGCTGAGATCGGCCGAGGCCTCCGCGAAGCTTATCGGCTTTCGCGCGATGCATCCGGCCAATTCGAGCGCGACGATGGCCTCGCTGGCCGCCTTCGCGTCGTCCGCCACGATCAGCGCAATCGGCGCATTGCTGGCATAGCCCTCGCCCGGGCCCTCGTGGAGCATGGTCAATCTCGCCATCGCCTGCCTCAGGTTCATCTTCTGTTCCGGAGATGCCGCATGGCTCCGAAACGGGTGAGTCCGATTTCCTCCGTTTCGGAGGTTATAAGGCGATCCGCACGGCGGGTGGGCCTTCAATCCTCCGTTCCGGATCGAGTGGTTGCCCCGATCCGGACCCGAGGTCGTGTCAATCCAATGACTTCACGATCTCTTCGACCATCTTCTTCGCATCGGCCAGGAGCATCATGGTGTTGTCGCGATAGAATAGCTCATTGTCCACGCCCGCATAGCCCACGCCCCCCATCGAGCGCTTGATGAACAGCACGGTTTTGGCCTTTTCGACGTCGAGCACCGGCATGCCATAGATCGGCGAGCTCTTGTCGGTCTTGGCCGCGGGATTGGTCACGTCGTTGGCGCCGATCACGAACGCCACGTCGGTCTGGGCGAACTCGCTGTTGATGTCCTCGAGCTCGAACACTTCGTCATAGGGCACGTTCGCCTCGGCGAGCAGCACGTTCATGTGCCCGGGCATGCGCCCCGCGACCGGGTGGATCGCATATTTGACGCGGACGCCATGCTCCTTGAGCTTGTCGCCCATCTCGCGCAGCGCGTGCTGCGCCTGCGCCACCGCCATGCCGTAGCCCGGGACGATGATGACCTGCTCGGCCTGCTGCATCAGGAACGCCGCATCCTCGGCCGAACCGCGCTTCCACGGCCGATCGGTCGCGGCCGCCGCCGCGCCGCCGCCGCTGTCGCCGCCGAAGCCGCCCGCGATCACGCTGATGAAGCTGCGGTTCATCGCGCGGCACATGATGTAGCTCAGGATCGCGCCCGAGCTGCCGACCAATGCGCCGGTGATGATCATCGCGGTGTTGTGGAGCGTGAACCCCATCGCCGCCGCCGCCCAGCCCGAATAGGAGTTCAGCATCGACACCACGACGGGCATGTCGGCGCCGCCGATCGGGATGATCAGCAGGAAGCCGATCAGGAAGCTCAGCGCCGTGACGGTCCAGAAGACCCAGGGGCTCTGGTCGGTCACGAAATAGGCGATCAGGCCCAGGATCGCTGCGATCAGCCCGAGATTGATGACGTGGCGGCCGGGCAGCATGATCGGCTTGCCGCTCATATTGCCGTTGAGCTTCAGGAACGCGATCACCGATCCCGAGAAGGTGATCGCACCGATCGCGACGCCGAGACCCATTTCGATCCGGCTGACCTGGCGGATGCTGGCGAAAGGCTCGCCGATCAACGGAATGACGATATCGGCAATCCCGAAGGCCTGCGGATTGAGGAAGGCCGCCGCGGCGACGAGCACCGCCGCCATGCCGACCAGGCTGTGGAACGCCGCGACGAGCTGCGGCATCGCGGTCATCGCGATGCGGCGAGCAGTCACCCAGCCGATCGCTCCGCCGATCAGGATCGCCGCGCCCAATTCGATCGGGCTGGCGATCTCATGCGTGACCAAAGTGGTGATCACGGCGATCGCCATGCCGATCATGCCGAGCCGATTGCCGCGGCGGCTGGTGGCGGGGCTCGAAAGCCCGCGCAGTGCGAGGATGAAGCAGATGCCCGCCACCATATAGGCGAGCGCGACCCAGGGGTTTACGGGAGCGGCCTCGTGCAACTCAGCGCTCCTTCTTCTTGTACATTGCGAGCATGCGTTCGGTGACGGCGAATCCGCCGAAGATGTTGACGCTGGCGAATGCGACCGCGACCAGCCCCAGCCATTTGGCGATCTCGGCCCCCGCCGCCATCGATGCGATCAGCGCGCCGACGATGATCACCGAGGAAATGGCATTGGTCACTGCCATCAGCGGCGTGTGCAGCGCCGGCGTGACCGACCAGACGACGTAATAGCCGACGAAACACGCCAGCACGAAGATCGACAGGATCGAGATGAAGTCCATTATTGCGTTCCTTGATCGGCAAGCCGTTGCTCGGCCCGCGCGACGATTCCACGAACAACCGAGTCCCGATCGCGCAGCACTTCGCGCGCAGGAATGCGCATCACGTCCAATCCTCGCGCGTCGAACCAGCCATCGCGCACTCGGTCGCGCGCTGGGCGGTCACCGAAACCATGGTTCTCGCCATCCACCTCGATGATCAGTCGCGCTTCGTGACAATAGAAGTCTGCGACATAAGGCCCGGCACCGTGTTGGCTGCGAAACTTGAAACCGCTGGGCCTTTCCTTGAGTGCTGCCCAGAGCAGCACTTCAGGCAGGGAAAGCTGCTTGCGCAACGCCTTGGCGCGACGGTTGCTCTCAGGCGACCCTTGCAGCATCGCTCAAATCCTCCCCTGAAAGGGGAGGGGGACCACGCCGCAGGCGTGGTGGAGGGGTGTCCCGGTCGAAAGAGCAGTACTCCAGCGCAAAGGGTGACACCCCTCCGTCGCGCTGGCGCGCGCCACCTCCCCTTTCAGGGGAGGATTGTTCATGCGAGCAACCTCTCGTGCACCACCTTGCCGCCCTGCGTCAGGCGGATCGCATTGCCGATTTCCTCGTCGAGCACGGGCTTGCCGGCTTCCTTGTCCCAGAAGGCACTCAGGAAGTTGAACAAATTGCGCGAGAACAGCGCCGAGCTGTCCGCGGCCAGCCGGCTCGCGACATTCTTGTGCCCGACGATCTTGACGCCGTGGACCGTCACCACTTCGCCCGCGACCGCGCCCTCGACATTGCCGCCAGCCTCGACGGCGAGATCGACGATCACGCTGCCCGGCTTCATGCTCGCGATCTGCGCGTCGCTGATCAGCCGCGGCGCAGGACGCCCGGGGATCAGCGCCGTGGTGATGACGATGTCCTGTTTCGCGATATGCGAGGACACGAGCTCCGCCTGCGCCGCTTTGTATTCGTCGGACATCTCGGTGGCGTAGCCGCCGGTGCCTTCGCCCTCGATGCCCTTCACATTCTCGACGAAGATGGGCTTGGCGCCGAGCGACTGGATCTGCTCCTTCGTCGCCGCACGCACGTCGGTCGCCGAAACCTGCGCGCCGAGCCGTCGCGCAGTGGCGATCGCCTGCAGTCCCGCCACGCCGACGCCCATCACGAAGACCTTGGCGGCGCTCACCGTGCCCGCCGCGGTCATCATCATCGGAAAGGCGCGGCCATATTCGGAGGCCGCGTCGAGCACTGCCTTGTAGCCGGCGAGATTCGACTGCGAGGACAATATGTCCATCGACTGCGCACGCGTGATCCGCGGCATGAACTCCATCGCCAGCGCCTCGGCGCCCAGCGCGGCATAACGATCCACTCGCGCGCGCTCGCCGAACGGGTTCAGCCCGGCGACGATCCACGTCCCCTGCTTCAAACCAGGAAGTGCATCCGGATCGGGCCCCTGCACGCCCAGCACGATATCGGCATCGGCCAGCACGTCGCTGCGTGCCCCGATGGTCGCGCCCGCATCGGCATAGCCCTGATCGGCGATCGACGCGGTCTCGCCCGCGCCCGCCTCGACTGCGACGGTGGCGCCCAGACCGACGAACTTCTTGACGGTCTCGGGAGTCGCGGAGACGCGCCGCTCGCCGGCGGCGGCCTCCTTGAGCACCGCGATCTTCACCTCAGCTGGCGATCATGAAGACGACGAAGGCGCCCACCGCGAACGACGCGATCGTGCCCCAGAGCATGAGCTTGGTGAAGCCGCTATAGGTCTCGGCGTGCACCTGAACTTCGGTGCTGTTGTCGCCCGTGTCGGCCATGCGTCCTCATCCCCTATGCGCAAATTTTGCCGGACCTTAACCGCCGCACCGCATCCCCTCAACCCCGCCGCGGCAAACATCGGTTGCGCGCAGGCTTAAGCCGGCCTTTACCGGTTGCGGTCTATGCAATGCCCTGAAACGGGACATTAGGGACAGACGGATGACGCGCAACGGACAGCGCCTCCTGATGCTGATAGACGACGAACCGGCACAGCGCCGCCTCGTCGCGGCAATCGCTGCGCGCCGCGCCTGGCGCACCATCTTCGCGGGCGAATCCGAGACCGCGATCGCGATGCTCGGCACCCCCGACGGCATGGCGCTCGACGCGATCATCCTCGATCACGCCTCGTCCGACGCCGATGCCGCTGCCTTGATCGGCGAGCTGCGCGAACGCCGTCCGCAATTGCCGATCCTCGTGCTCACCGCCAACAGCTCGGCCGCCGCCGCGGTCAGCGCGATGCGCGCAGGCGCCACCGATTTCCTCGTCAAGCCGATCGCTTCGGACCGGCTGCTCGCCGCGCTCGAGGCGGCGATCGGCGGTTTGACTGCAGGCGAGCTGCGTCCCCTCACCGAAAAGCTCTCGGTCAGCCTCGCCTTCGACGAGATCGTCGGCAGCGCCCCCCAGTTCCGCGCCGCGCTCGCCATCGCCGCCAAGGCCGCCCGCGCGCGCGTACCGGTGCTGATCGAAGGCGAAAGCGGCGTCGGCAAGGAAGTGGTGGCCGAGGCGATCCACGCGGCTTCCCCGCGCAACAAGAAGCCGGCGATCGCAGTCAATTGCGGCGCGATCCCCGCCAATCTCGTCGAATCGGAACTGTTCGGGCACGAGAAGGGCGCGTTTACCGGTGCGTTCGAGCGCAAGATCGGCCGTTTCCAGGACGCCGATGGCGGCACCTTGTTCCTCGACGAAGTCGGCGAGATGCCGCTCGACGCACAGGTAAAGTTGCTGCGCGTGCTCCAGTCGGGCGAGATCCAGCCGCTCGGCGCGCGTCATCCCCGCGAAGTCGACGTCCGTGTCATCGCCGCGACCAACAAGAGCCTGCTCGCCGAAGTCGAGGCGGGGCGTTTCCGCGAGGACCTCTATTATCGCCTCAACGTCGTGCAGGTGACGATCCCGCCCTTGCGCGAACGCGCTGGCGACATCCCCGCGCTCGCCCGCCATCTGCTCGCGCGGATCGCCGAGCAGCCCGGGCTCCGGCCGCTGGGCATCACCGACGACGCGCTGACTCTGCTCGGCAGCTATGACTGGCCGGGCAATGTCCGCCAGCTCCAGAACGCACTCTTCCGCGCCGCCGTCCTCTGCGACGGCGATGGCCTCGCCCGCGCCGACTTCCCGCAGATCGCCCAGCTCGCGGCTGGCCGCCCCGCAGGCAGCGGGCCGGTGCCGCAGGGATCGGGCAATGCCGGAGTCACCTTGTTCCGTCCCGACGGCAATCTGCGTGCGCTCGACGAGATCGAGGCCGACGTCATCCGCCTCGCCATCGGCCATTATCGCGGCCGCATGACCGAAGTCGCCCGCCGTCTCGGCATCGGCCGCTCGACGCTCTACCGCAAGCTTGGCGAGCTCGGGATCGATCAGAGCGCCGCCTAGGGCTTTGCCGGCGTCACCCGCCATAGACTGAGGTGCGGCTGGCGATCGCGCGTCGCGGCCGGCAGCGGCTGCTCGATACCGGCCTGCGCGAGCAGTTTCCCGGGATCGTAATCGCCGCGCCGAAGCGTGAACACCGCGCGTTGCCGCGTCAACAGAACCCGTGCGGCCGCAGCGTCGACTCGCGGTGCGGTGACGAGGCCTTCGGCCCAGCGATCCAGCGCACCGGCGGGCCGCGCCGCGATCACCAGCCGGAGACCGCTTCCCGCCATATAATGCCGGGTCGCCACGCCCATCGCGTCGCCCTGCACCAGCACCACGGCATGCGGATTCACGCGTTCGATCGCCGCGATCGCCTGTGGCCATGCCTCGCTCTCGCGGGTGGGGAGCCAGCGCAACAGCGCGCCCGCCTCCAGCGCGAGCAACAGGCCGAGCAGGACCAGCCGGACGCGCGGCGCGGGCACCCGCGCCAGTGCCAGCGCGACCAGCACGGCCATCGGGCCCGCGGCCCAGAACAAGGTACGCGGCAGGAATATCGGCACCGCCTGGCTCAGCGCCCAGAGCAAAAGCGGCGCCCCGACCGCCAACACCGCGAGCAATATCACGGCTGGCCGGCGATCGCTCGCGGCGAACCACGCAAAACCGACCAGCCAGGCAAGCGTCAGTAGAGGCAGGAACAGCACGCTCTGGCCGGCTAGATAGAGCGGGAGATAGGTCACGCCGGTCATGCCGAGCGCCTCGCCGGGATCGGGTCGGTCGATCCATCCGAACGCCGAGCCAGCCGCCTCGGCCTGGCCCAGGCTGATCCACGCCCACCAGCTCCACAACAACGCGACCGCGGCATTGGCCGCCAGCCACAGCGCCAATGCACGCCGGTCGCGCCGCAGCAGCCAGAGCATCGCGAGATTGGCCAAAGCGACGAAAACGATCATCGTCGTATGGGCGTAGAGCGCCACGAGTGCGGCGAGTGCATAGCCGAGAAGCGGCAGCACCCGCGGCCGTTCGAGATACGCGGTCATCGCGACGCATCCGAACAATGCCGCGCTGTGCGTGAGGATATAGCCGCGCACCTCTTGCGAGAAATCGAGATGTGCCGCCGAGACGGCGAGGAGCGCCGCCGCGATCAGCCCCGCCCCTGTGCCGCCGATGCGCCGCGCCAGCCACCACGCGGCGCCGATGCCCGCCGTGCCGATCGCCACCGAGAGCGTCTGCACGGCAAGATCGCTCGCGCCGAACAGCGCCATCCAGCCCTTGAGCAGTGTGTAATAAAGCGGCGGATTGGCCTCGCGCGCCATCCACCCGCTCCACAGCAATCCGAGCGGCTGATCGGCCAGACGTATCGCGGCGATCTCGTCGAACCACAGCGAATAGCCCGCGGTGGCGATGCGCAGTGCGGCGGCGAGAAGCAGGATGGGCAGGACGAGCAGATCGCCGCGATTCCACTCGATCTTCGCAGCGTTCCGCATCACGACTGCTCTCCCATCCGACGCTGCTGTCGCGACGTGCGCGGGCAGCGTCAAGCGGTTCCGCCCGCCGATGGCCGGCGCGCCCGCCTTGTTCTAGACCGGCACCATGTCCAGCTTTTCCGGCAAGTCCATCCTCGTCACCGGCGCCGCGTCCGGCATCGGCCTCGCAGTCGCCCGCCATTGTGCCGATCGCGGCGCCGCGCGGCTGATCCTCGTCGACCGCGATCCGATTCCCGCCGACTTCGCGCACGAGGCGGTGGCCGGCGACGTGCGGGATGAAACCCTGTGGGACGGGCTCGATCTGGCGGGCCTCGACCATGCGGTGGTCAATGCCGGTGTCGCCGGCGCGGGGACGATCGCCGATCTGAGCCTCGAGGCGTGGCGGCACATCCTCTCGGTCAATCTCGACGGTGCCTTCCTGACTCTGCGCGCCGCGATGCGCGCGATGCGCGGGCGCGGCGGATCGATCGTGCTCACGGCCTCCGCCGCCGGCGTGAAGGCCGAGCCCGGCGTCGCCGCTTATGGCGCGTCCAAGGCGGCGCTGATCCACCTCGCCAAGGTCGCCGCGAAGGAAGGCGCGCCGCACGGCATCCGAATCAACGCCATCGCTCCCGCTGGCGTCGAGACGCCGGTATGGGATGCGATCCCGATGTTCGCCGAACGGGCCGCCCAGGTCGGCCGCGAGGCCGCCTTTGCCGAGATGGCGGCGATCGCCACGCCGCTCGGCCGCTACGCCAAGCCCGAGGAGATCGCCGGGCAGATCGGCTTCCTGCTTTCGGATCAAAGCGCGCTGATCACCGGCGCGACGCTGGTCAGCGACGGCGGCTATACGCTATAGCAGGATCGGGAGGCTCCATGCTCGCACTCGCCGCTCTGATCTGTGCAGCCTTGTTCGCGGGCGCCGCGCTCTACGTCTCCTTCGCCGAGCATCCCGCGCGGATGAAGCTCGACGACCGGGCCGCACTGACCCAATGGAAACCTTCCTATGACCGCGCCGCCATCCTGCAGGCGAGCCTCGCGATCCTGGGCGGCGTGCTCGGCGCGGCCGCCTGGTACCGCTGGCAGGGCAATTGGTTCTGGCTCGCCGGCGGCTTCGTCCTGTTCCTCAACGTGCCTTATACGTTGCTCGTCGTCTGGAGCACCAACGGCAAGCTCAAGGCGACCGAACTCGACCAGGCCGGGCCCGAGACCCGCGCGCTGCTGGTCAAATGGGGCAATCTCCACTTCGTCCGCACCCTGCTCGGCCTTCTCGCCGCCGCGCTGATCGCCCGCGGTCTCCTGCCCTAGGTTGAGGATTCATCTTTGATCCGTTCGCCGGGGAACACAAGTGTTTCAATGGAGCCGGATCAATCTCTAGCGCGCCAGCAGCGCGGCGTCGCGCATGCCGCGCCATATGCGCAGCGCCTGCGCGGTCTCGAACACGTCGTGGACGCGGATCAGCTGGGCGCCCAGCTCGGCGCCCTTGATCGCCACCGCCAGCGAACCGCCGAGCCGCGCCTCGGCAGGCGCCTCGTTCGAAAGCGCGCCGATCATCCGCTTGCGGCTGGCGCCGAGCACCACGCCGCAGCCGATCCCGTGGAACAAGGCGAGGCCGTTCAGCAGCGCGAGATTGTCCTGGAGCGACTTGCCGAAGCCGATGCCCGGATCGATCAGCACGCGTTCGCGATCGATTCCCCTGGCCACGACTTCGTCGACCCGGCGATCGAGCCAGTCATAGACGTGGAGTAGCACGTCGCCGTAATTGCCGCCTTCATGCCCGGTTTTGGCCGGGTCGGGCGAGTGCATCAGCACCACCGGGCAGCCCGCCTTCGCCACCACTTCGAGCGCGCGTTCGTCATAGAGCAAGGCCGACACGTCGTTGACCAGATGCGCGCCCGCACCGAGCGCCGCCTCCATCACCGCCGCCTTGCGTGTATCGATCGACACCGCGGCGCCGCTGCGCGCCAGCCGCTCGATGACGGGGACGGTCCGCTCGATCTCGTCGCCTTCCCACACCGTCGCCGCGCCCGGCCGAGTCGATTCGCCGCCGACATCGACGATCGCGGCACCGGCAACGCTCAGGTCGACACCGGCCTTCGCCGCCGCGGCGGGGTCGCCGACATGCTTGCCGCCGTCGGAAAAACTGTCCGGCGTGACGTTGAGGATGCCCATCACCTGCGGCTGATCGAGCCGCACCACCCGCTCGCCCAGCTTGAGCGGCACGCGCGGCGCCGAGATGCGCGCGGCGAGCGCCTGCAGACGTTCGTCGGCCGAAAGATCGGTAACCGCGATCGTGCGCTGGAGGATGCGTTTCCCGCCCTCGACCGCGATCAGCTCATATGCCGCGAACCAGCACAGCCCGCCGGCCAATCGCGCGATTTGCCCGTCGTCATGCCCGACCGGCGTGTCGACGAACTGGACGGGACGCAGGTAGAGCCGGGCGTTGAGGGGAAGGTCCATCAGGTGACCCTAGCAAGCCCCTTCCCTTCAGGGGAGGGTGGGAGCAGTTACGGCTGGGTCGCCAAAAGATACGTCTGGCGCAGCGCGTCGATCGGCTTGAGCGTGCCTTCGTCCTCGTAATGCCACCAGGTCCAGCCGTTGCACGACGGTGCGTTCTGCAGCGTCGCGCCGAGCTTGTGGATCGATCCGGCCGCATCGCCGCACTTGAGCGAGCCATCGGCCCCGACCACGGCGCGATGCCGCCGTTTCGAATCGGTGAGCACCGTGCCGGGCGTCAGATAGCCGTTCTCGACCAGCTGGCCGAAGGCCACGCGCGGCGCGGCCTTGGGCGCCTGCATCGTCGTCAGCGCCGATTCGTCGAGCGGCAGCGCCGCGTCGATGCGCGCCTGTGCCGCCTCGACATAGACGCCCTCGCGATCGATCCCGATCCAGCGCCGGCCAAGCCTCTTGGCGACCGCGCCGGTGGTGCCGGTGCCGAAGAAGGGATCGAGGACCACGTCGCCCTTCTTCGTCGTCGCCAGCAGGATGCGGTAGAGCAGGGCCTCGGGCTTCTGCGTCGGATGGACCTTGTAGCCGTCCTTCTTGAGCCGCTCCTGCCCGCCGCAGATCGGGAATTCCCAGTCGCTGCGCATCTGCAGCTCGTCGTTGAGCGTCTTCATGCTGCGATAGTTGAAGGTGTAGCGCGCCTTCTCGCCCTTCGACGCCCAGATCAGCGTCTCGTGCGCGTTGGTGAAGCGCGTGCCCTTGAAATTGGGCATCGGATTGGCCTTGCGCCAGATGATGTCGTTGAGGATCCAGAAGCCGAGATCCTGGATCGCCGAGCCCACCTTGAAGATGTTGTGATAGCTCCCGATCACCCAGATCGAGCCGTCGTCCTTCAGGATGCGCCGCGCCTCGGCCAGCCATTCGCGCGTGAACTTGTCATAGGCGGCGAGGCTGTCGAACTTGTCCCATTCGTCGGTGACGGCGTCGACATGGCTGCCGTCGGGGCGATTGAGGTCGCCGCCCAGCTGGAGGTTGTAGGGCGGATCGGCGAAAATCAGGTCGATCGACTTGGCCGGCAGCGCGCGCATCGCCGCGATGCAATCGCCGCGCAGGATGGTGTCGAGCGGCAGTACCGGCACCGGCGCGCTCGCCGTGCGGTCCCGCGCACTCACCTTTTCCAATACCCCCATCTGCGTCTCACTCCCTTGCCCGAACCCCCGTATTCGGGGCACGCGGAGTCCGTCGTCAAGCAAACATTGGTTAACGAAAATGGCTGCTAAAGCGTTAACGCTGCAGAACATTCGGGCATCGGGGCAGATGTTGAGTCAAGAAGTTATCCACAGGCGCAAGCGCTGGTGGTGTGGCACGAAAGACTCAGTTTCGAGGCGGGCTTAAAATCCTCCCTCGCGCAGCGGGGGAGGTGGCGCCGAAGGCGACGGAGGGGGCTTGGCCGCAGGCGCTTCGTTTGTGGAGAGGCCCCCTCCGTCATGCTGCGCATGACACCTCCCCCGCTTCGCGAGAGAGGATTGATTCGGACTCAAGCCGCCGTACCGCCCACCGTAAGCCCCTCGACCAGCAGGCTCGGCTGCCCCACGCCGGCCGGCACCGATTGCCCGCCCTTGCCGCACATGCCGACACCCTCGTCGAGCGCGAAGTCGTTGCCGATGCCGGTGACGCGCGTCAGCACCGAAGGCCCGTCGCCGATCAGCGTCGCGCCCTTGATCGGCGCCCCGAGCTTGCCGTTCTCGATCCGATAGGCCTCGGTGCACGAGAAGACGAACTTGCCCGAGACGATGTCGACCTGCCCGCCGCCGAAGCTCTTGGCGTAGATGCCCTTCTTCACGCGCGACATCAGTTCGGCCGGGTCGTCCTTGCCCCCCTTCATGAAGGTATTGGTCATCCGCGGCATCGGCGCGTGCTGGAAGGATTCGCGGCGGCCGTTGCCGGTCGGCTCGACCCCCATCAGCCGCGCGTTGAGCCGATCCTGCATATAGCCCTTGAGGATGCCGTCCTCGATCAGCACCGTCTCGCGCGTCGGCGTGCCCTCATCGTCGATCGACAGCGAGCCGCGGCGATCGTGGATCGAGCCGTCGTCGACCACGGTGACGCCCGGCGCGGCGACACGCTCGCCGATCCGCCCTGAAAACGCGCTGGTGCCCTTGCGGTTGAAATCGCCTTCGAGCCCGTGGCCCACCGCCTCATGGAGCAGCACGCCCGGCCAGCCGGGGCCGCACAGCACCGTCATGTCGCCCGCCGGCGCGTCCTCGGCATCGAGATTGACCAAAGCCTGCGCCAGCGCCTCGTCGATCGCGCGGTTCCAGGTTTCGGGTTCGAACAGCCGATCGTAGAGCGTGCGCCCGCCCGTGCCGAAGCTGCCGGTTTCGCGGCGGCCTTCCTGTTCGACCACGATCGACACGTTGAGCCGCACCAGCGGCCGCACGTCGGTGGCGATGAAGCCGTCGGGGCGGACGATCTCGACCACGCCCCAGGATCCGGTCAGCCCCACCGAGACCTGCGCCACGCGCGGATCGCGCGCCCGCGCGGCGGCGTCGATCGTCTGGCACAGATTCACCTTGTCGGCGAAGGGGACGAGATCGAGCGGGTCGGCATCGGTGTAGAGATGGCGGTTGTTGCCCTGTGGCGGCGGCGCCTTGCCCGCCTTGCCCGGCTCGATCAGCGCCATGGTTGCGGCCGCGCGCCGGATCGCGGCGGGGCTGATCTCATTGGCGTGCGCGAAGGCCGTGGTCTCGCCCGAGACGGCGCGGAGCCCGAAGCCCGATTGGGTATCGAAGCTCGCGGTCTTCAGCCGGCCGTCGTCGAAGCCGAACGCCTCGGTCTTGCGATATTGGAGATAGAGTTCGCCGTCTTCGGCGCCGGCCAGCGCGTCGGCGGTGAGGCGGGTGGCGGTTTCGGGGTCAAGCTCGCGATACAGGAACGCGCGGGGATCGGACGGAATCGACATGCCCTCCGATATAGGAGCGTCAGACGCTCGCGCCAGCCGGGTGATCGGGCAATCGGCTTTGGTCGGCGCCGTCGGCAGGCCCGCCGATCAGCACGAAGCGGCGGTCGCAATAGCCGCAATCGACATAGCCATGCTCGTCGATCTGCAGGAACACGCGCGGATGGCCCAAGGCGGCAGGCACGCCGGGGCCGCTGCCGTCGCAGGCGACGCGGGCGTGGCTGGTACGGATGGTCTCGGGCGGTGCGATCATGAGTCGCCGATAGCAAGCGGCTGCCGCCTCGACAATTGCTTCGTCACCCCGGCGAAAGCCGGGATAACGGGCTGTGAACGCTTGGCGAGCGCCGCCCCGCAGCCTAGAGCGGCATCCATGACTCAGGCCGCGATCGAGATCGACAATCTCTGCAAGACCTACGCCGGCGGCAAGCGCGCGCTCGACGGCGTGAGCTTCGATGTGCCGCGAGGGACGATCTTCGGACTGCTCGGGCCCAACGGCGCGGGCAAGTCGACGCTGATCAACATTCTCGCGGGGCTGGTCAACAAGACCGAAGGCCGCGCGACGATCTGGGGCTTCGACGTCGACGCGCATCCGCGCAACGCCAAGGCGAGCATCGGCATCGTCAACCAGGAGATCACCTTCGATCCCTTCTTCACGCCGCGCGAGACGCTCGAGATCCAGGCCGGGCTCTACGGCGTGCCCAAGGCGCAGCGCGATCCGATGGGGCTGCTGCGCGCCGTGCATCTCGAGGACAAGGCCGAGGCCTATTCGCGCACGCTCTCGGGCGGCATGAAGCGCCGGCTGATGGTCGCCAAGGCGATGGTCCATTCGCCCCCCGTGCTCGTCCTCGACGAGCCCACCGCGGGCGTCGATGTCGAGCTTCGCCAACAGCTCTGGGCCTATGTCCGCGAGTTGAACGCGCGCGGCGTGACGGTGGTGCTGACCACGCATTATCTCGAGGAAGCCGAGCAGCTCTGCGACCGGATCGCGATCATCAATCACGGCAAGCTGATCGCCAACAAGCCGACCCGCGAGCTGGTCGGGATGGCGCAGGAGAAAGTGGTCGAAGTCACCGTCGACCGCGACGTGCCGGCGCTGCCCGAAAATGCCTGCTTCCAGAAGATCGAATTGAGGGCCGAACGGACGCTGGTGATCACCTACCGGAAAGATCAGGCGAATGCCGGCGAAGTGCTCGGCGCGGTCCAGGGCGGCGGCTACGGCATCGTCGACGTCTCGACGCGCGAAGCCGATCTGGAGGACGTGTTCCTCAACCTGACCCGGGCGGGGGGATAGGACCGCTGCCGAGGGAAGCCGCCGCTTTAGCGATAGCAGCGAGAGCCGTGGCTCAGCGCATTGTCGACGGCACCTTCGGACGCGGCGTCAGTCTCATCAATCGGCCGGCGGCGGGGTCGTCCTTGCCGCCGTCCTCCAGCACCCAGACGGCGCCGTCCGGCCCCTGCTCGACCTCGCGCAAACGGCCGCCGAGCGGGAAACGCTCCGCCTCGCAGATGGTGCGAAAGGCCAAGGTGCACTGGAAGGTGACGCGGATCAGCGCCTTCGAGGTCAGGCCGGCGATCAGCGCCGAGCCTCGCCAATCGGGGAATAGGTCGCCCGAATAGAAGATCATGCTGGTCGGCGAAATGACCGGATTCCAGTATTCTTCCGGTGCGCGGAGATCGGGCCGGGTGTCATGGCCGGGGATGTTGCCGCCCCGATACTCGTCGCCATAGGAGACCAGGGGCCAGCCGTAATTGGCTCCCCTTTCGATTTTCTGGAACTCGTCGCCGCCCCGGGGACCCATCTCGACTTCCCACAATTCACCCTTGGCGTCGAAGGCGATGCCGACCGGGCTGCGGATGCCATAGGCCCACATCTCGGCTGCCAGACCGCCATTTTCGTACAGCGGGTTGCCGGGCGCGGCCTTGCCGTCGGGGGTGAGGCGCAGCACCGAGCCGAGATTGTCGGCATTGTTCTGGGCGGTCTCGGGAGTCCAGCGGTCGCCGGAAGTGACGAACAAATGCTGGCCGTCCGGCGAGAAGGCCATGCGATAGGAATAGTGCCTCTCCTGCGCGACCTTCGGCGACTGCCGCCAGATCACCTCGAAGTTTTCCAATCGCGTGGCGTCGGGATTCAGTCGGCCGCGGCCCATGGCGGCTCCACTGGTGCCGCCGTCGCCGGCCTCTGCCCAGGTCAGATAGATCAGGCGATTCCTGGCGAAATCGGGATGCAGCACGACATCGCCCAGGCCGCCATGGACATTGTAGGTCACCGCCGGCACGCCCGCGATCGCCGGCGAAACCTGCCCGTCCTGCGTCACCACATGCAGCGCGCCGCGCTTCTCCGTCACCAGCATCCGCCCGTCGGGCAGGAAGGCAAGGGCCCAGGGCTCCTGGAGGTCGGCCACCAACTCGGCCTCGAACGGCGGACCGACGTCGATGATGCGCTTCGGCTGCTGCGCGGCGGCAGGGAAGGCGAAGACGGCAGCGGCGATGGCCAGGGCCGAGTTCGAAAGCTTCACGCGCATGCGTTGGATCCCCTCTGGCATGTTCTCGATTGCGTTCTTGATCGGATATTCCGCGCAGACGCGGCTTCCGCTTTCCTCGGATATGAAGGAGCGGCAAGCATATGGGAAGCGGGGCGCGCTCGGCCTCAGCGCCGGTGCCATGCCTTGCCGGGCTCGCCGAGCGCGCAGGCCCCAGCGACGGGCACGCAGAAGACGGCGAGCGCGAGACCGACGAAACCCAGGCTATGGCGGCGCATATCTCTCTCCATTTGCCAGCAACCGCGCTTAGCGCCTAGTCGGGGCCCAACCAGCGGAAGACACACCAGCAAAAGCGATATGGCCGGCGATCCTCACACCAGCGACATCCTCGTCATCGGCTCGGGCGCTGCCGGGCTCACCGCGGCGCTCAACCTCGCGGCGCGCTTCCGGGTCACCGTGCTCGCCAAGGGCGCGCTCAACGAAGGCTCGACTGCCTGGGCGCAGGGCGGGATCGCCGCGGTGCTCGAACCCGGCGATACGTTCGAGAACCATATCGAGGATACGATCGTCGCCGGCGCCGGGCTCAACGATCGCGCCACGGTCGAGATGGTCGTCGAAAACGCGCCGGCCGCGATCGAGCGGCTGGCCAAATTGGGAGTGCCGTTCAACACCGACGGCAATTCGCTCCACCTCACCCGCGAGGGCGGGCACAGCCATCGCCGCATCGTCCATGTCGACGACGCCACCGGCTGGGCGGTGCAGGAGGCGTTGCTCAAGGCGGCGCGCGCCAATCCCAACATCACCCTCGTCCCCGACATGGTGGTGATCGATCTCGCCACCAGCCGGCACGAGGAACGCTATTCGGGCGCCGGCAACGTCTGGGGCGTCTATGCCTTCAACCGTGCCACCAACCGCGTCGAACTCTTCACCGCCAACGCCACCGTGCTCGCCACCGGCGGCGCGGGGCGGACCTATCTCTTCTCGACCGCGCCGCGCGGCGCGACCGGCGACGGCATCGCGATGGCGTGGCGCGCGGGTTGCCGCATCTCCAACATGGAATTCATGCAGTTCCACCCGACTTGCCTCTACAATCTCGAGGTCAAGAACTTCCTGATCACCGAGGCGGTGCGCGGCGAGGGCGGGCAATTGATCAATCCGCAGACCGGCAAGCGCTTCATGCCTTATTACGACAAGCGGCTCGAGCTCGCGCCGCGCGACATCGTCGCCCGCGCGATCGACGCCGAGATCAAGCGCTTCGGGCTCGATTACGTCCATCTCGACATCAGCCATATGGGCGCGGATTTCGTGAAGCAGCACTTCCCGACGATCCATGCCCGGCTGCTCGATCTCGACATCGACATGACCACGGGCCCGATCCCGGTCGTCCCCGCCCAGCATTACACCTGCGGCGGCGTGGTGGTGGATCGCGACGGCCGCACCGATCTGCCCAATCTCTACGCCGCGGGCGAAGTCAGCCAGTCCGGGCTGCACGGCGCCAATCGCCTCGCCTCCAATTCGTTGCTCGAATGCTTCGTGTTCGGCGAGGCGGTGGCGCGTCACATCGCCGCCAATTGGAGCGATCTCGCTCCGCCGCCCGCGATCCGGCCATGGGATGAGAGCCGCGTCACCGATTCCGACGAGGAAGTGGTGATCAAGCAGAACTGGACCGAGATCCGCCGCTTTATGTGGAATTATGTCGGCATCGTCCGCTCGACCAAGCGGCTCGAGCGCGCCGCGCACCGCATCCAGATGCTGCGCGGCGAAGTGAACGACTATTACGGCCATTTCCGCGTGACCGGGGATCTGATCGAGCTGCGCAACCTGCTCGAAAGCGCCGATCTGATCGTCCGCTCGGCGCTCCATCGCAAGGAGAGCCGGGGATTGCATTACACGCTCGATTTTCCGGAAACGCTCGATGTGGCCGTGGATACGATATTGGTGCCCTAGGGGTTCCCCCGATGGCGAAATATCGGGTTCTGCCCTATATTTAAGACGAATGGTGATGCTGGTTTCCGCTCCTTTCACGATTCGTCGCTATCGTTACCGGATTCGTCGCATCGCCGCTGGGCCGGGCTTTGCTGGGAGTCGCGTTCGCCGCATGTTGCATGAGGGCAAGGGGTTGCGTTTGTGAAGAAATTTCTGGGTTTCTCGAAAGTGGAGCGGGCACTGACCGTCGCGGGGCTGGGCCCGGCGATGCTGCTCGGCTGCGCAGTGCACGAGAATACCCAGCTCGCCGCCTATCTGCCCGCGCCGAGCTACAGCGTGCTGGTGCCTTTCCCGGCCGCGGTCGCCGCGCCGGCCAGGCCTCGAGTCCCGGCACCGGCCGAACTCGTCACTTCGCTCGACGGGATCACCCGCAACTTCAACGGGCTGGTCGGCGTGGCCGTGACCAGCATCGACGATGGCTGGACCGCCAGCAACGTCACCGCCAGCCGTCCCTTGCCCCAGCAGAGCGTGAGCAAGCTCTGGGTGACGATGACCGTGCTCGATGCAGTCGATCGCGGCGAGATCCGCCTCGATGACCCGCTGACCATCACGCGCGCCGATTTCACTTTGTTCCACCAGCCGGTCGCCGCGCTGGTGAAGGGCGATGTCGGCTACACCACCACCGTCGCCGAGATCATGCGCCGCGCGATGCAGATGAGCGACAACACCTGCAACGACAAGTTGCTGCGCCTCGTCGGCGGCCCGCAGGCGGTGCGCGACTTCATCGCCCGCAAGCAATTGGGCACGATCCGCTTCGGCCCGGGCGAGAAATTGCTCCAGGCCGGCACTGCCGGGCTCGCATGGAAGCCCGAATATTCGGTGGGCAATGCCTTTGCCGTCGCCCGCTCGAGGCTTTCGCCTGCGGTCCGGCTCGCCGCTTATGAGGCCTATGTGAAGGATCCGCCCGACGGCGCGGCGCCGGCTTCGATCGCCGATGCGCTCGCCCGGCTGTATCGCGGCGAATTGCTCTCGGCGAATTCCACCGCGTGGCTGCTCGCCACGATGGACGGGGCGAAGACCGGCAAGGCGCGCGTGCGCGGCGCGGTCCCGCCGGGCTGGCTCTATGGGCACAAGACCGGCACCGGCCAGGATCTCGGCGGCCGCACCGCGGGCTTCAACGATGTCGGCATCCTCACCGCGCCCGACGGCCGCTCCTACGCCATCGCAGTGATGATCGGCGACACGTCGCGCCCGATCCGCGAGCGCCAGCTGCTGATGCAGGCGGTGGCGAGCGCGATCGTCGCGCATCACCGGCCTTCCGGCTCGATGATGGCGGGCGGCCGCCCCTCGCGCTGAACGGCGGCCGAGTTCGGGCGCAAGCAGCGGGGCGCGCTGCGGACGGCGCAGGGCTAGTCCCGCCGCATGACCGACGACATCGACTGGACCGCCGCCGCCGAGGCGCTCGACACCAATGGCTGGGCGGTGCTGCCCCGGCTGCTCGACCCGACCGCCTGCGACAGGTTGGCGGCGCTCTACGACGCCCCCGAACATTTCCGCAGCCACGTGATCATGGCCCGCCACGGCTTCGGCCGCGGCGAATATCGCTATTTCGCCTACCCCTTGCCCGATCCGGTGCAGGATCTGCGCACTCGGCTCTATCCGCCGCTCGCCGGGATCGCCAATCGCTGGCACGCCCGCATGGGACTCGAACGCCGCTTCCCCGCCGCCCATGCCGACTGGCTCGCCGAATGCCATGCCGCTGGACAGACGCGACCGACGCCGCTGCTGCTCCGCTACGGCCCCGGCGATTATAATTGTCTCCATCAGGACCTGTACGGAGACCACGTCTTCCCGTTGCAGGTAGCCGCTTTGCTCTCCGAGCCGGGGCGCGACTTCGCCGGCGGCGAATTCGTCCTCACCGAACAGCGTCCGCGGATGCAATCGCGCGCCGCGGTGGTCCCACTCACGCAGGGTGACACGGTGGTGTTCGCAGTCAACCAGCGCCCGGTACGCGGCAGCAGAGGCGATTATCGCGTGACGATGCGCCACGGCGTGAGCGCGGTTCACATCGGAAAGCGCCACACACTGGGGATCATCTTCCATGACGCGACGTAAACCAACACTTGTATCGCTATCGTCACAATTCTAGCGTGAATATATCTTACCTCACGCAGGGAGAAGATCGATGGGCGATACCCCGAATTTCATCAACGAGTCCAACGACACCAATAATAGCGAGGTCGTCATCTTCGAAAGCGAGGCCGCATCGTCCGCCGCGTCGGAAAGCAATGCTTTGCCCAGCATCAAGCTCAATTTCATCAACCTTTCGAACGACGTGAACAATAGCGAGGTTGTCATCTTCGCGAAGAACGCGGCGACGAACTTCGACGAGCTCGCGATCGCCTGGACGGTGATCAAAAATTGCGGCCAGGGCGACAATCACCCCTTCACGTATCCGATGGCCCAGACGATCAGCGCGAGCGACAGCTGGGGCAATTATACGGCGCAGCAGAGCGCGCCGCTCGGCCAGCGGTTCGCGATGGTGCTCGCTTCCTCGGGCGACCAATTGATCCCGCAGGGCCCGGCGACATCGCCGCAGCAGATCGAGCTGCTCAACGGCCTGTCCCAAGGCTCGGTGAATGCGCAGATCTACAAGGACGGCAGATTGTTCGCGGTCAAGACCAACCTCGCGCCCCAGCAGAAGGCGGTGTTCACGTTCAAGCCGACGATCTGGATCGGCGTGGCATCGCAGATCGAGCCGGGTGACGTGATCGATTCGGCCATCATCTCGGAAATCAACACCGAGATCTCGCTGCTCGGCATCGTCAGCGCGGACATCGTGATGACCGGCGGCGGCGCGGGGCCCAATGCCACGCCCTTCGTCTTCACGCTGCAGAATGTCGTGATGGCCTGAACCGGCGGCGGGCGGGACGGCCGCTTGGGGCTTTGTTCCGCTCGCTCGCTCGGCTATCTCCGCGGCGATGCCCCATCTCTATCTCGTCGACGGCTCCGGCTATATCTTCCGCGCCTATCACCGGCTGCCGCCGCTCACCAACAAGCATGGCGAGCCGGTCGGCGCGGTCTATGGCTATACGACGATGCTGTGGAAGCTCGTCGACGAGCTCAACAAGGCCGACGGGCCGACGCATATGGCGGTGATCCTCGACAAGAGCGAGCACACCTTCCGCAACGAGATGTACGACCAGTACAAGGCGCACCGCCCCCCCGCGCCCGAGGATCTCGTCCCCCAGTTCCCGATGATCCGCGACGCCACCCGCGCTTTCTCGCTGCCGTGCATCGAGGAATTGGGCTGGGAAGCCGACGATCTGATCGCGAGCTATACCAAGGCGGCGCTGGCGCAGGGCTGGTCGGTGACGATCGTCAGCTCCGACAAGGATCTGATGCAGCTGATGACCGATCCCTCGGTCGACATGCTCGATACGATGAACAATCGCCGGCTCAGGCCGAAGGACACCGAGGAAAAGTTCGGCGTCGGCCCGGAGAAGCTCGGCGAAGTCCTCGCGCTGATGGGCGACAGCGTCGACAATGTGCCCGGCGTGAAGGGCATCGGCCCGAAGACCGCCGCGAAGCTGATCCAGGAATTCGGGACGGTCGAGGGAGTGCTCGAAGCGGCACCGACGATGAAGCCCTCGAAGATGCGCGACAATCTGATCGAGCATGCCGAGATGGCGCGGCTCTCCCGAAAACTGGTCGAACTCGCCTGCGACGTGCCTTTGCCCGATCCGCTCGACGAACTGGAGCTCAAGGGCATCCCCGATGCGCCGCTCCGCGCATTCCTCGAGCATCACGGCTTCCGCACCTTGCTCAACCGGCTCTCGGCGGTGGCGGATGCGCCGGTCGAGCATCACGAAGTGCCGGGGCTGGAGGAAGACCCGCCCTGCGATCACGACGCCTATGAAACCGTCGTCACCGAAGCGGACCTCGACCGCTGGATCGCCGAGGCGACGCATCAGGGCTGGGTCGCAATCGACACCGAGACCACCGGAGTCGATGCCACCCGTGCCGAGCTGGTGGGCGTGAGCATGGCGCTCCAGCCCAACAAGGCGTGCTATATTCCGATCGCGCACGGCGGCAGCGACATGTTCGCCGAGAAACCCGCCCAGCTCGATCGCGCGACAATGCTCGCCAAGCTGAAGCCGCTGTTCGAAGACCCGGCGGTGCTCAAGATCGGGCACAATCTGAAATACGACATGATCGTGCTGGGACGCTGCGGGATAGACGTCGCGCCCTATGACGATTCGATCGTGATGAGCTTCGATCTCGATGCCGGCCTGCACGGACACGGCATGGACGAGCTAGCCGCGACGCATTTGTCGCACAGCTGCATTGCCTATAAGGACGTGGTCGGCACGGGGAAGAACCAGCTCGGCTTCCACGAAGTCGATCTCAAGGCGGCAACGCGCTACGCCGCCGAGGACGCCGATGTGACGCTCAGGCTGTGGCGGCGGTTCAAGCCGCGGCTCGCTTATGAGAGCGCGACGCGCGTCTACGAGATGGTCGACCGGCCTTTGGTCTCGGTGATCGCAGGGATGGAGCGCGCCGGCGTCAAGGTCGATGCCGCGGTGCTTTCGCGGCTCTCGGACGAATTCTCCAGGCAGATCGCGGCGCTCGAGGAGGAAATCCACGCCATCGCCGGGTTCAAGTTCACCATCGGCAGCCCCAAGCAACTGGGCGACGTGCTGTTCGACAAGATGGGGATCAAGGGCGGCCGCAAGGGCAAGTCGGGCGTCTATTCGACCGACGTCAACGAGCTCGAGCGGATCGCGGCGGACAAGGATTCTCCCGGCCGCGAGATGGTGGCCAAGGTGCTCGACTGGCGTCAGCTCACCAAGCTGAAGTCGACTTATACCGACGCGCTCCAGGCGCAGATCAATCCCGAGACCGGGCGGGTCCACACCAGCTACAGCCTCACCGGCGCGCAGACCGGGCGGCTCTCCTCGACCGACCCCAACCTCCAGAACATCCCGATCCGCACCGAGACGGGCCGCCAGATCCGCGACGCCTTCGTCGCGGAGCCAGGCAACGTCATCCTCGCCGCCGATTATTCGCAGATCGAACTCCGCCTCGCCGCGCACATCGCCGACGTGCCCGCTCTGCGCACCGCGTTCGAAAATGGCGACGACATCCACAACATGACCGCGATGGAGCTGTTCGGCGAAGTCAATCGCGACACGCGGGGGCGGGCCAAGACGATCAACTTCGCCATCCTCTACGGCATCTCGCGCTGGGGGCTGGCGGGGCGTCTCGACGTCACTCCCGACGAGGCGCAGGCGATGATCAACCGCTATTTCGAGCGGTTTCCCGGCATCAACCGCTACATCGCCGATACGCTCAACGAAGCCAAGGCGCGCGGCTACACCACGACCCTGTTCGGCCGGAAGACGCATTTCCCGCGGCTCAAATCGCCCAACCCCAACGAGCGCGGCGGCAGCGAGCGCGCCGCGATCAACGCGCCGATCCAGGGCACCAGCGCCGACATCATCAAGCGCGCGATGGCGCGGATGGGGCCGGCGCTCATCGAGGCGGGGCTGCCGAACGTGCGCATGCTGATGCAGGTGCACGACGAGCTCGTCTTCGAGCTGCCGGAAGGCGATGTGGAACGCGCAAAGCCCGTGATCGAACGCGTGATGGCCACCGCCGCCGAGCCCGCGATCAAGCTCACCGTCCCGCTCGGCGTCGAGATCGGAGTGGGCCCGAGCTGGGGCGCGGCGCATTGAGCGAATCCGCGCCCGCCCCCGCGGCCGACGACATCAACGCGCTCGCCAAGGGCGGACGAACCAATATCCTCGGCTTCATCCTCCGCCTCGCCGCGCGCCTCCCCTTCCTGTTCATCGCCGGGCGCGCCTACGGGCCGGACATCGTCGGGCGCTATGCGATCGCGGTGCTGGTGATCGAAGTCGCCGCCTTGCTCGCCACCCTCGGGCTCAAGCGCGGGCTCGCCCAGGCGCTTGCCTCCACCGATCGGCCGCACGCGCATGTCGTCTGGGACGGGGTACTGGTGGCATGCGGGGCCTCGGCGATCGCCAGCGCGGTGCTCATCGCCTTTCCGCAGGTGATGTATCCCAACAGCCATGTGATGGGGCTCGAGCGCCTGCTGCCACTGGTGGTGTTCGCCGTCGCGGTGTCGGACGTCACGCTCGCGGCTCTGGCCTATCGCCACAATATCCGCGCCTCGGTGACTGCGCGCGCGATCATCGAGCCGTGGACGATCAGCATCGCGGCGTGGGGCTTTTCGTACGTCTCGTCGCGCGACGGGCTGATGTACGCCTATGTCCTGTCGATGCTCGCCGCGCTCGCGGCGTCGGTACTACCCTTTGTCCGCGAATACGGCATGCCGCGCGGATGGCACCCGCGGCTGGCCGATATCCTCGCGCTGGCCCGCCGGAATGCCCCGCTGGCGGGCGCCGACGCGATCGAATGGGGGACGCGCAATGTCGATCGCTTCATTCTCGCGCTTCTGTTCAGCCCTGCGGTGGTCGGCATCTATTACATGGCGCAGCAGGTCGCCTCGATCCCGCAGCGGCTGAAGTCGAGCTTCGATCCGATCCTCGCGCCGGTCGTCACCAACAGCCTTGCCGACAACGACCGCAAGGCCGTCGCCAAGCAAGTGCGCCAGGTCGGCTTCTGGATCGTCAGCGCGCAGGCCGCCTGCCTCGTCGTCTTCGGTATCCCGGCCGAAGGCGTGATGGGGCTGATCGGCCCCGAATTCGTCGTCGGCGCGGGCGCGATGTGCATCCTGCTCGTCGCCGAAGTGCTCGCCTCGACCGGGGCGGTCTGCGAGACCGGCCTGATCTACGTCGCGCGCCACCGCAATCTGATGATCTCGCTCGCGGTGCTGTCGCTCCAGATCGCGCTCAGCTTCGTCTTCGTGTTCGTCGCGCGCGCGCAGGGCTGGTCGGAGCCGGTCCAGGCCGCCGGCCCGGCCGCGGCGCTCGCGCTTTCGCTGACGATCGGATCGGCGGTGAAGGCGATCATGCTCCGCCGCCTGCTCGGCGCGTCGGTGGTGAGCATCCGGCCGGCCTTTTTCGTCGCGATCGGCGCGGCCGCCTTGGTCGGCGCGGCCTTCACTTCGCTGCCGCGCCACTACGAATGGGCCGAGCTCAGCCTCGGCATGCCGGCGATCCTCGTGACTTTCCTGTTCGTGATGATCAAGTTCGGCTTCAGCCCCGAAGATCGCGCCTTGTTCCGCAAAGTCCCCGCGGATGCGGAACCGACGCTACCGGTGACGGAGAAGCTCTAGCCTCCCCGCCCGGTGCGGAATCACTCCACCGGAAATCCCCGCCGCTTGAACAGTGCCTTCACATCCGGATCGCGCCCGCGGAACGCGCGATAAGCGAGCTTGCGGTCGGTCTCGTTGCCGGTCGACAGCAACGTGATCCGGAAGCGATCGGCGGTCGCCTTGTCCCAGACATTGCCGGTCTCCTCGAACGCCGCCCAGGTGTCGGCGTCCATCGTCTCGGACCAGAGATACGAATAATAGCCCGCCGAATAAGCGTCGCTCGAGAACAGGTGATTGAACTGCGGAAGCCGGTGCCGCAGCGCGATTTCCTTCGGCATGTCGAGCGCCTTCAACGCGTCGCGCTCGAACGCGGCGACATCGGTCACCGGCACTTCGCGGTCGTGGAGCTGCATGTCGACGATCGCATCGGCGAGATATTCGACCGTGTCGAACCCCTGGTTGAAGGTCGACGATTTCTCGATCTTGTCGACCAAAGCCTGCGGCATCGGCGCACCGGTCTTGTAGTGCTTCGCGAACTTGTCGAGCACGTCGCGGGTGAGCAGCCAGTTCTCGTTGACCTGGCTCGGATACTCGACGAAATCGCGCGGCGTGCCCGCCAGCCCCGGATAAGTGACGTTCTGGAGCAGGCTGTGGATCGCGTGGCCGAATTCGTGGAACAGAGTCGTCGCGTCGTCGAGGCTGATCAGCGTCGGCTCACCCGCGCCGCCCTTGACGAAATTATTGTTGTTCGACGCCAGCGTGTTGCGATGGCCGCCCAGCTCCTGCTGCCCACGGTAGCGCGTCGCCCAGGCGCCGGACCTTTTGCCCGACCGCGCATAGCCGTCGAAATAGAAGATCCCGATATTGCGGCCAGTCGCGCTGTCGGTGACTTCGAAGGTGCGCACCGCGGGATCGAAGACCGGCACGTCCTTCACTTCCCTGAAGCTAAGGCCATAGAGCCGGCCCGCGGCGTAGAAGGCGCCCTGCAGGATGTTGCCCAGCTCGAGATACGGCTTCACTTCATTCTCATCCAGGTCGTACTTCGCCTTGCGCACCTTCTCGGCATAGAAGCGATAGTCCCAGGGCTCGATCGTGATCCCGGCGCCCGCTTTGTCGGCCAGCGCCTGCATGTCGGCGACTTCTTGCGTGACGCGCGCGCGGGCGGCGGGCCATACCGACAGCATCAGCTTCATCGCATTGGCCGGAGTCTCGGCCATCGTATCGTCCATCCGGTACAGCGCATGGTTCTTGAAGCCGAGCAGCACCGCGCGCTGCTGACGCAGCTTGAGGATCTCGGCGATCACGGCCTTGGTATCGTTGACGTCTCCATTGTCGCCGCGGCCGATGAACGCGCGCCAGACCTTTTCGCGGAGCGCCCGGTCGGTCGAATTGGTCAGGAACGGCGAGACCGAGGAACGCGTGTTCACCACCGCCCATTTGCCGGGCAGATTGCGTTCCTCCGCCGCGGCCTTGAGCGAAGCCCTGAAGCTGTCGGGCAGACCGGCGAGCTGCGCTTCCGAATCGAGCACGATCCAGGTCTCCTCGTCGGCGAGGACGCGCCGGGAGAAGTCGCTGAACTGCGTGGCGAGCGCCTGATTGAGGCGCGTGACCTCGGCGCGCTGCGCGTCGGTCAGCGCGGCGCCGCGCCGCACGAAGCTGCGATAGGTACGTTCGAGCAGCCGGAGCTGCTGCGCGTCGAGCTTCTGCGAGGCGCGGCTGTCATAAGCGCCTTTCACGCGGGCGAAGAGCTTGGGATCGAGGAACAATTCGTCGTAGAACGCCGTGAGCTTCGGGCTCCACTCCTTGTCGATCGCCTGCACTTCCTTGGTCGCGAGGTTGCTGGTGTAGACGCCCCACATCGACTGAACCCGATCCATCGTATCGCCGGCGAGCTGCATCGGCACGATCACGGTTTCGAAGCTCGGCTTGGTCTTCGCATCGCGGATCGCGTGGATCTCGGTGCGCAACGTCGCCATCGACGCCTCGAATGCGGGCGGGAACAGCGCCGGCTTGACCAGTTGCCAGGGCGGCACCCCACCATAAGGGCCGGGCCAGGGCTCGAGCAAAGGCGCGGGATCGATCGCGGCGGCAGCGGGTGCGGTCTGGGTCTGCGGCATGGCGGCTCCGAAGGCGGGAATGGCGGCAAGCACCGTCGAGGCGATCAACGCGAGACGCAGCTTTTGGGTCATGGAAATCGGGCCCCCCGGAGACGTGCTTTAGGATGGCAGGACACTAGGGGGCGATAGAGCGCGAAGGCAACAGCGCTGGCGGGTTGACTCTTTGTTCCATTGGAACAGAATAGGAACATTCTTGTTCCCGAGTCGTGAGGTGCCGCTGCAGCCCGATGCCAGATCCCGCCGTCCTTGCCCAGCTTCGCGAGCAATTGCGCGCGATGGAGACCCAAGGTTTCCGTCGCCGGCCGGTGCTGCCGTTCGGGATGCAGGCGCTCGATTCGCGGCTGGCCAATGGCGGGCTGAGGCTCGACGCGCTGCACGAGATCGCCGCCGCATCGAGCGACATGGCCGAGGATTGCGCAGCCACTTTGTTCATGGCGGGAATCGCCGCGCGCGCCTGGGGCCCGGTTTTGTGGGTGGTGCGGCGGCGCGACCTGTTCGCGCCGGGCCTGTCGCAAGTGGGGCTCGACCATAAGCGCCTGATCTATGCCGAAGCGCGCGACGATGCCGAATTGCTCGCGGTGATGGAGGAAGGCCTGCGCCATCGCGGGCTCGGCGCGGTGATCGGCGAAGTGAAGCGCGCCGACATGACTGCGAGCCGCCGGCTCCAGCTCGCTGCCGAAGGCGGGCGCACGATCGCATTGCTGATGCGGCGACATGCGCGCGAAGGCAGTGATCCGCTGAGCGCGACCTCGGCGGCGGTGACGCGCTGGCGCGTGGGCTGCGCGCCCTCGACGCCGCTGCCGGTGGAAGGTGTGGGACGCGCGCGCTGGCAATTGGCGCTGGTGCGCCAGAAAGGCGGCGAGCCCTTCGAGATGCAAGTGGAGGCATGCGATGCAACGGGTCGCTGCGCTCTTCCTGCCAATGTGGCCGATCGAAAGGCTGCGGCGGGCGGAGCGGCACGCCGCGCCGCCTGAGCCGCGCGCGTCCCTGGCTGCCGAGGAGCAACCCGCCCGTTCGGTGCCGCGCGGCGGCGGCTGGCGCCCCGGCGCGCGCTGGGCGCGCGAGGACCAGCTCGGCCATGTCGCGCTGCCGCCGGATGGCGACCACTCCCAATTCCTCCCCGAGCCCGCTCGGGGAGGGGGACCAACGCGCAGCGATGGTGGAGGGGCCGCCGCGGCACGCGGCGGTAAACCGCCGCGCCCCTCCACCACCGGCTATGGCGGCGGTCCCCCTCCCCGAGACAAGCTCGGGGAGGAATTGGCACCTCTCATCACAAGCATCCGCGACGGCAATCGCGTCGTCATCGCCGCCGCTTGCCCGCAGGCGCGCGCGCTCGGACTCGCACCCGGCATGGCGCTCGCCCAGGCGCGCGCGCAGATCGCCGGGCTCGACATCCGCGATGCCGACCCGGAAGGCGACCAGGTGCATCTCGCCAGCCTCGCAATCGCGCTGGCCCGGCGCTGGACCCCGACCGTGGCGATCGAAGGCGACGATACTCTGTTCCTCGACCTGACCGGCGTCGCGCACCTCCACGGCGGCGAAGCGGCGATGGCGACCCGCCTGCGCCACATGCTCGCCCGCTTCGGCTACACCGCCCGCATCGCCATCGCCGACACCCCTGGCGCGGCCTGGGCGCTGGCGCATTTCCACCAGCCGACGCTTTGTCCTTCGGGCCAGCATGCCGAAGCGATCGCCCCGCTTCCCATCGAGGCATTGCGCATCGATCCCGCAGCGGTCGAATTGCTCCATCGCCTCGGCGTCACGCGCATCGCCCAGCTCGCGGCAATGCCCCGCGCACCGCTGGTCCGCCGTTTCGGCGCCGGCCTCGCCATGCGCCTCGAACGGGCACTGGGCCGCCTCCCCGAACCGCTCCACCCCGTCGTCCCGCCCGAGCCGATCACCGTTGCACAGCGCTTCGCCGAACCGATCGCGACGCCCGAGGCGATCGAGCATTGGCTGGGCATGCTCGTCCCGCGCCTTACCGCTGCGCTCGAAGCCAGGGGGCTTGGCGCGCTCCGCATCGAGCTGATCGCCGATCGTGTCGACGGCGTGCCCCAGCGCATCCGCGTCGGCCTCGCCCGTGCCAACCGGGATCCTCTTCATTTGCTTAGACTTTTCACGCGGCGGATCGAACAAATCGAACCCGGCTTCGGCATCGACGCGATGGCGCTTCACTTGCGTCGTTCAAGCCCGCTCGGGGCTGAACCAGTGACTGAACGGCTGGACGAAGAAGCCGCCCCCGACCTCGCGCCGTTGGTCGACACGCTGGCCACCCGCATCGGCCTGTCCGCGATGTGGCGCAGCCGTCCGGTCGAGAGCGATGTGCCCGAACGTTCGGTGGCACGGATGGCCGTACTCGATCCGCCGGCACGTCCCGGCGCGCGTACCAGGATCGACGATATCGGCCAGCTCGATCGTAGCCCGATGCTCCACCCCTGGCATCCCGAATGGCCCAAGCCGGCGCGGCTGCTCGCCCGCCCCGAGCGGCTCGACCACGTCATGGCCGAGCTCCCCGATCATGCCCCGCGCCGCTTCACCTGGCGCGGCCATGCCCACCGCGTGATCCGTGCCGACGGGCCCGAGCGCATCCATGGCGAATGGTGGAAGCGCGATGCCGAGCGGGCGAGCGTACGCGACTATTTCCGCGTCGAGGACGAAGCCGGGCGCCGCTACTGGCTGTTCCGTTCGGGCGACGGCGAACGCGCCGTGACCGGCGACCTCAGCTGGTATCTCCACGGCGTATTCGGATGAGTTACGCCGAACTCCAGGTGACGACGCATTTCTCGTTCCTGCGCGGTGCGTCTTCCCCCGAGGAGCTGTTCCGCCAGGCGGCTCTGCTCGGGCTTCCCGCATTGGGCATCGTCGATCGCAATTCGGTAGGCGGTGTGGTCCGCTCGCTGGTCGCAGCGGAGCAGTTTTCCGCGCTCGGCGTGAATATCCGAATGATTGCCGGGTGCCGGCTCGACCTTGTCGACGGCAGCTCGGTGCTCGTCTGGCCCGAGGATCGCGCGGCCTGGGCACGGCTCACGCGGTTGCTCACGCTCGGCAAGTCGCGCGCCGACTCCCAACATGGCGAGAAGGGCCAATGCTTCCTCCATTGGGAGGATCTCGCCGAATCCGCGGAAGGACTGGTCGGCGCGCTGGTGCCGGGTCTCGCCGATCCCGGCGACCCCTTGTCACTGCGCTGGATGACGGACGTGTTCGGGACACGCGGCCATGTCTGCCTGACCCAGCATCGCCGGCCCGGCGACGCGATGCGGCTCCACCGGCTGGACGAAGCCGCCCGACGCTTCGGGCTCACTCCGCTCGCCACCGGCGACATACTCTACGACACGCCCGATCGCCGCATGCTGCAGGACGTCGTCACGGCGATCCGCGAGAAGTGCACGATCGACGAACTCGGCTTCCGCCGCGAACGCAATGCCGATCGGCATCTCAAATCGCCCGAGGAGATGGCGCGGCGCTTCCGCGACTATCCCGAAGCCTTGCACGCGAGCCTCGCGATCGCAGAACGCTGCACCTTCTCGCTGCGCCAGCTCGAGCATCAATATCCCGAGGAGACCGTCATCCACGGACGCACCGCGCAGGAGGCGCTGAGCGCGCTGGCGTGGAACGGGCTCAAGCACAGGTTCGCCGGCAAGCCTTCCAAAGCGCATCAGGACCTGCTGACGCACGAGCTCGGGCTCGTCGAAAAGATGGGCTACGCGCCCTATTTCCTCACGGTCAATTCGATCGTCCAGTTCGCGCTCAGCCAGCATATCCTCTGCCAGGGACGGGGAAGCGCGGCCAATTCGGTAATCTGCTTCGCGCTCGGCATCACTTCGATCGACCCGATCAAGCACCAGCTGCTGTTCGAGCGCTTCATCTCGACCGAACGCAAGGAGCCGCCCGACATCGACGTCGATTTCGAGCATGAGCGGCGCGAGGAAGTGATCCAGTGGATCTACGAAAATTATGGCCATGACCATGCCGCACTCACTGCAGTGGTCAGCCGCTTCCGCTCACGCGGGGCGCTGCGCGAAGTGGGCAAGGCACTGGGCCTGCCCGAGGATCTGACCGCGGCGCTTTCCTCGCAGGTCTGGGGGTGGTCGAACGACGTCGACGACAAGCATGCCGACGCACTCAATCTCGACCGCACCGACCCGCGGCTCGCGCTGACCCTGCAACTCGCGCGCGAGCTGATCGGCACGCCGCGTCATCTGTCGCAGCACCCGGGCGGTTTCGTACTGACCCGCGACAAGCTGCACGACCTGATTCCGGTCGAACCCGCGGCGATGGTCGATCGCCGCGTGGTCGAATGGGAAAAGCTCGATATCGAGGAGCTCGGCTTCATGAAGGTCGACATTCTCGGCCTCGGCATGCTCGGCTGCATGCGGCGCACCTTCGATCTGCTCGCCCGGCACAAGGCGACTCATCTCACGCTCGCCTCGCCGCTCATGCAGGACGAGGATCCGCTGACCTTCGAGATGATCCAGCAGGCCGATACGCTCGGCGTCTTCCAGATCGAGAGCCGCGCGCAGATGTCGATGCTGCCGCGGATGAAGCCCGACTGCTTCTATGACATCGCGATCCAGGTCGCGATCGTCCGCCCGGGACCCATTCAGGGCAATATGGTCCACCCTTATCTCAAGCGTCGGCAGAATCCCGAGTTGGTCGATTATCCCTCGCCGGCGCTCAAGGGAGTGCTGAAGAAGACGCTGGGCGTGCCGCTGTTCCAGGAACAGGCGATGCAGGTCGCGATCATCGGCGCGGGCTTCACGCCGAGCGAGGCGGATCGGCTGCGCCGCGCAATGGCGACCTTCAAATCGAGCGGCGAAATCGGCGAATTTCGACCCAAGCTGATCAACGGCATGCTGGAGCGCGACATCAGCCTCGAATTCGCCGAGCGACTCGTCGCGCAGATCGAAGGCTTCAGCAATTACGGCTTCCCCGAGAGCCACGCCGCCAGCTTCGCCAAGATCGCTTATGCGTCGAGCTGGATGAAATGCCATCATCCGGACGTGTTCTGCACGGCGTTGCTCAATGCGCAGCCGATGGGATTCTATGCCCCCGCGCAGATCATCCGCGATGCGCGGGCGCACGGCGTCGAGGCGCGGCCGGTGTGCATCAACGATAGCGACTGGGATACGCGGATGGTGCCCGAGGGCGTCCACATGCGGCCACGGCATTCGGCTTTCTGCGGGACTGACGAGGACTGGGAGAGCCTTCAACCGGTCCGGCTCGGCATGCGGATCGTGCAGGGGCTGTCACAGGAAGATGCGAACCAGATATTGGACGCACGTGCCCGCGCGCCGTTCGTCTCGATCGAGGATGTCTGGCGGCGCTCGGGCGTCAAGCCGGCGGCGCTCGAACGGCTGGCGCGTGCCGATGCCTTTCAGGCACTGGGGCATAATCGACGGCAGGCTTTGTGGGCGATCAAGGGGCTCGGCCAGAAGCCGCTCGACCTGTTCAGCGCCGCGGATGCGCGCGAGGGCCAGACCGTGCCCGAGGCCATGGAACCGCAAGTCGCATTGGTGCCGCTGACCCAGGGCCGCGAAGTGGTCGAGGATTACCGCGCGACCCAGCTCAGCCTGCGCGCGCATCCGGTGACCTTTCTGCGCGAACGGCTGGCGGCGCGGCGGATCGCGAAATGCGCGGATCTGATGGAGATGAAGGACGGCGCGCGCATCGAAGTCGCGGGCCTGATCCTCGTCCGCCAGCGCCCGGGCAGCGCCAAGGGCGTGGTGTTCGTGACGCTCGAGGACGAGACCGGCATCGCCAATGCCGTGCTCTGGGCCGATCGGTTCGAGGCGAACCGGCGCACGGTGATGTCCGCGACGATGCTGGCGATCCGCGGCAAGGTGCAGCGCGAGGGGATCGTGATCCACCTCGTCGCCGAGGCGATCACCGATCTCACGCCGTGGCTGCGCGAAGTGGGCGAACTCGAATTGCCGAACATGACCATGCCCGGCGACGGCGCGACGCATGGCGGGACGATCGACCCGCGCGACCGGCTCGAACTGCCGCGCCAGCGCGCGCTCGAAAGCTGGCCGCCGCGCCGCAGCCTCAAGGCGCCCGACCTGATCCCGGTGCGCTCGCGCGACTTCCACTAGGAGAATGACGATGATGATCCCGCCCCTCGGGAAACAGACGCCCGGCCAAATGCGCCGCGACGACCAGCTGCTCTATCTGATGATCAAGCCCTATGCCGGGCAGGCGGCGGCGATGGACGGTCTGCGCCGAACGCATGGCCTGTCGCGCAAGTATGCAGTCGACCGCATCCACATGACATTGGTGCCGTTCGGAGACATCCGGACGATCTCGCCACAGAATCTCGATCTGATCCACCGTGCCGCCGCGTCGCTGCAGGCCGAGCCTTTCCAGGTCACGCTCGACCGGATCAAAGGCAATGCCCTTGTCGGCAGCAGGATGCAGGCCGTGCGCGATTTCCAGCGATCGCTGGTGACGCGACTCGAAGCGTTCGGAGTCGACCTTCCGGACTATGCATTCAATCCGCACGCATCGCTCACCTACGAGGAATGGAAGCCGCGCAACACGCCGGTTTCGCCGATCCGCTGGCAAGTCCGGCAACTCCTGCTGATCAACAGCGTCCACGGCAAGGGCCATCAACTGCTCGACAGCTGGCCGCTCGAACCAAGGCAGGGATCGCTCTTCTAGACCTTTGGTCCTACTTCCGCTGGCGCACTGGGATGATAGGCTCGGCGAAGAGGAGATACCGAATGAATCTGCGCGCACTGCTCATCGCTGCCTTGTTTCTCCCGCTCGCCGCGCCGGCCCTGGCACAGGACACGCCCGCGCCGGTCGCGCGGCTCGACCATGTCGCGATCTGGTCGGCGGACATGCAGAAGAGCATCGATTTCTATCACGCCGTGTTCGGCCTGACCGAGTTCCCCTCGCCCTTCCCGCCGGGCGGTCCGCGCTGGATGCATCTGGCCAATGGCGTCGAATTGCATATCCAGCCCGGGCGCATCGAACCCGTCACCCAGCCGCGCCGCGTCCACATGGCGATCGCGCTCGCCAGCATCGATCCGGTGATGGCGTGGCTCAAGGCGCACGGGCAGGGCTGGAGCGACATCGCCGGCACGCCGGGCGCGATCAACGCCACGCGTACCGACGGCGTCCGCCAGATCTTCCTGCAGGACCCCGACGGCTATTGGATCGAAGTCAATGATGCGCTGAAGAAGCGTTAGGGGTTTGGTCCCGGCGATCGACGGTGCATCGTCGGCGCAAGCCTGGATGCACCATTGGTGGGACAAATTCTGCGCCCGATCAGGTCTAATGCATCCAGGGTGCATAGGAGATGCCGACGATGACTCCTTCCATTGTGAGGAGCCGGGCGACGGTCTGGCCCCAGGGTTCCGTGCGCGCGCCGTGCAACAGCGCATAGCCTTTTGCCTCGAGCTCCTCCGCGGCGGCGGCGACGCTGTCCAGGTCTTCGACTTCGAATTCGATACAGGCTTGCGGCACCGGCCGATCCGCCGGCCAATCGCGGCTGCCGAAACAGGCTTCGGCCGCCTGCGAGAGCGGCCATACGCCGAAATGCCTGCTGCCGCCGATATGCTCGCTGAAATAATAGTCGTCGCCCTCGTGGCGCTCGAGCGGCAATCCCAGCGTGTCGATGAAGAGTTTTCGGCTCTGCGCCGGATCGGGCGCGACGATCGCCATACTCGAGATGAACAGGATCTTCATGGGGCGCTCCGTTCCGCGGCTCGGCCATCGCCATCGGGCCAGATGATGTCGGCGCGGGCATATTGGAACAGGAAAAGGACACAGGGTTCCTCGCTGACACACCGGTCGATGTGCATTTCCCCGCCCGCCTGGCGGACATAGGATCCCGGAAGCAGGCGCTTGTCACGGCCTTCGCCGCCCGGCCCTTCGTGGATCCAGACCCCCTTGACCAGCACGCCGTGAAAATCGCCGCTATGGGCGTGGAGGCGAGAATCGAAGCCAGGCGGCAAACGCACCAACTCGCCGAAACCGCCGTCTGCTTGCCGGTTCCCCCACAGCTCACCGATCATGATCGGAAGATTCGGAGTCTGCCGCTGCCAGCGCATCGCGTCCGCGGCGACGCTCAGGCTACGGGACACCGGCTCCCGGTCTTGCGACCTGGCCGCGATGGGCACCCCGATCGCGAGCAAGGCGAGCGATCCCATCGCAAGGCGCCATTTTCCCGCAATCATCGCGGCCTCGGAGGATATTCGGTGACGTAGGGCTGCTTGTTGAACAGGAAGATGGTGCAAGGCACGACGGATACACAGGCATCCTCATGCAGCTGGGTCTTCACCTGCGTCCAATGGGCGCCGCTTTCCAGGTGGATGCCGCGCCCCTCTCCGGTGGACGGCACCCAATGTTCCCAGCTGCCCTGGACGACGACTGCCCAATAATCGGCGGTGTGCGAGTGGAGGCCGGATCGGAAGCCGGGCGGGGTGCGCAGCAATGTGCCGGCTTCACCTTCCGCGCGATCGCCCCAGAGCGCGCCGAGTTGAACCGGCGCCCCGGCTTCTCCCGCCCAGGGCACCTTGTCGGCGGGCAGATAGCGATTGCCAGGCGTCGTGCGCTCCTGAGCGAGCGTCGTGGACGATCCGGTCAGCGCGATGAGCAAACAGATACCCCATTTCATCCTCGTCTCCCTTTGGACCTGCGTTGCTCGTATGGGCGATCCGCGATCGGCCGCAGGCACACATGCTGATCCGCCGAGCAGGAGCTGGCTATGGCAGGAACACCTGAACTCTTGGCCGTTTGTCGCGCTTCGGATGCGCTCAGATGCGCTCCGAATTCCGGACCGCGCCCGGCGATACGCCGAGGAAGCGCTTGAATGCCCGGCTGAAGGACGCATCGGATTCATATCCGAGCTCCGAGGCGATCTGGGACAGCGGCATATATCCGTTTCGCAACCATGAGGCCGCCAGCCGAAGGCGCCATTGCAGGAGATAGCGTGCCGGCGACACCGACAGCAGGCTCTTGAATCGTTGCGAAAATCTCGAACGCGACAGCCCGGCCAGGACCGCCAGGCGATCGACCGTCCAGTTTTCCCCGGGAGAGCGGTGGATCCTCGCCAGCGCGGCGCCGATCTGCGGATCCCGCACGGCAGCCAGCCAGCCGGTCAGTTCGGTGGAACGCATCTCGACCCAGCTCCTGATCACCTGCGTCATGACGATATCGGCGAGGCGCGCCATGACCGTCGCGGAACCGATCCTCTGTCCCTCCACCTCGCGCGCCATGATCGCGAGGAGACTGGTGAGATCGGCATCGTCGTGGTCGGCGCTGCGGATGTGCATCACGTGCGGGAGCAGCTCCAGCAGCGGATTTGCGGTGGGACCCTCGAAGCCGATCGTACAGCACACGATCAGGGATCGCGCACCCCCACCGCCGGATTTCAGCCTGTACGTCCCGTTGCCGACCAGCTCCGGCCCGGCATCCGCAAGCGGCAATGGCCGCCGCCGCGGCGCATCCGACATGATGTGCTCCGTTCCGTGGGGAAGGAGGAGCACGTCGCCCTTTTCGAGCAGGAGCGGCGGCAAGCTCTCCGCCTGGATCCAGCACCGGCCGTCGATGACGGCGTGAAAGCGCACCCCTTCCCTGAACGGCACGGCGATGCCCCACGGCGCCGTCAGTTCGCTGCGCCCATAGCTCGCATGGGCGAGGCGCAGGTCACGCAATACTTCGCTCAGCAGATCATTGTCGGACGGCCTGTGGCAGATCGATTCGCTTCCAAGACCAGGCCGGTCGCCGGATCCCAGCGAATCGTTCATGTGCCTTCCCTCGCCATGGGCGCGAACCCGCTCGCCACACTCTCCCCTAACCGCCGACGGTCTGCTCGATCACCCCGAAGATCGGATGGTGCCTTTCATCCTCGGCCCAGATGCGGACGGTGTCGCCGGCCTTGAGGAAAGGCGTCTCGGGCTTGCCGCCCCGGATCGTCTCGATGGTGCGCAGTTCGGCGAGGCACGAATAGCCCACGCCGCCCTCGGCGATCGGCTTGCCGGGGCCGCCATCCGCGTCGCGATTCGAGACGGTGCCCGAGCCGATGATCGTCCCCGCGCCCAGCGCGCGGGTCTTCGCGGCGTGCGCGATCAGCGTGCCGAAATCGAAGGTCATGTCCTCGCCCGCCTCCGCGCGGCCGAAGGGCTTGCCGTTGACGTCGACCATCAGCTTGCGATGAAGCTTGCCGTCCTTCCACCAGTCGCCGAGCGCGTCGGGGGTGACGAACACCGGCGAGAAGGCGCTTGCCGGCTTGGACTGGAAGAAGCCGAAGCCCTTGGCGAGCTCGTCCGGGATGAGGTTGCGCAAGCTCACGTCGTTGGTGAGGCCGACCAGCCGGACTGCCGCCAGCGCCTCGTCGCGCGAGGCGCCGAGCGGCACGTCGCCGGTCACCACCACCACTTCGGCCTCGAGATCGCACCCCCATGCCTCGTCGGCGAGCGGGATCGGATCGCGCGGGCCGAGGAACCCGTCCGAGCCGCCCTGGTACATCAGCGGATCCCGCCAGAAGCTCTCGGGCATCTCGGCGCCGCGTGCCTGACGGACCAATGCGACATGGTTCACATAGGCCGAGCCGTCCGCCCATTGATATGCCCGGGGCAGCGGCGATGCCGCCATTCGCTCGTGGAAGCGCAGCATCGGGATCGTCTCGTGCCCGAGATCGGTGGCGAGATTGCGAAGATCGCCCTCGACCTGATCCCAATTGTCGAGCGCCGCCTGCAGCGTCGGCGCAATCGTGGTCGCATCGGCACACCACGCCAGATCGTCCGATACCACGACGAGCTTGCCGTCGCGGCCGTGCTTCAGGCTGGCCAGTTTCATCCATTCTCTCCCGTTTCGATCAGCATAGGGCCGCCGGCGCCCAAGTCGAGCGGCTGCGGCCAAACCATCTTTGTCTTCATCGTTTTCAACCACGCTCCCGTCGCTTCGTTGTTCGAATCATCGGCCAGGCACTTGACGCGACCCGCGCCGGACGCCATTGGCGCCGCGGCTTCGGGGCACTTCCCCCGGCCCCGATACCGCCCGGTCGCCGAGTCCTGTCGAAGGGCGGCCTTGGGTCCGCCCCGGCAGGCGGAGAATCGTATTCATGGCAAATGTCGCAGTGATCGGCGCCCAATGGGGCGATGAGGGCAAGGGCAAGATCGTCGATTGGCTCGCCGAGCGCGCCGATGTCGTCGTGCGCTTCCAGGGCGGGCACAATGCCGGGCACACGCTCGTCGTCGGCGAGAAGGTCTACAAGCTCTCTTTGCTCCCCTCGGGCATCGTCCGCGGCACGCCCTCGGTCATCGGCAACGGCGTGGTGCTCGATCCGTGGCACCTCAAGGCCGAAGTCGAGAAACTGCGCGGCCAGGGCATCGACATCACGCCCGACACGCTCAAGATCGCCGATACCTGCCCGCTGATCCTGCCTTTCCACCGCGATCTCGACGCGCTGCGCGAGGATGCCAGCGGCGCGGGCAAGATCGGCACGACGCGGCGCGGCATCGGCCCGGCTTATGAGGACAAGGTCGGCCGCCGCGCGATCCGGGTCTGCGATCTCGCCCATCTCGACGAACTCGGTCCCCAGCTCGATCGCCTCGCCGCGCACCACGACGCGCTCCGCGCCGGATTCGGCGAGCCGCCGATCGACCGTGCCGCGTTGGTGGAGGAACTCCGCGCAATCGCCGGCTTCGTCCTGCCCTTCGCCCAGCCGGTATGGCGGATGCTCAATGAGGCGCGCGGACGCGGGCGCCGCATTCTGTTCGAAGGCGCGCAGGGCGTGCTGCTCGATATCGATCACGGCACCTATCCGTTCGTCACGTCGTCGAACACGGTGGCCGGCACCGCCGCCGCCGGATCGGGCCTCGGTCCCAGCGCAGTCGGCTTCGTGCTCGGCATCGCCAAGGCCTATACGACGCGCGTCGGCTCGGGGCCCTTTCCGAGCGAACAGGACAATGCAATTGGCGAGCGGCTCGGCACGCGCGGCCACGAATTCGGCACGGTCACCGGGCGCAAGCGCCGCTGCGGCTGGCTCGATGCAGTGCTGCTGCGCCAGTCGGCGGCAGTATCGGGGATCACCGGGATCGCGCTGACCAAGATCGACGTGCTCGACGGCTTCGACGAGATTCGGGTGTGCACGGGCTATAAGCTGCGCGGCGAGGTGCTGGATTATTATCCGTCGAACGCCGCGGATCAGGCGGCGGTGGAGGCAGTCTACGAAACCATGCCCGGCTGGCACGAATCGACCGCTGGCGCGCGCAGCTGGGCGGAACTGCCCGCCGCGGCGATCAAGTATATCCGTCGGGTGGAAGAATTGATCCAATGCCCGGTCGCGTTGGTCTCGACCAGCCCTGAGCGCGAGGACACCATTCTGGTCCGCGATCCCTTCGCGGATTAGGTCGAAAGCTGGGCCCCGGCGACGCTGCCGCCGGGGCCCCGCCGCTTAACGCTGCGGCGTCGGTGTAGCGGGCTCGGGCGCAGGCGCCGCGCTCGGATCGGGCGTCGGCTCGGTGGTCCCGCTCCCGCTCGTGCCGCTGTCGGGCGCCGGCGACGTGCTGGTGTCGGCGCTCGGATCGCTCTTCTTGTCTTTCTTGTCCTTCTTGTGATCCTGGCTCGTCGTGCTGTCGGGCGATGTGGCCGACGGGTCCTGGCTCGGGGTCGACTGCGGCGTCGACTGGGCCATCGCGGCGGCCGGGAAGATCAGGGCCCCGGCAAGGAACAACGAAAGCTTACGCATGTTTTACACTCCTGCAGTTAGACAACTTGCAGGAATTGAACGGGTCTGCCGCGCGCTGGTTGCGCGTGGACGGGACGCTTCGCCGCTGTAACGAAACCGATTAACCGCGAGCCGACACTATCGCGGGATCAGCCGCACTGCGCCCGGTGCAAAAGTTTCTGATCGGCCAGCACCAATGCAACCATTGCCTCGACCACCGGCGCGCCGCGAATACCTACACACGGGTCGTGCCTACCTTTGGTGCGGATCTCGGTCGCCTCGCCTTCGCGGTTGATGGTCTCGACCGGCGTCAGGATCGAGCTGGTCGGCTTGAAGGCGACGCGCACCAGCACCGGCTGTCCGGTCGAAATGCCCCCCGCGATGCCGCCCGCGTGGTTGGCAAGGAAGTGCACGCCGTCATTGCCGGGCCGCATCGCATCGGCGTTCTGCTCGCCGGTCAGCGTCGCCGCGGCGAAACCGTCGCCGATCTCGACGCCCTTGACTGCGTTGATCGACATGCACGCCGCCGCCAGCTCGCTGTCGAGCTTGGCATAAAGCGGCGCCCCCCAGCCCGGCGGCACCCCGGTCGCCTCGCAGGCGATCACTGCGCCCAGCGACGATCCGGCCTTGCGCGCGTCGTCGACCAATTTCTCCCAGCGCGCGGCGGCCGCGGCGTCGGGGCAGAAGAAGGGGTTCCGGTCGATCTCGTCGGCGTCGAAATTGGCAGGGTCGATCGCATCGCCGCCGATCGCCTCGACCCAGGCGCGGATCCTCACTTCGGGAATGGCGAGCCGCGCCACTGCGCCGGCAGCGACCCGCGCCGCGGTCTCGCGCGCCGAGGAGCGCCCGCCGCCGCGATAGTCGCGAAAGCCGTATTTCTGGTCATAGGCATAATCGGCATGCCCGGGGCGATAGGCCTGCGCGACTTCGGAATAATCCTTCGAGCGCTGGTCGACATTCTCGATCATCAGGCTGATCGGCGTGCCGGTGGTGCGCCCCTCGAACACCCCTGACAGGATGCGGACCTGGTCGGGCTCCTGCCGCTGCGTGGTGAAGCGCGACTGGCCCGGGCGGCGCTTGTCGAGGAAAGGCTGGATATCGCCCTCGGACAATTCCAGCCCCGGCGGGCAGCCGTCGACCACTGCGCCCAGCGCCGGCCCATGGCTCTCGCCCCAGGTAGTGAAGCGGAAGACGCGTCCGAAGGAATTGAAGCTCATTGACCCCTCTCCCCAAGGGGGAGAGGGAGGGGCCCGCTCGCCGAAGGCGAGTGGGAGGGTGAGGGCACGAGGGCAGCGGAGATGGCTGAAGCCACTCCTTCCAGATTCCGCATCACCTCGTCATTCGAAAAGCGGATCACGCGGAACCCTTCCTCCTCGAGCCACGCCGTTCGCCGCTCGTCATAATCCTGCTGGTGCGCATGGGTGTCGCCGTCAACCTCAACCGCAAGTTTGGCATCGGCGCAGTAGAAGTCGACGAGGAACGGCCCCAACCAAACCTGATTGCGAAACTTGGCTCCGCCGAGTTGTCGATTGCGCAGAGCTTGCCATAGTCGCTTTTCGGGCTCGGTGCGGTCGCGCCGGGCCTTGCGCTGGAACTTCAGCGATTCGTAACCGGGCGGTCGCTTCATCCCCTCACCCTTCCCACCGCCTTCGGCGGCGGGCCCCTTCCCTCTCCCCTTCAGGGAGAGGGAATTCATACCAATGCGATGTCGGGCGCGTCCTCGGCCTTCATGCCGATGACGTTGTAGCCGGCATCGACATGGTGCGTCTCACCGGTCACGCCCGAAGCGAGGTCCGAGAGCAGATACAGCCCCGCGCCGCCGACATCCTCGATCGTGACGTTGCGCTTGAGCGGCGAGTTGAGCTCGTTCCATTTCAGGATCAGGCGGAAATCGCCGATGCCCGATGCGGCCAGCGTCTTGATCGGGCCGGCCGAGATCGCGTTGACCCGGATATTGTCGCGGCCGAGATCGACCGCGAGATACTGGACGCTGGTCTCGAGCGCAGCCTTGGCGACGCCCATCACGTTGTAGTGCGGGATCACCTTCTCGGCGCCGTAATAGCTGAGGGTGAGGAGCGAGCCGCCATTCGGCATCATCGCCGCCGCGCGCTTGCAGACCGCGACGAACGAATAGACGCTGATGTTCATCGTCATCAGGAAATTGTCGAGGCTGGTGTCGACATAGCCGCCGCGCAGCTCGTTCTTGTCGGAGAAGCCGATCGCATGAACGACGAAGTCGATCGTCGGCCAACGCTCCGCCAGGGTCGCGAAGGTCTTGTCGAGCTCGGTCATGTCGGCAACGTCGCAGTCGATCAGGAAATCGCTGCCGAGCTGCTCGGCGAGCGGCCGCACGCGCTTCTCGAGTGCTTCACCCTGATAGCTGAACGCGAGTTCCGCGCCCTGTTCGCGCAGCTTCCGGGCAATCCCCCATGCCAGCGAACGATCGTTCGCCAGGCCCATGATCAGCCCGCGCTTGCCCTGCATCAATCCCGTCACGACGCACCGTTCTCCTTTTTCGGCGTCCCCTCTACTCCGTCCGGCACCGGTTCGGCTAGGGCGGCGTTGAGTTCGGCGCCGGCGACCATGCCGAGCCCGATCAGATAGAAGAAGATCAATACGATCATCACGCCGGCGAGACTACCATAAGTAAGGTCATAGCTGCCGAGCAGCGCCAGCACGCGCGGCAGCATCGCCGTGACGAACAGCCACCACAAGGTGATGAAAGCCGGCCCGGGCCATTTCGGACAGTTCGAAAACCGATAGCGGCTCGGCGTCAGCGAATAGAACAGCATGTACAGCGCACCGAACAGCACCAACGCGGGCAATGCCCTGGTGGCGGAAACGATCGTCAGCGTCTGCGATGCCCAGGGCAGCAACCGGTAGATGAATTGCTCGACGCCGGTCAGCAGCACCTGGAAGCTGAACGCCGCCATTGCCAGGACGACCGAGGCGACGGTTATGCCGATCGCGCCCAGCCGATAGCGCCAGAAGGGCGTGCTCGATTTCACGCCATAGGATTGGCGAAGGATTCCGCGCAGCGTCTCGATGAAGCCGGCGGTGGTCCACAAGCCGACGAGTGCGCCGAACCACAGGAGATTTCCGGTGCGCGCCTGGAGCACGTCGGCAGCGGGCTTGCGGAGCACTTCCCCCACGTCGGGCGGCATCGTCTGCAGGAACGCCTCGAGCGTCCGTATCCCTTCGGCGCTGCGACCGATCAGCTGCGCGATCGCCGCGGCGACGATCAGGAACGGAAAAAGCGTGACGAGCGACAGATATGCGAAATTGCCGGCATAGGTGAACCCTTCGTTGAAGGTGTCCGTCACGACGCGGCCGATGACGTGGAAGAATCTGGGTCCGAAACCGATCCTGCCCATCGCCGCGCGAAGCCGGGCACCGGGCCCCGGCTTCGCCTCGGCGGCGTCGGCGGATTCCGCTTCTTTCACAAGGGCTCAGACGCCCATGCGGCCACGCGGGTTCCCCTTGTCCTGCCAGCCCTGCACGAACTCGACCAAAGCATCGTCGTCGACCGGCAGATCGACCATCAGCGTGACCAGCAGATCGCCGCGCCCGCCGGCCTTCTTGTGGAAACCCCTCCCCTTGAGGCGCAGCACCTTGCCCGAGGTCGAGCCCTTGGGGACCTTGAGCATCACCGCGCCATCGGGCGTAGGCACGCGCACTTCGGCACCGAGCACCGCTTCGGACAGGCTGACCGGCAAATCGAGCCGGACATCGTCGCCCTCGCGCACGAAGAATCGATGCGGCTGGACGTCGATCGTCACGATAGCGTCGCCGAAACCGCCGGGACCTTCCTCGCCCTTGCCCGCTAGCCGCATCTGGGTGCCGCTTTCGACGCCTGCGGGCAGCTTGAGGTCGATCGTCTTGCCGTCGCGCAGCGTGATCCGCTGCGGCGTGAGCCTGGCGGCATCTTCGAAGGCCACGGCGAGGCGATAGGCGACGTTCGCCCCCTTGGCCGCCGGCCGCCGGCCGAATCCGCCAAAGCCGCCGCTGAATCCGCCGCCGCCGCGCCGCCCCGCGCCGCCGCCGAACAGTCCCTCGAAAATATCGCCGATGTCGTTCGCTTCGCCGCCGAAATCGAAACCGCCGCTGCCGCCGGGACGAAAGCCCCCCTGCGGGCCGCCGCTGCCATATCCGAACGGCGCGGTGGGATTGCCGTCGCCATCGATTTCGCCGCGATCGAAGCGCGCGCGCTTGTCCTTGTCGCTCAGCAGATCATAGGCCGACGCGACCTGGCTGAAGCGTTCGGCGGCCTTGGGGTTGTCCTTGTTACGGTCAGGGTGCAGCTCCTTGGCGAGCTTGCGATAGGCCTTCTTGATGTCGGCCTCGCTCGCGCCCCTTGCCACGCCCAGAGTTGCATAAGGATCGGCCACTCAATTCCCCGTTCGTATCACCAATGTCGTGCGCTCCTTATAGAAGCAGTGCGCCCGCGAACATCGTTGCCGGACGGGCTTTGCGCAAGCCCGCCTCAGGCGGGGATCTGTTCCAGCGGCTCGACATCGACCGAAACCTGCATCTTCTGCGCGCCCCAGCCGAGGACGATCCCGTCGATCGGGGCCACATCGGCATAGTCGCGGCCGATCGCGACGACGATATGGTCGCCCGCCATCCAGATGCCGTTGGTGGGATCGACGCCGACCCAGCCGAGCTGCGGCCCTGCCCAGACCAGCACCCAGGCATGCGTCGCATCGGCACCGACGAGCCGCGGCTGGCCCGGCGGTGGCAGGGTGCGGATATAGCCCGAGGCGTAGGCTGCGGGCAGTCCGGCGGCGCGCAGGCCCGAGATCATGATCTGCGCGAAATCCTGACACACGCCGCCGCGCTTGAGGAACGCCTCGCGGGGTGGCGTGTCGACAAGCGTGGCCGTGGGGTCGAAGGCGAATTCGCGCTGGATGCGAAGCGCGAGCGCGATCACCGCTTCGAGCACGGCGCGCCCGGGATCGAGGTCCAGCGCGCACCATTCGGCGATCTCTCGGTCGAGCGGAATCAGCGGCGACGGGAACAGATAGGCGGCGGGCCCCGCCGGCGATACATCGCGACTCGCCCGCGCCCATTCGGCGATCTGGACGATATCGGGATCGGACGGGCCCGGGATCGGCACCGCACGATCGACGCGGACGCGGGCGCGGCTCTCGATGGTGAGCGTGCGCGCGGGTTGCTCGACGACCAGCCGGACGACATTGGCGAGACCCGCCTCGGCGCGGGCGGGAAACACGCGGCCCTGCGGCTCGATGATCAGGTCGTAATCCTCGACCGTCTGGCCCGACCAGAGGATCGGCTTGAGGCGGAGGTTGTTGCGGGCGAAAGCGGCAGGCTCGGCATAGTCGAACCGGGTCACGTGGCGGATCTGGTACAGCATGCCGGTTATGCGAGGACGAGGCCGGCGGCACGCAGCGGTTCGGCGCCGTGCAGGAAGTAGCGCCTTGCGATCGCCCCCGAAAGATTCGTCAGGCGGGTTTCGAGATCGCCCAACATCGCATCGCTCAGCCGCGTCGCGCTGGCGGTGACGAGGAGTGCCGCGATCTCGCGCGCCTGTGCCTGTTGCGGCTCGGCGAGACCGTCGTCGGAAAGCACCGGCAGCGTGTTGAGATGCGCCGAGATCGCCGCGACCTGGAAGGCGAGCGCCCGGGGATTATGGGGGTCGAGCGTCACCAGATCGAGCACGGGCACGCGCGCCATCCCGGTCAGGTAGCGCTGGCGATAGCTGATCTGGCTGTCCAGCAGGTCGAGCAGGGTCGACAGATCGTCGCTGGTCGCCTGCGCGCCGCCAAAGGCGCGGATGAAGCGGATCGCGCCCAATGCGCGCTCGATCCGGCGGCCGATGTCGTGGAAGCGCCACGCATCGGTGCGCGTCATATGCTCGCTCGCCAGTCCGTTGAGCGCCGAATAGCGGCGCTGGAGCGAGCCCGCTTTGTCGAGCAGCACGCCGCGTTGCGGGAAGGGCGCGTCGAGCAGGCGGATCATGTCGGCCGAGAGCCGCTCGCGCGAGACCTCGCCGATCAGCCGCGCCTGACCATTGATCGCGCGGACGCTGTAATACTCCCCCTCGTCTTCCAGCGCGGTACGCGCGAGTTGAGTCAGATCGGCGCGTTTGAAGCCCTTGGGCTCGGGCGCCGCGCCCGCAGCCACGACCAGCCGGGTGAGGCGCGCGACGGTATCCGCTGCCAGCGCGGCACCGGTGTCGGCGCTGATCGAATGGCCGAGCAGGACGCGGAGCAGCCCGAGCAATGCCTCGCCGCGTTCGAGATAGCGGCCGAGCCAGAACAGATTGTCGGCGACGCGGCTGGGCAGGGTGCCCGGATTGCGGCGGAGCTGGGTGGTGTCGTCCGAAGGCAGCAGCGATACCGGTGCGACCGGATCGGGCCCGTGGATGCAGACATCGGCCGACCACATCCCCTCTCCCATCACCGCGGCGCGCGGATCCGGATGCTCGCCGATGCGCGCGAAGCCGCCGGGGAGCACGGTCCAGCGGCCCTCGCCGTCGCGTGCGGCGAAGACGCGCAGCGTGAACGGGCGCGGCGCAAGCCCATCCCCGGCCACCGTCGGCATGGTCGAGAGGCGGACGATCTCCTGCCCGACATAATCTTGCGGGCGGCGCGTCATATCGTCGAGCAGGGCGGCGCGTTCGTCGGGGCCCAGCGCCGCGCCGAGCACCGTCTCGCCGGCGGGCAGTCCGAGCGGCGCGCTCCCGAACGCCGGCGCGATCAGCAGCGATTCCAGGTTGGCGGCGACATATTGGCGTTCGGCATCCTGCCCGCACCACCAGGTCGCGATATTGGGAAGCGCGAGCGGCGCGCCGGTCAGCACTTCCGCCAGCCGCGGCAGGAATGCGGCGAAGGCGGGTGCTTCGAGCAGCCCGGCGCCGGGCGCGTTGGCGATGACGACATTGCCCGCGGCGATCGCGTCGATCACGCCGGGCACGCCGATCGTCGAATGCGAATCGAGCGCGAGCGGATCGAGCAGTCGCGGATCGAGCCGGTGCCACAGGGCATCGACTCGCTTCATGCCCGCAATGGTGCGGACATAGAGCTTGTCGTCGAGTACCGCGAGATCGGCGCCCTCGACGAGGAGGAAACCGAGATAGCGGGCGAGATGCGCCTGTTCGGCGTAACTCGGGTTGAGGCGGCCGGGCGTGAGCAAGGCGATCCGCGGCTCGGCGCGCCGGCACGCCGCCGCCACGCCTTCACGGAAGGCGGCGAAGAAGGGTGCGTGGCGCTCGATGTTGAGCCGCGACTGGAGCTCGCCCAGGGTCCGCGCGATCGCCAGCCGGTTCTCCAGCGCATAGCCTGCGCCGGCGGGCGCGCGGAGATGATCGGCGAGGACGCGCCATTCGCCCGAAGGCCCGCGACACAGATCGGCGGCGACGAACTGGAGATGGTGGCCGCCGGGCGGCGTGAGCCGGGCGAGCGGGCGAAGGAAGAAGGGGCTGCCGGTTACGAGCGCGGCGGGGACGTGGCCATCGGCGACCAGCCGCGCTTCGCCGTACAGGTCCTGGAGAATGGTTTCGAGCAATTCGGCGCGCTGGACGACACCCTGGGCGATGCCGTCCCATTCGGCTTTTCCGATCAGCAGCGGGACGGGCGAGAGCGGCCAGGGGCGCTCCTCGCCTTCGTCGGGGATGCGGAAACCGGTGCCGATATCCTCGGCATGGCGTTGCGCGCGCTCGCGGGCGGGTTCGAGGCCTTCGCCCGAAACCGCGGCGAGTTCCTCGAACATTGCCCTCCACGCCGGATCGCGGCCGCTGGCGCAGAGCACGTCGCTGTCGGGAACATGGCCGCAATAATCAGCGATCCAGCGATCGGCGATGGTCGCGGCGTCGAACAACGATGTCGCGGCGCGGGTGGCCAATTGCGCTTCCTTTCGAAGGCGCGGTGATGGGGGAAAGCATGTTGCATGGCAACAAGGGAGATGCCCGGAGGCACGCCCTGTCGCCGTGCGGACGTGTGCCTCAGCCCTTGGCCTGCTTGTCGCGCCAGAAGTCCTGGACGATCCGCCAGCCTTCCTCCGCCGTCTCGACGAAGTGGAACAGGCCCAGGTCGCGCGGGCCGATCACGCCTTCCTCGCACAGGGCCTCGAAATTGACGACGCGCTGCCAGAAGTCCTTGCCGTAGAACAGCACCGGGATCGGATCGATCTTGCCGGTCTGGATCAGGGTCAGCAGCTCGAAGCTCTCGTCGAACGTGCCGAAGCCGCCCGGGAACACCGCCACTGCGCGCGCATGGAGCAGGAAGTGCATTTTCCGGAGCGCGAAATAGTGGAACTGCATCGACAGCGACGGCGTGACATAGGGGTTCGGCGCCTGCTCGTGCGGCAGCACGATGTTGAGCGCCACCGTGTCCGCGCCGACGTCGCGCGCGCCGCGGTTCGCGGCTTCCATGATCGACGGGCCGCCGCCCGAGCACACCACGAAGTGGCGCTTGCCTGCCGCGTCGAGCGGGAAGTTGCTCACCATCTGCGCCAGCTCGCGCGCGACGTCGTAATAATGCGATTTCTCGATCAGCCGTTCGGCGATCTTCTTCTGCTCGGGCGTGTCGGCGAGCTCGAGCAGCGCCTTCGCCTTTTCCGGCTCGGGGATGCGCGCCGAGCCGTAGACGACGAAGGTCGAGGCGATATTGGCCTCGTCGAGGATCAATTGCGGCTTGAGCAGCTCCAGCTGGAAGCGAACCGGCCGCAGATCCTCCCGCAAAAGGAAATCCATATCCTGAAACGCAAGCCGATAGGCCGGATGTTCGGTCTGGGGCGTGCCGCTGTTGGTGTTGGCGTTCTCGGCTTCCTGCTGCGCGGGGCGGAAGACGCGGCTCGGGACGCGTGTGTCGTTGCTCATTTGGCTCGGCTTAGGCCGATCGCGCGGTCTTGCCTAGGCGCAGAACGGTCCCCGGCCCATGTCGAGATGGAGGTGGTTGTAATGCGCGGCATTATAGTCGGGGCCGAGCACCGTCCTGAAGCGCTTGCACGCCGAATTGTGGATCACTTCGAAGAATTGGCGGACGGCCGGATCGCCTGACCTCCAGCCGGTCTCGACGCGGATCCTGCGGCCGTCGGCAAGCACGAAGCCGCCCACGTCCACGGCGTTGCCGAGGCCATGCTCGGACATCCGCGCGCCCGATTGTCCGCCGCCGCCGATGATGCCCCGGCACGAATAGGTGCCGAAACTCTCGACCCGGACCAGTTCGCTGCCGAGGATCTGCTTGGCCGCGGGCGCGACTGCGAAGCGCACCCACGCAGTGAAGGTCCGGGCCAGCGGGCAGCGCATCGACTTGAGATTGGTTACCGGCACGCCGATATCGAGCAATTCCACGGCGCCGGTGACGATGCAGCCACTGCCGAAATCGCGATCGGGCAGCGGCGAATAGCGCACCCGCTCGCGCGACAGGTCGGCGAAGCATTGCTGCGTCTCGCGCGGGGTGGGCCGGTTGAGCGTGATCGGCCCCGATCTGCGCTCCCGAATCGGCGCCGGACGGTCATTGTCGTCGCCCGCACAACCGGCAAGCAATAGAGCGAGGAACATGACGCCGATGCGCATGTCACGGGCATAGCATGGCGATTCTGAAGATTCGCTGCTGCTCGTCGCACGGACGCACCGGTTTGACTCTCGCATTGGTAGCGCTACCATGTCCCAAGGCATCGCCCTGAGACGGTGCGCACCGGAGAGGCCCATGACCAGACTGCTCGCCGCCTTCGCCTGGGCGCTCGCCTTGCTCGCATCGCCGGCCTGGGCGCAAGATCCGCCCGCCACGCCGCAGCGGATCGCCTTATGGGCCGATGGCGCGCCGGGATTCGAGAGCCGCAAGAATATCCCCGAACAGGCCGAGGCCTATTGGCTCAAGCCGGTCAACGACCCGAGCATCACCTATTTCCCCGCCCGCCCCGGACGCGAGACCGGCGCGGCGGTGTTGCTGATGCCCGGCGGTGCGCACCAATTCCTCGTCATCACCAGCGAAGGCAACGATGCCGCGCGCTGGTTCAACGAGCGCGGCATCGCGGCATTCGTGCTGCGCTACAGGCTCTTCCGCGGCAAGGATTCGCCGTACAAGTTCGAACATGCCCGCCAGGATGCCGAGCGCGCGATGCGGACGATCCGGTCGCGGGCCGGCGAATGGAAGCTCGATCCGCACAAGATCGGCGTGGTCGGCTTCTCCGCCGGGGGCGAGCTGGCGCGCGTGACCTTGCTCAGTCCACCGGTCCCCGCGCCGGGCAAAGGCGACGCAGTCGACCGGCTCTCGTCCCGTCCCGATTTCGGCGTGCTGGTCTTCCCGGGCCCGCTGCACGGCGAGGAGAAGATCACCCGCGATTCGCCGCCCTTGCTGATGGCCGCGACCAATGACGACCAATGCTGCTCGCAACCGATCATCGACTTGCTGAACGCGTATCGCGCCGCGGGCGCCTCGTCCGAGCTCCACATGTATGCGGCGGGCGGTCATGCGTTCAACATGGGCGAGAGCACGCCGATGGTCAGTCTGCGCAACTGGCCGTCACGGATCACCGACTGGATGACCGACCGCGGCCTTCTGGCGAAATGGCCGCCCGAGCCGTCGAAACCGTAGAAGTTCGCGGGTTGACTTCGCGCCCGCCGCCGCTAGGGCCGTCGACGGGCCACGCGGTCCCAACGCCGCGCGTGCTCTCTGCAAGGAGAGACTGACATGAGTGATTCTGCCGTTACCGACGCCACAGCTGCGTCCACTGCCAAGCCCGCCACCAGGCCGGCCCGCCCCTTTTTCTCTTCCGGTCCCTGCGCCAAGCCTCCGGGCTGGGATGCGTCGAAGCTCGCCAGCGAATCGCTCGGCCGCTCGCATCGCTCGAAGATCGGCAAGACCCGCCTGCAATATGCCATCGACCTGATGCGCGAGCTGCTGCAGCTGCCGGACACGCATCGCATCGGCATCGTTCCCGGATCGGACACCGGCGCCTTCGAAATGGCGATGTGGACGATGCTCGGCGCGCGCCCAGTGACCACGCTTGCCTGGGAGAGCTTCGGTGAAGGTTGGGTCACCGATGCGGTCAAGCAGCTCAAGCTCGATCCGACCGTGCTCCGCGCCGACTATGGCCAGCTTCCCGATCTCGACCAGGTCGATTGGTCGAACGACGTTTTGTTCACCTGGAACGGCACCACCTCGGGCGTGCGCGTGCCGAACGGCGACTGGATCCCCGACAACCGTGAGGGCCTGAGCTTCGCCGACGCGACCAGCGCGGTGTTCGCCTATGACCTGCCATGGGACAAGATCGATGTCGCGACCTTCTCGTGGCAGAAGGTATTGGGCGGCGAGGGCGGTCACGGCGTGCTGATCCTCGGCCCGCGCGCTGTCGAGCGGCTCGAGAATTACACTCCCGCCTGGCCGCTGCCCAAGGTGTTCCGCCTCGTCGCCAAGGGCAAGCTCGCCGAAGGCGTGTTCAAGGGCGAGACGATCAACACCCCGTCGATGCTCGCCGTCGAGGACGCGATCTTCGCGCTCGAATGGGGTAAGTCGATCGGCGGCGCCCAGGGCCTGATCGCCCGCAGCAATGCCAACGCCGCCGCGCTCCAGAAGATCGTCGCGACACGCGACTGGCTCGGCAATCTCGCCGAAGACGAATCGATCCGCTCGACCACCAGCGTCTGCCTGACGGTCGAGGGCGCCGACGAGGCGTTCATCAAGACGTTCGCCGGGCTGCTCGACAAGGAAGGCGCCGCCTATGACGTCGCCGGCTATCGCGATGCCCCCGCGGGCCTGCGCATCTGGTGCGGCGCGACCGTCGACACCGCCGATATCGAGGCGCTCGGGCCCTGGCTCGACTGGGCCTACGTGACCGCCAAGGCAGCTTAACTCCCTCTCCCCTTCAGGGGAGAGGGTCGGGGAGAGGGGCATATCGCGAGCCGCTCGTCTCCATCACTGCCCCTCTCCCTCGCTTCGCTACGCTCGCTTGCCCTCTCCCCTGAAGGGGAGAGGGAATGGAGAATGAAAATGCCCAAAGTCCTCATTTCCGACAAAATGGACCCCAAGGCCGCGCAGATCTTCCGCGAGCGCGGCGTCGAGGTCGACGAAATCACCGGCAAGACTCCCGAAGAGCTCATCGCGATCATCGGCCAGTATGACGGCCTCGCGATCCGCAGCTCGACCAAGGTGACCAAGGAAATCCTCGAAGCCGCCACCAACCTCAAGGTCGTCGGACGCGCCGGAATCGGCGTCGACAATGTCGACATCCCCTCGGCCTCGGCCAAGGGCGTGGTGGTCATGAACACCCCGTTCGGCAATTCGATCACCACCGCCGAGCACGCCATCGCATTGATGTTCGCGCTCGCCCGCGACCTGCCCGAGGCCGACAAGTCGACTCAGGCCGGCAAGTGGGAGAAGAACCGCTTCATGGGCGTCGAAGTCACCGGCAAGACTTTGGGCCTGATCGGCGCAGGCAATATCGGCTCGATCGTCGCCGACCGCGCACTTGGCCTCAAGATGAAGGTGATCGCATACGATCCCTTCCTCACGCCCGAGCGCGCGCTGGAGATGGGCGTCGAGAAGATGACGCTCGACGATCTGCTGCTGCGCGCCGACTTCATCACGCTGCACACGCCGCTGACCGATCAGACGCGCAACATCCTCAGCCGCGAGAACCTCGCCAAGACGAAGAAGGGCGTCCGCATCATCAATTGCGCGCGCGGCGGGCTGATCGACGAGGCAGCGCTCAAGGAGGGCCTGGAATCGGGCCATATCGGCGGCGCGGCGCTCGACGTGTTCGTGCAGGAGCCGGCCAAGGAATCGCCGCTCTTCGGCACGCCCAACTTCATCTCGACACCGCATCTCGGCGCCTCGACCAACGAGGCACAGGTCAATGTCGCGATCCAGGTCGCCGAGCAGATGGCGGACTATCTCGTCTCGGGCGGCGTCACCAACGCGCTCAACGTGCCTTCGCTCTCCGCTGAGGAAGCGCCGCGGCTCAAGCCGTACATGGCGCTCGCCGAGAAGCTCGGTAGCCTGATCGGCCAGCTCGCGCATGGCGAGATCGCGCGCGTCTCGATCCACAGCGAAGGCGCCGCGGCCGAATTGAACCAGAAGCCGATCGTCAGCGCCGTGCTCGCCGGTTTCCTGCGCGTCCATTCGGACACGGTGAACATGGTCAACGCGCCCTATCTCGCCAAGGAGCGCGGCATGGAAGTGCGCGAAGTCCGCAACGAGAAGGAAGGCGATTACCACACTTTGCTGCGCGTCTCGGTCAAGACCGAGGCGGGTGAGCGTTCGGTCGCCGGCACCCTGTTCTCGAACGCGCAGCCGCGCCTCGTCGAATTGTTCGGGATCAAGGTCGAGGCCGATCTGATCGGCAACATGCTCTATGTCGTCAACGAGGATGCGCCGGGCTTCATCGGCCGGCTCGGCACCACTCTGGGCGAAGCGGGCGTCAACATCGGCACCTTCCATCTCGGCCGCCGCGATGCCGGCGGCGAAGCGGTGCTGCTGCTGTCGATCGACAATGAAGTCACGCCCGAGCTCGTCGCCACGGTCCGCGCGCTGCCCGGCGTGAAGACGGCGATGGCGCTCAAGTTCTGAGTGCGCTAGCGGCGGGTCGATGAGCGGCCTACTTCCCGAGGGGTTTCACGACCGACTTCCGCCCGCCGCCGATGCGGCGGCGGGGCTGGAGGCGCGCGTGCTCGGGGTGGCGCGGCTCTATGGCTATGAGCAAGTCGATCCGCCGCTCGCCGAATTCGCCGACGAGCTGGCCTCGCGGCTCAAGGCGGGCGGAGTGCGCAACGCGGTGCGCTTCGTCGATCCCGTCTCGCAACGCACGCTCGCCATACGGCCCGACCTGACCGCCCAGGTCGGGCGTATCGCGGCAACCCGGATGGGCCACCATCCACGCCCGGTGCGGCTTTCCTATGCGGGGGCGGTGGTCAAGCTGAGTGCCTCCGAACTCAACCCGCAGCGCGCGATGCGCCAGCTCGGCTGCGAGCTGATCGGGCGCGACACCGTCGCCGCGGCGATCGAAGTGGTCCGCGTCGCGATCGAGGCGCTGCAGGCCGCGGGCGTCACCGGCATCGCCATCGACTTCACGCTTCCCGATCTCGCCGACACGCTTGCCGCCGATCTCGATCCCGGCACGCTGGCGCTGCTGCGCGACCGGCTCGACGCCAAGGACGCAGGCGGCGTCGCCGCGATCGACGCCCGCTGGCTGCCTCTGATCGAAGCCGCGGGGCCGTTCGACGGGGCGATAAAACGGTTGCGCGCAATCGATGCGGGCAATGCGCTGGCGAGCAGGCTCGACGGACTCGCCCGGATCGCCGCGAGCATCGACGGACAGGCGGCGCTGACGCTCGACCCGACCGAGCGCCACGGCTTCGAATATCAAAGCTGGCTCGGCTTCTCGATCTTCGCGCAGGGCGTACGCGGCGAAATCGGCCGCGGCGGCACCTATACGATCCTCCATGGCGACGGCCGCGAAGAGCCGGCAGTGGGCTTTTCGCTGTTCGCCGATCCGATCCTCGACGCTGGGCTGAGCCCGGGCGAGCGCCGCCGGCTATTTCTGCCCTTCGGCACCCCTGCCGATGCGGGCGCGAAGCTGCGCGCCGAGGGCTGGGTCACCGTCGCCGCGCTGGAGGCCGACGATACGCCCCAGGCGCAGCTCTGCACGCACGTGCTGGGGCTGGAGGGCCCCCGGGCACTGTGACCCTGGCCGTGCTCCGGCGAAAGCCGGAACGCTGGATTTCGAATGCGCCGCTTGCGGCCAACGCTCCGGCCTTCGCCGGAGCACGGAAAGCTAGCGGCCCAGCAGCGGCGTAATGTCTCCCTGCGCGAAATACTGGAAAGCCTCGCGCACCGCGGCGCGGTATCGTTCGTCTCCACCCAGCCGCGCACCGAACACCGGCTCCAGTGCCAGCATCGCCGTCACCGGATTGGCGCTGGTCGCGGCGGCGGCGAGCGAATCGGCGAGCGGATCGGTGATCGTCTCGCCAGCCTCGGCCTTGCGGCGCACGAACGCGATCCACGCCGCCACCGGCACCGCCAGCCGCTCGACACCGCGCCCGGCGTCGAGCGCCGCACGCGTGGTATCGAGCAGACGATAGGGAAGCTTCTGCGAGCCATCCCACGCAATCTGCGCGAGCAAATGGCGGATCTCCGGGTTGCGGAAGCGGTTCAGCACCGCATCGGCATAAGCGGCCTTGTCGAGCCCCTCGACCGGCACAAGCGAGGCGGCGATGTCCTGATGCACCAGCCGCGTGACGAAACTTTCGAGCGTGCCGTCGGACATCGCCTCGAACACCGTCTCGTGCCCCCGCGCGAGCCCGACATAGGCCAGAGTCGAGTGCGCGCCGTTCAGGATGCGCAACTTGGCCTGTTCATAGCCCCGCACATCGCTGGTGAGCGTCACACCGGCCGCAGCGAGATCGGGCACATCAGCCATATCGAAGCGCTGGAGCACCCATTGCGTGAAGCTTTCGCGCTGGACCGCCGCACGGTCTTCCACACCCAGCGTCTCGCGCACTCCAGCGAGGAATGCGGCGTCGCTCGCCGGAGTGATCGAATCGACCATCGAATCGGGGAAGGCGACTTCGTCCGCGATCCAGTCCGCGAGTCCGGCGTCCTGCGCGCGCGCCAGCGCCACGCATGCCGCGCGGAGCTTGGCGCCGTTGCCGGTCATGTTGTCGCAGCACAGCATCGCGAAGGGCGCCGACCCCGCGGCGCGGCGGTCTCCCAGGCCCGCGACGATCCAGCCGATCACACTTGCAGGCTCGGCAGGGCGCCGGAGATCATGGACGATATCGGGATGCGCGAAATCGAGGCTGCCGTCGCCGGCGAGGCAATAGCCCTTCTCGGTGACCGTGCTCGTCGCGATCCGCACTTCGGGCGAGGCAAGCAGTTTCCGCAGCCGCGCACCTTCGCCGGGTCCGATCGCGTCCGAATGCGCCGCGATGATCCGGGTGGAGGGTTCGCGATCGATCACCGCCAGCGCATAGAGCCCGTCTTGCGCCTTCAACGCGTCGGTGGCGCTTCCACTGCGCAGCGAAACCGCGGCAATCCCCCAGCGCGGGTCATGATCGAGTAGCCGATCGACATAAGCGGCCTGATGTGCGCGGTGGAAGGCGCCGGGGCCGAAATGGACGATGCCTGTGCGGATACCGTCCGGTGCGTGGCCCGGGCGGGCGATGGTGTCAGGCAGGGAGGCGAGCGATGCGCGGGACAGGATCATCCGCCGAGCCAAGCAGCCCCGGCGCGTCCAAGTCAATCCGGACTAATAGGATTTGACGCCGAGCGACCCGCCACCGCCCGGGATCAGCGAGCCCGTGGTGAAACGGGGTCGCCGCTCGCTTCCCTTCGGCATCCGAAAGCGGACCTGCCGGTTGGGGAAATCGATGTCGACGCGGCGGAAGCTGCGCAGCGCATCCATGCCGAGCAGCAGAGCCGGGCGCTTGGTCAGCCCGAAGCGCTCGAACGGTGCGACATCGGCGAAAGCCACCGGCATCGATCCGAACAGCACCTCGCCCACCTTGATGTTGGGCATGGTGGTATAATCGGCCATCGTCTTGTCGCCGGTCACGTCGGTCAGCTCGATCGGCTGGGTCTTGCGGCCGCGGCCGAGGCGCTTGCGCAATGCGCTGTTGCCCATGCTCACCTGGCTGCCGGTATCGAGCACCACCTGGATTCGCGTGTTGCCGTAATAGGCATCGGTCACGATCAGCTGGCCGAACATGCTCTTGGCGGTGACGACGATTTCGTCGTCCGCCTTGCGGGCCCCTTTTGCACGCTTCTGGCTGGGACGGACCTCCATCGTGCCGCGATCGAAATCGATCGAGACCTGGTGGTCGCGCAGCGTGTCGATCCCCAGCAGCCCGATCGCGCCAAGGTTGCGCGCTTCGAGCTTGGGCGCGACCACGCTGTGCTGCACGCCGATCGACTTGATCGTCAGGTCGGGCACCAGCACCGTATCGACCTGGCTGCGCCCGGTCATCGACAGCAATGTCACCGGGTGTCCCGCGCTCAGCCGCAGCGTGTTGGCGAGCTCGCGCGAGACCACGGTACGTTCGGCGCCGGTGTCGATGATGAAATTATAGGGGCCCTTGGTGTTGACTGCTACCGGCACCGTCAGCCGCTGATCGACTTCGCCGAGCGTCAGCAAGGTGGCTTCCATCACCGATTCAGGGCTGATCAGCTCGGGATCTTGCGGAGGGGCCGCAGGCGGGCCGACAGGTGCCTCGATCGGCAGTGTGAAGAGCAGGAGCGGATAAAGAACTCCAGACATGTAATAGCAATATACCTGCGCATGTTGCGCAGCAATCGAAATCAATCGAGCCGCATCGCTTCCGCCGCGATGCCTTCCGCCTCGATCAGCAGCGCATCCTCGCCGCTGCCTTGCGGGGTGCGTTCGCGCCCGATCATGATCAACACGGGCACCGCCATCGGGCTCACCCGCGGCAAGTCGATGTGCAGCATCGTGTCCGCGGCGGTATCGAGCAGGCGCGCGAGCCGCCCGACATCGGTCATCCGCGCGCGCGCATCGGCCCAGGCGGCCCTGAGCAGCAGATGGTCGGGCTCGTATTTCCGGAGCACGTCATAGATCAGGTCGGTCGAGAAGGTGACCTGCCGCCCGCTCTTCTTCTTGCCCGGATGCTGGCGCTCGACCAGCCCGCCGATGATCGCCACTTCGCGGAACGCCCGCTTGAGCAACGCCGATTGCTGCACCCAGTCGACGAATTCATGCTCGAGGATATCGGGCGAAAACAGCGCCGCGGGATCCGCGATCTTCTCGAGCCCGTACACCGCCAGCGCATAATCATTGGCGACGAAGCCCAGCGGCTTCAGCCCCATTGCCTCCATCCGCCGCGTGATCAGCATGCCGAGCGACTGGTGCGCATTCCAGCCTTCGAAGCTGTACGCGACCATGTGGTGCTTGCCTTCGTGCGGGAAAGTCTCGACCAGCAATTGTGCCGGCGCCGGGATCGCCGAGCGGCGCTCCTGCACTTCGAGCCATTCGCGGACATCGTCGGGAAAGCGCCGCCACTGATCGCGGTCGTGCAGATATTCGCGCACGCGATTGGCGAGCGTCGAGGTGATCGCCAGCCGCGCGCCCATATACGACACGTAGCGCGCCTGCTTCGCGCTCGCCCGCACGATCAGGTCGGTGAGCTCGACGCGCTCGACCTCGAGGCTCAGCCCGGCGAAGAAGAAGGTATCGCCCGGCGACAGCGTCGATCCGAATCCCTCCTCGATCTTGCCCAGCTTGCGGCCGTTCTTGAAGCGCACGTCGAGCATCGGCGCCTCGACGATGATCCCAGCATTGAGCCGATGCTGCGCAACGAAGGCAGGCTTGGTGACGCGCCACAGGCCGTCCTGCCCGCGCGTCAGCCGCTTGAACTTGTCATAGGCGCGCAAGGAATAGCCGCCATCGGCGATGAAGCTGAGGACGCGGTCGAACGTCTCCTGTTCGAGCGCCGAATAAGGCAAAGCGCCGCGCACTTCGTGCAGCATTCCCGCAGCATCGAACGGGGCCGCGCATGCGCAGGCCATGACATGCTGCGCCAGCACGTCGAGCGCGCCGGGGCGGAAGACGTCCGGATCCAGCTCGCCTTGCTCGACGGCGTCGAGCGCCGCGCGCGCCTCGAGATATTCGAAGCGGTTGCCGGGGACGAGCACTGCCTCCGACGCCTCGTCGAGCCGGTGGTTGGCGCGGCCGATCCGCTGGAGCAGCCGCGACGATCCCTTCGGCGCGCCCATCTGGATCACGCAGTCGACATCGCCCCAATCGACTCCGAGATCGAGGCTCGCGGTCGCCACCAGCGCACGCAATTTGCCGTCGGCCATCGCCTGCTCGGCGCGGCGCCGCGCCTCGAGGCTCAGGCTGCCATGATGCACGCCGATGGGCAGCTTCAGTTCGTTGACCTTCCAGAGCTGCTGGAAGACCAATTCGGCGAGCCCGCGCGTGTTGCAGAAGACGATCGTGGTGCGGTGCGTCTCGATCTCGGCCATCACCTGCGGCATCGCATAGACGCCCGAATGGCCCGCCCAGGGCACGCGGCCTTCGGGGAGCAGGATCGCGATATCGGGATCGGCGCCCTTTTCGCCCTGCACCAAAGTCACTGCGTCGATGTCGCCATGCGGTGCCAGCCAGGCACGATAGCCGTCGGGATCGGCCACCGTCGCCGACAGCGCGACGCGGCGCAGCCCGGGTGCCAGCCGCTGCAGCCGCGCCAGCGCCAGCGCCAGCAGGTCGCCACGCTTGCCGGTGGCAAACGCATGGACCTCGTCGATCACGACCGTCTTCAGCCCCTCGAACATATTGAGGCTGTCTTCGTAGGAAAGCAAAAGGCTCAGCGATTCGGGCGTGGTGAGCAGGATCTCGGGCGGCCGCGCGCGCTGGCGCACTTTCCGCTCGTGCGGCGTATCGCCCGTCCGCGTCTCGACGCGGATGGGCAGCCCCATCTCCTCGATCGGGGTGAGCAGATTGCGCTGCACATCGACCGCGAGCGCCTTGAGCGGCGAGATGTAGAGCGTGTGCAGCCCTTGCCCGGGATGCTCGATCAACTCGGCCAGCGTCGGCAAAAAGCCGGCGAGCGTCTTGCCCGCCCCCGTCGGAGCGACCAGCAACGCGTGCTGACCGGCGCGCGCGGCGTCGAGCATCTCCAGCTGGTGCCGCCGCGGCGTCCAGCCGCGCGACGCGAACCAGTCGGTGAGGGTTTGAGGCAGGTCCGTCACTTCTCGAGGGGCTTCAGCGTGTGGGAACCGGCGGGCATCACGACCATATAGACACAATGGCCAAACTCGGCGACTGGATCGAACCCCGCCCCCAGGGCATCTATATTCCCGCCGCCGACGCATGGGTCGATCCCTCGCAACCGGTGGAGCGCGCGCTGATCACGCATGGCCATGCCGATCATGCGCGCGGCGGGCATGGCGAGGTGTGGGCGACCCCTGAGACGCTCGCGATCATGGAATGCCGCTACGGGCCGCAGAACGGCCACCCGGTCGGCTATGGCGAATCGCTGCGCATGGGCGAGGTCGATGTCGGCTTCGTTCCCGCGGGACACGTGCTCGGCTCGGCGCAAATCGTGCTCGACCATGCCGGCGAGCGGATCGTCGTATCGGGCGACTATAAGCGCCGCGAAGATCCCACCTGCGCCCGCTTCGAGCCGGTGCCCTGCGACATCTTCGTCACCGAGGCGACTTTCGGCCTTCCCGTGTTCCGCCATCCCGAAACGCATGACGAGCTCGACAAATTGCTGACCGCGCTTCGCGCCAATCCGTCCCGCTGCGTACTGGTCGGGGCCTATGCGCTGGGCAAGGCGCAGCGGGTGATCAAGGAGCTGCGCGTGATGGGATTCGACGATCCGATCTACATCCACGGCGCGCTCCAGCGGCTGTGCGATCTCTATGTCGAGCAGGGTGTCGATCTCGGCGAGCTGCGCCCCGCCACCGGCGTGGCGAAAGCCGAGCTGCAGGGACGGATCATCCTGTGCCCGCCAGGCAGCCTCAACGACCGCTGGTCGCGCCGCCTGCCCGATCCGATCACGGCGATGGCATCGGGGTGGATGCGCGTCCGCCAGCGGGCCCGGCAGCGCAATGTCGAGCTGCCGCTGATCCTCTCCGACCATGCCGATTGGGACGAATTGACCACGACGATCCGCGAGATCGCGCCGCGCGAAGTGTGGGTGACGCATGGCCGCGAGGATGCGCTGGTCCATTGGTGCCGGCTGCATCAGATAAAGGCGCGTGCGCTGGACCTCGCCGGCTTCGAGGACGAAGACGACTAGCCCGCGGCGCGCAGCGCTCCCGCTATCGCTCCGTGGAACAGCCAGGCCTCGGCCTCGGCGACAGTGTCGAAACAGCGCGGGCCCGAACCGCGCCCGCCGAGCGCGCGCTGGAGCTGGCTGCGCGCGAGCGTGCGGCCGATCACGAAGGCGAGCCGGCGCGAACGATATTCGGGCGCGCCCAGCATCTGCTGGAATTCGGCGACGCTTTCCTGCGGCTGGATTTTCATGCCCCGCAGATCGTTGATCGTCAGATGCGCGTTGCGGCCGCAGGTCAGCTTCGCATGCGCCGCCCGCCGCGCCTCGTAGAAGTCCCGGATGTCCTCGGGGGTGAACAGGCCCGCCATGGCGATCCGGACGAGATCGCGCTCGGGTTCGACAGTGATGGAGAAGGTCGCGCTCATGCCCTTCTTATAGGAAAGACCTTTTCCGAATCCCGAGTCCTCCCCTCATTTCACCGCGCCAGGGATTGATCCGAAACCGCGCAAGCTCCGATTGCGCCATCGGCCGCTACGGAGGATTCTCCATCGCAGCCGAATGGGGAGAAGGATGGGCTATGGCAGAATTCGCCGGACGCAGCCGCGCCGCGCCGCCTCCGCTCGTGCCTGTACCCATGATCGCAGGAGGCGCGCTCAACGCAGCCCCGCGCGTACAGCGTCTCGCAGCGCAGGCCGTGGCGCTCAATGCCGGTCAGGCGCCCATCCAGCTGATGCCGCCGAAGAAAGATCCTTCCAAAGAGAAGAAGAGCAACAACAAGAAGCAGGACAAACAGAAGGCGGCCGCCAAGGGCAAGGAAAGGGCGAAGAACCGGAAGGTCGAGCGGCTGGCCAACAGCGTCCGGGGCTATGACTCGACCCAGCACAGTCGCAAGGAGATCCGCGCCGCGATCGCCGCCGGCAATGTCAACAAGATGCGCGCCGGACATCTGAGCGCCGACAGTTCGCAGAAGATGAATGCCGGCACCCGCAAGACCATCACTGGCCTGACCGGCGCCATCAAGGCCGAGAAGGCGAAGGCGAAAGCCGAAGAGCACAAGCACGCCGGGAGCGACGTCGAAGATGTCGAGGAAGAGGATGTCGAACTCGACGTCGACTATGACGACACCGGCTACAAGCCGCCGCGCGAGGACCAGGATCCGCCGCCCCCGGGAGCCGCGGGGATCGCCGCCCACTAGCTCAGCCTACGCCCTCCAGCGCCTTTTGCCGGCGGCGCTGGACCGAGCTGCCGATCCCCAGCGCCTCACGATATTTGGCCACCGTGCGCCGGGCGATGTCGAAGCCCTTCTCGCGCAGCATGTCGACCAGCGTGTCGTCGGAGAGGATCGCCTTGGGGTCCTCGCCCTGGATCAGCGTCCGGATCGCGCTCTTGACCGCTTCCGCCGAGACCGCGTCGCCGCCGTCCGCCGACTGGATCGCGCTGGTGAAGAAATATTTGAGCTCGAACAGCCCGCGCGCGCAGCTCAGATATTTGTTGCTGGTCACGCGGCTGACCGTTGATTCGTGCATCTCGATCACGTCGGCGACCTGGCGCAGGGTCATCGGCTTGAGATGCGCGACGCCTTTCAGGAAGAACGCCTCCTGCTGCTTCACGATCTCGGTCGCGACCTTGATGATCGTGCGCTGGCGCTGGTCGAGCGCCTTGACCAGCCAATTGGCGCTGGCGAGCATGTCCGACATCCACGCCTTGCTGGCCTTGTCCTGCTTGCCCGCCGAAACCTCGGCATAATAAGCGCGGTTGACCAGCAGCTTGGGCAAGGTCGCGGCGTTGATCTCGACTGCCCAGCCCGCGCCACGCCGCGCGACGAAGATGTCGGGCACCACCGCCAGCGTCGGCTCTCCGCCATAGCGGCAGCCGGGCTTGGGATCGTAGTTCCGGAGCTCGCGGATCATGTCCGCCAGATCCTCGTCGTCGACATTGCACAGGCGTTTGAGCCGAGGCAGGTCGCCCCGCGCGACGAGCTCGAGATTGTCGATCAGCCGCGCCATGCACGGATCGTAGCGATCGGCTTCCTTCGCCTGCAGCGCGAGGCACTCGGCGAGATTGCGCGCGCCTACCCCGGTCGGGTCGAAGGTCTGGATCGTGGCCAATACCGCCTCGACGCGGGCCAGCGGCACACCGAGCCGGGCGGCGATGTCGAGCAGCGGCGCGGTGAGGTAGCCCGCCTCGTCGATCTGGTCGATCAGATGCGCGGCGATGAACAGATCGGCACCGGCCACGCTCTCGCCGGCCTGCGCCATCAGATGGTCCGCCAAGCTCAGCTCGGACGCGCCGAAATTGTCGAAATCGGGCCCGTCCTCGGATCCGCCGCCGCCCGTGCCGCTCATCCCGAGGCTGCCGTCGAGCCCGCCCACCGAATCGGCGGCGCTGTCATGGTGGAAAGTCTCCGCGGCGAAGTCGACGTCGAGCGATGCTTCGCCCGCCGCCTCGCCGCCGCCCGCCAGCAGCTCGCTCGCATCGGCGGGGCCGTCGCGCACCGCCTCGAAATCGCCCTCGGGCTCGGCCGCCGCGACGTCGGGCGCGTCGTCATTGCCGCCTTGCGAATCGAGCAAGGGGTTCTTCTCGAGCTCTTCGGCGATGAAGGTCTCGATCTCGAGGTTCGACAGCGCCAGCAGCTTGATCGCCTGCTGGAGCTGCGGCGTCATCACCAGAGATTGCGACTGCCGCAGATCGAGGCGCGGCGCGAGACTCATCCGGTCTGCCTCCCACCGTTCGCTTCGAGCGAAGTCGAGAAGCGCTGGCCGGGGACCAAACCCCGTTTCTCGACTTCGCTCGAAACGAACGGAAAGGGGGCGAACGCACCCATAGCCTAGAGCTCGAAGCTTTCGCCCAGGTACAGCCGGCGGACATTCTCGTCGCGGACGAGTTCCTCGGGCGATCCGGCGAAGAGCACGCGGCCGTCATAGATGATGTAGCCGCGATCGACGATGTCGAGCGTCTCGCGGACATTGTGATCGGTGATCAGCACGCCGATCCCGCGATTCTTGAGCTGGATCACGAGATCGCGAATGTCCGAGATCGAGATCGGATCGATGCCCGCGAACGGCTCGTCGAGCAGGATGATCGTCGGGTCCGCCGCCAGCGCGCGGGCGATCTCGGCGCGCCGCCGCTCGCCGCCCGACAGCGCCATCGCCGGCGCGCTGCGCAGCCGAGTCAGCCCGAATTCTTCGAGCAACGTATCGAGTCGCCGCTCGCGCGCGCCCTTGTCGGGCTCGGCGAGCTCGAGCACGGCGAGGATGTTCTTCTCGACCGTCATGCCGCGGAAGATCGACGTCTCCTGCGGCAGGTAGCCGAGCCCGAGAATCGCGCGGCGATACATCGGCAGCTTGGTGATATCCTCGCCGTCCAGCATGATCCGGCCCGAATCAGGCTTCACCAGCCCCATCACCGAATAGAAGCACGTCGTCTTGCCCGCGCCGTTGGGGCCGAGCAGCCCGACCACTTCGCCACGCCCGACCGAGACCGAGACGTCGGTGAGCACCACGCGCTTGTCGTACGATTTGGCGATCGAGACGACCGCGAGCCCCCTGTCCGGCAACGGCGCCGGATCGGCTACGGGATGCTCGAGCATGGCGACGTCGTTCATACCGATTCCTGCGCGATCGTTTCACTCATCCGCCGCATATAGGTGCGGATTGGCAGGATTCCTGCATGAGATTGCCGGGGATGAAAAGCGAAACTGCGGCAGTCCGTTGAAAAAGGCGGGTTACCGGCGCTTTGCTGTCCGGTGCCGGCGGGCGCTTCAGCGCATTACTGCCCTTCGCGCTTCGGCACCGAGAAGCGGCCGGTCACGCGGCCGCCCGAATTCTGCACGCCCGGCTCGCCGGGAATGGTGCCGCCACGCACGCCCGAACCGTCGATCGTCGCGCGGCCGGTGTCGAGGTCGATCGACAGACGCCCGCCCGAGACGTTGTTCGCGCCCTGGCGCAGCGTCACGCCGCCCACCATCGTGATCACCCGACGGTTGAGATCGTACACTGCATATTGCGAGCGCGCGGTCTGATCGGGCCGCGACACGGTGACGCCGCCCGACGCATCGAGCCGCGAGACCTGGGGCGAGCCATTGGTGATCTGCCCGGTATAGGCCACCGTCATCCGCGCTGCGGTCAGCGTCATCTCGGCCTGGGTGATCTTCACATTGCCGGTCAGCAGCACGCGGTTGGCGCGGTCCTGCAGTTCGATCCGGTCCGATGCGAAGTCGATCGGCGCGGACGAATTGTGGCGCGTCTGCGCGAAAGCGGGCGCGGCAGCGGCCAGCGCCAGCGCGAGTCCGATCGGAAGCGGGGCGATACGGCGGGTCATCAACGCCTATTTGCGCGGCTGGGGACGATCCGCAAGCGCGCATTGCCTTCGAGCGAGACGGTACGGCTTTCCAGATCGGCGGTAAGCTTGTCCGCGCTGAACACGCCGGTGGGGGTATTTCCGGTCACCGCGCCGCCGCTTGCCATGGTTCGCGCCTTGAGATCGACGGTCGCGTCGTGCGTGTTGAGAACATAGCCGTCCGAGGTCTGGAACTTGAGCGGGCCGTTCACCGCGACCTTCTGGTTGGTCATGTCGTATTGGCCGCGCTCGGCTCTGAGTGAGGCCGGGCCGGTGTCGAGCCGGATCTCGGCGGAGAGGTCGTTGAGCTTCACGATCGGCTCGAACGAACTGCGCTGCACCGCGGATCCCGCATGAAGATGAAAAGGGCGCCCCTTGTCGTCGGCACCCCGATATTCGGCGGCGTCGATGCGCAGCCGCTCGGGCGAAATGTCGACCTTGTTCTTGTCGAGCACGAAGCTGACATCGCCGCCCATCATCAACGGCGCGACCACGAGGAACGCGCCGAGCACGCCAATCCCGATCGGCAGCAAGATCAGCCCCAGCCGCACGATGCGGTCGTGGCTGCTGCCCGGATGCGCCCAGCCGCGCTTCTGCGAACGGAGGCGCGCGGCGACTTCAGACATGGAAGGCCATGTCTGGCAGATAGGATAGAAGCGGCGTGGCGCTAGATATGCGCAAAGATATCCACCTCGGGCCAGCCGGCGAGATCCAGCTCTGCGCGCCACGGGAGGAAATCGAAAGCGGCCTGGGCGAGCGGCATGCGCCCTTCGCGCTCGAGGCGCTTGTCGAGTTCCGCCTTCATCGCATGGAGATAGCGCACGTCCGAGGCGGCATAGTCCTTCTGCGCTTCCGAAAGCTCGGGCCCGCCCCAGTCCGAGGATTGCTGCTGCTTCGAGATTTCCTGCCCCAGCAGCTCGCGGACAAGGTCCTTCAATCCGTGCCGGTCGGTATAGGTGCGCACCAACCGCGAGGCGATCTTGGTGCAATAGACCGGCGCGGCAGTCACGCCGAGATAGAAACGAATCGCCGCGAGATCGAAGCGCGCGAAATGATAGAGCTTGAGCCGTTCGGGATCGGCGAGCAGTGCTCTGAGATTGGGCGCGTCATAGGAAGAGCGCGGGCCGAAGCGAACGAGATGCTCGTCGCCGCCGCCGTCGGAGAGCTGGACGACGCACAGCCGGTCGCGCGGCGTGATCAGCCCCATCGTCTCGGTATCGACGGCGATCGACGCGCCGGGGGCGAACACGCCTTCGGGCAGGTCTTCTTCATGAAAATGCACGGTCATGGCAGCCGCCTAGACTTGTTCGCCGCGCGCCTCAATGGGCTGAAGGCGGCTCGTTTCGCGCCGCCTTCCTGTCCTTGGCGCGGCGCGACCAGATGTTGAGCCCCTCGACCGCCGCCGAGAAGGCCATCGCAGTGTAGATATAGCCCTTGGGCACATGCGCGCCGAATGCCTCGGCGATCAGCACCATGCCGATCATCAGCAGGAAGCCCAGAGCGAGCATCACCACCGTCGGGTTGCGGTTGATGAAGTTGGCGAGCGGATCGGCGGCGACGAGCATCACTGTCACTGCCACCACGACGGCGACGTACATGATCTCGACATGCTCGGTCATCCCCACGGCGGTGAGGATCGAATCGATCGAGAAGACGATGTCGAGCAGCAGGATCTGGACGATCGCCGCGGTGAAGGTCATCGACACGACCTTCTTCTTGTCGAGCAGGTCGTCGGTGTCGTGTTCGTCCGAATCGACCGAATGGTGGATCTCGGTGGTCGCCTTCCACACCAGGAACAGCCCGCCGGCCAGCAGGATCAGGTCGCGCCACGAGAATTGCGTCTCGAAGGCAGGCTCGCCGTGCGAGAGCGGCCCGACGATGCCGAGGTCGAACACCGGCGCGGTCAGCCCGACGATCCACGCGATCATCGTCAGCAGCGCGAGTCGCATCACCAGCGCGAGGCTGATGCCGACTCGCCGCGCCTTTTGGCGTTGTTCCTCGGGCAGTTTGTTCGACAGGATCGAGATGAAGATGAGATTGTCGATGCCCAGCACGACTTCCATCACGATCAGCGTGACGAGCGCGGCCCAGGCGGCCGGGCTGGCGAGCAGTTCGAGGATGTTCTCCATATCCCGCAAGCTGTGCCGCGCGACGGAGCGTGGCGCAAGCGCCGCCGACTCCATGAATCTGCCCTAATCAAGACGATTTTCGTTCGCGCTCTGTCCGATTTTGGGCTATGACCGATTCCGTGGCGCTGTTTTTTGTGCCCGGACACCTGCGTTTTTCGTCCGACGCTTGGGTTTTGATTGGAGTAAGGGCGAACCGGGAAGACGAACAGGGCATGAGTTTTGATCGAGGGCGCCGTGGGGATCGCGGCGGGCGCGGCAGAGACAAGCGCGACGGTTTTGGCGACGAAGGTGGCGGCGGTTTCGGCGGCGGTAGCGGCTTCGGCGGCGATCGTGGTTTTGGCGGCGGTGGCTTCGGTGGTGATCGCGGCGGCTTCGGCGGCGGTGGCGGCTATGGCGGCGGCGGTGGCGGTGGCTATCGCGGCGGTGGAGGCGGCGGCTTCGGCGGCGGCGGCGGCGGCGGTTTCCGTGGCGGCGGCGGCGGCGGAATGCCCCCCCAGGTCGTCGGCGAGGCGACGGGCGTCGTAAAGTTCTTCAACGCACAAAAGGGCTTCGGCTTCGTCGTTCGCGATGACGGCGGCGAGGACGTGTTCGTGCACATTTCGGCAGTCGAGCAGGCCGGCCTGACCGGTCTCGCGGAAGGCCAGCCGATGGGCTTCACGCTCGTCGATCGTGGCGGCCGCATCTCGGCGACCGATCTCAAGATCGACGGCGAGCCGATGCCGGTGACCGATTCGGGTCCGCCGCGTGATCGCGACGGCCCGCGCGGCGGCGCCGGTGGTCCGCAGCGTCAGCTGACGGGCGAGAAGGCGACCGGAACGGTCAAGTTCTTCAACGCGATGAAGGGCTTCGGCTTCATCCAGCGCGATGACGGGCAGCCTGACGCATTCGTTCACATCAGCGCCGTCGAACGCGCCGGCATGCCGACGCTCAACGAAGGCGACCGCCTCGAGTTCGAACTCGAAGTCGATCGCCGCGGCAAGTACGCGGCAGTGAACCTGCAGCCGGGCAGCTGAGCCTTTAGCTGACAGACAAACGAAAGGGCCGGAGGGAAACCTCCGGCCCTTTTGCTTGGGTCCTCGATCGGCGGCGGGCGGGCTCTCGTTACGCCCGCTTTTGGCGCGAGCCCCCGCTCTCCAGGAAGGCGCGGATGCGCTTGGCGGTCGCTGCCGGATATTCCTCGGGGAAGAAATGTCCCCCCGACACCGATTGACCCCGCACGTCATCGGCCCAGCGCCGCCACAAGCCCAGCGGCCCGCCCGCATCGTCGTACCAGCGCGCCAATCCCCCTCGATCGCTCCACAGCGCCAGCAGTGGGCAGGCGATGCGGTGCCCGGCGTCGAGATCCGCTTTGTCGATTTCCCGATCTACCCCGGCTGCGGCGCGATATTCCTCGCAGATGGCGTGGACGCGGGCAGGATCGCGCAATGCATCGACATATGCCTCGCGAAGCCAGCCGGGAAATGCGTCCGGTGACGATCCCCATTCGGCGATCGCGTTGTCGACGACGGCATCGGGCGCCGCCGCCAGGAGACGCTCGGGAAGCGGCGCCGGCTGTGCGAGCAGCGAAAACGGCCAGAAAGCCAGAGCAAGCCGGGCGTCGGCACGGTCCCACACTTCGTAGGTCGGAACCATGTCGAGCACGGCGACATGCGATATGACCTCGGGATGATCGAGCGCCGCGCGATATGCGACGCGGCCACCGCGGTCATGGCCGACGACGGCGAAGCGTTCATGCCCGGCGATCCGCATCGCATCCGTCAGCGTCGCGGCCAGTGCGCGCTTCGACATCGCATGGCGGCCGCTGTCCCGGGGGCAACTGCTGCGCCCATATCCCGGCAGGTCGGCGACGACCACGGTGAACGCCTCGGCGAGCAGCGGGGCGACCGCGTGCCACATCAATCCGGTTTCGGGAAAGCCATGCAGCAGGAGCACGGGCGGTCCGGCTCCGCCTCTGCGTATGAAGACCGACCCTCGACCGGAATCGATCGAGATGGTTTCAAATCCGGGAAAAGCGCCTTCCTCCTCTGCCATCGGGGAAAAACAACGAGGGCCGGCCGGAAGTTCATTGCGCCGGAGAAACACTCTCGCCTCGATCGCCGCCCTGCATCACCGCGTAAGAATCAGCACCGCTCCGCCGAGTATCCCCGCCACCCCCACCGCGCGGCCGACAGTCACGCGCTCCTTGAGCACGAACGTCGCGATCAGCAGCGCCGTCACCATCCCGGTCTCGCGCAAGGCGGCGAGCGGCGCGGTCGGCCCGAGCGCGAAGGCGCTGAGCGCCAGCCCATAGGTCAGGATCGACAGCCCTCCCGCCGCCGCGCCCGGCCGCCACTGCGCGCGTGCCGAAGCGAAGATGCCCCCGCGCGAAAGCAATGCGAACATCGTGACGGTCGCGATCCCCATCAGCACGAACATCCAGACGATGTAACTGAAAGGCGTCGGCGCCGCCCGCACGCCCTGCGCGTCGATAACGGTATAGCCGGCGATGGTGAACCCGGTGAACAGCGCCCAGCCCAGCCCCGCGCGGCTGATGTGGCGGCCGGCCACCATCACGAACAGGGCCGCGCCGATCAGTGCGATTCCCGCGATCTCGCGCGCGTTCGCCGGCTCGCCGAGCAATCCGATCGCGACTGCGGCAGTGACCAGCGGAGCAGTGCCGCGCAGGATCGGATAGGCCGCGGAGAAGTCACTGGTCTCGAACGCGCGGACCAACGCGTAGAGATAGGCGCAGTGCAGGAACGCCGTCGCGAACAGCCAGCCCCATGCGCCCGCAGGCAGCGGCACGAGCAAGGTCGCGGGCAGCATCAGCACGGCGCTCGATCCGTCGATCGTCGCGCGGCCGGCCATCTTGTCCTTGCCGCCCTTCAGGATGGCATTGACCCCCGCGTGGATCGATCCCGATGCGATCATCATCGCCGGGGCAAGAAAGGCGGCCTGCATCGCCGTCCCCTCGGTCAGGTCGCGAGCTTGCGCAACCCCTCGATCGTATCCGCCTCGCTCGCCGGTTTGTCGTTGCGGATTCGGCTGATCCGCGGGAAGCGCATCGCCAGCCCCGATTTATGCCGCTTCGATTCGTGGATCGAATCGAACGCCACTTCGAGCACCAGGCTCTTGTCGGTCTCGCGCACCGGGCCGAAGCGATTGACCGTATGGTTGCGCACATGATGGTCGAGCCATTTGAGCTCTTCGTCGGTGAAGCCGAAATAGGCCTTGCCGACGGGGAGCAGCTCGCCTTCCGCGGTCCACGCGCCGAACGTATAATCGGAATAAAAGGAACTGCGCTTGCCGCTCCCGCGCTGCGCGTACATCAGCACGCAATCGGCGATCAGCGGATCGCGCTTCCATTTGTACCAGAGCCCTGCGCGCCGCCCACCGACATAGGGCGAATCGCGGCGCTTGAGCATCACGCCCTCGATCGCCGCGTCGCGCGCGCCGGCGCGGATCTCCTCCAGCGCGGCGAAGTCCTCCGCCTCGATCACTGCAGACACGTCGAACCGCTCGGGATCGAGCCGCGCGGCAAAGCCTTCGAGCCGCCCTCGCCGCTCCGTCCAGGGCAAGGCACGCAGATCCTCCGCCCCGTCGAACAGGATATCGTAGAGCCGCACGAAAGCGGGATATTCGGCGAGCGTCTTGGCCGGCACGACCTTCCGCCCCAGCCGCTGTTGGAGCGCATTGAAACTCCCCGCGCCGCCTTCGCCACCCTGCGCACTGCCCTTCACCAGCAGTTCGCCGTCGAGCACGCCCGGCGTCGCGAACGCCCGCGCCACTTCGGGAAAGCTGGGCGTGATGTCGTCGCCCGCCCGGCTGTAGAGCCGCGTCTCGCCCGCGACGCAGACGAGCTGGACGCGGATGCCGTCCCATTTCCACTCGGCGGCATAGTCGTCGAGGCTGACCTGCGCCTCCTCCAGCGGATGTGCGAGCATGAACGGCCGGAACACCGGCACATTCTCCGGGGTCGGCTGGGCTCCGCGTCCCTCCGCCCAGTCGAACAGCGCGGCATAAGGCGGCACCAGCCCGTGCCAGACCTCCTCGACTGCATCCACATCGAGCCCGAACGCCTGCGCCAGCCCGGTCTTGGCCAGCCGCGCCGAGACCCCTACCCGCAATGCGCCCATCGCCAGCTTGAGCAATGCGAAGCGCTCGTCGGCATCCAGCCGGTCGAGCATCGATGCCAGCGCGGCGGGGGCATCGGACTTCGAGATCGTGCCGAGCACATGGACGACCTCGGAAAGCGTCAGCGGCGCGCCGGCCTTGGGTGGAATCTCCGGCCCGGGCCAGAGCAAGGCGATCGTCTCGGCCGAATCGCCGACAAAGTCCCGGCTCAGCGCGAACAGCACCGGATCGACGCGCTCCTCGACCATCGCGCGCACCAGCGCCGGCTTGACTGCGGGCAGATCGAGGCTTCCGGTGAGCGCCGCCATCGCCCAGCCGCGGTCGGGATCGGGCGTGCGCGCCAGATAATCGCCGATCAGCCGCAATTTGGCGTTGCGCGACCGCGTATAGATCAGGGCATCGAGCAGATCGGCAAAGGCGCGCATGGTCGCGCAACGCATAGCGCCGCCGATGCGCTCCCGTCACGATCTTCGCATTGCCGCAGCGACTTCCACTATCATCGCCAAATGCTGGGGTACGGAAAGCGATGAAACACTGGCCTGACTTCGGCCATCTTGCCTGGCGCGACACCCCGGTGCGTTGGACCGGCCCCTCGATTGGGGCAGCTCGTCGCGCTGCGATGGACGGTTTTACAAAGGGATGACAGCCTGTTCTGGGGAGGCCTTTAAGTATCGAAAGGGCTCACTATGCGTATTCTCAAATTCGTGACAGCGTCAGCGCTGGCGCTCGGTGTGGCGGCCGTACCCGCCGCTCAGGCATCGGTGTCGATGCTGTCGCTGCAACGCGCAGCCACCGTTGGCGAAAAATCGAGCGATCTCAATGGATCGGTAGCGATAATCCTCATCGCGTCCGCTGCCATCATCGGAACGGCCATTTACGTGTCGACAAACGATGACGACGACCCTGACAGCCCCTGAGCGCGCTCGTGTGACGTTCGAACCGGCGGTGCAGTCAAGTGCGCCGCCGGTTTTCCATTGAGTCTTCCAGGTCGCGCACTTCTGGCGCTAGTCTCATGCTTCCGCGTGAGCTCGCGCAACGCATAGCGCCGTCGATGCGCTCCCGTTACGATGTCCGGCATGCGAAACACGCGCCTGTTGCTGATCGGGTTGGGAGCGTGCCTGACCGGCACGCTGCTCTGGGGATTTCTGGAGGCGCGCGCCGATCCGATCGTGCGCCGCGCCGAGCTCGCATTGGCCGATTGGCCCGCCGGGGCGCCGCCGCTGCGGCTGGTGCTGCTGAGCGACGTGCATGCCGGGAACCTCGCCGTCACGCCGGCCAGGCTCGAACGCATCGCCGCCAGTATAAACGCGCTGCGGCCCGACCTCGTGCTCATCGCCGGCGATTTCATGCCGGGCGAGGAGGAGATCGACGCCGCTTCGGCCACCGCGAGGCTGACGCCGCTCAAGAGGCTGCGTGCGCGGCTGGGCGTGGTGGCGGTGCCGGGGAATCACGATCATTGGACCGGGCTCGGCGCAGTACGCACCGCGCTCGCCGGCGTCGGCGTGACCCTGCTCGCCAACCAGGCGGCAGCGCGCGGGCCGCTCGCGATCGCGGCGGTGGATGACGATTATTCGGAATATGCCCGAACCGCGCCCACGATCGCCGCCGCGCGCCGGCTCCCGGGTGCGAAGCTGGTGCTCACCCATTCGCCCGATATCGCGCCGCAACTGCCCCGCGATTTCCCGCTCCTCCTCGCCGGCCACACCCATTGCGGGCAGGTAGTGATACCCTTTTACGGCTCGCTCGATCCGGTCTCGCGCTACCAGGACCGCTATCGCTGCGGCGTGATTCGCGAGGGCGTCCGCACTGTGATCGTCACCGCGGGAATCGGCGGCAGCCTGCCGTTTCGCCTCAATGCGCCGCCGGATATGTGGCTGCTGACGCTCGGCCCTCCCGCACAGCGCTAGTCCCTGCCCATCATGGCGATCGGCTCGAAGCAGCCCAGGATCAGCCGCCGGGCATCGAAGGGCGGCTCGCCGGCATCGTCCATCCGCGGATCCTCGTGCATCCTCGCCTCGGCGGCTTCGAAAAACGCCTTGTCCGGCCAGACCTGCCAGCTGAAGACGATCTTCTCGCCCGCTTGCGCCGCAACGGCGCGGCGAAAGTCCGTCTGCTTCCCTTCGGGCACGAAATCCTCCCAGCATTCGACGATTTCGAGGCAGCCATATTCCTTGAAGAAGGCGGCGCCGTTCTCGGCCCATCGGCGATAGGCTTCGAGCTGTTCCGCAGGTACCGGGATCACGAGGCCGCAGACATACATGACGCACGTCCTTCCGCTGGTTCTTCGAGGGGTCAACCTGCCACGGGCTGCGGCAATGTCGAGTCGCTCCGTGCAATGGCGCTGCCGCGAAGTTGCGGTTAGGATCGGCGGCGCCGGGCAGCACGCCCTGCCTTGGGAAGAGGGTTCCGCACTTATGAAGCTTATCGTTCCGGCCGCCGCCGCGCTCGTATTTCTCGCCCCCGGCGCCTTCGCCCAGACCGCGCCCGCCGCGGCGCCCGCGCCGGCCGCAGCCCCCGCTGCCGCCGCGAAGTTCGGCCTCGACACGCCGATCGAGGCGCTGGTCGCCGATGCCAAGGCCAAGGCGGTGCTCGATGCCGATCTGCCCGGCGTCTCCACCCACCCGTCCTACGACATGTTCAAGGGCATGAGCCTGCGCGCGGTCCAGCCGATGTCCGACGGCAAGCTCACCGACGAGATGCTCAAGAAAGTCGAGACCGACCTCGCCGCGATCAAATAAGAAAAGGGCCGGGGGATCGCCCCGGCTCGCTCGGATAGCGGTTCGATCCGCTTTCTTCGTCATCCCGGATGTTAGGCTTTCCCGGAAAACCGCAGGTTTTTCGTTGGAAAGACTTACAGTCCGGGATCCACCTCTCCGCTGGTGGATTGCCGCGCGGTGGATCCCGGACAGCTCGATTTTCTGATCAAATCAGAGATTTGAAGAAAATCGGCTTCCGGGATGACGAGAAGTGCGACCTCCACGGACCGGGATCCATTCAGCCCTTGCGGCTGGCCTCGAACAGGAACCAGGCGCGCTCCTCGGCCTGATCGGTCCATTCGTCGACGATGCCGGAGGTGGCGTTGTCGCCCGCATTCTCGGCGGCCTGCTTCACTGCGCGGAAGCTCTCGACCAGCTTGAGATTGTCGTCGCGCAGCTCGGCGAGCATGTCGCCGGGCGCCACGAACTCGGCATCATTGTCCTTGATCGTCTGGCGGCGCGCGATGTCGCCGATCGAGCGGATCGTGACGTTGCCGGTCTTGCGCACGCGCTCGGCGATCGCATCGGTCACGCCGTAAACCTGCGCCGCCTGGTCGTCGAGCAGCAGGTGATAGTCGCGGAAATGCGGGCCCGAGACGTGCCAGTGGAAATTCTTGGTCTTGAAATAGAGCGCGAAGCAATCGGCCAGCGCGCTGTTCAGCGCATCGGCCACGCTCTTCGTGTCGTTGCGATTGAGGTCCGTGGGCGTCTGAAGCGCCGCCTTTGTGTCTGCCATCATGTCCTCCGAAAACGATACGTGAGCCCAACGACCCGCATATAGGATCGGCTCCGCAGGCTGCCACGGCTATTTTCGATGAGAAAGATCGCCCGCGCCGATCAGCCGAGCAGGTCCAGCCCATTGAGGGCGAGCACGGTACCGGCGACGAGGAAGATCGCGGCTGCGCCCAGACGGAGCCAGCGCAGCGGCAGCGCGTTCCAGCGCGCCTCGCCTAGCAGCGCCGCGGCCATGGCGACTGCGGCCGCGCCCAAGGTCGACCCGGCGGCGGCGAACCACGGCATGCCGGAAGCGGCAAGCGCGAAAGTGAAGAACTGCGTCTGCTCGCCCAAAGCGAGCACGAACACCCCCGCCAGCGGCGTGAGAAACGGCCCGAAATGCCAGCGCTCGAGCCGACTGGGCAGCGCGGTGCGCCACAGCGCGGTCACACCCCCCGCCACCAATGCGATCGCGAGCAGTAGCGACTGCGCCTCGGGCGTCAGCACCAGAGCCCCACCCGCCAGCGCCGCGGCGACGCTGCCGATCCCATGCGCGAGCGCCGCCGCGAGCGCCACCAGCGGCGGCCGGCGAAACCGATCGGCAAGGATCGCAGTGAGCAACGCCGGCCGATCGCCGGGCTGTGCCAGCAGCGCCAGTAGAATGGCGGGAACGAGCGCTTCCATCCGCGCCTTATCGCCGCATCGTCCTCGCCGGTACAATCGTCGATCGCAGCTGGCGAGGCCCGACGGGGAGCGCTAAGCCTGCGCATCGGAAAATCCCAGGGGAATGCGAATGCGGTTGGTTGTGGGAGCAGTCGTGCTCGCTTTGTCGCCCCTGGCGCCGGTCAGCGCGCAGACTGCGCCGCCTCCGGTCACGGCACCCGATCCCGCGCGGCTGGCTGCGGCGCAGGCCCTGATCGAGCGTATCATGCCCGCCGACAAGCGCGACGCGATGGTCGAGCAGATGGTGCGGCCGATGCTCGACAATGCGCGCGAGGCAATGTCGAATGCGCCGATGTTCGCCGATATGGCGCGCGACAATCCGAAGCTGGCCTCGGCGATGAATGGTTTCATGAATGAAGAGTTCGAGCGCTCGATCGCGACGACCAAGGCGGCGATGCCGGCGCTGTTCGACGCGATGGCGCGGGCCTATGCGCGGCGCTTCACGCTCGATCAGATGCGCGACATCGGCAATTTCTTCAAAACGCCCTCGGGGCGCGCCTATATCGAGACGGCGCCGACGATCATGTCCGATCCGGACGTCCAGGCCGCCCAGCGCGCGATGATGAACCAGACGATGGCGGGCATGCAGGAACGCATGGCCAAGCTGGTCGAGACGCTCCGAGCGGAGGCGAAGAAGCAACCTTAGGGATGCCGGTGCGGTGCGTACCGCATCGCCTTCTTGACTTTTCCACACGATTCGCGCATCCGCCGCGGCCTGACAGCGGTGCGCCTGCGCGCGCCGCTATTTCTTTTCGAACGATTCAAGGGTTTCGGGTCATGGCCAAGCCGACCACTGTCAAGATCAAGCTCGTCAGCACGGCGGACACGGGTTTCTTCTACGTCACGAAGAAGAATCCGCGCACCCAGACCGAGAAGTTCTCCTTCCGCAAATATGATCCCGTCGTGCGCAAGCATGTCGAGTTCAAGGAAGCCAAGATCAAGTAAGGCCGTGGGGCCTCGGCCCCGCACGCACCTGGCCTCCGCGGTTCGCTGCGCGAGGCCGGCGCCATTGCCTCTTCCCCTCGCCCCGTCATGCGCCTAAGACCCCGGCATCCCCGGGGGAGCGCCGCACCGCGCTTGAGAGGAGGGCAGGAGCCCTCGACCCGCTGAACCTGATCCGGCTGACACCGGCGTAGGGAGGGAGCGGCCCCGCCACCGGACCGTCCTCTCCCCTATTTGGAGAAGACACCATGGCCGACCTCCCCGCACGCACCGAAATCGGCGTAACCACCGGCCCGATTCGCGGCTCGCGCAAAATCCATGTCGGCCCGCTCGGCGTCGCGATGCGCGAGATCCATCTCGAGCCCGGCAGCGGCGAGGCCCCGGTCCGCGTCTACGACACCTCGGGCCCCTATACCGACCCCGAAGCCCGCATCGACATCAAGGCCGGTCTCCCCGCGCTCCGCCGCGACTGGATCCTCGGCCGCGGCGATGTCGAGCAGGTCCAGGCCCGCGAGATCCGCCCCGAGGACAACGGCCAGCTCGGCCCCGATCGCTCGGGTGGCGTCGAGCCCTTCCCCAACGTCGTCAAGCGCCCGCTGCGCGCCAAGCCCGGCGCCAATGTCAGCCAGATGCATTATGCCCGGCGCGGCATCATCACGCCCGAGATGGAATATGTCGCGGTCCGCGAGAATCTCGGCCGCGAGCGCCTGGCCGAATATATCCGCGACGGCGAGGATTTCGGCGCGTCGATCCCCGACTACGTCACCCCCGAATTCGTCCGCGACGAAGTGGCCCGCGGCCGCGCGATCATCCCCAACAACATCAACCACCCCGAGAGCGAGCCGATGGCGATCGGCCGCAATTTCCTCGTCAAGATCAACGCCAATATCGGCAACAGCGCGGTCGCCTCGAACGTCGCCGCCGAAGTCGACAAGATGGTCTGGTCGATCCGCTGGGGCGCCGACACGGTGATGGACCTCTCCACCGGCCGCAACATCCACGACACCCGCGAATGGATCCTGCGCAACTCCCCCGTGCCGATCGGCACCGTCCCGATCTACCAGGCGCTGGAGAAGGTCGGCGGCGTGGCCGAGGACCTGACCTGGGAGATCTTCCGCGACACCCTCATCGAGCAGGCCGAGCAGGGCGTCGACTATTTCACCATCCATGCCGGCGTCCGCCTGCCCTATGTCCCGATGACCGCCAGGCGCGTCACCGGCATCGTCAGCCGCGGCGGCTCGATCATGGCCAAATGGTGCCTCGCCCACCACAAGGAGAGCTTCCTCTACGAGCGCTTCGACGAGATCACCGAGATCATGAAGGCGTACGACATCGCCTATTCGCTCGGCGACGGCCTGCGCCCCGGCTCGATCGCCGACGCCAATGACGAAGCCCAGTTCGCCGAGCTCTACACCCTGGGCGAGCTGACCAGGCGCGCCTGGGCGCAGGACGTCCAGGTGATGATCGAGGGCCCCGGCCATGTGCCGATGCACAAGATCAAGGCGAACATGGACAAGCAGCTCGAGGCGTGCGGCGAGGCGCCCTTCTACACGCTCGGGCCGCTCACCACCGATATCGCGCCGGGCTATGACCACATCACCAGCGGCATCGGTGCCGCGATGATCGGCTGGTACGGCACGGCGATGCTCTGCTACGTCACCCCCAAGGAGCACCTTGGGTTGCCGGATCGCGACGACGTCAAGGTCGGCGTGGTGACCTACAAGCTGGCCGCCCACGCCGCCGATCTCGCCAAGGGCCACCCTGCCGCCAAGGTCCGCGACGACGCGCTGAGCCGCGCCCGCTTCGAGTTCCGCTGGCGCGACCAGTTCAACCTGTCGCTGGATCCCGACACGGCGGAGCAATATCACGACCAGACCCTCCCCGCCGAAGGCGCCAAGACCGCGCATTTCTGCTCGATGTGCGGCCCCAAATTCTGCTCGATGAAGATCACCCAGGAAGTCCGCGACTTCGCCGCGAAGCAGAACGCCAGCGCCGACACCTTCCTCGCCGCCACTTCCACCGGCACGGAGACCGCCGCCCCCAGCGAGGCCGCCGCGCTCAAGGGCATGGAGGAGATGAGCAAGGTGTTCAAGGAGACGGGGAGCGAGCTGTATATGGGGGCTGGCGGAAGGGAGCACGACTAGCCCTCCCGTCGCCCACCCGTCGTCACCCCGGCCTTGTGCCGGGGTCCACTTGGCGGCAGGCGATGAAGCAAAAGGATCGAGCCGCATCATTCGCGGCTTGGTGGACCCCGGCACAAGGCCGGGGTGACGATAGAGAGAAGCAGTCGTCACCGGCTGTGCCGCCATGCCGAGCCGGAAGCTCGCTCTACGGGATAGCGGAGGACCATTATTTCCTCAGCTTCCACTGCCTTCGATCGCTACGTGAAAGTGGCCTTCCACAACGGCGCCCAGCTCGATTCCTCAACTGGCTCGAAGCAACCCAAGGCCCGCTATCTCCATGTCGAGCTCGCCGCCCACCGTTAGTTCATCGGGTGAATAAGGGGATCGACCGCGTCGACCCCCTTATTCTAATCATGCATTTTCGAGAGCATCCGCAAACGCCTGCTTGGCGGTTTGAGCCAATTCAACACCATCCCGCCGGGGACTGATGCGTAGATTTACGGCCCGGTCACTTTTTTTTCGTGCTGGTGGCGGCGGCAGTCTTTCTAGTAGTTCGTCCACGCAGAGTCGTAGATCTTGATTCCGCATATGACCCTCCTGCCATAACATCATTTAAATAATTCCGATTGAATTGAGGATTCAAATCCTCAGGGAAATAATATTTTCGCTTAATCCAGACAAATCCGTCACTCTTTGATATGAGTGCTACATCGATAGCACCACCGACTGTTTCAACGTCATTAGAAACCCTCCGTTTTAAGGAGGTAAGGGCCACCAAAGATTCCGCAAGATTTGCAAGTTCGTCTCTAGGTAGAAGAGATATCATCTGAACGATCGGGCTAGCGTATGCTCGATTGGTATATCTTTGAACTTGATCAACGAGTTGCTTCATAGAAACATGAACCGCTCTTTCTATTTCCCCTCGATTTTTTATCGTATTCTTACGGACAGCCCCATATTTACTCAAAACCTCAAGGCAGTTATCCTTCATTACTTCTGAAAAAGCGGTCATGAGGGCCGAGCCGAGCATCGGGTCCAAGCCTGTCATGAAACGTTGGACCATTTCGCCCTGAGCGAAAGCTCGCATAGCACCGCTCATGCTTCGAGACACATCGATCGTACTGTCCGTATAAAGTTTCAGCTGGTCGCCGATATAGCCGTCACACTCTAGGGAAACGACGGTGGGAAAATACTCATCATCGCCAAATCCGGCGATGACAACGCCGCTCGATAGCGGAGAAGGGTGCTTAAACAGTATAGCCGCGGAGATGAATTGGTCGGCTACGGTTGACAGGTCCTCATCTTTGAAATCACCCACAAACTCTTTGGTAATTCCATCGACTATGCCCCCATATTTCCGAATAAACGCACTGACAGCGCGAGGGGGCAGCCACTTATCCTTTTCAGCAATAGCAGCTATTTTGTCTATGAACACACCCTTCAACAGATGCACGTAATCTTCGCTACCAATAGATATACCGCGAGATATAGAAGTATCATCAGCCTCATCTAGAGCAGACGCGAACCAAGATCGAATTACCTCCTTTAAATTACGTATTTTATCGCCAGAAGTGATGTTTCCAAATTTCTCTACATAAGATTTAAAGTCTTCTGCCCAGTCAGATACCGTTGCCTCACTGGTTATACCGCGTTGCTTTCTATACAGTTTTATAAGTGTTTCCCATGGGTATTGCATAAAGTCTGCATTGCCATAGATCATTACACCAACTGGATGAATTTTCGACAGTGTGAATAGCTTGTTGACGGTGTCATACGTCTTGGACATCCGCGAACCGCCAATTGTGACCTTACTGTCAGCCGCCAGAGCGATCGCAGATTTGTTCATCACAACAACTTCAGCCGTCATGCGCCGCCCCCCCCGTCACATCTGGGTAGCAATGACAGAAATATCAAATGTAGGAAAGCGAGTCGCCGCCACGCCCGAACAGGCGCGCTTCGTCGGCGATCAGGCGGGCGGGCGCGTGTTCCTGTTCCTCGCCACCGATGATTTCGATCGCGATTTCGCCGCTTTCACTGCGGCCGGCGTCGAATGGGTCCGCCCGCCCGCGGTCCAGCCTTATGGCAAGGTCGCGGTGTTCCGCGATCTCTACGGCAATCTCTGGGACCTGGTGCAGTTCGCCGACAGGGATTGACCGCCGCGCGGCCCGACCCGACATCACGCCTTCCCGAGCCAGCAAGGAGACGCGCCTTGACCTACGCCGCCGACGCCACGCCGCCTTTCTATCACGGCACCCGCGCCGATCTGCGCCCCGGCGATCTGATCGGCCCCGGCTACAGCTCGAATTACGGCAGCGGCAAGCAGGCGAGCTGGGCCTATTTCTCCGCCACGCTCGAAGCCGCGACCTGGGGTGCCGAGCTGGCCCAAGGTGACGGGCGCGAGCGCATCTACGAGATCGAACCCACCGGCGCCTTTGTCGACGACCCCAATCTCACCGACAAGAAATTCCCCGGCAACCCGACCAAATCCTATCGCTCGCAGGCCCCGCTGCGCGTCCTCGGCGAAGTCCTGGAATGGCAGGGCCATTCGCCCGAACAGCTCCAGCACATGAGGGAGCATCTCGAACGGCTGAAGGCGGCCGGCATCGAGGCGATCGATTAGGGATTGATCCGGCCGCGTTGAAGCACTTGTGTTCCCCGGCGAAGGCCGGGGCCCAGTCGCGAGCTGCCGTCGAGGGGCAGGATGCCTTCTCCAATCTGTCGATTCAAACGCCCTGAATCCGACTCCAGGGCCGGGACGCACCTTCTCCTTTTGTCACCCCGGCCTCGTGCCGGGGTCCACCCGGCCTCGAAGGGAATGGCAGGAGGCTCCAGCGGGATTGGGGCGTCAGTCCTTGATCGTCACCATGTTCACCGGCCGGTCCTTGGTCGATGCATTGGCGGCGATCGTCTTGACCTTCTCCGCCTTGGGCTTGCGCACTTCGCGGTTCGATTTCTTCTGGCCCTTGGCCATGGCTCGTCCTTCGGGAGCGAAACGCCCCGCCGCACTCTAGGCGCATCCGCGCCGCACACGCGCATCAATTCGGCCGGGCGCGCGTTGTGCCTCCATGATCCGCAAGCTCGCCTCGGGCGAATATCGCCTTTATTCCCGGAAGAAGGACCCGGACACCGGCAAGCGCCGCAACCTCGGCACCTTCGACACCAAGGCCGCGGCGCAGCAGCACGAGCGCGAGGTCCAGTATTTCAAGCGCCACTGATCCGCCGGAACATGTCGGGAACAAAACCCTTCCAATGTAGGATTTGATCTGCTCCATCCTTTCGGATGAGCAAGCACGATCACCGCGAAACCATCGGCCGCGCGCTCTCCGCCGCCGCCGATCCCGCCAACCCCGCCGCGCCTCTGCCCGGCATCGCACCCGAATCGCTCGGTGCGCTTGTGCCGCAATCGGGCGCGGGCCTGCCCGATGCCGGTCCGCCCGGCGACAGCGCGACGCCCTATATCGATGCCAATGGCTTCGATCCGGGCGAATATGATTGGGTGCCCGTCCGCCGTCGCGCACGGGCCGACGGCTTTTCCGAAGCGAAGCAGCGTCTGTTCATCGAAACGGTCGCCGATACCGGCAGCGTCGAGACCGCCGCGCAGACGGTCGGCATGACGGTGCAGAGCTGCTATCGCCTGCGCCGCGCGCCGGGGGCCGAGGCGTTCGCCGCCGCGTGGAACGCCGCGATCCAGCAGGCGGCGTTCAAGCTGGCCGATGTCGCGTTCGAACGCGCGATCAACGGGTCGGATGAGCCCGTCTTCGATCGCGACGGCAGGCGGGTCGGGCGGCGGCTCAAGCCCAGCGACCGCATGGTGATGTTCCTGCTGCGCGCGCATCTGCCCGAGCGCTATCGTCATGCGCATCACAGCGTTCGCCATCCCGATGAAGCGCCGCCGCCCGATATCGCCCCCGTCGCCCAGGCGATCGCCGCGCTCGAGCCGGTGACGCCGCCCGAGCCGCACAAGCTCATGCCGCCCGAGGAGCTCGATGTCGCGGTCGAGGTCGCCGATCTGTGCAACGGCACGCTGCCGCACTGGCACGATCCCGCGGTGCGCGATGACGAAGCCGCGCCTGCATCGCCGATCGATCAGGCCTTCGACGCGCTGCTCTATCCGCCGCGCGAAGAGGAAGCGCCCGAGGATCACGCGGAATGGCCGGACGGCATGGACGAGGCGGAGGAAGAAGGGGCCGGGCCGGGAAGGGCAAGTCGGCGGCGTCGCCGGTAAAAGGGCGTTTTCGCCTAACCTTTACTAACCTTTCGCCCCCGCAAGGGGCGGCTCAGCGCTTCCGCACGAACTCGGCGCGCAGGACGAGGCCCTTGATGCCCTCGTATTTGCAGTCGATCTCCTGTGGATCGCCGGTGAGGCGGATCGACTTGATCAGCGTGCCGCGCTTGAGCGTCTGCCCCGCGCCCTTGACGGTGAGGTCCTTGATCAAGGTCACCTGGTCGCCGTCGGCGAGCAGATTGCCCACCGAATCACGCACCTCGACCGAATCTGCGGCGCCGGCCTTGGCCTTCGCCGCGGCCGCGCTGATCCATTCGCCGGTCGCTTCGTCATAGACGAAGCTGTCCTCTTCTTCTGCCATGCGCCCCGCCTTAGCGGCGAGATCGGGTGGACGCTACCGTGCCGGCCTCGAAATCGCCGAGCCCCCTGTCGGTGCCGCACAGCCGGTCCCAGAAGCGGAAATAGAGGCCGTAATTGCATCCGTAGCGCTGGTGGTGGCGCTGGTGATGGCTCGCGGTGATCAGCCAGGCACCCAGCGGCCCGCTATGGACGAACCGCGGAAAGACCTCCCAGCCCATATGGTTGGTCACGCCCATGATCGTCATGATCGCCAGCACCAGCCCCAGCGCGCCGACATGGATGGGGACGAGGAAGACGAGCAGCGGGATCACCACCGCGCCGGTGATCGCTTCTACGGGATGGAAGCTCATCGCCGCCCAGGCGGTGGGCGGGCGGCTGGCATGGTGGACGGCATGCGCGATGCGGAAAAGCCCCGGCCGGTGCATCAACCGATGCGTCCAGTAGAACCAGGCGTCGTGCACGAGGAGATAGAGCAGCACCGAGAGCGGCAGATACCAGAGCGGCCAGTCGGCAACCTCGGTATAGATCCGCGTCCAGCCGCGATTCTGCCAGCCCCAAGCCACCACGCCGGCGGGCAGGCCATAGATCGCCGCCGAGGCAAGGCTCCAGCCGATCTCGCTGCGGATCTGCCGGTCGAGCCCGGCATAGAGCGCCGGATGCCGCAGCCGTGTCGCAAAGGCGAAGGCGCCCGAGGTGACGAGATAGCGCGCGCCGACGATCAGCGTCATCGCCAGCGCGGAGAGGAGGATGGCAGGCACCGCAGTCACTCCCGACACCTACGCAATGCGTCGCCCCGCAGCCAGCGACGATCGCGGGATTGCGCGGATCGTGCTAGCATCGCCGCACAAGAACAGGGTCGCACCTCGAATATGGGAAGGTGCGGATATGACTCTCGAACAATGGCAGAAAGTTACCGACATCACGCTCAAGGGCGTGGTCGCGGCGGGGCTGGCGATCGGCACCTTCCTGGTGACGCGGGACCAGACGCACATGAACAAGTCGAAGATGTGCGGCGAGCTGCTCCAGCAGAATTTCGACTATGTCCAGGCGAACATCTTCACCGATGCGCGCAAGGCGCTGCTCGACGCCAAGCTCGAGGTGCAGGGGTCGATCTGCGGCACTGCCGATCCGAAGCTGGTGGTGGTGCTCAACAACAGCTGGCGCAGTCCGGCGACTCCGGCCGAGGCGATGGGCGGCGCGGCGAAGCCCGCTGCCGGCGAACCGGCTGCGGCGGCCCCTGCTGCCGATCCCGAACCCACCGGCGCCGCAACCGGCACGCCCACGCCGTCCCTCGCCGCTGCCGGACGGCCGTTGGAAGTCGAGGCCAATCTCGATCGCCCGCAATGGGTGGCGGTGTCGCGCCGGAACGACCCCAGCTATTCGGCAGTGAATTTCGACGTGGCGCGTGGCAATCGGGAAGCGCTCAACACCGTGGGCAATGTGATCCGGGCGCGCTGGTTCGTGAATATCCGGGAGAGCAACACGCCGGTCGTGAACGGCAACAACAAGGTGATCGGCCAGCTGCTCGCCGGCCAGTGCGTGGAGATCAAGCAGGCCGTTCAGGGCACGCTCAACGCATGGGCGCGGGTCCAGCGCGTGGCTTGCCCGGGATGACCTCAGCCGCCCTGCCACGCTCTGACCGCGTCGATCGGCCAGACCAGCATCAGCATATTGAGCGTCAGATTGTCGCGGATGAGGACCAGCGTCGTCAGTTCGAACAGGATCGCCAGCGCGATCGTCGCCCAGGCCGGCAGCCGCGAGGCGAGCCAGAAGCCGAACGCCATCCAGCCGATATCGGCGAGCGAATTGACGATGCTGTCGCCCGAATAGCCCAATGCGATCGTCGTCTCGCGATACCGGTTGATGATGATCGGCGAATTCTCGAGGAGTTCCCAGAACCCCTCGATCGCCACCGCCATCGGCAACGCCCAGCGCCGCACCTCGCCGCGCAGCAGGAAATGCGCCGCGGCATAGAACAGGAAGCCGTGGATGATGTGGCTGAAGCTGTACCAGTCGGCGAGATGCTGGCTGTTCTCGCTCGACTGGACGTTGCCGTGCCACAGCTTGATCGTGCCGCAGGGGCAGATCGGCGGCCGGTCCATCGCCAGCAGGATGCCGGCCACGGCCAGCCCGACGAGCAAGGCTACGATCCTTGCGCCGCGCGAAATCCGCAGCGGCGGACGGAACGCGGTCAGGATCCGCTTCCCGCGACCAGGTCGATGCAATCCCGTGCCACGCGCTCCAGCTCCTCACGCGACGCCCCGCCCCGCGCACGCACGCTTAGCGAATGGAGCACCGACGCCACAAGCCGCCCCTGCGCTTCGGGCGAAGTGCTGCCCGCCGCCGCGAGCAGCTCGGCGATGCGCCCGTCCTCGACTGCGAGGAACGCCGTGACCTTCTCGCGCACTTGCGGATCCGACGCGGCCTGGGTCGCCGCGGTGTTGATGATCAGGCACCCTTCGGGGCCGTCGCTGCCGGTGAGGTACAGGTCGATGCTTCCGATCAGGATCCGCTCGACCAACGCGCGCAGCGGCAGCTTCGCTTCGCCGAGTCGCAGCAGCTGGCGCTCGACCCGGGCGGTGAGCCGCTCGATCGCCGCAATGTACAATGCGCGCTTGTCGCCGAACGCGGCCGCGAGGCTCGGCCGGGCGAGCCCGGTAGCGGTGGCGAGATCGTCGAGCGAAGTGCCCGCGAAACCATGCGTCCGAAACCGCTCGGTGGCGCGTCCCAGCGCCTCGTCGGGATCGAAGCTGCGCGGCCGGCCGCGGACTTTTACCGTCATTTTATGCGAACCCGCAAATAATCTCTTGACCTGTCTATTTCTATGCGAGATCGTACAGAAATCAAGGGAGATGGTCATGAAGCTCTATTTTCGCCCGTTCGCCTGTTCGCTCGCCGCGCGGATCGCGCTCGAGGAAGCCGAGCTCGACGCCGAATTCGTGCAGGTCCCCGCGGACGGCCGCCTTGCCGACGGCCGCCATTTCAGCCAATTGAGCCCGATGGGTTATGTTCCCGCGATCGAGACGCGCGGCGGCTTCGTGCTCACCGAGGGTCCCGCAGTGCTCACCTATATTGCCGAGCTGGCGCCCGAAGGATCGCTGAGCTTCACCGGCTTTTCCGACGCGCATTACCGGATGCTGGGCTGGCTCAACTTCATCGGCACCGAATTGCACAAGGCCGTGTTCACGCCGTTGCTCGGCAAGGCCGCCGGCCCTGAGGAGCGCGCAGCGGCGCTGGCGCGAGTCGCAAAGCCGTTCGGCGTGCTTGCACGGCATCTGGAGGGGCAGGCGTTCCTCGAGGACCGGTTCACCGTCGCCGACGCCTATCTGCTGAGCGTGCTCAACTGGTGCGAGCATTCGGGGGTGACGATCGCCGACTGGCCGGTGCTGCTCGATTATCGCACCCGGCTGCGCACGCGGCCGTCGGTGGCGCGGGCGATGGCCGAGGAATGGCCGCTGCTCAAGGCGGCGTGACGAGCTCCGGGGGCGAGCCGCATCGCTCCGCTCCCGCCACACCTGCCCTCTCCGGTGCGAGCCGGGGAGGGTTTTTGTTGGAACGCCCCTCGCCCTTGGGCTAGGCCGGGACGATGTCGGCCACGATCAGCTGCGATCTCGCCATCGTCGGCGGCGGTCTTGCCGGGGGCCTGATCGCACACGCCGTACACGCCCGACATCCCCAAGCCGAATTAAGGCTGATCGAAGCATCCGCCCATCTCGGCGGCAATCACCTCTGGTCCTTCTTCGCCAGCGACATCGCCCCAGCCGATCGCTGGATGGTGTCGTCGCTGATCAGCCACCAATGGACGCGCTATGACGTCGCCTTCCCCGGCTACCAACGCACCCTGAAGTCGCCTTATCATTCGATCGACTCACGCCATTTCGAACGCGTGGTGCTGAGCGAATTGCCCACGCACGCCGCGATGCTGGGGCGCAAGGTGCTGGCGATGACCAGCAGCACGGTCGAGCTGGCCGATGGTGACCGCATCGAGGCGAAGGGCGTCATCGACTGCCGCGGTGCCGGCGACCTGACCGCGCTCGATCTCGGATGGCAGAAATTCCTCGGCCGCGAGCTCGTGCTGGCCGCTCCCCACGGGCTCGAACGCCCGATGGTGATGGACGCGACGGTCGACCAGATCGACGGCTATCGCTTCGCTTATTGCCTCCCCTTCGCATCCGACCGATTATTCGTCGAGGACACCTATTACAGCGACACCCCTGATCTCCACACTGCGACGCTGGGCGGTCGGATCGATGCCTATGCCGCCGCGCGCGGCTGGCCTGTGGCAAAGATCGCGCGTGAGGAATCGGGTGTGCTCCCGGTCGCGATCGGCGGCGACTTCGAGGCATATTGGCGATCGAGCGAGCCCGATGTCGCCAAGGCGGGGGTGCGCGCCGGCCTGTTCCATCCGCTGACCAGCTATTCGCTGCCCGATGCAGTGCGCACTGCGGCGCTCGTGGCGAATGCCGGCACTGTCGACGGGCAGGCGCTGCACGATCTGCTCCACAATTACGCGCGACGCCTCTGGCGCAGCCGCCGCTTCTACCGGATGCTGGCTGCGATGCTGTTTCGTGCGGCCGAGCCCGAGCAACGCTATCGGATCCTTGAACGCTTCTATCGACTGGACGAGAGGCTGATCGGCCGCTTCTATGCGGCCAAATCCAACCTGGGCGACAAGATCCGGGTGATAGCGGGCAAGCCGCCGGTGCCGATCGGCCGGGCGGTGCGCGCGATAACGGGGGTCGTATGAAGAAAGCGGCAGTGATCGGCGCTGGGATTGGCGGGCTCGCGCTCGCGATCCGGCTGCAATCGGCGGGGATCGATACCACGATCCTGGAGGCGCGCGACAAACCGGGCGGTCGCGCCTATTTTTGGGAGCGCGACGGCTTCACCTTCGATGCCGGGCCGACAGTGATCACTGCGCCTGATGCCCTTCGCGAGCTCTGGCGCATCTCCGGCCACGACATTTCCGAAGACGTGAAGCTGGTGCCGGTCTCGCCCTTTTATCGCCTGTCCTGGCCCGACGGCGTGGCATTCGATTATTCGGGCGACGACGCCCAGCTGAGCGCGGAGATCGCGCGACTCAGCCCCGAGGACGTGGCCGGCTATCGCCGTTTCCTCAAATATTCCGAAGGCGTCTATCGCGAGGGCTATGAGAGGCTCGGCCATGTCTCGTTCCTCGATTTCGGCTCGATGGTCCGCGCGGCCCCGGCGCTGATGAAATATCAGGCCTGGCGCTCGGTCTACTCGATGGTGTCGCGCTACGTGAAGAACGAGAAGCTGCGTCAGGCGCTGAGCTTCCATACCTTGCTGGTAGGCGGCAATCCGATGACGACCAGCGCGATCTACGCGTTGATCCACAAGCTCGAACGCGACGGCGGCGTGTGGTTCGCCCAAGGCGGCACCAACCGGCTGGTCGCGGGCATGGTTCGCCATTTCGAGCGGCTGGGCGGCGTGGTGCGGCTCGGCGACGCGGTATCGGCGATCCACACGCTCGGTGATCGCGTGACAGGCCTGCGCACCGGAAGCGGCTTCGAGCTCGAAGTCGATGCCGTCGCGAGCAATGCCGACATCGTCCACAGCTATCGGACGTTGCTCAAGGATTCGCGCAGCGCCCAGCGCACCGCATCCGGTCTCGAGCATAAGCGCTTCTCACCCTCGCTGTTTCTTGTCCATTTCGGGCTGCGCGGCACTTTTCCGGAGATCCCCCATCACTCGGTCCTGTTCGGCTCGCGCTATCAGGGATTGCTCGAGGACATTTACGATCACGGCGTGCTGAGCGAGGATTTCTCGCTCTATCTCCATCATCCGAGTGCGACCGATCCGGGCATGGCGCCCGAAGGGCATTCCACATTTTATGCGCTTGCGCCGGTGCCGCATCTGGGCAAGTTCCCCGCCGACTGGAGCGAAGTCGGCCCTGTGCTCGAAGAGCGCATGCTCGCCGAAGTCACCCGCCGGCTGATCCCCGATCTCAAGGACCGTATCGTGACTAAATTCTCTTATGCGCCGCCGGATTTCGCCCATGATCTCAAGGCGCATCTCGGCTCAGCGTTCAGCCTCGAGCCGATCCTGACCCAGAGCGCGTATTTCCGCGCGCACAATCGCGACGATTCGATCTCGAACCTCTATTTCGTCGGCGCGGGTGCCCATCCCGGGGCGGGTATTCCGGGCGTGGTCGGAAGCGCGAAGGCGACCGCGGCGCTGATGCTGGGAGACGGCCGATGAAGCGCATCGCGGTCTATTGCGGCTCGGCCACCCCCGCCGATCCGGTGTACATCGAATCCGCACGCCATGTCGGGCGCAGCCTCGCCCAGCGCGGCATCGGAATCGTCTATGGCGGCGGCAGGCTGGGGCTGATGGGCGCGGTCGCCGATTCGGCACTGGAGGCGGGCGGCGAAGTGATCGGCGTGATCCCGCAGGCTTTGGTCAACGCCGAAGTCGCGCATCGTGGGCTCACCGAGCTCCAGGTCGTCCAGACGATGCACGAGCGCAAAGCCCTGTTCACCGATCTCGCCGACGGCTTCGTCAACCTGCCCGGCGGCACCGGTACGATGGACGAATTGTGGGAGGCGCTGAGCTGGGCGCAGCTCGGCTATCACGCCGATCCGATCGGGCTGCTCAACGTGGCCGGCTATTACGACAAGCTCGTCGATTTCTGGGTCCATATGGGCCAGGTCGGCTTCCTGCGACCGCAGCATCAGGGGCTGCTGCTGGTGGACAGCGACCTCGATGGACTCCTCGACAAGATGATGAACTTCGAGCCGACGATACCCATCATCCGCATGGCGCGCGAAGAGCTGTGAAACCCGCCCGCGACGCGATCGTCGCGACCGCGGGCGAAGCGATCTCGCGGGGCTCGAAGAGCTTCGCTGCCGCGAGCCGGCTGTTCGATCGCGCCACGCGCGAGCGGGCCTGGCTGCTCTACGCGTGGTGCCGTGCCTGCGACGACCTCGCGGACGGTCAGGACCACGGCCATGCCATAACGGCGGTCGCAGACCCGGCCGCGCGGCTCGAGGCGATCCGGGAGCGAACCGCCGCGGCACTGGAGGGGCGATGGGTCGGCGATCCCGCCTTCGACGCCCTCCGCATCGTGGCCGCCGAGACCGCCATGCCGCACGGGCTGGTCCGGGATGTCGTCGAAGGGTTCGCGCTCGATGCCACTGGCTGGGCGCCGGCGACCGAGGCCGACCTGATGCGCTATTGCTATCATGTCGCCGGCGCTGTGGGCTGCATGATGGCGGTGGTGATGGGGGTCGCGCCGACCGACGAGGAACGCCTCGATCGCGCTTGCGATCTGGGGATCGCCTTCCAGTTGGCCAATATTGCGCGAGATCTTGCTGAGGATGCCGCTGCGGGACGTTGCTACTTGCCCACCGATTGGCTCGCCGAGGCCGGGGTCGCGCGAGACGCCGTGATGACCGATCGAACCACACTTGCGGGCTTGGCGCGGTGCCTTACGCACCGGGCGGGCGAGTATGAGGCGCGCGCACGCCTTGGTGCCGCAACCCTGCCATTTCGCTCCGCTTGGGCTGTTTTGGCCGCCGCCGGAATCTATGGCGATATCGCGCGCCGTGTGGAGGCGCTCGGCGAATCGGCCTGGGACAAGCGTGTCACGGTGCCGGCCAGCGCCAAGTTCCTGTGGATCGCGCGCGCGTTCGTGCAGTCCTGCATCCGCAAAAGGGGCGCCGCGGATCCGGATTTCGCGACCCCGATTTGGTCAAGGCCGCGTCAACCAAAGAGCGAAAGCCCTTCCTAAGCAGGCCGGCGCCAGGTGATGGAAATGACTATGCTTTCGCTCCAGCTGTCGCGCGCGTTGGCGCAAGGACGTGCCGCCCCGGAGCTGCCGGAGAACCGCACCGCGCTTTTGGTCATGCTGCTGCGCAAGCGCGCCGCCGCGCACAATGCCGGGGCACATGATCTGGAAGCGCTGCTGCGCGATCAGATCCGTTGGGCGCTACCGATTGAGCGCGAATGCTAGAATTTCTTGAACCAATGCCTCAACCGCCGCGACGTTCGGTGTGCGGCAAACGCGCGTCCACCATCTGCGGCGTGAGGCGCTGGCAAGCGGCGCTGATCACCGGATAATCCACATCGGTGTTGCGCTGGAGCGCAGCCGGCATCGCCTCCTGACACGCCTGGATCGAAGTGTATCGGACGGGCTCGACACGCGCCTGCTGGCACTGCGCCGAATCGTCGCCGCAGCCCATGATCGCCAGCACGTAGAGAACCTGATCCATCACCCCTTCCTTCGCGAATAAACGAAGCGGGATCATGCACGTTCCGGCAAAACGTTGCATCGCGGCGCTCGACGCCCCAAATCGCGCCTTGATGCTTCCGCAAGTTTCTGATTCCGCGCCCGAGCGGCCGTTGCTCGCGACGATGCGGCGCTTTCTGCCCTATCTGTGGCCGAAGGACTCGCCCGGGCTTCGCGCCCGGATCGTGATTTCGCTGATACTCGTCGTGATCTCCAAGCTAGTCCAGGTCTATGGCGCGCCTTTCGCGCTGCAGGGCGCGATCGATCGGATGGCGAGTGGATCGCGCGACGCGGTCTGGCTCGTGATCGCCCTGGTGGTCGGCTATGCCGCCGCGCGGCTGGGCACCGTGTTGTTCGACAATCTGCGCAACGCCGTGTTCGAGAAGGTCGGGCAGGACGCGACGCGCCGGCTGGCCTCGGACGTGTTCGCGCATCTCCACAATCTGTCGCTCCGCTTCCATCTCGAGCGCCGGACCGGCGCGATCACCAAGGTGGTCGAGCGCGGCACCAAGAGCATCGACACGATGCTCTATTTCCTGCTGTTCAACATCGCCCCGACGATCCTCGAGCTCGCGCTGGTGATCGGTATCTTCTGGACGCGCTTCGGCCTGTGGCTGGTCGCGGGTACGCTGGTGATGGTGGTCGCCTATATCGCGTTCACGCGCTGGGTGACCGACTGGCGCTCGAAGCTGCGCGAACAGATGAACGACCTTGATACCGGCGCGGTGGCGCACGCGGTCGATTCGCTGCTCAACTTCGAGACGGTGAAATATTTCAACGCCGAGGCCCGCGAGAGCGCCCGCTACGACAAGGCGATGGCCGCATACATGAAGGCCGCGGTCACCTCGGAGAACTCGCTCGCCTGGCTCAATATCGGCCAGGCGGTGATCACCAACGTGATGCTCGGCGCGGGCATGGCACTCGTCGTGTTCGGCTGGAGTTCGGGCAGGTTCACTGCGGGCGACGTGGTCCTGGTCTCCACCTTGCTCAGCCAGCTCTTCCGGCCACTCGACATGCTCGGCTGGGTCTATCGCACGATCCGCCAGGGCGTGATCGACATGGGCAGCATGTTCGACCTGATCGACACCCATGCCGAGATCACCGACTCCCCTGGCGCGGCTTCGCTCGACGTGCGCCAGGGGCATGTCCGGTTCGAGAACGTCGCCTTCGGCTACGATGCCGACCGCCAGATCCTGAAGGGCATCGATCTCGACATCCCTGCCGGGTCCACCGTCGCGGTGGTCGGCCCCTCGGGCGCGGGCAAGTCGACGCTCGCGCGGCTGATGTACCGCTTCTACGACGTGACCGGCGGCCGGATCACGATCGACGGGCAGGATATCCGCGACGTGACGCAAACGAGTCTGCGCGCCGCGATCGGCATCGTCCCCCAGGACACGGTGCTGTTCAACGACACGATCGGCTACAACATCGCTTATGGCCGCGAAGGCGCCGGACCGGACGAGATCGCGAACGCGGCGCGCGGCGCCGCGATTGCCGGCTTCATCCAGTCGCTGCCCGAAGGCTTCGACACCCGCGTCGGCGAGCGGGGCCTCAAGCTCTCGGGCGGCGAGAAGCAGCGCGTCGCGATCGCTCGGACTTTGGTCAAGGACCCCCCTATCCTCATCCTAGACGAAGCGACCAGCGCGCTCGACAGCCGCACCGAGGCCGACATCCAGGCGACGCTGGAAGCGATCGAACGCGGCCGCACCACGATCGTCATCGCGCACCGCCTGTCGACCGTCGTCCATGCCGATCGCATCGTCGTGCTCGAAGCCGGCCGCGTCGCCGAGCAGGGTACCCATGCCGAACTGCTCCGCCAGGGCGGCCTCTATGCAGAAATGTGGACCCGCCAGGCGCAGGAACGCGAGGAAGGCGAGGAGCTGGCGGCGGAGTAGTTAGACCAGCAGGTCCTGCCACTCCGGATGCTTCGCGATATACGCCGCGACGAACGGGCATTGCGCACGCACCTTCAACCCGCGGCTGCGCACATCGCCCAGCGCACCGACGATCAGCCGGCTGCCGATGCCCATTCCCTGCAGCGACGGCGACACGACCGTGTGCGTGAACGTGATCACTTCGCCGTCTATCTCATAGGCCGAGAAGGCGAGATGGCCCTGCTCGACCAATTCATAGCGGCTGCGTTCTTCGTTGTTGCGTACGTCGGACATGCCTAGGCTCTAGCCCGGCGTGGCGGGAGAGGAAAGCGATGCTGATAGCTTTGGGAGTGCTCGGGACATTCGCGCTCGGGCTCGCCGGCTGGTCGGCCTATGTGGGGCGCAAGGCCGAGGAGATGGTGCCCGCCGAGGGCAAGTTCGTCGAGGTGCCCGGCGCCCGGCTCCATTATGTCGACCTCAACCCCGAGGCCGAAGGTCCGGCGATCGTGATGATCCACGGCCTGATGGGGCAGCTCCGCAACTTCTCGCATTCGCTCGCCGGCCGCCTTGCCGCCGATCACCGCGTCATCCTCGTCGATCGGCCGGGGTGGGGGCATTCGTCGATCGAGGGCGCGCGGCCGGGCATCGTCGTCCAGGCGAAGATGATCGCGGCGCTGATCGAGCAGCTCGACCTGGACAGGCCTTTCCTGGTCGGCCATTCGCTGGGCGGCGCAGTGAGCCTCGCGCTCGCGCTCGATCGGCCCGATCTGGTTCGCGGGCTCGCGCTGATCGCTCCACTCAGCCAGGTCGTCGAGACGGCACCTGCGCCGTTCAAGGGCCTGCTCGCACCGCCGGCACTGCGTCCCGTGCTGGCCTGGACCGTCGCAGTGCCGGTCGGCCTGCGCAATGGCCCCCGCACTGCGGCGGCGATCTTCGCGCCCGATCCCGTTCCCGCCGACTTCGCCCTCGCCGGCGGCGGCGCACTGGCGGTGCGGCCCAAGAGCTATATGGCGGGATCGTTCGAGCTCCGCACCGTGCCGGCCGAGATGGCGGCGCTCACTGCGCGCTATGGCACGATGCGCGTGCCGGTGGCGATCCTTTATGGCCGCAGCGACGCGGTGCTCGATCCCGGGCTCAACGGCGAACGGACCGCGGCCGAAATCCCCGGTGCGACGGTCGAGCTGATCCATGGCGGCCACATGCTGCCGGTGACGCACCCGGCAGAGACCGAAGCCTGGCTGCGGCGCGTGCTGCATCGGGATATTCAGGCGACCGGAGGCGCGCTCACCGACACCGTCTGACCGCCGGGCAGCTTTACCGACCCGCCCGTCCCTGCCTGCTTCTGCACGAAGGACCCGATGAATGCGCCGAGCGTCAGCTTGGCGAGGTCCATGAAGGCGGGATAGCTGATCGCGAGGATCGAGAAGAACAGAGTCAATCCGATCGTCGCCAGCGGCAGCCCGGTCAGTCCCAGCTTCGTGAATGCGCCGGTGAAGCCGCTAAGGCTGGTCAGTCGGATATACTGCGTCACCGCTTCTTCCTGACCCGATTTCACCTGATCGCTGATCGCCGCCCATTCATCGCCGTTGATCACTCGGCTCGGCTGCTGGCTCTTCGAAAGTCCCACCGATCGCAGCAATTGCGTGCCCAGAAGCGCGCCCACCAGACCGATGGCGCTCAGAATGAGTTCGGGCACGAAATCGGCAAGCGTGGTCGGATGCTCGCTGGCACGTATGTCGTCCTGCACCAGAAGATAGCAAACGAAGCCGAACAGCGCGACGGCGCCATAAATGAACCCGATCCCCGCGACGGCCAGTGAACTACGGCCGAAGCTGAACCCGCGCGGCTCGTCCGGCCTGCCGAAGCCCTTGTCCATGGCCCCCTCTCCCTGCTGCCGGAAGAGAGGCTAACAGCGCGTCGAAGCGCCTGAAAGCGACGCTTAGCCCATTTCGGATGGTTGCGTGGTCCAGCCGAGGCGAGGAATCGTGATCGATCGCTTGCCGGCCAGATCGACGCGAGTCACGAACAGCTCCTTGCTCTCGATATAAGTGAGCAGCCGCCGCACCCGGCCGAGCGAGCTGGTGCCATAGGTCGCGGCCAGCTCGGTGTCGCTCGGGCAGGGCAGCCCCTCACGCGCGGCACGGGCGACGAGCAGAAAGGGCCCGAGCATGTCGTCGGGAAGCGCGCGCGCCGCATCGAGCGCCTGAGCCCAGTCCGCGTCGGGATCCCCGTGGATGCCCGCCCGCGCCGCCGAGAGCCGGCGCACGAATCCGGAGAGGTCGAGCGGCGGGCGCGCCAGCCCGACCATCCGACAGCGCACGAGGAAGTCCTGATAGAGCACCGAAGGCGATCGGTAGGTCGATTCGGCATCCTCGACGATGTCGCGCAGCACGTCGGCGATCCGCTCGGCGGCTTCTTCCGCGGGCACGTCGGGCACGGCCTCGACCGGCATCGGCGTCGCGCGGGCGAGCGCCTCGATCAGCCGTTCGGAGGGGACCGGCGCCGAAGCGGCCATGGGCACGGGCGGGCTCCAGCTCGGCTCCGCCGGGGCGAGCAGCAAATCCCGGAAATCCTCCGCCGGCGCTTGCGGCAGCGGCGTCAATTTGGGGCTGGAACTGCGCGCGCTGGTCTCGACCGCGCCGATCTGGATCGCCACTGGCCGCCGCGCCACTGCCGGCCCGAGCGCGAGGAAATGACCGCGCTGCAAGTCGCGGATCGCCTCGGCCTGGCGGCGCTCCATGCCGAGCAGATCGGCGGCGCGCGCCATGTCGATGTCGAGGAAGGTCCGCCCCATCAGGAAGTTCGAAGCCTCGGCCGCGACATTCTTGGCGAGCTTGGCGAGCCGCTGGGTGGCGATCACGCCGGCGAGCCCGCGCTTGCGGCCGCGGCACATCAAATTGGTCATCGCCGACAGCGAGGCCCGACGCACGTCCTCGGCCACTTCGCCGCCGCCCGCGGGGGCGAAGAGCTGCGCCTCGTCGACCACCACCAATGCCGGATACCAATGCTCGCGCGGCGCATCGAACAGGCCGTTCAGAAACGCCGCGGCGCATTTCATCTGGCCCTCGGCCTCGAGGCCTTCGAGGCTCAGTACCACCGAGGCGCGATGCTCGCGGATGCGCGTCGCGAACCGTGCGACGTCGCGCTCGCTATGCTCGGAAGCCTCGATCGCGATATGGCCGTAGCGGTCGCCCAGAGTGACGAAATCGCCTTCAGGATCGATCACCACTTGCTGGACCTGCCCGGCGGATTGTTCGAGCAGCCGGCGCAGCAGATGCGACTTGCCCGACCCCGAATTGCCCTGGACGAGCAAGCGCGTGGCCAGGAGCTCCTCGAGATCCATCGACACGGCCGCCCCGCCCGTGTCTTTCCCCATTTCCACGCGAACCGTCATTCGCCGCATGCTTTGGCGGATGGCGCCCCCGGCAGGCAAGGCCCCGTATGGACGGTTCGGCGCAATGCTGTGGACGGAACTTGCCCCTCACGGCGCGGCGGAGGATAGGGGCGGCGTGACCGATCCGCTCGACATCCTCCACAAGACCTTCGGCTTTCCCGATTTCCGCGGCGTGCAGCGGCAGGTGGTCGATCGCGTCATGGCGGGCGCCAACACGCTCGCGGTGATGCCCACAGGCGCAGGCAAATCGCTCTGCTATCAGGTCCCCAGTCTCGCGCTCGACGGGACCTGCATAGTCGTCTCGCCGCTAATCGCGTTGATGCACGATCAGCTTCGCGCCGCCGAAGCCGTGGGCATCCGCGCGGCGACGCTGACTTCCGTCGACGAGAATCGCGAGGAGACCATTGCGCGGTTCCGCGCGGGTGATCTCGACTTGCTCTATGTCGCGCCCGAGCGCGCGTCGGGTGAGGGTTTCCGTAATTTGCTGGGGCAGGCGAAGCTCAGCCTCTTCGCGATCGACGAGGCGCATTGCGTCTCCGAATGGGGGCATGACTTCCGTCCCGACTACCGGCTGTTGCGGCCGCTGCTCGACCGGTTCGGCCACGTGCCGCGGCTGGCGCTGACCGCCACTGCCGACGCGCATACCCGTGCCGACATCCTCGAGCAGCTCGGGATTCCGCCGGACGGACTGATCGTCGCCGGGTTCGACCGACCGAACATCCGCTACGCGATCGCTCCGCGCGAGAACACGACGCGTCAGATCGTCGATCTGATTGCCGAACAGCCGGGGCCCGGCATCGTCTATGCCCAGACCCGCGCCGGAGTAGAAAAACTGGCGGAAAAGCTCGCCGGGACCGGACGCAGCGTGCTGCCTTATCACGCCGGACTCGACCCTTCGGTCCGCCGCCGCAACCAGGCGGCGTTCGTCGCGAGCGAAGACATGGTGATCGTCGCCACCGTCGCCTTCGGGATGGGGATCGACAAGCCCGACGTCCGCTTCGTCGCGCATGCCGGGCTGCCCAAGTCGATCGAGGCCTATTACCAGGAGACCGGGCGCGCCGGCCGCGACGGCGATCCGGCGGTTGCGCACCTGTTCTGGGGCGCCGACGATTTCGCCCGCGCCCGCCAGCGCATCGGCGAAGTCGAGCCCGGGCGACAGGCGGGCGAGCGTACGCGGCTCTCGGCACTCGGCGCGCTGGTCGAGACCGCGGGCTGCCGCCGCCGCGTCCTGCTCAAGCATTTCGGCGAGGACGCGCCCGAGAATTGCGGCAATTGCGACAATTGCCTGAGCCCGCCCGCGGCGATCGATGCCAGCGTCACTGCGCAGAAATTCCTCTCCGCGGTGTTTCGCACCGGCATGATGTTCGGCGTCGGCTATATCGAGTCTATCCTGCTCGGCCAGTCGAGCGAACGGAGCCTGATGAACGGCCACGAGAAGCTTTCGGTGTTCGGAATCGTCGACGGCGACGAGGCGGCATTGCTCAAGCCGGTGGCGCGCGCATTGCTGCTGCGCGACGCGCTGCGTGCCAATGCCCATGGCGGGCTCGAATTCGGCCCCGGCGCCAAGCCGATCCTCAAGGGCGAAATCGAGGTCAAGCTTGTCCTCCCGCCCAGACGTGAGCGGCGGTCGCGCGGGCGCGCGGCCAACGGCGGCGTCAATCCGGTCGGCAACCCGCTGTTCGAGGCCTTGCGTGCCAAGCGCCGCGAGATCGCGATGGAAGCCGGCCTGCCGCCTTATGTGATCTTCCACGATTCGGTGCTGCGCGATATGGCGATGCTCCGGCCCGGGACGCTCGATGCGCTGGGACAGCTTTCGGGCGTTGGCGCGCGCAAGCTCGAAGCCTATGGATCGGTGTTCCTGGAAGTAATTCGCGAGGCGGCATGATCCGGAAGATCGACGAGCAGATATCGGTAGCGCCCCAGATCGCGCCCGAGGACGTGGCCGGGTTCGCCGATGCCGGGTTCAAGGCGATCGTCAACAATCGTCCCGAAGGCGAGGAGCTCGGCCAGCCGTCCGGCGCTGCCATCCGCGCGGCGGCCGAGGCGGCGGGGCTCGCTTATGCGGAAATCCCGGTCACGCATGCCGGCTTCTCGGCGACGCAGGTCGAGGCAATGGCGAAGGCGCTCGCGGGCGCCGGCGGACCAGTGCTGGCTTTTTGCCGCTCCGGCACGCGCTCGTGCAATCTCTGGGCATTGGCCGAGGCCAGCACCGGCGGCGATCCCGACACGCTGACTGCCAAGGCCGCCGGCGCGGGCTATGACATCTCCGGCATCCGCCCGCTGCTCGACGCGCTTTCCGGCCGCGCATGAACTGGATGCAGCTGGGCGGCTCCGTCGCCGCCGTCCTGGTGCTGGTCCTGATCTCGTGGCTGCTCAAGCTGGGCGAAAGCCGCATCGCCGATACCGAGACCGCCAAGACCATGGCCGAAGATGCGCTGAGCGGCTTCGTCGCGCGCGACGCGCTGGTCGGCACCAATGGCGCGGCGGCACTGGTGCTCGGCACTGACGGGATCGCGCTGCTCAAGCGCCACGGCGCCAAGGTCGCCGCGCGCCGGCTGGCCCGCCCGCTGTGGCGCCGGCCCTCGCCCGAAGGCGTGACGATCGAAAGCGGCGAACGGATGTTCGGCCCGGTGTTGCTGTACGGCGTGCTTCCCGAGGACGTCGACAGGCTGGAAGCACAACTGACATTGATGTAAGTCCGGGGGCATGAAGCTCGCCGATCCCGTGACGCTGGCAATTCCCGCCTTCGTGCTGCTGGTGCTGGCGGAGATGGTCGTCGCGCGGATCAAGGATCGCAGCCGCTACGAACCACGCGACACGCTGACGTCTTTGGCATTGGGTACAGGCAGCACCGTCGCCGGAGTCCTTTCAGGCGGTATGGTGTTCGCGCTGGCGACGTGGGTGTGGCAGTTCCGACTCTTCGAGATCGGCTATGCTTGGTACTGGTTCGCCATCGCCTTCGTGCTCGACGATCTCGCTTATTATGTCTTCCACCGCTCTGCGCACCGCGTCCGCTGGTTCTGGGCGAGCCATGTCATTCATCATTCGAGCCAGCACTATAATCTGTCGACTGCGCTGCGGCAGACCTGGACGGGCTTTTTCAGCCTGGCTTTCCTGTTCCGGCTGCCTCTGTTCCTGATCGGGTTCCCGCCGGCGATGATATTCTTCGTGGCCGGCCTCAACCTGATCTACCAGTTCTGGATCCACACCGAAGTGATCGGCCGGATGCCGCGCTGGTTCGAGGCGGTGATGAACACGCCGTCGCACCACCGCGTCCACCACGCGACCAACCCGCGCTATCTCGATCGCAATTATGCCGGGGTGTTCATCGTCTGGGATAAATGGTTGGGCACGTTCGAGCCCGAGCGCGACGACGATCGGCCGCGCTACGGCATCGTCAAGAATCTCGGCAGTTTCAACATCCTCTGGGCGGCAACCCATGAATGGGTCGGGATCGCGAAGGACGTCTGGCGCGCGCCCGATTGGCGTGCCCGGCTCAATTACATGATCCGGCCGCCGGGGTGGAGCCATGACGGAAGCCGGGACACGTCGGAAACGATAAAGGCGCGCTGGGAAGCGGCGCGCCAGGAGCGGGGGGAAATGTGGAAGAAGCCGATATCGTCGTCATCGGATGCGGATCCGGCGGGAGCGCCGTCGCGGGCCGCCTGAGCGAAAGCGGCAAATACACAGTCGCCGTGCTCGAGGCGGGCGGACGCAATACCAGCCTCAAGACGATCATGCCCGGCATGATGCCCTTCCAGACCGACAGGACCAACTGGCGCTTCGAGACCGTGCCGCAGCCGGGGCTGAACGGCCGCCGCGGCTATCAGCCGCGTGGCAAGGGCCTCGGCGGATCGAGCGCGATCAACGCGATGCTCTACATCCGCGGCCATTCCCAGGACTATGACGAGTGGCGCGACCTCGGCTGCCCGGGCTGGGGCTGGGACGAGGTGCTGCCCTGGTTCCGGACAAGCGAGCACAATGTCCGCGGCGCCGACGCCTTCCATGGCGAGAACGGCCCGCTCTGGGTGAGCGACCAGGAGCATGCCCATCCCGGCAGCCGCGCGTTCGTCGAGGCGGCGTCGCGGCTGCAGATTCCGGTCAACCCGGACTTCAACGGCGTGCAGCAGGAAGGCGTCGGCCTCTATCAGGTGACCCAGAAGGGCGGCGAGCGCTGGACCGCGGCGCGCGCCTATCTCCCCCCGGGCCAGCGCGACAATCTGGAGATCATCTGCGACGCGCTCGTCGATCGCATCCTGTTCACCGACGGCCGCGCCTCGGGCGTCGCCTATCGTCTGGCCGGCGAGGCGCGAGAAATTCGGGCGCGACGCGCAGTCGTCCTTGCTGCCGGCGCCTTCCAGACTCCACAATTGCTGATGCTGTCGGGAATCGGCCCAGGTGCGCATCTGGCAGAAATGGGGATCGAGGTGCGGCTCGATCGTCCGGCGGTGGGTTCCGACCTGCAGGACCATATCGATTATGTCGCGGCGTTCGAGACCGAGGGCAGCTTCTTCCTCGGCCGTTCGCCGATCGGCACGCTCAAGTCGCTGGGAGCGATGGCCCAATGGCTGCTCACTCGCCGCGGCGGGATGACTTCGCCTTTTGCCGAGGCAGGCGGCTTCCTGCGTACCGAGCTCGCGGGCGCGCGGCCCGACGTCCAGCTCCACTTCCTCATCGCGATCGTCGAGGATCATGGCCGCACCAAGGTGAAGGGGCATGGCTATAGCTGCCACGCCTGCGTGCTCCGTCCCGAGAGTCGCGGCACCGTCCGGCTTCAGTCGCCCGACGCCGCTTCGGCGCCGCTGATCGATCCCGCTTTCCTCTCCGACCCACGCGACATGGAAGTGCTCAAGGCCGGGGTCCGCGCGATGTACCGCATCCTCGATACGCCGCCGCTGGCGGACTATAAGGGCCGCGATCGCTACCCGATCGACCTCGCCGACGACGCCGCACTGGAAAGCCTGATCCGCGCCCGCGCCGACACTGTCTATCACCCCGTCGGCACTGCGCGGATGGGATCGGACGAAGCCGCCGTCGTCGATCCGCGGCTCAAGGTGCGCGGCGTGGACGGGCTCTATATCGCCGACGCCTCGGTGATGCCGCGGTTGATCGGCGGCAACACCAACGCCCCCAGCATCATGATCGGCGAGCGCGCCGCTGCCTTCCTGTGCGAAGCGTGATTGCCGGCCCAATGTAGGAAAGATACCGCTTAACTTCGCACTTTTCCCGTGAATCGTGAACAAAAGTTGCTGATCTGCGTAATAAATGATCGCGAACAGTCTGGTTGCCTTCACGCTGTCAAAGAGCCGCCAGCGACGCTGGCACGCCAAATCCTACATTGAAAGCCATTCGATTGCCGGCGTGTCTTTTGCCGCTTCCATGACAAAAAGAGGGCCGGCGGTTCGAAAACCACCGGCCCAGTCGTCCGCAGGAGGAACGTCGGTTGGGCGCCGCGCTGGCGGCGCCCGATTTCGTCAGTAGTTGTAGGCGCGCTCGCCATGCTCGTTGATGTCGAGCCCTTCGAGCTCGACCTCGACGCTCGGGCGAAGGCCGATCGTGTGCTTGAGCGCCAGGAACAGGATCGCCGAGACCCCGCCCGAGAGCAGCAAGGTCACGCCGACTGCCTTGGCCTGGGTGAGCAATTGCGCGCCCATGTCATAGGTACCAGCGACCGCCGGGATCACGTTGAAGTCCATGAAGCCCTGGCCGCCCAGCGCAGGGTTGGCGACGATCGCAGTGCCGATCGCGCCGACGATGCCGCCGATGCAGTGCACGCCGAACACGTCGAGCGTGTCGTCATACTTGAACTTGTTCTTCACCGTGGTGACGAAGAAGAAGCACACGCCCGAGGCGACTGCGCCGAGAACGATCGACGTCATCGGGCTTGCGAAGCCCGCGGCCGGGGTGATCGCCACCAGGCCGGCGACGACGCCCGATGCCGCGCCGAGCAGCGACGGCTTCTTGTGGATGATCTGTTCGATGATCGCCCACATCGCACCGGCGGCGGCAGTCGCAGTCATGGTGTTGACGAAGGCCAATGCGGCGAACTTGTTGGCTTCGAGGTTCGATCCGGCGTTGAAGCCGAACCAGCCCACCCACAGCAAGGCAGCGCCGATCATCGTCATGGTCAGCGAGTGCGGCGGCATCGGATCCGTCTTGTAGCCGGTGCGCTTGCCGATCACGAGGCAGCCGACCAGGCCGGCGATGCCCGCATTGATGTGGACGACGGTGCCGCCGGCGAAATCGAGCGCGCCGAGACCCCAGAGATAGCCGTGATCGTCAGGCAGGCCGGGCTGGAAGTCCGGCCCCGGCCAATACCAGACCATGTGCGCCATCGGGAAATAGACCAGCGTCAGCCACGCCACCACGAAGAGGATCAGCGGGGTGAACTTGATGCGCTCGGCGAACGCACCGACGATCAGCGCCGGGGTGATCATCGCGAAGGTCATCTGGAAAACGACGAACACGGTTTCGGGCAGATAGACGCCGTTCGAGAAGGTCGCCGCGAAGGTGTTCGCGTCGACGCCCTTGAGCAGCACCTTCGAGAAGCCGCCGACGAAGCTGTTGAGCCCGCCGCCGTTGGTGAACGCCATCGAATAGCCCCAGGCGCACCAGACGAGGCCCGCGACGCAGACGATCGTCAGCACCTGCATCAGCACCGAGAGCATGTTCTTGGTGCGAACGAGGCCGCCGTAGAAGAGCGCGAGGCCGGGAACCGACATCATCAGCACGAACGCCGTCGAAACGAGCATCCAGGCAACGTCGCCCTTGTTGACCATCGCGTCGGTCGGCACGACCGTCGCCGCCGCGGCGGGCGCGGCATCCTGTGCCCAGGCGGGCAAGGCCGCGAACAGGGCGAGCCCCGCCCCCGCGGCAAGTTTCGTTGCTAGCTTCATCTGGACCCCCTTCTTCACAGCGCCGTCTCGTCGGTCTCGCCGGTGCGGATGCGCACCGCCTGGCCGAGATCGAGGACGAAAATCTTGCCGTCGCCGATCGCGCCGGTGCTGGCCGCGGCCTGGATAGCCTCGACGGCGCGTTCGACGATGTCGGCGCCGCAGGCGATCTCCAGCTTGATCTTGGGCACCATGTTGGTGCTGTACTCGGCGCCGCGATAGATCTCGGTCTGGCCCTTTTGGCGGCCGAACCCCTTGACCTCGGTTACGGTCATGCCGGTGACGCCCACTTGCGTGAGTGCCTCGCGGACCTCGTCGAGCTTGAACGGTTTTATGATGGCGATGATGAGCTTCATTTCGCCCCCTCTTGGCAGTTAACCCGGAGGACCAGAGAGCAAGGGCCGTGCCAGCATGCAGAATCGCGCGATTCCGTCGGCCGGACGGGTAATTAAATATTACCTGGGCGTAAATTTTTGTGCAGATGCGAAAGTCTGCTCAAAAATCAGGCACGTCATCGAGCAGTTTCCGGGCGAGTCCGAAATCCTCGTCGTCGACCATCACCCGCACCGGGATCAGCAGATAACTGCCGTCCGCGATGCTCGTTCCCGCGTCGAAGACGAAGCTCATGATGCCTTCGCTCTCCAGCCGCGACTGGACGATATAGGCTTCCTGTCGGTCGAAGCGGCCGAGCTCGACCAGCGCCATTACACGTTCCTCGGCCGGCGCGCGGTGCCCTGCGCGCATTCGAGTGCCGCCCGATCCCAGTCGCCCAAAATGGCAGCCGCCTCGTAGGTCGATTGCAGGAATTCGAGCAGTGCCGCTTCGGGGTCGGGCGCGGCGCGGACGGTGTCGTAGTCGAGAAGGAACTCGCCGAGCGTGGCATCGAACCGCGCAGCCGCCGGGCCTACGGGTGCTTCGGCGAAGCCTTGCGGCGCCGGATACGCGTAGGAATAAAAGGCTGCGCGCGGCGAGGCGTCGCTGCCCGGCCAGAAGCCCGCGCTCGATACTTCATGGCTATAGGCTTCGCGCGTCACGGCATCGGGCAGGCCGGGGACGCCGCCCGGGTGCGGCGGTGCGGCGCGGCCCGAAAAGCGCGTGACGGCGAGATCGAAGCTGCCCCAGAAGAAGTGAACCGGGCTAGCCTTGCCGAGAAAGCCGGTGCGGAACTGCTTGAAGACATGATCGACGCGGACGAGTGCGTCGTGGAATCGCTCGATCCAGTCGCGATCATAGGGCCGTGGGGCATGATCCTCGGGAAAGCGGACCGGGTCGGGCATTTCGTTGGGCAATGTCGCGATGGCCACTTCGATGCCGAGCTGCCGCAACGCTTCCATTACCCCGGCGTAAAAGCCCGCGACGGTGCCGGCTTCGAGAGGCAGCGTCCTGCTATCCGCAACGGTGGCGATGCGCAGGACGTGCGCGCGAAGGTCGAAATCCATTTCGAACGGCCCCGCTGCGGACGGGATCGGCGAGGTTCCCAGCCCGCGCGGCGTCACGTAGAGCGGCACGTGCCAGCCATGGTTGAGCCACGGTGTCAGCGCGATCCGCACCTTGCCGACGATCTGCGTCATCAACTGCAGATGGAGTGCGCTCCCGCGGCCCTCTTGCCAGCCGAGAACGGGCCATGCGTGCGCGGTCATGCGGATCTCCTTCGGCGACGAATGCCGATAGGCCCGCTATCCTCGCCTCCCCGCCGAAAATCAAATGGCAGACTTGCGGACGTTCTGCGCGGCGGTGACGATCCATGCGATCGGAATGCCGACGAGCAGGATATGGATCGCCAGCGGCATCAGCACCGACATCGGCGTGATCGCCGCGCCGGGGTTCGGCGGCCAGCGCAGCGGGATCACGATCCAGTACATGATCAGATAGAGCAATGCGCCATAAGCGACGCCATAGAGCAGCCGCCATTCGCGCATTCGCGGTAGCAGCCGCGACGCCGCGACGAAGGCGGCGACCATCGCCGCCATGATCGCGAAATGCACTGCGAGGCCGGTGGCTGCGCCGATCCAGCCGCTGGTTTGCGGCCATTCGCCGAACGGACCCGAGGCGACGGACTGGAGCATGCCCGTCACCGATCTGCCGCGCAGCGCGGTGAGGATCATCGCCGAGGCGATATCGAGCGTGCCCGCAACCAGAGTTGCGACTGCGATTGTCTTCCCTTGCAAAACCGACCCTCCCCTTTTGGCGACAGCGTGCGCGTGCCGATCCGACTTCACCAGCCCCTTGCGGCTCTGCGCAACTGTTGGCGGAGTGCGATGCGGGCGAACGGCACAAATCCGTCGCCGAACGTCTTCCGGCCCCTGCGCCGGCAGGTTGGCAGCTAGCCGCGCGCGTTCGCCCGCTCACGAATTGGAATGCCCCGGACCTCCTCCTCTAGTCGGTCGATAATCAAAAAGGGGCCAATTTCATGATCATCACCACACGTACGCGCCTGCTCGCCACCGCGATCTCGTTGTTCGCCGTGGCTGCACCGGCACTCGCCCAGGACAATGCCGCTGCCGATCCCGCCGTCCAGGACGCGGGCCAGGAAGAAGACGAGATCGTCGTCACCGGTTCGATGCTGCGGCAATCCGATACCGCGACGCCGTCACCCGTCACGGTCGTCACCGCCGAAACGCTCGATCAGCGCGGGCTCAACACCGTGCAGGACGCCGTGCAGCAACTGTCGTCGAACAACGGTCCGGCGCTCACCAATTCGTTCACCGCGAACGGCGCATTCGCCGGCGGCGCCTCCGCAGTCTCGTTGCGCGGCCTTTCGACCAGCTCGACGCTGGTGCTGTTCGACGGGCTGCGCGCGGCCTATTTCCCGCTCGCCGACGACGGATCGCGCAACTTCGTCGATCTCAACACGATCCCCGACGACATCGTCGATCGCGTCGAAGTGCTCCGTGACGGTGCCTCCTCCAGCTACGGCGCCGACGCGATCGCGGGCGTGGTCAACATCATCACCAGGCGCGAGTTCCGGGGCGTGGCCGGGCGCGTCGAGGCGGGCATCGCCGAGACCGGAATCGGTGCGAACCAGCGGCTGACGCTCACTGCGGGCACCGGCGATCTCGATACCAACGGCTACAACGCCTATCTCAGCGGCTTCTATCTCCGCAGCGAGGCGGTCTATAACAAGGACCTCCGCGCGCCGTTCAATTCGGACGATCTCCGCGGCATCTGCAGCGATCGCACCGGCGCGCTGCAATGCGGCCCGAACAACATGATGAACGGGCTCGACGGCGATAACCAGTTCCCGAATCTCGGCTTCGTGATCGGCACGTCGACTTTCTTCGTCCGCCCTTATGACGCCGCGAACGCCAACGCGCTGGGCCGATACCAGATCCTGAACCCGACCGCCGGCTGCCGCGTCGGCACCTCTTACAGCCCCACCGCCGCCGAGCTCACGGGGAGCAACAACGGCTCGGTGCCGACGCGGCTCTGCCAGCAGGACACCACCAACGCCTATGCGCCGGTCACGCCCAATATCGAGCGGTTCGGCGCCTCGGCGCGCTTCACCGCCAAGATCGGCGACAGTGCCGAGGCCTATGCATTGTTCAATTTCCAGCAGAGCACGACCAACTTCACCGGCGGTCCCGCCGCGATACGCGCCAATGCCAATACCGGCATCCGCTATCCGCGTTTCTCGACGGCGACCAACGCCGGCGCGGTCGCACCGGGTTCGTTCGCATTGTCGCTCCCGATCTATGTCTGTCCGCAGGGCGTCGGATCGGCGAACGGGCTGAATACCGGGTGCACCGCCGCCAATGGCGTGCTCAATCCGAACAACCCGTTCGCGGCGCAGGGCCAGGTGGCACGGCTGGTGGGAACGCTGGCGGACACGCGGACCTTCAACGAGACGCGCAGCCGCGTCTATCGCGCCGCCTTCGGGATCAACGGGTCGATCTTCGACGACTGGACCTATCGCTTCGACGCCACCGCGATGCACACCGACCTGCGGCTGCGCACCGACGGCTTCGTCTATATCCAGCATCTGCTCGATGCGATCGCGCAGGGCACCTACAACTTCGTCAATCCCGAGCGGAACAGCGCCGCGATACGCGATTATCTCTCGCCCGAGAACATCACGCACGACAGCTCGGACCTGTACCAGGCGCAGCTGACCGTCACGAAGAAGCTGTTCGATCTGCCCGGCGGCCCGCTCCAGCTCGGCTTCGGCGGGTCGATCTTCTACGAGGCAGTCGACGCACCGAGCGCGAACGACGACTATAATGGCCCCACCCAGCGCTACTTCACGCTCAATGCGTTCGGCACCAAGGGCCATCGCACGGTGACTTCGGCCTTTGCCGAGATCAACGCGCCGATCGTCGACATGCTCGAAGTCAACGCGTCAGGCCGCTACGATCATTATTCGAGCGGGCAGAGCGCCTTCTCACCCAAGATCGGCGCCAAGTTCACGCCGATCCGCGAAGTCGCCTTGCGCGGCACCTATTCGCGCGGCTTCCGCATCCCGAGCTTCGGCGAGGCGAATGCACTGCCGACGACCGGATTCGTCTCGCAATCGGTGTCCAACATCCCTGCGGCGTTCCTCGCGCAATACGGCGCCAATTGCCGGCCCGACAATGCGGCGGGGTGCCCGGGTTATATCACGGTCTATGCCATCGGCCTGACCACGCTGGCATCGCCTGACCTCAAGCCCGAAAAGTCGCGCAGCTTCACCGCCGGCTTGCTGTTCGAACCGATCCGCAACCTCACTTTGACGGTCGATTACTTCAACATCCGCAAGACCGGCGCGATCACCGCGCCCTCGTCTGATCCGGCGATCTCGGCTTATTATGCCGGCACACCGATCCCGGCGGGCTATAACGTCATCGTCGACGCGCCCGATCCGAACCACCCCACTGCCAAGCCGCGCATCGCCTTCGTCGAATCGCAGCTGATCAACGCCAACACGATCAAATCCGAAGGCGTGGATTTCGGAGTCAATTTCACGCACGATTTCGGCGGGTTCCGCTGGACCAGCAATCTCGACGCCAGCCTGATCCTCGAGCTCAGCACGACCTTTCCCGACGGCAGCAAGGAGACCTATGTCGACACGCTCGGCAACTTCAACCTGACCGCCGGCTCGGGCACCTTCCGCTGGCGCGGCACCTGGCAGAACACGGTCGAGACCGGTCCGCTGATGCTGACCGGCACGGTCAATTACGTCGGTGGCTACGATCTGTCGGCGATGGATCAGGGCACCGACTATCACGATTGCGGGCTCGCGCCCGATTATGTCGGCTGCCGCGTCAAGCGCTACGTCACGGTGGACCTGAACGCGACGATCAAGGTCACCGACAATTTCAGCTTCTACATGAACGCGATCAACCTGTTCGATGCCATGCCGGGGGTCGATCCGGTCACCTATGGCGCGTTCAACTACAACGCCGTCCAGGTCGGCAACAACATCCTCGGTCGGCAATATCGCGCCGGGGCCAAGTTCCGCTTCTGACACGCGGGCCGGTGAAACAGAGGCGGCGGATTTCGACCCCGCCGCCTTTTCATGCGTGCTCGCGCAGCATGTCGCGCAGACGTCTGGCATAGACGCGCCCCGTCGCGATCCGGGTGCCGTCGCGCAGGATCACGTCGCGCCGGCCGGTGGGCGTCTGACGGACCTGCGCGATCGCGGCGACGCGCACCAATGCGGCACGGTGGACGCGGACGAACTTCGCCGAATCGATTCGCTCCGACAGCGCCTTGATCGAGAGCCGCAGCAGATGCGATCCCGAAGGCGTGTGCAGCCGGACATAATCGTCTTCGCTGCTGACCCAATCGACCTGATCGAGCGCGACATGGATCAGGCTTCCGCTGACCCCGCGGATCCACAATTCGGTCTCGTAAGGAGCCGGCCCGCCGGAATGGAATTCGGCGCGCAGATCGGCGATGATCCGGCGCATTTCCTCGATCTCGCGCGACGAGCCGTCGGCCGACAGGCGCTCGCGCGCCCGGCCGATCGCCTCTTGCAACCGCGCGGCCTCGATGGGCTTGAGGATATAGTCCACCGCCGACACTTCGAAGGCACGGATCGCGAAATGATCGAAGGCAGTGGTGAAGATCACCGCCGGGGTCATATCGGGCGGCAATTGCTCGAGAATCTCGAAGCCGGTGCCGTCGCGGAGCCGGATGTCGAGCAGGACGATATCGGGCCGCAGCTCGATTATGGCGTGGACGGCCTCGCGGCACGACGCCGCCGATCCGACCAGCCGGACCCCGGGCAGCCCCTTGAGCAATATCTCGAGCCGCCGCAGCGCCAGTGGCTCATCGTCGACGATCAGGATGCGATCGTCGCTCATCGCGCAAAGGCCAGCGGCATCGTCACCCGCGCCTCGAACCAGCCGCGCCCCGGCGTCAGCGTCAGGCTCTGCGCATCGCCGAAATATTCGGCGAGCCGCTGGCGGACATTGGCAGTGCCGATCCCTTCGGGGCCGGTGGCCCTGCGTTCGATCTCGGGGTTGCCCGAATCGACCACGAGGATCGACAGGCTCTCGCCGATGCATTCCGCGGTGATCGAAAGCCGCGTCGGCGGGCGTGACTTCGCGATGCCATGCTTGACGGCATTCTCGACCAGCGGCTGGATGATCAATGCGGGCACCGCCGCTCGCCGCAATTCCTCGGGCAACAGGATTTCGACCGCGAGATCGGGATACCGCATCTGCTCGATCGCGAGATAGCGCCGGTGCAGCTCGAATTCCTGTTCGAGCGGAACATCGACCAGCGGATCGATCGCCAGCGTCGATCGGAAGAAGGTCGAGAGCCGCGCGAGCATCCGTTCGGCCTCGGCACCGCGACCATCGAGGATCAGCGCCGAGATCGAGTTGAGGCTGTTGAACAGGAAATGCGGGTTGATCTGGTTCGACAGCGCCCTGAGCTTGGCGACATGCGCCATGCCGCGCAGTTCGGCCGAGCGCTGCGCCTCGTGCCGCGCATCGAAATTATATTCGATCGCGAGATAGAGCCCGGTCCACGCGATGAAGAACCAGGTCCACATCGACAGCACGTACATCGCATCGTTCCAGTCGACGACGACCAGCCGCGCCGTCCGGCCGTACAGCGCGGCAAAGGCGAAATAATTGGCCCAGGCATAGGCCTCCGCCAGGAAAGGCGCGACCGCCGACACCGCGATCGCACGCGTCCGGAACGAACGATGCGAGAGCCTGCGCAACAGGCGATGGAGGCCATAGCAGATGGCGATGCCGCATGCCGACATGGCGATCCGGAGCAAAGCCGCCTCGAAGGCCATGTGACTGCGCTGTAGGATCGTTCCCAGCGTGAACAGCGCGACACTCGCGCCCCACATGCTGAGCGTGAGCGCCAGCTTGGCCCGAATCTCGGCGCGCGCCTGCGGTCGCGAATCGGGGCCCACTTCATCGACAAGGAAGAATTCGCGTCGCGCGGCCGGATCGAAAGCATCCACCGCGCCTTGATCGCAAAAGCCTGCGGGCCTGTCGACTGACGCTCAGCCGCTCAAAATCGACGTTCGGCGTCCAGGCAGGACGGTGCTGCGTGCCGCCGTCCAACAGGCCGAGGCATCGCGCGGCGTTCCGATCCATAACGCAGTCGATCCGCGGACGTCGGGCTCGACCCGTAATACCAGTCCCCAGCGGCGGCGTGCCTCGATAGGATCGCACGCGCCGATGCCCGCGAATTTGCGACGGACGCGATAGGTGATCACGTCGAGCGAAGCGATGCTCGCTCCCGCATCGGCAAGCGCCTCGGCGATGTCGCGATGCGCGGCCCGCCCGCGCCGGATCAGGAGCGCCATCAGCGCGGTTTCCGCGGGCGAAAGCCGGAGCGGCACGCCGTGGCGAAAGATCTCCGGCGGCTCGGTGGTCAGCGCCAACGCGCCGCGCCACAGCATCGCCGGATTTTCCTCCACGAGAAACGAGGCAAGGCCGTGCTCGATCATGTTGCGACGCTAGCGTCGATTCTTCCGTGCGTTCGAGCGCGCCGCTGCCCAACGATCCGGCAGAATAGCTCAACGAAATTGCGACGTTCGCGCCGGATTGTCAGCCGCTCGAGGCGAGCCCCGCGAGAACAAGAAGGGCGGCAAGCAACGCTGCCACCTGCGCCCAACGGACACCGAAGGTCAGACCGAGCAGCACGATCCCGCCCGCTACCGGCGCCAGCCCGACCCATGCGAGCAAACGCATCGGCCAGTCCGCCGACCCGAGCGCCACGACCAGCGATGCAAGGACGAGGGGCCACCCTGCAACCCGCAGCCGATCGCCGTACGCCGCGGCCCGCCATTGTGCCGGCAGCAACTGGGCATGGCGGCTCATGCTCGCCGCCAATGCGAACAGGCCGAGATACAGCAGGCCGGCGAAGATCATGCCGCCGCGCTTGCGCGCGATCGGCGCGGTGCCACGGGCGCGCGCAACGTACGGATCTGCCGGATCACGATCAGTGACAGCGCAGCCGCGGTCGCAAGGAGCACCAGGTCCATGCCCCATTGTGCGAAACCCGAGATACCGAGGCCGAGCACGGCTGCACCTACGCAACCCGCCGCCAGCGATCCCAGCAACGCCGGCCAGGCGAGCGCCGGGCGCAGCGCGGCACCTGCAATGACTGCAATCCCCGCGCTCCACAAAGCGATCGATATTTCGGTATCGGCGCGCGCTTCCACGCCGAGCGGCAACAGGCGATTTGCCCAGAGATAGGCGACACCGCCCAGCAATACGCCGCCGATCACGCCGGCGTTCAATCGCTCGAGGATGCGGTTGCCCAGCGAGAGCGGTGCCCGTTCACGCCGCTTGACCACCCACAGAACCAGCCCGCTCGCGATGGTCAGAGTCAGCATCGCGCCGCCGAGGAAATAGAGCCAGCGCAGCAGCCCGGGCGCAAAGCGGGCCATGTGGAGGCCATAGACCACGTTGTAGGTCTTGAGCGCCGGGCGCGTCTCGGTCCAGTCGGACAGCACTTCCCCGGTCGCGCCGTCGAAGCTGATCTCGCCGGGCGTGGAGGCGATCTGGCCGGCATCGCTGCGGAACACCGTCACTACCGCCGCCGCGTCGCCCGGATTGACGACATAGACTCGCCCGATCGCAGCTCCGCCGAAGCGGCGCCCGGCTTCGCGCAGCATCGGCGCGATCGGGGCGAGAGGCGCCTTCTTCTCCGCCAAAGGCCGGTTCACCGTACCTGGAGTGAACGCCTGGTACATCGTCGCGAGGTCGTCGCCGTAATTGGCAGTCATCGCCCATGGCATGTTGAGCGACGCCAGCGTCACCAGCCCGGTAAAGGTGATCATCAGGTGGAAGGGCAGCGACATCACTCCGAGCGCGTTGTGACCGTCCAGCCACGAGCGCTGGCCCTTGGCGGGGCGGAAGGTGAAGAAGTCGCGGAAGATGCGGCGATGCGCGATGATGCCGGTGATCAGCGCCACCAGCATCATCAGTGCCGCCAGCGAGGCGAGCAGCCGCCCCCAAGGATAAGGAAGCTGTAGCTCGAAATGCAGGCGATAGAAGAACTCGCCGCCCATCGTCTCGCGCGCCACCGGCGCTCCGGTAATTGGATCGAGCGCGCGGTAGAGATAGACGCCGCCGCTGTCATAGGCGGCCTCGACGGTGTTCATCCGGCCGTCCGGCGCAGTCAGATACCAGCCGGCGGCATCCTTCGCGTTCTTGCTCAGCCAGTCGGTCGCCGCGGCGATTGCGTCGGCCGGGGCCGCGATGGCGGTGGCCTCGGGGCGCATCCAGCGGCCGATCTCGGGCTTGAAAACGCTCAGCGTGCCGGCGAGGCACATGAGGAAGAGGACATGCCCGAGCAGCAGGCCAGTCCAGCCGTGAAGCCACGCCATGACCTGACGGGCGCCCTCGCGAACCGCGCTCATGCCGGTGGACCCGCAAGCCAGGCGATGGCGGCGAACAGCGCGGCCAGGGCGGTCACGCCCGCCCAGGCGCGCCACGGCCCACGGGCGAGGAAGGCCCAGATCATCACCGCGGGAATGACGAGAAACGCCAGCAAGGTGGCCGGCACGATCGCGTCAAGCCGACCCATCGGCAATATGCGGGCGGCCGCGGCGGCAAACAACGCCGCGACCGCATAAGCCCCCACGGTACCGGCGAGCGCGCGGGCCGCGACATTGGCCCGGTACCGCCAGTTCCGCCGATCCGGTGCCGTCCCGGATCCTGCCCGCGCCCCGTTCATTGCGCTCAGTAAGCGAAGCTGAGGGAGAAGTTCGCGCTGCGCGGCGCGGCATGGAATGCCTGACCCCACATCAGGCTCGCGAGATACTTCTCATTGCCGACATTGCGGACATTGACCTTGGCCCGCACCCGATCGAGCAGCCGGATGCTCGCCATCAGATCGACCACCGCATAGCTGTCCTGCGATACGATCACGTCGCCGGTGACGACGCCTGCATTCTGCACCCCGGCGTCGGCATAGCTGATCTCGTTCTGCCAGCGCAGCTGCGCGCCGAGCTTCAGGTCGTTGAATTGCGGCACGGTGTAGGTGGTCGCGAGCTTGAGCGATCGGGTCGGCAGCCAGGTCCGCGCCTTGTTGCCGGCCTGATCCTCGATTTTGAGGCCGGTATAGCCGCCGCTCAGCGTCCAGTTCGGCGTGACGCGTCCGGCGATTTCGAGCTCGAAACCCTTCGAAGTCGTGTCCACGCCCTCATAATAGCTGTCGCCATTGGGCAGCACGCCGAGGAACGAGGCGAGCCCGGTCTGCTTCGCGCGGAACAGCGACGCGGTGGCGTAAAGCCGGCCGCCGAACCAGTTGCTCTTGATGCCGCCTTCGATGCTGGTGCCCTTGGCCGGATCGAGCTTGGCGTGGTTGATGTCGATCTCGCTCTGCGGATTGAAGATGCCGGTATAGCTCGCATAGAGCGAGAAATGCGGGGTCACGTCATAGACCGCGCCGACATAGGGGCTGACGCCGCTTTCCTTGCGCGACTGATCGGTGCCGTAGGAGATGCCGGTCGATTTGATCCACATCGCGCTGGCGCCGACCACGGCCTTGAGGTCGTCCGTGAAATTGAGGTGCGCGGCGCCGTAAGCGCGGGTCAGCCGATCGCTGTAATCGGCGGCGAGATATTCGCCGGGATAGGTCGGCTCGGCTACCTGCAGCTTCCCCCAGTCCGGCACCGCCGGATAATCGATCAGATCGCCGGAGAAATTCTCCCATTCGAGCGCGTCCGAGCGCGCGGTCGAAACGCCGAAGGCGAGTTGGTGCTCGCGGCCGAACAGCCGGACCGGACCCGATGCGTAGAAATCGGCGAGATACTGATCGTAGGTGGAGGGATAGATGCCCGACATGCCGCTCACGCCGAGCCCGGTCGCCTTGTCGGGGTAATTATAGGCGTAGAGCAGCTTCGAAAGCTCTTCGAAGCGCTTGTAGGTCAGCACGCCCTTGGCCGACCAGCCGCCGCCGATCTGGTAGTTGAGCTCGGCGAAGACACTTTGATCGGTGACGTTCCAGAAGGTCCAGTCGGCCGAGGTCGAGGCCGAAACCGGATAGTCGATCCGCGTGCCGTCCGTATAGGTCAGCGGCAGCGCCCCCCATAGCACGCCGTCGGCCCTGTTCTCCTGTCGCGAATAGCCGACCGTGGCAGTGAGATCGGGCGTGACCTTCCAGCTGACCAGCGCACCGAACACGTTCCGGTCGACATGGTTGTAGTCGAGATACGAATCGCGGTCCTCATGCGCGAAGATCGTCCGCGCGGAGACGGTGTCGGTGATCGGCCCCGAAGCATCGGCCTCGAATCTTTTCTGATTCCACGAGCCGAACTGCGCCGAAGCGCTGGCCGTGAGCGTGTCGGTGGGGCGCTTGCGGACATAGTTGATGGTCGCGGACGGATTGCCCACCCCGCTCATGATCGCATTGGCGCCGCGGATCGCCTCGACACTGTCGAACAAGGCGGTGTCGAGGTCACCGAACTGGATGCCCCAGATCAGTGGCAGGCCGATGCCATCGACCTGGAAGTTGGTGATGTCGAAGCCGCGCGAATTGAAATAGGTCCGGTCGGTCTCGACCTTCTCGACATTGATGCCGACGACTTGCTCGAGCAGATCATTGACATTGTTGAGCGCGAAATCATCGATCCGCTGACGATCGACGATCGTCACCGATTGCGGCGTCTCGCGAGGCGATAGCGTGAGCCCGGTCGCGGAACTCGACTGCGTCGCCACCGATCCGGTAACGACGATCTCCGCCTTGTCCCGAGACTGCGCATTTTCATCCGCAACCGGATCTGCGGCCGCGAATGCGGGGCTGGCAGGCATGACGAGCAACACGCCCGAGAGGAGCGCATGGCGGAAAAGCGACGTCATTCTGGTTTCCCCCTAGGTATGCGACGACAGCCACCTAGGCAAACAGATATTGCGAGTCAAACGCATTAGCATTTACGGATGGGATCCACGAGGTTGGACGGCAAGCCGTTCGCTGTTCTGCGAGTAAGGGGCGCGACGCCCGGTGGCCGGTTCAGTCGGCCTTCTTGCTACCTGCGCATTTGCTCAGGAAATATTGGCGCTTCAGATCGACTGCCTCCTGGCGCATGGTTTCGAGCCGGCGCTGATCGTCGAGTGCGCGCTGCCGGTCGTCCAGCGCCAATTGCCTGAGTGCGAGTTCCTGATCGGAGGCGGCGGGCGCGCTCTGCCCTGTCGTCGGCGCCGCGCCTCCCTCTCGCAATGCACGCCGCTTGCTCGCCGTGGCAATCCGTTCGGTCGCGATCTGCACCTGTTCCTCGTAGAAAGCGGTCACCGCCGCGCTCCGCCTTTTCGCTTCTGCCGCAAAGACCGGAAGGACGGACCCCCGCTCGCAGCGCTCGATCGCCGCATCGAGCGCCGGGAAATCCACCGATTCGACAATTTGAGGCGTGACGACCGCCAGAACGAGGAAGAGCATGCGGCGCGCCTTATCCGATATGGCACTTGCGCGCGAGATCGGGCCCGAAAAGCTCAGGTCTGATCCTACTTGGCAAGCTCGCTTCGTTCTTCAGTGACCACCTCACCCGACCGAGTGAGGACCGACAACCTCCCCGACGGACTGCCAGGAGATTTCGCGCATCAGAGGGTTACCGGATTGGGAGGCCTCTTAAAATGGCAGCAGAATCAAGGCGTTGTGGCGGAGCGGGAGGAATCCCATAATCTCCTATAGACCGTCCTCGAACGCACCGGCCTCAGCCGCTCGACCATGTACCGCAAGATGCAGAACGGCACCTTTCCGAGGAATGTGCAGATCAGCACGCGCTGCGCCGTCTGGCGCGAATCCGCCGTCAGCGCGTGGCTGCGCAATCCAATGTTCTATTCGGCCGAGAGCGGCGAATGAGCCGGCGCCGAGCCCTGACGTGACACCGGCCCTCAGCCGATCGGGGCTAACCGTTCGTGAGCCGCTTTCTGCAGAACCCGCAGCTGCGCAAGCCAGATACAGCCGCGGTTCCGGAGATCCGGGATACGGTCTTCCTCGATCAGGCGCTCCACCTCATCGAAGCGCAGCTCCGCCCGGCCGATAAACTCTTCGTCCGCATCGCAGATCGCCCCGGCAGCAGGCACCAGGCCAGTGGCGAGGAAGTAGTAGTTGCGGCCCGTCATATGGACGCTGTTGACGTGCGAGCTCATCAGTTCGAACGAGGTTGCCGTCAGGCAAGCCTCCTCGAAGAGCTCGCGCGCTGCCGCCTCAATGGGGGTTTCGCCCGGGTTGATCGCGCCGGACGGCACTTCATAGGTGGTGCCAAAAAGGTGGCGGCTCTGCTCGACCAGTACGATCTTTCCGTCGTCGGTGAGCGGGACGACCAACACGCCGTCACTGCTTTCCTCGACGACCTCACGCTCAACATGGCCGCCGGGGACGGCTACCGTATCAACGCGGACATTCACGAAACGGCCCTCATAGACCGATTCGCTGCTCAAAAGCTCATGCGGCATCCACCATTTCCCTGCTCATGCCCATCACCGCTTCCTGCAGTCGGGGATTCTTGCCAATCACCCCGCTACCTACCAGCTTGGCTACTTCGTCCACCAGCTTCGAACGCCGAGCGACCAGTTCGTCGGTGATGTCGCTCAAACCGGCAGATGCATCTTCGGCAAGTCTCTTCGTTACCGATTCGACGAAGTCCATCTCCAGCTCCCGGAAGCGGAACAGGCAATCTTCGACTCTGCGCGACGCGGGGCTGGGCGCCCCGCCTGGCCCGAGCAAAAGAGTCTGGGAGGCGACCTCCCCCTTCAATCCGAACATAAGTACGTACATGTCTTCGACCCAGCGATCGGCGACCTCGGCGACACGCTGAACGCGCGCGTCCTCGAAGGTGGCTTTGAAAAACACGAGATCGTCCGTGCTTTCCTGAAGCAGGCCCTTTTGCTGCGCTAGCTTGAGATATGGCGACCCGGCCTGAACCCGAAGCACGCTAAGCGGATTGGTGATTTTCCGGTACATCCCGGTCCGCCGAAGGAACGAAATATTCTCCTGCAGCTCGACAATACTCATCGCAGGATCGATCGGGATGTAGCCCGCGACGACATCGATCTCCAGCTCATGCAGGATTTCCAGCGCCTTGTAGTTGCCCTCCACGCTCACCTGCTTTCCATAGCGCCGGAGCTGGCTCGGCGATCCGGACTCCATCCCGATGAAAACCCGTTCGAGACCGGCATCGCGCAGCTCCACCATGATCTGTCGCAACCGCCGATTACGCTCCAGCAACTCGCCCTCATTGAGGCGCTCGCCCTTGATGCTCGCCCGCTCGCGCCAGATATGATCCGCCCGCGTGGAGATGGAGAAGCGGACGTTCAGCCGTGCCTCCTTGATCAACCGCGCGATCACGGCCGTGCGTTCCGGATCGCCACCGAAGTCGTCGTCCGTGAAGCTCACAGCATGGATGCCGCGTCGTTCGAGTTCGACGAGATCCGCGACGACGCTCTCCGGTGGAATTCCGCCGTCGAACCCACCGCCGTGCAAATCACGGATCGAACAGAAGGTGCAATTGAAGTCGCAACCCCGGGATCCCTCCGCCCAGACCATACCTCCGAGCGCCTTGTGCACGCGCTCGGAGGTAATACGGGCAGGCAGGAACCGCCTGGCCAGATCCAGGCGCCGGCCCGGCGTATTGACGACGCCTCCGTCGTCCTTTCGGAACGCAACGCCAGGAACGCTCGACAGCGTGCGCTCTCCGCGAACAAAGTCCACCAGACCCGACATCGCATTCTCGCCTTCACGCACCACCAGGACGGTGTCCGGGAATTCATCGAGCAAAGCTCGGGTCGCGAACGTCGGCACCACGCCTCCAAGAACCAGCGCGGGCCCCGTTCCATCTGCGTAGCGCAATGGCTGCAACGCCCGCATGAGATCGCGCAACTGATCGAGAGCGCCGATTTTCACTGAGATGCCTACGATGCTGGGCCTCGTCCTGAGGACGAGACTCGCCACCTCGAAAACGCTCGGGTCGAGCTGAAGATCGACGTGGTCGACTTGAACCGACCTCCCATAGGTGCCGATCAGATGTCCGGCGATGGCTTCCGGACCGAGGGACTCGCTGATCGCGCCTCCATGTTTCGCAGAGAAAGTGGAGATGAACAGAACGCCCGTCGGACGATTTGCGTCGTGATACAGATACTCCGGATCGGCTTGGTCGTGCGATGTGAAAAGCATCGGGCTCTCCTCTTCGGACACGCACGATCCCGTCCGCTGAGGAGGTCTCAGCGGCTAAGGGGTACGTGCTCTGGTTTCGGGCGCGCTACGCCGGGGCTTGGCCTTGCTCGGCGGACCGAGCGCGTAGCTGCCGAGGCGTTCAGCGACGCCATGGTCGGTCAAATCAGTGAGAAGGGGCGTGACAGAGACGTAAGCGTCGTGCAGCGCCGCAACGTCCGTCCCTGCGGTCTCTGGAAGCGGCATGGCCTCGTGAAAGCACATCCAGAAATAGACGCCGCCGCGGGGGGCCGTCCGCCGTTCGACCTTGGCGCAGGATTGCTCATGAAAGCCCTGCCGCGTAATCGCGATACCGGCCACGTCCTTGCTGCGGCACGCGGGAAAGTTGATGTTCATTACGCTGCTGGCCGGAAGCGGCTCGCTCAAAAGCTGGGTGATCAAATCTGCAGCGAGATTGGTGCTGGAAGACCAGTCCTCCTGATAGCCGTATTCGAAACTGCCGATCGCCTGGCTAAGCGCCATCGAGCGGACGCCCAAGGCAGCCCCCTGCACTGCGGCGGCAACCGTTCCCGAGAGCCCAAGGTCTTCGCCGACATTCTGGCCGCGATTGATCCCTGACAGAATCAGATCTGGTCGCCCCTCAGCCATCAGGTCAAGAACGGCGATCCGCACGCAATCGGTCGGCGTCCCAGCCACGGAGAATCTGTGTTCCCCACGTTCCCGAACGCGAACCGGCATCGAGAGCGTGAGTGCGCGACTTGCGCCGGATTGCTCTTGGTCGGGCGCGACGGTCCAGACGTCATCCGAGAGCGTAGCCGCGACCCGCTCGAGCAGCCGGAGGCCCGGAGCCTCAAAGCCATCGTCGTTGGTCAGCAGGATACGCACTGGGAACTCTCCACACGGCCGTAGACCATGAGGTGCTCACCAGCAGCGTGCCGGCACATCGCACCTTCAGCGGGTAAGGCTATGGGTTTTCGGGGATACACAAAGCTTATTCGCCGGATATTTGGCCGCTATATGATGGGTATCTCGCCGGGCGACCGATACAGGGCTCTTACGATGTGCCCCGCGGCGCGTTTGCGCCGCGTGTGATATCTGCCGATTATCCTGCGAATGACGGCGCTGTCCTTGCTCTCCAAGGCGGCACGCAATGCGGTGACCTCTTCGCCGACTTGCGACAGCACCTCTTGCTCCGCAAGACGAACGGGCGCGAAGCGCGCGTTCGCCCAGCGCATCGCAAGTGCATGCTCACGACTTCCTGAACGCTGGGCAATTCGCGAGAATAAAGCCGCCGTGAGGGATGACGAGTCGCCGGGATAGGAGGGGAGCGGTTGTTCGTCTCGAGCCTCTCCCGCGCGGCGGCGTAAAGACGCGAGGAGCAGGTCGACATTCCAATCATAGAGGTCGTTGAGGCCGGGCTCATCTATGTGCGGCACATGAAAGCCCTCGCTGACGCCGAAAGCGACCAGACCTTGGCCGATCAGGATGTGCAGAGCGTCTCGAACCGGAGTCACGCTGCTGCCAAATTCTGCCGCAAACTGGGCAGGATCGATCCGGTCACCAGGCTTGATGGCGCGGTGTGTCAAACGCTCTCGCAACGCATCGTACACTCTTCCTGAAGTCGGGCCTGATGTCATTGTGGTACGAACTCCTGCTGGCGTCATTACAAGCGCTTGCAGATGATCATTAACGCGACGACCAAGTCCAGATTACGACGGCGGCCAAGCTATCAGTTGGCATGAGATGCAAGAACGGTTGCGGCACGGCCGATTGTTCTTCCAGACCTCAACGGGATCGCGCGGAGCGAGCGACGGCCAGACGAAAGCTGGGCGGTGGCCACCCGCCACCAACTCTGATCATGCCTGCCTTTTGAATCAGATTCCAAAAGCTGGTGGGAGCGAAGGAAGCAGCGCTTCCTCGAAGAGGAAAGGGCGCCGGTTGCCCAGCGTTCGGTCGATACCCAAGCTCTCCAGTATTTTCGCCCTTACGGCGTGGTCACTGGTGGCGCACCTCGCTATCGCAAATCTTCTACGGTCTGGCGGAAGTCGGAGATCTGCCCCTTGATCAGTGCCTCGGGCGGCTCGAAGCCGTCGAACCGTTCGTAGAGCGGCAACAGGGTTTGCATCACGACACGCTCTAGGTCCCGATCGATTCCGTCGACGCTTGTGACGATGTTGAGATCGACCTGGTCCGATCTTGCGCGCAAACCCTCCTCAAGCGTGAGCGCCAGCCCAGGTTTCGCCCAAGCGAGAAGCTCTCGGCCGGCAAGGCCGGTATAGCGCGCGAAGAAACGGATTTTGGCGGTGCCGCTCGCGCCCACCTGCTGAGCGAGCCAGGCCGCATGATACAGCACCTCGGCGGTCCGCCGGATTGGAAGGCTGAGATCGAAGAACGTGCCGGCTTCGAGATCCCGCCCATCTTCCTGATAGCCGCGCTGGAGATATGCCGTCCCATCGCGCGCGATTTGCCAGAAGTCGCTATGCGCGGAATCGTTGAAGTGACGATCTGCGTCTGGCCGGCCGAGCCAGCATTCCAGCAACCCGTCATGGAAGGTAGGCTTGATCGACTCCTTGGTCGGCACCCAGAACGGTGACCACCCCGACGTCTTGGGCGCACGGGACAGAATGTCCTTCAAGCGGGCCAGTGTCGGAAGCTGCTCGACGCTCTCGATCGAATAGGCTTGCTCGCTGTGCCCGAGCGGTTGCCGGGAGGGGTGATCGTCGTCGAGGCGCTCGACCAGTTCCCGGAACCGGTTTCGCGCATCGTGGATGAACGACTGCAAACTGTCGGCGCGCCCTGGCTGCACGAATAGGCCAAGCGCATCGAGAATGGCGATCACGCGTTCGAACCGAAGATTGATCTCGCCCTGTTCGAACGAGACAACGGTTTGTCGGCTGACGCCGGCAAGCGCTGCTAATCCCGCTTGGGTCAGCCCTTCCCGCGTGCGGCGCCGCTTCGCCTCATCGACTACGGCACGCCAGTCTATCGGCCACTCGGTCATGCGAATATCCTTCCGGCATTTTCCCGGATGATCTCCCGATATCCGATACGAAAATCGTCGGGCTGGACCCGCGCAGAAAATTCGAGCGTCTTGGCACCTGCAAAGGCCTTGGCGAGCGTATCGAGCGAGCGCTTGATCTCGGGCACAGGCAATCCGATCGCCGTCCCGAGCGCCTCGACCAGCGCGCGATCGAGCGTATCGAAGGCGCGCTTCGCGCCGCCGATCTCGAGCGCGGCGTTTCGCTCATAGTCTGGGTAGACGAGCGTATTGATCAGGTCATAGGCGGGGCTCAGGCGCAAACCCTCAGGTGTTTCCAAGAGCGAGAAATTCTTCAGATGGGCGTCGGCATTGCCGAGGACCAGATTGAAGACGACCAGCCGGAAATAGCGGGCGAGGTCGATGCGTGCCCGTGCCGAGAATCGGGTGATGACGGTGGCGGCTTCCTCATAGGACGAGTGGTACTTGCCATCGAATTCACGGCCACGCGGTTTGCCAAGTATCTGCGCGAAGTCTTCCAGCCGGAGCTTCTCGTCGCCCGCCCGATCGAAGCGCTCGACGAGGAGCGCCAGACCTTCGATCCCTGCCAGGACCGCAGGTTTCGCCTTGGTGATTTCCGCTTCGCCCAGGATTTCGCGTCCAAGCTCCAGCGAGAGATTCTCGTTCTGGACGAGGGTCGGCAGATCGTCGCGATTGAATTTCGCGATATGCGTCGCGGGATCGCTGGTCCTGATGCAAGGCTCGAAGCCCTTGTCGCCGCAAAAGGCGAGCAGCTTTTTCTGCACACCGGAAAGCGTCCGCCCCGGTAGTGCTGCCGCTTCCTCGATCACATTCGGTTCGGCTGGTGCTACGAGCCGCCCTCCATCCGGCTCGAGGATGCCCACAGCGCCGATGCAATCTGCGCCGTAGTTCAGCAGCAGCCCGAAATCGTCCTGCGCCGCGGTGCCGCCTGCTCGGGCTTGGCGTCCCCGCAGCCACCCTTCCGGGCCTAGATGCTCAAAGAAGGGAATGAGGCCATTACGATAATAATGATCGCGCTGGGTGACAGGTAGTGCGCAGGCGATCGTTTCCGTCCAGCCTTCGTTGTAAACAAACCGAGTGTCCGCCCCGAGCTCACTTAGCGCGCCAGCGGGAACACCCTTATAGGTTACGATGGCCGTGCGGTCGGGGATGTTGCGCTTCCTTGTCGTTGTTCGCGACGGAAATGGCAGATGTAGGCAAAAATGTCAATAAATGTCGACATTACGCACATTGCCAACACCACAAGCGATCTACGTCGACATGCCCTACTATGCCCAGCTATATCGATAAAGTCGGCATAATTGGCAAATTTGCCAATGTATGCCGACAAATGGTAGGCCCGCTCGCCCCGTTCGCATAAAGTTAGACATCCTGGATCTCACGCGCAGAGGCCAACCGCCATTTTCAAGCGAGCCTGCGGCTTCCCCCTGCCAGCACCCTAAAGTTCCGAGTTCATCAACGCGCGCAGCGGATGCCGATATGCGCGAAATCGCATAAAGCCCACTTATGCAATTTGGCGCATAAAGCACTAAGGCCTCCCGGGACGCACCGCCTCCGGCACACCGTCACGCAATTGGTCGAGATAGTCACTCCACCATTGGTGCATGGCAACTCGCTCGTCCCAATAAGCGCCACGATTATAGGTGCCGCGGACGGCATCTTTGTCCGCATGGGCAAGCGAACGCTCGATCGCGTCGGGGCTCCACTTCCCGCTTTCGTTCAAAAGCGTCGACGCGGTGGATGTACTTCACGCGCCACAGCTTCGAGCCGCTGGGATGCACCTCAATGTAGAGGCCACCTTCGTCAGATTTTCTGTAAATGCGGTCGGTCGCCTTGAGGGCGCGGATCTGCAGGTCTTTCAAAGCCATCAGCCTAACTCCCGATTCAATCGGTTCCGTTCGGATGGCGTCCATGATTCCCAGTCGAAATGGCCCATGGGGCCATCATTTAATCGGGGCCATTTTTTGCCCCGATCATGGCCCATATGGCCCTGGTATCGACTGGAACCTGCTCGGATCGTCTTAGACAGAACCGAGGAAAAAATGGCAGATTTCTGCCGTTTTTTCGATGGTTTGGGATACCCCGAGACAGGTATCTGGTGCCCAGAAGAGGACTCGAACCTCCACGGCCTTGCGACCGCCAGCACCTGAAGCTGGTGCGTCTACCAATTCCGCCATCTGGGCACGGGGTAGGCGGCGCGCTCTAGGGGAGGGTCGAGGGGCTGTCAACCGCGGCGCATGGCGAATTCAACGGTTTGCGCGGGTTGCCGTTTTCGTGGTCACGCGGCATGGGGGCAGCTCGCTACGAGGCTCGAGAGGCAGGCATGAAGGACAGGCTGGTAACGCTGATCGGCGGCGGCGGATTTCTGGGCCGCTACGTTGCGCAGGAACTTTACCGCGCCGGCGTACGGGTCCGGATCGCGCAGAAGCGGCCGCGCGATGCATGGTTTCTCAAACCGCTGGGCGGGCTGGGCCAGACCCAGTTCGCCACGGTCGACGTCACGGCACCCGATTCGATTGCCCGCGCGATCGAAGGATCCGATTTCGTCGTCAATCTGGCGGGCACGTTCGGCGCCAGGATGCGCGCGGTGCATGTCGACGGCGCACGCGACGTCGCCGCGGCCGCGCAACGCGGCGGCGTCGAGGCACTGGTTCATATTTCTGCGCTGGGCGCCGCCATGGATTCGCCCTCGGCTTACGGCCGTACCAAGGCCGAAGGCGAGCGCTCGGTGCTCGATGCGTTTCCTGCCGCGACGATTCTGCGGCCCTCGATCCTGTTCGGGCGCGAGGATGCGTTCGTGAACCGCTTCGCCGGACTGATTGCAAACGCGCCGATCGTTCCGGTCTTGCGGCCCACCGTGAAGTTCCAGCCCGCTTATGTCGCCGATGTCGCGCAAGCGGTGGTGAAGGCCCTGGCCCATCCCGCTGCACATGGCGGCCATGTCTATGAGCTGGGCGGACCCGATATAGTGACCATGGCCGAGCTCCATCGCTGGATTGCAGGTGCGATCGGACGCGAAGCGCATTTCGTCGAATTGCCCGATGCATTGGGCGGCCTCGTCGCCTCGGTCGGCGTGTTGCCGGGTGCGCCGATCACTCGGGACCAATGGCGCATGCTTCAGCGCGACAACGTCGTGACCACGGGCGCGGAAGGCTTCGAGAAATTCGGCCTGACCCCGACGCCTCTGGCCTCGGTCGCGCCGGGGTGGCTGGTCCGTTTCCGCCGCCATGGCCGATTCGGCCAGCTGGGCGAAGCCGCCTGAAATCTTGTCCGATAAAGCCGCCGGCGTGGTGCCGGCCGGCGCGTGATCGAGAGGCCCCTCTCCTATGACCGAACTTCTCGTCGCGATCCTGCTCGGCATCGTCGAAGGCGTCACTGAATTCCTGCCCGTCTCCTCGACCGGCCATCTGATTCTCGCGAGCGAGCTGATGGGCTATGACGCGGCGCAATGGGCGGTGTTCAACATCGCCATCCAGCCCGGCGCGATCCTCGCGATCGTCGTGCTCTATTGGCGGACGTTCCTCGCGGTGACCAAGGGATTGCTGCGCTGGGAGGCCGCTTCGGTGGCGTTCGTCCGCAACCTGCTCATCGCGTTCTTCCCTGCGGTGGTGCTAGGGCTCGCATTCGGCGACCAGATCGAGGCGCTGCTCGAAAATGCCGTGGTCGTCGCCTGGGCACTGATCGCCGGGGGTATCGCGATCCTTGTGATCGAACGCCTCGTGCATACCGAGAATGTGCTTGGCATCGCGGGAGTATCGACCATGCAGTCGATCAAGATCGGCCTCGTGCAATGCCTCGCCATGATCCCCGGCGTCAGCCGTTCGGGCGCGACGATCATGGGGGCGATGGCGCTCGGCATCGATCGTCGGACCGCCGCCGATTTCAGCTTCTTCCTCGCGCTCCCGACGCTCACCGGTGCCACGGTGTTGCAGCTCTACAAGCACCGCGACGCCATCACGGCGGACAGTCTCGGGCTGATCGCGGTCGGCTTCGTCGTCTCCTTCGTCGTGGCACTGGCAGTCGTGAAAGCGTTCCTCGCGATCGTCACGAAGCACGGATTCGCGCCCTTTGCCTGGTATCGCATCGTTGCCGGAGCAGCGGCGCTGGTCTGGCTCGGGATGCGATAGGGCCGATACGGCCCATTATTTCTGCGTAATAATGTTGCGAATTGAGCTTTCGTGTCGATGAATCGATAAATATGGCAGTAATACTGCCTTTTGTTTTGTGGCGCCTTGCGATAGGGGCGCGGCATGGCAGACGATGCGATGCTCAAATTCGTGGCGCGGGGGCAGGAATATCCGGCCAAGCGCGAGGCTGAACTCCGCGCGGAAGATTTCCGCGAGATCGCGGACCGCTACGCCGTGCCCGAGGCCGAGGCGCAGGCCGGGCGCTGCTCGCAATGTGGCGTCCCCTATTGCTCGGTGCATTGCCCGTTGCACAATCACATTCCCGATTGGCTGCGGCTGACCGCGGAAGGGCGGCTGCGCGAGGCATATGCGCTCTCCAATTCGACCTCGACCATGCCCGAGATCTGCGGCCGTATCTGCCCGCAGGACCGGCTGTGCGAAGGCAATTGCGTCATCGAATTCTCGGGCCACGGCGCAGTGACGATCGGGTCGGTCGAGAAGTTCATCACCGACAAGGCATGGGACGAAGGCTGGGTCGAGCCCGTCCGCGTCGGCCCGGCGCGCGGCCAATCCGTTGGTGTCATCGGCGCGGGACCGGCGGGACTCAGTGCCGCCGAATATCTGCGTGAGATGGGCTATGACGTGCACGTCTATGACCGGCACGATCGCGCCGGGGGGCTGCTGACCTATGGCATCCCGGGCTTCAAGCTCGAGAAGCATATCGTCATGCGGCGAGTCGCCCGACTCGAAGAGGCGGGAATCGTCTTTCACACCAGTTTCGAGATCGGCCGCGACGCGACGCTGGAGGAACTGCGCGCGAAACACGACACGATCCTGATCGCCACCGGCGTCTACAAGGCGCGCGGGATCAAGGCGCCGGGCGTCGGCGCCGCGGGCGTGGTCGAAGCACTCGATTATCTGACCGCGTCGAATCGCAAGGGCTTCGGCGATGCCGTTCCGGCGTTCGACGACGGCAGCCTCGATGCCGACGGCAAGCATGTCGTCGTGATCGGCGGCGGCGATACCGCGATGGACTGCGTCCGCACGGCGATCCGCCAGGGCGCGGCATCGGTGAAGTGTCTCTATCGCCGCGACCGCGCCAACATGCCCGGCTCTCAGCGCGAAGTCGCCAATGCCGAAGAAGAAGGCGTCGAGTTCGTCTGGCTTTCCGGGCCCGAGGCGTTCGACGGCACCGACAAGGTGACCGGCGTGCGCGCGTCGAAGATGCGGCTCGGCGCACCCGACGCCTCAGGCCGGCGCGCGCCCGAAGTCGATCCCGGTGGCGCGTTCCAGCTCAAGGCCGACCTCGTGATCAAGGCACTCGGCTTCGAGGCCGAGGATTTGCCCCGACTGTTCGGTTCGGAAGGGCTGGGCGTAACGCGCTGGGGCACGCTGCGCACCGATGGCAAGACCATGATGACCAGCCTCGACGGCGTGTTCGCCGCGGGCGACATCGTGCGCGGCGCGAGCCTCGTCGTTTGGGCGATCCGCGACGGCCGCGACGTAGCTGCGCACATGCATGCGTGGATGCGCGCCAAGGCGAGGGTCGCCGCATGATGCGGATCGAGGGATTGGCAGTCGCTCTGGCGCTGGCGGCACCTGGTGTTGCGGCGGCGCAGACCGTCCCACCGGCCGCTGCCCAGACGGCGCCGACTGATCCTGCCCGGCTCGCAATGGCCGGAAAAGTCGTCGCGAAGCTGGTACCGCAAGGCGTGTATCTGCGCATGATGCGCGATGCCTTTCCGCAGATGATGGAGGCGATGATCGGTCAGATGAGCGGGCTGACCCCCGCCGATCTCGGCCAGAAGGACAATAGCGGCAAGACGATCGACCAGATCGCGGCCGAGCGCGACCCAGCCTTTCGCGAGCGCATGACGATCATGACCCGCGTGATCGGCGACGAAATGGGCAAGGTGATGGACAAGCTCGAACCGCGCGTCCGTGTTGCGCTGGGCAAATCCTTCGCACGCCGCTTCACGCTTCAGCAACTCGGCGAGATGGACACGTTCTTCGCGACGCCGACGGGCTCCGCTTTCGCGCAAGACTATTTGCTGACCTTCATGGATCCCGAGATGATGCAGGAAATGTCGGCAGCCGCGCCCGAGATGATGCGCGTGATGCCCGCCATCATGAAACGCGTCGAGGAAGAGACCGCGCATTTGCCGCCGCCGCCCAAGCCCGAGACCAAGCAATGACCAACGAAGCCGAACGCACCCGCCTCGCCCGCGAGGGCATGTACCGTCCCGAGTTCGAAGGCGATGCCTGCGGCGTGGGCATGGTCGCCGCGACCGACGGTCAGCCGTCGCGCCGCGTCGTCCAGTCGGCGATCGATGCGCTCAAGGCCGTGTGGCACCGCGGCGCAGTCGATGCCGACGGCAAGACCGGTGATGGTGCCGGCCTGCATGTCGACCTGCCCGTGCGCTTCTTCGACGATGCGATCGCCGCGGGCGGCCACCGCGTGATGCCGAACCGGCTCGCGGTCGGCATGATCTTCCTGCCGCGCACCGATCTGGGCGCGCAGGAGAGCTGCCGAACGATCGTCGAATCGGAGATCATCGAGGCGGGCTACACCATTTATGGCTGGCGCCAGGTGCCCGTCGACGTGTCGGTCATCGGCATGAAGGCGCAGGCGACGCGACCGGAGATCGAGCAGATCATGATCGCGGGACCGATGCCCGATGCGATCGACGCCGCCGAATTCGAGAAGAACCTCTATCTGGTCCGCCGGCGGATCGAGAAGCGCGTCATCGCCGCACAGATCAGCGGATTCTACATCTGCTCGCTGTCGACGCGATCGATCATCTACAAGGGGCTGTTCCTCGCGGAGAGCCTCGGCGAATTCTATCCGGATTTGAAGGACGAGCGCTTCACCAGCCGCGTGGCGATCTTCCACCAGCGTTATTCGACCAACACCTTCCCGCAATGGTGGCTGGCGCAGCCCTTCCGCTGCCTCGCGCACAATGGCGAGATCAACACGATCCGCGGCAACAAGAACTGGATGCTCAGCCATGAGATCAAGATGGCGAGCATCGCGTTCGGCGAGCAGAGCGAGGACATCAAGCCGGTGATCCCGGCCGGCGCGTCGGACACCGCCGCGCTGGACGCGGTGTTCGAGGCGATCTGCCGCTCGGGCCGCGACGCCCCCACGGCCAAGTTGATGCTGGTGCCCGAGGCGTGGGACGAGAACACGCCGGAGAGCCATCTGGCGATGTACAAATATCTGGCGAGCGTGATGGAGCCGTGGGACGGCCCCGCCGCGCTGGCGATGACCGACGGCCGCTGGGCGGTGGCGGGGGTGGACCGCAATGCGCTGCGTCCCTTGCGCTACACCCAGACGTCCGATGGGCTTCTCATCGTCGGCTCCGAGACGGGCATGGTCCAGATCTCTGAATCCTCCGTCATCGCCAAGGGACGGATGGGCCCGGGGCAGATGATCGCAGTCGATCTGGACAAGGGCGTGTTGTTCGACGACGCCGCGATCAAGGATCGCATCGCGGGCGAAGCGAACTATGCCGCGATGATCGGCGAGTTCATCACCATCGACGACTTGCCCGCGCCCGCCGACGAACCCGGCCATTATGATCGCGCCGAACTGACGCGCCGCCAGGTCGCGGCGGGACAGACGCTCGAAGACATGGAGCTGATCCTCGCGCCGATGGTCGAGACCGCCAAGGAAGCGATCGGCTCGATGGGCGACGATACGCCGCTCGCGGTGATCTCGGACAAGCCGCGGCTGATCAGCCAGTTCTTCCGCCAGAATTTCAGCCAGGTCACCAACCCGCCGATCGATTCGCTGCGCGAGCGCCAGGTGATGACGCTGCGGACGCGCTTCGGGAATCTGGCGAACATCCTCGATCCCGAGGGTGCGCCCGGACGCGTGCTGGTTCTTGAGAGTCCGGTGCTGACCAATGCCGACTGGTACCGCCTCCGCGCGCATTTCGGAGCGCAGGCGGCCGAGATCGACTGCACTTTCGAAGCGAAGGGCGGGCCCGACGCGCTTCGCGCCGCGATCACGCGCATCCGCTACGAAGCGGAACAGGCGGTTCGCGCCGGCTGCACCGAATTGTTCCTCACCGATGAGCATCTCGGCGCCGACAAGGTCGCGATCGCCGGCGTGCTCGCGGCCGCCGCAGTCCACACCCATCTCGTCCGGCGCGGACTACGCTCTTACGCCTCGGTCAACGTGCGCTCCGCCGAATGCCTCGACACGCATTATTATGCAGTGCTGATCGGCGTCGGCGCCACGACGGTGAACGCCTATCTCGCCGAGGCCTCGATCGCCGACCGGCAGGCACGTGGGCTGTTCGGAGATCTGAGCCTCGCCGAATGCCTCGAGCGCCACCGCAAGGCCATCGACGAAGGGTTGCTCAAGATCCTGTCGAAAATGGGCATCGCGGTGATCTCGTCGTACCGCGGCGGCTATAATTTCGAAGCGGTCGGCCTCAGCCGCGCGCTGGTCAACGATCTGTTCCCAGGCATGCCGGCCAAGATCTCGGGCGAAGGCTATGCCTCGCTCCATCTGAACGCGATGATGCGCCATGAGGCGGCATTCGATCGCGCGATCGCCGCGTTGCCGATCGGCGGCTTCTATCGCCAGCGCCACGGCGGCGAAACGCATGCCTATTCGGCGCAGCTGATGCATCTGTTGCAGACCGCGGTTTCGACCGACAGCTATTCGTCCTACCTGCAATTCGCGCGCGGCGTGCGCGACATGCCGCCGGTCTATCTGCGCGACTTGCTCGAATTCAACTTCCCGAACGAAGGCATCGCGATCGAGCAGGTCGAGGCGATCACCGAGATCCGCAAGCGCTTCGTGACGCCGGGCATGTCGCTCGGCGCGCTCTCTCCCGAAGCGCACGAGACGCTCGCCATCGCGATGAATCGCATCGGCGCCAAGGCGGTGTCGGGCGAGGGCGGCGAGGACAAGCTGCGCTACAAGCCCTACGAAAATGGCGACAATGCCAACTCCGTCATCAAGCAGATCGCGAGCGGACGTTTCGGCGTGACCGCCGAATATCTGGGCGCCTGTGACGAGATCGAGATCAAGGTCGCGCAGGGGGCCAAGCCCGGCGAGGGCGGCCAGTTGCCCGGCTTCAAGGTCACCGAGTTCATCGCGAAGTTGCGCCACGCAACTCCGGGGGTGACCTTGATCAGCCCGCCGCCGCACCACGACATATATTCGATCGAGGACCTCGCCCAGCTCATCTACGACCTCAAGATGATCAACCCGCGCGCGCGGGTGTGCGTCAAGCTGGTCAGCTCGGCGGGGATCGGCACGGTCGCGGCGGGCGTCGCCAAGGCGCACGCGGACGTGATCCTTGTCGCCGGCCATGTCGGCGGTACCGGCGCGAGCCCGCAGACTTCGGTCAAATATGCCGGTACGCCATGGGAAATGGGGCTGACCGAGGTCAACCAGACGCTCACCCTCAACGGCCTGCGCGGCCGGGTGACGCTGCGCACCGATGGCGGGCTCAAGACCGGGCGCGACATCGTCATCGCCGCGATCCTCGGCGCCGAGGAATTCGGCATCGGCACGCTGAGCCTGGTGGCGATGGGCTGCATCATGGTGCGCCAGTGCCATTCGAACACCTGCCCGGTCGGCGTCTGCACGCAGGACGAGCGCCTGCGCGCGAAATTCGTCGGCACGCCGGAAAAGGTCATCAACCTGATGACCTTCATCGCCGAGGAAGTGCGCGAGATCCTTGCGAAGCTCGGCTTCTCCAGCCTCGACGAAATCATCGGCCGCACCGAATTGCTCCGCCAGGTCAGCCGCGGCGCCGAGCATCTCGACGATCTCGACCTCAATCCGATCCTCGCCAAGGTCGATGCCGACGACGCCAACCGGCGTTTCAGCCTGTCGACCTTCCGCAACGAGGTCCCCGACAGCCTCGATGCGCAGATGATCCGCGACGCGGCGGCGGTGTTCTCCCGCGGCGAGAAGATGCAGCTGACCTATTCGGTGCGCAACACGCACCGCGCGGTGGGCACGCGGCTCTCCTCCGAGGTCACGCGGAAATTCGGCATGTCGACGCTCGCCGACAACCACGTCCAGGTGCGGCTGCGCGGCTCGGCTGGGCAATCGCTCGGCGCGTTCCTGTGCAAGGGCATCACGCTCGAAGTGTTCGGCGACGCCAACGACTATGTCGGCAAGGGGCTTTCGGGCGGAACGATCGTCGTCCGCCCGATGGTGAGCTCGCCGCTCGCCAGCCAGGACAACACGATCATCGGCAACACCGTGCTCTACGGCGCGACCTCGGGACGCCTCTTCGCCGCCGGCCAGGCGGGCGAGCGCTTCGCGGTCCGCAATTCGGGCGCCGAAGTGGTGGTCGAGGGCTGTGGCGCCAATGGCTGCGAGTACATGACCGGCGGCACCGCAGTCGTGCTCGGCAAGGTCGGGATGAACTTCGGCGCCGGCATGACGGGCGGCATGGCCTTCGTCTATGACGAGGACGGCAGCTTCGCCGCGCGCGCTAATCCCGAGAGCATCGTCTGGCAGCGGCTCGCCTCGGAGCATTGGGAAGCCCGCCTGCGCGGACTCGTCGAGGCGCACGCCGAGGCGACCGACAGCAAATGGTCGCAGGGCATCCTCGAGGACTGGCATCGCGCGATAGGGCATTTCTGGCAAATCGTGCCGAAGGAAATGCTCACGCGGCTTTCGCACCCGCTCGACGACGAGGGCGAGGCCGTTGCGGCCGAGTGAGACATGAACCGACGCACTGTGCAGGAGCTTGGCGCGGCGTTCGTCATCGTCGCTATGCTGCTGGGCTTCACATGGTTCGCGTGGCTCAGGCTTCCCGCGGATCGCTCGGTCATCACGGCAAAAGCGACCGTCGTCTCGCTCGCCCCCGGGCTCGGGAGCAAGAGTAACTTGCGTCAGCCTTACGCGCTCCTGTCGCTCCAGCTGGACGACGGCATGCCCGTAACGCTTACGCGGCCGCTCTCGTGCTTGCCCAGAGTCAAGCCGGGCGACCGAATCCAGTTGTCCGGCGTGCACAACCATGGCGGCGCCATCCTATGGAGCATCGTCGGAGAGCCGTGCCCGGAATAGCGGGCGCTCGCTTACGTTCAGGCTAGGCTAAGCCGTTGACGCGGATGTATAAGACGTTCCTGACGACTCGGGAGAATGTCATGCGTCTGGTCACAGCCACTGCCCTATTATGCGCCGTTGCCATGCCCGCCGCCGCGCAATCGCGTGCCGACGCCGAAGCCGTGCGCCGGCTCAACGATCCGATGGTGCAGGAAGGCGTCGCGATGGCGATGAGCGCGCTGGCGGGTATCGTGCTCGACACCAGGGTCGGGCCGCTGGCGCGCTATGCCGATCCGGACGAGGATATCCGGCCGTCGGATACGCTGCGCGACGTCGAACGCCGCAGGGACCCACATTTCGAAGCCAAGCTCCACGACCGGACGCGCCGCGCGGTCGGCACCGTGGGTGCAGTGTCCGGTGACGCGCTGGCGATGAGCGGCGAACTGGCGCGCACCGCCGACCGGCTCCGCGCTGCGCTGGCGCCGCTCGCGAGCATGGCCCAGGCCTATAGCGACGATAATTGACGCATCCGCTGGACGCGCCGCGCGTCCTCGCTAGATACGAGTTGCATGTGGCAACTCCTGCAATTCCCGCTTTGTCCGTTTTCCCGGAAAGTTCGCCTGCTGCTGGGCGAGAAGGGCGTCGGCTATGAGCCGGTGCGCGAATCCCCCTGGCTGCGGCGCGACGAGTTCCTCGACCTGAATCCGACGGGCCAGGTGCCGGTGATGGTGGATACCGAACGCGGCGTAACGCTGATCGATTCGACCGTGATCTGCGAGTTCTTCGAGGAGACGGTCAGCAAGAACGCGATGATCAGCGGCACGGCCACCGATCGCGCGGAGATCCGCCGGCTGGTGATCTGGTTCGACGACCATTTCTACGGCGACATCACCGCGCCCCTGCTCCACGAGCGGATGATCAAGCGCGTGGTCCATAAAACCGCCCCCGACGCCAGGGCGCTGCGCGAGGCGATGAAGGCGGCGGTCGCCCACCTCGACTATATCGATTATTTGCTCGACCACCGCACCTGGCTCGCCGGGCCGACGATGAGCCTCGCCGATCTCGCGGCAGCCGCGCAGATCTCGATTGCCGATTATCTGGGCGGGATCGACTGGAAGAGCCACGACCAGGCCAAGCGCTGGTATGTCGGCATGAAGAGCCGCCCGAGCTTCCGGCCGCTGCTGGCGGAGCGGATGGAGGGCATCCCGCCGCCCGCGGATTACGAGAAGCTCGACGTCTAGGCCGCCTCTCCCATTGCCGGGCATTCGATTTGGAAGGTCTGCTTCTGACGGAAGCGACCCTTCCCTCCACGCAGCCCAGGTCGGTTCGTCGCAGCGAGCGCTCCAGCCACCCGCTCAACTGACGGCTCGCCTGAGCCTGTTCATCTGTCGGACAGCTTAACCTGAACACGCAGGGCCGGTGGGGGGCAATTTGAAGGAGGTTGCTCAATGCGTGTCATTTCCAAGAGATCAGGAGTTCGCTTCCTGGTGGCCTTGCTGGCCGCGTCTGCGTCCAGCAGCGCGATTGCCCAGCAGCAGCCGCAGCAGGAGCCGTCGCAGCAACAGCAGAGCCCGGCCGGTTCCAATATCGTCGTATATGGTGAATCCGCGCCTGCGATGACCGAAGGGCCCGAGGTGAAGGGCGTCATCGTCGCGCGCAACGACGACAAAATGAAGGTCAAGACCGCCGACGGCTCCAGCGTGGTCATCGCCGTCAACGATTCCACCAAGATCAAGGCCGGAGGCGGCCTGTTCAGCAGCACCAGCAAGCTCGGCGCGGATTCGCTGCTCAACGGGCTGCCGGTTACCGTCAAAACCATGCAATCGGGCAGTGACCTGGTGGCGAGCCAGATCAGTCTTCGGAAAAACGACCTCAAGACCGCGTCGATGATCCGCAACGCGACCGATCAGCGCTTCGAGGAACAGACCGCGGCAACGGAGGCGCTGCGCGGCCGCCTGGGCGATATCGACAAATATAATATCAAGGGCACCACCAACGTGCACTTCGATACCGGCAAGGCGGAACTGTCCGCACAGGACAAGGCCGAGCTCTGCACGACGGCGACCACGGCCGAGGGAACCGAAAACGCCCTGCTCCTGGTGGTAGGCTACACCGATTCGACCGGAAGCGACGACGTCAATCAGGAACTCAGCGAGAAACGGGCCAACCGCGTGATCAACTATCTCCAGCAGAAGTGCGGCTGGAAGCCCTATCGCATGCTCACGCCGACCGGCATGGCCACGGCGGACCCGCTGGCGAGCAACGACACTGCCGAAGGCAAGGCGCAGAACCGCCGCGTCGCGGTTAATATCCTGGTCAGCAAGAGCGTCGACGTCGCCGACAACAATATGTGAACCAGGCCGGGGCGGGCTTTGCCTCCCCCGGCATGTTCGCAAGCGGAACGTTGCAGGGGATCTCCGCATCGGGCCGGGAGTAGCAGTCCGCTCCCGGCCCGATGCCCCTTCTCCTCCCGTCCGGTCCCCGCCGTTCCACGCTACGCACCCCGCTCAGGAAGCGCCGACGCTCGCCCAGGCGCCGCCGATCTCCTCGAGGCTCGCCGCGGCTTCGCGGAACGGCGCGGGATCGGTGCCGATACTGGCCTGCAGCACCTGCTGGCGAAGCCCGTGATAGAAGGTCGCGAGCGCGCGCGAAACGTCGCCGCCCTTGTCGAAATCGAGCCCGGCCTCGAGCGCGAACAATATGGCGGTCGCGCGCGATACACGCTCGCTCTTGATCTGGCCCTGACGGCCCTCGGCCGCGCAGGCGGCGGCGCGCAGCGCCGCGACGCCTTCTTCATAGAGCAGGCCGACGAGACGGTGCGGGTTCGCCCCCGTCGTGCGGCCGGTCAGGTCGATCTGGCGATAGGTCGCGGCGGGGTCGGCAAGGGCGGTTGCGTAGCGGGTCATCGCGTCAATTGTCCGAATTCCACGCCTTGATCTGCTGCTCGAGGAAGCTCTGCGTCGACTTGTACGCCGCGACCTTCGAATCCATCGCCGCGAACTGCTGGGTCATCCGCGCGCGCATGGTCTCCGCGGCGGCGAGCGCGTCCGCTTTGTCGTCGGCGACATCCTCTTGCGCGTCGTCGTAAAGCGCCAGGCTGGCGGCGAGACCCGTTGGCCGGCCGAAGCGCGGGTCCGAAGCCTTGCCGATAGCGGTTTCGGCGATCTTGGAGAGCGCCGTGGTGAGGCCCGCACCGCCGGCGAACATCGCCTCGAGCTGATCGGGCCAGCTGCTCAACACCTTGGAGAGCCGCGTCGCATCGACGCGCAGCGTGCCGTCGCGCTGCGTCGCGACGCCGATGTCCGCGAGCTTGCCCGGGATTTCGTCGGTGGCGTCGGGCAGCAGGACGGTGAGCGACAGGCCCTTGAGCTGGCGCAGCAACTCCTTCGCCGCCGGATCGCCACGCAGCTCGCCCGAAATCGGGTCCACCGCCGCCTTCACCATCTTGTATATCTGGTTGTAGGTCTCGACGAAATTGGCGACCGCTTCCCCCAGCTCGGTGGTGGGCCGCGTCGCGCCGATCGCTACCTTTGTGCCCACCGACGCCGCGACGAGATCGAGACGCACGCCCGGGATCAGATTCGAGATGTTGTTGGTCGGATACGTGACGTCGACGCCGTCGAGCGAGACAAGCGCATTCTGGGCGGTTGCGTTGATCGTCGAGCCGCTTGCGTTCCGCCCGATATCGAGGCTGGCCAGATCGCCGCTGCCCGAGAGCTCGAACGCCTGCGAGGCACCGGTGGCGCTCTTGACCACCAGCCGCGCGCCGTTGCCGTCGGTGATCACCGAGGCGGTCACCCCGGGTTTGACGGCGTTGATGGCATCGGCCACGCCCTGAAGCGTGTCGTGCGCGGCATCGATCGTGATCGTGATCGGGCTGCTCGTTCCCGCAGTGAAATCGGTCATAGCGCCGTCGGCCACGGTGGCGGTGCCGAAAGTGAGGGTCAGCGTGCCGGTACCGATCACGCTCGACGCCCCATCGGCGAAGGCGGCGGTGCTGGCGACCTGACCCTGGGCGAGCTGACGGACCTCGAGACTGGCGTTCAAACCCGCCAGCGTGGCGCCGGGAAGCCGCGTCGTCCTGACGATGCCGGTATTCGCGCTGGTCGGCTGGGTGGCGAGCGTACCGCCCGAAGTGAGCTGCGACAGCGCATTCGCGAAATCGCTGATGCCGCTCCTGACCTCGCTGACCTTCGAGATCTGCGCGGTCAGCTTCTCGCCTTTTGCCGTCAACGCGGCGTTCTTGTTGGCAAAGGAGGCGTCGACGAGCTGGCCGACCAGCGACGTGATGTCGATGCCCGATCCGGTTCCCAGAGTCTTCGCAATCGATTCGATGGCCATCGCTTTTCCCCTGTCTTGTTAAGCGACCGCGCAGGCGCGCGCTTTAGGCCGGACGTTCGATTTTCTGGCCGTTCTCGTCGAACAATGCCCCGGCCGGCACGGTCACCGGCGGCTGGCCGCCGCCTGCCCGCTGGTTGACGCCGAATACGAAGGCGAGGACCGTGGCGATGGCGAGATACAGGTCGTCGCGGACCTCCTGCCCTTCGCGGCTGGTGTAATAGACGGCGCGGGCGAGCTGCGGATATTCGAGCACCGGCACCTGGAATTCACCGGCGAGCTCGCGGATCGCGAGCGCGGTCTGGCCGCGGCCTTTGGCGACGACGACCGGCACCTGGTCCTTGCCGGAAGCATAGCGCAGCGCGACGGCGAAATGCGTCGGGTTGGTGAGCACGACATGCGCGGTGGCGACGGTCTTGCGATAGCCGCCCTTGAGGATCTCGCGCTGACGCTGGCGTTGCGCGGCCTTCAACTCGGGCGAGCCCTCGGTTTCCTTATGCTCTTCCCTGACCTCCTGCTTGGTCATGCGGAGCTGGCGGAAGTGGCGGATCATCTGGATCGGCACGTCCACGCCGGCGATGATCAGCAAGCCGGCGGCCATGACGAACATCAAGGTGAGGAACTGGCCGCCGAGCGATCCGATCGCACCGTGCAGATCCGCGGAGACGAGCCCCAGCGACTGATGGGTGATCGATCGCAGCATCCACGCCCCCATGGCGCCGAGCAGCGTGACCTTGAGCAGCGACTTGCCGAGCTCGATCCAGCCGGTAGGGCCGAACATGCGCTTGAGGCCCGACGCCGGGTTGATCCGCGAGCCCTTGGGCGCGAAGAGCTTGTTGTTCCAGCCGATCGAGCCGAGCCCCGCCTGGCTCAGGATCGCCGCGGCAACGGTGAGCACGAACAGCCCGGCCAGCGAGGGCGCGAGCTTCCATCCCGCCGACATCAGCGGCCGCAACGGCTCGAAATTCTCGACGTCGCCGCGCCCGAACGAGAGGCAGGCGCGCATCACTTCCTTGCACGCGCCGATCAGCGACGGGCCGAGCAACGCCATCCATGTGCAGCCGACCAGAATCACGATCGCAGTGCCGAAATCCTTCGATTTGAGAAGCTGGCCTTCCTCCGTCGCCTTGCGTTTGCGCCTGGCTGTCGGGGCTTCCGTCTTCTCGCCGAAGCTCTCCGACATCAGCCGAGCACCAGCCGGGGCGCGGCGTCGAGCGCTTCGCGGATGATGACGAGGAGGTAATCGCCCATCGCCGGAAGCGCGAGCAAGATCGCGACCACGCCCATCGCGAGGCTGGCGGGCAGGCCGACCGCGAACAGATTGAGCGCGGGCGCGGCGCGGCTGAGCATGCCGACGACGACGTTGAGGCAGAGCAGCAGGAACCCGACGGGAAGCGCAAGCAGCAGTCCCGCGAGGAAGGCATAGCCACCGAACAGGGCGATGCTCAGCAGCCGTTCGGGCGCAATCCACGCGCCGGGAGGCATCGCCTCATAGCTGCGCACGACGAGATCGACGAGGACGAGGTGGCCGTCCACCGCGAGGAACAGGAGGGTGAGCAGCAGCGACAGGAACTGGCCGAGCGCCGGAGTCGAATGCCCGCTGGTCGGGTCGACCGCATTGGCGAAGCCCAGTCCCATCGACATGCCGATGACTTCGCTGGCGATCAGCGGCGCCGAAAAGGCGATCTGGAGGACGAAGCCGAGAGCGAGACCGATCAAGGCCTCTGCGGCGACGGCGAGCATCGTGGTGAGCGAGAAGATCTCGGCCGGGGGAGTGATATGGGTGGTGTTGATGACCAGCACCCCGATCGCGCCGGTAAGCGCGATGCGTGCCGGGAGCGGTATCGCGATGGCGCTGAACACCGGCGCCGCGACGAACGCCGCGCCGATCCGCACCATCGCGAACAGCAGGGCCCAGAGTTGCGGCTCGATCGAGAGGCCGAAGCCCATCATCGCTTATTTCACCAGATCCGGGATGCGCTCGAAGATGCTCGTGGTGAAGTCCCCGAGCAGCCCCATGATCATGCCGCCGAAGATCACGAGGCTCACCGCCACGACGATCAGCTTGGGAACGAAGGTGAGCGTCTGTTCCTGGATCGAAGTCGCCGCCTGGACCATGCCGAGGATCAGTCCCGACAGCAGAGCCGGCACCAGGATCGGCGCCGAGGCGAGCGCGAGGATCCACATCGCCTCGCGCGCGACGGTGAGAAAGTAATCGGCGTCCATTTCTAGGTCCCGAAGCTCGCGGCGAGGCTGCCCATCGTCAGCGCCCAGCCGTCGACCAGCACGAACAGCAGCAGCTTGAACGGCAGCGAGATGATCGTCGGCGACATCATCATCATGCCGAGGCTCATCAGCACGGTGGCGACGACGAGATCGATGACGATGAAAGGGAGGAAGATCAGGAAGCCGATCTGGAACGCAGTCTTCAACTCGCTGGTGACGAAAGCCGGGAGCAGCACCGAGAAGGGCACGTCCGACGGATTGGCATAGGGGCCACTCTTCGCCATATCTGCGAACATCTTCACGTCGCGGTTGCGGGTCTGCCTGATCATGAAGCCATGGAGCGCATCGCCGGTACCGGCGATCATCTGCGTCGCGCTGATCTCGCCGCGGGCATAAGGCTGGATCGCAGTCGTGTTGGCCTGATTGATAACCGGCGCCATCACGAAGAAGCTGAGGAACAGCGAGAGGCCGATCAGCACCTGATTGGGCGGAGTCTGCTGGAGGCCCAGCGCCTGACGCAGCACAGACAGCACGATGATGATCCGAGTGAAACTGGTCATCATCAGCAATATGCCCGGCAGCACCGTGAGCAGGCCCATGATGATGAGGACCTGGAGCGACAGGCTGAGCGGCGCATCGCCGCCGCCGAGATCGCCCAATGCGCGGTCTACCGCATCACCGACGCCGGGCGTGGGAACAGGCGCCGGCGCCGGTACGCCCTGGGCGAATGCCGGCGCAGTGAAGAGAATGAAGAAGGCGAGCAGCCCGACGAACAGCGCCGCGCGCCCGCCCACCGAGCGGGGAGCCGAAAGCCGTGCCAGCATCAGCTTGCCGCCTTGTCGACCAAAGTGACGCCGCTGCGGCTGACCGAGACGAGCAGTTTTTGCCCCTCGAACTCGACCACCGCGAGGCGGAGGCCGGGTGCGAGCATCATGGTTTCCTTGACCTGGACCATCCGCGTGCCCTGATTCTTCGGCAGCCGCGCCTCGAGCTTGCGCCACGCATAGAGGCAGCCGATCAGCAGGCCGCAAACGAGCGGCAGCAGGATCACCAGCTTGAGGATATACGACCACATCATGCGCGCGCGGTCCGCTTCTCCGGGCTGACCAATTCGGTCATCCGCACGCCGAACTTCTCGCCGACGGTGACGACTTCGCCGCGGCCGATCAGCGTCCCGTTGACGAAGATGTCGAGCAATTCGTTGGCGTCGCGATCGAGCTCGATCACGCTCTCCTCGCCCAACGCGAGGAGGTCGCGCAGGGATAGGGATGTCGAACCGATCTCGACGGTCAGCTTGACGTCGACGTCCTGGAGGAGCCGGAAATTGGCGGCCACCGAAGTATCGACGGGGAATCCCCCGGCCATGTCGTTCATCGGAAATCCTCTTCGCTGAGCGGTTCGAGTTGGGTGAGCCGGACCGCGGCGCGGCCGTTGGCGGTGCCGACGAGGCCGGTGCCCAGGCGGCGCGACGCCACCATCACCGGAACCTCGGCGCCGAAATCGATCGGGATCACGTCGCCGGCCTGCAGTTCGAGCAGGCGGCCGAGCGAGACCATGGGCTCGGCAAGCACCGAGCGGATCGGGAATTTGACTCCCATGACCGCGCGGGTGAGGCCGCTGCGCCATTCGGGCTCGACTTCGGTGGGCACGCCATGCACCTTGACCGCGAGCGCGGCGCCGTGCGGCTTGAGCGCCGCCACCGGATAAAGCACGTCGACAAAGGCGGGCTTGCGATCGCCGAGCGCAATGCCGAAGCGCGTGACGATCATGGGATCGTCGCCGGCGAATTCGGGAAGCGCGGCGAGGTTGCCGCCTTCCACCGCGCGGAAGGCGACGCGAGTCAGCGGCTCCCAGGCGGCTTCGAGCGGAATGGCGATCGCGGCGGCGAGGCGCAACGCCAGCGTCTCCCCGGCAGGGGTGAACTCAGCGGGCAGCGGATTGGGCGCCTCGCCATCGCCGCCGAAGAATGCGTCGAGCATCTCGAACAATTGCTTCGCATCGATCGCCAAGTGTACGTGCGCGCGCGAATTGCCCATCGCCAGCGGTTGCCACGCCGTGAGGCCGTGACCGCGCTCGGTGCGATAGTCCGCCCAGCGCTGCACGGCGAGCGGCTCGGCCCAGGTCCGCAGATCGGCGCGGCAGATCCCGTCGAACACGGGCTTCAACGCCTTTGCCAGCCGCGCGCAGAGGTGCTGCAGCGTGACGAGATCGCCGAACGGATTGAGATTCGCCGTGCCCAGCGCCGGCGCGTGCTCCGCGCTGGCCCGGGGCCGTTCCCGCCGTTCGGCCATGCCGATGTCTGAAGGGGCGTTAACCATGCCCGTTCACTGAACGATGAAATTGGTAAAGTAGACGTTACTTACGCCGCCGAAACCTTCCTTTTCCTTCAGCACGGCGTTGATAGCCTTGCTCAGGCGATCCTGGATCTGCCGCTTGCCCTCGGCAGTGAAGACCTCCTCCTCGGTGGTCTCCCCCAGCGCCATGAGGACCTGCGAGCGGATCGCGATCTCATGGGTCTTGATGTTCTCGACGACGCGCTCGTCATAGGGCGTCGAGACGGCGATGCCCACCTGAACGAAATGGACGCTGTCCTGGAGGTTCGACGTGAACTCCTTTTCGAGCGGATAATAGGTCGAGGCGTATTTGTCCCCGCCCTCGCCCTTGGGGGTCGGCTTGCCGTGGCCGGCAGACGCGCCCTCGCCGCTCTCGCCATGGCCGCTTTCGGCACCGCCGGCACCGGCACGCTTCTCCTCGCTCTTGGGGACGAGCCTGGGCTCGTCGTCATGCGTATCGGCGGGCTTCACGCTGAACCAGCCCGACTGCATGCCATAGACGGCAGCGCCGCCGCCGGTGGCGAGCAGGGCAATCGGGACGCCCACGAGAATGAGCAGCTTGCCGCCCTTCTTCTTTTTGGGCGCCGGCGTTGCTTCGATTGTATCGGCCATGACGGTCTCCGTTGATCTCAGGCGATGCGTTCGTTGGTTGGATCGTCGACCGCTTCCGCCGCGCGGGGCTCAAGCGGCTGCGGCGTCGGGTTTTGCTGGGGCTGGCGCGCCGAACCCTGCCCCGCCCCGCCGCCGTCGACGCTGGTCTGGCCGAGCTTGACGCCGCGGGCCTCGGCCAGTTCGGAGAGGCGCGGCTGGGCGTCGGCGAGGAGCTGGCGCGCGACCAGTGTCTCAGTGGCGAAATGGACATGGACGCGATCGCCGTCGTGGCGGATCGAGACATCGACCTTGCCGAGCGCTTCGGGCGACAAGCTCAGCCGCGTTTCGCGCGCCGGCGAGGCATCGCGCATCGCCTCGACATGATCGACCATCTGCCCCATCCATTCCTGGCGGCGCATGTCGAGCATGTTTTGCTGGACGTCGGCGGGCGCCGCGACGGCGTGCGGGCGGACGATGTCCGTGAATGCCGTCGGCGCCCCGGCGGGCAGCAAGTCCTGCATCAGCGTGCGACGCGTCTCGGCCGGAGCCGCGACCACAGGTGCGGCGGCGAAGAGCGCGGCGGCAAGCTGGGCAGGCGGGGTTGCCGGTGCTTCGACGGTCACGGGTTGTGCGACCGGCACGGCGACACGGAGCTCGATCGGTGCAGGCTCGGCTTCGGGCGGGGCGCGTTCGGGCTGGAGACCTGGCGCCTGTGCGGCGTCGAATTCGGGCTTGACGGTGTCGGTACCGATACCGTCGCCCGCAATCGGGAGCGCAGGCGCCGGGAGCGGCTCTCCTTCCGTTCCGTCCACGCCGACAATGGCCGGGCGCGGAGCCGTGCCGAGCGGCGGAGCCGGGGCCGGCGGAGTGGCGATGGGGAGGGCGAACCAGGCGAAGGCGATGTCCTCGGCGTCCGGCGTCTCTTCCTCGCCATCCATGTCAGCGATGTCGATTTCCGGCAGTGCCTTGCCGGGGGCGGCAAGGATTTGCCGGCTGGGCGCGAGGATCTCCCCCGCTTCAGCGGCAGCCGTCTTCGCTCGGGGCAGCGCGAAGCTGCCGGCCGCACCCGGTGCGGGCGGAGCCGCGCGCACGGGCCCGTGCGGGATCGCGGCGGGAAGCGACGAAAGCTGGATCAACGAAAACCCCCGGTGAAACTAATCACCGGTGCCTTCAGCAAATATCGTGCCGTTTTCTCGGGCTGGCCGGCAGAGTCTCCAGTTCGCGGAGCGCCTTGAGCACGGCCCTGGTATCCTCACGCTCGATCAATTTCTCGATCGCACTCTGGTCGCGATGCGCCTCGCGGGTCGCGGCACGCGCGTTTTCGAGCCCTTGCCGGGCAACGACGACGCGGCGTTCGGCGGCGTGCGCCGACTGGTGGAGCCGGTCGCGATAATGCGCGGCGGCGATCAGCGACGTAGCGAAGGTGGGCGCCGGCGCCGCGACGGGCGCGACATTGGCGGCGAGCGCAGCGATACGCTCGCGTAGAGTCTCTTCCTGGTCGACCTTGGCGCGCGCGTTCACTTCGGCCGCGCGGACCTGATCGAGCTGGAGCGTGCGGACCCGCAAAAGCCGTTCGAGCGTCTTGGCCGTCCTAGGCATTTTTGCAGTCCCGCACCGGCCCGCTCCCCCACCCGGCCACCCATATGATACTGCCGTTGGGTGGCCGGGTGGGGGAGCGGGCTGGCACCGTCGTCAGATCACGCATCGCCGAACACGCCGGTCAGCTCGGTGACGGCGTCGGGCAGGGTCACGATTTCGTCCGCACCCTGGCGGATATATTCCATCACCGCCGGGTGACAGGCGATCGCGGCGTCGATCTCGGGATCCGCGCCGGGGCGATAGGCGCCCATCAGCACGAGATCGCGATTTTCCTCATAGGTGGCGAGATGCCGGCGCAGCACGCGTGCGGCATGGATATGATCTTTGTCCGCGATGTCGGTCATCACGCGGCTGACCGAGGGACCGAGATCGATCGCCGGATAGACACCGCGTTCGCCCAGCGCGCGGCTGAGCACGATATGGCCGTCGAGGATCGAGCGTGCGCTGTCGACGACCGGATCGTTGCCGTCGTCGCCGTCGGCGAGCACGGTGTAGATCGCCGTGATCGACCCGCCCGAGGACACGCAGGTGCCGGCGCGTTCGATCAGGCTGGGCAGCATCGCGATTGCCGAGGGCGGATAGCCGCGCGCGCTGGCGGGTTCGCCGAGCGCGAGGCCGATCTCGCGGCCGGCATGCGCCACGCGTGTCAGCGAATCCATGATCAGCAGGACCTTCTTGCCCTCGGCGCGGAAGGACTCGGCTATGGCGGTGGCGCGCAATGCGCCGCGGATGCGGAGCACCGGCGAGTGATTGGCGGGGACCGCCACCACCACCGAGCGCGTACGGGCGGCGCCGAACACCTTGGTCTCGAGGAAATCGGCGACTTCGCGCGAGCGTTCGCCGATCAGCCCGACGACGACGACATCGGCTTGCGCCGCGCGGACGATCATGCCGAGCAGCACCGACTTGCCGACGCCGGACCCCGCCATGATGCCGACGCGCTGGCCCTGGCCGATGGTGAGCAGCCCGTTGATCGCGCGGACGCCGACATCGAGCGGCTCGAGCACGCGGCCGCGATCGAGCGGCGACTGGAGCTTGCCCGCCAGCGGCCATTTGCCTGCCCCGCGAACGGGTCCGAGCCCGTCGATCGGCTTGCCCGCGCCATCGACGACGCGGCCGAGCAGTGCCGCACCGACCTCGGCCTCGCCCGGAGGGCCGATCGGGCGCACCGGCGCGTTGGGAAGCAAGGCGGCGGGGCCGCCTAGATTCATCATCAGGGTCTTGCCGCCACGAAAGCCGATCACTTCGGCCTCGATCCGGCTGGCGCCGTCACCGACCGCGCACACCGTGCCGACGGGCAATGCGAGGCCGACCGCCTCCATCAGCAATCCGTCATAGGAAGACAGCCGGCCGGAGACCTTGGGCCGGGGCGCGAAATCGCGACACCCCAGTCCGTCGAGATAATCGTCGGTGAACTTGTTCAGCATGCGGGCGGGATCGGGACGCGATCGATCGCCTGGGCGAGCTGCTCGAGCCAGATTTCGGGGCCGTCCTCGACGATCGTCGACGCGCTCTCGACGACGAAACTGCCGCGCGCGACATGCGGATCGCCGACCGGGAAGATCGTCGCCGGAAGCCTGCCCTGGACCAGCGGCGCATCGTCGGGGTGCAATCGCAGCAGCGCCGATTCGGCGCCATCGGCGAGCAAGTCGACTGCCGCGGTGATCCGCGCGGCGAGGATGTCGGGCGCGATGCCCGCATCGCCGATCATGCGCTGGACGAGATGGAGCACGGTCTGGCGGAGGTGACCGGCCATGCGCTCGCGATCGAAATGCGCGCCGGCGGCGAGCGCGGCGGAAACCTGATCGAGCAATGCAGTCTCGCGGGCGCGGGCCTCCTCGACCTCGGCGAGCGCGGCGGCGCGGCCCTCGGCGAACCCCGCCTCGTGCGCGGCGGCGATCGGATCGAGGAAAACGGCGGGCGCGGGGGGCATCTCGGCAGTGAAGGGGTCCCAGCCCTCGGTGGGGTTCATGCCCGGATCGGCGGGCGAGAAGTGGCGCGGCGAGATCGGCGCGGGTTCGTCGAACGTGCGCCGGCCGATGCTGCCGACATCGGCGGCGGCAAAGGGGGCCCCTTCGCCGAACGCGCGGTGTAGCATTTGCGCCGCGACCTGGATGCGGCCTGCGAAGCCGGGGGCGAAATCAGACATAATCGTCGTCGCCGCCCTTGCCCGGCATCTGGAGCGTACCGTCCTTCACGAGGCCGCGGGCGATGGCGATCATCACCTTCTGCGCATCGAGCACATCGGCGAGCTTCATCGGCCCGCGCGCTTCGATCTCGTCGCGGATACCGTCGGCGGCCCGGCTCGACATGCAGCCGAGGAAGCGATTGCGGACGCCTTCCTCGACGCCCTTCATGGATTTGACCAGCACGTCGGAATCGACGCTGCGGATGAGAGTCGACAGATTCTTGTCGTCGAGCTCGAGCAGATTGTCGAAGACGAACATCGCCTCCTCGATCGCCCTGGCGACTTCGCGGTCGATCTTGGCGAGCTTGGGCATGACGCGCTGCTCGGTGACCTTCCGCGCGCCGGACAGGATCTTGGCCGCTTCGCGCGTGCCGCCGAGCTGCAGCCCGACCGATTTGCGCGTGCCGCCGGCGCGACGGGCGAGCATCGCCTTGAGCGTCTCGATCGCCTCTGGCGGGACGGGGCCGAGCTTGGCGACGCGGCGCAGGATCTGCGGCTGCGCGTCCTGGGGCAGATGCTCGAAGACCTGCGCGGCTACTTCGGGATCGAGCTGCGCGAGCAGGACCGCCGCGATCTGCGGATGCTCCTCGGCGATCATCGACGCGATCTCCTCGGGCTCGAACCATTGCAGCTGTTCGAGCCGGGCGGTCGCTTCGGCGGGCACGATCCGCGCGAGCACGCCCTCGGCACGATCGGCGCCGAGCGCGCGCGTCATCATCCCCTCGACCTGCGGCCGGGGATCGAAGACGACGCTGGAGCGGCCACGCGCCTTGAACACGAAATCGTCGAGAACCTGCTCGACTTCGGCCTCGCTGACATCGGCGACGGTGAACATCGCCCGGCCGAGATCGCGGACCTCGTCGGGATCGAGCTTCTGGAGGATGGCCGCGGCCTCCTCCTCGCCGACCAGCATCATCAGCACCGCGGCACGCTCGACGCCGTTGAAGCTGCGCAGCACGTTCATCGGGCGTCCGCCTTGATCATGTCGCGGACCGCGAGTGCGGCGCGCGCGGGATTTTCGCGCGTGAAGCCGCGGACCAGCCCGACGCGATCGTCATAGCTGTTGCCGCGATCCTCGAGCATGTCGATCGACACGCTGGGGACCTGCGCGAACGCGTCTTCGGGATTGTGGCCGCCGATCGGCAGCGCGGGGCGCTGGCCGGCATCGTCGCGCTTCTTGAGCAATGCCCGGGCGAGCGGGCGCACCCCGAGGAAGAGGACGAGCAAGGCGATCACCAATGCCGTCGCGTTGCGCGCGGCCATCGGCACCCATTCGGCCTCGTACCAGGCGGGGCCCGCCTTGCCGGCATCGGCGGCGACGCTGAACTTGCGGCTGACCACGGTGACCTGGTCCTGGCGCTGGGCATTGTAGCCGACGGTGGCGCGGACCAGCTCGTTGATCTGGTTGATCTCGGCGATGCCGCGCGGCTTGCCCGGCTCCTCGCGTAGCAGCACCGCGACCGAGAGGCGGCGGACATTGCCGGGTGTGGCGCGGGTGACCGAGATTTCCTTGCCGGTCTCATAGGTGCGCGTGAAGCTGTCGGTCTGCTTGCTCTGCGGCTGCGCGGCGGGCGTGGCGGGCGCCGCGGTGGCGGTGGCGCCGGCCGCATTGGGCGCGACCAAATTGCTGACCGGCGGCGGAGTGTTCGAGAGCGCGCCGGGAATGCCGCCGGGGGACGTGGCGCCGTCCTTCGAGGTGCCGGTCCACGCGCCTTGCTCGGCGCGCATCACCTGGCCCTGCTTGTCATAGCTTTCGCGCGTGGCCTGGCTCTCGTCGAGATCGACATCGGCCTGGACTTCGGCAGTGAAATTGCCCGCGCCGACCATCGGGGTCAGCAATTGCGCCAGCTGCTCGCGATATTTGTCTTCGACGCGACGCTGGAAATCGATGCGGTTGTCGCCGGCGGTGGCGTCCTTGCCCCCCGATTTGGAGAGCAATGCGCCCATCTGGTCGACGATCGTCACGGCATCGGGCTGCATGCCCGGTACCGACGAGGCGACGAGATTGATGATCGCGCGGATCTGCGGCTCGCCGAGCGCGCGGCCCGGCTGGAGCTTGACGATGACGCTGGCCGAAGGCGCGGCGCGGTCGCGGACGAAGGCCGAAGCCTCGGGCGTGGCGAGATGGACGCGCGCCTCGGCGATCGCGTCGATCTCCTGGATCGAGCGGGCGAGCTCGGTCTCGCGCGCCTGGCGCATGCGCTCGCCTTCGACGGCGCGGCTGACGCCCATCGGCAGATTGTCGAGGAGCGCGTAGCCGCCGGGCGCCGCCTTGGGCAGACCCTGGCCGGCGAGGAGCATCCGCGCCTTGTGATAATCGTCCTCGGCCACGGTGATCGATCCCGATCCGTCGATGCTGTTGGCGATGCCGGCGCCTTCCAGCGCAGACGAGATCGCCGCCTTGTCGGCATCGGACACGTTGGCGAACAGGATGCGCTGAGGCGAGGTCGCGACCATCGACCAGGCGAGGAAGCCGGCGAAGACGAGCCCGACGAGGAAGACGAACGGCAGGCTGCGCCTGACCGCAGGCTGGCCGAGCAGGCCAGTGAGCTGCTGGAGCGGGCCGCGAGCCGGGATGCCGGCGGCGTCGGTGGGGGCGAGTGCGTTGCTCATCGGATCAGACCGGCATGCTCATGATGTCCTTGTATGCGGACAATAACTTGTTGCGGACCTGCAGGGTCGCCTCGAAGCCGACCGAGGCCTGCTGACGGGCGAGCATCACCTTGGCGATGTCGATCGTCTCGCCGCGTTCGTACGCTTCGGAGAGCGCACCGGCCTGGGCCTGCGCCTGATTGACCGACTTGAATGCGTCCTGGAACGTGTCGGCGAAACTAGCCGGCTTGCCCTCGGCGGGCGCGGTCGGCGCGGGCGCCTGCTGGGCACGGGTGAGCGCGGCGTTGCGCTCGAGGATCTGCGCGCGGAGCGCGAGGACCCGGTCGACGCTCATCGGCGCGGTGACGCCGCTCATGCCGAGATCGCCTGCGCGATGTCTTCACCCTGTTCGCGGGCCTTGGCGAGGCGGTAGCGCAGGGTGCGCTCGGAGATGCCGAGGCGCTTCGCGGTCTCGATCCGGCTGCCGTTGCACTCGGCGAGCGTCTCGCGGATCGCCTGGAACTCGTGCATCTGGACGATGTTGCTCAGCGTCTCGGGACGCTCCTGCCGCAACTCGGGGCGGCGATCGAAGATCAGATGCCCGGCCTCGATGACGTCGCCAGGAGCGAGCAGCATTGCGCGCTGGATGACGTTCTCCAGCTCGCGGACATTGCCTGGCCAATCATGGTCGGTGAGCACTTCGAGCGTCTCGGGCGTAATCCAGGGCAAGGTGGAACGGGTGCCCATGTGGCGCAGGACCATTGCTGCGGTGAGCGCGGCGATGTCGCCCGTGCGCTCCGCGAGCGCCTTGGTCGCGAGCGGGAAGACGGCGAGACGATAATAGAGGTCGGCACGGAAGCGGCCGGCGGTGACTTCGCCATGCAGGTCGCGATTGGCGCAGGCGATGACGCGGACGTCGATCTTCTCCGGGGTCGTGCCGCCGATCGGCACGACCTCGCGCTCCTGCAGCGCGCGGAGCAATTTGGCCTGGAGCCCGAGCGGCATCTCGGCGATTTCGTCGAGCAGCAGAGTGCCGCCATTGGCGGCGCGGAAAAAGCCCTGTCCGCCCGACGACGCGCCGGTGAACGAGCCCTTGTGGTGGCCGAACAGCATTGCCTCGAGCATCGTCTCGGGCAGCGCCGCGCAATTGATCGCGACGAAGGGGCCGTCGCGGCGGCTGGAGCCCATGTGGATCGTCTTGGCGAGAACTTCCTTGCCGGTGCCGGTGGGGCCGTTGATCAGCACGGTGATGTCGGAGGCGGCGACACGCTCGGCGAGCGCGAGCAAGGCGAGGCTCTCGGGATCGGCGGCGACGGGCTCATAGGGTCCGCGCGCCATCGCGCTGGCGAAACCGGCACCGATCGCGGCGTCGTCGCTGCCATAGGAAAGGCGAGCGGGGTTGCCGTCGCGGAAGGGGATCGCGGTGCGGTCGCCTTCGCCCAGGATCAGCGTGCGTGCCGGTGCGGGCGGGACCTCGCCCTCGGCGATCAGAAAGAGATCCTGCGTGCCGGACTTCCCTCCCTCGCAAGATCCGATCGCGAAGCCCTGCGCCCGAAGCGCCGAAACCAAAGCATATTTCTGCCGGAGAACCGCTGCCGAAGGAACGATCGAGCGCATGTGTAATCCCCCCTGATTGCGGTCTATGTGCCGCCAAGTTGGTTAACGCGCCGTAAAACTACGTAATGACGCACTTCTGCGGTTCCGGCGCGTCTACGCGCGCGCGTGATGGACGATTTTTTTGCTTAAGCAGGGAAATGGCCTGCCGTTCCTTGGCTTGGCGGCTCCGGGCTCCCGTTCAGGGGGGACGCGGGAAGCCGACGAGCATGGAGATTGATCATGACTGTTATCGGAACCAACACCGCGGCGCTTCGCGCCTCGAACGCGTCGAACAGCGCCAACAAGCTGCTCGGCACCGCTATGGAGCGCCTGTCGACCGGCAAGCGCATCAACAGCGCGAAGGACGACGCCGCCGGCCTCGCCATCGCCTCGACCATGACCGCATCGATCCGCGGCATGAACCAGGCGATTCGCAACGCCAATGACGGCATCTCGATGGCGCAGACCGCCGAAGGCGCGCTCGAAGAAGTCACCAATATGCTGCAGCGCATCCGCGAGCTGTCGGTCCAGTCGGCTTCGGGTACCTATTCGAGCACCGACCGCACCAATCTGCAGACCGAAGTCGCGGCACTCGCCACGCAGATCACGAGCATCCTGACCAACACCGAGTTCAACGGCGTCAAGCTGTTCGACGGCAGCGCCGGTACTTCGGGGGTCGTCACCATCCAGGCCGGCTCGACCGCAGCCGACACGGTGGACCTGACCTTCAGCGATATCGACCTCGATGCCGCCGTCGCGCTCGACATCTCGACCGACACCGCCGCTTCGGCCGCGCTGACGACTCTCGACACCGCGCTGACCACCGTCAACACGGCGCGTGCCAGCCTCGGCGCCGGCCAGAGCCAGCTCGAATCGGTCGTCAACAACCTGACCTCGAACGTCGCCAATCTGAGCGATGCGCGCAGCCGCATCCAGGACGCCGACTTCTCCGCCGAGACCACTGCGCTCGCCAAGGCGCAGATCCTGAGCCAGGCCTCGACCGCGATGCTGGCCCAAGCGAACCAGAGCCAGCAGACGGTTCTTTCGCTGCTCCGTTAACCGCGTGCCGGTCGGGGTGTCACCCCCCTGACAGGCACCGCGGCCGGTCACCTCTTCCTTCCGGAAGAGGGCGCAAGGGGAACCCCGGTGGTCCGCGTGACCACCGGGGTTTTCCTTTGCCCATCGTCCTGACTGGTAGCGCTACCAGAAATGCGATAGCCTCTTCGCAAACAGAATGGAGAGGTTGTGTGACGAGGAAGGTTACGATCGCGCTCGCCCTGCTGGCATCGAGTGCATGGGCACCGCTGGCAAGCGCGCAGACCGCCGCGCCCGGGCTGCTCGGCGATCCCTCGGCCACGCCCGAGCAGCGCGCCCGCGACGTGATCGCGCGGATGACGCTGGAGGAGAAGGCACACCAGCTCGGTCATACCGCCCCGGCGATCCCGCGGCTCGGCGTGCCGCAATATAATTGGTGGAACGAGGGACTGCACGGCGTCGCGCGCGCGGGCATCGCCACGGTGTTTCCGCAGGCGATCGGGATGGCGGCATCGTGGGACCCGCCGCTGCTCCGGCAGGTCGGCGACACCGTGTCGACCGAGTTCCGCGCCAAGTTCGTCGAGCGCCGCCTGCCCGACGGCGGCAGCGAATTCTATCGCGGGCTCACCGTCTGGTCCCCCAACATCAACATCTTCCGCGATCCGCGCTGGGGCCGGGGCCAGGAAACCTATGGCGAGGATCCCTATCTCACCGGCCAGCTGGGCACCGCCTATATCGCCGGACTGCAGGGCAACGACCCGAAGTTCCTGAAGACGGTTGCGACGTCGAAGCATTTCGCCGTCCACAGCGGCCCCGAGAGCAACCGTCATCGCGAGGACGTCCACCCGACGCCGCACGACCTGGAGGACACCTATCTCCCCGCGTTCCGCGCGACGGTGACCGAGGGCAAGGTCGAATCGATCATGTGCGTGTACAACGCCGTCGACGGCGTGCCGGGCTGCGCGAACAGCCGGCTGATGGAGGATTACCTTCGCAAGAGCTGGGGATTCAAAGGCTATGTCGTGTCGGATTGCGGCGCGGCGGCGAACATCTACCGGCCCGACTCGCTGCATTACACCAGGACCGCGGCCGAAGGAGTCGCCATCGGGTTCAAGGCGGGCATGGACCTGATCTGCGGCGACTATCGCAATCACATGACCACCGAGCCCGAGAACATCGTCGCGGCGGTGAAGTCGGGGCAATTGCCCGAAACCGTGATCGACCGGTCGCTCCAGCGCCTGTTCGAGGCACGCATCCGCCTCGGCCTGTTCGATCCGCAACCTCCCTTCGCGGACATCGCCGCCAAAGATTACGACACGCCCGAGCATCACGCGGTCTCGCGGAAAATGGCCGAGGCGTCGATGGTATTGCTCAGGAACGAAGGCGATCTGCTACCGATCAAGGGCACGCCGAAAACGATCGCAGTGATCGGCCCCAATGCCGACAGCTTCGATGCGCTGGTCGGCAATTATTACGGCACGCCCTCGAAGCCGGTGACGGTGCTCGACGGCATCCGGGCCCGCTATCCCAAGGCGAAGATTCTCCACGTCCAGGGCACGGGGCTGATCGGCCCGGCGGAGCTGCCGGTGCCCGACAACGCGCTGTGCGTCGACCTCGCTTGCCGCACGCCGGGACTCAAGGCCGAATTCTTCAAGGGCGTCGAGCTCGAAGGCGCGGCGATCGAGACGCGCGTGGACCCCAACGCCCGCTTCGAATGGCGCGGCGATCGCGCGACGTCCGCGCGCTGGACCGGCACGCTCGTCGCGCCCGAGAGCGGCGAGTTCGGCTTCCGCTTCGCGAGCGAGAACGGCTATCGCATCTGGGTGGGCGACAAGCTCGTGGTCGACGAATGGGGCGTCGGCGATGCGCCTTCGATCCTGTCGGGCACGATCACGCTCGAAAAGGGGCACAAATACCCGCTGCGGGTCGAAGCCTTCCAGCGCGGCCAGCGCAGCAGCCAGCAACTCGTCTGGAGCTTGCCGAGCGGCGACGGCGACCATGCCGTGGCGGCGGCGAAGCAGGCGGACCTCGTCCTGTTCGTCGGCGGCCTGTCGGCACGGATAGAAGGCGAGGAGATGAAGGTGAAGGCCCCCGGTTTCGCCGGCGGCGACCGCACCAGCCTCGACCTGCCCGCACCGCAACAGGCGCTGCTCGAACGCATCCACGCGACCGGCAAGCCGGTGGTGTTGGTGCTGATGAACGGCAGCGCGCTCAGCGTGAACTGGGCTGACGCGCATGTCCCCGCGATCGTCGAGGCATGGTATCCCGGTAGCGAGGGCGGGCATGCGGTGGCCGGGCTGATCGCGGGCGATTACAGCCCCGCCGGGCGCCTGCCGGTGACCTTCTACAAATCGGCCGACCAGCTTCCCGCCTTTCCCGATTATCGCATGGCGGGACGGACCTATCGCTACTTCACCGGTGCGCCGCTTTACCCGTTCGGCCACGGCCTCAGCTACACCCGTTTCGGCTATGCGGCGCCCCGCCTGGGCACATCGGCAGTGACGGCGGGCGGGGCCGCCGAAGTGTCGGTCGACGTCACCAACCAGGGCCAGCGCGACGGCGACGAGGTCGTCCAGCTCTATGTCTCGCACCCGGGCGTGGCCGGCGCGCCGGTTCGTGCGCTGCAACGCTTCGAGCGGGTGCATCTGAAGCGCGGCGAAACCCGTCGAGTGACCTTCACGCTCGATGCGCGGGCGCTGAGCGTGGTCGGCGAAGACGGCGTGCGCCGGGTGTCGCCGGGACAGGTCTCGCTATGGATCGGCGGCGGGCAGCCGGGTTCGCGCCCGGGCCTGCCGGCGGTGGCAGGCGTTGCGGCGCAGCTGGAGGTTTCAGGAAGCGCCGTGCTTCCGAAATAGGCAGACATCCTCCGGATCGCCGGATGTGCGGGTGTTGTAGGGATACAACACGCTAAACTTTTGTTGTGCCCACATTTACAAAATGTTTCCGACAGGCCAGTTGTGGAAATATTGGCACGCGGGGGGACGCACCGTGTGTGCCTAGCCGACCCGTCAACAGGCGGGCGTTCAGGGAGTTTTTCAATGCTGTTCCACAATCGATCGGCCGCGGCATCGCTGCGGCGCGGAGCTGCGCCGTTCGCGCTGGCGCTCGGGCTGCTTGCCGGCCCCGCTTTCGCGCAGGACGCGCAGACCACGCCGCAGGCTGAAGTTACGCAGCCTGCCGTCCCGGCCGCGGAAGGCCAGGAAGACACCATCGTCGTCACCGGATCGCTGTTCCGGCGCACCGATACCGAGACTCCGTCCCCCGTCACGGTGCTGACGTCCGAGAATCTCGAGCGCGCCGGCATCACCACGATCTCCGATGCGATCCGCTCGATCTCGGCCGACAGCGCCGGCTCGATCGGCACCGGCTTCCAGACCGGCTTCTCGGCCGGTGGCTCGGCCGTGTCGCTTCGCGGCCTCGGCGTTTCGTCGACGCTGGTGCTGGTCGACGGCCTGCGTTCGACCAACTTCCCGATCAACGACGACGGCCACAACGCCTATGTCGACCTGAACTCGATCCCGTTCAGCCTCGTCGACCGGGTCGAAGTCCTGAAGGACGGCGCCTCGTCGACCTATGGCGCCGACGCGATCGGCGGCGTGGTCAACATCATCCTCAAGAAGCAGTTCAACGGCATTGCGGGAACGATCGAGGGCGGTGTCGCCGAGCGCGGCGACGCATCGCGCATCCGCGGCAACCTCACCGCCGGCATCGGCGATTATGAGGCGAACGGCTGGAACGTCTACATCAACGGCGAGTATCAGCGCGACGGCCGCGTCTCCAACCATAGCCGCGGCTTCCCGTACAACACGCAGGATCTGACCCGGATCGGCGGCAACGACAACAACACCGCCGACAGCGGTCTCACCGTCAACACGCCGACCGCCTATGTCGTCCGCACCACGCAGACCGACCTCAACAACCCGCTGAGCGGCGGAACGGCGGTGATCAACGACGCCGGCCAGTCCTACGCGACCTATACCGCGCTCGGCATCGCCAATTGTGCACGCCCGACCTATTCGGTCACCACGGGCGCGGCGCGCGGCGTCGGTTGCCCGTACGACCTGACCGACCTCTATCGCCAGATCCAGCCGCTGCAGGAGCGCTATTCGGCGAATGGCCGCCTGAGCGTGCGGGTCAATGACAATATCGAGGCCTATGTCACCGGCAGCTTCAGCCGCAGCTACGTCTCGATCACCAGCGCCTTCCCGTCGGCGATCCGCCAGACCCAGCCGTTCGGCGGCAGCCCGCTGGTCGCGACGAGCAATCCTGGCGTGGTGCTGCCGTATTTCGTCTGCTCAGCAGGCGTGAATTGCGCGACGGCGGCGGATCGTCGCCTGAACCCCAATAACCCCTACGCCACCAATGCGGCCGCAACCGCGGCGATTGCGAGCGCGAACGCCGCCCGGATCTATTATCTGTTCGGCGACATCCCCGGCGGCAGCGAGCGCACCAACGACGTGTATCGCGCGACCGCGGGCCTCAACGGCAGCTTCGGCGACGATCGCTGGAACTGGCGAGTCGAGGGCGTCTATGCACGCGACAATCTGGAGATCACCCAGCACGGGCTGATCAACATCGCGGCATTGCGCAACGTGATCAACACGGGCGCGTACAACTTCGTCAATCCGACGCAGAACAGCCAGGCGGTGCGCGACTACCTCGCGCCGGACAAGACCACGCCGTCGCACTCGGAGCTCTATTCGCTCGACGCCTCGATCACCGGCCAGGTGGCCCAGCTGCCCGGCGGGCCGTTGCAGATCGCCGTCGGCGGTCAGGTGCGCCGCGAGAAGCTGGAGAACAACAACCAGAACGCCGCGCTCGACACCTATGGGCTGACCACCTCGTCGGCCTTCGGCGCGCATACCGTGTACGCCGCATTCGCCGAGATCGATGCACCGATCCTGTCGTCGCTCGACCTCAACCTGTCCGGCCGGTACGACCATTATTCCGAGGGCTATGGCCGCTTCTCGCCGAAGGTGGGCGTCAAGTTCACGCCGGTTAAGGAGTTCGCGATACGCGGCACCTATTCGCAAGGCTTCCGCGCCCCGACCTTCGCCGAGGCGGGTCCGCGCAGCCAATATGCCGGCTTCGTGACCATCACCCCGCCGGGCGCGTTCTGCGCGCAGCATGGCGGTTCGTCGACCCCGACGGGTGCCTGCAGCAACGGCGGCAATCCGTACAACTTCCAATATTCGGTGGGTCGCGGTTTCGCGGGCAATCCCGATCTCGAGCCGGAAAAGTCGCGCAGCTTCACTGCGGGCGTCATCTTCCAGCCGGCCAAGTGGTTCAGCGCGACGGTCGACTATTATAACGTCAAGAAGAGCAACCTCGTGGCGAACGGGCCGCTCGCTGGCGCCGCGATCAACGCCTATTATTCGGTCGCGGGCAACAGCTATCCGACGCCGGCGGCAGCGTCGGCGGCAGGGTGCGCGGCGGTGGCTGCGGTCGGTCCGGGCTATACCTGCAATCTGATCGACGGCGTCGACCCGCTGTTCCCCAACGCGCTGCCTCGCCTGCTGATCGTCAACGCGCCGTTCGTGAACGTGAATTCGGACAAGACCGAGGGTCTCGATTTCTCGGCCACGGTCTCGGCACCGTTCAGCGACGACATCAAGTTCACCAGCCGCGTCGAGGCGACGTACGTTCTACGCTATGACCGTGACACGGCGGCGGGCATCCAGAAGTTCGCGGGTTCGTTCGGGCCTTACGACCTGTCGTCGGGCAACGGCACGCCGCGGATCCGCGGCAACTGGCAGAACACGCTCGATTTCGGCAACTACACGATCACCGCGACGGCTTATTATGTCGGCCGGATCAAGGAAGTCGCGACCGATCAGGGCAACCTGTCGACGGATTGCACCGCGAATCTCTACAAGGTTCCGGCCTCGGCGCCGGGCTACGAAAAGTTCTGCTACGTCAACAGCTTCATCAATGTCGACCTGAACCAGACCATCCGGGTCAACGACAAGTTCACGTTCTGGGTCAACGTCCTGAACCTGCTCGACGCACGCGCACCGGTCGCTCCGGCGGCCTATGCGAGCGCACCGAACTTCCTGACGACTTGGCACTATGCCGGCCTGATCGGCCGCCAGTTCCGGGCCGGCGCTTCGTTCAAGTTCTAGGAGCTGAGCGCTTCCTCGCGCGTCAAGACGGCGGTCTCCTTCGGGAGGCCGCCGTTTTGGTATGCGCTCAGCCCAGCCGGCGCTGGAGCGCGCGCTTCAGACGGGCATGCGCCGAGGCCTTGATCTGGCAGATGCGCGCGGCACCGACGCCGAGCACCTGGCCGATCTCCTCGAGGTTCAATTCCTCGACATAATAAAGCTGGATCACCTGCGCCTCGCGTGTCGGCAGCTCGCCGATCGCCGCGATCAGCGCCTCGCGCTGGTCGCCCTCGGCAAGCTGGTCGAACGCGTTGGGCTCTTCGGACATGAACCAGGGCGATTCGTCCGAATAGAGATCGTCGATCGAATCGAAGCGCACCGCCTCCGCGCTGGCATATTCGGCGCGGAGTTTCTCAGGGCTCACACCGAGCTTCTCCGCGACCTGCGCGTCGCTCGGCGCATGGCCGAGTTCGGTGGCGAGCGCGGATATCGTTTCCTGATAGGCTTTCCGCCGCCGCATCGCGCCACGGGTGAGCGTCGCCTGGCGGCGCAACTCGTCGATCATCGCGCCGCGCAGCCGCGTCATCAGATATTGCTCGAACGTCACCTGCCCGCGATCCTCGAAACCGCTGACCGCCTCGATCAAGGCGACCATGCCGATCTGGATCAGATCCTCGACTTCGACGATCGAGCTCATCGAGCCGTGCACGTGCCACGCGATCTTGCGGACGAGCGGCAGGTGCTTGCGCACCATCGCCTCGGCGTCGCGTTGCGGCGAGGGCGCGCGTTCATAGGTCAGCGGCGTGGGTGCGAGAGAAGCCATGTCTTTCAGGTTCCCCGGTGTGAATGCGTTCATGCGGGCAGCGCCTCCGGCGCGCCGATCACCGCGACGACTTCGACGGCCTTGTCCTCGGGCACTTCGAAGAAGCTCATCACCGGCGTGTCGGGAAGAATGGTCTTGACCAGCTTGCGGATCGCGACGCGGATCGCCGGCTGGACGACGAGTGCGAAAGGCTTGGCCTCGGCGATCAGCGGACCGGCGGCGCGCTGGAGCGCCTCGGCGATGCGGCGGCCGAGATCGGGCTCGATCGTGTGGCGGCGCGAAGGATCGGAACGGACCGCTTGCCCCAGCAGCGCCTCGAGCTGGCCTTCGAGCGTCATCACGCGCAACGGCTCGCGCACCCCGCATAGCCGCTGGATGATCAGCGGGCCGAGATCGGGACGGATCAGCTCGAGAATCTCCTCGGCATCCAAGGTCCTCTGCGCGGCGACTGCGATCGCCGCGGCGATCCGGCGGAATTCCTTGAGCGGCACATTTTCCTGGAGCAGCCCGCGCAGCACCGTAGTGAGCGTGGTGAGCGGCACCGGCTGCGGACAGAGCGAGGCGACCAGTGACGCGGCGCGTTCCTTGAGCCCATCGAGCAATGCCTGGACTTCGTCGGGTCCGAGCAGATCGGCGGCATTCTGGATCAGCACGTGGTTGAGATGCGTTGCGATCACCGTGCCGGGATCGACGACGAGATAGCCCGCGCCGGTCGCCGCATCGGCATCGCCGCCGGCGATCCACACCGCGTCGAGCCCGAAGGTCGGGTCTCGGACCGGCTTGCCCGGCAGCTTGCCGACCGCCTGCCCGGTGTCGAGTGCGAGCATTTCGTCTGGCGAGACATGGTCCTCGCCGATGACGACGCCGCCGAGGATGATGCGATAGGTGAACGGCGCGAGGTTGATGTCGTCGCGCACGCGGACCTGCGGCACGACGAAGCCGAGCTCCTTCGATAGCTGGCGGCGCACGCCCGTGATCCGGCCCATCAGCGGGCCGCCGCGGCGCTCGTCGACCAGCGGCACGAGTCCGTAGCCGATGTCGAGCATCACCTGCATATTGTCGGTAACTTCGTCCCAACCGATCTTCGAAAGATCGACAGGCTCGGCCGCCGGCGGGGGCGGCGGCAACCGTTGGGCAATCTTCCGAAGCCTCCACGCCGCAAGCCCGGCCGCAGCGGCGGCGGGCAGGATCACGAAATGCGGCATGCCCGGCATCACCCCGAGCAGCCCGAGGATCACCGCGACCGGAGTCCAGGTCTTGTGGCTGCCGAATTGGCTGCCGATCTGGCCGGCGAGGTCGTGCTTCGAATTGACGCGCGTGACGATCGCGGCGGCGGCGATCGACAGCATCAAGGCGGGCAGCTGCGCGACCAGCGCATCGCCGATCGCGAGCATGATATAGCTCTGCGCCGCGTCCCCCACCGCCATTTGGTGACTGACGACGCCGAGGATCAGGCCGCCGACGATGTTGATCGCGAGGATCAGCAATCCGGCGATCGCGTCGCCCTTCACGAACTTGGACGAACCGTCCATCGCGCCGTAGAAATCGGCTTCGGTCGAGACCTCGACGCGGCGCGCGCGCGCTTCGTCGGGCGTGATCAGCCCGGCGTTGAGATCGGCGTCGATCGCCATCTGCTTGCCGGGCAAGGCATCGAGCGTGAAGCGTGCGCTGACTTCGGAGACGCGGCCTGCGCCCTTGGTGACGACGATCATGTTGATGATCATCAGCACCGCGAACACGACGATGCCGACGACATAGTCGCCGCCGATCAGGAAGGTGCCGAATGCCTCGATGACATGCCCTGCAGCCGCGCCGCCCTCATGCCCGTTGACCAGAACCACGCGGGTCGAGGCGACGTTCAAGCCGAGGCGGAACAAGGTCGCGAACAGCAGAACGGTGGGGAAAGCGGAGAAATCGAGCGGCTTCTGCGCATTGAGCGCGACCATCAGCACCGCGAGGCTGATCATGATGTTCATGATGAAGAAGGCGTCGAGCAGGACGGCCGGGATCGGCACGACCAGCAAGGCGACGAGCAGCAGGATCGCGCCCGGCAGCGAGAAGCTCCGGAGCGCCGGCATCACGCCGGCGGGCAGGGCAAGTCCGTTCACGAGGATCAGGCCCCCAGTTTTGCGAGCATGAGATAAGCGAGCTTCGCCGTCTCCGGCGTCGGCCGGAACGGATTGACGGTCACCTGCGCGAACGGATCAGAAGCGAGCGGGTTGCCGCCGGAACGCGAGGTCTTGAGCTGCGCGAGGGTCGTCTCGATCCAGTGCCGGTCGCTGTCGACCGCGCCATTGCCGAGCACCACCTCGCCATCGCCCATGCCCAGAGCGTCGATGCCCTTCGAAAAGTCCTCGAACGCATCCGACGCGAGCCCGGTCGCGCCGACCGCGGCAGCGCCCCGGTCGAGCTTGCCGGCGAAGCGGGCATAGATTTCGCTCAGTGTGCGGGGCTGGCCATTCGAGGCGTAGAAGATGTTGCGATTGGCGCGCGCGGCGGAGGGAAACATCGCCGCGCCGGTACGATCGGGACTGCTCTCCATCGCCCCGAGAAACTTCGCGGCGCCGCCCTGGCCGAGGAAATGCGCCATGTAGAGATCGGTGCCGGTCGCCGGCCGGCCGAGCCGGTCCTCGAGCGCGGCCTTGTTGTCCGATGCGTGTTCGGCCGCCATCAGCGCCGCGGTGCCGGGATCGCTGCGCATTTCGAGAATCGCGCGGCGGACCGCAGGATCGCTCACCACGTAACGGCCGCTCGACGTCTGGCGGATCGAATCCGCGGCCCAGCCGAGGCCATGCTCCGCACCGTGATTCTTCATCACGCCGAGCCAGCTCTGCTCGATGAATTGATAGAGACCGGTGGCGCTGGAGGTGGCGGCGCGCGCATTGGCGCGCATGCCGCTTTCCACCTGCGCCTGACCCAGCAGATAGTTGAAGTCGATTCCGGTCTTGCGGCTGGCGGCGGCGATCGCCGTCTGGATGCCTGCTTTGGTATTGACCGATACGATGCTCATCGATCCCTGATCCGACTGCCCTTGGTAGGGCAGGGATCAGCAAGGACCGTGCCAGCCCGTTCTCAGGCGATGGCGTACCCGCCCGGCCGATACGCTGGAGCCGTCTCGCCGGAAAGAAGTTGCAGGCGGCGGCGAACATTTGCCGCCATCAGATTGACGTAGATCCGGCAGGTCTCGTTGAGGCGGTGCGCCTCGGCGGCAAGTTCCTTCACCTCTCCCGAGGGTGCCTCGCCGTCGAACAAGGCGACGGTGTCGATGCCGGAGAGCTTGGCGCGCGTCGCGGCTTCGAGTGCCGAAACGTCGTTGGCCTTCAGCGCCGCGATTTCGGCGTGAAGCGATTCGATGACGGTGATGAGCGCGTCACGCCGCGTCATTGGGGCTCCATTCGAGCTTGAGCGCGAGCAGACGGTCCGCGATCGTCGTCGGATAGATCGGGAATTTGCCGTCCTCGATCGCCTTGCGGATTCTCGCTACCCGCTCAGCATCGATCGGGGGCCTGGCCGCCATCGCGCTCGACAGTTCGGCGGCGGTCGATTCGACCGTCTTCACCTCGTTCGCAGGCTTGGCCGCCGCCACCGGAGCGGCGGGAGCGACCGGCACAATGCGACGGTCAGCGACCGCGCCTGCCTTGTTGCCGATAGAGTCCACCATTGCCGCTTCCTCGGGAAACTGTTCCTGCAGCGATAGGAACGGCCGCTTTGGGGGCGGCTTTAGGAAAAAATCATTCGGTCCGTCCGGGCAGGCGCGCGCGGCCGGATTCGAGCGCCACTGCCTGGATCGGCGGCTTCTTCTCGTCGACCTTGACCATCAGCCGCGCGCCTGGCGCGGCATCGCCCATCGCGATGCCGTCGCGCGTGATCGAAAAGCCAGTCGAACCCGCCTCGACAGTGATCGGATCGCCGCGGCGGATCACGGGCGCGAGCCTGACCGGCGAAGCCGGCATCTCCGCGGTGACCAGCGGCGCGGCCTTGGGCTGGGGCACGGCATTGACCGGTACATAGAGCTTCCAGGCAGGCGCCATGCAGCGGACCACCACGGCGTCCTTCGTCTCGCTGCGCCATTCGAGCTGAGGCGCTGCACAGGCCTGCAGCTTGAGCCGGGTATCGACCGGCGCGCGCGCGCCGCCCTGCTCGCCTACGCCCATGCCGGTGAACTGGGCGACGATCGTGTCGAGTACGCGCGTCGACTGGAAATCCTGTGCGGCCGCCGGCGTGGCGACGGCAAGAGCGAGGGAGAGCAGCATCGAAGTCTCCTTGAACGAAAGGCGGCAAGGCCGGGTTGCCGGGCGGCAGATCATTGCCGGCCGCCGTCATAACCGAGGGAAAGCACCGCGCGGCGCTGGCCGCGGGCAGTGACGATGGCGATGCGTTCGGGCGCGACCGCATGTGCGCGAACCAGCATCGCCGCGACGGCGCGGGCGCGGTCGGCGGCGAGGATCGGGCCGCTGCCGGTGACCGGGTCGACGTCCTCGGTGCTGCCATCGACTTCGCCGATGATGCGCAGGCGCGTGCGCGGGTCCGATGCGGCCGTGCGCGCCCAGGCGAGCGCCGCGGCGCCGTTCGGAAGCCGCGCCGAGCCGGGCGCGAAGCCGGTGACGGCAGCGAGATCGACCGGCATCGCCGGCGTCTGCTCCTTGATGCCGAAGCCGGCGCGGAAGCCGGCGGCGAGCGTGTTCGGATCCACCTGATTGGCCTGAAGGAGCACGAAGAAGCCGACCAGCAGCAAGGCGAGATCGGCGAGCGTGGTCAGCCAGATCGGCCGCGCGGGGAGATCGTCTTCGAGCGTCATGCCGCGAGCTCGCGTGCATGGCGGGGCTCGACCGTGGCGAGGGCTGCGAGCGGGGCGACGAGCCGGGCGCGCTCCTGCGCCTCGTGCCGGGCCTGGCGCTTGAGCCGCGACGCCACCGGCGTGGCGATCAGGCAGGCGATGACTGCGCCGTATAGGGTGGTGAGCAAGGCGACTGCCATCGCCGCACCGATCGTGGCGGGATCGCGCATCGCCGTGAACATCTGCACCAGCCCGATCAGCGTACCGATCATCCCCATTGCCGGGGCGATATCGGCCGCACCGCTCCACATCTCGGCGGCGGCGCGGTGGCGTTCGAAGCGCGCGAGGCCGCGCTGTTCGAGCAGCTCGGTCACCTGATCGGCCGAGGCGCCGTCGACGATCGCGGCGACGGCGGCGGCGGTATCGGGATCGGCGATCACCGAGCGATCGAGCGCGATCACCCCGTGGCGGCGCACGATCCGGGCGAAGGCGGCGACTTGCGCGATCAGCGGCTCGGCATCGAAACGGTGGCGCACCAGCGTGCGGAGCGCGGCGACGCCATGGCCCAGATCGCCCAGCGGGGTACGCAGCACGACGGCGACCACCGTCCCGCCAAGCACGATGGCGAGCGCGAGCGGATCGAGAAAGGGGCCGAAGTTTGCGAACGTCATGCACAAGCAGGTGCAAGGCCCGGGCCAATTCCACCTCGGGCTCCGATGGTCGAGTTCTTACCGTCATCCCGGCAGGCGATTGCCGTCGGACCGGCAAGACTTTGCCGTTTTAGAGGGAGGACTCACATTCTTCCCTCGTCACCCCGGCCCTGAGTCGGGGTCCCGCTGCCCTTGGTAGAGCAGAAGAAGCGGGATCCCGGCACAAGGCCGGGATGACGGGGGGAATTGGGGTGATCGCGCTCCCCAGCGAAAACTGGCACGGCCATTGCAGCGACACGCCCGAACTTTTGTGCGGGAGACGTGCAATGCAGAGTGACAGCCTTTTCGGCGTACACGGCGCGGCGCTGACCGTGCGCTCGCAGCGCATGGGCGTGCTCGCGTCGAACATCGCCAACGCATCCACGCCCGGGTACAAGGCCAGGGACATCGACTTTCAGGCCGCACTCGCCTCGATCGAAGCGCCGGGCGGATCGAGCGATGCCGCGATGGACGCCGCGACGCTCTATCGTGTCCCGCTGCAGCCGAGCCAGGACGGCAACACCGTCGAGCTCGCCACCGAACAGACCGCCTTCGCCGAGAATGCCGTCGCCTATCAGACGACCCTGTCGTTCCTGAACGGCCGCATCTCGACGATCACGCGCGCGCTCAGGGGAGAATGAGCATGGGCAGCCCGCTCTCGATCTTCCAGGTCTCGGGCCGCGCGATGAGCGCGCAGCTCGTGCGGATGAACACCACCGCCTCGAACCTCGCCAATGCCGGCACCGTCGCGTCGAGCGCCGAGTCGGCATATCGCACGATCAAGCCGGTGTTCCGCACCGCCTTCGACGAAGCGAGCGGCATGTCCACCGTCGATGTCGAGCAGGTCGTCACTGCCGGATCCGAGCCGACCAAGCGCTATGACCCCGGAAACCCGCTGGCCGACAAGGACGGCAATGTCTGGGAGAGCGCCGTCGACGAAACGCGAGAGCTCGTCGACATGCTCGAATCGTCGCGCACCTACCAGAACAATGTCGAGGTCATGCAGACTGCCAAGCAGCTGATCGTCGACACCCTCAAGCTGGGCCGCTGATCATGGATTTCGATAGCACGCTGCAGACCCTGGGCATCAAGCGCTACGGCGGGTCGTCCCAGTCGGGCACCAAGGATAATTCGAACCTCGGCAAGACCGAGATGGACCAATCCGACTTCCTGACGCTGATGACCGCGCAGCTCAAGAACCAGGACCCGTTCGAGCCCGTCGACAACACCCAGATGGTCGCGCAGATGGCGCAATTCTCGTCGCTCTCGGGCATCACCGAGATGAACACGACGCTGAAGGCGATCTCCGAGAAGCTGGCGGGCACGTCGCTGGGCGATGCGCTCGGCTATGTCGGCAAGACCGTGCTGACCGAAGGCTCGAGCGCCTATCCGCGAACGAGCGGCGGCATCGCCGGTGCGGTGGCGCTGGCAGACAATGCCACCGACGTGAGCGTCACGATCAGCGATCCCAACGGCAAGATCCTCAAGACCATGACGCTCGGCGCACAGGACAAGGGCGCAGTCGCGTTCGACTGGGACGGCGTCACCGAAAGCGGCGATCCCGCCGGCGACGGCCCGTTCACGGTGAAGGTCAGCGCACGCAACGCCGACGGCACAGTCGGCGCCGCGCCGCTCGTCTGGGCGCCGGTCTCGACCGTCTCGATGGGCGCCGACGGCCAGCCCCGCCTCACGCTTCCCGGCATCGGCCAGATCGGTCTCTCCGACGTCTGGCAAGTCGGCTGATCCCAGGTTCCAAGGAGTAGTCCCCAATGTCCTTCTTCACTTCGCTCAGCGGGCTCCAGGCTGCCCAGACCGACATGTCGACGATCTCGCACAACCTCGCGAACGTCTCGACCAACGGCTTCAAGCGCTCGACGACGCAGTTCGCCGACGTGATCGCTTCCACCGCCAGCACCAACCCGACCAACGTGATCGGTTCGGGCACGGTGGTTAAGTCGGTCCGCCAGCAGTTCAGCCAGGGCGGCTTCACCCAGTCGACTTCGGCGCTCGACGTCGCGGTCTCGGGCGAGGGCTTCTTCGTGGTGAAGAGCCCCGATGCGAGCGGCAACGGCGTCGCCTACACCCGCAACGGCAGCTTCCTCGTCGATTCGAACCGCAATGTCGTGGACGCGCAGGGCAACCGGCTGCAGGTCTATCCGGTCGACGGTTCGGGCGCGGTAGTCGCGACCGGCTTGGGCTCGACCATCGCGCTCCAGCTGCCGCAGACCAGCGGCATCCCGGTGGCGACCGCGAACGTGAACCTGTCGCTCAACCTCAATGCCAATTCGACCGTGCCGAGCGCGGCGTTCGATCGCTTCGATCCGTCGACCTATAATCATTCGAACCAGACGACGATCTTCGACGCCGGCGGCAACGCAATGACGCTGACGACCTATTTCGTCCGCGACAGCGCACCGAGCAGCGGCGATCCGACCAGCAGCTGGAGCGCCTATTCGTTCGTCGGCGACAAGCAGCTCAGCGCGGATTCCGATCCCGATGCGGGCACGCCGATCTCGATGACCTTCGACGCGACCGGCGCCATGACGTCGCCGACCGGCACGACCACCTTCGCAGGCTTCCTCGCTCCCGGCTCGACCGTGGACCAGGTGCTCACCATGGATTTCGGCAATGCGACGACGCAGGTCTACAAGCCGTTCAACGTCGATGTCGCCACGCAGGACGGCGCGCCCGTCGGCCAGCTGGAAGGCGTGGCGATCGGCGAGGACGGCCTGGTCCGCGCCAGCTTCTCGAACGGCGACACCCAGTCGCTCGGCAAAGTCGTGCTCGCCGGCTTCTCGAACCCCACCGGCCTGCGCCAGCTCGGCAGCAGCACCTGGTCGGCGTCGGGCCTGTCGGGCGATCCGCGCCTCGGTGAGCCGGGCACACAGGGTTTCGGCGGGCTTATGACCGGCGCGATCGAGCGATCGAACGTCGACATCACCGAGGAATTGGTGGGGCTCATCGCCGCGCAGCGCGCCTTCCAGGCGAACGCCAAGGCGCTCGATACCGCGAGCCAGATCTCGCAGACCATCTTCAACATCCGCAGCTGAGCCGAAAGGTTAGAAAAGGTTAGGCAATGGACCGGCTCGTCTACACCGCGCTCACGGGGCTCCGCAGCCAGATGGCGGCGCAGTCGACGATCGCGAACAACATCGCGAACGCGTCGACCACCGGCTATCGCGCCGATCGCGTCAGCTTCGACCGGCTGGTGCTGACGGGCGGGCTCGAGACGCGCCAGCTGGCGGCGGAGGAAGTCGACGATTTCGATCGCCGCGCCGGCACGATCGTCCAGACCGCGCGCCCTCTCGACGTGGCGGTGACTTCCGATTCGTGGATCGCAGTCCAGGCGACCGATGGCAGCGAAGCCTATACGAGGCGCGGCGACCTTTCGGTCGCGGCCTCGGGCGTGCTGGAAACCGGCGACGGTTTCCCGGTGATGGGGTCGGGGGGCCCCATCACCGTGCCGCCCTATCAGTCGATCGCCATCGCCGATGACGGCACCGTCTCCATCGTGCCCGCCGGCGGCGATCCGACCCAGCCGCAGGTGATCGACAAGATCAAGCTCGCGAGCCCAGCGGGCACGCAGACCGCCAAGGGCCTCGACAACCTCCTCCACGTGAAAGGCGGCGGCGTGCTGCCCGAGGACATGGACGGCAAGCTCGCATCCGGCGCGCTCGAGCAATCGAACGTCAACCTCACCCAGGCGCTGGTCGACATGATCGAGAACCAGCGCAGCTACGAAGTGCAGGCCAGCCTGCTCAAGGAAGCCAAGAACATGGACGAGAGCGCCGCATCCCTGATGCGGATGCCCGCGTAACGAAAGGATTTAGACGATGGGTTCCTCGGCAATGCACATCGCGCGCACCGGGCTCGACGCTCAGGACATGCGCATGCGGGTGATCTCGAACAACCTCGCCAACGTCAACACGACCGCGTTCAAGCGCGATCGCGCCTCGTTCCAGACCTTGTCCTACCAGGTCGTGACGGCGCCGGGCGCGGCCAGCACCGCGGAGACCAAATACGCCACCGGGCTCAATCTCGGCACCGGCGTCCGCATCCAGGGCACGGCGCGGGTGGAGACGCAGGGGTCGTTCCAGAACACCGGCGGATCGCTCGATCTCGCGCTGGAAGGCGAAGGCTATTTCCAGGTGCAGATGCCGGGCGGCCAGCTCGGCTATACCCGCGCGGGCAATTTCTCGCGCTCGGCCGAAGGGCTGATGGTGACGAGCGACGGCTATCAGGTGCAGCCGGGGATCACGATCCCCGAAGGCACCACCGGGATCACCATCGGCGCCGACGGTACCGTCTCGGCAACCGTCGCCGGGCAGACCGAGGCCAGCCAGATCGGCCAGATCCAGGTCGCGACCTTCCCCAATCCGGGAGGGCTGCAGGCGACCGGCGACAATTTCCTGATCGAGACCACCGCGAGCGGCGCGGCGAGCCTAGGCGCCGCCGGCGACACCGGCCGCGCCAAGATCCGCCAGGGCGCGCTCGAGGCCTCGAACGTCAATGTCGTCGAGGAACTGGTCGACATGATCGAGACGCAGCGTGCGTACGAGGTCAATTCGAAGATGATCTCGGCGACCGACGAGATGCTCAAATATGTCAATCAGAACATCTGAGGCCGCCGCCATGAAGTTCCTCACCGGCCTCGCCACCGGCGCGCTCGTCGTTGCCGCTTTGGCGTTCAGCACCGCACCGGCCAAGGCGCAGTTCCTCGGTATCGGCAAGAAGAAGGCGAAGGAGGATTTCTCCGCGACGCTTGCCCGGCCCGAACCCGTCGTGGCGCCCGCGAACGGCGGCATCTTCCAGCCGGATGACGGCTATGCCGCGCTCTACGAAGGCCAGCGCGCGCGCCGCAAGGGCGATCCGCTGACGATCGTCCTGGTCGAGCGCACCAGCGCCTCCAAGTCGGCGAGCTCGAAGCTCGACAGTGGCGGCGGCTTCTCGCTGACTCCGCCGACCACCGGGCCGCTCAACCTGTTCGACAAAAGCGATGCCTCGATGAGCGGCAACCGCAACTTCAACGGCACCGGCACCGCCGACCAGGCCAACGCGCTGTCGGGCGAGATCAGCGTCACCGTTGCCGAGGTTTATCCCAACGGCACGATGCTGGTGCAGGGCCAGAAGCGCGTGACGCTCAATCGCGGCGACGAGTTCGTCCAGATCAAGGGGCTGGTCCGCACCGCCGATATCGACGCGTATAACCGCGTCGCCAGCACGCGCGTCGCCGATGCCCGCATCGCTTATACCGGCAAGGGCGACGTCGCCCGCGCCAGCCGCCAGGGCTGGCTGAGCCGGTTCTTCCAGATCCTCAGCCCCTTCTGAGCGGAGCCGCAGATATGATCCGTTTCGACCTTCGGCCAGCTCCGCTCCCCTCCCTGCTTGCAGGGAGGGGCTGGGGGTGGGCGCGCGCGTCTGCGCGCCTAAGAGACTCTGTCGCCCAGCGTCGAAGCGCCGACCGGGGCATCGAGCCCCGTCCGGCGCAACCCACCCCTAACCCCTCCCTTCCAGGGAGGGGAACCCTGGTGCTCGCCCTTCTCGCGCTTTTCACTGTCATCACCCCCGCGCATGCGCAGCGCGTGAAGGATCTGGGTGGCTTCCAAGGAATCCGCACCAACCAGCTGACCGGCTATGGCGTCGTCGTGGGCCTTCCCGGCACCGGCGACGACAATCTGGAATATACCGTCCAGTCGATGCGTGGCGTCGCTTCGCGCTTCGGCTTCCAGCTACCGCCCGGCGTCAGCCCCAGCCTCAAGAACGCAGCGGTGGTGATGATCACCGCGGAGCTCCCGCCCTTCGCCAAGCCGGGCCAGAAGCTCGACATCACCGTCTCGTCGATGGGCAAGGCCAAGTCCTTGCGCGGCGGCACGCTGATCCTGACCCCGCTGCAGGGCGCCGACGGCCAGATCTACGCAATGGCGCAGGGCAATCTCGCGGTCGGCGGGCTCGGCGCGGACGGCGCGGACGGCTCGAAGATCGTCGTCAACACGCCCTCCAGCGGCCGCATCCCCGAGGGTGCGACCGTCGAGCGCATCGTCGATACCGGGTTCGACCGGGCGCCGATGCTCACCTTCAACCTCGCCCGCGCCGACTTCACCACGGCGCAGCGCGTGCAGGACGCGATCAACAGCCGCTTCGGCAGCGCCCGCGCCCGCGCGATCGACGGCGTGTCGATCGCAGTGCAGGCACCCGCCGGCGCAGACGTGCGCGCCGAACTGATGTCGGAAATCGAGAATCTCACGGTCGAGGCCGCCGAGGCGCCGGCCAAGGTGATCGTCAATGCGCGCACCGGAACCGTGGTCATAAACTCGGCCGTCCGGGTCAGTCCGGCCGCGGTGACGCATGGTAAACTCACCGTTCGTATCGATGAGGCCCAAAATGTCAGCCAGCCTCTGCCGTTCAGTAAGGGCGAGACCGTCACGGAGCAGCACAGCAGCGTGAACGTCGAGGAGGAAAAGAAGCCGATGTTCCTGATGCAGCCCGGCCCCAAGCTCGCCGACGTGGTCAAGGCAGTGAACGCCATCGGCGCTTCGCCCGCCGATCTCGTCGCGATCCTCGAGGCACTCAAGGAAGCCGGCGCGCTCAAGGCCGAGCTGATCATCCTGTGACCCAAGTCAATGCGCCCGCAACGAGCAATGGCGGCGGCGTGTCGATGGATACGTCGCGGCTGGCCTCAAGCGAGAATCTCGAAGCCGCGGGCAAGCGCTTCGAGGCGATCTTCGTCGGCATGATGCTCAAGTCGATGCGCACCGCGAGCCTTGGCGAAGGGCTGTTCGACAGCAAGGCGGGGCAGCAGTTCCGCGACATGCAGGACCAGCAGCTCGCGCAGAGCATGGCCGCGCACGCGCCGATCGGGATCGGCAAGGCGATGACCGACTTCCTCGCCAAGTCGCAGTCGCTCGAAGCTGCGGCACCGGCCGCTGAAGGGAGCACGCCATGAGCGACATGCTGTCGATCGGCGCGTCGAGCCTCAGGGCCTATCAGGCCGCGCTGACCACCACGTCCGAGAACATCGCCAATGCGGGCAATGCGGGCTATTCGCGCCGCACCGCGCCGGTGCGCGAAGTCGTGGCACCCGGCGGGCTCACCACCGGCTCGGCGCAAGGCATGGGCGTGGTCGTCACCGGGATTTCGCGCGCGACCGACATCTACAAGACCGCCGAGGTCCGCACCGCAACCGCAGATCTCGCCAAGACCGAGACCGGCGCGACCTGGCTCCAACGGATCGAGGGCTCGCTGAGCGGCCAGCAACTGGGCGACCGGCTCACCGCCTTCTTCAACGCGGCCAAGGGCGTCGCCGCCGATCCCGCTTCGCTCGCGCCGCGCGCGACGATGGTGGAGGCGGCATCGAGCGTGGCCTACGCCTTCTCCGCCACCGGCGCCGCGCTCGACAGCGCGGCCGAGGATCTCGATGCCAGCGCCAGCGCCGCCGCGACCCAGCTGAACGGGCTCGCCCAGGCGCTGGCCAAGGTCAATGCGGGGCTCGGGCGCTCGACGCTCGGCACCAGCGGCCAGGCGGCCCTGCTCGACCAGCGCGACAAATTGCTCGAGGAGATGAGCGCGATCACCGACGTGTCGGTGACCACCGATCCGTTCGGCAAGGCCTCGGTCCGCGTCGGCGGGCCCGCCGGGCCGGTGCTCGTCGAGGGCGAGAATGCGGGCGCGGTGACTTATGCGCGCAGCGATGCGGGGCTGGTCGCCTATGCCGCGCATTTCCAGGGCCAGAGCAGCGCGGTGTTCCCGAACGGCGGCGCGCTGGCGGGCTTTGCCGAGGGCGCGCAGCGGATCGCCGACGCGCATGCCGAGATCAACCGGCTGGCGACCGCCTTCGCCAATGGCGTCAACACGGTGCAGGCCGCGGGCGACGATCTGACCGGCACTGCCGGCGCTCCGATGTTCACGATCGGCGATCCGGCATCCACGCTCACGCTCGTGCTCGACGATCCGCGCGGCATCGCCGCCGCGGCGACCGGCGCAGGCGTGCGCGACAACGGCAACCTCGCCGGGTTCGAGACGCTGCGCAGCTCAGGCAGGTTCGAGGACGGGGTGTCCACGCTCACTTCCGCCAACGCCGCTGCGCTTTCGGCACGCACCACCGTCGCGCAGGCCCAGTCGGCGATGCGCGATTCCGCCATTGCCGAGCGGACCGCCGCGATCGGCGTCAACGTGGACGAGGAAGCGGTCGACCTGATCCGCTTCCAGCAGGCGTATCAGGCATCGACCCGCGTGATTCAGGTCGCGCGCGAGACGCTGCAATCCATCCTCGACATCCGGTGATCCAGACCATGCGCATCGCAACTTCGCAGCTCTACAACCGCCCCGCGTCGCTGATGACCCAGCTGAGCGCCGAGGCGGACCGGATCCAGACCCAGATCGCCACCGGCAAGCGGATCCAGACCGCGTCGGACGACCCCGCCGCCTATCTGCGCCTGCAAACCATGAGGCAGCAGACCGCCGACGACGGCGCCTGGTCCGCGAATATCGGCATGGCGCAAGGGCTGCTCGCGCAGACCGACACTACGCTCGACAGCGTCGAATCGCAGCTCCAGCGCGCGCTCGAGCTCGCCACCCAGGCCGCCAACGGCACGCTCTCGGACGCCAATCGCGACGCCATCGCCGAGGAGCTGAACGCGATCCGCGACGCGCTGTTCGGGCTTTCGAACACCCGGGACGTGCGCGGCCAGCCTTTGTTCGGCGGCGCGACGGGCGACGTCGCTTATGTCCAGGCCGCCGACGGCACGATCAGCTTCGCGGGAACCGGCGAACCTTCGGCGATCCCGATCGGCGAAGGCACGAGCATCCAGGGAACGGTGACCGGCGTGCGCGCCTTTGCGAGCGGGAGCAGCGACATGTTCGCCGTGCTCGCCGGTTTCACTGCGGCACTGGAAGCCGGAGGCGACGTCAAGGCGGCAGCCGATGCGGCGATGACGGGGCTCAACGGCGCGCTGGAGAGCGTCAACCTCGCCCGTGCATCGGCCGGTGCGCGCGCTGCGCGGCTCGATCTCGATGCCGAGCGGCTCGTCGACGCGGGCGAGGCGCGCGAATCCGCGCGGACGGCATTGGAGGACACCGACATCACCACCGCGGTGACCCAGCTCCAGAAGACGCTGACGATCCTGCAGGCGACGCAAGCGAGCTTCACCAAGCTCACCAGTCTGTCGCTGTTCGATTATCTGCGCTGATCCCGGCGGGCACGCTTTTTCCGCTGAAAGTTACGGCGAAGCGGTCGTTTACCACAACAGGTGCCGGCGCTCGGACACGGGGGGAAGTTTAGTCGCATGTTTGTGTTGATCGGCTTTGTCGTCCTCATCGCGATGGTCTTCGGCGGGTTCGTCATCACCGGCGGCGCGCTCGGCCCCGTGATGCACGCGCTCCCGCACGAGATGCTGATCATCGGCGGCGCGGCCGCGGGCGCGCTAATCATCGGCAATTCGATGAAGGAGCTGAAGGCGCTGGGCAGCGGCTTCATGAAGGTCGTCAAGGGCCCGAAATACAAGAAGCAGGATTATCTCGACACGATCTTCCTCGTCTCCAAATTGATGAAGATGCTGCGCACCGAGGGCCCGATCGCACTCGAGCCGCATGTCGAGGATCCCAAATCCAGCGCGATCTTCGCCGAATATCCCCGGCTGCTCGCCGATCACACGTTGATCAACCTGATCACCGATACGCTGCGTCTCGTCGTCGTCTCCTCGGGCACGCTCGACGTGCACGCGGTCGAGGACGTGATGGATAACGCGATCAAGACCCACCATCACCATGTCCAGGGCCCGCAGACCACGCTGCAGAGCCTCGCCGATGCGCTACCGGCACTCGGCATCGTCGCCGCCGTGCTCGGCGTGGTGAAGACGATGGGCTCGATCGACAAGCCGCCGACGATCCTCGGCGGGATGATCGGCTCGGCGCTGGTCGGTACCTTTCTCGGCGTGCTGCTGGCTTACGGCATCGTCGGCCCGCTCGCGACCCGGCTCCAGCAGGTGATCGACGCCGACGCGGCGATCTATCACACGGTCAAGCAGATCATCATCGCCTCGCTCCACGGCCACCCGCAGCCTCTGGTGATCGAAGCCGCACGCTCGGGCATCGCGCACCAGAACCAGCCAGGCTTCGGCGAGGTGTTCGACGGCCTAAGGGGCCGGTAAATGGCGGCGCGCGCTCCGCACGGGAGCAACCAGCCGCCGAAGATCATCGTCAAGAAGATCTTCGTCGAAGGCCATGGCGGCCATCACGGCGGCGCGTGGAAGGTCGCCTATGCCGATTTCGTGACCGCGATGATGGCGTTCTTCCTGCTGCTCTGGCTGCTCGGCGCGACCACCGAGAAGCAGCGCAAGGCGCTTGCCGATTATTTCGCGCCGACGCTGATCGACTTCAAGCAGAACAGCGCCGGATCGAACGGGCTGCTGGGCGGCGACGCGATCAATTCGCGCGACAATTATCCCAGCAAAGCCTCGCAGACCGGCACCCGGTCGATGACGATCCCCGCCGGCGCGATCGGCGGCAACGATGTCGGCACCGGCGAGAAGGGCACGCTCAAGGACCAGCGCGCGCTCACCCAGCAGGACCAGAAGAACTTCAGCGAGACCGCGAAGAAGATCCAGGCCAAGATGCGCTCGCGCCCCGGCCTGGCAAAGCTCGCCAACCATATCCGCTTCGTCGCGACGCGCGACGGCATGCGCATCGATCTGCTCGACGACGCCAATTATTCGATGTTCGATCTGGGCACGACGGCCTTGGTGCCCGATGCCAGCGCGCTGATCGGCACGATCGCCGAGACGATCGCGGACATGGAGAACCCGATCATGATCCGCGGCCATACCGACAGCCTCGGCTATGGCGACCCCCGCAACATGAACAACTGGATGCTCTCCAGCGGCCGCGCCGAAGCGACGCGCCGCCGGCTCGCCTCGGGCGGCGTGCCGGAGATGCGCTACGAGCGGATCGAAGGCGTCGCCGACCGCGAGCCGCTGATCGTCGAGAACCCCACCGACCCGCGCAACCGCCGCGTCTCGATCACGCTGCTGTTCCGCCGGATCATGGACCAGGACAAGAACGAGCGCTTCGGCCGGGGCCCGCGACCGCAGGCGATCGCCGCACGCTGACGCGACGGGTTAGAAGAACTGCTTGCGAAAGGTCAGCCGGACGACACGGCCCAGCGGATCGACGAGGTTCGGCACATAGGCCGACGGTACCACGCCATTCTCATCGGTCACGCGCTGTCTGGCATTGAACAGATTGTCGACGCGCAGCTGGATACGCGATCCGCGGAGCCAGGGACTCTTGAGCAGGAAATCGATGTCCTGACCTGGGTTGAACTCAGTCAGCAGGCCGATCTTGGCCAAGCTGCCGAAGTTGAGCTGGGTCTGGCTGCCGAGCGCGCCGGTCATGCGCTGCGATCCGCTTTGCCAATTGGCGGTGGCCTGAAGCAGCCACGCGTCGCGCTTCACTGCGACCAGCGCGTCGATCCGGTGCGCGGCGACACTCTGTCCCGACGAACCGTCGAGCCGATCGATGACCGGCAGGCCGGGGCGGATCAGCGCCTCATCCCTTAGCACCCAGGCATGATCGAGCGTGAAACGGATGAGATTGCCGCCGCCGCCGAAGCCGCCGCGCGCCCCGCCGCCGAAGCCGCGCCCGCCACCGCCCTGTCCGCCGCGGAACCCGCCGCCCCCGCCCGGGCCCTGGCCTTCTCCGCGATCCCGCCCCTGATCCGGCTGGCCCTGCGTCTGAGGTTGGCCCGACCCCTGACCTTGGCCTTGGCCTTGGCCTTGCCCCTGCCCTTGGCGACGCTGGTTGCCACCGAACAGGCTCTGCTGCTGGCCGAGGCGGCGGAATTGTTCGAGCTGCGCAGTAAATTCGGGTGGAAGCGGCTGGCCGGTGCGGCGCGATTCGGCCATCGCCGCCTGGAATGCGGTGCGGCGTTCGCGCATGCGCGTCGCCTGTGGCGAGGAGATCGGGATCGAAAAGTCGATGCCCCAGCGCAATTGGGAAGTGTCGCGGCTCGCATAGTTGACCGGCCGATAATCGATGCTGGTCAGCCGCCCGTCCCGGTCGCGGACGAACCGGTCGGGAAACGCCGCCTCGATCTCGGCCGTGGCGCCCGGGAAGCTCTCCGTCGAGTTTCGATAATGCTGGTTGCTGTAGCTGGCCCTGATGTTGAGGTTGGTCTCGGTGAACGGCCTGATGGAAACGCGCGCATTGAATGCATGGCGGCTGTCCGCCACCAGCAGCGGGTTCCCCCCAGTGATCGCGATGATGTCGACGCTCTCGTTGCGGACGAAATCGAATACGCGGCGGTTCGGCGTCACCAGCACCGGATCGCCGAGTCTGCCCGGATCTGGCGCGTTGCTGTCGTCACTGATGCTGATGTTTGCGCGGATCTGCGGAATCGGCGACCAGTTCAGCCCATAAGTGGTGCTGGTGAGCCGGCCGAAATCCGAAAGCTGCTCGACCTCGAGATTGCCGGTGATCGACAGGTCGCCGATCGCATCGAGCACGGCCAGGCGGCGGCTGGTGAGCGGAACGGTGATGTTGCCGCGTATGCTGCCCGTGTCGCGCGCGACATCTCCCGGCTGGAATCGGTTCGCGATCCAGGATTCGCTGTGCTGGTCCTGACTCCGCCCGGCTACGCGCACGGTCGCGCGCACGTCGCCGGCGGGCATCTTGAACAACGACCCGAAGGTCGCAAAATCGATATTGAGGTTGCTCGAGTTCGATTTGGCAAGCTGGTCGGAACGCAGGCTGACCAGCGACGGAGCGATCGGCCCGAACGGATTGAAGCCCGGATCGCGCGCGTCCAGCAGCGCCTGCGCCTGCACGGCGTCCACGCCGGTGGCGGTGACCGAACTGGTCTCGCCGTAATTGTAACTTGCCTGGAGCGACCAGCTCCAGCTCGCGAGCCACGGCGAAGTGGTGCCGTTGAGGGTAAGATTGCCATTGATCGCCCGGTTGTCGCTCGAGCGCGTCAGCGGCGCGAGATTGTCGTAATAGCGGAAGAGCCGCACGTCGTTCGAGAAGGGCGAGAAAGGATTGCCCGCGGGCAGCAGCAGCGTCGCGCCGGGCAGGCCGAGCAGCGAATCGGTGTGATTGGCCGTGAACTGGACCGTGGCGGTGGCGTTGACCTTGTCCGAGATCGCGGGCGTGTAGGTGGCGCTGATCGCAAGGTTCTTTTGCGGTGTCGCGCTAAAGCCCGGTCCTTGGCCGGGGCCGCCGCCGCCGCCCGTCAGCGTACGATAGGGCGAGAGATCGGCGGCATTGGCCCGGTTCGCATTGGCCGCGAAACCGGCGAGCGTCGGCGCCGCACCGACCGCGCTGTCCGGCGCGCCGGCTACCGTGACCATGGTTCCCGCAAGCGCGCTGAGTGCAGGGTCGATCTCGGTGCTGATAAGGCCCGTGACAGGGTCGACACGGGGGACGCCGGCGATATTGCCGACCGTGTCGAACAAGGTCACCGGCGCGCGCGTCACGCCGCGTTCGCTCTCGAGGATGCCTGAATTCTGGCTGTACTTGATGTCGAGCTCGAGCCGTTCGCTGCGCCGGATCTTGTTGAGATTGACGTTGCCGCTCTGCCACGAATTGCCGCCGGCGGTGGGCATCGCACCTTCGAGCACCGAAGTGAGCCCCATGAAGCGGCGGCGCAGGACGAAATTGACCACCTTCTGGTTGGCGCCGTAGCCGAACTGGAGCGCGGCCTCCTCAGGCAGGATGTCGATGCGCTCGATCGCTTCGGTGGGCAGGTTGCGGATCTCGGCGATGTTCGAACGCCGGCCGCTGAGCAGGATCACCGGCTGCTCGTCGCCGCGGCCCGAACCGCTGCCGAGCTGCGCCGAAAGCGCGGTCATCAGCTCGGTGACGTTCGACGCGCCATAAGCGCGGATGTCGGCGGGGCCGAGCTGGACCTCGGGCTTGACGTCGCCGGGCACCGCACCGCGCAGCTGGCCGGTCACGACGATATCCTCGCCGGCCGCCTCGGCATCGTCCTGTGCCGGCGCCTGCTGCGCGCCCGATTGCGCGGGAACGGGCTCGGCCTGCGGCGCGGGAGTTTGCGTCGCCTCGACGGTAGCCGGAGTCGGAACCGGAGTCGGAACCGGGGCCGGCGTCGCCTGATCCTGCGCCAGTGCCGCCACCGGCAGCGCGCCGACCATCAGCGCACCGATCGCGCATCCCCACTTCAACATCCTGTTACTCCCAAGACCCACGCTCCCGCATGACGGGGCCGCGTCTCATGGCTCGCTACAGGCGACTTGTCGCAAAATTGTGCCAGGCTTGGGAAAAACTGTGGCGCCGCCGAAGCGGCGCCCCCTGGTTTCTGGTGCGGTCGAGAAGACTCGAACTTCCACGGCCTTTCGGCCACAACGACCTCAACGTTGCGCGTCTACCAGTTCCGCCACGACCGCACGTGAAACTCGCCGGGAGGTCCCCGGCGTCTGGTAAGGCGCGGCCCCTAGCAAAGCGTTTGGGGGCATGCAAGCCACCTGCGCCCGCTTTCGCGTAATCCGTTTCCGCTTTGCTGAAACCACAGTAGACGCAGCGGCCCGCCATGCTGCTCTCCCCCGCCCTCACCGCCGAGATGCGCCGCATCCTCGCCCTTGCGTGGCCAGTGGTGCTGACCAGTCTCAACTGGACGATCCTGCACGTCACCGACGTGGCGGTGGTCGGGCTGGTGAGCACCAGCGAGGCGGCGGCGCTGGGGGCGAGCCGATCGCTCACCTTTCCGGGCATCGTCGTGGGGCTCGGCTGGCTGACCGGCATCCTCGTTTATGTCTCGCGCGCCGACGGCGCCGGGGATCTGCGCGAGACCGGACGCGTGTTCCATCAGGGCATGCTGCTCGCATTGATGCTGGGGCTGGCGAGCGGGCTGGCGCTGTTCCTGTGGCCCGAGCCGATGCTGCTCGGACTCGGCGTCGCGCCCGGCATCGCCCCTGCTGCCGCCGATGTCGTGCAGGTGATGGCGATCGCCTATCCCTTCCAGCTGATCATCGTCGCGGCGAGCTTCTTCCTCGAAGGCGTGAGCAGGCCGCGGCGCGTGACGGTGGTCAACCTGTCGATCCTGCCGCTCAATGCGCTGCTCGCCTGGGTGCTCGCCACCGGCCAGTTTGGATTCCCGGTGACGGGCGCAGTCGGCGCGGCGCTGGCGACTGCGATCGCATCCGCGCTCGGTGCAGTCGGCATGGTGGTCGCCGCCTGGACACTGCCGCGCGCGGGATCGCGCGGCGTGCACGATCTGGGCGCGCTGGGGAGCCGCGCTTCCTGGGCCGGCGCACTGCGGCTCGCGCGCTTCGGACTGGTGCCGGCGATCGCCTCGGGGCTCGAGCTGATCGGCTTCGCGATCCTGATCGCGCTGTCGACCCAATTGGGCAAGACGACCGCACACGCCTTCCAGATCGTCTTCTCGATCCACAACGTCACCTTCGCGGTGGCGCTCGGGCTGGGTTCGGCAGCCGGCGTGCGCGTGGGCAATGCCGTTGGCGAGGGCGTGCCCCACGACGCCGCACGACGCACGGCAATCGCGGCTTTGCTCGCGGCGCTGGCGACGGGCGCATTGTCGCTGTTGCTGATCATATTGGCGCTGCAGGTGGTCGCGGTCTTCCCGGCGACCGGCGGCGTCCACGCGCTCGCCGCGGCGATGCTCGTCTTATGGGCGCCGTTCATTCTGTTCGACGGCGTGCAGGTCGTGTTCGTCTATGCGCTGCGCTCGCTCGGCGATCAGGTGGCGGCGGGGGTCAACGGCATCATCGCCTTCTTCGTCATCACCGGCGGCCTGGGCGTGCTGCTGGTGCAGGGTGGCTTTGGCCCGAACGGTCTCGTCCTCGCCTCCGGACTGGGAATGGTCGCGGCCGCGCTGCTGCACGGCCTACGGCTCGGCTGGGTCAGCCGCCGATTTCGTTCGCGAAGCTGAGCTTGACCGTCTTGGCGTTGCGCGGAACGTCGAGCTTGGCGCCGGTAAAGTCGAGCGCCGCCTTGGGACCGAGTGCACGGTTCTCGGGGGTGATCCGCCAGCTATAGACGATGTCGTCGGCGCCATCGAGCAGCTCGACGCGGATATCGGGGATGCGCTGCCCGGTTCCCGTGGGGTTGTTCACCTTGCCCGAAACGACGAACGCCTCGCTGCCATTGGGCATCGGGCGAAGCTCGACGCTCTTGTCGGTGAAGAGCAACGGCGTCTCGACTTCGCGGCCGATGCCGAGGCCCAATTGCGCCGCGATGCCCGGCGCTCCCGAATAGAGGATGGCGCCGGTGCCGAGCAGCATCGACAAGCCGGCGATCACTGCGGCGGCGGTCCAGCGTTTGGCCGGATTGCGGCGCGGCTTGAAGCGCGGCGGCGGCGCGAAGGGGTCATATTCGGGAGCCGCGACGACCGGATCCTCATAGACGCGCGGTGACGACGGCGGTGACGATGGCGGTGTCGGCCGGGCGGGTGCCGGCGACGGCGCGCGCGCTGCGGGACGCGCCGCGACAGCCACCGGCGCTTCCGCCTCGGCCATTTGCACGCGCGGGGGCGCCACCTTCACGCTGAACGTCTGGGGCGCGGATCCCGATTGCCCGGCGGGCGCAACAACCGGCGCGGGCGCGCTATGACTTTCCGCCGGCACCGGGCGGGTCGTGCGATCGAGGATGGCGGGCGCCTGGAACCAGCTATGCTTGCAGCTCGCGCACCGCACCGTTCGGCCCTCGGCGCCGATCGCGCTGTCGGGAACGAGGTACCGTGTCCGACACTGGCTGCATTCGAGGATCATCTAAACGTCTCACCCGCCGGCTGCCCACTGGCCGGTTATGGTGATTCTAGCTGTAACGAATCGGCCCCACAAGAGTCTCGGTTGCGCGCGCCGTGCCACCATCGCTTGAGCCCGCGGGCGGGCTGTGCGATGCCGTCCGCCACTGGAAAGCAAGGAGCGGCCGGCGCCGGCGAATGGCCAATATCGTCCAATTCGAGAATGTCGGCTTGCGCTATGGCACGGGAACCGAGACGCTCTCGGACGTCAGCTTCACGCTCAAGAGCGGATCCTTCTATTTCCTGACCGGCCCGTCCGGCGCGGGCAAGACCTCGCTGCTCAAATTGCTCTACCTCGCGCAGCGCCCGACGCGCGGCGTGATCCGGCTGTTCGGCGAGGATGCCGGGGGGTTGCCGCGCCAGAGGCTTCCCGGCTTCCGCCGGCGGATCGGCGTGGTGTTCCAGGACTTCCGGCTGGTCCCGCACCTCTCGGCCTATGACAATATCGCGCTGCCGCTCCGTGTGGCGGGGGTGCAGGAGAACGATGTCGAGGCGCCGGTGCGCGAGATGCTCGCCTGGGTCGGCCTCACCGATCGCGGCCGGGCCAAGCCGCCGACGCTTTCGGGCGGCGAGCAGCAACGCATCGCGATCGCCCGCGCAGTGATAGCGCGCCCCGAGTTGCTCGTCGCCGACGAGCCGACCGGCAACGTCGATCCCGAAATGGCCGAGCGGCTGCTCTATCTGTTCGAATCGCTGAACCGGCTCGGCACCACCGTCGTCGTCGCGACGCACGACTTCCACTTGCTCCACCGCATCCCCAACGCGCAGATGATGCGGATCGAGCATGGCAAATTGAGCGACCCCACCGGCGTGCTGCGCAATCCGCCGGGTGCGGCATGATCCTCAGCCTCAATCCCAATGCCCCCGACCGGCGACTACTCGACGAGGGCCGGCGCACGCGGGCGATGACGTGGATCATGGCGATCATGCTGTTCCTGACCGTGCTCGCGGGGGCGCTGGGGCTCGGCATGTTCGCGGCGACCGGCCAGCTCGACCGCGAGCTTTCGGGTCGCCTGACGGTGCAGATCGTCGAGCCGGTCGCGAGCCTGCGCGACGCCCAGGCGGCGGCGATGGTCCGCGAACTCGGCAGGCTGCCGGCGGTCGCGCGCGTCCGCGAAGTCGATCGCGCGCATCTCGCCGAACTGCTGCGGCCCTGGCTCGGCGATGCCGGGCTCGATCCCGATCTGCCGATGCCGGCGATGATCGATGTCGAGGTGCGCGGCAGCGACGTTGCGGCGGTGGAGCAGGCGGCGCGCCGGATCGCGCCGGGCGTGCGGCTCGATCGGCACGCACAATGGCTGTCCCCGGTGCGCAGCTTCATGTCGACGATGAGCTGGCTGGCTGTGAGCCTGATGCTGCTGATCGCGGGCGCGACCGCCGCGGTGGTGCTGCTCGCGGCGCGCGCCGGACTGGACACGCACCGCGACACGATCGAAGTGCTCCACATGCTGGGTTCCACCGACGTCCAGATCGCCCGCCTGTTCCAGCGGCGCATCGCCTTCGATACGCTGCTGGGCGGGCTCGCCGGCACCGTGGCGGCTCTGGTGCTCGTCTGGTTCCTGCAGGGACGGCTGAGCGCGGTCGGATCCGAGATGCTCGGCGGCGTGGCGCTGCAACGGCACGACTGGTTCCTGTTGCTGCTCCTGCCGCTGAGCTTCGCCTTGCTCGCCACCATCGCGGCACGGATCGCGGTGCTGCGCAATCTGGGCAGGCGCCTGTGATCTGGCGGATCGCCTTGTTGCTGCTGGTCGCCTGGGCGCTCGGCTTCGCCTTCTTCCTGATGTCGCTCGGCAAGCCGCTCGACAATCGCAAGACCGACGCGATCGTCGTGCTGACGGGCGGTTCGGGGCGGATCGATCGCGGGTTGGCGGTGCTCGGCAAAGGCGACGCCAAAAGGATGCTGGTGAGCGGAGTCGATCCCGACGTTCGCCCCGTCGAGCTCGCGGTGCAGTTCAAGATCGACCGCCGGCTGATGGCATGCTGCATCGATCTCGGCTGGCAGGCGGTCGACACGCGCTCGAATGCGGACGAGACTGCGAAATGGGTGCAGCGCCACGGCTATAAATCGGTGCGGCTGGTGACCACCGACTGGCACATGCCGCGCGCGCGCATGGAGCTGGCCAACGCGATCGGCGGCGATGTCGAAGTGATCGGCGACGGCGTTCGCAGCGGCGCCAACAGCCCCGGCTGGGGCGTGCTGCTACGCGAATATCACAAATATCTGGTGCGCCGGATCGCGCTGTGGACCCATGCGGGCTGATGGACCGGCTTCGTACCCTGTCGTTCGCAGTCGCCTTTTTCGGGCTTTCGGTGCCGATCGTGCTGCTCGCGCCGGTGATGGCCTTGTTCGGGCAGCGCGCATTCCGCCGCTGGGTGCTGTTCTGGACGCAATATCACGCATGGTGCGCGCGGAATCTGGCGGGGATCCGCGTTCGTGTGGAGGGCGCGCCGCTGGCCACGCCCGCGCTCTACGCATCGAAGCACCAATCCTTTTTCGAGACCTTCGAATTGGTCCGGATGCTCGACGCGCCCGCGGTGGTGATGCGGCAGGAGTTCGCGCGCATCCCGGTCTGGGGTTGGGCGGCGCGGCGCTACGGCGTGATCATCATCGACCGCAGCGGCGCGGCCTCGGCGCTGCGCCAGATGATGCGCGAGGCCAAGGCGGCGGGCGCCGCGGGCCGATCGGTGATCCTCTTTCCCGAAGGCACGCGCTCGGCAATGGGCGAGACGCCGCCGATGCAGGCCGGGCTCGCTGGGCTGTATCGCGCGGTCGGCCTGCCGGTGGTGCCGGTCGCGCTCGATACCGCGCGCGTGTGGCCCAAGCACGGGCCGATGCGGCCCGGCATAGTGACCTTCCGGTTCGGAGCCGCAATTCCGCCGGGGTTGAAGCGCGACGAGATCGAGTCGCGCGTATATGCGGAGATCAATGCGCTGAACCGCCAGGCGGCATTGTAGGATTGCCGTCGCTTAACTTCGCACTTTTCCCGCGAATCGTGAACAAAAATTTCCGAAACGTGAAATGATATTACGCAAGGAAAGCGGGCTATTCGACGATATCAAAGAGCGAAGGTCCGCGGGAAATGCGGAAACGCGCCAGTGCAGCAGGTGAAATCCTACTTTGCAACCGTCGGCAGGTGACAGCCTCAATCGTGCGAGCGACCGAAGTCCGGGCGGGCGTCGTCCTGGCCCTGGTCGATGATCGAGCGGCGGACGGCGCGGGTGCGGCTGAACAATTCGAACAGTTCGTCGCCCTTGCCCCAGCGGATCGCGCGCTGGAGCGCGGTCAGGTCCTCCGAGAAGCGCTGGAGCATGTCGAGCACCGCCTCGCGATTGGCAAGGAACACGTCGCGCCACATCGTCGGGTCGGAAGCGGCGATACGGGTGAAGTCGCGAAAGCCGCCGGCCGAATATTTGATCACTTCGGACGCCGTGACTTCCTCGAGGTCCGAAGCGGTGCCGACGATCGTATAGGCGATCAGATGCGGCAAATGGCTGGTGACCGCGAGCACGCGATCGTGATGCGCGGGCTCCATCGTCTCGACTTCGGCGCCCAGTCGGCGCCAGAACTCGAGCACGCGCTCGGTGGCGAGGGCGTCGGTGCCCTCGGGCGGCGTGACGATGCACCAGCGGTGGTGGAACAGCGACGCGAAGCCCGCCTCGGGGCCGCTATTCTCGGTGCCCGCCACCGGGTGTGCGGGGACGAAGGTCGCTTGCGGAAGCGAAGTGCGGACCGCCTCGATCACGCTTTCCTTGCACGATCCGACGTCGCTCAGGATCGCATCGGCGGGGAGATCGGCGGCGATCTCCGCCGCGACCGCGCCCATCGCGCCGACGGGAACGCAAAGGATCACCAGATCGGCGTCGATCACCGAAGTGCCCGCGGTATCGGCCACGTCGTCGCACAGATCGATCCGCACCGCCGTCTCGCGCACCGCCGGGTCCATGTCGTAGCCGGTGACGCGGACGCTGGGCATGTGCTGGCGCACCGCGCGCGCGATCGACGAGCCGATCAGGCCCAGCCCGATGACGGTGACGCGGGCGAAGGGCAGCATCAGGCGCCCGCCAGCGCGCGAAGCGCCGCGATCACGCCGCGCGTCTCGTCCTCGGTCCCGATCGTGATGCGCAGGCCGTGCGGAAGCCCCTGCCCCGGCAGCCAGCGAACGATATAGCCCGCGTCCATCAGCCCCTTATACGCCGTCTCGGCGCTGAGCTGGCCTTCGAACAGCACCAATACGAAATTGGCCTGGCTCGGCACCGCGCGCAGCCCGGCATTGCCGAGCTTGGCAATTTCGTCGGCGAACCAGCGACGCCATTCGGCATTGTGCGCCTTGGTGTGCGCGACGAAGGCCTCGTCGCCCAGCGCCGCGACTGCCGCCGCAGTGCCTGCGATGGTGATCGAGAAGGGCAGGCGAATGCGATGCATCGCCTCGATGATCGGCGCCGAGGCATAGCCCCAGCCGATCCGCTCGGCGGCGAGGCCGTACATCTTCGAGAAGGTGCGCGTCACCAGTACGTTGGGCGCGGTGCGCGCCAGCTCCATGCCGCCGTCGTCATCGTCGCCTTCGATATATTCGGCATAGGCGTGATCGAGCACGAGCAGCACGGTGCTCGGCAGCCCGGCGTGGAGGCGCAGGATCTCGGCGCGCGGTGCATAGGTGCCGGTGGGGTTGTTGGGGTTGGCGATGAAGACGATCTTCGTGCGCTCGGTCACCGAGGCGAGGATCGCGTCGACATCGGTCGCATAGTCCTTGTCGGGCGCGACCACCGGGATCGCGCCGACGCGGCGAGTGGCGATCGGGTATACGGTGAAGCCGTAATGGACGTAGATGATCTCGTCGCCCGGCCCGGCGAACGCGCCGGCGGCGAGGTGGAGCACTTCGTCCGAGCCGTTGCCGTAGATGATCCGCGCCGGATCGAGGCCGTATTTCGCCGCGATCGTCTCGCGCAGCTGCACGGCGCTGGCATCGGGATAGCGCTCGAGGCTGGTCGCTGCGGTGAGGAAGGCGTCGCGCGCCTTTTGCGAGGTGCCGAGCGGATTCTCGTTCGACGAGAGCTTGGTCACCTTGCGGCCGTCATCGGTGGTGGAGCGCCCCGGTACATAGGGGGCGATTTCCATGATCCAGGGCTTGGGAACGGGTGCGGTCATGGCCGCGCGGCTTGGCGGAATGGCTTGCGGATGGCAAGCTCGGTATGGGCGAGCATATGGGAGGGGGCGATGCGAGGAAGCAGCACGGTATGGCGGGCGCTGGCGGCGGCACGGGCGCGCAACCTTGCCGACGCAGGCGAGGCGGCGCCGGTTGCGGGGGCTCCCGGGGCGACCCGGCGCGCATTGCTCAAGGGGATCGCGGCGGCAGGCATGGCCTCCGCGCTGCCACGCCCTGCCCGCGCCTTTGCCGGCGGGCGCGTTGCGATCATCGGCGGCGGGATCGCCGGGCTGAGCGCGCTCCATCACCTGCGCGAAGCCGGCATCGACGCGCATGTCTATGAGGGGCGCACGCGCACCGGCGGACGGATGTTCACGCATCGGCCCGCGGGCGGCACGGCGTTCGAAGTGGGCGGACAGCTCGTCAACACCGATCATGACGACATGCAGGCGCTGTGCCGTCATTTCAAAGTGCCGCTGGTCGATCGGAAGGCCGAGCCGCACGACACGCTGATCCTCGGCGACGGCCGGCTGCTGGGCGATGCCGAACTCGCCGAGGGACTGCGCGGAATCGCGGCACAGATCGACCGGGATTCGACTCGGCTGGACAAGGATTTCGAGCGCGTCGCGGCCGAGCTCGACCGGATGTCGATCGCGGGATATCTCGACAAGCACCGCGCCTTGATGGGGCCGTCATGGGTGCGCCGGCTGATGGAGGCGACGAGCCGCACCGAATATGGCGTCGAACCCGCGCACGCATCGGCAGTCGAACTCGTGTTCAATCTGCCGACGGTCGACGGCCAGCGCGTCGAAGTGCTGGGCGAATCCGACGAGCGCTATGTGATCCAGGGCGGCAGCAGCACGCTGATCGAGGCGATGACGGCGCAGTATGCGGATCGCATCACCACCGGCAAACGGCTGGCGCGCATCGCGCAGTCGCGCGGCGGCGTGCGCCTCGACTTCCTCGACGGAACCCGGGCCGAGGCGGAGACGGTGATCGTCGCGGTGCCGGCACCCTTGCTGCGCCAGATCGATTGGCGCGTGCCGCTGCCCGCGATCTGGCGTGCATTCATCGCCGAGATGGAGCTGGGCCATAATGAGAAGGTCCAGGCGGGCTCGAACGGCACGCCGTGGCGCGCGCCCATGGGGGTGGGCGGCGAGCTGTGGCAGACCGAAGCCGATGCCGGCTGGGCGCTCGGCTGGGACGGCAGCGTCCACCGCGCTGACGGGGTCGCGCCGGTCTGGACGTGGTTCCTCGGCGGCGACGAAGTGCGGCGCGCCGAAGCCGAGGCGCCTTCCGCGCTGGCCGCACGCTTCGCCGGCGGTGCCGCGCCCGCGATACCCGGGCTGGCGGAGGCCTTCACCGGCCCCTTCGCGCGCACCAACTGGCATGCCCAGGCGATGACGCTCGGCGCCTATGTCAATTTCCGCCCCGGCCAGATCACCCGCTTCGCCCGCTTGCTCTGCGTCGAATCGGACGATCCCGCCGAACGTCACGTGCCCGGCGCCGGGCAGGTCTGGTTCGCCGGCGAACACCTCTCCGAAGCTTATCCGGGCTATATGAACGGCGGCGCGCAGACCGGCCGCGTGGCGGCGCAGGCGATCGGCGGATGGCGGGGGCTGACGAAAGCGGCCTGATCAACCCGCCGACATTGCAGGACGTTCGGCGGCGACCTGGATCAGGCCAATTTATCGAGGCTTCGTGTACATCGGCTTGCTGCCAGCCCTCGAATGAGGCTGGTAAAATAGGATTTGTTCTGCTTTCGTTCGAAGCATGCGCGACCAACCCGGTTCCCACACGACGAATCCATCCTCCAATCTGCCAGCGCGCGCGCACGCGAAGCATGTGTAAACTTCGTCAACCGCTTCTTCTCCCAAAGCCGCCCGAAAACCGCACGAATGTGCGCTTTTCGATACCAACCAGAAGGTTGGCGATCGGCGCGTCCAACCTTTTGGTTGGTTGTCGGCCTGAGTCGGGCTTCGCGGCGCGCACGCGCCATCCGGCACCCCGCCTCCGCACGATGCATTGCCACTCCGCCCGACACCCCCTAACCGGTCCCCATGTCTGACGATCTGCGTTTTGGTCTGAGCCGCACGGCGACGTTGCCGGGGCCGTTGCGGCTCGACGGGGGCGTGCTGCTGTCGCCGGTCGATGTCGCCTATGAGACCTATGGCACGCTGGCGCCCGACGGCGGCAACGCGATCCTCGTCTGCCATGCGCTCACCGGCGACCATCACCTCGCCTCGGACCATCCGGTGACGGGCAAGCCCGGCTGGTGGGCGCGCATGGTGGGCCCGGGCAAGCCGATCGACACCGACCGCTATTTCGTCATCTGCGCCAACGTGCTCGGCTCCTGTCTCGGCTCGTCGGGGCCCGCGAGCATCAACCCCGCCACCGGCAGGCCCTGGGCGATGGCATTCCCCGTCATCACCATCCGCGACATGGTCCGCGCGCAGGCGATGCTGCTCGATCATCTCGGCGTGGAACGGCTGTTCGCAGTGGTCGGCGGATCGATGGGGGGCATGCAGGCGCTGAGCTGGGCGGCGACCTTCCCCGAACGGGTGGCGTCGGCAGTGGTGATCGCCAGCGCGGCGCGGCATTCGGCGCAGAACATCGCCTTCCACGAAGTCGGGCGGCAGGCGATCATGGCCGACCATCGCTGGCGCGGCGGCGATTATTATGCCGACAACGATCCCCCGGCCTCGGGCCTCGCCGTGGCGCGGATGGCGGCGCACATCACCTATCTCTCCGAAGCGGGGCTCACCGCCAAATTCGGCCGCAAGCTGCAGAGCCGGGACGCCAAGACCTTCGGCTTCGATGCCGATTTCCAGGTCGAGAGCTATCTCCGGCACCAGGGGCTGAGCTTCGTCGACCGGTTCGACGCCAATTCGTACCTCTACATTACGCGAGCATTGGACTATTTCGACCTCGCCGAGGAGCATGGCGGCACGCTGGCCAATGCCTTCACCGGCGATACGCGCTTCTGCCTCGTCAGCTTCGACACCGACTGGCTCTACCCGACCGGCGAATCGCGCACGATCGTCCACGCGCTCAACGCCGCGGGCGCGCCGGTGAGCTTCGTCGAGCTCTCCTCGCCCTTCGGCCACGACGCCTTCTTGCTGGAAAGTCCGGAGCTCGACCGCGTGATCCTTGGTTTCCTGCGCGCCGGAGAGGGCCGATGAGCATCCGCATCTCCTTCGATCCCGCCGAACAGCAGCTCGACGTCATCCACGGCTATCTGACGCGTTCCTATTGGGCTGAGAGCATTCCGCTTGCCGTGGTCGAGAGGTCGGTGGCCAACAGCTTCTGCGTCGGGGCATTCGACGGAGCCGCGCAGGTGGGATTCGCCCGCCTGATCACCGATCGCGCGACCTTCGCCTATCTCGCCGATGTGTTCGTGCTCGAAGACCATCGGGGCCAGGGAATCGCCCGGACGATGCTCGAAGCGCTCGACACGCATCCCGAGTTGCAGGGGCTGCGGCGCTGGGCGCTGTTCACGCGCGACATGCAGCCGCTTTATGCAAAGCTCGGTTGGGAAGCCTATCCGCATCCCGATCGGCTGATGGTGCGCGACATTCCGGATATCTACACACGATGACCCTGCGCCCCGACCTCGCGATCATCGCCGCCAACGTCCAGCCGGTGACGCGCGTGCTCGACGTCGGCTGCGGCGACGGCGCGCTGATGGCGGCTTTGCGCGACCAGCGCGGCTGCGACGCGCGCGGGCTCGAGCTCGACCCAACCGATGTCGCCGCGGCGATGGCGAAGGGCCTGTCGGTCGTGCAGGGCGATGCCGACAGCGACCTTGCCGATTATCCCGACGCGAGCTTCGACTATGCCATTCTCAGCCAGACGCTGCAGACGACGCGGCGGCCCGATCGGGTGCTCGACGAATTGCTGCGGATCGGCCGGCGCGCGTTCGTCTCCTTCCCCAATTTCGCGCATTGGCGGGTGCGGACGTCCCTGCTGTTCGGCGGACGGATGCCGGTGACGCGGCTGCTGCCGATCGCCTGGTACGCCACGCCCAACATCCACCATGTGACGGTCGACGATTTCCGCGCGCTGGTGAAGGCCCGCGGGATCACCGTCGAGGAAAGCTGGTTCCTGTCGGGCGATCAGCGCACCGGATCGGGCTTCGCCAACTTCTTCGCCGAACATGCCGTGTTCCTGTTGAGGAAGGACCGGTGACCGGCCGCGCGGTCCTGTCGGTCCATCCGGCATATCGCGACGATATCGGCGATCTCGTCACGCGGCGGCCGGTGCCGGGTCCCGGTATCGGGAATGTCGGCGCGTTCCTGTTCCTCAACCACCACGGGCCGCAGCCCTATCCGCCGAGCAACCGCGGACTGCCCTTCGGCCCGCACCCGCATCGCGGCTTCGAGACCGTGACCTTCATCCTCGAAGGCGAGCTCGCGCACACCGATTCGGCCGGGCATGAGAGCGTCATCCGCGCCGGCGGGGTCCAGTGGATGACCGCCGGGCGCGGGATCGTCCATGCCGAAGTCTCGCCCGCGGCGTTCAAGCGCGACGGCGGGCGGCTCGAGATCCTCCAGCTCTGGCTGAACCTCCCGGCCCGGCTCAAGATGACCGCGCCGCTTTATGTCGGAGTGCAGGCCGACGGCATCCCCGCAGTCGCGGCCGAGGGCGCGACGGTGCGCCTGGTCTCGGGCGCGTGGCGCGGCGAACACGGACCGGTGGAGTCGCTCACCGGCGTGTTCCTGAGCTGGATCGAGGCCCAGCCGGGCGCATCCATCACCTTCGATGGCCTGAGCGGCCGCGACGTGTTCCTCTACGCGGCTCGCGGCGGGATCGAGGTTGCGGGGCGACAGGTTCCGCAATTCCACCTCGCCCAATTGAGCGAAGGCGATAGCGTGACGATCGCCGCGCCCGAGCCGGCGCTGTTCCTGTTCGGGCATGCCGATCCTATTCCCGAACCGATCGTCGCGCACGGGCCGTTCGTGATGAACAGCATGGAGGAGATCCGCGAGGCGTTCGCCGATTATCAGGCGGGCAGGTTCGGCGCGGCCGAGATCGTCGAACGCTAGACGTCGCGGCCCCAATTGACCGTGGCGCGCGTTCCCCCGTTCATCGGCTCGACCAGGATCATCAGGCTGCGCTTGGTCGCCTCGCCGGCCGAATACATCGTCGCGGTCGACAGCCGCTGCCCGAGCCCCGAGGCATTGGCTTGCGCACGCGACCAGCTGAGCACCTTGGCCGGCGCGGCCTTGACCAGATAGACGATCGTCCCGCTGACGTGCCGCGGCGTTCCGTCCGCGCTCGACACGCAGGTGGTGATCTGAGCGCCTTCAAAGACCGGCACGAAATCGGGCTTGTTCGAGCAATCGGCAGCTGCCGCGATCGCCGCCGGCGTGCCATTGGCGGCCGCCGCGGCGACGTTCTGCCCGGCGGGATCGCCGGTCGTCTCGCTGGAGATCCCGCCACCACAGGCCGTGAGCAGCAAGGCGGCGCTCACAATCGAATATCGCATCCTCATCCCCCAGGTGCGGCGCAGCCAGCAAATGCTCAGAACGGTACGTCGTCGTCGAGATCGTCGGGGAAACCGCCGCCGAAATTGCCGCCGCCGCTCTTCTGGCCGCCGCCGTTGAAGTTGCCGCCGCCGCGGCTCGACGATTGGCCCGAGAATTCGTCGCCACCGCCGGCGCCCCAGTCATCGCCGCCGCCACCGCTGCTGCGGCCCGCGCCGCCGCCCTGACCGGGCGCGCCGTCGAGCATGGTCAGTACCGAATTGAAGCCCTGGAGCACGATTTCGGTCGAATAGCGGTCGGCGCCCGACTGATCCTGCCACTTCCGCGTGGTCAGGGCGCCTTCGATATAGACCTTGCTGCCCTTGCGCAGATACTTCTCGGCGACGTTGGCGAGGCCTTCGTTGAAGACCTTGACCGTGTGCCACTCGGTCTTTTCCTTGCGCTCGCCCGAGTTGCGGTCCTTCCAGCTCTCGGACGTGGCGATGCGGAGCTCGACCACCTTGCCGCCGTTCTGGAACGAGCGCGATTCGGGGTCGCGGCCGAGATTGCCGACGAGAATGACCTTGTTGACGCTGCCGGCCATGGAAACTCCGCTGTGATATCGATAATGGCGAGGGTGAACGAACAGGGTACTATCGATGGCCGAGATCATCAACCTGAACAAGGCCCGCAAGGCGAAGGCACGTGTGGACAAGTCCGCACAGGCGGAAGCCAACCGCACGCGTTTCGGGCGGACCAGGGCACAGAAGCAGGCGGATGCGGCCGAGACCGCGAAGTTGACGCGACTGCTCGACGAATCGAAGCGCGACTAGAGGCCCAGCCCCACGGCACTCCAATAGGTTATCCCCGCCGCGACATAGGCCAGCACGAACAGATAGCCGACCATGAAGGCGGGCCATTTCCACCCATTGGTCTCACGCCGGGTCACCGCGATCGTCGAGATGCACTGCGGCGCGAACACGAACCACATCAGGAAGGCGAGCGCTGTCGGCAAGGTCCAGTTCTTGCGGAGATTGGCGCGAATGGCCTCTTGCCCCGCGTCGCCCTCTGGATCGTCGATCGCATAGACGGTGCCGATCGCGGCGACGGCGACTTCGCGCGCGGCCATCGCCGGGATCAGCGCGAGGGCGATATCGCGATTGAAACCGATCGGGGCGACGACGGTCTGGAGCCCGTTGCCGATGCGGCCGGCGATCGAATAGTCGACCGGCGAGATATTCGATCCCTCGGGCGGCTTGGGGAAGCTCAGCAGCGCCCACAAGACGATCGTGGTCAGCAGGATGATCGTGCCGGCGCGCTTGAGGAAGATCTCGGCACGCTGCCACAGCCCGAGCAGCACGTCGCGCAGCCGCGGCATCTGGTATTTGGGCATCTCCATCATGAAGCCCGACGTTGCCCCCTTCGTCACCGTCCGGCGGAGCAGCAGGGCCGCGCCGAACGCGCCGGCAATGCCCATCACGTAAAGGCCGAACAGCACGAGGCCCTGCAGTCCGATCCCCGGAAGCACGGCCTTGTCGGGGATCAGCGAGCCGATGATGATCGTGTAGACGGGCAAGCGCGCCGAACAGGTCATCAGCGGCGCGATCAGGATCGTGGTGAGCCGGTCCTTCTCGTCCGAGATCGTCCGTGTCGCCATGATGCCGGGCACCGCGCAGGCGAAGCTGGACAGCAAGGGAATGAAGGCGCGGCCGGAAAGGCCGACGCTCGCCATTATCCGATCCATCAGGAAAGCGGCGCGGACCATGTAGCCCGAGGCTTCGAGCACGAGGATGAAGGCGAACAGGATCAGGATCTGCGGCAGGAACACGACCACCGCACCGACGCCGGCGATCACCCCGTCGGTGAGCAGCGAGCGCAGCGGCCCATCGGCCATATGATCCTTGATCGCGCCCTGGAGCCACGAAAAGCCCGCGTCGATGGCGTCGGCCGGAGGCGTCGCCCAGGCGAACACTGCCTGGAACATCACGAACAGGATGCCGAGTAGGAGCACCGTCCCCGCCACGGGGTGCAGCGCGACGGCGTCGAGCCGGTGGGTCCAGCGGCGCGCGGCGGTTTCCGAAATGGTGACCGCCGTGGCGATCTGGCGCGCGCGGCGCTGGAGGACGACGATGTCGTGGACGACGCCGGCGCCGGGGCGCACCGCATGGACGTTGCGGACGACTTCGCCGAGCCGCTCCTTGAGCGCATCGAGCCCGCGCTTGCGCACCGCGACGGTGGGCACCACCGGCACGCCGAGCTCACGCTCGAGCGCCTCCGGATCGAGCTTCAATCCATCCCGCTCGGCGAGGTCGACCATGTTGAGCGCGACGACGATCGGCAGGCCGAGCGCGATCAATTGGAGCGTGAAACGGAGGTGATTGTCGAGGTTGGAGGCGTCGACCACCGTGATGATCGCGTCGGGAAGCCGTTCGCCCGCCTGGCGGCCGACGAGCACGTCGCGTGTCACCTGCTCGTCGGGCGAGGAGGGATCGAGGCTGTAGGCACCGGGCAGGTCGAGCAGTTCGACCGGACGGCCGTCCGGCAACGCCATGCGTCCGGCATGCCGTTCGACGGTCACCCCGGGATAGTTGCCGACTTTCTGCCGCGCGCCGGTCAGCGCGTTGAACAGCGCGCTCTTGCCGGCATTGGGATTGCCGACCAGCGCTACCAAAGGGGCCTGGTTCATGGTGCCGGGTTCGGCGAGACGTGGATCGCGGCAGCGACATGGCGGCGCAGCGCCACGGTCATGCGGCCGATCCGGCAGGCGACGGGCCCGCGCCCGAGAAACGAGCGATGGAGCAATTCGACTTCGACGCCCTCGTCGAGCCCCAGCTCGCGCAGGCGTCGTCCCTCGGGTTCGGAAAGCAGGTGCCAGTCGACCGCCGCAACCGTTCCGGGTTCGAGGCGAGGCAATTGGGCAAGCCGGACAGGCTGGGGAATCGCAGCGGCGACGTTCATGCTGCGAGTCATTATCAATAACCTGCCGAGTGCGCTAGTGGGGGATGTGCGGGGTAACTCAGACCACCGGGTAGCGCAGCCGCCCGATGAAGCGCGAAAGGCTGGGGCGGTGCGAGGCGCGGGCGAGGAAGCCGGCCTTGGTCTTCTCGAACCTCATGATGTCCTCGATTCGCCGGCCGAGGAACGCGCGGGTATCGGCATGGCCCTCGCTGTCGTCCTGGAGGAATATTGCGATCGTCGCGGCATAGATCGAGCCGAGCAAAGCGCGCTTGGTGTAATGGTTGTAATCGGTCGCGGTATCGCCGGCGAGGCGCCACATGACGTCGGCCGAGCGCCAGCCGAGCTGCGCGGCGCGCGCGACATTCTGCGGCATGGCGAGAATTGCGGCGGCGCGGCGCAGCGCTTCGCGATTGGCGGCGAGGATCTCGAGCCGCGTCTCGACCAGGGCTGTGATCCGTGTCCGGATCTTCATCGCGGCGAGCGCCTCGGGTGTGAAGCGCGCCGCCATCGCCCGATCCACGCTCGCGAACCACGCATCGATCATCGCCACTGCTCCGCCCGAGAAAGCGAGCCGCGCAACGTCACGATCGACGCCGAGGCTGTCGGCGGCGGCATCGAGCGCGACCGTCTTCCAGCCATCGAACGCAGCGTTGGCGGCAACCGCCGGCGCGAGCGCCTCGCGGAGTTCGTCAAGCGTGGCATCGGCGAGGTCCATCATGCCGATTTAGGCTCCCCGGCGCCGGGCGCAAGCGGCTGCGGCTTGTTGCCGCCGCGTACCAGTACCAATGCCAGCGCGACCAGCACCGCGCCCACGGCGTCGGCAGCCGCAAGCCGCTCGTCGAAGATCACCCACCCCAGCGCCGCGCCGACCGCCGGCTGGATCAGCAGCGCGATGCCGACGACGAGCGGAGTCAGATGCCCCAGCGCGTAGATCATACACCCCTGCCCGATCAGCTGGCTCAGCACCGCCATTGCGAGCAACGGCCACCAATTGCCCGGCCAGACCTGCTCGCCGAGCACGAAGGCGAGGAGCAGCAATGGCGGGATCGACGCGAGCGACGACAGCGCCAAGGCCGGAAATGGGGCGAGCCGTTCGCGCACGCCCGTCATCAAGACGAAATAGATCGCATAGAGCACGCCCGCGAGCAGGCAGAACAGATCGCCGCCGAAATTGCGCGGCGACAGGCTCGCCGAACGCGCCATCAGCAACCCCGCGCCGACCGTGGCGAGCGCGAGCGCGAGCGCTTGCACACGCGAAGGCCACATCCGCGCTGCGATGAAGCCATAGATCGGGAAGATGAATGTCGCCGAATTGCCGAACAGAGTGGCATTGGCGAGCGTGGTACGGCCGATGCCGATGTGCCAGCTCGCAAGATCGGCGGCGAAGGCGAGCCCCGCCAATGCGAGCACACCCCACAGGCCGCGCGAGGCGCGGACCGGCCGCTCCCCCATCAGCATCGAGGCTGCGAGCAGCACCGGCGCCGCCAGCGCGATCCGCCAGAACCCCGCCGCCACCGGCCCGACGTCGGAAAAGCGCACGAACAGCGGACCGAAAGCGAGCGCGATGTTGGCGATCACCAAAGCGGCGAGCGCAGTCGCGGCATGGCTTCTGACGGGAATAGTTTTCCTTGGGGTGCGGGCTTGCTGCATGGCGCCCTGTAACGCCCTATCTGCTCGCGGTCACAAGAAAGGGTTCTTTCTTTATGCCCAGCCTGTTCGATCCGATCCAGCTCGGCGCGATCGCCGCGCCCAATCGCATCCTGATGGCGCCGCTGACGCGCGGCCGCGCGACTCGCGCGCACGTGCCCACGCCGATCATGGCCGATTATTACGCCCAGCGTGCCGGTGCCGGTCTGATCATCTCCGAAGCGACGGGGATCAGCCCGCAGGGGCTGGGCTGGGCCTATGCACCGGGGCTGTGGAGCGAAGAGCAGGTGGAGGCATGGAAGCCCGTAGTCGCGGCAGTGCACGAAGCAGGCGGCCGGATCGTCGCGCAGCTCTGGCACATGGGCCGGCTGGTGCATTCGGACTTTCTCGGTGGCGAGCCGCCGGTCTCTTCTTCGGCGACCACTGCGCCCGGGACGGTGCGCACCTATCCGGCGGAGGAGAGCGGCGAGATCAAGCGGCCCTATAGCCAGGCGCGCGCCCTGCGCGCCGACGAAATCCCCGGCATTCTCGACGATTATGCCCGCGGCGCCGCCAACGCGATCCGTGCGGGCTTCGACGGGGTCCAGATCCACGCCGCCAATGGCTATCTGATCGACCAGTTTCTCCGCGACAATTCCAACTTCCGCGACGACGCCTATGGCGGCTCGATCCCCAACCGCATCCGGCTGCTCCGCGAAGTGACCCAGCGCGTGGTCGACACCGTCGGCGGCGATCGCACCGGCGTGCGCCTCTCGCCCAATGGGGAAGTGCAGGGCGTCAATGACAGCAATCCGCACGCGCTGTTCGAAGCCGCCGCCGCTGCACTCGACGACATCGGCATCGCGTTCCTCGAGATGCGCGAGCCGCGTCCCGGCGGTACCCGTGGGCTGCCTGACCATCCGCCGGTGCACCCCGTGATCCGAAAGGTGTTCAAGGGCCCGCTGGCGCTCAACGCCGATTATCATGCCGACGACGCGCAGGCGGCGCTCGATGCCGGCGAGGCCGATGCGATCGCTTTCGGCCGTCCCTTCCTCGCCAATCCCGATCTTCCGGCGCGGCTGGCGGAGAAGCTGCCGCTCAATCCGCAGCGCGAGGACCTGTTCTATATCGGCGGAGCCGAGGGCTATATCGATTATCCGCGATGGGACGCGGCTCAGGCAGCCTGATCCAGGCCGTCGATCCAGCTGGTGCTGGCGGCCCGGAGTTGCGCCCGCAGCTTCGGGCCCGCGGCCAGCGCGAAGACGAGGAAGATGGCGATGGGCCAGAACAGGAAGCTCAGCACCACGAGCAGGGCAATTGCGATCGCCGCGCCATATCGCAGCTGGGTGAACCGGCTCCGGGTGGCGTAGTTCAAGCGGATCGTGCGGGGCGCCCTGTCGTCGTACCAGCGCCTGGTGACGAAGCTGTTCGAATCGATTCCAGCGGTCCCCGTTCGCGTTCCGCTTGCGGGAGGGGCCGGCAAGTCGCGCGGGCCGAGCCCGCCTTCCCCTCCCCTCGTTCCCACAAGCGGAAGAGGGACGGAAGGTCGCGAGACCGGTTCGCCGGTCAACGTGTCGATCACTTCCAGCCGGCGGCCGCGCTCCACCACTTTGTAGCGGGTGGGCGGCGGCCGCATGATCAGGCGAACCTGGCCTTGAGCGCGAGCATGGCCAACGCCGCGCTGGCGGCCTCGCCGCCTTTGTCCTTCTGCGTCGGGTCGGCGCGGACCAGCGCCTGCTCTTCGTTCTCGACCGTCAGAATGCCGTTGCCGATGGGCGTTCCGTCGAGCGCCAATGCCATCAGTCCCCGCGCGCTCTCGCCCGCGACGATTTCGAAATGATATGTCTCGCCGCGTATCACGACGCCGAGCGCGACAAAGGCATCGTACTGCCCGGTCTCGAGCGCCATCGCCACCGCGCCCGGGATTTCGAGCGCGCCGGGGACCGTCACGACTTCATAGTCATGCCCTGCCTCCTGCAGCGCGGTGCGCGCGCCGTCGAGCAGCATGTCGTTCAAATGCGCGTAGAAACGGGCTTCGACGATCAGAACGCGGGCCATCAACTCTCCAGATCGATTGCACGCTCGCCGACGATCGACAGGCCGTAGCCGTCGAGCCCGACAAGCGTGTGGTGGGTGTTGGTGAGCAGGATCATGTCCTGCACGCCGAGTTCGGTGAGGATCGTGGCGCCGACGCCGTAATCGCGCAACTCGTCCATATCCTTGGGCTGGAGCGTTCCCGCCCGCGCCTGCAGCGCGACGCTGAACTGGTCGGGCCGCGGCTTGTTGATCACGACGACAACACCCGCGCCCTCTTCGCCGATGATCTCCATCGAGCGGCGCAGCAGGCCGCCGCGACTGCCGCCCTCGCCGAAAATATCGCTGAACGGCGAGAGCGCATGCATGCGGACGAGAGTCGGCTTCGACGAGTCGATCCGACCTTTGACCAAAGCCACCTGCTCGCTCTCGGTCGCCTTGTTCCAGAAAGTGTAGGCGGTCCATTCGCCGCCCCAGTCGCTTTCGAACCGGGCTTCGGCGCGCTTCTCGACGAGGTGATCGTGGCGACGGCGATAGGCGATCAGATCACGGATCGTGCCGATCTTCAGATTGTGGAACTGCGCGAAGGAGACGAGATCGTCCATCCGCGCCATCGTCCCGTCGTCCTTCATGATCTCGCAGATCACGCCGGAAGGGTTGAGCCCCGCGAGCCGGGCCACATCGACCGCGGCCTCGGTGTGCCCGGTGCGGACCAGCACGCCGCCGTCGCGGGCGACGAGCGGGAAGACATGGCCGGGCGTGACGATCGCGTGCCTGTCCTTCGATGCGTCGATCGCAACCGAAATGGTGCGCGCCCGATCGGCGGCGGAAATCCCGGTGGTCACGCCTTCGCGCGCCTCGATCGAGACAGTGAAGGCAGTCTCGTGCCGGGTGCCGTTGTTGCGCGACATCAGATCGAGCCCGAGCTGGTCGACGCGTTCCTTGGTGAGCGCGAGACAGATCAACCCGCGGCCGAACCGCGCCATGAAGTTGATCGCGTCCGGCGTCGCCATTTGGGCGGGGATGACGAGATCGCCTTCATTCTCGCGGTCCTCGTCGTCGACGAGGATGAACATGCGGCCGTTGCGGGCCTCGTCGATCAACTCCTCGGGCGAGGACAGGAAACCGTGCTTGAGGCGGGACAAGGGACTTGATTGTTCAGGCTTTGCCACGGAGCGCCTCCATGCGCTGGAGATAACGGGCAAGCACGTCGATCTCGAGATTGACCGCCTGCCCGGGTTGCATTGACCCGAATGTAGTGACGGCGGCGGTGTGGGGAATGATGTTGAGCATCAGATTTACGCCTGATGTGGTGTCCTCGACTGCATTCACGGTGAGCGAGACGCCGTCGATGGTGATCGAGCCCTTGGCGGCGACATAAGGGGCAAGGTCCTTGCCGGCCGCAATCGTCAGCCGGTGCGATCCGCCCTCCTCGCGCCATTCGGCGACGGTGCCGATGCCGTCGACATGGCCGGTGACGATATGTCCGCCGAGCTCATCGCCAAGCCGGAGCGCGCGTTCGAGATTGAGGCGCCGGCCTTCTGCCCACATATCCGCAGCGGTGCGCGAGACGGTCTCGGCCGAAACGTCGAACGCGACGCGCCCGGGGGCCTTGTCCACCACGGTCAGGCAGACGCCCGAACAGGAGATCGACGCGCCCAAGTCGATCGTGTCGACGTCGTAGCGGGTAGCCACCTCGACGCGCAGGTCGCCCTGTTGCGTCGCGGCAGTGACGGTGCCGATATCGGTGACGATTCCCGTAAACATCAGGAGCTCGCGTAGACTTCGAGGCGGTCGCTGCCAAGCATCCGCGTGTCGGTGAGGCGCCAACGGCCGTGCGCCGATGCGAGATCGGCGAGGCCGAGATCGCCGAGCGCCGCCTTGCCGGCACCGATCAGGATCGGCGCGCGATAGAGGAGAAGGCGATCGACCAGTCCCTCGCACAGGAACGCGGCAGCGGTCTCGGCACCGCCTTCGACGAGCAGATGATCGACGCCTTCGAGGTCTGCGATGTCGGACGGACGAGAGAGATCGCCGGCGGACGAGAGGATCAGGCGACGGGGCGAACGGGACTCGAGTCCGGGCAGACGCACATCGAGCTTCGGTCGGTCGATCTCCGCAGTGCGGCGCCCGACGAGAATCGCCTCGTGCCGCGCGCGTTCGAGATGCGCGTGGGCGCGGGCCTCAAGACCGGTGATCCAGCGGCTCTCTCCCGAGGCAAGCGCGATGCGGCCGTCGAGCGAGGTGGCGAGCTTGAGCGTAACGAAAGGTCGGCCTTTGGCGCGCCGAGTGAGGAAGCCCGCCATCGCCGCGCGCGCGGGCGCTTCGGCCCCGCCCTCGACGACGTGGATCCCGGCCGTGCGCAGGCGCGCCACGCCCTGGCCATTGGTGCGCGGATCGGGGTCGCCGAGCGCGATCACCACGCGGGCGACGCCAGCAGCGATCAACAGGTCGGCACAAGCGGGGCCACGCGGCGAGGCGTGCGCGCAGGGTTCCAGCGTGACGTAGCAAGTCGCGCCGCGCGACTTTTCGCCGGCTTGCGACAGCGCCATCGCCTCGGCGTGGGGACGCCCGCCGGGCTGGGTCCAGCCGCGGCCGACCACGCGACTCTCTTTCACCAGCACGCAGCCGACATTGGGATTGGGGGCGGTGCGCCCCCGCGTGCGTTCGGAAAGCGCCAGCGCAGCGCTCATCCAGCGCGCGTCGCTCAGAAGCCCCACGATTCGAGCTTGTCGTCGAGTCGCTTGAACTCGGCCTGTTTGGCCTCGCGCTTCTTCTTCAGCTCGGCCAGCTGAATGGCCTTCTTCGCCTGATCGATCTTCTGCTGCGCGCGAATCTGCTCGTCGGTGCGCGTGATCGGCCATTGCTCGACATAGATGATGTTGCGTTCGTACGGCTTCTGGAAGTTCGCATCCTTGAAGAAAACGAAGATGATCAGCGTCGTGACGGCCAGCGAAAGCGCCATGAACCACAGCTCGTGGCGCCGGCGCGTCGCGAGGAAGAGGCGCAGATCGCGATAAGCAGCCACTGGCGAGAAGAATTTGAGGAAGGTCATGTCGCCGCCCAAGATAAGGGCGCGGGGGCTCCAGGGCAAACCCCCGCGCCGGCCGGCCGCCGAAGCGGCCGGCGCACGCCTTATTGGTTCTTGATCTCGAACCGGACGCTCATCGTCTTCCAGCTCTCCTGCGGGATTCCGCCGCGGGTCGCCGGCTTGAAGCGCCATTTCGAGAGCGCCTGACGGCGAGTCGCCTCGAAGAAGGCGTCGCTGGTCGCGCTGACCGATTCGGCGGCCTTCACGCGGCCGTCGACGCCGATCAGTACCCTGATCTTGACCATGCCATCACGCTGGGCGCGAAGTTCGGCGGAGGGATAACCGGGCTGGAAATCTCTCGCGAAGCGAAGGTCCTGCTCAGCGCCGATCAGCGGCGGCAGCGGAGGGGACGGTTCGGGGACGAAGATTGGCCCGTCTTCGGCCTTGGGCAGCGGCGGGAGGGGCGGATCGCCGATCACCGGAGTCGTCTTCGTCTCATTGTCGCTCTCGCTCTTGATGAACGGATCGGGAGCGGTGGGCGTAGGGTTCTGCGCGGCGCGATTGTCCGGTTTCGGTTTCGGCAGATCGATGGGCGGAGGCTCGACTGGATTGCGGATCGGAATCACGGTGATGCCGTCCTCGGGCCCTTTCGGAATGACATTGGGTGCGGCGAAGATCAGCCCGGCGATCAGCGCGCCGTTGATCAGAAACGCACCTCCCAGGCTGACGGTGCGCGATTTGGGCGCGGCATAGCGATGTTCGGCATACATGGCGTTGCTCTCCATCTCCACCGGTCTCGATGCCGGCGTTAGTGATGATACAACGTCTCATTCAATGCGTAAATAGAGCGCCGCTAGCTCTCCGCGCCGAGGCGGGAGAGCGCGGCGTCGCGGCCGATCAACGGCAACAAAGCCGCCATGTCGGGGCCGTGCTCGCGCCCGGTGAGCGCGAGTCGCAGCGGCAGGAACAGCGGCTTGCCCTTGCGCCCCGTCATTTCCTTGAGCGCGCCGGTGAGCGCATGCCACGGATCGGCGGACCAATCGATCCGCGCCGCCACATCCGCCGCCTGTGCAAGATAAGCGCGATCCTCGTCCGGCAGATCGGCGGGATCGATCGGGCCTTCGATCACGCGCCACCAGTCGCCGGCTTCGGCGATCGTGGAAAGATTGGGGCGAATCGCCTCCCAGGCGGCTGGCGTCATGCCGTCGGGAAGCCGCGCAGCAACGGCATCGAAGCCGAGTTGGTGGACGATCCGCGCATTGAGCTGAGCAAGCTCGGCCTCGTCGAAGCGCGCCGGCGCGCGGCCGAAACGGGCGAAATCGAATCCGGCGACCAGCGGCGCCGGATCGGCGAACGGCTCTACCGGATCGCTGGTGCCGAGCCGCGCGAGCAACGCGACCAGCGCCTGCGGTTCGATGCCGGCATCGCGGAAATGATCGACGCCGAGCGAGCCGAGCCGCTTGGAGAGCTTGCCTTCATTGCCGACCAGCAGTGCCTCATGCGCGAAGGCAGGCGGGCTGCTCCCCAGCGCGTCGAACATCTGGAGCTGCGTGGCGGTATTCGAGACATGATCCTCGCCGCGCACGACGTGCGTGACGGCCATGTCCATATCGTCGACCACCGAGGGGAAGAGATAGAGCCACGAGCCATCGGCGCGGCGGATCACCGGATCGCTCATCGTCTTCGGATCGAAGCGCTGATGGCCGCGGACCAGATCGTCCCATTCGATCGGCGCATCGTGATCGAGCTTGAAGCGCCAGTGCGGGCGGACGCCTTCGGCTTCCACCCTGGCCCGATCGGCCTCGCTCAGCGCGAGCGCGGCGCGATCATAGACCGGGGGCAGGCCACGCCCGAGCAGTATCTTGCGCTTGAGATCGAGCTCCTGCGCGGTCTCGTACGCCGGATAGACGCGGCCGGCGGCGACCAGCTCGGCGAAACGCGCCTCGTAGCGATCGAAGCGCGCGGACTGGCGTTCCTCGCCATCCGGAGCGAGCCCGAGCCAGGCGAGATCGGCGCGGATCGAATCCACGTGCCGCTCCTCCGAACGCGCGCGATCGGTGTCGTCGATGCGCAACAGGAATCGCCCATTATTGGCCTTCGCGAACATCCAGTTGTGGAGCGCGGTGCGCAGATTGCCGACATGGAGCGTCCCCGTCGGGCTGGGGGCAAAGCGCGTGGTTACGATCATGGTCGCGACCTAGGCCGCACGCGGCCGAGCGGCAATGCCCCTTTGCCTCTCCCGATCCGCGCTCTAAGGGGTGGGCCAGGGACCAAGGTCGACGGGAAGCACACTATGAAACTGATGGCCGGCAATTCGAACATGCCGCTTGCCAGCGCGATTGCGGATTATCTCGAGATCCCGCTGACCCAGGCCAATGTCCGCCGCTTCGCCGACGAGGAGATCTTCGTCGAGATATTGGAGAACGTGCGCGGCGAGGACGTGTTCGTGCTCCAGTCGACCAGCTATCCGGCCAACGACAACCTGATGGAGCTGCTGATCATGATCGATGCGCTGCGGCGCGCATCGGCCAAGCGCATCACTGCGGTGCTCCCCTATTTCGGCTATGCCCGCCAGGACCGCAAACCCGGTCCGCGCACGCCGATCTCTGCCAAATTGGTCGCCAATCTGATCACCACCGCGGGCGCCAACCGTGTGCTCTCCGCCGATCTTCACGCGGGGCAGATCCAGGGCTTTTTCGACATCCCGACCGACAATCTGTTCGCCGCGCCGGTGATGTCGGCCGACATCCAGACGCGCTTTCCGGGCAAACAGTGGATGGTGGTCTCACCCGACGTCGGCGGCGTGGTCCGCGCGCGCGCGCTCGCCAAGCGGCTCGACAACGCGCCGCTGGCGATCGTCGACAAGCGCCGCGAACGCCCAGGCGAATCCGAAGTTATGAACATCATCGGCAATGTCGAAGGCCGCTTCTGCATCCTGATCGACGACATCGTCGATTCGGCGGGGACGCTGTGCAACGCAGCGGCGGCGCTGAAGGCGGCCGGAGCGGAGGATGTCGTCGCTTATTGTACCCACGGCGTGCTCTCCGGCGGCGCAGTGGCGCGAGTCGACGGGTCCGCGCTGACCGAACTCGTGATCACCGATTCGATCGGCAACCACGCGGTGATCGCCGAAAGCGCCAAGACGCGGCACCTGACGATCGCGCCCTTGCTCGCCGAGGCGATCAAGCGGATCGCGGACGAGAGCTCGGTTTCTTCGCTGTTCGATTGAGGCTCTAGGCCAGCGCTTCCCAGATCAGCGCGGCGCCGACAAGGATCATCAGCCAGTAGATCGTCGTGTAGAAGCGCTCGGGGGCGATGCGGCGGACCAGCCATACGCCGGCGAGGGTCGAGGCCAAAGCGAGCGGGAGCAATGCCGCCGCCGTCAGCAGGTTGGCGCGCGTGAACTGGCCGAGCGCCGCATAGGCCGGCACCTTGATCCAGTTGATCGCGGCGAAGAACAGCGCCGTGGTGCCGATCAGCATGTCGCGGCCCAGGTTTCTCGGCAGCACCCAGAGCTGGAACGGCGGCTGGCCGGCATGCGCGATCTGGCTGGTGAAGCCCGAAGCGATCCCGAACAGCGACCCCACCCATAAGGGCCAGCGCGCCGCCTCGCGCGGGGCGGCGGCGTGGCGCGCGGCCCAGAGGCGATAGGCGCCGAAAATCATCGAGATAGCCCCTACTGCCGCCATGACGCCAAGCGGCGAGACGCTGGCGGCGAAGGCATAGCCGAGCCAGATTCCGAGCACTGCGCCGGGCATCATCCAGCCGAGCAGCTTCCACTCGACGGTGCGGCGGAACGCCCAGACGCCGACCACGTCCTGTGCGATCAGGATCGGCAGCAGGATCGCCGCTGCGCGCACCGGATCGATCGCGAAGGTCAGCATCGGCAGCGACAGCGCGCCCATGCCGGCGAACCCGCCCTTTGCGAGACCAAGCAGGATCACGGCGGGGATGGCGAGCGCGTAGAAGTGCCAGTCGGTGAGCATCGCGCAGCGCGGTAGCGGGTTTGCGCGCGGCACCAAAGTGCCTATCGACCGGATACACAGGGAGACGCTGACATGGCCGAGGATCGGACGGGGCAATTGGTGGTGATGTTCATCTCCGAGCGGACCGGCGACGACTCGGAAGGCTATGCCGCCGCCGCCGACGCGATGGACGCGCTCGCCGCGCGCCAACCCGGTTATCGCGGCATCGACAGCGTGTCGGCTGGGGGACTCGGCATCACGCTCAGCTATTGGGCCGACGAGGCGAGCGCAGTGGCGTGGCGCAAGCATCCCGATCATGCCGCGACGCGCGAGGCAGGCCGCGGGCGCTGGTACAAATGGTACCGGCTGCACGTTGCCGACATCAATCGCAGCTATTCCTGGGCTCGCGAATGAGAGTCCGGAGCTTCGATCGCACCTTCGCATTGCTCTTCACGGTGATGCTGACGATCGCGGCGGGGAACACCGCGCTGCAATCGGTATTGCCTGCGCTCGGTCGCTCGCTCGGTGCCGCCGACAGCGCGGTGGCGGCGGTGTTTTCGGTATCCGCGCTGCTCTGGGTGATCGCCGCGCCCTTCTGGGCCAATCGCTCCGACCGGCATGGGCGGCGCGCGATGGTGCTGGTCGGCGTGGCGGGCTTCACCGTGTCGCTGCTGTTGTGCGGCGTCTTCCTCGCATTGGGGATCAACGGCGTGCTCGGGCCGCTGGCGACCTTTATCGCCTTCATCATCGGTCGAGTGATCTACGGAACGTTCGGTTCGGCGGCACCGCCGGCGGTGCAGGCGATCGTCGCGGGGCGGACGACGCGCGAGGAGCGGACGCGAGCGCTGACCTTGCTCGCCTCGGCGTTCGGGCTCGGCACGATCCTCGGCCCGGCCGTCGCGCCTTATCTGGTGCTCGGGCATCTCTGGAGCGGCGGGCCCGAGATCGGGCTGGCGGGCCCGGCCTTCGTGGCGGCGGCGATCGGCGCGGTGATCTGGATCGCGGTGGTGCGGATGCTGCCAAAGGACGAAGGCATCGGCCATGGCGCGGCATCGAGCTACCCGTCGATCGGCGGGCAGGGCACCGGCGCGACGGTGACCGCGGCGATGGCCGAGACCAGCGAGAAAGTGGGCTATTTCGACCTGCGGGTGCGCGCGTGGATCATCAGCGGGCTGGTGATCGGCCATGCCCAGGCGATGACCGGGCAGGCGATCGGTTTCCTGATCATCGATCGGCTGGCGGTGTCGCCGATGGAGGCGCTTCAGCCCACCGGTCTCGTGTTGATGATGGGCGCGGGATCGGCGCTGCTCGCGCAATGGGGACTGATTCCCTTGCTCGACCTCAAGCCGCGCGCGCTGATCCTCGCCGGCGCGGCTTTGGGAGTTTTCGGCTGTATCGCGGTCGGCAGCGCGACGTCGCTGTACGGGATCGCGCTGGGCTATGCGCTGACTTCGCTCGGCATGGGGCTGGCGCGGCCGGGATTCACCGCGGGATCGTCGCTCGCGGTCGGCGCCGAGGCGCAGGGTTCGGTGGCGGGCAAGGTCACTTCGGTCAACGGCGCGGCGTTCGTGCTCGGGCCGTCGATCGGCGTGGGGCTATACGAGCTGTGGCGGCCGCTGCCTTATCTGACAGCGGCCGCCGCACTCGCGTGCCTGCTCGTTTATGGCTGGCTCAATCTTCGCCCTTCGGACCCCGACCGTGGAGCATCCCCGGCGCAATGAAGCCGATCGGCTGGATGGCCGACGCCTGCTGCTTCAGCCGCCCCGACATGGCCTCGTACTCGTCCTCCATCTCGGGCGTCACCGTGGCGCGGGAGTCGGCCAGGGCCTCCTCGAAATCGGCCATCGAGACTTCGCTGGCGCCCAGCGATTTGCGGAGCGCGACCAGGCCGGCGCGGCGCACCACGTCCTCGAGATCGGCGCCGGTATAGCGCTGGGTCTCCTCGGCCACCGCGCCGAGATCGACATCGCTCGCGAGCGGCATCTTCGCGGTCTGGATCTTGAGGATGCGCTCGCGCCCAGCCTTGTCGGGCACGCCGACATAGACCAATTCGTCGAACCGCCCGGGGCGCAACAGCGCCGGATCGATCAGGTTCGGCCGATTGGTCGCGCCGATCACCACCACCGATTGTAGTTCCTCGAGCCCGTCCATCTCCGAGAGGATGGTATTGACCACCCGCTCGGTCGCCTGCGGCTCGCCCAAGCCCCCACCGCGTGCGGGTACCAGCGAATCGAGCTCGTCGATGAAGATCACGCACGGCGCGACCTGCCGTGCGCGGGCGAAGAGGCGCGCGATCTGCTGCTCGCTCTCGCCATACCATTTGCTGAGCAGGTCGCTCGACTTGGTGGCGATGAAGTTCGCCTCCGCCTCGCGCGCGACCGCCTTGGCGAGCAAGGTCTTACCGGTGCCGGGCGGGCCATAGAGCAGGAAGCCCTTGGCTGGACGGATACCCAGGCGGCGGAACGCGTCGGGATCCTTCAATGGCAGCTCGACGCCTTCCTTGAGCCGCATCTGGGCGTCGTCGAGCCCGCCGACATCCTCCCAGCGGACGCGTGGCGCCTCGACCATCACTTCGCGCATCGCAGAAGGCTGAACGCGCTTGAGCGCCTCGAGGAAATCCTCGCGCGTGACCGACAGCGTGTCGAGCACTTCGGCGGGGATGCTGCGATCCTCGAGGTTGAGCTGCGGCATCAGCCGGCGGACCGCCTCGATCGCCGCCTCCCGGGTGAGCGCGGCTAGATCGGCGCCGACGAACCCGTAGGTGGTGCGCGCGAGCTCGCCGAGATCGACGCGGTCGCCCAGGGGCATGCCGCGGGTGTGGATGCCGAGAATCTCGCGGCGGCCACGCTCGTCGGGCACGCCGACCACGATCTCACGATCGAAGCGGCCCGGACGGCGCAGCGCTTCATCGATAGCGTCGGGCCGATTGGTCGCTGCGATCACCACGATGTTGGCGCGCGCCTCCAGCCCGTCCATCAGGGTCAGCAGCTGCGCGACGAGGCGCTTCTCGGCCTCGCCCGAGACCTGGCCGCGCTTGGGCGCGATCGAATCGATCTCGTCGATGAACACGATCGACGGCGCCGACTTGGCCGCTTCCTCGAACACCTGGCGCAGGCGCGATTCAGACTCGCCATAGGCCGAGCCCATGATCTCCGGGCCATTGATCAAGTGGAAGGTGGCGTCGCTCTCGTTCGCCACGGCACGCGCCAGCCGCGTCTTGCCGGTTCCGGGCGGGCCATGGAGCAGCACGCCCTTGGGCGGATCTACGCCGAGCCGCTGGAACAGCTCCGGATAGCGCAGCGGCAGCTCGACCATTTCGCGAAGCTGATCGATCGTCGCGGCCATCCCGCCGATATCGTCATAGGTCACGTCGGCGCGCCGGCTCTCGGATGCCTCCTCGAACTCGGGCCGCAGCTCGACTTCGGTATTCTCGTCGATATGGACGATGCCCTTGGGCGTTGCCGAGACAACTGCGAGGCGGATCTCCTGCAGCGCATAGGCCGGCGCATTGACCCAGCGCTGGACATTGGGATCGACGACGCGGTGATGCCCCGCGGTGGCGACGATATCGCCCTGCGCAAGCGGGCGGCCGTAAAAGGTGCGCTGGAGCGCCTGCGCCGAACCCTGGAGCCGCAAATTGGCCTGGGCAGGCGCAAACACGACGCGAGTCGCCGGTTTCGACACCGCCGCCCGAACCTCGACGAAATCGCCCGAGCCGACGCCGGCATTGGCGCGCTGGAGCCCGTCGATACGGAGCAATTCGAGTCCTTCGTCCTCGGCATAAGGCAGCACCGCGCGCGCAGGCGTGGCACGCTTGCCGACGATCTCGATCACGTCGCCTTCGGTGATCCCGAGCGCCGCCATCTGGCTGCGCGGGATATGCGCGATGCCGCGGCCGCTATCCTCGGGCCGGCTGTTGGCAACCTGTAACTTGCGTCCTCTCGTTTCGTCGTCCGCCACGCTTCATTTCCTTCAGGCAATGAAACGGGAACATAGGAACGGACTTTCCGTGCCGCGAGGGGGCAAAAAAAATGGCGGGCCACAAGGACCCGCCGGGAAAGTTTTAGGAGAGGATGCCTGAAAGGCACGCTCTATGTGCAGTGCGGCGAATTTTTGTGCAAGTGCGAAATATACTTGGCCAAGTTGCAAGGGTTGCAATCGTAATGTCATCGAACGATAGTAGCTGCACAGGCACATTGGGGGCTTGCACCCGCGCACGCTCTCGACGAAGCTCGTACTGCAGTGCACAAAAGAAAGACCATGCGTAGGCTACCGCCCCTCACCGCCATCGAGGCATTCGTCCAGGTCGCGCGACTCGGCTCGATCAAGGCCGCGGCGGAGGAGCTCGCATTGTCCTCGCCGGCGCTGAGCCGCCGGGTGCAATCGCTCGAGCGATTCATCGGCAAGCCGTTGTTCGAGCGCCGTCACCAGGCGCTGCGGCTCAACGATGATGGCGATCGGTTGCTTGGGCTGATCGCGCCCGCGCTCGATGCGATGACCGACGCCGTCGAAGCGATGACCAGCGGCAGCGAGTTGCTGCGACTACGGCTCGGCGTGCTGCCGCTCTATGCGACGCAGCAGCTGCTGCCGCGCCTTCCCGAACTCAAGCGCCGGCACCCCGAGTTGCACCTCGACGTCGACACTGCGGGCTATGGCGTCGCGCGGCTAGGCGACGGGCTCGACGCGGCGATCGTCATCGCGCGCGACATCGATCCGGGTTTCTATTCGCGCCGGCTCGATCGCAACCGCGTCCATGTGATCGGGGCACGGACCCTGCGCGAAGGTCCCGATCCGATCACTCGCCCCGAACAGCTTTCGAAGCTCACCGCTTTGGTCCATCGCGACATGCCCGAGACCTTCACCGCGTGGCGCGCGGCGGCGGGCTTCCCGGATCTCGAGCCACTGGCGATCGACCATTTCGATTCGGGCAATCTGATGCTCGAGGCTGCGGCGCAGGGGCTGGGCGTCGCCTTCATGCTCGAATCGCATTTCGAAGCGGCGCGCGACGAGCGGCTCGTCCAGCTTTTCGACCTGACGGTGGAGAGCCATTACAGCTATTGGTTCGTCTGCCGCCCGCGCGCGCTGAGCCAGCGCCCGGTGCGGATCTTCCACGACTGGCTGATCGAGTCGCTGGGCGCGGACAGCGTCTGAGCGAAGACAGTTACCCCGGCTTTCGCCGGGGTGACGTTCAAGCTTCGACAGTCGCCTTGACGATCTTGCCCGGATTGCGCGGCGGCTCGCCCTTGGGGAGCGCGTCGACATTCTCCATGCCTTCGGTCACTTCGCCCCACACCGTGTACTGGCGATCGAGGAAGGTCGCGTCGTCGAGGCAGATGAAGAATTGCGAATTGGCGCTGTTCGGATCGTTGGTCCGCGCCATCGAGCAGATGCCGCGGACATGCGGCTCGGCGCTGAATTCCTGCGAAAGGTTGGGCTCCTTCGAGCCGCCCATGCCGGTGCCCGAGGGATCGCCGCCCTGCGCCATGAAACCGTCGATCACGCGGTGGAAGACGACGCCGTCATAAAAGCCGTCCCCGGCCAGCTTAACGATGCGCTCGACATGCTTCGGCGCCAGATCGGGACGAAGCTTGATCCGGACATCGCCGGTATCGAGAGTCAGGACGAGCGTGCTGGGCGTGGACATAGACTACTCCGATGGAACTTTGCCTGCGGCCCTAAGCACCTTGCCAGTGGCTTGCAACACGCGCGCTGCATTGGCAGTTGGAACCGCGCGCGCTAGGAGCGGCGCGACCGGGCGCAACAGGGAGGTCGGACGATGAGCGAGACCGAACTTCATCCAGAGTCGCGGGCACCCGAGAGCGAGCTCGACGAGGACGACCGGCTCAAGCCCGAATTCGTCAGCGCCGTGCTGGAAGCAGTCGCCGCAGGCGATGCCGAGACCGCGCGCGCGCGCGTCGCCCCCCTACATCCCGCGGACATCGCCGATCTCGTCGAGCTGACTCCCGCCGAGTTGCGTCCGGCGCTGGCGGCGGCGATCAGCGACCTGATCGATGGCGACGTGCTCGCCGAAATGAACGACTGGGTGCGCGAGGCGCTGGTCGACGCGCTCGAGCCCCACCAGGTGGCGGATATCGCCGCCGAACTCGATACCGACGACGCCGTAGCGATCATCGAGGATATGGATGTCGAGGACCAGCGCGAAGTGCTTCGCGCGCTCGACCCCGACGATCGCGCCGCGATCGAGGAAGCGCTCTCTTATCCCGAAGAGACCGCCGGCCGCCTGATGCAGCGCGAGCTGATCGCGGTGCCCGAGCATTGGACCGTCGGCGACGTGCTCGACTATCTGCGGCGCGAAGAGGAACTGACCACCGATTTCTGGGAAATCTTCGTCGTCGATCCCGCACACCATCCGGTGGGCACTTGCCATCTGAGCTGGATATTGCGGACGCCGCGCGCGGTTTCGATCGCCGACGTGATGAAGCGCGAGCAGACGCTGATCCCAGCCGATATGGACCAGGAGGAAGTGGCGCTCCGCTTCCAGAAATACGCGCTGATCTCGGCCGCGGTGATCGATTCGAATGGGCGGCTGGTCGGCATGATCACCGTCGACGACGTGGTCCACATCATCTCCGAAGAGGCGGGCGAAGACATCCTCCATCTGTCGGGCGCGGGCGAAGGCGACATCAACGAACCCGTGGTCGACAGCTATCGGGGACGCGTCCGCTGGCTGCTCACCAATCTGGTCACCGCTTTGGTGCCAGCGACGATCGTGTTCTTCTTCGACGCGACGATCGCGCAGAAAGCCGTACTCGCCGCGTTGATGCCGATCGTCGCCGGAGTCGGCGGCAACGCGGGGACGCAGACGCTGGCAGTGACGGTGCGCGCGCTCGCCACCAACCAGCTCACCCAATCGAACACACTGCGCGCGATCCGGCGCGAGATCTCGATCGCCGTGCTCAACGGACTGACCGTCGCGACGGTGATCGGGTTGGGCATCGGTGCGGCTTTTCACGACGCCGGGCTGGGAATGGTGATCGCGGCGGCGATGCTCGCCAACATATTGATCGCCGGGCTGGCGGGGGTGCTGGTGCCGCTGACGCTCGAGCGTTTCGAGCAGGATCCGGCGGTGGCGTCCTCGGTGTTCGTCACCATGGTGACCGATTCGATGGGATTCCTCGCGTTCCTTGGACTGGCGACCGCGAGCGGGCTGGTCGGTTAGTTTGTAGGATTTGCCGCGCTTAACTTCGCACTTTTCCCGCGGATTCGCTAATTTCGTTGCGCCGTCCAGCAAGAATATTGCGCAAACGACGCCGCGCGATTCACGGGTTTCAAAGAGCGGCAGGATCGTCTCACGCCAAATCCTATTTTGGAAGCCAGAACGAATCCCGGCTCCGGCGCTTGCCCTGCCTTGGCCGCCGCCCCAGATTGGTCGCGTGCCGCTACACCTGACCAAAGTCGCCTATGGCTGCGACAGCATCGAATATCTCCAGGAACGCCTCGCGCTCAAGGCGGCGCACCAGCCCGCTTTCCTGACCACACGTTATATGCCCAAGCGGCATGCGGAAATCGCGGGCGGATCGCTGTTCTGGATCATCAAGCACCAGTTGATCGGGCGCTCGCCGATCCTGGGCTTCGGCGAGGCCGAGGGCGGGCGCATCGCGATCTATCTCGAGCCGAAACTGGTGCTCGTCCAGGCGCGGCCCAAGCGCGCGCACCAGGGCTGGCGTTATCTGGAGGGCAAGGACGCGCCGGTGGACCTGGGCGAGGCGGGTGCGGGCGTTGCCGAGATGCCTGCGGGGCTGGTGGGCGAGCTGGCCGCGATGGGGCTGATTTGAATCCCATCCTCTCCCGCGAAAGCGGGAGAGGGCTAAGAGGGAACTAGTTCGCGAGTTGTGGAAACGCGTTGCGGAAGGCGGCGACCTTGGGCTTGTCCCAGCGCACGATGTAGGGGTGCGTCGGGTTCCGCCAGAAGAAGTCCTGGTGATACGCTTCGGCTGGATAGAAGGCGCCGCTCTCGATCTTCGTCACGATCGGCTTCGCCCATGCCTTGGTGCGACTCAGTTGCGCGATGTACGCGGCGGCGACACGGCGCTGGGCGGCGTCCTGCGGAAAGATTGCCGAACGATAGCTGGGGCCGGTGTCAGGGCCCTGGCGGTTGAGCTGGGTCGGATCGTGCGCGACCGAGAAATAGACGCGCAGCAGCGTGCCGTAGCTGACCTTCGTCGGATCATAGACGATGCGCACCGCCTCGGCATGCGCAGTGCGCTCGGTCGATACCTGGCCGTAGCTGGCGGTGCCCTTGGTCCCCCCGGCAAAGCCGCTGGTCACCGAATGCACGCCCTTCACCGACTGGAAGACCGCCTCCATCCCCCAGAAGCAGCCGCCGGCAAGGACGGCGACCTGCTCGTTCTTACCGCCGGTGACGTCCTGCGCCGGCGGCGGGATCGGCACCGCGCGTTCGGCGGCGGGGGCGGCGATCGCCGGCAGCAGCAAAACCGCTCCGGCGAGACCGAGGGGGAGGGCCCATTTCAGCATGGGCGCAAGATCGTGCGTCCCGCGCCTCAGCGCAAGGCCGCGCAGGCGGTCTGGATGCGCGTGCACGCCTCGGTCAGCAAAGCCTCCGACGTCGCATAGCTGATCCGCATCGCCGGCGAGAGGCCGAAGGCGGCGCCGTGCACCGCGGCGACCTTGGCCTCGTCGAGCAGATAGGAGATCATCTCCTCGTCGGTGGTGATCGTCAGCCCCTTGGGCGTGGTCTTGCCGATCAGCCCGGCGAATTCGGGATAGACGTAGAAGGCGCCCTCGGGCCGCGGGCAGGTCATGCCGTTGATCTGGTTGAGCATCGACACGACGAGATCGCGCCGCCCCTGGAACGCCGCGACGCGCTCCTTGAGGAAGCTCTGGTCGCCGTTGAGCGCAGCGACCGACGCCGCCTGCGAGATGCTGCACGGGTTCGAGGTCGATTGCGACTGGAGCTTGCCCATCGCCTTGATCAGCCAAACCGGGCCGCCGGCATAGCCGATCCGCCAGCCGGTCATGGCGTACGCCTTGGAGACGCCGTTGGCGGTGAGCGTGCGATCGTAGAGCGACGGGCAGACCTGCGCGATCGTCGCGAATTCGAAACCGTCATAGAGGATGTGCTCGTACATGTCGTCGGCATAGATCAGTACGTGCGGGTGCCGCTCGAGCACTTCGCCCAGCGCCTTCAGTTCGGCCGCGCTGTACGCCGCACCCGTCGGGTTCGAGGGCGAGTTGAGCACCACCCATTTGGTCTTCGCAGTGATCGCGGCCTCGAGCTGTTCGGGACGGATCTTGTAGTTCTGGTCGGCGCCCGCCGCGATGAACACCGGCTTGCCGCCGGCGAATTCGACCACGTCGGGATAGCTCACCCAATAAGGCGCGGGGACGATGACTTCGTCGCCGGCGTCGATCGTCGCGCAGAAGGCGTTGAACAAAGTGTGCTTGCCGCCCGAGTTCACGCTGATCTGGTTCTCGGCATAGGTCAGGCCGTTGTCGCGCGCGAACTTGGCGACGACCGCCTGCTTCAATTCGGGGGTGCCGTCGACGTTGGTGTACTTCGTCTTGCCCGCGCGGATCGCCTCGATCGCCGCTTCCTTGACGAAATCGGGCGTGTCGAAATCGGGCTCGCCGGCGCCGAGGCCGATCACGTCGATGCCCTGCCGCTTCAGCTCGAACACGCGGCTCGTCATCGCGAGCGTGGCGGAGGGCTGGATGCGCTGGAGCGCGGCGGAGGTCTGCATGGTCCTGGGCCTTTTCCGGTAGGGAATGGCCGCGCCTATACGTCTGCCTTCGCGGGCTCCGCAACTGTAACGGCAGATACGAGTCCACGCAGCGCATTGCCGAGCTGGAAACCGCCCGCGAGATCCTCGGGACGCAGATCGTGCTCGACCGCGCGGCCACTCTCGATCAACTGGGCGCGGAGCACGCCGGGCAGCAGTCCGCGTGCGAGTGGTGGCGTGCGCAGCATGCCATCACGCTCGACGAAAATGCTGGTGAAGCTGCCTTCGGTCAGGAAGCCTTGCGCGTCGGTGAACACGACTTCCGGCGCCGCCGCCGCTGCGCGCGCGCGATCATAGAAACCGCGGCGGCTGGTCTTGTGGCGCAGGCGAAAGTCGTCCGGCGCGACTTCCAGCGGGCGAATCGCGACGCGCAGGGGCTGATCGGGGGCTTCGGGCAAGGGGCCGATACCGATCGAGATCGCGCCGGAGGGCCCGAGCAGCAGCCGCACCTTCGAGGCGGCGCGCAACCGGAAAGTCGCGGCCTGAAGCTCGTTGCGTACCGAATGGCGGTCGAAGACGAAGCCCAGCGCCTCCGCGCTGCTTTTCATCCGCGAAAGGTGACGCTCGAGCAGCGGGATGCCCTCCATCGGATCGAAGCGCATCGTCTCGATCAGGTCGAACGGACGCTCACCCGCCGTCACGAATGCGCCCTTGGCGAGGCATTCCTGCCATTCCTGCTCCGGGTCCGAATCGGCAACCACGCCCGACCCTAGACCCAAAACCGCGCGCGAGTCGCCCCCGGCAAGGGTCAGCGTGCGGATCGCGACGTTGAACATCGCATCGCCATTGGCGTCGAGCCGGCCGATCGCCCCGGTGTAGATGCCGCGTGGCGCATTCTCGGTTTCGGCGATGACTTCCATCGCGCGCAATTTGGGCGCGCCGGTGATCGAGCCGCAGGGAAATAGAGCCGCCAATGCGTCGATCGCATCGCGGCCTTGGTCGAGATCGGCAGTGATCGTCGACACCATCTGATGGACCGTCGGATAATGCTCGACATGAAAGAGCTGCGGCACTGCGACGCTGCCGGCGCGCGACACGCGGCTGAGATCGTTGCGCATCAGATCGACGATCATCAGATTCTCGGCGCGCTGCTTGGGATCGGCCCGCAGTTCCGCGGCATTGGCCGCATCGCGCACCGGGTCCATGTCGCGCACCGCAGTGCCCTTCATCGGCTTCGCAGTGAGCGTGCCGCCCTCGAGCGCGAAGAAGAGCTCGGGCGAGAAGGACAGCAGCCATTCCTCGCCGGTGGCGACGAGCGCGCCATAGCCCGCCGCCGCGCGTCCGCGCACCAAAGCATAGAGTGAGGCCGGAGAGCCCGCCGTCGGCACTTCGGCGCGGAAAGTGAGGTTGGCCTGATAGATGTCGCCCGCCGCGATCAGCTCGGCGACGCGCGCGAAGCTGTCGGCATAGTCACGGCGCGTGATCCGCGGTTGCGGCGCTCCTGCCCACGCCCCTGCGGGATCGGGCAGGATCGTCGCGAGGTCGACCTCCCTATAGCCGTTGAACAGGCCGAACCAGAGCAAGGGACCCTGCCCGGCGAGATGCGCCAGCTTCGGCTCGAGCCCCGCCGCCGCCTCGTACCGGATATAGCCTGCCGCCTCGAGCCCGCGTGCGCGGGCGGCCCGCAGCGCGTCGAGCGCGGGCCGGACCTGTTCGGGCCGGTCGGCGCGAACGATCTCGACCGGATCGGCATAGAGCCGCGCAGCCGCGCCGCTCGGGCGGGCGTCGTCGAGCAGCACGAAGGGAGGAGCGGGCAACGCCATCGCGCTGCGCATGCCGCCGCCGTCGCCGCACGGCAAGCCCGTGTTGCCGCTGGACCCGCCGCCACCTATCAGCGGCGCATGTCGAACCCTCCGATGCGCGTGGCGATCGTCCCGGTCACCCCGCTCCAGCAGAATTGCAGCCTGCTCTGGTGTACGCGCACCATGCGCGGCGCCTTTGTCGATCCGGGCGGCGACCTCGATCGCCTCCGCGCGGCGGCTGCGCAGCATCAGGTCGGAATCGAGAAGATTCTGATCACTCACGGCCATATCGATCATTGTGGGATGGCGGGCGAATTCGCCGCCGAGCTGGGCGTGCCGATCGAAGGCCCGCACGAGGCCGATCGCTTCTGGATCGACCGGCTCGAAGAGGACGGCCGCAAATATGGTGTGCGGGGAGTGCCGTTCGAGCCCGGCCGCTGGCTGGTCGACGGCGACCAAGTGACTGTCGGCGAACTGATGCTCGACGTCTACCATTGCCCCGGCCACACGCCGGGCCATGTCGTCTTCCACCATGCGCCGTCGAAGCTGGCGATCGTCGGCGACGTATTGTTCCTGGGATCGATCGGCCGGACCGACTTTCCGAAGGGCAACCATCAGGACCTGATCGACGCGATCACCGGCAGGCTATGGCCGCTGGGCGGCGAGACGGTGTTCGTCCCCGGTCACGGCCAACCGAGCAATTTCGCACACGAACGCCGCACCAATCCGTTCGTGAGCGACGCGGCGCTCAGCGCAGCGGATTGAGTCCGGTATAGCCGAGATAGACCGCGTAAGCGGCAAGCCCGAGCATCGTCAGCATCGTGGTCGCGATGCCGATCATGCGTCCGGGCCGCCAGCCGTCCATCCCGAAGGCATGGAGGATTCGGCCGACGATGAAGACCAATGCGACGCCCCACAGCCAGGCCTGCGTGCCGCGGGCGAGTTCGACCAATGCGATCAGGATCAGCACCAGGGGCGCATATTCGGCGAAATTGAGTTGCGCGCGCATCCGCGCGAGCAGGCGCGGATTGCCGCCGTCACCGACCAGGATCTTCTCGGATATGCGCAGCCGGCTGACGCGCAGCCCGAGCCAGAAATTGAGCAATGCGGCGGCGCCCGCAGTGACGAGAGCGATGGGCAGGAAAAACATGAGCGACCCCCTTTGGATCGCCCGTACGTGGCACGCCCTTGCAACTCGGGCAAGAATCGGTATACGCGCGGCCTCGCTTCGTGACCTGCCCCGTTGGTCCGGCGGGCAGCCGGCCTAACCGTCGCTTGCCCGGACACCTATGCGGGCGTATCGCGACCTGATTCACGTGTTCTTCGAAGTAAAAGGTGCCTGAATGGCCGTTCCCAAGAGAAAGACCTCGCCCTCGCGGCGTGGCATGCGCCGGGCGCACGACGCGCTCACGGTCGATGCGTTCCAGGAATGCTCGAACTGCGGCGAACTGAAGCGCCCGCACAATCTGTGCACGGCGTGCGGCCATTATAACGGCCGCGAAGTCGTCTCCGTCGAGGGCTGAGCCACGCGCGCGACCCAGGGCCAGCAGGCATGACCACGACGCGAATCGCCGTCGACGCGATGGGCGGCGACGAGGGGATCGCGGTCATGCTCGCGGGCGTTGCGCGTGCACGTCGTCGTTTCGAGGGGATGGAATTCATCCTCGTCGGTGACGAAGCACAGATTCGCGCGGGTCTCGAGAATCATCCCAATTTGACGGCTGCGTCGGAGATCGTCCACGCGGCCGGCGTCGTCGCGTCCGATGAAAAGCCCAGTGCCGCGATTCGCCGCGCCAAGACCACTTCGATGGGAATCGCCATCGATCTGGTGAAGCAGGGCAAGGCCGGCGCGGCCGTTTCCTCGGGCAATACCGGCGCGCTGATGGCGATGGCCAAATTGTCGCTGCGAACGATGCCCGGCATCGATCGCCCCGCGCTCGCCGCGCTGATGCCGACTTTGGGCGAGAACGACACCGTCATGCTCGATCTCGGCGCCAATACCGAAGTCGATGCGCGCAATCTCGTCCAGTTCGCGGTGATGGGCGCCGCTTATGCGCGAATTGCGCTCGACCTCGAAAATCCCCGCGTCGCACTGCTCAACATCGGCACCGAAGAGATGAAGGGCACCGACAAGATCCGGGAGGCGGCCGCCGAACTTCGTGCCGCGAAGCATCTCCGGCTCGACTTCAAGGGCTTCATCGAAGGCAACAAGCTCTCGCGCGGCGAAGTCGACGTAATCGTCTGCGACGGTTTCTCGGGCAATATCGCATTGAAGACGATCGAAGGCACCGCACGCTTCGTCGCGGACCTGCTCAAGCGCGCTTTCTCCAGCTCGACGCGCTCGAAGATCGGCTTCCTGATCTCGCGCCCCGCCACCGAACTGCTGCGCACCCATCTCGATCCCAACAACCACAATGGCGCCATCTTCCTCGGGCTCAACGGCATCGTCGTGAAGAGCCATGGCAGCGCGAACGAACTGGGCGTAGACACGGCAATCGGCTTCGCGGCGAAGATGCTGCGCGACGACCTCAATCGGCGAATCGCCGAGGATCTCGGGAATTTCGAGGCAAAGGCTGCGTGACAATCCGTTCGGTGATTTTGGGTACCGGCTCCTTCCTGCCGGAACGACGCGTTTCCAATGCCGAGCTGGCGGAGCGCGTCGACACGACCGATGAATGGATCGTCGAGCGCACCGGAATCCGCTTCCGCCACATCGCCGGAGATGACGAGACCACCAGCACGCTGGCGACCGGCGCCGCGCGCGCCGCGCTCGAGTCGGCAGGAATTGCCGCGACCGGAATCGACCTGATCGTGCTGGCGACAGCCACGCCCGATCAGACCTTCCCGGCGAGCGCGACTCGCGTGCAGACTGCACTCGGCATCGATGACTGCGTCGCGTTCGACGTCGCCGCGGTGTGCTCGGGCTTCCTCTACGCCCTGCAGGTGGCCGATTCGATGCTTCGCGCCGGAGCGCACAAGCGCGCGCTGGTGATCGGCGCGGAGACTTTCAGCCGCATCCTCGATTGGGAGGACCGCACCACTTGCGTGCTGTTCGGCGACGGCGCCGGCGCAATCGTTCTCGAGGCGCAGGAGAGCGACGAGACGACCGGCCGCGGCATTCTCACGACCCGGCTCCACGCCGATGGGCGCCACAACGATCTTCTTTACGTCGATGGCGGCCCCTCGACCACGGGTACCGTGGGCAAGCTGCGGATGAAGGGCCGCGAGGTCTTTCGTCACGCGGTGGTGAATCTCGCCGCGGTCATGGAGGAGTCGCTCGGTGCCGCGGGATTGTCCTCGCAGGACGTCGACTGGGTGGTCCCGCACCAGGCCAATGCCCGCATTCTAGATGCCACCGCTCGCAAATTGGGACTGGCCCCGGAGAAGGTCGTGGTGACGGTCGATCAGCATGCCAACACCTCGGCGGCATCGGTGCCGCTGGCGCTCGACACGGCCGCTCGCGATGGACGAATCAAGCCCGGAGATCTCCTGGTCCTCGAGGCCATGGGTGGGGGTTTTACCTGGGGTGCAGCGGTCGTACGTTTCTGATATGTGTCAGCTTGCGCACGAGTCGTTACCTCAGCGAAATGTTGAGGTTTGCGGGGCGATCGCAATCTGATAGAGTCAAGACTGAACATAGATTTATTTTGGGGGACATGCCGACATGCCGGCCGCGGGCACGCTGACCAGGGCAGATTTGGCCGAATCGCTACATCGCGAAGTCGGGCTTTCGCGTGCCGATGCTTCGCGTCTCGTCGAGCAGATTCTCGCGCATATGTGCGAAGCCCTTTCGAAGGGCGAGAACGTCAAGATTTCCGGTTTCGGCAGCTTCATCCTGCGCGACAAGGGCGAACGGGTGGGCCGCAATCCCAAGACCGGTGTCGAAGTGCCGATCGCACCCCGCAGGGTGCTCACTTTCAGGGCCAGCCAGATGATGCGCGACCGCATCGTGGCAGGCAACTGAGAGGGGCCATGCCCCCCTCGGAGAAGGCGGCAGGCGCCCTCCGCACCATCGGGGAACTCGCGCAGGAAATCGGCCGACCCCAACATATATTAAGGTACTGGGAGACCCGTTTCCCCCAGCTCCGTCCGCTGACCCGCGCGGGCAACCGCCGCTATTACCGCCCCGACGATGTCGCTTTGGTGCGGCGCATCCACCATCTCCTCGCCGATGAGGGCTATACGATCCGCGGCGTGCAGAAGCTGCTGGCCGACGAAAAGGCCGCCAGCCGAAGAGCGCCGCGAAACAGTGCCCAGGCCTTCACTGCGATCCGCGACGCGCTGATCAAGGCGCTCGACGAGGATGGCGGCTAGGGGGCATCCGGCCCCAGTCCCGGATCGAGATCGCGCGGGCGGACGAAGCGCGCCAGCGTGGCGCTGCCGGCCTGCACTTCATCCCAGCTGGCGATGTCGAAGGCCATTTCCGCCAAGGTCGCGGTGGGAAATTTGATCTCGACTTCGTCGCGCAGCGTGCCGCCATCGGGCACCAGCAGCAGCACCAGTTCCTCGAGTCCCGGATTATGCCCGACGAGCAGGACGCGGTCGGCACCGTTGGGCAGGCCATGGACCACATCGAGCAGGGTCGCGGCCGAGGCGAGATAGATGCGCTGATCCCAGGCGGGGGCGAGATCGCTGCCATAGCCCTGGCCGACATGATCGAGCGTCTCGACTACGCGCGCCGCGGGCGAGGCAATGACGCACTCGAAGGCGAGGCCCAGCGACTTCATGTGCCGGCCGACCATCGCGGCGGCGCGCTGGCCCTTGGGATTGAGCGGCCGATCGAAATCGCGTGCGACCGGATCGTCCCAGCCCGACTTGGCGTGGCGGAGCAGCGTCAGCGTCTTCATCGGGTCCCCGTCAGGCGTTGGCGCGGGCCTCATGCCGCAAGCGCGCCTCCAAGGAAAGCCGCACGCGTTCGACCGCCTCGTCGAGGCTGACGCGCGCCACCGGTGTCCCCGGCGGAAAGGCATCGAGCAGCCGCGAAGGGCTCGCCGCCGACAGCAACACGAAGCTGCCGCGATCGTCGGCGCGGCGAATCAACCGGCCGAACGCCTGCGCCAGCCGCGCGCGGACGATGCGATCGTCATAAGCGGTGCCGCCGCCCGCCAGCCGCCGCGCCGCGTGGAGCACGCTCGGCTTGGGCCAGGGCACGCCTTCCATCACCACCAGCCGCAGCGAATGGCCGGGGACATCGACACCGTCCCTGAGCGCATCGGTGCCGATCAGCGAGGTCCGCGGATCGTCGCGGAAGATGTCGACCAGGGTACCCGTGTCGATCGGATCGACATGCTGGGCGAGCAGCGGCAGGCCTTCGCGCGCGAGCCGATCGGCGATGCGGGCATGGACCGCGCGCAGCCGGCGGATCGCCGTGAACAGCCCGAGCGTGCCGCCGTCCGCGGCGACCACCAACCGGGCATAGGCATTGGCGAGCGCGGGCAGGTCGCCGCGCTTGATGTCGGTGACGATCAGCACTTCGGCCTGGCCGGGATAGTCGAACGGGCTGACCGCTTCGAAGCGCTGCGCCGGGCGCAGCAGATGCGACGCGCCCGACCGCGCCTCGGCAACGTTCCAGTCGCCGCCGGCGCGCAGCGTCGCCGACGTGATCACCGCACCGTGCGCCGGTTCGAGCACGGTCTTCGCGAAAGGCTTCGAGGGATCGAGCCAATGGCGGTGGAGCCCGACATCATATTCGCGCCCCTCGACCCGATCGACTGCGAGCCAGTCGACATATTCGGGATCCGCCGGCCCGCCGATCCGCGCGATCAAGGCGAGCCAGGCGCCCACGGTTTCGGTACGCCAGCCGAGCGAGGCGATCGCGCCTTCGATTCGCGCACGCGCCGGGCCGTCCATCCAGTCGGGCGCATCGGCGAGCACCGCTTCGAGCCGCCGGCCGAGCTTGACCAATGGGCGGACAAGCGCGTCGAGCGCCGCCCCCGCAGGCCCCGCCGCTTCGACCAAAGCGCCGTCGGGCTCGGCGAGCTCGGTCTCGAGGCCATAGCCCGCATCGCCCGAGCCGTTGACGTCCCGCGCGTAGACCAGCCCGCGTACTGCCGCGAGCAGCGCCTCTACCGGTCCGAACGGCTCGCCTTCGTTCAGCCGCTGGAGCCAGCCGTCGCTGGGCAGCGCGCGGGCGGCATCGACTGCCTCGGCGATCGCAAGGCCGCCTTCCTCGTCATAGCTGGCGACGTCGGAAAGCCGCGCCGCCAGCCCGCGCCGGCGGCCGCGCGAGCCCGATTCGGGGCCCGTGATCCAGCGGCGGATCTCGATCGCCTCCTGGCCCGTGAGCGCCGCCGAGAACATCGCGTCGGCGGCGTCGAACAGATGATGCCCTTCGTCGAAGACATAGCGCGTCGGCCGAGTCGCCGACTCCCTTCCGCGCGCCGCATTGACCATCACCAGCGCATGGTTGGCGATGACGATATCGGCCTCGGCGCTCGCCCGCGCGGCACGCTCGATGAAGCATTTCCGGTAATGCGGGCAGCCGGCATAGATGCATTCGCCGCGACGATCGGTCAGCGCCGTCGAACCGTTGCGGCGGAACAAGGTGGGCAGCCAGCCGGGCAGGTCGCCGCCGACCATGTCGCCGTCGGCGCTGTACGCCGCCCAGCGCGCCACCAGCTGCGCGAGGATCGCCGCACGGCCGGCGAACCCGCCCTGCAGCGCGTCTTCGAGATTGAGCAGGCAGAGATAATTCTCGCGGCCCTTGCGCGTGACGATCCGCCGCCTGCGCGTCTCGGGATCGGGAAACAGCCGCTCGCTCTCGTGCGCGAGCTGGCGCTGCAGTGCCTTGGTGAAGGTCGACACCCAGACCGGTCCCTCGGCGCGCTCGGCCCAGAGCGACGCGGGGGCGAGATAGCCGAGCGTCTTGCCGATCCCCGTTCCCGCCTCGGCGAGGATGAGATTGGGCGAATCGCGCATCTCGCGCGGCGCGAAGGCGCCGGCCGCGGCGGTGGCATAGTCGCGCTGCCCCTGGCGCCGCTCGGCACCGTTGCCGGTGAGCCGGGCAAGCCGCTCCGCGACGTCGCCTTCGGAGAGCGTAACGGTGCGGGGCGCGGCGCGCGGCGGGCGCTCCTCCCATTCGGGCAGCTTCGAGAACAGCCAGCGTTCGGCCTGGCCAGGCTTGCCGATCCTGGGGCTCAACGCGGGCGCCCAGGGCCAGCGCAAACGGAACAGCGACTGGAGGGAATTCCACGCGCCCTCCCGCTCGGGCCAATCGCCGTCGGGGACCGCCAGCAGAGCCTCCGCCGCGCGGCGCAGCAACGGGGCGACCTCCGCATCGCTTTCGGGAATTGCGAGACCGGCGGCGCGGGCAAGGCCCTTGGGCGTGGGCACCATGAAGCGTGCGGGGTGGAGAAACGCGAACAATTCGAGCAGATCGAGCCCGTTGATCTCCGGATGGCCGAGCCTTTGCCCGATCAGCGGCGCGTTGAGCAGGATCGTCGGCGTGTCCGCAGCGATCCGTATCGCCTCGCCTCGGCTGACGGCGCGCGTCTCCTCCGCAGTGGCGATCCAGATGCCGCCATGGCTGGCGTGGAGCGCGGGATAAGGCAAAGGCGGCGTCATCGGCGCGTCAATCTGTACGCTTTTCGTTCCGCACCGCCAGTCGAATTCGCGAGTCGCGCGCGGCAAATCCTACATCGAAAGGGGACGGCATGTCTGCTCCCGCCCCATCCCAGACGTTAGCTCGCCGGACGCGCGGCGTTAGAAACCGACCGGCAGTGAAGACTCGTTGCGGGCATCTTGAATACCTGACACCATGATTCGATGCGTACATGGCTGTTCGCTCTCATCATCATCGACCTCGGGGGATGTGGCTATGCGCCAATCGAGGACCGGGAGGAAATCGCAGGCAAATCTGCAGCTTTCCCCGCAGATGATCTGACTACCTATTTGAACGGGTACAAGCTCGAGGTTCCAAAGGCCGGGCGCTTCCTGTGGAATAGTCAGGAAATAACCGCTGAGACCTTACAGCGCTATCTAAAGGAAGTCGGAGGAAGGGAACGCATAGTGGTACAATTTGAGCCGGCCACACCGGACACGCGGGTGCATTGGGTCCGCCGACAGGTGATTACGGCGAGTCACTGTAAGCCATCACGATGTGCCGAAGCGCCTTGGAAGGCAGTGCGACCGGTCGTTAACTAGCACGCACCTGGCGTGATCGCGCACATGCCGCCATTAGCAGCTTGAAGGGGTTGCCAGTCTAAAAGCTACCATTCCGCTTTCCACTCCTAGCGGACATTCCCCGCGTCCCCTTGCTCCGTTCATAATGCAGTCCGCGGTGCGCGGCGCTGGCTCCCTGCGCCGGTCTTCGCTAGACGCGCCGGATCATGACCGACATCGCACCTGAACTCCGCGCCGCCGCGCTCGACTCCAAGGCCTGGCCCTATGAAGAGGCGCGAAAGCTTCTCAAGCGCTACCCCGACGGCGTACCCGCGAAGGGCCATGTGCTGTTCGAGACCGGCTATGGCCCATCGGGGCTGCCCCATATCGGCACGTTCAACGAAGTGCTGCGCACGACGATGGTGCGTCGCGCGTTCGAGACCCTGTCCGACATTCCGACGCGGCTGATCGCGTTCAGCGACGATATGGACGGGTTGCGCAAGGTGCCGGACAACGTGCCCAACAAGGAGATGCTGGCCGAGCATCTGGGCAGGCCGCTGACCCGCATCCCCGATCCGTTCGGCACGCATGACAGCTTCGCCGCGCACAACAACGCGCTGCTCCGCGAATTCCTCGACCGCTTCGGGTTCGATTACGAGTTCGTCTCGTCGACCGACTATTACGAAGGCGGCACGTTCGACGACGCGCTGAAGGGCGTGCTGCGACACTATCAGGGCATCATGGAGGTGATGCTGCCGACGCTGCGCAAGGAGCGCCAGGCGACCTATTCGCCGGTGCTGCCCGTCAGCCCGAAATCGGGCATCGTCCTCCAGGTTCCGATCGAAGTGCTCGACGCCGAGAGCGGGATGATCGCATTCGAGGATGAAGGCGAGCGGATCGAGCAGTCGATCCTCGGCGGACGGGCCAAGCTTCAGTGGAAGGTCGACTGGGCGATGCGCTGGGTGGCGCTCGGCGTCGATTACGAGATGGCGGGCAAGGACCTGATCGATTCGGTGATCCAGTCGTCGAAGATCGCGCGGGTGCTGGGCGGCAAGCCGCCCGAGGGCTTCAACTACGAGATGTTCCTCGACGAGAAGGGCGAAAAGATCTCCAAGTCCAAGGGCAACGGGCTCAGCCTCGAGCAATGGCTGACCTATGGCCCCGACGAGAGCCTCGCTTTCTACATCTATCGCGAGCCGAAAAAGGCCAAGGCGCTGCATCTCGGGCTGATCCCGCGCGCCGTGGACGATTACTGGCAGTTCCGCGGCAATTATGCCGCCCAACCGGTCGAGCAGAAGCTCGGCAACCCGGTGCACCACATCCATAACGGCCCGCCGCCCACCGAGACGCTGCCGGTCACCTTCGGCTTGCTGCTCAACCTCGTCGGGGTGATGGGCGAGGCGAGCAAGGAGCAGGTCTGGGCCTATCTCGCCAATTACGTCCCCGATGCGACGCCCGAAAGCTATCCCGCGCTCGACGATCTGATCGGCTATGCGCTCGCTTACGCACGCGATTTCGTCACCCCGACGCTGAAGAAGCGGGCGCCCGAGGGCGTCGAGGTCGAGGCGCTGCGGCGGCTCGACACCGAACTGGGGGGCCTTCCCGCCGACGCCTCGGCCGAGGACATCCAGAACATCGTCTACGAGATCGGCAAGACCGGCGGGTTCGAGAATCTCCGCGACTGGTTCAAGGCGCTCTACGAAACCCTGCTCGGCTCCGAGCAGGGTCCGCGCATGGGCAGCTTTATCGCGCTCTACGGGATCGAGAACAGCCGCAAGCTCATCGCCGAAGCGCTCGCCCGGGGGTGAGCCGGGCACCGCTCCTCCATCGCGCACGTTCGGCGACGCGCGATTTCCTGCACAGCGAGGCAGCGGGCGGGATTGTGCTGATCGGCGCGGCGGCGCTGGCGATGATCGCGGCGAACGTGCCCGGCTGGCGCGAGGCCTATTTCCACGCGCTGCATCTCGAGACCGGGCCGGTGATCAGCCCGCGCTACGGGCCGATGAACGTGCATCTGTGGATCAACGATGCGGCGATGGCATTGTTCTTCCTGCTCGTCGGCCTCGAGATCAAGCGCGAGTTCGTCGACGGGCGGCTGGCGAGTTGGGAGCGGCGGCGGCTGCCGGTACTGGCCGCCGCCGCGGGGATGGCAGTGCCCGCGGCGATCTACCTGTTCGTGACGCGCGGGCAGAGCGAACTGGCCAGCGGCTGGGCGGTTCCCGCCGCCACCGACATCGCCTTCGCGATCGGCGTGCTCGCGATCCTCGGCAAGCGGGCGCCGACCGCGCTCAAGCTGTTCCTCACCACGGTGGCGATCGTCGACGATCTCGGCGCGGTGGCGATCATCGCCTTGTTCTACACTGCCGGGCTCGATCTGGCGGCGCTTGCCGCAGCAGGGGGGGTGATGCTCGCGATGTTCGCGCTCAATCGCTTCGGCGTCAGGCGGCTCGCGGTGTATCTGCCGCTCGCGGCCGTGCTGTGGTATTTCGTGTTCCTGTCGGGCGTCCACGCAACGGTCGCCGGAGTCGCCGCCGCGATGATGATCCCGATCACGCGCTCTCCCGGCGCGCCTGACGATGCGCAGTCGCCGCTCCACCGGCTCGAGCACGCGCTGCACCCCTGGTCGGCCTTCCTGATCGTGCCCTTGTTCGGCTTCGCCAATGCCGGCGTGTCGCTGCACGGCATATCGCCGGCGATCCTGCTGGCTCCGTTGCCGCTGGGAATCGCAGCGGGACTGTTCCTCGGCAAGCAGCTCGGCATCCTCGGCAGCGTCTGGATCGCGCACAAGACCGGCTTCGCGGCCAAGCCGGGCTGGTCGAGCTGGCCGCAAATCTATGGCGTGTCGCTGCTCGCGGGGATCGGCTTCACGATGAGCCTGTTCATCGGCGGGCTGGCGTTCCCGGGCAACGAGGCACTCGCCGACGAAGTGAAGATCGGCGTGCTTGCCGGATCCGTCCTGTCGGCGGTGGCCGGCTATCTGGTGCTACGGTTCGCGCCGCCGCGCCGGATGCTCGCGCTCAAACTGATCGCAGAACGACAGGATTGAGCGCACGGCGCTCGGCCAGCATCGCGACGCACCAGACCAGGAAGCCGCCCGGCGCCATGATATTGCCCGCCGTCATCCCCGCGCCGAACTCCGCGAGCGCCGCCGGGATCATGGCGCGCACATACGAATGCAGCGCACGCAACTTGGGGCAATCATCGACGGAACCCCATTGGTCGATTAGGATCCGCGCTGATGCTGCTCGCCACCCTCCTTGCGTTCGCACTGTCGGAGCCCTGCGCCCCGGACTGGCGTTTCCTCTTCGCCAACGGTCCTCAGGGAGAGGATGTCGCCGGAAACCGGGACGCACTGATCGCCGCAGTGCGCCGCGGCAGCCCGTTGCGAGTCGGCTGGGGCGAGGCGGCGGCCGACGGGAGCTGGTCGGTCGAGGAATTCTCAAATGTCGGCTTCACCAACATCATGCGCGGGCGCGATCTGGTGGTGCAGCTCGAGCCGGCGATGATCCAGAACGATTATCTCGACGCGGGGAAGGCGACATTGCGGGCAGAGCCGCTCGAGTGGCGCGCGGTCATGTCCACCGATGGACGATTCGACGCGCAGATGACCGATCCGGCGACCGGCAAGCTCTACCGGACGCTACGCCAACGCACCCGGATCCACTGGTACGCCTTCGCGCCCGATCCGAAGTGCGACGCGCGCGAGGCAGTCAATTCGGCGCCGCCCGGCCGCAAGAACATCCTGGTCGAGAGCATCAAGCCGGAGGATTGAGAGGGAGTGGGCGCGACGGCGACTGTTAAGCCTGAGCGAGTTGGCCGCAAGTCCAACGCTCGCGCGGCGCTTTCACGCTTTAAAGCAATGTTCCCGATGCCATGCCAGAAACAATGGATGCGGGCGGTCGGCCGGTCGCCCTGGCAGGCGGGCATAGCCCGACTGATTGAGAAGTCCCTCCACGCTGTCGCGGTCGTTAACATAGCGCGAAATCAGGACCGAAAGATCATCGTTCAACGAGATGAGACCGCGATCGAACATCCAATGCACCGTCCCGGACAGGGCTAACCCATTAGACACGATGTCCGGTCCGTTCTTCTCGACGGATTGGATATGCGCAGCCTCAACTTCCGCCCGGCCGCCGCCATTTATCAGCTTGAGCCCCGTCAATGCGCAGCGTGAGTCATATGCTTCAAGCACCGTCTTGCGGAACGCGCGGTCCCTAATTGGGCGCGATACCAACTGAGGAACGCGCGCCCTCTCGCCGAAGTCAAAGGGCATGGCAGGCTCGCGCAGGAATTCGGTAGAATGCAAGCGGTCTTGGCGCGGCAGGATCTCCCCATCGCGCAGCCCCAAATTGACGATTCGGACGAAATCCTGGGCTGAGATTGCGCGAACCGCAGCTTGCGCTCGACCCGATATCCCTTCTCGCGCATTCAGCAAGCCGCGCTCGACTAAGGTATCGTCCAATTTGAACGGGACGGGCGTGCTGAATTGCACGAAATCGCCTTCGGCGATCATCGCATAGTACATGCCGTCGGCATCCGGATCAGGAACGATCGTATCTACCCGGGCCGCGGCCCAGTAGCCGCGTGTGTTCCTAACCTTGACCGGCTCATAGTAGAGGATCCAGTCGCCAACGCAGGCACGAGCTCGCTCCAGATATTGTTTGGGGAAGTGATATCGAATCGCCGGGGTATCACGATAAATCGAGTCCTCGCGATGAATGAAAACCCCGTTCGCCATTTCGCAGGCGTACCGAGCCCGCGCTGAATTTGGCAAGCCCGCGTGACTCGGCATATCCGCAAGAAAAAGGGGCAGCCGCCGCCAGCCGCCCCTTTTTCTACACAGAAGCGCGCCTCAGAGCTTCTCGGTCAGCTCCGGGACGATCTTGAACAGGTCGCCGACCAGGCCGATGTCCGCGACCTGGAAGATCGGGGCGTCCTCGTCCTTGTTGATCGCGATGATCGTCTTCGAGTCCTTCATGCCGGCAAGATGCTGGATCGCGCCCGAGATGCCGATCGCGATATAGACTTCCGGGGCCACGATCTTGCCGGTCTGGCCGACCTGATAGTCGTTCGGGACATAGCCCGCGTCGACCGCCGCGCGCGAGGCGCCGACCGCGGCGCCGAGCTTGTCGGCGAGCGGCTCGATGATCGCGTGGAAGTTCTCGCCGTTCTGCAGCGCGCGGCCGCCCGAGACGATCACCTTGGCGGCGGTCAGCTCGGGGCGCGTCGATTCGGCGATCTCGGCACCGGCGAAGGCCGACAGACCCTTGTCGCCCGCACCAGACACCGCCTCGACCGTGCCCGAGCCGCCGCTGGTCGCCGCCTTGGCGAAGGCGGTGCCGCGCACGGTGATCACCAGCTTCTTGTCGCTGGTCTGCACCGTGGCGATGGCGTTGCCGGCGTAGATCGGCCGCGTGAAGGTATCCGGCCCCTCGACCGAGAGGATGTCGGAGATCTGCATCACGTCGAGCAGCGCGGCGACGCGCGGCGCGATGTTCTTGCCGGTGGTGGTCGCCGGGAAGACTGCCGCGTCGTGGCTTTCCATCAGCGAGGCAATCAGCGGCGCGACATTCTCGGCGAGCGCGTGTTCGTACGCCGAATCGTCGGCGAGATGGACCTTGCCCACGCCGGCGATCTTGGCGGCTTCGTCGGCCACCGCGGCGCAGCCCGAACCGGCGACGAGGAGGTGGACTTCCCCCAGCTGCGAAGCCGCGGTGACGGCGGCGAGCGTCGCGTCCTTGACCTGCTTGTTGTCGTGTTCGACCCAGACGAGCGTCTTCATTTCGCGACTCCCAGACCCTTGAGCTTCTCGACCAGCTCGTCGACGCTGCCGACCTTGATGCCCGCCTGGCGCTTGCCGGGCTCGACCACCTTAAGCGTCTTGAGGCGTGGCGAGACGTCGACGCCGTAATCGGCGATCGTCTTCTTCGCGACCGGCTTGGTCTTGGCCTTCATGATGTTGGGCAAAGTCGCGTAGCGCGGCTCGTTGAGGCGCAGATCGGTGGTGACGATCGCCGGCAGCTTGAGATCGACCGTCTCGAGCCCGCCATCGACTTCGCGCGTGACCTTGACGCCGTTGCCGCCCAGTTCGACCTTCGACGCGAAGGTGCCCTGCGGCCAGCCGAGCAAGGCCGCGAGCATCTGGCCGGTCTGGTTCGAATCGTCGTCGATCGCCTGCTTGCCGAGGATGATCAGCCCGGGCTGTTCCTCTTCGGCGACCTTGGCGAGCAATTTGGCGACGCCGAGCGGCTCGACTTCGTCCTCGGTGGCGATCAGGATCGCGCGGTCGGCGCCCATGGCGCGGGCAGTGAGCAGAACGTCGGTCTCGGCCTTGGGCACGCCGATCGTGACGACGACGACTTCGGTCGCGGCGCCCTTCTCCTTCAGCCGGACCGCCTCTTCGATGGCGATCTCGTCGAACGGATTCATGCTCATCTTGACGTTGGCGAGGTCGACCCCCGTCCCGTCGGCCTTCACGCGAGGCTTCACATTATAGTCAAGCACCCGCTTGACCGGCACCAGGACCTTCATCTGCTTCTCTCCCTAGGCTCATCCCAGTTTCCGGGGAGGAAAGGTCGAGCCTCGAATAAAACTCCACTGGCTTACGTTTACGCGAACGTCAACCTGCGCGCGAACCGGCGAACTCTGCGACGAGCGGCTCGAATGATTCGGGCGGCGGGAAGGTTGCGAAGCTATGCGTCGCGCCGGTCTTCGCCCAGGGCAAGGCCTCGGACGTCCAGGTTTCGAAGAAGGGCGGATCGGACGGCGGCACGTCGAGCAGCGTGGTGCGCACGTTGACGAAGGTGTCGAAACCCTCGGGCCGCGTGAACATCCAGCTCATGCAATGGTCGCAGAAATAATGCCGCGTCGCGCCGTGAAGCCCGCCGATCACCGGTTCGCCGGCGGTGACTTCGAACTTGTCGGCGGGCCAGGCGCCGCTCACCGAATAGGCACTGCCGCTCATCCGCTGACAGCCGCGGCAATGGCAGGCGGCAGTGAAGAGGGGGGCGCCGGACAGGCGGAAGCGAACCCGCCCGCAGCGGCATTCGCCTTCCGCCGTGCCGGGCGCCTCGGTCATGCCGCCTGCTGGACCTCCGCGACGATCTTCTTCGCAGCGTCGCCCAGATCGTTGGCGGCGACGATCGGCAGGCCCGAATTGGCGAGGATGTCCTTGCCCTGCTGGACGTTGGTGCCTTCGAGGCGGACGACCAGCGGAACCGAGAGGTTCACTTCCTTCGCCGCGGCGACGATGCCCTCGGCGATGATGTCGCAGCGCATGATCCCGCCGAAGATGTTGACGAGGATGCCCTTCACCGCCGGATCGCTCAGGATGATCTTGAACGCCGCGGTGACCTTTTCCTTGTTGGCGCCGCCGCCGACATCGAGGAAGTTGGCCGGGAACATGCCGTTCAGCTTGATGATGTCCATCGTCGCCATGGCGAGGCCGGCGCCGTTGACCATGCAGCCGATATCGCCGTCGAGCTTGATGTAGGCGAGGTCGTATTTCGACGCCTCGAGCTCCATCGGATCCTCTTCGGTCTCGTCGCGCAGTTCGGCGAGGTCCTTGTGGCGGAACATCGCATTGCCGTCGAAGCCGACCTTGGCGTCGAGCACCATCAATTTGCCGTCGTCGGTGACCGCAAGGGGATTGATCTCGATCTGCTCGGCATCGGTGCCGAGGAAGGCGTCGTACAGCTTCGAGGCGGTCGAGGCGGCCTGCTTGGCGAGATCGCCGGTCAGCCCGAGCGCGGCGGCGACGGCGCGGCCGTGATGCGGCATGAAGCCGGTCGCCGGGTCGATGTCGATCGAATGGATCTTCTCGGGCGTGTCGTGCGCGACGGTCTCGATGTCCATGCCGCCCTCGGTCGAGGCGACCATCGAGATGCGGCCGGTGGCGCGATTGACGAGGAGCGCGAGGTAGAATTCCTTGGCGATGTCGACGCCGTCGGTGACGTAGAGGCGATTGACCTGCTTTCCGTGCTCGCCGGTCTGGATCGTCACCAGGGTATTGCCGAGCATGTCGGTCGCGGCGGCGCGGACCTCGTCCTCGGTCTTGGCGAGGCGGACGCCGCCCTTGGCATCGGGGCCCAGTTCCTTGAACTTGCCCTTGCCGCGGCCGCCGGCATGGATCTGCGCCTTGACGACATAGAGCGGCCCGGGGAGCTTCTTCGAAGCCGCGACGGCCTCTTCGACGCTGAGGGCGGCATAGCCTGCGGGAACCGGAACGCCGAACTTGGCGAGCAATTCCTTGGCCTGATATTCGTGGATGTTCATGGGCGCGCCCCTATCTTGCCGGCGGGATCAATTTGCGGAGGCCTTAAGCACGCCGCGCCGATGAATCCAAATCTTTTCCGCGTAAATGCGATTGCGAGGTAATTGCAATATGGTTCCGTGTGGGCGGTTTGGCTTCATCCTCCCCCGCCAGGGGGAGGTGGCAGGCGCAGCTTGACGGAGGGGGAGGAAGCACGACGGCCAGTTGGTCGCTTACCGCCCCCTCCGTCGCCTTCGGCGCCACCTCCCCCTGGCGGGGGAGGATCGAGCGCGCGTTAGTCCGCGAGCCCCGTTGCGCAGAGTGCCGCCGAGCTCGAGGTGACTCCGAGAATCTCCGCGTCCCCTAGCGCCCGCACCCGGTGGAGGAATTGATCGACCGATTCGGCACCGCCGGCATAAGGCAGATCGGCGATTCGCATCAGCTGCTTGAGCGACAGCCGATCGACCATCCGCTCGGCCATGCACGCCGACAGCGGCCTGGGCAGGCCGGCGCGGATCAGTCCCGACCGTAGCCGCGCCTCGGGGACCGCGCAGCTCGACAGCAGGGCGGCGGCGATGAGGAAAGCGAACCTTATCTGCATGGTTCCGGCGCGCTATATCGCCGCCATGCACCCGGCAATCGGAATCCTGCTGTTCGCCGCAACCGTCGCCGGGATGGAGGCCTTCGCTTACGCAGCGCATCGCTGGGTGATGCACGGGCCCGGCTGGTTCCTCCATGCGAGCCACCATGCCCCGCGCACCGGCATGTTCGAGCGCAACGACCTCTACGCCGTGATCTTCGCGATTCCCTCGATCGTGCTGCTGCTCGGCGGCGTGCAGCTCGGCTGGTGGCCGGGTACGACATGGATCGGTGCGGGAATCGCCGCTTACGGGGCGATCTATTTCGGCTTTCACGACGTGATCGTCCATCGCCGCCTGGCGCACCATTATGTCGCACGCTCGACCTACATGAAGCGGATCGTCCAGGCCCACCGGCTGCATCATGCCGTGACGAGCAGGCACGGCGCAGTGAGCTTCGGCTTCCTCTGGGCGCCGCGCGCCGACACGCTCAAACGCCAGCTCAAGGCCCGCAGCGACTTGATCCGGGTTAATATGGAGCCGGATTGACGCGCGCCGCGGCCGGGCACACATCTAGAGTCCATGGAGCAGCTCAACCTGTCCGAGTCCGAGTGGCGCAAGCGGCTCACGCCCGAACAATATCATGTGCTGCGCGAAGCCGGCACCGAGCGCGCCTTTTCGGGGCTTTACAACGACAACAAGGCCGACGGCATCTATCGCTGCGCCGCGTGCCAGCTCGATCTGTTCGACAGCGCCGACAAATATGATTCGGGGTCGGGCTGGCCGAGCTTCACGCAGCCGGTCGCGCCCGACCGCGTCGTCGAGCATGCCGATGTCAGTCACGGAATGCGCCGCGTCGAGGTGCGTTGCGCGCGCTGCGATGGCCATCTCGGCCATGTCTTCCCCGATGGCCCCCCGCCGACGGGCCTGCGCTATTGCATGAATTCGGTGAGCCTGGATTTTCGTTCACGCGGCGGCAACCCGAACGGCGCTAGCAGCGAACCCTCCGGCTCCTGATTCTTGTGAGCCGCGGCTTTAGGGCTTAACCACCGCTTCGATGGCTTCCAGAAAACCGAAACCCGCTCGCTCGAAATCCTGGTGGCGCACCGGATCCGGATGGAAACGCCTTGCCTTGTGGACGGTGATCGCCGGCGTGACGGCCGGGCTGATCGCCGCCGTCGCGCTGGGAATCGCAGTCTATTCGACGCGCAGCTCGCTGCCGAGCTATGACGAGCTCAAATCCTCGCCCAACGGCCAGATGATCCGCGTCCATGCCGCCGACGGCACCGTCCTGGTGTCGCTCGGGCCGAGCTATGGCGAGTGGATCCGATACGATCAGATCCCGCAGGTGATGAAGGACGCGATCATCGCCGTCGAGGATCGCCGCTTCGAGGATCACTGGGGCGTCGATCCCTGGGGCCTCGCGCGCGCGGTGCGCACCGGCATCGCCAATCGCGGCTCGGGCCGCCGCCTGCAGGGCGCTTCGACGATTACGCAGCAGGTCGCACGGACGATCTTCCTGTCGAACAAATATGATTTCGGGCGCAAGATGCGCGAGGCGGTGCTCGCGCTGGCGATGGAGCGGAAGTTCTCGAAGGACCAGATCCTCGAGCTCTATCTCAACAAGGTCTATTTCGGCGGCGGCGCCTATGGCATCGACGCTGCGAGCCGCAAGTTCTTCGGCCATTCCGCCAGCGAGCTGAGCCTCGCCGAGGCCGCGGTGATCGCCGGCCTCGTCAAGGCGCCGTCGCATTATTCGCCGACCGCCGACGCCGAGGCCGCAGTGAGCCGCGCCAGCGTGGTGCTCGACGTGATGGCCGAGACCGGCAAGATCAGCCGCGCCACCGCAGCCGCCACCGACCCGCGCACCGTCAAGCTCGCGCCCGAGCCGCGCCAGAACAGCGTGCGCTATTTCACCGACTGGGCGCTTCCCCAGCTCGAGATGCTGATCGACGAGAGCGAGGCGCCGCTCGAGGTGTGGACCACGCTCGATCTCGACATGCAGCGCGCCGCCGACGAGGCGATCCGCAAGAACGCGCCCGGCAATGCCCAGGGCGCGCTCGTCAGCCTAGACCGCGACGGCGCGGTCCGCGCGATGGTCGGCGGCAAGGACTATGTCGCCTCCATCTACAATCGCGCGACCCAGGCCGTCCGCCAGCCGGGATCGGCGTTCAAGCTGTTCGTCTATCTCTCCGCGCTCGAAGCCGGGCACAAGCTCGACGATACGGTGGTCGACGAGCCGGTGACGATCAACGGCTGGACTCCGCGCAACAATTCGGGCCGCAATTCGGGCCCCGTCTCGCTGCGCACCGCCTTCGCTTATTCGCTCAATACGATCGCGGCGAAGCTGGGCCAGGAAGTGGGTTTCAGCACGGTGGCCAGCATGGCGCGCCGCTTCGGCATCACCACGCCGATCAACACCCAGCCGGCGATGGTGCTCGGCACGTCGAACGTCCGGCTGATCGACATGACCCGCGCCTTCGCCTCGGTGGGGCAGAAGGGTGTCGCGGTCACGCCGTACGGCATCACGCGCGTCACCGCGAACGGCGCAGTGATCTACCAGCACGAAGTCGATACCAGCCATGTGCTGGTCGCGCCCTATGTCGCGGCGCAGATGACCGACCTGCTCCAGACCGCAGTCGCCACCGGCAGCGGCCATGCGGCGCAGATCGGGCGGCCGGTAGCGGGCAAGACCGGGACCACCAGCTCGAACAAGGACGGCTGGTTCATCGGTTTCTCCTCCGGGCTCACCACCGGCGTGTGGATGGGCCGCGACGATGCCAAGGTCGTCCCCGGGCTGCAGGGCGGCACCGCGCCGGCGCGCGCCTTCGCCGCCTTCATGACCAAGGCCGTGGCGAAACGCCCGGTCGAGCAATTCGATACGCAGGTCACTTTGCCCGAATGGCAGCTCGAGCCCGAGGACAATGCCTATTACGCGCAGCCCGACAACGGCATGTTCGTCGATCCCGACGGCAATCCGCTGCCCGAAGACCAGCAGCCGCGCAGCGACGGCACCGAGGAACAGACGCCCCCGGACGAACGGCTCGACCAGGACTGGATCGACCGGATGACCGGCAACGGCCCGCCGGCACCATCAGGGCCGGTGCGCACCCAACCGCGCGACGATCGCCGCCAGCCGCCGCCACGGGATCGCACGCCGCCCCCCAGCGAGGAAGGCTTCTAGGCCGCTGGAATCACGCCGTGGCGAATGGAAGCTGCGGTGCTCTAGGTTGAATATTGTTTCTCGTCACCCCGGCCTTGAGCCGGGGTCCCGCCGCCTTCAGGCCGGACAGAAGAAGCGGGATCCCGGCTCAAGCCTGTCCTGAGCGCCTGCCTTGCAGGCAGTCGAAGGGGCCGGGATGACCGAAATTTATCAACAGCTTGTATGGGTTCTTAACCGACGAGCGGATTGCAGCGGCCGATCCAGTGCAGCCCGGCGCCGTTGCGGCGCAGCCATGCGCGCGCGGGGCCGGGATCGGCTTCGTAGAGTTCGGCCACCAGCCGGTGAAAGACCGGCGAGTGGTTCATGTGGATGCGATGCGCGACTTCGTGCGCGACGGTCGCGCGGCGGACGAAATCGGGCGCGAGGATCAGCCGCCAGCTATAGCGGATCGCCCCCGATGAAGCGCAGCTCCCCCAGCGGCCGCGCGGATCGCCGACCGACACCCGCGTCACGATCACGCCGGCGCGTTCGGCATATTCGGCGGTCTCGGCGCTGAGCACGCGCAGTGCCTCGGCGCGCAGCCAGCGCTCGACGCGGCGCTCAAGTCCTTCGCGCGGGCCGCCGCAGATCAGCGTGCCGCCGTCCAGCTTCGGGGTGCGCGGCGCCGAGGGGACCGAGACGATCTCGGTCTCGCGGCCGGCGAGCGGAAAATACGCACCTGGCGTCAGTGGGCGCATTTCGGGGAGCCGCGCTTGCTGCGCCGCGATCCAGCCGCTCTGTTCCTCGGCCCAGGCCAGACCCTTTTTGAGCGAGGCGCGTGGGGGCAATGTCAGCCGTATCCGCCCGTCGCGCGGATCGACTGCGAGCCGCATGCAGCGCGCCCGCGCATGGCGGACGACTTCGATTCCGCGGCTCAAAGCGTGCGGTCCACCAGATGGTGCTCGAAGTCCCCGGCATCGTCCTCGGAGATCGTCCAGCCGCGCGTCGACTGGCCGGCCGCGTGTACTGCCTCGCGATCGCCGCACACCAGATAATGCCATTCGGGGAGCTGCTCGCCCGCCGCGCGCAGGCGATAGGCGCAGGTCGAGGGCAGCCATTCGATTCCGGCGACGTTGTTCGCGTTGAGCCGCACGCATTCGCTGACATAGGCATGGCGGTGGCGATAGTCGCTGCACCGTCCCATGCGCCGATCGAGCAGGCGGCAGGCGACGTTGGTCGCGTGCAGCTCGCCGGTCTCCTCGTCCTCGAGTTTGTGGACGCAGCATTTGCCGCAGCCGTCGCACAGGGCTTCCCATTGGGCGCGATCGAGCTTCGCGAGCGGCACGTCCTCCCAGAAGCGCGCGCTCATCGGACCCAGTGCTTCGCTTGCTCGGCGATCGCCTGCCCGTCCTTGTCGATCGGCAGCGACGTGATCGGCGCGCCGTCGGGACCCATCAGGAAGGCGACCGCGAGGTGATCGACCATATAGCCGCCACCGGGTCCCGGCGGCTGCTTCTTGAAATAGACGGCATAGCTCTTGGCCACCTGGGCGATCGCCTGCGGGCTTCCGGTGAGGCCGACGATGCCGGGGTGGAAGTTCGCCACGAACTGCTTGATCGCTGCCGGCGTATCGCGCTCGGGATCGACGGTGATGAAGATCGGTACGACCTTCGCCGCAATGCGCGGCGCTTCCTTGTCGAGGATCTTCATCGCCTGGCCGATCTTGGCCATGTCGGTCGGGCAGACGTCGGGGCAATAGGTGTAGCCGAAATAGACGATGCGGTACCGGCCGGCGAAATCTCCGTCGCGCACGGTCCTGCCATTCTGGTCGATGAGCGTGAACGGCCCGCCGATCCGCGCACCGGCGAGCGGCGGCTCCTCGGGCTTGGCGGCGCCGCATCCCGCAAGCGGGATCGCGCAGAGCAAAGCGAGGGCTGGAAACATCCTGTACATGGCGCCGTCAGCCATGATCTGTTAGTCGAGCGCTTGCAAGAACGGGGTTCAGTCAGGGGTTCAGCCGCATCATGGGTTTTCGTGTGTTCCGCGTAGCCGCCGTCGCCGCCTTGGCGCTCGCTGCGGTTCCCGCCGTCGCGCAGCAGTTTTCGGACGGCTACGAGTTCCTCAAGGCCATCCGGGATTCGGACGGCGCCAAGGTCAACAAGTTCCTGCTCGATCGCTCGCTGCGCATCGTCAACACCAAGGAGCGCGGCAGCGGCGAGGGTGCGCTGCACATCGTCGCCAGGCGCTCGGACGCGCTCTATCTGCGCGTGCTGCTCCAGGCCGACGACATCAACCCGAACCTGCAGGATGCCCGCGGCAACACCGCGCTCATCATTGCGATCGAGCAGAACTGGAACGAGGGCGTCGGAATCCTGATCAAGTACCGCGCCAACGTGAACCTCGCCAACAGCGGCGGCGAGACGCCGCTGATCCGCGCGGTGCAGATGCACAATGCCGACATCGTCCGCCAGCTGCTCGACGCCAAGGCCAATCCCGACCGCGCCGACTACGGCAGCGGCAAATCGGCACGCGACTATGCCCGCGAGAATACGCGCTACCCGGCGATCGCCAAGCTGCTCGCCGATGCGCCGAAGGCAGGCGCGAAGACCGGCGCGACGGGACCCGGCGCGAACTGAGGCTCAGAAGACCTGCTCGGCCTCGGGGTCGAGCAGGTGCGTCACGCGCCGCGCGGCGCGCCGGGCGAAGGCAAGGGTGCATTTCTTGCGCGTCGCGGCGGCCAGCGGCACCGTCGCCGCCTCGCGCACCACCGCCGCGTCGTAGCGATCGGCGACGATCAGCCCCGCGCGCTGCGGCAGAAATCCCTCCTGCTCGAACGGCCGCAGGTCGAACCCGGCGGGCACCGCCCAGAAGAAGCGGTCGCAATGCGCGAGATAATCGGTCCATTTGCCGTCGCCGAGCAGATCGGCGCGCGACACCTTGATCTCGACGATCACGATATTGCCGCGCGCATCGAGTGCCATAAGATCGGCCCGCCGGCCGCCGTCGAGCGGCACTTCGGCGATCGCGACGCAATCGTGGCGAAGCAGCATCCGCGTGACGCCGCGGGCGACTTCGCTCGCCACCAGGGGCGCATCGGATGGCAAAACAGCCGGGGAGGTCATCCCCGGCTGTTAGAACATTCAGCGAACGCGGGAAAGCCCCGCGCCAGAATCAGCGATAGAAAATGTGGTTGCCCACCGTGGCGACACGCGCACGGCCCCAGCTCGGCTTCACGTAGCGCGCGTGGAAATACAGCGCGTTCTCGGCCGGGCTGTCCCACAGATCCTGCTGCGCGACCTTGGCGACGCCGAGCGCCTTGCGCCACTGGGCGTTCGCCGGCGGAGTCGGCAGCTTGCCGCCGCGCACGAACGAGAACTGGCCGCGCTGGGTGATCACCGAGCAGATCGACTTGGGGAACCGGCCCGACTTGGTGCGATTGATGATGACGTCGGCAACGGCGAGCTGGCCGGCGAGCGGCTCGCTCTTCGCTTCGTAATAGACACCGACCGCGAGGCAGTTGAGCTCGGCATCGGCGCCGGCGCCGCCCTCATGCGCGGCCACCGCGGCGGAGAGAGTCGCGAAATCCTGATCTTCCTTGAGCGCCGCTTCCGGGAGCGGCTGCACGATCTCGCCGTCCTGCTTCAGGACCGGCTGCGCCACGATCGCCGGCGCCGGAACAACTTGGTGTTCCTGAGTGTTGACTGCCTGGACCGGAACTTCCTGGTTCACGAGACCGGCGTCAAGCGTGGCTGCATTCGCAAGTGCGCCAGCGCAAAAAGTCACAGCCGCGAAGGTCGCGGCGCGTGGCATGAACTTCATTATGCTTCAATATTATGCGGTTGGCGCGCGACAGACCGTCAACAAACCTGGTCTGCCGGGCTTCCCCCCCGACTGCGTAACCGTCCGGTCTCACACCCCGATCGGCACAACGCTATGGAACGTCTGCCGCCTTTCCCCGCGCGGGCGCGCAATGTCAATCAACGTTAAACGTTTCAGCGGCGAAGCGTTCGGCATCCGCGATATCCAGTTCGATCACCCACAAATCCGAGTCATAGCCCCGCCGGCGCTGCCAGTACGCCGTGACCTCCCCCTCGTCGGCGGTTTCGCGGGGCCCCGAAGTGATCAGCTCAGGGACACCCTTTGGACCAAGACCGCGTTCGAAGAAGCGCGGATTTGTGCCTTTTTGGTACGTCAGCAACAGGATTCCGCCTGCGGTCGCGTCGCCTTTGGCGAGCACCATCGCCGATCCGCCTGCCTGATTCACACGTCGAATCAAGGCGCTGACCAGCGTTGCGCTGGTCAGCCGCGCCATCACGCCGTCCGATAACCAGGGAGCGAAGCGAGCGGGATCCGCGAGCGCATGAAGGTGCCGGTGCCGCGTGCCGCTTCCTCGCCGCTCGCGTCGATCAGCCGCGCTTCGGCGACGAACACCCGGCGCTGCCCGCTCACCCAGCGGCCCTCGGCAATCACCGGGCCCTCGCCCAGCGGTTTGGTGAAGAGAAGGTTGAACGCAGTGGTGAGCAGGAAGCGATCGGTGACGAGGCTGTTGGCGGCATAGAAGGCCGCGTCGTCGAGCATCTTGAAATAGCTCGTTCCGTGCGCCGCGCCAGCGGCGTGGAAATAGCGCGAATCGATGCGGAACCGGATCCGTGCGATTCCACCCTCGGCGATCTCGAGCGCGGATTCGAACAGCCGATTGATCGGCGCGGCGGCATAGAGCGATTCGAGCGCACGGAAATGCGCTTCGGCGCCCCGCGGCTCAGGGCGAGGCTCAGGCGGCGTCGCGCGTCTCCACCCCGGCGAGCAGCGCGAACAGCGCGTCGTCCGAGCCCGCGCCACGCAATTTGGCGGCGAAATTGCGGTCGCGCAGCTTGCGCGACACGCAGGCGAGCGCCTTGAGATGCTCGGCGCCCGCGCCCGTGGGCGAGAGCAGCATGAACACCAGATCGACCGGCAGATCGTCGATCGCGGCGAAATCGATCGGCTGGTTGAGCCGAACGAACACGCCGGCGACGTGCTTCAGCCCGTCCAGCTTGCCGTGCGGAATCGCGATTCCGCCGCCAAAGCCGGTCGAGCCGAGCTTCTCGCGTTCGCCGAGCCGCTCGGTCACCAGCTTCGCGTCCACGCCGTAGGCGCGCGCCGCGGCGGTGCCGAGCTGCTGGAACAATGTCTTCTTGTTTGCAGCACCCAGGCCGGCAAATACTGCCTCGGGCGTCAGCAAATCGCTGAGTTCGGTCATCGGTTGTCCAAAGCGTTCCGCCCCCCCGGGGCGCTCTCCCCCTAGGCCTGTGTGCGGTTCGGCTCAACCCAGCCGATCGTCCCGTCGCCGCGGCGATAGACCATGTTGTGGGTTCCGGTCGCGGTATTGCGGAACAGCAGCGCATTGGTGTGGCGCAGATCGAGCATCATCACGGCGTCCGAAACCGTCGCCTCGGGCACGTCGACACGCGTCTCGGCGATGATCAGGGGCGCCTCGGCGGGCTCTTCCTCCGCCGCCGGCTCCTCGAACAGGGTATAGCCGGCATTGTCATAGGCGCCGTTCTCGGCGAAGGCATTGACGGTGCCGTTCTGCCGGTCCTTGAGCCGGCGAGTATAGCGACGGAGCTGCTTGTCGATGCGATCGGCGGCGCCGTCGAACGCGCCATTGGCCTCCATCCCCGAATTCGACGATTTGAGCACCAGTCCCTGCATCACGTGCATGACGATGTCGCACGTGAAGCCATTGTCGTGCGGCCCCTTGCCGAACGTGGCCTGCGCCGAGAGGGCGCGCGAAAAATATTTGTCGGCGATACCCTGGAGTCGTTCGGTGACCAGCGTCTTGAGTGCTGCGCCGGTTTCGACCTGATGGCCAGAGACTCGGATATCCATGACATTACCTCCGCTTCAAAATGAGGTCGCTCCGACGCGAGCGTCGACCGCATCCAATCAACCGGATGCCGCCGATGCCCAGAGCGGGTCCTCCAACTTCTGGACAAAGGCTGCGTGGCGCTCAAGTTCCACGGCCGATGCCGCAAAATGCCGGGCAGGTCGCACATGGACCCGGTTCGCGGCCTCGGCGGGCGTCTCGCGCATCACCGGCGCGTCGACCGCGAGGCCCAAAGTGATCTGCCGCCCGCCGGTGAGCTCGACATAGACCTGCGCGAGCAATTGCGCGTCGAGCAGCGCGCCGTGGAGCGTGCGTGCGCTGAGGTCGATTCCGTAGCGCGTGCACAGGGCATCGAGCGTGTGCTTGGCGCCGGGATGCTTGACCCGCGCGATCGCCAGCGTGTCGACCATCCGGCCATGGTCGATCACCGGCCGGCCGCAGCGGCCGAGCTCGCCGTTGAGGAACGAGAAGTCGAACCCGGCATTGTGCGCGACCAACGGGCAATCGCCGAGAAACTCGATCAGCTCCTCGACCACGTCGTGGAAGAGCGGCTTGTCCGAAAGGAAGCGCGCGCTCAGCCCGTGGACGCGTTCGGCCTCGGCCGGCATGTCGCGCTGGGGGTTGATATAATGGTGCAAATGCCGGCCGGTGGGCACGCGGTTGACCAGTTCGATGCAGCCGATCTCGACCAGCCGGTCTCCGCCCGCGAAGCTGAGCCCCGTCGTTTCGGTATCGAACACGATTTCGCGCATGCCGCCTTATCCTCCCGCGCGCGCGGCTAGGCAAGTGAGGACGTGGCGCACCTGCGCGCGGGTTTCCTCCAGCGGGCCATCGGTGGAAATCACGAAATCGGCGCGGGCGCGCTTCTCCGGATCGGAAAGCTGGCGCGCGAGGATCGATTCGAAACGCTCGACGGTCATGCCCGGACGGCCCAGCACCCGCGCCCGCTGGACTTCGGGCGGCGCCGATACGACCACGATCTTGTCGACCGCCGCCCAGCCGCCCGCTTCGAACAACAAGGGTACGTCGAGCATCACGATCGGCGCGCCGGCATTGGCCGCGAGGAACGCGTCGCGCGCGCGCGCGACCGCCGGATGCACCAGCGCCTCCAGCCGGGCAAACGCCGCCTCGTCGCCGAACACCGCGTCGCGCAATGCCGCGCGGTCGACGCCCTGTTTGCCGGTCGTGTCGGGAAAGGCCGCCTCGATCGCCTCGACCAGCGCGCCGCCGGGGCCCTGCAGATCGTGCACGGTCTCGTCCGCGTCGAACAGCGGCACGCCTTCGTCAGCGAACATCCGCGCGACGGTCGACTTGCCCATGCCGATCGACCCGGTGAGGCCGACGGTGATCATTTCTCCAGCAATTCCCGCAGTTCGTCGTCGCGCGCGCGCGGCGGCTCGGCACCGAAGAACAGTTCGAACGCCAAAGCGGCCTGGCCGATCAGCATGTCCAGCCCGTCGACCGTATCGAGCGCCCGCGCCCGCGCCTGCGCGAGCAGCGGCGTCTCCAGCGGCGTATAAACGATGTCGTAGACCACTGCGTCCTCGGGCAACGGTGCGAGGTCGAGATCGAGCGGCGGCTGCCCGCCCATCCCCAATGCGCTGGCGTTGACCAGCAGGTCGGCAGGCGGAAGCGGGCTGCCGAGCGGCACCGCATCGCCCTTGATCCCGAAGCTCGACAGCAGGGCCGCGGCCTTGAGCACGTTGCGGTTGAGGATCGTCACGCGGCCGATCCCGATCCTCGACAATGCGAACAGGATCGCGCGCGCCCCCCCGCCCGCGCCGATCACCACCGCGTGCCGGCCTTCGAGGTCGAGCCCCGCGATCGGCGCATAGAATCCACCGGCGTCGGTATTGGTGCCGACCAGCGCGCCGTCTTCGGCGCGCACCACCGTGTTGATCGCGCCAATCGTGCCGCGCACGTCGCCGCGATCCTCGACATGGTCGAGCGCCGCCTGCTTGTGCGGGATGGTGATGTTGGTCCCGCGCCAGGCGGGATCGGCGCGGCGCGCGTCGAAATAGTCGGCCAACCCCTCGGGCGTGACGTGCGTCGCGCGATATTCTGCGTCGATTCCCAGCGCCTTGAGCCAGAAGCCGTGGATCAGCGGCGACTTCGAATGCGCGATCGGATCGCCGATGACTTCGGCATATGGCGTCATGGCGTCAGCACTCCCCGGACGCGCAGATAATCGAGCAATGGTAGCATCGGCATGCCGAGAATGGTGAAATGGCTTCCCTCGGTGCGGCTGAAGAGCTGCACGCCCGGCCCCTCCATTCTATAGCAGCCGACGCATCCGCCGATCGCCGGCCATTCCCGATCGAGATATTCGGCGATGAAGGTCTCGGACAGCGTCCGCACATGCATCCGCGCGCGATCGACATGCCGCCAGACGCCGCGTCCACCCTCGGCGATCACCGCCGCGCTGTAGAGATCGTGGTGCCGGCCCGACATCATCCGCAGATGCTCGGCGGCGTTCTCGCGGCTGACCGGCTTGTCGAGCAAGGTGCCGTCGTCGAGCGCGACGACGGAGTCGCAACCGAGCACCAGCGCACCCGGCGCCATCCGCGAGACCTTGAGCGCCTTCAATTCGGCGAGCGCATCCGAGAGATCCCGCGCGGAAATTCCCCCCGCGATCAGCGCATCCTTCGCCGAAGCCTCGTCGACCAGCGCGGCGACGGCTTCATGGGGCACGCCGGCCGCATCGAGCATCGCCCGGCGCGATGCGCTCTGCGAGGCGAGGATCAGACCTGGCCTGAGCGGAGTCGAAGGGTTCATGCATCCTTCTCCCGCAATGTCCGCTCGTTGCAGAGCTGGATGATCGCCGCCGCCGTCTCCTCGATCGAGCGTCGCGTCACGTCGATAACCGGCCAGCCATTGTCGGCGAACATGCGCCGGGCATAAGCGATCTCGCGCTGGACCGAATCCTGGTCGACATAGGCGGTTTCCGGACTCTGGTTGAGCGAGAGCAGCCGGTTGCGGCGGATCTGGACGAGCCGGTCGGCGCTGGTGGTGAGCCCGACGATCAGCGGATGCCGGAGCGTGAAGAGTTCGGGCGGCGGCGGGGATTCGACCACGATCGGGATGTTGGCGGTCTTGTAGCCGCGATTGGCGAGGTAGATCGACGTCGGCGTCTTGGACGAGCGCGACACGCCGGCGAGGACGATGTCGCATTCCTCCCAATCCTCGGCGCCGATGCCGTCGTCATGCGCCATGGTGAACTGGATCGCGTCGACGCGCGCGAAATAAGCGGCGTCGAGCGTGTGCTGCCGCCCGGGGCGCGCCTTTGCTTCCTGTCCGAGCAGATTGGAAAGCGCATGGCTCACCGGATCGAGCGGCGCGATCGCCGGCAAGCCCATCGCCCGGCAGCGCGTCTCGAGCGTGCGGCGGACGTCGTTGTTGACCAGAGTGAAGATCACCAGGCCGGGATTCTGCGCGATTTCCTCGAGGATCCGCTCGAGATGCGCTTCGCTGCGCACCATCGGCCAGAAGTGCCGCAGCGTCTCGACATCGTCGAACTGCGCCAGCGCGGCCTTGGCGATATTCTCCAAAGTCTCGCCGGTGGAGTCGGAGAGCAGATGGAGATGGAGGCGCATCAGGAGGCCGTGCGTGAATCTGTGGAGAACATGCCCAACAGCCGCTAGCGCAACCGTGCGCGGCGGCCAAGCGCGCGAAACCGGGGACCCGATGCGCGATTCTTCCACAACCCCGTCCCCAGCCCCCGGTTCCGGTTCACAGGCTGTGGAAAGCGGGGACACGGAATCCGAATCCGGGCGGCGCCGTGGGCTGCGCGGAGTCAATCTGTTGGCAGTTTCCGGGCAAGTGGCTAAGCCCCGGCTTCCACGCTCCTACTGACTCCAACAACCCTTAGATTCTTATCTTATAGATATAGGAAAGAGGCGTTTCTGACCTCCCCGTCGTCCAAACCGTTGCTCGCGACTCTCAAGGGTGAACGCCAGTCGGTGCCGCCGATCTGGCTGATGCGCCAGGCGGGCCGGTACCTCCCCGAATATCGTGCGCTCCGGGAGGAGAAAGGCGGCTTTCTCGCCCTGGCGATGGACAGCGACGCGGCCGCCGAGATCACGCTCCAGCCGATCCGACGCTTCGGCATGGACGGCGCGATCCTGTTCTCCGACATCCTCATCGTGCCGATGGCGCTGGGACAGGATCTCTGGTTCGAAACTGGCGAAGGCCCGCGGCTCGCACCGACCGTCCAGGCCCGGAATGTACTGGACGCCCTTCAGCCGAACGCTGAGGCACTCGAACCCGTCTATGGCACCGTCCGGCGGGTAGCGGCCTTATTGCCCCCCCAGACCACCTTCCTCGGCTTTGCAGGCAGTCCCTGGACCGTCGCGACCTATATGATCGCCGGGCAGGGCAGCCGCGAGCAAGCCGAGGCACGGCGGCTCGCTTATCGCGATCCCGAACTGATGCAGGCGCTGGTGACACGCATCGCCGATTGCACGATCGAATATCTGCTCGGCCAGATCGAGGCGGGCGTGGAGGCGGTCCAGTTGTTCGACAGCTGGTCGGGCAGTCTTTCTCCCGCGCAGTTCGAGCAATGGGTAATCGCGCCGACCGCACGCATCGTGGCGGCGCTCCACCAGCGTGCGCCCGGCGTGCCGGTGATCGGCTTTCCGAAAGGTGCCGGCGGCAAGCTTCCCGCTTATGCGCGCGAGACGGGCGTCGATGCGATCGGTGTCGACGAGACCGTCGATCCCGTCTGGGCGCATGCCTCGCTGACCGCGAACCTACCGGTGCAGGGTAATCTCGATCCGCTCGCGCTGATCGCCGGCGGTCCGACACTGGAAAGCGCGGTCGACCGTATCCTTTTGGCCTTTTCAGAACGCCCGCATATCTTCAATCTCGGCCATGGCATCCTGCCCGACACGCCGATCGCGCATGTCGAGCAGTTGCTGGCGCGGGTGAGGAGCGGAAAATGACGGCCCGCGAGCGGAGGCGAGCATGACTGGATTTCTCGGCAACGCCTATCTGTGGGTCAAGGCGTTTCACATCATCTTCGTGATCTTCTGGATGGCGGGCCTGTTTCTGCTGCCGCGCTATCTCGTCCATCACCAGGAAGCGCTCGGTACCCCGCAGGCCGCCGATTGGGAAAAACGCGAGGCCTTGCTCCGGCGTACGATCCTCGTGCCCTCGATGGGGATCGTCTGGCTGCTCGGGCTCGCGCTCGCCGCCAATTTCGGGCTGTTCGACGGCGAGCCCGGGCTCGGCTGGCTCCATGCCAAGCTGCTGCTGGTGATCGCGCTCAGCGGCTATAATGGCTGGGCGGTCGGCTATTCGAAGAAGCTGGCCAGGGGGCAGGGCAGCCTCTCGCCGCGCCGGCTGCGCCTGCTGGGCGAGGTCCCCGCGCTGGCAGTGGTGCTCATCGTCGTGCTCGTGGTGGTCAAGCCGTTCTAATTTTGCGGCAGCTCCGGGGCTTTCCGCAATTATCCTGCGCGCAAATCGGTGCGATGCCCGTTGACTTGACCGAGACCCACACCTAATTCGCAGATCAGACCGAACGCTCTTCCGGGCGGCGGTTCCTTCCTTCCAGCATCGCCCATCGTGCGCATCCGCCGACCGACGCTCTCCCCATAGCTTCCCAGCACCCGGACTCCCCATGCATCTCAAGGAACTCAAGAAAACCCCGCCCGCAGAATTGGTCAGCATGGCCGAAGAGCTGGGCGTCGAAAGCGCGTCGACGCTGCGCAAGCAGGATCTGCTGTTCGCCATCCTCAAGGCCCAGGCCGAGAATGGCGAGCAGATCATGGGCGAAGGCACGATCGAAGTGCTGCCCGACGGCTTCGGTTTCCTGCGCAGCCCGCAGGCCAATTATCTCGCCGGCCCCGACGACATCTATGTCTCGCCCAACCAGGTCCGCAAATTCGGCCTGCGCACCGGCGACACGGTCGAAGGCGAGATCCGCGGACCCAAGGACGGCGAGCGCTATTTCGCGCTGACGCGGCTGGTCTCGGTCAATTTCGACGATCCCGACGCGGTTCGCCACCGCGTCAATTTCGACAATCTCACCCCGCTCTACCCTGAGAGCAAGCTGACGCTCGACACGCTCGATCCGACGATCAAAGATAAGTCGGCGCGCGTGATCGACATCGTCGCTCCGCAGGGCAAGGGCCAGCGCGCACTGATCGTCGCGCCGCCGCGCGTCGGCAAGACCGTGCTGCTCCAGAACATCGCCCGCGCGATCACCGAGAACCACCCCGAGGTGTTCCTGATCGTGCTGCTGATCGACGAGCGGCCCGAGGAAGTCACCGACATGCAGCGCAGCGTGAAGGGCGAGGTGATCTCCTCGACCTTCGACGAGCCGGCGCAGCGCCACGTCCAGGTCTCCGAGATGGTGATCGAAAAGGCCAAGCGCCTCGTCGAGCACAAGAAGGACGTAGTGATCCTGCTCGACTCGATCACGCGTCTCGGCCGCGCCTACAACACCGTCGTCCCCTCGTCGGGCAAGGTGCTGACCGGCGGCGTCGATGCCAATGCGCTCCAGCGTCCGAAGCGCTTCTTCGGTGCCGCGCGCAATATCGAGGAGGGCGGGTCGCTTTCGATCATCGCCACTGCGCTGATCGATACCGGCAGCCGCATGGACGAAGTCATCTTCGAAGAGTTCAAGGGCACCGGCAACTCGGAAATCGTCCTCGACCGCAAGGTGGCCGACAAGCGCATCTTCCCGGCGCTCGACGTCGGCAAGTCGGGCACCCGCAAGGAAGAGCTGCTCGTCGACAAGAACAAGCTCTCCAAGATGTGGGTGCTGCGCCGCATCCTCATGCAGATGGGCACGATCGACGCGATGGAATTCCTGCTCGACAAGATGAAGGACTCGAAGACCAACGAGGACTTCTTCGACAGCATGAATCAATAGCCAACACCGTCGCCCCGGCCTTGTGCCGGGGTCCACCGCGAGGCTGGGCGAAGCGCAGGAGGCTCCTGTCTTTGCCCTCGCGGCACAGTGGATCCCGGCACTTCGGCCGGGATGACGAGTATGGATTATACGAGCGCGCGGCCAGGTCCGCCAGGAAGCGGGACGGGGATGATCGTAGAACACGCCCTCCTCAACGTTCGCCCAGGCCAAAGCGAGGCTTTCGAATCCGCAATGCGCGAAGCACGGCCGCTGATCGCCGCCTCGCCGGGATTCGTCGAGATCGAGGTTCGTCCCGCTGCCGAACGCGCGGACCTATATCTGCTCCGCGTGGTTTGGACCGACATCGCCGCGCATCGCGAGGGTTTCCGCATGTCCGACCGTTATCAGGACTGGCGCAGGCTGCTCCACGGCTTCTATGAGCCGATGCCGGTGGTCGAATATTTCGGGGAGTCGATCGTTTGAGCCTGTTCGCATTGTTGTCTGCCGCCGCCACAGCCGGCGGGATGGGATCGCCGCTCGACATCTGGCACCATATCGTCGCCGATTTCTCGAACATCACCGAGCCGGCGGCGCTCGCGGCGTTTGGCTCGGTGCTGATGATCGACCTCGTCCTCGCCGGCGACAATGCGATCGTCGTCGGCGCGCTCGCCGCGGGCCTTCCCGCCGACCAGCGCAGGAAGGTCATCCTGATCGGCATCGGCGCTGCATTGGTGCTGCGTATCATCTTCGCCCTGCTCGTCAGCTGGCTGATGGGGATCGTCGGGCTGGTCTTTGCCGGAGGGCTGCTGCTGCTCTGGGTGAGCTGGAAGTTCTGGCGCGAAATCAGGCATATGGGCGAGAGCCCGGGCTCGGAGGAAATCGCGGGGGACGAACGCTCTGGCGTCCGTTCTGCGCGCACCTTCGCCGGTGCCGCCTGGGCGGTCGCGATCGCCGATGTGTCGATGAGCCTCGACAATGTCCTCGGCGTCGCCGGCGCGGCGCGGGCGCATCCCGGCATCCTCGTGGTCGGACTGCTGCTTTCGGTGGCCTTGATGGGCCTGGCGGCCAATTTCATCGCCAAGTTGATCGATCGCCACCGCTGGATCGCCTATATCGGCCTCGCGGTGATCGTCTTCGTGGCCTTCCGGATGATCTACGAAGGCTGGGTCGGCACGCACCAGACGCCGGGGATTCTAAGCTTCTTCGGGTGAACGCTAGAGGCAGCCTGCCTCCGAGACTCTGGCATCGGCTCCCTGAAGCAGTCCTTCGCCGCTGGTCGACCATTTGATCTCGACGCGTTCGTTGCATGGTAGGCTCTGGATTCGTCGCGTGGCGACGCGCGTCGCTCGTTCGATGACGAACTGGTTGGCGCGCAGCCATGAGAGGAGTTCGCTTTCGGGCACACCCTTGTGGAACCTTCTCCCAAACACGGGCGCTGGCTTCTTCCATTCAGCGTTTCGCAGCAAAGCGGGTCGGTGCTCCGCGTTCGCGACGGCAGCGCCGAAGATCAGATTATCTGCCTTTGCGAGTGCCAGCAGCGCCGCTCCGACCACAAGAATGGAGACAGTCCAGCGGGCGCGCGTGTTCACCGATAGCTAGCCCAGATGCTCCGCGAAGAACGCCGCCGTGCGTTCGTCCGCCAGCTGCGCCGCGGCGTCGGACCGGCGCTTGCCCATCTCCGCCGCGAAGCCGTGATCCTCGCCGGGATAGTCGAACAAGGTCACCTTGGGATGGTCGTCGAGCCCTTCGTGCATCCTCGCCTGGATGTCCGGCGTCACAAAGTGATCGGCGCCCGCGATGTGGAGCAGCACCGGGTTGGCGATCGCGTGCTTCTCGCCGAGCAGATTGTCGATGTTGACGCCGTAATAGCCGACGGTCGCGTCCGAATCGGTTCGCGTCGCGGTCATGAAGGCGAGGCGCCCGCCGAGGCAATAGCCCACCGCGCCGACCTTGCCGCTGCCGCCCAGCTTCGCCCGCGCCGCCTTTATCGTCGATTCGATGTCCTCGATGCCCTTGGTCTGGTCGAACTTGTTCATCCAGCCGAGCGCCTGCTGGAATTGCTCGGGAATGTCGGGATCGAGCTCGATCCCCGGCTGCAGCCGCCAGAACAAATCGGGCGCGAGCGCGAGATAGCCCATCGCGGCCCAATCGTCGCATTTCTGGCGGATCCCCGGATTCACTCCGAAGATCTCCTGAATCACCACGATCGCGGCGCGCGGAATGCCCTCGGGTTCGGCGACATAGGCAAGGAATCTGCCGCTGCCGTCGCTCGCATCGATGCGCACCGTCATAACAAGGTCCCTTCTGAAGGCCGTCGCTCATGCTCGAGCAGCCAGGATTTGGTCTTGGGCCCGTCGCCACCCGAATAATGCCCGAGCGTTCCGCCGCTGCCGACCACGCGGTGGCAGGGGACGACGATCGGGAAGGGGTTTCGCGCGCAAAGCTGGCCGATGGCCCGCGGGCTCGACGCCAGCACCCGCGCCAACGCGCCATAGCTCAGCGTCTCGCCATAGCCGATCGCGATCAGCCCGGCGCGCAGTTCCTCGCCGCGCGGCGTACCCATCGGGGCCAGCGGCAGATCGAATTCCTGACGTTCTTTGGCGAGCCATTGCTCGAGTTGTTCGACGGCTTCGCGCACCGCCTGCGCGCTGCCTGGCGAGCGCGTGGGGTCGCCGCCGATGCGGATCGCTGTCAGCACCGCCTCGTCGCCCTCGATCCGGATCGCTCCGATGGGCGTTGCGATCAGGGCATGGTCGCGCGCATACATGCGGCAAGACTAGCAGCCGCCCCGCGGCCCGCGCAACGGAGACGGCGCCTATGAAGATCAATGTCGAAGTCGATTGCACGCCCGAGGAGGCGCGCCGCGCCATGGGACTTCCTGACCTCTCGCCGGTACACGACCGCTATGTCCAGATGATGGTGGAAGCCATTGAAAAACAAGGAACTCCCGAAGGATTCGCCGACATGATCCGCAATTGGGGGCCGATGGGCGACGGGGCGATGAGCTTCTGGCGGACGATGTTCGAGAGCGGCAAGCAAAGCGGCTGAAATGGATACCATCTTTGCGGTGTCGAGCGGAACCCCGCCCGCCGCCATCGCGATAGTGCGCCTGAGCGGATCGCGTGCGTTCGAAGCGGCGGCGCTGCTGGCAGGTGACCTTCCCGCTCCGCGACATGCAGGGCTGCGCGCGCTGCGCGATCCGGCGAGCGGAGAATTGCTCGATCGCGGGCTCGTCCTGCTCTTTCCCGGCCCACGCAGCGCCAGCGGGGAGGATCTCGTCGAGCTTCATCTCCATGGCGGTCGCGCGGTCGTACGGTCGATCGAGGCCGCGCTCGGCGCGCTCGAAGGCCTACGCCATGCCGAGCCGGGCGAATTCACGCGCCGGGCATTGCTCAACGGCCGGATCGACCTGAGCGAAGCGGAAGGGCTGGGCGACCTGCTGATGGCCGAGACCGAGGCGCAGCGCCGAATCGCCGTGCGTTCGGCCGAGGGTGCGGTCCGCCGGCAGGTGGAGGATTGGTCGCGTCGCCTGCTGATGCTGGCCGCCGAGGTCGAAGCCCAGCTCGATCACAGCGACGAAGACGATGTCGCCGGCGCGCATTCGCTGGCCGGGCTTCACGATGCGGCAGCCACACTGGCGGCGGAGATCCGGCAGGTCACGGTGCGCCCGCCGGTCGAACGGCTCAGGGACGGGTTGCGCGTCGTGCTCGCCGGTCCACCCAATGCCGGCAAGTCGACATTGCTCAACGCAATGGTCGAACGCGAAGCTGCGATCGTATCCCCGATTGCCGGCACCACGCGCGACCGGATCGAAGCACCCGTGGCGCGTGGCGGTACGGCCTATCTGCTGATCGACACCGCCGGCCTCGCCGAGGCGACCGCCGACCCGATCGAGGCGATCGGAATCGATCGCGCACGCGCCGCGCTGGAGGAAGCCGACATCCTGTTGTGGCTCGGCGACGTGCCGCCGCCCGACCATCCGGCGGTGCTTTGGCTCCACGCGCGCGCCGATCTTCCAGGCCGCGAGGCGACGGGCAAGGATTTGGCCGTCTCAGCGGCCACCGGGGCGGGAATCGAATTGCTTTGGAAGCGGCTCGAGGCATTGGCGGCGACTCTCCTGCCGCCGCCGGACCTTCTGGCGCTCAATCGCCGACAGCGGGATCTTGCCGCAACGGCGGCCGGTGCACTGGACCGTGCTGCGACGCAGCATGACTTGCTGTTGGTCGCTGAGGAGCTGCGCACCGCCCGGGGCGCCTTCGACGCCATTACCGGAAGGGCGGGGGTGGAGGCGATGCTGGACTCGCTTTTCGCGCGTTTCTGCATCGGCAAATAGGACGTTCCACGTGGAACGTTTTGACGGCGCGCGCACGAATCTCTAGCGAACGGCGCATGTTCGATGTCATCGTAATCGGCGGAGGCCATGCCGGCACGGAGGCCGCGGCGGCGTCTGCGCGCCGCGGCGCGCGGACGGCGTTGCTGAGCTTCGACTTGACCAAACTCGGCGCGATGTCCTGCAACCCTGCTATCGGCGGGCTCGGCAAGGGCCATCTCGTCCGCGAAGTCGACGCGTTTGACGGTCTGATCGCGCGTGCCGCCGATGCCGCTGGCATCCATTATCGAATGCTCAATCGCAGTAAGGGCACTGCGGTCCAGGGGCCGCGCGTGCAGGCCGATCGCGTGCGCTATGCCGCCGCTATCCAGACGATGCTGCGTGCTCAGCCGGGACTCGACCTGATCGAAGGCGAAGCGGATTCACTCGACCTCGTCGGTGGGAAGATCGCGGGAGTTCGGCTCGCCGACGGAAGGCTGCTGAAGGCGTGCGCGGTGGTGCTCGCCACCGGTACCTTCCTCGGCGGGCGGATTTTCCGTGGCGAAGAGCGTGAGATCGGCGGAAGGGTGGGCGAGTTGGCGGCGACACGTCTCGCCGATCAACTTCGCGCGCTATCGCTGCCGATGGCGCGGTTGAAGACCGGTACGCCGCCCCGCCTCGATGGCCGGACGGTCGATTGGGCGCGCGTCGCCGAGCAGCCTTCGGACGACGACCCCTGGACGATGTCGCCGCTGACCGCTGGGCGTTTGCTGCCCCAATTGCATTGCGGCGTGACGCGGACCACCGAAGCGACCCACGATGCGATCCGCAGCGGCCTGAGCCGCTCGCCTTTGTTCACGGGCGCGATCGATGCGCAGGGGCCACGCTACTGCCCCTCGATCGAGGACAAGATCCACCGTTTCGGCGATCGCGACGGCCACCAGATCTTCCTCGAGCCCGAGGGGTTGGACACGCATCTGATCTATCCCAATGGCATGTCGACCTCGCTCCCGGTCGATATCCAGGAGGCGATGGTCGCTTCGATTCCGGGACTCGAGCGCGCTCGCATCGTCACGCCCGGCTATGCGGTCGAATATGATTATATCGATCCGCGAGCGCTTGCCGCGACTCTGGAACTGCCCGAGATCGCCGGCCTCTATTTCGCGGGCCAGATCAACGGTACGACCGGATATGAGGAAGCGGCGGGGCAGGGGCTCATCGCGGGTATCAATGCCGCCGCGCACGCGCGGGGGCTGGAGCCGCTGATCCTCGATCGCGCGACTTCCTATCTGGGGGTGATGGTCGACGACCTTGTCTTGCAGGGCGTTACCGAACCCTATCGTATGCTCACGGCCCGTGCGGAGTTCCGCCTCCGCCTGCGCGCCGATAATGCCGAGACTAGGTTGGGCGAGGTCGCCGAGAGGCTTGGGGTGCTCGGTACCCTGCGGACTGCACGTCATGCAGCGCGGCGCGATGCGCGCGAGGGTTTGGAAAAGCAGTTCGCCGTGTCGCTCACCGCTTCGGCAGTCCATGCGCGCGGTGCCCCTGTCGGCCTGGACGGCGCTCGACGTTCGGCAAAGGAATGGCTGCGCTTCCCCGGCGTAGAGCTGTCGCACGTCGTCGAAGAGGTGGATGCTGATGGCCAGCTTCTCGCCGAGTTCATCGAGGACGCGCGATACGCGCCCTATCTCGAACGGCAGCAAGCAGAGGTGGAGCAGCTCCGCGCCACGGATAATGTTCGTCTGCACGCAGCCTTGGACTTCGCCGAGATCCCGGGATTGTCCAACGAAATGGTGGAGAAGTTGAGCGCCGCACGCCCGGATACGCTCGGGGCGGCGTCACGCATCCGCGGCATCACGCCCGCAGCCCTGTCGGCTATTTTGCTGCACGCCCGAAGGACCGCGGCGTGACCGAGGAGGAAGCCCGGGCCTGGATTCGGAACGCCTTCGGTGTTTCACGTGAAACGTTGCTCGATCGCTATCGGACGCTTCTGCTGGCGGAGGCCGCGAACCAGAATCTGATCGCGGCGTCCACGCTCGATTCGCTGTGGGCCCGGCATTTCGTCGACTCGGCACAGCTCATCCCTTTGGCCGTGGAAGCACCGTCCGGGGCGTGGGTCGACGTGGGAAGCGGGGCGGGGCTACCCGGCGTCGTCGTCGGTATCCTGGTCGATCGTCCGGTGGTCCTGGTCGAGCCGCGTGCTCGTCGCGCGGAGTTTTTACGGTACGTCGTATCTGAACTCGGACTTTCCCGCGTTACCGTCCAACAGAGCAAGATCGAAAGCTACCGTCCGGTGAATCGCGCCGCAATCGTTTCCGCCCGCGCGGTGGCCGAGCTCTCCGAGATCCTTGTGTCCACAACCCACTGCACAGATTCATCCACAATCTGGGTGCTTCCAAAGGGCAGAAACGCGCAATCAGAGGTGGATGCCGCGCGACCGAAATGGCAAGGTGTGTTCCACGTGGAACCAAGCATCACACAGCCGGATTCCGGTATCGTGGTGGCCCGAGGGGTGCGGCCCAGATGATCTGCATAGCGATCGCCAATCAGAAGGGCGGGGTGGGGAAGACCACTACCGCGATCAATGTCGGCACCGCGCTGGCGGCGACCGGCAAGCGCGTGTTGCTGATCGATCTCGATCCGCAGGGCAATGCTTCCACGGGTCTCGGCATCGGCCGCGCCCATCGCGCGCAATCGAGCTATGATCTGCTCGTCAGCGAGCTCGATCTCGAACAGGTTGCGATCGCTACCAAGGTGCCGCGGCTCGACATCGTCCCCGCGACACAGGATTTGTCCGGTGCCGAAATCGAGCTGATCGAATTTGAAGCGCGCACCCATCGTCTCGACGCCGCGCTCAGCCGGCACACCGCGCAACGCTGGGACGTCGTGCTGATCGATTGTCCGCCTTCGCTGGGCTTGTTGACGATCAATGCGATGGTCGCCGCGCACGCGCTCCTCGTGCCGCTCCAATGCGAGTTCTTCGCGCTGGAAGGCCTCAGCCAATTGCTCAGCACGATCGATCGTATCCGCAGTCGCTTCAATCCCGGCCTGTCGATCCTCGGCGTCGCGCTCACCATGTATGATCGCCGTAATCGGCTGACCGACCAGGTCGCAGACGATGTCCGCGCGGTGCTCGGCAAGGTGGTGTTCGATACGGTGATTCCGCGCAACGTCCGTCTGTCCGAGGCGCCGAGTCACGGCATGCCGGCGCTGATCTATGATTATCGCTGCGCCGGTTCCGAGGCCTATATCGCGCTCGCCCGCGAAGTGATCGAGCGCCTGCCCAAGCTCAGGAAGGCCGCATGACCGAACCCGCCCCCCGCAAGCACGGCCTCGGCCGCGGCCTTAGCGCGCTGCTCGGCGATACCGTTCCCGAAACGCCGATTTCGGGCGCGGCGGAGACCAGCAGCACGCCCGGGCTGCGCACGCTGCCGGTGAGCGCGATGGCGCCGCATCCCGGCCAGCCGCGCCGCCATTTCGACGAGGCCGCGCTCGACGACCTCGCCGAATCGATTTCCGCACGCGGCCTGATTCAGCCGATCGTCGTCCGGCCGCACGGCCATAGTTACCAGATCGTCGCCGGCGAACGTCGCTGGCGCGCGGCGCAGCGCGCCCGGCTCCACGAAGTCCCGGTCATCGTCCGCGAATTGAGCGACGCCGAGACGATGGAAATCGCGCTGGTCGAGAATATCCAGCGCGAGGACCTCAACGCGATCGAAGAGGCCGAGGCCTATTCGCGGTTGATCGGTGAATTCGGCCATACTCAGGAAGCGCTTGCCCGGCTGGTCCACAAATCGCGCAGTCACGTCGCTAACCTGTTGCGATTGCTGGATCTTCCTCAACCCGTCCGCCAGATGGTGGTCGAGGGTACGATCGAGATGGGCCATGCCCGTGCGCTCATCGGTGTTCCTGATGCCGAACGCCTCGCGCGCGTGGTCGCCGAGAAGGGCCTGTCTGTCCGCGAAACCGAGAAGCTCGCGCGCGATGCCAAGCCCGCGAAGCGCAAGAGCGGGGAGAGCGCGTTCCGGGATGCCGACATTCAAGCGCTCGAACGCCAGCTCGGCGACGTGCTCGGTCTCAACGTCAAGATCGCTCACGGCGCCAAGGGCGGCAGCCTCACGCTCGCTTATTCGACGCTCGACCAGCTGGATATGGTCTGCCAGCGCCTCACCGGCGAGCGGATCTAGCCTCGCGCCCGTGCGGCGGCGCGGGCAATCGCGATACATTCCGCGTCGGCCAGCACTTCGCCCGCGCTTCCCGAATGCATCAATGCGCGTTCGGTCTGGCGCACGCGATCGATCGCGCGGGTGATCTGGGCGGCGTTCCAGCGGCGCAGCGCACGCCCTGTCGCGGGTTTCTCACGGAAGAAAATACGATGCTTCTCAAGCACTTCATCGACACTGGCACCGCGATCCATGTCGCCGCGCAGCTCGGCCAGGGTCATCAGCCGGCGCGCCAGCTGACGCAACAGCGGGATCGCAGTGCCGTCGCCCAATTGCGCCAGTTCGGTGCCGATCTCGGCAACGCGCCCGTCGAGCACCGCTTCGATCGCGTGGAACAACTCGGTGTCGCCCAGATCGGCACCGATCGCATCGAAAGCTGCGCCATCGGCATCGCGCGGGCGGTCCGGCGCGGCGTCGAGATAGAGCGCCAGCTTCTCGACTTCGCGCGACAGGATCGCGCGATCGCCCCCGGTCGCCGCCGCCAGTCGCTGCGGCAAGTCGCCGGTGAGCCGCAGGCCCTGTTCGCGCGCTACCGTCGTCGCCAGCCGCGCCGCGTCGACTCCCTCGGGCACATAGCAGGCGAAAGTCAGCGCAGCGGGCGCTGCGATCGCGCTCTTGACCAATTTGCCGCTCGCCTTGAGCCCCGGCCCGATCGCGATCACCGGATTGCCCGCGCGCTCGGCGCCGAGCAGCAAGGCGATCGCCTCGCTCGCGCCTTCCTCGACGCCGGTGATCCGCAGATAACGCGCGCCTCCGAACAGCGACATCGACGCCGCCTCGTCGGCCAAGCGCCCAGGCTGATCGCGTAGCGCCTTCATATCGATATCGACGCGCTCGGCGTCAGGCCCCAGCGCCCGCGCCAGCCGCTCGGCGAGCTCGGCCGCACCCGATTCGTCGGGCCCGTGGAACAGATAGAGTCGGGTCGCCGGATCGGGCTTGTCGACGGCGGCGCGGATCTGCGCCGCGCTAGCCTTCATTGCCCCGTAGCGCCCGCGCTCGCGGGCACGGCCGCAGGCTTGCCGCCCGACCGGGCGAAGCGCGCCACTCGCGCGACGATCTGGTCGGCGACGATTCCCGAGAGCCGCTCGAGCGCGGTGTTCTCGGCGGCGATCGTCGCATATTCGGATCCGACCACGTCGATGCCCGCGTCCGATCCCGCAGTCGCGTCGAGCACCACGCCGCCGCTGGAAAGATCGACCAATTGATAGCGCGCACGCAGTGTCCGCCGCTCGCGCGCGACGCTGTCGTCGCTGCGCACACCGAGCCCCGCGATCGAATCGTCGAGCTGGACTTCGAGCCGATAGCGCGGCGTCGTATCGCCCGCCTGCAGCCGGTCGCGCAGCGCGTTGGAGACCAGCCAGCCCGATTTTCCCTCGATCGGCGCGACCTGCACGCCGGCGAGCATGGTCTGGACCGGCCCACCGGCCCCGCCGCTATAGAGCGGCTTGAGCCCGCAGCCCGAAAGCGCCAGCGCCGCTGCGCAGAGGAGCGCCGCGGCCCTCATGCGACGATATTCACCAGGCGATCGGGCACGACGATCACTTTCCTCGGAGCCTTTCCTTCGAGCGACCGAACGATCTTGTCGGCGGCAAGTGCCGCCGCCTCGATCACATCCTTCGGCGCGCCCTTGGGCATTACCAGCGTATCGCGCAGCTTGCCATTCACCTGCACTGCGATCGTGACTTCGTCGTCGACCAGCAGTGCGGGGTCCACGTCGGGCCAGGCCGCGTCGGCGATCAGTCCGGCATTGCCCATCGCGGCCCAAGCCTCTTCGGCGAGGTGCGGCACCATCGGCGCGACGATCCGGACGATCGTGCGGATCGCGCTGTTCCGCGATGCCGAGGGCGGCGCCTTCTCGACCGCGTTGACCAGCTCGTAGAGCCGCGCGACCGACTTGTTGAAGGTCAACGCCTCGATGTCGGCGGCGACACCGGCGATCGTGCGGTGGAGGCGGCGGTCGAGGTCCTTGTCCTCGCCCGTGGCGTCTTCCAGACCGTCGAACAGCCGCCACAGCCGCTGGACGAAGCGCCACGCGCCTTCGATGCCGTTCTCGCTCCATTCGAGGTCACGCTCGGGCGGACTGTCGGAGAGCATGAACCAGCGCACCGCGTCTGCGCCGTACTGGTCGACGATCGGCTCGGGATCGACGGTGTTCTTCTTCGACTTGGACATCTTCTCGATGCGGCCGACCTCGGCGACATCGCCCGATGCGATCTCGATCACGCCGGCGCTGTCCTTGCGGATTTCCTCGGGCGAGAGCCAGCGCCCGTCCCGCGCCTTGTAGGTCTCGTGCGTCACCATCCCCTGCGTGAAGAGGCCCGCGAACGGCTCAGCGACGTCGAGCTTGCCGATATGCTGGAGTGCGCGGGTGAAGAAGCGCGCATAGAGCAGATGCAGGATCGCATGCTCGACTCCGCCGATATACTGGCCCACCGGCAGCCATTGCTCGGCCACTGCCTTGTCGAACGGCTTGTCGCTCGGCTGGCTGGCGAAGCGTATGAAATACCATGAGGAATCGACGAAAGTGTCGAGCGTGTCGGTCTCGCGCCGGGCAGGGGACCCGCATTTCGGGCAGTCGACATGCTTCCAGGTCGGGTGCCGGTCGAGCGGGTTGCCGGGAATGTCGAACGACACATCTTCGGGCAGCACCACCGGGAGCTGGTCGCGCGGGACGCCCACCGGTCCGCACGATTCGCAATGGATGATCGGGATCGGCGTGCCCCAGTAACGCTGGCGGCTGACGCCCCAGTCGCGCAGGCGCCACACGGTGGTGCCGGTGCCCCAGCCGCCTTCTTCCGCGCGCTGGATCACCGCGCGCTTGGCGTCGGTCACGTCCATCCCGTCGAGGAAGTGCGAGTTCACCAGTGTGCCCGGACCCGAATAGGCTTCGCTCTCGGTGAACTCGAGCGCAGTCTTATCCCGATCGGAAATAACGCGGCAAACCTCAAGGCCGTACTTACGGGCAAATTCGAGATCACGCTGGTCGTGCGCAGGCACGCCCATGACCGCGCCGGTACCGTATTCCATCAATACGAAGTTGGCGATGTAGACTGGCAACGTCCATCCGTCGTCGAACGGATGTAGGACCTCATAGCCGGTGTCGAAACCCAGCTTTTCCTGTGTGTCGAGTTCGGCTGCGGTGGTGCCGCCCTGCTTGCAACGGTCGATAAAAGCGGCCGCCTCCGCTGAGTGCTCGGCGACTTCACGGGCGATCGGATGATCGGGCGAAATCGCTACGAAGCTCGCGCCGAAGATCGTGTCGGGCCGTGTCGAATAAACTTCGATCGGCTCCATGAGCGGCGTCAGCGGTGCAAACCTAAACCGCAGCCCCTCGCTCTTGCCGATCCAGTTCTCCTGCATCAGCTTGACCTTGTCGGGCCAGTGCTCGAGGCCCTGCACGCCTTCCAGCAGCTCGTCGGCGAATTGGGTGATCTTGAGGAACCATTGGCTGAGCTTCTTGCGCTCGACCAATGCGCCCGAGCGCCAGCCGCGCCCGTCGATGACCTGCTCGTTGGCGAGCACGGTCATGTCGACCGGGTCCCAATTGACCGCCGATTCCTTGCGATAGACCAGCCCGCTCTCGAAGAAATCGAGGAAGATCGCCTGCTCGTGCCCGTAATAATCGGGCTCGCAGGTCGCCAGCTCGCGCGTCCAGTCGAGCGCGAAGCCGAGGCGCTTCAATTGCGCCTTCATCGTCGCGATGTTCTGGCGGGTCCAGTTTCCCGGATGGACCTTCTTTTCCATCGCCGCATTCTCGGCGGGCATGCCGAACGCGTCCCATCCCATCGGATGGAGCACTTCCATGCCCTTCATCCGGCGGAAGCGCGCGAGCACGTCGCCCATCGTGTAGTTGCGGACATGGCCCATATGGATGCGCCCCGAGGGATAGGGGAACATCTCGAGCACGAACGACTTGGGCTTGGGCGAATCGTCGCGCGCGGCGAAGGTGCGGCGCTCTTCCCACGCCTTCTGCCACGCCGCGTCCGCCTTCAGGGGGTTGAAGCGCGACACGTTACAAACTTCCTCTGGCGGGGGCGGCTTCGGCGCCGCGTCCCGTTGATGGGGCCATTAATTGGCGATGGCGGCCCGGCGCAGATCGCGGGCCCGGGTGAGGATGATGTCCTCGAGCTTCTGCACCGTCGCGGCCTGCACGGGGGCTGCGACCCACTGGCCGGTGCGGTTGACTTCGCGCAGCGCGGCGACGCGGAGCGCGTCGGCGCGCAGATCCTGGTCGAGCACGGTCACGGTCACCTTCATCCGCTCGGTCGGCGTGTTCGGGTTCACATACCAGTCGGTGACGATCACGCCGCCGTTCGAATCGGTCTGGAGCAGCGGCATGAAGCTCAGCGTGTCGAGGCTCGCGCGCCACAGATAGGAGTTCACCCCGATCGTCGTCACCTTCGAAGCGGCCAGATCCGCCTCAGGGCGCTTGTGGCCGCCGCACGCGGTGATCGAAAGAGCGAGCGACCCCAGGATCGCGGTGCGCAACAGGCGGTTCATTCACACATTCCTAAAGGCGAAAGGGAAAAGCGAAAGCATCTATAGGGGCTCGTGTGGCGGGAGCAAGGCGGCAGCGCCTCGACGACTCGCCGGCGAATCATCGGCAGAAGGGGCGATTCGCTGCTGAATCTGTGGGCCTAGGGCAACACTGGCGCGAAATTTGAGCGAAAGGTGGAACCTGGCTTCCGAATCATGGTACGCACCTCCATATAAAAGGGGATGAAAATGCGTTTGGCACGGTGGACGACGTTGATGGGGCTGGGGGCGATCTGCGCCGCCGGCGCTCTCGTCGCGCCCGCGCTCCAGGCGCAGGAAGGCCGCGGCGAGCGCGCTTATGCCAAGCGCAGCACCGCGGTGCGCGGCGGCATCGGCACTTTCACGCCCGCCGCCGCCGATCCCAAGCTCGCCGCGATCCTCGCGCGCAGCGGCTTGCCCGAAAGCGGCTTCCGTTTCACGCCGTCCGAATCGCGCCGCAGCAGCCGCGCCGTCACCGTGGCGGTTCGGGCGCGCTCGACTCGCACCGCGCTCGCCGATCGCAGCCTGGTCGCCGCGGCCACGCCGGTCAGCCTCGCGCCGATCGCCTATAATCTGGGCGTCTCGGTCGGCTGGAAACGCTTTGCCGTCGCCGGTGACGTGACCCGCATCGAGCTTCCGGCCCAGCCGGGCAGCACCGAACGCGCCAATCTCGGCGTCAGCTATACCGGTGGCCGGGTCACCGGCCGGGTCCAGGCCGCCGCCGAGCGTCCGCTCGCCGATACGCCGGTGCTGATCGGTGACAAGCCCAGCTATTCGATCGATGTCGGCGGCAGCTATTCGCTGACCCGCAACCTCGATGTGACCGCGGGCGTGCGCTACAAGAGCGAGCAGGATCGCCTGCCCAAGCTGACCGACAACCGGCGTGACAGCCAGGCGGTCTATGTAGGCACCGCCTTCCGCTTCTGACGCCGCACGCGTCCTTCCCGGCGAAAGTCGGGATCTCGAATATTTCCCAATTCCGTCACCCCCGCGAAAGTGGGGGCCCATCTCCCGGCGCCGTCCCCAGGCTTCGCCGGTGTATTTTATCGCCCGCTCAGGAGATGGGTCCCCGCTTTCGCGGGGATGACGAAGGAGTGGGCGTCCACGCATCGATCGCCGCCCAGCCGTAAATCCCCAGCGGCTGCAAGCTGGCTGCCCGGCGTCCGTTCATGCCGCCGAGCGCGATTACCGGCACCGGAAGGTTGCGGATCATCAATCCCAGCCGCGCCCGCCCCAGCGCGCGAGCACCCGGATGTGACCGGGTCGCGAATACCGGCGAGACGAACAGCATGTCGGCGCCCGCCCGGGTTCCCGCGACTGCTTCGCGCCGCGAATGCGCCGCGCGGGTCCGGATGCCGTGGCCCCGCCGTCCATGCACGCCGTCCTCCCGGCCCAGCCGCTCGGCGCCGGCCCGGACCAGCAGCAGACCCCGCCGGCGCGCCACATTGGCCACCTTCGCGAACAACGCCCGCCGCTCTGCCAGCCCCAGTCCATAATGCCGGAACACCACGCCGCTTCCCCGGGGCAACCGCTCGAGCGCTTTCCATAGCGAATCGCCCATTCGCTCGTCGGTCATCAGCCAGAGGTGCGGCAGAGGGTGGCGGGGGCGCATCTGCCCGCCTATAGCGCGCCGCATGCCTCTGGACGATGCCTCAGCCCGCCTCGCAGACGTTCGCGAGAAGATCGCCCGCGCCGCGCGCATCGCCGGCCGCGAACCCACGGATGTCGAACTGATCGCCGTCTCAAAGATGCACGATGCGGCGGCGATTCGTCCGCTGATCGACGCCGGCCAGCGCGTGTTCGGCGAGAATCGCGTCCAGGAAGCCGCGGCCAAATGGCCCGAGTTGCGCGAGACGACTTCAGGAATTGCCCTCCATCTCGTCGGCCAGCTCCAGTCGAACAAGGCCGAGGAAGCCGTCGTCTTGTTCGACGCGATCCATTCGGTCGATCGGCCCTCGCTGGTCGATGCACTGGCGCGGGCGATGGACAAGACCGGAAGGCGCCCGACTTGCTTCGTCCAGGTCAATATCGGCGATGAGCCGCAAAAGGGCGGCTGCGCGGTGACCGATCTGCCCGTCCTGCTCGCCGGGGCCCGTGCCGCCGACCTGCCGGTCGCCGGTTTGATGTGCGTTCCCCCGCTGGAAATCGAGCCCGCGCCCTATTTCGCGCTGCTCGCCAAGCTCGCGCGCGATTCCGGCGTCACCGGGCTCAGCATGGGGATGTCGAGCGATTACGAGACTGCGGTGACGATCGGCGCCACCCATGTCCGCCTCGGTACCATATTGTTTGGAGAGCGTGCGTGAAGTTCGATGCGATGATCTTCGATTTCGACGGGGTCCTGCTCGAAAGCGAATATGCGGGGAACCGCCAGATCGCCGAGTATCTCACCAGCATCGGCCATCCGACCACGCCCGAGGATTCGATGGCGAACTTCATGGGGCTCGCCGGCGCCGACTTCTTCGGCGCGATCGAATCGTGGATCGGCCGCGCGATTCCGGACGACTTCCATGCCGTGCGTGCCGAGGAGGACAATCGCGTTCTGGAGGAGGGGCTTCCCGCGGTCGCCGGCGCGATCCGCTTCATCGAGGACCTTCCCGAAACGCTGCCCCGGGCGATAGCCTCGTCGAGCAGCACCGAGTGGATCACCCGCCATCTCGATCACCTCGGCGTTCGTGCGGCGTTCGGCGACAAGATCTTCAGTGGCCGCGAGCATGTCGAGCGCGGCAAGCCCGAACCCGACATCTATCTCCACGCCGCGCAGGCGCTCGGCGTCGATATCCGCCGCTGCGTGATCCTCGAGGATTCGCCGGTCGGCGTCACCGGTGCGGTAGCGTCGGGCGCTTATGTGATCGGTCTGTGCGCCGGCACGCATTGTGCGCCCGACCATGCCGATCGCCTGCTCGCGCTCGGCGTCGACGTCATCGCCAATGATTTCGACGAAGTCGCCCGGCTGATCGCCTGAGATGCATTTCGCCTAACCTTTACTAACCTTTCAGAGCTGATGCCCGGTGCGGTCGCGCTTGGTGGCGAGATAGCGTTCGTTGTGCGGATTGGGGGGAAGCTTGTGCGCCACCCGCTCCGAGACCACGATCCCCGCCGCCTCGAGCGCGGCGACTTTGTCGGGATTGTTGGTCAGCAGCCGCACGCGCTTCTGCTCGAGCAGCGCGAGCATCCGTCCGGCGATGCCGAAATTGCGCGCGTCCACCGTGAAGCCGAGCCGCGTATTGGCGTCGACCGTGTCGAAGCCCTGGTCCTGGAGCGCATAGGCCCTGAGCTTGTTGACCAGCCCGATCCCCCGGCCTTCCTGGCGCAGATAGAGCAGGATCCCCCAGCCGCTGGCTTCGATCGCGGCGATGGCGGCCTTGAGCTGCGGCCCGCAATCGCATTTGAGGCTGCCGAGCACGTCTCCGGTCAGGCATTCGCTGTGCAGACGGACCAGCGGCGGCTCGCCATTGGGCTGGCCGATCAGCAGCGCGACATGCTCGCCGGGCATCTCGTCGGTACGGAACGCAATGATCTCGGCATCTTCGGCGCCTTCGACCGGCAGCCGTGCCCGCCCGACGATGCGCAGCCGGTCGGCATCTTCGTGCGCATCGATATCGGCGGGCGTGATCGCCTCGTCGGCATCGCCGGCAATCGCGAAGAACGCCGGCAGCAGCCCCGCCACCCGTGCCAGCCGCAGCGCCGCCGCCGCGGCCTCCGGCGCCTCGACGCAGATCGCCCGGAACGGTCCCTTGAGCGGCGTCGCCAGATCGAGCTGCGGATCGGCGAGCGCCGTCGCGGTATCGAAATCGAGCCAGGGCACGCGTTCGACGAGCACGGGCCCGTCGGGCGCCGCCGCTTCGCGCTGGTTGGCGAGCTTGAGCGTCGCCGCGCGGCCGGCCGAGAGCAGAACCGGCGCCGCGCTGTCGGGATCGAACGCCTTCAACCGTTCGGCGTCCGCAGTCTCGATCGCGAGCAGCTTCAGCGTGCCGTCGCTGCCGCGAATCGCCACCGGCCACCCGCGGCGCAGCGCGTCGATCGCGCGGGCGACGGCGCGCGGATCGGTCAAAAGTCGAACTCGGTGACGATCGGCACATGGTCCGAGGGCTTGAGCCAGCTACGGCACGGCTCGCACACCTTGTGGCTGGTCGCCTTGTCGGCGACTTCGCGGCTCGCCCACATATGGTCGAGCCGGCGCCCGCGGTCATTGGCGGTCCAGTCCTTCGAACGATAGCTCCACCAGGTGAAGCAGCGCTCAGGCGCGGGAATGAACCGGCGCCCCAGATCCACCCAGTCATGCGCCGCCTGCAGCCGTCCCAGCGCCTCGACCTCGATCGGCGTGTGGCTGACCACATCGAGCAATTGCTTGTGGCTCCACACGTCGCATTCGAGCGGCGCGATGTTGAAATCACCGGTCAGAATCGACGGCACCTCGAGCGACTCGGACCAGCGCGTCATCCGCTCGACGAAATCGAGCTTCTGGCCGAACTTCGGGTTCACGTCGCGATTCGGGATATCGCCGCCGGCAGGCACATAGACATTCTCGAGCCGCACGCCGTTGGGCAGCCGCACGCCGACATGCCGCGCTTCCTGATTGGCCTGCCAGTCGAACCGGTCATCCTCCGCCACCGGCACGCGGCTGATGATCGCGACGCCGTGATGCATCCGCTGGCCGTGCTTGATGACGTGATCATAGCCGAGCGCGCGGAAGGGCGCTTCGGGGAAATCGCCGTCGATGACCTTGGTCTCCTGCAGGCACAGGATGTCGGGCACCTCTTCGCGCAGGAACTGCTCGACGATCTCGATGCGGAAGCGGACGGAATTGATGTTCCAGGAGGCGATCTTCATCGCCCGGCATGTAGCGCGTTTCCCACGTGGTTCCAGTAGCGCGAGCAACGCGATCCGCCACGGACTGCGCCAAGCCCCACATGACGGCGCCCATTGTCACGTGCAGCACCCGACGTCAGACTGACTGGCGGGGAGGAGAATTGCATGGAGAACGACTCGGTCTTTCAGTGGACCAAGATGATCCTCGACCATCTCTGGCTGCTCATCCCCATCGCGGTCACGCTCTACGTCCTCTGCAGGCCGAGCGTCCTTCGCTATATTTCACGGGTCAAGTTCGGCGATTTCGAACTGGAGCTCGCCTCGCTGAAGGAGGAGCTGAAGGACACGAAGCAAAAGCTGGTCGAATCGCATTCGGAGGTCCGCGCGCTGATCGAGAAGCTCGATGCCGCGGGAACGGTGAGCGAGTTGCGCGACGCCTCGCGGGGCCTCAAGACGCGTGCGGCACATCTGTCGGACGAGGATCTTGCCGAAGCTCTGGTGGGACTGCAGCCGGGCGCCAGCCCCGCCGCGCTCCATGCCGCGGCCGTGATCGCCCGCAAGCGTGCGGACCCCGCCGCGCTTGCCACGCTCGTCGCGTGCCTCGATCGCTTGAGTTCGGCCGCCGATCTTGACGGCATCCGCCTCAATTCGATCTGGCATCTCGCCAGCGCCGTGCATCTCACGCTCGTCGCAATCTACAAGAACGGGGCGACGCCCCGGCCCGATCACGCGCTGCTGATCCGTGCCAAGGCGGTGTTCGAGCGGCTCATCGCGCATCCGTATATCTTGCAGGACCGTCCCGAGGATCCGAAGAAGGGCGTGCGCGGTCCCGCTGGTCACGCGCTCGCCTGGATCGAGACGGGGCTCCGCCAGGCCGGAGCCGCGAAAGGCTAAAAAGGAAAGGCCCCCGCTCCGGGGGCAATGGAGCGAGGGCCGACCTAGCGTTCGTCACGCAGGCGGGAAATGGTTCGATCCCGAGCAACAGGGGGAAAATCCCGGGTACCGCCCCACATCCGCAATTTGGTTTCTAATGGCCGCAACCTGTCGCCAGCATGAACGATGTTCAGAAAACTCAGCGATTCCGCGGGCCTTGGCTCCGCGGGTCGTTCCAGCGGAACACTCCGTCGGATACGTTGCCGTTGATCTGCTGATTGGTGAGGCGGATCGTCGTGCGGTTATTCTGCGAGTCGAGCGCCACCCAGCCCTGGAGCATCAGCCCCGCCGGCCCGGCCGCGTTCTTCTGGAAGATCATCGTGATCCGGCCATATTCGGGATGCGCGCTGTCGTGCACTTCGATCGAAACCACCCGCGGATCGCTCGTCGGGTTGAGCTTGGCGAATTTTGTGATGTCGCGCTTGGGGTTGAGCAAAACCGCGAGCGGCGAATTGCCGATCGGCCAACGATCGACCTGCCGAACCTGATAATCGATGAAATAGAGGCTTCGCCCGTCGGCGACGATCAGCTGGGGCACGCCCTTTTGGTACTGGAAGCGGATCTTGCCCGGGCGCTTGAGCGTCATCGTGCCGGTCAGCACGCGGCCGTTGCGGTCGGTCTGGCTGAAATTCGCGGTCATGCTGGTCACGCCGGCCAGATGCTGTTGCACCTGTGCGAGCTCTCCCGTCGGCGCCGCGGCGATCAGCGCGGGCGCTGCGAGAACGGTAAAGGCGAGGGGCCGTGCAAACACGTCTATCTTCTCCGAATGCTTTGGAAAGGGCGGGTAAAGAACTCGGCTTGAATGCCCCCTGAACCCTCATGCTCCCGAAACGATCCTCAAAGCGGACGCCCGTCGGTATCCATCAGCACTTCGCGGCGGCCGACATGATCCGGGCGCGAGACGAGTCCGTCCTTCTCCATCCGCTCGACCAGCCGTGCGGCCGAGTTGTAGCCGACGCGCAACTGGCGCTGAAGCCATGACGTCGAAGCCTTCTGGCTTTCGGCGACGAGTTGGGTGGCGCGGCGATAGAGCTGGTCCTCGGGACTGTCATCGCCATCGGGGCTGCCTTCCAATGCGAATCCGCCATCCTCGGGCTCCTCGGTTACCGCGGTGATGTAATCGGGAGCGCCCTGCGCACGCCAGAAATCGGCGACTGCCTGGACTTCCTCGTCGCTGACGAAGGGGCCGTGGACGCGGACGATCTGCTTGCCGCCGGGCATGTAGAGCATGTCGCCCTTGCCCAGCAGCTGCTCGGCGCCCTGCTCGCCGAGGATGGTACGCGAATCGATCTTCGACGTGACGTGGAAGGAGATGCGGGTCGGCAGATTGGCCTTGATCACGCCCGTGATGACGTCGACCGAGGGGCGCTGCGTCGCCATGATCAAGTGGATGCCTGCCGCGCGCGCCTTTTGCGCGAGCCGCTGGATCAGGAACTCGACTTCCTTGCCCGCGGTCATCATCAGATCGGCGAGTTCGTCCACGATGACGACGATCTGCGGCAATGCCTGGAGGTCGAGCGTCTCTTCCTCGTAGATCGGTCGGCCGGTGTCCGGATCATAGCCGACCTGGACTTTCCGGCCGAGCTTTTGTCCCTTGGCCTTGGCCTGGCGCACCTTGTCATTGAAGCTGGCGAGGCTGCGGACATTGACCGAGGCCATCATCCGATAGCGATCCTCCATCTGCTCGACAGCCCATTTGAGCGCGCGCACCGCCTTGGGCGGATCGGTCACCACGTCGGCGAGCAGATGCGGGATGTCCTTGTAGATGCTCAGTTCGAGCATCTTGGGATCGATCATGATCATCCGGCACTGGTCCGGTGTCAGCCGGTAGAGCAAAGACAGGATCATCGCGTTGAGGCCGACCGACTTGCCCGAGCCGGTGGTGCCGGCGACGAGCAGATGCGGCATCGGGGCGAGGTCGCCGATCACCGGATCGCCGGCGATGTTCTTGCCCAGCACCAAAGGCAAAGTCGCACCCTGCGCCTCGAATGCCTCGCTGCCGATCAGTTCGTGCAGATTGACCGATTCGCGCTTCACATTGGGCAGCTCGATGCCGATCACGCTGCGGCCGGGGATCGTGGCGACGCGCGCGGAGATCGCGCTCATGTTGCGCGCGATATCGTCGGCGAGCTGGATCACGCGACTGGCCTTGATACCCGATGCCGGCTCGAGCTCGTACATCGTCACCACCGGGCCCGGCTTCACTTCGACGATCTGGCCCTTCACATGGAAATCGTCGAGCACGCTCTCGAGCAACCGCGCGTTGCGTTCGAGCGCGAGCTTGTCGATCCCGGCATTCTGGTTCGGCGGCGCCGGCTTGAGCAGGTCGAGCGGCGGCAGCTTATAGGTATCCTTGAAGTCGAGGCTGCTCTGCACCGGCGGCTTGGGCCTGGCCGGCGACGGCCCGATGCTGGGCTCGGCGATGACCGGGCCGGGACGATTGTCGGGCACCACCAGTTTCCGGGGCTCGCGGGCTTCGCGCGTTTCGCGGGCAGTCTCGCGGAACTCCTGAGGGTCCGGTCCGCGTAGCAGCGGCGTCTTCGGCGGGCCGAACAGCCGTGGCATGCCGATCCCGGCACGTTCGGGCAGCGTGAAGTCGAGGCTGCGCCACCAGATCCACAGCCCGGCGAGCCCGAAGATGAGCCCCAGCCCGCGCCCGATCCAGAAGACCAGTACCGGATCGCCGATGAAGCTGGTCATCCAGTTGAACAGCCCGGCGACCGACAGCCCGACCACGCCGCCCCAGCCACCGACCAGCCACAGCACCGAATCGCTCGAAAAGAAGGTGAGCGCCGTCGCCATCAGCACCACGCCGATCACGACGCCACGGAGCATCTTCTTCCAGTTGCCCAGCGGTCGATCGAGCCACAGCCGGTTGGTGATGATCAGCCCGGCCGGCGCGATCAGCGCCACCGGGAGCCCGAGTGTGGCGAGCAGCAGATCGGCGATCCAGGCACCGGGCAGGCCCAGCAGGTTGCGGGCGGGCCCCCCCGACGCCGTGTTCAGCGACGGGTCCTGCGAATTATAGGTGAGCAGCGCCAGCACGACGCCCACCGTCGCGAGGAACAACAGGGTTCCGACGATCAGCGCGCTGCTGCGGCGCACGCCGGCCTTCATGGTGTCGCGCAACAGCGACGGTTGTGCCCGGGACGCCATGGCCCAGTCTCCGCAAATGTCAGGGGGTGCGGGGGATTCATCGCCTACACGGAGTCTGACGTCAAGTATGGACCTGTTTTGTACCCGTCCCGCGGGCTGGCACCGCTACCCAAAACCTCTTAGGGCAGGGCCATGGACAGCGCGGACGTTCTCATCCTCGGCGGCGGACTGGTTGGCAGTGCGCTGGCAACGGCGCTCGATGCGCATGGCCTGAGCTCGATCGTCGTCGATCCCGCCGATCCCGCGACGATCCTCGCGGCGGGCTTCGACGGCCGCGCCTCGGCGATTGCCAGCGCGCCGATGCGGATGTTCGAAGCGATCGGCGTCGCGCCGCGGCTGGCGGGCAAGGGGTGCCCGATCGAGGGCATCCGGGTCAGCGATGGTCTCGCCCCAGGCAAGCTCGATTTCGCGCCCGATCCGGACGGCGGCGCGCTCGGCCATATGTTCGAGAACCGCATCTTGCGGACGGCATTGTTCGAGGCTGCGCAGGCGGCACCGGGCGTAGATCTGCGGATGCAGACCCGCGCGGTCTCGGTCGAGCGCGGCGAGTTCGGCGTCACTGCAACGCTCGATTCGGGTGCCGTCGTCCGCGCGCCGCTGCTCGTCGCGGCGGAAGGCCGCAATTCGCCGACCCGCGATGCCGCCGGGCTCAAGACAGCGCGGTGGAGCTATGACCACGCCGCGATGGTCGCGACGCTCGGGCATGAGCATTCTCACGAGAACATCGCCTTCGAGATCTTCTACCCCGAGGGACCGTTCGCGATCCTGCCTTTGCTCGACGACGCCAACGGCCATCGCTCCGCGGTGGTCTGGACCGTCAATGCGCGCGACGCGGCGGGAATGAACAAGATCTCCGACCGCGCCTATCTCGCCGAGGCCGAAAAGAAGATGGGCGGTTTCCTAGGCAAACTCGGGCCGCTTTCGGGGCGGTTCAGCCACCCGCTCGGCTTTCATCACGCAGCGTGGATCACTTCGAACCGCCTCGCTCTGGTCGGCGACGCCGCGCACGGCATCCATCCGATCGCGGGTCAGGGCGTCAATGTCGGCTTTCGCGACGTCGCGACTCTGGTCGAAGTGCTCGTCGACGGCAAAAGGCTCGGCATGGACCTCGGCGACCCGCAGCTCCTCGCGCGTTACCAGCGCTGGCGAGGGCTCGACACCTTCATGGTCGCCGCCGCCACCGATGGGCTGACCCGCCTGTTCGGCATCCCCGGCAAGACCGCCGCGGCGGTGCGCCGCTTCGGCCTATCGGCAGTCGACAAGCTGCCGCCGCTCAAGGACTGGTTCATGGCCGAAGCGCGCGGCGAAAGCGGTGATGTGCCCAAGCTGTTGCAGGGGCTGACGATATGATGCTGGCGGCGATGCTGCTGGCGGCGCCGGTGGCGCAGCCCGCCGATCCGCTTGCGGATGCTTGGCTCGTCCAGGTGAAGCCGGGAGCGAAGCTCGCTTTCTTCGACGATGTCGAGGGGGCGAAGCCGAAGCCCAGCAGGGCCTATGTCGTCGCGGGCGACGTGCTGGTGGCGCGCGACACCCGCGGTGGGTTCACCTCGGTCACCTTCGTCAACCCGGCGGGCAAGACCCGCAGCGGCTGGCTCGACAGCGCCCGTCTGACCCGGATCGCTGCCGGGACGCGCTGGCAAGGCGTGTGGCAGGCATGGGAATCCGAAATCAAGGTCATGCCAGGCCGGATTGGCGGGACGTTGCACGTCGAGGGCTCGGCGACCTGGGGCGGGCATGATCCCCAGCGAGTCGCGATCGGCTCGGTCCATGTCGGCGAATTTGCCGTCGATACCCGAAGCGCCGGAGACCGCATTGCCTTCTCGGTCGACGAGAGCGGCGAGAACGGAAACATGGCTGCCCCCTTCGACGACGCGCCGGACGAAGAATATCGCTGCCGCGTGCAATTGCGGCTGCTCGGCCCCTATCTGCTCGCATACGACAACAATGCCTGTGGCGGCGCGAACGTCAGTTTCACCGGCATTTATCGGCGCAGCCGCTAGCGAAGGCGCCGGGCTTCCTCGATCAGCAATATCGGCACGCCATCGCGGATCGGATAGGCGAGGCCCGCCGCGTCGGACACCAGTTCCTCTCGCGCTTCGTCATGGCGCAGCGGGGTGCGCGTCGCGGGGCAGACCAGCTTTTCGAGCAGCCATGGATCGATCATTGCCCCGACCTCACTGAAGCGTCGCTCCGCCTTCCTCGCCGTGGCGGCCGAAGAATTGCATCAGCTGGACGATCAGCTCCGATCGGGCCGAAAGCCCATCTGCTTCCAGCAAGGCCTGTTTCGAGGCGACGTCGAACGGCGCGATCTGAGCGATACCGTTGACCAAGGATTCGTCGTCGAGCCGCGTCACTGCTTCCCAATCGACTGCATAGCCGAGCCCGTCGGCGAATCGCCGCGATTCCATCTCGAGCGAGGCACGTTCGGCCATTGCGAGCACTTCCTCGGCGCCAGCCTCTTCCAGTTCGGCCTCGACCTGGCGGAACGGCGTCGTGACGTCGAGCTCGCGTACGATCGTGAATCGCGCCAATCCCTCGAGCACGATATCGTATCGTCCGTCCGGCAGCGCCTCGACCTCGGCGATTCGGCCGACGCAACCCATTTCGAACAGCGCCGGCGGCTCGCTCGCGTCGCGCGGCTGGATCATGCCGATCCGCCGGTCGCGGGCCAGTGCGTCGGAGATCATCGCACGATAGCGCGGTTCGAAGATGTGGAGCGGCAGGTGCATCCGCGGAAAGAGCAGCGCGCCCGCGAGCGGAAACACCGAGAGCCGCGTCACCGTCATCCGAACAGGATCGCCGAGAGCTTGCGGCGTTGCGCCGAAACCCAGGGGTCCTCGAGCCCCACTGCCTCGAACAGTTTGAGCAGGCGCGCGCGGGCGGCACGCTCGTTCCATTCGCGATCGTCCGCAATCATTGCGAGCAGCGTCTGTGCGGCGGCGTCGCGGTCGCCCGCAGCCATCTGTCCGCCGGCGAGCTCGTAACGCGCGCCCATATCGCCGGTCGCGGCTTTGGCGGCGAGCCCCGACAGGTCCTCGACCGGAGTCGCTTCGCGGGCGAGCGCCAGCGCGGCGCGTGCCTGTTCGATCTCGGGCCCCTTCGCTGCCTCTTCGGGAAGCGCCGCGAGCACTGCCTCGGCTTCGTCGGCACGCCCGAGCTCGAGCAGTGCGCGGGCGCGCCCGGCGGCGATCTGCGGATGCTCGGGTGCCATCTCCGCGATCTGCTCGAAGACCGAGAGCGCGCGCTCGCCATCGCCTTCGGCCAATACCTGCTCGCCCATCGCGATGAGCGGCTCCAGCTCGGCTTCGGCTGACGCCTCTTCGCTTTCGACGGGCAATTGCCGCAGGATCTGGTCCAGCATCGTCCGCAACTGGCTTTCGGTGCGCGCAGTCGACAAGTCGGCGACGAGCTGGCCCTGGAACATCGCATAGACGGTCGGGATCGAACGCACCTGGAATTGCGCGGCGATGAACTGGTTCTTGTCGACATCGACCTTGGCGAGCGTGACGCCCTTGGCGGCGTAATCTGCAGTCACCTTTTCGAGGATCGGCGTGAGTGCCTTGCACGGCCCGCACCATTCCGCCCAGAAATCGATGACGACGAGGCTGGTCATCGACGGCTCGACGACGTCGCGGCGGAAGGCTTCGACGGCTTCCTTCTCGGCGGGGGACAGTCCTAGCGTGGCCAATTGGTTGCTCCTGGCAAAGCGGTCTCGGTTTGCCCGCTATGTGGGCGTTCGCGCCTCGTGCGCCAAGCCTTTTCCCGAATCGCCTGTAGGGGCTTGCGCTGCCCGAAAGCCGCTGCTAGTGGCCGCGCCTCACCCGCCCCCAGCGACATGTCGCAACGGGGCCAGACGCCAGAGCGGGCGTAGCTCAGGGGTAGAGCACGACCTTGCCAAGGTCGGGGTCGAGGGTTCGAATCCCTTCGCCCGCTCCAGCTTCTCGCCGTGATTTTAGCGGCGCTAAATCACGATCAAGCGAGAAGCTCGGCCGGCGTCGCAAAGCGACGACCGACGACGCGGCTTTGCCGCGGCGCCGCCTCCCAAGGTTCCATTTCCAAATCCGCGCCTTGTGCGGCACATCTACGATTTCCAGATTCGGTGCCGTTCACCGGAGAGCCATCGTCGGTGTTCGAAAGGGTCTGCGATGAAGTCCATCGTTTCCAAATCGCTGGCACTCGCGCTCGTCGCTTTGCCCGCCGCCACTCCCGCATTCGCCGATGAGGCGCCGGCCCCGCCGCTGGCGACCGAATGGCGCAATCCGTCCAACAGCGTCCATGTCCGCATCGACAAATGCGACGGCCAACTCTGCGGCACCGTCACCTGGGCGAGCGCCAAGGCCCAGGCCGATGCGCGCAAGGGCGGCACCGAAAATCTGGTCGGCACCCGCCTGTTCCGCAATCTCGAGCCCGCCGGCACGGGCAAGTGGCGCGGTAAGGTCTTCGTGCCGGATATCCGCAAGACCTTCTCCGGAACGATCACCTTCGCCGATTCGGACACGATGGTCGGCAAGGGTTGCGTGCTGTTCGGCGTGATCTGCAAGTCGCAGACATGGAAGCGGCTCCCCTGAATTCGAGCGCAGCTTCCGGACTGACTGCGCGCGCTTTCTCGGCTAAAAGCGGGCCATGGCCCAGGCACCCATCAGAATCGGCATCGGCGGCTGGACCTTCGAGCCGTGGCGCGGGACCTTCTATCCGGAGGGCTTGAGCCAGAAAAAGGAGCTCGAGTTCGCCAGCCGCGCGCTGGGCGCGATCGAGATCAACGGCACTTATTATTCCACCTTCAAGCCCGCGACCTTCGAAGGCTGGGCGAAGACCGCGCCCGACGGCTTCGTCTTCACGGTCAAGGCGTCGCGCTTTTGCACCAATCGGAAAGTCCTCGCCGAGGGCGGCGAATCGATCCGGCGCTTCGTGTCGCAGGGACTCGTCGAGCTCGGCGACAAGCTCGGCCCGATCTTCTGGCAGTTCATGGCGACCAAGAAGTTCGAGCCCGAGGATTTCCGTGCCTTCCTCGCCTTGCTCCCGCGCGAGGAGGCCGGCGTGAAGCTCCGCCACGCGGTTCAGGTGCGGCACGAGAGCTTCCAGGTTCCCGAGTTCGTCGCGATGTGCCGTGAGGCCGGCGTCGCGATCGTCTATGCCGATTCGCCGCAATATCCCGCGATCGCCGACATCACCGGCGACTTCGTCTATGCCCGGCTCGAGGCTGGCGAGGACGATAATCCGCTCTGTTACCCCGAGGCCGATTTCCCGCGCTGGACCGAAGCGGCCCGGACCTGGGCCAGCGGGGGGCGTCCCGAGGGGCTGCCCTATGTCACTACGGAGGCCGCGCCGGCCGTGCCGCGCGAGACCTTCCTCTTCTTCATCCATGGCGGCAAGGTTCGCGCTCCGGCGGCGGCGCAGGAGCTGACTCGCCGGCTGGCCTAGGGACGCTTCGGGCTGGCCCGATCCGAAACCATCCGCTCGCCATCGATCACGATCGGGCTCGCCAGCCCGGGGAGCCCCTCGCGTTCGATCCGCATGCCCCGCGCAATCACCTGTGAGTCGGCGAACACTTCGTCGACTGTATTGATCGGCCCCGCCGGCACCCCCGCCGCCTCGAGCGCCTCGTAGAGGTCGGCCTTGGCCCAGCGCTGAATGGCCGCCGTGACAAGCGGAATCAGCACCGCCCGATGAGTCACTCGCGCCGGGTTGGTCGCGAATCGGGGATCGTCGGCGAGATCGAGCCCCACCACGTCGCACAGCTTCCGGAACTGCGAATCATTGCCCACCGCGACGATCAGCGCGCCGTCCTTGGTCTCGAAGGCCTGGTACGGGACCAGATTGGCGTGGCCGTTGCCCATCCGGTGCGGGACCCTGGCCGGATTCGCCATCCAATTGAGCGCCTGGTTGGCGAGCACCCCCACCTGCGTGTCGAGCAGCGCCATGTCGATATGCGCGCCCTCGCCGGTCGCGTCGCGGCGTCTGAGCGCCGCCAGGATCGCAACCGCCGAATAGACCCCGGTGAAGAGGTCGGCATAGGCTACGCCGGCTTTCTGCGGCGTGCCGTCGGGTTCGCCGGTCAGCGACATCGCCCCGCCCATGCCCTGGATGATGAAGTCATAGCCGGCGCGATGGGCATAGGGACCGTCCTGCCCGAAGCCGGTAATCGAACAGACGATCAGCCGCGGATCCGCGCCAAGCAGGCTGGCGGGGTCCAGCCCGTATTTGGCGAGCCCGCCGACCTTGTAATTCTCGATCACGACATCGGCACCGGCGATCAGCGCGCGGACTTCGGCCTGTCCCTCGGGCGTGGCGATGTCGATCCCACGGCTCTCCTTGCCGCGATTGCAGGCGTGAAAATAGGCGGCGTCGAGATTCGCGCCGTCCGGCCCATACAGGAAGGGTGGCCCCCAATGCCTTGTGTCGTCGCCGGCGCCCGGCCGCTCGACCTTGATCACTTCGGCGCCGAGATCGGCGAGCAACTGGCCGCACCATGGGCCCGCGAGAATCCGTGCCAGCTCGACGACCCGGAGCCCCGCGAGCGGTTTCACCCGCGAAACCCGCCGCGGCGGATGACGTAATAGCAATGACCGGGGAGCACATGACCGTTGCCGCGCTCGACCCGGCCTTCTTGCAGCACGCCGCCGATCTTCTCCATCGCCCGGCGGGATCGCAAATTATTCTCGCCCACCACGAACACCGCGCCGCTCACGAAGCGATGGATATGGTCGAGCATCAGCCGCTTGATCTCGCGGTTCCACACTCCGCCCCAATAGGTTCGCGCCAGAAAGGTCCAGCCGATCTCCACCTCATCGCGCACCGCGTCGGGAAAATCGTAGCGGCTCGCGCCGATGATCGCTCCGCTCGCCTTGTCCAGGATCGTAAGGCCGCCCCCGCTCGCCAGTGCATCCTCGAAATAGGCGCGGAAGACCGGTTCCTGCCAGCGATTGTGAAACGGGTGCTGCTCCCAGATCAGGGGATCCGACGCGACCGCGAACATTCCCTCCCAGTCTTCGGGCACGGTCGGCCGCAGCAGCGCAAGTTTGCCGGTCAGCGTCGGCTGGAAGTCCATCAGAACGCCGCGATGCCGGTGATCGCGCGGCCGAGGATCAGGCCGTGCACGTCGTGGGTGCCCTCATAGGTGTTCACCGTCTCGAGGTTGATTGCGTGGCGCATCACGTGGAATTCGGCCGAGATGCCGTTGCCGCCGTGCATGTCGCGCGCGACTCGGGCGATATCGAGCGCCTTGCCGCAATTGTTGCGCTTGATGATGCTGATAGCCTCGGGGCTCAGCGTGCCTTCGTCGAACATTCGGCCGCAACGCAAAGCCGCCTGCAGCCCCAGCGCGATCTCGGTCTGCATGTTGGCGAGCTTGAGTTGCACCAGCTGGTTCGATGCCAGCGGCTTGCCGAACTGGGCGCGATCGAGCGTGTATTGCCGGGCGGCGTGCATGCACGCCTCGGCGGCGCCCATCGTTCCCCACGCAATCCCGTAGCGCGCGCGGTTGAGGCAGCCGAACGGGCCTTTCAGCCCCTGTACCTCGGGGAGCAGCGCGTCCTCGCTCACTTCGACGCCGTCCATCACGATCTCGCCGGTCACCGACGCGCGCAGCGAAAGCTTGCCTTCGATCTTGGGGGTCGAGAGCCCGGCCATGCCGCGCTCGAGCACGAAGCCCTTGATTCCGCCGCCATGTGCGTCGGATTTCGCCCACACGACCATGACGTCGGCGATCGGCGAGTTGGTGATCCACATCTTGGTGCCGGTCAGGCGATAGCCGCCGTCGATCTTCTCCGCCCGGCTGCGCATGCCGCCGGGGTCCGATCCCGCATCGGGCTCGGTGAGCCCGAAGCAGCCGATCGATTCGCCGGTCGCCAGCCTGGGAAGATATTTCCGCTTCTGGTCTTCGGTGCCGTACGCGTAGATCGGGTGCATCACGAGGCTCGACTGTACGCTCATCGCCGAGCGATATCCCGAATCGACGCGCTCGACTTCGCGCGCGACCAGCCCATAGGCGACATAGCCGAGGCCGGCACCGCCATAGCTTTCGGGGATCGTCGGGCCGAGCAGCCCCAGCGCGCCCATCTCGGCCATGATCTCGCGATCGAATCGCTCGTCGAGGAAGGCGCTGGTCACCCGCGGCAGCAATTCGCCCTGCGCGTAATCGCGCGCGGCGGCCTGCACCATCCGCTCCTCGTCGGTCAGCTGCGCGTCGAGCGCGAACGGATCCTGCCAGTCGAACCGGCCCATCTCTGCCATTGGTCTTCCTTCAGCTGCTCGCCGGGCGCGCGGGGGGTGCCGCGGCCGGCGGCGTGGCGGGCGGCGCTTCGAGCGCGGCCCGTTCGATCTCGAGCAATCCCTGTCGCGCCGCGATATAGCGCCTCGCCGCAGCTACCCAGCTTTCGGCGCTCGCGATGCCGGGCATATGCACCACTTCGGCGAGTGCGGTTTCGACATCGCCATGATCGAGAGCGAGGCGGGCGCGCCGCATCCGATCCGATGTGCGCGGGCTCGGCGAATCGGCCTCGCGGAGCACGACGAGATCGCTCAGCAGCCGCCGTACGCGCATCCACATGCTATCGTCGGCCCCACTCGCGAGCCGCGGAGCGATCGTCTCGAGCGCGAGGCGCAAATCGCCGAGCGTCACTGGATCGGCCGAGGCGCGCAGGATCATGCTCACTGCCTCGCCATGGCTCTCGCCGAAGCGCAGCCGCAATTGGCCGTCGAGCGCGCCCAGTGGCTGGCCGCGTTCGATCGCGCGGCGCACGCCCGCGGCGATCAGCAGTTGCTCCGCGCGACTGGCATAAGAGGAAGCGTTGCGCGCGCTGCCACTGATATCACGGAGCCGCAGCTCGAGCTGGTCGAGCTTGCCGGCAAGCTCCTGCTCGCGTGCGCCCAGCGTCGCCACATCGGTGCCCGCGGGCAAAGCGGCGGGCCGATTCGGCTCGGTCTGGACGGTCTCGACCGGCACGAGGCTCGGCACCGGGCGGGGTGTGCCTCCACCTCCGCCAAGCTGGAAGGCGGCCGCCGTCACGGCGATGCCGCCGACAAAGGCAAGACCGCCAATAAGATAGTGGGTCCGTGTCTCGGGGCCGCGGGCCGGCTCCGGGGCGAGGGGCTCGTCGCTCATGCCCCCTTATTCGCTGCGCCGCCCGCGCGGTCAATCGGCGAGCGCGATTGCGGCCTCGATCAATGCTTCGCCGCGCGGATCGTCGGCCACCACGACATGCTCCCAGCCCTGGCCTGCCGCTTCTGCCGCACGGGCGCTGACCGCCACCAACGCGATACCGCCGCGATCGATTCCCGCGGCATCGACGACATAGCCGAGCCGTGCTGCCGCACGCGCGGATTGGACCAATGCGATGCTGCCGGCGAGGCGCGCCGCGTCCTGCGGTGCGTCGGGTTCGCTGGCATAGACCGGGATGACCCGCGCCACGATTCCGCCCGACTCCAGCGTCCGTTCGCGTCCTGCGAGGTGCAGCGCGTGGTGAATTCCCGCCGCCTCGGCCGTTGCGAGGAGTGCCTCGGCGCCCTTTGTCCCAACGCAGACGACATCGAAACCGGCTCGCCGCGCCGCCTCCGCTGTCGCCGCGCCCACTGCGTATACCGGCAACCCAAGCAGCGCCGTCAGGCCCGGCCCGGCGTGACGGACGGCGTTGGCGCTGGTCAGGATCAGTGCGTCGAACGCGTCCGCGTCGGGCGCGTCCCATGCAAGCGCGCGCACTGCGAACAGCGGCATCCGGATCGCGCCGTGCCCACGCGCCTCGATCGCCGCCGCTGTGACGCGGTTGCCCGGTTCGGGCCGCAGAACGGAGATTCGGCGGCTCACCCGCCGAACAGCCGACGAATCTCGTCGGGCGCGTTTATCAGCAGGTCGCGCGCGACTGCGATCGGCAATGCCGGATCGGACGGTGCGCCTGCCTCCTGGGCGTAGACGTGGACGCTGCCGTCCTCGGACAGCAATTCGGCCCTGAGCGTCATGATCGCGCCTTCGATCGTCGCCAGCGCCGCCACCGGCGAGTGGCAGTCCGCCTTGAGCGCCGCCAGCAACGCACGCTCCGCCGTCACGCAGGCATGGGTCTGCGGATCGTCGATCTTCGCGAGCATCGCCCGGGCATGCGAATCGTCGCCGCGGCACTCGATGCCGACGGCTCCCTGCGCCGGCGCAGGCAACATCACGTTGATCGGAATCGGGTTTCCGACGTCATGGCGTCCCAGCCGGTCGAGCCCGGCAGCGGCGAGCAAGGTCGCATCGGCTTCGCCCGCGGCGAGCTTGGCCAGCCGGGTGTCGACATTGCCGCGGAACAGCACGATCTCGAGGTCGGGCCGCAATCTGCGCATCTGCGCGGCGCGCCGCGGCGAACTCGTCCCCAGCACGGCACCTCGCCGAAGCGCCTCGATCGATGCGGCGCCGACCAAACGGTCCTGCACGTCCGCGCGCGGCAGCATCGCCGCGATCGCGATCGCCGCGGGCCGGAACGTCTCGACATCCTTCATCGAATGCACCGCGCAATCGATCTCGCCGTCCAGCAATGCCCGATCGAGCTCCTTGGTCCACAATGCCTTGCCGCCGATCTCGGCGAGCGCGCGGTCCTGCACCTTGTCGCCGGTGGTGCGGATCGTGACGATCTCGATGGCGTCGGGCGCGATTGCGTGCGCGGCGATCAGCGCGTCACGCACCATATTGGCCTGGGTGAGGGCGAGCGGCGAGCCGCGGGTGCCGAGGCGGAACTTGGGCATGGCTTGTGCTAATGCCCCCGTGGACTAATTGGATGCAATGGCGCTGATCCTTGGAATTGAATCGAGCTGCGACGAGACCGCCGCCGCCCTGGTGACGAGCGATCGCCGGATCCTCGCCCACAAGCTCGCGGGACAGGAAGCGGCGCATCGGCCCTATGGCGGCGTCGTCCCCGAGATCGCCGCGCGCGCGCATGTCGAGGTGATCGGTCCGCTGGTCGAGGCCGCGCTAGCCGAGGCCGGCGTCACACTCGGCGATATCGATGCCGTGGCCGCCACCGCGGGGCCGGGGCTGATCGGCGGCGTGATGGTCGGGCTCGTCACGGGCAAGGCGCTGGCGCTGGCGAGCGGCAAGCCGCTCGTCGCGGTCAACCATCTCGAGGGTCATGGCCTGTCGCCGCGCCTGGCGGATCCCGACCTGGCTTTCCCCTATCTCCTGCTGCTCGTCTCGGGCGGGCATTGCCAGTTGCTGCTGGTCGAGGGTGTCGGCGCCTATCGCCGGCTCGCCACCACGATCGACGACGCCGCGGGCGAGGCATTCGACAAGACCGCCAAGCTGCTCGGCCTCGGCTTTCCCGGCGGTCCAGCGGTGGAGAAAGCGGCGGCGCACGGTGATCCCCGCGCCGTGCCGCTTCCGCGCCCGCTGGTCGGCTCGGCCGAGCCGCATTTTTCCTTCGCCGGACTCAAGAGCGCCGTCGCCCGCGTCGTCGGCCAGTACAGTGCCGAGGACCTGGCCGCGTCGTTCCAGCAGGCGGTGGTCGATTGCCTGCTCGATCGCACCCGACGGGCACTGCAATCGGTCGATGCCACGGCGCTTGTGGTCGCTGGCGGAGTCGCCGCGAATGCGAGCGTCCGCGGGGCGCTCGAGGCCCTCGCTGGCGGGCACGGCAAGCGCTTCGTCGCGCCGCCTCTATGGCTGTGTACCGACAATGCCGCGATGATCGCCTGGGCCGGCGCCGAGCGATTTGCGCTCGGCCTCACCGACCCGCTCGACTTCCCGGCCCGCCCCCGTTGGCCGCTCGATCCGGGGGCGGAGAAAGTGCGCGGCGCAGGAGTGAAGGCATGAGGATTCGGCCATGAGAATGGGGGTCATCGGCGGCGGCGCATGGGGCACCGCATTGGCGCAGGTCGCGGCCCGCGATGGCCTGCCCGTCACGCTCTGGGCGCGCGAGCCCGAAGTGGTCGAGAGCGTCAACACTGCCCACGAGAACCGTCACTTCCTCGCCGGCGTCCCGCTTTCCGAAACCATTCGCGCCACCGGCGATCTCGCCGATCTCGCTGGCCACGACGCACTCCTCGTCGTTGCCCCTGCCCAGCATGTCCGCGCGGTGCTCGCCGCCGCCCCGATCGGCACCACCCCCCTCGTACTCTGCGCCAAGGGCATCGAGGCGGGGACTCGCCTCCTCGTCGGCGAAGTCGCGCATCAGGCCGCGCCCGACGCGCCGATCGCCGTCCTCTCCGGGCCCACCTTCGCGCACGAGGTCGCCGCCGGAAAACCCACCGCCGTGACGCTCGCCTGCGAGGACGAAGGCTTGCGCGCGCGCCTCGCCGAACGTCTCGCCGGCCCCGCTTTTCGCACCTACGGCTCGGCCGATATCATCGGCGCGGAAATTGGAGGCGCGGTCAAGAACGTCCTCGCGATCGCCTGTGGGGTGGTCGAGGGCGCGGGTCTCGGCCTCAATGCCCGCGCCGCACTGATCGCGCGCGGTTTCGCCGAGATGACGCGCTTCGGCCTCGCTCGCGGTGGCCAGGCCGAGACGCTGACGGGCCTGTCGGGGCTCGGCGATCTCGTCCTCACCTGTTCCTCGACCAATTCGCGCAACTTCTCGCTCGGGGTGGGGCTCGGCCAGGGCAAGAGCGCCGCCGCGCTGTTGGCCGATCGCAAAACTGTCGCCGAGGGCGCGTTCACTGCCCCCGTGCTCCGCGAGGCCGCCGCGGAGGCACGGGTCGACATGCCGGTGACCGAGGCCGTGAACGCCCTGCTGGAAGGTGTTGCGGTACGCGATGTCATCGAAGCGCTGCTCAGCCGCCCGCTGCGCGAGGAAGTCCAATGAAGTGGGCGGCGATGCTGCGCGGGGTCAATCTCGGCAAGCGACAACTCAAGTCGGCCGAATTGAAGGCGGTGGTCGAGGGAATGGGTTTCACCGGGGTCAAGACGATTCTCGCCTCGGGCAATGTCGTGTTCGAGGCGGGTGATGCGAAGCCCGAGGCGCTCGAGCGCGATCTCCATGCAGCGCTGGAGAAGGCCACCGGCCTAAAATCCGAGATATTCGTCCGCAACAGCGCCGAGCTCGCCCGGCTGGTCGAAGCCAATCCCTTCCCCGAAGCGGCGCGCGAACGGCCCAGCTTCCTCGTCGTCAGCTTCCACCGCGAGTCCGTAGACAAGGCCGCGATCAAGCGCTTGGCCGAAAGCTATGACGGGCCCGAGAGGATGGAGCCGATCGGCCGCGAATTGTTCACCGATTTCCCCGACGGCCAGGGGCGCTCGAACCTGATCCCGGCGATGCAGAAGGCCAAGCTCTCGCGGGGCAATACCGGCCGTAACTGGAACACGGTCCAGAAGCTGCTCGCCGCGCTCGCCGACTAGAAGTCGACGGCGACGCCCTTGCGCTCCCAATCGCCGTAGCGTGTCGGGTCGAGCGGGTCCGTCGGCGGCGCGGCGGGCGCGGGCTTGGGTACCGGCGGGCTCTTCGAGAGATGCTGCGGGGGCTTCACATGGCTCGGGCGCTGGCCCATGGCACTGGCTCCAATGAGTAAAGCCCCCAATCGTCCCCGCCGCACGCGCGGTCAAGAGCCCGACGGCCCCGGCGTTCCCGCGCGGCGCGCTGCGCTGAAATTGCTCGACGCCGTGCTCCGCCGCGGCCTCGCGCTCGAACAGGCGCTCGATTCGGCCGCTTCCGGCCTCGCTCCCAACGATCGCGGGCTCGCCCATGCCATCGCCGCCGAAGCGCTGCGCCGGCTTCCTGATCTCGATGCGCTGATCGATTCGGCCACCCAGCGCGACTTGCCCGACGACGCCAAGGCGCGCTTTGCGCTCCGTATAGCCTTGGTGCAGGCGCTCGCGCTCGGCACACCCGGCCATGCCGCGATTTCGACCGTGCTGCCGCTTGTCGACGGCGGCCCGCGAAAGCTCGTCCACGGCGTGTTCGGCACGTTAGTCCGGCAGGGCGCGGCTTTGCCCGAACCGCCGACGCTTCCCGATCCGGTGGCGCTGCGCTGGCACGCCGCCTGGGGCGACCAGATGATCGAGGATGCCGAGCGTGCCGTCGCCGTCCCGCCGCCGCTAGACCTGACACTGCGCGATCCGGCGCACGCCCCCGATCTGCCGGGCAAGAGCCTGCTTCCCGGCCATCTTCGCCTCGACGAGAAGGCCCTGGTCACGGGTATCGAAGGCTATGCCGAAGGCGATTGGTGGGTACAGGATCTCGCCGCCTCGATCCCGGCGCGGCTGATCGGCAAGGGCAGCGGCACGGCGCTCGATCTCTGCGCGGCGCCCGGCGGCAAGACGCTCCAGCTCGCCGCCGCGGGTTGGGCCGTGACTGCCGTCGACGTGTCGGAAAGTCGTCTCGCGCGACTTCACGAAAATCTCGAACGCACCGGCCTCGCCGCGACGGTGATCGCGGCCGATCTCCTCGAATGGCAGCCACGCGAACCCGCCGACGCCGTCCTCCTCGATGCGCCGTGCAGCGCCACGGGCATCTTCCGCCGCCATCCCGACGTGCTCCACCGCGTTCGCCCTTCGCTGATCGCCGAGATGGCGGCGCTCCAGTCGCGCCTGCTTGACCGTGCCGCGGCGTGGGTGAAGCCCGGCGGCATTCTGGTCTTCTCGACCTGCTCGCTCGAGCCGCAGGAAGGCGAGGCCCAGCTCGCCCGTTTCCTCGCCGGGCATCCCGAATTCGCGATTGCGCCGATATCTCCCAACGAACTCCCCGAAGGCGTCACGCCGCGCGAGGACGGTAGCCTCCGCCTCCTCCCCGGGGCACTGGCCGAGTCCGGCGGCCTCGACGGCTTCTTCATCGTGCGGCTGCGGCGATCGTGACACCGGCATCGGCATGAACCCCGGTTGCGCGCGACTCATGCCATGCTAGAGCAAGCGGCATGCCCGCTGTCCGCATCGCCCCCTCGATCCTTTCCGCCGACTTCGCCCGTCTGGGCGAGGAAATCCGCGCGATCGACGCGGCGGGGGCCGACTGGATCCATGTCGACGTCATGGATGGCCATTTCGTGCCCAACATCACCATCGGTCCGGGCGTGATCAAGGCGCTGCGTCCGCACACCGCCAAGCCGTTCGACGTCCATCTGATGATCGCGCCGGTCGATCCGATGCTCGCGGCTTTCGCCGACGCCGGTGCCGATACGATCTCGGTGCATCCGGAATCGGGCCCGCACCTCCATCGTACGCTCCAGACGATCAAGGCGCTGGGCAAGCGCGCCGGCGTGGTGCTGAACCCGGCGACGCCCGTCGATGTTGTCGACCATGTCATGGACATGATCGACCTGATCCTCGTGATGAGCGTCAACCCCGGCTTCGGCGGACAGAAGTTCATCGAGAGCCAATTGCCCAAGATCACCGAGCTGCGCCGCCGGATCACTGCGTCGGGCCGCGCGATTGATCTCGAAGTCGATGGCGGAGTCGATCGCGATACCGCGCCGCGCGTGATCGCCGCGGGCGCCGATGCGCTGGTCGCGGGCACCGCCACCTTTACGGGCGGTCCTGATCGTTACGCCGGCAATATCGCGGCGTTAAGGGGCGGATGAACGATTCATTGCCCGGGTCCGGCGCCGACGGAGTCGAGGAAGGCAAACGGCTCATCCGCACCGGCGGCGATCGCGGCCTGAGCCTTGCCGAGCGCATCTCCGAACGTTTCCAGCGCCTCACCTGGGGCACGCCGCTCCACGCGATGCGGCTGCGCGGACGCTATCCGCTCAAGCTCATCGCAGTGCCCGACGATCCCTTTTTCGGCGATGTCCATCGAGGCAACGGTCTGCTCGAAGGCGTGGTCCGCTTCCGCGGCGAGGAGCGTGCGATCGAGCAGCTCGATTTCAGCAAACCCGGCTGGTCGACGCCTTTTGCCGAATATCTCCAGAGCTTCGCCTGGCTCCGCGATCTGTCCAGTGTCACGACCCGCGCGCAAGGTGCGCCGATCGCCGAGGAGATCATGCGACGCTGGCTGGAGGCGCATGGTGAGAAAGTCTCCGATCCGGCCTGGCGCGCCGATCAATGGGGCCGCCGCATCCTGTTCTGGACGGCGCATGCGCCGCTGATTCTTTCGTCCAGCAATCTCATCTATCGATCGAGCGTGCTCCATGCGCTCGCGCGCGGCGCGCGCCACCTCGATCGCGGCGCGGATCGCGTCCAGCCCGGCGTGGCGCGCATCGCCGCCTGGTCCGGTGTGCTGGTGGCAGGCCTGTCGATGCCGGGCGGGGATCCACGCCGCGCGTTCGGCGAGAACGGCCTCAAGCGCGCGCTCGATCATTCGGTGTTCGAGGATGGCGGCAGCGTCACGCGCTCGCCCGCCGCGCAACTCGAATCGATCCAGCTCCTGACCATCCTCGGTGAGGCCTATGCCTCGCGCCGGCTCCAGACGCCGGACTTCATCGATGCCGCGCGAGCGCGCATGGTCACTGCGCTGCTCGGACTGTGTCATGGCGACAAGGGCCTTTCGAGCTGGCAGGGCTCGGGTCCAATCGCGGGCGAGATCATCGAGCAGGTGATCGAGGCGACCGGCGTGCGCACCCGCCCGCTTAAGCAGGCGCGCGAATGGGGCTATCAGCGGCTCGCTGCGGGGCAGAGCGTCCTGATCATGGATGCCGCGCCGCCGCCTCTGGCGCGGCTGGTCGAGGGCGGCTGTGCCTCGACTTTGGCGTTCGAATTCTCCGATGGCGTGGATCGCATCGTCGTCAATTGCGGCGGGGCGCGTGCGACGCATGCGCAGGTGCCGGCGGCGCTCACCGAAGGGCTGCGCACCACCGCCGCGCATTCGACGCTCGTGCTGAGCAACAGCAATTCGACGGCGATCCATTCCGACGGCACGCTCGGCCGCGGCGTGGTCGAGGTCGAGCTCGCGCGGCACGAGACCGACAGCGCCAGCCGGATCGAGGCGAGCCACGACGGCTATGTCCGCCGCCTCGGCTATCTCCATCGCCGCGTCGTCGCGATGTCGCCCGACGGCCGCGACATTCGCGGCGAGGACATGCTGCTTCCCGCCGACAGGCGTAAACACAAGATGCCGACGCCGTTCACGGCGCGCTTCCATCTCCATCCACAGGTCGAGGTGACGCCCACCGCCGACGGCTTCGCCGCGATCCTGCGCACCGCGTCGGGGCATCTCTGGCAATTCCGCTGCAAGGGCGGCGAGCTCACGGTGGAAGATAGCTTGTGGATCGATCCGCGGGGCCGTCCGCTGTCCAGCCAACAGCTTGTCGTCACCGGCGCCAGCCCCGCGGGCGGCGCCAATCTCAGCTGGCTGTTCCACCGGGCCAAATAGAGGCAATTAGGGGTTGCGGGGCGAGGCTCGATCCTTAGGAGGGCGGGCCATGGACCAGGTCACGATCAAGCGCGCACTCCTTTCGGTTTCCGACAAGGCTGGAATCATCGAGCTCGGGCAGGCGCTAGCCGCGCAGGGCGTCGAGCTCGTCTCCACCGGCGGCACGGCAAAGGCGCTGCGTGATGCCGGCCTCGAAGTCCGAGACATCTCCGATCTCACCGGCTTCCCCGAGATGATGGACGGCCGCGTCAAGACGCTCCATCCCAAGGTGCATGGCGGCCTGCTCGCGGTGCGCGACAATGCCGAGCACGTCGCCTCGATGGAGGAGCATGCGATCGGCGCGATCGATCTGGTGGTGGTGAACCTCTACCCCTTCGCCCAGACCGTCGCACGTGGCGCAGCGCGCGAGGAGATCATCGAAAATATCGACATTGGCGGCCCTTCGATGGTCCGTTCGGCCGCGAAGAACCATGAGTCGGTCGCAATCCTCACCGATCCCGCCGATTATCCGCTGGTTTTCGGCGGCAGCACGACGCTCGATCAGCGCCGCAAATTCGCCGCCAAGGCCTATGCCGCTACCGCCGCCTATGATGCGGCGATCGCGAGCTGGTTCGCCTTCGCCGATCAGGGCGAAGGCTTCCCCGCCACGCTGCCGATCGCGCTCACCAAGGGACCCGAGCTGCGCTACGGCGAAAATCCGCACCAGTCCGCGGCCTTGTATCTTCCCCAGACCGGAGCGCGCGGCATCGCGCAGGCCGAGCAGTTGCAGGGCAAGGCGCTCAGCTACAACAATTACAACGACGCCGATGCCGCGCTCGAATTGGTCTCCGAGTTCAAGGACGGGCCGCCGACGGTGGTTATCGTCAAGCACGCGAACCCGTGCGGCGTCGCTACTGCTGATACGCTGAAGGCAGCCTATATCGAGGCGCTCGCCTGCGATTCGGTCTCGGCTTTCGGTGGCATCATCGCCGTAAACCAGACACTCGACCGCGAGACCGCCGAAGCGATGGCCGGCATCTTCACTGAAGTCGTCGTCGCTCCTGACGCCGACGCCGATGCCCGCGCCGTCTTCGCCGCGAAGAAGAATCTCCGCCTGCTCATCACCGGCGATCTTCCCGATCCCGCCCGGCCGGGGCTGATGCTCAAGTCGATCGCCGGCGGCATGCTCGTTCAGTCGCGCGACAATGGCCGGCTCGGCGATCTCAAGGTCGTCACCAGGCGCGCGCCCACCGAACAGGAACTTGCCGACTGCCGCTTCGCCTGGACTGTCGCCAAGCACGTCAAGTCGAACGCGATCGTTTATGCCAAAGACGGCGCTACCGCCGGAATCGGCGCGGGACAGATGAATCGCCTCGAATCGGCGCGCATCGCCGCATGGAAAGCGAAGGACGCGGCGGAGAAGGCCGGCTGGACTCAGCCTCGCACGATCGGCTCGGCCGTCGCGTCGGACGCCTTCTTCCCCTTTGCGGATGGCCTGCTCGCGGCGGTCGAAGCCGGCGCCACCGCAGTGATCCAGCCCGGCGGCTCGATCCGCGACGACGAAGTCATCGCCGCCGCCGACGAGGCCGGGCTCGCGATGGTGTTCACCGGAATGCGGCATTTCCGCCACTGACCGGCGCTGTCATCAGGTCAGTCTTGCTGACCTACTCGACAAGGCTTTTGAAATTTTATAACAAGCGTCCGGAAACCGGGCCCGTGCGTTCTCGAAGCGACAGGGCCTGCAATTCGGAGAGACCATGGACGCTTCGCGCGCCAATTTGCCGCCGCTATCGTTGCATGTGCCGGAACCCAGATTCCGTCCCGGCGACGAGGCCGACTTCAGCGACGTCGAGGTTCCGCCAGCGGGTTCGGCCCGCCGCCCGGACACCGCCGAACCCGCCGCCAACTTCCATGAGCTCGCCTACACGCTCGTCCGCGTGCTCGACGAATCGGGTGAAGCCGTCGGCCCCTGGAACCCGCGACTCGACCCCGATGCGCTCCGGAAAATGCTCCGCTCGATGGCGATGGTCCGTGCGTTCGACGAACGCATGTTCCGTGCCCAGCGCCAGGGCAAGACCAGCTTCTACATGAAGTCCACCGGCGAGGAGGCCGTATCGGTCGCCGCGACGATGGCGCTCGCCAGCGATGACATGTGCTTCCCCTCCTACCGGCAGCAGGGGATCCTGATCACGCGCGGCTATCCCTTGGTCACCATGATGAACCAGATCTACTCGAACAAAGGCGATCCCTTGCAGGGCCGCCAGCTGCCGATCATGTATTCGGCCAAGGATCACGGCTTCTTCTCGATCTCGGGCAATCTCGCCACCCAATATCCGCAGGCAGTAGGCTGGGCGATGGCGAGCGCCGCCAAGGGAGACACGCGCATCGCGGCCACCTGGTGCGGCGAAGGCTCGACTGCCGAGGGCGACTTCCATTCGGCGCTGACCTTCGCGACGGTCTACAAGGCGCCGGTCATCCTCAACGTCGTCAACAATCAATGGGCGATCAGTTCCTTCTCGGGCTTTGCCGGTGCCGAGGCGACGACCTTCGCCGCGCGCGCGGTCGGCTACGGCATTGCCGGGCTGCGCGTCGACGGCAACGACGCGCTCGCGGTCTACGCGGCCACGCAATGGGCGGCCGAGCGCGCGCGGACCAATCAGGGCCCGACCTTGATCGAGCATTTCACCTATCGCGCCGAGGGCCATTCGACCTCGGACGATCCGACCGCCTATCGTTCGGCGGGCGAGCCCAATGCCTGGCCGCTCGGCGATCCGATCCGGCGTCTGAAGGACCATCTCATCGCCCTCGGCGAATGGGACGAAGAGCGCCACGCCGCGCAGGATCTCGAGCTCGCCGAGGACGTGAAGCGCGCCCAGAAGGAGGCCGAGAAGAACGGCATCCTCGGCCACGGCTTGCACCAGCCCTTCGAGACGATGTTCGAGGGCGTGTTCGAGGAGATGCCGTGGCACCTCAAGGAACAGTCCGAACAGATGATCGCCGAGCGCAAGGCGGCAGGGATATGAGCGCCGCGGACGAGGCGGGCGCGACGACCCGCATGAACATGATCCAGGCGATCAATTCCGCCATGGACGTGATGATGGCGCGCGATCCGAACGTCGTCGTGATGGGCGAGGATGTCGGCTATTTCGGCGGCGTCTTCCGCGCCACCGCGGGCTTGCAGGCGAAGTATGGCAAGACCCGCGCCTTCGACACGCCGATCACCGAGATCGGCATCATCGGCGTTGCGATCGGCATGGGCGCCTATGGCCTGCGTCCGGTCCCCGAGATCCAGTTCGCCGATTATATCTACCCGGCGCTCGACCAGCTCGTCTCCGAAGCCGCGCGGCTGCGCTACCGCTCGGCGGCGGACTTCATCGCGCCGATCACGGTGCGCTCGCCTTATGGCGGCGGGATCTTCGGCGGGCAGACGCACAGCCAGTCGCCTGAGGGTATCTTCACCCACGTCTCCGGGATCAAGACGGTGATCCCGTCGACACCCTATGACGCCAAGGGGCTGCTGATCGCCGCGATCGAGGACAATGACCCCGTGCTCTTCCTCGAGCCCAAGCGCATCTACAACGGCCCCTTTGACGGCCATTACGACCGTCCCTCGAAGAACTGGTCGGCGCATCCGGCGGGCGAAGTGCCCGAGGGGCATTACCGCGTCGAGCTCGGCAAGGCGGCAACGGTCCGCGCGGGCGAGGCGGTGACGATCCTCTGCTACGGCACGATGGTCCATGTCGTCGCCAGCACGATCGAGGAACTGGGCGTCGACGCCGAGATCATCGATCTGCGTACGCTCGTCCCGCTCGACATCGAGGCGGTCGAGCAATCGGTCAGGAAGACCGGCCGCTGCCTGATCGTCCATGAGGCGACGCGTACCGGCGGCTTCGGCGCCGAGCTCTCCGCGCTCGTCCAGGAGCGCTGCTTCTACCATCTCGAAGCCCCGATCGAACGCGTCACCGGCTTCGACACGCCTTACCCTCACAGCCTCGAATGGGCCTATTTCCCCGGCCCGGTGCGCATCGGCGAGGCGCTCAAGAAACTCCTGAAGGACTGACCCGAATGGCCCGCTTCACTTTCCGCCTGCCGGACATCGGCGAGGGCATCGCCGAGGCCGAGATCGTCGCATGGCACGTGCGCGTCGGCGAGCGTGTCGAGGAGGACCAGCAGGTCGCCGACATGATGACCGACAAGGCGACGGTCGAGATGGAATCGCCGGTGTCGGGCGTGGTGGTCGAGCTCGCCGGAGAGGTCGGCGATCAGGTCGCGATCGGTTCGGCGCTGATGGTGATCGAGACCGACGGCGACGAGGCGGTGGTTTCCGAGGAAGTCGAAGAGCAGGTCGAGGCGGAAACGCCGGGTGTCGAGGAAGTCGTCGAAACCGCGCCGGAACCTGCCAGTGCTCCTGCGGAAGCAGGAGCCCAGAGCCCCAGGGACGTCGCTAGCGACTCTGGGCTCCTGCCTTCGCAGGAGCACAAAGAAGAAGCATCGCAGCACCGCCAAATCCTCGCCTCGCCGGCAGTCCGCGCCCGCGCGAAGGATCTCGGCATCGATCTCGCTGCAGTAAAGGCCGAAGGCGATCGCCTCCGCCATTCCGATCTCGACGCCTATCTCCGCTATGGCCAGGGGCAGGGCTATCACGCCCCCCACGCCAGCCGCGCCCGTGAGGACGAGCCGGTCAAGGTCATCGGCATGCGCCGCCGCATTGCCGAGAACATGGCCGCGTCGAAGCGCGCGATCCCGCATTTCACTTATGTCGAGGAAATCGACGTCACTGCGCTGGAGGACATGCGCGGCGATCTCAATGCCAATCGCGGCAATCGCCCCAAGCTGACGATGCTGCCCTTCCTGATCGTCGCGATCTGCCGGACGATCCCCGATTTCCCGATGATCAACGCGCGCTACGACGACGAGGCCGGCGTGGTCACGCGCCACGGCCGCGTCCATCTCGGCATGGCGACGCAGACCGATGCGGGCCTCATGGTTCCGGTGATCCGCGACGCACAAGACCGCAATGTCTGGCAGCTCGCCTCCGAGATCGGTCGCCTCGCCGAAGCCGCGCGCACCGGCAAGGCGAAGAGCGAGGAACTCAGCGGCTCGACGCTGACGATCACGTCGCTCGGGCCCTTGGGCGGTATCGCCACCACACCGGTGATCAACCGTCCCGAAGTCGCGATCATCGGCCCCAACAAGATCGTCGAGCGCCCGGTCTTCCACGGCGACGAGATCGTTCGCGCCAAGCTGATGAACCTCTCGATCAGCTGCGACCACCGCGTCGTCGATGGCTGGGACGCCGCGAGCTACGTCCAGGCGGTCAAGAAATTGCTCGAAACCCCCGTATTGCTGTTCGCCGACTGAGATGGCGCCGCGCGCCAGGATCATGCTCGCGGTCGGGCTGTCGCTCCCGCCGGCGGGCGTGCTCTGGGTCGTGCTTCGGCATGCGTTGCCGCCGATCCATGACGATCCGATGGGGTTCGCGCTCGGCTGCAGCGGGGCCGTACTCCTCCTCACGCTGGCGCTCGGGATCGAGGCTGTGGCGCATGAGCGCCTGTTCCATGCCTCGATCGATCCGCTCGCCGGTGCCGATTCGCGGCGGCTGGTGATCAATCAGCGCTACCTCCGGAACACGCTCGAGCAGGCGGCGCTGTTCGTGCCCGGCCTCTTCCTGCTGGCGCGCCATGTCGGGGATCTGCGCGTGGTCGCGGCCACGGCGATCCTGTGGACATTGGGGCGCTGGGCCTATTGGGTCGGCTATCATGTCGATCCCGCGTGGCGGGGGTTCGGCATATTCTCGATGGGGATCAGCCTGGTGACGCTGGCTTACGGCGTCGGCACCTTCGGATACGCATTGGCGGGCTGGACCGGGACGGCGGCACTGATCGGCCCTTTTCTGGTGATCGAGGCCTATCTCTTCCGCACGCTGCGAAGGCCCGCATGAGCCATTTCCTGCTCTCTTACCCCGCCTAGCCGGGCAGGAAGATCGATCGGCTCAGCACGTCGCGAACGGCTTCGCGGCCGGCGGCCATCCGCTCCTGCGTCGCGCGCTCGATCCGCGCGGTCTCGCCGGCCAGCTCCATCCGGCGTTTTGACAAAGCGCGGAACCGTGCTTCGTCAGTGCCGCTGCGGAAGCCGAAATAGCCGCCATTGTTGAACCAGCCGCGCTTTGCCAGCAGCTCGCAGAGGTCGGAGGTCGCGCCTACCATCGCCAGCTGGTTCGTGAGCAGCGGATCGCCGGCGGACGCGGCCGGCCCGGCCATCACGGCGATGCCTTCCTTTGCCTTTGCGGGCAGATTGGCAGCGAAGAGTGCCTGCGCCACCGCCTTGGCGCGCTGGTCGCGGGCCGCCGCCTGAGACCGTGCCAGCGTCTGGAGATCGGCAATTGCGGCGCATTGCGACAGCACGCGCGGGTCCTGACCGAGCAGATAGGGGCTGGTCAGGTTCGCCACGCCGAGGCGGCCGAACGCGGTGCCGAAGTCCCGCTGTGCCTGCGTATCGGCAGTCACACTTTCGACGAAGAGGCGGGAGAGCGGCCCGCGTGCCGCGGCACCCGCCGGCACCAGCGCCGCCCCACCGGGCCCGAACTCGACCTCTGCGAAGCTGCTCGCATCGGCGCGCGACAGCGTCTCATATTGCGCATGTGCGATCATTGCGGCGCCGATGCCGCCCAGCCCCAGCAGCGCGAGCGAACCCGATTTCCACGCGATGGTCGAATAGCGCGTCGTCAGCGCAAAGCCGATCGCCCACAGCATCAACGCAAGCGCCACGCCGCCGCCGAACAGAAGTCCGAGCGATTGTCGCGGCAGAAACCGCGGCACCAGCAGTGCGCCGATCACGAGGACGGCGAGGCCCGCGAGCGTCGCGATCACCGGATGGTCATACGGCATCCCGCGACCCGTTTCGTCGATATCGTCCATGCGTTCCCCCCGATTACCGACGCTAGCCGACCCGCAATTGCGGGCAAGGGGTTAAGCGACGATTTCGACGGCGCCGACTTACTGCGCGAAGCATGATTTTTCACCGGGCAAGCCATGTCCCGCTTGCCCATCCGGCCGCGCCGGGCAAAGGGGACGCATGCGCACTTCGTCCACCGCCGATACGGGCGGCCTCGCACTTGGCGTCGGCGCCTACACGCTCTGGGGCATCCTCCCGCTCTACATCCATTTGCTCAAAGGCGTACCCGCGCTCCAGGTGCTCGCGCATCGTGTGCTCTGGTCGTTGCTGCTGCTTGCGGTGATCATCCTGATCTTCCGGCGCGCGCGGCCGATCTTCGCCGCCGCACGAGGGCGGACCCTGCTGCTGCTCGTCGGGAGCGCCTTGCTGATCGCAGTCAACTGGATCGTCTATATCTGGGCGGTCCAGAACGATCATGTGCTGGAGGCCAGCCTCGGCTATTTCATCAATCCGCTGATCAATGTCGCGCTCGGCTTCGCCTTTCTGGGCGAGCGGCTGCGGCGGATCCAGGGCGTCGCGATCGCAATCGCCGCAGCTGGCGTGGCGGTGCTTGCGATCAACGGCGGCGGGGCGTTGTGGATCTCGCTCGCGCTCGCGATCAGCTTCGGGCTCTACGGGCTGCTGCGCAAGGTCGCGGCAATCGATGCGCTGGGCGGCCTGACGGTCGAGACGCTGCTGCTCGCGCCGTTCTGTCTCGCGCTGCTGGTTCATGCCGGCCAGTCGGGCACCAACGCATTCGGCCAGTCGACGCATCTCGATCTGCTGCTGGTTCTCGCCGGCGCAGTCACCGCCGCGCCGTTGCTCATGTTCGCCGCCGCCGCGCGGCGCATGCCGCTCGCCACGTTGGGGCTGCTCCAATATATCGCGCCTTCGCTCCAGTTCGCCGAAGCCGTGCTACTGTTCGGCGAACCGGTGCGCACTGTCCATATCGCCACCTTCGCGCTGATCTGGACCGGCTGCGCACTCTATGCGTTCGACGGCATCCGTGCGTCGCGGGCTCCAGCCGCACCGGAATAATATTCAACCATATGGTTGACTAAATCCCGGGCGCGTCCCATGTTCAACTATATGGTTGAACAACGACTCGATACGACTTTCCACGCCTTGGCCGATCCCACCCGGCGGGGCATGCTCGCCACGCTCGCGCTCGGCGAGAAGTCGATCGGCGAACTGGCCGAGCCCTTTTCGATGAGCTTCGCCGGCGCCGCCAAGCACGTGAAGGTGCTCGAAGGCGCGGGGCTCGTCGCGCGGCGTAAAGTCGGCCGCAACCAGCTCTGCCGCCTCAACGCCCGCCCGCTGGCCGAGGCGGACAAATGGCTCCGCCAATGGGAGCAGTTCTGGACGATCCGTCTCGATCGGCTCGAGGCGCTGATCGCCGAAGACCAGCAGAAAGATATCGGAGGACGCGAATGACCAAGGCAACGCCCTTCCTCATGTTCCAGCATGGCAAGGCGCAGTCCGCGCTCGATTTCTATGTCGAGACCGTCCCCGGCAGCCGCATCGTTTCGATCGAGCGTTTCGGTGCTGAAGGCCCGGGGCCCGAGGGAACCGTGCTGCGCGCGCATGTCGAGATCGCCGGCCAGCCGGTGATGGTGCATGACAGCTTCATCACCCACGGTTTCGATTTCACGCCGTCCTGGTCCTTCTTCGTCGACTGCGACGACGAAGCCGAGACCGATCGGCTGTTCGACGCGCTCAGCGCCGGCGGCGGGGTGCTGATGCCGCTCGACAATTACGGCTGGAGCCGCCGGTTCGGCTGGGTGTCCGACAAGTTCGGCGTGTCGTGGCAGATCAATCTCCAATGAGCGGCCCGGTCGTCCTCACCGTGACGCGGGGCTTCGCCGCGCCGGCGGAGCGCGTGTTCGACGCCTGGCTCGATCCCGCCGATGCCGCGCGTTTCTTGTTCGCCACGCCCGACGGCGAGATGATCCGCTGTGAGATCGATCCGCGTGTCGGCGGCGGCTTCACGCTCACCGAACGCCGTCCCGGCGGCGATGCCGAGCACCGCGGCCGTTATCTCGAGATCGATCGCCCGCGCCGCCTCGTCTTCCTATTCGCGGCCGATCCGGCGGAGGAAGGCGAATGGACCCGCGTCTCGGTCGATATCGTCGACACGTCCGATGGCTGCACGCTTAGCCTCACCCACGAAATGGACCCGCAATGGGCGGCATATGAGGCGCAGACCCGTCAGGGCTGGACGATGATCCTCGAAAGCCTCGCCCGCATATTGGAGAGCTGAAATGGCCGATACCCTGACTGGCGACACGATCACGCCGCAGATGCTTCGTTTCGAGCGTGAGCTCGCCGCCCCGATCGAGACGGTGTGGCAATATCTGGTCGATTCCGATCTGCGCGCGCGGTGGTTCATGGGCGGACCGACCCAATTGCACGAAGGCGGCGCGCTCGGCTTGACGATGCGGCACGGCAACCTCGCCGACGAGACCGATCCGATGCCCGAACGCTATGCGCCCTATGACGGTAAGGCGTGGAGCGAGACGATCACCAAGCTCGAACCGCCCCGGCTGATCGCCTTCACCTGGTCGGGGGGCGAGGCGGGCGAAGTGACGATCGAGCTGGATCGCATCGGCAATGACCGCACTCGCCTGGTCCTGACCCATGCCGGTCTGCGCGGCCCCGACGATGCGCGCAATTTCGGCGGTGGCTGGGGCTCGCACCTCGCGGTGCTCGAACGGCGGCTGGAGGGCAAGCACATCGCCAGCTTCTGGGCGCTGCATGCCCAGGCCGAGGCCGCCGCCGCCAAGGCGCTCGGACTGTCAGCCTAGGGGATTTCGAACAGGCCGGCGGCGCCCATGCCGCCGGCGGTGCACATCGAGACGACGACATAACGTGCCCCGCGTTTGCGCCCCTCGATCAGCGCATGCCCGACCAGTCGGCTTCCGGTCATGCCGAACGGATGGCCGATCGCGATCGCCCCGCCGTTGACGTTGAGCTTGTCGGGGTCGATGCCGAGCGTGTCGCGGCAATAGAGGCATTGGCTGGCGAAGGCCTCGTTGATTTCCCACAGCCCGATGTCCGCGACCTTCAGCCCTGCACGCGCGAGCAATTTGGGCACCGCGAAGACCGGGCCGATCCCCATCTCGTCGGGCTCGCAACCCGCCACCTGGAAGCCGCGATAGATGCCGAGGATCTCCTTGCCTTCCGCCTCTGCGGTCTTGCGGTCCATCAGGATCTGCGCGGCGGCGCCGTCGGAGAGCTGGCTGGCATTGCCGGCCGTGACGTTGCGGCCTTCCTTCACGAACTCGCCGTCTTTCCACACGGTCCGAAGCCCCGCCAGCGCCTCGATTGTGGTCCCGGGCCGGATGCCCTCGTCCTGCGTCACCGTGACCGTCTCGCTGCCGGCGCGATTGCCTTCCTTGTCGTAGAGCGCCTTCCCGACCGTGATCGGCACGATCTCCTCGGTAAAGGCGCCCGCCTCGAGCCCCGCTGCTGCGCGCTGCTGGCTCATCGCAGCGAATTCGTCCTGCGCCGCACGGCTGATCCCGTAGCGCTCGGCGACGATCTCGGCGGTCTCGATCATCGGGATGTACGCAGCAGGCACTTGCTCGATCACCGACCGGTTCACTACGCGCGGCGCGTTCTGCATCGTCAGGCTGATCGATTCCATGCCTCCTGCCAGCGCTACGTCGATCTCGTCGGTCATGATCGATCGCGCGGCGAGCGCGATCGCGGTCAGGCCCGAGCCGCATTTCCGGTCGAGGCTGAACGCCGGGACGCTGTGCGGAATCCCCGCCGCGAACAGCGCCAGCCGTGCCATGTTGCCGCCCTGCGTCCCCCATTGATTGCCCATGCCATAGAAGACGTCGTCGATTCGGCGGGGGTCGATTCCCGCCCGTTCGACCGCCGCATTCATCACATGCGCCGCGAGAACCGGCGCTTCGGTATCGTTGAAATAGCCGCGCCCGGCCTTGCCCACGCCGGTGCGGGCAGTGGAGATGATGGCAGCCTCTCGCATGCTCGGGACTCGCTTTTCGAGTTTCGGGTATGGCTCTCGATCTAAAGCCACTCCGCCCGATTGCAAGACTCAGTCGGTAAAGCTCGGCGCGCGTTTCTGCGTGTTGGCCATCACTGCCTCGATCTGGTTGGGAGAGCGCAGCAAAGCGGCCTGCTCGCGGCTTTCGGCGAGCAGAACGGTGCCGACATCCGCCTCGAGATTCGCCAGCCGCTTCGCCGCGCGCACCGCATCGGGGTTACGCCCAGCGATCGCCCGCGCGAGCGCCATCGCCTCGGCATGCGGATCGGCGGCGATCCGCGTCACGAAACCCAATGCCAGCGCCTCCTCCGCGCCGAACTCGCGCGCGGTGTAGATCAGCTCGCGCAGCACATCGTCGCGGACATTGCCGCGCCACAAGGCATAGCCCGCCATGTCGGGGACGATCCCCCATTTCATCTCCATCGCGGAGAGCCGGGCATCGGGCGCCACGATCCGGATGTCCGCGCCACTGGCGATCTGCAGCCCGCCGCCGAACGCGACGCCGTGCACCGCCGCGATCACCGGGACGGGCAGTGTCCGCCAACCCCAGGCGACTTGCTGGAAATCGTTGGCGAGTCCGTGCGTCCGTGTCGCGAGGTCCATTCCCGATCCACCACTCGCCATGCTCGCCATGTCGAGGCCTGCACAGAAGCCGCGGCCCTCGCCCGACAGCACCGCCGCACGCAGTCCGGACGTGGCTTCGAGCTGCGCGATCGCGTCGGTCAGCGCCGCGAACATCGCCGGATCGAGCGCATTGAGCTTCTCCGGCCGCGTCAGCCGGACATCGGCGACATGGTCCTCAATTGCGATGCTGACGCGCTGTCCGGCCATTCCCCGTCCTCTCTTCCGCCGCCACGCTACGCCAATCCAGCCCACCGGTCAGCCCATCGCGAGCCGATATCCGCGCCCCTTGTCGGTCATCAGCATCGGCGTTGCGAAGTCGCGGTCGAGCTTGGCGCGCAGCCGCGAGACATGGACCTCGACGACATTGGTTCCCGGATCGAACCGCAGACCCCAGACCGCGGCGAGAAGCTCCTCGCGGCCCACGCAGCGCCCGGCCGATCGCGCCAGGTGCAGCAACAAAGCGTATTCCCGCGGCAGCAACGCGATGCTGTGGCCGTCGCGCTGCGCACGCCGCTCGACCGGATCGATCCGCAGTCCGCCGAACGTCACGACCGGGGAGTGCCTGCGCAGCCGTGCGGCAAGTCGCGCGGCGATCTCGCCGGCCCTGGCCGGAAGCGTAACTGCATCGTCGGCGCCCGCGTCGAGCGCGCTTTCGATGCTTGCCCCGCAACCGTCCGCAAGCGCCAGCATCAGCGCGCCGTGCCAATCCTGTGCGCGGACCATCGCGACACAAGCCGCGGGATCGCGACCCTCGAGGCCGATGATCGCCGCTTGCGCGCCACTGTGCCGCAACGCGGCCGATGCGATCGGCACCAGGTCCAGCCCGCGCGCGCCGGCGGCCCGTCGAAGCTTCGGGATATGGAGCGCGCAGGCGACGATTCCGGCCACGGCCATAGCCTAACCGTAATTGCGCCATAGCGGATGGAAACATCTCCATTACGGAGCATCTCGTGTCGTCAGCCGCAGCCGGGCGTGTTCCGCGACATACCTGCCGGGCGAGGACGCCGCCGCCTCGAGCAGCGCATCCGCCCTTTCCGATCTCGCCGAGGCCAGCGCATCGAGCGCAGTCACCCGCATGCGGTCGCAGGGATGATGCCGGGCGAATTCCGCTGCCAGATCCTCGCCATTGCCGAGGTGCACCGCGACTGCCAGCAATGCCTCGGCGCTCGTGCAGGTCAGTCCTTCCGCGATCACTCCGCGGCCGATGTCGAAGCGATATTGATCGAGCCAGGGCTGGGTGGGATCGGCGCCGAGGATGTTCAGCGAGACCGAAAACGCGTCCGGCGGCAGCTGGACATGGATGTCGCGCCGCATCCGATAGAGCATCAACTTGCCCGGCTCGAGCCGCGAGCGCTCGACGAAACGCAGTCGCGCATCTTCGCCCGCTATGCCCGCGAGCCCGGCCACGTCATATTCGAAATAGTCGCTCCAATAGCCCGGTCCCAGATAGCCATAGGTCAGGAACGGGAAATTATGATCGTGCGGCAGATCGTAGAAGAATGCGGCGGCGCCGCTCGCGCGCACCACCGGATCGGTGCGTGCCGGCCAGAAATTGGCGCGCAGCACATACCGCCCATTGGGCGGACGCAGCAGGAAGACCTGCGCGCCATAGCCGTTGCCGCGATGCTGCGCCTCGCACTGTCCCTTGAGCTCGTCGATCGCCAGCTCGGCGAGGAAATCGACGTTGCGCCCGAGCCGCGCGAGCAGCGGGCCCAATGCCGCGAACTCCTCTTCGTCACGCGCATCGAACGGCGTGGAGTCCAGCGCCTCGACCAAGTCGTCGAGTTCGATCGCCCCTCCAGCGCCCGGTTCGATCAGACGGGGCATCGCGCCGCCGCCAGCCGCTGCTCGACGATCGGCAGCATGCACGCCGCCGCCGCCCGTACTTCGGCATGGGGATCGGCGCATGCCATCTCCGCCAGCCGACTCGCCGCCGCCGCCGCGTCCAGTGCCAGCCATTCGCGCATCGCCGCCCAGCGCAAATGGAATCCGGATGCATGCGTCGCCTCTTCGAAGCAGGGACTTGCGTCGGCTCTCCCCGCCACGCGGAGGAAGCGTAGCAGCATCTCGGTGCGCGAGGGGCGATCATCGGCATCGGCGATGCGGAGCAGCGCGCCGCTGTCGACGTCGTATTCGCGCATCAGCGGCGCCGCGCCGGCGCGGATCGTCGCGACCAGCGTGACGACATCGCCTTCGGCATCGCAGATCAGTCGCGCCCGTCTGCGGCCGTCCATGCGATCGACCATGCCGTCCTGCAGCCGCACCGGCGTCATCGGTGTGCAGGACGCCGCATCGGCCGCCTCGAATTGTGGTCCTATCGCTTCGGATCGCCAGCGCCGCAGCCGCGCGCCCCCCGCGCGAATCGTGCGCGTGACCGCCACCCTCCCGGTGAAGACGATCGTCCGTGGCGGCGGCAACCTTGCCATCGCCGATGCGCTGGTGATGCTCGCGGCGATCGACGCTACGGGACAGTCGAACAATATGGCTCCGGTGCGCAGCGCGTCACGATGCGCCTTGAGCGGCGGTTCGAAAAGCGGATCGGCTGCCAGCGCCTCGATCAACGGGGCGATCAGCGCCGCCGCCCAGCCCGGGTCCTCCAGCAATCGCTCGGCCCTATCCGCCGCCTTCTCCTGCGAATCCATGCAATCGGCGAAGGCAGTCGTCGCGGCCCGATACGCCGCGCCTTCGCGGCACTTCCGAATCGCGGCACCCGCTTCGGCCCGCGCCGCGACGATCGCCGCGCGAATCGCCTCGGATACGCACATGGCGCTCAACTTGGCGCCATCTCGTAGATCAGTACGGCGATCCCCACGAGCATTTCGAACAGGTCGTCGACGCTCGCGATCTCGCCGGCGCGCACCGCGCCATGCACTGCCACTCGCGTGCCCAGCTCGGCGATCTCGCCCGGATCGATCCGCACCATCTGCACTTCCCCCCTTTGAGAACGCTTCAGGCTAGCTCGGGGGAACGCGGTGGCGCACGTTACAAGCGTGTAATGTCGACATCCGGCATGGTTTGCGCGGACCGATTCGCCGCGCTAGGGCGGCGGCATGACCGACAGCGAGACGCCTCCGGCGCGCGGCTTCGATCCCAGGCTGTTGTTCGGCGGTCGCTTCGGCGGACACGGTGGCCGGCTCGGGATCGTCTATCACGATCACGGCGACGACTGGGCCGAGCTCGCGCTTCCCTATCATGCCGATCTGGTCGGCGACGAAGCGTCCGGGATCATTGCCTCCGGGCCGATCCTCGCGTTGATGGACATGGCGACCAGCGTAGGCGTCTGGCTCAAGCTCGATGCGTTCAAGGGTCACGCCACGCTCGATCTGCGCATCGATTATCTGCGTCCGGCGCGGCCCGGCCATACCGTTATCGGCCGCGGCGAATGCTATCGGATCACGCGCTCGATCGCGTTCGTCCGCGGGCAGGCGCATGACGGCGACCCGAACGATCCGCTCGCGCACGTCGCAGGCACCTTCATGGCAGTGGAGGGCTATTGGTGATTCCCTATGCCGAATTGCTGGGGCTGAGCGTCGAGCCGGGCGAGACCGCCCCGACCCTCGTCATGCCCTTCGTCATCGACGTGATCGGGCGCCCGGGCTTCCTCCATGGCGGCGCGATCGGCGGGCTGCTCGAAATGGCGGCGGTCGGCGCGCTCAAGCAGGCGCTGGAAGCCGAGGGCGGCGCCCGGATCAAGCCGATCAACCTCACGGTCGATTATATGCGCGGCGGCCGCGACAAGCCGACGCGCGCCCGCGGCACGGTGACCCGGCTCGGTACCCGCGTCGCCAATGTCGAGGCTGTGGCGTGGCAGGACGAGCCCGATCGTCCGATCGCCGCCGCGCGGATGAATTATCTGATCGTGCGCTAGCTCAGTTCGCAGTCAGCTTGAGCAGGCGCCCCTGCGAATCGCCGCCATCCTCGAGCAGCCAGATCGCGCCGTCGGGGCCTTGCTCGACTTCGCGGATGCGTGCGCCCATCGGCCATTGATCGCCCTTCCGCGCGTTCGTGCCGTCGACGTCGATGCGCACCAGCGACTGGCTCGAAAGGCCGCCGATGAACAGATCGCCCTGCCATTGCGGAAACATCTTGCCCGAATAGACGATCAGCCCGCCGGGGCTGATCACCGGATTCCACCACACTTTCGGTGCCTCGAAACCGTCGCCAGGGCGGTGATCGGGGATGTCGCGGCCGTCATAATGGTCGCCGTTCGACACTTTGGGATAGCCATAGTTCCTGCCCGGCAGGATCAGATTGACTTCGTCGCCGCCCTTGGGGCCCATCTCCTGCTCCCAGAGATTGCCGGCGCTATCGAAGGCGATGCCGAGCAGGTTGCGGTGGCCGTAGGACCAGATTGCCGGGTGAAAGCCCTTTGCCGCCAGCGGATTGCCAGGTGCCGGCTTGCCCTCGAGCGTCAGCCGCAGCACCTTGCCTAAAGTCGCTTTCGGATCCTGCGCCGGGTCGAATTTCTGGCGTTCGCCGTTGGTGAAGAACAGGTATTTGCTGTCCGGCGAGAAGGCGATGCGGCCTGAATAATGGCCATTGCCCGAAACGAACGGCGTGGCGCGGAAAAGCTCGGTGATTCCGAGCAGCGTTGGTTGCGCGCCCCGGTCGCTCGCCAATTCGCCGCGCACCAGCACGACGCCTTTGCCGCCTTCGCCCGCAGCCGAATAGCTCAGATAGACATGCTTGCTGCTCGCGAAATCGGGCGCGAGGACGACGTCCATCAAGCCACCCTGTCCAGCCGAATCGACCGGGAACGTCGCGACCGTCTGACGCTTTTGGCCGTCGGGAGATACGAGCAGCAGCGTTCCCGCTTTCTCGGTCACCAGCAATCGTCCATCGGGCAGGAAGGTCATCGCCCAAGGCGCATCGAAATCGGCGACCGGCGTCACTTTGAACGGCAGTCCCGCCGCCGCGGGCGTTTTGTCCTGCGCCACCGCATCGGATTGGGGATTGCACGCGGCGAGCAGCGCCGCCGGAAGAAGCACGCGGAGGCTGGGCATGGTCTCACCTGAACGCTGTTTGGACACGCGACGCTCATTCCCTGCTTGCGCCCCGCCGTCCAGATGCAACGCGCGCTCATTCCGCTTGCGTATCAATAAGTTGCGTAAAAGTCCCCGGTTGCGCAATTTTCTTCTGTCAGACATGATCGCCGCGTTGAGCGTGGGGCAAGTGAATGTTCGGACGATATGTTTGCGCGGCGATACTGTGTGCCTTGTCTGCAAGTCCGGCGTGGGCGCAATCGGTCGTGCCCGCCGCGGCCAGCTATTTCGCCCGTCCCACGATCGAGGACGCGGCGCTCTCGCCTGACGGGCGCCGGGTGGCGGCGCGGACCTTGATCGATGGACGGCCCAGACTCGCCGTCTTCGATATGTCCGGCGCCGTTCCCTCCGTGCGTCCCATAGCCTTGCCCGAGGAGCAGCGACTCGAATGGCATCGCTGGCTTGGTCCCGATCGCCTGCTCGTCAGTCTGCTTCTCGAACGGGAGAAAGAGACGCGCCTCGTCCGGATCGACATCGCGGCCGGCAAGCTCACGCAACTCGGCCCGGCGCGCGCGGTCGAATCCGGCAATGAGATCCTTCATGTCTCGCCCGATGGCGGGTTCCTGCTGCTCAGCGCGGCGGTTTCCGGCCGCCCCACACCGGGCGTGTACCGCGTCAATCTAACCACCGGTGCGACAATGCTCGAAGTCGCGCCACAGGATCATGTCTGGGATTGGTACGCCGATTCGGCGGGCGTGATTCGGGCGGGCATGGCGCAGGACGGCAAAAAGTCGTGGATGCTCTATCGCAAGCATGAGCATGACCGTTTCAGCCGCTCCGCGCGCGGCGCAGGCGCTGGCGGCTCCGGGATCGACCGTCTGGTGCCCGTCCGCGGCACCGATCGCGGCTATGCGCTGGCGCAGACGCCCGCCGGCCGGGTCGGCCTCTACGCCTATGATTTCCCCGCCGGTCAGCTCGGCGCCTTGCTCTACGAGGATGCGCAAGTCGATCTCGATGGCTTCCAGACCGATCCCGACGGCCGCCTGCTCGGCGTCGAATATTCGGCCGATCGCCCGGAGACGCGCTGGTTCGACCCCTATATGGCGGCGCGGCAGGTGCAGATCGACGCCACGCTTCCCGGCCGCGCCAATCGCGTGATTTCGACGACCGCCGACCGCAGCCGCTCGCTGGTCTTCAGCGAAGCGGCCGGCGATCCCGGCGCCTTCTATGTCTATGGCGACGGCGGGGCGAAGCTGGTCGCCGCCGTCAGCCCGGGCCTGACCGGCAAGCGCGCTTCGGAGATGCGGACGGTGCACTACTATGCTCGCGACGGGCTCGAAATCAGCGGTTACCTCACGCTTCCCGCCGGGCGCGCCGCGCTCGGCCTGCCGCTGATCGTGATGCCGCATGGCGGCCCGTTCGCGCGCGACAGCTGGGGCTATGATCCCTGGGTCCAATATCTCGCCGATCGCGGCTATGCCGTGCTCCAGCCCAATTATCGCGGCTCGACGGGCTTCGGCCGCGGCTTCGTCGGCAAGGGCGACGGCGAATGGGGCCGCGGCATGCAGGACGATGTCGACGACGGCGTCGATTGGCTCACCGCCCGGGGAATTGCCGATCCGGGCCGCGTCTGCATCATGGGCGCTTCCTATGGCGGCTATGCAGCGATGTGGGCCGCGGCCCGGAACGATTCGCGTTATCGCTGTGCCGTGAGCTTCGCCGGCATTTCCGATGTCGCTGCCCAGCTCGCTTACGACCACAAGACCTTCGAGGAGCGCGACTATCGCAACTGGAAGCGCCGCATCCAGGGCCGCGCCTCCTCGCTCGATACGCTTTCACCGATCGCGCGCGTCGCGGCAGTGCGGATGCCGATCCTGATCGCGCACGGCACGGCCGACGAAACCGTGCCGCCCGATCAGTCGATCCGCCTTCACGAGGCGCTCAGCCGCCTCGGCCGCGCACACGATTATGTCGCCTATCGGGGCCAGGGCCATACGCTGCAGGGCCCGATCGACAACGCCGATTTCCTCGAGCGGGTCGGCAGATTCCTCGCGGTGCACAACCCCGCCTAGTCCCACTTGCCTGCCGGGCGGCGAGCGCGTATATCGCACTTGCTTTCTCGACATCGTCAAACGTGCCGAGGTCGGGGCCCGCAGGGCTCCGGCGCTGAAGCTGCTTATCTGATTGCCCGGAGAACCCATGGCGGACATCGCCGCACTGACCAGCCTGATCGAACCCGAAGCCAAGGCGCTCGGGCTGGCGCTCGTGCGCGTGAAGATGTTCGGCGGCCAGTCGGATCCGACGCTGCAGGTGATGGCCGAGCGCCCCGATACGCGCCAGCTGACGATCGAGGATTGCGCCGATCTCTCGCGCCGCATCTCGGATCGGCTGGACGAACTCGAGGCCGCCGGCCGCGATCCGATCGATCATGCCTATCGGCTCGAAGTCAGCTCGCCGGGGATCGATCGCCCGCTCACGCGCCTCCAGGATTTCGAGGACTGGAAGGGCCACGAAGCGCGGATCAATCTCGTCGAGCCGACCGAGGATGGCCGCAAGCAGCTGACCGGCGTGCTGCTCGGCGCCGAGGCCGACCAGGTCAGCATCGACGTGCAGAAATACAAGCAGGTCACGGTGCCGTTCGCCAAGGTGGCGGACGCCAAATTGCTGATGACCGACGCACTCATCGCCGCAACCGCGCCGCTCTCGTCAGAGGGCGCAGACGAATTCGAAGCAGAGGAACAAGACTGATGGCCACTGCCATTACCGCCAACCGCGCCGAGCTGATCGCGATCGCCGATTCGGTGGCCAAGGAAAAGCTGATCGACAAGGCGATCGTGATCGAGGCGATGGAAGACGCGATCCAGCGCGCCGCCAAGAATCGCTACGGCAGCGAGAACGACATCCGCGCCAAGCTCGATCCGGTCACTGGCGATCTCCGGCTGTGGCGCGTCGTCGAAGTGGTCGAGGCAGTCGACGATTATTTCAAGCAGGTCGATCTCAAGGGCGCGCAGAAGCTCCAGAAGGACGCGAAAATCGGCGATTTCATCGTCGATCCGCTGCCTCCGATCGAATTCGGCCGCATCCAGGCGCAAGCCAGCAAGCAAATCATCTTCCAGAAGGTCCGCGACGCCGAGCGCGAGCGCCAGTTCGAGGAATTCAAGGACCGCATGGGTGAGATCATCACCGGCGTGGTCAAGCGCGTCGAGTTCGGCCACGTCGTCGTCGATCTCGGCCGCGCCGAGGGCGTGATCCGCCGCGACGCGCAGATTCCGCGCGAAGTCGTTCGCGTCGGCGACCGTGTCCGCTCGCTGATCCTCAACGTCCGCCGCGAGAACCGGGGCCCGCAGATCTTCCTCAGCCGCGCGCACCCCGACTTCATGAAGAAGCTGTTCGCGCAGGAAGTCCCCGAAATCTACGACGGCATCATCGAGATCAAGGCCGCCGCGCGCGATCCGGGCAGCCGCGCCAAGATCGGCGTGATCAGCCACGATTCGAGCATCGACCCGGTCGGCGCCTGTGTCGGCATGAAGGGCAGCCGCGTCCAGGCGGTGGTCCAGGAAATGCAGGGCGAGAAGATCGACATCATCCCCTGGTCGCCCGACACCGCGACCTTCGTCGTCAACGCGCTCCAGCCGGCCAATGTCAGCCGCGTCGTGATCGACGAAGAGGATGACCGCATCGAAGTCGTCGTCCCCGACGATCAGCTCAGCCTCGCGATCGGCCGCCGCGGCCAGAATGTCCGCCTGGCTTCGCAGCTCACCGCCAAGGCGATCGACATTCTCACCGAGGCCGATGCCAGCGAGAAGCGCCAGAAGGAATTCGTCCAGAATAGCGAGCTGTTCCAGAACGAGCTCGACGTCGACGAGACGCTCGCGCAGCTGCTGGTCGCGGAAGGCTTCGGCAGCCTCGAGGAAGTCGCCTATGTCGAGCTCAACGAGATCGCCGGGATCGAGGGTTTCGACGAAGAACTCGGTCAGGAGCTGCAGAGCCGCGCGCAGGAAGCGCTCGATCGCCGCGAGGAAGCCAATCGCTTGGCCCGTCGCGAGCTCGGCGTCGAGGACGATCTCGCGACCATGCCGTATCTGACCGAAGCGATGCTGGTCACGCTCGGCAAGGCGGGCATCAAGACGCTCGACGATCTGGCCGACCTCGCCACCGACGAGTTGGTCCAGAAGAAGCGTCAGGAGCCGCGTCGCCGCGCCGAGAACGCCAAGTCGTCGGAACGCGCCGAGGACAAGGGCGGAATTCTCGCCGAATACGGCCTCAGCGACGAGCAGGGCAACGAGATCATCATGGCTGCCCGCGCGCACTGGTTCGCGGACGAAGAGCCGGCTCCGGCCGGTGCGGAGGACGCTGTTGCGGACTCCGAGCAATGATAAAGCTGGCGTAACGGCCAAGCCTGACTCCTCCTTTGCCCCCGGGCAAGGGAGCGAGCCGGTGCGCACCTGCATCCTGTCGCGCGAGGAATCCCCGCGCGAGGGGCTCATCCGTCTCGCGCTCTCGCCCGATGGCGACGTGCTTCCCGATGTCCGCGCCAAGGCTCCCGGCCGTGGCGCGTGGATCGGTGTCGCGCGCGCCGAGCTCGAAGCCGCGCAAGCCAAGGGCAAGCTCCGAGGCGCGCTCTCGCGTGCCTTCAAGACGCAGGATCTCCGTATCCCCGACGATCTCGGTGAGCGGATCGAGACGCAGCTGCAGCGCAACGTGCTCGATCGGCTGGGGCTCGAAGCCAAGGCCGGCCATGTCACGATCGGCGGCGAGCGGCTCGACAAGGCGGCGCGCTCGGGCAAGCTGCACCTGCTGCTGCACGCGTCGGACGCGGGCGAGGACGGAGCGGGCAAGCTCGCCCAGGCATGGCGCGTCGGCTCGGACATGGAAGGAAGCGGGCGCAAGGGGTTAACATTGCCGATCCCGCGCACCATATTGTCCTTGGCGCTGGGCCGCGAAAATGTGGTACATGCAGGCCTGACAGATCCCAGGGCGGCCAGGCGGGTGAGCGAAGCGCTCGACCGGTGGCTGCACTTTATCGGACCCGAACCCACTCCCCGCCCTTGCGAAACAGGCTCGCAAGGCGCATCCGCGTTCCCGCCGGGCGGGTCGCAGAACACGACGAACTCGACTGAAGGACTTTGAGCACGCGCATGAGCGATACCGATAACGAAAAGCCGAAACTGGGCATGCGTCAGCCGCTGGGGCTCAAGCGCACCGTCGAGACGGGCAAAGTGCAGCAGAGCTTCAGCCATGGCCGCAAGAATACGGTGGTGGTCGAGGTCAAGCGCCGCCGCGTCCTCGGTCCGCACGGCGTTCCGCAGGAAGAGCAGACGCCAGCGCCCGAGCCCGTCGCCGCAGCCCCCGCACCGCAGGCGCCGCAGCCCGCAGCTCCCGCACCGCGTCCGCCGGTCTCGAACGAATCGGCGCAGGAGCGTCAGGCGCGCCTGCTGCGCGAGGCCGACGAACAGCGCATGAACGCGCTCGAGGAAGCCCGCCGCCGCGAAGAGCGCGAGCGTGCCGAGGCGGTCGAGGCCGAAGCGCGCCGCGCCGAGGAACGCGCGCGCGCCGCTGCCGAAGCCGCGAATGCGCCCAAGGTTGAGGCCAAGGCCGCACCCGAGCCGGTTGCCGCCCCTGAGGCCGCTCCGGCACCGGCACCGGCGCCGACCCCCGAGCCTGCGCCGGCTCCCGCGCCCCAGCCGGTCGAGATCCAGCTCGATCCCAGCCGGCCCGCGCCGCGTCGTTTCACGCCGGTGCAACGTCCCGAAATCCCCAAGCCGCAGCCCAAGCCCGAGCCGCAGCCGCAGGAGCGTCCCGCGGCCGCAGCGCCCGCCGCGTCGACAGGGTCGGCCGCGCCGCGCACCGCGCCTTCGGCCGGCGGCCTCGCGCCGCGACGTCCCGCCGAACCGGCACGTCCGCAGCAGCGCGACCGCAAGGCCGATGACCGCCGCCAGTCGGGCAAGCTCACGGTCAATCGAGCGCTCGGCGACAATGACGGCGCCCGCGCCCGCTCGCTCGCCGCGCTCAAGCGCGCGCGTGAGAAAGAGCATCGCCGTTCCTATGGCGGCGCGCGCGAGCCGCAGGCCAAGCAGGTCCGCGACGTCGTAGTGCCCGAGGCGATCACCGTGCAGGAACTCGCCAACCGTATGGCCGAAAAGGGCAGCGACCTAGTGAAGGCGCTGTTCAAGATGGGCATGCCCGTCACGATCACCCAGACGATCGATCAGGATACCGCCGAATTGCTCGTCACCGAGTTCGGCCACAATATCGTGCGCGTTTCGGATGCCGATATCGATCTGGCTGCCGACACGGTCGAGGATGCCGAGGATACGCTGCAGACGCGTCCCCCGGTCGTCACGATCATGGGCCACGTCGATCACGGCAAGACGTCGCTGCTCGATGCCCTGCGCGGCACCGATGTGGTGAAGGGCGAGGCCGGCGGCATCACCCAGCATATCGGCGCCTATCAGGTCACGCTGAAGGACAAGTCGAAGATCACCTTCCTCGACACGCCTGGCCACGAAGCCTTTACCGAGATGCGCGCGCGCGGCGCCAACGTCACCGACATCGTCGTGCTGGTGGTGGCCGCGAATGACGGATTGATGCCGCAGACGATCGAGGCGATCAATCACACCAAGGCGGCCGGCGTGCCGATGATCGTGGCGATCAACAAGGTCGACCTCGATTCGGCGAACCCTCAGCGCGTGCGCGAGCGCCTGCTCGAGCATGAAGTGATGGTCGAGGAGATGGGCGGCGAGGTCCAGGACGTCGAGGTCTCGGCACTCAAGAAAACCGGGCTCGATCAGCTGATCGAGAAGATCCAGCTCCAGGCCGAATTGCTCGAATTGCGCGCCAATCCGGATCGCGAGGCCGAAGGCACCGTGATCGAGGCCAAGCTCGACAAGGGCCGTGGTCCGGTCGCGACCGTGCTCGTCAGCCGCGGCACGCTCAAGGTCGGCGACGTGTTCGTCGTCGGCGCCGAGAGCGGCAAGGTTCGCGCTCTGGTCGACGACAAGGGCCGTCAGGTCAAGGAAGCCGGGCCGTCGATGCCGGTCGAGATTCTCGGCCTGTCGGGCGTGCCGATGGCGGGCGATCCGCTCCAAGTCGTCGAGAACGAGGCGCGGGCCCGCGAAGTCGCGGAATATCGCGCCGGTGTGATCCAGCAGAAGCGCACCACCAATGCCCCGGCCAGCCTCGAGAGCATGTTCTCGGCGCTCAAGGAAAAGCAGGCGATGGAATATCCGCTGGTCGTCAAGGCGGACACCCAGGGCACCGTCGAGGCGATCGTCGCGGCGATCAACAAGATCTCGACCGACGACATCAAGGCGCGCGTGCTGCATGCCGGGGTGGGGGGCATCACCGAGAGCGACGTCAACGCCGCCGCGGCCTCGGGCGCGCCGATCATCGGCTTCAACGTCCGTCCGAACGCCAAGGCACGCGAGATCGCCGATCGTCACAAGGTCGCGTTCAAATATTATGACGTGATCTACGAGCTGACCGACGAGATCCGCGCCGGCATGGCCGGCCAGCTCGGGCCGGAAGCGTTCGAAACCGTCGTCGGCCGCGCCGAGATCAAGGAAGTGTTCAGCGCGGGCAAGCACGGCAAGGCGGCGGGTCTGCTCGTCACCGAAGGCGCGATCCGCAAGGCGCTCAAGGCGCGCATCACCCGGGACGATGTCATCATCTACCAGGGCGAGATCGCGTCGCTGCGCCGCTTCAAGGACGACGTCCCCGAAGTGCGCGCGGGTCTCGAATGCGGTGTCACGTTCTCGCAGAACTTCACCGACATCAAGGCGGGCGACTATCTCGAGACCTTCGAAGTCGAGATGCGCGAGCGCACGCTGTAATGCCGGAAAGCCGGGGGAGACGACGGAAGTCATCGCCTCCGGCACCGCGCCGGCGAAGCTGGTGGCGTAGGGCGTTGTTCTCGGCGGCGGATGGTGCGAGCATCGGCTGCCTGCCGCTGTTCTTGTGCTTCGCCTTGCCGGTCTGGCTGCTGCGATGAGTTCGATCTTCGACGATTTCCCGTCGCCCTCGTCGGCCCGGCTGCTCGGCTGGGAGATGAAGGCGTTCGACGCGGACAGGAAGACGATCGAGATCGGCTTCGTCGCCGATGATCGCTTCCTAAATCCGGCGGGCACGGTGCAGGGCGGTTTCCTGGCGGCCATGCTCGACGATACGCAGGGCCCGGCGCTCTACGCCGCCGCCGAAGGCGCGGTCTATGCGCCGACGATCGACTTCCATGTCGTTTGCCTGAAGCCCGCCCGTCCGGGGCGCTTCACCGGCAAAGGCAGGGTGGTCAGCCTCGGCAAGACCATTGCGGTCACCGAAGCCGAATTGTTTGACGAAGGCGGCATCCTCGTCGCCCGCGGCACCTTCACGGGCCGCGTCATGGAAGGCGCGATGGCGCGTCGGGACTGAACCGGAATATGAAGCACAACCAGCCTGAAGAACGCTCCGTCCGCCTGCTCCGCGTGGGCGAGCAGGTGCGGCATGTCCTTTCGGAAATCCTCCAGCGCGGCGACGTGCATGACGAGACGCTGGCGAGCCACATGGTCTCGATCACCGAAGTCCGCATGTCCCCCGATCTGCGCCACGCCACTGTCTTCGTGAAGCCTTTGCTCGGCAAGGACGAGGAGGTCGTGATCAAGGCACTGCGCACCAACACCGCCTATCTCCAGCGCGAGGTCGCGCACCGCGTGAAGATGAAATATGCGGCCAAGCTCAAATTCCTCGCCGACGAGAGCTTCGACGAGGGCACGCATATCGATCAGCTGCTGCGCGCTCCCAAGGTGGCGCAGGATCTGGACGATAGCGATAGCTGAACGGCGCGCTTACAGATCGAACTGGTACATCACGATCGGTTTGGCCTCCGCCCAGCGCTTGTACAGCGCGCGCGCGGCGAGATTGTCGGGTTCCGTGCCGAGCCAGCATTCCTCGCACCCCGCCGCGCGCCCGATCGCCAGCATCGCCTCGACCATTCGTCCGGCGATGCCTTGCCGCAAATGGCTGCTCGTGACCCCGACTTCGTCGATATAAAGCTCGGGCGGCTTGTCGGGGTGGCGATGGATCACGGCGGCGACCTGGCCGACGACCAGCGCGCCGTCGCGCGCGAGCACCATCAGATGATCGGGCGCGCGCAGATAGAGGGACAGGCGTTCGGGATCGATCGCTTCGTCGAACACGTCGGCCGCGATATTGGTGAACCAATCCGCGTGCTCGGGGCCGACGCGATCCACGGTGATATCCTTCACGACTCTCTCCTGCGGCATGGGTCTCGCCATGCTGGTCCGGTCCCGGAAATTGGGCAATAAGCCGCCATGGCCAAGCTCTATTTCTATTATGCCTCGATGAATGCGGGGAAATCGACCACCCTGCTCCAGGCCGATTTCAATTATCGCGAGCGCGGCATGCGCACCTTGCTGTTCACCGCGGGCGTGCATGATCGCGGCGGCAAGGGGGTGATCGATTCGCGGCTCGGCATCAGCGCCACTGCGATACCCTTCGCAACCGAAACCGACCTCCAGCAGATCGCGCAGGACGCGCATTTCGAAGCGCCGCTCGCCTGCGTGCTGGTGGACGAGGCGCAGTTTCTCTCGGCCGTGCAGGTCCGTCAGCTCGCCGCCTTGTGCGACGAGGACGACGTCCCGGTGCTCGCTTATGGTCTGCGCACCGATTTCCAGGGAAAGCTGTTCGAAGGTTCGGCCGAGCTCCTCGCGCTGGCGGACTCGCTCGTCGAGATAAAGTCGGTCTGCGAATGCGGCCGCAAGGCGACGATGAATCTGCGCGTCGACGATTCGGGCCGGGCGGTGCGGCAGGGCGAGCAGAAGCAGATCGGCGGCAACGAACGCTATGTCGCCTTGTGCCGGCGGCATTTCATGCAACGCACCAGAATACCGGGCTGATCGGTGCACGGCTGGATCATCCTCGACAAGCCTCTCGGGCTCGGCTCCACGCAAGGCGTGAGCGCAGTGAAGCGCGCGCTGCGCGAAGCCGGCTATGGCCCAAAGAAAAAGGATATGCCCAAGGTCGGGCATGGCGGGACCCTCGATCCGCTCGCCACCGGCGTGCTGCCGATCGCGATCGGCGAGGCGACCAAGCTCGCCGGGCGGATGCTAGACAGCGACAAAGCCTATGAGTTCACCATCGGGTTCGGCGTGCAGACCGACACGCTCGATGCCGAGGGTGTCGAGATTGCGCGATCCGATGTGCGCCCGACGGCGCGGGACATCGCTGCGGTCCTGCCGCACTTCACCGGGCCCATCGCGCAGATTCCGCCCGCTTATTCGGCGCTCAAGGTCGATGGCGAGCGTGCCTATGATCTGGCCCGCGCTGGCGAGGAAGTGACGCTTGCGAGCCGCAACGTCGTCATCCAGGCGCTCGATTTCGCTGAAAGCGGGAACGGGCCGCTCGAGGCGGCCACGTTCACCGCGCATGTCTCCAAGGGCACCTATATCCGCTCACTCGCGCGCGACATCGCGCTCGCATTGGGCACGGTCGGCCACGTCACGATGCTCCGCCGCACCAAGGCTGGCCCCTTCACGCTCGATTCCGCGATTTCGCTGGACAAACTGGCCGATGCCGCTAAGGCCCGCACGCTTGAACACCTTCTCCTGCCATTGAGGGCGGGGCTGGACGACATCCCGGCTCTATCCCTCACTCCCGACCAGGCAGGGCTGCTCCGACAGGGGCAGGTTCTGGCCGGGATCGCCGCTGATGCCCCTGACTTGAGGGATGGCCAATATTTCGCGCTGCTGGAGGAAACTCCCGTCGCGCTGGTGGAGGCTCAGTCCGGACTCGTCCGGGTCGTCCGCGGGTTCAACCTGTAAAGTGATGTCGTAGGAAAAAGACACATGACGATTTCGCAAGAGCGCAAGGATGTGCTCGTCAAGGAACATGGCCGCGAAAAGGGCGACACTGGCAGCCCCGAAGTGCAGATTGCGATCCTCACCGAGCGCATCGTCAACCTGACCGAGCACTTCAAGACCCACGCGAAGGACAATCACTCGCGCCGCGGTCTTCTGCTGATGGTCAACAAGCGCCGCAGCCTCCTCGACTATCTCAAGAAGAAGGACGAGGGTCGCTACGCAGACCTCATCGCGAAGCTCGGTCTTCGCAAGTGACGCAATCGTTCGGCCCGCTTCGGCGGGCCGTTTACGTATTGCGTCATCCCCGCTTGGGGTTCCCAGCAAAGTAGTACTTTGCTGGGGCCCGATGGCGGGGATCCAGGGTTTCAGGCGATTCGCTTGTGACCCTGGGCTCCTGCCTCCGCAGGAGCACAAAGGAGAAGGGCAATCCGGCCTCTCTCCACGAGCCAGGAACGGCTCGACTAATAGGCCCCTCGCGCATCGGGCGCGGGGAGTGAAGGAAATAAAATGTTCGACATGAAGAAAGTGGAGATCGAGTGGGGCGGCAAGACGCTCACGCTCGAAACGGGCCGCGTTGCCCGCCAGGCCGACGGCGCGGTGCTCGCGACGTTGGGTGAAACCGTCGTGCTCTGCGCCGTCACGGCCGCGCGCTCGGTCAAGGAAGGGCAGGATTTCTTCCCGCTCACCGTCCATTATCAGGAGAAGTATTCGGCCGCGGGACGCATCCCCGGCGGCTTCTTCAAGCGCGAGCGTGGCGCGACCGAGAAGGAGACTCTCACGAGCCGCCTGATCGACCGTCCGATCCGCCCGCTTTTCCCCGAGGGTTTCTACAACGAGATCAACGTCATCGCCCAGGTGCTGAGCTATGACGGCGAGAACGAGCCCGACATCCTCGCGATGGTCGCCGCTTCGGCAGCGCTCACCATCTCGGGCGTGCCCTTCATGGGCCCGATCGGCGCCGCGCGCGTCGGCTATGTCGACGGCGAGTACGTCCTCAACCCGACGCTCGATCAGGTCAAGGAAGGCGATCTCGATCTCGTCGTCGCCGCCACCGGCGAAGCCGTGATGATGGTCGAATCCGAAGCCAAGGAGCTTTCGGAGGAAGTGATGCTGGGCGCCGTCCAGTTCGCGCACAAGGCGTGCCGCCAGGCCGTCAACGCGATCATCGACCTCGCCGAGCAGGCCGCCAAGGATCCGTGGGAAATGGCCGCCCAGGCCGATCTCTCGGCCGCCAAGGACAAGCTCAAGAAGCTCGTCGGCAAGGACATCGCAGCCGCCTACAAGCTGACCAACAAGTCGGCCCGCTCGAGCGCGCTCAACGAAGCCCGTGCCAAGGCCAAGGAAGCTTTCGCCGACGCCGCGCCGCAGGACCAGATGGCTGCCGGCAAGCTGATGAAGAAGCTGGAGGCGGAGATCGTCCGCGGCGCCATCCTCAAGGACGGCACCCGCATCGACGGCCGCACCACCACCCAGATCCGTCCGATCGAGGCAATGGTGCACTTCCTGCCCCGCGCGCACGGCTCGGCGCTGTTCACGCGTGGCGAGACCCAGTCGATCTGCACCACCACGCTCGGCACCCGCGACGCCGAGCAGATGATCGACGGTCTGAACGGGCTCAACTACGAGCACTTCATGCTGCACTATAACTTCCCGCCTTACTCGGTCGGCGAAGTGGGCCGCTTCGGCGCCCCGGGCCGTCGCGAAGTCGGCCACGGCAAGCTCGCCTGGCGCGCGCTGCACCCGGTGCTGCCGACCAAGGAAGAGTTCCCCTACACGATCCGCGTCCTCTCCGACATCACCGAGTCCAACGGCTCGTCGTCGATGGCGACGGTGTGCGGCGGCTCGCTCAGCCTGATGGACGCCGGCGTGCCGCTCAAGCGCCCGGTCTCGGGCATCGCGATGGGCCTGATCCTCGAGGGCAAGGACTTCGCCGTCCTCAGCGACATCCTCGGCGACGAGGATCATCTCGGCGACATGGACTTCAAGGTCGCGGGCACGTCCGAAGGCATCACCACGATGCAGATGGACATCAAGATCGCCGGCATCACCGAAGAGATCATGCGCGTCGCGCTGAACCAGGCCAAGGAAGGCCGCGCGCACATCCTCGGCGAAATGGCCAAGGCGCTCGATCACACCCGTGAGGAGCTCTCGGCGCACGCACCGCGCATCGAGACGCTGACGATCGACAAGTCGAAGATCCGCGACGTGATCGGTACCGGCGGCAAGGTGATCCGCGAGATCGTCGCCACCACCGGCGCCAAGGTCGACATCGACGACGAAGGCGTGATCAAGGTCTCGTCGAGCGACCACAGCCAGATCGAGGCGGCGATCGCCTGGATCAAGGGCATCGTCGAAGAGGCAGAGGTCGGCAAGATCTACAACGGCAAGGTCGTCAACCTCGTCGATTTCGGCGCCTTCGTGAACTTCATGGGCGGCAAGGACGGTCTCGTCCACGTCTCGGAGATCAAGAACGAGCGCGTCGAGAAGGTCTCGGACGTCCTGAGCGAAGGCCAGGAAGTCAAGGTCAAGGTCCTCGAGATCGATCCGCGCGGCAAGGTTCGCCTGTCGATGCGCGTCGTCGATCAGGAGACCGGCGAAGAGCTGGAAGACACCCGTCCGGCCCGCGAGCCCCGCGAAGGCGGCGATCGCGGCCCGCGCGGTGATCGCGGCGATCGTGGCGACCGCCAGCGCGGCGGTGGCCGTGGTGGCGATCGTGACCGTGGCCCGCGTCGTGAAGGCGGCGGAGATCGTGGTCCGCGCGGCGAAGGCCGTGGCGATCGTGACGGTGGGCGCGGCCCGCGCCGCGAACGTTCGGAAGGCGGCGAGGACAAAGGCGGCGAGGACATCGGCCTGCCCGCGTTCCTGACCGGCGACCGCGACTAAAAACCGGCGAAAGTTCGGAGGGGATGAAGGGGCTCGCGGAAACGCGGGCCCCTTTTTCTTTGGTGTATCTCCGCCGCGGGGCCCCTGTGCATAGCGCGACTGCGTCGCTTGGCCTTACCTGACGAAGCGATTGACGTCTTGCACGGAAGATTTTCTGTGCGATCATCCCCGTCATGACAACGAATCAATTTGAACATGTTGCGAGAAGCTGGATCGCAAAAGCTCTCTATACCAATCCTGTCGACGTTCCGGATGTACTCTATCATTATACTGATGCATCTGGTCTAGTTGGAATGCTACAGAGCGGTGTCGTATGGGCGACAGATCTACGTTTTCTGAATGATCGACAGGAACAGCGCCACTTTTGCGGGGCATCTCGTTCTTATGTTGAGACGGTGCTGTCGAACGATAGTGCTTCGGAAGCCGCGAAGAAGCTTTGTATAGAAATACTAAAATACCACCTTATTTCGTCGAATGATCATCGATTTGTTTTTTCTTTGTCAGCGGATTCCGATGATCTGAGCCAATGGAGAGGGTACGGGCGCGACGGACGCGGCTACACTGTCGGCCTCAACGGGCCTCTGATTTTCAAGACGGCTGAGCCAGATGACGCTCAGTTCGGATTTGCTAAGGTGGAATATCTCCACGAACGTCAGTCTGGCGTGATATCAAAGATATTCGATGACATCCTCATAGAGCTTATCAAGAAGACTTCAAACGGCATAGATGAAAATTTGATAGAGGATGCCGCTAGATGGTATGACTACGCTATAGAAAACTGCTCTGCTCTAAATAAGCACAAATCATTTGTAAGAGAGGGGGAGTGGAGGGTGATATCTGTTATCAGTGAGGATGAGAAAGATCACATAAAGGTTCGGTCATCAGGTGATAGGTTGGTCCCATATCTCGATTTATACTTGGCGGGTGAGGCTGAGAAATTGCCCGTGATGAGCATCGGTATCGGACCGGGATTCGCTGAATCGGACGAGAGACATGCGGTGGAGGCGCTCTGCAGGCAGCATGGCTATGCCCCGGAAATCTACTTTGCCGATACGCCTTACCGTCGCACGTGAACGGATAAGCGAGCAGGCGGGCTTGGCTGTATGAGCGGGGCGCGCGCAACACTCCCGACCGTCCAGCATGGGAAGCGGGATTAGTGGAAGTGGGGAGCTTCTGTTGCCCGGTGCTCCCCGTACCGCTGGATTCCCCTTCTGTTGCCCGGTGGGGTCCAACCGCGCATTTTGGAATAACCTTGGGCCGTTAGGCCGTAGGGTTACGCCGCAATAGCGAGTGCTTCGTTATCGTTGGCACTTGTGTAATGGACCGTCACAGTGGCCCACGCTGAGAGATAGATAGCGCTTTTCAACACACGTCGATCCTGGTTCGGCCCCGTCAGAAACGGTGTCCAGTACACCACCATTTATGGTGGAGCCGCCGGGTACTGCCCCCGGGTCCGCTGTGCCTATTGCACGCCTTCGTTTATCCCCATAGCCGGGCGAACCCGGCACGACCCATATAGGGTGCTCTTTGCTTAATGAAAAGGTCAGGTTGGCACCCCTAAGGGGTTCACATAGAGGCAATCACTTGGCATGAAGGGTGCATCATGTTGACGCAGCGTTCCCGTTACGCGCTTCGAGCGATGCTTTTCCTCACGCAGCAGCAGTCCGCCACCGGGCCCGTGCCGATGAATCGCATCGCGACCGAAGCCAATGTGCCGAGGAAGTTTCTCGAGCTCATCCTCGCCGATCTGCGCGAGGCGGGATTCCTGCTGTCGACACGCGGCAAGATGGGCGGCTATCGGCTCGCCCGTCCGCCGCACCTGATCTCGCTGGGCGAGATCATCCGCGTGATCGAAGGGCCGCTCGCATTGGTACCCTGCGTCAGCCGCACCGCCTATCGCCCGTGCAACGACTGCAAGGATGAGGCGAGCTGTGCCATCCGCCACGCCATGGCGCGGGTGCGCGACGAGACCGCGCGCATCCTCGACGGCACCAGCCTCGCCGATGCCGTCGCGGAGGAGCTTGCCGCGGCCTAGACCGCGCCGCCCCGCTTCTTCAGCTCGTCACGGATCTCGCGCAGGAGCTCGACTTCCGCCGGATCGGCCGCAGCCTCCGCGCTGTTGCGCAGCACCTTGTTGGCGAAGCGCACCAGCAGGAAGATCATGAAGGCGAGGATCAGGAAGTTGATCACCACGGTGATGAACGCGCCGAAGCCGAGCAAGGGCACGCCCGCGGCCTTCAACGCGGCATAATCGGTCAGCGATCCGGTATAGCTCGCGGGCACCGCGCCCAGCTTGAGGAAATAGCTCGAGAAATCGAGCCCGCCGAAGAGCGCGCCGACCACCGGCATGATCAAATCGTCGGTCAGCGACTTGGTGATCGTGCCGAAAGCGGCACCGATGATCACGCCCACTGCGAGATCGAGCACGTTGCCGCGCGCGATGAACGTCCGGAATTCCTTCCACATGGGCACAAACCTCCTTTGCAGTCGTTCGGTATCGTTACATGTCCGATTTCGCTTTCGGGCTCCAGTGTTGCCGTCGTATAAGACACTTCTCGACAAGATCCGGAGGATCACCAGGTGATGAAGTTTCGTGCCGTTCTCGCGCTTGCTGGCGCCGCCCTGCTCTCGGCCTGCGGGCTCAACAGCGTGCCCACCGCGGAGGAGAATGCCAAGGCGCGCTGGGCTGATGTCCAGACCAACTACCAGCGCCGCGCCGATCTGATCCCCAATCTCGTCGCGACGGTGAAGGGCGCGGCCGGGTCGGAGAGCAAGATCCTCACGGACGTCGTCAATGCCCGCGCCAGGGCGACCTCGATCCAGGTCAGCGGTGACGATCTCACCGATCCGGCCAAATTGTCGGCGTTCAATCAGGCGCAGAACGGCCTGTCGCTGTCGCTCCAGCGTCTGCAGGAGGCCTATCCACAGCTTCAGAGCCAGAAGAATTTCCAGACGCTGATGGATCAGATCGAAGGCAGCGAGAACCGCATCGCCATCTCGATCCGCGATTATAATGCCGCGGTGCAGGCCTATAACACGCGCATCCGCACCTTCCCCGACGCGGTCGGCGCCAAGATCTTCTATGGCTCGAAGCCGATGACGCCCTTCCAGGCCAAGGCGGGCGCGGAGAATGCTCCGACCGTCGATTTCGGGAACGGCAGCTGATCATCCTGCGGCTCGCCTTCGCGCTTGCACTGGCAGGCTGCAGTGCAGCGCCGGTGGACCAGCCGGTAGCGTCGCAAACGGCGCTGCCGGCTTTGACGGGGCGCGTGGTGGATGATGCCGATCTGCTCGCGCCTGAACAGGAGGCGCGCCTCGCCGCGCAGTCGGCGGAACTGGAAAAGGCGACCGGGCACCAACTGGTCGTGGTCACCATACCCAGCCTGCACGGGCAGGACATCGCCACCTTCGGCGTCGATCTTGGTCGACGCTGGGGCGTGGGACGCAAGGATGTTGACGATGGCGTGCTGCTGATCGTGGCGCCCAACGAACGAAAGGCACGGATCGAAGTGGGATACGGCCTCGAAAAGGCGTTGCGTGACGAGGAGGCGGGTCGCATTCTGCGCGACGCGATCCTTCCGGCGTTCCGCGCGGGCGACATGCCCAAGGGCATCGCCGCCGGTGTCGACGGCATCATAAGCGAGATCGGGCCGGGAGCCGGCGCATGAGGTTGCTCCGGGCCCTGCTCGCCTTGCTCCTGCTGCTGCCGATGGCGGCGCAGGCGCAGCCCAATTTCCCCAAGCGCGATCGCGAACCGGTCGTCGATGCCGCCAATCTGCTCAACGATGCGCAGAAGGCGGAAATCACCAAGCTCGCCGAGGACATCAACAAGGCGACCACGCGCCAGTTCGTCGTCGCGACGATCCCCGATCTTCAGGGATATCCGATCGAAGACTATGGCTACCAGCTCGGCCGAGCCTGGGGGATCGGGCAGAAGGACGCCAATAACGGCATCCTCCTCATCGTCGCGCCCAAGGAGCGCAAGGTCCGGATCGAAGTCGGCTATGGCCTCGAGCCGATCATGACCGACGCGATGTCGAGCAGCATCATCCAGGACACGATCCTGCCGCGCTTCAAGGCCGGCGACATGCCCGGCGGCATCGTGGCGGGCGCGCAGGCGATCGGCGAACAAATGAAGCTGCCGCTGGAGGCCGCCGAAGCCAAGGCAAAGGCGCAGGCGGACAAAGCGAGCTCCACGCACCGGCAGAACCGGCGCAGCGGTGGCGGCTTTCCGATCGGATTGCTCTTCTGGGGGATCATTCTCCTCTTCGTGATCCTGCCGATGTTCGGGTTCAGCCGGTTCGGCAAGCGCCGGCGGCAGGGCCCGTGGGGCGCGCGCCGCTATCGGCGTGACGACGGCGGCGTGCTGCCGATCATCCTGTGGAGCATCGCCAGCGAAATGAGCCGCGGCAGCGGCTCGTCGGGATGGGGCGGCGGCGGTGGGGGCGACGGCGGTGGCTGGGGAGGCGGCGGTGGCGGCGGCTTCTCCGGCGGCGGTGGATCGTTCGGAGGGGGCGGCGCCTCGGGGAGCTGGTGATGCGATTGACCGAAGCCGATCATGTGCGGGTGAGCGCCGCAGTCACCGAGGCCGAACTTTCCACCGACGGCGAGATCGTCGCCGTCGTGGCGGGGCGCTCGGATGCCTATCACGATGTCGCGCTGCACTGGACGGTGCTGGCGATGCTGCTCGTGCTCGCGCTGCTCGCATGGCAGCCCGCGCCGGTCGAATGGCTCCATGCCCGGCTGATCGACGCCTGGTCGGATACGCCGCCGCGCTGGTATCTCACCTTCGCATTGGTTCTGATGGCGGTGACCTTCCTCGTCGCGCGCGTCGTCCTCGCGATCGATGCGCTCAGGATCGCGCTCACGCCCGGGGCGACCAAGTCGCGCCGCGTCAATCGGCGCGCGCTGACGCTGTTCCGAACCGCTGCGGAGAAGCGCACCAAGGCCTCCACCGGCGTGCTGCTCTATCTGTCGCTCGCCGAGCACCGTGCCGAGATCATCGCTGACGAATCGATCCATTCGAAGGTGGCCGCCGACGTGTGGGGTGAGGCGATGGCCGCGCTCATCCTTGCCGTGAGGGACGGCCGGCCCGGCGACGGTCTCGCCGAAGCCGTCGCGCAGATCGGCAAGGTGCTTGCGGAACATTTCCCGCGCAGCGAAGGCGACACCAACGAACTTCCGGACCGTCTGATCGAATTATGAGTGCACCCGAAGAGCCGGTCGAGACCGTCTGGCAAGGCAAGTGGATCGTCGCCAAACGGCAGGGCAAATGGGAGTTCGTCGCGCGTGCCCGCGGCATCGAGGCAGCGGTGATCCTGGCGATCGATGCCGACGACCATGTCCTCCTCGTCGAGCAATATCGCGTGCCGCTCGGGCGACGCTGCCTCGAGCTTCCCGCCGGGCTGATCGGCGATTCGCACGATGACGACACCGCGATGGACGCCGCGCGGCGCGAGCTCGAGGAGGAGACGGGCTATCATTGTGACCAGGCCCAGGATCTCGGCTTCTTCCACGCCTCGCCGGGGATGGTCACCGAAGGTTTCACTTTGGTCCGCGCGACCGGGCTCACCAAGGTAGGCGAAGGCGGCGGGATCGAAGGCGAGGACATCATTGTCCACCGCGTCGCGCGCCGCGACGTACCCGATTTTGTCGCCGCCAAACGCGCCGAGGGCGTGGCGATCGACGTGAAACTGCTGCTGCTGCTCGCTCAGTCGCTACTGGGCGACTAGCTCGCCATCGTCATCCACCGGGCCGCAGAGGCTTGCGGCGCGGTGGATCTCGGACTGCAAGACTTTCCAGCCGAAAACCCGGCGGTTTTCGGGGAAAGCCTAACATCCGGGATGACGGGGAAGGGCGGGCGCCTAGGCGCCCTACCGGAAATTGTCGGCGTAGGCCTGGAGCTTGAGCTTGTGCGTCGGCGCGGGAACGACGTGATAGGCATAGCCTTCCCGCTCGGCATGCGCCTTGGCGGCATCGAGGGTCGGGAAAGCGATGCGGATCTGATTGGTGGTTTCGCTGCCGCCGTTCCAGCCGGTCAGCGGATCGGCTTGCTGCGCAGTGAGCGGCTCGAGCTCGAGCAGCCATTGATCGGTGCGTGCGCGGCCGGACTGCATCGCGTTCTTCGGGCGCTGATAGATACGGGCGGTTCTCACCTGGGCCTCCAATGAATCCTCAGCGCCTTAACGCGGCGCGGCGTTCCTTGCATCAGCCTTTTTGGTCCTGAGCGTCGCCGATGCGCTTGCGGGATCGTCGGGCCAGGGGTGCCGGGGATAGCGGCCGCGCATTTCCTTCGCGACCACCGCCCAGCTGCCCTTCCAGAAGCCGGGCAAATCGCGCGTGGTCTGGATCGGCCGCCCCGCGGGCGAAGTGAGACTGAGCACCAGCGGCGTGCCGTCACCCAGCACGGGATGGGTAGCGAGGCCGAACAGCGCCTGGACGCGGACTTCGACCGTCGGTCCCGCCTCGGCGGCATAGTCGATCGCATGGCTGGAGCCGGCGGGGGTCTCGAGCCGCGCCGGGGCGAGACGCTCCACTGTCTTCTGTCCTTCCCAGCCGAGCAGATTCTGGAGCGCCTGGGTGAGCGCCTCGGTCGCGACTGCGTCGAGCCGGCGCTTGCCTGCGAGCGCGGCCGGCAGCCAGTCGTCGAGGCTCGCCAGCAACGCCGCGTCGCTCAGCGTCTCGATCCCCGCATAGGCCGCGCGAGTCCGCAGTGCCTGCGCGGTTTCGGACCATGGCAACAGCGAGAGACCGTGTTCTCGCACCCCTTCGAGCAGCGCCGCCTCGATCTCGGCAGGGCTCGCAGCCGAATCGCTCCCGCTCGAAAGCCGGATCGCGCCGAGCCGACGTTCGCGCAGCGCTTCGATGCGGCCGGTCGCGGCATCGAAGCGGACGCTGCGGCGCGTCTCGATCCGGTCGCCGAACAATGCCTCGACGGTTTCGGCCTCGATCTGCGCAGCGGAGAGAATCCGGGCGCCCGCAGCCATGCCCTGGGTCTCCGCCACCGCCAGCCATTCCGCGCGGGCGAGTGGCGATGTCGGGTCGAGCCTGAACCCGCGCCCGCCGGCCGAAACCCAGCTCTCCCCGGAAGCATCGCGCCGCCGCGCGATCCGATCCGGAAAGGCGAGTGCGATGCAGATGGCGATATCAAGCTCCCTCTCTCCGCTTGCGGGGAGAGGGTCGGGGAGAGGGGGAGTGCGGGGCGTTCGCGGTTCAAGCCCCTCTCCCCGACCCTCTCCCCTGAAGGGGAGAGGGAGAAGCTTCGCCCATCGTTCCGCCAGCCTCCGCCCATTCTCTGCCCGCATCCCGCGTTCGCTCCGCCAGCGCCGCAGCCGCAGCTCGAGATCGGGATCGTTCCCGCCGAGCCCACGCTCGCCGAGCAGCACCGCAACCTGCGCGGCGGTGTGCGCCAATCCCATTTCCCCCGCGCGGACGAGCATATGGCCCAGCCGCGGCGGCAGGGGCAGCCGCGCGATCGCCTTGCCGTGCGCCGTCGGGCGGCCGTCCGCGTCGAGTGCCTCCAGCGTCGTCAGCCGCCTGCGGGCTTCGACGACCGCGGCCTCGGGCGGCGGATCGAGCCAGGCGAGATCGCGCGGATCGGCGACGCCCCACAGGGCGCAATCGAGCATCAGCGCCGAGAGGTCGGCTTCGAGTATCTCGGGCGGGTCGAAACGCGGCAGTCCCGCAGTCGCCGCCTCTTCCCACAACCGATATGCCGCGCCCGGCCCCTGCCGCGCCGCGCGACCCGCGCGCTGGGTGACCGATGCCTGGCTCGCGCGCTCGGTGACGAGCCGCGTCATTCCCGCCGCCCGATCGTAGCGCGGGCGGCGCGCAAGCCCCGAGTCAACCACGATCCGGATGCCGTCGAGCGTCAGCGAGGTTTCGGCGATCGACGTCGCCAGCACTACTTTTCGCCGCCCCTCCGGATCAGGGGCGATCGCCGCGCGTTGGGCGCTGGGATCCATGCTGCCGTGGAGGCGATGCAGCACCACCCCGCCGATCTCGCCGAGCCGCTCGGCGGTGCGCTCGATCTCGGCGACGCCGGGAAGGAAGGCGAGCACCCCGCCGGTCTCCTCGCGCAGCGCGGTGCGGACCGCCGCCGCCACCGAATCCTCGATCCGCGCCTCGGCCGCACGCCCGATATGGCGAAGCTCGAGCGGATAGTTGCGGCCTTCGCTCTCTATCACCGGCGCGTCGCCCATCAGCGTGGAGAACCGCGCGCCGTCGAGCGTCGCCGACATCGCCACCAGCCGCAGGTCGGGCCGCAGCGCCGCCTGTGCATCCAGTGCCAGCGCCAGTCCGAAGTCGCTGTCGAGGCTGCGCTCGTGCACTTCGTCGAACAAGACCGCCGAGACGCCCGACAGTTCGGGATCGGACTGGATGCGATTGACGAAGATACCCTCGGTGACGACGGTCACGCGCGTCGCCGCCGAGCGCTTGCTGTCCATCCGCGTGGCATAGCCGAAGGTCTTGCCAACCGGTTCGCCGGCGAGCGCCGCCATCCGCTCGCCCGCCGCGCGCGCGGCGAGGCGGCGAGGCGAGAGCAGCAGCACTTCGCCGACGCACCAGGGCTCGGCGAGCAAGGCGGGCGCGACCGCGGTGGTCTTGCCCGCGCCCGGCGGCGCCACCAGCACGGCGTTGCTCGCGTCCCGCAGCGCGGCGAGCAATCGGGGCAATATGGCGTGGATCGGCATTGTCTCGCTCATCGCGCGCAACCATTTCCCCAAAGCCGGGTTTGGCGCAATCGAGGCAAGGAGCACGCAGACATGGCAAGGACCCTGGCACAGTTCACGATCACTCCCGTCGGCGACGGGGACTATACGCTGCATCTCGAGGACGAGGACGGCGAAACGCTGGAATTCACTGCCGGCTACGAGCAGCTCGACCTGATCGTCGAGGCGATCGAGGAGCAGCTCGACAGCGACGAGGAGGACGTCCTCGGCGTCGACGACGATGAGGACGAGGCCGAAATCGAGGAATAAGGTTCGTCGGGAGGGGCTTCAGTAAGCCCGGGCCACCGCGAACTCGACTGCCTCGACCATCGCATCCTTCGCGGCACCCGGCGCGAAGCCGCCGAGCGCGTCGATCGCGCGCTGGCCGTAATGGCGGGCACGGGCGAGCGTGTCGTCGACCGATCGGCTGGCGCGGACCAATGCGATCGCCTCGGCGAAATCCTCGTCCGAAGTGCGGCGGCCGCCGATCGCGTCCTTCCAGAAGGCGCGCGCGACCTCGTCGCCGCGGGCATAGGCCAGGATGACCGGAAGCGTCATCTTGCCCTCGCGGAAATCGTCCCCGGCGTCCTTGCCCATGGTCGAGGCGTCGGAGATATAGTCGATCGCGTCGTCGACGAGCTGGAAAGCCACGCCGAGATTGCGGCCATAGGTGTCGAGCGCGGCTTCCTCGGCTTCGCTCCGCTCGGCGACCACCGCCGAGATCCTGCAGGCCGCGGCGAACAAGGCCGCGGTCTTCGCGCCGATGATGTCGAGATAGCGTTCCTCGGAAATGTCGAGCCGGCGCACCGCGGTGAGCTGGTTGACTTCGCCCTCGGCGATCACGGCGCTGGCGTTGGACAGGATCTTGAGCACCTTGAGGCTGCCGTCCTCGACCATCAGCTCGAAGCTGCGGCTGAACAGGAAGTCGCCGACCAGCACGCTGGCCGGATTGCCCCAGATGATGTTGGCGGTACGGCGTCCGCGGCGCAGGTCCGACGAATCGACCACGTCGTCGTGGAGCAGGGTCGCGGTGTGGATGAACTCGACCGCGGCGGCGAGCTTGTGATGCCGCGCGCCCGAATAGCCGAGCAACTGCGCGCTCGCGAGCGTCAGCATCGGCCGCATCCTTTTGCCGCCGCCGGCGATCAGGTGTCCGGCGAGCTCGGGGATCAGCGGGATGTTCGACTGCATCCGGTCGAGGATGACCGCGTTCACCAGGTTGAGGTCGTGCGCCACCAGCTGCAGCATCGGTTCCAGCGAAGGCTCGGGCTTTTGCCCCAAGCGATGGATGGTAGCGCTCATGGCCGGGCTCTGGCGCGACGCGACGGCAAAGGCAAGGCTTGCGTAGCGTTCGCGCGCGGGCAAAAGGGGACACATGCCCGACGAGACGCTCAATCGCTATCGCCAGAGCATCGACAATATCGATGCCGCGTTGATCCACATGCTCGCCGAGCGCTTCAAGGTCACCCAGGCGGTCGGCGCCTACAAAGCCACGCACGGGCTGCCCCCGGCCGACCCTTCGCGTGAGGAAGCCCAGATCGCGCGGCTCCGCGGGCTCGCCAAGCAGGCCGATCTCGATCCCGAATTTTCGGAGAAGTTCCTGCGCTTCATCATCGACGAAGTGATCCGCCACCACGAACGGCTGCAGGGCGGAACAGGATCGCCCTAATCCCGTTCGGGTCAGGCAATCGAGGGGAGCGACTGTGTCCGACGATTATCTGATCTTCCGCCCCGACGATGTCGATCTCGCGCGCTCGCCGCTGCGAAAATCGATCGACGCGCCGACTTTCGTGCTCGGCGCGTTCAATCCCGGCCTCACGCGGCTGCCCAACGGCAATCTCCTGCTGATGGTGCGCGTCGCCGAGGCGTTGCGCGATCCGGTGCAGGGCGATTGCGCGCGGGCGATCCGCTGGACGCCTGGCGGCTATGTGCTCGATCGCCACGCGCTCCACGGCATCCACATGGACGATCCGCGCCAGTTCGCGCTCCGGGATCGCAATCCGCGGCTGCTCGGCCTGACCTCGCTCTCATGGCTGCTCCCGGTCGAATTGAGCGGCGACGCGCGGTGCATCGTCGCTGTGCATTACGACAAGGCGATCGAGCCGTCGGCGAGCTTCCTCGAATATGGCGTCGAGGATGCCCGGATCAGCCTGGTCGGCGGCAGCTGGTGGATGACGGTGTGCGGCGTCTCGGCCGAGCGTCACTGCACCGCGATGTACCATTCGGTGAACGGGCTCGACTACAAGTTGCTCGGCGTAGTGCTCGATCATCAGAACAAGGACATGCTGCTGTTCGAAGGCAAGGTCGGCGGCAAGTACATGGCGCTCACCCGGCCGCTCGGCGAAGTCTATTTCACCTATCCGGAAGACGGCGAGTGGCTCGGCGGCCCCGCGATCAACATGGCGCAATCGCCCGACGGCCTCCACTGGAAGCCGCTCGACACACCCGGCATCCGCGCGCGCAAGGGCACGACCTCCACCCAGCGGATCGGGGGCGGCAGCCAGCCGGTGCTGACGCCCGAGGGCTGGATGCTGATCTATCACGGCGTCGAGAAGCAGGGCGCGGTGGGGATCTATCGCAGCTTCTGGGCGCTGCTCGACAAGGACGATCCCTCGAAGATCCTGCGGCAGGAAGATCAGGTCCCCTTGCTCGAGGCCAACCCCACGCTCACCGCCGATATCGCGCACCAGATGTACCTGCCCACGCCGGTGGTGTTCACTACCGGCGTGGCCGATGCGGGCGACCATTATATCGTCGCGAACGGTGAGGCTGATTTGGCCTGCCGGATCACGCACCTCCCGAAGGAGCGCTTCCGGTGATGCATCCAGCCGTCACCCCGGCCTTGTGCCGGGGTCCACTAGGCCACACCGGAAAAGCAGGAGTCTCCAGGCCACCGCTCGCCTCGCGGTGGACCCCGGAACAAGTCCGGGGTGACGAATGGAGGGGCAGATGATCGAACCCATTTGGTGGCAAAGTGGCACGATCTACCAGATCTACCCGCGCTCGTTCCAGGATTCGAACGGCGACGGCATCGGCGACCTCCGCGGCATCGAGTCCCGTCTCGACGATTTGGTCGCGCTCGGTATCGACGCGATCTGGATTTCGCCGATCTATCCCTCGCCGATGGCCGATTTCGGTTACGACGTCGCCGATTATACCGGCGTGGATCCGCGCTTCGGCACGCTCGACGATTTCGATTCGCTATTGAAGGCCGCGCACGCTCGCGGGCTCAAATTGCTGCTCGATTTCGTCCCCAATCACAGCTCCAGCGAACATCCCTGGTTCGTCGAGAGCCGATCGTCGCGCGATAACCCGAAGCGCGGCTGGTACATCTGGCGCGATCCCGCTCCGGACGGAGGCCCGCCCAACAACTGGATCAGCGATTTCGGCGGCCCGGCCTGGCAATATGACGAACGCACCGGTCAATATTATTACCACGCCTTCCTCAAGGAGCAGCCCGACCTCAACTGGCGCAACCCCGGGCTCCGCCGGGCGATGCTCGACGTGCTGCGTTTCTGGTTCGATCGCGGCGTCGACGGGTTCCGGATCGATGTGCTGTGGCACATGATCAAGCACCAGGATTTCCCCGACAATCCGGCCAATCCGGCGTACACGCCCGCGATGGGCGAGATGCACCGCGTGCTCCAGCTCCACTCGACCGATCAGCCCGAAGTGCACGGCATCGCCGCCGACATGCGCCGCGTCGCCGACGCCTATCCCGAGCGCGTGCTGGTCGGCGAGATCTACCTGCCGGTCGATCGGCTGATGCGTTATTATGGCGAAGGCGAACCGGGCGTGCATTTGCCCTTCAACTTCCAATTGATCGAGGCGCCGTGGGAGGCGCGCAGCCTTGCCGCGCTGATCGCCGATTACGAGGGCGCGCTGCCCGCGGGCGGCTGGCCGAACTGGGTGCTCGGCAATCACGATCGCCCGCGCGCCGCCACGCGCTTCGGCGCGGCGCAGGCCCGCGTCGCGGCGATGTTGCTGCTCACGCTCAGAGGCACGCCGACGATCTATTATGGCGACGAGATCGGCATGCAGGATGTCGCGATTCCCTCTGCGCAAGTGCAGGATCCGCGTGAGCTGCGCGAGCCCGGCATCGGACTCGGCCGCGATCCGGTGCGCACACCGATGGCGTGGGATGCAAGCGCCAATGCCGGCTTCTCGACCGCCGCGCCGTGGCTGCCGCTCCATCAGGACTGGCATGCGCGCAACGTCGCCGCCCAGCGCGAGGACCCGCGCTCGATGTGGCGGCTCTATCACGATCTGCTGGCGCTGCGGCGGGCGCATCCGGCGCTGTCGATCGGCGACTGGCTGCCGATCGAATGCACGGGCAGCCTGCTCGCTTATGAGCGTCGCCATCGCGACGAACGGCTGCTCATCGTGCTCAACCTCGGCGACCGGGCCGAAAGTTTCGCGATCCCCGAATGGGCGGAAGGTCTGCAGGTCCTCCTCACCACCGGCACCGGCGGCGATCCCGCGGTGCTCGGGCCGAACGAGGGATATGTGCTCGGATGAAGATCGCGATGCTGGCGCCGATCGCGTGGCGCACGCCGCCCCGGCATTACGGCCCATGGGAATTGGTGACGAGCCTGCTCACCGAGGCTCTCGTCGCGCGTGGGATCGACGTGACCCTGTTCGCCACGCAGGATTCGATCACTGCCGGCACGCTCGCCGGAGTCGTGCCGCGCGGCTATGAGGAAGACCCGGCGATCGACGCCAAGGTCTGGGAATATGCCCACCAGTCGCATCTGTTCGCCCGCGCCGGCGAATTCGATCTGATCCACAACCAGGCCGATTTCCCCGCGCATGCTTATGCCCCGCTGATCGACACGCCGATGGTCACGACGATCCACGGCTTCTCCTCGGATCGCATCCTGCCGATGTACAAGCCGTTCGAGGATCGCGTGCATTTTGTCGCGATCAGCGACGCCGATCGGCACCCGTCGCTCAGGTACGCCGCGACGATCCATCACGGCATCCGCCTCGACGAATTCCCGTTCGACCCGCAAGGCAGCGACGACCTGCTCTTCTTCGGCCGCATGCACCCCGACAAGGGCGCCGCCGAGGCGATCCATGTCGCGCGGGCGACCGGCCGCCGCCTCGATCTCTACGGCATCGTCCAGGATCAGGGCTATTTCGACCGCGAAGTGTTGCCGCATGTCGATGGCGAACGGATCCGCTATCTCGGCCCGGTCGGTGGCGAGGCGCGGCTGCGTGCGCTCGGCAAGGCACGGGCACTGCTCCATTTGATCAATTTCGACGAACCCTTCGGCCTGTCGGTGATCGAGGCGATGGCGTGTGGGACCCCGGTGATCGCGATCGATCGCGGCAGCATGCCCGAGCTGATCACCCCTGAGACCGGCATCCTCGTGAAATCGGCCGGCGAGGCGATCACTGCGCTGGGAGAGATCGACGGTATCGATCGCGCCGCCTGCCGCCGCCACGTCGAGGCGCATTTCTCGGTCGAAGCGATGGCCGACAAATACATCGCTCTGTACGAACAAATCCTCGCCTGACTCCCGTCATCCCGGCGAAAGCCGGGATCTCAGGCGGAGGCGCGATACGCCCTTCTCCGTCACCCCGGCCTTGTGCCGGGGTCCACGAAGCCGCACCGGAAAGGCTCGAGCCTCAAGTCCATCGCGGGCCTCACGGTGGACCCGCAACAAGTCCGGGGTGACGAAGGGAAGAAACATGGCCTTACTTGCAATGTAGGATTTCGCCTGCTGCAATCGCGCCGCCAAGATGCGGTGACGCATCGCGGCCTCGCTCTTTGAACCCGTTGATAGGCACCGCCTCCGCGTAACGATCTTTCTTCGCGCGGAAATTTTCTTTCACGATTCGCGGGAAAAGTGCGAAGTTAAGCCGGCGAAATCCTATTCCGCCGCCAGCAAAGTCTCCGCCCCGCCCAGATCCACCGACACCAGCCGGCTCACCCCGCGCTCGACCATCGTCACGCCGAACAGCCGGTGCATCCGGCTCATCGTCGCGGCGTTGTGCGTGACGATCAGATAGCGCGTCGCGGTCTCGCGCGTCATCGCTTCGAGCAGGTCGCAGAAGCGCTCGATATTGGCGTCGTCCAGCGGCGCATCGACTTCGTCGAGCACGCAGATCGGCGCCGGATTGGTCAGGAACAGCGCAAAGATCAGCGCCACCGCGGTCAGTGCCTGCTCGCCGCCCGAGAGCAGAGTGAGCGACTGGAGCTTCTTGCCCGGCGGCTGCGCCATGATCTCGAGCCCCGCCTCGAGCGGATCGTCCGAATCGACCAGCTCGAGATGCGCCTGCCCGCCGTTGAACAAGGTGCTGAACAGCCGCCGGAAATGCACATCGACTGCCTCGAATGCAGCGAGCAGCCGCTGCCGTCCCTCGCGGTTGAGCGTCCCGATCGATCCGCGCAGGCGATTGACCGCTTGCGCCAGCTCGTCGCGCTCGGCGGCGTTGCTGATGAAAGCCGCTTCCAGCTCGGCCAGCTCGGTCTCGGCGACGAGGTTGACCGGTCCGATCCGCTCGCGCTCGGCGCTCAATTTCTCGTGCGCCGTGGATTCGTCCTGCGGACTGCGCACGCTCTCCGCCTCGAACCCCGCCTTTTGCGGCAGCAAGGGCGGCGGGCATTCGAAGCGCTCACCCGAGAGCCGCCCCATCTCGATCCGCCGCGCTTCCTGGTTCTCCGCCCGCGCAGTCGCCCCGGCGCGCGCCTCGCGTGCCTCGGCGAGTGCCTCATTGGCCGTGCGGACGTCGCCTTCGGTGGCGCGCAGCGCGGCTTCGGCCTCGCGCTCGGCAGCTTGCGCCGTGGCCGATTCGGCGCGCGCGGTCTCGGTCGCCGCCTCGGCTTCGGTAACCGCGGCGTCGAGCGCGGCGGGGCGAGCCGCGATCGCTTCGCTTTCCTCGGCCAGTTCGGCGGCGCGCTTGTCCATCTCGGTCGAGCGCCGCGCCGCCTCGCCCGCACGCGATTTCCAGCTGCGGCTCTCGGCTCCCGCGGCGGCGAGCCGCTCGCGCGCCTGACCGATCTCGCGATCCAGCGTCCCCCGCTCGCTGCGGGCATTGGCGGCGCCGGCGCGGCGTATCTCGGCTTCGGATGACAGCGCCGCGACCCGCGCGCGTGTGTCCGATCCGTCGGGAAGCGCAGCCTTGGCGGCCTCGGCGCGGGCGAGTTCGCCCGCTGCCTCGTCCTGCTCGGCGGCAATGCGGGCACGCCGCGATTCGAGGTCGGCACGCTGCGATTCGAGTCGCTCCAGCTGCGCTGTGGCGCGATCCTCGGCACGGCCCGCCTCGCGCCCGGCATTCTCGGCATGGTCGAGCACGCGGCGGCAATCCATGGCGGCGCGGCGCGCTTCGGCGATCGTCTCGTCGATCCGCGCGAGCTCGATATCGGCGGCGTCGACCGCGCGCACCGCAGCGGGGCGCGCTTTCTCCAGCGCCGCGAGCCGGTTGACGCGCTCGAGCCGTTCGGCTGCGGCCGCTCCGCCCGATTTCGCGACATAGCCGTCCCAACGGCGCAGCACGCCGGCCAGCGTCACCAGCCGCTGCCCCACCGCGAGCGGCTGCCCGGCGTCGGTCTCCGCCACCAGCACCTGCGCAAGCCGCCGGGCGAGCGCAGGCGGCGCCTCGACATGGCGCGAGAGCGGTGCGGTATCATTGGGCGCGCTCGGATCGCCCGGTCGCGGTTCCGCGCCCGCCCAATAGCGCTCGGCTCCGGCATCGAGCCCCGCCTCGAGATCGTCCCCCAGCGCCGCGGCGAGCGCGCGTTCATATCCCGCGTCGACCTTGAGCCTGTCGAGCAGCCGGTCCTTGCCAGAAGGTCGCGTCGCTTTGGCGAGCGCGGTGGATTCGCTGTCGAGCTGCGCCAGCTCGGCATGCGCGGCGGCGCGCGCGGATTGGGCCCGGTCGCGCGAATCGATCGCGCTGCGCTCGCTGGCATCCGCGCGGGTCAGGCCCCCACGCGCCGTCTCCGCCTGACGCAGCGCCTGCGCGCGCGCTTCGGCGGCGCGCGCTTTCTCCGCCTTGAGCGGTTCGGCATCGCCGAGCGCGCGTATCTCGGCATCGATACGTGCCTGGTCGCGTGCCGAGCGCTCGGCGCGGGTACGCGCGGCGATCAATGCGGCTTCCGCGACGCGCGCGTCTGCCGCCTCGCTCGCTTGCGCCGCGAGCGCCTGGGCAAGTGCCACCTCGACATCGCGCGCGGCGCGCTCAGCCTCGGCCAATGCCGAGTCGAGCGTCGGCATCCGCGCGCCGGCCTCGTCGATCCGCGCTTCCAGCGTGCGCGCCTCTTCGGCCAGTCGTGCCAGTGCCTCGGCGGCGTCGTGCGCGAGCGCGCCTTCGCGGCTGCGGTCCTCGGCTAGTCGGATCGTGGCGTCGCGCAGCTCCACGATCCGGCGCTCGACCCCCGCGCGCTCGCTGCGGAGCGTCGCCAGCCGGTGCATCGCCTCGGTCGCGCGGTCGCGAACGGTGAGCGCATCGGCGCGGACTCCGGCGAGCGTCTCCGCCGCCGCCTGTTGCCGAGCCGCTGCGGCATCATGTGCCTTCGCCCGTTCGGCGACGAGAGCCTCGGCCGCGACCGCTTCCTTCTTGGCGGCATCGGCAGCCTCGGCAGCGTCGCGCCAGCGCGCGAAGATCATCCGCGCCTCGGCGACGCGGATGCGGTCGGACAGCTCGCGATAGCGCTCGGCCTGCCGCGCCTGCCGCTTGAGCGCGGCAGCCCGAGTCTCCTGATCGCCGATCACCTCGTCGAGCCGGGTCAGGTTGGCTTCGGTCGCGCGGAGCTTCTGCTCGGCATCGCGGCGGCGGACGTGGAGACCCGCGATCCCCGCCGCCTCTTCCAGCATCGCCCGGCGCTCGCCCGGCTTGGCCGAGATGATCGCCCCGATCCGCCCCTGGCTCACCAGCGCCGGCGAATGTGCGCCGGTCGCCGAATCGGCGAAGACCAAGGCGACATCCTTGGCGCGGACGTCGCGGCCGTTGATCCGGTAGGCCGATCCCGCGCCCCGCTCGATCCGGCGGACAACTTCGAGCTCGTCATCTTCGCCGACCTGCTCGGCGAGGATCGAGACTTCGGCGAAGTCGCGCGCGGGCCGGGTGGCAGTGCCGGCGAAGATCACGTCTTCCATGCCCGCGCCGCGCATCGATTTGGCGCTGTTCTCGCCCATCGCCCAGCGCAAGGCTTCGAGCAGGTTGGACTTGCCGCACCCGTTGGGGCCGACGATCCCCGTGAGGCCGGGCTCGATGCGCAGATCGGCCGGATCGACGAAGCTCTTGAAGCCCGTCAGTCGCAGCCTTTTGATCTGCATCGGCGCCGCCCCCCGCGGTTTGTCGTCAGCGGGCCCCGGCCGCCTGCAGCGCGGTCTCGACCTGCGACCACATCGCCGCGTCGACAGCCTTGCCGTTGATGAAGAAGCTCGGCGTGCCCTGCACGCCACGGTTGTTCGAAGCATCGGCCATCACGTCGGCGATGCTCTTGATCACTGCCTGGTCGGCGAGGCACTGGCGCGCTTTGGCTTCGGGAATGCCGCGCTGCTTGACGAACTCGATCGCGCCCATTCCTTCGGCCATCGCCGCAGCAGCCTGGGGCGGCGCCATCGTCTGGAACTGCTGCATGAACGTTTCGGGCAGCGCAGTCATCTTCTCGCCGAAATTCGCCTGGTTGGCGAACATCTGGTCGAGCATCGGGAAGAAGGCTTCGGTGCCGACGCACTGGTTGAGCAAGGCGAGCGCGAGATCGGGCGGGCCGTGGAGCGGGAAATCGCGGAACTCGTAGCTCACCTTGCCGGTCGAGACGTATTTCTGGCGGAGCGGCTCGACGCCCTCGGCGGCGAAGCGGCCGCAGGTCGGGCAGGTGCGCGAGCCATATTCGACGAGCTGGATCGGCGCATTGGGATTGCCCTGGCGGAAGCCGCCCTCGGGCGTCTTGCTGACGATATCGACCCATTGCTTGCCGGCGGGCGGGGCGGCCTGCGCGACCGGGGTGCTCGACGTCACCGGGGTGGACGCGTTCTCGGTACCGCCGCCGCAGGCCGCGAGCGCGAGAAGGGGGAGCAAGGCGAAGGCAAAACGCATATTCGTGTCTCCGAAGAAATGTCGGTCAGCTGTCCGCGGCGCGGAGCTCGGGCTGAAGTTGATCCCAGGTAAAGGCGCCCACGCGGCGCCCGTTGACGAAGAAGCTCGGGGTGCCCTGGACGCCGGCCTTGGCGCCGGCGGCAAAGGTATCGGCGATGCCCTTGATCAGCGCGGGGTTGGACAGGCAGCGCCGCGCCTGCGCCTCGGGCAGCCCGCGCGCCTTCATGAAAGCGATCATGCCCAGCGCTTCGGCGAACTTGGTCGCCGCTTGCGGCGGCGGAAGTGCCTGCCATGCCTCGATCTGCTTGGGCTGGCTGTCGATCAATTTGTGCAGCGGCGCATCGAAGCCCCGCTGGTTGGCGAACATCGCGTCGAGCGTCCGGAAGAAAGCCGGGGCAGGCACGCACTGGTTGAGCAAGGCCAGCGACAAATCGGGCACGCCGTGGATCAGATAGTCGCGGAACTCGTAGCTGAGCTTTCCGCTGGCGATCCACTCGCGGCGGAGCGGCTCGACTCCTTCGGCGGCGAAATGGCCGCACGTCGGGCAGGTGCGCGACCCATATTCTACCAGCTTGATCGGCGCATTTGGGTTGCCCTGGCGAAAGCCGCCTTCGGGAGTCTTCGCAACCACGTTCACCCAGTTCGCCGCGGGCGCGCGGCGCGCCTGCTGCGCGGGGGCGGTGGCGGCACCGAGCGTCAGCAGCAGCGTGGCGGCAAGCAAGCGCAAAGGCATCAGTCGATCCTGCCGAGCTTGAGCGTTTCGTCCGCCGCCGCGACTCCGGCCGCAAGCGATTCGAGCACTGCCTTCAATTCGGGATCGGCGATGCCCCGCAAACTGTCTCCCATCGCTTCGGACAACGGCTTGAGGCTGGGCGGCGGCGCGGTCTTGGCCACGCGTTTGATCTCGCCCTGGCGGATCGCGACGCGGACGACCGCGGGATAGCCGAAGAAGCGATTGACCCGGTCGACGATCTCCGGCGCGATGTGCTGCATCATCGGGGCATGCGCTCCCGCGACGACGAGGCTCAACACGCCCTCGGCGCGCTTGCCCTGCGGGAAGCGGATCGATTCGGGCGCCGAGACCCGCGCATAGCGCTCGCCGACGATCTCGCCCCATCGGCTGACGATGGCGTGCTGGACGAAGCCGAACTTGCGGAACGCGGCGCGGCCGACATCGGGCAGCAGCTCCGAAACGGGCCGCGCACGGTTCGATCGCTGCGGTTCGAGCCTGGGTTGTCGCGTGGTGGCGCGCTTCGGTTTATCGGGGGCCTTCGTCATTTCGGCCTACCCATGCCATAGGCGAGGCGTGCCCGACAACGTCCCTCGCGCAATCGCCGCTCCGCTGCTCACCTGGTACGACGCTTATGCCCGCGACCTGCCATGGCGCGCGCGGCCCGGCGCCAACGCCCCCGATCCGTACCGAGTGTGGCTGAGCGAGGTCATGCTCCAGCAAACCCAGGTCGCCAGCGTCATCCCCTATTTCGAGAAATTCACTGCGCGCTGGCCGAGCTTCGAGGCACTGGCGGCGGCGGAGGATGCCGAGTTGATGGCCGCGTGGGCGGGGCTCGGTTATTATGCCCGGGCGCGCAACCTGCTCGCCTGTGCTCGCGAAGTCGCACGTCGTGGCGCGCTTCCCGAAACCGAAGCCGAATTGCTCGGCCTGCCCGGGATCGGCGGCTACACCGCCGCCGCGATCGCAGCGATCGCGTTCGGCCGGCGCGCGGTGGTGGTCGACGCCAATGTCGAACGGGTGGTGACTCGGCTGTTCGCGCTGGCCGATCCGCTCCCCGGCGCCCGACCCCGCATCCGCGCGCTCACCGATAGGATCACGCCGGACGCCCGCGCCGGCGATTTCGCGCAGGCGATGATGGATCTCGGCTCGGGCATCTGCACCGCCCGCGCGCCGCGCTGCCTCCTCTGCCCGTTGCGCGCGCAATGCGACGGCTTCGCCACCGGCGCGCCCGAGCTTTTCCCGGTCAAGGCCGCCAAGGTGCCCAAGCCGCAGCGCTACGGTACGATGTTCTGGCTCGAGCGCGACGATCGGGTGCTGCTCGTCCGGCGTCCGGCCAAGGGGCTGCTCGGCGGCATGCGCGCGCTCCCCACCGGGCCCTGGGCCGATTCACCGCCCGGACTGACGGAAGCGCCCATTGCCGCGGAATGGCAATTGTTCGATGCGCAAGTCCGTCACGGCTTCACGCATTTCAACCTCGACGTGGCGCTTGCGGCTGCAACAATCCCGGCGCACACAGACGCGCCGGAGGGCGAATGGTGGCCGATCGCCGAGATCGAAACGGCGGGGCTGCCGACTGTTTTCGCCAAAGCGGCAAGGATGTTCGGGAGGATGCATGCGTAGTTGGCGGATATTCGGATCGATCGCGGCGCTGGCCATGGCCGGCCCGGCCTGGCCCCAAACCGCTACCGCACCTTTGCCCTCTCCCGATTCGCGCAGCCTCACCACACAGGGCGAACTGGCCCGGCGTGTCGTCGCCGACGGCAAGGTGCCGGGCATCGTCATCCTCACCGCGGTGGGCAACGGCGTGCCGCATCTCGTCGCCGAGGGGCGGATCGCGGTCGAGCCGGATGCGCCGGCCGCGAATGCCGACAGCCTGTGGCGCGTCTATTCGATGACCAAGCCGATCACCGGCATCGCCGCGATGATCCTGATAGAGGAAGGCAAGCTCGGGCTCGACCAGCCGATCAGCGACTTCATCCCCGCGTTCAAGGACATGAAGGTCCTCGTCGATCCGGCCAAGGACCTGACCAGCCGCCCCGCCGTGCGTCCGATCACGGTACGCAACCTGCTCACCCATACTGCGGGTCTCGGCTATACCATCATCACCAAGGGGCCGCTGCTCGACGAATATAACCGGCGCGGGATCAATCCGGCGCAGGTCAACGCGCTGCTCGAGCCGGGTATGCGCGGCGCACGGCCGGCGAGCCTCGAGGAATTCGCCAATCGCGTCGCGACATTGCCGCTGATCGCCGATCCGGGCGCCAAATGGAGCTATTCGATCGGGCTCGACGTGCTCGGCCGCGTGATCGAAGTCGCCGGCGGCATGCCGTTCGATCAGTTCGTCAACACGCGCATCTTCGCGCCGCTCAAGATGCAGTCGAGCTTCTGGACCGTGCCGCAGGCAAAGGCCGGGATCCTTTCCACCAATTACATGGCGCCGGGAGTCGCGATCGATCAGGGCGCCACGTCGGTATGGCTCCAGTCGCCCAGCTTCCCTTATGGCGGCGCCGGCCTCGTCATGTCGGCGCGCGATTATGACCGGTTTCTCCACATGCTGCTGAACGGCGGCGAACTCGAAGGCGCCCGCATCCTCAAGCCGGAGACCGTGAAACTGGCGATGTCGGACCTGCTCCCGCCCACCGTCGATCGCTCGACGCTCGCACAGATGACCGCCGATACCGGTGCGCCGATGGGCTTCGGCGCGGGCGGCTCGGTCTATCTCGCCGATGCGCCCGGCGGCGCGGGCAAGGGCACCTTTGGCTGGGCGGGTGCGGCGGGATCGATCGGCTGGGTCGATCCGGCGCACCGGCTCCGCGCGACGATGATGATCAATTCGTTCAGCGAACAGACGCTCAAGCGCGAAACATCGAAGGCGATCTACGCCGATCTCGCCCGGTGACGGCGCCCGGCTTTACCGGCGGCACGCTCGACCGTGCCGACCGGGTTCGCCACGAACCGGCGCTGCTCGCGGCGGCCGAAGCCGATCCGCTCGCGCGCCTGCTCGTGCTCCACGGGCTGGACCCCGAGCTCGACGATGCCGATCGCCTCGTCTGGGCCCCGCTCGACGCGGCGCCGGGCGAGCGCCTGTTCCTCGGCTTCGACGAAGGCGTTCCGCTCTTCGCCGCCGCGCCGCCACACGGGCAGCGGCTGCCCGGGGGTCGCTCGCCCGCCTTGTTCGCGATGCTCGATCGTTTCCATGCGCAGGATGCCGCGCTCTATGCCGCCGCGCGGAGCCTCGTCGACTGGCACGGCCGCCACGGCTATTGCGCGGTCTGCGCCACCCCCACTGCGATCTTCCGCGCCGGCTGGGCGCGGTCCTGCCCCAATTGCCATGCCGAGCATTTTCCGCGGGTCGATCCGGTGGTCATCATGCTCGCCGAGCTGGGCGACAAGGTGCTGCTCGGCCGGCAACCACCATGGCCGCAGGGGCGATACTCGGCGCTGGCCGGCTTCCTCGAAGTCGGCGAATCGATCGAGGAAGCGGTCCGCCGCGAGATATTCGAGGAAGCGGGCGTCCGCGTCGGTGCGGTGCGCTATGTCGCCAGCCAGCCCTGGCCTTTCCCCTCGTCGCTGATGATCGCCTGTATCGGCGAGGCCGAGGACGACGCGATCACCATCGATGTCCACGAACTCGAGGACGCCCGCTGGTTCAGCCGTGACGATGTCCGCCGCGCGCTGGCCCGCGATCCCGGCGCTCCGTTCGGCGCCCCGCCGCCTTATGCGATCGCCCATACGCTGCTGACCGCCTGGTTCGAGGGCTAGTCGTCGTCGGCGACCGGCCGGGTCGCCCAGCTCGCATGCAGCGTCGGCACCGCCGAATGGAGCGTGATCAGGTAGAAGCCGAGCGAGCGCAGCTGATCGAGGATGGCGAAGCGCGGCCACTCGCCGATCAGCGCCAGCCCGACGACCAGCCAGATGCCGGCGAATGCCGCCATGCTGACAGCGGCGAACCCGGCGAGCATGGCGCGGCTCCGCAATGCGCGATCGAACTCGTCGACCCGTTCGGGCGCCCCCCAGGGCTTCAGCGGCCCGAAGATCGGCAGCATCACGGCGATCGCGAAGCCCAGCATGATCAGCGCATAGCCGGCATTGACCAGATCGATGCGGATCAGCCCCGTCAGCATGCCTGCCGATGCCATTGCCAGCGCAATGATCGGTACCCAGCGCAGATGCCGGCGGCGCGCCTGGCCTCTGGCGATGGCGGGAACGCCGGTACGCTCGGCGGCGGCGTCGAGCCTGGCGAAAAAGCGTTGATTGAACTTGGCCATGGACCGGCTCCTATTCGGCGGCGCGCCGCAGCGCCGTCGCCACGGATTCGAAGGGATCGAAGGAGAAGAGCAATTCGACCGGCACGTCGAACACCCGCGCGATCTTCATCGCCAGCTCCAGGCTGGGGCTGTAGTCGCCGCGCTCGAGATAGCCGATCGTCTGCGGGTTGACGCCCGCCGCATCCGCCAGTGCGCGCCGGCTCATCCCGCGCTCGGCGCGGAACAGGGCAATGCGATTGTGAATTTGCGACATTGCAAGGACTCATGAGACGATTTGTTGTGTATAGGCAACAAATCGTCTCATGAGTCAAGTGAGCGGGGTCAGCCGCTCTGCATAACCATCGCTAATTTCAGGGTCGCTCGCGCGCCTGCGGATAGGTGCCGAGCACGCGCATCCACTTCGAATGGAATTTGAGCTCCTCGAGCGCGCGGTCGACCGCGGGATCGCCCGGGCCGCCGACGATATCGGCATAGAATTCAGTCGCCGCGAAGCTGCCGCCGCGCTGATAGCTTTCCAGCTTGGTCATGTTGACGCCGTTGGTCGCGAAGCCCCCCAGCGCCTTGTAGAGCGCCGCCGAGACGTTCTTCACTTCGAAGATGAAGGTCGTCATCATCGGGCCCGCGATCGGCAGCGCCAAGGGCTCGCGCGCAAGCACGACGAAGCGCGTCATGTTGTGCTCGGCATCCGCCAGGTCCGATTCGAGCAGATTGAGCCCGTAAAGCTCGGCCGCCCCGGGCGGTGCGAGCGCGGCGATCGCGGGGTCGGCCATTTCGGCGATCACCGCGGCTGCGCCGGCGGTATCGGGATAGGCGACGGGCGCGATCCCGCGCGCCTTGAGCCAGTGGCGGCACTGGCCGAGCGCCTGCGGATGGCTCATCGCCTGGCGGACCTGGTCGAGGCTGCCCGTGCCCATCAGGCCGTAGCGGATCGGCAGAAAATGCTCGCCGGTGATCGCGAGGCCGGATTCGGGCAGCAGGAAGTGGATGTCGGCGACGCGGCCGTGGAGCGAATTCTCGATCGGGATCATCGCGCGGTCGGCGCGGCCTTCCTTCACGGCATCGATCGCGTCCTCGAACGAAAAGCAGGGCAAGGGCAGCCCGTCGGGAAAGGCCTCGTGCACGGCGATGTGCGAATTGGCGCCCGGCGCCCCCTGGAACGCCACGGTGCGGCCCGGCTCGGCCGAGGCCCTGGCGATCATGTCGGCGACGATCGGTCGCGCAGGCGCTGCGAAATTCTCCATGGGATCGCGCGCTAGCGGTGCGCGTTTCCCGCGGCAAGCCCGGCTTGCGATAGCAAAAACCGCAGCCTAAAGGGCGGACGACTTTCCTTTAGGGGCATGTGATGGACGATCGGTTCAATACGATTGCGGGCTGGGCGTTGGCGGGCGGCATTGCGGCGCTCGGCCTTTCGATCGTGAGCGGCATGGTCTTCCACTCCGAGCGCCCCGAGAAGATGGGCTACGCGATCGAAGGCGTCGAGGATACGGGCGAGGGCGGCGGTGCCGCCGTCGCGCCGATCGCGACCCGTCTCGCCGCCGCCGATGTCGCCAAGGGCGCCGACATCTTCAAGCAGTGCACTGCCTGCCACACGATCAACCAGGGCGGCGCATCGGGCATCGGCCCCAACCTCTATGCCGCGGTCGGCAAGCCGCACGGCCATGTCCCGGGCTTCGCTTATTCGGACGCGCTCAAGGCGGTTCCCGGCACCTGGACTTTCGAAGCGCTCGATTCGTGGCTGACCTCCCCGCGCAAATACGCGCCGGGCACCAAGATGACCTTCGCGGGTCTTTCGAACCCGCAGGACCGCGCGAACGTGATCGCCTATCTGAATTCGCAGGGCTCGAACCTGCCGCTCCCGGCCGCTCCGGCCGCTGGCGAGGAACCGGCAGCGGGCAACGCCGCCGAGGCCAACGTGACCGAAGGTGCCGGCACTGCCGACATCTCCAACGAGGCGACCCCGGCCGAAGGCACGCCGGCCAAGGACCCGCAGGCTGCGATCCAGGCCGAGAAGAAGGGCCACTGAGCCGGGCTAGAGGTCGGGCAACGCCTGTTCGGCCTCGCCCCAGCCCTGCAGCGCGCGGCTGGTGGCGCGTTCGAGTAACGTTGCGGCATCCCGGATCGTGTAGAGCTTGGCCGATTCGAGATCGCGCAGCTCGCTCCAGCTGATCGGCGCCGCGACCGGCGCATTCTCGCGGGCGCGGGCGATATAGGGCAGGACGGCCGTCGCGCCGCGCTGGTTACGCAGATAGTCGATGAAGATCTTGCCCTTGCGGGTGACCTTCTTGAGGTTGGCGGTGAAGCGTTCCGGCTCGGCCTGCGCGAGCGCACGGGCGAAGCGTTCGGCGAAGCTGCGCACTTCGGGCCAATCGGCTTCAGGGATCAGCGGCACGACGACGTGCACGCCCTTGCCGCCGGATAGCAGGGGCCAGCTGGTCAGGCCGATATCGGCGAGACGGCCTTTGAGATCCTCGGCCGCCTTGCGGACATTCCCAAAATCGAGCCCCTCGTCGGGATCGAGATCGAAGACGAGGCGATCGGGCTTCTCGATATCGGCGACGAGGCTGCCCCAGCCGTGGAATTCGATCGTGCCCATCTGGACGCAGGCCATGATCCCGTCGAGATCCTCGACATAGAGATAGGGCTCGATCGAGCCGTCTTTCTCGCGGACGTCGACATGATGGACATGTTCGCCGAAGCTGCCGGCATCGTGCTTCTGGAAGAAACAGTGCTTCGCGCGCCCCTGCGGACAGCGGACGAGGCTGATCGGACGGTTCGCCAGCCAACGCAGCGCCACCGGGGCGATCGCGGCGTAATAATCGGCGAGCTGGCCCTTGGTGAGCCCCACCTCCGGGTAGATCACCCGGTCCCGGCTGCTGATCTTGATGTTCGACTCCGCCGCGGCCGGCGTTTCAGGAAGCGCGACGGGCTTCTCCACGACGACGTCCTTCGCCTTCTTGTCCTCGCGCAGGCCGAGGAAGCTGCCGTGGCGCACGACATTCTCAGCGGTGAATTCGGTGAACGCGACTTCGGCGACGAGCTTCGGGCGTAGCCACTGCGCGCCGCGCGCTTCGGCGCGGGGGACCTTCACCGGTGCTTCCTTGGCGGCGATCTTGTCGAAACGTTCGCGCAGATCGTGGAGTGTCGTCTGGTTGAAGCCGGTGCCCACCTTGCCGGCATAAACGAGACCGTCGGGGCCGTTGACCGCGAGCAGCAGCGAACGGAAGCCGCGGCCCTTGGCGCTGCTCGGGGTCCAGCCGATGATGACGAACTCCTGGCGGTGGATGCATTTGACCTTGAGCCAGGCCTTGGTGCGCGTGCCGCGATACGGCGCGTCGGCCCGCTTCGAGACGATGCCTTCATAGCCTTCGCGACACATCGTCTCGAACAGCTTCTCGCCCGCGCCGATGATATGCTCGGAGAAGAGGATGCGTTCATCGGCGCCTTCAAGAAGGTCGCGCAGCCGCTCCTTGCGGGCCAGCTGCGGAAGCCCGGTGGTGTCCTCGCGGTCCGCCAGCAGGTCGAAGGCGAAGAAGGTCAGGCTTTCGCCTCCGGCGGATATCGCCTCCTGCAACGTCGAGAAATCGGGCTTGCCGTTCTTGTAGGCGACGATCTCGCCATCGATCAGCGCGGGCGCGGGGAGGCTCTTCGCGGCCTCGGCGATGCCGGGGAACTTCCCGGTCCAGTCGAGCCCCGTGCGGGTGTAGATCTTCGGGCCCCCGGTCCCGGTGGCGATGAGTGCGCGATAGCCGTCATATTTGACCTCGTGGAGCCATTGATTGCCGGTGGGCACGGCATCGACCAGCGTCGCGAGCTGGGGAGACTGGAAGGCCGGGACCCTGGTGTTCCTCGGTGCCGGCGCATGTTTGGCGACGCGCGCGGTAGCTTGTAAGGCCTTGGCCGGGCGCTTGTCCGGCTTCCTCCCCTCCGCGATCTCCTGCATCGTGCGGCCGGTCTTGATGCTGGTGAGGCCCGTTTCGACCAGAGTGTCGGTCGCGCCGGCATAGGCGTCGTCGATTTTCCGGAGCAGCCAGTTCTCGTTCTTCTCCTTGCCGCGCGGCTTGAGGCGGATGAGCAGCCACTCGCCCTTCATCCGCTCGCCTTCGAGGCGGAAGTGGAGATGGCCCTTCTCCAGGTCCTTTGCGCTCTTGCCTTCGATCGGCTCCCAGACGCCGTCATCCCACAGCATCACCGTGCCGCCGCCATATTGGCCCTTGGGAATCGTGCCCTCGAAATCGGCATAAGAGAGCGGGTGATCCTCGGTGCGGACGGCAAGGCGCTTCTCGTTCGGGTCCAGGCTGGGGCCGCGCGTGACCGCCCAGCTCTTGAGCACCCCGTCGACTTCGAGGCGGAAGTCCCAATGGAGGCGTGTCGCGTCGTGCTTCTGGACCATGAAGCGATTGCCGCCGGTGCGCGCGATCTTGCCCGCGGGTTCGGCGGTCCGGGTGAAATCGCGCTTGGCGTTGTACTTGGCGAGGGGGTCGGACTTGGCCATTGCCCCTCACCGTTCGCTTCGAGCGTAGTCGAGAAGCAGTTGGAATCCTGACGCAAGCCGTTTCTCGACTACGCTCGAAACGAACGGATAGGGAATCATGCTCGCTTCCTCGCCGGCCCCTTCCTGGCGGGAGCCTTGGCAGGCTTGGTCTTCACAGCGGTGCTGGACTTGGCCTCCGGCTTTTCGAGCGACTTCTTGAGCGCGGCCATCAGATCGACGACGTTCGATCCCCGGCTGGGGGCGCCTTCGTCCTTCTCCTCGATGATCTTCCTGCCCTTGGCCTTCTTCTTGCGCTCGATCAGGTCCTTTAGCGCATCGACGTACCGGTCGTGGAACTCCCTGGGATCGAACTTGGCGACCTTCTTGTCGATCAGGGTCTCGGCGAGGCCGAGCAGCTCGGGATCGGGCGCGCTGTCGGGGATGTCGCGGAAATAGCCCTGCGCCTTGTTGACTTCGTCAGCATAGCGCAACGTCTCGAGCACCATGCCGCGTCCGCAGGGCTTCAGGCTCACGACATATTCACGGCCGCGTAGCGCGAGCTGGCCGAGACCGACCTTGCGCGTGCGCTTCAACGCCTCGCGCAGCACGATGAACGCTTCTTCCGCCAGGTCGTCGGCCGGGACGACGAAATAGGGCTTCTCATAATAGAGCACATCGATCTCGTCGGCATCGACGAACTGAGTGAGCTCGAGCGTCTTCTTCGATTCGAGCTTCACTGCGTCGATCTCGTCCTGTTCGAGCAGGACATACTCGCCCTTCTCATACTCGAAGCCCTTGACGATCTCGTCGACATCGACCGGGCCGACGCCTGGGGCGACCTTCTCGTATTTGATCCGCTTGCCCGAGGGTTCGTGGATCTGGTGAAAGCTGATCTGCGCGCCCGATTTGGTCGCGGAGTAGATTTCGACGGGGATCGAGACCAGCGCGAGCCGTATCTGTCCCTGCCAATAGGCGCGCGCGGCCATGTCGAACTCCCTCGTTGCGAAACCGATTCAATTCGCCAGACCGGAGTCCGTTCCTCGACACCAAAATGGTGTCGGCGTAGAGGGCAGACACGATGACCACCGACCCTTTCCAGCTCTTCGACGCATGGTTCGCCGAAGCACGGGCGAGCGAGCCCAACGATTCCAATGCAATGGCATTGGCGACCGTCGACGCGACGGGGCAACCTTCGGTGCGGATGGTGCTGCTCAAGGGGCACGGGCCCGACGGTTTCGTGTTCTACACCAACCGCGAGAGCCGCAAGGCGGGCGATCTCGCGGCGGTACCGAAAGCGGCCTTGCTGTTCCACTGGAAGTCGCTGCGGCGGCAGATCCGGATCGAAGGCACAGTGTCCTGGGCGAGCGACGCCGAGAGTGACGCCTACTTCGCTAGCCGCAGCCGCGATTCGCAGCTCGGCGCCTGGGCCTCGGACCAGTCACGGCCGCTCGATGCGCGGGCGACCTTCGAAGTGCGCTACGAGGAAATGCGCGCGCGCTTCGAGGGCGGCGACGTGCCGCGGCCGCCACACTGGGGCGGATATCGCGTGACTCCGGCGCGGATCGAGTTCTGGCAAGACCGCGCGCACCGGTTGCACGAACGCCGCCTGTTCTCGCGCACGTCCCACGGCTGGGACGAAGGGCTGCTCTACCCATGAATCTCGCACGGCGGGCCGCGCTGGCGAGCGTCGCGTGCGCGGTGCTGCTCGGCGCGCTCAAGGCGTGGGCGGCATGGCGGACCGGTTCGGTGGCGGTGCTCGCCAGCCTCGCCGACAGCGTGCTCGATCTCGTCGCCTCGCTGGTGACTTTGGCCGGAGTCCATTGGGCGTCGCAGCCCGCGGACCATGACCACCGTTTCGGCCATGGCAAGGCCGAGGCGCTGGCCGCATTGTTCCAAGTCGGCGTGATTGCCGTCTCCGCCTTCGCGATCCTGCTGCGCGCGTCGCAGCGGCTGATGGAAAGCCGGACCAGCGTCGAGGCCGAATATGGCATCGCGGTCTCGCTCGTCGCGATCGTCGTGACTCTGGGGCTGACGCGCTACCAGCGCTCGGTGGTGCGGCGCACCGGCTCGATCGCGATCGGGACCGACCGGATCCACTACGAATCCGACCTGTTCCTCAACAGCGCAGTGATCGTCGCGCTGGCGCTGGAGAATTATGCCGGGATCGCCGGCGCCGACGCGGTGTTCGGCATCGCGATCGGGCTATGGCTGTTGTTCGGCGCATGGCGCGCCTCGGTCGACGCGATCGACCAATTGATGGACAAGGAATGGCCCGAGGAGAAGCGCCAGCGCTTCGTCGAAGTCGCCGCGCGGCATCCCGAGCTGATCGGGCTGCACGATCTGCGCACCCGGACCAGCGGCGTGAAGGATTTCGTCCAGTTCCATATCTGGATGGATCCGCACATGACCGTGCTCGAATCGCACGATGTGGTCGAGAAACTCGAGACGGAGCTGGGCGCGGAATTCCCCGGCACCGAGATCCTGATCCATGTCGATCCAGAAGGTCAGGTCGATGAACCCGGCAATCCGCTGGCCGAAACCGATTTGCTCAAGGACACCAGATGAAACTGCCCTTCGCCCAGATCGACGCGTTCGCCGACCGGCCGTTCACCGGCAATCCCGCGGCGGTAATCCCGCTCGACGCATGGCTCGACGACGGCGTGCTGCAGGCGATCGCCGAAGAGAACAACCTCTCCGAGACCGCGTTCATCGTTCCCGATGCGACTGACGAAGCGGATTACGAACTGCGCTGGTTCACGCCCGCGGTCGAGGTCGCCTTGTGTGGCCACGCGACGCTGGCGAGCGGGCATCATGTGCTGACCTGCGAGCAGGACCGCGACCTCGTCCGCTTTCGCACGCGCAAGTCCGGCGTGCTGGAAGTCGCACGGCACGGCGACAGCTATCTGATGGCGCTACCTGCTTATCCGCCCGTGACGCAGGAAGTGCCGGGCTTGCTGGAGGCGCTCGGCGTCGCGCAGGCCGAAACGTTGCGCCATCCGCGTGGCTATGATTTGATCGTGCTGGACACCGCCGAAGCGGTGCTGGCGCTTACCCCCGATTTCCGCGCACTTGCCGCGATCGGCGACACGCTCAACATCGTCACCGCGCCCGGCATCGACACCGACGTGATCAGCCGCGTCTTCGCTCCGGCCGCCGGGATCGACGAGGACCCGGTGACCGGATCGGCGCATTCGGTGCTGGTGCCCTGGTGGGCCGCACGGCTGGGGCGCAATCACTTCACGGCATTTCAGGCGAGCCGTCGTGGCGGACACATCGGCTGCGAGCTCGATGGTGATCGGGTGATATTGGCCGGAAAGTGCGTGACGGTGATCGCGGGAGAATTCACGCTCCGGGGTTGATTCTCCGTCATCCCGGCCTTGAGTCGGAATCCGGCTGCCTTCAGGCCGGTCACAAGCTCGGGGCAGCAATGTAGGATCTCATCTGATCTATACTGTCGGATGCAAGGCCCGCATGCCTCCTCCGATATCGCCATCCCCCCCGCGCGCGCCTATGCGCGCTGCGCGCCAGGGGCAGCGCAAGCTTCACACACGCGGATGTCCCGACTTTTGTGACTTTATGCGCTGATTCGGGCCGGCAGCAGTTCCGCCCGCTCGGTCTCGGCGATCCAGCCGCCGCCGAGCACGCGGTCGCCGGCATAGAGGACGGCGGCCTGGCCGGGGGCGACGCCATATTCGGGGGTTTCGAACACCACGCGATCGCCCTCCCGATGCGCGGGGACCGGCTTCGCCAGCGAGCGGACCTTGACCGTCATGGGGCCGGCATGGTCGCCGCCCAGCCAGTTGACGTTCTCGATCCGCGCGGCGCGCACCGCGAGGGCGCTCTTGGGGCCGACCACCACCTCGCGCGTCGCCGGGTCGAGGCGAAGGACATAATAGGGTTCGGGCGCGCCGCCGATCTCGAGCCCGCGGCGCTGGCCGACGGTGAAGTGAATGAGGCCCTTGTGGGTGCCGAGCTTGCGGCCGCTCTCATCGACGATGTCGCCGCTCGTATCGGCTTCGGGGCGCAGTTTCTTGACCAGCGAGGCGTAATCGCCGTCGGGGACGAAGCAGATGTCCTGGCTGTCGGGCTTGCCGGCGACGCCGAGACCCAGTTCGGCGGCGAGTTCGCGGACCTGCGGCTTGGGCATGCCGCCCAGCGGGAAGCGGAGATAGTCGAGCTGCGCCTGCGTGGTGGCGAACAGGAAATAGCTCTGGTCGCGCGCGGGATCGGCGGCACGGTGAAGCTCGGCGCCCTCAGCGCCTTCGACGCGGCGAACATAATGGCCGGTGGCGAGGCAATCGGCGCCGAGATCGCGCGCGAGTGCGAAAAGATCGGTGAATTTGGGACCCATGTTGCACTTCACGCACGGGATCGGCGTGCGGCCGGCGAGATATTCGTCGGCGAAATCGTCGATCACCGTCTCGCGGAAGCTAGAGGCGTGATCGAAGACATAATGCGCGATGCCGAGTTTGTCGCAGACGGCCCGCGCGTCGCGGATGTCGCGGCCGGCGCAGCAGCTCCCTGCGCGTCCCACCGCTTCGCCGTGATCGTAGAGCTGGAGCGTCACGCCGATCGTCTCGGCGCCGCTGCGCGCCGCGAGCGCGGCCACGACCGAGGAATCGACCCCGCCTGACATGGCGACGACGATCCGCCGCTTCGAAAGCGGCCCTGAGAGCTGGAAATCCACGGGAATCACGAGGGCGCACATAGGCGCATGTGTCGCCTCGATCCAGTCCGGGGTCCGGAAACGGATCAGCAACGCAGGTTAAGCAGGGGTTCCCATCGGCTTTACGGCCCCTTCATCCTGATTGGCTAAAGCTGGCCGACCAAGAGAGTTGAGGCTGGATTGTAATCGTGGACTTGAGCTTTGCCAGACTGGATCGCGACGTGGCGGTCACCGCCATGCCGACCGAACTGGCGGTTTTGCTGGTGGGCGTCGCAGCCCGCCAGGCGGCAAGTCCCACGGCATGCGTCCAAACGCGATTGGCGCTGGCGGCACCCGCCGATGCTCTGCTCGCACCCTCCCACGGCGCCTTCCACCGCGCTGCGGCGCTGGCGCTAACGCGGTGGCAAGAGGAATGAAGCCGGCGTTTACCGTGGCGTTTTAGTCGTTGTTCAAGCGCCGGGCATAAAGGTGGTTGAAGTTGAGTAACGGGGGCCCCGCCCCGATGAGGCTAGTAGATGATTGAAAACCAGAAGATCCGTCCTGCGAAAGTGATCGGGCCGCTCGGCGAGCCGCTGACGCTCGATACGCTGCCGCCACCGAGCACCACGCGCTGGGTCGTGCGCCGCAAGGCCGAGGTCGTCGCCGCGGTCAATGGCGGGCTGCTGAGCGTCGACGAGGTTTGCGAGCGCTACGGCCTTACCGTCGAGGAATTCGCCGGCTGGCAGCGGGCGATCGATCGTTCGGGCATGCCGGGCCTGCGCGTCACACGCATCCAGCATTATCGCTCGCTATACGAACGCCAGCAGAAATACTGAGTCAGCCCTCCCATCGGGCCAAGGCGGCTCGCTCCCGGGATGCCGGGAGCGGGCCGTTTTCTTTTCCCGCACTGTCCGAAAGCTGGAAAGTTCCAGCCGTGCACCGAAAAATCGATACGGAACCAACATGAGTGCTTGCGGATTTTCTCTTTGTCGCCCGGCCCGCCGGGCTTAACAACGGAGGGACTATCAATGGTGGGTCTTCTGGTTTGGCTCGTCATCGGCGGCGTCGTCGGCTGGCTGGCGAGCATCGTAATGCGTACGGATGCCCAGCAGGGCATCTTCCTCAACGTCATCGTCGGCATCGTCGGCGCGTTTATCGGCGGTCTGCTTTTCGGCGGATCGATCAATAACGGCGCCATCACGCCGATGACGTTCCTGGTATCGCTGCTGGGTGCGATCATCCTGTTGGCGATCGTCAACCTCGTCCGTCGCGGCGCCGTCCGCTAGGACAGAGGCAAGTAACAAAAAGGGGCCGTCCGCAGGGGCGGCCCCTTTTTCATGCCCCGTTATTTGAGCAGGAAACGCACCGAAAGCGACACGCGCAGCTCGCTTTCCCCGGCGACGACCTGAGTCGCGTCGGCTGCGGCTTCGGCACGCATCATCATCATCGGCCGTGGCGGTGCCGGCATCGCACCGCTTTCCGAAATCGACAGGATACGATCGACGCGCAGTCCTGCCGCCTTGGCATATAGCTCGGCGCGCACGCGCGCCGTGGCCACGGCGGCGGTCCGGGCCTCGTCGAGCGCGGCCTCGGGCTTGTCGATCGTCAGATTGGGCCCCGAGATGTTGTTTGCGCCCTCCTTGACCAGTGCATCGAGGATCGCGCCGCTCTTGGCGATATCCCGGAAGCGCACCGTGACCTGGTTCGACGCCTGATAGCCGGTGATCACCGGCGGCTCGTTCTGCGCATAGCGATATTGCGGGCTGAGCGCGATGCTCGAGGTCTGGATGTCGCGTTCGGCGACGCCCGCGCGCTTGAGCGCTGCGAGCACGGCCGCCATGCGCGTGCTGTTCTGCCGCATCGCATCGCCTGCGGTCGCCGCCTGCGTGACCACGCCCGCCTGTATCATTGCGAGATCGGGCGTGCGTGCGCTCGTGCCGTCGGCGGAAATCTCGAGAACGGTGCCGTCGATCGGCGCCATCATCGGCCGCGCTTCCTGGGCGGAGGCGGAAATGGTGGCCAGCGTGAGACCGGCGGCGGTTGCATACAGAGCCAGACGAATCATCGATACTCTCCCGAAATGAGCGTGTTGCGCCACGCCTTGCCGCAAGCAAGGCGCACCCAAGCTGAACGAAGACGAAGGCCTGCGTTCAGATCCGCCGGGCGATCACCATCCGATAGAGCGCGAGCAGGATAACGGCGCCGGCGGTGGCCGCTGCATAAGCCTGCCAGGTACTGTCGCGCACCTCCAGTCCAAGCACCGGCGTGAGATAGAAAGCGAGCAGTGCGCCGGCGATACCGATGACGATCGTGACAATGATGCCGCCGGGGTCACGGCCGGGCATGATCAGCTTGCCGAGCGCCCCTGCCACGAGGCCGATGAGAAGCCATCCGAGGATACCGTGGGGCATGCGATCCCTCCTGTTGCCGCCCGATCCTGGGCGCTGACAGTCAGCGTCGCGCCAAGCCACAGTCAATGCAACCGTTTCTTGGAACAAACGATCCCGATCTTGCTAGAAAGGTGCAAAACGGGCATTGCGCGCCGCACGAAGCGAAACGGCTCTTGTAGCCAGTGCTTTATTCATCTAATACAGTGCGATCAAGAGGGGCATCGGCCAACCGGCCGGATCGGATGTCGCACATGAACTATGAGGCAGGGATGTTCGGACGGCAGGAGCGGCTGGAGTTCACCGGCGAGGAAGTCACGCGCAAAAGCAGGCGATGGATGTGGATCGTCGGTGTGGCGATTCTCGTCGTGGGGGCTATCGCCTTCTTCATGATGAGCGGCTCGAAGCCCGCACCCAAGGGCGCGGCGGGCAAAGGCGGCCCAGCGGAGGCGGGCCAGTCGCAGATCCCCACCGTTACCGTCGCGACGCCCGGACGCCAGACCGTGCAGACGATCATCACGGGCACCGGCAGCCTCGCCGCACGGCGTGAAATGCCTGTCGGCGTGGCCGGCGAAGGCGGCGTGGTGACGCGCGTGCTAGTCGAGCCGGGCAGTTGGGTGGGCAAAGGCCAGGTGCTCGCGACTGTCGATCGCAGCGTGCAGGTGCAGACCGCTGAATCGCTCGCCGCGTCGGTGCGCGTGGCGCAGGCCGATGCGCGGCTGGCCCAGGCCGAGCTCGACCGCGCGCAGCGGCTCGTCGCGAACGGCTTCATCTCCAAGGCCGATATCGACCGCAAGACCGCGACGCGCGACCAGGCGCAGGCGCGCGTCCGCGTCGCCCAGGCGCAGCTTTCGGAGACGCAGGCGCGCAATCACCGGCTCGATATCCGCGCGCCCGAGGCCGGGCTGGTGCTGACGCGTCAGGTCGAGCCGGGCCAGATCGTCAGCGCCGGGTCGGGCGTGCTGTTCCGCATGGCGATGGGTGGACAGGTGGAGCTGCGTACCCAGCTTTCCGAAGTCGACCTCCAGAAGCTTCATCCCGGCGCGGTCGCCGAAGTGACCCCCACGGGCACCACCCAGGTTTTCAGGGGCGAAGTCTGGCAGGTCTCGCCGGTGATCGATCCGCAGACGCGCCAGGGCATCGCCCGCGTCTCGCTCAATTATGATCCGGCGCTCCGCCCCGGCGGCTTCGCCAGCGCGCGCATCGTCTCCGGCGGGATCACCGCAGTGATGCTGCCGCAATCGGCGGTGCAGAGCGACAATGAAGGCAATTTCGTCTACATCATCGACAACAAGAACCAGGCGGTGCGCCGCGGCGTGACCACCGGCGATGTGACGGAAGCGGGCGTGGCGATCACCAGCGGTCTGAACGGTACCGAGCGCGTGGTGCTCACTGCGGGCGCCTTCCTCAACCCCGGCCAGAAGGTTATCCCCAACCTTCAGAAGTCGAAGTAAGCGAGGCGAGCTGCCATGAGCTTCCGGAACATCTCGGCCTGGGCGATCCGCAATCCGGTCCCGCCGATCGTCCTCTTCATCGCGCTGACGATCGCCGGGCTGGTCAGTTTCGCCCGGATGGACGTCAACAACGATCCGGACATCGACTTCCCGATCGTGTGGATCTCGATCAGCCAGCCCGGCGCCGCGCCGAGCGAGCTCGAGAACCAGATCACCCAGAAGGTCGAATCGGCGGTCCGCAGCCTGCAGGGCATCGACGAGATCAACTCGACAGTTTCCGAAGGCAACAGCCAGACCGTCGTCCAGCTCGACATCGGCATGCCGATCGATCGCGCGGTCGAAGACGTGCGCAGCGCGATCCAGCAGATCCGCAGCGACTTGCCCGACGGCATCCTCGAGCCGCAGATCGGCCGCGTCGACACGGCAAGCGACAACGACATTGCGAGCTTCACCGCAGTCGCCACCGACATGACCGTGGCGGACCTCAGCTGGTACATCGACAACAGCGTCGCCAAGGAACTGCTGGCGGTCTCGGGCATGTCGGCAGTCGAGCGCAACGGCGGCGTCGATCGCGAGATCCGCGTGGTTCTCGATCCCGCCAAGCTCCAGTCGATCGGGCTCACTGCGAGCCAGGTCAACCAGCAGCTGCGCCAGGTCAATTTGAACGCTGCGGGCGGCCGCGCCGAAATCTCGGGTTTCGAGCAGTCGGTGCGCGTGATCGGCAATGCCGACAATGCCTATCGCCTCGGCCAGACCCAGATCTCGACCGGCGGCGGACGGACGGTGCGGCTCGCCGACATCGCCGATGTCAAAGACGCCTATGCCGAGCAGCGCAGCCTGGCGAAGTATAACGGCCAGCAAGTGATCTCGTTCGACATCAAGCGCGCCAAGGGCGCGTCGGACGTCGAAGTGTTCCACGACGCCGAAAAGGCGCTCAAGAAGCTCGAGGAGCACAACCCGAAGGTCAAGTTCCAGCTGCTCAACAACAATTCGAAATATGCCGAGCAGCAATATGAGACCGCAATGGAGGCGATGCTGGAGGGCGCAGCCCTCGCAGTGGTCGTCGTGTTGATCTTCCTGCGCGACTTGCGGGCGACTGCGATCTCGGCGCTGGCGATCCCGCTCTCGGCGATTCCCAGCTTCTGGTTCATGGACATGCTGGGCTTCACGCTCAACCAGATGACCCTGCTGGCGCTCTCGCTGGTCGCGGGCGTGCTGGTGGACGACGCGATCGTCGAGATCGAGAATATCGTCCGGCACATGCGCATGGGCAAATCGGCCTATCAGGCATCGATCGACGCGGCCGACGAGATCGGCGTCGCAGTGCTCGCCACGACGATGGCGATCGTCGCGGTATTCCTCCCCGTCGGCCTGATGCCGGGCATTTCGGGCCAGTTCTTCAAGAATTTCGGCCTGACCGTCGTCGCGGCGGTGCTGATGAGCCTTGCGGTTGCACGCCTGCTGACGCCGATGATCGCGGCCTATTTCCTCAAGGCCAAGGGCCATGCCAATCATGGCGAGGGCCGGATCATGGACGCCTATACCGCGCTGCTGCGCTGGACGCTGCGGCATCGCTGGTCGGCGGTGCTCGGCTATGTGCTCTCGCTCGCGGCGACGGTTTTCATGTTCGCCACCTCGCCGATGACCTTCCAGCCGGCACAGGACCAGGATAGCGTCACCGCGACGATCGAGATGGTCCCCGGCACGCCGCTCGCCGATACCGAGCGCGTCGTTTCGCAGGTCGCCGGCATCCTGCGTCAGGAAGGGATCGTCACCGACATCTACAGCCGCAGCTTCGTCGGCAATGGCCGCGTGACTGCGCAGCTCAAGGAAAAGCGGGACGAGACGAGTACGGCGTTCGAGAAGCGGCTCGCGCCCAAGCTGATCGCGATCCCCGATGCGCGCGTGAACTTCCGTTCGCAGTTCGGCTGGGGCTCGTCGGGCCGCGACCTGACCGTCACGCTGGGCGGTGAGGATCCGGCGCTGCTCAACGAGACGGCGAACAAGCTCGTCAAGCAGATGGAAGGGATGAAGGAAGTCGTGGCGCCGCGCGTCGCGGGCGATCTCAACCGTCCCGAGATCGTCATCCGTCCGCGGCTCGATCTCGCTGCCAATCTGGGCGTGACCACGGCCGCGTTGTCGAGTGCGATCCGCATCGCGACCTTGGGCGACATCGATCAGAACAGTGCGAAATTCTCGCTCTCGGACCGTCAGATCCCGATCCGGGTGGCGCTCGACGAGGATGCTCGCGCCAAGCTGTCGACGATCCAGAACATGCCGGTGCAGACCCAGATGGGCGGATCGGTGCCGCTGTCGGTAGTCGCCGATATCGGCTTCGGTGCGGGCCCGACGCGCATCCAGCGGCTCAACCTCCAGCGCCGCCTCGTCGTCGGCGCCGATCTCGCAATGGATCCGGCGACCGGCAAGCCCTTCGTCAACAACGAAGTGATGAAGAAGATCAACGAGCTCCCGATCATGAAGAGCCTGCCCCAGGGCGTCGGCCAGATGACCGTCGGCCAGGCCAAATGGCAGGCGGAGATGCTCAACAACTTCTTCATCGCGCTGGCTTCGGGCATCTTCCTCGTCTTCGCGGTGCTGGTGCTGCTCTATCGCCGCTTCGTCTCGCCGCTGGTCAACATGGGGTCGCTCCTCAATGCGCCCCTCGGCGGCCTGATCGCGCTCAAGCTGTTCGGCATGCCGCTGTCGCTGCCGGTGTTCATCGGCATCCTGATGCTGTTCGGCATCGTCGCGAAGAACTCGATCCTGCTGGTCGACTTCGCGCTCGAGGAGATGGCGAAGGGCATCGACAAATTCACTGCGATCGTCGACGCAGGCCACAAGCGTGCCCAGCCGATCGTGATGACCACGATCGCGATGGTGGCAGGCATGATCCCGACGGCGATGTCGCTGAGCGGCGACTCGTCGTGGCGTGCGCCGATGGGGATGGTCGTCATCGGCGGCCTGATCCTTTCGACCGTCCTCACGCTCGTGATGGTGCCGGCACTGTTCAGCCTCGCGGTCGGGCTCGAAGGATGGCTCGGGCCGCGGCTCTCGCGGCGCCTGCTCACCTTCAAGCCGGGCGACGATGGCGCTCGCGTGCTCGGCCAGGCGCATGGCGCCGGCACGATCGAGCACAAGCCCGGGGACGATACGCCGCAACCTGCGGAGTGAACTTCGGCGCGGTTCGGGTATTGGGGAGCGTGTGACCAGGTCGCCCGCTCCCCTTTCGCTCGAGGCAACGCCGCCGGGGCTGCGCCGCATGCGGCTGGTCGCGACCGGGCTGCTCGTGCTGATGGCCGCGGTCTTCCTCGCCGCGCGGCAACTGCAGCACCTGCATCCCGCGATCGGCTATGTCCGCGCCTTTTCCGAAGCGGCGATGGTCGGCGGGCTGGCGGACTGGTTCGCAGTGACGGCGTTGTTCCGCCATCCGCTCCATCTGCCGATCCCGCACACTGCGATCATCCCGCGCAACAAGGATCGCATCGCAGGCACGCTGGCGGCGTTCCTGCGCGACAATTTCCTGATCCCCAGCGTGGTCGCTCGGCGGATGCAGCGCGTCGATGTCGCGCGGGCGGCGGGCCGTTGGCTGGCGGATCCGGGCGCGGGGCGCGGACGATTGCGCGCGGGCATCGGCCGGCTTGCCGCCGACATGCTCGAGGCGCTGGATCAGGAGCGGCTGGGCGGCATGGCCAGGCGTGCGCTGGCCGATCGGCTGCGCGGGCTCGAGGTCGCCCCGCTGCTCGGCCGCGCGCTGGCGACGGCGATGCAGGAGGATCGCCACCGGCCGCTGCTCGACGGCATCGTCCATTGGGCCGCCAAGGTGCTCGACGCCAACGAGCACATGATCCGCCAGATGGTGCACGAGCGCTCGGGCTCGGTAATGCGCTGGACCGGGCTCGACGAGACGCTGGCCAACAAGATCATCGCGGGGCTCGCCAAGCTGATCAACGACATGGCCGAGGATCCCGGGCACCCGCTGCGCGCCAAGGCCGAGGAGGGGTTGGCGAAGCTGGCGCAGGATCTCCAGCACGATGCCGACAGGCGCGCGCAGGTCGAGGCGTTCAAGAACGAGCTGCTCGACAATCCGGCACTGGGCGATTGGTGGATGGGCGTGTGGGAATCGGGCCGGGCGGCGCTGCTGCGGCTGGCGCGCGACCCCGATCGCGTGCTGGCGGGCGATCTCGGCGGCGCGCTGCGCCAGCTCGGCGAGACGCTGCAGGGCGACGCGCGGCTCGCCGATACGATCAACCGCTTCGTGCGGCGCACCGCGGTCGGCGCGGCGTCGGATTATGGCGACGGGATCGTCCGGCTGGTCTCGGACACGATCCGCGGCTGGGACGCGCGCACCGTGACTGGCCGGCTGGAAAACGCCGTGGGACGCGATCTCCAATATATCCGGATCAATGGGACCCTGGTCGGCGGGCTGGTCGGCGTCGCCATCCATGCCGTGGATGCAGTGCTGCGCTAGCGTGGCCGGGCGATCGGAGTCGACGCGGATTGGCAAGCCTGTCACCTTCGATCGAATTGCCGCAAATTGAAGAGAGACCGTCGCGATGATCCTGACAGCCCTTTTCACCCTCGCGATCGCCACGCCATCCGCCGACGACGGCATCCTCGCCTTCGCCGATGCTTTCGATCGCGCGCAGCTCACGCAGGACGCCGCGGGGCTGAACGAGATGATCGCCGACGAGCTGGTGTTCATCGACGGGTCGGGCAAGCGGCGAGGCAAGAAGGACTTCATCGCCGGCTGGACCGCGCAGGGCGATCGGTTCGATCCGGTGGTGCTGATCGACCGCAAGGTGATCCCGCTCGGCAGCGATGCGGCGATCGTCAGTGCCGAAACCACGCTTGCCGGCACCTCAGGCGGGCAGCGCTTCGCGAGTCGCATCCGTTTCGCGGACACGTTCCGTCGCGTCGGCGGAAAATGGCGCGCGGTGCACATTCAGGTGACGCCCATCCGGTAGCGGCCGCGAGGACTCCGAATATTGCGAAGACAGGTGCACCGCCCGCGCCGATTATCTCCAGTCGAGCAGTGGCCAGCCTCGCGCCGCCGCCAGCGCCTGGAGCGGACCATGGGCATTCACCGCAAAGCCTTCGTCGGCCCATTCGAGCAGCGGCGCATCCGAAACATGGTCCGAATAAGCGCGGACGTGCATATCGCCCCGCGCGATCCCCGCGCGTTGCATCCAGCTTTCGATCATGCGGAGCTTTGCGGGCCCGTAACAGTTGTCCCCCTCGATCACGGAGAGAATACGGCCTTGCCCATCGCGCCTTGCCTGCGTGGCAACCACATCGTCGAAACCCAGAAGCCGCGCGATCGCCGCGGCGTAATAGCCGTGCGATGCCGTCGCCATCACCAGTCGGTAACCCGCGGCGCGGTCCGCTTCGATCCGCTCCCGCGCGCCGTGGAGCACGCCGTTGGCAATCTCCGCCGCGGCAAAGGTCTCGGCGACGCTCTCCAGATCGGCGGCCACGACCGCGCGACCGAGCAGCAGGCGCTGCGAGAGCTGCTTGAGCTTCGTGCGATCGATCAGTTTGAGGAGATAGCCCAGCCCCGCGACGCCCGCGAGCGGCATCAGCGCAAGCCGCCAAGGCGCCCGGACGCGCGCGGCGTGCATCAGGAAGCGCGTCCAGGTGGGCGCGGCCGTGATCGTCTTGTCCATGTCGTAGATTGCCAGGTGCTGCATTGTCGCATCTAGGCCGTGCCGGCACGCCAGAGCAAATCCTTGCCGTTCCACTGCGAATCGCCGAAAGGTGGCGGTGATGAGGGGAAGCGCGGATTTCGAGCAAGTCTATACGGGCGGCGTCACGACGCTGCGCTTTACCGGCAATTTGTCCTTGGCATGTCTGCGCGACTTGCCCGAGCGGCTCAATGCGATCGAAGGCGCGGTTGCCAGGCTCGACCTGAGCGAAGTCGATCGGATCGACACCGTCGGCGCCTGGCTGATCCACCGTTTCGCGCGCGACCATGGCTCGGCGGTGGAAGGTCTGGAAGCCGACGAGCAGCATCTGTTCGACCAGGTCGCCGCCGCCGAGCATCCAATCGAGCTGCCCCGCAAGCCCGCCGATCCGTTCACGCGGATGCTCGGCGAAGTCGGCGAAGCGATCTATACCGCCGGCCACACCTTGTATGGGTTGCTGGGTTTCATGGGCGCGACGACGCTCGCCTTCTGGAACGTCTTCACGCACCCTCGACGATTCCGGTTCAACGCCACCGTCCACCGCTTCGAAGTCGTCGGCGTCTCGGCGCTCGGCATCATCGGGCTGATGAGTTTCCTGATCGGGATCGTCATCGCGCAGCAGGGCGCAGTGCAGCTCCGCCAGTTCGGCGCCGAGGTTTATACGATCAACCTGGTCGGCCGCATCACGCTGCGCGAACTCGGCGTGCTGATGACGGCGATCATGGTCGCGGGCCGCTCGGGATCGGCCTTCGCCGCGCAGATCGGCACGATGAAGCTCACCGAAGAAATCGACGCGATGCGCACGATCGGCGTCTCGCCGATGGAGGCGCTGGTGGTGCCGCGGACGCTCGCGGTGGTGCTTATGATGCCGCTGCTCGGCTTCTACGCTTCGCTGATCGCGATTCTGGGCGGCGGGCTGCTCTGCTGGGTCAGCCTCGACATTCCGCCGGTGACCTTCATCCAGCGCATCCGTGAGGTCGTGCCGCTCAGCGATCTATGGGTCGGCCTCGTCAAGGCGCCTGTGTTCGGCGCGATCATCGCGATCGCCGGTTGCTTCCAGGGCATGCAGGTCGAGGCCGATGCCGAGCAGGTCGGTCGCCGGACTACCATTGCCGTGGTGCAGGCGATCTTTCTGGTGATCGTGCTCGATGCGTTCTTCGCGGTGTTCTTCAGCGAAGTGGGCTGGATATGATGGCGCGCCGCGAACAGGAAGATGTGATCATCCGCGTCCAGGGCCTCAAGAACGGCTTTGGCGATCAGGGCGAGCATGTCGTCCATGACGGGCTCGATCTCGAGGTGCGCCGCGGCGAGATCCTTGGCGTGGTCGGTGGATCGGGGACTGGCAAATCGGTACTGATGCGTTCGATCATCGGGCTGCAGACGCCGATCGAAGGCAGCATCGAAGTCTTTGGCGAGAACACGATTGGCCGCGAGGAGACCGAAGCGGTCGATATCCGCAAGCGCTGGGGCGTGCTGTTCCAGGGCGGTGCGTTGTTCTCGACGCTGACCGTGTCGGAGAACGTCCAGGTTCCGATCAAGGAGTTCTACCCCGGGCTTGATCAGGCGCTGCTCGAGGAGATCGCGGCGTACAAGGTGGTGATGACTGGCCTCCCGCCCGACGCAGGCCCCAAATTCCCCGCCGAGCTCTCAGGGGGCATGAAGAAGCGCGCGGGTCTCGCCCGCGCGCTGGCGCTCGATCCCGAATTGCTGTTCCTCGACGAGCCTACCGCAGGGCTCGATCCGATCGGCGCCGCCGCGTTCGACGAGCTGACCGAGTCGCTCCAGAAGACGCTGGGGCTGACCGTATTCCTGATCACGCACGATCTCGATACGCTCTATGCGATCTGCGACCGCGTCGCAGTGCTCGCCGACAAGCGCGTGATCGCAGTCGGAACCATCGACGAACTGCTCGCGCTGGATCATCCGTGGATCGAGGAATATTTCAAAGGGCCGCGCGGGCGCGCCGCAGTTGCCAGCGCCGAACGGGCGCAAGCGAGGACATGAGGCTCTGATGGAAACGCGATCGAACCATGTACTCGTCGGCGCGGTGGTGCTGATCCTGCTCGCGGTGCTGGCACTGTTCATCGTCTGGCTGGCGCGACTGGGCGGCGGCAATGAGCGCCAATACGACATCTTCTTCAAGCAGGCTGTCGACGGCCTCAATCCCGGCTCGGCGGTCAGCTTCTCGGGCGTGCCTTCGGGGCAAGTCAAGGAGATCAGCTTCTGGAAGCCCGATCCGAGCCTGGTGCGTGTGCGCATCAGCGTGAACGACGACGTGCCCATTCTCGAGGGTACCACGGCCTCGATCCAGGGCAGCTTCACCGGGCCTAGCACCGTGCAACTCGACGGTGCGGTCAAAGGCGCGCCGCCGATCGTCTGCCCGGAACAGAATCCACGCGCAGCCTGCCCGCTGGGCGTGCCGGTGATCCCGACCAAGCAGGGCGGGCTGGGGGCGCTGCTCAACTCGGCGCCGCAGCTGCTCGAACGCATCTCGACGCTGACCGAGCGGCTTTCCGAGCTGCTCGGCGACAAGAACCAGAACTCGATCGCGGGCATCCTGGCCAACACCAACCGGCTGACCGATGCGCTCGCCGATCGTGGGCCCGAGATCGCGGCGACTCTCGCCGAGACGCGGCTCGCGATCCAGAAGTTCGGGCTGGCGACCGAGGAACTCGGTAAGCTCGCCACCACCACCAATGGCGTGCTCGCCGACGACGTCCGCCCGACGATCGCCAACCTCAACCGCACCATCGCCTCCGCACGCAAATCGATGGAGACGCTCGACGCCACGATCGGCGACGCGCGCCCAGGGCTACAGGCACTGTCGAAGAAGACGATCCCTGAGATCGGCCAGCTCGTCCAGGATCTGCGGGTGATGTCGACCAGCCTCGCGTCGGTTGCGGAGAAACTCGATCAGGGCGGCGCGTCGAGCCTGGTCGGCTCGCCCAAACTGCCCGACTACAAACCCAAATGAGGCCCATGATGAACAAGCGCGCTCTGCTCCTCGCCCTGCCGCTGCTCGCGGCCTCGCTGAGCGGCTGCATCTCGTTCGGCGGCAAGCCGCCCAAGTCGCTGCTGACGCTGACGCCCGCCGCCACCTTGCCGGTCGGTGAATCGCAACGGTCGAACGTGGCGGCGACGATCACGATCGCGGTGCCGTCGCTGCCGCAGGAGCTCGCCTCCTCGCGGATCCCGGTGCATTCGGGCGGGACGGCGATCGCCTTCGTCAAGGACGCGCAATGGATCGAGCGCCCGTCGCAGCTGTTCCAACGGCTGCTTGGCGACACGATCACGGCCAAAACCGGTCGGCTCGTGCTCAGCTCGCGCCAGTCGATGCTCGATCCCGGCGCCTATCTGATGGGCGAGCTGCGTCGCTTCGGCATCGAGGAAGAGGCCAGGGAGGCAGTCGTCACCTATGACGCCGCGCTGATTCGCGGCCCGGAGAGCGTTGTCGAAAAGCGTCGCTTCGAAGCGCGCGTGCCCGTGACCGAGATCGAAGCCGCGCGGGCCGGTGCCGCGCTCAACGACGCGGCCAACCAGGTCGCGGCGCAAGTCGCGGAATGGGTGGGCAAGTAACTCAGGGCGCGCGGCGGATCGGCGCCTGGGCGTTGCAGATGTCGGCGCCGCCTGCGGGCACGGTGAAGAAGGGCGGCTTGCGGTTCTCGCGCTCATTGAGCCATGCGGCGAAGCGAGGGTTGTCGGTCGCGCGATACTGGAAGCGCGGGCGCTCGTCCTCTGGCAGCTGGCTGGCGAGCCGTACCGAGAGGATCGGCAGTCGATCGGCCTCGTTCTCATAGACCCCAAGCCCACCGCCTCCGCGCGGCAGGCTGGAGAGCCACTGCATCCCGTCGACGACGCGGCCGATCAGTGCGATGTTGCGATCGAGATGACGCGGCGCGTGACCGATTACGGTGTAGAGCTCAGCACCGCTGCCGGTGCTCGGCGCGAGGTCGCGTGCGACGCCGACCATGCCGTAGCAATGGGTGAGCCAGCTTGCCTTGCCGTCGGTCGCGAGCGGCCATCCATCGGCACTGTGGCTCGTCCTGGTCGCATAGGGATCGGTCCGCGCCAGGCTGGTCACGCCGTCGAAGCGCATCCATTCATATTCCGCCGGCGGGTTCGCGATCACACTGGGCGGCAGCGGTTTCTTCTCGGTCGCGTCGCCCCATTGCGTGACGTAATTGTCCTGGACGCGATAGACGCTGGTGCCGTCCCACCAATGCGCCTCGGCCAGCTTCCGGATATTGCTGACGTGCGCCGGCGCATAACGCGGCGCGAGTCGGATATAGACCTGACGCCCACCCTGCAGCGTCATGACGAGAATCTCGTTGTCGGGAATCGGCCGCCAGTCGGTGGCCGCGGCGTCGGCGGCGGAAGGAGCGGTCTGGGCAAGAGCCGGAATGGCAGCGGCGAGCGCGGAAAGCGCGAGCAAGGACTTGAGCATGAAGAGAGACTGACACGCGCCGCTGCGCTTGCCTAGCCTGCCTGCACGGGCTAGGGCCGCGCCTTCCGGGGAATGCGGAGCGGTGGCCGAGTGGTCGAAGGCGCTCGCCTGGAAAGTGAGTATACGCCAAAAGCGTATCGAGGGTTCGAATCCCTCCCGCTCCGCCACTAGCGCCCTCCGCAGGGCTCGCCAAACTCCCTAAAATCTGCTAGAAAACCGCAGAAATCGGTGGTTTTTTCGTTCCGCTGCGTTTCACTCAATCCGACACAATCTCACATGAAGTGTGGGAAAAAGGACGTGCGCGATGCGGCCTTCGCCACGCGGCAGAAAATCGCGCAGGGGATCGATCCGGTCGCAGAGCGCAAACAAAAACGCCAGGCTATCCCGACGTTCCGCGAAGCGGCCAAATTGGTTCATGAAGAGCATGAAAGGGCATGGAAGAACGGCAAGCGTCAGAACCAGTGGATTGCGACCCTAACGACCTATGCCTTCCCCAAGATTGGCGATCTGACCGTCGATAAGATCGAGGGGCCAGCGATTCGAGACGTGCTGATCCCGATCTGGCTGTCAAAGCCAGAGACTGCGAGGCGGGTACGACAACGTATTGGCACGGTTCTCGATTGGGCTTGCGCCAAAGGGTTTCGGGCCACCGAAGCGCCGATGCGGTCGCTTTCCAAAGGGTTGCCTCGCCAGCCCAAGAAGGACGGCCATTTTGCCGCTATGCCCTATGCGGACGTTCCGGCTTTCGTCGAAAAGCTTGGAGAACGTGAATCCGTCGGTCGGCTTGCGTTGGAAGCGCTCATTTTGACCGCCACCCGATCGGGAGAGATTCGCGGCGCGACCTGGGCGGAGCTTGATCTGAAAGCCGCCCTATGGACCATCCCGGCTGCCCGCATGAAAATGGGGAAGGTCCATGTCGTGCCACTGTCGCAGCCGGCCGTAGCCGTGTTCGAACGCGCCCAGAGGTATAGAGCCGGAATCAGCGACCTCGTGTTTCCCGGCCAGGACGTGAAAAAGCCCCTTTCCGACATGACCCTGCTCAAGGTCCTTCCGTCGCGCTTTCGCCGCATTAGGTGGCAGCCGTTCGATTACTGTTCGAACACCCACTGCGAGCCTGTGATCTGAATCCCTTTCGGTCGATCAAACTGCAACGGCCTGTTGCACTCGACCATCTTGCCCGAAGATCCTCAGGTAGCGCTCGATTTCGGCAGGATTGCCGGTCGCCTTGGAAGGATTGTCGGAGAGCTTCACGGCGGGACGGCCGTTGGCGCTGGTCACCTTGGCAACGAGCGAGATCGGCTCCAGCTCGTGCCCGCCATCGGGATCGCAGCCGCGAAAGTCGTTGGTGAGGTTGGTGCCCCAGCCGAAGCTCATCCGCACCCGGCCATGGAAGTGACGATAGGTCGCCTCGATGCTGTCGACATCCATCCCGTCGGAGAAGATCAGCAGCTTGGTGCGAGGATCTCGGCCATGCGCCTCCCACCACGCAATGATCTGCTCGCCGCCCTCAATCGGGGGCATGGAGTCGGGACGGAAGCCGGTCCAGTCGGCGAGCCAGTCGGGGGCGTGGCGCAGGAAGGCGGTGGTGCCAAAGGCGTCCGGAAGCGCGATCAGCAGGTTGCCGTCATAATGCGCCTGCCATTCCTCCAGCACCCGATAGGGCGCGGCCGCGACTCCGGCATCGTCGGCGGCGAGCGCGGCCAGCACCATCGGCAGCTCATGCGCGTTGGTGCCGATCGCCTCGAGGTCGTTGTCCATCGCGAGCAGTACGTTCGAGCTGCCGATGAAGCGCGTGCCCAACCCCTCCTTGAGCGCCTCGACACACCAGCGTTGCCAGAGGAAGCCGTGGCGGCGGCGGGTGCCGAAGTCTGAAATGATGATGTCGGGGAGCTGGCGCAGCCGTTCGACCTTTTCCCAGAGCTTGGCCTTGGCGCGGGCATAGAGCACGTCGAGCTCGAAGCGGCCCTTGCCTTTGAGCGCGGCACGCGAACGTAGCTCGTTGACGATGGCGAGCGCCGGGATTTCCCACATCGTCGTGTGCGTCCACGGCCCGTCGAAGTGCAACTCGAACTGGCCGTCGACCTTGCGCAGCTCATAGTCCGGCAGCCGGAAATCGGCGAGCCACGCGATGAAGTCGGGCGCGAACATGCGCTGTTTGCCGTAGAAGCTGTTGCCGGCCAGCCAGATCAACTCCTTCTTCGAGAAACGCACGGTGCGGGCGTGATCGAGCTGCTCGCGCAGCTCGGTTTCGTCGATCACGTCCGCCAGTCGTACCGACTTGCTGCGATTGATCAGCGAGAAGGTCGCCTGCACGTCCGGATGCAGATGCCGGATCATCTGCAGCATCAGCAGCTTGTAGAAGTCGGTGTCGAGCAGGCTTCGGACGACCGGATCGAGCCGCCAGCCATGATTGTAGACGCGAGTCGCGATATCGGTGACGGGCATGTCGATCCTCAGCCGGTGACGAGGTGAAGGGCGTGGGCAGCGGGAGCCACGGATACGCGGCGGCCCCAGTCGAATACCAGAAAGTCCTGCTCCATCCCGTCCGCAAAGATCACGCCGCCATCGTTCATCCGTGACGTGACCTCTATCGGCTCGCCGGCTAGCTTGCCTGAACGCAGGCTTGTGCCGGTGGCGATGCTCGGAAACGGCTCGCGGACGAAATAGGCGACGGCGCGCTCCTCGGGCGTCAACGGCAGGTGCGTCCCAATCGATTCCATGATCGAACGGGCCCAGCCCGTGGCGCCGGTTCCCGATGCGACGATCAGACCGCTCGAGCTATGGTCCTCGTGGCCCTCGCCGACCGTGATGCTGTAGCGCGCGGACTGGTGGCTGCGATGGCCCACGAACACTTCATTGAGCGCGAGCAGCCGCTCCCCCGTGTCGAGCCGGGCCTCGACCATCGTGCGGCGCTCGGTCGGCGCTCGCCCCGCGGTGCTGGCGCGAAGCAGATCTGAGAGGTGCCGCACCGACACCCGGACCAGGATGCCGTCATAGAGGTCAGGCGATGGATTCACCCCGAGCACGGGTTGGCCGGCGAGATATTTGGCGACATTGGCGACCAGCCCGTCCTGGCCGACGGGCACGATCAGATCCTCCGGGCCGAACAGGAAGCGGTCGAGATCGGGACGGCGCACATGCGCCTGCCGCCAATCGTCCGGCACCGCCAGCCGCGCCTGTTTCAAGGCGTCGTGCAGCTGGCGGTCGCGATCCTCGAGCGTCTCGATCCGCTGGCCCCGCGTCTCGAGGAAGAACCGTGCCTGCTCGCGCGTCGCATGGCGCGCGAGCAGCAGTTCATAGTCGCTTTCCCGAGTGACGAAGACCGCGCGAGGGCTGTTGGTCGGCATCGCGCCCTCACCGCGCCGGCAACGCGGGCGCTTCGCGGCGGAACTCGCCGACGAGACTGGCCAGCAGATCGGGCGTGACGTTCAGATGCTCGATCGTATCAAGCTTGCCCGCCAGATCGCGCGCCGCGAGGCCGAGCAGGACGGCGGGCGGCAGGTCGCGGTAGATCGCGATGTGCGCCTGCTCGGCCTCTGCCCTCGCGCCCTCGACGGTGCGGATGCGCTCCGCCTCGGCCGCTGCCTCGACCTGCTGCGCTTCGGCGAGGCCCGCTGCGCGCGTGCGGGCGTTCGCGGCTTCCTCCGCGATCAGCTGCTGCTCGCGGCGGGCGAGCTCGGTCCGGTTGGCGAGCTCGTTCTCGGCGATGGCGCGCTCCTTCTCCACGGCGAGGGCCCGGCGCTCGAACGTCGCCTGATCCGCCTTTTGCTGGAGCGCCTCGAAGGTCGGCGTCTGGAGCGCGCGTTCCAGTTCGGCGCTGGGTGCGAGGTTGGTGAGCCGGATCGCGACGACTTCGAGACCGATCTCGCCTAGCGCGGGATCGTGCGCCAGCGCCGCCTGCAACGCGCCGCGTAGGGGATCCGGCCCCGCATCGAGCAGCGCTTGCACGGGTGCCTGCGCGAGATATTGCAACACGGCTTGGTTGACCAGGCCGGCAAGGCGCGTCTCGATGCGCTGGATCGGCTCAGCGGTCCAGCTGCCGCTACGCAGGCCGATCGTGAAGTCGACGCGCGCCGCGAGCAGCTCGGGATCGGCAACGCGCCACGTCAGCGTGCCCTGCACCGCCACTGTCTGGAAGTCCTGGCTGCGGCCCTTGACGAACAGCGCCATCTCTCGGTCATCCATCGGCAGCTCGGCGATGCTGGCGGTCTCCGGGCGGAACCAGAAGACGAGGCCGCGTCCGCTCTGCCGCGCGCGGCCGTTGCGATAGCGAATGACATGGCTGCTCGCGTCGGCGCGAAGCTGGGCGGCGAAGCCGAAATTGCGGACATGTGCCATCATTGTTCCCCTTCTGCTTTTCGGTAGTGATAGAGTTCGGCCGGACGGAACGACGCGCCGGTCTCGCGCTCGCCTGTCGCTTCCAGCCAGCCGCGATCGAGCATGCGGCGGCGGAAGGCGGGCTTGTTGAGCTTGGTGTCGAGGATCGCTTCGTAGATGTCCTGCAGCGCGCGCAGCGTGAAGCGCTGGGGCAGGAGAGCGAAGGCGATTCCGGAATAGTCGAGCTTGCCGCGCAGGCGACGCATCGCGAGGCTGAGCATCGCGCCGTGGTCGAACGCAAGCTCCAGCGGATCGCCGTCGCCGATGCGCGCTTCGACAGGGCCTCCTGTCTCGCCGGGCCACGGCACGGTGAGTTCCGCGAGGGCGAGTTCGGGGGCGGATTTCAGCGCAGCGGTAAAGCGGTCGGCCGGAAGGAGCGCGAAATAGGCCACGCTGATGATCCGCGTCCGCGGGTCACGATCGACTGCCCCGAACGTGTAGAGCTGCTCGACATAGGCATCCGACATCCGCGCCTTCTCGACAAGGATACGGTGCGCCGCTTCGTCGAGGCCTTCGCCGATCCCGACAAAGCCGCCGGGCAGCGCCCATGCCCCCGCAAACGGGTGTTGGTCGCGTCGCGTCAGCAGCACGGCAGGCGCGCCATCGACCACGCTCATCAGGATCAAATCCACGGCGACCGACGGGCGTTCGTACGCGGCGGGATCATAGTTTTCGAGAAAGGCAGCTTCGTCCATCGGCTCGACCTTATACGCGTTATGCGCTTTACTTATGTGCGATATGCGTATATGTCAAATGCCAAGGAGATGACCCATGAAGCGTTTCGTGATCGTGGTGGACATGCAGCGGGATTTCGTGGCGGCCGACGGGGCACTGCCGGTGGCTGAAGCGGAGGCGATCGTATCGCCGATGAAAGCTTGGCTCGCGGGCCTGCGCTCCGAAGACGTGGCCGGCGTGCTCTTCACTGCAGACACGCACGTGCCTGCGATCTATGCGACCTCGGCGGAGGCCGAACAGTTTCCACCACATTGCGAGAAGGGCACGCCGGGGTGGGAGAATGTGCTCGATCCAGATGCGATCGATCCTGCCATCCCGGTCTATCGACTCGAAAAGGGCGTGTTCGACATGTGGGCCGAGCCCGATCTCGCGGTTGCGGCGGTCGCCACAGATGAGCAGGTTGCGCGGGAGGCCTTCTTTGCAGAGCTGAAGGCGCGGGGCGTCACCGAAGTGACGGTGATCGGCGTCGCTGCCGACTATTGCGTACGCTGGGCCATCGAGGGCCTCGTCGCGCGTGGATTCGCGGTCGAAGTGCCGACGCGACTTACCCGCGGTATCGCGCGACCGATCGAGCAAGTCATCGCCGATGAGTTTGCGGATGCGCCGGTCCGGATGGAGGCAGCGGCATGATTGTCCTGTGGCGCGTCTCGAATCACTGCAATCTGGCGTGCCCCTTCTGCGCATATGACAAGCGCCTGAGCTTGCCGCGGGAAGAGGCGGATCCGACGCAGGTCGCGCGGCTCATCGACCTGCTCGGCGCGTGGCGGAGCGAAACCGGCCGTCCTGTGCTGTTGAGCTGGCTCGGCGGCGAGCCGTTGTTGTGGGCGCCGCGTGCCGAGCTGGACGAGCGCGCAGCCGGCCAAGGCATTGGACTTAGTCTGACCACCAACGGGACCCGCCTGGGTGCGCCGCGCGTGCGAGCGGAGCTTGTGCAGCGCTATAGCGAGGTCACGATCAGTATCGACGGCATGGGCAACTTCCATGACGCCATGCGCGGCTGGCGCGGCGCGTTCGGGAAGCTTGCGCAGAGCGTGCCGGCGCTGACAGGCGAGCGGGACGCCGTGGGCGCGGGGCTCAAGGTGCGCGCCAACATCGTGCTGATGCGCGACAACATCGACGGTTTCGCCACCTTGTGCCGCACACTCGCCGGCTGGGGAGTCGACGAAATCAGCTTCAATCAGTTGGGCGGGCGCGACCGCCCCGAATTCTATCCCGATCATCGCCTGCGCCTCGACGATGTCGCGCAGCTTGCGGCTGAGGTGCCACGGCTGCGCGCCGAACTCGGCCAGATGGGAACGACGTTGGTCGGCGGGGCCTCCTATCTGGAGCGGTTCGCTGACACGGTCGCGGGGCGACCACTGCCCATCACGGACTGCCGAGTGGCGGAAACCTTTTTGTTTATCGATGAGGCCGGCCGCATCGCCCCGTGCAGCTTCGCGCCCGAGCATTTCGGAGTTTCAGTCGACGATCTGCATAGTCCAGCGGATATCCAAGCCTTGCCGCGGCAACTGCGGTTGCATCAGCGCATGCATCCGGCCCGCGACTGCGCCGACTGTCCGAGCACCCAGCAATTTGCCAAGTTCGAACCACTGGCGGCATGATCTGGCTGGCAATAGTCCGCAATCGCTGGCCCGGCTCCGGAGGGCCAGCGCCATTACAACCGCGGATCGACCGGCTCGCTCTCCATCGCCAGCACGCCGAACACGCATTGATGCACCCGCGTCAGCGGTGCATGCGCCACGAAGCGATGCAGCGCTTCCAGCCCCAGCGCGAATTCGCGAAGCGCCATGGAGCGCTTGTGCCCCAAGCCGCGCTTCTTCAGCCGTTCGAATTTCTCAGGGCGATCATAATGCGGGCCGTAGATGATCCGCAGATACTCCCGGCCGCGGCATTTGATGGCGGGCTGGAGCAGTTCTCCTCGCGCACCGTGACATGATGATAGTGTCGCGTCTCGATGACCTGCTTGCCGAGCACGTCGGAGAGGTTGAGCTGGTTCGGCGCCATGCCGGTATCCGTCGCCGGCGATGCCAACGGCCGGATCGGCTCGTAATAGGTGCGCTGCGCAGGTACCTCGGCCAGGTCGAGCTCGGGATAGCGCAGCGCAGTCAGCTTTCCGCCGAACACGCAACCGGTGTCGATGCAGGTCGTGCCGTTGACCCAGTTCGCCTCGCATTCCATGAGCCCGTGTCCGCCTCGCCAAAGGCGATTCCGCTAGGCGAAACCACCCGGCAGCTCGCGAAATTGCTCGAGCTGGGTAACGCGGCGAACGCCTGGGCGCTCGAAGATTGCGCGTTTACGGCGGCGTTCCTGTTCAGCGGTTTTCACGGAAGCATCGACTATGAGACCTCCAGGCAAAAGCCCATGGGAAGGTCGGCGCTGGTGAAGCGCCTGCAGGCGCTGCTGTTGCGAACAGTCCGACCTGTCGACGCCATATCGGCTTAATCCTTGGCCACCAAGCCGCCTTAGGCAATTCGGCACGACCCGGCTGGCGTAAGTTCTTGAAGCACCCATTGCGGACGAGCGTCCGCCTTCGAGCATAGCTCGAACCAGCCTCGCGGGCTGTGTGGCGTTTTTCGGTCGTTGCGCCGGCCCGTGCCGATACCGCAGCTATCAGACCTAACGAGCCTAAATGCTGCCGGACTGCTTACGGCCGAAATTGCGGCCGTTAGGCTTGCGGAAAGGCTGTTCGGCGACAAAGCGAGGGTCATAGCGGAGTGCAGGATGCACAAGATCGTTTTTGCCGTTGCATTGCTGGGCGCTTCGTCGGGGGCCCGGGCTGAAGACATGGACTGGCGAACGGAGGAGGCGCAGATCGCCATCCAGGCGGGCCTCGCCACGGCGAGCGACATGTGCGCCTCGTTCGGCTTTACGCGCATGAAGCCGCAGCCGGACGCTGTCATGCGCGACAGGATCTCCGGGCATCTGCTGGGCTCCGCCGCGCCTGTGGACGAGCTCAATCGCTGGGTCGAGGTGGTGATGGCGGCGAAACGGCTTCGGATTGGGGCCGACGATCCGGGCCGGCTCGACCGCGGGCTGGAGGCGCTATCCGCCGCCCAGAGGGACCCGGCGGGGTTCGAGCCGGCGCGGCAGCGCTTCGTCGACAATGCGATGGGGCCGATCCGGACGGCGATCGACGCCTGCAAGCGCGCGGCGGCGGAGCCGTTCATCGGGAAGAACTACTTCGCCGGACACCCCCAGGGTGACGCGGGGAAATATGAAGACATGTTCCGCGTGCAATTCGCCGAGATCCTGAAGAAGATGACCGAGCAGGCGGCGGAAGTGGCGGCGAGGACGAAGGGTGTAAAGTGATAAAGGTAGGCTGGCGCAGTGGCCGAGATGTACTGGGGAAGCTGCACCGAGAGACTGCAAAGACGTCTGTGCGCCCTCCATGGAAGGAAGGTTAGCCACAGCCGGATTCCGACCGCCGCGCCAGTGTGTTTGCCACGGGCAAGCTACGCCGAGGCAACTCAGTAAGCGACGCGGGAACGTCCGGTCTCGCAATCCTGCTTCCCAAAGGCAGACTGGCCGCTCCCGGCCCAATTCCGGACACGGACGTGCGACGGCGGCAAAGCGCCCTAATTGTTGCCGTTCAGTTCGGCCCGGTGAAAGCTTGAAAGCGGGCATCCGTTTAGCACGGACGAAGCAACTCCGACGCACGGACGTTCCTCCGCCCTCAGTAGCTTTCGACCAGCAGACAGCCATCGCTTCTCAGGGTGCGCTTGAGTCAGGCCGCCACTTTCATTGGCCGTCAAGATCCGCACCTTCGACCGCCTCCGCCAGCGCCGCGCATCTTGACAGTCCGGGAATAGTCGGACAAATATTATTTGCAAACACTATTTCATATATGGAAATAATCCGCGCTTGGGAGAGGAAGCGATGCAATGACGATCACGAGGCGGAACCTTTTCAATGCCGCCGCAGCGGTGGGCTTGATCGGCGCCTCCAAGATCTCGGCGGCCGATCTGGTTCCTGCCGGGTTCGACCAGATCGCCAAAGGGCCGTTCGAGCCGACCTGGGATTCTCTCGACGCCGGCTATCGGACGCCCGACTGGTTCCGCGACGCCAAATTCGGGCTGTGGGCTCATTGGGGCGCCCAATGCGTGCCGGAGGCGGGCGACTGGTACGCCCGCAGCATGTACATGCCTGGCCAGCCCGCCTACGCCCACCATCTGAGGACCTATGGCCATCCGGCCGACACCGGCTTCATGGACATCTATCCCCAATGGCGGGCGGAGAACTGGAACCCCGACAACCTGCTGGATCTCTACGCCAAGGCCGGCGCGAAATACTTTGTGGCCATGGCCAATCACCACGACAATTTCGACGCCTACCAATCGAGGTTCCACGACTGGAACTCAGTCCGTGTAGGACCCAGGAAGGACATCATCGGCTTATGGGCGAAGGCTGCTCGCAAGCAGGGCCTGCGCTTCGGCGTCTCCAATCATTCGGCTCATGCCTGGCATTGGTTCCAGACCGCCTACGGCTATGACGCCGAAGGGCCGCGCAAGGGCGAGCGCTACGACGCCTTCAAGCGCTTCGCGGTGGATGGAAAAGGAAAATGGTGGGAGGGCCTGGATCCGCAGCAGCTTTACGCCGGCTCGGTCATGCCCCTGCCGGAGGGCATCGAGACGAACGCCGCCGCCGCCGCGTGGCACGAAGCCAACGACCGGGTGTGGACCGAGAAGGCCCCGCTGAACAATCCGGCCTTCACCCGCCAATGGTATCTGCGGTGCAAGGACCTGATCGACAGCTACCGGCCGGATCTCGTCTATTTCGACAATTTCGATCTGCCGCTCGAACAGGCGGGCCTGGACATCGCCGCTCACTATTACAACGCGTCGCTGCAGTGGCACGGCAAGCTGGATGCGGTGATCAACATCAAGCCCCACGACACTCGCCGCCCGGGGATCGTCGCCGACGTCGAGCGGGGCCTGCGCAGCGAGATCAGCCCCGAGCCATGGCAGACCGACACCTGCATCGGTGACTGGCACTATAATCGCCGCGTCTTCGAGGAAAAGCGCTACCTGCCCGCCGCCGAGGTGATCCATCGGCTCTGCGACATCGTCTCCAAGAACGGCAATCTGCTGCTCAGCATTCCGGTTCGCGGAGACGGCACTATCGACTCCGAGGAGCGGCGGATCGTCGAGGAAATCGGCGGCTGGATGGGCCGGTTCTCCGACGCGATCCATGGCACGCGGCCCTGGACGACCTTCGGCGAAGGGCCGACGGTCGTGGCCGCCGGCATGTTCAGCGAGGGCAAGCAGAAGCCGTTCACGCCGCGGGACATCCGCTTCACCACGAAGGGCGACGCGCTCTACGCGATCACCTTGGGCCGCCCGGAGCGGGGGGAGGTCATCGTCACCACCCTCGCCAAGGGCGGCCACCACGCCAAGGGACCGGTGCGGCGGGTGACTCTGGTCGGCGACAAGGCTTCCCTGTCTTTCCGCCAGGACGGCGCGGGCCTCCGCGTGACCTTGCCCGCGGGAGCGATGCATCCCTTCGGCGTCGCGCTCAGGATCGAGGGGGTTCTGTAGCTGCAGCGGCGCGCAATGATGAAGGGCTCGCGTCCGTGTCCGGAATCCAACGACAATATCGGTAGAGGTGGAAAATGGCTGCTTTCAGCAAGCGAGAGGTTCTGTTTGCGCCACTGGCGGCGGCCCTGGGACTGCCGGCGGTAGCGCGGGCAAAAGGGAGCGGCGGGGGCTTCGGGGACATCCGGCTCGATGCCGTTCCAGGCCCGTTCAATTCGAGCGTTGCATCACTCGAGGCTTATCGGACGCCCGACTGGTTTCGGGACGCGAAGTTCGGCATCTGGTCGCATTGGGGCCCACAGGCGGTGCCCGGGCAGGGCGACTGGTACGCGCGCTATCTCTACGCGCCCGGGCACCCGCATTATGATCATCACGTCAAGACTTACGGCCACCCGTCGAAGTTCGGGTATAAGGATATCATTCCTCTGTGGAAGGCAGAGCGCTTCGACCCGGAAGCGCTGATGGCCAAATATGCGGGCGCCGGCGCCAAATATTTCGTGTCGATGGGCGTTCATCACGACAATTTCGACCTGTGGAATTCCAGACATCATCGCTGGAACGCGGCGGTGATGGGCCCGAAGCGCGACATCGTCGGTGCCTGGAAGGCAGCTGCGACGCGGCAGGGCCTGCGCTTCGGCGTGTCCGAACATCTGGGTGCCAGCTATTGCTGGTGGTATCCCAACCATCTCTTCGACCAGTTCTGGGGAAAGATGGACGCGGACTATGACGGCGCCGATCCGCGTTATGCCGACCTGTACCACGACAATCGGGACGAGCCGTACCGGGGCCACGCCGATACCTGGTACACGAAGAACCCGAAGTTCCATCGCCGCTGGTTCGATCGCATCCGCGACCTGATCGACAATTATCAGCCTGACCTGCTCTATTCGGACGGCGGCATTCCGTTCGGCGACGTTGGCCGGACGATGGTCGCGCATCTCTACAACAGCAGCATCGCCCGCTCCGGAAAGCTCGAAGCGGTTTATGCGCACAAGCAAGGGCCCGGAGAATTCCTTCCGAAGGCCGGCGTGCAGGATGTCGAGCGCGGCGCGCTGGAGGGAATCAACCCGCTGCCCTGGCAGACCGACACGTCGAACGGCGACTGGTTCTTCAACCAGAACGATCGCTTCAAGACGGCGAAGCAAGTGATCGGTATGCTCGCGGACATCGTCTCCAAGAACGGCAACCTCCTGCTGAACGTCGTGCAATATCCCGACGGCAGCCTGCCGCCGCAATCGGAGGAGCTACTGGCCGGACTCACCGCGTGGATGAAGGTCAACTCCGAAGCGATCCACGGGACCCGTCCATGGAAAATCTTCGGTGAGGGGCCGACCAACGCCAAAGCCGGCGCCTTCACCGAATCCGGCGACTATACCGCGCAGGATATCCGCTTCACGACGAAAGGCGGCGCGCTCTACGCGATCCTGCTCGGTTGGCCGCAAGGGGAAAGCGCGATCCGGTCGCTTGGCGGCGAGGCGCTGCCCGATGCACGGATCGAGCGCGTCGACTTGCTTGGCGGGCCGAAGCTGCGGTTCCGGCGTGAAGCCGACGCGCTGTGGTTGACGCTGCCGCCGCCGCAAAGCGGGGCCTCCATCCCGGTGGTGCGGATTCGCGGGCGCGGCCTGGCCTAAGTCTGCAGGGCAAATCAGATTTCAGGAGCCGGATTGGACACCATGCTACGAATCGCACACCGCGCAACCCGCCTGTCGGCCTTGGCCATCACGCTAAGCGTCTCCACCGCTCTCGCGCCCGCGGTAATTGCGCCGCGGGCGCAGGCGCAGAGTGCGGTGGGACATCCCGAATGGCCCGGCAAAGGGGATATCTTCGTCGGCACCTGCTACCAGCCCGTCGATCGCTCGCCGGAACAGATCAGGCAGGACATCGCGGTCATGAAGGCAGCGGGCTTCAACATGGTCCGCATGGGTGACCTGTCCTGGGATTCCTTCGAGCCCGAGGAGGGCCGTTTCACATTCGAATGGTTCGACGACGTCATCGCGCAGATGCACAAGGCCGGCATCCGCGTGGTCGTGGATATCCCGGGCCAGCCCGCGCCGATCTGGATGCACAAGCATTATCCCGGCGTGAACTTGGTCAATCAGGACGGCGTGCGGCTCAACGCGGCGACCCGCTATTGGGATAATGTCAGCGACCCGGATTATCGCCGGCTGTTGCGCCGGCTCGCCGAGAAGATGATGCAGCGCTACGCGCGCAATCCGGCCGTGATCGCGCTCGGCTACAATAACGAGATCGGCAACGGCCAGCTGTCCTATTCGGAGGCCGATCGGGGTCGGTTCGTCGAATGGCTCAAGAAGAAATACGGCTCGATCGAAGCGCTCAACAAAGCTTGGGCGACGCAGCGCTGGTCGCGGCGCATCAACAATTGGGACGAGGTCGACCTGCCCTATGTGCGGGGGCCGGGACCGAACGAGCGCTATCTGGACCTGCGCCGCTATTGGTCCGACGATACGATCGGCGTGCTCAAGGATCTCGAGGCAATCCGCAAGGAGCACGCACCCAACCTGCCGGTCGCGTCCAATTTCTGGCCCACCGCCGGGACCAAGGGGTTCGACTATCTGCGCTCCTGGGACGAGATCTCGACCTATGGCGCGCAGGGCTTCTATCCCGGCGACCCGCTCGGTGCGGGTTTCGAAGTGATGATGAACAAGGCGTCGCACCCGACGCCGGTCTGGTTCAACGAGTTCACTGCCGGCGGCGGCGGATTCTATGGAGAGCCAGGCCGCTCGCGCATGTGGGCCTATTTCGGCCTGCTATATTATTCGCAGACCTTTCTGGCCTGGACGTTCAACTCGCATTTGGGTGGCGAGGAACAGAGCTTGTTCGGCCTGATCGACCATGACGATCGCCCGTCCTGGAAGGTCGATGAGTTCAAACGGATCGCGACGGAGTTCCGCAAGCTCAAGACCTTGGGGTTCCCGCGCTATCGGGCGCCCGAGGTCGCGGTCCATTATTCCTTCGACACCAACTGGCTAACCAGTCCGCCGGACGGACCGAACACCATGAAGGAATATTTCAAGGGCAATTATGGCGAACAGGTGAAAGCGGCGTTCGCTCCCTTCTTCCGCGACAATATCGATGCTGCCGTCATCGATATCGGCCACGATCCGATCGACAAGTACAAGTTGGTCGTGCTGTCGAGCGCATATTTGATGGACGAAGCCATTGCGGCTGCGGTCCGGCGCTATGTCGCGAATGGCGGGACGGTGATCATGACCGGCTATTCGGCCAAGGTCGATGCGACCGGAAAATGGTTCGACACGCCGCTTCCGGGCGGCCTGACCGACGTGTTCGGGCTGCGGACCAACGAATTCTATCGCTCCTGGAATCCGCTCAGCATCTCGTTCCAGGGCAGGCAACTGACCGGATCCGACAATTATTACGAGGTGCTGGAACCCAGCACGGCGAAGACCTTGGCGGTGTTCGAGAATACCCCCGCCAAAAGCCCCGCGATCACGATCAACAGGTTCGGCAAGGGGCGCGCGATCTACCTGGCGACAGCCGCGCAAGCGCCGTTCATCGAGCCGCTGATCCGGTCGCTGTATGACGAACTGGGGATCGAACGGGGGCCTGAGACACCTGACGGCGTGGTCGCACGCCAGGTCGATGGCCGCACGCTCTACGTCAATACAAGGAACGCGCCCGCGACCGTGCACTTCGCAGGCACCAAGACCGGAATCCTGTCAGGCAAGAGCTACGCGCAGAAGATCGATCTGAAACCTTATGATGCCGAGCTATTGCAATAGGGCGCAAGCGCGCCGGAGGGCGGGATCGGATCCGCGAGATCAACAAGCTGATGAGAGGTTTTCGTCGGAGAGGTCGCGCATGGCCGGGTCTGGGCAAGAAAGGTCAGGGGCTGCGCCAGCTTCGCTTCAGTTTGTGCACGATTGCAATGCACGATGATGCACGGTATTGCGCGTTTATATGCACCGAGAACCTCCCGAAGACCGTCGCGAGACGATCGCTTACAGACTGGCTGAAGGGTCCAGCCTCTCCGCGACGGCGTTGGCCGAAGAGTTTGGCGTGTCGCCGGACGCGATCCGGCGGGATCTGCGCGCACTCGCGGCAGAGGGACGATGCCGCCGCGTCTATGGCGGTGCGCTTCCGCTTTCGCCGGCCTCCACGCCGATGCGGACCCGCAGTCAGGAGGCCCCAGCCCGGAAGGCTGCCCTGGCGGCGACGGCGGTGGCCCTCCTACGGCCGGGTGAGTTCCTGTTCCTCGACAATGGCAGTACCAATCTCGCGCTCGCACAGTGTCTTCCCCGGATCGGCCTGACGGTTGCCACCAACTCGGTTTCGATCGCCGCTGTCCTCGCCGACCGGGACGACCTTGAGCTCTACATGCTCGGCGGGCGGGTGCGTCCGGGAATCGGCGGATGCGTCGATGCCGAAGCCGTGCTGGCGCTTCAGCAGATGAACATCGACCTTTGCATTCTCGGCGCTTGCGCGGTGTCGGTCGAGGAGGGGCTGGCAGCCTTCGACGCGGTCGATGCCGCCTTCAAGCGGACAGCGCTAGGCCGTAGCCGGCGGGCCATGCTCCCGGCCACCAGCGAGAAGCTCGCGACGCGCGCATCCCACCGGGTCGCGCCGCTGGAGGCGATCGATACGCTCGTCGTCGAGCATGATGCCGCGGAGCATATCGATCTGGAGGCAATCCGAGCGCTCGGAGTAGACATCATAACCGCCCCTGCGCGCGCTGAATGAAGCGGGCACGGCCGATCACTTCAGAGAGAGAGAATAGCATGACCACCGAACGGGCCGCCAGGCTGGCGACGCGCCTGTCCTTTCTGGTCGCGGGTTTCGGCGTCGCCTGCTGGGCGCCGCTCGTGCCCTTCGCCAGGGAACGGCTTGGCGTCACCGACGCGACGCTCGGCCTGTTGCTGCTGTGCATCGGTATCGGTTCGGTGTCTGCGATGATCGTCACCGGGCCGCTCAGTGCGCGGTTCGGCAGCAAGCCCGTCATCCTGGCGGGCGGGTTTGGCCTTGCCGCCATTTTGCCGATCCTGGCGCTTGCGCCGGATACGGCAACCCTCGCTGCGGCGCTGCTGGTGTTCGGCGCAGCGCTGGGATCGATCGACGTTGCCATGAATATCCATGCGGTCGAGGTGGAACGGGCGGCAGGCACACCGCTGATGTCCGGCTTCCACGCGCTGTTCAGCATCGGCGGTTTCGCCGGCGCGGGTCTGATGACCTCGCTGCTGTCATGGCATATCGATCCGGCGATCGGCACCTCGGCCTGCGCCGCGATCATGGCGGTCGCCATGGCGATCGCCGCGCCGCGGCTTCTCAGCGACGTGCAGGCGGAGGAGGGACCGCTCTTCGCCGTGCCGCGCGGCATTGTCCTGCTGCTGGCAGGACTTGCCGGCGCGACCTTTCTGGTGGAGGGCGCGATGCTCGACTGGAGCGCATTGCTCATCACGCGCGCCGGTCTCGTCGCCGCGCAGCAGGGCGGGATGGGCTATATGTTCTTCGCGATCGCCATGACGATCGGCCGCCTTGCAGGCGATGCGGTGACGAACCGCGTCGGGGACCGGGCGGTGCTGTTCTGGGGCGGGATCCTGGCGGTCGTCGGCTTCGCCGTCCTGCTGCTTTCGCCGGGAATCGCCATCGCCCTGGCCGGGTTCATCCTTATCGGCCTCGGCGCTTCGAACATCGTGCCCGTGCTCTTCCGCAAGGCGGGCTCGCAGAGGGTCATGCCCTCGGCGCTTGCGATCGGAGCGATCACCACCACCGGCTATGCCGGGATCCTCGTCGGCCCGGCGGGCATCGGCCTTGTCGCCGAAGCGATCGGACTCAAAACCGCCTTCTGGATGCTCGCGGCGCTCATGTGCCTCGTGCCCGCAACCGCAAACATCATTGCGGCCGGAAGAAAGTCGCCGGCGACCACTTGAAGTGCGGCTCGGACTGGCCCTGTGAGCGCCGGAGGGATATCCGACCAAAATAGGCACGAAGGGGGAAGATCATGCGCTTTCGCTACCTGACGATCTTGATCGCGGCGGGAATGCTGACCGGTGCGCAGGAAGCGCCGCTTCGACAGGGTAGAGAAGCATCGCTGGCGGCGTCCGGGAAATGCTCCGCACTGGCCGGGCGCGTCCTTCCCGGAAAGGTCAAGATTACCGCGGCCACGTTCATGCCCGCCTCTACGGCCGATGGGCAAGCAGGAAAGGGATTGCCGGCCTATTGCCGGGTGGAAGGCACGATCAACGAGAGGGTCGGCTTCGCCGGCAAGCCCTATGGGATCGGTTTTGCGCTCGCCTTGCCCGACAATTGGAGCGGGCGTTTCCTGCTCCAGGGTGGCGGCGGGCTCAACGGCAGCGTTGCCGCGCCGCTCGGAGCGACCGCGGCAGGCGACACGCCGGCGCTCGCGCGTGGCTTTGCCGTCATCAGCCATGATTCGGGCCATAAGGGCGAAGTCTTCCAGGCGGATTTCAGGGCGGACCAGCGTGCGAACCTCGATTTCGCGGAAAGCTCGGTCCGGGTCGTCACCGAAGTCGGCAAGGCACTGGTCGAACGCTATTATGGCCGCCCGATCGGGCACAGCTATATGGCAGGCTGCTCCACCGGTGGACGCGAGTCCATGCTCGCCTCGCAACGTTACCCTGAGCTTTTCGACGGGATCGTCGTGGGGGCGCCTGCGATGCGGACCGGCAATTCCAACCTGGCGATCGCCTGGTCGGCCGTGCAGTTCAACCGCGCCGCGCCGCGGGACGCAAGCGGCAAACCGCTCGTGGAGCGGACCTTCTCGCCCGCCGATCGAAGCCTGATCCTGAAGGGCATGCTTGCCCAGTGCGACAGGCTCGACGGACTGGATGATGGCATGATCATGAACGTCAAGGCATGCCGCTTCGACCCGGCCAGGCTCCAGTGCAGCAAGGGCAGGACCGACGCCTGTCTGAGCGCCGCGCAAGTGACAGCGATGCGCGCGGCCTTTGCGGGCCCCAAGGACAAGGCCGGCTATCCGATCTACGTGCCCATGCCCTACGACACGGGGATCGTCGTCGCGAACGGGGGCCTGCCGGGCTACCTGCCGACGGGACGGCCCGGACCGTTCGGTCCCGCAAGCCGCGACCTGACCATCGATGTCGACGCGCGCATTCAGGCGATACGGGCTGATGCCGGCCAGCGGCTGACCGACACCAATATTTGGACCAACCTCAACAGCTTCACCAGCCATGGCGGTAAGATCCTTTTCTACCACGGTGTCAGCGACCCGTGGTTTTCCGCCTATGACACGCTCGACTATTGGCAGCGCGCGGCGGAGGCGAATGGTCCTGCCTGGGCCGATGCGAGCCGGTTCTACATGGTACCGGGAATGGGTCATTGCGGCGGCGACACGGCCTTCGACAAATTCGATTTGCTGGGCGCCGTGGTAGATTGGGTGGAAACCGGCAAGGCGCCCGCGGCCGTGCTGTCGAAACGTACCGAGCCCGAGCCCGCCACGCGACCGATGTGCCCATGGCCAGCCTATGCGCATTATACGGGCGGCGATCCGCACAAGGCTGAAAGCTTCTCTTGCCGCGCCGCAGCGAGCTAAAAGCTGCCCGTCGGCTAGCGGCCCAAGAACGGCCATGTGGATAGGGGTTCGCTCAGATACGACGGAACGGGGCGGCGGGCAGTCGCACGGTAACGCAGAGCCCGCCAGCGGAGCGGGGCACCAGGGTGAGCGCTCCGTCATGCGCCTGGGTGATGCTTTTGACGATCGCCAGGCCGAGACCGACACCGGCCTGGTCGCTGTGGATGCGTTCGGTGCCGCGCCGAAAAGGCTCCGCCAGCGTGGAAACCAGTCGCGGGTCGAGCCTCTCCCCGGTGTTTTCGACGGTGAGGATCACATTGCCGGAATGGACGGTCGTGGCGACCCACACCGTGCCCCTCTCCGGCAGATTGTGAACGATCGCATTGTGCACGAGGTTCGTAGCCAGCTGCAGCAGGAGCGCGTGTGAGCCGCTCGCGCGTGCAACCTCGCCCGAGGTTTCGATAGTGACGCCCTTCTTCTCTGCAAAAGGGAGGAGCGTTTCGGTGGCTTCTTCCGCGATCAGGGACAAATCGACCTCCTCGCGCGTGAAGGATCGCTGGTCGGCGCGGCTGAGCAGTAGGAGTGCTTCGGTGAGCTCGATCGCTCGGACATTGACGGCACGGAGGCGCTCGACGAGTTCGCCGGTGTCGTGGTCGGGATCGTTGCTGGCGACGTCGAGCAGCGTCTGCGTAATCGCTAAGGGGGTACGCAACTCATGAGACGCATTCGCGGCAAATCGGCGCTGCTCGGCAATATGGGCTTCGAGTCGCGCGAGCATTGCGTCAAAGGCATCTGCAAGTTCGCGAAATTCGTCTTGGCGACCTGGTAGGCCGACCCGGTGGGCGAGTGATCCATTCGCTGCCCGGCGGGTCGCGTCTGTAATGTGAGTCAGCGGGGCGAGCATGCGGCCGGCGAGAATCCACCCTCCGACAAGACCGAACAGCAGCAAAAGCACCAATGCCACGACGGCCGCCGCGCCGAAGATCTGTGGGCCGAAGTTGGTGGGATCGAACGCTCGCAAAAGGTCGGAGGGTGCCGGCACGAAAATACGAAGCGATTTGTCCCGCAGCAGGAACACCCAAGCGGCCGTGAGCAGCAGGCCACTACCCACCAGCAGGAATCCGGCATAGCTGAGGGTGAGCTTGAGACGAACGCTCAAGCCCGGGACTCTATCCACGACGCCCCTCCTCTGGCGCGGCGTCAGACCCTGTGTCGATGCGATAGCCGACCCCCGGCGCGGTCGCGATCAACCAAGGCTCGCCGAGTCGTTTGCGCAGCGCCGAAACCGTGATCCGCACGGCGTTGGTGAACGGATCGGCATTCTCGTCCCACGCTCTCTCCAGGAGCTCTTCGGCGCTCACGACCCCGCCTTCGGCTGCGACGAGAACATCGAGGACGGCGAACTGCTTCCGCGTCAGCGCAATGAAGCGGCCGTCACGATAGACTTCGCGGCGGAAGGGATCCACCCGGAGTCCGGCGATCTCACGCACGGGGGGCCTGTTGTGGGCGCGACGGCGGTCCAGCGCCCTGAGCCTGAGCACCAGTTCACGCAGTTCGAAGGGTTTGGTGAGGTAATCGTCAGCGCCGAGTTCGAAGCCCGAAGCCTTGTCGTCGAGCCGGTCAGCCGCAGTGAGCATGAGGATCGGCATGCCATTGCCAGAGGCGACAATGCCCTTGGCGATTTCGTCGCCAGACGGGCCTGGGATATCGCGGTCGAGGATTGCTATGTCGTAGGCGTTGATGCTCAGCAACTCGAGAGCGGCATCACCGTCACCGGCGATGTCGGCAGCGATCGCTTCCAGGCGCAGGCCGTCGCGGATGGCTTCCGCCAGATAAGGTTCGTCCTCGACGATCAACACACGCATGCGGCGGCTAGTTCTCTCTTTCCCGGCGCAGCGCTTCCTGGACGCAAGGTCGCGCTTCGACGCGCGCGATATAGCCGGCAAAGGGTGCCGGCAGCGCGAATTCAAGTTGTGCCGCGCCTCGCGCCATTACGAATAAATACGCGTCGGCAGGACCAAATGTGTCGCCAAAAAGATAACCGTTCTCCACGCGATCGGCGAGGAGCCCGATAAAGCGCAGAAAGTCCTTTCTGACATGCGGTTTGAAATCCTCCGGCGCCGATAGGTAGAGTGGAAGACGCTTATGGATTTCGGTGGCGATGAAGCTCAGCATCTCGACCAGCCTGTAGCGGCCCAGGTCGCCAGACGGCGCGAGCGTGGGCTCGCGATCTGCGACCCAGGTGAGTATCGCCACGTTTTCGGTGAGGACTTGCCCGTCGTCGAGTACCAGGGTCGGTACATATCCCTTGGGATTGATCTCGAAATAGCTGCCGCCGCCTTCGATCTCCTTGGTCTTCAGATCGACTCTGATGATATGGAATTTGAATCCTGCCTCGAGCATGGTGATGTGATCGGCCAGGCTGCTGAATTCTGGGGCATAGTACAACTTCATGGAATCCCTCCTTAGCGTCCCTTTTTGGAGGGTGCGCGTACGGAACGGTCATACTTGTCGCCGCACTTTCACCTTGTCGGGCAGCCCTCACGCTCATTTCGTGTGTTCGACGATCGTGTCCATAATCAGCTCCCAGTGGGCCGGATGCAGCTCGTGTCCGCCCCCTTCGAGCTTCAGGAGCCGGGCGCCCGGGACGGCCTTGCAAAGAGCTATTCCGTGCTCGATCGGGAAAATGGGGTCTGCCGTCCCATGGATGACGAGGAGCGGCGGACGCAATTCGCCGAGCCGGCCCCTCCACGCGTCGCCGATGTCGAACAGGACGGAGTGGTTGGTCTCACTGGCATAGCCGCCGGACCGGTCGAAGTCCCTTTCAATGAACGCTTTCGTGCCCGCCTCGTCGAACGTGTCTGCCGTGCCTGCGACCAGGCGCGCATCCTCGACCAGATAGGCGACCGTTTCCGACCGTTCCGACCAGTCCGGCTCCACGGCCATGTGATCCAGCCAGGCCTTGCCGCTTCCGGGAAGTTCCGACTTTTCCAGCCCGATCGGCGTGGTGCTGATCGCGGTGAGCGACAGCACCCGTCCCGGATGCTTGAGCGCCGCGGCCTGGCCGACCATCCCGCCTTGGGAAATGCCGACGAGATGCGCCGCCGCGATGCTGTAGCCCTCGAGCACGCGAAACATGTCATCGATCGCGTCGTCAAAACCATAGCCCGGCTGGCCGCGTGGGTATTTGGTGGAAAGACCGGAATCTCGCTGGTCGTAGCGAATGACGAAGCGTCCTCGTGCGCTGAGCCGCCGGCAGAATTCGTCAGGCCACCACAGCATGGACGCCATGCCTCCCGCTCTCAGAAGCATCCGGGGATGCGCTGGATCGCCGAAAGCTTCGGTGGCGAGTTCGATCCCGTCCTGTCGGATAGTCCGTACGGTCGTCTGCATCCTCTTCTCCTCGCCGCGGCCAAGGTCAGTATGGCGCGCTGCCCCAGCCGGAGAGGTCGCTCGCCCCAAAGGGCCATTCGCCTCTCCCCACCATCACGGATGGGCGGTGCCGGTGTCCTCGGCATGACACCCTCCTTACGGAAGCAGGCCTGAATAGGCCCCGATCCTACCAGCCCGGACATATCGTCAGCATATCGAAAAGCACATACGCCCGGACGACAGCCGTCGTCGTAGCGGTCGCGCGTTGCCGGACTGTGAGGCAACGATCGTTCTTCCTAGGGAAACAAGATCATGCAAAGCCTTATGAACTCCAATTGGGCAAAAGCGCTGCCGTTGAGCGCGCTCGCGCTCGCGGCGACGTTTTCGTTGGCATTTCCGGCGAGTGCCCAGAATGCAGACCCTGCCGAACAGGCCGTCGCCTATGCGCGGTGCATGCGGCAGAACGGATTTACTGATTTTCCCGATCCGGACTCTGAAGGGCGCATCCTCCTCCGGTCGCGGCTCGACAGCCGATCGGCGCCGGCGTTTCGGGCCGCCCACCAAGCCTGCAATGAGGTGGCGCCGCCGGGCTGGCGGTCGGAGCGCCCGGATCCCAATCGCAGGACCAAGTTGCTCGGCTTTGCGCAATGTGTGCGCGCGAAAGGCGTCGCCGATTTCCCCGATCCGAGCGCCCGAGGCGAGTTTGACTTTAGTCGTATCGCCGACAGTCCGACGCTTCGGACCGCGATGGAGAACTGCAGGCGTGCCAAAGGCATCATGGTCGGATTTGGCGGCTAACGCAGTGTCCGTGGCATTGTCGGCGCGCCGCCCCGTGCGGCGCGCCGACATCTTCATCCCGGTGATGGCAGGAGAGCCAAGGCGGCAGCGAGGTTTTTTCAACGAGCACCGCGCCTGTCTAGACTTTGCTGTCGGGGATAGGTCTGGTTGGCGGGAAGGTGAGGGACGTTACCAAGCGAGCCCATTGCGGCTTGGCGTCAGCACGATGGGGTGACCGGCCGGCACTGCGCGGCGGCGACAGACTTTCACGGCACAGCCCTCAGCTCTCGCTGAATGCCGACGTTGTCCCAGGGACTGCTGGTCGGCTCTTATCTGACCTGCCGGTCAGGAATGCGCCCTCAACTCAACCATTTAGCTATTCGAGATTTGATCCCGAAAGCAGTCATTGATGCAGCTGCGCTGCCGCGCGGAGGCAAACCTTGCGATGGTCATGCGCATAGGATTGAGGTCGCCGAGCGCGGAACGCGACTAATAGATTGCAGGCGAGTCGCTGGCGGGAAAACTCTCGTCCAGCGCCTCGTCGAGGGCGCGGTCTTCCTCTTCGACAGCCGCGCCGGTGGGAGACCGGCCGGCCAGCCAGAGGGCCAGGTTCTTCGCATAGTGCCGGATCGATTGCCGCGCCTCAGGCGAATGCGCCAGCGCGTGGCCCGGCTTCTCGCCGACAAAGCTTGGGCAGCCACGCGATGGGTCCCAATTGTAATCCGTGAAGTGGTGGAAGGTCGATTCCGCGAGCGCGGGGCCGCCGGCGGCCGATGGTTCGAATGCCACGGCGATGTTGAAGGCGCGACCGGTCACCTTGCTGGTGCCGGTTGCGATCACCCGGGCGGAGGGGTCCTCGGGCGGCGCGCCGACCGCGCCCTCGTGCGGATGCGCCGGCAAGTAGCGGATCAATCCGCCGGGCGCTTCGGGATCGCGCAGCACGGGATGCGGTTCGCCGACGATGTGGATTTCCTGGAAATCGCCGTTCGCGCCGGAATGATAGTTCGGCCAGAGAATATAGCCGGTCTCGCGGTCATCGATGATCCGGCGCGCTTCGTCCGGCTCGGGATTCCTGCTGTGGAAGAAGTGCGCGGCGCCGACGCCGCCGAGCGTGCAGACCGAACAGCCCAAATCCATATGGTCGCGCGTCACCAGCAGGCCGCGTCCGCTCTGGCGGAAGCGGCCGATCGCCGCGCAATCCTCCGGGTCGAGGCCATCGCCGGTGTCGACTGCGAACAGCCAGAGTTCGTCATAATCGGATCGGTCGATCGTCGAGAGTATCGGATCGGGGCTGCCCGGCGCGGTGCGATCCCGGGCCGTCACCTCACAGAGTGGCGCCCCATCCTCATCGGTCAGCCCGGCGAGATAGTCGCGCAGCATCGAGAAGCGACTGATATTCCAGTCGTCGGCGGTCCCCGGGATCGTCGTCTGGAGCAGGATGCGGATCGGCCTCGACATTCATTCCTCCCGAGCACTGGAAGAGCCGGACAGGTGGGACGCTCGACTGCCATTTCGTTGGCCACAGGGTGAAATCGGAAAAACCCCTGCGTTCATCATCCCTGTCACGTCCGATTAACACGGCTCCCCAAGCTGCTCCAATGCTTCGACCGGAGCCTTGGCCGGTCTTGTGATGGATTTGCGCGGCGGCCGCATCTGGCCAGGGGAGGGGAGCGGCCAAGACCTTGGAAGGTGCGGGACTGAACCAAGGGACAGGTGATGCTCATGTTCCCTCGTGCCCATCTCCGGGTGAATGCATTTCAGGAGGAACACATGGCATTGCTCACCGGCAAGACGGCGATGATCACGGGCGGCACCAGTGGCATCGGCTTCGCGATCGCAACGCTGTTCGCGGCGGAGGGCGCGCAGGTGATCGTCTCCGGACGTCGCGAGGATGCGGCGAAGGAAGCGGTGCGGCAGATCGGGGCTCGGGCCGCGCATATTCTGGGCGATGTCGCTGATCCCGAATTCCACGCCCGGGCAGCCGACGAGATCGCCGAGCGGTTCGGCGCGCTCGACATTTATGTCGCCAATGCCGGGATCAACACGATCCGCGATTCCGGCGAGGTACCTGAGGCGGAATATGATGCGCAGTTCGCGACCAATACGCGCGGCGTGTTCATCGGCGTGCAGAAGATCGCGCCAATCCTGCGCGATCGGGGCGCCATCGTGATCACCGGCTCTCTCGCCAGCGAGAAGGTGCTCGACGGCCATGCAGTCTATGCCGGCTCCAAGGCGGCGATCGGCGCCTTCGCACGGAGCTGGGCGCTCGAGCTCAAGAACCGCAGGATCCGCGTCAATGTGTTGAGCCCGGGACCTACCGATACCGAGATACTCGGCAAGCTCGGCGTTACGCCCGAGCAGCGCCCGGCCTTCGAGGCGCGGATGGCGGCGGCGATCCCGCTGGGGCGGCTCGGGCGCCCGGAGGAGCTTGCCAGTGCGGCGCTGTTCCTTGCGTCCGACATGAGCAGCTTCATCACCGGCGTGAACCTGCGCGTCGATGGCGGGATGGCGCTCCTTTAAAGTTCGATGATCCCCCGCCGCGCGGCGACCGTCACTGCATGGGTGCGGTCGCTGACGTCGAGTTTGGCAAATATATTCTTGAGATGCGCCTTTACCGTCTCCTCCGACAGAGACATGGCGTGCCCGATCTCCTTGTTCGCCTTGCCTTCGGCGACCAGGCGCAGCACCGCGACTTCGCGCAGGCTCAGATTGTCGTCGCCGACATGCAGCGCGATCTCGGCGGCGACATCGCCGTGCACGTGGCGGCGCCCGCGATGGACGTTGTGAATCGCATCGAGCATCTCGGTCCGCAGGCTGCTCTTGAGCAGATAGCCCGTCGCCCCCGCCTTGAGCGCGCACACTGCCTGCACATCGCCGGCATAGGTGGTGAGAACCAGGATGCGTGCGTCGGGGAAATCGGTACGGATCGCGGTGATCGCATCGACGCCGTTCATCACCGGCATCTGCAGGTCCATCAGCGTCACATCGGGCCGCAGCTCGCGGTAGCGCGCAACTGCCTCGGCGCCGTCGCGCGCCTCGCCGATCACGATCATGTCGGTGCGGTCCTCCAGGATCGAAGTGACGCCTTCGCGCAGGATCGGGTGATCGTCGACTATCAGGATGCGGATGGGCGAGACGCCCTTTTCAGGCGGCATGGTTCGGGTCTTTCTTGTTGCGGAGAAGCCGGGAGAAAATTCGCCAGCGTCGGCCGTGCGCCTGGTCGACGAAGGCAAGGCGGGCAGGCAGGCTCATCGTAACTGCGCAGCCCATGCCCGGGCGGCTGTCGATCGAGAAGCTGCACCCGATCCGTTCGGCACGCTCGCGCATCCCGACCAGGCCGAAATGACCGGGTTTGTGACCCTGCGCAGCTACTTCGGGCGGCATGCCCACGCCGTCGTCGCGGATCTCCACGCCGAGCTGGCGCTTGCCGAAGCGGACGACGATCTCGACCGCACTGGCATTGGCGTGGCGGCACACGTTGAATAGTGCCTCGTCGACGATCCGCCCCAGCTCAACCGCGACGAGTGGGTCGACCGGACGCTGGCGCCCTTCGACCACGATACGGACCCCGATCGCGGGATCGAAGCCGGCCGCCACCGCACGCTCCTTGAGCAGCTCGGGCAGGTCGCCTTTGTCGCCGGCGCCGCGAAGGTCCTGCACGCGGTTGCGGCCCTCCGCGATGATGTCGTCTGCGCGCGCCAGCGCGGATTCGAGCTGGCCGCGTGCCGGCCCCTCCGGCGGCATCTTGTTGGCGACCGACTGGAAGCGGAGCACCAGACCCTGCACGCTTTGCAGCAGCGTGTCGTGCAACTCGCGGGCGATGCGCTCGCGCTCTCCGAGCCGTTCCTCCAGCCGCGTCCGGATCCGGCCCGCCACCTGCGCCATGCGCAGCCGATAGGCGACCCAGAGCAGGACAAGGACGATCGTGGCGCACAGGGCAAGGAACCACTTCGACTGGATGAAGGTGGGCGGGATGGTGAACTCGACCGTGGCACCGGCCTCGTTCCACACCCCATTGCCGTTCGCCGCGATCAGCCGGAAGCGATACGTGCCGGGAGCGAGGTTTGTGTAGAAGGCCTGGCGCCGCGTGCCGGCTTCCACCCAGTCAGTGTCCTGCCCCTCGATCCGGTAGCGGACCTGGGCGGCGCGCGGATTAGAGAAGCTCAGCACCGCAAAGTCGAACTCGATGTTCGAGCGGCCCGCGGGAAGCGTCACGTTGACCGGGTCGCGATAGACCCGGTCGGCGACGAGCGCGCCGACCGCGACCTTGGGCGGAGTCATGCTGCGCTTCACGTCCCTGGGGTCGAGCCACAGGGTGCCTGTCTGCGTGGCGATCCAGAGGCGTCCGTCGCCACCCTGCACGATCGCGTTGCGACTATGCGAATGAGGGCGGCTCCGGAGACCATCGGCGGCGTCGAACACCTGCATAGGCGGTATCCAGCCTGGTTCGGAGAGGGCGCGGTCGAGATCGGCCGAGCGCAAGCGCAAAATACCTGCCGGGCTGGCGAGCCAGGTGTCGCCGGTAGCGGTGCGAACCGTGCCGTTGACGCCGCTGAACAGCGGCATTCTCCGCGCAGTGACTGTGCGGAACCCCCTGCCATCGAAGCGCGAAAGACCAAATTCCCCGCCGACAAGGAGGGTGCCGGGAACATCGCGGTTGAGCGAGATGTCGTCGGGCGCATAACCGCCGAACGGTATCGGAAAAGATTGGCGGGTGAGTCCATCGAGCCGGCTCAGCACGCGATCGCTCCAATGTACGACGATCCGCCCCTGATCGTCGGTCATCATCGAACGCGGCGCAAATGGCCGCCCCGGCGCGCCGGCGATCCGCTGCCAGCGCCCCCGATGCAACCGCGCCATGCCGCCCAGCCAGGCGGTTACCCAGAAATCGCCCCGCCCGTCGAAGGCGCAGTCGTACACGACATAGTCGAGCGGGACGCGCGGGCCCGCGCGAATGCTGCCATTCCGCCAGATCATGATCGGCTTGCCCGGGTTCGGGCCGGTCGCGTTGTTCAGGCCAATCCAGATCGCGCCGTCGGGCGCCTCGCACAGCGTACGGGGTTCGTTGCCCGGGCTCCGGAAGATCGCCTCGGGTCGCGCGTTTGGCCGTACGCGATATACAGTCGCGGCTTCTCCGATATAGACGCTGCCGTCGGATGCACGCAGCAACAGGTCGCCATATGCGGCGGGCTGGGCAAGCCCGGGTTCGTAACGCAGGGTCGCCGGCCAGAACCGGTCGAGCCCGTTCTGGGTGCCGGCCCAGACATTGCCTTCCGCGTCCTGAAAGACCCGGGTCGTGGCGTTGGACGACAACCCGTCGCGGCCGGTGAAGTGTTCCACGCGCGCCACGGCCTCTGCTCTGGTCGCGCCGCCGCGCGGATCGGGTCGGGTAACGCGTTGCAGCCCGCCATAATAAGTGGCGATCCACAGATTTCCCTCTCGATCGAAGCGCGGCCAGCCGCGAATCTCCCCGGCGTCGGTCGCGTACGGATAGCGCAGGGGCGGCGGTGCGCCCTGTGCGCCGGGGCCGGTCAGCGGATAGCTCCCATGCATGTCGCTGATCCAGACGCGCTCCTGCGGATCCAGCGACAATCGCCCCTGGGCACCCGGATCGTGACGGATGGATTCGAGCCGGTCGGTGCCGGGGCGCACCCTTGCGATCTTGCCGGACAGCGCAAAGCTCACCCAGGCGGTCCCGTCGGTGGTGACGACCATGCTGAACGGATTGTCCAGCGGTGCGCCGGCTTTCGTGCCGAACGAATCCCAGCGACCGGCCCGATACCGCAACAGGGGCAACCCTATCTTCTCGGTAAGCACCCAGATCGTGCCGTCGGCGGTCTCGTGCATAGCGAGCACACGATCGGGCGAAGGCGGCGCATCGAGCAGGCGCAGTCGGCCGTCGCGATAGACGGCGAAGCGGCCGGTACGCTCGAAACTGGTCCAGATATCGCCGTTACGCCGTACGAGGATCGCCGAAGGCGCGCCCTGGGCGACAAAGTCGATGCCGGCACCCACCGACTCGAAGCGGATGCCGTCGAAGCGGAAAAGCCCTGTGGCGGCGGCGATCCACAGATAGCCGCGCGGGTCCTGCGCCAGCGCGAACACCGGGCGCGGCGCGTCGCTCTCCTCGCTCCAGCGCTGATGGGTGTAATGCGCCATCAGGCGCGGCGAACCCGTATCGGGGCTGGCCGCCGCCATGGCGACCGGCTGCAGCAGCATTGCGGCGGCGAGAAGGGCCCTGATCAGTTGCATCGTCGTTCCAGCAACTCCCCCGGGGGTCCCCGCCTGAGCCTAAACCGAAGCAACCCGGCCTTCGCCGGCAGGCGCCGACGATGCTACCCCCGAATGGGGGAGTGGAAAATCCCCGGAGCGAAGGCTGGCCGGGGTGCGCGTAAGGGCTATCGCCTGACGGTGCCCAAATTGATCCTACGCTATCCTGACGGCCTTTTCGGCGTCGCGCTGTTGCTCCTGCGGCTGTCCTATGCCGTGATCGCGTTTCCGGCGCTCGCGCGCCTTTGGCCCGCGCCGTCGATCACGGTGCCGATCGGGCTAGGTGCGGCAGCGATCGCGCTGGCGCTGGCGTCAGGCTTCGGCGCGAGGGCAGCGGCGCTGCTGCTCGCCGCCGTGCTGGCGATCGGAATCGGCAGCGCGCGAGAAGATCTTGCATGGTTCCTGGTCAGCTGCACGGGCGGCGCCGTGGCGCTGGTGCTGCTCGGCCCCGGCGCCTGGTCGATCGACGCGCACCTCTACGGCCGTCGCGTGATCCGGCTCGAGCCGCGGTCCCCGGAACGGGGAGGTCCGGGCTAACCGGGTTCGGGATTATGCCCGATCGCCCGTCATGAGAAGTTTGCCCGTCTCCAGCCACACCAGCCCGGAGGTCGCATGATGAACGAGAGACTGCAGAAGGACGAGCCGACCGCGCCGGATCGGCCGCTGGTGGTGATCGTTGACGACGATGCCGCCGTCCGCACTTCGATCGAGGAGTTGATGCTCTCGGTGGGGATCGATGCGGCAGGCTTCGGTTCGACGCGCGAGCTGCTCGAGGCGAAATTGCCCGAGCGGCCGGGTTGCATGGTGCTCGACGTGCGCATGCCGGGTTCGAGCGGGCTCGATCTGCAGCAGCATCTCGCCTCGGCGGGCAATGCCAAGCCGATCATCTTCCTGACCGGGCATGGCGATATCCCGATGAGCGTGCAGGCGATGAAGGCCGGCGCGATCGACTTTCTCACCAAGCCGGTGCGCGACCAGTCGTTGCTCGACGCGGTGACGCTCGGCATCGAGCGCGACCTCGCCCAGCGCGTTGGCGCACAGATCACGAAGCTCCACGCCGATCGCTACGGCACGCTCTCCCCGCGCGAGCGCCAGGTGCTTCGCCAGGTGGTCCAAGGTCGCCTCAACAAGCAGATCGCCTTCGACCTCGGCATCAGCGAAGTCACGGTGAAGCTTCATCGTAGCAGCGTGATGCGCAAGATGGCGGCCAATACGGTCGGTGAGCTGATCCGCGCCTGGGACCTGCTGCCCGAATCCCTCAGGCACGAGGGGACCTAGACCATGGTATGGTACCAACGCGCTGTAAATTCAGCGATATCCGGAGGCGGGCGCGGCTTGCGCGTCGAGAGGGACCCTCCGCTTGTCCAGACCATCGGTGATCGCGATCGTGGATGACGACGAGGCCGTGCGCGACGCGCTGTTCGACCTGCTCCAGGTGGAGGGGTTCCGTGCGCGCACCTTCGAGGGAGCGGCGTCCTTTCTCGATATGTGTGGCGATTTCGACTGCGTGATCACCGATGTCCGCATGCCCGAGACCGACGGGATCGAGCTCCAGCGCCGGCTGCGTGCCGGCGGTTCGGCGATGCCGGTGATCTACGTGACTTCGTGCAATGAGGAAGTGCTGCGCACCCGCGCGCTCCAGGGCGGCGCGGCCGGCTGGTTCACCAAGCCCGTCGACGACGAAGCGCTGCTCGGTGCCCTCAAAGCGGTGCTTCCGCGATGTTGACCGGCCCGGCCCTGGCGCAGGACCTGGCCGAGGCTGCTTGCTGGCAAGTCGATCTGTCGCACGTCCGCGCCCTGATCGACACGGTCGCCGCCGGGGGCGAATGGGCCGATTGGGTCGCCGCGCTGCTGCACGGCGCGCGCATCGTCGATGCCAATACGCGCAGCCTCGAGCTGGTCGGCGCCCCGGCGGCGCGCGAGATCATTCTTGGGCAGCCGGTCGCCAATTTCTGCCCCCAGGAAAGCTGGAACGCACTCGCCGGGCTGATCGTCGCGGTCGCCAGAGATCCGGCGCACGCGGCCCGCACACAGGCGGTCAATTCCTTCATGCTGCGCGACGCTACGCTCACTGTATGGTGCGCGCCGGGCGCGGCCGACACGATCTGGGTGCAGGTAGACGGCGAGATAGCGGATGACCGCTCCTTCTGGGCGGTACGTGCCAGCGAGCAACGTTATCGTCGGCTGATCCACCATCTGCCCGGTGCGCTGCTCCAGGTCGATGCGCGGCCAATGGGCGCCGTCTTCTACCAGCTGCGGGCGGAGGGCGTGACGGACATCGTCGCACAGCTCGACGCACATCCCGGACTGGTCGAGCAGGCCTGCGCGATCGTGCGCGTGACCGATGCGAATGGCGGCGCTGCCCGGCTGATGGGAGCGGGTGGGGTGACGGATCTGATCGGTCCGGTCGCTTTCGTCTTCGCCCGGGCGCCGGAGACCGCACGCAACGTCACCATCGCCCATTTCGAGGGGCGACGCAGCCATGTCGAACGGATCAAGCTCGAGACGTTCGACGGCCGTCTGCTCGACGTCGAGCTGACCGTGACCTTTCCTACGCCGCCAGAGCGGCTGGACGTGACCTTGCTCACGCTCGAGGACGTGACCGACAAGCTCCGCACCGAAGCGCAGCTGCGCCAGCTCCAGGAGGAGCACGCCCGCGCCGCGCGCATCTCCACCCTTGGCGAACTCGCCAGCTCGATCGCGCACGAGGTCAATCAGCCGCTCGCCGCAATCGCGATGAATGCCGAGACGAGCCTCCGCTGGCTGCAGCGCGATGAACCCAATCTCGCCAAGGTAGAGCAACTCACCCGGCGCATCGCCGACAGCGCCCGCCATGCCAGCGAGATCGTCCAGCGCATCCGCGGCATGGCTTCGCGTCACGTGCCGGAGTTGGCGCCACTCGACCTCAACGCCGTGGTCGAGGAGGCGCTGATGTTCGTCTGCCACGACGTCGAGACGCGGGCGATCCTGCTCTCGGTGCGGCTCGATATCGGCCTGCCGCGTGTGCTGGGCGACCGCGTCCAGCTCCAGCAGGTCGTGGTCAATCTGCTGGTCAACAGCCTCCAGGCGCTGGCAGGCGTCGCGAAGGGCCGGATCGAGATTGCCACCGGTCCGGACGGCGCCGGCGGCGTGCGTTTCTCGATCCGCGACACGGGGCCCGGCATCGCTGCCGAGAACATCGACCGCGTGTTCGAGGGCTTCTTCACCACGAAGGCGGAGGGAATGGGCATCGGCCTGGCGGTCTGCCACTCGATCATCGCCGCGCATGGCGGGGCGATCGCGGCGGCAAACCATGAACAGGGCGGTGCCTGCTTCCATTTCGCGTTGCCTTCGATCCCCGGTTGAACGTCCGACGGTGCCGGAGATACCGCCGGACGCCCGCACCTCAGCTACGCAGGAACGCGAGCAGATCGGCGTTGAATCGGTCCGCATGCGTGGCGGTCAGGCCGTGGGGAAGGCCAGGATAGAAGATCGTCTGCGCGCCCGATACCAGCCTGGCTGACTTGTAGGCCGAGTCGGCGATCGGCACGATCTGGTCGTCTTCGCCGTGTACGATCAGCGTGGGGACGTCGAACTTCTTCAGATCGTCGGTGAAATCGGTCTCGCTGAACGCCTTGATGCAGTCATGCGCGTTCTTCAGGCCGGCCTGCATGCTGATCAGCCAGAATTCGCCGAGCAGGCTCTGCGGTACATCCGCGCCCTCGCGATTGGCGCCGTAGAAGGGAATCGCGAAATCCTTGTAGAATTGCGATCGGTTCTTGAGGATGTCGCGGCGCAGACCGTCGAACACCGCAATCGGCAGTCCCTCGGGATTGGCTTCGCTCTGCACCATCACCGGCGGCACCGCGCCGAGCAGCACCGCCTTCTTGACCCGCTTTGTGCCATGGCGGCCGATATAGCGCGCGACTTCGCCGCCGCCGGTCGAATGGCCGACCATGACGATGTCCTGCAGATCGAGCGCGCTGAACAGCTCGGCCAGGTCGTCGGCATAGCCGTCCATGTCGTTGCGGCCACTGGTCTGGGCCGACTTACCATGGCCGCGGCGATCATGTGCGATGCAGCGATACCCCTGCTCGGCGAGGAACTGCATCTGGATGCTCCAGGCATCCGAGCTGAGCGGCCAGCCGTGCGAGAAGGTGACGACCGGGCCCTTGCCCCAGTCCTTATAGTATATCTCGTGTCCGTCGCCGGTGGTGAAGATCGGCACCGCGGGTCTCCTTGAACAAGCGCCGCGCGGCCCGCTGCGGGCCGCCTCATGGCGCGGAGGAGCTAGGCGCGAAGCCATCCGCGTCGCGACCGCACCTGAGACGCGATCCGCCCCGCCACCAGGTGAGGGGAAGTTCGCCGATGGTTTGCCCGACCAAGGCCCTGGCGACGGATTCGCGCCCTGTGGACAGGATCGACCCCATATCCGTCGGCCTGACCTGCACCTGGGCATAGGGTCGCCTGCCTAAAAGCGAGCCTGGTGCATCCCAGCGTACGATGGAGGCGGCACGGCCAATCCGCGATCTTCCTTCCATGCCGCGGCGCCATGCCGGTGCAGGTTGGAGGAGAGCGATCATGCGTATCGTCGTGGTGGGAGGAACCGGTCTGGTCGGAGCCAGGGTCGTCCGCCAACTCAAAGCGGCTGACCATGAAGTCGTGGTCGCCGCGCGCTCGACCGGTATCGACATCGTCACCGGGGCGGGTCTCGATCTGGCGCTGGAGGGTGCCCAGGTCGTCGTCGATGTCTCCAGCCCGGGCTATGCCGATCCCGCGGATATGCTGCGCTTCTTCGAAGCCGCCGGTGCCACTCTGCTCGCCGCCGAACAGACAGCAGGCATCGCGCACCACATCACTTTCTCGGCGATCGGCGCCGAGCGGATCGGCGGCGGCTATTATCGCGGCAAGCACGTGCAGGAAGCGCTGGTCGCGGCTTCGGGCATTCCCTTCACCATCGTCCGTTCGGCCCCGCTCTTCGAATATATCGATGCCATCCTTGATGCCGGCCGGAGCGGGGAGGCGGTCCGCGTGCCCCCGCTCAGTGTCCAGCCCATCGCCACGGACGACGCTGCGCGAGTGCTGGGGCGGGTGGCACTTCGCGATCCCGCCAACGCGATCGTCGAGGTGTCGGGACCGAACATCTATGCGTTGCCGGATCTCGCGCAGCAGATCCTGACGGCCGCCGAGGATTACCGTCCCGTGCTGGTCGATGTCGCCGCGCCCTTCTTCGGCGCGCGGCCGGGAGTCAATGCGCTGGTCACGGGTGCAGCGGTGCGCTCGGACGACACCGGTTTCGAACATTGGCTCCAGCGCGCACTCGCGCCGGCCTGACCCTCAACGAAAGGAAGAGACATGAAGATCGTAGTGATCGGCGGTACCGGCCTGATCGGCTCGAAGACCGTCGCCCTGCTCGCCAGGGACGGACACGAGGTGTTCGCTGCCGCACCCAATACCGGCGTGAACACGTTGACCGGCGCGGGGCTCGATCGCGCGTTGGAAGGCGCCGAGGTCGTGATCGACGTTTCCAACTCGCCGACGCTCGACGGCCCGGCGGCGCTCGATTTCTTCGAAAAGGCGGGGCGCAATATCGCTGCGGCCGAGAAAAAGGCGGGGGTGCATCACCACATCGCTCTTTCCGTCGTGGGCACCGATCGGCTCCAGGCCAGCGGCTATTTCCGGGCCAAGCTGGCTCAGGAACAGGGGATCGCGGCCTCGGGCATCCCGTTCACGCTGATCCACGCCACCCAGTTCTTCGAGTTCCTGCGCGGCATCGCCAATTCGGCTGCCGAGGGCGACACGGTTCGACTCCCGCCGGCGCGCTTCCAACCGATGGCGGCGCAGGATGTCGCGGTCGCGGTTGCCCGGGCCGCGCGCGCTGAGCCGGTGAACGGCATGATCGAAGTGGCGGGCCCGCAGGCCTGGCGCATCGACGAACTGGTCGCGCGGGTGCTCGCGTTCGACAAGGACCCGCGCCGCGTGGTCGCCGATCCGGCGGCCCCCTATTTTGGTGTCACGATCGACGATGCTTCGTTGATGCCCGGGCCGGACGCCCGGCTCGGCACCACCGGCTTCGACTGGTGGCTCGCCAACGTGCCCGCGCCGGTGGCGAAATGAACGTCCCTCCGATCGGCGCCGTGCGCGATACGCCGATGCTCCAACCGGCCGTGATTTTCTTAGCGATGCTGCTGGGCATCGGGGGGATCGCGAACGGCCTCTACATGCTGATCTCTCCGGTTGGCTGGTATTTCGCCGTGCCGGGGGTGACCACCACCGGCCCGTTCAACCAGCACTTCATCCGCGACATCGGCATCATCTTCCTGTTCCTCGGCGCGGCGTTCCTGATCGGCACGTTCCGGCGCGAGGGGCGGTTGGTGCTGTGGGGCGGGGCGACGCTCTGGCTCGCCTGCCATGCGCTTTTCCACCTGTGGGAAGTCGCGGCGGGCATCTGCGGCCCCTCGGCACTGGTGCGCGATTTTCCTGCCGTCTCGCTGCCTGCGCTGATCGGCGCCGGCCTCACCCTGTTCGCGCTGCGCGACCGTCGCGCCGCCCGCAACCTCTGATCCCCCAAGCAAGGAGACTGAAATGACCCCCCGTATGAACATCTTCCAGATCGCCCCCGAAGGCACCAAGGCGATGATCGGCGTCGAGACTGCGATCGCCGGCTCCGGCGTCGAGCACAGCCTGCTCCAGCTGGTGAAGATCCGCGCCTCGCAGATCAACGGCTGCGCGTTCTGCATCGACATGCACGTGAAGGACGCGATCAAGAACGGCGAGAGCCACCAGCGCATCCACCTGCTCGACGGCTGGCGCGATTCCCCGGCCTTCACCGATCGCGAGCGCGCCGCGCTCAACTGGACCGAAGTGGTCACCCGCATCGGCAAGACCCATGCGCCGGATGCTGATTATGCAATGCTCCAGGCCCAGTTCAACGAGGTCGAGATCGCCTGGCTGACGCTGTCGATCGGCGCGATCAACCTGTGGAACCGGGTGCAGATCAGCCTGCGCGCCATCCATCCCGTCGAGACGCCGACGGCGGCCGCCGCCTGACCGGCGGGCCGCGGGGCGACCCACTCGGCGCCCTGCGGCCCCCCTTGGAGAAGGACGAACGTGATGCTCTGTCAGCCTGTACCGCGCGCATCCGAAATCCTGCCGCCCATCGAAGAGGGGCAGGGCAATCACGCGTTCGCGGTCGCCGCCGCAGGCGTGCTCCATGATTTGGGTAACCTGATCCAGATCGCGAGCTCCGCACTCAACATCGTCGCCCGCACGCCGGAGATGCCGGAGAGTCGCCGTGATCCGATCTTGCATCGCGCCCGGACCTCGCTCGATCATGCCGGCACGATCGTCAGGCAGTCCGTCATGCGCGCCCGGGACACCGCTGCGCTGCCCCCGCGCTGCGATATCGCCAACTGCCTGGCGGACATCGCAACGCTGATCGTCGCCCGCGAAGATGCGGGGCTGACCCTCGACATCGCGATCGAGCCGGGGCTGCCCGATATCGCCTGCGACTCCATCGAGTTGCGCCGCGCAATCCTCAACCTCGTTCTCAATGCGCGCGATGCGATGGGCGGAAAGGGGAGCGTGCGCATCGACGCGCACGCCGTCGCCGGCTCGGTCGATCTCCGCGTCGGTGATCGCGGGTCCGGTATGCCACCTGCAGTGCTCGCGCACGCCTTCGATCCATTCTTCACCACCAAGCGCGACGGCTTGGGCGGCATCGGCTTGCCCATGGTCGAACGCTTCGTGCGCGGTGCCGGCGGCAGCATCTCGATCGAGAGCGAGCCCGGCGTCGGGACCGTCGTCACCCTGCGCTTGCCCGCCCTTCCTCAGGAGACCAGATCATGAAGCTCTATTACGCCCCCGGCGCTTGCAGCCTGTCCGGCCGGATCTCGCTGCACGAGGCCGGCCTCGCCGCCGAGTTCGAGCGGGTCGACATCAAGACCAAGACCACCGAGCACGGTTATGACTATGTCGCGATCAACCCCAAAGGCTACGTTCCTTTGCTGGTGCTCGATGACGGAAATGCGGTGAGCGAGAACACCGCGATCCTCGAGTTCATCGCAGGACTGGATTCGGGTCTGGCGCCGGGTGGCCCGCTCGGCCGCACCCGGCTGATCGAGATGCTCTCCTGGCTATCGACCGAGTTGCACGTCGCGTTCAAGCCGTTCTGGCATTCCGAGGACGTGGGCGAACGCGCCGCCGCCAGCGAAGCGGTCGCCCTGCGGCTGGCGCTGATCGAGGAGCATATCAACGAGCTCTATCTGTTCGGCCCGCGCTTTACGGTGGCCGACGCCTATCTCTTCGTCATGCTGCGCTGGGCGCAGGCGTTCGAGGTGCCGATATCGCCCTCGATGCTCGGCTATTTCGAGCGCGTCGCCGAGCGCCCCACCGTCCGGCAGGCGCTGATGGAGGAAGGGCTGTTCGTGCCGCTTCCCTCGATCGACGCGTCTTCGATCGAGGCGCTGACATGAAGATCGCGGTGATCGGGAGCCGCGGCCGGATCGGCGAGCGGCTCGTGCGCAACCTGCGGCAGGAGGACCTGCCCGTCGTCGAGGCCTCGCGCCGCACCGGCGTCGACAGCTTCACCGGCGCCGGGCTGGCCGAAGCGCTGGCGGGGGCGGAAGTGGTGATCGATGTCACCAACGTCTCGCCCGACGACGGCGACGCAGCGCTGCGCTTTTTCGAGGCCTCCGGCCGGAACCTGCTCGAGGTGGGGCGTCGCGCCGGGGTGCGCCATCATGTCGTCCTGTCGATCGTGGGTACCGACGGCCTGCTCGCGAGCGGCTATTTCCGCGGCAAGAAGCTGCAGGAGGAGATGGTCGCCGGCTCGGGCATTCCGTTCACGATCCTGCGTTCCACTCAGTTCTTCGAGTTCGTCCGCGACGTGGTGCAGGCCGGCACGGCGCGCGACATCCGCATCGCGCCCGCGCTCGTCCAGCCGATCGCGGGCGAGGATCTGGCCGATATGTTGGCCGATGCGGCGTTGAGCGATCCCTTCAATGGCGTGGTGGAGGTCGCCGGGCCGGAGCAGCTACGGCTAGATCAGGTGGCGGCCGAGATCGCCACCGCCTTCGAGGATACCCGCCGGATCGTGGCGGATATCAATGCGCCCTATTTCGGCGCCGCGCTTGGCGAGCGCTCGCTGCTGCCCGGTCCCGAAGCACGCATCGCCGCGCTCAGGTTCGACGATTGGCTGCGTGACAGCCTCCAGCCGCCCCGACTCTCGATGCCCGTCAACTAGAGCCCCCAAAGGAGACCCTTCATGCGCTTTTCCAGCCTGCTGCTTTCCGCAGCCTTGCTCCTCTCAGGTTCCGCTTTGGCTCAGACCCAAGCCACGTCCCCCAAGCCGGTAATCGTGCTCGTGCACGGCGCCTTCGCCGAAAGCTCGAGCTGGGATTCGGTCATCGCCCGGCTCGAGAAGGACGGCTATACTGTCATCGCCGCCGCCAATCCGTTACGCGGGGTTGCGAGTGACGCCGCCGCTGTCTCAGGTATCGTCAAGTCGATTAAGGGATCCGTCGTGCTGGTCGGCCATTCCTATGGCGGCCCGGTGATCACCGAGGCGGCCGACGGCAATGCCAATGTGAAGGCGCTGGTCTATGTGGCCGGCTTCGCGCCCGAGACCGGAGAGTCGAGCCTCACGCTTTCCTCGAAATTCCCGGGAAGTACGTTGGGCGACAGCCTGAAGACGATCGCGCTCCCCGGTGGCGACGAGGATCTCTACATCCGACCCGAGAAGTTCCACGCCCAGTTCGCCGCCGACGTTCCCGAAGCGCGGGCAGCGGCGATGGCGGCCACGCAGCGCCCTGTAACTCTGTCCGCGCTCGGCGAACCCTCACGCGTCGCCAGCTGGAAGGCGTTGCCGTCCTACATGATCTACGGCACAGCCGACCGGAATATTCCGGCTTCGGTGATGAAATTCATGGCGGAGCGCGCGCATGCACGGAAGGTCGTCGTCGTCGAAGGCGCCTCGCATGCGGTGATGGTCTCCCATCCAGGCGAGGTCACCGCGCTTATCGAGATCGCTGCCTCGGGCAAATGACCGGTCACAGCGCACTAGCCTTCAGTAGCGATATGATGCGGCTAGCCGCCTCCGCACTGAGGGCTAAGTGCGGATACTGCGCGGCCTAGGCCGGAGTGTCACCGGACAAAGGAAGTCTGCTGGCGCACCTCGACATGACTAGCCAACCAACCGCTCGTATGATGGCGGGATCGAACGATGGAGTTCCGACGATGGCCGACAGCTCCAACGCCGCCGCGAGCCAAGATCGTCGTAAGTTTCTCGGAATGGCCGCACTCACAGGCATGACAGCCAGGTCGTATCCGCGGCGCGGTCGGCGGCTGCACCCTTCAATCAATCTTCGGCGCCCGCTCCCTGGCGCGCGCTTGAGCATGTCAACGCAGGCGATCTGCGAGTGAGCTACGCCCCCACATTTGGGGCCACCGTTGGGGCCATTGGTGGCTCCAAAATTCGATGGCAACCAGCGTTGGATCGCCGAACTCCGCACCGCCGACGCGCTCGAGAGACATTGCCGGCAAGGGATGGCGGTTGGACAGCGAGTCCCATCGATCGCGCACGCAGCGGCTCGTGTGAGCGGCGCGTGCTCGGCTGATGCGGCCGATCTCTCGAGAGTGGTTTGCCGCTTAGACCCAAGATTCCCTCGCTCTGCACGGCAGAAGGAAGAATCCGCCGTTCCGGTGCGGGCGACCGTGCACGACCGAGGACAAATCGAGGGGTGAATTGACCCCGCACGGCGTCATCAAGTGCGTCTCAATGTCGATGCGATCCGGCCTTGGCCGATCAGGACGAAGGCTAGCTGCCGGCGCGCCAGCCGCCATCGCCCACCGCTTCGAAATAGTCCCGCTCCGCAATCTTCAGCGGTAGGTCGAGCAGTTCGACGAGCCGGGTAAGTTCGCGCCCGATGAGATCGTCGAAGAATCGCTGTCCGATCTTGCGCAGCAACGGCGCCTGTTGCTCGACCACGGCAAGCATTTCGCGCACGGGCCCGTCAATGAAGCGCCGTGTGCGTGCTCCCTCAAGCCCGAATTCGGCGAGAAACGCCTCCATCTGCGCGCGTGTCATTTCGTCGAAATGGGACGCGCCGCCGAGATTATAAGCGAACTCATGCGTGTAACGGCCGTGCAGGCGGATCGGCAGGAGGTCGTAGAGTGGCGCCAACAGCCGCTCGCCGCGCAGCCCATAGAGAATCGCGAAATTCTTGGCGTGGTTGTCGGTGTTGCCGATCGCCAGGTTGAAGAGCGTAGCGAGCACGAAAGTCTCGCGTGCGCGCGCCGGACTCGAAAGACGGTCGAGAACCGAACGCGCAGCTGCGGTATCGAACTTGCGGCCCTCGATTCCCTTCCGCTCATATTTGAGGCTCGCCGGCAGCCCCAGAGCCTGCGCGAAATCCTCCTGATGGAGCCGGTAGACCGTGCCGTCGATCACGAACCGATCGAACCGTTCGATCAGCAGCGCGTCCACGCCCTCAACCTTGATATGCCGCGAGTTGGACACATCAAACCCGCATGCCTGCGCCAGATTGCATGCCGCCTCTTCCTGCAGCGCCTCTACTGCTTCGGCGCGGCGCGGAACCTTGAGGATATGCGTCGTCGGCACCTTTCGGTCGGACGCGGGCAGCGCAAAGCGCCCATCGGGCAGAATCGTGAGCGGCAGCTTGCTCTGGACGCCGGCGACCGGCGACGGATCGACGATATCCTCGGGCAGCGACTGGCGATCGGCCAGGCGCTGGACGATCAACGCCAGCTCCTCCGCGTCCAGCGGCCGGTAATCCTCCGCCAGGTCACCCGGAACCTTGATCGGCGGGGCTTCGAGGGGAAGGCAGGAGATCGCACCCGGACAATCGCCCCCGACATGCGCGAGAATGTCGACGATATCGGCACGATCCAGCCCCTCGCGCTCGATCACGCGCCGGATCTGGTCGTTCTCGGGCAGGAGATTGTCGAAAAAGGCGCGGGTCAGCGGATCGCCGACCGGTTCGATGCCGGCAGGCAGGGACAGCGAGATGCTTTGCCCGGTGGCGGCAAAGTCCTCGGAATATCGGAATGTGAGCGCCTTGGTTTCGAGCGCGTCGAGCCGGCCGATCGGGGTGGGGTGGCCATCGAACCAGACATCGAGCGACAGGCGGACGCTCATGCGACCAAGACAATCTTGATCCCGGCCGCCTTGCAGACGGCGAGCACGCGGCCGATCTCGAGGCTTGGCTTGCCCTGCTCGAGCTCAATCAGGAAGCGCCGCCCGACACCCGCCATGTCGGCGAAGCGCTGCTGAGTCATGCCCATTGCGAGCCGGGCCTCGCGCACCCTTTTGCCGATGTCGGCCACCGAGGCGACCGGTACGGCGCCCTGCACCGTCTTGGCGGAAGGCGTCGGTGCCGCAGGCGCCGCCACGCGCCGTCCGCGATTGGTCGGCTTGATGTCGGGATTGGTAGCGATCTGTTCGAGCATGTCACGCGCCGGCGAGCGATAAAGCTCGTCGGGCTTGCAGAGCGCGACGGTTGCGCGGTCGATTTCGTCCTTCAGCGTCCTGGGAATAAGCCCGGCTGCCGCTTCCATCGAGGCACCGCCCGGCATGCGCCCCAGCGCAGCGTCGATAACCGCGTCGCCAGGCCTATAGCCAAGGATCGCTTCGACCGTCGCGCGATTTACCCCCAGCGCCTCGGTCGCGGCAATGCTCTTATGAGCCTCCTCAATTCCGGCCGGGAGCTTGTTCACGGACTCCAGCAGTTCCTGCTGGCGCCGGAACTCGCGCAGATACGGGGGGTCGATCACCTCCCGCATTTTTGCGAGCGGATCCGTGTGCGCCGCGATCGTCGCGGCGAGAGCGTCGAAAGGTGTCTTCCTCATGAACAAAGTTCCCGTTCGGGTACTTAGATGGTTGCAATCGACGCGACTGTCAATAAGTTCCCGTTCGGGATCACGGCGCATTGGTCAGTCGCTTCCCGAATGAACATGTTCCCGATCGGGAACATAGTCGCGCCACACCTAGCCCACCGTCGCGACTTGATCACCGAGGTGGAGCCGTGCACCCTTGAGCGCATGGGCCTCGTTGCGATCACGATGTTTGTCGTCGCCCGCTTGCGTGGAGATCTCGAAGATCGACCCCCGCATTGACGATTCGACCGTTCTCGATTCCACGTGGGTTGCGCCCGGCGGCGGCGCGAGCATCCTGTTCTCCTGTCCGGCATGCCGAATTCTCGCGGTCTCGGCTTGGTTGCCCGCGCAAGCGCGCAGCCGCACAGGGACGAATCGACATATCGAGTGATTTCACGTCACTTTTTTTGATTCGGTGGGTTGACGGGTTGGATCGCCCCTCATAGATGAGCGCTCCCGGCACGATGCGAAAGCGTCGCCGGCTTTCACGGTGGTCTCCGACCGACGCGGAAAAATCATACTCACTGGCTTCGTGGCGGACTGTTCTGCAGTCTGCCATTCGCCTTTGAGTAGCGCCCCATCCTCGTGATGTGGCGTCGCTCTTTGACATAGTGATTTTGATGAAGGGACATGTGGGCGGCGGCTCCGGGTCCGGCGGCTTCAAGGCGTCGGGTGCTCGGTGAAAGCTAAGCTGCTCTTACATGTCTTACACGTTTCCATACGTAATAGATTTTGTGCAGAGCGGCTCCTTGAGATGAGCGGTTCGGATGGGGCATTCCACCTGGTTCGGATCGTACATAAACTTGAGAGTTTGATCATGGCTCAGAATGAACGCTGGCGGCATGCCTAACACATGCAAGTCGAACGAAGGCTTCGGCCTTAGTGGCGCACGGGTGCGTAACGCGTGGGAATCTGCCCTTGGGTTCGGAATAACAGTGAGAAATTACTGCTAATACCGGATGATGTCGAAAGACCAAAGATTTATCGCCCGAGGATGAGCCCGCGTAGGATTAGCTAGTTGGTGAGGTAAGAGCTCACCAAGGCGACGATCCTTAGCTGGTCTGAGAGGATGATCAGCCACACTGGGACTGAGACACGGCCCAGACTCCTACGGGAGGCAGCAGTGGGGAATATTGGACAATGGGCGAAAGCCTGATCCAGCAATGCCGCGTGAGTGAT